>Ga0222422_100002_pt1 | contig 2355333 bp, 2075 predicted proteins | sample 3A1ome_FD_182469 | JGI IMG/M metagenome (GOLD analysis project Ga0222422, IMG submission 182469) | Enriched microbial communities from leaf-cutter ant dump, University of Wisconsin, Madison, United States - 3A110A (version 2) | ecosystem: Environmental > Terrestrial > Nest > Insects nest >...
CTAAAGTGACGATAACGACGCTCTGAAACACTTCTCGTAAACCCTGATGAAATCTTTCCCATTGTTATACCAATTTTAAGTTTGTTCCTCCCTTAAAATCGGTCAACTTATTTCAGGCACTGACAGACTTCTTATATGAATACTTTATATAGCTCAACTTTTATCTTTTAACTTAATTCTGAACATTCCCCTTTGTTCGTTCGTAAAGAGCAGCCCGCCCGTATCTTCGAAAAGTATCGCTTCCGTTTGCTTCCGGGCTATTTTGATGCAGGCAATAGGGGAGTGAAACCCGATCCTGCCGTTTGAGATCCCGAAGAGGAAAATCTTGCCGTAAGAAATCAGGGCGAAACGGTCCTTACCGGCATTGATGGCTGCGCCGGTGATCTGGGCTTTGAAGAAAATTTCGTCGTGCGGGGTCAGCTCATAGTCTCCGGGCCGGTCGGGAAGTACATACATCCGGCAGATTTTGGCACCTTTCTCCCAGCTTTTGGAGAAGAGGTAGAGAGAGTCGTTGGCCCAGAAAAATGCTTCGCAGTCAAATTCTTTCTTCTCATCGGCGTCAAAGGTCTGGCCGGCGTAGCGGAAGGTGATTTTTGGGGTAACACTGTTGCCGGGAGCCCCGCCGGTGGAGGTGCCCCGTGAATATTTGTAAATGGTGAGGTCTTTCCTGCGGTTGCTGTTGTTGCCGAAGTCGCCGATGTACACGTTTCCGGCCGGGTCGGTGGTGACCTCCTCCCAGTCGCGGTTCACCGCACCGGGCACCGGGTGGGTATTCACCAGCTTCCCGTCTTTGCTGATCTCGTAGAGCTCTGCTTTTCCGCCTGAATCGTTCAGGGCCAGCAGGTGCTCTGACCAGGGTGACGGGCATATGCCGGAGCACTCGTCCAGGACACGGTCCAGCGTACCGGTCCGTTCCACCTTCATCTTCTGCTTTTCCAGTCCGGCATGGCCGGTTTCGTAATGACAGGTGACCAGCGCTACTTTCGCCGCAAAAAAGAACATCAGCGCTTTCTGGAACATCAGATCGTTCTCAGTTTTTCAATCTCTCTTACCACATCCAGGATGCCTTTCAGCGGGATTTTGATCCACGACGGCCGGTTGCTGATCTCAAAGCCCAGCTCGTTAATGGCTTTTTCCAGCAGGTGGAACTGCAGGAGATAGTTCACTTCGTTATTGTTTTTCAGCAGGGTGTGGTGCGGACCGAAATAGGTCAGGTATTCTTCCAGGAAGGTATCACGCATCAGCTTGTACCAGCGGTCAGAAGCGCGCAGCAGGTCTTTTTCAGGGATCATCTGGGTTTGCTCACTGTTATACAGCTTGGCCGATACCGCATAATGATAAGAACGGATCATGGAGGCCACATCTTTCAGCGGGCTGTGCTTGGTAATGCGTTTGTTGATGGGGGTATTGGGCTCGCCTTCAAAGTCGATCATGTGGATCCCTCTTGCATTGATCAGGATCTGCCGCAGGTGAAAATCACCGTGTATCCGTATCCGGAGCGAGTTAAATACGCGGGTAAGGATCTGGTCAATAAAATTCAGGATTTTATCTTTTGCCTCCATGAACTGCCACGCCAGGGCCTGGGTCTGCTCGTCGAGGTCCATATACATGTCAATCAGCGTATCGTACCGTTTGTCGAGGGCTTCTTCCAGCTTCCGGTGAATTTCTGTACGGTAGCTCCGGTTGATCTGCTCGGGCCGGAAAGCCTCTTCCGCACCGGGATCAAACAGGGCATCGTGCATAACGGCGGTTCTTTTTCCCAGCTGGGCCACCTTCACAAAAACCTGCTCTTTGACCTGGAAATTGCCGTCGACCAGGCCAATGATAAAATCATTCAGGTAATCACCGGTCAGCGACCAGTTGTCTTTTGAATCGGCAATATATTCGGTCATTACGCCAAAGGTATAGAGCGGCGTATTTTCTTCGGTCAGGTTGATGCTGCCACAGTACTTGGGGTAATTGCTGAATTTTTCTTTCCGCGAAAAAAAGCGGAGCGATTCTATTTCCGGGTTGATGCCCTGGTAGAGGTTCCGGTAGAGCTTAAAGAAATACTTGTTGTTGTATACAAACGCCGTGTTGTTGCCGTCAATATCAATAAAGCAGCTCTCGGTTTCGGTTTCGTCTTCCAGTCCTTTGCCTCTTTCAAACTCCAGCACCTGCTCATTTTTTTGCCGGGTGGCAGCTGAGCTGAGCAGGCTTTTGAAAATAGCCAGGCGGAAGGCTGGATCGTACACGGCATCTACCAGGAAGCCCTCCTTTTCATCGAGTGAGGCACGGGATATAAAAGCATTTTCGGGTATGTCACTGGTTTCTTCTCCTACAAATGAAACCGGGAAAAGGTATGATTCGGGTTCGCCTGAAGAATACCGGATCTGGAGATAGGTAAAGAAGAATTCCGTGTCCCCGCATTTCATCCGTACGGCTCCGGTAATTTTGATTCTCCAGTTTTTCCGGTTCCTGCCTGCAAACCAGCTGCATTTCTCCAGGTAATTCGGGAGAAGGTTATCTTCAAGTACCGTGTGAACGTATTTATCTTTTTCAAACCCCTCCCAATCCAGCAATAAAACAAAAGGTGACATTTCGTATATCATTTTTTTAATTTTTAAAAATAGGATGTAAATCGCTAAAAAGTCAAAAAAACCTCCATAAATATTAGCTAATTCGTCGCTATGACGGTTTTTGCATAAAACGTACGGTTGAGGCCGGTTCCGAATACGCGGATCACGAAAACATAGTAACCGGGCGGCAGGAGCCCGCCGCGATCATCGGTGCCGTCCCAGGTTATTTGGCCCTGTGTTCCCAGCAGCTGGCTCCGGGCCAGGCTCCTGACGGGCTGGCCGTGCCTGTCCAGGATGTTCACCGAAGCGTACGTTTCGCCGCCGGTCAGCACGTAGGTCAGGTAAGTCACAGGCGTATCTGAGTTGGGGTAAGGGTGAAAGACCAGGGGTTCTGCTGCGAAAAATGATGTTGGCCGGTCGTGCTCTTCCTGTGAGTTGGTCGCGCCGGGTGTGGCAAAGCCGGCGTCAGAAGAAGCCGAGGCCCACAGGTCGTGCCGGGAACGGAAAGAAACCCTTTCCAGCGAAACACCTTTGGGGTTCCGGACCAGCGAAGCATGCATTTTTTCCGAATACGTGAAGCGGTCATAGACCGTGCTGTCGGGTTTCAGCAGCAAAACCGTGCCCGCATCGTTATTGTATGCCGGCAGGGCCGGGATCTCCGTGATGTGGCCGGTGACCGGGTAATGACGGGTGAGAAAAGAGCCGTTCACGGTAAACGCCATGTAGGCTTCACCGGGCAGGATCAGCCGGGTACGGGACAGGGCTGCATGGCCGGTGATTTTCCCGTCAGCGCTGGTTCGGGCCAGCTGCCAGTTTTTCAGGTCAAAACGTTGCGCTTTTGTATTGTGCAGCTCCACAAAATCATCGCCGCCGGGCAGGGGATTGAACAGGATTTCCGACAAACGGATATCGCCCGGCAGGGGCTCAGGCAGGTCTTCAAAGGTTACGGTAATATCGGGTGCAGTATTTCCCGTGCAATCTGCAGCACCGTAAATGCGCAGCTCCAGGTCGCCGTCGGGTGCCCTGCTCAGGGAGAGAACCACGGTTTCGCGGCCGGCATCGCCAAAAGCAATGCCGGTGACGGAGACGCCACCGCTCAGGATCCCGAAATGGCCGGGGTTCCCGGCCAGATCTGCGCTCATGACCTCGTTAAAAACCAGCAGCACCCGGTCTTGCTCCAGGTCATACTGAAGAAGCTCAGGCGGGGTCTCATCGGGATTCGGCCGCGCCACGCTGTTGGGTTGGCCGGGTGTGCCTCCCTGCGCTGCCGTTGACGACGCCCAGTTGGCTTTTCCCCGGCAGGGGTAGTCTGGGTCGATCATTTCCAGGCTGTAACCTTCAGAGCGGCCCGGTGTGTACCAGGCAGAAGAGTAGGTCACCGTATGCGTTTCTGTGCGGGTGGGGTCTGACAGGCTCAGGGTATTCCCGGAGTTGTTCAGCACAAAGTTCGTGAGGCCGATGACCTTGCCCCACGGAGCGAGCTCCGGGGCGTACGTGCTGCGGCAAACAATAGCGTACTCACCCGGCTCGATGACCGCAGCCGGGAAGGTCACCCGGGTGTTCCCGTATTGCAGCACATACCCGCTGAGCGAAACCGGCCGGTCTGAGCGGTTAAAAATTTCCAGGTATTCTCTTTCGGGAAGTCCGTGCGAGGGCGTGGGGTCAGCCAGAATTTCGGTGATAATAACAGATTGCGCCTGAAGCAGGCAGGAGGCTGTAAGCAGCCCTAAAAAAAGGTATAATTTCATGTGCGGATCTTTTTATCGCCTGAAATTATACCTTTTTTCCGGTAAAACCTATTCTTTGTCAGAAGATTTCCAGACTTCGGCTTTCAGGTTAACAGCCGTTTCGGCGGCCTCCTTTTTCACCGCAGCCGTTGCGGTTTCGCTTTTTGAGGCGGTACTCTTTTTAACCGGCTGGCCGTTTCCGGCTTCTGCTTTCCCGGATACAGGTGCTTTTACTTTTTTAGCGGCTTTTTTCTCCGCTTTCCCGGCCTTTTTTACGGCTTTGGCCGCTTCTTTTTCTTTTTTCTTTGTTTCCTTTTTCAAAAGTTTCCGCAGATCTTCGGCCAGTGCGGCGATCTTTTTCCGGATCGATTTTTTCTCCACCCGTTCACCGATGTCCGTTATGGCAGACAGGCTTTTGCTGATCTCCGCCTTAAGTTGTTTTGTTTTCTCTTTCATACCGATAGGAATGTTACGCTGCAAAGGATTATTTTTTTTACGGAATTTCCAAAAAAACCGTGTTAAGTTTTTCACCCTGTAAGGCATTTTAGTTCTATAGCTGAACTTATGTGGCTGGCATGCCTTATATAGTGAAAATATGTCTTACAGGGCGAAGATAAAAACGTGGCGGGGTCGCGGATTATGCCCGGGGTTTTATAATTTTGCAAAAAAATTGCTGCGGGTGAGATATTCTTTTTTTCTTCTGGTATTCAGCCTGATCTGGACGGGAACCCGTGCCAATCAGCCGGTCAGGTATGAAAATTACCGCCCTGTTCATGATTTAACCCATGAATGGCTGATGTTTGACCAGGACGAAGAGGTGTATGTGCCTTACGTTTATAATTCCGATAAAGAGTTTCAGACTTTCGGGCTGTCGCTCGACCTCTCCCGCTTTCCCCATGCCTATTTGCTGGTAAGAACGCCCGAAAAGCCGGCCAATATATTTATCAACAACGCGCTGGAGCGGGTATGTAAGGAGCAGCACTGGCTGGTATATTCTGTTGACAGCCTCCGGCGGGAGTACAAAAGCGAAGAAATCTACTTCAGCTTTTTCACGGTTTCCTCTCCCCAGGAGGTAACGGTCTATATGGGTTTTCCTTCGGGCAATAATGCGGCGGGCCCTTCGGTGCGCGAAGAAACCTCCGTGCGTGAAGTGGTCAGGCTGACGCCCCGGTCGGTATCCCGGTTTAACAGCGGTGTGGCCATTGCATTTGTGCTCAGCCTGGTGGTCATGAGCTTTGTTTCCAGCAATTACTTCCGGGTATACGGAAAATATTATTCCCTGCGCGATGTGCTTTCCACCCGGGTGAAAGAAGATCTCTTCATCATTGGTAAGCCGCTTGACCGCCCCAGCCTGCTCTTTGTAATCTTGCTGAGCGTGGTGCTCGGATTCCTGATCCTGATGCTGCAGTTCGGGGGGCTTTCCCTGATTGACGGCAACTTCTTTTTTCAGTCGGGAAACACCTTTGCGGTTCATACTGTGAACTTTTTAAAGCTCTGCCTGCTCGTATTTATCGTATATGTAGTGAAGTTTTTTTACCTCAATATTATGGGGAAACTCTTCAACCTGGGCAGGGTTACCGACCTGCATTATTTCAAGGTGATCCAGTGCAGCCTCTTCTTTTATTCGCTTCTTCTGCTGGTAGCCCTGGTGATGTATAATACCTATATACCCATCCCGGAAAGTATTGGAAATTACCTGGTTATCCTGCTGATGGTATTTTATTTCTGCAGGGGGCTGCTGATATATTTTACGATAAACCGGGAGAGTAATGTGAAGTTTTTGTACTTGTTTTCGTATCTTTGCATCGCAGAAGCGCTTCCGGTTATTTTAGGAATGAGATTTCTTTTCTGAAAGCGCTGATGTGAAAGAAATTTCAGGTATTTGTTTTGAGCAAGATGACAGAAAATGACGAACGTTTGAGGAAGGTAGAAAGTATTTTAATTACTCTTGACAATCCGGGCGAAAAATCTCTTACTTACGCTGACCTGACCGACCGCTACAAGATCAAGGTGGACTTCAGGAACTTTATTGACGTCAGAAAAGTAGATCACAGAGAATTCAGAAAGCAGAAAATAGATATTTTAGCGCACACCGCTATTATATTTACCAGCAGGCATGCCATTGATCACTTCTTCAGAATATGCGAGGAGTTGCGGGTGGAAATCCCGATCGATATGAAATACCTGTGTATCACGGAGCAGACAGCCAATTATCTTCAGAAATACATTACCATCAGGAAGAGGAAGATCTTTTCCGGCAATAAAACGGCAGCCGACCTGGAGCCTTTCATTCTTAAAAACAAGAACGAAAAGTTTCTGTTCCCCTGCTCCAATATCCGGAACAACGCAATTCCCGACCTGATGAGGAAGCACGGCATACCGCTGACAGAAGCCATTACGTACGAGACCGTTCCGGCTGACCTGTCTGACCTGACCGAAGTATTTTACGATATCATTTGCTTCTTCAGTCCTTCAGGGGTGCATTCGCTGATGCATAATTTCCCGCACTGGGAGCAGAAGAACACCCGCCTGGCTGCTTTTGGCCCTACCACGGCCAAGGCCATTCGCGACCTCGGGCTGACGCTCGACATTGAAGCGCCTCTGCCCAATGCCCCGTCTATGGTAGGTGCGCTGGAACTTTACATTAAAAAAGCCAATAACATAGCGTAAATTTTCAATAAGACTCATAATATTATGAGTCTTATTTTGTTAATTTGTATATAGCTTTAAAATGAGACCGTATGGCCAGAAAGTATTTACTTGCTTTACTTTTTTCCTTTTCCGGGTTAACGGGTTTTGGCCAGAACCTGCCCCATTTCACGCATTACATTTTTAACCAGTTCTACCTGAACCCCGGAGCTGCCGGCCAGTTTAACCGGGTGCAGGTACAGTCTACCGTGCGGTCACAGTACCTCGGTTATGACGCCGCCGAATATTCGGGCGGGGGCAACCTCTCCACGGCCTTTGCCCTTGATATGCCCGTAGCCAAGCTGAAAGGTGGTGCAGGCGTGTATTTTGCCAGCCAGAATATCAGCAAGGCCCAGCGCATGAGTGAGCTGGTGCTGAGTTATTCCTTTCATAAGCGCATGGGCAGCAATATAGTGGGCTTCGGTGTGGGAGCAGGCTTCAATAACCTGACCCTGAACGGCGACGAGTACGTTCCGCGTGACCCGGACGACCCGTATATTCCCGGCAGCCGCATCACCGCCATGGTTCCCCGGCTGAACGCGGGCATTTACCTGGTTAATCCCAGCTACCAGCTGGGGCTTTCTGCCAAAAACCTGCTGGAGCCTGAATACCGGCTGGGCGGCGGGAACGATAATTTTAAAGAAAAGAGAGAATATTACCTGACAGGTAAGTACGACTTTGCCGTTTCGTATACACTCGATGTCAGCCCTATGGTGATGGTCCGTTCCGACCTGGCCAGCACCTCGGTAGAAGCCGGTGTGATGGTCACCTATAACCAGAAGCTCTGGATAGGAGGGAACTACCGGAACCAGGACGCCGGCTCGGTGCTGCTGGGCACCAATTTACTCGACAACAAGCTTAAGCTGGGCTATGCCCTGGATATCGTTACTTCAGGAACAAATGCCAAATCAGCCACCTCACACGAAATATTTTTACGCTATGTGCTGGCACCCCTGAAAACGGGCAGAAAATCAGTGGTGAAGACCCCCCGGTACAGTTTATGATAAAAAGATGAAGACTAATCTATGAAACTACAATAGTTTTTCTGATTTTTGCGAAGCCTAAAAAAACGGAGTTGGCATGGTTTATGAATCAGTGTACATAAAAGCATGCGTTTTTATTATTACCGTTAACAATATATTATTAAGAACTAACGTTCTGACAAGTAAAAAATAGAAGATTAAATTCTTGCTTTCAAAAAATGAACAAGCACATTTCAAAAAAGATCTTGACTGTTGCAGTTATTTTATCCTCAGCGTTCTTATTTCAAAGTTGCGACACCGTAAATAAGATTTTCGGCAAGGGAGGAAAAAAAGGAGGTGGAAGTGTTGAGGATCCGCTTGCAGGAATTAAAAACGGGCAGCTGGTGGCCAAATCCAGGAAGGGCTACAAACAGGTGGCACCCGAAGGGATGGTTCTTATTCCCTCAGGATCTTTTATGATGGGCCAGGCCGATGAAGATGTGATGTCTACCCGCATCAACCTCAACAAGCGGATATCCATCCCGGCGTTTTATATGGATGATACCGAAATCTCCAACAATGAATACCGGATGTTCATCAACTCTATCCTGGCCGACTCGCTGGAGGCGCTGGGAGAAGAGTTTATTATGACCAGCCTTTACCCCGACACGTCGGTGTGGAAGAAAGACTTTACGTACCATAACGGCGATCAGCTGACAGAAAACTATTACGGTAACCCGGCTTTTGATAACTATCCCGTGGTAGGGGTAAGCTGGGATGCCGCCCAGTTCTTCTGCCGCTGGAGAACCGACCTGTACAACAACTACCGGGCAGAGAATAACGAGTTCCGCTCGCCGAGATTCCGTTTGCCTTCCGAGGCCGAATGGGAATGGGCCGCCAGGGGAGGCAGTGAAGGTGCAAAATACCCGTGGGGAAACCCGTACGTAGCCAATGCCAAAGGCTGCTACATGGCTAACTTCAAGCCTAACCGCGGTAACTACCAGAAAGACGGATTCCAGTATACAGCACCGGTGAATATGTATGAGAAAAATGCTTTCGGCTTGTACAATATGGCAGGAAACGTGGCAGAATGGACACAGGATGCGTATTCTGAGTCGTATATGCCGGTAACCTGGGACTTAAACCCCAACTATGACAACCCGGATGAGCCCCGTAAAGTGATCAAGGGCGGCTCATGGAAGGATGTGGCGCACTATCTCGAATCAGGAACCACCACCTATGAATACCGTACGGCCACCAAGTCTTATATCGGCTTCCGCTGTGTAATGGACAGGATGGGATCAGTACCCGGCAGAGAATAAATAGAATAACCTTTATTAAAACATCATCATAAAATATGGCAGCAAATAACGGTCCCAGCTTATTTTGGGACAGATTCATTCCTTTTATTTACAGTGCCGGTGCAGCGGTTGTAATTGTAGGGGCTATGGGAAAGATCATGCACTACGACTGGGCCTCCTTTATGCTACCGATAGGTTTGGGGGTAGAAGCGATCATCTTCCTGACCTATGCCGCACAGTCATTGCTCAGACCGGTAACCGAATACCAGTGGGAAAAAGTTTACCCTGAGCTGGCCGAAGACTACAAAGGAGAATTACCTACCCGGTCACATACTCAGTCCCAGTCTTCAGGCCTTGGCCTGACGGCCAAAATGGATGATATGCTGGCCAATGCCAGGATCACACCCGATATCTTTGATAACCTCAAAGCCAGCTTTAAAAACCTGAACGAGTCGGTATCAGGCTTGGGTGAGATTGCCGGAACAGGCGTTGCTACCAGCGAGTTCAATGGCAAGATCCGGGAGGCCTCTTCCAAAATCAACGATATGAATGCTTCGCTGGGCAACGTGGTCAACTCAATGGTCAGCCTGGGAGATGCCACCCGCGATGCGCAGGAATACCGTTCGCAGTTTCATAAGATATCCCAGAACATGAGCGCCCTGAATGCCGTGTACGAGATTGAGCTACAGGATACCAACCGGCACCTGAAGGCCATGAATGCCTTCTACGGTAATTTCTCTAACGTTCTGAGCGATATGTCGGATATGTCCAGAGACAGCCAGCAGTTCAAGGCGGAGTTGAATAAACTGACCACTAACCTGGCCTCGCTGAACAATGTGTACGGCAGCATGCTTTCGGCCATGAAAGGAAGTGCAAACGTTTAATTAACATTATTTTAACCCCAAAAGAACTAAAATATGGCAGGAGTTAAGGAAAGTCCACGGCAGAAGATGATCAACATGATGTATCTTGTGTTGACGGCTATGCTTGCCTTACAGATCAGTAATGCTATTCTGGAGAAGTTCTTACTTTTGGATAACTCTTTAGACCAGGCGAACAAAGCAGCTGATACCAGTAATAAAAGAACGTTAGACGCTATGAACGAGGCGGTGGATAAATCGGGAAACAAGCCGGAATACCGGACCCTGTACAACCACGCCGTGGAAGTAAGAAAGAAAACAAGTGATGTGATTTCCTATATCGAAAGCTTAAAGGAAATTATCCGGAACGAAGCCGGCGGCGGTATCGATCCGGAAACCAACCAGATCAAAAACCTGGCAGAAGAAGAAAAAGTAGCGAACATCTTTGTTAAAAATAAAAAAGGGTACGAGCTGAAAGGGAAGCTGGACGAATACGTAGCGTATATCCAGAAACATGCGCCCAATATTAAATTTCAGCCACTGGCGCTTGATGCCAAAGACGACCCGGGTATGGCCAATGCCGACCCGATGACCCGGAAGAAAGATTTTGCAGAGCTGCTGTTTGCGCAGACGCCGGTTCCGGCGGCCCTGGCCGGGCTTAGCCAGAAAGAGTCGGTGATCAGGAGATACGAAGCCGAAGTGCTGGATTATCTGGCACAGCAGGTGGGAGCCAAAGAAATTAAATTTGACAAGCTGTTTGCAGTGGTGATCCCGGATTCGAGAACCGTGGTAGCCGGGCAAACTTACCGGGCGGAAATTGCCATCGGGGCTTACTCAAGCGCCATTACCCCCAGGATCAGCATTAACGGTGCTGCACTGCCTGTCAGGGACGGAAAAGGCACCTACGAGCTGAAAGCGGGTGGCGGAACCTTTGACAAGAACGGCCAGCTGAAACGCTCGTATACGGCAACCATCTCGTATCCGAAAGCTGACGGTACCACAGAAGTAGTTACCAAAGAAGAAGAATATACGGTATTGAAGCCTTCGGTGCAGATCGCCTCGTCGTCTATGCCGGCCCTGTATTTTAAATGTGCCAACCGGCTGGAGACCAACAGCCCCGGCCTCGGAGCCCTGTACAATCCTACTTTTGCAGGAACAGGCGCTGATTTCATTCCCGGTGGAAGTGGTAAGGTAACCGTGGTGCCTACTTCCAGCAAAGTAAACCTGGAAGTGAAAAATGACGGGATCTTACTGCAGAACTTCCTGTTTAACGTGAGACTGGTACCCAAGCCTGCGCTTAAAGTGCTGATAAACGGTTCACCGGCTTCCATAGAAAACCTGAGAAGGGGTTTCCCGGCTTCACAGGTCAGGAACATTACCGTGGTGGCTGAGGCCGATCAGAGCTTTAAAGACACCAACCCGGAAGACGCCCGTTACAGGGTAACCGGCTTCACGGTAGTGCTGGCTTCGGGAGCGAGGTCGAAAAAGAACATGGAAAGCAATGGAAACAGCATCAACCTGGGTAGTGTGGCCTCGGAAGCAGAGCCCGGCGACCGGTACGTGATCACGATCAAAGACGTACAACGGATGAACTTCCAGGGTAATGTGGAAAATGTGAACATCGGCGAAGCAGGAGTACAAACCATAGCACTCAATTAATGTAATATGAAAAGAACAGCGATTTATCTGGTATGTGCTTTTATAGGTCTTCAGACAGACCTGGCGGCACAGGAGCGCTCTGACAACGGGGTAAACCCTCTTTCATTACGGCCTATCAATTCGCTGAACCAGGCGAAGAAATATACTTTGTGGAGAAGGATCGATCTGAAAGAAAAGGCCAATCTGCCTTTTTTTGCAAAGGGAAGTGAAATTACCAAGCATATTATTGACGGCGTACGGGCCGGGGTGCTGGAACCGTTCAGCAACGATTCGCTGACCCGGAAAATCACCCTGGAGGAGTTTAACAAACGGTTACACCGTGATTTTGAAGGCGGTGGTCTGTCGCAGGATGAAATTAATGCCGGCTTTGGCACGGCAGCAACCGAAGACGACGGCTGGGGCGATGGCGGATCAAAAGAGGCCGCTCCCAAGCAGGCGTCCAGCTCACAGGACGGCTGGGGCGACACACAGGTTACCTCCCTGGCCAGCGGTTACGAGCTGCTGCCTAATGAGCTGTATGTGCTGGAGATCAAAGAAGACTGGATATTCGATTCGCAGCGTTCACGGGCGTACTACGACGTGCAGGTGCTGACCATCAAAATACCGGCTGAACTTTCACCGGAAGGCATTGAAAAAGACCTGGCTTCTTTTAAATACAAAGAGCTGGAGTCGTATTTCCGGCTGAACCCCAATTGCCTCTGGTTTAACGAAGAGAACACCGCCCGGCACATGAACTATGCCGATGCCATAGAAAACCGCTTTTTTAACGGCCGTATCGTGCGTACATCCGATCCGCGGAACCGCTATCTTGACCAGATTTACAAGAACCCGCGCGAGGCCCTGCTGAAATCGCAGGAATGGGAATACCGGATCATGGAAGAAGAAAGTAACCTGTGGGAGTATTGATCTGCTCTCAGCCGGTTTCTGACAGATTTTGAGAAAAAGCCGCCCTATTTGGCCGGCTTTTTTGTTTTTAATAGCTGTAAAGGCCGTATTTTTGTAAAAAAAGACGTTTGATGGAGTTTGATGTGGTTATAGGTCTGGAGGTGCATTGCCAGCTGAATACGAAAAGTAAGATATTTGCTGCAGATCATAACAGCTTCGGGGCTGAGCCCAACACCCACATTGGGGTGCTCACCCTGGCTCACCCGGGCGTGCTTCCCCGCACCAACCGTGAAGTGGTGGATAGCGCTGTAAAGCTGGGGCTGGCGTTCGGAAGCACCATTAACCGGATGAATTATTTCGACCGGAAAAATTATTTCTACCCTGACCTTCCCAAAGGCTACCAGGTTACCCAGGACAGCCGGCCGGTATGTGTGGGCGGAAGTGTGCGTTTTGTTCTGAAGGAAAGCCGTTCTTACCGCGAACACGAAGTAAAGGTGCATCATATCCACATGGAAGAAGATGCCGGGAAGTCGGTTCATACGGCTGACGGCACCCTGCTGGACTACAACCGGGCGGGTGCGCCCCTGCTCGAGATCGTATCCTATCCCTGCATTTCATCGCCGGAAGAAGCGGCCGGTTACCTGGCTGAGATCCGGCGGATCGTACGTTTTCTCGGGATCAGCGACGGCAACATGGAAGAAGGCTCCCTGCGAGCTGACCTGAACGTATCGTTGAAGCCGAAAGGCAGCGAGGTGCTGGGAACCAAAGTAGAGATCAAGAACATGAACTCCATCCGCTTTTTACAGCGGGCGGCAGAGTTTGAGATCCGCAGGCAGGCGGGTGTCCTGCAGGCCGGCGGGCAGCTGATCCAGGAAACCCGTACGTTTATCCCGGAAACGGGAGAAACCGAGAGCATGCGGGTCAAAGAAACGGCCAACGATTACCGGTATTTCCCCGAGCCTGACCTGGCCCCGGTGCAGATCTCCGAAGAAAAGATCGAAGCGCTGAAGGCCGGCATACCGGCACTTCCCTATACGCTTTTTCATACGTTTGTTTCGCAATACGGCCTGTCGGAAGATAACGCCTATGTGCTCTCTGAAGAGAAAGAGCTGAGCGATTATTTCCTGGAGACCATACGCCACACCCCCCATTGTAAGCCGGTTTCCAACTGGATGGTTTCTTACATGCGGGGCGATATGAACGAGCGGGGCATCGGGATAAACGATTACCCGGTGAGGCCCGGGCAGCTGGCTGAGCTGGTGAATGCCATTGAAGACGGGAAATTCAGCCATTCGGTAGGGCAGAAGCTGATGGTCCTGCTGGTAGAAAATTCCGGTAACGGAGGCTCGCAGGCCAACCTTATGGTGCTGGCGGAGTCTAAGGGGTGGGTGCTGAACCAGGACACCTCTCGTATTACGGAATGGGTGGAAGAAGTGCTTGTGCGCAATAAATCGAAAGTAGAAGAGTTTAAGAAAGGGAAGAAAGGACTCCTCGGGATGTTCGTGGGAGAAGTGATGAAGCTTTCGGGCGGCTCGGCCGACCCGAAGGAGGTGAATAAGGTGATAATGGAAAAACTTAAATAATATGCGATTACTGATTTTAGGCCTGCTGGTATCTTTCGGGAGCCGGGCACAGGGCCTGCCGGTGGAGATGAATATTACCCTTACCAACAAGGAAGCGAAGGGAAAAATATACCTCGAACAGATCAATGACCGGGGCTTTGGTGAGAAAATAGACAGTGTGCAGATAGCCGGCGGTTCGTTTGCCTTTCAGACCTCTATTCCGGAGCCGGGTATTTACCAGCTGAACATTGCCAATGATCAGCAGATCGGGCTGCTGCTGGACGGCGGCGAAAAGCTGGTGATCAAAGCCGAGGGCATAACACCGGAAGCTAAGGCTCCGGAGGCCTCTGTAGAGGGGTCAGAAGCCATGAAGGTGTTCAATGAGCTGCAGGACACGTATTTCGGCTTTATGGGCAAAGTGAAAGACATTGACGCTAAATTCAGATCCAGCAGCAACGAAGTCACCCGTGCAAAGCTGAGAGAACAATACCTTGAGCTTCTCAAAAACCATAATACGGCCATTCTCGATAAGGTGAAGTCGCTGGGAACCTCAGCGGCAGGCATACTGGCCACCAACAATTTCCTGAGCAGCGAGGTGAGCGGTGAATATTTTGATGAGCTGGCGGGCCGTTTACAGAAAGAAGGCAATAAGTCGCGCCTGGCCATGCTGTTTGTTCAGCAGGTCAACAAAGACAAGATGGGCCAGCCGGGCATAGAAGCACCTGATTTTACGCTAAGGAATCTGAAGGGAGAAGTGGTGAAGCTTTCGGAGCTGCGCGGTAAGCTGGTGATCCTTGATTTCTGGGCCACCTGGTGCGGCCCCTGCCTCATGTCTTTCCCGGGCATGAAAAAAGCTATGGAGAAATATGCGGACAGAGATGACGTAGCCTTTGTCTATGTCAATACGTTTGAGCGGGTTCCGGTAGAGACCACCAAAGAATATGTAACCAGTTTTGTAGACCGGAGAGGGCTGAGCTACCTGAACCCGGTACTGGACGAAGGCCACGAAGTAGCCTTTTTATACGGTGTGGAGTCAATCCCTACCCGGTTTTATATTGATAAAGAAGGGAAATTCCTGAGCATGAGCCGCGGTTTTGCCGGTACAGACGATGCCGTGGTGGAAGAAGTCAGCCAATGGCTCGATAAATAAAATAGTACGCTGAAAACAGTATTGAAATGAAAATTGCTATTGTGGGCTGCGGGAATATGGGAATGGCTTTTGCGCGCTCCTTTGTTCAGTATGACCTGGTGAAAAAAGAAGACCTCCTGCTGATAGAAAAGAGCCGGGAACGTTCGGAGGTGCTTCGTTCGCAAAAAGAAGGGGTGGTGGTAGACACCATCGGTGAGGCCGTGGGCGGAAACGACCTGGTGATTCTGTCGGTCAAGCCCCAGGATTTTGCTGCCGTGGCCGCCGAGCTCCGTAGCTTCCTGCGGCCTGAGCAGGTGGTTCTTTCCATCATGGCGGGTATTCCGCTGGCTAAAATACAGGCGGCGCTGAACCATAGCCAGGTGGTGCGGGCCATGCCCAACACACCGGCCATGCTGGGGCAGGGCATTACCGGCTACTGTGCCGCAGAGGGTATCAGCTTTCAGAAGCTGCAGCGCATAGATAACCTGATCAATGCTACGGGCCGTTCGGTATACCTGGAAAACGAAGAGCTGCTTGACGCCGTTACCGCCCTGAGCGGAAGCGGCCCGGCGTATTTTTATTACCTGGTCAAGCACATGGTAGAGGCCGGTACGAAAATGGGCTTTGATGAGGGGCTTTCTCGCCTGCTGGTGAAGCAAACCATGCTGGGCTCGTATCACCTGATCAATAACGCAGAACAGAGCCTCGACGAGCTCATTGCAGCGGTAGCTTCCAAAGGCGGAACCACCGAGGCGGCTTTAAAAACGTTCGGGGAAAGGCAGTTAGGCGATTCGCTTATCGAGGGGATCCTGAAGGCGGAAGCACGGGCCAAGGAGCTGTCGAAGTAAAAGACTAAAATTCTGATTTTTACGGAAAAATCCTCCTCGGGTAGAAAAAAAGTCTACCCGGGGGTACGTATTTCCCCGGCTGTCGGTAACTTTGTACCTCTCAAAGCCAGTTTATAAAGATGGATATTGACCCGGTAGATCTCAGGATACTCAAAATATTAAAGAAAGACGGCATGATGACCAACCGGCAGATTGCGTATGAGCTCAATCTGACCACCACACCGGTTCATGAACGGATCAAGCGCTTACGCCGCGACGGCCTCATTAAAAATTATACTATTGAGCTTGACCTGAAGAAGCTGAACAAGAACCTGATTGTATTTGTGAAGGTTTCGCTCAAAGAGCACAGCCAGGAATACCTGAAACGTTTTGAACAAGATGTGCAGGGCATACCGGAGATCGTGGAATGCTTTTGCATCTCGGGCGAGTCGGATTTTTTGCTGAAGGTGATTGTGAGCGATATGGAAGAATACAAGCATTTTATCCTGAACAAGCTGGCGGCCCTTCCGAACATCGGCGAGGCCCAGTCTAACTTCGTCATCACAGAAGCCAAGATGTCGTCAGTGCTGGGCGAATAACCGGGTTCAGAGCTTGAAATCTTTCGGATCGAAATATTTGTATTTAACGGCAAAGAGCACCAGGCCTACTCTTGAGCTGGTGCCCAGCTTGGTAAAAAGCGAGTCGCGGTAACCGTCTACCGTGCGGTGACTGCAGGCCATCTTCACGGCAATCTCCTTATAGGTCAGGTCCTGGCAAACGTATTTGAGAAATTCTTCTTCGCGTGCGGTAATGTTGTACGGGTTAAGCGGATTGGCCGGTTGCGGGGTGTTCACGTTGGAATAGAGCTTCTCAGTAGCCCAGCCGGGAAAGTAGATTTTTTCTCTCAACAGCGTTTTAAGGGCAAACTCCAGCTCGTGCGGGTGAATGTTTTTGTGCATAAACCCCTTGGCGCCGTTATTGATCATCCGGAAGAGCGACTGTTCGTCGTCCTGCATCGACAAGGCCATCACCAGCACATCAGGGTAATACTTTTTCAGCCAGCGGGCGGTCTGGAAGCCGTCCATAACGGGCATGGAAATATCAAGCAAAACAATAGAAGGCCGGTTTTCAGGCAATTTGAACTTTTCTTTCAGCTCGGCACCGTTCCCTACATCGTAGATGACCTCAAACGATTCGAAATCGTTTACTATCGATCCTATAGCCTTGGCTATCAGTTCATGATCGTCTACAATTACCACCTTAGTTTTCATTGAGCTAAATAAGCTGTCTGTCGCCCGTTTTTCCGTTGCGAACTTACAATAAATTTAGCAAAAATATCAATAAGGTACAAAAAAAGTGAACTGGGTTCCTTCTCCCTTCCGGGAAAGAAACTCGGCCCGGCCCTTAATGTCATTCACCCGTTTTTTCATATTGGATATTCCTACGCCCGGTCCGTTGCTTTTCTGGAGGTCAAAACCTACCCCGTTATCGGAGCATTTTACCTGCAGCTGGTTTTCTTCGTAATTGAGATCAATTTTAATCTGCGAGCATTGGGCATGCTTAACGCTGTTCTGGAGAAATTCCTGTATGATGCGGTGAATATTGTGTTTTGCGTCTTCATCCAGATCAAACTCGCCGTTTTGCTCTACTTCCACCCGTATGCCGTTCATGTTCTGGATGCGTTTGGTTTCCAGCAGGATGAGGTCCTGGAGGCGGGTCTGGTAGCGTTCGGCATTGACCAGTGTTCTCGACAGCTGGCGTAGTTCGGTGAGGGATTCGTCGATCAGCTCACTGATCTCGCTGATGTTATTTCCTAAGTAATTCCCGGAGGAGACGCCATTCTTTTTAAGATATATGGAAGCAAGGGTAAGTTTCTGACCTACGCTGTCGTGGATCTCCTTACCTATTTTTTTCATGGTTTCTTTCTGAGCGTCCACCTCTACCTGAAGTTTTGCTTTTTCGTATTCCATTTTGATATGAGCTAATTCTTTTTCGTAAAGTATCTTCCGCTTCCTGAACTGGGAGACGAAATAGACCATCCCGATAATGAAGACAAATAAGATCAGGTTGACCAGGATGATAAAGGTGATTATTTCTCTTTGGCCGCCCATATAAAGCTGATCAGAAAACAGGTGTACATTATATAGTTGAAAATAAGTACTACTTTAAAATAAAAGATATGTAAAGTGGGATAGTTGAACACAAGGTAATTAAATATTCCGAAGAAAGGTAGTGAACCCAGCCAGAAAATCAGGAGTCCCAGCGATACCCAGAACATCCTTTCCTTATAGAAGAACAGAATCCGGTCGTTTTTGCTTAACTGGTAAAAATAGCGCAGGATATGGCCCAGCATCAGGAGATTGGCAACCATATACGAAAAGCTATTGAAATAATACCCGTCGAGCTTCACCAGGGTAAAGCATTCCACGATGACCGAAACAGCAAATATTACCGTGCCGATATAATAGGCTTTCCTGTTGTTTACGATATTCCTGTTGATCAGCCAGAAATAGTAAATGACCTGGAACGGGATGACAAAAAGCTGATAATAGTAAAAATTCAGCTTGGGGTAGCTTTCTGCAAAGATATAGTTAATAAGCAACCCGGCGCCATCCATAATACCTACCCCAATCAGGAACCAGGGAAAAGTAGTCCAGTAGTTTTTGGGTTGCTTCCTCGTATAAAGCAACCCAAAAACTCCTACAAGAGTAACGTAAATGAAAAGGTAATTCTTGAGAACGGCCACTTTGATCAGTTATTTTCCTCTAAGTAAGGTGGCTGGATATTGGCGAAGTCCGGTATGGGCGAATCTTCATCGTAATCAACCATTTTAAAGGTAGACAGTGCGTTTTTATAATGCTCTGACAATGATTTGATTTTTTTCGACCGGCCACCGGCAATTTCAAGATAGTTTTTCTTGGGGTTAAACTCAAATCTTTTACCGTCCTGGATAATGGTGGGAACAAAGAAGATGGTTTGCTTACCGGCTTTATTGGCTTCGCCTCCCAGCTTCTCCAGCTGAGGGAACTGCTTCAGCAGGTCAGATGTGGGGTACTGTCCGAAGTGTACATTTACGCCCAGGTCTTCCGGTTTTACATTCTGGCCGGAAGCTTTGGCATAATACTCAATGTACCAGATCATGTTTTTCAGTTCTTCAAGCGTGTAATAAAGCGATTCGGTATCATCAATATTCAACGCCTTTTTTATTGCGGGAAGGTGGTTGGCCATATAGTTCCTCTTCAGGATCATGGCTTGCGGAATAGACATGGATTTGAACCCTTTGGTGTTGGCATAATCCAATACAACCTGGGTTTCTCTGAGGTTTGCTGACATACCGCCGGCTTCGTCGGGTTTGTCAGGTTGGGAGCAGCTCTTCATCACCAGCATTGTGAGAATGCCTAAAGTGACGAGATTCGAAAAAACAAGAATCTTTTTCATGGGCTTACAAGATTAATGAGTAAAAAAATTACGATGCAAGTTACACAGTTTTTGTTTCTCTATCGTAATTCGATACAGGTATACAAAAAATGCAATTTTTTTAAGATGCTGTATGTGAGTTTTTTACAACGAAAAAGGGGGTGTTTTAACGGTATAAATTCCGTTAAAACACCCGGTTTTGAAGGACGTGATGCGTGGCCGGCGGGGAGCCGGCGGCAGAGGTCAGAGAATATTGGAGGTTTGCTCCTTGATTTTTTCCAGCTCATCTTTCATCTGCACCACCAGGCGCTGGATTTCCGCATCGTTGGCTTTAGACCCGATGGTATTGATTTCGCGGCCTATTTCCTGGGCAATGAAGTTCAGCTTTTTACCGTTTGAATTGCCGTCCAGCTCCTTAATAAAATACTCCAGGTGAGCTTTTAAACGTACTTTTTCTTCCGAGATATCGAATTTTTCAATATAGTAAATGAGCTCCTGCTCAAAACGGTTTTTGTCGAAATTCTCGGAATTAACAAAATCACCCATGGCTTTGGCAATTTTTTCCCGGGTGTTGACGATCCGCCGGGCATCCTGTGAGCTGATCTGCTCCAGCAGGCCGCTGATGATCTCAATATATTCCGTAAATTTAACTTTTGTGCCCTGGCCTTCCCGGATTCTGAACTCGCGGCATTTTTCGATACCGGCTTTGATCACCTCCAGCACCTCGTTCCATGCCTCTTCGGCCTCTTCGGCATCCTGGATACCGTTATTGAACGCATTGGGCATCATGGTGGCCATGCGCAGCACATCGGTAGGTGAGGCTTCAAACTGGAGCTCAGCCGCCGTCTGCATCAGGTCACGGAAATAGGCTTTTACCAGGGGCCGGTTCACCAGGGTGGAAACCATGGCGTCTTCTTTCGGAACCAGGGTCAGCGTAATGTCTATTTTTCCCCTTTCCAGCTCTTTCTGGAGGAGATTCCGGATATCAATTTCACGGGATGAAAGACTTTTGGGCAGCCGGCAATAAATATCCGTGAATTTCGAATTCAGGGTTTTTATCTCAACAGACAGGGTCTGCTTGGCGGTTTCTTTTTGTACAGACCCGAAGCCGGTCATGGATTGCAACATAAAAAAGACAGTATAGTTTTGCGTAAAACTAATGATAAAAATACTTGTAGCCGCCTGACAAGGCAAAAATGTGTAATTTTGCAGCGTAACAGAATTTATATGAATATAGAAAATATACTGGCGGAAGAGGTAAAGAAGGCCGTAAGCAGCCTGTACACCCAGGAAGATGAAGTGGTTTTACAGCCTACCCGCCGGGAGTTTGAAGGAAATTATACCTATGTTTTTTTTGGCCTGGTGAAAAGCCTGAAGCGCTCTCCGGCCGAGATCGGTGCGGCCATAGGAGAGTATCTGGTGAATAACACGTCTGTTGTGAGCCGCTACAACGTGGTACAGGGCTTCCTGAACCTGAAGCTGACCGACAGCGTGTGGCTGGAGGTTTTCAATGCGTTGAAAGCCCATGACCGGGAAGCGAAGAAGGATAAGAAAGTGCTGGTGGAATATTCGTCACCGAATACCAACAAGCCGTTGCACCTGGGGCACCTGAGAAATAATTTTCTCGGCTATTCCGTATCGGAGATCCTCAAAGCGGCCGGTTATGACGTTACCCGGGCATGCCTGGTGAATGACCGGGGTATCCATATCTGTAAGTCGATGGTGGCGTACCGTCATTTCGGCAAAGGCGAAACCCCGGAGTCGGCAGGAATGAAAGGCGACCACCTGGTAGGAAAATACTACGTGGAGTTTGACAAAGCGTACAAAGCTGAGGTGACCGGGCTGGTGGCGGGCGGCATGACCGAAGAAGAGGCCAAAAAAGCAGCTCCGCTGATGGCAGAGGCGCAGCAGATGCTGGTACAGTGGGAACAGCACGATCCGGAGGTCATTGCCCTGTGGGAAAAGCTGAACGGCTGGGTCTACGACGGCTTTAACGCTACCTACAAGAAAATAGGGGTGGATTTCGACAAGACCTACTACGAGTCGGATACCTACCTGCTGGGGAAGGATATCGTGGAAGAAGGTCTGCAGAAAGGCGTGTTTTATAAGAAAGAAGATAATAGTGTGTGGATAGACCTCACCGACCAGGGGCTGGATCATAAGCTGGTTTTGCGTGGCGACGGCACCTCGGTGTACATCACGCAGGACCTGGGCACCACCGACCTGAAGTTCCGGGATTTTCAGTGCGACAAATCGATCTGGGTGGTGGGCAACGAACAGGACTACCACTTTAAAGTACTCTTTGCCATCCTGGAAAAGCTGGGCCGGAGCTATGCGCCGGGGTGTTACCATTTGTCGTACGGCATGGTAGACCTCCCTTCCGGCAAAATGAAATCACGCGAGGGCACGGTAGTAGATGCCGATGAGCTGGTAGAGGAGATGATTGCCACCTCGAAAGCCATCACCGAAGAAAAAGGCAAGACCGAAGGTTTCTCGAAAGAGCAGCTCGAAGAGCTTTACCGTATGGTAGCGCTGGGCGCCCTGAAATACTACCTGCTGAAAGTAGAACCGAAGAAACGGATGCTTTTCAATCCTGAGGAATCCATCGATTTCCAGGGCAATACCGGGCCGTTTATCCAGTATACGCATGCCCGTATCCGTTCTATTCTCCGGAAATCAGGCCTGGAGAGCTTCCCGGTTCCGGCAGGAATGAAGGAGCTGAACGAAGAGGAGCTGGAGCTGATCTTCCTGTTGAAAGACTACGGGAAAGTGGTGGAGACTGCCGCTGCTGAATACTCGCCGGCCCTCATTGCCAACTACGTTTATGACCTGGCCAAGACCTTCAACAGCTTCTATACCCGGCATTCGGTGCTGAACGAAGAATCGGAAACCGTACGGCTTTTCCGCCTGTCATTGATTGAAGAGGTGGCAGATACCATCAGGAGCGGCATGGGGCTGCTGGGGATTGAGGTGCCGGAGAAGATGTAGGAAAGATAAAAGTTAAAAGTTAAAAGTGAAAAGTTGCGGAACATTAGTATATAATGAAAGAATGTACCGCAACTTTTCACTTTTCACTTTTAGTTTTTAACTCTTAACTCAGCGTTCCTTCTCTGATGTTCAATAAAAGAATATATACGACACCACTATCGCCGTCACCACCCCCGCGAAATCGGCCAGCAACCCTGCCCAGAGCGTGTAACGCGTATTTTTAATGCTGATGCTGCCGAAATACAGAGCCAGGATATACAGGATGGTGTCTGAGCAGGCCTGGAATACGCAGGAAAGCCTGCCCACAAATGAATCTACCCCGTGTTCTTTCATGGCCTCGATCATCATGGCCCGCGATCCGCTGCCGCTCAGCGGGTGCATAAGAGCGGTGGGAAGCGCATGGGTAAACTCGGTATTAACGCCGGTAAAGCTGAAAATCCATTTGAAGAAATCCACGATGTAATCCAGCGTGCCGGAAGCCCGGAATACGCTGATAGCCACCAGCATGCCCACCAGGTAAGGCATGACCTTAACAGAGGTTTCAAAGCCTGCTTTGGCGCCTTCAACAAATTTAGTGAACACATCTACCTTTTTATAAAAGGCAGCCCCGGCAAAGCCTGCCACAAACAGGAACAGGATAAGATTGCTGACCACCCCGGAGGTGGTTTCGATTTCTTCCTTGCTCAGGCGGGAAAAATACCACAGGATGAAGCCTATGAAAGCAGTGAGGCCTACCAGCCACGAAAACAGAACCCGGTCAAAAAAGTTGATTTTCTGCTTAATACCCACAAAAAGGAGCCCGGTAAGGGTGGCCATATAAACCGATATCAGCGCCGGTATGAAAATATCAGAAGGGTCAGCAGCCTGGTAAATGGCCCGTTGCGCCATTATGGAAATCGGGATGAGCACCGGTCCGGCACTGTGCAGCACCATGAACATGATCTGGGCGTTGCTGGCGGTATCGGGCTTGGTATTCAGCTCCTGCAGGCTTTGCATGGCTTTCAGGCCAAACGGCGTGGCGGCGTTATCGAGCCCCAGCATGTTGGCGGAAAAATTCATGATCATCTGCCCGTTAGCCGGGTGATCTTTGGGAACTTCAGGAAACAGGCGGCTGAAAAACGGTGAAATAACCCGGGCCAGCACACGGATCACCCCGGCCTCTTCGCCCAGCTTCAGGATACCCATAAAGAAGGTCATTACCCCTGCAAGCGGCAGGGCAATGGTCATGACCGCCATCTCCGCCGAGCTGAACATCCCGTCAACGATCTGCTTGAAAATGAGCGTGTCTCCTAAAAAGATCCACTTGATCAGCGCCACAATCAGCGCTATGATGAAGAAACCTACCCAGATGTAATTTAAAGCCATTGGCGGGAACTTTTAATAAATTTTCGTAAATATATAAACAGAAAGGCTTTATATCTGCTATTTTTAAACTTTCATTGTTATTGCATTTGAATGACCTCAACGCTCCGCTATATACTTTTCTGTTCTGTCATCCTGGCGGTGGCCTGCAGAGAGAAAAAGCGGCATGATCTGCCCCGGTCGCTGACGCCGGCCGAGATCAACGAGTTCTTCCCGAAGAGCGAGCCCATGACCATCAGCCCGTGGGAGACCGCCATGCAGGAGCAGGGGCTGCTGGACCTGCAGGCCCTGGATGAAGAAATACTGGTGGCATTAAAATACAGCTCAACCGCCAATTTTGCCGGAGCCGACCTGTACGGAACCCTCGAGCTGGCCTACCTGCAGCCTGAGCCCGCCCGTGCGCTGGCCGCCGCCAGCCGCCTGCTTCGGCAGGACAACCCCCAATTACGGCTTTTGGTATACGATGCCGCCCGGCCGCTCAGCGTACAGCATATTTTGTGGAATACGCTTGACAGCCTCTCGGAGCGGGAGCGTAAAAAATACGTGGCGGACCCGGACGAAGCCTCCATTCATAATTACGGGTGTGCCGTAGATCTCACCCTCTTTGACCTGGAAACAGGCAGGGCGCTGGATATGGGTACCCCGTTTGACTACTTTGAAGAGCTGGCCTACCCGAAGCTCGAACGGCAGATGCTCAACGAAGGAAGGCTGAGCCTGAGACAGCTGAATAACCGCATCCTGCTGCGAACAGTGATGCTGGATGTGGGGTTTACGCCTATTACCACCGAGTGGTGGCACTTTAATTTTAACTCCCGTAAAACGGCCGAATTAAAATACCGGATCATTGAATAAACCGGTTCCCGGATTTCGTTATTAAGGTACAAACTTAAAGGCGGTTATTTAAAAATTTCAGGTATATACTATATTTGCGGACTGAAAAGATCCAGGGGTGTTAGAGAGCATAGAGAAAATACGTAAAGAAGCCGAGGAATTTCTTGCATCGGCGGGCGGAACTGCCGAGCAGTTCCGGCTCACTTATCTGAGTAAAAAAGGTATACTGAACGGGCTGTTCGAAGACTTTAAAAAAGTGGATCCGGCGCAAAAGAGGGCCGTGGGGCAACAGCTCAACGTGCTGAAAAATGCGCTGGAAGAGATTCATGCATCGCTGCAGAAAGAGACCTCTTCCGATACCGGTAAGCTGCCTTCGGAAGACCTGACGCTGCCCGTTGTGCCAGACAGCCAGGGAAGCCTGCACCCTCTGAGCATTGTCAGAAGGCGGATTGTGGAAATTTTCTCCCGCATGGGCTTTAATGCCGAAGACGGCCCGGAAATTGAGTACGACTGGTACAACTTTTCAGCCCTTAATTTCGCGGAAAATCACCCCGCACGGGAGATGCAGGATACTTTTTTCGTGGAAAAGGCAGACGCCACCCGCGACGACCTCCTGCTGAGAACGCATACATCGAACGTGCAGATCCGGCTGATGGACAGGAAGAAACCGCCGGTGCGGTCAATTATGGCCGGGCGGGTTTACCGCAATGAGGCCATCTCGGCCCGTGCTCACTGCCAGTTCCACCAGGTAGAAGGACTGTACGTGGATAAAAACGTATCGTTCCGCGACCTGAAAGACACCCTGCTGCACTTTTCAAAAGAAATGTTCGGCAAAGACACACAAATAAGGTTGAGACCTTCGTATTTTCCTTTTACAGAACCCAGTGCGGAAATCGACGTAACCTGCTTTATCTGCGGAGGAAGCGGGTGCAACATCTGTAAGCACTCGGGCTGGGTGGAAATTGCCGGGTCAGGCATGGTAGACCCCAATGTGCTGGCCAATTGCGGCATTGATCCGGAAGAATACACGGGCTTTGCTTTTGGAATGGGAATTGAGCGGATCACCATGCTGAAATACGGTATTAACGACCTGAGATTATTTTTTGAAAACGATCAGAGATTTTTAAAACAGTTTGTAGGGATATAATCACTGGACTTCATGACTTATAAGAGAGCTTTATCCATCGCCTTGTTTTTATTGATACACACCTTTGCTTTGGGGCAGATCACCATTGGCTTCCCCGTGGAAAGGATGGTTTTTCAACGGAATAACTCCAATACGGGTTATGTCAATGTGTACGGGAATGTTGCCCAGGATTGCGACCGTGTGGAAGCGCGGCTGGTGGCCAGGAGCTCAGGCCAGGGAGTAACCACTTCATGGGCGGTGATTGATTCCAGGGTAGACGGCCAGGCGTTCTCCGGGAAAATCCAGAATTCGGGGGGCTGGTATACCCTGGAGGTACGCGGGATTAAAAATGAATCGGTGCTGTTCAGCTCATCGGTTGAGCGCGTGGGCATCGGTGAAGTATTCCTCATTGCCGGGCAGTCAAACGCGCAGGGGTATGGAACGGCACCCAATGCCAAAGGAGCTAACGATGACCGGGTGAATACCTATGTACCCCGCTACCATGATACCCATGCTTCGGATCAGTATATAAACCTGCCGAATTACCTGAATGATCTTTCCTTTGCGAAGCTGGATGCTGACAAGGGTATAGGGCCTACGGGCTACACTCCTTACTGCTACGGCGAGCTGGGAGATATGCTTGTGAGTCGTCTGAATGTGCCTGTACTTTTTTTCAACGCAGCCTTTACCGGAACATCTACTACTAACTGGGTACAGTCTGCTCAGGGCATCCGTACCTACAATGAACAGTTCAGGAGTGCAGAACTGTTTAACGGTGCCCCTTACAGGGCTTTCCAGGTTACACTGCAGAGCATAAATACGCTTCTCGGCTTCCGGTCGGTTTTGTGGCACCAGGGAGAGCATGACCGCTTTACAAACGGTAGCGGACTTTCTGCCGGAGAATATGCTGCCAATCTCCGCTATCTGATTGATAGATCAAGGTCAGACATCGGTGCCCAGATCCCCTGGGTGGTGGCTCGGGTTTCCCGTTACCTGGGAAGTAACGACCAGCGGATGATTGATGGCCAGAATATGGTAATTAACTCGGTTCAGAGCGTGTGGGCGGGACCTGCCACTGATAATATACAGCCCAACCGCTATGACGGGGGGCACTTCCAGAATGTGCCGGGGAGTATGGGGCTCACTGAGCTGGCTTCGGCCTGGAATGCTTCACTTACCGACGGCTTCTTTTCGTCTTCCAACCCCATATTGCCCAAAGATATGCTGCAGATCAGGCACTATTGCCAGGGCACGGGCAGCGTGAAGCTTACGCTGGATAACCGGTATTACGAATACTACTGGAATAACGGCGAACAGGGCCCGGAAATCAACTCCGGTTCAGGAACCTACCAGGTGGCCGTTCGCGATGCCATCGGGAATATCTACCGGTCAAACCAGATCAATATCAACGATGTATATGTGCGTACGTTACCGGTTGTTTCGGCACCTGACGGCCTGGTGGGCTGCGAAGGCAAAACCGTGCGCCTGGTGACCCCGGAATCCAAATTCAATGTACTGTGGAGTACGGGAGATATAGGTACTACCCTCACGGTAAGCCGGGCGGGGTCTTATTCAGCGCAGTATCGCTCCGATCAGAACTGCTACTCCAACAGCAGCCAGTCGTACAACATCAGCTTTAAAGCGCCGCCGGCCAAACCCGAGCTGGCCTTCTTGAACGGCGGCGGATACAAGTGCGACGGGGAAACCGTAACCGTGGCCGTTACTAACGTGCAGGGAGCCGATATTCAATGGAATACCGGCGCTACCACCAGCCAGATCACTTTAAAGGATAACGCTTACCCGTACGTAACGGCTACATTGTACAGCCTTCCGAACTGCCCGAGCCCGGTTTCCAACCAGCTGGGCTATCATCTGTATGATAAGCCGGGTATACCAACGATCAGCTACAACGGACCTTTCTACCTGCAGGCGGAGTCAGACGATGCTGACGCAGGCTTTGACTGGACGGTGGAAGGAACCCGCATTGAGGGGGTGACCCAAAGCCTCCTGCATATAGAGCAGACAGGAAATTACAAGGTAACGGGTGTGCATACCTATACTACCCCGCTTGGCGGAACGCTGTCTTGTGCTTCTGCCTCGTCAAAAGAATTTGCGGTAGCTGAAAACAATAACCTGGTCGGTTTCAGCATCTATCCCAACCCGGTTTCTACCGGTGTGATCCGGGTGACCTCTGACGGTGAGCGCGAGAACGTGAACCTTATTATCATTGACCAGCTGGGCCGCGAGGTATACCAGACCCGCTTCGACAAGATATCGTACCCGCATACACTGGATCTTACGTCCAGGAACTTCCAGGGAAAATACTTTGTGCAGCTGAAATACGAGGCTCACTCCAAGACGTTCCCCATTGTCTTTGTGAAGTAATCCCAAAGGAAAATTCCGGCCGAAACGCTGACATTGAACGAGTGCTTGGTGCCGAATTGCGGAATTTCAATGACCTGGTCGGCCAGCCGCATCAGGGCATCGTTGACACCGAATACTTCATTTCCCAGGATAAGGGCATAACGGACACCGGGTTCGGGGTTGAAACGATGGAGTGAAACGCTTCGGTCGGCCTGCTCCAGCGCCAGGATACGGTACCCTTCTTCTTTCAGGTTTTTGACCAGGTCTTCGGCCTGTGAATAATACGACCAGTCTACAGAGGCCGTAGCCCCCAGGGCGGTTTTCTCGATTTCGCGGTGAGGCGGGGTAGAGGTAATGCCGCACAGGTAGATTTTTTCTACCCGGAAGCCGTCGGCGGTTCTGAAAACAGAGCCTACATTGGCCATGCTGCGTACATCGTCAAGGATCAGGCTGAGCGGTAATTTTTTTTTGTCTTTAAACTCCTGCACCGAAATGCGGTTCAGGCTTTCCATTGAGAGTTTTTTCATGTATCTGAAAATTCCGGGTTCCCGGTTCTATCCGTTGAAAAGCCGGCCCCTGACCAGTAAACTTTTCTTCCCGTTTCTGAGTTTTATAAGTAGGGAATATCCCTCCTGCAAAGGTCGTAAACTTTTAAGAAGATAAAGTAAAAAGTAAGGGGAATGCAGGTAACTTTGCGATAATTAATCAGGATTATGAAACTGGACAGCATAGAAGAGGCCATTGAAGAAATCAGGAGTGGCCGGATCATTATAGTAGTGGATGATGAAGACCGTGAAAACGAAGGAGATTTTATCTGTGCAGCAGAGAAAGTGACCCCGGAAATGGTCAACTTCATGGTAAGAGAAGGGCGTGGGCTCATGTGTGCCCCACTTACGGCTGAACGTTGCCGTGAGCTGGAGCTGGCGCCTATGGTGCACCGCAATACGGCGGAATACGAGACAGCCTTCACTGTTTCGGTTGACCTGCTGGGCAACGGCTGCACCACCGGTATCTCGGCATCTGACCGGGCCAAGACCCTTCAGGCCCTCGTGGATAAAAACACCCGGCCTTCTGACCTGGGCAGGCCCGGGCATATTTTCCCGCTGATGGCCCAGGACGGCGGCGTGCTGCGCCGGGCCGGTCATACCGAGGCGGCAGTTGATTTTGCCCGCCTGGCCGGGCTGGCGCCCGCAGGGGTGCTGATCGAGATCCTGAACGAAGACGGTAGCATGGCCCGGCTTCCCGAATGCAGGACCATCGCCGATAAATTTGGCCTGAAGCTGGTGTCTATCCAGGACCTGATTGCGTACCGGCTCAGGAACGAAAGCCTGATCACCCGCGAAATAGGCGTGGTCATGCCTACCGAGTGGGGCAACTTTGAGATGATCGCGTTCCGGCAGAAAGACAATAACCAACTCCACCTGGCCCTGATCAAAGGCAGCTGGGAGAAAGACGAGCCGGTGCTGGTACGGGTGCATTCTTCCTGTGTTACCGGCGATATTTTCGGCTCCTGCCGTTGCGACTGCGGTCCGCAGCTGCATGCGGCCATGCAGATGGTGGAAAAAGAAGGGAAAGGGGTGATCGTATACATGAACCAGGAGGGCCGGGGCATTGGCCTGCTGAACAAGCTGAAGGCCTATAAGCTGCAGGAACAGGGCAAAGACACCGTGGAGGCCAACCTGGAGCTGGGCTTCAAAGCCGACCAGCGCGATTACGGCGTGGGTGCGCAGATCCTGCGTGACCTGGGCATCACCCAGCTGCGGCTGATTTCCAATAACCCGAAAAAAAGAGCCGGCCTGATAGGATATGGCCTGGAGATTGTAGAGAACGTTCCGATTGAAATTGCTCCGAATCCCCATAATGAGTTCTACCTTTCTACGAAGAGGGATAAGCTGGGGCACACGATTATGTCGTGATTTTGTTTTTCTGATGAGTAAATAGGACCTCCTCACGAAAAAGCGAATTTAGGAAAAAACGACTTCACGAAAAAACAAAAAACACACAGCCTGCAACCCGAGACTGTGTGTATGACTATACTTCATCAACAAACTAAAAAACAATGTTTCAAAAGGATATAAAAATAGCATGAATGTGATTTCATGCTATTTTTTTGCTGTAGGAGGGGGAGTCGAACCGCCCACGATGCAGTTAGCCGTAGTGCAAATTTGGTGGTCAACCCCAGTCGAGACTAAACCGTTCGGCTTACACTATGTTTATCCTGTGATCATCACCCCCGAGACAGGAGGGCACGGCTGCCAGTTTCGTCATCCTACAGTATCGCTTGCGTTACCCGCCGTTTGAATTACAGTACAAAGGTAAAGAGGATATTTTAAATATTAAAAAATATATCAAGAAAAAATTATAGTTTAATATTATCTATAGAATTTGTTGGTATTTACAGAATATTATTTAATTTCGTGCAACAATAAAAACTAATGACTAAATACAATGAAGGAAAACATTGATGAAACCGACTATAAGATATTGCGGATACTGCTGGACGATGCCAAATTATCGTACCAGGAGATCGGGGAGAAGGTAAATCTTTCGCAGGGGGCGGTGCATGCCCGTGTTAAAAAGATGGAAAACTCCGGGATTATTGTGGGCAGCAGCATAAAAATTGATGTTAAACGTTTAGGTTGGGACATATCGGCATTCCTGGGCATATACCTGGAAAAACCGGAGCTCTACGAACATGCCAAAAATGAGCTGATGCAGATCCCGGAAGTGGTCAGCATTAACTATACTACCGGAAATTATAGTATGTTTGTGAAGCTGGTTTGCCGCGATACCACGCATCTGCGCGATGTGCTGGCAGAACGGATCCAGAAACTGCCGGGTATTCAGCGTACAGAGACCATCATTTCGCTGGACGAGTCGCTGAACCGGTCGGCACCTTTAATATAAACGAAGACGATGAGAATCTTTTTTTTAAGCTTACTGATCAGCATTTCGGTATCGGCCCAGGAGCAGGCCGTACGGATATTGCACACACCACCGAAAGAGAAGCTGAACAAAACCATCCTTGATGTGGCAGAGACATTCCTGGGCAGGCCCTATGTGCCCGCCACACTGGAAAAAACACCCGAGGCGCTGGTCATTAACCTCGAAGCGTTTGACTGCTACACGCTGGTAGAGAATGTGCTGGCCTTATCACTGGCCCGCCATAACCCGGAAGCCGGCCTCGACGTGTACCGCGAGTACCTCCAGCTTCTGCGGTACCGGAACGGGGTGATAGACGGCTACCCCTCGCGCATGCACTATTTTACCGACTGGGCCCGCCAGGCCGTAGATAACGGTATCCTGGTGAATGTTACGGAGCAGGTGGGAGAGGTGCAGGACAAGCCCATTGACTTTATGTCGGTCAACCGCAGGCTCTATCCTGCCCTGGCTACCGACGATAAGGCCTGGGCGGAGATCGTAAAAACAGAAAAGGAACTGAATGAAAACGCATTCTATTATGTGCCGAAAGAGAAATTCGCCGCAGTAGAGCCCCTCATTGAAGACGGTGACATCATCGCCTTTACTTCTGTAATTAAAGGACTGGATGTGAATCACGAAGGATTTGCCATACGAAAAGGCGGCAGGCTTCACCTGCTTCACGCCTCACTCGATGAAAAAAAAGTAATTATTTCTAAAGAAACCCTGCAGCAGTACCTGGACCGGATCAAAAAACATTCGGGCATCATGATTTTCAGGCCTGCCCGGTAATTTCAACCCATGAGCGTACGATACGAACGAATCAGCAGCGAAATATTTTCACAGAACCGCAGGAGGTACCTGGACCGCATGCCGGAGGGCTCGGTTTCTGTTTTTGCCGCCAATGACCTTCTGCCGGCCAATGCCGACGGTACCTTTGGCTTTATCCAGAACAGCACGTTCTTTTACCTGACCGGTGTAGACCAGGAAGAGGCCTGCCTGATCCTGGTAAAGGGCGGAGGCGAGTGGCTTTTTGTTAAGGAAACCTCGGAGCTGATCAGGATCTGGGACGGTGACAAGCTCTCGCAGGAAGAAGCCCGGGCCGTTTCAGGCATTGAACAGGTTCACTGGCTGCAAGACTTCCGGAAAGTGCTGAATACCTGCCTGGAGGGCAAAGAAGAGATGTACCTTCACCGCGATACCACGCAGCAGCACCGGTTCCGGTCGTTCCGGTCAAAAGAAAAATGGTTAACCGGACAGCTGCAGGAGGAATACCCGCTGATAGAGATCCGGAACCCGGAAAAAATCATCAACCAGCTGCGGCTTTTTAAGGGAGAAGAAGAGCTGGCGCCGTTGAGAAAAGCCATTGACATCACCCGTAAAGGACTGCTGCGGGCCGCCCGGTTTGTGCAGCCGGGAAAATACGAATTCGAGGTGGAAGCCGAGATCACCCATGAATTTATGATGAACCGCTCACGCTTTCACGCTTTCCTGCCCATTGTGGCCTCCGGGGCCAACGCCTGTGTGCTGCATTATGTAGACAACAACCGGCGCTGCGAAGATGGCGACCTGCTGCTGCTGGATTTCGGCGCAGAATACGGCAATTACAAGGCCGACATGACCCGGGTGCTGCCGGTAAACGGTAAATTTACCGACCGGCAGGCGGAAGTATACTCGTCAGTACTGCACATTATGAAGACCCTGAAAGCACTGATGGTCAGCGGGAACACCGTGATCAATCTTAAGCAGGAAGCGCTTGACCTGACAGGTAAAGAGATGGTTAAGCTGGGGCTGGTGAGTGCGGTCGACCTGGAAAACAACCCCGGGATAGTGAACAAATACCTCCCGCACGGGGTGTCGCATTCCCTGGGTATAGACGTACATGACGTAGGCGACCGGAGCACGCCGTTTGCACCGGGCATGGTGCTTACCCTTGAGCCCGGCATTTATATCCGGGAGGAGGGAATCGGCATTCGCCTGGAAAATGATATCCTGATCACCGCGTCGGGGAACGAAGACCTGATGGCCCATGTACCCCTTGAAATAGAAGAAATTGAAAGAGCTATGCGCTCTCAGCTACCTTAAACAAATCATCGTATGAGTACTTCAAAAATCAAATACCTGGGCGACCTGAGTACAGAGGCCGTTCACCTGAAATCGGGTAAAACCATAGAAACCGATGCACCGGTAGACAACAACGGGAAGGGCGAAGCCTTTTCTCCAACCGACCTGGCGGCCACCTCACTGGGCGCCTGTGCCATGACCGTCATGAGCATTGCTGCGCAAAAGGCGGGGCACGAGTTCAAAGGCAGCGAAGTGAGCATCACCAAGGTGATGAGCGCCGATGCTCCCCGCCGGATCAGCCGCGTGGTAGCTGAATTTACCCTGCAGAGTGAACCTGCCCTGAGTGCGGAAGAAAAAGAAAGATACGAGCGGGTAGGCCGGAACTGCCCGGTGGCCCTGAGCCTGCATCCTGACATTGAGCAGGAGCTGATCTTTAACTGGGTGGACTGATGCTCTGGCCCGAGACGCTTCCGGCCTTTAAAAACTTTCTGAAGCTCGAAAGGGGCCTGGCAGAGAATTCGGTGGAGTCATACCTGCGGGATATCGCCAAGCTGGCCTCTTTCGTGCAGAACAGCCGGCCGCCGGAGAGCGTATCGGAAGAAGATATTCACCGCTTCCTGGCTTTCCTGACAGAAATAGGCATGTCTTCTACTTCACAGGCCCGTATTCTCAGCGGGCTGAAGGCCTTTTTTGAGTTTATGCGCATAGACCGCCGGCGGGAGACCGATCCCACCGCCCTGATTGCCGCCCCGCGCCTGACCCGCAAGCTCCCGGAAGTGCTGCAGGTAGAAGAGATAGAAGATATGCTGGCCTGTATTGACCATTCTACTCCTGAAGGTACGCGGAACAGGGCCATCCTGGAGGTCATGTACAGCTCGGGGCTGCGGGTATCGGAGCTGACAGCGCTGAAGATATCCCAATGCCATTTTGACGAAGGTTACATGCTGGTAGTAGGGAAAGGAAATAAAACCCGCCTGGTACCGGTAGGCAGCTCAGCCATTGCCTGTTCGGAGATCTACCGCAGGGAAATACGGGCCGGTATGGAAGTTCAGAAAGGCTATGAAGACCATCTTTTCCTGAACCGGCGGGGTGCCGCCCTCAGCCGGGTCATGGTTTTCTATATTGTCAAAGACCTGGCGGAGAAAGCCGGTATCCGGAAAACCATTTCACCCCACACGCTCCGGCACAGCTTTGCCACCCACCTGGTAGAAGGAGGGGCCGACCTCCGGGCCGTGCAGGAAATGCTGGGCCATGAGTCGATTACCACCACCGAGATCTATACGCATCTCGACCGGGCCTACCTGCAGCAAACCCTGAAGGAATTTCATCCGAGAGCCTAGAATTTTGTATATTTTTTGGGCTGAGGCCGATTTCCATCGTAATTTTAAGCATCAATTAACCTCATCATTCCTATGAAACAATTATTCTTAGCCATAATTACTATCTTTTTCCTGGTGTCGCAGGGGTATGCCCAGCAAACGGCTTCCGACTATTTTGATGCGGGGGTCAGCAAGAGCAGGGCGGGCGATTACCTGGGGTCAATAGCGGCCTTCAGCTCGGCCATATCCATGAACCCGGACAATGCCCGGAGCTATTTTAACCGCGGGCTGGCCAAACAGGCGCTGAAAGACCATCGCGGCGCCATCTCTGATTTTGATAAAGCCATCCAGATCGCGCCCAAAGATGCATTAAGCTATCACTACAGGGCGGTCAGCAAAAGCAGCCAGGACGATAACCGGGCGGCAGTGCAGGATTTCAACACTTCTATTGAGCTGGCACCCAACGACCCGCTTTCGTACCTGCAGCGCGGTGTGCTTTTTGCCAAGCTGAATGACCTGAACCTGGCCATCCGCGACTTTAACAAGGTTATTGATCTCGGACCCGGCAATACCGAGAAATTCCAGGCTTTTTACTCCCGCGGCCTGTGCAAGGCCAAGCTGAGTGATTTCAAAGGAGCGATCTCTGATTATACCTCTGCCATTGAAACCAATTCCAAGCACCCGCAACCTTTCCTGGAGCGGGGCCGTAACGCGATCCGTACAGAAGATTACGACAGGGCGGTAGCTGACCTGAACGAGGCCCTGAAAATGGACAACCAAAATGCCGATACCTATTCGCTCCGGGGATTTGCCAAGAGCCGGCTGAAAGATTATAACGGGGCCCGGATAGATTTCGATAATGCCCTGAGAATAGATCCTTCGCTGAAGGAAGCCTACTACGGCCGGGCTTTTGCCCAGGCTATGCTGGCCAATCCGAAAGGCGCCGTTTCCGATCTTGATAAGATTCTTGATGTGAAAACATCGGGCAAAGAGCAGAAAACCCAATACGTGACCATTCCGAAAAGCCAGCTGGACAGGCTGCGCGATGCCGTAGTTACCCGGGTGGCCATTCCTGACCTCTCTGAAGACCTCTCTGAAGGCTATTTCGTGCGGGGATATGCCCAGATGAAAGCCAATAACATGAAAGAGGCGCTGGCCGACCTGAATAAATCGGTTGAGATCAACCCCATTTATCCCGAAGGTTACTTTGTCAGGGGGCTGATCCGTTCTTCAATGGGACTGCAGCAGGAGTCGGTGATCGACTTCGGAAACGCCGTCAAGCTGAACCCGAATTACGCCGAGGCCTTCTATGTACGGGGCCTGATCAAAACGGCCACAGGCGACACCAACAGCGGTTGTATCGACCTGAGCCGGGCGGGTGAGCTGGGCTATGCCAATGCTTACACGCTGATCAAGGATTATTGCAATTAAGAAGCCGGAGCTTCTTTTCAGCTTTCGTATCTCAGGTGTTTCACTGATTCGCCTGAGTTGGCCAGCTCTTCCAGGGCATCTATCCCTATCTGGAGGTGTTTTTCCACAAAAGAGCCGGTGACTTTTTTGTCGCTGGCTTCGGTTTTGACGCCTTCGGGGGTCATGGGGTTGTCAGAAACCAGCAGGAGCGCTCCGTGAGGAATAGAGTTCATGAAGCCTACAATGAAGATGGTGGCGGTTTCCATGTCAATACCCATGGCCCGTATTTCGCGAAGGTAATTTTTAAACTCTTCGTCGTGCTCCCATACGCGGCGGTTGGTGGTATACACGGTGCCGGTCCAGTAATCCATCTTATGCTTAATGATCATTTCCGATACCGATCGCTGAAGGCGGAAAGAAGGCAGGGCCGGGATCTCGGGTTTGGCGTAGTCGTTGCTGGTACCTTCTCCGCGGATAGCGGCAATGGGCAGGATGAAATCGCCCAGGGCGGTTTTCTTCAGTCCGCCGCATTTGCCGAGAAACAGCACGGCTTTGGGTTCTATAGCCGTCAGCAGGTCCATAACGGTAGCGGCCATGGGGCTGCCCATCCCGAAGTTGATGATGGTGATATTGCCGGCTGATGCGGTTTGCATGGCATTGTTTTTCCCCCTCACTTCTACTTTGTATTTCTGGGCAAACATTTCCACGTAATTGGAAAAGTTGGTCAGCAGGATGTAAGGCCGGAATTCCTCAAGCGGGGTACCGGTATAGCGGGGCAACCAGTTTTGTACGATTTGTTCTTTTGTCTGCATATATTATTGTTAAATTCTGAATATTGAAGAGTACAACCAATATCTTAGCGAAATAATTCCCGGAGTTCAGTGAAAAATTCAGGTCTTAAAACAAAAACGGAGGACGGCGTTACCTATGTATACGATATTATACGAAAAAAATACCTGGTATTGACCCCGGAAGAAAAGGTGAGGCAGACCTTCGTACATTTTCTGATTACCCGCCTGGGCTACTCCCGCAGCCTGATCCGTACCGAGCTGGGTACCCGGTACCATGCACTGAGCAAGAGAACCGATATCCTGGTATTTGATACCGCCGGGCAGCCCTACATGCTGGTAGAATGCAAAGCCGCTGACGTAAAGATATCCGGGCAGGTAATAGAGCAGGCCAGCCGCTACAATCTTACGCTCAGAGCGCCGTATATATGCATCACCAACGGCAAAAGCACGTACTGCTTTCATATTGATTTTGAAGGCGGTTCTACTACCCAGCTGAGTGCAATACCTTTACCCGGTGACGGCTCCGCCTCTTTTTAAAACCATATAAGGCATATGAGACATAAAGAAATGTATGTATGACTTACTGAAGTAACTCCATAAATCATAAAGAAATATGCCTGTATGCCTTATATGGTTTATCAAAAGCGACAAATCTATGAGTCATAAATGAAAGAATAAATAAACGATAACATGAGCAACCATATAATTTATTTAAAGTACGTTTTTATTGCTGTTATTTTTTTTCCATTTCGCTCTAATGGGCAGGATTGGAACAATAAATTCGTCTCTAAGGTCTATTTGAATTTAAATTCAATTGAAGCATCCAATTTTATTCCACAAGATAAATTAAATTTAATCACAGCTATTGACAGCGTTAATAATTCTTTAAAATCCTACCTGAGATATACTCAGACTCCTGATTCTTTAAAGTCAGATGTAATAGTTGAAGTATCATATTCTTCCTCGCTGGAAGGAATGGTTTTCTTTACTTTCAAAAATCGGTATAATCCTATGTCTGTGCAGGGTTTTGTTTATAAAGAACCGCAGTTAAATAAACAAAGTACTTTGGAGATTTATGAACATATAGCTAAACCCTATAGAATATGTCTTTCGTTTTTCGTCATTAATTATACAGGGGAACACAAGGTAGAAGATTCTCCTGTTAATCCTGTATTTACTATTTCTTTTGTAGGAGCAGAACCTGGTAACAACGTAAATACAAAGAGAATTCGTGATGGTATTGAGAATATTGTTGGTTTTCATGCAAGAGACTTTTATCAAAGAATGAACCTTCCTGCTTCTATTGAAAATCCTGTTAATATTAGTGTGAAAGTATTACAAGAACCGGAGATAGACAAAACATTAAATAATATATATGTTGTCTTTGGTAGGGACAACAAAGAACTTACTAAATTTAAAATGAGTTTATTGGATGAAGAATTGAATTCAGATAATCCGTTTATCTGGTTATCGAAAATTAACGAACAAATGAAAACAAAGATGTTAGAAAGTGTGCCTCATCTTTAGATGATTTAGTACTAATTGAAAAATTATAATAAGTATCTGCTTCCTTATCAACATGGTTTATTGAATAAAAAAATGAAAACAATTATAATAATCAGTGCCTTTTTGTTGAACACGATCATTTGTCAGGAGCCGGCCATTGTTATTGTTCAATGTAATTTTGAAGGTAATTCCGCTTTAACAAAAAGTCAAATAAAGAATATTAGAGAGAATTTAAGAACTCTTCTTATTGATAAGATTGGAGTTGACGCCTTACTTTCGGAAGACGCAAAACAAAATAATCGCAACGCTAAGACCTATTATTTAGATTTGGATATAGAGTATACCCATACTATAGAAAACTCCAATATCCCCCAAAGTATATATGCAATAAATGCAAAATTGAAGAGGAATGAAAAAGTAGAGAGTACCTCTTTGTTTTACAAGGAATTGGATGTTTTCATAGATCATCTGAAAACCCGGAATTCATTTTTATCCTTATCCCTCAATCAATTTATAAAAAAAGGTCTCGGATCACTCTAGTAATTTGTTATTTGGAAAGCAATCCGGCCGTCCTTGATAATTAAGAAATACCAGAGACGTTACTAGAAATCCGATCTGAAAATGAGGTGTTTGACGATATCAAAATACATAAAAAACCGGTAGCGACCGGCCGTCCGAAATATGCATACCAGGAAATTGGCCATTTTCGGGGTTGTTTTTTGTCAATAATTCCTACTTTACAGAACCTATTTATCTAAACTTGTGGGAGATGGAGGACCCGGTTCTTTTGGTAAACTACTTTCTGAAAACTTCGATAAACTCCCCGCATCAGCATTAATCGTTTTCCCGTCTTTGCCAAAAAGAAAATAATGCGGAAATTCTCCTTTCCAACCGGTATGAATAGAGAATTCTTTGATTAGTTCCCGGCTAGGATTTCCTGTGATAATAAAACAGTTTTCTTTTTTGAGTTGGTATTTGATTAGAATATTAATCCATTTGCTCTTATCGTTTTCAAAGAAAAGCCAGATGGGTTTTACTTTTTTTGAGTTATCCAGGTGTTTATTCTCTGAATATTTGGCTATTGCCTCCATACATGGTTTGCACCATGTACCACAAAAGTCAAGGAAGAGATAAGGCTGAGTGCTATTTTCAAAAATTTCGCCCAAGGTATGTTTAGAATCATACACATCAAAAACCTCGGTGTTGTAAATGGTTTCTGGCAGTTTAACATTTCTTTTTACTTCCTGGATTATTTTTTCTTCAAACTCCTTGTAGGGAGCATAAGTAATTTTATCTAAAACCTGGGACTCATCCAGTAGTCCGTCCCGAAGTAGATTGAGCAGAATGTATTGTTTAATGACCTGGTCACAATTTTCAAACTGAGAAATAATTTCAGAAGCATTTAAGTTTCTACTTCTAAAAAATTTGTAGATGGGCAGATATCTTATCCAATTAGTAGTGTATTGTAGATTGTCATTTTCAGATGCATACTTTAACATCTCAACTACAGGTTTTTGAAAATATTCTTTTTTAGATGAGCTTACGTATCCGTTAAGAGAGAAAAATATTTCATCATAAACTCCATTTAGCGAGAATTGTTTAATGGCTTCTCTTGTCTCCCTGTCTTTGTTTAAATTGGGCCAATACTTGAATAATATTTCTGTGTATTGTTCTATTAAATGCGTAACGTTTTCTATTGATAGATATTCATTGATACTGCTTGAATCCTCTAAATTTCTTATTGTATCAAATATGGACCATTTGAATTTACCTGGTGGTTTTTTATAACCAACCTCTCTGAAGGAAACATTACCATGGTTGACTGTTATTGTATCGATAACTTCTTCAGGTGTGCGTAATAAAGTTTCATAATCGAAATTTAGGCTATCTCCAGGGCATATATAAAAATATTGAAAGCCCAAAATTAACTCACTTGTGGTAGCAAGATTTACTTTAAGATGCGTCTTTAAGGGAGTAGACGAAATAACTTTATAAGGAGGAGGAGCATCCAGTGGAGCGCCTAGTCCGTAAGGTATAAATTGATTAAAAGAGTTTACGAAAAATTTGTCAGAAGGTTTTTTTAGATTTACTACAATTGTAGTGTTATACGTTGTGTCTTGAGCGTAAGAACACCAATTCGATATAAGGAGAAAAATAAGCGTTAAACTTGTGTATTTATGTAGCCTTCGCATATTTAGTACAGTTTACTATAGATTAACTAAGTTTCTGAGCTCCCCGCAGTTGTTTAAATGGCAGTTATTGAGATACTAAATTAAGAATAAAAAATGTAACTATTTCTTTAGGAGGTTTTTTTATTTACAGCACCACAACCTTTCCGTAATGGTTTTGCCAGGGTCTGGTCCTCTACCGTCCTTTAGGGGGAGATTTCAGGAGTTTTGATCTGTTTAGGGCAGATATGGACAGTCTTTTTCCAGGACGTTATTCAAAAGACCCTGTTTTCAGGCAGCGTGTATGTTATTCTTTTCAACCACATAAGGCATACAAGACATATTCTTTATGCCTCATATGCCTTATAGGGTTTAAAAGAAAAAAGGCGTAGCCGTCACCCGAGGTGCAGCTCCTCCCCAATTGCCGCCACTTTCGCTTTCAGCGATTCAAGCGTGGCATTAAACTCGGATTTGCTCTTTAATTTGCCTTTCACGCCGATATAAAATTTGATCTTGGGCTCGGTGCCTGAGGGCCGGCAGGTGAATTTTGTGCCGTCGGCGGTAAAGAACTGCAGCACGTTAGACGACTCAATGCCCAGCTTACCGGCAGGGATGTCGGTAACTTCACCCGTTTTCATATCGGTTCTTTTCAGGGCCTTGAAGTCATCCATCCGGATCACCCGTGAACCCCCGATGGTTTTAGGCGGAGCGCTCCTGAAGTCGGCCATCATCTGCTGGATTTCTTCGGCACCGGTTTTCCCTTTCTTGGTCACCGAGATCAGGCCTTCATAGTAGAAGCCGAACTGCTTGTACATTTCAGCCAGGAAATCAAAAAGGGAAATGCCTTTCTGTTTGGCAAAGGCGGTCAGCTCGGCAATCATGGCGCAGCTGGCTATGGCGTCTTTGTCGCGCACCTTGTCACCGATCAGGTAACCGTAGCTTTCTTCGCCACCGCCAATAAAAGTCTCGCGGCCTTCGGTTTCCCGGATCACCTGGGCAATATACTTAAAGCCGGTAAGCGTATTGTAGCATTTTACGCCGGCTTTTTCAGCCATGGCGTCAATCAGGTCGGTGGTCACAATGGTTTTACACACAAACTCGCTGCCGGTCAGCCTTCCTGCCTTCTTCCAGGCTTTGAGCAGGTAATAGATGATCAGGCTGGCGGCCTGGTTACCGTTCAGCAGCTGCCATTCTCCTTCCGGGTTTTTAATGCCCATGCCCACCCGGTCAGAGTCGGGGTCGGTGGCAATTACCAGGTCGGCGTCAATCTTTTTGGCCAGGTCGAGCGCTTTGCTCATGGCCTCTTTTTCTTCCGGGTTGGGGTATACCACCGTAGGGAAGTTGCCGTCAGGAACAGCCTGCTCTTCTACCACGGTTACCTTCTCAAAACCCAGCTGGGCCAGGGCAGGCGGCACCATGGTGATGCCCGTTCCGTGAATAGGGCTGTACACAATCTTCAGGTCTTTCTGTTTCCTGATCATCCGCGGTGAAACGGTGATGCTCTTCACGGCTTTCAGGTATTTCTTGTCGAGTGCCTCGCCGATCATTTTGACCCGCTTTTTCACCCCTTTGAATTTGATGTCTTTGACGTTGGTGATGGCGTTTACTTCTGCCACAATGTTCTTGTCGTGCGGAGCCACTACCTGGGAGCCGTCTGTCCAGTACACCTTATACCCGTTATACTCACGCGGATTGTGCGATGCCGTGATCACAATACCCGACTGGCAACCCAGCTCACGCACGGTAAACGAAAGCTGCGGGGTAGGCCGCAAAGCCTTGTACAGGTACACGGTAATGCCGTTAGCCGAGAGAATATCGGCGGCTATCCGGCCAAACTCAGGTGAGAAATTACGGCTGTCGTAAGCAATGGCTACTTTGATCTCCTGGTCTGTAAATACCTTATTCAGATAATTGGCTAAACCCTGGGTGGCAGCACCTACCGTATACTTGTTCATCCGGTTGCTGCCTACACCCAGCTCACCCCGCATACCGCCCGTACCGAATTCCAGGTTTTTGTAGAAGGAATCGGTTAGCTGGCCGGCATTGCCCGAGTCGATGAGCGCATTGATCTTGTCTTTGGTTTCCTGGTCGTATCTGCCCTTCAGCCAGGTTTTAATGTTCTTTTCGGTAGTAGAATCTAATTTAAGGTCCTTTAACATTTTACAGAATTTTTAGGAGTATAACTTCGGTCGTGATTAATAAGATAACCCTTATTCGTGTAAATATAAAAGAAAGCCTGTGGTTTTAGCCACAGGCGCCTAAAAAAAATCAAATACAGCAATTACAGGGCACAAACGTGCACTTAATGATCTTCGAGATGAGTCCTGTTATATCCGTTGGCAAATACAATGGCCATGATGAGGGTTCCGACGATGAAGGTAAACAGATCACCGAATACCGCCAGTATAACAAGGATGAATAAAAACAGGACAAGCATAGCCCATGCTGGCACTTTTGACGAAATATTACTCATGGATGTCATTTTTTTACAAAAGTATACGTATTTTTAGATAAAACAAAGTTTGACAAAGTAAAGTATGAGCAGGTATCTATTCTTATTTTCTTTTCTCCTTGCAGCGATGGGCGTACAGGGTCAGGAAGAAGAATACTATAAGATTCCGGAGAACCGGAAGATGAGCCACGAAGTGGAGAACCTGCCTCACCTGGACTCGCATTTTTCCAGCTTTTATGCGGGTCTCAGCGGCGGGCTCCGGAGGCCCTATAACGGGAGCACGGCCGGCTTTGAGAACTTTGCGGAGAATAAGACGGCTATGAACGAGTGGGTGGAGCTGAACATCGGCCTGAACATGAACAATAATTTCTTTGTGGAAACCGGGGTTACGCGACTGAAAAACCAGTTTTCCACCTATGTATTTTCTACGCAGGCTTACCCGCCTTTTATACTCGGGATCCGTAACCGGCAGTGGTATATCCCGGTGATCATTAAAAAGCGGGTGCTTAACCTGAACCGGGTCACCCGCAATGCCTACATTAACCTGGGAGCGGGCGGCGGAGTGCTGGTGGCTACAGAGCCTGAGGTGCCCCGGCGGTATACCCTCGACATCCAGGAATCGCTGCAGAGCCGCGACCTGGAATATTTTAATGTTACTTTATCGCAATCGCATAGTCTAATGTATGGAGAGGTCAGCGCCGAGTTGAAAGGAAATATTACCGACCGGCTGGAAATCCTGGTTTTCTTTAAGGGTATTTTCAGGAAGCCGGAGTACCTGTCGAATACGTTCGATATCCGGTTTACCGGCGGAGGGCCTGCAGAGCAATACCGTGTTTTTGAAAAGGCGGGCTCGCTGGTATTTGGCATACAGGGAAGATTCAACTCCCGTAAATTTTACCGGTATACCAGCAGGATATAATGTATTTTTTCTAATTTAGTAAACATTTTTCACCTTTTAACTATTAAATAATGAGCAAATTTGATGACAATCTGGAGCTGTACAAGGCTCAGAATGCTGAATTAGGCCTGGGCCTGAGTGAGGCACTCCTTACCGCTGTAGCGAAATCTCTGGGACCTTCAATTTATAACGCTGACTCTTCGAAAGTGTCGGGAACGGATCAGAAGGAAAGAGAGACCGTAAAAAATAATTTCCTGATCAAGAAACTGGGATTAAAAGACGGGCCCGAGCTGGATGCCGCCATTGAAGAAGCTATGGTTAAAATGGGCAGCAGCAACCGGAATAAATACCGGACTGTAGTATACGCGCTGCTGGCCAAAAAATTCGGAAAAGAAAGTTTATACGTAAAATAATACGCCCTCCGGCGACACCCTTACGGTAGAAAAAAGGGGGATCAGTTTTAGCTGATCCCCCTTTTTTGATATATCCCGCAGGCATTACAGGTCTGAAAAATCAAAATTATCCAGGTAACCCGTATTGAAAATACCCGATTGGAAGGTCTTGTCGTCCATCATTTTCAGGTGGAAAGGAATGGTGGTCTTGATGCCGTCGATAAAGAACTCCTGCAGCGCCCGTTTCATCCGTACGATCGCCTCTTCGCGGCTGGGTGCTGAAACAATCAGCTTGGCGATCATGGAGTCGTAGTTCGGCGGAATCACATAACCGGCATAGACATGGGAGTCTACCCTTACGCCGTGCCCGCCGGGCAGGTTGATTTGTTTAATGACTCCCGGGCTGGGCCGGAAACCGTTTTTAGGATCTTCGGCGTTGATCCGGCACTCCATGGCATATTGGGTAGGGTAATAATTTTTACCCGAAACCTTCTCGCCGGCAGCCACTTTGATCTGTTCTTTGATCAGGTCAAAACCGGTTACCTCTTCGGTGATGGGGTGTTCTACCTGGATACGCGTATTCATTTCCATGAAATAGAATTTCCCGTATTTGTCTACCAGGAATTCGATAGTTCCCGCGCCTTCGTACCGGATAGCCTTGGCACCGGCCACAGCAGCCTGTCCCATTTGTTCCCGCAGCTCAGGCGATACAATGGGAGAGGGGGTCTCTTCGATCAGCTTCTGGTGTCTTCTCTGGATAGAGCAGTCGCGTTCAGAGAGGTGAGAAACGTTTCCGTACTGGTCACCCACAATCTGGATCTCGATATGGCGGGGCTCTTCAATGAATTTTTCAAGGTAGAGGCCGTCGTTACCGAAGGCAGCGCCTGATTCGATCTTGGCGTCATCCCAAAGCTTTTGAAATTCGGAAGAATGCCGGATGATCCGCATACCACGTCCGCCACCGCCGGCGGTAGCCTTGATGATCACCGGGTAGCCTATCTTTTCTGCCAGCTCTATTCCTTCCTCCACAGAAGAAAGCAGTCCGTCAGAGCCGGGAATGACCGGCACACCGGCTTTTTTCATGGTCTCTTTGGCGGTAGCCTTGTCGCCCATCTGGTTGATCTGGTCGGCTGAAGCCCCGATAAATTTTATTTTATAGGCTTCACATATCCTGGAGAACTCCGCATTTTCAGAAAGGAAGCCGTAGCCGGGGTGGATGGCATCGGCATTGGTGATCTCTGCAGCCGAGATGATGCTCTGCATATTCAGATACGATTGCTTGCTGGGCGGGGGACCGATACATACGGCCTCGTCAGCAAATCGTATGTGCAGGCTGTCTTTGTCTGCAGTTGAATATACAGCCACAGTTTTGATGCCCATTTCTTTGCAGGTGCGGATGATCCGCAGGGCAATCTCGCCTCTGTTGGCTATAAGTATTTTTTTAAACATAGGTTCAGATTTTAGAAGAGGTGTTCTTAAGCGGGTTCAACTAAAAATAACGGCTGATCATATTCTACCGGGGTAGCATCATCTACCAGGATTTTAACAATTCTGCCCGAAATCTCCGATTCTATCTCATTGAACAGCTTCATGGCTTCCAGGATACAGATCACTTTTCCGCTGGTGATCTCATCGCCAACTTCCACGAAAGAAGGCTTATCCGGTCCGGCTGAACGGTAAAACGTACCGATCATCGGTGCTTTTATTTCTACCAGACGGCCGTTGGAAGCAGGTGCCGGAGCAGGAGCTTCCGCTTCGGGCGCCCTGGGAGCTGCCGCCTGCAGTGCCGGCTCAGCATAGATCACCTGTGGTGCAGCAGCCACCAGCTTAGGGGCTTCGCCACCACCGCGTCTCACCTGGATTTTCAGCTCGGAAGTCTCAATTTTTACCTCACTAAGATCGGTTTTGGAAATAAATTCAATCAGCTTTTGTATTTCTTTGGTATCCATAACGGGTTTAATTTCGAATTTTATTGTACAAATGTAATATTTTATTGTACCGGTGCAAATTATTTCTCCTTAACGCGGGAGTCGTACTCGTACGTAGAAGTATTTACCTTGATGAGCTCGTCGTTATCAATGAACAGGGGCACTTTGATGGTGGCGCCGGTTTCTACTGTGGCGGGCTTGCCGGCGTTGGTAGCGGTGTCGCCTTTAACACCCGGTTCGGTGTAGGTAACACGCAGTTCCACGTAGGCAGGCATTTCTACCGAGAGGGGCGTTTCCGTTTCGGCATGGATCAGGATATCCACGTTGGAGCCTTCTTTCATGAGGTCGGCCTGAGGCACCATGTGCTCTTCCAGTGAAATCTGCTCAAACGTATCGTTGTCCATGAAGTTATAGCCCAGCTCGTCTTTGTAGAGGTACTGGAACGTTCTTCTTTCAATACGGGCTGTAGTTACTTTTTCACCTGCGGTGAAGGTATTTTCAAAGATTCTCCCGGTTTTGATGTTTTTAAGCTTGGTCCTGACAAAAGCGCCCCCTTTACCGGGTTTAACGTGCTGAAATTCAACTATCGTAAAAAGGTCGTTATTCCATTCCAGGGCCAGTCCGTTTCTGAAATCTGCTGTTGTTGCCATCTTTATTTTTCAATATTTAATCTGATTCCTACCGTAAAAGTGTCGTCGCTCAGGCGGGCATAGCCCAGTTCTTTTGTTTCGTTGGTTTTTGTGAATGTAGAGGTGATCCGGTTGTAGCCGGCCTTAACCGAAAAAGAATCGCTGAAGGTATACGCCAGGTATACCCCGCCGGTAAGGTTTGTTTTTTTGCCGAAGATACCGCTGAATCCCTGTGTTCTGAGCATTTCTTTCTCGATGAGGGGGGTATAGGCGTCGTCGTATTTCTTTTTGCCGCTGAAGGAGATCAATTCCTGGAAAGCGCCGATGCTTAAGGCTTTGTAGAACAGCTCAAGTCCTACCGGGAAAGCCACAGTGGTGTAAATGGGTTTTTTGTCGAATTGCAGGGTAGTAATGCCTGCACCTTCTTTCACGGGGTATATCCCTTTGGTTTTGTCGTTCATGGCCAGCCGGAGGCCGGTGGTAAACCGGAACGGAACGGGCGATTTGATCTGAAGTGATTCTCCCCAAAACAGGGAATACTGGTGCGTGTTTTGGGAAAACGAAGTAGCTAATTCAAGATTGTTGAATGTCCGGATGTTTTGAGCCCGGGCCGTTATGCAGCCCAGGGCAAGCAAAGTTGCTATTGCAAGTGTTTTCATAGTTGTATATTAAATTGCCCATTTTATATACATGGCGCCCCACGTGAAGCCTCCGCCAAAAGCGGCCAACACCAGGTTATCGCCTTTTTTCAGCTGGTCCTGATAGTCAAATAAGCAAAGCGGGATGGTTCCTGCGGTGGTATTCCCGTATTTTTGAATATTTAACATCACTTTTTCTTCCCCGATGCCCATGCGCTTGGCGGTGGCATCAATGATTCTTTTATTGGCCTGATGCGGAACCAGCCAGTCCACATCGTCTCCGGAGAGATGGTTTTTCTCCATGATCGCTGCAGCGGCATCGGCCATGTTGGTAACGGCAAATTTGAATACCTGGGGGCCTTCCTGCTTTATGTAGTGCATGCGCTGATCCACGGTCTCGTGCGAGGCCGGGTAAACGCTGCCGCCTCCTTTCATCATCAGGTATTCACCGCCGCTTCCGTCTGAATGCAGCATGAAGTCAACAATCCCGACGTCTTCTGTGGAAGGTTCCAGGAGAACTGCCCCGGCTCCGTCGCCAAAAAGAACGCAGGTAGTACGGTCTTCGTAATCAATGATCGAAGACATTTTGTCGGCTCCGATAACAATTACCTTCTTATAACGTCCGGATTCGATAAATTGTGCACCGGTGGTCAAAGCATATATAAAACCGGAGCAGGCGGCCAGGAGGTCGAAGCTGCAAATGCTGGGAATGCCCAGGCGGCTGCATACCAGGTTAGCCGTAGACGGAAACAGGTAGTCGGGCGTAACGGTAGCGCAGATCACCAGGTCAATATCGAGCGGCGAAGTGCCTGTTTTTTCCAGTAGTCCCCTTACGGCTTCGGTTGCCAGTACAGAAGTCCCCTGCGCTTCGCCTTTGAGGATTCTTCTTTCTTTGATGCCGGTACGGGTGGTGATCCACTCGTCGTTGGTATCTACCATTTTTTCCAGCTCGGCATTGGTAAGGATATAATCAGGAACATAACCGTGTACTCCTGTTATTGCAGCTCTTAGACTCATCAGATGAACTAGCTTTTAAGATTCTCAGGCAAACGCCTCTTTGATTTTTTCTACTACCTGGGATTCAATTTGTCTCTGTGCCAGGCGGATCATGTTTTTGATGGCTACCGGGCTGGAGATGCCGTGACCCACAATGACGTTCCCGTTGATACCGATGATCGGGCTTCCGCCTACCACCTCGTAGTTCATTCGGTTAATGAGGTCATCGTTGATTCCCACTGAAGCGGCGTGCTCGTAGAGCGACTCGCCCATTTTGAAAATAATATTACCGGTAAAACCGTCGGAAACGATTACATCTGCCTTGGCGTCAAAAATATCGCGCCCCTCAATATTACCTACAAAATTGATTTTTTTGTTGTTTTTAAGCAACTGGTAAGCGGCTTGTGCCACGGTATTGCCTTTCTCCTCTTCTTCACCGATGTTCAGAAGGCCCACGCGGGGATTGTCCAGGTTAAGCGTATACCGGGCATGCAGGCTTCCCAGCTCGGCAAACTGGTTCAGCACCTCCGGCTTACAGTCGGCGTTGGCGCCGATGTCCAGCATAATTCCGTACCTGCCGCCTTTGAAGGGCAGGTAGCCGGCAATGGGCGGGCGCTGAATGGTGCCTACGGTTTTCAGGGTGAAGAGCGAGCCCACCATCATGGCGCCGGTGTTTCCGGCACTGCAGAATGCAGAAACCGTACCCTCTTTTAAAAGTTTAAACCCAACCCCTATAGAGGAATTGGGTTTCTGACTGAAAGCTCTTGTAGGATGTTCCCCCATTTCGATCACCTCAGCGGCATCCACCATTTCTATGGAGCCGGCCCGGTAAGTGAGCGTACGGAGTACCCCCAACATAGCATCCTTTTTGCCGACCAGAACTATCTGATAATTTTCGGGAAGTTCAGAAGTGGCCATTACGGCACCCTCTACTACAGCCTTGGGGGCGTAATCCCCTCCCATTGCATCTACTGCAATTTTTTTCATCGACATTGGTTTATGTTATGCTGAAATCCTATTGGTAGTTTTCCACCACTAGTTTACCTCTGTAATACAGGTTGCCCTCGCTTACGTGGGCGGTGTGACGACGATGAACTTCACCGGTGGTAGCATCTACCGACAGTTGCTTCAAAGTAAGGGTATCGTGCGTTCTACGCTTGTCTCTTCTGGTTTTCGATATCTTTCGCTTAGGATGTGCCATTGCTTTCTGATATTAATTTTTGTTCTTCAAATTTATTAATGCTGCCCACCGTGGGTCTTGTATTTCTTCTTGCTTCTCTTCTGTAAATTCCGGGTCTTTGTATATCAGAGCCCCTTCTTCGGGAATATCTTCAGACCGGAACCGCGGGTGAAGCTTTTTCATAGGTACCTGTAACAGGATATAGTCAAACAAAAGATTGGCTATATTGATCTTGTGGGTACCAAACGGGATCACCTCGAGGTCATCACTCATCTCTGCGGCTTCACTTCCGAACTTAAAAATGTGCATTTCACGGGAGTGGAATTCCTCTTCAAAGATATCCAGGCTCCTGTCGCACTGCAGCCTGAGCCGGGAAGTAATATCCATGTTCAGGCGGATCAGCGCAGGGCTTTTTTCCAGGATGGCTTTGGCTTTAAAGCTTCCGCCCTCAACAATATCCTGATCAAATTCCCTGAAAAAGGCATCTGTTCCTTCAAATTCAAACTCATGGCTTTTGTCTTCCAGGCCATGAATCAGGATATCATATTTGGATAACTCCTTCTTCACACACATTTTACAGAAAGGACGCAAATTTACTTCCTTTTTTTTATATGAAAAAGTTTTAGGCAGATAAAATGCCGGGAATGAGCCGGAAGCGCCCGGTTTTCAGGAGAAAGTGTTCAGCAGGGGGGAATAAGAGCCATCTCAGCCGGCCGGTTGCACGCTGACTTTTTTAGGCGAATTGCTCTACTTACGGAAAATCTCTTTTATATTGGGGCCGGATTCGCAAGACAAAAATGACGGTATGATAGTTTTTGACGTAGGAAATACAGATACGGTAGTAGGGATCTTCAAAGGCAATGAGCTTTATCAAAAGTTCAGGATCAGGTCTTTGAAGAGTGAGAATTCCGTCTTTTTTGAGTATAGGATATTGAATTTCATGTTGGAAAACAACATTGAAAAGACCGACCTGGAGAAGGCTGTGATCAGCAGTGTGGTTCCGGTGCTGACCCCCTTTTTCGCTAATTTTTGTGAGAAATTCCTGTCGCTGACCCCTGTTGTGGTAGAGCCTGCCCGGAGCAGCCTGTTGCGGTTGAATATCGACAGCCCGGAAGAGCTGGGCTCCGACCTGTTCCTGAATGCCCTGGCGGCCCTCCGGAATTACGGGGAAAACTGCCTGGTGGTTGATTTCGGAACAGCGCTCACTTTCAGCGTGGTGGTGGCTGGGACCATCGAGGGTGTTACCATCGTGCCCGGGCTGAATACAGCCATGAAATCGCTTTTTTCAGAAGCCTCGCTCCTGCCTGAGGTGCCCCTGGAACGCCCGGATACCGTGATCGGTAAAAATACCCGGCATTCTATACAGGGCGGCCTGTATTTCGGTTACGAAAGCATGATACGGGGGCTGATAGGGCGCATAAAAGCCGAGCTGCAGGTGCCGGTGAAGGTTATTGCCACCGGGGGGCTGTCATCGGTCATTACCGAGCTGAAGGACATCTTTGACGATACCGATCCTGACCTGACCCTGAAGGGCATGTATTATTACGGGCAGTAAAGGGGAAATGGTACTTCAGAGTCCTGTTAACCTGCGTTTCCAGGCCTATTCGTAGAACTTTTTAAGGCGTATCAGTGCTTCCACCGGTTCGGTGACGAGGTATTTGATTTCGCGGTGCTCCTGTATTCTTTTCCGGATATAGGTGGCAGAGATGTCGAGCAGCGGAGCCTGGATAAATTTAATACGGGGATGATCGGTAAAATCGTGGGGCGGTGTGTCAGGCCGCGGGTATACATAAATGTGGAAAAACTCCAGGATCTTCTCGTAGTTCTTCCAGTTCTTAAACTGCACCAGGTTATCTTCCCCCATAATGAGCACAAATTCGTGCTGCGGGTATTTGTCCGATAAAACGGTGAGCGTATCGATGGTATAGCTGGGTCTGGGCAGGCTGAACTCTATATCCGAAGCCTCCAGGCGGTAGTTTTCGGCAATGGCCCGCTCTACCAGGGTCAGGCGGTCAAACTCATGCAGCAGCGAGTTATTCTTCTTGAACGGGTTCTGCGGCGACACGACAAACCATACCCGGTCAATATCAGTATCCGTAGCCATGGTATCGGCAATGATTAGGTGACCGATGTGAATGGGATTGAAGGAGCCGAAGAAGAGACCGATTTTCATTCAGTTAAAAGATAAAAGTTAAAAGATAAAAGTTGCGGAACATTCTTTTATTTTTAGTGAACAACTAACAGTGAACAGTGAACAATTTCGGAACATTCTTTTATTTTTAGTGAACAACTAACAGTGAACAGTGAACAATTTCGGAACATTCTTTTATTTTTAGTGAACAACTAACAGTGAACAGTGAACAATTTCGGAACATTTCTTATACTATTATGTACCATAACTATTCACTGTTAATTGTTCACTGTTAATTGTTCACTGTTAGTTGTTCACTGCTAAACTCTCAGTGGTTTCTCATCCACCCTCAGCCTCCCCTCAGCAAAAGCCGTATACAGCGATTCGGCTTTGCTAAGCGATTCTTCCAGGTCATCGTTCAGCAGAACCACGTCAAAATTATCCTGGAACGACATTTCAAATTTCACTTTGTACAATCGTTTGGAGAGGCTTTCTTCCGTTTCGGTTCCGCGGCTCCGGAGGCGGTTTTCCAGCTCTTCCAGCGAGGGTACCTTCACAAAGATGGCCAGCGCATTTTCGCCGAAATATTCTTTCAGCTTCAGCCCGCCTTTCACATCCACGTCGAAGATAACGTTTTTGCCTTCTGACCATAACCTCTCCACCTCGCTTTTCAGGGTGCCGTAATACCCGCCGGGGTACACTTCCTCCCATTCTACAAACGCGTTTTCCCTGATCTTCTGCTGGAACTCTTCAATGGAGAGAAAATAATAGTCTTTTCCGTGTACCTCGTTACGACCGCGTTTGTCGCGCGTGCAGGCCGAAATAGAGAAACCCAGGTTCTCGTGTGCAGACAAAAGGTGCCTGACTAAAGTGGTTTTACCTGAGCCCGAAGGGGCGCAGAAAATAACAGCTTTTCCGTTCATGGTACATATAATTATAAAAAACCACCGTAGAGGTGGTTCTTTATGGGGTTATTCCCTGTTTTTATGCTATAAATATCTCCTGGATAACTTTGATGTTAATGACCAGCCCGATGATGAGGAGAACGCCGATTCCTATTTTTAGCCTTACCTCATTCACTATTTTTTCCGGGCAGCATTTCCTTTCCACTCTGTTTTTGAGGCAGTCCCTGATGATTTTTTCCAGTTCATCCGTTGTTTCCGGCAGCTCGTCGCTTGCTTCCAGGCGAGCCTTCAGTTCTTCAATCGTTTGGGAGCCATTTAAAACCGACTGCACCATCTTCTCTACGCACTTGTCGTGCTCATTCGCCTGATTCATATGCGAGCTAGAAGCCATTTCCAAAAAAGTTTATTATCATCTCAATTCTTTATATCCCATGGACTTTGCATAAGAACGTAATTTCTCCTTCAATAAGTTCCGCGCACGGTGCAATCTTGACCGCACGGTACCTATGGGTATATCCAGAATTTTGGCCATTTCCTCGTAAGTGAAGCCTTCGATGTCGCACAGGATGATGACGGTCCGGAAATCAACAGGCAGGCTGTTCAGCGCAGTGGCCACCTCGTCGCCAATCAGGTCCTGAACCGCCTCAATACGCAGATCTGTAGTGCTTTCCACTTCAGCATCCTCGTTTGAATTGTAAACGGTTTCTACCTCCTGGTAGTCTATTTTAGACGGCTCCTTGCTCTTTTTCCGGTAGTCGTTAATAAAGCTGTTTTTAAGGATTCTAAATAACCACGCCTTGGCATTGGTACCCTGCTGGAAGGAGTTAATGAAGCGGAAGGCCTTCATGTAGGTATCCTGGAGCAGGTCATTGGCATCGTCCTCGTCGTTGGTCAGTCGATAGGCAAAGTTATACATGGAGTCTATCTGAGGCATAAACTCTTGGTTGAATATCCGATGTTTCTCTTCATCGGTATATCTGGGTTTGCTCACTTCTATTTCTTCTTCCTCCATGTGATTTTATGGTTTCTGCAAAATTACCGTTTTTTTTTATCCCGTTCATTTAGTTTGGTATAAAATTGAACTTTTCCGGGCTGAATGGAGAATGAGAAGGACATTTTTTATCCGGAGTTCATTTTTTTGATGGACAATGGGCAATTGACAGTTGACAATGGACAATTGACAACGACTCCTCCATACTCTTCACTCTTCACCCGGAGCTATTGTACTCGGAACTAAACACCGGAATATGTATCTTTGCATAAAACTAGCGTTACTTCTACAGGTGAGAGATTATTTATCGGAATTAAACGAACCGCAGCGTGAAGCGGTAACACACATACAGGGCCCCCTCATGATCATTGCCGGTGCGGGCTCAGGCAAGACACGGGTGCTTACTTACAGGATAGCCTACCTGCTCGATCACGGCGTTGATCCCTTCAATATACTGGCCCTGACCTTTACCAACAAGGCCGCCCAGGAGATGCGGGAGCGGATCGAACGGATCATCGGCCCGGAGGCCCGGAACCTGTGGATGGGTACCTTTCACTCGGTTTTTGCCAAAATTTTACGGATCGACGGGTTTAAGCTGGGCTATACGTCCAATTTTACCATTTATGATACAGACGACAGCAAGTCGCTGCTCCGCTCTATCATCAAGGAAATGCAGCTCGACGACAAGACCTATAAGCCGAATTACGTGCTGAACCGGATTTCGGGGGCCAAAAACAACCTGATATCCTGGCAGATGTATAACGATAACCCTATTTTCCAGGCCGAAGATACCGCAGCCCAGATGCCTGAGCTGGGCCGGATCTATCGTACGTACGCTATGCGCTGCTTCTCGGCCAATGCCATGGATTTCGACGACCTGCTTTTCAACACCAACGTGCTTTTCCGCGATCACCTTGATGTGCTGAACAAATACCAGCACAAGTTCAGGCATGTGATGGTGGATGAGTTCCAGGATACCAACATCAGCCAGTACCTGATCACCCGGAAGCTGGCCGCCGTGACCCAGAACATATGCGTGGTGGGCGATGACGCCCAGAGTATTTATGCTTTCCGGGGGGCCAACATCCAGAATATTCTGAATTTCAGGAAAGATTACCCCGATCTGAAGGTGGTGAAGCTGGAACAGAACTACCGTTCTACGAAAAATATTGTGAATGCGGCCAATTCCCTGATAGCAAGGAACAAAAGCCAGCTTGAAAAGACCATATTTTCGGATAACGAGGAAGGAGCCAGGATTGAGGTGATCCGGGCCATGTCGGATAATGAAGAGGGCCGGATTATCTCGCACGAAATCTTTGAAGGAAAGCTGACCGGGTTGAAGAACAACGACTTTGCCATTCTTTACCGCACCAATGCGCAGTCAAGGGCCTTTGAAGAGGCTTTGCGCAAAATCAATATCCCGTACCGGATCATCGGCGGACTTTCTTTTTACCAGCGGAAAGAGATCAAGGATATCCTGGCTTACCTGCGTTTTACGGCCAACCAGAAAGACGAAGAGGCCTTCAAGCGGATCATTAATCAGCCCAAGCGCGGAATAGGAGATACCACGGTAGCCAAAATTGTGGTTACCGCGGCAGAGCAGCAGGTGAGTGTCTGGGATGTGGTGAGCCATATCCGGAATTTTTTTGAAGGGCGGGCAGCCAATGCCATCGAGGGCTTTGCCGACCTGGTCCGCAGCTATATCCTGATGCTGGAAGAGGGTAAGGATGCCCACGCCATAGCCATGCATGTGGCCAAAACCAGCGGGCTGCTCCATGAATTGTACATGGACAAGACCGTAGAAGGGGTGGCCCGGCACGAGAACGTTCAGGAATTGCTGAACTCCATCCGGGCTTTTGTAGACAATGATGAGAACGAAGACAAATCGCTGGGCGCATTCCTGCAGACGGTGTCGCTGCTGACCACGGCCGATGAGGAAGACGACGGCGATAACGACAAGGTGACCATGATGACCATTCACGGGGCAAAAGGGCTTGAATTCAGGCATGTTTTTGTGGTGGGAATGGAAGAAAACCTGTTTCCGTCCCAGATGATGCTGAAAAGCCGCGATGACCTGGAAGAAGAGCGCCGGCTCTTTTATGTGGCCATTACCCGGGCAGAAAAGAAGCTCACGCTTAGCTACGCCCAGCAGCGCTACACCTGGGGTAAGATGACCTTTTGCGAGCCCAGCCGTTTCCTGGAAGAAATTGACAGCAAATACCTCCTGCTGGGCGATAAAGGCATACCGCAGGGATTTGAAGCCGCGGGGCCACCGGCGGCGGCCGTAACCCGCCGGCCGGCCGGGATAGGAGAGCCTGTGAAAAGAGCCCCCGCTGCCAGCCACCTTAAGCCGGTGCAGGCGGCCCGGCCGGTAGAGGCGCACGTTCCCACACCTGATTTTGCCCCCTCAGATACCCGTGATCTGAAGGCCGGCGACCGGGTAGAGCACCCCAAATTCGGTTTCGGAGAGGTGAAAAAGATAGAGCAGATGGGAGCAACGGCCAAAGCCGTCATCCAATTTGAAAAAGAAGGCGAAAAAACGCTACTTTTGAGTTTTGCTAAACTGAGAATCATATGAAAAAGACAGGTTTATTGCTAACGGCCCTGTTTTGCACCGTAACCCTGTTCGGGCAAAGCCTGCGGGTGGCCACCTACAATATCCGGATGAACCGGGCCAATGACGGAGTAAATAACTGGGAAAACCGGCGGGATAAGCTCAATGAGCTGATCCGGTACCATGATTTTGACATCATGGGCACCCAGGAAGGCTTTAAGGAGCAATTGGATGATATTCTGCGGCTGAAAGACTATGCCTATACGGGCTCAGGCCGCGACGACGGCCGGGATGCCGGGGAACATTCGGCCATTTTTTATAAAAAGAGCCGTTTAAAGCTCCTGAAGTCAGGCGACTTCTGGTACAGCGAAACGCCGGATAAGCCGGGGAAAGGCTGGGATGCCCGCTGCTGCAACCGGATCTGCTCGTGGGCCCGGTTCAGAGACCTGGCCACCAGGAAGGAATTCTATGTTTTCAACTCGCATTTTGACCACGAAGGCGTGGAGGCCCGCCGCAACTCAGGCGTGCTGCTGGTGAACAAGATGAAGGAGATTGCCGGGAAGCTTCCTGTGATCAGCATGGGCGATTTTAACTCCACCCCTGAAACAGAGCAGATCAGGCACATAAGCGCTCATTATAATGATGCTTTCGGTGCATCGGTGCAGCAGCCTTACGGGCCTGTGGGCACATTTAATGCCTTTAAGTACGATGCGCCGCTGAACGACCGGATCGACTATATTTTTGTATCGGATAACATTAAGGTGCTGAAATACGGGGTGCTGACCGACAGCTACCATCAGAAATTTCCTTCAGATCATTTACCGGTAGTGACAGACCTGGTCATCGATAAATAGATAATAATACATACTTATGCACAGAATCTCCTCCCGGTTGATCCGTTGTACTGTAATTTACCTGCTGGCCCCCAATTTGTTGTTTTTCCTGTACTGGTTTCGTTTCCCGGTGAACGGGCTGTTGCTGGCCGGTACCGGGGTGCTTCTCTATTTTTACTTAAAACGGGTTTCCGGGCCGGAAGAGAGGCCTTTGGGCTGGAAAGCGCTGGCTATACTCTGCGTGCTGGCCCTGGCCTGGACCCTCCTGGCAGGCATAGGCAACCTGGTGGCACAGGCGCTGGATTTCCAGGGGCACAACGCCAAGCTGTACAACCTTTTCACTTCGCCCTGGCCGCTGCTCTACGAGTATAATGCACGGGAGGTTATCTACTATTTTTCATTTTATCTGGTGCCCGCTTACCTGATGAAGCTGAACGGGCAATATTCTAACCTGGTGCTTATTGTATGGTCATGGAGCGGGTACATGCTGGTGCTGACCTGGGCCTTTTACCTGTTGAAAAGAAGCTTCCTGAGGGTGGGAATATTTCTGGCTCTGGGCGAGTCGGCCGTGTTTTTCAATTCCCAGGTATTCCGAAGGCTGGGTGATTTTCCCCAGCACGAGTGGCCCGTTTTTATGGGTAGCCTTTTTGAACAAAGCAGCTGGGTGCCTAACCAGTTCCTGCCCACGCTGCTGGTGCTCAGCATCTTTATTCATCAGCTTGCCCGGGGGCTTGACCTGAAGCTCCTGGTGTTTCCGCTGGTGCTGAGCCTCACCTGGGGGGTGTTCCCGGCCATCGGCATGGCGGTGGTGATCGTTACCGGGATGATCATTTACGGAAGGGCCGGAGAGATAGGCGGTCTGATCATATACAGCCTGCGTTACCTGCTTCTGGTTATACCTGTTGCCCTGTTTTACCAGAGCTCGAACGGGGGCGGAGTAAGTGAATTCCTGTTTCTTACCAACAGACGCCTGGTAAAAATACCCGTTTGGGCCGGGCAGATCTTCCCTCAGGTATTGGTGTTTGGCACATTGATCTTCTTCTTTGTCAAAGACAGGCAGGCACGGCTTTACAGCTTTTGTGTCTGCGGCATTTTACTGGTTTTTTCTATGTTCAGGGTAGGAGTATACAATGACCTCGTATCGCGTACTTCTATCGTTTTTTTTACGGTGATCGTGTTTTATGTGGCCCTGAGTTTTGAAACGCAGGTACTGAAAAAAGTGCGCTGGCTGGTGCCCGTACTGTTAATAGATGTGTTCTTTACTTTTTACATCCTGGGTGACAAGCTGATGCACAACGAAGTAATGAAAATAGATAAGCACCGCGAAATTTACCGGCATGATGATAACAAGAGCATCTACGAATACTTTAAAAAGTATGCGCATGAGCAGGAGCTGATCCAGTATTCCAGCAAAGAAGACAGCTTCTACCAGAAATACCTGGCCAATCATTAACGGCAGTGAACCTTACCGGCTGCCGTAGATCTCCTGCAGGATCTTTTTACCCACTACCGGCTTGTAGTGCGACATCTCGTAATAATTCGTGATGTCATTGGTATAGGTGTTCTTACCCGTGTAGTTATAAATGTTTTTCCGGCCCAGGTAAATGCCCAGGATATTCAGGTCAATGGGGTTGTACTCCCGCTGGTCAAACGCCGGCCCGATAATGATCTTGTAACGGGTATGGTGGATTTTAAAGAGGGAATCCAGGGCTTTCAGATCGGCCAGGTGGTGCGGTTTGATCTGCCGGTCCATCATGGCCGGGTTTTCCATTCGCTCATGAAACTCCGGATCCCGGTAATAGCCTGCCGAATCCTGCTGTATTTTTTCGATGTTTTCCGGGAAAAGGAAATCGTTCAGTGGGGTGGTATAATAATATTTGAACTTAAAAAATTCGTCCATATACGCCGGCCGGTACGTTTTAAAAAGCTTCAGGTCGAGGTAGGAAACAAAATACTTCTTCTTGAAATAGGCTTTGAAAAAGCGGGTATGGTAAGACAGGGCGTTCTCGTTTGTCCAGCGGTAATCTTTATGGTGCACAATAGATTCTGATTCGTCGTATTGTTCCGAGAAGGTATCGGAGTCTACGATAATCAGGACATTTTTGATTTTTGACCCGTTCTTGTGGATGAATTCCAGCTTTCCGCGGATGCCCGAAATATTGTCGTTAAAGGCATCAAAATGAAACGGTGCCGGCTCATGAATCAACGGTCCCCAGTCTTCGGTATGAAATGCGCTTGAACGCGAGCTGCCGAAGATAAAAGAGTTGAAATAGTACTCGTCCTTATAATTGAGGTAGGTTTGCGTGCTTAGCCGGTTCCGGTTGAAGGTTTTCAGGTAATTGCTTCCGTAATGAGGGTAGTTTCGCAAAACATGGAAGGGGTCAAAGGCAAAATAACTCAGCGCCAGCAGAATAAACGGGGCACCGAACAGGAAAACCTTGGGGATGAATTTAAAGAACTTCTTATCCATGTTTTAAAACTGAAAATAGATAAACTGCATGGCACCGAAATAACCGAACACCAGAATAAAGAAGGTGAAAAAATAGTAGATACCCCAGCGCTGCCATTGGGGCCTGTGATCTACCCATACTCCCACATCTGTTTTTTCCTGCATTTTTTCAATGGTGTACAGGATAATGAAGCCCGCCGCCAGGGTAAAAAGGGTCTGGGGGGTAATGATCCGGACAATTTCGCTCCACGAGTGACTGCTTTCTGAAAAGAGATGGGTAGCAAAATAGCGGGCGTCTTTGAAATTGTGCGCCCGGAAGAAGATCCAGGCAAATACGGCCAGGGCCACGGTGATCCAGTTCTGAAGCAGTCCGCCCAGCCTGCCCATCGGGGTGAACACCGCTTTCTGCAGATTCCTGGTCATATGTCCGAAGATCTGGTAAAGGCCGTGCAGCCCGCCCCAGATCACGAAATTCCAGCTGGCGCCGTGCCAGAGGCCGCTGACGAGGAACACGATCAGGATATTCAGGTACCAGCGGGGAACCGCCACCCGGTTACCGCCCAGGGGAATATAAAGGTAGTCCCTGAACCAGGTAGAGAGCGAAATATGCCACCTTTTCCAGAATTCGGCAATGCTCCTGGCCAGGTAAGGCCTTTTGAAGTTGGTCATCAGCTTAAAGCCCATGACCCGCGCCGTACCTATGGCGATATCGGAGTACCCGGAAAAATCGCAGTAGATCTGGACACTGTAAAAGAGGATGGCCACGATGAGGGGCAGCCCCTGGTAACGGTGAACATCGCCGAACACCACGTCGGCGTAGGTGGCAAAATTATCGGCGATCACCATTTTTTTGAAAAAGCCCCAGAGCATCAGGCGGAGGCCGGAGACCACGCGGGCTTCATCAAAATCAAATTTTTTATAGAACTGGTGGAGAATGTTCTGGGGCCTTTCAATGGGGCCCGCTACCAGCTGGGGGTAGAACATGACGTACAGGGCGTAAATACCGAAATTCCTTTCTACTTTCTGGTGACCGCGGTAGACTTCAATGGTATAGCTCATGGCCTGGAACGTATGAAAGGAGAGGCCTATGGGCAGGATGATGTCCCAACGGGGCTCATACGTAGTGCCGTTCAGCCTGAAAGTAAAGCTGTTGAAGTTATCGATCAGGAAGTAATAGTATTTGAACATGGCCAGCACGCCGATATTGGCGATGAGGCTGACGGCCAGGGCCATTTTTCGCTCGCGCCCCTGCGACCGGTCGATCCAGAAGGCAGCATAGTAATCGACCACAATGGTAAAAAACAGGATCAGGATATACTCCCACTTGAAAAATGCGTAGAAGATACAACTGGAAATAAGTAATAGTATCCATCTGAATCTGTGAGGGATTGTAAAATAGAGGAAAGTTACAATCGGGAAAAACAGAAAAAATTCAAAAGAACTGAATACCATAGACTAATCTTTATGCGGTCCATTGATTTGAGGCCGCAAATTAAGGATAGATTTTGTATAATGGAAACGTTGCCTGCATTAAGTAGCGTGATCCGGCCGCTGCGGAGAAAGGCGGAATTTACTTTTTTTGCAGAATACTGAAATGAAAACAGGCGGGATTGCTGGAAGAAAGAAGGGGTTTTTGTAAATTTGTACATCAAAACACGGTTAAAATTGAGCAAGAAAGTAATACTGGCCATCCTGGATGGCTGGGGAATCCCGAAGGAAGGAGAAGAATGGCGGTCAGCGATTGAGAAAGCCGATGTGCCTTATTTCAGGTACCTGATGAATACGTACCCGCACAGCCTGCTGGAAGCGAGCGGTCGTGCGGTAGGGCTGCCGGCCGGCCAGATGGGGAACTCAGAAGTAGGGCATACCAACCTGGGTGCCGGACGGATCGTTTACCAGGAGCTGGAGAAGATCAATGTAGCGGTAGAAGACGGCCTGCTGGCCAAAGAGCCGGTAGTAACAGCAGCTATAGAATACGCCAAAGCAAACGGGAAGGCCGTGCACCTGATCGGCCTGTGCTCAGACGGGGGCGTACACTCGCATATATTTCACCTGAAAGGGCTGGTAGATATTTTTGATCATGCCGGCGTGCCGCATACGTATATCCACGCCTTTTTGGATGGCCGCGACACCGACCCCAAATCGGGGAAAGGCTTTATCAGCGATCTGCAGCAGCATATCGAGGGAAAGAATGCGCAGATCGCCTCGCTGATCGGCCGGTATTATGCCATGGACCGCGATAAGCGCTGGGACCGTGTAAGCCTGGCTTACGAAGCCATGGTGAAAGGCAAGGGCGAGTCATACGTGAAGGCCTCAGAAATATCCGCCGCGCTTGAAGCCTCTTACCAGGCCGACGTGACCGACGAGTTCCTGAAGCCGGTGGTAGTAGTACAGGAGAGCGGCGAGCCCGTAGCCACCATAGCAGAGGGTGATGTGGTGCTTTGCTTTAATTTCCGCACCGACAGGGGCCGGGAGATCACCGAAGTGCTGACCCAGCACGACTTTCCCGAGTACAATATGCATACCCTCAACCTGTACTACATTACGATGACCAATTATGACGAGTCGTTCAGGAATGTAAAAGTGATCTATGAAAAGGATAACCTGACGAATACGCTGGGTGAAGTGCTGGAGAAGGCCGGCAGAATGCAGATCCGTACGGCCGAAACCGAGAAATACCCGCATGTTACCTTCTTCTTCTCCGGCGGACGCGAGGAGCCTTTTGAAGGCGAGATACGGCTGCTGTCGCCTTCACCCAAAGATGTGCCTACTTATGACCTGAAGCCGGAGATGGCGGCAGAGAACATCATGGAGAACCTCGTGCCTTACCTGAAGAAGGGGGAAGTGGATTTTGTATGCCTGAACTTTGCCAACCCCGATATGGTGGGTCACACGGGCGACTTCCAGGCCGTTATAAAGGCGGTGGAAACCGTAGACCGCTGCCTGAAGAATGTAGTGGAAACCGGCCTCGAAAACGGCTATGACACACTGGTGATTGCCGATCACGGCAACGCCGAATACATGATCAACGACGATAAGACGGTTAATACGGCGCATTCTACCAACCTTGTACCTTTTATCGTGGTGGACAGGGATTATAAAGGCACGCCGAAAAACGGTAAGCTGGGCGATATTGCGCCTACTATACTAAAGATATTGGGTGTAACAATCCCGGCAGAAATGACAGGAAATGTGCTGATATAAGACAGGTTAAATTGGTTCTGTTTAACTTCTTTGGTCTGAACAAATAAAAAAATGGCACTTATTTGCAGGTTTTTTTAATTTAAAATTTAGCTAAATATTTAAATAATAGTTCAGGTACTTTTTTTGTAATATTCTTGGATAATTCCTGTTTAAAAACAGGAAATGCCGTTGAAAATAAAATATAAATATTGAAAAAGTACAAAAAATAACAGGAATATTCTGAGACAGGTACAGCCGGCTCATTGCTATTGTAATATGCTGTAATAATGTATTTAACCTGCCTTTTCAGGTATGCAAATGAGACTTATTTTTAGTATAAGTTGTTCTTAATAAGTATTTTAAATTATTTTATTAATTCTATCCGGGGTAAAAAACTCAGAATCAGTTAAATAGACAATTATCTAATTCCCCGTATTATCAAATTGTAAAATGAGGGTCATGGAAATGTTCTAATTATTGAATATGGAATTTTCCCTTTATTTTTGCGGAATAAAACTTAGCATCACGCTTAAAAACAAGTTTTCGTTTAATCTATTTCAAACAAACTCAATTTGTTTTATGGACAAAAAATTTACGTTTCTCAAAGTGGTAAGCGTATTCCTTATGGGTATGTTCTTATCATTTTCCGGATTTGCGCAGGTAACGACCTCAAGTATGAGCGGGCGTGTTACCGATGGAAGTAAAGAAGCTGTTGTAGGAGCTACCGTGGTAGCTGTGCACGTGCCTTCTCAGACCACCTACGGAGTGATGACCAATGCTGATGGCCGTTTTACCATTAATGGTATGCGTGTTGGCGGGCCATACAGGGTCAGTATTACCAGTATTGGTTACGGAGAAAATGTGAAAGAAGGGGTTACCCTGACACTGGGTGAAGATTACGTACATAATGTGGTACTATCGGAGGAAAGCATTACGCTTAGTGATGTGGTGGTTTCCGGAACCAAGACGAACTTTACAACAGAGAAAACCGGGGCTTCCACCAACATTTCTAATGCCCAGTTAAGCACAATGCCAACGGTAAACAGAAGTATAGGAGATATTGCGAAATTGTCTCCGTATAGCGGGGGGGGCATGAGCATTGCCGGTGGTGATGGACGTAGCACAAACTTTACGGTAAACGGTGCAAACTTCAACAATAACTTTGGTTTGAGTTCTGCGCTTCCTGGTGGAGGTAACCCTATTTCATTGGATGCTATCGAAGAGATCCAGGTAGTGGTGGCTCCGTTTGATGTTCGTCAAACTAACTTTATCGGGGGTGGTATTAATGCTATTACCAAATCAGGGACCAACAAATTCAAAGGTACCGCATACGGATACTATACTAATCAAAATATGCGTGGCAACAAAATAGGTGACGTAGATTTAGGTGACAGGCTGAAAGAATCGAAAAGAATTTTAGGAGCTACCCTGGGTGGGCCGATCATCAAAAATAAGCTTTTCTTTTTCGCTAATGTTGAGCAGGATTTAAGACCAAGCCAGGTGGTATTGTGGAGGGCTTCAGAGAATGGTGTTGCCAATACAGATCTGAAAATTTCACGTACGAAAAAATCAGACATGGAGTTGGTAAAACAACACCTGAAAGAGGTTTACGGGTATGATGCCGGATCTTACGATAATTTTCCGGCCGATATCAGTAACTTTAAATGGTTAGGTCAGTTAGACTGGAACATCAATAATGATAACCGGTTCAGATTAACCTATAATCACACTAAAAATACAAACTGGCAACCAACAAACGGTAACTCTACGGATGCAGGGTACAGAATAACTGCTTATGACCGTATTTCAGAAATGAGTATGGCATTCTCCAATGCCCTGTATTCCCAGGATAATATTGTGAACTCTGTTACCGGTGAGCTGAACAGCCGTTTCAGCAATAAACTTTCTAACCAGTTCCTGGCTACCTATACCAAGATCAATGATATACGGGGAACCAACTCAAGTCCTTTCCCGTTTGTAGATATCCTTGCCGGGCGTGATGAAAACGGTGTGCCTATTCTTGAGCCTTATATGTCATTGGGTTATGAGCTGTTTACCTGGAATAACGGGGTAAACAATAATATTTTGACCTTCACTGATAATATCACTTATTATATGGATAAGCATAAGATCACCGGAGGTTTAAGCTATGAATATCAAATGGCCAACAACTCGTATATGAGAAATGGTACAGGATATTACAGATATGCAAGCCTGGATGATTTTCTCAATCAGAGAGCTCCCATTGACTTTGCTTTGACTTACGGTTATGCCGGTGAAGCGAATCCAACAGCAGAAGTGGCCTTCAATCAGATAGGCGTATATGTTCAGGATGAGTGGAACGTTTCTGATAAATTCAAATTGACTTTAGGGGTAAGAGCAGACAATATCACGTATGTAGATAACCTGGTCAGAAATAATGCTATTTATAATTTGGATTTTGGAGGAAGGAAAATAGATACCGGTAGCTGGCCGACTTCCAAAGTGCAGGTTTCACCCCGTTTAGGTTTTAACTGGGATGTATTTGGAGACAAAGCTTTAAAGGTGAGAGGAGGTACAGGGGTATTCCAGGGTAGACTTCCTCTGGTTTACTTCACTAATATGCCTACCAATTCAGGGATGGTTCAGGGATCTGTAGCCATGGTAACCAAGTATAACGCTGCACTGAATCAAATCACCAGTACGGATTCCAGATTGGCTCAGTTAGCCGGTAAAATGATTGTGGATCCCCAGGAAATGATTAGTAAGCTGGGGTTAAAGAACACTATTTCACCTGAGGATGGGGCACTTCCAAGTAATATAAATGCTGTTGACCCCGACTTCAAAATGCCTCAGGTATGGAAATCATCTATCGGTGTAGATTATAAGATTCCTGCTACGTTTCCGTTGAGCCTGAGTGTGGAAGGTATTTATACCAAAAATATTTACAGTGTATTGTTAGAAAACTGGGACTGGAAGCAGCCGGATGCCAGCTGGAAGAAATTAAGCGGGTCAGATGACAGATATATTTATCCTGTTATAGCTCAGAGAACCTATAACAATAGAAGTGCCTATGTTTTGACAAATACCAATGAGGGATGGGGAGGAATTTTTAATGTCTCTGTAAATGCGCAGCCGCTTAAGAACCTTAATTTGATGGCCGCTTATACATGGACAGAATCTAAAGAAGTTACCGGTATGCCTGGTAGTAACGCAGCTTCTGCTTATCAGGGTATTCCAACCGTTAATGGCCCGCATATTCCAACCGCTCAACGGTCGCAATATGTGGTTCCTCACAGAGTAATCGGATCATTAGGCACTAAGATCTTCAACTGGAGTGCGGGTAATGCAGGCTCAGGTACCTATGTGAACCTGTTCTATACCGGTAACTCAGGATTTAACTACAGCTATATGTATACTAATGACCTGAATGGTGATGGTATGGGTAACGATCTGATCTACATTCCTAAGGCGAAAGGAGATATTAAATTCATCAGCCAGGCGGACGAAGATGCATTCTTCAAATACCTTGAAGGAGATAAATATCTTAAAGCTCACCAGGGTCAGTATGCAGAAGCTTATGCGGCAAGAACGCCATGGGTTCATACTTTCGATTTGAAATTGACCCATGAATACTACGTTGGCAAGCAAGGTGGTCCTAAAAACACCATTCAGTTTATTGCTGACATCCTGAACGTGGGGAACCTGATTAACTCTACATGGGGTGTAAGAAAAACGCAATACAATACAATCAACCAGGGGAGAATTCTTAAACTGGAGAGTATTGACAGCAATAATGTCCCTACCTATTCATTTGTTAAAGCGAAAGACGGAAGCTACTTCTCTGATCCTTATGACTATAACTATAGTATCGGAGAAACCTGGAAACTTCAGTTGGGCGTAAGGTATATCTTTAACTAACGATAGTTTAAGTCAGAAAAGGCTCTTCCGTATGGGAGGGCCTTTTTTGCTTTCAGATAATTGATAAATTATTCAGGGATAAGAAATTCAGGGATATGGGGCGTAAAGTGACGAAAGTATTTGACAGCATGAAATTTGGTGTTAATTTTATCAGGGTAATAGATACATATGGGAACAGTAATGATGAAGCGGCCGGTTCTGAAAAAACAGTTGAATGATATACTGTTCGATATTTCATGGGTAAATACAAAAGACTTATCTAAATTTGTGATTTAAACAGGTGACTTATGCCGGTGAGTAGTAGTCGGTTTTTGGTAGAATCCGTTTCGCTGATATCGTGGGAGAGCCGCTGATTGCTGAATGTATATTAATGGAAAAAGGTTTCAATAACATGGGGGTGGAAGACCTTCCGGAGGTGGTAGCTGCTCTCTTTGAAATGGGGAAGGATTTGCCGGTGTGGACCTTCACCGGTGATCTCGGTGCCGGCAAAACCACACTGATAAAAGCCCTGGCAGCACAGTTGGGAATCCGGGATGCCGTTTCAAGTCCTACGTTTAATTATGTCAATGATTACGACGGGAAACTGTACCATTTTGACTGTTACCGTCTGAAGAGTGTGGAAGAGGCCCTGAACCTGGGATTGGAAGAATACCTGGATTCGGGCAAACGCTGCTGGGTGGAATGGCCCGAGGTGATCCGGCCCATTTTGCCGGAACCCCGTATGGATATTATCATAACCCATAATCAGGATGCGACCAGGAACTACTCAATAATAAGTTAAAAGTGAATAGCTGAAAACGAAAAGGTAAAGAGCATTCTTACATATCTGCAAAATATGTCGTTCACTTTTCGTTTTTAGCCTTTCGTTTTTAACTTTTGTTTTAACTTTTAATTTTTCGTTTTTAACTTTTCCTTCATGGATACCCTGAAAGACCTGGCTATGCAAACTGCCCTTACTCCCAAAGAATCTCCTTTGGCCCTGAAAAAGAAAGGCAGGAAAATAAGCATCGGTTTGCCTAAAGAGCTCTCGGCCGATGAGAACCGGATTGTTCTCACACCCGATGCCGTGGGAGTCCTGGTCAGGAACGGGATAGACGTAACCGTGGAAGCCGGTGCCGGTAGCGGTGCCAACTTCAGCGATACGGCTTATGCGGAGGCCGGTGCCGATATAGTGAGCAGCCGCAAAGAGGTTTTTGATAATGACATCATCCTGAAGATAGAGCCCCTACGGGAAGAAGAATTTGAATATATCCGGACATCGTCTACATTGATTTCAACCATTAACCTGCCCAAACTAACGGCGGGGTATTTCAAAAAGCTGAACGAAAAGCAGGTTACGGCCATCGGGTTTGAGCTGATAGAAGACAAAGCGGGTGAATTCCCGGTGATCCGTACCATCAGCGAAATAGCCGGTAGCTCGGCCATACTGATCGGCTCAGAATACCTGAGCAGCGCCAATGGCGGCCGCGGGGTGATCCTGGGCGGAGTTACCGGGGTGCCGCCACGGAATGTGGTGGTGGTAGGTGCCGGTACCGTAGGAGAATTTGCCGTGCGTTCTGCCCTGGGACTGGGGGCCAGCATTAAAGTTTTTGACCGCCAGATCTACCGCCTCCGGCGTTTGCAATATGCCGTAGGGGCACGGGTCTACACCTCGGTGATCGACTCGGTGAATCTGCCCAATGCGCTTATGGAAGCTGACCTGGTAGTAGGGGCATTGCGCAGTGAATTTGGCTTTGCGCCCATGGTGATCACAGAAGAGATGGTTTCCCGGATGAAGCCCAACTCGGTAATCGTAGACGTAGCGATAGATACGGGCGGCTGCTGCGAAACCTCGGAGGTGACGTCGCACCGGAAGCCTGTATTTAAAAAATACGGGGTGATTCATTACTGTGTGCCCAACATTGCCTCCCGGTTTGCGCATACCGCCAGTGAAGCCCTGAGCAATATCTTTGCTCCTGTGCTGATGAAAGCGGCCAACCTGGGGGGTATTGACGAGATGATCCTTCACAATAAATGGTTCATGCGGGGAGTTATCACCCATAAAGGAAGCGTTACCCACCTGAACCTGGCCCGCCGTTTCAACCTCCGCTACAAAGACCTGGGACTAATTATTTCAGCCGGTTTCTAAATAATAAAGTAAATTTGCCTTATTTTCACTACCGGAAACAAGTCTCTGTGTATTGAAAAAAACATATATCTCTTACAGCGTTCAAAAATATGATCAATCACAGCAATGAAAATACGTTAATGGACGATGCCAACTCGCCGGAGATCAACCGGAAGCTTATGGGCAAGGTATCGTCTGACTTTCTGAAGGTTTCTGACCATCTGAAAGAATCTTCTTACCAGATCCGGAAACGGGGCTTTTCGCGGTATCCTGTTTTTGTGCTGTCGGAAAACGACGTAGAGCTGGGGGTGCTTTTGTTTGATAAGCCTGATTTTAAAACCGTGTACCAGTACAAGGCCTGTTTCCTGGAAGATTTTATTCACCGGGGCATGATCGGTGAGGAATCGCGTGAACTTTTTATTGAAAACTATAAAGACCCGGAAGAATACTGCTGCCTGTTTGTGATTGACGGCGATTTTGCCGGGTTTATCTATCTACCTTTCCCTGTTGATGCAAATGAATAACCGAAGAAGTTTCCTCTCCAAAGCCCTGCTGGCTGTACCTGTTCTCTCATCGTACCGGCTGTTCGGACAAAAAAAACAGGTGCGAAAACCTATTGTAGTCAGTACCTGGGACAGTGGAATTCCCGTAAATGAAGCGGCTATCCGGATCCTGAAGAAAAAAGACGGCCGGGCCCTGGATGCCGTAGAGCAGGGCGCCCGGTATATCGAAGACCAGGTCAACTGCTGCGTGGGACTGGGCGGAAACCCGGACCGCGACGGTTACGTGACCCTCGACGCCTGCATCATGGATGAAAAAATGAACTGCGGCGGGGTGGCTTTCCTGGAAGATATCAGGCACCCGATCTCCGTAGCGCGGAAAATAATGGAAGATACCCCGCACGTGCTGCTGGTAGGAGAGGGCGCCCGTGATTTTGCCCTGAAAAACGGGTTCAAAGCCGAGCCTAAAGAACTTTCGGAAGATGCGGAAAAAGCCTACCAGAAATGGCTCAAAACCTCCGAGTACAAGCCGGTGAAAAATATTGAGCTGGAGCAGAACAAAGCATTGAAAAACGGTCCGTTTGCCCCGAATCGCCTGGAAGACGGCAACTTTAACCACGATACCATGGGACTGGTGGCGCTCGATCAGGCGGGGAACCTGTCAGGAGCCTGCACCACCTCGGGCATGGGCTTTAAAATGCGGGGTCGCGTGGGCGATTCACCCATTATTGGCGCCGGATTATATGTGGATAACGAAGTAGGGGCCGTAACCTCCTCCGGGCAGGGCGAAGAGGTGATCCGGATCGCCGGATCGCACCTGGTGGTGGAATTCATGCGGCAGGGCAAATCGCCGGAAGAGGCATGCCGGCTGGCCGTGGAACGCCTGGTAAAAATTAACCCGGCAAAAGCACGGGATTTCCAGGTGGGCTTTATTGCCCTGAACAAAAACGGTGAATACGGTTCGTATGCCGTAAACCCGGGATTTGTGTTTTCAGTGACCACCGAGCCGGGCAACGGACAGGTGATCAAAACAAAATCGTATTTTAAAGATTAATTATATGGATAAATACGGGTGACAATGGCGCGGCCCCCGGAATTCGGAGCTAATCACCCGGAACTAATATATTTATGAGAAAAATTGTATTAACATTCATTCTGGGCTTGTCTTTATCGGCCCAGGCCCAATACGCTCCCAACTGGGAAAGTCTCAATAAGCGGGAAACCCCGGCCTGGTTTGAAGATGCCAAATTCGGGATCTTTATTCACTGGGGGGTCTACTCGGTACCGGCCTGGGCCACGCTGTCGAATGCCGACGGGTTCGGAAGCTACTATTCGGAATGGTACTGGCAGCGTCTGAATAACAAAGATCTGAAGATCCATAAGGAGTTTGTAGACTTTCATCAGAAAGTATATGCCGGTAAGCCGTACCAGGACTTTGCCAATGATTTTAAAGCCGAGCTTTTTGACCCGGACCGTTGGGCCGGCATTCTTAAGGAATCGGGTGCGCGCTATGTGGTGCTGACCTCCAAGCACCATGAAGGCTTTGCCATGTGGCCGAGTAAGCAGTCCTGGAACTGGAACGCAGGCGATATCGGTCCGCGGAGAGACCTGCTGGGTGACCTCACCCGCTCAGTAAAAGCAAAAGGACTGAAAATGGGGTATTATTACTCGCTCTACGAGTGGTACAACCCGATGTACAACACCGACCTCGACCGGTACATTGACGAGCGCATGCTTCCCCAGATGAAAGACCTGGTGGAAACCTATCAGCCGGATATCCTCTGGGGCGACGGAGAGTGGGATCATCCCACCGACCAATGGCGCGTGGCCCCTTTCATGTCGTGGTTGTTCAATGAATCGAAAGTGAAAGACTCTATCGTGATCAACGACCGCTGGGGTTCGGATACGCGCAGCAAGTACGGCAGCTTTTATACCACCGAATATGCCGATGTAAGCCAGGTGAAATTTAACCGCCCGTGGGAGGAGTGCCGGGGTATCGGGGAATCTTTCGGCTACAGCCGCAACGAGAACCTGGAAATGTACAGCTCGGCCGAAAAGCTGGTACACATGCTGGTGGAGATTGTTTCAAAAGGCGGTAACCTGCTGCTGAACATCGGGCCGCGTGCCGACGGCGGCATACCGGTCATTATGCAGGAACGCCTGGCAGAGATCGGCGCCTGGCTCAAAGTGAACGGGGAGGCCATCTACGGAACAAGGGCTGTGCCGGATGCGCCTAAAGGTGATAAGATCTTCTTCACCGGGAAAAATAATACGGTATACCTGATTACCACGGAGTGGAAAGATGTGGTGCAGGCCGGTCTTCCGGCAAAACCTAAAAAGGTAAGCATGCTGGGAGTGGATACCCCGCTGAAATACACTTCCAAAGGAGGTGTTCTGACCATCACGGCGCCGCAGTTAAGTCCTAAAACCAATCCGTGTAATTATGCATGGGTCTATAAGCTTGAATACTGAGCGCATTAACCGGCGGAAAATATTCAATGACCCTGTATACGGGTTCATTACCATACCTACTGATTTTATTTTCCGGGTGATTGAGCATCCGTATTTTCAGCGTTTACGCCGGATCCGGCAGCTGGGACTGGCCGAGCTGGTGTATCCCGGGGCTGTTCACAGCCGGTTTCAGCATGCCCTAGGGGCAATGCACCTGATGAACGAAGCCCTTCTTTCGCTGGAAAATAAGGGCGTGGTCATTTCTACGGAGGAAAAAGAAGCCACGCTGCTGGCTATCCTGCTGCACGATGTGGGCCATGGCCCCTTTTCGCATGTTCTTGAGCATGCTCTTTTTTACAAGGTCTCGCACGAAACCATTTCCGAGCTGCTGATCCGGAAGCTGAATGCCCTCTACGACGGCCACCTGAGCCTGGCCATCTCTATTTTCAACGGCACCTATCACCGGGCCTTCTTTCATCAGCTGGTATCGGGCCAGCTGGATATGGATCGCCTGGATTACCTTAACCGCGACAGCTTTTTTACAGCCGTGGCAGAGGGGAAAATAGGAGCGGAGCGGATCATTAAGATGCTGAATGTGCATGAAGATCAGCTGGTAGTGGAAGAAAAGGGGCTGATGAGCGTAGAGAATTTCCTGGTCGCCCGGCAGCACATGTACTGGCAGGTTTACCTGCATAAAACGGCCATTTGCGCCGAAACCATCCTGCTGAAGATCTTCGAACGGGTAAAAGACCTATCGGAAGCGGGAGGAACGGAAATCCCCATGTCGCCCGTGCTGCGGAAGTTCCTGGAAGAAAAAATTACCCTGGACCGGATCAACGAAGAACCGGAAATACTTGAAATGTTCGTCAGCCTTGACGACATGGATATCTGGTCGGCGGTTAAGCTCTGGGCGAACCATTCAGACCGGATTTTGTCCGTTTTGAGCCGAAGTTTATTAAACCGGAATCTTTTTAAGATTAAATTTGACAAAAATTATGATCTGAATATCCTCAGAAACAACCTGCGGCAAAGCTGGGCAGATGCCGGGCTGGAAAAGGGAGAGGAAAAATATTTTTTCCGGGAAGGAATTATCAGGAGCAGCGGGTATGACCTGCATCATCCGGGTATAAAAATTCTCTGGAAGGATGGTAAATGCATGGAAATCACGGAGGCGTCTGAGCTTCCCACCATCCGGGCCATAAGCAATATTGTGGAAAAAAATTACTTATGTTATGCCAATGATGTATATTTACAGGATATTTCGGACTAAAGCTGAAAACAACTTATAAATTGATTAAATGAAGTTTTCTGTCGAACAGATAGCTCAGATTCTGGAAGGAGAAGTAGAAGGGGAGGGAGGTGTGCTGATAGACCATTTTGCCAAGATAGAAGAAGGGAAACCCGGAAGCATATCTTTTCTGGCAAATAGCAAATATGAACCCTATATATACTCTACGGAATCCAGCGCCGTAATAGTTTCAAAGGAGTTTGCTCCTAAAAATGCCGTAAAAACTAATCTTATCCGCGTGAAAGATCCTTACCTTTCCGTGAGCAAGCTCATGGCTGCCTACCAGCAGATGAAAAAGGTAAAGAAGACCGGCCTTAGTCCGAAAGCCGAAATACACGAAACCGCTGTCACAGGAGAGGAAGTATATATTGAGCCGATGGTATTTGTGGGCGAGCAGGCCGTTATCGGTGACCGGGTGAGTATATTTGCAGGTGCCTATATCGGGCAGCGGGTGAAAATAGGCCATAACACCGTTATTCATGCAGGTGCAAAAATAATGGAAGACTGTGTTGTCGGAGACAATTGCATCATTCATCCCGGTGCGGTGATCGGTTCTGAAGGATTCGGCTTTGCCCCTGATGAAAACGGTATCTACCAGGATATCCCCCAACTGGGGAACGTGGTGCTGGGCGATAACGTAAGCATCGGCGCAAACACCACCATTGACCGTGCTACCATGGGCTCTACCCGGATAGCCGGCGGTGTTAAGCTGGATAACCTGGTGCAGATAGGGCATAACGTGGAAATCGGCGAAAATACGGTGATCGCTTCGCAGACAGGGATATCCGGCTCAACCAAGATCGGGAAGAACTGCATGATTGCAGGACAGGTAGGTTTTGCGGGCCACCTCCGGATAGCCGACGGCACCAGAATAGGTGCTAAAAGCGGAGTAGCCAAAAGTATTGAAGAACCCGGGGGCACCTACTCCGGGCACCCGCTGATGCCGTTGAAACAATATCTCAGGCTGATGATCAACCTGGGTAAAATGAAATAATTCATAGAATGAATCTGAAGCAGTATACTATTACCCACCCGGTTACTTTGGCAGGGAAAGGGTTGCATACCGGGGAATTCACCGAAATTACCCTGAAGCCGGCTCCGATTAATTCGGGTATCGTATTTCAAAGAATCGACCTGGAACATAAGCCGCTGATCCCCGCGCTGGTTGATTACGTGGTAGACACCAGCAGGAGCACGGTACTGGAGAAAGACGGCGGAAGAGTGGGTACGGTAGAGCACGTGCTATCTGCACTGGTAGGCTGCGAAATTGATAATATCCTGATCGAGATCAAAGGTTCTGAAATTCCCATTCTTGACGGCAGCTCGGCCCCTTTCGTGGAAGCCATAGAGTCGGCAGTACCCGTAGAGCAGAATGCCATCCGTAATTTTTACGAGATTTCAGAGGCCATTCATTATAAAAACATTGAGAAAAATATTGAGATCGCCGCATTGCCCCTGAGCGATTACCGGCTGACCGTAATGGTCGATTTCAATTCAAAAGTAGTACACAGCCAGCATGCCCAGCTGCACGAGCTGAAGCTTTACAAAGAGCATATCAGCCCCTGCCGCACTTTCGTATTTGTGCACGATATAGAGATGCTGTTCAGGAACGGCCTGATCAAAGGAGGGGATATGGACAATGCGGTGGTGATCGCAGAAGAGGCTATTTCCGATGAAACCCTGGAAAACCTTTCGGGCATCCTGGGCAGGAAGCTGGATGCCGGCGGCACCCGGGAGGGAATCCTGAATGCGGAAACCCTGAAATTCCAGAATGAGCCGGCCCGGCACAAATTGCTGGACCTGATGGGTGACCTGGCCCTGGTGGGCAGGCCCCTCAAAGCGCACATCCTGGCGGCCCGGCCGGGTCACCAGTCCAATGTGGAGCTGGCCCGCCTGATCAAAAAGCAGATTGATGCCAGTGAAACGGCAGCACCTGCCGTAGATCCGAACGTTCCGCCCGTGTTTACGGTTCAGGATATAGCACAGCTGCTGCCGCACCGTTACCCTTTCCAGCTGGTAGATAAGATTATTTCACTGGACGGCACCACGGTGGTAGGGGTTAAAAATGTAACCATGAATGAGCCGCAGTTTACCGGCCACTTCCCTGAAAACCCGGTGATGCCCGGCGTGCTCCAGGTAGAAGCCATTGCCCAGACGGGCGGGGTGCTGGTACTGACCTCTACGGGTGAGCCCGAGCGTTACTGGCCTTACCTGGTGGGTATTGAAAATTGCCGTTTTTATAAAAATGTGGTACCGGGTGATACGTTAATTATACGGTGTACGCTGTCTTCACCGATCCGCCTGGGAGTAGCTAAAATGACAGGAGAAGCCTGGGTGGGGAAAACACTGGTTTGTTCTGTAGCCATGACCGCGCGTTTAGTCAAAAAATGAAAAAGTTATATTTATGAATCAGCCTCTGGCATTTGTTCATCCGAATGCAAAAATTGCAAAAAATGTGGTGGTAGAACCTTTTTCAACCATTCACAATGACGTAGAGATAGGAGAGGGTACATGGATAGGGTCAAACGTCACCATATTTCCGGGCGCCAGAATTGGCCGGAACTGTAAAATATACCCCGGAGCGGTGATCTCTGCAGAGCCCCAGGATCTGAAATTTGCCGGAGAATATACCACGGTGGAAATCGGTGATAATACCGTAGTGCGCGAATGCGCCACCATCAACCGGGGTACCAATGACCGTTTGAAGACCGTGGTAGGTTCTAATTGCCTTATCATGGCGTATGTGCATGTGGCACACGACTGCGTGGTGGGAAATAATGTAGTGATTGCTAACTCTGTGCAGATAGCGGGTCACGTCAAGATCGGGAACTATGCCATTATAGGAGGTTCCAGCGCCATTCACCAGTTTATCAATATCGGTTCTCATGCCATGGTTTCCGGTGGTTCACTCATTCGTAAAGATGTGCCGCCGTTCATTAAAGCTGCGCGTGAGCCGCTTTCTTATGCCGGCGTAAACTCAATTGGTTTGAGAAGAAGAGGGTTCTCGCCTGAAACTATTGCGTCTATTCAGGAGATTTACCGCATCATCTATCTTTCCAAGCTGAATAATTCAGAAGCCATTGACAAGATCGAGCTGGAGGTTCCCGCCACAGCAGAAAGAGATGAGATTGTGCATTTCGTCCGGAATTCGGAAAGAGGGATCATCCGGACCGGTTCAGCCAAAAATGTGGAAATATCTTGATCTCGGTCAGGCTGGATAACGCAGGTAAAAAATTTTCCAGGGAATGGATATTCAGGGCCCTGAACTACGAGTTTAAAACAGGCTGTCCCGTGGCCGTCACCGGTCCGAACGGCTCGGGAAAAAGCACCCTGGTCAAATCTGTTGCCGGTACCATTCCCCTCAACGAAGGCTCGGTCAGCTACACCCGGAACGGGCAGCCGGTACCCGAAGAAAGCTGGTATCGCCTGGCAGGTATCTCCGCCCCTTACCTTGAGCTGATCGAAGAATTTACGTTAGCAGAAAGTATCGATTTTCATACCCGGTTCCGGCCTTTTACGGAAGGCCTCACCCGGCCGGAATTTATCGCAAGGCTGGGGCTGGAAAAACATTCGGGCAAGTATATCCGTGATTTTTCTTCCGGCATGAAGCAAAAGCTCAAGCTGGGCTTCGCATTTTTTACACAGAATGAAGTGCTGATCCTCGACGAGCCCACCGCCAACATTGACCAGAAAGGGTACGAGTGGTACGTGGAGGAAGTACAAAAGCTGGTTCCCGAACGCGTGGTCATCATTTCGTCTAACGAACCGCGGGAGTACACCTTTTGTACCGAACAACTGGCCATTACCGATTTCAAGCGCTAAAAAGCAGGAACAAACCCTTTTCACTCAGGCACTCCATTTCTATCTCAGACACATTTAACAGCACCAGCGTGTCTCCCTGGTGCAGGTAGCGGTCTTCCACTTCAAAATTTCCGGCAAGCACGTGGATAAAGCAGCCTGACGGCGGGATGCCTGTTTTTTTCTCCTCCCGGTACGTGAGTAAGCCGAAGTAGGGCATCATGTTCCCTTCCGGTACCCGGTTAGGCATTATGCTTTCTATGCCGCATGTCTCTTCCCCGGGCCGGCTGAACTCCAGCACCAGGAAAACAGCCTCGTGGGCCTCCGATACATTTTTAAGCGTGATCAGTTCCTGCGAGAATATCCGGTACTCTCCGGGCACCAGGACCGTCTCCGGGCTCATATCCAACGCTCCTGTAAGCGGCAGGATCATGGTTCTGTTTGCGTAATACCGGGCAAATTCCTGCTCCGGGGCCACCGTAATCTTTGCAAACCGGTCTATGGCTGAAAAGGGAATTTCAGGGAAATATGTTTTCGTGTATTCCCTGAATTCCATTTTTCCTGCATTTTCTTCTATCAGCAGGTAGATATCGGGCTCAGCCATTCACAACAATGGTATGGGTTAGCTTGTACCCGTCGCGGATGCTTCCGCTCACGGAGGCCAGCTCGTTGGCGTACCCGTCTCCGAAAACATTGTCTCTTTCGTTGGTGGTATCCTGTAGCCCGTGGCTTTTGTAATCGTCAGCCGTGGAGTAAACCGTATCACAGACGGTTTTAGGGAACGCTATCTGGGTAACCAGGAGCGATTTCCCCGATGAATTATAGACATGAACGTGAATATGGGGCGCTCTTCCCATGTACCATCCGGGAAATATGCTCGTAAAGCCGGCCTTTCCTTCTGTGCTGGTCGTTTGGCGCCCTCTCAGCCAGCTGACGCTGCTGTAATTGGTGCTTTGCATTTGCGTTCCACCGTATTGGGAGTAATTTCCCTGGGCATCGCAATGCCAGATATCCACCAGTACATTGGCAAGGGCATTGCATCCTGAATTGTAATTTTTAATGGCCAGCTCAATGGTCATCTTTACACCGGAACGGTCACCGGTAATGTCGGTCAGGACAAGGGAGGAAGGATTCTTGCTCGGGAAAGGCCCTTCTGTTTCGCTGTTGGTAACCTGGCAGTCGGAAGAAGAGCTGCCGTTGGTAGAGCCCTGCTCATCGGCCGTTCCCGAATCATCGGTATCCACCGATTCATCTGAACAGGACAGCAATACCGGCAAAATAGAGAGTAAACCGACACTTTTCTTTAAAAACGCTTTACGGTGCATATCAGATATATTTAATGGTAAACTACCCGCGATACTGCTAACTACGGGAATCCGGCAGGAAATGCTGCTTCCGGAGAAATATTATTTCAAAAACAATGTAGAATAATTCTAAATAGAGATATTGCTTAAACCGTTATTTATAAATACTTTTGTAAAAAGAAATAAATTAAAAAACAATGAAAAAAATACTTTTCAGCACATTTCTGATGATCTGCACGGTAGTGGCTTTTGGTCAGAAGTATGAATCTTTCGGTAAGAAGATCAATGCAAAAGACGCAGCTCCTGTTTCTACCCTGGAAGGGAAAAACGAGTTTAACGGTGAAGTGGTGAAGATAGAGGGTGAGGTGGAGTCGGTTTGCCAGATGAAAGGCTGCTGGATGCGGATCAAAAAGACCGACGGGACCACCATGATGGTGAAATTTAAAGATTACGATTTCTTTGTGCCGAAAGATATTGCGGGTAAGAAAGTGATTTTTGAAGGAGTTCCTTCGGTGAAAACACTCTCGGTGGCTGAACAGAGACATTATGCCGAAGACGCCAAAAAACCGAAAGAGGAAATTGAAAAGATCACCCAGGATAAGGTAGACCTGACGTTCATTGCCGAGGGAGTCCTGGTACCTAAGAATTAATTCAAACCCGAAATACGCTCCTGTAGCTGGAGCATTTCGTCTCTGAAACGGGCCGCCTGCAGGAAGTTCAATTCGCCGGCGGCCTTTTCCATATTGGCTTTTGCCTCCTGCAGGAGCTTTTCCAGCTGCGGCTTGTTCATATAGGCCACCACCGGGTCTGCCGCAATGTTCGATTGTTCCGGCTCCACGTAATAGTTTTTGGCTACCGGCTTAAAGTCGGCAATGGATGTCTGTTCCAGGATAGCCTCCTTGCTTTTCAGGATGGTTTGCGGGGTGATGCCGTGGTCGGTATTGTATTCCGTCTGGATAGCCCGCCGCCGCATGGTTTCGTCAATGGCCGTTTGCATGGAGCCGGTGATCCGGTCGGCATACATGATCACCTTGCCGTTGGCATTTCTTGCCGCCCGCCCGATGGTCTGGATGAGCGAGCGGTTATCGCGCAGGAATCCCTCCTTATCCGCATCCATGATGGCTACCAGAGACACTTCCGGAAGATCAAGACCTTCACGGAGCAGGTTAACGCCTACCAGCACATCAATTACACCGAGGCGCAGCTCGCGCAGGATCTCCACTCTTTCCATGGTTTTGATCTCGGAATGGATGTACCGCCCTTTGATGCCTACCCGCTCCAGGTAGCGGCTGAGCTCTTCGGCCATACGTTTGGTAAGCGTGGTGACCAGCACCCGCTCTTCTTTTTTGATGCGGTCGTTGATCTCTTCCAGGAGGTCGTCGATCTGGTTCAGGCTGGGCCTCACGTCGATTTCCGGGTCAAGCAGGCCCGTAGGACGGATAATCTGCTCTACTACCACACCCCCGGCCTTATTCAGCTCGTAATTGGCCGGTGTAGCGCTCACGTAGACGGTACGGGGAGTAAGCTCTTCAAACTCCTGAAAGGTAAGCGGCCGGTTATCCAGGGCCGAAGGAAGCCGGAACCCGTACTCCACCAGGGCGGTTTTCCGGGAGCGGTCGCCGCCGTACATGGCCGTGATCTGGGGGATGCTTACGTGGCTTTCATCGATCACCAGGAGGAAATCGTCCTGGAAATAGTCAAGCAGGCAGAAGGGTCTTTCTCCCGGCATGCGCCGGTCAAAATACCGGGAATAGTTCTCGATGCCGCTGCAGTAGCCCAGCTCGCGCATCATTTCAAGGTCAAATTCGGTACGTTCCTGTATCCGTTCGGCTTCCAGCTTCTTACCTTCATCTTCAAAATACCGGATCTGGGTCACGAGGTCATCCTGGATCTGCCGGATAGCCGTCTGCATCACGTCTTTTCCCGTAACAAAAAGATTGGCCGGGAAAATGGCTACGTTGTTTTCAGACCTGATTTTTTTGCCGGAATGCGGCTCTATCATGTGGATATCCTCTACTTCATCGCCCCAGAAAATGATGCGGTACGCAAAGTCGGCATAACCGGGATACACATCTACGGTATCTCCCTTTACCCGGAAAGTACCCCGGCTGAATTCGGCTTCGGTGCGCGAATACAGGATAGAAACCAGGTCATACAGCAGGCGGTTGCGGCTGATGGTGTCGCCTTTTTTGACCCTGACAATGCTCTGCTTGAATTCATTGGGGTTACCGGCGCCGTAAATGCAGGATACGGAGGCCACCACGATCACGTCTTTCCGGCCCGACATCAGCGAGGAAACCGCCGATAGCCGGAGCTTATCGATTTCCTGGTTGATCATCAGGTCTTTTTCGATGTACGTATTGGTAGAGGCGATATAGGCTTCAGGCTGGTAATAATCGTAATAGGAAATGAAATATTCGACGGCATTTTCCGGGAAAAACTGTTTGAATTCGCCGTAGAGCTGGGCTGCCAGGGTTTTGTTATGGCTGAGAATCAGCACAGGCATATTCAGCCGCTGGATAGCGTTGGCAATGGTAAAGGTTTTCCCGCTTCCCGTAACCCCCAGCAATACGGTGGCTTTTTCACCCGATTCAACAGATCTGACCAGCTGGTCAATGGCCTGGGGCTGGTCGCCGGTAGGTTGAAATTCAGACGTGATTTTAAAGCTCATAATGTCAAAAACGGGAAATACCTATGAAATATAACGTTTTTATTTTTCGGATAGTTGCACTTACCTTTTCAGGGAAAACTTTTTCCCGGGATTTTGCTTAATGATTTCCTGAAATTCCAGGTTAAGCAATACCGAGGGCAGCCTGCCCGCAGGAACCCCGGCAAACCAGCTCAGCTCATCGATCTGCATCTCGCCACGCTCCGCAAGCAGGGTCAGCACGGCTTTTTCTTCTTCGGAGAATGACGACAGGTCATGCTCTTTTTTTGCCGGTTGGGCCGTGGTGTTCCACTGCATCCAGTCGATCAGCGCCGCTGCATCTGTAAAAATATGGGCTTTGTGCTCGAAGATCAGCCGGTGCGTACCTTCCGACTGCTTTTTGCCGAGATCGCCGGGCACGGCAAACACCTCCCGGTTGTAATTATTGGCAAACTCTGCAGTGACCATAGACCCGCCTTTTCCGGCCGATTCCACCACCAGCACTACTTCGCTCAGGCCGGCGATGATCCGGTTGCGTGAAACAAAGAATTGAGGGTGCAGGCGGGTGAAGACGGGCTGTTCGGAAATGAGGAGGCCCTGCTCCAGCATTTCTTCTGCCACTTTCCGGTGCGGGGAAGGGTATACGGTGTCCAGTCCGTTGGCCAGTACGCCCAGCGTAGACAGGTTATTTTTCAGGGCTTCGCGGTGGGCTGTGATGTCAATGCCGTAAGCGAGGCCGCTGATGACCTGGATGCCGCTCAGCTCGGCCATCAGGCGGGTGACTACCGCTTTGCCGTAAGGGGTGGCGTCACGCGTGCCTACAACGGCCAGGGTTTTGCGGGGGGCGAAAGGCCCGTTTCCTTTCAGGTAGAGCACGGCCGGGCAATCGTAGGTTTCTTTCAGCGCCGCCGGGTAGTCGGCCGAGCGGAGCGGGACGATCCGGATGTTTTTCCGGGCAGAGCTTTCAATAATGCTTTCTGCTTCGTGGAGGGCCTCGTCTTTCCGGCTGAATACGCTGACCAGATGCGCACCTATCCCGGAAACCCGGAGCAGCTTTCCTGAGGGGATGCGAAAAACGTCACGGGCCGACCCAAAGTGTGACAACAGGTTTTTGTAGAGAACGCTGCCTATGCCTTCGAGGCGGCTGAGCGCAATTTCGTAAAGTAATTCTTCAGTTATGCGATTCGATTCCATCCCTTAAAAATACTAAGGAATTCCGGATTTCCCGCAAGCGGGCAAGAACTTCTTCATGTTCTCCCTCCGTTTTTGCCTTTTGGCGCAATTGTTCCTTCGTACCTTCCAGGGTGTAGCCTTCTTTGTGGATCAGGTCTACGATCCTTTGCAGCTTTTCAATGTCTTTGTGCGAGAACTTCCTGCTCCGGCCGGCTTTCCGGATATTCAGCTTGAATTCAGCCAGGTAATATTCGAGGGTGGTTTTCGGAATTCCCAGGTGCCCGCAGACTTCATCGGTAGAGTAAAAGAGTTTCATATTATCGGCGGTTATCGTCATTTTCAAACATGCTCAGGTAGCTCATGTAACGGCTGATATAAATCTGCCCTTCTTCCACCGCATTTTTAACCGCACACTGAGGCTCATTGATATGCAGGCAGTTATGGAACCGGCATTGATTGAGAAGATCACGGAATTCGGGAAAGAAGTGGGCCAGCTCTTCCTTTTCAATATCGATCAGGCCCAGCTCTTTGATGCCGGGGCTGTCGATGATCCGGGTGCCGGGCTCCGGCTCGAACATTTCGGCAAAGGTGGTGGTGTGCACGCCTTTGTCTGAAAAGCCGGAGACCTCAGAAGTGGCCAGGTCGAGATCGGGCAGCAGGGTATTTAAAAGGCTGGATTTGCCCACGCCCGAATGGCCGGAGATCAGCGACGTTTTACCTGCCAGCGCGGCCTTCAGCTCATCTATTCCCTGCAGGGTCATAACCGACGTTTTAATGCAGCCGTAGCCCAGCCCGCTGTACAGTTCTGCCAGCTCGTCCTGGTAGGCCAGCTCTTCTTCGTCAAGGATATCCTGCTTATTGAAAACCAGGGTGGCCGGTATCCGGAAGGTCTCGGCCGTTACCAGGAAGCGGTCAATAAAGCCCAGGGAGGTCTTCGGGCTGCGCAAGGTGACAATGAGGATAAGCTGGTCTACGTTGGCGGCCAGGAGGTGGGCGTGTGCCGATTTGTGCACGCTCTGCCGGATAACGTAGTTTTCGCGGGGAAGAATATCTTCAATGATGTTTTCGGCCGGGTGAAAAAGTACCCGGTCGCCCACGGCTATCGGATTGGTGACCTTGAGATTTTTGATCTTGAATTTGCCTTTCAGACGGCATGAGACCATCTGGCCGGCCTGCAGGTCTTTGACCTCATACCAGCTGCCCGTTGACCGGAAAACAATCCCTTCCCTAAGTTCCAAATCCGCCATTTTTTCGCAAAGCTATGATATTTATTTGAGGTTATGGAAAATAGTGCACGGGTACCTTAAAAACTTAAAAAAAACTTAAGAGTTTTCAGGCGTGTTTCCGATAGCAATTTTGAGCCGGTTTGTTGGAATAATACTACTGTTTTTCTGTTTTTTGAGAAAAATGTGGCCTCAAAATGATATTTTTTACCGTATACTAAATTTTAAGGTAAATTTAAGGTCCCAGAGGGAGGAAATTTGCGGCTTTGGCGTTATCTTAGCATAACAACAAAATGAGCTTACAATTATGAAAAAGGGATTCCTGTTTGGTATTGCTGCGCTGGCAGTAGGAGTAGTAGTGTACACATTGGGTAATAAAAAAGTAAAGACCGGTTTTTACCCGGGAAAAGCGGTTTATAAGTACTGATGTCGTTCTACGTGATTCCTGGCAGGATTTCCTGTGGCGTTTACGTGGGTAAACTTCAAAAACGGAGAATCCGTAGGATTCAAATGTTTATAGCCAGTAGTGTTAAGATGATTATCCGGCCCCGAAGGGGTCGGATCTGAATGCCGCGCCTGGTTCTCGACTACGCTCGAACTGACAAATGGCGGCCGCTACGTGTCAGTTCGGGCGTAGTCGAGAACCGGGCACAGTCGGGAACCAAAAGCATAACTTAAGACCCCGTTCTAACCAGGAACCAGGCGTAATCAATAACCAAAAACGTAGCCGGAAACCTGAATCTTTCTTTCCTGAATTGTTCATTACGCCTGAGAGCCTTCCAATTAAAAATCCTTCCAACCCTGTCCACCTTTCGGCACTTTTAAGTATTTTTGAATTCATTCAACAACAACTCATGTTTAATACGATCGTATTTGAAAAAAGAGACCGGAAAGCGTATATCACGTTTAACCGGCCGGACACCCATCACGCGCTGAGCCGGGAAATGCTTACGGAGCTGACCGCCGCTGTCCGGGAATGCGCCCTCGATGAAGAGATACGGGTAGTGATTCTGTCGGGAGGTCGTGAAAAAGCTTTTTCTTCCGGAGCAGATCTCAAAGAAGGCCTGGCGGATACCCGCCTGGGCAATGTGCTGAAAGAAGTCTATAACCCGCTGATTCTCGGGTTACGCGGACTGAAGAAACCGGTGATCTGCCGCATGAACGGACTGGCCGCCGGTGCCGGGATGTCGCTGGCGCTGGCCTGCGATGTGATCATTGCAGCCGACGATGCCTATTTTTCCGAACTTTTTGTAGGCATAGGCCTCATGCCCGATGCCGGATCCATGTTTTTCCTGCCCCGGCTGATCGGTCCGTTACGGGCATTTGAGCTGTGCAGCACCGGCCGGAAAGTGTATATGGAAGAGGCCGTGCAGATCGGGCTGGTGAATAAGGCCGTGCCGAAAGATCAGCTGGATGCCGAAGTGGAGGCCCTGGCCGACCGGTATGCGTCAGCCGCTACCCAAAGCATCGGCATCATGAAGCAGGTGCTGAACCAGTCGTTCAACAAAGACCTGGAAGAGGTACTTCACCTGGAGGCCGAAGGACAGACCATCTGCGGTCAGACCGAAGACTTTGCGGAGGGCGTAATGGCTTTCCTGACCAAGCGACAGCCGGTTTTTAAGGGAAAATGAGTTTTTATAGGGGAAATGTTAAGAAACACTTTGCCAAAATAATAAATTTGCAAAAAAATCAATATACGTTGTATGTCAGAGGAAGGGAAGGAGAGGAGTCTCAATTTTATAGAAGAAATAGTAGAACGGGATCTGGAAAACAGTATCCATGCCGGACGGGTGCTGACCCGTTTCCCGCCGGAACCCAACGGGTACCTCCATATCGGTCATGCCAAGTCGATTTGTCTTAACTTCGGACTGGCCCGGAAATATGGTGGCGGCACCAACCTTCGTTTTGACGATACCAATCCCGTGACGGAAGATACCGAATACGTAGATTCTATCAAAAATGACGTAAAATGGCTGGGGTTTGACTGGGTGAATGAATTTTATGCCTCCGATTACTTTGATGAGCTGTACGCTTTTGCCCGGCAGCTGATCAGAGACGGACTGGCCTATGTAGACGACAGCACATCGGAAGAAATGGCCCTGCTGAAAGGTACGCCTACCGTTCCGGGCAAAGACAGCCCATACCGCAGCAGAACCGTGGAAGAAAACATGGATCTCTTTGAGCGGATGGCTGCGGGAGAATTCCCGGAAGGAAGCCGGGTGCTGAGGGCAAAAATAGATATGGCGTCCAGCAATATGCTGATGCGTGACCCCATCATTTACCGGATAAAATTTGCAGAACACCATAGAACCGGCGATAAGTGGAAGGTTTACCCCATGTATGATTTTGCCCACGGGCAGTCGGATTCTATTGAGCATATCACGCATTCCATATGTACCCTGGAGTTTGTTTCGCACCGCGAGCTTTACGACTGGTTCATTGAAAAGCTGGGTATTTTCCCTTCTAAGCAATATGAATTTGCCCGTCTGAACATGACCTATACCGTGATGAGCAAGAGAAAGCTCCTTCAATTGGTGAACGAAAAGCACGTTTCAGGTTGGGATGACCCCCGGATGCCTACTATTTCGGGCATGCGGCGGCGGGGGTATACCCCGAAGTCGATCCGTGATTTTGCAGAACGGATAGGTGTACAGAAGCGGGACAACCTGATCGATGTAAGCCTGCTGGAGTTTTTTGTGCGGGAAGATCTGAACCGCGTGGCCACCCGGGTGATGGCGGTCTTTGAGCCTTTGAAGGTGGTAATTACCAACTGGCCTGAAGATAAAACCGAGGTTTGCCGGGTAGAAAATAACCCGGAAGACCCGGAAAACGGGTATCGAGAGATCAACTTCGGGAAGGAAATTTATATTGAAGCAGGCGACTTCATGGAAGAGCCACCGGCCAAGTATTTCAGGCTGAAGCCGGGAGGGGCCGTGCGCTTAAAAGGGGCCTATATCATTCAATGCGATGAAGTGATCAAGGCAGACGACGGCCGGATCACCGAGCTGCGGTGCTCATATATTGAAAATTCAAAAAGCGGGGAAGACGTGAGCGGCATGAAAGTCAAAGGAGTGATCCATTGGGTGAATGCGGCTGAGGCAGCAGAAGCCGAGGTTCGCCTGTACGACCGCCTGTTCAAGGCAGAGAACCCGGCGGCAGAAGAAGGAGATTTTAAGGATTTTATCAACGAGAATTCGCTGACAGTAGTGAAAGCCCTGGTAGAACCGTCCCTGTTAAAGGCCAGCCCGGAAAACAAATACCAGTTTATACGGAACGGTTATTTTGTGGCGGATCCTGACAGCCAACCGCCCCATAAGCTGATTTTCAATAAGACCGTTGGTCTGAAAGACAGCTGGAAATGAGGCCCCGGGCCTCATTTCCTGTTTTTAGCTCAGACCAGTCAAATGACTTTGTACATTGTAAACGCAAAAAAACAGCAGGAATAGTTCCCTGTGCTGAGATTTTTATCTGCCGAAGCACCACCACCGGGAAAGGGGATGCTCTTGCCCTTTCAGGAAATCAGATACCATTTCCATGCCGGTGACCGAGAAGGTAATCCCGTTACCGCCCATGCCTAATACAAAATAAGCACCGGGGAAATCGGGGTGCTCGCCGATATACGGGAGGCCGTCTTTGGTTTCGCCGAAAGTGCCGGCCCAGGCAAAGTCGGTCCGGAAAGCAACTCCGGGAAACAGCTTTTCAAAAATCTGCTCCAGGCGCTTTTTCTTTTCGGTGATCGACTGGTCTCTTTTCTGGGGATTCTGGAATTCGTCGTCTTCTCCGCCTATCAGGATGCGGTGGTCATCGGTAGTTCGCATGTAAATGTACGGGTCACCGGTATCCCAGATCAGGGTTTCAGAGATCTTACCGGGCTTTTCAATGAAGGGCTCGCTTACAATGGCGTAGCTGCTCAGCAGGTCTACAAACTTCTCCGGGATGATCTCCGTGCTTTCAAAGCCATTGCAATAGATGATCTTCGCGGCTTTGATTTTGTTGCCGTATTGCGTGGTGGCCACAATTCCCTTTTTACCGTATTTTACCCCCGTGATCTCCGTTTTGTCGTATACATCGAGCCCGTTTTTAAGGTTGTAATAGAGCAGGTCATGGGCCAGGCGGAAAGCATCAATGCTACCGCCCTGGTAGGTGAGTATGCCTCCGTGCGAGCCGGCCAGGTCAAACCGTTCCCTGATTTCGTCGGCTTCGAGCCAATCGCCCCTGAAGCCGTGCTTCAGCCGGGTTTCGTGCTCTTTTTTCAGATCCGGCACATCCTTTTTGTATTTGGCATACAGCAGGGAATTCTTCTTTTTAAATCCGCAGGCCGACTTTACCTTTTTGGCGAGTCTGCCTAAGGTATCTATGGAGTCGTAACAGGCCCGGTAGCTGGCTACGGCTCCTTCTTCGCCGATCATGCCGATGAGCTCCCAGAGCGGGGTATCCACTTCATACTGCAGCATGGAAGTGGTGGCAGAAGAGCTGCCGTTGGCAATTTCCCGCCTGTCGGCCAGTACGGTCCGGTAACCGTCTTTTACACATTGGTGCGCTATAAGGCTGCCGGTGATTCCTGAACCTATGATCAGGATGTCGGTGCTGATATCTTCCGCTAAGGAAGGATAGGAGGCGATCAGGCCGTTTTTAACCAGCCAGAACGGTTCGTTGGAGGTGAGTTTCATGTGGTTAAAATGTTTGTTTTACCGAAGTTAGTGAAGAATAAATAAAAAGCCACCCCGAAAGGTGGCTTTTTATTGAAGACGGGTCAATCTTTTTTCCCGAAATCGCCGGCATAGAGGAATACCATCTTGTCGGCGGAAATGTATTTTTTGAGTGCTGCATTGACCTGGTCAAGGGTCAGGGCGTTGATCCTGGCTTCCAGCGCATCATACTCTTCCAGGGGAACGCCCAGGTAAAGCAGGGTATTGATCAGCGTGCCTGCCAGGAAGCCGTCGTTGCCCAGCGAGGTCTTCCGTACGGTGCTCCAGCTTTTTTTGTTGGCATCCAGCTCCTCCTGGGTGAATCCTGTGCTCAATGCTTTACGGACCTCATCTTTGATGGCTTCATCTACTTTTTCCTGGAATTTCGGGTTATAGAACGCATAAACGCCCCAGTATGCCGCTTTGTTGTCGTAAGGAACGTTGATGAACGACCCTGCCCCGTAGCTGATCCCTTCGTTTTCCCTGAGCCGGGTAGGGATCCGGGCGGTCAGGAAGCCGCCGCTTCCCAGGATGGCGTCTACCATTACCAGCGCCGGGTAATCGGGTGAGGTTCTGTCCAGCTCAAAATTCATTTGCACCATTACGGCACCGTTTTCCTTATCCGGGGTGTTTACCTTTTCCGTACTGTATTTGGTAGCAAAATAGGTAGGCTGAACTTTAACGTATTTGTCTTTGGTTGTCCAGTTGCCGAAAGTACTCTTTACAAGGTTTTCCACTTTGGCTCCGCTCAGCCCGCTTACTACCGTACCGTAGCCATTATTGGCACCCAGGGTCTTGTACAGCTCTTTAATCTGGGCCAGGGTTACCTTGTTTAAGGCTTCTATCTGCTCATCCGGTGTAGCGGTATAGTAAATGTGGCCTTTGGGGTATTGAGAGGTTCTCCTGCCGATCTGCCCGAATGCAATGGACTGCGGGTCATTCCTGGAAGCCTCTATGCCTGTTTTGTTCTCTTCTATGGTTTTTTTGAACTCGGCTTCCGGGAAGGTAGCATGGGTCAGTATATCTTTCAGGAGGTTCATCACCGGTTCAAACTGATCTTCATACGAGCTTACATTGACCACCAGCGACTGCCCGCTGAAGCCAACAGAGATCTGTGATTTGAGCCGGTCCAGCTCATCCTGGATCTGCTCTTTGGTACGCGTGGTGGTCCCGGCTTTCAGCAGGGAGGCCAGCACCGACTTTACTTCGTTTTTGCCATTAAGCGACTCTGCCGTACCTATGGGGAAACGAAAAGCCGACACTACCTTTTTACCTTTGACAGACTTGTTCAGGTAGGCGTACTTCATGCCGTTAGGCAGCTTGCCGGTAGTCAGGTTTTTACTGATATTCGGAATGGAGGCCTCGAATTCGGCCAGGGCTGCCTCTTCAGCCCTGCCCTTGTAGTTTTGGGTTAGCGCTACGATCTCCTCATCGGGGTATTCTTTGGATCTGGCTCTTTCGGCATCTTTTTCCGGGATAAAAACACCCAGGGTACGGTTAGCCGGGATAAAATACTTTTTAGCTACCCGCCGGATGTCATCGAGGGTGAGCTGCTCTACGGCATCGCGGTACAGGAAACCCAGGCGGTAATCTCCAGCCCCCACGATCTCGGTGAGGTTAACGGTCATACCGATGGTATTGTTCTTAATATTTTCCAGCTGCTTCAGGAGCTTCGATCTGGCCCGGCTGAGGTCCTGTTCCGTAAAATTAATTTTCGGAATGTTGTCCAGCTCGGTAACGAAGATTTTCCGGGCTTCTTCCAGGCTCTTGTCTTTGGCTACGGTAACGCTCAGGTACAGGAAGCCGGGGTCACGGAGATTGGGTTGCCAGCCGGTAACGCCGGTGGCTTTGTGCGAGTCGATCAGGGCTTTGTACAGGTAGCCGGAAGGGTCAGCGGTCAGCATTTCGTTCAGCGCATCAACGGCTGCGAAATCTTTGTCGGCAAAGGCAGCCGTATGGTAGGCGGCGGCCACCATCTGCACGTCACCGGCTCTTTTGAGCTCCACGAAGCGCTCGCCGTCCTGGGCCGGTTCTACGGTATAGGTTTTGTCGAGCACACGGGCCGGGCGGGGAATCACCGAGAAGTACCGGTTAATGTATTCCAGCGCTTTTTTCTCGTCAAATTTCCCGCCGATGATCAGCGTGGCATTGTCGGGCTGGTAATATTTTTCATAGAAAACGCGGAGGCGGTCTGCTTTCACGCGCTCAATGTCTTCTTTGGAGCCTATGGTGCTGTTACCGTAATTGTGCCACAGGTAAGCTGTTGAAATGATGCGCTCGTTCAGCACCGCATCCGGGTTGTTTTCACCGATCTCGAATTCGTTTCTAACCACGGAAAACTCCTTGTCGAGGTCGGCCTGGAGGATGGTGGCATTGATCATCCGGTCAGCCTCCATTTCGATGCTCCACTTCAGGTTTTCGTCAGTAGAAGGAAACACTTCGTAGTAATTGGTGCGGTCATACCAGGTGGTACCGTTGGCCTGCCCGCCTTTTTCAGACAGCATTTTTTTGATATCGCCAAGGTTTTTGGTGCTTTTGAAAAGCATGTGCTCCAGCAGGTGGGCCATCCCTTTCTCACCGTATCCTTCGTGCCTTGAGCCCACTTTATACACAATGTTGACCACTACATTGCTTTGGGAGGCATCAGGAATGAGGAGTACCTGCAATCCGTTATCCAGCTTGTATTCTTTAATACCCTCTACAGAGGTAACAAAAACCGGGGCCTGCTGGGCCTGCAAGGCTATAAAGCCCGCCATCAGCAGGAAAGTCAATAGCGTTTTTCTCATAGGTTTGTTCAATTGTTTATTTGTTCAAATGTACTGTTTTTTCGTTTTCATTCTGACGGTTTCCCGTAAAAACCGGATAAGGCACCGGGCAGGCCCGCTTATTTCCGCGACTGGTAATACTCACTGGGAGTTTGACCGGTAATCTTTTTGAAAGAGCGGTTAAAGGCTGTTTTGGAGTTAAATCCTACTTCAAATGCAATGCCCAGCAGGGTATAGTTATGGTACCTGGGGTTGTTGATATTTTCTTTGAACTCTTCAATCCGGTATGAATTGATGAAGTCGAAAAAGTTCTTGTCATATCCTTCCCGGATGACCCTTGAAAGAGTATGTGACGGGGTTTTTACCAGGGTAGCCAGGTCATTCAGGGCCAGGTTGGGGTTAAGAAAGGGCTTCTGTGTCTTCATGACCTCTTCTATACGGGCCCGGAAGGTTTCCAGGTCATCTTCTGCAATGGATGCCCGGGTTTTGGCCGCTTCAGGTTCGGGGGCTGTGGTTTCGGCACCGGAGGTTTCCTCGTGGCTGATCTTGAAGATCTCGGGCTGATGAATGGCATAATAGCCCAGCACAAACCCGATCAGCGAGAAGGCTATCCAGATCAGGTTGATGCTGTTTTCCAGCAGCTCGGTGATCTGCCCGCTTCTCAACGTGTTGACCGCAAAAAGGACACAGGTGAAAACGCCCAGCACAATACAGATCATAAAAATCACCAGTACGGCAGAGAGGTAGTTGATGTTCTGGTGATAGGCGGTTTCGTTAATATAGCTTTCCGAATAGTTCCGGATGGCTTTTTTGCATTTGTAGTAATAATACAGGTTGCTGAAGACGGCAACAATAAAGCTAACGGCAAAAACCCACTTCAGGTCAGTTTCGTTATTGACAATTTTGTGCTGAAAGCGCTTACCGTCCATAAAGAAATACGGAATATAGGCCAGGAACAGCAAAGAGGGCAGGATAAAATGAGGCCAGGCCTGATTGCTGCTGAACCGCATCCGGAACAGGAGCCGGTGCAGGTAAAAATAAAATACGGGCGCAAAGGTGAACAAGGCAAAATTAGGGATCAGGATCAGCTTGGGGAATACATTGGCCACATCGCGGTAATACCCGATCACCTTAAAAAAGAGGAAAAAAGAGGCCAGTCCCAGCAGAATAACCAGCAGGCGGTTGGCTTCCCGGTTAAAGTCCTGCATGGTGGGCACCACAATCATGAGCAGGAAGCCCTGGAATGCGGCAAAAAGAAGAATGAGGTCAATGAGGGAAAAGAAGTTAAAGGTGGAAGAAAGGTCTTCCCAGTTTTCAATTTCCACTTCAATCTCCTGGTTCGGCTTGTAATCCGACCCGTGCACAATGCGGTTAGGACGCGCCTTGCCGCTCTTCCAGCTTTCGGCCGAGTTCCAGTCGCCCCGGTGAAACTTATACTCCAGGCTTTCGAATTTCGAGAAGACATTGATCTTATAGCTGCCGTCAAACTGCTTTTTCAGGCGGAAGAGCTCATCTTTGATCACCCAGTTGTTAAAGTTCCCGGATATATAAATGGCGGCATCGGGCGGGGTATTCTCGGGTACCTTGGTCACATGAATCTGGTATTCGGGGCGCTGTTCCCACCCGGATATGGTCAGGTAAACGGTGCCGTCAGCGATACGGTCTTCTGAAAACAGGCGGTTGGGCAGCAGGGAGCCGTCAGACCGGGCCTCCACGATATTCCAGTTGCCCTGGGTAAATTTATATTCAAATTCACCAAAGCCTTCGCTGATGTCGATCGTGTACGTGTTCCGGTTGATTTTCCGGAGCTTCCATTGCGGATCCCGGGGGTTCCAGTTGTTCAGGGTAGAGGCCATGTAAATGGGTTGGTCGGGCAAAGGAAGGCTGTCTGCCCTGACTTCGATACGGATCTGGCCAAAGAGAGCATGCTGGGTAATGAAAACCCCTGTCAGGAAAATAAGCAGAAAACGCAACAAGGCTTAAGGCTGATTTTATTCAAAGATACAAACTACTTAGTAAGTTAAAAACTAAAAGATAAAAGATAAAAGTTAAAAGTTTCGCAATATTTTTAATAGTGAACAGTGAACAAACAATCCCGGGTAATTAAATACCGTTATTCCAAAATTGTTCACTGTTCACTGATAGTTGTTCACTTAAAACAGAATCTTCCCGCCTGCTTTTAACTATCTGCCGGGTTCAGCTCTGCCGTAAAATGCCTCAGCAGCGGTGCCTCGTAGGTGATCCGGTATCCGGAGAGCAGCTCTCTTTTACGGAAAACCTCGATGATCACCTCGCAAACGTAATCAATATGGCTTTGGGTATAGACCCGCCGGGGTATGGCCAGCCGCACAAGTTCCATGGGCGGGGCTATGTGCTGCCCGCCGGCATCATACTTTCCGAACATCAGTGAGCCGATCTCCACGCCGCGGATACCGCCTTCGAGGTACAGGGCATTGGCCAGGGCCACACCGGGGAACTGCCCGGAGGGGATCTGCGGCAGGAAAGCGCTGGCATCCAGGTAAACGGCATGCCCGCCGGTAGGTAAAACCATGGGCACACCGGCTGCGGTCAGCTTTTCGCCCATGTACTCTATGCTCCGGATACGGTAGCGGAGGTAGTCTTCGTCGAGCACCTCCTCCAGCCCCTGGGCCATCGCCTCCAGGTCACGCCCGGCCAGCCCGCCATAGGTAGGAAACCCCTCGGTAATGATGAGGAGGTTTTTGGCTTCCCGCGCCAGGTCGTCATCGTTAAAGGCAAGAAACCCGCCGATATTGACAAGGGCATCTTTTTTGGCGCTCATGGTGCAGCCGTCGGCCAGCGAAAAGATTTCCCGGGCAATTTCCCGCACCGGCGTATTTTCATACCCTTTTTCACGGGTCTTGATGAACCAGGCGTTTTCTGCAAAGCGGCAGGCATCAATAAAAAACAGGATGCCGTGCCGGCGGCAGATGGCTGCTGTTTCTTTCAGGTTCTGAAGAGAAACCGGCTGTCCGCCTCCCGAGTTGTTGGTGATGGTCATCACGCACATGGGAATGTTCTCCGCTCCTTTTTCAAGAATGAAGGCTTCGAGGGCTGCCGTATCCATGTTACCCTTGAAGTCAGCAATCAGCTGCGGCTTTTTGCCTGCTTCGGTGAGCAGGTCAACGGCTTCGGCACCCGAGTACTCGATGTTACCGCGGGTGGTATCAAAAAAGGTGTTGCTGACAAAATACCGGCCTTTGCCACCCAGCAGGCTGAAAAGAATTTTCTCGGCAGCCCTGCCCTGGTGGGTGGGAATAATGTGTTTAAAACCGGTAATGCCGGCAGCGGTTTCCCGGAAACGGTAAAAGCTTTCGGAGCCGGCGTATGACTCGTCGCCGGTCATTATACCGGCCCATTGCCGGGCACTCATGGCTGAGGTGCCGCTGTCGGTCAGCAGGTCAATGAGCACGTCGCCCGCTTTTACCAGGAAAAGATTATTTTTCGCCTCTTTCAGTATCTGCTCACGTTCCGGGCGGGTGGTAAAGGTGAGCGGCTCTACGGATTTGATCCGGAAAGGTTCAATGATGGTTGCCATTTCAATGGGATTAAAAGTTAAACAATAAAATACAGCGGGAAAGAATCACCTTCCTCCCCGGTCTTTTATCCGGATAAACAATAACCACATTTCGAAGCTCATGGTCTCTCAACTGACGGGCGAATATAGGAATTTCAGGGGAGAAATCCCAAATAAGATTCGGGGTTTCACCCCGACGACCCGCGCGGAGAATGAATAATATTCAGCCGCTTTTTCAGTTCCGCCTTTTTGGCATTGGAGACAATGAGCGGTTGGGTCATGCCTTCAAAGTAGAGCTCATTTTCCCTGATCTTCTGCAGGTGGTGCAGGTTAATGTAGATCGACTGGCTCAGCTTGTAAAAGCGCGGGTCGCGCAGGTGCTTGCCCAGGTGGCCGATGTTCATGGTCACCAGCAGGGGTTGTGGCTCATACAGGCGGTAGATATGAGTAAAGGCCCGCTCGGCAAGAAGATACACGATCTCCTCTTTTTTGACCCGTATATGGCTGCTGTTGGAGTACACAAAGAAAGAGTCCAGGTCTTCGGGCGCAATGATCCGGGCTGCGGCCACCTGCACCTGGTATACCAGCTCTTTGGGATTAAAGGGCTTCAGCAGGTAGGCGGCAGGACGGGTGGTATGGGCCCGTGCAAAAGTCTCGTTGTCGTCTTTCCCGGTCAGGTACAGCACCGGGGCCTTCGAGATATCCTGGACTTCCTGTATGACCCGGATGCCGTCGCCGGAAGTGCTTCCCAGCTCAATGTCCATGATGATCAGGTCGGGCCGGAACCGTACCACGGTGATCAGGGCCTCCTCGTACGTTCGGGCAATCCGAATCTGGGAGAACCCGGCGTCTTCCAGGATCTCCCGGATGTTTTCAGCAGTAAATACCTGATCTTCTACAATCAGTATCTTCAAATTATTCATATGGTATAGAGTGTTAATGATCAGCCGTGAGCGGGGAGTTGTATTTTACCGCGGTAAAGCTCCCCTTTCAAGGCGTATTGTTTTATGGTTGTTTCGGTTTCGGGCGTTTGTACCGGAGTATAAAATTCAGGCCGTTCCCGTTTTCGTAACGGCAGGTTCCCTGCAGCTGCTGCGCCAGCATTTCTATCATCCGGGCGCCGAAAGAAGCCTGCATCAGGCTGTGCTCGAAACGGCCGTTATCACTGACTTTCAATACAAGGTACTTGTCTTCCGGGGCTGCAATTACTTCATACGTGGGTGTATCCACGGTAGGAAATGCATATTTGCAGGCATTGGTAGTCAGCTCGTTCACTATCAGCCCCAGGGTGAGGGCTTCATCGGGGCCCACTTCCAGGGGAGCTATCCGGCAGGTTACCTGTACGTGCTCCTGGTCAAAGGTACGCAGCACTCCTGCCACGATCTCCTTCAGGAAAGGCTCGAGCTGGATAGAATTGATGGTATCCCGGTTATACAGGCGCCGGTGCAGCGAGGCAATGGCCTCCAGTCTCAGCTGGCTTTCCGTCATGGCCTGTCGGGCGGTGCCGGCGTCTATCCGCACCGACTGCATATTGAGCAGGTTGGATACCACCTGCAGGTTATTCCGGAAACGGTGGCTTTGCTCTTGTACCAGCAGGGCATTGACCTGGCTTATCTTCTTGTTTTTACGGTACAGCCGGAAGAGCACCAGGGCCGAGCCCAGCGCCATGGCCAGCAGCAGGGCGGCAAACACCAGTGACCACCGCTGCAGCCGGATGTTCTCACTCTGCAGGCGCAGCTCTTCTTCCTGGTGCTGCAGGATGATCTCTTTCTGCTCCTGCTGGTAATACGTCCGGTAGACCGGTTCGTTTTTGATTTGTGCTTCCAGCTTCCTGCCCTTTTCTTTCTGTTCTGTCAGCAAAAGAAAGGCATTCTTCCAGTCGTTCACTTTCTGGTAGTAGTGAATAAAATGGGCTGTAATACGATCTTCCGCGGGACTGTCGTAGGGCATATATTTTTCGCGGACCTCCCGGGCTTTTTCCAGGCTGGCCAGGGCTTTGGCGGGTTGCCCGGTATTCAGGTAATGTTCTGACAGGGTAAGGAGACTGGCGATCTCGAGGTTATTGCGGCTGCCGCTTACCTCACGGCGGAAGAGCTCGAGGTCGGTGGTTTTCGACGGGCTTCCCTGCAGCATATGCAGGTGATTCCGCGCCGACCTGATCTCTTTCAACCCGTTTTCTTCTTTCAGCTTCATTGCCAGCTCTTCAGCCCGGTCATAATAATAGGTGGCGCTGTCGTACCGCATATACGGGTTAAATGCGGCCCTTTCCTGCGGGTCTTCGCGGTACCCGGCATAAAACATGCCCAGGTGGGAATAAACCAGCAGCCGGCCGGCATCTATTCCGGTTTCTTCAGCCACGGAAAGGGCTTTCCGGTAGTACGCCATTGCTTCTGCATAAGTGCCGTTGTCCTGTTCAAGACCGCCCAACCGGGTATACAGGCGGATCAGTGGAAACCCTACCGGACGGGTTTCCAGTATATATAACGATTTCAGGTACCATACGCGTGTACGGAGGTAGCTCCCCGATACGAATGATTCCAGCTTCCCGAAAAGATAATAGGCCTCGGCCAGTTGAAGAGAGTCATTATCGCGAACGGCTTCCCGGTATACCCGGTTAGCCCATTCCCGTCGCTCTTTCTCGGTCCTGGGAGACAACTGGGCCGACAGCAGGCCAGGTAATAACAGTAGTGAAAGGTATAGGGTCTTCAAGGCGCTCATGCGTGCAATCCGTCCCCAAATATATAGTAAAAAAACAATGGAGAGGAGTTATTTTTTTGAACGTAAAATGCAGGAAATAAAATAGAAAACAGGATGTATAACATATGGGGATGTTTGTTGGATGTTTTAGAGCGTTTGTGTGAATGGATTTGGTTTTATTTTAAATAGCTGCAGGAGAGCATTTTTTTTGCCGGGGAAATACCGCTCCGGGCGGCGAGGTGGATGCCTGCAGAGTATCTTTCGTTGTTTAAGAGAATAGGCGGCCGGTCATTTGTATAACCGATCAGGCGATTGGGATAAAAGGTACGGATTGCTGTATAGTGTCTGTTGTACGCCCGTTTTTTTTCATTCATTTTTGAGGAAGTTAAGAGAACCACTGGAAAATTTAACCCCTGAATTAAACGCTGTTGCGCTCTCCCTCGTCCCCGGACGCGGGGAGAGCGTATCCTGGATGCCCAAAGGGTTGCTCCTGCAGGGGCAAGGCTTACGACCGGATATTCAGCTCGGTGCCCAGCACCACCGTTTCGAATCCTTTTCCTTTTCGTTTGTTCTCTATTTCGTCGAGCAGGATCTCTGCCGCTTTCCGGCCTATGGTAATGGCGGGCTGCACAATGGTGCTCAGCGGCGGCTCCAGCAGATGGGCCACGCCCAGGTTGGTGAAGCCGATAAGGGTAATGTCTTCCTGGTCATTGCTGACCAGCTTTTTATAGGCCTGGAAACAACCCAGGGCCAGGCGGTCGCTGCCCATAAAGAAGGCATCGGGCCGGGTATTTTTCAGCAGGTCACGGATGGCTTCTTCTGCCTCTTCGGGCCGGAAGCTGCAATATTTGATCAGCTCTTCTCTCACCGGCAGGCCGTGCTTTTCCAGCGCGCTCTTGTAGCCGGCCATTCTTTCGCGGGTGATGGAAAGGGTGGGAGGGCTGGTGATGTGGGCAATGTTCTTCTTTCCTTTCCCGATCAGGTATTCTGTGGCTTTGAAGGCCCCTTCAAAATTATCAACCACCACTTTATGGGCCTCGCGGGTTTCGGGAACGCGGTCAAAGTAAACAATAGGGAAATTGGTCTGGTGATACTCTTCCAGGTGACGGATGTCTTTGCTGTCGCCTGAAAGAGAAAGCAGCAGGCCGTCAACTTTCCGGGCAAAAAGGTGCCGGATATTGGCCGTCTCCCTTTCCAGCGACTCGTGGCTCTGGAAAATCACCACATGATATCCCCTTTCGTAAGCGATCTCCTCAATGCCGTTAATGGCCTGGGAAAAGAAGGTATTGGCAATTTCGGGCACGATCACGCCGATAGACCGGCTCTTGTTTTCTTTCAGGCTGAGGGCAATCGGGTTCGGCCGGTAGTTCATCTTTTCAGCGTATTCCACTATCCGCTTTTTGGTTTCGGCATTGATGTCGTAACTGTCCCGCAATGCCCGCGATACCGTTGAAATCGAAATGTTCAAAGCCCTGGCAATATCCTTGATCGTAATTGAACTCACGCTGTTCTGATTTTTATACAATTTTTACAGGGGTGCCCACTTATTTTCCACCCGTAGTAAATATAGGTTTTATAGAGCACATAACCAATAGTAAACGTGTATTTCTTTTCACGGCGGGCAGAATCTGTCCCGTTCGGTAACGTTTGCATAAAATTTTAAAGACGATAGTTTGGTTCATGCTTTTATTGTCCATATCCTTACAGTTCAATAAAACGTGTGCATATAATTTCTTTATAAAATCATATCTTTAAATAGTACAAAATGAACCTATTTGATCTTACAGGAAAAACGGCATTGGTTACCGGGTGTAACCGGGGAATCGGCAAGGCTATGGCTGAAGGACTGGCCGAAGCGGGCGCTGACATTATCGGTGTATCGGGAAACCTGGCGCCAAGTGGTTCTGAGGTACAGCAGGAAGTAGAAAAACGGGGCCGGAAATTCCGGGCCTACCGGGCCGACTTTAACGACCGCCAGGCGCTTTACCGGTTCCTGGACCAGGTAAAGGCAGAGCACCCCGTTATTGATATCCTGGTCAATAACGCCGGTACGATCCTTCGCGCCCCGGCGGCAGAACACCCCGATGAGTACTGGGACAAAGTCATTAATATCAACCTGAATGCGCAATTCCTGATCACCCGCGAGATCGGTAAAGGAATGGTGGAACGGGGAAGCGGGAAGATCATTTTTACCGCTTCATTGCTGACGTTCCAGGGCGGCATTAACGTGCCGGGGTATGCGGCCAGCAAAGGGGCGATAGGCTCGCTGGTCAAAGCGTTTGCCAACGAATGGGCCTCCAAAGGGGTAAATGTAAACGGTATAGCCCCGGGCTATATTGCTACTGATAATACAGAGGCCCTGCGGAACGACCCCGACAGGAGCCGGTCTATCCTCGACAGGATCCCGGCAGGCAGGTGGGGCCAGCCGGGCGATTTTATAGGCCCGGCCGTATTTTTATGTTCGAAAGCGTCTGATTACGTGCAGGGGACCATCCTGACCGTAGACGGCGGATGGATGGGAAGATAATTATTTTTTGATATGCAGATACGATATGAAAGTAGTCCACGCGAAGTGGAACGAATGAATACCAGCGAATTGAGAGAAAATTTCCTGGTAGAGACCGTTTTCAGCGACGATGCCGTTGAGCTGGTTTACTCGCATTATGAACGGCTGATTGTGGGCGGAGCCAAACCGGTCAGCCGGGCCCTGACACTGCCCACCTACGATGCGCTTAAAAGCGATTTTTTCCTGGAAAGACGGGAGATTGGCATCATTAACGTGGGTGGAAAAGGAAAAGTAACCACCGACGGTACTGCCTGGGAACTCGACAAGCTCAGCTGCCTTTATGTGAGCCGGGGAACGGAGAAGGTACAGTTTGAGTCGGCCGATGCGGCCAACCCGGCCCTGTTTTACCTGCTCTCCACACCGGCGCACAAGGAGTATCCCACCACCCTGTACACCAAAGAGCAGGCGCTGCCGATGACCATTGGTGCCCCGGAAACCTCTAACCACCGCACGGTGTACAAGTACATCCATGCTGACGGCATAGACAGCTGCCAGCTGGTGATGGGCCTGACCATCCTGCACAACGGCAGCATCTGGAATACCATGCCGCCGCATGTGCACGACCGCCGTGCCGAGATCTACCTGTACTTTGATGTGAACGAGCACCACGGCGTGATGCACTTCATGGGAAAACCGGATGAAACGCGCCACATGTGGGTGAGGAACCACCAGGCCATTATTTCACCGCCGTGGTCGATCCATTCGGGTGCAGGTTCTGCCAGCTACTCGTTTATCTGGGGAATGGGCGGCGAAAATAAAGATTACACCGATATGGATTTTGTGGATTTGAACGGGCTGCAGTAATTAACAATGGACAACGATTGGCCTGTTACCTGAAGCCCGGCGCTCAAAGCTCAGCACTCAGCACTCGGAACTAAGGCATTCTGAACGTATGAAAAAACTTCTTGCAATTCTTTTCTGTCTGTCTCTGGCAGGCTTCAGGGCTGACCCGGTAAAGCAGCGGATCTTCCTGATCGGTGATTCTACGATGGCCGATAAAAAAGTATCGGATGCCCCCGAAACGGGCTGGGGACAGGTTTTTCACCGGCTGTTTACCGATGCCGTGGAAATTCAGAATCATGCCGTGAACGGGAGAAGCACGCGGAGCTTCCGTACGCTGGGACACTGGAAAGCCGTGCACGACCAGCTGCGCAAAGGCGATTACGTTTTTATCCAGTTCGGTCATAACGATCAGAAAGAGGGCGATACCCTGCGTTATGCCGCCGCGCAGACCGATTACCGGGCCAACCTGGAACGGTATATCCTTGAAACGGAAGCCAAAGGAGCCATCCCGGTGATCCTTACACCGGTGATGCGCAGGAAGTTCGATGAGAACGGCAGGCTGGTGGATCAGCACGGCGAGTACCCCGATGTGGCCCGTGAAGTAGCCCGGAAGCACCGCCTTACGCTGATCGACATGCATGCCGGCAGCTGGAAAATACTGGAGGAGCAGGGCGAGAAAAGTTCAAAGAAGATTTTTATGCATTACCCGGGCGGGGTATTCCCCAAATTCCCGGACGGAGTTACCGATAATACCCATTTTTCGCCTTATGGGGCCGCTTTAATGGCCAATACTGTGGCCGGTGAGCTGATGAAGCAGGGTCACCCGCTGCGTAATTTCCTGAAAAAATCGGTTTACCCCGAAACGTGGGAGTACCAGCTGCCCCTGACCTATGAGCCCTGCTTCCGGAAAGATACCTTCAATATAGTTCGCTACGGTGCCCGGGCCGACGGCATAACCCTGAATACAGCGGCGATCACTCAGGCAATTGAACAGGCCAACGCCGCCGGTGGCGGTACGGTACTGATCCCCGCAGGGGTATGGCTTACCGGCCCGCTGAAGCTGAAAAGCCAGGTCAACCTGCACCTGGCAAGAGGCGCATTGCTGCAGTTCAGCAATAACCGCGATCATTACCCCGTGGTAGAAACTACCTGGGAGGGGCAGAAGGCCTTTCGTTGCCAGGCACCCGTGTGGGCGGTAGGACTGGAAAACATCGGGATCACCGGGGAAGGCATCATGGACGGCTCGGGAGAAGTATGGAAGCAGGTAAAGAAAAATAAGCTGACCACTACCCAATGGCGCAGGCTGGTGGAAAGCGGAGGTGTTTTGTCGAAAAACGGGGATACCTGGTACCCCAGCGAGCAGTCGCGGTACGGAAATGAGGAAGCCAAAGAATGGGCCAACCTGTGGGCCGAAGGTAAAACCCGGGAAGATTACGAAGCAATACGCGATTTCCTGCGGCCCAACATGATCAGCATTACCGGCTGTGAAAATGTGCTGATCGAAGGAGTTACTTTTCAGAATTCGCCGGCCTGGACCCTCCATCCCCTGCTGACCAACCATATCACGCTCCGGAACGTGCATGTCAGGAACCCCTGGTTCGGGCAGAACAACGACGCCCTTGACCTGGAATCGTGTCGGTACGGGGTGGTTGACGGCTGCACCTTTGATACCGGTGATGACGCTATCACCATCAAGTCGGGCCGTGATGAGCAGGGCCGCCGGCGGGGTGTACCTACTGAAAATATCGTGGTGAAGAATACTACGGTATTTCACGCGCACGGCGGTTTTGTGATCGGCTCGGAAATGTCTGGCGGGGTAAAGAACCTTTTCGTAAACAATTGCAGCTTCCTGGGAACCGACATCGGCCTGCGCTTCAAAACCAAGCGCGACCGCGGCGGAGTAGTAGAGAAAATATACATCTCGGATATTGCCATGAACAGCATTCCCGGCGAAGCCATTCTCTTTGATATGTATTACGAAGCGAAAGACCCGGTGCCCGCTGACGGAGACAGCAACGGGCTGCCCGAAATAAAGGCTGAACCCGTTAACGAAGGCACGCCGCAGTTCCGCGATTTTCATATCCGCAATGTGGTCTGTCACGGGGCCGCCACGGCCATCATGCTGCGCGGACTGCCCGAAATGAATATCCGGAACATCACGATAGAGAACAGTAATTTTATTGCCGACCAGGGAGTGGTATGCGTGGAAGCAGAAGACATTACGATAAGGAATGTGGGCCTCTTCACGAAGTCGTCCAAAGTCATGCAGGTGCAGAACAGCAGCAATATTCTTTTTGACCGGATCAGCTGGTCAGGAGAAAAAGAGACCCTGCTGGAACTGAGCGGTGAAAGAAGCCGGAAGATACAGCTGACCGGAACCGACACTTCAAAAGCCCGGAACAAAGCGGTCTTCCTCCATAAGGCGAAGAAAGAAGCGTTCCTGGAAAAGCCGGACAAATGAGTGAAAATACTGATTCTGTGCCGTTGCCCGTTAAATATATTTTAAAAAAGCGAAGGTTTTCAGAAAGTAGTGTTAATTTGGAGGAACTTTACGTTTTTTAAGATATAAACCATGCTGGGATTAAAAATTTTACTTATTGAAGATGAAGTAAAAACACTCAATCTTATTAAAGAAGGACTGGAAGAGAACAAGGCGCAGGTAGATATTGCTTATGACGGGCAAATGGGGCTCACCCTGGCCGGGAGAAACGAATATTCTCTCATCATCAGTGATATTATCCTGCCTGAAATGAACGGGCTTACTTTGTGCAGGACCCTCCGGGAGAACGGCAACAATACCCCTATTCTTCTGTTGACGGCGCTGGGCACTACCCAGGACATCATCACCGGGCTCGACGCCGGGGCAGACGATTACCTGAGCAAGCCTTTTGAATTCAGCGAGCTCAGGGCCCGGATAAGGGCGCTTACCCGCCGGGGAAATGCCGTGATCCAGAAATCGCATATCCTGCGGGTAGCTGACCTGGAGCTGAACGTAGACACCAAGGCCGTACGCCGGGGCGATAAGGAGATCACCCTCACTGCCAAAGAATTCAGCCTCCTTGAATTTTTTATGAATAATGTGGGGCGGGTGATCTCGAAAGTAGAGCTGGCAGAAAAAATCTGGGACATCACCTTTGATACCGGTACCAACGTGATCGAAGTATATGTGAATTTCCTGCGGAAAAAAATAGATAAAGATTTTGACGTAAAATTGATTCATACGCAGATTGGAATGGGGTATGTAATGAAAGTGTAAACCTATGTTGACCCGCTTCCTGACCACCTTAAATATCCGGCAGCGACTGACTCTCCAGTTCCTCCTTTTGGTGAGCGTACTTTTTTTATTGTTTTCGGTCAGTATTTATCTTTTCAGCAAGCTCTACCTTAATAACCGTTTCTATAACGGCCTGCAGGAAAGGGCCATCATTACGGCCTCACTGAAAATTGCCCTCAGCGCCGATCAGAAGGCCATCCAGGACCTGGTGCGCAACAGCGATGAACGTATGCTGACCGAAGAGATGATCTCCATTTACGATCCGCAGCGCAATATGTTTGTTTTTACCACCGATATCCTGAAAGAAGGCTTTCACCGGAGTTTTCTGAACCCGGCCGATACCAGTAAGAACGTCAACAACATTTCGCGGAATAAATCGAAGATCTGCGTGCTGAAGATCAAAAAATACTGGGTCATCATCAGTGCCAAAGATGTATATGAGCGGGAGGCGCTGGGTAACCTGCGCGACATCCTGGTGATCTTGAGCCTGGTGGCCCTGCTGTTTATTGCCTATATCAGCTGGTTTATGGCCGACAGGGCCCTTTCACCCATTTCCAAGATTGCCCGGCAGCTTGACCAGATCTTCCCGAAAAACCTGTCGCAACGGATCGAGTATCCCTTTACTGAAGACGAGATCGGGTTTATCACCCGTACCATTAACAAGCTGCTGCAGCGGGTAGAAACTTCGGTGAATACCCAGCGGATGTTTGTGGCCAATATCTCGCACGAGCTGAAAAACCCGCTTACCAAAATTTTTACGCAGATTGAATTGCTGGAAATGAAATACCGGGACCACCCCGAATATTACAGCCAGATCATGTCGCTCCGCTCCGATACGCTCATGCTGAACCATCTCACCCAGGCCCTGCTGGAGCTGGCCAGCATCAGCGCAAACGACAGGGAGCTGCCCAAGAAGGATCTCCGTATTGATGAGATCCTGATGTCGGCCGTTTCCGAGTTCAAGCGCTGGAACCCCGACTACGAAATTCTGCTCAACCTGGACGAATTTCCCGAGAACGAGGAGGTGCTGATCTACCCGGCCAACGAAGACGCCCTGAAGATTGTGTTTAAAAACCTGCTCGACAACGCCTGCAAGTTTTCTGTTAACCAGCAGGCCGAAGTAAAAATTTATGCGGAAGCCGGCCAGCTGCTGATCACGATCTATAACGAAGGGAAACCTATTCCCCCCGGTGACATCACCAAAATCCTGGAACCTTTCTTCCGCTCCGACTCTACCGCCAAAGGTAAAAAAGGCCACGGCGTGGGGCTGGCTATTGTAAAGCAGATCCTGAGGCTGCACCGGATCAGGCTGACCATTGTGCCGTCAGAATCCGGCAACACTTTTGTGCTCACTTTTCCGGCTCCTGAAATTTAAGCCAAATTTAATTCGAGATTAATTCGGGTTTAAGGTAGAGGTATCAACTTTGTAACATCAAAACAAAGGAGAATAAAACAATATGGAAACTACTTCTCAAAATAACTCGGGCGCTTTAAGAACAGGACTGATCGTTTTACTGGCGGCGCTTGCATTGGTTGGTTATTTGTACTTTAATGCTCAATCTAAAAATAAAGACCTTCAGGGGTTGCTGGATACCAAAGTAGGTGAATTGTCAGATACTAAAGTAAGACTGGATTCGATTTCCAGGGCACTGGATGCCAAGATTCTCGAAGTGGAATCGCTGGGCGGAAGTGTAGAAGAGCTGGAAAAGATCAAAGCAGAGCTGCAAAAAGATATCGCCAGCCTGAAGTCATCTTCCAACTTTTCTGCTAAAAAATACAACGATAAGATTGCAGAATACGAGAAATTCCTGGCAGCAAAAGATGAAGAGATCATGAAGCTGAAGGAGGAAAACGGCCTGCTTTCATCTGAAAACCTGACATTGAAAACAGAAAAAGAGGAGGTTATTAACCAGAATGTGGCGCTTTCGCAGAGCAAAGACTCGCTCACCCATGTAGTGGATGAAGTGTCTGTCAAAAACAAGGACCTGCAGGATAAAGTAAACACAGCCGCCGCTTTGAAAGCCGTTAATGTTGAAATTGTAGGACTAACCTCAAAGGGCAAAGAGAAAGACGGTAAAATCAAAAGCAAAAGGATTGACCAGCTGAAAGTAACCTACCACCTGCCTTCTAATCCGCTCACCGAGAAAACCAATAAGGATGTATACCTGAGAATCTTGGATCCGAACGGTGCGGTGCTGAACGACATGGGCAGAGGCGGTGTGCTTGATTTTGCAGGAAGAGAAATAGGATATACCCTGCGGCAGGCGGTTCCGTATACCAATAACGACCAGGAGGTAGCCATGTACTACCAGAAAGGCCAGGAGTTTAACTCAGGAGTATACTCGGTGGAACTGTACTCGGAAGGCTTTAAAATAGGCACAGGAAACTTCCAGATAAAATAAAGATTATCAGGAGTTTATAAAGATAACATATCATAATGGTTTATAGGGTTCTATCAGATTCCTGCATTGAATTTCGATGCAGGAATTTTTCTTTATAATCATTCTAATCTTTTAAGGCGTTTACGGAACAATAAAGCGGCGGAAAAGCGTTTATAGAGTAATTGAACGGTTGATCAGTGAACAGATAAAAGTGAAAAGTTAAGGTAGAATATGCTTTGATCGCAAAACACAAAATTACGAAAACACAAAATCTCCGAAACCCGATAAATAATCATCGTATGGCAACAGATGTAACAATAGATTTAAGCATGCCCGTGGACCGGGTAGAAAACATAAGCCGGGAAGAGTTTCAAACGAAATACATGATTCCCCAGAAGCCGGTTATTATCAGGCATATGTACGGTAAAGACGCACAGGTGTATCAATGGACATTCGATTATTTTGCCCGCGAGCTCGGCGATATTGAGGTAGGGGTATTTGACGACGAGTCAGAAGAGCGTAAAGACGACCGCTCATATAAAAGTGCCGGCAAAAAAATGAAATTCCGCGAGTACCTTGACCTGATCCAGGAAAGGCCCACCACCAAGCGCCTCTTCCTGTTTAATGTATTCAAGCACAAAAAAGAGCTGCACAATCACTTTAAATTTCCTAAGATTGCCGATAAAGTGGTGGAATTCCTGCCCCTGGCTTTCTTTGGAGGACAGGGAGCGATTACCCGTATTCACCGCGATATGGATAACAGCTGTGTATTCCTGACCGAGCTGGTGGGAAGAAAACGCGTGGTCATGTTTGCGCCTGAATACTCTAAAAAACTGTATCAGTATCCGTTTTCTACCCATACCTCCATTGATGTCAATAACCCGGATTTTGATAAATACCCCGGACTGGCCGATGTGAGAGGGTACGATTGCGAGATAGGCCCCGGCGATACCATCTTTATGCCGGCCGGCTACTGGCACCACATTGAATACAATACCGCCGGGCTGGGTTTTGCCGTGCGCTCGCTGAGTCCGCACGTATCAGACCGCCTGCTGGGCTTCTGGCAGGTAGGCATCATGACCCACCTCGACGAGATCCTCAACAAGCTGCTGGGCGACAAGTGGTTCAACTGGAAGAAGAAGGCAGCTGCGAAGCGGGCCCAAAACTAATTATTTTTATACCAGGAAGTACCGGGGGATGATCAATACCATCTCCCGGTATTGTGTTTTATGGCCGGCTGTTCTTCCGGAAGAAAATCGTATTTTTTTTGAATTTCTCCGGTGTAATGTCCGGAATTCCAGTTTTTCTACAGATTTTATTCTGTATATTTGGGCTATACCTAACTAATTAACGAAATATGGCGCTACAGGAAGAACTGGAAAAAGAAGGATTATGGCTTTTCAGATTCAGGAGTTTTCTCCCGATTGCTGTTTTGCTGATGGCAATGGGAGTGCATTATGTACAGGAAACGGCTTCTCTTGCCGAAGATGAATCTTTTGAATTTTACTATGAATTTATTTGCCTCGCCGTAAGTCTTGCGGGGCTGATCATCCGGATCTATACGGTAGGGCATACCCCCGGTAACACTTCGGGCCGCAATACCACGGAGGGCCAGGTAGCCGATACCCTGAATACCACCGGCATTTACAGCCTGGTAAGGCATCCCTTATACCTGGGCAATTTTTTCATGTGGCTAGGGCCGGCCATGATGGTGCAGAACACCTGGTTTATCGTGGCCTTTGTTTTGTTTTACTGGCTGTATTATGAGCGCATCATGTATGCCGAAGAGCAATTCCTGAGACGGAAATTCGGCCAGGCCTACGTGGAGTGGGCCGAAAAAACCCCGGCTTTTATTCCACGGATTTCGGGTTTTTGCACCAATAAGATGCACTTCAGCTGGAAAAAAGTGCTGAAAAAGGAGAAAAATGGCTTGCTGGCGGTTTTCGTTATATTTATGCTCTTTAACGTTATTGGTGAAGTAGGAGAGAGGCGTGCCGAATACAACATGTTTTTTATTTACGGAACGGCCGCTTCGCTGTCGCTCTACCTGGTACTTAAATATTTAAAAAAGTATACCCGGGTATTGGATGAAGCAGGCCGTTAAGCCGCTTCATCCGTGCTCTTCCCGGTATTTATGATATACCAGCAGGGCGGCCGCCAGGTCTTCCACGGCCAGCCCGGCCGATTTGAACAGGGTAATTTCCTGCTCATTTTCCCGGCCCGGGTGAATGCCCCGGATAAGCCCGGCCAGGTCTGCTTTTACATCTTTTTCGGAAATAATGCCTTCTGCTATGGGCAGGGCCAGCTCACCGGTTTCGTGGAGGGCGCCCATCCGTGAATCTACAAAAATGCTGCTCTTCCGGATGGCCTCGTTGTCGGTTTCGCGGGTATCGGGCTTGTGTGAGCCGATCATATCCAGGTGCGCACCGGGCTTGACCCACTCTCCCCGGATCACCGGGGTGGCCGAAAGCGTGGCGCAGGAGATCACATCTGCTGACCGTGCCGCCACTTCCAGGTTTTCAACGGGTTCTGCCTGTATGCCTTCCTGTGCCAGCATAGTGACCATACCGTGCATTTTGGCCGGGTTACGGGCCCAGATGCTGATCTTCCGGAAATTCCTGACCACAGAATGAGCCTGTACCAGGTGTTGGGCTACTTTCCCGCTACCGGCTACCAGCAGGTGTCCGGCCGTTTTCCGGGCCAGGAATGAGGCCGCCAGGGCGGAGGTGCAGGCCGTGCGGCGGGCAGTAATTTCAGCAGCATTCATCATGGCCAGGGGTTCTCCCGTAACCGTATTGCTCAGGGTATACCGGGCAAAGATAGAAGGCATGCCCCGGTCGGCATTGCCCGGCGCCACCGTTACCTGCTTTACGCCCATGTACTGATCGTTCCAGACCGGCATGAGAATAAGCGTATTTTCGTGTCCTTCAGGGGTTGTATAGAAATGGTGATGCCGCAGGGGCATGGTGTAGTCTGACAGGAAGATGGCGCGCAGGGCTTCGATCAGCCCCGCGTAACCGAGATTCCTGGCGATTTGTTCGTCGGGTATAATGTGCATATAGAACCGTTTAAATCCCAAAGATCGGGAAAAAATGGGATTGATCCGGCCGTTTTTTAGCCAAAGCTGCGCAGAACTTCACTTTTGTGAACAGGAGTTCAGCGTGCCCGGCGCTGTGAAAAGCCCGGGCACGCCGCCCTGTTATTTCAGCCAGCGGGAGTCACCTATCCCCTGGAACTTCAGTTCTTCATTGCTCACTTTAAAATTGCCTTCATTGGCATTGGCATACCCCGGATCGTAGCTGGTGTGTGTGCCGCTGGCGTCATTTTTAGCACCCGATTGCGTACTGCCGGTAAAGTTAGGCGCATTGAAATAATTGTTTTTGTCAAATTTCACAATGTTGGTTGACGCCTGGTTGGTGTAATAGCCCTGGGTGTTAGACAGGATATTCTTCTCAAAGGAGATCTCGTGGCTGGCCAGGCGGATGTAGAGCATACGCCGGCTATTGCCGTTCGAAACATTGTTGAACGTATTGTTCCGGATGGTGATGATGCTTTTCACATCCGGGAAGTTCGTTGATCCGCCGCCATCCATCCGGAAGAAATCACGGGCAAGCGCACTGTTATAGGCGGTGTTATTGATAAAATCGAACCTGCGGGCCAGCCCGTTCCGGAAATCAATAAAGTCGCCGCCGTTACACTCAATGTTGGAATAGACGGTATTGGTGATCAGCACGGCCTCGATCAGCGTGGCATTGTTCACGTAGAGGGCTCCTTTGGTATAGTTGGTTATGGTACACCCGTCTATGACCAGGTTGCCGAAGGTACCGGCGGCATAGATGATGGTCTGGTTACCGTCTGCCGAGCCGGTTCCGTCTAAGGTCAGGTCTTTGAGTTCCAGGCCGGCGCCGTCGCTTACCCGGAATATAGTGCCTTTGAGCACCGGCTTATCGCTGGGCCGGGCACCTTTGATGGAGATTGAGCGCGTTATGGCGATATCTCCTGAGGAGTAGGTTCCCGGCAGCAGGCCGAAAACATCGCCTTCTTTGGCATTCTGGAAGAGGGTGGTGATGTCGTCACCCGGAGAAACAATAATGGCACCGCCCAGGTCGATCAGCGTAGTGAACGTAACCGTGCCTCTTGTACCGCTGCCGCGCATGAGCCTGGCGGTATAGGTGGTTTCACCTGTGAGGCCGGTGAGGGTGGCTGCCCCGGCGGTCACTTCGGCTGCCGTGAGGGTATGCTCCAGGTTACCGGGGGTGAGCACGATCTTGTCGGCGGCCTGCCCTGCCGGCCAGCGGAGGGTGACTTCGGTGGCTTTGAGGTCATCCGGGCTCACGGGCTGGAACAGCTGCTCGGCATTTGTGGTAATGGTCACACTTGTCCATTTGGAGTCGGCCAGGTTTTCTCCCACGGCCTTCACCTGTACTGTATATTGGGTTTCGCCGTTCAGGTTGGGTACGGTGTAGGGCAGGTCTTCGAGGCCAATGCCGTCAAAAGTCAGAGCCGGGCTGCCTGAGGTTCCCGTTCCTTCAAAGAGCTGTACTGCGTACGAACGGGCATGCCGTACTTCTGCCCAGGTTAAACGCAGGGAGGTCTGGTTGACGATCCGGGCCTCCAGGTTGGTAGGTGAAAAAAGGCGGCTGACATTCAGCTCCGTGATTTCATCGGCCAGCTGGTCGTCACAGGCCTGAAAACCCAGGGCCAGGGCCATGCTTAGGATATAGATGAGTAGTTGGTTCTTTTTCATTAGAGTATCAGCTTTCAGCGATCAGCCTTCAGCAATCAGTTTTATGAGCCGGTGGGGAGCGGTTTCGCTCATTGGCTGATTACTGATTGCTGTCGGCTGAAAGCTATTAATTAAAATTATAACCTGCATTTGTCAGTTTACCGTTGCTGGTATCCAGGAACACCTGCCAGATCGGCCAGAATTGTTGCTGATCCGGGTTACGGAGGTACAGGGCATCCCAGTATTTGACGGCATCGTTAGAAGAGCTCAGGGTCCAGGTTTTGTTGTATTCGTATCCCAGTGAAGCCCCTGTAGCATCTGTATCGCCGAAATTCAGCCCGTAGATCTTTGCTGTTTCGCCATCGGAAGCGATGGTGTAGTAGATTTTGGCCGGCAGGGTGGCGTATTTGCCCTGGCGGGTATCCAGCTGCTGAAGCTTGGTTCTGGCTTCGGCCAGCTTGGTGCCCAGCAGGTTCCAGCGGATGAGGTCGGCTTTTCTCAGCATCTCGCCGGTAAATTCCAGTGCTCTTTCATCTACTATGGCGTTAAAGAAGGCCTCTTTGCTGACCGTAGCCTGCTGCATGAACTCTGCTACCTTCTGGGGCTGGCCGGGAAAGGCCCGGTCACGGATCATTTTTAGGTAAGGGGCTGCGGCAGCAGGGCCATCGAGCTCGTTGATGGCTTCGGCGGCCATCAGCAGCACATCGGCGTAGCGCATGTACATCCAGTTCAGCCCGTCGTCATTGGTAGAGGTAACCTTCCGGTTCAGCCATTCGTAGCGGTACTTGCCGAAATACCAGCCGCCCAGGCTGTTAGGCTCCTGGCGAACGCCCTTCGGAGAAGAGGCGCTGGCTACCCATTTGTAGGGTATGCAGGTTACGTCGCGGCGAACGTCGTCTTTGTCGTATTCATAGTACATGATGGGGTTTGGGCCGTTGGTACCGCCCTTGTTCTGCCCGGTGTAATCGCTGACCACATCGTGCTTTACGCCCAGGTCAAAGATTACCCGGCCGCGGCCCTCGCTGAAGGGGATTTCCCAGAGCGACTCCAGCCCGGCGCGGTTGGTTTCTGCAGCAAAGGTCCTGAATACTTCTTCAAAACCCAGCAGGCGGGCCGTGCCGCTGTTGATCACGTCAAGGCATTCTTTTTTGGCAATGGCATACATTTTTTCAGGGGCCAGGTCTGGGTCGGTGCTTCTTCTGACCGATCCGTCGCTCCGCTGCCCGTAACCGCCGGCAGCCAGCGCCAGGCGGGCGCGCAGCCCTTTGGCAAATGCCTTGTTGACCCGTTCTACCGACTGGGTAACGGCGGTTTCATTGGGCCAGGCCAGGAGTTCGGCAGCCTCTTCGAGGTCAGCCAGGAGCTGCTTGTAGACCACATCGCGGTCAGCTCTTTCCATGTAAACCGTTTCTGAATTAACGGGTTCAAAACGGGCCGGCACATCGCCCCAACCCTTCAGGAGGTCGCTGTATACCACGGCCCTGAGGGTGAGCATCTCGCCCAGCAGCTGGGCCAGCTCTTTGTTCTGCTCCACGTTTCCATAGGTTTTCAGGCCGCGGATGGCCAGGTTGGCCCGCTCAATTCCTTCGTAAAACTTGGCCCAGGCGTTGTTATCCGTATTCATCTGGGAGTTGTTCACGTTGGTGTTGTAATTTGAAAGCCGCGCCTGTTCCGAAGTGGTATTTTTAACGGAGTTGTAGACTTCGGTGTCGGTGTTGATGCCGTAAAATACCAGGTACCTGCCCCGGTAAGAGTTGGTTTCGGCAAACGACTGGATCACGCCGGCAATGGCCCCCTCGGCAAGGCTGGGGGTGGAAAAGATCACCGACTCATCAAGCGACGACCGGGTAGGAGCTTCCAGGATGTCCTTACAGGCGTTTAGTCCGGCTGAAAGGATTATGATTAATGCTATTGAGAATATTCGTTTCATCGATTCAAAAGTTTAGATTTAAACCCACCACAAACAATTTGCTTTTCGGATACGCCGAGTAGTCGACTCCCGGTGTGAGCTGGGTTTTCCTCCGGGTGGAAACCTCCGGATCAAACCCGGAATAGTTGGTCAGCAGCCACAGGTTATAACCGGTAGCATAGAGGCGGACCTTCTCTATTTTCGCCTTGTGGCTGATGCTGACCGGCAGGGTATAGCCTAAGGTCAGGGTGTTCAGCCGCAGGAACGAACCGTCTTCCACGGCCCAGTCACTGAATACAAACCGGCTCATGTACGGTGACCACAGCGTGGTGTTCCGGTTCAGGGCTTCCAGCTCGGCCGGGTCATTGCTGATGGTGCCGTCAGCCGTGAGGTTGGTCCAGCGGTTTCCGCTGGCCATGAGGTCGATCATGTTCCGGGAGTGGTATTTGCTGGTAGAGGTATATTCTATTTTGTTGGCATTGTAAATGTCGTTGCCATAGCTCCAGTTGAAAATGGCCGAGAGGTCGAAGTCACGGAAGCGCCCGCTCAGGTTGAAGCCGCCTGTATGTTTGGGGTTGGCGTTGCCTATAACGGTACGGTCGGAAACGTTCACCACGTTATCGCCTTCGGTGATGTTTTTCAGCTTCATGCTGCCGGGACGCAGGGTACCTACTACAGACGAGGCATCGGGTACGCCGTCTTTGAGGATCCACCGGCCGGTGGCTGCGTCAAAGCCGGTGAAGTCGGAAACCTCGTACCGGCCGTCGCTGAGATAGCCGTACATTTCGCCCACCGATCCGCCGCTGGCTATCCAGTAATCGGCACCGATCTCGGTAGAAGCCCAGCCCGATTCCCCGTAGAAGTTCTCCATAAGGCCGAGTGACATGATCTTGTTCCGGTTGAAGCTGATATTGGCGCCGATATTCAGCTCAAAGTCTTTCTTTTTAACGGCCACGCCGTTTACGGTAAATTCAATCCCGCGGTTACGGGTCTCGCCCATGTTCCGGTACTGGTTGTCGTAGCCCGTGCCCGGGGTAGGGAAGAGAATGAGCAGGTCTTTGGTAGAGTTGACGTAGGCGTCAATAGTACCGTTCAACCGGTCGTTCAGGGCGGCAAAGTCGATACCGATGTTCCGGGTAATGGTAGTTTCCCACTTCAGATCAGGGTTAGCCATGGTTTTGGAGGCAGCCCAGAAGCTGTTGAAGCCGTTGACCCAGGTGGTGGTGCTCACGTTAAAGGTCTGGGCCATTTGCCCGGCAGGAATGTTGTTATTACCGGCCGTACCGTAGCTGAGCCGCAGCTTCAGGTCGTCGAGCCAGCCGGCTGCCGGCGCCATGAAGGGCTCAGCCGAGATGCGCCATGCGGCAGCCAGGGAAGGGAAGTACCCCCAGCGGTTGCCTTCTGAGAATTTCGAGGAGCCGTCGGCGCGGAAAGTGGCCGTCAGCAGGTATTTGCTTTGATAATCGTAATTGGCACGCCCGAAGAAAGAAAACAGCTTTTCGTCGGGGCTCAGGTAATTTTCAACGGAGTTGGCATTGCCCTGTGACGATAGCTTCGTAGCATCATCAAAGGTGAAGGTTTTAGGGAAACCGTGTACAATGGAGGTAAAGACCTCGCGGGTGGTCAGGATGTATTCCTGCCCGGCCAGTACATTAAGCTTGTGACCGTTGCCCAGGAGCCGGTTGAAGTCATAGCTCAGTGTATTGGTATTTCTTAGCGACTGGCGGGCCTGCTTTTCAAACGAAATGGCGGGCAGGCCCTGGTTTTCAGCCGAAGGCACGTTGTTTACGTAGTAGGTGGTGGTACCGTAAAAGCGGTTGTCGGTATTGCGGTAATCGTCGAGGCCGCCTTCTACCTTCAGGGTCATGGCCGGGAGGAGGTTCCAGGCAATGCTTCCGTTCAGGGTATAGTTTTTCCGTTGCTGGTAGCGGTCGTTATCGGTGAGCGACTGGATCGGGCTGAAGAGGTTGAAGCCCTCATCGGTATCGTCTGAACCCGTAAGGCCTGCTACCGGTACCGGCGGGTAAATCATGGCAAATTTCAGGCGCGAGTCGGCCGAAGAATAAGCATTCTGCTCGTTGGTGCCGCCGCCGTCAATGCGGGTGTCGGAATACCGGAGGGAGAGGTCGAGCACCACATTTTTATAGGGACGGTTGTTGATCCGGAAGGTGAGGTTATCCCGCTGGAAGCCCGACAGCTGCATAATGGCCTTGTCGCGGATGTTGTTGTAGCTCACCGTGTACCGGGTCTTTTCACTTCCGCCATTAATGCTCAGGTTGTTATTGAACATGTAACCGGTACGGCCGAAAGTTTGTTCCTGCCAGTTGTTGGGCGTTACTTCGCGGTAGAGGTCCATATCCTGGAAATTACCGAAATACCGGGTGTAGGTGGTAAGGCTGTTGTCGAGCAGCGCCCTCTCGTATTGCCACAGGGCGTAGTCGTAAGGGTCAAGCACATCCAGCTGGTTGGCCAGCTTCCGGAAACCGCCGTAGCTGTTGAAGCTGACGCTTACTTTGCCGGCTTTGCCGCTTTTGGTATTGATAATGATTACCCCGTTGGCGCCCCGGGCCCCGTAAATAGCGGTAGAGGATGCGTCTTTCAGCACATCAATGGATTCAATATCGGCCGGTGCAATGTCGGAAATCGAGGCCACCGGGAATCCGTCAACGATAAACAGCGGGGTATTATCGCCGGTGATGGAGCCGCCGCCCCGTACCCGTATCCGCATTTCGGCATCGGGAGAACCTTCTGTGGTAGAAATCTGTACCCCGGCCAGGCGCCCGGCAATGGCTTCCATCGGGGAAGCCACCGGGATGCTGTTAAGCTTATCGCTGCCGATAGAGGCCACTGAGCCGGTCAGGTCTTTCTTACGTACGCTTCCGTAACCGATCGATACCACTACCTCGTTCAGGGTGTTTTCGTCGTTTTCCAGGGTTACATCCACTACTGACCTGCCGTTAACGGCTATTTCCTGTGTTTTCATTCCGAGGAAGGAGAACACCAGGACGGCTTTTGAAGAAGCGGCGATCTGGTATTTGCCGTCGGCATTGGTGGCCGTAGCGGTGGTTCCCCCTTTTACCCGGACGGTTACCCCGGGCAGGGTTTCATTATCGGCCCCCGTTACTGTTCCGCTGACCCCCGACTGGGAGAAAGCGGAATAGGAAAAGAGTACCGCAAAGAGCAAAAGCCATTGCGACACCGGGTTCTTAAAGGAGATACATTTACTCATACATGTAAGGTTAAATTGCTTTGTTATTTTTTATAATGAAGCGGGAGTCCAGTCCCCGAAAATTTTTGCCAGGGTGTAATCGGCGGCCTGTTCTGCGGTGAGCTGCCGGGCCCACGCCACCCGCTCAGCCGTATCACTGCCTGCACCGGTGTTACCCAACTCGGCATAGTAAGCGGTTTTTTCATTGGCCGGGTTCCGCCAGTTGTCCCAGCCTTCTTTCCGGATCACCGGCCCCAGGTCGCATTGGAGGAAAACCACGCGGGAGAAAGGCCGCCAGGGCCGGCCCAGGAAGTGGGTTTCAGCTGCTTCGCCGGTGATTTTGCAGTTTTTGAAAACATAGCCGTAGGGCCTCCATTGGTAGGTAGAGGCTGCGGTGATATAGCCTTTTCCTTTACAATGGATGGTGCAATTTTCGAAAACGGCTATGGAGGGACCGAAAATGAAATCGACGGTTCCTTCAATATAGCAGTTTTTGTAGTACTGCCGGCTGTCTGGCCCGAATGTATACAGGGTGTCCTGGAAGCCCAGGAACCGGCAGTTTTCAAAAACTGATTTGTCACTTTTGATCCAGAGGGCCACCGCCTGGCCTACGGGCCCTGCCGTATTCTGAAACGTGATATTTTTAGCGGAGAAGCCTTCACCGAAAGCATAGAACGATGCCGAACCGGTGGTGCCTGTTTCTTCCCCGAAAATATTCTTCTTCGCAGCAAAATCATCAAAGGTGAGAACCGTATTTTCCGGGCTTTCGCCGATCAGCACCACGTTGGTCTTGGACCCGGCCAGAACGATCTTCTCCTTATAAACACCCCGCTTAATGAAGATGGTGGTGGTGTTTTTCCGGAAGTCAGGTACGGCATTAATGGCTTCCTGCACCGTTCTGAACTGCCCGGAGCCGTCAGCTGCCACTACGAAGTCGTAGGGTTGTGCCGCTGCCTGCCGGGTAAAGACAAGCAGGAAGATGCAGATCAGATGTCCCATTTTTGCTTCCATTTCGGGTATTCCCGGGTTAAAAGTTTTTCGGCGTAATTTCCGTAATAAGAATAGCCCACCCTTCTTTCCTGTTCTATGTCTTTCAGGTCGGCTTTGGGCTGGCTGTCGCGCCCGGTAAAGAAAGGCCGGTTGGTTTCCAGGTCATAAAACCGGGCCCAGATCACTTTGCCGGGAGAAGGGAAAATAACCCGGTCAATGGCTTTGCCGTTTTCGTCGCGAACCAGCCGGGTATCCATATCCCGGATTTTCGCTTTTTCAAACCAGGCTACGGCTGCATTTACGGCTTTCCTGATTTCGGGACCCGGATTTTCAATACCCATCAGGAACCGTACGATACCCACGCTTTCGGAACCGCTCAGCGAGGGGAGCTCAAAAGCCCGTGCTTTGGCCGGCAGGAAGGTGTCGCGGTCGTGCTGGGCACACCATACGGTGAGGGTTCCGTTCTGGATGTACTGGCATTTCAGGATGCATTGTACGCCCCGGTCAATGGCTTTTTGAGCTGCTTGTGCCTGACGGGGCTGCAGAGTGGCAAATCCGTCTTGCCGGCCGGCCACTTCCCGCATCACTTCCAATACACAAACCATAGCATTGTCATTAAAGGTAATGTGTTTCCGGTAGCCGGTGGTATCCGGGAAAAACTGTCCCCAGCCGCCTGAAGGATATTGGGCCTTCAGCAGGTAGTCTACACCCCTTTCTACTGCCGCCAGGTATTTTGTATTGCCGGTACGGGTATAGGCTTCTGCCAGGTAGTTGATCTCGCGGGTAGTGGCCTGGTCGTCTATGGTGGTATCTGACTTCTTCCTGTCGTTTTGTATCTTATCTTTTTGCTCTTTTGTGAGCTCTTTCCCGTAATTAATGGGGTCACCGCCCGGCTGTGGCCAGCCGCCGTTTTCGCGCTGGTAGACCAGCATTCTTTCCGCTACGGCGTCCGTTTTTTCCTGGGCGGGAACGTCGTTGTAACCGGTTGCTCTGAAAAGTACAATAAAAACATATATCAAAGGTATGTTCATCTGGCTTGAAACAGGTGGTTTGCAGAGGCAAGAATGCTGTAGTAAATTGAAATAAACAAAGAACTTATTGGTTTTTTTAACGGCAACGTTATCGGTAACGTTGCCGATTTGATAATACGGGAAAGGGAAACGCCCCGTTTTTGCCGGAAACGGTTTTTTTGTGAACCTGCAGAGCCCTGAAGTGAAAAGCGTATTATTACTTTTAAATATTGAAATAGTACAATTTTGTTATTTTTTTGCCTTTTTCGGAAACGTTCCCGTAATTATTTTGGTGGTTTTATTCTTTTATTACCTTATTTTCTTTCTATTATTAAAATCGGAATTGTTCCGGTGCTTTCCATAACGAAGCTTTTGCAGGCAGTTGAACATAGCATATATATGAAAAAAACATTCTTCTTCTTTTTACTCCTGGCAGCACCGGCAGCCTTTGCCCAGCAGCCTTATTCGGTTCAGATGGCCGATTCGTTTATGAAAACCCATCCTGATTCCATCCGGGTAGCTGAAACCAGGCCGGCCCGTTGGGATTATGAGCAGGGACTTATGCTGAAAGCCCTGGAAAAAGTGTGGGTGAAGACGGGAGATGCCCGGTACTTTAACTATATCAAAAAGGAAACAGACCTGTATGTAAAGGAAGACGGCAGCATAGCTACCTACAAATACGACGATTTTAACCTCGATAATGTTCCGCCGGGAAGAGCGCTGCTGATGTTGTACCAGCAGTCGTTGCCGAAGAAAGAAAAGTACAGGCAGGCAGCTGACCTGCTCTGGAAACAGCTGGAGAACCAGCCGAAGACCCGGGAAGGCGGATACTGGCACAAGAAACGTTATCCCAACCAGATGTGGCTTGACGGCCTGTTCATGGCCGAGCCTTTTGCTGCTGAATACAGCCGGGTTTTTAACCGGCCCGAACATTTCGACGATATCTTCCGGCAGTTTGAGCTGATTGAAAAACATGCGGCAGACCCTAAAACCGGGCTGATATACCATGCTTACGATGAAAGCCGTGAACAGGCCTGGGCCGATAAGAAAACGGGCGTTTCGCCGCATTTCTGGGGCAGGGCAATGGGCTGGTATGCCATGGCCCTGGTGGATGTGCTCGATTATTTCCCGGCAGAGCACCCGAAGAGAAACGAGCTGGTAAAATACCTGCAACGCCTGGCCCCGGTCATTGTCCGTTACCAGGACAGCGCATCAGGCGTATGGTACCAGATCCTGGATTTACCCCAAAGAAAAGGTAACTACCGGGAAGCTTCTGTTTCGGGCATGTTTGTGTATACCCTGGCCAAGGCCGTCCGCATGGGGTATATCCCGGCGAAATACCTGGAAAATGCCCGGAAAGGCTATGAAGGGATGCTGAGAGAATTTATAGAGAAAGAAAAAGACGGTAGCCTGAGCCTGAACCGTACGGTGAGCGTGGGCGGACTGGGCGGTAAGCCCTACCGCGACGGCAGCTTTGACTATTACATCAGCGAGCCCGTGCGGAAGAATGACCTGAAAGGCCTCGGACCCTTCATCTTTGCCAGCCTGGAAATCGAAGCAGCCACTGAAAGGCAGGCGCTGAAGCCCAAAACAGTGGCGCTCGATTACTACTTTAACCGGGAATTCCGGAAAGATCTGAACGGGAATACCGAGCAGTTTCACTACACCTGGGAAGACCGGATGCACTCGGGATTCTGGATCTGGGGACAGGTGCTGAATGACCTGGGCGCAAAAACCACTGCGCTCCGGGAGGCTCCCTCTGCCGGGAACCTGAAAAATGCGCAGGTCTATGTTATCGTGGATCCGGATACGCCCAAAGAAACTGCCGCTCCCAATTATATAGGGGCGGAACATATTAAAACCATCCGGGAATGGGTCAGGAACGGGGGAACGCTGGTGCTGCTCGCCAATGACACCTCCAATTGCGAGATCCCGCGCTTTAATGAGCTGGCCGGGGCCTTTGGCATCCGTTTCACCGATAAGAATATCAATTTTATTCCTGACGGGAAAGATTACGAAAAGGCGGCGGTATACATTGAACCGGGCAATGAGGTCTTCGGGAATACCCGTAAAGTATATGCCAAGGAGATCGTAACCCTGGATGTCACCCCGCCGGCCAGGGCGCTGGTGAAGAAAGGAGAAGATAGTGTGATGGCTGTTTCGGCTTATGGCAAAGGCCGGGTTTTTGTCATCGGCGACCCCTGGCTGTACAATGAATATGTAGACGGCCGTATCATTGGTCCCGAGTTTGAGAACATGCAGGCCCTGCGTGACCTGAGCCACTGGATGCTGAAGTAGGTCTGAAAACGTTACCGAAAACGATTGCGTAGATTTATCAGTCAAAAAGCTACCGGACCGCGATTTAATTCCTGAAATTTGAATAATTTATACGTCGATGAAATTAATAGTAAGCTTTATTCTCCTGTTTATGAACGTACCGGGTACTCCGCAGCAAGAAGTGGAGCAAGCAACAGAACAGCTCAGGGTGCTGATGATCACCCCCGATCAGAAAGGTCTGGAAAACATTACCCATGAAGAGCTCAGCTACGGGCACTCCGGCGGCAAGGTGGAGTCGCGGAAAGAATTTATTGAAACGCTGGTCAGCGGCCGGTCCGATTTCCGGAAGATAACGTTAAAAGACCAGAAAATAACCGTGGCCGGTACTACGGCGGTGGTCAGGCATACCCTGGAAGCCGATACCTTTGACGGCGGGGTGGCCGGCTCTATCCGGCTGCACATTGTTTTGGTGTGGGTCAAAGAAAAAGCAGGCTGGAAGCTCCTGGCCCGCCAGGCCGTAAAACTACCGTAAACGCATGAATGTACTATCAGGAAAACTTCTGTCGGATAACCCGCAGTGGCTCACCGGTCCGGTGCCGGCAGAGAAACTTTTGAACCTGCCGGAAAAAGTATTGCAGTTCGGTACGGGCGTATTGCTCCGGGCATTGCCCGACTTTATCATTGACCAGGCCAATAAGGCGGGTATCTTTAACGGCCGGATCGTCATTGTAAAAAGTACCGGCCAGGGCGGAACCGATGCCTTTGCCGGACAGGATAACCTGTATACCGTTTGTGTGCGGGGAATTGCGGGAGACCGCCTGGTGAAAGAAAATGTGATCAATACGGCTGTGAGCCGGGTGCTGGCTGCTGCGGTGCAGTGGGAAGAGATCCTGGCCTTTGCCGAAAGTGAATCGCTGGAAGTAGTGATCTCCAACACCACTGAAGTGGGCATTGTGCCCGTGGAAGAACGGGTTTCCGGGGGTGTACCGGCCTCTTTCCCCGGCAAGCTTCTGGCTGTGCTGTATCACAGGTACCGGCATTACGGGGGAGATGAAAACCGGGGACTGGTGATTGTGCCCACCGAGCTCATCAGCGACAACGGCGACAAGCTGAAAAAGATCATCCTGGACCTGGCCCGTTTTAACGGCCTGGACGACGCCTTCCTGTCGTGGCTGGAAAAGCACAATACATTCTGCAACTCACTGGTTGACCGGATCGTGCCGGGAGCGCCCAAAGGAGAGCTGGCCGAAGAGATCCGGCGTGACCTGCCTTATGAAGACCCGCTTTGCATCATGTCGGAGCCGTACGCGCTCTGGGCCATCTCAGGCAATGAAAAAGTGGCGGAAAAGCTGAGCTTTGTGCAGGTGGGTGCCGGTGCTTTTGTAGAGCCTGATATCACCCGTTTCAAGGAGCTTAAGCTGCGCCTTCTGAACGGTACGCACACACTGACCTGCGGCCTGGCTTACCTGGCCGGGTTTGCCACTGTCAAAGAAGCCATGAACGATGCGGACTTTTCCGCTTTCCTGGGCGAGCTGATGTTTAAAGAGATTGTGCCGTCTATTCCCTATGAATTGAGCAGGGAAGAAAGTGAAGCTTTCGGCAGGCAGGTGATTGACCGGTTTAAAAACCCGTTTATTGAGCATTTCTGGATAAATATCACCCTTAATTATACGCAGAAAATAGAAATGCGCGTGGTATCTTTGCTACAGGAATATTACCGGAAGAACGGGGCCGTTCCGAAATACATGGCAGCCGGACTGGCAGCGTATATCCGTTTCATGAAGCCGGCCGGTGCGCCGGCAGAACGCGATGGCCGCCACTACGGAGAGTTTAACGGAACAAGGTACCTGCTCCAGGACCAACAGGCGGGGGTGTTTGAACAATTGTATAAGGAAAAGCCGTTGGCCGGCAGCGTACTGGGCCGCACCGACTTCTGGGGTACCGACCTGCGGGAGATAAAAGGACTGGAGGAGGCCGTAGCGGCAAGCCTCGATGTACTGAATAGCCACGGGGCGCGGTACCTGATCAGGCAGGTCATTAATTAATTGGGCAAATACAATGAAAAGAAGAGTTCTGAAGGTTCACCCCGGTGATAACGTCATCGTAGCACTGACCGACCTGAAAGCCGGGGAAGAGATCACCTTTGAAGGGAAAGTGTTTACACTTCGGTCGGATATTGACGCAAAGCACAAATTTGCGGAGAGAAGATTTGAAGCGGGTGACGAGATCATCATGTACGGCGTGCTGGTAGGCAAGGCCCAGGCGGTAATTGAAGAAGGAGAGTGGATCAACGTGTTCAATGTGAAGCACGCATCGGCCGATTTTACAGTGGGCGAACGGAAAACCGACTGGCAAAAGCCCGATACCTCGCGGTTTGAAGACCGTACCTTCATGGGCTATCACCGGGCCAACGGCTCGGTGGGTACGGGGAATTACTGGATTGTTCTCCCGATGGTCTTTTGCGAGAACCGGAACCTGGAGGTGATGAAAAATGCCCTGACCGACCAGCTGGGCTATGCCCGGCACGATAAATATCACCGGCAGACCGAGCAGCTGATCGACCTTTACCGGGCCGGTAAAACCGTGGAGGAAATCCTGAATGCCGACGTGGCCCCTTCCGGCAATACAGATGCGGCCCAGCGGATCTTCCCCCATGTAGACGGGGTGAAATTCCTGGTGCATGACATGGGTTGCGGCGGAACACGCCAGGATGCACAGGCGCTTTGCGGCCTGCTGGCCGGATACGTTACCCACCCGAACGTGGCGGGGGCTACCGTGCTGAGCCTGGGCTGCCAGAATGCCCAGTACGCCATGCTGCAGGAAGAAATAGAAAAAAGAGGCGGCGCCCATAAGCCGGTGCTCTTTTTTGAACAGCAGGAAATGGGAACGGAAGAAGCCCTGGTCAGCGCGGCCATTAAAGAAACATTTGCCGGACTGATTGAAGCCAATAAAATTACCCGTCAGCCCGCCCCGCTTTCCAAGCTGGTGATCGGGCTGGAATGCGGCGGATCAGACGGCTTTTCCGGCATTTCCGCCAACCCGGCCATCGGTTACACCTCTGACCTGGTGGTGGCGCTCGGCGGGTCGGTGATCCTGGCTGAATTCCCTGAGCTGTGCGGGGTAGAGCAGGAAATGAGCAACCGCTGCGTGACCGAAGAGCTGGCCAAAAAATTCAATCGCCTGATGACCGTCTATAACCGGCGGGCGGAAGAGGTAGGTTCGGGATTCTACATGAATCCTTCGCCCGGTAACATCAAAGACGGCCTGATCACCGATGCCATCAAGTCGGCCGGAGCGGCCAAAAAAGCCGGTACCTCGCCCGTGACCGATGTACTCGATTACCCGGAAAAAGTGACCCGGCCCGGCCTTACGCTGCTTTGCACGCCGGGAAATGATGTGGAGTCGACCACGGCAGAAGTAGGCTCAGGGGCTAACATTGTGCTGTTTACCACCGGCCTGGGTACGCCTACGGGTAACCCCATTGTTCCGGTGATCAAGCTGGCCACCAATACCAAACTTTTCCGGAAAATGCCGGATATTATCGATATCAATACGGGTACGATTATAGAAGGGGAAGAAACCATTGAAGAAGCCGGCGAGCGCATCCTCGATCACGTGATCCGGGTAGCAAGCGGTGAAACAGAAGCCTTTTCAGTTAAAAATACCCAGGAAGACTTTATTCCGTGGAAACGGGGGGTGTCTTTGTAATTTTTAGTGGGGTTCTCGACTTCGCTCGGTTCTCGACTTCGCCCGGTTCTCGATTTCGCTTGGTTCTCGACTTCGCTCGAACTGACAGGAACCGTCGCCACTTGTCAGTTCGAGCGAAGTCGAGAACCAAGCGAAGACGGGAATCCCCTCTGTAAGAAGCCTTATCACCGTCACTTCGAGCTTATCGAAGGGTACGGTTAAATCGTATAAAAATGAAAAAATTTCTTGACGAAAACTTCCTGTTAACCAATAAGACGTCGGAAACTCTTTACCATGAGTTTGCAAAGGCGATGCCGGTCATCGATTACCACAATCATCTTCCGCCGGACCAGATTGCCAACGATACCAACTTTGACAATATAAGCCAGGCCTGGTTATACGGCGATCACTACAAGTGGCGGGCTATGCGAACCAACGGTATCGATGAGTCGTATTGCACGGGTAACCGGAGTGACGAGGAGAAATTTCAGAAATGGGCAGAAACCGTTCCTTATACGTTGCGAAACCCATTATACCACTGGACCCACCTCGAGCTCCAGCGCTATTTCGGGATTGGTGAGGTGCTGAACGGGAAGTCTGCCCCGGACATCTACAAGCGTTCTTCAGAGCTGCTCCGGGAGAAAGATTTCTCCTGCCGGAACCTGCTGAAAAAGATGAACGTAAAAGTGGTCTGTACCACAGATGACCCGCTCGACTCCCTCGAGCACCACAAGGCCTACGCTGCGGAAGGAAATGAGCTGAAAATGCTGCCCACCTTCCGCCCCGATAAATTTATCCTGATCGATAACCCGGACTTCCTGTCTTACCTGGAAAGGCTGGGTGCTATCGTTGGGTTCAGGATCGATTCGTTTGAGACCATCAAAAAAGCGCTGGCGCAGCGGGCCCGTGATTTTGCCGCCCTGGGCTGCCGCCTGTCTGACCACGGGCTGGAGCAGATCTTTGCCACTGATTTTACGGAAGAAGGGGCCGATAAGGCCGTGAAGAAGGTGCTGGCCGGGCAGTCGTTGAGCACGGCTGAGGCGCTTGAATACAAATCGGCTATCCTGCACGCGCTGGGCGTCATGTACGCTGAGCTGGGCTGGACCCAGCAGTTTCACCTGGGCGCCCTGCGCAATAACAACCGCCGGGCCATGCGCCAGCTGGGGCCCGATACCGGCTGGGACAGCATCGGCGATTTCCCGCAGGCTGTAGCCCTCTCCCGCTTCCTCGGGAAGCTGGACGAATACAACCAGCTGGCCAAAACGGTGATCTATAACCTGAACCCCGCCGATAACGAGATGATCGCCACCATGATCGGGAACTTTAACGACGGCTCGGTAGCCGGTAAGGTACAGTTTGGCTCGGGCTGGTGGTTCCTGGACCAGAAAGACGGTATGACCCGGCAGATCAACGCACTGTCGAACATGGGGCTGCTCTCGCGCTTCATCGGCATGCTGACAGACTCCCGGAGCTTCCTTTCCTTCCCGCGCCATGAATACTTCCGGAGAATCCTGTGCAATATCCTGGGCGAAGACATTGAGAACGGGGAGCTGCCCGACGATCTGGCCTGGACGGGCGAGGTGGTACAGAATATCTGTTACAACAATGCTTCCCGGTTTTTTAATTTTTAAGGTATGGTACTGACATTCGGTGAAATTTTACTGAGGCTTTCGCCGAAATTGGGCGGAACCTGGATCCGTGAGGCATCGTTTCCCGTTTTTGTAGGCGGCGCCGAGCTGAATGTGGCCACGGCGCTGGCCAACTGGCAGATTCCGGTGGCCTATTGTTCGGCCATGCCCAATAACGCGCTTTCCAGGGAGATCGAAACCTATCTCGGGGAAAAAAACATCCGTACCGGGAAGCTCATCTGGTCAGGTGACCGCATCGGTATCTATATGCTGCCCCAGGGGGCCGACCTGAAGAACGCCGGCGTGATCTATGACCGGGCGCATTCGTCATTTTCTGCATTGAAGAAAGGAGATATTGCCTGGGATGCCCTGTTTGAAGGAGTTACGTACTTCCACCTGAGCGCGATCAGCCCGGCATTGAACGGGGAAGTGGCCGCTTTGTGCACTGAAGCGGCCCGTCAGGCAACTTTGCGGGGGATCACCGTAACCTTTGACCTGAATTACCGGTCTAAGTTATGGAAATACGGGAAAGCCCCGGCAGAAATTGTCCCGGAGATCGTACAATACTGTGACGTGATCATGGGGAATATCTGGGCGGCACATACGCTGCTCGGAACGGATATCGACCCGGAAGTAGCAGAAAACCGGGCCGGAAAAGAAGACTATTTACAACAGGCAAGGCTGGCATCGGGGCAGATCATGGAGAAGTTCCCGAAAGTGAAGGCCGTGGCCAATACTTTCCGCTTCGATGCAGGCCGGGAAGGGATAAATTATTACGCGACTTGGCTTTCCGGCGGAGATTTCGTAGTTTCGAAAGAATTTGATACCGACAGGGTGGTAGATAAGGTGGGCAGCGGCGATTGTTTTATGGCGGGGCTGCTCTACGGGCTTTACAGGAATCTGGATGCCCGGTCTACCGTTAATTTTGCCGCCTCCGCCGCATTCGGAAAGCTCCGCGAGTACGGAGATGCTTCGGGCCAGACCGTTACAGATGTTTTAACACGAATAGAGCAATGACTTTAACCGAAATTTTACTGGCTCACCCGCTGGTGCCTGTTTTTTACCATGCTGATCCGGAAACGTGCAAACAGGTGCTCCAGGCCTCGTATGACGGCGGCGTACGGGTATTTGAATTCACTAACCGGGGCGAAAATGCACTGGAAGTGTTTGGTGATCTGGTCAGCTATGCGGGAAAAAACTGCCCCGGTCTGCTGACGGGTATCGGCACCATTGCTACCGGTGAATCGGCGCAGCAGTTCATTGATGCGGGAGCGGCCTTTGTAGTGCAACCCTTCACTACGCCTGAAGTAGGGGAGGTGTGCCGTAAAAACGGCATCCCGTGGATTCCCGGCACCATGACGGTCACCGAGATTCAGCAGGCCACCGTTCTGGGAGCAGAAATGGTAAAAATATTCCCGGGTAATGTACTGGGCTCCGCGTATATCAAGGCACTGCGGGGGCCTATGCCGCGTGTTAAGCTTATGGTGACCGGTGGCGTGGAACCTACCGAGGCCAGCCTTCATGAATGGTTCTCGGCCGGTGCAAACGCCGTAGGCCTGGGATCACAGTTGTTCAAAAATACCGGGCAGCCTGAAAGAATTACCCGAACCCTGACGCAACTTTTTGAATGGACAAAATCAAACCTTAACCTTACATAAGAATATGGAAAAAACCATCGGAAAGTACCGTTGGACCATCTGTGCGTTGCTGTTTTTTGCCACTACGGTCAATTACCTCGACAGGCAGGTCCTGAGCTTATTGAAACCCCAGCTGGAAGAGATCTTCGGATGGTCTAACAGCGATTACGCCAATATAGCCGCCGTATTCCAGTTTACCTATGCCATTTCCATGCTGTTTGCCGGTCGCCTGGTAGACAAGCTGGGCACCAAATGGGGCTATGCCCTGGCCATCATAATCTGGTCGGTGGGTGCGGTGATTCATGCGTATGCCATTCCTATCGGGGAAAGCATGTCGGCCCTGCTGGGATGGACGGGCATTACGGCATTTTCGGTGTCGGTAGTAGGCTTTATGTTTTCACGGGCGGTGCTGGCCTTCGGTGAGGCGGGAAACTTTCCTGCGGCCATAAAGGCTACAGCCGAGTATTTTCCTAAAAAGGAACGTTCTTTTGCTACCGGTATTTTTAACTCCGGAGCCAATGTGGGTGCCGTGCTGGCCCCGCTTTCCGTTCCCTGGATCGAGTCACACTGGGGTTGGGAAGCCTCTTTCCTGATCGTGGGGGGAATCGGGTTCTTATGGCTGATCTTCTGGTGGATATTCTATGAAAAACCCGTGAAGCAGCGCCGTCTTTCGGCAGAAGAGCTGGCCTATATCAATTCAGACGTAATGGAAGAGGTGGAAAACGCCGGGGGAGAAGAGAAGGTCAGCTGGTTCCGGCTCCTGACGTTTCCCCAGACCTGGTCATTTGCTTTTGGAAAATTCCTGACCGACGGCGTCTGGTGGTTTTTCCTGTTCTGGCTGCCGGCCTACCTGAAAGACCAGTACAATATGGTGGGAGAAAGCATTATGCTTCCACTGGCCGTGCTGTACAGCATGACCATGATCGGAAGTGTGGGCGGAGGGTATTTTCCGACGTATTTTATCAATAAAGGCTATACCCCTTACGACGGCCGGATGCGGGCCATGCTGGCCATTGCGGTTATCCCGCTGGTGGTGCTGCTGGCCCAGCCGTTAGGCGGTATCAGCTACTGGATCCCCGTGCTGCTGATCGGCGTGGGCGCATCGGCGCACCAGGCCTGGAGTGCCAATATTTTCACTACCGTATCCGACATGTTTCCTAAAAAGGCGGTAGGCTCGGTGGTGGGCATCGGCGGTATGGCGGGCGGCCTGGGCGGGGTGGTCATCACCAAGCTGGGCGGCGCCCTCTTCGACCATTACAAAGCCCTGGGGCACATTGAAACAGGCTATACCATAATGTTCACCATCTGTGCGGTGCTGTACCTGGTAGCCTGGACGATCATGAAAACGCTGGTTCCCCGGATGAAGCTTGTAGAATTATAAGCGGAGGCCCTGAAAAGGGCCTCCTGCATACCGGAATGAGGTTGTACCTGAAGTTCCGCGAAGGTGTTTAAAAAGGAGTGGCTCGCCGTTACGGCAAACGGCCGGTTCTTTTCAGGCACTTTTATTTTCTTTTATTTTCAGGTTGCGGAAGGCTACACTCTTATACCATTTCTGTAAGCCTATCCGGCCTTTGGTGGCCTTCCCGAAATCCGGGAAATAATTAAAGCTGCTGGCCGCGATCATCTCCTTCCAGCTTTCGCCGGTCATATCCTGCTCAGCGGTAAGCAGGCCGTTCAGGTAGAACTGTACCTTGCCGTTTTGCTGCACGATCCGCCCCTGGTTCCACTCTCCGGCGGGCCGGGCAGGTACAGGATTCTTTTGTTCGGTAAAACCGTAAAGGCAGCCGGCTCTTTTCTTTAAATTAACGGCATAGTCGGGGTGAAGGCTGTCTAAAAGCTGGTACTCCGGTCCCGAAGCCCAGGCCGTTGGAATGTCCTTGCGTTCCACCACGTTGATGAATACGCCGCTGTTGCCTTCTTCCGAGATTTTCCATTCGAACCTGAAATCGTAATTTTCAAATTCCTTGTCGGTCACGAGGTCTTCGTGCTCCACGCGTGTGCTGTCAGACCGGTACATCAGCTCGCCGTTTTCTACTTTCCAGGCAGAGGGCTTGTTTCCCTCGTTATACAGGTGCCAGCCGTTCAGTGATTGACCGTCAAAGAGAAGCTCCCAGCCTTCTTTCTGTTCTTCCGGAGTGAGCTGGTTGGGTAAGTCGGAACCCCGGGAGCAACTGCACAGCAAAGCCACTGAAAAAGTGAGGAAAGCTCCTGAAAATAAATTTTTTAGCATAATAGTAATAAGATTGATGCCCCTAATATCTGCATTTGCTGCATTATGCAGGTACAAAATCCCGGTTTATTTTATCAGCTGCAATAACCCGGTAAAAAATAGAATGATGTTAAATGCTAGTTTACAGTTGGTTAATAAATGAAATGGCATTAACTTTAAGAAAAATAACGTAACTATGAAAAGATATATTCTTCTGTTATGCCTTGTGTGGGCGGCCATTCCGGTTGTGAGCGCCCAGGACAACCCTTTGGGTATGAAAGGGGCGAAGCCGGAGAGTGCCTACACTTTTTCGTCTTCCATGACCTATGAAATGACCACTACCACCCGTAAAGGCAAGACCTCCCGCATGAGCAACAAATACTATTTCTCTCCGAAGGGTACTGCGGTAGGAATGGAATTCGGGGAGAGCAGCGAAGGCGGTAAAGCTGCGGCGGGCATTGATTTTATGATTATTGATATAGGCCAGGCCAAAATATTTACTTTTATGGAGAGCAAAATGGTAATTGGTATGGCCCTGCGGCCGGATAAGCTGAACGAGACCATCGAGAAAGAAAATGCGGCTATCCGGGTAACCAAAACGACAGAGGTCAAAACCATCATGGGCTATGAATGCGACGGCTATTCCGTAAAAAATGAAAAAGATAAGTCGGATGTGATGATGTGGGTTTCACGGAAACGGGTGGAATCGCTGGCCGGTTTAGGCACGCAGATGGCCCGGGCATTTGCGGGCTCAGGCAAAGGCGGGCAGACCAATTATTTTGCCTATAACGCCCACCCCGAACTGGCCAAAATGGCACAGGAAGGCCGGGGAATCCTGGGGTATACCACCCAATCAGAGAAAGGAGACGTAACAGAAATGGTGCTGACGGCCATTGAACCTAAAATTAATTATACATTTAAGGCAGGCGATTACAAATCCATGTTTTAACGGCCTGTAAAAAAGTATCTCCGGCATTTTTTTGCGGGGTGCTCTTCCGCAGGCTGACGGGGGTAGGGGTGTCCCCGGAAAAATACAAGAATAGCCTGTATTTTTTTGGAGTTTTATGGGAAATGTCAAATTTTATTGCTTATTTCGCACCCGAAAATCCCTATGAATCAAAACCGTAAGGATTTCAGTCAGAAAGTTTCATAAAAAAATAATATATGTCAATTGCATCGATAAGACCAGATGAGGTTTCTGCCATACTGCGTGAGCAGCTGGCCGGGGCAAGAACCGAAGCAGAATTAGAAGAGGTAGGCACCGTACTGCAGATAGGAGACGGTGTAGCCCGTATCTATGGCCTTTCAAAAGTACAACAGGGAGAATTGATCGCTTTTGAGAACGGTCTGAAAGGACTGGCGCTCAACCTGGAAGAAGATAACGTGGGGGTGGTTTTACTGGGAGATTCTTCCGATATCAAAGAAGGTGCTACGGCAAAACGTACCGGTGATATTGCTTCCATCAAAGTAGGGGAAGGCATTGTAGGCCGTGTGGTAAATACCCTGGCAGAACCTATCGACGGAAACGGCCCTATCCTGGGTGAAACTTTTGACATGCCGCTGGAAAGAAAAGCTCCGGGCGTAATTTACCGTCAGCCGGTAACTGAGCCCCTGCAAACCGGTCTCAAGGCTGTAGATGCCATGATTCCTATCGGGAGAGGCCAGCGTGAATTGGTGATCGGTGACCGCCAGACCGGTAAAACGGCGGTGTGTATCGATACCATCATTAACCAGAAAGAATTCTTCGACAAAGGAGAGCCCGTATATTGTATTTATGTAGCCTGTGGCCAGAAAGCATCTACTGTGAAGGCGGTAGAGCAGACCCTGCGCCGTTACGGTGCCATGGATTACACCGTGATCGTAGCCGCTAATGCTTCTGATCCTTCACCTATGCAGTTCTTTGCCCCGTTTACAGGTGCAGCCATCGGTGAGTATTTCCGTGATACCGGCCGTCCGGCACTGGTCGTGTACGATGACCTTTCCAAGCAGGCCGTTGCCTACCGTGAGGTGTCGCTGCTGCTTCGTCGCCCGCCAGGACGTGAGGCGTACCCCGGAGACGTATTCTACCTGCACTCGCGCCTGCTGGAACGTGCGGCGAAGATCAACGAGTCAGATGCCATTGCACAGGAAATGAATGACCTTCCGCCTTCTCTGAAAGGAAAAGTGAAAGGAGGCGGCTCATTAACCGCTCTTCCGATCATCGAAACCCAGGCAGGTGACGTGTCGGCCTATATTCCTACGAACGTGATCTCCATTACTGACGGCCAGATCTTCCTGGAATCTAACCTGTTCAACGCAGGTATCCGTCCGGCCATTAACGTGGGTATTTCGGTATCACGGGTAGGAGGTAACGCCCAGATCAAATCCATGAAGAAAGTAGCCGGTACCCTGAAGCTTGACCAGGCCCAGTTCCGTGAGCTGGAAGCATTTGCCAAGTTCGGTTCCGACCTGGATGCGGCTACCAAGCTGGTGATTGAGCGGGGTAAAAGAAACCAGGAGGTGCTGAAGCAGGGACAATACCAGCCGGTATCAGTAGGTGACCAGGTAGCTATTATCTACGGTTCAATCAACGGTATCATGGACACCGTTCCTGTCAATAAAGTAAAAGAATACGAGACCGAGTTCCTGTCGCTTCTGAATTCTACCAAACCGGAGATCGTTACCAATCTTTCTAAAGGTAAGCTGGAAAAAGAAGATACAGATTATATAGTTAAATTCGGAAAAGAGCTGGCGGAGAAATACGTCGGATAATCCCTTTCTGAAAGAATTTAAACCTATATTTTAAAAATGGCTTCATTAAAAGAAGTAAGAAACAGGATCGCTTCCGTAAACTCAACCATGCAGATCACCAAAGCAATGAAAATGGTGTCTGCCGCCAAGTTGAGAAGAGCACAGGAGAAGATCACCCAGTTAAGACCGTATTCACAGAAGCTGAATGAGCTGATCGCACAGGTGTCTGAAAACACCGAAGTGGGCGCATCCAGCCCCTATACCCAGGTAAGGGAAGTGAATAAGGTGCTGGTGGTTCTGGTGACTTCCGACAGGGGGCTCTGCGGTGCGTTTAACTCCAACATTATTAAAGCAGCCAATGCCTATATAGCGGAGAATTACGCCACTCAGCAGGCCAAAGGAAACGTGACCCTGTTCACCCTGGGCAAGAAAGGCTTTGAGGCCTTCCAGAGAAGGGGAGCGGCGGTTAATCCTTCGTATACCGATATCTTCTCAAGATTGTCTTTTGAAACCGCTAAAACGGCGGCAGAAGGAATCATGGAGAGCTTTGCAGAGGGCCTGTACGATGAAGTAGTGCTGATCTATAACGAATTCAAGAACGTAGCCACGCAGATCGTCAGAACGGAAAGAATGCTTCCGTTGGTGAATGACGGTAAGCAGGAGGCTACTTCCAATATCGATTATATCTTTGAACCTTCTGAAGAAGAGATCCTGCTGGATCTCATTCCCAAGGCCATCAAGCTGCAACTGTTCAAGGCTGTGCTGGACTCTAACGCTGCTGAGCACGGTGCCCGGATGACCGCCATGGACAAGGCGACCGATAACGGTGGAGAGTTGCTGAAATCGCTTAAAATTGAGTATAACCGCTCACGTCAGGCAGCTATTACCACCGAGATCCTCGAGATTGTAGGCGGTGCGGAAGCGTTGAAAAATTAAGCATAATCATTAAAGATAGAAAAGGCCCTTACGAGGGCCTTTTTTTATGGCGGCAGTTGAGTATTTGATTAGTGTCAGGTACCGGGTTCCAAGTGTCGGGGTCGAGGGTCGAATGTCGGGCAGCGGGTTCCGGGTGGCCGGATTAGCGGGATACCCACAAAAAAAAGAGACAGCCGTCAGGCTGCCTCTTTTTTTTTCTACCGGAGTGATCAGTTCTTAATCACTTTCCGGGTTTCTTTGAAGTCTCCTGAAGAGATCACCACGTTATACGCTCCGGGAACGTATTTCTTAAGGCTAACCTCAATAGCAGCACCCGCCTTGTAAGATTTGGTGAACACCAGCTGGTTCAGCTGATTGTAAATGTTAACGTCTACCTGTTCTGCTTTCAGATGAGCAGGAACCGAAACGTTCATCCTGTCGGCAGTAGGGTTAGGATACACCACCACGGCACTTGCGCCACCACCGGCTTTCTTCTCTATTTTAGCCGCTTTAGAGGCAGCTGAAGCGCCCAGCGGGTTTTCTGCTTTAACGCGGTAGTAGAAAACAGATGCGGTATCGCTGCCGATCACATCGGTGAAGGTAGTAACGCTACGGCCTGTTTCTCCGACTTTCTTGAAATCACCGTCTGCTTTGTAGGCTCTTTCAATGATATATTTTTCCTCTTTATTGGAGTCGTCTACCCAGGTCAGCACCACGTCAGAGCCGGCCCATTTGGCCACTACCCCGTAAGGTGCATTCGGTATTGCCGAATAGTCTACGGTTACATAACCGTTCATGTAGGCATATTCAGACTCTCCGTAGATGTAGTTTCCGGCTTTTACCCGGTAGGTATATTTCTGGCCTTCCGACAGGTTCACGTGCTGAACTACATTCTGGCCGCTTTTTACAAATGCCAGGTTATTCCAGGTCTGACCGTCGTCAGTGCTAACGTCTACATAGTAATAGTCGGCGTCATCTCCGGCGTGGGTCCAGCTGATGCCCAGCGCCCAGTTGTCAAAATTATCTTTGTACGATACCCCGATCACATTGCTGGGGATAGATGCTTTACCGTACGTTTTTTCTTTCAGGTAAGCCCAGCCGCCCTGGATTCCTTTGTCGCTCCAGGAAAATACGGCGATATCTACAGGCTCGCTTTCTTCAAGACCGGTAACATCAAAGCTGGTTGCATAAGGATACGTAGATCCTATAATGTGGTATTCGCTTTCCCATTGCCTTTTGATGGCAATGTAATACGAGTCACGGATATTCGACCGGCAGAGCTCGTCCTGTTCTGCGTTGGTCCAGGCAATGCTGATGCTGTTATTGGTTTTGCTTGATGCATGAAGATTCAGCGGGGCACCGGGCTGGCCATACGGCATAACCTGTACGCTGACCTGGTTGGAAGGAGTGCTTTCACCCAGCGAGTTTTGCGTATAGATGATGTAGGTGGTATGAACACCCGCCTGGGCATCAAGATCGTAATAAGAAGTTTCATAAGGGGGTACGGTCTCGTCTACAGAGTACCAGGGACCGCCGTAAGATTTACGGATAATGATATTTTTTACCGGTCCTTCAGGGTAGGTCCAGCTCAGGCCCACATACTGCGGACAGTTGTTTTCCAGCTTCAGCGTGGCGGCCGGTGGATACCCTTCAAGGGTAGTTCCGGTTTTTACGGTTTCCGGGCTGATGTTACCGCAACCTGCTGCACTGTCACAGGCCATTACGGTAGCCGTAATCTCGTAGTTGCCTCCCGGCTCAAGGGAGCTGAACGGGAAAGACAGGGAGGGGTTATTTCCTCTTAAGGACACCAGGGAGGTATTAAGCCCGGGGCCTTCAATCTTCACTTCTATTGCCTTTACGCCGGTAGTATCCTGAGGGGTCACCAATACCGAAAAGCTGGTTTTGGTAATGCTCTGAACGTCTACCTGTGGGGCGGCCAATTGTGCGGAGGCTATATATCCGCTCAAAATCAAGAAAAAAGATAGTAATAATTTTCTCATGATCGAATTAGATTATGTTATTTAATGTATCACAAATATATGTAAAAGTGCGGTAGGAACTTGAAAAGTGGTATTAAAATATCTTTAAAAGTTATTATACGGTAAAATTATTTCAGCTGGGCGTTCATACGGATGATCCGGGCATGCGGCAATACATCGTGTACACGCACCAGCCGGGCGCCTTTGGTCAGGGCCAGTCCGTGCACATACAGCGAGTACGGCAGAGACTCTTCAGGCGTGATTTGAAGGAGCTTCCAGAGCATGGACTTGCGCGACATGCCCGCCAGCAGGGGGTAGTGATCGTTCTGCAGCAGGTCGAGGTGCTGCAGCAGCCGGTAGTTTTCTTCCACGGTTTTCGAGAACCCGAAACCGGGATCCAGCAGGATGTCGGCTACTCCCTGGCTCCGGAGATAAGCGGCCTTCCGGAACAGCTTGTCCATCACCTCCGGCAGGAGGTTTTCGTAGTTGCCCGGGGTATGCATATCGGTCACCGAGCGGCCTGCCTGGTGCATAAGCAGGTAAACGGGTTTCCTTTCAATGATCAGCGGAAACATGCCGGCATCAAAATCCCCGCCCGAAATATCGTTGATCACGGCGGCCCCGGCGTCCAGCGCCTGCCGGGCTACCGGAGCCCGGAAGGTATCTACCGAAACAGGGGTGCCGGGAAAGCGGGCCCTCAGCTTCTCTACCGCCGGAATAACCCGGTCAAGTTCCTCATTTTCAGATACCTCTCCACTGTTCGGCCGGGTAGAATATCCCCCTACATCCAGCAGGTGCGCCCCTTCCCGGATCATCGCTTCAGCTTTTTTCAGAAACGTTTCCTGATTAGGATTAAATCTGCTATCTTTGTAAAATGAATCCGGCGTAACATTCAGGATTCCCATGATGAGAGGTTGATTTAAGCTCAGAATCTTACCACCGATATTTAATGTATTTTTCATAGTTTGCAAAAAAACTAAAAACTATTGAATTATATAAATGCCTAAGACCGAAACTGAATATTCAAGAATAATAACTCTTTGCTTTGAGATATTTTCAAAGAAGAATTTAGACTATGGTACGTCATGGAAAATATTGCGGCTTCCCTCCATTACCGATCAGATTTTTATTAAGGCCCAACGGGTACGGACCCTCCAGGAAAACGGGTTTTCCAGGGTAGACGAAGGGGAGGTCTCCGAGTTTATCGGGATCATCAATTATTGCATCATGGCGCTTATCCTCATGGCGCAGGGGCCGGATGTGGAAGACGTCAGCGCGGCTTACCACGAAGAGGCCGACAAAGTGAAGGTTTTGCTGTTCGATAAAAATCACGATTACAACGAAGCCTGGCGGAGTATGCGGGTGAGCTCCATGACCGACATCATCCTGATGAAGCTCATGCGCATCAAGCAGATTGAGGATAACGGCGGAAAAACCCTGATCTCGGAAGGGATCAGGTCGGGGTACCAGGATATTATCAACTATTCGGTATTTTGTCTTATAAAACTGAAGCAGGAACAGGCTGCCCAACAATAAAAATATATGAAAATACTGGCGAACTTTTCACGTGTTATCGTTGGGATGTACCTTATTTTCTCAGGATTTCTGAAGGTAGTAGACCCTTACGGCACAGCACTGAAACTAAAAGAATACTTTGAAGTATTTGCTACAGACCTCCCGGCGCTGGGAGGCTTTTTTGAAGCGCTGAGCGCATCATCGGTCACTTTATCGGTGATTTTCTGCTGCCTTGAGCTGGTGATAGGGGTAGCATTGCTTTTCGGATTCAGGCTCCGTTTAACGGCATGGGCGGCCCTGCTGCTGATGACCTTTTTTACCTTCCTTACCTTTTATTCAGCGTACTTTAACCGGGTTACCGACTGCGGCTGCTTCGGTGAATTCCTGAAGCTGAAGCCCTGGGCTTCGTTCTGGAAAAACGTAGCCACCATGGTCCTGATCGTCATCCTGTTTATATACCGTAAAAAATTCAGTAACTCCGGCGCCGGCACTCCCGCCGTATTGCTGGCGGTCATTATTTCGGCGGGCATCGGCATCTACAGCCTGAGCTACCTGCCGGTTATAGACATGCTGCCTTATGCGGTGGGTAAAAGTATCCCGGAACAAATGAAGCGCCCTGACGTGGCACCGCAGATCCGGTACGAGTTCCTGGATAAATCAACAGGAGAAAGCATACAATCGGAAGAATACCTGATGGATACCCTTCGTTATACCTATAAGACCTCCACGGTATTGAATGAAGAAGCCATTAAACCGCTGATCACCGACTTCAGCGTGGTAGATACCTCCGGTGCAGAAGCCCTGGCCGATGTGCTGGAAGGGAAAGTGCTGGTGCTTATCCTGAAGTCTATGGCAGATATTGAAAACCTGGAATTTAAAAAATACCGTGAAGTAGCGGCTAAAGCAGGTAAAATGCAGATAAAACCGGTTATCCTTACCCCGGAAACAGGAATCGAAACTTACCTTAAAGCCAAAAAGCTGAATTACGCTTATTATTTCGCAGACGAAAAGGTACTTAAAACCATGGCCCGCAATAACCCCGTTATCTACCTTATGCAGGACGGGCTGGTTTTAGGGAAATGGAGCTTTAACCGCCTGCCGTCAGACGAGAAAATTAAAAAGTTGATTAACAATAGTACTACAGTTTATAGATGACTACAAATATTTTTATGATTGGAATGCCGTCTTCCGGGAAAAGTACGTTAGGAAGACAATTGGCGAAAGAATTGAATTATGAATTCATTGATCTCGATAAAAAGATTGAGCTGGCAGAGGGGAAGAAGATCAGTGAGATTTTCAATCTGGAAGGAGAGGAATATTTTAGGAAAATAGAAACAGAACAGCTTAAACGTATCGAACCCAATGCAAGCCTGGTGATCGCCACCGGGGGCGGAACGCCCTGCAGCGGGAACAACATGGATTTTATCAAAGAAAACGGGATCAGCGTTTTCCTGGATGTTAAACCCCAGAAGCTGGAAGAAAGAATGCGCAATTCCAAGAAAAATAACCGCCCGCTTTACAACCTCGAAAGCGAATTGCTGGTAGATACGCTTACCAAAACATACGACGAGCGGATCGGGATCTATAAGCGCGCGGATATTGTTATAGAAGGAGACACCGACGCCAATACCATACTCTGGATACTGGATGCGCATTTCTCTAAAGCCATGAAAGACATTTTCTAATGCTATTTTAATCGCACAAACTAGGTTTGCTGCTCTATTTACACTAAAATCGCACTCGCAAGAAGATACTAAACAACTGGATTACAACAATTCATACTGCTCAACATGAGACGGCTTAAACACATTTATGGCAATTTTTTAGAGTGGCAGAAGGAGAACAGGAGTATTTTGATACTTCTTTTGGCAGGGTTTGTTATTGCTGTTGTGGTTGTACCGGATTGTACCACTCCGGGCAAATATGACAGAAGGGTCTGGATTTCGTGGGCAAATTATATGCTTGAAAACGGGCTGCAGAATGTATATAAGCTGGGGGTGGACTACCTCCCCGTAACCCATTATATCCTGTACGTTTATGCATTACTGGCCGGAAGCACGGAAGCCATTATTCTGAACATCAACTCATTGAAGCTCTTCACTTTTGCAATTGAGCTGATCGGGATATTCTATGTTTATCAATTTATACGGGAACGGTACAAAACCTACCGGCAGGCTGCGCTTTTCTGCCTGCTGATCCTGCTGAATCCTGCTTTCCTCTACGATTCTCTGCTGTACGGCCAGTGGGACGGTATCTACACTACCCTCGTTTTCATGAGCTTCTACTACGCCACCCGGAACCGGCTGGCACTGAGCATCCTGTTTTTCTTTATAGCGCTCAATGCCAAGATCCAGGCGCTGGTTTACCTGCCGCTCATCGGGTTTGTATGTCTTGAGCATATGATCGAGAAATTTGAACCGGGGAAAGTGCTGAAAGCGTTTATCCCGATGATCATCTTCCAGGTGCTCATCCTGCTGCCTTTTGCGCTTACCGGCGACCTGCTGAAGGTATACCATGTGGCCGTTAATATGGTAGGAAGGTATCCCCTGATTTCGATGGGGGCCAATAACTTCTGGTTTTTTATCTTTGAAAACCCCGTCCGGGAGCTGGATGTGCAGGGACATTGGGGGCTGAGCTACAATTCATGGGGTCTCCTGACTTTTTGCCTGGCCATGATGGTCATCTTTGTGCCCATGCTGATCTATTTTATCCGCAAAATACAGCAGAAAGATTACTTCGGGCGGTACCCGGTAGATAAGCTTTTGATGATGGGCATACTGATCCCGATCGTCTTCTTTTATTTTAATACGCAGATGCATGCCCGTTATGCCCATTCGGCTATCCTTTTTGCGGGCTGTTACGCCCTTTACACCCATCGTTTCCTGATTTACGGGCTGGTGAGTGTGGCTTATTTCCTGAACCTTGAAATTGCCTCCAAGATTCTCAAAGGCAATATCCTGGAATACGAACAATTCTTCATGCGTCCGCGTTTCGTGGCTTTTCTTTTTGGCATTGTTTTGATCATGGGACTGGTGAACCTGTACAGGGGTACAGGCCGGAAAACGATCTCAGAATAAGAGAGCTTCTTACCGGTTACCTTCCGGTGCGATTTCCTGCCATGCGGCAGGCAGGGCATTTACAATATCAGAAGCCGTCATTCCCCTCCGCCCGGTTTGCCCGGCGGCAATATCTCCTGCCAGGCCATGCAGAAACACGCCTGTAACAACGGCTTCTTCAGGAGGGTAACCCTGTGCCAGCAGCGAAGTGATAACGCCTGTCAGCACATCGCCGCTGCCTCCTTTTGCCATCCCGTAATTGCCTGTCGAATTATAGGATATACTGCCGTCCGGGAAAACAAGGGCTGAATTGGCTCCTTTGATCACAACAATTGCGCCTGCCCGGCCGGAAAGCTGTTTCGCTTTTTCCAGCTTTTCGAAATCGTCTTTCCAGGGCCCGGTCAGCCTTTCCAGCTCTTTGGGGTGCGGGGTCAGGATAGAATTCCGGGGGATCCGTGAAAAAGAATCCGGGTTACGGGCGAGAATATTCAGGGCATCAGCGTCCAGTACCAGGGGCGGGAGGCTCTCTGAGGCCAGGAACTGCAGGAAAGCCGCTTCCGTTTTTTCACCGGTACCCATTCCTATTCCTATGCCCACAGAAGAAAAGTGCTGAAATTCACGGGGGAAGGTATCGAGGTACTCTTCTTCTGCCGCGGTGATGACCATGGCTTCGGGTACAGCGGTTTGCAGGGGAATATAGCCACAGCGGGGCGCGTAAGCCGTTACCAGGCCGCAGCCGGTCTTCAACGCCGCCCGGGCAGCTAAAATCACCGCACCTGTTTTGCCGTAGCTTCCGCCGGCAATCAACGCATGCCCGAAGGTTCCCTTGTGGGCAAAACGGGAAGGCGTTTTGATCAGGGCCCGAACGGTGTCCGTAACTATATACCGCTCAGCAGCCCGGAAGTGATCTTCCAGGCCGATATCAATCACTTTAAAATCTTCTGCCCCTGATGCATTTTCAGGCAGCAGGAGCGCTTTCTTAGGGCAATGAAACGTGTAGACCCGGTGAGCTTTTATGACCGGCGCGTTGCTACCGGTATGGGCATCGGCCAACAGGCCCGACGGCATGTCTACGGCAAGTACGCGCCGCCCTGAGGCATTCACCTGCTCTGCTATGGAAGCCCAGCCGGGGGCCAGCGGCCGGTTCAGGCCGTACCCGTATAAAGCGTCGATGATCACGGTATCTTCAGCAAGATCCAGCCGGGAGCTGAGGTCAAAAAAAGTAACGGGCACCTCGCCAAGGCGTTTTTGATTTTCAAGATTATCGGGAGAATAAGACACTGATTTGAGCAGGCGGACTTCAGCATGACCGCCGGCTGAAAAGAGCATGCGGGCCAGCGCCAGGCCGTCGCCGCCGTTGTTCCCCGGACCGCAGAGAATAGTAAAATGCGTGGTATACATATCCAGATCCGCTTTCAGGCATTCGAAAAGGGCGGCCGCAGCCTTTTCCATCAATTGCCAGGAACTGATCTGCCGGACCTCCAGGGTGCGGGTGTCGGCCTCTTTCAGCTGCTGTGCCGTGAGAATGTTCATGGAGAATGATTTTAGGATAAAAGTAAGCGGATATCGTCAGAATGAAAAGAGCCGGTTAAAAATCTTTTGGCAGACTCCTAACCGGCTCTTTTCTGTAGGCAAATCTTATTTTTCCCGTACCGAAACCGCTATACGGCGGTTTTGTTTTTTGCCTTCTTCCGTATCGTTAGAGGCTACCGGGTGTTCCTGTCCGAAACCTTCTGATGTTAGCCGCTCAGCCGCAATACCCAGGTTAACCAGGGCATTTTTAACGTTGGAAGCTCTTTCGTCAGAAAGCTTCAGGTTGCCTTCAGCCGTACCGGTGTTATCGGTATAGCCGCCGATCTTCACTTTTACATTAGGATATTCGGTGAGAATGGCTGCAATATTTTCCACCTCTTTCATGCTGGTTTCGTCGATCTCGTTGCTTCCTGATTTGAAGTTGAGATCCACAAAATTGAACCAGTTGTCATTGCCCGGCTTCTTACTGTCATCTTCAATGAATCCGATCAGCTGATCTTCGATCCCGTTATCAAAGAAAGAAAGCTTAAGGCCCGAAGGCAGGACTTTTTCTACAGAAACCCGTTCAACCACCACCACGTCATCATCATCGGCCTCTGATTCACTAAAAGCAGTATTGGCAATGTACGGAGCAATCACCAGCGATACGATAGACATCAGCTTGATCAGGATATTCATGGAAGGACCTGAAGTATCTTTGAACGGATCGCCTACGGTGTCGCCTGTTACCGCCGCTTTGTGCGGATCAGAGCCTTTTTTGTAAGGAAGACCGTCAATGATCACGCCTTTTTCGAATGATTTTTTAGCATTATCCCATGCACCGCCGGCGTTAGACTGGAAGATCCCCATCAGTACGCCGGATACCGTTACACCGGCCAGCAGACCACCCAGGATCTCCGCAGAGCTGGTATCGGCAAACATGCCTTTCAGTCCGAACCCTACAATTACCGGCATCAGGATAGCAATGGCGCCCGGAGCAATCATCTGCCGGATAGAAGCTTTGGTAGAGATCTCTACGCATTTTTCATATTCAGGAGTTGCTTTGTACTCCATAATACCGGGAATCTCCCGGAACTGGCGACGAACCTCATTCACCATTTCCATGGCTGCCTTACCTACCGCAGAGATAGCCAGGGCAGAGAAGATGAACGGGATCATACCTCCTACAAAAAGCCCGGCCAGTACCGGAGCCTTATAAATGTTGATGGCATCGATTCCGGAAATACCCACAAACGCTGCAAAAAGGGCCAGCGAAGTCAGGGCGGCAGAAGCAATGGCGAAGCCTTTGCCGGTAGCGGCAGTGGTATTGCCCACGGCATCCAGGTTATCGGTTCTTTCACGTACTTCCGGGTTCAGCTGAGACATTTCGGCAATACCACCGGCGTTATCGGCAATAGGACCGAAAGCATCAATAGCCAGCTGCATGGCTGTTGTGGCCATCATACCGGCTGCCGCAATCGATACCCCGTAAAGGCCTGCAAAAGAATACGATACTACGATACCCACGGCCAGGATAAGGATAGGAATAACGGTTGACTCCATACCTACCGCCAGACCGCCAATGATGTTGGTAGCATGACCTGTACCCGATTTCTGGACAATAGAGTCTACCGGCCTTCTGTTCATGGCCGTGTAGTATTCGGTTACGACAGACATCAGCGCACCTACGATCAGCCCGGTTACAATAGAGAAGAATACACCGTTAGCGGTAAATTCAAATCCTCTCAGCGACAGCGTTTCAGGCAGGATATGCCGGGTCAGGAAGTAAGAAGCTATTAGGGTAATTACAATAGAAGTCCAGTTACCTAAGTTAAGCGCATTCTGCACGGAGGCATTTTCGTTTTTAACCCGTACAAACCAGGTACCGATCCACGAAGCCAGCACACCTACACCGGCAATAAGCATAGGCAGCAGCACCGGTGAATACCCGTCAAAGTTATCGGTTACATTGATCTCCTGACCCAGCACCATGGTAGCCAGGATAGTAGCCACGTACGAACCGAAAAGGTCAGCGCCCATACCGGCCACGTCACCCACGTTATCGCCCACGTTATCGGCAATGGTAGCCGGGTTACGAACGTCATCTTCCGGGATACCTGCTTCCACTTTACCTACAAGATCAGCGCCTACGTCAGCGGCTTTGGTATAAATACCGCCACCTACCCGGGCAAACAGGGCGATAGACTCGGCTCCGAGAGAGAAGCCGGCCAGTACTTCTATGGCTTTTTTCATCTCTACCGAAGTAAGGCCCAGTCCCTGGGCGAAATGATTATAGAAAATGATGAACAGTCCGCCGAAACCAAGCACGGCCAGTCCGGCTACGCCCATACCCATAACCGCACCCCCTGTAAACGATACGTTCAGGGCTTTGGCAAGAGAGGTTTTGGCGGCCTGGGCTGTTCTTACATTGGCCCGTGTTGCCACTTTCATACCGATGTACCCGGCCAGCGCCGAAAATACCGCACCGATAAGGAAAGAAAGGGCGATCAGCGGAGAAGAATGGATGGGATGCGCCGGGGTTCCTTCATCACTGCCTAAAAAGAACAGGACAATGGCTGTTGGCAAAGCAAACATGGCCAGGATTCTCCACTCTGCTTTCAGGAAAGCAATGGCTCCGTCAGCTATGTAACCGGAAAGTCTTTTCATATTTTCTTCGCCGGCGTCCTGTTTGGATACCCAGTTGAACTTCAGGGCGGTGTAAATCAGGCCCACCAGTCCGAACAGAGGCACTAAGTAAACAATTGAATTCATAATTAAATGGTTATATCTTTTGATAAAATCGTGCAAATTTATACGATCAGGGAGAGAATAAAAAGTAATTTGTGCAAAGATATTTGGTTTAGTTATAAATAAGGGAGGAACTTCAACTCCTGAATTTTTATGGCCGGGAGCCTCTCTTACAGAATCTTCATGAATTCATCCTTCATTGCCTATGAAGTTTTTCGAAAATGTTCCTTTTTCCACTTATTAAACACACCCTCAGAATATTGCCTTTCATCAAAAGCATTATCAGCACTGCGAACTACCTTTTCTGACAGGTAAGCTACTAATAAAGACTTGATTTCTGCTACGTCTTTTTCGTCTTTCAGGTACTTCAGTACTTTTAAAACCTCTAATTGTGAATTATTTAATACCGCTGCCATTTCTATCAGTTTTCTACAAAAATACAAAATTACAGGTTAAATTAAAAATGTTTTGTCATAGACATACGCATCAATTGTTCCTTCTTCGGCCTCATTCTGAAATCTTATTGCTATTTTTACACTTCCAATCATTGTGATCCTATCTCTAAAGCATTAAATGAAAAAAATCGTTTTATGTATATATCTCCTGTTTCCGGCACTGGTGGGGCTGACCCAGCCCCGGCCGCTGAACAGCAGCGAGATTTACCTGGGCCTTCAGCGCCTGGGCACCCTGGGAAATGCCATGTATATCGCCGCCCATCCCGACGATGAAAATACGTTGCTCATCACCTGGCTTTCCAAAGAGAAAAAAGTAAGAACGGCCTATTATGCTATGACGCGCGGCGACGGTGGCCAGAACCTGATCGGCCCGGAGCAGGACGAGTATGTGGGCCTGCTGCGTACCCACGAGCTGCTTGAAGCCCGGAAAATTGACGGGGGCGAACAGTATTTTTCCCGGGCGGTAGATTTTGGCTTCTCCAAATCAACCGACGAGGCGCTACTGCTCTGGGGCAAGGAAAAGATCCTGGAAGACCTGGTTTACCGGATCCGCAAATTCAGGCCCGATGTGATGATCAACCGTTTCCCTCCCGATGCGCGCGCCGGGCACGGGCACCATTCGGCTTCTGCGGTGCTGTCGAAAGAAGCCTTTGATGCAGCCGGAGACCCGAAACGTTTCCCGGAACAATTGAAAGAAGTAGAGGTATGGCAGCCCAAAAGGCTGGTCTGGAATACCTTTGGCAGCGGGTTTACCAATACCATTCCCGAAGGCAGCAGCTATGTGGAGATTCCGCTGGGCGAGTTTAACCCCATTTTGGGAGAAGCGTATACCGAAATTGCCGCCCGTGCCCGCAGCAAGCACCGGAGCCAGGGCTTCGGGAGCGCTCCTACCCGGAGTGAGCGCTCGGATTACCTGGTGCATGTTAAGGGTGAACCGGCCGAAAAAGATATTTTTGACGGGATCGACCTTTCCTGGAGAAGGGTAGACGGCGGACAGAAAATAGCCCTGCTCCTGGAGCAGGTAATTCAACAGTACGATTTCCGGAAGCCTTCCGCCTCCGTGCCTGACCTGGTGAAGATTTACGGTTTCATTGCGTCTTTGCCCGAATCGGTTTATAAATATGAAAAGCTCGACGAATGCCGGGAGCTGATTTTTGCCTGTGCAGGCATTTACCTGGAAGTGAACGCCGCTTCCAACAGCACCTCGCCGGGCCAGACCCTGAAGCTGTTTTCGGCAGCCGTGAACCGTTCTGACCTGCCCGTAGAGCTGAAAGAGCTGAAGATCAGCGGTGCAGTAACAAAAGACACGCTTGTTGCTACCCGGCTGACCAATAACCGGAATACCGAAATGGTTTTTGATGTGACTATTCCTGCTGACGCCGAAATCACCCAGCCCTACTGGCTGAAAGAAAGCAAGGAGGTGGGGAAATACCGGGTGTCGGATGAGAAATTCCGCAACCAGCCCATGGCTCCTGATGCCCTCTGGGCCGAATATACGGTCAGCATTCTCGGGGAACCCATTGTGTACCGGCACCCGGTCAAATACAAATATACCGAGCCGTCGCGCGGGGAGATCTACAAATACGTGGAGATCCGGCCCGAAATTATGCTGAACTTTGAGCAGAATGTTTTCATTTTCACCGGCGGACAAAGCAAGACGGTCGGGGTAGTAGCCAAAAACAACCTGGCCTCCAATAAAGCCACGGTATCGTTGAAGCTGCCGGCCGGCTGGACCTGCTCACCGGCATCGGTCGACGTGGAATTCTCGGAAAAAGACCAGGAGAAACCCGTTTATTTTACGGTCACACCGGGCAAGAGCACACCGGAGGCCGTGATCGGGGCAGTAGCCGTTAATGCCCGAGGCACCTACAACCACGCCTGGAAGCACATTGCCTACGAGCATATTCCCGAGCTGAACGTTTTTCCGAAAGCTGCGGCCAAAGCCATTAACCTCGATGTAAAAATTGCAGGGAAGAAGGTAGGCTATATTATGGGTGCGGGTGATGAGGTGGCGCAGTCGCTGATGCAGATCGGGTACGAGGTGACCTTCCTGGATGAAAACAGCATAAAAGGCGACCTGAGCCGGCTGGATGCCATTATTATCGGGGTCAGGGCCTACAACACCAAAGACTGGCTGACCAACTCCCAGAAGCTGCTGCTGGAGTACGTGAAAAACGGAGGGAACCTGCTGGTACAATACCAGACCCAGGCGTATTACGGCCGGATCAAGACCAATGAGCTTGGGCCGTACCCCATGACCATAGGGCGGGGGCGTGTGACAGAAGAAGACGCAGCTGTGCGCTTTGTGAACCCCGCTGACCCGGTACTGAACTACCCCAACCGCATCACCGCCCGCGATTTTGAAGGCTGGGTTCAGGAAAGAGGCCTTTATTTTGCCCAGGAATGGTCAGACAAATACACCACCGTATTGGCCATGAAAGACCAGGGAGAAACCGAACAGGAAGGCTCCCTGCTCTATACGCACTACGGGAAAGGCAATTTTGTATTTACCGGTTTGTCACTCTTCCGCCAGCTTCCCGCCGGCGTACCGGGAGCCTACCGGCTGATCGCTAACCTGATCTCTGTGAAGAAATGAATTTCAGCAGGGAATTTACCCGGGTAGAATACCTGTTCCTGATCAGCTTCCTGCTGATCTACCTGTTTTACTTCTACCGGGTATTTTCAGCGGCCCGTAAGCTGAAAACATCTGCTATGTCAGCCGTATTCAAGTTCCTGGTGCGGTCTATATACCTGGGACTGATGTCTATCGCCATGCTCGGGCCTAACTTCGGCGTGACAGAAACGGAGGCAAGGGCTTCGGGCCGGGATATTTTCGTGGCTTTTGACCTTTCTGAATCCATGAATGCCACCGATGTGGAGCCTTCGCGGATAGACAAAGCCAAAAGTGAGATGCTTGCCCTGACCGACCGCTTTAAATCAGACCGGATAGGAGTGATGGTCTTTCATTCGGAAGCCTATGTGCTGACCCCGCTGACGTTTGACCAGGAAAACATCCGCAACTCTTTGCGCTCCCTGCGTACCTCCCTGCTGGGCCGTGGTTCTACCGATTTCAACCCGGTGCTGGCCCTGCTTCATGAAAAGTTGGGTACGGGAACGCAGAATCGCGGTAAAGCAGGCGTTATCATTACAGACGGGGAGGCGCATTACCCGCTTGACCCGGCCATAGCCCGGCGACTGAAAGAAGATAACATCCGGCTCTTTTTTGTAGGAGTGGGCACCCTGGGAGGCAGCAGGATACCCGCTACATACGGCTTTAAAGAAGATGAAGCAGGCAAAGAGGTCATCTCCAGCCTGGAAATCGATAAAATAAGTGAATTTGCCCGGGCGGGCGGCGGCGAATATTTTATTCTTAACAACCTGCAGAATGACCTCCCTGCGCTGGCCGATAAGATAGCCCTGGTGGTGAGCCCGGCAGATGATGTGAACCGGCAGAGCGTTACCTATAATAAATATATATTTTTCCTGTTCCTGGCGTTGATATTTGTAGGGGTAGATTTCCTGATCACCATTAAAGTATTGAAGATATAAGTGCATTTTTTTATTTATTATATCATCTTTTTCCTTCTCAATCCGCGGTTCTATACCAATATAGAGCAGAAGAACCAGTACATTGATGACTTTAACCAGAAAATGGCCAGCCACGATTATAAAGGCGCCATCACCGTTTTTGAGCGGCTGGAAGAGGTTCACCGGGTGATCGATATTCACCTGCGGCTGGATGCTGCCCATGCCTATTTTGCCATGGGCGATACTTCGGCCGCGCGCATCAACTACGAATTCTCGCGCGATATCAGCGATCCGGGCCAGTCGTCAGTATCCCGTAACCAGTTGGGCATACTGGCCCTGATGCGCAAAGACACGTCGGCCGCCCTCGATTTTTTCCGGTCGGCGATTGAAAAAAATAACGGCCTGCAGGAGGCCCGTTTCAATTACGAGCTGATTTCGCGGCTCTACCACCGCAAGGCTCCGCCCGTACCCCTGGAAGAAGAAAAAAATACCCGGGTAGTTACCTCTGACGAGCGGGAAGAAGAGCTGGAACATTACGTTTCCGAGAACATTTCGCGGGAGCGGGCCCTCCAGCTGCTCGATAACCTCCGGATCTCTGAAAACAAAGGCGTGATTCCCGGTAAAAATAGTCATCAGAAAATAGAAAAAGATTGGTAATTTTGTAGTTTGCAAACATCGCGGGATTTTAGTCTTTCTGAATTATCATGAATACCATTAACGAAACCGATTTTCATTTTAAGAATCAAACTTCATTTTACAGGGGCAAAGTAAGAGACGTGTACGGGCTGGGCAAATATGTGCTGATGGTGGCCACTGACCGTATTTCTGCCTTTGATGTGGTTTTACCCCGCGCTATTCCCTATAAAGGGCAGGTACTGAACCAGATAGCCGCCCGTAACCTGGAAGCCACCCGTGACATCGTGCCTAACTGGCTGATTGCCGTACCCGATCCGAATGCGGCATTGGGAATCAAATGCGAGACGTTCCCTGTAGAAATGGTAGTACGCGGCTACCTGGCCGGGCATGCCTGGCGCGAGTACCGGGAAGGCAAACGCAAAGTATGCGGCGTTTCGCTGCCTGAGGGCCTGAAAGAAAACGACCGCCTGCCGGCACCGATCATTACCCCTACCACCAAGGCGCACGAAGGCCATGACGAGGATATTTCGCGCGAGGAGATCATCAGCAGTGGCCTGGTGGCGGAAGACCGCTACCTGCAGCTGGAAAAATATGCCCTGGCTCTTTTCGAGAAAGGAACGCAGATGGCCCGCGAGAACGGGCTTATCCTGGTGGACACCAAATACGAATTCGGCCATGTGGGCGATACCATCTACCTGATTGATGAAATTCATACGCCCGACTCTTCGCGCTATTTTTACCTGGATAAATACAATGAGAACCAGGCCGCCGGGCTGCCGCAAAAGCAGCTGTCGAAAGAATTTGTGCGGGAATGGCTCATTGCAAACGGGTTCCAGGGAAAAGAAGGGCAGCAGGTTCCGGAAATGACCGATGAAAAAACCGAAGAGATCTCCAACCGCTACATTGAGCTGTACGAGAAATTCACCGGGGAGAAATTTAAAAAGAGACCTGCCGAGAACATCCTTAAGCGGGTGCAGGAAAACGTGGAGCGGTTTCTGAAAAAACTCTGATATACTTCAACTCAATACATAATGGAAATTCTGAAAAGCGAAAGGCTGTCTAACCTTTCTTACGCCATCCGGGGGCCTATCTTCGATAAGGCGCTGGAGCTGGAAAAAGAAGGCCACTCCGTGCTGAAACTCAACATCGGAAACCCCGCACCTTTCGGGTTTGATGTACCCGAAGGCATACGGGAAGCCCTGAAAGAGCACTTGAAGCAGGCCGAAGGCTACTCGCACCACCTGGGGGTAATGGAAGTGCGGGAAACCATCTGCAACTACTACCTGCAACACGGTTTTACCGGCATAAAGCCCGAAGAGATATTTGTAGGAAACGGTGTCAGTGAGCTCATTATCATGTGTATGCAGGCCCTGCTGAACCCCGGTGATGAAGTGCTGGTACCGGCACCGGATTATCCCCTGTGGACAGCCGCCGTAGGCTTTGGCGGAGGTACGGCTGTACACTACGTCTGCAACGAGGCCGACGAATGGAACCCCGATGTGGAAGACATGGAAAGGAAGATCACCCCGCGCACCAAAGCCGTGGTGATCATTAACCCGAATAACCCTACGGGAGCGGTGTACAAAAAAGAAGTGCTGGAAAAGATCGTGGCCCTGGCCGAAAAGCATAACCTGGTGCTCTTTTCCGATGAGATTTACGATAAGATACTCTATGACGGGCTGGAGCATATCCCCATTGCTACGCTGTCAGATAATGTTCATTTTATGACCTTCGGAGGGCTGTCGAAGAATTATTTTGCCTGCGGCTTCAGGGGCGGATGGGTCATCCCTTCCGGCCGGAAATCGAAGTCGTTCCTGGAAGGACTGAACCTGCTGGCTTCCATGCGTCTCTGTGCAAACGTGCCCACACAGTACACCATTGCGGCAGCATTGAAAGACGACACGGTGATTCGCGGAATGATAGCCGGAGGCGGGCGACTGTACGAACAGCGCAACCTCATCTATGAGAAGATGTCGGCCATTGACGGGGTAACCTGTGTGAAGCCCAAAGGTTCGCTGTACATGTTTCCCGGCATAGACCTGAGCCGCTTTAACCTGGAAGACGACGTGGCCTTTACCTATGGCCTGCTTACGGAACAAAAAGTGCTGGTAGTAGCCGGAACCGGCTTTAACTTTATTGATAAAGGGCATTTCCGGATTGTTTTCCTGCCCGATTACGCTACTTTATCCGATGCGGCAGACCGCATTGCCGAATTCCTGGATAGCCGGCGGAAGTGAGCAACAGCCCCCGGGAGGACCGTTAAATGAACATACCATTATGGACACCGTATTACTGATCGCCGGAATTCTCTGCCTTTTTGCCGGCCTGGCCGGGGCGGTGCTGCCTACGCCCGGGCCACCGCTGAGCTTTGCCGGCATGATAGCCGTGCACTATTCCCGGTTTGCTGATTTCAGCCAGAATACCCTTATCGTGCTGGGTGTGCTGACGGCCCTGGTAACGGTGCTCGACTACTACGTGCCCATCTGGGGAACCAAAAAATTCGGCGGCTCAAAATGGGGGATGTACGGCTCGGGCGCAGGCCTGGTAGCCGGTTTCTTTCTGGGGCCTTTCGGCCTGTTTATCGGTCCTTTTGCCGGGGCTTTCCTCGGAGAGTTCCTCCACGATCAGAACACCCCGCGGGCCTTTAAAGCGGCTGTGGGAAGCTTCGCCGGCCTTATGGCAGGCATCGTGGTGAAAGTGCTCCTCTGCCTGGTCATGCTGGTGGTGACGGGCATAGAGATATTTCGGAATATTTAATTGCAACAGGAATGAAGATCAGGGAATTAAGCGCCATGCTCGAACAGCTGGCTCCCTTGCAGCTCCAGGAAGACTACGATAACTCGGGCCTGCTGATAGGAGACCCGGAGAGCGAGATCAGGGGTGTGCTGGTGAGCCTCGATGTCACGGAAGATGTGGTGCAGGAAGCCGTGCAGAAAGGGTGCAACCTGGTGGTAGCGCACCATCCGCTTATATTCAGGGGGCTGAAACGGCTCACGGGTGCTGATTATGTGGAGCGGACGGCCATTGCAGCCATTAAAAATAACGTGGCGGTGTATGCCATTCATACCAACCTCGATAACGTGGTGAACGGTGTAAACTACCGCATTGCCGAAAGGCTGGGCCTTACCGGTGTGAGTATCCTGAGAAAGAAGAAAAATACGCTGCTTAAGCTGACGGTCTTTGTGCCCGAAGGCGAAGCCACTGCCCGTGTGCTGGCGGCTCTGCATAAGGCAGGGGCGGGAGCCATCGGCAATTATTCGGATTGCAGCTTCCGTACCACGGGCACGGGCAGCTTCCGGCCCGAAGAGGCCGCTAACCCGGCCATCGGCAAAAGAGGTGTGCTGGAAGAGGTGGAAGAAAACCGGGTGGAGGTCATCCTGCCCGCTTACCGGAAAAGCCAGGTGCTCGGCGCCATGCTGGCCGCACATCCCTACGAAGAGGTGGCGTACTACCTGCAGACCCTTGAAAATGCCAACCAGGAGGCAGGTTCGGGCGTCATAGGCCGGCTACCTGCGGCCATGCCGCCGGAAGAATTCCTGGCTTACCTGAAAGAGCGCATGAACCTGCAGGTGATCCGGTATACCCCGGTGAGCACCCCGATCCGGAAAATTGCGGTTTGCGGAGGCTCGGGAAGCTTCCTGCTGGGCGATGCCATGGCAGCCGGAGCTGATGCGTTTATTACCGCCGATTACAAATACCACGAGTTTTTCGGGGCAGAGGGCAGAATCCTGATTGCAGATATCGGACATTTTGAAAGTGAAGTATTTACAAAAGATCTGCTGGTAGAAATTATATCAAAAAAAATTACTACTTTTGCAACCTGTTTGTCGGAAGTGAATACCAATCCGGTGAATTATTATTACTAAAAAGTGGTTATAGTACTATATGGAAATTACAATTGCAGATAAACTGGTAAGTTTGTTAGAACTTCAGGAGATAGATTCCCGGTTAGATCAGCTGAAAAAGCTTCGCGGAGACCTTCCGGAAGAAGTGAAAGACCTGGAAGATGAGGTGATTGGCTTTGAAACCCGGGTGAAAAAGTACGAGGCGGAGATAGAAGGCTACAGAACGGAGATCGAAAACCACATTGAGAATAAAAGAGAAGCAGACAAGCTGATCCTGAAATACAAGGACCAGCAGATGAATGTCCGGAACAACCGGGAATTCGATGCCATTTCTAAAGAGCTGGAACTACAGGAGCTGGAAATCCAGCTTTCCGATAAAAGGATCCGGGAAGCAGAATTCAGGATTGCCCAGAAGCTGGCGGATATTGAGCAGACAAACGAAATGAAAGCAAAGCGTGTGGCTATCCTTGAACAGAAGCGCACCGAGCTGGAAAAGCTGATCAACGAAAGCCAGGAAGAAGAAGATAAATTGATCCGTCAGTCGGAAAAGCAGGCTAAAAAAGTAGATGAGCGCCTGTTGAAGGCGTATCACCGGATCCGTTCGGGAGCTAAAAACGGTCTGGCCGTAGTAGCGGTAGACCGGGGTGCCTGCGGAGGCTGCTTTAACGTGGTACCGCCGCAACGGCAGGCCGATATCATGGAAAAACAAAAAATTATTATCTGTGAGCACTGCGGGCGTATCCTGGCAGATGCTGACATGATCAAAGTACACCGGAAGAAAAAATAAGAGGTCTTTTGACCTCTTTTTTTTAGTTCCGGGTTGAGAGTTCCGAGTGGTGCTAACCGCCCCGGAATCTCGGAACCCGGAACTCTCAACCCGGAACTATTTACTCTCATGCTCCGTTCCCAGAAACTCACCTACTCCTACGGCGATACCTTTTCTTTGAAACCGGTTTCTCTCCGGCTGAACCACGGGGAGATTACGGGCATTATCGGGCATAGCGGCTCGGGCAAGTCCACCCTGCTGCACCTGCTGGCCGGACTGAAAGAACCGGCGTCAGGCCAGATCCTCCTTAACGGTGAGCCCATTCTTACCCCTTCGAAAAAGCTGGTACCCGGTCATGAGAAGATCAAGCTGGTTACCCAGCAAAATACGCTGTTCCCGCATATCAGTATTGCCGAAAACATTGCCTATGAGCTGCGTTATTACGAGAAAGGCTACCAGAAGACAAGGGTAAATGCCCTGGCACGGGCCTTAAATCTCCGGCCTTTGCTGGGTAAGCTGCCGCGGGAGCTTTCGGGCGGGGAGATTCAGCGGGTGATGATTGCACGGGCGCTGGCCGACGAGCCCCTGGTGCTGCTGCTGGATGAGCCCATGGCTAACCTCGACAGGATCCATAAAAAGAAAATCATGCTCAGCCTGGCAGAAGTGGTCAGACAGGAGCAGATTGCCTGTGCCATGGTGACACACGATATTTATGATGCTTTTGGTATGGCCGGCCGCCTGGTGATCATGGATCGCGGCCGGATCCTGCAGAACGCCACCTCGGAAGATATATATTTCCGGCCCCGGAACCGCTACGTGGCCGAGCTCACCGGTGAAGTGAATGAATGGGAGTCCGGGCATTTTTTCAGGCCGGAGGCCGTTGTTTTTTCACCGGAAGGCCCCTGGGAGGGAACCGTAAGGGCCGTAGTATTCCAGGGAAGCCATTACGATATCGTGCTGGACACCGCAAACGGCCCGGTCAGCGCACGCTCGGAAGAGCGGCTCGAAAACGGGAAGAGGTATACGTTCGGTATACGCTCATTCATCCACTTTGATTAAAATAGAATTGTGGTTGCGGCCGTAGCCGTTGTAATCCAGGCCATAGCCCAGTACAAACTGGTTTTCAATCTCGAAGCCCACATAATCAATCTGCACGGGAACCACCATAGCAGAAGGTTTGTGCAAAAGGGTGGCCACCTCTACAGAAGCCGGGTTCCTTTCGGCAATGGTACGCAGAATGTAGTCCAGCGTACGTCCGGTATCTACAATATCTTCGAGGATCACCACGTGGCGCCCTTCCAGCGACTGGTTGAGACCGATCAGCTCTTTTATTTTTTCGGTTGAAGATGTGTTGAGGTAAGAATTGATCTTCAGGAAGCTGACCTCGCAGGGAATATTCACATGTTTGAAAATATCTGCAATAAACATGAATGAGCCGTTCAGGATACCCAGGAACAAAGGATCTTTGCCCGCATATTTCAGGTTCAGCTCAGAGGCTATGGCTTTCACCCTTTCCTGTATTCTTTCTTCACTAATGTATTCTTTAAATCTGAGGTCCAGAACTTCAATCATTGCAGAGAATTTTACGCAAAAATAGAAATAATAATTGACCCGGAGGCATGAAAAAGTACCCGCAGCGTATAAATTTTATAAGCTGCGCTTCGTTATGTAATTTTGTGGCGTCTGTGAACCAAAACATACCTTGAAAAAGCTCATATTCCTGTTTCTCCTTACTTCGTTGTTTCATCTTACTTCTGCGCAGTCGGTTCCTTATGTGAGGGGCGACAAGGGGCCGGATATGAATAAGATCCTGACAGACCGGGGCATCCAGATCAGCACCACAGAAGCCTTTAACCTCATGTACGATTTCCGGTTTGATGAGGCCGCCCGCGAGTTCAAGTGGCTGAAGGTGGAGTTTCCCGAACATCCTATCGGCGACTTCCTGCTGGGCCTCAATGAATGGTGGCGGATTGTGCCTGACACCAAGCAGACACGCTACGACGAGGGCTGCCATCTCTACATGGATGAAGCCATAGACAAGGCGGAAAAGATGCTGAAAAAGAACAGGAACAACAAGGAAGCCATGTTCTTTCTATGTGCCTCCTACGCCATTAAAGGGCGTTTGTATGCCGAGCGTGAGAAATGGGTGAAGTCGGCCTGGGCCGGCAAGAAGGCCATCAAATACCTCGACGACAGCCGGGGTGAGGAGAACATTAACCCGGAATTGCTTTTTGGTGACGGGGTGTACAATTACTACTCCAAATGGATTCATGAGAACTACAAGTCCTTAAGGCCTATTCTTACTTTTTTCCGGAAGGGCGACAAGGAGCAGGGCATCCGGCAGCTGGAATACGTGGCCAATAATGCCTTCTATTCGCGTATGGAGGCCCGTTATTTCCTGGTACAGATTTATGCGATGGAAAAGCAACCGGGAAAATCACTGATGATGGCGGCCCAGATGCACAGCATGTACCCGCACAATTCTTTTTTCCACCGCTTCGTGGCCCGGAATTCGTTTGCCCTGGGGCGGCTGAACGAAGCCGAGGTGTATGCTAAAGAGCTCCTGACCCAGGTAGAGGAAAAGAAATACGGTTACGGTGCCAATGACGGCCGCTACGGCGCATATATCCTGGGGTATATTTACCTGAACAAATACCGGGATACCCGGGAAGCCAGGCGCTATTACGAGGAAAGCATCCGGTTTGCGCTGGAAAACGACTCCAAAGAAACGGGCTACTACGCCGGTGCCAACCTGGCGCTGGGAAAAATAGCATTAGCGGAAAAAGACTACCAGCAGGCCGTAAAATACCTGGGTGAAGCCATGAAAAACTCCGATAAAAAATCATCAACCTATAAAGAAGCAAAAGAAGAGCTGGAAACGATGACAAAAGCGCTGAAAGCGGCCCGGAAGAAATCAGGGAACCGGTAAAACCTTGCTGCTTTTGAAGGTAGACAGGATCACCATGGTTTGTGTGCTGGCCACCACTTCAATCTCGTTGATGGTCTCCATGATGAGGGTCTGGTAAGAGGCGATATCTTTGGCAATAACCTTCAGCAGGAAATCGCATGAACCGGTCACGTGGTGGCACTCAATAATTTCCGGTACTTTTTCAATAACCTTTACAAAGGTTTCGGTGATCGATTTTTTATGGCCCGAAAGAGTAACCTGTACAAAAGTCATTACCCCGAGACCTACTTTCTGGCGATCAAGCTGGGCGTGATAGCTTTCGATGATCCCGGCGTTTTCCAGCTTCTTTACACGCTCTAAGGTAGGGGCCGGCGATAAGCCGATTTCTTTGGAAAGTTGTGCATTGGTGATCTTCCCGTTGCTCTGGAGAATCTCCAATAACTTCCGATCAATCTGATCAAGTTTTACTGATGCCATTATATATTGTTAAGTATATGAGAAGTCAAAAGAATATTTGGTACAAAGATATAATATTTTAGAATAATTTTAAAGTAAAATACATCGGTAAAAATTAATTTTACTTTTAAAACATTTACAATTTTCAGGAGGTATCGCTTCAGAGCAGCTCTGCAGAGGGATCCCAGAAGTGTTCGCTGAAGTTCAGGATCTGGTCGCCTGCAATTTGCAGCCCTTCTTTTTCGAGGTCTTCCTGCATTTTCTGAGGAGGGGAGAAGTGCATTTTACCGGTCAGCACGCCGTTACGGTTGACCACCCGGTGGGCGGGTACGGCGTCATCGCCTTTTACCGAATTCATGGCCCAGCCTACTATGCGCGGAGAGGTTCCGAGGTACCGGGCTATGGCACCGTAGCTGCTTACTTTTCCCGGTGGAATAAGCCTGACCACTTCATATACTTCGTCAAACCTTTCCATGCTCTATTTCCCGGGTGAGCTGATCGTACCATTCTTCACCGTATGCGCGGATAAGCGGTTCTTTCAGGAACCTGTAAACTTCAACGCCCAGCTGCTCGCCCAATGTGCAGGCATCGGAGCAGATGCTCCACCGGTCATAATTCAGGGCATGGAAATTTTCATATTTGGTAATGCGGATGGGATAGAGGTGGCAGGAAATGGGTTTTTTGAAGTCGGTTTTTCCTTCCAGGTAGGCCTGTTCTATACCGCATTTCAGGATTCCCCTTTCGTCATAAAAAGCATAGGCGCATTCGCGGTCATCAATGGTGGTGGTAGAGTAATCTCCCTCCCAGTCCATAATGTATTTCCCCTGTTCTTCAATGGCCGCTATCCCTTCCGGGGTGAGGTAAGGTTTCACGCTCTCGTAAATCTCTTCCAGCACAGGCAATTCCGATTCCTCCAGCGGTGCGCCGAGGTCACCTTCCACGCAGCAGGCCCCTTTGCATTTCTCCAGGTTACACACAAAAAATTTGTCTGCAATATCGTCGCTTACGCAGGTATCGTCAATCAGGATCATTTCTTTACAATTATTTTTTTGCCGGCCATCAGGTTGTTGCTTTTCATGTTATTCCAGGCTTTCAGGTCTTCCACGGTAACACCGTAACGGTTAGCGATACTGAATAACGTTTCCCCGGCTTTTACCGTATGGTAGCGTACTTCCTGTACGGGAGCGGGACTACCTCCGCTTTTTACCCGGAGCTTCTGGCCGCTATGGATCGAATTGCCTGAAATTCCGTTCAGGTCTCTCAGCTCGTTCACCGTTAAACCGTAACGGTTGGCAATGCTGAAGAGGGTTTCTCCCCGTTGTACGGTATGCGTACTCACCGGGTTAGCGGGTACAGCAGCCGGTGTTGCGGGCAGAACGGTGCTTCCGCCGGGTACAATAAGGGTAGTTCCCGATTTGAGGGTTTCAGAAGGCTGCATCCGGTTAAGGCGGCGCAGCTCATCTACCGTGATACCGTAGCGGTTGGCAATGCTGAACAGGGTTTCACCCCGTTTCACGGCATGCTTACCGGTTGCAGCAGGCGATACTTTTTCGGTAGTTACCTTCTTTTCTGCCGGTGCCGTTTCTACGGGTGCTGTTTCTACCGGGATCTTCACCGCCGGTGTTTCTCTGGCTGGCGGTACTGTAGCCGGCGGAGTTTCTTTGCGGGCCGGTGGCATGAGCACGGGCTTGGCTTCTTTTTGTTCGTCTTCTACCCAGTCGTCTTCCGGTTCAGTAGAGTAAGGAACCAGCAGGCGCTGGTTGTATTTAATGCCTTCAGACGGCCCCAGGTGGTTGAGCTCTCTCAGCTTTTCTACAGTGGTTCCGTATTTTTTGGCCAGCGAGAACAGGGTCTCGTTTTCAAGCACACGGTGAGTAATATACTGCGTGGTGGATGCCGTATCGGTATCCGGCTCCTGGGAAATTGCCGTGGTCAGCGCACTTTCTTTCGGCTCGGTGGTGAATATTTCAGGCGGTGCTACCAGGTTCTTGTTGTACTGCACAGGTGTTTTCCGCGGACGTTTCTTCTGCAGCCAGAGTATTCTTCCGCGAAGAACCTCTTCGCCTTCGCTGATGCGGTTAAATTTCTTCAGGTTTTTCAGGCGCATTCCGTATATGTGAGCTACCTCCCACAGGTCCTGGCGGTCTGAGAGGGTATGGTACGGAACCGGCCCTTTTTTATGTTTCTTCTGAAGGTAATACACCGTGCCCTCTTTCACCATGTCGCGGTCGGTCATGTCGTTGTACGACAAAAACTTGAAGATGCTTATTTTACCTTTCCGGGCCAGCTGGGCTACTTCATCGCCGGGTTGGGCAAGAATTCCGCGTTTGTCGTTGATTTCGTAGAATACCGGCTGATCGGTTGAGGTAACCACCAGGGTCTGGCGTTTCAGTTTCGGGTAGCCGATTGAAATATAATCCGTTTTGGCCAGGTCTTTGGCGTGTACGGCTATTTGTCCTGCATAAGCCCTGTCGGTTTTTACCAGGAGAATATAGTCTTTATCGGTAGGAACGGTCGATGCGGTCAGCCAGGGATTGTTCTGGAGGATTTCGCTCTCCGGCAGGCTGACTTCTTCGGCTATTTCGCTTATTTTTTTCCCTTTGGCCGGGTATTCCACCAGGGTTTTGGTGGTAGGAGGTATCTGCCTGAGGCGGTGGCTGTAGGCCAGCTTGTGGGCAATGGCCTTGATCAGGTAGGGATGCTGGGTTTTCTCCAGCTTCACTTCGCTGGCAAACGACCATTCTACGGGTACCAGGTCAGCGGCGCCACCGGCTCCCACGGTATACGAGAGAGTGGTAGAGAGCCAGTTTTTGAAAATCTGGTTATTCTTTTTGAGGTACCGGGCGGCTGCCTGGGTAGACAGGTGCAGGTTCTTCCGGTCATCCTGGGAGCCGGAGAGGGTCAGGCCCATTTCACGGGCGGTAAAATCTTTAAATTGCCAGAAGCCTACGGCCTGGGTAGGAGAAACGGCGTTGGCGTTCAGGTCGCTTTCCAGAACCGCCAGGTATTTCATATCGTCCGGCACATTCTCTGCTTCCAGGATTTTTTCTATAATCGGAAAATACAACTGCATCCGTTCCAGCTTCTCGTTCAGGTAGCTGCTTTGCGGGGTAAGCAGGCGTTGCACCTCTGCGTTGATCTTTTGCCGTGAATCAGAGTTCAGGAGGATCTGCACGTTGGCAAACTCTACTTTCAGCGGGGTTTCAGGCAGGGTCTGAGCGATTCCCGGCAAGGCTGCCAGGAGAAACAAACAGGCGAGTAATTTTTTTTTCATCGTATTATTTTATTTTAAGAGAGACAAACAAGCCGTCTCTTACAGGTAAAAGCACTTTTTCTGTTCGGTTATCCTGCGCCAGATAATCGTTAAATTCCCGGAGCAATTGTGTGGTGGCATCGTTTTTAGTTTCGTCGGTGATTTTTCCCGACCAAAGCACGTTATCAGAAAGGATCACCCCGCCAACATTTACTTTGTCGATGATCAGCTTATAGTAATTCAGGTAATTGAGCTTATCGGCATCAATAAAAACTAGGTCAAAGTTAATATCTAAAATGGGAATTATATCCAATGCCTGACCAATAATTAGTTCTATACATCCTGTTTTACCTGCCATTTCTATATTTTTCCTTATTCTGGCTTCCAGTTCTTCGTCAGCTTCCAGGGTATAAAGCCTGCCGCCTTCCTGCAGACCTTCGGCCAGGCACAGGGCAGAGTACCCGGTATATGTACCGATCTCCAGGATATTCCTGGGCCTGACCAGCCGGGAAATAAGTGAAAGCAGCCGCCCCTGAAAATGGCCAGAAAGCATGCGGGGTTTCAGCAGGTTGGCGTGCGTGTCGCGGTTAATAGCGGCCAGCACTTCCGGTTCCGGGCCGGTATGAGAAAGGCAGTATTGTTCAGTTTTGAGGTTGGTGATGTTCATGGCTTAAAGATACCATTTTAGGCCGGTTTTTTCATCTCTTATCCGGCCTGTTCGGGCGTTTTTTGCCTTTAATTAATCAATAAATAATATTTTTCCAGCATTCATTTGGAATTTTCCCAGGAATCCCCTAACTTTATTCCAATAAGCCATTATAAATGAACTATAAATCACTATTCCTCGATACCGAATTTACCGGTCTCTACCGGGATACTTCCCTGATTTCACTGGCTATGGTGGCGGATACCGGCGAATATTTTTATGCCGAATTTACCGACTATCCCGAATCCCTGATAACGGAATGGCTGCAGGCTCATGTGATAGACCACCTCGTACTGGATAAGCCAGTATCCCTGCCGCCGGGCGGAACCACATGGAGGGGAAACCAGGCCGAAGTAAGCGCAGCTCTGAAACACTGGCTGCAGGAGCTTCACCGGCAATATCCCGAACAGCCTTTCCGCTTCTGGGCGGATGTCCCTCATTATGACTGGGTGCTTTTTTGTGAGCTGTTTGGCGGTGCCCTTTACCTACCCGAGTTTATCCATTACATGCCCATGGACCTGGCCACCCTGCTGTATGCCCGGGAGATGGATCCGGATACGCCGCGGGCCAGCCTCTCTTCTTCTCCCTCTTCAGATTTTCTTCGCCCCCATAATGCCCTGTATGACGCCCTCCTTATCCGGGAGATTCTTAACCGCCTTTAAACCATGAGTAAACCCCTGTATAGTTTTCACAGCTTTATGTTTCCCTTTCGGTGGGATTATCTCAGCCGGAATAAGAAGCGGGAAGATATTCCTTATTCCGAGCGTACCGAACTCGCTGACTTTGATCGCATTTTTTCCGGAAACGGATTGCTGAACAGAGTTCCCTATCGTATTGACCGGAACAATGAGAAGTATAATGAATATACGTACTTCCACAGTTTTGTACGGAGGGCCATGTTTTTTACGCATGCGGATGATCTCAGCCGGTCGGAGATTGTTTATTACGAGCGCGACGGTGGCACGGGCGACTACTTCCGGATAGCCATCCTGAACCAGGAGCCGCTGGAGCTGGATTTAGACAGCATCTGCCTGCATATCTATAGCACAGGGGTGGGGATACTCACCTATAACGTAAATAATTTCCGTTATCCGGAGAAAGCCACTATTCTCAAAATCAATGAATACGGAAGGAGGATTTATCCGCAGTTCCTCGCGGGCCGGGACGTTTCGGTTACTAAAAGCGCTTTTTTGGCCGATTATATTGAAGTAAAAGCAGGCCACCGGTATATGCGCGAAGACTTCAGCGGCTACAATCACCCCGTTCGTACCGAAGAAACCTTCCTTCCTCCTGATCATATCCGGAGCATCTTCGGAGTGGGGAAGGATTTCGTTTTTCACCGCGAGCAGGAAAAGAAAGGCAGGATTAAGATCAGTAAACTGACTGACGACCGCATGTTTTTTGTGAGTTGGTATGGGAACGATAACAGCAAAAAGATTATTTCCCCTTTAGTAGAAGCACGGGGAAGCTTGTATCCGTCAGGTTCTGAAAAGCTGTACTCCGACTGGTGGTACTGCTATCTTTTCGGAGATAAATCGGGGCCTTCTGTGAAGAACACTAACTGGATGAACCGTGACTTTGAGGCAGCCACCAATGCACGCTGGGCCGGTTATGGCACACTTTACGGCAGCACCCGGGACTCCTTCGTGGCCATTTCCCATTCCAGGGAGAACCTGGTACCCGACATTTCCGTCCATACCCGTACCATGTATTACCAGATGGCCGTGCTTTGCCTGGCGCAGCGGGCCTCTATCCTTCGGTTTTCTTACGAGATAGGCACTATATCTAATGAACTCGACAAAGGTAGTCCCTCTTCCCCTAAGATCCGGGACCTCTACAAAAACTACATTCACTTCATTAACAAAATCTATTTCCGGGAGGTGACCTCGCAGATCCAGGGCATTGAAATTTACTCGCAGATGCAGCAGGCCATGAACCTTCAAAAAGAAATGGGTGACCTGGATAAAGAGGTTTCCGAACTGCACAATTACGCCAATATGGTAGAGCAGGGGCGTCTTTCAAGGGTGGCCAACTGGTTTTTACCAGCCGGCGTAATTGCAGGATTTCTGGGGATGAATGTATTTGGAGAAGAAGATAGAATGCAAATTAAGTTTCTGCCCGGCGATTTGGATATTGTTTTCTGGATTTTGATGATGGCCGGGCTTTCATGGTTAAGTGTTTTTATCACTAAAAGAATAAAGAAATGAATCTATGTGAGGGAATCAGATGTGATATCATCGGTCAATTATTTGATAAACTGTTCTGTCTGCTGTTTTATGTCAGTACATTATGGGTATTCATGAAGGTAGCAATAACTTTCATATCGTCCAGAAGTAGAGAAAAGCTGGAAAAACAGCGGAATGCCCATGAATTGGCGGTGCTGCAGGCAGGAGGTAAGCTGAAGCAGGAGGAAACCCATAGCCGGAATGCGCATGAAAAGGAAATGTACGAATTAAAAAACAAGCCCCAATAGATATGTACAAACTGGAATTTACCCTAAAACAACACACTCCCCTGATTCATTTTCAACATGACCAGGATGGGGCTACTCTGAGAGCTACGGAAGTAAAGCCGAAGCTGGACAGGTTTATAATTGAAAGAATGGGGGATGGCGATTATGAGGCGGGAAGGTCAATAGCTAAGCAAAAGAAGTGGTTGATTAATGATCAAAAGGGAGCATTGGATTATAAGATGAGGATGACAGACAGTCATGACGAAGATGAAAATGAAAGATTAGAATTTATAGGATACAATGACCCTCAAGAGGGCAATATTGAAAAGTTCAAGGTTAAAGGGAGGTCTCCTTATCCCATGATATTGGCGAATATGGCGGGCCAGAAGGCAAAAGAAGACTTAAAAGATTTACGTTTTTACAAGAGTATTCAGGGCGCTATTTTAGGGTTAAAGAGAGATCTTGTTAAGGAAATTGAGAGTAGTATTAAACTATTTTTTGCAAGGAATAACTTTGGTAACCGAAGTAATAAAGGGTATGGAGGTTTTTCCGTCATTAAAATAAATGATAAAGAACAAAGATGGGAAGAAGGGCTGCTTCCGCCACAAACTACATTTTTAAAGATAGCATCTTCTGATATAAAGAATGTATTCGGAGTAATTGATTATTTTTTCAAATGGTTAAAGTCCGGAATAAATTACTCCTTTGATTTTAGGGAAAGAAGATGTCATATCGATAGATATAAAAAATCAGTATTATTTGAGTATCTGGAGTCTAGATATAGTAGTTCTCCAGAAATAAACAGTAACTGGGAGAAAAGATGGATTAAAGAAAACTACTTATCACTCTTACCCCTGACTCCTTCTCCTTATAAAGCGGAATACTACAGAGCATTGCTGGGCCTTTCTGATAAGTATACTTTTACTCAGGCTAAATGCAATAATGATCCGCTGATGGTGTCTAATTTTCAGAATAACTTAAGAGGGAAAGTAGAATTGGAAAACTTCAATAAGGACATCGAAAGGATTAAATCACCTATAACTTTTAAAGTCATTAATATTAATAATTCTCTTACTAAGGTATATATTCTTATTGATTCCGGACACATTCAATATATATATAATAACGGTATAAACAGACGCTTCACTTTTTTTAAGGAAAAGACATTAAGTATTAATTACAGAATTGGCGGGAAGGAATACGCTTTAAATTTTAATGCTCTAAGAGATTCCATAAGTGAATTAGATAAGCATTTGACCCGTCTGGAACCATTCAGAAATCAAGAACAGCTTTACACTTATTATAATAAAATAGAAAAATTTAAGAGAAGCTTGAGTACAATAGATTTACCACAAAATAAGTTGGATTACTCCGCTCTTATTGAATTTTTCAAAAGTAGATATCCTTCTTTTGACGTAAAAGACTTTGGGTGGAGAAGTATTGTGAAAAATGTATCAGTTGAAAAAATACCATGAAAACAAACTACATTGCCATAACCATTGGCCCCATCTACGAGACCATGATGCTATGCCGTAAAACCCGGGAGTTTTGGGGAGCCAGCTTATTGTTTTCGCTATTAAGCAAGGAGTTGTGCCAGCAGCTTCTGACTCAAGATATCAGTGAAGACGATTTCATTGTTCCACACAAGTCTATATTTTCTCATGACCTTCAAGATATAGGACTTTATCTGGATAGAATTGTATGTAAAAATACGGCTTCATTAACACTTGATGATCTCAATAAAAATATCATAATGCCTGCTTTGGATAATCTTTCGGAAAAGGTAATTGACATAGAACCATCACTTACTGTAAACGTATTAAAATCGTACTTTAAAATTTATGCTGTTATTTCTGATTCTGAAACAGCAAAACCGCTCAAAAGTCTTTCAGATACATTGAATGTGCTGGAGTTGCACAATAGCAAAGTGTCAGAAAATAGCTATCACAAAGAAATCAAGCGTTTTTTGGAAAATGTAAATACGGAGTATAAAGACGGTGAAGATGGAGGAGAAATCGATGATTCTCTTGAGAGACAGAAAGCGAATAGTTTTTTAAGAGAGTATTTTACCCAGCAAGATTTTAATTCTCAAATAAGGATACCTTCCATTTTGGAGATAAGTACCCAACCTCTGAGAGGAATCACTCCGCTACATTCGCAGGATAACTATACACGAATATTTAACAAAAATATCTGGAAGAAAAAGCCCACTGAAGATAAGGTGATACCTGAATTAAAAGCCAGTTATGGTCAGAAGGTTAAGAACTATCATAAATATTATGCTATTCTTCAGGCTGACGGCGATAGACTTGGTGGGCATTTAATGGAAAGTGATGAGGCTACCGCAATGTCCATTTCGGCAGAACTTATCAGGTGGGCGAAGAACGATGCGTTTTCAGCTTTACACATGAATAGAGGATATGGGGCATTGCCTGTATACATTGGCGGGGATGATGTATTTTGCTTTTGCCCGATAAATAACGGGAGTCAAAATATTCTGGAGGTTGCATTTGCTTTGAACCAATCATTTATTACTAAAAAGGGAATAGATGTTGCTAACGCTACACTAAGTATTTCCCTGCAGTTATCTTATTATAAGTCACCCATGTATGAGAGCTACCAAAAGTCTTTTCCATTGTTAAGAGAAGTAGCTAAAGAGTATATCTACGTTGATGCAACAGGCGAAGTTCATAAGGCGGATACCTGCACCGTAAGTATGGATTTGCATAGTGGGCAACCCCATCAGTTCTCTTTTTCCTTTAAGCATGAGTATAAACAGTTCATAGAACCTCTTATGAATGCTATGACATTAAAAGAGGAAAAGAAAAGTTTTCTGACATCAGTGATGTATGCTCTGCGAGCGAACGAAGAGATTTTGTTTTTCCTGTATTCCCAAAGTTCTGAACGGTTCTGGCATTTTTTCGAAAACAATTTTGATGAGGCTAAACCCGACAGGGAGGAGACGGATGAATTTAAATTTATAAAAGCCGTTTCTGACTACCTGTTCGATCTATTCAGAAGATATGGCGATAAAAAAGGAGAAAATGAAAAACCTTATTTTTCTGTTATTCAGTTGTTTAGTGCATTGAAAATTATTCGTTTTATTAAAGGATTAGATTATGACCGCTAATGAAAGTTTTACATATCTTATAGAATTTCAACCCACCGGGTATTTCTTTTTTGGTAGTGAGCAATCTTTTAATACTAAAGAAAGGGATAAATACAATGAGGAGTTGATGAACTATTATGCCAAAAGTAATTACTATCCGCAACAGACTACCATCTTAGGGGCGTTAAGGTACCTGATTTTGGTTCTGAATAACAAATTAAATGCCTCAGATAAGGAGTCCTATATTGGGGAGAAAAATTTTAACGGGGAGCATTCGGATAGCTACGGCAAACTCACCAAGATTTCACCATTGGTCATTGTTGATGATAATACAGGAGTTTTAACGGTAGCACCCTTTAGCAAAACCGGGAATGATACTGAAATTTCCGTTGATTTTTCTACTGAGCCACATTACCTGAGCGGAACAAAGATAAAAACACCTGTTCTATCAAATTTTGATCATAAAAAGTTTTATGTTGATGTGCGTTGGGAGGATCAGTTCGGGGTTATTCAGTCTGGGATCTATGAAAAGCCTTTGACGAAGGTAGGCCTGGAGATAGGCAAGGAAGAAGATGGTTTTTACAGGCAAACACTCTATAAGTTAAAGCCCGCTTACAAGTTTGGTGTGTGGGTAACTTTTTCAGAAGCTCTGCCTGACTATACTTCGCCTGTTTTGCTGCCTTTCGGCGGAGACCAGACTATGGCGGGAGTAAGCTGGCGTAAATCAGAAAATATCTTCAATGAAACGCAAGTCCCTACCAGTGCTATAACGTTACTCAGTGACGCATTCGTTAATTCAGAAGTTTTAGAAGATATCGATTTCGCCATCAATGAATACACGGATTTCAGATATATCCATTCTAAAAAAGCCAGTTATTACAAACTCAATAACCAGACTGACAAAAGCGATAAGTTACTCCTTATGAAAAGGGGTTCCGTTTTATACTCTGAGAATGCGGAAAGATTAGCAATAGCTATCCGGAAACAAATAGCTTACCGAAATATTGGCTATAATTATTTTAAATATATATAAACTACTGAATATGTCAAACGTTTTTTTAATTATCGCTAAAACGCACCTTCATGCAGGAAGCGGAGATAGCAACTTTGGTGTGATCGATAAATTGGTACAGCGTGATCCCAGTACCGGTTTACCTTGTATTTATGCCAGTAGTCTTAAGGGAGCTTTCAGAGAGTACTTCGACCAGGTAGTGGATCCGAGTGAGGAAAAGGGTAACACTATTTTTGGTAAGGATGGGAAGAAGGGGAAGATCATTTTTCATCAGGCAAATTTACTGTCATTGCCGGCCCGCAGTAATCAGTATCCGTTCTTTAATGTAACCGCTCCAATGGCTATTCAGCAATTATTAGATGATGCAAAGTTGTTAGGTAGTTCTCTGTCTCAGAAAGATAAATTGGAAAAGTTGGCTAAGGAGAGCAAAAATGGAAAAATTGTAATTTTCGGAGTGGAACCTGCCCCTGCTTCTCTAAAGATAGAAGAGTTTGAGGATGATAATATTAGCGTGAGTGAAGAGGATTTTTCTGAATTGTCGTCTCTGATAGGAGATCGAATAGCCATAGTAAGTGATGAGTATTTTTTAAATCTTACTTCTGACTATAGCCTGCCTGTAATAGCCAGAAACAATCTGGAAAACGGACAAAGCAAAAACCTGTGGTATGAACAGGTAATTCCTCGTGAGTCCCGATTTTATTTTGGTCTTACAGATTTGCCGGGAGTAACGGGCAAAGAGGTTTTTTATAATGAATTCCTGTCGGAGAAGGTCGTGCAGATCGGGGCAAATGCTACGATTGGGTATGGGCAGTGTGTAATTAATCCGCTAAAATTAGACCAAAATGAAAGTAAATAGTGAGTTATTGGAAAGGGCAAACAATGCTTTGTTTGAAGCCGGATTAGTGCGGGATGAGACCATTACCGGGGATGAATATGATGGTTATATAGCAGGCTTTGGCCCTTCGGTAATCACAGCCGGGCTATTGCCAACTTTGGCAACTTATTTGGCACATGATAAGCGTAAAAAGGTATTGAATGCTATTGCCAGTGTGGCTAATATTGAGAGTAGTCCGGACGGCGAACTTCTCTTTGCACAATGTTTGAAGCGAGAAAACAGGGCAAAACTTAATTTATGGAAAGTGAAAATTACAGATGCTTCTATCGCTCTGAAACTGATGATAAGAACTTTTAATCATAACCTGAAAAATCCTTAAATATGCAACCCAATTTAGGTTTCTTGTTTTATAGAGCATTATACAATGTGAGCAGTATCGGGCTTAAGATCAACCAAAATGCTCAGAAGAGGTTATTTGATCCGGTAGATATCTCTATTTTTAGCCCCCAGTCAAAAGGATTTGACCTGGAAACCACCTACCCGGGCTTTATCACTGGAAGCGGAATGTCTCATGGAGTAAAAGGCGAAGATGATGATTTTAAAATCGGTTTCTTCTTCGATCATACTACAGGGCTTCCCGTCATTCCAGGGAGTACGGTGAAGGGAACAATAAGGTCGGTTTTTCCTGACTATAAAAAAGGGGCAACAAAAGACAATATAGAATATAAAAATGAGGTGGATGAAATAAAAGCGCAATGGGTCCACATTCAATTAAATAGTTTAAGTCATCCTCAATTTTTAACCCGATACTCAGAGCCGGAACCCCTTACCGAAGAGAATAAACAGTATATCTTTAATCTTACAAAAGAAATTTTTGAAGGCGTAAAACCAGACGGAACGCATCTGTCTGTTTATGAACGGGATATTTTTCATGATGCCTTTATATCTAAAAAAGGTAAAGAAGGAAGAATTTTGGGGAAAGATGCAATAACACCTCATGTAAGGGAAAATTTGACCTATGAAGCAAGCCTGCTGAAAAATCCTGTACCTCTATCATTCATAAAAGTGATCCCGCAGGTCAGTTTCAGTTTCCAATTCGATTTGAAAGATGGTTTACTTAGTAAAGAAAAAAAGGAACTACTTTTCAAAAAAGTACTTCTCACTGTAGGTATCGGAGCCAAAACCAATGTAGGTTATGGTCAGCTTAAAGAAATCTCCAAGCCTGCAAAAGCTACCAAAACGGAGGAAGGGAAATCCATCACTGATAGTATTACAGAAATCACCGAGGAAATGTTACCCTTTCTGACCCAAGGTAGTCAGTTTTCAGGCGAAATAATTCGGCATAAAAAAGATAACTTCATAATAGCTTTTACATTGGGTGATGGTCAGGAAGTGGTTGTAAAGAAAAAAAAATTTACGGAGGGAATTCCATCAGTCGGCGCAGAGGTTGAGATCATTCTCGGTGCTGCAGCTCAAGTGGGTTCAAAAGACTTGAATTTTTCTGCAAGAATAGTATGAACCTTGTTTTCAATATCCCAATTTTAGAGGTCGTTCGCAGCCTGACGAAGTCGGCGAGAGAGACCATTCTAAAATTTATGTTTTTGTCCTACTTTTTTGAAAAAGTAGGAACTTAATATTATAGATAAAGAATATGAAAACTCTCCTGGTTCTGTTTAAAAATATACGGCTGGATAAAGAACAAACCGAAGCACTGAGAAAAGATATTAACATCCGTACCGATAACCGGTATGACCTCCTCCATAATCATAAGGCCGACGGAAGCGTCATCTACCGGTATCCCCTCGTACATTTCAGAGCTTTTAAAGGGTATGCCGCATTGCTGGGAATCAATGAGGGGCATGACCTGCTCTGGAATCTCCTCGGCAGAGGAGAACTGGGCGAACCCTTTAGTTCAAACTATGAAATTATCCGGAAGGATGAAACGGTAGTGGCTGTGGGTTCGGATTTTTATACCTACTCCCTTAAAGACATCATCCCTTTCAATGGCGAAAATTACAGAATTTACCGGAAGCTGGAGTCGTTAACAGAGCGCACGGCTTTCCTTGAAGACAAACTGGCCGGCCAGCTGGTACAGTTTTGTAAGGAGTTCGGGGTGAAGTTTGAGAAAGGAGAGATCCGGTTACGGCTGAAGTCGCTCAGGAAAGTGCCGGAACCCGAACTGAAAAGAGAAAAGGTATTGGCCTTTGATGCCATCATACAAACCAATGTTTCATTGCCTGACTACCTGAGCCTGGGCAGGATGAAGAGCCTGGGCTGGGGTACACTGAAACGGATCAGACCATAAACGAACGCTCAGTTCTTTGACATGATGAATCTTTCCCTGATTAAACTACTGGTCGCCTCCCTGGAAAAGGCCGCCACCTTGGCAGACCTGGGGCAGCTGCTCGATACCCCGGAATATGCCCTGGCCATTCATGCGCAGCAGCCGGAATACCGTATTTATCATGTGCGGAAAGCATCGGGAGGCAACCGCCTCATTGAAGACCCTTCTCCTTCCCTGAAAGAAATTCAGCGGAGGTTAAATGATTTCCTTCAGGCCCACTACCACCAGAACCGGCCGCTTTCCAGTTACGGGTTTCAGCTTGCCCTCAGCAGGGAGAAAGAACCCAGGAATATCAAGACCAATGCCTTGCAGCACCTGGGAAAACCCTGGATGGTGAATATAGATTTTAAAGACTTCTTCCACCAGGTAACGGCCGGGAGGCTCAGTGAGGTTTTTGAAAACACCTTTCCGGCCTGGTCGGCTGACTTAGCTGAGCAGGTGATCCGTTTATGTACCTTTGGCGGCCGTTTGCCGATGGGCGCACCCACTTCCCCGGTTTTAGCGAATATGGCCGTAAAGAAGCTGGATGAGGTGTTGGAAAGGTATGCTACCGATGAAGGGCTGACTTACACCCGCTTTGTGGATGATCTGACGTTTTCTTCGCTGCAGCCGCTAACAGACCATCACCTTCGCAGCATCAAAAACCTGTGTAAGGCGGAAGGAATGCTGATTAACCCCGGGAAAACATGGTTGTACCCGCCAGATCAGCCCAAAATAGTAACCGGACTGTATGTAGATGCCGGGGTGCGGGTGAGTACGGAATTTAAGGATGAACTCATGGCGGATATTACTAAATTTAAAAGTGCTATGGAAATAAGTGCAGCACTCGAAAACGGCCGGGGAGTTAAAAAAGCCCTGCAGCAGTTGGAGGGCAGAATACAGTTCCTGGAATTTGTGGAGGGGAGAGCAGCGGCGCAGGAAGCGAAAAAGGCATTGAGCCTGGCAAAAGTAGTAGACCGCTTTGCCATGATCAGTTGGAACAGGGTAGACTACCACCGGTTTATTAAACCTCCTGAATTATGATATTATTATTGGATACCGTCGGATTGACCGTAGGCAGCAGGAACAGCTGTTTCTCCATAGGGAAAGAAGAGGATACCCGCCTGATCTCGCCCAAACGGGTAGAGAGCATCCTGGTGACTGCCAAAGTCAGCATTGATTCCTCAGCCTTGATGTTGGCGTTTTCATACGATGTACCCCTGTATTATCTCGACAAGCAGGGAGCCGTTACCGGCGTATGCCGGAAAGCCTCTTTCAATAACGCTTCCCGGATACGCCGTGCGCAGGTATGGTTTGAGGTACATCCGGATGCCGTAAAGTGGGTGAAAGAATTGCTGATTCTGAAAATGCAGGGCTATGAAATGAATCTCCGGTATTTTAGAGAAACGGTGCCGTCTGTTATGACCGGTCTGGAGTCTCATATTCAGGCTTTGAAGTCAGCACAGGAGAAAGTGAGAGAAGTGGCAGCACGGCGTTTGTCTGATATGGAAGATTACCTTCGGGGGCTGGAAGGAGCAGCCGGAAGAGGTTACTGGGCAGGCTTATCGGACAGCCTTCCTGAGCTATACCGCTTTGAAGAGCGAAGCCGGAACCCGGCGCAGGATGCGTTCAATGCGGCGCTGAATTACCTGTATGGCATCTTGTATACGAAGGTAGAAAAGGCCGCTTACACCGTGGGGATGGATCCGCAGCTGGGTATTTTTCACAAGGATCAGTACCAGAAACCCGCGCTGGCTTTTGATCTCATAGAGCCGTTCCGCTGCTGGGCGGATCGCTTCCTGTTCGATTTTCTCCGGCAGGAAAAACCCGATAAAAGCTTTTTCAGGTATACCTCTGCCGGGGTGTATCTTGACAAAAAGGGCAAAGCCTGCTTAATACCGGAGTTTATTTGCTACATGGAAGCTAAAACCACCTTTAACGGGCGGATCACCAGCCGGGATGGCCATATCATGAATTTTGCCGGGGAGCTGGCCCGGGCACTCTTTAATCTGGAGCACCCATGATGTACCTTATCAGTTATGATATCTCGCTGAGTTCCGTAAGGACACGAGTGGCTAAGGAGCTCCTGAAGGCGGGTCTGGAGCGAATTCAATATTCCGTATTTGCCGGTGATCTCACGGATGCGGAGCGTCTTAGGATAGAAAGTAAAATACAAAAACTCACCGCCAAGGCTACTGATTTTTCAGTTTTACTCTTACCTTTACATCACGATATGCTGTCGGGACTGGGCGAGATGAGCAGCTACCCGCTGGACTGGGCCTATTTAAAAGGAGAAAAAAAGATACTCATTTTATGATTTTGCATAATTTGGCCTTAATCTTCCGATATCAATGTGAAGTAAGCTGCTTGAAATCAATAAAATGTGTAAAAAAGCTGTCCGAAACACCTTTGCAGATTAGTAAGCATTGAGACTAACCAATTTCCGGGCATTACGGAGTGTGTTCACGGTCCGAAACACCTTTGCAGATTAGTAAGCATTGAGACATTTAAGGCTACTTCTAACTCTTTAGAAAGAAGGTCCGAAACACCTTTGCAGATTAGTAAGCATTGAGACTAATAGCCCCATTTGGAGCAACTGAATATCTTGTCCGAAACACCTTTGCAGATTAGTAAGCATTGAGACTTTAATTAACTCAGCAAATCTAACTTGTACTTCTGGTCCGAAACACCTTTGCAGATTAGTAAGCATTGAGACAACTATGGAGCTTTGGCTAGCTCCTTTTTCAAAGTCCGAAACACCTTTGCAGATTAGTAAGCATTGAGACTCCTTCTGAAAACATTTGAGAGAGAACGTTTAAGTGTCCGAAACACCTTTGCAGATTAGTAAGCATTGAGACAAATTCCATCAGTACTATCTCCTCCTGGAGAAGAGTCCGAAACACCTTTGCAGATTAGTAAGCATTGAGACCTTTGGCAATCATATTTTTGATGACGTGTACGACAGTCCGAAACACCTTTGCAGATTAGTAAGCATTGAGACTTCTTTTTGTAATCTCAATTAACTTATTATAGGGTCCGAAACACCTTTGCAGATTAGTAAGCATTGAGACGTTTTCTCGTCCAACGAGAATGATGTCTGGCATTAGTCCGAAACACCTTTGCAGATTAGTAAGCATTGAGACTATTTAAGATGTTTAGGCATTTTTATCTCTTCGTTGTCCGAAACACCTTTGCAGATTAGTAAGCATTGAGACTCGTCTTGTAGAATTACTAGCTTTTCTTTGGCTGTCCGAAACACCTTTGCAGATTAGTAAGCATTGAGACTTTTTTGCGTGCTCCGAAATAGCCCATTAGGAGTCCGAAACACCTTTGCAGATTAGTAAGCATTGAGACTTTTACAGCCTGTTATCGGCACCGAAGCAAGAAGTCCGAAACACCTTTGCAGATTAGTAAGCATTGAGACTATTCTTAATCCTTTTACTCTCCATCCGTTAGGAGTCCGAAACACCTTTGCAGATTAGTAAGCATTGAGACAGTTTTGCTTCCACCTCAGGGCAGACCTTGATTGTCCGAAACACCTTTGCAGATTAGTAAGCATTGAGACTTTTCATTTTTTCTACTTTCTTTGCGAAAGTATCCAGTCCGAAACACCTTTGCAGATTAGTAAGCATTGAGACTAATTCTCCTGCCAATGCTCTGTTTGGTTTAACCTGTCCGAAACACCTTTGCAGATTAGTAAGCATTGAGACTATTGAGGACTGCTATGTCAGCGTCCCTCTGACGAGTCCGAAACACCTTTGCAGATTAGTAAGCATTGAGACGTTATTGCTGTAATGCAAGATGTCTTGCCGTTGGTAGTCCGAAACACCTTTGCAGATTAGTAAGCATTGAGACGTAATACATCTCCTGCTGAGATGGGCCACTATTGTCCGAAACACCTTTGCAGATTAGTAAGCATTGAGACAATTCCCATCTCCACTAAATGGAGAAAGCGCTGAAGTCCGAAACACCTTTGCAGATTAGTAAGCATTGAGACGCTCCGCACTCACTTATGAAAGAGTTTTCATCGTCCGAAACACCTTTGCAGATTAGTAAGCATTGAGACAGGAGTCCTGCCAAAGCGCCGCCACCACCTGAATTGTCCGAAACACCTTTGCAGATTAGTAAGCATTGAGACTTGACAAGTTTCCAAGTACCAACTACAAGTCTCTGTCCGAAACACCTTTGCAGATAAGTAAGCATTCCTTGATTTCTTTGCTTTCCCGATTATCCCTTCATTAATTATCTACAGGTAGAAATTTTAATAATTCATTATGTACTATATAAATTGAATTTTCAGAAATTAATGAAAATATAATTTATAATAAATGCCCATTCCCGGGCATTTATTACAAATTACTTACAGCGACCTCTTCAGCTCCCTGATTTCAAAGCTTTCGATAATGTCACCGATCTGGATATCGTTAAATTTATGAATACTGATACCGCATTCGTAACCGGCTCTTACTTCAGATACATCGTCTTTGAAACGTTTCAGCTGGGCGATATCTCCCTCGTGGATCACGATACCCTCGCGGATGATCCGTACCTTGTTGTTTCGTTTCACGTAACCGTCTGTTACATAGCTACCGGCAATGGTACCCACTTTGCTGATTTTAAAGACTTCGCGCACTTCAATATTACCGGTAACCACTTCTTCTTCTTTCGGTGCCAGCAGCCCTTCCATCGCATCTTTCACCTCGTTAATGGCGTCGTAAATGATAGAGTACAGGCGGATCTCGATCTGCTCGTTCTCGGCAATACGTTTGGCATTGTTCGAAGGCCTTACCTGGAAGCCCACCACAATAGCATCTGCAGCAGAAGCCAGGGTAACGTCAGATTCGGAGATCTGACCCACTCCTTTGTGGATGATGTTCACCTGCACCTCGTCAGTAGACAGCTTCAGCAGGGAGTCGGCCAGGGCTTCCACCGAGCCATCCACGTCACCTTTGATGATGATATTAAGCTCTTTAAAGGTACCGATCGCCTTCCTTCGGCCAATTTCATCCAGGGTAATGTGTTTTTTGGCCCGGATGCTCATTTCGCGGTTCAGCTGTTCCCGTTTGTTGGCAATCTCGCGCGCTTCACGCTCAGAGTCCATCACGTTGAATTTGTCACCGGCCTGCGGCGCACCCGGTAAACCGAGGATCTGCACGGGAATGGAAGGCCCGGCTTCTTTGATCCGTGCACCCAGGTCGTCAACCATGGCCCTTACCCTTCCGAAATACTGGCCTGCCAGCAGGATATCACCTACTTTCAGGGTACCGTTTTCTACCAGGATGGTGGATACATAACCCCGGCCTTTATCAAGCGAAGCTTCAATGACCGTACCTGTGGCATTCCGGTTGGGGTTGGCTTTCAGCTCAAGGAGCTCGGCTTCCAGCAATACTTTATCGAGCAGGTCGTCAATCCCCAGGCCCGACTTGGCCGATACTTCCTGTTCCTGGAACTTACCGCCCCAGCTTTCCACCAGTATGTTTTCCTTGGCCAGGTCTTCCCGGATTTTATCGGGATTGGCGTTCGGCTTGTCAATCTTGTTCAGGGCAAATACGATAGGCACGCCTGCGTTCTGCGCGTGGTTGATGGCCTCCCGTGTCTGGGGCATCACGCTGTCGTCAGCAGAAATCACGATGATCACCACGTCGGTTACCTTCGCACCCCTGGCCCGCATGGCGGTAAAGGCCTCGTGACCGGGTGTATCGAGGAAGGTAATGGATTTCCCCTTGTTCGGGCCGTCTTTGATGGTCACCGAGTAGGCACCGATGTGCTGGGTGATCCCGCCGGCTTCTCCCGAGGCCACTTTGGCTCTCCGGATATAGTCGAGGAGGGAGGTTTTACCGTGGTCAACGTGTCCCATGATGGTCACGATAGGCGCACGGGGCTCCAGGTCCTCTTCGGCGTCCACTTCCTGGTGGGCGTCGAAAGAAACTTCTTCCTCGGCCGATATGAACTCCACTTCGTAGTTGAATTCGAGGGCCACCATTTGGATGGTTTCGGCGTCGAGGCGCTGGTTGATCGAGGCAAAAATACCCATCCGCATACAGGCGGCGATCACCTCGTTTACGGAAACGTTCATCAGTGAAGCCAGCTCCGAGGCCGAGATATACTCGGTTACCCGCAGGATACCGCTTTCTTCCAGCTCGCGCTGATCGCGGGCATCCTGGGCTTCGGCCCGGCTACGCCGTTTTTCTTTCCGGTATTTGGCACCAAAGTCGTTCCCCTTGCTGTGCATACGGGAAAGCGTATTCTTGATGCTGTCTTTAACGTCGCTGTCAGAGACAAACTCTCTTCTTTCGCGCTTATCTTTTTTACCGCCTTTGTTGTTGTTGCTATTGTTGTTGTTGGAAGCAGGCTTGTCATTGGAGGTTTTCTGGGCAGGTTTTGCCGGCTGGTCTCCTTTGGCTTTGAAATTTTCAAAAGTAGATTTGGAAGAAGTGTCACCCACTTTTTCTCCGCCTACAATCACCCGTTTTCTCTTCCTCTTTTGCTTCTGATCTTCTTTCGAAGGCTTTTTCTCTACCGGCAGTTCAATTTTACCCAAAACCACCAGTCCCTGCAGCCTGTCGCCCTGGGCTTTGATCAGCTCAGATTCTTTGGGCGGCTCGGGTTTCTTCCTGGGCTCTTCCGGCTTCACTTCGGGGGCTTTTACCTCCGGTGCTTTTATTTCGGGGGCCTTCACTTCGGGTGCGGGCTCTTCTGCCGGTTTTTCAGGAACCTGTACGGGCTCTTCTTTGGCTACTACCGGCGGGGGTACTTCTTCTGCAACCGGCGCTTTCACTTCGGGTGCCGGCTGTTCTATAACCGGTTTCTCAGGCTCTTTTGCCGGCTCTTCTTCTTTCACCGGTTCAGGTGTCTGCTCTTCCAGCGGCTGTATCTTCACCTCCCCGCGGGCGTTCAGATCAATCTTGCCCAGTACTTTAGGGCCGGTCAAAACGGTTTCGATCTTAACGACCTCGGGCTCTTCCTGTTTGGGCTCCTCCCGGAAATACAGGATGTCAGCGTCATTTTTTTCAGGTACCCGGGTCTCACTTGCCGGAGCAGGGGTTTCTCCCAACAGCTCGGGAGCATCCAGTTCCCGGGCCAGTATCTCCAGCTGGTCAAATGCAAGTTTGGCGTTAGGATTATTGTCAATACGATGCCCGGTTGAGCCTAAAATCTCAATTACTTTGGCTATGCCCACATTCAGTTTTTTAGCTGCCTGGCTAAGTCGCATCATTTTTTCTTCTGCCATATAATTTTCTGAATAATTTTAAATAGTTATTGATTTTTGTGTGGACCCGGCCTGTGTTCTTATTCGAATTCCTTCTTCAGGATATCGAATACTTCTTCGATCGTCTCCTCCTCCAGAGGGGTTCTTCTCACCAGGTCTTCTTTCGGTACATTCAGAACAGACTTGGCGGTATCGAGGCCGATTTTACGGAATTCGAGGAGTATCCACTCTTCTATCTCATCCGTAAATTCCATCAGATCCACGTCTTCTTCCTCAACCACACCGTCAATATCACGGAATACGTCGATTTCGAGCCCGATCAGCTTACTGGCCAGCTTGATGTTCAGTCCGCCCTTACCGATGGCCAGTGAAACCTGGTCGGGTTTTAAAAATACCGATACCCTTTCGGCGGATTCATCAAACCTTACGTTACTGATTTTAGCAGGACTCAGTGCTCTGGAGATCAGGAGATGAATATTGTCCGTCCACTGGATCACGTCAATATTTTCATTTTCCAGCTCACGAACGATGGAATGGATACGGGAACCCTTCATACCAACACATGCTCCCACCGGGTCAATCCTGTCATCAAACGATTCAACCGCCACTTTGGCCCTTTCCCCTGGTTCTCTAACAATTTTTCGTATAGAAATAATTCCATCCTGGATCTCAGGAATCTCCAGCTCAAACAATCTTTCCAGGAAAACCGGTGATGTTCTGGAAAGGGTAAGCTTGGGATTTCCGTTGTGAATTTCTACCTTATGGATGATGGCGCGGATACTGGACCCTTTCTTGAAGCGGTCTTTCGGGATCTGTTCTCCTTTGGGCAGGGAGAGCTCGTTTCCTTCTTCATCCATACAAATCACCTCGCGGCTGAGAATCTGGTACACTTCTACGGTAACCAGCTCACCCACCTGGTCTTTGTACTGGTCATACAACATTTCCTTTTCCAGGTCTTTTACTTTCTGGATAAGGGTCTGGCGGGCCGTCTGAACGATCCGTCTGCCGAAATCTTCAATTTTCACGGATTCTGCCACTTCTTCACCGATCTCAAAGTCAGGCTCGATCTTTTGTGCTTCTGACAGCGGAATTTTATCGTGATCCCAGATATCTTCCGAGTTATCGTCAACAATTTCCCGCTTTCTCCACATTTCCAGGTCACCGCTTTCGGGGTTCAGGATAATATCAAAGTTATGATCTTCCCCGTAAGCTTTACGGATCATGGTCCTGAGCACATCTTCCAGGATGGCGATCATGGTAGGCCGGTCTATGTTCTTTTCTCGTGCAAACTCCGCGAACGATTCAATTAAATCTCCACTTGACATACGTGTATTTCGTTTTATTTGAATGAAATGATGACTTTCGCCTCCCGGATCTCCTCCAGGGGCAGCGTCACCGCTTCGGGTTTTATTTTCTTTTTGGCTTCGGGCTCAATGACCACTGTGCCGTTATTTACTTCTGTCAGCTTTCCTTTGATCTCGGTGCCGTCGGTTTTCGTGATCCGGAGGCTCCTGCCGATATTCTTCACATACTGGCGCTCAAACTTCAGGGGGCTGTCGGCGCCCGGCGAAGAAACTTCCAGGGTGAAGGCATCGTCAATGATCTCCTCCAGGCGGTTGCCCAGCTCACGACTGAAAGCGGTACACTCATCAATGGTAATTCCCGTATCCGAATCCAGGAAAACGGTAACTTTCCGTTTGATCTTCGAATCAGATACCACAATATCAACCACATAGTAGTCGGTTTCGGCGATCTGCCCGTCCACCAGCCTGATAACAGTTTCTTTCAGTGACATGTATTAATCAAAAAAGGAGGTTTCCACCCCCTCCGCTCCTTGTAAATTTTATGCAAAAATACACCTTTTATTTTATTTTTTCAGGTCTCGCCCTAAAATATTCATTCACAGGCTTACGTTCCTGCTAAAAATGAAGCCACCGGGCAGAATAAATAAGCTGATTTAAGCGCAATCTATCAATTAACTTATTTAATTTGTGGGATGGTCCATGATGCTGAATGATGTTTTTAAGAGCGGTAGCCGACTTTATTCGAAAGTTTTTCTTTCTGATCAATATCCTGTTCGCATTGTATTCCCTGCTGGTTTACCAGCTGGTGTTCTCTGCTAACATTCAGCACTGGATAGGCGGCTTCCTGATGCTCTCGTTCCCGCTGGTGCTGCTCGGAAATCTTTTTTTTGTGGTGGTATGGGCTTTGGGGCGGTCAGCCAAAGCGCTGCTCTCGCTTGTGCTTCTTTTTATGACCTGGTCTATTAAAGACCGGACCTTCAGATTCGGTTTCGGGGAAAAACAGGAAGGCCGGGTAGATTTTTCACTCCTGAGCTATAATATCATGTATGCCGATTTCGGAAATTACCGGAAAGGCCATGCCGGGAAAGATACGAAGGGCATTTCGGAGTCAGTGGTGTCTATCCCGGCCGACATCAAGTGTTTCCAGGAATTTTACAACGACGAAAGTACCTATGAGTTTGACCTGATCCGGAGAACGGCAGGTAAAAACCCGTATTACGTGTACATGCATTCGGAAAAGGGCAACGACCGCGGAGAAGGAACCATAGGCCTGGCCACCTTCAGCCGGTATCCCATTATCCGGAAGGAGGAAATGTACTGGCCCACCAATAATAACGGCTTGCTGTCGACCGATATCGTGGTGAACGGCGACACCATACGGGTGATCAATTTCCAGTTGAAGTCAATGGGGATACGGGTCAATAAAATGTTTGACAACCGTCACAAGCTCAATAAGAAAGAAACCCGTACCGTACTCAGCCAGCTGAAGAACGGGTTTTCTGACCGGGGAAACGAGGTAGGTGTCCTGGAGACCTGGATCAGCCGCAGTCCTTACCCGGTTATTGTAGCCGGAGACCTGAATGAGCTGCCTTACGGGTATGCTTACGGCAAGCTGAGGCGGTTGCTGCATAACGGCTTTGAAGAAGCCGGTACGGGCTTCGGGTTTACGTATCGTAAGATCCTGAGCTTTCTCCGCATCGATAACCAGTTTTTTGACCCGCAGGGCTTCCGCATTATCCGGTTCAATACGCTGAACCAGTACAAATATTCCGATCATTACCCGGTGTATGGGGAATATGAGATAGTTCCGGGTAGATAGTTGCGAGTGGATAGTTCCGGGTGGGGGTACCATCTGTCACCTCGAGCGTAGTCGAGAGGCACATAATTCTCAATTCCACCCGCCTCTCGACTACGCTCGAGGTGACAATGGCGCAACGGCTCCGCTTGTTGGGAGATTTGGTTATAATCCTGCAAAATAGGCTTCCAGCTCTTCCAGCTCTTCTTCAAATGAACCGCTCAGTATAGGGAAACGGCACCAGCTTCTGGGATCCAGGTTATAGGAATCCAGGTGAAAACCCGGCGCATACCGCTCTCTTTTCCACTGGTTCCGGCTCCACAGGGTGAAAAAACGCCTGACCCAATGGTAGAGGTCTTCCCGGCGGTAGCCCGATTCCGATTCTTCGAGCAGGCGGAAGCACTCCAGGGGCGATTTCTTGTCGCGGATACCCAGCTGCTCGATCCGGTTCAGAACGGGGTAGGGCATAAGGTCTTTTTCATCGGTCTGGGTCTTTTCTTTCGGGCGTAGCTCGGCCGTAGGTTGCAGGGCATTTACATACTGCAATCCCTCCATCCGGATGTGCCGGCCTTTCACTTCGCAGCCGGTTTTCTCCAGCCAGATCAGCCATTCTCTCAGCCAGGCTTTATCGATGCCTGAAACGGGAGCAATGCTGCCCGCCGTGTCGCCGTCCATGGTACAGTACCCCACGGCTGCTTCCGAGCGGTTAGAGGTGGTAAGAAGCAGGTGATTGCTCAGGTTGGCCAGCAGCCATACGCCCGGGGCGCGAACCCGCGCCTGGATATTCTGCAGGGGGATATCGTCGGTTTCCCAGCTGAGCGGCCGGCCGATCTTTTCCCCGATGAGGTCGGTATACGCATTTACCAGCGCATCAATGTCTACCCGGAGAAATTCGGCTCCGCAGTCTTCGGCCAGCGCCCTGGCCGAGTTCAGGGTATCTTCCGAGCTGTTGCGGGTTCCCTGGTAAAGGGTGGTGATGAGCAGGCGGCTTATATCTGCGATGGTTCTGCACCCGTTTATGCCGGGAATATACGACAGCTTTTGCCGGAGAGCCTCCAGTCCGATGCTTTCATCGGCCAGGCGGATCATCAGGGCGCACAGGGCCGTACAGGCGGAAGAGTCGGCCCCGCCGGAGAGCGAAACGGTAAAGCCGTAAGAGCGTGATTTCCGCAGGTAGTCAAAAAGTCCCAGGCTTACCGCCCGGGCAAATTCTTCTTCTTTCAGATGTCCGCCCTTTTCAAAATTTTCAAGGATATTTCCCGTCACCTGGGGCTCAAACGAAGTCTCAGGGCGGAAAGAAGAAACTACAGTAAGGGTATCGTCTGCAAATGAAGATTTGATTTTGGATTGCTCGATCCGGTTCTTTTCAATATCTGCCAGGGCTGTGGTCAGCGTGTGATCGGCGTAGCTGAAGCGGTCGCTCGAGGCCAGGAGTTCACCTCCGGAGCTGATCATGGCATCGCCGTCAAAAATCAGCCGGCCCGATTCATTGCCCAGCAGGTTGGTGTAAACATAGGCGCAGGCAAACGCGCGCGAGGCATCGGTGACCAGCTGTGCACGGGTCTGAAATTTACTGAAGGTAAACGGACTGGCGCTGGGATTGAGAATAATATCGGCACCGCGGGCAAACAGGCGGGGGCCGGGACGATCAGCCACCCAGGCATCTTCACAGATCTCCACACCCACTTTTATGCCCGAAATATCAAACAGGATATCGCCGGCAGGGTAGGCCGTACCGTCGACCTGTACAATGGCCGACTGCCCTGCTTTCCAGCGGTGAAACCAGCGGTCTTCGTAGAAGACCCCGTAATTGGGCAGGTGCTGCTTGCAGACAAACCCCAGGATCTGCCGGTTGGCTACCACTGCCACCGTATTGTACGTTTTGTTTTGTATGCGCAGGGGCAGCCCCAGACAGGTGACCAGTCCTGACGTTTCGGCCACCAGCATCTGAAGGGTATCCAGGCTCCGTTTCAGAACGTCCGGCGAATAAAAGGCATCCTCGCAGCCGTAACCTGTTATGGCCAGCTCGGGCAGGCAAAGAACCTGCACCCCGTTCTGCCGGGCATTTTCTATGGCTTCCGTGATGCGTTTCCGGTTTCCTTTCCAGTCGAGGGGAGTCTGGTTAAGTGCGGCGGCTCCTACTTTTAGCATTGCAAACGTATATTTGAGCCCAAAGTTAAACAAAAAAAGAGAAGCGCAGGCTTCTCTTTTTTTGTTTCTTGCGGTTGCCGTGATCAGGAACGGATCCTGATTTTCTGGCCTACTACCACGTTATTTCCTTTCAGGTTATTCCACTTCTTGATGTCGTTTACGGTTACGCCTTCGTACCGTTGAGAAATGTTCCAGAGCGTATCACCGCGTCTTACGGTATAGAAAGCAGGCTCTTTCACGTTCTCGGATGATTTTTTAGCCACCAGGCTATTGGCTTTAACCTTCTCGTTTTTGTCTACATATACAGTCAGTGACTCACCGGCAAGTACTTTGGAAGAAGATTTCCCGTTCCATTTCTTGATGTCGCTGACGGTTACATCGTACCTATCGGCTATTTTGTTCATGACCTCACCGCGTTTTACCTTGTGAATTTTCTTCACTTTGCGGGTTACATTTACATAGTCGTCATCCGGAGCGGTGGCAGCAGCCACACTATGCCGGACGGCCACCGGTCTGCCGATCACAATGGCACCGCCTTCTTCCACCACCGCTTCTGCCGGAGCAGAGGAAGACGAAGAAGCTAGTACGGCTTCTGCCGGTTCGGTACCTATGCCGATAGAAAAGGTCTTGCTGGCGGAGTCGAGTATGGTAGCCCGGTTCTCGTTAAAATAAGCCACCGATGCTGCCGGTAAGGCTATCTCATACCCGTAACGGGCCTGGGGTAGTACTGTAGCTTTCAGGTGGGGGTTATACTGCTGGATATCCTCCAGGGTATTGTTGGTCAGCGCAGCCAGGACTTTCAGGTCTACATCGGTATCGATATAAATATTTTCAAGCGCAGGGCTGATGTTCTGCTTTTCAGGGATAATGCCGTGATCCTGTCCGAAGTTCATCAGGTAGGCCAGGGCTATGAACTGGGGTACATAATGCCGTGTATCTTTCGGAATATGCGGGTGAAGATCCCAGTAGTTGGTCAGCCCTGTTTTTTTCATGGCCCGGCTGATCCTTCCTTGTCCGGTATTGTAGGAAGCCAGCGCCAGGTCCCAGTCGTTGAACATGCGGTTCAGGAACTTCAGGTAGCGGCAGGCCGCATCGGTCGATTTCTGGGGGTGCATGCGCTCATCTACATACTGGTTGATAGACAGGCCGTACTCTTTGCCGGTGAACGACATGAACTGCCACAAACCTACTGCCTTTGCCCTGGATACTGCCTTCGGGTTAAGACCTGATTCCAGGATGGCCAGGTACTTTAATTCTTCCGGCATGTCATTTTCCTTCAGTATTTTTTCAAAAACCGGGAAATAGACCGACATCTCTTCCATCATGGTCTTGGTGAAATTGGGCCTTCTCTGGGTAAAGTAATTCAGCCAGTATTCCACGCTTTCGTTATAGACCATCGGCATGGTCTTTTCAATAGACTTTAAACGGGCTTTGATAATTTCAGGATCCAGAACCGTGATGGTGTAAGGAACGTGGTCCCGCTCATCCATCACCTCTACCTGGTACGGGTAGGAAATTTTAACTTCTTCGACGGGTTGCGCCTCAACAGACTCTTCATTCACCCCTTCATTAATCTGACCACTTACACTAAAACCAAATCCAACAACCGCAGAAAAGGTCAAAAATAATTTTGAGAATTTCATAATGTTTCTAAGAGTTTTCAGCATGCCAATACAATATTCCGGAAAGCTACGCTCCAAATTTAATAAAAAGAATCCGTAAAAAAATAAAACACACCATAAAAACTGTTTTTTAAGGTGTTTATTCTATACTCTTTGCGAAATTTAATAAATCTTTTTCGCCAAATGCCCGGCCCAGCACCTGGAAGCCGAAGGGCAGGCCTTCGTGGTTTTTACCGTTAGGCACTGAAACGGCGGGCAGGCCGGCCACGTTGGCGTGCACGGTAAATACATCGGCCAGGTATGACTCCATGGCGTTTTGCGTTTTCTTCCCCAGGTCAAAAGCCGGGGTAGGCGTGGTAGGCGATACCAGGAAGTCAACCTCTTCGAGAAACTTCGCGGTTTTTTTCATGATAACGGTGCGAACCCGCTGGGCACGGGTGTAATACGCATCGTAATAATCGGCGCTTAATATAAAGGTACCGAGCATGATACGCCGCTTTACTTCTTTCCCGAAGCCTTCTCCCCGGCTTTTCCGGTAGAGATCATCGAGGTTCCGGGCATTGGCGGTCCTGTATCCGTAGCGTACGCCGTCATAGCGCGCCAGGTTGGAAGAGGCTTCTGCCATGGTGAGCGTATAGTAAACCGGTAAGAGGTATTTCAGCTCGGGAAAGTTCAGCGCTATGACCTGGTGGCCCTGTTTTTTCAGCTCTTCCAGCCGGGCCAGGGTGGCATCACGTACCTCAGGGTCGAGACCGGGAGAATCCAGGGCGTCTTTAAAATAACCTATCCTGGAGGCACGGGGCGCTTCAGGGAAAGAGGCGTATGCTTCTACGGGCAAAGAAGCTGCCGTACTGTCATACTCATCTTTGCCGGCCATGACCTCCAGCAGGAGGGCGGCGTCAGTCACCGAACGGGTGATGGGGCCGATGCAGTCAAAAGACGAGGCGTAAGCGGCCAGCCCCCAGCGTGAGATCCGCCCGTAAGTAGGCTTCAGGCCCACGGTTCCGCAGAAAGCGGAAGGCTGGCGTACCGATCCGCCGGTATCTGAGCCAATAGAGGCATGGCACAGGCCGGCGCTGACAGCCACGGCACTGGCGCCCGAAGAGCCGCCCGGCACTTTTTCCTCGTTGAGGTAATTCAGGGTAGGCCCAAACGCCGATTTCTCGTTGGAAGAACCCATGCCAAACTCGTCGCAGTTCTGCCGGCCGATGATAATGGCATCTTCATCCAGGAGGCGCTGAACGGCGGTAGCGGAAAATTGGGAAATGAAGCCGTCAAGAATCCGGGAACCGCATTGTATTCCGTGATCTTTATAGGCAATAATGTCTTTGAGCCCGATGACCATGCCGGCCAGCTTACCGGCCGTACCGTTCCTGAGCTTTGCAGAGACCTGCTGCGCACGCTGCCGGGCCTCGTTGGCATACACGTCGAGGAAAACATTCAGATGCTTCAGCGATTCGATTCTTTCGAGGAAGTGCTCTACGGTTTCAGCCAGGTCACTTTGTCCGGATATAAGTTGATTTCTGAAAGAGGGATAATCAGAATACTGCACCTTTCTTTGGGGGTTTAAAACAAAAAACAACAGGTTTGTGAAGGATCACAAATCTGTTGTTCCGTTATTATCTGCAACTGTATAAAATTAGTCTTCTATTTTGGTTGCCTTTTCGATGTTTTCTTTCACATCTTTGGTGGCATCCTTAAATTCTTTGATTCCTTTGCCTAAGCCGCGGGCCAGTTCGGGAAGCTTTTTCGCCCCGAAAAACAACAGGATAACAAAAAGGATGACAAATATCTCAGAACCTCCCAGAGATCCTAAAAACAATAATGTTGCTAGCTCCATCTCACAAATTTTTTAATGTCCAACAAAATTAATAACTTTTACGGTAAATAAAACCAAAAAATGTAAAAAAGTGGTCTACCCCTCGGTAACCTCTGTTTTCTGGTTAAGCAGCCAGAGGTCAAATTTCTCTATTTCCTCGGCTACACTGTTGTAAATGAAGGTCATAAGCGCAATGTCATCGGCAAAACCTATCACCGGGAGAATATCGGGGATGAGGTCTATCGGCGAAAGAAAATAAATCATGCCAGCCAGGATGATCACCACGTTTTTGCCTTCCACATTCCGGTAACTTCCATTGGCATAGTGCCTTAAGAGAAGACCCATCGACTTGACACTGTCTTTTATTTTACGGAACGGCGACTTGCCGCCTTCTGATTTCATTTTGGCAAAAACCGTACCCAGAAGTAAGATGATCCCTTTTGAGTTTTTGGATAAACGGCTGGCTTTAAGAAAAGAATTTTTAAAGAATACAGAACCGAGTATCGTTTTTAAGAAGCCTGTTTTTTTCATATTTTACCTAAGTGAATTTTTTTCCGGTCAGAGCACGCACCTTTCAAACATAAAAAACGAAAATCAAAGTTCAATATTGATAAGAAAATAAAAAAATAAAGATATTTTTGTATAGTATTGTTCAACTTAAAAATTTTTCAATAACATAATGAAAGTTACCATTATCGGAGCGGGAGCGGTTGGCGCAACAGCCGCTGATAACATAGCCCGGAAGGAAATTGCTTCTGAGGTTGTCATTCTTGACATCAAAGAAGGTTTTGCAGAAGGAAAAGCTATGGATCTCGCCCAGACGGCCTCTATAGAAGGCTTTGATACCCGTTTAACCGGGGTTACCGGCGATTATTCCAAAACGGCAAAATCAGATGTGATCGTGGTGACTTCGGGTATCCCGCGTAAGCCGGGCATGACCCGCGAGGAGCTGATCGGTACCAATGCCAAGATTGTAGGCGGCGTGGTACGGAATGCCCTGGAGGTTTCGCCCAAAGCGGTCATCATCATTGTTTCCAATCCTATGGATACCATGACCTACCTGACCTATAAGATTGCTGCTGAAATGGGGATTTCCAAGCGCAGGGTGATCGGTATGGGCGGAGCGCTCGACTCATCGCGTTTCCGTTACCGCCTGGGTGAAGCGCTTGGCGTAGCACAAAGTGACCTGCAGGGAATGGTGATCGGCGGCCACGGAGATACCACCATGATCCCGCTGACCCGTCTGGCTACCTGGAACAGCATCCCGGTAAGCCGGTTCCTGTCGGCTGAGCAACTGAAAGAAGTTGCTGACAAAACCATGGTAGGCGGGGCTACGCTGACCGGCCTGCTGGGAACTTCAGCCTGGTATGCGCCGGGAGCGGCCATCGGGCAGGTGGTAGAGGCTATCCTGCGCGATGAAAAGAAAATTATTCCTTCCTGCGTTTACCTGAACGGAGAATACGGCCAGAAAGACATCTGTATGGGTGTGCCGGTGGTTATCGGCCGTAACGGCTGGGAGAGGATCGTAACGCTGCGTCTTTCTAACGAAGAAAAAGCGGCATTCGAGAAATCAGCAGCGGCCGTGCGGGCCATGAATGCAGCTTTATAAAATGTAAAAAACGCAGATCAGCCGGAAAAAGAAGCCGTTAAGCTTCTCCGGGCCCGATCTGCGTTTTTTTATTTTTCAGGCCCGGTAGTAACCTGTGTTTTCGGTATAAATCGTAACCGCCGCTCATCTGCGGTACCTTTGTTCTGGCTGAGAATAATTTCCGTATTTTCAGCTTTATCAATATTCCATATATCACCGGTGCCGTTGGTGAGCACATCCTGATCACCGAAAATAATGGTCTTCCCGGTCAGGAAAAAGTACAACTTCAGGTCTTCGTCCAGCCCGCTGCATTTTTTAGCGTTCTTCAGCCATCTGTAGATAGGGATCAGCTTATCTTCGCTTTCATCGCCTTTTGAGAAAATAACGCTGTCATCGCTGTAGCAATCTTCCATTTTAGTGACATCGACCCCTGAAAAGAAGTTCTCGGCAATCAGCCATTCTTTTTGTTTTCCGCCGGTAAACGTATCCATTGCCGACAGGCTCACCTCTTTTTTATCACAGGCGGAAGCCACCAATAGCAGAAAAGCAAAATACAGTACAGGTCTCATATTCACACGTTGTTAATTTATAGAACGAAAAAAACTCTGATTCTGGTAAATCAGAGTTTAAAAATTATGCCAAAGTTTGTTTTTTACTTTCCTAAAGCTTTCAACATGGTCTCACCGATCTCTGCCGGAGAGTCTACCACGTGAATGCCGCACTCGCGCATGATGGCCATTTTGGCGGCAGCAGTGTCATCAGCCCCCCCGATGATGGCTCCGGCATGCCCCATTCTTCTTCCTTTGGGAGCGGTCTGGCCGGCAATGAAGCCTACCACCGGTTTTTTATTTCCGGTTTCCCTGATGTAGCGGGCGGCTTCTGCTTCCATGCCTCCGCCGATCTCACCGATCATGACAATACCTTCTGTTTCGGGGTCATTCATCAGCATTTCCACGGCCTGCTTGGTGGTGGTTCCGATGATGGGGTCACCGCCGATACCGATGGCCGTGGTCTGGCCCAGGCCTGCTTTGGTCAGCTGGTCTACGGCTTCGTAGGTCAGCGTACCCGACTTGGAAACCACACCGATAGTGCCTTTTTTGAAGATAAAGCCGGGCATGATCCCTACTTTAGCTTCTTCAGCGGTGATAATACCGGGACAGTTCGGCCCGATAAGCGTGGTGTTATAGGCAGAAATGAAAGATTTGGCTTTTACCATATCTTTTGTAGGAATACCTTCTGTGATACAAACAATTACTTTGATACCTGCCTGAGCGGCTTCCATAATGGCATCTGCAGCAAACCCGGGCGGTACAAAAATGATCGAAACATCTGCTCCGGTTTCTTTAACAGCTTCTTCAACAGTATTGAATACAGGTCGGTCCAGGTGAGTTTGCCCTCCTTTTCCCGGAGTAACGCCTCCCACCACATTTGTGCCGTACTCGATCATTTGGCCTGCATGAAATGTTCCTTCCGAGCCGGTGAAGCCCTGTACTATTACCTTCGAATTTTTGTTTACAAGAATACTCATTTTTTACTTGGTTTGACAGATGTCGGTTTTAGAAATTCCAAAGTTTATAAAATCGTCCAAATGTACCTCTCAAATTAGAAAAATACAAATTCTCATCCGGGAAATCAGAGACCGAAGGCTTCTTTTACCTTGTCTACATAGTCAAGCTTCTCCCAGGTGAAAAGCTCTACTTCAAGCTCTGTACGCTGACCGGCATTTTCAAATACCTTCTTCACTGTTTTCGGTTCTCTTCCCATGTGGCCGTAAGCGGCGGTTTCGGAGTAGATGGGTGTACGCAGCTTCAGGCGTTGCTCAATGGCATAGGGGCGAAGGTCGAAGATCTTCTCCACCACACGTGCAATTTCGCCGTCGGTCAGGTTCACTTTTGAGGTACCGTAAGTATTCACAAACAGGCCGCAGGGCTGTGCTACGCCAATGGCATAGGAAACCTGCACCAGCACTTCGTCACAAACGCCTGCCGCTACCAGGTTTTTGGCAATATGACGGGTGGCATAGGCCGCTGAACGGTCTACTTTTGAAGGGTCTTTCCCGGAGAAGGCCCCTCCGCCGTGAGCTCCTTTGCCGCCATAGGTATCCACGATGATCTTCCGGCCGGTCAGGCCCGAGTCGCCGTGCGGTCCGCCGATCACAAATTTACCGGTAGGGTTAATGTGGTAGGTGATGTCATCGGTGAAAAGAGGCCGGAGCTCCGGCTTCAGGCGGGCTTTTACCCGCGGGATAACAATATTGATCATGTCAGCCTTGATACGGGCCAGCATTTCTTCGTCTCCGGCAAAATCATCGTGCTGGGTAGAGATCACAATGGTGTCAATGCGCTGCGGACGGTTGTCGTCGGCATATTCAATGGTTACCTGCGACTTGGTGTCGGGGCGGAGATAGGTGATTTCCTTGCTCTCTCTTCTTACCGCGGCAATTTCCTGCAGTATTTTATGGGAAAGATCCAGCGCCAGCGGCATGTAATTTTCCGTCTCGCGGGTAGCATACCCGAACATCATTCCCTGGTCACCGGCACCCTGTGCATTGGCTCTGGCTTCGAAATCATCGTCCGACTTCCGGTCTACTCCCTGGTTGATGTCCTGCGACTGCTCATGGATGGCTGAAATAATACCGCACGAGTTGGCTTCAAACATGTATTCAGCCTTGGTATAGCCGATTTTCCGGATCACATCGCGGGCAATCGACTGCACATCCAGGTAGGTGGAGGTGTTCACTTCACCCGCCAGCACCACCAGCCCGGTAGTTACCAGGGTTTCACAGGCTACTTTGGAATTCGGGTCGAAGGCCAGGAAATGATCGATCAGCGCATCGGATATCTGGTCAGCAACTTTGTCGGGATGCCCTTCGGAAACAGATTCCGAAGTAAATAAATATGCCATAGTTAAGATGTAATTTATGTCACGATTGCCTGCCACATACCCGCAGGAATACGAGGAAGCAAATTTGGTGATTTTTTTTGTTACTTGAAATAGTATTAGTTAATTAATCTTGTTAACTGTGTTTATAATAGATGATTTATCTGCTATTTCTTTGTCTATTAGATAAAACAGCCTTCAGCTGTTGGCCTTTATAGCTTCCGGAGAACTCTGTTTATGGGTATTTTATAAAACTGACAGCTGATAGCTGAAGGCTGACAGCTTACACATTCACGTGTCTTTCCGAGTGGTAGGAAGAACGTACCAGCGGGCCCGATTCTACATATTTTATTCCTCTTTTAAGGCCTTCCACCCGGTATTCTTCAAACAGGTCGGGGTGAATAAATTCAATGACCTCGTGGTGCATTTTGGTAGGCTGGAGGTATTGTCCCAGCGTGAGAATGTCACAACCCACCCGGGCCAGGTCGTCCATGGCTTCAAATACTTCTTCCTTTTTCTCGCCAAAGCCCAGCATGATACCGGTTTTGGTACGTTTTCCGTATTCTTTGGTGCGCCTGATCTGCTCCAGGCTCCGGTCGTATTTGGCCTGGGGACGTATCTTGCGGTAGAAGCTCCGTACGGTTTCCATGTTGTGAGAAACCACTTCCTGGCCGGCTGAGATCATCCTGTACAGGGCATCCCAGTCGCTTTTGGTATCGGGAATCAGCGTTTCAATGGTGGTTTTCGGAGAGAGCGCTTTGGTTTTTACCACGGTCTGGTACCAGATCTCGGCTCCTTTGTCTTTCAGCTCGTCGCGGTTGACCGAAGTGATTACCGCATGTTTCACGCCCATGGTATGAATGGCTTCCGCTACTCTTTCGGGCTCGGCGGTATCGTATTCGGTAGGGCGCCCAGTGGCTACGGCGCAGAAGTTACAGCTGCGGGTACATACGTTGCCGAGAATCATAAAAGTAGCTGTCCCTTCGCCCCAGCATTCGCCCATATTGGGGCAGTTCCCGCTCTGGCAGATGGTATGAAGCTTGTTATTATCGACTATTTCCCGAACCTTCCTGTAATTTTCTCCGATAGGTAATTTAACACGTAGCCAGTCAGGTCTTTTTTTCCTTTCAATCAATTCCATTGCCTGCGTCTTTCTTCTTGACGATCGATTTATTTCCAAAATACAAAGTTAGGTAAACACTGACAAAGGTCTGCGGATTATCGGAGAAAGTTGAAGCCAGTATTTCAGGTTTTTTAAAAAACGACTCCACCGTGGTGCCGATCTCCAGCCCGGTGACATTGTCGTTAAAGGTGTTAATGTCAATGTTGGCTGCAATTTTAGCATGCAGACCGGGCGTGAATTTCATTCCGCGGAAACCGTTTTTAAGTATGCCGCCCACGCCCACGATATTTCCTTTGATATTGGGATCAAACTGCACAAAGGCGTTATTGTCTTCGTACCTGACGTAGTAAGGTTTCAGGAAGCCCAGGCTGGGGCCTGCTGCGAAGATCAGACTTAGCCCGATGTTGCTGTCGCGTGTTTTTTGAAAAACGGCATATTCCCGGCCGTATTCCGGTCGAACAGAGAAGAGGTAATTGCGTTTCCCCATGGTATACTTGGGCCCGAAGCCCGTAAACTGGCTGTATTCCCTCGGGTTTTTCAGGTTAACGGCTTCTATGGCCAGGTACCGGTAAACGGTTTTGTTTTTTCGTACTGAAACGGGGGTGGAGCTCCTGACCACCACGCCGCCGATGAGGCTGGTGAAATTACTGGTGGTGGCACCGAAAGCGAGGGTTTTGGTATCTATGCTTTCTTCTTCCTCTTTTTGCGCAAAAGACGGCCAGGCCAGCGTGATGATCCATAAGGAAGTAAGTATTTTTTTTAACATTTTAGCACCCGATGAATAAGTAAAAATAGATTTTTATCGCTTAAAATACTAACGATCCGGAAGAATAATTTGTTCTAATGCACATCCTGTTTTAATTTTGGTCACGAATCCATTTTACCATTACCTCATGTATCACAACAAAACGGGGGTTGAACGAGAGATTGTAACCGTGGCCTGCTGATACAATGCATTCAACCGAAGCGGCTGCTATTATTAAAGGGGAACTACGATTTTAAGAGCTTTATTATTCCCGAGCTTTTGTTTGTTGAACAGGTTCCTGTGCTTAAAGATCAGGATATTGCCTGCGCCCACAATGGGCGCTATCCACAGGAAATCTTTGTTTTTGTGGGGCGGGTTATTGTACAGCCCCCAGTCAAGCAGGGCCATGGGAACAAACGGGCCCATGCTGAGTAAGCCGGTCTTCAGCACACCACCCCGTTTGTATTTGTACACCGAGCTAACCTCATCGGACCGAAAGCTCAGCTGCTCCATTCTCCGGGCCGACCCGTCGTATTTGTAAATGGTAAACGTGCTGTCTTCAATGAAGGCCAGGTCTTCTTCAAAATATCGTCCGTCGCGGGTTTTGAACCGGAAAACATCTCCCTCAAAATAGCGCCACCTTTTCCCGTTCCGGTAATTGGCCACGACCATGAAAGGGGTTTTGGTGGTGATGGCCTTGTACGATTTGGGGTCGTTTTTACGGAGTAGCTCGTCAACGCCCAGCGCGGTTCTTTTGTGGGGCTCCTTTCCCAGGTTCAGGTCTTCGGTGTTTTGCGCGAAGCAGCCGGGGACACGAAAAAAGCAGCTGACGGCAATAAGGACAAGTATTTTTTTCATGGCTGTTTTACCTCACTGATGGATACACCGCCGGATATAGCCATTTTCATTAACTCTGTGCTGGGTACGTTCAGGATCTCCACATCCTCACGGGATACAATAAACGTCTGGCCTGAAATGGCATACCCGTGCGGGCAGTAGACCGACACCATGTCAGGCAGGTTGAATATGTCCAGGTTTTCCTGGGTCAGAAATCCCATTTTCTTTACTACAGGATGATAGTTTATAGTAACCAGCACACCGGTGGTGAACTTTTTCTTTTCTCCTAAGAACGCAGAAATAAGATCTTTAGTGGCTGAATAGAAAATTTTTACAATCGGCAGGTTGGTAAGCTTTTCTTCCAGCCAGTTCTGGATAGTGAAAGGCAGGATACGGGTAAACAGCAGGCCGATAAAGGCTGTACCGCCCACCACGATGAGGAAGCCGAGCCCCGGGATAAAGAATTTTTTATTGGGATCAGACCAGCTCTCAAACTGTATTCTTCCGAGGCTATCTACGAAATCAAAAGCCGAGAAAAGAATGAGAACGGTGATGCCCACCGGGGCTATAAAAACAAGCCCGCGCAGAAAATAAGAGGCAAGCCTGTTGAATAAATATCGTACTGTATTTCCCATAGCGCAAAACCGGGGTGGAGAAGTGTTATTTCAGGTCCAAAATTAAGGTTTTATTTTGAGACCGCGTTATCCGGCTTCCTGAATAAGTTTATGACCGCGGCAAACTTCGGGCGGAAAAGATTTTGAGAAATTGCGGGGTGAGGTAAATTTGCGGTCAGTAAACAGCGCAAAATAAAAATGAACCTGGATCTGAGAAACCTTACGGCCCTGGTATGCGGCAGTACAGCCGGAATAGGAAAAGCCATTGCCACAGAGCTGGCCCTTTTGGGTGCCAACTGTATATTGATGGCCCGAAACGAGGAAAAACTGAAAGCTGCCGTGGCAGAGCTGGCCCGGCAGGGAAAACAGCAGCACAGCTACCGGGTGGCCGATTTCAGCGATGTCGCCCGGGTGAAGGCGGCGGCAGAAAGCATAGAAGGGCCTGTGCATATCCTGATCAACAATACCGGCGGACCCCGTGGAGGAGCGCTTCTGGATGCCGATGACGCGCAGTTCCTGGAGGCGTTCAGCCAGCATGTGATCTGTAACCAGCTGCTTGCCCGGATTTTTACCGGAGGAATGAAAGCAGCCGGCTACGGACGGATCGTGAATGTGATCTCCACTTCGGTCAAAATCCCCCTGAAAGGACTGGGCGTGAGCAATACCATCCGCGGCGCTACGGCATCATGGGCTAAAACGCTGTCGAATGAGCTGGCCCCTTTCGGTATAACGGTGAATAACGTGCTGCCCGGCTTTACGGAGACGGACCGGCTCGAAAGCCTGATCGCCGGTAATGCGGCGGCGAAAAATAGCACCCCCGAAGAAGTGGCGGCCGGCATGCGGTCTGAGGTGCCTTTGGGGAGGTTCGGCCGGCCGGAAGAGATAGCCGCAATGGCCGCATTTCTTTGTACCCCGGCGGCTTCCTACATCACCGGGGTGAGCATCCGGGCCGACGGCGGAAGAACGGGAAGTATTTGACGGCTGCCCTGTACAGATTGAATGAATATTCTCCTGTTTTGCTATTTAACAAAATAGTAATACTGCTTTTTATAGGAATTGTCAAAAAAAATATTCAATTTGTCATGATTTTAAGAATTTTGCCCTGTACCCGGTAGAAGATGTAGTGATAATGAGCAAAGAGCTTTACTCTTGAAAAAGCAAAATAAAAGAAAGAATTAATTGGTTAATGAAAGGAAAAGCATGGTCATTACGACTATGCTTTTTTTCGTACCGGGGAATGACGAATATCATAAACCGGTACTTGGAAATGATGTATCTTTCCGAAAAGTTTAAGTGCGATGAAAGTAATATTAGTAGCTACAGATTATTCGAAAGAGGCGGAAAACGCAGTAGAATATGCCGCTGCAGCCGCCCGGATGGTGGGTGCGCGGGTGGTTTTGTTTCACCTGTATAAATTATCTGTACATGCCATGAATTCGCGGCTGGGTCCGGGTTCATTTGACGAGCTGTATAAGGCCAGCCGGAAAAAGCTTGAAGACCGCGCCGCGGAAATTGCTGCGCGCTACGGCATTCACGCAGAGGCCGACTGGCATAAAGACGATTTTTATACCGAGCTGAAACAGAGCATAGCCTATTTTAATGCGGATATCCTGGTGCTGGGAATGGCTGAAAAGTCGCTGGAGCAGGATATGCTGGGAAATACCACCACCTCGGTGATTAACCGTTTGCGGTTCCCGGTGCTGGCCATCCCGTCCGGGGTGAAGTTTGAAGGGATCCGGACTATCCTCTTTGCTGCCGATATCCTGCGGGGAGTACACCTGAGCGTGTTGCAGAAAGTGAAGGAGGTGGCGGCCGGTTTCGGTGCAGAGCAGGTGGAGATTTTTCATGTCAGCGACAAGGTGAAGGAAATAGAAAAAGCAGGTATCCGTACCAGTACGGAAAATGCGTTTGGCGAAGGCGTAGACGGAGTGCGCTACTTTTATAAAAATGTGGAATCGAATGCCGTTATCCGGGAAATCCAGAAAGAGCTGGCAGAGATCAAAGCCGATATGCTGATCATGGTGCCTAACCGCTATGGCTTCTGGGGCTCGCTGATCCACCGGAGCAAAACCCGGATCATGGCATCGGGGAGTGAAGTGCCTTTGTTATCCTTACCCCTGTAGCCTGAAGATGGTTGTTTTTGAAAACGAGGAAGTATACATCATCTGTAAACCTCCGGGGATGTCGGCACAGGAAGACCTTACAGACGGCGATGCTGTGCCCGCACGGTTTCCGGGAACCCATTGCATCACCCGCCTCGACAAGCGGGTAAGCGGGCTGATGATCCTGGCCAAGGAGGCCTCTGCCGCCCGGAAATGGAGCCGGTACCTGCAGGAAGGAGCGATCCGGAAAGTGTATCATTGCATAGTGGCCCACCGCCCGGAAGCCGACAGCGGCGAGCTTGTTCACTGGATACGCAAGGAGGCCAAAGCCCGTGTTTTTAACCGGGAGGAGAAAGGAAGCAAGCCGGCGGTGCTTCATTACCGTGTGCTCTGCTCGTCAGAACGTTATCATCTGCTCGAGATACAGATCGCTACAGGCCGGTTCCACCAGATCAGGGCTCAGCTGGCGGCCATTGGCAGCCCGATAGTGGGCGATCTGCGATACGGGTATAAGCGCAGCTCACCCGACGGCAGTATTTTTTTGTGCTGCACGCAGGTGTCTGTGCAGGATATTTCGGTGGAAATCCCGTTGCCGGGAGAATGGGGGCGGTATGGGGTGCTACAAAAGCTGTCCTAAAATTTCGGGGTTCGTAATTTTTTTTGTTGGTTTGCAGCATTATTCAATCAAAAGAGATCATGCGCAAGTTTAAAATTTTCCTGTTTATCATCTTCCTGGTTTTCCTGGGGGTGCTTTGGTTTGTGAGTACCGGTTATTATTCTTCCGGCGACCGGGCAGGTACGATCTCCAAATTCAGTGAGCGCGGGTATATATTTAAAACGTATGAAGGCCAGCTGATGGAAGGCGGTTACTCAGGAGAAACCGGCTCGCTTTCGCCCCGTTACTGGGATTTTTCCACCAAAGAGGACTCCGTTGTGGCAAAGCTGCGCCAGGCGCTGTCTACCGGTGAGCGCGTAACGCTCATTTACCAGGAGAAATTTGTGAAATTTCCGTGGAACGGCGACACCAAATACATTGTGACCGATGTGCAGTTCCTGCCTAAAATAGAGCGGATCGAACCCCGCCATCTTCTGCCCGCGCCCCTGGAAACCGCTACCGACAGCCTGCCGGCTGATTCGACCGAAATGATTTAATGGCCGGCGACCGGTTTTTCCGGCCGTAACCGGTCGCGAAGGGAGCAAATGCTGATCGTGTCCTCCGGACTTACGTCCGGGAGTTAAGGGTGTTACATTCCTGCTAAACTACCTACCCGGAACTAATCACCCGGAACTCGCAACTATTGTACCCGGAACTACCAACTTTTTCCGTAGCTTTGCATAAACCGAATATTTCCGAATGAACAGAGGGCATAGCTTAAGCAGGCTTTCGCATGAAAAGTTTGATATATGTATCATAGGTGCCGGCGCCAGCGGGGCCGGTGTGGCCCTGGATGCCGCTTTGAGAGGGTATAAAGTAGCCCTGATCGACGGCGGGGATTTCTGCGGGCAAACCTCTTCCAAATCTACCAAGCTGATCCACGGTGGGGTAAGATACCTGGAACAGGCCTTCAAAAACTTTGATTTCGGACAGCTGAAGCAGGTAAAGCACGGACTTCGCGAGAGAAAGTACCTCTACTCCAACGCCCGTTATATCACCAAAAAACTGGGCATTATTACACCCGTTTTCAGCGCTTTTGAAGGGTTCTATTACTTTATAGGCCTTAAACTGTACGGTTTCTTTGCGTTAAAAGACCATTTTCCGTCGGCCCGGTGGCTGACCCGCAAGGAGATGCTCACCGAAAGCCCCCATATTACGGCAAAAGCCCATAGCGGTGTGCTGTATTACGATGGACAGCTCGACGATGCCCGCTACGTGATGGCCCTGGTAAAAACGGCTTACCGCGAAGGGGCAGCCGCGGCCAATTATTGCCGCCTGACCGGCTTTGAAAAAGAGGCCGGCGGGAAGCTGTCTGCGGCCCGGGTAGAAGACGTACTGAGCGGGGAAACCTTTACCCTGCAAAGCACGCTCTTCATTAATTGTACCGGTCCGTTTTCAGATACCGTACGGCTGATGGCCAACCCGTCAGAAGAGCGGCGGATTGCGCCTTCCAAGGGGGTGCACGTGATGCTTCCGGGAAAATATTTTGAAGGCGACAAAGCCATGCTGATCCCGAAGACTTCTGACGGGCGTTTGATTTTTGTGATCCCGTTCCGGGGGAAAGTGATGATCGGCACTACAGATACCCCTTATAAAGGCGGAAACGAAGAACCCCGGCTGGAGAAAGAGGAGGCCGCTTACCTCCTGGAGACCGCCCGGCCCTACCTGAAAGATGTGCCGGGCATGCATGAGGTGAAAGCCGGCTTCGGCGGTGTGCGCCCCCTGCTGCTGGCCCGGCGGAGAAGTGAAGAAAACACCAAGTCGCTGCTGCGTGACCATGAAGTGGAAGTGGACGAAGAAAGCGGACTGGTCAGCCTTTTGGGTGGCAAATGGACCACCTACCGCCTGATGGCCCAGGATACTATGGATGCCGTGGATACCCTCTTCGGTAAAAAGAATATATGCCGTACGCACGATTACAAGCTGGTGGGAAATGACGAAGAAATCAGCCAGCCGGCCGATCAGGAAGATCTGTTGTGGCAACGCCTGCTGAGCTATTACGGTTGCCTGGCTCCTGAAGTGCTGGCCATTGATGGCCGGAAAGAAGAAAGATTGCACCCTGCCCAGCCCTACCTGGCGGCAGAAGTGATTTTTGCCTGCCGGAACGAAATGGCACAAACCGTTCGTGATTTTATGGCCCGGAGGGTTCGCTGGGAGATCCTTGACTGGCAGTCATGCTTCGAGTCGGTAGAAAAAGTAGGGGAGATCATGGCAGCGGAGCTGGGATGGAGTGTGGAGAGAAAGGAGAGGGAGATAAGAGAATATGGGGAGATGTTACAGCAATGGATGATCGTTCCGGGTAATTAGTTCCGCAGGAACTTAACAACCTCAGTTCCTATACGCCAGTCCGGAGAACGCGGCAAGTCAACCACCCCGCAAGAATACCCCGTCAGAAAAACGGGTAATAACAGGAAGAAATGTTTTTGAATATACATAAGCTTGACGGGCAGGGCAAAGTATTGCTGACCGACAGCCGGTTTCTTTCGGATCCGGAAAAAAGTGTGTTCTTTGCCATCAAAGGCACCCGGCACGACGGGCACCGGTTCATTGAAGATTTGTTTGCGGCAGGCTTACGGGAGTTCGTGGTAGAAGAAAATACGCTTACTGCCGGGCTGAAGGCATTCCTGGAGAAGCCGGAGATCCGGGCTTACCCTGTACACAGCAGTATCCTGGCCTTACAGGACCTGGCCGCCCGTAAAAGAGAAAAATACAGTTACCCGGTGGTAGGAATTACGGGAAGTAACGGCAAGACCATTGTAAAAGAATGGCTGAGCTCGCTGCTGGAAAAAGACTTTGATGTGGTCAAAAGTCCACGCAGCTACAACTCGCAGATCGGCGTGGCTTTATCGGTCTGGGAAATGTCTTCTAAAAATGACCTGGGTATTTTTGAGGCGGGGATCTCGCAGCCCGGTGAAATGCAGGCGCTGGAGAGGATGATCCGGCCCACATTGGGTATTTTTACCAATATCGGGTCTTCACACAGTGAAGGATTCCGGGATAACCGGGAGAAGGTCCGGGAGAAGCTCCTGCTTTTTCAAAGAGCGGAGGCCCTGGTCTATTGCCGCGATTACACGGAGATAGAAGAAGAGATCAGAAACTTTCTGCTGCCGCTGAACCCGGGTATCCGGCTTATGGGATGGTCGGCTTCGGCTATTCGCCGGGAGGGTGATAAGCTTTGTTTTGAAATTTCTTCAGAAGGGGTAACAGAAACATTTTCGCTTCCGTTTTCAGACAATGCCTCGGTTGAAAATGCCGTTCACTGCGCCTGTGCCGGGAGGTATCTGTTAAGGCATAAAGGAACAGAAAGATTTCGGGAACGCTTTCGCTTTCTGAAGCCGGTAGAGATGCGGCTGGAGCTGAAAGAAGGGCGGGAAGGCAATTACGTGATAGACGATACGTACAACAACGACCTGGGCGGACTGAAAATGGCGTTGAACTTCATGAGCCAGACGCATACCAAGCGCGACAAGGTGCTGATCCTGAGCGATATGTTTCAGTCGGGCCTGTCAGAACAGGAGCTCATGGCAGAAATGCTGAACCTGATTCGTCCGCAGAAGATCAAAACCTTTATCGGTATCGGGGAGAATCTTGCGTCTTTCCCGGTGAAATTACCCGGAACCGGGGTGAAACGTTTCAAAACTACCGGGGAATTTCTCAAAAGCGGGGTTTTGGAGAGTTTCCGGAACTCGCTCATCCTGGTGAAAGGGGCCCGGTCTTTTTCGTTCGAGCATATCGTAGAAAGGCTGGTGAAACGGATTCACGGTACCGTACTGGAAATTAACCTCGATGCCATTACGCACAACCTGAATGTTTACCGGGGCAAAATCGGGCCTCAGACCCGGCTGATGGTGATGGTAAAGGCGTTTGCCTATGGCAGTGGCAATGAAGTGGCGGCCTGGCTGCAATACCACCGGGTAGATTACCTCACCGTGGCATACCCGGATGAAGGAGTGGCGCTCCGGCAAAACGGGATTACCCTGCCCATCATGGTCATGAATGCCGATCCCGACAGCTATTCCACCTTGTTTGAGCACCGTCTCGAGCCGGAGATTTACAGCTTTCGTGTGCTGGAAGCCTACCTGAAAGCCAAAAAGCTCTGGCGACCGGAAGAAGTCACCCGGGTGCACCTGAAAATTGATACGGGTATGCATCGCCTGGGTTTTATGGAGAGTGAAACGGGGAAGTTAGTGGAAATACTAAAGGAAAATCCTGCCGTGGAGGTGGCCACTATCTTCAGCCACCTGGTGGGAGCAGACGCTGAAGAGCACAATGCGTTTTCACGCGGGCAAATTGCTTGTTTTGAGCGGGTATCTGCCCGCATAATTTCAGAAACAGGGTGTAGACCACTCCGGCATATCTGCAATACCGCCGGAATTACCCGGTTTCCGGAGGCCCGGTACGATATGGTACGGCTGGGGATCGGGCTATACGGAGTGGAATCGTCGGGCCTGGAAACCGGTGTTCTCGAACCGGTAGCTACCCTTAAAACAACCATTTCGCAGATTAAGCAGCTCCCTGCAGGAGAAACCGTGGGATACAGCCGCAGCGGCGTGCTGGAGCGCAACTCCCGCATTGCTACTATTGCCATTGGCTATGCCGATGGCTATGACCGGCGCTTCGGCAAGGGCAAAGCCATGGTAAATGTTAACGGAACCCTGTGTAAAACCGTAGGCAACATCTGCATGGATATGACCATGATCGACGTGACCGATGCCGTATGCGAAGAAGGTGACGAGGTGATTGTTTTTGGCGGAAAGCCCGGCATTGCCGAACTGGCAGCGCAGATAGGCACTATTCCGTATGAGCTGTTGACGGGGGTATCAGAACGCGTGAAACGGGTATTTTATCACGCATAATATCAGGATAGACTCCGATATTTTCTACTATTTCCCATCAAGTACCAGCACCCAGTCGTGCCCGTATCCCGAAGAGGGCGGGGTGAAAAAAAGCTTCCCGGTATTCTCCCGTTCTCCCGCCTCTTTTATTTCCCCGTTTCTCGGGTTGTACCAGCCGGCTTTGAGCTTTTTACCGGTTATTTTACCGGCATTTACGGTAAAAGGCTTACCACTGGCCGTATAGATAAATGCATAGTCTTTGCCCCGGGTGGCCTGTATTCTTTGGTGGGCGTCGTAGTCATTTTCATCTACCAGGCCCTGGTCGGGAACACGGTCTGTAACCGGCCGCGAAGCGAGCAGCTTTTTTAAATGCTTCATCTGGTTGGCACCGGGGAGGTCGAGGGCATCGTACCAGTAGTGATGCGGGCCATTGACCGGCTCTGCTCCCGGCCGGTTCATCTGCCATACGCTGTGGCATCCGTACGTAACTCCGAAACCACCGGCAAAAACACCCAGGTAAACCGCTTTGCGCACATCATAGGCGCTGGAGGTCCCCAGGTCGCCGGCATTGAAGCAAACGGGATGGTCTTCGTATATAGGTTCTCCGTCAATTACGGGTTTAACAGGTGTACGGTTCCAGGCATTATATATCTTTTCGTATACGTTGATATCCCGGCAGTGACCTGTCTGGAACATATTGAAATCAAGCCAGGGGTCCTGGTGGAACCATTCTGAAGCGCCCTCTTCGTTGGGCTGCGGATGAAAGGTAATCAATGCCCTGCCGGGTCCGCCGGTACCTTCTTCAATGCCCCGGGCCATGGCCCGCCAGACTTCTGCATCTTCCGGGCCCTTTCTGGGGTTGCGGTCACCGCCCATTACCCAGATAATATTTGTACGGTCTTTGTAGCGGTTTCCTATCCACCGGCCATATTGAAAGGCGTTTTCCTTATCGAAAATCTCGGGCCCTTTGCCCCAGGCGTCCTTATACAGCTTATCGCCCCAGGTGGGCAGCAGCGCCAGGGTAAGCCCGAGGGCGTTGGCCTTGTCAATAATGAAGTCCACGTGTTCAAAATAGCGTTCATCCGGACGGGCGGGGTCATTACCAGTCAGCGGTGTATGCCCGTAGGCATTCGGGCTGCTCAGCCCGTCAAGCTCTGCCAGAACTACTGCCTGGATCACCGTAAACCCCTGATCTGCCCGCCTGGTGAGGTATTGCTCTGCCGATTCGCGGTTCAGGGCGTGAAAAAGTTCCCAGGCTGTATCGCCTATCCAGATAAAAGGCTTCCGGTCTTTCAGGATATAACGATGATTTTCACTTACGGTAAAGGTCTGGGCGTTGCACAAAGGAATACCCAAAAAGAGAAAAAGAATAAAGACGCGCATCATCCGGTAAAATAAGATAGAAGCAAATGTACTACCTCAGCCTGAAAGAATCCAGGTTACTGCTGATTCTGTTAAGATAGGCTTCGAATTGCGGGGTTTCTGCTGTAAAGGTAATAATGTACATTTTACTGTCTTTGATGTGGTAGTATTGTTTCCAGGTCTGATGAAACCCGCTTTTAAGGCCTTTGTAAATGATATATTCGCTGTTGCCGGAAAGCTTTTTCCTTTCCAGGAGCTCAAAGTTTTCAATCACAGAGGGGAGATACCCGATAGAAAAGGCGGTATATTTTTCTACTGGGTAGTTTTTGGAAGGAGCATCTGCTACGGTGATGTTGATATTTTCCAGGAAAGTGTCAGAAGGGCTGTCCTGCGGGGCCAGAAAGGAGCAGTCGGTTTCCGTACAGTTATCTTTTACTTTCCATCCGTCCGGGATGTCCAGGGTGTAGGAGAAATTGCGGAGGGAATCAGCAGGGAGGGCATGGGCTCTGAAAACAACGAAGCAAAACAGCAACAGTAATTTTTTCATAACGGTTATTTGTCAAAATAATGCCCCATAGCGGAAATATGCTTAATTTATCTCTACAATTTTCCCGAAATCGTCCCAGAAGCTGGGATAGGATTTGGCCACCACTCCGGGTTCTTTGATAACCATGTCTCTTAACATGGCTACGGGGGCAAAGGCCATGGCCATGCGGTGATCGTCGTAGGTGTCGATCACCGGCATTTCAACAGGGTTGAAGAAATGCGTGACCTTGTATTTATGGTTGGGCTCAATTTCTATAAGCTCAGCTCCTATTTTCTTCAGCTCGTTCTGCAGGGCCAGCACACGGTCGGTTTCTTTGATCTTCAGGCTTTCTATGCCGGTGAGCTCCCCTTCCATTTTCAGGCCGGCCAGCACTACGGCTACGGTTTGGGTGAGATCGGGACAGTTGGAGAAATCCCAACGGAAAGTATGGACCGGAGAGATCTTTTCCAGTAAGACACCGTCTTCGGTAAAGGTACTTTTTACGCCCAGTTGAGCCATAATGTCTGTGATGGCGCTGTCGCCCTGCAGGGAGTTCTGCTTCAGGCCCAGCAATTCAATCCTGGAGCCGGGATGCCCGGCCAGCGCTACTACCGAATACCAGTAGGAAGCTCCTGACCAGTCGGATTCAATTTTATAGGTAACGGGTTGGTACGCCTGGGGCTCTACCCGCAGTTTTTTGTTTTCCCAGTCGGCCGAAACCTGCACACCGGAGGCTTCCATCTGCCGGATGGTCATGGTGATATAGGGTACAGAGCCCACTTCGCCCAGCAACTCAATCTCCAGCCCTTTTTCCAGCCGGGGGGCAATCATAAGAAGGGCGGAAATGTACTGGCTGCTTACATCACCGCGGATGCTGATCTTACGGGTTTTCTGGGGACCGAAGCCGTTGATCTTCAATGGAGGGTACCCTTCCCTGTCCAGGTATTCAATATCGGCGCCCAGCTCTTTCAGGGCTTCTGCCAGCAGGCCGATAGGCCTTTCGCACATCCGGGCGGTTCCGGTCATAATACGGGGCTGGTTGGTCACTGAAAAATAGGCTGTCAGGAAACGCATGGTTGTACCGGCATCCAGCACATCAGCAACAGGGCCTTCAGATTCCAGCAAACGGATCATCGTTTGGGTATCGCGGGCAGTGGAAAGGTTTTGTAAATCGCTTTTAAAGCCGGTCAGCGCATGAATGATCAAAGCCCGGTTACTTTCACTTTTCGAAGATGCAAGGGCTATTCGTTCGTTAAATTCTCCTGACGGTTTCCTGATATGATACTGACTCAAAGCAAATATGTTTTGTTGAAGAGCAAAGATAAAGTTATTTTTTAGTGGAAATTACAGCGGCTGTTTTTATTTGGTTTTTTGTGTCTGCACAGCATATTATATGGTATTTTTCTAAGTTTTGGTTTAACCATTTACCGCTTGTCCGGTTTCGAAACCTATCTTCTTTTGAAAGCATACGTTTATCCGAAAGTTGTTGCCCAAACCGGTATATATAATATTTTTGTCATAAGAAAAACGAATTCTAACACTTAAATTTATATATATTATGTATCCTGTACTTGCTATTGTGTTTTTGGTGGTGGTTCTGATTATGATGGGGGTGAAGGTGGTACCCCAGCAGACCGCATTTATTGCAGAGCGCCTGGGGAAGTTCAACGGTGTGCTCCAACCCGGTATTAACTTTATTATCCCGTTTTTTGACCGGATTGCGTACAAGCACAGCCTGAAAGAAAAGGCGTACGATATTCATGAGCAGATCTGTATCACCAAAGATAACGTTCAGGTGCGGGTCGACGGGGTGATCTTCCTGCAGGTGATTGATCCGAAACAGGCGTCGTACGGTATTAACGACTTTGTGTTTGCGGTAACCCAGCTGGCCCAGACCACCATGCGGAGTGAGATCGGTAAAATTGATCTCGATAAAACCTTCGTGGAACGGATGGTCATTAACCACGCCGTGGTGGCGGCTATTGACGAGGCGGCCATTGGCTGGGGTGTGAAAGTATTGCGTTACGAGATCAAGAACATTACGCCTCCGGCTACCGTGCTGCAGGCCATGGAAAAGCAGATGCAGGCAGAGCGGGAAAGGCGCTCGGTGATCCTGGAATCAGAAGGTAAGAAACAATTTGCCATCAATGTGGCTGAAGGAGAGAAGGCCCGGCTGGTGCTGGAATCGGAAGCCCAGAAGCTGCAGCAGATCAACCAGGCAGAAGGTGAGGCATCGGCTATCCGTTCGGTGGCTGAAGCTAAGGCAGAGTCTATCCGCCTGATCGCAGAGGCGCTCCAGGAAAAAGGCGGGATGGAAGCCCTGCAGCTGCGGGTAGCGGAAGATTACATTGAGCAGTTCGGTAAACTGGCTAAAACGAACAATACTATTATCCTGCCGTCTAATCTGGCCGATATGTCAGGCGTTATAGCTACAGCAATGAGTGTTATTAAACAAGAAAAATCGAAGTAAATATGGAACCCATCAGCATCTGGATAGTTATCGGAGTGGCCCTCCTGATTGCCGAAATCCTTTCGGTATCGTTTTACTCCATCTTTTTTGGAATGGGGGCATTGATTACCGCGCTTTTTATTTACCTGGGTTTTGCCGACGACCTGACGACCCAGCTACTGATTTTCGGGGTGGCGTCATTGGGAAGCCTGCTGATCTTCCGGCAGCGGCTGCTGGAAGTATTCAATAAGAACGCAAAAGAATTTAAGGAGATCGTAGATGACTTTGCCCGGGTATCGGCCCCCATTCCGCCGCACGGCGAAGGGAAAGTCTTTTATCGCGGCGCCGACTGGATCGCCTATTCTGACGCCGAACAGAGCATTGAAAAGAATGCCCGGGTGAAGATCAGGAAGATCGACGGGATCAAGCTGATCGTAGATCCCGCCTGAGAAACGCATCGGGCAGAAAGAAGCTGTTCCGGCAAATACATCAACTGACGTGTTGACAGGACCTGTAGCAGGTTCTTCACTACGGTGTCGGATGTATTTGCCGGAGCAGCTTCGCTGTTTTAATACCGCATAACCACCAACAACTGCTTCTTTGCAGTCGCATAGCTGCCTGCACCTGATTTTTATTTTATTTGCAACAATGTTGCAATAATAAATGTTAATTATATTTGCATCATTGTTGCAAATAAATGGGCATTTAAAAAAACAGGATATGAAACGAACAGGCAAATTACCGGTAACCGTATTAAGCGGTTTCCTGGGGGCAGGGAAAACTACCCTGCTCAATCATATTTTACACAATAAGGAGGGGCTAAAAGTAGCGGTCATCGTTAACGACATGAGCGAAGTAAACGTAGATGCCCGCCTGGTGGAGAGCCAGGATACTCTCTCACGTACAGAAGAAAGACTGGTGGAAATGAGTAACGGCTGTATCTGCTGCACCTTGCGTGAAGACCTGATGACCGAAGTGGAAAAGCTGGCAAAAGAGCAGAAATTCGACTACCTCCTGATCGAGAGTACGGGCATCAGTGAGCCCGTGCCCGTAGCGCAGACGTTTTCGTATGTGGATGAGCAGAGCGGTATCGACCTGTCGCGCTTCAGCTACATCGATACCATGGTTACCGTGGTAGACTGCTATAATTTCTTCAATGATTTCGGAACTAACGAGCTTTTGCAGGACCGTCGCCTCACCGACATGGAAGGCGACCACCGCACCATCGTTAACCTGCTGACCGACCAGATCGAGTTTGCCAATGTGATTATCCTGAACAAGGCCGATCTGGTAGATGCCCATACATTGGGTTTGCTGAAGGCTTCCCTGAAAAAGCTGAACCCCGGCGCCCGGATCATCCCCGCAGTTTTCGGGAAGGTACCGCCCGGTGAAATGCTGAATACCGGACTTTTTGACTTTGAGGAGGCGCAATATTCGGCCGGCTGGCAAAAAGAGCTGGAAGCGGAGAGCCATAAACCCGAAACCGAAGAGTACGGGATAAGCTCATTTGTATTCCGTGACCGCAGGCCTTTTCACCCGGAGCGTTTCTGGAAATACCTCAATGAAGAATACCCCGAAGGTGTCATACGGGCAAAAGGTCTTTTCTGGCTGGCTTCCCGGCCGGATGATGCGCTTAATTTTTCACAGGCCGGCGGCTCGTCGCGACTGGAACCGGCCGGTGTATGGTGGTGCAGCATGCCGTACGGAGAGCGGGTACAGTATGCCGCTTTTGTGCATAACCGGGAGATAATTGAAAGCCGGTGGAGCAGGCAGTGGGGCGACCGTATGAACGAGCTGGTGTTTATCGGGCAGGATATGGACAAAGAAAAAATGATCAGCGATCTGCATGGATGCCTGCTGAATGAAGCGGAAACGGATGCTTTTGAGCGGGGAGAAACTTTTATGGATTTTTTTGAAAATATATTTGTTAGATAAATCTAACTTTTATATTTTTGTGAATCAATAATAAAAATAGACATATGAAATAGTCATGAGCAGTCAGCTATCAGCTATCAGAAGTCGGGCACACCGGGTGACGTATCACCAACCGGCCCATGATAAGCGGTCCGCCGCTGCGGCTGACTGCTGATAGCTGAAGGCTGAAAGCTAAAATTTTATACGCATGAAATATATTTTGACATTCCTGATTATCCTGACCGGAGGTGCAGTTGTTCTGGGCCAGACCGGCAGCTTGACCGGCAGGGTGGCAGCAGGAGGTAAGCCGCTGGAATCTGCCACTGTTACCGTGAAAGAGAAAAACCTGGGAACCATAACAGATGAAGAAGGCCGGTTTTTGCTGGCTGAGGTGCCCCTTGGCAAGCAGACCATTGAAGTGAGCCTGATAGGATACGGACGAGAGATCGTAACCGTGGAGGTGAAGCCGGGGGCAAACAGGGTGAACGATATAGAATTAAAGCCAATAGATCATTCGCTGGAGGAGGTAGTGATCAGCGGAACGATGAAGGAGGTTTCCCGGCTGGAAAGTCCTGTGCCGGTAGAAGTTTTTACGGCGCGATTCTTTAAATCGAACCCCACACCTTCGGTATTTGACGCTCTGCAGATCGTCAACGGTGTACGGCCACAGGTAAATTGCAACGTATGCAATACCGGTGATATCCACATTAACGGGCTGGAGGGGCCGTATACCATGATACTGATTGACGGAATGCCCATTGTAAGTGGCTTGTCTACCGTGTACGGGCTCAGCGGCATTCCACAGGCGCTGATTGAACGAATGGAAGTAGTGAAAGGCCCTGCTTCCACGCTTTACGGCAGTGAAGCGGTAGGAGGCCTGATCAACATTATTACCAAAACGCCTCTGAAAGCACCCCGGTTTTCAGCCGATGCTTTTGCCACTACCTGGGGAGAGGTCAGCACAGACCTGGCGGGGAAGTTTACATTGGGGGAAAAGACCCGCTCTCTTTTGGGGGTGAATTATTTCAATTACCAGAATCCGCTGGATAAGAACCACGATAATTTCACCGACCTTACCCTGCAGAACAGGATATCGGTTTTTAATAAATGGGATTTTCAGCAGAGGCATGGCCGGGCGCTGTCGGTAGCAGGCAGATACATGTATGAGGACCGCTGGGGCGGCGAAATGAACTGGAACCGCTCGTACCGGGGCGGTGATGAGGTATACGGAGAAAGCATCTATACCCGCCGCTGGGAGACATTCGGCAATTACAGGCTGTCTTCCCGGTTCAATTTCATGTTCAGCGCTAACTGGCATGACCAGAACAGCGTGTACGGCAGCACACCTTACCTGGCCAGCCAGGATATCTATTTCGGGCAGCTGACCTGGAGCCGGCAATACAGGGCACATGACCTGCTGGCCGGCCTGGCTTATCGTTATACGTATTACGACGACAACACCCCGGCCACCTGGGCTGACGGGAGAAACCAGGCCAGCCACACCCATTTGCCGGGTATGTTTCTCCAGGATGAGATCAGGCTGAGCTCCCGCCACACCGTTATGCTGGGTACCCGTTACGACTACAACTCGGTACACGGAAATATTTTCTCCCCCCGTATCAACTACAAATGGAGCTCTGCCGACCGCTCTACCATATTCCGGCTGGGCGGAGGCAACGGTTTCCGGGTAGCCAATGTGTTTACAGAAGACCACGCTGCGCTCACCGGGGCCCGTGAAGTAGTATTCCTGGAAGACCTGAAGCCTGAAACGTCGTGGAATGTAAATGCCAACCTGGTGAAAAAATATTACCTGAAGAGGGGTACCTTCCTGAACCTGGATGCCACCGCATTTTATACCTGGTTTAACAATAAGATCATCCCGGATTACGACACCGATCCCAATAAGATCATTTACGCCAACCTGGACGGTTACGCCGTATCCAAAGGGATATCGCTGAATGCAGACGCCGCTTTTGCCTGTGGCCTGAAGGTTTTACTGGGCGGCACGCTGATGGATGTATACAATACGGAAGAAGGAACGAAAAAAAGACAGATGTTTGCCGAGCGTTTTACCGCAACCTGGAGTGTAGGGTATACGTTCTCCCGCCAGAAGATCACGCTGGATTATACCGGAAATCTCTACGGGCCGATGCGCCTGCCGCTCCTGGGTGACCTGGACCCCCGGCCGGAGTACTCGCCCGTGTGGAGCATTCAGAATATACAGGTCACCAAAAGCTTTAACGACAAATGGGAGATCTACGGGGGCGTTAAAAACCTACTGAACCAGACACCGGCCAGACATGCGCCCTTCCTGATTGCCCGTGCCAATGATCCTTTTGACAAGCAGGTGATTTTTGACGGCAACGGATTTCCCGTACCCAACGAAAGCAACCCGTACGGTTTAACCTTTGACCCGTCATACGTCTATGCATCCAACCAGGGGATCCGGGGATTCCTGGGGGTGAGGTTTACGGTGAAGTGATTACAGCCGGAAGCTCCCCTTTACTAAAAATTGGCGGGGTCTTAGCTGGAATACCGTTTCCTGCATGAGATAATCACGCAGGAAAATATTCCGGAAGGTATCCTGGCTGAAGAGATTCACCACGCCCAGCTCAAAATCCTGCCTGGTTTTCGGGAGGGTGTAGCGAAGGGTCAGATCACTGAAAAAATAGTTTTTCCGGTTGATCTTTACGTGCTCGGCGTTTAACAGGATCATCGTGTTTTTTGCCGCATTCAGCGCCATGCCTGCCTGCTGCTGGAATTGCCTTACACGTTCCGGGGTGTTGCTTACGCGCGAATAGCTGTACCGGGTGGTATAGTTCAGTTCCATGTGTTTGAAACGGTTAAGCGTGATGCGGGCATTTGGCGTAACGATCCGGCTGGATAAAAGATTCAGGCTGCCGTTCAGCGACTGTTCGCTGAGAAATTCCGAGAGCGTCACACCGGCAGATACCGTGGTTTTCAACCCAAAGAAATATTGGGTAACCTGCATCCTGCCGAAGCGCATGCGGCTGATATTTTTTGGGTGGTATAGAATACTTCGGCAGAACCGTCAGGCAGGATGTGATTTTGGGGCAGCTGGTTCAGGATGTTTCGGGTGGCACCCAGGTTGGCATTAAAGCTCAGTCCCGAGATCACGTGATTATAAGTTACGCCTGCCCCGCCGTAAAAACGCTGATTATTGATAAAGTTGGTGTTTCTGCTGACCACACTCAGGTAGCTCATCATCACCTGGCCCGGGTAAATATCTCCCAGCCTGGCCACGGTGTTCTGGTATTGGAGGTAGCTGTTCCACTCCAGGCTGGGTGTGCTTTTCAGTCGCACGCTTAGCAAAGGTTCGGGTACCAGGCGGCTGAAGGTTTGCCGCTCACCGGAAATACGGTTTCCGGCAGGAACAAAGGCGATATGATAGTGGGCCAGCGGAAAATTCAGCAGGAGTGTCCATTTTCCGGGTCTGAGCATCATGTTTCCGGAAAGGTAAGTTCGGAAAGTATTCCACCGGAAGTCGTTAAGGGTATCGGCATCCGTTGTGTACCTGTTCAGCTCGGTTTTGACACGCGACAGACCGATTTGCGAGCCGGCCCGCACAGATACCGAACCCCGTTTCTTTATTTGTACGGTAAAATCAGCATAATTGTGGGTACTAAAACCCCGGTGTGAAAAATCCTGTAGGGGAGAGGCCAGACTGTCGGTATCGATAAGGCTTACGGCCAGGGTCTGAAGGTTGCTGATATAAGATGTAAGGGAATAAAAATTCCAGGTCTTGTTTCTCCGGGTAAATATGCGGTGAAAATTATTGCTGATACGAAGGTTACCGGTATTGCTTTCCTGGTAATAAAGCCGGGTGACCCGATCGTTTTCTCCCTGGTCGGCCCGCCACTCTTTTTCCAGTGTAAGCTTATTGGTGAAATAGGCTTTAGGTACATTTCTGACCAATTCCAGGGTGCCGGAGAGTTGGTTGGTCCGGTGCCGGCTGTGAACGCTTTCGCTGAAGCGGATGGTTTCGTTATTCAGAAAGTAGGTGGTGGTACCGGTGCCGGTTCGTTTCTGCTGATCCAGGATGAGGGAGGTGTTCAGCTTCATTTCCAGGGCTCTGCGCGATTTTTTCAGAGTATTCACCGACAGCGCGTGCGAACGGTTATCCATCCAGCGCCTGGAGGTGAAGTCAGGCGGACTTACAGAAGCAACGCTGAGCCAGTTTTCTTTAGAGAATAGTTCATTCTGGAAACTGTCCTGAAATAGGGGGAAAAGGTTTTCACCGGTGTTATTGGATTTTGCTGAGGCCAGAAACTGAAAATCAGGCACAAATACGATGGGTGTGGCATTCACATTCCAGAGAAAAGGCCTGAGGCCTGTTCCGTATTGAAAATTTCCGGTTTTGGTGACTTTGTTTTTCAGCTTAATGTTAATGGCCGCCTGTTCTGAGGGGCGGAGGCTGTCGAGCACCCGAATAGGCTGATGATTTTCAAAGACCTCTACGGTAGCCACTTTGCCGTGGGGCAGGTTCTCGTTAACCAGTCCATAGCGGCCGTCAAGCAGGTTCATGTTTTCCACGTAGTAGCGGTTAATGGGCTTGCCCTGGTAGAAGATCCGGCCGTCGGGGTCTACTTCCATGCCGGGCAGTTTTTTGATCACATCACCTATGGTACGGTCAGCGGCCGACTGAAACTCTTCTACCTTATAGGAAAGGGTATCTCCCCGGCGCCGGATGGGTGGAGCATCTACTTTAAATTCCTTCAGGATAAAATCGCCTTTCTGAAGAACAAAATCCAGCTGCCGGCTTTGATTGGGAAGAAGATACTCCTGGTTAGCGAAGCCCATTTTACGGACACTGATCAGCAGGCTGTCGACCGGGGCCATGATCTTCAGCTGATAGGAACCGTCGGTTTTGGTGATGGCAAATGCCAGAATTTTGACGCCATTTTTAGCGGTAATATTAACAGCAGGCAGGGGCTTCTGACCGGTATCCGTTACGTGTCCGCTGATCAGGGTCTGAGCCCGGAGCAGGGGAGTAAAAAAGAGAAGGGGTATCAGGTAGATGTATTTCATAATAGCTCGGTATGATGTACATCCGGGTGTTCATAGGAATAGCCAAACAACCTTTGCCAAATATAAACTAAAAAAACAGGTAATCAGATAAAAGTCTTTTTTCAATGATTTTTTTTCAGGCACTCTTTCTTCATGAGTTCGTTGTATTCTGCCACCGCAGCTTTTTTATGAAGATGGAGCGGCCATTCTCATAGAATAATTTGAAGTGGGTAGTATATCTTTTTCAGAGGCATAACAAAGTCGCGAAAACAACGAGAATAGTGCAAATTTTCCCGATAATCGGTGTTACTCTTTTTCCAGCAGAACTTCATTTTCCCTGTCTTTTTTGAGAAAGAGAAGATATTCCTCCTGGCTCATTACTTTATTGTCAACCGTTATATCCCCTTCAATTTTTCCACCTTTACTTTGAACCTGTGCGAAAGGGTTATCCAGCATGATTTGTTGTATTTCTTTGAACCGGCTTTCACTGATCACGTGGTAATCAGGAAGGAAAGGGAGCTCTTCCGGAGCAGCCTGCCTCTGGACGTCTGAAATGTGAAAGGAATAATCTCCGTCTGCAGATTCCAGTTTAAGAATCAATCCCGGCAGACCGCTGAATTTATACGGACCGTCAGAAACCGGTATTTCCGGTGTAAACCAGGCTGTCCATTTACGGCCGCTGAAAAGGCATTCCGCCTTATAAGTTTTCAAACCGAAAATGGTACTGTCTTTGTCGTCCGCGATAGTCCAGTTTTCAGTACTCATAGTAGGCTTTTGATAGGCATTGTACTGCCTGTTCAGATGCTCTTCAATAAAAAGCGTAGATCCTTCTTCATAGTTTTTTACAAGGTAAAATCTGAAATAAGGCATACCGATCATGGCCAGCTCTCTTGTTTTTTCGCTGGGGGAGATGTTCTTTTTGGCGAGCTGATGGAACAGCAGAAATTTCTGATCAACAAAAACAGAGCCTTTGGGCCCGATAAATAACTTTACAGATTCCGTTTTTCGGTAATCCTGGTTTTTCCGGATCCGGAATTCAGTCTTGTATGTGATTACTACAGTATCTTCAGATGGCGGGCCTTGTATCCAACCGCCACCAGAGCAATAGAGCAATATGAAGAGCAGGTTTTTCATCAGCTTGTATCAATGGGATCTACAATTCCAGAATCATCCCTTCTTCTGCCACATGAAACCCGTTTTGGAGCACTTCCCGGTACGCCTCGCTGGCGGGGTTGAGCAAAGGATTGGTATGGTTCAGGTGAATGAAGTACACTTTGGCTTTTTCTGCGACAGGCAGGTTTTTCAGCAGCTTCATGGTTTCTTCTGCAAACGGATGAGGAATTTCAGACATGTCCCGGCCGGGTATCTCGCCGTTTTTAAAGAAGGTGGCGTCCAGCAGCGCGTAATCTACCTGCGCCAGCATATCTTCCAGGTTTTTGTGCCAACGGTCCCATTTGTCAATATCGGGTATGAAAAGGGCCTTCCTGGCAGGGCCGTGAATGATAAAACCCACGGTTTCGGAATATTCGTCCCGGTGAGGCACCCGTACCGGGGTCACCTGCAGGTTCCGGTTAAGTGTAACCGGCTGATCTTCCTGCATTTCTTTAACCGCTATGTTGCCGAGCTTTACCAGCTGTTCCCAGGGGCCATTGGTCTCCAGGAAGGTTTTGAGTTTAGGCATGGCATATACCGGCATTTTCCTGGCATCAGCCGCCTCCCGCCCCAGGTACATCAGCCCGGTATAATGCCCGATATGGGCGTGTGTCAGGAAGATGCCGTCTGGTAACCGGCTGCCGGCTTTACCGCTGAGAGCCATCAGGGCTTTTACCTGGGAGGTGATATCCGGGGTGGCGTCTAACAGCCAGGCATGCCCCGTTTCGGCATCGGTCACGCCGATACACGATACCTGCCGCTTTTGGCCGGGCAGCAGGTTTTTACAGCATTCTTTTTCACAGCCTATCTGCGGATACCCGGCATCTTGCGCGGTGCCCAGAACCACCAGGCGGGCCTGGGAAAAAACCGGAACCTGCACGATCAGGAGGAGAAGGAGGGCGTATTTAAACATAGATAGTTCCGAGTGATTAGTTCCGAGTAGTGAGTTCCGGGTAGTTTCAATCGCTGTCAATAAACCGTTTTGTAATGGGCGCATAAGAGTCGATCCGCCGGTCGCGCAGGTAGGGCCAGGTGGTGCGGTAGTATTCCGTTTTGTCAAGGTCTATTTCTTCCACATGCACTTCTTCCCGGTCGTGAGAGGCTTTGTACAGCAGCCGGCCGTGCGGGTTGGCAATAAACGAGCCGCCCCAGAACTGCTGGTTAGCCTCTGTGCCCACCCGGTTGACCGAAACCACGTAAAGGCCGTTGGCTACGGCATGGCTCCGCTGTATGGTTTCCCAGGCATCGTGCTGTTCCCGGTTGATCACGGGGTCTTTTTCGTCCAGGTCCCAGCCAATGGCCGTAGGGTAGAACAGGATCTCGGCTCCCATCAGCGAGGTGATGCGGGCGGCTTCCGGGTACCACTGGTCCCAGCAGATCAGCACGCCGATGCGGGCAAAACGGGTTTCAAATATTTTATAGCCCAGGTCGCCGGGGGTGAAATAGAATTTTTCGTAGTAGCCGGGGTCGTCAGGAATGTGCATTTTCCGGTATTTGCCCAGGTAGGAACCGTCGGCATCAATGACGGCTGTGGTATTGTGGTACAGCCCCTGTGCTCTTTTTTCAAAAAGGGAAGCAATGATCACCACGCCCAGCTCCTGCGCCAGGGGCCGGAGGAGGTCGGTGGTAGGGCCGGGAATGCTTTCGCCCAGCTTAAAGTTTTCGTGGTCTTCCACGTCGCAGAAGTACAGGGAGGTAAACAGCTCCTGCAGGCATACAATCTGGGCGCCCTGAGCGGCCGCTTCCCGGATTTTCTCTACGGCTTTCTGCCGGTTGATGTCTACACTTGCCGAGCAGGTCATCTGAACCACACCTACTTTTACGTTTTTCATCTTGCACTCAATTTTTCCGAAAGATAGGCAAAAAGCCGTGAGCAGTCAGCTATGAGCGGTGAGCTTTTAGCTTTCAGCGGTTGCACAGAGACCGTCGGATGTGCCTGTTACGGGTTGAAAGTTTGTTGGCTGAAAGTTGTGAGTCAACAGCTGTTTTGTTTGGCTTAAGGGTGGTCTTCCGGTTTTTTGTATGGAGAAAAAGGTTTTTTGTTTTAGAAAAATCTGCCGGGTAGGATAATTTTTATAGAAATTATAATAATAAAAATAAAATATGAGTTTTCAATATAAAATATTGTTATAATTTATTGAGTCGAAATAAAAGTCTGATAAATTGCATACAAAGTATATTTTGTATTATATAGTTATATTTTTTCAATATATAATACTATTCTTAGAATATTTAGGCAGTTTCAAAGATGATGAAGACAAATAAAGGATTGTACCTTCCTGATTTTGAGCATGATGCATGTGGTATCGGGTTCCGGGCACATTTGAAAGGAGGGAAATCGCACCAGATCGTAGCAGATGCCATCACCATGCTCGAACGCATGGACCACCGGGGGGCCTGCGGCTGCGATCCGAACACGGGCGACGGCGCCGGTATACTGCTCCAGATTCCGCACGAATTTCTTTACGACGAATGCCTGGAACTGGGTTTCCGGCTGCCGAAATACGGTGAATATGCGGTAGGAATGATCTTTTTTCCTGCAGATGAAAAACAAAGAAACGAATGCCGGGAGATCATCAACCGGAAAGTGGAGAAGCTGGGCTTCGGGCTCCTGGGCTACCGGAAGGTACCCACCCGCAACGAAACGCTGGGCGAGGGGTCACGTTCGGTAGAGCCCTGTGTGGAGCAGCTGTTTCTCCGGCTCACAGATGCGGACAGCCTCACGTTTGAACGAAAGCTTTACGTGCTGCGGCAGATCACGACCAAGCTGATTCACGAGTCGGTAGCCGGCTCGGAAGAGAGCTTTTACTACAGTTCGCTGTCGACCAAGACCATTTCCTACAAAGGACAGCTGACCACTGATCAGCTGAAATATTATTTTCCTGACATTACCCGGAAAGACGTGATCTCGGCCTTTGCCATTGTGCATTCCCGTTTTTCCACCAACACCTTTCCGTCCTGGAAGCTGGCCCAGCCTTTCCGGTATATTGCCCATAACGGGGAGATCAATACCGTAAAGGGGAACGTCAACTGGATAAAAGCCGGTGAGGCTTCTTTCTGTTCGGAGTTTTTTACCGACAAGGAGATGCAGATGATCCTGCCCATCTGTAATAAGGGAAACTCCGACTCAGCCCACCTGGATAACGCAATAGAGCTGCTGCACCTTTCAGGCCGCTCCCTGCCCCATGTGATGATGATGCTGATCCCGGAAGCCTGGGAGGAGAACCCCGATATGGACCCGGTCCGAAGGGCATTTTATGAGTTCCACTCGTCGGTGATCGAACCGTGGGACGGCCCCGCATCCATTTCCTTTACCGACGGCCGGATCGTGGGGGCAACCCTCGACCGGAACGGGCTGCGCCCCTCCCGGTACTGGGTTCTGAAAGACGACACCGTGGTGATGGCTTCTGAGGCCGGCGTGCTGGATATTGATCCCGCACAGGTACTGTATAAAGGCCGGCTTCAGCCGGGAAAGATGTTTGTGGTGGATATGGAGCAGGGGCGGATCATCCCCGATGAGGAGCTGAAAGCGGATATCTGCAGCCGGCAACCGTACCAGCAGTGGCTCGACGAGCACAAGATCATGATCCGGGATCTTCCCGAATCTATCCGGCCCTATACCCAATACAGCGAGGAAGGCCTGCTGAAAAGGCAGATTGCTGCCGGCATGACCTCCGAAGACCAGCGCCTGATCCTGACCCCCATGGCTACTACCGGCGGAGAGGCCATCGGCTCTATGGGCATTGACATTCCGCTGGCGGTGTTGTCAGACCAGAGCCAGCATATCTCGTCTTATTTCAAGCAGCTTTTTGCCCAGGTAACCAACCCGCCCATCGACTCGATCCGTGAGCGGTCTATCATGTCGCTGATCTCGTTTGTGGGGGCTTCTGAAAATATCCTGTCGGAGTCGCCCAAGCACTGCCGGCAGGTACAGCTGGACCAGCCCGTGCTGACCATCCGGCAGTTTGATAAGCTGCGGTTTGTAGACTACGAGGGTTTCCAGGCCAAGACCATCAATACCTATTTTAACGTGGATACGCCTGATCCGGCCCGGGCGCTGGAGTTTGCCCTGGAGCGGATCTGCCGTTACGCTACAGACGCCATCTATGACGGCTTTGAGATCATTATCCTCTCAGACCGGGCCATTGATTCTGACCATGCGCCCATACCTTCGTTGCTGGCGGTATCGGCGGTACACCATCACCTGATCCGTAAAGGCCTCCGCGGAAAGATCGGCCTGCTGGTAGAGAGCAGCGATATCTGGGAAACCCATCATTTTGCTACGCTGATCGGGTACGGTGCTTCCGGGATATGTCCGTACATTGCCTTTGAGACCCTTTCCCACATGAACCGGAAGGGGATGATCGCCGGCGAATATACCGATGAGCAATTGTACAAAAATTATATAAAGGCAGTCAATAAGGAGCTGCTCAAGATCTTCTCTAAAATGGGAATCTCCACGCTGGCCTCTTACCGGGGAGCCCAGATCTTTGAATGTATAGGGCTCGGAAAACCTTTCGTAGACCGCTTCTTTACCGGAACGGTCTCGCGGATCGGCGGCCTGGGCATCGAAGAGATTGCCCGCGAATGCCTGGTGCGGCATACGGTGGCTTTCCCGAAAGTGCCGGTAGAAAGCGTAAAAAGGCTGGAAACAGGCGGGGTATACCAATGGAAACAACGGGGCGAGAAACACCTGTTTAACCCGGATACCATTCACCTGCTGCAGCAAGCCACCCGCATCGGGGTTTCGGATCAGAAAAGAGGATACGAAATATTTAAAAAATATACCCGCTTAATGAATGAGCAGGCCGATAAGTCGATGACGCTTCGCAGCCTGCTCAAATTCAAAAATACAAGCCCCGTTCCGTTAGAAGAGGTAGAGCCGGTAGAAAGCATCCTTAAACGTTTTGCTACCGGGGCCATGTCTTTCGGTTCCATCTCGTGGGAGGCGCATACCACGCTGGCCATTGCCATGAACCGGATCGGCGGAATGTCGAACTCGGGTGAAGGCGGAGAAGACGAAGCCCGTTTTACCCTGCTGCCCAACGGCGACAGCATGAATTCGCGGGTGAAGCAGGTTGCTTCGGGCCGTTTCGGGGTAACCTCCTATTACCTGACCCATGCCGATGAGCTGCAGATCAAGCTGGCGCAGGGAGCCAAGCCGGGTGAAGGCGGGCAGTTACCCGGCCACAAGGTGGATGAATGGATAGGCCGTGTAAGGCACAGCACACCGGGTGTGGGGCTGATATCGCCGCCACCCCATCACGATATTTATTCGATTGAAGACCTGGCCCAGCTGATCTTTGATCTTAAAAATGCTAACCGCAGGGCCCGTATATCCGTAAAGCTGGTTTCTGAAGCCGGCGTGGGAACGGTGGCTTCCGGAGTGGCCAAGGCCCATGCCGATGCCGTACTGATTGCCGGGTACGATGGCGGCACGGGAGCCAGTCCGCTGTCGTCAATCCGCCATGCGGGCCTGCCCTGGGAGCTGGGCCTGGCAGAAACTCACCAGACCCTGGTCAGGAATAAGCTGCGGGGCCGGATTACCGTGCAGACCGACGGCCAGATCCGTACCGGCCGTGATATCGTGATAGCTACCCTGCTGGGTGCCGAAGAATACGGTGTGGCCACTGCCGCCCTGGTGACCGTAGGCTGTATCATGATGCGGAAATGCCACCTGAATACCTGCCCGGTAGGGGTGGCTACCCAGAATAAAGAATTACGGGCCCTGTTTTCCGGGCAGCCGGAGCATGTGGTCAATATGTTTACTTACCTGGCTATGGAGGTGCGCGAGATCATGGCCGGACTGGGCTTCCGGACCATCAACGAAATGATAGGCCAGAGCCAGTACCTGGCACCCCGGAATCCTAAAGATCACTGGAAACGGAAACATCTCGATCTTTCCCGGATACTGTACCGTGAAGAGGTGGATACGGCACTGTACAAGCAGGAAGAGCAGGATCACGGGATAGCCGATGTGCTGGATCATACGCTGATCAGGGATGCGCAGGAAGCATTGGATAACCAGGTGGCGGTAAGGGGCGAATACCGGATCAATAACCTGAACCGTTCTATCGGGGCGATGCTGTCGAACGAAATATCCAGGCGCTACCGGGGCAACGGCCTGAAGCCCGGAACCATCAGCTACCGGTTTTACGGAACGGCCGGGCAGTCGTTCGGGGCCTTTTCTACCCGCGGTATCCGCTTTGAGCTGGAAGGCGACGCCAACGATTACTTTGGCAAGGGCCTTTGCGGGGCCGAGCTGGTAGTGTCCCCGCCCCGTTCTTCTACTTTCATTCCTTCCGAAAATATGGCCGTGGGAAATGTGTCTTTCTACGGTGCCACATCAGGAGAAGCCTATATCCGGGGAATGGCCGGTGAGCGTTTTTGCGTGCGCAATTCAGGTGCCCGGGTGGTGGTAGAAGGAGTAGGAGATCACGGATGCGAATACATGACCGGGGGTATTGCCGTGATCCTGGGACAAACGGGCCGCAATTTTGCCGCCGGTATGAGCGGCGGTATAGCCTATGTATATGATGCTGACGGTTCTTTCGGCACCCGGTGTAACCCGGAAATGGTAGACCTGGATGACCTGACCGCTGAGGATATAGAAACACTGACCGGCCTGATCACCCGCCATTTTGAAAATACGGGCAGCGATGTGGCGCAGGCTATCCTGGAAAACAGGAGCTTCGAGCTGGAGAAATTTGTGAAGGTATTCCCCAGGGACTACAAGAAGATTTTATTGGAGAAGGAAATTGTGGCGGCGTAATTTAAGAATTAACAATGAACAATTGACAAATATTGGTAACAGGTGGGAACTCACTCGGAACTAAATACCTGGTACTATTATATATACAAACATGGGAAAGCCAAGCGGATTTTTAGAATTTGAAAGACAAGCTGCCCTGAAAAGGAGCATAGCAGAACGGAAAAAAGACTACCGGGAGGTAGAATACAAATACAATGAAAAGCAGACTACCGAGCAGGCCACCCGCTGTATGGATTGTGGTGTGCCCTTTTGCCACAACGGCTGTCCGCTGGGGAACAACATTCCCGAGTTTAACGATGCCGTTTATGAAGGCAACTGGAAATATGCTTTTGAGATACTGGATTCTACCAATAACTTCCCGGAATTTACGGGGCGGATCTGTCCCGCTCCCTGCGAGTCGGCCTGTGTGCTGGGCATCCATAAGAACCCGGTAGCCATAGAGTACATCGAGAAATCGATCATTGAAAAAGCATTTGAAAACGGCTGGGTAACGGCGCGTCCGCCCAAAAAACGGAGGGAGGAAAAAGTGGCCGTCATCGGGTCGGGGCCAGCCGGACTGGCTGCCGCTTCGCAGCTCAATAAAGCCGGTTACTGCGTTACCGTATTTGAACGGGCCGACCTGGCGGGCGGACTGCTGCGTTACGGTATACCTGATTTTAAACTGGAAAAACAAGTGATTGACCGGCGGCTGAAAGTGATGGAGGAAGAAGGCATCATCTTCAAAACCGGGGTAAACGTAGGAACAACCCTTTCTGCTGCCCAGCTGCAGGAAGATTTTGACGCCGTGCTGCTGGCCATCGGGTCTACCGTGCCCAGGACCCTGGATATTGAAGGAAAAGAATTAAACGGCGTATATTTTGCCATGGACTACCTCACCCAGCAGAATAAGCGGGTGGCGTTGGAAGAGGGTTACGACGGACTGGACCTGGCCCGCAATCATGCCGGCGAACACTACCGGGAAGACGATATCCGGGCCACGAATCAGCGGGTATTTGTAATCGGCGGCGGCGATACGGGCTCAGATTGCGTGGGCACCGCCAACCGCCAGGGTGCTGAGCATATTACCCAGATCGCTTACGGGTTGCTTCCGCCCGCAGAAAGAGATGCCAGTACCCCCTGGCCCCTGTATGAGCATAAGCTGCGTACCTCTACCTCGCATGAAGAGGGTTGTGAGCGGCTGTGGAGTGTCAATACCAAAGAATTTATAGGCGATGAAAACGGTAACCTGAAGGCCTTGCGGCTGGTGGATGTTTTCTGGAAGTTTGAAAACGGGAAAAGAACTCTTATTGAAAATCCGAAGAGTGAACGGGTGGTCGAGGCTGACCTTGCCCTGCTAGCCATCGGCTTTTCGGGTCCGCAAGCCGGAGGACTGGTAGAAGACCTGAACCTGAAGCTGGATGCCCGCGGAAATATTGTAACCGAAAATTACCAAACATCGCAAAAAGGGATCTTTGCTGCCGGCGACTGCAAACGGGGACAGTCGCTTGTGGTCTGGGCCATATCAGAGGGGCGCGAAGCCGCCCGGGCTATGGATGTGTTTCTCTCCGGCAACTCCCTGCTGGAGGCAAAAGAAAGAGGAATGACGGTTGCTGCCGGCGCATAGTTCCGGGTACCCGGCACCGGTGTAGTGAAAAACACCCGGGAAGCGCTTTAAAAAGGTATACAAAAGGTGCCTGGAAAACGCAGTAGCCTGCGTACTTTCCGGGCACCTTTTTTTTGCAGCCTTATTTCCTGAAAAAGAATTTGGCCGGAGCAATTTCCGCCTTCACCGAGTCGATCAGGGTTCCGTTAGGCTGGTAACGGAATACATAACCCGCCTGCTTGAAAGAAGGAACCAGCCCGCCGTAAATTATACCGGTTTCAGGATCTGCCGCCATCCCGTAAAAAATCTTTTTGATCAGCGGGGTGGTAGCGTTAATGGTGGTGGCATCTACCGAAGTGCTGTACACCTGACCTACCTCATTCCAGTTTTCATCATAAGCAGAAAGGGTGAAATAAAGCGTTTTTTTGTCGTGGCTCAGCACAAACTTACCGGGGCTTTGTCCGGCAGAAGCCGGGTTAAGCTTTACCGTACTTTCCACTACCCTGGCAGAAGGGTTAATTTTCTTGAGCGCTCCGCCGGCATAAACCCAGAGCTTATTGTTGGCATCCACACCGATTACCTCCGGATCGGTACCGGCTTCAATGGTTTGTTTTACGGCATCAGTGTTGATATCAACCACGGTGATGACGGTTTTCCCCGAATAAATATTTCCTACAAAAGCTTCATTGCCCACTACGGCTATACTCTGAGCCCCGTGCTGAACCGGAATTTTCTTTGTCAGCTTATTGGAGGTCAGATCCAGCACGGCAATGTACCCGGGGTTGATATAGGTATCCGGCCAGCTGCCGGTTACATCCCAGGCGGTCACGTAGGCTTTGGTATTGCTTACTTTGACTACTTCACGCGGATTCTCTATTTCAGCAGAAGGAATTGTCGCTTCAGATTTAAACGTTCCGGCATCTACAATTTCAATCTTGTCCAGCCCGGGGCCGGAGTTATCGACCAGTATAATTCCTTTGCCGTTAACCTCTCCGTAACCGCTCACTCCGCCCGGGAGGCTTCGGGTATTCTCTTTTTGAAAAATATCGTACGTGATGCTTTGTGCATTGGCGGGCAGGAATGTCACGGTTCCGTTGTTATCGGTGAAATTACCTTCATTTACCACAATTACTCCTTTCCCGTATGGCTGTTCGGGCTGGGTGTTTTCATCGGTGTCACATGCATAAAGAAATGCGCAGAGAATAATTAATTTACGTTTCATATTAACTTGATTTAAAGATTTCCGATCAGGATGCTGAGCGCCACAGAACGCATGGGCATAGCATTTTTCTTTTGGTTGGGGTAGAGCACATCGGTCACATTGTTTACCTGGAGGGCGGTATTGAAAACCCGCCTGGAAGTACGTTTTTCGTAGGCGATCCTGCCATTCATCAGGTAGAAAGGCATATACGGCTGACCGGAATGATCAAATGTGATATACCTTTTGGAATTGAACTGTTGCTGTATATCAACACTCCATGCCTTCCGTGTGGCAGATACCGTGCTGCTGACGGCGTGGCGTGGCACATACACGAGTTGCTTACCCAGGATATCGTGGGTATATGCCCCGTATTCTTTCTGTTGCGAAGCGTGGGTAAGGGTATACTGAGCCCGTATATCGAACCGGGTTTTTTCGATCCGGCTTTGAAGAGACGTTTCCAGCTCAATCCCTTTGGAAAGCACCTGCTGCAGGTTCTCTACCCGGTAATTTTTTTCGGGGTTCCAGTAGGTCCAGTTATCGATCCGGTTATGAAATACGGTGGCGCCCAGCCGGGTTTGGGTGATTGCAGTAAATTTATGCTGCCACACCAGGCCGGTTTCTTTGTTAAAGCCGGTTTCAGGTTGAATATCAGGATTACCCAATACCTCCCAGTAGCGTTCGTTCAGGGTAGGCACGCGGTAGCTTCGGGCCAGGGAAACCGGCAGGGTGAGCCTGTCCTTAGGGTTTTTAACGAGGATGTATTCCAGCCCGGCAGACGGAGTGAAGGGCGGGTTATAGCCGGTCACCCATGCCTGGCGCAGGTTAAGCGAAGAGCTCAGGCGGGCCGAAAACTGGTGGCGGAGCAGGGCATACAGATCCAGCCGGGTCTCCGTTTTACGGCCACCGCCATAACCGTCTACCCGGGCGTTATAGTACACCGTTTCTGCCCCGAGCTTCAGGTTAGTGCCTTTGTCGCAATCGTGTATCCAGGCCAGGTCATGCTCGGTCCGCACAATATAACGATCTACCCGGGTATGGCTGGGATTCAGGTTTTCTCCTTTTCCGTAATCGGTGATATCACGGATATAGGCCGTACGGAAAAGGGTTTTTCCGAGCTGGTACGAAAGGCTGCTCCGGTAAGCCTGTGTGCGGGTGATCTCACGCAATACAACCACTTTGGGTTGCACGGCCAGGTCGTTATCTGAAAACCAGAGATTCAGCGAAAGCAGGTCTCCTTTGCGGTTCATAAAGTACAGGTCCTGTACAGCACCGGTCTGGCGGGTATGAATGGGTTCGGTGGGTAAGGTTTTCCCCTTACGGGTAATGGGTTCCGTACCGAAATTATTCCGTACGCTGCTTCCGTAAAGAAGTGTTTTCCCCGAAAGCTTTTTCCCGTTGCGAAGCAAACGGTGGAAACGCAGTCCGCCCTGCCCTGAAAAATTCTCAGAGGTTTCGCCCCGTACTGCGGCCATCAGCTGTGTTCCTTCGGTTTGGAAACCGGGTAACGAACGTAGCTGAATACTACCGCCAACGGCATCGGTACCCACACAGCTGGCGGCAGAGCCGTATTGTACGGTCATTTCATCAAACCCGGCAAGGGGTACGGTCGAAAAATCGGTTTGTCCTAACGAAGGAAAATTAATATTGATCCCGTTCCAGAGCAGGGCCGTATGGCCGGCGGATGTTCCGCGGAAAGAGAGGGTAGCCAGCTGGCCTGCTCCGTAGCTTTTAAAGGCTACGGGCGTCTGGAACTGCAGGAAATCGGCCAGGGTGCTGAAGCGGTTCCGGGCCAGGTCGGCCGAGTCTGCCTCCTGTATCTTCTGCCCGGTCATGAACCGTTCGGGACGCACTCCTCTGACTTCCACTTCGCAAAGGGTCAGCTCTTTCTGGGCAAAAAGAGTTGCCGGGAAGCACAAGACACTCCATAGGCTCAACAGCCTGCAATAACCGGGTAAACCGCCTGTTCTCAATTGAGGAAAAGATAAATGATCTCCCGGGCTCTATCCGCCGTAGATGTACCGGTTATTCTGGTTCAGGGCAGGTTTCCTGGCTTGCTTCCATTTTCCGGCGCCTTCCCATCCCGCAGCGGGGACAGTGGCTCAGCAGAAGGAAAACTTTGCGGAAGCTTACAGTTGCGGGGACAGCCCGTGATTCACACACGGTTCCCTATTATCCCTGTTCCGGCTATTCCCGGAACAAAGCACCCTGAAACTTGGTACAAAGATAGGCTATCAGGGCTGAAAACAAAAATGACGCAGATCATATCTATCTGCGTCATCTGCATTTCAATTGTCAGTACTCGTGCGGCAGTTCCGCATTGACGTGCTCATGCCACGGCAGCCCGTGCTTGTTCAGCAGATCCATGAACGGATCGGGGTTCAGCTCTTCCACGTTATAAACGCCGGGCTTCATCCAGTCGGTATGGGTCAGCATCAGCATGGCTCCGATCATGGCCGGAACGCCGGTGGTGTAGGAAACGGCCTGGGAACGCACTTCCCTGTAGGCTTCTGCGTGGCTGCAGTTGTTCCATACATAATAGGTTTTGTCTTTTCCGTCTTTGACCCCTTTGATCTGGCAGCCTATCGAGGTTTCACCCGTATAGTTTTCTCCCAGTGAATCAGGAGCGGGCAGTACAGCCTTCAGGAATTCCAGCGGAACGATATCCTGTCCCTGGAATTTAATGGGTACAATGCTGGTCATGCCTACGTTTTCCAGCACCTGGAGGTGGGTAATGTATTGCTGGCCGAAGGTCATCCAGAACCGGGCCCTTTTCAGGGTAGGGAAGTTCTTTACCAGCGATTCCAGCTCTTCGTGATACAGCACGTACGATTCCCGTGCGCCTATATTCGGGTATTCAATGGGTTTGTGAACAGACATGGCCGGGATTTCCACCCATTCGCCGTTCTCCCAGTAGCGGCCCGGCTGGGTGATCTCCCGGATGTTGATCTCCGGGTTGAAATTGGTGGCAAACGCCTTGCCGTGGTCACCGGCATTGCAATCTACAATATCCAGGTAGTGCAGCTCATCAAAATGGTGCCTGGCAGCATAAGCTGTAAATACCTGGGTTACACCCGGGTCAAACCCACACCCCAGCACGGCCATAAGCCCGGCTTCCCTGAACCTGTCGCGGTAGGCCCACTGCCAGCTGTATTCAAATTTAGCCACATTTTTCGGCTCATAATTGGCGGTATCGAGGTAATGTACACCCGTTTCAAGACAGGCATCCATAATGGTCAGGTCCTGGTAAGGCAGAGCTACATTGACCACCAGCTCAGGACCGTACGCTTTGATCAAAGTTACCAGCTCTGGAACCTGGTCGGCATCCACCTGTGCGGTAGCTATTTCAACGCCGTGCATTTCTTTAATATCGGCAGCAATTTTATCGCATTTTGATTTTGTGCGCGACGCCAGCATGATCCCTGTGAAGACATCTGCGTTGATCGCACATTTGTGCGCCACCACCGTGCCTACGCCACCGGCACCAATAATCAATACTTTAGCCATTTGTTTCCATTTAAATTTGAATTGCAAAAATAGGCAATTCGTTCAGATATCGAAATGAAATTCACACAGAAGCCCCCGGAGGCTGTCCGAAAAGGCTTTACGTACTTTTCAGGCACCTTTATATACCGGTTTATGCAAAACAGGCGTTGTATAAGATTTAAAATATTTTTCAATTACTGTTTCCGCATGTTTACCTTTGTGCACTTTTTAAAAGGGATAATGTTAAAAAAGAGTTTCCTGCTGGGTGTTTTCTTATGGATGCAGATACCGCTGTTCGCACAATATGCTAATTCAGTACGGTTTAACCTGGCCGGCCCGGCCCTTAACCTGTATTCGCTGCAGTATGAACGGCAGCTGACCGGCCGGCTGGCTTTCAATAATACGTTTTTCTACCGGCCCAAGTCGGATATTCCTTTTGGCGGGTTTATTGATAATTTTACCAAAAAGCACGGTGTGGGCCTTACGGGGATCAAGTTTGATGATATTTTTATGAATGAGGCGCAGGTAGGGGTGAAAGGGTACTCACCCGAGCTGCGCTATTACCTGGGAAAAAAGAAAAACAAGGCCTTCATCGGCCTGTTTGGCATGTATGAAGATTTTGATATGAAAGTGCCTGCCTTGGTCGGGGTGATCCGGGGTGACCAGTATTTTGATGTCAAGCTGCCCATTCATTTTACGTTCAAAACCTATTCGGGCGGGATTCTCATCGGGAAGCAGTTTGTCTGGAACCGGGTAGGGCTCGATGTGGTGTTTATCGGGCCGCATATCGGCTCGGCCGGTGATTTTTATGCCATGGGGAAGAACAGTAACCTCCAGGGACTCAATGAGGAGGAAAAGGAGTTTGTGAAGTATAAAATAAGGGAACGTTTCGGGTTGAAAGAAAAATATTTCAGCATGGAGCTGAATGAAGATGCTGCCGAGATAAAATCGATCCGGCCTGTGCCTTATCTCGGGATCCGCGGAGTGGGGGTAAACCTCTCGTATCGTTTTTAAATGCTGCGCCGCAGCCTGAAGCTGACCTGTATCAGGCGGTGGTCACGCAGAACAACCATTTCAATAAGATGGCCTTCTTTCTTGCAAAGCTGTTCATACAGCTCATTGATGGTCATAAAATTAGCCAGCTTGTTGTTGAAAATAATGACCTTATCACCGGGTAGCACCCCTGCCTGGTGAGCTACTGAATTCGGAATAACGGCCGATACCTCAAACGTTTTGAAATCTTTACCGGTAGCCCGCAGGTCAAGTCCGCTCATGTCTGATTCAAAAGGCTTTTTGAGGATTTTCTTAATGGGCTTCAGCACCATCAGGTTCTGGCTGTAGTTAAGGGTCACCACAAATCGCTTCAGGATTTCCCCGCCGATGCTGCCGTGGCGCAGCTCGTGCTCTTTGGTAAACTTGCTGTCAAATACGAGGCTGTCGGGGAAAGAGGCGATCACATTTTTAAAATCGTGGTTGGCAAAACGGAGGAGGTCAATACGCCCCAGCTTGCCCTCGATATTGCCGTTCAGCCCCCTGCCCAGGTAGCCGTTGGAAAGGCGGTGCGGGATGATAGCGGGAGGCAGCGATTCCTGGTTCAGGAGCAGCGAATGGGCCCCGCCCGTATCAATGACAAGCTTCAGGTTTTCTATCTTTTCACCGTTCGACTCCAGCCGGTTAACCGTGATATAGGGCTTTGTTCTTTCGAGGTGTAGCGGAATGGCCACTCCCTTATGTTTCTTGTAACGGTATTTATACGGGTCGCTGAAGGTGAGTTGCCGGGTGTTGTAATCAATTTCCACGCTGAACCGCTTGAAAATATCGCTGCCCAGGATACCGTGAACGGGCATGCCCAGGTATTCCGAAAGATTCAGAAAGTTTTCTTCCAGAACCACAATATTCTGGCCGTAACCGGCTATGCCACCGAACTTCACGGTGTGTCCGAGGGATATGGAAGCCGTAACGGGAGGGGCTTCGCCGATACCGCTGATCGAAATTTCCCGGGCAATTTTCAGGTTAAGCTTCTTCCGTAAAGTGGTATCCAGGATGATGATACTCTGTACTCCCGAGTCCAGGATAAAATTCAGCGTATCCGAATTGTCCACTATGGTTTTTACCACAATGAGATTGGCGCGGAGCTCAAACGGGCAGAACGTGTAATTTTGTTTTTTCCGGATGGGGTTAAAACCGAAAGGTTTATCTTTTTGAGCCAGGCATGCGGGTATTTCTCCGGTAATGCCCAGCACCAGGAGGAGAAAAACCAGCAGGTATTTTTTACAGCCCTTCATAATAGTGGTGTAAAATATTAAAAAAAATGCAAAAGATAACAGAGATAAAATACAATAAAATAAATTCTTGTTTTCCATATAATGAACCATGTGTTGAGATTGCAGGTTTTTATTAAGAATTTTGTACGAATATTTAAAGGGCACTATGAAAAAAGATCTGCGGAAATTAACCCCTGACCAGTTAAAGGAATGGTTGAAATCAGAAGGAGAACCGGCCTTCAGGGCAAAGCAGATCCGCGAATGGCTCTGGGAAAAGGGGGCTACCGATATCGGGGAAATGACCAACCTGTCGCGGGTACTCCGCGATAAGCTGGCTGATGCCTTTGAGATCCGGAATGTGAGGGTGCATACCTCGCAGTTTTCGGCTGACGGCACGATCAAATCAGGATTTAAGCTCTACGACGACCACCTGGTGGAAGGCGTGCTTATTCCTACCGAAACCCGCATGACGGCCTGCATATCTTCGCAGGTAGGCTGTTCACTGACCTGTAAATTCTGTGCCACGGGCTATATGAACCGGGAGCGTAACCTGGACGCCGCCGAGATCTACGACCAGGTGCAACTCATCAGGAACCAGGCAGAGCAGCATTTTAATGCACCGCTCACCAATATTGTCTATATGGGCATGGGTGAGCCCCTTTTAAATTACGCTGCCGTGCTTGAATCGGTAGAAATGATCACTTCACCGGAGGGGTTGAACTGGTCACCCAAGCGCATTACGGTTTCTACGGCCGGTATCGCCAAGATGATCCGTAAGCTGGGCGATGACGAAGTGAAATTTAACCTGGCCCTCTCGCTGCACGCCGCCAACGATGAAAAGCGGAACACCATCATGCCCATTAACGAATCGAACTCGCTGGCCAACCTGGCAGAAGCCTTAAATTACTTCTATAAAAAAACCGGTAATAAAATTACCTTTGAATATATTGTTTTTCATGGATTTAATGATAAAATTGCTGACGCAAAAGAATTGCTGGCTTTTGTGCGTCGGGTGCCCTCCAAGGTAAATATCATTGAATACAACCCGATCTCGGAAGCCAGCTTCCGGAATGCTGATCCCCTGGCCATCGATAAATTTGCTGCATTTCTGGAAGAAAACCGGGTAACGGTCAACATCAGGCGGAGCCGGGGAAAAGATATTGATGCAGCCTGCGGGCAGTTGGCCATAAAGGAGAATTAACAATTTCATAATATACCATATACCGACATTCTTTTTATTTAAAGGGAATTTTGCAGCCTCTAAAATCAGAATACTAACTCTTTCATTCCTATGTTTGGATTAGAAAACGACATTTTCCTCCTCCTGGCCGTTTGTATTTTTGCAGCATGCCTTTTTGAGTTTATCAACGGGTTTCATGATACGGCAAATGCGGTGGCCACGGTGATCTATACCAACTCCCTTAAACCTGCCCAGGCCGTATTGTGGTCGGGAATGATGAACTTTATCGGGGTCATTACCGGTGGGGTGGGTGTCGGCATGTCTATTGTCAACCTTTTGCCGGTTGACCTGCTCATTGACCAGAACGTTTATCACTCCATTGCCATGGTGCTGGCCATGTTGTGCAGCGCTATCATCTGGAACTTCGGTACCTGGTACTTCGGCCTGCCTTCGTCGAGCTCGCATACGCTCATCGGGGCCATTATGGGGGTGGGCTTAGGCTATGCCATGCTTCCTGAAAATGCTTCGGGAGCGGCAGCTATCAACTGGGATAAAGTAAAAGAGATCTTTACCGGGCTCTTTATTGCCCCGCTGATCGGTTTTACGCTGGCGGTTATTCTCATGTTTATCCTGAGAGTTTCCGTAAGCAAAGATGTCAGGAACCAGATATTTTCCGAGCCCAAGAAAAATCAGCCACCTCCGGGCTGGATCCGTACCACGCTGATCTCTACCTGTACGCTGGTAAGCTTCTTCCACGGGAAAAATGACGGGCAGAAAGGGATCGGGCTGGTGATGCTGATCCTCATAGGTATTCTGCCTTCTTACTTTGCCATAACCGGGTTAGATGACCTGAAAAAGATTCAGCCTGACCTGGTACAGATACAAAGCATCGTATCCCGGATAGACACCACCCACCTGGGTGCAGACGAACGCAATCATATCCGGGGCATTAACGAAAATCTTGCTGTCCTGATGCCTGTATCTCAGGGGATTTCCCCGGATACCACCAAAAAGCTGCACCTCAGAGCCGCAATTCTGCAGATATCTACCAACACCAAAAAGCTGCTGAAAGACGAGAGCGTGAAAATGAGCAGCAAAGACCGCGAAGACCTGTCGGTGCTGGCTACCAAAGAAGAGAAAGGAATACGCGCTGCCATAGACTTCGCCCCGTTCTGGGTTATTCTTATGATCTCGCTTTCCTTAGGAATGGGCACCATGATCGGTTGGAAAAGGATCGTGGTGACGGTAGGAGAGAAGATCGGGAAATCGCACCTGACCTACGCGCAGGGGGCTTCGGCCGAGCTGGTGGCGGCCATTACCATCGGGCTGGCATCCGGGTTTAAGTTGCCGGTAAGTACTACGCACACCCTGTCTTCAGGTATTGCGGGCTCTATGGTAGCATCGAAAGGCATCAAGAACCTGCAGTCCAAGACCATCAAGAATATCGGTGTGGCCTGGATACTGACCCTGCCCGTGTCCATTTTGCTTTCGGCCGGCCTGTTCTTATTGTTCCGGGCAATGCTTTAAAGCTCCTGCGGGAGAGCCCCCGGATATCCCGGGCTTATAACCGTACAAATCCATCTGTGCTCTTCCGTGTTATCCGTGAGCACAAACTGGCTATATTTATTCAAAGAGCCGGAGCAGCCTGAACACGCCTGCTCCGGCCATAAAAATCAGAAGAGCCCGAGCTGCTCGCCTTCGCTTCCCGGCTTGGTGTGACCAAAATCCGGTGCCTCGGGGTCGTTGCCTTCTGTATCGTTTTCCTCCGGTTCGTTTTCCGGTTGTTCGTCGTTGGTTTCTTCTTCCAGGATATCTTCCTCTATCTCCTCTTCCTCTTCTGAGGCCAGTGCTTTAAAGCTTACGATCTTATCGAAAGGCAGCTTGTTTCCTAACGCTTTCCAGCCTTTCACATCAATCATCTCGTCTACCTTGTAGAGATCGGTGGTAACCTCGGTTTTCCGGTCTTTCCGGTGCCTGATCTCCACGCGCGGCTTCTTGTCGCAGGTAGCAAAGACCAGCTCTGATTTAGGATGTTCAGAGATGAAGGTAAATTTCTTATCCATGGTAGACGTTTCTATCAGGAAGCGCTTAATGTGGTAATGGCGGTGCTCGCCGTCGAGGTAGATGCAGGAAACCGGCCTTTTTTCCTGGTACTTGCAGATGGTTACCACCTGGCGCGGGTCGTAATGGTTGGTCAGCTCGAAATTGGTCAGCTCGTATTCTCCGGTGTTGTAAAGCACCAGGATCTTGTCGCTGGGGCCAAAATTGCCCAGGAAATTGCCGTGACCGTCCTTATTAAGCCGGCCCAGGGTAGGCGTATACCAGATATCTACACCGCCCAGGGTAGATTTACCTGCCGTTTTAAAGGCAATTTTCCGCACGGCATATTTGGAGACCAGGTTACCCATGGCCGAGCGGTTTTTGATGAGCAGGTCGGCAAAATTGAAATCAAATACCTTCTTTTTGGCGTTTGAGCTGGCCGTCAGGTTCACGGTCACCACTTCTGCTTCCCCGTTTTCGTTGGCTGAAAAATAGGTGACCTTCGAGCGCGGACTGCCTTTGGTAACGTCATACTCCTTGTCGCGGGTAACGCCGGTCACGGCAAAGCGCTTGGCAAATGTCCGTCCGCTTTTGCCGTCAAGGTACATTATGTTGTAGATCTTCCGTTCATCATTCTTCCGGAAAACAGCGCAATAGATGATATTTTTGCCCACGAACACCTTATCCTGGATCTTGACCACTGAAAACTTGCCGTCGGCCCTGAAAACAATGATATCGTCAATGTCCGAGCAGTCCATCACAAACTCGTCTTTTTTCAGGCCATAGCCGATAAAGCCGTTCTCGCGGTCTACATACAGCTTCTGGTTGTTGGCGGCCACTATAGCGGCCTGCACCTCGCCAAATTGCAGAATCTCCGTTCTTCTTTCACGGCCTTTTCCGTATTTCCTGATCAGCTCCTGGAAGAAATTAATGGTGTAACGCACCAGGTTTTCCAGGTTATCGTTTACCTCCAGCAGCTCTTCCTGCAGCTTCTTCATCAGCTCATCGGCCTTGAAGCCGTCGTATTTCGAAATCCGCTTGATCCGGATCTCGGTCAGGCGGAGGATGTCTTCCCGCACAATCTCGCGGTAGAAATCTTTCTTATACGGTTCCAGGCCCCGGTCTATGGTCTCAATGACAGCCTCAAAAGTCTCGCATTCTTCGATGTCGCGGTAAATCCGGTTCTCAATAAAAATCTTTTCCAGTGAGCTGTACAGGAGTTTTTCCATCAGCTCTGCCCGGCGTATCTCCAGCTCCCGCTTGAGCAGGTACATGGTCTGGTCGGTAGAATTTTTCAGGATATCGCTCACTCCCAGGAAACGGGGTTTCTGGTCAGCGATCACTACCGCATTGGGCGATACCGATACCTCGCAGTTGGTAAAGGCATAGAGGGCATCAATGGTGATGTCGGTAGAGGTATTGGGCGCCAGGTGGATCAGGATCTCCACGTCTTTGGCGGTATTGTCTTCCACCTTTTTGATCTTGATCTTCCCGCTGTCGTTAGCTTTGATAATCGACTCGATCAGGCTGCCGGTGGTGGTAGAGAAGGGGATCTCGGAGATCTTCAGCGTCTTTTTATCCACCTCCGATATCTTAGCCCGCATTTTTACCTTGCCGCCCCTGGCCCCGTCGTTGTAATGGGCGACGTCAATGAGCCCGCCGGTCAGGAAATCGGGGTAAAGCACAAAAGGCTGCTTTTTCAGGTGTTTGATAGAAGCTTCACAAAGCTCTATAAAATTATGCGGGAGAATTTTGGTCGACAGACCCACGGCAATGCCTTCGGCGCCCATTTCCAGCACCAGCGGAAACTTGGCCGGCAGGGTCACAGGCTCGCGCTTGCGGCCGTCGTACGACATCTGCCACTCGGTGGTGTCTTCGTTGAAGAGCACCTCCTGTCCGAATTTGGAAAGCCGCACCTCAATATAACGGGGAGCAGCGGCCGAGTCACCGGTACGGATATCGCCCCAGTTTCCCTGGATATCCAGCAGAAGCTCCTTCTGCCCGATGTTTACGATGGCATCCCCGATAGAAGCATCCCCGTGGGGGTGAAACTGCATCGTAGACCCGATCACGTTGGCTACTTTGTTGAAACGGCCGTCGTCCATTTCCTTCAGGGCATGGAGCAGCCGTCTCTGTACGGGCTTCAACCCGTCTTCCATGGCCGGAACGGCCCTTTCCAGGATCACATACGATGCATACTCCAGGAAATACTTTTCAAACATATCATCCAGTATCTCCTTCTGGTGTGTAGGGTCGTAAGTCTCGTCGCTCATTTATATGGGTTTCTCAGTTTACGCAAATATAAGAAATCTTGCGGCTTGTTTGATGCAGGGAAGGCATGGAATAAGCTTTGACAGGCGTGTTTTAACTTTTTTTCCCTGTACCCGGGAAAGGATATTCTTTAACGCATAGCTTTGTGCCCGTGAACAGATTCAGATGATAAAGAAATATTTAATTTCTATTTTAGGATTGGTTCCGTTTGGGCTTTTTCTGAGCCTGCAAAGAGACTCAAAAGATTATATACAAAAAATATCTTTTGAAATTACCTTTCCAATGATGAGTACTGGAATGGATATACCATTTAGGGATACAGTCACCATTTATTATGATTCCAGTTATATAGTCTATGAAAAAGGATTTTTTCATACCGATGCCAGTATTTTTGGAGATATTATTGAAAATGATAGTCTTACGGGTACTTTTAAGAAAACCACCTCTGAGATTAACTCAAATGTAAGCTCAGCTTTTTTTGGATATTTGAAGGGCGAGAATTATGGTATACTTTATTATCCATTTGATCACCAAGTGAGTAAACAAAGAGTGGATACGATGAAAGTACAATGGGGTGGTGAGGCTTTTAAAACTTTTCTAGCACTTGAAAATGCCAGACTAGTGAATAGAAAAGCTAATTTGAATAGTATAACTGAAAAATATGTTACTATTGATAAAAAAGATGAAACATACCCCGATAGTATTTTTGTCTATTATAGTTCTGCAATAAAGGGAGACTTTTTCTCTTTTAATAAAGAGTTAGAAGAGAAAAATCATATGAAAATTTCTGACATAGTGATGTTCTTTAAGAAGTCATATTCTGAAATATACGCAACAACATTGCCTGATAGAGAACTCTCTGTCAGAATGCTGGATTCGAAAATTACTGATTACGATAAGATCAGCAAAATTTTTGAGAAATTCAGGAAAAATGATTTTTAACATTTTTGCGGGTGCAGGCTACATAACTGCACCCGTTTCCTTAAATAAACCTTATATAACCTTGTATGTTTTGCGGTATACTTTTAAAAATGCAGCAAATAGCCCAATGCCTGGAGGTGAATCTGTCGGTGCTTCTTTCCTGAACGTATAGAATAAAAAAATGCCTCCCGAAGGGAGGCATTAACGCAAAACTGGGTCTTAATATCTTTCTCTTCTTTGAGGTCTTTCGCCTTTAGGTTCGGCAACTTTAACCACGATCGTGCGACCGTCCAGTTCGGTCTCATTCAGACTGTTGATAGCTGCTTGAGCTTCTGAGTCGTCAGGCATTTCCACAAACCCGAATCCCTTGGAACGGCCTGTGAATTTGTCAAAAATAACCTTAGCTGAATCCACTGCGCCAAATTCCTGAAATGCGCCAAGAAGGGTGTCGTCTGTAGTGTCGTAATTCAACTTTGCTACGAAAATGTTCATTTGAAAAAAAATAAAAAATTAATAAATAGAGCTTAAACACCGTAGCAAAACCGATATGAATATTGACCTGCAAACGAAGTAGTAACTCGAAAACGTAGTAAAGGTATTGTTTTTAAATTACATTTCAAGCAGCGCAACTGTTTATTATGGCCAACGGGAGGGCAATCCGGCTTACCGCTTTTTACAAAAACAGCCTTCATGCTGGTATTATGGCGGTTTTGAGCCCGTTTTGCAGCAGGGAAACACCACATTAAATTTACCTTAAAATTTATTTAACGGTACCTTGTTAAGGCCGGTACGGGTTTTTATTTTCAAAAAAGAGGATTTGACAACATAAAAAATGACGTATCGTTATATATTTGTTAAACAGAACCAACAGGATCGGAATGAGGTCAGCGCTTACGCTTTTGCTTTTGATTTTTTGTTTTTTTTCAGGCCCGACAGGTGTTGCCCAGCTTAAGAGCTATAAGCGGGGCTTGTCGAGCTTTGAGAACGGCCATTACAATATAGCTATCCAGGAATTTTTGAAGGTAAAGGATATTGAACAGGCCTATGCGGGAGATCTGAACCGGAAGCTGGGGGATGCCTATCGCTTAAGTAACCGGTGGGCAGAGAGTATTCCTTACTACGAGAAAGCCATTGAAAACGGGGTGAAAGATTCGGATCTCCTGTTTTACCTCGGGTATGCCCTGAAGTCAAAAGGGGAGTATACGCGGGCAAAAGATTATTTTAAGCGTTTTGCCGACAGCAACCCGGCCGATAAGGTATTGGCCGAACGGGTGCTGCGGGAAATGAATTCGCTGCTGTTGACCGAATCGATATTCCGGAAAAATTCGGAAAAGGAATTCCGGAACCTGGAGGCCGTGAATACGCCCGGATCCGAATTTACAGGCGTGGTGCACAAAGGATACCTGGTTTTTGCCGCTTCGCGAAAAGAAAAGATATACGCCAACGACCTGCCTTACCTGGGCTTGTACAAGGCCAGGATCAGTGAAAACCTGAGTACGGTAGGAAAAACCGAGCTCTTCAGCGTGTCTGTTTTTGCCGATGACCGCAACGAAGGCTCACCCACCTTTACCCCCGACGGTAAAATCATGGTATTTGCCCGGGGAAATTCAGGTAAAAGAAAAGACCTTTCCCCCGATGTGGACCTGTACATGAGCCGCTATGTGGAAGGGGATGGTTGGACCAGCCCCGTGCGGGTTCCGGCGTCTGACTCGCTGGCCTTTGACGGTTCGCCCGCTTTCTCGGGCGACGGTAAAACGTTGTATTTCAGTTCTAACCGGGCAGGTGGAAACGGCGGGCTCGATATTTACCGGGTAAACATGGATGCCTCCGGAAGGTTCGGGAACGCCGTGAATATGGGAAAAGCCATCAATACCGCAGGTGATGAGGCTTTCCCGTTTGTATCGGCTGACGGCAAACTGTATTTTGCTTCTGACGGGCACCCCGGCCTCGGGAAGCTCGACCTGTTTGTGGCCGTACGCACCGGTGGTAAAATTACGGTGGAAAACCTGGGGCTGCCTTACAACAGCTCTATGGATGATTTCGGCTATACCGAAGACGAGTACGGGAATGAGTTCTTTACCTCTAACCGGTCGGGCGGGAAAGGCGATGACGATATTTACTATTACCTGGCGCCTGAAACACCTGTGGAAGTGGCAGAAACGCCTGTGCCGGAGCAAGATAAAAAAGTAGTGAATTACTTCCTGGCCGGTGAGGTGCTGTCGGAAGGCAAATTGCTGGATTCGGCCGTGGTGAATATCTATAAGATAGAAGGAGGAATAGAAACGCTCTTCGCGGAGAACCTCGTGACCCGTAACGGACAGTTCGGACCGGTGAAAATGGAGGAAGACGAAGACTATGTACTGCTGACCGAAAAGCCCGGTTATCTCACCAAAAGAGAAGGGTTTACCATGTACGGCCGCTCGATACCCTCTGTTCTGCTGACCCGGCCGGTCACTGATACCACTTTCCACGTCCGCATACCGCTGGACGGCATATTTGTGGGTAAGACCTTCCGGCTGGAAAACATTTATTACGACCTGGATAAGGCCGATATCCGCCCGGATGCCGCCCTTGAGCTGGATAAGCTCGTTCAGATCCTGAAAGATAACCCGGGTATCCGGATTGAGCTGGGATCACACACCGACTCCCGCGCTTCTGATATTTATAACCTGCGGCTTTCACAGCGCAGAGCCGATGCCGCCATTAACTACATTGTAAACAAAGGCATCTCGCGTGAGCGGCTTGAAGCCCGGGGCTACGGGGAATCGGAGCTGCTGATTGAAAATGCCAAAACCGAAGCAGAACACCAGCAAAACCGCCGTACGGAATTTAAGGTGACCGGTATCGGGAAGGCAGAGGAGTAAAGGCTACTTCCGGCCTTTCAATCCACCCGGTAGCTGATAAAAGCTACTTTCCGGCTGTCGGGACTCCAGGAAGGTACATTGATGGTGCCCTGCCCTCCGAAAAATACGGGCGTGATATCCCGTATTTCGCTGGTTTCCAGGTTCATCAGCCGGAGCAGCACCTGTTTCCCGAATAAATGATTCTGTTTCTCATCTGTAGTGTAAGCCAGGTATACGATCCACCGGCCGTCAGGAGAGGGGTGGGGAAACCAGTTGGAATACGTGTCGGAAGTCAGCTGCTTGGGCTGGCTCCCGTCAGGGCGCATGCGCCAGATATGCATGTGGCCGGTCCGGTAAGAATTGAAATAAATGTATTTCCCGTCGGGTGAGTACTCCGGTCCGTCGTCCAGTCCTTCGGCATCGGTCAGCCGGGTTTCTTTGCCACCGCTGACAGGAATGCTGTAGATGTCAAAATTGCCGTTGCGTTCGGCACAATACACCAGTGTACGGCCATCCGGGCTCCAGCCGTGCCAGTAAGAGGGCACTTCCGGGGTTATTCTCCGCGGTGTTCCTCCTTTTGCAGGTACCACATATATGGCAGATTTGTACGATTTGGAAGACGTGTCGCTGACGTCATTATGGCTGATGGCCAGCCATTGTCCGTCGGCTGACAGGCCGTGGTCATTGTTGTTCTTATCGGCAAAATCCGTATTTAACAGGCCCATTTGGCGGGTGGAAATGTCCAGGGTATGGAGCTTCCCGCCGCTGTTCAGGATCAGGTATCCCCCGGGGTGCCAGTTGGGCGCCTCAAAGTGTTTTTTTACCCGGAGAAGGGTGTCTGTTTTTCCCGTAAAAATATCCACGGTATGCACAAAGCTGGTTATGTCTCTGCTGCCCTGTGCCGGGCAATTGAAATACAGGCCCAGGGCCAGTAAGGAGATAAAAAGTTTCACAGGCTGAAAGATTGATACTTCGAAAATAATGCTTTCTTTTTGAATATCAGCACATATCGGTACAACTTTCCGCAAAAATCCTTACCGGGAAAAAGGATTATTCCCGTACCCGGCTCACTTTTTACCGAGTTTTCTGACCACCCAGGGGAGTGAAAGTCCCTGTCCCAGCAGGGAGAACAAGACCACAGCTATGGAAAGAAAAATAATTTCATTCCGCATAGGAAACGGCGATCCGTCGTTCAGGCTTACGGGAAGACCGATCGCGATAGCCAGGGAAACAATCCCCCGCATGCCTGACCATGTAATGATAAAGCTGGTGCGCGAATCGAATAGGGCATCTTTGCTGACCGGCCGTTTGCCGTCAAAGGCTTTCTGAAGATTGAACTGCTGCATATATACCCTGATCATCCGGATCGCCAGCGCCACCAGGGCAATGATGCCTGCATAGCCCGCAAACGACCAGACCTCTTCGGGATCTATCTTTTTCATTACAATGGGAAACTGCAGCCCGATTAACAGGAAAATGAGCCCGTTCAGCAGGAAAATAATGACGTCCCAGAAGTGTTTGGACTGGTTCCTGACTTTTTCGGGAAATTTGTGACGGCTCAGCCTCGACATATTCAGGCCCAGGATAACCACGGCGATCACACCCGATACCTGGAAATGTTCGGCGAGAAGATAGGTGACAAACGGCATCAGCAGCGTCAGGCTGATGATCACCATGTCATTGGTGCGGAAAAAGCGCAGTACCCATGCCTGCAGGATGCCCGTGACCATGCCGACCAGGAAGCCTCCGCCCAGCACCAGCAGGAACTGGAACGAAGCTTTCCACCAGACAAAAGCAATGCCGGTAACGGCGGCGGTGGCAAAGCGGTAGGCAATCAGCGCCGATGCATCATTTACCAGGCTTTCCCCTTCCAGGATGGTCACCGTTTTATGAGGCAGGCCAAGTCCTTTGGTAATGCCGATGGCCGCCACGGCATCTGTAGCCGAAAGGATAGCTCCGAGCACAAAGGCCAGGGGCCAGGTCATGCCGGGGATCAGGTAACGGGCCACGGCCGCAATGCCTACCGTGGTAATGAATACCAACCCTATGGCCAGGGTGCTGATGGTATTGATATTGGTCTGGAAATCGCGGAACGAGATATTGAATGCCGCATCATACAGCAAAGGCGGCAGGAAAAGAAGCATCACAATTTCAGGATTCAGCTCAATGTCGGGCAGGATTGGCAGGAAGCCGATCCCGATACCTACCAACAGCAATAATACCGGCGCCGACAGCTTTATTTTATCGGCCATACCCGATGCCCCGATCATCAGGGACATGATAAGCAATACAATAGTATAATTTTCCATTCTGCGGCCAAAAATACGTGAAATAAACGGAAACGGATTAATATTCCATGATATCTTTATACAAGACATCCAGGCGTTTACGCAGGTGTTTTACAGCGTAATGCTTGCGGGATAAGAGCGTATTTACGGGTATGTTTATGGTCTCGGCTACCTCTTTTACCGATAGGCCTTCCAGTTCGGTAAGCTCGAAAGCCTCCCGTTGCTCCGGGGGTAATTCGGTGAGGGCGGCCTCTATTTCTTTCCAGATCAGGGAGCGCATGTATTCTGTTTCGGGTGTAAGGTCATCGCTGCCGAACAGGATCTCCGAAAACTCTTCGGAGAGATCTCCATCCGGGGTATACCGGGAGACCGGCAGGGGCTGCTTTTTCCTGCCGGTGTTGATGATGGTGTTGCGGGCTACACGGTACAGCCAGGCCGTGACCTGTTCAATCGGGCGGATATTGTTTTCAACGGTTTTGGCCAGCTGATAAAAAACCTCCTGTAAAATATCTTCTGCGTCTTCCCGGTTAGCAACCCTTCTGCCAATAAATGACTTTAGGCGGGGCTGATGTTCTTTTACAAGCTGTTCAACATGGTTTTGCTCATCTTTCGCCATCGCCGTGCTCTGCCTGACCGGGGTACCCGGCTCCGAACGGGTAGCCAAAATTCCGCCTTTTGGTAATAAATTCCCTGCGTTGTTCAGGAGTCATTTTCATCCATTTTTCTCGGATGTGATTTTCTCTTCCGCGCATCATCATTCCGTTCCATCCGAAACGCCCGAAAAGAATGCGGCATAGAGCAAGCAGCCCTGCTGCCTGCCAGAAGGTAATGGCCGTCAGTCCGAAAATAGCCGGCATCAGGTGATTCCATAATATCATAGTAACGGCACTTATCACAGCCAGCGCTGCTATGCCCGTTAAAACCAGTTTTGCACCTCTTTGTCTCATTGTTGTAATTAGATAGGGAAAAAGATGCCTGGTCCTTTTCAGGCATCTTTCCCGGTTGATTAATGGTCATGTCCCCAGAAACCGGACATCCGGTTTTCAAAGGCTTTTTTACGTTCATCTACGAATGCCTGCTTTTCCTCTGCCGACATTTTTGTCCATTTTTCACAGAGCTCGTCCAGCTTCTCTACCGAAAAACGGTCTTCTCCTGCTTTTCCGAATCGCTCATTGGCAAATTCAAGTTTTTCACTATCGGTCATTTTCGACCATTCTTCCCGGAATTGCTTTCCTCCATCCTTACCAAAAGGATTTCTTCCGAAGAAACCCATTCCAAAACCTCTTGTTGTCATCATCTGCTTAAATTTTTATTTCGTTATACTGATTTTTTAAGCGCGCTTATTACTACAGACAACTGAGGTGAAAAAATATTTTATAAAATTTGATTTATTTTTCAGAAGAGGTAATTCCGCCGGGAGTTATACATAAATAAATAACCTCTTTTGTTGGCGTCATTTAGAAATGAACGGTTCACCAGGGTTTCTACGAAGGGCTGTCTTTCCAGGAACGGAACCAGTATTTTTTCAATCCGGCTTTCGGCAACGCCTATTCTCCTGCCGAATTCTATGAAATCTTGCTTGCCCGGATGCCCGCTTTTCTCAAATTCCCTGCTTTTAAAATTGTCGGCAAAGAGCCCTCTGCCAAGCGCAAAATCAGTATCATCCACGTGTAGCTGGGTATTGATTAAATCGTATGCAGGACTAAGCAGGTAATCTCCTTTTGTAGATTCAAGAAGAGAGAAATTCTTTAAATGGGCATCTCCGTTCGAAAAGAGAAAATTGAACACCACCAGTGAAAAATATTTCTCAATTTCCACCCTCCACGCCGGAACAAATTTCTGCAGAAGGTACCCGGCTTCTTCGTAGCTGTATTCATATTTAAAATTAGGCCCTGCGTTCACTTCTGTTTTTCCTGCAAGAGTTGCAAAATCTTCTTTGCCCCATTTGCCACCCTCTTTTTTTACATCAAACCGTTTGGTAATATAGGCTGGTGTACCCTCCTTAAAAAAGATTATGGCATTTTCTGCCGTATTTAATCCATATACCTGCCTGGCAATTTGCATGGTAATGTGCTCATTTGCCGGAACCTGGTCAACTTTCTTTAAATCCGAAGGTATCGGTTTAAGCAGGTAAGTTCCCTGTTCACCCTCATGGGTTAAACGCAAAAGGTTCTTGTCAAGAATCAGGCTTAATTTTTCCTGAACCCCGGATATGGAAATACGTTTGCGGTTTTCCATAAAGAGCCCGGCAATGTCATCGTTTTGCCGTGGTTGACTATAAGGAAGCACGTGGCTGACTTTTTTTGCATTAAACAACCTGCGCAGACAAGATGGGCTGTAACCTGAAAAGCCTTCAGCAAGTGTTCCCGGGCAATATTTCAATTCTTCCAGGTTCATGATGTCTTTAAGGGTTTTACAGTAACTGCTCCAACGGTGTCATATTGTGCTGTGGCTGCCAGTAAACCAAAATGATCTTCTTCATCAATTTTTAATTGAGTGCATTGTAATTTTCTGTTTACTCCTTCGCTCAGCATATTGAAGAAAAAAGGAAACAGAAAACCACTCGTATATTCTTTTTGGCTTTTGGGAAGTGTCAGACTGATCGGGGGGGTACTCGTGTCATTAAAATAGGCGTCATCGTATCTGAAGATATAATGCCGGCGGTCTTCTTCAACCAGTATTCCCGCTAATACGTCATTGCGGTATATTTCCACTGCTCTCATTTAATCCCTGCTTTTTTAATTTCAAGAGTAATTTCCATGCCCAGTATTTCTGCCAGTTTGTTCAATACTTCCAGTGAAGGATTGCCCCGTCCCCGTTCCAGCTTATACAAAGTGTTCGTACTCACGTTGGCCAGCTCAGCAAGATGAGGTTGTGTAATGCCCAACTCCTTTCGCCGGCTTTTTATAAGCTCTCCCAAATCCTGAATTAACATTATATTGTGATTTTTGTATCAAAAATAATTGATAATTTGAATTTTGAAAACAAAATCACAATATAATATGATTTCTAAAAGATTGACTTCCCTTCAGGTATAGCAAATTGATGCGCAGCTCAGCACCCTTTCTCACCCGTTTATCCCTTGCCCGAATGTCAGAAGATTGCTGTCGGGATCCAGGATGGAAAACTCTTTTTGCCCCCATGGCCTGATTTGCAGCGGGCCGTTGGGGTGAATAGGCGTGTTGTTGTCCAGGAACGATTGATACAATTGGTCAATGCTGTGGGTGCGGATATAGACCTGACCGTAATTTTCTTTCGGATCCAGTGTTTTGAATTCAAAAAAATGGATTTCCACGTTATCCCGGGCCACCATTAAATAATCGCCGAAATCACCCAGCTCTTTAAATCCCAGCTGATCGAGGTAAAAGGCTTTGGTAGCGGCTTTGTTCCGCATGGGTAATTTCGGATGAATGGCGGCCAGCATAATTCTTGTGTTTAAGGTGAATAATTTTGCCCGGGTACTTTGGTACAGAGGTCCGGAGTTTTGCCTTGCTACAGGCGGTATACCTGCCGGGCATTTTCGCCGAAAATACCGGCCTTCTCCGTCTCTGAAAGCCCCGAAAAATAGCTTTCCAGGATGTCAAGCTGCTCTTCGTAGGTAGCCGCCACAAGGCATACGGGCCAGTCGGAACCGTAGAGCAGGCGGTCGGCACCAAAAGCATTCAGCACCATATCAAGGTAAATGTAAAAATCTTCTTTTTTCCAGTGGTGGTAATCGGCTTCGGTAACGAGCCCCGATACTTTGCAGAATACATTGGGATGGGCGGCCAGCTCCCGGATGTAATTGGCCCACTGGGTCACCTTGCCTTCGCGGATCAGGGGTTTCGCCATGTGATCCAGCACAAAGCGGGTATCGGGGCAGGAGCGGACAATAAAAACAGCATCTTTGAGCTGCGGGGGGTAGATCAGGATATCATAGGTAAAATCGTACTGCGACAGCCTCCTGACGGCTTCCACAAACTGCGGGTTCTTCATGAAGCCTGCCGGCTCGCCCTGTACAATGTGACGGAACCCCTTCACTTTCTCCATGCCCGCATATTTCTCCAGGTTTTCCTCCAGCCTGTCTGAAAAAAGATCGGTCCATCCTACCACTCCCTTGATGAAAGGATTTTGCAAGGCCACCTCATGAAAATGGAGAGTCTCCTGCTCGGTCTGGTTGACCTGCACAAATACACAGCCGTCAAACGCATAATAATCCAGTACAGGCTTCAGGTCTTCCGGCTGAAAGCTCTTACGGATAGCCGCCATATCATCGGTAAGCCAGGCAAATGTTTGAGGATCGTAGGTCCAGAAATGCTGATGAGCGTCAATTTTCATAAGTTTTAACCGATTTGTAAGAAAAATTTCCCTTAGAATTTAAAATTTCCCCTTCAGAAACCTCGCCGTATGATTGTCTTCCAGCCGGATCATCTCTTCCGGCGTACCTTCAAAACAGAGGTATCCGCCGTTCTCGCCGCCTTCCGGGCCCAGGTCAATGATCCAGTCGGCTGACTTGATGACCTCCATGTTGTGCTCAATCACAATCACCGTGTCGCCCTGGTCCACCAGGGCATTCATGGCTTTCAGGAGCTTCCGGATGTCGTTAAAATGCAGGCCGGTGGTGGGTTCGTCAAAAATAAACAGGGTTTTGCCTTTTTCCGAATTTCCTTTACCCAGGAAATAGGCCAGCTTTACCCGCTGGGCTTCTCCTCCCGACAGGGTGTTCGATGCCTGGCCGAGGCCGATATAGCCCAGCCCCACCTCCTGCAAAGGCAGAATTTTTTCAGCCAGCTTGGGTTGTGAATCTTTGAAGAATTCCATGGCTTCGTCTACCGTCATGGCCAGGATATCCGCAATATTCTTATCGTGATACGTTACTTCCAGGATTTCCTGCTTGAAGCGCTTACCGCCGCAGCTCTCGCAGGTGAGCTTCACATCGGCCATGAACTGCATTTCTATGGTCTGGTAGCCTTCTCCCTGGCAGGCCTCGCAGCGGCCGCCGTCTACGTTAAACGAAAAATGAGCCGGTTTGTAATCGCGCTGCTTTGCCAGGGGCTGCTCGGCCATGAGCGCCCGGATGGTGTCGTAGGCCTTGATATACGTAACCGGGTTGGAGCGACTCGATTTGCCGATTGGGTCCTGGTCTACCATTTCCACCTGTGCAATACGGCTGAGGCTGCCTGTGAGCTCATCGTATTTGCCGGGATCTTCGCCCGAACGCGGCTCGCCCACCAGGCGGTCGAGCACCGGGTACAGTATTTTCCGGATCAACGTAGATTTCCCTGAGCCGCTGACGCCGGTAACCACGGTAAATATGCCTAGCGGGATCTTGACGTCGAGGTTCTTAAGGTTATTTTCGCGGGCACCGCTCAGCAAAAGGAAATCCAGGAACTTCCGTCGGTTTTTGGGTATTTCTATGGTTTCCTGTCCGTTCAGGAAGTCGAGCGTGTGCGAACGACCGCCGCTCTGACCGTTCCATTTGCCCTGGAACACCAGCTCGCCGCCGTATACGCCGGCTTCCGGACCGATATCAATGATGTCGTCGGAAGCTTTCATGACTTCTTCTTCGTGCTCTACCACAATCACGGTGTTGCCCAGGTCACGAAGCGACTTCAGCACGGAAACCAGCCGTTCGGTGTCGCGCGGGTGCAGCCCGATACTGGGCTCGTCCAGGATATACATAGAGCCTACCAGCGCGCTGCCCAGCGACGTGGCCAGCCGAATCCGCTGGCTTTCACCCCCCGAAAGGGTGCGCGAAAGCCGGTTCAGCGTAAGGTAACCCAGGCCTACTCGCTGCATGAAATCGAGCCGGTTATTGACCTCGATCAGGATACGTTTGGCTACTTTGGTCTTGTACTCGTCGAGGGCGAGGTTCCTGAAAAACCCGGCCACCTGGTCAATGGGCATCAGCACCAGGTCTACAATAGATTTCCCGCCTACCTTCACGTAGGAGGCATCTTTCCGCAAGCGGGTTCCCCGGCAATCGGGACATACCGTACGGCCGCGGTAGCGCGACAACATCACCCGGTACTGGATCTTATACGATTGCTCTTCCAGGTGCTTAAAGAAATCGGTCAGCCCGGTAAAATATTCGTTACCGTCCCACAGCAGCTGGTAATGTTCGGGATCCAGGTCTTTAATGGCCCGGTGAATAGGAAAATCAAACCGGATGCCGTTGCGCAGCAGCGGCGTCAGGAATTCACTCATTTTTTCACTCCGCCAGGGAGCAATGGCTCCTTCAAAAACCGAAAGCTTTTTATCGGGAAAAACCAGGTCGGGATCCAGGCCCAGCACGCTGCCGAAGCCTTCACAGCGGCGGCAGGCCCCGTACGGGTTATTGAAAGTAAAAAGATTGATGCTGGGCTCTTCAAAAAGAATGCCGTCGCGTTCAAACTTATCCGAAAAAAGGCGTACGATATCGCCCTCCTCAGCCCTGACCACTACTTCACAAATGCCGTTTCCTTCAAAAAAAGCGGTCTGTATCGAATCGGAAAGGCGGAACTGGGTATCTTCATCAGGCTGCCCGGTGGCATCGTATTGAATCACGGCCCGGTCTACCAGGATTTTTACGTCTTCAACCCTCACGTCAAAGCTCAGCACATCTTCAATCAGCACGGTTTCGTCTTTCACCTGTATGCGGTTGAAGCCCTTTTTCAGGAGCAGGTCGAGCTCCCGGGCTATGGTGCGGTCTTCTTTGGGCTGCAGGGGGCTCAGGATCATCACGCGGGTGCCTTCCGGGTAGGTAAACAGGTAATTGACCACGTCAGTTACCGTATCTTTGCTGACCTGTTTGCCGCTGACCGGTGAGTAGGTGTCACCTATCCGGGCAAAAAGCAGCTTCATGTAGTCGTAGATTTCGGTAGATGTGCCTACGGTAGACCGGCTGTTGCGGGTGCTGACCTTCTGGTCAATGGCTATGGCCGGTGAAATTCCCCTTATATAATCTACTTCCGGCTTTTCCATACGGCCCAGGAACTGGCGGGCGTACGAGCTCAGGCTTTCCACGTACATTCGCTGACCTTCTGCGTAAAGCGTATCAAATGCCAGGGAAGACTTCCCGCTTCCGGACAGGCCCGTGACTACCGTCAGGGTATTCCTTTTAATGGCTACATTTACGTTTTTGAGGTTATTAACCCGGGCACCTTTGATGATGATATATTCTTTAGGATCCAGGTGGTCGACGTCAGGAACAGAGCTCGTGTTTTTCATTGTACAAAAATACAATGTTTTTACTAAAATCAGCAGGTTTATATTAACCTTCCCATGGGCTTTATCGTGTTTTTTGCCGGGGAATGCTTCAGGATACTGCACAAAGGCTTATTTTTGCGGCGCCGGGCACGAAGTACCCGGAATCAATCACTCGGAACTGATTTATCCGGAACTCATTTATCTATGAAACAAGCAGTAATATTTGACATGGACGGGGTAATTGCCCATACCAACCCATACCACTCCCTGGCTTTCCGTGCATTTTTTGAGAAAAGAGACCTGTATCCTACTGACGCTGAATTTGCCGAGCACATGTTCGGGAAAAGCAACAGCTATATCTTAAAGCATTTCCTGGGACGGCCCGTAACGGGAGATGAGTTTACGGCCATGGAAGAAGAGAAAGAAGGGCTTTTCCGCGAAATTTATGCCCCGCATGTGAAAGACATCGAAGGTTTTTCGGCCTTCCTGACCGCCCTGAAGCAGGCCGGTTTTCAAACGGGAGTGGCCACTTCTGCCCCGCGGGCCAACCTTGACCTGATCATGGGCCGGCTGGGCTTTGAAAAGCAGATGGAGTCGGTTATGGCCAGTGAAAACGTCACCCGGCATAAGCCTGATCCCGAAGTATACCTGAAATCTGCCGCTAACCTGGGCGTAGACCCTGCGCACTGCGTGGTATTTGAAGATTCTTTCTCCGGGATCACCGCAGCACGAAATGCCGGCATGAAGGTGGTGGGCGTGTTAAGCTCGCACACCCGCGAAGAGCTGCCACCCTGCAATGCCTACATTCACGATTATACGGCCATCCAACCGGAAGACATCCGGCAAATCCTGAATACATGAACCTCTACCTTTTACCCATGCTCCTGGCAGAGAACAGCCATCAGCAGGCCCTCACGCCCCACAGTGTGGAAACGATCAAAAAGCTGAAGGTGTTTTTCGTGGAAAACGCCAGGACTACCCGCCGCTTCATCTCCTCGCTGAAGCAGGGCATTGTTATTGATGAGCTGCGGTTTATAGAGGTCAATAAAGATACTCCCTTTGAGAAGATCTTCGAGGCCGTATCGGATCTGAAAGAAGACGCCGGCATTATTTCTGAAGCCGGGTGCGCGGGCGTGGCCGATCCGGGCGCGCTGGTGGTAGAGGCCGGCCACCAGCTGGGCTTTACGGTGCACCCGCTGGTGGGACCGAATTCTATCTTACTGGCCCTGATGGGCTCAGGCATGAACGGGCAGTCGTTTACGTTTCACGGTTACCTGCCCATTAAAGAAGACGAACGGGCGGCAAAGCTCAGGGCACTGGAAAAAGACGCTGTACAACGCAGCCAGACCCAGATTTTCATGGAAACGCCGTACCGGAACAACGCCCTGCTGCAAACCCTGCTGAAGACACTCGGCCCACACACCCGCCTCTGCATAGCCGCCGACCTGACGGCAGAAACCGAATACATTCTCACCCGGAGCATAGCGGGCTGGAAAAAACATTCTCTGCCCGATCTGCACAAAAGACCCGCGATTTTCCTGATAAATTAAAATCCGTTTCCAACTTTTTTCGTTAAAAAAGAGTCTTTCTGTATAAAGAGGGATGAACAATTTCCTGCACCTGAATTTTATAAAAATGAAAAAAATAATAGGACTTTTGCTGGTGATACTGGTTTCTGCCTGTGACAGCTTTGAGCACAAGAGCGAATACGATAAAAGCTTCCAGAAATGGAAGAGCTTTAAAACCGCCAGTAATAATTCCTATCGTTATATCCTGACCGGAAGCACCTGGACGGGCGTATCGTGGGAAACGGAGCTCATCGTGGAAAAGGGGGAAATAACCGGGCGGAAGTTCAGGTATACAAATTTTGAAGGGGTCAGAAGGCCGGCCACCGGCTGGGATACGAACAGTGCAAAAGAAGCCCTGAAGGTGCTGGGAATGAGCGAAGAAGAATTTACACAACGTTCAGGCGCTGACTTCCTGGCATATTGCGAATGGGAAGAGAAAGGCGTGGAGCTGGGCACCCACACCGGTACCGCCGCCAGCGAACCCATCACCCTGGATGTGATTTACCAGCGTGCCAAAAACGAATGGCTGCAGGAAAGAAAAAATGTAACCACGTATTTTGAGGCGAAAAACGAAGGCCTCATCTCCTCGGCAGGATTCGTGGAAGACAATTGTGCCGACGACTGCTTCAGGGGCGTCAATATCCGCCTGATCGAAAAATTATAAGCATCAACAGAATCCGGCAACGTTACCGATACCGGCACAGGGTTTGAAACGGCCTGTTTCTTGAATTTTTTTGGTGAAACGTTGGATATGCCATATAAAAAATGGCAGACATTCGGCTCATGCCTTAAAATTGATTTCTGTTTTGGATAAATCTCGCTATTTTTGCTGCGGAAAAATAAAGACATAGAATGAAAAAAATAGCGGTTTACACTTCTGGTGGAGACGCTCCGGGTATGAATGCCTGTATCAGGGCCGTAGTAAGGGGAGCCATTTATCACGGGCTGAAAGTTTACGGTATCCGGCGGGGATATAACGGAATGATATCCGGTGATATCTTTGAGATGACGTCAAGTTCGGTAAGTAATATTGTACAAAGAGGAGGAACTATATTGAAATCGGCCAGGAGCAAAGAGTTTCTGACACCGGAAGGCCGGAAAAAAGCCTACGACAACCTGGTAAAGCTGGAGATCGACGGTCTGGTGGCCATTGGCGGTAATGGTACGTTTACCGGTGCTGAGGTATTTTACAACGAATACCAGCTGCCTACCGTAGGCTGCCCGGGAACCATCGATAACGACCTGTACGGAACCGATTATACCATCGGTTTTGACTCGGCGGTAAACACGTCGCTGGAGGCTATCGATAAGATCCGCGATACGGCCGATTCGCATGACCGCGTCTTTTTTATCGAAGTGATGGGGCGCGACTCGGGGTACATTGCGGTGCAATCGGGTATAGGCGGCGGCGCGGAGATCGTTATGGTGCCCGAAACCCATACCCCGCTGAAAAAAGTGGTATCTTCTCTTAAAGACGGGTGGAGACGGTCTAAATCTTCTTCCATTGTAGTGGTGGCAGAAGGAGACGAAGAAGGCCATGCCACTGAAATTGCGGAGAAGATCAAAGCACAGGTAGGCGATAAGCTGGATATCCGGGTAACTACCCTGGGCCACGTGCAGCGGGGAGGCTCACCTACTGCCTATGACCGTATCCTGGCTTCGCGCATGGGCCTGGCAGCGGTAGAAGGCCTAATGAGCGGACAAAAGAACGTAATGGCGGGCATTATCAATAATGAAGTGGTTTATACGCCTTTCATTGATACCATTAAGAAAGCCAAGCCTATCCATGACGACCTGTTGCGGATGGTGCATATTTTGAGCATATAATGAACAATTGACAACTGTCCATGGGCAACTAATATCATGTATATGAAAAGAATCTGTTTTCTGGCATTGCTTCTTACCGGTATTTTGCCGCTTCGGGCTCAGCAAAAGCTGACCGTGAAAATGCAGGTGCCTGATACCGTCAGATACGTGCAGCTGGCGCATTATTTCGGGTACAAGCAGTTTCAGAAAGTAGACTCGGCCAAAGTGGACCAAAACGGCCTCCTGAAATTTACGAGCGGGCCGGAAGGCTGGAAAGGAGGCGTTTACCTGGTAGTTATCTCTCCTTCTAAATTTTATGACCTGGTGATTTCAGGCAGGGAGAACGATATCTACATGGAGCTGGACACCTCGGATTACGTGGGAACGGTAAAATTCAGGAACTCGCCGGAGAACGATCTGCTTTTCGGGTACCGGAAATTCCTGAACCAGAAAATGAAGACGGGGGAAAGGCTGCAGGCACAGCTTAAAACAGAACGCGACCCGGCACGGGCAGCAACCCTGCGGAAAGAAATGGATGCTCTCCAGAAAGAGGTCAACCACGAGCTGAAAAAACGGGCGGATGCGCACCCGGAGCTCTTCGCTGCCCGCATTATGACTGCCAACCTGGAACCCGAGCTACCCGAGAAGGCGCCTTTGCTGGCCAATGGACAGCCTGACTCCACCTTCTTTTACCGGGAATACAAGAAACATTATTTTGACCACCTCGATTTTTCAGACGAAAGAATGATCCGGACGCCTTTCCTGGAAAGCAGGGTAGAGCGTTATTTCAAAAACCTGGTGTACCAGCGGGCCGATACGCTGAAAAAGGAAACCTCCTATGTGCTGGGGCTGGCCCGGAAAAATAAAGACGTTTACCGGTATGTGCTGTGGTACCTCACCAACCAGTACGAAAATACGGATGTGGTGGGCCTGGATGGTGTGGTGGTGCATTTGTATGAAAATTATTACCTGAAAGATGCCGACTGGCTGGACAGCACCAGCCGGGCCCGGTTTGCTGAACGCCTGAGCGTGATGAAACCCCTGGAAACCGGGAAGATCATGCCGGCCCTGGTCCTGAAAGATACCCTGGGCAAAACCCATGACCTCTACGACGTAAAAGCCAGGTATACCCTGGTATACTTCTATAGCCCAACTTGCGGGCATTGCAAAGATCACGCCCCTGAGCTGGTAAAATACTTTGATGAAAACCGCAGCAAAGGCATTGCGTTGTGGAATGTTTCAGCCGATGTGGAACGGGATGCTGACGAAATGAAGAAGTTTATCCGGACCTACGATATGGGGCGCATGACCAACCTGCATGACCCCGACAGGAAATACGATTTCTTCTACCGGTACGACGTATATTCTACGCCTACTTTGTATATCCTCGACGAGCAGAAACGCATCATTGCCCGCCGGATACCCATTGAAGAGATCAACGGTTTCCTGGCCCATTACGAGAAAAACGTAGCGGGCAAATAAAGCCGTTTTACCGCAGTTCTTCCAGGAAATAGGTAATGGCCAGCTTGTAGCCGGTAAGTCCCAGTCCGAAAATGGCTCCGCGTACCTTCGGGCTGATGTACGAATGTTTCCGGAACTCCTCACGGGCGTGGATATTGGAAATATGCACTTCAACGGCCGGTGTGGTCACACCGCCCAGCGCATCGGCCAGGGCCACCGAAGTATGGGTAAGGCCGCCGGCATTGATGATAATGCCGTCATAAGAAAACCCCGTTTCATGAATTTTATCAATGATAGCGCCTTCGTGGTTCGACTGGAAATATTCCAGGGTCACGTCAGGAAAGCCGGCCTTTAAAACTTCAAAATAATCTTCAAAGCTCCGGCGGCCGTAGATTTCGGGTTCCCGCTTACCCAGCAGGTTCAGGTTGGGGCCGTTGATGATAATTATCTTCACAGATCTGTTGGTTTTTGAATGTCAAATGTACGGAATAAAATTCCAGAATCGCCTGGTATTGAGGTAGGCCGGGTTTTGCTCGTTGGCGTAGGCCTCGCGTTCAAAGCCAATGGCATAGTAGGCTTTGGCTGAGTCTTTACAGCGTATCCATTTCAGGGCCCATTCCAGTACATACCAGATATAAAAGGGCAGGATCAGCATTTCGAGCTGCTGCCGCAGATGAATGCGTTCGTGAAAAAGTAACCTGGGCGAAGGGTTTTTGCTCCTGACCAGCACAAAGGGCCACAGGGCTATGCCTTCGATGGTTTTGAAATTAACGCCCCGGATAACGATCATTTGCATAAAATTTAGCTATCAGCTTTTAGCCTTCAGCTCTTAGCTCTTAGCTGAAGACTGATAGCTCATTCATCTTTATAAATCCCGATATACATCTTTCCTTCCGTATCAATAGAGGCCCGGTACATTCCTTCCGAATTGAACGGCATGGCAATATGTCCGTTTTTATCTACGGCGATCACGCCGCCTTCACCGCCCCGTTTTACCAGCTTTTGCATGACCACCTCGTTCGCTGCGCTTTTCAGGGGCAGGCCTTTGTATTCCATCAATGCAGAAATGTCGTAAGCCACTACCGAACGGATAAAGTATTCCCCGTGCCCGGTGGCAGATACGGCGCAGGTGGCATTATTGGCATAGGTGCCGGCACCAATAATGGGTGCATCGCCCACCCGGTTCCATCGTTTGTTGGTCATGCCGCCGGTAGAGGTGGCCGCCGCCAGGTTTCCCTGCTTATCCAGCGCCACAGCACCCACTGTTCCGAATTTCTTTCCTTCATCGAAGATCAGGTAGCCGGTTTTCGGAGATGTTTTTCTGACTGTATCGGCGTGATCCAATTCGGTTTTTTCAGCTTTGAGCGCGCGTTGAAGTCCTTCCCAGCGTTTCTCGGTATAGAAGTAGGAGGGATCTACAATGGCTTCGCCCTGGCTGGCGGCAAATTCTTCTGCTCCTTTGCCGGTCAGCATCACGTGCTCTGAATTCTCCATGACCTTCCTCGCCGTTCTTATGGGATTCCGGATCGTAGAAACGCCGGCTATAGCCCCGGCGGCCAGGTTGGCTCCGTTCATGATGGCGGCATCCATCTCGTTTTTGCCTTCGTGGGTAAAAACGGCTCCTTTGCCGGCGTTAAACAGGGGGTTGTTTTCCATTTCCATTACCGCTGCTTCCACGGCATCCAGGCTGCTTCCACCGTTTTTCAATACGGCATAGCCTTTCTGCAGGGCGGTAGACAGGCCTTCACGGTAGGCTTTTTCCATTTCTGCGCTCATATTTTTGCGGGTAATGGTACCGGCTCCGCCGTGAATGACAATGGCGGTTTTTCCTTGAGCGCAGAGCCCCTGCACCAAACCCGTTAACATCATCAAAACAAATATTTTTTTCATACCCATAATTAATTCAACATACACAACCTCCGATTAAAAACCCTTCATTAACCATTAACCATTCCCTCTCTTCCCCTCCTCCTCTTTTCCCTCCTGGATTTTCTCATCCACCACCTGCAGGTCTTCCGCATCGGCCTCTTCTTTCAGCTCTTCCTGGGAGTCATTGTGAAGGTCAATCACAAAACTAAATAAAACTGGCAAATGATCGGACTCTACATCCGGTAAAGTTTTAAGTTCTTTCACAAAAATGTTGGCCGAATGATACACCTGGTCAATCGGGAACCGCAGCAGTCGGTAGCGGGCGTGGAAAGTAGATATGAATCCCCGGCCTATGCGCGGGTCAATGAGCTCAGAGGTCTTGACAAACAGCCGGGAGGCTTCCGCCCAGGCCACACAGTTAAAGTCGCCGATGGCCACGGTAGGCATTTCCTTGTTTTTCCGGATGGCCTTGGCTACGGACAGCATGTCACCGTCACGCTCCTTAGAGGTTTCCTCTTCTGTAGGGCTGGGTGGCGGCGGATGCAGGGCGAAGATCTTGAAAATAAAGCCGTCAGGGCAGATGACTTCGGTTTCAATGCTGGGCAGGTCATCGGCCACATAAAAATGCGTGGCCGTTTTTTGCAGCTTCAGCCGCGAAAACAGGTGCATCCCGTAAGTATTGTCCAGCGGGACCTTCACTGAATATGGGTAGTCTTTGTCCAGGTCACTGAGCGCCTTGTCCCACTTGCTATCACTTTCCATGGTCAGAACCAGGTCAGGTTTCAGCCCGCGAACCAGCTCCAGGAATTTTCCGTAATTCCGGTTATCCTGGTACACGTTCAGCGAAATTATGCTGAGGGGCCGGGAAGCCTGCCGGGTAAGAGGGCGGGTGGAGGTCCGGAACAGGGGCGTATACGGGTAGAGGGTGATTCCGTTAAAAAGAGCTGTGGCCAGGAGGGCCATTGATGTCCAGAGGGTTTCAGGAAGCAAAAAAGGCGAAACCAGCAGCAGGATAACCTGCATAATGAAGAGCTGTATTTTTCCGAAGTCAGGAACCCTGAAAACCCAGTGCGGGTTTTTTACCAGCGGAAGAAGGGTCATGATGATCAGTACCCAGGCCAGGAGGTGATAGGCCAGAATCATAGTGCGTGCCGGTTAAAATAAGGTGATATTTTAGTATTCAGCCGGTTTCGTTACGCCGGGAAACGGCTTATTGGGCTTAAGGTAAGAAAATATATGGATAACCAGTGCGTTTTGCCGATGTTTCATTGCGGTTGGCTTAGTTGATGACGGCATTTATCTTTTCCCAAAAATCCGCATCAAAGCCCGAAACCGCGAAGTCGGGGCTGTCCGGGTTAGAGGAGCTGCCCATTCGTACCACCACCATATTCCTGCCGGGTATCACATAAATCCGCTGATCGCGTGCGCCCATGGCTGCGTACATATCTGCCGGTGCATTGGGAATTAAAAAGCCGGTAAAGACCGTTTGGGAATTGGGTACCATAAATTTGGTTTTTCCGTTGAGCCACCACAGGTAACCGTATGCGGGATTCAGGTCTTGCGAGGTACGGGTGCTTTCGGTGAAATACGCCTCATTGATGACCGACTGGTCTCCCCATTTTCCTTTGTTTAGAGCCCAAAGCCCAAACCGCGCCATGCTCCTGGTGCTGCTGTGGTAGATGGTAAAGATGGGCCCAAAACTCCAATACCCGTCCATCCCGATCTTGTTTTTTAACTTCTCATTGAAATAGGTCTCAAAGCCGGTATCCGCAGCTTTGGCGACGACATCTGTCAGTTTCTGGAAAACATTGCTGTACGCCCACCGGGTGCCTGCATCCGCCACGTAGGTGAGGTTAGACCGGATCATTAATTGCTTTGTATCATCAATACCCGAGGTCATGGTCAGCAAATGCCTTACGGTGATCCGGTTTTCTTTTTCCAGTGGCATACTGGTCCACCCCGTTCCCAGGTAATCCGATGCTTTGTTATCCGGGTTCAGTAAATTTTCCTGCCCGGCAATACCCGTAATAGCGGACACCAGGGTTTTCCCAGCGCTGTTCCATTCCCATTCCGTGGTGGCGGTGTGCCCGTTAAAATACTCTTCCATCACAATTCTCCCGTTCACCAGGATCATAAATGATTTTGTGTTGGTCTGGGTAAGAAACGTCTTTAAACCGGGAATAGCGCCGGTGTTCCAGCCCAGTTCCGTGGGGGAGGTGGTTTCCCATGCTGCATCGGAACGGGGCGGAAAATACAGGGAGGTGCCGGACGGAGACGGATCAGTCTGGCCGCAGCCTGTCAGCGACCACAGGACAAATAACCATAGGCTCATGTTTTTCATGCTTTGCCCGGATTCAAAAGTGATTTTGTTTATGGTAAACGTAATTACTTCACGTTTATGCGTTTTTTCTCTCCCTGGCATAGAGCTTCAGATCTATACAGCAAAGCCAAAACAAAAAGGCGACAAAACTGATTTTCTGGATGACTGGCAAAAAAATGATGAGCCCCCGGCTGTAATAAACATAGTTATTCAGTGCCACAAGGAGGATATTCAAAAGGCCAAAGGCAAGAAGGCCGTACCACCTAACTTTGTAAAGCCCGATAAACGTTCCCACAGTGGCAATAAGCCCGAAGAGTGATGCAAGATTGGTGATTAAGTCATGATTAAAAGTTGTAAATAAAAAGCAGGCAATTATCATGGAAATTGTCCCTGAAACCCGGATGATAAGCTTAAGTTTTTTGCTGCGAGTAATGTATTTTGTGAATAAAAACCAAAAAGACAGGAGGGTCAGACAAAGCACAAACATTCCGGTTATAGCCACCGGTTTTGCAGGATTGGGTTGCCCGTTTATGGCGTTTTCATTCAGTAAATTACACCAATAATTATTTACCCAACTGAAACCCACAGCGCCTTTATCCACCTGTGACCCTCCCGGGTACAGCTGCGCAGCCATAACGTAAAGCCCTATAAAAATAAGTGTCCCGAATATTGGAGTCAATATCCGGGCACTTTTTGTTTTGTCTGTTTGCGGTGTCAACTGGTTATTTGATATCTTGTTTGTCAAAAATAGGATGGGAGGGGGCTATTTTTTTTTATACTGTGTTTTATAATATTATCAACGGAGTTTTTATCCATTTTAGAAAATGCAAACCACTTTTTTCCGAGGTCTTTCAGCGAAGCACCAAGATGATATACTTCTTTGCTGTCTATAATCAGAAATCGGTCATGGCTTTGTGTAAATGGTTCTACAACAAAATCTCCGTATTGTTCATTGGCTTTTTTTATGTCTAACTGCAATTGCTTGCTAATATTTTTGGTTAATATTAATGCGTTTACGCCTTTTTTCTTTTTGGTTAAATGGGTAAGTGTTGCTTCATCAATATAATTATCTATTAACACAATACTTTGCTTGGCGGAACGAATAATTTTAGAAGCAAATTCGTAAGCATCGAATACCTGTCCATCAAAAAATATGCCTTGTGTAGGAATTAAATGAGAATTGATTTGTAATTCAATTTCACTTATTTTATTACTTAGGCCGTCAACTTTATCTTCTATTCGGTTAATACGATTATTGATAGCATAGCCTTTTAATAGATATTCCTTTAATACACGATTTGCCCATATTCTGAATTGAGTTCCACGTCTTGAGTTTACTCTATACCCAACTGATAAAATTGCATCAAGATTAAAATGTTCAACATGGTAGGTTTTATTGTCAGAAGCAGTTGTTGCAAAAAATGCAACAACTGAGACTCTATCTAGCTCCTTATCCAGGAATATTTTTTTTAAGTGTCTTGAAGTTACAGACTTGTCTCTTTCGAAAAGGTTTGCTATTTGATTGAGCGATAACCAAAAAGTTTCCTTTTCTTCATCAATTTTTACCTCTATATGTTCCGGTAATTCATCTGACTGATATAAAATGATTTCATTCTTCATATTTATTTGTGCTTCATTACTGCAAAAATACTTTTGTTTTTGAGAAAACCATTCAGTATTCTGTTGGTTCCGGTAAATATCAAAAAAACCGGTAATAATATCTTGGACAGGATAGATAAAGTTATGATATAAAAAAGGGTTGCCGAAAAATACCGGCAACCCCTCTCTTGAAATAAATACCTCTTAAAGAATACGCAGGCCCAGGGTAAGCTGCCAGCCGTCCATTTTCTGGTTGAATTTTTCATCCTGGAAATGCTTGCTGGAAATGCTGCCCAGGCTGCCTTCTTTCCTCAGGTCAATATCCAGCTTGCCGAACGAAAGCCCGGCGCCCAGCTGGTACCCGAAAGTCGCATTTTTAAAGGCATCGTCTTCGGTAACGGTGGTGGTCACGTTTTTCAGGAAGGTATGTTCTTCCTTCAGCTTCAGTGTAGCTACCGGCCCTGCATTTACCCGCAGGAAATCGAGCAGCTTGAAGCCCACCAGCACCGGGATATCCACATTTTTTATTTTAATATCGTATACAGTAGATCCGCTGGCATCGGTAAGAGAGCCGTTTCTCTCGGTATAGAGAAGCTCGGGCTGCAGGTAAATCCCTTCTCCGATACGTGCAAACACACCGGCTGAAAATCCGGTTTTGGTATCCAGGCTTTCTTTGTAATTGTTACTCAGTGAGCCGGCATCCGTATGAATCTTGTTCAGGTTGATTCCTCCTTTTATCCCGAAGCCGAACTGGGCTGAGGCAGCGTGGGTGAAGAATACAGTGGCTAATACTAAAATGAGTTTTTTCATAATCTCTTTTGTTTGGTTGTTTAAGTTATGAAGTCGAGTTTAGAACGTATATTGCGGTTTAATATTTTACGGAATGGCAAAAGTTAAAACCTCTTATTTCTGCCAGAAATGCGGTTATAATTCCCCTAAATGGCTGGGCAGGTGCCCTTCCTGCGGCGAATGGAACACCCTGGTGGAAGAAGTGATCTCGTCGGGAGAGCCGGAAAAGGGGAAATGGAGGAATACGGGGTCAGCCGGGGCCAAACCACGCCTGCTTTCGCAGATCAGCCGGGCTGAAAAATACCGCATCATTACAGAAGATGAAGAATTTAACCGGGTGCTGGGCGGCGGACTGGTGCCGGGCTCGCTCACGCTCATCGGCGGAGAGCCGGGTATCGGTAAGTCTACGCTGATGCTCCAGCTGGCGCTGAGCCTGACAGACTATAATGTACTCTATATTTCGGGGGAAGAGAGTGAGCAGCAGATCAAAATGCGGGCTGAGCGCTTACCCGTTCACAGCGAACGCTGCTATGTGCTCACCGAAACGTCTACCGACCTGATTTTTAAGCATATTGAGCTTATTGAGCCTGATGTGGTGGTGATTGACTCCATCCAGACCCTGGTTTCACCGCTGCTTGACAGCGGCGCAGGCAGTGTGTCGCAGGTCAAAGAATGCACCGCCGAGATCATGCGTTTTGCCAAAGAATCGGATGTGCCGGTGGTGCTGATCGGGCACATTACCAAAGAGGGATCGCTGGCCGGGCCCAAGGTGCTGGAGCACATGGTAGATACCGTTCTGCAATTTGAGGGCGACCGCTTCATGACCTACCGGATCCTCCGTACCATCAAGAACCGTTTTGGAAATGCCTCTGAGCTGGGTATCTACGAAATGCTGTCTAACGGTCTCCGGCAGGTCAGCAACCCTTCGGAGATCCTGATATCGGAAAAGACCGAAAACCTCAGCGGGGTGGCCATTGCTGCCATGATCGAGGGCAACCGGCCGCTGCAGATTGAGATCCAGTCGCTGGTGAGCACTGCCAATTACGGCACTCCGCAGCGAAGCAGCAACGGCTTTGACCTGAGGAGGCTGCAGATGCTGCTGGCCGTGCTGGAAAAACGGGGCGGTTTCCGGCTGGGTACGCAGGATGTCTTTCTCAACGTGGCGGGCGGGCTCAAGGTAGATGACCCGGCCATTGACCTGGCCGTATGCTGCAGTCTTGTTTCTTCGTACGAAGATGCGGTTATCCCGCATTCGGTCTGCTTCAGCGCTGAAGTGGGCCTGGGCGGAGAAGTGCGCCCGGTGAGCCGTATTGAGGCCCGCATTTCAGAAGCGGCCAAGCTGGGTTTTGAAAAAATATACGTGTCGCGGAATAACCTGAAAGGCATTAATACAGATCATTTCAATATTGCTATCCGGGGTGTAGGGAAACTGGAGGAGGTATTTGCGGAGCTGTTCGGATAGTTTGATGTTCGAGAATACTACTGTAATTCTACGATATCAACTTGCCCGTTAATAAGTAATTGTAGCGCTTGCTCAATTTTGGGCTTGATACGATCCCAAAGTAACTGGTTACTACAGTTCCCGATTTTTAGATTAATCAATCTTGGAGGTGCGCCTAAGCGACTGATCAGTTCGGGGAAATCTGTATCTTTCGAAATCAATATCACATTGCCATGACTTTTTGCCATCTGGTAAATCGTGATATCATCCAAATGATGAAGATCAAGACTGTAAGAGGACTTAACAGAAATCTTCAGGTAATCCCCCATCCATTTTGCAATAATGGGTGAAATGTTAGTGTCTAACCAGATTTCTAAATCAGGCAGCATAAATTACGGCCGTGTTTTTTACCTTCAAAGAAGCGTAAAGCAAAGCAGCCTGAATATCCGACTGCTCTAAAATAGGATGTTGCTCTAATATTTCAGTTTCAGTCATACCGCTTGATAATAACTCAAGAATATCACTGACCGGGAATCGCAGACCACGGACAGTCGCTTTTCCTCCCATTAAACCCGGTTGGATGGTAATGCGGCTCAATAATTCCTGTTGTTTGGTATCCATAAGAGTCACTTTTATTTTATAACAAAGATAAAGTTATTTTAGTTGAAATGATTTCAGATTATTGCCAAATGTATCTGATCAAATAAGCTTTCCTGTATTTTCAGAAGCTGTTTCACGGGCATGATAAACTCTTGTGCTTTTGTCCTTAACAAAAACCTCAATTCAAACTCCTGTATTTTCAGGTTCTCCAGACTAAAACATTCCGAAGAAAACCCTGTAACTGAGCTATGGATAATTTACTAAGCTACGGATTGCCACAGGATAAGCAAAAAGAAACCACCCTAACCGTGTTGTTGTGAGGCTTAATCATTAATTTTGCAAATTGTTTCCGGAAATAGAGCTGATGAAGAAAAATATCCTCGTGGTTTACTATACGCAATCGGGCCAGCTAAAGGCCATAGCAGATAGTATAATAGGGCCTTTAGCGGGCTGTAACGTGGTTTTTCATGAAATCAAAATGGAAGAGGAGTTTCCTTTTCCGTGGACGGGCGACAGTTTTTTCGACAGCTTCCCCGACTCTTTTCAGCAAAGGCCCCACCGTCTGAAGCCCGTACCTCCGGAGATCCTGGAAGGTGACTATGACCTCGTTCTTTTTCATTACCAGGTGTGGTTCCTGAGCCCGTCTATCCCTGTGACATCTTTCCTGAAGAGCGACGAGGGCCGGAAGCTCCTGTCGGGCCGGCCGGTGGTGACCGTCAGCGGCACCCGCAATATGTGGATCCTGGCCCAGGAAAAAGTCAAAAAGTTGCTGAAGGAAGCAGGTGCTGACCTGGTGGGGAATGTGGCGCTGGTAGACCGTGCCGGAAACCTGGTGAGCGTAGTGACGATCGTCGACTGGCTGTTTTCGGGCATAAAAAGGAAATACCTGGGCATTTTTCCTATGCCCGGCGTATCGGAAGAAGATATCCGGGGGGCTGCAGAATTCGGCCGGATCATTCAGAAGCACCTTGAAGCGGGTACGCTGAACAGTCTTCAGCCCGAGCTGGCGGCCAATGGCGCCGTACGGGTCAGCTCTTTCCTGCTGTCGGTAGACCAGAAAGGGAACGCAATCTTTAAAAAGTGGGCCCAGATCATTGAAAAACGGCCTGCTCAAAGGAAATTCCTGCTGAAGCTATTCAATATTTACGTGATTTTGGCATTGTATGTGGTATCTCCTGTTGTGTTTGTGTTTCATATATTGACGTATCCGTTCTGGAGGAGATCATTTTTAAAAGAGAAAGAATATTTTCAGCGAGTTTAGATTTATGGCAGAAGTTTATATCACCCGCGCGGCGAAGTTTTTACCCAATGACCCGGTTTCCAACGACGAAATGGAAAATTACCTGGGCCTGGTCAATAATGCAGCTTCACGGGCCAAAAGAATCGTATTAAGAAATAACGGGATAAAAACACGGTACTACGCTTTCGATCAATCAGGAGCCAGCACACACACCAACGCACAGCTGACCGCAAAGGCCATTGAAGGTCTTTACGGAGAAGGCTTCGGACCGGAGGATATGGAATTGCTGTCGTGCGGCACCTCTTCACCCGATACGCTGATGCCCTCGCATACGGTACTGGTTCACGGGTTCCTGCAAAACCGGAACCTGGAAGTAAACTGTGCGTCGGGCAACTGTTGCGCCGGCATGAACGCCCTGAAATTCGGCTACCTTTCGGTGAAGTCGGACGGAACCCGGAACGCCGTGTGCGCGGGATCGGAACGGACCTCTTCCTGGATGCTGGCCGACAAGTTCAATGCAGAGATCGAGAACCTTGAAAAGCTGGAAGAACAGCCTATCCTGTCCTTTAAAAAAGATTTTTTACGCTTTATGCTCTCTGACGGGGCCGGTGCCTTTTTACTGGAAAACCAACCCCGCGGACCGCTTTCCCTGAAAATAGAATGGATGGAAGGCTATTCGTACGCCCATGAGCTGGAAACCTGCATGTATGCCGGCGGAGAGAAGCAGGAAGACGGCAACGTAAAGCCCTGGAGCGAATACGAGCCGAAAGAATGGCTGAACCAGTCGCTCTTTGCCATCAAGCAGGATACCCGCCTTCTTGACCAGCATATCCTCGAAAAAGGAGCAGAAAGCCTGAAGCTGGCCATTGACAAGCATCACCTGGCGTCGTCGGAGATCGATTATTTCCTGCCGCATGTTTCGTCGCATTATTTTGTCAGCGGGCTGGCAAAATCGCTGGAAGAAAAAGGAGCCCCCATACTTCCGGAAAAGTGGTTCATGAACCTGGCCCGGGTAGGAAATGTAGGTGCGGGCTCGATATACCTGATGCTGGAAGAGCTGCTTGCCTCCGGCCGCCTGAAAGCAGGGGAGAAGATCCTGCTTTCGGTACCCGAAAGTGCCCGGTTTACCTATTCGTATGCCCTTTTAACCGTGGTGAGCGTATGATCAGTGTAGCTGAATTGTTGCCCCAGAAGTATCCTTTTGTTATGGTGGATACCCTCATTCACTACACGGAAACAAGCATTGATTCAGGTTACACAATACAGCCGGCCGATATTTTTGCCGAAAAAGGGGTCTTTCTCGAAGGAGGAATTGTAGAGCATATGGCCCAGTCAGTAGCCCTCCACACGGGGTACCGGTATTACCTGAAAAATGAGCCGGCGCCTGTGGGCTATATCGGTTCTATCAGCAATGTATCCATTCACCGCCTGCCGGCGGTAGGAGAGACCCTCACTACCCGTGTGGAGATCCTGCAGGAGTTTATGGGAATTACCCTGGTGGCGGTAGAAACGTTTGTCAATGATCTGCCGGTGGCTTCCGGCAAGATGAAAACGGTGCTGGCTTCATGAACAGGCTGCTGGAAATACACCGTTACCTGCCGCACAAGAAGCCCATGCAGATGGTAGACGGCATCCGGGAGATTACGGCAGAAGGCGTGGAATGTGAATTTTATATTTCTCCCGAGTCGGTCTTTGTGGAAGACGGTTACCTGAGCGAATCGGGCATGATAGAAAATGCGGCCCAGACTTCCTCCTGCATTGTGGCCCAGACATACTTTCTCGACGAAACGGAGAACGAGGTGATCGGCTTTATCAGCTCTATCCGCCGGATCAACATCCTGCAGAAGCCTGCTGTAGGTACCCGGCTGGTGACAAAGGCCGTGCTGCTGTCAAGGTTTGACTCGGAAAATTACAGCACCTGCCGGGTACAATGCCGCACTTTTCAGGAGGAAACATTACTTTTGGAGGGAGAAATCAATCTGTTTATCCAGGAACAAGGCAATGAAAAAGGAAGAAGTACCCCAGGACAAGAGTAACCTGGCCTCCGCCAATATGCGGGAGCTGTGCTATGCCGTAGACAAAGACGGGAACTATACCACCGCGCTCAGTACGGGCTGGGAGCCCAAAACCGTAGCGCTGGATAACTCCATTGCAGCCATTGAAGAATGGGTGGAAGAGGCGAGGCAGAAGATCAGGGACGGGAAAGCCAGCCCTATCCTCTACTTTATGGAACTCAATAAAATGGACGTCCAGGTGCTGGCCGGGTATACGGGCCTCTGGATGTGGCGCGTAAAGCGACACCTGAAGCCGGCCGTTTTTAAGCGGCTGGGTAACAAGGTGCTGGCACGGTATGCGCAGGCCTTTAATATTACCCCGGAAGAACTAAAAAACTATAAACCGGAATAATGGTTGTTGAATTTGAACATCATCAGTCGGCTCACTGTGAGAACGGAGTGGCCTCCAACCTGCTCCGGCACAATGGACTGAATTTAAGCGAACCCATGGTCTTTGGCCTGGGCTCGGGTATTTTTTTCGTATATATTCCTTTCCTGAAAGTGAATCACGCGCCGGCCATCAGCTATCGTCCGCAGCCGGGCATTATCTTCAGCCGGGTGGCCAAACGCCTGGGCATCCGGATCAGGCGGAAGAAATTTTCTGACCCGGAAGAGGCCCGCAGGGCACTGGAAGAAAACCTGGTTAACGGTATTCCCACAGGGCTGCAGGTAGGCGTGTTTAACCTGCCGTATTTTCCTGACCAGTACCGGTTTCACTTCAATGCCCATAACCTGGTGATTTTCGGGAAGGAAGAAGGGAAATACCTGGTGAGTGACCCGGTGATGGAAAATACCACCTTACTGAGCCCGGAAGAGCTGGAAAAGGTACGGTATGCCAAGGGTGCCCTGGCGCCGCAGGGGCAGATGTACTTCCCGATCCATATTCCGAAGGATATCGACCTCAAAAAAGCCATCGTTAAGGCCATTAAAAGCGCCTGTTCCACCATGCTGGCCCCCGTACCCATTGTGGGGGTGAAAGGCGAGCGGCTGGTGGCCCGCAAAATCCGGAAATGGCCGGAAAAAGTGGGTGTGAAAGCCACCAATCATTACCTGGCGCAGATTGTGCGCATGCAGGAGGAGATCGGCACGGGCGGCGGCGGGTTCCGGTATATCTATGCGGCCTTCCTGCAGGAAGCCGCCGGTATCCTGGAAAAACCGGAGCTCAAAGCGCTGTCGCAGGAAATGACCGGCATAGGCGATGAATGGCGTGATTTTGCCCTGAACGCATCGCGTATCCTGAAGAACCGGAAAACGGAAGACGGCATGTACCAGGCGCTGGCCGACCAGCTTGACCGGCTGGCCGACCGGGAGGAGGCATTCTTTAAGAAATTAAAAAAAGCGGTGTGAGCGAGACCCTGAAAAACAGTCCCGAACCGGTTATCCGGATTCATACACTAAGTAAAAAATACCGCGAGGCGGAAGACTTCTCGGTAAATGAGCTGACGCTGGCTGTTCCACGGGGAGAAATTTTCGGCCTGCTCGGGCCCAACGGAGCCGGCAAGACCACGCTTATCTCCATGCTCTGCGGGCTGATCCGTCCTACCAGCGGCGATTTCACGATCAACGGCTGGTCGTACCGCTCGCAAGGGGAGGAGATCCGGAAAAACATTGGTGTGGTACCCCAGGAATACGCCCTGTATCCTTCGCTGAGTGCCCGTGAAAACCTGGTTTACTTTGGCAGCATGTACGGGCTGAGAGGGAAAGCGCTCGAACAGAATGTGGAAGAGCACCTGGATCACCTCGGCCTTCTGAAATATGCCGATAAGAAAATTGAAACCTTTTCAGGCGGTATGAAAAGGCGGGTGAACCTGATTGCCGGCATCCTGCATTCGCCCATGGTGCTGTTCCTCGATGAGCCTACCGTAGGGGTGGATATCCAGAGCAAAAACGTTATCATAGAATTTTTAAAGTCGTATAACCGCGGGGGAACCACCCTGATCTATACCTCGCACCACCTGATCGAGGCCCAGGAGTTTTGTACCCGTGTGGCTATTCTTGACCACGGCCAGGTGCTTACAGAGGGCACCCCGCAACAGCTTATCAGGAGCGTGCCGCAGGCCCGGTCGCTGGAAGACGTGTTTTTATCGATGGTAGGAAAAGAACTGAGAGATTATGCATAAGCTTTGGGCATCGGTTAAAAAAGAAAGCCTGCTCCTGCTGCGGGACACCGGGGCGCTGATCATCCTGTTTGTGATGCCACTGGCGCTGATCATCACGGTAACCCTCATTCAGCAGGGGTCTTTCAAAACACTGAGCAATGCCAAAATCCCGGTGCTGCTGATCGACAATGACCATGGAAGTGTTTCCAAAGGCATCCGTGAAAACCTGGAGAACAGCGGCAGCTTCGAGATCGTTTCGGAAAAGGAGGGTAAGCAGCTTACCGAAGAGCAGGCCCGCAACGAGGTCTTTAAAGGCCGTTACCCCATGGCGGTAATTGTTCCGGAAAACCTTTCTGCCGACCTGCATCAGAAAGTGCAGGTGAATGTAGACAAGATCCTGAAAGATGTAGGTATCGGCGAAGACAGCTCTGCCGCTTTTCATGAGGTGGAAACGAAAGAGATCCGCCTCTATTTTGACCCGGCTACCCAGCTGGCGTTCAAGAGTGCGGTGAAAAACAGCATTGACAAGATGGTGTCTGAACTGGAGGTGCAGTCGGTGTATTCGCTCTTCCAGGAGCAGCTGAGCGACAGCGTGGCCATTCTCAGCCAGAAATCTTTTCTCCGCTTCAAAGAAATTATGCCGCTAACCGGCACCCGGGAGCTGATCCCGAATGCCACCCAGCACAACGTACCGGCCTGGACACTCTTTGCCATTTTCTTTATCGTTATTCCGTTATCTATAAACCTGGTAAAAGAAAAAGGACAGGGAACGCTGGTGCGGCTGAGAACTTTGCCCATGCCCTACACCGTGGTCATTATGGGAAAAACCGTTACTTTCCTGGTGATTTGTATGATCCAGTTTTACCTGATGGTGGCGGTAGGGGTTTATCTTTTCCCTTTACTGGGGCTTGAGCCTCTGCAGGCCGGGGGCAAGCTCCTCCTGATGAGCGTGGTGGCCCTGTGCTCGGGCTTTGCGGCCATCGGGTTTGGGATTCTCCTGGGCACGGTGAGCCAGACCCAGGAGCAGTCGGCCCCGTTTGGCGCTACTTCGGTGGTCATCCTGGCAGCTATTGGCGGCGTTTGGGTGCCGGTATTTGCTATGCCGGCATTTATGCAGTTTGTTTCGGGGCTTTCGCCCATGAACTGGGGCCTGAATGCGTTTTATGATGTAATACTCCGGAATTCGGATTTATGGGCCATTCTGCCCCGCCTGGCCCTGCTGCTGGCGTTTTTTGTGCTTATGACAGGAATAGCGATTGTGTACGATGAAAAGAAAAGAGCCGTATAAAATTTTTGATCAGCTGACCATGAGCTGTGATTTCCGGGTGCGCTTCAATGAAACAGATCCGCTGGGTATTGTGTGGCACGGCAATTACATCAAATACTTCGAAGACGGCCGCGAGGCTTTCGGAAGAAAATACGGTATCTCCTATCTCGATGTGCAGGCTGCAGGCTATACCACGCCCATTGTCAGAACCGTCTGTGAGCACAAGCTGCCGCTTCGCTACGGTGAAACGGGCAGGATAGAAACCGCGCTGGTAGATTCTCCCGCCGCCAAGATGATCTTCCTGTTCACCATCTATAACAGCAATAACGAAGTGGTATGCACCGGTGAGACCACGCAGGTATTTGTGGATGCCGCCGGAGAGCTCAGCCTTGCTTACCCTGGTTTTTTTCAACGTTGGCGGGAGAGCGTAGCCGGTAAAGTTCAGTGAGTACCTGTATTTATAGGTTTCCGATTTGCCCCGTTGCCTGAGCAGCTCCTGCTTAAAGAGGATTTTGCAGTGTTGACAGGATAATCCTGTTAGCTTCAAAAACGATTTGGAACGAATCTCATACCACGGTTAAGGTACGTGGGAAATCCGGTTTCACTAAGGAGGATAAATCAAAAGGAAGTATTAAATTTGATTGGTTGTGTAAACCATAAAGAAATGAGAAAAGTAATTTTAGATTTAGCTACGAGTTTAGACGGATTTATTGAAGGGGCAAACGGAGAAATTGATTGGTGTATTATGGACGATGATATGGATTTTGACGGATTTTTATCTACGATAGATACCATATTTTACGGCCGGATAAGCTACGATACCTGGGGCAATTTTGTACCCGGTGAAAATACAGATAAAGCCGAAGTGCAATTTTGGAAAAACATTCATTCAAAGAAAAAGTATGTTTTTTCAAGCCAAAACAGGGAAGACGAAAAAGCAACTTTTATCAATACGGACATAGCTAAAAATGTTGCAGATATTAAGCAGCAAAGCGGTAAAGATATATGGCTTTACGGAGGTGCAAGTCTTATCAAAATGTTTATTGAATCGGGGCTTATTGATATTTACAGGATATCGGTACACCCAACCGCCCTGGGAAGCGGGAAACCATTATTTGAAGATTTAAAAGAACGCTTAAACCTTGAGCTGATCAAAACCAATATTTTCAGATCAGGCGTAGTACAGCTAATTTACAAGCCTGTTGTTTTCAGGCTTGCCCCAAAGTGATCCCTCCTTAAAACTTAAACCCGAAATTGGTGCTCAGCTGCACCGTTCCCCCGATATCGTTCTGCTTATTGGCACTTTTATCTACATACAACAACCCGAAGCCCAGGTTAATGCCCATTGTAAACTTGCGCGAAATATCAAAATTGACGTAGTTGGTGACCATCACCCCGAGGCGGGTATTGTTCGACAAATTATAGCGATCGCGCCAGGTGCCGTCGCTGCTGACAGAGCCGGACGCGTAATAATATCTTTTTCCTGAGCCCAGCACCAGGTTGGAGCCGATAGCATACTTAACCGGCCGCTCCAGGGACGCCGGGTAAAATTTAAAGCCGGGTGTAAAGTAAAAATAGGCCGGACTGGAACGGTCGTCCGAGGTCCAGAGCTGGTCGTGTTGCCGGAATACCACATCCAGCGGGAAAACCAGGCTGAGCTTGGAGTTCTGGGCCAGGTACTTTTCATAGCTGATGCCCACGGTGGTACCCACTTCATTGACCCCTACCGGTGAAAACCGGATGGCGTTGGTTTCCCTCTGGGCAAAAGCCGATGCTATGCAGGAAAAAAGAATGCAAGTTACGGCGATATATTTCTTCATATCTGTGCGTTTGTTATTATTCATATAAACTGTTCTCCGGGGTGTTTTATTGCTTAGCGTTTCCATCCTGTTTTTTCCTTCATGGATTTCCGTTAAATTTGCACACCTCAAAAACGGTACATGAGTTTTATTGCGGACTACAATTGCTTCACTCCTTTAGGAGCCGATCTGCCTGCTACGCTGGCCCGGCTCGATGAGGGCGTAAGCGGTATTCGTTTTTTTGAGAACAGCGGCTTGCTGCCCGTGCCGTACCATGCCGCCCGGATTACCGGATCTGTGCTTGCCCACGCAGGCTTTACCCGCCTGGAAAACATGCTGATCCGGGCCCTGGAGCCGGTTGTTGAACGCAATCCGGTTCAGGGGCGGTCGCTCCTCCTCGTGTCTACCACCAAGGGAAATATCAGCGCATTGACCGGTGAAGAGCCGGTACCCGATACCTTTCTGCCGGAAATGGCCCGAAAAGTAGCCCGGCATTTTGACTTCCGTGAAACCCCCTGGGTACTTTCCAACGCCTGTGTTTCGGGTATCCTGGCCGTAGCGGTAGCGAAGCGGGTAATTGATGCCGGAGCTTACGATGCCGTTTATATCGTGGCCGGTGATGAAGTTACTGAATTTGTATTGAGCGGGTTTGCGGGCTTCCAGGCCCTCAGCTCGGGCCCCTGCAGGCCTTACGATAAAAACCGCGACGGCGTTACCCTGGGCGAAGCCGCTGCCGCCGCGCTGGTAACGAAAGAGCCCGGGCTGTTCCGGGTAGCCGGCGACGGGGCCGTGAATGACGCCAACCATATCTCCGGGCCCTCGCGTACCGGTGAAGGGCTTTACCGGAGCATCTGCCGGGCGCTGGAAGAGGCCGGGCTGAACGGCCACGACCTCGACTTTATCTCTGCCCACGGTACCGCTACGGAGTACAACGATGAAATGGAAGCCATAGCGCTGGACCGCCTCGGGCTGAACCGGGTGCCGGTCAACAGCCTGAAAGGGTATTTCGGTCATACCCTGGGAGCCTCCGGCTTACTCGAAGCCGTGATCTCCTTTGAATCGGCCCGCAGGGGAATCCTGTATCCTTCTTTAGGCTTTGAGACACCGGGAGTTTCGCGGGAGATCCATGTGGTGCAAGCACCCGAAAAAAAAGAAGTCAGGTATTTTATGAAGACGGCCTCGGGTTTCGGGGGCTGCAACACCGCCGTAATTTTTGAAAAGTTAAATTGAGCAAAGCATTTTACATACAGGACTATTGCGACATCAGCGGCGGGGCGATCCGGCTGAACGGGGAAACCGTCTTTTCTGCCGGAGCCGCTCAGTTTACCGATTTTGCCAAAATGGCTTACCAGCATTTCGGCCTGGCGTACCCGAAGTTCTTCAAAATGGATAAGCTCAGCAAGCTGGCTTTCCTGGCGGCTTCACAGGTGCTGACCGAAGAAAAAAATACGGCGCTGGTCTTTGCCAACCGCTCTTCTTCACTGGATACCGACCTCGTTTACCAGCGGTCTATTGACGATAAAGAAGCGTATTATCCCAGCCCGGCGGTCTTTGTATACACCCTCCCCAACATTTGTTTGGGAGAAATCAGCATAAAGTATAAACTTTATTCAGAAAATAGTTTCTTTGTGTTTGAAAACTTCCCGGCGGCGTTTTTCCCGGTGTATGCCGACTCGCTGATCCGCACCGGAAAAGCAGACGATGTACTGTGCGGATGGGTGGAAATGCTGGACGAAAGCTACCGTGCCCTGGTATACCGGGTGGGAAGTGAGGGTATGACGGAGCATAATGAACAGAATTTAAACAAATTGATATAAATGGACAAACAGGAGATCAAAGAAAAAATTATAGCCGCACTTAACCTGGAAGACGTTACGGCCGCCGATATTAACGACGATGACGCCCTTTTCGGCGACGGGCTGGGACTCGACTCCATCGATGCCCTGGAGCTGATTGTCATGCTTGATAAAGACTATGGCATCAAGCTGTCAGATCCGAAAGAAGGCAGGAATATTTTCAGGTCGGTCAACACCATGGCCGCCTATATTGCAGAGCACAGAACAAAATAAATGGGAAAAGCAGGTATTACAGGAATGGGGATCGTTTCAGCCATTGGTCTTACCGTGGAAGAAAATTTCCGTTCGCTGGTGGAGCTGAAACCCGGCATATCCCGCATTGAAAACCTGGATACGGTACACAAAGACGTGATCCGGGTAGGGGAGATTAAAAAGACAAATAAAGAATTAGCTAAATATCTAAATTTAGAAGAGGGAAATAACTACACCCGTACAGCTATGCTGGGGGTGATGGCTGCCCGGCAGGCGGTTGAGCACGCCGGCATTACCGGTACCGGGAAATGGAAAACGGGACTGGTCTCGGCCACAAGCGTGGGCGGAATGGACACCACCGAGCAGTATTTCACCTCGTACCTGGAAAATGAAGCGATAAGAAGGTATATCCTGAGCCATGATCCCGGCGACAGCACCCATAAGATTGCCGACGCCCTCGGGATACACGGTTTCATAACCACCATCAGCACGGCCTGCTCTTCAGCGGCCAATGCCATCATGCTGGGTGCCCGGATGATCGCTTCGGGCGAGCTTGACCGTGTGGTGGTAGGCGGGACCGATGCGCTGGCCAAATTTACCATTAACGGCTTTAAAACCCTGATGATCCTGTCAGATACGGAAAACACCCCGTTTGACCGTGACCGCAAAGGACTCAACCTGGGCGAAGCTGCCGCTTACCTGGTGCTGGAATCGGAGGAAGTGATAAAAGCAGAAAACAGGAAAGTTTTGGCTTATTTATCCGGTTTCGGAAACGCCAATGATGCCTATCACCAGACGGCTTCGTCAGAAAACGGCGAAGGCGCCACCCTGGCCATGGAAAAAGCGTTGCGCTTGGCAGGACTGCGCCCCGATGCGATCAGCTACATCAACGTGCACGGTACGGCCACCGGCAACAATGACCTGTCAGAAGGCCGGGCGCTGATCAATATTTTCGGAGACCGGGTGCCGCCGTTCAGCTCTACCAAGCCCTATACCGGCCATACGCTGGCCGCGGCCGGGGCTATTGAGGCGGTATACAGCATTCTTTCGCTGCAGCACGGCATGATCTGGCCCAACCTGAACTTCCGGAACCCCATGCCCGAGTTTGACCTGGTGCCGGAGACCTCGCTGCAGAAAAAGGAGGTCCGCCATGTATTGTCGAACTCCTTTGGTTTCGGCGGAAATTGTTCCACTTTACTATTTACGGCGGCAGATGATTTACATTAACGGAAGCGGATGCATATCTGCCCAGAAAACATTTGACGGCAGTTTCCCGGAAGAAATAATCGCGCCGGAAGGCTATATCCTGCCTGTAGTGGCACCGCCTTACAAAGAATATATCTCACCGGCCATGATCCGCCGGATGGGCGCCGGCGTGAAAAACGGCGTGGTGGCCTCGGCCATTGCCCTGAAAGAGGCGGGTTCGCCCGAATTGGATGCCATTATCACGGGTACCGGCGTAGGCTGTATCAAAGACTCCGAGAATTTCCTGATGGCCATTCTTGAAAACCAGGAAGCCTTCCTGACTCCTACGGCGTTTATCCAGTCTACCCACAATACCGTAGGGGCGCAGATTGCCCTGGGGCTGGGCTGCAAAGCCTATAATTTCTCGTATGTTAACGGGGCCATTTCCTTTGAATCGGCCCTGGTAGATGCCCGTCTCCAGCTTCTGAACGGCGAAGCCCGCACCATTCTGGTGGGTGGGGTAGACGAAAAGGCAGATTTTACCTACCGCCTGTTTGCGCTGGCGGGACTGATCAAAACGGGTGAAAACTCTCCCGGCGCGTCGTACAGCGAAGGGGCCTCGTTTTTCGTTTTAGAAACCGGAAAAAAGGAGCAGAGCTACGCACAGCTGAAAGATGTACAGGTCATGAACCGGCTTGAGCCGGAGGCCACCGGCCATGGGCTGCTGCAGTTCCTGCAACGAACCGGTACCCCCGTGGAAGCCATCGATGCCGTGGTGATCGGGAAGAACGACGACACGCAGTTCCAGGACTATTATCCCGCCTTATTGAGCGAATTTCCGGCCGGAATACCCGTTGTGCACTACAAGCACCTGAGCGGTGAATACAACACCGCATCGGCATTCGGTTTCGGGCTGGCAGCCGGTATCCTCAAAAAGCAACAGCTGCCGGAGGCCGTTCTGTTAAGCGGAGAAACCCGGCCGGGCTACCGGAATATTCTTCTCTATAATCAATACCGGGGGCTCGATCATAGCTTTATCCTGCTTTCAGGATGCTGACCCATCGGTCAAATACGGCCTTCCTGCTTTCGGGAATACTATTGTGGCTGGGTATTCGTTTTTTTTACCCGGTGAGCGCGTTTTTCCTGCTTATTCCTGTATTGGTGTGGTTGGCTCTTGCGGTTACGGGCTCATTCTCTGTCCGCTGGAACTATCACCTGCAAGCCCGGCATGAAAACCCGGCTTCGGAGCATATAGCGCTCACTTTTGACGACGGCCCTACTCCTTATACCGCCGAAGTGCTTGACCTGCTGAAAGAGCACGGGCAGAAGGCCACCTTTTTCCTGATCGGCAGGCAGGTGGAGAAATACCCGGAGCTGGTGAAGCGGATGCTGGCCGAGGGGCATACCGTAGGAAACCATACGTACTCGCATGCCCGGAATACCGGTTTTATGAATGCCCGGCAAATGGAAGAAGAGATCCGGGCTGCCGACCGGGCCATCCGGGCCGTGATTTCGCGAAAGGTAAAATTTTACCGTCCGCCTTACGGGGTGACTAATCCTTCGGTGAAAAAAGCAGTCCAATATACAGGACACACCGTTATGGGGTGGAGCATCCGCTCACTGGATACGGTGATCCGGCAGGAAGAGAAAATTCTTGACCGTATCCTCCGGCGGCTGAAGCCCGGCAGGGTGATCCTGCTGCACGACACGTCGGAAAGGAGCGTTAATGTGCTCCGGGAATTGCTGGATACGCTGTGGGAAAAGGCGTTACGGTCGGTTCCCCTGGATGAATTATTTACTATTGAAGCGTATGAAGAAATATAAGGGAATGCTGTTGATCCTGTTTTTGTTTTTACATGCCTCTGAAGCAGCCGGGCAGCAGGAAACAGCCCTTAGCGAGGCAGAAATCCGGGCGTTTAAAGAAGGTGTCCGCCGTTTGGCCGAACAGACGGAGACGCTTACGGCCGACTTCACCCAGATGCGGCATTCGCGTTACCTGGCCAAAGCAGCCGAGAGCAAAGGCCGCCTCAGCTTCCGCAAGCCCGGGCAGGTGCTGTGGAAATACACTTCGCCCTCGCCGTACAGCGTTTTATTCCTTGAAAACAAAATGTACATTAATGACGACGGCAAAAAGAAAGACATCAATGCCGGCAAACGACTGGAAAAGCTGAACAAGCTTATTTCCGGGAGTGTCACAGGCAATATGTTTGATGCGCCTGAATTCGTGTTTTCGTTTAGCCGGCTCGGGGAAAAGACACGGGTACGGCTGACCACCCGGGAGGCTTCTCTCAAAAAATATATCCGGGAGATCGAGCTTACTTTTGAGAACAATGCGGTCAGTGAGGTGAAAATGATTGAGCCGTCTGAAGACTATACCCGGGTCATATTAAAAAATAAAGTGCTGAACAGCCGGATCGACCCCGCGGTTTTTGTGCCCTGAACTGCAGTAAAGAACCGGTTTGGGGCGAGATGTAAGGGTAAAATGCCGACTTTTTGATATTTTTGAAAATTCGGTATACACTACAGGAGAATATACCGGAAATTTGCTGCCGGGAAACCCGCCGGGTCATGCAGGCAGGCCCGGTGTATTATCTTAAAGAACGAAAATAACGTATGCTGGCAGAGAAAGGCTTTTATACCGTAAATGCGGTTACCGATAAAGGGGAGGGCAGATACCACGTGGCCGTGGTATTGAATAAAGATCATGCTATTTTTAAAGGCCATTTCCCGGGTAACCCGGTCACTCCCGGCGCCTGTATGCTGCAGGTGGTAAAAGAGCTGACCCAGGATATCCTGGGCATGAAGCTGATGATGACCAGTGTGGCCAATGTGAAGTTTATGGCGCTGATCAACCCGGAAAAGAACCCGGAGCTCTTGCTGGAGCTGGAAATAGATAGTACGGAAGAGGAGCAGATCCGGGTGAAGAATACAACACTTTTTGAAGATGTTACCGCACTCAAAATGAGTAATACCTACAAAAGAATATGAGAAGTCTGGCCATAGGAATCTTATGTTGGCTGTCTTTCGGGGTACAGGCCCAGGAGGTGGCCCGTTTGCGTAAAGAATTTGTGGCGGCGTCGGCATCAGAAGCGGGCGCAGAGAAATTTCTGCGAACTACCGAAAAGATATCAGCCTCATCAAAGCCGCTTTTACAGGCCTACAGGGGTGCGGCCCTGCTGATAGGGGGCAAATATGCGAAGAAAATAGAAGACAAAAAGAAGCTGGCACGCGAAGGCATCCATATGCTGGAATGGGCGGTAGCTAAAGATCCCGACCATGTCGAGATTCGTACGCTGCGGCTGAGCATCCAGGAGAATTCGCCTAAAATATTGAAATACAAAGATAAAATAGAGGAAGACCGGGCCTTTGTGACCCGGCATTTTGATGGGCTGCCGGAAGGCGAGCTGAAGGATTTTGTGGGGGGATACCTGAGAAATAGTGAAAAGTGAAAAACTAAAAGTTAAGGAATGGTACCATAACTTTTCACTTTTATCTTTTCACTTTTAGTTTTTCACTTCCTTGCTGCTTTCCACAGTACATACCTTATCTTTGTAGTTAAAAGACCATAGACAAGATTGAGGGTTCCGTCGACATACAAATGGTGTGTGATTATTCCCACCTATAACAATCACCTTACGCTGGCCCGTGTGATCAGCGGTGTGCTGAAGTACACAGAGGCAGTGATTGTGGTGAATGACGGCTCTACCGACCATACGGCGGAGATCCTGGAAGAATTTCCCGGTCTTACCGTGCTTCAGCACCCCCGGAACCTCGGGAAAGGGACAGCCCTGAAAAACGGGTTCCGGAAAGCCCTTGAGATGGGCTATGACTTTGCCATTACCATTGACTCTGACGGCCAGCATTTCCCCGATGACATTCCCGTATTTATAGAAAGGCTGAATGCCTCTGACGGCAATATCCTGCTGATCGGGGAGCGGAATATGGCCCAGGAAGGGGTGCCCCGCAAGAGCAGCTTCGGCAATGCGTTTTCAAACTTCTGGTTCTGGTTTGAAACGGGCGTGAAGCTGGGCGACACCCAGTCGGGTTTTCGCCTGTACCCGCTTTCACGGATGCCGCAGCGGTATTTTACCCCTAAGTTCGAATTTGAGATCGAGTCGATCGTGCGGGCGGCCTGGAAGGGCGTGAATGTGGAGAATGTGCCGGTTCGTGTGCATTATGAGCAAAAAGACCGGGTATCTCATTTTCGTCCTTTCCGCGATTTTACCCGCATCAGCATCCTGAATACCGTGCTTGTACTGATCACCCTGCTGTACATCAAGCCCCGTAATTTTTTTCGCAGTCTAAAAAAAAAAGACATCCGGCAATTCCTGAAAGAGGAAGTGCTGGAAAGTAACGATAGCGACCAGGTCAAAGCTTTTTCTATGGCTCTGGGCGTATTTTGGGGCATTGTGCCGCTGTGGGGCTTTCAAACGGCGGGCGTTTTGGGCTCGGCGTATGTGCTTCGGTTGAACAAGCTGATCGCCTTTGCCTTTTCCAACGTGAGCCTGCCCCCCCTTATTCCCCTGATTATTTTTGCTTCTCTGAAGGTAGGATCCCTGTTTGTTGCTTCTCCCTGGCTCCCTGACGAGCCGCTGACCTTTGAGCTGGTGCAGCATCATCTCTTCCAGTACCTTGTCGGGGCTTCGGTGCTGGCAGTGGTCATGGCCGGCCTTACCGGCCTGTCGGGCTATGGGCTACTTACTTTTTTCTCCAGGACTAAAACGGCGTTGAATGCATAAGATATTTATCCGGATTCACCGCTTTGTAGAGAAAAACAGGGCACTCACCCTGTTCCTTGCCCTGGCTTACCTGGGCCTGACCGTTTTTTTGTTCACCCGGCTTCAGTTTGAAGAAGATATTACCCGGCTGATTCCCAAAAGCGAGTCATCTGACCGGGCATCGCGGGTGCTGAACAGCCTTGAATTTGCCGATAAGATCACGGTGCTGATCCGGAAGGACAAGGAGGGAGATACCGATGATCTCACGGCTATGGCAGATGCCTTCCTCGACAGCCTCACGGTGTGTGAACCCTATGTACGCTCGGTACAGGGGCGGCTTTCGGAGGATACCTTTGAAGAAGCTTTTGCCTTTGTACGATCTCACCTGCCGCTCTTTCTTGACGCTGCCGACTACTCTGTGCTGGAAGCCCGGCTGCGGCTCGACAGCCTGCGGGCAACCGTACAGGCCAATTACCGTATGCTGACCTCGCCTTCTGCGCTTGTTTCAGGGAAAATGGTGATGGAAGACCCCCTGGGAATGACTTTTACGGGGCTGCGAAAATTGCAGGACCTGAATGCCGGTGAAGAATTTGTGACGGAAAACGGCTATGTGCTGACCCCTGACCGGCAAAACCTGCTGCTGTTCATTAACCCGGTGCTGGCCGGGAACGAAACCGAAAAAAATACGGCCTTTGCAGAGCAGCTCTACCGCATACAAAATCACCTCAATCGCGAATTTGAAACAAAAAGTACGGTAGAATACTACGGTGCAGCCCTGATTGCCGTAGCCAATGCCCGGCAGATCAAGCAGGACATCGTGACCACCACGGCTGTGGCGCTGACGGTGCTGATGCTGATCCTGATGCTGTATTACCGGCGTTTCTATGTTCCGCTGCTGCTTTTTATTCCCACGGTATTCGGCGTGCTGATGGCCACCACGGCGCTCTATTTTCTCAAAGATACCATTTCGGCCATCTCGTTAAGCATAGGCGCCATTTTGCTGGGAGTGACCATTGATTATGCCCTGCATATCCTGACCCATTACAAGCACAACAGCGACATGGAAACGCTGTACCGCGATGTCACCCGGCCGCTGATCATGAGCAGCAGCACCACGGCGGTGGCTTTTCTCTGCCTGCTTTTTGTACACTCTGAGGCGCTGAGAGACCTTGGCATTTTTGCGGCTGTGGCCGTAGTGGCTTCGGCCCTGTTTTCACTGCTCATTATTCCGCATCTTTACCGGCAGCGGCCGCAGGAGGCTCCCCGGAAAAAGAACCTTTTAGACCGGTTGTCGGCCTATTCTTTCGAACGCAGCCGCCTGCTGATCGCCCTGTGTGTGCTGGCCATTGTTATCAGCCTCTTCACCTATTCAAAAGTAGGCTTTAACGAAGACATTTCCCGGCTGAATTTTGTGCCGGAAGATATCCGGCAAACCGAAAAAAAGCTGGAAGAATCGACTCACCTGACGTCTAAGTCGCTTTACCTGGTCAACTATGCCGGCAGCCTGGATTCGGCGCTCGACAGGAGCCGGACGCTGGCCGCAGAGCTTCGCAATGCCAAAACCGCCGGCCTGATCCTCGACTTCAGCTCACCTGCAGACCTGCTGCTCTCGCAGGCGGGACAGCAGCAGAAAACAGACCGGTGGAACCGCTTCTGGACACCGCAAAGAAAAGCGCTGGTAGAGCAGACACTGGTTTCAGAAGGCCTGAAAACCGGCCTGTCAGCAGATGCCTACGCCTCTTTCTTTGAATTGCTTAACCATGATTTTCACCCGGTAAGCTATACCGGCTTCTTGGATTTTGAAGCCCTCTCCCTGCAGGATTTCATCAGTGATAAAGGAGGGCTCTTCAGTGTGATCAGCCAGGTGAAGATTGATGAAAGCCGGCGCGATGAGGTGCTGGCCCGTTTCAAAAACGAGCCGTCTACCCTGGTCATTGACCGGCAACAGCTCAACGAGACTTTCCTGGGTAACCTCAAAAACGACTTTAACAGCCTGGTTAACCTGTCGTTTATAGCCGTTCTTCTTATTCTCTTTGTATTCTTCCGGAGAGTTGAGCTGGTTTTGATCAGCGCCATTCCTATCGGGCTCACGGGGCTGGTAACGGCAGGAGTGATGGGCTTGCTGGGTATTGACCTGAATATCTTCAGCACCATTGTGTGTACGCTGGTTTTCGGACACGGGGTAGATTTCAGTATTTTCATGACCTCTGCCCTGCAGAAAGAATATACTTACGGCCGTGATGAAATGCCCCTTTACCGCACCTCTGTATTGCTGGCGGTGCTGACCACCATCCTGGCTATCGGTGCCCTCATCTTTGCTGAGCATCCTGCATTGAAATCTATTTCAGCTGTTTCGCTGGTAGGGGTATCCATGGCCGTGCTCATTACCTTTGTTTTTTACCCCCTGCTTTTCCGGGCCTTTATCATGTGGAGGCCGAAACGGGGCAAATCACCCGCCCGTTTGCTTACCCTGATCACTTCTGTGCTGTCTTTTACCTACTACGGGCTGGGCGGCCTGTTCTTTTCGTTTTTAAGTACGCTGGCCTCATTCTGGCCGGGTAACCGGGAAAGGTTAAAAAGCGGCCTGCGCCGGTTTATGGCCGCGTTTATGAAGTCGGTTCTGGATACGAGCGTGAACCTCAGGAAAACCCGTATCGTCAACACCACGGGTGAAGACTTCCGGAAACCGGCGGTGATCATTGCCAACCATACCTCCTTCCTGGATATTCTTGCCCTGGGCATGCTGCATCCCAGGACCGTTTTCCTGGTCAGCGATTGGGTCTATAACAGTCCTATTTTCGGGAAAGGCGTCCGTTTTTTAGGATTTTACCCGGTTTCAAAAGGCTTGGAAGGCGGCATGGACCAGCTGAAGGAGAAGGTAGACGCGGGCTATTCGATCATTGTATTCCCGGAAGGTACGCGCTCTCCGGATAACCGGATCAGGCGTTTCCACAAAGGTGCATTTTACCTGGCAGAGCATTTCGGAATGGATATCCTGCCCGTGCTGATTCACGGCGGGGCCGATGTATTCCCCAAAGGCGATTTCTTTATCCGGAAGTACGGCATCACCCTGAAGATCCTGGAACGGATCAGCCCGGAGAACCGGGCCTTCGGAGAAGGCTACCGGGAAAGAACCAAAGGTGTAAGCCGTTATTTTAAGGAAGAATACAGCCGTTTACGGCAGGAGCTGGAAGGGCCGGGGTATTTCGGGCAGGTAGTGATGGAAAATTATCTCTACAAGGAAGAAGAAGTATATGAAGCCGTAAAAACCGGCTTGGAGGAGAAGGAGAAGCGCTTTTTCGCCGTAGAGCCGGAGCTTTCTTCCACGGCCAGAATTTTGCATATTGCCGATGATTACGGGGAGGGCGACCTGCTGATGGTGCTACGCGAGCCTGCAAGAAAAGTAGATTCCTGGATCAGGGACGAAGAAAAGCGCGAAGTGGCCCGTAACAATTATATGGTCAGGAACCGGCACCTGGATTACCCCGGTGAACTGCCCGTTCAGGGAAACTATGATGTTCTGCTTATTTCGTGCGAACACCGGCTGCCGGAAGAATGGGTGCGGTCTTTTCCGCAGGTAATTGATCTGACAAGCTATGTATGATGTGATCATTATCGGGAGCGGCCTGGGCGGCCTGGCCTCAGCGGTTATCCTGGCAAAAGAGGGACTGAAAGTGCTGGTGCTGGAGAAGAATAACCAGCTGGGCGGTAACCTGCAGACTTTTTCGCGGAATAAAACGATATTGGATACGGGAGTTCACTACATCGGCGGACTTGCAGAGGGACAAAACCTGTATCGGTATTTTAAATACCTAGGTATTTACGACGGGCTGGAGCTCAGCCGTATGGACGAAGACGGGTTTGATGTGATCTCGTTTGACGGCGATCCGCACGAGTACCCGCATGCCCAGGGATATGCTAATTTTATGGCCCGCCTGCTCAGGTACTTCCCGGAGGAAGAAGAGGCGCTGCAAAAATACTGTGCCCGGCTGCAGGAGGTTTGCCGGCTGTTCCCGTTGTACAACCTGGAAGCAGAGGGAAATTACGATACCGGTATACTGTCGCTGAATACCCGTGACTACCTGGATTCACTGACCGCCAACGAAAAACTGAAGGCTGTGCTGGCCGGATCATCGTATCTCTACGCCGGAATTGCCGAAAAAACACCCTTTTATGTGCATGCTTTATCGGTCAATTCCTATATAGAAAGTGCGTGGCGCGTGATAAAAGGGGGCAGCCAGATCACCCGGCAGATTGTCAGGGAGCTCCGGAAGTACCGGGTGACCCTGCTGAAGCACCGGGAGGTAACGGAGTTTGTTTTCAGGGAAGGAGAAATGACCGGGGTCAAGACCCGCACCGGTGAAGAATTTACCGGTAAGCAGTTTATTTCCAACATAGACCTGAAAGCCACGCTGGCCATGGCGGGGCACTTTCGTAAGTCGTTTACCAACCGTGTGGCACTGCTGGAGCCCGTGGTGGCTGCCTTCAGCCTGTATGCAGTATTGAAGCCCGGCTGTATCCGGTACGAGAACCGGAATTTTTACCACCTGCGGAACGAGGCCAGCGTATGGTCAGCCCAGTTTTATACCGACGAAACCTGGCCCCAAAGCTATATGGCTTCCATGGGCCTGAAAAACCCCGGTGATACCTATGCCGAAAGCATGACCTTTATGACGTATATGCGTTTTGAAGATGTAAAACCCTGGGCGGACACGGTCAATACGGTAGCCGGTAAAGCAGACCGGGGAGCAGCTTATGAGGCGTTTAAACAGGACCGCACAGAGCGTTTCCTGAAAGAAATTGAGAAAAAATTTCCGGGCATACGCAACTGCATTGAAGCTGTGTATACCTCTACGCCTCTTTCGTACCGTGACTATATCGGGGGAGAGGAGGGGAATATGTACGGTTATGTGCGGGATAGTAACCGCCCTATGCTTAACTTTATATCGCCGAAATCTCAGATCAGTAACCTGTATTTTACCGGCCAGAGTGTAAATATGCACGGCATACTGGGTGTAACTATCGGAGCCGTGGCTACCTGTTCGGAGATCCTGGGAAAGAAATACCTGCTGGACAAAATTAACCGTGAGATCAAGACTGATATATAGCGCATTCGGGCTGTTGATCCTGCTGCTGACCGGCTGCGGAACGGCAAAGCTGAACCGGTATTCCCTTCCGTATACGGCACCCGGGGTTACTCAGGTTTCGGCAACCGGACGGATAACGGGAAACAGCAGCCTGAAACAAAACCCTTACCGCCTCTGGGAGTTGTACATAGAAGGCTCTCCCCTGGAGCTGGGGTTGCGGAACGGGGCGCTCACCGACAGCCTGTACCGGCACCAGGAAAGCGTTTTTTTCAGGAAAGTAGAAGAGATCGTCCCCTCAAAAGGCAGGCAATGGCTGCTCAGGCATTTCCTGGCCTGGTATAACCGGAAATTACCCCGGAGCATTATTCCCGAATACCGGCAGGAGATCTACGGCTTGTCGCGTTATGCTTCTGACAGCCTGGATTTTATTGCCAAACCGTATGCCCGGAGCCTGTACCTGCATGCTGCCCACGATATCGGGCACGCGCTCCAGGACCTGGCCGTGGTAGGTTGTACCTCCTTTGCCGTATGGGGCGAAAATACCGAAGACGGGAATCTGCTGATAGGCCGGAATTTTGATTTTTATGCGGGCGATGAGTTTGCAGAAAACAAGGTAGTAGCCTTTGTGAAGCCCGATTCAGGATACGGGTTTCTGTCGGTGAGCTGGCCCGGTATGATCGGTGTGGTTTCGGGCATGAATACGGAAGGCCTTACGGTGACCATTAATGCAGGGAAATCGTCTGTACCCTGGAAGGCCCGGACACCCGTATCGCTGCTGGTACGGGAAATCCTGCAATATGCGAAAAATATAGACGAGGCGGTCGCCATTTCAGCCCGTAGGAAGGTATTTGTTTCGGAGAGCATCATGGTAGGCAGCGCGGCCGACAACCGGGCTGTGCTGATTGAAATTTCTCCCCGCAAAAGAGGGGTTTATGCGGTGGAAAACCGGGCCCGGCTGGTTTGTTCCAACCATTTTCTGAGTACCGCATATTCCCGTGATAAAAAGAACCGGAAACAAAAAGCCGAGAGCCATTCCATGTACCGGTTTGAGCGGATGAACCAGCTGCTGGATCACGAAGAAAAAGTAAACGTGGAAAAGGCCGTGAGCCTTCTTCGTAACCGGTACGGGCTGGACGACCGGGAGATAGGACTCGGCAATGAGAAAGCCCTGAACCAGCTGTTGGCCCACCACGGGGTGGTGTTCAGGCCGGCAGAACGCAAGGCATGGGTGTCGGCCGGCCCGTACCAGCTGGGCGCTTTTGTGGCGTATGACCTGAAAGAAGTTTTTTCGGAAGAACGAAAAGACAGCCTCTGGTCTGATGCTGAAACTGTAAAAGAAGATCCATTTCTGCACAGCCGGGCGTATGGCGGCTATGAACGGTACCGGGTGCTGGATCGTATGCTGGACAGGGCGCTGAAGGCGCATACCGTGCTGCCCGATTCATTTTTTGAGGAGTATATTTCTTTGAATCCTGAACTTTGGTCCGTATATTACAAATCAGGAAAATATTTTAAGAACAGGAAGCAGGAGGATAAGGCCCGGATTTACTTTGAAACGGCTCTGACCAAAGAGATCACCACCCTGCCTGCACGACGGGAAATTGAGAAGAATTTATGATAGAGCTTAGTATAGAGAACTGGAGCAGAGAGAAAATAGCGGCATTTCAGGAAATCCGGCTTAAAGAAGCCCTGGCGTATGTGGCCCGGAATTCCCCCTTTTATCAGCGATATTACCGGGAAGCGGGAGTCAGCATAGCCGAAGTAGCCAACCTGGAAGACCTGCAAAAGCTACCCTTTACCACCAAAGAGCACCTCCAGCAGTTTAATGCGGAATTCCTGTGTGTTCCGCCGCAGAAAGTGGTCGACTATGCTACTACTTCGGGTACATCAGGAAGCCCCGTAACCTTTGCCCTGACAGATTCTGACCTGGAACGCCTGGCCCGTAATGAAGCCATGTCTTTTGACTGCTCGGGTGTGGAGAAAGGAGATGTAGTGCAACTGATGACCACCATGGACAGGCAGTTTATGGCCGGCCTGGCGTATTTCCTGGGGTTAAGAAAGCTGGGGGCCACCGTGGTGCGTGTAGGGGCGGGTGTTCCGGAGCTGCAGTGGGATGCCATACAGCGGTACCGTCCGGCTTACCTGATCACGGTGCCGTCTTTCCTGATCAAGATGATCGAATATGCGGAGGTGAACGGGATAGATTACCGGAACAGCGGGGTCAGGGGAGCGATCTGTATTGGTGAACCGCTCCGGAACCAGGATTTTTCGCCCAATAATATCAGCGCAAGGATCACGGAGAAATGGGATATCCGCCTGTTTTCTACCTATGCTTCTACAGAAATGAGTACGGCTTTTGCCGAATGCGGGCTTCAGCAGGGCGGCCATCATCATCCTGACCTGATTATTGTGGAAATAGTGGATGAAGAAGGGCGGCAGGTGCCCGATGGAGAAATCGGTGAGCTGGTAGTGACCACTTTGGGAGTGGAGGCCATGCCCATGGTACGCTTCAAGACCGGTGATATTGTACAGGCGCATCATGAGCCCTGCGGATGTGGCCGGAACTCCCTCCGGATAGGCCCGGTGATTGGCCGTAAGCAGCAGATGATCAAATATAAGGGCACCACCCTGTATCCGCCGGCCATGAATAACCTGCTGAACGGGTTTGATGAGATCCGGAACCACCTGATCGAGATCTCAGTCAATGAGCTGGGTACCGACGAAATCCAGATTTTCCTGGCTGTAGATGATCCTTCCGATGATTTTCTCACCCAGATTCGTGATCATTTTCGGGCTAAGCTCCGGGTAACGCCCAGGATTGAATTTTTGCCGCTGGAAGAGCTGAATAAGCGGGTGTATCTGCCGAAGAGTCGGAAGCCGGTGCAGTTTGTGGACAGGAGGTAAGGGATTTACGATTTTTGATTTACGAATTATAAATCTGGGAGCGTCAATCGTAGATTATAAGATTCGTTTGTTTCGGGCCAGGATTTGCCTGATTTTTTCTTCGCTTTCCCCGGTGATGATACGGATAGTGGATATGTTAATACCGGCATCGTAAGCATTGAGAACCGTTTTTTGCACTGTTTCCGTAATTCCCCTCTCTTTTCCTTCCAGGATGAACTGTTCGCGCAATGTTAATATTTTAGTACTCATATCTTCAGGTAGTTTTTTTATAGCTTTCGTAAAATTATTTCTTACAACAGGTGTGCCATTTACAAGATAAACAAATATACTTTCCATAACGTTCGACTCCAAATAGGGGTTGAGGTTTTCAATAATTCTGTCCATATGAATAGCTAGTCCTTCCGGGTCAAAACAATACTTCTGTAACATAACGGCGCTGGATAATAATCCGTTTTTGAGTACATAGATTTGTTCAGACGAGATTTCATTGAGATTAATAAATTCTGCAGCAAATAAAGGCAGGTATTTTTTAAGGAAATCAGGATAAGAGGTGAAATATGTATCAAGAGCTTTAAACTGCCAGTTCTTTTTTCCGTGATAATAGAGTATTGGTACAATGAGTTCCGGTTTTTTCTTTTCCCGAAGCTGTTTTTGGTAACCCAGTGCCAGATATTCCAATAGTTGAAAGGTGGTGTTGGGATCTGCATTGCTTTTGTGTTCCAGCAGCAGGCTGATCTGTAAACTTTCTTTGCCTTTCATTTCCACTCCCCAGATGAGGTCGGAATAGGAGGTTTTTAATTCATCAGTGATATAAGAAGTATCCTGTTGGTTAAGGGTTTCAAAGTCTAATATGCTGCTCAGCGGCTCAGGAAGGTACTGTTGAAGGAACTCTGCCGCTAATTCTTTATTGGAAAGAATCTGCTTGATGAACTTATCGTGGATGTTCGTAATGTTGGTACGCGGCATAATTTGTAGTGTGAATTTGCCGACAATATAGAAGTTAAATCGGGAATGAGAAAGTTTTAGTGTTGAAATCTGTGTTCTTTATACCCCGTCAGGTGATTTTGCACCACGTCAGCATATAATCCTCTATCTGCTCAAACTGAAAACAAAACCCCTTTTCCCAGCCCGGGAAGGTGGAAACGGCCGTACCCATGCCGGAGCTCAGATCATAAGAATATATGTGCAGGTCGGTCAGAAAGCTTAACGGCCGGGAATTACTGAGCTTAAAAATGGCCTCTTTCACTGTCCAGATAAGGGTAAGCGTTTCCGGTTCGAATCCCGGCAGGATCACTTCATCCCTGATAAAATGAGGCTGGTTCTTAACAATGCGGGGATGAATCTTTTCAATGTCAATGCCGTAAGGTTCCGGGCCGGTATACAACGCTGCAAAGGCGTGAGAGTGGCTGATAGAAATGTATTGTCCGTTTTCCAATAAGGGTCGGCCGTTGGGATCATACGAGAGATCCTGGTCTGTCAGCCCTGCCCTTTCCAGCAGCATTCTCACGGCCAGGAAGCCGTTGCGGTGCTCCTGCCGCTTCATGCCGGCCAGCCGCTTACGGGAGGCTTCGGTCAGGGTCACCGGGAAATTCTCTCCTTCCTCCACCTTCCAGAGAGTGAGGGAGCCATGGGGGAAGAGGGGTATTTCTTTGTAGAAAGGCATTTTTTTAATTGACAATGGACAGTTGACAATTGACAATGGACAAGGAGCGATTAAGAAACCTGTTCTGTAAATTGTTATCGGTTTGTTGTTGTTTTATATCTATTACCTATTTTAATTGTCTATCATTCGTTGTCAACTGTCAATTGTCAATTGTCAATTGTCAACGGTCCAGAAATCAAAGTAATTAAACCACTGCAACGGATACCTCCCGATCATGCCTTCCACACTTTCGGTATAAGAGGTGAGCAGCGCCTGGGCGTCGCGGTGCTTTACAGTAGCTTCACGGGCGTAAAGGTGGTAATGAAGCCCGGCTTCTTTCATTACGTACACGTACACCACCGGCACGCGGAGGCGTGATGCGATCATGAAGGGGCCGGCCGGGAAACGGGCTTCTCCGCCCAGCAGGGGAGAAGACATATATTTATTGCCTTTCAGATAGCGGTCGCCGGTAAAGCATACGAGCTCGTTGTTGGAAAGGGCCTCGTTGATCTTAAAAATGTGCGACATGTCGTCGCGGATCAGGATCAGCTTTACCGAAGGCTTGCCGATGCTTTCGAGGTACTCTTTGATGGCCGAATGCTCCTGGTCAATGGTTACAAGGTTGATGTGAAAATCAAGGTCGATCTCTGCAAAGAAATGTTCGGCGATCTCGAAATTCCCCATGTGGGCGCTGATCAGCACGGCTCCTTTTTTCTCGGCCAGAAGGCGTTTGAGGGTTTCAACGCCGTCAAACTCGTACGTGAAACGGTTGCGCAGGCCCGCCGAGATGGCAATCTTATCAATGATGGTTTGTCCGAATGTAAAGTAGCTCCTGAAAACCGACAAGCGGGCCTTTACCGGTGGGTAATTGAGTCTTTTCCGGAAGTAGTAGTAAATAGAGCGGTTGCTATCGGTAAGAAACAGGAAATAGTAGGATGCCACAAAGAAAAGTAAGCCGTAAGCTGCTCTTACTCCTGCTTTGCGAATCAGGAAAACAAAGATTTTGTAGCCGAGAACCGTTCCTTTGGATTTACCATCCCACTCACTCATCGTTTAATTTTCTTTCTATGAGCCGGTAGAAATCGTTGAAGGTAGAAAGCCCCACAAAATCGGCCTCTCCGAGCTTTACGCCGAAGTTGGCTTCCACCGTTACCACCAGGTCTACATAATCCAGGCTGTCCAGTCCTAACGTATCTTTTAAAACGGCGTCAGGCCGGATGGTGTCGATATCTACTTCAAATTCTTCCGATAGAAAACTGTTGGTCTTTTTTATTATCTCTTCCTTGCTCATATCTTTTTAACCACTAATGCGGAGTTCGTTCCTCCGAAACCGAACGAATTTGACAAAAATATATCAATTTTTTCGTTTATGGTATTTTTGGCGATATTTAATTTAGCCGATTGCTCGTCGGGAGTTTCGAAATTGATATTGGGTGCAATGAAATTATTTTGCATCATAAGGACCGAATAGATGACCTCGCTGGCCCCGGCCATCCAGCATTCGTGGCCGGTCATAGACTTGGTAGAGCTTACGTAGGGATTTCTCTCTCCGAAGATTCCGAAGATGGCTTCGGCCTCGTTGGAGTCGCCCAGGGGCGTGGAGGTGGCGTGTGCATTGATATAGTCAACGTCGGTTACTTTTATTCCGGCCTGGCTAACCGCCCGGTGCATGGCTGCCGAAGGGCCTTCCACATTGGGCGTGGAGATATGGCCGCCGTTCGAGGAGAAGCCGTAACCGATGATTTCTGCCAGGATAGGCGCGCCGCGTTTCACGGCATTTTCGTATTCTTCCAGCACCAGGGTGGCCGCTCCACCACTGGGAACGAGGCCATCGCGTGACCGGTCAAACGGCCGGGAGGCGGCAGCCGGGTCTTCGTGGAAAGTAGAGAATACACCCAGCGCATCAAAGCTGCTCATGGCGTATTTGTTGATCTCCTGGGCGCCGCCGCAAACCACGGTATCCTGCAGGCCGCTTTGAATAAGGTAAAAGCCCATGCCGATAGAATGTGAACCGCTGGCACAGGCCGCGCTCACCGTAAGGTTGATGCCCCGCATCCTGAAGATGGTGGAGAGGTTCATGTTTACGGTAGAGTTCATTGACCGGAAGATAGCCCCGGAGCCTATCAGCGAGGTATCTCTCTTTTCCCGCAAAATATCGGTTGCTTCAATAATGGAGCGGGAAACGCTGTCGTTGCCGTAAAGAATACCCACTTCATTTTTTTCCAGGAAATCCATATCGATCCCGGCCTGCTCCAAAGCCTGTACGGTGGCCAGGTAGGCGTATTCCGACTCTTCACCCATGCTGGTGCGTTGCCGGCGGGTAAGCATATCTTTCAGGTTGGGTTTGGGTACGCTGCCGGTGAGGGCCGACTTGAAGCCGTACTCCTGCCGCTCGGGGTCAATGACGATCCCGGACCTGCCCTGGTATAGCGAATCCCTTACCTCCTCTAAGGTGATTCCTATGCTGGAATAGATCCCCATGCCCGTGATAACCACTCTTCTATGCATCTTATGAATAGATTCCTCCGTTTATATTGATAACCTCCCCGGTAATATAAGAAGCTTTTTCAGATACCAAAAAGTTCACCAGGTCAGCTACTTCTTCTGCTTCACCGAAACGGCCCAGCGGTATAAGCTTTTTCAATTCTTCTTCGTTCAGGTTGCCGGTCATATCCGACCTGATAAAGCCGGGGGCCACGGCGTTGACCGTGATATTCCGTTTGGCAACCTCCTGGGCCAGGGCCTTGGTGGCCGCTACCAGGGCCCCTTTGGCTGCCGAGTAATTCACCTGCCCTGCAGTACCTTTCATGCCCGATACCGAAGCAATATTAACGATACGCCCGTATTTATTTCTCAGCATTTGCTGGATGAAAAAGCCCGTAACGTTATAAAAACCGTTCAGGCTGGTCTGGATCACATCTGTCCAGTCCTGCGGGCTCATCCACATAAAAAGGCCGTCGCGGGTGATGCCCGCATTGTTGACAATGACTTCTACCCGTGCGCCGGGGCGGGCCTCCTGCCACCCGGACAGGGCGCTCAGGGTCTCTTCGCGGTCAGCCACGTTAAAACGGATGATCTCACCTGTGCGTCCCAGGGCTTCCACATCGCGGAGGGTTTCTTCGGCAGCAGCCTGATTTGACTGGTAATTGATCAGGAGGTGGTACGCCGTTTCCGTTGCCAGCTTCCGGCAAACGGCCCTGCCTATTCCTCTTGATCCGCCTGTAATCAGGGCACACTTCATGATACCTCTTCGTTTAATAACCGATTTTTCACCGCTTCTATTTCGCTGTACATGGGCCGGTCTTCCCGGTATACCGGGGCCACAGACCGGATGGTGTTGTACAGGTCTTTGGTAGTCGAAGATACAAAATCTTTGCATTCCAGCGCATCAATAGCCTGGCAAATTGTGATCAGCTCAATGCTGAGCACCTGGAAGCCGTTTTCAATCACCTTAGCGGCCAGCAGGGCAGCGTTGGTGCCCATGCTTACAATATCCTGGTTATCGTTATTGTTGGGAATGCTGTGAATGTACATGGGGTTGGAGAGGGTCTGGCTTTCGGCGGTAGTAGAGGTAGCCGTGAATTGCAGCCCCTGCATCCCGAAATTAAAGCCTAGCACCGACAGGTTCACAAACGGGGGCAGGATACCGTTCAGCGAAGGGTTCAGCAGGTAATTCAGCTGGCGTTCAGCCAGCATGGTCAGCTTGGTAACCACTATTTTCAGCTTGTCCATTTCCAGCGATACGTAATCGCCGTGGAAGTTCCCGCCGTGGTATACCTGCTCGGTTTCTACGTCTACAATAGGGTTGTCATTGGCCGAATTGATCTCATTTTCGAGTACTTCGGAGACGTAATTGAGGGTATCCAGAACGGGCCCCAGGATCTGCGGCACGCAGCGGATAGAATAGTATTCCTGTACTTTTTCTTTGAATACCGACTCTTTGTTCTCCCCGGTGTAAAGGTGCTCTTTCCGCTTACGGGTAAGCCGGCTGTCGGCCAGGTAGGCCCGCATCTGGGCGGCTATTTCACGTTGTCCTTCGTGCAGCTTGGTCTGGTTGAGCTCCAGGGAGAGATGATCGTCATAAGCCCGCATGAGCTCATTGATGGCGCATGAACATTTTACCGACCAGTCGAGGAGCTTCCGGGCCCGGAAAAGGTTGACAATGCCTATGCCTGACATAACGGAGGTACCGTTGATCAGGGCAAGCCCTTCACGGATCTCCACCTGTATCGGGAGCAGGCCTTCTTCTTCAAAAATTTCGGCCGTATTTCTTCTTGCGCCTTTGTAGAAGACCTCGCCTTCGCCGATAAGCACCAGCGCCAGGTGGGCCAGCTGCACGAGGTCACCGCTGGCGCCTACTCCGCCGTGTTCAAATATAAGCGGGATAATGTCACGGTTCAGCAGCTCCTGCATGAGCGTAATTACCGAAGGGTGAACCCCGGAATGGCCCAGTGAAAGAGTGTTCAGCCGGGCCAGTAAGGCTGCCCGTGCAAACTCAGGAGCCAGCGGCTGGCCTGCGCCTGTGGCATGGCTCCGGATCAGGTTATATTGCAAAAGGGCGCGGTCGGTTTCGGGAACGCGGTATTGCGCCATGGGACCGAACCCGGTATTTACGCCGTAAAGAATCTTGTTCCGGGAAAATTGTTCGAGAAATGAAAAGCTGCGGCTGACCCGCTGCAGCGTAGGGTCATCGATTTCTACGGGAGACTCTTTGTATAATATTGATTTAAAGCTATTTAGGTTTAAATGCCGCGTATCGGAGCTCATTAAATATCAAGGGTTAAACCGGACTGGATTCAAAACAGAATTCTTTTGTCTTTGAATATAATATTCCTAATTTTGAGGCAGCAAAGATAGTATATTTCTTACGTATTTTTTACCATACTAAACAGATAATATGAAAAAGGAGGAAGTAGATGTTTTAGTAATCGGGGCCGGTCCTTCGGGATGTGTGGCTTCGGCTTACCTGTCCAACCACGGCGTGCGTGTGAAAGTGGTGGAAAAATCGAAATTTCCGCGGTTTGTGATCGGGGAAAGCTTCCTTCCGCGCTCTATGGAACACTACGAAGAAGCAGGCCTCCTGGAAGCCCTGAAAGCAAAGAATTTTGAGATAAAGGCGGGTGCCCGGTTTATCCGGGGGAAAGAGACCTGCTTTTTTGATTTCAGTAATAAATTCGGAGAGGGATGGGACTGGACCTGGCAGGCACCCCGGGCCGATTTTGATCATACCCTGGCGCAGGAGGTGATCAGGAAGGGGGTAGAGGTGGAGTTTGAAACCGAAGTGCTGGACGTGTCTTTCAAGGGCACCGACTCGGTCACCACGGTCAGGAATAAAGACGGGGAAACCTACGAAATAGGTGCAAAATTTATCATTGATTCCAGCGGGTACGGCCGGGTTTTGCCGCGGCTTCTTGACCTGGATATGCCCTCGGATGTTACTGAAAACTCAGCTATTTTTACCCACGTAAAAGATGATGGCCGGGTAGGGGGAGATGAGGGAACCCTGATCACGTTCGATATCCTGGAAACCCAGGTATGGTTCTGGGTGATCCCGTTTTCTAACGGAAATACCAGCCTGGGTGTGGTGGGGCCCACTAAATATATTGAAAAACTGCCGGAAGATCCGGGTGAGGCCCTGCGGGAGGCCATCCGGCGCTCGGATTACTACCGCGACCGCTACCTCAACACTGAATTTATTTTCAAACCACACCGGATAAAGAATTATTCCTGCTCGGTTAAGCAGAATTACGGTCCGGGCTTTACGCTCACAGGCAACAGTGCGGGCTTCCTGGATCCCGTATTTTCTTCAGGAGTATGTTTTGCCACGGAATCAGCGCTTCTTTCGGCTAAGCTGTTCCTGAAAGAGCGGGCCGGTGAGCCGGTCAACTGGGAAAAAGAATATTCGGATTACATCAAAAGGGGAGTGAATGTGTTTTCCACGTATGTGAAAGAGTGGTATACAGGTAACCTGCAGACCCTTTTCTTCCATCAGCCCGAGAACCCCGATGTGAAACGAAAAATATGTGCCGTGCTGGCCGGGTATGTCTGGAATGAGGAAAACCCTTTTGTACAGAAACACGACCGGGTGATCAAAAGTATGGCGTACCTGCTGCAGAACGGCGGGAGCGTGGACGAGTTCCAGATTTAGACAAGGAGAAGGATAAGATAAAAGATAAAAGTGAAAAACTAAAAGTTAAAAGTTAAGGTACATTCTTATCTATGTTCCATAACTTTTAACTTTTAGCTTTTCACTTTTCACTTTTCACTTCCTCAATACGCTTCTTTAACAATCCTGTTTCCCAGGGTTTTGGCGGTCTTTTCAAACCCTTCACCGATACGGGATTCATTGCTGAAATTGCTTCCCCACTGGTCCCCTGGCGCGTTTTCGCTTTTGATCTTCAGCAATACTTTCGAGGGGTTGCCGGTTTCTGTAAAGGTAAGCAGGGTAGACACTTTGGCGGGTTGCTTCATCACGCCGGCGTCCCAGCCGGGATAAAGCCAGGTGGCATCAACAGTCAGGGTGTAGGGCGCATCTTTACGGCCCTGTCCGAAAACGGTTCCTTTCTTCGCTGTAACGGTTTTGGCCAGGAGATCCATAAAATTAGGCTCCCAGATTGATTCTTTGGCGCCATCCCATTTTTTAGCCCAGGTATCGCCGGTACCGGCATTTTTGGCATTGAGCTCGGCGGTTCTTTCTTCTTTGTACTGTTGTTCGGTTTTGTTTTCTTTCAACAGCTTCATGTCATCGTAACGAAATACCACATTAACGGCTTTTGCATCTTTCAGGAATTTAAAATCGCCTTCCTGAACCGTCATTTTTTGCGCAGATACTCCCGCAGCAACCAGCAGGAGAAACAGCAGGATTGATGTTTTTTTCATAGATTGATCGTTTTACTTTACCAAAAATACACATCAGGTGTATTTCAAGTACAGAAAAGGCCATATTTTTTAGTAGATCAGTGACTTCTGAATGAACGGGTGATCTTATCCCACAGGCCGGTTTGCTGAAAAGTAAACTTTTTGTGGACAATGAAGTTGAAGATAAAGCTCATGCCCATGCCCATAAAGTGCCCGATGGTGCCGGCCGGGCTGAATTCGTTAGTGGTAAAAGGAATGGCCAGCTTCTGGTCACCGAAAAGACGGAGCAGGAGACGGATGGAGTAGTCGGCCCCGTAAACGGTGATGCACCCCGAAACCACGATAGTGATGAGATATTTGATGATTTCACGCGTGGTTTGCCCCGAATTCCGGGCGTTAAAGGCGAGCAGCTTGGTAAGGAAAAAACCTACGGGGATAGACACCAGATAGCCCACCCAGAAGGCATCTATGGTATTCCATTTCAGGAAATTGACCAATAGCGTGGTACCTGTAAGATACTGGACGATGACCCCTCCCAAAGCAGCTACAAAGTAACCAATGAAGTTTTTATTTTTACGGTAGAGATTTCCTGTCCAGCTCAAAAGTGCTAAAAATTCTGAATTAAGATTCAAATATACAATGGTTTTTGTGTTTTATTTTAGTTTTTTTTAGATAAAATCAATGATCCGCTATACGTACTTACGTCATCCGGTCATTTCCGGCGTTATATTTGCAGAAAAAAGTTTTTATAAGACCGTTGATGCTGATTAACACACTGCTGCTTGTATCTTCTGTTTTCTGTTTTAAGCCGGAGAGCGATAGCGCTTTTCTGTTCAGGGAGCATCCTCATTTATTTGAAAAGTACAGGGAACTTCTCGTCAACGTACGGAATTACTACGTTACTCCTCCTGAAGCAGAAGAAGAGTTTAAGGCCATTATGAAGGAGCTCAGGAGGAAATTTCCGAATACGCTGACACCGGGAGAGTACATCCCGCTGGTATTTCCGCTGGCCGGCAGCAATGTTTCGGCCGTTGGCGGACGAAGAGGTAACGGGTATTACGTGCACCAGTTTGACCTGTTTGACCAGTCGGTAAGCGGAAGCCACCCGGCCCACGATATTTTTATTTATGACCGCGACCACGATTGTATTGATGACCGGCGCGGCGAGTACGTAGACGTGGTGTCAGTGGGAAACGGGATAGTGCTGGCGGTAGAGCACGACTGGCAGGAAGGTTCTGTTTTCAAGGGAGGAAATTACGTTTGGGTATATGACCTGGAAAGGGGCGGACTGTGGTATTATGCCCATAACCGTATCAGCGTGGTACAGGCCGGTCAGCGGGTACGGCCCGGCGACAAGCTGGGAGAAGTAGGGCGTACCGGTTTTAACGCCGCCAGGAGCCGGTCAGATACCCACCTTCACCTGATGTACCTGGAGCTGGACGATGACCTTTACCCGCATCCGGTGAATTATTACGAATGGCTCAAAGATGCTGAAACAGTGTATACGTCGACTACCGCCGAAATCTATACGCCTCCCCGCCAGTTGAATTTCCTGCCGGTAGAAAAACCGGGGAACCGTAAAATAAACCTCAGCACACAGCCTCCGCTTACCCTCCGGGTAAAACGGCCGCCGGTTCGCCGGAAATAAGCTTTTCAGGAATTCCGGAGATAACGGATGATGGAGTATAGAATATAGCCGAAAATGATCAGGGGCACAGCTGCCAGCTTAAGTACGGCCAGCGCTATAACCGAAAGAATCAGCAAGGTATAGGTAAACCGGTTGTCCTGCCAGGAGTAATTTTTGAACTTCAGGGCAGGCAGCGGAATTTCTGCTACCAGGAGGTAGGAAAAAACAAGGACATATACGGGCAGAAACCAGGAATCCAGCAGGATACCGGCTATTCCCGGGTTTTCAGCCAGGTAAGGAAAAACGGCAATGACCATGGCATTGGCCGGGGTAGGCAGGCCGATAAAGCTCATCGACTGCCGGGTGTCGATATTGAATTTGGCAAGTCGCAGGGCCGAAAATACCGGGATCAGGAGCACGATATATTCTGTGTTCTGCGGCAGGAAGCCCGAGTCTTTTACGAGTGCCCAGAGAATAAATCCGGGTAATACGCCGAACGACACCACGTCGGCCAGCGAGTCGAGCTGTTTGCCCAGTTCAGAGCTTTCTTTCAGCAGCCGGGCCACAAAACCGTCAAAGAAGTCGAAGACGAGCGCCAGGCCTATCAGGAGCCCTCCTTTTTTCAGGTCGCCGTCGTTCAGAACGGCCAGGATACCCAGGCAACCGCAGAGAAGGTTAGACAGGGTGATGAAATTAGAGATAGTAAAGAGCCTCACGGTTGTAAAAACGGGTTAAGTTTTTTCTCCTCACCAATGGTAGTAGGCTGCATATGCCCCGCATATACCCGGTAATCGTCAGGAAGAAGAAAAAGTTTGGTTTTAATAGAACGGATCAGGGTATCGTAATCGCCCATGGGGAGGTCGGTTCTGCCGATGCTCCGGTGAAAAAGACAGTCGCCGCTGATGACCATCCTGTCTTGCGCACAGATAAAGGCCACGTGACCGGGGGCATGGCCGGGTACGTGGATGATCTCCAGTACGGTATTTCCGAAAGAGAACGTATCGCCTTCCTCAAAATAATGAGAGGCTTGTACCGGTTCGCAGCCGGGAATGCCCCAGAGCGTGCACCGGGTTTCAAAATCGGCCAGGATGGGCTCTTCCAGCGGGTGCATGTACACTTCCACTCCGAATGTGCGGGCCACATACGCCGCACCGAAAATATGGTCGAGGTGGGCATGGGTGAGCAGGATGGCCTTCACCGTCAGCCCTTCTTTCCGGATGTAATCGCGCAATTGCTCTTTTTCGGCCTGCGTGTAACAGCCGGGGTCAATGACCACGGCCTCGCGGGTCTCATCGCTGAGTACATAGGTGTTCTCCGAAAACGGAGAAAATACGAAAGAACGGATAGTTGCCATACGGGGCAAAGATAGCAAAAATATTGCATAAGCGGTGTAAAGCAAATCAGGCGGCAGGGGCCGGGGAGGGGTGCTTTGGTTTTTTTCATACAAGGTGTTTTTCGTATGGGTGATATTACCCCGTGAGGAAAACGACTTTACAAAAAACAACTTTACGAACATCTAAAAACGACTATTTGCTCTTAGGCAACTCCAGGTAAAAGGTGGTGCCTTCGCCTTCTACGGACTCAAACCAGATGTTTCCGCCGGCGTGCTCAATGCCTCTTTTGGCCATGGAAAGCCCCAGGCCCGAACCGCCCTGCTTGGTGCTGAAGTTCGGAATAAATACCTTCTTGCGCAGCTCTTCGGAGATCCCGGTGCCGTTGTCCTGTACCTCCACCATACCCATATCGCCTTTCTCCGATACCGATACACTGATAATGGGTTTCCGGGTAGGAGGAACCGACTGCAGCCCGTTAAGCACCAGGTTATTAATGGCCCGGTTCAGGATCATCTTGTCGCCGCTGACCATGATCACGGCGGTTTCAGTATGGAAGTTGATCTTGATGTTGTTGTTCTGGGAGTACAGGTCGATGGTTTTCTGTACGGCCGAAACCAGGTCAAAGATCTCGGTGCGCGGAACCGGCATTTTGGCGAATTCCGAGAACGAATTGGCGATTTCGGAAATATTATCGATCTGTTCGTTGATCGACGCCAGCGCGCGGTCTATTTTCAGCCGGTTTTCTTCGTTGTCGGCCGGTAGTGTACGCTGAAGCTGCTGGATAGACAGCTTCATGGGCGTAAGCGGGTTTTTGATCTCGTGTGCCACCTGGCGGGCCATTTCACGCCAGGCCGTTTGCTTTTCGCTGGCCGAGAGGGCCTCACGGCTTTCTTCCAGCTTCCGGATCATCCGGTTGTATTCATTGGTCAGCAGGCCGATCTCGTCGTTTGATTTCCAGACGATCTCTTCGTTATTGGTGTTGAGGCTGGTTCTCTTCAGCTTCTGGGCAATCAGCTTTAAGGGGCCGGTCAGGTTGGTGCTGGCGGCGTATGAGAAAGCCAGGAGGATGAAGAACATGACCAGGAAGATGATCAGGATAGCGGCTCCGACCTCCTGGATCTGCAGCTGAAGCGTAGAGCCGGCCTCCGGGTAAGCAACAGCGATCAGTCCGTAGCTTTTCCCGTCGGCGCCTTTGCCGTTCAGATAAACGGTTTTGAAATCGCGGGAGTCAAATTTCTCCTGCAGCAGCACCTCGCTGCTCTGCCCGGAAATGAGGCGGGCATACGCCTCGGGATTGATCCGGCCGGAGATCTGGTGTGCCCGGTACAGGCCGGGGGTGGAAGTATAGGAGAGGCGGCCCTCCCGGTCAAAAATACTGATCTCAAAATCAGCAGACAGAGCCAGGTTATTCAGCTGCTCCTCCATGTAGGCTTTTGTGCTTTTCCCCCTCAGGTAATCCTGGTAATGCAGGTTAATGGTGTTGGCCACGTTCAGCGAGTTTTCCCGGATAGCCCGGTTCTGCAGCGTGATAAATGAGCTGATAACCACACCCAGCGTCAGCAGGATGATAATGGTAAGAGGAACCAGGAAGGCCAGGTTCAGGAAGAACTGGATCTTAGATGAAAAGCTGATCCGGTACACTTTAAAGCCCGACAGGATGGCCAGGAAGCTCAGTAGCAGCACCATCCCGCTCAGGGTGATCAGGAATAAATAAGAAAAGCCGGAAAGCGTATCCCGGTAAAAGTCAGAGGGCTGCGTAACAATGGCTATGTTACCGTCGGTATCTTTCCGGATATAATGCAGGTAGCCGTTATAAAGCACCTGGTGGTCAGACGTAACGGCGGTATCGGCCTGTTTCCGGTTAAACTCGCGCAGGTAGTCAAAATTTCCTTCTTTGTAGGTGATACGCCCGTTTTTATCAAAAAGCACGTAGCTGAAGCGGCTCATTCCCGGTTCTCTGCGCAGGGTATTGTCAGACAGCTTCTTGGTGGTATTGGCCATGTCTGACGTGCTGTAGCGTACTTTCAGCACTAATGCTCCCCGTACAATACCGTTTTTCAGCACTTCGGAAAAGAGCACATACATGTTTTCGCCGTTTTCTTTCCGCAGGAAATACAGGCCGGGAAATTCGGTACGGTTGCCGGCTCCGGCGTATTGCGCATACACCCGGCTCAGGGCTGGTAGCGAGTCGCCGGCCAGCGGCCTGCCCCCGGTGGTGTAGGCCTGCACATCTACCTGGTAAATATCAAAGTAACTGCTGAGCAGGCTGTCTTTGACTAGGTGGCGCAGCGACTCGTAGGCCAGCACGGACCGGTCAAGGGTATTGGCAATGGTGGTGTCGTTCCTGACCAGGCTGTTAAACTGGTTCAGCAGCAGTTCGGCTTTCAGGTCTTTCTGCTGCAGCAGCTTTTCGGCAAACAGTTCTTTATGATGCAGGTTTTTGATGTTGTCCTGGCGGGTAACCAGGCTGAACAGGATAAACGTGAAGGCAAAAACCCCGGTAAGGAAATAAATAAAGGTTTTAAACCGCAGGATATAGAAATAGCGGGGCAGCTTCAGTAAGAAGGCGGCCAGGAAATACAGGGCCGGGATCAGGCACACCCAGTAGTTGAGGTGATGGTAATAGAAGATCATGGCGGCCAGCAGTGCGCCGTAAAGCCAGTGCAGGAAACCGAACCGGGTACCGGGCTGCATCCTGCTGAAAATATTGACCAGCAGGTGCGTGCCCAGGAAGTAAATCCCGAACAGGATAAATAAAAACAGGTAGGTGCCCGCCTTAATGTTGGTCAGCTTCAGGGAGTAGTCCAGCCCGATCACCTCGTTGCTGTAGATCTTCAGCACCTGGGTGTAAACAAAGTACCCCAGGGCAATGGCCATCAGCACCAGTACCACCGAAACAAAGCTTTTCAGGTTGACCGGGTACCTGCGGGCGCCGGTATAGGTAAGGGCTTCCAGCTGCCACAAAGCCATAAGCGCCAGTACCAGCATCACCGAGAAAGACGACAGGATCATATCGCCGAAGCCCGGCGGAACCACCAGGTATTCCGGTACCCATGATTCGGGAAGCAGCTGCCAGGGCAGGCCCAGCATGAGCATCCAGAGCCGGACAAACAGCACCAGCAGGATCAGGTTAATGCTGGCCAGCGTAAACTGGTGCTTTTTTTCGAGGCTGCGGATGTGAAAAGCGCAGAAGACCGTTATCAGGATCAGGCCTGCTGAAAAAAGGATCAGCGTGATCTTTGAGGCCCGCATGGTAAGGGTTTGCGGTGCTTTGGCGGGCGTGATGTAGAAGAGGGGCTTCCCGTCTGATCCCCTGATTTTAAAGCTTCCTGTAGTTGCTTCGGCTGAAACGGCGGTGGGAATGGTGTAGAAAATGCTGTAATCAAAGCCCGACTGTGCTTCGTCCTGGTAAAGGCTGACCAGGGAAGCGATCTCGCCGGTGCCGTTGCCCAGCTGAATTGGCGATTTCACCAGCAACCCGTAATTTTTGTTGTATTCTACAAAGACCTCAGGTCCTCCTTTCCGCAGGTTTTTCGGGATATATTGGTTGGATGACCAGTAGATCAGGCTGTCGCCTTTAAAAATAAAATAGGGATAGGAAGTGCTGACCTCATACCGGTCAAAAGTTTCCTGTTTCCGCGACCGGATGCGGGCCTCAACAGCAGAATGCTCTGCCCGGGCCCGGGCAACGGCCTGGTCTGTATTGTTCTGAATAATGCTTTGGTACTTATTTTCGCTTTCTTTGTCAAAAAATACAAGGCTGAAGAACCCTGCCACAAAAAAAAGTATTCCCAGGATAAGTACGATTAACTTTGCAGGCTTTTTCACATTCAACATCTTCAAGGCTATCCTTCCGGAATATCTGATTTGTATACATCAGGTCAGAAATCGTGCCAAAGCAGCCGTCCCACCGATTCTGTTCCTTAATTAACCCGGCGTTTTTGCCGGAAGTTCGGTAATAAAAAATAAATTTATAACTTGGCATCCGATTAAAAAAGGGATACCTGTTCTTAATTGTAAAAGTAAGTGAAAAGCGGCCACGGGTAGAAGCTAGAAACTAAAAGTTAAAAACTAAAAGTTAAAAACTAAAAGTTAAAAACTAAAAGTTAAAAACGAAAAGTGAAGGAGCATGGTTTGCATGATGGGATACCCGATATGAATAACGATATATGAATAACGATTGGACGGGCCTTTTGGGGGTGGCTGCTGTTCTGGCAGGGGCCGGGTTTATTTTCTTTACGGTATGGAAGCGATCCAGGGGAGAAGCGGCCGTCAAAGCGGCTCAGCAGGCGGTGAGCTACCCGTTACGGCTCCAGGCTGCCGAGCGAATGATCCTTTTCCTGGAACGGATAAAGCCTCAGAACCTGCTTACCAGGATCAATGCAGTCGACCTGAGCCCTACCGAGCTGCAGCAGCTTATTCTCCGGGAGGTCAGAACCGAGTTTGACCACAATGCCGCCCAGCAGCTGTACCTGGGAAAAGAAACCTGGAAAAAAATTTCATCGGCGGCAACGGCCACTTCTGCCGCGCTGGTACATGCCATTGCAGAACAGGCTGGGAAAACCGGCACCCGCGAAACAATCGTCTATCTTTTACAGAACGAGGACGAAACCGCCCGGGCCCTGGTAGAAGAGGCTATAGGGGCAATAAAAGATGAGGTACAGGAGAATTTTTAAAAGGGGTTTAACGTTATACAAAGGAATAAACAAAACACAATCATGGGAGTTAACGCAAAGCATTTGGCCACTTTTATCCTGGGTGCGGCAGCCGGGGTAGCACTGAATAAATACCTGAATTCGGAAGAAGGTGAAAAAATGATGGAGAGCCTGAAGGAAAAAGGCAGCCAGCTGAAGTCAGAGGCCGAGTCGGCTGTAGACCGGGCACCACAGTATTTTGAAGACCTGAAGGCAGGCGCCAGTGAGAAATTCAATGAGATAGTGGGCAACCTGAAAGAGAAATACCCGGATGCGGAAAAAATGCTGAACGACCTTTTCGCCGGTTTTTCAAAGCCTAAGAACGAGGACGGAACTTCGGCAGAAGTGCAGGACGATCCCAAAGCCTGATCAGGTTTCTGTTTTTTTTATTTGCGCTTATGCTGGCCTATTCATCGGGAAATTGTATAAATTTGGCCCGAAAAACGGATTGCTCTGAGAAAGTTTAACCTGAGAATAAGCTGGATAAGTATTAAGGAGAAATTTTTTATCCTTAAAGACAGCCTCGAAAGCAAAATCGACAAGGGCGTATTTATTGCTTTGCTGACGGGCTTCCTGCTGGTACTGTACCAGATCAGCTTCCCGAAAGAAGAGGTGATCCGTGACTGGATCAACCATGCTTTACGGCAAATTCCGCGGGTGCTGATGTTTTTTTACATGCTCCGCTGGTTTATCGGGGTTTTCTTCAGCGACAGGAAAGGTTTTTTTCACCGGGAGCATACCATTGAGTTTATTCTTTTTCTTTTGCTGGCAGGCTTTAATTTTTTCAAGCGCCATTCGGAGCTGCTGAGCTCCGATTATTTTTTATACCTGCTGGTCACCACGCTTTTCTTCCTGCGGTTTATGGAGTTCTCTGCACAGATCAAGAACTCGCTGATGAACCCGGCCGTACTTTTTGCCATCAGCTTCCTGGTACTGATCTTCTGGGGCACAGCCATGCTGCTGATGCCGCACGCTACGTACGGGAAGTTCAGCTTTGTGGATGCCGCCTTTATGGCTACTTCGGCGGTATGTGTGACGGGCCTGGCCACGGTAGACCTTTCCACCAAATTTACGGAGGTGGGCGCAGATATACTCTTTATACTGTTCCAGGTAGGCGGGCTGGGCCTGATGACGTTCACCAACTTCTTTGCGGTGCTGTTCCGGGGCGGAATGTCGCTCAGGAACCAGCTGATGCTCAGTAATATCGTGGAGCTGAATGAGCCGGGATCGCTGTTTTCGGTATTGAAACGCATTTTGTTTTATGCCTTTTTTGTAGAGATAGCCGGGGCATTTATGATCTTTATGGCCATTGACGGTAACCTGCATGTCAGTTCGTCCAAAAGCTGGTTTTTCTCGATTTTTCATTCGGTAGCGGCTTTTTGCGGTGCCGGGTTTTCTTTTGCGCACGAAGGCCTGTACAACGAGCAGTACCGGTTTAATTACCCGTTCCTGATCATTCTCTCTTTGCTGGTTATCTTCGGCGGTATGGGCTTCCCGGTGGTAAATGATGTATACAATGCCACCAAACACTTCCTGAAAGGGATACTCCGCTACCTGTTTTTCAGGGAGAGGTATACTTACCAGGCCCGCATTCTGACCGTTCACAGCAAGCTGGTGCTTACGTCTACGGCTGTGCTCCTGATGATAGGAACCGTGGCTTTTTATTTCCTGGAATACAACCAGACACTGGCCGAGCATACCACCCAGGGCGGGAAGCTGGCCCTCTCCTTTTTTGGTTCGGTGGTACCCCGCTCGGCCGGGTTTAATGCCGTAAACATGGTGGGGATCACGCAGGGCACTATCCTGGTGTATATGCTGCTGATGTGGATCGGGGGGGCTCCGAACTCTACGGCAGGAGGAATTAAGGTGACCACGTTCTCCCTGGCCCTGCTGAACGTGGTGTCGCTGGCCAAGGGAAAAGACCGGGTGGAAATTTTTGACCGGGAGATCACCCTGAGTTCTATCCAGCGCTCGTATGTGGTGATTTTTCTTTCGTTTATCATCATGGGGGCAGGCGTTTTCCTGGTCAGTATTTTTGACCCCGGCGTACCGCTCCAGATGGTGGCTTTCGAGTGCTTTTCGGCGTACGGTACCGTAGGGCTTTCCCTTAACCTGACGCCCCAGCTCTCCGATGGCAGCAAATGGGTGATTATTGTGCTGATGTATCTCGGCCGGGTGGGCCTGTTCACCATCCTGTTTGGTATTTTCTCGAAAGACAGGAGCGCCGACTATAAATATCCGAAAGAAAGTGTTCAGGTACTGTAATAATAAAAGGTATGAAATACATAATTGTAGGTCTGGGAAACTTTGGTTCCACACTGGCGGCCCGGTTAACTGAAATGGGCCATGAGGTGTTTGGGGTTGATGCCCGTTTTGAGATTGTGGAGCAGCTGAAGAGCACCATTTCGCATGTGGTGGCGCTGGATACCTCCAAGGCCTCGGCATACAGCAGTCTTCCTATCAAAGATACCGATACCGTAGTGGTGGCTATTGGTGAAGATGTGGGGGCATCTATCATTACTACCGCACTGATGAAGCAGCACAATGCCCGCCAGATCATCAGCCGGTCTATTAATTCGGTTCACCTGGCCGTACTGGAGTCTATGGGAATCGACATCATCTTTAACCCCGAGCAGATTGCCGCCAATATGTTTGCCAAGCAGCTGGAAATGAAAGGGGTGGAGGAGTCTTTTGAGCTGGCCGACAATTGCAGCATCCTGGAGATCCGGGTGCCTGACCGCTACCTGGGCAAAAAAGTGGGAGACGTGGATTTTGAGAAGATTTTCAATATCCGGCTCCTGGCCATCAAGTATTTTGAGCAGAAGAAGAACTTCCTGGGTATGCGCAGCCAGAAATCAACGGTCAATATGAACGTTTCTGAAGAACATATCTTTACCAAGCGGGATGTGCTGGTGATGATGGGTGAGCTGAAGAGCTTCGAAAATATGATCGGGAAGGAGATCCGCGACTGACCGCTTATTTCCTTTTCCAATTTCTCCATACAAAAATAACTGCAAACAAGACCAGGTAGGTAATTACCTTGGCCGTTCCGGTCATGTCGGCCCTGTTTTCAGGCCAGGTCATCCCGTTCCGGTAGTTCATGAAGAAGCCCAGCAGTACCGACAGGGCAATTACTATGACCGGGAAACGGAAATTAAGGTTTTTCATAAGGAATATTGACAATACGGCTCAAAAGTAAGCCGAATTCCTGTAATTCCCTTCGCCGGGAACAGAAAAGTAGGGCAGATGATCCGGGTCTGAACCATCTACCCGTTATTATGGACAGGGTTATTTTCTTTTCACCGTAAGAATAAGCGTATCGGCATTGATGCCCGTAAATATGCCCAGCCCGTTGGTAATGGTGCTGACCGGGGTGGAAATATTCTGTGAAGTGCTGCTTTGGTTCTGGTACAGGGCCGCGTAATCGGGGTTAAGCTTATAGAGAATAATGGCATGCCGCCCGAAATACTCAAAAGACTGGGAGCTGATAACGGCAGATTCACCTTGCACGGGCTCGTTGTTGAATCGCCGGCCGGGCGGCTGGAAGAAGGAGTTATCGCCCGTACGGGTTACGATCTGGCTGGCGTTCTCATCCAGCACCAGCGCCGAAACAAAATGATATACCTGATCCGGGTTTTGCCAGCTGAGGTTGATGTCTACCGGTTCTTCCTGTTCAAAACCGCCCTGACCGGGAAGAAAGCTCCCTGTGATGTTCCTGTAAACGCGGTAAACAACAGTGGTGTCCATGTGAAATCCCTGCGGCTTTTCGGGGAGGGTGGTTTCGGCAGAAACGGTCCGGCCTTTGTGCTGAAAGCTCATGGCATAGGTTAAGCCGGCTTCACCGAGGCGCTCTGAAGAGGTATAGGTGCCGTCGTGATTATCGGTTAATACGATGTGCTGGCCGTTGCTTCCGGTCAGCGTTACGGTAAGCCCGGTGACCGGTTCGGCGTATACCGAGTCGGTTTCCGAATAAGGGGTTTCCGTATAGATCTTCATGCTTACGGGGTTTCCCGGGGCCAGGTAGGCCTCAATAACGGGTTTGTCGCCGGGAGTGATCACGTCGCGTACTTCCAGGCAGGAAGTGAGCACAAGAGGGAGCAGAAGCAGGTATCTTTTCATTTCAGTTTAAAGCTTAAAATAAGGTTCGGAGTGATGCCGAGGTAGGTTACATTGGTGGTCTGAAGCACGGAAACGCCGTTTTCACGGATCACTTCAAACCGTTTGTACCAGATATTGCTGCGGTTGTAGAGGTTGAAAACCGAAAAACCGATGGTTCCGTTTTTAAAGTTATAATTGGCGGAGATGTCGAGGCGGTGATAAGCCGGGAATCGGTTGGCGTTTTTATCGGTTGGGTTGGTAAACGATTTAACGGTGCCGTCAAGCAGGGTGATATCGTAGGCGCCGATCACAGAAGTATAGGGCCGTCCGGATGAATAGATCCATGTGCCCGAAAGATCCCAGCGGTGAACCGTATACGTGGCTACTGCTTTAAACTGGTGGCGTACGTCCTGGTCGGAATAATACGGCAGGTCAGAAAACGCGCTGACCTTTCGTGCGGCCTGGGCAAGGGTATAGCCTAGCCAGCCGGTAACGCTGCCGAATTTTTTCTGTAGCAGCACGTCTACCCCCTGTATGGTCTCGTCACCGTTAAAGAAGGTTTCTTCGGTTGAAAGCCCGCCGCTTCCGGGCATTCCGGGGCCACCGCCGGAAAAGGAAGGAACAAACCGCAGGGTGTATTCGGTGATCCCATAGTTTCTTTTGCGGTAGAATTCCACGTCCAGCAGGTAGTTTTTCTTTTCGTAGGCCGCGCCCAGGATAAGGTGCTCTGCCCGGGTAACGGGCAGATGGGTGCCGTTAGCCAGTATCCAGAAGTTGCGGTTGCCTTCTGATATATCCTCGCGGTTGATCTGCTTGATAAACTGGTAATAGACACCGGCTCCGCCTTTGATTTTGATTTGGGGGCTATACTGGTAATTGAATGTAAAGCGCGGTTCTGTATAGACTTTATCCGTCAGGTTAAAATAATTGAACCGTAAGCCGGGAATCAGCTCCAGCTTGTCGCCCATGAGCCGGAAGCGGTCCTGCAGGTAGAAGGCTGCCAGCACCCCGGCGTCATCGCGGTTGAGAATGGTGGTGGTATCGTTCTGTACGTAGTTGAACTGAATCCGGTTCTGTGAGATCATGGTGCCTGTTTCCAGCTGGTGGCGGGGCAGGAACTTCCATTCCCAGTCGCTCTTGAACGAAAAATCGACCAGGTTGTTGGTTTCGTACCTTCCGAACCGGCTGGTAAAGGAAGAGTCGTTACGCGATATGTTGATGGTACGTGAGTTATCCCGCTCGCTATAATAGTTGGAAAAGCTGACCAGGCTGTTGCTGTACAACTTGCTGTTATACTGGTGCGACCATTTGAAGCTGGAGCCGGTGTTTCCCCATTCCGAAACGTCGGTGGTGCGGTTACCGAGCCCGCCTGAGCTGCCCTGGAAAGGGCCGAACCCGCTGAAGCCTGAAGCAGTGCTGTTGTCCATGTTGTCGGTTCCGTTAAAGAACGAGAGCGAGAAGATGTCGCGCTTGTTGGGTTTAAAGGTCAGCTTGGCATTGACATCGTAGAAGTAGGAAGTGGCCTTCTGGCTGGCCTGCAGGTTATTGAAGCCGCCCCTGCCCGGGAAACCGCCCGCGGGCGTACCGGCCGATTCTTCTGATTCCGTAAATTTGTTGAAGATCTTGTTGTAGAGTGGTCCCTTGTAAGAGCGTCTGCCGGCAAGCAGGAAGGTCATTTTTTTGCCTACCGGGGTTTCCAGGTAGCCGTTGGTGCTGAGCAGGCTCAGGTCCATGCCTGCATTAAAGTTTTTGGTATTGCCTTCTTTCCCGGTTATTTCGGCCACGGCAGAGATCCTTCCGCCGAAACGGGCGTCAAACCCTCCCTTGTACAGCTGGATATCTTTCACGGCATTGTAGTTGAACGCAGAGAAAAAGCCGAACAGGTGGTCAACGTTATACACCGTAAAGCCGTCGTAAAGCACCAGGGTCTGGTCAGGCGTGCCACCCCTTACGTATAATCCTGACGATGATTCGTTAGAGGCGCTCACGCCGGGCATGAGCTGGAAGGCCCGGAAAGGGTCTTTTTCTCCTACATTGGGCAGCTTGGCAATGTTCCGGGGTGTCATTTTAACCATACCTACCACCTGGTTGGCCTGCACCATCTCGGTTTTTTCGGTCTGTACCACCAGGGCTTTCAGCTGGTTGGGCTCGGCCTGCAGCTCTACCAGGTGACCGGTCAGCGGGGTAGAGGGGGTAAGCCTTGCCGTGTAGGTGACAAAGCCCAGGTAGGTAACTTTCAGGATGACGGTATCGCTGGGTACGTTCTGGAGTGAGAAGTAGCCGTCTACATTCGACTGGGTATAAATGTCGGGCCGCGAAGTGACAAATACGGCGGCAAAAGGCAGGGTTTCTCCCGATTCTTTTTCCACAATTTTGCCCGTGAGGGTAAAGTTTTTACGGGTGGGCTGAAATTCAGACGATTCAGGCATTTTAAAGCTTTCTGCCAGGGCTGATTTTTTATACAGCACGGCTGCGTTCGGGTTGTCGAGTGTAAAGGTCAGGTCGAGGTTATTGACGGCAATGATTTTCTCAAGAAATTCTTTAAGCGTTTGCCTGGGGGCTTTAACAGTGATTTTTCCGGAAGGAAGCTCCTGTTCCTTGTATTCTATACGGACGCCGTATTCCCACTGCACCTGTTCAAGGATGGATTTGAGCGTGGCATTGGAAATATCTACCGGTCCCACGCGGAGGGTTTTCTGCTGTCCGTGAAGCACCAGGGGAGAAAAAAGGAAATACAGGGAGATGATAAGGGTAATTTTTTTGATCACATTCATGAACCAGGGTTAAACCATTTCTACATCAGCAATACGAAGCGCGGGGGAGCGGTGCTGCCTTGCCGGCCGATTATTTTCCGTCAGAGCGTGCATTTCTTATCCAGGGTTAATTTTTATCCCGTTATTTCCCTGTACTTTAGCCCCAAAATCTACATGCGCTTTGAAAAAAATACTTTTATTTATCCCGGGCTTTTTCTTTTTCACCTTTCATTCCCTGGCCCAGTTCAGTGTTTTGGGTGCCGATGCCTTTGGCAGAGCCAACAGCCTGGTGGCGGTTCCGGGCTTTTCGTCGATTTACCAGAACCCGGGAGGGCTGGGAGGGATCACGGCGGGGTTCCTGGCCTTTCATTACCTGAAAATACTACCGGTAGAGGGGTTTCATACTACAGGAGTGCAGGGCGTTTTTACGGGTAAATGGCTGAATTACGGGTTTTGTGCCGACAGCTTCGGCGACCGGCATTACCGGGAAAGCCGGGCAGGACTGGCCCTGGCCGGGAACCGTGACCACGTGTCGGTGGGCCTGAAAGTGTCGTATGCCGGTGCGCACCCGGCCGGAGCAGGTACCCGCAAAACGCTTACGGGTGACGCCGGTATGGTGGTTACCCCGGTGCCGGCCCTCACGCTGGGGCTTTGCCTTTTCAATTTCACTTCAGCCGGGTTTTACAACCGGGAGCCGGTGACCCTGGCGGTGGGGGCCGCGCTTCGTGCCGATCAGAAGGTACAGTTCAGCGCGCAGATGGATTACCGCACGGGTCACAGGGCCGTCATGCGTTTCGGGCTGCATTACCAGGTCAGGGAACAGTTGGGATTTTCGGCCGGCATTGACCCGGAAATGCGCCGCGTTCATTTCGGGGCCCGGGTGCTGGCCGGGCGCTATGGCTTTTATTACAGCATTGCCACGCATCCGTATGCGGGCATAGCGCATCACACCACTTTTATCTACACGCTTCATGAATAAGAAAATTATTTTGTTCCTGCTTCTGGGCGTGCGGCTGTGTGCGCAGTCTTTTCCTGCGCAGGAGATCAACCTGCAGGAGCTGCTCCGGCAATGGGCGCCGGTGGCTGCCGAAGACCTGAATTATGAAGAAATATACGAGAGCCTGTACAGCCTCTACCAGAGTCGGCTGGATCTCAACCGGGCCGACAGGGAAGACCTCTCCGCCCTGTTTTTCCTGAACGAAAGGCAGATCAATGAGCTGCTAAGCCACCGGGAGCGGTTTGGCCGGTACCTCAGCGTGTATGAGCTGCAGGCGCTGGAGTCGTTCAGCCTGGATGAAGTGCGCCGGCTGATTGCTTTTGTAACCGTGCGGGAAGGTTTTGGCGACCTCCGGCCCGGGAGCATCGTAAAGCGGGCCGTTGATCACTACCTGGTGATGCGGGCCGACATGACCCTCGAAAAATCGCGTGGGTTTGCCGAAGACAAATATGCCGGTTCGCGGCAGCGGTATTATACACGGTACCGCCTGAGCCGTTCAAAAGACTTCAGTGTGGGTTTCCTGTCGGAAAAAGACCCCGGCGAAAAGAATTTCTTTGACTATACGGCCTTTCATCTGCAGCTGCAGAACAAAGGAAAGCTGAAAAACGCAGTAGCAGGAGATTACCTGCTGCAGTTTGGGCAGGGACTGGTATTCTCTGCCGGGTATGCAGCCGGAAAAGGCGGAGAGCCCGTGTATACCACCCGGCGGAGCAACCTGGGCATAAAACCCTATAATTCGCTGGTGGAGAACGGGTGCTTCCGGGGGCTGGCCACCACCTGCCGGCTGGGGAAAGTGGAAATAACGGGGATGGTATCGCGTAAACGGAAGGATGCTTCGTTGGGGGAAGAAGAAGACTTCAGCTCGCTGCTTACGGCCGGAATGCACCGGACCGCCCAGGAAATAGCCGGCAAAAAGGCCATTACGGAGCAAAATATGGGAGGAAATGTGCTGTATAAGCTGGATCACATCCAGCTGGGCTTTTCTGTGCTGAATACCTCTTTTGACCGGGATTTCAGAAAAAGAGACCTGCCGTATAACTTTTATGAATTTAAGGGAAGGGTCAATACGGTTTTCGGTCCTCATTTGTCTGTGTCGTGGCAAAACTTTGCTTTTTTCGGGGAAGCCGCCCGTTCGTCTTCGGGTGGGTACGGGTATGTGGCCGGGCTGGCCGGGTCATTGGGAAAGCAGGTGGAAGTGTCGCTGAACCACCGGAATTACCGGCCGGATTTTCATACGCTCTACGGTCACGCCTTTTCAGAAGGCAGCCGGTCGATCAACGAAAGCGGGATATATGCAGGATTAAAATACCGGATCAGAAAGAAGTGGGAGGCTGCGGCCCATTACGACAGCTTCCGGTTTCCGTGGCTGAAATACCGCGTAGACAGTCCTTCATGGGGGCAGGATTATCAGCTGAGGCTGAATTACAGGCCCGGTAAGAAATTCACCTCCTACATAGCGTACCGGGGCGACGTAAAGTTCAGGAACCCTGCAGCCGGCACCGGCGTGATCCGGGAGCCTGAAGAGATCAGGCGGCAGACGGTGGTGCTCAGCAGTGATTACAGCCCGGGTTTTTCCTGGAAATTCCAGTCAAAGGTGCAGTACAACGCCTTTCGCGCCGGTATGCAACCCCTGGCAGGAGGCTGGGCAATTATCCAGGATATAGAAACGCGGTACCGGAAAATGCAATTTAAGATGCGGGTGGCCGGTTTTGCCACCGGCTCTTACGATACCCGCATTTATGCATACGAGAATGATGTGCTTTATGCGGTTTCTTTCCCGGCGTATTACGGCCGGGGAATCCGGTATTACGGGATTGTAAAATTACCGGCAGGTAACCGGGCAGATGTGTGGATACGGCTGGCACAAACACGGCTGTCTGACCGTGATACGTCAGGAAGCGGGTATGACCTCCTGAACGGAAACACCCGTACCGACGTGCGGATACAGGTAAAGTATAAATGGTGAGGGTGTATCCTCCCTGCAGGCGGGTCGGGGGCGTTTGTTGCGGCCTGTAGCGCATTAATATGGAAAATAAATAGGATATTTGCGAAAAAACAGGTACATTTACGGAATATTTGGCTTCTGCCTTGCTTATTCTGCATAGTTAGGAATTCCCTATCTCAGTTTTCGCGTTATCAGCTGCCCCCTCCCGGAGGAAAACCGGTGGTATTAACATTAAATGACTTACATTTTGGAATTTAAAGAATTAAACCTGATTGAGCCTCTTTCCCGGGCTGTAGAGGAGGCCGGTTATTCACGCCCTACAGAAATACAGGCCAAAGCTATCCCCATCATTTTAGAAGGAAGAGATATCATAGGATGCGCACAAACAGGAACGGGTAAAACGGGGGCTTTTGCCATTCCCCTGCTGCAGCGCCTGGAACAGGAAAAGCCGGCCGGAAAGGGTTTGCGGGTGCTTATCCTGACCCCTACGCGGGAGCTGGCCATACAAATCGACGAGAATTTTAAAATTTACGGGAAATACCTGCGTATAAAAACCCTATGTGTTTACGGCGGAGTAGCCCTGCCGCCCCAGGCCCGTGCGCTTAAGCAGGGTGGGGATGTGCTCATTGCCACGCCGGGCCGGCTGCTGGACCTTATCCAGCAGAAATATGCCGATATCTCTCCTGTGCACACTTTTGTGCTGGATGAGGCTGACCGCATGCTGGACATGGGTTTTATCCACGATGTAAAAAGGGTGAATGCCTACCTGAAGAACCGGAAACAAACCCTTTTCTTCTCGGCTACCCTGCCTGACGCGGCCAGGAAGCTGGCGGCATCCATGCTGACCCGTCCTGCTACGGTTTCGGTAACACCGGTATCTTCTGCGGCAGAAACCATCCGGCAGGGAGTATATTTTGTAAACAAGCAGGAAAAAACCAACCTGCTGATAGATATTCTGAAAGAGAGAACGGAGAGCCGGTCGCTGATCTTTACCCGTACCCGCCACGGTGCCGAACGCCTGGCTAAAAAGCTGGCCAAGTCGGGTATAACGGCTACGGCCATCCACGGAAGTAAATCCCAGAATGCCCGTCAGCGCGCACTGGAAGATTTTAAGAACTTCAGGGCACCGGTACTTATTGCTACCGACATTGCAGCGAGGGGGATTGATATTGAGGCGCTTCCCTTTGTGGTCAATTATGAGCTTCCGGATGTGCCCGAAACCTATGTTCACCGCATAGGGCGTACAGGCCGGGCAGGCGTATCAGGCGATGCCGTGTCTTTCTGCGATAAGGGAGAAGAAGGAAGCAACCTGGCTGCCATACAGAAGCTGATAGGCTTTGAGATACCTGTGATCAAATTATAAACTAAATTATAGATTAAATATGAGTGATTCTTTTTCAAAAAAAGAAAAGATAAAAAAGAAAGCAAAGAAGAAAGAAGACCGGGCCCAGCGGATTGAAGACAGGAAGAGCAGTAACAACAAGGGCAAAAGTCTGGAAGAAATGATGGTATATGTAGATGCGAACGGAAACCTGACTTCTGCTCCCGTTGATATTCATCACCGTCCGGAAATTAACCCGGAAGATATTCAGCTGGGGGCTGCCCCGGTGGTAAAAGAAGAAACGGAATGGCGTGGTACCGTGGCATTTTTCAGTGATAAAGGCTATGGTTTTATCAACAGCGCTAATTCAGGGGATAAAATTTTTGTGCACCGGAACGATCTGGAGGAGCCGGTTCAGGAAAGAGATAAGGTGGTTTTTTCCGTTGAGAAAAGGGAAAGAGGCCTGGTGGCCGTCCGGGTAAGAAAGGTAAAATCATAAAGTTTATAGATATTTATGAGTCAGATCATAGTTTTTTTACAGGTCTAATCCATATTTTTGTAAAGTTTTTTTAGTTTTAGGCGGGTAAAACAGAACCATGACAGAAAATTTTGACGTATTTATCGACCGCTTCAAGGGCCGGTTGAAATCTTTGTTCCATGATGAATCCAATATTAATGAGCTAAGCCTGAATCGCGGGCTGCCGGATAATGTATGGAGCGGTATCATGGAAATGAATCCATTATCGGTAGCCATACCGCGGGAGTTCGGAGGCAGGGGAGCCGAAGTAAAAGAGTGCCTGGGCATTCTTTCGGCCGCTTCTTATGAAGCTTTGCCGCTTTCACTCACCTTCGGGATCAACATTGCGCTTTTCCTGGAACCCCTGGCCAAATACGGAAACCCGGAAATACAATCGCCCATTTTCGGACGGTTCATAAAAGACCAGGCCATGGGCGGCCTGATGATCACAGAACCCGATTACGGCAGCGATGCGCTGAACATGCGTACCAGCTACCAGGAAACCGAAACGGGCTATGCCATCAAAGGCCAGAAGCACTGGCAGGGACTGACCGGCATGGCCGATTTCTGGATCGTGGCTGCCCGTAAAAAAGTACAGGAAAACGACCTGGCCCGCGACGTGGAATTTTTTGTAACGGATAACAGCCGCCCGGAACAGAAAATCGTGGTAGAACATTATTTCAATAACCTGGGACTCTACATGATTCCCTACGGGCTGAATACAATAGATGTACAGGTACCGCATAACCAGAAGCTGATTCAGCACAGCACCGGAATAAAAATGATGCTCGACATTCTGCACCGGAGCCGCCTGCAGTTCCCGGGAATGGGCATGGGCTTTATCCAACGGATGCTGGATGAGGCGTTGTCGCACACCACCCAAAGAAAAGTGGGCGGACAGCCTCTTTCGGTGATGGACTCCGTGCGGTTCCAGCTTTCGCGTATCCAGGCTGCCTATACGCTGGCCTCGGGCATGTGTGCCCACAGCTCTTCCATGAGCGGCATAGCGTTTGATGTGGCCGGTGAAGGCCTGCAGGCCAACAGTATGAAAGCGCTGGTAACCGACCTGATGCAGGAATCGGCGCAGATCTGCGTGCAGCTTTCAGGCTCAAGCGGCTATAAAATTGATCATATCGCCGGGCGCGGAATCGTAGACAGCCGGCCCTTCCAGATCTTTGAAGGCTCTAATGAAATGCTGTATACCCAGATTTCGGAGATCCTGGTGAAGCAGATGAAAAAGCAGAAGATCAGTAATTTTAACGAATACCTGTCTTTGTTTGAGCATACGGCACGGGTGGCGCCCCTGTTCCGCCAGCATCTTAATTTTGAGCTTCCTGCCGTATTGGTACAGCGGCAAACCGTGGTGCTGGGTAAGATCATTGCCCGCCTGGTTTGTCTTCAGTATGTAGACGAAATGGTGGAAAAAGGCTTCCGGAAGGATCTGTTTGATAACTGTATCAAGCATATGCGTATGGATATCAAGAAGCTGTCAACCGACCTGTCGGATTACAACAATGCCGAACCGATCATTGATTACCAGGAGGGTTCTGCCTGGGCTGATTTTATTTGATATGGCCGGGGCGTTGCACGCAACGCCCCGATCTCATTAACCCGCGCGATCCCCGGTAAAAATAGATAGCCCCGATAAACATGAACATATGGGCCAGGTCAGCATGGTTGAACCACCGGCTGATGCCGAGCCGGGCTACAAACACCACGGCACACACAAAAATCCATCCCACCCCGATCATCAGGTCTTTCATGGCTTCAGGATGATTGTTTTTTCGGTAATTGTATACGCAGAAGCTGAAAACCACCACCAGGAAACCGTACGTAGAGTGAATCTGCACGTACAGGAAATTCAGCGTGCCGAAGGCCAGGGTCATAAAGGCCAGCAGCTCAATGATATTAAACACCGAGAAGAGCCGGAGCATCTGCGGGCTCAGCCGGGTAGCGGAAAAGTGAATCATGACGCGCTCCAGCAGGTTTACGGCTATCATGCTCAGCAGCCAGCCCGGCAGCTTCCAGAAAAAGCCCAGCGCATACAGGAAACCGTGCCCGATAATACCGCCCAGGAGCGTGGCTACCCCCATCAGGAAGAAATACAGGAGGATCTGCCGGTGCATCCGGCTGCCGTTGTAAAGCGATTTTAATTTCCAGGCACAAACCAGGCAGGTAACCCCTACCAGCACATCCGTAGCCATGGTTACGGGTTCATCAATGCGTATTCCGAAAGGAAAGATAGAGGGTTGTTCTGTCATGCCCGGGTATATTTTTCAAAGATAAGCACGCAGCGGTATTCCGCCGGACGGTTTCCTGCGAATATATTGCACTTTTGTATCCGGAAATCTAAAAAGGGGCTTAATTTTGCGGTACGGCCGGCCTGCCGGTAAATAGTCGGAGAGGCCGGGTACTTTAAATTGTTGGGTGTAGTTTATAATGGATAATCAGCAGAAATCTACCGTTCTTACCCGGTTACAGGAAAAATGGGGGCTGGAAAACCTCTTCCAGGTGATAGCCGTTTTAGTTGTATTTTCATTGGCGGGGTCGTCAGTGGTATTTCTCCGGAAAACCCTCTTCGGTTTCCTGGGCTATGATGAGCATACAGCCATGTGGCTGAAGACCCTCACCTATATTTTGTTTGTTTTTCCTGCTTACCAGGCGCTGCTGCTGACCTACGGTTTTGTTCTGGGCCAGTTCAGCTTTTTCTGGGAAAAAGAAAAGAAAATGGGGAAATGGATTGCAGGTAAATTCCGGCGGTAAAACCGGACTGAGCTATTTCTTTTGAAGCCCTGTTCATAGAACAGCTGTTTAAACCTTTTAAACCTTCCGATCCGCGTATTGCTCGTACATGGATTACTATTATCAATAATTGTATCATGAGAAAATGGAAGTTCATACTGCCTTGTACCGTGCTGATGCTTACGGGTTGTATTAAGAGATTGTCGGAAAAGAAGAAGACAGAATTACGAGATGAGCTGAAAAGAATGGTGGTAGTGGACCAGGAAGCCGCCTGGGTTCGGCCGGAAAAATACAAGGACTATTCCACGGAGCGCTGGGAGCAGTTTAAAGACAGTGTTTTTACCACGCATAAGCTCAGGCTTGAAGAAATATACAGGAAACATGGTTTTATGGGCTTCGACAAAGTGGGCGAAGAGGGATCCAACCATTTCTGGCTAATGGTGCAGCATGCGGATAAATACCCTGATTTTCAGAGAAAGATTCTGAGAGCCATGGATAAGGAGGTGAGGAAGGGTAATGCCAATCCGCGAAATTATGCGTATTTGTACGATCGTGTCCAGATTAATGCCGGACAAAAGCAGCGGTTCGGAACGCAGGTAGATTATGATGTGGACGGCACGGGTAGAGCCCGGCCTAAGTCAGGTCTTTCTGACTCAACCCATGTAGATGAAATCAGGAAGCAGTATCAGCTGGAGCCTTTGAAAGAGTACCTGAACATGATGACTGAAATGCATTATGAGATGAATAAAAAGCATTATGAAAGTAAAGGAATAATGAAACCGGATTTGTATTAAAATTACCCGCTTTTATAGACCTTCCGGCCTTTTTGCTTATTTTTGAGGATTACCTTACATACTATGCGATACCTCATTGTCCTGCTCCTGGTCTCCTTTGCCGGCTTTTCTCAGAAGAAACCCGATTTCCTTGTTCAAACCAACGAAAAATGGGTGGATTCGGTTTTCAATACCTTAACACTGGACGATAAAGTAGGGCAGGTGCTCATGCCCCGGGGTAATTTCTCGGGAAAAGGCTATGAGCCGGAAAAGCTGAAAGAGTGGGTGCGCAACTATAAGCTTGGCGGAGTGGTTTTTTTTGCCGGGCAGCCCACCGTTCAGGCACAGATCACCAATGAGCTGCAAAGCATCAGCAAAGTACCGCTGATGATAGGCGTAGACATGGAGTGGGGGCTGGCTATGCGGCTCGACAGCACCGTTCGTTTTCCCTTCCAGATGACTTTGGGCGCCATGCAGGGCGGTGACGACCTGCTGTACCGTATGGGCGTGGAAGTAGGCCGGCAGTCGAGGCGTATGGGCATCCATATCAATTACGCGCCGGTGGTAGACATCAACAATAACCCGAAAAACCCGGTGATCAACTTCCGTTCTTTCGGAGAAGACAAGATCAGCGTAGCCAATAAATCACTGGCCTTTATGAAAGGAATGCAGTCGCAACGGCTGCTGACCACGGCGAAGCATTTCCCGGGGCACGGCGATACCGGTACCGACTCGCACTACGATCTGCCCGTTATTGCACACCCCAAAGAATACCTGAAAGACAATGAGCTGTTCCCCTTTAAATACCTGATCGATAACGGGCTGAGCGGCGTGATGACCGCCCATTTGAATATTCCCTCGCTGGAACCCAAACAGGGCCTGGCCTCCACCTTCTCTTCCCGGATTGTCGGCGATCTTTTGCGGAAAGAGCTGGGCTTTGAAGGCCTGACCTTTACCGATGCTATGGACATGCAGGGAGCGGTGAAGAATTACAAGCCCGGTGAGGCCATGGTAGAGGCTTTCCTGGCCGGGAACGATGTGCTGGAAACTTTTATGGACGTGCCGGTAGCTTTTGATGCCCTTAAAGCCGCTGTAGAATCGGGGAAGATCCCCGTGAAGCTGCTGGATGAGCGGGTAAAAAGAATTCTGAAGGCCAAGGCCTGGGTGGGCCTTGACCGGTATGAGCCGGTAAAAACAGAGGGGCTGATCGAAGACCTGAACACTGCGGAGTCGGACTTCCTGAACCGGGTAATGGCCGAAAGAACGCTCGTTGCCCTGGAAACCGCTAACCTCCCGGTAAAAGACCTGCGGCAGAATACGCTGTTGGTTTCGGTAGGGGCCGAAGGGAAGACCTATTTTCAGCAAATGGCGGAAAACTATACGCTGACCGACCGGGTGAGCATCTCTAAGAATACGGGAGTGGATACCCTGAGGGCTAAGCTGGCCGCCGGGCAGAACCTGGTCATCGGTTTGCACCTGAACAATAACCGTCCCGGTGCCAATTATGGTTTCGAACCGTATATGCAGGACGTGCTGAATGAGCTGGCCGGGCGGGATAACACCGTCCTGGTGGTCTTCGGCAACCCGTATGTGCTGGATAAAATTGAGAATATCGGTAAATTCAGCTCGCTGGTGATGGCCAACCAGTCGACCCGCTATATGGAAGAAGCGGCTGCCATGGCGGTTTTCGGGGGAATAGAGATGAACGGGCGCCTTCCGGTTACCGTAAACGATACCTTCCGGCTGGGTGCCGGTACCTGGGTGCAGAAAAACGGCCGCCTGGCTTACGGAACACCGGAAATGGTGGGGCTTGACAGCCGCGTTCTCCAGGCCCGGGTAGATTCGGTGATGCAGCTGGGTATCCGCGAAAAAGCCTATCCCGGCGCCGTGCTTGAAATTGCCAAAGACGGCCGCGTAATTTACCAGAAGCCCTACGGCTTTCATACCTACGAGGAGGCCGAACGGTACAGCGGTACGGTAACCGGTGCCGATACCTATTCGGCTACCAACCCGGCAGAGGTCATGGACAGCAAAAATGTGAGCATATCTGTAGTGAAGGCGGTTTCTGAAGGCCGGAAAGCCGGGGGAGCCGTAGATGTGAATGACATTTATGACTTTGCCAGCGTGACCAAGGTCAGCACCTCGGCCCTGGCCGTAATGGAGCTGATGAGCCAGGGGAAATTTGACCTTGACAAGACATTTGCCGACTATTACCCCGAGTTTAAAAACAGCAACAAGGCCGGGCTGACCTTCCGGGATATGCTGACACACCGGTCGGGGCTGAAGGCGTGGATCCCCTTCTGGATGGACTGTGTTGACTCGGTGGCTACGCTGAAGAAGGCGGTTTTGCTGCACCCGGAAATGGAGCAGTTGTTTATCCGGGAGACCCGCCCAAAGACCTTCTGGGATAAGCTGTTCGGCCGGGCGCCCAAATACTTCATTAATTACGAAAAGAACCTCAGAGAGAATAAGGGAATCTGGCAGAAAGCGCTGAGCACGGAGTCGATCACCTGGTACCCGGGTATTTTCTCTAACCGGAGATCGGAGCAGTACAGCGTGGAAATTGCGGATACGCTCTTTATGAACCGCGACAGGATGGCGTATATCTTTAAGCAGATCGAAGTGTCGCCGGTGAACCCCTCGCAGGGATATGTATACTCGGATCTGCACTATTATACTTACCCTATATTCATGGAAAGGCTCACCGGGAAAAAATGGGAGGATTTCCTGAAAGAAACCTATCACGCCCTGGGTGCTTATACGCTGACCTATAATCCGCGGCGTTTCTTCGGCCTGGACCGGATCGTACCTACGGAAAAAGATACGCTGTTCCGGAAAACGCAGATTCACGGCAGGGTACACGATGAAGGGGCGGGCATGCTTAACGGTATTTCGGGCCATGCGGGCCTTTTCGGCAGCGCCAACGACCTCACCAAGCTCATGCAGATGTACCTGCAGAAAGGGCAATATGGCGGAGAAGCGTTTATCCGGCCAGAGGTGCTGAAAGAAGTAACCGCTTACCAGTTTCCTGAAGAGGGCAACCGCCGGGCCATTGCCTTTGACAAGCTGGATTTCAATAAAGCCATTACCAACGGTCCGCAGATGGCCTCACCGGAGAGCTACGGCCATTCGGGTTATACCGGAACATTTACCTGGGTAGACCCGAAGTACAACCTGGTGTATGTTTTCCTGTCGAACCGGGTATATCCCACCCGCGACAACGTGAAGATATCGACGCTTGACCTACGTACGGCGGTAGGAGATGAGATCATCAAAACCATACAGGGAAAATGAGCCCGGCAGTCGCGTAATACGGAGAGCAAACTGCCGTTATTCAGAATGGATTAACATATTTCTATGACACAATTTAATTTTAAATGCATTGCATTACTGCTGCTTGTCAATGTTTCACTTTACGCACAACCGGAAGGAGTACCCTTTGGAAAAGTAACCACCGCTGACCTGTTGCAGAAAGTGTACCCGGCAGACAGTACGGCAGAAGCCGTTATCCTGTACAATTATGCGTACACCTATTTTACGTATAGCGAAAACAGCGGGATCAGCATTAACACCGACTACTACGCCAGGAAGAGGATCCTGTCGGAAAATGCAACCGACCTGGGCATACTGGATATTATGTACCTCGAGCCGGGTTACCGGAAAGGAGAAACGATTGAATCGTTTATGGGAAGGACCTACTGGCTGGAAAACGGGCAGATGAAATCTGCGGACGTCTCTGCCAAAGATATCTTTGACCGGAAGCTTCAGAATACGTGGTATGCCAGGAAGGTAGCCTTTCCGAACGTTACCGGTGACTGCATTATTGAATATACCTACACGCTGTCAACGCCCATGAATATCCGGGATAAGCCCCGCTCATGGTATTTTCAGACCCAATACCCGGTATTGTACAGCGAATACAATATCAACTTCCCGAATTTCGTGGATTATAACATGCTGTTGACGGGATATGTGCCGGTCAGTGAGAAAAAAACCGAAAAAAGGAACATGGATGTGGGCCATTCGTCGCTGAACGGCATGGGCAATTATTACCAGTATATCCTGAGAAATATTCCGGCTTTTAAAGACGAGCCTTACACCAGCGCCCGCGATAATTTTATCTCCAAGCTGAACTTTGAGCTCGTAAAGTCCCGTATCGGCGGATCGCCCGCGGATTATTCCACCACCTGGACAGCCCTCAACTCATTCCTGATCAGCAGCGAATACTTCGGGAAAATTATTTTGCGCAAGACCGGTTTTCTGAAAGACGAGGTGGGCCGGTTTAGCGGGATATCGGAGCCTAAAGAGCGCCTCAGGGCGGCGTATAAGGAATGGAACGGCCGTTTTGCAATAGACGATGAACGGGGAAGCGTATTTCTCAAAAACGAGCAGAAAAAAGTGCTGGACAACCGGAGAGGAACGCCCAACCAGGTCAACAGCCTGTTTATCAGCCTGCTTCGGGAGATGGACTTTGATGCTAACCCTGTGCTTCTCAGCAGAAGGAGCAACGGGGCGATCAACAAGGACTGGCCCACGATCGACAGCTTTGATTACATCATTGCCAAAGTTACCCTGGGAGAGGAGACGTTCCTGATCGATATCACCGATAAAGCGCTTCCCATGGGGGTATTGCCTTTTGAATGCCTGAATTTTACCGGTTTTGAAGTAAAAAAAGGCGGCGGCAGCTTTGTGGATATCGTACCCAAATCCAAATACTGGGAAACCGCCAGCTTTGTGTCGGAAATTGACCTGGAAAATAAGCAGGTGAAAGGGAAGGCCGAACGCAGCTACCTGGGCTACAGCGGCGCAGAAATCAGGAGGGTGTATTATGCCAAAGGCCATGACTTTGAATCGGAATTTAAGGAAAAGCTGGGTTTTCAGGGTATTGAGAACCTCGAAATTGCCAACCTGGAAGACAATATGATGCCCCTGATTGCAAAATATACGTTCAGCTACGGAGAACAGGAGCTGGACGATCCCGAATACATTTACTTCAATCCCATGCTTAGTGAGCGGATGAAAAAGAACCCGTTTACCCTGGAAGAACGGATGTACCCCGTAGACTTCGGCTGGGGATACGAAGAGGTATTCTCCCATACGGTGAAGATACCGGAAGGCTACCGGGTGGAATCTGCCCCCAAATCAGAAGGCTACGCCCTGCCCGATAATTCGGCCCGTTATACCTACCAGCTTTCGGTGAATGAAGCCCAGGGAAGCATCCAGACACTGACCCGGTTTTTTATCAAAAATCCGGTGTATTATGCAGAGTCTTACCACCACCTGAAAGAACTTTTCAGCTATATGGTAAAGAAGGGCAATGAACAAATCGTATTTAAAAAGAAGTGAGAAACCGGGTCATCTTTATCTTTTTTTGCTTTTTAGGCCTATCCCGGGTAACCGCACAGGGGATTGACCTGGCAACCTTGTCCCCCGAATTGCTGAAAGGGGCCAATGCCGTGATCGTCCGGGAAGAAACCGATGTTACGGTAGAAAAGCTGAACAAGGTCAGCACCCGGAAGCGCCGGGTAGTGGCTATACTCAATAAGCAGGGAGAAGCTGCCTTTGAAACGTACTCTGCCTATTATGATGGTTTTAATAAGATCAGGAAAATAGAAGCTGCCGCTTACCGCCTGAACGGCGAGCTCATTGTAAAAAGTAAGAATGCCGATGTACAGGACATGGCGGTAAACCCTTTTGAGCACGGGGTGACTGATGTGCGTGTAAAAAGCATTTCGATAGACCGGAAGCACCTGGTTATTCCTTACGTGCTTGAATTCAGGGTAGAGGAAGAATGCAGCGCAACGTTTTTTTACGATGACTGGACCCCCGTGAATTTTCTCCATACGCCGGTTATTGAAAGCACATACCGCCTCAGAACCCCCGCGGGCATTGGTTACAGAACCCGGGAGATCCATCTTGACCAGCCTGCTGTTATCACGGAAAAAGACGGCTGGAAGACAGAAACCTGGAAATTGGAAAATTACAGGGCCGTTTCATCCGACAGGTACCTTCCGCCGAACTCGGTACCCCAGGTGTTTATAGAACCTCTTAACTTCCAGATCGATAAATACTCAGGCACCATTTCTTCCTGGAACGATATCGGCGATTTTTACCGAAGGCTGAACCAGGGGCGTGACGTATTGCCGGCCCCGGTCATTGCCAGGCTGAAAGAAGCCGTGGGGGATGCAACAGACCCGCTGGAAAAGGCACGCCGGGTGTACCGGTTTATGCAGGGACATACCCGTTATTTCAATGTTTCCTTCCGGCTGGGAGGCTGGCAGAGCGCACCGGCTGCGTTGGTGGCTGAAAAGGGGTATGGCGACTGCAAGGCCCTCACCAACTACACGCTTGCGCTTTTAAAAGAGGTGGGCGTGAAAGCCTGGCCGGCCCTGGTCAATTCAGGCGTGAGAACCGGCTATACCGAGCTGGATGATTTTCCGAGAAATGCTTTTAACCATATCATTGCGTGTGTTCCTGCCGCCGGCGATACCGTCTGGCTGGAATGCACCAGCCAGACCAGCCCGTTCGGTTACCTGGGCAGCTTTACCGGTAACCGCAGGGCCCTCCTGATCACCGATGAGGGTTCGAGGCTGGTCAATACGCGCTCCTACAGCCCCGAAGAAAACGCGGTGGTCTCTTCCACCCGTATCCGCCTGGAGAAAGACGGCCCGGCAGAGGTCACGTACAGGAGCAGCTACAGCGGCATCCGCCGGGAAGAGGTTTACTCCCTGGCGTCAAGCAGAGACAGGGAGAAGCAAAAACGCTGGCTGACCGGGAAAACCGGGGTCTCGGATGCCGTTTGGAGGGATTTTCGCTTTGACCTTTCTGACGGTGAAGTCATCGAAACGGCCGCTTTAAAGGCACCGACATTGGGCAGTATTTCAGGGGAACGGTTTTTCTTTCGTTCCCATGTGATCAATTCGGCTTTTGCATTCAACGGGGAAAACGAATTGCAGGAACAAACCTGGGAATTCTACCTCAATCCCAACCTGTTTTCTTTTACCGACAGCGATACCGTAACCGTGACTTTGCCGGCAGGGTATGCGCTGGAAAATAGGCCCAGGGACGTAAAGCTGGAGGCGCCTTTCGGATACTACGAGGCAAAAGTGCTGGCCGTAAAACCCGATGAGCTGCAATACGTCAGGAACGTGAAGGTCAGCGGGGGGCACTACAGCCCGGAAGTATACCGGCAATGGATAGATTTCATTAAAGCTGTCAACCGGGCCGACGGGCAGCGGACAGTCCTTAAAAAAATCTAGTTTGATCTACCTTTTGACCAAATTGGTTTCCTGAGCTGGCGGATGTTTTGTTTTTTTAGTAATTTAGGGAAAAAAACACCGGATTATGCTCAGAAATATTACTTTAATTGTCCTCCTGCTGTTTTTCCATCTTTCCCATGCCCAGTTCGGGGCCTCTTCTCAATGGACGGAAGACGGGAACGGAAATTATTCTGTAGAGAAAGGAGCTATTGTTAAAACCGACTTTAAAACAAGGGCAAAAGAAACCATTGTGCCGGCCGACTGGCTGATTCCGACCGGAGCAGACAAGCCCCTGGCTGTACGCAGCTTTACTTTTTCGAAAGATTTTGGCTCCGTGCTGATATTTACCAATACCCGGCGGGTATGGCGTTATGATACCCGTGGAGATTACTGGTTGCTTGACCTGAAAACACACGGGTTGAAACAGCTGGGAAAAGAGCTGCCGGAGGCTTCGCTGATGTTTGCGAAAGTATCGCCTGACGGCACAAAAGCAGCCTATGTCAGCAGGAATAACCTGTACGTGGAGCAGCTGTCGAACGGCCGGGTTAAGCAGCTGACTTTTGGTAAGGGAAAGCTGATCAGCGGAACCTTTGACTGGGCCTATGAAGAGGAATTCGACTGCCGCGACGGTTTCCGGTGGAGCCCGGACAGCAAATCGATTGCCTTCTGGGAGGTGGATGCCAATACCATCCGCGACTTCTACATGATCAATACCACTGATTCTATTTATTCCTTCACCATACCGGTAGAATACCCGAAAGTAGGCGAGACCCCCTCGGCCTGCCGTATAGGCGTGGTGACCGTGGCAGACGGCAGGACGGTCTGGATGAAAGTGCCGGGTGACAGCCGTCAGCACTATATTCCCCGCATGGACTGGGCTGAAAACTCAGAGGAAGTGATTCTCCAGCAGCTGAACCGTAAGCAAAATCAAAGTAAGCTGTATTATGCCAATGCCCGAACCGGCGAGGCAAAGGCATTTTACGAAGAGAAAGATGAAGCCTGGGTAGATGTAAGAACCAGCTGGGACGGAAGCCAGGGCGGATGGCGCTGGCTGAAAGGCAACAAAGACTTTCTCTGGATCAGTGAAAAAGACGGCTGGAACCACATTTTCAGGGTTTCGCGTGACGGCAGGAAAGAAACCCTCGTTACCCGGGGAGAGCTCGATGTGATCTCTCCGCTGGCGGTAGACGAGACCCGGGGCTTTGTCTATTACCTGGCGTCGCCGTTCAATGCCACGCAGAGATATCTTTACCGCTCACGCCTGGATGGCCAGGGAGAGGCCGAACGGGTAACACCGCAGGTGCTGGAAGGATCGCACAGCTACCAGATCTCACCGAACGGCCTTTTTGCCGTACACGCTTTCAGCAATTACTATACGCCGCCCATGACAGAAGCCATTACGTTACCCGAACACCAGCCTATAAATGCAACGGAAAGCATCCTGGCCAGGTTTGATCCGGCTAAAAAGGCGCAGTCTAATGTGGAATTCTTTAAAGTGGTCACCGAAGACGGTGTGGAAATGGACGGCTGGATGGCCAAACCGAAAAACTTTGACCCTGCCAGGAAATACCCGGTGCTGTTCCTGGTTTACGGAGAGCCGGCCGCGCAAACGGTCACCGACCGGTTTGGTATTGGCCGGAACGGACTGTATGACGGCGATATGGCCGCAGACGGCTATATTTATATGTCGGTAGATAACCGCGGAACGCCCGCTCCCAAAGGCCGGGCCTGGCGTAAGGCCATTTACCGGAATATCGGTATCCTGAATATCCGGGATCAGGCCATGGCCTGCAAAAAGATCATAGCTACTTACCCGTTTGTAGATGCCACCCGGATTGCGGTGCACGGATGGAGCGGAGGCGGCTCTTCCACGCTGAACCTGCTCTTTAAATATCCGGAGCTGTACCAGACCGGCATAGCAGGGGCAGCAGTAGCCAACCAGCTGACCTACGACAACATTTACCAGGAGCGGTATATGGGGCTTCCCCAGGAAAACCTGCAGGACTTTACAGAAGGCTCACCGGTGACCCATGCCCGGAACCTGAAAGGAAATTTGCTCTATATACACGGAACCGGTGACGATAACGTGCATTACCAGAATGCTGAAATGCTGATCAATGAGCTCATCAAATACAACCGCCAGTTCCAGTTTATGCCTTACCCGAACCGGAACCACGGCGTACGGGATAAACATCTGAATACCCTGTTTACGAACTATCTGAAGCAGCATTGTCCGCCGGGGGCCCGATAGGGCCCCCGTAAGGGTTCTTTATGAAGAGATTCAGTTATTGCACGGGGTTTGCCAGTGTTCCGATCCCGTCAATGGTAATCAGGATCTGATCACCGCTTTTCAGCGTAAATTCATGATCCGGAACAATACCTGTGCCGGTCATGATGAAGCATCCGTAAGGAAAAGAACATTCACGGAAAACAAACGATACGAGCTCCTCAGGTGTTCGCTTCATCTGGCTGATAGCAATGGAAGATTGGAATACCGTGTGATCTTCACGCCGGATTTCCAGGTGGATGGACGTATCTGCAGAGAGCGGCTCTTCGGTGACCCGTATGCAGGGGCCTACCGAGGCGCAGCCGTCATACGTCTTGGCCTGGGGCAGGTAGAGCGGGTTTTCGCCTTCAATGCTCCGGCTGCTCATGTCGTTTCCGATGGTATAGCCTACAATTTTACCGGAAGAGGTGACCACCAGGGTTAATTCGGGCTCAGGAACATCCCAGCCTGAATCTTTCCGTATTCTTACGGGCTTTCCCGGATCAGATACCCGGTGAGCCGTGGCTTTAAAGAAGACCTCGGGGCGTTCGGCTTCGTAAACCCGGGCATAAAAATCACCGCCACCGGCATCTTTGCTTTCTTCCTGCCGCCCCAGCTTGCTCCGGAGGTAGGTAACTCCGCAGGCCCAGAGCTCCTGCTTATCCAGTGGGGCCAGGATAGTGCCCGTGTCGTTTACCAGGGACGCATCGTGAAGATCCGCCTCTATTTTGGCCGCCAGGCGGTCGTCGTTGATGTACGTGTTCCAGTCCCGGTTTTCCAGGAAATAAAATTTGTTGTCTTTCTCAATTACAATTCCCTTTTCGGTTCTATATATTTTCATTTGTTTTATTTAATCACATCTACTTCTATAACCGAATCATTAAATACTTTATGCAGTGCTTTTACAAAGTCGCTTTCGTCTGCTTTGTAGATATTGTCCACGTATTTCTGCGGATTGCGGTCAAAGAGCGGAAACCAGGTGCTTTGTACCTGGATCTGGATCCGGTGCCCTTTCCGGAAGGTATGGTAAACGTCCTGCAAGGCAAAATTCACGTCTGTTTTTGCGTTGGGTACAAAGGGTTCGGGCTTTTCAAAGCTGTTCCTGAACCGGCCCCGCATGATCTCGCTTCTGACCATCTGGTGGTAATTGCTCAGGGTAATGTTTTTATAGGGCATATAAGCGTTATCGGGCTCATCCGGCGGGTATACATCGATCAGCTTTATAACCCAGTCGGCGTCTGACTGGCTGGTGCTGACTTTCAGTTTTGCCAGGATCTCTCCTCCGAGCGTGATATCTTTGTCGAGCACGTCGGTTTCAAACACCAGCACATCCGGCCGGCGGGCAGCAAAACGCTGGTCTTCCGACATGTAATTCCGGGCTGTAAAGCCCATGGTGGTGGTGAGGTCTTCGGTATAGGGAACGGGCTTCATCGGGTCGCTCACAAATTCGGAGCTGCCGGCCGCAGCCGGGGATGAAGTGCTGAGCTTCCCGTTTTCGGCCAGGTAAAACTTCAGCTTTTCCGCTTCTTTCGGCGGCCATTGGGCAAATTCGCCCCATTTTTTGGCCCCGGTATCAAACATATAGGCCTCGGGTAGTCCCGTTTTCCCGTCGCCTGCTTCTTTCAGGAAATGCCGGAAGAATTTTGCTTCTATGTTTTTCTGGTAAAACGTGGCGATGCTGTCGCCGAAATAAACGCTGGTATGCATGGTGTGGCCTCTTTCTCTCGACCACCCGCCATGGTCAAAGGGCCCCATAACAATGCTGTTGTATTTTTTACCGGGATTTTGCCGGCGGATGCTTTTATAGGTATTCAGCGGTCCGTAAAGGTCTTCCGCGTCAAACCAGCCTCCTACTACCATTACCGCCGGGGTAATGTTTTTCAGGTGGGGCAGGATATTCCGCTTCTGCCAGAATTCATCGTAGTTGGGGTGGTTGACGATTTCCTGCCAGTAGAAATTATCTTTGTAGTATTTCTGCATGTTTTTCAAAGGACCCAGCTCCATGTGAAACTGGTAGCCGTCGCGGGTATATTTAGGAATCAGCTGATCGTCGTACCACGAGGAGGGTGTAGGGCCGTCATGCTGCTTTCCGAAAACAGGAAATGTGAACAGGTAGGCCTGGGTCAGCGCACCGTTATGGTGAAAATCGTCAAAGAAAAAATCAGAGATAGGCGCCTGGGGCGAAGAGGCTTTCAAAGCCGGGTGCGCATCAATGGTGCCCGCGGTAGTATAGAAGCCGGGGTACGACCCGCCCCACTGGCCCACGCGCCCGTTGTTGAAAGGAACATTTTTGATGAGCCATTCAATGGTGTCGTAGGTGTCAGAGCTTTCATCCGGTGCTATTCCCGGGCCGTTTCCGGGATGATTGGGTGTCATATTGGTCCAGGTGCCTTCTGACATCCACCTTCCGCGCACATCCTGGTAAACAAAGATATACTTTTCGTGCATCATGAGCTCAGAAGGGCCCAGGCGCGCCGGGTATTCATCTGCTTTGTAGGGGGCCACGCTGTAGCAGGTGCGCTGCATCAGCATAGGATAGGGGTGATCGGCTGAAGCGTCTTTAGGGATATATACGTGGGTAAAAAGCCGGGTGCCGTCCTGCATGGGAATGCGGTAGGCATGCTTGGTATAATTTTCTTTGATCCATTCCGAAGGGTTTTGCGCCCATAAGCCCAGGGGCAGCAGCAGGAGAAAGAAGAACTTTTTCATGACAAGGTTGTTTGATGACCAAATGTATTGCTTTTTGCCGAAAAAAGGAAGAAAATACACCTTTAACCGGGGAAGAAGCATCGTGCAAAAAACAGTTTTTTTGTATTTTTGCGCTTTAGCCGTTTAAATCCTCTGAAATAAACTATGGAATTATACTACTCCTTTTCGATCCTGATTGTTCTGGCCTCTTTTTTTGCCTATCTGAACCTGCGCTTTCTACGGCTGCCGCCGGCCATCGGCATTATGGTGATTGCCATGGTCTCTTCTGTTCTCCTGGTTACTTTCGGTAAGTTTTTTCCCGGAATGCTGACCGGCTTTTCCCGGCTGCTGACCGGGGTTGATTTTACGGAAGTGCTTATGGGAGCCATGCTGAACTTCCTGCTTTTTGCGGGTGCCGTTCATATCAATATAGCTGATCTCCGGGAGCAGAAGCTGCCCGTTATGCTGTTTTCTACCGTAAGTGTGATCATTTCGACTTTTGCCGTGGGGCTGATCCTGTATTATGTGCTTCCGGTGCTGGGATTTGAGATACCCTTGCTGTATTGCCTGCTGTTCGGGGCGCTGATCTCACCCACCGACCCGGTAGCCGTACTCAGTATTCTGAAGGAAGCCAAAGTACCGAAATCGCTGGAAACAAAGGTGGCGGGAGAGTCTCTTTTCAATGACGGGGTAGCGGTAGTGGTATTTGCTGTGATCCTTCAGCTGGCTTCGGGCGATTCTTTTGATATTACTTTCGGAAATATTTCCTGGCTGCTGCTGAAAGAGGCCGGCGGAGGCTTCCTGCTGGGTATATTGCTGGGCTTTACGGCCTCCAAAGCCATTAAAAGTGTAAACGATTATATTGTTTCGGTGCTGATCACGCTGTCTGTAGTGATGGGCGGCTACCTGATTGCACATGCCATGCACATTTCAGGCCCGCTGACCATGGTGGCTGCCGGGATCATCATTGGCAATTACGGTAAGCGTACGGCCATGTCTGAGGAGACCAAAGATTATCTGAATAAATTCTGGGAGCTGATTGATGAGATCATGAATGCGGTTCTTTTCCTGTTTATTGGCTTTGAATTATTGCTGATCCCGAATATCCTCGATTACTGGGTAGTGGGAGCCGTAGCCATTGTGGTGGTGCTGGCCTCGCGCTTCCTTTCTATCTGGGTGCCTACTTTCCTGATCCGGTTTAAGCAGCGATTTTCACCCGGTACTATCAAGGTGCTGGTTTGGGGCGGACTGCGCGGCGGTGTTTCCATTGCGCTGGCTTTATCGGCCGGAGAAAGCGAGTACCGCAACTTCCTGATCGCCATTACCTATTTTGTCGTTGTATTCTCTATCGTGGTTCAGGGCCTTACCGTGGGTAAGGTGGCCGGGAGAGCGCTGGCGGAGGAGAACAGTTAACAGCTAACAACTAATAACTAACAGTTAACAACTAAAAGTTAAAAGTGAAAAGTTAAAAGTGAAAAGTTAAAAGTGAAAAGTTGCGGTACATTAGTCTATAATGAAAGCATGTTCCGCAACTGTTCACTGTTCATTGTTCACTATTCATTGTTCACTTTCCTTATATAGTCCGCAAACGTGGTTTCGGGGCGGCCCAGCTCCTCCCACGTGTCTCCGGCTTCAAATTTTTCGGGATAATTGTTCAGTGCATCGATAATCCGTGCGCCGTAATTCAGCTTTTTGCTGAAATTTCCTAAAAAATACAGGAGTCCCAGGGGCATTTTCAGGGTGCTTAACCTGGCAGATGTATAGTTTTCAGCATAAATTTTTGCTGCCTGGTCAGCCGTATACGCCTCAGGTCCCTGAATCACGTATTCCCGGTTGCCCTTGTCCTGGTGAAAAGCGTTAGCCACCTGCCTGCCGTAGTCATCTCCCGAAATAAAAAACATAGGATGAACCGACCTGCCGGCAAGAAGTATAGCATTGCCCTGTACATAAGCCCCTTTGTCAAAGTTCTCCATAAAGGTGGATGGATAAAAAATGGAGTAGGGATGCCCGCTGCTTTTAATTTTTGCAATAGCTTCCTGCTTGATCTGAAATACCCACCAGTCAAAACCGTTCAGTCCCTGGTAAAACTGAACCAGCGAAGACAAATACCCGATTCGCATGAGGGGGAAGCTCCGGGCTGCTTCAAGAAGATTTTCCAGGCCGTCTCTTTCCGGTTGAAAATCGGTTTTCCTGCTGTTCTGCTCAACCGATAAGCTCAGGTAAAGGGCGTCCTGTCCGTTAATCAGCTCTTTTATACTGCTGATATCTTCCAGGTCGCCTTTTATTATACGCACACCGGGACCAAAGATCTTTTGTGCCTTTTTCACGTTACGGGCCAGCACACTTACTTCAAATCCTGCCCGGAGAAATTGCCTTGTAACCGGCTGCCCCAGCATGCCCGTAGCACCGATGACAGCCACTTTTTTTATAGCCATTGAAAGTAAGTTATAAGTTAAAAGTTAAAAGTTAGGGAATATTTGTTTTTCACTTTTCGTTTTTCACTTATTCAAGTCCCAGCACCTGTTTATTAACACCTTCATCCGTACCGGTAGCCGCAAAGTCATCAAACGCGCGGGTAACTACTTCAATGATGTGGCTTTCAATGAAGGGAGCGCCTTCGCGGGCACCCTGCTCTGACGACTTGATGCAGCACTCCCATTCCAGCACAGCCCAGCCGTCGTACCCGTATTGGCTCAGCTTGGAGAAGATAGTACCGAAATCCACCTGTCCGTCGCCCAGTGAGCGGAAGCGCCCCGCACGGTCGGCCCAGCCGGCAAAGCCGCTGTAAACGCCCTGCTTGCCGTTAGGGTTGAACTCGGCATCTTTTACGTGGAAGGCCCTGATCCGCTCGTGATAGAAATCAATGAACTGTACGTAGTCAAGCGCCTGAAGTACAAAATGGCTGGGATCGTAATTGATGTTTGCCCTGGGGTGGTTGTCTACATTTTCAAGGAAGCGCTCAAATGTAGTTCCGTCAAAGAGGTCCTCACCGGGGTGCAGCTCGAAACAATAATCCACGCCGTTTTCGTCATATACATCAAGAATAGGCTTCCAGCGTTTTCCCAGCTCCCGGAAGGCTGTCTCGATCAGTCCGGCGGGCCGTTGAGGCCAGGGATACAGGAAAGGCCAGGCCAAAGCTCCGGAAAAGCCCACATGCGAAGTGAGCCCGAGGTTACGGGAGGCCACCGCTGCCAGCTTAACCTGCTCTATGGCCCATTCACGCCGTGCGGGTTCGTTACCGTGCACTTCTTTTGGTGAAAAAGCGTCAAACAAGGGGTTGTAAACAGGATGGGACGCCACCAGCTGTCCCTGCAGGTGGGTCGACAGCTCGGTGATCTCCAGGCCTTTTTCGGCCAGGCGGCCTTTTATTTCATCGGCATAGGTTTTTGACTCTGCCGCTTTTTTCACATCAAAAATATTCGGGTCATTGGTCGGGATCTGCAAACCCTTGTAGCCCATTGACGCCATGTGATCTGCTATGCCGTCAAGGGTGTTGAACGGCGGCGTATCGCCTAAGAACTGGGCGAGGAATATACCGGGACCTTTTATTGTTTTCATCGTTTTCTTTATAGGAAATTTGGTTGGATGATTAAGAAAACTAAAAGTGAAAAGTTAGGATATATTCACTTATATAAATACATAACTAATGTACCTTAACTTTTAGTTTTTCACTTTTCACTTTATCACTTACTAGACTTTTGTCCATTTTTCGCTTCTGCTGCTCTCCAATATGCTTTCGGCGATCAGCAGCTCGCGGTAGCCGTCGGCAAAGGTAGGGAACTTGGGTTCAGCCGGCTGCTTTCCGGCTTCAACGGCTTCGTAAACTTCTTTGAACATCTGCTTGGAGGTGTCGCCGAAGCCTTCGTTGTGCCCGCCCGGGTATGTGATCAGCGATCTTACGCCGGCATGCACCAGCGAGGGGTCACGCATGAGCAGCTCATTGGCTGAATTTCTTTTTCCGATCCAGACCTCATTCGGTGCTTCCGAATTGAAGGCAAGGGTACAGTTCGACCCGGAGATTTCCAGCTTCAGCTGGTTTTTCCGGCCGGCTGATACCTGTGAAACGGTCACCGAGCCTTTGTTGCCGTTATCAAAGCGGAGCAGGATAGTGGCATGGTCTTCGGTATTGATTTCCACATCGGCGTAATCTTCCGGCGTCAGCATTTTGCCTGAATAGGTTTCTACGGGTTTAAGCGGCTTTTTCCGGATTTTGTGAATGATATTAAAGTCGGCAAATACTTCTGTGATTTTCAGTCCTGACGTATATTCGATCATGTCGATCAGGTGCGATCCGATGTCGGCCACGGCACGGGTATCGCCTGATTTATCGGGCTCAAGCCGCCAGCTGTAATCGGTATTGTAAAACAGCCAGTCCTGCAGGTAGGAACCGAGAACGCTGTAAATTTCGCCCAGCTCGCCCAGCTCACGCATGGTTTTGATCTGCCTGACCAGCGGGTAATATCTCAGGTTAAAATGAACGGCGTTGACCAGTCCTTTTTGGGCGGCCAGGTCTACCAGCTCTTTTGCTTCATGAACGTCAGTGGCCAGGGGTTTTTCACAGATCACGTGCTTACCCGCCTCCAGAACGGCTTTGGCCTGCCTGAAATGGAGAAAGTTAGGGGTACAGATATGCACCGACTGAATGTCTTCCATGGCCAGGAGCTGGTCAAATGTACAGGGTCTTTCAATACCCAGCTGGTTTGCCTTTGCCGTGGCCAGTTCGAGGTTTACTTCACATAATGCCACCACATCAACATTAGGCAGCCTTCTCAATGCTTCAATGTGTGCAGGTCCTATAAAGCCCGTGCCTACCACACCTACTTTGATTTTAGACATATTTTTTTAAGGTTTAATTTCCTACGTTTAGTGGGCACAAGATAGGAAATTTTATCGGAACAAAACCGGCCCCGGATAGAAAAGACGTGCGGCATATCCGTATTTTTGTTTTTAAAAGGAATTGTGATTTGAAATACCTGGCTATTGATATAGGAAACACCGCCGTAAAAACGGGATTCTTTGAAGAAACGCAACTGGTAAGCGTTAAAAAATCCGGGTCGGTTCCGGAAGTGCTGGCCGGGCTGGGCGATTATGCCGGGGTGCCGGTCATCGTGGCTTCGGTGGTGCATACCGAAGAAGAGCTGAAGCAGCTTTTTGCCGGCTTTGCCCGGAAGGTCATTCTCTCGCCGCAAACCCCTGTTCCCCTGCAAAATGCGTACGGAAGCAGGGAAACCCTCGGGTACGACCGGCTTGCGGCAGCCGTAGGCGCCAACGGCCGTTTCCCGGGGCGCAACTGCCTGATCGTGGATATCGGCACGGCCGTGAAATACGATTTCGTATCGGCCGGAAATGCGTTCGTGGGCGGAGTCATATCGCCCGGAAGAAAAATGAGATTTCAGGCTTTACATACTTTTACGAAAAAACTTCCGTTAGTAAATGCAACGGAGATTCCCGCGTTGGTAGGGACCCATACCGAAGCCTGCATACAAAGCGGGGTGATGAACGGCATGGTGGCTGAGCTGAACGGGATGATCGGGAGTTACCAGGAATCTTATAATCCGGTGGTTTTATTGTGTGGTGGTGATGCACTATACTTTGAAACTCAAATAAAATATCCGACCTTTGCAGCTCCAAATCTGGTTTTGGAAGGTTTAATACGAATACTACTTTACAATGTCGCCGAAGTTTAGACACTATTCTCTTTTATTTTTATTGGTAGCTCATCATTTGTCTTTCGGCCAGGGCCAGGGACGAAGTCCATACTCGGCGATCGGTTTTGGCGAGGTGAACAGTGAAACCACTACCGTACAGGACATGATGGGCGGAACGGGAGTGTCGTTCGGTAACACATTTTATATCAACGGACTGAACCCGGCCCTGGTGGGCAAAGACCGCATTGTGAACGGCATGAAATATGTGGCCTTCAATGTGGGCGGAAGCGGGTATTTCAGGAACCTGGAGCAGAACGGCACGCTGGGGCAGGACTTCGGCCTGAACCTGTCGAACCTTTCCATGGCCTTCCCGATCGTAAGACGCTGGACCGTAGGAATCAATTTCAAACCCTACAGCGTAGCCGACAATGAAAATTTTATCCGTAAATCTTTTTCGGGTTCTTCTGCCGTCAGCAGCTACGACTTTGCCGATTACGGCGGTTTGTCGAAAGCAGGGCTTACCAATTCATTTCACCTGGCCAAAGGACTGTATGCCGGGGTAGAAGCACAATACTATTTCGGGAATGTGGTCAGAGATACCACCAGCCTGTTTATCACCAGCACACAACAATACAACCGGTATACAGGGCGCAGTAACCTGAAAGGGGCTTCACTGAAAGGCGGAATAGCCTACCAGCAGAAGCTGACCAAAAAATGGAAAGGCAATATCGGTGCCACCTACCAGCTGGGAAACAACCTGAAAGGAGAATACCTGAATATTCACCAGATACTGGTGGAAGGAAGTAACGGCATTACCCCGACAGGCCTGCCCGATACCCTTGCCCTGCAGAATTTCAGCGCCAGCATACCGGCGGCATACCGGGTGGGCGTGAGCCTCGAAAAAACCTACAAGTGGATCTTTGCCGCTGAATACGGCTTCACCGATTGGGAAGGCATCAGCCGGCCGTTTGATGCCCGTGCGGCACAGACGCTCAGGAACAGCAAAGAAATGAATTTTGGCGTGGAGTGGATCCCGAATGTGAACTCCAGCGCTTATTTTAACCAGGTATTTTACCGTGCCGGGTTTAAATCGGTTACTACTCCGTATTACCTGAACGGGATACAGATCAAAGATAACAGCGTGTCGTTCGGGATGTCGATGCCGTTAGGCAAAGGCGGCAGCTACCTCGACTGGGCACTGGCCATAGGAAACCGGGGAACGCTGGCCAATAACCTGGTGAAAGAAAACTATGCCCGGATATCCGTGAGCTTCTCCCTGATGAGAGACTGGTTCTACAGACCAAGAATTCAATAAAAAGATGCGGTGGTTCCTGGTATTGCTCTCCCTGATTGTATTTTCCTGCGAGGAGAAAGAGAATGATCTGAAAGGAAAAATAGACTATTTGGGGCCCATTCTCGAAGCCGAAGATATCAACGTGGTTCACAGCGACTCCGGCTATACCCGGATCAAAATGTCTACGGCCAAACAGCTGAAATACGCCAGTGGAGAGGAGCTTTATCCCAAGCCGGTTTACATTACCTTTATTGACAAGAACGGGGTGGAATATTCCCGTTTGCGGGGCGACTCGGCCCGGTACAGGAAAAGCGAGAACATCTACCAGATGCAGGGCAATGTATTGATCAACAATACCCGTGAAAACCAGTCGCTCGCTACAGACGAGCTCTTCTGGAATCCCAATACCCGCAAGATCTACTCTGAAAAAAAGGTGGTGATCAAAACCCCCAAAGAAAATTTTACTGCCCTGGGTGGCATGGATGCCGAACAGGATTTCTCCAGGTACACCCTCCGCAAGTCGAGAGGCACAGTGGTGGTGGATTCGATACGGACGATGGTAAGCACGGACAGTGTTAAGAGATAAAAGTGAAAAGTTAAAAGTGAAAAGTTAAGGAAAAGAAGACGAATCTACCTTAACTTTTAGTTTTTAACTTTTATCTTTTCACTTTCCCCGCATGCAATCTTCGCCACCTCCTCCGTCTCCGTCATCTTCTTCTCCCCCCAGCGTTCATTCAGGTACGTAATGATCTGGGCAATGTCAATGGCATAGAGGTCGTTGTTGGCGGGCATGTTGATGGTTTTGCCGGTGGTGCCGTTCTGAATCAGGCAGACCAGGTAGGCCGTTTCACCCAGCTTTGCCGATTGATCAAGGGCAGGGTAGAGGTTCCGGAGGCCTTCCCCGTTCCGGCCGTGGCAGTTGGCGCAATGCCGCGTATACAGGGCTTCTCCGGCTATGACGTATTGCTCGTATTTGATCTGCTGCTCTGATTTACAGGATTTAAGGAGTATGCAAAAGCCGGTCAATATCAGCCATAAGCTTATCCACTTCTTTTTCTTTTGTACCGTCATAAATAGCTCTGATGTGTCTGTCCTTGTCAATGAGTACAAATGCTCCGCTATGAACAAAACCGCCCTCATCTGCCGCCGTAGAATCTTCAAGGGCAGAGGTCAGGTAGCTGTTCTGGGCAAGCTTATACACATCGGTCTGCGTACCGGTCAGGAACTGCCACCGGGGAGAGTTCACCCCCAGCTTTTCCTTGTATTGTTTAAGCACTTCCGGCGTGTCGTACCGCGGATTGATGGAGTGCGACAGGATCATCAGCGAGTCGTTATCTTTATACTTCTCAAATATCCGCAGCATCTGGCCTTTCATAATAGGACATATGGTAGGACAGGTCGAAAAGAAGAAGTCGGCTACATATATCTTCCCGGCTACATCTTCCTGGGTTACGGTGTCACCGTCCTGGTTGACAAAGCTGAAATCAGGTATACGGTGGTATACCGTATCGCCGGTGTCGCTTATCTCGTGCGGTCCCAGGTAGGGAAGCTCCTTCTGCTGCGTGCTACAGGCCAGCAGGAAGATCCCGAAGATAAAAAGGGCTGCTTTTTTCATTGGAACTCGGCCGTTAATTTTTTCGCCTCGTTGATGGAAGAATCGGTTTCTGCTTTCAGGCGTATGATTTCTTCGTGCAACCTTTTATAGGTTTCCAGCTTCTGGTCTTCTGCTTCCGTATTGATGGCGTTTCCGAATTCCACCATCCATTCGTTCATTTGCTCTTCGGCTTTCTGCAGACGGGTGGAAATGTCGAGAGCCGTATTTTTCTTATCCTCAGGCGCATTCTCAACGGCTTTGATCATATTTTCCCGGATAGAAGGAATGGCCATGGATTTCGGCATTACTTCGTCATGTCCCTTCACGAGCTCCTCGTACAGCTGGTCCATCTCAGCTGAAGAACGGTTATTGCAGGACAACGTAAAAACAAGGAAAACCGGAAGGAAAGATTTTAAAAGTTTCATAGGTTTCATATTTAATGCTATAAATTTAACAATTCCCGGGCACTATTCATTGCACTGGGTGACGGATTTTGCCCGCCAATCATCACCGCTATTTCGTCAATTCGTTCGTCTTCAGTAAGTTTCTTCATCCGGCTGACGGTTTTTTCTTCGGCATCATCTTTATATACATAGAAATGGCTGGTGCCTTTACCGGCAATCTGCGGAAGGTGGGTGATGGCCAGCACCTGCAATGAACGGGCCATATCGCGGAGCAGGTTGCCCACTTTAACGGCTACTTCACCCGATATGCCGGTATCTATTTCATCAAAGATGATGGTAGGAAGCTGCGTTTTCTGGGCCAGGATATATTTCAAAGCCAGCATCACCCGCGAGAATTCCCCGCCGGAGGCCACTTCTTTCAACGGCTTGGGTGCACCGCCTTTGTTGGCCGAAAACCGGAATGTCACGGCATCTGCCCCGTCGGCCGCCAGCGGTTTGTCCTGCAGCCCGATTTCAAAAACGGCATTCGGAATGCCCAGGTCGGTCAATAGTGCAGTGATCTCGTTCTGTAAGCGCAGGCTGTGGCTTTTACGGCTTTCCGATAGCTTTTGGGCTGCTTCTGTTGCCGCTTCTTCTGCGGCTTTCCGCTCGTTTTCGAGCTTTTCAATCTCTTCCGAGAGATTCAGAACGGTGTCAACTTTTCGGGCGAGCTCGTTTTTCAGCTCAATCAGCCCGGCCGTGGTATTCACCTGGTGCTTTTTCTGCAGCTTATAGAGGTTGCTGAGGGTATCCTGCACCACTTCCAGGCGGGTGTCGTCGGTTTCCACCCGGGTGTTTTCCACTTCCAGCTCCTGGGAGATATCCTGCAGCTCGATCAGTGAGCTGTTGAGCCGGTCGCGCAGCTGGCTGTACCTTTCTGACAGCTCAGCAATAGCGCTGAGGGCCTGAACACCGTCTTTCAGGAGCTGCAGGGCAGGCATTTCCGGGTAATTCAGGCTTTCATAGGCGGCAGACAGCCTGCGTTTGATCTCTTCGGCATTCTCCAGCACCTGCAACTCTTCTTCGAGGGCGGCCTGGTCTGTTTTTTCTGGGGCCAGGGCATTGAGCTCTCCCAGGAGGAAAGAGTTGTAGTCGAACTCTTTCCGGAGCAGGTCAGCCCGGCTGATAAGCTCATGACAGGCTTTCTCTATTTTCCGGAAGGCGGAATAGCGTTCTGAAAATTCGCGGTACAGGGCCTGGTTCCGGGCATACAGATCCAGCAGGTCCAGTTGAAACGTAGAAGAAGCCAGGAGCAGCGTATCGTGCTGGGAGTGGATATCCATAAGCCGGTCTCCCAGCTCTTTGAGCACGTCGAGGGTAACGGGCTGGTCGTTGACAAAAGCCCGCGACTTCCCGGTGGGGGCCACTTCCCGGCGAATGAGGGTGGTGGTATCGTAATCGATGTCGTTTTCTTCAAAAAACTTTTCCAGTGCCCGGCCCGAGAGGTCAAAAGTACCCTCCACCACGCATTTTTCATCGGCACTGAACAGGGCCTTTACATCGGCCCGGTTGCCCATGAGCAGGCCCAGGGCACCCAGCATGATCGACTTTCCTGCGCCTGTTTCACCGGTAATGATGTTCAGGCCCGGATCGGGACTGATCTCCAGCTCTTTGATCAGGGCGTAGTTTTTGATGGTCAGATTTTTCAGCATCCGTAAAAGTAAAATACAAAAATAGCGGATAAGCCCTAAAGCACAACAGCCCGGTGCTGCAAATTAGCGAATGCCTGAATTTAGGGAGATTTTTTCAACGGTTCCCTTCCTCCAGCTTCAGGTGCAGCACCTTCTTTGTGGAGGCCGTGATCCTGAACGGGTCTGCAATCCGGTGGCCAGCCAGCCAGAGAATTCCCGATGCATTTTCCACCACCCACTGGTCTTTCTTTTCCGACGCGCTCACCTTCCGGTCTTTCAGGTAATCAGAAACCAGCCTGCTGCCTTTCATGCCGAAAGGAACGAAGCGGTCGCCGTCTTTCCAGGGCCGGATCCGGAGCGGCCAGCTTACCTTGTCCGCATCCAGCCAGGCCGAAGAAGGGTCGGAGTAATCGGGAGGCGCCGTATCGCAGAACCTGACGGAGAGGCGCCGGTTTCCCGCCCGGAAAACCCCTTCTCCGGGAATTTCCGTTTCCGTACCTCTGCTCTCTTCCCGCCCGGTCAGCAGCCAGCAATTCCTTTCCCGGATCAGCCGGTGGGTGGGAGAGAGGATCTTTTTACCGGTTTCCGACACTTTCAGCACCTGCAGGGCATCCTGCCGGTTAAACCCGTATTTTTTCAGGAATTCTTCCAGGATAAGCGCTATGCCCGGTGTGTGGCTCAGCGCTTCCAGGGGGATCTGTATTTCATCGCCCGTTTTCCGGTGGGTAGCTTCAAAATGTTCCAGGCTTTCCCCGAAAATAATGTCCAGGTCACGGAAACGCTCCAGGTTGACCTCAAAGGTATGTTCCAGGCCGGGGTTAATGACCTTTAACAGCGGGATGACCCGGTTACGGATGCGGTTACGGTGGTAGTAGTCTTCGCGGTTGGAACGGTCTTCGCGCCAGGCAATGCCGTGTTGCTCCAGGTAAGCCATGATCAGCTCCGGCGCAGCGTGAAGCAGGGGGCGGATGATCCGGCCCGTTCTGACCGGGATGCCCGTAAGTCCGCGCGGGCCCGTACCTTTGGTAAAATTCATCAGCAGGGTTTCCAGGTTATCCTGCAGATGATGCGCCGTGGCAATGCGGTCCAGCTTTCGCTCTTCAGCCAGCTTTTCAAACCAGGCATACCGCAGCTCACGGGCGGCCATCTGGGTAGATAAGCCTTTTTCTCCGGCAAAAGCCCTGGTATCAAATGAACGGGTATGAAAAGGGATAGCTCTTTCCCGGCAGAAACGGGCCACCAGGTTTTCGTCTTCGTTAGACTCGTTTCCCCGCAGCCTGAAATTAACGTGCGCGGCTTCTACGGCATACCCTTCTTCCAGGAAAAGGTGAAGCAGGGCCATAGAATCTTTACCGCCGCTGACGGCCACCAGCACCCGGTGGGTCTTCAGGCAAAGACGGCAGGAAGAAACGGTGTTTCGGAAAACTTCACGCAGCATAAAGAATGGTACTATATATAGTAGTGAACACAAATTTAGCGTTATTTTTGCCTGATGAAAAGTGTGTTCCGATATTTCTGCGGGGTATGGCTGGCGGTAATGCCGGTTTGGGTCTTTGCCCAGAAACCGCTTAACCCACCCAAGCCTGCCGGGCCGCAGAGCATAGTTGAAGTGTTGAACTCCGACCTCCAGGAGGGGGTAAACCTGACCGATATGCAGGTGCAGACCTTCACGGGAAACGTGATCTTCCGGCACCAGGGCGTGCTGATGGGCACCGATAAAGCCATTCAGAATACCAGCACCAATGTAATGGAGGCATTTGGTAACATCAAAATCAACCAGGGCGATACCCTCACCATTGTAGGCGATACCCTGCATTATGAAGGCAATACACGCATAGCCACCATCTGGGGCAGGAGCGTGGTGCTGCGGGATAAAAAAGTAACCCTGCGTACCCGGAAGATCATCTACAACATGGCCAGCGGCATGGCCTATTACCCTGTGCCCGGCGAGATCATGCAGGATTCCAGCCGGCTGACCAGCAATACCGGGTATTACAACACCAGCACCAAGTACTTCAACTACATCGGTGATGTGGAGGTCATGCACCCCGACTTTGTGGTGTGTACCGATTCAATGGACTACGATACCCATACCAAAAAGGCCATTTTTAAGGCGTTTACCACTATCAGGGGAGAAAAAGGCAATTTAACCGCCGAACGCGGATGGTACAATATCCAGACCCGGGAGTCGTATTTCAGTGGCCGGTCAACGGTGGATAACGAGAAGTATATCCTGATGGGCGATACGCTTAACTACGACAGCCAAAGCGACTTTGGCTGGGCGCGGGGCAACGTGGTTTTTGTCTCAAAAACCGACAGCCTGATCACCGTGGGCGATGAGGGGATACGGGTAGGCAGCCAGGGCATCACCAAAATCAACGGCTCTACCATTACGCAGTATATTTCGCGGAGCGAAACGGCGCTGATAGCAGGAGATTCGCTGCGTATCGTTGAAAAGCCCCGGATCGCGGCAGATTCAGTAGGGATGCCGGTCGATACGGTGCGACCTGCTCCGAAAAAAGAGCCCGGGCGTGAAGACGTGCAGTTTATTATTGTTACGGGAAAAGTGAAGGTCTACCGGGCCGATATGCAGAGTGTATCGGATTCGCTGATCTATAATGCGATAGATTCAACGGTAGGGTATTACAAAGAGCCCGTGCTGTGGCACAGGCGAAGCCAGCTGAAAGCCGATTCTATCGATGTTTTCATGAAGAATAACCGGATAAACAGGATGGAAATGACGCGAAACTGCTTTATTATTGAACAGGATAGCCTGCTTAATTTCAACCAGATCAAAGGGCGAAACATGAATGCCTACTTTACTGACAGCTCGCGCCTGGAGCAGATTCATATTTACGGAAATGCAGAATCCAAGTACTTTATCCTGGATGAAAAAAACAAAATAGTGGGGCTTGACCTGTCGCAATGCTCTTCCATGAAATTCATTTTTGCCAACGATGAGCTGGAAGACATTTACTTCTACGGCGATGTAGACTCCCGGCTGGTTCCTCCCGGCGAGATCACCCAGGCAGAATCGCGCTTTGAAGACTTCAACTACCGCATTGCCGAAAAACCGAGCCGCGAGAGTATAATGGGGCTGAAGCACGGGAAGCTGCTGGAAGGCGCTGCAGAAAGCTTTATGAAACAGGAGGAGGAAGTTAAAAACTAAAAGTGAAAAGTTAAAAGTTGCGGTACATTAGTCCGCAATTTTTAGTTTTTCACTTTTCACTTAAATTCACGGTGAGAGCCTCGAAATCCCCCACGCATTCCCTTCCCTCACATACAGCAGCCGGTCATGCAGCCGGTTGGGCCTGCCTTGCCAGAATTCAATGGATCCGGGTTCTAAAATATAGCCGCCCCAGTGTTCGGGCCGGGGAATAACGGGCAGGTCCCTGAATTTTTCCTCGTAAAATTTCTGCTGTTCCTCCAGTACCTGCTGCGACGCAATGGGCTGGCTCTGATGGCTTACCCAGGCGCCTATCTGGCTGCCCCGCGGGCGCGAGTGAAAATACTGGTCCGACTGCCCGGCGGTAAGCTTGTGCACCATGCCTTCTACCCGGATCTGCCGCTCCATGAAATCATAAAAAAAAGTCAGGGCGGCATAAGGGTTCCCGGCCAGCTGGATGCCTTTGCTGCTGTTATAATTCGTGTAAAACTCAAACCCTTCTGCCGTGGCGCCTTTGAGCAGCACCACACGGGCATGCGGCCGGTGGTGCTGAACGGTAGACAAAACCATGGCGTTGGGTTCGCGGATCCCCCCTTCAAGGGCCTCTGCAAACCAGGTATGGAAGAGATCAAAGGGAGAAGCCGGTGCATTCACCTCAGAGAGTTCGGATTTTTCATAATGTATCCGAAGATTTGAAATATCTTTGCCGTTCATGGAAAGGTGTTTGAATATTATTATTAATTTTGCTTTTTCACAAAAGTAATTATCAATTTCGATTAATGAGCGAGTCAAGTTTAGAACCGGGCAACATGGAAGGTAAAAATGACAAAGTTTCTGAAGTACCTGCGGAACAGTCCGCTTCTCCGACGCCGGATACGGCAGAGAAGCCTGTTGAAGGGAAAGGCACGTCTGCAGACCTTGAAGCTTTTGAAGAAATCGTGGAAGAATCCGAGTCTATGCTTGAATTTGACGAAGACTTTTCCAACTATTCGAAAAAAGACTTCGTTGACCTGGCCGACCGTTTGCTGGAAGCCATGAACGCACGGACCCTCTCGGTAGCCGATGTGAAAAACATTGATAACGCGCTGAAAGTGGTGCGCGGTGCTTTTGATGAAATTCACCAGCAGGAGAAAAACGAAGCCCTGGAAAGCTATATCGCCGAAAACGGATCGGACGAAGGCTTCGAGTTCCGGAACGATAATTACTCGATCCGCTTTGAAGGCATCATGATCCAGATCCGCGAAAAGCGGCAGGCCTTCTTCCAGAAGCTGGAAAGAGAGAAAGAAGATTACTTCGAAATAAAAACCCGGCTGCTGCAGCGGCTCCGCGAAATAGTGGATACCGAAGAACGCGGCGAATCGAAAAATAACTGGGAGGCCTTCAAAAGCCTGCAGACCGAGTGGAAAAACGCCGGGAATATCAACTCACCGCATAACGGCTCGCTGTGGTCGGCATATAATGCGCTGGTAGACCGGTATTTCGACATCCGGAGCATCCAGAATGAGCTGAAAGACCTCGACAGGAAGAAAAATATTGAGGCCAAAGAGGCTGTGGTGATCAAAATTGAAGAGGTGGCGCAGTCACTGGAAACCACGCCCATCAACAACGTGACCCTGAAGAAAGCCAATGAGCTACTGCAGGAGTACAAGCACATCGGCCCGGGGCCCCGCGAGGAGCAGGATGCCCTCTGGGAACGCCTGAAAAAGGCATTTGATGTGATTTACGACAAGAAACGGGAGCTGCAGAAAGAAAGCTCGGAGCTGTCAGAAGAAGTATTGAAAGCCAAAAGCCAGCTGCTGGCCAACCTGCAGACGTACCTTACCTTTAACAGCGACTCCATCAACGAATGGAACGCAAAAACAAAGGAAGTACAGGCCATTCAGGACCAGTGGAATGCCATAAAAGGCGGCATGCCGCGCGAGAAAGGAAAAGAGGTCAGCAAAAACTTCTGGAGCACGCTCAAGCAGTTCTTCAAGCACAAGAGCGAGTTTTTTGCCCGGCTGGAAGCCAAGCGCGAGGCCAACTATAAAGCCAAAAGCGAGCTGGTGCAGCAGGCAAAGGCCATTCTTGAAACGGGAGACTACTCGGCACCGCATACCAACAAGATCATTGATCTCCAGAAAAAATGGAAGACCATCGGGCATGTACCTGAAAAGTATAAAGACAGCCTGTTTGAGGAATTTAAATCGGTATGCGATACCTATTTTAACCACAAACGGGATGAAAGCAAGGCCCAGGATTCGGAATACGACAAGAACCTGGCAGCTAAAATCGCCATTTGCGAGGAAATTGACAAGCTGGTGGCCGGCGGCGAAACCAACCTGAACCGGCTTCCCGAATTCAAAAAGAGCTTTAATGCCATCGGCTTTGTACCCCGTAAGGACATGAAGTCGATCCAGGACCGGTTCATCAAAGCCATTAACTCGTATGTGAAATCAGCCAGCGGAATCGAGAAGTCGGAAAAAGACAAGCTGATGATGCAGAACGAGGCCGAAGTGGTGTTGAAGTCAGGTGGAAACCTGAACAAAACGGAAAGCGAGATCCGCAGGAAGATCAAGAGCCTGGAAGACGAAATTACGCTCACCAAAAATAACCTGGAGTTTTTCGGCTATTCAAAAAATGCGGATAAGCTCAGGGCTGAATACCAGAAGAAGATCGATAAGAGCGAAGCCGAGCTCAAAGAGCTGAATGCCAAGCTGCGGTTAATTGTGGCGGCTAACTAAGCCGTTCGGGCTGTGCTTCCTGCCGGAAGCCGCCGGGCCCGGAAGAACTCCGGATGTGTGTAAAAAAGTTTCTGAAAACACTTGCGTCATATTATCCGGGTGATTAATTTTGCACCACCAAAATAAGGAACGCCTCCTTAGCTCAGCTGGTAGAGCAACTGATTTGTAATCAGTAGGTCATTGGTTCGATCCCGATAGGGGGCTCAGAAAACTCTCAGAAATGAGAGTTTTTTTGTTTTACTGCGGGAAGAAACCCCAGGTTCCTCCCGCAGCGAACCCGCCACCCCGAACACGTAAATACAATGAAATACAAATTTCTGAACGATTACAGCGAAGGATGTCACCCGGCTATCCTGGAGAAGCTGACCCAAACCAATTATGCGCAGCAAAGCGGGTACGGAAACGACGAGTATTCCGAAAGCGCGGTAGAGAAGATACGGCTGGCATGCCGTAACGAAGCGCTTGACGTTCATTTTGTATCGGGCGGAACCCAGGCCAACCTACTGGTGATGGCGGCTTTCCTGAAGCCCTATGAGTCGGTGATTGCGGCAGAAAGCGGGCATATCAATACGCATGAGGCCGGGGCTATTGAAGCCACGGGGCATAAGATAGAATATTCACCGGCCCCTGACGGGAAGCTCACCCCGGAGCTGATGGCAAAACACCTCCTGAAATTCCCGAAATACCATACCGTAAAACCGCGCCTGGTATATATATCCAACTCTACCGAATACGGCACCCTGTATACCCGCCGGGAGCTGGAAGCCCTCCATACCTTTTGCCGGGAAAATGAGCTGCTGCTTTTTATTGACGGTGCCCGGCTGGCTATGGCCCTGATGGCCGGAGAAAATGACCTGACCCTCGAAGACCTGAGCCGCCTGTGCGATGCATTTTACATTGGCGGCACCAAGTGCGGCGCCCTGTTCGGGGAGGCTATCGTGATCTCCAATCCTGCGTTGCAAACCGATTTCAGATACCATGTCAAGCAGCGCGGTGCTATGCTGGCCAAGGGCCGGAGCCTGGGCATACAGTTTGATGTATTGTTTACCGATCACCTGATTTTTGACCTGGCCGCCCGTGCCAACCGCCTGGGAGCAAAGCTGGCAGAGGCTTTCCGGCAGCTGGGCCTGGCTTTCCTCACCCCGCCGCAAACCAACCAGGTCTTCCCTGTACTGCCCGATACGGTCATACAGAAGCTGGCAGAGCGGTACGAGTTTTTTGAATGGCAGGTGATCGATGAAAACAGCAAGGCCCTTCGCCTGGTAGTGTCGTGGGCCACGCCTGAAGAGGCCGTAGACCGTTTCGTGCAGGACCTTAAAGCGTGTTACCCGCTATAATTCTGCCCCGGATAAGCAGGCCTCAAAAAACGACCGGCGTATGTTTTTAACAAAGGGGCTTTCCTGGTCGTGCATCCGCTCAGGGTGCCACTGTACCAGCGAAAGGTAGGAGGAGCCCGGCTCCCGTCTTTCCAGCGCTTCGACCACACCGTCTTCCGAGAGGGCCGAAACCACCAGCCCGTGGCCTACCTTGCCTACGCTCTGGTGGTGGTTGCTGTTGATCATGCCTTCTTTTTCCTGCACAATACGGAAGAGCGCCGACTCCGGATCTACTTTTACGGCATGGTACCGGTCGGTATCGTCAGGCAGCTTGCCGTGGTTAAATTTTCCCCAGGTAGGGATATCCGGGATCAGCGTGCCGCCGAAGAATACATTCGTGATCTGCAGCCCGCGGCAGATGCCCAGTACGGGCAGGCTGTGCACCTGGCTGTACGACAGTATTTTCCATTCCAGCTCGTCTCTTTCTTCGTTGACGTCGTCGTCATAGCAATATTGCAGCCATTCGGGCTTACTGTAATAGCGGGGATGCACGTCTTCACCACCGGTAAGTACAATTCCGTGGCAGCGGCCGATCTGCGCAAAGCTGTTGTCTTCCACACTCAGCCGCAGGGTGCTTACGGAAGGGTGGAAGTCCAGGATCCATTGATTGTAAAGTTCGAACTTACTGCAGTCGGTTACGCCGATGGTCAGAGGTTTCATAGCATTACCAGGATTTTCAGCGGGGTTGGGTTTTAACATTGTACCGGGTTTTCGGGTTAAATATAAGAAAAGTTCAACCCGGCTGATACAGGAAATAAAAAAATATGCTCATCTTTACCTGTAAGGAACGGCCTTCTCCGGGAAAGGCCAACGTGCACAAACCCAAAAACATGTATACAGCAGATAAAATCAGAAAATTTACCGAACAAGTATTCAAAGCCATCGGCTGCCCGGCCAAAGATGCCCGGCAGGCCGCAGATATCCTGGTCAGCGCTGACCTTAACGGCGTAGACTCGCACGGCGTAGCCCGCCTGGCGGGGTATGTACGCCTGTACGATCACGGGCGGCTGAACCCGGTGCCCGATATCCGGGTCATTCATGAAACCCCTTCTACGGCCACGATAGACGGCGACAGGGGCCTGGGGCTGGTGGTAGCTCCCTTTGCCATGAAGCTGGCCATGAAAAAGGCCCGGAAGTCAGGCTCCGGCTGGGTTTCCGTACAAAACTCCAACCATTTCGGCATAGCCGGCTACCATGCTTCGCTGGCGCTGGAGCAGGACATGATCGGCTGGGCCATGACCAACGCCGCCCCGCTGGTGGTGCCTACCTTTTCCAGGGAAAAGCTGCTGGGCACCAATCCCATTGCCGTGGCGGTGCCGGCTGGCGGGCAACCGGCTTTCCTGGCCGACTTTGCTACCACGGCGGTAGCCTACGGGAAGATGGAAATTTTACAGCGAAAAGGAGAAAAAGCACCTCTCGGATGGGTACAGGACGAAGCCGGTAACGCCACCGACAACGCCAATGCCGTGAAAGAGGGTGGTGGACTCCTGCCGCTGGGCGGCGACCGCGAGCACGGCAGCCATAAAGGTTACGGGCTGGGAGCAGTGGTCGATATTTTTTCAGGCGTGCTCTCCGGGGCTAATTTCGGCCCGTGGGTGCCGCCCTTTGCCACAGCCGGCTTTCACGGGGTAGCGGCAGAACAGGTAGGCAAAGGCACGGGGCATTTCCTGGGGGCCATGCGCATCGACGGTTTCCGGCCGAAAGAAGAATTTAAAGCCCATATGGATCAATGGATCACGCGTTTCCGTTCGGCCAAAGCCGTAGACGGACAGCATGTGCAGATTCCCGGCGACCAGGAGCGTATTTCCAGGGCCGAACGTCTGGCTAACGGTATCCCGCTGAACGGGAAGGTGGTGGAGAGCCTGGAAGAGCTGAGAGAAAGATTTAAGATAAAGGAAAAGTTAAAAGTTTAAAGTTCCGGTGGATTTTGCTGAGAAGAATGTACCTTAACCCGGTGTGTCGCCTGCAATGCGGCAGAAATCCGGCACTTTTTACGGGCATGAAAGGAAAAATCATTGCCCTGCTGCTGATTTTCGGAAACCTGTCGGCCCAGGAGGTGGAAGTCTCTTCGGCAGATGCTCTTTTTCAGATGGCGCTGGCCTCTAACCCGGCTGTCCGGAATGCTGCACTGCAACGTGACCTGGCCGGCATCACCCGCAAGATTGCCGGGGTGAATGCTTTTTCGCCCCGTGTGCCGGTGTCTTACCAGGCATTGGATAACATTGCCCTGCAGAAAACCTATGTGCCCGGCGTGATTTTCGGACAGCCGGAAGGCAGCTACAAAGAACTGATCATGGGGCAGAAATATGTGGCTACTTTTAACCTGTCGCCCCAGTTTGATATCCTTAATTTCAGCAACCGGGCCCAGCGCCGGGCGGCTGTGGTGAATGAAGAGCTGGCGGAGCTCAGCGAAAAGCAGGCGCAGCGCGACATCCACCTGCAGATCAATGCGGCGTTTCATAACGTTATTTCGTTTGACCGGCAAAAGCACATCCTGGAAGAAAACCTGGAGGTGGCCCGGAAAATACGAGCGATTACCGGCAATCGTTTTGAAGAAGGCATAGCCCGCAGCCAGGAAGTCAACGAGGCCGAGGTTAACGTGGTGACCCTTGAAAACAGCCTGGTGCAGCTGGAAGAAAACCGGCGTTTGCAGGTAGAATTGCTGAAGCTGCTGGCCAGGCCCGAAGGCGATCTCCGGATCCGCGAGGAAACAGATACCGGGCCTGCTCCTGAGTTACGGGCAGAAGGCAGCCTGGAAGCCGACCTGGCCCGTACCCGCACCCGGATGGCCGGGCAGGATGTACGGTCTGCCCGGCTCGATCAGTGGCCGGTGCTGTCGGCCGTATCTTCTTTCAACTGGCAAAGCCTCGATAACCGCTTCTTCTACGGCTCGGGCAGCAGCGCTATTTATTTTGCCTATGTGGGGCTGAAGCTTTCGTGGGACCTGCCTACCAACGTTCAGAAGGTCAGCAACCTGAAAAACCGGGAGGTTCAATGGAAAATAGCCGAAAATAACCGGGAGCTGGCCGAAGAACAGCAGGTGTATGATAACCTCCGGCTGGAAACAGAGCTCAGGAAGGCACAGCTCCAGCTGGAATCGCTGCAGAAGATCGAGACACTGAAGAAAGATACCTTCGAAAAGAATTTTGCCCAGTTTGAAGAGAACATATTGCCGCTGGATAAGCTGCTTATTTCCCAGAACGACTGGCTGACCAGCCGGCTGAACGGGGCTGCCGGTGCCGTCAATGTTAAATACAATTATGAAATTTTAAGGATCAATAATCGTTATTGATATGAAGATCAAAGCTGTGCTTCCGATCCTCCTGGCAGGCATTCTGGCCTGCTCAAAAGAGCCTGAGACCCGGCCGGTGGTTCAGGACATAAAAGAACTGGTCTTTGCCTCGGGGCAGGTGGAGTGGAAAGATGCCTGGAACCTGGTGGCGCAGACCGACGGTATCCTGGAAGAGCTGAACCTGGAAACCGGCGACGAGGTTCAGGCCGGCCAGCTGCTTGGCTCGGTAGCAAACCCGGCGAATACCGAGAACCTCAGAACCGCCGGCCGGCAGGTACGGCTGGCAGAGATGAACTCGGCCCCGCTTGAGCAGCAGATCAGGCAGAATATCACTTTTGCCGAACAGAAATACCGGCAGGATAAGCTCCAGCGTGAACGCTACGAGAGGCTGTACCGGAAGCAGAGCGTATCGAAACAGGAATACGAAAGCATGCAGCTGGCAGAGGAGAATTCACGGGCCCAGCTGAAAGCGCTGGAAGAACAGCTGGCATCGGTAAAGCTGCAGAACGAGCAGGCCGTTACCGTAGCCCGTAACCAGGAAGCCAACTCACGGATTCTGCATGCCTACAACCAGCTGCGGGCACCGGAGAAGGGGCGGGTGATCAGGAAGCAGAAGTTCAGGGGCGACTTTGTCAGGCGGGGCGATGTGATTGCTACCCTGGCCAACCCGTTGCGCACGGAAATAGTGCTGAATGTGGATGAAAGCAGCATTGGCAAGGTCAAAACCGGGCAGGCGGTTTTCATTCGCCTGAATACCGAAAAAGAAAAAGTATACAACGGTACCATAACAGAGATCGTGCTGGCTTTTGACGAAGCCTCGCAGTCGTTTATTTGCAAAGCCCGGCTGGATGACCCGCAGGTCATGCCGCTTTACGGTACCCAGCTGGAAGGGAACATACTGGTAGGAGAAAAGAAAAAGGCGCTGCTGGTTCCGAGAAACCGGGTAGGATACGGGAATACCGTGCGTGTGAAAGGAAAAGACGAAAAAGTGGTGCTCCAGACGGGCATTGTCTCCACAGAGTATGTGGAAGTGCTGGGCGGGATCACGCAGAACGACATCTTACTCCCGGTTAAACCATGAACATCAACCGCAGCATTGCAAAAACCTATGTTTTTGCCAATAAAAAGATGACGGCAGTGGCGGTTACGGGAGTGGTGCTGGGCATGGCAATTTACATTTTTATGAACTGCCTTATTGTGGGGTTCGACGGCATTTCCTACAGCTCGGTTTTTAAAAGTACGCCCCATATCCGCCTTTACCAGGACGATACCATCAGTGAGCCCCTGGTGAGCAGCGGCGAGGCCCGCTACCTGATCATCAACCCTAAAGTGGTGCCTCATAATAACCGGATCCTGAACCCCAATTCGGTGAAGGCGCAGGTCATGAAGCACCCCCTGGTACGGGTGGTCACCCTGCAGGTGAGTACCGGCGTTTTTTATAACAGCGGGAAATCGCAGCTATCAGGCACGGCCATCGGCATTATACCCGATGAAGCCGACCGGATGTTCAGCCTGGCCTCGCTGATGGTAGACGGCAGCTGGGAAGCCCTGAAAAGTAACCCGAACGGTATACTGATCGGGTCGGGGATAGCTGAAAAAATGAGCCTGAGGATAGGCGATAACATCAACCTGACCTCGTCGAAAACAGTGAACAAGAACCTGAAAGTGGTAGGCGTTTTTAAAACCAGCAATTCAAAAGTAGACAAGACCACCTCGTATGTGAACCTGAGCAGCGCCCAGCAGATGCTGAAAGAGAACGGCGACTACGTGACGGATGTAAACATTAATCTTTTCGACTTTGAGAAAGCCCGGGAAGTGGCCGAAGAGCTGTCGCAGGTAACGGGCTATAAAGCCGAAGGATTTGAACAAAGTAACGAAACGCTGATGGCGGGAAACAGGATGCGGAAAATAGTGATGACGTTTATTTCCACTACCCTGCTGGTAGTGGCGGGCTTCGGCATCTACAACATCCTGAACATGACGGTAAGCCAGAAAATAAACGATATCGCCATCCTGAAAGCCATGGGTTTCCGGGGGCGCGATGTAGTGCGTATTTTTGTTACGCAGGCGCTGAGCATCGGCGTGATGGGTGTTCTAGGCGGTATTGTGATGGCTACGGTGATCATTACCCTGGTGCAGAAAGTGTATATCGGCGGTGATATCGGGTATTTTCCCATTCATTACGAGTGGCAGAAATACCTGCAGGGCATCATCATCGGCCTGGTGATTACTTTTTTTGCCGGGTATATTCCTGCCCGGAAAGCCGCGCAGGTAGACCCTGTCAGCATTTTCAGGAAATAACCCGGAACTAACTACCCGAAACCGGCCTATGAAAAACGTCATTCTCAGCACCGAAAATATTGACAAATATTTCTACGACCCCGTGGAGTTCCAGGTGTTGAAGCAGGTATCTTTTGCCGTGCGCCAGGGCGAGTTCCTGACCATGATAGGGAAGTCGGGCAGCGGGAAATCTACCCTGCTGTATATCCTGTCTACCATGGATACCGACTACCGGGGCACGCTTGTGATCGACAATGAAGTGATGACCGGCAAGCCGGTTGATCACCTGGCCCGGGTAAGAAACGAGAAGATCGGGTTTGTGTTCCAGTTTCATTACCTCCTGCCTGAATTTTCCTGCCTGAGAAACGTGATGATCCCGGCGCTCCGGCTGGGGCGGTACAGCGAAGAAGAGATCGAAGCAAGGGCCATGAAAAAGCTGGAAATCCTGGGCCTGCAGGATCAGGCCCTGAAGCCGGCCAGCAAGCTCTCCGGCGGACAGCAGCAGCGGGTGGCCATAGCGCGCTCGCTGATCAATGACCCCCTGCTGATCATGGGCGATGAGCCCACGGGCAACCTCGACAGCAAAAATACCGATATTGTTTTCGGCATCTTCCGGGAGCTTTCGCAGGAATTCGGGCAGACTATCATTGCCGTCACCCACGACGAAGACTTTGCCCGTAAAAGCGACCGGATCATTGAAATGCGCGATGGGGAAGTAATTATCCAATAGCTTCATTTTCCGGCGGCCAACCGGTGAACATATGTCCAAAATTGTATCTTTGCACTATGGCAAAAGACGGAAAAACAAGAGCAGATATCAGGCCGGGCATACTGGTCAATATTATTCTGAAGAAAGATCAGCGCACGGGAGAGCTGACAGAGGGCGTTGTGAAAAATATTCTTACTTCGGCGCCTTACCATCACCGGGGCATTAAGGTGCGCCTGGAAGACGGGCAGATCGGCCGGGTGGCAGAGATATTGCCCGACGAGGATTTCTGAACCGCATTCAGCGGGCGGGCCTCATAGCGGTTCGCCGCCCGGGTCACAGCTAAAATTTTATACACATGAAATAGCCATGAGCAGTCAGCTATCAGCTATCAGAAGTCGGGCACACCGGGTGACGTATCACCAACCGGCCTATGAATAAGCGGTCCGCCGTTTCGGCTGACTGCTGATAGCTGAAGGCTGAAAGCTAAAATTTTATACCTATGAAAAAATACCTGACCGTAACGCTCCTTTTGACCTGCCTGGCGGGCTATGCTCAAACCACGGAAACCGATTCCGTAAAGGAAACCATTAACCGGTTTTTCGGGGCCATGAAGTCTTCCGATTCTTCCGGGGTGAAAAGCACCCTGGCGGCGGGCATTATCTTCCAGAGCATTACCTCTAAAAATGAGGTACGTACAGAAGATGTACAGGGTTTTATCGGCTCTGTTGCCCGAGCCCCGGAAGGCAGCCTTGACGAGCGGATCACCTTTGCTTCTGTTCTTGTAGACGGTAACCTGGCGGCGGTATGGACTCCCTATGAATTTTACTACAACGGGCAGTTTTCCCATTGCGGGGTGAACAGCTTCCAGCTGCACAAGGAAAACGGCACCTGGAAGATCCGGTATATTATAGATACGAGGCGGAAGGAGGGGTGTAAGTAAGAAAGAGCCTGAAAAGTATACAGATTGCAATTCGTATACTTTTCAGGCTCTTTTGATATTTTCACACCATTAAACCTTTATCAGCCTCCTGAAAGAATTTACTTCAGGGCTTCTACTACCGGCTGCCCTATGCTGCCGTTAGGCGGTAAGATGTGCAACAGCGCTGAAATGGTAGGTGCTATGTCGGCAATGGCGGTACGCCGCAGCGTTTCGCCGTGCTTCACCCCCCAGCCAAACAGGGCAAACGGAACATGCGTGTCGTTATTGTAAGGCGTACCGTGGCTGGTTCCCTGGGGCCGCCAGGACACCCAGCCCGGTCTCGGTACGATCTGGATGTCGCCGCTGCGTTTTACCATGATCAGGTTCCTGTACAGATCCAGCTGGTAAGGCGTAAGCTGTTCCTCGTTCAGCCTTTTCAGGTTCAGCACATCGGCAATAGAAGGGTCGCCGATGATGGCTTCTTTCACTACGGCATGCACCTGGTCCTGCGAGATTCCCCGTTCTTTCAGCAAGGCATGGTCCAGGTAAATCTGGCCGTTGGCTACCGAACGGACGTACTGGCCTTCGCCGAAAGCGCTGTTCAGTGCTTTTCTGATGTCGTCACCCATTTTTGCCAGCGGAACCAGCCCGCCGGGCAGCTTGTGCTCCTGCCAGAAAGCGGGTACGTCAGCCACGCCGTGGTCGGCAGAAATGAATACGGTGTAATTGTCTTTCCCTACCCAGCTGTCTAAAAACGTAAACATTTCGGCAAAATCGCGGTCCATGCGGAGGTATACATCCTCGATTTCTATCGAGTTCGGTCCGTACATGTGGCCAACGGCATCGGGAGAAGAGAAGCTCACCGCCAGGAAGTCGGTAAACTGCCCCTTACCCAGGTTCTCATTTTTGATGGCGGCTATGGCCAGGTCTTTGAGCAGGGTATTGCCCCAGGGAGATGTGGTCACTGATCCGAAAGAATTCCCCGAAATTCCGGCCAGGTCATGCGGGAAAGTAGAGGCGGTTTCACCGGTAAACCGGCCTTCCCAGGGTTCGTTGTCCGGGGTGCTTTCGGTATACTGATCAATAGGAAGGAGGCTTTTCCAGCCTTCACGGGCATATTTTGCCGGTAGCTTCTTGTCGTTATACTCTTTCACCCAGGTCGGCAGCTCGTTGCGGTAATAGGTGCTGGTGACAAAATTTCCCGACTTGGAATCAAACCAGTAAGCGGCATCAGCCGTATGCCCCGCGGGCAGTATGGCTCCGCGGTCTTTGATGGAAATACCGATGGTTTTTGAACGGAAATTGGTGGCCAGCTTGAGCTGATCCGTGACCGTGCTCACCAGGAGATTCCGGGGTGACATCTTGCCGGCCGACTCGGTGGGGCTGCCCACTATCTTTACGGTGCTGTCTTCCACGCAATATACGCCGCGCCCCTCAATGGGGTCGTACCAGTCGTTACCGATAATGCCGTGAATGGCGGGTGCCGAGCCGGTATATACCGAGGCATGCCCGGCGGCCGTGATGGTCAGGGCATAATGGTAATGGTTATTACGCGCAAAAAATCCCTGGTTCATAAAGCGCTTGATCCCTCCCTCGCCGTATTTGTCGTAAAAGCGATAGAAATAATCGTAACGCATCTGGTCAACAATGATGCCTACTACCAGTTTGGGCCGGGCTATTTCCCGGGCAGGGGCAGTTGCAGCTTTCGGGCTTTGCGCATGCAGGCCGACTGCAAAAAGAATACCCGCCGTAAGTGAAATTAAATACTTCATTCAAAAACAATTTATTAAAACATAAAAAAACAGGTCACGTCATCCTCCGCTTTGCCATCCCGGGTTTTGCTTCAGGTTGGTATTCAGCTGGAGCTCCTGGGTAGGAATAGGGTAGAAATAGTCTTTGTTCTCATCCCAGGTTTTGATAATATTGGGCAGGTTGACGATCCTCCCGCCGTTCCGCCCGTTTTCCAGCACCAGCTCGCCCAAACGCTGATACTGCACACCCGGTACAGCTGCTGGGGCCTGCCCGTCATAGATCACCAGGTCAATGGTGCCGTTCCGGTCCAGGTCGTATTCGCCCACACCGGGAAAATACATGCCGTAGAACGGTTTGGCCAGCCGGGCACCTTCTTTCCAGCGAAGCAGGTCACGGTACCGGTGCCCTTCTTTCACCAGCTCAATACGGCGCTCTCTCCGGATCTCGAGTATAACCCCTGTATGGGTGCCGGCAGATACATGAGGATACTCACCGGCCAGGTAAGGGTCAGGGTTCGCATTGGCGGCTGTCAGGCTGAGGTTAGGCATGCCTACGCGGTCACGGAGCAATTTAATGCTTTTATCAATGTCGGCCTGGGTAAGCGTGCCCAATTCTGCTTTGGCTTCAGCAAAGTTAAGCAATACTTCGGCATAACGAAATATCGGGAGATCATTCATAGACTGCCCCGCATCAAATGCAGGTGACAGGATATATTTGACATACTGGTACCCGGTAACACAGGTGGAGAAATCAGGAACCGAAACCACATTGCTCCCGATCCGCTTGTAGCCCGGTGTGCGGATGGTCTGTGCCATACGGGGATCGCGGTTCCGGGTTTCTTCATAGAAGGACATGGTCTGGTAGCCGGGAATATCGGTAAACCGGGTGCCGTCTGCCATCAGGTAGCTGTTCACCAGCGATTTCTGCAGGCCGGGCCGGCCGTACGAGGCCGTGAGCATGTAATAATTTGCCCGGTGCAGCAGGGGTACCGAAGCATTGTATTGCCGGGCCAGGATCATCTCACCGGTGATGGCATTGTCTGCAATGAAGAGCTCATGGTAGGCGGTTTGCGGATTACCGGTATAAATGGTGTATGTACCGCTGCTCATCAGCTGCTCTGAGGCCGCCACGCCCTGCTGCAGTACTTCCTGCCAGTCGCCCAGGCCGTGGTATTTGCGGAAAGTACCTTCAAAAAGGCACATCCGCGATTTAAAGGCCAGGGCGGTCCACCGGGTAACCAGGTTGGCATGCTTTTGATTGGGCAGGTTCTGGATGGCGAAATCAATGTCTTCGAGCATCCGGGCAAAAACCACCTTGCGCGAGTCACGGGGCCTGTTCAGGGCCTCGGTGTCGTTGTTTTCCAACACGGTATCGTACCAGGGCACATCGCCGAAGCGCACCACCTTGTCAAAGTAAAAATAAGCCCTGAAGAACCGGGCCACCCCTTCGTATTGCAGGCGGGCCGCTTCATCGGTACACTGGTGTGAATACGCCAGGAAAAAGTTGATTTTCCTTAAGTCAGACCAGACCCAGCCGCCGTCGCTGGAAGGTGTAACGCGGTTGCCCTGGATTTCGGCCGACAGGCCGTTACGGGCTTCGTCATCGGCAGCAAGCGTGCCCTGGCTGTAATTGTAGATGCCGTCTTCGTCAGGCAGCAGCGTATAGAAACCATTGGTATAGTTGCGGAGCTCGTTGGCTGTCCGGAAGTACGTGGCCGGGGCCAGCTCCGAAAGAGGGTACCGTTCGAGGTAGTCGTCGTTACAGGCTGAAGCAAAGAAAACAACCGGGAGAAGTATATAAAAAATCCTGATTTTCATTTTGATTTTCGGTTAGGGTTAAAAACTGATTTGGGTACCAAAAGACCAGACTCTTCCGATGGGGTAGCTCCGGCCTGAATTATCGATCATCAATTGTTCAGGGTCGAGGTACTCCGACTTCAGCCTGGTCCACGTACGAAGGTTTTCACCCGTGGCAAAAATACGTGCCCGTGATACTTTCACGCGTTTTGTCCAGCGCTCAGGCAGGGTATACCCGACCGTGAGGTTACGGACTTTTATATAGGCCAGGTCCTGGAGATACATATCGTTGGCCTGGAGAAGCTCGGAAGATTGGGCGATATACCCTCTCAGCAGGGGAAAATAGGCATCCGGGTTTTCGGGCGACCATATTTTATCCGGGAAATCAGCCGGGATAAAGGAGTCGTACGGGCGTGAGTACACCGACCAGAAAGACTGGGCCTCGGCATCAGGATACCAGTCGCGGTGGCCTACTCCCTGGAAGAATACGGAAGCGTAAAACCCGTTCCAGCTGGCATTAAAGGTGAGCCCGAACGAATACCGGGGCGTGGTATTGCCTATGATGCGGCGGTCACCGGGATCACTCAGGGTATTCAGCCCGTTATTGATCACTCCGTCACCGTTGAGGTCCAGGATCTTGATGTCGCCGGCCTGCAGCTTCCGGAGCTCCGCCGTAGGGGCGCCTGTGCGCCGGGTATTGATAAAGTCCTGGTTAACTACCGCCGCCCAGGCCTGGGCGTCTTCGTTGGTACGGAAGAGGCCGTCATACCGGTATCCCCAGATCTCTCCCAGCTTTTGTCCTTTGTAATAGGTGGTCAGCAGACCGGCCGGGTTGTCGAACCGGGTGATCCTGGCCGTATAATCCGACAGTATTCCCCGTACACCCCAGGAGAAGGGTTTTTTGGCCAGCAGGAATTCATCCTGCCAGTTCACCGAAAGGTCAAAGCCTTTGGTGCGCAGGTCGGCGGCATTTTCGCGGGGTTCGGGTGCGCCAAACACGGCTGCCAGTGTCCTGCCTTTGGTCAGCATGCCGCGGGTATCCCGGATATAAAAATCGGTTTCAATGTTCAGGCGGTTTTTAAAAAGGCCAATGTCGAGCCCGAAATTGCTGGTCGTGATGCTTTCCCAGGTGAGATCGGTACCGATGGGAGCGGGGTCATTGGTTGCATTCAACCGCTGGTTGTCAGACAGGTAATTGATCTGCCCGGTGCTCATGGCCGATATGTAGGCATACGTGCTCACATCCTGGTTGCCCAGTGACCCGTACGAGTAGCGCAGCTTGAGGTTATTTACTGTGCTCTTGAGTGGCCGGAAGAACTCTTCTTCGCTCAGCCGCCAGCCGGCTGAAAACGAGGGGAAGAACCCGAACCGGCTGTTTTTGGGGAAACGGGAGGTGCCGTCGTACCGGCCGGAAACTTCCATCAGGTATTTCCCGGCATAGTCATAATTGACCCGGAAAAAGCCGCCTCTCACGGCCCATTCTTCGGCGCCGCCCACAAATTGCCGCTCGCCGGTAACCAGGGAGAGGTCGTTCAGGGTTTCGGAGAGTAGTTCCTGGCCGTTGCCGCCCACGCGTTTGGAGGTCTGGTTTTCCTGGTTAAAGCCCAGCATGCCGCTCAGGTTATGATAGCCGAATGACGTTTCGTAGTTCCCGAAAATATTGATGAGATTCCACTGGTATTTGCTCATGCTTTCCGAGAGGCGGTCTATGCTGAGATCAGGAAGGCTGGAAAGCTCCAGCACACCCGGATATTTGGAATAGTACTGCTTGGTTTGCCGGTAGGAATCGTCCGAACGGAATTCCCTGAACGTGTAATTCCCGGTGAGGGTGAACCCTTTGGCCAGCCTGAACAGCATCTGGGTGGTATTGGTAAGTTCGGTGCCGCGTTTGTATCCTTTCATGGATCCGCTTTCCAGGGCATTGTGGAGCCCGATGCCCACGGGGTAATTGCTGATGCCTCCGTAGCCTGTAAGGGTGCCGTCAGGGTTGCGCGGCACGTACATCGGGTGGTAATGGTAAATGGGGGCATTGTTGATGGCCCGCACACCGGCGGCATTCCGGGGGTCGAGGCTGAAATTGGAGGCAAAGCCATACCAGTCGTAAGACGATTTGTAAAAGTGCATGTTGTTGCTCACCGTCAGCCATTTTTTCAGCTTGCTTTCTACCTTGGTTCTCAGGTTATGCCGGGTAAACATATCCGGGTTGATATTGAAGATCCCCTGTTCTTTGGCGGTAGCTCCTGAGAAGGCGTAGGTGGTTTTACCGCTTCTGCCCGAGAAAGACAGGTTATGGTCCTGCTTGGGCCGCCATTTGTTGTAAAAGTAATTGAACCAGTCAAAGTTGCCGTAATACCGGTAGAGATCACGGCCGGCAGCATTTTTTTTGATAACCACCCAGGGACGGTCCGGGTTTTCCGTCTTGTCGTTTACCCGCGCCCAGAGCTCAGCGTAATCTTCTTCCGAGTACAGCGTGGCGCCGTATCCCAGGGTGTTGCGCATGGCGTCATCGTTGATTTTGGCATTCCAGTAACCGGAGGTGATGTAGTCGGTTCTGACCGGGTGGGTAGTGAAGCCGAAATTATTGGAATAAGTAATATCGGATACCCCGTCTTTTTTCGCGCTTTTGGTAGTGACCAGGATTACCCCGAAAGCTCCCCTGGCGCCGTACACTGCGGCGGCCGAGGCATCTTTCAACACGGTAACCGACTCCACGTCATTGGCATTGATGCGGTCCAGCTCACCCAGCACGCCGTCAATGAGCACCAGGGGGCCTCCTCCGTTAATCGAGGTGCTTCCCCGCACATTTAAGGTACCGCTGGAACCGGGCTGGCCGGAGCCGAACGTGATATTCAGGTTCGGAACGCTTCCCTGCAGCGCCTGGGTAAGCTGGGTGACCGGGCGGTTTTCAAACGCCTCTCCCGAGATGGTGCTTACGGCACCGGTGAGGTTTACTTTTTTCTGGGTACCGTACCCTACCACCACCACCTCGTCCAGGGCCTGGGTTTCTGCCGAAAGAATAACCGATAATTCGGTTTGCGATCCTACTGTTACTTCTTTGGTATTATAACCTATAAAACTGATTACCAGTACCGATTTCTCATCTTCCACATGCAGAACGAAATTCCCTTCCACGTCGGTCATGGTGGCCCGCGTAGTACCTTTCAGTACTACGGTAGCCCCAATAACCGGTTCGTTTTTTTCATCAAGCACCCTGCCTTTTACCGGCCGGTCGAATGTTCTCAGCTGCATATTGCTTTTGAGCAGTCCCAATGCCTGGTTCTGCAGCACAATATGATCTCCATTGACCTCAAAGCGGATCTTCAGCGGCTCAAGCAGGTTGGTAAGCACTTCTTTCAGCTGCTCGTCTTTTACATTCAATGAGATTTTCCGGTCTGTTTTTATTTCCCGGTGGTTGTACACGAACCTGACGTTTGACGCATTCTCGATCCGGATAAGCGCTGTTTTCAGTTCTTCATTGTTGACTGACAAGCTGATTTTCCGCTCAAGCACATTCTGTCCTTCTGCTTTGTTGGCATACGCCACTCCCATACACAGGATCATTAACATTACCTGGGGTATGCTAATTTTCATAAGCGGAAGAAAAAAGTAGTAAATCTGGTAAATTCTTGCCATAAGGTAATTGTTTAAGGTTTTATTACCAGATGGCAAACTGCGATGCAAAATACCGGATTTTTACAAAAAAATTTCAAAAAAATCCTAAAACGGGGTAACGTACAGCCTTAAAAGCAACCCTTGCTGTATACAATGATCTGCCCGTCAGCAATTTCATACGAAGAACGCGTGATCTTGCAGATAAGATCAAGCTTCCTGAAAAGGGCGTCACCTTCCAGGTTGGCCGTTACATAGCATTCGGCCATGCTCTGGGCGTCGTAATTGATGGGTATGCCGTAGGCCTTTTCTATTCTTGCAAATACTACTGACACGGGCACTTCTTCGAGGCGGAACAGGCTTTCATCTATCTTTTCTATCTTTTCCGGCTCTTCGATGATCGACTTGACCAGCTTTTCTTCGTTCTTGCTGAAAGAAACTTTCTGGTTGCTGCTGATCATCATTCCCGGCAGGGTATTCTTTTGCCCTTTCTGAGCGGTTTTCAGGTCTTTCCGTGTATAAACCAGCACTTTCCCTTTTTTCACTTCCACGTTGATCTCCCGGGCACCCTCAAAAGCTTTCACCATAAAGCTGGTACCCACCACCTGGGTGGAAATGTCTTCCGTATACACCCAGAACGGCTTCTGGGCATTTTTGACCACCTCAAAAAATGCCTGGCCGGTGAGGTACACGGTACGTTCGCTGCGGTTGAAATCTTTTGAGAATTTGACCCGGCTTTTGGGATAAAGGGTAACGGTGCTGCCATCAGCAAGGGTTACTTTTTTGAGGGCTCCCGTTGTATTGGATACTTCCCTGAAATCGTCGAGGATCACGTCGTTAATTCCGGCAACGCCTTGTGCTGTCCCGGTTTTCAACGAATAGATGTAATACCCCAGCCCGGCCAGGAGGAGCAGGGCAACCGAAGCCGCTACCCGGATAAGCGGAATTTTCCGGGCCGGTGGCCTGTCTTGTGCAATCACATTTTGCGTAATCCTGTCCAGCTGGGCATCGCTCAGATCGGTGTCTTTTTCCCGGAGTGCCAGCAGGAAGGTTTTTGCCGCCTGTATTTTCTTTTCTTCTTCCGGGTTTTCCATGACCCAACGGGCCCAGAACCGTTCTGCGTCGCTGTCTCTCTCCAGAACCCATCTTCTGAAGTAAGGATCTCTGGCCAGATCGTGAAAATGATATTCTTTGTAATTCATCATTGTTATATTTTAAAGAAGTCCGTAGCACATACGGTTTGTATGATTTTATGATAGAATGCGGCCAGTAAAGCCAGGGCTGTCCAGTGGTTTCTGAAGCTGCTGAATGCCGTTTGGATCAGGTTGGAGACCGACTGGAGATTGATATTCATTATTTCGGAAATCTCCTCCCTGCTGAGGTTCTGGAAGTACTGGAGGTACAGTACTTCCTGCTGCCGTTTCGACAGGCGGTTGATAGATCTTTTGACCTTTTCCCTGAGCTCTGAAACGGTTTCATTTTCGATCAGCACCCACTCTGCAGAACGGTCAAATGCGCCGGTACGGTCGCTGACCCCGCCAAAGCCCGGCTCTTCCCGGAAAACCTGCTGCCGGTAGTTTTCGCGCAGTACTTTCTTCCGTACGCTACTCAGCAGGTAAGCCTTTACGCTGTCGGGGGTACTTATTTTTTCCCGCCTTTGCCATAGCTCAATAAAGATTTCCTGTACACAGTCTTTGACAAAATCTTCATCTTTGACAAAACGGTAGCCGTAATTCAGCAGCGCATTAAAATGCTTTTTTATGAGGATGCCCAAAGCTGCCTCATCGCCCTGTTTCATCTCGATCCACCACTGTGTATCTGTCAGTTCAGTTCGTTTCACCATTGTCCTCTTTAGAATTGTGACACTCTATTTGAGTAAGATGGCAGGAAAGGTAGAGAAATACCCGGTTTCCGGAAAAAATATTTTAATGGAAAATAATTACCTGATAAATAAGTAAAAGTGTGTCTTGTAGAGAAACCGGGTGAAAATATGTTCAGCCGGAAGGCAATAACGCTATTAAGCCTGCTTATAACAGGAAACGCACTTCTGCAAGTTCTTTACCTATTTGCTGCACCCCTTGTAAAATACGTTTGGTTTGAGGAGCAGAGGGTTTTTTTATACCTTTGATATATTGGGCCAGAAGGCTTTGGTTCATGCCTATACGTTCAGATAATGCCTTTGCATTTATGACGCTGTAAAAATCAAAGAAGCTGGCAAGGTCATATTCAAATTGCATTTCTTCAGGGCTAAAAACAAGGTCTTTATCGGCAAATGAAAGATTAACAGCCTCCAGGATATTTTCTCTGAGTTCCTCAAAAGTTTCTGCTTCGGTAGCAATAAAATCATTTCCAGACAGGGCGGTAGCACTATACCCGGAATCTTCTTTGATAACTGTTATTTTAAATTTTGGCTTTTTCATCGTTTATTGGTTTTAATATCAGCTTGTTTTAGTATAGCGGCCAATAATCCTTTTTTCACTTCCTTGGAAGAATGATTCGGCACAATCAATTACCCGGGTTTTAAAGGATGCTGCATAATTACGTGGCTCCCCTTTTGCCGGACTTCCTGCCAGCCGTTTCTTTTTAACATGCGGAATAGTTCACTGTACTTCATTGTGTGTAAAATGATATGTAAAAGTAATAAATTTATTACTTTTAACAAATAGTTATGAGACTATTTTTATCAAATACTGGTATATAGCAGAACACGCAAATCCGGAGGATGTTGTGTGTTCCTTGCGAATATTTACCTTCCGCTTGTATGGATATGTCCCTCCCATTCAGGCGGATCCACGCCTATCAGGTGCTTCACAAAGAAGTCTCTTCTCCGGTGCTCACCGTAATCGCCGCCCAGCGAATGCCCCATACCCGGTACAAACAGGAAATCCACGTACTTATTGGCTTTGATGATGGCATTGATCAGCTGGAAGGTAGACGAAGGATCTACGTTGTCGTCCATTTCACCCAGGATCAGCAGCAGCTTGCCCTGCAGCTTGTGCGCATGGGTCACGTTCGACGATTCTTCGTATTGTTTGCCGATAGGGTAGCCCATCCACTGCTCATTCCACCAGATCTTGTCCATGCGGTTATCGTGGCAGCCCGAAGAAGAAACGGCCACCTTGTAAAACTCAGGATGATGCAGCAGCGCCCCGGCCGAGCTTTGTCCGCCGGCCGAATTTCCGAAAATGCCTACCCGGCTGATATCCATATAGGGGTAGCGGGTAGCGGCGGCTTTGATCCACTTGATCCGGTCAGGGAAGCCGCTGTCTTTCAGGTTCTGCCAGCATACGTCGTGGAAGGCCTTGGAGCGGTTAGAGGTACCCATGCCGTCTATCTGCACCACAATAAAACCCAGCTCGGCCAGCTGGTGGAGATCGCCGCGCGAGTCAGTGGCAAAGCTTTTTGGTACAAAAGAGTCGTGCGGGCCGGCATAGATGTATTCAATTACCGGGTACTTTTTCTTCGGATCAAAGTTGGAAGGCCGGATGATCATTCCCCAGATATCGGTGCTGTCGTCGCGTCCCGTGCTTACAAATACCTCCGGCATTACCCAGCCGGTTTTGAGAAGGTCTCTGATATCGGCTTTTTCCAGCTTCATGAGGGTGGAGCCGTCGCGGGTGGCCCGTAAAACCGTTTCGGCAGCCTGGTCTATCCGCGACCAGGTGTCTACGAAATACGCATAGTCGTGTGAGAATACCGCCTGGTGATTGCCGTTTTCACCGGTCAGGCGGGTAAGGCCGGTTCCGTCAAAGTTCACGCTGTAAAGCTGGATGAAGTAGGGATCCTGGCCGGTTTCCCTGCCGCTGCCTTCAAAAATGATCCTGCGGTTGGGTTCGTCTACATGTACCACTCTTCTTACCACCCAGGTGCCCCTGGTGATCTGGTTTTTCACGTTGCCGGTTCGGGCGTCATAGAGATAGAGGTGATTCCAGCCGTCGCGTTCCGACATCCAGATCATTTCTTCCGTGCCTTCGGCGTAATGCCGGAAACGTTTCCCGCTGTAATGAATAAAGGTTTTGCTGCTTTCTTTGATCACTTCCAGGGCTTCTCCCGTTGCGGCATCTACTTTCAGCACGTTATATACCTGGTGGCCGCGGCGGTTATATTCAATCACAAAGCTGCCGCCGTTTTTATGCCATACGGGGGCTGAGAGGCTGTACTGGTTCGGGATCAGGCTGGCGTCTACGGCACTGGCAGTGCCTTTTTCCGCATCAAAAACCACGGGATACCTCTGGCTGAGGGCGTCGCCCGGCTTCAGGTAGTCTCGGGTGTGCAGCTTGGGCTGCAGCTGGTCGGCCGGCGATGACTCGATAAGGGTCAGGCTTCGCTTTTGCCCGGGCCGCACCCGGTTCGATACAAAATGTTTTGAGTCGGGCGACCAGTAGATCCAGGCCGAATAAAACTCGCCCGGCGAGCCGTCAAAACTGAGCTGCCGCTCACTTTTGGGGTCGTTTGCCCGGCTTACGTAAACATTGGAGTTTTTGATATAGGCTTTCCATTTTTTATCGGGAGAAGTGACAGGATTTCCCTCGCTTTCGTCGCGCTGGCTGCCCCAGTATCCCCATGGGCGGGGCGGGGTAACGTCGCCGGGCGACCGGAGCTCTCCTGATTTCAGGTCATACTCCCAGTTTTTGCCGTAAGCGGTGAAGCTGAACCGGCCCTCCTCCATTTTAGGGTTGCTCAGGCTGTTCAGGTTGCTTTTCTGCCCGGTTTCACGGTCGAGCAACCCGGCCAGCTTTTCGCTGTCAAAGGCTTTCTGCTTTTGCCGGGTTTCGGCATTTACAAGATAATAGACCGGCCCTTTGGGTGTCTGCACCTGGTACCAGAACGTATGGGTTTTGTCTATCCAGGTAACATTACCGGGCTCATCATACACTTTATACCGGGTACTTTCTTTGATATAATTGGCCCGGTCGTAGTCGGCTTTGGTACCCTGGGCAAAGGCAGAAAACGTTACCAGGCAGAGAAAAAAGGATATACTCTTCATATGGGGGCTGATCTTTAACGGTACGAAATTTACAGAACTCTTCCCGGTTTGTCATCAGGTGGGATAAAATCTTCAGATAAGTGGGCAAGAAATGATATAAGCCGGAAATCGTTTACAGGTTCCACCAATACGTCAGCTTCAGTACAATGGCCCTGTTCTTTACCTTGAAATTTTCAGGCAGGTAATTGTCGGTATAAACAATAAACAAATCAGACGCCGGCTTATAACGCCACTGTACGCGGGTATTGAGGTTGATGTTTTTTGCCTGGTTGTTGTATTGCGCCAGCGCTGAAAAATAAAGAGAATTGGTGAAGGTAACGTCTACTCTTGGGCCTACCAGCCATAAATGCGTGTTATTCCAGGGATCCGGAAGCCGGATATGGTTGTAATTGGTAGCGATAGACGACAGAACACGGGGCTGGAACCGGTAGCCTATTTCCGTTTTCACATTGTCGCGCTGCCCGTTCTGGTAATAACTGCCCACAGAGGTGGAGAGGGAGTAGATAAACAGGTTCTGAGGCGAGGACACCAGGTCAAGGCCGGTGGTGTGCCACCGGTGCTCGCTTCCGGCAGGCAGAAAGGCTATCGCAAGATTAGTGGGGTCAAACGGCCGGGTGAGCCTGACATAATTGGAAGAGGCCCAGAGCGATGCGGTAGCCAGGTTACGGAAGTTGACATTGTAGGAAAGAATATATTCCTGGTCGGTATTCTCAAACGCTTTGTTCCAGTAGATATTGGTCAGCAGCTTCGGGCCGTGGCTTATGAGCTTCGGCGATTTCACAAAGAACAGGTAACTTATGTTGGGACTTATTTTATAGTACCCGTTACGAACCGCATTCGGCACATATCCTACCTCTGCCAGGTAATTTTTCCCTACGTATTCGTGTTGCCATTGCCAGACCATACGGGTTTTGTTGAATTTTAAATCGGCGGCATAGCTGATATCATCCGACGAAGTATTGGGGGCAAACGATTTCAGGAACATCATTTTGCCCGTCCACAGGTTGTTTTTACTGGCCAGGTTAAATTCCAGCCCCGCATTGCGGTTAAACCGGCTGGCGGCATGGTGCAGTTCAGCCACGTAGTGGGTGGCGTCTTTGTTGACCAGGATCAGCCGGATGTTCGACCGGCTGAAGAGCCTCCGTTGCAGGGCGATCACCGAATAATTGTAATTGGGCAGCAGGCTGTCAGAAGCACCGGTCTGGACATTTAAGACGCCTACCCGCCAGTTCCGGTTAATTTTACCGCTTATTTTCCCGCCGAACTGGATAGGTGCGTCAAGCCCGATACGTCTCGAAAAAAACGGCCTTAACGTGGCATAGCCGAAATTGGCAAAGAGGTCTGCATTTTCGAGGAAGAATTGCCGGCGCTCCGGGAAAAAAAGCTCGAACCGGTCAATGTTGGTCTGCTGCACGTCTACATCCACCTGTGAGAAATCAGAATTTACGGTAAGGTCGAGATTCAGGGAGGGCGTCAGGCCGATCTTGATGTCTCCGCCTACCGACAGCTTGTTCCGTGTACCCCCGGGAGCCTGGTAATCTTTGATCACTTTGATGGCCGTATAGGGAATAACAGAAATATTGGTGCCGGGTGAAGGCCGGTCGGCATCCCATACCAGCATCCCGGTATAGGCAAGAGAAACCGAGGGCATCTGGCGGGGTACGGGTGCCCAGGATGATTTTTCCGAGATGCTCACATCCAGCCGGCTGAAATTCAGCCCCCAGGGCGATGCCCCGGTTTTGTAGCGTATACTTTTAAACGGGATGGCCGCCTCCCACACCCACCTGTCCTCGTAATTTTTTACGGCGCTCACCCAGCGGTTTTCCCACCCGGTGTCGGCTGTACCGCCGTCTGCCTGTTGGGCATCCCAGGGGGCTCCGGCGGCATTTGCCCCGAATACATAGCCGTTCGTCCTGTCGTCAAAAGGGTCTATGGTCATCAGGAAATTGTCGTTTTTCCCAAAAACAAAATCCCGTTTCATCGATTCTACGATGAAAGAACCCGGTATTTCCTTGTAATTGACTGCCAGGATGTACAGGTTGTTTTCGTCATACGTCATTTTTACCCGGGTAACGGCACGGGCATAGCCGGTATCTACAGGTGTGATCATGAAGAAGTTTTCAGCCGTTTGGGCCAGGGCCCAGGTTTCTTCATCATCAATGGCGTCAACTTTAACGGGCGAAACAGCCCTTTTTATGAAATATTTATAGTGTTCGTTGGGTTTCTGTGCATAGCCTGTTGTTATAAACGGGAGGAAGAACAGAATAACAAGGAGAAACCGGTGGTACATTTTAAAAGGGTTATTTGACCGGTAAAATTATACATAATCTGAAGAGTGGTGCAGATTATCTTCTGAAAAGTAATTCCCGGTATAATTTATTGCCCGTTTTGGCAGGAAACCGGAAATTTTACTAGGTATCATAAGCAGCCCGAAGCTATATTGCGGTCTATTCAGTTAAAGCCTTATGAGAAAAGCCGTTCTTGCTATTATGAGTTGTATGCTTTATGGAAACACTATAGCCCAGGAGGTCATTCCTTTGTATCCTGACGGCACCCCCGGTCTGAAAGCAGCCGGCGTAACCGAGCAGGCCCCGAAAACCGACGGCATCACCCGGATCTCCGGGGTTACCCGGCCCACCATTACCATTTACCGGCCCGGAAAGAAGACCACTGATGCGGCCGTGGTGATCTGTCCGGGCGGGGGGTACTCCATCCTGGCGTATGACCATGAAGGTACTGAGCTGGCCGAATGGTTCAATGCCCGCGGCATGACGGCCGTAGTGCTGAAATACCGCTTGCCAGAAAGAGAAAATTTTGATAACGTGAGCATCCGGCCGCTCCAGGATGCCCAGGCGGCCATCCGGTATGTACGCAAGCATGCAGGGCAATACGGCCTGGCCGGCGACAAGATCGGTATTATGGGCTTTTCAGCCGGCGGCCACCTCGCGGCTACGGCCTCCACGCTTTTTGATACCCAGGTAGGAGAAATAACCGACCCCACTGTCTCGGTACGCCCTGATTTTTCTTTGCTGATCTATCCTGTCATTTCTTTTGATGCAGCCATCACTCATGCCGGCTCAAAAGACAACCTTATCGGGAAAAATCCGTCAAAAGAAGACGAGGTCCGCTTTTCACCTGAAAAGCAGGTAAAAGCCGATACCCCGCCGGCGTTCCTGGTGTCTACTGCTGACGACTGGGTATCGCCCGAAAACTCCATTGCCTATTTCCTGGCCTGCCGCAAAAACAAAGTGCCTGTGGAAATGCATATTTATGAAAAGGGAGGCCACGGCTATGCCCTGAAAGACCATAACCTGGGTCCGGTGCAGTCGTGGCCGGACCGCATGGAAGACTGGCTGAAATCAAGAGGAATTTTAAAACCATGAAACCGGGCAACGGTGCAGAGTGTTTCGCACCGGCTTCGGAACGTTTACACATATGAAATAGCCATGAGCAGTCAGCTGTCAGAAGTCGGGCACACCGGGTGACGTATCACCAACCGGCCCATGAATAAGCGGTCTGCGGCTGACTGCTGATAGCTGAAGGCTGAAAGCTAAAATTTTATACAGATGAAAAAAAGCATACTGTTTTTATTGCTGGCTGTACCGGCCCTGGCACAAGACCCGGTGCAATACGTCAGCCCGCTGGTAGGTACCCAGTCCAAGCATTCCCTGTCTACCGGTAACACCTACCCGGCCATCGCATTGCCCTGGGGCATGAATTTCTGGACACCCCAGACCGGGAAAATGGGTGACGGCTGGACCTACACCTATGACGCCGACAAGATCCGCGGCTTTAAGCAGACCCATCAGCCCAGCCCGTGGATCAACGACTATGGCCAGTTCAGCATCATGCCCGTGGTAGGTAAGCCGGAATACAACCAGGACAAGCGCGCCAGCTGGTTTTCACACAAGGCAGAAAAAGCGCATCCGTATTACTACTCGGTTTACCTGGCTGATCACGATGTGGTAACGGAGATGGCCCCTACAGAACGGGCCGCTATGTTCCGCTTTACCTTTCCCGAAAACAAGAATTCTTACGTGGTGGCCGATGCTTTTGATAAAGGATCGTACGTAAAGATCATCCCGGAAGAAAACAAGATCATCGGTTATACTACCAAAAACAGCGGCGGGGTGCCTCAGAATTTCAAAAACTATTTTGTGATCACCTTCGATAAGCCGTTTACCTACAAAGCCACGGTTGCTGACAGCGTGCTGACCGAAAGCCGGAACGAGGTGCAGGCCGGGCACGCGTATGCGGTGATCGGCTTTTCTACCCGGAAAGGCGAGCAGGTGCACGCCCGGGTGGCTTCATCTTTCATTAGCTTTGAACAGGCAGAACAGAACCTGGAAGAGCTGGGGAAAGATTCGTTTGACCAGGTCACGGCCAAAGGAAAAGCACGCTGGAACGAGGTGCTGGGAAGAATACAGGTGAAAGACGAAAACACCGAAAAGCTGCGTACCTTTTACTCCTGCCTGTACCGCTCGCTGCTGTTCCCGAGAAGCTTTTACGAGATCAACGCGCAGGGCCAGGCCGTGCATTACAGCCCGTATAACGGGCAGGTGCTGCCGGGGTATATGTTTACAGACACCGGCTTCTGGGATACGTTCCGTTCGCTCTTTCCTTTCCTGAACCTGGTGTACCCGTCGATGAGTGTAAAAATGCAGGAAGGACTGATCAATGCCTACAAAGAGAGCGGTTTCCTGCCCGAATGGGCCAGCCCGGGGCACCGGGACTGCATGGTGGGGAACAATTCAGCCTCGGTGGTGGCAGATGCCTACCTGAAGGGGCTCAGGGGCTACGATATTGAAACGCTTTGGGAGGCCGTGGTGCACGGTGCCGCTAACGAACATCCGAAAATCAGCTCTACGGGCCGCAAGGGCGTAGCGTATTACAATGAGCTGGGGTATGTGCCGTATGATGTGAAGATCAATGAAAACGCCGCCCGTACCCTGGAGTACGCCTTTAACGACTGGTCGATATACCAATTGGGAAAAGCGCTGGGAAAACCTGAATCAGAGATCGGGATTTACGCCCAAAGAGCATTCAACTATAAAAATTTGTACGACAGGGAAACAGGCCTGATGCGGGGCAAAAACAAAAACGGGCAGTTCCAGGCTCCCTTTAACCCGCTGAAATGGGGCGATGCCTTTACCGAAGGCAACAGCTGGCACTACACCTGGTCGGTGTTTCATGACCCGCAGGGCCTGATTGACCTGATGGGCGGAAAGAAAAACTTTAACCACATGCTGGATTCGGTGTTTACCGTGCCCCCGCTTTTTGACGACAGCTACTACGGTTATGTAATTCATGAGATCAGGGAAATGCAGATCATGAACATGGGGAATTATGCCCACGGCAACCAGCCGGTGCAGCATATGATTTACCTGTATAACTATTCGGGAGAACCGTGGAAGGCCCAGTACCGGCTGCGCGAGGTGATGGATAAGCTGTACACTCCTTACCCCGACGGGTATTGCGGGGATGAAGATAACGGACAAACTTCCGCCTGGTATGTCTTCTCGGCCATGGGCTTCTACCCGGTTTGCCCGGGAACCGACGAATACGTGCTGGGCTCGCCACTGTTCAAAGAGGTGACCCTAAGCTTTGAAAACGGCAAAAAGCTGCGGCTCTCAGCGCCTGCCAATGCCGGAAATAAACCGTATGTGAGGTCTGTAAAGCTGAACGGCGTTAACCATACCCGGAACTACTTTACACACAAGCAGCTGCAGAGCGGCGGAACAGTGCTTTATGAAATGAGCAGCACACCGAATAAAAGCAGGGGTACGGCGGAGAAGGATTTCCCTTATTCCTTTTCTAAGGGCATGTAAGTTTTGTAAGCTCACGTAAGATTGTTAAAACCATATGAGGCATATAAGTCATAAAGGTTATCTTATATGGCTTATATGCCTCGTATAAGTCACGCAAATCTAAAGCCAATCTTATATGACTTACGTGACTCATATGGTTTAAACAATCTTATATGCCTCATATGGTTTTAACGAACTTAAATGAGCTTATATACCTTATTTATCATAACTTTGCGGAAAACCCGTTAAGATGGCAGCTTTCGAATTAACCAAAGACTACCTGGTAGCTATAGAAGAAGCTATTGAGACCAGGAATGTTGACTTCCTGACCCAGGAGCTGGAGGAGCATTTTCCTGCAGATATAGCCGCCATTTTATACGAGGTAAACGGGGAGCAGGCCCATTACCTGCTGCAGCTGCTCGATACCGAAAAAGGGGCGGAGGTACTTTCCAACATTGAAAAAGAAGACCTCAAAAAGTTCATCAAAGAGCAGTTTACGGTAGAAGAAATAGCCACGTACGTAAACCTCTTCGACTCGGATGATGCCGTGGATTTGCTCAACCAGCTGTCTATCGGTTTCCGGGAAAAAATCATTGCCCTGCTTGAAGACCGGGAGCAGGCCCGGTTCATCATTGACCTCATGCATTATCCCGAAGATGTGGCGGGCGGTCTGATGCAGAAAGAGCTGGTAAAAGTACGGCTCGGACAAACCGTGAGCGAATGCATTGAGGAGATCCGCGACCAGGCCGAAAACGTAGACAAGGTATATGCCGTATACGTGGTAGACGAGCACCAGATCCTGAAGGGCATTGTTTCGCTGAAGCAGTTGGTGCTGGCCCGGAGAAATACCCGTGTGGAAAATATTTTTGAAGAAGACATCGTCTATGTAGATACCACCAAGAGCGGCGATGAGGTGGCGCAGATCATGCAGAAATATGACCTGGAGGCCATCCCGGTAGTGAATGCACTCGGCCGCTTACTGGGGGTGATCATGATTGACGACGTGGTTGACTTTATTACCGATAAGGCGGAAGACGACATCCAGAAAATGGCCGGTATCACCGGGGAGGTGGAAGAAGACGACTCGGTATGGAAGCTGGCACAGTCGCGTATCCCCTGGCTGGTGGTAGGTGTATTCGGCAGCCTGATGGCCGCCACGGTGATCGGCTTTTTTGACTCCACGCTCTCCCAGATCACGGCGCTGTCTATGTTTATCCCGCTGATGGGTTCTACCGGCGGAAACGTGGGCATCCAGACCAGCTCGCTGATCGTGCAGTCGCTGGCCGAGAAATCAGCCCTGGAGATCGGTGTGTGGCAGAGGTTGTCAAAGGTAGCCAAAGTGGCGCTGATCAACGGCCTGGTAGTAGGAATCGTGGCGGGGATTTACGTGTTTGTACGGGGTGAAATGGGGTTGTTCTGGGTGGTATTCCTCTCGCTCATTTCGGTGGTTATTCTGGCCTCGTTTATGGGTACCATTACGCCGCTGATCCTGGATAAGCTGGGCGTAAACCCGGCCATTGCATCCGGCCCTTTTATTACCACGGCCAATGACCTCATCGGTATCGGTACATACTTTTTAATTGCATATAATCTTTTGGATCTTAAATGATTGCAGTCATTCAGCGGGTGACCGCCTCATCGGTCACTGTAAACGGGGAAGTTACGGGAAAGATAGGACAGGGCTTTACCGTTTTACTCGGAATAGCCGAAACGGATACGGAAGAAGACCTTCAATGGATAGCCAGGAAAATGCTGGGCATGCGGATTTTTTCGGATGATGAAGGGAAAATGAACCGTGACCTGCACGACATCAACGGCGATATCCTGCTGATTTCCCAGTTTACCCTGCTGGCCAATACCAAAAAGGGAAACAGGCCCTCTTTTATTGAAGCCGCACGCCCTGAAAAAGCCATACCGCTGTATGAACAAATGATTGCCGTACTTTCAGAAGGATTGGGAAAACCGGTGGCTACCGGCATCTTCGGGGCCGATATGAAGGTGTCTATTGAGAACGACGGCCCCGTAACAATTGTGATCGACAGCCAGGCCAGGCGCTGAGCTGCAAGCTGCTTCAAAGCAAAAAAGGTTGAGTACATCAGAATACCCAACCCCAAAAAACAAACAACAAAAAAACTTATAAAGATAAAGTTCCTTTCCGGGCAGCTTTAAGTATGGTTTTTTCCAGACCATTTTTGTTAATGGTACGGATCACACTGGTAGCTACTTTCAGTTCCACCCATACGCCTTCCGATTCCAGGAAGAATTTCTTGGTTTTCAGGTTAGGATAAAACTTGCGCTTTACTTTATTGTTAGCGTGAGAAACATGATTTCCTGTTCTTGTTCTCTTACCGCTCACTTGGCATACCTTAGACATAACACTATTAATTAAGTTCTTTTCAATCCATTTCGGGCTGCAAATATCCGAAGTTTTTTCTAAAAAAACAACCTCATTTCAATTAAATCTTAAAAATGAAAATCTTCCCTGTTGCTGAGGGCAATAAGAAGCCCCGGCAACCGGTTAATGAGAACACACCGGCCCACTTAATTGGTAAAAACGCCGTGGGGTATAACCGGAATTTCTTATTTTTGTTCTTATTAAATTTTTCAACCATGAAAAGAAAAGCAACTGCCGTCTGGAACGGTACCATCAAAGAGGGGAGCGGCCATATCACCACTGCCAGCACCGTATTAGACAAGACACAATACTCCTTCAACAGCCGCTTTGCGGATGGTGTGGGAACCAACCCCGAAGAATTGCTTGCCGCAGCGCATGCAGGGTGCTTCAGCATGAAATTATCGCTGGACCTCACCGAAGCCGGGTTTAAGCCCGAAAGCCTGGAGACCGAATCAACCGTTACGCTGGAAGACGGCAAAGTGGTGCTGTCGCGCTTGTCGCTGAAGGCAAAGGTGCCCGGTATCGGCGACGGAGATTTCCAGGAAATTGCCCGGAAGGCCAAAGATACCTGCCCCATCAGCGTGGCATTCAGCTTCCCGATTGAGCTGGAAGCTGTATTGCTCTGAGCAAACGAACGCAGATGAGGCAGATTGAACCGGCAGGCACAGCGATAGCCTGTACCGCCATACGGTCTGTGTCATCTGCGTTCACCTGATTTTGAGCTGTTTCCGCACCGGCAGCCTTTTCAGGGAAATATTGAATTTAGGGCGGCAGTTCAGCAGGATCTGCAGGTTATCTTCGTTTACCAGGTAATCAATATTTTCCACCTGTATCTCTTCAAAATTCAGGTGAAATTTCTCGCCTGAGCGCCCCTGGTTGATCGTATTGTTCAGGTAATCGGGCAGCTGGTTTACATATTTTCCTACATCCAGCACCACCTTTTGACGCATATATTCCAGCAGGTTATCTTTCAGGTTTTTATCCAGCAGGTTCACCAGGAGGTGATCGGTGTGCAGGTCGTAATCCAGCTCACGGATAGATAATACCCGGAGGTCGGCCATGTAAACAGGCTGGCCGACAATCGTGATGGTCCCTTCGGCCGTGCCTTCTACGGCCAGTTCCAGCACAATCTTTTCAGCCGCACCTCGCATGCAGATGTCTTTTACGGTCAGCCGCATAACCTTGTTCTCGTATTTGTATTGCCGGAGCAGGGTGGCCAGCCCGCCGTTAATATACGAAAGCGGTATGGTGGCCAGAACCTCCAGCCGGTTGGAGTCGGGAAGGGCACCTTTCAATGCATTGAACGGCGGCAGGGGCCGGATCTTCGTAAGACTGAGCGAGTCAATATGCACCAGGGCGCGTGTTTTTACGCCCATCCGGAAAAGAAAGCCTTTGCGGGTAACCTTTATGTCACCGGCCACGGTCTGGGGATCGATCTTAAAATACAGCAGCGAGGTGTCGTTTTTAAGAATGGGCATGGGCTTCTGCAGGTTGGTCCAGGTACGGTTCAATCCCTTTTCCAGGTTAACTTTTTCTTCCAGCGCCTTGTCGAGGGCATCGGTAAGCGCATTCATCTCTTTTTTCAGGATATGATCGGCAATAAACTGGATACCGATCTCGGCATTGCCAATGACCAGTTGCGGTTTCTTTATCCACTCGTAATTTTTCAATACCGATTTGGAAATGATATCCCAGTTGCGGTTGACATCGGGCTTGATATTCAGGTAGAGATCCAGCTCACCGGTCACCCGGCGGTGGCTGATGCGGCCTGATTTTTTCTCCTTGTCGGCAATGATCTCCACCTGGAGGGGAAAGGTAACATCCACCGAGTCACCGGTGGTTAGCAGGCGGATCCGCCGGGCTTTGGTCACCACCAGGCGCACACTGTCTTTGCCCGTTTCACGGGGGATATCCTTATCAACAATCACCTTCGCAAACTTCCTGTTCAGCCAGTCTTCCAGGTCAGAAGTAGGGTAGAAGATCGTAAAATAAAGGGTATTGTACCCGGCCTGAAGCGAATCGGTCAGGGGAGGGGCCTCGGCTATTGTTTTCTTTTCCTCTTTCCCGCATCCCAGTAGAGACAGGCAAAGCAACGCAATAAACAGGGGTGCGGGTCTCATTCACTTTTTTCTGATAAGGTACCGGAACGACCCCTAAGGTAATAAAAAAATGGAATTTAGCAGCAGAATTGGCTGTAAAATAAAGAAAGGACTTCGCAGGAAGCCCTTTCTGTTTTCAACTGTCTGGATCTTTATGCCGGAAAATACCGGTTTGGTTTCCTGGTGATGTGGTGTTACAAGACGTGTGATTTATTTCAGGATATATTTCACTCCTATTGTGAATTTACCAGCGGTGAATTGGCTTCCGTGGTTCAGGCGCCACCAGGGTTTCCAGTCAAAATGAAGTCCCAAAGGTACTTCCGGCAGCTTGAAATCGAGCCCGGCCTGTGGCCGGAGGCTGAATTCGGTATAATTACCGCCGTTGGTGTTGAATCCCAGCTGTGGCCCTATTCCCAGGTACCAGGCAAAAGCACGGGTCTCCGGGAAATTTTTAACGTATTGATAATCTGCACCGATATACATAAAATTGTAGTCGGAAAACATAACCTGGCCCTGTAAAGCGGCATTCGTTCCGAATACATGCTTTACCTGCGGCCCAAAAAGTGAAACTCCGTTTCCGACATCAATGCCCAGCCCTAAGGCGGTCCTGTAAGGTGTCTGGGCCATGGCAGTGGCGCTAATGATCATCAGGGCAATTGAAAATGCTGCTTTCTTCATGGGTGATGGTTTTGATACAAAGTAAAAGCAGGCGTATTAAAACGGGATTTAATTGGCCTTAAAAGAAAATTAAATTGCAGAAAGAGGCGGAGAGAAGGGGCTTCTGCTGTGCCTGAAAACAATCAAGAGAAGTGTGGGGATAAAAAAAGAGAGCTCTTAAAGCTCTCTGTAGGCCATTATGCCGCCGGTAACGTTGTGCACCTTGTCAAACCCTTCTGAAAGCAGGAGCTGCTTGGCACGGGCGCTCCGGGCGCCGCTGCGGCAGTGAATGTAGATGTCCTGTCCCCGCAGCGATTCCAGCTGATCCAGGCTGTCCGGCAGATCCCCCAGGGGAATCAGCGTGCCGCCCAGGTTATCTTCTTCGTACTCGTCCGGGTTCCTGACATCGATCAGGTTGATGGGCTCGTTGCCTTCCAGGAGCTTCTTCAGCTCTTCTACGGTAATATCAAAATTGGTTTCCATTCTCTATGTATTTAATTGCTGTTATTCTTCAATCGGACCTCCGCCGGCCGATACCCAGAGGTCTACCGGCGCACCTATCCTGATCTTGTTGTCAGGCCCGGAAGCCGGCCGCTGGCGGATCACCGACCCGGCCGGTGCCGAAGAGGGTTCCGTAATGATCTGGCCTACGGTAAGGCCCAGCCCGGTCAGCAGGATATCGGCTTCGTCCTGCTCCATACCCACCACATTCGGCACATCGATCTTCTGATCTGCATAGCCGTCACCTACCACAAAAATGATCTTGGAGCCTTTGGGGATCTCATCGCCCGGCATCAGCTCACGGTTACCCAGCTTTACTTTCAGGATGGTGTTCTCTTCGAGGGCGGGCACCTTCTCTTCTCCACCGAACTGAAGCCCCGAGCTGAGCAGCTGGTTTTGTGCGCTGAGCGAGGAGCGGCCGATGATATTGGGCAGTTTTACCAGCGGGGCCGAAACGGCCGCCACGGTCAGGAATATCTTGCGGTTAGATTTTACGTATGCCCCTGATTTGGGGTAATTGCTGATGATGCTGAGCGGTTTCAGACCGGCCACAAACTGCGAATCGGATACCTCGTAGTCGAGGTCGGCATCGTCAAGCGCCTCTTTGGCCTCGGCCAGGGTCAGTCCTTTTAATTCAGGCACCAGGATGGCCTCGCCGTGGTTGGTGCTCCAGGGCAGGTAAACAAAGAAGAATCCGAAAAATAAAATCAGGATAACACTCAGGATAATCCCCAAGTGGATAAGAACATCAGTTTTCGTGTTGGTACTGAATTTTGCCATGCTTTAGCATCAGGATTTATACGCCTGCAAATTAGTTTGATATTAACGAAAAAGCAATTTTTTTATTGAAAGGGTTGAAGCAGCCGCGCCACATATTTGCCGATAATATCAAACTCCAGGTTGACGGTATCGCCCGTTTCCAGGTCTTTGAGTCCGGTGTTTTCCCAGGTATAGGGGATAATGGCCACGCTGAACCTGCCCGGCTGTGAATTAAAGACCGTCAGGCTGATGCCGTTCACGCAAACAGAGCCTTTTTCCACGGTGACGTTGCCGGTAGAGGCATCGTATTCAAAATCGAGCAGCCAGCTGCCGTTCTGATCGGTAATGCCGGTGCAAATGCCGGTCTGGTCTACGTGCCCCTGCACAATGTGCCCGTCAAAACGGCCGTCGCTTTTCAGGCAGCGCTCCAGGTTTACCCGGTCGCCGGTTTTAAGCGTACCCAGGTTGGTCTTCAGAAGGGTTTCGCGGATGGCCGTAACCCGGTAGGTATCGCCGCCGGTTTCCTCTACAGTGAGGCACACGCCGTTGTGGCTGACGCTCTGGTCCACCTTCAGCTCACGGGCCAGCGGGCTTTCCAGCCGGAAACAGAGGCTGCTTCCCGATGGCGTTATTTCAGTTACCACGGCAGTGGTTTCTACTATTCCTGTAAACATGGTATATTTGTCAGATAAAATGCAAAAATAGTCGAAATGTTCAGGAATAAATTTGTTTTGGGAATAATCATCGCCGGAATTGCCGGTATCTTCTTCTATATGTTCAGCTCGGCCCCTACCTATGCCGAACGGGCCTTAAAAGACCGGGAAAAATACAAGACCACCATGCTGACCATGGAAGACAGCCCGCTGAAAAACAGCGACGGGATCCACTTCTTTGAACCCGACGAGAAATGGGTCATTGAAGCCGCCTTTACCCGGGCTGAGAAAAAGCAGGAATTCAGGGTGCAGATGACCGACTCTACCTTTGAAACCAGCCTGCTGGCCGGCTATGCAGCCGTTAAAATTGACGGGGAAACGTACAACCTGATGATTTTTGACGAAGGTGCCCAGTTCCTGCTGCCTTTCCGCGATGCTACCAACGGCCGGGAAACGTACGGCGGCGGCCGCTATATCAATATTGAGAAAGGGCAGCTCGTGGGAAAAAGACTGACCATTGATTTCAATAACAGTCATAATTTCTACTGTGCTTACAACGAAAAATATGTATGCCCTATTCCCCCGCGCGACAATGTTCTCCCGGTGGCTATCCGGGCAGGAGAATTGAATTTTAAATAATATTCTCCGTAAAATGAACAGGAGAGCGCCCGGGTATTTTCTGTCCCGGCTCGTATAACCCAATAAACAAGACAAGACCAATGGCAACAGACCAGCAGACCTTTGACAGCGGATATTCGGAAGTGAACGGGCTGAACATGTATTATGAAATTCACGGGCAGGGTAAGCCGCTTGTTTTGATCCACGGTGGCGGTTCTACCATTCCATCCAACTTCGGAAAGGTAATTCCTTTATTTGCGAAAAACAGGAAAGTCATTGCCGTTGAATTACAGGCACACGGACGAACCGGCGACAGGAACGCCGACCTGACGTTTGAACAGGATGCGGATGACGTGGCAGCGCTTCTCAACAACCTGAACATAGACAAAGCCGACTTTTTCGGCTTCAGCAATGGCGGCACAACCGCTTTGCAGATAGCCATCCGCCACCCCAAAATGGTCAATAAAACGATTATGGGCTCGGCCCTTGCCAAAAGAAACGGGGTTCCCGGGTGGTTTTGGGACTTCATGAAGCAGGCGAAGCTGGAAAATATGCCCGAAGCCCTGAAAGCTGCTTACCGGGAGGTTGCGCCCGATATAAGCGGTTTGCAGGTAATGCACGACAAAGATGCAAGGCGAATGGTCAATTTTAAAGACATTCCTGACGGGCAAATTATGGCTGTTACAGTGCCTGTTTTGATCATGATTGCGGATAAAGACGTTATTACACCCGAACACGCCATCGAATTGTGGAGGCAAATGGCCCATGCCGAATTGGCGATCATTCCGGGCGGACACGGAGAATATATCGGAGAGATCACGACCGTAACCCCCGATACGAAAGAAAGTGAATTTGTGGTACCGATGATCGAAAAGTTCCTGGACAAACCGAACCCGTAACCCCGGTTGACCGGGCCGTTTCCGGGTTCAAATGCCGCTTTACATGCCTGCCTTTTCCGGTGATCACGAATACCTGCGGAGTAATTCTTCCGTTTCTTCTTCCACACTCACGGCAGGGTAAGGCAAATGACACCTCCGGTACCAGTATTTTGCATTCCATTCATCACCCTCTATGCGATGCAGCAGGGCATGGATCCGGTCGTAATCCGGATGCTCCTCGTGCGCCTGGGCTATTTCATGGGCTTCATGCCAGCGGTTGTCACGAATGTAATGCAGGGCTTTCAGAAGCTCTTCTTTCATAAAAGGATTATATATTTCAAAATTTAGTGAAAATTCAGAAATATTATTTATTCCAGTATTTTCAAATATTATTGAAAGTTCAAATATTTTACGCCACTAAAATTATCGGAAAAGCTGATCAGGCGGGCCGGGTAACCGGTTTCTGCTTTACCGGCGTTGATTCCCAGTACCTCAGCAGGGAGTCCGCTGCTTTTATAAAGAGCTTCTTCCGGTGACAGGCCCAGGATCTTCATCCCGTTTACAACACAATCGGCCATAGAAATGGTAGCTCCGGCCAGGTTGCCGTCAGCATTGATGTAATCACCGTTAATCAGCTTTGCATCAAATTCTTCCCATTGAAAAGAAGTTTTGATATGGTTCTGGAAGAGGGCATCGGAAATAAAAAACAGCTTGTCTTTTTTCATCTGCAAAGCCAGCTGTACGGCTTCAAAGCGGGCGTGCACACCATCGGGTATTACCGGGGTATATACATGCTGAGCCATCAGTGCCGCACCGGTAAGCCCCGGTTCGCGGTGGTGAAAAGAAGACATGGCATTAAAGAGGTGCGTAATGAGGTTTACGCCCAGGGCAAAGGCTTCCATGGCACGGGCATAAGTGCAGTCAGAATGCCCCAGAGAGACCTTTATGCCGGCGTCCAGCAGCATTTTTATCTGGGAGTCGGTGAAATGTTCCGGGGCCAGGGTAATCATTTTGAGTACCGGGCCGCCGGCATCGATGATGTCGCGCAGGAGACGGTCATCCGGCACACGGATATACTTGGCCAGGTGGGCGCCGCGTTTTTTCACGGAAATAAAGGGCCCTTCAAGGTGCAGTCCTGCAATACCGGTGCCGGGATGCTCCCCAACATAGTTTCTGACGGTTTCCAGCGCGGCAAAAATGTTTTCGGGAGAAGAGGTGATCAGTGCCGGAAGCACATAGCCCACTCCGTTTTTCCGGGCGGCAAGCTCCATGTCTTCCAGGGCTTCAGCGGTAGGGTTGGCCGTAAAGTGATACTGCTCCCCGCCGTTGATATGGATATCCACGAGGGCCGGTGCCAGGTTTTCGTAGTTAAAATCATGGCCGGCATAGGGGGCCACTTCACGGATGATCCCGTTCTCAATTTTTATTTTTTGCTTATGCAGCAGCTTCCCCGAAGTATAGAGGTGTCTGGCGGTAATTTCCATCCTGGTTTGAAATAGAATGCAAGTATAATCAATTATCGGTTACCGATCACGTTTCAGGGTCTTCGGGTGAGCGGGCTTTCATGAGTCCGAGCATCATAACCAGCGCGCTCAGCACAATAACCTGGATAAGGAGCGATTTGCTGGCCAGGTCGGTCTGTTTGGAGACAGGTACCGACAGGTAAAGCAGAATAGTGATGAGTCCTCTGGGGGCCAGGTAGAGCAGCGGATTGAGCGGCAACCGGAACAGCCGGAGGAAGAGGGCTCTGAAGATAAAAATTCCTGCAGTGATTGCTACCGCCCAAACCATGCTGGAGGGATTCAGTATTTCCTCCCGTTCCAGCAAAAAACCGAAAAGAATAAAGAAGGAAGCACGGACAAGGAAGGCGAATTCACCCGTCAGCTCCCTGAATTTGGCCACTTCTTTGCTGAAGCTCAGGGGATTGAACCGGCGGATAAATTTATAATGCCGGAGCTCATCGATATTCTCCAGGAATAAGCCGAACAGCAGGATAAACAGCAGGGCCGGAAGGTGATAGATCTTGGATAAGAAATAAATCAGCACCACAATAAGGATGATAGGGGCAAACTTGATGTGGTGTTTAATGCTGTTAAGAAAATAGGCCAGTGCCAGGGTAGCTACAAATGAGATGACCAGCATGAGTACGATCTGGCCTCCGAAATGCCACCAGGTGCCGGTTCCGATGTGGTCATTCTCGGTAACAAAATTAAAAAACAATACACCGAAAATATCGGAGAAGCTGCTTTCATAGGTGACAAAAGACCGGTCTCCCTTTGAAAGATTACGGGCGCTGGGTATGGCAATAGAGCTGCTGATGACGGCAAAAGGAATAGCGCAGCTCAGGGCATTTTTAAACGAAGTATCTCCGAAATACCAGAATGCCCAGGCCAGGCTGAAGCTGATGGCCAGCATGGGTAAAAGGGCTACCAGCATCGACTTCCGGATAAAGGGCAGCTTACTCCTGTCCAGCTGCAGCTCCAGGGCTCCTTCCAGTACAATCAGGATCAGGCCCACCGTTCCGAGAACAGGCAGAATAGGTGATAGATCAGGGATAGACAAGTGCAGCAGCAGGCTGGCTACTTTTACAATATAACCCAGGGCCAGCAGCAGTATAACGGCCGGTATCTTCGTTTTTGAGGAGGTAATATCAAAAACGTATGCCATCAGCATAAGAATACACAGGGTAATGGTAATTCCGGTCGACATAGGAGAATTAAACGGGTTTGTTTGCTGACGGAAGCTACAAAAAAAGTAAAGCCTGCCCATATCTGCAAACTTTATTTCAGGTAAATACCTGTGTTTTACTCCTGAACCTTGTGTAATTTTGTACTTTAAACGTGAATGAATGAATATGCCCGTCGACTTTTCGAAGATCCCGTCGCCCGCTTATGTGCTGGAAGAAAGCCTGTTAAAAAGAAACCTGGAGCTGATCCGCCGCGTACAGGAGCAGTCGGGTGCAACGATCATCGTGGCGCTGAAAGGATTTTCCATGTATAAGATGTTCCCGATGGTAAAAGAATACCTTTCGGGTGCTACAGCCAGCTCGCTGAATGAGGCCCGCCTGATTGTGGAAGAGATGGGTTGTGAGGCACACACGTACTGCCCGGCCTATAAGGAAGAAGAATTTAACGAGATGATGGAGTACAGCTCCCACCTGACCTTCAACTCGCTCAGCCAGTATGCGCTGTACAAAGACCGGGTGCTGGGTTTCCGGAAGAAGATATCCATGGGTCTGCGCATCAATCCCGAATATGCCGAAGTGGAGACCGATATGTATAACCCGGCCGTCAGGGGCTCGCGCCTGGGCATTACCCGCAATCTCCTGGGCGATACCCTGCCGGAAGGTATAGAAGGCATTCATTCGCATACCCTGTGTGAGAACGACTCGTACGTGCTGGAACGTACCCTGGTGCATATCGAAGAAAAATTCGGCAACCTGCTGCACCAGGCCAAATGGCTGAACCTGGGTGGCGGGCACCTGATGACCCGGGCCGGTTATGATCACGAACACCTGATAGGGCTGATCCGGCGCCTGAGAAACAAATATAACCTGGAAGTGATCCTGGAGCCGGGGTCAGCCATTGCCTGGGAAACGGGCTTTTTACGCAGCAAAGTGCTGGACATTGTGGATTCGCTGGGCATCCGGGTGGCCATCCTGGATACCTCCTTTGCCGCTCATATGCCCGATACGCTGGAAATGCCCTATAAGCCCAAAGTATGGGGTGCAGAATCTGAAGCCGTAGAAGGCAAATACGTTTACCGCCTGGGTGGCATGACCTGCCTGGCCGGCGATTACATGAGCGAATATTCCTTTGACGCCCCCCTGAAAGTAGGCGATACCGTGGTTTTCAACGATATGATCCACTATACCATGGTGAAAACCACTACCTTTAACGGCGTAGGCCTGCCGGCCATTGGTATTATCCGCGAGAACGGCGAATTTGAGCTGTTTAAGTCGTTCGGATATGAAACATTTAAGGATAGGATATGACCCTGAAACAACGCTACGCCGGAGTAATTGAATATTTTGAGCAGCACATGCCGCACCCGGAGACGGAGTTGTATTACCGGAATCCCTATGAGCTGCTGGTGGCCGTTATTCTATCGGCGCAATGTACCGATAAGCGGGTAAACATGGTTACCCCCGCCCTGTTTGAACGCTACCCTGACGCCCGTATACTTTCCAGAGCCGAGCCGGAACAGGTGTTTGAGTATATCCGGAGCATTTCTTACCCCAACAATAAAGCAAAGCACCTGGTGGGTATGGCGCAGATGCTGGTGAATGATTTCAATAACGAAGTACCGGATACCATAGAAAAGCTGGTAAAGATGCCGGGTGTAGGGCGTAAAACAGCCAATGTGATCGCTTCTGTGATCCATAATCTGCCGGCCATGGCCGTTGATACGCATGTATTCCGGGTATCGCACCGCCTCGGCCTGGTTTCGCTAAAAGCAAAAACCCCCTTGCTCGTAGAAAAAGAGCTGGTAGCCCATCTATCGGCAGACGTCATTCCCAGGGCCCATCACTGGCTCATTCTCCACGGCCGGTACACCTGCATGGCCCGGAATCCCCAATGCCAGGTGTGTGGCATAACGCATCTGTGTCAGTCTTACCCCATCATTCAGCGCGAAGGAGTGGCTGTGGCAGACAGCAGGCTACCGAAGATAAGTTAAAAGTTAAAAGTGAAAAACTAAAAGTTGCGGAACATTTTACTATATAATATGGAAATGTACCTTAACTTTTCACTTTTAACTCACCGTTTCCTGCGTTGCCATATACGCCATCAGCCCCGGCCCTACCTCCAGCGCGGCCTCGTCAATATCAAACGTAGGGGTATGTACGCCGGAAACGATTCCTCGGGCTTCGTTTCGGGTACCCAGGCGGTAGAAGCTGGCATCCGTGATCTGGCTGTAGAAAGCGAAATCTTCACCCGCCAGCCACAAATCGAGGTCTACAATGTTTTCCGGACCCACATATTCGGTTGCATGCCGGCGTATTCTCCGGGTAAGTTCAGGATGATTCTGAAGGAAAGGATAACCTTTTACGATCCAGAATTCGCAGCGGGCTCCCATGGCATCGGCTATGCCTTCGGCCATTTTCCTCATTTTTTCCAGGCCTTCTGCCCGCCATTCTTCGTTCATGCAGCGGAAAGTACCTTCTATATATACTTCGCCGGGAATGATATTGGTGGCACCCTCGGCTATCATTTTCCCGAAGGTCAGTACCGAAGGGTAGGAGGGATTCCGGTTCCGGGAGATGATCTGCTGCAGGCTGACAATAATGTTGGAAGCGATAACCACGGGGTCAACGGTCATGTGCGGCGCGGCACCGTGTCCGCCCTTGCCGTGCACACGCATATAAATTTCGTCAGTGCTGGCCATGTACATGCCTTCGCGGAAGCCGATCTTCCCTGCAGGGATATTGGGCGCTACGTGTTGCCCGATGATCCGGTCTACTTTCGGTTGCTGCAGTACGCCTTCGCGGATCATCATGGAGGCCCCTCCGGGTGCTTTTTCTTCGCCCGGCTGAAAAATGAGCTTGATGGTTCCTTCCAGCTCATGGCTGATGCCGTGCAGGATACGCGCGGTAGTGAGCAGCGATGAGGTATGCACATCGTGCCCGCAGGCATGCATCACACCGGGATTTTGCGAGCGATACGGCACTTCATTCTGCTCCAGGATAGGCAGGGCATCCATATCGGCCCGTAATGCAATAACCCTGCTGTCAGGATTTTCTCCTTTTACCAGGGCCACGACCCCCGTACCGGCCACTCCCTCCCGGGGAGTTAGTCCTATGGCACGCAACTCAGCGGCCACAAACGCCGAGGTCTTTTTTTCTTCGAACGACAGTTCGGGGTTCTGATGCAGGTGATGCCGGTTTTTAACGGTATCGGGGAAATATTCTTTGGAAAGAGATTTTATTTTTTCAAGCATTGCCTTGCGCTTTTTCATGCAAATCTAATATATTTATCACTTTTGGCGCCTCTTTTGCGTTGTATTATAATAAACGAGAATAAATGAAGCAATGGAGTGTAGTGGTACTTCTTCTGCTGGGTGCGGGTCCGGTTTTTTCGCAAAGTAAGAAAATTAACTGGATGACCCTGGAGGAGGCATTTACCAAAACCCAGGCAGAACCCCGCAAGATACTGATTGATGTATATACCGACTGGTGCGGCTGGTGTAAGGTAATGGACCAGAAGACTTTTACCAACGAGAAAGTGGTGGATTATGTGAACCGGAATTACTATGCGGTTAAATTTAATGCCGAAAGCCGCAAAGATGTAAAGCTCGGCGACAAGGTTTACAGGTTTGATGCGGCTAACCGGGCCCACGGGGCGGCCATTGCGCTGCTAGAGGGCAAAATGAGCTATCCCAGCATTGTTTACCTCGATGAAAAGTTTAATATGATTCAGCCGGTACCCGGCTATATGGAGGCCAGGCCTTTCCACCAGGTCATTACCTTTATCGGGGGCAACCATTATAAAAACGAGCCGTTTGAAGCTTTCAAGACGGGTACGTATGCTAAAACGTACAAGTAACGGAGGTGTGCGGATTTAAAAAAACAGATGACGCAGAATTTACCGGCATTGCCCGTTGAATCTGCGTCATCTGCGTTTTGTGCCGGTTATTTATTTCCGGTATAAAACCTCTTTTACTGCTTTCACCGTGCGTTCCACGTTAGGAAGCGTAGCTTCAATCAGCGTGGGGGCATAGTGTAACGGGATATCCATGCTGTTTACACGGATCACCGGGGCATCGAGGTAATCAAAAGCATTTCTTTGCAGGTGGTAGCTGATTTCGCTTGAGATAGCAGCCAGAGGCCATGCTTCTTCTACTACCACGCAGCGGTTGGTTTTCTTCACCGAGTTCACTACGGTGGCATAATCGATAGGCCGAACGGTGCGCAGGTCGATCAGCTCCACGCTGATGCCTTCTTTTTGCAGCTGCTCTACCGCCGGTTTAACCACGCGCGGAATCATCTTACCGAAAGAAACAAGCGTAACGTCACTTCCTTCCTGGATCACATGGGCCTGTCCCAGCGGAATCAGGTATTCGCCTTCAGGCACTTCTCCCTTGTCACCGTACATCTGCTCCGACTCCATAAAAATAACCGGGTCATTGTCCCGGATCGACGACTTCAGAAGTCCTTTGACATCGTACGGATTGGAAGGAACCACCACTTTCAGGCCGGGAGTATTGGCATACCAGTTCTCGAAGTTCTGCGAGTGCTGGGCGCCCAGCTGGCCGGCATTTCCGGTAGGCCCGCGGAAAACAATGGGGCAGGAGTATTGTCCGGCTGACATTGCCATCACCTTGGCCGCACTGTTGATAATCTGGTCTATGGCAACCAATGAAAAGTTAAAGGTCATAAACTCAATGATAGGCCGGCAGCCGTTCATGGCAGCCCCTACACCTATACCGCCGAAACCAAGCTCAGCGATGGGCGTGTCAATAACCCGCTTAGGGCCGAACTCGTCCAGCATTCCCTGGCTGGCCTTGTAAGCACCATTATATTCTGCTACCTCTTCACCCATTAAAAAAACCGTTTCGTCTCTACGCATTTCTTCTGTCATAGCTTCTTTAACGGCATCTCGGAATTGAATTTCTCTCATATTAAACTTTTTGAAGGATTCTACCTCTGTAATGGGTACAAAAATAATGTATGCGGGCCAAATAAGAAAATGATTTTTTATGGAAGTCCTTAACAACAGATGTCTGCTGATATGTCCTGTACGGATAATAATCCCGTGCGGTTAAAAAAAAAGGACTGGAGCAATTGCCCCAGCCTTTCCCGCTACTAAATCCACACAACTTTTATCTTTAAACCTTAACTCCTTACAGAGTATCGGTTGCATTATCATTTTGACATTGCAAATGTAACAGCTTTTTGGAATTAAAAAAAAGTACAAAACGTATTTTTTTTGAAAATTATCTCTAACCGGGTTTTTTTCAGTCGAAAAATATAAACTCTACATAATTAATATACTGTTAATAAGAGGGGTGTAATAGTAAATATCTCTCAAATGCGAACTTTTTATATCGAAAAAAAATATTATATTTTTTGAGGAATTTGCGGAATCAAAACTTATTCTCCTCTTTTCGAAGTCATTTTCCGGTCAGGTTGATCACTAAAAAGGGAACCCCGGCAGCCTGTTGAGCAGCTGTTTTTTTGTACCTTTGCCGCATGAAGACATTAGAAGATCTTGGGGAGTTCGGCCTGATCGAACATATAAAGGAGAAAACCGTTATCCGGAATGCCAGCTCAGTCAACGGGATAGGAGATGATGCCGCGGTGATAGACCGGGGCGATCATTACGGACTTCTTTCTACCGATCTGCTGATAGAAGGCGTTCATTTTGACTTATCGTATGCTCCCTTAAAGCATCTGGGGTATAAGGCCGTGGCCGTGAATGTTTCAGACATTGCCGCCATGAACGGTATTCCCCGGCAGGTAACGGTGTCTCTGGGACTGAGCAATCGTTTCGGTCTGGAAGCCATTGACGAGCTGTACGAGGGCATTCACCTGGCCTGCGAGGCTTACCAGGTAGACCTGGTGGGAGGCGATACTTCTGCCAGCCGCTCGGGGCTGGTCATATCGGTGTCGGTATTCGGTGAGGCGGCAGCTGAAAAGATCACTTTGCGCAGCGGCTCACGCGAGAACGATATCGTGTGCGTTACCGGAGACCTGGGTGCGGCTTATATGGGGCTGCAGGTGCTGGAAAGAGAAAAGCAGGAGTTCCTGGCCAATCCGAACATGGTACCCCGTATAGAAGACAAATCGTATATAGTAGGCCGGCAGCTGAAGCCGGAGGCCCGGATGGACATTATTCACGAGCTGGCGGAAAAAGACGTGGTGCCTACTTCCATGATTGATATTTCTGACGGACTGGCCTCTGAGATTCTTCACCTCTCGCGGCAGTCGGGCAACGGCTTTACCGTTTTCTTTGAGAATATTCCTATCGAAAATATAACCCTGGAAACCAGTACCGAGCTCAATATCAACCCGGTAGTGGCTGTAGTAAACGGGGGAGAAGACTATGAGCTGCTGATGACCATACGCCAGGAAGATTTCGAAAAAATCAAAGCTATCACTGACATTACGCCCATCGGCTTTGTGAACAACGAAAAAGAAAACTGGCTGGTGCTGAACTCCGGTGAACGTACGCGCATTACGGCGCCCGGCTGGAAATAACCGCCGGGGTAAGATTTTTTTTCGGGTTGAGAAATTGTGGCATGATTTTAGATTATGCTGCCTTTTCCCTGAAACGCGCATAAGCACCTGTTTTCCTGAAATTTCCCTTTCCCGGCAGGGAGTTGCCCTGCCTTTCCCGGTTGTTTGCCGGGGCTCCTCCTGTAGCTTCTTTTTATTCTGTTCTTTCTTGTAAGTGTACTGTAAAATTCTTATAATCATGAACTTATATGATTTCTGCAGGGCATATCCGGGAATGTGCGGGCCGGCAGGCCGGTTCTCCGGAAGATACAGCAGCAGTTCCGGCCGGATTATTTTGCAGGGAACGGGCCATGACCGGTAACGGGATTTGAAAAAACGGCTTACTTTTTGCAGATACTAACAAGGTAGGGGCATTGCTCCTGTTGCGGATAGAATTAAGTCGCTAAAATACATAATTTATGAATCACGTTTTTACATACCAGTTTCAACCGGACAAAAAGGCTTTTTCTTTGCTGAAATCAGCCTTAGGCCTGTTGCTGTTCATTTTCTTCCTGCCGGCTGCGGCGCAAAAGGCTCCCTCAAACTTTGTAACGACCCAGGTGGGCGTAACCCCTTATTCGTATACCATTAACGGATACGGTCCGGATAACGGTACCAATTACTATACGAATACGGAATTTAATGTGAATTTCGGAAAGGAAAATGCCGGTGCGAATGGTTTTAACCGGGTGATCAGCAGCTTCCAGGTAGACGGCCGGACCTACGTTCGGGGTGAGCAGGGAAATACGCCTTTCACCAAAGTGGTGCTGAAGCGAATTGATAACTCGGTAGCGGGGAACAAAGCTACAGCCTTTTTTGAAGTGGCAGAAGACCCGGCAAACAATACACTGTACCTGGCCCCCGATTATGTAAATGAAGTGGAAGGACTGATCAACAGCTATGTGTTTAACCGGGGTTCGGACAACGTATTTTCCAACAACGGCCAGACGCACAATAACGTGGAGCGGATTGACCTCATTTTTGAAAACGGGATCAAAGCACCTTCCAATGCCACCATGCTTAACCGCTCAGGTATACTGATCATGGAGCGGGGCGGTAACGATTCATTTAAATTTGCCCTTATCAAGTCACTTTCCGGTGGGGGAGATAAGCAGGTAACCGGCCTCGGTGACCTGAAAACGGCCGATAAAACAACCGCCTGGGGCGGAACCGATGCTTCGTTTAAGTCGGTTGTATTTCAAAGAGACGGCGGAGAATCCGGTAACCTGAAACCCAGCCAGCTGCTGGGAGCACAAACAGTATACGGAACCTTCATCAGCCTGCAGGACCTGGGTGTGGGTGCCGATGAAATGTTTTACGGGATCAGTCTTTTTGCCAATGACGTAACATCAACCGGTGACGGACAGAACCTGGTGGACCTTTCAGCCGGTTTCCCGACGGAGACCGACGGAACCTCAGACGGCGGCCTGGATTTTATGGCCGGCGGCGGCTTCTTTATGTTAGCGAACAATGTGGGCGGCCGGATATTTCACGATGCCGCACCTGATCCGTCAACCATTAATGCGCATACCGGCGGACAAGACGGCTCGCTGGTAAACGGACTGCAGCTGTATGTTTCCCTAACCGATATGGCAGGGAATGTGCTGGCTACCGTTCCCGTAGAAAACGGGGGCTATACATTTTATGACATAGAAGACGGTAACTATAAAGTGGTGCTGCACACCCAGGCCGGAGGGTCGGCCACTTCTGACCTGCCTTCAGGTTGGTATTCAACCGGTGAAGGGGCTAACGGTACCAAAGACGGTACCACAGACGGGATTCTTTCTCTTTCTGTTCCGGCAACAGGCAGCGGAAACCTCATCATGAATAACTTCGGGATCAATTCCAGAATCAGGGCCAATGATGACGACTTCGGGTCAAGAAACTCTATCGTGACGTATACCACACCCGGCGCCGTTTTTACCAACGATACCCTGAACAATGCCCCGGTAGATCCGGCGCAGGTGATTCTTAAAGTAAACGGTACCGAGGTAACGGCTGCGGTAGCGCTGAAAGACAGTGTGAGCGGTGTTGATGTACCTGGCGTGAAGCTGAATCCTGACGGTACCGTAACGGTAGACGCAGGTACGCCTTCGGGTACATATACCCTGACGTACACCCTTTGCGACAAAGCCGTGCCTACTGTTTGTGATGACGCCGTTATCCTGATCCGGGTGGAAGACGCAACAGCCATTGATGCCGATAACGATGATTTTGGAACCGTTACCTCTGCGGTAACCTATACCACACCTGCAACTGTATTTGCCAACGACTCGCTGAACAATGTTCCGGTAGATCCTTCGCTGATCATCTTTAAAGTGAACGGTGCGGAAGTGACAGCTGCCGTAGCGCTGAAAGACAGTGTGAGCGGTGCTGATGTACCCGGTGTGAAGCTGAATCCTGACGGTACGGTAACCGTAGAAGCAGGCACTCCTCCGGGAACCTACACGCTGCCGTATACCATTTGCGAGCGGGCTGATGCAGGCAACTGCGACGATGCCGTTATCCTGATCCGGGTAAAAGAAGAAGCCCCGATAAAAGCAGACGATGACGACTTCGGAACCGTCAGCTCAGAGGTGGAGTACACTACTCCGGGAGCTGTTTTTGCCAATGATTCGCTGAACAATGCCCCGGTAAATCCTTCGGAAATAACGTTTAAGGTAAACGGTACGGAAGTGACGGCTGCGGTAGCGCTGAAAGACAGTGTGAGCGGTACGGAAGTACCCGGTGTGAAGCTGAATCCTGACGGTACGGTAACCGTAGAAGCGGGCACTCCTTCAGGTACCTACACGCTGCCGTATACCATCTGCGAAAAAGCCAACCCGGCCAACTGCGACGAGGCCGCTATCGTGATCAGGGTAGGGGCATTTGACCTGGCGCTTCGTAAAACGGTAAAAGCCGGTCAGAAGGCCGTGTTTAAAGAAGGCGATGAAGTGACATTTGTAATTACGGTGACCAATGAGGGTACAGTGGATGCTACTGATGTGGAAGTAGTAGATTATGTGCCTGAAGGACTGGAGCTGATCAGCAGCGACTGGACCCTTACCGACGGTAAAGCCAGGCTGGTGACCCCGGTACCGGCATTGCCTGCAGGGCAGGAGATCAGCCTGGAGATTACCTTCAAGGTGGGTACAAATGCCAAAGCGTCTATCCGGAATGCAGCAGAAATCAGCGCCGCCAAGGGTGGAAAAGATATAGATTCGGTATTTGACGAAGACCGGAATAACGATGAGCCGGGAGAAGATGATTTCGATACTTCGCTCATCACGATATGTAAAAAAGGCGGGAATTGCCTGCCGGTGAAGACTACCCGGATCAGGTAATACATTACTCGGCCGGTAACGGGAGAGCGGACGCTGAATAAACAGTGTCCGCTTTTTTTTCATTCCAACCATTTGCACCTGTTTTTAGTCTTATAAAAAAGAGGGCTTTCCGGTGCGGGAAATGAAAAAAAACGGCCTCTTCAGCAATGTAAGCAGGCCTGAAATAAGATTTAACGAAATTTTAAGCCACCCCCTTTTTTTATATCGTTTTAATTCAGCCCGGCGGAGAGGGGTTTCTCCCCGTTTCCCCAGGGGCATGAAATCCTTTTATCTTCAGTAAAATCCGGTTTCCTGAGGCTTCTGCGGCCTTTTTTTCTGCTTAATTTGACCTTAAAAAATGAACCTGCAGTATGGGCGGGCAAGCCTGTCTCAGCAGGGGGGATTTGGAGGTAATTACCTGGCTACGGTACCTTTGCACTATCAAAAAACTTTAAACCAGTATCAATCATGAAAAAGTCAATTTTAGTGTTCGGCCTCATTTTGGGAATGAACAGCCTGTTTGCACAAACCACTACCTCTATCGGTCCGATGATCGGATTCAACTCTTCTGTTTATAAGGGCGATATCTCAACGGAGAAATGGAAGTCGCCCGACCTGAATGTAGGTCTTTTTCTGAACCATTCGAAAAATGATTTCTTTGGAATCCGCCTGGAAGCGCTATATTCTTCTATGGGAACGGCCTTTAACAACTCTCCTGAAATAATTAAAGCCGGGTACATCCAGGTACCCGTTTACGGGGTGGCCTATCTCGGGAAAAAAGGATCTGCCGTACGGCCGAAGCTGATGGCCGGCCCATACATAGGCTTCCTGACCAATGTGGGCGGTACCAAGGTTAACCTGAATAAAGACGACTATAACAAAGTAGACTTTGGACTGAAAGGAGCGGCCGGTGCCAATATCCGCCTGTCAAGAGAAATATGGCTGAATGCCGACCTGTATTACGGGTTGGGCCTGGCCGATATGTACAAGTCGAAGACCGATGTTTACAATCACTCCTGGGGGATCAATGCCGGGGTGAGCTTCCCGGTGAAGTAAAAAGCAGGTAGTGCAAAAAAGGCTGCTTCCCTGAAGAGGGAAGCAGCCTTTTGCATTTATCAGGATTGCAATAATGGTTGCACAAGAGGTTGAAAATGGAGTTGAATTAAATGCAGTTTTTGGGATGGAGAAAACAAATATTGAATTTCAGAACATCAGATATCTATAGATTATTTGTATATTTACTAGCAGTAATAAATGCATTTATGAAATATAGCGAGAAAAAGACGGAATATCTTACAAAAAGATTGGTGGCTAGGCAGTCTAAAATTGCATTTAGAGAAAAAGCGCAGAATGCGATGTTGCTTGTGGGGCATACGATAGTTGTAGAAAACGGTTGGGTAGTTAAGAAATCGAAAGATGGCAGGGAGATCAGAGTAAGAGAAATAAATAACACAACACCCCATAAAAGAAAACTTGTTCTGGACTAATGAGTAAACGGATCCGGATATTTGCAGGGCCAAACGGTTCGGGTAAGACTACAATTATTAATCAAATACGGGATTATAAAGTTAACGATGAACGCTCTCTTGATTTTGGTATTTATATAAATGCTGATGATATCGTCGTTAAGTTGCGCGAGAGCCAGTGTGATATTTCAGATTATGAAATAGTATTCGATAAGGAAGAGTTTGACGAGATAGTCCGGAATACAGGCCTGATCAATGAGGAGTTTAATTTCCAGAGATTTTCTGAGTGTTTAATTTATACGGGAAATACCATTTCCATTGATCATGGGAATGCCGGGAAAGCGGAAGATAACGCATACGAGAGAATCGCGCAAATACTTGCAGACTACCTCAGGAATAAGTTGTTAAATTCAGAAAAGAAATTCTCTTTTGAAACTGTATTCTCTCATGAAGGGAAAGTGAGGTTTATCCGGGAAGCAAAAGAAGCGGGATATAAAGTCTATTTGTATTTTGTTGCAACAGAAGACCCGGAAGTCAATATTTACAGGGTAAAACAGGTTCGGGTAAAGCAAAACGGCCATGATGTGCCGGAAGACAAAATAAGAAGCAGGTATTACCGGTCATTGGAGTTGCTTCATGAAGCAGCGCAATATTGCTACCAGGTTTTCTTCTTTGACAACTCCAAAGACGGAAATACGGATGGGATGTTTGCCCATTTTAAGCTTAATGCAGATGGAGTGAAAATCTGGGACGATATAGAGGAAGAACGTGTTCCCCAATGGTTTTACAAGTATTACTCCGATAAAAACCAGTAAGGAATCCAATTCTTCAGATAACTCCTTACCGGTTCTCTTCACACCATTTCCTTGCGTTTACAAAGGCTTCTATCCAGGGAGAAACCTCATCCTTTCTTCCGGCAGGATAAGAGGCCCAGTTCCATTGAAATGCAGAACGCTCAATATGCGGCATGGTCACCAGGTGGCGGCCGGTGGTATCACACATCATAGCGGTGTTGTAATCCGAGCCGTTCGGGTTATGGGGATATTCCCCGTACGCATATTTCGCTACAATATGGTATTGGTCTTCCTGCGCCGGTAAGCGGAATTTTCCTTCTCCGTGCGAGATCCATACGCCGAGGGTAGTGCCTGCCAGGGTCTTCAGCATAACCGAATGGTTGTCCTGCACGTTAACCGAAACAAAACCGCATTCATGTTTTCCGGATGTATTGTAATGCATTTTGCCGTGTTCGGAATGATCCGGGTTGATCAGTTCCAGCTCCATAAAAAGCTGGCACCCGTTACAGATGCCCACGGAGAGGGTATCGGGGCGGGCAAAGAAATTGTGGAGGGCTTTTTTGGCTTTCTCATTGTAGAGGAACGCCCCTGCCCAGCCTTTTGCCGATCCCAGCACATCTGAATTGGAGAACCCGCCTACCGCACCGATAAACTGGATGTCTTCGAGGGTTTCCCGGCCCGAGATCAGGTCGGTCATGTGTACATCCTTCACATCAAAGCCGGCCAGGTACATGGCATTGGCCATTTCACGTTCGGAATTGGAGCCTTTTTCACGGATGATAGCGGCTTTCGGGCGCGGTGCGGCCGGGTCTATCTCCGGCTTTTTGCCCGTGAAATGACCCGGGAAGGTAAATTGCAGCACCTGCTCTTTGTAATTTTTAAAGCGTTCGTCGGCCATCCCGTTTTTCGACTGCCGCCGGTCCAGAAGGTAAGAAGTGGTATACCAGGTATCGCGGGTAGCTGCCACAGCGAAGCTGAAAGAGTCTGCCCGGTTCCGGAAGGTAGCTTCCGCGCCTTCTTTCGCCGTTCCGATCTTCACTGCTTCTATTCCCGCGTTCCGGAGGGCTGCTTCAAAGACCGCATCTTCAGTGGCCTGCAGCACCACGGCAATGTTTTCATTGAAGAAGGCCTTTACGGTATCGTTTTCACCCAGTCCTGAAAGGTCGTAATCGGCCGCCAGGTTCGCATCAGCAAAACACATTTCAAGCAGGGTAGTGATCAAACCGCCCGAGCCCACATCGTGCCCGGCGGCAATCAGATCGTTGCTGATCAGCTCCTGGATGGCATTGAAAGCCCTGGCGAAATACGCTGGATCGGTGATGGTCGGTACTTCGTCGCCGATCCGGTTACAGATCTGGGCAAAAGAGGAGCCGCCCAGCTTGAAGGTATCTTTCGATAAATTAATATAGTAGACTGAACCTGCATTTTTGTGTAAAACGGGTTCAATTACCTTACGGATGTCAGAGCAGTTACCCGCAGCAGAAATGATGACCGTTCCGGGAGCAATTACACTTTCTCCGTTGGGGTATTTCTGTTTCATGGAAAGCGAATCTTTCCCTGTAGGAATATTGATGCCCAGCGCAATCGCAAAATCGGAACAGGCTTTTACGGCCTCATACAGGCGGGCATCTTCTCCTTCGTTATTGCAGGCCCACATCCAGTTGGCAGAAAGCGAAACGCCTTTCAACCCGTTACGGATGGGTGCAAAAACCAGGTTGGAAAGGGCTTCTCCCACGGCATTTCTTGAGCCGGCCGCCGGGTCTACCAGGGCCGTCAGGGCAGAGTGGCCCACGCTGGTGGCAATGCCCTCTGCCGAAGTATAATCCAGGGCCATAACCCCTACGTTGTTCAGGGGCAGCTGGATGGTGCCGGCGCATTGCTGTTTGGCCACCCGGCCGCCCACGCAGCGGTCTACTTTGTTGGTCAGCCAGTCTTTGCAGGCCACGGCTTCCAGTTGCAGCAATTGATCGAGGTAAGCCGGGATATTTTGGGTTTCGTAGGCAAGCGCGGCATAACGGTGCTCTGTTTTCCGGTCCTTCATAATGGTTTTCGGTGAAGAGCCGAAGAAGTCCTCCAACGCATAATCCATAGGTTTCTCACCTGTGGATGAAGACCGGAAAGTGAAACGCTGATCACCGGTTACATCGCCGACTGCGTACATCGGGGCGCGCTCACGGTCGGCAATCCGCTGTAAAACGGCTATATCTTTTTCGGCGATCACCAGGCCCATTCTTTCCTGCGATTCGTTGCCGATGATTTCTTTGGCCGAGAGGGTAGGGTCGCCTACCGGTAACTTATCGAGGTCGATCAGTCCGCCGGTTTCTTCTACCAGCTCCGACAGGCAGTTCAGGTGCCCGCCGGCTCCGTGGTCGTGAATGGAAACCACCGGGTTATGATCTGACTCTACCAGGCCCCGGATGGTATTGGCCGCCCGTTTCTGCATTTCGGGGTTGGAACGCTGAATGGCGTTCAGCTCAATGCCCGAACCGAAGGCGCCCGTATCGGCCGAGGAAACGGCTGCTCCTCCCATGCCTATGCGGTAGTTTTCTCCGCCCAGGATAACGATCTTGTCGCCGGGCTGGGGAGTATGTTTTTTCGACTGGTCCAGTTTTCCGTAGCCCACGCCGCCGGCCTGCATGATCACTTTGTCATAGCCCAGCTTGCGGCCGTTTTCTTCGTGCTCAAATGTAAAGACCGAGCCGGTGATCAGGGGCTGTCCGAATTTATTACCGAAATCAGAAGCTCCGTTCGAGGCCTTGATCAGGATGTCTACCGGGGTCTGGTACAGCCAGGGGCGCTCGGGCATGGCTTTCTCCCAGGGGCGGTTGCCGGTCAGGCGCGAGTAGGCCGTCATGTAGATGGCGGTTCCGGCCAGGGGTAAGGCACCCTGTCCGCCTGCCAGGCGGTCGCGGATCTCCCCGCCCGAACCGGTAGCCGCACCGGAGAACGGCTCTACCGTAGTGGGGAAATTATGGGTCTCCGCTTTCAGAGACAATACCGACTCAAATTCTTTCTCTTCGTAAAAATCAGGCTTATCTGCTGATTTAGGGGCAAATTGCGTCACTTTTGGCCCTTTGATAAAGGCCACGTTGTCTTTGTATGCCGAAACGATATCGTTCGGATGGGTTTCTGATGTTTTCCGGATCAGCTTAAAGAGCGAAGACGGCATTTCTTCGCCGTCAATCACAAACGTACCGTTAAAGATCTTGTGGCGGCAGTGCTCGGAATTGGCCTGTGAAAAGGCAAAAACTTCGGAGTCGGTCAGCTTACGCCCGATTTTTGCCGACAGGTTATTGAGATATTCTATTTCTTCCGGGCTTAGGGCCAGCCCTTCCTGCCGGTTATATGCCGCGATGTCATCAATTTCCAGGATAGGCTCGGGAGTAATGCGTATGGTGTACATTTCCTGCGTAAGAGCCGGGTATTTCTGGGAGATCATCGGGTCGAAATCGTTGAAATCAGCCGGTACCGGTTGAAATTCTTCGATACGGACAATACCCCGGATGCCCATATTGCGGGTGATTTCCACGGCATTGGTGCTCCACGGAGTAACCATGGCCGCCCGCGGGCCAACATAATACCGGTTCAGGGTCAGGTCGTCCAGCTTTTCGGCATTGCCAAAAAGCCAGTTGAGCTTTTGAACGTCTTCAGTGGAAAGATTTTGCTCAGTCTGAACACCATAAACGGTGTTTGCGGAGTTTACGAAGAAATGAATCATTACTTGCTTTTGAAAATGCAAAGTTACTGGGTTTTCCGGGTTTTTGAAAAGATAAAGCAGGAGATTCTCCTGCTTCTGTCTTTCATCACCGGGGAATTACTCTACCACCCTTACCCCGATGTACGATGAGCTTGCGCCTGATGTATACACCCGGTGGTCGGCTTTCTGAAAATCAGATTCAGAAGCCTGGTAAATGTTGACAAATTTCTGCGGGTTCCGGTCTACCAGCGGGAACCAGGTACTTTGTACCTGCACCATGATCTTATGCCCCTTTTTAAACCGGTGGGCGGCATCCTGCATGTCGAATTTTACGTTTTCAATTTTGCCGGGTGTCATGGGCACCGGGTTGGAGAAGCTTTTCCGGAATTTGGCCCGCATGACCTCGCCCCGGATGAGCAGCTGAAATCCTCCCATTTTCATGTTCGGACGGGTAGGGCTGTTGTTGGGCGCATCACCGGGGTATACATCGATCAGCTTTACAACGAAGTCGGCATCGGTACCGGTGGTAGATACAAACAGGTTGGCAAATACGTTACCGGATATGACCACATCTTCCTCCAGCACGTCACTTTCATAGACGAGCACATCCGGGCGGCTGGCTGCAAAACGCTGATCCTCGTACATGAAGTCGGCTCCGCGCAGGATCCGGATCTCGGAAGTAAAGGGTACAGGCTTGTCGGGATCGCTGGTGTACTGGTCAAACGTAGGTTTGGCCTGTGCCGGGGCAGGTGAAAACGAGAGCTTTCCGCCGGGGTGCAGGTACAGTTTTTTCTCTGTTGAATTGCGGGGCGGCCACTGGTCGTACCTGCGCCACTCGTTGGCGCCGGTTTCAAAAATAAAAGCCTTGGGCAGTGCCGGGTCAGGCGTGTCTTTCAGGTAATGGTTAAAAACCGGGAGCTCTACCTCGGCCTGGTAATAGGCGCTGGTTTTGGATCCGAAGCCGATGTCGCCCAGGTACTCTCCCGTACCCCGCGCCCAGCCGCCGTGTATCCAGGGGCCCATCACCAGGAAGTTGGGCGAGACCGGCCGGTTATTTTCAATGCCCTGGAATGTCTTCAGCGGGCCGTAGAGGTCTTCCTGGTCAAACCAGCCGCCCACGGTGAGCACGGCAGGCTTAATGTTTTTCAGGTGGGGAACCGGCGTCCGGGCTTTCCAGAAATCGTCGTAGCTTTCGTGCTCCATCATGCTGTTCCATATCTTGTTCCCGCCCTTGAAATACCTTTCGTTGACGTTTTTCAGGGGGCCGAGCTTCTTGTAAAATTCATAGGAATCAGGAGTGCCGTAGGCGGAAAAGGCGGGTGTTCCCTTGGGATCGGGCTGGGGCCGGGGGGCGCCGTATGACGACAGGAAAGCAAAGGTGCCCATCAGGAAGAAAGCCCCGTTATGGTGGCGGTCATCGCCCATAAACCAGTCATTGACCGGTGCCTGGGGAGAAGCGATCTTCAGCGCAGGGTGGGCGTCTATGGCCGTCATGGTGGTATAAAAACCGGGTGCCGATATGCCCCATGTACCCACTTTCCCGTTGTTGCCCTGAATGTTTTTCAGGAGCCATTCGATGGTGTCGTAGGTGTCTGAGCTTTCGTCAATGTCTTTCGGTGATTTTTTACGGGGATTGAAGGGGCGTACCGCCTCAAATTCGCCTTCCGACATGTATTTCCCCCTCACATCCTGGTATACAATAATGTAGCCGTTGCGGGCAAAATGCATGCTGGGGCCCAGCGAGGTTTTGTAAAGGTCTTCCCCGTAAGGGGCCACACTGTAGGGCGTACGGTTCAGTACGATAGGATATTTTTTGCTTTCGGAGGCGTCTTTCGGAACATAAATGGATGTAAAAAGCCGGATGCCGTCGCGCATGGGGATCTGTCGCTCGATTTTGTTGTAATGCTGCCGGATAAACAGGGAATCTTCGTTCACCCGCTGCCCGAATGAAGGACGGGCCATGCCTAAAACGAAGAAAATCAGAACCACCGGGTAGAAGCCGGTACCCAAAAACTTTTCACACATACTCATAAGAAACAGGTAGATATTTTAAAACGGATTTAAAGATAAGGTATATTTGACAAATTATTTAAAACGGAGACGCAGAAAAACCGGTACTACCGGCCGGGTTGCCCTGTACCGGCAACTGTGTTTGTATACGTGGAGGAATATCCTGCGCCTGCCCTGTTAAAACCTGTTATGCTTATGAAAAATCTATGGCCCCTTGCGCTTATCTTATGGTTGAGCCAACCGCTGCATGCCCAGATCGATGCTTCGCTGATGAAGTTCCCGGATGTATCCCGTACCCATATTGTCTTTACGTATGCCAATGACCTTTGGCTGGTGCCTAAAACCGGCGGACAGGCCATCCGGCTCAGCTCTCCGGCGGGAGTAGAATCTTTTCCCCGGTTCTCGCCTGATGGCAGTGAAATTGCTTTCTCGGGCAATTATGACGGTAACCTGGATGTATATGTCATGCCGGCAACCGGCGGGGTGCCCAGAAGGCTGACCTCGCACGGGTATGGCGACCGGCTGGTAGACTGGACACCCGACGGGAAAGACGTGGTCTTTGCGTCGTCAAGGGAAAGCGGGAAGCAACGTTTCAGCCAGTTTTACCGGATCAGCAAAGACGGCGGCCCCGACACTAAGCTGCCCCTGGAATACGCCGAATACGGATCTTATAGCCCCGACGGCACCCGGATGGCCGTGGTGTATATCTCCCAGACAGGCCGTACCTGGAAACGGTACAAAGGCGGTACCAAGGGAACCATACAGATCTTTGATTTCAAAACCGGAACCTCCAAAAGGATTTCGCCCATGGATGGCGGCGGAGATGAATTCCCGATGTGGTACGGCGATAAGATCTACTTTATTTCTGACCGGGGAAGCGATGAGCGGATGAACCTGTGGTCATACGATACCGGCTCGGGCCAGGCAGAGCAGCTCACCCGGTATACCGACCTCGATATTCACTACCCGTCAATGGGTGACGGAGAAATTGTATACGAGCAGGGCGGGCAGCTGCACCTGTACGCTATCCGGGACAAATCGGATAAAATAGTGAAAGTACAGATCACCTCGGATATGAACGCCCTGATGCCCCGAAACGAATCCGTAGAGAAATACATTCAGAGTGCCCGCCTGAGCCACGACGGCAACCGGGTGCTTTTTGAAGCCCGTGGCGATATCTTTTCGCTTCCGGCCAAAGAAGGCGTGGCCCGGAACCTGACGAATACCTCGGGCATAGCCGAACGTACACCGGCCTATTCGCCCAATGGCAAATACATCACCTACTGGTCAGATGCCAGCGGCGAATACGAGTTGTACCTCATGAATACCGGGAATACGGCCACCCGCAGGAAACTGACCTCTTACGGACCGGGATACCGGTATACGCCTTACTGGTCGCCCGATTCCAAAAAAATCTGCTTCATTGACCAGGCCGGCGAGATCAGGATCTTTGACCTGGCAGACAACAGTACAACGAAAGTGGACGAATTGCTGCAATTTTCGCACGGGAATACGGCATCGTTCGGTTGCGACTGGTCGTCTGACAGCCGTTGGATGGCCTATAGCCGCGACCTGCCCAACGGTCACCAGGCTGTTTTCCTTTACAATACGGAAAGCAAGCAATCAACCAAGGTAACCGACGGATTTTACAGCTGCTTCAACCCGGTTTTCGACCCTGCCGGAAAATACCTGTTCCTGACAACCAACCAGGTATTTCAGCCCAATTACAGCGACTACGACAATACGTTTGTGTACAATAACTCCACGCTTATAGGTGTGCTGACCCTCAGTAAAGACAGCACCTCTTTCCTGGCCATGAAAGACGATGCCGTGACGGTCAAAGACGAGGAGCCTGTACCTGTAGCAGAAAAAGACGCGAAAGCAGGTAAATCTGCGAAAAAGGAAGAAGCCCCGAAACCGGAAAAGCCGAAAACCGTGGCAATTGACCTGGAGGATATGGAAAGCCGCCTGGAGATACTCGGCATTGCACCCGGCAACCTGGGCTCGCTTACCCCGTATAAAAACAAGATAGTTTATATGCGGTATCCCAATACCGGCTCGGCCGGAGACGCGGCTTCTTTAAAGCTCTATGACTTTAATAAGAAGGAAGAAAAAACTGTGCTGGACGGCGTAAGCTTCTACGAGGCTTCGGGCGATAAAAGCAAGCTCCTGGTCAATAAAGGTGACCAGTTTGCGGTTATCGAGCCTAACGAAGGCGCGAAGTTTGAAAAAACGCTCAACCTGCGGTCTATGATCGCTTCTATAGATCCGAAAGCAGAATGGAAGCAGATTTTTACAGATGCCTGGCGTATTCAGCGCGACTATTTCTATGATAAAAATATGCACGGCGTAGACTGGGAGGCGGTTAAGAATAACTACCTGAAAGTATTGGAAGGGGCGGCCAACCGGAACGATGTGGCCTTTATTATCGGTGAAATGATCGGCGAGCTCAACGCGTCGCATACGTACTACGGTGGCGGTGATCTGGAGCAGGGCAAATCAAGGAGTACGGGCTACCTGGGGATCGACTGGGCGGCAGACGGCCAATATTACAAGGTAGGAAAAATTATCAGGGGGGCCTCCTGGGATGCAGAGGTGCGCTCACCCCTGGACAAGCCGGGTGTGGGTGTCAGGGAAGGCACGTACATCCTGGCCGTTAACGGGCTTCCCGTCACTACTGCGCATCAGCCCTTCTACTACTTTGCGGGGCTGGACAACACCACCGTGGAGCTTACCTGTAACGATAAGCCGGACTTTGAAGGAGCCCGGAAAGTATTGGTCAAAACGCTCAGCGATGAATCGCGGCTGCGTAACCTGGCCTGGATAGAAGGCATGCGGAGTCGTGTAGAGAAAGCAACCAACGGCGATGTAGGGTACGTGTACGTGCCCAGCACGGGTATTGACGGCCAGAATGAGCTCATGCGGATGTTCAACGCCCAACTGGACAAGAAAGCCCTGATCATTGACGAACGGTTTAATAACGGCGGACAGATCCCGGATCGTTTCATTGAAATGCTGGACCGCAAGCCCCTGGTATATTGGGCCACACGCGACGGGGAATCGTGGAAATGGCCTCCGGCCGGGCACTTCGGACCCAAGGTGATGCTGATCAACGGCTGGAGCGGCTCAGGCGGAGATGCTTTCCCGGACTACTTCAAGAAACGCGGACTGGGGCCGCTGATCGGTACCCGTACCTGGGGTGGACTGATCGGTATCAGCGGTACACCGGAGCTGATCGACGGTGCCTCGGTAACCGCACCCAGCTTCCGGATGTATAACCTGGACGGCACCTGGTTCCGCGAAGGTCACGGGGTAGATCCCGATATCTTTGTAGACGAAGACCTGGGCGCTTTCTCCAAAGGCATTGACGTGCAGCTGGAACGGGCTATTGAAGAAGCGAAGCAGCTGATCAAAAACCAGCCGTTTGTGGTACCGCCAAGACCGGGGGCAGAGAAGAGATAGTTAACAGTGAACAACTGACAGTGAACAGCTAATAACTAACAGCTGATCGCTAAGCCGGGGTACATTCAGGGTATTTGAAATGTACCCCGGCATTATACCCGTTCGGGAAAGGTAAACACTTTACGGATACATGACTCCACGGGGTTTTTCCCTTGAAAATTTTCAGGCAAATGAGGGCGTTCTGTTTTGTATTTCTTTATTTGCTGGCCGGCACACGGCTGAGCGCACAGTTAATAAGTCCTCTCCGCCTGTCGTCTATCACCATTAACGAAGGGCTATCTCAGGGATTTATCAGCTTCATCACCCAGGACAGCCGGGGCCTGATGTGGTTTACCACCGGTGACGGCCTCAACAAATATGACGGCTACAGTTTTGTGGTGTACCACCACGATGCCGATGATCCGTACTCTGTAGGAAGTGATGACCTGACCTACGTTTTTGAAGATTCCCGGCGGCGTCTGTGGATAGGCACCCGCAATAACGGCCTGGATTACTTTGACCGCCCGACCAACCGCTTTTATCATATCCGCCAGGGAAACGGCCTGATCTCCAACCATGTTTCGTTCATCAGCGAAGATCGCGAAGGGGCTTTGTGGATCACCACCGAAGCGGGGATCGTTCGTATGGAGATTTTACCGGCGGAAAAAGGGAAAAACGGGGAGAGTTTCGCGGACAGGTACCGCCTAAGGTTCACTCCCCTCAAATCCGATGACCGTGTGGAAGAGAAAACCTTCAATAACATAGTCAAGGGCAGCATCTATTCAGACAGCCGGGGCCGGAACTTTTTTGTAACTGACCGTAACATCTATGAGCTGAAAAAGAAAGATCAGACCGCATATTCCTTTGAGAAGAAAGGCAGTTTCCCGGTGCTGAATTCAAACTTTATTTCGGGTATCCTGGAAGATGTGCACAGCCGGAGCCTGCTGATTAACAGTGACCGGATCATCCGCTACCGAGATCATGACTTTTTAGTGCCGCAGACCCTCCACCGGTTTACACCCGAAGTTCCGGGGCACGTATGGACCACAGCGCAGAAAGGGGGGATCTGGGTGAGTGAAAACGCCCGGTTACGGCATATTGATCCGGCATCGGGGGAGCAGGCGGTCTATATATCTGCCGACTCCCTTCAGAATGAAGCGTTGAAGACCACTACCTGCCTGTTTAGCGACAGGGAGGGGGTTTTATGGATAGGAACCGGTGGATATGGCCTGCTGAAGTATGACCCTGAAGTGGAGCGGTTTCACCATATTTTTCCGGGAACCCGCCAATACCGCCTGGCCGAAATCAGGCCGGGGGTGATTATGACCAATAATTTTCAGCAAATTGCCATTCAGAAAGACAGGCCGGCAGCGGATGTGTCTGACGCTTTCCTGATCCGCCTGCGGAAAAAGTTTCTCCATCATAATATTCTCCGTTTTACGCTTGACAGGGAGGGGAACATCTGGGTGCCGGACGGGCGAAAACTTTACCGGTTTACCAATGATCTCCGGACGGAAAATGTTTTTCACATTGTTCCCGATAAAAGCACGGGCGGAACTTCCTTTGTTTACGCCGATAAAGCCGGGAATATCTGGTTTGACCTGAAACAGCAGTGGATGAAGTTTAACCCGCCTGCCGACTTACATGCCATTGACCTGCCGCTGGATGCAAACGATGTGGACAGCGATTTTGTGCAGGATATTTATGAAGACGGAAACCTTCTCTGGCTGGCCACGAAAAGAGGCCTGGTGCGGTTTAACAGGCAGACCATGGCCATGGAGGGTGCCTACCGTCTTCAGTCGCAGGTACCACATTCATTAAGTAACGACTTTGTTTTCAGTATCTGCAACGATATTGCCCGACCCGATCGCTTTTTGTGGGTGGGTACCAAAGGCGGCGGCCTGAACCGGCTGGATAAAGCCTCGGGTGAATTCACCCGGTACAGTACCCGGCAGGGCTTAGCCAATAATGTGGTGTACGGCATACTTCCCGGCGATGACGGGAATTTATGGCTGAGTACGAACAAAGGGCTTTCTGCCTTCAACCCGCAAACGGGCTTCTTCCGAAATTACGACGAGGCCGACGGCCTGCAAAGCAATGAATTTAACCGGTATTCGTACTGTAAAACGAGCGAGGGGCTCCTGGTTTTCGGCGGTATGAACGGCATTAATTATTTTGACCCCAACGAATTGCGACCGCTTGATCCGCCTTCGGTGGTCTTTACAGATTTCCGGCTTTTTAACCGGAAAGTGGATGTGCGGGATCCGGAAGGTCCACTGAAGGCCGACATCAGTTATACTTCGGAGATCCGGCTTCGTTATGAACAGAATATGATCACCTTCCAGTTTGCCGGCACCGATTACCGGCGGCAGGGAAGTATCCGCTATCGCTACAAAATGGAAGGATTTGACAAAGAGTGGGTGTATGCCGGTACCCTCCGCGAAGCTACCTATACGAACCTGGCACCGGGAACCTACACTTTCCTTGTGCAGGGTAGCTATGACAGTAATGCCTGGGGAGAGGAAAGCAAATCGGTGGTAGTGTACATTCTGACCCCCTGGTATCTCAGCTGGTGGTTTTATACCCTGGTCAGCCTTTCCGTATTTCTGGCCTTCTACGGTTTGTACCGGTTCAGGGTACAGCAGCTGCGCCGCATGGAAAAGTTAAGAAACCGCATTGCCAGAGACTTGCACGATGAAATAGGCTCAACCATCAGCACCATTTCGATCTACTCGAAGATCATGCAGGAGCAATCGGGTAAAACAGGTTTTGATAACCGACCCCTCCTGGATAAAATCACTGCATTTTCCGGCGAGATCATGGAGTCAATGAAGGATATAGTGTGGGATATCAATACCCGGAACGACACCTTTGACCGGATCATCAGCCGGATGCGGGAGTATGCCACACAGCTGCTGGAGCCGAAGGGGTATAGGGTTCATTTTCAGGTGGAGGAAAGCCTGAATACGCTGGTGCTGGGCATGGAGAAACGAAGAGATTTCTTCCTGATCTTTAAAGAGACCCTGAATAACGTGCTCAAGTATGCCGGCGGTGAGCAGGTATGGATCTCCTTAGCCCTGCACTCAGACGAAATGACCCTCACCGTGAGGGATGACGGCAGGGGTTTCGACAGAGACCGGGTCAGCAGCGGGAACGGGTTGTACAACATGCAGCAAAGGGCAGGGCATTTAAAAGGCCGTTTGCGGGTGGATTCGGCAGAAGGGCAGGGGACAGAAGTGGCTCTGACTTTCAAAATCAGCTGATATGGCCTGAACGGGCTATTCTTTTGTATTATTTTTATCATTTATTTTGCTCCCGGATGTGACGCGGCATTGCTAAAGAACAGGCTATGATAAGGATTTCCATCTTTGATGATCACCATCACCGGCGTGAGGCGCTCAAACTTATGCTCAGCCTGCGCGGGGATATGGTGTGCATCAGCGATTTTGAAAACTGTAACCGCCTGGTTGAAAACCTGAAAGATAATATACCCGATGTGGTGCTGATGGATATCAATATGCCCGGTAAAGACGGCATTGAGGGAGTTAAACTGCTGCAGGCGCATTACCCGGAAGTTTGTATCATCATGCAGACCATTTTTGAAGACGATGAAAAAATCTTTAACTGCCTGCTGGCCGGCGCACACGGTTATATCCTGAAAAGTGCCACCAATGAAAAATTGCTGGAAGGGATACTGGAGGTGGTAAACGGCGGCGCTCCCATGACCCCCTCGGTGGCCCGGCGGGTTTTAACTCACTTCCACAAAACATCTGACGGTTCCAACAAAGCCCTTTTTAACCTCTCGAAAAGAGAAACCGAGCTGCTGACGCTCCTGGTGAACGGCTACAGCCATAAAATGATTGCGGCAGAGTTATTCATCTCCATCAATACGGTGAACAATCATATCAAAAAGATCTACGAAAAGCTCCATGTGCACAGCGTTTCCGAAGCAGTAGCCACCGCTTTGAAAAACAATATCGTTTAGACCGGAGAACCTCCTGATCCTGTTGTTTTCTTCCCCGGCGGCATACGCTTCCTGCTGCCGGTTAGCTCATTTTCAAAGGGTTACGCCGTCAAACCAGCCTTAAAATGGCCTGTTTTGGCTATTGTCGGCCCTCTTTAGGGAAAATAACTTTGCCGCTGTAAATCAGGTATTTCCCGCTTCAACCTTTGAGGGAGGTGCCGCTAACCTATTCCAAAATGAAAAAAACAATTACAAAACAAGGTATGGAGACTGTCAAAACTAACCAGCTATGAGAAAAGAAACAGGCCTTAGAAATCGAATGTTGGCAGGCTCCTTCATGGTACTCATGGGAGGGCTGCTGAATTGCCCCGATGCCGATGCACGCGATCTGGGGGCAGGGAACCCTACCCGCCATATGCATCTGAACGATAGCAATGAACTGAATATAAGGGGTAAAGTAACAGACGAAGCCGGTGTTCCCCTGCCCGGTGTTACCGTTACCTTAAAAACGGAAAAAGGGGAGGTGATCACCGGCACAATGACGGCGAATGACGGCACATATCAGATCGTTACTTCCGGTGAGGGTGGGCAGCTGACCTTCACCATGGTGGGATATGAGGCCCAAACCATAACCATCGGCAGGGCCACGCTTATCGATGTGGTGCTTAACCCGGCCACCGGCAGTTTAAACGAGGTGGTGGTAGTGGGTTACGGCACACAGAAAAAGGTGACCCTCACCGGTGCGGTGACCGGCCTGAAGGGCGGGGAAGTGGTGAAGAACCCGAATGTCAATATTGCGAACTCCCTCGCAGGGCAGCTGCCTGGTGTGATCATCAATAACCGCTCGGGTGAACCCGGCCGCGACGCACCCAATATCCTGATCCGGGGCCGCAGTACCACGGGCAACAGCTCGCCGCTGATCATCATTGACGGCGTGGAGCGTTCGGGTCTGGGTCAGCTGAACCCGAATGATATTGAGAATATTTCAGTGCTCAAAGATGCCTCTGCTGCCATTTACGGGGCAAGGGCCGCGAACGGCGTTATCCTGGTGACCACCAAACGCGGAACCGCTAACGGGGCGCCCACCGTTAATTTTTCGTACAACCAGGGCTTTACTACTGCCACCCGGAACCCGCTTATGGCCGATTCCCATACCTTTTTCAGCGTGTTTAATGAAATTGAACAGGGAGAAGGCCGGCCGGCGCGGTATTCGCAGGAGGAACTCATGAAGTTTAAGGCCGGAACCGAGCCCGGCTATGCCAACTTTGACTGGTATGATTTTATAGTTAAAGATCAGACACCCCAGCACCGCTCCGACATCTCGGTATCGGGCGGAACAGAAAGAACCCAATACTATCTTTCGTTCGGGGAAGTGGGGCAGTCGGGGCAATACCGCTTCGGATCCACCTCGCTGAAGCAATACAATATCCGCTCCAATGTGGATGTCCGGGTAACGGATAACCTGCAGATGGGAATGAACCTGGCGGCCCGTTTTGATAACAGCCACCACCCCTACCAAAGCGCTAACGAACTGAACAGCCATATATTTTTGTACCAGCCGAACTGGGTGCCTTACTGGCCGGGAACGGATAACCTCACGCCGAACCGCGACAATGACAACCTCATTAACTGGGTGGGAGATGCCTCGGGGTACCGGACTTCCCGCACGAGTATTCTGCAGACCTCTCTTTTCGGTACCCTGAAGATCCCGCAGGTGGAAGGGCTCTCGGTGTATGGGAGCGCTAACTATGACCCCACCAGCTCCTTTTCCAAAGCCTGGCAATTGCCTACCTATGTATACTATAAGGACGCCGTTACCGGAGAATACACCAGGGGGCGTTCGGGCCGGGGCGCAAACAGCCCCGGGCTTACCGATCAGTCGGAATTTGCCTCCCGCTTATACCTCACCACCCGTGTGAATTATGACCGGACTTTCGGCGATCATCACCTGAGTGCCATGGGCGGATATGAACAGCAGAACAATAACGGCAACTACCTCATGGCCTCCCGCACCGACTATGTTTCCACCGCCCTTCCGCAGATCTTCGCCGGAAGTACCGACAAAACCAAACAGGCCAATAACGGTTCGGAGTCGATGAGCACCCGGAAAAATTACTTCGCCAGGGTATCGTATAACTATCGTGAAAAATACCTGGCCGAATTTACGTTCCGCAGAGACGGTTCGCCTAACTTCGCGGCAGATCACCGGTGGGGGAACTTCCCCGGAGGTTCAGTAGGTTACGTGATTTCGGAAGAAAACTTCCTGAAAAATAACCCGGTGATCAGCTTCCTCAAACTGCGGGCTTCTTACGGCCTGATGGGCAATGACCTGATCAATGCCTTCCAGTACCTGCAAACGTACAGCTACGGGAACAACTACGTCATTGGCAATAACGACGTGAACGGCCTGGTGCAGTCAGGTGCGCCGAATCCGAACATTACCTGGGAAACGGCCAAAACCACCAACCTGGGCCTCGATGCCGATTTGTGGAACGGAAAACTGGGCGTGAACCTGGATCTCTTCAAAACCAGGCGTTCGGATATCCTGACGCGCAGGTCGGCCATTATCCCCGGCTATACCGGCCTGGCGCTCCCCGATGAAAACATTGGTATTGTAGACAATAAGGGAATGGAGCTGGTGCTGTCGCATGCCGGCCGGAGCGGCAAACTGCGGTACAACATTTCCGGGAACTTCGCATTTGTGCGAAACAAAGTGATCTTCAGCGATGAGCAGCCGGCTGCTGAGCCGTACCAGTATGCCACCGGCCGCCCCATGGGTGCGGGCCTCTACTATAAGGCTATCGGGGTGTTCAAAGACCAGTCCGATGTGGATTCCTACCCGCATTTCATCAATGCCCGCCCCGGTGACCTGAAGTACGAAGACGTGAACGGTGACGGTGACCTGAATTCGCTTGACCGCATCCGGGTGAACCAGACCGCTACGCCGGAAATCACTTACGGCCTTTCCGCGTCCTTTCAGTACGGTAGGTTTGATCTTTCTTTCCTGCTGCAGGGGCAGGCCAATGCCCAAGCCTACTTCGGTGATTATTTCCCGGTGATGAGCTATTCGCTCGGAAACTTCCTGGCCTGGCGCGCCGATGACCGGTGGACACCCGAAAACACCGATGCCTCTCAGCCCCGCGCTTCGTATGATGTATTCAACAACAACACCTCCGGTTCCACGCAGTGGCTGTTCAATGCGGCCTTTCTTAAACTCCGGAACCTGCAGCTGGGCTACAGTATACCTGAATCGCTGGTGAAAAAGGCAGGCGTGGAAAAACTTCGGCTGTTTGTGAGCGGCAGTAACCTGCTCACCCTGGCCGATCACATGAAAGAGCTGGGCTTTGATCCGGAGACTACCGATTACTGGTACTACCCGCCTCAGCGTATTATCAACCTTGGAGTATCCTTAACCTTCTAAATTATCAGTAATGAAACGACTACGGTATTTTATATTCTCGGCCTTTACGGTATTTTCCTGTAACTCGCTGGAGCTGGTCCCCCTCGACAGGCTTTCGGAAGCCAACGTATGGAGTGATCCGTCATTGATCCAATTGTATGTAAACGGCACGTACAGCTGCCTGCTGCATGAGTTTCAGCAGGACCTCATGTCAGCGGCCGGCGATGAAACCTATAATATCCATAACTGGGCCAACATGCGGATTGCACAGAACGGCGAGCTTACGGCGGATAACGTGTCAGGGGTTTCCAATAAGATCAATTACTTTAATTTCGCCTATTCCTATATCCGGAACATCAATATCTTTTTTGAAAAGATAGATGCAGCGCCCGGTGACGAAGCATTTAAAAACCAGGTTAAGGGTGAAATGGGTTTTTTGAGAGCCTACATCTATGCCAATCTCCTCTGGCGTTATGGCGGAGTTCCGCTCATCACGGAGGTGTTTGAACTGAACGGGGATTTCAGTGTAAACCGCGCTTCCTATGAGGATGGAGTGAATTTTGTGGTGGGCGAACTCGACAAGGCGGCGGCACTGTTACCGGCCAACCAGCCTTCCGCTCAGCTGGGCCGCGCTTCGGCTAACGGCTGTAAAGCGCTGAAAAGCCGGGTGCTGCTATACGCGGCCAGTGAACTGAACAATCCCGGACACCAGGCCGCCAAATGGCAGGCTGCCGCCGACGCCGCTGAAGCCCTGCTGAATGCCGGTTTCACCCTGAATGCCGATTATGCCAACACCTTCCTGGGCCATAATTCCGAAATCATATTTGCCCGTTATTTTACGCAGGCCAATACCACCAGTTTTAACCAGTGGCAGGGACGCAACGGGTCAGACGGTTTCGGCGCCAATAACCCTACCCAGAACCTCGTGAATGCATACGAAATGAAAGCCACCGGGCTGCTCCCGTACGCGACGGGCGGCGATGGTTCGCTGACGGTAAACCGGGCCTCGGGGTATGATCCGAATAACCCCTACACCGGGCGTGACCCGCGTTTTTCGGCCTCCATACTGCACGACGGTGCCGTATGGGCCGGCCGCGAAACCGAGACCTTTGAGGGCGGGAAAGACTCGCCGGAAAGCACCACGGCCGGATGGAACGCCTCGCTTACATCCTATTACCTGAAGAAGTTTATGAATGAAAATATTCCCCCTTCGGGCTCTACCGTCAGGCCGGTTAATCCCTGGATTTTCTTTCGCTATGCGGAAATATTGCTGAACTATGCGGAAGCAAAACTGGAGCTGGGCGATGAGGCTGCGGCAAGGGAATATATCAATAAGGTGCGGGCCCGGCCCGGGGTGGAAATGCCACCGGTAACAGAATCGGGTGCGGCACTGAAAAAGCGGCTTCAGAATGAGCGCAGGGTGGAATTTGCTTTCGAAGGCCAGCGTTTCTTTGATGTCAGAAGGTGGAAAATCGCGCTTGAAACCGAAAACGGCCCTTTGCTGAGTATGGATATCCGGAAAAACGGTACGGCCAAAACGTATGTGATCACGCCCTTAGCCAACCGGCTTTTCAGCGAGGCCAATTACCTGATGCCTATACCCCGGGCGGAAATTGATAAAAGTAACGGCGCACTGACTCAAAACCCCGGATACTGAAACGATAAGACGGTGACGCCGGTTTTCCGGGTAAGGTTACGGTCATGGAATGAGATGATTAGAAAAATAGCTATGGTTTCGTTAGGTGGATTGCTGGCCGGTATCGGGGGATACGGCCAGCACCTCCCCACCGGAAGTATTAACAGGAAAGAAGTAGTTCAGCGCCATACCCTCCACCTGTCTGATGTCAGTGAGCAGGGCCCCACGCAGGTGGGAAACGGCCATTTTGCCTACGGGTTTGATATAACCGGGATGCAAACCCTCCATGACCGGTTCAGTACGATGTCAGACTGGAGCTGGCACACCAGCCCGCCCCCCGCCGGTCTTACGGCCGCAGACTACACCCGGCCGCAGGTGGAGGTAGACGGAAGAATGGTCCCTTTTGACCTGCCTGACCCGAAGCAGCCTGCCCTCTCGCAGTGGCTGGCGGCTAACCCGCACCGTTTTAATCTCGGCAGGATAGGCTTATGGCTGAAAAAAGCAGACGGTTCGGCAGCAGGGGCTGCCGACCTGCAAAATACCCGTCAGCACTTTGACCTATGGAGCGCTACGGCCGTCAGCACGTTTACGCTGGAAGGCCAACCGGTGAAAGTAACCACGGTGGGCGATCCCCGGGAAGACGCGGTGGCCTTTAAAATTGAGTCACCGCTGCTGGCCGCGAACCGCCTGGGCGTGTTTATGGATTTCCCATATGCAGGGCAAGGGGTGTTCAGCAGCGGTTCCGACTACCATAAACCGCAGCATCATACCACCACGCTGAAAACCTTTCCGGAAAAGCTGGTGTTTGACCGGGGGATGGACAGTACCCGTTACCGGATTACAGTAAATACCGACAGGGCTTTTCAGCTGGTGAAAGAAGCAGAACACCGTTTCAGGCTGAGCACATTAAACGGAAACGGCCTGGAGCTGGTAGTGGCATTTGATTCACATAATGCCTCACACGGCGAAAAAAACCTCGCTTTCGGGGATGTATTGCGGCGTTCCCGGTCCTACTGGCCGGAATTCTGGAACAGCGGCGGGTTTATCGACCTTTCCGGCAGCCGGGATTCCCGGTGGAAAGAACTGGAAAGACGGATCGTACTTTCTCAATTTGCCATGAAAATTAACGCTTCGGGCGATCAGCCGCCACAGGAAACAGGGCTGGTCAGTAACAGCTGGTATGGCCGGTTTCACTATGAAATGATCATTTGGCATATGGCACATTATGCCCTTTGGAACCGCTGGCCCCTGCTCAATACCAGTCTTCAGGTATACCGGGACCATCTTCCCGGGGCCGTAAGCCGGGCGTCTGAGCAGGGATATGCCGGTGCGCGCTTCCCGAAATGTACCGGACCCGACGGCCGCGAATGGCCGCACCCCATTCATGCCTTCCTGGTATGGCAGCAGCCGCATCCCGTCTTCTTTGCCGCATTGGATTACCGGGCGCATCCCTCGGCAGCCACGCTGGAAAAATGGTTACCGGTAGTGGAGGCTTCGGCCAATTTCCTGGCATCCTATGCCTCCTTTGATTCCCTGGAAAACCGGTATGTTTTGAAAGGACCCATCTCTTTCGTTTCGGAGAATAATGACTACTACAAAGACCGGAACCCGGCTTTTGAGCTGGTGTACTGGCGATACGGATTGCGTACAGCCCGGGAACTAAGGGCAAAAGCCGGGCTCCCTGAAAATCCGTTGTGGAACAAAGTATACCAGCAGTTGGCGCCTGTGCCTGTAAAGAACGGACTTTACGAACAATGGGAAAACGCAGACAGCATGTGGACAAAACTAAACTTTGAACACCCTGCACTTTTAGGAATCTACGGTTTGCTGCCCGGCGATGGGGTGGATCCGGAAGTGATGCGTGCCACCTTTGAAAAAGTAACGGAATGCTGGAAATGGGATACCGGCTGGGGCTGGGATTTCCCCATGGCGGCCATGACAGCCGCCCGGCTGGGAAAAAGCGAAGACGCAGTGAACCTGCTTTTGCACAGCTCTCCTAAAAACAGCTACGACAGCCACGCTTTTGTAGGAGGAGGGAATCCCTATCCCTATTTCCCGGCTAACGGCGGGCTGCTCTATGCCGTGGCCTTCATGACCGCCGGCTGGGAAGGAGACGGCGGGCGCGCAGAACCCGGCTTTCCGAAAAACGGCTCCTGGGTGGTGAAGTGGGAGGGGCTGGAAAAAGCGCCGTGATGTTTAGGAGAAGTCAGATATTAGCTGTTAGAAGTTAGTCACGCCGATCCGCTACCGTAGCTAATTGCTAGCACCTGATTTATAACAGCTAAAATTTTACAGACATGAGACTAACAATTTTATTCTTCTTTTTTGCCGGCCTTCTGAAGGGGTTGGCGCAGGAATACCGCACGGCCGGTATGCAGGTCAGCATTAACGACAAAGGGCAGGTGACATCGCTCAGGGGCGGCGGGAAAAACCATGTGCCGGCCAGGGAGCCGGGTGTTCTTCTGCGGCTGGTGATACAGGGGGAAACCCTCTTGCCCGAGACAGCCACTTTCTCGGGTGACCGCGTACAGCTTTCATTCAAAGGCGGTGCCGGTGCCCGTGTAAAAATCCGGTCTCAATCGTCTTACCTCGTATTTACGCTGGAGGCGGTCAGTAAAGAGGCGGAAGCCGTCAAATGGGGAGCATTTCATACCATCCTTTCCGATACCATCGGCGGAACGGCCGGGGTGGTCAGGTCTGCTGATTTTGCGATCGGCCTGCAGGGGCTGAACCTGAAAACCACGGGGGGGGAGCTGGTCAATGAAGAGGGCGCCATTTTCGAAAGGGGCACTACCGCCGTGGCCCGGCCCTTCGGCTCGTCGCTGCAGGCGTTTACCGTAAACCGGAGTGTGGATCGCAAAATCAAAGTATGGGATCGCTGGCCGGAGGTACCGGTGAAGGCCATTGCCGGTGGTGAGCCCGAAGGCTCTTCGGTGGCCCTTTTTGGCTGTGTGCCCGGCCGGGTGCCGGCCGTGATCCGGGAGATCATTGTGCAGGAAAAACTTCCTTACGCCCAATGGAAAGGCGAGTGGATCAAAACTTCAGTGGAAAGCGGCAGACCTTATCTTATCACTACTTTTACCGAGAAAAGTATAGATATATTTCTTGATTATGCTGAAAAAATGGGCATGGCCGGGGTGTATCATGAGGACCCCTTCGATACCTGGGGGCATTTTGAAATGAAGAAAGCTTACTTTCCTAACGGGCGGAAAGGCTTCAGGGCCTGTGTTGATAAAGCGCACGCACGGGGTTTACGGCTGGGTTTCCATACCCTTACCACCTTTATCACCACCAATGACCCCTATGTCAGCCCCCGGCCGGATCACCGCCTGGCGGCAGCCGGAAGTGCCCTGCTGAAGGCTGACCTCCCGGCGGAGGCCACAGAGATCCCGGTCAGTGCTGACCTGTATTTCAGGCTGCGCAGCGACCTGAACAGCGTTCGGATCGGCGATGAGATCATCCGCTTCCGGGAAGTAAGTGAGGGGCCGCCTTACCGGCTGATGGGTTGTGCCCGGGGAGCCTTCGGTACGGCGGCTTCGGTGCACAAGGCCGGTGAAGAGGTAGTACGGCTGATCGATCATCCCTACAAAGTGTTTTTCCCCGACTGGGAGATGCAGCAGGAAGTGGCCGCTAACCTGGTAGCTTTTATCAATGAAACCGGGGCCGATCAGATGGACTTTGACGGCCATGAAGGTACCTACGCCACCGGTATGGGCGATCTGTCATTAAATACCTTTGCCGAGCAGGTCTTTCGCGGGGCCGACCACCCGGTGGTGATGGGTTCGAGCCGCGACAACCACTACTTCCGGCATTTTAATCACTACCTGAACTGGGGAGAACCCTGGTACGGAAGTTTCCGCGAGAGCCAGACCGACGTGCGCCTGGCCTATCAGCCCGTTTATGAGAATAATTACATGCCCAATATGTTGGGCTGGTTCCTGATCACCGCGCAGACTGCGCCTGACGATATCGACTGGATGCTGGCCCGCGCTGCAGGCTTTGATGCGGGCTACGCGCTGGTATTGCGTAAGGAGGCACTGGATAACCCGCAAATGGAGGAGATCATCCGCCGGATCAACCTGTGGACGGCAGCGCAGCGGCAGGGCCTTTTTGATGCGGATCTGCGGAAATGGCTGAAAGATCCCCGGCATGACGCCCGCCTCGTGGAAAAAGAAGGAAGTCTCTACCTGCAGCAGTTTGAAAAATATGCCATGGCGTATGAGGCGCGTGTACTCCAGCCCGGCCAGCCCACGGCGCAGTATATGGATTTTGAAAACCGGCAGTCGCACCAGGTACCCCTCGTGGTGATCCATGCTTCCGGCGATGAAGGAGCCATCACTAACCCGGTAATTGAACTGGACAACGCCTACCGGCTGGAACTTCCCGTAAGGCTGGAAGCCGGCCAGACACTGATGATGAGCGGTGCTGAAAAGCAGTTTCGCCTTTACGACAGGAAGGGGCGGCTGCTCCGTAAAGCAGATACAGAGAAAAGCCTGCCCGGTCTGAACAGCGGGTGGCACACGTTGGGCTTCGACTGTACTACCGATGCCAATACCCAGGTAAAAATAAACATTGAAATAAAACTTTTGAATAATGAAATCCGTCTACGTCAGTAAACGCTTATATTTTATACTTTCACTGGCAGCAGGGAGCCTTTTGCTGCTGTTACGGCCCTTTTCCGCCCGGGCACAATCCGGTGTTAATGTTATCCCTTACCCCGCTGAAGTAACTGTGCGGCCCGACAGCTTCGTGCTCAGCTCCTCTACCGTGCTGGTCAGCCCGGAGCGACGCTTTGCGTCAGAGGCTGCCCATCTGCAGGAGATGCTCAGCGAATACCTGGGCGCAAGGCTGCCGGAGAAGCCAGCCCACAGCGGGTACAATGCCCTTGTTTTACAGTATGATGAGCGCCTTGAAAAGGCGGAATCTTACCGCCTCGACATCCATAAACACCGGATCACGCTGAGCGCCAGAGACGGGGCCGGTCTTTTTTATGCCATAGAAACACTCCGCCAGATTCTGCCGGCTGCCCCTCAGGGCGCAACTTATGCGGTTCCGGGGATGGAGATCACTGACGCACCGGCTTTTGCCTGGCGCGGAATGATGCTCGACGTGTCGCGCCACTTCTTTTCCATCGATTATCTGAAAAAGTTTGCTGACCGCATGGCCATGTACAAACTGAACAAGCTGCACCTCCACCTTACCGACGACCAGGGCTGGCGGATAGAGATCAAAAAATATCCGCTGCTTACCGCGGAAGGCGCCTGGCGAACGTTCAATAACCATGATCTGGACTGCATCCGTACGGCAGAAGAAACGGGCAACGATGATTTCCGGCCGGATCCGCAGCATATCGTTCAGAAAGACGGCCAGGTCCTTTACGGCGGCTTTTACAGCCAGGAAGAAATGCGGGCCTTCATCCGCTATGCGGCAGAGAGACACATCGAGGTCATCCCGGAAATTGATATGCCGGGCCACATGATGGCGGCTACAAAAATATATCCCGGACTTACCTGTGATAATGAGATCGGGAGTGTGATCGGTGTTTTCTCCAATCCTATCTGTCCCTGCAAGGAGGAGGTGCTGGCCTTTGCCCGGGATGTTTTTTCAGAGATTGCTGACCTGTTTCCTTCGAAATACATTCATATCGGCGGCGATGAAGTGAACAAAAAAACCTGGCAGGAATCTGCTCTGGTGCAGGCGTTCATGAAAGAAAAAGGCTATACCCGGGTAGAGCAGGTGCAGCGCTATTTTAACGATTATATGCTGAATTTCTTCCGGTCAAAAGGCAAAATTATGCTGGGCTGGGATGAGATCGTGGAAGGCGGAATTGATTCTTCGGCGCGGGTCATGTACTGGCGCGGCTGGGTGCCGGAAATGCCCTCGCATGCCACCTCCGCAGGGCACGAGGTGATCATGTCACCGAGCGGGCCGCTGTACTTTGATGCCATTCCGGATGCACTCACCCTGCCTTCGGTGTATAACTACCGGCCGCTGGATCGGGCGATGTATCGCCTGAGCGAGGCTTCTGAAAAGCGTATCCTCGGCGTTCAGGCGAATGTATGGACGGAGATGATCCCCTCCGAAAAACGGGTGGATTATATGGTAATGCCGCGCATGACCGCCCTGGCGGAGGTGGGCTGGAGCCAGGTGTACCGCTACGAATCCTACCTCGAAAGAATAAATACACATTATGAGCGCTGGGACCGGCTGAAAATGAATTATCGGCTGCCTGATCTGACAGACCTGGTGGATAACTATGCGCTGCTGGGCAAAACCCCGTTTTTTATAGCTTCGCCGCACCCGCGTTTCCAGGTACGCTATACCCTTGACGGAAGCCTTCCGGTGGCGGCTTCGCCCCTGATGAATGAGCCCGTGATCCTGGAGCGTGCCACGGTAATGAAGCTGGCGCTGTTTACCCCGGCCGGGAGAAGAGGCGATGTATATACCCTGAATTTTAACGAACAGCAGCTCGCAAAACAGCAGAAGCTCTCAGACCTGGAAGACGGGCTTCAGGTCACCTGCCATAAGGGGTACTTCAAGCTGACCACCGAAATCAAAACCCCGGCCGACAGCACCTTCAAAACCTCTGCAATAGGCGTACCTTCTACCCTGAAAGCGCCGGCATTCGGCCTGAAGTTCAGCGGTTACCTGCAGGTGCCCGATACCGGCATTTATACCTTTTACCTGACCTGTAACGATGGCGGGGTATTGTACATCGGCGGGCAGAAAATCATTGACAATGACGGCCTGCACCCCGATAAGACCAAAGGAGGGCAGGCCGGCCTGCAAAAGGGACTTCATCCCTTTTCACTGGACTTTATGGATTATGGCGGCGGTTATGCGCTGGATCTCAAATACAGTTTCGGGGGGAGTGCGCCCCGGCCGGTACCGGCCTCCTGGTTTAAATCGAAAAAACCCTGAAAGGGGAAATCACCTGTAAATTATTTTAAATGGAACGTAGAAACTTTATAAAGTTGACGGGAGCCACTATGGCCTCCCTGCTGGTATCAGACAGCCTTTGGGCAAAGGAGGTACATGTCATTCAGCTGCCCGATGCCGTCAGTATCCTCACAGACCAGGGTACTGTGCCCTTACGCTCATCCGGCAAAGCGGCCTGGGCCTACAGGGATGTGGAAGTGACCCTGAAGAAAAGCGGGAATAGCCTGGCGGTGCGGGTTACTTCGCCCACGCTGTCCCTGAAAGAAGTGCAGCTTTCCTGGATCTTTGCGGCTCCGAAGGAGGTGAAGGTGCTGGGCGATGCCTGGGAAAGAACTTACGCCGACGTGAGCTTTCAGCGCCTGAATGCCGCCCGTAAAATGCCCTGGTATTGTGTAGAGCACAGTGCAGAGGGCACCGTATGTTTCGGGGTAAAAACCGGGTGCAATACGTTTTGTTACTGGCGCGCAGCGCAAAATAAACTGGAACTTAACCTGGATACCCGCAACGGCGGTAACGGGGTGCTGCTGGGGAAGAGAACACTCCATGCAGCCGACGTGGTCACTACCCGGAACCGGGACAATGAAAATGTTTTTGCTACGGTGAGCCGTTTCTGCCGGCAGATGTGCGAGCGGCCGTTGAAAGTGAAGCAGCCCGTTTACGGTATCAATGACTGGTACTTTGCCTACGGTAAAAACTCTGCTGAGCTGATCCTGGGGCATACGGCCCTGCTGGCCCCATTGGCCGCGAATACCGCTAACCGCCCGTTTTCAGTGATCGATGACGGCTGGTCAGAGGGAACCGACTACAGCCAACCCAACCGCAAATTCCCGGACATGCCCGGGCTGGTCAGCCGGATTCAGGGCCTGGGGATGCGGGCCGGCTTATGGACGCGCCCGCTGCTGGCCCGGCCGGGCACCCGTTCGAACCGCTTCGTGGAAAAGCATGGGGAGGTGCTGGATCCCACCATCGATGAAAACCTCCACGATATCCAGGAACTCTTCCGGCTCTACCGCCAATGGGGCTTTGAGCTGATAAAACACGATTACACCACCTTTGAGCTGTTCGGAAAATACGGGATGGACATGGGCGAAACCCTGACCTTCCCCGGCTGGCATTTTAATGACCGCAGCAAAACCAATGCGGAGATCATCCTGAACATGTATAAGGCCATGCGGGCGGCAGCAGAAGGCAGCTACCTGATGGGCTGCAATACGGTGAGCCACCTTTCTGCCGGCCTGTTCGAAATTTACCGCATCGGGGACGATACCAGCGGGAAAGAATGGGACCGCACCAAAAGAATGGGCGTGAATACTCTGGGCTTCCGGTTAGTGCAGCACAGGAGCTTCTACGAGGCAGACGGCGATTGCGTGGGGCTGACCGCGCAGGTGCCCTGGGAGAAAAACAAACAGTGGATGCAGCTGTTGGCACAAAGCGGTACCCCGCTCTTTATTTCGGCAGAAGCGGCGGCCGTGGGCGAAGAACAAAAGAAATTTATAAAACAATGCTTTGACGAAGCGGCAAGGCCTTTGCCCGCGGCCGAGCCACTCGACTGGCTCGACAATATCTACCCGGCACAATGGAGGCTGAATGACCGGGTGGTGACTTTTAACTGGGATTGAAAAATACAATTGGTTGAAAAAGGTGAAACGGCGGGCCGGGTGGCCCGCCTGTTTTTGTTTTCCGTCAGCTATCTTGTGACGGATACGCTTGTCATTGAGCCTATTTCGAATATCTTGTCCTCGTTTCTGCAGATTTTCAGGGTATCGTTATGCTTGATTACCCCATAATAATGGGTTACATCATCCTTAATCAGGGCTATAGACAGTTGCGTATTATTCGGGAAATCGTTAGCCTCTGCATAAATAGCCCGGGCAATTTCCGTTGGATAGCCGCTTAACGCATTCGCTGCCCTGTTTTCTGTTTCCGAAGGCTCTTCATACGGCTTTACAAATAGCCCGTTTATCCTGTTTTCGCTATCTACCGAAAGATTGAGTGCAACTATGGCTTTCTCAAATTTTGTTTTATACAAAGCATAAGTACCCTGTTTATAGCTGATAAACTCCACACTTTCTATTTTGCCCATTTGTGTTCTCAGGCTGTTCAGAAACTGTTTTGTGTTATTGAGGGGCAGCGCCTTCTGCATTTCCGGTGAAAAGCGGTTGAAAATGTCGTCGTACTTTTCCGAATTATAATGGGCCTGAAAAAAATCGATGACCTTATCTGTTTGTGCAGACACAGATGTGGTTACCAGGAAGAAAGCCAGGAAGAAGAGTGGGTTTTTGATGTTTTTTGTCATTTTTACAGAAGGAGTCTCCTCACCCTTCAGAGGTAACGAGTAAGTTGAGATAATCATATTTACTGTAGCTGTCATTCAATTGTTTATTTATCTCGATCAGCTCATTTCTAATCTCTATTCTTAACCAGTATTCAGGGTTTAAACGAGAAAACGAGCTTAATTTTAGGAGCAGTGATGTATTTAATTTTCTTTCTCCCACCAGGTATTTATGGAGGTTACTGTCTTTCATCTCAAACAACTCTGCCAATCGCTTCTGAGTAATGTTAAAAGCTTTGAGATACATTTTGACAAAGTCCAGCAACTCTAATTTTTCAGGATTTTCTTCGGATTCAATGTAATCTTCAATCTGAAACCGGATAGACAGCAATTCATTTCTTAACAAACGTTCTTTCGACTGCTGTTTTGACCGGGAAACAATAAAACTACTTAGAGAATCTGTTTTTTCTTTATCCCAAATATCCGCTATTCCTATTTCTTTCATTACTGTTCTAATCTAAGTATATAAGAATTCATGTATTTTTTGAAATTAAACCGCCAGCCATCTGTCACAGAAGGTAGCAATATATTTCGTGCCGGATTTATTGTAGCTTCTATAAACTGTGCGTCTGATATTCTTATAATTTTTACATTCATCTGCTGTGTGTTAACCAATACAAAGATACAAATAAATTATACAAAATGTATAATTTTAAAAAAAAGATAAAGACCTGTTGCTCATTGCAAAATTCCCTCAATCCTAATCAAAAATATATTCTGTAATTTTACGCAGACAACCCACCTGAATATGATCAGAAGCGTATTTCTTATCCTGGCCGTTTTCTGCTGTAAAGCGTCATTCGCTGCAAGCGCTGCCGACTCCCTGCTGACAGAGCTATCGTCTGCCATTAAGAAAAAAGCAGAGTACGACAGGGAGAAGGAGGGGCGGATTGCCAAAACCAAGAATATGCTCAAAACGCCGGACCTTAGCCTGTCGCAGCGTTACGGAATCCATCATCAGCTGATTGAAGAATATAAGACATTCATTTCTGATTCGGCCATTCACTATTCAAAAGCCAACCTGGACATTGCCAACGCCCTGGGCGATGCCCGGCGGATCACGGAATCGCGGCTGGATCTCAGTTCCCTGTATGTAATTGCAGGAATGTATATTGAATCGCTGGAGCTGTTAAAATCCATAAAGAAAAGCCAGTTATCGCAGGAGCTGAGCGTCAAGTATTACGACAGCTACAAACAGCTGTACAATTATTACTCTCAAAATAACCCGTACACGCATCAATATATTCATACCAGCGCACTTTACCGCGACTCCCTGCTGACCGTTTTATCGCCGGAGTCTAACCGCTACAAGATTGTTCTGGCCGACAAGCTCCATGATGAAGGGAAGCTGGCAGAGTCAAAGCAGATCCTGCTGGAATGCCTCAGCCGGATGCAGGCCGACAACCACGAGAAAGCCATATTTGCCTACACCCTGGCCAATATTTATAAGAAGGAAGGAAACCCGGAGCTGCAGGAAAAGTATTACACCATTTCGGCGATTTGTGATATCAAAAACTCCATTAAGGAAAACGCCTCGTTGCGGGCCCTGGCCTCTACCTTATACCAGACGGGCCAGGTGGAAAGGGCCTACCAGTGCATCCGCCTCTCTATGGAAGATGCCATATTCTGCAATGCCCGGATCCGGACCTACGAGGCCTCCCAGATATTTCCCATCATTGATACGGCGTATAAAGAGCTTCTGAACAGCCAGAAGCGAAACCTTCAATTCTACCTTGTGCTGGTGAGCATCCTGTCGGTGTTCCTGATATCGGCCGTAATTTATGTTTACCGCCAGATGAAAAAAGTGGCCCGTATCAGGCAGGAGCTGTCTGAAATAAACCAGAAGCTGAATGAGCTGAACAGCGAATTAAAAAATAAAAACCTGGAGCTTCAAACAGTAAACCACGAGATCTCGGTGGTGAACACCCGGCTTTCGGAAGCCAATAAGGTGAAGGAGACGTACATTGGTAATTTCTTCAACCTGTGTTCTACCTACATCAATAAGCTGGAGCGTTTTCAGAAAACACTTAACAAGAAAGTAATGGACCGCAAGCTGGAAGACCTGTACCGCACACTCAAGTCGAGAGATATGATTGACAATGAGCTCAAAGAGCTATACGAAAACTTTGATAATACCTTTCTTCATTTGTACCCCAACTTTGTCGAAGAATTTAACTCCCTTCTGCTCAGAGAAGAGCGTTTTGTTTTAAAAACCTACGAGCTGCTGAATGTGGAACTACGGATTTTTGCCCTGATCCGGCTCGGTATTACCGACAGCGCCCGCATTGCTAATTTTCTTCATTATTCAGCCAATACCATCTATACCTACCGCACCCGGGTGAGGAATAAGGCAGCGGTGCCCCGTGAAGAATTTGAAGCCCGGGTGATGAGCATAGGGTCGGTAAAAAGATTCTCTGAAACCGAGTAAGGGGTCTCTGTTTTGTCGGTTAAAAGTACAAAAAAATACAATCATAGTTCTAAAAAATAGAATATTTGATCTATATTTTTTGCATTATTTTAATGTATTAATATACTATTAATTAGTGTATTATGTTATTATATAATCTATATATTTTCCATATCAATTTTTCAGGCTGAATACACTCCTCTACTTTTGTATCAGATGGAAAACCCCGGGTCTGTCCGGTTATTCAACCAAGCCAGCCATCTGTAATCATTAAAAGATGTATACTATGAGAAAAAATCAACTACCGTTTAAAGAACCGCCCTCTTTAAAACCCCTGCTCCTGTTCCTGTTTTTACTGTTCAGCCTTCATTTGCAGGCGCAGGAGGTACGCCGGATTACCGGGGTGGTTACCGATGAAAAAGGCGAGAGTGTAGCCGGGGCCACGGTCACCGTAAGAGGGACACAGCGGAGCGCCATGACCGACGCCGACGGCCGGTTTTCAATCGAAAAAGGGCCCGACGACACGCATCTCCTTGTTTCTTTTATGGGGTACAAAACCCGGGAAGTGGCTTTCGAAGGGAATAGCGAGCTGAGAATTACCCTACAGGAAGACACAAAGCTGTTAGACGAGCTGGTGGTGGTGGGCTACGGAGTGATGCGTAAAAAAGACCTGACCGGGTCGCTGGTTTCAGTGAACTCCGCCAAAATCAAGGATAACCCGGTATCCAGCATCGGTGAAGCCCTGCAGGGGCGGGCCGCCGGAGTGCAGATTGTCAACGCCGGTGCGCCCGGAAGCAATGTTTCTATCCGGATCCGCGGACTGGGCTCTATTAATAATTCTGACCCCCTGCTGGTGATTGACGGGGTACCTACCGACATGCCGCTGAATGCGCTGAATCATAACGATGTGGAGTCAATAGATGTGCTCAAAGATGCCTCAGCCACTGCCATCTACGGGTCGCGCGGGGCCAATGGTGTGGTGCTCATCACCACTAAAAAAGGGAAGGCTGGCGATGGGGTGATTTCTTTCAGTACCAACTGGGGCTTTCAGAATACCACCAGCGTGCCCGAAATGCTCAATGCCCGGCAGTTTGCCTCTCTGCACAATGAGATGATGGCAGCTAATAACGAATCCCAGAGGCCCGATTTCGCCGATCCGGCATCGTGGACCCAAAGTACTGACTGGGTGGGCGAGCTGCTGCGGCCCGGTACCATGAAGAACTACACCTTATCGTATTCCGGAGGGTCTGATAAAAGCAGCTATTATGTTTCCGGAGGCTACTTTGAGCAGACGGGTACGGTCATTAATACCTCCTACAAGCGCTATACCCTGCAATTCAACAACGAGGCAAGAAACAAGCCCTGGTTGAAATTCGGTAACCATCTTACTTTGAGCCATGATGACAAAAGCCAGGGAAATTACAGTGTGATTAACTCCCTGGCGTCTCTTCCTACCCAGCCTGTTTTTAACGATGATCTGACCTATTCGGGGCCCGGAGCCGAGGCCAGATTCTACGGCGATTTACGAAACCCCATCGGAACGGCCAACCTCGAAAGCTCGGAAACAAAAGGATACAATGCCCTGGGAAACCTGTATGCCGAAATCAGCCTTGCTGACCGGTTTGTCTTTAAAAGTACGGGCGGAATAGACTTTAAATACTGGGATAATGTAAACTTCTCTCCCAAATACGACTGGAAGCCCATTCCGGTACCCAACTCTTACCGGGGCCAGTCAGCCAATAAAAGCATCACTTATTTGTGGGACAATACCCTGACCTACATGGATGTTTTCAAAAGCAACCATAACGTCAATGTAATGGTGGGCTCCAGTGCACAGAACAATGTATTCTCCTACATGAACGGCAGCATTAAGGAATTCCTGTCGGATGATTTTAACCAGCTCAATAACGGGCTGCTGGACCCCACCGTGGGAGGGAGTAAAAGCGAGTGGGCGCTGCTGTCCTTCTTTGGCCGGGTTAACTACTCCTTTGCCAATAAATATTTCCTGACCGCTACGGTACGGAGAGACGGAACCTCAAGGATAACGGAGGAGAACCGTTGGGGTACCTTCCCGTCTTTTTCAGCGGCATGGAGGATTTCGGAAGAAGATTTCTTCGGGGAAAACAACCTTATATCTGACCTCAAGCTGCGGGCCGGCTACGGGGTAACCGGTAACCAGGGCGTGCTGGATAACTATGCGGCCTTTACCCGTTTGAGAACGTCGCAATACGTGTTTAACGGCCAGCCCGTTTCTACGCTGTACCCGCTGGTGATGCCCAACCCGGGCATCCGCTGGGAAACCGTGAAACAAAGCAACATGGGCGTAGATGCCTCATTGTTCTCCGGAAGGCTGAACACCACCTTAGATGCTTACATCAAAAATACCACCGACATGCTGGTCAGGATGGTGGTGCCGATCACTACCGGGTATTCGGATATCAACACACCCATGATTAACGCCGGAGAAGTCCGGAATGTGGGATGGGAACTTAGCCTGTCATCGGATAACCTGCGCGGTGCGCTGGAGTGGACCACCGATTTTAATGTTTCCTACAATAAGAACAAGGTGGTCAAGCTCAACAACAGCGTTCCGATCTATTACGGGTACCAGCACCATCGGGAAGGTCTGCCTATCGGTTCTTTTTACGGGTATGTCACCAATGGCCTCTTCCAGAACTGGGATGAAGTCAACAATTATGCCTACCAGTACCAGGGCGCTGATCCTGCAAACAGTACAGCCCCCGGCGATATCCGGTTCCTGGACATTAACAATGACGGCGTGGTGAATGACTATGACCGCACGTACATCGGGAACCCCACCCCGGCCTGGAGCTTTGCGCTGACCAATAACCTGAAATACAAAAACTTTGACTTCCAGGTGTTCTTCCAGGGCGTGGCCGGGAATGAAATCTACAATGCCAACCGGATCACCCTGGAGGGGATGTACACGGTAAGAAACCAGACTACCCAAGTTTTGGAGCGGTGGACTGCCGAAGGCTCGGGCACTACCGTACCGCGGGCCATTTACAGTGACCCGAATAAAAATACCCGGGTATCGGATCGCTTTGTGGAAGACGGCTCCTACCTGCGCCTTAAAAACCTGACCGTAGGCTATACGTTTGACCGGGGTTTCCTGAAAAGTACCCGCCCGAGAATTTATATGTCGGCGCAGAACCTGCTGACATGGACCCGCTACTCGGGCTTTGACCCTGAAGTACAGGGGGGAGTGGATAACAGCAATTATCCTTTAACCAAAACCATCAGTTTCGGACTGGACATTAAGTTTTAATCTCTGCAAGCATGAAAAAAATAACCTACTTACTGCTGATTGTGCTACCAGGTCTATTTATCTCCTGTAGCGATTACCTCGACCGCGAGCCGTTTGAAGAACCGAGCTCCGGAACCATCAAAGACGAAGCCTCGGCTATTGCCATGACCAATGCGGCTTATCAGCCGCTGCAGCGCCCCAAGCTGTACAATATGAGAATGTGGACACTGGACATCATGGCCGGAAACAGCGTGGTGGGAGCCGGTGGCGGGGATGACGGTATAGAGACCATCCAGCTGGCTAACTTTGTGGCCGGGCCCGACAATTTCGGGGTGATTGACTTGTGGAGGGGGCCTAATCCCGGCATTCTCTATTGCAATAACGTCATAGAAACCCTGCCGGGCATGGACATCAACCCCGCCGTGAAAGACCGCTGCATCGGGGAAGCCCGGTTTCTCAGGGCTAATTACTACTTTATCCTGGTTCAGCTTTTCGGCGATGTACCGGTGAGCCTTACGCCCGCCAAACCCGGTGACGATCTTTTCCCGGCACGTACCTCCCGCGAAGAGATTTACAACAGCATTATTATTCCTGACCTCCTGGAGGCCATCAGCCTTTTGCCACGAAGAGAAGAATACAGCAACCAGGACAAAGGAAGAGCCAGCAAAGGGGCTGCTGCCGGGCTTCTGGCCAAAGTATATCTCACCCTGGGTCAATACGATAAATGCATAGAGATGTGTAACCGGGTAGAGAGCCTGGGCTATACCCTGAACCCGGACTACAGCGATTGCTTCGGCGGAGAGGAGCGTAACAAAAATACGGCGGAGTCTTTGTTTGAAATCCAGTACCTGGGCCTGACCAAGGCTGGTTTCTGGGACGACGAAAACCAGGCCAACTGGTTAAGCACCTACATGGGCCCCCGGAACACCGGCTGGGTAGGCGGAGGCTACGGCTGGAATCAGCCCACAGAGGAGTTTGTGAAGCTCTATGAAGCGGGTGATTTACGGAAAGACAAGACCATTCTTTATGAAGGGGGCCCTGCGTTTGATAACAAGCAGTACAAAAGCAGCATGTCGGGCACCGGCTATAACGTAAGGAAGTTCCTGGTGCCCCTTTCTGTTTCTCCCGATTATAACACCAACCCGGCCAGCATTATCGCTTTGCGGTATGCCGATGTACTTTTAATGAAAGCCGAAGCGCTGAATGAGCTCGGTAACACCGGGCAGGCAGCAGAGCCTTTATACGAGGTGAGAAAAAGAGCGGGCCTTACTAACCTGTCGGACGTGCAGAACCTCACCCAGGCGGCCATGCGTGAAAAGATAAGAAAAGAGAGAAGAATAGAGCTGGCTTTTGAAGGGCACCGCTGGTTTGATCTCATTCGCTGGGACGGTGGTCAGTACGCTTTGAATTTCCTGCATTCCATCGGGAAAGTCAATGCCCAGCCCAAACATTTGCTGCTGCCTATTCCGCAAAGGGAGATAGATGCCAATCCGAATTTAAAACAGAATTCCGGTTACTAAACTGATGTCAATTATGAGAAAAATAAATGCATTTATCGGACTTCTCGTGCTGACCTTTTGCGGGATGTCATGTAAGGAGAATTATATAGAAACCAACCTCGGCGATCAGCCTTTGTCGCTGACCGCCAGCGCCGGGGAAGTAATGCTGGATATCACCGCCGATCAGAGTAATGCGGTAACGTTTACCTGGACACCCGGATCGAATCACAATACCAACTCGGCCATCACCTACACCTTTGAGCTGGGAGTGGAAGGGACAGGCTTTGCAGGGGCAGTGAAAACCACTTTAACCCAGGGAAGGAATTCGATGAGCTACAAAACCGGTGACCTGAACAGCCTGCTCCTGGAGAAATTTGAGATCAGCCCCAATACGGCCGTGAACCTCGAAGCCCGGGTATTGGCCGATGTTCACCATGACCAGGTGCCGCAGCAGGTTTCAGAAACCGTTAAGCTTAAGGTAACTACCTATAAGCCCGTTTCATCTACCCTGTTTTTAATAGGAAGTGCCGCACCTAACGGCTGGAGTGCCGATAACGCCACCCCTATGAATGTGGTGTCCGGTGCTGCCGGCTCATTTACCTGGCAGGGAAAACTCAGCCCGGGGGAGCTGAAATTCATCACCACAAAAGGTGCGTTTTTACCTTCGTATAACAAAGGGGCCGATAACACCAGGCTGCTCTTCCGGGAGTCAGACAGCCAGCCGGACGAGAAATTTATCATCCCTACCGCGGGGATTTATAAAATTGTGGCCAACATTATTAACCTGTCGGTCATCATAGAAGCCATGGACGCTCCGGAATATGGTAACCTGTGGTTTGTGGGGCATTCTACGGGATGGTCGTTTAAACCCATGACCCTGAATGCGGCCGATCCTTTTGTATTTCATTACAATGCCGAGATCACTGAAGGCGGGGAGTTTAAGGTAGCCACCTCTCCCTCGTTTGATTCCAACGTGGTTTTCCTGCGGCCGGAAACCAATAACCAGGGACTGGGAACCGGCCTGAAGGTGGTGAAATGGTCGGAAAGTGAAAAACCGGGGGGAACTAACGATTATAAATGGAATATTCCGGGCGGGGTGTACAAAATAAAGCTGGATACCCGCGACATGCGGATCGATATCGTTAAGTTTACGCCCTTTACCATGATCTACCTGGTAGGAGATGCGTCAGCGAAGGGTTGGGATGTAGGTAATGCTACTCCGATGAACGCTACGGCCAGTCCGTACAAATTTACCTGGACAGGTACGCTGAAGCCGGGCGAATTGAAATTCACCTGCGATAAGCAAACCGACTGGAACGGTTCGTGGTTCCTGGCCGGTATGAACGGGGCGGCACCTACCGGAGAAGTGGAACAGATGATCTTTAGTGCCAAAGGCTCAGTTCCGGATAATAAATGGAAGATACCGGAAGAAGGGAAATACCTGGTAGAGCTGGATCAGCTAAACGAAACCGTCAAAATAGTAAAGCAGTAATGGATTGATTGTGGTGGGATGCGTTATCATTGTCAGTTCGAGCACAAACGAGCACGAGAGTGCGAAGTTTGTGCTCGAGGTGACAATGGCATCACACCTGTCAGTTCGAGCGAAGACGAGAACTAAGCAAAGACGAGAACTAAGCAAAGACGAGAACTAAGCAAAGACGAGAACCGTGCGTAGTCGAGAACCGAGAGTCATCGAGAACCATTCGCCTCTCGACTACGCTCGAGGTGACAATGGCACCCATACCTGTCAGTTCGAGCGAAGACGAGAACCGTGCGTAGTCGAGAACCGTGCGTAGTCGAGAACCGAGAGGTATCGAGAACCATTTGCCTCCCGACTGCGCTCAAGGTGACACAAGTAACCATCCTGCATCTTAAATGAAATTGATGGTGAATTATTTGGGCTAGGGGTGACAAGCCCCTCTTGCCCGGAACTTTTTAAAAAATGAACAAACTTATTCTACTTCTGTCATCTTTATTCCTCCTCGGGGCATGCAAGGATAAAGAAAGCCCTGACCGGGAAATAATCACGTATGGCGAAACCTATTTTAATGACGGAATCCATACCGATAAAGCGCGTTATGCGCCCGGCCAGCCCGTTACTTTTTACCTCAGAGAATCGCCGAAAGAAAAGCTGACCGTGAACTACTATCACCTCGGCGAGCTGATCTCCAGCGGGGAGGTCACCTCTTCTGCCTGGACCTGGACCCCGCCCGACAAGGATTACCGGGGCTACCTGGTGCAGCTTTTATCCGGCGAAAAGCTGGTGCACAGCATAGCGGTGGATGTTTCGGCGGACTGGAAGAAGTTTCCGCGCTACGGCTTTCTTTCCTCCTTTGGGAACATGTCTGAAAGTTCGGTGGAGAATACTATAAACACCTTAAACCGTTACCACATTAACGGAATCCAGTTTTATGACTGGCACTATGAGCATCACCAGCCGCTGGCCGGAACGGGGCAGGCGCCACAGGAGGTTTGGCGCGACATCATCGGCCGCGATAATTCATTGGCTACCGTCAGGAACTATATTAAAACGGCCCGGTCGAAAAACATGACTACGATGTTTTACAACCTGGCCATGGGGGCGCTTGACAATGCCGCGCAGGCCGGAGTAAAAGAAAACTGGTACCTCTTTAAGGATCAGCATCATGACCAGAAAGATTACCACCCTCTGGGTCCGCCTTTCAAGAGCAATATTTACCTCACCAACCCGGCCAATGAGGAGTGGCAGAATTACCTGGGCCTGAAAAACAATGACGTCTATACCGCCCTTGACTTTGACGGGTTTCATGTAGACCAGCTGGGAAACAGGGGGGACGTGTACGGCTACCCGGGGCAAAAGGTGCAGCTTGACCAGACCTACAAATCCTTCCTGGAAGCCATGAAACGCCGGCACCCGGGCAAACGGCTGGTCATGAACGCCGTAAGCCAGTTTGGGCAGGAAAACAGTATCTCAAAGGCAGATGTGGATTTCCTCTACACCGAAGTGTGGAACGAGACCCGTACCTATGAAGACCTGGCAAGGGTAATTCTTGATAACGACGCGTATTCGGGCGGTACCCGGAAAACCGTTTTGGCGGCGTATATGAATTATGCAAAATCAGCCGGGAAAGGTTACCTGAACAAGCCCGGGATACTCCTGGCCAACTCGGTGATTTTTGCGTTTGGCGGGGCCCACCTGGAACTGGGAGAACACTATCTGAGTAACGAGTACTTCCCGAATTCTAATCTCCAGATGAAGGCAGACCTCAAAGAAGAATTGCTGGCTTACTATGACTTTATGGTCAGCTACCAGAACCTGCTGCGCGACGGCGGCTCATTTGCTGCCGTGACCGTAAGCTCCGGAAGTAATCAGCCGGCCATCAGCAGCTGGCCGGCAGGGCAGGGGCAGGTGGCCGCCGTAACCAAAAAACTGGCCGAGAGGCTGGTGGTGCACCTCATTAACTTTACCCGGGCGGGGTCTATGGAGTGGCGCGATACAAACGGTACTCAGCCCGAACCGGAAACGGTGACCGGACTGACCCTTACGGTAGACGTAACCCAGCCCGTAAAAAAGGCCTGGCTGGCTTCTCCCGACCTGCTGAAAGGGCAGCCCCGGGCTTTGTCCTTCACGAATAAAAACGGGAACATTGAAATTACCGTACCCTCCCTTAAATATTGGGATATGCTGGTATTTGAATATTAAAGCAATAAAAACATGACAAGAATTCTGATCATAGGTATCCTGCTCCTGCTGCCGGGAGCCACTAGCGCCGAAGACTGCGTATCGTATGTGAAAAGCGGGAAGCAGGTGACCTTTAATACGAATACGGCTTCCAGGCTCCGGCTCGACATAGTGAGCAGCTCGGTGATTAAAATCTGGTACGACCAGAACGGTAGTTTCACCCGGAAAAACGAATCGTTTGCCGTCATTAATACAACCCTCGAAGATGTAGGAGAGGTCAACGTCAACGATGAGCCCTCCTGCTATGAAATTTTTACCTCAAAGCTCCGGATCAGGGTAAATAAGAGCCCTATGCAGGTGCAGATTTTTGACAAATGGCAAAAGCTGGTCTACAGCGACTTTAAAGAAAAGGGACATCTTTCAGACGGGAAAGCCGTTAAGGCGCATAAGGTGCTGAGGCCTGACGAGCAGTTTTTTGGCCTGGGCGAGAAAACCGGCCCGCTCAACCGCCGGGGGCGCAATTATAAGATGTGGAACAGCGACAGGCCCTGCTACAGCGTAAACGAGGACCCGCTGGCCAAAAGCATCCCGTTTTTTATGAGCAGCTACCGGTACGGTATCTTTTTAGACAATACCTACAAATCGGAATTCCGGTTTGGCTCGGAATCAGAGGAATATTACTCTTTTGAGGCTCCTGACGGGGCGTTTGTGTACTATTTTATTTACGGGAAAGACTACAGGGATATCCAGCAGCAATACATTTCGCTGACCGGAAAACCCATCATGCCGCCTAAGTGGGCATTGGGTTTTGCCCAGAGCCGGGGGCTGTACACCAAAGAAAAGCAGGCCCTGGAAATCGCCTCGGAATTCAGGAAACGCCGGATTCCGTGTGACATCATCTACCAGGACATCGGCTGGACCCAGCACTTGCAGGATTTCAACTGGCGGAAAGGCAACTACTCCGACCCGAAAGGCATGCTGAAAACCCTCGGGAGCCAGGGCTTTAAAATGATTGTTTCCCAGGATCCGGTCATATCGCAGCGGGATAATCCCCAATGGACGGAGGCCGACCGGCTGGGGTATTTTGTGAAAGATGTAAGAACCGGTAAATCGTACGATATGCCCTGGCCCTGGGGCGGCAATTGCGGTGTGGTAGACTTCACCCTGCCCCGGGTGGCCGACTGGTGGGGAAAATACCAGCAGAAACCCCTTGACGACGGGGTTAGCGGCTTCTGGACAGACATGGGTGAGCCCGCCTGGAGCAATGAAGAAGACATTGACCGCCTGAATATGAAGCATCATATCGGCATGCACGATGAAATACATAACGTTTACGGGCTTACCTGGGATAAGGTAGTCAAAGAACAGTTTGAAAAAAGAAACCCGGGGAAACGGGTGTTCCAGATGACCCGCTCGGCCTATGCCGGGCTGCAGCGCTACGCTTTCGGGTGGACCAACGACAGCGGAAACGGCAATGACGTGCTTGACGGCTGGGGCCAGCTGGAAAACCAGGTGGCCGTAGGTATTTCTGCCGGCCTGGGGGGTATTCCTTTCTGGACTACCGACATCTCGGGGTATTGCGGTGATATCACCGACTACCCGGCCATGGCCGAACTTTACACCCGCTGGATGCAATTCGGCGTATTCTGCCCCCTCAGCCGGGCACACCATGAAGGAGACAACGCGGTGGAACCCTGGATGTTCGGAGATATTGTGGAAAAAAATGCCAAAGCCGCCATTGAGCTGAAATACCAGCTGTTTCCGTATCTCTATACCTATTCGCGCAAAGCCCACGATACCGGCTTACCCGTCACCCGCGGGCTTTTTATGGAGTACCCCAATGACCCGGAGGCCCTTAAAATTGATAACCAGTTTATGTTCGGTGAAGAGCTCCTGGTGGCACCTGTATTGAAAAAAGGAGAAAGGGTCAAGCGTGTTTACCTGCCTGAAGGCGAATGGATAGACTTTAACGATAAAAAAACCGAATACCTGGGCGGGCAGCTGGTTCCCTACAAAGCTCCGCTGAATACGATTCCCGTTTTTGTCAGGAAAGGCTCGGTCATTCCCATGATGCCGGTCATGCAATACATTCATGAGCAAAAAGATTACCCGGTAACCTTTCATATCTTCCCCAACTACGAAGACGAAAAAGCCTCTTTTACCTTGTATGAAGATGACGGCGAAAACCAGGATTACCTGGAAAACATTTACTCTGTTACCCGCCTGGTTTGCTCTACCGTGGCTTCGGGTCTTGATATTGTGATCACCCCGGAAGACAAAGGATTTGTGCAGTCGGAAAACCGCGATTTTATACTGAGCATCCTGCTGGAAGAAAAACCCTCAAAAGTAAGTATTGAAGGGAAAGAGGCCGCATTCACAGAAGGTGCTGCGGGTCAGCTTCAATGGAGCTGGGACGAAAAATCGAAAAAATGTACCGTCCGGTTTCCGGATACCCGGACTCAAAAAGTAATCACCGTAAACAATTAAACCCAAATGAAGTATTTTAAAGCTATCCGCTTTTATGCATGGGCAGGTAAGGGGTCTCAAAGCTCAGGGCTCATTGCTCAAGGCTCAAAGCTCATGGCTCAAAGCTGTTTTACCCTGGTTTTTATGCTGGTATCCCTGGGGATGCACGGGCAGACGCTTAAATCACCCAACGGCAATTTCGTGCTGGATTTCAGTATCAATGAAAAGGGAAGCCCCTTATATGCCCTTTCGTATAAAGGGAAGCCGGTTATTCAACCCAGCAGGCTGGGCCTGGAGCTGGCCGGCGGCAGTAAAACGGAATTCAATGCGGAAATTAGAAAGCAGGCAGACCCCAAAACCTCGCTTTACGACGGCTTTAGCCTGGCTTCGGTGAAGCACTCCGCTTTTGATGAAACCTGGGAGCCTGTCTGGGGCGAAACAAAAACCATCCGGAATCATTATAACGAGATGGAAGTGAGCCTCCGGCAAAACAGTACGGAAAGGAGCCTCACCCTGCGGTTTCGCTTATTTGATGACGGACTGGGCTTCCGGTATGAATTTCCTGCGCAAAAGAACCTGTCTTACTTTGTGCTCAGAGAAGAGCTGACCGAATTTGCCTTAACCGGAGACCACACGGCCTATTGGATTCCCGGCGACTACGATACCCAGGAGTACGATTACACCATTTCCCGGCTGTCGGAAATACGGAAGCTCACCGAAGCGGCTAAAACAGATAACCTGTCGCAAACCTCTTTTTCTCCCACAGGGGTACAAACCGCCCTTCAGTTAAAAACGCAGGACGGCCTCTACATCAACATCCACGAAGCCGCCCTGCTGAACTACGGGTGCATGCACCTGGAGCTGGACGACAAAAACTTCATTTTCAGGTCATGGATCACGCCGGATGCCAACGGCACCCGGGGCCATCTTCAGGCGCCTTCTGCCACGCCATGGCGAACGGTCATTGTCAGCGATGACGCCAGGGACATCCCGGCATCGCATATCACCCTTAACCTGAATGAGCCGTCAAAAATAAAAGACCCTTCCTGGATTAAGCCCATGAAGTATGTGGGGGTATGGTGGGAGATGATCACCGGTAAAAGTGAGTGGTCATATACCTATGACCTTCCCGCCGTGCAGATCGGCAAAACCGATTACACCCGGGTAAAACCGCACGGCCGCCACGGCGCCACCACTGAAAACGTGAAGAGGTACATTGACTTTGCGGCCCGGCACGGGTTTGACGGCGTTCTGGTCGAAGGCTGGAACATTGGCTGGGAAGACTGGTTCGGAAACTCCAAAGACTTTGTATTTGATTTTGTCACGCCTTATCCTGATTTTGACCTGGAAGGAATTTACCGTTATGCCAAAAGCAAGGGGGTAAAAATGATCATGCACCATGAGACCTCTTCCTCCATACGCAACTACGAAAGGCACCTGGACAAGGCCTATCAACTGATGAACAAATACGAATACCCGGCCGTAAAAAGCGGGTACGTAGGGGATATTATCCCGAGAGGCGAAAACCATTACAGCCAATGGATCAACAACCATTACCAGTACGCTCTTGAAAAAGCGGCTGAATACAAAATCATGGTCAACGCCCATGAAGCGGTAAGGCCCACCGGCCTTTCCAGGACCTACCCGAACCTGATCGGGAACGAGTCGGCCCGGGGAACCGAATACCAGGCCTTTGGCGGCAGCAAGCCCAACCACGTCAGCGTATTGCCCTTTACCCGGCTCATCGGCGGCCCCATGGATTATACCCCGGGAATCTTTGAAATGGATATTTCAAAAATGAATCCCAACAATACATCGCACGTGAATGCCACCCTGGCCAACCAGCTGGCCCTGTATGTCACCCTGAGCAGTCCTTTACAGATGGCAGCTGACCTCATAGAAAACTATGAACGGTTTCCGGATGCCTTTCAGTTTATCAAAGATGTAGCGCTCGACTGGGAAAAAAGCATTTACCTGGAAGCCGAGCCCGGAGAGTACATCACGGTAGCCCGGAAAGCCAAGAACTCCGACCAGTGGTTTGTGGGCAATACCGGCGGAAACACGCCTTTCACCTCCGATATCTCTTTTGATTTCCTGGATGCCGGAAAGCGTTATGAAGCCATCATCTATTCCGATGCCAAAGGCGCCCATTATAAAGACAACCCCCAGGCTTATGAAATACGGAAAGAGATCGTCACCTCCGGGTCGCGGTTAAAGCAGGTTTCAGCGCCGGGGGGCGGCTATGCTATAAGCTTAAAGCCGGTGAAATAATGATCTATTCTGTCTTAACTTTTGTTATGGCTTAAACCCATAGCGGATTTATGAAGAAAATAGGATTTTTATCCTTCGGACATTGGTCTAATCACCCGGCCTACAGCACCAAAACGGCTGCCGCCACCCTGCTGCAGTCCATTGACCTGGCCGTAGCGGCCGAAGAGATCGGGCTGGACGGCGCTTATTTCCGGGTACACCATTTTGCCCAGCAGCTGGCCTCGCCTTTTCCGTTACTGGCCGCCATTGGTGCTAAGACAAAAAAAATAGAGATCGGTACCGGGGTGATCGATATGCGTTATGAGAACCCCCTTTATATGGTGGAAGATGCCGGCGCGGCTGACCTGATTTCGGGCGGGCGATTACAGCTCGGCATTAGCAGGGGTTCGCCGGAGCAGGTCATAGACGGCTGGCGGCATTTCGGCTATGAACCGGCAGAAGGGGAAACCGACGCCGAAATGGGCCGCCGGAAGGGGCTGGAGTTTTTTGAAGCATTGAAAGGAGAAGGTTTTGCTGAGCCGAATCCTAACCCGATGTTTCCGAACCCGCCCGGTCTGCTGGGCCTGGAGCCGCATTCTCCCGGCCTGCGCGACCGCATCTGGTGGGGATCGGGAGCCGATGCCACGGCCATCTGGGCTGGCCAGGTGGGCATGAACCTGCAAAGCTCCACCCTGAAATTCGATGAAAGCGGCAAGCCTTTTCATATCCAGCAGGCCGAACAGATCAGACTGTACCGCAAAGCGTGGAAAGAAGCCGGGCATGCGCGTGAACCCCGCGTTTCCGTAAGCCGCTCTATTTTTGCATTGGTAAACGACCAGGACAGGTATTATTTCGGGCACGAGGCCGACAGGACCGATAAAGTGGGTATGCTGGACCAGAATACCCGTGCCATCTTTGGCCGGAGCTATGCCGCCGAGCCCGATCAGCTCATCAAAGAGCTGGCGCAGGATGAAGCCATCCAGGAAGCCGACACGCTTCTGTTGACCATTCCCAATACCCTGGGCGTAGACTACAATGTACATGTGCTTTCCTCTATTCTGAAATATGTGGCACCGGGATTAGGCTGGCGTTAACCGGATCGTATCCCGATGGCAGAAAACATTCGTTACAAAACCAGAATTGCGGTGATCGGTGCAGGCCAGGCCGGGCTTTCTGCCGCGTATCATTTAAAGAAGCGCGGCCTGAAGACCGGCCCTGATTTTATCGTTCTTGATGAAGCCCCGCGCGCGGGCGGTGCCTGGCAGTTCCGGTGGCCTTCACTTACCCTGAGCACGGTTAACCGTATTCACGACCTGCCCGGTATGGCTTTTGACGAAGCCCTGGATACCCGTGAAACCGAAGTGCAGGCGAGTGTGGCGGTGCCGCATTACTACGAAACCTACGAAAAGAAATTCGGCCTGCGGGTGTATCGCCCGGTAAAGGTGGAAAAAGTATACCGGCGTCGCGACCGGTTTTATATCGATACTCCAGGTGCTTTGTTCTCTGCTTCCGGCATCATCAATGCTACGGGCACCTGGGAGAACCCCTATATACCGGAGTATCCCGGCGCCGGCCTTTTCCGGGGCGAGCAGCTGCATACCCGTGATTTCAGGAGCGCCGACTATTTTAAGGGAAAGCATGTGGTGGTGGTAGGAGCGGGGATATCTGCCATCCAGCTGCTCGATCAGATCTCGAAGGTCACTACCACTACCTGGGTAACGCGCCGTGTTCCCGAATTCAGGGAAGGTCCGTTTGACGATGTGGCCGGCCACCAGGCCGTGGCCCTGGTAGAAGAGCGGGTGCGGCAGGGCTTACCGCCTTTATCGGTGGTTTCTGTGACCGGCCTGCCTGTTACGCCCGCCGTGCTGGATATGGAAAAGCGGGGAGTGCTTCAACGTTTCCCGATGTTCAGCGAGATTACCGCTACCGGTGTGAAATGGCCCGACGGGCGGGAGGAAAAAGCCGACGTCATCCTCTGGAACACGGGCTTCAAAAGTGCTCTTGCCCACTTAGACCCCGTACTGCCCCGCGAAGAGGGAGGCGGAATTATTATGGACGGGACTCTGGCCACAAGAGTAGCAAAAGAACACCGGATCCACCTGGTGGGCTACGGGCCTTCTGCCTCTACGATCGGAGCTAACCGGGCCGGCGGTGCAGCGGTGCGCGAGCTGATGAAGACGCTGGAGAGGTGAGTTGCTTATTTTTGTCACCATCAAATACAATCTGCTTTTAATGAAGTGAAAGAAAAATAAGATACCTTTGCCCGCTTAATTTTTAATACTTTGGAAACACGTTCCCCTCAGACCTTTACAGGCTATGAGACATTTGTTATCGTTATTCTTGCATTTATCCTTTTCACGGTGATGCTCGATTTCATGGTTTTGTCGCCCCTGGGCAATATCCTTATGACAAGCATGAAGCTTAGCCCGCAGCAGTTCGGGTCGGTGGTTTCGGCGTATGCCATCAGTGCCTGTGTATCGGGCTTCCTGACGGCCGGTTTTGCAGATAAATACGACCGGAAAAAGCTATTGCTGTTCTTCTATACAGGCTTTATCATCGGTACATTGTTCTGTGCTCTCGCTAACAGCTATAGCACTTTGCTGGCAGCCCGTATTTTTACCGGGGTTTTCGGCGGTGTGATCGGCTCGATTTCCATGGCTATTGTCACCGATCTGTTTGCGCTGGAACAACGCGGGAAAGTGATGGGGCTCATCCAGATGGCCTTTGCAGGCAGCCAGATCCTGGGTATTCCCCTGGGGCTGTGGATGGCTACCCGTTGGGGCTGGCATTCTACTTTTTTTGCCATTGTGATTGTGGCGGTTTTTACCGGAATTGCCGTGGTGGTCCGTCTGAAGCCTGTGAATGAGCACCTGAAAATACAAAACAGCAAAAGTCCGCTTTTGCATTTATGGCATACGGTACGAAAAAAAGATTACCGCACCGGGTTTGTAGCCATTATGCTGCTTTCCATGGGCGGATTCATGATTGCTCCGTTCAGCAGTGATTTTTATGTCAACAATGTGAAGATCCGCATGGAAGACGTGCCTGTTATCTTCATGTGCAGCGGTATCGCATCGGTTTTCATTATGCCGGTTATCGGGAAGCTGAGCGACAGGTTCGACAAGCTGGGCATGTTTATCTTCGGTACCGTCATTGCCTGTATTATGGTGGTTATTTCCACCAACCTGGGTCCAACGCCCCTCTGGGAAGTGGTTGTGATCAATGTCCTTATGTTTGTGGGCATTATGAGCCGTATGGTTCCTTCGCAAGCCCTGAACTCGGCTATTCCGGATGCCGCAGACAGGGGCGCTTATATGAGCATTAACTCCTCCCTGCAACAGCTGGCAGGTGGCTTAGGGGCGATCTCGGCAGGCTTTATCGTGGTCAAGGCCGATGCCACCAGCCCGTTGCAGCATTTTAATACGCTCGGCTACGTAATGGTAGGCATTATGTTGCTCTGTATTTTCCTGATGTGGCGGGTAAGCAGGATGGTGAAAGCCAAAATGGCTAAGCGTACCGGGGTATAGTTTGTTTAGTAAGGATTGATTATCTGAAGGTTTGAATATGTTAGCAAAGAGAAAAATACAAATAGCGGGACTGGTATTCCTGGTGGCTACCCTAGTAGTTATCGTATTTCCTGACCTTATAAGGTCCGGATCTACGGATGGCCGGTTTGTTACCGAGGCGACGTTCAACAGCAACCTGGACAAGCAAATACAGATGATCCCCGGGATACTTGATCAGCTAAGGCGGGCAAATGTAACTTCGGACAAGGCACTGAAGCTGGAATACTTTTTCTACACAAACACTGCAGAAAAAGCAGAACGGCTGGCTGCCGAAATCGCAAAGCTGAACTATTCGGTTCGGCACGGTGTCTCTGCCGGTGATCAAAACCTGTTTGTTGTGACCGGCTGGACCACTAAAATCGAAATGAAAGAAGAAGTCATCCAACAATGGACCCGCCAAATGTCTGAGTTGGGATATACCTTTGACTGCGAATTTGACGGCTGGGGAACGGATGCGGGGAGTGAGAATTAATTAGTTATTCGCAAATTTCTTTCAGTTTTTCCAATGCCATAGGGCAGGTGGTGTTGTAGTAATCAATAAAATCTTCGGTTACATCCACTTCTATGGTTACCGTGGTCATGCCGTTGTTTTCGTCGTACGTATAATTTTCGTGTCCGCCTGCCCATTTTTCAACTTCCGGGCCTGTGGTAATTTCTTCGCCTCCCTGAAACAGGCCGTAATGACGGATAGAAACAAATTTATTCGGGATGTTTTCTTCAATTTCAGAAACCATACCGCCACGTTCACCGTCTTCGCCTATACCCACAAAAAGCATTTTACTGCCCTTTTCCCAGGTCCCCTCGTAAGTAGAAGTGGGATTGAACGGGGCGGTCCATTGTTCGTAATTTTTAATGTTACTGATACCCAGCATGGTATCGTAAACTTTTTCGGCGCCGGCCTTTATACTGATGGTGTATTGTAATTTTTTCATTGTATCTGATGATTATTGATTTTTTGGCTGTGTTTTCACTTGTTCGTTACACGCAGCCAGGTTGAAAAGTGCTGAGCCTAAAAGTATCCCCGATGTCAGGATTCTGCCGGAAGTTTCGTCATATCCATGTAAAAAATCTCCCAGGTATGCCCGTCAAAATCTTCAATGGTTCTTTGCTGCATAAACCCGTAATCCCGTATCTCATTGGGCTCTATGCCTCCGGCATTCAGTCCGCCAGCCATGATGTTATTCATTTCATCCACGCTGTTTACCGATAACGAGAAAAGTCCTGCAATATTCGTTTTCGTGTCAGCAATGGGTTTAGCGGTAAAGTCTGAAAATTTTTCGTGGGTCAACAGCATCACAAATATACTGTCGCTCCAAACCATACACTTTCCCGCATCGTCCGAAAATTGCGGATTGTTCGTGAAGCCTAATGCCGTATAAAAGTCCTGCGATTTTTGCAGATCCGTTACGGCCAGATTGATAAAAACTTGTTTGGTCATGATGTTGATTATTTGATTTTTTATTCATCTCCAGCCTCAAAATATTCCTGTGAAAAGTAGGGCTTGTCCGGAGACAGGAAATGTATTTTGCAAAGATATTATACGGATTTGCTTTTATGGCAGGGAAAAATGGCCAGCTTTAAGGGGGATTTAAGACAGAAAGCTATTTGGCTGAATATGAAAAAGATAATAAATCAGGGGGAACAAAATGTTAAATAGGATTTGTTATTTGTTTATGTAGATATAAAGAATAAACTTTGTATTCACAGCTACATTTAAAGAAGATGAAAACCTTACAAGCACGGTCAAAAGCGGAAAAGCTGAATTGGAAACCCTTGAAAGAAGTTGCGCCTGTAAACATCACAGCCGATACCTTAAAGGGTAAGAGAGCGGTAATTACAGGGCATCAGAAGAAGACGGCTATTTCTAAAATCGTGATTCCTTAGTGTATGCGTTGAAGTTTATACAAAAAGAGCCATGCAATGATAAAAGTGATCATCTGTTTACTTACACCTACAAGTTTTATTCTCCCGATACCCGTTTACATTACGTTTTAAGGGCTGAATACCATTCAGGGAGTGTATTTGCTATTAAATTCTATTGTAAGGCACACCGGCGTAGTGATTTTAAATATAATATCATTATTAACCGGGGACATTGCCTGAAGATACTTAACACTTGTTTGTCTCTCCTGCCTGAACTGCTTAAAAAATACCCGCAGGCTAGTTTTGCTTTAAACTCTTCAAGGTCTGTAGAACTGGGAAGTTCTCAAAAATTGACCGAAGACATAAAGGAAAATCAGAGATACAGAATTTATAAGAACTTTATTCAAAGCAGGATTGGTAAGCACACCTTTACGCATCTTTATTATCCTGAAATAAGTTCATATTTATTAATCAATAATCATTACCCTGATATTGATATAAAGGAGCAGGAAATATTGCAGATGTTCCAGCGAACCTATCGATCATTGCCCGATATAGTTTAATGCGTGACACAGATTTTTATTTAAATGGATAAATGAATACAAATCTATGTATTCCGGTGAAAGTAGGTTCTTCGTCGCTTTTGATAATCACGCTAACTTTGAGAGAACCATTTTTCTCAATAAACTGCGCTTCCTTAAGAGTTGAGATATCATTTAATGTATAGGGCGAAACTAATCACACAGCGTATTCGCTAGTGTGATAAACCGGAAATGTCATTTATAAAGTCAATAAAAACCCTGAAATGGATAACCTTACATGATAACAGGAAGCATCAAAAAAGCCTGACTCTGGTAAAAGCTATTTCTTTGGAAATAAATTGGATTTACTTCACTTCTCCCGGATCAACTGCTCCATCCGCGCCATCATTTCATCTTTTTCTTTGAGCATGCGCTCGTAGAGGGCGATTTTCTCTTCGTGCAGTCTTTTAATTTCTTCCAGGGGGATGATCGAATTGTAGAACACCGAAGCCGGCTGATGACAATTGTCAAATGTATTGGAAATAATATTAATGGCCTGTTCCTCATTGAAATTCTTAAATGCTTCCATCGGTATCTTTAAGGCATCGGATATTTGCTGTAAGAGAGCCGCATCAATGGTTTGTTTCTGCTCCAATAGCGAGATCTTTTACTGGTTCCAGTCTTGGCCCGACTTAAATGCCAGTCTATCCTGCTTAATGCCGAGCATTTTCCGGAATCGTTTTATATTCCGGTCTTATTGGATGTTTTTAGTAGTGTTTGTTATATCGTTTTTCAATAGGTTTGTTCACCGGAGGGCTGTAAGGTGATATTTCTAAAGAGTGCTTCAGCTTTGTCCCCAATACCCGGCCTCGAAAATTACTCTATAAAGTTAAGCAAAAGTAGGGAGATTTCGAAGAAATGGGGAGGGATTTGAGGTGAAAGGGTTGATTTTTTATCCTACCGTGTTATGTGTATCTTTTGGAAGTAACTTTTTACTGCTGATTTTATATTTATTAACTTAATAGAAAAATATTATAGATGTGTCTTTTTTTGTGAATTATTGTAATAATCAAAGTACGAAACTTTTATTAATTGCTTAGCAGTTCAATAGTCTAAAGGTTTATATTTATTACATAGGGGACATATAAACACTCAGCATTGTAGAATAACACTATGGACATAATTAGTAAAAAAACACGGGCAGAATTTAAGGAATTTTTTGTGACAAAAACCTTACGAGAAATTTCAACATATTTTGATAATCATGATATTCCCTTTTCTGAACTATCATCAGGTGATTATAAAGGAGAGAGGCGAACCCTCGTTGAAGGTTATTATTATCGAACTGGTCTGATACAATAGTAATCAAGAAGATTTTGAGAGTTTATGAAGATGTTTTAAATGACCTAAAGGAAATTGAAGACCAGTCGGATGAAAATTCAAACACGACTTGGTTAACAAAGCTTACAAAATGTTTATTTCGTGATGGATTTGTTTTTGAAAATCACAAACAATGCAAAGTAGGTGAATTCACAAATTTTGATGACTTACAAAGTGCAAGTGACTTATTAGATAAGAGTCATTTTCAAGAATACATTCTACGAATCAAGAAATCTGTTTTCGAAGATCCAAGTTTAGCAATTGGTTCAACTAAAGAACTTGTTGAGGCTACATTAAAGACTATTCTAGCGGAACTCAATATAGTATTTGATAAAGATGATGATGTACCCAAACTTCTTAAGAGCGTCCAAAAAGCGCTTCGACTTGTACCAGATGGAGTTGACGACTCAAAAAAGGAGCTGAAATTATAAAAGTTCTACTGAGTAACTTGGGACAGGTATTTATTAAGCTTTCAGAACTTCGAAATTTATATGGGACAGAGCATGGAAGAGAAAAAGTAAAACGAGGTTTGAATGAGCGACACGCTAGACTTGCAGTAGGAGCAGGTATTACTTTGTCGACATTTCTACTTGAAACATTTGAACTAAGAAGAGCAAAATAAAAGACCCTGCCCTTATATACTGCTGATATTGGACGGGTATGAATTAGTCGGTATGATTTTTTTTAAGCCTGATATTGTTAAATACTTAGCACCTGTACCGTTGTACAGCTTGAGAAACTCTTTCCAATTCTTACATATCCAATCGGAAAGTTCTAAAGATTGATCACTAGTAAATGTTTGTATTGCAATTATACAATCTGAAATAGCGTAACTTTCTTTTTCTGGAATGATACAGACTTTCGAAAGATTTGGACGACCAACTCTAGGCAAAACAATAGCAGGACCCTCTATTATAGAATAATTAGTATCGATTATAACACTAAGAGATTTTAGTGAGTTATTGGATAAATTAGTTGTGTGAATAAGTGGGTATCCTTTAACATCGTTCTGTGTAATGAATTTTGGGGTTATTTGTCCCCTTTTTATAGACTTGACTTTCTTTTCATACGATTTCTGTGGTAGAAAGTTTTTAACGTTATGTTCTTCAATGTCAGTGTCATTAATTGAAACTATTATAATATTGGGCATACAACCTTCAAAAACCTTACCTTCGATATAATCTATTATCTTAGCATGCTTGGATGCTTTTAAATAGTCCCAAGCTTCGCGATCTTTCTGAGAGAAAGCAACGCTAGATGGTAAAATAGCATACAGGTTGCCTTCATTATGAAGATAATTTATAGCTTTTAACAAGAATAGCATAGCAGTACTAACCTTGAAAGCTTGTCCATCAAAGTTTATCATGTTTACCTTTGAGCCTTTACAAGAAAATGGTGGGTTTAGTAAAATAATATCAAATTCTTTTTTGTAGTTACTCCTTAAAAAATCTTCGCAAACAACCTCCCAATTAGGATGTTTTTTACTTGTTTTATTAACGACTTCTTGGGAAATGTCCACACCAAAAATATTAGCGTTTATCCACTTTTTTTCCGCACTTCTTAATAATTCTCCGTCACCTACACAAAAATCACAAATACTGGTTACATTTTGCTTTTTGGTGAAACTTACTAGTTTATCAGCAAGATATTTAGGAGTATAGTATGAATCGATCCCCATCTAATATTATTCTGCTGTTAATAATTCACTAACCAAACATTCAATGACTTTACCCACCCCTTTTGTTTTTTTCTTTTTCCTTATAGGATTATCATAAACTAATTCTGTTTCAACTTCAAATTTTGTGGCAAATATCATTGCTCCTATTGCATGTGGTTTGGTTCCGATAGGGGCAATTTTAAAAAAAGCTTCTGGATATTGACTTTTCATTTCTTTCAATAGAAAGTATACCTCAACAACTGAATTAGCAGAAGCATATTTGACATTTCTCCAACTCCCCGTATCTTTTAAGGGCTTTTGGTTTCCCCAAAAAGCTATATGAGGGTACTCAAGTCTGAAACCAGGTAAGCCAATGACTGGGAATATGTTTTTATTCGTGCATTCTACTTGTTCTATTAAATGAATAAAACGACCTCCTTCAAAACCTAATAAAGCGATGAGAAAAACCTCCCTTTCATTTGGGAAGAGTTTTATGAAACCAGGTAAAGGGGCTATTCCCTCTATTTTTTCTGATAGATCAAAATATACGCCTTCTCCCTCTGATCTAAACTTTTTTATGTCGTATTCATGAGGTTCAATGTAAATGACTCGAACCGAATTCACTTTTCCATCATTAAAACATTTTATACATTGCTTTATTAACGGAGCACACACTCTATTGTCCAACCCGGTAACATCTACATATATATTTGCCTTACCAAAACTTTCTATCAATGCAGATATTTCACTTAAATTTCTTAAATTTATTAATCTTTTTTCTGCCCCCACTTCTATTGTATCTTCACCATCAGTCTTCGTGATTTCAAATAAAGTAACACTTTCTACTATTTTTAGTTTGTCATATTCATTTGATCGTTCTTCAGGCGATATACCATAAAAATAGACAGTGTTTTCAAGGAGGGTTAATTCTTCGTAGCCATTTGAGACGTTGAAATATTTATGATAATTATTCATTGTAATAATCTGAAAATAAGGTCATTTGCATAGGTATTGTTTTTAGTGGAACCTCTCCTTTCTTGAGTGATTTCCTTAATATTTTCTGTATACCGATGTTTTGATTATTAATTAACTCAATAACATCGTCAGATGTTAGATCCATTTTCCTTTTTTTTCTATAGCTAAATTGGAAATAGGGAGAATATAGTGGGTGTATCATGTATAGGGTATCCTTTGTGTCTTTCAAATTGAGTTTAGTTCCAGGTATTCTTATTAACGCTAAGTTCATTATAGAAGCCGTTATTATTTCTTTTAATTCCTCGTTAGAGTTTAAATCGGCGATCGAAAATTGATTTTTTTCAGGGGCCACATCTGGAGTCTGCGCAAGTAGTTGAAAAATACGCCCAAAGCCTAAAAGCAACCTTGTTATTTGTGCCCCATTCTTCCATAGCCCTTCAAATTCTGTTAAATTTTTCAAACCGCACTCTTGAGCTGCGATTGTTTGATATTGCGGAGAAATAGGAGTCGTTACAAGATTCCCTTCTATGAGATGATTTTCGAAAGCTCGGTGAACAAGTTCCATTAAATATCTTATATTACCGTGTGATATTCTTATATATGTATCCCATCCCGCATAAAATTTTTGGATTCCAGCAGAGCCCCTGCCTCGTTTGATCGTGAACAATAATGAGTATTTATAATTATTGTACCTGGTATCATAACTTTCTTTATCTTTTTTATAAAGTTGATATTCATCCTTTATTGAACGTTTGTTTTTATCAGCCCAGTAAGCGATAAAATATTTATACAAAGGTGATAGTTTATCACGTTTCGAAATATTTTTTAACGCCTCTTTTAATAATTCTGTATTTTCTACACCTAGCAGTATGGCTTCTTCTTCTATGGATAAGCTTGGCAGTGCATCTTCTATGTTGAAATTTTCTTCTCCGATAAGATTAGCGATACGGTGCTGACAAACCTTCTTTGCAAAATCATTGAACAGATTTTCCTTCTGTGTCAAGTTTTTTTCAACGTTTATTAGTTTGTAGTCGGCTGGGTCATTTAATTTTTCTGTCGTATTTAGGGTATGTTTTATACGCCATCCAAGTTCTCTGACACCTATTTTGAAAGTGTAATTGTCACTAGAATGTTTTATTAATGTGTTGAATACTTGTTGCTGATAGTCCTCAAAATTTTCGTATTCATCAACTAAAAAATAAAAGACTTTCTTGTTAAATTGCCTTAACTGTAATATTCTGTTTGTTAAAATGTTAAAAGGTTCGCCAGCCAACGATAAAGATAAATTGCTGCTACTTGTTATATTATTGATTTTGGACTGAAATTCATACATTTCGTGTTTCAAATTGTCTTTCAAATCATTAAATGAATTAACTTCTAGTTTTATACCCAAAGCTTTAGCGATAAGTATACAATCTGTTGTACTTATAATTTCATCATTTGGGTTTAATGTTTTATGCCATTCCAAAAAACGAATTATTTCATTAGATAAGATTAAATTGATATAGTGGGAGAAAATTTTAATCCACAAATCATTGTTAACCCCTCCACCTTTGAAAGCTCGGACATGGTTTGTATTAACTCTATAATAAATACCAATAAAATCAATGTCGCTATCAAAAGAAGCTATTTCTTTATTTCTTAATTCAAATTGTCCTTCATAAGATAAACCTCGGAGAACTGTTGTTTTCCCGGTTCCTCTTCCTCCCTCCAATACACAGGGCCTTCCGTCCTGCAGAGCAGAAAAATAATAAGGAGCCTCAAACAGTTCATATATTTTATTTCTAAGCCATTCAGCTCTAAAACTTCCAAAAGACTCATTTAGTAACTTTAAGGCTTCATCGTTCTCTATCATTTTAGTATATTATTAAAGGCTTCCAATTATCAGATTTATAAGTATAAATAGCACAAGTCGCATCAGGTGTACCGTGTTCGAATGCTATTGAAAGGCCTTGGCAACAATAACCAAATACATCGACAGTATTTGCACAATATGAGTATATACCCAATTCTTTTCCTTTTGCCGTTAAGAAGTCATTACCTAGCTTAAAAAGGTCTTTGTCCCCATCCCAACAAGGACAATTTTCCTTCTGCAAGTTATATTCTTCACCTAAAATATGGTTACAAATTAGTTTAAGACCTGTACATTCTTTTAATATCTCGTTATAACCCAAATGGTTACAAATAAGGGGGCAATATATCGAAATTCTCTTTTGTAATAGTTCAGCAAAATTTATCCCACTATAAGTATAGTTGTTCCATGCCTTTTTTGTTTGAGCACCAGTACCCACAAAATCATCAACAAAAATAATAGGACTGTCATCATTAATACTTTCAAATTGCTCAAACAGTTGTTGAGGAGATAAAATTCGCTCTTCAGGAATGCGAAATACCTTTTTTAGTTTACGTGCAAAAAAAATACCGCTATCTGTAAAATGATTATCCTCTCCTGGCATATAGGAGAAGATAGCTTTTGTATAAATATCTTTAATGTCCCACTCAATTAGTTGGCTTTTTATAAAGCATGAAGACAGTATCAAACATTTTTTCATGAGCTCATTTATCATATTATCAGAATAATATATAAATGAATTCAACAAAGTATTGCCGATTCTTTTCTCCTCATCGGTCTTGAAGTTACTTAACCAACCTTCATAATTTAGCTTGTTATTAATTGGCCAGATTTGAACATCTTGAAAATACCTAGATCTGTTTAATGTTTCTTCTTCTAATTTAAGTAGGCTCATTGACTATACTTATATCTAAAAATCTACTAATTCATCAATATTTATTCTAAAGCAAGTGCAAGTTCTTTAAGTACAAAAGTGGTGGGATAGCCCCATCAACTTCAAAACTGTTGAATTGTTTATTTCTTCCAATACTATTGGCTAATTGCTCTTGACTAAGACTAAGTTCTTTCCTTCGCTTAGTAATCTTATTACCAAGTCCTTGTTTAAATTGAGCTGGCGATAATTTATTCATTTTGCAAGCTAAGAATATTGAATGAATTAAAAGTCATCATGGATGTTGATTTTTAGAAGGCAATTTATATATTTTTTTACGTTTTGATCACTTATTTAATTAAAATATTGATTTACACGCTATGTATTTGATATTATGTTGCTTATACCTAATTTTTAAATGAAAGAGTGAAATACTCTCGATTTTCTGGATGGTCGAATAATTAATAACTTAATGCGTATTCCGGCCTCCGGTCCTCACATCTACTCAAACCCTATCTCAAAATATTTCAGAACAGCCTTATAGTTATTCTGAGCAATAAGACAAGTATCTAAAAGATATTCTTTTATATGCGTCCACTCTTGTAAACCCCGGTAATAAAAAAGTTTTAGATCGGCATCTATAATAAAAGGCACCGTATGGTTTGCAAGACATTCTTTGAACATAATCAATCTGCCGACGCGACCGTTTCCGTCCTGAAAAGGGTGAATAATTTCAAATTGATAGTGAAAGTCTATAATATCTTCAAACGTCTTCTTTTCAATGGAGTGGTACTGGGAAAGTAATTCTTTCATTTTGATGGCCACGGCGGCAGGTGCACAAGTCTCATTACCGCCCACTTCGTTAGGCAGCTTTTTGTATTCTCCCACATTAAACCAGTCTTTTCGGCTATCGGATGTTCCTGACTTCAGGAGGAAATGTAACTCTTTAATAAATCATTCCGTCAGTTTGGATGTTGCTTTGTCAATGATTAAATCAATACATCGGAAGTGATTGGTAGTTTCTATAATATCATCCACATTTATGCTTTCTTCGGAAGCACCAACGGTATTGGTTTCGAAAATATACCGGGTTTAATCATGGGTTAAGCGGCACAATAATTCCGGGCTGTCCTTTCCGGAATATTCCATTTTTTTGCAAACTCACTTACTGAAATATAGTGCATTGTTATTGATTATATATGCCGATACCGGCAAATATACAACAAATAGTTGTTAGTATTTTGTATTTATTTGCCGGTAACGGCATAGCATTATCGGCTCCATCGGTGTAGTTGGCCCTGACGGGAATTCCCCCGGCTGATTTCCCATCTGCAGGTGCTGCCCCTACCAGCATTGACGAAACTTTGAATCACGGAATCATTTTCTTCAGCCCGTCTATATCAAAATTTTTCACGAAATTGTTGAAGAGCCTTTCGGTAGCTCTGCGGTCTTTGCCGGTTTCATAACGGAATTGTATTTCCATAAAGAGGGGTTCGGTGGACTGGCCGTTGGGGGCGGTAAAACAGGCAGGGTTTAAAACATACAGGGCGGAAAGGTATTCTTCTTCAGCATCATAAAACTTTCCCAGGTTTTCCAGTCGTTTATAGGCATCGTAGGTTCGGTTGTTATTCTCCACCACGGCCGGCTTCTGCAGCCACTCCGGCTTTTGGGTGGCCAGCAGGTCTTTCAGTTTTGCTTTTCTGGCTTCATAAATTTTGGGGTAGGCATTTTTATCCTGCTCCAGCAAAGCCATTTTCTTTTTGGCCCAATCCGCCGTTTCATTCACACACTCCTTCACCATTTTGGCGTGGTTATACAGGAAGTTGGCTTTTTCTATTTCGAGGTATTCCAGCATGTCTTCCAGGTATTGTTTCCTAGTAACGGGAATCAATAACGGTACGCCTGGTTTGGTGATGAGGTAATGCCGGTCTACCCAGGTATATGAATCAGAGCCACGCTTGTCATATTGGCTTCCGCTCATCCAGTTTTCCACATACCCCTCGCCATTAATGATTTTCAGGAAATCTGCGTGCTTGTTTTTATAGTCAGTGGAGCGGTTGGCGAGCATATCCGATTCTGAAATGTACTGCGAAACGTTGCTAGGACTATTTTTTCTGTCGTTTTCAAAACCGGGCCCTTCTTTTGCTTCTACCGGTATCTCGTAACGGATCTGCCCGTTGATGGTAAATTCGCCTGTGCCCCCGGCTTGGGTTCCTGTAGCAATGAAGGGGTTGATGTCTACCCGGAAAACCGTTCTGTATTCATCTACTATTTTAGGTACATGCTCTGTAACATGGCAGACATACTGGTAAACACCCAGCTGATAACCGTACCTTGCGTAAACATGTTTCCCATAATTACTGTTGTCCCATCTTGCAAAGCTTACCCGGGCGGCACATCCCGTAAGCTTAAAATCTTTCCGGCTCGCTTTCTCCAGTTGTTCAATGGCAATGAGCCTTTTCATCATGGCATCTCTTTCCCGGGCAGTGCCCTTTAAATTGACAGGTCCGTATTTTGGATTGGTATGGTCGGTATAAATTCCGTCTACCGCATCCGCCGTTTCATTGCAGGGTACCTGCGGCGCAACTATTTTTCCTTTGTTTTGTGCCGTTCCATTTTGAAAGCACAGTAGCATAGCTAAACCCGCGATAGATGTCTTCATTTTGATACTAATAAATGGGGATGAATTTATATTCCAGATACTCCTGAGTCCTGTACCGAACCTGCGCCGGTATTCAGGCTGATGCTTCCTTCCCTGCCGGCACCGGCACCCTTATCATTTGATATTGCAAATGTAGCCGGGGCCACTTATGCGAGTCAATCCCGTAAAAAGGTGATTTTTGAAAAGCGGATAAGAAATCATTAAAAAAGACGATAGGAAATATCCTTTCAGCAGTCGTTATTTGCGATAGCAGCAAAGAAATAATTTACAGCATGCGAAAAGGGGTATTGATTTTATTTTCAGTATTAATTTCCATCTTTTGCCGGGCACAGGTGGAAATTAAAAGAGACAGCCTGTTGAGCCTGCTGGCAGGAGCGAAGGATGATTCCACCCGCATTTCGCTGCTGTTGAAGGTGAGCGATCTTTATTCTACGGGAAATTTTGACAGCTCTTTTCTCTATATGAATAAAGCTGCAAAGCTGGCGCAGGAGAAAGGCATAACCGCTTGCGATCAGTATATCAATACCGCCTTTATGCAATACTATTATTATAATAACGATTACAAAAGCTCGATAGACTATGCATTAAAGAACCTGGCGATTGCCGGAAAATCCGGTGATGACAAGCTTCTGGCCAAAACCTATAATAACCTGGCCGCCGTTTACAATCATTTTGGAAACTATAAATCGGCTATTGACTATTCTTTAAAATGCCTGGCCCTGTCGGAAAGAACGAAAGACAGTACAAGTTTCCCCATTCGTAATCTTACGGCGTCTAACACGTACTACAACCTGAAGCAGTACGATAAAGCCATATTTTACTCCAAGAGAGCGGTTGAATTCGGGAAGCAGTTTCACAATTCATTTGCTGTAATGATGGGGCTCAATAATATGGCTGCTTCTTATTCAGATCAGCACAAAATGGATACAGCCATTCAAATATACCGGGAACAACTGGCCCTTGCCCAAAAAGAAGAAGATCTTGTGGTCACCTGCTATGCACTGATTAACCTTTGTCAAAATTATTTTTCGGTGAATAACCCGTCGGCCGTTGAAAAATATGCAGTGATGCTGAATAAAGCAGCTGTGGGTTTGCCCGATAAAACCACCCGGGTGGAAATACAAAATGTAAATGCATTACGCTATATACTAAGAAAAGAATATTCACTCGCAAAGGCGGAATTAGACAGTGGTATTGCTCTTGCCAAAAAGGAAAATGCCGATGCTTTGGGAAATCTGTACCAAACGTATTCAAAGTTATACTTTATACAAAACAGGATAAGGGAAGCGGAGGACTACGCCTATAAGTACGACTCGCTGCAAAGCGTTGCCAATATAAAAGAGTTGAATTTTTACATAGAGGATTTAGAGGCTAAATATGAAACGGAAAAAAAAGAAGACCAGATCAGGCTGCAGCAGGCAGAATTAAGGCAGAAAAGTAACTTTATTTATTTTCTGGCGGCAGGTGTGGTTTCTTTGGTGGTGATTTCTTTGCTGATTTACAGGAATTACCGTCATCGCCAAAAGCTGCAACAGGCCAAGATAGATGAGCTGGAAACGGAAAAAAAGCTTACTGCCACCGAAGCCGTTTTGAAAGGGGAAGAACAGGAACGTACAAGGCTTGCCAAAGATCTCCACGACGGTCTTGGGGGGATGCTCAGCGGCATAAAATTTTCCCTGAACAATATGAAGGAAAATTTAATCATGACGCCCGATAACGCTCAGGCCTTTGAACGCAGCATGGATATGCTGGACAGTTCTATCCGGGAAATGCGCCGTGTTGCGCATAACATGATGCCCGAAATGCTGGTGAAATATGGATTAGACGCTGCTTTGAAAGAATTTTGCAATGAAATTGACCGCAGCGGTGCCATCCATGCACGTTATCAGTCGGTAGGCATGAAAGACATGCCTGTTGACCCAACCATCAGCGTTACGGTTTACCGCATTATCCAGGAGCTGGTGAATAATGCGGTTAAACATGCACGGGCCAAAAATGTGCTGGTACAATTGCATCAGTCGGAATCGGAAAAAGTACTGGCTGTTACAGTGGAAGATGATGGCGTTGGTTTTGATATAAACACGTTAAAAAGCTCGGGGGGCATGGGCTGGGAGAGCATTCAGAACCGGGTAGAGTTTCTGAAAGGCAGGTTAGATGTGCAATCCGGACCGGGCAGGGGTTCTTCGGTAATGATAGAAATTAATAGGGTATGAAGACAGGAATTTTCATCGTAGACGATCATTATATGGTCATTGAAGGTATCCGTTCATTATTGCAAAATGAAACAGACATCGAATGGCTTGGTCATGCCACCAATGCGGCATCCTGCCTGGGTTTTCTGAAGCTTCAGCAGCCGGATGTTATACTCATGGATGTGAACCTGCCGGATAAAAGTGGCACGGAGCTGTGCAAAGAAGTAAAGCAGCTGTATCCTTCTGTTTTGGTGCTGGGGCTCAGCACATTTAACCAGCAGGCCATTATCGAAAATATGATACAGAACGGGGCGTCGGGATACCTGCTGAAAAACGCCACCAAGAAAGAAATAATGGAAGCCATCACCCTGGTACAAAAAGGCAGGTCATACTTCAGTGCAGAAGCTGCCCAATCATTGAAAAAACCGCATGAACAGCAGCCGCTGATTACCCGGAGAGAGAAAGAAGTGTTGCAATTGATTGCCGAAGGCTTGACCAATGCGGAAGTATCGGAAAAACTTTTTATCAGTGTCTCCACGGTAAATACGCATCGCAAAAGTCTGCTGGAAAAATTTGAGGTGAAGAACACCGCCACGCTTATTGGTAAAGCCATAAAGATGGGATTGATACAAACATAGAGGTAAGTGCCGGAGTTATACAACACAACCGGGAAAGGGTCATACATCAGACGTGTACCATAAAAAAACGGAACTTCATTGCTGGAGTTCCGTTTTCGTACCCGGGGCCGGGATCGAACCGGCACGAGTTTAACCTCATTGGTGTTTGAGACCAACGCGTCTACCAATTCCGCCACCCGGGCGTCGCGTTTGGGAATGCAAAAGTAGAGCGGGAACCTTTAGATAACAAATTTTCGAACGTTTTTTTGTTGGGGTTACCCCTCGTCTTCGCTCGGAGTGACAATGCCACCGCCATCGAATCCATACGATCCTATCCGCACCTAACCATTATCCATTGTCCATTGTCCATTGTCCATTGTCAATTATCCATTGTCAATTGTCCATTTATTCATACCGCAACGATTCAATCGGGTCCATCTTCGACGCCTTATACGCCGGGTAATAGCCGGAGATCAGGCCCACAATGATACATACGATCAGCCCCATGAAGATCCAGTTCCACGGCACGGTGAACGAGCCCTCGCCCTGCGACATCATATAAGACACCACGTTGCCGGCCGATATGCCCAGGATCACCCCGGCAATACCGCCGATGGCACAGATCACCACCGCCTCCATCAGGAACTGGAAGCGGATCTTGCCGGGTGTGGCGCCCAGCGCCTTCCGGATGCCGATCTCGCGCGTACGCTCCGTAACCGATACCATCATGATGTTCATCAGCGCGATAGACGCGCCCAGCAGCGTGATAAACGAGATGCCGAAGCCGCCGATACGCATATAGCCTGTAACGGTGTTGAACTCGCCCAGCAGGGCATCTGCCCGCTCTACTTCAAAAGAGTCTTTTTCGTAGGGCCTGTCGCCCCGCACCAGCCGCATGATAGACGTGCCTTCTGCCATCACTTCGTCGAGGTCGGTGGCATCGGGCACCGAGGTGGTGACCGTGTAGCCGAAGGTGCCTTCCGTGTCGTAGTTCCGGGCTACTTCCAGCGGGATGAGCGCCAGGCGGTCATCGTTACCGCCCGTCATGCTGCCCTTTTTATCCAGTACACCCACTATTGTGTAGCGGTCGTTCAGGAAGAGGATATCCTGGCCTACCGGCTTGCCGCCCGGGAAGAATTTTTCAGCAATGTCAAAGCCGATCACCACTACCTTGCTGCCGTAGTTGCGGTCGGTTTCGGTGATGTTCCGTCCTTCAAGGATCTTGTACCCTTTCAGGCTGAGGTAGTTTTCGTCGGCCCCCATAACCGAGTTGTTAGGGTTCGACTTTTCGTTCTGGTATTTGATGACCTCTGCCCCCGAAACCGTGGTGTAGATGGTAATAATGGCCGACTCCGAACGGGAGAAACGATCGCGGTATTCCACGGCTTCCCGGAAGGAAATGGGCTTGACGGGCTTCTCTGCCCGGCCTCCCATGCGGCGGGAAGAGTTGCTGCGGGAGTTCATGTCAAACGAGTTGATGCCCATGCCTTCAAAGCTCTTGTCTATGGCCCCCTGCATGCTTTCAATAGCGGTCAGAATGCCCACCAGGGCCATGATGCCGAAGGTAATGATGGCACTGGTCAGAATGCTTCTCAGGAGGTTGGAATTGATGGATCGGAGGCCTTCGAGTATGTTTTCTTTGATGTTCATAAATGAAATTCCCTTTAATGGAATTAACTTTGGAGGTGCATCACCGCAATATCCGGTGGTGATCTCAGTTATTAATGCAAAGTTCAGAAGCCCGATGGTAAATAACAAGCACTTGAAACGAGCCATTTTACCGCTTATCATATTTTTAGGCCTTTTCGGGAGGGCGTCGGCCAACCAGCTGATGATCCCGATGGACGATACCCAGACCAACCACCTGAAAGCCTATGGGGTGGCTTTCTGGGTGCTGAAGAAGTACGAGACGGAAATCGACTGGCTGCTGAATTACCGCGGCGGCAGTTTCCTGATGCCGTTTTCGCAGAATTTTGTCAACGAATGCGTGATCCGGGGCGTGAGCTACGAGATCATTTCCGATGCCGACGCCAGCAATGTGCTGGCCACGGTGCGCGATCCGAATGCCAATATGGACGCCGTGAAGCTGCAGAAAGCTCCCAAAATAGCCGTATATACGCCTAAAAGCGCTATGCCCTGGGACGATGCCGTGACGCTGGCCCTGACGTACGCCGAGATTTCCTTTGATAAGGTTTACGACGACGAGGTGCTGGAAGGCAAGCTGCCCGAATACGACTGGCTGCACCTGCACCACGAAGATTTTACGGGACAATTCGGGAAGTTTATTGTGCATGCCCAGCGGAAATGGTTCCAGGATCAGAAACAGGAGCTGGAAGGAATAGCCCGAAAGCACGGCTTTCAGAAGGTGTCGCAGCTGAGGGCTGCGGTAGCCAAAAAAATATGGGATTTTGTGTACGGCGGCGGCTATATGTTTGCCATGTGCAATGCCACCGATACGTTTGAGATTGCTATGGCCGCCCAGGGCGTTGATATTGTAGACCGGGTATACGACGGCGACGGCATGGACCCCAAAGCCGATGAAAAGCTGAATTATGACGTAACCTTTGCGTTTAAAGACTTCAAGCTGGTGAAAGATCCGTATGAAGTGGAGTTTTCGAGCATTGACCACCGCCAGGAACAGCGCGGCGTGGTGGAAGGAAACGACTTCTTCAACCTTTTCGAGTTTTCTGCCAAATATGACCCGGTGCCCACCATGCTCACCCAGAACCACCAGAGCGTGATTAAAGGGTTTATGGGCCAAACCACGGCCTTCCGCAAGCCGTTTATCAAATCAGAAGTGGTGATCCTGGCAGAAAACCGCGAGCTGGGCGAGGCCCGGTACATCCACGGTACGGCCGGCAAAGGTTTCTGGACGTACTACGGTGGCCACGACCCGGAAGATTACCAGCATTTTGTAGACGAAGAGCCCACCGATCTGAACCTGCACCCCAACTCGGCAGGCTACCGGCTCATTCTGAACAATGTGCTGTTCCCGGCAGCGAAAAAGAAAAAAATGAAGACATAAGGCTCCGGCTATGCTGAAAACCGGTAAGCAGCACCTGCACGCTTCCGCTTGCTTTGTTTTGAAATAATTCAGGAAGGGCGGAGGCATTGGCTTGAAATTTGAGCTGCCTCTTGTGTGAATATCCGAATTGTACTTATCCTCGCTCTGCTTTTATCATCCGGGGCAGCCAGGGCCCAGTCTGGTCGTACGGTGACCTATACGGCTGAGTTCGGAGGCCTTTATTCGCTCAATAACCGGGCCCCTTTCTGGGTTCGGAGCAACCAGTTCGGCATGGTGCCCGATTCGGGCAACACGTTTTTTTTCAGGCACAGCCTGTATACAAAAGAAGATACCTCAGCCCGCCGGTGGAAGCTGCAGGCCGGAATAGAAATGGTGACCATGGTGGGGGAGGAGACCCGGCTTTTGCTGCCCGAAGCTTTTATTACGGCCCGCAGGGGTAAAGTTCAGCTGCTGGCCGGCCGGAAAAAGCAGGTGCACGGCTTTACCGACACCACCCTCAGCAGCGGTTCCATGACCTGGTCGGGAAACGCGCTCCCGCTGCCGGGCATAGAGATCTCCCTGCCCGATTACGTGAATTTCATGAACGGATTCCTGGGCATAAAAGGCCATTTTGCCCACGCCTGGTTCGGCAACCAGACCTATGTCAGGAATTACTACCTTCATCAGAAGTCGCTCTATGCCCGCCTGGGACGCCCCGGGGGCCGGGTTAAATTATACGGGGGAATTCTGCACCACGTGCAATGGGGCGGCGAGCCGAAATACCCGGTGCCGGATGACCGCTGGCTGACCATCAATGAACGTTTTGCCTCAGGCTGGAACGTGTACCGCGACGTGGTCTTTCCCTTTCATAACCCGCCGCGCGATTCCGCTAAAATAGCTTCTTTTGATTTTGAAAACCGGTACGGCAACCACCTGGGACAGATCGATATCGGCGGCGAGCTGGATATGGGAAGCTACCGCTGGCTTTTTTATAAGCAGCTGCCCTTTGAAACCGGGCAGACTTTCAGCAGCCTGGGTAACCTCGACGACGGCGTGTACGGCGTTTCGCTGGCCAACCGGAAGCCGGAGGGCTGGTTCCGGCGCATGGTGGTAGAGTTTATTCATACCACCAACCAGGGCATGTACCGTTCGGGCCTGCTGAAGCTGCTGGGCTATACCGGCCGGCATTACGGCCGTAACCAGAACTTTTACTTCAGCCATTCGCAGTATGTAGACGGGTGGTCGTACGAGGGCAAGACCATCGGGTCGCCCTTCCTGATCCCGAACCCGGAGATCCGCGATGAAAAGTCTATCGAGGCCAGCAATTTCTTCGCCAATAACAACAATATTAAAGCCGGTTACCTGGGTCTGATGACGCAGCTTTCAGGAGTACAGATGGAAACCCGGGTTTCGTTCAGCAAAAATTTCGGTTCCAGCGCCAATGTGCTGCCCGAAACGGCCGATCAGCTTTCCTTTGTCCATAAGATGACCCTCCCTCTGCCGCAGCAGGGCGGTTTTATCCAGCTGAATGTGGGCATTGATCACGGTGACCTGATCCGCGATAATTACGGAGTGATGATTTCCTGGAAGAAGGTATGGGAGTGAATTTCTTACGAACTACCACATATAGATACAGTTTTTTTTAGCCGGGAAGACCCCGTGCCCTCTCTTTTAAATCCCTGCTTCCCGGCAAACAGCCAATCCGTGCCAATCTGCGTGATCTGTTAGAGAAATCTATTTTAAAAACGGGCCGTGCATAATCCACGTTTATATGCTATTTTTGCGGATTGATTACTCTTTATCACCGCATTTTGTGAAGAACATACGGAACTTTTGTATTATAGCCCACATTGATCACGGCAAAAGCACGCTGGCTGACCGCCTCCTGGAATTTACGGGAACGGTGTCTGCCCGCGACATGCAGGCACAGCTGCTCGACAATATGGACCTGGAAAGAGAGCGCGGCATCACCATTAAAAGCCACGCTATCCAGATGAATTATACCTTCGGGGGAGAGCAGTATACCCTGAACCTGATCGATACCCCGGGGCACGTGGATTTCAGCTACGAAGTATCGCGCTCCATTGCCGCCTGTGAAGGGGCGCTCCTGATTGTGGATGCCGCGCAGGGTATTGAAGCCCAGACCATCAGCAACCTCTTCCTGGCCCTGGAATATGACCTGGAGATCATCCCGGTGATCAATAAAATCGACCTGCCCGGCGCCATGATCGAAGAGGTAAAAGACCAGATCGTGGACCTGATCGGCATTGATTCCGATAAAATTGTGCTGGCCAGCGCCAAAGAGGGTATTGGTATCACCGACATCCTGGAGGCGGTGGTTAACCGGGTGCCGGCGCCGAAAGGTGATCCCGCAGCTCCGCTGCAGGGACTGATCTTTGACTCGGTGTTCAATTCCTACCGGGGCATAGAGGTTATTTTCCGGGTGAAGAACGGCAGTATCCGGAAGGGAGACAAGGTGAAATTTATTGCCACGGGCAAAGAATATATTGCTGACGAGATCGGTAGCCTGAAGCTGAAGAAGCAGCCGAAAGACGTAATTGAATGTGGCGACGTAGGCTACCTGATTTCCGGGATAAAAGTGGCCAAAGAAGTGAAGGTGGGCGATACCATCACCCACACCGAGCGGCCCTCGCTTGAGCCGATCAAAGGCTTTGAAGAGGTAAAACCCATGGTTTTTGCCGGTATTTACCCGGTAGAGACCACTGACTTTGAAGAGCTGCGCGACTCGATGGACAAGCTGCAGCTGAACGATGCCTCGCTGGTATGGGAGCCGGAAACCTCGGCGGCCCTGGGCTTCGGTTTTCGTTGCGGTTTCCTTGGAATGCTCCACATGGAGATCATCCAGGAGCGCCTTGAGCGCGAATTCGACATGACGGTAATCACCACCGTGCCTTCGGTAAAATTCATTGTAAATACCAAGCGGAAAGAGGTGATTCATGTATCGGCGCCCAGTGAAATGCCCGACCCCAACGTGATCGAGTCCATTGAAGAACCCTTCATCAATGCGCAGATCATTACGGCATCAGAATATGTGGGGGCCATTATGAAGCTCTGCATGGATAAGCGGGGCGTGGTGAAAAACCAGGTGTACCTGACGGCCACCCGGGTGGAGCTGACCTTCGATATGCCGCTTTCAGAAGTGGTTTTTGACTTCTTTGATAAGCTGAAGTCCATTTCACGCGGCTATGCGTCGCTTGATTATACGCTGATCGGCTACCGGGCCTCTAACCTGGTCAAGCTGGACGTGCTGCTGAACGGTGATCCGGTAGATGCGCTTTCGGCCATTGTTCACCGCGATAAAGCCTACGACTGGGGCAAAAAGCTGTGTGAAAAGCTGAAAGAGCTGTTGCCGCGCCAGCAGTTTGAAATTGCCATACAGGCGGCCATAGGGGCCAAGATAATTGCCCGTGAGACCGTTAAGGCCATCCGGAAAGACGTAACGGCCAAATGTTACGGCGGAGATATCAGCCGGAAGCGTAAGCTGCTGGAGAAGCAGAAGAAAGGGAAGAAGCGTATGCGCCAGATCGGGTCGGTAGAAGTGCCGCAGGAGGCGTTTATGGCGGTATTAAAAATAAATTAATCCGCCAGTCCCGTAGGGACTCAACACTTTAAGCCCCTGGACGAAGTCCGGGGCATTCGGGAATAAATGCACCGGCAATGTACATAACCGGCAATCCATACCCCCGATACGATCCGGTAATAAACCGGATCCGGTGTTTTTTAAAAAATTAAATATTAAAAATAGGGCGTTCCCTGAATTGATTTGTATTTTTGAAACTTAGAAATAACATACAGTAAATAATAAAGGAAATAATAAAGGAGCAGATATGGCAGAAGTAATCAGAATGCCCAAAATGAGCGATACCATGACGGAAGGAGTGATCGCCGCATGGAACGTGAAAGTTGGGGATGTAGTGAAATCAGGTGATATTCTGGCTGAAGTAGAGACGGACAAGGCCACCATGGATATGGAATCGTACTACGATGGTACCGTGTTGTACATCGGGGTGGAAAAAGGTCAGGCCGTACCTATTGACGCCGTAATTGCTGTTATCGGCAAGCCCGGTGAAGATTACCAGTCGCTCCTGGGCGGCAGTGCTGCCCCTGCCAAAACTGAAGCTGCAGCGCCTGCGGAGGAAGCTCCGGCCAGCGCTCCGGCGGTAGATACTTCTAATATCAAAGCGGCGGTGATCCAGATGCCGCTTCTGAGCGATACCATGACCGAAGGGGTGATCCACAAATGGTTAAAGCAGGTAGGTGACACCGTAAAATCAGGTGATCTGCTGGCGGAAGTGGAGACCGACAAGGCCACCATGGAGATCGAGGCATACGAAGACGGCACCCTGCTGTATGTAGGTGTAAAAGAAGGAGAAGCCGCCCCGGTGAACTCGGTAATAGCAGTGATCGGTGAAAAAGGTGCCGATTACGAAACCCTGCTGAAAGCCTATGCGGGTGGTCAGCCGGCCGCGGAGAAAAAAGAAGCAGCCGCTGCTCCTGAAGCCGCTCCGAAAGCCGAAGCCGCTCCTGCCAAAGCAGAAGAGCCTGCAGCTGCTTCTACGGGAGGCAGAATCCTGGCTTCCCCGTTAGCAAAAAGCATAGCCAAAGAAAAAGGAATCGATATAGCGAAGGTAAAAGGAACCGGTGAGGGTGGCAGGATCATCAAATCGGATGTAGACAACTATGTTCCTTCAGCCGGGCCGGCAGCCCAGGGCGGAACCGTTATTGCACCTTCTATTGTAGGGCAGGAAAGCTTTGAGGAAATTCCGCTGACCCAGATGCGTAAGGCCATTGCCCGCAGCCTGGCAGAATCGCAAAGTACCGCCGTGGCGTTCAGCGTGAACATGGAGATCAACATGGATAACGCCATCAAGGCCCGTGCCGTGATGAACGAGGCGTCGCCGGTGAAAATATCGTTTAACGACATGGTATTGAAAGCCTGCGGAGTAGCGCTGAAAAAGCACCCGGCGGTTAATTCGTCGTGGAGAGGAGATCACATCCGGAAAAACAACCATATTCACATCGGTATGGCCGTGGCCGTGGAGGCCGGACTAGTGGTGCCTGTGATTCGTTTTGCCGATGCCTTGCCGCTGTCTGCGCTGGCAGCCACAACCAAAGAGCTGGGCGGGAAAGCCAAGAGCGGTAAGCTTCAGCCGGCCGACTGGGAAGGCAACACCTTTACTGTAAGTAACCTGGGCATGTTTGGGGTAGACTCGTTCAACTCCATCATCAATAACCCGAAAAACGAATCGTGTATCCTTTCCGTAGGCGGCATTAAAGAGACGGTAGCCGTTAAAAACGGGCAGTTTTATGCCACCAATATCATGAAAGTTACCCTTACCTGTGACCACCGGGTGGTAGACGGGGCTTTGGGTGCGGCCTTCCTGGTGACCCTGAAAGAGCTGCTGGAAGAACCGTATAAGTTACTGGTGTAAAATAATTGTAGCTGGTTCCCGGCTTGCCGGGAACCAGCTACCGGATACCACCGGAACCCATATCGTTCAATACTTAATCAACACAAATAATATTTCAGACTATCAATGGAAAAAATAAAATCTACAACCGTACTCGGCGTATTTCATAACGGTGAGCTGGCCCTCGGCGCTGACGGACAGGCCACCATGGGGAACACCGTTGCCAAGTCGAACGTTAAAAAGATCAGGAAGCTGGCCGGCGGGAAAGTAGTGGCCGGTTTTGCAGGCTCTACCGCCGATGCTTTTACCCTTATCGAGAAATTTGAAGAGAAGCTGAACACCTTTAACGGCAACCTGCGCAGGGCCGCCATAGAGCTGGTGAAAGAGTGGCGTACCGATCGCTACCTGAGCAAGCTGGAGGCCATGATGATCGTAGCCAACAAAGAAGAAATGCTGGTTATTTCGGGCAGTGGCGATGTGCTGGAGCCCGATAACGAGGTGGCGGCTATCGGCTCGGGCAGCATGTATGCCCAGGCTGCCGCGCTGGCATTAAAAAAGCATGCGTCTCACCTGAGCGCTGAAGAGATGGTGCGGGAAGGGCTCACCATAGCAGCCGACATCTGCATTTATACAAACCATAATTTTATCATTGCTTCGCCGGAAGAATAAATGTCTTACGTTAATGAAAATATCAGGGTCCTCCGGAACCGGATGGGACTGACCCAGGAAAAGTTCGCTGAACTGATGGGCATTAACCGTAAGGCTATAGGCGCCTACGAAGAAAACAGGGCGACCCCCCCGCTGGATAAGCTGAACCGTATGGCCTCGCTGTTCGGGATAAGCCTGGATCAGCTGACGCAATACCGTTTTGCAGTTGATACCCCGCTTTTTGAAGCATCAGAGGAAATTCCGGCACCCGAAGAGCCGGTAATCCAGCCGGAAAAGAAGCGCCCTTTTTCACGCACCGGCCATCAGGCACCGGTATTTGAGGCGCTGCAGGAGAACGCCGTGCGCTATATCAGCCATAAATATTTTGACCGCTATATCCTGGATGCCGATTTTGAAAGCCGCCTGGCAGAGCTGCCTGTTCTCAGTTTCCCGTTCGGGGAAGAAGGCCGGCAATACCGGGCGTTTGACGTACCGGCCTACAGCTCCCTGGAAGAAGGTATCGTTATTGGTGAGCGGCTGGCCGATTACCGGGCCGTAACGGACCGCCTGCTGGTGGTCAGCCTGAAAAAAGGTATTTTCCTGGGAAAGCTGGAAAATGCCTCCAACGGGGAGTTTACCGTTAAAAACGAGGGTAACGGAAGCGATTTTACCCTTCGGCCGGAAGATATCCGCGAAGTCTGGAAGCCCGTGGGCTTCTTCTCCCGCACCCTGCCCAGGGCCCGGCCTGACCTGGCGGCCCTGGTGGCCAGGTTCAATGCCCTGAAAACGCAGTTTGATGCGCTTTTGTGATCCAAACCGGGTACATTTTGCAGACACGCTGAAAAGCGTTTGAAACCGGGCCTTACAGCCAGGCGCGTACTTTCTGCGGTTTGTTGATATACGATTTCCCGAGCTCAAACCAGTATTCATCCCCGAAATTCAGGTAAATACCTTCGGCATTCTTGAGACGGGTAGCAGCGAGGTCGTAATTCAGGTCGCCCGAATACAGGTCGCGCAACAAGGCGTTCAGCTGGTTCCATCTCAGGCTTTTCCGGGTTCCGTCTTTTTCCACGATCAGCGTTTGCCGGGCAAAGCTCCCCCGGATCACCGTTGTTTTTTTTCCGGCAGGACTTATTTCGGCCAGGGTGATCTCCAGGGGCTTCTCGAGCCCGCTGTCTTCCAGGATAGCCTGGCGGATTTGCTCGGTGAAATCGGCCCATTGCCGTGGGTTTTTCGGGTAGAAGGGCTCTTTACCGGTGTCGAGGAGCCAGAGATCCTCGTTTTCTTCCAGTTCGTCTTTCTCCGTTTGTTCGGTGCGTGAAATAAGCGTTTTCAGCTCTTCCAGCCAGGTTTGCGGGAGAGATCCCTTCAGCCTGAGGTCGTCAGAGAGCGTGAACCCTTCTTCCAGGATCTCCTCTTCGGTGAGGCTGTCGCGGTCCAGGAACTCAATTTCCAGGTCGTAGGCCAGCGTTTTTCCCTTGTCTTCTTTCAGGTCAAGCTGAAGGGCATAGGCATAGGGAGCCGGCTGCAGGGCCGAAGTCTGAAATTTTATATTGATCATGATGCAATGGTTTTGATCTTATCGGTTTTCCCGGATGGGGTTCTGGCAAACTCTTTTACCCGGATGATCTCTTTGGGCACGTGGTAGCGGGGAAGATCAAGACGCGAGAGATCAGGTTCGGGGGCGTCACCTTCCAGTACCAGCACCAGCCGTTGGCCCAGGGTGTCATCAGGCAGGCCGTAGCAGAAGAAACCTGTCAGGCCGGGGAAAGCCCCGGCTATGGCGCGTTCCACTTCTTCCGCCTGGATCTTCACCCCGCCCGAGTTAATGATATTGTCGCGCCGGCCCTTCAGGATAAACTTCTCCGGCGAAACCATTTCTACCACATCATGGGTGGTTATCCATTGATCCAGCGTGGAGGGCGACTGTATCTTCAGGCAGCCGTGCTCATCGGTAGCAAGCGTAACTCCCGGCAAGGCCGTAAAAAAGGCATCGTCGGTGCGCAGATCTTTCAGGGCAATGTGGCTGACGGTTTCGGTCATGCCGTAGGTTTCAAATACGGGCAGGTTGCGGTATTGTATTTCCGCCCTGATCTCTTCTGATACGGGAGCACCGCCCACCAGTATGGCTTTGGCGGTCCGGAGCAGGCTCACATGCGACTCATTCTGCAGGATTTTCTGCAGCTGCAGCGGTACAAAGGAAAAGAAATTGGATCCCCGGTTGCGCGCAAACAGGGCAGACTGGTTTTTCAGCTCGTCAAACGGGTTGGCCGAAGGGTGCACGGCCATCAGGTCGCAGCCCGTTTCAGCGGCCCGGATCACCATCATCTTTCCCCCGATGTAGTCGGTGTTCAGGTTGCACAGGAAAAAGTCGCTGCTGACCAGGTCAAATGCCCCGGCGGTGAGCCTGACAGAGGCCAGCAGGGCCTGGCGGCTTATTGAAATCACCTTGGGTGCACCGGTAGAACCCGAGGTGCTCAGGGTGATCTCAGGCAAGCCGTTTCTCCACGCATCGTATAAGGTAATGACGGAGTCGAGGGTCTGATCGGTACGGATCACTTCCCCCTCCCTGGAAATATAAACCATAGTCCGGTAAAAAGGACAAAGGTAAGGGATTTCCCCGACAGTTCCATTCCTGCAGGGCAACAGACCGCATATCCTAAGGAAGATCAGTAAAAAATATGACGCAGGTCATGAATAGTTCAGAATATTGTATTTGTCTCTCAGAGAGAGATAAAGTGTTGTGAATATATTTAAATTCTTCTGTCTTATTTAGAAGTATTCCTGTATTTTTGTAAATAAAATTTTATTAAAAACTAACTTAATTTATATTGTACAAATGAAAAAGACCATAGCACTTGCGGCAGTCACTTCCATGTTGATTTTTACCGCCTGCAGCAAATCATCCGATTCAAGCGATACCACTACCACAGCAAACGCTACTGAAGAGTCTGCTGATGACGCGGCTGCCTCAGAAGACGCAACTGCCACCGAAGAAACCGATAACGTGGCTTCTGCCGACAATACCGTATTGGAAATCACCCTGAAAGGCGGTGACGATATGAAGTACGACCAGACCACCCTGAAAGCTACAGCCGGTCAGACCATAAAATTAACACTGGTGCATTCAGGAAAGCTGCCTAAAGCTTCTATGGGCCATAACTTTGTCCTGCTGAAAAACGGTGTAAACGAAACAGACTTTGCTACCAAAGCGCTGGCGGCAAAAGATACCGATTATATTCCTGCATCTGCAGCAGGCGATATCATTGCGCATACTGACCTGGTAGGCGGCGGCGAAAGCTCTACAATTGAATTTACCGCTCCGGCCAGAGGTGCTTATACCTACATCTGTACTTTCCCCGGCCACTCGGCTATGATGAAAGGAAAGCTGCTGGTACAGTAAGACGGATCCTGAAAAGAAAAGCGGGCAGTACCTTTGGGTGCTGCCCGCTTTTGTATCTGGTGAATTCGTGTTTTTGTTTTTCTGATGCGCTCAAACGCATTTTTACGAAAAACGTATTTACGGAAATTACTCAAAAGCAATTCACTCAAAATCCAGATGGCAATTGATCCACTCCCCGTCCAGGCGGGCATTGTATTTCTTATAAAACGCAATGGCAGGCGTATTCCAGTCGAGCACCTGCCACATCATGCCCGTGCAGTCTTCTTCCCTGGCTATTTCCACGGTACGGTCAAAGAGCAGCTTACCAGCTCCCAGGCCACGGGCTTTTTCGGTCACAATAATGTCTTCGAGGTATAACCTGCGGCCTTTCCAGGTGGAATAGCGGTAGTAATACAGCGACATGCCGATCACTTCGCCTTCTTTTTCAGCCAGTATACAGCCAAAAGCCGGGTGCTCACCGAAGCCTTCTTTCAGCATACGTTCTTCGGTATTGGATACCTCATCCGGCGCTTTCTCGTACTCGGCCAGCTCTTTCACCAGCCGCAGGATAGCGGGAATGTCTTCTTTTTCTGCTTTTCGTAAAACCATACTCAGTTATAGTACTTAGTTGAGAGTTCCGAGTAGAGAGTTCCGGGTTGAGACTCTCTACTCGGAACTCTCTACTCGGAACTAGTTTACTTGTATTGTAAATAATGCTCCCATTTATCCAGCACCGCCTGGAAATCGGCCGGTAGCTCGGAGTCGAACTGCATCCATTGGCGGGTGGTAGGGTGTATAAAACCCAGCGATTTGGCATGAAGGGCCTGGCGGGGCATGAGACTGAAGCAGTTTTCCACAAATTGCTTGTATTTCGAAAAAATCTCTCCCCGCAGGATACGGTCGCCTCCGTAAGCGGCATCGTTAAAGAGCGGGTGCCCCAGGTACTTCATGTGTGCCCTGATCTGGTGCGTGCGGCCCGTTTCCAGGTTGCATTTGATCAGGGAAACATACCGCATGGTTTTGAGCACCTCATAATGGGTGATGGCTTCTTTTCCGTGCTCTCCGTCAGGAAAGACGTCCGATACGCGCCGGTCTTTGAACCCGCGGCCTATATGGGCATTGATGGTACCTTTCGGCTCTTTGGGTTCGCCCCAGATCAGGGCGTAATAGGTTCTTTCCGTGGTATGGTCGGCAAATTGCCGTGCCAGGAACTGTAGGGCAAACTCGTTTTTTGCAATCACCAGCAGGCCCGACGTGCCTTTGTCAATGCGGTGCACCAGGCCCGGCCTGATCTCCCCGTCGCGGGCAGAAGGCAGGTGGCCGAAATGATAGACCAGGGCATTCACCAGGGTGCCTGAAGGATTCCCGTGCCCGGGGTGCACCACCATTTCCTGGGCTTTGTTGACCAGCAGAACGTCGTCGTCCTCGTACACGATATTCAGGGGGAGATCGTGCGGGATCACCTCTTTGGGAATCTTGCCCGATTTCACGAGGGAGAGCAGGATGTCGTCGAGCGGTTTCACTTTGTAGCTCGATTTGACAGAGGCACCGTTTACCTTCACCGACTCCGAATCAATGGCGTTCTGAATCCGGTTCCTGGAGATGTTCTTCAGGTGATGCGAAAGATACTTGTCCAGCCGCATAAATGACTGGCCGGGATCCACTTTGATCTGAAGGTTTTCGATGAATTCATCATCTTCCTCTTCAAAATCTGCCTTGGTTTCGTCGAATGTACTCATATTTGTGCAAATTTCGGTAAAGATGCTTGATTTTGAAAGTATAATTCAAATTCCTACTCCGCTACAGAAAATAGAGGAGGAATTATTTGCGGAAAAAGGGGTGGAAGTCTTTGTTAAAAGAGACGACCTGACCCATCCGTTTATTTCAGGCAACAAGTTCCGGAAGCTGAAATACAACCTGGTGGAAGCGGAAAAGCAGGGGAAAAACAGGCTCCTGACCTTTGGCGGGGCCTGGTCTAACCACCTGTCGGCCTTTGCCTTTGCCTGCCGGGAATTTGGTTTTGAGGGAAAGGCCCTGGTAAGAGGGCAGGAGCTGAACGAAAGCAGCAGTCCCACGCTGGCATTTGCGCATGCGCAGGGGATAGCGCTGGAGTTTGTGAGCCGGGAGGCTTACCGCGATAAGGAAAACCTTTCGGCAGCATATGCCGGAAATTACCTGGTGATCCCCGAGGGCGGCTCCAATGCCCTGGCGCTGCCGGGCGTGGCCGAGCTCATTCCCGAGCTAGGGCCTTTTGATTACCTGCTCACGGCCTGCGGCACGGGCGGTACGCTGGCGGGCCTGATAGAAGGGGCGCCGGAGAGCGTAAAAATTATCGGGGTTTCAGCATTGAAAAACGGTGATTTTCTGAGAGAGGAAGTCTCGAAGCTGCTTTCGCGGCCTTTTCCGGAACATGCCACCCTGCTGACCGGTTATGCTTTCGGGGGGTATGCGCGCTATACAGCAGAGCTGCTGGATTTTATCCGGGATTTTGAGGCAAAGCATACGATTTTACTGGAACAGGTGTATACCGGCAAAATGGTTTATGCCTTTTATGATCTGCTCCGCAAGGATTTCTTCCGGCGGGGGACGAAAGTAGTATTGCTGCATACGGGCGGGCTGCAGGGAAGGAGCGGGGAATTGTGAGGGGAAACCAAGTTTTTATTCCTAACTTCGCATTCTAACCTTTCGTGCAGACATGTCCAAACGTAAGAAGCATTTCGATAAAGCATTTACCTCGCCGGGCTCGCTCATTTATGCCGGGAAAGAAAATAAAGAGAAAGCCGGAATCCGGGAAATACGGTTCAATGAGGCTACCGTAGAAGAGCTGAAGTCTTTCCAGGTACCTCCGCCTGACTCGCCCTTTATTCACTGGCTGAATGTGAGCGGGGTGCACAATGTAAAGCTGGTGGAAGAGCTGGGCAGGGCTTTCCAGTTTCACCCCCTGCTGCTTGAAGACGTGTTGAATACCTACAATAAGCCCCGGCTGGAGCATTTTGACAAGCACATTTTTGTGATCCTGAAGCTGCTGCACGGCAACGACGAAAGCCGGGAGGTAGAGGCTGAGCATGTGGCCCTGGTGCTGGGGCAAAACTACGTGGTGAGCTTCCGGGAGGCCGGCGCTTACGATGTATTCAAACCCATAGAAGAACGCCTGAAGAGCTCGGTAGGCAAAACCCGGCGGGGCAAGTCGGATTACCTTTTCTATACGTTATGCGATGTGGTGGTAGACAGCTACTACCTCCTCCTGGAAGATTTCAGCGAAAAGCTCGAAGAGACCGAGCTGAAAGTGATTGAGAACCCGGGCGGGGTAGATCAGAAATCACTGTATGCCCTGAGGCGCGAGCTGCTGACTATCCGCAAGGCCGTTTCTCCCCTGCGCGAGATCTTCTCTACGCTTACCCGCGATGATTCACCGCTCATCCACGGATCGACCTACGTTTATTTCCGGGACATTTATGACCATGTGCTGCAGGTGCTTGAGATCATCGATTCATACCGGGAGATGATTGAGAACATCCAGAATATCTACCTCAACAACCTGAGCCATAAGATGAATTCGGTGATGAAAACGCTTACCGTCTTTACCGCCATTTTTATGCCTTTGACGTTCATTGCCGGCATTTACGGGATGAACTTCCAGAACATGCCGGAGCTCAGAACCCAGAACGGTTATTTTTATACCCTGGGGGGCATGTTGCTGATCACTATCGTATTATGGGCGTATTTTAAATGGAAAAAGTACATGTAAAACCGTTATATTTTTTAATTTTGATTTATCAAATCCTTATAAAACAATGAATACCACACTTACTGAGTACGTTACCCGGTACATTAACCAGACACAGCGCTCTGTTTTTCTTACCGGGAAGGCCGGTACGGGCAAAACCACTCTTCTGAAGGAGATCCTGGCAGGTACGCACAAGAAAGCCGTAGTAGTAGCCCCCACGGGTATTGCTGCGCTGAATGCCGGCGGAGTAACCATTCATTCCATGTTTCAGCTGCCATTCGGGGCGTTTATTCCTGATGTGAACGGCAGCCCGCTTTTCGGCGACCAGCTGAAGGTAGAAAGCCGCAGCTCGCTGGGCAGGCATTTCCGGATGAACGGCACCCGGCAGTCGGTGATCCGGAATATGGAGCTGCTGGTGATCGATGAGGTGAGTATGCTCCGGGCCGATCTCCTGGATGCCGTAGATTTTATGCTGCAGCGCATCCGCCGCAGCCAGCAGCCGTTTGGCGGGGTACAGGTGCTGTTTATCGGAGACCTGCTCCAGCTGCCGCCCATTGTGAAGCCCGACGAGTGGCAGATCCTGAAAAAATACTACAGCTCTCCCTTCTTTTTTGATGCGCAGGTGATCAGGAACAGTCCGCCGGTGCACGTGGAGCTGGAGAAAGTGCACCGCCAGCAGAACGAAGATTTTATCCGTATCCTGAATAACCTGCGGCATAACCGGATTACTGACGATGACATCCGGGCGCTGAACAGCCATCACCGCCCGGACTTTGATATCCGGAATGCCGAAGGCTATATCACGCTGACCACCCACAATGCCGATGCCGACCGGCGGAACTCCGAAGCCCTGGCCGACCTCGATGGCAGCGAGGCGGTGTTTTCACCGGAAGTGGTAGGGGATTTTCCGGAACGTATTTACCCCATGGAAGGCGACCTGCGCTTAAAAACGGGCGCCCAGGTCATGTTTATCAAGAACGATATTTCGCCCGAGAAACGCTACTATAACGGGAAGATCGGGCATGTTAAGAGCCTGGAAGAAGGACAGGTCATTGTGGAGTTCCGGGAAGAGAGAAGGACCCTGCAGGTGGAAAAATACGAGTGGCGCAACATCCGGTATACCGTAAATGCCATGACCAAAGACATTGAAGAAGAGGTGCTTGGTACCTACCTGCAGTTTCCGCTGAAGCTGGCCTGGGCCATTACGGTGCACAAAAGCCAGGGCCTTACCTTTGATAAAGCAGTTTTGGATGTATCCAGGGCCTTTGCCCCCGGCCAGGCCTATGTGGCTCTGAGCCGCTTGAGAAGCCTCGAAGGACTGGTGCTGCTGAAGCCCTTCCCGGCTTCAGTCATTCCATCGGATAATCATGTAAAGGAATATTCCAAAACCCGCACACCCGAAGAAACCCTGCAGAACGAGCTGGATACCGAAACCGTAAAATACCTGGCAGAGCGGCTGCTTGCCTGCTTTAACCTGGAAGTTATGTGTCAGGAATGGCGCAACCATAAGTTTTCGTACGATGCAGAGCTGCCGAACTCGCCGAAGCGGGCATTTCACCCGTGGATAGAAGGGCAGTACGCGAAGATCCGCGAACTGCAGGAGCCTTCGCGGAAATTCGGTAACCTGCTCCGGAAAATACTGGGTACGGAACCCACCGAAACGGCCCGGCTGGAAGAACGGTGCGGTACGGCATTTACCTATTTTTCAGAGGTGCTTTTTGCCGTGCATTATGAGCTGCTGGTGAAAATGCAGGAAGTGAGCCGGATCAAGCGGATGAAAGCTTTTTACGAGGAGCTGACCGTGCTTGATGACGTGACCACCGAGGCCGTTCTGGGATTGTTCCGAAGCAAAAAGTGGCTTGAGGCAATCGTCAGCGGCACGGAGATATCGCGGGAATTCCTGGAGCCGGAAGAGGTGAAAAGATACAAACGCGACCTGGTCAGCCGGGTGAAAGAAAATTATAATTCCGAACAGCTGGTGCCGGATGATGAAGATAACGGCTATTACACGCCGTTATCAAGAAAGAAGAAAACCCTGGCCAAAAAGAGCACCACCGACGAAACCTTTGAAGCCTGGAAGGCCCACGGTTCGGTCAGCGGAGTGGCAGAGGCCCGCAAGCTCACCGAATCTACCGTATACGGGCATTTGCTGAAGCTGGTGATCCTTGGAAAAGTAAGTGCCGAAGATGTGCTGGGAGAAGAACGGAATAACGAGATCTGCGGCGTATTGGTGGATCATCCCGGTAAAACGAATACGGACATTCGGGAAATTACCGGCGGGAAATATTCTTTTGAAGAGCTGCGGATAGCCCGGGCAGGGCTGGATTAGGAAAAAAAGCTGTAAGGCTGTAAATTGCGTGCCTATGTACGCATCACTGGTCAGACCTGATACCTTAACGCCCCATGAGCTGGATCTCTACCTGGAAAAGGGCTGGTTCCGCCTGGGAAGAAGCCTCTTTACCACCAGTTTCCTGACGTTCCGGGATACGGTGTTCGATGCCTTCTGGCTGCGGATCGGCCTGCCGGGCTTTGTGCTGTCGCGTTCCCAGAAAGAGATCCTGAAAAAGACAAAGGCTTTTCGTATACAGGAAGGCAAATTTACCCTTACCGATGAAAAAGAGGTGCTGTTCCAGAAATACCGGGACAGCCTGAACTTTGAGCCGGCGAAACACCTGGAAGGCGTCTTACCCGAGGGCAGCACCCTGTTTGATTCACGGGAAATCTGTATTTATGACGGCGACCGGCTGATTGCCTGCGGTGTTTTCGACATGGGAGAGAAGGCGGCAGAAGGCATTATCAGCTTTTTTGACCCTGAATTTAAGCGGTATAGCCCGGGAAAGGCACTTATGCTGCATAAAATAGTGTTATGTAAGGAGAGGGGGTTGGAATGGTTCTATCCCGGCTACGTGGTACCGGGCTACCCGCGGTTTGATTACAAGCTGGATATTGCCCGGGAGCATTCGGAGTATTACGACCTTACCGACGGAGAATGGCGGAACATCCGGGAGCTGGAAGTGAAAAAACAGCCGCTGGCCCGGATGGTGAGCGCGCTGGTGCACCTGGAGGGAGTCCTGCATGCTTTCGGTTTTGAAGATTTCAGGATGAAGCGCTACCGGTTTTACGATATTGTGCTGGATCATGCCTACACCGACTACGGCCTGATGACCTATCCGTACTTTGTGCATTGCTTTTCCAATTCTTCGTTAGAAGAGGTGGTGATTGTATACGATACCTTTGCCGGTACCTATAAGCTGGTGATCTGCCACAAGATGTTCCAGATCACCATGCCGCCTGACGAGCATTACTTTTCTGAATTCCTGCTCCGGGAAGCCAGGATGATCTTTGCCGAGCCAAACCCGTTTAACTTTGTATTCAGCCTGAACGAGCTCCTGAAACGAAGCACGAATGCGGTGAAGTAAGGCATCCGCCGAAACTTCGCCGGCCGGCCTCTATTTTATATCTTTCAAACCTACCATTTGTGCGGTGAGTAGTGTATCTTGCAGTATGATTTCAGAATTCGGGTACATATTGCTGTTTATCCTGGGGTCGGTTCTCCTGGTGGTGATTATGCTGGGAATTTCCCGGCTGATGCGCCCCGACAGGCCCGGAGGGGAGAAGAACGAGGTGTATGAATCGGGAGAGCTGCCCATTGGCAACGCCCGCCTTTCTTTCAATATCCGTTTCTATATCGTAGCCATTGTTTTTCTCCTTTTTGATGTGGAGCTGGTGCTGCTTTTTCCCTGGTCTGTGGTTTTCGGCGATGCCGCCCTGCTGGAGAAGCAGGGAAACGCCTGGTTATGGTTTGCCGGCATAGAAATGCTGATTTTTATAGGTGTGCTGGTTCTCGGGCTGGTGTATGTATGGCGGAAGGGGCACCTCGACTGGATCCTGCCCGAAAGTAAAACAGAAGAATTCCGGTCGCCGGTACCCCCTGAATTGTACGACGGGATCAATAAGAAATACAGTTGAATCAGCTATGAGCAGTGAGCTATGAGCCGGGAGCTGATAGCTGAAAGCTGATAGCTCAAAGCTAAAACAATGACATTCGATAACTTAGAAGTCAATCACCGGGAAAAAACAGGGGAAAGTGAGATTATTCTGACCAACCTCGACGAGCTCACCAACTGGGCCCGGGCTAACTCGCTCTGGCCCATGGGTTTCGGGCTGGCCTGTTGTGCCATTGAAATGATGGCTACTTTTGCTTCCAGCCACGACCTGGAGCGTTTCGGTATATTTCCGCGGAACTCTCCGCGGCAATCTGACCTCATGATTGTGAGCGGCACGGTAACGTTCAAGATGGCAGACCGCGTGCGCCGTCTGTATGAACAGATGGCCGAGCCCCGCTATGTGATCTCCATGGGCAGTTGCTCCAACTGCGGCGGCCCTTACTGGGAGCACGGCTATCATGTGCTCAAAGGGGTTGACAAGGTGATCCCGGTAGACGTTTACGTGCCCGGTTGCCCGCCCCGACCCGAAGCCCTCATCGGCGGACTTATCAAGCTGCAGGAAAAGATAAAGAAGCAGCAGTTTAAGGAAATAAGTAGGTAGTTGTGAGTAGAGAGTTCCGAGTAGGGAGTTCCGAGTAGGGAGTTCCAGGTGAAGAGTTCTGAGTGGAAGTGGTTCCGGTATGGGTGCCACCTGTCAGTTCGAGCGTAGTCGAGAACCGGGCGTAGACGAGAACCGAGTGTAGTCGAAAACCAAGGGTAGACGAGAACAAATCATATTATCAATGCACAAAGAAGTTGCATTTATTACATTTTTTCCTCTATCTTAGCTTATCAACACAACCGGGTTCACGCAATGAGCTACAAAATTTACTGTGTCTATATTCTGAAATGTTCAGACAATACCTACTATACTGGTATGACCAGCAATCTGGAGCAGCGTATTCTACAACATCAGGTCGGTGCTTTTCAAAATTCATATACTTATACGAGAAGGCCTTTAATCCTACAATTTATTGCAGAATTTACGAATGTCTGGGATGCTATTGAATTGGAGAAAAGAATAAAAAAATGGTCAGGACAAAAGAAAAAAGCATTGATTGATGGTAATATCGATAAATTGAAAGTGCTTGCTGCTTGCAGGAATCTGACACATTATTTATACGATAGGTAATTGGTAGTGTTTGGTGGTTCTTGCCAGCGAAGCTGTTGAGAGGCGCTCGGTTCTCGACTTCGCTTGGTTCTCGTCTGCGCTCGAACTGACACAAGGGCGACCGCTACTTGTCACCTCGAGCACAAACCAGCATGAAAGTGCGAAGTTTGCCAGCGAAGCTGTTGAGGGGCGCTTGGTTCTCGTCTACGCCCGGTTCTCGACTACGCTCGAACTGACAGGTGGCACCCATACCGGAACCACTTCCACTCGGAACTCTTCACCCGGAACTCTCCACCCTGAACTCTCCACTCGGAACTCTCCACCCTGAACTCTCTACTCGGAACTCTTTACTCGGAACTCTTCACTCGGAACTCTCCACCCGAAACTCTCCATTCAGAACTCCCTCATATCGCCTTCGAAAAAGTCTGCTCCGGCGATTCTCTCTCCTTCAGGTATTCGTCAAAAATCACGCAGACATTCCGGATAAATGCCCGGCCGGGCGGGGTGACCCGGAGCTCCGTGCCTGAAATTTCGATGATCCCGTCCTGCTGAAGCTCTTCCAGGCGCTCACGGGTATGAATGTCGGGTTCCTGCCCGGAAATATCGGCGGTAAAACGGCACATGATATCGTGGATGAGCTTGCGCTGCTCCAGGTCTTTTGCCGACTGGATATGCCCCTTTACTACAGGGAGGATACCGGTTACCTGCAGGTACCGGTCCACATTTTTTTCATTCTGGGCCATGGCTCCCCAGGCATCGCTGATGGCCGAAGCGCCCAATCCTACCAGGAGCCGGGAGCGGGTGGTGGTGTATCCCATAAAATTCCGGTTGAGATGTCCTTCGCGGTAGGCAATAAACATGGCGTCATCTGCTTTGGCGAAATGGTCCATTCCCACCTCAAAATACCCGTTTTGCTCAAAAATACCCCGTGCTGTTTCGTAGAGCTTCCGTTTGTCTTCTGCTGCCGGCAGGTTTTCTTCGCTATAGCCCCGCTGACCGATTCCCTTGATCCAGGGCACGTGGGCATAAGAGTAGAGCGACAGCCGGTCGGGTGAAAGAGAGAGTGTCTTGTGAACGGTATCGGTGAACCCTTCGAGGGTCTGGAAGGGGAGTCCGAACACCAGGTCGTGGCTCACCGAGGTATACCCCAGCGCTTTGGCCCACCGGGTCACGTTTTCCACATTCTCAAAAGGCTGTATGCGGTGAATGGCCTGTTGTACTTCGGGGTTATAATCCTGCACCCCGAAGCTCACCCGGCGGAAACCCAGGCCATACAGCGTTTGCAGGTGTGCAAAAGTGGTATTGTTGGGGTGTCCTTCAAAGCTGAATTCATGGCGGGGCGTAACCCGCGCCGTTTCAAGAATGGAAGAGATCAGCCGGTGGAGGTTTTCAGGCGAGAAAAAAGTGGGTGTGCCCCCGCCAAGGTGGATTTCCTCTATTTCCGGTACCGTTTCAAAACAGTCGAGGTACATTTGCCACTCGCGGAGCACGGCATCAATGTAGGGCTCCTCGTAGGCGTGGTTTTTGGTGATTCTTTTATGACAGGCACAAAATGTACAGAGGCTTTCGCAATACGGCAGGTGAATGTACAGGCTCAGCTTGTTTTCCTGCCGGAAGGTTTTCCGGACATTTAACAACCATTTATCCGTAGTAAACCCTTCTGTTTGCCAGAACGGCATGGTAGGATAAGAGGTATACCGGGGAACCGATACGTTATACTTTTCGATGAGATGATTCATTCTGCCCGATTTTGAATACAAAGATAGCCGGTTAAACCGGGCAGAAATATGATGAGCGTCAGATCACGGGCTAATACCCGTAATCTATTTTGAACTCTTCCCGGGTGATCACCTGGTCAGCGGTACGTATCTTTAACAAAGGCTTGTTCCCGTAAAAAGAAGCCCACATGCTGTAGGTGCTGGGTGGCCCCAGGATGTAGTCGCATTCGGCCAGTGTATACAGGTCTTCAATAAAATGCCCCGGGCCCGGGTAGGCTGTCAGCGGACTGAACCAGGCGGGATCCGTATTTTCGTTTGAACAAACCACGATACCGACATTCCTGCCCGGAAAAAGACGGGCAGCCTGAAGCACCTTGTCGGCATACACCTCCTGGCTGAAGTAAAATTGCCCGCCCAGGAAATCTTTGTAATCGCCCTTCCGGATATGAACGCCAATGAGAAGATCGTGCTTCTGCCGGCATTGCTTTATAAAGGCATCTACCCGGTTGGCGTGCTCTGCTACAGGGCTGAAATAGGCTTTAATGGCTTCCTGGTGCTTGTAGAAGCTTTCGAAGTCAGTGAACCAGGCCCCCTTTTTCAGGAGTACCCTGCCGCCTGAATTCACGGCATGTATATCGTATGGCTGATTGTCTGAGCCGTGAAGCAGGAGCTTCAGTGCGGAGGCAAGCGTATGGGTGGCCGGTAAGGTGAGAAGCTTCCTGGCCACTTTATCAGCTAAGGGGCTGCCCAGCGAAGTTTTAATGCCGGGAAGGGTATTCTCTGCTACAGGGCCGGTAAAGTATTGCCGGTAACCGTTAAAGAACAAATGGACAAGTCCGGTGTTATTTTCGCGTGCGTTGGCAATGAAAGTACTGAATTCGAAAAGCTGGTTGGCCAACTGGCCTGTTTTATCGGTGAATACTATCATTGACCCGTAATTTTTTCCACGTCTTCAACTGTTTTAGGGATCGGCTCTCCGAGTATTTCAAACCCGTTGGCGGTAATGGCCACGTTATCTTCAATCCTGACTCCCCCGAAGTCGAGGTACTCTTCAAGACGTGCGTAATTGATATAGGAAGCAAACCGGCCTTCCGAGCGGTATTTATGGATAAGTTCAGGAATAAAGTAACATCCGGGCTCTACGGTGAGCACGTTGCCGGTTTCCAGCTCTTTGGCCAGGCGCAGCGACTTCAGGCCGAGCTGCGTGCTTCGTTCCATGCCTTCCCGGTAGCCCACGTATTCTTCGCCGAGGTCTTCCATATCGTGCACGTCGAGGCCCAGTGAGTGGCCAAGGCCGTGCGGCATAAACAGGCCGCCTACGCCTTCCTGCACCAGGGTATCCGGGTCGCCGCTGACCAGCCCGAGGGCGCTCAGGCCCTCCAGCAGGATCCGGTTGGCGTTCAGGTGAACGTCACGGTAAGCTACTCCGGGCCGGAGAGAGGCAATCGACTCCGTCTCCATTTTCAGTACAATTTCATAGATTTCCTTTTGCTTCGAGGTAAACCGGCCCGAAACGGGGAATGTACGGGTAATATCACCGGCATACGCCATGTCGGTTTCCGCGCCTGAGTCGTTCAGCACCAGCTGCTCGGCCTGCATGAGGTTTCCATGGTAGTGATTGTGCAGGGTTTGTCCGTTTACCGAAAAGATAACCGGGTAAGACAGCTCGGCATTATGGCTTTTAACGGTTTTCAGGATTTCTGCTACCACCTCGTATTCCCGCATACCGGGACGTACGGCTTTCATGGCCGCCAGGTGCATTTCACGGGTAATGTTGATGGCCAGGGTCATTTCAGCCAGCTCTTCGGCCGATTTCACCGAACGTTGGGCCACCACCGCTTTTACCAGCGCTGTTGAATACGGAATCTTTATTCCCAGCGTTTCTTTAATGAAGATCTCCCGTTCACCGCGGTAGGGTGGAAGATAATGTACTTCAGACGGGTGAATGAAGGAAGCCAGTTTTTCCAGCGGTGATATGGTTTGTATCCCTGCTTTTTCGGCAAGTGAAGACAGGGGCTCAACAGGCCCTTCCCAGATGATATCATCGAGGGTGAGCTCGTGGCCGAAGATCATATCGTTGTCGCCGTTGGGGTCGATCAGTCCGACCAGCCCGGGCATATTGATCCCGAAATAATAGAGAAAATTACTGTCCTGTCGAAAACGGTAGGTGTTGGCTTTATAATTCATGGGGGCTTCGTTGTTCCCGAAAATGAGAATCTGCCCTCCTTTTACCTGCTTTTTGAGTTGTTCCCGCCTTAACCGGTAGGTTTCTTTGCTGAAAAGTCTCATTGGAGTTTTTTTAGCAAATTTACCAAAGAAAGGCCATTATCCGGATGCTTCATTTAAATTTAATTCCTTCGCACCGGCTTGCGGTAAAGAGAAAATTAAATAAAAATGCAATCTCAATAAGAATAGAAAATTTCCGTTTATTTTGTGATAGAATTAAATGCCAGAAGATATGAAAAATTACGTTTTGCCGGTGCTGCTGCTGATCGTCTCTATAGGTAGCCTGAAAGCCCAGACCGATGATGAGCTGATCGCCAAAACCCTGAGTGATTTCCTGGACGGAGGTACCAACGGTGAGGTGGAGCGCTTTAAAGGAGCTTTTCTGAAAGATGCGGTTCAGAAAGCGATAGGAAATAACGGGGTAACCGGGATGACGGTGGAAAGCCTGGCTTCGAAAATCAAGCCGAACCAGAAAATGGAAAGAACCACCCGTGTGCTGTCGGTCAGCTATGCCAACAATGCCGCCACCGCTATTACGGAAACAGCCTATACAACCAACAAGATCATTGATTTTCTTAACCTGTTAAAGGTAGGCAACGAATGGAAGATCATCAGCCGGGTATATTCGCGTGTGGATCTTAACGAAGAGCTGAACACGATAGGAAATGTAGTGGCCAAAAACAAGGATATCCCTGCAGCGAAACCTAAGGTAGCACCGAAACCGGCGAAGAAGGTGTCGGATGACGGATGGTGAGGAAAGTTAAAAGTGAAAAGTTAAAAACTAAAAGTTAAGGTACATTAACTTTTCACTTTTCACTTTTAGTTTTTAACTTACTTCAGCAGGTTCAGCAGATATTGTCCGTAGCCCGATTTCACCAGAGGTTGGGCTATTTTTCTGAGCTGACCGGCATCAATGAAGTTCATGCGGTAGGCAATTTCCTCGATACAGCCTATTTTAAGGCCCTGTCTTTCTTCAATCACCTGCACAAACTGCCCGGCCTGCATCAGCGATGCGAAGGTGCCGGTATCGAGCCAGGCCGTTCCCCGGTTCATAACCCCTACCTTCAGCCTGCCTTGTGCCAGGTATACCTTATTGACATCGGTAATTTCGAGCTCACCCCGTGGAGAGGGCTTGATGTTTTTGGCGATATCCACTACGCTGTTGTCGTAGAAATAAAGTCCGGGTACCGCGTAATTGCTTTTGGGGTGCTCGGGCTTTTCTTCTATGCTGAGCGCATTAAAGTCTTTGTCAAATTCTACCACACCGTACCTTTCGGGGTCATGCACGGGGTAGGCAAAGACGGTTCCGCCTTCGGGGTCGGCACAAGACTGAAGCAGCCGGCTGAGCCCGGCGCCGTAGAAAATATTATCGCCCAGCACCAGGGCTACTTTATCTTTCCCGATAAACTCTTCCCCGATAATAAAAGCCTGGGCCAGTCCGTCGGGACTGGGCTGTTCGGCATATTCAAACCGGCAGCCTACCTGCGAACCGTCGCCGAGCAGCTTCCTGAAATGGGGCAGGTCATGCGGGGTAGATATGATCAGAATTTCATGGATGCCCGAAAGCATAAGAATAGAAAGCGGGTAGTAGATCATGGGTTTGTCATAAACCGGCATGAGCTGCTTACTAACTGCCAGGGTCAATGGGTGAAGTCGTGTGCCGCTTCCACCCGCCAGAATAATTCCTTTCATTTGTTTTAGAGCTTTCAGCCATCAGCCATCAGCCATCAGCTTTTCCCGTCTATGTGAGACGGATAGCTGATAGCTAACAGCTGATAGCTATATTTTATACATTGATTCATAATACTTCTGATACTCGCCGCTGGTGATGTTTTCAATCCAGTCCCAGTTATCAAAATACCAGTCTACGGTCTGAGCCAGGCCTTCTTCAAAGGTTACCGAGGGGCTCCAGCCCAGCTCGGTCATGAGCTTGGTGGCATCAATGGCGTACCGGAGATCATGGCCTGCACGGTCTGTGACGTAGGTGATGAGCCGGGTGCTTTCTCCTTCCGGGTTGCCCAGCTTTTTATCCATCAGGCGAATCAGCAGGTGCACCAGGTCAATGTTTTTCCATTCGTTGTTACCGCCAATGTTATAGGTATCCCCGTTTTTACCGTCATGGAAGATGATATCAATGGCGCGGGCATGGTCTTTTACAAAGAGCCAGTCGCGCACGTTCTCTCCCTTACCGTATACCGGCAGCGGTTTTTTGTTCCGTATGTTATTGATCATTAACGGGATCAGCTTTTCAGGAAAATGGTTGGGTCCGTAGTTATTGGAACAGTTGGAAATAACTACCGGCAGTCCGTAGGTGTTATGATACGCCCGCACAAAATGATCGGAAGAGGCCTTGGAGGCCGAGTAAGGCGAGCGCGGGTCGTAAGAGGTAGTTTCCACGAAGAATTCTTCGGGGTTATGGAGCTCGCCGTACACTTCATCGGTAGAGACGTGATAGAAGCGTTTCCCCTCATAATTGCCTTTCCACGCATTTTTGGCTGCGTTCAGCAGGTTACAGGTACCCATTACATTGGTGCGTACAAAAGCCATCGGGTCAGTGATAGACCGGTCTACGTGTGACTCCGCCGCAAGGTGAATGACCCCGTCAAGAGGATATTTTTCAAAAAGGCCGTTCACGAAGGCTTCATCTACGATATCTCCGTGTTCGAAAATATAATTGGGCTGATTTTCAATATCTTTCAGGTTTTCCAGGTTGCCCGCATAGGTAAGCTTATCCAGGTTAATGATTTTGTAATCCGGGTACCGGGTAACAAAAAGCCGTACTACATGGGAGCCGATAAACCCGGCACCTCCTGTGATCAGAATGTGTTTACTCATAGGTTACTGATTTTTTTCTGCCATCTCCAGGCATCTTTCATGCTTTCTTCCAGCGTTTTTGCGGCTCTCCAGTTCATTTCCACAGCGGCTTTTTCCACGTCGCCGTAAATCTTTACCACGTCGCCGGGTCTTCTCGGTCCTATTTCATAATTCAGCTTAAGGTGATTGACCTTCTCAAAGGTATCAATCACTTCCAGCACGGTGTTCCCGGTGCCGGTACCGATATTAAAAACGTTGTAATACGGGGCGTCTGTATGTTTTTGCAGGAGGTTAAGGGCCGATACGTGCGCCTTGGCCAGGTCTACCACATGAATGAAGTCGCGGATGTTGGAGCCGTCAGGGGTATCGTAATCGTTGCCGAAAACCGTCAGCTTTTCGCGTACCCCGGCAGCGGTTTGCGTGATATAGGGAACCAGGTTATTGGGAACCCCGATGGGCAGTTCCCCGATCTCCGCCGTGGGGTGAGCACCTACCGGGTTAAAATAACGCAGGGAGATGATGCCGAACCCGAGACCGGCCTTTACGGTATCTTCAAGAATATCTTCTGCTATGGCTTTGGTATTGCCGTAAGGAGATTCTGCTTTCTTTTTGGGTGTATTTTCGGTTACCGGGATCACGTCGGCCTGTCCGTAAACGGTGCAGGAGGAGCTGAAGACCAGGTTCCTGATCCCGTTGGCCTGCATCACATTCAGCACGTTCAGCAAGGAGCCGATGTTGTTCTGGTAATACTTCAGGGGTTCGGCTACCGATTCGCCAACCGCCTTGAAAGCGGCAAAATGAATAATACCCTCAATGTTATGCCGTTGAACCACTTTGTTCATTTTGACATAATCATTGCAGTCTTCCTGGTAGAAGGGGATGTCTTTGCCCAGAATGTTCTTTAAACCCTGAAGTACGGAGGGGTCAGAATTGCTTAAGTTATCTACTATTACCGGAGAATAACCTGCTTCTATCAGTTCAACTACGGTATGTGACCCGATAAAGCCTGCGCCACCCGTAACCAGTATATTCATTCGACGTTGTTTTTTCTGCAAAGCTAACATCTAAATAAATGTTTTAAAAATTTGTTTGGTTTTAAATGGGTGTATGTTATTATTGACCTGTAAAACGAATATCTTATGAATATCCGGGATTTTAAGGCGATGGTTTCTTTGTTGGATGATTCTGACGGAGAAGTAGTGGGTATGATCCGGGATAAGATAAAAAATCTGGGCAAGGAGGCCATTCCGCTGCTGGAAAGCGAATGGGACCACTACGAAGAAAACCCGGTGATCCAGGGCAAGATCGAATTTCTTCTCCAGGACCTGCAGACCGACTCCCTTTTGCTGGATATGAAAGAATGGGCGGCGCACGGTGGTGAAGACCTGCTTCGGGGCTTGTGGCTGATTTCCCGCATTGTTTATCCCGAAAACCGGATCGAGAATATGCGTACGGAGATCAACCGGATCTACATGGATATCTGGCTGCTGACCCAGAAAGATATGCACCCGGTTGACCTGCTGCAGGTGATGAATAACGTTATATTTGACCAGATGGGCTTTGAGCCCAATGTAAAGAATTTTCACTCTCCGCAGAATTCACTGTTTAACCAGGTGCTGGAAATGAAACGGGGAAACCCGGTGAGCCTCAGTTGCTTATATATTCTCCTAGCCCAGAAGCTGGATATACCCCTGTACGGGGTTAACCTGCCCAACCTGTTTGTGATGATCTTTGATTACCCGGGACACACATTTTATGTTAATGCCTTCAATAAAGGCCAGATATTTCACCGGAAAGACATTGACGATTACCTGAGTCACATGAATCTTGAGCCGAGAAAAGAGTATTACCAGGCCTGCTCGCATATTGAAATCGTGATGCGGGTACTGACCAACCTGGCTTTTGCATACCAAAAATCCGGCGACCGGGATCGGGAGAGCCAGGTCAGCCGGATTTTAAGCATTATCCAGACTTCTTAGTGTCTTTTCCTCCCGGAATTTCAGGGTTTCCAGGCGTTATTTTTGTCGTTTACATCGGGCAAGATCCCTCTCGGGTTCAGTCTCACAGACTCCAGCTCGGCTGTGGAGGGGTACCCGAATGACCAGGTGCTGCCTTTCTGCCAGATTTCTACGGGGAGCTTAACGATCACCGGGTCTTTCCCTTTTTCTTTTATTTCCACTTCTACCGGCATAGGCATCTGGTTGAGGTTTTCTACCTCGATGATGGCCCCGTTGGCGGCATTGTCTCTGACATATTTCACGCTTTTTACAGCCTGGTCAATTTTATAGCTGTTCATAAACCAGCCTTTCCAGAACCAGCTCAGGTCTTCACCCAGCACATTTTCCATGGTATTGAAAAAGTCAAAGGGGGTGGGGTGCTTAAATGCCCAGCGGCGGGTGTATTCATGAAGAGCCATTTTTACGCGGTCTTCGCCCACCATGGCATCTGCCAGCATGGTGAGCCCCATAGAAGGCTTGAAATAGGCCAGCACACCCAGCTCGCGTTCCGGGATAGCATCCGGCGTATTCATGATTGATTTTGAAACCGACATGAAGCGGGTGAGGTGGGCGGTAGAGCTGCGGGCATAGTATTCACCGTTGTTGAACGCTTTCAGTGCCAGTGAGTTGATGTAGGTGTTGAGACCTTCGTCCATCCAGGCATAACGGCGCTCATCGGTACCCACGATCATCGGGAACCAGATATGACCGAATTCGTGATCGGTTACTTCAAAAAGACCTGATTTTTTGGAAGAGGCACTGCAGAAAACAATACCCGGATATTCCATTCCTCCTACAATACCGGCTACGTTGGTAGCGGCGGGATAGGGGTATTCCATAAGCCAGCCGGAGTAAAACTCGATACTGGATTTGGTATATTCGGTAGAGCGGCCCCAGGCCTCGTTATTGCTGATTTCAACGGGGTAAACCGATTGGGCCAGTGCTTTTTTGCCGGAAGGAAGGTTGATACGGGCGGCATCCCAGACAAAGGCTTTTGAGCTGGCCCAGGCTACGTCGCGGGTGTTTTTACAGCTGAATTTCCAGGTCATATTGCCGTTTCCTGAGGGGCGGACCGAAGGTTTACCGGCCTCGTCCTTATCAATGATATAGACGGTCTTGTCAGAATTGCCGGCCTGGGCCAGGCGCCGGATCTGCGTTGCGGTGAGCACTTCTTTGGGGTTGGTAAGCTCACCTGAAGCCACTACGATATGATTCCGGGGAACGGTGATCTCAAAGGTATAATCGCCGTATTCAAGGTAGAACTCGCCGGCACCCAGGTAGGGCAGGGTGTTCCAGCCTTTGATGTCGTCATATACTGCTACTCTCGGAAACCACTGGGCCAGCTGGTAAATGGTGCCGTTTTGGGCTTTGTAAAGTCCCATGCGGTCGGCTCCGTTCTGGGGAATGAGGAAGTCGAAATTCATGGAGATAACCACCTGCTCGCCTTTTTTCAGGGGCTCGGTAAGAAATACCTGCAGGCGGGTGTCGTCTGTGAAAGAATCGGCCAGTACAGATTTGCGGCCCCGGGTTACATTGCCCTTGGGAGCTGCGCCGGTGGTGGCTTTTTCGGCTTTGATCCCTGAAAGGGTATAGCCGCCGTCAAAGTCTTTTACGCCGTAGCGGCCCACGTTCAGCGGGGTAACGCTGTTTCCGCGTGACTCGCGGCTGAATTTATTCTGATCCAGCTGCAGCCAGATAAACGTAAGCTCATCGGGAGAGTTGTTGGTGTACGTGATGCTCACTTCGCCGGATACCCCGTTTTTAACCGTGTCTAAGGTAGCTTTGATGTGATAATCGGCCCGGTTCTGCCAGTATTCCGGTCCCGGCTGCCCTGAAGCGCTGCGGTATTTGTTTCCGGGGAGGTAGCCGTTCAGCGGACTGAATACATCAGATGAGTTGTATTTTATTTCCTGCGCCTGAAGCTGGTTCATCAGCAGGATCAAAACCAAAAGGATTTTCTTCATATATTGAGTTTGTTAGAATTGGCAACAAATTTAGCGCTTTAAAAACAGTTTTGCCAAATAAGCTCATGCTTTTGGGTGTGCCTTCTTAAAGACCTCTTTCAGCTGGCTGATGGAATTATGGGTATAGATCTGGGTAGCGGAGAGGTTGGCGTGGCCCAGCAGCTCCTTGATGGCGTTAAGGTCAGCGCCGCGGTTGAGCAGGTGGGTGGCAAAGGTATGCCGCAATACGTGCGGCGATTTTTTCTGCAGGGTACTTACCTGCCGGATATAGTGCTTCACCTTTCGCTGCACAAATACGGGATAGAGGGCTTGCCCTTTGTCAGTCACCAGCAGGTAGTCAGAGGCATGCTCTTTTTTTAGCCCGCGGTATTGCTCTATCAGCTGAACCAGGGTTTCATGGAGAGGGATAATGCGGTATTTGGCCCGCTTACCCAGCACTTTTATGCGGTTATGATCTACATCGGTTTCTTTGATGCCGATCAGCTCTGATAAACGGATACCCGTGCCGTAGAGCAGCTCCAGGATCAGCTTGTCGCGTACACCGGTAAATCCCGGTTCATATTCAATGGCCTCAAAAAGATTAACCGTATTTTTTTCTTCCAGGAAAACGGGAAGCCTTTTGGGTGTTTTCAGCGATTTCAGCAGGCCGGTAGGGTCGTTGCTGATCTTTTTTCTCCTGACCAGGAACTTGTAAAAAGCCCTCAGGCTGGCTATTTTGCGGTTAATGCTGGTGTTTTCAAGGTCGCTTTCCGATAGCGAGACGATCCACGCCCGGAGGTCATCGGCATGTGCCGACTCAGGCGATTTCCCGGAGAGGAAATCAGCAAGCTGGAGCAGGTCGGTCCGGTAACCCGATACGGTATGCGGACTGAGGCGCCTTTCGTTTTGGAGGTAAGATAAAAAAAAATCGACCAATTTTGCCTTGAATGATTCCCTGGCAAAATTAGTCGAAATATAAGCAGAATCAAAGACGATTAATCGTCAATGTGTCCATAGGTCTTTTGCTTGTAAGATGCTCTGAGAATCTCGAATCTACGCGACACAGACCCTTTTTCAAATGCCTGACGACGTCTCAGCTCTTTCAAAACTTTCGTTTTTTCAAATTTTTTCTTGAAACGCTTAAGCGCTTTATCAATTGATTCGTTTTCTTTTACCTGTACATGCAGCATACTTTACACCTCCTTCATTTCTAAATGGAGTGCAAAGGTAAGAAAGTTTTTTCGTATGACAAAGGGATTGGGAAGAAAAGGGAATTGAAGTTAAAAGTTAAAAACTAAAAACTAAAAGTTTCGGAACATTTAGTATCAATTAGGAAAGAATGTACCTTAACTTTTCACTTTTAGCTTTTCACTTTTAGCTTCCTAATAGCTTCCACTCGCGCCGCCACCCCCGAAGCTTCCGCCGCCGAAGCCTCCAAAACCGCCACCGCGGCTACCGCCACCAAAGCCACCGCCGAAACCGCCGCCCCAGCTACCCGACTGGCGTCCCCAACCGGTATAGGTGGTATAAGGCCAGCCGCTGTCGTTCAGGATGTTCCTGCCGCCGCCCCGGTTGCCGCCGCCTTTGTTGCGGGAGCTGATAATGATAAAAATAACGATAACCAGGAAGAACAGGAATATGCCTCCTACCGGGAAATCGTCTTCTTTGGGATCCGCCTTGTACTCGCCTTTGGCATAATCAATGATGGCTGTGGTAGCCTGGTCCAGGCCTTCGTAGTACTGAAGGTCTTTAAAATTGGGAGCTATGATATTGCTGATGATTCTTTTGGCATAGATATCGGGCAGTGCACCTTCCATTCCATACCCGGTCTGTATGGTCACTTTCCTGTCGCCGGGAGCCCAAAGCAGCACAATACCGTTGTTTTTCCCCTGCTGGCCTACTCCCCATTTCCTGCCCAGCTGAAGGGTATAGTCACTGATATCATACGGTTCGGTGGTTTTAACGATGACCACCGCAATCTGGGTGGAGGTTGAGTCGTTGTACGCCACCAGCTTGTTTTCGAGGGCGCTGATCTGGGTATCGCTCAGCAGCCCGCCTACAAAATCATTGACCAGCCGGGGCGGATCGGGCCTCTCCGGGATATCCTGGCCAAAAACGTGGAGGCTAAAAAATAACAGGATGAAATATCGTATCTTCATTATCCAAAACTTATGTCGTTCGGAAGCTCATTTTCATTTACGCCCTGAATGGGAAAATAAACCTGAAGCTTTTTACCGGTTTCTTCTATGGCCCGGATAAACCCGTTTTCAAAGTCACCGATCCGGAAGTTTTCCCGCAGAATTTCCTGGGTGCTGTTCCAGAAGTCCTGGCCTACTTTCCGGTTGATCCCTTCATCGCCGATCACCGCAAATTTTTGATCTTCATAGGCCAGGTAGAACAGAACGCCGTTTCTCAGGGCTGTTTTATCCAGCGACAGATACCGGAATACTTCGGCGGCCCGGTCTATGGGGTTTGCTGAAGGGCAATGTTCTTCCACGTGCACTTTGATCTCGCCCGAAGTGAGCTCCTCTGCCTCATGGATGGCATTAACGATGTTTTTTTGCTGTATTTCGGATAGGATAAACATGATTTTATTTTTAACCACATAGGTACATAGATATATAAGTTTATTTCCTGTAAATCGATGTACCTATGTGGTTATATCAGAATTTAAAGTTCACGTCAGGAGCTGTCTGGGCCGCATCGGTAGCTTTGAACAACTCTTTTTGTGAGAACCCGAAGATGCCGGCCATAAGATTAGCGGGGAAGGTTCTTACCGCAAGGTTATAATCGGCTGTAGCTTCGTTAAAGTCTTTACGGGCTACGGTGATGCGGTTTTCGGTGCCTTCCAGCTGCGCCTGCAGTTCCAGGAAGTTCTGGTTGGCTTTTAGCTCCGGATATTGCTCTACGGCTACGAGCAAACGGCTGAGTGAGCCGCTCAGCTGGCTTTGTGCCGCCTCAAATTTTGCCATGTTTTCCGGGGTCAGGTCGTTGGCGTCCAGCTTGATCTGGGTGGCTGCCGCCCGGGCATTGATCACGTCGGTAAGGGTGCTCTTTTCGAAGTCGGCCGCGCCCTGAACCGTTTTAACGAGGTTACCGATCAGGTCGGCTCTCCGCTGGTATTGGTTTTGCACTTCACCCCATGCTTTTTGAACGAGATTGTCTTTGCCCACCAATCCGTTATACGAACTACAGGCATAAACGCCGAACAGAGCGATCAGACCAATCAACAGTAACGTTCCTTTTTTCATTTTGATTACGCAGTTTAAGTTTAAATCCGGCATAAAGTTAAATAAAGATCCGGGTTTGAGAAATTTTATATTATAAACATAGCGCAAAGACAGGTGAACGGTAAAATTTGATTATACCGGTGAGGAGGTAACGGCTGGTCGTCATACCATTTTGCGGGCAGGAATACGAAAGCATTCTTTCCCGTTTTCCGGGGCTTACTTTCTGGCCAGTGATTTGCTGGTGAGCGATTTTAAGAAGTTTTCCAGGTCCTGCTTATCCGGTTCTGATAAATTTAACGGCTTTGAAAGCAGTGAATCCCTGTTGATAGCATCGGGTACTATTTTATCCGGATCGTTATAATAATCGATCACTTGGCGCAGGGTTTTAAACATACCGTTGTGCATGTAGGGCGCCGTTAGCGCCACATTCCGGAGCGGGCCTATTTTGAATTTACCTAAATCGTTTGCCTTTCGGGTAATGACGGCCCGCCCGCTGTCGTTCAGGTCTTTGCCATTGAATAAGCCGATATTCCGGAATTCGGTATTGCTGAAGTCCGGCCCGAAATGGCACCGCACGCAGTTGGCGCTGCCGTTAAACAGGGCAAAACCACGTTTTACCGATTCACTTACGGCTTTTTCATTATCGTTCGTTTTCCAGTTGTCAAAAGGCGTATCGCCGGTTTCCAGCGATTGTTCGAAAGCCGCCAGCGCCCGGGACAAGGTTTTGGCAGAGGGTTGCTGTTGGTATATTTTCTGAAAAGCTTCCCGGTAAAACCCGCTTTGCTGCAGGCGATGAACGGCACTGTCTACCGGCAGGTTCATTTCGTCAGGATTGGCAATCGGTATCAATGCCTGTTCTTCTAACGTAGAAGCTCTTCCGTCCCAGAAAAAGAAGGCGGCATTATTTACATTCATGGCGCTGGGTGTATTGCGCACGCCTTTCCTGTTCAGCACACCCAGGCTTACGGCGCTGGTATCGGCAAAAGCAAAGGCCGGTTTGTGGCAGCTGGCGCAGCTTATCTTTTTGCTGGAAGAAAGCAGCGGGTCAGAAAACAGGGTTTTACCCAGGCTGATTTCATCTTCCGGCATTTGAGCGCCTGAGGTACGGTAGAAAAAGTGGAACACTACCGCGCTGAAGACCAGTAACAGGATGATCAGGTATCTCATGGCTTTAAGCGGGAAAAACCTGTGCCGTCCATGTCGTAGATCCTTGGCTTACAGGTGTCTTCAATAGCTCTGAATACAATGGAGTCCCGGTTTATAAAGTCTATTTTATAGGTGGCATAGTATTCTTCGTCACCGGAGTCGCAGATAGGATCAAAGGTCCTCAGGGTATCGTTTTTAAAGGAGGATTTTCCGCTGGAGAATAGTTTCCCGTCCATAAAATAATCATGGGTGCCGTCTTCCCGGAAACGGGCTTCGGCCAGGGGGCCGCTTTTAAATTTACCTTTCCATTTGCCATGGAATTCATGCTTCTCTTCTTTTTGCGCGCAGGAAAGAAGGCAGAGGCTTACTAAGAGGGGGAGTATTGATTTCATGACCGTTATTTTTTTACCCTGCCGAAACGTACTTTATCGGTATTCATGATCCGCACGGAGCAGGTGTCGTCAATTAAATTAATTTTCAAAGAATCACCGAAGTAGGTGAGTTTATAGGCCCCTACGGAGTTAGGGGCGCAGTTAGGATCGCCACTGAAGTAGATGGTGTCTCCGCTCACGGTGAATTTCTGGGAGATCACTAATTTACCGTTAGCCATGGCGTCTACAGTTCCATCGGGTTTAAACCGGGCCAGTAAGGTCCAGGGTTTACCTTCATACGTGTCGTGGATGTCCCACTCGCCCAGGATGGTGGGCTCTGCCGCCTGGTCAGATGGGGTGTTACAGGCTGCGGCCAGCAGCATTAAAATACCATACAGTAGTTTTTTCATATGTATAAAATTAAGCTTTCAGCCTTCAGCTATCAGCTTTCAGCTTATTCATATGCCGGTTGGTGTGCCCGACTTCTGATAGCTGATAGCTGAATGCTCATGGCTATTTCATGATATGTATTTTTGGGTTACAAAATCGTGTTTCAAAACTACAGGGGCACATAAAAAAAGGCATTTGCGGCTGTTGCAAATACCTTTGATTATTTTCTTTTTAAATTATTGATTGTCAGTATGTTTGAAAATGTTGCGGGATGTTTTGAATCTGTTGCAGCCGCTCAGGCCCAAGCGGGCAGGATGCTAGGCGCTCTTAGGCACTTCACTGGGCGCATACCCGAAGTGCCGGGAGAAAGCGGTGGAGAAGTTGGCCGGGTTACCGTAACCTACGCGGTAGGAAATTTCGGCTACTGTGCCGGCACGATTTTCTAAAAGCTCGTGGGCTTTCTGCATACGGATGGTGCGCACCAGGTCGCCGGGACTTTGGTCTATAATCCCTTTCAGCTTACGGTGGAGCTGGGTACGGCTAAGCCCGATCTTTCTTCCCAGTTGTTCCGTGCTCATCTGCTCATCGTCTATATTTTCTTCAATGACGGTTCTCAGCCGGTCCAGGAAGGCTTTATCCAGTGAGGGCATTTCTTCAGGGTGGGTAAGCCAGCGGTAGTTGCTGCTATATTTTTCCTGGAGTGATTTCCTTACGCGGATAAGGTTATCTATTACGGCCTGCAGTTCGCGGTTATCAAAAGGCTTGGCCAGGTAGGCGTCCGCGCCGGTTTCCAGGCCCTGTATGCGGCTGTCGGTATCGGTTTTTGCCGTGAGCATGATCACGGGAATATGGTTGGTGCGTTCGTCCGTTTTTAAGGTATGGCAAACTTCATAACCGTTTTTAAACGGCATCATGAGGTCAGTAATGATCAGTCCCGGTATTTCTTTTAAGGCTTTTTCAATGCCCTCGCGGCCATCTTCGGCCGTGAGTACCGTAAATTTCCCGGCCAGGGTAGTTTGGATAAAATCTCTCAGCTGGGCGTGGTCTTCTATGACCAGGACCACCGGCAGGTTTTCATGGATCTCCGCTTCTTCTGTCACGGGGTCTTCAGCAGAGAAAGTGATGAGGGGTTCTGTTTCCTGCTCCCGGGATAAGACATAGGGCAGGTTTACTGTAAAACAGCTGCCTTTAGCCGGGGTACTGTTTACACCGATGGTGCCGCCCAGGAGGGTCACCAGTTCTTTTACCAGGGCCAGCCCCACGCCGGCCCCTTCGCGTGAGCGGGTATCACCGGCATCGGCCTGGTAAAAACGGTCGAAGATGTAGGGTAGCTTTTTTTCAGGAATGCCTATGCCGGTATCTTCTACGGTTATGGAAAACTGTGCGTCTTCTTCCCGGTCAAAAAGAACGTTTATGGTTCCGCCGGGAGTATTAAATTTTAAGGCATTGGATATTAAGTTCTGGACTATTTTTTCGAGTTTATCCGCATCGGCTTCTATAACCAAGCTATCTACGGACGACCGGAAATCCAGGGAAATGTTTTTTTGCTCGGCCAGGGAGTGAAACTGCGCCACCATCACGCGTAACCACCTGACAATATCCACCGGCACCGGCTTCACTTCGATCTGCCCGTTTTCCAGCCGGCTTAAATCCAGCAGCTGGTTAATCAGCTCCAGAAGGCGACGACTGTTTTGTAAAATATAGCGGGCATACGAGCGGGTAATTTCCGGGTCAGGGTTATTTAACAGCTCTTTGGCCGGGTTCATGATCAGCGTGAGCGGCGTCTTAAATTCATGGGTAAGGTTAATGAAGAACCGGGATTTTGCCGCATCCATTTCCTGTAGTTTTTCGGCCTGTTCGCGTACCTGTGCCGTGCGTTCCATGACGGTTTTCTCCAGCTGAACGGCCTGTTCGGATACCAGGCGGTTCTTCTCCTGTTCTTTCAGGATATTTTCTGCGGCCAGCCGGTCGTTTTCTTTTAGCTGAACCGCCAGCGTCCTGTTCGTATCGGCGATATCGATGGCCAGGTAGATGGAAAATAAAACCGGGAGAATGAGGTTACCCCAGGCAAATCCCACCATGACCTGGTTCAGGCTAAACCACCCGAAGCGATTGGAGCCGATAAAAATGCCCAGCAGGATAAACAGGACCATGGCCAATACAATCAGCCACAGTTTTTTATTCCCTTTTTTAATAGACCGGTAAATAACAATGAACGCGTCTGTATAAAAAACAAGGGTAAAGGCCAGCTGATAGTTGTTGCTGAAATTACTCAGCCAGCGGTTATACCAGAAATCCTGCATGTTCCAGATAACCGCCAGGGTCCAGGGTACGGTCAGGGCTAACACCAGCAGTGTCCGGATGCGGGGCAGTTTCCCGTAGCCTAAGTAGTAGAGCAGCAGCATGGCGAATGTGACGTGCAGGTTAACAAAGCCCAGGAAAAACCGGGTGTATAAAACCTGCCGGGCGGGGTCAGTAGTGACTATGGTCTGATACCGGGCAAACAGGCCTATGGCTACTATGGCCACAAAAAGTACGTAGTAAAGGTGGATTTTCTGCCGGGGATAAAACAGGAAGAGCAATAGGTGCAGCAGGATGAGAATCCCTGCTGCACCGGCACTGATCAACAGCAGGTCCATGAGGCGCTGATTTTCTTTTTGGGTGCTGTTCATGCGATGCAGATCCTGTATCTGCATATTGAACCCGTAGAAGTTGGGAAAATAACCCCACTCATTGGAAAAGCGTACGGCAATCAGGTGCGGCAGGGTATCTGTGATGGCTAACGGAATGGTGAGGTACGGATTTCTTACCGCTTTCATGGTTTCTTTAGACGGGCCCAGCTTTCCCAAAGACATGATTTTCTGCCCGTCAAAATAAAACTCCGCGGCGGCGTCCAGGTTCAGGTAAACGCCCCACGTATCCGGCAGCGCGTTGTTCTGTTTTTGTACCCGTATACGGAACCATCCGAATCCCGTCCACCCATCGGGCATAGGCGCCCGGCTGTATTTGTCAGCACCAAAACCAGTGGATTTCACTACCTGCCAGCTGCTGTCAGGAGTACCGGGAAGAGCCCACTGCATGTCATCGCCGGGATGAAACCGCCAGCCGGCATTGTCTAACCAAAGGGGTTGGGTAATGCAGCTATCCGAAAGAATCACCGGCTGGTCTCTTGCCTGGGCATACGTTTTTACCGGAAGCAAACCCACAGCGGCTATAAGCAAACAGCCGTGAAGTAAGGTGTTTTTCCGCTGGTTATGGCGAAAAAAACACCTGGTAATAAATGATTCTTTCCCGTGCATGAACTGTATTAACCTATTTCAAAAATAATCAGAATTAGTAAACGCTGACCCGGATTTTTGCTTGTTAGTGAGCAATGCTATACCCAGCCAGTACGCCGGCGCCAATGCAATGGCCGGCACCATAAACGGAAAATAGTAATCCTCAAATGCAGATAGCAGGCAGAGCACACAAAATACGATGCCTGTCAGGCAAAAGATATTGAGGATGACGAACTGCCATTTCCGGATGGCGGATTGGCGGAACAGGGCAAAAGACAGGGCAATGGCGGCTGCGTATAACGATGCCCGGGCCAATGCCCTCCAGGTCATGTGAAAGTCAAATTGCGGAAAGAAATCATCCGCATTTTTCCCGGCCGCTAGCCAGTCTTTTAACCCGGAGCTGAACCTGAGCGAGCTATAATTATCCCATAAATTCAGCAAGGCTGTGAGGCATAACACCGCCAGAATTATTTTCGATGGAGTAGTGCGAGGTGGTGCAACAACTTTCAGACCTGCCATGAGTAAGAGGAGAACAGCCACGATCAGCGCTCCGTACCTGAACTGTTCAATACCGGATGCTGTCAGCAGGCCGGCATCTTCTCTTGGCGGTCCTAGGTGCAGAGGAACCAGGGTAATCAGGCCCATAGCGAAGAGGAGCCATCCTGCCGTATGACTACCGGGTTTACAGAAACGGAGTAAAAGAAAACCTGCAATGAAAATCCCGGTACAAATAGCGATGTAAGCCGCGAAAGTTTCCTGGTTTACCTGTGCTTCAGGCGGGAAGAAGTTTTCGGTAAGGGGATAGTAAGGCAATAGAATCAAAATGAGTATTGCTACTGTACGGAGAAGTTTCATAGTTTAAAGATTTTTTCGGTTAGTGTCTACTTTTGAGCCTTGAGGTGCTTGTCTAAAAACTTCTCCATGGCACCGTAAAAATCGTATTGGTTGTCCTGGTTATGGAAACCGTGCCCTTCGTCATTTTTTACCATATATTCCACGTCAATGCCCCGTTTTTTCAGGGCTTCTACCATTTGATCGCTTTCGGCTTTGTTGACCCGGGGGTCGTTTGCTCCCTGTGCTATGAACAAGGGCGTCTTAATTTTATCGGCGTGAAATACGGGGGAGGCTTCGGCCAGTAATAAGCTGTCTTTTTGCGGATCACCCATCATTTCGTGAAATTGATCCAGGTAAGGTTTCCAATACGGCGGTATGGTCTTCAGCAAAGTAAATAAATTGCTTACCCCCACGTAATCTACGGCCGCCGCATATAAATCGGGCGTAAATGTAATGCCCGCCAGGGTGGCGTAACCGCCATAGCTGCCGCCGTAAATGGCAACCCGGTCTTTGTCGGCAATGCCTTCTTTGATCAGCCACTCTACGCCGTCGGTAATGTCATCCTGCATGGTCTTGCCCCATTGCTTGAAGCTTGATTCCCAGAATTTCCGGCCGTAACCGGTACTTCCCCTGAAATTCATCTGTAATACGGCATAACCCCGATTGGCTAAAAACTGCACTTCGTTATTGTATCCCCAGCCGTCTCTTGCCCAGGGACCGCCGTGCGGGTTGATAACTACCGGCAGGTTTTTGGGCTCCACACCCAGGGGTAGCGTAAGGTAGCCGTGAATTTCCAGGCCGTCTCTCGATCGGTAGGAAACCGGCTTCATGCGGCTCATTTGATTTTCGTTTATCCAGGGGTAGGGATTGGCTATGGGTTTCGATTCCCTGGTTTTAAAGTCGTACAGGTAATATTCAATAGGCAGCCGGTCACTGCTGACACCCACTATGGCTTTGGTACGGGCATCGTCGTAGTTGGCCACAAACGTATAATACCCGTCAAATTTCTTATCCAACGCCTTTTGGATATCGCCCCATTCCTTATCAAAAAAATGCTGTTCCGATTTTTCTGCTTCCCAGTAAACAGAGGCTAATGCTTGTTTTTTCCGGTCGTAGTCAATGCCGGCTATATCGTAGTCTTTGTCGGCAAACAATTCTTTTATTTCCTTTTTGGCGATGGGGTCGTATTCTACCAGTGCGCTTTTATCTCTGCCGATATTGCTGATGGCATAAATCAGGGTATTGTCTTTGTTGAAAGACGATGGCGAAAAAGAGTCTTTAAACGAGGTAGTCATCAAAGGGGTAAAGCCGTCTTTTTCTGAATTCCGGTAGTTCCAGGTAATGTTTACACCGTCTGTTTTGGAAGCAAGCCGTATAATACCGTTGTTGTCCGTCATCCAGCTGTCGTAGTTTTCTTTGTTGTCGTAAAGCAGGGTCAGTTCCCCGGTTTCTATATTCAAAAGGTAGGGGTCAAAGTACTCCTTTACCCTTTTGTTCATTTGCACAATCATTTCCTTTTCTTTTCCGTCAATGTCAAACAAAGGGTCAATGATGTCGCTTCTCACACCGGCAAAAGGGGTTAATGCTTTCAGGTCTGTTCCGTCGGCTTTGACAGAAAAAAGCTGGAAGTTTTCATCGCCCCCAATGTCCTGGGCGTATACAATCCGGTCGCCTTTCCAAAAATACCCGCCGATGCTTCTCAGGGTATCATGGGTCACCCGGGTAGCGGAGGTCTCTTCTACTTTCTGAACAAAAATGTTCATCTTTCCTTTGTAATCTGCCCTGTAGCTAAAATAGTTGCCGTCAGGCGATATCCGGAGTGAACTTTTTTCCCCGTTTTTGAAAAACGTTTCCATCGGAAGCAGGGGGGCAGGAACTTCTTTTTCCACCTTTTTGCAAGAGCTGAACAGGGCTGCGAAAGCCACGCAGGCGTATAACAGTATATATTTCATCGTTTTCTGAGTTAAGCGTTTAAATTTTTTTAATTACTCCGCCCGGAATTCCGGGTGCCCTGTTTGCCATAGTGAAAAGGCCAGCATATCCGACATTTCTTTGAATGTGACGTCTATATCACTTGTGAAATGCCCGTTATTGTAATTTACGTAGAGTAAAACAGGTTTGCCGGAAGAGGAATTGTTCTGCAGTGCAGCGGCAAATTTCCCGGGCATCCAGGGTACCACTCTCGGGTCATTCATGCCACTTCTTACAAAAACTGCCGGGTATTGAATTCCTTTTTTTACTTTGCTTTGTGCATCCATCTCCAGTAAATACCGGGCATCTTCTTCATTTTTTACAGAGCCAAATTCGGGTATCTGGTTGTCGCCATTGGGTGTTGTTTCAGATCGTAATATATTCGTCACCCCCACCTCGGCAATGGCTACGGCAAACAGATCCGGTCTTTCGGTAATGGCCCTGCCGATTAAAATTCCACCGGCACTCATGCCGCTACCGATCAGTTTCTGCGGGGAGGTAAATTTCTTTTCAACCAGGTATTCGGCACACGCTATAAAATCTTTCCAGGTATTCGGTTTTGCAGATTTCATTCCTGCCCGGTGCCATTCTTCGCCTTTTTCACCGCCTCCCCTGACATGGGCAAAGGCAACGCATGCACCTTGTTCTAGGAAGGCCGCCATTACGTGAATATAGTGGGGTTGAAGGGAAACCCCATAAGCCCCATAACCGGTTAAATAGCAGGGCGTATGGCCATCCATTTTGATATTTTTAGGATAAATAACCGTTAAAGGAACCGTGGTGCCATCGTGGCTTTCTACTTCTGTGAGTTCTACAGCGAAATCCTTACTGTAATCGGGGAATTGACCGCTCATATCAAACCAGGTGCTTTTGCTGAGGCTTGACCGGGCTGCATCGTATTCGTATACCGTATAAGGAGACAACCAGCTGTTATTATACACCACCAGCCTGTCGTTCTGGCTTGGGTTAAAAGGCGTAGAGCCATTGATGCCCTCCGGTAAAGGCAATTTTTTAACGGTAAAATCAGCTGAATTGATCTGGTATTTGTATTGGCTGACGCCATTGCTTAACGAATAGAAAATGTAGTTTCTGGTTTTCTGAATACTGCGTATTACCTCCCGGCCTTCAGGCACAATGATTTTTGCGTTTTCAAAATCGGGCTTTTGCAGATCAATCACACCGATTTTAAAGTTAGGGGCATTTTTGTGCGAAAGAAAAAAAAGCCGGTTGCCAATAGCACAATATTGCGTGATTTCATCGTCAAACCTCATTAGGGGCTTCCAGGCTATTTTTGCATTGGAGAGCTCGGAACCGGGGGCGTAATAAACCCATCTCTCATTTTTAACAGAACCAATGTCCAGGAAAATATATTTTTTATCGTCCGAGAATATGACTGTCGGAAACTGCTCCGGCAATATCCCAAGTTCACTGTTGTGCTCTCTTGAAACAATTACTCTGTCATTTTCCGGCTTTTCACCCATCGTATGCAGGCATACTTTCATGTTTTTCAGCAGGTCGTCGCTGCTGTTATCCGTGCTGTTCATCCGGGTGTAGAGAAGAGCATTGGCGTTTTGCGTAAACTGAAAGGAGAACTCACTCCACACGGGACCGATAACGTCGGTTAAAAGTTTTTTGGTTTTGATATCCAGAATTCTTATCTCGCAGACTTCCGCACCTTCTTTGGATAGTGACATGGCCATTTTACTTCCCGAATCGTCCACTACAAAGTCTATGAGCTCTGTTTTTTCTCCGTAAGTTTCAGGGTCAAACAATAATTGCTCTTCCCCGTCGGGTAAACTCCTGTAATAAAGCTTGCCTAAATTTTCGCCCTGCTTTACTTTTACATAAAAGAAGGTATTCTTATTCTGGCTTATTTGCCCGAAAATATCACCGGCCATTTTATGGATTTCTTTTATCCGGTTATACAAAGCGTCCCGCCCCTTTATCTGGTCTACCACATCATAGGCAAATTCAGATTGGGCTTTGAACCAGCTTTGAACCTCGGGGTTTTTCAGGTCTTCCAACCAGCGGTACGGATCGGCAACTGTAGTTCCGAAATAGGTATCGGTCACCTCCACCGTTGGGGTGGCGGGGTACCGGTACGGTTGTTGCGCCTGTGCGATGCTCATGATCAGCAGGCAGGCAAACAGGAGGGGTTTATTCATTAGCATTATTCATAAATTACGCGTTTGAAATACCAGTTCCCGGGGTCGGCCTCGGGCAGGGTGGTACTTTTTATCGTCCATATATTTTTACGCAGGTTGGCCGGGTCCAGGTTGTCCATGACTTGGGTTTGGATGCCCGCGGAGGTCCGGATATCAATGGCCAGGGGTTGCGGAAAATTTTCCGCATAAACCGCATAGGTATCCGGGCTGAGTTTCCGGATATGGATATCCAGGGTTTCTTTTGTATACAGGTAGAAGTCGAAAACGGGCTTCAGGCTTTTCCCGGCATAAGAAGAAAAGTGTTTTTCCACGTCATCGCTTACCAGGAAAGTGGTATAGGGGTATTTTACATTTTCACTGAGGGCTTTCAGCGCCGGGAAGAAGAGGGAATCGCCCATCAAATGGCGCAGGGTATGCATTAAGAAGGCTCCTTTGTTGTACACATCGCCGTTATAGGCCTGTAAAGTAGAGAGCGCTTCACCCTGAACCACCGGCACCTGGCCTTCAATATCGGCTTTCTTGGCTACCATTACCGAGTCATAGCCTTTTTCGCCCAGCATCTCGCGAAAGAAGAGCGCATCGGCATAGGTGGTGATGCCCTCCTGGATCCAGAAATGGGCCCAGTCTTTGTTGGTCACCTTGTTGGCAAACCATTCGTGGGTAAATTCGTGAAAAAGGTTATCCGAGAAGCTAAAGCCGGGGTAGTGGTGGTACCGGAAGTTTTCACCTCCGTAGGAAATCATGGTCTGGTGCTCCATGCCGTAGTTCGGTACTTCCACAATACCCATCTTTTCTTTCACCCAGGGATATTCGCCAAAGTATTTTTCGAGAATATGCGCGTCGCGGGCCCGCATTTCCACGATTTCACGGCCTTTGTGCCTATGCTCTTCCAGTACATAAAATTCAACAGGCACGCGGTTACCGTGAACGGTGGTATAGGTCTCTTTTTCTACCGCATATTTACCGATGTTAAAAACCAGGCAGTAGTTACTGATGGTGTAGCCGGTTTTCCAGTGCCAGACGGCACCCTTTCCCTGCTTTTTTACCGATTGCAGCAAACCGGGTCCGGCTACCACCAGGCCTTCCGGAACCGTAATGAACATTTCTGCGCCTTCATCGGGCTCATCAGAAGGGTGATCTTTGCAGGGGAAATAGATTTTCCCGCCTTCCATCTGGCAGTTGATGGCCACCCAGGGGTTACCCGTGCTGTCGGTGGTCCAGGTAAAGCCACCCCGCCAGGGCGGCCTGACCGCTACCGGGGGAGCACCGCTGTAGCTGATTTTAACGATATGGCTGCCTGTGCCCAGCGGTGCGCCGGTTGTAATTCTCAGGGAGTCTGCGGAGTGCTGAAAAACGGTATTCTTCTGGTCTACCTGTACGTCTTTGACCCGGTAGGCCTGCACCAGCTGAAACAGCAGCGAGTCAGACGGCTGAAGCAGGTTCAGCCGGATCTCCGTAAAGCCGTCAATGGACTTCCGGGCGATATTCACATCCAGGTTAAGCGTGTAATGACGGATATCCATATTGGCCTGTACCGCTCCGAGCCGTCCGCCTGAGCTCAGGGGCATATTCTGCCCGGAAGAGGTATAAAACAGGAAAACGCAGCAGACGCCTGCAGCCAGGGCAGAAAACGGGCGATAATTTTTCATCAGATTTTGTTCCGGGAGGCTTTTTTCTGTAAAAGTAAAAAAATCAAAACCATAAGCCTATACCCAAAATGGTGTATTTTAACGGCTTACAGGTCTTCGGTTTAAAGAAGAAGTCCTTATCTTTGAACCCATATCGTTTTAAACACATGCCAATCATGAAAAAACTGCTTTTTCCGCTACTTTTTATTTTCCCGCTCATGGTCAATGCCCAGGAGGATATGAAAAAGACCCTGGGAGAGTACCTCCGGCTGGCAGAAGCCAAAGATTCGGAAAAAATAATGGATTATATGTATCCCGGATTTTTCACGCTCTATCCCCGTCACCTGATGGTGGAGGTCATGAACAGGTCATTTAATGATCCGGCGTTTGAAATCCTGCTGATGGACTCCCGTATCCTGGATATTTCTCCTTTGAAAACCGTTGATACGGTCACCTATGCAGTGGCGGATTATTCGGTGGTCATGACCCTGAAGTACCTGGAGTCAGACGATAACCCGCTGCCGGATGCAGAGGCGATAGAGCTGACACAAGGGATTTTCAAGCAGATGTACGGGGAAGAGAACGTACGGTATATCCCGGAGGAGACAAAGTTCAGGATCACCGCTGCCAAAAAGATGCTGGTGCTGAAAACACCCGGCCTTACTGCCTGGAAAGTGCTCGGGGTGGAAGAAAACCTGAAGCCGGTCATGAAGAAAATTATACCGGAAAAAATACTGGAAGATCTGTAGAAGAGTGATGTCTTCTGCAGATCTTCCGGTGAGAATGTATGCAAAGTGCTTACCCGCCGCAGCTGTGAGCTGTAGCTTTTGAAGCAGCGTTTAGTGCATCATTTCATTGAGGTCTACCTTCTCTTTGCTTTTACGCTCCTTAACGAAGAGCACAAACGGCACGCAGGCCAGGAAGAGCAGCCCCAGGTACAGAAACACATCCATGTAAGAGAGCACCGTGGCCTGCTTCATCACCGAGTATTGCAACGACTGGTAGGCCGAGCTCAGGGCGATGTCAGGGGTCATTCCCTTGATCATAAAGCTGGCTTTTATGGCAGCGATACGTTGCTGTACATTGGGGTCAAACGTGCTGATATGCTCTGACAGGTAGGCCGAGTGCTTAACGGTCTGATTGGAGATAAACGTACTGATCACCGCAATGCCGAATGAACCGCCCAGCTGGCGCATCATACCGGTAAAGGCGGCGCCTTCCCCGATCTCTTTCCCTTTCAGGGTACTTAATGAAAGCGAGGTGATCGGGATAAAAAGTAAGCCCAGACCGGCTCCTCTGACAATAAGCAGCCAGAAGAAATCATCCCTGCCCGTGTCAGGAGTAAGCACCTTGTACCCCCAGAAGCTGTAGACAAAAAACAGGCTCAGCCCGATGGCCACCAGCACCTGCTGCCGGGCGCCTTTCGACAGCAGCCGCGCTATGAACGGCATCATGACGGCGGTGGTCAGGGCGGCAGGGATCATCAGCGCACCCGATTGCAGGGCGGTCCAACCCAGGATACTCTGCGTGTACAGAGGCACGATAAACGTAGAGCCGTACAGGCCGAAGCCCAGGATGAACGACATCACCGTACCGATTCTCAGGTTGCCGTTTTTCAATACCCGTAATTCCACAATGGGGTATTTAAAGGTGAGCTCCCGCCAGAGAAACAGGATCAGGCCCACCACTGAAATAATGCTTAAAACCACGATGGTTTTGCTTTCAAACCAGTCTTCCTCATGTCCTTTTTCCAGGATGTACTGGAGCGACCCTACAAAAACCGACAGCAGGAAAATCCCCGGCCAGTCTACATCGCGGGGCTTTCTTTTCTCCGCATATTTCGGACTGCGCACAAACTGAAGGGTCATTAAAGTAGCCGCAATGCCGATGGGAATATTGATGTAAAAAATATACGGCCAGCTGTAATTATCCACAATATACCCGCCCAGCGGCGGTCCGAGGGTAGGGCCGATGATAACCCCGAGACCGTAAATGGCCTGTGCCATGCTTCTCTTTTCGATCGGGTAAGATTCCGTAATAATGGTTTGGGAAGTCACCAGGAGCGCCCCGCCGCCAATTCCCTGCAGGAAACGGAAGAAAACCAGCTCCCAGATATTGGTCGCATTTCCGCAGAGAAAAGAGCAGAGCGTAAAGAGTACTACTGAAGCTGCGTAATAATTTCTTCGTCCGAACTGCTGCGAGAGCCAGCTGGTCATGGGTACAATGATCACGTTCCCGATAGCGTAGGCGGTAATTACCCAGGCTACCTCTGAAAGGGTGGCGCCCAGGTTACCTTTCATTTCGTTCAGTGCCACATTGACAATAGTAGAGTCTACTATTTCCAGTAAAGCGCACAGAATGGTGGTGATGGTGATAATGACCCTTCGTGAGCCGTATTCTATTAAAGAATCCTGTTGCATACTTTGCCCCGGCAGGGGATTTTACTGTAAAGAAACTTCCGCATGAACGTTCATGCCCGCCCTGAGTTTCGCAATGATCTCCTGGTCGGGGTGAACGAAATCGAGCCGTACGGGAACCCGCTGAACCACTTTTACAAAGTTACCGGTGGCGTTATCGGGAGGCAGCAGCGAGAAGGAAGAGCCCGTAGCCGGTGAGAAAGAGGTGATCCGGGCCTCAAATTTCCGGCCGGGAAACGCATCAATCTCAATTTCCGCTTTTTGTCCTTCCAGCATTTTAGAAAGCTGGGTCTCCTTAAAGTTGGCCACTACCCATTTTTCATTGCTCCTTACCAGGCTGAAAAGCTGGGCTCCGGCCTGAACAAACTGCCCGGCCTGTACGGGAACTTTCGATACAAAACCGTCTTCAGGGGCTACAATAACCGTATAAGAGCGGTTCAGGAGCGCATTGGCCAGGTCGGCTTCACGCTGCTTTACGATAGCCCGGGCCACATTGATCTGGGCTGAGCTGGCTACCGTTTGCGACTCGGCGGCACCGGTTTGCTGAACCACCTGGCCTTTTTGCTCAATCAGCACCTGCAGCTGCTTTTCGGCTGATTCTTTTGCGGCCAGCGCCTGCTCATACTGCTGCTGGGTGATAGAGCGGTCTTTGATCAGGTTGGCATACCTTTTCAGGTCTTCCGTGGTTTTCCAGACATTCACACGCGCTGCCTCTATCTGGGCGTTGGCCGTGGTTACTGCTGCTTTGTGCGTATTCACATTTTTAGAAGTGGCAGCAGTGGCCGCCTGCGATGAGGCCACATTGCTGAGGGCCGTTTCCAGGGCCGCCTGGGCCTGCTGAACCAGGATCTCCTGGTCTCTGCTGTCAAGAATAACCAGGGTGTCTCCCTTATGAACGGGCTGGTTGTCTTTCACTTTCACCGATTCCACGTAACCGGAAATGCGCGAAACTACGGGTGCCATATTGGATGCGATCTGGGCATCATCAGTGGCTTCGTGCTTTAACCGGTAGCTGAGAATATGGTAGCCGTAAGCGGCTCCCCCCAATACTAGGGCAACAAGGATTATGGGAAAGAGTACGGAACGTCTCTTTTTGGGTTGGTTTTCCATTGATTTTTATCGATTTTAAAATATTCCTGTAGTCTGAAGTAATTTTTTATAGGCCAGGGCGGCATCAGCCCGGGCGTTAAGCACACTGATCTGGGCGGCTATGCGGGCCGCGTCGGCATCCAGGAGCTCGGTCATGGTGGCCAGTCCGTTATTGTACTTGTTATGGGTGATCCGGTAATTCTCATCGGCCTGGTCTACCATGTTCTGTAACACTTCGGTGCGCTTCCGTGTCGTTTGGGCGGTGAGGTAATCGCGGTTGATATCCAGCCTGATCTGGTCATTCAGCAGGTCGTTTTCATTGGCCAGCTGTTTTTCTTTGGCCTGTGTCTGCATAAGCCTTGAATTTTTCTTCCAGAGGTTATCCAGGTTATACTGAATGCCCAGGCCTATATTGGCGGCGTTAATCACTGACACCAGGTTGGGTATTTCAGCGGCTATATAGCCCCCGGTCAGCACCACGGTAGGCAGCGCTTCAGCCCGTGCCGAACGAATGTTGGTCTGCACCGCTTTCCGGTTGAAATTCAGCGCCTGGAGGTCTTTCCTGTTTTCCAGCGCCTGGTTCAGGAAGTAGCCCGTGGCGGGCAGCTGCTCCCGGGTGGCGGTGATATAGGCCGAGTCAAGCGTAAGCCGGGTGTTTTCAGGCAGACCCAGCAACAAATTCATGTGGATAGTGGCAATTTCAAAGCTGTTCTGTGCATCCAGCAGCTGCAGCTCGATATTGGAGGTCTGCAGGCTGGCTTTCAGCCGGTCATTTCGCGCCAGGATGGCATTGTTCTCAAAATCCAGGAACTGGCGGTCGCGTTGTTGCGCCGCTTTCAGGTTCTCGGTAAGTACAATCAGCGCCTGTCCGGCTTTGAACAGGTTGTTGTAGGCCGCTGCAATGGTATAAGCCACAGCGGTTTTGTTGTTTTCCATGCTGAGGTGGCTGGCCTGCTCCAGGTAGCGGGCCGATTCTACGGCATACCCCGTTTTGCCCCCTGTGTAGAGCGGGTAAGAGACAGACGCGTTGGCCAGTAAGGCCGAGTTAACTTTGGGAGTATTTCCCCCTTCTGCCTGATCTCCCCCCATTTTCATGTGTACGGTGGCATTGGTGAGGGCCATGCCGGTGCCTGAAAGCTTGAAATCAGGGTACAGCCGGTTTCGTGCAGCCACGTAATCGGCGGTAGCGGCTTCTATCCGGGCCTGGTCTGACCGGAGTGTTTTGGAAGCCTGCAGTCCGAGAGAAACGGCCTCTTCAAGCGTGAGGCTGCGTGTCTCCTGGGCGTAAGTAAGAAAAGGGAACGCCAGTAAAATAAAAACCAGGCTAAATAACTTGTTCATATCCAAGTAAGTAGGTTAAAATGTTTTTAATGTGATCTTTGAGCTGCTGGATGTATTCGGTGTCAAAGGTGTCATCGCCCCGGTAGAATTCTTTGTAAATGGGCAGGGAGTTGATCGAATTGAAGAGCGTGCCCGCCACGGTGCTCTGCAGAAAAGCCGGGTGAGGCCTTTTGGTGAAAATGCCGCTTTGGTGCCCTTCTTCAATCAGTCTTTCATAGATCTGGAGAAACATCCTCTTGTTTTGCCTGAGGTAGTCCAGGGTATGCTCATTTTTCTGGTTCAGTAATTCCCGCTGGAAGATCTGGTGGAAATTCCGGTTTTTCTGTACTTTTTCAATGTACTGGTCCACTATGCGCATCAGTTTTTCAAAAGTGTTGTACTCGGGCGTTTCCAGCACCTTATATGCATAATCCAGCCCCTGCTTCATCCTGAACTCGAAGATTTTCTCCAGCAGCTTTTCCTTGGAGCCGAAGTAGTAGGATAACATCGAAATGTTGACCTCTGCTGCGGCAGCTATCTCACGGGTGGAAGTTCCGTTAAATCCGTTTTGTGCAAAAAGCCTTTCCGCATGAAGCAATATGTTTTCTTCCTTTTCTGACATGATGACCTGTTTGACGCTGCAAATTTAGCGGAGAAAAAAAATGCATTAATCAATCGATTGATTGATTTTTCCGGAAAACTTAAAATTTCCTGAAAAAATGAAAAATTATAATTCCAAAGTGAAATGATGTGTTGTTAAAGGGGGGCAGGAGAGGTATAGCCGTAGATCAAAGGCTCGGTCCACCGCAGAGAGTCCGGGAAGGGCAGGCCGTAGCGCAGGAAATCCTTGCGGAGCAATAGTAAGCGGGGTTTTTCGGGGTATTTGTCAGAATAGATAATAGGAAAGGTTCTTCCCACCAGCTCAGGGTAGCAGGAAGGGTGCAGCCTGATTTTCCTCCCGGAAGTGCTGTAGCCGTTCGTGCTGCTTTTCCGGCCTTCGGGCGTTTGAAAAGAATAGGTAAAATAAGTTTTATGGCCTCCTGCCCGGGTAGTAGCGGTATATATATGCGTAAGAACGGCATTTGAATAGCGGGGATCAGCCAGGATTGCTTTTTTTACTTTTGAGCTTTCCCAGCGCAACAGAACCAGGAGTGACCCCATCAATAAGAGGGATACGGAGAACATGATCTGTCCGCGAAGATCGCTGCGGGAAGAATACCATTTGCCCTGTGTCATTTTGTGTAATTTACAGGATTCAATATACAAAAAATACCCGCAGAATCTCTTCCACGGGTACTTTTTTTATAGAAATTGACGTATTACATCATTCCGCCCATTCCACCGCCGTGCATGTGCGGGGCTTCAGGCTTTTCTTCAGGAATATCGGAGATCACCGCTTCAGTGGTCAGCAGCAGGCCGGCAATTGAAGCCGCGTTTTCCAGCGCCAGACGAGTCACTTTTGTAGGGTCAATGATACCCGCAGCAATCATGTCTTCGTATTTATCTTCACGGGCGTTGTAGCCGTAAGCGCCTTTACCGCCTTTCACTTCCTGAACCACTACCGAGCCTTCGCCACCGGCGTTAGATACGATAGTTCTCAGCGGAGCTTCCACTGCATTGCGGATAATGGCAATACCGGTTTTCTCATCGGCGTTTTCAGGAGTGATGGAGTCAAGCGCTGCCTGGGCCCGGATGAAGGCCACACCACCACCGGCAATGATACCCTCTTCTACTGCTGCGCGTGTAGCGTGCAGGGCATCATCAACGCGGTCTTTTTTCTCTTTCATTTCTACTTCTGTAGCCGCACCAATATAGATGATGGCCACACCGCCTGACAATTTGGCAAGGCGCTCCTGGAGCTTCTCGCGGTCATAGTCAGAAGTAGTGCTTTCAATTTGTGCTTTGATCTGGTTAACACGTCCTTTGATGGCATCGGCATCACCGGCACCGTTGATTACGGTAGTGTTGTCTTTATCGATAGACACTTTCTCGCTCTGACCCAGCATGTCAACAGTAACGCCTTCCAGTTTGAAACCTCTTTCTTCTGAAATAACGGTACCGCCGGTCAGGATAGCGATGTCTTCCAGCATGGCTTTTCTCCTGTCGCCGAAGCCCGGTGCTTTCACGGCACAGATTTTCAGCGCTCCGCGGATCTTGTTCACCACCAGGGTAGCCAGGGCTTCACCGTCTACGTCTTCAGCAATGATCAGCAGCGGGCGGCCGGTTTGTGCTACGGCTTCCAGCACGGGAAGAAGCTCTTTCATGGAAGAAACTTTCTTCTCGGAGATCAGGATGAACGGACGCTCCAGTTCGGCTTCCATTTTCTCGGTATTGGTTACGAAGTAAGGCGACAGGTAACCTCTGTCAAACTGCATACCTTCTACGGTTTTCACCTCGGTTTCTGTACCACGGGCCTCTTCTACGGTGATTACACCTTCTTTACCCACTTTCTCCATGGCATCAGCGATCATCTGGCCGATCTCCTGGTCGTTATTGGCCGATATGGTAGCCACCTGGGTAATTTCTTTGGAAGAATTGATGGATTTGGATTGTGACCGGAGATCTGCAACGATAGCAGAAACGGCTTTGTCAATACCTCTTTTCAGGTCCATCGGGTTGGCTCCTGCCGCTACGTTCTTGGCACCGATCGTATAAACCGCCTGGGCCAGAACAGTAGCTGTAGTGGTACCGTCACCGGCTGCATCAGCGGTTTTGGAAGCCACTTCTTTAACCAGCTGAGCACCCATATTCTCAATAGAATCAGCCAGCTCGATCTCTTTCGCTACGGATACACCGTCTTTGGTAATAGAAGGAGAACCGAATTTTTTATCAATAATAACATTACGTCCCTTAGGTCCCAGGGTCACTTTTACGGCATTGGCCAGGGTGTCAACGCCTTTTTTTAATTTATCTCTAGCCTCTGTATCAAAAAGAATTTGCTTTGCCATTTTACTAATTTTAAGTTTTTAACAAGAATAGTTAAGGACTATCAGATGATAGCGTAAATGTCTGATTCTCTCATGATCAGGTATTCTTTCCCGTCTACGGTGAGCTCGGTACCTGAATATTTTCCGTACAGTACGGTGTCGCCTGTTTTTACGGTAAGAGGTTCATCTTTTTTTCCGGGGCCTACAGCTACCACAGTACCTTTTTGAGGTTTTTCTTTGGCTGTATCCGGAATAATAATTCCGAAAGCAGTTTTCTCCTCAGCCGGAGCTGCCTCTATCAAAACTCTGTCTGCTAAAGGTTTTACGTTTACTGACATAATCGTTGAATTAATTTTTAATTGAATATTTCTGAAACAGTATTCTCAAATCTGCTGCCAAATGTGCAATGCCGGTTTTTTACTGCCATTTTTTCAGTATATGCTGTCATTTTCTGCCAATCCTGGTTTTTGCGCAGCTCTTCTTTTACAGATTGCCGGTTTCTTTGTAGTTTCGCGTGGATTAGCTAAAATACACTTATAGAATTTTACTGAATGAGGTTTTTGTCCATGCTGGCGATTGTCAGGAATGAAGAAGAATATATCAGGGAATTTATCCGCTTTTACCGGATTAACGGCGTTGAACATTTTTACTTTTACGATAATGACAGTGACGTGCCACTGGCAGAAGTACTGAAAGACCTGAGTGATATCTGTACCATTACCCGGATACCCGGAGAAAAGCAGCAGGTGATTGCCTATAACCATTTCGTGAAGAATTTTGCGAAAGAGACCGAATGGGTGGCCGTATTTGATATCGATGAATTTGTTTTGCCCCGGCAGCATCCCACCTTCCGCGATTTTGTGGCAGATGCAGGTAAAAAAGCCGATTGCATCAGCATCAACTGGGTAGTATTCGGAAACGGTCAACATGTCAGCAAACCGGTCGGCGGCCTGGTCATTGAAAATTATCTTTACTCCGAAGGAAAACAGCACAAGAATGTCAAAAGTGTGGTCAGAACCAGTGCGATCCGCCGGTTTACCCATCCGCACTTCCCGGAACTGAAGTGGTTCAAAAAGCATGTCAATAGTGTGGGTAACCCCATGTCAGGCGCAGAAAATGCGGAAGAAACCACCCATATGATCCAGCTCAATCATTACTTTACCAAGTCATTGGAAGAATATACCCGTAAGCTTGCCTCCCGGCGTGCCGATACCGGGGAAATACGGTCAGACAATCTTAAAGATATGGAATGGATGCGCGGTGAGCCGGAAAGGTGCAGCGTGTATTTTGACGATGCTTTATGGAAAAAGTTTTCCCGGCCAATGACAGAATCCGAAATTTAAACCCCACCTATGCAGGAATACCCTTACAACGTGGTCGTATGCGGCCTTGTTAGAAATGCACAAGAAAATCTACAGAAAAACCTGGAACGGCTCGATGCCCTGCGTCCTCATTTCCGCTCTTTTAAAGTAGTGATCTATGAGAATGACAGTACTGACCGTACCAAAGAAATTTTAACCCGGTACAGTTCGGAGCGGGAAGATGTATTTGTCAGCATGGCCGACTATGCCGAACATCCGCTGGCCGCAGGGCCCTTTTCGCGGCACCGGATAGACCTTATGTCCCGGTATCGTAATCAATACGTAGACAAGCTGCAGGAATATCCCGGTACAGATTATGTAGTGGTTATTGACCTGGATGTCTACAGCTTTTCACTGAAAGGTTTTCTGAACTGTTTCCGGGAGCCGGAAGGCTGGGATATGAAGTCGGCCTTCGGAAGCAATTATGTAGCCTACCGGTTCGGCCGCGTATTTTACGATATCTACGCCTACATTACCCGGGATAAAGACCTGAACCGGGGGTTGCATTTCCGGAACTTCACTGAGTTTATGAGAGAACAGCGGAATCTCTACCTGGCCTTCTCCGGGGCCAAAGGACTTGTACCCGTCAATTCCAATTTCAACGGGCTGGCCATTTACCGGTACGCGTGCTTTACGGCCGGGATAAAATATGCTTCCGGCCCCAGCCGTATGGAAGGGGTGGAATCGTACTGCGAGCACGTGATTTTCAATAAGCTGCTTATAGAAAAAGGGTACGGGGAGCTCTTTCTTGACCCGGAACTGATCGTGATTTACGAAAAGCCTGACCTGTGGAAACATTACCGGAGCTACGCAGCGTACCAGCTGATGACTTTTATGCAATGGACGTACGGATGCTTACGCAAAGCCCTGCCAGGGGTTACTTCCCAAGCTTAGCTTCTTCAAAAGCCAGCGGCAGCAGCGCCCGCGCACTTTCAAACAGGTAAGTGGGGCCGTTGATCTTGTGCAGCAGAATCCGGATAGGACCCGTCTGCAGCGATTCCATTTCCGTAATCACCTGCCGGCAGATGCCGCAGGGTGTAACCGGGTGCGCCGATGTGGAGCCGGGGGCGGTTACCGCCAGTGCCGCAATACGGCTTTCCGGGAAATTGGCCTTCACAAAGTTCAGCACGGTGCGCTCGGCACAGGTACCTGCCGGGTAGGAGAGGTTCTCCTGGTTATTGCCGCTGAATATCCGGCCGTCATCCAGCAGCAGGGCGGCACCTACCGGGAAACGGCTGTAAGGAGAATAGCTTTTGGCGGCAGCTTCCGCCGCTTTTTCTACCAGCAGCGCAAATGAAGGTTCCAGCTCGCCGGTATGTTCAAATTCCTCGTAGGAAAGGGTTATGGTCCTGGTTTTCATGTGTATTAAAGTTCCGAGTTCCGGGTGTTTAGTTCCGGGTGTTTAATTCTGAGTGTCTGGTTCCGGGTATGCAGTTGCGCGGGCCGGGTTTCGGGCCGGAATGTACGTTCTGTTTTTTAGATAAAACATTCGAAAACCTGCCCGATCATCTTTTTCACCGCCAGCTTGTAATCTTTCGAAAAATCGCCGGTGATGCGGTTGGCAATAATGGTATTCACCGACAGCGCCTGGTGGCCCATCAGCCTGGCCAGGCCGTATATGGCAGAGGTTTCCATTTCAAAATTCGTGATCCTGTGGTTATCGTGCTCAAAAGCGGTAAGCTTCTCGTTAAGGAGGGGTTCTTTTACCTCCAGCTTTAAAGTTCGCCCCTGCGGGCCGTAAAATCCGCAGGCAGTGGCCGTTATACCCTGAAGAAACCCTTCCGCCTTTCCCAGGAGCTCTTCTCCTGCACCCGCTATATAGGGACGTGCAAAATACGGGTTCCAGCCCGACTGCCGGATAAAGCTGTCAATAAACGCGTTTTCGGTGAAAGGTTCTGAATTTTTGTAAAAATGCAGCAATCCGTCCAGTCCCAGCCCGTGTGAGCTGGCCAGTACGCTGTCTACGGGCACATCGGCCTGGAGTGAGCCCGATGTACCCAGCCGTATAAAATTCAGCGAGGTGTGTACGGCTTTCCTTTCTTTCCTGACCAGGTCAATGTTGACCGCCGCATCCAGCTCACCCACTACAATATCAATATTATCCGTTCCCATTCCTGTAGAGATCACGGTAACCTTTTTCCCGTTTTTTACGCCGGTATGGGTAACAATTTCCCTTTTCTGCGTGGTAAAATCCACCCGGTCAAAAAAAGCAGATACTACAGGCACCCGGTCGGGGTCGCCCACCAGAAATACGGTGTCGCCCAGGTGCTCGGGCCGGAGGTTAATGTGGTAAAGGCTTCCGTCAGGATTCAGAATCAGCTCTGAATTCATATAATTGTTGCTCATAATCGCTGAAAATAGAGGGTCCAAGCTAGGGGTTAGTTAGAGAAATACCAAGATTTGGAAAGAAAACTTCTGATTTTTCAATTGATTTTTCCCGGTTCGCATCTTTTATTGAAGTAAAAGTGTATTTTTAAAAAATTTTTTTAATGTTTCAACCCTGATCGTTTCAGATATGAGTACCAGAAAAAACTACTATGGCCCCTTAGCTATTATCGGTGTGTTATTTTTTATTTTCGGGTTTATTACCTGGGTGAATGCCGTATTGATCCCGTTTTTTCAAAAGGCATTTGACCTGGATAATACATCGGCTTACCTGGTCACCTTTGCTTTTTACATCAGCTACACGGTCATGGCGATTCCTTCTACCTGGGTACTGAAAAAAGTTGGGTTCAAAAGAGGCATGTCTGTCGGGCTTTTTGTGATGGCGCTTGGGGCGGTTATTTTTGTTCCGGCAGCCAGGGCAGAGTCGTACGGCCTGTTTCTTACCGGGCTTTTCGTGATTGCCACCGGGCTTACCCTCCTGCAAACCGCTTCCAATCCGTACGTTACCATTCTGGGGCCTATTGAGAGCGCAGCCCAGCGGATCAGCGTAATGGGTATAGCCAATAAAATAGCCGGTATTATCGGACAGAAGGTACTGGGCGGGCTTTTACTGGCGGGCGGGGCTACCGTGGCAGGAACGCTCACCCGGGGTCAGCACCTGGAAAAAGTGATCATCCCCTATCTTTCTATTGCCGCCGTGCTCACCGTTCTCGGGGTTGCCGTATGGTTTATGAAGGGTCTTCCTGAAGTAGAAGAAGAGGAAGAAGTGGTCAGCGAGAGCGGCGCCTCTTCTATCTGGGCGCACCCTAACCTGGTTTTGGGATTGGTGGCCCTGTTTGCCTATGTCGGCGCAGAGGTGATTGCCGGTGACTCCATCATTGCGTACGGGCTGTCGCAGGGATTCCCCGAATCAGAAGCCAAAAACTTCGGTACCTATACCCTTTGGCTGATGCTGGCCGGTTATATACTCGGAATATTCCTGATCCCGCGGGTGATTTCGCAGGGAACCTGGTTAAAATATTCAGCCGTTTTTGGCCTCTTCGCCAGCCTGGCTGCTATTTTTACAGGCGGTTTCACTTCTGTACTGTGCATTGCCTTCCTGGGACTGGCCAATGCCATCATGTGGCCGGCCATCTGGCCCCTGGCCCTTGACGGCCTCGGTAAGCATACCCGGCTGGCCTCGGCGCTGCTGGTGATGATGATCTCGGGAGGAGCCATCCTGACATCGCTGTACGGCAGAATATCGCAGCATACCGGAACACAGCAGGCCTATTGGCTGCTGGTACCGCTATATGCCTTTATTTTCTGGTATGCGGCTGTGGGACATAAAAGGAAATCGTGGTAAAAATAATCGTATGTACTATGAGAAAAATAGCGTTAATAAGTAGTCTTCTTCTGCTTTCTTATGTAGCCGGCGCGCAGATCGGGCACGGCAGCAAAAAAACATTTACCCTTGATGACACGCTTCGCGGAAGCATTACCCCTGAACGTGCCTGGTGGGACCTCCTGCATTATGACCTTAATGTGGAGGTAGACGTGGCCAATAAATTTTTCAGGGGCTCGAATGTCATCCGGTACAAAGTCCTGCAGTCGCACGATGTGCTGCAGGTAGATCTCCAGGAGCCTCTCGACATTACCGCGGCTTACCAGGGCGATACTCCGCTGAAAATTACCAAAAGAGGAGCAAACGCCTGGTTTATCCGGCTGCCGTCACCGGCCACGGCAGGTTCTGAAGGAGAGATCACCGTACAGTATGAAGGAAACCCGCGGGTGGCCCGGCGCGCACCGTGGGACGGCGGCATTTCATGGGCAAAAGACAAGCTGGGACGGCCCTTTGTGGCTACTTCCTGCCAGGGACTGGGCGCCAGCGTCTGGTGGCCCTGCAAAGATCATATGTACGATGAGCCGGATAACGGCATGCGCATCACCATTACCGTGCCCGACAGCCTGATGGATGTTTCTAACGGGCTGCTGGCTTCCAAATGCAGCTATGCCGACGGCAAAGTAACCACGGTGTGGGAAGTCAAAAACCCCATCAACAACTACGGGGTGAACCTCAACGCGGGCCATTATGCCCATTATACAGAGACCTATGCGGGAGAGAAAGGACCCCTGCGGGTAGATTACTGGCCGCTGGATTATAACGAGGATGTGGCCAGGGAGCACTTCAAAGACGTTCCCCGGATGTTGCAGGCCTTTGAACACTGGTTCGGGCCCTATCCTTTCTATGAAGACGGCTACAAGCTGGTAGAGGTGCCTTACCTGGGCATGGAACATCAGAGCTCGGTAACCTACGGCAACCAGTACAAAAAAGGCTACCTGGGCCGCGACCTCTCCGGAACGGGCTGGGGACTGAAATTTGACTTTATTATTGTACACGAAAGCGGGCACGAGTGGTTTGCCAATAACATCACCTATAAGGATATTGCCGATATGTGGGTGCATGAAGGCTTTACTTCCTATTCCGAGTCGCTGTTTGTTGATTACCATTACGGAAAGAAAGCGGGCGAAGACTACGTAATCGGCTGCCGGAAAAGCATTAAAAACGACATCCCGATCATCGGAACGTACAACGTAAACCATGAAGGCTCAGGAGACATGTACAGCAAGGGTGCCAATATGCTGCACACCATCCGGCACATCATCGGAGACGATGAGAAATTCAGGCAGATACTCAGAGGACTGAATGCTCATTTCTACCACCAGACCGTTACTTCAGCCGATGTGGAGAATTACATTTCAGAAAAAGCAGGCAGGAACCTCAGCAAGGTTTTTGACCAGTACCTGAGAGATGTGCGGATTCCGAAGCTGGCTACTACGGTCAAAGGCTCAAAAATAACCTATCGCTGGGAAAACGCGATAGACGGGTTTGATATGCCGGTGAAGGTGGCGATTGATGGTAAGGAACAAATGCTGTATCCTACCGCAAAATGGCAGAGTGTGAAGGGCAAAAGCCTGGTGGCCGACCGGAATTTTTATATCGAATAACCGGAAGGGGGAGTTAAAAACTAAAAACGGTCCGCCGCTGCGGTTAAAAGTGATCGACCGCTACGGTTAAAAATTGAGGAGTCTTTGGCTGCGTAGAGTCCGGGCTTTTGAGGTTATTGTTGAAGTGCGATCTGTCTGTTAGGAAGAGCCGCCTGGTGGAGAATTGATGTACCCGCCGGAACCAGGAAAGATGATGAAACAGAAATTTATAAATATATTTTCAGAAAATTTTGAAAGATCAATATTTTCAAAAATGACAATTAGTTCAGTTGTTAAAAATATTTCAGAAAATATTGAATATAAATCGGTCGCTATACGCCCGTTTGATTCCAAAAAAGGACGGATGCTCTCGTGGGTATACCGGTATGAACGGAAAGAAGTGACCCAAAACTATACGCTGGAAGAATCGATCAGGTTGCTGGATGAAATGATCGGTAAGCAGTTTTCCCAGGCCGACATGTATTGTGCAGGCAAAGACTATTTCCTGAAAACCGACGGGAAGGAGAAGCTCACCGTAAAAGAAAGCAGGGCGGAAAGGGAAGTGACCGGCCGCCACGACAAGGTAAAAACACGCATGGTGGAAGCTTCTGCCGCATTTCTGCACCTGCTGGAGGTAACTTCGGCTGACGGGCACGTGCGCAAAGACAAGAAAGACAAATTTATCCAGATCAATAAATTCCTGGAATTCTTTTCTGCAGCCGTACAGTCGCTTTCGGGACCGGAGATCTCGGTGCTGGATATGGGCTCGGGCAAGGGGTATCTCACCTTTGCCATTTATGATTTTCTGCAAAAGAAGATAGGAGCGGGGGCACGTGTGACCGGGGTGGAGTTCCGGCCTGATATGGTAGCTTTGTGCAACTCCCTGGCAGAAAAAGCCGGCTTCAGTAAGCTGAATTTTGTTCAGGGCACCATTGAAGGCTATGAGTTTGCCGAGAGCGATGTGGTCATTGCGCTTCATGCCTGTGATACGGCCACTGATGAAGCCCTCTACAAGGGGATCCGCGCCGGTGCGCGGGTCATTATGGTATCACCCTGTTGCCACAAGCAGGTACGCCGGGCCATGCACCCGTCAGGCCTGGCCGCGGCTTTCTCCCGCCACGGCATTATAGAAGAGCGCACGGCAGAGATGCTGACCGACCTGATCCGGGCGGCCATCCTGGAAATCTACGGTTACCAGACCCAGATTTTTGAATTTGTCAATTCAGAGCATACGCCCAAAAACCTGATGATCACGGCTATAAAAAAACGCGATTCCGTAGCGGCATTACCGGGTTCCTGGAAGCCTGTAGAAGAGCTGAAGACCTTTTACGGACTGGAATACCACCATCTGGAACGCATGTTAGCCGAAACTTTTTAATTTATTTAATTCTTTTGTGACTTTGAATCTATAATAAAGTCTATATATTTGCTTAATCAATTTTTAATTTAAACTTATTCAAAAATGGGATTAATATCATTTTTCAAGGGTGTTGGTGAGAAAGTCTTCGGTAAAAGCGAGAAGGAAGAAGCTGCTCCTGAATTGAAAGCTTCCGCACTGCTGGCACACGTTCAGAACCTGGCCCTGCCTTTCAGAAAGCTGACTGTGAAAGTTTCCGGCGATACTGTAACGCTTGAAGGTGAGACAGAAAGCCAGCAGGACGCTGAGAAGATCGCCCTTGCCGTAGGAAACGTAGAAGGCGTAGCTGTTGTAGATAATAATATCGTTGTGGTTACTCCTGAGCCGGAAGCAAAATTCCATACCGTGGTAAAAGGAGATACGCTTTCCAAGATTGCGAAAGAATTCTATGGCGATGCCATGAAATACCCGGTAATTTTTGAAGCCAACAAGCCTATGCTGACCCATCCGGATAAGATCTACCCCGGACAGGTATTAAGAATACCTGCACTGTAATCATTACCGAAAATAGGGAGCTGAGAGGCTCCCTATTTTTATAACTATTTAACCTTATTTTTTATGAACCTTTTAATTACAATTTTGGTAGGTGCCATAGCCGGCTGGCTGGCCGACCTGGCATTCAAACGCTTCAGCCTGTCTCTCGTGTACCAGATCCTGCTGGGTATTGCCGGTGCATTTGTCGGAAGCTGGCTCCTGGGCGGAGAGCTCCACTCCATTCTGGGCCTGCCTGATTTCGTTAGCCGTGTAGCAGAGGCCTTCGTAGGTGCTGCCGTGATCCTCCTGGTAGTGATGCTGATCAAAAAAGCTACGGCGAAGTAAAAATTCCGGAACGCAGATGATGCGGATTCTGTCGATTTTAAATCATAACTGTCCGCGTCATCCGCGTTCTACCCGCAATACCGCTCAAAATTCTCCGAGAAATACCGGAACTCCTCCTGCAGAATCTCAAATTTCTTCTCAAAGCCGTCCAGGATCCCGTCTTTGGCCGGAACCTCTATTGCTTTGGTAATTTCATGGATCCGCATGAGGCCTATAGTGCCTGAATTGCCTTTCAGGGTATGCAGTTCTTTCTGGATGGCCACTACATCTTTGCGGTCATAAGCATTTTGCACATTTTCTATCTGAACCCCGGCCTCGCTCTTAAAATCTTCAAAGACCGACTGCAGCATATCGCCGCCTACCATGTCTTTCAGGCTGTTGATAACTCCCTGGTCAAAGGCAGGAACGGCCGGGTCCATTTCTTCAAACTTCTTCGGATTCTCCTTCTTTCGTTTCTTCAGCCGGGCTTTTTCAGGCAGCAGGCATTCTTCCACCTTTTGTACCAGCAGGTTGGCGCGTATAGGCTTGGAGAGGTAATTGTCCATGCCGCTGGCCAGGAACTTCTCCCGGTCGTTTTCCATCGAATAGGCCGTCATGGCCACTACCGGCGGAAGCTTGCTGCCGTATTTTTCCCGCAAGATACGGGTGGTTTCTATGCCGTCCATTTCCGGCATCTGGATATCCATCAGGATCAGGTCGAAATCAGGGTTATGCTGGAAGGTCTCAATGGCCTTTTTCCCCGAATCGGCCCCGATAACATGGCAATTGGCTTTCCGGAGAATTTCAATGGCTACCTTGCGGTTAATGGCATTGTCATCTACCAGCAGTATTTTGGGTGAAAAATCGGTGAAATAGCCTTCCAGGGAGATTTCGCTGGCCGCGTTCACTTTTTTGCTGATGTCTTCAGCGCGGGCCTCTTCAGCCGGCAGGGTGAACCAGAAGGTGCTGCCCTCGTCTATTACCGAGCTCAGGCCGATCTCCCCGCCCATGGTTTCTACGAGCTGCTTCGAAATAACCAGTCCCAGGCCGGTGCCGCCAAAGGCTTTTTTAGTGGAAATATCCAGTTGCTGGAAAGAATTAAACAGCCTCCTCTGGTTTTCTTCCGAAATGCCTATGCCGGTATCGATCACTTCAAACCGCAGCACCTGCAGGTTGCTGCGCCGGTCAGATAGCGTTATTTTGATGGTAATGTTGCCGTTCTGGGTAAATTTGATGGCGTTAGAGGTCAGGTTGGAAAGAATCTGCAGCAGGCGGATCTGGTCGCCGATGATGAAAGGATTGACGCGCTCGTCCCAGTCAAACTTCAGCAGGTTATTGGTTTCGGCTGCCTTTTGCTTGAACAGGGCTACCAGGTTTTTCAGCATCTCCTTCAGGTCAAAAGGCCTTTTCTCAATGTTCATTTTCCCGGCTTCCAGCTTAGACAGGTCCAGGATATCGTTGAGAATGGTCAGCAGCGTTTCTGAAGAGTTCCGGATGGTGTTAACGTAATCTTTCTGGGTTTTGTCGAGCTCGGTTTCGTTCAGCACATCGATCATCCCGATGATCCCGTTCATCGGCGTACGGATCTCATGACTCATATTGGCCAGGAACTGCTCTTTTACCTTCAGCAGGTGTTCGGCTTCTTCCTTGGCTATCTTGAGCTCTTCGGCGCTGCGAAGAAGCTCGGTGACATCCCTGGCCACGCCTTCTACCTCAATAGGCGTACCCTTTTCGTTCTTGATCATCCGGATATTCAGCATGAACTGCCGGATGCTCCCGTCTTTCCGTTTTACCCGTACTTCGTAATTGGTGATATTGCCTGCCTTCAGCAGGGTTTTAATGTTCTTGGAAGAATCTACCACGTCTTCGAAGAACTGGTCTACTTTCTGGTGAATGACCTCTTCTTCGCGGTAGCCGGTATGCGTATAAACCGATGGCGAGATCATGGTGATATTACCGGCCAGGTCAGACCGGTAGTAAATATCAATGAATGACTCAATGATGTTCCGGAACTTATTCTCGCTCTTCTGCAGGTCGAGCAGGGCTTTTTTGTTTTCCGTGATGTTCCGGGCTATTCCCGATACCTCTTCCACCTCACCGTTCTCGCCTGAAATAATGGGGTTGAGGTGAAATTCGTACCAGTCAGGTCCCCCGTTTTTCTGGCCCCAGTGCAGCTCAAAATACTGGGGAGTGCCCGAGAAGGCCAGGTTGTATTTCTCCCGCATCATGGGCTTGTCATCGGGGTGAAACAGCTTCCAGCCGTAGCGTTCAATGCTGCTGTTGATCTTGGGCTCCTCGCCGAGCTGGCTGTAGACAATATTATAGTAGTTCCGGTTCATGGAACTGAGCTGGCGCCGGGTATTCACCGTCCAGAGCAGGTGTGAGCTGCTGTCAAAAAGGGCTTTAAGCCGCGCGGTCTGCAGCTCCAGGTCGGCTTCGGCCCGTTTACGCTCCATGGTCATGGCAATCTGGCCCGAAACAAACTGCAGGAGCTCCAGGTCGTTGCTGCTGAATTTATTTTCGTCAGAATACGACTTGATACCGATAACGCCTATAATTTCTTCGTTCACCTTCAGCGGCACCAGGATCTGCACGGCAGGCAGGATCGATTCATAAATGAAGAGCTTCTCGCGTTCAATGAGCTCTTCCAGTTCTTCCTTGTTCAGCACCAGGGGCTTTTTTTGCAGCAGGGAGTATTCGATCAGGCCGTTTCCCAGGTGGCGCTTCATATAGTTCTGACCCGTATCAAAAAACTCGTCTACGTGGTAGGGGAAGTTGATGCTGCTGTCGCTGTTGTCGAAAACCGCCACAAAGAAATTATTCGCATAAATGTTTTTCTTCAGGTTCAGGTGCACCTGGGCCAGGAAATCTTCCAGGCTACGGGTATTCAGGTTACTCTGGGCTATGGCAAAATACAGGTTCTGGGCGGCTTCGGCCCTTCGCCGCTGGGTAATGTCGCGAAGAATAAAGCGGTACACCTTCATGTCGTTGCTGAGCTGCGAAAAATGGATATCGCCCAGCATATACACCCGTTTTTTCAGCTTATTCCGGAACACCAGCGTGTAGTCGTGCAGGTGCTCACCGGGTTTAAGGCCCAGGATTTCCCTCACGGTATCGTCTTTGAACTGGGGGTGCAGGTAATCGGTGATCCGTTTATGCTTTACCTCTTCTTTTTCATACCCCAGCGTTTTGACAAACGAATTATTGACGAAGATAAACTCGCCGGTACTGTTCAGGATAAAGTTGATCTCGGAAGTATTTTCAACAAAATCTTCCAGGAAATTGATATACTCCGAAGGGTAAGATACCGTCTTGAAATTAGCCATAGGTGTCAACGCTTTGCATGCCGGATTAAAACTAGCAAATATTGCCGGATTTTATAACACTCCGGCCGACATTTTGAAGCAAAGGCGACCCGGTTTGCCTGAATAATGCCTAATTTTGCGGGTAAAATATCGATTCATTGGAAAAAGTCAGAGCCAAGAAACACCTGGGGCAGCATTTTTTAAAAGACCTGTCGGCGGCGCAGAAGATCACCGGGCTGTACCGGAGTACGGGGCCCGTGCTGGAAATAGGCCCCGGTATGGGTGTATTAACGCAGTACCTGGTTGAACGGAAAGACCTGGAGCTGTTCCTGGTGGAAATTGACCGGGAATCGGTGGCCTATCTCCGGAAACATTACGGTTTTGCGGATAAAAACCTCTTTGATGCGGATTTCCTGGAAGTAAACCTGAACCGGGTTCTCGGGCTCACACCCGATGATAAATTCGGCATTATCGGCAATTTTCCCTACAACATCTCCTCCCAGATCTTCTTTAAGGTACTGGATTACAAAGACCAGGTTCAGGAAGTGGTGGGAATGGTGCAGAAAGAAGTGGGCCAGCGTATTGCATCGCCGCCGGGAAATAAAGATTACGGCATTCTGAGCGTGCTTCTCCAGGCTTATTACGATATTGAATACGCTTTTACCGTTCCGCCCGGCGCATTTGATCCGCCGCCGAAAGTAGATTCAGGGGTGATCCGCCTGGTCAGAAACTACGATAAGGTTTTAGACTGCGACTTTAAGAAATTTAAGCTGGTGGTGAAAACGGCATTTAACCAGCGAAGAAAGATGCTTTCCAATGCGCTGAAGCCCATTGCCGCCCAGGCAGAATTCCCGTATGAAAACAAGCGCGCCGAGCAGCTGGATTATACGCAGTTTGTAGAAATTACGAAGGCGATTTTTGAATAAAGAGCAGCCGGTCATTAAAATTTTATGTTCAGATAAGGTAAGTTCTCTTTCTGAATTAAGTATATTCGAATTAAACTTTTAGAAATATGACTACGATCAGAGTAGACATATTAAACCCGAAGGCAGTAAGATTGTTACAGGATCTGGCAGATTTAAATTTAATTTCCATAAAGAAAGAGGAAATTAAAAAGGGATTTGCTGAAATATTGGAGAAATTACGCTCTGATATTTCCACTGTACCCGGCCTTGATGAAATAACGGCCGAGGTAGAAAAGGTCAGAACTAAACGCTATGAGCAATAAATCCTTAAGAGTTATTATTGATACCAATCTTTGGATCAGCTTTTTAATTACCGGGGATAAAGACTTACTTGATATGGTAAATTATGGCTCCACAAAAATTGTGACCATAGCCGACTTTCTGAAAAATAAATTTAAAGTTTCACAATTACCCGCCCCCGTGCTTTCCCCGCCAGCATCAGTTGTATCTCCTCCTCCAGGCCCTCCAGTGAAACCGTGCGGCAGATAGCGTCCAACCCTTCGGGCTTCCATTCGCCGGCCAGTTTATTCCACAGGGTTTTACGCCAGGCCATAGGGGCTTCTGCCGATTCTATGCCGTACAGGGTCAGTCCGCGGAGAATAAACGGGAATACAGACGTGCTGAAATCAGGGGAGAGGGCCATGCCGCAGGCGGCCAGCGCTCCGTAAGGCTGAATGTGTTTCAGCATGTTTTGAAGCATAGATCCGCCTACGACGTCTATGCCTGCAGAAAACAGCGCTTTTAACAGGGGTTTGGGCGATTCTTCCCACGTATGAATGACCTCTTTTGCCCCTAAAGAGCGGAGGTAGGCCATGGTTTCGGGCCTCCGGGAGAAGGCCACGGTCTCGATACCCAGTTTTTTGAGAATGAGTAAGGCAATGCTTCCTACACCGCCTGTAGCCCCGCTGACAATGACAGGGAGCTGCGTAAGATCGGAGTTCAGGATTTTATCGATGCTCATGGCGGCTGTAAGGCCGGCCGTTCCCAGCATCATGGCCTCTTTCAGGCTCATGGTTTCGGGCAAGGGTACCGCCCAATGCGCAGGCACCGAGATATACGCTGAAAAGCCGCCCCGGGTATTCATGCCCAGGTCAAAACCCGTGACAATGACCTTGTTGCCTTCCATAAAATCCGGATGGGAGGAGCGTACCACCGTGCCGGCGGCATCAATGCCGGGTGTATGGGGATAAAAACGGGAGATGCCCTTGTTCCCGTTAGCGGAAAGGGCATCTTTGTAGTTCAGGGAAGAGTACGCCACCCTGATCAGCAATTCGTTGGTACCTGCTTCTTCAGGGCCGGTCTCTTCTATTTTCCGGGTTACCTCACCCGAAGCAGAGACAGAGACCGATAACCTCCTGAAAGAACTCATTGATTTTTATGTTGAAGCGCTGCTTTGACAAAGCTCACAAACAGCGGATGCGGGTTCATTACCGTACTTTTCAGCTCGGGGTGAAACTGTACACCCACAAAGAACGGATGCCCGGGCAGCTCGATAATCTCGGCCAGGCCGGTGTCAGGATTGGTGCCGCTGAACACCATGCCGCTCTGCTCAAAATCAGCTTTAAATACGTTGTTGAACTCCCAGCGGTGACGGTGCCGCTCGCTGATCCGGCTTTTGCCGTAGATGCTGCGGGCCAGGGTTTTATCCTGGATTTTGCAGGCATAGGCACCCAGTCGCATGGTACCGCCTTTGTTCTCCACATTCTGCTGGTCGTGCATCAGGTCAATCACCGGGTGCGTGGTGTTGGTCTCCATTTCGGTAGAATGGGCATCTCCCCAGCCTATTACGTTACGGGCGTATTCAATTACGGCCATCTGCATGCCCAGGCATATTCCGAAGAAAGGTATTTTATTTTCCCTTACATACCTTACCGTAGCTATTTTTCCCTCAATTCCGCGTTCACCGAAGCCCGGGGCCACCAGCACCCCGTCAAGGCCTTCCAGCAGCTCGTTGACATTATCAGCATCTATTTTTTCAGAGTGTATCCACTTCAGGTTTACCTTGCATTTGTTCATTACCCCGCCGTGAATAAAGGCCTCCACTATAGATTTATAGGCATCCTTTAGCTCGATATACTTGCCCACCAGGCCGATATTTACCTCGTATTCCGGGTTTTTGAGCACTTTCAGGAAGCTGTTCCATTTGCGCATGTCAGAATCTGTACCGTTATAGATATCCAGCATGTACAATACCCGGTGGTCCAGCTTTTCCTGGGCCATCAGTACGGGAACTTCGTATATCGAATCGGCGTCAATGGCCTCAATGACCGAAGGAACCTCCACATTACAGAACAGGGCAATCTTCTTCCGGATCTCTGCCGGAAGCGGGTGTTCGGTACGGCAGACAATGATATCGGGCTGAATACCCGACTCCTGCAGCATCTTTACCGAGTGCTGTGTAGGCTTGGTCTTCAGCTCACCGGCTGATTTCAGGTAGGGCACCAGCGTGAGATGAATGGTCAGCATATTTTTCTCACCCAGATCCCATTTCAGCTGGCGTACCGCTTCAAGAAAGGGCAGCGACTCAATATCGCCCACGCAGCCGCCGATCTCCGTAATAATGATGTCATACGCCCCGGTGTCACCCAGCTGGCGGATGTGCCTTTTGATCTCATCGGTAATGTGAGGAATAACCTGAACGGTTTTGCCCAGGAAATCGCCTTTACGTTCCCTGGTCAGCACATTATAGTAAATCCGCCCGGTGGTAACGTTATTGGCCTGGGAGGTGGGAATGTTCAGGAAACGCTCGTAATGACCCAGGTCGAGGTCGGTTTCAGCACCGTCTTCGGTAACATAGCATTCCCCATGCTCATACGGGTTGAGCGTACCCGGATCTACATTGAGGTAGGGGTCCAGTTTTTGAATGGTTACAGAAAATCCGCGTGATTGTAATAGTTTGGCTAATGATGAAGCTATGATGCCTTTTCCCAGCGACGAAGCTACTCCTCCGGTCACAAAAATATACTTCGGCTTACTTTTTTTCCCGCTCAATGGCATATCGATGATGATTGATTACGGGATACAAAGATAGCACATTTTTTCAGGTTTGGAAACAAGATTTTTAATCAAAAAAACGGTAAATTGCCTGTTGGCGCATTAAGCCTTTGGTTAGTAAGGTTTTTGCCGGCTTTAACATTTTTTAACGCTGAACCGGGCACCGGAATTCTGTATTTTATCGTTTAAATTTTTGATTTAACACCATATAATACACTTATGAAAGGGTTTTTGCTATTTGTTTTTACTGCTTTGTTCGCTTACCCGGCGGTGAGCCAGGTGACGCCCAATCCGCCTGTTGAACGAAAATCGGCTAAAAATGTATTCATCAACAAAATAGAAATTACGTCGGAATACACCGTCTTTCATATGCAGTTTTACGATAAGTCAGACGAAGACGATTTCGACCGGTTCATGAAGGAGAACCCGGAAATAGGACGGCGGCTGAAAGATATGGGACTGGACCGCGGGCAGGCTCTGAAGATGTTTCGTGACCGGATGAGCATGGGACAGACCATCAGCTTTCAGCCGGGCTCACGGATAGTGCTGCCTGACGGCCGGCAGTTTAAGTTTATTAAAGCCGTTAACATACCGGTTTCTCCCGAACGGCAGGAAGTAGAAACCGGGAAAAAGTATTTCTTTAAGGTATATTTTGAACGTATCCCGGCCGGGTTTGAGAAAATAGACCTGATCGAGTACGATGCAGACGCGGAAGGTACTTTCCAGTACTGGAACTTTAACGGCATAAAGATCAACAACCCGAAAGACCGCAAACCTGCCCCGGATTCACCGGTAGAAGAACCGGTGCTCAAAGCCGAAGACTTCCGGGTATACGGCCGTATCCTGAATGCCGCTACGGGCGAGCCCATCAATGCCAAAATTATTTGTTCGGGCAAAGGTACAGGTGAAGTGATTGACTCGCTTCAGACCTCCCGCACCGGGAAATACGAGTTTTATGTCAATGAAAACGAGGTCCGCTTCGATGTTTCCGCCCCGGGCTTTGAACCGCTTACCGAGGCCCTTAACCTCAGGATCTTCCTGAAATCAGGTAGTTTTGAAAAAGATATTTACGTAGAGCCGGATGCCCGTGAAGCGGCTGAAGAAGAGCCTGCTGTGACAGAAGACACCCCACCGGCTGTTATCGGGGAGCGTCTGAACGAAGAAGCTACGGCCTTTAAGCTCGACAAAGTATATTTTAACCTGGGCCAGGCGGTGATCCTGCAGGAATCGTATGAGCAGCTGGACAACCTGGCCGCCTACCTGAACGCGCATCCTGATCTCAAAATCCAGGTTGAAGGCCACACCGATAACCAGGGCGACCCTGCGGCCAACCAGAAGCTTTCTCTTGAACGGGCCTTCAACGTACGCCGGTACCTGGTTGAAAAGGGGGTCGACGGCAAGCGTATCCGTTTTAAAGGTTATGGCAGCAGCCGGCCCGTATCTCCGAATGACACCGAAGAGAACAGGAGCAGGAACAGGCGGGTGGAATATAAGATAGTGAATAACTAACAGTGAACAACTAACAGTGAAGGAATTAATGTACCTTAACTATTTCACTGTTCACTGTTAGTTGTTCACTGTTCACTATCTTACTCCTCCTCTCCGAATCTTCCTCCGCCAATGCTCTTTCCGAAGAAAATAGCATTCAGGAACAGCTTGTTGGTGCCGTACCAGAAGGCTCGGAAATTCGGGTTGTCGGTGAAGCTGATCACCTGGCCGCCCCCTACACGCTGGGCTACTACTGCCGGGCTCTTGCGGATGCGCTCCAGGTTTTTAGGATGCACATATCCCGCCATCAGGGGATTCTCGGTAAACATCACCGGGGTGTTGAAGGCGTTCTGCGTATCTTCAAAAACCGTATTGTTCACTTTGAAAACAGGCAGGTACAATTGCTTGTAACCGTAGCAAAGCGGGTGAGAGATATCTATTTTCGTTTCAAAGATGGTTCCGGCAGTAGACATGGCCCCGTTAATGTTGGCCTGCTCTGCATACGGAAGCTTTTTACCTTTGGTGTCGGCAGAAACGTCTGCTTTGAAGGTGGCTGATCCGATTTTATTCCGGGAAGCCCACGTGGCGCCGTCGCCCAGGGCGATCAGCGTTCCGCCGCTTTCCACGTAGCTTTTGATCTTTTCGGCCGACAGGTCAAAATACCGCCCGTTATTCAGTACAATATGGCTGTACCGGCTTAAATCCATGCGGTTCACCTGGCTGATATCTGAAAAAGTAAGCGGAAGGTTCACCCTTGTATCCAGCAGGTGCCATACTTCACCAGCATCGTTGGCATCTACGCCATCACCGGTGATCATCAGCACCTGGGGTTTTTGCATCATTTTGAATTTTTCACTGCCCAGGTTGATTCCTTTTTGGGTCAGGCCCGTTGTCTGGGCGTAGAAGGTGATGCCGTCACGGGCAGCCAGGGTTTCCAGCAGGCCGCGTACGTCTTTACCGATCACCTGCACGGTACCGTAGCTGAATTCTTTTTCCTTGCCGTCGATAAGCACGGTGAAGGGCTCGGTAGCGTATTTTAAGGTATATCCTTTGGAAAGTAATTCATAGGTAGCTCTTGACGCAAAGTAGCTGTCCCATTCGTAAAGATAGGCCAGCGGACTGGTTCCGATCACTTTACCGGCCGGGAACGGGTTGTCTTCTACTTTCCGGCCGACACCCACCGCTCCTTTTACTTCCGCATACGGCACGTTCATGCACAGCGGGGTGGTCCAGGCCGAGATATCGTAGAAGGCGCTGTCCTGGAAAGTGGTTCTCTTCTCAAACATCGAGGTGATCAGGCGGTGCTGGGGCTGGTCCATCGGAACCACGTAGCCATCTTCCCTGCTGAAGTCCAGGCCATTGATTTTCTCGGTTTTGGCTAACCTGAAAACATCGATCTGGTTTCTTTTCAGCATGTTCACCATCTCCCAGGTGCTTACGGGGTCATTGCTGCCTCCGAACACATAAGCTTTGATGTCGCCGGTGGCTTTCTGGCTGTAAAAATCCCGCTGGTGCGCCAGCAGCTCTTCTCTCAGCTCCTTACCGGCCTGCAGGGTAGAGAGGGTAGTCACAAACTGGTTTCTTACCGCAAACGGGAAGCTCAGGAGCCCGTTAACGCTTTCCTGCAGATGCCCGCGTGAAGAGGCCTGCTCAAACAGGATACCGATAGAACCGTTAACATCGGGCAGGGTAGAGCCTTTTCCGTAGTAAAAATCATCGTAATTCTCTTTGGTATAATAGGCCGAGCCTATCTTGTCCAGGGCTTTGGCATGGTAGGTGCCTATTTTCGCAGTAAGATCAATATTGCTCTTAGGCGTTAAAGGGTGTGTTCTGGCCGGTATGCCGGGCTGGAAGAAGAACGTGGAGTTGGTGCCCATTTCATGATGGTCTGTCAGGATATTGGGCCGCCAGTCGTAGAACTTCACCAGCCTTCCGCGGCTTTCCGGAAGCTGCTGGTAGAGCCAGTCGCGGTTCAGGTCAAACCAGTAGTGGTTGGTACGGCCATTGGGCCAGGTTTCGCGAAATTCACGGCTGTTGCCGTCAGAAACCAGCGTATGACTTTTGTTGCTGTTGACCCAGGTAGAAAACCGGGTGCCGCCGTCAGGGTTCAGGCAGGGATCAACCAGGATCACCGCATCTTTGAGCAGGGCATCGATCTCCGGTCCCTGGGCTGCGGCCAGGTGATAACCGGCCAGGAGCGATGCATTGATGGCACTGGCTTCGTTGCCGTGTACCGAATAGCCCATCCAGATCACTACAGGCATGTCTTTGATTTTTAACCCTTTTGAAAGATCAGGGTTGGTGAGCTTTTTGTGCTCGGCTTTGATGTCTTCAAGGCGGGCCAGGTTGGCAGGTGAAGTAAAGGTCACCAGCAGCAGCTCACGGTTTTCGTAGGAGCGGCCGTAGGTTTCTACTTTCATGCGGTCAGAATGCCTGGCCAGTTCACGAAAATAAGCCTGTACTTCATAGGGCGTGGCGTGCTGCTCGCCCACTTCGTACCCCAGGAATTCTTTCGGGGTAGGAACCTTGCTGTCATAGGCCTGCCCCTCCGGCAGGTAGTACTTCAGGTTTACCTGCGCCATGGTGCTTAACTGCAGGCAAAGAAAAAAGAGGAATAAGAAAAACTTCTTCATATAGGACTGACTGGGTTTGTTAATTAATTGCTTTTGAAAAATAAGAAAAGAAGCCCGTTTTAGCAAAGGGATGTAGACCATTGACCGAATTGTAAAGTCGAATCGGGTGCTGTTTCCGGAACGTCGCGGGCCTGCCCGTCTTCCGGCCGGGAAAAAGGCTGAAGAACGGGTCCGAAATAGTATAAAAAAGGAATAAACTTGACTTTTCCTTATCGGAGCAAATGATTATCCGGCTAATTGGAATGTTTCTCAATAAGCATGTGTAATTTTACCCTGGAAAAACCAGAATGCCAATGCCAGTTTCAAAACCGATAATACATTCAGATGTGGTGCTGATCGGCGCCGGAATTATGAGCTCTACCCTGGCTTCAATCCTGAAGGAACTGAACCCGGATATCTCCATCCATATCCTGGAGAGGCTGGATGCTCCTGCCGCAGAGAGCTCCGATGCCTGGAATAATGCAGGTACAGGTCACAGCGCTTTGTGTGAGCTGAATTACACGCCCGAAAAAGAAGACGGGACCGTGGATTGCACAAAGGCGGTGAAAATCTTTGAACAGTTTGAGACTTCCCGGCAATACTGGGCTTACCTGGTCAAAAAAGGCCTGATAGAGGCTCCGGAAGAGTTTATTCATACCATTCCGCACATGAGCTTTGTGTTTGGTGAAAAGAATACCGGTTTCCTGAAAAAACGGTACGAGGCCCTGCGGCAATATCATTTCTTTGAGGGGATGAAATTTACCGATGATGCCGAAAGAATCAGGAAATGGGCCCCCCTCATTATGGAAGGGCGCGACGAGAACGAACCGGTAGCGGCTACCCGGGCCGAATGGGGCACCGATGTGAACTTCGGAACACTGACCCGTAAGATGCTCAAATACCTCATGTTTGAAAAAGGGGTGGTGCTCAAGCTGGCCCACGAGGTAAAAGATCTTACCCGTATGGAAGACGGGAAATGGAAGATAGTAGCGAAAAACCTGACCACCGACAGCAAGACCGAATTTCATGCCGGTTTTGTGTTTATTGGTGCCGGCGGCGGCTCACTGCCCCTGCTCGAAAAATCAGGCATACCCGAAGGCAAAGCCTACGGGGGCTTCCCGGTGGGCGGACAGTGGCTGCGGTGCACCAACAAAGAAGTGATCAGCCGGCACGATGCCAAAGTATACGGGAAAGCGGCCGTGGGAGCACCGCCTATGTCTGTACCGCACCTGGATACCCGGTTTATTGACGGAGAGCGTGCCTTGCTCTTCGGGCCATACGCCGGTTTTTCCACGCGTTTCCTGAAAAACGGATCGCTGCTTGACCTGCCCGGTTCTATCAATACCCACAATATTTTACCGATGATCAGGGTGGGTCTGGATAACATGGACCTGACCAAATACCTGATCAACCAGGTGAGCCAGTCGCAGGAAGAGAAGGTGGACGCCCTGAGAGAATACCTGCCCAATGCGCAGTCGGAAGACTGGGAGCTGGAGGTTGCCGGACAGCGGGTTCAGGTCATCAAAAAAGATAAAAAGGAAGGCGGGATCCTGGAATTCGGTACGGAGATCGTGAATTCAGCCGATGGCAGCATGGCGGCCCTTTTGGGGGCTTCTCCGGGGGCCTCAACGGCCGTAGCGATTATGCTGGAGCTGATCAGCCGGTGCTTCCCCGACAGAACAGAAGCCTGGAAACCGCGTTTGGAAGAAATGATCCCTTCGTACGGAAAATCGCTTCTGAATGATGTGGCCCTGTTTAGGGCTGAACACCTGGCCACTGCAGAATTGCTGGGCATTGAACCGGCACCTATCGCAAAAACCGCCTGAGTAACGGGAAGCAGCAGCTTTAGCTTTTAAACTGCTGCTCCACGTTTTTGAAAAGAATATTGAAGGTGGTCATGCTGCCGTAGCATCTCGAAATATACTGCTGGATATCTACTTTGGCTTCATCGCTGAGATCTGAAGCGTTTACTTTTTGCTCCAGCACGCGCAGCTTGTCCCGCATCATTACTATTTTATGGAAGAAGGCTTCCACCGGGATTTCCTTGGAGGCCAGCCCGGGCTTACCGGGTTCGAGGATCATCTTACCACCGGTCCATTTTTCCGCCAGCGGAACTATCTCAGTGGCATCCATCCACTTCTGCAGTACTTTGCCGAGGGTCCTTTCCACATCAGCAAGGCTCACCAGGTCATTGCTCAGGGGCACGCTTTCTATCACTTCGAGGGCAGTATCTGTTTTTATCCTTCTTGTACCACCGGCTATAAAGGTGATCTCATACCCCTCTGACCGCACGCTGATCACTACTCCGTCGCCGTACTCCGGATGCCTTACTCTTGAACCGATTCCCAGAATTTCCATGTAATTTTGATTGATTAGGGACGCAAAGAAAGGGAAAATGGTTAAAAGATAAAAGTTAAAAGATAAAAGTGAGAAGTTGCGGAATGGCCATCGCCGCAGTTAAAATACACTGTGTGTAAATGCAATGTACCTTAACTTTTAGTTTTTCACTTTTAACTTTTCACTTCCTTTACTGGTTATTCTGCTGGTTAAGAATCTCTATCGTGCGGGCTTTTTCGGCTTTGTCTTTCTGGTAATTGATGTCGTAAGTGGTAGGCTGCCGTACTTTGGAGGCATATGGGTTTTTCTCCAGGGCGCCTTCTACCTGGCGGATGAACGAAAAGACCATTTCATCTTTCAGTCCCTCGTCAAGGGCCAGGTTGTAGTAATTCAGGGCCTTGTTGAGGTAGTCGGCGGCACCTTCTTCGGTGCGGCTGGCAATGGCCCGGCGCTTCATCTGGTTGGCCATTTCCAGGGTAAGAACAGGCAGCAGGCCCCGGTTGGGGTCATAGGGGTTCAGCGTCAGCAGCTCTTTCATATGGTTTTTGGCGGTTTCGTATTGCTGGAAAGCCCGGTAGTCTTCGGTCTTTTTCCAGTGAAACATGGCCCGTGAGCTGTTTTTTATCTGGTTTTCAATACTATAATCCCCCTGGTAATCGGGCGTTTTGGCGAGGTTCCTGTACAAAAAGAAGGCATCCCAGTACCGGCCGGCCTGGTAATATTCATCTGCCTCAATCTTCTGGTACTTCAGGTAGTCGGATTGAGCAAAAGTGGTCAGTGAAACAAATGAAAAAACGGCTATAAGCGCTGTTCTCATGATTCAGGGTTTTACGTTTAAAGCAATGTATTTTTATATGCAAATTATCTTCGTTTTTTGATTTCTAACGTATAGCTTTAAAAAAAATTTTGTTGTATAGTAAAAAATAGCGGTTGATTAGTTTCGAGGAGTGGATAGCCGGTTTTGAAACCGATATAAAGTTTGCCAGCTGCCGGAAAGGGGAGGTGCCGCCGGCCGGCCATATAGTAGTGTGGGAAGACCAGTGGCGGTTCAGGCAGGAGATCGTGCGTTCACGGGTGCTGTCGAAGCTGGGTTTGCTGGAGCGGGTACCCGGCCGTTTGTGCTATATACAGCGTATTTCCCGGCCCGTGGCCGATGCCTTCCTGGAAGAGAATCACCTCCAGGGAAGCACGGTTTCGAAGATCAAATACGGGTTGTTCCTTCCCGGAAAATATTTCAGGGTATTGAAAAACCCACCGGCCGGTACCGATCTGCTGATGGCCGTGATGACCTTCTCCGGGCCGCGTTTGTTCCGTGACGGCACGCGCTCGTATGAGCTCATCCGGTTTGCCGTTCGCTGTAATTACCATGTGCAGGGGGGCTTTTCCCGCCTGCTGCATTGTTTTATCCGGGAGAAAGACCCCGATTCCATTATGACGTATGTAGACAGGGAATGGTATTCCGGCGGCACCTATGAAGCGCTGGGGTTTGAGGCGGCCGGTGAGCTGCCGCCCATCGGGTATACGGTAGATGAAAAGGGCAGGCGTTCACCGGCTGAAGGCCCGCACTACGATGTAATCAACCAGGGAAGCATAAAAATGATATGGAAGAAGCAATCCCCGTAATCCTGGGCCCCACGGCTTCCGGCAAGACTTCACTGGCCGTGGCGCTGGCCGGGCGTATAGAGGCGGAGATCATTTCGGCCGACTCACGCCAGGTGTACCGGGGCATGAATGTGGGAACGGGCAAAGACCTGAACGAGTACGGCGCAGTTCCGTATCACCTGATCGATATCCTTGACGCCGGTGAAAAATATAACCTGGCGCGTTTCCAGGACGATTTTCAGCAGGCAGTGGAAAAAATACGGGCTAAAGGCCGTCAGGTTGTGGTCTGCGGCGGCACCGGCCTTTACATTCAAAGCCTGGTGCTGGGCTTTTCAGATACGTATATTCCGGAGAATGCAATACTGCGGCAGGAGCTGGAAACGCTGCCTGAGGCCGAGCTTGACCGCCGGCTGGATGCCGGTCTGCCCTCTACCCGCAAGCGGAAGATCCGAGCACTGGAAATAGCGGCATTCAGAAAGGCACATCCGGATATGATTTTCCCTGAACGGGAAAAGTATGATTTCAGCCTGTTCGGGCTCGACCCGCCGGTTGAGATAAGACGGGCCCGGATCTCGCGGCGACTGCAACAGCGGATACAGCTGGAGGGCATGATAGCGGAGGTGGAAGGACTCATGGCCGCCGGGGTCAGTGCTGAGGTGCTGGACTATTACGGCCTGGAATATAAGTACATTACCGCCTTTTTACAGGGCCTTTTGCGCTACGATGAAATGTATGCCCGGCTGGAAACCGAGATTCACCGGTATGCCAAACGGCAGATGACTTTTTTCAGGAGTATGCAAAAAAAAGGGATCGCTATTGACTGGATCCCTTTTGAGCTTTCTCCGGAGGAAAAAGCAGAGTATATAATGGAGCGCAGGTAAGAACCGCGCTATTACGTGCAGCTCAATGGCTCCCGGAGGCGGCCAGGTAGCGTTCCGCGTCCAATGCCGCCATACACCCGGTACCGGCTGCCGTAATGGCCTGGCGGTACACGTTATCCTGGGCATCGCCGCAGGCAAAAACCCCCGGTACATTGGTTTTGGAAGTTCCTTTTTCCACCAGGATATAACCGGTTTCGTCCATGTTGAGGTAGCCGGAAAAAATCCCTGTATTCGGCTGGTGGCCTATAGCTACAAAAAAGCCGTGAACATCGATCACCGATTCTTCACCGGTAACATTATTTTTTACCCGTACGCCGGTCACGCCGTCGCTTCCCAATACCTCCAGGGTTTCGGTGTTGAATAGAATCTCGATGTTAGGTGTATTTTTGACCCTTTCCTGCATGATCTGTGAGGCCCTGAATTCGTCTCTTCTGACCAGCATGGTTACTTTTTTACAAAGCTTGGAGAGGTAATGAGCCTCTTCGCAGGCGGTATCTCCGGCACCTACAATGGCCACATCCTTGCCCCGGTAAAAGAAACCGTCGCATACGGCACAGGCCGAAACGCCCAGGCCGTTCAGGCGGGTTTCCGACTCCAGTCCCAGCCATTTGGCCGAGGCGCCGGTAGCAATGATCACGGTTTTGGCAATGATTTCCTTATTTTCATCAATGATCACCTTATGGGCCAGCGGGGTAGAAAAGTCTACGGCTGTGGCCAGTCCGAACCGGTTGTCGAGCCCGAATCTTTCCGCCTGTTTTCTCAGGTCTTCCATCATGGCCGGTCCCTGTATGCCGTCAGGATAGCCCGGAAAGTTCTCTACGTCATTGGTGATGGTCAGCTGCCCGCCGGGTTGCATTCCCTGGTACATAACGGGCTTAAGTCCTGCTCTGGCAGCATAAATGGCTGCGGTGTAACCGGCAGGGCCGGAACCTAATATTAAAACTTCTGCGTGTTCTTGAGTCATTTGATAGTTTGTTCTATAAAGAAAAGGATTTTTGAGGCCGCAAAGTTCGTAAATTCTGAAGAAAAAAGCTCAGAGTACCTTTAGTTCTATTCTGCGGTTCAGCTGGCGGTTGGCTTCGGAGTCGTTTTTGACTTTGGGCTGGCTTTCGCCGTACCCTTTGGCTACCAGGCGGTCAGCCGATATTCCCTTCCCTTTGAGATACTCCACTACGGCCGCTGCCCGGCGGTTCGACAGCTCCAGGTTGTCTTTGTCGTTGCCCACATCATCGGTATGGCCCGAGATCTCCACGCTTAACCTGGGGTTAAGGTTCAGCATTTCGGTGAGCTTTTTAAGTTCAATGTCCGATTCGCTGCGCAGCCGGGCCGAGCCGGTGTCAAAAAAGATATTGTCCAGGGTTTCCTTTCTCTCCTTTTCTATTTTGGTGAGATGGATGTCCAGCTCCTTGTTTTCGTTCCCCTGCTTGAAATCAAACTTCAGGCTTTTGAAAAAATAACCGGGCGTTTCAATATACATGATGTACTGGCCTTCTTCAGGCAGCACCGACATGTAATCGCCGGTTACCGGGTCAGAAAGGAAACGCGATACCCGTTCACCGGTACGGCTGTTGACCAGCTCAACGGTAGAATAGAGGGGCTTCTGGGTTTTGCTGTCTTTGATATATCCTTTGATGTAGTAGATCCGGTCAAACTGCGAGGCCAGCTCCTGCGGCACCTGGAACTCGTATATAAAGGTCTGGTCTCCTTCCTGCTTGGAATAGAGAGCCGACTTGCCGTCAGCCGAGATGAAAAGCCCCGATTCATCGCCGGCGGTGTTGATGGGGTAGCCCAGGTTAACCGACTCTGCGCCGAAGTTTTCCCGGATGCTGGTCATGTAGATATCGTGATTACCGAGGCCTTCCCGGCCGTTGGAAGAGTAAAACAGCGAGGAACCGTTGGCATGCACGAACGGAGATACTTCGTTTTCGGGCGTATTGATGTTGGAGCCCAGGTTAACGGCCCGCGACCATTTCCCGTTTTCGTCCATGGTGCTCATCCACAGGTCTTTTTTCCCGAAGCCGTACGGGCGGTCGGAAGAAAAGAACAGCTTTGAGCCGTCAGGAGAGAGGGAAGGCTGGGAATCCCAGTAAGGCGAATTGACAAAGGGGCCCATATTTTCAGGCTCGGTCCAGGTGTCGCCTTCGCGGCGGGTAATGAACAGGTCGCAGCTTCCGAACGACTTCCGGCCCTCACAGGAAGTAAAAACCATGATCTTGCCGTCGGCAGAAATGCTGCACGTGCCTTCGTTGTTCGGGGTATTGATGTTCTGCGCTATAGGGGCAGGCGTTTCCCAGCTGCCGTTGACTTTGCGGGATACATACAGGTCTTCGTCTTCGTTTCGCGTGATGGCGGTAAAAATAAGGGTATTGCCGTCGGCCGTAAGTACCGGGAAATATTGTTTCTGCCGCGCATTGACCGTGGCCGTCAGCTTCTCCGGGCGGATATTCAGCGGGTTGGCCATGGCTTTTATGCTCATATCGGCCCGGCGTATCTGCTTCTGGATCTGCTGGTATGCCAGGGCATTTTTATTGGTATTTTCAAGGGCGGTCGACAGGTATTTCCGGGCCTCTTCGTACCGGCTGGCTTCCAGTAAGCGGGCCCCCAGGTACATATATGCTACCGGGTAATTTACCCCGGCAGTATCAAAACGAATGGTTTTCTGGTAGAATTCCACGGCTTTGGCCGTGTTGCGGAACGACTCGTAGATCTGGGCGGTCCGGTAATACGCCAGCTGGCTGGTGCTGTCGCGCAGAAAGTACCGTTCAAAATTGGCGAGGGCTTCGTTGTACTTCCGGAGCCTGAATTCTTTTTCTCCCTGATCGAGGTAGAGCAAGGCTCTTTTATCCTGTGTAAAAGCGGGTGTAAAAGCCAGGAAGAGGAAAAGAAGTACCCAAACCTGTCGCGCCATAAGAATAAAAAGTTTTTATATGAAATAGCTGTGAGCAATTGGCTGTCAGCTTAAATTTTATACATATGAGAAACGTCCCGCCGGCCTGTCAAGTATATTCTACCGGGAAATACATCTGAAAGACGCCGGAATCTATTAATTTTGAGCATCAAATATAGTACGGCTGACGGAAAATTATGGAGGAGTATTACGGATATTTTAAAGCGTTTCATATTGTAGGATTTGTATCGTGGTTTGCGGGGCTGTTTTACCTGGTGAGGATGTTTGTATACCATGCCGAAGCTGACGATAAGCCGGAAGCGCTGCGTGCCGACTGGAAAAAGCAGTTTACTCTCATGCAATGGCGGGTATATAAGATGATTGCCACGCCTGCGCTGGTCATTACCTGGGTTTGCGGCCTTTCTATGCTGACCATTAACCCGGCCCTGCTGCAACAGGGATGGATGCACGTAAAATTAACCTTGCTTTTCCTGCTGGTGGCCTACCATTTTTACTGCCGCCACATCATTCGCCTGCAGGAGCAGGGCACAGACCGGAAATCTTCCATGCATTACCGCCTGCTGAATGAGTTGCCCACGCTCTTCCTGGTAGCCATTGTGCTGCTGGCTGTTATGCGTAACCTCATTGATTTTGCAAAGCTTTTTGCGGGTATGCTGGTTTTCGGGGTGGTGTTGTTCGGGTTGGTGAAGGCATATAAAAGGAGGCGGGAGAAGGTTAAACGGTAAAACGGGTGTGGGAATTATCCTTTAGCCCTGTACATATCCAGGCCCATTCTTCCGGCGAGGTCTAAAATAAGATTTATTTCTCTTTTTGTTCCTTTTTTTACTACTAAAAAATCCATTTTGCAGAAAGTATATGTTAGCTAAGTATAACCAAATATACTAAAAGAAAATTCGAATTTTCAAAAAATGAAACCTTTTTCCGGCACTTACTCCACCGAAAAAGTATACGTCCCGCTCAGCACCTCCAGCACCGCCGTATTTCCCTCTTTTTTGACAAAAGTTACACCCTGTATTTTTGTTTTGGATGCCGCCTTTCCATCAAATACCACTTTTCCTGATTCTTTGATCACCGGGGCGGTTTTCCCTTCCAGCGGCAGCTGCACGCGGGCGGCACTGTTGGCGGGAACGGTGCACTTCAGGGTGAATTTTTCAGCGGTTTTGTCCCAGCGGCTGCTTATTTTTCCATAAGGAGAAAGGTAAGACGCTTCTGCCCATTGCAGGTTGCCGGCGGGCATCGGGGCCAGCAGGAAATGCTTAAAGCCCTCGCTGGCCGGATCGCGCCGTATTCCGGCCAGGTATTCATAAAACCATTCGCCCAGTGAGCCGTAAGCGAAATGGTTCCGGGAGTTCATCCCCTCCGGCTTTTCTTTGTCAGAATTCCATAACTCCCACATGGTGGTGGCACCGTTGTCGATCATATATCCCCAGGAAGGATACGTGCGTTGCGTAGCTACTTTGTAGGCCAGCTCGTGCTGGCCCGCTTCGCTAAGGGCCGGTAGCAGCATTTGTGTGGCAATAAAGCCGGTGCTCAGGTGATTGCCTTTTTCAATAACATTTTTCGTGATATTTTCCGCTACAGCTGTTTTTTCAGTGGCAATTCCCAGGCTCAGCGGGATCAGGTTGGCTGCCTGGGTCCCGCCCAGGTAGTTGTCCGTACCTTTATCGTAATACAATTCATTGTACCGGGCAGCGGTTTTTGCCGCAATAGCGGCATATTTTTCAGCATCCGGTTTCTTTTTCAGGATACCCGCTATTTCCGACAGCAGCCGGTTGGAGTAAAACTGGTAGGCACCGCCGATAGGCTTGGAAGGCGAGGCCTCTACCGGTACCCAGTCACCATAGCCGTACCAGGCCTTGTCGCCTTCACCGCTCTGGAAATGGTAAATGCCGTACTGCCGGGTTGAAGGGTGGTTGTTCATGTATTCTACCCAGGCCTGCATGGCAGCATAGTTCTCTTCCAGGATGCGTTTGTCGCCGTAAAAACGGTACATCTGGTAGGGTACAATGACTACGGCGTCACCCCAGGCCGGCTTAGACGGACCGCCCACTACTATTTTGGGATTTACGTCATAAACGTATCCCGAAGAGTGCTGCCCGTCTGCAATATCCCGCTCCCATTTGGCAAAAAATGCATTCGTATTCATACTGTAGGAAGCCGTGGGGGTAAAGATCTGGGCATCGCCCATCCAGCCAAGGCGCTCGTCGCGTTGCGGGCAGTCGGTAGGTACATCCATCAGGTTGCCCTTCAGGCTCCGTACGGTGATGGCGTAAATCTTGTTGAGGAGGTCTTCGCTGCAGGCAAAGCTGCCGGCCGCCGGGAGGTCAGAATGAATCACCTTTGCCGTAAAAGTATGCGTATCCGGCTTTTTGGAGAGCCCTTCCACTTCTACGTACCGGAACCCGTGGTAAGTGAACCGGGGCTCCCATTCTTCTGTACCGTAACCTTTAAAAATGTATTTATCTGTAGGCCTGATGCTGCGAAGGTTGGCCTGGTCGGCCAGGCCCTTGTCGGTCAGCAGCTCGGCAAACTTCATGGTGAGCTCTTTGCCGGCTTTGCCTTCGGCTTTCAGGTGTACAAAGCCTACCACGTTTTGCCCGAAATCAAGCACGTAACGGCCCTTCTTCGGTTCGGTGATGGCTACCGGCTGAAGCTCCTCCGTTATCCGTACCGGCGGAGAGGGCGAAGCTGTCAGCCGGAGGGTTGCCGTACTGAAGATGTCTGCCTCTTCTGCCTTGTTAGGCCCCGGCTGGTCACTGAAAAGGGTGGTGGTATTCGATTCCGTATCGAGCAGCGAGGCTTTCACCCAGTTATTGCTGTTTTCAAGGCGGGCATCGTACACCTCGCCGTCATAAAGGGTGTTCGAAACAAGGGGCGAGAGCCGGGCCTGCCAGGTGTCATCTGAAACGATAACCTGCTTTGTGCCGTCGTAAAACTCCAGCTCCATCCGGAACAGCAGCCGGCAGGGCCCCTGGCTATACGAGAACTTGCCGCCGCCCCAGCCCAGGCCGCTGCTCCACCAGGCATTGCCCAGGGTAACGGTGATAAAATTGGTGCCGGAAGTCACCTCTTCTGCCGGGATCTCGTAGGTCTGGTAATGCAGGGTTTTGAGGTAGTGGGTCCAGCCGGGAGTCAGCACTTCATGGCCTACTTTTGACCCGTTAAAGCTGAGGTGATAGGCACCGAGCCCGGTGGCATAGATCCTGGCTTTAACTACCCGTTTCTTTACCGGGAATTCTTTTTGGAGCTCTACCGATTTCGGCGGTTTGCCTTCAGTAGCTTTCATGCCGATCCAGTGTGCCTGCCAGTCTTCTTTCTTTAACAGGCCCGTTTCAAACCAGGCCGTCTGGCTGAATACTTTATTCTTCTCATTCCAGACCCTTACTTTCCAGTAATACCGTGTACCTGACTTGAGCACCTGGCCTTTGTAGTCAATCCAGGTGCTCTGACCGGTCTTCACCACGCCCGAGTTCCAGATATTTCCCTGGTTTTTGGTCAATGTTTCTTCTTTATCGGAAACCAGTACCTGGTAAGCCGTTTGCCGGCTGTCGCGGGCCGGGCTGTTCAGCTGCCAGGAGAACCGGGGGGTGGTCACATCTATGCCGAGCGGGTTTTCTGCATATTCGGTCCTGAGATTTTCTACGGTTTGGGCAGAAACAGAGAAGCAGGTCAGGAAAAGGAAGAGTATTTTTTTCATCGGTATAAATTTTCGCTTTCAGCTTTATTCGCCGGCAATACCGTCATGATGGTATTCTGACCGGTAGCTTAAGGTTGTTTTGAACCTGAATTACGGAAATTTTACGGAAAGATCCAGTGAAAACGGGAAGTTTCGGTACAAGAATTTTAATTGAACTTGATTCTTGATGAAACATCGTATTGAATACCGATGCGGAGATGTTGTATGGTATCTACAAACCGGTAATTGTAATTGTCGTGACCGGCGGCATAGCTGATAAAAATGCCCAGGTCCTGCCGGGTAAAAACAGAGGCTGAAATTTCAAGCCTGAACGGGTTGACCCAGGGGTGCGGTTTGCGGATATATTCAGAACCTACCCGGAGCTCATAGCGGTCAAGGAAAGAAAGGCAGGGTACCTGCAGGGCATTCATGAATTCTATGTTCAGGGTAAAAAAGTTCCGTCCGTAGATCCGGATATCGTTTTCGGTAAAGCCCCCGATATCGAAAAGATAAAGAAGGTTATTGTGATAGCGCGTATAGCCTGTTTCAAGCGCCAGCGACCGGGTAATGTAATTGTCGGAATCCTGGCGGAAAATGAAGCAGTATTTCAGGATGATCTCCGTATAATTTGTTGAAAAATTGCCGCTGTACCGGTTGAGTATCCGCGATAAATCGGTTTGGGGAGTGATCAGGCGATACAGGCTGTCTGATTCGGGCGAGCCGTCGGCATAGAGGTCACTGAAAGCGGCTCCGGCCTGCCCGTTAGAAAAGTGGCCGGTTTCAAAGGAAAAACCTCCATAGCCCCTGGTGGTTCCTGGGGAAGCGCTCTCATCTTTTACCCTGAAAATATGCTGATGGCCCAGCCCGATCTTATACGAGGGCGTTCTGACCGGTTTAGAGTTGGTTTTGAACATACGGAGCTGGGGCCGGAAAGAAAAGTAAGTGCTGGAAGCCCGGCAGTTGCTGTGATCCAGGAACCTGTCTTGGATATTGTTGTAAAAAGGCATCCGGAGAATGGGCGCGGCTTCAAATATATAAGGTTCTTCGTAAGAAGGCCGGAGATTGGATAAGGTATTGATGCCGTAGTTATTGCCTATCAGGAAAACAGGGAAAGATTTGTCTTCCGGGGAGCTTTCATTTGGGTTGGGGAGGGGGCGGACCACAGAGTCTGCCGATAAGGCGGTATGCTGCGAAAATGCCGGCCAGCCCCAAAGGAGGAAGATAAGCGTTAAGTGTTTCATTTTGGCAGGAGTTCATGGTTTGATAATTTCCGTTAGCTTGGGTATATCTCCGTCACTGAGGCCCAGGTAGCTGAAATCACACCCGGCTTTTTTCTCTACATAAACCAGGCAGTTTCGTATATTGAGCCGGGTCAGCTCATTGGCAAGCAGCTGTCTCAGGGAGGCTGCACATTGGATATAGAATGTAGCCGATACCTCGATGTAAAAATGTTCGGATAGCAGGCTCCTGACATGGGTGAGTACGAGGTCATCGGTATCAAATACCCTCAGTACAATAAACCGGTGTACGCTTTTCCTGGGCATGGCATTTCAATTTAAGGGGTGTTCCGGGAACCGGTCTTTCACTGGCTTCCCGAACAAAGTTAGGAGCATTGAAAACACAAAAAAATACCCTAAATAGGGTATTTTTGAAGAGAAAAATGAAGAAAATCAGTGTTTTACGATCTGCTTAACAATGCCGCCCTGCGGTTCGCGAACCGTTTGGGTAAAGATAAAGGCCTTGGGGTCTATATCGTAAACGGTATCTTTCAGGCGCCGCACTTCGAGACGGGTGACCACGGTAAAGATAATGTCTGCTTCGGTGCTTTTGGCGAAAGAATCTTTCATAAATCCTCTTTCGCCCTTATAGATGGTAATACCGCGGTCAAGCTCCATCACCAGGGCTTTTTTGATGGCCTCGCTTTCGCCGGATACAATGGTTACACCCGTGTAGGCTTCAATGCCTTCAATGACATATGTAGTGGTCTGGCCGGCAATGATGTAGGTCAGTATGGCATACAAAGCCGTTTCCACCTTCATAAAGATGGCAGCAATAATAAAGATAACGATATTCATGCCCAGGATGACCTCGGTAATTGAAAAGCTGCTTTTTTTGGTGGTCATCAGCACCAATACTTCCATGCCGTCAAATGTACCACCGCCCCGCATACCCAGTCCTACGGCAATACCCATAAAGAAACCGCCGAACATGGCCACCAGCAGCTTGTCGTGGGTGAGCTCAGGGAATTCCACAAACTGCATGGTGAGCGCAATCAGCACCACGGTCAGCGTGCTCCTGATGGCAAAGTTCCGGCCTACCTTATAAAGAGAAAGCAGGATAAAGGGTACGTTCAGCAGGATGAGCACCACGCCGAGGTCCCAGCCGTAAATTTCGTAAAGCAATATAGATATACCGGTTACCCCGCCGTCAAGAAAGTGATTGGGTACGAGGAAACTTTTAAGGGCAAAGCTGGCCGAAAGCACACTGAGAATCAGGAAAATAACGTCAGAAACGGTAAATAAAGGGCCTTGGTGCTTTAAAGACATGTTTTGGTTAATTTTGATTTGATCTTCAGCAGGTTCTCCGCTTTTTTTGCATCCCTGTTTTTTCGGGAGGTTCCGGTAAAATAACGATGGTTTTCCAGGAATTTTACCTGGAGCGCATTCCATTCTTCTTCCGTTTTTACCGCACCGGAATGAAGAAGCTCCCGGAAGAGCCGGTTTCCTACCGTAAAGAAATCATCTCTTCCCAAATAATCCAAATCTGCATCGGCCAGAATTTTCTCAGCCGGGGTTTCTGCATGCTGGGGGAGGCGGGTAGCCAGGATCATCTTTTTGATTTCGCGAATAGCCGCATCCGGGTACCCGTACCGGGGCAGGTATTCTTCCGCCAGCCGGCAGGAACGTTCTTCGTGGCCTTCGGCACCAAACAGGAAGCCGGTGTCATGAAACAGGGCGGCCGTTTTAAGCAGGGTGAGCTCATTGCCTGCTATGCCTTCTCCCGCAGCAATTTCTTCTACCGCCCGGATCACATCACGCACATGCGCCGTATTGTGGTAGTACAGGTGAGACGGAAGCTCCCCGGAGAGCTGTTCCATGATGTCTTTTTCCAGGGCAGCATAGTTCATAACCCACTACCGGATATTTTTCAGCTGCATCTTTCCTTTTGCCGGTGAGGTAATGGAGATACCCGTTTCGGTAACTTCTATCTTTTTGTCGGCCGCCATCTGGATATTGTAAGCCGAATCAATCCCGCTGTTTTCCCAGTGATCTTCCGAGAGGTAAATCCGGTTGCCGGTAATGGCCATCACGCTGTAGCCTCTGCCGTTGCCGTCAAAAGGCCCGAAAATAAGGGAGGTCAGGATAACGGGTTCTTTATTGGTACCTGTGGCCTGGGTATCTTCACCTTCTTCCACCACATCCCATTCGTTAAAGCCTATGGCATTGCGGATGGCGATGACCAGGGCCGGCACGTCTCCGGCATTTATCCCTCTTGCGCTCAGGATGGCCTCCAGCTCTTTTTTCCGGTTAGCCGAAAGCTCTTCTGCCTTGGCTTTCCCGTAAGGAGCAAAGTCATCATCTGCCGGAAAATTGTCGTTGAGCGCAGCCGTGCTGTCGGTAAGTGAAGATAAATCGTCGATATCGGTATCTGTATTTTGGGCGGTATCGCAGCCGGCCGTCAGCAGTACAAGACAGAAAATTGCCTTTTTCATGTTGCAAATAAATTATTTGTCAAAAATACGTATTGGTATTCAATACGCAAAATGCGAAGCAGGGTTAAAAGATCAGTTATGGGTTTCCGGTTCGGCCGTTCCCCAGAGAATCCAGTGGTTCTGATCAATAAATGCGGGGAAACGACGGAGGTTTCCGGCCAGCATCTGCAGCTCGCCGGCTTCCAGGTTGCGGAAGGCGTAACGGACGCCGTCTTCATCCAGCAGGGTCAGGTAACCGGACTTACTACAGATATCCCATCCGAATGTAAAAGTAATGATTCGTTTCATATCCATGCAGGTTATTGAAGATTTTCCCCCCATCCCCCTCTCCCGGAGGAGAGGGGTGCTCCCTGGAGCAACCCGCGTGGATCTACCAGCGCAGAGGAAGAGGGGGTCCGGTACTCCGGTATAATTGGAATTTAATAGTGGCAACCTTGCAGAACCAGCAACCTGTTTGCTGATTCAAAGTGTATGGAAATAGCCATTCTGTTTCCGGTGCGGCAAAATGTTCCGGGTTGTTCTAAGCCCGTCTTCCCCCGGAAAATTCCTCTGCGATGTGCGGAGGTTTAGATTATAGCTATTTCAGAGGTTGATTAATTCGCTCACCGCAAAGTTACGGGAGTTTGGGGCCTTGTAAAATACCCATTTTGGGGTATTTTTTAGAAGAAATATACTGTCTGGACAGTATGAAATCGATTCAAAGGAAGGGATAAATTAGGCGGGAGCCCGGATTGAGGAAAAAATGCGGGATATTATATCCCCTGTTCTCCAGGAAGTCAGTAAGGATTTGCAGGCGGTCTTTACCGGGAGCAGGGGGTTGCATCAGGGCCTCGGCCAGCAGGGTGCAGCGCGACATGCCGAAGCTTAATTCGGGGTCATACGGGTTTTCAGCAAAGCCTACTCCCGGCCGCAGGACCCGGGTGAATAACGGTACGGAAGGATAGGGGAAGACGTCATCCGGGAGGCTCCGGATAAGCGCACAGACCGGCCCGAGAAAGCGGTAATCGGTATACAGCACAAAAGGATCGGTACGGTGGATATGCCGGGTTTCGTATACACATTTGATAACAAAAGGCACCCGGGCCCGGTTGAGGCTGCCGGTCAGGTAATTCATCAGGCGGAGGCTGCCGGCTATGCCCGTATTAAAATAAAACCGGAGAACAGCTTCGTGGAAAAAGGCAACGGGTGCAGCACTGTAGGCATAGTAAAAGGTTTCTTCCACCCTTTCTTTCGGAAAATAGACCCAGGCCTCATCCCCGGTTTTCTTACCGCCGGGAAGCAGGTACATGCCCGGCTCAAGCTTCAGGCGGTGGCTGCCTCTTGATGCGGTATAGGGAACTTCCTGCGTTATTTCCAGGGTATAGCCTTTACGGATGCGGTTGCGCGACAGGTTATTCTTTTTCAGCTCCTCCAGGAAACAGTGGTCTTCTTCGTCCTTGGGCGTATGAAACCGGTAAAACTGCTCGTAGAGAAGCCGGGTAAGCTGCTGCTGAAGGAGGGCTTTGTCTTCTTCCGGGCTGTGGGAGCCGAACGCCATGAAGTTGAGCAACGGCCGGTCATTGAAAATGATCTGGCCAGACCCTGTAACCTGGAGAGCGTCTGCAATATGGCTGAGAATATCATGCATAATTTTTAAACAGGAAGTTAAGGTATCTGTCGGGTGCCAGCAGCAGGTCGGTTGCCAGCCGCAGCTCGCCCTCACCGGGTGTACGCCCGTTTTCAGCCAGGATGGTAAGCATTTTCAGGCCTGTATATTGCACCAGGCGGCGGGCATCCTGCTCTTTCCATTCTTCCCGGTAGGCAGCGGTAAGCAATTGCAGCGGCCCGGACTGGTCTGCTATGTAGCTCCTGAGCGCTACCGGGACGGGATAAGCTGAGCTGCCGGACGGGAGAGCATAGCAAATGAGAGCGGCGAGGTCCCAGAGCGCGTCGCCGGTCGACATTTTCTCCCAGTCGATTATTTTGATCTCTCCCCGCTTATTCACCAGGATATTCCCCGGCTTGAGGTCGTTATGGAGGATGTTCAGGGGATCCCACACGTCGTTGAGCCCGAGGATCGCCTCCTGCAGGCGGCTGTTCCGGAGAATGTACTGCGTGATTTTCCCGTTGTTTTTCCACTCGCTGCGATGCATCAGGGGCGGCCGCTGATCATTGGTGGCAGCATGTACGGGGATGCGCCCGATCCGGGCAAGGGCTGCTGCTGTTTCAGGCCGGTGCCCGGCCACCAGGTCAACGGGCCGGTAGCCCTGCAGCAGCTCTGAAACCGCTATGGAATATACCGGATCATAGTGATACAGACGGGCCAGGAGCGGTGCTACCGGTGTAAAGCCGGGGTGGGAAACGCTGGCCTCGTAAAAGGCCATTTCAAAAGAAAAAGCGGCCTTGTCGTATTCCCCTCCATGGCAAAGTTGTTTAATAAAGAACTTTTTCCCATTTTTATGAGTCAGTTGAAAGCTCAGGTTTCTTGCCAGAAGAACCTTAACCGTATAAAACTCTTTTGAAAACTCGTGTATGTCCAGGAACCCCCTCAGGAAGAGGTAGAAACCAACATTCTCTTTGGTTAAAATCAGTTCTTGTGTCATTTTGCCTGCTGGCTTCCCGGGGTGTATCCGCCTCAGAAACCGATTCGTTGAAGGTGCTGTACCGTTCAGCTGTTCAAGATACGGTAAAGATACGTATCCTGAATGAAATAGGCAGGAAATATTACCGTGCGGGCATGCCTGATTCGGCAATTGCATACTTCGGGAAAAGTTTGAAGCTCAAATCTGTCAACGATGTGGAGCGCTGGGAAATACTGAGCTACCTGGGCGTATGCCATGTCATGAAAGGCACACATCCGCTGGCGCTCAATTATTACCTGCAGTCGCTGGCTGTGGCCAGGGCTTTGGGAGATTCGCTGCGGGTGGGTGGAGCTTACCGGGGTATAGCCGACAGCTATTCGCGCCTGAACAAGCCGGAAACGGCTGTGTTGTATTACGATAAGGCCATCCGCTATTTGAAAGAGCAGCCGGGAGCGTTCAAAGAGTATGCAATAGCTTTAAACAACAAGGCCAATAACCTCCGGAGGGCAGGCCGATACCGCGAAGCCCTGGAAATCTATGAAAATAACCGGGCCCGGCTTGAGCAGGCTCTCCCGGAGCAGGGCGTAGCCAATGCCTACGAAGAGATCGGGATCTGCTATACGTACCTGAAAGAATACCCCGAGGCGGAGAAGTACCTTCTGAAATCGCTTGAGCTCGCCGGTACCTCCCCGGATGACCTGAAGCTGCTGGTTACCATCTACTATTCGCTGGCCGATCTCTATTTCCGGTGGGACGGGAAAACCGAAGCCGCCAAACGGTATGGCCTGCAGGCTTTTGAGCTGTCGAGAAAAAATAATTTTGATACCGTCCTGCTGTCGGCCTCTGAGCTGATCTATAAGATGTACAAAGCTGAAGGCAACCGGGAAAAGGCGCTGTACTTTCACGAGGTTTTCATGGAAGTGAAAGATAAAAATTACAAAATAGAGCAGGAGAAAGCCGAACAGGCGGTGCGTATGGAGTACGAGAATTCTATCGTGAAAGAACAGAATCTGCGGCAGTCGGAAAGAATTCAGCTGCAGGAGCGGCTACAGTACATGCTGGTGGGCTTTCTGCTGGTGCTTTCACTGCTGTTTGTGCTGCTTTACCGGAGCCGGAAAAAGATCAGCCGTCAGCAGCAGATGATACAGGAAAAGAATGAAGAGCTTGCCGGTTTTAACCGGAAGCTGGAACAACGCGTAATCGAAAAGACCCGTGAGCTGGATGCCGTGAACCGCGACCTCGTGCGGCTGAACAATGAGCTGGTAGAGTCTATTGTAAAAGGACAGACCATAGAAAGGAAAAGAGTGGCGGCAGAACTGCACGATAACCTGGGAAGCCAGCTGGTGGCGCTGAAGTGGCTGTACGGTAACCTGGAATCGGAAACAGACCGGGCGGAGTTTGACAGGAAATACGGGCAGATCAGGGAGCTGATCGACAGGAGCTACCGGGCCGTCAGGGAAATTTCGCACAACATGCTGCCGGAAGAGTTTGAAGAGAACGGGCTGGCCGGCGCTACGGTCCGTTTGCTGGATAACGTAAACGGTTCGGGCAAGATAAAATTCAGGGCTGATTTTTCTTCCTACAACGGCCTGGAAAGAAAAAAGGAATTTGAAATTTACCATATCCTGATGGAGCTGACCACCAATACCCTGAAGCACTCACGTGGACATGAAGTATTGCTGGTAGCCGAGTCTACGGGCGCTTCGGAGGCATGTATTCAATACCACGAAGACACACCCGGCAACCCCTACATCGAAAACCGTGAGGGAAAGGGAATGAAAAACATAGAAGACCGGGCTCTCCTGATCAGGGCAAAAATAAGCCTCAGGAAAACCGTCATTAATGGCAAAGATTTCAACTCGTTTATTCTCACGGTTTAGCCGTCGAGCCGCGAAAAAATAGAGTTATCAAAGATCCTTCCCACCAGCACATGATCAGAGTTTCCGTATTGGATTCTGAAAATAGTGGTTGGCGGGTGAAAATCAGTAGTGTCAGGCGAAGCAAAGGCCATGATCTGGAACTTCTCCGAATACCCGTGGTCTTTCTTATTCAGAACCAGCGTCAGGGGATTGTCCGGCGTGGCATGCGGGTCGTTGTCGGTAATCGTATACGGTACATCGGCCGACAGGTCAAAATAAGAGGGTTTGCTGTCTTTTTTGAACTGCTGGTAAAACCGTACTCTCTTTTTCTCCGGGCTTTCTTCCTGTTTGAAAAAATGAATTTTGATAGTATCCATAAGATTGATTATTTAGGTGAACTGTGGTTATTTATCTTTGTCAATGACCCCGTACTTCATGCCCCACCGTACCAGGGCCACCGCTGAATTCACCCCCAGCTTGCGCATGATGTTCCGGCGGTGCGTTTCTACCGTGGTAGAGGCAATCTGCAGGCGGTCGCCAATGGCGGCATTGCTCAGGTCTTCTGCAATCAGCCGGATGATCTCCCTTTCGCGGCGGGTCACCGGCAGCACATCTTTTACGGTCAGCTTTCCGTCAGGGCTGCTTTCAAACGGTATTTCTGCCAGCTTGCGGGCAATATTCTCACTGAAATATTTCTGTCCGTTAGCTACCGTCATCAGCGAAGCGATCAGCTCGGTTTTTGAAGCGCTTTTCATCACATAACCGTCGATGCCCAGCGACAGCGCTTCCCGGATATGCTTTGATTCTTCACTCATGGTGAGGATGACCACTTTGGTTTCCGGTGCAGCTTCTTTCAGCCGGTGGGCCATTTCCAGCCCGTTCAGCAAAGGCATGTGAAGATCTGCAATAATGATGTCCACCTCATTCCTGCCGGCGTAATCCAATGCCTGCCAGCCGTTATTTACAATGCCCAGGATATGGAAAAACGGTTCACCTGCCAGCATAACCCCCAGACTTTCTGCTACCAATTGGTGGTCATCAGCGATCAGGATACGATTTATTCTCATCTTCTACCGGCAATTTTTACTAAAAGTGGAGAATATTTCCCGGATTTCCATATCAAAGGCAAATTTTTACAGGCGAAATTACGGTAAGCGGTACCCGGAATTCCTATGCCTCCATGTACTGCGTTGTATTCACTCCCGGTATGGCCACAGGGTAAAATCCGTCGGCATCGGGCAGGGTTTTGGGCAGGGCATCCCAGGCATAGCGGTCAGGCATCAGGCTGATTTCCGACTGTATGGCTTTGTCCCATTTGATCACCTGGCCCGTATAGCAGGCAAGCCGCCCGATGATGCCGGTAAGCGTACTGTAGGCACCGTATTCGGCATTGTTAAATTTATATTCCTCTTTGGAGATCGCTTCAAACAGCTCTTTATGCTCCTGTTGGTAAGGATTGGGGTTGCCTTTGGGGTTATGCCGGTAGATCTCTTTGCCTTTCCAGTCGTACAATACGGCCTGGCCGTTGGCAGAAAGGTAGGTCCGCCCGCCGGTAGCCTGGAAAGTTTCATCTACCCGGTAGGCAGCACCTTCAAAGTGGGCACACTGGCTGGAGATCACCGAGCCGTCGGCATAGGTAAGCTCAATGGAGAAATTGTCGTAGATCTCACCATATTCTTTAGCGGTGCGGTGAGCACGGCTGCCTGTACCCTGGATAGATACGGGGTAGGCGTTTTTCACCCAGTTGGCTACGTCAAGCTGGTGTACGTGCTGCTCCACAATGTGGTCTCCGCACAGCCAGTTGAAGTAATACCAGTTACGCATCTGGTATTCCATTTCGGTTTGCTGCGGCTGCCGGGGCCGTACCCACACGCCCCCCGAGTTCCAGTAGACCTGGCCGGCAACCACTTCGCCGATGGCCCCGTCATGAATACGCCGGATGGCTTCCCGGTAGTTGGTCTGGTATCTCCGCTGAAGGCCTACTACCACATTCAGCTTCTTTTGCCTGGCAATTTCAGCAGCCGCAAGCACTTTCCGGATGCCGGGTATATCTGTCGCCACGGGCTTTTCCATAAATATCTGCTTGCCCTGGCGTACGGCTTCTTCAAAATGGATAGGCCGGAAGCCCGGTGAGGTGGCCAGGATAACCACGTCAGCATCTGCCATAGCACTTTTATAGCCGTCAAAGCCGGTGTATTTGCGGCTGTCAGGTACATCGATCTGGTCTTTGAAGCGCTCTTTCAGCGATGCATACGCCTTGTCGAGGTTGTCTCTGAAGGCATCACACAAGGCGGTTATTTTCAGGTTAAAGCCCGAGCTGAGGGCATCAAAGGCGGCGCCTGTGCCCCGTCCGCCGCAGCCTATCACGGCCACCCGGATGGTATCACTTCCGGCAGCGTACGCGCCCTGGAAAGGTAAGCTGTTTACCAATGCGGCCCCGGATAGCAAGGCGGAGGCCTTCAGAAACTCTCTGCGTCCATTCATAATTCAATAGTCTTTTATAGGTGCTTTGTCGTAATACAATAAAATTTCTTCTTCTGACGGGGGATGCAAGGGGCGTACCAGCCGTATGCCTACAAACGGGGCATCGGGCATCCACCAGTTGCTTTTGGGAATCTGCGGGTCGATCTGCTTCCACGAAGGGTCCGAGTAATCGCGGGCCGTGGGCGTGAGGTAACGGAGGTCGCTCAGGTACGATCCGCCGCGAACCACGTGCGGGTACAGCTTTTCCGGCACATTTACCGGGTCTTTCGCCGTTTTACCGGCAAGAGAGGCATAAAAATCAGGGCTGTACTGGTCGTAGGTCCATTCGGCCACGTTGCCCAGCAGGTCATAAATGCCGTTCCGGTCGGGTTTCCGGGTACCTGCCTTCTGCGTGGTATTGTTGCTGTTCCGGCTGGTCCAGGCATAGTCTTCCAGCTCGCCTTCGGGTTGTCCCTGCCTGGCGGCAAACTCCCATTCGGCTTCGGTAGGCAGGCGGTAAAATACGCCTGTTCTGGCATAGAGCCATTTGCAGAACCGGATGGCGTTGTACTGGGTCATGGCCAGGGCCGGGTAGCCCTGCTTGCCCATGCCGAACGTCATGTCGAGGTAAGGTTTGCTGGGACGGGTAACGGCATCTACCCGGGAAGATACCTTCTGGCCGGTACTGCGGGTCACTTCCAGGTCTTTGTAAACAAATAGCTCGAAGAGGTCCCAGGTGACCTCGTGGGTGCCTATCCAGAACGGGCTGACTGTCACCGGGTGCTCGGGTTGCTCATCGGCCTCGCCCCGGTTATTGCCCATGATGAATGTTCCTCCGGGCAGGGCCACCATATCAAATGCAAGCGGGGTGCCGTCAATCTGCTGCCGGTAGGACTGAAAATCCTGTTGGGCAGAGAGCGGGAATACAACCGTTAAAAGCAGGCAAAACCGGATCTTTGTAAAAAGCATATATACGTAAACCAAAACTTAAAAATAAGAAAAGTATCGGGCTTGCCCAATACAATCCTGTTAATTTTTCCTGTGAAATACGGCCAGGCCGATAATGGTTATCAGCCCGTTCAGCAGCAGGTTCTCAAAACCGAATTTATAGCCGGTCGTATTCTGGATGACCTGCTCCAGGATATACGTGATCAGGGGCGATGCCAGGCAGATATACGGAACCGCCTTGTCAATTACCCCTCTCCGGGTGAAAATACCATAGGCAAAGAGGCCCAGCAGCGGCCCGTAGGTATAACTCGCAATTTTATAGATAGCGGTGATCAGGTCAGTGCTGTTTAGGGCATGGAAAACCAGGATAACCACTACAAATACGATAGAAAACCCGATGTGCACCCGGTTTTTGATCCGGATGGTCTCGGCCTCGGTCTTCTGCTGCACATTCATGAAATCAATGGAAAATGCCGTGGTCAGCGCCGTCAGGGCAGAGTCAGAGCTGGCATACGTGGCCGCGGTGATCCCTACCAGGAAAGTCACGCCTACCAGCGCACCGGCAAGCCCGAAATCGGGGCCGTTGAATATTTCGAGGGCCATCATGGGGTAAAAGTCATCGCTGTTGGCCGGCACCTGTATCCACGTTTTATGGGCATACATGAACAGCATGGCGCCCAGGCTCAGGAAAAGCAGGTTCACCACCACCAGGGTAACCGTAAACCACATCATGTTTTTCTGGGCCTCACCGATGTTTTTACAGGAAAGGTTCTTCTGCATCAGGTCCTGGTCCATGCCCGTCATCACAATGGTGATAAACATACCGCTGATAAACAGCTTGAAGAAATTCTGCTTGTCGCCCCAGCCCTGGTCAAAGTGAAATATCCGGGAATAATCGGAAGCGGATATTTGCCGGACCATTTCGCCGAGGTTCCAGTTCATCTGGCTTTTGATCAGGAAAATGGTGGTGATCAGGGCAGCGATCAGGAAGAAAGTCTGAAGGGTATCGGTCACCAGGATGGTCTTCACACCACCTTTGAACGTGTATACCCAGATCAGCAGGATGGTGAAAATCACCGAAAGCTCGAAGGGGATGCCGATGGGGCCGAAAATGGCCATCTGGAGTACGCTTACGGCTACGTAAAGCCTCACGGCAGAGCCTACCGTTCTGGAAATAAGAAAAATGGCCGAGCCGGTCTTGTACGACCAGAAACCGAAACGGGTCTGGAAAAACTGGTAAATGGAGATCAGGTTAAGCCGGTAATAAAGCGGCATCAGGACCGTTCCGATAAAGAGGTAACCCAGCACAAACCCCAGCACCATCTGGAAATACCCGAACGATTCAGCGCCTACTTTTCCCGGAACCGAAACAAAAGTGACCCCCGATATGCTGGTACCGATCATGCCGAAGGCTACCAGGTACCACGGTGCCGACTTATTGGCCAGGAAAAAAGAGCCGGAGTCGGCGTTCCGGGAAGTACGTATCGAAATAAGAATAAGGATTGCAAAATAAACGAAAAGTATGCCCAGAGCTAAATAAGGACTCATAGAATAGGGGTTGAAATTTTATGATACAGAAACAAATATCTGAAAATAAATTATACCCCGGGGCAGTTTTGCTTTTTTTTAATAAGAGGAAGGAGGAACAAACCCCGCTCCCGAAACTATTTTAGCCGGTAATTGGTTGAAAAAAGAAGATAATTATCTAATTTTGAGTATTAGTGCAAGAGAAGTATACTATGAAACCGGCACCCGAACTGGATATTTTAGTGGAAGAGGAGGTTATCCTGGATGATGTTAAATTATATTCGTTGGTAGTTTTTAATGATGACATAAACACGTTTGAGCACGTAATAGATACCCTGATCGAATATTGCGGTCATACCTTTGAGCAGGCAGAACAGTGTACGCTGATCATTCATTTTAAGGGGAAATGCGCTGTGAAGAACGGAGATTTTGAAGAACTGACGCCGATCCGCAAAGCCATTACCGACCGTGGGATCTCCGCCGAAATATTACTGAGATAAAGCCTTGAATTATCCGTCAAGAACCATCGAAGAGGCTGTGCAGGAAATCGCCAGGCTTCCGGGCATAGGGAAGAAATCGGCGCTGCGAATGGCCCTGCACCTGCTCAAAGCAGATAAGTCGCAGGCCTATGGTCTCAGCCGCTCGCTGTTGAACCTGGTTGAAAAGACCACCTATTGCCGCGAGTGCTTCAATATCTCGGATAGCGATCTTTGCCAGATTTGCGGCTCCCATCGCCGCGACTCCGCCCTCCTGGCCGTGGTACAGGATACCAAAGACGTTCTGGCCATTGAGAATACCGGGCAGTTTACCGGGAAATACCACGTTTTGGGTGGGGTGATCTCGCCGGTGCAGGGCATCGGGCCTCACCAGCTGAACATTGATGCCCTCGTGAACCGGATCGGAACCCACCCGGAGATCCGCGAAGTGATATTGGCCCTCAGTCCTACAATGGAAGGCGACACCACAGCGTTTTATATTAAGAAGAAGCTGTCTGACTTTGACCTGAAGGTAAGCACCATTGCCCGCGGTATCCCCGTAGGCGGAGACCTGGAATATACCGACGAGATCACTTTGGGCAGAAGCATCCTGAGCAGGATAGATTTTTAAACGGCTCAATAAAGGTTAAACCATATATCTGTATATACTATGAAAAGGAAAAACTTTCTGGCTACCCTGGCTTTAGGCCTTGCAGCCACCCGTACATCGTGGGCAAAAATGCCCTTTCAACCCGTAGAAGGTAAATTTACGCTGCCTCAGCTGCCGTATGCATACAATGCCCTGGAACCCCACATCGATGCCCAGACCATGGAGATCCATCATTCCCGCCACCACAAGGCCTATGTAGATAACCTGAACAAGGCGCTGACCGATGCCGATGCAGGCACCAGTCTAGAAGACATCATCAAAAATATTTCAAAATACAGTACGGCGGTAAGAAATAACGGTGGCGGCCACTGGAATCACTCCTTTTTCTGGGAAATTCTCAGTCCTGCCAAAACCCAGCCTTCCGGGGCGCTCCTGAAAAAAATCAACAGTGATTTCGGCAGCGTGGATAAGATGAAAGAGGAATTCAATAAGGCGGCGGCCTCCCGTTTCGGTTCGGGCTGGGCCTGGCTTATCCTGCAAAAAGACGGCGCCCTGAAAATCGTTTCCACCCCTAACCAGGATAACCCCTACATGGATGTAGCGGAAGTTAAAGGCTGCCCCATTATCGGTGTGGATGTGTGGGAACACGCCTACTACCTGAAATACCAGAACAAACGGGCCGATTATGTAACCGCTTTCTGGAACCTGGTGAACTGGGATCAGGCCGGCAAAAATTACGCGGCGGCACTGAAGAAAAAATAAAGAGGCTAAAAGAGGAAACCGGGAGCGACCAGCCGGAGAATATTGCCGGTAAGCCGCTTTAGCCGGCTTTTGAAGGAACGTTGATCTTCGTCAAATGAAAATGCGGGGATGAGCGTTCCTTCCCGTCCGCCGAAGCGGGGTTCCCGGTTGAAACGGTATACCAGCTGGCTGCTTTCCATACGCGGCTTGATCACGTTATACATCAGGCCTTCCAGCAGCTTGCCCTCCATATCGTTCAGCGTATGGTTTTCGGTAGCAACGTACCGGAGAAAAAATGCGCTGGTTACCCCGAAAAGCCGTACATCGGCAAAACGGCTGCACCAGTTAAGTCCCAGCTTACGGTATAGATTATGATCCTTGATGTCGATATACAGCTCTTTTCCCTTTTTCATGATCTCCCGGCTGCCGTAATCCAGGAAATACCGGATGTTGTGCACGGGATACCGGCCGGTAACTTTGAGAAAGGCCTGTGCCCGGCGGATATACACCGACTGCTCTATGGCCGCCTGCATTAAAAGCACCTCGTTGTATCCTTTCCCTCTTGAAATATCAAAATCAGCCGGGTCAAAAGAAAGAAATTCGATTTTGTGAAGGTATTTTTCGGGTAGTCCGGCCTTCAGCCGGTCGAGATCCCAGCCTGAATTGTCGGCAAAAACAAGCGTGTAGTTTCCTTTGTCCAGAAGCTTCCTGCCGTACAACTGCAATGTGCTCAGGTACATTTCTTCCCGTTCTTTAGTGCTGAACCGGGCATGAGACATACCGCGGGTATCCACCGAGGCGGTCATCAGCAAGGGTAACTTCTCCATCAAAATCTATCCGATGTTTAATTGGCAGGGTGTCAGTGGTAAAAGTAATAAGAACTTTGCTTTATGCTGTGGGAAAAAGCAGATTAATTTAAGCGATCGTTGTAATTTTACGGCCAATATGGAATTGGTGAGAAGAAATACGGGCATCATTAAGCGGCTGGCGGCAGAAGCGGGCTTTGATTTCTGCGGTATCTCCAAAGCCGAATTCCTGGAAGAAGAGGCCGGCCGCCTGGAGAGCTGGCTGAATAAAAATTACCACGGGAAAATGGCCTATATGGCCAATTATTTCGACAAGCGGCTCGATCCCCGCCTCCTGGTAGACGACGCCCGCTCGGTTATTACCGTTATTCTCAATTACTACCCGGAAGAAGAGCTCAGTGAAACCACTTATAAGATCTCGAAGTACGCGTATGGAGTAGATTACCATTTTGTGATTAAAGACAAGCTGAAAACCCTCATTGAGCGTATACGGGAAGAAATAGGAGAGGTGAGCGGCCGGGCCTTTGTAGATTCGGCGCCGGTGATGGATAAGGCCTGGGCACGGCGCTCGGGACTTGGCTGGGTGGGTAAGAACAGCAATGTGATTAACCGGAAGATCGGGAGCTTCTTTTTTATAGGCGAGCTGATCACTGACCTGCCCCTGGAACCTGACGGGCCCATCAAAGATTACTGCGGTACCTGCACCGCCTGTATAGACGCCTGCCCCACCGGGGCCATTGCAGAGCCTTACCAGGTAGACGGCAGCAAATGCATCAGCTACCTGACCATAGAGCTGAAAGAGCAGATTCCCGATGAATTCAGTGGGAAAATGGAAAACTGGGTATTCGGTTGCGATATCTGCCAGGATGTATGCCCCTGGAACTCGTTTGCCCGGCCGCACCAGACGCCCGAATTTTCACCCAATGAGAACCTGAAAGAATTTAAAGACTGGGAAGAGATCACGCGGGAAGTTTTTAACACCCTGTTTAAAAACTCCCCGGTAAAACGCACAAAGCTGGAAGGCCTGCAGAGAAATATCCGTTTCTCCGGAGAACCTTAAACCACGCCCTGGTCAATCATGGCATCAGCCACTTTTACAAAGCCGCCGATATTGGCGCCCTTCTCATAGTTGATGTGACCGTCTTCTTCGCGGCCGTATTGTACGCAGGTGGCATGAATGCCTTTAATGATGATGCGCAGGCGGTCGTCAACCTTCTCCTTGAACCAGGCATAGCGAAGGGAATTCTGGGTCATTTCGAGCCCCGATACCGCCACTCCGCCGGCATTGGCCGCTTTGCCGGGTACGTAATAAATTCTTTCTTTATTGAACAGGGCCACGGCTTCGGTGGTGCAGGGCATGTTGGCGCCTTCGGCCACGTAGCGGCATCCGTTGTCGATCAGGATACGGGCATCGTGCCCGTCCAGCTCGTTCTGGGTGGCGCAGGGCAGGGCAATGTCGCACGGTATGCCCCAGGGTTTTTCGCCGGGAAAGAAGCGTGCTCCGGGATACCGGTCCACATACTCGCTGATACGGCCCCGTTTCACTTCCTTAAGCTCAGTAATGAAAGCCAGCTTCTCAGCGGTGATGCCCGTCTGGTCATAGATGTACCCGTCAGAATCCGACATGGTAACGACCTTGGCGCCGCACTGGATAGATTTTTCCGCTGCAAACTGGGCCACATTGCCCGAGCCCGATATGGTGATCACCTTGCCTTCAAGGGTTTCACCGATGGTTTTGAAAATTTCCTGTACAAAATAGATCAGTCCGTAACCGGTAGCCTCAGGCCGTATACGGCTTCCGCCCCATTCAAACCCTTTGCCGGTCAGCACGCCTGTAAATTCGTTTTTGATTCTTTTGTACTGCCCGAACAGGTACCCGATCTCTCTTTTTCCTACACCGATATCGCCGGCAGGTACGTCAAGATCCGGGCCGATATGACGGTACAGCTCGGTCATAAAGCTCTGGCAGAAGCGCATGACCTCTGCATCGGATTTGCCTTTGGGGTCAAAGTCGGAACCGCCTTTTCCACCACCCATCGGGAGGCCCGTAAGGCTGTTTTTATAGGTCTGCTCAAAAGCCAGGAACTTCAGTACGCTAAGGGTAACAGAAGGGTGGAAGCGGAGACCGCCCTTGTAAGGCCCGATCACCGAGCTCATCTGCACACGGTAGCCCCGGTTAATCCGGATCTCCCCTTTATCGTCTACCCACGGCACCCTGAAAATGATCACCCGCTCAGGTTCAGCCATTCTTTCAAATACCTTAAAGGCTTTATAACGGGGGTTCTGTTCTATAAACGGAATAATGTATTCGGCCACTTCATGTACCGCCTGCAGAAATTCAGGCTCACCGGGGTTCCTTTCCTGGATAGTAGTAAGTATATTCAAGACTTTCGTATATTGTATATTGTGTTCAAATATAAATACGATATATTATTTAGACTTTTTTTATTTTGATAAATTTTTATTTTGAATGGAATAATTAAATTCTATCTTGTTATTGTTCTGTTTTTAACTGAATAGGTTCTGTTTTTCCGGAAAAATCCAAATTTTCAGGCTACGAAGCTCCCTCTTGGCAGGAGGATATTTTGAGGGAGATTGTTTTCTTCCACGGAATAATACACTGATTTCGCCCGGTATGCTAAAAGCTTTGCCGGTTTTACGCTGTGTCGTGCGACATCCCATCAGATTTTTGCCTAATTTTGAAGCCTTATACAAACGGCATGCTTCAGAGAATTCTTGTATTTTGTATTTTATCATTTTCAGTGGCGGGACAGGTGCCCGCGTATAAAAACCCGGCCCTGAGCCCGGATGACCGCACCCGCGACCTGCTGGCACGCATGACCGCAGACGAGAAGGTGGGCCAGCTGCTGTGCCCCATGGGTTGGGAAATGTATGTAAAGGAAGGAAATTTGGTCAGTTACTCTCCCGCCTTCCGGGAAATGATCGATACCCGGCACATAGGAGCTTTCTGGGGCGTATACCGCGCTGATCCCTGGACCCGCAAAACCCTGGAGACCGGGCTGAACCCGGCCCTGGCTGCCCGTGCCGGCAACGCGCTTCAAAAATATGTAATGGAAAACACCCGGCTGGGTATTCCGCTGTTCCTGGCAGAAGAATCTCCGCACGGTCATATGGCCATAGGTACCACGGTTTTTCCGACCGGTATCGGGCAGGCAGCCACCTGGAATCCCGCATTGATCAGCAAAGCTTCTGCCGCCATGGCCCGCGAAGTAAGGCTGCAGGGCGCGCACATCAGCTACGGGCCCGTTATGGACCTCTCGCGTGATCCGCGGTGGTCAAGGGTGGAAGAGAGCTTTGGCGAAGATCCCGTACTGACGGCCGCCATAGGCGTGGCCACGGTGCAGGGCGCCGGCGCCGGTAAGCTGTCAGAACCGTACAGCGTGGTATCCACCCTCAAACATTTTATTGCCTACGGTATCCCGGAAGGCGGACATAACGGCAATACCGCCCTGGTGGGCGAAAGAGAGCTGCACGAAAACTTTCTCCTGCCTTTCCGGGAAGCGGTAAAAGCCGGGGCGCTGTCGGTCATGACAGGGTACAATTCTATTGACGGAGTGCCGTGTACGGCCAATCCCTGGCTCTACCGCAGCCTGCTCAAATCCCAATGGGGCTTCCGCGGGTTTGTGGTTTCCGACCTCTTCAGCATCAACGGACTTGCCGGAAGCCACCGGGTGGCGGAAAACCTGCAGGAGGCCGGCGAGCTTTCGCTTGGCGCCGGGGTGGATATGGACCTGGGAGCGAGCGGTTTTGCCCGGATAAAGACCTCGCTGGAGGAGGGAAAGATCACCCTGCAGCAGCTGGACGAGGCCGTGGGGCGTATCCTGAAGCTGAAATTTGAAATGGGACTGTTTGAAAACCCGTACGTAAACCCGCAACGGGCCGCTGAAGGAGTACGTACGGCAGCGCATATCGCCCTGGCCCGCCAGGTAGCCCGTGAGTCGATCGTATTGCTTGAAAACAAAAACGGGGTTCTTCCCCTCCGGCCGGGTACCCGGCGAATAGCGGTCATAGGGCCTAATGCCGATAACCGCTACAACCAGCTGGGCGATTACACCGCCCCGCAGGAAGACAGTAACGTGATTACGGTTTACGAAGGTATAAAGCGGCGGTTTAAGAATGCCGAGGTGAGCTACGTGAAAGGTACAGCCATACGCGACACGCTGAACACCGATATCGCTGCTGCGGTACAGGCAGCCCGCAGGGCCGATGTGGCGGTAGTAGTGGTGGGCGGATCCAGCGCACGCGACTTCCGGACGAAATATATAGAAACCGGTGCCGCCGTCAGCAATAACGAGCTGGTGCAGGATATGGAGAGCGGCGAAGGCTTTGACCGGGCCACGCTCAGCCTGATGGGAAAGCAGCAGGAGCTGCTGGAGGCGGTTAGGACTACAGGTACACCGCTGGTGGTGATCTATATTGAAGGCAGACCCCTGGAAATGAACTGGGCGGCAGCAAATGCCGATGCCCTGCTTACCGCCTGGTACCCGGGGCAGGAGGGAGGCAATGCCCTGGCCGATGTGCTTTCGGGTGATGTTAACCCTTCCGGCAGGCTTCCGATATCAGTACCCCGTTCGGTAGGGCAGCTACCGGTATACTACAACAGGAAGCACCCGCAGGGACACGATTACGTGGAACTGCCGGCAAGCCCGCTGTATGCGTTCGGATACGGGAAAAGCTATACAACCTTTGCTTATTCGGATCTGAAGGTAGAAAAGAAAGGTGAGACCGATTTTGAGGTGGTTTTTCGCCTTAAAAATACCGGGCAGCGCGAAGGAGAAGAAGTAGTTCAGCTCTACCTGCGTGATGAGGTGGCTTCGGTGGTTCAACCCCTGAAGCAGCTGAAAAAATTCAGGAAAGTACGATTGAAACCTGGCGAAGAGCAGCAGCTTACCTTCACCCTCCGTGCCGGTGACCTGGAAATCATCAACCGGGAAATGCAGAGAACGGTAGAGCCGGGAGAATTTACGGTGATGGTCGGGGCCTCATCAGCAGATATACGGCTGGAAGGGAAGTTTCGGGTGGATAGTTCCGAGTAGAGAGTTCCGAGTTTCGGGAACCATTTGGAACTCACAACTCACAACTCGGAACTAAAGAATAGATTTAGTCTAAAAACAAACATGAAATTACACGAATTAAAAGCCGGCCAGAAGGCAGTGATCAGATACCTTGATATGGAGCATCTTCCCATGAAGGTGGTGGAGATGGGCTGTTTTCCGGGAAGCGAGGTAGAGCTTATCCTGAAGGCTCCCCTGGGCGACCCCTACTACCTCCGGGTAGACGGTATGCCGCTTTGCATGCGCAGGGATATGGCCATGCAGGTAGATGTGGAACTCTTAAGCAACGGAACACATGGAATTTAAGGTAGCGCTGGTAGGGAACCCTAACGTGGGGAAAACATCGGTTTTTAATACGCTGACCGGGCTTAACCAGCGGGTAGGCAATTACCCCGGCATTACAGTAGACCGGAAAACCGGGACCACCCGGATCAACGATACGCTCAGGGCAAAGATAATTGACCTGCCGGGCATATATTCTATTCAACCCGGCTCAAGAGACGAGGAGCTGGTGCTGGAAACCCTTTTTGATCCCCACAATAAATTCTTCCCCGATGTGGTGGTGGTAGTGGCTGAAGTGGAGAACCTCAAAAGAAACCTGCTGCTGTTTACACAGATCAAAGACCTGGGCTTTCCGGCTGTGCTGGCCATCAACATGGCCGACCGCCTGTCGGCCAAAGGGATACAGATCGATATACAGGCCTTATCGGAGCAGCTCAAAACAGAAGTGGTGCTGATTTCTACCCGCACGGGCCAGGGCATTACCGAGCTGAAAGCAGCCATGGCCCGGTATGCCGATGCCCACACCGGCCCGTTAACCCGCCTGGCCGCGGTAGACGAAGATTACTTCCGTTCCATGGATTATAAAAGCTGGCTGGCACGCTCGCAGGGAGCCGTATTTGAAGGTGTGCCGGTTCCTGACGATGAGCTTTCGACCGGAGATATCAAACGGCTTCAGCAGAAAGAAACCATTAAGCGCTACCAGCTGATCGGTGAAATACTGAAATCTGCCTATACCAAAGATATTTCGGAAGCTACCGGGTGGCAGGCCCGGGCCGACCGCATCCTGACGCACCCGGTATGGGGGTACCTGATCTTTTTCGGGATTATGATGCTGGTTTTCCAGGCTATTTTTTCGTGGTCGGCCATCCCCATGGACTGGATCGACGAGAAGTTTGCCCAGCTGTCTGCCTGGGTGTCGGCTACCCTGCCCGAAGGCAAGTTTACCGGGCTCCTTTCGGAAGGCGTTATTCCCGGTATTGGTGGCGTAGTCATCTTTATTCCCCAGATCGCCATCCTTTTTATGTTTATCGCCCTGCTGGAAGAAAGCGGTTATATGAGCCGGGTGGTTTTCCTGATGGATAAGCTGATGCGGCCTTTCGGACTGAGCGGCAAGTCGGTGGTGCCGCTTATTTCCGGGGTGGCCTGCGCCATTCCGGCCATCATGTCGGCCAGGAATATCGAAAATACGCGTGAAAGGCTTATTACCATGCTGGTAACGCCGTTTGCCACCTGCTCTGCCCGTATACCCGTCTACGTGATCATTATTTCCCTGGTTATTCCCGATCAAAAGGTATTGGGCGTTATCGGCCTGCAGGGACTGGTGATGGCGCTTATGTACTTCCTGGGCTTCGTGGCGGCCCTCGGCGGTGCATGGCTCCTGAAAAAGGTGGTTAAGCCCGTTACCAAAAGCTATCTCATCATTGAAATGCCGCCTTACCGCCGCCCCTTAGCTAAAAATGTGCTGAATATGATGATTGAGAAGACCCGCTCATTTGTGGAAGGGGCCGGTAAGATCATCCTGGCGCTTTCGGTACTCCTGTGGTTCCTGGGCTCCCATGGCCCGGCCTCTACTTTCGGTAAGGCCGAAGAAAAGGTAACGGAGAGCTTTGCGGGGAAAAACCTTTCGGAAGAAGAATGGCAGGATGAAGTGGAAGGGTATAAGTTGCGCCATTCGTATATCGGTATGATGGGAAGCGGCATAGAGCCTGTTTTTCGTCCGTTAGGATACGACTGGAAGGTGAGTATCGCCGTGCTGACGTCTTTTGCGGCCCGCGAGGTATTTGTAGGCAACCTGGCCACCCTTTATAACATAGGCAGCCACGGAGAAGAAGAAACCCGGATTGTGGAGAGAATGGACCGGGAGCGGAGGCCTGACGGCTCCAGGATGTTTGACCTGGCTACGGGCGCCTCGCTATTGCTTTTTTATGCCTTTGCCATGCAGTGCATATCTACGATTGCCATTATGCGGCGCGAGACCAACTCCTGGAAATGGACCATCATCCAGATTCTTTTTATGAGTACGCTGGCTTATCTTTCTGCGTTTTTAGCTTATAGCTTACTGAAATGATACAGGATATTTTAATGTATGGAGCCGTTGTGGCTGCCCTGGCTTTCCTGGGGCGCAGGTGGTTGTGGCCCAGGAAACCCAAAAAACCCGGTTGCGGACCCGATTGCGGATGCGGGTGAAGGCTCACGGAGGGGTGTAATCTGTAAGAAAAAAATCCCGTGAGAAAAACGCTCCGTGAGAAAAACATGACAACAGTCAGCCGGCCCGTGCCGAAAACCTGAGAAACCTCATGCCTCCGGAAGGCAAAAACAGCCGAAATTTGCACCTTCAAAATCCGAGATATGTCAAACGAACGAATTAAAATTCCGGCCCTCTTTTCCAAAATAATGGACGCCGAAACCGCTGCCTCCTTTATTGAAGACAACATGGTGGTAGGCGCCAGCGGCTTCACCAAAGCCGGCGACAGTAAAGTGGTGCTTCCGGCCTTTGCCGAGCGGGCCCGGCAGGAAAAAATAAAAATCACCCTGATGACAGGTGCTTCACTGGGGCACGATACAGACGGTAAGCTGGCCGCAGCCGGCGCTCTGAAGAAACGTATGCCTTTCCAGGTTGACCGGGTGCTGAGACAGAAGATCAACGCGGGAGAAGTGCTGTTCATTGACCAGCACCTCAGCGAAAGCGCCGAGCTTCTCCACAATAAAAACCTACCACCAGTAGACATTGCCGTGATCGAGGCGGCGGGTATTGAGCGCGACGGCAGCCTGATCCCGACCACTTCAGTGGGTAACTCGGCTACATTTGCGGCCCTGGCCAAACGGGTGATTGTAGAGATCAATACCGCCGTACCCCTGAGCATTTTCGGTATTCACGATATTTACCAAGCAGAAGACTACCCGCACCGCAACGTGATCCCGATTGTGGCGGCTGAAAATAAGATCGGCCGGCGGACCATCCCGCTGGACCCGGAAAAAATAGTAGGAATCGTCTTTACCGACATCAAAGACAGTCCGGCAGACGTGGCCGAACCCGATACCAAAACCACGGCCATAGCGCATCATATCCTGCGTTTCTTTGAAAATGAGGTGAAGATGGGCCACCTGACCGAAAGGCTGCTGCCTATACAGGCGGGCATCGGCAAGGTAGCCAACGCCGTGCTGACCGGGTTTAAAAACAGCTCTTTCTACGACCTGACCATGTTTTCGGAAGTGCTGCAGGACAGCACCTTTGATCTCATTGATGCCGGGAAGCTCTCGGTAGCGTCGGCTTCGTCGATCACCGTGTCGGAATCGTGCTATAACCGGGTTTTCGGAAACCTGCAGAACTACCGCGATAAGATCGTGCTTCGTCCGCAGAACATTTCCAACACTCCCGGCCTGATCCGCCGTCTGGGAATCATTGCCATCAATACCGCCATTGAATTCGATATTTATGGCAACGTGAACTCCACGCACATTTCAGGCACCAATATCATGAACGGTATCGGGGGCTCGGGTGATTTTGCCCGGAATGCCTACCTGAGCATTTTTGTTACCCAGGCCGCTTCTAAAAACAATACCATTTCGCATGCATTGCCGATGGTTTCGCACGTGGACCATACCGAGCATGACGTAGACATTATCGTTACCGATGTAGGACTGGCCGATTTGCGGGGGCTGGCGCCGCGGGAGCGGGCCCAGGTGATCATCGATAACTGCGTGCATCCCGATTACCGTGAGCAGCTGCAGTCGTACTTTGACCGGGCCAAAGAAAGGGGCGGACATACCCCGCACATCCTGGAAGAAGCTTTCAGCTGGCACGTTAACCTGAAGAACAAAGGAACCATGATGCTGGAACCGGTTGAATCGCCGGCAGATTTATTAGGGGGATTGGCCTAAACCTGCGTATATTTGAGCTGAAACATCTGTTCAATACGCTATGAAATTCGGCCAGGTACCCGACCCCTCGGTAATTGACTTCAGCATTCCGGAAACCCCGGAGGTAACCTTCGATCTGCTGAACCATTACAAGGCAGACCAACCTATGGAACTGTACGTAGGTTGTGCCAAATGGAACAAGACAGACCTGAAGGGATTCTACCCCAAAGGCGTAAAAGATGAACTGATCTATTATTCGGGTCAGTTCAACGCCATTGAGCTGAATGCCACGTTTTATAATTCGCCTACACCGCAGCAGGTGGAGACCTGGAAGGCAAAAACCCCGCCGGGCTTCAGGTTTTTCCCCAAGCTGCCCCAAACCATCAGCCATTTCGGCCGTTTGCTGAATACGGATGAAAAAGTACGGGATTTTGTGGATGCCACCGTGCTCTTCGAGGAAAAGCTGGGAATGGCCTTCCTGCAAATGCACGATAATTACAAGCCGAAAGATTTCAGGCGGCTGGAAGATTTCCTGCACGGCTTTCCGAAAGGCTACCCGCTGGCCCTGGAGGTCAGGAACCAGGAATGGTTTTCAGATCCGGTGGTCAGTAAAAACCTGTATACGCTGCTGGAAGAAACCGGCGTAACCAATGTGCTGGTAGATACCGCCGGCCGGCGCGATATGATGCACATGCGCCTGACCACTCCGGTGGCCTTTGTCCGCTATGTAGGCGCCAATCATCCTTCAGATTATGCTCGGCTGGAAAATTGGGTAGCTACCCTGAAAAAATGGAAAGAGGCCGGGCTGCAGAAGCTTTTTTTCTTTATTCATCAGAATGTAGAACTGGAATCGCCGCTGCTGGCAGCCCATTTTATCCGGAACCTGAACCGTGAGCTGGGTACTGACCTGCACGTTCCTGTCAGGCCGGAAATTCAGCCGGGCTTATTCAGCTGATGAGGTCTTCGTAAGGCGACCGGATGTTGTTCAGCTCCACTTTGGCAAAAGGCACATAAAACGAGGTGGTCTGGATATTGCTGTGCCCCAGTATTTTCTGCAGGTGGTTAATGGCAATACCGTTTTCGAGAGAGTGAACGGCAAAGCTGTGCCGCAGCGTAGTGAGCTTTGCCGTTTTGCCTATGCCAGATTCTTTAAGCGCCTTTTGAAAAACCAGCTGGATATTCCTGGCCGAGTAGTGCCCTATGCCTCCCGAGCCGGGAAAAAACACATCAACGGGCTTATACTTGTTCTTATACTCTTCGATCAGCGGGTTCAAGGCCGGGCTAAGCCGGAGAATCCGGGTCTTTTTGGGCTGATCCGAATCAATCCGGATCGTATGGTTCCCGGTATCAATATCTTCTACTTTAAGGCTTATGGCTTCATTGACCTTTAGGCCGTTGTTGTAGATGATGATGAGTAAAAGCTTATGCTTGAGGTTTTTGATACCGGAGAACAAAACCTGGAGCTCGCTCCTGGATAAGATTTCCACCGATTGCTCGTCTTTGATCTTACCGGTGGCCTTGATATTGAGCTTCCGGTTATAAATTTTGTCAAAGAAGAGGATAATGGCTTTTCCCGTCTGTGCTGCTACCTGCGGCGAGGTCTTTTTACTTAATCCCAGGATGTACTCGGAAATCAGTTCATCGGTAAATTTGTTTTGGGGATAATCCCGGAAGTTATTGTAAAAAACAAAAATAGCGTTACGGTAGGCGGCAATAGTGGCAGAATTGTACTTCCCTTTTTTTAATAGTTCGGTAAATCGTTCAATTAAATGAGTCACAGTTTTCTAAATGGTTATAAGATTAATTCAAAATTAGATTTTTCACTAAAAATTAGCAACTTTAAATGCTATAATTGTGGAAAATATGCTCTGAAATAAGCCATCCGGCCGTCCAGGCGGCCTGAAAATTGAAACCGCCGGTCACAGCGTCGATATCCAGCACTTCTCCCCCCAGGTAAAGATCGGGGTATTTACAGGTAGAGAAGCTTTCAGCATTCACCTCGTCCAGGCTTACTCCGCCGGCCGTTACAAATTCTTCCTTAAAAGTGCTTTTTCCGTTTACGCTGAATTTAGAGGCTGTAAGATTTTCCAGGAGAGCAGCAACCTGTTTTTTGCCGCCTTCGGCTCCTTTCCGGAACTCGGATATACCGGATTTATCACAAATATAAGTCCAGAATCGTTGCGAAACGCCTGAAACCGGCAGCATTCTTATATTTTTTTTAGGATTTTCGCTAAACCTTTTCTTAAGCTCTTTTTCCAGATCATTTTTATTTCTGTCAGCGAGCCAGTTTACCTCAATTTCAAAGATGTAGCCGGTTTTTTTCAGGAGATAGGCTCCCCATGCCGAGAGTTTAAGGACGGCAGGGCCTGAAAGTCCCCAATGGGTGATCAGCAGCGGGCCCTCCTGTACCAGTGAGGTTTTTGCAACCGATACCCGTGCCCTGCTGAAGCTGGTTCCCTGCAGGGCGGTCAGTGTACCGTCAGGAATATTAAAGGTAAAAAGAGAAGGCACGGCTTCTGAAAAAGCCAGGTCCAATTGCTGAAGCGCAGACCATACACGGGTATCGCTGCCGGTGGCGATCATCAGCCGGCGGGTCTGGTAAACCTTTCCTTCCGCGGTCTGTACCTCCCAACCTGCCGGCACAGGTGTTATCTTCTCTACCCGGCTGTGGAGCAGCAGGTCGATGCCTCCGGCTTCTTTCAGGAAACAGTTGATAATGGTTTGTGAAGAGTCAGATACGGGAAAAACGCGGCCGTCTTTTTCTGTTTTGAGCGCTACCCCTCTTTTTTCAAACCATTTCCGGGTATCGGCTGAGCTGAATTTCTCAAATGCCTTTTCCAGGAAATCACCTCCACGGGGATAGTTACGGGCCAGCTCGCCGGGATCGGAAACCGCATGGGTAACGTTGCATCTTCCGCCTCCCGAAACTTTTACTTTCTGAAGCACCTTTCCCTGTTTCTCCAGGATGGCTACCTTCAGTCCCGGCACTTTCTTTTTTACATTGATCGCGGCAAAAAAACCGGCGGCACCTCCTCCTATCACTAGGAAGTCGAACATACGCTTATCTGTATTTATCCATCAAAGATAGGCGGTAGGTACGAAGAGAGGAAATGATTTCTTCAAAACCCTCCAGCGGAGAGCCGTATTCAAATTTTACATTTTTAATGGTACCGTCGGTAAATTCAATTTCCAGCCATTCTGCCCCGCCGTCGGCATAATCGGGGTACCCGTACTGATCTTTCAGCCGCAGAAATTTATCTTTCGGAAAACCGGCCAGGTCGGCTTTGATCTGGTTCAGCAGCGAATTGTCGCGGTGTTCGATGCTTTCGGTGTCGCTACCCCCGCGTTCTTTTCTCTCTACCTGTTTGAGAATGACCGAATTATTTTCCACGATCAGCTCATTGTAGCACTTGCCTATGCACATGCCGAAAGACTGCCCGGATTTCAGCCGCACGATGTTATCGCGGAGGGGTTGAACAGCGTTTTTTTCCTCGCAGGAAAATGCCATCATTATTATGGCAGAAAAGGTAATGAATAGCTTTTTCATAGTTATTTTTGTGCCTTGCCCGGCTGCTGTGTTGCAACCGGTGAGGTGCCGCCGGCCAGGTGCATGGCCGGTTTGTATAATTAGACATTATTCAGAGGAAAAAGGTTGGAATGACGCAATTAAAATTTATAGCGGAAACGCTGAATATTTCTGTTTCGCAGGTAACAAAAACAACAGAGCTGCTGGACTCGGGGGCTACGATCCCCTTTATAGCCCGGTACAGGAAAGAGGCCACCGGCAGCCTGGATGAGGTGGCTATACAGGAGATCCGGAAATTGTATGAAAAGCTGAAGGAAGCCGATAAGAGGCGGGCGGTTATCCTGGAATCTGTTGAAAGCCAGGGGAAGCTGACCCCCGAGCTGCGGAAAAAACTGGAAAACGCGGTATTTGTATCCGAGCTGGAGGAGATCTACCTGCCTTACCGGCCCAAAAAGAAAACCCGTGCCTCTGTGGCCGTAGAAGCCGGCCTGGAACCCCTGGCCCGGCTGCTTTTTGAGCAGAAAGAGCGTTCGGTAGAGCCGGTGGCCGCCCGTTTCCTGAACGATAAGATCGTCACCGTGGAGGAAGCGCTGGCCGGTGCCCGCGATATCATGGCCGAATGGATCGCCGAAGATGCCGACTGCCGCCGGAAGGTCAGGCTGCTCTTTGAGAAAAGCGGCGTGCTGGAAGTGAGTGTCAGGAAAGGCAAGGAGGCGGAAGGCCAGAAGTTCAAGGATTATTTTGATTACTCCGAAACGGCAAAGAATATCCCCTCGCACCGCTACCTGGCCATCCGGCGCGGAGAAGAGGAGGGATTCCTGAAAGCAGGCATTCATATCGATACGGAAGAAGCGCTGGATAAGCTGGAAAGAGGCCTGCTGAGAGGAATGCCGGAGTCTAAAGAGCAGGTGGAGCTGGCCATAGCCGATTCGCTGAAACGGCTGATGCTTCCGGCCCTGGAGAAAGAGTTTGACGGCAGCCTGAAAGAAAAGGCAGACAAAGCCGCTATTGCCATATTTACTACTAACCTTCGCCAGCTGCTGCTTTCGCCGCCCATGGGGCAGAAACGGCTGATGGGTATTGATCCGGGGTTCCGAACGGGTTGTAAGGTGGTTGTGCTTGATGAGCAGGGCAACCTGAAAGAAGACGATGTGATCTACCCGCAGGGAAAGAGCATGGAAGCCGAAGCCCGGCTTATCCATTTCTGGAATATGCATAAAACGGAAGTGGTGGCCATTGGTAACGGAACGGCCGGCCGCGAAACGGAGCAGTTTGTGAAAGAGGTGATCAGGCGGCGGCCCGGGTTTAAGCCGATCAGGGTGGTGATGGTTTCCGAACAGGGAGCCTCGGTGTATTCAGCCTCTGATGTGGCGCGGGAAGAGTTTCCGCACAAGGACATTACCGTACGCGGCGCCGTATCCATTGCCCGCCGGCTGATGGACCCGCTGGCTGAGCTGGTGAAGATAGACCCCAAATCAATCGGAGTGGGGCAGTACCAGCACGACGTCAACCAGAAAGAATTGAAAGAATCGCTGGATACGGTGGTCGGGTCGTGCGTGAACCTGGTAGGCGTGGAGCTGAATACGGCCAGCCAGCACTTGTTGAGCTATGTGTCAGGCATAGGGCCGTCTATTGCCCGCAATATCGTAGAATACAGGGCAGCTAACGGCAAGTTTGGCAGTCGGAAAGAATTGAAGAAGGTACCCCGGCTGGGTGAAAAGGTTTTTGAGCAGGCCGCCGGTTTCCTGCGGATACACGGTGCGAAGAACCCGCTGGATAACTCGGCGGTACACCCCGAGTCGTATCACCTGGTAGAGAAGATGGCAAAAGACCTTCACGTTGACCTGAAGACCTTCCTGGCTTCGGAAGAGCTGCAGAAGCAGGTAGAGGTGAAGCGGTATGTGTCAGGCGAAGTAGGACTGCCCACCCTCCAGGATATCTTGCAGGAGATCAGGAAACCGGGAAGAGACCCGAGAGAGCAATACGAAAGCGTGGAATTTGCCGATGTGAATTCCATTGGTGACCTGAGAACGGGTATGGTGCTGCCGGGAATTGTTACCAATATTACGGCTTTCGGATGTTTTGTAGACATCGGGGTGCACCAGGACGGCCTCGTTCACCTGTCGCACCTGGCCAACCGCTTTGTGCGTGACCCGAATGAAGTGGTAAAGGTACACCAGAAAGTAACGGTGAAGGTGCTGGAAGTAGATGAAGTACGCAAACGGATTGCCCTCAGCATGAAAGAAGTATGATAGAAGAAGCACTTTCGCTCATTCCTTCCCCCTCTGCGTGGGCGCTGTATTTTCTTTGCGCCCTGTTTATCGGGATGTCTAAAACCGGGATTCTGAACATCGGTACACTGGCTATACCGTTCTTTGCCATGCTCTTCGGGGCGCGGTATTCTACGGGCATTGTGCTGATCCTGCTGTGCTTTGCCGACCTGGTGGCCGTGATTTATTACCGCAAGGCCTTTCTGTGGAGTGAGGTGAAGCAGCTGCTTCCCATGGCCCTGGCGGGCCTGGTGGCCGGGCTGCTGCTGGGACAGTATATGGATGACCGGACCTTCAAAATACTTATCAGCTTTTGTATCCTGCTGGGCATGGGCATAATGCTTTGGACACAGAGCAGCTCCCGTTTCGGCCGGCTGGTCAATAACCGCTGGTATTCTCCTCTTTTCGGGTTCATTATGGGCTTTTCTACCATGATCGGTAATGCGGCAGGTCCGGCGCTGTCGGTGTATATGCTGTCGAAAAAGCTCGACAAGATCACCTTTACGGCCACGGCTGCCTGGTTCATTATGATTCTCAACTTCACGAAGATCCCCCTGCAGCTTTTTGTGTGGCACAACCTGAGCTACCAGGGGCTTATCCTGAACATAATGGCTCTCCCCTTTATTATCCTGGGCGGTATCCTGGGGATAAAAATTCTGAAGGTCATGCCGGAAAAAAGGTTCCGGCAGGTAATTATGGTGTTAGTGGTGATATCGGCATTATTCCTCGTATTCAAATGATGGCTTTATTTTTCTTACTGATGGCGCATACGGGTCCGGCACCGGGCATGGCCGCCCTGATCCGGCAAAACGGGGCAGAAGAGCTGCGGGTGAGCGGCCGGTCAATTCTTCCTGAGGGCCCGGAGGTAAGTGAGCAAACCTGCTTCAGAATGGCATCGGTTTCCAAGCAGTTTACGGCGGCCTGCATCATTTTGTTGAAAAATGAAGGTAAATTATCGTACGAAGACCCGCTGGATAAATTTTTCCCGGGCTTTGATCCTGCGGTTCGGCTGAAGCATCTTCTTACGCATACTTCGGGTTTATACGATTATGAAGGGCTTATTCCTGCCGGCCGTACGGAGCAGGTTTCTGATGCCGACGTACTGAAATGGGTGTCGGGTACAGGCGCTACGTATTTTGTGCCGGGCAGCCGCTACCGCTACAGCAATTCGGGGTTCTGTATCCTGTCGCAGGTGGTAGAGAAAGTATCGGGGCAGCCTTATGCTGAATTTCTGAAGAAGCGCATCCTCGGGCCACTCGGCATGGATCATTCTTTTATCTACCGGGCCGGTGAGCCTATGCCTGCCCGGGCATTGGGGTATGCGCTGCAGAACGATAAGGTGACGGAGTCAGACCAAAGCGTAACTTCTGCCACAAAAGGCGACGGCTGCCTGTATACTTCGCTGGCCGATTACAGGAAATGGATGGATGCAATAGTTAATAACAGGCTTTTTAACCTGGAACAGGAGCTGAAGCAGGCCAATTACAGGATTAAAGAGGATCTTTTCTACGGGTTGGGCTGGTTCAATACCGGAGGGAATGAATTGTTTCACACAGGCTCTACCTGCGGTTTCAGCAATGTGGTGTGGCTGACCCTGGATGGCCGCAATGCGCTGGTTTATTTTTCCAACCTGGCAGATCATCACGCACCGGCATTTGTACTTGAAAACGGGCTGAAGTTCCGGAAGCCGGCGTTCGCACTGGAAAAAGTGCTGACGTTAACCGATTGATTGTTTCACACAGATTTACACAGAAAGAATATATCGGTGTATTCAGGTCTGTGTAAGCCGGTTATTGGCTTATGATGGGATAATACCGCTCCTCCAGCACGATTTTGTGGTGAACGGCATGTCCCAAAAGCATGAAAGCCAGGGCCAGAGGCGTTATCCGGAGGTTATTGGCGGTACCCACCCGCAGGATCATGTCACGGCTCATGTGCTGAAACAGCATCTCCGTAGCAGAACGCACCGTTTTGTATTCTTCCAGCAGGTCCTCAACGGTACGCGAGGCCGCCACCGTATTTTGGGCATACGTTTTTTCTTCAAAGCCCGGCAGCGAAACGGTCTCGCCGCGTGAAATGCACAGGGCACGAAAAGACATGATCCGCTCGGTATCGATGCAGTGTTGTAAAATGTCTTTTACCGTCCATTTCCCCGGGGCATATACGCGGTCTCCCAAACGGAGGAGATTATCGGTATCGCCGAAAATTTTTTCCGGCGAATATTGCTCAAATGCATCGGCCAGGCTGATATCGTCAGGAATACGCACGATATACGCATCGAAATACTGAGGCAGGAAGGGCAGGTCTTTTATGTTCATAAGATGAATTTAATGAAGGTTCAGGCTGAGCCCGAACAGGATTACAAAAACCAGTGAAGTCAGCGCCAGCGTTTTCAGGTACGGATCCGGGTTTTCATGTTTACTCACCTGTATACCGTTCAAAAAGATCAGCGGGAAGCTCAGCAGGTAATAAGGCTGGCCGTTTTTGAGGGAGATGTAGGCAACTGCAGCCCCCATGGCGATCAGCAGCAGGAACCAATGGTAGATAAGCGCTTTTTTTCTTCCCAGCCGTACAGGAATGGTTATTTTCCCGGCTTTCCTGTCCGACTCCATGTCCCGGATATTGTTAATGTTCAGCACGCCGGTGGCCAAAGCCCCGCAGGCAATGCCGGGAAGCAGCAACGACCACTCAAAGTGCAGCGTGTAAAGAAAATAACTGGCCACCACGCCTGTAAGGCCGAAGAACAAAAGCACCGATACATCTCCCAGGCCCATGTAGCCATACGGTTTCTTACCGGCGGTATACGTATAGGCGGCGGCCAGGGCCAGGAGGCCGAGCCCCAGGAAACCCCGGAAGTACACCGATGAAAAACTGCCAAAAGCCACCACAAGCAGGTAAATACCCGAAAGAAAAGCGGCTGTTCCGGTAATGAGAATGGCATTCAGCATTTGCCGGGGCGTGATCTCGCCGCTTTGCACTGCCCGTACGGGCCCCACACGCTCTGCAGTGTCGGCACCGTTCCTGGTGTCGCCGTAGTCATTGGCAAAATTCGACATCACCTGGAGGAGTATGGTGGTGAGCACGGCCCATGCAAACACATCCCGGCGGAACATAAACACATGCTGAGCCAGTACTGCCCCCATCAGAATGCTCGACAACGCCAGAGGCAGGGTCCTGAGGCGGGCAGCAACAATCCATTTCTTCATTTAAACACCTACCGCCTTGCGGAACTCTTCGTTATCCGGGGTGATTTTTGATTCAAAGAAGTGGGTGAGGTTCCCGTCTTTATCTATCACGTACTTGCAGAAATTCCAGGTAGGTTCTTTGTCGTTCCAGCCATTCAGCTCTTTTTCCGAAAGCCACTTATAAAGGGGGGCTTTACCTTCTCCTTTAACGTCGATTTTCGAGAACATCTTAAAGGTAACGCCATAGTTTTTCTGGCAGAACTCGGCGATCTCCTCGTTTGAGCCGGGTTCCTGGCTCATGAAATTATTGGCCGGGAAACCCAGTACGGTCACTTTATCGCCGTATTTTTCATGAAACTTCTGCCAGTCGGCATACTGGGGCGTAAAGCCGCATTTAGATGCTACGTTGATGATGACCACGGGTTTGCCTTTGTAGTCTGAAAGGTGTACAGGGTTTCCCTGAAGGTCGTCTAGCGTAAAATCGTAGAGAGAGCCTTTATGCTCCTGGTTTGCATCAATCATAGCCATGGAATTTTTCTTGGAAAAAATATTTTTGAACCATCCGAAGTTAACCGAGATCAGCAGGGCCGCCACCAGTACCGCCGCTACTGTGAACAAAGTTTTCATATGTTTGCTGTTTTAGAGAGACAAATATAACCAAACGCGGAATAAGATAAAAGTGAAAAGATAAAAGTGAAAAGTTACGGAATATTCATTTGTACAAATACAGGCCGCAGCTTTCCACTTTTGTCTTTTCGTTATTATCAGAACAACATTTTTATTAAAACAACATTCTGAACTTAATGGTTTCTTCTATGCTCCTGATCTCCTGTACGAACTCGCGGGAATACGATTTTTCGATATCCACGATCACGTAACCTATTTCAGGACTGGTTTTCAGGTACTGGCCGCGGATGTTGATGTTATGCTTGGCGAAGATATTGTTCAGCTTGGCCAGGATACCGGGCACATTGCGGTGGATATGGAGCAGCCGGTGCGAGTCGTGGAGCAGCGGCAGGCTCAGCTCAGGGAAATTCACACTTCCCGTGGTGCTTCCGTTATTGATGTACTCCAGCAGGCGTTCGGGAACATACGCACCGATGCTTTGCTGGGCTTCTTCCGTGCTGCCCCCGATATGCGGCGTAAGGATCACGTTTTCAAGCCCCGTCAGCTCAGAAGCAAAAGGATCTTTGTTGGTCTTGGGTTCTTTCGGGAAGACATCCACGCCGGCTCCGGCTACCTTGCCCGATTTCAGGGCATCTACCAGTGCCGGGATATCCACCACATGCCCGCGGGCCAGGTTCATGAAGATAACGCCGTCTTTCATTTGCTCAAACTGGCGTGCACCGATCAGGTTGGTATTTTCGGGCCGGCCGTCAATGTGCAGGCTGACAATATCGGCTACCTTGAAGACGTCTTCCATGGTACGGCATTTCCGGGCATTGCCAATGGGCATCTTGTCGGTAATATCGTAAAAATACACTTCCATTCCCAGGGCTTCGCCGATAACGGAAAGCTGGGTACCGATGTGCCCGTAACCGATCATGCCCAGCTTCTTTCCGCGTACTTCAAAGCTGTTGACCGCTGATTTATCCCAGGTACCCTTGTGCATGCCTGTACTTTTCACAAACACCTTACGGATCAGCATAATCATTTCACCGATCACCAGCTCTACCACTGAGCGGGTATTGCTGTAAGGCGCATTGAAAACACTGATACCTCTTTTCTCAGCCTCTTTGAGGGCTATCTGGTTGGTGCCGATACAGAATGCCCCGATGGCCAGGAGCTTTTCGGCATGGGCCAGCACTTTTTCGGTGATATGGGTTTTTGAGCGGATCCCGATGATCGACACCTCTTTTATCTTCTCACACAGCTCTTCTTCATCCATGGCGCCTTTGTGGAACTCCACGTCAAAGCCCTGCTCTTCAAATGCCGCAACGGCGGCAGGGTGTACGTTTTCCAGCAGCAATACCTTGATCATGCTTTTGGGATAGGAGTAGCCCCGGGGAAGTTGATTGTAAAAAAGAAACTCGTCGAGGCTCTTGATCACGAAGTCGGCTACGGCGGTAACAGCCGGCCGTTCAACGTTTTCTATAAAGGCATAAAAGCGCTGGGCAAGTCCGTTCTTTTTAATCTCGTAGTCGGTGAACCCGTCCCCGATGACCGAAACGTGCCCGTCAAGCCCCAGCGATCTGACCACTTCAATCTTACCGCCGGTACGTGAAAGCGGGTTGCCGGTATCTATGCCTGTGATATCCCCCTGTTCGTTGTATACAAAGGTGTTGGCATACACGTTTTCAGGCTTCAGTCCCAGGTATTCAACGACCGGCAGGATAAAATCTTTGAAACCGCTCGATATGATGAGGATATCGTCAGCGTATTGCGAAAGAAATGCGCGGTTCCGGAGAAAAGAAGCGGTAATATTCTCCTTCAGAAAATCGACCAGGATATCTACGTGGCTCCTGTTGGCATTCAGCAGGGCCAGCCGCCGGGTTAATGATTCGGAAAAGGTCAGCTCTCCGGTCATTCCTTTGTCGGTGAGCTCCCTGATCTGTGCTACCTTCTCTGCGCCGTCGGGAAAGGCTTTCAACGCAATGGCGGCTAATTCATCCAGTCCTTCCACACGGGTAAGCGTACTGTCGAAATCAATGAGGAAATATTTCCTGGGGTCTGTTATCACGGTTTAATCAGTAATAGACTTACAAGGTACACAAGGAAGAAATTAAAAGAAATAAAGATTGTTTTAATTTCACGGTTATCTCCTATAAGTTATTCAAAAAAGAATACATTTTAGTCAATAGAATCCAGTATTTCCTCAAAATCCTCGCTCATTTCTTTAAAGCGCTGCATGACTTTTTTCATGAAGGTATCGCCCAGCATTTCCTCGATGTCGTCTTCTCCGGATACATCCAATTCAGATACTTTATAAATTTGTTCCAGGTTTCCTGCTTCGAATTTGATAATGTACTTGTTGTTAAACGAGTACAGGTTGGCAGAGCAAAAATCGTTTTCAATGTTTTTTACTAATCTCATGAGAGTAATTGTATTGTTTGTTATTGGTATATGTTTGACCAGCTTGTCCTGCAAAAGTAAAAAAGAATCGGCTGAGTTTTTTACCCGGGGAAATTTTCATTTTAAAAAGAAAGAATATGACCGGGCGGAACACTTTTTTTCAGAGGCTATACGGAAAGACCCCGGGCTGGCCGATGCCTACAATAACCGCGGGCTTATTTACCTGCACCGGGGCGAATGGGACAAGGCAGGCAAGGATTTTGAAGAAGCGGTAAGGCTGGACAAAACGTTTACCGATGCCCGCTATAACCTGGCCCGGTTTTACACTGAAACAGGGCGTGCTGATGCCGGGGAACCGCTTTTTAAAGAGCTGGCCGCCCGTATGGATACCTCCAGCGCTTTTCACAATGCCTATGGTCAGAACTTTATTATGCGTAACCACTACCCGGAAGGAGAGGAGCAGTTTAAGCGGGCCTTGGAGATCAACCCGGATAATGTGGAGGCGCTGACCAACCTGGCCTATGTGAAAACCGTCAATCACCGGTATGAGGAGGCGGCGCCGCTCCTGGAAAAGGCCCTGGGGCTGTCGCCTGATTTTGTTTTTGCCCTGAATAACCGGGCCGTGCTTTACGGGCTGCAGAAGCAATGGGGCAATGCCATACCCCTGTTGAAAAAGGCAGAGCAGGCCGGGCCCAATAACCTGGTGGTGGTCAATAACCTGGCCCTGTTTTACCTGGAAAGCGGCAGCCTTGCCGAAGGCAGGGAGAAAGTGCTGCGGGGAGAAAAGCTGAACGAGGAGAACGAATATACCCGGCGAAACCGCGCTGTACTGCTTTTTAAGGAAGGCAAAACGGAAGAAGCCCTGGCCCTGTTGAAAAACGTGGAAGCTGAGCACCCGGAAACCGACCATATTTACTATTACCTGGCACAGGTGTCTGAAGCGCTGGGAAACCGGCCGGAGGCCCGTAAATACGGTGAAACGGGCCGGAAGCTCAACGATCCATGGATAGGGAAGTAATACGGGGTTCCTGACCGGGTCAGTGCTTCAGTACGGGTTCGCATTCGTCCAGCACGTAATTGCATTCGTCCAGGTTTTCTGCATTGAGCCTGAACCTGCCGCGCACGGTCCAGATTTCGTCTGTCCTGAACTTTTTCCTGTTTTTAAGATTGAGCTGGATGATGGTTTCAGGCCCGGCCGCCCCGCAAAAAAAGCAGGAGGCCATTGGACGTGCCGAAAGAACGTAGATTTTGTCTTCCGGGTCAACAGGGATCATGTATCCTTTGATCTGCAATGCCTGTCCGTTCAGCTTTTTTACTTTTTCTCCGAAGGCCGGGAACAGGAAATACATGTCTTCTTCCTTAACGAATTTCCGGCTGAACTTTACGTCTTTCAGATCTTCCCAGGTGATGGTCCGGGCTTCGGCCCACCACAGGGAAAAGGGGATAAGCAGTAAGGCAATAGTTGTTTTCATCTGTATAAAATTTTTGCTTTCAGCCCTCAGCTATCAGCAGTCAGCCGCAGCGGTGGACCGCTGATTCATGGGCCGGTTGGTGATACGTCACCCGGTGTGCCCGACTTCTGATAGCTGATAGCTGACTGCTCATGGCTGTTTCATAGGTTTAAATTTATTAAATGCAACAATGTTGCATTTGCAAATATTATACATTACTTTTGCATTACAAAATATTCGGGAGAAGAATTATGAACGATTGGCTCACTTACCCGGAACTCCAAACTTGTATACCTATGAAATAGCCATGAGCAGTCAGCTATCAGAAGTCGGGCACACCAACCGGCCCATGAATCAGCGGTCCGCCGCTGCGGCTGACTGCTGATAGCTGAGGGCTGAAAGCTAAAATTTTATACACATGAAAAAAGCAGGAATAGCATTAAATGTGGTGTCAATGGCTTTGCTCCACCTGGTATGTTGCGGTTTTCCCCTGGTTATGGCGCTGGGAGGAAGCATAGGGATGTATCTGTCTTTTAAATCGTACTCAGGGTGGTTCCTGGGCTTTCATCTGCTGACCGTGCTGGTCATGATCGGGGTACTTTACCGGTCCCGGTATTCAGGGAAGCTGAAGGGGCAAAAGCTCTTTTTCTGGGTTTTTACCGTTGTAACATTGGGAACCTATCTCTATACACACAGCAATCTCTTTAAATCAGAAGAAGAAATAATAAAGCAGCAGCATTTTGAACGGATTTTTAAAAATATAAAATGATGAAACTGAAAATGATCACCCTGGCCGCCCTGGTGGCCTTCTCGTGTGGCGGAAAGAAAAAGAGCCCGGTGCTTGATGAAGCCTATGAAGTTCATAAGGAAATACGGGAAATACAGAAAGAGGTCATCGCCCAATGGACGAAGCTGGACTCGCTGCAGAACAGCCCGGGGGCCTATCCGGGACTGGATTCGGCGGTGGCGGCCAACAAGTCGGCCTACGACTCCTGGAAGCACGACCTCCTGGAAATACCGGGATACCCGCATATTCACCTGGAAGGAGATGTGCACGAGCACCATCACCAGGAGCAGAGCGGGCTTCCCGATGAGCAGATCCTGGAAATTCAGAAGGCTTCGCGCTCGGGTATTGAGGATATTTTCAGCAGAAACCACCGTTTGCTGGAGAACTGATCCTGCCGGACTCTTGGAAAATAGGGAGAATAGTAGGATATTGGCCCTGACAAACAAGATTTTATGAGCATTTTCAAAGATATCCGGGGGGCAGTAGAGCTCTTGAAGCACATAGATATACGGCAATTAAGCGCCTTAAGCCGGAAAGTAGACCTGGGAGCGGCCATGAAGCAGCTTTCAGCCATGGACGAAACCCAGCTGCAGGGGCTGATGAAAATGCTGCATTCTTCGGGCAGGAAAAAAGAGCTGCCGGAGATCAACCCCGATTTTTACGAATTGAGCGACAAGCTGACGCCGGACCAGCGGGCTCTGCAGCTCAAAGTACGTAATTTCATGGAAACCGAGGTGGCACCCCATGTCAATGACTTCTGGCTGCGCGATGAGTTTCCTTACGATCTTATTCCGAAAATGGGCGAATTACGGCTTGCCGGTATTACCTATGAAGGCTACGATTGTCCCAACCTGCCTTTTCTTATGGAAGGGGTGCTGGCCATGGAAATGGCCCGGGTGGATGCTTCTATTGCTACGTTTTTCGGGGTTCAGAGCGGCCTGACCATGGGTTCGATATACCTGTGCGGCTCCGAAGAGCAAAAGCAGGAGTGGTTGCCTGCTATGAACCGGATGGAGAAAATAGGGGCGTTTGGCCTGACCGAGCCGGAAGTAGGGTCGGGGGCAGCCGGCGGACTGACCACCACCTGCAAAAAAACGGCGGATGGCTGGGTGCTGAACGGGCAGAAGAAGTGGATCGGCAATGCTACTTTTGCGGATGTGGTGGTTATATGGGCAAGGGATGAAGCAGACGGCGAAGTAAAAGGCTTCCTGGTGCGTAAAGACAGCCCGGGTTTTCATGTAGAAAAAATCAGGGGTAAAATGGCGCTCCGGATCGTTCAGAACGGGTTGATCACCCTGACCAATTGTGTAGTGGAAGAAAAAGACCGTTTGCCGCATGCCAATTCTTTCAAAGATACGGCCAACGTGCTTCGGATGACCCGTGCCGGGGTGGCCTGGATGGCCGTAGGATGTGCCCGCGGGGCGTACGAAAATGCCCTGGCTTACACCCGTACCCGGAAACAATTCGGTAAGCCTATTGCCTCTTTCCAGCTGATCCAGAACCACCTGGTAGAAATGATCTCTAACCTCACGGCCATGCAGACCCTTGTTTTCCGCTTGTCTGAGCTGCAGGACCTCGGGCAGCTGAAAGACGAGCACGCCTCACTGGCCAAAGTTTTCTGTACCTTAAGAACCCGTGATATTGTCAGGGGAGCCCGTGAAGTAATGGGTGGAAACGGTATCCTGCTGGATTACAACGTGGCCCGTTTTGTGGCGGATGCCGAGGCCATCTACTCGTATGAAGGTACCAAAGAGATCAATACCCTGATTGTGGGCCGGTCGATCACCGGGTTCAGCGCTTTTGTATAAGGAACCCTGACGGGGTCAAAGCACATAAAAAAAGGCTGCCATCCGGCAGCCTTTTTTTGTATAACAGATAGTCTCAAAATCACAGCGGGTTCTGTACAACCAGTCCGTTTGTTCTTTCAACCTCGTTCTGAGGAATCGGAAGCTGCCATCTCTTATCACCGGCCTCAACTTCCATCAGACCGTTGGTATAAGAAGCATTGTGGTTACCTCCTCTTCTGTCCAGCTTAGAGTTGGTTCTTTTCAGGTCATAGAACCGGAAACCTTCTCCCCAAAGCTCAATTCTTCTCTGAGTACGGATTTCATCCAGCAGATCAGCACCGGTTTTGGTTGATTTTACATAAGAAGGGTCACGGGTAACTACCATTTCCTGAAGAACAGTAGCCGCTTCGCTGTCTTTGCCCTGTGCTGCCAGCGCTTCCGCTTCGATCAGGTACAGTTCGGCAGCCCGCATGTACGGAACATCACCGATACTGCTGGCCGGGTCAGCTACCTGGAATTTCTTATGCAGGTAAGGTACTCTTGAATAAGCGGTTGTTGGCAGAGGGAAATCGGCTGTATTTTTTCCGGTAGGATCAAACAGGGTCTTCCGGATATCGGTATCCGAAATCTTGTCGTAAAGTACCGAGAAAATGGTTTTCGGAGTAGCCCGGATAGCCGTAGAGTTAAAGTTAACAGACATGTAGGCGAAGAACGAATAGAAATAGTTGGTTTCCGCCTGGATGATCCGTGAACCCCACAGCCACTCCGAGTTATCGTAGTTATTGAATCCTTTTACATAATCTGCTCTTGACATCAGTGTATAGCCGGCTCTGGCTTCTTTCGCGGCCTGGGCAGCTGTAGCCCAATCCTGCTTGGTTAAAGCAATACGGGCCTTGATTCCCTTGGCTACGTTAGCATCGAAATCCGATTTGGAAGGACGCTTGTAGCCGGAAGAAGTAAACAGGCCGATGGCTTCGTCAATGTCCTTGTCGATCTGGGCATATACTTCAGCTACCGTGTTTCTTGGTGCTGGCTCAGTGGTAGGTTCCAATACCAGCGGCACACCCAGGTCACTGTTAGGCTGGCCGGCTACATAACGCTTTCCGAAAAGCTGAACCAGGCTGAAATAAGACCATGCCCGGTAAGTCAGGGCCTGTGCCTTGATGGCGTCTTTGTCTTTCTGTTCGCCGGTTGCACCCTCCACGTTGGCGATGATCATGTTGGCATTACCAATGATGGCGTAGTAGAAACCGTAATTGTACAGGTTAGAATAAGCAGAAGGGTTGCTGTGTACCAGCCACTTGTACTCGTTCAGTAACCAGGTGTTGGATACGTTAGGGAAAACCACATCGTCGCCAAAAATATCCATGTAGAGCATATTACCTGACTGTCCACCCTGAGATTGCTGTCCGAAAATCTGGGAGAACATATACCGGTGAATCCCGTTTACTGCCGCCCACGCATTTTTAGTAGTGCTGAAGGCGTCAGCCGTAGAGGTTTTATCGGTAGGCTTGGTTTCCAGGAAATCTTTTTCACAGGAAGTCATCAGGCCTATCAAAACCAATGTTGATAAAAATATTCTGATCTTCATAATTCTTTGTTCAAATAAAATTAAAATCCTACTTTAACACCTGCTGTAAATACTTTGTTGAAGTTGTAGCTGTTATCCACAGTACCGTTGAAGTTTCCGGTTACGTTCATGCCTCTTCTGGCAGAACCCAGGTACAGGTTTTCAGCCGTTACATATACGCTGGCACTTTTTGCTTTCATAGCGTTCAGCGCTACTTTAGGCAGATCATAGCCCAGTGATATGTTATTCAGCTGGAAGTACGAGGCGCTTGTCAGCCACCGTGTTGAAGCCCCTGTAAAGTCTGCGTTTCTGGCATTATCCAGTCTCGGGATATCCGAGGTGGTATTGCTTTCTGTCCAGCGGTTCAGGATATCCACATGCATGGCGCTACCGTAACTTCCGGAGTTCATCAGGCTACCGTAAACGCTATCGTATACTTTTCCGCCTACCTGGAAGGTAAATATGGCAGACAGGGTGAATCCTTTATACTTCAATGTATTATTCATTGAACCGTAAAAATCAGGGATAGATGTGGTACCGTTATACCGGTAGTTTGCTTCTCCGATCACGCTGGTTAAGGTATCACTTCCTACTACTTTGGTATTAGCGGTGATCTTGTCTGTTTTGTACAGCGCTACCCCGGTTTCTTCATCTACTCCGACGTATTGTCTCAGGTAGTAGTCATAGATCGAGTGGCCTACGCTGTAACCTTTGGTTCCTGATATAATAAGCGGCTGATCATCCGGCATTTTAGTGATCTTGTTTTTGAAAGTAGTCAGGTTCACGGTAGCATTGTAAGAGAAGTCTTTGGTTTTCACCACTACTCCGTTCAACTGAAGTTCGACACCACGGTTGTACAGGCTACCGATGTTTTTGTTGATCGAGAATCCGTTAGCGCTGGTAGCACCCCCGTTCTGGAAAGCAACCGGCACACCAAAGATCAGGCCGTCTGTTTCGCGGTTAAAGAATTCAAGTGATCCGGTCAGTCTTCTGTTCAAAAATCCGAAGTCAACACCTATATCAAAGTTCTTTGCAGTTTCCCAGGTCAGTTCGCGGTTAGGAATATTGTCCTGGATAAAGCCGGCAGTTCCTGCGTTGTTCTGTCCTAAGCGATACAGTGAGTGATAAGGATAATAACCGATACCGGCGTCGTTACCTACCTGTCCGTACGAAGCTCTTAATTTCAGGATATCTATCCAGCTTACATTGAAGAAATTCTCTTTTACAATGTTATAAGCACCACCCACTGACCAGAAGTTGGCCCATCTTACTTCAGGAGCAAAACGCGAGTTACCGTCTCTTCTGAGTGAAAGGGAAGCCATGTATTTTCCATCATTATCCCAGTTTAAACGGGTAAAGTAAGATTCCACGGTTTGGTTGTCTTCATAGGCGGAAAGCGATAAAACCTCCGAAAAGTTAACCAGCTCGATCACACCGTCAACCACCTGTCCTGAACGACCTCCACGCAGGTAGTTGTATTTGTACATATACGACTCATGACCACCCAGTAACGTGAAGTTGTTTTTACCAACGTTCTTTTCGTACTCAAGCAACTGGTTCCAGGTTACAGATCTGTCGCTGTTGAATTCATTGTAGGCTCTACCTGCAGGGGCACCGTCACCAATGGTTCCGTTGTTGAATTCACGGTCGTTGATGGTACGGTAATCCAGGCTCAGGTTGGTAGTCGCTGTCAGACCGGGTAAAAGGGTAACCCGGGCAAAAGTTCTGGTACCAAGGGCGCTTTGAGTGATAAATCTCTCGTTCAGCTCGTTTTCCCAGATAGCGTGACGACCGGGTGAATAAGGACGTCCGTCTCCCCTGTCATAGGTTTTGTTACCGTTACCGTCCAGGATATACTCACCTGTTGTACGGTCATGCGCATGAACAGGATAGATAGGGCCTGCATATCTTGAATAGTAGAACGGGTTCACGTAGCTTGATCCTGAGTAGCTCTGGGCACCGGTAGCTAAACGGTAAGAGCCGTTAATATTCAGGCCCACGCGCAGCCATTTGGTAGCCTGTGATTCTGCATTTACCCTACCGGTCCATCTTTCCATGGCCGATTTAAGCAGGTAACCTTCTTCTTTGGTATAACCGAATGAAGCGTAATAATTATTTTTGGTAGTACCTCCGTCATACGATAAAGAGTAGTTCTGACGGCTTTTTCCACCGGTCTGAATGGCAGAAGCCCAGTCCAGATCTTCAGGATAAAGCAATTTGGCACTTGAGTTCAGGTTTCCGTTGGCATCTACAATCTGGTTATTGGCCACATTAAAGGGGTTATATCCCAGCATGTTGTAAATACCGCTGTAATTATTACCGTTGTAGCTGGTCAGGGTTCCTGCAGCGATCTGGCCGGCAATGTCTTTAGGAATTTTCTGTCCGTACTGAAGGCTGTTGCGGTACGCTTCCCACATCAATGGATAATACTGAAGAGCGCTTACGGTTTCGTATTCCGGTAAACCTCTTGAAATAGCACCTGCTGACGCATGGAAGTTCAGGCTACTCTTTCCTGCCTTTCCTTTTTTGGTAGTGATCAGAACCACACCGTTAGCGCCTCTTGAACCGTAAATAGCGGTAGTAGAAGCATCTTTCAGGACAGAAATAGATTCGATATCCTCAGGGTTGATGTTGGTAGTATTGGCATCTGTATTGGTATAAGGTACACCGTCAACCACAAACAGCGCATTGTTTGAGGCGTTGATTGAGCCAAAGCCCCGGACACGGATTTCAGGTGCAGAACCGGGAGCACCACCAGAAGAGGTAGCCTGGATACCGGGAGCCGCGCCTATAATCGCATTTAATGCGTTGGCGTTAGGACGATCACCGATCTTATCTGCGGATACCTGTGCAGATGAACCCACGTGCTTGTCGGCAGAAACGGTACCGTATCCGATTACGAGCACTTCTTCCAGCATTTTTTCATCCGACTGCAGTGTAGCATTTACCACTGATCTTCCGTTAACGGCGATTTCCTGTGTAATGAAACCCACCGCTTTGAATACCAGGGTTGCACCTGCCTGTACGTTCCTGATGACATAGTTACCTTCCGCGTCAGTTGAAACACCGGCAGAAGTTCCTTTTACCACCACACTCACTCCGGGTACACCTAACCCGTCATCGGCAGCTTTCACCACCCCTTTTACTTCCGATTGTCCATAGGTTATCCCTACACCTACGAACACCATTACTAAGAGTAATGTAATTCTTTTAATCATAAAAGTTAATAGTTATAATTGGTTAATTCGCAAATTTGCTAAAGAGTATTCAAAATAACAACAATTTGGAAGCCCAAATATTGATAATCTTTATTTTTTTAGGAGGTATTATTGCTTTTTTACCATTTTTTAGAACGATGTTCCGCATCTGAGGGTGGAGAAAGATAAAAATGCCCCTGAAAGCAGGCCGCCGCCGCCTTTCTCCCGCCCGGCTGCAATTACCCCCCTTTCAATAGTATCGTGTTATCTATTTGTCTATTCCGGATTATCTATTTTCATACCCCGCTCTCTGCACTCCCCACTATTCACTATCCACTATTCATTGTTCACTATTCACTGTTAACTGTTCACTGTTTTCACAGCTCCACTTCCCCCAAGCCCTCTCTCACTACTTCAAAGTGATTCGGATCGGTACAGTCAATAATGGTGGAAGGGATGATCCCGCTCCATCCGCCGTCAATGATGATGTCGGCCAGGTATTGGTTTTCTTCGTAGATCACTTCTATCTCGTTGGGGTACTCCAGGATGTCATCGTACTTCACGGAGGTGGTAATGATGGGTTTGCCCAGCTCCCGGATCAGCGTGTGGGGAATGGGGTGATCGGGCACCCGGATACCGATGGTTTTTCGGTTGGTTTGCAGAATCCGGGGTAATTCATTGGTAGAAGGGAGAATAAACGTGTAGGGACCCGGCAGGTATTGCTTCATGAGCCGGAAGGCTTCATTGGAAACCCGGGCATAGGTGGCTATATCGCTCAGATCATGACAGACAATGGAAAATTTATTCTGGCTGGGTTTGATGCCCTTGATCCTGCAAAGCTTTTCCACCGCTTTGGTGTTGTAGGAATTGCACCCCATAGAATAAACGGTGTCGGTGGGATAAATAATTATCCCACCGTCTTGAAGGCATTCCACTACCCGGTTGATTTTTCGCATATCGGGGTTACCCGGAACTATTTCGATTAGCTCAGCGGCCATTCTTTTGGGTGTTATACAGGTCTGCGTAGTTGATGACCAGGTTACAGAAGGTACGTACCCCGTTTTTAAAGCCCGATTCATCGAGGTAGAAATCAGGCGTATGATGCGGTGCAGCCTGTTCGGCAGGCGTATCTTTGGGCCGGCCGCCCAGGAAGAAAAACAGGCCGGGTACTTTTTCCTGGTAATAGCTGAAGTCTTCGGCTCCCATCACTACCGGAACTTCCTTTACCATGTCTTTTCCTACGGTTTCAATAAAGGTAGGCACCATCATCTGCGTGAGCGCTTCGTTGTTAGTCGTTACCGGATAGCCTGGAATGATCTTGAACTCTGCTTCGCATTGGTTGGCGGCAGCAATATTACGGACAATAGATTCAATTCGCTTGTGTACAAAAATCCGCTGTTCCCTTGTAAGGGTACGGATCGTTCCGATCATTTTAACCGATTCGGGAATAATATTGTGGCGTATCCCCCCGTGAATGGCCCCCACGGTAACCACAGCCGGGGCTTCTATCAGCTTTACGTTCCGGGAAACCACGGTCTGAAGCCCGTTGATAATCTGGGAAGAAGCCACTACCGGGTCTACGCCGTCCCAGGGATAGGCCCCGTGGGTTTGCTTTCCTTTTACGGTAATTTCCATCTCGTCTACGGCAGCCATGGTAGGACCGGGCTTATAGGTGATCATACCGGCCGGGGTAGGGGAGTTGATATGCAGTCCGAAGACGGCATCTACCCTGGGGTTTTCCAGCACCCCGGCTTTTACCATGCCGTCTGCGCCAAAGGCTACGCTTTTGTCCTGTACGCCTTCTTCAGCCGGCTGGAAAATGAATTTAACGGTGCCCGCCAGGTCTTTTTTCATGCCTGCCAGGATCTCGGCCACGCCCATCAGGATGGCTACATGGCTGTCGTGGCCGCAGGCATGCATTACGCCGGTTTCCTGGTCGTTATACACCGTTTTTACCACCGATTTGAAGGGTACGTCTACCCGTTCGGTCACCGGCAGGGCGTCCATATCTGCCCGCAGGGCAACCACCGGCCCGGGCTTACCGCCTTTAAGTACGCCCAGCACACCGGTGAAAGCAATGTTCTCAGTTACCTCTATGCCCAGTGAGCGCAGGTGGTCAGCTACAATCTTTGCGGTTCGTACTTCCTGGTTTCCCAGCTCTGGATGCTGGTGGAAATCGCGGCGCCATTCAATGACCTTCTTTTCAATCCGGTCTGATTCCGACAGTACCTTTTGCTTGAGGGCATTCTGGCTGAAAGCAGGAAAGGCGAGGCCTCCCAGCAGTATTCCGTAAAGTAGTTTTTGTTTCATAGTGATCAAGGTTTTTTAATGACGCTGTACACCGCTTCGGGCCGGTCAGTTGACAATATATCCACCCCCAAATCTATATAATTTTTATAAACTTTATTGCCCTGAGCAGCAGCTTTTTTATCCAGGTTTCCCAATACCCCGAGAATTACCGGAATGCCTTTGGCATGAAGGAAGGTGATCAGCGCCTTATCGGGCTCGTTCACGCCGATGAAAGCCACCATGTTCCGGTCAGGAACACCCAGCTGGTGAAGCCGTTCATAGTCGTCCTGTTTCATAATGCCTACCGAGATCATCAGGTCAGGGGCAAGCTCGTATACTTTCCGTGCATCTGTGGCGTTATAAGTAATAATGACCGCCGAATTTTCTGCCCGGGTTTTCCTGACAGATTGGACCACCTTTTCAAACGGAGTACTCCGCTTGACATCCAGCGTAAACAAAACCTTGTTCCTGCCCCACTGCAACACCTGGTCCAATGAAGGGATCCGGTAGGGCGTTACCGTGCCGAAATTATCCTTGATGTAAAGCGACTGCAGGTACGCCCAGTCTCTTTCCGATGTTTTTCCTGTGCCGGTGGTGGTTCTTTCCAGGGTGTTATCGTGCATCATATACAATACGGAGTCAAGCGACATGGCAATGTCGCATTCAATGATGGAAGGCATCCGCCGGGCAAAGTATTCAAAAGACTCCAGGCAGTTTTCGGGGTAGCCGGGCAGCTCGCCGCCGCCCCTGTGCACCGATACCATCGGGAAGTACCGGTTTTCCGGTGTGAAATAATCCGGCGCAGACCGGGGCTCTGTTATAAAGGTAGAAGAGGTACGGCAGGCGGTAAGTAAGGTGATGAAAAAGACGAAATACAGGACTTTTCCCGGTGCCCGGAAGCTTTTAAAGAAGCCTGATGGTATACGCATAAGAGCAATTTTTATGCGGAAATATACAAGCACTAATCCGAAAAGTCTGTTTTTTAATGTAAATCTTATGTTTTTTATTTAGAATGTAGTTGGGTATTAAAATTAGTTTGTATATTTGCACCTCGAAAAAATGGATAAAGTTATATAGAACGAAATGGCAAATCATAAATCAGCTCTTAAGAGAATCAGATCTAACGAGGCGAAAAGATTAAGAAATCGCTACCAGCATAAGACAGCAAGAACGGCTATCAGGAAACTGAGAACGCTGACTGACGCTATAGAAGCATCAGCACTGCTGAAGACCGTATCTTCAATGGTAGATAAGCTGGCCCGTAAGAATGTGATCCATAAAAATAAAGCAGCTAACCTGAAGTCATCGCTGAGTAAGCATGTGAACGGTCTTGCAGCTTAAAAATAACAGGATTTTAAAGGCAGGCTGACTGAGAAGTCAGCCTTTTTTTATATCTTGTGGGCTCAACAGAGCAACTAAATCCCGTATGTACTACAATAACACTAAAATTGCTATCAAACATTGGGCGGAAGATGACCGCCCCCGCGAAAAGCTGATCATGAAAGGCCGGTCGGCCTTATCCGATGCCGAGCTCCTGGCTATCCTGATCGGTAAAGGTTCAAGAGTGAATTCAGCCCTTGACCTGGGAAAGATCATCCTGGAAATGGCGGGGTACGACCTGAATAAGCTGGCCAGGTTTTCCGTGGAAGAACTTACCGGTGTAGAGGGCATCGGGGAGGCCAAAGCTGCAGGGATCATCGCAGCCATGGAGCTGGCCCGCCGGAAAAAGAGAGAAGAGCCCGGTAAAAAAGCCGTGGTCAACAGCTCGGAAACAGCCTATGAGCACATGAAACCGTATCTGCTGGATCTGTCGCACGAAGAATTCTGGCTGCTGTGCCTGAACCGGAGAATGGAAGTGGTAAAAACCGTTTTGGTCAGCAGCGGCGGTGTGAGCGGTACCTTTGTAGACACCCGGATCCTCTTCCGGCATGCCCTGCAGAACCTCAGTAGCGCCATCCTGCTGTGCCACAATCATCCATCGGGAAACGCCAACCCCAGCGAAGAAGATATGGTATTGACACAAAAGATCAAGTCAGCCTCCCGTTACCTCGATATTTCGGTAGCAGATCATATTATCTTTACCAATGAAGGGTATTTTAGCTTTGCGGATAAGGGGATTCTTTGAAAGTTAAAAGTGAAAAGTGAATAGTGAACAATGAACAATTAACAATGAATAGTGAAAAGTTGCGGAAGAGTTACAACGTGCGAAAGTGAGCGATTTGGAGCATTTGCTGCCCCGTAGGGGCATTACTCAGTTACCCCTGGACACCGTCCGGGGAGCTTACAACGTGCGAAAGTAAGCGATTTGGGTCACCTGCTGCCCCGTAGGGGCATTACTCAGTTTACCCCTGGACACCGTCCGGGGAGCTTACAACGTGCGAAAGTGAGCGATTTGGGTCACCTGCTGCCCCGTAGGGCATTACCCGATTCACCCCTGGACACCCGTCCGGGGAGCCTGGGCCACAGCCCTCACCGTCTCAATCACCCAAAAAACAAAAACCATGACCGAAATAACCCTCAGCGAACTCAGAAAAAACTTCAAAGACACTGAAATAGTGGATGTAAGGGAAAAAGAAGAATACGCCGGTTTCAATATAGGGGGAAGGAATATCCCTGCCCACGAGATAAATTATTTCCTGCCTGAGCTGGAGAAAGAGGAGAAGCTGGTGGTGATCTGCTCGAACGGATTACGAAGCAGTATAGTGGCCAGAGTTCTTCAGAAGAAACTACCCACTATACCGGTCTTCCATCTGACGCATGGTATTATAGAAGCCTGAAATCAGCTTTTATATTTCCGGTCATTTTTTAGAAGCCACCTGCCCATAAAGAATGCGCTTACCAGAAGCGTTCCAAAAAATAAGAGCGGTAACCAGGTAGGAAATTGATATCCGAACATAACGTTAAAATCTTTATATCTGCAAAACTAATAGAAAAAAAAGAGTTTCAAAAGAAGAATAATAAGTTAGGCGGACAGAAATCTATTTTTTGTCTATGAAATGAATATAATTATCCACAAGGCTGCCGCTTTTGAGCAGAATAATGCTATTTTAGCATCTTAACCTAAGTTTGCTGAACCTTAAGCATCGTTATGAGACCTTTGATTTACGCGGGCCTGCTTATTTTGGCCCTTATTGCAGGGAAATTCCTGTTTTTTAGTGACAAACCGGATAAAGCAGCGCCGGGCGGAGGAGGTAAGAAATCTTCAGGCCCCAAGCTGAATACCGTAATAGTGGGGTATGAAGAGAGCTCCAGTGTTATATCGGCGTCGGGCTCTACCCTGGCCAATGATTTTGTGGAGATCAGGAGCGAAATATCGGGTATCATTACCCGCCTGAACATACCTGAAGGGGGCCTCGTGCAGAAGGGCTTCCTGATTGCTAAAATCAAAGACGATGACATCCTGGCCCAGTTGAAGAAAATTGAGCTCGAAGAAGCGCTGGCAGCCCAGACCGAGGCCCGCCACCGGAAACTGCTCGATATCAATGCCATCAGTAAAGAAGAATACGAAATATCGCAAAACAAGGTATTGACCCTGCAGGCCGACAAAGACCTGCTGAACGTGCAGCTGAGCCGCACGGAGATCCGGGCACCGTTTACCGGGAAGCTTAGCCTGAAGAATATTTCCTTGGGGGCCTATGTTACCCCGGCTAACGTGATCACCACGCTCACCCAGTATAATCCTTTAAAAATAGATTTTACCACACCTGAGCGTTATATTAATGACATTCATGTAGGGAGCACCGTTCAGTTTAAGACAGACGGCTCTCCTGAAGTGCATACGGCTACGGTGGCGGCTATTGACCCGTCTATTGACGCCAGCTTAAGAACACTGAAAGTCAGGGCGCTGGCGCAGAATCCCGGCAATACACTGATTCCGGGAATGTTTGTTAACGTAACCATAGACATCAGGCGCAGCCGGTCTATCATGGTGCCTACCGAGGCCGTTATTCCTGTGGTAGACGGGATGGAAGTATTTGTGAAGCGAAACGGCAAGGCAGAGATCGTGAAAGTGGAAACCGGTTTCCGCGACGTCAGCAAAGTGGAGGTACTGAAAGGACTTAGCCCGGGCGATACCCTGATTACGAGTGGTTTAATTACTTTAAAGGCCGGTGATCCGGTAGCATCGAACTAAAGATTATGTCAATTTCAACCTTATCGATCAAGAGACCCGTACTGGCCATTGTGCTTAACCTCATGATCATGCTGTTTGGGGTTATCGGGTTTAATTACCTGGGGGTAAGAGAATTCCCCTCGGTAGATCCGCCTATTGTTAACGTGAGCACCAGCTACCCCGGTGCAAATGCCGACATTATTGAGTCACAGATCACCGAACCCCTTGAGAAAGCGCTGAACAGCGTGGAGGGCATACGCTCGGTGTCATCGTCATCTAACCAGGGCCGCTCGAACATCACGGTGGAGTTTAACCTGGGCATGGACATGGAGAAGGCCACCAACGATGTGCGCGACAAAGTGACGTCAGCCGTATCGCAGCTCCCGCGCGACATTGACGGGCTGCCGGTGGTACGGAAAGCCGATGCCAACTCGGATGCCATTCTCTCTTTCAGCCTGCAAAGCGACAGGAGGGGAATCCTGGAAATGTCTGATTTTGCAGAAAATACCATCGCTCCCCGCCTGGAAACCATTGAAGGCGTGAGTGAGATCCGGGTATGGGGTATGAAAAGATATTCCATGCGGATCTGGATGAACCCCGCCAAAATGACGGGTTTGGGAGTAACCACCCAGGATGTACGTGCGGCGCTTGACCGGGAAAACGTGGAGCTGCCCTCCGGTAAGCTCCAGGGAAGCGCCACCGAGCTGGTGGTAAAAACCATTGGCCGCTTTACCACGGTAGACGATTTCAACAACATGATCGTGAAGAATGTGGGGGAAAGCATTGTGCGGCTTCGCGACATCGGCTATGCCGAGCTGGGCGCGGAAAATCCCGATACCATTCTTCGCCTGAACGGGATTCCCATGAACGGGATTGCCATTCAGCCGCAGCCGGGCGCCAATTACCTCGACATAGCCGAAGAAGCCTATAAACGAAAAGCCGAAATAGAGAAAACGCTCCCCGAAGATATTAAAATGGGGGTGATCTTTGATACCACCACTTTTATCAAGCAGTCGGTGACCGAGGTGGCCGAAACCATCCTTATCGCGATTGTACTGGTGGTTATTATTATTTTCCTGTTCTTCCGCGACTGGATCGTGGCTTTCCGCCCGCTGATCGATATTCCCGTCTCGCTCGTCGGTACGTTTTTTATCATGTACCTGTTCGGTTTCTCGGTTAACGTGCTCACGCTGCTGGCCGTGGTGCTGGCCACCGGTCTGGTGGTAGATGACGGTATTGTGGTCACGGAGAATATCTATAAGAAAATTGAGGAGGGAATGAACCCCATAGAGGCTTCTATCAAAGGGGCCAACGAGATCTTTTTCGCCGTAATTTCTACTTCGATCACCCTGGCGGCGGTTTTCCTGCCGGTGATATTTATGGAAGGTTTTGTGGGTAAGCTGTTTATGGAATTCGGGGTGGTGCTGGCCAGTGCCGTACTGATCTCGGCGTTTGTTTCCCTGACGCTAACGCCTATGCTGAACGCTTACCTGAACCGGAAACAGATCAAGAGAACCCGTTTTTATGAAGCCACCGAGCCCTATTTTGAGAAGATGGAAAGCAGCTATAAATCCAGCCTGTCTAACTTCCTTTCCAAAAAATGGATGGTGGCACCCATCATGCTGGTGGTATTGGGCATGCTCTTTTTCTTCGGAAGCCGGCTGAATTCAGAGCTGGCCCCGCTGGATGACCGCAGCAGCCTGTCGCTGAACTTCCTGGGACCCGAGGGGATGTCGTATGACGCCATGGATGCATTTATACAAAAGGTAACGGCGGTCATCCGCGACTCCGTTCCGGAAGTGACCGGGGTCATGTCTGTGACTTCACCGGGCTTCGGAGGTTCGGGAGGGGCCAATACCGGCTTCGGCCGGGTGATGCTGACCGATAAAAGTGAGCGGCACCGCTCGCAGGACGAGATCGCCAATTACCTGACCAACCTCACCAAAGGCTTTACCATAGGAAGAAGCTTTATCAACCAGCAGCAGACCATTTCGGTAAGCCGGAGGGGTGGCCTGCCGGTAGGATATGTTATCCAGGCGCCCAACCTGGAGAAAATGCGGGAATACCTGCCTAAGTTCATGGACCTCGTTGAAAAGGACCCTACTTTCCCTATCTCTACGGTTGACCTGAAATTTACCAAGCCGGAACTTTCGGTATACATTGACCGGGAAAAAGCCAAAAGCCTGGGCGTGGCCGTGGCAGATGTGGCCCAGACCATGAACCTGGCCTTCTCCGGCCAGCGGTTCAGCTACTTTACCATGAACGGACGGCAGTACCAGGTGATCGGGCAGTTTGAAAAAGACGACCGTAACGCACCGCTCGATATTAAAAGCATGCACGTTAAAAATGCCGCCGGTAACCTGGTTCAGCTGGATAATATTGTGAGCGTGGTGGAAAACAGCAGCCCGCCTCAGCTATATCACTACGATCGTTACATGAGTGCCACCGTTACCGCCGGCCTGGCGCCGGGCAAGACCATCTCTGACGGGATCAAGGCCATGGATGCCATCCGTGATCAGCTGAATGACAGCCAGATAAGGACCGTGCTGACCGGCTCCTCGCGTGACTTCGCCGAGAGCTCGTCAAATACGCTCTTCTCCTTCGGCCTGGCCCTTGTGCTGGTATTCCTGATCCTGGCAGCGCAGTTTGAAAGCTTTATTGACCCGCTGATCATCATGTGTACGGTACCGCTGGCCATTGCCGGAGCCTTGCTCTCCCTCTGGTTGTTTGATCAGACCATCAACATATTCAGCCAGATCGGTATGATCATGCTGATCGGTCTGGTAACCAAAAACGGTATCCTGATCGTGGAATTTGCCAACCAGCTCCGGGAAAGGGGCTACTCCAAGGCCGAAGCTGCCCTTGAGTCGGCCGTACTCCGGCTGCGCCCTATCTTAATGACCACGCTGGCCACGGCCTTCGGTGCATTGCCCATTGCCGCTGCCCTCGGAGCCGCCGGTACCAGCCGGAGATCAATGGGTATTGTGGTGATCGGTGGACTGGTCATGTCGCTGATCCTTACCCTGTATGTGATCCCGGCCATGTATATTTACCTGAGCAGAGAAAAGAACTTTGAAAGAATGAAAGCCATTGATGAAATGGCAGAAGCATAAATAGCGATCAGCTGCCGGCCACCCGCTTCCCTGTACGGCGAAGCAGGTGGCCGGCAGCTGACAGATCAAAGCTGATAGTAACCAAACAATGAAAAGCATTTTAGTAACCCTCCTTTTTACTACTTTAACCACTGCTGCTTTTGCCCAGAATGCACAGTTGGGTGATACCCTTTACCTCGACAACGCCGTTGAAGTGGCCCTCGGAAATAACTACGGTATCCGGGTGGCACAGCGGCAGGTAGACCTGGCCAATAATCGCATTTTTAAGGGAAACGCCGGTATGACCCCCATACTGGACTGGAACACCAGTGTGAACTCTACCTTTAACCAGGTGCAACAGAATTTTATTGACGGGCGGGTTATCAACCGGTTCGGTACCTCGGCATCGCCCAATACCGCCCTGGCACTTCAATATACCCTCTATAACGGCGGACGTATGAATGCCGTTTTTGACCGGCTGAAGTCTCTGGGACAACTCTCGGAAATTCAACGGCAGCTGGTGCTCCAGAACACCGTTAGCAGCGTTATGGAGGCCTATTACAATATCCAGCGACTGCAGAGCACACTGGCGTTTATTGACCAGATCATCCGCTATTACGAAGAGCGGCAGACCCTTACCGAAGAAAGGTGGCAGATAGGGCGGGGATCGAAGCTGGATTTCCTGCAATCTAAAGCCGACCTCACCATCCAGCTGACCGACCAGACCAACCTGGAAATCCAGTTGCGGAATGCCAAAATTGAGCTCAACCGCCTGCTGGCCAGGGATCCGAACATTGATTTTAAGGTGGAGGGCGAATTGCAGGACTTCCAGATGTTTGACCTGCAATACCTGAAAGCGCAGGCCAAAAGCCAGAATCCCGAATTCCTGGCCTTGAAAAAGCAGGAAGAAATTAACCAGCTGGAACAAAGAGAAGCCCGGGCCTACCTCAAACCTACCATTAACCTGAACAGCAGCTTCGGATACAACTTTAACTACAATAACGCCGGTCTGATCAGCAACAGCCAGAGCACGGGCCTTTCTGCCGGACTGAGCGCCTCGTGGCGTATCTTTGACGGGAAGCTCATCAAAAAGAATATCGAGATGGCGAAGATCAACGGGGATATCCTCCGGATCAGGCGCGAGGAGCTGCTCAGCAACCTGGATAACGAGATCACCGCGGCCTATCACCAGTACGAAACCCAGAAGCGCCTCCTGGAGCTGGAGCAGCAGAACATTGCCACCGCCCAGGAAAACCTGGAAATATCGGCTGAAAAGTTTAAGCTGGGCGCCAGCACCATCCTGGAGATCAACGATGCCCAGACCCGGTTTAACACCATCATGAACCGCCTGGTGGCCGCCGAATACAACCTGCGGATCTCCAAGCTGAATTTATTGACCCTGAGCGGAGAACTGATACGGTAAGTAAAGATGCAAAATTTTGCGTCTCCGCATAATAGGTTGTATATTTACGATGATTTTGTCGCAAATAGGAAAGCAATATGAAGGATATAGGAGAACTGGCTGATATTCAACTGTTGGTAGATACATTTTACGGAAAGATAAGGGAGGATGACCTGTTGAAAGATATCTTTAACGGGATAATACAGGACCGCTGGCCCGAGCACCTGGAAAAGATGTACCGTTTCTGGCAGACCGTATTGCTGGAAGAGCACACCTATTTTGGCAGCCCGTTTCCGCCCCATTTGAGAATGCCGGTGAGTGAAGAGCACTTTAACCGCTGGGTTATGCTTTTCAGCGAAACCGTAGACGGGCTCTTTGAAGGCGATAAAGCCGAAAGAGCCAAGTGGCAGGGAAGCCGGATGGCCGAAATGTTCCTGTCTAAAATTACGTATTTCAGGGAGAACAACCTGACCCCACTGGTATAACTTCATCCAGGAACAAATATGGAAATCAGGCATACTGCAAACGAAGCTAAAGGAGCTTTCGAAGTGATAGAAGAAGGTTCTAAAGTAGGGGAGATGACCTACTTCAAATCAGGACCGGGTCTTATCACGATTGACCACACCGAAGTAGACCCTTCACAGAACGGAAAAGGGCTCGGGAAAAAGCTGGTGGACGCAGGCGTGGCTTTCGCCCGTGAAAACGGGCTGAAGATCATTCCTGCATGCCCGTTTGCCAAACGGGTACTGACCGCTTCGGAGAAATATGCAGACGTACTGCAATAGCCGGGGAGAATCTTTTTTGTAAAAAAACTTGTTTCGTAAGGAAACATTTTGTAACTTTATACTATCCCGCAATTGCACAATGATAAATGAAAGAAAGAATTCGCCAACTAATTGCCGAGCTTTTAACGGAAAATGGTCATCTGAAACTTTTCCTAAGAAACAGAACACTAAGGAATAACCTGACAAATGAAGAAATGGACCGTGTTCTGGACAGGATAATGGAAAATGAAGAGTTAATTGAAAAGCTTAAAGAGGGGCTTAAATAGGTTCTCCTTACAAAATATTGAAATCTATGGAAGTAATAGAAAATACCGGCCTGGAAAGAGCATTGGAACGTGCGGAAGTTGTGGCAGAACGCGCTAAAGCCCTTTTGGATGAAGCGGGTATAGCCTACAAACTGGATGAGTGGCTGACAGTGAAACGATATTGTGAGCGATTTAATATCAAAGATACCCAATTGGTGACTAACTGGATTCGGCGTGGAGTAATACCTCCTGAAAATGTAAAGGAAATCAAAGAGCTTAACGGGCTGAAATTGATAAAGGCCGCTCCATATAAGAATTTTTAATCAAATGATTCAGATCAAACGGATTTATGACGAACCGGGGAATCAGGACGGCTACCGGATCCTGGTAGATCGTTTGTGGCCCAGGGGAGTAACCAAAGAAAAAGCTCACCTCAACGAGTGGGATAAGGAGGTGGCCCCCTCTGACGAGCTACGAAAATGGTTTGGCCATAAAATGGAGAATTTTGAAGAATTTTCCCGGAAATATAAAGCCGAGCTGAAAGCAAGAGGGGAGGAGCTCCAACGGATTCGCGAGCTGGCTGAACAGCAGAACGTTACGCTTCTTTATGCCGCCCGCGACCCGGAAATAAACCACGCCCGGGTATTATTAGCGGTGCTGGACAGTTCCAGGTAGATAGTTCCGGGTTCCGGTGAGGTGCCACTGTCACCTCGAGCCTGCGCGGCCCGGCCTGCGCGGCGCGGCTTGACAAGAACCGGGCGCCTCTCGACTACGCTCGACCTCTCGACTACGCTCGAGGTGACAGTGGTCTCCCTCGTATCTTTCCCCCTAACTGAGCGAAATCACAAACACCGTTCCTTCACCCGCCTTGCTCCTGACCTGCAGCGTGCCTTTGTGCAACAATACGATCTGCTTGCAGATGCTCAGCCCGATACCGCTGCCTTTTTTACGCGTGCTGAAAAAAGGGATAAAGATCTTATCCAGTATTTCCTCCGGCATGCCGGTGCCGTTATCTGCCACCCTGATTTCTGTACGGCTGCCTTCTGACCCGGCAGAGAGGGTGATCAGCGGTTCCGGCTTATCTTTTACGGCCTCTATGGCATTCAGCACCAGGTTAATCAATACCTGTTCCATCAGGTGGGCATCGGCTAAAACACCCTGGTTCGTATTTTTCAGCACAATCTCCATTTCTATCCCTTTTTGCTCCAGGGTAGGTTCCAGCAGCTGGTAAACGTTCTCGAAGAGATCCCGCACCAGCACTTCTTTTTTGAGCAGGGTAGTGATCTTATTAAGGTTCCGGTAGGCTTCGGTGAAGCGGATGAGCCCTTCGCTCCGGTTCTTGATCGTGTCTATTCCCTGTTCCAGGTCGTTGAGCAGGCTGCCGTCGTCCTCCATCCCGATGCGTTTTTTGAGGGTATCGGCCAGTGAGGAGATCGGGGCCACTGAATTCATGATCTCATGGGTAAGCACGCTTAGTAATTTCTGCCACGACTGCACCTCGTTCGCATCCAGGGCCTCGTTCACATTCTGCACGGCTACCAGCTTGAAATAAATGCTTTCTGTCTGGAACGCGGTAGTAGAAAGAAGTACCTTATAAATGGAGAGATTGCGGGAAAGGTTGATCACCTGTGAAGTGCCCGCCTTTACCAAAAGAATGGCTTCGTGCAGGGCCGGGTTTCTTTTCTGCAGGGAGTGAACGGTACGCAAAAAAGGGATATCAAGCATTTTTTTCAATGCTTCATTCATCCACAAAACTTCCCCGCTTCCTTCTCTATATAACAAAATTCCGGTATCTACCAGTTCCAGCATCTTCTGGAGATAGAGGTACTGCATCTCTTTTTCGCGGGAGATGGTTTTGATGGTGGAATTAATTTCGTTAAATCCCTGCCGCAGGAAACGCACCTCGGAGTCGCCTTTCGAGATATCAAAATAACGGGAAAAATCGCGGTACTGCACGGAGAGGAGAAACTGCTCCAGCTCATCGTGCGTCTTCTTCTGGAAACGATACATTTCGTACACTTGGTATACGATCAGCAGAAGAAGAGCAAAAATATAGTTGTAATTCTGCGAGAAATAACAAAATACAGCCACCGTTATGGCCGCGACCAGCAAAAGTATGCGTATAAGTAATTTCCAGAAAAGATTATTCGATTTCATACTTATTTAACCGGCGGTAAAGGGCTGTTCGTGTAATACCCAGCTCTTTAGCGGCCTTGCTGATGTTTCCGTTATTTTTTTCAATGACTTTCAGGATGGTGTTTTTCTCTACCGAGCTCAGCTTTAAATCTTTCTCCTCCTGTTCTGTGAGGGGCGCTTCGAGCGGGAGAAAAATCAGGTCGTCGGGTTCAAGTGTATCATTTTCGCACATGATCACGGCACGCTCTATGCTGTATTGCAATTCGCGCACATTTCCGGGAAAAGGATACGTTGCCAGCTTGTCTAACGCTTTATCGCTTATGCTGACATGCGGTTTGAAGTATTTTTCACCGTATATACCACAAAAATGCCCGGCCAGGAGCGGAATATCACCCTCACGCTTCCGTAAAGGGGGCACAAGGAGGTCTACGGTATGAATCCGGTAAACAAAATCTTTCCGGAAACGGGCTTCATTGGCCAGCTCTTCCAGCGGGATATTGGTGGCACAGATCAGCCGGATGTCTACCGGGATAGGCTGGTTGCTGCCCAGGCGCATTACCTGCCGGTTTTGCAATACGCTTAACAGCTTGGTTTGCAGGTGAAGAGAGATATTCCCGATCTCGTCCAGGAAGAGCGTGCCTCCGTTGGCCGCTTCAAAACGCCCTTCGCGGTCTTCGCGCGCATCGGTAAAAGCTCCTTTCCTGTAACCGAAAAGCTCGCTTTCAAACAGGCTTTCGGTGAGTGCGCCCACATCTACTTTCACAAAAGGCTTGTCAGATCGCAGCGACTGCTGGTGAATGGCCCGCGCTATGAGGTCTTTCCCGGTACCGTTTTCACCCAGGATCAGCACATTGGCATCGGTAGGCGCAATTTTATTGATTTTGATGAAGAGCTTCCGCATTTCATCTGATTTTCCTACAATTTCTCCTTCCCGGCCCTTGTTTTCCCGTTCTTTTTCGCGGGCCTGCTGCTTTTTCCGGCCCAGGGCTTCACGGATATGATCAATCAGCTTGTCGTTGTACCAGGGCTTAAGGATAAAATCGGTGGCGCCTTCTTTCAACGACCTAACGGCCAGGTCAATACTGCCATAGGCGGTGATCATGATCACATCCAGCTGGGGCCTTATTTTCCGGATCTCCTTTAGCCAGAACAAGCCCTCATTGCCGGTATGAATGGGGCTTTTAAAATTCATATCCAGCAAAACCAGGTTAAAATCGTATTGGGTCAGCAGGCGACGGAGGTTCTCCGGGTTATACTCGGTGATCACCTCCCGGGCCTCTGTTTTCAGCAAAAGGTTTACGGCGGTGAGCACGTCTTTGTCATCGTCTACGACCAGTATGGAGGCGTTTTTTAAAAGCATTCGCTGTTTACTTATATTAGTTTGGGGTGGGAGTTGCGAGTAGGTACTTTGTCCACTATCTACCCGGAACTCACCACTCGGAACTCAAAATTACACCACTTTTACCTATCTCACAAACTACCTGAAAACTGTACCGTCACCGAACACCTGTTGTATCAAAACCGTACACCTTTCTGACCGGTGGTTTGTTTTATTGCACTGATAATGAGTGTTTTGTAATTTGGCATGATTTTCACCTTAATTTTGACGATACAAATTATGAAAAAGCTATTATGGATCGAAAGATTGAAAAGAAGAAGTGGAGTACGAAGAGAATTCTGACCATCGCCGGGATTGCAGGCGTTGCCGGGCTAATCGGATGGAGCATTTATGCTACCTCCGGCGGCTCGAAGCTGAACGTAGATACCGAGCGGCTCACTATCAGCGAAGTCACCAAAGGTCCTTTTAAAGAAACCATACCGGTTAACGGGGTAGTTATGCCGCTGACCACCATTTATCTTGACGTAATGGAGGGCGGGCGCGTGGAAGAGAAGTTCGTAGACGATGGCGCCATGATGAAAAAAGGACAACCCATTCTTCGGCTGGGCAATACCGACCTGGAGCTGAGCCTGGCCAGCCAGGAAACCCAGGTATACAACGTTTTGACCCAGATGAACATCTCTAAGAACAATGCCACCCAAAACACCATTGGCAAGCTGAACCAGATGGCAGAGGTGGATAACGCCCTCAAAGAAGCCGAAAGAGTGTACCTGCTGAATAAAAAGCTGTATGCCGAAAAAGTGATCGGCCAGCAGGAGTTCCAGCAGTCGGAAAATGCCTACAACTACCAGGTCAGGAGAAAAAAGCTGACCGATGACATACTGAAGCAGGACGATGAGGTGATCAAGCTGATGCAAAGCCAGGACCGGGAGTCGCTGGCTAAAATGCAGAATACCCTGCAGCTTATGCGGAAAAAGGTAGGTGACCTGGTGGTGCGTGCACCTATTGACGGGCAGCTTACATCGCTGGATGCGGAGATCGGGCAGCTGAAGAATAAGGGCGAGCGGTTGGGACAGATTGACGTGACCAACGGGTTTAAGGTCAGGGCCGACATTGACGAGCATTATATCAACCGTATTTATACTGACCTGGCCGGGGAGGTCACCATAGCCGGGAAACCCTACAAGCTGAAGGTGAAAAAAGTATACAGCCAGGTGACCAACGGCCGCTTCCAGGTAGATATGGAATTTACGGGTGAAGCACCGGGCAACATTCGCCGCGGGCAAACCCTGCAGGTTAACCTGGCGCTGAGCGATGAAACCACCGCCACGCTTTTACCGCGGGGAGGCTTTTACCAGAAAACGGGCGGTAACTGGGTATTTAAAGTAAGTGAAGACGGGAAAACCGCGTACAAGGCAGATGTGCAGTTTAACCGCCAGAGCCCGGAATACTACGAGGTGATCAGCGGACTGAAGCCGGGTGATAAAGTGATCACCTCGAGCTACGAAAACTTTGGGGATATCCAGGAGCTGGTATTAAAGCAGTGAGCTAAGAGCTGTTAGCTTTGAGCTATCAGCTATCAGCTATTAGTTTTAAGACAGGAAAGGTTAGAGTTTGTCCATGTAAGCATGTATCATTTTTTTGATTTCTATTATTTCATTAGACAGTTTTTGAAAAGTTGATTCCTGAATATAGAAAAGGTCTTTAGAAAGAATGAGTTGATAATGTAGTTCAGTGGCAGAACCGGCGGCTATGTTAAGGAAGTTTTTGAGTTGAGGAGTTGTAACACGGCCGCAGCCCTCTGCAATATTGGTTGGAATGGAATATGATGACCGCCGCATTTGGCTGCTAAGTGCAAACAACTCCTCTTTGGGAAAGTTTTTGGTTATTTTATAAATAGATAAAGTGAATAAATGGCTTCTTTGCCAAATAGCTAACTTGGTGAAATCTCTCATGGTAAAAATAGATGTGGATGAATATTTTAATAATTCAAAGGTAAGGATTGAAAATCAAAACTAAAGATTCAAAAAAGAAAAAATCGCTCAATGCTGAAAGCTGATAGCTGAAGGCTGAAAGCTAAAAAAACAAATACATGATAAAAATAACCGACCTGGAAAAGTACTACCGCACCGAAGAGGTAGAAACCATTGCCCTGAACAAACTGTCACTGGAAGTGAAAGAAGGGGAGTTTGTAGCCGTGATGGGCCCCAGCGGCTGCGGTAAGTCTACGCTGCTGAACATCCTGGGCCTGCTGGATGACCCTGACGGTGGCAGCTTCATCTTCAACGGTACGGAGATTGCGGGCTACAACGAACGCAAACGGGCTGACCTGCGCAAGCGTAACATCGGCTTCGTGTTCCAGAGCTTTAACCTGATTGATGAGCTGACCGTTTTTGAAAACGTGGAGCTGCCCCTGATCTATACCGGGGTAAAGCCGGCCGACAGGAAGAAACGGGTGGATGAAGTGCTCGACAAGATGCAGATCATGCACCGCCGTAACCACTTCCCGCAGCAGCTCTCCGGCGGACAGCAGCAGCGGGTAGCCGTAGCCCGTGCCGTAGTGAATAACCCCAAGCTTATCCTGGCCGATGAGCCTACCGGTAACCTCGACAGCAGCAACGGGAACGAAGTGATGCAGCTCCTCACCGAGCTGAACGAGCAGGGCACTACCGTGATCATGGTAACCCACAGCGAGCACGATGCCAAATACAGCCACCGGATCATCCGGATGCTGGACGGCCAAACCGTAACCGAAAATATACTGACCTGACGTCCCGATCACACCGTTCCGCAGGAACGTAACATACATAGCACCGGAATTTATTCCGTGGGGTTCGGGATTTATTCCGTGGGATTCGGGATTTATCCCACGGGATCGGGATTCACCCACGGAACAGGGGTTCATCCCGCGAAGAGTGGCCATTGATCATAATCCCGCAGGGATTTAACATGAATAACCGATGATACAGAATTATTTCAAAATTGCCTGGAGAAACCTGCTTCGTGATAAGGGTTTTTCTTTCCTGAATATCCTCGGGCTGGCCGTGGGCATCGTATGCGCCGCCCTCATATTTTTGTGGGTCAATTATAACCTGCAGACCAACCGGGCTTTTGCCGGTGTGGAGAATATCTACATCATCAAAAACAACCAGCAGTACGGCAATGACATCATGACATTCAGCGCCACGTCCGGTCCGCTGGCTCCTGCCATCAGCAAAGAGATTCCCGGCTTTAAAAAAGTGGTTCGTACACTTGATCTCGGCGGTACTTTTGGCCTGGAAGATAAATTTATCAAACAAAACGGCTTATATGCCGACAGCTCCTTCTTTGATATTTTTAAATACCCTGTTCTACAGCAGGCCAGCGACTATTCGGGGGCCAATCCTACCCATATTGCCATTTCGGCCAAAATGGCGGAAACCTTTTTTGGTCATGAAAATCCCATCAACCGCACCCTGAGCTTCAATAAGAATGACCTTTTTACGATCAAGAAAGTATATGATTTTCCCGATGATAACATCACGTTGAAACCGGGTTTTATTGTATCCATGAACAAGGGTTTCCAGGACAGCAGCTTTGTGCGGTCGTGGAGCTACTGGGGGCAATGCGGAATACGGACCTATGCTTCGCTTGACGGGCAGGCTTCAGCCACTGACATCAACCGGAAGCTACGGCCTTTCATAAAAAATAAAACGGAAAACCAGGTCAGCCACGAGGTTTTCCTCTATCCCTTATTGCGCACTACGGTCTACAACAGTTTCAAAAACGGTGTTGAGCAGCCTTCGGAAGGGAATATCCGGTACCTGAAAATATTCTCTACCATAGCGGTGATCATCCTCATCATTGCCTGCATCAATTTTATGAACCTGAGCACGGCCCGGAGTGAAAAAAGAGCAAAGGAAATCGGGCTTAAGAAGGTAGTGGGCGCAAGCCGCACGCAGCTCATCGGCCAGTTTATGTTTGAAAGCATGATCACCGTGATGATAGCGATGCTGATTGCCGTTCTGGCTTTGTACCTGCTTGTTCCTGCCTTCGGAAGAATGCTGGAAATGCCCCTGTCTTTTAACGTATTCCGTACCGAAAACCTGCTGACCCTGCTGGCGGCAGGACTGTTTTGCGGAATCCTGGCCGGATCATACCCCAGCTTGTATCTTTCTTCCTTTAATCCTTTGCATGCGATTAAAAAGAAATTTGTCGGTAACCGGGTAGACGGCGCCTCGCTGTTCCGCAAAGGGCTGGTGGTAGTGCAGTTTTCATCGGCTATTGTCCTGATCATTGCTATCGTGGTGATTTATACCCAGATTAATCATGTACGCAAAAGAGAGCTGGGCTATGACCTCAGCAACGTGGTTTCTATAGGCATTTCTGAAAAGCTGGAAGCCAATTTCGAAGCTTTGAAGCAGACATTGATCAGCGACGGCACTGCCTCAGGGGTAGGAGTGGGTACCTCCAGCATCCTGGGCATTTATTCCAATGGAGGCGGATTCAGCTGGCCGGGCAAAGATGATTCCCAGAATCCGCTCATCAGCTTTATCGGGGTAGATGCCGGCTTTTTGCCGCTCCTGGATGTGAAGATCGCCGAAGGAAGGAATTTCTACGACGAAGTTAACAATGAAGGAAACAATGTGCTCATCAACGACGCCTTTGCCCGGCTGATGGGAAAAGAAGGCCATGCCGGCCGGAAACTCTACCGCGGGCAGGAGAGCATGAACATCGTGGGTGTTACCCGGCCTTTCCTGTTCAACGACCTGTACGCCGCTGACCAGCCGGTGCTTTTCTACCCGATGTCTCCGCACGACGTGGCGTCATGGGATGGAAGTATCTACGTTAAATTGAATGAAAATAAGCTGAAAGACCTTGAAAACGGTGTAAAGAAAATAGATAGCAGCTACCCGTTTGAATACCGGTTCCTGAACGACCAGTACGAAGCCATGTTTAAAAACACCCGCTTTATCGGGAAGCTGTCCCTGCTGTTCGGAATACTGGCCGTGTTCATATCCTGCCTGGGTTTATTCGGGCTGTCGGCTTATACGGCCGCCAGCCGCACCAAGGAGATCGGTGTCAGGAAGGTGCTGGGCGCCAGCGTATCCGGTATTTCGGTACTGTTAACCCGGAGCTTCCTCAAGCTGGTGGGCATATCCTTTGTAATCGCCTCTCCTCTGGCCTGGTATTTTATGAGCGGATGGCTCAAAGATTTTGAATACCGCATCAGCCTGGATTGGTGGATTTTTGCCCTGGCCGGGGCAATATCCCTGCTGGTCGCTGTATTAACGGTAAGTTTCCAGGCCATCAAAGCAGCCCTGGTTAACCCGGTGAAGAGTTTGAGAACGGAGTAATTGTAAAGTCGTAAAGTTGTTTTTTCGTGAAGTCGTTTTTCCGGAAAGCAGAATACGACCCGTCAGAAAAACGAAATTACAAAAAGACAAAAAGAAATGATACAGAACTATTTCAAAATCGCCTGGAGAAACCTGCTTAAAAACAAGCAGTTCTCTGCCATTAATATCGGCGGACTGGCCATGGGTATGGCAGTGGCCATGCTCATCGGATTCTGGTTATTAGATGAGCTGACCTATGACCGGTACCACAAAAATTACGATAGGGTAGCCCGTATAATGCAGAAACAGACAGCAAACGGGCAAATTTATACGGGAGAATCTTTACCTATGCCTTTGGGTGAAGAGCTGAAAACCCATTACGGAGACAATTTCAAATACCTGGCCATGGCCTCCTGGCAGGGCGATAACATCCTGAGCAGGGGAAACGATCACCAGAAAAAAAACGGGATTTACATTGACAAAGACGGTCCGAAAATTCTTTCCCTGAAAATGGTGAAAGGCAGCCTGAACGGGTTGAACGATCCCCGGAGTATCCTGTTGTCGTCAAGCGCGGCTAAGGCGTTCTTCGCTGAGCAGGACCCCATGGGGCAGATCCTGAAAATTGACAATTCGCATGAAGTAAAGGTAACCGGGGTTTTTGAAGACCTGCCCTATAATACCACTTTCCGCGACCTGGAATTTATTGCCCCCTGGGACTTATACGTGACGACCGAGCCGTGGCTGAAAAATGCCCAAACCCAATGGGGCAACAATTCCTTCCAGGCATTTGCACAGATTAATGATCATACAGATTTTGCTACGGTAAACAAGCATATCCTCCATTCCAAGCTGAACCGGGTTCCGGATGAGGATAAGAAATACAATTCGGAGATTTTCCTGTTTCCGATGAAAGACTGGCACCTGCATTCTAACTGGAAAAACGGTGTTCAGACGGGCGGACTGATCGAATACGTACGGATGTTTGCCGTGATAGGCGCATTTGTGCTGCTACTGGCCTGCATTAATTTTATGAACCTGAGCACAGCCCGTTCGGAGAAACGGGCGAAAGAAGTAGGCATCCGGAAGACCGTGGGGTCTGTCAGGGGGCAGCTGATCGGCCAGTTCCTTTGCGAATCCCTGCTGGTCGCTTTTATCGCCTTTTTCTTTGCTCTTCTCTTCACACAGCTGCTCCTGCCCTGGTTTAACAGCGTGGCCCAGAAGCAAATGAATATTCCGTGGGGAAATGCGGGTTTCTGGATGGTCTGCCTGCTGTTTACGGTAATAACGGGTTTACTGGCAGGCAGCTACCCGGCTTTATTTCTTTCTTCCTTTAAGCCGGTAAAAGTGCTGAAAGGTACCTTTAAAGCTGGAAAACTGGCCGGTTTGCCCCGGAAAGCGCTGGTGGTAACACAATTCACCGTATCGGTAGCCCTGATCATCGGCACGATCATCGTCTACCAGCAGATTCAGCACACCAAAAACCGGCCGGTAGGCTATGACAGGAGCGGCCTGGTGATGATAGCCATGAGTACACCCGAATTTTACGGGAAATATGACATATTAAGGACAGAGCTGAAACAAAAAGGTGCTATAACAGAAATGGCCGAATCATCCAGTCCATTGACGGCCGTATGGAGCAATAGCGGAGGCTTTGACTGGGAAGGGAAAGACCCGAACCTGGATACCGACTTTGCCACCTTCTGGGTAACGCATGACTACGGGAAAACGGTAGGCTTTGAAATGGCCGAAGGGAGAGATTTCTCCCGCGACTTCCCCACTGATTCTTCCGCCATCCTGATTAATGAAGCGGCCATTGATTTCATGAACCTGAAAAACCCGGTCGGCAAAACGATCAGGTGGGGTAACAGCGAAAACTTTACCATCATTGGTGTAGTAAAAAATATGGTCGCCAGCTCACCGTTCAAGCCGGTAAAACAGGCTGTATATCTCTTAAACTATGGCAATGTCAACTGGATCACCCTCCGGCTGAACCCTGCTAAAAGTACGAAGGAGTCGCTGGCTGTGGTGGAAAACGTCTTTAAAAGGGTTATTCCGTCGGCGCCGTTTGACTACAAATTTGCCGATGAAGAATACGCTGCAAAATTCGCCCAGGAAGAAAGAGTGGGCACCCTGGCTACCTTTTTTGCCGGTCTGGCTATCCTGATCAGCTGCCTGGGCCTGTTTGGGCTGGCCTCTTTTGTGGCCGAGCAGCGCACCAAAGAGATTGGTATCCGCAAGATAGTAGGGGCATCGGTATTCAATCTGTGGCAATTGCTGTCGAAAGATTTTGTATTGCTGGTGCTGATTGCCTGCCTGATATCTATTCCGTTAGCCTACTATTACCTGAATGGCTGGCTACAGGGATATGAGTACCGGATCAGCATCCAGTGGTGGGTATTTGCCCTGTCGGTGGCCGGTGCTGTGTTGGTTACCCTGGTTACGGTGAGTTTCCAGGCCATTAAAGCGGCCCTGGCCAATCCGGTGAAGAGTTTGAGAACGGAGTAAATGTAAAGTTGTGATTTCGTGATTCCGTGAAGTCGTTTTTCCCGAAAGCAGAATACAACGCATCAGAAAAGCGAAATTACGAAAAAGCAAAAAAGCCGAAAAACCCATGATACGAAACTATTTCAAAATCGCCTTTCGGAGCCTTGTCCGAAGCAAAGGCTACAGCGCCATCAATGTAGGCGGGCTGGCTGTGGGTATGGCTGTGGCCATGCTGATCGGTTTATGGGGGCACGATGAATTGACATTCAATCGATACCATCAGAATTATGACCGCATCGTACAGGTCATGCAGCACGCCAATTTTAATGGTAAGATAAGTACGCAGGTGTCTAATCCGGCGGCTATGGGGCCGGAGATCCGCACGCGGTACGGCAGTGATTTTAAGCATGTGATCCAGGCTTCCTGGCAGGAACCGCACATGCTTTCGGTAGGAGACAGGCATCTGGTGCATGAGGGAATGTTTTTTGAGCCCGGCGCCCCCGATATGCTGTCGCTGAAGATGCTGAAGGGCAGCCGTTCCGGGCTAAAAGATGCCCATTCCATCCTTCTTTCAGCCTCTGTAGCAGAATCCATATTCGGAAAAGAGGATCCGCTTCATAAAACCATCCGGTTGGATAAGCTTTATGAAGTAAAAGTGACCGGTGTTTATGAAGACCTTCCGGAAAATACCTCGTTTCGCGGGGTTAAAATTATGATGCCGTGGGACTTATGGATCATTGAAAACCCATGGGTAAAAACCATGAGCAACCCGTGGGGAAGTAACTTTACCCAAACATTTGCCCAGTTGGCCGATAACGCAGACCTGGACCAGGTTTCTTCCAAAATAAAAAATGTAAAGCTCGATAATGTAGGGGAGGAGCAGCAAAAATCCCAATGGGTGGTTTTTTTACATCCCATGAGCAAATGGAATCTCTATGGTGAATTCAAAGACGGGATCAATACAGGAGGGAATATCCGATACGTGAAGCTGTTCAGCCTGATCGGCCTGTTTGTTTTGCTGCTGGCCTGTATCAACTTTATGAATCTGAGTACCGCCAGAAGCGAGAAGCGGGCCAAGGAAGTGGGCATACGGAAAACGGTAGGTTCTTTTCGCTGGCAGCTGATAGGACGCTTCTTTGCAGAATCGTATGTGATCGTGCTGCTGGCCTTTGTTATTTCGCTGCTGCTGGTAACGCTTCTGCTTCCATTCTTTAATGAAATAGCCGGGAAGAAAATGGAGCTTCCCTTGCAGAACCCTTTCTTCTGGCTGATCAGTATAGGGTTCATGCTGATCACCGGCCTGCTGGCCGGAAGCTACCCTGCGCTTTATCTGTCTTCTTTCCAACCCTTAAAAGTTCTGAAAGGCACGTTTAAAGCAGGCCGGTTGGCCAGTGTGCCGCGTAGGGTCCTGGTAGTGGTTCAGTTTACGGTTTCCGTTATGCTGGTCATTGGAACCCTGATTGTTTATCAGCAGATCCAGTATGCTAAGAACCGGCCGGTGGGATATAACCGCAGCGGTTTGATCAACCTGAGCCTGCAGGAAGAGATAGCCGGGCATTTTGATGCAGTAAGAACAGAACTGCTCAATACAGGGGGCATTGAATCCATGGCGGCTACCTATAGCCCTCTTACCGGTGTATGGAATACCAACGGCGGCTTTGAATGGGAAGGAAAAGATCCTAACCTGGCAGTTGATTTCCCCAATAACGGGGTGTCTTATGATTATGGCAAAACCATTCAATGGGAAATAAAGGCCGGCCGGGATTTTTCACGGGAATTTGCCACAGATTCTGCCGCCTTTATCATTAACCAATCGGCTGCTGAATTTATGGGAATGAAAGACCCCGTAGGGAAAACGTTAAGATGGGGTAACCGGTCTTATACCATCATCGGTGTGGTCAATGACCTGCTGCAGGAATCACCGTTCTTTCCTGTCCGGCCATCTCTATACCATATCCGGGGTTACGATGACCTGGGGAATCTCCTCATCCGGCTTAACCCGGACCGGAGCGTTACACAGTCCATAAGCTTGATAGAAAACGTATGGAAAAAGCATATTAAGGAAGCTCCTTTTGGTTACACTTTTGTTGACGAAGCTTTCGGAGATAAGTTCCGTTCAGAAGAGCGCATCGGGAAATTGTCGTCCTGGTTCGCTGTGCTGGCCATCTTTATCTCCTGTCTCGGGCTGTTTGGCATGGCCAGCTTCGTGGCTGAACAGCGCACCAAGGAAATAGGCATCCGTAAGGTATTGGGGGCAAGCGTGGCAAACCTCTGGCGCCTGTTATCCGGAGAGTTTGTGTTACTGGTGTTGTTGTCATGCATTATAGCAGTGCCTATTGCCTGGTATTACCTTAACAGCTGGCTGGCCAATTACGATTACCGGATCAGTATCAGCTGGGTAGTTTTTGTGCTTGCCGCAGTTGCGGCCCTGCTGATCACCCTGGCTACGGTAAGCTGGCAGGCCATCAGAGCAGCCCTGGCCAACCCGGTGAAGAGTTTGAGAACGGAGTAAAAGTAAAGTCATTTTTTCGTGAAGCCGTTTTTCCGGAAAGCAGGATACAACCCGTCAAAAAAACAAAATTACGAAAAACCGAAAAAACCATGATACGTAACTATTTCAAAACAGCCTTTCGTAACCTCTGGAGAAACAGGGGATATAGTTTCCTGAATATTTTTGGTTTGGCTACCGGTATTGCCTGTGCGGCTCTCATCTTTTTATGGGTGCAGGATGAGATGACCTTCAATCATAATTTTGTCAAACGTGATTACCTGTATCACATTATGCGAAATCAGAAAAGTGATGCGGGGATAAACACGAACGGCTCTACCCCCGGGCCATTGGCTGCTGCTTTAAAAGCCGATGTTCCGGGAATCGTTAACAGTGGCAGGTTGAGCTGGGCAATGGACCAGCTTGCCGTAGTGGGTGATAAGGTCATTAAAGAAAATGGCCTCTATGCGGACCCTTCCATTCTCTCTATGTATTCATTGCCTTTTATGTATGGTAATGCCTCTACTGCTTTAAACGAACCGGATGCAGTAGTTATAAGCGAATCCATGGCGGGAAAGATTTTCGGTAAGGGCAACCCCGTCGGAAAAACCATAAAGATGAATGCCGGGGGAGTTTTCAGCGTGGATGGCTTATATAAGGTAACGGGAGTATTCAAAGACCTGCCTGCCAATTGTAAATATCATTTCCAATGGCTGTCGCCCTATACCACCTGGGAGGATGCCAATACATGGCTAAAACCCTGGAGCAATAACCTTACTGAAACGATAGTGGAACTCGCGCCAACGGCTGACCCTGCATTGATTAATCAAAAATTAAAAAAATACCTGAGCGCGAAGGTGGAAGATACAGACAGTGAATGCTTTTTGTTCAGCATGAACGACTGGCATCTCCGTAGCAATTTTGTAAATGGTATACAGGATGGCGGCACTATAAAATATGTAAATCTTTTCTCCGTAATCGCTTTTATTATACTGCTGATCGCATGTATCAATTTCATGAACCTTTCCACTGCCCGCTCCGAGCAGCGAGCCAAAGAAGTGGGAATACGTAAAGTAATAGGAGCGGGTAAGAAAGGATTGATCGGAAAGTTTATCAGCGAATCATTGTTTGCTTCCTTTATTGCGGTGTTAATAGCTGTGGGTATACTCTATGCAGTACTTCCGTTTTACAATGAGCTGGTTCAGAAACAATTGTTGCCTGACTTATTTCAGCCGTTACATTTTGTTTCACTGCTTGCCATCGGGGTTTTTGCAGGGCTGATTGCCGGAGTATATCCTGCATTCTATTTATCCTCATTTAACCCGCTTAAAGTATTAAAAGGCTTAAAGCAGAAAAACGCCGGCGCTGTGATCTTCATTCGCAAGGGGCTTGTTATAACACAGTTTACCGTTTCTGTGATCCTTATCATATCCACCATTGTGGTTTATCAGCAGGTTCAGTACATCAAAGACAGGGATCTGGGTTACAATAAAGATAACCTGATCTATATGAATATGCAGGGCAATATAAAAGACCATTTTGCAGAAATACGTAACCGGCTGATGGCAACGGGCGATATAGAAAATGCCGCAACGAGCTTACATGAAGCTTTGCATGTGCATAGCTACAGTGACGGCTTTGCCTGGCAGGGTAAAAATCCCAATGCCAAACCAACCGTTTATTCGAATGTGGTGAGCTCGGAATATATCTCAACCATGCACATGCAATTGGTGGAAGGACGGGATTTTTATGCAAATAACAGCGACAGCAATCGTGTAATTATTAACGAAAGTATGGCCAAGCTGATGGGCAGGGAGGGAAAGCCCGGAGGGATAATTACCATTGGTGAGTCTGCACTGACCATAGTCGGTATTGTGAAGGACTTTATTTATAACGATGTATACGGAAGTAGCACGCCGATCATATTAATTAACGGCGGGTACTCCGCTACTGCAATGGCCGTCCGGTTTAAACCGGGAGTAAATCTTTCACAGGCCCTGACCCGAACGGGAAATGTACTCAAAGCCGCAAATCCTGGTTTCCCGTTTGAATATCGTTTTGCCGATAAAGATTTTGACGAAATGTTTTCTGCTGAAACGCTGATCGGGAAGCTCGCCGGTGTATTTGCTGCGCTCGCCGTTTTTATTTCCTGCCTGGGTTTGTTCGGACTGGCTGCCTATACAGCGGAGCGCCGTACAAAAGAGATAGGGGTACGTAAAGTGTTGGGGGCGTCTGTTGCAGGTATTACCGGTTTACTGACGAAAGAGTTTTTGCAATTGGTTACCGTGTCCTGCATTATTGCATTTCCTGTGGCATGGTGGTTTATGCATAGCTGGTTACAGAACTATTCCTATCGTACAAGCATCCAGTGGTGGATGTTCGGATTAGCCGGCACAGGAGCTATATTGATCGCATTGATAACCGTGAGCTTTCAATCGGTGAAAGCGGCGTTGTCCAACCCGGTGAAGAGTTTGAGAACGGAGTAAAATTAAAGTTGTGATTTTGTAAAGTTGTTTTTTCGTGAAGTTGTTTTCCGGAAAGCAGGATACAACCCGTTACAAAAACGAAAAAACAAAAGCACCCAAACGAAAAAGCTATAAACAATGATACGAAACTATTTCAAAATTACGTTGCGGAACCTGAGGCGGGAAAGAGGGTTTGCGTTTCTGAATATCAGTGGCCTGAGCATAGGCATGGCGGCGGCTATTCTGATCCTTTTGTGGATTCAGAATGAAATGAGCATGAACCGCACTTTTCCTAAAACAGATCGCATATACCTGATGTATAACCGCGATACCTTCAGTGGGGAGAAACATGCCTGGGGTACCACCCCGAAGGTGATGGCCGCTGTGCTGAAAAAAGACTACCCGGAGGTGGAGGACGCCGTGCGCGTGTCGTGGGCCAATTTCTTATTTACGGCAGGCGACAAAAAGCTTAATGAACAGGGCTTTTTTGTGGACCAGGGCTTCCTGGATATGTTTGACTACGAGATGTTGGAAGGAAACAGCAGTACGGCATTGGATGCCGTAAACCATATCGTGCTTACCGAAAGCTACGCCAAAAAGTTGTTTGGTGAAGAGGACGCTATGGGAAAGACCGTTAAACTGGACAGCGTAGATATATTTACGGTCACGGGGGTGATGAAAGATTTTCCGAATACCACCCGGATCAACAGCCGGACCACGGTAAGTTACCTGCTGCCCTGGTCTTACATGAAAAAACTTGGGTGGGATGATGAATGGTGGGGGAATAACTCGGTGACCACCTATGCACTGCTGAAAGAAGGGGCATCTCCGGAACAGTTTAACGCAAAAGTAAGAACCGTTACCATAGACCACAGTCCGGAAGGTAACAAGGCCACCACCGAGGTGTTCGGCTACCCGCTCAGCCGGGTATATCTCTACGGAAAAAGTGAAAACGGGCAGCTGACTGACGGCCGCATCGTTACGGTAAGGCTGTTTGCGGTCATCGCCATCTTTATCCTGCTGATTGCCTGTATTAATTTTATGAACCTGAGCACGGCCCGCAGTGAAAAACGGGCAAAAGAAGTGGGTATCCGTAAAGTGGTGGGTGCCGGCAAGGCCTCGCTCATTGTACAGTTTATCGGTGAGAGCGTCCTGCTGTCCCTCATGGCGGGCGTGCTGGCCGTGCTCATCGTGCAGCTCAGCCTGCCTTACTTTAATGACCTGGTGGGTAAGCAACTGTTCCTGGACTACGGTAACCCGGCCTTCTGGGCACAGCTTACCGGTTTTATTATCTTTACCGGTATTCTGGCCGGCAGCTACCCGGCCTTCTTCCTGTCGTCATTCAGCCCCGTAAAAGTGCTTAAAGGCACTTTCAGAAGGGCTAAAGCCGCATTGGATCCGCGCAAGGTGCTGGTGGTGATCCAGTTCACCTTTGCCATCGTATTGATCATCTCTACGCTGATCATTCAACGGCAGATCGGGCATGCCCGGAACCGGGAACTGGGCTACAATAAAAATGGCCTCATCTATGTATCGCTTCAGGGCGATATCGGGAAACGCTACTCTTCCATTAAGCAGTCGCTGCTGGCCAGCGGAGCCGTGGATGCCGTCACAAAATCCATGAGCCCCATTACCCAGCATTGGAGCGACAGCTGGGGATTCTCCTGGCCCGGCAGTACTCCGGAAGATGAAAAGCTGGATTTTATCCGGTTCAGCACGGACGGCGACTTTATGAAGGTCATGGGTACCCAGCTGATAGAGGGCCGCGACATTGATGTTACACAGCACGTCTCCGATTCCAGCGCCGTGCTCCTGAACGAGACCGCCGTAAAAAGAATGCGCTTAAAAGATCCCGTGGGGAAAGTCATTACCGATGACGATGAAAAGTGGACCGTAGTGGGCGTGGTGAAAGACTTTATCATCGCATCTCCGTTTGAGCCGGTAGCCCCCATGATGATTAACGGCCCCTCGGCCTGGTTTAATGTGCTGCATATCCGGCTGAACCCGGACAGGGCCGTGGCCGATAACCTGGCCACCATCCAGAAGGTGTTTGAACAGTTTAACCCGCATTACCCGTTTGAATACCAGTTTGTAGACGAACAGTACGCCCTGAAATTTGACGACACCCGGCGTACGGGCACGCTGTCCAGCCTGTTTGCCCTCCTGACCATTATCATCTCCTGCCTGGGCCTTTTCGGGCTTTCCGCCTACATGGCAGCCAGCCGGGTGAAAGAAGTAGGCGTTAGGAAGGTGTTAGGCGCCAGTGTCCGGAATATCACCCTGCTGCTATCTAAAGACTTTCTGAAGCTGGTGATCATCGCCTTCGGCGTGGCAGCCCCCATCGCCTGGTATGTGATGAGCCGCTGGCTTAGTGGGTATAACTACCGCATCTCCATCGAGTGGTGGATATTTGCCGTCACGGGCATTATCTCCCTGGCAATAGCCGGGTTGACGGTCAGCTTCCAGGCTATAAAAGCCGCGCTGACTAACCCGGTGAAATCATTAAGAACGGAATAGCTGGAAGCGGCCGACCGGCTTCTAAAGCCTCAGAACTAGATTTTTAGCGCTTATTGAATATAAAGTTCATTTCAATACGGCTTTCATATCTACAATTGTACCGTTTTTTTGATAAGTGCCAAAAATGTGATTTTTTTCACATAATTGGCGCTTATTGTGTGAAGAAGGCTCCTTCAGCCCGGGGTGAGAAACTAAAAGTTTTGATGAGAACACACCAGGCCACAACTGTCCGTTATTGAACAGAAAGTGTCCGATATCGAACACTAGGGAAGGAGTGCATTCACTGCTTATATTTGAATATCAGTCAATTAGTATTTTGGCCCGATAACTGCAACGGGTAAACCGGGATAAATACCGTTTCTTTTTTCGCAGTTACTATTCCAATATTTTGAATAAAAATGATCAGGAACTATTTTAAAATCGCCTGGCGGAACCTCGTCAAAAATAAAGGATATTCGGCCATTAATATCCTGGGGCTGGCCATCGGGATGGCCGTGTGCCTGCTGATCATGCTTTTTGTACAGCATGAGCTCAGCTATGACCGTTACCATGCCCACGCCGACCGGATCTACCGGGCCGATACCGAGATCAAATTCGGGAATAACCACCTGGATCTGGCGTCGGCTAACGCGGTTTTAGGAGAAACGGCTAAAAATGAAATCCCGGCCGTGGAAGACTACGCGCGCATCCGGTGGGCGAATGGGTTGCTGGTCAAAAAAGACCATGAAAATATCCGCGAAAGCCAGGTGGCGTATGCCGATAACTCGCTTTTCTCCATTTTTTCCTTCCCCTTCCTGGACGGTGACCCCCAAACCGCCCTCACGGAGCCCAATTCCCTGGTGATCAGTGAGTCTGTGGCCCTGAAATACTTTAATTCCACGCAGGTGGCCGGTAAAACCCTTACGGTTAACGATACCCGGGAGCGTAAGATCACAGGTGTGATCAAAGACATCCCGGAAAACACCCATTTCCGGTTCACTATGTTTATCCCCATGTCAGAAGATGCAGATTCAAAGGAAAAAATGTGGGCGGGTAACCAAAACTTCAATACCTACTTACGGGTTCACCCGGGCACGGATGTAAAACGCCTCCAGGCTGACCTCAACAACATGCTGGAGAGACACCTGGATTCAGATCTTCAGCAGATTTTCGGGAAGTCGGTAGCCGAATTTAAGTTCCAGGGCGACTACTTTAACGCCTCCCTCATGCCGCTCACGGATATCCATCTCCATTCCAATAAGACGGGGGAGCTGTACGGGGGCGGAAGTCTCCAGTATGTTTATGTATTTTCAGCCATTGCCCTCTTTATCCTGGTCATTGCCTGCATTAACTTCATGAACCTGGCCACGGCCCGGATGTGGGGGCGGGCTAAAGAAGTAGGCCTGCGTAAAAGCATCGGCGCGCTCCGGAGCAGCCTTATCGTGCAGTTCCTGTCGGAGTCGCTGCTCACTGTTATTTTTTCCATGGCGCTGGCGGTAGGCCTGGTCCTGCTGACCCTGCCTGTATTTAACCAGCTGGCCGATAAGCAGCTTCAGGCTACCTTCCTGACCCGGCCGGAGGTGATCTTCCTCTTGGCAGCGCTTACCCTCCTGGTAGGGGTGTTAGCGGGGGCTTACCCGGCCTTTTATTTTTCCGGCTTCCAGCCGGTAAAAGTACTGAAGGGCGCTACGGGTACCAGCTTTAAAAAATCCTTGCTTCGCAATGGCCTGGTGGTTTTCCAGTTTACGGCTTCTATGGTGCTGATTGTGGGAACTATCGTCATCTACCGGCAGATGGATTATATCCGGAAGAAAGACATCGGGTATAACCGGGAGCAAATGCTGGTGATCAATAATACGGATCAGCTGGGTGACCGCACCCAAAGCTTCAAAAATGACCTGCTGGGCATGTCCGGGGTGAAAAACATCACCGTAACGAGCTTTTTGCCTACTAACTATTACCGGAGTAATCAATCTTTTTTTCCTACTCCTGCCCTGGATATCAAAGGAGCCATCTCCATGCAGCAGTGGGAGGTGGACGAAAACTACGTTCCTACCATGAACATGAAAATTACGGAGGGCCGGAACTTTGATAAGACCATGGGTACCGAGACCCACGCCATCATCCTGAATGAGGCCGCGGCCCGCTTCCTGGGAGGGAAAGTACTGGACAGGCTCCTTTACAATGTTGAAGACGAAAAAACGGGGGCTTTACGAATCTTTAAGGTCATCGGTGTAGTGAAAGATTTTAATTTTTCATCGCTGCGGGAAGAAGTGAAACCCCTGGCGCTACTCTATAAAAACAATAACGGGGCCATGACGGTGCGCTTGCAAAGCAATAACCTGCCCGCCCTGATGAAGCAGATAAAAGACCGGTGGAGCGCGCAGTCGCCCGGCCTGCCGTTTGAGTACAGCTTCATGAATGACGATTTTAACAGCTTCTACAAGGGCGAGGAAAAGATAGCCGACATTTTCACCGTTTTTGCCTCCCTGGCTTTGTTTATCGGCTGCATGGGGTTGTTCGGGCTGGCTACTTTCACTGCCGAGCAGCGCACCAAGGAAATCGGTATACGGAAAGTGCTGGGGGCCAGTTCCGCGGCCATCGTGACGTTATTATCCAGAGACTTCCTGAAGCTGGTGCTCATTGCCCTGCTCATCGCCGGTCCGCTGGCATACTATTTCATGAATCACTGGCTGCAGGACTTTGCCTACCGGGTTAAGATGGAGTGGTGGATGTTTGCCGCAGCCGGACTGACCACGGGGATAATTGCGTTATTGACGGTGAGCTGGCAGGCCATTAAAGCTGCGCTGGCTAACCCGGTGAAATCATTAAGAACAGAATAAATGTAAAGCTGTTTTTTCGTAAAGTCGTTTTTCCGCAGAGCAGGATATAACCCATCAGAAAAACGAAAAACAACTTCACAAAAACACAAAAACCATGATACGAAATTATTTAAAAATCGCAATCAGAAACCTGGTGAAAAGCAAAGTCTTTTCTTTCATCAATATCCTGGGACTGACCATCGGCATTACCGTTTGCACGATGATCTTCCTCTTCATTATGAACGAATTCAGCGTAGATAAGTTTCATGCCAACGGTGATCGTATTTACCAGGTCATGCGCCAGTATAAACGCGATGACGGGCAGGGTAGTGTGGCGTATTTGTCGGGAATGCACTCACCGGCACTGCTGAATGATTTTAAAGGACAGATCGAACGATCGGTGAGGATCATCACCGACGATGACCTGGTGACCATTGGCGACCGCTCGTTCCGGGAGAAAAGGGTGGTAAATGCCGACAGCAATTTTTTCAGCCTGTTTTCTTTTCCCCTGCTCAAAGGCGATGCTGCTACCGTGCTGCAGGATCCGGCCCGGGTGGTGCTGACCGAAAGCACGGCAAAGAAATACTTCGGAACGATAGAGGAGGCCGTGGGCAAACAGATCACCCTTCACAAAGATCTGCTCCTTACGGTAAGCGGTATTGCGAAAGATGTGCCCTCCAATTCCCATCTTCAGTTTGACCTGGTGGTGCCGCTGGAAAACTATAAGGACAGGGGGGATATGACCACCTGGATCAATAACGGCGTATTTACGTACGTGCAGCTGAGCCCCGGCACTACCCCGGAGCAGGTAGAAAAGCAATTTCCGCAGTACATGGAAAAATACCTTGGCAGCGACATGCGCAAGTACGGGTTCTCCTGGGGGCTTTCGCTTACCCCGTTGAAAGATATTTATTTTGAAGCATCCGGCGAATACGGCAACAGCATCCGGCACGGTGATAAAACCGTGGTGTTTATTTTCCTCTCCATTGCCGTGCTCATCCTGCTGATCGCCTGCATCAATTTCATGAATCTCTCTACTATCCGGGCGGCAGAACGTTCGAAAGAAGTGGGCCTGCGCAAAGTGATGGGCGCACTCAGGAATCACCTGGTGGGGCAGTTCATTGGTGAAAGCGTGCTGCTTACCCTCATATCCTGCCTGTTTGCGGTGTTGCTGCTGTGGCTCACCATGCCCTGGTATAACCAGTTGCTGGGCTACTCGCTGACGGTTTCGTGGAATACAGCGAACCTGTGGCTGTTTCTTGCCGGGGTTATTGTGGTAGTGGGCTTCCTGGCGGGGAGCTACCCGGCCTTTGTGCTGTCTGCCTTTTCACCGGTGCAGGCATTGAAAAGCAAGCTGAACCTGGGCAAAAGCGGTGCTTCTTTCCGGCAGGCGCTGGTAGTGGTACAGTTCAGCATTTCCGTATTTCTCATTGTAGGCACGCTGATCATTACCCGGCAGATGAACTATGTGAAAAACATGCAGCTGGGCTACAACCAGGAGCAAACGGTGATCCTGCCAGTGGATAACGGCGATATTTTCCGGAATTTAGAAGCATTTAAAACCGGGCTGAAGCAGCATAGCGCCGTTCAGTCGGTCTCCTGGATGTCAGGTGAGCCCGGAGGCTTTTTTGACGCGCATGTGTTTGATGTGGAGGGGCGCAGCGAGCGGTGGAGCGCCAGAACAGAATTTGCCGATTTTGATTTTGTTAAAACGCTGGGATTAAAAATGATTGCCGGCCGTGATTTTTCAGCCGGTTTTCCTACCGATACTACCGAAGCCGTGCTGGTCAACAAAACGGCTGTTGCCAACCTGGGCTGGACACCGCAGGAAGCCGTTGGCAAGTGGATACAAAATACCGTACGTGACAGTGGTAAACGGAGAATTGTAGGGGTGATAGACGATTTTAACTTCCAGAGCTTAAAGGAGAACATAGATCCTCTGGTGATTTCACCGGCAGAAGACAAAAGGGTGATCCTGGTCAAATTAAACCCGGGGAACGTTCAGGCAGGGGTAGATCTCATTAAGCAGGAATATAGCAAAGTGGCGCCCGCTTACCCGCTGGAATATAAATTTCTGGATCAGCAGTTTAACGATATGTACCGGAAAGACCTGCGCCAGCAAACGCTCTTAACCGTGTTTGCCGGCCTGGCCATCTTTGTGGCCTGCCTGGGGCTGTTTGGCCTGGCCTCCTTTACGGCTGCCAAGCGCTTTAAGGAGATCGGTGTGCGGAAAGTGCTGGGCTCATCGGTGCAGGGCATTGTTATCCTGCTGTCAAAAGACCTGTTAAAGCCGGTAGTGATAGCTACCTGCATTGCTTTGCCAACAGGTTACTGGGCTATGACCCGGTGGCTTCAGAACTTTGCGTACAAAACCCCTGTAAGCGGATGGGTATTTGTGCTGGCGGCCCTGATCACTTTAGGCATTGCCCTGATTACAGTAAGTATAAAAGCCATACGGGCCGCTATGGCTAACCCGGTGAAGAGTTTAAGAACAGAATGAAAACACCAAACCCATGATACGGAACTATTTCAAAACCGCCTGGCGGAACCTGGTTAAAAACAAGCTACACGCTTCCGTCAATATCTTTGGACTGGCTACCGGCCTGGCCGGGTTTATGATCATTCTGCTCTATCTTAATTTTGAGCTGAGCTATGATCGCTGGGATCCGTCTTTGGAACGGGTGTACAAGATAGGGCAGCAGACCGGCGAAGATATCTTTGGAAGAACGCCTAATCCCCTGGCCGGCTTTTTAAGGCAGACTTTGCCCGAGGTGGAAGCCGCCACAGCCATGCAGGCGGCAGGTGAATTTGAAATATTACTGAGCACAGACGATAAGAAAATATTCCAGGCTAACGGAGTGGAGGCCGATTCTAATTTTTTAAAAGTATTTCCTTACTCTCTTGTAGCAGGAGATGCCGCTACGGCGTTAGATAAGCCCAATGCGATCATTATCAGCACAGAGCTGGCCGGTAAGCTTTTCGGAAGCAGCAACGAAGCCATAGGGAAGCTGGTTAAGCTGCACAATAGGATGGAAAATGAGGTTACCGGTGTTTTTGAACAGCCTCAATCACCTGCTCACTTTGAGGCGCAGTTTGTTCACCGGAGCATCTACGAAAAGGGGAATATGCAATGGAGTAACACTTCTGCAGAGACCTATGTGAAAACGTTTCAACCGGTAGAAGTGGCGGCACTGGAATACCGGGTTAACGAGGCCTATTACAATGAACGTGTCAAAAAAGATGGCCTGTCGCTGGAAGAATACCGGAAAGCCGGCCACCAGGATGGCCTGTTTGCAGATGCGGTAAAAGATATTCATAATTTTCCTAAACACGGAAAGAGTAATTTTACGGCCGTATCTGTTCTGCTGTTGCTGGCAGTGTTATTATTGGTGGCCGGTGCTATTAATTTCAGTAACCTTTCCATTGCTTCATCGATGCGCCGGGCAAAGGAAATCGGTGTGAGAAAGGTGCTGGGTTCAGACCGGAAGCAGGTAGCTCTCCAGGTCTTTACGGAGATCGCTCTTCAGTGCCTGATCAGCCTTTCTCTTGCAGCGATAATAGTAGCGCTTACTCTTCCTTACTTTAAATCTGCTTTTGGCATTTCCCTGAACTTCATGAGTTCTGTAGGTGCAGGATCCATCGTATTGCAGGTCACTTTATGCCTGTTGGCTGTCATTCTCATTTCCGGAATATACCCGGCCATCTTCTTATCGGGCTACAATGTTACAAAAGTATTGAAAGGAAATTACGCTACAGGCAGTAAGGGAATTGTGCTTCGCAATACACTGATTGTGGTGCAGTTTGTGGTGGCGGTATTTTTTATCACCTCTACTCTCGTGATCAGAAAGCAGATGCATTATATGGAAACCCGCGACAAGGGCTTTTCGGGTGAACAGGTCATGCGCCTGCAAACCGTACAGAATGTAAGAGAAGCGGGGTTTGAAGCAGCCCGGAATGAGTTGCTGTCTGTTCCGGGAGTAGAGTATGTTTCCAAAACCACCAATGTACCCGGCGATGTCTATGCTGACACCACTACCTGGGCATTCAGGCATGCCGGTAAAGAATATCGGCTGGCTTCGGTAAAAGTCAGTAAAGATTATTTTAAAACCCTGGGTATCGGGCTTCAGAAGGGGAGGGTATTTAATGGCAGCTATGCGGATGAAAATACGCAAACGGCTGTAATTAACGAGTCAGCCATGAAAAAGCTGGGGATGGAGAACCCTATCGGCGAAACCATTACCTTTCCATATTGTGAAAACTTCCCGGTACAGATTGTAGGGGTGGTGAATGATTTCAATATATCCGGTTTTGAACAGCAGATCAACCCGGTAGTATTTACCATAAACAGTGTCAATGGCTGCCTCTTCCAATCAGGCGGTGCAGTATTATTGAAGTTGAACAGTAAAAACCTGCCGGCCACCATAGCGGCAGTAGAAGCCCGATGGAAAAGTATTGATCCTGATTTCCCGATCCGGTATTCGTTCCTGGATGAAAACTTTGAAAAATTGTTTGCTTCCTACAGGCGATTACAGACCATCATCAATTTCTTTGCCGTTACAGCAATTCTGATCACCCTGACCGGCTTATTTGCCCTGACCACCTACCTGGTAAACAGCAGGATAAAGGAAATTGGTATCCGTAAAGTGCTGGGAGCAGGTGTCAAAGAGATCAATGCGCTCATTAGCTGGGGTTTTATCCGGCTGATCCTGGCGGCCATTGTCATTGCTATGCCGCTGGCCTGGCTGGCCGCAGACCGCTGGCTGCAGAATTTTGCTTACAAGGCCCCGGTTAACGGTTGGTTATTTCTGGGGGCAGCCGTGATTACTCTGTCCATCGCGGTTTTGACGATCAGCTATCAGTCGGTTAAAGCCGCCCTGTCTAACCCGGTAAAAGCATTGAGAACAGAATAAATTTTAGTAAAGTCGTAAAGTCGTTTTTTCGTAAAGTCGCTTTTCCGGAAGGCAGAATGCAACCCATCAGAAAAACAAAATCACGAAAAAACGACTTTACGAAAAAACGAAAAACCCATGATACGTAACTATTTCAAAACCGCCTGGCGCACCCTTACCCGTAACCGGGCGTATTCCCTGATCACCATCCTGGGCCTGACCATAGGCCTCAGCGCCTTTATGCTGGTCAGCACCGTGGTGATGGATGATCTGTCGTACGACAGGCAATGGAGCAGGGGCGAACGGATCTTCCGCCTGGTATCAGTGGATAAGATGGGAGCGGGACTGTACAATAAGAATGAATCGTCTTATACGGGGATGCTGACCCATCTCAAAACAGAATTCCCGGAAGTAGAGACCGGCGCCCGGATCTCCTCTTCAGACCTTCGCCTTAAATTAAATGCAACCGATGAAAGCGGTATAAGGTCTTCCTTTATCCGGGCCGATTCCACCATCTGGGAAATGCTTGACCTGGAGATCCTGGCGGGTACGCCCGGAACCCTGGTTCAGGGTACCCGTAACCTCGTCATAACAGAAAGCTACCGCGATAAATATTTTCCGGGAGAAGACCCGGTAGGAAAAACCATTTATGATGTTCCCTCCTTTACCAGCGAAAGCACGCCCTACCTGATCACCGGCGTGATCCGCGACCTGCCCGCCAACAGCATTTTCAGGGCAGACATGCTGCTGGTGACAAAACCTTCTGCGGAGACGCTTTCAGCGGGAGGCTTCAGGGGCTTCTCCAGAAATTACGTGCTCTTAAAGCCCGGTACCGATGTGGAGGCCCTGACCCGGAAAGTCAATAGCCGGGCAAAAGATTTTGACAGGGGGCGCTATGTGACAGAATACGAATTCCAGCCCCTGAAAGCAGTTTACCTGCATTCTGACTTTGCTGCAGGCCAATCGGTGAAAGGAGATATCAAAAATGTCTGGATCTTTACCGGCGTGGCCGTTCTGTTGCTGCTCATTGCCTGTGGAAACTTCGTTAACCTGAGTTCGGCCCGGGCAGTATACAGGCTGAAGGAAACAGGCGTAAGAAAAATACTCGGCGCAGATAAGAGCCGGATCATCCTGCAGTTTTTAACCGAATCCTTCCTGTTTTTTGCCATTGCCTCAGTCGGCGCACTGATCATTTATACGGTAGGACTGCCCCGCCTGGAGCACTTTGTAGAGCATCCGCTGACCCTTACGCTTTTTTCGGGTTTCAGACGGGTAGCCGCAGCGCTTCTGTTCATTGTTTTGCTGAGCATGCTGACCGGCATTTACCCGGCCCTCATTATTTCCGGGTTTAAGACCTCCAATGCCCTGAAAGGCAATACCGGCAGAGCCGGAAACCAGAACCGGGTGAGAAGAACATTGGTAGTAGGTCAGTTTGCCCTATCCATAGTGGTTTTGATCAGCCTGATGGTGGTGCAGATGCAGGTGAGGTACCTGAACAACAAAGACCTGGGTTTTGATAAGGAGAACCTGCTGAGCATAGATTTCACGGCCTGGGAGGGGAAAGGAGAAGCCTTTAAAAATGAGCTTCTCCGGCAAACCGGTATTGAGAGTGTAAGCATCGCGAACTGGATCCCCTCCCGCGGTGCGGGCTCCATGAGCCGGAAAATACAGGATCCGCAAAACCCGGATAAAACCATTCAGGTCAATTACATCAACGGAGATACCGACCTCGGGAAAACCCTGGGACTGAAGCTGGAGCGGGGACGTTTCCTGGGGAATACGCTGAGCTACGATAAATTAAATACAGACCAGGTGATGGAGATGGACTCGGCCCAATCCATGAATGCTTACCTGAACCAGTCCACGCTGGTTACGGCTTTCGGAGCCAAAGCCATAGGGATCAGTGACCTGGAGGTGCCGGACCGCCGGGTACCTACGCGCCCCGTGGGAATTGTCAAAGATTTTCACAATGAGTCGCTTAAAAACCCCTTACAGCCCACCTTCATTGCCGCTGAAAGCTCATCCGATTACGGAGGCATGCTGATCCGGGTAGAGCCCGGCCATACGCAGCAGGCCGCTGAAGCGGTACAAACCCTCCTGAAGCAGTTTTACCCCGGCAAATACCTGGAGATGAACTGGGTAGATGACCTGCTGGCTAAGCAATACCGCACTGAAAGCCGGCTCTTGAGCCTGTTCAGCTTTTTCAGTGGACTGAGCATGTTCCTGGCGGCGCTTGGAATTTTCGGGCTGGTCACCCAGGCCCTGGCCCAGCGGGTGAAGGAGATCGGCATCCGGAAAGTGCTGGGTGCCCCCGTGCACGCCATTGTCAGGCTGTTTTCGGTAGATTTCCTTAAGCTGGTCGTGATGGCCACTGTACTGGCTTCTCCCGTAGCCTGGTGGCTGATGAACCGCTGGCTGGCTGATTTTGCCTACCGCATCACCATCCCCTGGGGTGTTTTTGCCCTGGCCGGTGGCATAGCGGTCACCGTAGCCCTGCTGACCATTAGTTTCCAGACCATTAAATCGGCCCTGGCTAACCCGGTAAAAGCATTGAGAACAGAATAGCTATCAGCCTTCAGCTATCAGAAAGCTGATAGCTGAAGACTAAAAAACAAAAATATGATACGTAACTATTTCAAAACCGCCTGGCGCAATCTCTTCCGAAACAAGGGCTTTGCGCTGATCAATATCCTGGGGCTGGCCGTAGGGCTGACCTGCTGCCTGCTGCTGACGCTCTACCTGCAGCACGAGCTGAGCTACGATCGCTTCCACAGCAAGGGAGACCGCCTGGTGCGGGTGATCATGGAATACAAGATAGGTACTTCGGGAAATAAAGGAAACTTTACCAGTACCAAGGTATTTCCCGAATTCAGGAGACAATTCCCGGAGGTGGTCAGCGGTACCCGCCTGAGCAGCAACAACCGCATTGTAAAGTACGGCGATAAAACCTGGATGGAAGATAACGTGCTTCACGCTGACTCTGCGTTTTTCGAACTGTTTGATTTCAAATTGCTGAGCGGGAAAGCTTCTGATGTGCTGAAAGCGCCTAACCAGGTGGTGATCTCCCGCTCACTGGCTGAAAAATATTTCGGGAAGGAAGATCCCGTAGGCAAAACCCTCCTGCTGAACAGCAGCCAGCAACCTTACCGGGTCACCGGGGTGTCGGAAGACTGCCCGTCTAATTCCCAGATCCGGTACAGCATGGTGGCTTCCATCTCCAGCTTCGGGCCTTTGCAGGAAGAAACCTATTCCAATGCCAACTACGTTACCTACCTCCTGATGGACCGGGCAGAATCACTGAATACCCTGCAGGACAAAGTAAACCGGTTCATGAAAAAAGAAACGGGTGACAGCGAGTTTAAAGTGAATTTCGACCTCGAACCTTTCACCCGCATTCACCTGTATTCTCCCTATGACGCTTTTACGCCCAATATCAATATCAGCTACATCTATATCATTGCAGGTGTGGCCGTGCTCATCCTGGTGATTGCCTGTTTTACCTACGTCAATCTTTCTACCGCACGAAGTACCGAGCGGGCGAGAGAAGTAGGTATCCGGAAGGTGGCCGGAGCCTGGCGTTCACAGCTCTTCTGGCAGTTTATCAGCGAGTCGGCAGTGCTGACCTTCCTGGCACTGATGATCAGCTTTTTGCTGGCCCTGGTGCTCCTGCCTTCTTTTAACACCCTGGCCGGCACTACGCTTTCGTATACCAGCCTGGGGCACCCGCTGGTTTGGGGGGCGGCGTTGCTGGCGGCGCTTACAGTGGCCCTTCTGGCCGGCAGCTACCCGGCGCTGATTCTTTCATCGTTTCAACCGGTCAGAGTGCTGAAAGGGGCGTTTAAGAATACGGGCTCCGGCAATGCCCTGCGCAAAGGACTGACCGTATTCCAGTTTGTCATCTCGGTTTTCCTGATTATTTCTACCTTTATTATCAGTTCGCAGCTCCGGTATATCCAGCAGAAAAAGCTGGGTTATGAGCGGGAAAACAGGGTGCTGCTGGGCATGGATCAGAACCTGAATGACAAGAGAGAGCTGGTAAAATCAGAGCTTAATTCCCTGGCAGCTGTAAGCGGGGTATCGCTGGCGTACGAAACCCCGGTAACCATCCGTGGCGGCTATAATATGAGCGGCAGTGACCTGAGCCAGACCATGGCCGTAACCGCTAACCCGGTAGATGAAGACTACCTTAAAGTGACGGGCCTCGAATTAATAGCCGGTTCCGACCTGAGTGCTCAGGATATCCGGGACGTCAGTAGCGAAGATTACACCGAGAACTACTTCCATTTTATCCTGAACGAGTCGGCGGCACGCGCGCTGGGCTGGAGCCCGGAAGAGGCCATCGGGAAGAAAATGTACCTCGATGAGTACAGGCCCGGAGAAGTGAAAGGAGTGGTAAAAGATTTCCATTTCGAGTCGCTGCACACCTCCATCCGTCCCCTGGTGCTCTTCCCGAGCCCCTGGGCCAATACGGCAATTGTGAAAATAGACGGCAATAACGTCCGGGAAACCCTGGCGGCCATTGAAGCGAAATGGAAACAGCTGGCGCCTTACCGGCCGTTTGTTTTCCGGTTTATGGATGAAGACTACCAGCAGATGTACAATGCCGAAATGCGCACCGGTCGCGTATTCAACATCTTTGCTTCGCTGGCCGTGCTGCTGGCCTGCCTGGGGCTGTTCGGGCTGTCGGCTTACGCCGTACGTCAGCGCGTAAAAGAGGTAGGTGTACGTAAAGTATTGGGCGCCTCCGGGCTGCAGATCGTTACCCTGCTTTCCTCCGGCTTTGTGAAGCTGGTGCTCATTGCCTTTGTCATTGCCAGTCCGCTGGCCTGGCTGGCCATGAACAAATGGCTGGAGCAGTTCTCGTACCGGGTAGAAACCGGTTGGTGGATCTTTGCGGCAGCCGGCGCAGTAGCGCTGTTCCTGGCCCTGGTAACGGTCAGCTTCCAGGCCATCAGAGCGGCGGCAGCTAATCCGGTGAAATCATTAAGGACGGAATAATAATTGATGGAATGGGATTATTAAAGTCAGCAGGAATACCCATCTTATCCTGTTAAATAGATATAACGATGGTTAAAAATTATTTAAAAATCGCCTGGCGAAGTCTTACTGCAAACAAGCTATCTTCTATGATCAATATAGGAGGACTCGCTGTGGGTATGGCTGCCAGCTTCCTGCTGATGCTCTATGTGTACAATGAGTTTAGTTACGATAAGTTTAATAAGAACAGTGATCGTTTATTCCTTGTATTTAAAAACCTGCCCGACAATGGTGAAGTAAAAACCAATCCCGTTACTCCCGGCCCATTGGCAGATGTGCTGAAAAATGATTTCCCTGAAATTGAGAATGTTGCACGTGTCAGCTATCCTGACAAAAGTTTGTTATGCTATGATGACAAAAAAATAAAGTTTTCCATAGTGTCAGCTGACCCGGTTTTGTTAAAAATGTTCAGCTTTAATTTTATAAGAGGAAATGCGGCTACTGCCTTAGCCGATCCGTCAGGTATTGTTCTTACCCAATCAACGGCCAACGCCATTTTTGGGAATGATGATCCGGTGGGTAAAACAGTTAAATACAAAAATCAATATCCCCTTACCGTTAAAGCGGTCATCAGCGACAATCCTGTAAATTCGAGTTTCTCTTTCCAGGCAATAACCACCTGGGATTTTTATATGAGCCAGGAATCCTGGCGGAAAGATGCCGGCTGGTCAATGTTTGATTATTCAACGTATGTGTTGCTCAAAAAAGAAGCCCGGGCATCAGGCGTTAATGCCAGGATAAAAAACCTGATCGCAAAGCATAACCCGGACGACAGCAAAATCGAGCTTTTCATCTATCCAATTACAAAATTACATTTATACAACGAGTTTAAAAATGGAGTGAATACCGGCGGAAGAATTGAATATGTGCGTCTGTTCCTGGTATTGGCGATTTTGATCCTGATCATAGCCTGTGTAAATTTTATGAATCTTTCCACAGCGCTTTCTGAAAAAAGAATAAAAGAAGTGGGCATCCGTAAAACCATCGGAGCCACGAGGGTAACTATTATAAATAGTTTCCTGGGAACTGCGGTATTAACTTCCTTTATCGCTTTAATCATAGCGCTTACTTTAATATATATACTCCTTCCGCTATTTAACAGCGTGCTGGGCATTCAGCTTGTTTTGCCGTATAAAAGTTTTCCTGCCTGGATGTCAATTTTAGGTATAGCTTTCATTACAGCAATGATTGCAGGCAGCTATCCGGCCGTTTTCTTTTCATCCTTCAATCCTGTAAAGGCTTTAAAAGGGTTAACCAGCCCTGTCGGATCAATGGTTAAAACCAGGCAGGCACTGGTTGTTCTTCAATTTATATTTGCCATTTGTCTGATCATTTCCAGCATTATAATATATAAGCAGATCAGCTATATTAAAAATCGCCCTGTAGGGTATAATATTAATAGTTTGATAGAAATGCCCACAAATGACAAACTGTCTTCCTCGTTTGAGCTTTTCAGGCAGGAGGCAATCAGGGCCGGCGCTATTTCAGATGCTGCAATAAGCTCTATTTCAATTACAGGATATGGCCCCAGTTCATGGGGAGTGGTTTGGCCGGGTCAATTACCCGGAGAAGATAAAATAGCCATTGACTGTATCGGTACAACCTATCATTTTATGGATACCTATGGATTGACTATTGCTGAAGGAAGAGACTTTGAAACCGGTCGCCCGGCCGACTCCTCATCGGTAATACTGAATGAAGCTGCGGTCAAGCTGATGCGTTTAAAAGAACCGGTAGGAACAGAAATTACCTGGCAGGGTGAAAAAAGAAAGATCATTGGCGTAGTAAAAAATTTCGTGTGGGGATCGCCTTATGAATCTTCCAGGCCTCTTATTATAGGTTTTGTTAAAGACTGGACAGGAAATGCCGGTATCAGGTTAAATCCGGATATGCCTGCTGCTGAAAGTTTAGGTTTACTGCAATCTGTTTATGCAAAATACAGTCCGGATTATCCTTTCGAATATACGTTTACGGATGAAAGTTTTCGGAAAAAATTAGTAGATGAAAAGGTATTGGGTATCATTTCAGCAAGCTTTACCGTCCTGACCATTTTTATTTCCTGCCTGGGGCTATTCGGGCTGGCAGCCTTTTCAGCAGTGCAGCGTACAAAAGAAATAGGCATCCGTAAAATACTGGGTGCATCAGTTGGCAGAATCATATACCTATTATCAATCGACTTTTTGAAGCTGATCATTATCGCTTTCCTGGTGGCTTTTCCTGTTTCCTGGTGGCTGATGAATGATTGGCTTGAGCATTTCTTTTATAAAATAAGTATAGAATGGTGGATATTTCCGGCGGCAGGTATGGGTGCTATCCTTATTGCTTTAATAACGATCAGCACACAGGCAATAAAAGCAGCAGTAGCTAACCCGGTGAAAAGTTTGAGAACGGAGTGAGAGTGAAGTTGTTAAAAACAAAAAAGCAAAAAACAGAAAAACATGATAAAAGTATTTTTAACAACCCTCGCGCGGCAGCTCTGGCGGAACCGCCTCTACACCTTCCTGAACATCCTGGGTCTCAGTGTATGCATCAGCGTGGCCTGGGTCATTTTCCGGATGGTGGATTACGAATACAGCTACGACAGCAAAATCCCTGATGCCGGCCGGATTTACCAGGTTTATGCCAAAGACCAAAGCAGCGATGGTACGGTAAGTGACTTTACCGCCATACCTAAGCCGGCTTTAGGTGCGCTGACCGAAACCATCCCCGGTGTGGAGCTGGCCGTTCCCATGTTTTACAAATACCATCATCATGCCGCCCTGCCCGGGAAAGAAAAGGAGCAGATCCGCCGTAAAACAGGAGAGGAGGAGGTAGACGTGCAGCTGGTCTCTACCACGCCGGATTACTTCCGGATGTTTCCCCACCGTTTTCTGGCCGGGAATGCCCAGAATGCACTGGACGCACCGGATAAAGTGATCCTGACGGATGCCAAAGCCGCTGAATACTTTCCCGGCCTGGTCCCGGCCGATGTCATCGGCAAAACGATTATCTATGATGATTCCGTAACCCGCAGGGTATCCGCCGTGATAGCGGCTTTTGACTTCCCTAACAGCTTTGAAGCCGATGACCAGTTTATCGCTATCCGTAAAAAAGATCAAGCGGCAACGAATTGGACCAGTATGACCTCCAATGACCAGATCTTTGTCATGCCTTCAGCAGAAACGGGCATTGCCAGGATCATGGATCAGCTCAATAAGATCTATGCCGAGCAAGGCAAAGAGAGCTTTGAGAAGTATAAGTATAAAGGCTGGTTTGAGGTCTTTCCGCTCAGTCAGAAGCACTTTGAAACCCGGCATAATGCCCAAACCCGTACCGCAGACAGTAAGGTGCTGAACGGACTCATCATCACGGCCGCATTCCTGCTGCTCCTGGCCTGCATTAACTACATTAACCTCAGCACGGCCCAGCTCCCGCAGCGTGCCCGTGAGATCGGTATCCGTAAAACCCTGGGCAGCTCCAAACGGCACCTCGTTCTTCGTTTTATCGCTGAAACCCTGGTAGTGACCTCCCTGGCAGCTTTGCTGTCTTTCGGGTTCACCGCCATAAGCAGTCGTTTATTTCATGATTTCCTGCCCGAAGGCCTGCATAACTACATGAATTACGTCGGTATGATAGCTTTTATGGGGGTTCTGGTTATAGCCATATCGGTGTTTTCAGGGCTTTACCCCGCCTGGCTTTCGGCCCGGGTCAATACCGTGAATGTACTGAAAGGGGTGACGGAAAAAGTAGCCGGCCGGAACTTTTTCTCCCTGCGCAAGGGGCTGATCATCTTCCAGTTCCTGATCGCCCAGGTGTTTATTATCGGCAGCATCATTATCCGGGAGCAGATGCAGTTTTCGCTTGATAAGAACCCCGGTTTTAACAAAGAGGGGATGATTACCGTACAGGTACCCGATCATGTGGCCAATGACCCCGCGTATAAAGGGAAGATCACGGTACTGAAAGAAGAGCTGGGGAGAAGCCCGGCATTAGCCGGCGCAGCCGTGGGTGACCGCCCCATGGATAACACCATGCTCAGTAGCCTCCTGAAATATTATAAAGATACCACGGAGATCCAGGCCGCCGTTCACATAAAATTCGGAGATAAAGATTACCTGCCCCTATACGGGTTTAAGCTCCTGGCAGGCCGGAATTTCATGCCTTCCGACACCATGAACGAGATCATCATCAATCAGAAGGCCCTGGAAGCTTACGGATGGAGCTCTCCGGAAGAAGCCATCGGGAAAACACTGGTTTCTCCGTCCGGTAAGGCCAGGAACTATCCTATAGTGGGAGTGGTGTCTGATTTTCATCAGTTTGGTTTTCAGACGGAAATTAAACCCGGACTTATTACTACCCAAAGAATACCGTCTACCACGCTCAATATCCGCTTACCGGAGCAGCCGTCCCAATGGGCTCCGGCCCGCCGGGCCGTAGAGCAGGAGTGGAAAAAAGTGTACGCCGGTGTGCCGTTTAAATACACCTTTTACGATGAAACCATCGGAAAATTCTATGAAAGTGAAAAACGTACCCAAAAGCTGGTGATAGCGGCTACTTCCATTGCTATCCTGATCAGTTGCCTCGGCTTGTTCGGGCTAGCCACGCTCACGGCGTTTAGCCGTACCAAAGAGATCGGCGTACGGAAAGTGCTGGGCGCCTCCGTGTTTAATATCACCCGGCTTCTTTCCTTGGAATTTCTTTCGTTGGTGCTGATTTCAGTGCTTATCGCTTCGCCCGTTGCCTGGTGGATGATGAACAAATGGCTGCAGGACTTTGTATTCCGGATCGAAATTCAGTGGTGGATATTTGTGCTGGCCGCCATGGCAGCGGCGGTTATCGCCCTGCTTACCGTGAGCTACCAGGCCATCCGGGCAGCCATAGCTAACCCGGTGAAAAGTTTAAGAACAGAATAAATGTAAAGTCGCGTTTTTGTAAAGCCGTTTCTCCTCAGGGCAGAATATGGCTCATCAGAAAAACGAAAAAACAACTTTACGGAAAGCAAAAACTCATGATACGAAACTATTTAAAAACGGCCTGGCGGAATCTTTTTAAAACGAAGATTTTTTCGGTAATCAACATTAGCGGGCTTGCCTTCGGGCTTACTGTGTTTTGGCTGATCGCGCTTTTTATAGCAGACGAGTTGAGCTATGATAAATACCATGAAAAGGCCAGTAGGATTTTTCGGCTGGTTTCTCATGGCAGATGGGACGGCGGCAGCTTTGATTTCGCCGTAACTTCCGGGCCTACGGCGGTAGCCCTGAAAAATGAATATCCTGAAGTGGAACAAACGGTACGCATCGCTTCCGGGGCAGGTGGGGTGATCATACATCAGCAGAACCGGCTGAAGGCAGATCAGGTTCTGTACGGCGATAGCAGCTTCTTTTCGGTTTTTACCTATAATTTCATAGCGGGTAACCACCTTCATGCGCTCTCTGAACCACAGTCCATTGTACTGACCAAAGACCTGGCCGTAAAGCTTTTTGGAAGTGTGGAGGCAGCGTTCAACCAATCCATTCGTTTCCGGAACGATCTTCCCTGCCGTATCACCGGTATAATTGAAAATGTACCGCTCAATTCCCATTTTACATTTGAAGCCATACGATCCTTTCCCAAAGACTTTAAGCCCGACTGGGGAAATTTTTATCTCTATACCTATCTCCTGCTAAAAGATGCAGATCATGCAGGTGCTTTACAAAAAAAACTGCCTGCTTTTATAGAAAAGTACTTCTATAGCCAGGGCTTAGATATCAGATATTCTTTAGAACTGCAGCCATTGGCTTCTATCCACCTGAGTTCAGATTTGGGTTATGAACTTGGCGTAAACCGGAGCATAAAGTCGGTTTATGTATTTTCTCTGATCGCTTTGCTGATTCTTGTAATTGCAGTGATTAATTACGTGAATATCACTACGGCGCGGGCGTCTGTCCGCCTCAAAGAAGTGGCGGTCCGGAAAATTATTGGCTCTGACCGCAGGGGCCTGATGAATCTTTTTCTTACGGAATCTTTTTTAATTATTTTTTGTGCCGTATTGCTGAGTATTGCATTGGCCTGTTTTCTTTTGCCGCTATTCAATCATCTTACCAATAAGGAGCTGAGCCTCTGGAATTTCGGAATTGCGCGAACGCTGCTTGTTCTGAGCATAGTTTCTCTGATCTTAAATGTAATAGGAGGATTGTACCCTGCCTTATTCTTATCCGGATTCAAAATTATACCCGCCTTGCGAAACAAAACAGGTAATAAATCTTTCCAGGTACTTTTTCGGAAATCACTGGTCACCTTACAGTTTACTATCACTACCATCATGATTGTAACTACACTTGTTATTTACAGGCAGCTACACTTTATGACCCATACAGATCTGGGCCTGGATAAAAACCGGCTACTGACCTTCGGTACGGATGAAAAAGTGAATACCGACGGGCTGAGAAATGAATTGTTAAAGAAAACAGCGATAACCGGGGTAGCTTTGGCCGGTAGCCCGTTAGGGAGTAATCATACGATTGAGATAAAGGCATTTAATGTGGAAAAAGATGGTGCAATTGATCCTAACATTACCCTGGCCAACGGTTTGTTTATTGATGATGCGTATATACCGGCAATGGGAATTAAAATGAAGCAGGGCAGAAATTTCAACCGGCTACTAGCCACAGACAGTGCCTCTGTAATTATCAATGAAGCCTTTGCCAGGGATAAAGGATGGAATAATGCCATCGGGAAGAAAATAGAGGTACTCACAGGTTCTGACCGGAGACCTCTCGTTAAAACGGTTATTGGCGTTACAAAAGATTTTCATGCCTATTCTCTGCAGCATAAAATAGAACCCATGATCATGGAACGATCTTTTTCAACGAAAGAAAAAAATAATGTTTACGTACGCATAAGCAGGCAGAATATACAGGAGACGATTCAGGATATAAAGAGCACTTTTCAGAAATTTGATGCGGATACGCCATTTGAATACAGTTTTTTAGATCAGAGCTTCCGGAAACAATACGAGACAGAAGAGAAGCAGGGCCAGTTAATGCTGGTGTTTACAGGTTTAGCTATCAGCATTGCCTGTTTGGGGCTATTCGGATTGATTACATTCACGACCGGTCAGCGTATTAAAGAAATGGGGATCCGGAAAGTATTTGGCGCTTCAACAGGAAGCCTGGTAAAGCTGTTATCGATAGATCTGATAAAATTGGTTATGCTGGCATTATTAATTGCATTCCCGGTTTCATGGGTAGTGATGAATGCCTGGCTGGCGGATTTCGCTTACCGTATATCCATCACCTGGGAAATATTTTTATTGGCCGGATGCATAGGCGTTTTAATTATGGGAGCCACAATAAGCTACCAGGCCATCCGGGCAGCCGTAGCTAACCCGGTGAAAAGTTTAAGAACAGAATAAATGTAAAGTCGTGTTTTTGTAAAGCCGTTTTTCCCCAACGCAGAATATAGCTCATCAGAAAAACGAAAAAACAACTTTGCGGAAAACAAAAACCAAAAATATGCTAGAACTAAAAGGAATTTACAAATGGGTGAACACCGGCGGAAACCGGGTGTATCTCCTCAAAGACGTGGACCTGAACGTAAAAGAAGGCGAGTTTATCTCCATCATGGGGCCTTCAGGCTCGGGCAAATCCACCCTGCTGAACGTGGTTGGTATGCTCGACGATTTCAACGAAGGCGAGTACACTTTCCTGCAGGAGCCGGTGCACACCCTGAAAGAGAAGCAGCGATCGGCCCTCTACAGGCAATACATCGGGTTTGTGTTCCAGGCCTACCACCTCATTGATGAGCTCACCGTGTATGAGAACATCGAAACCCCGCTGCTCTACCAGGACATAAAGGCAAGCGAGCGCAAAGCCCTCGTTGCCGATATGCTCGACCGCTTCAATATTGTAGGTAAAAAAGACCTCTTTCCGGCACAGCTGTCGGGCGGACAGCAGCAGCTGGTGGGCATAGCCCGGGCCCTCATCGCCAAGCCCCGCCTGCTGCTGGCCGATGAGCCTACCGGCAACCTGAACAGCAAACAAGGCGAAGAGATCATGGAACTCTTCTCCCGGCTAAACAAAGAAGGCATGACCATCATCCAGGTCACCCACAGTGAAAAAAACGCGGCCTACGGCTCCAGGATAGTTAATTTACTGGATGGAAGAGTAGAAATTTAAATAAATATAAAATTAGTATAATAAAAATTATATTAAATTATTAATTAAATAAATATATAAATATCTATTTAAAGTAACCGAAACTTCCGGCTCACTCCCGCTGCTCCGCGTAACAGAGGACAGCTCACCCGGTCCCCGAACTAAGCACTCAGAACTAAGCACTCGGAACTTATATGAACTTATATCGATTATGAAAAAACTAACTGTATTTATACTCACATTTCTCTATGTCGCCGCAAACGGCCAGACTACGCTTTCCCTGAAAGAATGCATTGAAACCGCCCTGAAAAATAACCCGGCTGTCAACCAGTCGGGTATCCAGGCTCAGAACAGCGAAATCCAGCTTCAGCAGTCACGGCTGAACAAGCTGCCCGGCGTGAATGCCTCGGTAGGCCACGGCATTAACCAGGGCCGCAGCATAGACCCCTTCACCAACGCCTACGTTAATAACCAGCTGGGTTATGGAAACTACGGGATAAGCGCAGGGGTTGTTCTTTTCAGCGGTGGAGCGCTGAACAATGCCGTAGCCCGCGACCGTTTCGGGTACGAGGCGGCCCGCATGGACCTGCAGCAGGCCAAAGACAATCTCACCATTGAGGTGATCCTGGCCTACCTTACCGCATTGACCAATGAAGACGTGCTTAACCAGATGCAAAGCCAGCTGGAGCTTACCCGGAAGCAGGTAGAGCGGCTGGAAGTGCTGAACAGGGACGGGAGCATTCCTCCCTCCCAGCTTTCAGACCTCCAGGGGCAATATGCCGGTGAGCAATTATCTGTCATCAGCGCCACCAACAGCGTGGAATCTTCCAGGCTGAACCTGTGCCGGCTCATGAACGTGCCTTACAGCAGTCCCATGACCCTCGAAAAGATCAATCCCGAGCTCCCCGGCCTTTACGGAGCCCGGGCGGAGGAAGTATATGAAACGGCCCTGCAGCGCTTTGCCGCTATAAAAGCCGCCGACTTCCGGGTGAAAAGTGCTGAAAAGGCCGTTGACGTGGCCCGGGGACAGCTCTGGCCTACCTTACGCCTGGGGGTGAATGTAAACACCAACTACTCCAGCGCGGCCAGCACCAGTACCCTCCTGAATACCAATACCGTGGCATCGTCTGATTTTGTAAGCATCGGCGGAGCCCAGTACCCGGTTATGCGCCAGGTAAGTAATTATGCCAGCGATAATATTCCCTATACCCGTCAGCTCACAGGCAACTTCTTTTCTTCCTTCGGTCTCTCGCTGAGCATCCCCGTCTTCAACGGGCTGGAGCAGCGCAACCGGGTAAAAGTGGCGCGCTTAAACGTAAAAAATAATGAGATAGCCGCCCATGCCGCCAGAACCGGGCTGGATCAGGCCATAGACCAGGCTGCAATTAACCTGCAGACCGCCCTTGAGCGCTGCGAAACGCTGGAACGCCAGGTGCAGGCCTTCAAAGAGTCTTTCCGGGCTGCTGAAACCCGTTTTAACCAGGGGGTAGGCAATTCCATTGATTACCTTACGGCCAAAAACAACCTCGACCGGGCGAATATTAACCTGATCTCGGCGCAATATGAGGCGGTGTTACGGTCTAAGCTGCTCGACTTCTACAAAGGGGAGACGCTCTGGTAAAGGGGTATAATTTTAATATGGGGAAATGCTGTTAAAAGACCGTAAATTTTCAGAACTTTGTATCTCAATTCCAGATCGTAAGGTGCATGTTCGAAAACAGGAAATTTCCTATACTTATTTTTATTTATACCATCGGTGCCATTTACCTGCTCCGGCTGTTTTACCTGCAGGTCATTGACAAAGATTACCGCACCATCGGGGCATTGAATTCCGTGCGGAAAGAGGTGAGCATTCCGTTACGCGGCCAGATTTACGACCGCTTCGGAAAGCTCATTGTAGCCAATGAGGAGGTATACGATATGTATGTGATTCCTCAGAAGGTGCTGCCGTTTGATACGGTCTCTTTCTGCAACCTTTTCGGTATTGATAAGCCATATGTGGATTCCATGCTGGCCCAGGCCCGCGACTACTCCAGGCTGCGGGCTTCGCTGTTCCTGCGCCAGCTGTCCAAGCAGGAATACTCCGGCGTGATCGATGCCATGATCCAGTACCCCGGCTTCCATTTCGAACAGTCGTTTTACCGTACCTATCCCGGCAACACCATGGCCAATGCCCTGGGGTATATTGGTGAGATTCCCAAAAAGCAATACGAAGAGCAGGAAGAAGAATACTACCGCAAAGGCGACTACATCGGCCTGGCCGGCCTGGAGAAATATTACGAGCTGGAGCTCCGCGGAACCCGCGGCAGCCGCCTGGTGCTGATGAACTCCAAGGGAGAAGATAAAGGTTCCTACCACGAGGGGCGCTACGATACGGCCTCGGTGATCGGCAACAACCTCTATACCCATATCGATTTGGGCGTTCAGCAGCTGGCCGACTCTCTCTTCCAGGGCAAAGTAGGGGCTGTGGTGGCCATTGAACCTTCTACCGGCGGGATCATCGCCATCGGGTCTTATCCCACCTACGATCCCGCCCTGCTGTCCGGGCGTGAATTTTCCAAAAATTACCGGGCCCTGACCCGTGACCCTGACCGCCCGCTGAACAACCGGCCGGTAGCGGCCTTTTATAGGCCGGGTTCTACCTTCAAGCTGGTTCAGGCCGCCATCGGGCTGGGCGACGGCGTCATAACGCCTGCTTCTTCTCTGTCAGGAAACAGTAAATTTGCCATGCACAGTGCCGGAGAAACGGCGAACCTGTATACGGCTATCCAACGATCGAGTAACCCATATTTTGACAATGTGCTGCGACGTATTGTGCATAATGACCCGCAAACCGGCCGGGCTATACCCGTGGCCGAGGGGCTGAAAAAATGGGATGAGCAGATCATGCGTTTTGGCTTTGGCCGGAAGCTGGGAATAGATCTTCCCTCCGAAACACAGGGAATTATCCCTACGCCAGAGCGGTATGACAAAATATACGGTAAAAACCAGTGGAAATACTCTACCATCTATTCCATCAGTATCGGGGAAGGAGAATATGGGGTAAATGTGCTGAAGCTGGCTAACCTGGCCACTGTATTCGCCAACAGGGGATATTGGATCACGCCGCACATTGTGAAAAGCACAGGCCTGGATGTGGCCAAGAGCAAAGCAACACCTACGGAGATCAATAAAACCGAGATTGACAAACGGCATTTTGAAGAAGTGGTCAAAGGCATGGAGCTGGTGGTTCAGGCCGGTACCGGCCGCGCGGCGCAAATCAAAGATGTGGAGGTCTGCGGCAAAACGGGTACATCCCAGAATGCCAAAGGAAAAAGCCATGCCATTTTTATTGCCTTTGCCCCTAAGCATAACCCTAAAATTGCTATTGCAGTGGTAGTGGAAAATGCGGGTTACGGCGGGTCTGCCTCAGCCCCTATAGCCGGTCTGCTCATGGAAAAATTCCTGAAAGGCAGCCACAACCGCGAAGCACAGAAAGAATACATTATGAACACCCGCTACACCACTGTAGCCGGAAGATCACAGGCACTATAATATGGCAAGAGAAATAGACATCAAGAAGGGGTTGGACTGGACCACCGTATGGATTTACATCATACTGCTGGTCATCGGTCTGGTCAACATCTATGCAGCAGTTTACAACGTAGATAACCCCAGGCCTATCTACTCGCTGGATCACAACGCAGGCAAGCAGATCATGTTCATGGTGCTGGCATTTGTTATTATAATGATCATCCTGTTTATTGATTATAAAGTATACGATACCTTCGCCTACATTTTCTACGGGTTCTGGATACTCGTTCTTATTCTCACTATTTTTATAGCGCCTGATATTAAAGGATCGCACTCCTGGCTCCGGTTCGGGGGCTTCCAGTTTCAGCCGGCCGAGCTGGCCAAGACCATCACCCTGCTGGCGCTGGCCAAATACCTGAGCACCCAGGGGGTAACCGTCAGCAAGTTGGATAACCTGGTCAAAGCCTGCCTGCTTATCTTTATACCGCCGGTGATCATCATCCTGCAGAAAGAAACAGGCTCTGCGCTGGCCTTTGCCGCCTTTATCATCATCCTGTACCGCGAGGGCCTGCCCGGTGTTTACCCTGCCCTGTTTCTCGCTTTTGTGGCTCTGTTTATTCTCGGGCTCGTATTTGAAGACCAGATATGGATCGTTATTCTCGGCCTGGCACTGGTAGCGGTTTTGTTCTGGTACCTTTTCCTGAAACGCTACGATAGAAATCGCCAGAACCTGCAGCGGGTCATCGGCCTTTTTATTCTTTTCAGCATTTTTGTGCTGGCGGTAGATTTTGCATTTAACCATGTTTTTGCCCCACACCAGCAGAACCGTATCCGGGTGCTGGTCAACCCTGACGTAGACCCCTTGGGAGCGGGCTGGAACATCAGCCAGTCTAAGCTGGCCATCGGCTCAGGTGGACTAACGGGCAAAGGCTACCTGCAGGGCACCCAGACCAAATTTGATTTTGTTCCCGAGCAGTCAACCGACTTTATTTTCTGTACCGTGGGCGAGGAGTGGGGTTTTGTAGGCGTTTTTGTGGTCATAGGCCTGTATTTTATTCTGATCACCCGTATTTTTAACCTCGCAGAAAAGCAGAAATTCAAATTTGCCCGGATCTACGGCTACGGGGTAGCCAGCATCCTCTTCTTTCACCTGCTCATTAACATCGGTATGACCATCGGGCTTATCCCCATTATCGGTATCCCGCTGCCCTTCATGAGCTACGGGGGCTCATCGCTGCTTTCGTTTACCATACTCCTCTTTATCTTCCTGAAGCTGGATGCGCACAGGAGCTACAAGGTGTAAAGGGCTGTTCAAAAAGGAAAATACCGGCCATCCGCCTTTTCAGGCGCCGTCGTTTCCCAGCCAGTGATTGATAAAATCAGCACACAGGGAGGGAGCCTCGAACATACCGGCATGGGCAATCGTGTCCAGGATCAGCGCAGATGGCTGCTGCAGGAGCGCGGTTTGCTCCAGCGCCTTTTCCAGGGGTACAAACGTATCCTGTTTCCCCAGGATCTGGAATACAGGGAAGATGAAGGTTGGGAGGGTTTCCAGGTGGTCACGCCGGTTTTTCATGGATTCGGTAGCGCTGACCAGGGCTTGCGCGCTCAATTCCGAATACCTCCGGATATTCCGCGCCAGAAAATCAGCGTTTTCCTGCCTGAAGCTTTCGGAAAACATATTGGGATAAAAATTCTTAATAAAGGCGGCTGTACCGTTTTGAGCAATAAACGCACCGGTTTTATCCCGTTCTTTCTTCTTCTGTTCGCTGTCGGCCGCAGCAGAAGAATGGAAAAGACCAAGTCCGTGTACCTGGTCGGAGTAGCGGGCGGCATATTCCAATGCAATATACCCGCCCATGGAATGCCCGATGAGCACCGGTTTTTCAATGCCTTTCCCGGCCAGGAAAACCCGCAGCGCATTCGCATATTCCTCTATCGACACATAGCCTGTAAAGCCGGCATGATCAAACACGTGCGAGGTATAATACGAGTGAATTGCGGGCAGGAAATCTTCCCATACGGAAGAATCCTCACCAAAACCGTGTATCCATACAATATCCATAATCTTACCAGAGTACTTCCGGGTACTGGCCCTCTTCAATCAGCCTCCTGATCGCATTGCGAACAGGTTCCTTATCTTCCGGGTAAGTAACGCCGAACCAGTCAGAAGAATTGGTGAATACCTTGCACTTCCCGGTTCCCTCTTCCATCAGGTTGCTCATTACTTTCGGAATATAAAACTCGGCCTTTGGGGCATTAAAATTCGCACGGGCATACGCGTGGAACATCTTCTCGATCTCGGGGAAAACACCGGGTTTAAAGCCCCAGAAATTCATCGAAACGGGCGTATTATCGTCCAGGATCCGGGGCTCGCCCAGGTCGTGGAAAACGATGTTTCCGTCGGGCAGCCGCTCGATCTTCGTTCTTTCCACCACATCGGTAAGAAAACCCTCGTCATCTACGGTGCATACTCCCCGCGATACGGTACCGTTTTCAGAAAGCGTATTTTTCAGCTGGTAGCTGATCAGCGTATGAACCGTTTCGTCAGTATCGTTTTTAAGAAAATCAGCAATGGTTTCAAAAGCCTCGCGACCGTAAAAATCATCGGCGTTGATCACGGCAAAAGGAGTTTGGGTGTTCTTCCAGGCACAGAGCACGGCATGTCCCGTTCCCCAGGGCTTCTCGCGTTTTACATCGCCCAGGTCGGCCGGCAGGTACGAATCAAATCCCTGGATGGCAAAATCATACTCGATCTTTCCTTCCAGCTTGGGTCCGAACAGCCGGGTGCATTCTTCTCTCAGCTCTTCACGGATAATAAAAACCACCTTGCCAAAACCACTCCGTATGGCATCAAAAAGAGAATAATCAATGATCGTTTCACCGTTGGGACCGAAAGAATCAAGTTGCTTGATACCACCGTAGCGGCTGCCCATACCGGCAGCAAGAATCAATAATGTTGGTTTCATTTAAAGGTTTAAAAAATTTATATAATTAGCTATCGTGGTGCAAAAATAAGGCATGGACGGTCAAAAACGTTATCCGGGTGGAAATAATCCTGATGCTTATCCACGAAAACAATATTTATATCGATTGATTGCCCATCTCCTGCCCGAATATTCGGAGATTTATATAAATTTCGGAATTAAAACCTAAACTGTAAAATATGAAGAAAGTATTTCTACTGTTGCTTCTTTTAGCAGGACAGTCGGCGGTTTTTGCACAACCCAATCAAAACGGGGTGCAGGATAAACGGCCCGGCTATTACTTATTTAAGAACGCTACCGTGCACGTGGATCCGGGTACTGTTCTCGAAGATGCGTGGCTCCTGGTAAAGGAGGATAAAATTGAAAAAGTCGGGAAAAACTTCGACTATCCGAAATCAACCCGGGTGATTGACCTGCAGGGGAAGCACATCTATCCTTCCTTTGTTGACATCTACTCCGATTACGGCCTTCCCGAGCTCCGCAGACCTATGGGAGGCAGGGGGAATTTCTATGAAATGAAATTCGAATCGGAAAAGCAGGGCGCCTATGCCTATAACCAGGCGATCAAGCCCGAAGTGAAAGCGGCCGAAATGTTCACCATCAATGCGAAAGCAGCCGAAGAGCTCCGTAAGATCGGCTTCGGTTCGGTGGTTTCCCACGTGAAAGACGGTATTGTCAGGGGAAATTCGGTGCTGGTTACCCTGGGCGAAGAAAAAGACAGCAAAGCGCTGCTGAGAGCCGATGTGTCTTCGCACTATTCGTTCCTGAAAGGCATGAGCCCCCAGACCTACCCCGTTTCGCTGATGGGTTGTGTGGCTCTCCTGCGCCAGACCTACTACGATGCCGACTGGTATAAAAAGGCGAAAAACCTTCCGGAAAAGAACCTCTCGCTGGAGGCCTTCGCTGCTAACCAGAGCCTGCCTTCGGTTTTCCAGAGCGGCGGTTTCCACGATGCGCTGCGGATTGGTAAGCTGGGCAATGAGTTCGGCGTGAAATACATCATCAAATCAGGAGGCGACGACTACAAACGCATCGATGAGATCAAAGCGCTGAATACGCACCTCATTCTTCCGCTGAACTTCCCGAAAGCCCTGGATGTGGAAGATCCTGTGGATGCTGAGAATGTAGCCCTGGCCGATCTGAAGCACTGGGAGCTGGCACCGGCCAACCCGGCGGTAGTGGCTTCCAAAGGCATAGATTTCTCCTTCACGGCGTCTGATCTTCCTATGAAATCGGCATTCTTTACCCAGCTGCAGGCCGCCATCAAAGCGGGTCTGAGCAAAAAAGATGCCCTGGCAGCCCTGACGGTCAACCCTTCACGCGTGCTGAAAATTGAAGATAAGGTAGGTACCCTGAAAGCCGGGCTCCTGGCTAACTTCCTGATCACCGACAAGGAGCTCTTTGAAGAAAAGACCAAAATCCTGGAAAACTGGGTGCAGGGAGCACGGTTTGTGGTCAATGACATCTCGCTGACCGATATAGCCGGTAAATACAATACCAATATACCGGGCTTTAACCGCCTCACCGTTTCCGGAGAACCCGATAAGCCCGCTTTGGAGCTGGCGCTGGATACCGTGAAGGTGAAGCCAACCGTAACCCGCGACAAAGACTTCCTGACCATCTCTTACCGCAAAGGCAACGAGGGGATCTCCCGCCTGACCGGCCTGATCTCGGGTAAAAAGATCAGCGGCCAGGGAGTAGATGCCAAAGGTCAGCCTTTTAACTGGAATGCTACTTTGATCGAAGAAAATTCAGCCGTTGCCAGACAGGATTCCGCCCGGAACGCCGGCCGCCCTGCTGCCGCAAAAGGAGCCGTGCTGTACCCGTTTGTAGCGTACGGAAACAAAGAGCTGCCTAAGCAGGAAGACCTGCTGATCAGGAACGCTACGGTATGGACCAACGAGAAAGAAGGTACTGTCGTTACCGATGTGCTGGTGAAAAACGGGAAGATCCATTCGGTAGGGAAAAACCTGGCGGCCGGCAATGCAAAAGTGATTGACGGTACCGGCAAGCACCTGACTAACGGTATCATTGATGAGCACAGCCATATTGCCCTGTTCTCAATCAACGAGGTAGAATCGGTTTCTTCTGAAGTAAGGCAGGAAGATGTCATCAACTCTGAAGACATCAATATCTATCGCCAGCTGGCCGGTGGAGTGACCACTTCTCAGCTGCTGCACGGCTCGGCCGACTGTATCGGCGGGCAATCGGCTATCGTTAAGCTGAAATGGGGCGAGACACCCGATAAGCTGATCATCCCGGATTCTCCGAAATTTATCAAATTTGCCCTCGGTGAAAACGTGAAAAGAGGCAATGCCAGCACCACACCTAACCGTTACCCCATCACCCGTATGGGCGTAGAGCAGGTGTTTGTTGATGCCTTCACCCGTGCCATTGCCTACAAAAAAGAATGGGAAGACTACAACAAGGCAAAAGTGAAAACCGGCCTGACCGCACCGAAGAGAGATCTTGAGCTGGATGCGCTGGTAGAAATCCTGAACGGCGAGCGGAATATCACCTGCCACTCGTATGTGCAGTCGGAGATCAATATGCTTATGAAAGTGGCTGACTCCCTGGGCTTCAAAGTCAACACCTTCACGCATATCCTGGAAGGATACAAGGTAGCCGATAAAATGAAAGAAAGAAGCATCAACGGTTCTACTTTCGCCGACTGGTGGGCGTACAAAATGGAGGTAAAAGAAGCCATACCGTTTAATGCGGCCATCCTGAACAAAATGGGCATCACCACGGCCATCAATTCCGATGACGCCGAAATGGCCAGGAGACTTAACCAGGAAGCTGCCAAAACGGTTCTTTATGGCGGACTGACCGAAGAAGAGGCCTGGAAAACCGTTACGCTGAACCCGGCAAAAATGCTGCACCTCGACAACCGCCTGGGCTCAATAAAAACCGGAAAAGATGCTGACCTGGTACTGTGGACAGACAATCCTTTGTCGATCTACGCCAAGCCGGAAAAAACCATCATTGACGGTGCCGTCTATTTTGACCTGGATACCAAGGATCAGAAAGACAAAGAGCTCCGGGATGAGAAAAACCGGCTGATCCAGATCCTCCTGGCTGAAAAAGGCAAAGGCGCCCCTACCGAAAGACCGGTGATGCGTCAGCGCCAGGAACATATTCACTGCGATGACATCATGGAATATGACGGAGTATCTGTTGAAAACCTTGACCTTTTCTTACGTATTTTAAACGCCAGCGGTAAATGAAAAAACTTATAATATTCCTATTTTGCCTGCTAACCGGGGCGGCGTTTGCCCAGAATCCGGGAGCGGGAAAAGCAGCGCCAGGCCCTGTTCTTTTCTACAATGCGCATATTTTTGTCGGTAACGGAACCGAGCATGCTTCGGGCTCCATGCTGATTGAAAAGGGGCTGATCAAAGAAATCTCGGCATCTGACCTTTCGGCCAAATATCCCAATGCCCAGAAAGTCAATGTGGAAGGGAAGCATATCTATCCCGGCATCATATCGCCGGCCAATACCCTCGGACTGGCCGAAATAGAATCCAGCCGGCCTACGCTTGACTACAACGAGCTGGGAGACTATAACCCCAATGTACGTGCCCTGGTGGCCTACAACACCGACTCGGAGATCATCCCTACCGTTCGCGGCAACGGGGTGCTGATTACTCAGGCTACACCTACCGGCGGAATTATCTCCGGGCGTTCATCTGTTTTTTACCTGGACGGATGGAATTGGGAAGACGCCGTGCTGAAAGCCGATGACGGCATGTGGCTGCACTGGCCCAGAAGAATGACGCCCAGCTTCAATTTTCAGACCATGACCCGTGAGCTTCAGAAGAACGAGCGCTACCAGAAAACCATCGATGAGCTCCGCGAGCTCTTTGCCCAATCAGTGGCGCAGAAAGAAGGCGGCAACCCGTACGATAACCTGAAGCTGTCGGCCCTGAACGGGGTGCTTACCGGTGAGCAACGCCTGTTTATTGAGGCAGGAACCGACAAAGAAGTCATCGAGGCCGTTAATTTCTGCAAAGAAGCAGGCGTGAAATACCCGGTAGTGGTTGGATCGGTGACCTCCGAGCTGGCTATCCAGACGCTGAAAGAAAACAACGTTCCCATTATTGTCTCGCCTACCCACCGCTTACCCGATAGGGCAGACTCTGACGTATGGGAAGCCTATAAGCTGCCGGCTTACCTGGTAAAAAAAGGCCTGACTGTAGGGCTTCATTACAATGACTCTTACTGGAGAACCCGTAACCTGCCTTTTGTAGCGGGCAGCACCGTAGCTCACGGACTGACCAAAGCAGAAGCACTGGCCCTGATTACCTCATCCAACGCGAAGATCCTGGGGATCGACAAATGGGTAGGTACCCTGGAAACAGGCAAGCATGCTACTTTTATAATCAGTGAAGGGGATATCCTGGATATGCGTACCGCCAAAGTAACCCGTGCCTTCATCCGGGGCGCAGAGGTGAACCTCGACGACAAGCAGAAAAGACTGGCCAAAAAGTACTTCGAAAAGTACGGATTGGAGAAGTAAGCCGTATCACGGAACCCTCTTTCATCGCAGAGCCTGTCACCAACGGGCTCTGCGATTTCTTTTACATGCCCCCGCCACTAACTACTCATCACTCGCTACTCGTCACTCGCCACTCGGAACTCATCACTCGAAACTACCCTCCCCCGAACCTTTTTCCCCCCTCACTTTTATTTCCTGCCCATTTGCGGTAAATTTGTCGTTTCAAAAAATAACAGATGAAGATCGGTGTAATCGGACTGGGCGATATGGGGAAGCTTTTTGCCCGGATATGGGCGCAAAAAGGCTACGATGTCTACGGTTGTGACCTTCCTGCCCGTACGGAAATGCTTCGGGAAGCCCTGCCCGGCATCCATGTGCTGGAAGACGCCGTAGCCGTATCCCGTATCAGCGACATCATCATGTATGCCGTCGAAACCGAACGCATAGAAGAAGTGGTGCGCGTGGCCGGGCCTTCCACCAAGTTTGGTGCTGTGGTCACAGGGCAGACCTCCGTGAAAACACCTGAAATCCAGGCCTTTGAAAAATACCTGCCGCACGATGCCCGGATTGTAGGCTCACATGCCCTTTTCGGGCCGTCAATTTCGCCTGAGGGTGAGATCGTGGCCATGTACAGGCATCGCTGCAGCAACGAAGCCTTTGAAGAGCTGAAAGCCCTGTACGAAGCCACAGGGGCCCGCGTGGAAGAGCTGGAAAGCTACCGGGCCCATGACCAGATGATGGCCGACATACAGGTGATCACCCACGTGGGCTTCGAAAGCCTGGGCACGGCCTTTATGCACCGCAAAACGTACCCCTGGGAAGACAAAAGCCAGATACAGGGGATCGACAATATCAAATTGCTCCTTACCCTCCGGATATTCTCCTACAAGCCGCACGTGTATTCGGGCCTGGCTTTCGAGAACCCGTTCGCCATCCGGGATGTACGGAAATTCGCCCAGATCGAGAACGAGCTTTTCGGGTGGATGATCACTCAAAACCGGAAAATGCTGGAATCCCGCGTAATGAAAGCCCGCGAAAAGGTCTTTTCCGTACCGCAGGCAAAAATGATGCTCGATGACTCCCTCATGCGCGAATACACCCTGAATCCCGGCAGCAACCACAAGCCCAACTCGCACCTGAGCCTGCTGACCATGGTCTGTACCTGGGCCGATCTGGGCATTGATCCCTACAAAAATATGGTCTGCCAGACACCGCCCTTCCGGCTGCGGGTGGGCCTGGCCGAATATCTTTTTTACAACGAAGACCTCCTGCGCGAATCGCTGGAAACCGCGCTTACCGACAAATCCAATTACATTGATGACCTGGCTTACCATACGGCTGTTCATGAGTGGACGAACATCCTGGAGATCGGAGACCGGCGCACCTATGAAAAACATTTTACCGCCACCAGCCGGTTCCTGGGCGACAGGCTGCAGGAAGGGCGCGACAAGAGCACGCTGCTGTTAAACCGCTTAAACCAGGATAAATGAAAGTAGATTTAAGCAAATACCGCAACCCGGAATATGACCACGGAGCCGGCGTCCTGAAAAGACTGCTCTGGCACCTGTTCAGCAAAGCACTGATCCACTCCCAGCTGCCTTTACCGGTAAGTGTAAAATGTGCGGTGCTGAGGGCCTTCGGCGCAAAAATAGGGCAGGGGGTGGTGATTAAGCCCAATGTGAATATAAAATACCCGTGGTTCCTCGAAATAGGTGACCACGCCTGGATAGGCGAAGACGTATGGATCGATAACCTGGTGATGGTAAAGGTCGGGGCCAGCAGCTGTCTTTCGCAGGGAGCTATGCTGCTGACCGGTAATCACGATTTCAGCAAAGCAACCTTTAACCTCATAACGGGGTCTATAGTAATAGAAGAAGGGGCCTGGCTGGGCGCCAAAACAGTGGTATGCCCGGGAGTGACCGTTGGATGCCACGCTGTGCTCACTGTGGGCTCCGTAGCCACCCGTAATTTGGAAGAATGGACCATTTCCAGGGGAAATCCGGCAATTCCGATAAAAAAAAGGACCGTAAACTAACTTTTTTTTTTATAATTACTACTATTGTATATTTTTACAGAACCATGCAAATAAATTTTGCCGAAAAGTTGCTTTTCTTATTATAACAGAACGGAAACAGTAGAGAATAATTTAGTGCCACTTATATGAGCTTGATATTTGAAGAGTTAATCACTGATAATCTTTTCAGGGTAATTATTTCAGGGTTAACTGCATTGGCGGTCACATGGCAGGCAATTCCGGTGATCAGGAACATTTGTGAAGAGCGGAATCTGTCTGACAGTCCGATTAAGAGAAGCTCGCATAAACATCCCGTGCCCACCTTCGGGGGCGTGGGTATTTTTGCCGGAACCCTGATCGGCTACATGATCTGGAACTTCATGGACGAGGGTTACCTCATGCATAAGGTATTTGCCTGCACGGTCATCCTGTTTTTCCTGGGCATCAAAGACGATATCTATGGCCTGAGCGCCGTGAAAAAATTCTTTTCACAGATCCTTACGGCCCTGCTTATTGTGGTAGGAAGTGACCTGCGCATCTCCAGCTTCTTCGGGATCTTCGGCATTCATGAGCTTCCGTACATCATCAGTGTGCTGTTTTCCATTTTCCTGATCGTTGCCCTGATCAATGCCTTTAACCTGATCGACGGCATAGACGGGCTTTCGGCCGGGGTGGCCATGATTGCCAGCGGAGGCTTTGCGCTCTGGTTTATGCTGAACGGTTACTGGTCGCTGGCCTGCCTGGGCTTCAGCCTTTCGGCCGCGCTGTTTGCCTTCCTGCGCTTTAACTTCTCCAAAACAAGCAAGATATTTATGGGCGACACCGGTTCGCTCGTGGTTGGTTTCTGGGTAGCTGTTATGGCGCTTAAATTTGTTGAGCTGAATGTGAATATAACCAGTGAAAACGTTCACCAGAATGCCCCGGTTATTGCTATTGCGTTGCTTTCGGTGCCTATTTTTGATACCCTACGGGTGTTCAGTATCCGTATTTTAAGAGGAAAATCGCCGTTCTCTGCTGACCGGAGCCACGTTCATCACCTGATGGTAGACCTGGGTCTCTCGCACCCGGTTGCTTCGTTTATCCTTTACGGGTTCACTATCCTGTTTACCTCGGCTGTTTACTTCTCCCGGCAGTATTTCACCAATACCCAGCTGTCGGTAGCTATTCTGACCATCTTTTCCCTCTATATCCTCGTAGGATTCCTCCTCGAAAAAGAGCGGGTGCGTTACGTACGTAACCGCGCTTCCCGGAAAGGCCGCGAAACGACCCCGGCGGGTGTGGCGGCACAGAAAAAGCAGGCAGTGAATAATTAAGTGAAAAGTTAAAAGTGAAAAGTTAAAAATTTCGGTACAATTGTTCCGCAACTTTTAACTTTTCGTTTTTAACTTTTAACTCCCCCTTATTCCCACTCAATCGTAGCCGGCGGCTTCGAGCTGATATCATATACCACCCGGTTTACGCCTTTCACCTTGTTGATGATCTGGTTGGAAACCTCACCCAGGAAATCGTACGGCAAATGCGCCCAGTCGGCGGTCATACCGTCTACGCTGGTTACTGCCCGTAGGGCCACCACGTTTTCGTATGTTCTTTCGTCGCCCATAACGCCCACGCTCTGCACGGGGAGAAGTATGGCGCCTGCCTGCCAGATAGAATTATAAAGCCCTTTATCCCGCAGGGACTGAATAAAAATAGCATCCACATTCTGAAGGATAGCCACCTTTTCAGGCGTAATATCGCCCAGGATACGGATGCCCAGCCCCGGACCGGGGAAGGGATGTCTTGAAATCAGGTGATCGGGCATACCGAGCGACCGCCCTACTTGCCGTACACCGTCTTTGAACAACAGCTTTAACGGCTCCACTACTTTAAGCTTCATGAAATCGGGCAGGCCGCCCACATTGTGGTGCGACTTAATGGTCACTGAAGGCCCTTTAACAGACACCGACTCGATAATATCCGGGTAAATGGTGCCCTGTCCCAGCCATTTTACGTCCTGTATCTTATGGGCTTCGTCATCAAAAACCTCGATGAAGGTCCGGCCGATCGCCTTGCGTTTGTCTTCCGGATCGGTCAGCCCCTTTAAAGCCGCATAAAAACGGTCTTTGGAATCTACGCCTTTCACGTTCAGGCCCAGCCCCTGGTACGAATCCAGCACCTGCTCAAACTCGTTCTTGCGCAGCAGGCCGTTGTCTACAAAAATACAATACAGGTTAGCCCCGATAGCCTTATGAATCAGCAGGGCGGCCACAGAAGAATCTACTCCGCCCGATAGTCCCATGACCACCTTGTCGTTGCCCAGCATCTCTTTCAGCTCGGCTACGGTAGATTCCACAAAAGACTCCGGTGTGTAGCTTTGGTCGCATCCGCAGATATGCACCACAAAATTTTCCAGCATTTTCCGGCCGTCTTCCGAATGCGTTACTTCGGGGTGGAACTGGATACAATAGGTTTCTTCTCCTTCAAAAGTAAACGCCGCATGACGTACAGACTCGGTAGAGGCCGTCAGGTACGCGCCTTCCGGAAGCTGCATGATGGTATCCCCGTGCGACATCCACACCTGTGACCGCATCGGGATACCCCTGAAAAGCTTATCGTTATTATCGATAGACACCAGCCGGGCCCGGCCGTACTCCCGGGTATCCGATTTTTCCACCGAGCCGCCAAACTCCCTGGCCAGCAGCTGGGCACCGAAACATACCCCCAACAAGGGCAGCTTCTTCCTGAACAGGCTGAGATCAATAGCAGGAGAACCCTCTTCCATAACTGAGCTGGGGCTACCCGAAAGAATAACTCCCTTTATGTTTTCGGTGATCTCAGGCAGCTTATTAAACGGGTGGATTTCACAATAAACATTGAGCTCTCTCACTCTGCGGGCAATGAGCTGGGTATATTGCGAACCAAAATCAATGATCAGAATCTCCTGCATAATATATTTTACTTGATGATAAATTGTCTAAAATACTGTACTATTTTTGCGGAAGCAGAAATCTCCGATGAAAATTTCCTACTTCATAGCTAACCGAATAAGAAACCCGAAAGGCCGGTCTTTCTCCAGAGTCATCGTGAGAGTAGGTATCCTGAGCGTGGCAATCACCGTTTCCGTTATTATCCTGTCGTTCTTTGTGCTGCTGGGGTTCAAAAATACAATCAAAGAGAAACTCTTCAGCCAGACCTCTCATATTCAGGTCAGCAAAATTACACTTAATCGCTCATTTGAAGAAGCGCCGGTTCCAAATAATTCAGAGTATTTTAAGCAGGTTTCCGAATTGCCCGGTGTGCGCTCGGTCAGCCGGGTAGCTTACAAATCGGTTATCCTGAAATCAGCAGAAGAAATTTCAGGGGTGGTGGTAAAGGGAGTGGATAAGGAATACGACTGGACGGAATTTGAAAAGAACCTGGTAGAAGGCCGGGTGCTGCATCCCGATTCGGCCAATGAGATCATTTTAAGCACCCGTATTGCCGGTATACTAAATGCAAAAGTGGGAGAGAGCATCTTTGCCTACTTTATCCAGGATCCGCCCCGTGCCCGGAAGCTGACTGTTAAGGGCATATACGACACCCACGTGGAAGAGCTGGATCAGCTCTATGTGCTGGCCGACCTGTCGCTTATTCAGCGGATCAACGGCTGGGAAAACGGTGAATTCGGCCACCTGGATGTTTATCTGAAAGATATATCGCGCATGAAGGAGGTCAAATCACAGCTGCTTGATATTTTCCCGCAGGACTACAAGGTTACCGAAGTGGAGGAGCTGCTGCCCCATTTTTTTGAGTGGTTTAAATTCCTTGACCGCAACATCGTGCTGATCATCGTACTGATCATGGTGGTGGCGGCATTCAATATGATCTCGGTGCTTTTGATCATGATTATGGAACGAACTCCCATGATCGGCCTGCTGAAGTCGCTGGGCTCATCCAATGCGCTGATACGCCGTATTTTCCTGATCAACAGCTCACGGATCATCCTGTACGGCCTTTTGCTGGGCAATGCCCTGGCCCTGGTGCTGTCTTTTGTGCAATGGAAATTTGAGCTGATCCGGCTGGATGCCCAGAATTATTATATGAATTATGTGCCGATAGAATGGAGCTGGCTGGCTGTGGCAGGTGTAAACCTCGGTGTTTTTATCGTGGTGCTCCTGGTTACCGTGTTACCTACATTCAGCATCACCAGGATCAGCCCGGTAACGGCTCTGAAGTATAAGGATTAGGTTTGATATCCGGTTAGGTTTTAATAGCGTGTGTGATTTCCGGTGATTCGGTTCCGGGTTATGCTTTCTGTTCTCGACTACGCCCGGTTCTCGACTACGCCCGGTTCTCGACTACGCTCGAACTGACAGGAAGGGCGCTCGAACTGACAGGAAGCACGCTCAAGCTGGAAAGAAGAGCACTCGAACTGAAAATAATAACGCTCGAACTGAAAATAATAACGCTCAAACTGGAAATAATAACGCTCGAACTGGAAAAGAATAACGCTCGAACTGACAGGTATGGATGCCACCTGTCAGTTCGAGCGAAGACGAGAACCGAGCGAAGACGAGAACCGGGCGAAGACGAGAACCGGCTTATCAGAACCCCATTAAATCAATACCTCCTCACCGTGAAATTAGACATCCCGCTGTCGGTATCAATATAAATCTTCTTGGCTGCGCTGTCAAATCCCTCCGTACGGTAAAGCCCCGATTTGATCTTGGTAAACCCGGTAAAGTTTTTGGCATTCAGCGCACCGTCCATTTTGATCTCACAGCCTACGTTCTCCGGCACGGCGATCTCGATATTGGCCACCCCGCTTTCAATTTTCACATTGGATTCCGACAGCAGGTCTCCCAGCTTCAGATCAATGTTGGATGCCCCGGTTTCCAGCGTGATCTTCTCCACCTTATACGGGGTGAGATCGTATTTCAGGTCGCCCGCACCGATCTCCATATTGATGTCCCAAACCGGTTCGGTGTTCAGCTTTAACGTTACCTTGCGGTCCAGCCCCTTATCGTTCAGCCGGATGTTCTTCTGGCTTTTCATCTTGAAAACCACCTTCTGATGGCTTCCTGAAGCTTCTTCCCGGAGGGTGAACCCGCTAACACCGGCCAGGCGGGTGTCGGCGGCAAAAAGCTGACCCGGCTCGGCCTGCTCCAGTAAAAACCGGGCCGCACCGCCACCTATCTTTAATTCAGCGCTTTTCACGCCTTCCACCTTATCCACCTTGTAGGTCTGGTGATTGGCTTCCGAAGTCGAATCCGTGCCTTCGTCGTACGTAAAATCGTCATCGTTGACGTCTACGTCAAAATCAAACCCTTTTCCGTGCATTTTGTCTTCCACTTTTTTTAAGGTATTGGAAGTACAGTTATAAACCCCGAACGGGATAGCCAGCGCTACCAGCAGCACCGAAGTGGAGTTCAGCAGGCTGCGACGGCTGTCAAGCATAACGGCGATTCCCGCCAGGATGATCAGTATCGGCCAGAACCGGGCGATCTCCCGCATGCTGATGTCAAAACTGAACCAGTCGTTGATCAGTCCGAGGGCCAGACCACCCAATACAATGAGGATCACGCCCATAAAAATATTATTGCTGTTTTTCATAGTTTATTCCGGTTATCAGCAACCTGCTTTCCTGAAGCACAGAGCGGCGAAGTACCTTTGAACGGCCTGCCGTCGGGCAACGAACCGTCGGACGGCGTATATCGTATAATCTGCTGTCAGGAAGCCGATGGCTTGCGGTTTATTTTTAGTAACTGGTTCCCCCTGTATTTCCACCGTAAGGAGGGTTACCGGGATTTTGGTGATCATCTTTTTCCTTTACAATGATCCAGACACCCAGACCAATCAGTACCAGGGGCCACATGTTCTTGATATAGGAGAAAAGATTGATATCAAAGAACGTTTTGAAAGAAAAAATGGCACCCAGAATGATCAGGACCAAGCCTCCTGCAATATTCCCGTTTCTTGTTTGATTGCTCATTTCGTTATCTGCGTTTAAATTACTGTTTTCTACATTGCTGACCGAGTAGCCGTACCTTTTGGGTAGCAGCGCCCACAATACCAAATACGCTATTCCAATAGGGATCCCCGTGAAAATAAGTATCACAAAGACGATCCTGACGAGCGTCACGTCGGTTCGGTAGTAATCTGCCAGTCCCAGGCAGACACCTCCCAAAATACTTTTCTCATTTTTGATTCTATACATTTTGCTTTTCATAATTATGAAACAAATGTAGAGATAAGAATCAGTACTTGGTATTACAAACTACATGAGTGGTATTTTAACAGGATGAGGGCTTGTATTTGGTGTACCAGATTCCGGGGTGGTTTTCCATGCCGTTTCCTGATAGGTAAATTCCTGTGTAACCGGTTTACATCCAGGTATTTAATTAATAGTTTTCTTCGATATATTCCAGGGCTTCCATGAGCCCGGTATACGAGTTATGACCCACCTGCTCTTCAAAGCTTCCCACAAAGGCGAAGCCGTCAACCCGTTCGGGTATAGACTTAACATTCTGAAAATCAAATCCCTGAAGAATTTCATTGTCCAGGTCCTTCAGCTTTTCCTCCTTTACGGCTCCCGGCCCGGTAAGCAGCAGGATCACCTCCGGTTCGGGGATGAACGGTAACATATCGATATCATCGGCCCATTCCAGCACCTTCACCTGTACATCAACAAGGGGTAAAAGAGAATATTGTTCGGGACTGAACAGGAAACCGTCGGGCCCGTATTCATCAAGGGCCTCCCGGATCAGTGAAACGTTACCGGTAGGCAGCGAAACCAGGATCTTTACGCCGCTGAGCCAGCCCCTGATCTCTTCCAGCTTCTTTTTGGGTACATGATACCCGCTTTCCTCATCGAGATCAAAAGAAATATAATCCACAAACATCCCGGCACAATACCGGGCCTCTGACAAGCTGGTTATGCTTTTTACCAGCACTTTTTTATTTAACATGCTTTTTTCCCGTAATAATCCAAAATCTTCCCCGCTCTGACACGTTCTCCAAACAAATTTTCCGCAAAATTACATAAGAACCAAAAATGATCAGCAAGTGTTTAGTTATTTTGTAGGTAAAACTTAAATCGGAGGACTTTGAACCCTCGCAGAACAAATGTCAGAAAAAGGAAGAGTATTAGTAGCCATGAGCGGCGGTATCGACAGCTCACTGGCGGCCGTCCTGCTACACGAGCAGGGCTATGAAGTAGTGGGAATGACCATGAAAACCTGGGATTATGCCTCCTCGGGCGGTACCAAAAAAGAAACGGGTTGCTGCAGCCTCGATTCGATCAACGATGCACGGGCAGTAGCTGTTAACCTCGGTTTCCCGCATTATATCCTGGATATCCGTTCGGAATTCGGTGATTCAGTGATCGATCACTTTACCGGTGAATACCTCGAAGGCCGTACACCCAACCCCTGTGTTTTGTGCAATACCCACATCAAATGGGATGCCCTCCTCCGGCGGGCCGATAACCTCAATTGTGACTTTATCGCTACAGGGCATTATGCCAAAATCAGGCAGGAAAACGGCCGGTACGTGATTTCCAAAGGCGTAGACCAGACCAAAGACCAGAGCTATGTGCTTTGGGGCGTGTCGCAGGAAAGCCTCTCGCGTACCCTGCTGCCCCTCGGCGATCTTACCAAGGCGGAGATCCGCGAAATGGCCAAAGAACGGGGTTTCTTTGATCTCGTCAATAAATCAGAATCGTATGAAATCTGCTTTGTGCCTGACAACGACTACCGGAGCTTCCTGAAGCGCCGGGTGGAAGGCCTTGAAGAACAGGTGGCCGGCGGTAATTTTGTGCTGGAAAACGGACAGGTGGTCGGTAAGCACGAAGGTTATCCTTTCTATACCATCGGGCAGCGGAAAGGGTTGAAAATCGCGATGGGTTACCCCGTTTTTGTAACGGAAATCCGCAAAGAAACCAATGAAGTGGTGCTCGGAACCGAAGAATACCTGAAAAAAAACGGTATGGTGGTCGGCAAGCTCAACCTCCAGAAATATGACTCCATTCCGAATGGCGGATTAAGCACTACCACCAAGATACGGTACAAAGACCGGGGTGAAAACGCCAGTATCCGGCAAACGGAAGCCGATAAAATTGAAGTTATCTTTGATGAGCCCGTTTCAGCCATTGCTCCCGGTCAGGCCGCTGTATTTTACGAAGGTAACGACGTAATCGGCGGAGGCTGGATCATGAAAAGCTACCGGGTATAAGCCCGGTTCAGGGGGGTAGAGGGGCCTGAACCATCCGGCTCAGGAACTCTATCGTCCTGTTTTTTTCTTCAATCACCTTGTCTTTCTCCCGGATCACCCGGAGGAACAGGGTTTCTGTCATTTCGGCTGCAGGGGGAATCGGGGCAGGAGCCGCTGGTATCCAGCCCATCAGCTCTTCCAGGATTTCCGGTTCAGATTTGCCAAAGGCACGCGCCAATACAGGGATGTCTTCTATTCGCAGTCTTCGCTTGTTGTTTTCCAGCCGGTTGTAGCAGGAATGATCTATACCCAGGAGGTCAGCGATGTACTCCTGCGAGTACCCTGACCGGGTTCTCAGTTTTAAAAGGTTGGTGCAATTAAAGTTCATTATAGAGTTATGTTTTTGCGAATATAAAAAATTTACAGATTGAATATGCAATAGAAGGCCTGTATTTATATGATAAAATGTCATATTCTTATGAAAAAGTCACACAACCTAACTGCCTGACCGCCAATTAATATTGTACAACCGAAGAATCTTCATGCAACGAAGCACTGAATTTAACCCCTTTGGTAAAAGTAAAATGAAAACCAGGATTGTACTGGCCCTTGTGGCCGTAAGCATGGCTGTTTACTCTTCCATGGCTTGTTCTGTAGCAGAATGTGGCGGTGGCCCCGACATGTGCTGTATTAAACCGGATGGAACCATCTATAAGATCACCGTTAAGCAAGACGTACCCGTTGATACTCCTCCGGGAGATGATGACGGCTGGTGATCGTATCCCGGGACGGCCGTTCTCCTGATCGGGAACGACCGCCTTTTATTAACCAATACAACTTTTACCCGATGAACAGGAAAATTCTATTCTTTGGCCTGCCGCCCTTACTCCTCCTGGGAACCCTGGTTATGCTGAGCCCGAAGCAGGAAATCGTGCAAAATGACCGCAATCGCAACTGGGTGAGCCATAAGCGGATCAAAATCAGCGATACCCTTTCGGTATTCGGTGATGTGGATGACCTCTGCTTTTCAGGCAGGACGCTCTGGATGAACAAGCGTACAAAAATTGCCTGTTACGACCTGAACTCCGGAAATACCATCGATATAGCCGCTCTAAAAACGCCGGGAGGATCGTTTTCAGGGTTTATTATCCGGGGGAAGAACCTGTACCTGCACGAAACCAATTCGTCGCTGATCTCCCGCTTTGACCTTGAACATTCAAAAATAACCGCTCAGTACACCTTCAGGTTCCCGGTGGCTGCTCTTCTGGCCGTTCCCGATACCCATACCCTGGTACTGAACAGGATCAGGGCTGAAAATGCGGGTATTGAACGGGTAATGACCGACCTCCGGGGAAATATCCGCCGGGCAGATCTCCTGCCCGCCACCAGGGTAGACGGGGGACTGCTGTACTATTCCGGCACCGAAACATTCTCAGGCCAATACTACGTCAGCCTGCCGTTTTACAAAGACAGCGCATGGGTTTTTGATGAAAAATATACGGCTTTGCGGACTTTTCGGCTGGCAGATGCATCTGATCAGGACTTTGAATTCAAAACGGTGGGCAACCGCCGGTACCTGGCAGAAACGGTTAACCGGCATCGCCTCGATGCCACAGCGCTGGGAAACTTGCTGCTGGTGGTATCCAATGTTTCTTCTGAAGACCAGACCCGTGACGATTTTGTAAGGCGGAGCACCATAGATGCCTATGCTATAGACACCGGCACGTATTTATTCAGCTTTTACCTGCCTTCCTATAAAAAATCAAGAATTTCACAACTGGCCGTCTCGGGAGACTCCCTGCTGGCCGCCGCTTACTTTAACTCGCAGATCCTTCTTTTTGACCTCAGAGATTTTTTAAAAAATGAAATCACCGCACATGGAAACATTCAATAAAATTCTGAAAATCCTGGTAGCCGGGGTTTACCTGTATGCAGGCGCTTCCAAGCTGGCTAATGTGCCTCTTTTTAAAGGCCAGCTCGACGAATCCCCGCTTATTCCGGAAGTGCTTTTACGTACCATAGCCATCGGCTTACCCGTACTCATGCTGGGCCTGGGAGCCGGTATCCTCTTTACGGCAAAAAGCCTCTACCTGTGGGGCGCATTTTCGCTGCTCATATTCTTTACCATGTACTTAATGCTCCTGTATATGCTGTATACGCCTCCACCGTGCTCCTGCGCGGGTATCCTGGGGGAAACCGGGTATACAGGGCACATTATATTTAATTTAATACTACTCTCTGTTACATTATGGTTGCTTTTAAAAAGCTGAGCGTTCTGCTCTTTGCATGCGGTATAAGTGTCTTTTCTTTCGGACAGGTAACGGTTCGGGTCCAGGTCCGGGACTCGGTCACCCGTATGCCGCTGAGCTATTCCTCCGTATACCTGGCGGGCAAAAAAAATAAGGGCGGCATTACCGACTCTCTCGGGCGGGTTATCCTGAAAGAAGTGCCTGAGGGGAATTACACCCTGAGAGCCTCTTACAGCGGCTTTGAAGCAAGCGAAAGGGTGTTTCTCCTGAAAAAAGACACCACTTTTCTACTCCTGCTAAAACCTTTGGAGAACCTGCTGGGTGAAATTGTGGTCAAGGGCGGCGATGCCATCCTGGAAAACAAGCCCGACCGCTCCGTAATGACCATCGGGCCGGCCAATAAAGGGCAGCGGATCAGCAAAGCGCTGGCCGGTTTCCCGTTTATAACCGTGGCGGGAAATAACGTGCTGATCAACGGCAAAGCCAATTATAAGATCTATCGCGACGGTATGCCATCTAACCTGACCATTAACGACCTGAATACCCTTCCTGTGAACCAGGTAGAAAAAATAGAAGTGATTTATTACCCCTCTATCCGGTACGAATCCGATGCGGAGCAGATCATCAACATTGTCAGTAAAAAAGATGAAATATTCCAGGGCGGTGACGTATGGTCACGGCTGGGGTGGAGAAGTGGCGCCGGGCTGAATAACAGCGGTACAGGCACCAACCTCTCCAAGCTGAATGGTAAGGTCAACTCCAACCTTTCGCTTCTTCTTTTCCGCGACCATACCCGGTCAGGCAATCACACCGATTACCGGGTAGGGGAGAATACCAGTGAAATGGAATCGGAAAGCCTCACCGCCAATGATCTGCTCCGGCTCACGCTGAGTGAAGATTTCAAGCTGAAGAACAAGCAGACCCTTAGCCTGGGAGCAAGCGGCTCGTTGGGCATCAACAACTCCGATACCCGGTTCATCCCGGCAGATAACCCCGAAACCCTCGTTAATACAGAAAGCTCGCGGTATGAGCTCAACGTGAACGGAAATTACTACAAAGCCCTGAAAAAGACGGATAAGATGTTCTTTTCCAACCTGCTGAAATACGCGGTTACCCCTGAAAAGTATACCCTGAACCGGGAAGGAGACCTGACCCTCAACAGGAACGATACCCGGTCAACCCAGTTGGTTTCCCGGCTCGATTTCGAGCTTCCGCGCGGAAAAGGAACCACGTGGGAACTGGGCGGGGGCCTGACCTACCGGAAATACTTCCAGGAAATTATGCTCTCTGAAGTAAACGGACCGGATAATAGCTATCATCAGAAGGTTATTAACGGTTACGGAAGTCTTACAAAACAACTCGGCAAGTGGTACACCATTACCGGGCTGAAGCTGGAAGGCACGCAGAATAAGATTTCCGGGGATACCACGCTGAACCGGATCAACGTAATTCCAAGGGTATTTGTCTCCCGCCCCCTGTCGGAGAAAAACTCGCTCTCGCTTTCGTATACCCGCAAAATCTGGCGCCCGGGCCCGGCCCTGGTCAGCATATTCCGTGACAACTCCAATCCTCTCTTTGTCAATACCGGTAACCGGCACCTAGGTATAGGCCTGACCGACATGCTGAGCCTGCGCGACTCCTGGAGCCTGGGCAAAACCTACCTGAGTATAAATTACAACCTGGCACATAGCAAAGATGCCATGGGAACCCGCAGGGCAGCAGGAGAAGATAACCGGATCGTTACCTCCTTTGTGAATATCAGCAATATCCTTTCTCATGAGCTGGCGTATAGCCTCAATACTTCCTTCGGGAACAAAAAACTGGTCTTTTTTAGCAACGGGGGCATACAAAGGATCAGGTACAGCTACACCGGTGACAAAAACCGGGGCTGGGAGCGGAGAATCAACCTCGGCTTTGAATCAACACAGGTCAGCCATTTCACTTTTTCAGGCTTTTATAGCCTGGTAGGAAATACCGTTACCCTGCAGGGAGAAACGGGAAACAGCCATTATATGAATTTTGAAGCATTGTATAAAGCAGGGAAAAAATCACAAATCACCTTACGCAGCCAGAACCCGGTCATGAACGCCATCAAAACCCGGCGATCTCTGTCGGGCCCGTCTTTCGCCATCCGGGAAGAAAGCTACTACCGGGGAAGAACCGTTGAGCTTTCCTATGTATATTCATTCGGAAAAGTGAAGAAAGTCAGGAAATCAACCCGCGACATCCAGGTGGATGATCTCCGGGAAGCGGAATAAAAAGCCATCCCGGTGCTCCTTCGCGGGATGGACCCTTAACCTTTGCGCTCTCTTACAATCAGGATACAATCGTTTTTCAGGGCCAGGTAGCCCATATCGTACACAAAATAATAGGTATTTCCCGTACGGGTTTTCTGCAGGTGCGTAAAATGGCTGAAATCGAAGCCGGTCAGCGCCTTGCGGAGAACCCGTGCTTTGTTGGCCGGACACAATGTGCTCAGCATTCGCCGGTTCTTTTTCAGCGCATTATCAATATTCCGGATGGTATTATTCTTAAAGGCCGTGAGGCGGTTGTTGTGGGTGTTCCGGCACATATCGCCGCAAAATTTCTTATCGGCCCGGCCTATAATGCGGGCGCCGCACTCCAGGCAGCTTCGGTTGTTATGCATGATTTTTAAAAGTTTGTGGAACAAAAAGGTTTATGTCATAGCGAAGAGAGGGTGTTGTTAAGTTTTGCTACAGCTGCCCGGAAATCAGCACTGAACCGCCGTATCAGCTCATTGACGGGCAGTACTTCCCGGAGGGTTCCCACGCCCTGGCCCGCCGACCAGACCGTTTTCCATGCCCTGGCCTCGGCCAGGGCGCCGTCGGCCTCTTTCCCGAAATCTATTTTGCCTGCTCTGGACCACTGGTCTTCCGTGATGCCGTTTTTTTCCAGGCTTTTCAGCATAAAATTGGCATGCACACCTGAAATGGCGGCCGTGTAAACAATGTCTTTGGCCTCGCTGCCGATGATCATCTCCCGGTACCCGGCAGGTGCGGCCGCTTCAGGGGTGTTGATGAAGACGGTTCCGGCGTACGCCATATCGGCACCCATGGCCAGTGCGGCAGCTATATCCGCTCCCCGGCTGATACAGCCCGACAGCAGGAGGGTTTTGTTAAAAAATGTACGGATCTCGCCCACAAACGCCATCGGGTTGAGGAGGCCCGCATGCCCGCCGGCCCCGGCACAGACCAGGATAAGCCCGTCTACTCCGGCTTCTGCCGCTTTTTCGGCATGCCTCTTTTTGATCACGTCGTGGTACACGATCCCGCCATAGCTGTGCACGGCTTCTACTACCTGTGACACGGCTCCCAGTGAAGTAATAACCAGCGGTACCTGGTGCTTTACAATCACCTGCATATCGGCCATAAGGCGCTCGTTGGTAGGGTGTACGATCAGGTTGACCCCGAAAGGAGCCGGTTGTATACCGGTTTCCTGCTCAAATTTTTCCAGTTCCGTTTTTATTTCCACTACCCAGGCTTCAAACCCTTCGGTGGTACGCTGGTTAAGTGCGGGAAATGTGCCCGCCACACCGGCCTTGCAACATTCAATCACCAGTTTCGGATTGGATATCAGGAACATGGGGGCCGCTACAAGCGGTAATTTAAGATGGGGTAAGACAGACATATTATTTTTCGGTTTTGGGTCTGATCAGTCCTTCCTGGGTGACGGATGCCACCAGCTGGCCGTGACGGGTAAAAATATTTCCGCGGGTAAAGCCACGGCTGTTGGAGGCGCTCGGGCTGTCTATGGCATACAGCAGCCAGTCGTTTACGGTAAATTCACGGTGAAACCAGATGGCATGGTCCAGGCTGGCCATAAAAACGTCGAAAGGGTAGGGTCCCTCGGTATGGGGCAGCGTGGCGGTCACCAGCAGGTTATAATCGGAAACGTAGGTGAGCAGCTGCTGATGAATTTCCGGCGGAGCCTCTACCTGCTGTTTAGCCCTGAACCATACATGCTTGTAGGGAGGCTTGCGGCGGGTATCGAAAATATCGAAGCCTTCCACCACTCTGAATTCAAAAGGACGCGAGTTGATCAGCTCGGAGATGGTATTCGGAATCCATTTTTCAAACTTCAGGATCAGCTCTTCGTCCGATTTGAGCCCCTCTGGCCCCGGTACCTGCGGCATCCCGATCGAGTGGTCGTATCCCGGCTGGTTCTTTTTCTGGTAAGAAGCGGAAAGGAAAAAGATGGCTATCCCGTTTTGCTTGGCCACCACCCGGCGGGTAGAAAAGCTGCCCCCGTCACGAATCTTTTCCACCTCGTATACGATAGGCACATTGATGTCTCCCGCCAGCAGGAAATAAGCATGCAGTGAATGAGCCGAACGTTCCGGATCTACCGTTTGTGTGGCGGCACTCAGGGCCTGGGCCAATACCTGTCCGCCAAAAACTCTTTTCCAGGGAGAAAGATAATTTTGCCCGAGAAAAACGGTTTCGCTCAGGGCTTTCATTTTTAACAGATCAATAAGTTCGCGGATATCGGTCATATATAACTTGCTAAATCATGTGTAAATGTAATTGCTTTTGGTTAAGTGAGCAAATGATTAATTTTTAAAACCATATAAGTCACATGAGCCACATAAGATTTTAACTTATATGCCTCATGTGACTTATATGGTGGTGAAAATAAAAAACTTGTATGCCTCATAGGGTTAAAAAAAAGAAAAGCTCCCAGAAAATCCGAGAGCTTTAATCTAACCCCTAAAATAAACCACTATAATAATCTCTTATCCAAAAAATCTTTTAGCTGTGTCTTTGTATTAGAACGCAACAAATACATAAAATGTTGCATTCCTTTTTAAAATATCTGTTAATGTTTCATTAACACATGCAAAAATAAACCTTTAAAGTGGTATTTTACTCTAATTAGTGAGAAAAAATTAAAAAACAGGAAAAAGTAAAGACATGATATTGTAAATTTTAAATGAGTAATAGTTTTGTTAATTGAAAAAGAGCAGCTTTTTGAGCTGCCCTTTTTTTATTTTATCTTGTCTGCCAGGTTTTTAGCGTCGCTGACTACCTTTTCCAGCGATCTCACCTTCTGTTTTGCCGCAGAAAGCTCCTGTTTCAGCCCTTCCAGCTCTTTTTCCTTTTTAGCCAGCTTGTCTTCGGCCTTATCGGCGTCTTTCTGTATTTTGGAGATCTCCTTATCCTTTTTCTGAGAGGCCTTGCTGAGGTCTGATTTCGCTTTGTCATCGAGGGTTACGGTGCTGTCGGTAGACAAGCGGGTCACGATCTCCTCTTTCTCTGACATGGCCTTTGCCACCAATTCAGGCGAGGCATCGAGCTTTTTGCCCAGCTTTTGCTGATCTTTCAGGTTCGACTCAATCGATTTCTCGATTTTCCCCTGGTCTTTTTTGGCCTCCTTCAGATCATCTTCCGCCAGCGAAAGATTTTCACCTACCAGGCGCACCTGCAATCTCTGCTGGGAGAAGTCAATAAACTCCTGGACAAATTTTTCGGCGCCTCCGGGATTGAGCTCGTTATCGCTCAGGGCATTGTGGGCATCGTTGAGAAAGAAGAATTCCAGCTTTTCCAGCTTCCGGGCTGATTTGGCCACCACATCAATATAGCTCAGATCGGTAGAAACCGTATTTCCTTTCAGGTTTTGCACCCGGTAAATGTTCTTTGCCGGCTTGTTGACTTTCCCGAAGCGGCCCAGGTATTTTTCCAGGTCATCGGTCAGGTCTTTGGAATCAAGGTTGGTCAATGCCGAATAAGATCGTTTTTCAACCCCGTTATGCAGGTTCTGGCCCACATACACCTGGGCAGATAGAGGAGCGCTGAAAGCAGCGAACACCAGGAAGAGTAATTTTTTCATACGTATAAATTTTTAATTTTCAGCCGTCAGCCGTGCGCTGTCTGGCGCCGGCACCGGTTATGGAGATATTTTTTCGGTCACTATAGCCAGCTTTTTCCCGTTCATGTCTTCGGTAAGGTAAAGATAGGTATCTCCGCCGTCTTTCCATCCCAGCTTTTTCTTTACCTCTTCGGGCTTCAGCGGGAAATTGCGGCAGATAATGTTGGCCTGTTTTCCGCTGACCATATTGTTGAGACGTTTTTTGTCGAACGGGGTCACACCCCTGATCCGCATTACCCGGCCGGGGTAATGGTCCAGAGCCGTAGTATGCGTATACAAATGACTGTTCGGAGCTATTTTCTGAAGGCCGAAGCGTACGGCTGAACAGGTAAAGGCGCCGGCTTTCATTACGGAGGCATTCGGTTCATACAGATATTGCAAAGGCATGCCGTACGGAGCTATAGCCTCTTTTTCTTCTTCCAGGGTAAAGACAAACTCAGGCTGTGGGGTAGCCAGGTTGACGCAGCGAATTTCCGGCCGGGGCCGGGCCGTTTTCCGGAGAATGAAGACCAGCTCTTTTACTTCGTTTTTTTCTGCCAGGACCCAGATTTCATTCACAGTTTCCAGGCGGCTGACAGCCAGCCGGATGTCAAGCATGGGCGAATATTTCACCATAACGGCATCGGTATGCTCCAGGATCTGTGCGCGGAGGGCCGGCAGGTCAGGCAGGCAATCTTCAGGCAATACGAGCTTCCCGTTGGCCCGGTTCCGGCGTGAGGGGTCGAGGTACACCCAGTCGTACCGTTTTTCGGGCCAGGCATATTGTTCGGCCGTGAAGCGGGTAAAAGTGACGTTATCCGTGCCTAAGGCTTTAAAGTTACAGGCAGCAACCTCCGACAGGCCGGCATCCGGTTCATTATGGGTGAAATAATCAAATTTCTGGGCCAGGAAATAGCTGTCCACGCCCAGCCCGCCGGTAAGGTCCAGACCGTTTTGTCCGCTCACATATCCCGCTTTGTAACGGGCCGTGAGCTCGGAAGAGCTCTGCTCAAGGTTAACGCCCGTATATGGAAGGGTTTGGCGGTTTTTATACCAGGACGGAATTTTCTTTTCGATATCCCGGAGGTAATCCAGGTGGCCGGCAATCAGCTGCAGCAGCCCGGGCTCGTAGCGGCCGGCATGCTGCAGGGCAAATGCCGCCGGGGTGATCCGGGTAGTTTCAGCAAGGGCAATGTCACGGGCTTTTATACGGAGATCGAGGTCCCGGAGAGATTCAGACATCTTAGTCGTGGTTGCGTTCTTTCAGCTTATCCAGCAGCACCTGGTTAAAACGCTCTTCTGACACCAGCATGATCCCGTATTGCTGTTCGGAAATGACCCGCAGGAAATCTCCTTTGTACTTCCGGGTGATATCCAGCTCTTTCTGTTTCAGCTCCTGGATACGTTCCTGCTTTTTGTACGCGTCGTCGTCTTCCGAAAAATTACGGGAAAGCAGCCGGATCTCTCTCCTGATCTCCTTCCGCTGCTCATCAAAGGCATTGTAAATGGGCCAGAATTTTTCAGCCTGGCTCTTGGTGAGCTTCATGTCACTGGTGAGCTTGGCTATTTTAATCTGCAGAATACGGTCCTGTTGTGTTGAGGTTCGTGAATTCGTACTATTGGCTCTCCCGGCACCCTGTGAAAAGGCATTCAGCGAGAGCAACAGCATAAATCCTATTGAAATATATTTCATTTCTTCCTCGTAATTCTATTAAATACTTATTCCGTTTTCCATCAGGTACGAAGTAATCTCCTTATCAGAAACCTCCGAAGTCAGGAAAACGTCATTTTCATCCAGAACAAAATTCAGGTCTTCTTCCATTAAAGGCTGCTCGGACAGGTAAGCAATCATGGCATCTGAGCTGATGTTGGCCAGCTCGTCTTTCGGGGCCGGCGAATAGTTAAGCGAGAACCCGTAGGCGAGCAGGCCCACCACTGCGGCAGCCGCTGCCCCCCGGAATACCTTCACATTTCTGAACAGCCTGAACCGGTTTTTTTCAACGGTACCGGCCAGGATATCCTTCTCCAGTGAATCAAAGTATCCCGCCGGAACGGCCGGTTGCTTCAGGCCTTCCAGCTTCACTTCTGCCATGATCCGGTCTTCCAGGCTTTCAAAATAGCCCGGTTCCACAGCGGGTTGCTGCAGGCCGTCGATTTTTACACGACTGAGAATACGGCTTTCCAGGGTATCGAAATAGTCTTCCGGCGTGGCCGGGGTGAACGATTGAACCGGTGTAATGCTTACCGTAGAGAGCACATGCGCTTCCAGGTCTTCGAAGTAGTTTGACGGAACGGGTGGTTGACGCAATTGTGACAGCGCAGAGATCCTGACCTCTGATAAAAGCCGGTCTTCCAATTCCTGAAAATAAGCTTCAGGAACGGTAAAAGGGGCTTTTATTTTGCTGTTTTCCAAATCCATCGTAATTAGTAAATCTTTTTAAATAAGACTCTTTAAAATACAAATGGTTTAATGATTGGTCAAATATTCCTCTATTTTCTTAACCGCGAAATGGTAAGTGGCTTTCAGACCGCCCACGCTGGTGTCGGTAATCTCCGCTATTTCTTCGTATTTCAGGTTCTCGAAGTATTTCAGGTTGAACACCACCCGCTGCTTATCGGTTAATTCCAGCAGCGCTTTCTGCAACTTGACCTGGATCTCGTCGCCGTCAAGGTAAGCATCGCTCCGGGGCGATTCCAGGCTGGCCACCAGCAGTTCGTTATCGTCAATAGATACCGAATTATCCTTTCTTTTCTTTTGCAGGAAAGTGAGCGCCTCGTTGGTTGCTATCCGGTAAAGCCACGTATATAACCTGGAGTCACCCCTGAATTTATCGAGGTTCCTCCAGATTTTGATGAAAGTTTCCTGGGTCACATCGTCGGCATCGTCATGGTCCACCACAATTTTCCGCACATGATAATAAATCTTCTCCTTATAGGTTTTCAGAATCATGCGGAAAGCCTGCTCGTGCGTGCTTTCATCCCCCAGAAGCGCTATGATATCTTCGTCTTTCATCGTGCGGCGATTCGCTTATTTCTTTCTGCTGATCACTTTTTGTGCCGCGGCTACAATGTTGGCGGCTTTTAACCCATATTTTTCCATCAGCTGATCCGGTGTGCCCGATTCTCCGAACGAGTCTTTAACGGCAATGTATTCCTGGGGAGTAGGGAGGTTACCGGAAAGAAGCTGTGCCACGGCATCGCCCAGGCCGCCGTTGGCCTGGTGCTCTTCGCATGTTACCACGCACCCGGTTTTTTTCACTGACTTCAGGATGGCCGCCGTATCCAGGGGCTTGATGGTATGAATATTGATGATTTCGGCAGAAATACCCAGCTCTTCCAGCTTTTCGCCGGCCTGGATGGCCTCCCATACCAGGTGACCGGTAGCAATGAGGGTCACGTCAGTGCCTTCGTTGACCATCCATGCTTTGCCGATCTCAAATTTCTGATCCGGACTGGTGAAGATGGGCACTACCGGCCTGCCGAAACGCAGGTATACCGGGCCGTGATGGTCAGCTACGGCCTTGGTGGCGGCTTTGGTCTGGTTGTAGTCGCAGGGGTTGATCACCGTCATGTTGGGCATGGCCCGCATCATGGCCAGGTCTTCAAGAATCTGGTGCGTGGCACCGTCTTCTCCCAGGGTAAGACCGGCATGCGAAACGGCGATCTTCACGTTTTTGTCCGAATAGGCCACCGACTGGCGGATCTGGTCATACACCCGGCCTGAACCGAAGTTGGCAAAGGTAGTGGCATACGGAACTTTCCCCGAGATGGAGAGACCGGCCGCTATGCCTACCATATTGGCCTCGGCAATACCGGTCTGAAAGAAGCGTTCCGGGTGATTTTTAATAAAATTGTCGAGTTTCAGCGAACCTACCAGGTCAGCACACAGGGCCACCACATTGGGGTGCGACTGGCCCAGCTCTGTCATGGCATCACCGAAGCCCGAACGGGTATCTTTTGATTCGGTATATGTATATTTTTTCATTATCGTATAATTAGCTTTGAGCTTTGAGCTATGAGCTGTGAGCTCACGGCTCATAGCTATATTAATAATCTCCGAGGGTTTGCGGTAGCTGAGCCAGTGCGGCAGCCAGCTGCTCGTCGTTCGGTGCAGAACCGTGCCACTTGTGGGTTCCCATCATAAAATCTACTCCCGCACCCATATCGGTATGCAGCAGGATCATCACGGGCTGTCCTTTACCGGTCAGGCGTCTGGCTTTCCGGAGCCCGGCCACGCAGGCCTCCATGCTGTTTCCCTCTTTTATTTCCATCACGTTCCATCCGAAAGCCTTGTATTTGGCTTTGAGGTCGCGGTTGGCCATCACTTTTTCCGTAGGGCCGTCAATCTGCTGGTAGTTCAGGTCAATAATGGCCACCAGGTTATCTACTTTGTGGTGGGGGGCAAACTGGGCGGCTTCCCAGATCTGTCCTTCCTGCTGCTCGCCGTCGCCCATCAGAACGTATACCGTGCGGTCATCGCCGTCCAGCCTTTTCCCGAGTGCCGCACCTATGGCTACTGAAAGCCCCTGGCCCAGTGAACCTGAGGCTACCCGGATGCCCGGAAGTCCCTCGTGCGTGGTAGGGTGCCCCTGCAGGCGGCTGTTTATTTTCCGGAATGTGGCCAGCTCTTCCACGCCAAAATACCCTCTGCGTGCCAGCACCGAGTAAAATAAGGGGGAAATGTGCCCGTTGGAAAGAAAGAACAGGTCTTCGTCCCGGCCTTCCATTTTGAAGCTGAGGTAGCTTCCTTTTCCTCTCCGGTTTGAGATTTTCATTTGCTGGAAATAGAGGGCTGTCAGTATATCTGTACATCCCAATGATCCGCCGGGGTGACCTGACTTACAGCCATGAACCATCCGTACAATGTCTCTTCGAACCTGTGAGGCTATGTCCTGAAGTTCTTTGATTTGCATTAATATAGAGTTTAAAACTTTACAAAAGTATCCATTTTCTTCTGAGCTGACAGCTCAAAGCGCAAAGAAATTCACTTTTTTCTTGTAAACTACAAAAATAGTTATATCTTTGACGTGAAAAACCAATTAAACAGTACGATGTCAGAACAATTGAGAGAATTAACCCGGGCTGAGGAGGAGATCATGCAGGTCTTGTGGGACAAAGACAGGGCGTTTGTCAAGGAGGTCATAGAAGTGCTTCCGGTACCCAAGCCCGCCTACAATACCGTTTCCACCATTATCCGGATCCTGGAGCAAAAAGGATTTGTGGCCCACCAGGCGTTCGGTAAGACCTACCAGTATTTCCCGGTGGTCAGCAAGGAAGAGTACCGGAAGTTTGTAGCCGGCAAGCTGATGAGCGGCTATTTTGATAACTCGGTGGGCAATATGCTTTCTTTTTTTGTGAAAGAACAGCAGGTAGATCTGAAAGAGGCCGATGAGCTTCTTAAAATGATAGAAGAGCTTAAAAACAAGTAAAGATCATGCACTATTTGATCCAGGTTAATCTGTATTTGATGGTATTTTCGGGGTTTTACGTTTTTTTTCTCAGGAAGGAGACGTTCTACCAGGCCAACCGGTTTTACCTCATGCTGAGCGGGATTATCTCTTTTGTTATCCCGTTTATGCATACCAGCCAGGTGCAATCGTGGTTCCTGACCCGCGAGGTCAGCGATATCATTGCGGGATACGACACAACCGCCCTGGAGGTACCCATTACGGCTGTGGCGGGTACGCACATGATTTCCCTGAATCATATTTTGCTGGGCCTTTACGTGGGCGGGCTGCTGTATTTTACCTGGCGGTTCGGGATGAGCATCTGGCGGACCGTTCGTTTTGTGTCTGACTTTGAAGATAACGAGGTGCAGGCGTTTTCGTTTTTCGGGAGAATCCGGGTAGGAAAATCGCTGGCCGGTTACAAGGCGGTGCTTGATCACGAGCGGGTTCATGTGGTGCAGTGCCATTCGTTTGATGTGATTCTTTTCGAAGTGGTCTCCATTTTGTGCTGGGTCAACCCGCTGGTTTATTTCCTGAAACGGGAGATCCGCCTGCTGCACGAGTACCAGGCCGATGAGTACGCCAGCCGCCTGGCCGGGTCCAAGGCGTATTATGCCGCGCTCCTGCTGAGCCGCAGGTTCGGGGTAACGCCCGAATCTGTTTTGGGCAATGGTTTTTTCAAGCAGTCGTTTCTCAAAGCACGGATACAGATGCTGAGCAAGGAAAGCTCAAACAAGCGCGCCCTCCTGAAATACGGCTTTGTAGCCCCTTTGTTCCTGGGCATGATGGTGCTGGCCTCGGCCAGCATTGCCCGGTCGGAAAACCTCGAAAAAATAGAGCAGTATTCGGAAGACCTGGTGTTTGCCAACCCGGCTCCCGGGCTGGTCCGTGATCTTAAGGAAGTGAGGATAGACCTGAGCGGTTTCCGGAAAGACGGTACCGTGAAAAGTGTGGGCGATGATGAAGACATTTCTTTCGGAAAGCGGGAAGAAGCTCAAACCGTACGGAAAAAATCACCGCCTCCGCCGCCTCCTCCGATAGAAGTAGAAATTACGCTGAAAGCGCCCCCTCCGGTAGAAAAAACACCTAAAGACGAGGCGATATTTGTGGGTGTGGAAACCCAGCCGAACTTCCCGGGAGGCGACCAGGAGATGTATCGTTTCCTTTCCGCCAATATTAACTACCCGGCGGCGGCCACAAGGGCCAACGTGCAGGGACGGGTGGTCATCCAGTTTGTTATAGAGAAAGACGGCAGCGTATCTGCACCGAAAGTGTTGAAAGGTATAGGCTTCGGAACCGACCAGGAGGCCGTTCGGGTGGTTAGCAGCATGCCCAAATGGTCACCCGGCATGCAGAACGGAACGCCGGTACGGGTGTACTATACTATTCCGATCATGTTTCAGCTGAGTGAATAGGAGGTATGTGGGTCCCGTCTTTGCTTGGTTCTCGACTACGCTCGGTTCTCGACTACGCTTGGTTCTCGTCTTCGCTCGAACTGACAGGTGGTATCCCAATTGCTAAGGGAAAACGCTTTCGCCTGAAAGGATACAGAAAGCGGCTGAAAGTTGTCAGTTCGAGCGAAGACGAGAACCAAGCGAAGACGAGAACCGCACACCCTTAATTCCCCAATATCTGCTCCGAATGATTTTTGGATTGCACATCTTCAATGATGTCTGAAATGACCCCGTTTTCGTCTATGACAAACGTGGTGCGTTTCAGGCCCATGTAGTGCTTCCCGAAAGTGAACTTTTCTCCCCATACGTCGTACAGGGTGACCAGCTGATGCCCCGTATCTTCGAGCAGGTCAAAAGGAAGATCGAATTTCTTGCGGAAATTTTTGTGCGATTTTTCAGAATCCGTGCTTACCCCGAGTATTTCATATCCCTCGCTGCGGAGCTTCCCGTAGTTGTCGCGCAGGTTGCAGGCTTCAGTAGTGCAGGTAGGCGTGTTGTCTTTCGGGTAAAAATACAACACCAGCTTTTTGCCCAGGAAATCGCTTAGCTTTACCGTTTGGCCGTCCTGGTTACGGGCTTCAAAATAGGGGGCTTTATCGCCGGGTTTTAATTTCATGATGTTAGTTAAAAGTAAATTAGTTCCGGGTATGGGCAGGTTAGGGCCGCTTAGGGAATGACGGTTTCGTACGACTGCGTATTGTTGCAGTTGTCGGTGACCTTCAGTACCAGGTTGCCGGCAAACGACTGGGAGGCATCGCGCTTCCTGGCCCAGATGGCTCCTGTTTTGTATTCATAATCCATCAGTACCCATTCGCCGTTCACGTAGCATTCTATTTTACGGATACCTGAAAGCTTGTCGGAAATGGTGAACCGCAAGGCATCGGCGTTGACCGTACGGGGAGTAATGACCGGCGGGTCAAAATCGTAGAGGGTCAGGTAGGTGCCGAATTCGCGGGTGCGGAAATGAATGGTTTTGTCTTTCCATTCGCCACCGATAAATTTCTTTTTGTTTCCTTCCAGGTACACCTTTTGCTTTTCGGGGTAGGTGACCTGCCCGGTTTTGGTCCATTGCAGCGCGGCCTCGCCTTTGAGCGGGATGACGTCTTCGTGCAGAACCAGGGCCTCGTCGCTTACTTCGGCCAGGATATAGGCGTCATCGTAGAGGGTTTCGCTGAAATCGCCCCGCAGGTTGGGTATGTCGATCCGGGGATTCTGCAGCGTAATGGCCGTATTTACCGGGAGGCTTACTTTCTTTTCCCCCATAAAAACTTCTTCCGGGAAGCCCTCTTTGAGGTCGTAAACGGCCGTTCTGCCGCCACCGGCCGATTTCCGGGTCTGCAGGGTGATTTCCTTACCGCCGTAGGTAATGATCCGCAGGTTTTCAGCGTCTTCTTCCGTATTTATTTTCAGGAAATTATTCATGACCGTAACAGAGGGTAACGCGGGCTCTGACAGTATTTCCGAATTGTCTTTCAGCAGGGTAAAGGCCAGTGCCGTGGTGTTGCCGTGCGAGTCGCTTACCCGTATGCTGACATCGTTTGCCGCTTTTTCAACCTTCAGCAGCCCCCAGTGGTCATTGGATTCATAGAAGTCAAAGCGGTTGGCCTCTTCTACATAGCATTTGTGAATTTTCTGGTTGTTTTTGATGAGTCTTTCGTAGTCTACATGAATGTTCATGTCGAGCTTGCTATGAAATGCCATGCGGTCAAGCCGGTACCGGTATTCTCTTTTGTCGTTCATTTTCAGCTCAATTTCATTCATGCCCAGTCGGAAGGGTGAATTGGCTGCCTTGTCGTAGGTGAGTACTTCAACGCCAACGAGGCCGGTGGCTTTCACCTGGCGGGGCAGTACGTACCGGTTGCCCTGTTTGACGGGCTTAAAATCAAAGCTGCCGAACCTGCCGTTGATACGGGCATCGGCCGACATGCATTTCAGGGTGATGAGCTCAATAACGGGCGGGGTAATGTCTCTGAGCTCTTTAAAGCCGAACTGCTGGGGATCAAGCGCATTTTCTTTTTCATCCCTGATCTCAAAATGCAGGTGCGGGCCGGCCGATCCGCCGGTGTTTCCCGACAGGGCCACAAAGTCGCCCTGCTTGTAATTGAAGCGGCCGGGCTCTACGGGAACGTCAATTTCCCACATTTTTTGCTCATATTGCCTCGAGGTCAGGTAGTGGCTTAGCTCGCTGTTAAATTCTTTCAGGTGGGCATAAACGGTGGTATAACCGTTGGGATGGGTGATGTAAAGCACATTGCCGTACCCGCCGTTTTGTACGCGTATCCGGGAAACGTACCCGTCTGCTGCGGCCACTACCCGCTTGCCTTCCTGTCCGCCCGTTCGCACATCCAGGCCCGAATGAAAGTGGTTGATCCGGATGTCACCGAAGCACCCCGAGAGGGAAGTGACCTGGCCGGGGTTAATGGGCATAATGAAGTATCCTTTGGGGAAACTTTGCTGAGCCCGTGAGGTGAAAGGAAGTATAAGCGTGAAAGCAAGCAGTAATTTCTTCATATATTTTACGGGTTCCGGGGCTGAGCTCCGGTTTCATTAACGGGTCAGGCCGGTATTTTGCCGGCCGGCAGCAGCATTATTTAACTTCAAAGTCGAGCAAAACCTGCCCTTCAAGGCTGCCTGTCAGGCGGTCGCCGGGATGAACGGGTCCTACGCCGACGGGTGTGCCGGTAAAGATCAGGTCGCCGGTTTTCAGGGTAAAATAGCGGGAGACAAACGATACCAGGTAATCAAACGGGTAGATCATGAGCGAGGTATTGCCCGTTTGCCTTACTTCCCCGTTTATTTCCAGCTGAAAATTCAGGTTTTTGAGGTCGTAATTTTCTTTCGGAAGGAAAACCGATACGGGGGCCGAGTCGTTAAACCCCTTGGCCAGGTCCCAGGGCAGGCCTTTGGCCTTTAGCCTGGCCTGGATGTCTCTTGCGGTGAAATCAATGCCCAGACCGATTTCTTCGTAGTATTTATGGGCGAACTTTTCTTCGATATTTTTCCCCGTTTTTGAAATTTTCAGCACGATTTCGAGTTCATGATGTATATCCTGCGAAAAACCGGGATAGTAAAAAGGTTCGTTGTTTTTCAGAACGGCCGTTTCGGGCTTTGAAAAGATGACCGGCTCATCGGGTGTCTGATTGCCCAGTTCTTTAATATGTTCCAGGTAGTTTCTGCCTACAGCTAAGATTTTCATTCCCTGTGTTATGACTTTTTTGACAAATTTACGTCTAAACATTAAATTGCGAAAACTTAATTTTTCTTTTTAAAATGAATAGAATAACGAGGATATTAACGGGTGCGGCTTTCATGGCTGTTTTTGTATGGTCATGCCAGCGGGTGCCGCTGACCAACCGCAAGCAATTTGTAGGCCTGGTGAGCTCAGGGGAGATGATGAGCCTGAGCTATACGGAGTACAAGGGTTTCCTGGATACTTCCAAGGTATTGCCGGCATCGAATGCCAATTCACAGATGGTGACACGGGTAGGCGAGCGCATCCGGAAAGCAGCAGAAGATTACCTCATTCAGAATAAGATGGGGCACCTGCTCGATGGCTACCAATGGGAGTTCCGTACGGTAGAGAGCAAAGAGGTGAACGCCTGGTGCATGCCCGGTGGTAAAGTCTGCTTTTATACCGGCATTCTACCGATCTGTAAGACAGAAGAGGGAATTGCCGTGGTTATGGGCCACGAGGTGGCGCACGCCATTGCAGAGCATGGCCGGGAACGTATGAGCAACGCCATGGTGGCGCAGGGCTTTACCCAGGTAGGGGCGCTGGCTACCGGTATCGCCACGGGCAACCAGGAGCTGATGAACCTTGCCGGGCAGATCCTGGGCGTAGGAACTACCGTAGGGGCGGTTCTCCCCAACAGCCGGAAGCAGGAAGCCGAGGCCGATAAGATCGGGTTGATTTTTATGTCGATGGCCGGGTATAACCCCAGGGAAGCCGTTGATTTCTGGAAACGTATGGCCGAAGCCGGTAAGAATTCACAGAAACCACCGAAAATGCTGTCTACGCACCCTTCTGACGAAAGCCGTATTGCCGAGCTGGAGAAAAACATGGAGATTGCCATGAAGTACTATAATGCGTATGCCGGACGGCGATAGTCGTGCTTTTTCGTGAATTTGTTTTTTTGTAATTCTGGTTTTTCGTTTTGTCTGAAGCGATTAATCCGTAACGCCAAAAAACAAATTCACGAAAAAACAAATTCACGAAATTCCTCCCCCACATACCACCCGCCCGTGCTTTTACGTTTACAAGCTACCGGGTGCTAATATTATTTATGAGATTTCTGATCCTTTTTCTGATCACCAGCTGCAGCGTATCTGCACAGGGGCTTGTTTCGGAGAATTTTTTTGAAGCAAATGAGGTTAACCGGAAGAACCTGGTGACCTTTACACACGTGCCTTTTCTTTTGCTGCGGGTGAATCCCTCGCAATGGCTGGGGTACAACAATACCTTCCAGTTCGGGGCAGAGGTGGCTCCGCCGGTGGGGAAGCTCAGCTTTGCCTTTGATTACGGTACGGGCAAAGGGAAAAACAACCTGAACAAGCAGGTGCGGGCCTTTCAGCCCGATAACCGGAACAAAGAGCTCAGGGGTGAAATCCGGGCCTATTTCTCCGACTGGTTTCCGTTTTATGCGTTAGACAAGAAGCCGTTTGGCCGGTACTATGCGCTGGAATATGTGAACGGAACTTACGACCGGAACCTGGGCATACCGGCAGGCGGAGCCGCCGTTAACGGGGACAATGCCCTTTCGTGGATGCAGCCCACGCGCGAAAAGACCCACGTGGTGCATGTAAAGTTTGGCCGTCATATTCACCTGCACCGCCACCTGTTCCTGGATGTATACGGGGGCATAGGAGCGGGAAAGTCGACTTTTACCCTGGCAGACGGCACACCACTGGAGAAAGGCCGTTTGTATAACCCGGCAGAGATGGATTTTTGGTCGCACAAACGGTATGAGAGCCCGAAAACCAAACAGTATTTTTTCAGTAAAACCCTGGGTGTACGAATTGTAGTTCCGATATGAGAAAGCTGCTGATGATAGTAAGCCTGCTGACGCTGGCCTCGTGCTGGGCGCCCCGCTGCCCGGTAGACGGCTGCCAGTTTGTGCGTGAACACCGGCACAGTGACCTGGTAACGGGCACTTTCCGCAGCCGGTATATGGTGATGCCGCGGGTGCATTTTTTCTGGGACGGCACCAATAAAGGCGAAAAGCTGCCCGATCCCGACCTGGCCCCTAAAAATACAAGCAAGAAGGTAAGGAAGAAGTTTCCGTGGGAGAGATGGTAGCTTACCGCTTATACTTGTCGTTCAATCCTTTCCCCTCAAGAACCAGCGGCTTGATTTTCTCCAGCCGGGTGAGCCTGGTTTTTTCCTGTTTGGCGTCGTTGAAGTATTCGATGTATTCTTTCTGCTTTCCCGGTGTGAGCTTGCTGAAGGCCAGCTGAAAGGCCGGGTCTGCCTGCAGATGCTCTTTGAGCAGGCCCACAGGTTCAGCGGGCTTTGATCTGGCCGGCCGGATCTCCTTGCCGTCTTTTACGGTCTGTATGGCTTCGAGAATGTAGGCGGTGATTTTCTTTTCGTCCATTTGAGACACATCGGTGAAGCGCCACTGCCGGAGCGCTTTGGTTTTCCCTTCCGAGGCGCTGATAAGCACTTTTTCTTTGTCTTCCAGGAATACCCCGTTATGAAACCATACGGAGAAAAATTCTTTAAAGCCGCCCCAGCTCACCACGTTTTTTCCCTGGAAAGTATATATATCCGAGCCCCACTTGAATTCTTTTTTGAGGTCCATCCGGTTGATAATGCCCTGCATGATCTCAACGGCTTCCTTCCAGCTTTCGCGGTACTGGTGCCAGTTCGGGCGGTTCCGGTCTCTGAGGAGGTCGATATTGAAGTACAGGAGCCGGCGGATGAGGTCTTCCGGAAGGGGCTGACCAAGCGGTATCCGGATAGCGCCCCTGGAAGTGGGGTAGGCGCTGATGTCTTCCGCAAAATGCTCGATCGCCGCAGCCCCGGGATAGATGCCCAGGTGGTTCTTGAAAAGGGCGAAATGAATTATATTGCCGGTATACCGGTAAGTAGGAATACGGTAGGAGATGGTTTCTTTGGTACCGGCAGGCACGGTTTCCCGTATTACCTGCCGTACTCTTTCCAGCAGCGGCCTGTGTTCTGCAGGGGCCTGCCGGATGTATTCATCGACGGTAGAGACGGCATCCATAGTCAGATCCGGGTATATTTTTTACTCAGGTAGTCTAGGGTATCCTCCATCAGCTTTACCAGGGCATCTTCATGAATATCGGCCATCTTTTTCACGTAAATGCAGGCTTTGCCCATGGTGAACTTCCCGAGGCCGTTCAGCAGGTGTGCCCGGGTCTCGTCGCCGGTATACATATACAGGGAAATGGCTGATTTTCTCGGCGAAAAACCGATCAGCGGGGCCGTGCCTTCGTGGCCGCTGTCGTATGTATACCGGTATTCCCCGAAGCCAATGATAGAAGGACCGAACATGCGGGGCTCTTCACCCGAAACGCGTTTCATGAGCTCCGTCAGCCGGTAGCTGTCTTTCTTTTTCTGATCGTTGTCAACGCCTTCTATGAAGGTGCTCACGTTCCCGTCGGTATAGCCGGTTGCCATATGCTGAATGAGGAATCATAAATTCCTCAAAGCTAGTTAAAAAAATCTTTCATTTTGGCAAAAAATCCTTTTCCTTCATTGCCGGCTTTGGGCTGGAAGTTCTGGGAGTCTCTCAGCTTGTAAAGCATTTCTCTTTCTTCCTGGCTCAGGGCCTTGGGCGTGTACACATTGACATAGATGAGCTGATCGCCCACGCCGTACCCGTTGATGTCTTTGATGCCTTTGCCTTTGAGGCGCAGCACCTCACCGGCTTGGGTACCCGGCTTGATATTGATTTTTACCCGGCTGCCGATAGAAGGAACTTCCACATCGGCTCCGAGGGCCAGGTCAGCAAAGTTCAGCATGAGGTCATACGCCACATTGTTGCCGTCGCGCTTCAGGGTAGGGTGCTCTTCTTCTTCGATCATGATGAGCAGGTCACCTGCCACACCGCCGCGGGCGGGCACGTTTCCTTTTCCTGACATAGACAGCTGCATGCCTTCTGCCACACCGGCCGGGATTTTAATGGAGAGCATGTCTTCTTCCAGCACACGGCCTTCGCCGAAACAGGCTTCACAGCGTTCAACCACCACTTTACCTTCGCCGTTACAGGCAGGACAGGTATTGGTGGTCACCATCTGGCCCAGCATGGTCTGCTGTACCCGCTTAATCTGGCCTGTTCCGTTACAGGTGGAACAGGTCTGGAGAGAGTTGCCGTGTTTCGAGCCGTTGCCGCTGCAGGATTTACAGGCTGTATACCGTTTTACCTTGATTTTTTTTTCTACCCCGTTGGCTACATCTTCGAGGTCGAGCTTCAGCTTGATCCGGAGGTCAGAGCCTTTACGAACGGCCCTGCGGCCTCCGCCACCGCCACCGAAGAAGCTGCTGAAAGGACTGCTGTCGCCAAAGATATCGCCAAACTGGCTGAAGATATCTTCCATGTTGAAGCCTCCGGCTCCGCCACCGCCGAAACCGCCGTTTACGCCCTGGTGGCCAAACCTGTCATAGCGTGCCTTTTTGTCAGGATCCGAGAGAACGCTGTATGCTTCGGCGATCTCCTTAAATTTTTCTTCCGCTTCTTTATCGCCCGGATTTTTATCGGGATGATACTTGATTGCCAGTTTCCGGTAAGCCTTTTTAAGGTCATCCTGGCTTACATTCTTGTCTACTCCCAGTAATTCGTAGTAATCTTTTTTCGCCATTTTGTTTTTACCTTAATTCCCTATAACCACTTTGGCGTATCGGATCACCTTGTCGTTCAGGAAATATCCCTTTTCCAGTTCATCTACAACTATTCCTTTTTTATCGTCGCCTGCAGGAAATTGCGTAACGCATTCGTGCAGCTCCACATCAAAAGGCTGGTCTTTTGCTTCCAGGCTTTTCAGTCCTTTGTTTTCAAGAACTTTGAGAAATTTCTGGTATATCAGATCCGTTCCTTCCCGGAGGGTGTTAACGTCATCGGTTTTGTCCATTGCTTCCTTGGCCCGCTGGAAGTCGTCAAGCACCGGCAGAAGGTCTTTCATCAGCCCTTCTGTGGCATTCAGGATCATTTCTCCCTTTTCTTTGGCGGTTCTTTTTCTGAAATTGTCAAATTCAGAGTATAATCTCAGGTATTTATCTTTGGCTTCAGCAAGCTCAGCCGTGAGTTTCTCTACTTCGGAAAGTTCGGCATCCGTAGCTAATTCAGGTTCTTCTGCTTTGTTTACTTCTTCTTGTTCCATTACGAATGTTTACTGTTTTGTCAGTTGGGTTCCAGCAATAATTACTCCATAGCACAAATTACTGTCACTTTGACAGTAATTTGTGAAAGTACGGCGGGAGGATCAGCAGTGGTCAACCTGCCGGTGGGCTACAGCAGCTCGGAGATGATCTTCTCTGTAGTTACGCCTTCTGCTTCGGCTTTAAAGTTTCTTACGATCCGGTGCCTCAGGATAGGGTAGGCCACGGCTTTGATATCTTCGATGTCCGGGGAGTATTTCCCGTTGAACAGGGCATGGCATTTGGCGGCCAGCACCATGTTCTGCGATGCCCTCGGGCCTGCGCCCCATTCCAGGTAGGTTCTGGCCTGCGCGGAGGCGTCAGCGATATTCGGACGGGTCTTGTGCACCAGCCTTACGGCATATTCCACCACGTTATCTGCTACAGGCACTTTCCGGATCAGCTGCTGAAATTCGATGATCTCTTCGGCGGTCAGTATTTTATCTACCTGTACCGTACGGCTGGAAGTGGTGTTTTTCACGATCTGCATTTCCTGCTCAAAGGTAGGGTAGTCGAGGCTCACCATGAACATGAAGCGGTCCAGCTGGGCTTCGGGCAGGGGATAGGTACCTTCCTGCTCAATGGGGTTCTGGGTGGCCAGTACAAAGAAAGGCCGTGAGAGGTTATGCTTTTGTCCCGACACCGTTACGGCATATTCCTGCATGGCTTCCAGCAGGGCCGACTGGGTTTTGGGAGGGGTACGGTTGATCTCATCGGCCAGGATAATGTTGGCAAATACGGGACCTTTAACAAATTTAAAATTCCGGTTGTTGTCAAGCGTTTCCGAACCCGTAATATCAGAAGGCATGAGGTCAGGGGTAAACTGGATACGGTTAAACTCCAGGTCAAGGGCCGAAGCAATGGTCTGCACCAGCAGGGTCTTGGCCAGGCCGGGCACGCCTACCAGCAGGCAGTGGCCCTGGCAGAAAACGGCTGTCAGCAGCAGCTTAACCGTTTCTTCCTGTCCTACAATGACTTTACCTATCTCTTTCGCCAGCTCTTCGTATCTGAGCTTTAAAGCATCAGCAGCTTCTACGTCTGATTTCACGTTTTTATCTTTTAAACAGGTTACAGGTTTCGTATTCTTTGTCGATATTGATATAGACTTCGGAAAGCGCTTCGCCAAACCAGTCTTCTATCCGTTTGTTCTGCTTGAGGTTCAGGGCATACCCTTTGAGCTCTTCGTAATCGTCTTTCAGGTTGATCTGGTGCCCTTCTTTTTTGGCAATGACCTTGATCAGCCGCATCCCTGTTTTTCCCTGGGCGGTACGGTAGTTGGCCGGTGCGCTGATGTCGCCCAGCTTCAGGGAGCTTACCACGAAATAAAGGCCGGGCTCCATGTTTACATCAACGGTTTGCCAGGTTTCACCGGTCTGCTGATTGACAACAATACCGCCGGCGTCTTTGGTCAGGTCATCCTGCGAGTGGAGCTTCACCATTTTGTTCCAGTCAAGGGTATCGGCAATGATCACTTTTCTCAGGCTGTCGAGGTACCGCTTGGGCTCGTCGGTGCTCAGGATGAGGTAATCGGGCATGAGCAGGATGTGCCGGGCGCGGTATTCCTGGCCTCTTTTGCCGAGTGTCTGGATCAGGTGAAAGCCGTATTCCGATTCAACTATGTCAGATAGCTTACCGGTATCCTGGTTCATGGCAGCCGCTTCAAATTCGGGTACCATGGATCCCCTTTTGGTCCAGCCCAGGTCGCCGCCGTTAGCGGCACTTCCCTGGTCTTCGGAGTATTCTTTGGCCAGGGCGGCAAAGTCTTCCCCGTTCTGTATGCGTTGCTTGATTCCCTGCAGCTTGGTGATCAGGTCATGGCGAAGCTCGGGGGTAACCGGTGCCAGGCGCACGATCTGCGAAAGCTGTACGCGGGTGCCAACCGTGGGCAGGCTGTCTTTCGGAATGCTCTCAAAGAATTTTTTTACTTCCTGCGGAGTGACCTTTACCTTTTCAAAAATGGTTTGCTTCATTTTTTCGGCGGTCATCTGCTCTTTAAGCTCGGTACGGAATTCGTTTTTGAGGGTTTCAATGGATTTCCCGAACTGGTCCACGATGTTTTTCTCGTTACCGTAGAGGGTGACCATCTGGTTCATCCGGGCATCGAGCTGCTCTTTGATCTGGTCATTTTCCACAATCACCGAGTCTATTTCCGCCTTGGCTACCAGCAGCTTCTGGATGGCCATACTCTCCAGCGCTTCGCAGCTGCTTACCTTGTGTCCTTCTTTCTCGTAGCGAGCTTTTATCCCTTCTACTTCTGACTTGAGTATGTAATAGTTATCAATTTTAGCAATGATTTTATCTACGTTGGTGGACTGGCCGAAAGAGATCAGCGGAGCAGCCAGGCTAAAGGCCAACACTATTTTCTTAAACATTTACTTGCTCTTTTTTAAATCGTTAATAATCTCGTTTAATTCCGAAGAATTATAGTTTAGTTTAAATTTATCTGCCAGCTTCTTCTGAAGCTCGTCTTTCAGCGAATCCTGGTATTTCCGGATGACATCGGTTTTATAGTCTTTGTATGTACCCCGTACTTTTCTTGTTTTCAGCGTGTATTCTTCCACTCTTCCGTCGAGCCGGATAATACCGCTTTTGTTTCCCCAAGAGGTTTTCATTTTGGATTCAAATTCACCCCGGCTCACCGTGAAGGTGTCGTAAGTGACGGCATCCGGATTTTTGGAGTTGAAGGTTACGACCAGGTCAGACTCAAGGTTACTAAAGAACGAGAAGGTAACCGTCTGGTTTTTTGACCAGTCGAAACGATCGTGGATCACCGAGCTCCGGTAATTCACTTCCGAAATCCGTTTCAAAGGTAGTCCATTTTTTACTAAATAGTTCACTACCTCCTTTATTCTTAGCTCGGAAACCTCTTCTTCTTCCTTCGCATCAGTATGTCCGCCTATTTCCACAATGTATCCCGGGTTCTTGTCCATGATCTCGATCAGTCCCTGCAGCTTCCGCATATCCTGCTCGGTCAGGGCAAATTCGTTCTGGGGATACAGGATGGGAACGATGCCCCGGTAGAGCTTGTAAGGTTTCGGTGCGGCGGTCAGCTCTTTGAACCTGGTGTACACATCTTCACCGGCAAAGCTCATGACCGAGAGCGTCCCGGTTTCGTTGGGTGTGAAGAGGTCTTTGTTTTTTTCGTAGAATTTTTTCTGGCCCAGGGTATCCTGCAGCGATTTTTCCAGGACATACCGGTTCAGGAATTCGGTGTAGAGGATGTTCTCTTCCTCTGCTTTCATCCACCGCTGCAGTTCAGGATTCTGCTGAAGCACGGCCTGCTCCTGGTAGCGGGTGATGGCTGAATTCAGGAATTTATCGAAGAGCATGGTAAATATTTCTGCGGGGTTTTCGCCCGGCCATTTTTCAAATTCCTGGCGTTCTTCCACAAATTCGTAAAAGTCGCCCACGGTAAGCGCCGAATCGTTAATGGTAACCATCACGTCGTTCAGGATAACGGTAGACGGTTTCTGCCAGTTACGGCTGAGGATACGTACGCTGGAGAAACGAAGGGCATTATCCAGCACATCCTGCCTGATCTGTACCCGGTTATTTTTCCGGAAGTTGGTAATCTGCCGGTTGAGCAGGTATTCGGCGCGGGAGTCGGTAGTGAGCTTGTTCTCGTTCTGCCGGATAAAATCTTCTTTTGGAAGTGGCTTGAATTTGTCGATCATGCGCACCAGGTGAAGGCCGGTAGAGGATTGGATGGGTTTCGATACTTCTCCTTTTTTGAGGGCAAAGACGGCTTCTTCAAAGGCGGCTTCGGTTTTACCCACGCCAAACGGGGCCAGCATTCCGTTATTGGGCTTGGAGTTGAAGTCATCGGAAAACTGCTGTACGAGGTCTTCGAATTTAGCTCCTTTTTCAATCTCGTTACGAAGCGAGTCGAGCTGGTTATAGAGCTTGTTGACCTCTGCGGGAGGCATATCTTTGGGGATATGCTTGAAGATATGCTGCACCTGTACGGTACCGCTGTTGCGCCGCACGTCGTTTACTTTGATGATATGGTAGCCGGCTGAAGTTCTCACCGGCAGGGAAACCGAGTCTTTCGGAATGGAATATACGGCGGTTTCGAGCGGGTAAACCAGGTAAAATACGGAGAACCACCCGAGGGAGCCACCATTGAGGACGGTTTTCGGGTCTTTCGACCAGCGTTTGGCCTGGGTGTCAAAATCGTTATTCCGGATCGCCAGGTTACGGATATTCATGAGGTCGCGGTAGAGCTTCAGGGTATCGGCAGGTGAAGCATACGGCGAAAGGGGTACAAATATATGCGAGGCGTTCACTTCTTTCAGGTACCGCTCGTAGGCTTCGTTGCCGAGGCGCCGGATCTCGGCGTCGTCTTCCAGGGCATCAGCGGCCGCCAGCTGAAGATGGGAGGCGATCTGCTCCCGGAAGTTCTGCGTGGTGTCCATGCCGAGGTCGCGGGCTTCCGCTACAAAAAGCTTCCGCTGGATGACCTCGCGGATAATGTCGTCATTGCTGCCCGAGTCAAGCGCTGTAGTGTTTTCCAGCAGTACGGAGAAGTCGTTCCGGGTTACTCCTTTTCCTGCCAGGCTGATGACCGGCGGTTCGGGAACAACGGCTGCCGGAACCGGGCCCGCCACTTTCTGGCTACCGGATTTAAAGGAGGGCTTGGTACAGGCAAGAATAAAAAAGGATAAGACGAAAGCAATATATTTTATATGAAATGGCATAAGATCACTGTTAGTTCCGGACCCGATCTCCGGGCCGGGAGTAAAATCTGTCAGAAAAATAACACTAAAATGTAAGAAATATTATATCAAAGCCCATTAAAACTCCCGGTTGGGTTGCGGTTCCTGCTGCGACAGGCAGTGGAAGCTGCCCAGGCCCCAGATAATTTCGGTTGAATCAATGCCCGTAACCACCCGGTCGCTGAAGCATTGCTGCAGCAGCTCCAATGCTTGGTCGTCTTTGTCTGAACGATAGGTGGGTACAATTACATGGCCGTTGGTAATCAGGAAATTAGCATAGGATGCCGGTAGCCGGAGCCCGTCCGAGTAAACGGGATCGGGCATTTGTATTTCTATAATATTCAGCTGCTTGCCGTTAAGCAGGCGCATTTTTTTCAGGAGCTCCAGGTTTTCTTCCAGGAGCGCGTGATTGGCATCGTTTTTATTGGCTTCTACCACGGTAATAACGGTGTCTTCGTTCACAAACCGGACCGTGTCGTCAATGTGCCCGTCGGTATCATCGCCTGCAATGCCGTCTTCTACCCACAGCACCTGTTCCACGCCATAAAAATCGCAGAGGTATTTTTCAATCTGTGCCTGGCTGAGGTGGGGGTTCCTGTTTTTGTTCAGGAGGCAGGAACGGCTGGTCAGCACGGTGCCTTTCCCGTTAAATTCTACCGAGCCGCCTTCCATCACGATGCCCGGACTGACCACGGGCAGCTGCAGAGCACCGGCTATTTTCCGGGGAATGGCGTTGTCGCTGTCGAAAGGCGGGTATTTGCCACCCCAGGCGTTGTATTCCCAGTCTACGATCATCCGGGAATCGTTGAATTTATTGACCAGGAAAGCCGGGCCGTGGTCGCGGCACCAGGAGTCATTGGTTGCAAACGGGAAGATCTCAACCCGGGCGGGGTCAATGCCTGCCTGCTGTATACGGGCTTCAACCAGGTGCCGGGCATTTTCATCTGCGGCATTGATCCTGACCTTCTGGCTGAGCGAAATGGTTCTGATGAGCTCAAAATAGGCAGGCCAGATCTTTTCAAACCGGTCTTCCCAGGTTTCCCTGTTCACCGGAAAGCTTAACCAGGTCGCTACTTGCGGGTGCCATTCGGCAGGGAAAAAATAACCGTTTTCGGATGGTTTGATCATCTTGCTTTATAATTAAGCTGCAAAATTAGCCCTTTTGCCGCTGTCAGCCAAACAAGCACAGGAAACAGGCCTCACGGCACAGGGCTGCCGGGCGGCTGAGAGCGCTCTGCCGGGTTAATTTCAGGGTGCTATAACAGGCTTGTATTAAGTGTATTATAAAATTATTTTAAAAAACAGTGAACTTTATTCCGGAATATAACATTCTGTTAACAAAAAATATATGCTCCGTTTTGTCTAAAGAAGAAAAAGAGTAGCCTATATTTGTATTGAAAATGGAAAATATCAATCTCCCCATATCGCCATTCCGACGACTTAGGTCCGCAAGGACCCAAGCTTGAGACACTTTACTGACCAGCAAGGCGTCTCGATCTCTCTTTCTGTTTATTATTTCATAACAACCAACGGATACACCGTCTCCTTTAGGGCAAAGCCCTCACAAATGACGATGAACATTTTAGAAAAGAAGACTTACGGGGACTTTGTGGTTCAGGTAGCCACAGAAGCACATCATTCTTATGCAGAGCAGATCTGCGATGAAATGGAATCCAGCGCCAAGGCGCGGGGCACGGGCATTGCCAAGCGGAAGCCCGAGTATATCCGGCTGAAGATGTCGGAAGGAAAAGCCGTGATTTGTCTTACCACGGCCGGATTATGGGTGGGATTCTGCTACATAGAGACCTGGGATCACGGGAAGTTCGTGGCCAACTCGGGCCTGATCGTAGCACCCGATTACCGGAAGTCAGGGATAGCCACCTACATTAAGGCCATGGCCTTTAGGCTGTCGCGTACAAAGTACCCGGAAGCCAAGATCATTGGCCTGACCACCAGCCTGGCGGTGATGAAGATTAATTCAGAGCTGGGATACCTGCCGGTTCCTTTTTCGGAGCTTCCGAAAGACGATGATTTCTGGAAGGGGTGCTCCAGCTGTGTTAATTTTGATATCCTGAACCGGACCAACCGGGCGCACTGCCTGTGTACCGGTATGAAATACGAGCCACCCAAGGAGGAAAAGAAAGCGGAGTTCTGGGATTTTATTTCACAATCTTCTATTTATGAGAGCTTTATGCGGATGAAACAGCGGGTATTGCTGGGCCGGGAGGAGAAAACTAAAAAAAAAGCTCCAGCTCCGGTGAAGAGGGAGCTGCAAGAGGCGTAGAAAATATCAGGGGTATAATTGAGTAAGAGCGGTAGAAATACCGCTCTTTTTTTTATAATTTAGGCCTGTTAAAAAGCATAGTATGAATGTTCGGAAAGTGGGGGCAAGGAAAAACATTGCCCTGGTGGCACATGACCATAAAAAAGAGGATATCATTCAGTGGGCGCTTGAAAACCGGCATATCCTGAAAGATCACTCTCTACTGGCTACCGGCACCACCGGCAAGCTGCTGGAAGAGCACCTGGGCTTACCGGTACAAAAATACCTCAGCGGCCCCCTGGGCGGTGACCAGCAGATCGGCTCACTGATTGCCGAAGGGAAGATCGATATCCTGATTTTCTTCTGGGACCCCATGGAGAGCCAGCCCCATGACCCTGATGTAAAGGCGCTGCTGCGCTTAGGCGTGGTGTGGAATATCCCGATGGCCTGCGATACGGCCACTGCCAACCTGATTTTTTCTTCGCCGCTGATTCATGAAGAGTATACGGTGCGGCTGACCGATTATGAGGCGTATAAAAACAGGGTGTTGAAGTAGGTATATGCGTATACCAAAAAAAGCCCCGTCTGGCAGACGAGGCTCTTACTATCTTGCCCGAAACGCTTATTTCCTGGCGTAACGCTTGTTGAATTTCTCCACACGCCCGGTAGTATCCAGCAATACGTTTTTACCGGTATAGAACGGATGCGATTTGGAGCTAACTTCCACTTTGCATACGGGATACTCTTTTCCGTCTTCCCATACAATGGTTTCTTTGGTTTCCACGCATGAACGGGAAAGGAATTTATCGTCTGAGGTCAGATCCCAGAAAACCACTTCTCTATAATTCGGATGAATGTCTTTTTTCATTTCTGATTTGTATAATACTTTAGCCTAAAAATCCTTTTCGGGTTGCAAAGGTAGGAAATAATTGACAATTAACAATTGACAATTGATAATTATTCTTGTGTTTGAATTAAATTTTATCAAATTCATGCAACAATTCTGCGATATTTTCAGAAGAATTGGCAATGAAGTTGGAAATACGGATCTGGGAGTCTTTGCCTGCGCCGTAGCCCGAGCCGATGACCAGGTTTTTCTCCTGCAGCTGCCGGATGATCTGAGCAGAAGGGATTTCGGTATTAAAGACGGCCACGGTTTTGGAGCGCAGCTCGGGGTCTTTCACTGCAGCAGAGAAGCCCGGCCGGTTTTCAAAGAAGCTATAGAGCTTCTTAGCGTTAAGCGCATTGGTCTTGCGGATATTCTCTATGCCCGTGCGGTTCATGTCTTCAGCGATTTTCCCGAGCAAAAATATACCGAGCACATTGGGCGTGGAGGGGTTCTGGAACTGGCGGGCGTTTTTCCAGAGGGTGGGCAGGTCGTGGTGCGCACCGATGCTTACGCCTTTTTCTTTGAGCTCAAGCGCCCTGGCCAGGCATTTTTCATTGGCGATCCACACGCCCAGCCCGGCCGGCATACCGAAGTTCTTCTGAACGGAAAAAAACACCGAGTCCAGCAGCTTGAAGTCCAGCACCGGGATAGGGGCTGAAGAGACCACGTCTACTGAGAAAAGCCGGCTAGCATGGCTTCTTTTGAGCTTGTGGATATCGGCCTCACGCATCTGTACACCGGTAGAGGTTTCGTTCTGGGTAATGCAGACCAGCTCGGCGTATTCGGGCACCTGGATCTCGTTGTAGGTAAACCCTTCGCCCAATGGCTTTGTGAAGGCTACGGCCTGCTTTTGCAGGGCCTGGGCGTATTGATAGTATTTTTCCGAAAACGAGCCGTTTACCAGGTGAAACGATTCAAACTCGACCAGGCTCTGCAGGCTTTTTTCCCAGATTTCGGAAGCGGAGCCCGTAAACATGACGGCATTTTCTTCGGGTATATTCAGGAGGATCCGCAGCTGCTCATCGGCAAAGCGGTATATGTTTTTGAATTCCCCGCTCCGGTGGGAGATTGAACCCAGCTGCTTATCGGTAAATTCACGCAGGTATTCTTCAAACCGGGGGTAGAGTTCTGCCGGTCCCGCCGTAAAATATTTTTTTTGTCTTTCCATCGGGTTCAATTGATCATCAGGCAGCAAAATTAGGCGAATACGGCCGAATTCGGAAAACAACGAAGCAGTTTGTATACTTTTTGAGCGGGTTCGTCGTATTTTTGCATAAAAAGAAAGGCGCAGAATGCTTATCAATGTTTTTAAGTCGAAGATCCACCGGGTAAAGGTCACGCAGGCAGAGCTGAATTATGTAGGCAGTGTTACAATTGATGAAGACCTGCTGGATGCTGCGGGAATCCGGGAAAACGAGAAAGTACAGATTGTCAATAACAATAACGGTGAGCGGCTCGAAACGTACGCCATAAAGGGGCGCAGAGGCTCAGGTATCATTTGCCTGAACGGTGCGGCTGCCCGCAAAGCCCAGCCCGGTGATATCGTGATTATTATTTCGTATGCCTGGATGACCCCCGAAGAAGCTGCCAGCCACACGCCGGTGGTGGTTTTCCCCGATGAAAATAACCGGGTGGTTTCATGAACCGGAAACTGGGGAAGATCGTTTCCTACCTGATCCCGCTGGTGCTGGGACTGGGGCTCCTGCGCTGGGTTTTTAACGAGGTAAATTTGCAGGAAACCTTCCGCGATTTTAAGCATGCCAACTACTGGCTGGTAGGAGCAGCCGGTATTCTGGCCCTGCTTTCCCACATTCTCCGGGCCGCCCGCTGGACCCTCATGCTGAAGCCTATGGGCTACAAACCCTCTGTATATCATGCTACGCTGGCCGTTTTAACAGGCTACCTGACCAACCTGGTTTTTCCGCGGGCAGGCGAAGTGGCACGGGCGGTCAGTCTGCAGAAAAGCGAAAATGTGCCCTTTGACAAGGCTTTCGGGGCCGTTATTGCCGAGCGGGTAACCGACGTGCTGGTGCTGCTGGTGCTGGTGGTGGTGAACCTGGTGCTGGAGTATGACCGGATCCTTCATCTTTTTCATGAGCTGGTACCTGATTTTCAGGGCGGGTGGATCATTGCGGTGGCGGTTTTGGTCTTTTGTTTTTTTGTTTTTTTGTTTTTTTGTTTCAGAGACCGGATCTTCGGACTCCCGTTTATCAGCCGGTTCCGTTCGTTTTTTGAAGGACTGAAAGAAGGGTTTGTGAGTGTGCTGAACCTGGAGAAGCCGTGGATGTTTGTGCTGCAGTCGTTTGTGATCTGGGTGCTGTATTATGTTTCCTCTATGCTGCTGTGTTATTCCCTGGAGATCGGTACGTCGCTATCGCCGGTAGCGGTGCTGACCATCCTGGTGATGGGCACCATCGGTATGGCCATGCCTACCATGGGGGGCATAGGCAGCTACCACCTGCTGGTAGGCAAGATCGTGATCCTGTACGGGCTGACCAACCAGGACGGCATTTCGCTGGCCACTTTTCTCCATACCCTGAACGGGATCGTGTTTGTGATACTTTTCGGGGTAGTGGCGCTGGTGCTGAGTACTTTCAGCCGGGGGCAGGCAGAGCCTGACTGATCCCGGTTTTCCTGTATAGCAACAGCGCGCTGTCAGCCCGGTTCCGATAGTTAATCGTAGCAGGTAGAAAATAATTGTAATAAATATAGTTACAATTAAAATTCAGTCGTATCTTTGTATCGGCATGAACAATACACGATTTGCAACCCTTATTCATATCCTGACGCTCCTGGCCAGAAATCCGGGTCAATGGCTGAATTCAGACTGGATTGCAGGAAGTATCCGTATCAACCCGGTGATCGTTCGTAAAGAATTGAGTGTTTTGCAGGAGCAGGGCTGGGTAATCAGCAGAAAAGGTAAAGAAGGGGGTTCGGCCCTACATGTGGCGGCGGGAGAGATTTCGCTGGCCGGTATTTACCGGGCTGTGAAAAACTCCCATGTGCTGGGCAGGAAAAATAACGGCTGTAACCCGGGCTGCCCGGTAGGAAAAGATATTAATCAGAAGCTCGATATCTTATTTACCGAAACAGACGATATGGTAGTGAATGCCCTGCAGTACAAAACCCTTGAAAATTTTATAGAACAGTTTGACTGATTTTTTTTGATTTTTAATGTAACAAATTTTATTACAAAATATAGATAAATATGAAAACCGGAATTACAGGAGCTACCGGCCAGTTGGGCCGGCTCGTAGTGGAGAAATTGAAAAACCGTTCAGGCGCAGGTCAACTGGTGGCGCTGGTTCGTTCTCCTGAAAAGGCATCGGACCTGGGTATTGAAGCAAGGGCATTTGATTATACCCGGCCTGAATGGCTGGCTGAGGGCCTGCAGGGTATTGATCATCTCTTATTGATTTCAGGGAGTGAGATAGGGCAGCGCCGATTGCAGCATCAGAATATCATTGAAGCTGCTCAAAAGGCCGGCGTTAAATGGATCGTTTATACCAGTCTTTTACACGTAGATACTTCTTCGCTGAGCCTGGCAAAAGAACATGTTGAAACGGAGAAGCTGCTGAAGGCGTCAGGGATTCCCTACACTATTTTGAGGAACGGCTGGTATACCGAGAATTATACCGGCTCAGTGCCGGGCGCTGTACAGGCGGGTGCTTTAGCCGGCAGCGCCGGTGAAGGCAGGATCTCATCTGCCACACGTGAAGACTTTGCCGAAGCGGCAGCCGTTGTATTATCGGGCGGAGACCACGCAGGAAAGATATACGAATTAGCCGGCGACAATGCCTATACGTTAAAAGACCTGGCTGCCGAAATTTCAAAGCAAACGGGAAGAGATATTCCCTATACCCATTTATCTGAAGCAGAATATGCCGGGGCATTGAGCTCATTTGGCGTTCCTGAAGGACTTGCACAGGCCCTGGCCGGCTTTGACACCGGGGCATCGAGAGGAGATTTATTTGATGACGGTAAAATGCTTTCACAATTAATCGGGAGGCCTACTACTCCCTTGTCTGAAGCGGTCAGGCAGGCGCTGTCACAAAGTAAACACAGCTGAGAAAGCTGCCCGGCGAATCCCAGAATCGACATGGCATCAGTGAGAGCTGCTGATTTGTTTCAGGATGTCGTATATCAGGTCAGGTATGGTGCTTATTCTGCTGATTAACCCGGCCGGGTTCAAAACCAGCTCGGTTAACAGCCGGGGAACGGTGCCTAAAAGTTCAAGAGCTATGGCCATGACCGGTAAGATCAGGTATGCCCAGACAGGGTATTTGAACCGGGTGGTTAAGCCGGTAAATATGGCTTTAAATGCGGTGATCATCCTGTCTTTGTAGTGCCAGAGAATCAGCATGTCGAGGACCAGGTAATAGCTCATCCGCCAGTAAAATCCCGGCATTTTTATGTATGTGATATCGATGACGAGGATATTCGCGAGAATCGGGAGAGAAAGCAATACACCCAGGATGAGTGTGCGGTTATAAAGCAACAGAAGCCCTGCAATGATTTGTGAGACACCCACAAAGGAATTAAAGGGCTCATGGTCAAATAAATACCAGGAAAGCCTGAACAGGTTCAGGTCTTTGACCGGTGTGGCCAGCTCCTGTGCAGAGATCCCGAACTGGCCCCCGGTAAGCTTACTCCAACCATAACCCAGTAGTGTCCAGGCGATTAAAATCCTGGCACAAAGAATGAAATAATCCCACAGCTTTTGTTTCTTTTCTGACATGACCGGGCAATACGTTTGTCAAATATATACGCATTTTGCATATTGGCAAATGAATTGGTTTTGGATTTAGAAATAAATGCTAAGTAGTTTGATGCGGGAGCCGGGGGCATCGGGTGCACGTTGCACGGTTGTTCGTTACAATAACTGCCGACGATTGGAAAGTTTATCTGCAGAAATATTTTGAATTTAAAAGTGATTAAATTTACTTTGTAATTAAAAGTACTTTTTATTATTGAACAATATGAAAATTTCACGAACAAAATTTGTCATCATTTTTCTCGTATCGGCGTTTGCCTTTCAATTTGTTTCTAACTCGGTTCTGGGAACCGAAATCAGGTTATTTCCCGGAGACGGAGAGTGGTTCCCCGGAACCGGATCCCCCATAGGATGGAAGAGCACCCTGGCGGCTATAATATACCCTGTCAAAAAAGTATTGATAGGGCCGTTGTCGTTTTTAGCGGAAGATCCGGATCCGGTGCCCCCAATCCTGCTTCTTGCGTTTGCTTTCTACTGGACAGCCATTGCATGGGTTCTTCATTATTTCCTCAGTAAGGTAAGCCTACGTAAAAGAGCCTGAGTTTTAGCCGGATCAGAGCATCTTTCATTATACGTTAATGCAAAACATTGAAGCAGGCTCATAAGAAGTTAAGATCATACATGAGTGGAGAGCGAATCTCAAAAAGCATAAAGGATATGAGAGTTATTTTCTTGCAATGATCTTTATGTCCAATTCAATATCATCGGAAATAATTTCACCTGCCAGGCTATAGAAGAATTTTCCTGAATTGTATCGTACGTTCCATTTTGTCCGGTCGATGGTCAGTTTTCCATCTGCGTAAATAATTCCGCCTTTCACTTCCAGCCTGGCAGGAAACGTAACGGCATGTGTGATGCCTTTGATGGTCAGGTTTCCGGTGATGTTTATCATTTTATCTGCAGCAGGTTCAACTGCAGTAATGGTGTAAGCGGCATATGGAAACTTTGCGACATCAAAAAAATCAGGTGATTTTAAGTGACGAACAAGCTCATTATCACTTCCATGAGCTATATCTGCAATGGTATTCATGTCTGCTTCAATTGTGCCACTCACCAGTTGGCCCTCATCCATCATCAATTCTCCTTTTGACAGGTAAACGTAACCGGTATGTGACCCCCTGGAAGCTAACAACATGGATCCTTTATAGGTTATAACACTTTCCTTTTTATCGATAGCATATTTTTGGTACGTCACCTTACCCGGTGATTCGGAGTTTGTCACAATAGAAGTTTCATTTTCCTTTGCTTTGGATCCGCGGCAGGCGGAGAAGACAGAGGCCATGATCAAGATGGAATAAAGTAACGATAGCTTATTGCTCATCGTAAAGGAACGGGAGTTCTTGAAAAGTTTCATAAGAATAAAAATTATTTTAATTTCGTTTACCCAAACGTACGTCACCGTGTCAGTACGCATTGTAAATGAACTGTAAAAAGAACTGTAAATGCATGTAAAATCTGCTTTAAGAGATTATTTCAACAGCCGGTTGGTGGCAGGTTCGGGTATCGCCGTAACGATGGTGGTATTTTTCTTTGTTGCCTCGTCTTTCTCAGAACACGGTGACCGCGATTTACGGGCGAAGCAAACAAACATCATTATCCGTGAAATTGGTCACCGTTTGTTGCAGCAGGCAGGTGACCGGACTTCACGTGTATTGCCGGTGACCGAGATTAAAGAAGGTACATTTCGACTTACGTTTGAAAATAGCCTGGTTTTTGACCATGACTCGCTCATAGCACTGTCACAGAGCCTGCTCTCCACAGTACAGTTCCCCTCCGGTTACGCGGTTACGGTACATGATTGCACAGATGGAGAAATCGTTTATGGTTTCCAGATGAATGGTTTTACCCCGGATATCCTGGCTTGCCAGGGCAGAATGCAACCGGAAGGTTGTTACATTATCGAATTTGCTTTCCCGGCTTTTTACGAGAAGACCCCCAGATATCCTTTGATCGGTTTGGTGGGGAGCAGCCTGTTGATGTTATCGACCATTGCATTGCTGATCGGACGTTTTGGGAAAAATAAAGTGTCTGTAGCTCATCAGGAACAGGCTGTAATAAAGGAGCCTCTTCCGGAACCGGTAGCTCTCGGGAAGTTTTTGTTTGATACGGAGAATCAGCGTTTGTTCCTGGGAACTGAGGTGATCAGTCTCACAGATAAAGAATGCAGCATTCTCGGATTGCTTAACCTTAATTTTGGTAAACTGACGCCACGGGAAACGCTGATGCAGATCTGGCTTAACGAAGGGATTATCATCGGTCGCAGCCTGGATATGTTCATATCGAGGCTACGAAAGAAATTAAGCAGTGACCCTGAGCTGAGCATAACCAATATTCATGGGAAGGGATATAAACTGGAAAGGCAGGCTTTATAAATTTCCCGGCAGCAGGATTAGCCTTCTGTCCGGTTTTCCTTGTAAATTTTTCACAATATGGAGCCAGTATATTTGCTAAATTCTCTGCGATTTCCTGTGCGACATCCAGAAAGTGTCAGTAACTATCGCTTCCCGGGTTAAAATGAAAACTAAAAGCTGGAAAGAAATCAAAGATAATATTTACGGATCAGTAGGAACTGGGAGGAGAGATGAGCCTGAAAGAGGTTACTTTCACCAATGGTGACGATAGACATATAATATTTTAAAATTCCGAAGAAAATGAATTTAATATTCCGGATCTGATTGACCCCTCATTCCGGTTTTCATTGACTCCTTACTTAGGAGCCATTACTCTTTTCAAAATATTATGTTTTCCCCCCATCACCATCGTCACTCCAGATAAAAACAGCTATAGTAATCAGACTCAAAATCCCTTTAAATGAGTATCTTTGTGGCCGTGGCAGAATCCCAGAATATAGAATACAAAAGCTCGTGGCGTGACGAATACCTGAAATGGATTTGCGGTTTTGCGAATGCCAATGGAGGTACTATTTTCATAGGAAAAGATGACAGCGGGAATACCGTGGGCGTAGATGATGCTCAACGGTTACTGGAAGAAATCCCCAACAAAGTACGTGATGTTTTGGGAATTTTGGTTGATGTAAATCTACACCAAACCAAGCAATGCGATTATTTAGAAATTATTGTAGAAGCATATCCAAACGCGATCAGCTACAAAGGGCAATATCATTATAGAAGCGGAAGCACCAAGCAAGAACTAAAAGGTGTTGCATTGGATAAGTTTTTATTGAAGAAATACGGAAAGCATTGGGATAGCGTACCTATTCCGAATGTTTCAGTAAAAGATTTAAAACAAGAAACTTTTGATTTCTTTCTCAAAAAAGGAGTAAAGAACAATCGGATTGATGAGGAAGTATTAACCGAAAGCAACAAACTTTTACTTGAAAACCTGGAATTGACCGAGAACGGGAATCTAAAAAGAGCTGCCGTATTGCTATTCCATCCAAAACCCGAAAAATTTGTAACAGGTTCGTTTATTAAAATCGGCTATTTTGAAAACGATGCCAATTTGATTTTTCATGACGAAGTTCGGGGGAATCTGTTTGAGCAGGTGGAAAAAACAATAGATTTATTGTTTACCAAATACATAAAGGCAATCATCAGTTACGAAGGTATTTACCGTATAGAAACTTACGAATATCCCAAAGAGGCCGTTCGTGAAGCCTTACACAATGCGGTTGCTCATAAAGATTACGCAAGTGCACCACCCATTCAAATCAGTGTTTACAAAGACAAAATAATGATTTGGAATTTCGGGCAATTGCCCGAAGATTGGACAATGGAAAAATTGACCACAAGCAAACACCCGTCAATGCCTTACAACCCGGACATTGCCAATGCTTTTTTCAGAATTGGCTATATTGAAGCGTGGGGACGCGGCTTTTCTAAAATGACAAACCAATGTCTTGAAGCAGGACTTCCTAAACCTTTGTATTATTACGATATGTCGGGTTATTGGGTGGTTTTCAGAAAAGACATTTATAATGAGGAGTATTTGCGTGAGTTGAGATTGAATGAAAGACAAGTAAAAGCGGTTATTTATGTGAAAGAGAAAGGGAAAATAACGAATAAGGAATATCAGAAGTTGAATAATATATCTAACAGGACAGCCACTTCTGAATTAGCCGAATTGGTTAAAGAGTTTGATGTACTAAAAGTGTCGGGGGCAGGTGCCGGGACTTTTTACCATTTATAAAATCACGCAAAAATCACGCAAATCACGCAAAAATGATTGAAAAAGACATTTGAAGCCGGGTTCTTGTGATATAGAACATTACCTGTATTCCAGTAGCCACTGACCCCTTATTTCAGAAAATATTACCCCCTGTTCAGGAAGTCATTGACCCTTCTCAAGTACTTGCATTCCGACAGGGGCTGACCCCTAGTCTCGCTTTTCAAGGGGTTATTTTTTCCGGAAAATATTATGTGTGGCTCATTACCGAAGCTAAAAACTACCTATACAATTTCCCATTATATCCATATCCCCCCGGTTCTGGGTTGTAGTTCAACCCCTAAGATTCCGAGATATGGCCTTATCCCCCTATGGTTTAAATGAGAGTAAGAAAGTATCGGCTTAACCTTAGATACTTTTTAGGATTAGTTGCTTAACTAATTTCTAAATATCTCAATTTTAAACTATAGCATTAAGCCTGTCTCTCGGTAATTATTTATTAACTAAAACCTTTTAAAACGATGGTAAATGTAATTGCATTCCAAAAGAGAAAATCCTTGGAAGGGAGAGAGTATTTTGCTATTCAGCTTCAATCAGATGAAATTGAGCTTAACATTTCAGAGACTACCGGCAGACATTATGCCACCTTAAAGAGATGTTGGATGAGTACTACCTTTGATGAAGCTACCTGTAAGATGATGGTAGGTAAACAGATGCCTGGTACAATCATTAAACAAGAATGTGAACCTTATTCTTATGTTAATGAAGATACTGGTGAAGAAGTAATGATCAGTTTCAGGAATACATTTGTTCCTATTGAATCCGGAGAAAGGAAAATAGTTGGGGAGGCTCTTGAAGCTTGATCCAACCCGGCCAACCAAAATCGCTCCTATATATGTATTTGTTTGGGTAGGTTTAGTTATAAATCTATATCTATAAAGATAACCAAAACAATATGTATATAAGGGGTAGTTATTTTGGTTGGCTTGCTTCTTCCTCCGGAATATCACCTAATATATCTAAGTGATTGACCAAATACTAAATTTTAATTCTATTGTTTGTTTTGATCCCTATAGATTGTTATCTTGCTTTAAAAAATAAATCACTAATGATTCTGCTCTAACAGGCTTACTACGAGTAATTTATTTTAATATTAAAGCATATCAGTTACGTATTAACCAATTTTTGAATTATAAACTTTTGTGAGTAAACGAACAGTAGCTCTTCTATTAAACTATAATGTTATAAATTCCCCACTGTGGTAATACCCAGACCATTTGGTAATCTTAATATTTAAAACTATGAAAAATATATCTTATTTGATACTTATACTATTATTTTTTCAAAGTTGTGCAACTTTAAAAGAAAATACCGCTTATAAAATTAATAGAGAAGCTAATGAGCAAGTTTTTGCATTGAAAGGATATCAACCTATTGACCCCATTTCTTTATCGTACGAAAATAATTGCTTTGAGAATATAGTTTCTCTTTTTCCAAACGAGGCTACAAGAGTTGCAATTGGTAAGCTTACTCAAGATGGGTCGTTAGCCTTTGGTTCGAACGTGGTTGCTAGAAAAGGGGAAAGCTATACAATAATTATAGATTATATAAAATATAAGACGACTTCAATTCCTGCCAAATATTCAAATAAAGGTGCTATTGATGAAACATACATACAAATAGAGAACGTTCTAGAAACAAAATTTGGTTCAATTAAAGAGGCTAGGAAACAGAATAGAACCTCATTTTCATCTGATAGCCTAGTAAATCAAAACATAGTGGATCAACAGATTAAAATTCCAGTATATGTCGGGATTGGCTTAAGAATTCAATCAAATGTTACAGTTTTAAAAGATTCGTTAAATATTAATTTGGGTAGTTTATATAATCTAGGGATTGCCGCATCACAAAATCAAATAAATGGAACTTTAGTAATCCAGACACTAGGAATAACAGGAACACAAATTTCTTCTGCAATACCAATTCCTGACAAAATAAATGAAAGTACAATTCAAAATGCAATCACATCTTTAGCGACAATAAAATCTAAAATTTACGACAAGGAAACACGTATTTACCCCCAAGTTGTAGGTTTTGGACTGTCATACAATATTGCAGGGGCTAAAGACTTAATTGAAGCGACCTTACATTCAAACCCACCCAAGATAAAAGCTTTAGACAAAAAAGAAGTTTTAGAGTTTGAGAAAGATGAATTTATAGATTAGAAAAAACTATACATAACATTGCATTAGTAAAATAATGATTTTAGGTTGAGTCGAATGTAGATGAAAACTAAAAGCTGGAAGAAGATAAAGGATAATGTTTACGGGGCAGTAGGAACCGAGAGAAGAGACGAGCTTGAAAGAGATTTCGAGTCCTTTAAAATAGGCCTGCTTCTTAAAAAAGCCCGTGAAGAAAAACAATTAACCCAGTCAGAGCTTGCTAATCTTGTGGATAAGAAGCGAGAGTATATTTCGAGGGTAGAAAACAATGGTAGCAATGTTACCTTAAAAACACTATTTGATATTGTAGAAAAGGGTTTGGGCGGGAAAGTGAAAATTTCAATTGAGGTCTAACTTACCGAGTTCACGTTACACCACCTTACACTACCATGTACCACGATTTACATAAACCCCATATTCCATTCGTTCCAATCTTCGTCATTTTTTAGTTGGCCTGTTTCAACTTTTGACCTTATTTGATCTGAGTAAATTTCGATCCCCCAGTTTCTCATATATCCTTCTCCTGCCCCCTCAATGTCAGTAAGAGTAAAATATTTCGCAATTTGTCTCAAACTAGGATATTCCATTGCTAGTTTATTTAACAAAGACGTTATCATAGCTCCAATTGGTGTAAACTGTTCAGTTTGATTTTCAATTTCTGAATTATGACCCACATACGAAGTCAATGTACTGCCGTTTGGCCCATAAATTTTAGCCATACTTGACCAGTCAGTAAACATTTTTGGGCCAATAAAAACCAATTTACTGGATGACCAAGTAGCAAGATCAGCTATGCAAACTAAATCTGGCATTTCTATAGGGTGAGTAACAGATGCATTGTCCGCTTCGATTAGTTTACCTTGTACATTCAAAAATGGAGTTGAATCTTTAGCTTTCCAAGAATGAGAATGTGCAAGTAGTCCATAAATAATAGGACTTTGAAGTTCACGATATGGGCTACCTTTACGTATTTCTGCATAAGATTTAATTGCAATAGAATTTTTAACAAAATCTTCAATATGGTTAGCTTTAACAGTTACTTTGCACTCAAATGCAGCCAAAACCCCACCAGCTAAATATAATTTTTTATCGATTAAATGTTTTGGGTACTCCGGCTGCAACACGATAATGTCAACTTGAGGACTAGCTATTCCTTTATGGCTAAGGATTCGTCCTTTAGTTACGATTTGAAAAGTTGGCGGTAGCCAATTACGGAGAAGTGTCGCCCAATTTTCTTCGCCTTGGTCTCCTGCAGTACCAGGATCTTCTGTCGCTCTTTTTTGAATTCTAATATATTCTTCTTCCATTTGTCTGGTAGCAGACCTCATAAAATCCATCAGATCATTAGTGCATTTATTCAAATTTGTATAGTTATTGTTGACTTTCAAATGTACGAATTTGCTAAATGAAAGATTAATTAGTTCTGATAAATAATTGCTCTATAGTAATCTAAAGCGGTATTAATAGATAGTTAGAGTGTTGTGATATTATAACTTTTATTCTAGTTAGACCCTTCAGAGTAAACCCATCCGGGTCTGCTCTTTTTTTATTCACTTTAAATCAAAACCGTTTATGAAAATCGAACTCGCAAAACGAGAACAGGCCAAGATCAAGATTGGCTTGCAAGGGCCTAGTGGCTCTGGAAAGAGCTATTCAGCTCTGCTATTGGCTCATGGCCTAGCCAATGACTGGTCAAAGGTTGTAGTTATTGACACGGAGAATAAGTCTTCCAGTCTGTATTCGCACCTGGGAGATTTTAACATCCTTGATCTTAAACCACCATACAGCCCTGAAAGGTACATCGAGGCCATAAATCTGTGTGTAAGGCATGGTATGCAGGCTATTATCATTGATAGCATTTCTATGGAGTGGGAGTATATCCTTGATGCTCATTCTCAACTTACTGGTAACTCTTATACCAACTGGGCAAGATTTACTCCAAGGCATCAGGACTTCATTAACTGCGTTCAGGAAGTATCAGGGCAGGTATTCCCTCATGAGACCATTTTAAAGCCCTCTATTCGCGTTTCTCACCCGATCAAAGGAGAGATACCCGAAGCGAAAGATAAGCCTGCCAAAGAGCTGTTAGAGCATGAAAAGACTATTTATTATGAAAGAATGGCATTTGTGCTGGAAATACCCTCTATCAGCTCTACGATCAACGGAAATAAGCTCAATCTGACTATAGGTGGTATTAAAGCCCATAATCTGGATAACCTCTACAACCGGAAAGGAACTGATGAGCATTTCAAGGTATTCATTGGCTTTCAGAATAAGGTATGCTGCAATATGTGTATCTGGTCTGATGGTTATACAGGAACGATCAAGGCAAGGAGCATCACGGAGCTGATGAAGCAGATATTTACCCTGTTTGTGGAGTACAACATCGAGAATCAGCTTACACTTTTGAGGCAATATCCTCAATACTACCTGACCGAAAGCCAGTTTGTGACTTTTCTGGGAAGAACCAAGCTGTATCAGTACCTACCTGCACAGGAGAAGAAGGTCTTACCTGAATTTATGTTCGGAGAGAATCAGTTGAGCATGGTAGCCAGAGATTATCTGGCTGATGCAGATTTCTGTAGAACAGATACCGGAGATATAAGCCTGTGGAACCTTTATAACCTGTTTACTGGAGCTAACAAGATGTCTTATATTGACACTTTTCTGAGCAGAGGATTAAATGCATCACAGGTTATTCATCACCTGACAGAATCTTTCAACAAAAATGAGCCGAGCTGGTTTCTCACATGAATAAACCGTTTAAAGTAGTAGACCCGTTCTCAATATTGTTTGTGGATAGGTCAGGGAAACCAAGGAGGGCATATTGCCCTTTTTTTGTGCGCTGTGGAAGCCCAGTAGATCGGTATATTCTCAATCAGATGGTGGCAGTAGAAATGGTCAAGAGCAATGGGAAAGAAAGCTTGATAGAGTTTCTTATTTCAGGGAGAAGTTACCAGCACCATTTCTTTGAGATAGTAAGCTGAGAGCTACGATTACCTACCTTTTAATTTTTAAAATTAGAGGGTAGGGCTCTTTTAATTTAAAAGATCATTCATTTTTCAGATTAAATCAGAAGTTTTAAGGAGTAAAACGATTAATGACATATTTTGATCAGAAGTATAGATAACTGGAAGGAAAAGCAGATCAACCGTTAAACTTGTGAAGGGTTTAAATTTCACAGTTTTTATTCGGAACGCTATCCCATCATTAAGATGCAATACTCTTTGAGTACGTTGTGAAAATAACGTTGTGCTCTCTGTGCATTATTTAATTTTTCACCAAGACCACAAAGGGAAGGCACCAAGATTCCAAACTATACTTAAATGCTCCGGGCTTGATTTCCTGCACAATTAAGATTCTTCTCCGGATTCCAAACTCCAGACTTGATTCATTTTACGATTGATCTCTTTCTTCACAACTTTTTGCCTTGATCCGGAAAAGCATGAAATGAAAATTGGGGACACATCCGGTGCACCTAAAAACAAAAAAGGAGCTAAGATTTTCTTAACTCCTTGATTTTCAAGTGGAGAAGATGGGATTCGAACCCACGACCTCTTGACTGCCAGTCAAGCGCTCTAGCCAGCTGAGCTACATCCCCTGCCTTTGCGAGTGCAAATATACGTAAGAAAAATAATTTACCAACCTGCAATCATAAAATTTACGCCGGTGACCTGGCCCTGCCACTGTTTGTCGCGGTAAGGGTAGGAGAGGTAAGGCTCAATGATCAGGTAGCCCAGCAGGTTCATGCGCAGGCTTACGCCCAGTGACATCACGGCGTTGTTACGGGTGAGCTGCGAAACCACCGGTGCCGGGCCCTCCGTGGGCGTAGACCGGGTGCTCCACGTCATGCCCGTATCAAAGAAAAAGTTAAGATCAGAGGCCACGTAGTTGAAAGGGATCAGCGCCAGCTTTTTGTGGCCGGTAAAGGGCAGCCTCACTTCTACGTTGGCTACCGTCATCTGTTCGCCGCTCAGGCTGCTTTCGCCTACCTGGTTCCAGGAGCCGATAAACATGTTTTTGTCCAGTCCGTGAACGTACCAGGGGTAGCCCAGGTAAAGCGGGTAAATCCGGTTCATGCTTTCGAGGTTTCGCGGATTCAGCCGCCCTTCGTAATAAAACCGCCCGGCCAGCGTGAAAGGCTTCAGGTACTGGTATTTTCGGAGGTCGGTGAGCACCAGGTTGTAGTCGGTGGTACCAAAGTATTTGCCCACTTCCAAGCGGTAACGGTAACCTTTCAGCGGGGCTACAGAGCCGAAAGTGGTATTATCGCCCACCAGGGCCCCGTACACCTGCGTGGTGTTGAAGCCCGGCAGGCCCAGTTCTTCCTTACTTACCCGCTCTGCCCGGCTGTAACCCGTGGTAATGAAGTCTACCAGGTGACCTGAGCCGGAAACCCCCATCAGGCCGTGCCGCGGGTAGTCTTTGGCCGTATAGGTATACCAGTTGGTGTTTACACCGAGCTCCAGGCGCGTCTGGCGGCTGAGCGGACGGATGATGTAGCCCGATATCTGGTCAATGAAGAGGCGCACAATCCGCTCTTTCATCACACCGTCGAGGTACGTGATTCCTCCCACGGTCTGAACGGTATCGCCCGCGCTGATGTCATAGCCTCCGTAGAGACGGTAGGGAATATGGCCACCCGAGAAGCCGAATTGCCATTTGTGCTTCTGGTTCAGGTAGTATACCTGTCCGCCGAAGTCTTCAATTTCCCCGTTTAGCGCCACCGTTCCGGCCAGCTGGTTATTATTGAGCATGTCGCTGAAGAGGGCCATCACGCCCCCGGCCATACCGGCACCGAACCGCGATACCCCGGCAGAGATACCGGAGTTGGCCAGGTAATCGAGCTTGAATTTTCCTTTGTATGGGAGATCTTTATAGGCTTCACCGGTTACCACGGCCGGTCTCTGGGTGCGGTCAAGGTTTTGCTGCACCACGTCTTCTCCCCGGGTGATCCTTCCCGGCGACAGGATACCGGCGCCTGTATTGCGGGTGATCACTTCATAACTGCGCGATTCGAGAACCGGCCCGCCGGCAAAAACAATGCTGTATTCTCCTTTGTTCAGGAGATTGTACACCGCATCACCCGACTTTGAGGCTACGGAAAGGGCAGGAGAGTAAGCGGTTATTCCCGATATGCCCGTATAGTAGTTCGTTATACGGGTGATTTTACCGGTAGCCGGTTCGGCCCTGTACAGGTCGCGGAAACCGTCGGGTGAGCTCAGGAAATACAGGTACCTGCCGTCAGGAGAAACCTGCGGGTTAACGTTATCTACCCCTTCAAAGAGCGGCAGAACGTCTGTTTGTCCCGAGCTGACCGTGTACCGGGCTATCCTGAGGTGCTCTTTTTCCAGGTATCCGGTGGTTCCGCCCCGGTCGGTCACAAAATAAATATACCGGCCGTCAAGCGACCAGGCCGGCTGAACATCGGAGTATATGTCGTTGGTGAGGTTTTTGAGATTTCCCGTTCTGAGGTTGTACAGGAAGAGATCTACTTTTCCTTCCCGGATGCCGGTGATGACCAGGTGCTCGCCGTCGGGCGACCACGCCGGGTTGGTGAAGGCGTCAAGCTCAGAGATGGCATATTCTTTCTTACCGCCTTTGAAGGCATCAAGCACCAGCAGCTTGTTACGGGCCTTAGACTGGATGACCAGGGCCACTTTCTGTCCGTCAGGCGACCAGGTGATGGTTGATTCGATGAAGGAGTATGAATCCACGTGCTGGCCGAAGCCGTCGGTATTGATCTTTTTTACGGTTTTGCCCGTGGCCGTTTCCGCAATATAGAGATTCATGCTCAGGATGTCTTTCGAGGAAATATAAGCCACGTAACGACCGTCAGGACTGATGGACGGCGCAATGTTCATGCCGCCGCCTGCTGCGCCCGAGGCCACCACCCCTTCTGTGGCGGTCTTGTCGCGGCCGCCTTCAAAATGGGTGTAATATTGTTTCAGGTCATTTTTGAATTTGTTGGAGAAAGCGTCGATATCCATCCGGAAAATACGGATAAAGGCTTCCTGGATGCCGTAAATAGCTACCTGCTTGTAGAGCGGACGGATGATCTCGTCGCCGTATAAGCCGGTTACGTAGGCCCAGAAGGCCTGTCCCCAGCGGTACGGGAAATACTTTTGCTGCTTCACCACCAGGTCTTCAATGGAAGGAAGATCGTTGTTCAGCACGGCATCGCGCATCCAGAGGGCGGTATGCGGATCGTTCCGGCCCAGTGAAAGGTATTCGGCCAGCCCTTCGGTCATAAACAGCGGGATATTGCCCATGTTCTGAAGGCTGGTGGAGTCGCTGCCGTAGGTCATGGTCTGGTACTGGAACACGTGCACCATTTCGTGGCCCAGCACGTGGTCTGTCTGGCGCTTGGTGAAGAACAGGGGCATCACCACCCGGGTTTTGAAGCCTTCTGTCACCCCGCCGGTACCCTCGCTGATCTGGCTCCCGATCACGGTGGTTTCCTGGAAATCGGGGTGGGCGTTGTAGACAATCAGCGGATTGGGCGTAATAAAAGACATCTTGAAGATTTCCTGGTGGTTTTTATACCAATGTTCGCTGTTCCTGAGCAGCTCGTCGGCTAAGGTCTTATCGGTCAGGTAGTAGTACAGGTCAAAATGGTTGCTCCGGAGAACTTTAAATTCGTTGGTGCGGTTCCGGGTCTTATTTTGTCCGAAATACTCCCCCTGAGCGGATGCCTGAAACGCATATAGAATCAGGCAGAACAGTAAAACTTTTCTGGCCATAGCGTTAAATCTTGGGTCTGGTGGCTTTTACAAATTTAGGTTTCCAGTAGTTAGAATACAAATTATCTTCCCGTACACCGGCCGAGCTGGAAGAGTGCACGAAAAGAACCACCTCTTTACTAACGATCCGGGTGACGATTCCTGTATGATTGATCCGGGAGGTTTTGCCGATTTTGAAATAGACCAGGTCGCCGGGCTGAATGTCAGCCTTCTTCACCGGCGGAAATATTTCAGCCTGCTCATACGAAGAACGGGGAAACGGGCGGCCAAGCTCGGCAAAAGTTCTGAAAACCAGCCCGGAGCAGTCCATGCCCTGAGTGGTATTGCCACCGTATTGATAAGGCGTACCTTTGTAACGCAGGGAGACGTCGGTCAACAGGGCATTCCGGTTCACCGCCGGGGTTTTCCGGCAGGAGCTGAACAGCAACGGCAGCAGCAGTATCAGGAGTATTTTCCTCATTTTTCAAAAATAAGCCGGTCAAGTTCCTGGATGAGCGAGCGCCCGTCATCGAGGCGGGGTTCATCAACGGTATTTGACAGGATTTTCCCCGATTTGTCAATGATGAGGTAGTTGGGAAGAATTTCGGTGTTGTAGTTTTTTTTCAGGAAGGGATTGTTGTAGCCGTTAAGATGGGTGCCCATGGGTTTCGTGGTTTTGACGAAATTCCTGTAGGCCTCTTTCGGGCTCAGGTTGATAAAGACAAATTCCAGGTCTTTTTTCCGGGAATAAAATCCTTCCACAAACTCCATGGCCCGGATATCTTCTTTGCACAGCACGCATTCATCGTCATAAAACCCGAGAACCAGGTTTTTACCCCGGAAGTCTTTGAGCTCTACCAGCCGGCCTTTCCGGTTCTCCACAATAAAATTGGGGGCATCTTTGCCCGTTTCCAGCACTTCCTGCTTACGGAAATGGTAGGCAATCACTTTCTTGTAAACGTCATTGTCGGAAAAACGCATGTAATCGTTACCCAGCAGCTTGATTTCCTCGGTCAGCCCGTCAAGGTTCAGGTAATCGAGAATTTTGGTGGCCAGGATTCTTTCGGTAATGCCCTGGCCTACCGTATTTTTCAGGTTTTTGAGGTATTCAAATTCGAGTGTCCGTGAATTTTTATAACGGAAACCCGAGAGTGAATTTTCCATGAGGCCTTCTGCCAGCTGTCCGAGGTAAATCGACCGGGCCTTGATTTCTTCGCTGAAGCCGTTCCAGTTGAGCTTCAGGGTGCTGTCAGGCAGTTTATTGAAATTCAGGTAACCCAGCTCTTTCAGCTTGAATTTCCCGGTGATATCGGCTTTCTGCAGGGCGTAAAAGGCGGGTGAGAATTCAGCGGCGCGTTCTTCCAGCATTGCGGTCTGCTCCTGCATCAGGCTTTCTGTTCTGGCAAAGAAGGAAGCCCGAGTATAGGCCCTGAAATTGCCCAGCTCCATTTCGTAGTCGCGGTCTGTTTCGTATTTCCGGCGCATCATGAACTGGAAGGTCCATTTGGATGCCCCGCTGCCTTCTGCCTGCAGGGTACCGTTAAAATCGTTGTTGTCAAAGGTCAGGTGAATCTGGTCGCCGGGCTCAATTTTCAGCAGGTGCAGGCCGTGTTCGCCAAACGAAATATCGCAATAGGCGATGTCCCGGAGCGGAAATTCGACCAGGAAAATGCTGTCGCGGTTCATTTTCAGGGTGTATTCGCGCGGGTCGGAGATCCAGTCGGAATAATAGGTAAAGGTGAGATAATCTTGTTGCGGATTGCTGATTTTCCCGGTAAGCCGGAAGAAGTCCTGCGCCAGCACCACCCGCGAGCTGATCAGCAAGCCGATCAAGAGAATTCTACTCATTCATTCAAAAAATTTTGATATACTTCCAGCATGATGCCGTCTTTGAGGCCCAGGTCAGGAACCGCCATATGCTTTGATTTGGCCCAGCGCATGGCCGACAGGTAGATATCGGAAGCGAAGGTGACCACATCGGCACGGTCAGGATTCATTTTCAGCTTGTTGATCCTTTCTTCTACCGTATACTGGCTGAAATATTCCACTACTTTTTCGATGTCTTCAATGGTTCCCAGCCCGCTTTCATCTTTGGGCACATATTCAAAGATTTTACTGATGTTGCCGCCCGTTCCGATAGAGATCACCTCTTTGTCGCGCGGTATATTGTCCAGGATCCAGCGCTGCATCTTTTTCCAGACGTCACGGATCACCTTGCCTTCCATCAGCCTCACTGACCCGATTTTAAACGACTGGGAGGTCTCTTTTATTTTCCCGTTGTAGATGTTCAGCTCGGTACTGCCGCCGCCCACGTCAATGTGGAGGTAGGTTTTATCGTTGTCGAGCTCGTTCACAATCACGTTATTGATCATTTCCGCCTCTTTTTCGCCTGAAATGAGGTTAATGGTCATGCCCAGCTCCAGCTTGACCCTTTCACAGATGTTGAGGCCGTTTTCGGCTTCACGCAGGGCCGATGTGGCACAGATCAGGTAGGCATCTACCTCGTGCAGCTCCATCAGCAGCCGGTATACGGTAAGCAGCTTTTTTAATTTGGCTTCGCTGTCGTAGCCGATCTTGCCGTCGCGGAACACATCGTGACCCAGCCGCAGGGCGAACCGTACATATTCCACTTTTTTAAAGGCCGCTTTGCCGTCGTCGTCCAAAACAGAGGATATCTGCATCCTGGCGGCGTTCGAACCTATATCAATTGCTGCTATTTTCATATGTTTAAAATTTAGCTTTGAGCTATGAGCTGCGAGCTATGAGTTCTATGTCTCCTAACCTGCCAATGCGTAAAAGCTCATGGCTACTTTTGGTTAAAAGAGCTTGCCCGCGACAAAAATATACAATAATTTTGAAAATATTTTAATCCGATTTTGAAACTAAGCAGGAGATCAGGCTGCAGGACCCGCCCGGGAAGGGTCTTATTTTATACATTATGATAAACTTTAATATAGAGCTTGGCGGTTTCCGGCTTACGGAGAGAAACCGGAAAAAAGAGCTGCTGAAGCGCATTATCAGGGAGCACGGATTCAGGCCGGGCGAGCTGAATTATATTTTTATGAGCGATGAAGACCTCCTGAAAATCAATATTGAATACCTGAACCATTCGACCTATACCGATATCATCACGTTCGATAATTCGGAAACCGATGATACGATAGAAGGCGATATTTTTATCAGTGTGGACCGCGTGCGGGAAAATGCCGAAAAGTTTGGAACCGGCTTTGAGAGCGAGCTGGTGCGGGTTATGGCCCACGGCGTGCTGCACCTGGCCGGCTACAAAGATAAAAAGCCCGAAGAGGCGCAGGCCATGCGTGCCGCTGAAGAAAAGGCATTAAAGGCTTATTTTACGGACGAATCATGATCTGGTGCGGAATGCCGTCTTCGAGGTATTCAGGCCCTGCCGTACGGAAACCCAGATCATTGTAAAATCTTTCAAGATACGATTGTGCCCCTATTTTGATGGGGTATTTGCCGAACCTCCGGTGACATTCCGCAATAGAATATTCCATCACCGATTTGCCGAAGCCGTGCTGCCGGAACCGCGGCGAAACCAGCACCCGCCCGATAGACAGGAAACCTTCATACGACTGGTCAAGGTCGAAAATGCGGGTATACGCCGCCAGCTGTCCTTCATGGATACCCTGGCAATGCCGGGCGCGCAGGTCTTTGTGATCGGGATCCTGGTAAACGCAGTTCTGTTCTACCACGAAAACTTCGGAGCGAAGCGCCATGATTTCATACAGCTCGGTAACGGTAAGCTCACCAAAGGATTTACAGGTAAAGATCATTTTTTATAATTTTGGGCAAAATTTATAAAATGTTCCTCGATTTTCATACCCATACGGTTCCGAAAGAAGCGGATGTTCGCGGTATTTATAATGTAATACTGCATGCAGCAGACCGGGAAAATGAACCGTGGAGAAGCTACGGGATGGTTTCGGTGGGTATTCACCCGTGGTATATCCCGGAGAAAGGGTGGGAGAAGCTGCTGCCTTTGCTGGAAGAGGCGGCGGCCCTGCCGGTGGTGAAATGTATCGGGGAAGCCGGCCTCGACAGGCTCCGCGGCCCGGGCATGCAGGTACAGGAAGAGGTTTTCCGGGCGCAGATCCGGGTTGCCAGTAAGGTGAACAAGCCGGTGGTGGTGCATTGTGTGCGGGCGTTTGACGAGCTGACAGCCATTAAAAAGACCGTGCGGGTACCCCTCGTGGTTCACGGCTTTAACCGGAAGGCCGGGCTGCTCCGCCAGCTGGTCTCGGCCGGTTTTTATGTTTCTTTCGGGAAGGATATCCTGGATAAGCCTCATGTACAGGAGGCTTTGCGCGAAACGCCGGCCGACCGCCTGTTCCTGGAAACCGACGATTGCACCACGGTGAGCATCCGGGAGATTTATGAGCAGGCCGCAGCTTTGCGGGGGATTACATTAGAAGAATTACAGGAAAAAACCAATCAGAATTATAGTACATTATGAGCGATTTATCGTGGCTTTCACGTTCGGAACTGCTGGTAGGCCGGGAGGGTATTGAACGATTACAGGCTTCTCACGTACTGGTGGTGGGCCTGGGCGGGGTAGGGTCATTTGCGGCCGAGTTTATCTGCCGGGCCGGCGTGGGCGAAATGACCATCGTAGACGGTGACGTGGTGGACCCGTCGAACCGCAACCGGCAGCTGCCTGCCCTTTTTACCACTCACGGGGTTTCTAAGGCCGAATGGATGAAAGAGCGCCTGCTGAGCATTAACCCCGACCTGAAGCTGCACGTTTTGAACGAATTCCTGAGCCCGGAACGCTGCAAAGAGCTGATGCAGAACCGGTACGATTATGTGATGGACTGCATTGACAGCATTACGCCGAAGCTGGTGCTGATCCATGAGGCGTTCAGATCCGGGAAAGCGGTAGTGAGCTCTATGGGCGCAGGCGGCAAAACCGATCCCACGAAGATCCGGGTAGCCGATCTCTACGAAACCCATACCTGTAAGCTGGCTTTCTATATCCGGAAGCGGGTTAAACGGCTGGGCGTAACGAAAGGCGTGCGGGCCGTATTTTCTACCGAAGAAATGGACAAAGATTCGCTCATTATGACCGATGGCTCCAATTACAAGCAATCGGCTTACGGCACCATTTCGTATCTTCCTGCGGCATTTGGCGGGGTAGCCGCCTCGGTGGTGATCCGTGACCTGCTGGCCATACCGGTAGAAACGGTGAAGCGGCCGAAGCGCATGAGCAGGAGTGTTATACGGAACGGGTGAGTGAGTTAAAGTTAAAAGTGAAAAACTAAAAGTTAAAAGTTGCGGAACATCAATACCATAACTTTTAACTTTTAACTTTTAGTTTTTAACTTACTTCAGGTGCGCCCGCAGCATCCATGCTGTCTTCTCATGCTGCTCCAGTACGCCGGTGATGAAGTCATCGGTACCTTTGTCGAGCTGGTCTTCGAGGGCGTCAAGCTGCTCACGAATGTAAATAATGATAGACTCATAGTCGCTGAGCAGGGCTTTGATGAAGCTCATGCTGTCGTTTTTGCCCAGGGCTTTCTCCGATAAATGGGTTAATTTCAGGTACTCGGTCATGGAAGCTACCGCATAATGCTCCAGCTTACGCAACCTCTCGGCCACATCGTCTATGATGATGGCCAGCTCGTTGTATTGTCCTTCAAAGAAAGTATGCATGGTGTGAAAGTCAGGTCCTTCCACGTTCCAGTGCGCATTCCGGGTTTTCATGTAGAGAACGAATTCGTCCGCCAGTAGTACAGTCAGAAAATTTGTTACTTTCGTGTTGTCCTTAATTCCGATAGTGTTCATTGTCTTGCTCATTGTCTTGTGTTTTTAATTATAACATAATTTGTCTTGAAATAGTGCATGATCCCGGTAATAATTTGGGGGATCAGGAGGCCGTGAAAGATACAACCGGAGGTACTGTTTCAGCATTACCCGGAGCAAAATGAAATGTCCTGGAAACGCCGTTTAGGAGGGTTGAATGGGTATACAGGGTGAAAACACCCTCCTAAAAACGGGTAAAAAACCCGTGTTGATTTTAGCAGACTTGTTTTAACTTGCAACTGATTTTACAGCCATGAAAACTCCTTAACCACACGTGCCCTCACTAAGGCCAGACATAAGGTTAAACAACCGGCTTATGGAAACACTTTCCCGTATAAAAAATTAAAAATAAAGCAGGCCAACCGGTACCGGTTGGCCTGCTTTATGGCTTGTTATCCTGCTTTTTACCGGAGAGCCTGGATATCGAACCGCAGCTTGACCGGGGTGGTACGCGGAATCACCTGCTGGTTCCGGATATAGGTCAGGTGATACACATTGGAGATCAGCCGGCCGAATTTTTCAAATACATCTTTTACCTGGGTGGCGCTGGTAGGAATGCTGACGATCCAGCCGCTGCTGGCCAGCTTAGACGGTAAGCCGGTTTCCAGGCCGCCCTTGCCTTCCAGCCCGATAAAGAAGCCCCTGATCTTATTGGTATTTTTGTCGTTTTTGATCTTGGCCAGGATGTTCTCCACGTTGTAGTAATTCTGGTCTGACATATTGTCGGTACCGTCAGTGAAGGTAACCAGGATCCTGGACTGGGCCGGGTACCTCAGCAGCATTTCCACGCCTTCGTCCATGGCCTGGTACAGGGCCGTAAAACGGTCGGATTTCAGGTTGGATATATAGCTTTTGAGGGCTTCGCGGTCATTGGAGATGGGGTAGGTATGCACATCGGTAGAGAAGTCTACAATACCCATTTTTACCTCGGGATGTGTGGTAAAGGTCTGGTCAATGAAGTTCATGGCGTACTCCTTGATTTTGGAGAAGTCGTTTCCGAGCGACTCGCTCCGGTCCAGCACAAGCACCACCACACCCACATCCTGTGTCTGGGTAAAGTCCATGGTAAACTCCACATCTTCCTTCCAGTTGTTATTCCGGTATTCATAGGCTTTTATGGCGCCGATATTGTAGTTGTTGTTCTGATTATCTACAATTTTGAAGTTGTCAATGACCACTTTGGTCAGCTGGTTTCCTTCGGTCTGGCCCTCAAAGGTCTGCGAGAAATCGATTTTGATTTCTTTGGAGGTTTTGATTTCATCGAAACGGATCTCGGGATTTCGTCCGGTAGTATTCCAGAAATCAAGATAGATCTGGAAAGTATTGCCTGCATCAGGCTCCGAAGAATCGCAACCGAAAATAACAACGGAAAGCAGTAGGGCTTTGAGGAAGAGTTTCATAGTATTATCAGGAAAACTTTTTATGAGATTGTAACGAAAACAATCTCATAAACTTTTATAAGCACGTTATTTCTTTGCAATTTTACGCATTATTTTTAATAAAAAGGGCAAGGGACTCGTAATTTTGCCGCATTCATGAAAGAAGAATAATGCAAGCCATCAGTTTTTATTTGTTATATCCCTTTATCTGGTTGTTTTCCCTGTTGCCTTTGCGGGCGCTTTATTTTATTTCGGATTTTGTGGTCTATCCTGTACTTTACAGTATACTGGGCTACCGGAAAAAGGTGGTGCGCGACAACATGCGGCAGGTTTTCCCGGAAAAGACAGAGGCGGAGAGGCAGGCCATTGAAAGGAAGTTTTACCATTACCTGGCCGACCTGTTTATGGAAACCATAAAGGGTTTCAGCATTTCGTACGAAGAGCTGATTCAACGGGTGACATTCACCAACCAGGTTTTTTTTGAGAAAGTATACCGCGAAAATGACGGGATAGTGATTACCCTGGGCCATGTGGGAAATTACGAATGGCTTGCCCAGTGTTTTCCCCGGATTGCCAATGTGCGTATGGGCGTTCCGTACCGGAAGCTGACCAACCCTTATTTTGACAAGGCCTTCCGGGCTTCGCGTGAGAGGGGCGGGGCCATCTTGTTTCATACCAAAGAAACCCTGGATTTTATTAAGAACGAGAAAAGCCGGTATATTCTGGTGCTGGCCAATGACCAGTCGGCACCGGCTGAAAAATCGTATTGGGTAAAATTTCTTAACCGGGATACTTCGTTTTTTGAAGGTACGGAAAAGATGGCCCGCCAGCTGAACTTTCCCGTTTTGTTTGCCCATATCGGGGTAAGCGGCCGCGGACGGTATGCGATCTCCTTTCAACCCGTTACCGATGACCCGTCTAAGGAGCCGCTGGGCGCTATCCTGGCCGAGCACGCCCGCCTACTGGAGCAAAATATTTACCAGGCGCCCGAGTACTGGCTGTGGTCGCACAAGCGCTGGAAACACCAGAAGCCGGCCGGCTTTACCTACGGTTTCACCCGCAATATCCTCTCTTAAGCGGGTCAGTTGACCGAAACGTTCTCGGCACCTACCAGCCCGCAAAGCCGGCTGTGAATCTCTTTGCTGATCTCAATGCGTACGGTACGTGAAAACAGTGCGATGTCGTATTGGTTCTGGGTATCGTACACGTCAATTTTCAGCCCGAATTTCCCGGGGTTTTTCAGCACCACTTCCTGTATTTCGTGCACCAGCGACTTGTCGAGAGAATGGATGTCGAGCTTGATCTTCATTTCCTTCAGCCGTTTTTCCTTCATTTCACTGAGCAGGTCAATAGACTGGGGCTTGAACTCCAGCTCGTCTTCTTTTCCCCATCGGCCCATCACTTTTCCCTTGATATAAATGAACGATTCCGGGATAAAATAGCGGGAATATTCGATGAAGTCGCGGCCAAACAGGGCAATTTCCAGTGAGCCGGTATAGTCTTCAATGCGGTAGATACCGAACTGGTTACCGTTTTTAGACTGGCGTATGTTAGCGGAAGTAACCACCCCGCCAATGGTAAATTCTTTGTCTTTGTTCTCTTTTTCAAGCAGGGACGTGTCAAGCGGCCGGCAGAGGCTCATTTCCATGGCAAACTGGTCAAGCGGGTGGCCTGAAATGTAAAAGCCTACCACTTCTTTTTCATACCGGAGCTTCTCAATGTTTCCCCACTCTTCCACCCGGTCTATTTTGGGAGTCTGGATGTTAAAGCCGTTGTCGTTTCCGAAAGACCCGAACAGCGTGTTCTGCGAGCTCATTTTATCTTCCATCACCTTATTGGCATACCGGATCAGCCGCTCAATGAAGGTGCCGCCCTCGTCTGACACGTGAAAATATACCGCCCGGTGAATGTCTTCAAAGCAGTCAAATGCACCGGCATAAGCGAGTGATTCGAGCGTTTTCTTGTTGACCGTACGAAGGTTAACCCGGGTGATGAAATCAAAAATGTCTTTAAACTGCCCGTTTTTATCCCGTTCTTCAATGATGGCGTCTACGGCGGCATCGCCGGTGCCCTTGATACCGCCCAGACCAAAGCGGATCTCGTGTTTTTTATTCACACTGAAGCGCTTCTGCGATTCGTTGATATCGGGCCCCAGCACCTGTAGCCCCAGGGCCTTGCATTCTTCCATAAAGAAGGTGATCTTCTCAATGTTGCCCAGCTGGGAGGTGAGTACGCCGGCCATATATTCGGCCGTATAATGTGTTTTCAGCCAGGCGGTCTGGTAGGCCACAAAAGCGTAGCAGGTGGAGTGCGACTTGTTGAAGGCATATTGCGCAAAGGCCTCCCAGTCGGTCCAGATCTTATCGAGCGTTTTCTCGGGGTGGTCGTTGCTGAGCCCGCCTTCAATGAATTTGGTCTTCATTTTATCCAGCACCTCTTTCTGCTTTTTACCCATGGCTTTTCGCAGGGTATCGGCATCGCCTTTGGTAAAGCCGGCCAGCTTTTGCGACAGCAGCATCACCTGCTCCTGGTACACGGTGATCCCGTAGGTTTCGGCCAGGTGCTCTTCCATTTCAGGCAGGTCATAGGTGATGGGCTCACGACCGTGCTTACGGTTTACGTAGTTTGGAATATAGGCAATCGGGCCCGGCCGGTACAGCGCGTTCATGGCGATCAGGTCACCGAAACGGTCGGGCTGAAGATCTTTCATGTATTTCTTCATCCCGTCAGATTCAAACTGGAAAATGGCGTTGGTTTCGCCCCGCTGGAAGAGCTTGTAGGTCTCTTCGTCGTCTAACGGAATGTTGTCGATGTCAATATCTACCCCGTAGTTTTCCCGGATCATGCGCAGGGCCTCCTTGATGATGGTCAGGTTGCGCAGTCCCAGGAAGTCCATTTTGATTACCCCGGCATCTTCAATCACTTTGCCTTCAAACTGGGTGACCAGCAGGTCAGAGTCTTTAGACGTGGAAACGGGCACAATTTCCGACAGGTCGTAAGGCGCAATGATGATACCGGCTGCGTGGATACCCGTGTTTCTCACGGTTCCTTCCAGCTTTTCGGCCTGTTTCAGCACTTTTGAAGTAAGATCGCGGCCCTGGTACATTTCGCGCACCTGCTTCACGTTTTCAATTTCATCCGGGTTGAGGCCCAGCTCGGTCAGCGACTTGGGCCCGGTTATGGGGGCATGGATCAGCTTCTGGAAGTTCATGCCGTATCCCGGTTTATCGGGGATAAGCTTGGCGATCTGGTTGGCTTCTGACAGGGGGAGGTCCATTACCCGGGCCACATCTTTCACCGATGATTTGGTGGCCATGGTACCGTAGGTGATGATCTGGGCCACCTGGTTTTTCCCGTATTTATCTACCACGTAGTCGATCACCTTCTGGCGGCCTTCATCGTCAAAATCGGTGTCGATATCGGGCATCGACTTTCGGTCGGGGTTCAGGAAACGCTCAAACAGGAGGTTGTACTTGATGGGGTCAATGTTGGTGATGCCGATACAATAAGCCACGGCAGAGCCTGCTGCAGAACCCCGGCCCGGGCCGATCATCACGTCCAGCTCACGGCCGGCCCTGATGAAGTCCATTACAATGAGGAAGTACCCGGCAAAGCCCATGGTTTTGATGGTATGCAGCTCAAAATTCAGCCTTTCTTCGGCTTCGGCGCTGATGGTGCCGTAGCGCTGGCGGGCTCCTTCAAACGTAATGTGCCGCAGGTATTCCCACTGGTTGAGGGTGTCATCGGCATGAACCTTAAACTCCTGCGGAATGGGGAAGTTGGGAAGCAGGATATCTTTTTTGAGGTTGAGGGTTTCAATTTTGCCTACTACCTCGTTGGTGTTGTCAATGGCGGCCGGGATATCGGAGAACAGCTGCGTCATTTCAGCCGTGGTCTTGAAATAAAACTGGTCGTTGTAGAAGGCAAAGCGGGTACCTTTCTTGCTGCCTTCGTCGTCGTCTGAAAACTCCTTGTTGCTGGGGGTAGCCAGCTTTTCACCGGTGTTGATGCAAAGCAGGATATCGTGGGCCACCCAGTCCGACTGATCCACATAGTGGCTGTCGTTAGAAGCGATGACCTTGACATTGTATTTTTTGGCAAATTTAAGCAGGACCTCGTTGACACGGATCTGCTCGGCCATATCGTGCCGCTGAATTTCTACGTAATAATCTTCACCGAAGCGGTCAAGCCACCACCTGAACTCTTCTTCGGCGGCTTCTTCGCCCTGCTTCAGAATGGCCTTGGGCACCATGGCACCTATGCAGCAGGTAGTGGCAATGAGGCCGTCTTTGTATTTTTCAATCAGCGCTTTGGTCACCCGCGGGTATTTGCTGTACAAACCTTCCATATAGCCCAGTGAGCAGAGCTTGGTCAGGTTTTTATAGCCTTCCGGGTTCTTGGCCAGCAGAAGCTGGTGGTAACGCAGGTCTTTCTGCTCTTTGGTGAAAGTTTTGCGGGTATGGTCTTCCACTACGTAAAACTCGCAGCCAACAATGGGTTTTACCCCGTATTTCCCGGCGGTAGCCACAAAATCAAATACCCCGAACATGTTTCCGTGGTCTGTGATGGCTACGGCGGGCATTTCGTCTTTCTGGGCCTTGGCGAAGAGTCGTTTTATACCCGAGGCTCCGTCAAGCAGGGAGTACTGGGTATGGTTATGGAGGTGCGAAAATTTCATGGAGTTCCTGTAAATTCTGAATGAACAAAGTTACAGGATTTTCCGCTGTGTGCCGAAGACCGCCCCCGATTATTTTGCGATGGCGTAGGCCAGTCCGACCCGGATGCCGGTTTCGATGATCCGGTAACGGGAGCGTTGCCTAGTGAAAGACGAGAGCGCGTGAAGCCGGGCATTCGGGTTAACGAAAACAGAAATACCTGATTTGAAGGCATACCGGCCGCCTGCGCCCAGTGCTACGCCCAAGCCGGTCTGGTTACTGATCTCTCTGGATTGTGAAATGTCGATATCGATCATCGGGCCGCCGTTCAGGTAAACGTAATTTCCCAGGTTTGCCCGGAGCAGAGCGGGTACGGTGACCAGCCTGGCCGAGACTTTCGTGGGCGGTGGCGTGGCGTCTCCCAGGAAAGCCGGATGGCGGATGACGTGATGTTCAGAGTAATCAATGCCGGTTTCAAAGTCGAGCACCCTACTCAGGCCGTGGATATAACTGATACCGAAATTTTGCATGCCGTTACTTTCATAGCTGCCCCCGCCCACGAGCTGTTCGAAGGTAACGACGGAGCTGTGCGCCGGAAAAGAATAATACAGGCCTATGCTTTTTCCTGACTGGGCGCAGGCAGAGCCGGCCAGACCCAGCAGGGTAATGAGGGAGAGAAGGCAGAACCGTATGTTCATGTTGTCTTGCTTTAATTTATCGGTACAAAAATAGGAGAGAAGCGAAGAGAAAAAAGCCGGGCAATTGAGTTAAAGGCAGAATATTGAGTTAAAGGCAGATTTTGTTTTGTTACAGGGCGGTGCGGGGTAATAATACAGTGAATATTTTGCATATTCATGAAACAGAGCCGTATTTTGAATAGCATAATTTTGATTGTGAATTTCATGATGTACAGGCTGCTGGCATGTGCACATTTCAAAGATATATTTTGTGGAAGATGTGCATATTATGGATAAATTTCCTAACTTTGCACCCCAATTTACTTTTTAATACTTAATCTGTTTTGTAAAATGCCAAAGCAAAAAACAAATTCAGGAGCGAAAAAAAGGTTTAAATTGACTGGTACCGGGAAAATCAAGCGTAAGCATGCTTTCCACAGCCACATTTTAACCAAAAAGTCGAACAAGAGAAAGAGAAACCTTGTTCAGACCACGCTCGTTAGTCCTGCTGATGAAGCAAGAATTAAAAGCCTGCTGTAATCTTACAGCATTTGGTTCTATTGTTTAACCCGGCTACAGGCCCATTAAGTTTCCCGCTGCGGAACGCCTCTGGTCAAAAAACGTAAAAATTTATGCCACGTAGTGTCAATCATGTAGCGTCAAGAGCACGCCGCAAAAAAGTTCTGAAGCTGGCCAAGGGCTACTTCGGAAGAAGAAAAAATGTCTGGACAGTTGCTAAAAATGCTGTCGAAAAAGGTTTGGTTTACGCCTATATCGGTCGTAAACAAAAGAAAAGAAACTTCCGTAGCTTGTGGATCGTACGGATCAACGCCGGGGTAAGACCTTACGGCTTATCGTATTCGGTATTTATCAACAAGCTGCAGAAAGCAGGTATTGAGCTTAACAGAAAAGTATTGGCCGACCTGGCTTTGAATCATCCTGATGCTTTTAAAGCCATCGTTGAGAAAGTAAAGTAAGCTGTCATTGAAGACAGGTAAAAAGGCACCCGGAAGGGTGCCTTTTTTATTGTACTTTATCTCTGTCATGGCGGAGACCTTTGTTTGGGAACAGCTTAGTCTTTATTTTGCAGTATCTTTAATCTCTACCTATGAAATAGCCATGAGCAGTCAGCTATCAGCTATCAGCGGTCCGCCGCTGCGGCTGACTGCTGATAGCTGAAGGCTGAAAGCTAAAATTTTATACAAATGAAAAGAACCTTCCTGTTAATTACCTGCGGGGCCTTGTGCCTCTATGCCTGCCGTTCGTCGGATTCGGGGGGCAAGCCGGAGATCCTGGTCAAATCTGCGGCTGAAGATGACCGGGCGTATGCTGCACAGATCGAATCGGAAACCCCGGTTAAGCTGGCCGACGGACTGAAGATCAGCCTGTGGGCTACCGATTCCCTGGCACCGGACCCCGTATCTATGAGCATCGATGACTACAATACCATTTACCTGACCCGCACCAACCGGCAGAAAAATTCGGAGTTTGATATCCGGGGCCACCGCGACTGGATGACCGAGTCTATTAGCTGGCAGAGTGTGGAAGACCGCAGGGCCTTTCTGAAACGGTTCTTTGATGCTAAAGATTCGCAGAAAAACGACTGGCTTCCGGACCTGAACGGCGACGGCTCTCACGACTGGCGTGACCTGACCGTGGAGCAGGAGGAGATCTGGAAGCTGGAAGATACCAACGGCGACGGCCGGGCGGATCGTTCTACGCGGGTATTGAATGATTTCAGGGAAGAGATCACCGATGTGGCCGGTGCCATACTGGTGCGCAGAAAGGACGCTTTTGTAGGTCTCGGACCCGATCTGTGGCGGCTGGAGGATACCGACGGTGACGGGTATTACGACAAGAAGACGTCGATATCCCACGGCTGGCACGTGCACGTAGGGTTCGGCGGACACGGGATGTCGGGCCTGGTGGAAGGACCCGACGGCAAAATCTACTGGGGCATCGGGGATCCGGGGATGAATGTGGTGGACAAAGCCGGGAACCGGCATTTCTTTCCGAATGAGGGCGTAATTGTACGGTGTAATGCCGATGGCTCGGATTTCGAAGTGTTTTCACACGGCCACCGCAATACCCATGAATTTGTTTTTGATCAATACGGCAATGTCATCAGCTCGGATAACGACGGCGACCATCCGGGTGAGTCGGAGCGCCTGGTGCACCTGGTAGAAGGTTCTGACTCGGGCTGGCGCATCAACTGGCAGTTCGGCAAGTATACCGATCCGAAGAATAACCGGTACAAGGTGTGGATGGACGAAGGCATGTACCTGCCCCGCCACGAGCAGCAGGCCGCCTATTTCCTGCCGCCTATCCGCAATTACCACAACGGCCCCACCGGTATGCAGTTTAACCCGGGTACGGCCCTGGGAAAGAGCTGGCTGAATAAATTTTTCCTGGTAGAGTTTACCGGCACGCCCTCCGGAGCGCACATCTGGTCGTTTGACCTGAAGCCCAAAGGAGCCAGCTTTGATTTTAATTCGGAAACCGATATGGTCAACGGAATCCTCGCTACGGGTATCCGGTTCGGAACAGACGGTGCGCTGTACGCCGCCGACTGGATCAACGGCTGGGGAACCAAGAATTACGGACGTGTGTGGAAGATTGACGTGACCACCTCCGAGCTTAACGGAATCAGGAAGAAGACCCAGGCCCTGATGGCGGCCGATTACGGCAAGAAAAACGGGAGCGAGCTGTACGACCTGCTGTTTTTTGAAGACCAGCGGATCCGTCAGAAGGCCCAGTTTGAGCTGGCAGGACGGCCGGAAGGTGCCGGCCTCTTTGCGAAGGCTGCTCAGCAAACGGGAAATCAGCTGGCACGGGTACATGCCATCTGGGGAACGGGCCAGCTTCTGGCCGCGAAGAAAGGCGATGCCGCCCTGCTGATCCGTTTATTGAAAGACAACGACCCCGAGATTGCAGCACAGGCAGCTAAGGTGCTGGGCGACGTACGCCATAAGCCGGCCGGCAGCGCCCTGGTGCCGCTGCTGGCACATGCCAGTCCGCGTGTACAATTTTATGCGGCACAGGCCTTGGGCCGCATAGCCTATAAGCCGGCTGTGCCGCAGCTGATCGACCTGTTGAAAAGAAATAACGACAGCGACCTTTATATCCGGCACGCTGCTACGCTGGCGCTGTCACGCATAGATGACCGCGCGGCCGTGTACGGGCTGATCAGCAGCCCGGAGAGGTCACTGCGGCTGGCGGCTGTGCTGGTGATGCGGAAAGTACAGGACCCGGAGCTGGCCCGCTCACTGAACGATCCTGATCCGTACATTGTGGCAGAAGCCGCACGGGCCATTAACGACGATCTTTCGGTAAAAGAGGCCCTGCCGGCCCTGGCCGCCCTGGTTACACGCCATGAAATCCGGTCAGAGGTGATTATGCGCAGGGCTATCAATGCGGCTTTGCGGACAGGCGGAGATCAGCAGCTGAATGACCTGGTGGCGTACGCACGCGATAACCAGGCACCTGCTGTGCTGCGGGCCGAAGCGCTGGCTACCCTGGCCGTATGGGCAGAGCCTTCTGTGCTGGACCGTGTAGACGGCCGTTACCGGGGCAGGGTAACGCGTGATGCAGCCCGGGTGAAAGCCCTGCTGGTGCCCGAAATGGAGGGTTTCCTGGCCAGTAAGGACCCGGCCATCGTGAATGCCTCCCTGAATGTTCTGAAAGAGCTGAAGGTGACTGATTTTAACGGGAAGCTGGATGCAATTTACCGGAAAACCGGGAATCCGGAGATCCGGTCGGGCATTCTTACCGCGCTGGCTGAGCTGAATTACGGAAAAGTGGGAGACCTGATCCATGATGCGCTGAAAAGCCCCGACAAAGACCTGCGCGGCACGGCCCTGGGCATGCTGAACAAGCTGGACATTTCGCCTGCCTTATTAAGCAATATGGTCAGCCAGGTGCTGCAAACCGGCGAGCAGGGCGAACAGCAGCGCCTGTTGAAAAGCCTGGGCGAAATGCCTTTGACCAGGACCGAAGGGCTCTTCCGTGAGCTGATCGGCCGGCTCAGAGACAAGCGTTTTCCTGACGGGCTGCGGCTGGACCTGGCTGATGCCGTCGAAGCTTCGGGCTCAGCACCCCTGGCCGCCGAGCTGAAAGCCGTTTTGCCGAAAGGAGATATTTACGAAGAATATGCCGATGTGCTGTACGGCGGAAACCGCTGGAGAGGCGAACAATATTTTAAGCAGAATGAAACGGGACAGTGCGTGAGGTGCCACTCCCTGGGCGACGCAGGCGCAACCGTAGGCCCGGATCTGAGCAATATCGGCCGGGTGCTGGAACGGAAGCAGCTGTTGCAGGCCCTGCTGGAGCCGGGAGCGCGCCTTGCCCCCGGGTTCGGAACCGTTAAGCTGACCCTGAAAGGTGGCCAGGAGGTAACGGGCATACTGGAAAAGGAAAACGCCTCAGAGCTGGTACTGCGTACTTCGGAAGCTGAGCCGCTGCGGGTGCCGGTGTCACGTATCACCCGGCGCGAAAATTACCCGTCGGCCATGCCCGCCATGGGAGGCATCATGAGCCGGCATGAAATGCGTGATGTAATTGAATTTCTTTCGGGCCTGAAAAAATAGGCAGATGCCGTTAAAGCCGGGTGTAATTGATGACCCGAACAGAATTAAAAAGTGCGCGTATCCCGGATACGCGCACTTTTTTGATTATTTCCCTACTATTACTTCTGCTCTGACCACTATCATGATCGTTTTGTCTTTAATTTCCGGATGCACAAACACCAGGTAAAGATCCTGGTTTTTCTGCAGGTCGGCTGCCGGTACTTTCAGCGGTATGGTTAAGATATCCGGCTTCTGGGTGATCGCTGCCGCCGGCTTCAGAAGGGCCGACTCGCCCACCAGCGTACCCGCAGGGCTGCCCAGCCGGAGCTCTATTTTGCCGCCTACGGCATTGACCTGCGCCTCCGGTGCCATTGCAGCCACCACGAGCGCGGTAATTCCTCTCAGGTCAATGTTTTCCAGGGCCACATAGGCACCTGATTTTTGCGGCATAAGCAGCTTCATGTCGTTGAAAGACATTTTCATGACGTCTGCCTCTTTGTCAAATGCATGTACGTCAAGAACGGAATTCCGCAATACCACGGTATGCTCTGAACGTACCGGTGGCAAGCCGTTTGCTCCCTGGTCGGTGTAGGCCGCCCTGAAAATGAAAGATCCTTTACCGGCATCGGCCTTCGGCACGGCAGTGACGTAGGTACCAGTCAGCGGTAACCTGGCAGAGGCTTTTTCTTTGGCCAGGCTCAGGATATACTTCGCCATTTCCTCGGCATCTTTCTGGGGCAGGTCAGGGTGTGCCGCCATGGCTACTTCTCCCCATACGCCGCTTCCGCCGCTGATAATCTTTTTGCTCAGGTAGCCTACGGCATCCGCTGTTTTTTCGTATTTCTGCGATACGGTACGGTAGGTTGGCCCGATTGATTTTTTATCGGCATCGTGACAGGATTTACAGTCGGCCGCATCAATGAGCTTCCTGCCGCGGCTCATCATAATGGCGTTTTCGTCTGCCGTTTTGTGTCCCTGCGAAATCTCCACCTTGTCAAAGCCTTCGGCCAGGTAGTCGGCCGTAAATACCACGTGGCTGGCCTCAATGCCGTTGCCCAGCGTGCCGTCTTCCTTATCCTGCACACTCACACTGTAAGGAATAGCGCCACCGGCCCGGAAGAAGCTGGTGTTATGCCCGCCAAACGAGAGGTCAACCACAGGCAGGTCGTTTCCGGCGGCAATTTCCACTGTAGCCGCTGACTCCCCGCCTTTGCCGTCGTTTACGGTCAGTACGGCCTTGTACAGCCCGGGCTTATCGAGCGTGAGCGCTGCTTTTTCTGTTTTAAATTCTTTTTTGAAGCCGTTATCAGAGGTAACCAGCCAATGATAGCTCAGGGCGTCATCATCCAGGTCGCTGCTGCCTTCACCCGACAGCTCTACCTCCAGCGGCACGGCACCTCCCGGCTGGCTTGAACGGGCCTGCACCTGGGGTTTCCGGTTTCCGCCGTTGTATTCAATACGGATCAGCCGGGCGTTGTCGTTCTGAACAAACCAGCCGGTACCGTATTCCAGCATGTAGAGGTCGCCGTTCGGGGCAAACTCCATATCCATGGGGTTGTTGAAGGTCTGGTTGGGTAAGAACCGCTCCATCCGTACGTAATCGCCGTTTTCGTCTAGGGTAACGGCCATGATAAAGCCGCGCATCCATTCGTAGGTGATCAGCTTTTTGTCGTAGTACGACGGGAATTTCCTTTCGGCACCTTTGAAATCATCCTGGTAATACACCGGCCCGGCCATGGCGTTCCGGCCGCCATTACCCATCAGCGGGAATTCAGGCGATGAGCCGTAAGGATACCAGATAAATGCTTTCTGGGCCGGTGGAAGCTTTTGAAGACCGGTATTGTTTTTAGAGGTATTGAGCGGTGCGGCGGCATCCCATTTCGGACCCGACACCCCTTTCGCAAAATCGTATTTGTTATAGGCCTTGTTGTCGCCCACAAAATGCGGCCAGCCGAAGTTCCCCGCTTTTTTGGCCTGGCCTACTTCATCGTGCCCGGCCGGGCCGCGGTCTTCTTTGGGATCACGGGCATCCGGGCCCACATCACCCCAGTAGAGGTAACCGTTATGCTGGTCTACTGAGATCCGGAAAGGATTGCGGTGGCCCATGGTATAAATCTCGGGACGGGTATTGGGCGTGTCTTTGGGGAACAGGTTGCCTTCCGGAATGGTGTAGGTGCCGTCAGGCTGGGGTTTGATCCGGATCACTTTCCCTCTCAGGTCGTTGGTGTTGGCCGATGACCGCTGTGCATCCCACGACTCGCGCCCGGGGCGTTCGTCGCTGGGACTGTATCCGTCTGATCCGTGCGGGTTGGTGTTATCGCCGGTAGAAAGGTAGAGGTTCCCGTCTTTGTCCCAGGCAATAGAACCGCCCGTATGGCAGCATTCTTCGCGTTGGGTTGGCACTTCAAGAAGCTCTTTCCGGGAATCCATCAGGAGATTGTCGCCCTTCAGCTCAAAACGGGCCAGCACGTTCGATGATTTTACGGGGTCAGAATAGTACATGTAGATCCAGTTGTTTTTGGCAAAATCGGGGTCTTTGCTCAAGCCCAGCAGCCCGTCTTCGGCCTCGCGTACCTCTCCGGCCTTATTGGTATACTTGGTGCTGACAGGTAGTTTGGCAATGTCTTTCAGCTCACCGGTTTTATTGTTGAACAGCCGGATCTCGCCCTTGCGCTGAATGAAGAGAATCCGGTCGTTATCCAGTACCGAAAGTTCCATGGGCTCGTCGAGTTTCTCGGCCAGCACTACTTTCGTAAAGCGGTTCTCTTCGGGTCTTGACCTGGAAAAATCAACGGGCCTGGGTTTTTCGCCGCCGGAAGCGTACACAATACCGCCCCAGAGATGATTCAGGAAAAGCGGGTCAGAAAAAGACTCTTTGGTATGGCCCAGGGCCGTGTAGAAAGAACGTCCGCCGTCAAACTCCTGGTACCAGCTCATGGGGTGGAAATCCGGGTTTTTACCGCCGCTGTAAGAGGTTTCATCAATGGTCAGCAGCGGGTGGATATTTTTGGAAATATTCCTGAAGTTGTAAAACTCGTCGGTGTACTCAAAATGCTCGGGCATGCCTTTGGTGGCCAGGTTATCTTTTTCCACTACGGTGAACCTGCCTTTCTGCACATTGCTGGGTACGCCGGGGTGGTCAACAAAGACGGCTCCGGCCAGCTCGCCATACCAGGGCCAGTCGTATTCGGTATCGGTGGCCGAGTGGATCCCCACATAGCCGCCGCCGGCCTGGATGTAGCGTTCAAAAGCTTCCTGCTGGCGGGCATTGAGGATTTCACCGGTGGTATTCAGGAACACCACGGCGCTGTAGCCGGCCAGGTTTTTTTCGGTAAAGGCCGTTGCATCTTCGGTGAAATCGGCTTCAAATCCTTTTTCCGCCGCCATTTTTTTAATGGCTTCTATGCCCGGTTCAATAGAATCGTGCCGGAAACTGGCCGTTTTACTGAAGACCAGGAGCCTGATCTTCCGGTTCTCCGAACACGAGGAAAAGGTCATGATCGCAAGGATCAGGAGTACAAGTGTATTTCTCATGAGTATTGAAAGGTTGAAAATTTAATCGTTAATGGCCTGGAAAACAACCTGCCGGAATTTCCAGGAGGTATTGTCGCCCGAAATCCCCTGGGTTTGTTTCATCAGCACGCCGATGACCTGCTCTTCCGGGTCGGCAAAATATTGCGTATTGAAATAACCGCCCCAGCTGAAGGTGCCCTCGCTGCCCAGCCCGCCGGTAGCCACTCCCTTGGAGTTAACCACAGAAAATGCCAGTCCCAGGTCCTCGTTGCCGCCGGCCCAGAGATCACCGATCTGGTTGGCCATCATCATGTCTATGGTCAGCCTGCTCAGCAGGCGTTTGCCGTTATAAATGCCTTTGTTGAGGTACATCTGGAGAAACCGGGCATAATCGGTAGCGGTAGATGAAAGCCCCGCGCCGCCTGAGAAGAAGGTTTTTGCCCCGCGTACCGGGTAAAGGGCATCGTAATAAGGGTTATCGTTAAAAACCGCCCAGGCACCGTTCTTTTTGGTTTGCACATCGGTCAGCCGGGCTGCCTTGCTGTCAGGCAGGTAAAAGTAGGTATCGCGCATTTCGAGAGGAGCAAAAATCCGCTCCCGGAAGAAAACATCAAGGGGCTGCCCGGAGAAAAGCTCGATCAGGTAACCGGCGACATCCAGTCCTTCGCTGTATTTGTATTTTTCGCCCGGATGAAAATGAAGGGGCATTTTTGCCAGCCGCAGGATATTTTCCTTTGTGCTTACCGGATCACCGGAAAAGATGTCTTTGATGCCTGCCTTCTGGAAAATTTTCCGGAAGGTGCTGTCGTCAATAATGCCGTAACCAATGCCCGAAGTATGCGTCAGCAGGTGCCGGATAGTGATAGGGCGGGCCGCCGGTACAGTAGTGAAGCTGGAGTCTTTTTCATGGAAGGTATCCAGCACGCCTGCGTCTTTAAATTCAGGAATATATTGGGATACGGGATCGTCGAGGCGGAATTTCCCTTCTTCCCACAGCATCATCAGGCCGGTGGCCGTAATGGCCTTGGTCTGGGAGGCGATCCGGAAGATGTCGTCTGTTTTCTGGCTTCTGCCGGGTGAGGCATTGCCGAATGCCTTCAGGTAAACAATCCTGCCTTTCCGGGCCACGAGTGCTACGGCACCCGGGATCTCTTCTTTGGCTATGGCTTCAGTGAACAGGGCATCGATCCGTTTGAGCCGGTCTTCGGAAATTCCCGCACTCTGCGGAGTGCCGGGACCCAGCATAGGGGCCTGCTGACCCTGTAGGGTGTACGTGGCGCAAACCAGTACAAACAGGATTTTTTTAATCATCAATTTAACGGTAGGTTGAATAACGGCTTCAAATTACAAAAAAAAGATTTCCAAACCCTAACCGGCCCGTTTTTTTAGGAGGAAACCGGCCGTTTGTCCGGAAAATGCACCACTGCAAACAATCTCGGCGAAAATATCTGCCATATTGTCAGAAATGCGTACCTTTGTGCGTTTAATTCAAAAGAAGATGAGCCATTTGACAGAAGAAGTGGAAGAAGCAAAAATTACGGTCAACGAGTTTGTAAACGGGACCAAGAAATTATACATAGAAAGTTACGGCTGCCAGATGAACTTTGCCGACAGCGAAGTGGTGGCCTCCATTCTGCGCAACAACGGGTACTCTACCACCTCGGATGTGGTGGAGGCAGACCTCATTTTGCTGAATACCTGCGCCATCCGCGACAACGCCGAACAGCGGGTACGCAACCGGCTCAGCATCCTGAATTCGAATAAGCGGCGCAACCCTTCCCTGAAAATAGGGGTGCTGGGCTGTATGGCCGAAAGGCTGAAAACCCAGTTCCTGGAAGAAGAGAAAATGGTAGACCTGGTGGTAGGGCCCGATGCCTATCGTGATCTCCCCAATCTCCTCCAGGAAGTAGACGAAGGCCATAAGGCGGTCAATGTTTTTCTCTCACGGGAAGAAACTTATGCCGACATCACCCCGATACGGCTGGATTCCAACGGCGTATCGGCTTTCATATCCATTATGCGGGGGTGTAACAACATGTGCAGCTTCTGCGTGGTACCCTTTACCCGGGGCCGTGAACGCAGCCGCGACGCGCACTCGGTGGTGAAAGAAGCGCGCGAGCTTTTTGAGCAGGGCTACCGCGAAGTGACCCTGCTGGGACAGAATGTGGACTCGTACAACTGGAAGAGCGGGGAGGAGTCGTTTAACTTTGCCCAACTGCTGGAAGCCGTGGCACTCATCAGCCCCGACCTGCGCATACGGTTTTCTACCTCCCACCCGAAAGATATCACGGATGAGGTGTTGTACACCATGAAGAAATACGACAATATCTGTAATTATATTCACTTACCGGCCCAAAGCGGAAGCTCGCGTATCCTGGAGCTCATGAACCGTACGTACGACCGCGAATGGTACCTGGGTAAAATAGACCGGATCAGGGAGATCATTGGCGAAGACTGCGGGATTTCGCACGACCTGATCGCCGGTTTCTGTACCGAAACCGAAGAAGATCACCGGGATACCCTGACCTTAATGGATTATGTGAAGTTTGACTACGGTTATATGTTCTTTTACTCGGAAAGACCGGGCACACCGGCCGCCAAGAAGCTGGAAGACGATGTGCCGGAAGAAGATAAGAAACGCCGCCTGAACGAGATCATTGCCAAACAGCAGGAGCACTCGCTTCTGCGCAACCAGCTGGCGGTAGGAAAAGTATACCGGATCCTGATAGAAGGAGAATCGAAGCGTTCACCGGAAGACCTCTGCGGGCGCAACGACCAGAACAAAATGGTGGTTTTTCCCCGTAAGCACTACCGCAAAGGAGAATACGTTAACGTATTGGTCACTTCCTGCAGCACAGCCACACTTAAAGGGGAAATTGTAGACTGAGCATGGAGAACACCCGTGAAATACAGGATGTAAAAAACCGTTTCGGGATCATCGGGAATGCCCCGGCCCTGAATTATGCGCTCAGTGTGGCCATACAGGTGGCGCCCACCGACCTCACCGTGCTCATCAACGGCGAAAGCGGCAGCGGGAAAGAATCTTTTTCAAAGATCATTCATGGCCTGAGCAACCGGCGCCGGGGACCTTTTATTGCCATTAACTGCGGGGCCATCCCGGAAGGTACCATTGATTCAGAGCTTTTCGGACACGTGAAGGGCTCATTTACTGGGGCTGTGGACGACCGTAAAGGATATTTTGAGACCACCAACCAGGGAACCATCTTCCTGGACGAGATAGGCGAGATGCCCCTGGGCACCCAGGCGCGCCTGCTGCGGGTGCTGGAGAACGGAGAGTATATCCCCGTGGGCTCATCTGCCGTCAGGAAAACCGATGTGCGGGTAGTAGCAGCCACCAATGTGGATCTGATGTCGGCAGTAGAGAACGGGAAATTCAGAGAAGACCTCTATTACCGGCTGAATACGGTGCCCATCAAAGTGCCGCCGCTGCGGGACAGGGGGTTTGATATAGAGCTGCTTTTCCTCAAATTTACCACTGATTTTGCCGAGAAAAACCGTATACAGCCAGTAGAGCTGGCCGAAGACGCCCGGATCATGCTCCGTTCTTTCCGTTTCCCGGGAAATATACGCCAGCTGAAGAATATAGCCGAGCAGATCACCCTGCTGGAGCCTGACCGCCTGGTAAACGGAGCGGTGCTGTCCAAATACCTGCCCAAAGAGCAGGCTTCGGGCCTGCCCGCCCTGCTGAACATGAAAGAGGGACAGGACTTTTCAGAGCGGGAGCTCCTCTATAAGGTGCTTTTTGATATGAAGAAAGACGTGACCGATCTGAAAAGGCTGGTGTATTCGCTGATGTCGGGCAATGCGGTTGACAAAGACTCGGTCAGCCCTGAATTTTTTCACGAAGTGGCCACAGAAACGCCGATGCTGTATGCGCATCCCGACAGCAGCCTGTATTCGCCGTTCAGCACCAATACTTTGAAAATTGACGATGTTCAGCGAAACAACGAGGACATTGAAGACATTACCCATGAAACGGACGAAGATTCTCTTTCGCTTGAAAAAAACGAAAAGGAAATGATCATCAAGGCCCTCCGGAAAAGCAATTTTAAACGTAAATATGCGGCCCAGAGCCTCGGAATTTCAGAACGCACGTTATACAGAAAGATCAAACAATACGATATTACCGATGAGAAGCCTTAGTGTTTTATTGTCTTTCCTGCTGACGTCTTGCGGAGTATATTCATTTACCGGCCGGAGTACGCTCTCGTCAGATGTGAAAACGTTTTCCATTCAGAACATCACCATGTCGGCGCCGTCGGGCTACGCTACGCTGTCGCAGGACCTGACCGAAAAGCTGAAAGAATATTACCAGCGGAACACCAAGCTGAAGCAGGTGGCCCAGGGGGGTGATATCCAGATCGAAGGCTCGGTGGTGGATTACCGTACTGACGGGGTGGCGTCTTCTGCCAGCGGCGATAAGGCCGCCATGAACCGGCTGACCATTGTGGTGGAGGTAGTGTTTTCCAACAAGTACAACGAGGCGGATAATTTTGAAAAAGATTTCTCTTTTTATATGGATTACCCGCAAAACCAGACCTTAACCGAAGCAGAACCCACGCTGGTACCGAAAATCCTGGATCAGCTGGTGCTTAATATTTTCGGAGATACCGTAGCAAAATGGTGAAAGAGCTGAACCGGATCATCGGGAGTAAAGATTTCACCAGCGGGGAAGACACCCGCAAGCTGGTCTTTATCTGTGCCAACCACCGCGATTTTGAACTGCCCTTTGCCCTCCTGACTCATTACCCTGTTTTTGAAACGTATGCCGAATACTGGGAGAAAGGGCGGGAGATCATCCGGAGAAATACGGACTTGCTGGACGAGCTGCTGCGGCCGGTGACGGAAGAGCCGGTGCCGGAGTTTCCCGGAGAAAAGCTTTCACGGGCCACGCGGCTGGCGCTTCAGAAGAAGGCAATCCGGAAATACCTGAAGCATTACCCGGTAAAAGGTGAGCCGGGACAGGATCTGCATTAAAAAAAAAGTACAACATTATATACAGGATAGTTATAAATCACTATCTTTGCGGCTCGAAATTTTGAAATTGTATGGTAACTACTATTATTGTATTGTTAATTATAGCGGCTATTCTTCTGACCATTGTGGTTTTGATACAGAATCCGAAAGGCGGCGGGCTTTCGTCTGAATTCGGCGGAAGCGGCGGTGCGCAGATGTTCGGTGTTCAGAAGACAGGCGATATTGTAGAGCGGCTGACCTGGGGATTTTTCACCTTTATCCTGGTAGGTTCACTGGGAACGCTGATCTTTATTAAATCAAGCGGCACCCAGCAGGCCACGCAAAGTGATGTAAACGTGGAAAAAGCCACTACCACCACTACGGTTCCTGCTTTACCGGCTCCAACCTCTACAGCCACAGCTGACAGCACCAAATAAGCTGTAACCCAAGACATTTTTTAAAAAAGATATCCGTTAGGATATCTTTTTTTGTTTTTTAACTTTGCAGGCTATGGAAAACCAACTGACCAACTCGGATATTGCCGACATTCTCCAGCTCGACGGTAAGCTCCTGGACCTGCACGATACAGACCCGGTAAGGGCCAAAGCCTACGTAGATTCGGTATTTACGCTTGAAAGACTGGATAAGCAGATTGCCGGGATGACGCCTGCGCAGATCGGGCAGATCCGGGTGTACGGAAAGATACTGCAGCCGGCTATCCTGGAAATCCTGGAAACCGGCACGCTGGCCGAGCTGGCGGAGCTGGCCGAAAAAACACCGGCAGGTATTTTCGAGGTGATGCAGGTCAAGGGCCTGGGCATCAAAAAGGTAAAAGCCCTGTGGAAAGACCTGCAGATCACCGGTCTCGAAAGCCTCAGGGAGGCCTGTGAAAAGGGGATAATAGCACAGATGAAAGGCTTTGGCGTAAAAACCCAGGAGTCTATCCTCGAGTCGATCGCCTTCCTGGAAAGCCTGAAAGGGAAGCTTCGCCTGGATGAAGCGCTGCTGTTGGGCGGGGAGATCCTGGAAGAGGTCAGGAAAATTTACCCGGATACCTACCTGAGCGGGGAGGCCCTGCGGTACGAAAATACGGTGGCCGAGTTGGCGTTTATAGTGGTGAAAGACGGTTTTGGCGGGATCAGGCTGCCCGAAGATACTTTCCACCAGGATATTAAGCAATCATCACCGGGAACCTGGCGCGGGCATTACCGCAACTTTGAGATCCCTGTGGTGATGGAAAAAGTATCTGCCCGCGATCGCGTGGCCAAAAGCATCATTAAAAGTTCGGCAGAAGACCACCTGATGTACCGGAACGGCAACGATGAGACGTTTCTCAGCTTCCTGGGCAAAGGCGGGTTTGAGTCGGAAGAAGAGGCCTACAGGCAATTCGGCTTTGCATACATTATCCCGGAAATGCGGAACGGCCGCGGGGAATTTGAACGGGCGGTGGATCCCGAAACCCTTATTTCCTGGGAAAAAATAAAAGGAACCGTACACAACCATTCTACTTATTCCGACGGCAAGCATACCCTGACGGAAATGGCGGAGGCCTGCCGCAGCCTGGGCTGGGAGTACTTCGGCATAGCCGATCACAGCCAGACCGCCGCCTATGCAAGAGGGCTGTGGCCGGAAACGGTTTACCGGCAGCAGCGGGAGATTGACGAGCTGAATGCCGGGTATGCCGGCCAGTTCCGGATACTGAAGGGGATAGAGTCGGATATTCTTCCTGACGGAAGCCTGGATTACGATACGGAGGTGCTGAAAACCTTTGATTATATTGTGGCCTCTGTGCATTCGGTGCTCAGCATGGACATCGAAAAAGCAACGGCCCGGCTGATCCGTGCCATTGAAAACCCGTATACCAGCATACTGGGGCACCCCACAGGGCGTCTGCTGCTTCGCAGAACCGGCTACCCCGTTGATCACCGGAAAGTGATCGACGCCTGTGCCGCCAATGGGGTGATCATGGAGCTGAATGCCAGCCCGTACCGCCTGGACCTGGACTGGACCTGGATAGATTACTGCCTCGAAAAGGGGGTGATGATCAGCATTAACCCCGACGCCCACAGCACAGACGGCCTGCTCGACATACGCTACGGGGTGATGATTGCCCGGAAGGCGGGACTCCCTGCCGATATGACGCTGAATGCGCTGCCTCTGCAGGAAGTGATGAAAAAACTGAAGAAGCAGGGGGCGGCTGTTAATATCGTGTAACCATTCGCTAAAATAGATTTATATACCCAGCGGTATTCTTCCTAGTTTTGCAAGGTGTAAATGATTAAACTATGAAGATATACAAAGTATTTCTGCGGATTATCCTGCTTTCAGCCCTTTTACCCGCCGGTGCTTACACCGCCCGGGCCCAGGACCAGATATTGGACGGGATCGGTGAAACAGGGATGATTGCACGCTATGTGTTTAACGGGGATACCCGCGATTGGTCGCGCAATAACCTGCACGGTAAGCCGGGCACCGGCGTTCAGTTTGTGAACGACAGCCGGTTCGGAAAAGTTTTATCGCTTTCGGGAGAAGGCAATGCGTTTGTAACCCTGCCGGGAGAAACCCTCACCGACCTCGAGTCGATCAGCATATCGGGATGGATCTACCTGCGTTCTAACCGCGCCGGACAGCGTTTCTTTGACTTCGGTACAAGCGCCGGCCGGCATTTTTCTGCCGCTCCGTCGGGTACTAAAAGCGGTGAAGGCTACCAGGCGCTGCTGACCACCGGGGAAGAGAACCTTACCGGGGCCGTTTCACCGGCTATAGAATTGAATAAATGGGTGCACCTGGCCATTGTGGTAGATATACCGTCGCAATCCATGATCACCTATGTAGATAATAAGCCGGCCGGTGAAACTACCGCTATTCCGCGCGAGCTGGCCGCTGTATTCGGCCATTCGGTCAACCGGCTGTATATCGGGAAGTCGTTGCTGGCCGGTGACCCTGATCTCAACGCCCTGATCCATGATTTTCGTATTTACCGGGTTCCGCTGACCCGGCGCGAGGTAGCCGGCATCTACTACAATGCTACCCGCGGCAGCCAGGGAAGCACCGTGAACGTAGGCAAGCCGGAGGAGAACCTCCCGCAGTTTTCCCCGGCTGAATCGCAGCTGTACAACGCGTATTTAACCGCGGTGTCGGATATAGAAGTGGAAACGGAAGCAGGAAACCTTCCCCGCCTGCCCAGTCATGTGCCCGGCACCTACCGCAACGGGGTGGAAGGCCCGCCGGTACGGGTGATCTGGCCGGCACCCACCGATAACAGCGATGTGCTGGAAGCCGGGCGTTATACGCTGACCGGGCGTGTGGCCGGCACCAATTTTCATCCCAAAGCCCTGGTTACGGTTAAAAATACAGGCTCTGCGACTACGCCCGATGCGCAGCTGGAAACCTTTGACCTGAGCCGGGTTTCACTGGAAACCGACGCCCACCATCACGATACCAAGTTTATTGAAAACCGGGATAAATTTATCAATACCCTGTCCAAAACCAATCCCGACGCATTTCTCTATATGTTTCGGCACGCTTTCGGACAGCCCCAGCCTGAAGGAGCGCGCCCGCTGGGCGTATGGGACAGCCAGGATACGAAGCTGCGCGGACATGCCACCGGGCATTACCTGACCGCCATAGCCCAGGCCTACGCCGGCACCGGTTACGACAAGGCCCTGCAGGCCGGTTTTGCTCAAAAAATGGAGTATATGGTCAACACATTGTATGACCTGGCTCAATTATCCGGGAAACCGAAAACAGCCGGCGGAGAATACGTAGCCGACCCTGTTGCGGTACCGGCAGGGCCCGGAAAAACCGCGTACGACTCCGACCTGAGCCAGGAAGGCATCCGTAACGATTACTGGAACTGGGGCAAAGGATTTATCAGCGCTTACCCGCCCGATCAGTTCATTATGCTGGAGCACGGTGCCCGGTACGGCGGACAGAAAACCCAGGTGTGGGCACCCTATTATACCCTGCATAAAATACTGGCCGGGCTGATGGATGTGTACGACGTAAGCGGCAATAAGAAAGCCCTGGATGTGGCTTCAGGCATGAGCGACTGGGTATATGCGCGCCTGAACCAGGTGCCCCGCGATACCCTTATCAAAATGTGGAATACCTATATTGCCGGCGAGTTTGGCGGTATGAACGAGGCCATGGCCCGCCTGTATCACATTACCGGCCAGGAAAAATACCTGAAAACGGCTCAACTGTTTGACAATATTAAAATGTTTTTTGGCGATGCACAGCATTCGCACGGACTGGCCAAAAACGTGGATACGTTCCGCGGCCTGCACGCCAACCAACATATCCCCCAGGTGGTGGGCAGCATAGAAATGTACCGGGTGGCGCATGATCCGGAATATTACAAAGTAGCCGATAATTTCTGGTACAAGGCCGTGAACGACTATATGTACAGCATTGGCGGAGTAGCCGGAGCACGTAACCCCGCTAACGCGGAGTGCTTCCCGATCCAGCCTGCCAGCCTGTACGAAAACGGGTTCTCGGCCGGCGGACAAAACGAGACCTGTGCCACCTACAATATGCTGAAGCTCACTCAGAACCTGTTCCTGTTTGACCAGCGGGCCGAGCTGATGGATTATTACGAACGCGGGCTGTACAACCATATCCTGGCTTCTGTGGCAGAACATACACCGGCCAATACCTACCACGTGCCGCTCAGGCCGGGGTCAGTAAAGCAATTCGGCAACCCCAATATGACGGGCTTTACCTGCTGCAACGGCACGGCCATAGAAAGCAACACCAAGCTGCAGAGCGCTATTTATTTTAAAAGCAGGGACAACCGGTCGCTGTATGTCAACCTGTACATTCCTTCTACCCTGCACTGGACCGAGCGCGGCATAACCGTGGAGCAGACCACCAGCTTCCCGAAAGAAGATCAGACCCGCCTGACCATCCGCGGAAACGGGGAATTTGACGTTCATGTACGGGTGCCTTCCTGGGCCACAAAGGGATTCTTCGTGAAAATAAACGGCAAGGCGCAGAAGCTCAAAGCTGTACCGGGGTCTTACCTGAAAATCAGCCGCAAATGGAAAAACGGGGATGTCCTGGAATTGAGAATGCCGTTTGGTTTTCACCTGGATCCCGTGATGGACCAGCCGAATATTGCCAGCCTGTTCTACGGGCCGGTTCTGCTGGCCGCCCAGGAGCCCGAGGCAAGAAAAGACTGGCGTAAAGTAACACTGGATGCGAAAGACCCGGGGAAATCGATCCAGGGAGACCCGCAGAAGCTGGAGTTTACCGTTGACGGCGTGGTCCTTAAACCTTTTTATGAAACCTACGGGCGGCATTCGGTTTACCTCGATGTTACCCTGAAATAATTACCGGATGTGTGAAAAATGCCGGCTTTACGGCTGGATTATCCAGCGGTTGACGGCATTTTTCTCTCCCTCCATCACAATTTTCAGGAATTTGCTTTCCTTCCATTCCGGGGTGAGCGGGATGACCGCCTTACCGCTTTTGAGCTCAAAACTACCGGCAGGACGATATATATCGCCTTTCCCTTCGGTATCGAAACGGTTGGTAGTAGAGATCAGCACGTTTACTTTTCCTTCGGTTTCCAGCGGGGTCCATTCCAGGCGCAGCTCCCCGTTCACTGTGCGTGCCGCCGGCTCGGCCAGCGATACATCGCCGGTAAACGGTATGCCGTCCAGCTCATACCGTTTTTCAGTGGGGATGGAGAGGCCCAGATGCCGGGCTACCGAGGGCAAAACATCTACAATGGCCGGCGTATAGATCCTGAAATACCGGTTCAGGTCTTTGCTGTTGGTGCATATCCATGACATGCGTTCCCGGGCGCTCTGTTTGCCGTGCGAGAGGCCGGTAGCAGCGTCTCTTCCGTGGTCGGTCACGATCACGATCAGCCAGTCTTCCGCATAGTATTGCTCCCTGTATTTTATGGCCTGGTAAAGCTCGCCCAGCTGGCGGTCGGTTTTGCGGATGGCTCCGGCCATTCTTTCGCTGTCGCCTGTGGCATGCCCCACGTCGTCGGTATACTGAAGATATACCCAGCTCAGGTCGGGGGCATCTGTACGGATGCTCCGGCAGGCCTGGCTGATCACTTCCTCGTCAATACGGTTGATATACGCCGATTCGGAGTCGTGCGGAAACCGCTCTTTGTCAAGCTCGTACCCGTCAAAGGCATAATCCAGCTTCAGGTAGCCGGTCTGGGCCAGGTTCTCGCCCACCAGCTTTGTGCGGTTGTCTGTCCAGGTAGAATACACCGCCAGCTTCTTTTCGGGCCGGCTTTCGCGGAGGAGGCTGAAGAGGGTAGGGTAGTGGTAATTGGGATTTTCGATCCGGTTATCCCATACATTGTGCTTGTTAACCCAGGTGCCGGTCAGCATGCTGTTGTACGATACCGCCGAGATGGTCGGGGTCTGGGAATACGCCCCTTTTTCGCCGCCAACATAGGCCCGGGTATACCCGCCCTCCCGGCTGATCATGTCGAGGTTAGGGGTGGGCGTGCTTTCCAGCAGGTCGGCCGGGATTCCGTCGGCAATCACCATAACGGCTTTGGGCGTGCGGGTCTGGGCACAGGCCAGGCCCGAAAGCAGGAAAAAGAGGAAGAAAAAGCGGTTTCGCATGATTCCAGGGTTAAAATACAGGTAAAGATAAAGCAAATATACACCTGCACGCCCATCTGAACCCGGTAAAATGCATGAACTATTTACGGCCTCCGTACGTTTTTAAGATGAATGACAAAAGGAGGATCTCCTTTTGAAATCCTCCTTTTGCCTGAGAGCAATCCCTCCCGTTTACTTACCGCTAAGGCTCAGAACTTCCGCCAGCTTGTCGTGCAGCTCCTGGCCCCGCAGATTTTTAGCCACAATAACACCTTCCGGGCTGATCAGGAAATTAGCCGGTATAGCCCTTACGCCGTATAGTGCGGCAGGACCGCTTTGCCAGTATTTCAGATCGGAAACCTGTGTCCAGGTCAGTCCGTCTTTTTCAATGGCTTTTATCCAGGCGTCTTTGGTTTTATCGAGCGATACACCGAAAACTTCAAACCCCTGTTCTTTGTATTGGTTATAGGCGCTTACTACGTTGGGGTTTTCTTTGCGGCAGGGGCCGCACCAGGCCGCCCAGAAATCAAGCAGGATGTACTTCCCGAAATGGCTGGAGAACCTGACCGGCTGGTCACCGGTATCGTTTAATACGAAATCAGGGGCGGGCTGGCCGATTTTTACTTTCTCAAGCGTCTCCAGGTATACATACAGGTTTTTCACATAGGCTGAATGCTGAATTTCCGGGCTCAGCAGGCCAATTGCGTTCCGGATCTCTTCGGGCTCCATGCGGTAAGCGTAGTTCCTGTAGAGAATATAGGCCGACGCAACAGAATTCGGATGGTTACGCAGGAAATCTTCGATCTTCAGGTTTCTTTCGGCGGCCCGGGAGCTTTCAAAAACTTTCTGCGCTTCTGAACCCGTGATACGGGTATTGCGGTAGTAAGACGAGCTGTCGAGCTCTATCTGTATGTTCTTATCCTCCTTGTCCAGGAAAAGAAAAGCCGGGGCTGTCTGTTCATCAGCTGTGATGCCGTATACCTCGGGCAGGGAGAGGGCCGTACGAAAGCTGAATTTCCCGGAAGTAACCACGGCCGAGTCCAGCGTATAGAATATCTTATTCCGGAAAGCCTGGAGATATACTTTACCGGCCGGGGAGTTTTTCAGCTCGCCGTTTATGGATACGGTTTCCTGGGCAGCCAGGTTAAGGGTGAAGGCCCCGGTGAGGGCCAGGATAAGGCTATATTTTTTCATGATTTTTTGATTTTAATACACACCTGTAGTAAGCGGTTGATACGGGTTATTTAAATGAGCGGAGAACGCTTTTCCAGTAAGGATAGAGAAAGCAGGCTGCACAAAAGCCGAAAACCGATTCGAGGAAAGCAAAGAGCAGCAGCACAGCTCCCAGGAAACGGGGTACATCTGTGAGCCCGTAAACCGATGTAACGAGCACGACCACGCTGAAAGCGAGCCCTATGCGGGCGGCAAAAACTTTCGGACCGCGGTCAGTAGGTTTGGGGGTGAGCCGGAACAAAGAAACGACCGATCTGGCGGTCACCGCCAGGGGACTGGCCTTACCGTATTGAAAGGCACGTAAGGCAAAATCAACCGACAGGAAACCCGGTATCCACCAGGAGCCGGTGGCCAGGAATAAGCCGGTAAGTAAAACCACAAAAAATGCTGTAATTCGTGCCTGGTTCTCATCTGCTTTCAGAAGATCTACGGGGCATTCGGGATAATTGACCATAATCGTTTTCAAAAATATAGGGCAAAGTTAAGCAGGGAATATTAATATCCTATTAAATCTATAGATTTTATATTAAATACTTTGAAGCGCCCGGCGGACTTTTGCGCCGTCAGCAGATGGGGGATAAGCCAAAGAAAAGTTCTCATAAGTGAAATACTACAGGGTACGAAGACGACTTGCCCGAATAAAGACAACGGGGCAAAATTACGCATATCCCATGACTGTATTTTTAATATTTTTCTGGTTAAAATACCGGATGGCTTTGTCGGTATTCTCTTTGTCGGTTCTGAGCTCGAGAACCAATTTCCCGAAATTCCCCTTTCCTAAGAACTCAATATCGGCTTTTACCAGCCGGTAGGGTATATTGAGCCCGGAATAAAGGGTATCGATCAGGCGGTCGAACGAAATGGTTCCGTTTAATTCTACTTCCACTATCGGGAACAAATCTTTCGTGGAAATATTCTCTGAAGAGGTATAAATATCCTGTGCTATGGCCATACGTGTTGTTTTTATAAAATGTTTCATGCCGGAGAGACGGTTGCCGGTTCTGCGTTTGCCCGGTAGATAACCGGGTTGTCCGCACTAATTATGGGCAAATATAAGTGTATTTTGTATAAATATACTAAATCTATAGATTTTATATTTTTATAATAAATGGACGAAAACAAAAGAGCTGCTTTTACGGCGGAAGAGGGGTACTTTCCGGCCTTAAACGGCGTGTTTCCGGGTTACTTTTTCACCGGGTTATAACAGCAGAAAAGGTTTTATGCTAAATTTACAATAAGATATCCCCGGAATGAGGAGCTCAATAACCAGCGAAAAGTTATGGCTATCGCAAAAAGAATATTTCTCCTGAATAAAGCGAATATAATCTACGGTGCAGGCCTGTCAGGCCTGTTGCTGCTGCTGAAATGGCTGGAGATCCGTTTTATACTGTGGGACCGTTCCTATGAAATTTATACCGGAATGATTGCCCTGGGTTTTATGGTTTTGGGGGCATGGTTTGCGATAAAGCTTTCGAAGCCGGGAGTTAAAACCGTGGTGATAGAGAAGGAAGTGCTGATTGAGCAGCCGGAGAAATTTCTGAGAAACAACGGGCTGATTGCTGAACTTCAGCTTAGCAAAAGGGAGCTGGCTGTTCTGAATTTGCTGGCAAAGGGCCACAGTAACGGGGAGATCGCTTCGGAGCTTTGCGTTTCATTGAGTACGGTAAAAGCTCATAACCAGAACCTGTTTGAAAAGCTGGATGCAAAAAGACGCACCCAAGCGGTTGAAAAAGCGAGAAGGTTGCGGCTTATTCCCTGAAACCTGCTTTGCTGAGCTGTAAAAGGGTTGGTTTTTATAAAAATAGCCGAAAGTATAAGCGGTAAAAACTGTATTTTCTTCACTTTTGGTTTCAACAAAAGGATTTTATACATGAGAAAAGAGATTATTGTTTACGGACTTGCAGCCGGCATTATTGTTTCGGTTTTAATGCTGACATCGGTTAATTACTTCAGCCACTGTGAAGGCAATGTGGACTATGGCATAAGCATGCTGATCGGGTATGCGTCTATGCTGCTTGCTTTCTCGCTGGTTTTTATAGGTATCCGCAATTACCGGGATAAGCATAACAGCGGTTATATCAGTTGGGGTAAGGCCTTCCGGGTGGGTATCCTGATTGTATTCATTGCCTCCACTTTGTATGTTATTTCGTGGCTTATTTGTTACTATTTCTTCATGCCTGACTTTATGGAGAAATATTCGGCTCATGAGCTGGATCAACTCAAAGCCGGTGGGGCGGGTGCAGCCGAACTGGAAGCAAAGGCAAAAGAAATGGCCGCTTTTAGCGAAATGTACAAAAATCCCTTTTTTAATGCGTTGATGACTTACGCCGAAATTCTACCCGTGGGATTCATTGTAACCCTTATCAGTGCATTAATTTTGAAACGGAAAGCAGCTCAAAACAAAGAATTATAAACCGGAGCATACTCTGAAACCCAACAAAGGAATGAAAAAAGTAACAGGCATTGGCGGCATTTTTTTCAAATGCAAAGACCCCAAAAAAATGACGGAATGGTACCGCAGGCACCTCGGTTTGACCACCAATCCTTACGGAGCCACTTTTGAATGGTACGAAGGGCCCGGCGGCGCCAAAACCCAGACACAATGGACACCGTTTGCCGAAACCTCGGCATATTTTGCAAAAGACTATATGATAAATTACCGGGTGGAAAACCTGGAAGCGCTGGTAGAGGAACTAAAAAAAGAAGGGGTAACCGTGCTGGATACCATTGAAACCTACGATTACGGGAAATTTGTGCATATCCTGGATGCCGAAGGGAACAAGGTTCAGCTATGGGAGCCGGTAGATTAAATTCTATGGGGTATAGTGCGTATAATTCATCCGGGAACCGGGCTTATTCACGGATATATTCTATTGAATCAGCGCTTGAAACGCTTAGTGAAAAGTATGGACTCGTTTTTCAAAAGAAGAAAAAGCTGATAAAGAAATATTTGTTTACCAGGTGCAGTTCATAATGTTTTATTATGGTAACTTTAAAATTAACATTCCAGGGCCACTTAATAACGTAACCAATGAATAGGGTAGCTTTTTTATTTGCATGTATTTTCTTTTGTTCATCAGGTATCTATGCACAGCGGGATAGAAGTGTGATCATTCAAAGCGAACCGGTAGCACTAAATTATATTGACATATTCGGAGAAACAAAAAGAACAGATGATCCTGGTGAACTTCCGGGGCAAAACGCAATGATGAAGGCTGAGCTTAATGAGCCCCGGTTTTTATATTTCCTCGATACGAAGTCTCCCCAATTTACTTTTTATTATTTTTTCGCGTTTCCGGGTGACTCCATCCTTATTCACCGGGCGAATTCAGCCTTCAGCATCCGGTCAAAAAATTATCCATCCGTTAATTACCTGATTGAGTCTTTTGAAAAAGACTCCGTAAGTATTTTTCTGGCAAATGAATCAAGAAAACTATCGCTGGTAAACTCGTTTACCGATGCGTACAAGGTTTCAAAAAGAACTTTCTTACACAGAGACAGCCTGATAGACCACTATTCCGGCGAGCTGGGAGAAAATTATAATAAACTTAAAAAACTGAACAGGATTGTACGGTTAGATTATTTGCTGCAACCGTATAATCCTTGCAGCAGCCGCCCTGATTTTACGCCTGAAACAGGCTCGGGCGAGTATTTTGCGGAAATCGGGAGCCTATTTTCATTAGCATTTGAAAATGAGGACGATATTTCATTGTTCTCATTTTGGCTCAGTAAAATTGCCACCAACTACCTTAATTACATGGTGAAGGATACCCCGGCTGAAGAAAAAACAAAAACAAAAATCGATTTGATCAGCAGGATGCCTGAAGGAAATACCCGCACTATTTTTATTACAAAGCTCTTTCTGGAGGAAGGAACCAACAGCTCCTTTTATGATGAATACTATCCTATATTCAGTAAAATTTGCAAAAACGAAGCTTATAGAGCCCTGCTTGAGGCCAGAAAGCTTAAAGTGAAGGAGATAACAACTTCTGAAACAATAGCATCCACTTTGCTGGAGTCGCCACGGGGAGATGTAATTTCCTGGGATTCTCTTACCGGGAAGCATCCGGGAAAAATGGTGTATGTCGATATCTGGGCTTCCTGGTGCAGCGGATGTAAAATTGCCCTCCCCAAACTCAATAAATATGCAAAAGAAAACCCTGATCTGAAAGTAGTTTTTCTATCGAAAGACCATGATATTAAAAAATGGGAGAAGAGCCTCTCTGAGTGGGATTTCCCTGATAACGCAGAGCATTACCGCATAGACCCTGATACTGAACTCAGCAAAGCCATTTCTGAACCTTCCATCCCCAGGTTTCTCCTGATCAACAGGTCGGGAGAGGTAACCTTTATCAGTGCAGAAAGCATAGGTACACCCAACTTTGAGAAAATGATGCGGAGACTGGGAAATTGAAATCAGGCCTAAACACACTTTTTGAATACCGGGTACTATGCAGTAAACGACCATTCACATCTTTTTTTATCAATTCACGGCAAAGATTCGGTAAAACCCGCTGCAGACATTTGTAAGGCCCGTTCCACTTAAGTATCTTTAACAGTGTAAGGAGATTCATGAAAAACAATTTCAAATGTACTTTCATACAATGCAATAGCGCAAAATGATTCCTACGAGTATTCTTTTGAATGTCAATAATTCGTAATTAGTATATCTCCCTGTCCTACAAGAGAGGGAGATAGTAAGCTTAAATAAATAACTTTCATGATGATGAAAGGAGGGTTTCTGAATAAATACATCTTTTTTCTGTGTATAGTCTCAAATGGCGTTTATGCTCAGAACGCATCTGTTATCCACCTTAAAGGCTCGGTTTATGATGAACGTAGTGGTTACGACTTGCCGTCTAAAGTTTATAGTGTTAAAAACGGTACAAAAAAACTACTTGCCGAGCCGCGTAAGAACGGGATTTTCTACGAATATAATGCGCAGGTACCGGTAGGAACAGATTCTCTGGTATTTGAAAGTGCCGGTTATTATACAAAAAGCTTCCCGCTTTATTTTTACGGGAAATTCAAACAGGGGCTTCAAAATCACCTTACTATTGAAACCCTGAAACTGGATAGACCAGAGGTTAACCGAAGATATATCGTATTTTGTGCCCCTGAAAAAAGCAATAATAATTACAATGTGATTCACTATATCGGGAACGAGTGGCATTGTACAATAAATAAAACTTTTTTAAAGAGCAACAACTCCTTAGATCAGGATTCACAGAGCCGGTATGTTATACAGATTTTATCTCAGGATAACGAGCTTTTGTCAGAAGTAGAATACCGTCCGCTTTCTGGTATAAATATAGTGGATCTTACTCCGTATGTGCAGGAAAATAATACGAATGATATTACCGGAAAAACACCGGTAACCGATACAATATCTGCCGTTTATCCAGCGTCTTTAAGCGAGACTCCCGAATTTCAGGAGCCTGGAAATAACGAAGCAACTGAAGCTCCGGAATTTCAAAAATCCGGAAGTTCTGAAATTTTTTTTGAACAGAGTAAATACGAATTAACCGCTACGGCTCAAGAGTCGCTGGAAGAAATCGTAAACTATTTAAACAGGAATCCGGAACAAAAGATAAAAATTAAGGGCTTTACGGATGGCGTTGGAGAAGGGAAATTAAATGAAACCTTAGCAAAATACAGAGCGCAGGGAGTTGCCCGATATTTAATTAACAAAGGTCTCTCTCCGGATAGGATCAAAGTGGAGTGGCAAAAATCAGGCGAGCAAACTTTGATACAAAAGGAAGAGCTGGATCAATACAGAAAAGTAACCATAACCGGAATATAATGAAAATAGTATTCATCCTTTTAACGATTTTCAGTAATTTATACGCTTCTGAGGTAAAAGAAAGTAAGGAATCTACTATTATTATCATAAACCCGAAAGAGAAAACTTTAAATATTCAATCCAGAATAACACCTGAATTTTCTCTTGGCTTTTATTCCACACGAAAGAAATATGATACTATTCATGTCGAAAGTACTACGTCTTCAGGAATCGTAATGGGCTGGTTAAATCAGGAAAACAAGCATACCTATAATACATTCCTTATAAATCATGGCGAAAAAGTTGTTTTAGAATGGGGGAATAATGGTTTGACTGCAGTAACTACAGATAAAATAAGGAAAAATGAACTGGATTTTTTCCCGGAAATGCAAAAGTCTTTAGGCAATTTCGAGGGTACTCTGACCTATATTCCTCATAAAAGGAAAAATGCAGATTCGTTACTCAATACGGTTCTGGACCTTTATAACAAACGTCTTTATTTTCTGGAAGAATATAAAATTACGCATCCTGTTTCTGAAGAATACGAAAGTCAACTTAGAAAGATATTGAAATACAGGCAGTATTATGATTTTTTAGACCATTGCCAAATAGATGGAATATTAAATACGGAGCTGTTGTTAAATCCTGGCGCTAAGAGTTTTATAGATTCTTTACTAAGCCTCAAAGACGACGAAAACATTTATCTTCAGGAAGCACTCGCATTTGCATTAAAATTAGAAGAAGGGACTTATACCTCTGTTTATTCAAAAATTAAATCTGCTTACACAGGAAGTACCCGTGATTTTCTACTTTATAAAACAATCAGCAGAGCTTATTCCTCTTTAGAACTGGGTGACCTGGTAGACGATTACCTGTCGACCGCAGAGTCAGAAGTCTTGAAAAAATACGTAGCCGATGAGTACGGAGATTATGGAGGGAGTGGCCTGGAGTTCACAAAGCCAACGTATGACTTTTCAAAAGAATCGTTGTTGTATAACTTAAAAACGAAAGAGTTTGTGAGCTGGGATACACTTTTGAAATCAGGAGGAATCGGGTATATTGATTTTTGGGCTACGTGGTGCGGCGGTTGCAGATTAAACCTTCCGTACACGAGAAAGTTAGCCAATGAAATGAATTCCGGCGGCGGAAGGGTGATATATATATCGAAAGATAAAAACGTAAAAGCCTGGGCTAAAATATCCCGAAAAGAACAATTACCTGATGAGGATAGTTATTTGTTATTAGACGCAGATGTCACATTAATTTCGCAAAAATATCATATCAGGGCGATTCCAAGATATATGATCGTTGACAGGACTGGAAAGATCAGTAATGATTCTGCCCCACATCCGAATTCTTCACTTTTACACGAAGAATTAATAAAAGCGGCAAGGTGAAATCAACCCTGCCCCAACCCTGAAGGGGGGATAAACGGGGGTTTTGGTCCCAAAACAAAAGCCCCGCATTGCTGTGGGGCTCTGTGACCTTGCGGGGATTACAGGTAAACGTTTTATCCCTTTTGGGTTTTTCTGGGAAAGATTAAGGTTTGTAAATCAGTACTGCCTGATTAATCTTTGTTTTTAAATTAACGTCCCTGAAATTTTGCCCGGAATCATAGAGAAAAAGCCATTATTGAACCTGACGGGTTTTCTTTTGTCCCTCCCACAGACAAAGCAATATACTGTTTGCCATTTAAATAGTAAGAACAAACATTCGCGTTGTTAGCTGCAGGCAATTCCGTTTCCCAAACCATTTTGCCGGTAGTTTTATCAAATGCCCACAATTTTTTGTCTTCGGCACCGCTGATAAAAACCAAGCCGCCCGCTGTTACCATCGGGCCTGATCTTCCCAGTAAGCCGGTGATCGGGCCGCCCTTTTCCTGCAATTTTTCATCGTTCCCTAAAGGAATCTGCCATTCGTATTCGCCGGTGGAAAGATTCAGGGCATTCAAGGTACCCCAGGGGCCTTTCATGGCCGGATTCCCGGAAGGGCCTGCCCACGTTTTGTAACCGGTGATGTTACCATACCGGATAACATTCGTTTCTCCTGTTTTTACTTCTGCAACCGGTCCGGCCTGGCCCTCTTTTTTGTCAAACAAAAAAGCGGTTATCGCCTGCTCTTCGGCCGGGGTCAGCACCCCTTTATAGCCGGGCATGGACCCGCCGCCCATTCTTATTTTTTCGAGTGCTTCCTTTTCACTCATTTTATTTTTCAGGCTTATCAGGGAAGGAAAAGTAGGAGGGATCCCCTTTTTCTCTGCCCCATGACAGGCGGAACAATGCCGCATGTAGGCTACCCTGCCGGTTTCAAATATCGAGTTGTCGCGAGCTGCAAAGTGCTTGTCGAGGTCTACAATGGTTATGATTTCCGGTAAGTTATTTCCCCTGATGTAGAGATGGCCGGTGGCAGGGTCATAAGCGGCTCCTCCCCAATTGGCCCCTCCACGGGTAGCCGGGAGCGACAGTGTTCCTTTTAAATCGGGTGGTGTAAACAATCCTTCGTATCGTACGGACCGGAATTGCTGCAGAATGGCTTTGTGATCTTCATCCGAGTAATAATTTAAATCCTCCTCGGTCATAAACTGTTTCACGAAGGCTTTGGGCTTTACCGGAAACGGCTGGGTGGGCCAGACTTCTTCACCGGGTATATCAGAGGCAGGTACTTTGCGTTCTTCAACCGGGTAAACGGGTTTTCCTGTATCGCGGTCAAGAATAAAGACAAAACCCTGTTTGGTGACCTGGGCTACTGCATCCACCTGCTTCCCATCCTTTTCAAAAGTTACCAAATTGGGCGGAGCAGGCAGGTCATAATCCCACAGGTCATGATGTACGGCTTGAAAATGCCACTTGTACTGACCTGTAGCCGCATCTAATGCCAGCACACAGTTGCCAAAAAGATTTTCACCTGCTCTATCATTGGCATAGTAGTCATAAGAAGGCGACCCGAGTGCCAGAAAGACCATACCTCTCCTGGTGTCAATGCTCAGGCCTGCCCAGCAGTTAACTCCACCGGCATATTTGTACGCATCGGGAGGCCAGGTTTCATAGCCGGTTTCACCGGGATGAGGAATGGTATGAAAGGTCCATTCCAGTTTCCCGGTTTTGCAATTATAGGCCCGGATATACCCCGGAGGTGCGCCATAAGCGTCCGGCGTTCTCGCCCCGATGATGATTAAATCTTTGTATATCCTTCCAGGGGTGGAAAGTGTTACCGATATTTTTTCAGGATCATCCCTCATGCCCTCATTAAGATTTATCCGGCCATTGTTACCGAACGAAGGGATGATCTTTCCGGTCTTTGCATCAATAGCCATCAGGTAATTGCCGGAAGAATATAAAATCCGTTTATCGCCTTTACTTTCCCAATATGTAACCCCCCGGCTGGCTGCACTGGGCACACCTTCGTCCAGTGTCTTACACGACCAGATTTCTTTACCGGTGGCGGCATCAATAGCATAGACCGTTTGCTTACCGGAGTTGGCATACATGACGCCATCCACTATGATAGGGTTACTCTGGCTGGATACAGGCTGCTCGCCCTGCGGCAGGTCGCTCATTTGAAAAGTCCATGCATTTTCTAAGCGGCTTACATTAGAAACGTTGATTTCCTGTAACGGAGAGTAGCTGGAACTGGCTTCATCGCCTTTGTAAAAAGACCAGGTTCGATCCAGGTTAACCGAGTCGGTATTGGATTTACAGCCGGCCATTAAACCGGCGAGTAAAAGCATCATCAGAATGCCTTTTTTCAATAGGAACTTTATCATATTTTAAGGTCAAATCTTTTAACTTTTAACTACTGAAGGTACTCTTCGTCGGATACTTCCTGCAGCCAGACCGTTTCATCTTTCTCCCGCCCGGTTATAGCGATCTGAACAAAGGCCGTATCAGGGCTTGCTCCGTGCCAATGAGGTACATTTACCGGGCATTTTACCACTTCCCCCTTCCGGATAATTATTTTTTCTTTTCCTTCTTCCCGGTAGTAACCCACACCATCCAATGCCAGGATAATCTGCCCGGCCGGATGGGAATGCCATCTGGTTCTTGCGCCCGGTTCAAAGGTGACACTTCCCACGGCATTCTGGTTCAGGCTGTCTGCATTCACCAGGTTGTTTAACCAGGCGGTTCCTGTAAAATTGGCATTAGTAATCTTTTCGCCTTTGGCAAAGACAGGTTCCGTTACCGGCTCTGTGGTAGCCTGACCCCGTTGCTGGCAAGAAAGCGTCCATGTTACGAAAAGAAATAGTATTATGGTGGTTTTGAAGTCCATCGTTTAAGGTTTTATAGATTGTCCTGATAAAAATTCAACAATTTATTTACTGCCTGAGATACATATTCGGGTTTCCAGTAGGTTTCAATATGCGTAGCGCCGTCAATGATAAACAGCTCCTTGTTTTTGGCATGGACTGCTTTGGCAAATGCTTCATCGGTCATGTATTTTGAATCGGCTTTGCTGCCGGCTATCATCAGCAGGGGCTGGTTGATCAGCTCTATGTGGTCAGTGGCATCCCAGGTCATCAGGTCGAGAAGGCTGCTTACAGTGTAGACACCGCCGGAGTTAGGATACGCCCCTGAATTGGGATGGGCATGGGTACGTCCATAATAGATAGCCCCCTCCCGGTACATCTCAAACGGCATAGCGGCAATCTGCTCATCAGTAGGCGCAGGTCCTCCGCCCACATAACGGACTTTTCCTCCGGCCGCTTCTTCAGCCCGGGCTTCGGAAGCCTGTTTTAGCCGTTCCTGTATGGTGGAAACCTGGGAGTTCATAAACCCATTGCGTCTTACTTCTCCTGAATTGAACATGCTTAATGTGGCCACGGCTTTAAAGCGTTTATCCGACTGGGTGGCTTTCAGCGTATAACCGCCACCACCGCAAATGCCCAGTACCCCCAGCTTATCGGTATCCACCCCCTTATAACCCGAAATGAAGTCTGCCATGCCATGTATATCTTCAATGCGGTTTTCCGGCTTGTCCACATTGCGCGGCAGCCCGCCGCTGGCCCCCTGGTAGGCCGCATCGGCGGTGATGGTGATGTAACCCTGCTCCGCCAGGCGCTGGGCATATAAGCCGGCCACCTGTTCCTTCACCCCTCCGTTAGGGTGTGCAATCACCACGGCGGGGTATTTTTGGGAAGCGTCGTAACCCGGCGGTGTATACACATTGGCAGCTATGGTAATGTCTTTGATTTTATAGGTAACCGGATGAATGTTTACTTTCCCTTTTATGTTTTCGGTAATGGCTCCCTCATACACCAATGTATAAGGGTTCACCCCTTGAGTTTGGGCGTGAATTCCATCGGTTACGGCTGTGGATACGGCGAATGCGGCTATCGATATTATGTTTTTCATTTTTAAAGAATTTGAATTTTACTCCCTGTTTTTAATTACTTCATCTAAAACTTTCTGTGCTGATCTGGCTTCTTTTTTACCAACGACAGATTCAATAACGGCCACAAATTCCTGTAGCTGGTCAGCGCTTAATCCCACATTCAGGCAATTGTTTAAGTGAGAACGCAGCATGGGCTCCACACCCCCGATAGCGGCCAGAACCGATATGGTTACCAACTGCCTTTCGGCATAAGTCAGCACATCACGATCAAAAAGATCGGCAAACAGATGCTCTTTCAGGAACACTTCTATTTCGGGCGCAAAAGCAGCATAACCCGTTTTGGTTCCTGGTTCCTTCACACCTGTGAGTTTTTCCAGGTTGGCTTTTCCCCGGTCATACCGGGTGCGGTGGTCGTTTATCGGGGATGCCTCTCTACCCGTTTCATGGGTAAGGCCTTTGGCTTTACGTTCGTCCAGCAGCTGCATGAAGGTTTGCAATCCCCGGAGACTGCGGGGGAATCCGGCATACGCATACAGGTGGACAAGGCTTTCTTTCACCTGGCTGACGGTTAACCCGGCATCAAGCCCCGTGTTCAGGGCGGCTTTCAACTGGTCTAAATCTCCTTTTGCGGTCCATGCGGCAATGGAAATCGTACTCTGGTCTTTTGGACTTAATGCTCTTTTTATACCCTGCGCATTTATAGGATTACTCATGCCTGCCAGGGCTATCAGCAATCCTATAATTGATTTTATTATTTTCATATTATTTGATGATGAGTAGGATTATATTCTGCAATACAAATTTGCCGGTAATTATTGACACCTGCTTATACCTATTACGGTATTACTTACCAATATTACTGATTGCTGGTTAAAACCTCAAAAACCGTCGTTTGATTTAGTAAATTTGTACTATAAAGATAAAAAAATGGACGGTGTGGTTAACTTCAGCAGCATAAAGGAATATAACGCCTTTAATCATAACGAAACCCTGCACCCCCTGGCGGGTGTGGTTTACCTGGACAAAGCTGCCCCCCGGAGAAACCGGCGTTTGCGTTATGAATTTTATACGATCTTTCTGAAAAAAATACATTGCGGTGACTTGCGGTATGGGTTGGGGAACTACGATTATGAGGAGGGGACATTGATATTTCTTGCTCCGGGACAGGTCATTGGCCAGAACACTGAGGATTATTATCGGCCGGAAGGTATTGCCCTGGTATTTCATCCCGATTTGCTATTGGGTACTTCGCTGGGAAAAAATATGAGCAATTACCATTTTTTCTCCTATGCCGTGAACGAGGCCCTGCATTTGTCGGAACAGGAAAGAAAAATTACATTGGAGTGTATTGCTAAAATTGAAAACGAATTACATCACGCTATAGACAAACACAGCAAGCAACTGGTTGTAAATACTATTGAGCTATTTCTGAATTATTGCACCCGGTTTTATGACCGCCAGTTTATAACAAGGGATACGATCAACAAAGGGGTTCTGGAGAAGTTTGAAGACCTGATGAATGACTATTTTTTGTCGGATAAGCCCGTTAATATTGGTTTGCCTACGGTGGCCTGGTGTGCCGGTGAGCTGAATTTATCGGCCAACTATTTCGGCGATTTAATTAAGAAAGAGACCGGGGTTTCGCCACAGGAGTATATCCAGTCAAAAGTAATTAACGCCGCTAAAAGCCGGATTTTTGATGGTCATAAATCCATCAGCGAAATTGCCTATGACCTGGGCTTTAAATATCCTGCCCATTTTACCCGTCTTTTTAAGCAAAAGACAGGAGTAACGCCTAATGAGTACAGGAATCTGAATTAACAGGTATTCGATAATTTTTCTCATAAAAAGCAGAAAGCGCTGAAAATCAGCGCTTTCCTTGGCCTGTGACCCTACGGGGAATCGAACCCCGGTTTCATCCGTGAAAGGGACGTGTCCTAACCGCTAGACGATAGGGCCGGCTGGTCCCATAAATCGAAAAATAGCGTAACTTTTCACTTATGTCACGACCCCGTTTCCGAAATCGTGGTGCAAAAGTAGAGGCCTTTTGCTAAACTTCCAAACGCGCCGAAGAAAAAAATAAGAGTTTTTAGGGGCTCAGGGAGCTGACCTGTTTTAAGAAATTAATTATGAATAGGTTGGATAAGAATGTGCCCGGCGAGACCAGAGGCCGGAGATAAAAAAAACAGCCGTACGCGGCCGGATACAGCAGCCGTCGTCTATCTTTGTGACAGCCTACTCGTATAATGAGCATTCTATTGAAATATTCTGTAGTGGTTCCGGTATTTAACCGGCCTGATGAGACCCGGGAGCTATTGGAAAGCCTGGCGGAGCAGACATCCGGTAATTTTGAAGTGGTGATCGTTGAAGACGGCTCTACCCTAAGCAGCGAAGAGGTGGTGCGGCAGTTTGCCGGCCGGCTGGATATCCGCTATTACTATAAAAACAACTCCGGGCCCGGCGATTCCCGGAATTACGGGATGCGGATGGCCACCGGGAATTATTTCCTGATCCTCGACTCCGACTGTATCCTCCCGCCAACGTATATGGCCGGGGTAGACAGCGCATTGCAGGCAGATTACGCAGATTGCTTCGGAGGTATGGATACCGCTTTGGATAGCTTTACCGATGTCCAGAAGGCCATTAACTTTGCCATGACCTCAGTACTCACTACCGGCGGAGTAAGGGGCGGTTCTGAGAAGCTGGGGAAATTCCAGCCCCGGAGCTTTAATATGGGATTGTCCGAAAAAGCATTCAGGGCCTCCGGCGGATTCGGCAGAATTCATCCCGGCGAGGACCCCGACCTGGCTATCCGTTTATGGAAGCTGGGATTTGAAACCCGCCTTTTTAAAAATGTATCGGTGTATCACAAGCGGCGGATCGACTGGGGCAGGTTCTATACCCAGGTCAATAAATTCGGGAAGGTACGGCCCATACTCGACCACTGGCACCCGGAATACGCCAAGATTACGTATTTCTTCCCGTCGGCTTTCCTGGTTGGGGCTGTGCTTGCCATTGTGGCTCTGCTGATGGGCCGGCCCGGGCTGCTTATGCTTTATGTATTTTATTTTGCCGTTTGTTTCCTGGTGAGTTCCGTGCAGAACAAAAGTGTGAAGATCGGGATAATGTCGCTTCGGGCCGTTATCACCCAGTTTGTGGGCTACGGCTCCGGTTTCCTGAAATCGTTCTGGCAGGTGCGGATCAGGGGAAAAGAGCCCGAGAGCGCTTTCCCCCGTTTATTTTTTTCTCAATCTTCTGCCAGTGACGCCAGCGTGTCGTGACTGGCCCGCAGGATCTTGTTGGCCAGCTTACGGTCAATTTTCGCCGAAAGAAACAACGATTCAAACTGGGAAGGTGCCAGGTATACTCCCCGCTGCAGCATACCGTGAAAATACTTTCCGAATTTGGCCGTATCGGCTGTTTTAGCCGTTGTATAATCAATTACCTTTTCCGGGGTAAAGAAGAGGCTGTACATGGAGCCAACCTGGTTGACAGTATAGCCAAGACCCAGCTCAGCTACTAATTTTCGCAGGCCTTCTGCTATATATTGCCCGGTTTCTTCCAGCTGCTCATACACTTCGGGGTGTTTCTTCAGGTGCTTCAGCATGGCAAGCCCGGCCGACATGGCAATGGGGTTCCCCGATAACGTGCCGGCCTGGTACATGGGGCCCGACGGTGCCACCATCTGCATGATTTCCTTTTTGCCACCGTACGCGCCTACGGGCATGCCGCCGCCAATGATCTTGCCCAGGGTGGTAAGGTCAGGCTGTATGCCGAAGCGCTCCTGTGCACCGCCCGGCGCCAGCCGGAAGCCCGTCATCACCTCATCAAAGATATAGAGGATGCCTTCCTGTGTACAAATATCCCGCAGGGCCTGCAGGTACCCCTCAGCGGGTAACACACAGCCCATGTTGCCTACCACCGGTTCAATGATCAGGGCGGCAATCTGGCCTTTATGGCTGCTTACCAGGGCCTTTACGGCTTCCAGGTTGTTGTAGGGAGCTGTAAGGGTATCCTGAAGGGTAGAAGGCGTAATGCCGGGACTGTCAGGCACACCCAGGCTTAAGGCGCCGCTGCCGGCCGAGATCAGGAAAGCATCGCCGTGGCCGTGATAGCATCCTTCAAACTTGATGATCTTGTTCCTGCCGGTATAGGCTCTTGCCAGGCGGATGGCCGACATGGTGGCCTCCGTGCCTGAATTCACCATCCGTACCATTTCTACTGAAGGCACCAGGTCGGTGATCAGCCGGGCCATTTCCACCTCTTTCACGGTAGGGGCACCAAAAGAAAAAGAAGAGCGGATGGCTTTTCGTACGGCATTCTCTACCGGTGCAAAGGCATGGCCCAGGATCATCGGCCCCCACGAGCCGATCAGGTCAATGTATCTGTTGTTATCCTCATCGGTCAGGTAAGCTCCTTTGGCGCGTTTGATAAAGCGCGGTGTCCCGCCAACCGATTTGAAAGCTCTTACAGGAGAATTTACTCCTCCCGGGATATATTTTACGGCCTCTTCAAAGGCTTTTTCGCTGTTTTTGGGTTTACGGATCATCGGTATACTTCTTCAAAATTGTGGTCTCTGAACTTCACAATCGGTACAATATCGTTTTGCTTTATTTTATTGCTGAAATCATACCCGCTCAGCAGGTATTCATCTACATATTCTCCCTGTTCAATATGCTTTTGAAATGCGCCGGAGCCATCTTTCAGCATAGAACCGAAATAATAAATAATGTCATAGCCCAGGTAGCTGTAGTAGGAGGGAAGAGCGGCGGTTTTGTCGAAGTAATTCTTTTCAAACTCTTTTACAGTCTCCCGGTCCCGGTTAACGTATTCGGGGTAAATCAATGCCACCTTATCGGTAAAAGACGAGGTATTGAGCCGGTCCCAGTTAAAAGAGCTGGCGGTAAGTATAACCTCGCAGTTTAAATCGTTCATGGCCACGCTTTGCAGGAACCTTACCCCCAGGTTATTGTCGGCAGCCAGGAAAACGTGTCCTTTCTGGGGAGGTAGCTTCTGACCGGTAAATTTCCGGACCTCCGTTACGGTATAGCCTCTTTTCCGGGCTTCTGATGCATAGATCTGTGCAAACAGCGAATCCTTCCGGGCCTCCCCGAAATATACGCTGACGGTTTTCGGCAAACCGGCTGAAGCGGCGTAATCCAGTGCTTTTTTGGCCTGCTGGGCATGTGAAGGCTGCATCAGGTAGGCATTTTTAGACGCGGTCAGCAGCGCAAGATTATTGGAAGTAGGGTGAATATGGATCACATTGTGATCGTTGACAAACTTCTGGGTCAGGGTATTCGGAGCAGGGTAAAGCGGGCCTATTACCACGTCGAGTTCAGAAAACCCGGTTTTCTTCTCTGCGGTTTTGAAGGCCAGGGCATCGCTCCGGATGTCGTACGTATGTAAGCTGACCGCTACCCCTTCGGCATTCAGCTTCTCTGTGGCGATCATCATGCCGGCATAGAGGTCATATATATACCGGAACGGTGATGTGGCCGGATCTGCATTGCTGAGCTCGAAAGGAAGAAGAAGGCCGAAGTTCAGCACACTGCCCGAAGGTTTTTTATTGCCGGCTGAAGTACTGCCCGGCTTTTCCGTTTCCAGCAATCCGAAACGGTTGGTCAGCATATCGGAGAGCTCCAGGTCGGCTTTGGTATTGTACCGGTTTGCCTGGATCTTATCTACGAGGGCATGGGCAATAGGCTTGTAATTCGGATACTTGTTATACAGGCTTTTAAGCGCCGATATGGTCTTTACATTTTTGATATAGTCTTCCATCACCCGCATCTTCAGCGGGTTAAGCGCCTTGTTGTCTACTTCATGAAGGGCCTTCAGGCCTTCCTCGTAGTAGCCGTCTTCCAGGTTGATGCGGGCATAGAGGATCTTTGCTTCGTCTATCTTATCCCAGTCAGGATAATACGTCATCAGGTTCCGGTACAGGATTTTCGCCTGGTACTTATTGCCTTTCTTTTCAGCCGCCTGGGCGGCATACAGATAGGCATAAGGTGCCACGGCGTTGTTGTGGTTACGGGTAGTCAGAACAGATAGTTTATTGAAAGCCTCCTCATAGCGGGCCTCTTCAAACAGGCTTACTCCTTCTTTGTATGTAGTAAGAAATTGTTGATCAGAAAGTTGAGCGAAAAGCTTCCCGGAGCAAAGTAATAAGAATAAGAGCGACCTTTTCATCTAAATTGAGTTGGTTGAAAAAAATATGGGCTGCAAAAGCAGCCCAATTTACGAATTATTTTTTTCTTTTCTGTTGCTGCCCCTTTTTCAGCTCGTCGCTTTTTCGTTTCATCTCCTCTGAAGCCTGCATTTGCTTTTCCAGGAAATCGCTGAATTTATTCTTCTTCTGGGGCCGCGTATGATAATTCCGTTTGTTGTTTTCGAGGATGGAAAGAATCTTCTCCTCGTTCACAAAACGCTTCACAATCAGCTGCTGGGCAATGGTAATCAGGTTAGACACCAGGTAATAAAAGCTTAGCGCGGCAGGGAAGCTGTTCAGTACAAACATGAAAACCACCGGGAAGATATACGAGATCTTCTTCATATCTACCGGACCCGGCTGATCTGGCGTATTCTGGTTGTTATAATAGGTAAACGCCAGGCTGGAAAGCGTCATTAAAACCACAAACAGGCTCAGGTGGTTGCCCAGTACGGGTATATTAAAGCCCCAGTGGATCAGGTTATCGTACGTAGAAAGGTCTTTGGCCCACAGGAACTCCTTCTGGCGGAACATCACCAGGTTAGGGAACAGGAAGAAGACCGACATCAGGATAGGCATCTGCAGCAGCAGCGGTATACAGCCGCTGAGCGGGTTGACTCCTACCTGCTGGTAGAGCTTCATGGTTTCCTGCTGCACCTTAACGGCATCATCGCCCACACGCTCTTTGATGGCGTTGATTTCCGGCGCCAGCACCCGCATCTTTGCCGAGCTCATGTACGACTTGTAGATCAGCGGCGTCAGTACCAGCTTGATGATCAGTACCACCACAATGATCAGCAGCCCGTAATTGGATACAAAAGACTCTACCCAGGTAAAGAGCGGCACAAAAACATACCGGTTAATGGGTTTCACAATGTCGTATCCCAGGTAAAGGTTCTTCTGGAAGTCGTTACCTACCGCCTTCAGGTCGGCCAGCTCATTGGGGCCGAAATAGTATTTGAACTGCGCCTTATTCCCGATCAGGTCGGCATACGGGATTTCGGCACTGGCTTTCGCAATTTTTACCGTAGTGGAGTCCTGAACCGGGGTTTCCAGGCTGAACCGGGCATGCTCAAAATAAGAATTCTCAAAAACAATACCGCTGGTAAAATACTTCTGGTAGAATGTGAACCATTTCACGGGGTGGTCGGCATTCTCGGTGTTGCCCGACAGGCTGTTGGAGCCTACCGTTTCAAACGTATTTTCCTTATCAAAATAATTGATGTGCGAGCCCTTCCGGTTTTCATTCAGGTCGTTTTCCAGTACACGCATATGGTTTTCCCAGTTCAGTACTACCGGCGCATTCCGGATCACGCCCTCCAGTCCCTGGGTTTTTATATTGTGCTGTATCTCAAACCCTTTGTCGCTCAGGGTATAAATTTTCTGCAGGGTTCCGCCTTGTATCTGTGTGGTAAATACCACGTTTTGCGATTGTCCTTCGGCTACGGTATCGTTTACGGCATCGGTGGCAAAATTGATATCGCTGAGTTTCAGGGTGCCGTTTTGTACCGGAATTTCGAAGTCGAGATTAGACTTTGTTCCTTCAAAAAGCACCATTTCGGCGTCTTTATGCTGAATAAAATCGGTATAGGTCTTGTAGTTTTTGAGCGCTACCTGTTTGATCACCCCGCCTCTGCTGGAGAAGGTTACCCGCAGGTCGTGGTTTTCCAGGACGATCTCTTTTTCAGCGATACTTTGCAGGGTACTATCTAAAAGCGGGTTGGCCGGTGCCGGAGCGGGGACCACTTCTGAAGCCTGTACAGGCTCCTTTTTGGGGGCAGCGGGAGTTTCCGGTTTATAGAAAAATGAATACGCTGTGAACATCACTACCATCAGCAGCAAACCGATGATATAATTTTTGTCTATTTTATTTTCCATTCAGGAATTTGGTTAAAATTCGGCGCAAATTTCGGAAAAAATATTCACTTTATCGCATCCATTTTGATGAAGTGGGGATAAAGAAGGATAACCGGTAGCCATGAGGCCGGCATTTTCCGAACCCCTTCCGCCGATTTTGATAATTATCAAAGGAATTCCGTTTGAGGGAAAATAATTTTGGACCCGTAAACCAAATAAACAAAATGAAAAAAACTACATTACCCGTGAGCGTCGCACGGACTTTGTTCTTCCTTTCTTTCTGAAATTCCGGCGGTATTGGGAATATATCAGTTGTGACTGCTATGAATTGCCTTATATGGGCGATCGCAAAGCAGAACAATTGATCAGGAGCAAAAAATGAGCCTATACTCCCCGGAATATATTGTCCAGGATAATGCCGGTGGCCATGGCCGCATTCAGTGATTCAGCAGTACCGATCCGCGGAATGGTGATGCGGGCCTTGAGAAGGGCTGCTACTTCAGGCGATATCCCGTGCGACTCGGAACCGATGACCAGGCCGATCTTTTCCTCAAAATCGTGGTGATGCACATTGGCCCCTTCCAGGTCGGCCCCGTATACCGGCAGGCCGAACTGGCGGAGAAAACCGGGCAGGGGCGTGTAAAATACATTTACCCGGGTGAACGAGCCCATGGTGGCGCTGATCACCTTGGGATTGTAGAATTCCACGGTTTCCGGGCTGCAAACCACGTTCCGGATACCGTACCAGTCGGCCAGCCGGATCACCGTACCCAGGTTCCCCGGATCATGAATCTGGTCTAAAATTAATGTAACCTTCTCAAAATTTTGGGGCGGGGAAGGACGTTTTTGCTTTACAACCGCTACGCCGGCGGAATTACTTTTGAAGGTGGAAACCGCTGCTATGGCAGAAACCGGTGCAACGATCGCCTCGTGTACCCTCGGATGCCCGCTGAGAGGCCTTCCGGCAGAGAATTCTTCGGAGCAGAAGAGCCGGACAACCTCGAAATCGGAAGCCAGCAGCTCGTCCAGTCCCTTTTCGCCTTCCACCAAAAACTCACCGTATTCTGTACGGTATTTTTTATTATGCAGAGATTGAATGTATTTTTGTTGTTGTTTTGAAATCATAAACTGTGTTTGCCTTTGCAGAAGCCCTTTTTATATGTATTGTTTTTTGTTTCAGGGCTGACTCTGTTTTCCTGTAAAAATAATATACCGCCGCCTCAAAATAAGCTATTATTATGGAAAAACGAGTTCAGGGGGAACGATAAAGTATATAAGGAAGAGCTGGAGCTCATTATTCCGTTTGCGCAGAGGGAAAACTCCAGACCCCTGAACCTGCCGTTTACCCCTCGGGTATGGTGGTACAATTTCGGCCAGAATACCTTTGACTCCCTGAAATTTGAGCGGAAGGCGATCAATCAGGAAAACCGCCTGGCCGAACTGAAAAACAGCACGGGATATTCCCTGAAAAAAGCAAGCCGCATAGAACGAAAGATAGACCGCTACAAAAGCTCGTTAAGCCAGGGCATTGCCTGGTTTTATGCCAACGTGGGCGAAAAGCAGGTATACATTTCAGAAGAAGAGGTGGAAGAAACCGCCCTGCGCCTGCAAAAATACCTTTTTGACCGGGGCTACCGCGATGCCGCCGTTACCGGCGAGCTGCTGGCGGCCGGCAGGAAAGGCCGGCACAACGTACGTTACACCGTGAAAGAGAACGAGCTGTACACCATCGATACCATCCGTTATGTGGTGAAAGACCCGGCTATAGACTCGCTGCTGAATGCCGACCGCAGAAACCGCACACTTAAGCCGGGCGACCCGCTGCACCACCAGAAAGTGGAGGCCGAAAAGCTCCGGATCGAACAATTGCTCAAAAATAACGGCTATTATGCCTTTAATAACCGGTACATTACGTACGGGGTAACCAACTATGAAGAGAGCGAAGCGCTTTTCCGGGAACGGAAACGCGGGAACCTGATCGTGGAGATTCTCAACCCGGAACCGGGGAAGCACATCCGGTACTACCTCTCTGAGGTAAGCTTTAAAACCTTTGACCCGAATAACCGGAGCACGCAGACCGCCCCCGATACCACCACTATCCGTGGAGTCAACTTTATCCGGCTGGATAATGCGGTACCGCTGGGCCTGATCCGGAACCGGATCTTCACCAAACCCGGCGATCTCTTCAGCAGCGGGGCCATTTATGAAACCCAGCGGCAGATTTCTCTTTTTAACCAGTTCTCCTTTGCCAGCTCACAGCTGAAGATAGCCGATTCGGCCCGCCTGGCCCTGGAATACTTTGCCCCGGTGCAGGAACGTTTTACCTTCGGTATCAGCCCGGGCATTAACAACATTTATACCGACGGCAACAGCTTTTTCGGGTTCGGAGTGCCGGTTTCGCTCTCCATGCGGAACGTATTGCGCGGGCTGGAAGTGATAGAGCTGGGCGTTCGCGGCTCGTATGAAGGACAGCCCACGCCCATCCGTACCTCAGAAAGCGCCATCCGCGGAAGCCTGGAGCTGGGCGGTAACCTGAACATCACCCTGCCGGTGATGCTGCCCTTTCATCCCAAAGGGGAGAAGATCAACCTCATGAACCCGCGTACCACTTTCGGGCTGGGCTATAACTATTCGGAGCCCTTCTGGGGCACACGTACCAATTTCAAGCTTACCGCCGGTAATTCCCTGCAGCTCAGTAAAAACGCTATCCTGTATTTCAATTTCCTGGACGCGTACCTGGTCAATACCAGCTATGCCAGCAACGCCTCCGGACGGGAGTTTTACCGTACCCTCGACTCCCTGCAGCGGATAGGCAATAACCTGAAAGTGACCTTTGACCCGCAGTTTGTATCCTCCATTAATACCAATTACGTTTTTAATAACCAGGATCCCTCCAGGCCTTTTTCCAGCTCTACCTTCTTCCGCCTGTTTGTGGAGTCGGCCGGAACGGCGCTTAACTTCCTGAAAGACAAAGACCGCATGGGCTGGGTAGAAGACCTGTTTCCCATGAGCAGCGGACCGGATTCCGTACGGGCCTATTTCCGGTTTGTGAAGATCAACGCCGACTACCGCCGCAGCATTAACCTTACGCCCAAAAGCAGCTATGCCTTCCGGGTGAATGTGGGGGTGGCCAACCCGTACGGTAAAAACCGGGCTATTCCCTACGATAAAAGCTTTTTTGTGGGAGGAAGCAACAGCATCCGCGCCTGGGCACCGCGCTCGCTGGGCACAGGCTCTTCCGCCTCAGATACCACTTCCGTAGGAAATACCATTCCGCAGCCGGGCGATATCCTCCTTGAGGGCAGCCTCGAATACCGGCGGAACATCATCCGCTTTGCCGGGAACATTCAGATGGCTGTATTCCTCGATGCCGGGAACGTATGGAAATGGCACCAGATCAATATCCCTGAAAAATACAACCGGTCGAACTTCGACTTCGGCCGTTTCTACAAGGAGATCGCCGTGGGTACCGGCTTCGGGCTTCGCTGGGACCTGAGCTTCTTCCTGTTCCGTTTCGACTGGGGGATCAAAGTGATCGATCCGGGCCGGCCTGAAGGCGACCGCTTCGTGCTGGACCGGTTTTCGCTGCGCAGAAACCAGCCTTACGGCCTCAACCTGAACTTCGGTATCGGTTACCCGTTCTGATCACTTCAGCACAAAATGCTGCTTCCGCACGCCGGGCCTGAAAAATACGAGACCGGTATGGAAAAAGTCAGCCGAAAGGGTCACGCGCTTGTCTCTGCAGATCTCTTTCCAGGCCTTCTTCATTTCGGGTGACCAGTAAATATCATCGAAAACAAAAACACTGTTTTCTCCAGCCCGGGCATAGCAAAGCTCGAAATACTTCATGGTAGGCTTGTAGCGGTGGTTGGCATCAAAAAGTACAAAATCAAGCGGTGCGGCCCGTTCGGAGATCTCTTTCAGGCAGTTGTCGATATTGCCGTTAACCAGGATGAGATTCCGTAAGCCGAGTTGCTCAAATCCGCGGCGGGCTACATCCAGGGTGCTCTCGCAGCCTTCAATGGTCCATATCTGCCCGTCAGGAACGGCCATGGACAGGTACGAGGTGGTCACTCCCAGTGAAGTTCCCAGCTCCAGGATGTTCTTATAGCCGTAATGACGGATGAGCCGGAAAAAAAACTGGCACCAGAAAGGCGAATTAAGCGACTTCCGGGCAATGTCTTCTACGGTACGCTCCAGCGAATTGGTGATCCGTGAGCCGGCACCCATATCTTCAATGCTGATCATCTCAGGGTTGTTCTTAAGGGCCGACCGGATGGCTTCAATCTGCTCAAACTCGGGTTGCGGAGTGAAATCTTTATACACTTTCGTGTAAAGATCAAAAAGGAAGGGCGAGTGGATACTGTGGGCATTGCCCGCTGTCAGGTAGTATTTCAGAAAATCAAAAAACATATTATGTGTAGAGTATTTAATTACGGATATAAGGTACTTCCAGGATAAACTGAGGGATATTGATTTCAAATAAACGACCGTCACGAACCCGCTGCATGATATACTTGCCGTGCATCCTGCCTATGGTAGAAGCGAAATTACAGCCCGAAGTGTATTCAAAAAACTCGCCGGGCTCAATTACCGGGCTGAGCCCCACCACGCCGTCACCGTTGACTTCATACGATGTACCGTAAGAATCGAATATCTTCCAGTGGCGCGAAAGCAGCTTTACGGTATTCTCTGTAGTATTTTCAATGTGGATGGTATACGAAAATGCATACAGGTTTCTCTCCGGCTGCGAATAAAACGGCTGGAATTCAGCAAGTACGCTGACTTTGATCCCGTTGGTAATTGCAGATATCATACGTAAATAATCAGGCTGCCGGTCAGATAACGTCAATTTATTTGTAAATAAAATGATAATTTTACCGGAATTCAAAAACCCCCAAGTTTTTTTAAGCCGAATGAGTGTAAAAATAGAAGAATCCTGGAAAGAAGTTTTGGGAGGCGAGTTCGAAAAGGACTACTTTGTACGCCTGACCGATTTCGTGAAAGAAGAATACCGCACCACCGTGTGTTACCCGCCGGGAAGCCTTATCTTTAATGCTTTTCAGATGACTCCCTGGAACAACGTGAAGGTGGTCATCCTGGGGCAGGACCCGTACCATGGTCCCGGGCAGGCCCACGGCCTGTGCTTTTCCGTGAACGACGGCGTTCCTTTCCCCCCGTCGCTCTACAATATCTTTAAAGAGATCAAAGACGATATCGGTACACCCGTTCCGCCGTCGGGTAACCTGACCCGCTGGGCGCAGCAGGGCGTTTTGCTTTTGAATGCCACGCTCACCGTGCGCGCCGGACAGGCCGGCTCGCACCAGAACCGGGGCTGGGAAACCTTTACCGATGCCGTTATTCACGCATTGAATAAGGGGAAAGAAAACCTGGTCTTCTTACTGTGGGGAAGCTACGCGCAAAACAAGGGGAAATTTATTGATACATCGCGGCATCTCGTTCTGAAAGCCCGTCACCCTTCACCGCTGTCGGCCAATTCAGGCGGGTGGTTCGGTAACCGGCATTTTTCACAAACCAACGAATACCTGCAACAACACGGAAAAGAACCGATAACCTGGTGATGGAAAAATACGAAATGGTGGCCACCACCCTCATGGGACTGGAACAGACGCTGGCCGATGAAATAACGGCCCTGGGAGGTGAGCGGGTCAAAGTATTGAAAAGAGCGGTGAGCTTTGCCGGTGATGACACCCTGCTGTACACCTGTAACCTGGCGCTCCGGTCTGCCCTGCGGGTGCTGGTACCCCTGGCTGAATTTACGGCCGGCAATGAAGACCAGCTGTATAACCGCATCAAAGATTTCCCGTGGGAAGACATCTTCTCGCCTGAACAGACCTTCGTGATCGACCCGGTAGTGAGCGGCACGGTCTTCCGCCACTCTCACTACGTGGCGCTGAAATCAAAAGATGCCATTGCCGACCGCTTCCGGGCCAGGTACGGCCGCCGGCCCGGGGTAGATACCCGCGATCCCGATATTTACCTGCACCTCCGGGTGCACGAGAGCCGGGTAACGGTATCCATTGATTCTTCAGGAGTAAGCCTCGACAAAAGAGGGTACCGCAAGGTAGCCAACGAGGCCCCGCTTAACGAGGTGCTGGCGGCGGGCATTCTTCTCCTGTCAGGATGGACGCCCGCTCAGCCGCTGGTAGATCCTATGGCCGGTTCGGGCACCTTCGGTATCGAGGCCGCCCTGATCGGAACCCGGACCCCGCCGGGCATGCACCGTACTTTTGCTTTTCAGCGATGGAACGAATACGATGCAAATCTCTTTGAAAAGGTCCGGTACGGCCTTTCCCGTAAGATCAGGGATACCGGCCTCAAAATATACTCCCGCGATATCCTTGGCCGGAACATGGATATCATCTCCCAAAATGCGGAAAAAGCCGGTATGGATGAATACCTGAGCATCCGGAAGGAAGATTTTTTTGAATCGTCTCCCAAAGAGCCGGGTGGGGTGGTGGTGATCAATCCGCCCTACGGAGAGCGTTTGCAGATGACCGATATAGAGCTGTTTTATAAACGTATGGGCGACACGCTGAAGCAGCGGTACGAAGGCTATGACGCCTGGATCATCAGCTCTGACCTGGAAGCCCTGAAAGCAATAGGGCTGAAGGCCGGCTTTAAAACCGACCTCATGAACGGCGGGTTACCCGCCCGCCTCGTGAAATATTCGATGTATAAGGGAAGCCGCGAAGAATCGTAAATAAGGCTGCGATCTGCTTTTCAGAACATGGCCTCCGTATAAGAATAAAGCTGCCGGGAGAGATCCCGGCAGCTTTATTAACACTATATCCTGTAAGCGGGCTTACCGCTTTTGAGGCAGCTCCCGGTTCATTTCCAGGATATCCGTTTCATCGCGTCTGGACTCTCCCAGCAGGTGCTCGGCAAAATAATCGGCCATCTTCCAGAAGAAATATTCCGTCATATTGCCGAAACCGTGCCGCTGACCGGGCAGAAGCACAAAATCAAAACGTTTGTTGGCTTTGATGAGGGCGTCTGCCATCCGGATGGTGTTGGCCGGGTGCACATTGTTGTCAATATCACCGGTGGCCAGCAGCAGCTTTCCTTTCAGGTTTCCTGCCAGTTCGGTGTTCTTTTCAATCTGGTAGGCAAACGTGGTGTCGCCTTTGGCGCTCACCCTTTCGGTTACCCCGTGATGCCGCTCGCTCCACCAGCGGTTATAAATGTTGTTTTCGTGGTTACCGGCCGCCGATACCGCCACTTTGAAAAAGTCGGGGTACACCAGCATGGCCGCAGTAGACATAAAGCCCCCGCCCGAGTGCCCCGTAATGCCTACCCGGTCTATATCAATGAAGGAGTGGCGCGCTGCCAGCTGCTCAATGGCCACTTTTTTATCTTCCAGGCCGTAATCGCGCAGGTTGCCGTACCCGTAGGTATGGTACCATTGCGACCGGGCCGGGTGCCCGCCGCGGTTGCCTACCGTGATCACAATAAAACCCATCTGGGCCAGGCGGTCTACCCGGTCCATGCTGCGGCCGAAAGCCTTGTTCACCGCTTCGGTCTGCGGGCCGGGGTATACATATTCTATAATAGGATATACCCGGGTCGAATCAAAATCAAACGGCTTATACATGACCCCGTAAAGATCGGTTACCCCGTCGCCCGCCTTCACCTTAAACGGCTCCGGAAATTTATAGCCGCCGGCCAGCAGCTGTGAAAGATCGGCTTCTTCCAGCTTCAGCAGCAGGGCTCCTTTTGAATCGTAGAGCGCTGAAACCGGTACGGTATTTACCCGCGATGAATTGTTGACAAAAAACCGGCCGCTTTCACTTACAGAAACCTGGTGGTCAAAATTGCCTTTGTTCAGCAATTTCGGCTCGCCTCCGTTCAGCGAAAGTGCATAGTGGTGGAGATAATATGGGTCTTCACCGTTCTCCCGTCCGTTAGCCGTAAACGTAAAGGTCTGGGTTTTGGCATCGTAACCCGTAACATCTTCGCAGTTGTATTCGCCCGAAGTCAGCTGCCTGATCAGGGTTCCGTCTGAATTGTAAAGGTAGAAATGGCCCCAGCCGTCGCGTTGCGACCAATGAATGAACTGGCTGCCGTTGTTCACCAGGTACGGCTTTTTAATATCCAGGTATACGTTAGACCGTTCGCTGAGCACATTTCTTACGGTACCGTCTGTATTGACGGCCAGTATATCAATGCGTTTCAGGTCGCGGCTGGAGCGGCTGATATAGAACTCCCGGTCGTTGCCCAGCCAGTAGCTGATATAGTGTTTCCCGGTATAGCTCTGGCGGTCTCTCTCTTTTCCGAAAATCCCGATGGTCTGGTTTTTGAATGCCTGGACAGGAATCTGCTTCGACGTAAAGTTTTGGGCATCAAAAAGGTGCAGCTCCACCTCGGTCGAATCGGTTTCACCCGGCATCTGGTACTTGTAGGTTTCCAGGGTGGGCCGTTTACCGCCCACGTTATTGATGACCCACAGGGGGCTGAGGTGGCGGTTGTCTTTCCGGGTCACCGCAAAATATTTCCCGTCAGGAGACCAGCTCAGCCGTACACCTTTCCGCTTTTTCTCGTCTTCCTTTTCGTCGCCGGTAGTGGTGCTGTAGGCGTCACCGCCCCAGGCATAATACTGTACGCCGTCACGGGTGATTCGGTGCTCGGTAATGGTGCTGTCTTTCTCGTCTTTGATGGCTTTCTCAAAATTGGCCCTGTCCATCCAGTACAGGTCGTAATTCCGGGCAAAAAACACCCGCATGGTATCCGGCGAGTAAGAAGCCCAGTCGGGGCGTGCTTTCTCTTTCAGTGAATCGGCCAGCTCTTTCACCTGGCGGGTGGCCAGGTCGTATTCCAGGAAGAAGACCTTCTTCTTCAGCGTATCTGATTTTACTTTGAGCTTTTTGATCTCCTCTTTTGATTTGAGGGTGTCTCTGGTGCTCTTTACTTCAAACCGGATCCGCTTCTCATCGTCGGTAAATTCCAGCTTATCGATTTCCAGGTGCTGGGCATCAAACGGGTTCCTGACTATACGGGTGATCTGGCGGGCCAGGTCGGCGTTATCAAAAAGCGGCTGTTTTGAGCGGGTAGCCGGATCTACCAGGTACCAGCTTTTCCCTGCTGAGGTCTGGTATTCGTACCAGAAACGGTCGGAGTGATTGATCCAGCTGGGCCTTACCTCGGTAGAAAAAATTTTAGTTTTGAGCTTTGCAGGAGAGAACCTGGCCGTCAGGTCGTAATTGGCCTTTACAGTTTCGGGTTTCCTGTGCTGAGCCGTTACATGTACATGCAGGATCACACCTGCCAGGAGTAATAGTTTTCGCATCATAGATGATTACAGGTTTATAAAAGGCGAAAATATCGAAAAATACGGAGCATTCCTGTTTTTGGTCAAATTACCTGCAGGCCTCAAAAACAATGATAAAATCATATTTTGAGCTTTCCGGACTGGTTTCATAAGGAGCAAAAAAGGTTAACATGTTTATAATAAATAACTTGTATTTTATGTTATCTGTTTGTCAGGCTATATGAAGAGCCTTTTTGAGCTGAAAAACCTGTTTTTGGCTGCCAGGGCCGGTACCGTTAAATAAAAAAATGCATTTGTATATATAAGCTTATTTCTTTTTGTTATAATTTAGAACCGAATTAAGTGTGTAATCCTAGAAATAGAAAGTAAATAGTATAGTTATGAAAGAGAAAGTAGGAGTCATCGTGGTGTTGCTTCTTTTAATTTTGGGTATTATGGGCATGTAATTGCCTGCCGGTAACGGGACGTATTAACACAAGAGCAACACGGAAGTGAAACGGTAATTTTCTGTTTTACGGGTAAATTACACGGATCAGAGATGAAGGAATTTATACCGGGTGTAACGCCCGGCAGCTATGAATTCCGCACGTTAGTCGGAGAAGCTTCCGGTGAACTGGTGAAGAGTAAAATGGTAACCTTCCATGAATGCAGGGATACAACATTGTTTCTGCATTCATGGTTTTTATTTTATTGGAGGGGCCGGCCGATCAGTTTTTCCAGCCGGAGCATCATTTCGTCTTTTTCGCGCAGCATCCGTTCATAGAGGTTGATCTTTTCTTCGTGCAGCTGCACCATCTTTTCCAGGGGATTAATGGTAGGATAATAATTGAAAAGCGCGTTGCCGCTGGAATGATCGTTATTATTGACCGTATTGGCAATAATGGTGATGGCCTTTTCCTCGTCGAAATTCTTAATAACGCTATCGGGTATCTTCAGCGCCTTTGCCACCTGGTACAGTACCTCGGGCTCCAGTACGGACTTTTGCTCCATCAGAGACACTTTCTTCTGGTTCCAGTCTTCGCCCAGCTCATGGGCAAGGGCCTCCTGTTTGATTCCCAGCATCTCGCGGAATCGTTTTACGTTGCGTCCTTCGTGAATTTTTGGTTCCATAATCGTAGCGAGTTCAAACATGGTCCTTTATTTAAAAGGATGTGTAAAGGTAGATAATTTATGCCGTAAAATAACTATAATATCCCGCATACAACTGGAATATCCCGTTTCTCCGTTGTTGCTTTGTGTAATTTCTATACCTTTTAAACAAAATTATAATGAACAGATCCCGGCAGCAGAGACCACCCGGCTATCCCTGAAAGCACAACTACCGCATACCCCTGGAGGGACGTTTAATATCTCTGTAAAGATATTCCAGCAATTGACAGGGAGCTTCGTTCATGGCCTTGGCCAGGAGGTAGATCTCGTCAGCCCGCATTTTCAGGCAGTCTTTCGATGCAAATTCACTTATCCGGTTAGGCCTGATGCCCGTGGCACGAGCCAGTGCCGCCTGGTTCACTGATTTGTGGTCGAGATACTTTCCAAAGCTTGTCCTGTGGTTTTTGCTGTTCATTATTTTCAGGTTAATCGATATAAATATATTAGAATCCGATACGAATATTTGGTGCGTATACTTATAATAAGTATGTTTATATCGAAAATCGATAATGACCTAAAATCACAAAACAACTTATGCAAGCCGAGATCCTGCTAAACGAACCCTCTGGATACCGCGATGCCCTTTTGGGGCTGCTAAAAGCAGTAGAAGTCAAAGATCTTACCGGAAAACTGGCTGAAGAAGTCAAGCTTATTTACCAGCTGATCGACCTGATCGAAGCCAGGATCAGTGCCGGAAATAAGAAATAAACCGGCCTTTCCGCAAGAGGATATGCACGCCCGGGCGGGCGTATGTATGCTAAACCCTTACATAACATGACAAAGACAATTGAAAACACCTATCTTAACAAACTAAAAAGCGGCGATGAAGCCGGACTGACCTATTTTTACAGCCGTTTTTACCAATGGTATGCTTACCGGGCCTACCGGTATATCCGTGAAGACCTGGACGCCCACTGCGCTACCCAGGAGGCCTTCCTCCGCCTATGGATTTTCCGTGAAAACATTGAAGACGTGGCCCACCTGCACCGGTTTATCAGCGGCCAGGTAAAAGAAGCCGGCAGAGCCTACCACAGCCGGCGAAGCAACCAGTTCAGGCGGAAGCTGCTCTGGTTTTTTGACTACGATGAGCCCGAAAGCCTGCTGCCCGGTGAGCCGCCCGAATGGGAGAACGGAGCCTCGCTCGAAATAGAAGAACCCGATGAGGGCGAGTCGCACCAGCTGGAAGCCCTGAACCGGCTTTTACCGCACCTGGGGCATGATCAGCAGCTTTTTATACGGCTTTGCCTGAAATACGACTTCAATTACGAACGCATTGCCTTTTATTTAGGGGGCATCCGCGAATACGAAGTGGCCCGGCGCGTCAATAAATGCATAGAACAATTGAAAAGCCTCCTGGCCGACAGCCGCAGGTTATCTGAGGTGAGCCACACGCGCACCCTCCGGATAGACCGGCAGCTCAGCACCGAGCAGGCCGACATTCTGCGGCTGAGGTACGAGCTGGGCAACTCTTTTGAGGAGATCGCCACCCGGCTCGGACTAAGCCCCGCCAACGTAAGAACCCTTTTTATCCAGGCATTTACTACAATTAAACATGGAAAAAGTAATCCTCACAAGAAGAATTCAGCTGATCGTCAATTCCAGGGATAAGGAAGTAATAAAAGCCCATTACGACCGCATCTACGAATACCAGCGCATGGCCTGTAAAGCAGCCAATATGATTCATACGCACCTGTTCCTGCAGGACAGGCTGAAAGACCTGGTGTACCTGACCACCGACACAAAGGTCAGACTGGCCGATGCCGGCCGGCAGGAAGACGGCATCCTGACTACCTCGCATATGAATTCCATTTACCGGACCCTCAGCTCGCATTTCCTGAAAATACTGCCGTCAAGCACCCTGAGCAACCTCAACCAGTCGGTTTACCGTACCTACCAGAGCAACCGTGAAGAATACTGGAAAGGAGATAAATCGATCCCGAACTTTAAAAAAGATATCCCCATCCCTTTCAGCAGCCGGGATATCCGCCTCCGGGAAGAAGATGACGGGAAGAACTTTACATTTACACTCTTCAAAATACCGTTTAAAACCTACCTGGGGCGTGACCGCTCGGGTACCCGGCTCCTGCTGCGCAAAATTGCCCGGGGCGAGATCCCCCTGCGGCAGAGCGCTATCCAGATTAAAAAGAACCGGCTGTACCTGCTGGCAAGCCTGGAAGCCGACAGGCAGGATCACGCCCTCGATGCCACCCGGATCGCCGAAGTCTCTCTTTCTATGGAATATCCCCTGGTAGTAAAAATAGAGCGGGAGGAATTCCGGATCGGCAGCCGGGAAGAATTCCTCTACCGCCGTTTGTCGATCCAGGCCTCGCGGCGGCGCCTGCAGATGGCGGCGTCTTATAATAAAGGGGGAAAAGGAAGAAAAAAGAAGCTGAAGAGCCTGGAAAACTACAGCGATAAAGAGAAAAATTATATTGAATCGCGCCTGCACCTGTACAGCAGGAAGCTCATTGACCAGTGCATCCGGGCAGGGGCGGGCACCATCCTGCTGGTTAACCAGTCGGTTAAAGAAGACATGGCCCGCGAAGATCCCCTCCTGTTACGCAACTGGAGCTATTACGGGCTGAAGTCCAAGATTGCCTACAAGGCAAAGCTGGCCGGTATTGTCATTATGGAAGAATAAAAGATACGTTTGGATTAAGTAGAAAAGAGGTTGTCCGCACAACCGGAAGTTGAGGCCACCGGCACTCGGTAAGTACGGAAAAGTACATGCGGTTAAGGCGTGAGAAACTTGCAGATCCATTGGATAACAGTTCATTATGCATTTTACAGGGGCTGGTCGTGCAGCCTGGGGGTGAGGCGGACAGCACTCACCAAACATGAAATTGTATACGAAAGCCGTCAGAACTTTTTACACAAACGCATCTGAAGGGGGCCATCCGGCCCCCTTTTTTATACCCCCGGTTCAGGAAGAAAGCAGGCTTGGAACGCAATTTCAGAACTTTATGGAATACATTTCGTTAATATTCAAATAATAAATTGTATTATATAAATAACTTCAAATAAAAGTTCGACTTTTTGATATATGCACAAATAAAATTCTGATTCAGGGATTAAATTTGCAATATAGTTTTAACAACAGCCCATATTCAGATACATCATGGCAAAATCAAAATTGGAGTACATCTGGCTGGACGGATACAAGCCGACTCAAAGCTTAAGAAGCAAAACGAAGATTGAAAGTAATTTTTCAGGACGACTGGAAGATTGTGAAATGTGGTCGTTTGACGGCTCCTCTACCGGGCAGGCTCCCGGCGGATCATCCGACTGTATCTTAAAGCCCGTATTTATTTGCAAAGATCCGCAGCGCCGCGACGGTTACCTGGTCATGTGCGAAGTAATGTCGAGCGACGGCACCCCGCACGAGTCGAACGGCCGCGCTACCATTGATGACGATGATAACGATTTCTGGTTTGGTTTTGAGCAGGAGTATTTCCTGTGGGACAACGAGACCAATGCCCCGCTGGGTTTCCCCAAAGGCGGGTATCCGCGGCCGCAGGGACCGTATTACTGCTCGGTAGGCTCTAAAAACGCCTACGGACGGGATATCGTGGAAGAGCACCTCGACGCCTGCATTGACGCTGGCCTGAACATTGAAGGCATCAATGCCGAAGTAGCCGCCGGGCAATGGGAGTTCCAGATCTTTGCGAAAGGCGCCAAAGAAGCCGGTGACCAGGTATGGGTGGCCCGCTACCTGCTGGAAAGAATAGGAGAGAAGTACGATATTTCTATTAACTGGCACTGCAAGCCGCTGGGCGACCTCGACTGGAACGGCTCAGGCATGCACGCCAACTTCTCCAACAGCATATTAAGAACCTGTGGCGAAAGAGCCACCTATGAAAAAATATGTGAATCGTTCAGGCCGTATGTCGAAGAGCACATCGAGGTATACGGAGCAGATAACCACCTGCGGCTGACCGGTAAGCACGAAACGGCTTCCATACACTCCTTCTCGTACGGGGTGTCAGACCGCGGAGCCTCTATCCGGATACCGATTGCCACTGTGGAACGCGGCTGGAAAGGATGGCTGGAAGATCGCCGGCCCAATTCTTCCGCAGATCCGTATAAAGTGGCGGCCCGGATCATCAAGACCGTCAAAAGTGTAAATGTTGAAGTATATTGAGACTAGCCCTGTAAAATACCCCGATGCTTTGCGTCGGGGTTATTTTTTTAGCTACCTTTGCATAATTTTCATTGATTATGAAGAGCGTAGCATTTTATACCCTGGGTTGTAAGCTCAATTTTTCAGAGACATCTACCATCTCCAGGACTTTCGAAGAAAAAGGATTCAGGAAAGTAGGGTTCAATGAGAACCCCGATATATTTATTATCAATACCTGCTCGGTAACCGAAAATGCCGATAAAAAGTGCAGGAAGATCGTTAAGGAGGCCCAAAAGATCAACCCTGAAGGTTTCGTGGCCATCATTGGCTGCTATGCGCAGCTGAAGCCCAAAGAAATAGCCGAAATTGAAGGAGTAGACGCGGTTTTGGGCGCTTCTGAAAAATTCAGGCTGCACGAGCTTCTGCCTACCTTTGAAAAAACCTCGCCGGCGGTTCCTGCGGAGCAGAAAGTATTTGCCCGCGGTATTGAAGAAGCCATCGAATACCATACCTCGTATTCGCTCCATGACCGTACCCGTACTTTCCTGAAGGTGCAGGACGGTTGCGATTACCCCTGTGCCTACTGTACCATACCCATGGCCCGGGGGGCCAGCCGGTCGGATACCGTGGAAAACGTGGTCAATGCCGCCAGAGAAATCGCCGCTAACGGTGTGAAAGAAGTGGTGCTCACCGGGGTGAATATCGGTGATTTCGGTATCATTAACGGAACCCGCACCTCCACCTTTTTCGACCTCGTTCAGGCGCTGGATGAAGTGGAAGGCATTGAGCGCTTCCGGATATCCAGCATTGAGCCCAACCTGCTGACCAACGAAATTATTGCCTTTGTGGCCGCATCAAAGCGCTTTGTTCCCCATTTTCATATTCCCCTGCAGTCAGGGTCCAATAAAATACTGGGCCTTATGCGCCGGCGTTACCGGAGAGAGCTCTACGCCGAAAGGGTGGCGGCCATCCGGCAGATGATGCCCGATTGCTGCATCGGCGTTGATGTGATTGTTGGTCACCCCGGAGAAACCCATGAAGATTTCCTGGATACCTATAACTTCCTGAATGAGCTGGAGGTGAACTATCTTCACGTCTTTACCTACTCGGAAAGGGCCAATACCAAAGCGCTGGATATCCGGCCGGTGGTGGCTGCCAGGGACAGGAACGAGCGCTCGCGCATGCTGCATATCCTTTCCGATAAGAAAAAAAGGGCTTTCTATGAGCAGCACCTCGGCAAAGTGTACCCGGTGCTTTTTGAAGAAGGCGATCACCAGGATACCATGAACGGCTTTACGTCTAACTATATCCGGATCGTAGCCCAATACGACCCTCTCCTGATTAACGACGTCCTTCCTGTACGCTTAAAGTCAGTGAATGAAGACATGCTGGTGGAAGTGGAAGAACCGGAAGAGATCCTGGTTCATTCCTGATAAAGCGCGTTTTCACTTGCTTATAAACATCTTAACTTCGCCCGAACTGACAAGAGGCAGCCACCCCTGTCACTTCGAGCGAAGCCGAGAAGTCACTTCGAGCGAAGTCTGAATGTCACTTCGAGCGAAGTCGGGAAGTCACTTCGGGCGAAGCCGGGAACTAATCAGGCTTCTATCAGCTTTTCATCGTGCTGGCTGATGTCCAGTCCCGTATTCTCATCGTCCTGGCTCACCCGCAGAGGAATGATAATATCGGTAATCTTCAACACCACAAACGACATCCCGAAAGAGAATATGGATGCCAGCACCAGCGCCAGCAGGTGCTTCAGGAACAGCGAGCTTTCACCAAAAAACAGGCCCTGCTCCGTTACGGCTTCGTTAACCGTAGCTGTAGCAAAAACACCGGTCAGGATCATACCCACCATGCCGCCTATGCCGTGGCAGGGGAAAACATCCAGGGTATCGTCAAGCGCGGTTTTGGTTCGCAGGTGTGCTATCACATTCGAAATCACCGCAGCAACCACCCCGATCACCAGCGCATGCGGAACGGTTACAAAACCGGCCGCCGGGGTAATGGCCACCAGGCCTACCACCACGCCGATGCAAAAGCCCATGGCTGACGGCTTTTTGCCCCGGATAGCATCAAAAAATACCCAGGCTATACCTGCAGCGCCGGCCGCCGTATTGGTGGTGGCAAAGGCAATTACGGCCAGCGGACTGGCAGCGAGCGCCGAACCGCCGTTAAACCCGAACCACCCGAACCACAGCAGGCCCGTGCCCAGCAGAACATACGGTACATTGGCCGGGGGCAGGAAGTCGTTGTTGGCATGTGAACGCCTCCTTTTCAGGTAAATGGCTCCGGCCAGGGCGGCCCATCCGGCCGACATATGCACCACCGTTCCACCGGCAAAATCAAGCACACCCATTTTATAGAAGAACCCGCCGGGTGACCACGTCATGTGCGCCAGGGGAGCGTAGATCAGGAGGCTGAAGAGCACCATAAAAACCACGTAAGCCTTAAAGTTTACCCTTTCAGCCATAGAGCCCGTAACCAGGGCCGGGGTAATCACGGCAAATTTCAGCTGGAAAAAGGCAAAAAGCAGGAAAGGAATGGTGCCCCAGGCCGGTGCATCGGTTACGCCTTTCAGCAGGAAATGCGAGGCCGGGTTGCCAAAGAAACCACCTACGCTGTCGCCAAAAGCAATGCTGAAGCCTACCACTACCCATACCACTGAAATAATGCCCATGGCCATGAAGCTCTGCAGCATGGTAGAGATCACGTTTTTGGTGTTCACCATGCCGCCGTAAAAATAGGCCAGGCCGGGAGTCATGATCAGCACCAGGGCGGCCGATACAAGCACCCAGGCCGTGTCGGCGGCATTAATGCCCTCTGTAACAATACTCTTCGGGGCAAACGGGAAGAAAAATGCCAGTACGGTAACCACCAGCAGGATAAAGAAAGGTAAGGGTGAAAGTTTAGATTTGACCATTTTATTTGAACAATTTAGATTAGAAATAGAATATCATGGCAGCACCCAGGGTAGACTGCGCGTTTTTGCTGAGCGAGCCGTCTTTTCCCGGCAGCTGGAAGGTTTCGTAACTGCCGTGGCTGTACGAATCGTACCGGTATTCGGGTTTGATCATGAGGTTGGGCGACACCTGGAACGAGCCGGTTACGGTGATCCCCGTGGTAGCCACTCCGTTGCCGTTCGCATCGGTCAGGTATATCCCGCCTTCTTTGTTGTCAAAATGTTCGAGGCGCGCGCCCAGGCTGAAAGTCTTGCTGAAGTCATAATGGGTGTATAGGGCGGCACCGGCCCATTTTCCTGTAACGTTAGCGCCCTGTGTGGCATTTAAGCCCAGCAGCAGCTTTTCGGTCACCTGGTAGGTGGTGGCCAGGTCCAGCCAGTGGGTGTAATTCCGGCTGTCTGTTCCTTCGTCTGAACCAAAATAATTGAGGTATACCGACCAGTCGCTCAGGGGCTGCACAAATACCTGGGCCTGGATGCCTTTCTTCTTGTTAAAATCTTCCTTGGTATCCAGTCCGTTGGTGATGCCCGCCATCAGCCCGAATTTATCGGAAACCGAATAATCGAGCTTGACCCCGGTATGGTAAAAAGGGCCGTTGCCGAAGAGGTTGGAAAGGGAGTAATTGAAATTGAGCGGGGCATCGATCACCTCGTACCCGATGTGCGTGCCGTATTGCCCGGCGGTCAGCTTCAGCCGGTCGTTGATGAGCCAGGAAATATACGCCTGCTTGATGGCCAGGCCCGTGCTGCCAAACTCCATACCGATGGGGCTGTAGGCGTTGCCGTAATTGCCGAGGTCGCCGTGGTTTCCGAAGGCCAGGTCAATAACCCCTTCTACCTTTTGGGTGGTGTAGGTGGTTTTCAGCTGGGCCATTCCTACCTGGAAACTGTTGGCGTTGTGATCAAAGATGCGTTCAAAGCCCGAAGCACCAAGGTTAGTGGTAACGCCGTTGAAATTGTAGAAATAATAAGAATCTACGTAACCCGATAATTTGAGAGGATTTCCTTTCACCGGGTCCTCGTCTCCCTCAGCGGTTTTTCCGGCAATCGCTGAAAAGCTGATTACGGAATAAAGTAATAGTAAAATTTTAATTCTCATAATTTAATTTGGTTATACGGCATAATGAATAATTAACTGTGGCGAATTTGAGACAGATAGATTCATTCCTGCAAATAATGATATGAGAATTTTCTAAGATTTATAAAAAAGAATAATTATTTATTGGAATAGTAATATATGTTATAATATTCTGATAAATTATAGAATATTGAAATATAATTCCGGTATATCAGATTTTGTAAAATCAATATAAAACAGGGGAGAGGTGAAAAGTTGTGCTTTTGCCCGTCCGCTTACCCGGGAAACGGGTAAAAAGGGTGAAAAATTTTATATCGTATATTGTATAAATTATAAAATAATATTTGCTATCAAGCAGGAAGTATATATTTGTCCGAAGATCTGAGTTTATCCGCGCTATCTGTGGGTAAAACCCATAAAAAAACCGCCCTCAGGCGGTTCCGTAAGATCTGTCCGGCTATTACTCATTGTGCAGCCAGGCCTTCTTGGCCAGCAGGGTATCCCGGTCTTCTTCGTTATCCGGATCGGGTACGCAGCAATCTACCGGACAAACCGCAGCACACTGGGGTTCTTCATGAAAACCCACACACTCGGTGCATTTATCCGAAACAATATAATAGAATTCGTCTGATACCGGTTTCATTTTAGCAGCACCGCTGATGACCGTACCATCGCCGAAATCAACTTCAGATAAGGCGGTTCCGCCACTGTACGTCCACTCCATTCCCCCCTCATAAATTGCATTATTCGGGCATTCCGGTTCGCAGGCTCCGCAGTTTATACATTCATCTGTTATAATAATTGCCATCCTTAAAACAAGTTCTGTTATTAAACAATAACAAATATAATTACCTTTTGTTTCATTTATGTTTGTAATTTTACGATAAATCTATAAAATCAGTAGGAATTAGAAAAAAATGAAATTGGAAGAGAGAATAGTACTATTTTCAGAATTGGGAGACTATATTCTGAGGCATGCAGCTACTGAAGAAATGCAGGATTTATTTGCCGCTGCCCGGTCGCGTAATCCCTGGTTCACCACCGATAACATCCGGCTGGCGCTGACCGGTGTGGCTGAAAATTTCCTGGATGCAGCTAAATTAAATGCCCTGGTGTCGCGGTACGACCGTTCCTTTTTTGAACCTGCCGCCCGCCGGAAAATCGGTATCGTGGCTGCCGGCAATATCCCGCTGGTGGGCCTCCAGGACCTCATCCATACCGTTCTCTCCGGCCATATCGCCTATTATAAGCCTTCGGCCCAGGATGAAGTGCTGACCCTCTTCCTGATCCGGAAAATGAAGGAGATCAACCCGGCCGCTGATGAGTTCGTGGTGGCCGCCGACAAGCTGACCGGGCTCGATGCCTATATCGCCACAGGCAGTGGGAATACCTCGCGGTATTTCGGGTATTACTTTGGCCGGAAACCCCATATCATCCGTAAAAACCGGGTTTCGGTAGCGGTTTTAAGCGGTAAGGAAAGCCGTACACAGCTCTCTGACCTCGGTAATGACCTGTTTGAATATTTCGGGCTGGGGTGCCGGAACGTCTCCAAGCTGTACGTGCCCCGGGGCTATGACTTCACTACTTTTTTTGAGGCAATTGAATATTGGAACGGCATCACCCTGCATTCCAAATATGTCAACAATTACGACTATAACAAGTCGATCTTCCTGGTGAACGGCGACCGGCACCTCGATAACGGTTTCCTGCTCCTGAAAGAATCAGATGCGTTGCATTCGCCCATTTCCACGGTCTTCTACGAAGAATACGAACAGGCTGACCGGGTTTTTGGTGCGCTTGATGCGCAGAAAGAGAATATACAGTGCATTGTGACCGAAATGCGGGAAGACGGGATCCCCTTCGGGCAGTCGCAGTCGCCCGAGCTGTGGGACTACGCCGACGGCGTGGATACAGTGGCCTTCCTGGCCGGGCTTTAAGCCGGTTTTTTATTACTTTTGGGTTCCCGATACCCTGCAGAAAGATGCAGCCATGATATGATGATGAGACCTTTGTTGCTTATGCTGCTGGGGTGGGCGCTGGCCGCTGTGCCCGCCCGCGCCGGCGATGAGATCAACCTCACTCCCGATACACAGTTCTATGTCGACTCCTCGGGTGGGCAATCGCTGGAAGACGTGCGCCTCCGGCCTTTTGAGCACTTCCGGAAGCCGCTTTACGTATTTGAATTCTCACCCTATACGGTATGGGTGCGGTTCCCGCTGAAAAGTCCGCCGGGCTCACAGCAGAAATTCATATTGTACCTGAACAACCCTTACCTCGATATAGCCGACCTGTACCTGCCTGCCGCTGACGGCACGTATACCGTAAGCCGGGCCGGAGACCTTACGCCTTTTGAGGAGCATCCCATACCCGGCCGGTACCCGGCCTTTCCGCTTGATTTTTCAGCCTTTCCCGATTCTTCCTATGCTTATCTGAAAATAACCAATTCCCAGTACAACCTGTTTAACGTGGTGCTGGCCGACGAGGTTTTCTTCTACCAGACCTACAACTCCGACGGCTTCCGGATAGGAATGGTGGTGATGCGGCTGTTTTTCCATATTGCCCTGCTGCTCTTTCTCTTTAAAGATACCCGCTTCAGGGCCTACAGCTTCTGGGGCATTGCGCTGTGCCTTAATTACCTTAACCTGGGCGGTGAATCGGGCTACCTGTTTCCCGGCAACCCCTTCCTGGTCAACTACCTCTTTTACCTGGGGGTTTCCCTGCTTTTCCCGGCCATGTGCTATTATGTATATGAAGTGCTGAATATCCGCGAAACTTACCCGCGTGCCCGCCGGCTGCTCGTTTTTTTCGGGGCCGTGGGTATTGCTAATCTCTTTATCCAGCTATGGGTCAGCCACGCCAGCGTAAACAGGGTGGTGATAGGTTTGCTGGGGCTGATGATCCTGTATTTTGTCTATCTCATTGTCCGGGTGTACGGGGCCGGGGGCCGTCCGAATATATGGTATATGGTTCCGCTGCTGCTGTATATTCCTACGGGCATTATCTATCTTCGGAATGTAAGCTTCTACTTCTTCATCCCGATGACCCTCCTGCAGGCCGTTTTTATCCTGGATTTCTTTTTTGTGGCCTTCCTGACCGGTGCCATGCTTCGCCTGCTGTACAAAGAGCGCTCAGAAGTGGCTGCGGCATTGTATCTCAACCGGAAGCAATCAGAAAAGCTGATTGAGCTGGATAATGCCAAAACCCGGTTTGTGGCCAATATGTCGCACGAATTCAGAACACCCCTGACGCTGATATTGAGCCCGTTGGAAGACCTGATCCGGAAATACCCGGCAGAAAGCGTATTTGTGCCCATGAAGCGCAATGCCCAAAAGCTGCTGAGCCTGATCAACCGCCTGCTCGACATCAGCAAAATGGAGGCCGGCGAGATGCAGCCGGAAATACGCCGCGAAAACCTGGTTTATTTTATCCGTACGCATGCCGGTGCCTTTTCGTCGCTGGCCGACAGCCGGGAAACCGCCTTTGACATCCGGGTGCCCGAAGAGCAGCGGATGGCCTGGATAGATACCGAAAAGCTGCAGGCTATTGTCAATAACCTGCTTTCGAATGCATTTAAATTTACCCGGCCCGGTGACCGCGTTTCGGTCACGCTTTCTTACCCCGATGCCACACATGCGGCTATGGAAGTAAAAGACAGCGGGCAGGGAATCAGCGAAGAGCACCTCCCGCACATTTTTGACCGGTTTTACCAGGCGGAGGATACGGTTGCCGGGGGAACGGGAATAGGCCTGGCCTTGGTAAAAGAGCTCTCGGTCATCCTGAAGGGAGAGATCCGGGCGGAAAGCCGTAAAAACGAGGGCAGCTGCTTTACATTTACGTTCCCTACCGACCCGGAGACCTGGAAAGATCACCTGGCCGGTCCGGAAGGAGAAGCTCCCGTAATCTACCGGGAAGAAGAGGAGCCGGGCACCCGGGAAGGCGTATTGCTGCTGATCATTGACGACAACCGGGACGTACGGCATTACCTCAGGCAGATTTTCGGCGAACAGTACCGGGTAATAGAAGCGGAAGACGGTCGCCAGGGGCTCGAAAAAGCTACGGCTTACCTGCCTGACCTCGTGATCTGTGACCTGATGATGCCCGTGCTTGACGGTCTGGCCTTCTGCCGCTCACTGAAAACGCAGGAAGCCACCAATCATATCCCGGTGGTCATGCTGACGGCCCGTGCCTCTGTGGAGAGCCGCATAGAGGGCTTTGAATTCGGCGCGGATGCCTACCTGACCAAACCTTTCCATACCACGGAAATCCGTACGCGGGTGAAAACCCTGATCCGGCAGCGGGAAATTCTCCGCAACAAATTCGAGATGAAAATTGTGGATATCGGGCCCCGGGAGCGCAAATTAAAATCGGGCGGCGAGCTGTTCATTGAAAAGCTGAAAGAGGTGATCGAGCATCACTTGTCCGACAATGCATTTTCAATGGATGACCTGGCGGCTTCGCTGCACCTGAGCCCCGATCAGCTTCGGCGCAAAACCCGTACGCTTACCGGCCTGAGACCGGTAGAGTTTATCCGTAAATACAGGCTGCACCGAGCTGCTGAATTGCTCAGAAGCCGCTCGGGTACGGTGTCGGAAGTGGCCTACCAGGTGGGCTTTGAAAGCCTTTCTTATTTTACACGGGCTTTCCGGGAAGAATTCGGGCAGAATCCGTCTGATTTTGCCTGAAGGTACTGTATACCTGCCGGTTAGTGCTCAGGGGGCGGTTTTCCGGCCGGGCATATCGACGGAAATGAGCAAAAAAATGCTGTTTTTGGGTTAACGTCCGCTGCTTTATCCGTCCGATCTTTGCAGTGCGAACCTTCGGTAAGAAGGACTCTTTCGTAACTAACGCATGGAACCTCTAAGGTTTCTCTATTATAATAATCAATTGTACAGGGCCGGTTTCCGGTCCTGTTACTCTTATTCTTCCCGGTGTGCCGGCGAAGGATCCTCCTCCAGAACCCAACCCAGGAAATCGCCGAATACCGCCTGCCATGTATTGAAATTGTGCTCGCCGCCCCGGATTTCCACGTAGGTCGTATCTTCCTCTTCATACCCCAGGGTATGCAGCTCATCAATCAGCTCCAGGGTATCTTCAATAGAGTCGATGATCCCGTTGTTGTTCCGGTCTTCGGTTTCATCGTTCGTACCGCATTCAAACCAGAATTTCAGGCCGGGCCTGAAGGGACCTTTTTTGATCTTGTTGTGCATGATGCGGTCCTGGTCTTCATCGTAACCCTCCTCATAGCTTTTGTTCCGCCACCAGAAAGAGCCGCTGAATACACCCGCCCGCGAAAACCGTTCGGGGTTTTCCCACACAATATCAAAAGCCGACAGCCCGCCCAGGGAGAAGCCGCAGAAATAATTGAGGCCGGCAGAGGCTGACGAGGGGGTAGTAGCCTGGATATGGGGCATCATTTCACGGGTAATAAAATGCATATAGGCCGTGGCCTGCGCGCCCCTTTTCTTGTAATCCGGGATAAACGCGGTGCCGTATTCCTGCAACCGCCTTTCGTTGGTGTGGAGGCTTACCCATATAAAAGGGCGTCCGCCGTTCTTATAATGCCGCTGGCACAGCTGAGCCGGGGCCAGCTTTTCCAGGTCCTGGCCGTCATTCATATACAGGGTAGGGAACGGCCCGGTGCCTGAAGGCAGGATTATATCATATTTTACTTCTCTTTTCAGGAATTTAGAAAATATTACTCTGTTGCGGATAATCTGAAAATAATTCGTTGTCAAAGTCTATTTGTTTAAAATAATATTTTGTTTATTGCACAGAGTAATCTAATTTACCCTTTTAAAATACAAAAGTAATAACTATGCAAGAACGAAACATCAATTTTTATTCTCATATTCTGGGCAAAAATCTGAGCCTGCAGATCATCGGGCATTGGGGATATCCGGTTTTGATGTTTCCTACTTCAATGGGTTCTGTAAGCCAGAATAAAGATATGGGACTGATTCACAGTGTAAAACCGTGGATAGACGAAGGCCGTATCAAGACGTATAACATAGAAACCATCGACTTTGAAAGTTTCTATGGAAAGAACATCTCGCCGCATGACCGGGCCTACAATTATGAGCTCTATACCCGTTTCCTGATCAGTGAGCTGGTGCCGAAAATACAGGAAGAAAATCGTGTGCACCGCATAGGCCTGGCCGGTTGCAGCTTCGGGGCGTACCATGCTGTAAATTTCGCCTTTAAGAACCCGGATATCGCTTCGTTTGTGATCGGTATGAGCGGTTCATACGACATCAGCAGCTTTATGCGGGGGTACCACGATAACAACGTATACTTCAACAACCCGGTAGAGTTTATGCCCAATGCGGAATCGTGGAAATACAATCACATGAAAATTGTGCTGGGTACCTCCGACTGGGACATCTGCCGGAACGAGACCCTCCGTTTCTCAGGGATCCTCCGCGAAAAAGGCATCGATCACTGGTATGACGAGAAGAAATGGGCCAAGCACGACTGGCCTTTATGGAATATGGCTTTCCCCGAATACCTGGGAGCGGTATTAAAATAAAAAGTAATAAATCATAAATTTTATACATAATGAAAAAAGTAGGGATATTGTTCGGCATGGAAAACACTTTTCCGTGGGCTTTTATTGACAAAGTGAATGAAAAAACGGGAAAAAAAGATATTGTTGCAGAACCCGTACTGATCGACAAGGTAGAACAGGGAGTTCCTACAGACTACGCGGTTATTTTTGACCGTATTTCACAGGATGTGCCGTTTTACAGGGCATACCTGAAAAATGCAGCATTGAACGGCTCGGCCGTGGTGAACAATCCGTTCTGGTGGAGTGCCGATGAAAAGTTTTTCAACAACTGCCTGGCCATAAAGTTGGGGGTTCCGGTTCCGAAAACACTCCTGCTGCCGTCGAAAGAACGCCCTGACGACACATCGGATCAGTCGTTCAGGAACCTGGCCATGCCTATGGACTGGCAATATATGCTGGAGCGCGTAGGGTTCCCGGCCTATATGAAGCCGCACGCCGGCGGAGGCTGGAAGAGCGTTTACAAAGTGGAAAACCCCGATGACCTCTGGGCCAAGCACGGCGAAACAGGCCAGCTGGTTATGCTTCTGCAGGAGGAGATCGTCTTCACCGATTACTACCGCTGTTATTGTATAGGCGGGAAATACGTGCACATTATGCCGTACGAACCCCGTAACCCGCATCATCTGCGCTATGCCACCCAGCCCAAAACCCAGGGAGAGGCGCACAAAAAGCTGATGGCTACCATTACAGACTACGTGCTGAAGCTCAACCAGGCACTGGGCTATGATTTTAATACCGTTGAATTTGCCGTTCGCGACGGTATCCCGTATGCCATTGACTTCTGTAACCCGGCACCCGATGCCGACATCAACTCGGTAGGGCAGACCAACTTTGAATGGGTGGTGGAAAATGCCGCCAATTTTGCGATTGAGAAAGCGCAGTCCCATAAGCCGGGACAAAACAACTGTACCTGGGGTACATTTGTTTCCGGGGCGTCTGCTGCACCGGCTGCGGCAGAAGAAAAGCCCAAAAAAGTTGCAACGAAAAAAAGTAAATAACAATGGGACTGTTTACGCTGGGGATCGAGGAAGAGTTTCAGACCATTGATCCCGAGACACGCGAGCTCAAAAGCCACATGTCTAAAATAGTAGAGGGAGGTAAAACCATTCTCCAGGAAAGAATAAAGCAGGAAATGCACCAGGCCGTGGTAGAAATGGGTACCGACATCTGTGCTAACATCCACGAAGCCCGCCAGGAAGTGACCTTCCTGCGCCAGAAGCTCCTGGAGCTGGCCGATAACCAGGGACTGAAGATTGCCGCCGGCGGAACTCACCCTTTTTCCGACTGGCAGCACCAGCTTATCACGGAAGATGACCGCTACAATAAGCTGATCGATGAAATGCGGGACGTGGCCCGGGGAAACCTGATCTTCGGCCTGCATGTGCATGTGGGGATCGACGACAGGAACGACGCCATCCGCATCATGAACCAGCTGCGGTATTTTCTGCCGCATATCTTTGCCCTATCGGTAAATTCACCCTTCTGGTGTGGCAGGAATACGGGCTTTCATTCGTACCGGGCCAAGGTGTTTGATAAGTTTCCGCGGACAGGTATCCCCGAACATTTTGAGAGTGCGTCGGATTATGATGATTACATTAAGCTGCTCATCAAGACCGGCTGTATTGATAACGGGAAGAAAATCTGGTGGGATCTGCGCCTGCACCCGTTCTATCCTACCATTGAATTCCGGATCTGCGACGTGCCCATGCGGGTAGATGAAACCATCTGCCTGGCAGCCATCATGCAGGCACTGGTGGCCAAGCTGTACTCGCTGAAAGAAAAGAACCTCAGCTACCGTACCTACCCCAAATACCTGATCAACGAAAACAAATGGCGGGCCGGTCGTTACGGTATTCATTCCAAGCTGATCGACTTCGGAATAGAAGGAGAAGTGCCGTACGCCCAGCTGGTGGATGAGCTGCTCGAATTTATCTGGGAAACCGGCGCTCAGCTGGGTTCAACAGAAGAGATAGGCTATATCAACACCATCATGAAAAACGGTACGGGAGCTGACCGGCAATTGCGGGTTTACGATGAAACGGGCTCTTTTAATGCCGTGGTAGACTACATGATAGAGGAAACAAAGTTCGGACTTTAAGTAAATTTTTACGAAATTTGCGTTGCAGACCAATGTAGCGAAGATAATGGGTAATTTTAGAATAGGTGTTCTGGATATGAATAACGGCGCACCTAATGAGGGTATGCGTTGCATCAAATACCTGATCGAAGAGTTTTTTATGCGGAAAGAGCTGGAAACCGATTACCAGGTATTTGATGTCAGGCGTGGCGATACGCTGCCCGCCTACGATGAATTTGATGCGTATATCTCTTCAGGCGGGCCGGGCAGCCCCCTTCTGGAAGGCACCTCTTGGGAAAGAGACTACTTTAAGCTTTTGGGCGATGTCCTGGAACATAACCGTACAGCACCGGAAAAAATATTCTTTTTTGCTATCTGTCACTCGTTTCAGCTGGTGGTACAGTATTTTGAGCTGGCGCAGCTCACCCGCCGGAAATCAACGTCTTTCGGCGTGATGCCTACGCATATCGTGGAAGGAGAAGAAGGTGAGCCCCTGTTCAGGGGACTGGAAAACCCGTTTTGGGTGGTTGATTCACGCGATTACCAGGTAGTTCAGCCCGACAGCGACCGTTTTCAGGCGCTGGGCGCCCGGATTCTCTGTCTCGAAAAAGAACGGCCGCACGTAGACCTGGAAAGGGCCGTGATGGCCATCCGCTTCACCAATGAAGTCGTTGGAACCCAGTTTCACCCCGAAGCAGACGCCGAAGGGATGTACCGGCATTTCCAGACCGAAGAAAAGAAAAAAGCGGTTATTGAGAACTTCGGGGAGGAAAAGCTGCAGAATATGCTGGAGTCGCTCGAAGACCCGGACAAGATCATGCTTACCGAGTCGGTGATCATTCCCACTTTTCTCGAAATTGCATTTCAACATAAGCCGGAACCCGTATGGTCAGAGAAATAAGAGAACGGTACAATGCCTCATTTTCGAATGAGAAATACCAGCGGATGCTGGACGAGATCCATACGGAATTTCCCGGGATGCTGGATTTCCGTATCGCTGAATCACCGGTCTTTGTAGGGCGCGATCTGAAAATGAAAGTGCTGACCGCGTTTAACGATATTGTAGACCAGATCCGGAAACCTGAATTTACCCCTCTTACCCGGCGGGCCATCCCGGAAAACCTGTGGGTGGATCATGAAAACCCGGTACCCGGCTGCCTGGCAGTTGATTTTGCCATTACGCAGGGAGAAAACGGGGAATACGAACCTCAGCTGATTGAATTGCAGGGGTTCCCGTCGCTTTATGCCTACCAGGCTTACCTGGCCGGTAAGTTCCGGAAGTTTTTCGACGTAGACCGGGGCTATTCCGAATTTTTCAACCGGCTGAATACCATGAGCTATACGCAGGAAATGAAAAGTTTCCTGCTGGGGAATTCTGCCCCTGAAAATACCGTATTGCTGGAAATCTACCCGGAAAAACAAAAAACCCGGCTCGATTTTGCCATCACCCGCAAGCTGTGGGGCATTGAACCGGTATGCGTAACCCGTATCCGGAACTCAGGCACCGAGCTTTACTATGAAAAAGACGGGAAAAAGATCACCATTGAACGCATCTATAACCGCCTGATCATGGACGACCTGGAGCGCAATTACCCGGATCTTAAGCTGGAAGCAGACTTTAACAAGGCTGCTGACGTACAGTGGGTGTCTCATCCGAACTGGTTTTACCGGGTTTCCAAATTCAGCCTGCCGTTGTTCAAATCAAAGTATATCCCGGAAAGCCGCTACCTGTCTGACTTTAAAGAACTACCGGACGACCTGGAAAATTACGTGCTGAAGCCGCTCTTCAGCTTTGCCGGGGCAGGGGTCATTATTGATGTCACCCGCGAAGACATTGCGAAGATACAAGACCCGGAAAACTACCTCCTGCAGCGAAAAATAGCCTATTCGCCTTGTATTGAAGATATAAACGGTGATAAAATCAAGTGCGAGGTGCGTTTGCTGGCCATCTGGCCTGACGGCGCCGACCGCCCGAAACTCATGACCAACCTGGCCAGGCTGAGCCGGGGAAAGATGATAGGGGTAGATTTTAATAAAGATTTCGACTGGGTAGGAGGAAGTATAGGATTCTACGAAACCAATTAAATGAATTTAAGGCAGCTTTTTTTAAATAACCTCGCCCAGACCTCCGAATTCCCCTTAGCTCTTGAATTTACTTCGGCCGGGGGGAGTTTTTTGTTTGACCGGGAAGGTAAAAAATACCTCGATCTCATTTCCGGAATTTCGGTCAGCAACGTGGGCCACCGGCATCCGCGGGTGGTACAGGCCATTAAAGACCAGGTAGACCGGTACATGCACCAGATGGTGTACGGCGAATTTGTACAGTCGGCCCAGGTGCAGCTGGCCGTAAGCCTGGTGAAAACGCTTGTTCCCACGCACCGGGGGCAGTCTATCGACAATGTTTTTTTTACCAACTCGGGCGCCGAAGCCGTAGAAGGGGCCATGAAGCTGGCCAAGCGGTATACGGGCAAAAGCGAGATCATCGCCTGCCGCAACTCATACCACGGCTCTACCCAGGGGGCGCTCTCGCTGGGAGAAGAGAATTTTAAACGGAATTTCCGGCCGCTCTTACCGGATATCGGCAAGATTGAACGCAACAACCCGGAAGATATCGGTAAAATTACCGCTAAAACGGCAGCGGTGATCATTGAACCGGTGGGAGCCGAGTCAGGCATAAGAATTACAGACCCCGGTTTTATGACGGCCCTGGCGCAAAAGTGCAGGGAAACAGGTACATTGCTCATCTTTGATGAGATCCAGACCGGACTCGGACGTACCGGTTATACCTGGGCCCTGGAGAAATTCGGTTTTGCACCCGATATCCTGCTGTCGGCCAAAGCCCTGGGCAGCGGCCTGCCTTTAGGGGCCTTCATGGCACCCAAAGAAATAATGAGTGTGTTCAGAGAAAATCCTATACTAGGCCATATCACTACCTATGGCGGCAACCCCGTTTCCTGCGCATCGGGACTGGCCGGCCTGGAAGTACTGCAGGAAGAAATTGACCTGGAAGAAGTAAAAAGAAAAGGAGGACGGATCCGTCAGATCTTTGAAAAACACCCGGAAGTCAGGGAGGTGAGGGGAGAAGGCCTTATGCTGGCGGCTGAATTTGCCAACTTTTCCATGTTGAAAGCGTATATCGACCGTTATATCGGCCTGGGTGTAATTACCGACTGGTTCCTGTATTGCGATAATTCCATGCGTATTACGCCACCCTTAAATATCAGCGATGCGGAGATCGATGCCCTGGAAGAAATTATTCTTTCCGTAAAAAAGCTGTGAAGTCCCGGTTACACGCGATTTTCGGGCATAACCGGGAACCCTTGTATTATATCGCCGCATCCAGCTTCTGTACCAGCACATGCTTCGGCACAGCACCTACGATTTTATCCACCAGCTCACCACCTTTGAAGATCATCAATGTAGGAATAGAACGTATCCCGAATTGAGCAGGAATAGTGCTGTTCGCATCCACATCCATTTTACCCACAACTGCTTTTTCGCTGTATTCTCCGGCTATTTCTTCCACTACGGGACCTATCATTTTGCAGGGTCCGCACCATTCAGCCCAAAAATCTACCAAAACCGGCTTATCAGAATTTATTATATCCTGAAAGTTGTTGTCTGTAACTTCTATTGCGTTTTTCGCCATTTTTACGATTATTTATTTTACTGAAATTAAAACAAACAAAAGCACGCTTTTAGTTCCTTTCTTTGTAATTGGCAGATTTTTAGGCTTTTATGCAGATAGTTCGGATTTAATCCTCTATTTTTGCGAAAATTTTCAAATCATTAAATTAATAAACATGAAAGTTGCATTATCCGGATTAGATAAATTGGTTAAAGAAGGAAAAATCCTGGAAGCGTTTGATACGTATTTTACCGACGGGGTAGTTACCTACGATGAAGCAGGAAACAAAACCACTTCAAAAGCTGAAAAAAGAGCTTTACTGGAAGGATTCTTTAATGAATTTACCCGTGCAGAAGAAATTTCACTGTTCGATAGCTTTATAGATGGCGATACTTCTTACTCCAGCTTCCGTTTTATCTTCAGCAAAAATTCAGGAGAAAAATTCCAATGGGACGAAGTGATCATCCGTAAGTGGAAAGATAACCTGGTGGTTTCCGAATTTTATTCCAACCAGGATTACGCCGAACTGAAAAAGTCGCTGGCGAAAGACGAGCCTAAGAAAAAAGCGGCCGCTCCTAAAAAGGCCGCTGCACCGGCAGCAGAGAAGAAAGCGGCAGCCCCTAAGGCAGAGAAGGCCGCGCCTAAAGCGGAGAAAGCTCCTAAAGCAGAGACCACTCCTAAGGCAAAAGCCGCTACGGTTAAAAAAGCAGCAGCTCCTAAAGCAGCCGCTAAAGCGAAATAATTCACAAAAGAGGTCTAAGCGCAGGTTTTCCTATCCAACCAGGCCACACGTGAACAAAAAAAGAGAGAGCCGCGTCAGCGACTCTCTCTTTTTTATGCATTTCCGGATTATTTACCTACATTATCCGGGTTAAGCAGATCATAGAACTGATCCAGTTTTGGCATCAGGATGATTCTTGTTCTTCTGTTGGTTGAGCGACCTTCCGGTGTACTGTTAGAAGTAAGGGTATTGTATTCACCTCTACCTGCAGCAATGATCTTGTTAGGATCTACGCCGAAACGGGTCTGAAGAGTTCTGACTACAGAAGTAGATCTTTTCACACTCAGATCCCAGTTGTCTTCGATACACGCTGTATTGATACTCACGTTATCGGTATAACCTTCTACCATTACTTCCAGGTCAGGACGTGACTTGATGATAGCGGCTACTTTCTCCAGAACAGAGTGAGCTCTCGGAGAGATCTTGTAGCTTCCTGAAGTAAACAGCATTTTGTCTGACAGGTTCACCATAACAACTGTTTTGTCTACTTTAACCTCTACGTCAGTGTCATCAAGGCCTTCTTTCAGGGCAGCTTTCAGGTTCACCGCTAATGCAAGGTTCATGGAGTCAGCTTTTGACTTGGCAGACTGCAGAAGGTTGATATACTTGTCTTTTTTCTCCAGCTGAGACAGGGTACGATTGATATTCTCGTTAGCCGACTGGTTAAGAACGGTTAATCCGCCTACCTGCTGCATTTGCGAATCTCTTACCTTTCTCAGGTCTTCGATCTGTGCTTTCAGGTCTGAAATCTGGTTGTCTTTTTGCCCTGAATTAGCAGTGGCTCTGTCGCGATCCTGCTCACAGGCTACCAGCTTGTTTTTGAAATCATTCACTAATTCGCCTCTTCTTTCCAGATCAGCTTTGGTACTGGCTAATTCAGACTGAAGGCCGGCAAATTTCTTTTTTGATACACAAGAAGTAAATGCAAGACCTACCAGCAAAGTGTAAATTAGTTTCTTTGTTAATCCCATGATAAATTCTAGTTTTTATAAGGTATAAGAAGTTACAAATATATAATTATATCCCCTTATTCCATAAGTAAAGAAATTATTTTTTTATTAAAAAATGCCCAACCAGCCCTTTTCAGGAGGTTTTTAGGGGTGCTGTGCTCCCCAATCACTGTCCTTCGCCTCCTTACAGTGCCGGTTCGTCCAGCTCCGCCTGTAATTTCCGGGGAAGCCCTTTTTTGACCAGCCCGTAAGATTCGGTGATCAGCTCCCGTACAAGAGCCGGGTTTTTCAGGGTATTGTCTACCGAGATCCAGTGCACCTTATTGAAATGATAGGCTTCATTAATATACGAATATTCATTTCGCAGGAACTCATTTTTCGCCGGCGTATTTTTCAATACCACCTGCGGGAACTCGTTGTCGAGGGGAACAAGCGCATACATCTTGCCCATCACCTTGTATACCAGGTGCTCAGGGCCGAAAGGCGTTTCTTCCGTTATTCCCTTAAACCCGAGACAAAATTCCCGGAGCTCTTCAATATTCATCAGCGCGTAAAATAACGTACCGCCATTACAATCAGGGCAATCCCGAACATCACAATAGAAATGCGGTTGATACCGTGCATGATCCGGAGGTTGCTGCTGGTAGGATACCTGCCTTCCTTATCTTTCGTAAATACGCGTCCGAAATATTGAAATACCGGTCCTACCTTTAATAACTCGATGATCTTTCCCATATTTTATAAAAGTTAAAAAATATAACTGATAACCGATCATGCCCGGTCCCCGGCACGATCACCCTTCCGGATCCACCCAGTTCCCGTCTTCGCGGATCAGGTTGATCAGTTCGTCTACCGCATTCAGGGATGAAACCGAGCGTTTCACCACCTCCTGTCCTCTATATAACGAAATTTTATCCTTTCCGATTCCCACATAGCCATAATCAGCATCCGCCATTTCACCCGGACCGTTTACAATACAGCCCATAATGCCGATCTTGATGCCCTTCAGGTGGTCGGTACGTTTCCGGATCATGGCCGTGGTTTCCTGGAGGTCAAACAACGTACGGCCGCACGACGGGCAGGAGATATACTCTGTTTTGGAGATCCGGGTTCTTGCGGCCTGCAGGATACCGAAAGCCAGGCTGTTAATGGCGCGGGTACCGGCCGGGCTGCTGATCATGAGCCCGTCACCAAACCCTTCCAGGAACAAGCCGCCAATGTCGGTAGAGGCCATCAGCTGCACGTCTTCCAGGGGCTCTTCCGGGTAGCTCCGGCTGAAAACCACGGGCAGCTGAATGCCGGCTGCCGTAAGAACCGACAAGATACCCCGGAATTCCTGGAAAGAATTGGGCCGGGGAGAATGCAGCAGCAGAACCGTCTTTTCCAGGGCGGCTATTTCCTCTATCCATTCCGGCCTCCATGCGGATACATCGATGCGTACAAAATTCACTTCAGGGTGCCGCCGGTCAGCAAGCCGGTAGTCGTTCCATTCAAAAAGCGGCAGCTTGTTGAGCGGATCGGTATGCTGTGACCAGGCCGGGAAATCCAGGATCTCCTTGAGCCCGTTAGGAAGCATGAACGAAATGGGCCGGCTGCCCGAATAAACATAGTCGGCCCCCAGGTCATTCATCTTCCATTTATCCGGTAAAGGCAGGTAAAAATGCCCGATATCCTTCAGGTCGTCGATCTCCACCTTTTCAAAAGCGGAGTAATCGGCAATTACGCGGGGTACATTTGTTCCGCCCAGGTTGGAAACTTCTGTGGTGGTTCTTTTCTTATAGGTAAACGGATGCAGCACGGAGGTGTCTGCTGCATGCAGGCTGTAATTACCGGGATGGGGAAAATAGCGTTTCACCAGGGTAGCAGCCACCGGCGCTTCAAATTCAGGGTCTTCGGTAAGGCTGACCCGTACGGTGTCGCCCAGGCCGTCTTCCAGCAGGGTACCGATCCCCATTGACGACTTGATGCGGCCGTCTTCGCCCTCACCGGCCTCGGTTACCCCCAGGTGCAGGGGGTACGGCTTCAGCTTCTCTTCTTCCAGCCTTTGGGTCAGCAGCCGGTAGGCGTGCACCATAACCTGCGGATTGGAGGATTTCATGGACAGAACCACATTGTAATAATGTTCGTCTTCGCAGATCTTCAGGAATTCGAGGGCCGACTCTACCATGCCCGCGGGCGTATCGCCGTAGCGGCTCAGGATACGGTCAGAGAGCGAGCCGTGGTTGGTACCGATACGCATGGCCGTACCGTATTCCTTGCAGATCCTAACCAGGGGCAGAAACCGCTCCCGGATACGCTGCAGTTCGGAAGCGTACGAGGCATCGGTATATTCAATATGCTCAAAACGTTTCTTGTCGGCGTAATTGCCGGGGTTGATACGTACTTTCTCTACAATTCTTGCAGCCAGCTCGGCCGCGTTGGGTGTAAAATGGATGTCGGCCACCAGGGGAGTGGTAAAACCTGCCGCATGCAGCTCCCGCCGGATGTTTTCGAGGTTCTGTGCCTCTTTCACACTGGGGGCCGTGATCCTGACCAGCTCACATCCGCTTTCAATCATCCGGATAGTCTGGGCCACAGAGCCGGCCGTATCCATGGTGTCTACGGTAGTCATAGACTGGATGCGGATGGGGAAATCAGAACCTATACCCAGGTCACCTACCATTACAGGATTAGTGATACGCCTGGAATAAGCGGTTAACGAAGTGCAATACGACAACATAGCTTACTCATGATGAAATACATTGCAAATATACTAATTTGGTTCTGGTCAAAATCATTCCGGGCAAAAATGCTTAATTTTGCACATTGAAAATGGAAAAGAGCATAATGACAGAATTGCCGGTGATGGAATACTTCTATACCCTGCAGGGAGAAGGCTTTCACAGCGGTAAAGCGGCTTATTTCATTCGCCTGGGCGGATGTGATGTGGGATGTGTGTGGTGTGACGTGAAGGAGTCGTGGGATGCTGACGCCCACCCCCGGTATACGGTAGAGCAGATTGTAAAAGAAGCGTCGGTTTTTCCGGGCAGAATGGCCGTGGTAACAGGCGGAGAACCCCTGATGTATGACCTGGAGGAGCTGACCACTGCCTTAAAGCAGGCTGGGTTTCAAACCAATATTGAAACGTCTGGGGCACACCCGCTGTCGGGGCACTGGGACTGGATCTGCTTTTCGCCCAAAAAATTCAAAGCCCCGCGCGAAGAATTTTACGAAGTGGCCCATGAGCTTAAGGTCATCATTTTTAATTCGTCTGATTTTGCATTTGCCGAGCAGCATGCCGCCCGGGTCAATAAGAACTGTAAACTGTTTCTCCAGGTGGAGTGGGACAGGAGAGAAAGGATGATGCCGGAGATTGTGGAATATGTGAAAGATCACCCCGAATGGAGAGTAAGCATTCAAACCCATAAATATATGAATATCCCATGATCTCACGGGCTACTGAACAGGATGCGGCCGCCATTATTGCCGTTGCGGAAAAATCATGGGCCGCCACCTACCGTGATATTATTTCCCCGGAACAATACGATTACATGATAAGGAAGTTTTATACCCTGCCTGCCATCCGGGAAACGCTTCTTGAAGGGCAGCAGGTTTTCCTGCTGTATCATCACGGAACGGAAGTTACCGGCTTTATCTCGTACCAGCTGAATTATCCTGCTGCCGGCTGGTGTAAGATTCATAAGCTGTATGTGCTTCCCGAAATGCACGGTACCGGCACCGGTGCCAGGCTGATCAGGGCGGTAGAAGAAATAGCATCGGCTCGTCAGCAGGATTCGCTTACCCTGAATGTCAATAAATACAATAAGGCACTGGGCTTCTATCAGAAAGTGGGGTTCAGCATAGACCGTCCCGAGGTGATCGATATCGGCAGGGGCTATGTAATGGATGATTTCGTGCTTATAAAAAACTTAACCCCGCCCTCATAGAGAGCGGGGTAAGCACCTATTCAACCCTAACCTATTAAACTATGAAATGATATTAAAGACTGGTTTGCTGAGCCACTTCCACTACAGGAAGTACCACAGTATTTGATTTCTTTACATTCCAGATGTAGTTAGAAACCGCCTGGTTAAAAGCGATCTGCTCGCCCAGGTTTTTCAGCTCTTTGTTCTTTGAAGAAGCCAGTGACTTGTTCAGGTTGCTGGCAGCAGCAAAGAATTTCGCTTTGGTTTGCTCATCCAGGTTGTAGAAATTAGCGGGATCTTTGCTGTACATGTCCATTACGGCCAGGTAAAGATTAAGATCTTCGCTGTTTTTCTTAACAATTTTCTTACCTTTCTTATTCAGCGTATTAACTACCTCTGAAGTGCTTTTAATTTGTAATTTGTTACCTTCATTGGCAGAAGCTGTGGTAAAACAGGTAGCCAGGATAGTACAGATAACGATCAGTGTTTTAAATTGCTTTTTCATTTTATTCTTCTCTTTACTTATTGATTCTTGAATTATTGCATTTTTATTACACTGCAAAATTGAGAAGAATAAATGTACCTACCAAATTTTATTCGGTATGATATGCGAAATATTATTTGGTTATATTATTGCAATTTTTTGATTACGTTATATTATGGTTAAAATAATGCATCATATTTGAAATATTATTCGTTTGATGCAGGCCTTGAGTTATATTTTATCTGTTTTTGCAGTAAATGCAAAAGTTCTTTGAAAAATACAATTATTCGTTGTATAAATTCATGGTGCGGGTGATTCCGGTGGTGCAAAAGCTGAAAATCATTTCAATGGCCTTATCAATTTTGGGTGAAAGTACGAGCAGCTCATCCTCCGAAAACCGCCCCAAAACCCAGTCGATCTGCCTTCCTTTCGCGAAATCGTCGCCTATTCCAATCCGTAAGCGGGGATAGGCATCGGTACGCAGCAGCTCCTGGATATTTTTCAGGCCGTTATGCCCTGCTGAAGAACCTCTTTCTTTCATGCGCAGCTTTCCGAGGGGCAGGGCCAGGTCATCGACCAGCACCAGCACATTTTCTACCGGTATCTTCAGCTGGGTCATCCAGTAAACCAGCGCCTTGCCACTGAGATTCATAAAAGTAGTAGGCTTAATGAGCGTCAGCTGGTGCCCCTTGTGCTTCATTTCGGTGACATACGCGTGGCGTTCCAGTGTAAAGGTCAGCCCGTTGTCTATAGCTATCCGGTCTAAAACAATAAACCCGGCATTATGACGGGTCAAAACATAATCAGGGCCTGCATTACCTAATCCTACTATCAGGTATTTCATTTTCTTTCTTTTTAATAATATACAAAATAAGCTATTTTTGTCGATAATTAAATTCTTCGGATGCAAAAGAAAAGGCTTTTGTTGGGGCAACCCCTGCTGGATATTACATTAAAACGCCTCTGCCAGGAAATTGTGGAAAACCTGGATGAGCACACCCCCACGGTTTTGCTGGGCCTGCAGCCGCGGGGAATTTTCCTGGCAGAAAGGCTGAACCATTTCCTCCGTACGGAGTTTGACACCCATCTGCCGCTGGGGCACCTGGATGCCACTTTTTACCGCGACGACTACAACCGGGGCGGGAATATTCTGAAGCCCAATTCCAATAAGGTAGATTTTATCATTGAAGACAAGAAAGTAGTGCTCATTGATGACGTCATTGCTACCGGCAGGATGGTGCGCGCCGGTATAGATGCCATGCAGGTTTTCGGAAGGCCCGCCCGGGTAGAGCTCCTGTGCCTCATCAACCGGAAATACGAACGGGATCTGCCCATACAGCCCGACTACGTAGGCCAGGGCGTAAATACCTTAGACAGCCAGAAAGTTCTGGTAGAATGGAAAGAGCAGGGGTTTGCGGAAGACACGATCTGGATCATCGGTTAATGGAAGAATTTAGTGCGGGCATGGTGCTTTCGGGATACCTGCAGGGGTGTTTTCCCATGGCAGAGCCGGAGGGTACCATCTTCTGGTATGCCCCCGATCCCCGTTGCGTTATTCCCCTTGAAAATTATCGCCCGGCCCGTTCGCTGCGGCCGGTGCTGAACCGGGGCACCTTTGAGATCAGGCTCAATACGGCTTTTGAGGCCGTGATGAGGCAGTGTGCCCGGCCGCGTTCTGATTCTGACAGCATCTGGATTTCAGAGCAGATCATTGAGGTTTATACGCAGCTGCACGGGTTGGGGTATGCCCATTCTGTGGAAGCCTGGTACGAAGGAGAGCTGGCAGGAGGGCTGTACGGCGTTTCCCTGGGAAAAGTGTTTTTCGGGGAGTCCATGTTTCATACGGTTCCCAATGCATCAAAGGTGGCTTTTCATTACCTTATCCGGCGGCTCAGGGAGAAAGGATACCGCATGCTGGATTCACAGATCATGAACGACAACGTAAAACGTTTCGGTGCAACGGAGATTTCCAGGAAAGAATTTATGGCGGTTCTCAAAAAGAACGTCAGCCTTGAAAAGCATTTTATATAAGTACGTCCCGGTAAATTTCTTCCAGGCGGCCGATCACCTTTTCTTTTGTAAACCGTTCGGTATACGTAAGAAATCCCGCCTCGCCGATAGGGGCCAGGTCGGCACGGCTGTAAATTTCCTTAATTTTTTCCGCGAAATCCCGGGGGTCGATAAGAAAGCCGTTCCTGCCGTCTTCAATGACCTCGCTTGCGGCTACTTCTGACGAAAGGATCACCGGCACTTTCAGGGAAAAACCTTCCAGCAGGGCCAGGGGGAAGCCCTCCAGGCAGATGGAGGGAATGACAATGCCCCGGCTTCCGGCCATGTGCCCGGCTATTTTCTCCCGGCTGAGGTAGCCCAGGTGGCGCAGGCCGGCGTTAACGGGGTTTTCGGGCAAATACCGCAGCGGCCCGTCGCCAATGATCTGCAGGGGCGGGGCATCGGGCCGGTTAAATGCATGTATGAGCTGCTTTACGCCTTTTTCTTCCGATAAACGGCCAATGAAAAGAAAATAAGGGGTTTTATCCCCGGAAGCGGCCGGCACGGCAAGCGGCTCAATAAAATTAGGCTTTACATAAATATGCTCTGCCCGGATACCCAGCCGGCCCCGGAGCAACAGCTCCCCGGCATAGTTGGTCAGAGGCAAAAATGCATCGGTGTTCTTCCAGGTGCCCAGCCAGGCGTGAAAACGATACGTAAAAGCGGTCAGGAAGGTTTTGAGTACCGAGCCGTCGAGCACGCCCTTTCGCACGGCATCCCAGGGGAAGGCCTTGCCTACGCTGCCCATATACCGCCGGCCTTTGTAAAACAGCAGGGCCGAGGGGCAGAGCAGCCGGTAATTGTGCAGGGTAAAAACCACGGGAATGCGCAAACGGCGGGCCGTACGGAACAGGATAGGCCCTGAAGCGTAATGAATATTATGGATATGGATGAGGTCAGGGGCAAAATCCCTGATCTTTTTCCGCAGCCGGAAGGCCGCAAAGATATTATAAGGATAAAGCAGGTATTGCAGAAGCCCCTTCAGTCCTTTCCTGTTCCGGAAGGTCAGGAGCTCTACCCGGTGTCTCTCCTTCAGGGCCGCTGCTTCCTGGTGAAAAACGCCGTCTTCCCCGCCGGGATCCTGGTAATAATTATGAACAAGCAGTATCCGCATCGGCCGGTAGGTTTAAGGGTTTGATCCACCCTGTATCGGGGCTTATTTCTTTCAACCGGGAGAGAGTTAGACCGTAGGCCGGGTGAACCAAGCCGGGCGCAATTTCAGCCATAGGGTACAAAACAAAATTTCGTTCAGCAAGCCGCGGGTGCGGCACCGTGAGATCGGCCATGCTGAAATGATAATCTTCAAAAAAGAGGAGGTCGATATCCAGCGTACGGCTTCCCCAGCGTTCTTTTCGTTCGCGGCCGCATTCGTGCTCGGTTTGCTGAAGCGCGTGCAAAAGCTGCAACGGAAAGAGCGGGGTTTCTATTTCGGCTACCAGGTTATAGTAGGTATCCTGTCCGCTCACTCCCCAGGGCTCGGTTTCGTAAACGGCCGAAACGTTTTTCAGGCGGCCGGCCTTTTCGGCTATCTTCTGCAGGCCGGCCCGGATATGGCCCGGCTTATCGCCCAGGTTGCTGCCTATCCCCAGGAATGCGGTAAACATCATTCAGGCAACCGACATGTTGTACGACGCCACCGCCTGCGATACTTCCCGGAGCAGGCCCGGGTTTTTCTCAATGGCATTACCGATGACGATCACATCGGCACCGGCCGACAGCGCCTTGCGGGCATCTTCGGTGGTGCGGATACCTCCGCCCACAATAACGGGTACCGACACGGTATTTTTGACCATCCGGATCATCTCTTCCCGCACGGGGAACAGGGCGCCTGAACCCGCATCGAGGTAAATATAGTGCAGGCCCAGCATCTCACCGGCCAGGGCCGTGGCGGCTGCCACATCGGGCTTGTCGGCCGGAACCGGCGTGGTGTTGCTGATATAGCTTACCGTAGTAGGCCTGCCGCCGTCTACCAGGATATAGCCCGTAGGCAGGATCTCCAGGCCGCTTCGTTTGAGCATAGGTGCAGAAATAACGTGCTGCCCGATCAGGAACTCCGGGTTTCTGCCCGAAATCAGCGAAAGAAGCAGGATGGCATTGGCACCCCGGTGAATATGCAGGCTGTTACCCGGGAACAGGATTTTCGGTACCGCGGTTTTCGCTGCCAGCTCAGACAGCACCATATCCATATTATCGGTGGAAATAAGGCTGCCACCCACAAATATATAATCTACAGGCGAATCGTTGATACACGCTATCCTTTCGGCCAGTGTACCGGCATTCAGCTTGTCGGGATCGAGGAGAACAGCAAAGCCCTTTTTGATCATATTATTTATTTTCATTCATAAAGCGGTCAACGAAGTCCAGGATCTGCTTTTTGGCCAGGCCCACGGCTACCGAAGTGGCCAGGCCCACCAGGGCATTCCGGAGAAAATTCTCATTTTTGACGGTAACCTTTGGGGCTGCTTTTTCCGGGTCATCGGTAAGCAGCTTGTACAGGGCATAAGCCGAGGCGATGATTCCGAGAACAATCAGAATATTTGCCCCCTTTTCCTTGTATTCTGAAAGCTGGTTTTGTAAAGCCAGTGTTGCATTTTCAATTTCTCCTTCCAGCTCGGCCTGCTTGATTTCTCTGGCATTCATCTTCGTTATAGTTTAAGTGTAAACTTCTCTAATGAAGTGGCAAATTATGAAATTTATTCTATTTATAGGTGCTATTCTGCTACAAAAATTAAGCCGTAGCGGTCCATTCCGAGCTGGCCGGAGGCCAGGTCTTTTTTTATCATCGCGGCCACGGCGTCCCGCTCAGCGGCGGTAAATGCGCGCTGCAGGTCTTCCACGCCGGCCGGCAAAAGCCGGTACAGCCGGGCTTTGAGGCCGGCTGTTTGCGCGGGCAGCCCGGCCTCTTTCGCTTTCCTGCATACATCGCACTTGCCGCAGGGTTCCGGGTTTTCTTCGTCAAAATAATCCTGGATCACGGTCATCCGGCAGCGATGATCCTGTTCGGCGTACATGATCATGGCTTTCATAGACCGCCTGTCGTTGTTTTTCCGGTCGGTAATGTGCCGGTGATTGAGCGGGAGGTGCGCGGCATCGTACCGGAAGCCCTGGAAGCTCAGCTGCGGGGTGGATTTTTGCGGTATATATTCAATAACGCGGTGCTTTTGCAGGAAGAGGAGGGCTTCGAGGGTTTTGGAATACGAGCTGCCCGTTGCAGAAGCCACCTCGTTTTCACGGATATCTACATAGGCCTGGAACGCCTCGCCTCCGTAAACCCGGAGAATGGCCTTTACCGTTTCACTGATCTGCGGGTTTCTCTCCTGGAACTCCATCAGCGAATCGCCGCGCAACAGGAATTTCAGGCGGGAGGGCTGGTAATAGCTTTCCGATAAAAAAAGCAGTCCCTGTGACTCCAGCAGTTTCAGGGCGTAATGGGTTGGCAGCATATCAAGCCCGAACGTGGAGGCAAAGCCATACAGGTCAAAGTCGTGGAGGCTGTATTCCAGCTCTCCTGCGGGCACCTGGTAATAATTGGCCAGGCACTGGTACACCCGCCTGAGCACCGGCAGGTCGGGGTATTTCATGTCCAGGTTCTTTTCCAGGGTCAGTACATCGTTTTTGTTGTAAAGCAGCAGGGCTGAGCAGGGCTTCCCGTCGCGCCCGGCACGGCCCGATTCCTGGTAGTAGGCTTCCAGGTTGTCGCACAGGTCAGTATGCACCACCGCCCGCACGTCTGCCTTGTCAATGCCCATTCCGAAGGCATTGGTGGCCACCATTACGGTGTCTGTTCCGGCCAGCCAGTGATCCTGCTTTTTATTTCTTTCCGGGAGGGGCAGCCCGGCATGGTAAAAATCAGCTGCAATACCGTTTTTGCAGAGGAAAGCCGCCGTTTCCACGGTTCCTTTGCGGGTTCGGGCATATACAATGGCTGAACCGGGGGTTTCCCGGAGAAATTCCAGCAGGTGCAGCTCTTTCCGGTCGGAATACTGCACCCGGTAAGACAGGTTCTCGCGGGCAAAAGATTGTACATACAGGCCCGGCGTATGAAGGCCAAGCCGTTGAATGATGTCTTTCCGTACCTCGCGGGTGGCCGTGGCCGTCAGCGCAATTACCGGGTACTTCCGGCCGGCCGTATAGTGCCTGATTTCACTGATCTCAAGGTAAGCCGGCCTGAAATCATGCCCCCATTTGGAAATACAGTGGGCCTCATCAATAGCCAGCAGGCCAATGGTAAGATAATTCAGGGCATTTTTGAAGGAGACCGTCTTCAGCCTTTCCGGCGAAACGTAAAGAAAACGGATGTGCCCGTCAATGGCCCGGTTAAGGGTATCTGTAACGGTGGCCTGGTCCATGCCCGAATAAATGGCTGCTGCGGTGATCCCTCTCTGCTGAAGCTGGAAAACCTGGTCTTTCATCAGGGCGATCAGCGGCGATATCACCAGGCATATCCCGTTGAGCATCAGCGCCGGAACCTGGAAGCAAACCGATTTCCCGCCACCGGTGGGTAAAATGGCCAGCGTATCGCGGCCGGCCAGCACGTTGGCAATAATGTCTTTCTGAAGGGGACGAAACGCGTCGTAACCCCAGTAGTGTTGCAGGACAGTTTCGGGTCCGGAGATTATTTTTTCATTTTTTTCGATCATGAATACAAAAATAGGGATATTTTTACGTATCTGTATTGGAAGTGAATTACCCGGTCTTGTGAATCAGAATGATATGAAAAAAATACTACTTACGGTCCTCTTGCTGACGGGGGCTACCTGTTCCGTAACCTCACAAACCCTGTATAAAGATAAGATCAGGACATTCCGCGGGGGAGACGTGATCTGCCCCGGCATCCATGAAGATCACTTTTCTATTGTGGCGGCCCGCGATTATATCCGTAAGTCGCGGAACCTCCGGACACAGGCCACCCGGAACTCGCAGTTCATTGTAACCTACAGCGGTTTCCCGGAAGAAGCCAAAGCGGCCTTCCAGCGGGCGGTAGATATCTGGGAATACCTGGTGTACTCAGACGTGCCCATCCGGGTATACGCCGAATGGCAGAACCTGGGGTCAAATATCCTGGGATCGGCCAATACCTCCAACTTCCTGATGAATTTTGACGGTGCCCGGTACGTAGAGACCTATTATCCCGTGGCCCTGGCTGAAAAGCTGGCCGGCAAGCCCCTGAACAGCGACTCGGTAGAAGACATTTATTGCCGCTTTAACAGCACCATTCCCTGGCATTATGGAGAGCCCGAAGACATCAAATCAGGTACGTTTGACTTTACCACCATTGTATTGCACGAGCTGGGCCATGGGCTGGGCTTTATTTCCACCATGTCGGTATCCGGTCAAAACGGTAATTACGGCTACGGCACTCCCTACAAGTCGGTCTACGACATTTACCTGGAAAATGAAGCCGGGAATAACCTGGTGGATACCACGGCCTTCAAAAACAACAGCAATGCACTTTACCGTGTGCTTACCGGTAATGCCCTCTTTTTCGAGAAAGGAGAAGGGGCCGCCCGGCCGCGGCTCTATGCTCCGTCTCCCTATGTAACCGGGTCAAGCATTTCGCATATGGACGACAATACCTATACACACGGGTCGCTCAATGCGCTCATGACTTCCACCGCCAAAAGCATGGAGGTAACCCACGATCCGGGTCCGCTGGCCATGTCGGTTTTCTATGAAATGGGATGGAAGAGCACCTCCATTGTGCATGAGCGGCTGAAGAATTTCCCGGCCGGTACGCCTGTCACATTTAAGGTGAACATTCTTTCCGATACCACGCTGAAAGAAGGTACGGCAAAGCTTTATTACCAGGCCTCCGGTACCCTGCAGAGCAAAGACCTGGTACGGGTGGCCGGTACGCATGAATACCGCACGGAGATCACCTTTCCGCCTTCGGTGACCGAAGTGAGGTATTACTTTGAAGTTCAGGATGACTTCGGCAGCACGGTCCGTTCACCGGGTACCAACGGGCTCAATGCCACGCAGTACCTCTATTCTTTCCGCCTGGGTACCGATATCAGCGGGCCTTCGCTGAGTCATTCGCCGCTGGCTATTGAAGAAGTGAGCTACCCCAATATCTTTGCGGTTCTGGCCGACGACGATTTCCAGGACGGGATGGCCACGGTAACGCTCAATTACCAGGTAAACGGCGGGGCGCAGGTTTCAGTACCCATGCAGAAATATGACGCCGCCGTACACGGTGCCGAGCTCTCAGTGGGAGATGATGATAAGTACCTGTACGTGCTGACCGACCCGATTGCCGGCCTCCGTACAGGAGACCAGGTAAAATACCAGCTGGTGGCAAAAGACAAGACAGGAAATACCACGGTACTTCCTACCGAATACACCGGTACCAAAAGCACCGATCCGCCGGTGGCCTCTTATTACGAATTTACGGTTACCAGCTTGTTCAGTACCCGAAGATCCTACTCTACTGATTTTGAGAATTCGGCAAGCGACTTCGCAAAGGTAGGCTTCCGGGTAGGTACCGAGGAGGGTTTTCCTACGTTGGGCCTGCACAGCTCACATCCGTACCGGAACGGGCTGGGGCTGCTGGATCCGGCAGACGGCAGTGTGCTGGTGAATTTTGACCGGAACGAAATAGCCATGCTGCGTTATCCCATCAGCGTGGGAGACGGTAGCAACACCCTGGTGACCTTTGACGAGGTGGTCATGGTAGAACCCGGAGATAACGGGTCGAAATACGGGGACAATAATTTTTACGATTATGTGGTAGTGGAAGGATCGTTTGACGGGTCTGCCTGGACACCGCTGGAAGACGGCTACGACAGCCGGGCCAATACCCTGTGGGAAAGCCGCTTTAACGAGAGCATGAGCTCGGGAGATTACCCCAATTCTACGGCGAAAGGAAATGTAACCCTGGCCAAAAAGCGGTCTCTACTCATTAATACGGGCGTATTGGGCAGCAATAAGGGCCGGCCCATGCTTTTGCGTTTCCGCCTTTACTCTGATCAGCTGACCCACGGCTGGGGCTGGGCCATAGACAACCTGTACATCCAGGAAAACGCACCGCTTATACTGGCCAACGAAGTGGAGCCGGGTTACGGCATCACGCTGTATCCTAACCCTACTACCGATCACATTGACATTGAAATGACCCTCAGCGAGGCCCAGAAGGTGCAGCTGGAGATATTTTCACTGAACGGCGGAAAAGTATACAATGAATATGTAACCACCACCGGTACCGACTTTCACCACCAGGTAGGAGTGGCCGCTTTGCCTTCAGGCACTTACGTGCTGCAGGTAAAAGAAGCTAAAGGGTCGGCCTTTAAACGGTTTACCAAATTATGAGATTATCTGTTATTGATGCCGGGAATTTTAAGCTGGACGGCGGAGCCATGTTCGGCGTAGTGCCCAAGTCTATCTGGAACAGGTCTGTTCCTGCCGATGAAAACAATATGTGCAATTTCAAGATGCGCTGCCTGCTGGTAGAAGAAGGCTCCCGGCTGGTGCTGATTGATACGGGAATGGGAGAAAAACAGCCCGAAAAATGGCAAAGCTACTATTACCGGAACGGCGAAGGCGAATTAAAGAAATCGATCATGGAGGCGGGCTACGCGGTTTCGGACGTGACGGATGTGATCTTGTCGCACCTGCATTTTGACCATTGCGGCGGAGCGGTAGAGCGGCACCCTTCGGGCACTTCTTACCGGCCCGTGTTCCCCTCGGCAAAATACTGGACGCATTCGGCCCATTACGAGTCGGCCGTTCATCCCAATGCCCGTGAAAAAGCCACTTTCCTGGAAGAAAATATCCACCCCCTGGTAGAAGCCGGGCAGCTGTATTTTATTGATCAGAATGCCCACGGCTTCAGTGATGCGTTTGAATTTACGTTTGTAGACGGTCATACCGAGAAAATGATCATGACGCTTATCCGTTACCGGGATAAAAAGCTCATGTTTGCAGCAGATACCGTACCCACATACGCCCATATCCATATTCCCTATGTGATGTCGTACGACATTGCCCCGCTCAAATCCATGGAAGAGAAAAAGGTTTTGCTCGACCGGCTGATCCGTGAAGACATTGTTCTTTTCTTTGACCACGATGTGGAGCATGAAGCCTGTATCGTTGTGGAGACCGAACGGGGCTACCGGGCGGGCGACATGGGTACGCTGGCTGATTTCGGTTTGAAATTTTAAGTTTCGCGATCCTCTTCGTATTTTGCGGATAATTATCGGGCTGCTTTAGCGTTAATGATTAACAAACTCTGTCATTGCTTGTGCGAAAACTCATACCCTATGTGATTTTCCTGACGCTTAGCTCATGTTCGCAGTACAATACGGGCCTGCTGAGCAGGAGTTGGCACAACATGAATTCGCGTTTTAACGCCTTATTGATCTCCCGCGAGGATATCGATGTGGCCAAAGAATATATTGCTGCCCATTACACCGATAACTACGAGGCCGTTCTGCCCGTTTACCGTGTCATTGACTCCACCCGCCTTGATACGGCCAAATTCTACCTGATTGATGCCATCAAGAAATCGTCTATCATAGCCGAAAAGCACTCCAACAGCAAATACCTGGATGAAGCTTACCTGCTTATCGGTGAGGCCCGGATCCTGAAGGGGGAGTTTGAAAATGCCATTGAAACGTACAAATACCTGAACAGTGTTTCTTCGTCAGAACAAATGAAGACCGAAGCGCTGACCCAGATGATGCGCGCGTATATTGAGCTGGGCGACTATAAGAACGCCGATCAGCTGTCCTTGCTGCTCAAAAGCAGGACATTGACCAAACGGAGCCGGCAAACCTACCTCCTGAACATGGCCTATTATAACCAGGTGAGGGGAGAGAAGGCCGTTACGGCGGTTTTGCTGGAAGAAGCGCTCAAAGGCATGAAAAAAGGGGCAGAGAGAGCCCGGTACCACTATATCCTCGGACAATTGTACAACGAGCTCAACCAGGTAACACTGGCGCGCCGTAATTTCCGGATGGTGATCAAAAATAAGCCCGAATACGACCTGGTGTTCAACGCCCGGCTGGGGCTGATGATGACCGAGTCGCTGGCCAATAATACGGATCTGCTGTTCGGAAAGATGCTGGAAGACCGCAAAAACCAGGATCTGAAGCACAAGATATACTACAAGATGGGCGAAACCGCCCGCCGTAAAAAAAGAACGGAAGAAGCCATTGGCTACTACGGAAAATCGGCATCGGAGGCGGGTAACGACGCGCTCAGCAAAGGAATTGCCTACAAGGCCATTGGTGATCTCTACCTGGATGACCTGGCCGACTACGAACATGCCGCCGTTTATTACGACAGCACGGTGATCACCCTGCCCAAGGCCTACCTGGTGCGTACGGATATCAACGACAGGGCCATGGTGCTGAATGAATTTATCCGGTACAAAAAAATATATGACCTGGAAGACAGCCTGCAGCGCATGGCGGCCCTGAGCCCCGAAGCCCTGGATCAGAAGCTGGAGCAGTCGGTTCTGGCCCGGCGGGCAGAGCTGAAGAAAAGCCGGGAAGTACAGAATGAAGCAGCCCCGGTGCAGGCGGCGGCTACTACAGGTAAGAAGTGGAGATTATACGATGCGAAAGAGATTGTAAAGGAAAAAAACGAATTTGTGCGGATTTGGGGTAACCGGGTGCTGGAAGACAACTGGCGCCGCAGGGAGAAATCAGCTACATCTTTTGTTTTCAGTGAAACCGAACGCCGGATGGTGGAGCAGCCCGTTGTGCAGCCCGTGATCAGCAATGCGGTTTCTACGCAGATCTCAGAAGAAGAAAACGAGCGGAAAGCCGTAGAAGACGAGATAAAAGAATTTAAAAAGCGCATACCGGTCACCAAAATTCAGCTGATCGCCTCCAAACGGAAACAGGAAGAAGCGGCTTTCCGGATAGCCCGGATCTACAAGCTGAAATTTAAAGACGAGCAAAAGGCCAATGCTGCTTTCCGGAAATTCCTCGACGACTTCCCGAAGTCGAGCTACGAGCCTGAAGTATTGTATTATCTGGCGCTGGCACAGGAGAATCCCCTGGACAATGCCTATGCCACCCGCCTGGTGCAGAATTACCCGAACACATCGTTTGGCCGGCAGATCAGGAAAGGGACCGTTACCATGACCCACGACAGGGAAGTGGAGGCCCTGGAGCTCTATAAAAATGCTTACCGGCTGTACGACGAAGGTAAGATGACAGAGGTCATCAGCGCTCTTGAAGAAGGGATGAACGAATATGTGGGCAGCCAGATAGAAGATAAAATGGCGCTTTTGCGGATCTTTGCCCTGGGCAGGGCAGGACTACGGGATGAATATTATATTGCACTAAGCGATTTCATCCGCTCATACCCGGCCTCCGATCTGCTGCCCAAAGCCAAAGAAATGCTGGCCGTATTAAACTGACCGCCCGGCACTAAGTACTTGGCACTCGGAACTAAGTACTCGGAACTCGGCACTAAGTACTCGGAACTATTATGGACAAACAACGGAAAATACAACGCATATACCTCTGGCAGATCGGTTTCCTGATCTTCCAGGTTCTTGCTTTTTATTTGATAACGGTGTATTTTTCCTGATCGTATGAAGATAATTGATTGGATCCTTCTTTTGCTGACCTTCTCCGGTATTCTGCTTTACGGCATCTACAAAAACCGGAGAGACAAGAACCTTGACGGCTATCTTCTGGGCAACCGCTCGCTGCCCTGGTACCACGTGGGCTTTTCCCTGATGGCCACCCAGGCCTCGGCCATCACCTTCTTGTCGGCTCCGGGTGAAGGGTACGCCAACGGCATGGCCTTTGTTCAGTTTTACCTGGGGCTGCCCCTGGCCATGATCGTGCTGAGCATTACGTTTGTGCCCATCTTTCACCGGCTGAAGGTGTATACGGCCTATGAATTCCTGCAAACCCGTTTTGATAACCGGGTTCGTATTTTTACGGCTGTGCTTTTTCTGCTGAGCCGCGGGCTGGCCACCGGGCTGGCCATCTATGCGCCGGCAATTATTGTTTCTACCCTTTTTCACTGGGACCTGACCTATACCAATATCCTGCTGGGCGGCATTGTGCTGCTTTTTACAACCATCGGGGGTACCAAAGCCATTTCGCATACCCATTTTCAGCAAATGATGTTTATGACGGTGGCGCTGCTCCTGGCCTCTTTCTTTATCCTGGCATTGCTACCCGATGATCTGACGGTGGTTAACGGGTTGAAAATGGCAGGAAAAGCGGGCAAAATGAATGTTCTCAGCCTGGATCCGGAAGCCAAATACAACCTTTGGTCCGGCCTTATCGGCGGTTTTTTTCTCCAGCTCTCGTATTTCGGTACCGATCAGTCGCAGGTAGGGCGTTTTCTTACGGGCCGGTCGGTATCGGAAAGTCGCACGGGACTGATGATGAACGGCTTTGTGAAAATCCCGATGCAGTTCTTTATTATCCTGATCGGGGTTTTTGTTTTCATCTTTTACCTCTTTAACGAAACCCCGGCCTTTCACAATACCGTAGAGGTAAAGAAGCTGACCGAAAGCGCTTATGCGCAGGATTATTACGCCCTTGAAGCCCGCAACCGGGAAAACAGCCTGCTCAAAAAGCAGGTAGCGGTAGAATTGAATCATGCGCTTGAAGCGGGCAATACGGCAGAAGCGGACCGGCTGGGCGAACAGCTCAATCATTACCTGGAACAGGAAAGCGGCATCCGTTCGGAAGTAGCCTCGCTGATCCGGAAAAGCAACCCGGGCGGCAACGACAAGGACATCAACTTTGTCTTCCTGAATTTTGTCATGAATAAGCTTCCGCACGGTTTTATAGGCATACTGATAGCCGTTATTATTTGTGCTTCCATCGGCGCTATTGCCTCGGCCCTGTCGGCCCTGGCGGCCACCTCCATCACCGATGTGATCAAAGTGACCGGCCGGCCCGTGGGCACCGAAGAGCAGGAACTAAAAATGACCAAAGCCCTTACCGTGCTGTGGGGTATCCTCATTATCCTGGTGGCCATAGCCGTGCAGCGCTCGGGCAGCAGCATGATAGAGCTGGTCAATGTGATCGGCTCCTGGTTTTACGGGGTGATCCTGGGCGTTTTTATTGTAGCCTTTTACTTCCGGCGCATCGGCCCGGCACCGGTATTTTATGCGGCGGTAATTGCCCAGGTGCTGGTGATTGTTATCTGGTATTTTTTCACGGAACAACACAATATCCTGCCGTTCCTCTGGCTGAACCCGATCGGTGTGATCCTGGTGGTGGGCCTGGCCTTTCTGCTGCAGCAACGGGAGAAGTAAGCATTTTTTTGTATATTTAGGGTGAAATAAGCGGGCCCCCGGGCCGGAACCATGAGCGACGTTAAAAAAATTTTAATCATAGAAGATGATCTCCGGATTGCCCAGAACATCAGCAAAGGATTGGTAGAAAAGGGGTTTGAGACCGAGGTGGCTTACGACGGCAAGATCGGCGTAAGGTTGGCACTGGCCCAGGCTTTTGACCTCATCCTGCTGGATCTCAACCTGCCCGAGCTGAACGGCTACGAAGTATGCTCGGAAGTCAGGAAACGCAAGCCCACCATTCCCATCATCATGCTCACCGCGCTGGGAGAAACCGAAGACAAAATTGAAGGCTTTGACCGCGGGGCCGACGATTACCTGGTCAAGCCCTTTGACTTCCGGGAGCTGCTGGCCCGGATCAACGTATTTATCAAGCGGAATTCGGTGCAGGGAGAGGTGCATGACCACGTATTGCGTATTGCCAACCTGGAAATGGACGCCGATGCCCGGACTGTCATGCGCGACGGCCAGAAGATCGATCTCACGCCCAAAGAATTCTCGCTCCTGGAATACCTGATAAAAAACAAGGGCAAAGTGATCTCCAAAGCCGATATTTCCAGCACCCTCTGGGAGCCCAATAACCAGCAGAGCCTGAATGTGGTGGAAGTGTATATCAATTTCCTGCGAAAAAAAATTGATAAAGATTTTACCCCCAAGCTCATTCATACCAAAACGGGAATGGGGTATACCCTTTCGGAAGAGTAATGAAGATCAGGACCAAAATAGCTTTCCAGTTCAGCCTCATTGTGGCGCTTATCCTGGTTCTTTTTTCGGTGGCGCTCTATTTCCTGATCCGGAATTACACCAAAGTTGAATTTACCAACTACCTGAAAGACCGCGCCGAAACCACCGCCAAGCTGCTGATCAAAGAGGCCAATGTAGATAAGCGACTGCTGAAAATTGTGGATAAGAACACGCTTTCTACCCTCTATGCGGCAGAAGTGCTGGTTTTTAACGAGAAAAACGAGATTGCCTATTCCAATACCGATGCTGAAACCATCAAATACAGCCCGGACCTCCTGCAGCGGATCCGTGAGCAGGGCGAATACGTGGGCGAATACAAGGAGAAAAAAGTAGTGGGCCTGGTGATCCCAAACGAGACCAACAGCAAAATTTACCTGATCCTGGCCCAGGCTACCGACACCTATGGCGATGCCAAGCTGGAGAATATCCAGAATGCCATGATCTGGGGGCTGCTCATTGCCATTACGCTTACGGTGATCCTGAGCTTTGTTTTTGCCGGTGAATCGCTGAAGCCCATTTCGCGCATTAACCAGGAGGTATCCAATATTTCGGGCCAGGATTTCAAGAAAAAGATCAGTACGGGAAATAACAAAGACGAGATAGCGCAGCTGGCCATGAACTTTAACCAGATGCTTTCGCGGATCGAGCAGGCCTTTGAGATGCAGAAGAGCTTTGTGAGCAATGCCTCGCATGAATTGCGCACACCCCTGGCGGCCATTAAGTCGGAGATCCAGGTGGCGCTGGAAAAAGACAGGGACCCGGAAGAATACCGGGAAATCCTGCGCTCACTTGACCAGGACAACCAGCGTATGATACAGCTGATCAACGGGCTGCTTCAGCTGGCCAAATCAGAGCAGGGCGAATCGAACCTCATGCACAAGCCGGTACGGGTAGATGAGGTGCTTTTCGAGGTGCAGGAAGAGCTGCTGGGACAGCATCCCGGCTATAGTGTTTTTATTGATTTTGAAGAGGTGGTGGAAGAAGAAGAGCCGCTGACCGTTATGGGCAACCGCCCCCTCCTGAAAACCCTTTTCAATAACCTGTTTGAAAACGCCTGCAAGTATTCAGATAACCATACGGCTGAAGTAAAGATCAAGTTCAACAAGATCAACCTCATTATCAATATTGCCGATACCGGCCACGGCATCTCGAAAGAAGACCAGGAGCGGGTATTTGAGCCCTTTTACCGTACGGCTTCAGCCGCCAACTACAAAGGGCACGGCATCGGGCTTTCTATCTGCAAGCGCATTACCGATATCCACAAAGGCAAGATCCTGGTCAGGAGTGAGCTGGGTGTGGGGAGTAATTTTGTGGTGGTGCTGCCGCATATAAGTTAAACAATCTTTCCGTCTTTCAGCTCCACAATCCTGTCAGACCGCTCTGCCAGCGCCAGGTTATGCGTTACAATCACAAAAGAGCATCCGTAATTATCGCGCAGGGTAAAGAAAAGCTCGTGGAGCTCGCCGGCGTTTTGCGTGTCGAGGTTTCCGCTGGGCTCGTCGGCAAAAACATAGCGGGGGTTATTGATCAGCGCCCGGGCTACGGCCACGCGCTGCTGCTCTCCTCCTGACATCTCCGAAGGCAGGTGACCTGAGCGGTGGGAAATATTCAGGATCTTCATCAGCTCTGCTGCACGCTCCCGGGTTTCCTGCCGGTCGCGTTTCCCGATCCACGCCGGCAGGCAGATATTCTCTTCTGCGGTCAGCTCGGCCATCAGGTTATGAAACTGGAAAACAAACCCTGTTTTTTCATTGCGTATAACGGAAAGCGCCTGGGTGTCAAGACGGGTTAACTCTGTTTTATCCAAAAAAACTTCCCCGGAATCGGCCTTGTCAAGGGTGCCCAGTATATGAAGTAAAGTACTTTTCCCTGCGCCGGAGCTTCCTACAATGCTTACAATTTCTGCCGGGTTCACACGTATCGAAATTCCCTTTAAAACTTCCAGATTTCCATATTTTTTATGGATATTTCTTCCTTCAAGCATCCGTTTTTGCGTATTATTATTTTAAAATTAATCGTATTTTTTCCCGGAATTTGTTTTCTGGCGGTCAATATTTTGCTAATTTGGCAAAAAATTAGAAAAGTTCAATTTTTAATTAACTATTTATGAATATTCACGAGTACCAGGGTAAAGAAATATTATCCAAATACGGGGTAAGAGTTCAGCGGGGGGTAGTGGCGTCAACGGTAGAAGAAGCTGAAAAAGCCTACCAGGAAATATCAGAACTGACCCATTCAAAATTTGCCGTAGTGAAATCCCAGATCCATGCGGGTGGCAGGGGGAAAGGAAAGATCAGGGGAACCGAGCAGCGAGGTGTTCAGCTGGCAAAATCGGCAGACGATATAAAAACAATAGCGGCCAACCTCCTGGGCAACACGCTGGTGACTATTCAGACCGGTGAAGACGGTAAAGTAGTGAATAAGGTACTGGTGGCTGAAGATGTATACTATCCCGGTGATTCCGAGCCTAAAGAGCTCTATGTTTCTATCCTGCTCGACAGGTCCAAAGCCTGTAACGTGATCATGGCCTCTACCGAGGGCGGTATGGACATTGAAGAGGTAGCCGCTCATACACCTGAAAAAATTATCAAAGAATGGATTGACCCCCGCGTGGGCTTCCAGGGCTTCCAGGCACGCAATGTGGCCTACAAGCTGGGCCTGACCGGCAATGCCAATAAAGAAATGGTGAAGTTCCTTACATCGCTTTACAAAGCCTACGATGAAACGGATTCTTCCATGTTTGAGATCAACCCGGTGCTGAAAACCTCAGACGATAAAATACTGGCCGTAGACGCCAAAGTGAACCTCGACGACAACGCGCTGTTCCGTCATCCTGACCTGGCAGCGCTGAGAGATAAGTCAGAAGAAGACCCCATGGAAGTGGAAGCCTCAGAAAGCGACCTGAACTATGTGAAGCTCGACGGAAACGTAGGCTGCATGGTGAACGGTGCCGGTCTGGCTATGGCTACCATGGACATCATCAAGCTGTATGGCGGTGAGCCGGCCAACTTCCTCGATGTAGGCGGTGGCGCTAACGCCGTTACGGTAGAAGCGGGCTTCCGCCTGATCCTGAAAGATCCGAACGTAAAAGCCATTTTCGTGAACATCTTCGGCGGTATCGTAAGATGCGACCGGGTGGCAAACGGTATCGTGGAGGCCTACAAGACCATCGGTGAGATCCCGGTGCCTATCGTGGTTCGTCTGCAGGGCACTAACGCCGAAGAAGGCGCCAAAATCATCAATGACTCGGGTCTGAAAGTATATTCAGCGGTGAAACTGAAAGACGCTGCCGAGCTGGTAAAGAAAGTACTGGCGTAAGATCTGCCTGTTCAACGCTTACACGAGGTGCTTCCTGCGGGAGGCACCTCTTTTCGTGCTGTAAATTTTATTATTTTTACCTGCAAAGCTGAAATGACCCGGGCAAATGCTAAAGTATTTGAAACGTTTAAGCCGGAAAACCCCTGGGTTGCTCGGTATGTGTTCAGCATTGAAACCTCGCACTGAAAGTATAAGCTTCCGGGCTGTTACCCCTGGTGTGATCCCGTAAGCGCTATTCCCAGCCAATAGGCAGGAGCAAGGGCCACGGCCGGAATCATGAAAGGGAAATAAAAGGTATAGCCCTGGAAATTGAACAGGAAGAAAAAGACAAGGCCGGCCGAGCAGAAAACCGTCAGCGTTACAAAAATCCACTTTTTCAGGACTCCTTTTTTCCACAGGATCCACGAGACAGCGGGTACGAGAAGGTAAACCAGGCAGCGGCCGAAGGTTCTGACGGCCTGATGAAAGGGATAATCGGTTATGAAGCCGGCCTGGTTCCTGCCCGATTGAATCCAGTGATTCATTTCTTCGCTGAAATGATAAGAGCTGTAATTGTCCCATAGCTGCAACACGACCGACACGATCAGCAGCCCCCACAGCAACGCGTGTCCCTTGATTTTCCGGAGCAGCAAGCCGCCGCTGACACCCAGCAGAACGGTAGCGGCCATCAGCAGGCTGAACCGGAAATGCTCTTCTGTTACCCGGTTCAGGAGGTTTTCGCCAAGCTCAGGCGGGCCCAGCATAAGCGGCGGGCCAATGAGCACCCCCAAAGCCGGTAATCCGAAACCGGGGAAAGGGGTGTTTTTTGCCGATATAAACCGGCTCAGCGCCAGGATGAGCACACCGTATGCCAGGCTGGCAAATACAAAGTCAGGGAAGGAATGTGCCGTGAGATAGGGTGAAAAATGGCTGAGAACGGAGCTGTAAGGCAGAACAACCAGCACAAGAAGGGCTAAAATCCGGATGATTTTCATGTCAGCAGAAGTTTATAAAGCAAAGCTATTCTGCCGCAGGAATTATCCGGTGGTACAAAAAAGACAAGTTTTATTTTTCATAATGACCGAAGCTGCGCTCCGGGGCTTTCTTTTCCAGCTCGTAAAATTCACCCGGACTGTAACCCGTATACCTTTTGTACACCTTGGCCAGGTGCTGGTAGTCGTAAAAACCGCTTTCCAGCGCTATGCTCAACCCGTCTTTCCCGGGGTCCCGGTTTTTTAGAAGATAAGCGTGATCCAGCCGGATGAGATTCCGGTAGTCTTTTGGCGTGATCCCGGTTTGATACTTAAATGCACGATCAAATTGCCGGAAGCTTAAATTGGCCTGGTCAGCGTACCATTCCAGGCTCCTGGCCAGCGGCTGGTAAAGGTGTTCTGCAATGGCGCTGACCGGGTGGGCCTTCCATTTTATGCGGTTGACCAGCCGGCATAAATACCTTTCTACTACTTTAACCATATCGTCATAGGAAGCACAGGCGGCCAGCTGTTCATTGATAAACAGGGCCTCCGTATCCAGCACATCACCGGCATCCCAATACTGATTCGTAAATTCATCTGCAGAGGCCCGGAAGAGGGAAGAGAAGACCCCGGGCCGGAAGACCACCTGGAAGTTAAGGAAATTGCTTCCCAGCCTTCTCTGGCTCAAAACGGTCTGCTGACCAAAAACAGCCATGCTGTTACAAATGCTTTTTTGGTGGATGTAATCTACCGCTTCGCTGTCAAAAGGGGTGAACTGCAGGCAATGCTCTACCCGCGGACGGTAATATTTTACGCGGTTGACCGCTTCGGGACTTTTCGTAAAATCGAAATGAATGATCCGGTAAAAACGGACCCGGGACTTCAGGAAATCGCAGGGAAGAACATGGGTGAGAAACATTTCAGAGCCGGTTATCCGGGGTAAAGATAACAAAATTACACAGGTTTAAAATCATCCCGGTCCTGCAAAGGTATTTCTGCGACGGCTCCTGTCAGAACAGCGGCTCTCCGTTTAAATCAGTGGTGAGCACATCGCTCATATAATCGAAAAACGGGCGCATTGCCAGGAAAGTAGCCATCACTTCTTTTGTGAAATCATCCGAAAAGACTTCCTGGTCAGAAAAGCTTCTCCTCACTATATATTGCTTTTTTTTAATCAGATCAATGGCAGGATGACTTTTATCAAAGCCTTTGGGTGCCGTTTTTACGCCATCTTCCCCTTTTAATGCGCCGAAATATTTTACGAATGTTTTGTCCGATGTAATCTTTTCGATTTCGGCAGTATTCATTTCAAATTCCTTACGGATACGATACAAATCCTCGTTATCCGGAGCCTGGAAGCCTCCTCCGGCAAAACTATTACCCGGTTCCAGGTGGATATAATATCCGCCTCTGAGCCGTGGTTTTGTGCGTGAAAACCCCGCTCCGAAATAGGTTTTGTAGGGGGCTTTATCCTTTGAAAAACGAACGTCTTTATAAATCCGGAGAATATGAATATTCTCTAAGCTGTCGTGTTTCTGAAGTTCGGAATAGATTCCGTGAAAAAAAGCCTTGTTTTCCTCCACAATCGAATCGTATCCGGGTTTGTGCTGTGTAAACCACTCCCGGTTGTTATTTTCCTTTATCTGTTTCAAAAACTCAAATCCTCTCATTTTCTTTTGAATCAAGGTCTCAAAAATACCATAATGTTCAGATAATACCCAGGTGATTTTCATTTCAGGGAAAGTTTGTGTGCTGTTGCCTGGTTTTTATGAAAAAAAACAGGGCTGTGTAACTAAAGTGGCTGTACGGGTTCCTGAACAGATTCAATTTTGCTGTATCAAAATTAAACTATACAGGTATGTCACAAACTCATTTTTACGAAGTAAGCATTCAATGGAAAGAAGGAAGGATCGGCGAGCTGTCTTCACCTGTCCTGGAAAAAACGATTGAATGTGCCACCCCGCCCGAATTTCCTGACGGAGTGCCTGGCATCTGGTCACCCGAGCACCTGTTTGTAGCATCGATCAACAGTTGCTATATGGCCACGTTCCTGGCTATTGCCGGCAATTTTAAGATGGAAATAGAAGATTTCAGCTGCAAAACCATTGCAAAGCTGGAGATGGCAGACGGGAAGTACCTCATTACCAGGGCCGAAATGTTTCCTGTCATCAGGCTGAGTGAGGCCGGGAAAGATGCTGAAAAGGCTCTGCGTATTGCAGAAAAAGCAAAGGCGGGCTGCCTGGTGACCAATTCAATGAAAACAGAAATAATACTGACCCCTGAGATCAGCTAATGCAACAAAAGCCTCGCGGCTCTAATCAGGGCTTTGTTTTTTACCGGCTAAAAACACCCAGGGCTGTAAGGTATCCGGTGCGGTGAAAATGCCGGAAGTACCGGCTACCTTCCGGCTGCGGAATTCCCCTTTCAGCGGGTCAAACCAAAAGCAGGGAAGTTCTGCCGGGATATTTTTGATTGTAATTTCACCTCCTTTTTCCAGGTAGGAGTAATAGAAAACACCTTCTTTGGCCAGTAACAGGCGGTTGTTTCCGGTCAGATCGGGCCGTTTCTCCATGTCGGTGAAATCAAACCCATCAAAAGCCCGGGCCACAAAGCCGGGGTAGCGGCTGCCTTCAAAGTCCAGGGCCTGCTGCCAGGAGTAAGGGGCGTTGGTCCATTCTTCCCAGCCGCTTTCGGCCGGGCTGATCTTCCATTGCCAGAGACTCACGGCGCCGTATACCACCCCCATGGTGCCGCCGTGCAGCAGCTGATTCCAGGCATCTTCGTACTGTTTTGAGATCAATATGGAGAAAAAACAGGCCATTTCAAAAAAAAATGAAAAAACGCTTAACTTTCCCCCGGATCCCGGGTCTAATGATCAGGAGACCCGGCAAAACCGGGCCGTAGAGGCTTTGTGTATCCCTGCTCAGCGCAAAAGCTTTTCCCAGGCGCTCCTGTCAAAATTATCCGTAAAATTAGTAACCAGGCGCAGGTGTACGGGCCTGGAAACAAAACGGAAAACCAGGGTGATGAACTGGGGCGAAGCCGCATTCTGACCCTGGAAATACGCCGGGTTGTACCGGAAAAGCGGCCAGGATTTCTTTTCCCCGTCATAAAACTTCCGGAAAGTGAAAGAAGAAGAATATTCCGGCAGATTTTGTTTCTGATTCTGGTACAGGTCCTCATCCGGGTTGACTACAGCCTGCTGCGCAAGCCAGTCAGCCGTGTTTTCCTGCAATACCCGGTTTACCGTGGCTTTTTTCTCTTCCAGGATGGCCATCCAGTCGTTACCATACATTTTTTGCACGCGTTCAGGAGGAGTGGATTTAGTAGCTTTGGTGAGTAACAGCTTTTCCCTTTCGTAGTATTCCAGCAGGCTTTCGAGGTAGGCCTTGCGGTTGACCGGTATTAAAACCGGTATCCCGGCTTTTTGAATAAGCCAGTAGCGATAGATGTGGTCGTAGGTATCTTTCCGGATTGCACTTTCGGGGGTGTCCTGCCAGTACCCCTTGCCTGAATTGAGGGCATCCACCAGCCCGGCGCTTCTTTCGATGAGGTAGCCCATCAGGCTGATTTTAGGCGCTTCTGTGCCCGGTTTTACGTTTTTCCAGTCCTGGTAGGCATACTCCTGCAGGTTATCGGAAAAGGCATTGGTGAGGTACCGCGACAATGTATTCAGCGGAAGGGTATTTACATATACCCTCATAACGGTAGAATACTCCCCGTTACGGTCTGTTTTCCTGTTGATGCAGAGATATTCGTGAAAGGCTGCCTGGAAACGGTAGTCAGCCAGCCTTTTGCCGGAGGTGTACAGGTACCCTTCCGTGGAGTAAAGGGCTTCCCAGGTTCCTCCCCTGAGGGTAAAATTATTCCGGCTTTGCTGCTCCAGCTTCTCGATTTGTTCCAGCGTTTGCCGGGCCGTAGCTTTATCTGCGGCTGTGGTCATTTTTTCAAAATAGGCAGCTCTTACTCCCGGCCAGGGATACTGCGCAGCCGTATAATACTTGCCGGCGGCCCCGCTCAGCTCTTCTTTTGAGCCGCAGGGATCTCCCTTCTGCACGGCCGGAGCTTCCTGGGCCCTTGCACTACAGAAGGCGGCAGGCAGAAGGAGACAAAGAAACCTCGTGTTGAAAAGAAATTTTAATGTAGCCGTCATGATTTTCTGTTGTTTTTCCGGTGTAAAATTGAGCATCTTTACGACACGCCGCAATCCCTTAAAAAGTGGATATTACGCGGCTGAAAAATCCCCTTAATGAGGGATTGATTATCAGCAGGCATTAACCGTAATTTGTGACTAGATAAGCTCCCCGGTCAATGAAATATATACTCTGGCTTCTATTGGTTTTACCGCCTATATGAACCGTATGCAGCTCAACAGCGCAAAGCACAACAATGACATAGCCCTGCAGTATATCAAAATGAAAAGCAGGAAAGACACCGGATTTGAAGTCAACAATACCGCAGGCCTGATCAAGCTGGCCGCCCGTTACGGGCTGATATGATTTTATGCCAAAATACCGGTAGTGTGTGCCTTACTTTCCCGGAAAATAGTCGTATTTTTAAAGAGGCATTAATTCAACAGATATGAGATACCTTTTCCTGTTTTTCGCAATGATCGGTCTGTACGGCTGCGGTACATCACATAAAGTGTTAACTTACAACATTTTCCACGGTGAAAATCCTTACCATAAAGGCAACAGTAACCTGGCCGGTGTTGCTGAAGTGATCAGAAGCCTGGATCCTGACGTGGTCTTTTTACAGGAAGTAGACAGCATGACCAACCGGACCCGGGCGTTTAACGGGGGCCGGAAGGTGGACGTTGCCGGTGAGCTGGGCAGCCTGAGCGGCCGGTCGGGCTATTTTGCCAAAGCCATTGATTACAGCGATGGCGGCTATGGAGAAGGGATGCTCATCCGGAAACCTGCTGATATTATCCGGGCGACGCTTCCTTTTCCGCAGGGTGGCGAGGGCCGGGCCATGATTGCCGTTAAAGAAAAAAACATCATCCTGGCCGGTACTCACCTGTGCCACGAATACAAAGCCAACCGTTTGGCCCAGATAGACGCTATTATCCGGCATTACCGGGAAACCGGCCTGCCCATGATCATTGCCGGCGATTTTAATTTTATGCCCGAAAGCGAAGAATACAAACGCATCACCGAATACTTCTACGATGCCGCTGTGCTGGGAAATAACGTGCAATTTACCTTTGACGCCGATAAGCCCCGCGGACGAATCGATTACATTTTTCTTTCCAGAAACCGCCACTGGAAAGTAAAAGAAGTGCATACGGTTCAGTCGCTGGCCTCTGATCACCTGCCTTTGTATGCGAAAGTAAAGATGGGAAAATGATCAAATCCCTTGCTGTTTTTTCACTGTGGTTACTACCCGTTTTTTGCTACGCTCAAAATGATAACATTTCGGTGTATGTTCATAATGGACACGGTTTTAAATCTATTCTGTTACTGGGTAATAAGACAGGATATTCTTACTCAGGCCCCCATTTGTTTACGGATGAAGTTTTTACTTACCAATACCACGGGAGTAACCTGATAAGAACATTTGATCCGGAATATTCATTGAAATACCGGACAGATACTTTAAAAGTGGAAGGTAAAGACAGGCTAAGAAGCCAGGACGGCGTTCGCTTCAGGAGAGTGAACGCTAAAACTCAGACCCGCTTGCTGAAGAATTATATATTACCTTCTGCCGATGCCGGTTATTACCGGGTTTTCCTGGAGAAGCACCAAAACCGGTGAAGCATTACTGCCTCACCTTCACTTCCTGCCCGTTACGGATTTCCTCCGATGCATATTTAACCAGCACATCTGACGCACTCACCGGCCCGGTAACCAGTACCACCGAATCGTTGGAAATGCCGGTAGAAACCGGAACCCACGCGGCTTTACCGTTTTCCACTTTGATCACATATACACCGGTAGTGGAGTTCAGCACGGCCGTATACGGTACCGAAAGGGCTTTGGTGCTGCCGCTTAAGGGGAGGGTAACGTTAGTGACCATACCGGGAAGTAACTTTTTATTCCCGTTTTCTACGTCAATTTCTACTCTTTGCGAACGGAGACGGGTATCCAGCGCGCCCGCATTCCGGGAGATCCGGCCGCTGAACGTTTCACCCGGTAGCGAGTGAACGGTAAAAGTGATCATCTCCGATTTATCGAGTATGCCTGTATACGTTTCGGGAAGATTGACTACCAGGCGCAGCTTATTCTGCTGAACCAGGCTGAAGAGGGGGGCTTCAGAACCCTTTCCGCTGGGACCTACATAGGCGCCGGGGCTTACATTCCGTGCAGTGATATTCCCGCTGAACGGTGCGCGTATCTCCAGGTAATTCTGCATATCGGAAACCTCGCGGAAAGCGGCTTTGGCCGCTTCCAGCTGGGCCAGGTCGGCCTGCTGCTTTGCACGGGCAATATCCAGGTCATTCGTGGCGATGGTTCCCGGGGTTTTGCTGGTTTCCGCCAGGCGCTCATACGTGGCGCTGCTGGCCAGGTATACGGCTTCCTGGGCTTTCAGCCGGGAGGCCGCCGCACTGATCTGGGCTTTCATTTCCGGTGCTTCCAGCACGGCCAGAAGCTGCCCCTGGGCTACATTGCTCCCTACGTCTACCAGTATTTTTTGTACAAAACCGGTCACTTTGGCGTACAGGTCCACCTGCTGGAAAGCCTGCAGCTCACCGGGGATATTCACTGAGGTGGCAAAACCGCCGTTTCCGGGTTGAACCACTTCCGTACCCACGGGCGCCTCGGCTTCCTGTCCTGTTTTTTCTTCTGTTTTTTGGCAGCTTAAGGCCACTGTTGCGGCAGCAGCTACGATCAATATCTTATTCATGAATGGGTTGGTTTAGCTATAAAATAGATGCTTTCTTCGTCTTCCGGATCCAGGGATACGCTCTGTGTTCCGGTTTTTTCCTGTCCCCAGGCAAAAGCCAGCGGTAAAATAAACAGGGCGGCAAAGGTGGAGGTGGCCAGTCCGCCTACCACGGCACGTCCCAGAGGTGATACCTGCCCGCCGGCTTCACCGTGCCCCAAAGCCATGGGAATCATCCCCACCACCATGGCCATGGCGGTCATCACAATCGGCCGTATCCGCAGGGCGGCCGCTTCTGTGGCCGACAACAGGGCATTCCCGTTGTGTTTCCGGAGCTGCTCGGCATTGGTGATCAGCAGCACGGCATTGGATATGGAAACTCCTACCGACATAATAATCCCCATATACGACTGGAGGTTCAGCGTAGACCCGCAGAGCATCAGCAGGGAAAGCGAACCGATCAGTACCGCGGGAACCGTCACCAGTACAATCAGTGAAACCTTGAACGACTGGAAGTTGGCAGCCAGCATCAGGCAGATTACCACCACCGCAATCAGCAGGCTCACCTGGAGGCTGCTCAGGGTTTCTTCCAGGGTCTGGCTTAAGCCGATCCGCTCTACTTTCAGCCCTCTTGGCAGTTCGCCCAGGCGGTTGATCACTTTCTGCACTTCGGCAGACGCCGTACCCAGGTCGGTATTGTTGAGGTTGGCTGTAACCGTAAGCATGGGCATGGCCCCCAGGTTATCCACCTCTCCGTACGTATAACTCTCGGTAATGGTGGCCACATCGCCCAGGTTGGGGCGGTTGGCCCCTTTTTTCAGGGGAATGGCCGCTATTTCCGCCTTGCTGTTCATCATGTTTTCCGGGATCTGCACCTGCACGCCGTAGCTGTAACCCGCGCCCACATCGGTCCACAGGTTTTTTTCGGTATAACGCGAAGACGACAAAGCCGCCGTAAGTGAACGCGATATCTCGTTGATATCAAGCCCCAGCTGGGCAGCCCTCACCCGGTCTATCTGTATGTTCAGCGCCGGGTAGCGGGTCGACTGGCCGATTTGCACGTCGCGCAGCAGGGAGATCTTTTTCAATTCCTTTTCAACCTTTCGGGCAAATTCTTCATTGACCGACTTGTTCCTTCCTGAAAAACGAACTTCTATGGGAGTAGGTGAGCCCTGGCTGAGTATCTTTTCGGTTAGCTCTATCGGCTCAAACGAAAGCCTCATTTCCGGGTTGATCGAGCGGGCTTTCTCCCGTATCCGGTCTTTCAGGTTGTCGAGACTGGTGCTATAATCGGGGTTCAGGGCCACCTGGATAACCGCTTCGTGCGAACCCGCCATGAAAAGATAGATCGGGCTGACGGAGAACAGCTGGGGGTGTGACCCTACATAGGCAGAAGTGATGCTGACATTTTCAGGCCCCACGATCTCCTTAATGCTTTCCAGTAATTTAATGGTCTCCAGTTCGGTATGTTCAATCCGGGTACCGTCAGGAATTCGCAGCCGTACCTGGAACTGGGTGCCGTTAACCTGCGGAAGCACATCGCGGCCTATGCTGCGCAGCAGCAGCACAACCGCCGCTACCGACAATACAATATAGCTTCCTACCACGATCTTCCGGTAAGGCATGATGCGGTTAATGAATCTCAGGTAACGGAACCGCAGGCGCTCAAAGAGGCTGACCTTACCGTCGCGGTTGCTGTCTTCATTTTTAAGCAAAATCTCCTTCTGCGACCAGGAATCCTCTCCCGTATCAATACCGGAGGCTTCCAGTTCTTCTTCTGCCGACAGGATGTGGCCGTCCTGCCCCCGGTGCGCCTTCACCCGCATGATCCAGTTGGCCATAACCGGTACAAAGGTCTGGGAAAGAAAGTAAGAAATAATCATGCTGAAGCCGATAGCCAGAGCCAGCGGCAGGAACAGCGACCCCGGTATGCCGCCCATGGTAAAGGCCGGAGCAAATACAGCCAGGATACAGAACAGGATCAGCAGCTTGGGGAAAGCAATTTCCTTGCAGGCATCCCAGATGGCCAGGGCCTTGGGTTTGCCCATATCAAAATGCTGGTGAATATTTTCTATGGTTACCGTACTCTCATCCACCAGGATACCGATAGCCAGGGCCAGCCCGCTCAGGGTCATGATATTGATGGTCTGATCAAAAAGATTCAGGAAGAGCACGGCTGAAATAATAGAGGTGGGTATGGTCAGGATCACAATGAGGGCACCCCGGAGATCACCCAGGAAAAGCACCACCATCAGGCCGGTCAGCAGCGCACCGATGATCCCTTCGGTCATCAGGCTTTTAACGGCATTGATCACGTATTTCGACTGGTCAAACTCGTAGGTCAGCTTCACGTCTTCCGGCAGGTTAGACTGGATGCCGGGCATGGCTTTCTTCAGGTTCTGAACGACTTCCCAGGTAGAGGCATCGGCGCTTTTGGCAATGCTGAGGTAAACCGACCGCCGGCCGTTAACCAGGGCATAGCCGGCCGTCATATCGGCGCCGTCGCTTACGGTGGCCACATCGCGCAGGTATAAGTTCTGCACCGAGCCTTTAAAGAGCGGAATATCCTCAAAATCTTTCACATTCCGGATCATCGTATTGGTAGGCGTGATATAATGCGTATCACCGATCCGGATATTTCCTGACGGAGCCGTCTGGTTGTTCAGCCGCAGGGCTTCCACCAGCTGGTCGGGTGTCAGGTTGTAGTTCCGCATCAGCTGCGGGTTGGCGTTGATGACGATGGTCCGTATGTTTCCGCCGAAAGGAGGGGAGGAAACAATACCGGGAATGGCGGTAAAGGTAGACCGCACATACACGTTGGCCAGGTCAAGAAGCTCGTTATTGCTCATCTTATCGCTGCTCAGCACCAGCTGGCCCACGGGCAGGGTGGAGGCATCAAACCGAATAATGAACGGCGGGTTGGAACCGGGCGGGAAAGTAGCCTGGATACGGGTGGAGACCGAGTTCAGCTCGGCCGCCGCCTGCGCCATGTTGGTGCCCGGGTAAAAATTGATCTTCATCAGGGTCAGCCCCTGGATGTTCTTGGTCTCGATCGATTTGATGCCGTTCACATACAAAAAGATGTTGATGTATTGCTTGGCAAAGAAAGATTCCATCTGCTGGGGTGAATACCCTCCGAAAGGGTGTGCCACGTAAATAACGGGAAGGTCCAGCTGGGGAAAAATATCTACCTTTATTGTTTGTGCCGCACGGATACCAAAGAAAAATAATCCGGTAACAATCACCAGTATGGTAATGGGTTTTCTAAGCGCGAATCGTATTAAATTCATCGGGTTACAGATTGTTTTCGATTAAATCAAAATCACCGCTGGCTGCCGCCTGCAGCAGGAGGGCATTCCAGATATGACTGATGGCGATATCGCGGTCAGTTTCTGCCCGGATAAGCGCATACAGAGCCTGGGAAACCGAAACCTGGTCGGTCAGGCCGTTTTTATACAGGGCCGATTTCTGGAGATAGGCATCGCGGGCGGCCGTCAGCTGAACCGGTACCTGCTCATACACGGCCAGCGCGTTGCTCCATTTGTTCTGTGCTGTTTTCAGCTGGGTTTGCAGGCGCAGGTCCGTCATTTCGTATTCACTTTGCAGCGCTTTACCGGTAAGCTCCTGGGCGCTCACCTGCTTCTTCAGGCGGTAGGTCTGGGTGAAGTTCCAGTTCAGGCCCAAACCCAGCAGGTAATTCACACGGGTGGGGTTGATTCCTGAAAAATAACCGGAAGTAAAATCATTCTGGTCCTGGATATACCCGTTTCCGAACCCGGAGGCCCGGGTCTGGAAAACACCTGCCAGTGAAACGGCAGGATAATATTGGGTCTTTAAGAGGGCGGTCTGCTCTTCGTTCAGCCGGATAAGGCTTTTGTACAGGCGCAGCTCAGGGTGCTGGCTCAGGTCGCCCTGAAGAGCAGGCCGCGTGGGTATTTTTTCGAGCAGCGATAAATCGGGCTGATAATCAGCAGGCTCAACCCCCATCAGCTCGATCAGCCGGTTCAGCAGCTCCTGTTCCTGGTCAAGCGCCCGCGAGTAAGCAATGGATGCGTTGGCCAGGTCAGCCTTTGCCATGGAAAGGTCCACACCGGGCACCAGTCCGTTCCGGGCTTTGACCCCAGCCACCTGCTGAACGGTATCGGCCCGCTGAACGTTACGGGTAAACGAAAGGGTGAGCTGGTGAGCCGTTACCCAGTTGATATAGGCGGCGGCTACCTTGATTTTGTGCCGGAAGATCTCCTGCTGGAGGTCTTCGTTATCTTTTTGCGCCGTATGTTCTGCTACGGTCACCCGCTTTTTGTTCCTGCCGAAGGTAACCACGTCCCAGTTGACCTGGGTAAGATACAGGGCGCCAAAACCGGCATTCCAGTTTTGCTCTGCCAGGGCCGGGCCCGAAGAGCCCGCTGCCAGTCCTCCGAAACCGTACAGGGGGCCGTTCTGGCCATTGACCGTACCGAAATCCTGCTGCAGGCCCAGGTTAACATTGGGCAGGTTGGTTCTCCGGGCCAGCTCGATCAGCGTTTTGGAGGCCTCGCTATGGTAACGTTTGGCCCGGATGCTGCCGTAATTTTCCACAGCGATCTCCAGGGTACGGGCCAGGGTCAGCTTTTCCTGCGCTATCCCGCATACCGGGATGAGGAAAGCCAGTATAAATGATTTCATAAGGTATAAGCGGTCAGCTCCGGCTAACCGGGGTTTTTTAATTGCGATGGCAAAATTAACGGGGAACAGGTAAAATTTGGTTACCCTTTTTACGGCTTTTATTACCAATATTACTGGGGCGTACATAGAAACGGTCAAGAGCTGCTGAATGCGAAATCTAGGCATTAATATTTTGCCGGAATGCATCAATAGAGTTGGTCTGCGGATGGGAGGACTAAAACGAGGAAATCAGGCGACAAAAGCCGGAAATTTATCAAAAGCCGGAAATTGAACATTGTTGATAATCTATGGTTTCTTATGTGAAATCAGTTCTATTCTCTCTTGGTAAAGTGAAATATACAGGGAAGAAAAAGATTTCCCCGCCAAAGTTTTCGTCCTTACGTATACACTTTCCCCCGAATTAGCATCGTATTTTTGCAGGCAGATAATCTTTTCAGAATGACTTTTGAGGAAACCGTCCGGTACCGGCGTTCCGTTCGTATTTATGACCCGGAAAAACCCATAGACACTGCCAAAGTAAAACACTGCCTGGAGCTGGCCACACTGGCTCCTAACAGCAGCAATATGCAGCTATGGGAATTTTACCACGTAAGCACACCCGGCACTCTGCAGGCCATTTCCAAAGCCTGCCTGGATCAGAGCTCTACCCGCACGGCAAAGGAAATAGTGGTGCTGGTTACCCGTCAGGACCTGTACCGTAAAAGAAGCCGCGCCATGCTGGCGTACGAGCTCGAAGCCATAGCGAAATTCTCTCCTGAACACAGGAAGGCGGCCCGGATCAAAAACCGGAAGCAATATTACGGTTTCCTGATGCCTTTTATCTATGCCCGCTTTTTTGGCCTCCCGGGCCTGGTGCGTAAATGTATTGCCACTGCAATTGGCCTTTTCAGGCCCATTACCCGGCAGGTTACAGAAAGTGATATGAATGCCGTGGTGCATAAGTCGTGTGCCCTGGCCGCACAGACCTTTATGCTGGCCATGGCGGCTGAAGGTTACGATACCTGTCCGCTGGAGGGCTTTGACAGCCGGCGCATGAAGAAAATCCTGAAGCTTCCGGCCGGTGCGGAGATCAACATGGTCATTCCCTGCGGTATACGGAAACCCGAAGGCGTGCGCGATGTGCAGATCCGGGTGCCCTTTGAAGAGGTATACCGTACACTGTGATTCAGACGGCCGGGAGAATTGACAATTGACAATGTACAATTGACAATTACAATGCCGGGTCTATATATCCGGAATTTATTACAGCGTTTTCATCTTTACCCATTTTGACCTGCTTTTCCCGGAAGCGATCACACTCTCCACAAACAGCATTCCGCGGATACCGTCGTCAATGCCCGGGAAATCCAGCTCAATTTCAGTGGGTTCTTCCCCGTTCATCCGTTTCCGTACCGTACGGGCAAAATTCCGGTAAATGTTGGCGAAGGCTTCCAGGTATCCTTCCGGGTGGCCGTTGGGCAGGCGGGTGTTGGCTTTGGCAAAAGGGGAGAGGTCGCCCACGTTCGGACGGTAGATATGATGGAATGTCTGCGACTTATGCGCCAGTGTATTGGGCTCTTCCTGACGCCAGTCGAGGCCCCCCAGCTCTCCGTATACCCGGATTCTCAGGGCATTTTCTTCCCCGTTGGCTACCTGGCTGCAGTACAGGATACCTTTTGCACCGCTGTCGAACTTTAGCAGAACGCTGGCGTCATCGTCCAGCAGGCGGCCTTCCACAAAGGTGGATATATCGGCACAGAGTTCGGTGATCTTCAGCCCGGTGATGTATTCCGCCAGGTTCTCGGCATGGGTACCGATATCGCCCACGGCTCCGGCAATTCCCGACCGTTTGGGGTCAGTACGCCATTCGGCCTGCTTATAGCCGCGTTTTTCTTCCAGGAAAGCCAGCCAGCCCTGCGGGTATTCCACCACCACCTTCCTGATTTTGCCCAAAGCACCGCTTTTTACCAGGTGGCGGGCCTGTTTCACCATCGGGTAGCCGGTATAATTGTGGGTCAGGGCAAACGTGAGGCCGGTTTGCTCAATAATATCTTTCAGCTTGCGGGCCTCGGCCAGGGTGAACGTCACCGGCTTGTCGCAAATGACGTGGAAACCGTTTTCCAGGGCCATTTTAGCGGGCCCGAAATGCATATGATTAGGCGTAACAATAGCAACCGCATCCATTCTATCTTTTCTGCGCAGCTCCTTCCGGATCATTTCCCGGTAATCACCATAGCAGCGTTCTTCGGGCAGCATGAGGTCACGGCCCGAGGCTTTTGACTTTTCAGGAGTGGAACTGAAAGCACCGCAAACCAGCTCGATCTCGCCGTCTATAGCGGCAGCGGTACGGTGCACAGCGCCTATAAAGGCGCCCTGGCCGCCGCCGGTCATTCCCATTCTGATCTTTCTGTTCATAGATGAAGCTTTAAACCTGCTTAGTATTATTAAGTTAATAGTTAAAAGTTGCGGTACATTTCTTTTACTAATGTTCCATAACTTTTAACTTTTATCTTTTAACTTTTCACTTACTTCACTTTTCCGGCAAATGGATCTCCGCAATCATGCACCGCGCTGAGCCGCCGCCCACCGTTTCAATATACCCCAGGTCGGTATGAAGTATTTCAGCAAAATAATCCATAGTATCTGCCTGCTCACGGGTTAATGAGGCATAGGCACGGTCTGACATCACCAGGAAGTTCTTGTCTTTCCTGTTCTTCACCAATAGCATATTCCCGGCAAAGGCGCTCATCTGGTCCATGGTGATCTCCATAATCGTCTTGCCCGAACTTTCCAGCTTCTGCTTCACGGCCAGGCGCTGATCCGGATCGGCAATGGCTTCCAGGCAAATCACACAAAAGGTATCGCCCATAGACATCACCACGTTGGTATGGTACACGGGAACCCCCGCTTTGTCAAATGCCTCGAAAGTCACCAGCTCGTAATCAATGACCTTTTGCCAGGCTTTCAGCACTTCCGGGTGGGTACGCGACGACAGGCAGGCATACGCTATCCGGTTGATCCGGTCCAGCACAATGCTCCCCGTGCCTTCCAGGTACTTCCCGTCCGTCTCGAAATGGGTCAGGTCCAGCAGAACATGAAAATCATAGTTCTTTTTCAGGAAATCCAGTACATCCTGCCTCCTTTCCGCCCGCCGGTTAGCCGCTTCTACGGGATAAATCATCACCTTCCCCGAATGGTGGGTAGAAAGCCAGTTGTTCGGGAAAATGCTGTCGGGCGTATAGGGTTCGGGCGTATCCTCGAATACGTGCACGTTGATATCCCGGAGGCGCAGCTGGGCCACCAGTTCGTCAAAACACTCCTGAGCGGAGGTGTTCAGGGCTTCGCGGTTGATATCTTCAGGCTGCTGAAACGTATTGGAAGATGCGGTTTCCTGGTTAAATGCAAAATTCACCGGCCTAATCATCAGTAGATTAGATGTTACCTGTTCTTGCATAAGCGTTCATATTTAAGGTTTCGTGCTCAATATTAATTAATTTTTTCGAAAATATCTTTTCTTTTCAGCGGTAAACTCATGCAATGTGAACCGCCTCTTGCCCGTGAAAGCTCAGCGGAAGGCAACAGGATAATGGTGTCTTTCACTTCCTCCGGCCGGATCCGGTTATTTTCAAAATCAGCCAGCAGCTCAGCGGCAGAAACCAGCCGGAAACCCTGCTCCCGGAAAGCCTCATCGGTTTTGTCATTCCGGTCGTAGGCAATAGCTACTCCTTCCCGGAGAACCAGCAGGTTGCACGAGTCGGTCCATTGCTCCCTTTCCCCGAACGGGAAGCGGTCATTTCCCGAATACACAAACCGCACCGGCCCCTCACATTTGAGGTCGTCTTTTGAAATACGGGCCAGCAGGTCTTCCAGGTGATCGATATCGTGCACTTCGATACCGTCCGGGCCGTTTACAAACGTTTTGATCCGTACTTTTTCATCGTTGCCGGCCGGTTCAAAATCGTCCCAGGCTTTGGGGTGATCCTGTTCCTTGTGCACAATTGACCTCAGCAATACCCAGACATCGCGTCGGATATGCGTAAAAACCGTATCAATATGCATGTAATCGCGTTTGCTGGGTATTTTTACGATCGAAACCTTTTCCACTACTTTCTTTTCAAAAAGCTTGCTCATGGTTTGCCGGGCGGCATCAAGGGTGGTGCGCTCCGAAATCCCGATAAGCAGGTGGTTGGGAGCCACCATCATCACGTCGCCGCCTTCCAGGGTATCTATCCGGCGGGTCTTGTCTTCCGGCAGCAGGAAATGCGCTTCGTCTTCTTCTATCTCGATGATCCTGCCGGTAAAATCGCTGAAAAGCGGGTGATTGAAGAAAATGTACTTGGCGATCAGCGACTCGCGGGTACGGGCCGATTTGGCCGGTTTGGTCAGGATGATGTGATCGTTGACCACTACACCCAGGTCTCTTGTAAAAATCAGGTTGGGTACGGGTGGGAAAAACATTTCGCCCGCATCGGTCATGCCCGTGATCAGGATTTTCGACAGCTCGCGGTTGGAATATTTCAAGAAATGCCTCATTTCCAGGTACGAGCACTCTTCAATGGCCGCAACAGCAGCCACCAGCGGGATTCTTACTTCGGGGTTTTCCAGCACCTCGAAAAGGAGCCGTTCGATATCAATGACCTTATCCGACTCAAAATAATGATCCGAGTTGGGCTTGAAGAACTCCCTGCGCGCGTCTCCGGCGCTGTCGTACCAGCGGATAGCCTCAGGATCCAGGAAATGCAGGAGGAGTTTCACATACAGGTCATACTCCTTCTTCCGCATGGTATCCAGGTGAATAATGTCCTCAAACAGCCAGTCCTGCGCCTTTGAGGGTACCACCTTGCCCAGCCCGCTGTCAGGACTGTGAATAATCAGCCTTTCTAAAGCAGCAATTTCCGAGTTGACAAAAATGGAGGTATTCATAGTGTGTTTTGTTGATATTTGCAATATGGTTTTTGCTTTTTACAAAGTCAAATTAATTCTGTAAAAATATCTTTAATAGTAAAAAAGCGAAAATATATAGAAATATGTATAATTTTTTAACTATCTAAACAAGGCATCTTTCCGGAATAATATCCGGCGGGTCATTCTGCTTCCCTGACTTTTCGTGTATTTTTGTAGCGCAACAAGCATTTTTAAATGGACAATACTACTTTGCTGAACCTGGCCGGTACGTGGGGTACGCCCCTGTACGTGTATGACGGAGATAAAATAGAAGAAAAAGTCAATGAGCTGCGGGCGGCTTTCGCCGGCGTGCCCATGAAAATAAAGTACGCCTGCAAGGCCAATACCAATATCTCGGTGCTTTCGCTTATGCGCACATTGGGCGTGGAAGTAGATGTGGTATCGCCCCAGGAAATGCACCTGGCCCTGAAAGCCGGGTTTGCGCCGGAGCAGATCACGTTTACATCCAGCGGGGTAGGGTTTGAAGAAATTGAAGAATGCCTCAGCCACGGTGTGCTGATAAATGTAGACAACCTTTCCGCAATGGAGAAATTCGGGCAAAAATACGGCAGCAGCCGGCCGCTCTTTCTCCGGATCCGCCCCAACGTGGAAGGCGGCGGTAACCTGAAGATCTCTACCGGGCACGGCAACTCCAAATTCGGGATCCCGGTAGAACAGAAGGAGGAGATCCTGAAGCTGGTGAACCGGTATAACCTGAATATCGTGGGCCTGCACCAGCATACCGGATCAGATATTAAAGACGGGGAGACGTTCATCCGGGCGGCTGAGGTGATGTTCAGCCTGGCCATGAGCTTCGGCAATCTCCGGTACCTCGATTTTGGCGGTGGCTTTAAGGTAGCTTACCGTGAAGGCGATGCCGTAACGGATATGAAAGACCTGGGCGAAAAGCTGTCGGCCCGTTTTCAGGACTTCTGCAAAGCGTACGGCCGGGAGCTGGAGCTCTGGTTTGAGCCGGGGAAATTCCTGGTGAGCGAATCGGGTTTCCTGCTGGCACAGGTAAACGTGGTAAAAAATAACCCCAACGGCACCTTGCTGGGACTGAATACCGGCCTTAACCACCTGATTCGCCCCATGATGTACGATGCCTACCACGATGTCATCAATATTTCAAAAGCGGGGCTTCCCGCACGAAAAAAATACAATGTGGTTGGATATATGTGCGAAACTGACGATATTGCTAAAGACAGGGAGCTTCCCGAAACGGAAGAAGGCGATATCCTAGCCATCCGGAACGCCGGGGCTTATGGTTTTACCATGGCCTCCCAGTACAACAGCCGCTTCCGGCCGGCAGAAGTGCTGGTGTATCGCGGAGAGGAATACCTGATCCGCCGCAGGGAAACGCTGGACGATATTCTGAAAAACCAGGTGCTGATCACCTTCTGATATGGATTTTGTACGTTCACAAAAAACCGATGATTTTATAGCCCCCGATTTTTACGGGGTAGACGAGCTGCTGTCTGAAGAGCAGCTCCTGGTACGTGCTTCGGTGCGCGACTTTTGCAAAAAAGAGATCTCACCCATTATTGAAGATGCGGCTCAGCAGGCAAAGTTTCCCCTTTTCCTGGTAAAGAAAATGGGGGAAATGGGATTGTTCGGTCCTGTTATCCCTGAAATCTATGGAGGAATGGGCGCAGATTATATCACGTACGGACTGATGATGCAGGAGCTGGAGCGGGTAGATTCGGGTATCCGGTCTACGGCATCGGTACAGGGCTCACTGGTCATGTTTCCCATTTTCGAATACGGCTCTGAAGAGCAGCGCCTGAAATACCTGCCCGCGCTGGCTGCCGGTGAGCGGTTGGGAAGCTTCGGGCTCACCGAACCCGATTTCGGTTCCAACCCGGGCGGAATGCGTTGTCACTTTTATGAAGAAGGCGACCACCTGGTGCTGAACGGTTCGAAAACCTGGATCTCCAATGCTCCCTTTTGCGACCTGGCCGTGGTATGGGCCAAGAATGAAGAAGGAAGGATCAAAGGGTTGATCGTGGAAAGGGGAATGGAGGGTTTCAGTACCCCCGAAATAAAAAACAAGTGGTCGCTGAGGGCCAGTGCTACCGGCGAGCTGGTATTTGATCATGTCAGGGTACCGAAGGCCAACCTGCTTCCGGGTGCCGACGGGCTGCGGGCGCCTTTACGCTGCCTCGATAACGCCCGGTACGGGATTTCCTGGGGCGCGGTAGGCGCAGCCATGGACTGCTATGAAACAGCCAGGAGATACGCATTGGAGCGGATACAGTTCGACCGGCCCATTGCTTCCTTCCAGCTGGTTCAGAAAAAGCTGGCCGAGTTCCTGACCGAGATCACCAAAGCGCAGCTGCTGACCTGGAAGCTCGGGAAGAACAAAAACGAAGGGACAGCCACCTCTTCCCAGATATCCATGGCGAAGCGCAACAACGTGGCCATGGCGCTGAACATTGCCCGTGAAGCGCGCCAGATCCTGGGTGGAAACGGTATCACCGGAGAGTACCCCATTATGCGGCACATGGCCAACCTTGAGTCGGTGGTCACCTACGAGGGTACCCACGATATCCACCTCCTAATCCTGGGGCAGGAAATTACCGGGATACCGGCTTTTAAATAAAATACTTCGTTTTTTGTTATATATCTGGTGGTATAGCGATTTTATTTTGGTGTTTATATAATTATACAAATATTATGATCAATGTAGGAATAGTTGGCTTCGGATTATCCGGAAGGTATCTTCAGGCTCCTTTCTTTCTGACAAATCCCCAATACAACCTGGTGAAAATTGTCACCTCCAGGGAGTTGCCGCCGCATATTTTTGTAGATACACTGAGGGTGGATTCTATTGATGATCTGCTTGCGGATAAATCCATTGATCTGATCTCCATCTGCTCACCCGGCTCCACGCATTTTGATTATGCCGTAAGGGCCCTGGAGGCAGGAAAGCATGTTATGGTCGAAAAACCCGTTACTGCCCGGCCTGCGGAAGCCGAAACGCTCTTTGAGCTGGCCCGGAAAAAGGGCAAAGTGCTGAATGTGTTCCAGAACAGGCGGTACGACAGTGATTTTCAGACCGTAAAAAAGGTGATAGAATCGGGTATTCTGGGAGAAATTTTGTCGTATGAAGCGCATTTCGATCGTTATAAGCCGGTATTGAATGCCAAGGCGTGGAAAGAAGCGCCCGATGCCACCACCGGTATTCTTTATGACCTGGGTGCTCACCTGGTAGACCAGGCCATCTGCCTGTTCGGGAAACCCGCTTGTATCTCAGGGGAAACATTTACCCAACGGGCCAATTCGGCCATTGACGATGCCTTTCAGCTCTATATGGATTTCGGCAAGGTAAAAGTTACACTGAAGTCCGGCCTGCTGGTCAAAGACCCGGGCCCTAAATATGTGGTTCACGGTACTTTAGGCTCGTATACCAAATACGGGATGGACGTGCAGGAAGACCACCTGGTAAGCGGACTTTACCCCGTTCAGCCCGGTTTCGGGCAGGAGCCGGCTTCTGACAACGGCCGTATCCGCACCTTAACGCACGGCCTGGAGATACAAGGAACCGTTGAGACCCTGCCCGGCAACTGGGCCCGTCTCTTTGATGATCTGGCTGAAGCCATCCGCTCGGGCAAAGGGCCGGAAATTCAGCCCTGGCAGATCGTGGAGCAGATCAGGATACTGGATGCGGTGAAAAGCGCAGGGAAAATCTGAGGGAGTTAAAAGTTAAAAACGAAAAGTTAAAAGTTAAGGAATATTAGTTCATAGATTAATTATGAGAAAATGTTCCTTAACTTTTAACTTTTCGTTTTTAACTTTTCACTAAAACGGATAATCTCCCCCGTCCGGCTCCTTTTGCCCCCCTTCCGGCGGATTGATCTTACTCTTAAAAGTGCTCAGGCCGGGATCTGACGGCCTCTGCGACTCAAAATGATCCAGGCCGGAGACCTGGCTGAAGGCCGAACTGCCCAGGGTATTGTTGTATTCGCCCAGGTTGGCGAATTTCGTGTACTTTCCTACAAACCGCAGCTGTACCGTTTCAGTGATACCGGCCCGGTTTTTGGCAATGATCACTTCTCCCACGCCCTCGGTTGAATTCCCGTTTTCGTCTTCCATGATCTTGTAATATTCCGGGCGATAGAGAAACATCACCATGTCGGCATCCTGTTCAATTGACCCCGATTCCCGGAGGTCAGACAGCTGGGGCCGCTTGTTCCCACCCCGGGTTTCCACGGCACGGCTCAGCTGCGAGAGCGCAATAACCGGTACTTCCAGCTCTTTGGCCAGGTTTTTCAGCGAGCGGGAGATCGTGGCAATTTCCTGCTCACGGCTGTTGGATACACCTGAGCCCGCGTCGCCGGTCATCAGCTGCAGGTAATCAATGATGACCATCTGTATATCGTGCTGGGCTTTGAGGCGCCGGCATTTTGCCCTGAGCTCCAGGATACTGAGTGCGGGTGTATCGTCAATAAAGATATTGGAAGAGGCCAGCCTGGTGATCCGGTGGTGCAGCTGCTCCCATTCGTGCTGCTGCAGGGTGCCTTTCCGCAGCTTTTCACTGTCCAGCTCGGCCTCAGCCGATATCATCCGGAGCATCAGCTGGGTAGAAGACATCTCCAGTGAAAAGATGGCTACGGGCTTCTGGTGGTCTACGGCGGCGTTCCGCATGGCCGAAACCACAAAAGCGGTCTTACCCATACCGGGCCGGGCCGCAATAATGATGAGCTCGGTTTTCTGCCAGCCTCCTGTGAGCGCGTCCAGCTCTTTGAACCCGCTGGGTACCCCGGTAATGCCTTCGTTATTGTTTAATTTCTTATTCTCCAGCTCGGCAATGGTGGTCTTCATGATGCTTTTGGCATCTGCATAGTTTTTGCGGATGTTCCGCTCCGAGATCTTGAAGAACGACTGCTCAGTCTTGTCGAGGAGCTCAAAAATATCCAGCTCGTTTTCAATGCCTTCTTCCATGATCTCCGATGCCACCCGGATCATCTCGCGTTTAATACCGGCCTGTGCCATGATCATGGCGTGGAATTCCACGTTGGAAGCCGAGTTGATATGGCTGGTCAGCGCAGCCACGAAACGGGGCCCGCCCACCTGCCTGATCAGCCCTTTGCTCCGTAGCTCACGGGTAACGCTCAGGGTGTCTATGGCCTCGCCGGCATCGGCCATATCCAGGATGACCTTGTAAATGACCTTGTGCTCTTCCAGGTAGAAGCTGTCGGGTGAAAGAATCTCACGGATAAGATTAACTGACTCTTTGTCAATAAGTAATGCGCCCAGTACAGCAGATTCTATCTCTGTAGTATGGGGTAAACGGCCGGCTTGCTGCCGTTGAATTCCGGGGGTAATATGTAGCGCGGTGTCGTCCAAGTGAAAAGGGTCTTCATACCAAATCGGTTCACAAAATTAACAGGAAAAGGCGGCTAAAAAACAGGGTTGTTTCTAAATTGCCCTTCTCTGATAGAGGAACGTTCTAAGTTTCAGGGAATTGAAAAAGGGAAGTTTTTTTTTGTGGAAAAAAAAAGGTTATTGTTAATAAATTCCACAAATTTGTGTACAAATTAAACCTTGCCGCATTTTGATAGAAAAGTCTGTAAAATTAGAGATTTCAAACCTGAATGAGTTCTTCGGACCGCAAAACGAAAACCTGAAAGAATTGAGCCGGTCGTTTCCTGAAAGTAAGATCATTGCGCGTGGAGATGAAGTTTTTCTGAAAGGATCAGACGCCGATATTGCCCGCATAGAAGACGTATTCTCCCGGCTGCTGCAGTACTTCGAAAAATACAATGTGCTGCCCCTGAAAGAGGTGCAGAACACGCTGGAAGGAAACAAAATAGATGAATTCCTGAACCAGGACGATATTATTGTTCATGGGAACCGCGGACTGATCGTTAAGGCCAAAACCCGCAACCAGAAAAGGCTGGTGGAAGCCGTGAAAGACAATGACATTGTGTTTGCCATAGGCCCTGCGGGTACGGGGAAAACGTTTACCGCTGTGGCCCTGGCCGTAAAGGCGCTTAAAGATAAATCCGTACGGAAAATCATTATCACCCGGCCCGCCGTGGAAGCCGGGGAGAACCTGGGTTTCCTGCCCGGTGACCTCAAAGAGAAAATTGATCCTTATCTGCGGCCCATCTACGATGCGCTTGACGACATGATCTCTGCCGATAAGCTCAAGGGCTACCTGGAAAAGAACACCATCGAGATCGCGCCCCTGGCTTACATGCGCGGCCGGACCCTCGATAACGCGTTTATACTGCTCGATGAAGCCCAGAACACCACGCCCATGCAGCTGAAGATGTTCCTGACCCGTATGGGTCCTTCTTCCAAAATTATTATTACCGGTGACCGCTCGCAGGTAGACCTGCCCAAAAACCAGCGGTCCGGACTGGAAGAGGCCGCAAGGATACTCCGGCGCATCAACGGGATCGCCTTTATAGAGCTGGACGGTAAAGATGTGGTGCGGCACCCGCTGGTGGTAAAAATCCTGGAAGCCTATGAAAAAGCAGATACTTAGTCTCTTTTTCCTCGTTTTATGGGGAAAGGCTGAAGCGCAGGCCGTCCGGTGTGCCGCCGATAGTAAAGCAATAGAAAATGCGGCAATTCACGAGCTTATCAGCCGGAAAGTGGAAGAAATGAGGTCAGAGAAGCTGCGAAAATCAGCCCTCGAAGAAGTGATCCGCATACCCGTTGTGGTGCATGTCATTCACAACAATGCGTCAGGTACCCGCTCGGGCTCCAACATCAGCGACGAGCAGGTGTTTTCGCAGATCGAAGTGCTGAACGAAGACTACCGGCGTATGCCCGGCACGCCGGGGTACAACACCAACCCGGTAGGGGCAGATATGCAGATCGAATTTTTCCTGGCTAACATTGATCCTGACGGTCACCCTACTTCGGGCATTAACCGGGTATACAGCAGTCGCCGCAGCTTCAATATCCTGTCAGAAACGCGTGCCATCTCCGATCTTTCCTATTGGGATTCGAACAAATACCTGAATATCTGGGTAACCACGCTTACCGGCGGCTACCTGGGCTATGCTGAATTCCCGATCGGGAACTACGACGGACTGGAAAGTACGGATATCGACGAACGGGTAGATGGCGTATTTATAGATTACCGGGCTTTCGGCCGGAAAACAGGAACGGTGGAAGCGCCCTATTCCTTCGGCCGCACCACCACCCACGAGGTGGGCCATTGGCTGGGACTGATCCATACCTGGGGCGATACCCGCTGCGGTACCGATTACTGCGACGATACTCCGCCGGCCGAATCGTCGAACAATACGCTGGTATGTTCGCCGCTGTACTCCAACTGCCGGGGCGTTACCACTCGCAACATGATCGAGAACTATATGGACTACACCGTAGACAGCTGCATGAGCATCTTCACGCAGGACCAGAAAGCGCGGGTAAGGGCCATTCTCGAGATCAGCAAGCGCCGGCAGAACCTGCTGGCCGGGGTTGATATTTTTGAGCCGGTAAACGATCAGCTCGTTTTGAAGATCATGGGCAACCCGGTAGAAGGCAGCGGCCTCGACTGTAAAGTGCTGGTCAGCGAGGCGCGCGATTACAAAATAGAAGTTTTTGATGACCTGGGCAGGGTGCTGTTTTCGGAAGCATACACCAACTCGCTGAGCAGGGTGATTCATATTCCCAAAAGCAGGGTAGGGAGCGGGATGCGGCACCTGCGGCTGTCGTCAAAAGACACGCAGATCGACCGGCGGATCATATTTTTATAGCAGCGTTATGGAGAAACCGAAGTTTGACGATATTTTCATGGAGCTGGCCATTAACCTGGCCCGCCGTTCGCATTGTGTGCGGGCCCAGGTGGGGGCCGTGCTGGTGAATGACACCCGGATCATATCCATAGGGTACAACGGCCCGCCGGCCGGCACGCACAACTGCGACGAGGAGTTTGGCGAGGCCGGCTGCCCGCGCGACTCCAAGGGAAGCTGCTCCCTGGCTCTCCATGCCGAGCAGAACGCTATTCTTTACGCCACCAAAAACGGGGCGAACGTAGAAGGCTCTACCTTGTATGTGACGCTGTCGCCCTGCATTGCCTGTGCGCGGGTGATCTACTCCATGAAGATAAAAAAAGTGCTTTACCTGAATTCCTATGCCGAATACAAAGGCATAGGTGTGGATGAAGGCGTGGAATTTCTGAGGAAATTCGGTACGGAAGTCATTAAATACGAAATGTCATGAATTACCTGGCCCACCTGTTTCTTGCGGGTAAAAATCACGGGATGATCCTGGGCAGCCTGCTGGAAGACTATATTGTTGGCGGCGTGGAAAACGAAACCAACCGGCACCTGCCTGCCGATGTCAAAACCGGCCTGAAGCTGCATCGCCATATTGATACCTTTACCGATTCAGACCGGGAGGTGGCCGCGTGCAAGCAGTTCTTCTATCCCGGCTTCGGCAAATATGCGCCGGTAGTGGTAGACGTGATCCTGGACCATTTCCTGCACAAAAACTGGGCTGTTTTTGCCGGCGAAGAATTTGACGTCTTCAAAAACCGGGTGTACGATTCCCTTACCACGCAGTATACGGAATTGCAGCCCCCGCCGTTGAAAGCATTGGTGGAGTCAATGGTATACCACGACTGGCTGAAGAGCTATATTCATTTCCGGGGCGTGGAAAAAGCCCTGTCCAGCCTCAACCGCCGCGTGCAGCAGGTGGATCTTACGGAAGCCCTGCCGGTCATGAAGCAGCATTACGGGGAAATCGACCGGCTGTTCCTGAGTTTTTTTAAGCGGCTGAAAGAGTCGTGCGACACTGAATTTTTTAAAGATGGCCAATAATTACCGGAAAATTATCCATGAGCTCCAGCGTGACAAGCTGAAGCCCCTGTATTTCCTGCACGGAACAGAATCGTATTATATCGACAGCTTTGCCGATAAAATACAGGAGATCGCTATTCCCGAATATGAAAAGGGCTTCAATGAATATGTGCTGTACGGCAAAGACGTCAGTACGGGAGATGTGCTGAACTACGCCCGGAAATTTCCCATGATGGCTGAAAAACAGCTGGTGCTGGTCAAAGAAGCGCAGGCCATTTCAGACCTGGGCCAGAAAGAGGCGCAGGGATTGATGGAAAGCTACGCCCGGAACCCGCTGGAATCCACGCTGCTGGTGCTGTGCTTCGGGAAACCGCAGGACGAGCGCAAAACCTGGGTAAAATCGTTTGGCGTGCGGGGGGAGATCCACAACTTTAAAAAAATGTACGATTCAGAGGTGCCCGACTTCATTGCTGAGCTGTGCCGGGAAGAAAATGTGAAGATCAGCCCCAAAGCCATTCAGCTGCTCAGCGAGCACCTGGGAAACAACCCGCAGGCCATCAGCAACGAAATTGAAAAGCTGAAGCTCAACCTCAAAGAGGGAGAAGGGGTAGACGCCGACATCATCGAGCGTTTTGTGGGGGTATCCAAAGAATTCAACGTATTTGAGCTTCAGAAGGCGCTGATCGACAAAAACGCCACAAAAGCCTTCCGGATCGCCGACTATTTCGGGAACAATGCCAAAGATCATCCGCTCACCATGAACGTGATCTCCCTGTATAATTTCTTTTCAAAAGTACTGCTTCTGCACGGGCTGGGCAACAAGCCCGACAGTGACCTCGCCCGTATCCTGGGTGTGAATCCCTACTTCCTGAAAGATTACAAACGCGCGGCCCAGTCGTATTCTCTGCCCCAGCTGAGACGGGCGGTGCATGCCCTGCGGCTGGCCGATGCCCGCTCAAAAGGAGTAGACGCAGGAAGCGCCACCGAATCAGATATTTACAAAGAGCTGGTCTATAGTTTCCTGAGCTGACTTTTTTTGCACAACTTTACGCAACTTCAAATATTTATCCATAAATTTCATGGAAGTTTTTTCCCCTGATCTATGAAAGCCCCTTGTTTGCTCACGATGCTCTTCTTTGCAACGGTAAACGCCTGGTGCCAGGTGCCCAAAACAGAAGACTCCCTGATCGTATTTCTGGAAAAGCAGCCCAGGGATACCAGCTACGTGCAGGCTTTGAATGAATATTCCTTTATGAAGGTCAGGAACGGGGATTTTAAAAAAGCAAACGAGCTGATTGACGAAATGGATCAGCTGGTACAGAAGCTGGACTATAAGCAGGGCTTATACTATGTGATCAATATGCGCGGGGTGGTAGAATATTTCAGGCAGAACCCCAAAAAAGCCATGGAGTATTTTCTGAAGGCCCAGGAGGTCATAGAGAAATATAACCTTCCCCAAAAAAGACACCAGAACTCCCTGAACAATATCGGTATTATTTATGAACAGATGGGTGACCGCGAAAATGCCACCCGGTATGCCGTGAAGCTGATTGATTACCAGGAGAAAAATAAGCTTAACCCCCTGAAGAGCTGGCCGTACGATCAGCTGGGAAGTAATCTCAAATTTTATAAAAAGTACAAAGAGGCGCTGATCTATTATCAGAAAGGCCTGGATGTGGAAACCAGCCTGAACGATTTTTCAGGCATGGGCATTGGTGAAAACAGGATAGGGGCGGTGTACGATGATCTTGGCCAGTATAAGGAGGCTGAAACCCATTATAAGAAGGGCCTGGTACATGCAGAAAAAGCAGACCATAAGATGCTTCAGTCAGAGCTGTTAACTAACCTGGGCCTGATTTACCGGAAGACCGGCGATTACGCGAAATCAGAAAAATACCTGAAAAGAAGCATGGCTATCTGTAAGGAGATGGATGTGCGTACCCCTTTAAAAACCATTTATCACAACCTGGGCGACCTGTACTTTTTTCAGCATAATTACCCCCTGTCAGAAAAATACTACCTGGACGCCCTGGAGATCGCCAAAGAAACAGAACAACCGGATTATCTCTATACCGCTAACCTGGCATTGGCCGAGCTGTACGAAGAAACAGAAGACTTTAAGAAAGCCTATACCTACCGGGTAGCTTCGGAGGTAGCCAAAGATTCGTTATTCAAGGTAGAAACCGCTCAGGCTACCGAAGAAATGCTGCGGAAGTATGAAACCGAGAAAAAAGAGCAGGAAATAGCGCTGCTGAACGTAAAGAACGAGAAAGCCGCCCTGGTCAATAAAAGTATTACCGGCGGCGGAATTGCCTTGCTGCTGCTTACCGGGCTGTCGGCGGGCTATGTGCTTAACCGGAATAAGCTCAAAAGGATGAGAGAGTACCAGGAGCTCAGGAACAAGATTGCCAGTGATCTGCACGACGAGATCGGCAGTACCTTAAGCAGCATTATGCTGATCAGCGATATGGCCCGGAAGAAAGAGGGGAGCGATCACCGTATGTTTTCCAAGATCAATTCCGACTGCCGAACGGTGATGCAGTCGGTAGACGAGATCATCTGGTCGGTCAGCCCCGTTCACGATAACCTGGAGGGCATAGTGTTGCGTATACGTGAATTTGCCGTCCCCCTGGCCGAATCGGGTAATTTTACCTTTGAGATTATGGCAGACCCGGAGATCGGCGGCCTGAACCTGCCTGCCGATGTACGGAGGAATATCTACCTGATCATCAAAGAGGCTGTCAATAACCTGGCCAAATATTCGGGCGCTACGGAGGCGTTCCTGACGTTCCAGCCCTTAAAAAACATGCTCCGGATCACCGTTCAGGATAACGGGAAAGGCTTTGACCCCTCACTGGCTTCGGGCCGGAACGGCCTGACCAATATGCGAAGCCGGGCAGAAGAAATCAAAGCGCAGCTCGACATCCGCTCGTCGGCTTCGGGTACCGTGCTCACGCTGGATGTGCCCTTTTAATCGGTGAGCCTTTCAGCCGATCTTTCCTAATATCCGCAAAACCGATTCTTCTCCGGTATATTTCCGGATATCTTCAAAGGCGATCCATTGCAGAGCCAGCGTTTCGTGGTTGCGGGTCAGCGGTTTTTCCGCATCAGACTCGAACAGGTACCGCACATCAAAATGCTCGTGCTCAGGCACCTCTTTCCGCTCGGGAATGGTGTGGATATCCAGGTCAACGATGCGCTGATCCTGCGCTGCAATCTCTACACCCGTTTCTTCGAAAACCTCCCGGATGGCTACCGCCAGCGTGTCTTCGTCGCCGTCGCAATGCCCGCCGGGCTGCAGCCATTTGTCCAGCTTTTTATGATGAATAAGCAGGAGCTTCCGGGCTGCGCGGTCAATAACAAATGCCGAGGCCGTAATGTGTCCTTTCAGGTTGCTGCGAAAAAAGCAATCGGGATTTTCTTCTATAAATCCAATAAAGCGGTTCCTGATCCGGGTTTCTTCCGGGCTTCCGGCAGGAAGATCCCTTATTTCTTCGATAAGCGGGGTCATGGTATATAAATAATGGCATTGGGCTTCTGACCGGTAGCCAGGCCTTTGATCTTTTCTTTAGATTCCCGGTCAAAAATTTCAACGGTATTCTGTTTCTGGTTGATCAGCCACACGTTATTTTCCAGGAAAATAAAATAGTGCGGGTCATTCTCTGTAGCAATCTGGTGCTCTTTTTGCCAGGTTTCACCGTTTTTCCGGTATACATACAGGAAATTTTGCCCTTTGGCGCAGACCCATAAGGCCCCGTCAGGCGCAAAAGCGGCAAAGCCGGGTGCAAAATCAAGGTCAATGTGATCGGTTACCTTCAGCTGGTTGAGGTCTGCAAAATTCAGGGAACGCTGGTTGGCATTTTCCACAATGACATGGGCGGCGTCTTGTCCGCGCCATACATTGGTAGGGAAGGGGTCTACTTTGATATCCCGCACTACGGTTTTGGTGACCGGGTCAATAACCGTCAGGAAAGACGATTCCATGCAGGTTACCAGCACATACCGGCCGTCTTCACTGAACATGACCTCATGCGGGTCAGGCCCTACAATGATCTCTTTAACCAGGCTGCCGGTATGGCTGTCATATACCATAACCCGCCCGGAGTGCGAAACCAGGCCCGTCCATACCTCGCTGCCGTCTTTGGAAAATACGGCATTGTGGTTGGCAAAAGGTACGGTAATGGTGCGTTCGTTGCTCCCGGTTTTCCGGTTGAACAGCACCACATGGCCACCCGCCGTCATGTTGTGCAGCCCGTCATGCCCGGCTGAAAAATCGTATTCGGGCAGGGCAAAAGCAAAGCGGTCTGCTTCCGGGCTGACGCCGATATGGTGCATAAAGGTGTTGTAGGGAGAAGCAATGAACACGCGTTCCCGTTCCTGGTAGGTATCCGGGTCAAAAATGGAAATGCTGTTCTCGCCGCCATTGATCACCCACACGCCCGGCTGTTTGAGCGCATCGGAAACTTTCGGTTCATTTCTGTGGCACGACACCAGCAGCAGAATCATAACAGGATACAGGTAGTGCATAAAAAAACGTTGCCTTTGTAAAGACAACGTTTTTCTTAAAACAATATTCAATTTCACTTATAAATCAATGAGAATAAAAAGCGGGTGACAGACTTACCTCCTTCACGGGCCAGCTCTTTTGTAGCGTCAGAGAAAGCATCTTCCTTCACACGGGTATCTTTATCCGCAGGCAGGGTACTTTCCTGTGCAGAAGCAGCTACTGTATGCTGATAAGCAGCCTGGTAAAACAGGGTGCCGAACGCCATAGTGACGCAGAAAAGCAGGATGAGCAAGGCGTACTTCTTCATGGTATAAGACTCTTTACTACAAATGTATAAAGAAAAACGGAATAATGCAAAGGATAAGCCCTTTAAATTTTTCCGACCATGTTCTCCGGCTTCACCCATTCGTCAAACTCTTCCGGTGTCAGGTAGCCCAGGGCCACAGCGGTTTCTTTCAGTGTGCTGCCGTTCCGGTGGGCGGTCTGGGCTATTTCAGCGGCCTTGTAATAACCGATCTTCGTGTTCAGCGCCGTTACCAGCATCAGCGAATTGTTGACATGCCGGGTAATGTTTTCGGTCAGCGGCTCAATGCCCACGGCACATTTATCGTTGAAGGAAACACAGCTTTCGCCGATCAGCCGGGCCGAATGCAGGAAGTTATAGATCATCATGGGCTTGAATACATTCAGCTCAAAGTGACCCGTTGCACCGCCGATGTTAATGGCCACATCATTTCCGAGCACCTGGGCTGCCACCATGGTCATGGCTTCGCACTGGGTAGGGTTGACCTTTCCGGGCATAATGGAAGAGCCCGGCTCGTTATCGGGGATGTAGATCTCGCCGATGCCCGCCCGCGGGCCCGACGACAGCATCCGGATGTCGTTGGCAATCTTCATCAGGCTCACAGCCACGGTTTTCAGGGCGCCGTGCGCTTCCACAATGGCGTCATGCGCCGCCAGGGCCTCAAATTTGTTTTCAGCCGTCACAAAAGGAAGGCCGGTAAGCTCCGCTATCTTTTGGGCTACATTCCCGGCGTAACCATCGGGCGTGTTGATGCCGGTACCCACGGCTGTTCCGCCCAGGGCCAGCTCAGACAGGTGTGCCAGGGTGTTCTTAACGGCTTTCAGACCGTGATTCAGCTGGGAAACATAGCCAGAAAACTCCTGTCCCAGGGTAAGCGGTGTGGCATCCATGAAATGGGTACGGCCTATTTTCACCACCTTCATAAACTCTTCTGACTTCTTCTCCAGGGTATCCCGCAGCTTTTCAATGCCCGGAATAGTCACCTCTACCAGCATTTTATACGCCGCAATGTGCATGGCGGTAGGAAAGGTGTCGTTAGACGACTGCGATTTGTTCACATCGTCATTCGGATGCACAAACTTGGTTTTATCGGTCAGCTCTCCGCCCTTGATCACGTGTGCACGGTAGGCGATCACCTCGTTGCAGTTCATATTAGACTGGGTGCCTGAGCCGGTTTGCCATACCACCAGCGGAAACTGGTCGTCGAGCTTGCCTTCCAGGATCTCCCCGCAAACCTCAGCGATCAGCCGGGTCTTTTCCTCGTCCAAGACACCGGCATCCCGGTTGGCCAGGGCCGCTCCGTGCTTCAGGTAAGCAAATGCACGGATGATCTCTTTCGGCATTTTATTGATGTCCTGCGCTATTTTGAAGTTTTCGATAGAGCGTTGCGTTTGAGCGCCCCAATACACATTGGCAGGCACTTTAACCTCTCCCATTGTGTCTTTTTCTATTCTGAATTCCATTCGCTGGTTTTATTTGTAGTTAATATGCAAATTTATTGGTCTGTGCCGTAAAAACCCAATGAATACCGCAGAGTATTTAGGGGGGCATACAAAAAAAAGCGCAAATACAGTAAATGACGTTTTTTTTGTTAAATTGGCACGATTTTCAACCCAATCTTTAACCAACCCTTATCTGTATGAGCGGACTTATTCGTTTTAAATTATCATTCATGATGTTCCTGGAATTCTTTATCTGGGGCGCGTGGTTTGTAACTTTAGGCACATTCCTGGGGAAGAACCTGAATGCCTCAGGTGCGGAAATGGCCAACATTTTTGGTACCCAGTCGTGGGGAGCAATCATTGCCCCGTTTATTGTCGGGCTCATTGCTGACCGGTATTTTAATGCGGAGAGGATTCTCGGGGTGCTGCACCTGCTGGGAGCCGGGCTGATGTACATGATGTACAAATCAGGAACGGCCGGTGAGTTTTTCCCGTATGTACTGGGCTACATGATCCTGTTCATGCCTACCCTGGCTTTGGTGAACTCCATTTCCTTCCGCCAGCTCAGCGATCCCGAAAAACAATTCTCAGGCATACGGATCTGGGGAACCATCGGCTGGATTGTGGCCGGGCTGGCCATCAGCTACGTATTTGTATGGGATTCTGTCGATGCAATCCAGGAAGGAATGCTGCGGAATACCTTCCTGATGGCCTCTGTCGTTTCGGTTATCCTGGGTATATACAGCTTCATGCTGCCGGCTACACCACCAACCAAATCGGGGGATACCGGCAAATCATCGGTTTCTGATATTCTCGGGCTGGATGCGCTCAAGCTGCTGAAAGACAAAAACTTCCTGATATTCTTTGTATCGTCTATATTGATCTGTATCCCGCTGGCTTTTTATTACCAGAACGCCAATCCTTTCCTGGCCGAGATCGGTATGGAAAACCCTACCGCCAAAATGACGATAGGCCAGATTTCCGAAGTACTGTTCCTCCTGGCTCTTCCTGTATTCTTTAAGCGTTTCGGCTTCAAAAATACCATTTTGCTGGCCATGCTGGCCTGGGGACTGCGGTACACGCTGTTTGCCTTCGGCAATGCCGGCGATCTTACTTTTATGCTGCTGCTGGGTATTGCCCTGCACGGTATCTGCTATGACTTCTTCTTTGTAGCCGGACAGATCTATACCGATGCTAAAGCCGGAGAACAATACAAAAGTGCGGCACAGGGACTGATCTCACTGGCTACTTACGGGGTGGGTATGCTGATCGGGTTCTGGGCAGCCGGACTGATCAGCGATAGCTACGCAGTCATAAAAGATGCGGATATAGCCCTGTTCTGGGAGAAAGTATGGATCATCCCGGCCGGAATTGCTTTTGCCGTGATGGTGCTGTTCTTCCTGTTCTTTAAAAACGAAAAAGTAGAATCAAAATAAACTAAAAGATAAAAACTAAAAGTTGCGGAACATTAGCATTCATGAAAGAAAATGTTCCGCAACTTTTCACTTTTCACTGTTCACTTTTCACTTATAACATAATCTGTGCGTTATTTCATTGAAATAAGCTACCTGGGAACCCACTTCCACGGATGGCAGTTGCAGAAAGACGGGGCGGCGACCATCCAGGGAGAAGTAGAGAAGGCATTAAGCACTATTCTGAATATGCCCGTTTTTGTCCAGGGCAGCAGCCGTACCGATACCGGCGTACATGCCCGGCAGCAGTTTGCCCACTTTGATGTGCCTGTTGAGCTGTCAGCCCCCATTATTGAGCGGCTGAACCGTTTCCTGCCGCGCGACATTTCCGTCAGGAATCTCTACCCGGTAAAAGAAGATACCCACGCACGCTTTGATGCCATTGGCCGGAAATATATTTACCGCATTATTCACCGGAAAGATCCGTTTAAAAAAGAATTCTGTGCCCTGTACACCCGCCGGCCCGATGTGGAGCTGATGAACCGGGCGGCCAGGCTGCTGTTCAACTATACCGACTTTCAGTGCTTCAGCAAGGTGAAGACCAATGTGCTTACCTTCAACTGTACCCTTACAGAAGCCATCTGGAAAGAAAATGACGAAACCCTGGAATTTCATATCACCGCTAACCGTTTCCTGAGAGGGATGGTCAGGGCAGTGACCGGCACCCTGCTGGATGTGGGCTACGGCAAAACCAGCCCGGAAGCGTTTGAGCAGATTATTTTAAGCAAAGACCGGACAAAGGCCGGCTCGGCCTCCAAAGCAGAAGGACTGACCCTGGAGAGGGTGTATTACCCGGAAGGGTATTTTGGGGAGGAATTGACAATTGACAATTGACAATTGACAGATTTACGAATTCACGAATTGACGATTTACGAATGCAGACAGAAATCGGAACCGATATCGCCAAAGCGAAAATGATCCTGGAGAGGGGAGGGCTGGTGGCCATTCCCACCGAAACCGTGTACGGCCTGGCCGCTAATGCATTAGACCCGCTGGCCGTGGCCCGCATCTTTGAAGCCAAGAACCGCCCTGCATTTGACCCGCTGATCGTACATATTTCGAAATTTAAAGAATTATACAAATATACTTCGTCTTCTTCGGATGAATTAGGTAAAATTGCGAATAAATTCTGGCCGGGGCCTTTGACCATCCTGGTGCCGAAGAACGACCAGATCCCGGATATTGTTACTTCCGGCTCGGAAAGGGTGGGCATCCGGATGCCGGGCCACCCGCTTACACTGGAGCTGCTTTCCACGCTGGATTTCCCGGTGGCGGCACCCAGCGCCAATCCGTTTACCTATATATCGCCTACTACCGCCCGGCACGTATACGACCAGCTCAACGGCCGGGTAGACTACATTCTCGACGGAGGCCCCAGCCGGGTAGGCGTAGAGTCGACCATTGTAGGTATGGAAGGCAATGAAATGGTGGTTTACCGGAAAGGCGGCCTGGAAATTGAAGAATTACAAGCCGTTTTTGAGGGAACTATCCGCATCAATGACTTCTCCGACTCCAATCCGCAGGCACCGGGCATGCTTAAAAAGCATTATTCCCCTGATAAAAAAGTCCTCCTGCTGACAGATGACACCCGCCTGGAGCAATTCGATAAAGACAAAACCGGACTTTTGCGCTATTCTTCTCCCGTTAGCGGCTTTTCAAGCCAGTTTATTCTTTCTGAAAAGGCAGATCTGAAAGAAGCGGCCGCCCGCTTGTTTGAGGGCCTGCGCTACCTGGATAAATGCCCCATTGATACCGTCTTCATCGAATTTGTACCCGAAGCCGGCCTGGGCCGGGCTATTAATGACCGGCTGAGGCGGACGCTGGCGGAAGAGTAATTTTAGTTTTTAACTTATAATCTATTCTTCCACCACCACAATCTCAATCCTCCTGTTCTGCGCTTTGCCTTCTTCCGTGTCATTACCGGCTACAGGTTCTGAAGAGCCTTTCCCGGAGGTTTGTATCCTTTCGGGGTTGATCCCGTTATTGAAGAGCCAGTTGGCTACCGCCCGTGCCCTGAACTCCGATAAACGCTGGTTCTGGCGCTCGTCGCCCGTTTTATCGGTGTGACCGATCACTTCGATGGTTACTTTGGGGTTGTTGTTCAGGAACTGAAGCACTTCACGCAGCTTGGTTTCCGAACCTTTCAGCATGGTGGTCTGGCTCTGCTCAAAGTTTACGCCGTTCAACGCGTACCGGCGGCCTTTTTTAGCTTCCATAGGTGCTTCTTCTTTCGGTGCCGGTGGCGTTACGGTTACCGGAGGGGTAACCACGGCTTCCGTTACCGGCGGTGTAACCACGGGCGGGGCTGCTTCGGTTACCGGCGGGATTGTTTCCGGAACGGTTTCTGCTACTACAGGGGCGGTAACGGCCTCCGGCTCCAGCTGAACCTTCAGCTGAAACTGGGCCAGCTGCCGACGGTTATTCGAGGCGCTGTAGGCCCGGAAACCCGGCACATGAATGTTGATCTGCAACGTTTGATCCGGGTCAGATTCCAGCAGGAATGCGTTTTTCCCGGGATCAAAAGACACGGCAGGGCTTACTCCGTCAGCCTGCTGCATGGTGGCGGTGGCCCCTTTTTTCTGGTCGTCGGTAAGGGTATTGTCCAGCACAAGCGCCAGCGGGTACGCCGGCTTCCGGACCATAATCTCCAGTTTTTCATCCCGGAATGCGGCGGGTTCCACCTGCTGATCAAAAGAAGCGTAGCCGGCCGTTTCAAATTGAACGCGGTAGGCTTTCTGCGGGTTAAGCATGGCGGTATGTTCGCCGTTTTCTTCTTTTACCGGCAGCTCTGTGGAGGCTGCAGACCGTATTTTCAGCTGCTGAACAGGCAGGATCTCGCGGGTGTAGTCGTCCTGTACCACAAGCGTTATTTTCTGCAGGTCGGCCGGGGTCAGCGTCAGGGTAATATTGCGGCCATTGTTCTTCAGGGGTCCGGTGAGGGGCTCATAGCCTTCTGCCCTGACCTCTACGGTGTAGGTTTTCTCCGGGTTGATGCGGTAGGTAAGGTAAGTGCCTTTGCTGCTGTTATACAGGGTTTCTACCGGCTTTTTGTTTTCATCCAGGATAAAGAGCTGGCTTTTCATCACCGGCTGAAGGGTGTAGGCGTCTACCAGCGCATATTCGTGCTCGGTAAATGTGACGGCGCGTACATCAAAGGTGACCGGTATCAGCTGGGCCTCGTTGCCGGGCCGGGTAGCCTGCTTCTGCGAATACGATCCGAAGCCGTCTTTTTTGAACACAAAATTATACTCTCCTTTTTCACGGGGCTGGTACGATTCTCCCGAAGTTACCGTTTCCCTGCGGCCCGAAGGGGCGGTTACTTCTACCTGCGCATTGATTTTATCGCCCGAGGTGATGTCGCGCACCACCACAAAGAAAGGAGCGGGCTCCTGAACGGCAGGTGTCGGCGCCTCTGCCAGGGTCTCTGCCGGTTTGGGTGTCAGTTTGATCTCCAGCACATCCAGGTCGTACAGGTTTTCGGTCTCGAATCTTCTTTCTTCCGTATAGTATTGCGGGGCGTCTACGCTGATCTTCACATCGGCGCCTTTAACGACCTCGTAAAAACGGTTTTTCTTCTCTGTTTTCAGTGGAATAGTATTTTCACTTAATGCGTAAGCTACTTTTACGGTGGCATTCTTTATTTCGGTCCCGTCCATGCCGTTAATTACCCTCAGCTGGAGGCGCATCTTTTCGGTGTCCTGCGCTGAAGCGGAGTAAAACAAAGTGAGTGCGACAAAAAATAACTTTATTCTCATTAAACTTTTATAACTTTGAAGTGTCCAAATATAGGTGTTGTTCCTATATATAACGTATAAAAATGTTGCTCCTGAAAAAATTAACGAATGATATTTTCACCCGATTTTTTCCCGTGCATTGACTATATCCGGCATCTTCCCGGCGAAGATACCGTTTGGATCAATACCGCCGGGCAATACCGGAAGCAGTCGTACCACACCCGTGCCTATGTTCTGGGCCCGCACCGGGTAGAAACCCTCCTGGTTCCCGTAAAAAAGTTTGCCAACCATGAGCTGATCCGGAATATAGAGATCGATTATTCTACTGCCTGGGAGCGCAAAGCATGGAGAACACTGATCAATGTTTACCGTAACAGTCCTTTTTTTGAGTACTTTGAAGATTATATATACAAAGTGTTTGCCAAAAGACACGAACGGCTGGTAGATTTGAATTGTGATACGCTGACAATTTGTCTGAAATTAATGGGAGTAGATAAGACAATTTGTCTTCAGGATTTTTCGTATTATGAATATAAAAACCAATTTATTAGCTTTAATGCGAAAAACAGGGGGGAGAATGCGGCCAATTTGCCTTTTAAGCCCTACATTCAGAATTTTGGCAATAAGTTTGAACCTAATCTGAGTATTCTGGATCTGCTCTTTATGAAAGGACCCGAAAGTTGGACCACCGTAAGGGAGCCAATTTGAAAAAAAAATTGTTATAGAATTAAAACACAAAGGAGTAAATAATGGAACCCAAGTTTTCGCAAAGAGTAAAAGAGGTAATATCTCTGGCAAAAGAAGAAGCCTTACGGCTGGGTCACGACTACATCGGAACGGAGCATTTGATACTTGGGATGATCAGGGAGGGGGAAGGCCTCGGACTGGGATTGATCCAGAAAGCCGGCCTGAATCCTGAAGATCTGAGAACAACTATCGAAAATTCCACACGGGGTACCGCCACCAATACGATCAAGAACCTGGCGAATATTCCTTTAACCCGCCAGTCGGAAAAAGTGTTGAAAATCACCCACCTGGAAGCCAAGATATTTAAATCGAACGTGATTGGAACCGAGCACCTGCTGCTGGCGGTTCTGCGGGATGACGATAACCTGGGTTGTCAGATCCTGAACAAATTCCAGATCGACTATAAGCTGATCAAGGAAATGCTGGAATACCAGCTGACCGGTATTGAGCCGCGCATGGACAGCCAGGATACCGATGACGAAGACAAGGGCTTCGGCACCGGGAGCGGTTTCGGACAAAAGGCCGATACCAAGGGCAGTGAAAAGTCAAGAACACCCATTCTCGATAATTTCGGGCGGGATCTGACCAAAATGGCGGAAATCGGCAAGCTGGATCCTATTGTAGGACGGGAAAAAGAAATTGAGCGTGTAGCCCAGATCCTTTCCCGCAGAAAGAAAAACAATCCTATCCTGATCGGTGAGCCCGGTGTGGGTAAAACGGCTATTGCCGAAGGCCTGGCGCTGCGCATTGTTCAGAAGAAGGTTTCACGCGTATTGTTCGGGAAAAGGGTGGTGACCCTTGACCTGGCCTCATTGGTGGCCGGTACCAAATACCGCGGCCAGTTTGAGGAAAGAATGAAGGCGGTGATGCAGGAAATTGAGAAAAACCCGCAGATCATCCTCTTTATTGACGAGATTCATACCATTGTGGGCGCAGGCGGTGCCAGCGGCTCGCTCGATGCTTCCAACATGTTCAAGCCGGCTCTGGCCCGTGGCGACATCCAATGCGTGGGAGCTACCACCCTTGACGAGTACCGGCAGTATATTGAGAAAGACGGTGCCCTGGCCCGGCGTTTCCAGATGGTGATGATCGATGCCACTTCTATTGACGAGACCATCGAGATTTTGCATAATATCAAAAGCAAATACGAAGATCACCACCATGTGACCTATTCAGACGAAGCCATTGAGCTGGCGGTGAAGTATTCGGAGCGGTATATTACCGACCGTTTCCTGCCCGATAAGGCCATTGATGTGATTGATGAGGTAGGCGCCCGGGTGCACATCCGGAATATCAATGTGCCCCAGGAGGTGGTAGATCTTGAAAATGCCGTTGAGGAGATCAAGCAGGAGAAAAACCGGGTGGTGAAAAGCCAGCGGTACGAGGAAGCAGCCCAGTTGCGCGACCGCGAGAAGCGGCTGATCGATCAGCTCGAAAATGCCAAGGCCGCCTGGGAAGAAGAATCGAAAAGACAACGCTTTAATGTAACCGAAGAGCACGTGGCTGAGGTCATTGCCATGATGACGGGCATACCGGTGAAACGGGTGAACATGAATGAGGGCGAGAAGATCCTCAAAATGGGCGACAGCCTCAAAGGGAAAGTGATTGGCCAGGATCCGGCTGTAGAAAAGCTGGTGAAAGCCATACAACGTACCCGGGTAGGGCTGAAAGATCCGAAGAAGCCGATTGGCTCGTTTATCTTCCTGGGACCTACCGGTGTCGGGAAAACCGAGCTGGCCAAGAAGCTGGCCGAATACCTGTTTGACAAGGAAGACGCCCTGATCCGTATCGACATGAGCGAATACATGGAGAAATTCAGCATATCGCGCCTGGTGGGGGCGCCTCCGGGATACGTGGGATACGAAGAAGGCGGTCAGCTGACCGAGAAAGTGCGCCGGAAACCTTATTCGGTGATCCTGCTGGATGAAATTGAAAAGGCACACCCGGATGTGTTCAACATCCTGCTCCAGGTATTGGATGACGGTATCCTGACCGACTCGCTCGGCCGGAGGGTGGATTTCCGGAATACCATTATCATCATGACCTCGAATATCGGGGTGAGAGACCTGAAAGACTTCGGATCCGGTATCGGTTTTGCTACCCGGTCACGCATGGAAAACCAGGACGATATGGTGAAATCTACCATCCAGAACGCACTGAAGAAGTCGTTTTCGCCTGAATTCCTGAACCGGCTCGACGACGTGATCGTCTTTAACTCGCTGACCCGCGAAGATATCTTCAGGATCATTGATATTTCACTGGGCAAGCTGCTGGCCAGGATCCATAACCTGGGGTATTCGCTGGAGCTGACCGATACGGCCAAGGTTTTCCTTTCCGAGAAAGGATATGACCAGCAGTACGGGGCACGTCCGCTGAACCGGGCTATCCAGAAATATGTCGAAGACCCGCTGGCGGAAGAAATTCTGAGGGGTTCACTGAGCGAAGGCGATGTTATCCTGGTAGATCACGTGGAAAACGAAGAAAACCTGAGTTTCTCGCGGAAATCGAAAATTGAAGAGGTAGAGCAGTAAGATGCTATATACGAATAAAAAGGCACAAAACATCGCGTTTTGTGCCTTTTTTATGTATATATGTTAGACCTTTACCGTAACAGACGGTATTCATTCGGCGTAGAGCCTACCCGCTGTTTAAAGAGGCGGATGAAATGCTGGGGGTATTTAAAGCCCAGATCGTAAGCGATTTCATTGATGGTTTTATGCGAATGGAAAATCCTTTTCTTGGCCATGTCAATGATTTTATTCTGGATGTATTCCTGGGCCGATCTCCCGGTCTCTTTTTTGATCAGGTCTCCGAAATAGTTGGCTGAAAGGTTCAGTTCTTCCGCACAGTAACTTACGGAGGGTAGGCCGATATTCTGGGGCTTATCCGTAGTGTAATAATCGTTCATGAGCGCTTCAAACCTTTCCAGGATGCCCTTATTGGCATTTTCCCGCGTGATAAACTGGCGATCATAAAACCTTTCGCAGTAGTTCAGGAACAATTCGATATTGGAGGCGATGAGCTTCTTGCTGTGCTTATCCATGGACTGCCGGAGTTCGAACCCTATTTTTGAAAAGCAGTCCAGCACGATCTGCCGCTCGCGTTCGGATAAGTGCAGGGCTTCGTGGGTACGATAGTTGAAAAAGCTGTAGCTATCCAGGATCTTGGCCAGGGGTGTGCCCAGGAGCAGGTCAGGATGAAAAACCAGGGCGTGACCTGAAGGCTGGTAGAGATCGGTTTTATTCTCCACGTCTATCACCTGCCCGGGTGAAACAAACACCAGCGTACCTTCCTGGTAATCGTATGTATTGCAGCCGTATTTCAGATCGCCGCACACGGCCTCCTTCAGGAAGATGGCGTAGATCCCGAAATACATTTTTGAGCCCGTTCTTCTTTCCGCCTTTGAAAAATCAATGACACTCACCAGCGGATGCAGCGTTTCATGATTATTGAAATCATTGTATTGGGTTACGGTTTCGAAATAAAAGCTTCTTTCCATGTTATTGATCACCAATTTTTAGGGCAAAGTCCGGCCTGCCGTTCAGTAATTCAATACCGTCTGGTCTACCAGCTCGTTGCCTTTAAATACCAGGATCCAGATCTTGCCGTAATCGTCATCGTCCATCAGCGGGTATGCTTCCTTACCGATCAGGGTATTGACCATGGGCGGAACGGTGTTGGAATGCCCGGCAATAACAATTGTTTTTCCTTTACCGGCCCGGACCATCTCTGCCAGGTTCCCGTTGTCCATCGGTTTATAGGTCTGTACTTTTTGCCCGTTGGCCTCTGCCAGAACCGCAATGGTCTGGTTGGTGCGCTTGTAAGGGGTGGCGTAAAACGCATCTACAGGCACATCTTTCAGCAATGCGGCCAGGAGCGAGGCCCGCAGCAGGCCTTTTTCCGATAACGAAGGGTCGCGGGGATCATCGGTGGCTTTTTCAGCGTGCCGTACCAGGATGATTTTGGAGACCGGGGCCTCCTGCGCTGAAGTATCGGGGCTAAAAATCAGGCTTAACAGGAGAATAAAGGCATATTTCATAGGTTCATACTTTTGCGGTATATTGAACAGCTATACAAATTACGATAAATATCCGGGATGCACCAGCAGGGGAACGATTTTCCGGCGGTTTTTCGTATTTTTGGAGACCATTTACCGAATTACCCCGTGAAGCTATTCCGATTGCTGCTGATCCTGGTGTCATTCCAGGCTTTTTCCCAGACCCTTTCTCCGCAGGCGCGGGTTTCGCTGCTGACCATTTCGCCCGGCGATGAGCTGTATTCTACTTTCGGACACAGCGCCATCCGGGTAAGCGACCCGGCTCAGTTTATTGATTTCAACTACAATTACGGTACGTTTGATTTCGATGCGCCGGGATTTTACGTGAAGTTTTTGAGGGGCTACCTGAACTACATCATTTCCTATAATAATTCGTATGCGGAAATGGAATACTGGAACCGCAGCAACCGCCTGATCACCGAGCAGGTGCTGAACCTGTCTCCCCACCAGAAACAGCGGGTGTTTGATTACCTGCAGAACAACCTGCGGCCGGAGAACCGTACGTACCGTTATAAGTTTTTTACGGATAACTGCAGCACCCGGCTGCGGGATGTGCTGCAGGTGGCCTGTGGCGACAGCCTGGTGTTTGATCACAAGCTGAATGCCGACAGCACGTTCCGGCAGTGGATCGATAAGTATGCGCATAATAACGGGCAGGAGTGGGCTGATTTCGGGATGGACCTGGCTATCGGAACGGGTTCGGATCAGAAAACCGGGTGGTCAGATGCCATGTTTATCCCGGATAACCTCATGAAAGCGCTGGATGCCGCCCGTATCCGGACGCCTAACGGTCTGGAGAAGCTGGTGCTGCAGAAGTATGATCTGAACCAGATCCAGCCGAAAGAGAAGAAAGGCTGGTTTACGCCTTCAGTTTTCTTTATGTTCCTGATGTTTGCGGTAGGAGGATATACCAGCTACCAGTATAGCCGGAAAAGCAGGTCTATGACGCTGGATAAGGTATTATTTACGATAACAGGGTTGGCCGGCTGGGTGCTGCTGCTGCTATGGTTTGGTACAGACCATGGCGTAACCCGCAATAACCTTAACCTGCTCTGGTCTTCCCCGCTGGTCTTCCCGGCTGTATTTTACCTGGGAAAGAAAAAATGGGCGGGATGGCTGTTCCTGGTTTTTACCGTACTCCTGGTGGCAGGATGGTTGTTTGTCCTGCTGGCCAGCGAAGGGAAATTCCCTCCTGCAGTGCTGTTCATCATCATCACCCTCTTTATGCGTGTAGTTTTCTTATTTAAAAACAAATACATTGGATTTACAAGAAATTAAAAACCTTCTGACAGATACGGCCCGGGAGGCGGGCAGCTTTATCCGCCGGGAGTCGGAACGGTTTAACAGCCGGTCTATTGAGTATAAGGAGGTGAATAACGTGGTCTCGTATGTAGACAAGGAAGCCGAGCGGATGATCGTGGACCGGCTGGCAGGACTGGACGGAAGCATCGGTTTTATTACGGAAGAGGAAACGGCGGCTACCGCTGACCGTGACGGCTATAACTGGATCATTGACCCGCTGGACGGCACCGCTAATTTTGTGCACGGGTTACCGCATTATTCGGTGAGCCTGGCCCTGGCTAAAGGCAAAGAGGTGCTGGCGGGTGTGGTATATCATGTACCGGCCGATGAGACCTACTGGGCGGTGCAGGGCGGCGGTGCCTGGAAAGGGGAGCGGCAGCTGAAAGTTTCCGAAGCCGGCCGGCTGGGGGAAACGCTGATGGCCACGGGCTTCCCGTACTACCGGTTTGAGGAGATGAATAAATACATTAAGATCCTGGAAGAGCTGATGCAGAACACTCACGGGCTGCGGCGGTTTGGTTCCGCCGCGCTGGACCTGGCTTATGTGGCGGAGGGCCGCTACGACGGTTTCTTTGAGTATAACCTGAACAGTTATGACATGGCCGCCGGTGTACTGCTGGTGCAGGAAGCGGGTGGAAGCGTGACCGATTTTTCAGGCGGGGATGATTATCTTTTCCGCGGGGATGTGGTGGCCGGTGGTGCGGCGCACAGGGAGTTATTAGAGGTGATAAAAAAATACTGGTAAATATGGAACATTTAAAATACCCCATCGGGCGTTTCGATAAGACCCGGCAATATGCTTTTGAGGACGCTCCGTCGGCTTTGGATTACCTGGAGGCTTTCCCGGCGCTGTTAAGGCAGGAAGTGGAAAACCTGACGGCGGAAGACCTGGAAAAGGTGTACCGGCCGGATGGCTGGAATATCCGGCAGGTGGTTCATCACCTGGCGGACTCCCACATGCATCTCTATATCCGGATCAAGCTGGCGCTGACGGATGAAAATCCGGCGGTAAGCGGCTATCATGAGAACGTATGGGCGGAAACGGCCGATTGTGGCCCGGACATCCAAAACCCGGTGCAGATCCTGGGAGCCCTGCACGCACGTATAGTGCAGCTGTACCGGAATATGAGCCGGGAAGATTACGATAAAACCTATTTTCACAGCGGCTACCAGGCCACGTATGTGCTGCGGAACGTATTGCACCTGTACCGCTGGCACTGCGAGCACCACCTGGGGCATATCCGGCTGGCGCTGAAAAACTAGTTTAATGTAGCCTCGCGGATCAGCTCGTCTGATTTTTCTTTCCCGAGGTAGCTGTCAATCAGGAAGTGGATCAGGTAAATTACCGGTGTCACCAGGATGGCCACTACAAATTTGTAGATGTAGTTAACCGAGCCCACGGCCAGGATTTGCTTAAGGTCCCAGTTACCGAAGAGGTAGAAGGCAATGAAGATCACCACGAAGCTGTCGAGCAGCTGCGAAAGCAGGGTAGAACCGGTGGCGCGCAGCCAGATGTGCTTGTTTTTGGTAACGAGCCGCAGCTTTTTAAAGATATAGGCATCAGTGATCTGTCCGAGCAGGAATGCAATGATGCTCCCGATGATGATGCCCATGCCCGAGTTCAGGATGATGGCGTAGGCGTTGTTGATATTGAGCGGTAAGCCCTGGGCATCGGTCTTATTGAGGTCTACCCAGAATTGAGCAGGGGGCAGGGCCGAAGCGCCGTAGAGCACAAAAAAAGTATAGGCAATCAGGAGGGTGGTGATGTAGGAGATCATCTTCACGCCTTTTACACCGAAAAACTCGTTAATGATATCGGAAATAATGAATACCACCGGCCAGTTCAGCACACCGGCCGACATGTTGAAGTCGAGCCGGAACCCGAGGATATCGATCTGGGCCGGCGGGATGCCCAGCACACTTTCCAGTGAAAAAATCTTGGAGCCGATAATTTCGGCTGTCACGGCATTGGTCACAAAGAAACCGCATAAAATAATGAAGAGGATGTTTTTCTTGGTGTACATAAGGCTCGGTTTACGGAGTAAATATAGGGATTTACAGAATTATTAAACGATTTTTTCTCATACTGATATTTTTTATTTAATTTCATTTCCTAATTCATAAACTATGCAAAAATTACTCAAAGCGATTATTGCCGGCTGGGGCGCTAAAAAGTTTGGCGGCGGCTGTTTCGGAACCATTATTGTTTTTCTGCTGATCTGGTGGCTGCTGACCAAATTCGGGATGTAAGAACCGGGTGATTTTTTTTAGAAAATATTATCTAAGGGAGACAAAAATCTGATTTTTAAGGAAATGTTATGAAGTGACATCACTTTGTGGATTTGTGGAAAATGAGTGGGTTAATCCACTTCAGCAATTAGCTGTAAATCGGGATAATTTTCTCCCGGTTAATTAGATTTAACACTTAATTATGAGTAAAATACTGATAGCTAATTGTTTAACATTTTCACAAATGTGCATAATTTTCAGGGCATTTCCGGTGAAAATTGAACAATTTGGTCAGGATTTATCCCGGTAAAAGGATGAGCTCAACGGAAACTATGAATATGCAGCTGACGCTTATTCCCACCCCCATCGGAAATCTGAAAGATATTACGCTGCGGGCGTTGGAAGAGCTCAGAAATGCAGACCTGATCTTGGCGGAAGACACACGTACCACCGGGATTTTGCTGAAACATTACGAGATAGCCCGGCCTTTGCAGAGCTATCATATTTTTAACGAGCACAAATCGGTGCTGAAGATCGTGGATACGATCCGTTCAGGGAAGAAGGTAGTGCTGGTATCAGACGCCGGCACGCCGGGTATTTCTGACCCGGGCTTCCTGCTGGTGCGGGCCTGCCTGGAAAACGGGATCGGGGTGACCTGCCTGCCCGGCGCTACAGCGTTTGTGCCCGCCCTGGTGATGTCAGGCCTGCCTTCCGATGCATTTGTCTTTGAAGGATTCCTGCCGGTGAAGAAAGGGCGCCAGACCCGGCTGAATGCGTTAAAGGAAGAATCAAGAACCATGATCTTTTACGAGTCACCGCACCGCATACTCAAAACCCTGGAGCAATTCAGGGAGACTTTCGGTGATGACCGGCGGGCGGCGGTAAGCCGGGAAATTTCCAAGATGTATGAAGAGACGGTTCGCGGTACTTTGTCAGAAATTCTTACTATTTTTGCAGGCAAAGCTCCTAAAGGAGAGATCGTGATCGTTATAGAAGGAAATAAAAATTAACCTGACAAATATGAGATTTGAAAACAAAACCGTGTTAATTACCGGCGCATCCCGGGGGATAGGAAAGGCCATTGCCGAAGAATTCGTTAAAAACGGCGCTAACGTGGCTTTTACCTACTTATCGTCTGTAGAAAAAGGGCAGGCCCTGGAAAAAGAGCTGGGCGCCCACGGGACCCGTGTTAAAGGGTACCGTTCAGATGCCTCACAATATGCAGATGCCGAGCGCCTGGTAAACGATGTAGTGGCAGATTTCGGTCAGGTAGATGTGCTTATCAATAATGCAGGAATTACCCGCGATACCCTGCTTCTGCGGATGACCGAGGAGCAATGGGACGAAGTGCTGCGGGTTAACCTGAAGTCGGTGTTTAACCTCACCAAGGCCATTTCAAAACCCATGATGAAGGCCAAAGCGGGTTCTATTGTCAATATTTCTTCTGTTGTGGGGCTGATGGGCAATGCCGGACAGGCCAATTATGCCGCATCCAAGGCCGGTATGATCGGGTTTACGAAATCGATTGCCAAAGAGCTGGGTTCCCGGAACATCCGTTGTAACGCCGTGGCACCCGGCTTTATTGAAACCGAAATGACCGGTGAGCTGAACGCGGCACAGCTGGAAGAATGGACCAAGTCTATCCCTCTAAAGCGGCCGGGACAGGGTACCGACATTGCGCGGGCCTGCATGTTCCTCGCTTCGGATGACTCCGCATACATCACCGGCCAGGTGCTGGTGGTAGACGGGGGCCTTTTAATGTAATTCACCCGGTATGAAATCAGAAATTGTTTCCCAAACTCCCGGCTGGTATATTTTGCTCTGCCTGGGTTGGGGAATCGCTCTTGCCGTTCTCTATTATGTGAGGGCTTCTGTATTTACCCGAAACCAGAAGCGGCTGCTGGCGCTGTTAAGAGGCGTGCTGGGCTTCCTGGTGGCTTTTTTATTGTTAAACCCGCTGATCAAAACGGTCAGCTCGCTTATCCTGAAGCCCAAGGTGGTGGTGCTGGTAGACAACTCGCGCTCCATGCGTTCAGGCGGAAACCTGAAAGAGTCCGGTGCCGGGCTGGAGGCGCTCCGGAAGGATATCGAGAAGAAGGGATACGAGTTCGAGATCCGGAACCTGGACGATTTACCCGTTATCGGCTTTACTCCCGATGCTTTCCAGGCCCGGAAAACCAACCTGTCTGCCGGCATGAACGCCATCCGGAACAATTACGAAGGACAGAACCTGAGCGATGTGATCCTTTTTTCAGACGGGATCATGAACGACGGGGTGTCGCCCACTTTCCAGAAATATCCTTTCCGGGTGCATACAGTGGGTTTTGGTGACTCCACGCTGAAACGTGATGCGTTCATTGCCGGGGTATCGGCCAACCGGCTGGCTTACCTGGGCAATAATTTTACGGTCAGCCTGGATGTGGGCTCTTACCTGATGAAAGGGAAAACCGCCCGGGTGGAAATCCTGGATTCGGAAGGAAAAGTGCTGGAAAGCCGGATCACGGGATACGGAACCGATGAAACCTTTGAAAGCATTTCGTTTACGCTTCCCGCCAAAGCGGTGGGCAAGCAGCGGTACATTGCCCGGCTGCAGGTGCTGGAAGGAGAGCATTCGGAAAAAAATAACCGCCGCGAGTTTGTGGTGGATGTGGTGAACGGGAAAGAGAAAATCCTGCTGCTGGCTTCTGCGCCACACCCCGACATCAAAGCCCTGAAAAGCATTATTGAGAAAAACGACCTTTTTGAGCTGAATGTTAAGATCGTGCAGGACAGTGACGCTGCCGCGGTGCAGAACGAGGTGTTTGATGTGCTGATTCTTCACCAGTTTCCGGATGCCGCCCAGCTGCATACCCGTTTCCTGGGCGCATTGCTGGCCCGCCAGAAACCCGTGTTCTTCATTCCCGGCAGCCGGTCTGACCTCTCGTATTTTAACGGGATGCAGAATATCGTGGGCATCCAGGCCCAGCCGGGAAAGCTGGATAAGGTTACCTCGCAGGTAAATTCTTCGTTCAGCCTGTTTACGATCGGGCAAAACCAGGCGGCGCTGATCGCTGACCTCCCGCCGCTGACCGTGCCTTTCGGAAATTATACCCTCCACACCGGTAGCGACGTGATTCTCGGGCAATACGTATCCGGCATCAATACCTCCCGGCCTTTGCTGGCGGTCAACCTGACGGGTACCCGGAAAATGGCGGCCTTCCTGGGCGACGGGCTGTGGCAATGGCGGCTGGAAGAATTTGCCATGACCGGCGCGCACGAAAGTCTCGACGACCTGCTGCTGAAAACCCTGCAGCTGATCTCCGTGCGCGAAGAGAAAGGAAAGCTGCGGGTGTACCCGGTGGCCGATGTTTTTGAAGCCGATCAGCGGGTGAGCTTCGTGGCAGAGGTATATAATGAGATATTTGAGAGAATTTTCGACCAGAATATTCGTTTAAAGATAAAGCCGCAGGGCGGGACTGAAAAAGTATATGATTTCACGATCAGCGAGGGAATGTCGCGGTTTGAGCTGTCGGCGCTTCCCCCCGGCGTGTATACCTACGAGGCCAGCGCAAAAGTACAGGGGAAAGACGAGGTATCCGGCGGGCAGTTTGTGGTGTCAGATACCGACCTCGAAACCCAGAATACCACGGCTGATTTCAGCCTGCTCCGTACACTGGCCCGGGAGAACGGGGGAGATTTTGTAGATGCCGCCCATATTTTTGAGCTGCGGAACAGCCTGGAAGAAAAAGGGTTGATTAACCGGGTGGTAGCGCAGGAAGACCTCAAAGACCTCATAAATCTACGGTGGCTCCTGGCGCTTATCCTGGCCTTTGCCACGGTAGAATGGGTGCTGAGAAAGTATTTCGGAAGCTACTGAGCCGCGAAGGTTTAGATATTTACACAAACATGTAACTTCGTTTAATTACTTATAAATATATTTATCGCGAAATAATACTTCATTTTTTTAATTGCTAACGTTGAGGTGAAAAAGCTCTTTTGGCTGGCATTGGCCTGGTTTCCTGCTTCAGGACAAAATGCCGAAATTTTAAAAAAAATTCAGACAGCAATGATATTTGAAAAAAAGCCATCGGTGATCAGCATACCGGTAGATATTTCGTTGGATGACCTGCAGAACCAGATCAACAAGGGGCTGCCCGACCTGATCTACGAAGACAAGAGCTTCAGCGATAACAACTACGACGGGCTGAAAGTAAAGGTGTGGCGGAAGGGTAACCTGATCTTTACCGAGAATAAAGACGGGGTGCTGACCTATGAGGTTCCGTTGAAGGTGTGGGCACAGAAAGAGATCACCGTGCTGGGGATCTCCCAGGCACCCAGTACCGATTTCGAGATCAAAATCAAATTCTCATCCCGTTTCAGGGTCAATGAAGATTACCAGATCGAAACCCAGACCAAGGGGGTGAGCTTTGCCTGGATCACCAGGCCCGTGATCAAATCGAGCCTGGTAGATGTGCCCATCGGGCCCATTATCGGCCGGGTGATTACCAGCAATATGCCCCTGTTTGCTGAGCAGATAGACAACACGATACGCGAGAATTATTCACTGAAGCCTTACCTGATAGAGGCCTGGAACATGGCCAGGCGGCCCGTGCAGGTGTCGGAAGAATACAATACCTGGATCAAGGCAGATCCGGTGGAAGTGTATTTCACCCCGCTGCAATCGGTAGGCACCAGCCTGAAATCTACCCTGGGCATCAAGATTTTTATTGAAACTTTTGTGGGAACACCCCTCTATACACCTTCTATGGTGGTGGATATTCCTAAGCTGAAGACGGTATCGAACATCCCCGAAGAGTTTGACGTTCAGCTTCTGAACGTGATTTCGTACGAAGAGGCGAACACCATCAGCAAAAGAATGTTTATCGGGGAGACCTTTGAATTCAGCAACGGGAAATACAGGATTGAGGTAACGGACCTGAATGTGGGGCACGAAAAAGAGTACATCACGTTTACTATCCTGACCAAAGGCAGCTTTAAGGGGGAAATCCGTATCCAGGGTATCCCGGTCTACGATGCCGACCGGAAGATGGTGGTGCTGAAAAATGTACATCTCGACGTTAAAACCAGGAACCTGCTGCACAGGGCAGCGGCCTGGCTGCTGGAAGGCACGCTGGAAAGACGGATTGCGCAGGAATTCGGCCTGCCGCTGAACGATATTATTGAATATTCAAGAAAGAGCGTGCACGAAACCATCAATTCGGAGTTTTCGAAGGGCATTCGTATGCGGGGAGAGATTTTGTCAGTAGAGCCAGACCAGGTGATTGTCACCGATGAGGCCATTTTGGCGGTCGTGAATTCGCGCGCCAAAGTACAATTGATCGTGAAAGGCATGTAACCGCTGCGGAAAATTTTGTACCTCTGCGGGTTATAGCGTATTTTTGCATTACAACAGGTTGATCTGTCGCCCCGGCCCCCGGCCGCGGAGGAAAGTCCGAACAGCACAGAGCATCATGCTACCTAACGGGTAGGGGAGATTCTGTCTCCACAGCCAGTGCCACAGAAAATTACCGCCCGGAGCTTGTTGAAGGGTAAGGGTGAAAAGGAGGTGTAAGAGACCCCCACGTATATTGCGAAATATGCGGTTCAGGTAAACCTCATGAGCTGAAAGACCAAATAAACCGGCGCTAAAGAGCGGCTCGTTCCAGCCGGAGGGTAGGTTGATTGAGGAGGCAGGTGACTGCTTTCCCAGATAAATGACAGAATAAAACAGAATTCGGCTTACTGACCTGTTTAAAAAAGGCTGCCTTTCGGGGCAGCCTTTTTGTTTATACTTTCTTTTTATGGGGGATCAGGAGCTTTTCTCCCCGTTGGGCGTTGTTCTTTTTCTTGCCGTTGGCGGCCATGAGCGCCTCAAGGGTGATGCCGTATTTGCTGGCCACCACCCGGAGGATATCGCCGGGGCCAACGGTGTGCACGGCCTGAACGGGCACTTTTATTTTGGTTACCCCTACTTTAATACCGTTCGGGTTAACGTCGGGGTTCAGAGCTTTGAGGTTATCGCTGCTGGTATTGAATTTATTGGCAATGCCGAAAAAGGTTTCGCCTTCTGTGACCACATGAATGGCGGTTTCGCCTTTGTAGGTCGATTTGGCAGGTGTTTCTACCGGTTTTGCAGCGGCCACCACCGGGGCGGGCTCCGGTTCGGGTTCTTCCACAATCTCTTCGCGTTCTTCGGCTATGGGCGTGGAGGTTTCCACTACGTCAGAATCTGTGCTGTCAATTTTTTCCATGCTTTTCATATCGGTGATGTTGCTGGCATCGTCAGACATCAGGTTCCAGCCGGCATATAAAAGCAGTACCACTATTCCGAAAAGTATGCCCAGCACAATTGCCGGGGTATTGGTGCCTGTGGTTTTGGGCTTACGGTTTCGCTCCTCGTTTCTCTCTTCAAATTCCATATTATTGAAAGCTGTTTTTAAGTTCTTCGTTCATCCGGGTCACTTTTTCTTTGAGCTCTTCTTTGTATTCGAGCAGCCTGAGCGCTACAGAAGGAGAAGAAGTGGCCAGGATCTGTACGGCCAGCAGGCCGGCATTTTGTGCGGCATTCAGCGCTACCGTGGCTACGGGTACGCCTGAGGGCATCTGCAGGATAGACAAAACCGAATCCCAGCCGTCAATGGAGTTGCCAGATTTCACGGGAACGCCAATAACGGGCAGAATGGTGCATGAGGCTACCATGCCCGGCAGGTGAGCCGCGCCACCGGCACCGGCAATGATCACTTTCAGGCCTCTTTCAGCGGCTGAAGTGGCATATTCCACCATTTTCTGTGGTGTGCGGTGGGCTGACACGATCTCAATTTCGTAAGGAATATCAAATTTCTCCAGTATATCTGCGGCACCCTGCATAATGTTCAGGTCCGAAATACTCCCCATTATGATTCCTATCATTTGTTCTTTGATATTACTTTGAGATTATTCTGTACAAAATTGACCTTTTCTTTTAAGTTTTCAAAATCTGCAGCCAAAATACTGACATGTCCCATTTTCCGGAATGGCTTGGTCTGCTTCTTCCCGTAGAAGAAGGGGTAGGCATCGGGTATCTCCAGGATTTTGTCGAGCCCCAGCACTTCCGCTTCACCCGTATGCCCTTCTTCGCCCAGGATATTGACCATAGCGGCCAGTGAGAAAGGGGTGGTGTTGCCCAGCGGCAGGTTCAGAATAGCCCGCCAGTGCTGGTCAAATTGTGAAACGGCATTGGCTTTCTGGGTATGGTGTCCGCTGTTATGGGGGCGGGGGGCTACTTCGTTCACCAGGATGTCACCGTCACGGGTAAGAAACATTTCTACCGCCAGCAAGCCGGTTATGCCGAAGGCGCGGGCTGTTTTTTCGGCAATTTCTTCTGCTTTTCTGCTGATGCTTCCCGGTATACCGGCGGGGGAGAACTGGTATTCGACCAGGTTAGCCACCGGGTGAAATACCATTTCCACGGGCGGGAAGCACCGGGTTTCTCCCCGGCTGTTGCGGGCTACGATCACGGCCAGCTCTTTTTCAAAATCGACAAACTTCTCCAGCAGGCCATCGGCATCAAAGGCTTTGCCGAGGTCGGCCGCCGTTCGGAGCACCTGCACGCCCCTGCCGTCGTACCCACCTACCGACAGCTTGTTGACGGCCGGCAGGAAGCTGGCGTGTTGCATCACTTCTTCCCGGTTTTTTACAAGGAGAAAAGGCGAGGTGGGAATATCGTGCCCGGCAAAAAACTGCTTTTGCCGGCTTTTGTTTTTGATGGTTTCAATGACCGCCGGTTGCGGAAAAACCGATTTCCCTTCTTTTTCCAGCTGTTTCAGCGCTTCGATATTGACATTCTCAATTTCAATGGTAATGAGGTCGAGGTCTTTTCCGAAGGCATATACGGTATTGTAATCGGTAATGGAGCCGCATACAAAACGGTTGGCAATACAGGAACAGGAGCATTCGGGATCGGGATCTAAAACGGCGATATCGAGGTCAAGATCAAGGGCGGTCTGGATCAACATTTTCCCGAGCTGCCCGCCACCCAATATACCTATCTTTAAGCTTTGAATCATGAATAATGTAGTATCTTGCAAAATAACGGCAAAAGGAGCAGAAAACCTTATAATTTCGTTGCTTAGTTCGGTAGTTTAGTGCCGGGTGGTTAGTGCAGTGCAATCCGGTGCTCCGTTTTCGTCAATGGATATATAACAGCATTATGAATAGTTTTCTTGGCCGGGCGGCGGCGTACATTTTTGAAAAACACGGGCTGAATGCGCTTCAGGAGCTGAAAATTGTGCTGCCCAGCCGGAGGGCCGCCCTGTATTTCCGGAACGAGCTGGCAGGCTTGTCGTCGATCCCGTTTTTTTCGCCGGAAATCAGCTCTATAGATGATTTTATCCAGGGCTTGTCGGACTTGAAGCCCATAGATCCCATTGACCTGTATTTTGAAAGTTATGAACAGTGGAAAGTGCTCGATCCCGGGCAGTCGTTTGAGAAATTCCTGAGCTGGGCGCCTACGTTGATCCGTGATTTTGACCTGATCGACTCGGCGCTCCTGCCGGATCCGCATGAGCTGTTCCGCTACATGAGCGAGGCCGAGGCCCTGAAGCGCTGGGACCTGGAAGAGCATGAATTTTCGGCTGTTTCATCGGAATATTTTACCTTTTTTGATAAAATGGCCGCCGTTTATGACCGGTTGAACGAGATTTTACCCGAAAAAGGGCTGAGCTATACGGGCATGGCTTACCGGGAAGCCACCCGTCACATCCCCGAAAGCGGGTTCTTCTATTTTATAGGCTTAAATGCGCTTAGCCGGGCGGAAGAAAGAATCATTACTACCCTGATCAGGGCAAAACGGGCGGAATGTATCTGGGATTCGGATGATTTTTATATGAATTCCCGGGATAAAGCCGGAAAAAAGCTGCGGAGTTACAAAAAATCAGGGAGATACGGAGCTGAATGGAATTTCCAGGGAAACCTGCTGCAGGAAAGTGCCCGTGAGGTACATGTGTATGAATTAAGCGCTAAAACCCTGCAGGCCAGGCTGGCCACTGACCTGGCGGCCCGGTCTTCGGCGCAGAGCCACGCCCTGGTAGTATTGGATGAAAGTGATTTTCCGGCTTTGTTTATCCAGGTGCCTGCGCTTGATTTTAAAGTGAATATTTCAGGAGGAGCGGCCTTAAAAGGATCTATGCTGATGCCGGCGCTGGAAATCCTGCTCCGGGTCATGGACACGGAGGGAGAAAATCTCCGGCTTGACCTGGTGCGTGCGCTGATGGGGAATGAGCTGCTGAAAAGTGTAATGATCCGTGAGGCGGGTGAGCGGCAGGTAGCCCAATGGGAAAAGCAGCTGGCACGAAGCACCCATCTGTACATGGCCCGTAAAAACCTGCAGTTAAAGGGAAGCGGACTGTTTGAGGCCATAGCGCTTATCCGGGAGCCGCTGTCGTTCCTGGCCGCAGCAGAACGGTTCCTGGCGGCCCTGGCGGGATCGGAGTCGGAAGAATCGCCGTTTGCCGTTACCCTGCTTCAGAAGCTGGAGATCCTGAAATCGCGGGCTGTAAAGGAACTCTCGGCGGCTTCGTTCCGGATTCTGTTCAATGAAGTGGTTAAAAACCTGAGCCTCCCGTTTGAAAAGCAACCCGATGCCCGCCTGCAGGTGATGAGCATGCTGGAGACCCGCTGCCTGGATTTTGAAGAAATTACCTTTTTGTCGTTTTCAGAGGGTAACCTGCCTTCGGGAAAGAAAAACAACTCGTTTATTCCTTATGATGCGCATGTATACTTTGACCTGCCGTCGTATTCCGACCAGGATGCCATCATGGCTTACCATTTTTTCCGGCTGCTGCAGCGGGCCCGGAAAGTGAATATCCTGTACCCTTTGGATACGGGCACGGGTGTGGGCCGCAAAGAGCGCAGCCGCTTTTTGTACCAGCTGGAAGAAGAGCTGTTACCCCTAAACGAAAAAATGAGATTTTTTTATCCTGAAGTAGCTGTTTTACCTGCTGGTTCTATGCCTCCGCAGGCTTTCCAGGTAGAAAAGACACCGGAGATCCTGCAGAAAGTAAGGCATTTCCTTAGCCAGAGGGGACTAAGCGCTACCTCCCTGAACGAATACTTTGTCAATGAGCTGAGCTTCTACTGGAAGTATATTGAAAGAATAAGACGAAGGGAGCAGGATGACGCGGTCATCGGGTACAATGTATTCGGTTCTATTGTGCATTATGTACTGGAAAAAACCGATGAGTCGTACGTGGGGGCATTGATTACCAGGGAAGTGCTGGAAAACCAGAAGCAATATGCGCTTGCTTCTTTTGATGCGCTGGTGGCCGAAAGTCAGCCTGATTTTGATTTTAAGTACGGGCTCAATGCAGTACTGAAAACCCTGGCGGCCGAATTGGTAGGCAAGTATTTTGACAAGCGGCTGAGGGAGCTTACCGGGCCTTTTTACATTGAAGGACTGGAGAAAAAATTTCAGACCACGCTGGAGATCGACGGCACCCCTGTGCGGCTGGAGGGAACGGTGGATAAAATAGAACGCCACGGTGACCGCCTGGTGGTGATCGACTATAAAACCGGCGATGTGGATCCGGCGAAAATCAAATACCCGCCCTACAAGAAGGAGTATTCGTTAGAAGAATACCTGGCCTTGCCCGAGCTGGATAAGTTTCGTCAATTACTGCTTTATAAATTCCTGATTAGTGAAGTATATGGTAAAAATGCGAAATATGAAATAAAATTCTATTCTTTTAGACGATTAGACAGTAATTTAATTTTAGAAGTAGAAAATCATACAAACGAAGAGATTCTCGAAGCCGTGCAGCACCTGGTGGTAAGGGTGGTGAGCGATTTGCTGGATGCAGGAAAACCCTTTGCTGCCGATCCGGAGAAGAAGGTTCCGCCTTATTCTGATTTTGCGGGCTTATTGGGCAGCTCATGAAATTTTCCTAAAAAAAGTGACAGGGGCTATTGCGGTGAGAGAAAAAAACTCTATCTTTGCATCCGATTTAACGGAAACGTTATCGATAGAGAGATGGCAGAGTGGTCGAATGCGGCGGTCTTGAAAACCGTTGACTGTAACAGGTCCGGGGGTTCGAATCCCTCTCTCTCTGCAAAAAAGGGGGATTTCTTCGCGAAATCTCCCTTTTTTCGTTTATTGGCTTCGTGAAAGACGGGTTCATTGCCGGTTATTATTCGCTCATGCGGCGAACCAGCTCATCGATGCTTACCAGGGTGAAGGTAGTGACCACATCGCCGATGGCATAGGGCAGAACAAGGGTGCGCCCGATAGCCATGGCTCCGCAGGTATACAAAACATTGGGCACATAGCCGAACCTTTCTTCTTTGGTGGGCTCAAGCAGGGGCTCTTTCAGGCGCCCGATCACCCGCCAGGGCTCATCTTTGTCGAGCAGGATCACTCCCAGCGAATACGTTCTTACCGGGCCCACGCCGTGGGTGATCACCAGCCAGCCTTCGTCAATTTCGATGGGTGAGCCGCAGTTCCCGATCTGGATCAGCTCCCAGTTAAAGGTAGGTTTGACCAGCGGTTGGTAGTCGTGCCAGAAATAGGGGTTATCTGAACTCATGATGTATAACGATTCGTTGTCCTGCCGGCCCAGCATCATGTAATTGCCGTTCACCTTCCTGGGGAAAAGCGCCATGCCTTTGTTTTTGGCGGCAGATCCGTTCAGGGTAGAGACTTTAAATTCTTTAAAATCGTAGGTTTCGAGCAGCTCGGGCATGACGGTTTTGCCGTCGTAAGCCGTAAATGTGGCATAATAGATGGTACTGCCGTCGTCTTCGGTAAATTTAACGAAACGGGCATCTTCGAGCCCGTTGCTTTGGGAAGGAGAAGCCGGGTAGATGGCTCTTTCCGAAATGGTGTCGGTGGAAAAGTTCAGGGTGAAGTTCGACAAAGCCAGCATGCGGACACTGTTCAGCCCCCTTTCGAGCTCGGTATTGCTGATGAGCACATTCGAATTCCGGATTTTATTGATGGCCCGTTCCAGCTCGTCAAACGTGAAATGATCGGGTAAACGCTTCAGCAGGGAATTGTTCAGATCGGAGAGAATGCCCAGCTCATTGGATTTCCGTATAAAAAGATCTCTTTCATAGAGGTGCGCTTTTCGTTGGGATTCGTAGATCACCGGTGAGTTTTCCTGCAGGGTGATCCGGAAAGAGGCATCAATCTCGCCTTCCATAAAGGTGATGGAAGAAATGTGGCCCTCGCCTATGGCGCGCAGGCTGATAATAAACCGGGTGACTCCTTCCTTGTCCTGAACCGGGTGAGGCACGATCGATGGGTTGAACAGGGCGGTCGACTCCAGGGAGTACTGCTGCGTAAAGCATGCGCCGATAAACTCTTTCTGCTCATGGGTAATTTCAATATTGGAGGGAATCCGGCTGCTGATATTTTCAAAATGCCGGAGAAAGATCGATCGTATGTCTTCGTCGGGCAGCTCGAGGCGCTCATAGATATTTCGCATGACCTTTTGCCGCTCTTCGGGCGGGGTAGAGAAGACCCGGAAGAGGATATGCTCAACCTGGGAGCTGCTACCCGGTACAAACGGACGGATGAGCGTCCGGGTAGACGAGGGAACGATCTTGATCGGAAGCTTTTTAACGGGAATCATATATTATTTACTTTTACTCCTGAGATAATAGGAAATGCTGATCAGCGACATCAGCCACGACAAGGTGGATTCTGCCCCCTGGTTCAGGTTGACGCCATCGGGATGCAGGCCGTCGCGGCAGCCTCCGCTGGCAAAGTCGTACAATACGGAAGAAGCGTTGTTCTCGCCCATAAACCAGGCAAATGCTTTCAGGGCGTAATCGGCATATTTTCCGTCTTTTACATACTCTTCTGCCTGCAGGCAGGCATCCAGCATACCGTGCGCTTCGAGGGGCTGCTGATCGAAAAGGGCTTTGCCTTCGGGGGTAAGCCAGCCTTTGTTCCCTATCGGGGAAAAGAGGTTGTCGATAAACTGCTTTTCAATCAGCCAGTCGAGTATCCTGAAGCCCCTGCTGATCATGCCGGGCTTTTTGAGAAATATTCCCGCGGCAATCAGTGCCTGGGGTATACGGCTGTTGGCATAGGTGACCACCGTATCGTACCACAGCCAGTCACGGTCTATGGTTGGATCAAAAAATGAGGACAGCTGCTGCGCTTTGCTTTCAAGAATACGGATGACCTCCGCTTCCCGGTGTACTCCGGCATGGTGAACCAGGCCAAGGACCAGGTAAGCCAGCGCGCGCGGATGAGTGATGTAGCCGGTGCTTTCCAGCCCTCTTTTAAACAGGCTGTCAGAATGATAGTAGAAATTGCTGACACGTGTGTAGGCGGCCGTATAGCCCAGTGCCCACATGGTCCGGCCTGCGCTGTCTTCCGAACCTTCTTCTTCCAGCCATTTCCGTTCATACGACATGAAGTTCCGGAATTTCCCGTTGGAAGGATTGAAGGCATAGTCGATAAACGACAGGTAGATGCTGGTCAGGCGGTTCAGCCGGTCGGTATCCTGTACATCGGTCTGCAGCATGACGGAAAGCATCAGGGCCCGGGTGTTGTCGTCCAGGCAATAGCCGTGCGCGCGGTCGGGAATGTTGTAGCGGGAATGCTGCAATATGCCCGTGTCATCGGTAAGCACCCGCAGGTGAAGCAGGTTAAGCGGGGGCAGCTGGAAGGCAAATTCCATATCGTTGGCCATCCGGTACCGGCTGGCGGCCTGGTCTTCTTCGATCAGCGTTTTCAGCAGCTCCACGTACTGCCGGCCGATATTCGGCCAGTAACATTGTTCCGCCAGGGCCAGCGCATTATTCCCCATCTGCCCGCGTTCGGCCTCGTTGTCGAGCAGGTAGATGATCTTCCCGCTCAACTGTTCCGAATCGTTAAAATCGAACAGGATTCCCCGGTTGCCGGCAAGCATTTCCTGTGCGTACCAGAACGGCGTGGAAATAATGGGTGTGCCTGCTCCCATGGTATAGATAAGGGTGCCCGAGGATATCTGCTTCTCACCCAGGTAGGGGATGACGTAAATATCGGCTATTTTGAGGAATTCGAACAGCTCTTTGTTGGATACGAAACGATTGATAAATATAACGTTTTTCTCCAGTTTCAGCTTGTTTACCAGGCGTATGAGCGAGTGACGGTAGTCTTCGCCCTGGTGCTTGAGCACATGGGGGTGCGTTTCGCCCAGGACAATGTAGATCACGTCCGGGTGCTTTTCCACCACCCGGGGCAATGCTTTGATGACCACTTCGATCGATTTGTTCCTGGAAAGGAGACCGAAGGTCAGCAATACTTTTTGAGTGTCTATGCCGAGCTTCTGCTTTATTTTACGGGTATCCTGCGTTTCTATTTTGTGCACTCCGTGGTGGATATGTTCGCATTTGGAAGCAGAAATACCGTAGGTATCCCGGAGAATTTCAATTCCCTTTTGGGAGATGCTGATCAGCTTTTTAGAGATGCCGGCAATTTCCTGCAGTACAGCTTTCTGGCCGTCGGAGGGGTTATCCAGGATGGTGTGCAGGGTGGTGATGACGGGCATCTGCAGCCGTTTGAGAAGCTGGATAATGTGCCGGCCGTCGCGTCCGCCGAAAATTCCGAACTCGTGCTGCAGGATCACAGCGTCAAAATTGTTGGTGTTCAGGAAATTAGCGGCATTGATGTACGAGGCTATCTCGTTTTGTTCAATTTCAAACTCAACGTCGGGAGGATAGTTGTAGTTTTTCAGCCCGTCGTTCATGGCGATTACAGACACGGATGTATCGTTGTTCCTGATACCTTCCAGCAGGTCTTTTGTAAAGGTGGCAATCCCACATTTCCGCGGCGGGAAATTGCCGATGAGTGCAATTTTGTTCATGTGTTGGTGTTTGGTTTTCGTGACTAACGGTTCCGGTCTCTGGTTTGCCGGCGTCCTTTCTGCCGTAGCAGGGGCTATCCTGCACAGATGAAACTCCGGTCGCTGAACCGGAATTACATTTTGGCTACCACCTTCCAGAGGTCGGTATCAGGCTGAAACGTGTATGTGAAGGAATGCTGATTCTGTTCATATTGACAGGTCATTGCCTTTTATATAAAACGAATTTTTCCGGGCAATTGACATATTGTTGTACCCGATAAGGAACAATATTTTCATAAATCCGGTAGGATTACGGTCAAAAACCTCTCAAATTTGCGGACATTTATTTTGTGTATGAGCCAAACCCGTAGCCGGACCGAAGCGTACAGCTTACAAGGTCCGCAAACTGTATACCCCATCTTATTTGCCATCAGCTTTTCGCACATGCTGAACGACGTGATCCAGTCGGTCATACCGTCGGTATACCCCCTGCTGAAAGAGAATTATACGCTGACGTTTGCGCAGATTGGCGTGATTACCCTTGTTTTCCAGCTGACGGCTTCGCTGCTGCAGCCTTTTGTAGGCCTGTATACCGATAAGCACCCTACGCCGCGGTCGTTACCGCTGGGTATGCTGTTTTCACTTACGGGTCTTTTGTTCCTGGCTTTTGCGAAAGACTATATCCATATTTTACTGTCGGTCAGCCTCATTGGCATGGGCTCTTCGGTTTTTCACCCGGAGGCCTCGCGGGTGGCGCACCTGGCGTCGGGCGGCCGGAAGGGCCTGGCGCAATCGATTTTCCAGGTAGGCGGCAATGCGGGCAGCGCCGGTGGTCCGCTCCTGGCAGCGCTGATCGTGGTGCCTTTCGGGCAAAAATACATTGGCTGGTTCGGGGTAGTGGCCTTTATGGGCATGATTTTACTGACCTTTGTAGGCAAATGGTACCAGCAAAACCTGAGCCGCAGAAGCAGCCGGCCGGCGGCAGTGGCCGGAGGGCCGGTGGTTTCGCGCAGGCGGATCATCGTTTCCATTGGTATCCTGCTGGTGCTTATTTTCTCCAAATATTTCTACATGGCCTCCATGTCGAGCTATTTCACCTTTTACCTGATCGATAAGTTTCATGTGAGCGTGCAGCAGTCGCAGATATACCTGTTCGCTTTCCTGGCGGCGGTAGCGGCGGGTACCATACTGGGCGGCCCGGCAGGTGACCGCTACGGCCGGAAGCTGGTGATCTGGGTGTCTATCCTCGGTGCGGCTCCTTTTACGCTTCTGCTGCCGCATACGGGTCTGTACATGACCGTTTTCCTGGCGGTGATCATCGGCCTGATCATCTCATCGGCGTTTTCTGCCATACTGGTCTATGCCACTGACCTGATCCCGGGAAAAGTAGGAACGGTGGCCGGCCTGTTTTTCGGTTTTGCTTTCGGAATGGGCGGTATCGGGTCGGCCGTTCTGGGCTGGCTGGCCGACAGGACCAGCATTGAATATGTATTTTCGATTTGCGCTTACCTGCCTTTGCTGGGTATTATTACCGGGTTTTTACCGAATGTGGAGGGCACGAAGAAGCGGAGGGCGTGATGCCCGTACAGAATCCGTTTGCGATCTTGTGAGTGCCTGACCGCTCCGTGCAGGAAATTTTATGTTATAATCAGAAGACATCAAGAAAAACTATGACCCGTTTATTTAGTCCCCTTCGCCTCAAAGGTATTACCCTGAAAAACAGGATTGTGGTTTCACCTATGTGCCAGTATTCTGCCACCGACGGTTTTGCAGCTGACTGGCACCTGGTTCACCTGGGCGGTTTTGCCATTGGTGGTGCGGGCCTGGTCATGGTGGAGGCCACGGGCGTTTCACCGGAAGCGCGTATTTCTCCGCAGGATCTCGGCCTCTGGAAAGACGAGCATATTGAAAAGCTAAGCCGGATTACGGCCTTTCTGAAGCAGCAGGGCAGTGTAGCCGGTATCCAGCTGGCCCATGCAGGCCGGAAAGCCAGCACCCATGCGCCGTGGAAGGGCCGGGGCAGGGTAGAGCCGGAAGAAGGCGGCTGGCAGGTGCTGGCGCCGTCGGCGCTGGCCTATTCTGAAGACTATCCCCAGCCGGTGGCGTTAGATGCCGCCGGTATAGAAAAAGTGATCAGCGACTTTGAACAGGCTACTTTAAGGGCATTGAAAGCCGGGTTTGAGGTGATTGAGATTCATGCCTCTCACGGCTATCTCCTGCACCAGTTCCTGTCTCCTTTAACCAATCAGCGTAGCGACGGGTACGGTGGAAGCTTTGACAACCGGGTTCGCCTCTTGCTGGAAGTAACCGGGCGCGTGCAGAACGTTTTACCTGCCGGAATCCCGCTTTTTGTACGGATACCCGGTACCGACTGGGCCGAAGGCGGCTGGACGCCCGATGACGCGGTAGCGCTGGCACGTATCCTGAAAGAGCGGGGTGTGGATGTGATGGATGTCACCAGTGGCGGGCTGGTCAGCCACCAGAAGATCAGCGTGGGGCCGGCTTACCAGCTGCCTTTTGCCTCCAGGGTAAAGCGTGAAACGGGTGCTGTCACGTCTGCTGTAGGGTTGATCACCAACGCCATCCAGGCCGAATCGATCCTGGTAAACGGCGATGCCGACCTCATTTTATTGGCCCGTGAATTTTTGAGAGACCCGCATTTTCCTTTGCGGGCGGCACACGAGCTGAAAGAGACGATAGACTGGCCGGTGCAATACGATCGGGCCCAATGGTAAAATGATGCCGTAACCTGTTAATTTATGCCTGAATGGAGTCGCGATCTATCTCTGAAACCCAAAACCTGTGGGCCTATGCTGCCCTGGCAGTAGTTTGTCTTTTGTGGGGCACTACCTACTTTGCCCTTCGTATCGGTGTGGAAACCTTTCCGCCGTTCCTGTTTTCGGGCATCCGGCAGGTAGCAGCAGGCGGATCACTCCTGCTGGGATTGGGGCTGGCAGGAAAACTGAAGATTACCCGTACGGATGTCCTGCATCAGGCCATTCCCGGCATACTGATGCTGGCCCTGGGCAACGGTGTGGTGGGCTGGTGCGAACGGTATATACCCAGCGGACTGGCGGCGCTGATCCTCTCGCTGATCCCGGTGTTTGTGGTGCTGATCAATTACGCCTCCGGGCTCGACCGGCGCAGGCCCCACCGGCTGATCATGACCGGGCTTTTCCTGGGTTGTGTGGGCATAGTGCTCATCTTTCGTGACAACCTCAGAGACCTGGCCCGGCCGGAGTACCTCAGCGGTATGCTGATCACTTTTTTCTCCTGCCTGATCTGGGCGGCGGGCAGCGTTTATACCAAGCATAAAACCTCCGGCAGCAGCAATGTACTGCAAAACGCGGCCCTGCAGCTCTTCTTCGGCGGCCTGGCCCTATTGCTGCTTAGCCTTTTCCTCGACGACTACCGCGAGCTGAAGACCGTTACGGCGCCGAGCATCTGGGCGCTTGTTTACCTGATCGTTTTCGGCTCTGTTGTGGGCTATTCCTGCTTTGTGTATGCGCTGAAGCATCTGCCCATTGGTGTTTCGTCTCTTTATGCCTACATCAACCCGTTTATCGCTATTTTGCTGGGCTATTTCTTCCTGCAGGAGCCGCTGACGAGCATGACCTTCCTGGCGTTGACGGCGGCGCTGAGCGGGGTGTATTGCATTAATAAGGGGTATGGGAAAATGGGCGGTAAATAACTATTTCCCGGTCGATGTGAACCGGGTGCAACATAAAAGTTTTTGGAGATGAATACGATCATTATAGAAGAATTCCGGCCCGAATGGAAACCGTACTTTGAGGCGCTGAACAAAGCGTGGATAGAGAAGTACTTTGTGCTGGAAGAAATTGACCGGTGGGTATTGTCCAACCCGGAAGAAGCCATTCTCAAAGAGGGGGGGAAGATTCTCTTTGCGGTATATAACGGCCAGGTAATAGGTACCGTGGCTTTGAAAATGGCTGGTGATCAAACCGTGGAAATGGCTAAAATGGGTGTAAACGAGGCTTTCCATGGTCTCGGAGCAGGCCAATTATTATGCCGTTCCGCCATCAGCACAGCCCGTGAAATGGGCATGAAAAAGCTGGTGCTGTATACGCATTCCTCCCTCAAGCCCGCCATTGGTATTTATAAAAAGCTGGGTTTTACCGAAGTACCGGTAGAGGCTGGGAAATATAAGCGGGCAGATGTTAAAATGAGCCTAAATCTGATTGTATGAGCACCTACACCATCCGGACCGGCTATGAAAACATGGATATTCCGGCCATCCACCGTTATCTGAGCACCGAAAGCTACTGGGCGCAGGGCATTCCGCCGAAAACCGTGGAGCAGTCGCTGCGGCACTCCTTCTGCGCCGGAGTATTCCTGGATAACGAACAGGTAGGCTTTGCCCGCTTGGTCACCGATTACACTACTTTTGCTTACCTGGCTGATGTTTACATCCTGAAAGCTCACCGCGGAAAAGGTCTTTCCAAGATGCTGATGCAGCATATCATGGACCTGGAATGGGTGCAGAAGCTCCGTAGAATGATGCTGGTTACGCAGGATGCCCACTCGTTGTACAGCAGGTTCGGGTTTCACACGCCGGAGTTTCCGGAAAGGGTGATGGAGCGGAGAGGAGTGAGAGGGTATAAGTGAATAGAGACTTTTAGTCTGAATAGGTAATAGTTACTAATCTCTCCTGATATGCGTAAAACAACACTTGTTTTTCTTTCTTCCCTTTTCATATCCCTTAACACATGGGGCCAGATAGATTTACGAAAACCCTTTGAAGACCAGGGGGTGAAAGGAAGTATTACCCTTTTTGATTATAAAAATCAGAAATGGATAGCCAGTGACAGTACGGACTCTTCCGTAGAAACGGTTCCGGCTTCTACCTTCAAAATCATTAATTTGCTTATCGCTTTAGAAACCGGTGTTATTTCCAGTGAACTGGATACTATCAGATGGGTGGGCAAAATAGATACCAGCATTTATGGATATCGTCCCTCCACTTATAAAGACATGACGATTAAAGAAGCATTTGAAGTGTCGGCGGGATGGGTCTTTATGGAGCTATCTAAAAAGATCGGAAAAGAAAGATATATTCATTATTTGCAGCTCTGCGATTACGGCAATAAAACTGTCTCCGGTGAAGCAGACTTTTGGAACTTTGGGCCTTTAAATATTTCACCACGCCAGCAAATAGAATTTATAATCAAAGTATATGAAAATAAACTACCCTTTTCTAAAAGAAATATAGATATTCTTAAAAAGGTGATGACGAACGAAAAGAATGACCGTTACATTCTTCGTGCAAAAACCGGATGGGGCTGGAGTAACGGAACCGATGCCGGCTGGTGGGTAGGTTACGTGGAAAAAGAGGATAATGTTTTCTTTTTCGCCACCCGTCTTACCAAAGCCCGGGAAGATAAAAACAAAAATTTCCAATCGGCACGTTTGGCGATTACTAAAAGGGTATTGGGGGAGATGGGAGTGTTGTGATGGGAGAATAGTAATCTCTTTAAACTCTTCAATAAAATCTTTGACTTTAGATTGTTAAATACACTGCAGTGGTGTAGTTTCAAAATAATTATCTATATTGACCTAAGTATTCAAAGAAAGAGATAAGACTTTATAAATAAGCACAAAAACTTTACCATCGGTATGGGATATTTTCAAGAGCTAAAAAAATTTCTAGCACAAGCAAATACCAATGATCTCAAAACGAAACACTACATATCAGAATATTTAGGTACTAAAGTAAAAGTTAGTTTTGGGCAAGGTGGTTCCGCAAGAATTCCTTGGATTTCTTTTCTACGAGAGCCTAATACCACGAGTAATGGTATATATCCTGTATATTTATATTATAAAGATTTTAATATCCTTATTTTAGCTTACGGAGTAAGTGAAACAAATTCACCTTTGACAAATTGGCCTAATGGTGATTCGAAGCAAACTATTCTAGAATATTTTAAAGATCAATACTCCAAAAAGCCGAAAAGATATGGGAGCTCCTATATTTATAAAGTGTATGACGTGAATGCTTTACCCTCTGAAGAAGAAATCGAAAATGATTTGAATAATATCATCAACGAATATAATATTCAATTTTCAGAGGAAACAATTGTTTCAAAAGCGATAAAAACCACTCCTCAAATGGATTTTTCTATTGCACAATTCAAGAGAGATTTGGATAAATCTGGATTGATTTACCCATCACAGATAAGCACTCGTATTGTTGCTTCGCTTCTCACTAAACCCTTTGTAATTCTAACAGGCCTTTCGGGTTCGGGAAAAACGAAATTAGCACAGGCTTTTGTGCAATGGATTTGTCAGGATAAAAGTCAATATAGAATCATTCCTGTAGGTGCGGATTGGACTAACCGAGAACCATTACTAGGTTATCCTAATGCTTTAAACCCAAAAGAATATATAAAGCCCGATAGCGGTGTATTAGATCTTATCATCCAAGCTGAAAGTAACCCGGAACTACCATATTTTCTAATTCTTGATGAAATGAACTTAAGCCATGTAGAACGCTATTTTGCTGATTTCCTGAGTGTAATGGAATCTAAAGGCGAAATATCCCTGCATGCTTCGAATGAAATAGAAAATGGTGTTCCTACAAGCCTTTCAGTTCCCTTAAATCTGTTTATAATTGGCACAGTCAATATTGACGAAACTACCCATATGTTTAGTCCGAAAGTGTTGGACAGGGCCAATACCATTGAATTTCGGATATCAGAAAAGGAAATGGAGATTTTCCTTGATAACTTTAAACCATTAGATACAAAAGGATTGAATGCTGGTGGAGCAGGAATGGCTAAAAATTTCCTTAAGTTAACAGGGATTAATTCATTTATTACTAAAGATATTGAAACTATCCATATTGCATTACTTCGTTTCTTTGGAGAATTAAAGAAAACAGGTGCTGAGTTTGGGTATCGAAGTGCCACAGAAATACTACGACTTATTTACCAATTAGGTGTCTTAGATACTTCGATGACAACTCATCAGAAATTGGATATAGCCATTATGCAAAAACTGCTACCTAAGCTGCACGGTTCACGAAGAAAATTATGCCCGATTCTAGAAATGTTAGCCGGGTTCTGTTTGGAGGGATATGTACAAGTACAAAAAGAAGTTTTTGAGAAAGAAGATTTTGACTTTAATGACTCAAAAGTACTATACCCGTTATCCCTTGAAAAAATAGTAAGAATGTATAAAAGTGCTATTGATAATGGATTTGCAAGTTTTGCAGAAGCATAATAATGAAGTCATTATCTTCCATCGAAGTAAACCTTGACCATATAAAAGATGGGTTAAGGCTGTTTATTGAGAGCAAGCAGTCAAACACATTATTTGATGCAGAGGAAAGTGAGTTGGAGAACCTTGAAGCTCGCTATCAATTGGTAGAAGGATGCTTTTACGACTATGAGATTAATGATCAAGCCTACTTGCTTGGTGATATTGGAGAGAACATTATTTTGCCACATAAGCGCAAACCTAACCTAGGAACGATAACCCCTAACATATTTGTCGGGACACTTACCATTCCCATATTTCAAGTATATAACAATGAGAAAATAGGCGATATAGTATTAGAGGTTCAATCGCTTAAATCCGGATACAGAGATGACTATCGAGATATGTTAGCGTTTATTACGGAAAAGTGTACCGATCTTTTATTACAGGCTAATTCGCCCGTATCTAATTATTTTGATATTGATTATTCAAAAGATAGTCAATCAAACTACCAAAAATTTGCTTTTGTAAAATCTATAATAAGCTCAGAGGAGTTTTCCAGTGCTGTATATCGGGTGGTCAGCTCTCCTGTGACCCGATGGAGTGAACAAGTTGAACTAAAGGATATTCGCCAGATTAAAAGGTTTTCGAATACCCAGGTAAAAGAACTCTTTAAGGGAGGGAGGCAAACTGTTGTGGCCACTGATTCTTGTTTTACGAATTATAGTGTAAAATCAGTGTCTGAGCGTATTACTTCTATCCGTAAAATCGATTCGGTAGATACCCCCGAAAATCGTTTCGTAAAACATGTGCTAGAGGTCTTTTTGAAATTTTGTTCGGATATTAATAACGTTGCGGTGAAGAATAGTAACCTGGATAAAGAGTCGAGTTGGATGATTCGAGAGTTGGAAGCGCACCTTCACCATCGCATTTTTAAAGAGATTTCGAAGCCGGTGACACTAAAACTAAATAGCCCGATTTTACAGCGAAAAGAAGGATATCGTGAAGTATTACGCGTTTGGCTAATGTTTGATTTGGCGGCTCGATTGATCTGGACAGGAGGAGAAGATGTTTATAGTGGAGGGAAAAAAGACGTAGCTATGCTCTATGAATATTGGTTATTTTTTAAGCTGCTTGATTTATTTCAATCTATTTTTGACATAAAGGCGAGGGATATATCTGAGCTGATTACAAAAACGGATAACGGGCTAAATGTCCAAATTAAACAGGGAAAATTTATTGCACTCGAAGGGATTTATGATTCTGAGAGTAGGAAATTAAATATTAAGTTCAGTTATAATCGCTCTTTCACAGGTAGAAAGAACTATCCTAATTCAGGCAGTTGGACTACCACCTTACGACCTGACTATACTTTATCCTTTTGGCCATTGGGTATTTCAGAAAATGAGGCTGAAGAACAGGAGTTGATTGTTCATATTCATTTTGATGCTAAGTACAAAGTTTCGAACCTGAATGAACTGCTTGACAAAGGTTCTGAACCAGGACTAAATGAGGAAAAAACGCAGAATAGGAAAGGCATTTACAAAAATGCTGACTTACTAAAAATGCATGCTTACAAAGATGCGATAAGAAGAACAGCTGGTGCTTATGTGTTATATCCCGGTAGCAAGTCGGTTAATCGGAGAGGTTTTCATGAAATTATTCCGGGCTTAGGAGCTTTTCCAGTGCGTCCATCTAAAATAGATAGTGGAGTAGGGGATTTAAAAGCCTTTATCCAAGAGGTAATTGAGCATTTTCTCAATCGTACTTCCCAAAGGGAAAAGCAGGCGTTTCGTACCTACGAAATTCACCAAAGCCCTCCTGAAAAGGGCAATGAGGTTAGAGAACCTTTGCCCGAGATATATGGAGTTAATAGAGATTTATTCCCCGATGAAACTTTCGTTTTAGTAGGTTTCTATCGCTCCGAAGAGCAATATCGTTGGATCAAAAAGAATAAACTGTATAACTTCAGGATGGGTATGGGTTCAGGCTCTTTGGTGTTAGATAAAGAGGCTGTAACCGTCCGGTATTTACTACTTCATACCTCAGGAGACAAAGATTCCGGTGAATTATGGAGAATAGTAAGCAAAGGGCCTAAAGTTTTCTCCAAGGACGATTTGCTAAAAAGGGGCTATTCGAATCCGTCTCGGGAGCATTATTTAGTAATAGAAATTGAATCTGTTACAGACCCTGAGTTTAAAGATGTAAGGTGGGATTTTCGAAAGTTGATTAATTACTCTTCTGGGAGGGCTTCGGTGTTGCCGTTTACGGCTAGTTTGGGGGAGTTGGTGAGGCAGACGGTTCAGAGATTGGAACCATAAAAAACTAAATACGTCAACCTTAGTGGATGTTTTTAGTAGTGTTTGGCATAGTATTGAAATTAGTTTTGATGGTAGTAGGTAGGGCGTCTTTGGGCTGCCCAAACTATACCTTAAAGATAAATAAAAAGTTTGAAATAAGCAATTGGGAGAGGGGGGAAATAAAGGGTTTTGTTGGCTGAAAGTAAATTTATTGATCTTTTAATAAATACTATAGGACGTAGTAGCTATGGTGTGTTTTAATAAATTTACAAAAGCCTTTATATCTATCTCCTTTTTAGCCACTTTGTTCATCTTAAGAAAGATTTGAATGTTACTATTAACAAAATTAAGTAATTAAACTTAAATTTCAGAAACCTACACTTTCCTATATAACATGATTTTGTAATAACCAATTCATTTATATCATTATTGTTTTTCAAAGACTATTCCCCCAAACCAACCCACGTATAAAAAACTCCCCAACTTGTGTATAAATCTATACACTTCTAACGGCAAGTATTTAAATTCTGAGGTTCAAAGAGGGTATAGATCATTTTTATAACAGGGTGCTAAGCATTTTATAACAAGATTCTTACGGGTAAAACGACGTGCCGGATCAGGGAAACAGCCATGCTGTGGTACAATTATCGCCTTTCTATTTCAACAACATCACATCAATATCATGAGAAATTACATTTTGCCATTTGCTCTCGGCATGTCTGTGAGCATGGTGGTACTTACACAAGCTATCAACGGGAAACGGGATCTGCACGGTTATTCTCAGTCAGACGACTACCAGTTCGTAAAAAGTGCCATTGAAGACGGAATTGCCGAGGTATTGTTCGGGAACCTGGCACTGGAGCAAAGTGCAACCGAGCCGGTGAGGCGGCTTGCGGAAATGCTGGTGACAGATCACCAGAAAGCAAACAGCCAGCTGGAAAAGATAGTGAAACGGAAAAATTATACAGATTTGCCGGATGCCCCTTCAGCAAGCTCCAGGGCCAATTACACCCGGATAAGCAATTTAAGCGGGACAGAGTTTGACAAAGCCTTTGCCAGACAGATGGTGGAGGACCACGAAAAAACCGTTAACGCTTTTCTCCGCCAGATAGAGAACGGGAAAGATAAGCAGCTGACCAGCTGGGCACGGAAAACATTGCCTACCTTACAGAAGCACCTGGAGCATGCCAGAAACCTGGCGGAAATTTTAAATGCATAGGCAATATCCCATTTTGAGCAATGCGGCGTTTTTCATGAAAACAATTTAACAGAACATGGAATACCGCATATCCGGCCTGCAACAGGCTGAACTCGCCTTTACGGGAGAAATCATTCTCCGCACCACCTGCATGTTTCTGCTCATCATTATCCTCCTCCGGCTGACGGGCCGGCGGGGTGTACGCCAGCTTACCTTATTTGAAGTGGCTATGATCCTGGCCCTGGGCTCGGCGGCCGGTGACCCGATGTTCCAGAAAGAAGTGCCGGTGTTCTACGCCATCGTGGTATTCGGCATCGTACTGGCCTGGTATAAGCTTATTACCTTCCTGGCCTCACGCTCAAAGCTGCTTACCCGCCTGCTGGAAGGGAAGGAAATGGTGGTCGTAAAAAACGGTATGTTCAATATCGAAGAGAATAGAAGAACCGACTTCTCCCAAAACGAGTTTTTTGCCGAACTCCGGAACCAGTCGGTAGAGCACCTGGGGCAGGTGAAAATCGCGCTGCTGGAAGTAGACGGTACCATGAGCATCCTCCGGTATCCTGAACAGGAAGTGCGCTACGGCCTGCCCCTTTTTCCTGTAGATACCACCGCGACGGATAACCACGCCCCCAGGGTTTGTACGTTCTGCGGAAAAGTGGAAGAACCCGGAAGCCGTATTCTGCGGTGCAGCCGCTGTGGCAAAAATGAGTGGACCACCGCCATTAATACGGCCTGAAAGCCGTTCTTCTGATTACTGAACATTTTAAACAACCAGTAACTTTTAAGCATATGAAATAGCCATGAGCAGTCAGCTATCAGCTATCAGAAGTCGGGCACACCAACCGGCCCATGAATAAGCGCTCCGCCGCTGCGGCTGATAGCTGAAGGCTGAAAGCTAAAATTTTATACACATGAAAAATTACGCACAGAAGAGCCAGCTGAAGCATCAGCCGACAGAAACCGCCGAAATGGATGAAAAACCTGTTGTTTGTTCTGCATTCGGGACTTATGCAGGTGTTAATCTCAGGGATAAGGTAGCCATTATTACCGGTGGCGACAGCGGGATAGGGCAGTCCGTGGCCCTGTTATATGCCGGTTACGGAATACGGAGCGTTATTGTTCATTACAACGAGCCCGACGATGCGGCAATTACCCTGGAACAGATAAAAGCGGCAGGAGCAGAGGGTATAGCTATACAGGGCGATATCCGCGATCGTTCTTTCTGCCGGCAGGTGGTGGAAGAAACCATGAATACTTTCGGCAGGATAGACATCCTGGTCAATAATGCGGGCGTCCAGTATCCGCAAAATGACCTTTCACTTATCAAAGAAGAGCAGCTGATCCAGACTTTTGCCGTAAATGTTTTCGGCATGTTTTACCTGACGCAGGCCGCTTTGAAATACATGAAGAAGGGAGGCTGCATTATCAACACCTCGTCGGTTACGGCGTTCCGGGGGAGCGCCCATCTGGTCGATTATGCTGCTACGAAAGCGGCCATTGTCGGGTTTACCCGTTCGCTGGCGCTGCAGCTGGCTGAAAAAAAGATCCGGGTGAATGCCGTAGCGCCTGGGCCCGTACTGACCCCGCTTATCCCGGCATCGTTTGACCCGGAACATGTAGCTGTGTTTGGAGAAGATACCCTGCTGGGCCGCAAAGGCCAGCCTTACGAAATAGCTCCCTCATACCTCTTCCTGGTGCTGGAAGAAAACAGCTACATGACCGGCCAGGTACTGCACCCTAATGGTGGAGATAGTATGGCCTGACCATTTCCCATAAAAAAGGCTGCCGTGATGGCAGCCTTTTTGCAACAGTTGCGTTGACTTAGTCAAATTTTAACTCATCTATAAACGCATTGATCTCCTCTTTTGTTTCCCCCGTTTTTTTCTGAATTCTTCCTATCAGCTCATCTTCCCGGCCTTCTTCGTACAGGAGGTCGTCGTCGGTAAGATCCGCCCATTCCTGCTTTAACATCCCTTTGATCTGGTTCCAGTTTCCTTTTAGCTTACCCTGAAATGTGCTCATCGTTATATGTGTTTAAGATTAAGAATATACCTCTCAGTAGTGCAAAGAGAAGGCCGTTTTGGGGTGAACGGGTATGTTTTATTGTAATTGTCCTCTGCCCGCAGGATAACTTAACCTGGCAGCAAAGGAAAATAAAAGCCGGGAATCCACGTTATAACTATAGCCGCTTTTTTCACCCGGAAAAAGGGCGTTTACAACGAACAGCACATTTGTTTGCTTTACATCAGGCCTTGAAAAATATAAGGTATTTCTTTATTGATTACCAACTATTTAACCACAGATATGAATAAAATCTTATTTCTTAGCCATGATCCTCTCTTAAATGAAATGTTTGCTTCCGGTGCAAGGGAGCTTTCCTGCCAGCTCATTGTGGAACCGGATCTCATTAAGGGAATTGAAATCATTCGCGGGGGCCACTGCAATGCCGTCCTGGCCTGTGTCCCGTTAATGACAGAACGCTGTCCCAGGCGGATTTTAAAGAGCATACACGAGGTAAATCCTTACATTCCGGTATTTTTTATCCTGAATGACCTTGATTTAGCGCTTGCTATTTCGCTTACCAAGCTGGGCGTGGAATACTGCTATACCCGGCCTTTTGCTGTAGAAATGGTCCTTGAAAATATCCTGAAAACGCTGACCGTACGCACCCCGGCCCTGATTGTCCGCAAAGAAGGTCCGGGTTCCAGGTACTTCCAGGCGTTCAGCGAAGCGGCTATCCAGCTGTATACCCAGATCGATACCGTGGCCGATACCAACTTTAAAGTGATCATTTACGGGGAAACCGGTACAGGAAAAGAATCTGTGGCCCGGCGCCTCTGCAAAGGTGTTTTTAAAGACCGGCCTTTTGTGGCCGTAGATTGCGGGTGCTTAAGCAGAGAGCTGGCAGCCAGTGAATTATTCGGCCATAAGAAAGGAAGCTTCAGCGGTGCATTTGAAGATAAGACCGGCGCATTTGAGGCAGCGCATAACGGGACGATTTTCCTGGACGAAATCGGCAACCTCGACTATTCAGTTCAGATCCTGCTGCTGCGGGCCATTGAAGAAAAAAAGATAAAGAAAATAGGGTGCAATACGGAGATCGATATTAACGTACGGATCATCGTGGCTTCCAACGAACGGCTTTCCGAAGCGGTGGAAAGCGGCCGGTTCAGGGAAGATCTCTATTACCGCCTGAATGAATTCGAGATCAATATCCCGCCGTTACGGGAGCGGATGGAAGACCTGGAACCTTTCATTAATTTCTTCATCCAGGAAACCAACGATGATTTAAACAAGGAGATCAGGGGCGTAAGCCCGGCTTTGCTGAAAAAATTTACGGCGTACTCCTGGCCGGGAAATCTCCGCGAGCTGAAGAATGTGATCCGCCGGGGTTGCCTGATGGCCGGCCGGGAGATCACCCCCGACTGCATGGCAGAAGATTTCATGGAGAAATTGAACGCCGAATACAAAAGCCGGGAATTCCAGGATAAGCTTCCTGAAAACGCTCCGGATAGCGGGCTTAAATACAAGAGCGTGGTGGCTGAATACGAAGAAATCCTGAAAGTGCTGGAAGAAGAAAAATACAATAAAAGCCGGGCCGCCCAACGACTGAACATTAACCGCAAAACCCTCTACAACAAGATCAGCACCTACAATAAGCTCATACAAAGCCAATGTAGTTATTCCTGAGAAACGATAATCCGGATAAAAAGAGCGAACTTTGCAAATCACCTTATCCGCAAGCCGGATCATAATTTTCAAAGATATGGAACCCATTACCTGGGACGATTTCGCTAAAATAGACATTCGCACCGGCACCATAGTAGCGGCCGAAGTTTTCGCCGCAGCCCGTAAGCCGGCCTATAAGATCCGGGTAGATTTCGGAGAAGCGGGCATCTGTACCACCTCGGCACAAATAAGCCGTTTATATCGCCCGGAAGAGATTATCGGGAAGCAGGTGGTGGGTGTGCTAAACTTTCCTCCCAAGCGGATAGCCGGCCTGAATAGCGAGTTTCTCCTGCTGGGAGCGGTAAATGGAGAGGAAGTGACACTGCTTACTGCCGATAAGCCGGTGGAAAACGGCCTGAAAATAGGGTAGTAGCACGTGATCACGGCACAAAGTACCCGGCTTTCTTAAACAGGAGCTTTACTGAGGTGCCCCGGTTAACCACGCTATCAACCTCTACCTTGCCCTGCAGCTTGTCCATCAGGTCTTTGCAAAGCATCAGGCCCACACCCGAGCCTTTCTCTCCTTCGGTGCCTTCCGAGCTGGTCTGGGCATTGACAAACAGCGACTTTAAGGTTTCAGGCTCCATACCTTTACCCGAATCCTGTACCACTATACCGCTGTAATCGCCTTCTTCCACGCTGTACAGGCGGATTCCGCCGTTGGTAAGCGTGAATTTGGTGGCATTGTTCAGCACATTCCGCAAAATGATCATCAGGTAGCTCTCATTGGCATCCACCAGCGAGTCGCTTACTTCATTGCTGATCCGGATGTTTTTTTGCTGAATATAGGGCAGGCTCAGATCCAGCGCCTTATTGACGGTTTCCCGTATATTCATGGGCTTAACGTCTGTTTTCTTGAACTTCAGCTGGGAGGCAGACCAGGTAAGGATATTGTCGAGCGTATTATAAATGGCTTTGGCTTTCAGGTTCACATTTTTAAAATACGGATTCAGCGCATTGTCTTTGTTCTTCCATTCATTCACATCCAGGATAGTGATCAGCTCGGCCACCGGGCTCCGCAGCTCGTGGCTTAACAGCGAAAAAAGCTTATCCTTGATAAGATTCGACTCCCTGAGGCTCTCGCTCTGCCGGGACATCGCCTCATTCTGCTCAAGAATTTTCTGGTTGCGCACCGTAAGCTTCCTGAATAAGGCATATACCACCAGGCTGAAAACGATCAGCACCAGCACCAGGCTCAGCAGCAATATGTTTTGCCTTTTTTCCTTTTCCAGCAGCTGCCGTTGCATCGCATTTTCCCGGTTGACCGACTCAAATTTATTCTCCAGCGATTCGAGGTTCTTCAGGCTGGTCACTAACAGGTAGTTGATCTCGTTTTTCATATGCGAAAGGCTGTCTTCTATCCTGTAAAGCTCTTTCCAGGTGTTCAGCGCCTCCTTCTGCAGGCCTTTTCGCTCCTGCAGAGCAGCCTGGGTTTTGAGTATGATGAGGTATTCAATATAGTTAAATAAGAGAGAAATGTTTGTATTGGCCTTCCGGTTCATCCTTTCTGCCTTCTCATACTGCCCGTTTTTCAGGTAAGCAGCTGCCAGGTTGGCATAATAGGCATTTTCCGGGTAACCACTGTCTTCCAGGTTACCATCAAGAAATTCCTCCAGGATGGTCACGGCCCGCCGGGGATTCCCAGAGTCCATGTAAGTGCCGGCAATACTCACCAGGAAATGAATCTCGCTTCCGTTAAGGCGCTGCTTGTCTTTTAAGACCAGGCCTCTGAATTCGCGGTACAATTTTTCTGCACTTTCATTTTCCTTTTCCCGGATAGCGCTTTTAAGCCGGTTCTGCACCCGGAAGGCGTTAAGCAGCGTACTGTCTTCCAGGTACCCATAGGCTTTTTCGGCGTAATAATCCGTGATCAGCAGGTTATTGGTATAACCGGTAACGTTGGCCAGCAGGAGGTAATTGGAGTGCAGCGCCATATTCAGCCGGTGTTTACGGGCAAATTGCAGGTTTTCTGACAGCTGCTCAATAGACGGTTTGACATCGCCCCGGTCAAAAAAGATCATGGCACGCGTATAGCCGCTGCGGGAAATCCCTGTGACATAATTCAGCTTTATGGCCTCTCTGTAAGCCTGGGAAGCATAAAAAATAGCCGAATCAAGCTGCCCGATGAGCTTATAGCCATAAGCCATGTTGGTGGTAAAATCGGGAATGAACGTAGGGATATTATACGCTTTGGCCAGCCGGATGCCTGTACGGCATTGGGAAACCAGGCTGTCTATTTTCAACTCCCGCGGATTGTACATCATCTCAACGGTGGTCTGGTATATAGCAGCCACCTTCAATGAATCAGCCGGCGAAAACGCACGGGCGGCAACCGGGCTCAACCCGGTAAGAACAAAACAAAAAGAGCAAAGAACCTTATATGCAAAATGCGGCATATCTATCTTATATATACATTTTTAAAGTATAGCCATTCCGGGGTTCGGACCCGGGCAGGATCAGACTTTATAATTTGGGGAAAGCGGGGTTATGAGGTTGGGTTGATCAGGTTAATAACTTCCAAAAATACGGGTTATTTTGCATAATACGGTATACTCCTCTAAAAATAACGGCGTACGGCAGGGTTTCCTGCCGGTCCGGGATAATTTATATGCCGGAAAATGATGGGGTTAAGCCGAAGAATTTTTAATATTGTTGGTTACTATTCGGGAAAGCCCCGTCTAAACAAAGTATTTAAACTTATTAAACAAAAAATGAACATTTCAGATTTAATTACCGGAAGTATCGGATCTACGGTTACCTCGTCTATAGCCAGGATGCTGAATATCGATGAAAGCAAAGCCAAGTGGGTGGTTTCGGCTGCTGTGCCCCTGATGATCGCGGCATTGAACTATAACGCAAAAAATAAAGATCAGGCCGGCAATATTGACAATGCCCTTAGTCAGCACTCCGGTGGAATTCTGGGCAACCTTTCCGGGCTCCTGTCCGGCGGCGCTTCAGAAGACGGAAGCAAGATCATCGGCCATATTTTCGGCAACAACACCAATTATGTTACCGATAACCTGTCGCAAAAATCCGGTCTTTCTGCCGGGCAGGTGGGCAGCGTACTGGCTGTTCTTGCACCCGTGGTTATGGGCTACCTCGGACAGCAGAAGCAGTCGCAGTCTTCTTCTGCCACTGACCTCCTGGGCAGCCTGCTGGGCGGCGGCGGACAGCAAAGCGCCGGAGGCGGACTTCTGGGCGGACTGCTCGGCAGTGTGCTGGGTGGCGGTAGCCGTCAGCAGGCAGCTCCTGCCGGTGGCGATGCTATGGGTGCCCTGGTTAACCTGGCCGGTGATTTCTTCAACAAAGGAAACAACTCGTCGCAGGCCGGTAACGTGCTCGACAACCTGGCCGGGCTCTTCGGAAGATAAGAAGATGCAGTTTTATGAAGAGGCCCCGGGTTTTACCCGGGGCTTTTTAAATTATACAGCAGAATCCGAAAAATCCGTATTCTTCGGTACTAACTATCCGGCACCAGCCACCCCGAGCCGGGTTTCCCGCACATTTCCCCACCTTTATTCGTTATTAATGAAAAGCATTGGTTTTGACTAAAAGATGTATGAAGAAAATACTGGCCGCAAGCCTTATACCCCTTTCGCTTATTCTGGCCCTGAACACTGATTTTTACCGGGTCAAAGAATATGCAAAACATGGCTTTTCGCCCGTAAACCACTTCCGGGAATCGGTGATCCAGGATAATAGCGAGGTAATTCTCGGGTTTTGGGACATTCCTGACCGGATACTGGCCGCCCGTAAATTTAAAAACGGCTATTACCTGGTGCAACGCGATGCCGCCGCCACGTATATGGTGCCACGGGGAAAAAACCTGCTGAACGATCCCCGGACGGTCATTCAGAACAAAAGCTTTCAACTGGCCCAAATCAAAAGCGGTGATAGCCAGTTGGGAGGGCTGTACCCGCCCGCAAACTTTCCTGCTGCCGAAATGCAGGGCCTGGGCTATCAGCAGAACGAAGAAGGCGAGTGGGTGAGGGGAACGGCCGCCGCTAAAGCAGTTCCCGTACCGGCAGGCATCAGCGGTTCGGTTTCGTATGCCCTGCCCAAAGGCAACAATACTACCGACTGGGAGCAATTTGCCAACCTGGAGGTGCCTGAGGGCATTACCCATGTGGGCGGCTACGGTTTTCCGCTGTATAAAAATGAAAAGCTGCAGAACGTTAAGGTGAACCTGCTGGCCAAAGGATTTACCAACGTGGTGAACCTGGGTGCCCTGCCGCGCAAGACATGGGACGGCCGCAACAGCTATTACTTTAACCAGCTGTATTACCTGCTGAAGGTAGCAGCCCGGGATATGGTAAAAGAAGGCAAAACAGGTGGAAAATACGGTGACATTGCCACTATAGCCCGCCTTGAAAACGACAATACCAATATCCCCTACAACCGGCTTACCGTAGAAGGGGCCAAAGAACTGGGCCGGTATCTTTTCCGCTCTGCCTGCTGTGCCAACAGCATTGACGACCAACGCTATACGGTTCCGTTGAATGAAAGCGTGATCATGCTTGACGAAGAAAGCATGACCCAGTACGAATGGGCCGGCGGCAACAGCTATGCTTTCCTGGGCTACCTGAACCAGGGCATGATGGAAGCGGCCGGGCCGTCTTACCGTATCTTCTGGTATGCACAGCCGGTGCAAAAGTGGTCGTTGGCGAGCGCCTACCAGAGCGTTGCCCAGCTCTCCGAAAGGGAAATCGAGGGAGCTTTCAACGAACGCAATATTCTCATGAATTCGGCCGGCTGGAAAAACAGCACCTGGTATGTGGATGCTTCCGGGGCTTACTCCAAAGTGCCTTTCCTGAGCCATGCGGACATTTATGAAAAAATAAACGGAAAGATCGCTACCGATAAGATCGGGAAGCGGAAATACCGGAATGAAAATTTTAACCTGAAGATCTACAACCGGACTACCCCGGTGCTGGCCACCCCGGATGAAAATATCCGCTATGCCCTGAATAACAGCAAAACGGGTGAGCAGCTGTTTGGTCGCCAATATGTGGATATTGCCCCTGACGGTTCAGCCACCATCAAGCGGGAAATTGCCCGGAAAGGCTTTAACTGGAACGAGAACGGGCTGGCCAGGCCCTATCCCCAATACTGGGAACCCGAAACCGGCATGTGGGTAGAAGGCATTTACCGGCGGGCCGACGGCATCATGTACGACCTGCTCATGCTGGCCCGCCTTGAAAAAGGGAAATGGGATATTTCCAGGGCTAATGTGAAATACAAGCTTTACGGCGAGCACCGGCCGCAAACCGAGCCCTGGACCTTCGGCGGGAATTCAACAGAAGTAAGGGAGGTAGGAGAGAGCCAAATCTTCTACGATACCTTTATGCTGCTGCTGTCGGGCGGACAGGCGTTGTCGTCGTGGGACGACGGCTCCTTTCGTACCGAGCTACCCGACAAAGGCCAGCCCTTGTACGGGAAAGACGATTACTGGGGCCGGTATCATTCCAAGCTGGCCGCCGTGCAAACCGTTTTAAAACCGCTGGAAGGAAGCAAAAGCACCGATTGGACCTACATTCATTTTTATTACCCGTTCTGGGGCCGGAAAAACTCGGAAGTCATTTCTTCCGGTATTTACTACAAAGGCAAATTGTATGTCTTTTTCCTGAATCCTACCCTGGAAAACCAGGAAGCGCAGGAGCTTACCCTCACCGCCGGTAACCGGACCTACCGGATCAGCCTAACCGGTCACGAAGTATACTATAAGGCACTTGACGTTCCGGCGGGTCTTGATCCTGTTGATTTCAAGCTGGCGTACACCACCATTTACGGGCGCAAGGTGAAGGTAAACGGACGTGTAACGAATAAAATATCGGAACACTATGAATAACATTACCAGCTGGCCGGAGAAGATAGCTGAGCATGGCGCATGGGTCATTACCGGTATGGCTCTCCTGTCGGTGCTGATGGTCCTTCCTCAAAAAAAACAAAGCTGTTTATTAGGCTGAGATCGTTTTTGTCTATAATATCGCCGCATGATCAGATACGTTTTAGCCTACACTTTAACCCTTTTTGTGTGTTCAGGCGCTGATGCGCAGACCCTTACCGGGAAAATAACCGACACCGCCGGCACGCCGGTAGAAGGAGCCCTGGTACAAAATATTACGCAAAATACCCACGCTCATACTGACCGTTACGGGGCCTTCCTGCTTGATCACGTATCGGCGGGAGACAGCATTGAGGTCTCGCATCCCGGCTATACCAACTTTTACCTGGCGGTTACTGAATTTCAGAACCTCCACATCACGTTAAAGGTAAAAGCGTTTGAGCTGGGCCAGGTGACCATTACGGCCGGGCTCAGGCATCTGAATACCCTTTCGGCCATCGATATTGAGACACAGCCGGTGCATACCTCGCAGGAGCTGCTGCGTAAAGTGCCGGGCCTGTTTATCGGGCAGCATGCCGGCGGAGGCAAGGCCGAGCAGATATTTTTACGGGGTTTTGACATTGACCATGGAACCGATATCAATATCACCGTAGACGGCATGCCCGTAAATATGGTTTCGCACGCCCACGGACAGGGTTATGCCGACCTGCATTTTCTTATACCGGAAACCGTGGAAGAAATCGATTTTGACAAAGGGCCTTATTTTGCCGAAAAGGGCGACTTCACCACGGCAGGGTATGTGGCCTTCAAAACCAAAGACCGCCTCGAAAGCAGTCTCGTATCGGCCGAAATAGGACAGTTCAACACCCTGAGAGGACTGGGGATGTTCAATTTGCTGAATTCTGAGCGACAATCCGCCTATTTTGCCGGTGAATACATGCTAACGGACAACTACTTCAAAGCTCCGCAGAATTTTAACCGGAACAACCTCTTTGGCAAATATACGGCCCGGCTGTCGCCCGGAGACCGCATCTCGCTGTCGGTTTCTCACTTTAAAAGCAGCTGGGATGCCAGCGGGCAGATCCCGGAGCGGGCGGTGGCATCCGGCCTGATCTCTTATTTCGGTGCTATTGACAGCACGGAAGGAGGCAATACCAGCCGCAGCAACTTTAACCTGCAATACGATAAAAAGATCAGTGAAAACGCCTGGATAAAGAATACGGCCTATTTCAGCCACTACGATTTTGAGCTGTTTTCCAACTTTACCTTTTTCCTGAACGACCCCGATAACGGCGACCAGATCAAACAAAAGGAAAGCAGGAATATAACGGGCATGCAGACCGAATACCATGAGCGCGTATCTGAACGTTTTACCTACAAGGCAGGCGCCGGTCTGCGAAGCGATTACACCCGGGGAACGGAACTTTCGCACACCCTGAATCGCTCTGTTGTATTAGACCGGCTGAGCCTGGGCGATATCAGCCAGGCCAATCTCTATGCTTATGTCGCCACCGATTATACGGCAGGCAAGTGGCTTATCAATGCCGGTGCGAGAATAGATTACTTCAAATTCGGTTATATCGACCTGCTGCAACCGGTTTACGTGAACCAAAGCAAAACCAAAGCCATAATCAGCCCCAAGCTCAATTTCCTGTATTCGGCCGGTCCCGGTCTGAACGTATTTCTCAAGCTGGGCAAAGGCTTCCACAGCAATGACACCCGCGTGGTAATTCCCCGGAACGGGAAAGAGATTTTACCGGCTGCCTACGGTTCCGACCTGGGCGCCATCTGGAAGCCGTTTCCGAGAATGGTGATCAACGGCGCCCTGTGGTACCTCTTCCTGGAGCAGGAATTTATCTATGTGGGCGACGAAGCCGTAGTAGAGCCCGGTGGAAGAACAGCCCGGAAGGGGATAGACGCCGGCATACGGTACCAGCTGGCGGATAAAGTATTCTGGAATGCCGATGCCACCTACACGCATGCCCGCGCCATAGATGAGCCCAAAGGAGAAGATTACCTGCCGCTGGCTCCCGTTTTTACCTTTACCACCGGCTGGAGCATCAAAGACCTGAACGGGTTCTCAGGCAGTCTGAAAGCCCGCTACCTGGGTAACCGGCCGGCCAATGAAGACTATTCGGTAACGGCCAGGGGCTATCTGGTGACCGATTTTTCGTTAAGCTACCGTTACCGGAAAACCAGCCTGGGTATCAGCATAGATAACCTGTTGAATACGAAATGGAAAGAGACGCAGTTCCTTACCGAAAGCAGGCTGCAAAATGAGCCGGCCCCTGTAGAAGAGATTCATTTTACGCCGGGCACGCCCTTTAATGCCCGGCTGGTCGTAAGGTATTCTTTCTGATACCCGGATACTGGCTCTGGCCCCAGTCCCGAAAGGAGGATACCTTATTGATTCAGTATTGTACCTGCTGTGATTCTTTAAATATTTGAAAGGTAAATACGATGACTTTGGCAAAAAGACGTCCTGTTTTTTTGTATATTGGACACTTTGAAAACATGAGATACTGTGTCCTGATGCAACTTTGCATTATAAAATTTTCAATTAATTTTTAACAGGAAAGAGGGATGATAATACACTCAGGTTTTAAAAAAATTATTCTATGTGCATTTACCGCATGGATTTATTTAAATAATGCCAATGCGCAGGTTCTCAAATTCCAGGGGAGGGAATTTGAGCTGAAAAACGTCACGGCTTCCGTTGATAGCCTTGAAGGTGAACAGGTATTGAGGGTAGAACGGAACTTAGAAAAGCTACCCTTTGATATGGAAAGGCTGGAAACAACGGTTGATGAACCTACTTATGTCAGGCTAAAAGGCCCTGACTTTGAAAACGGGACCATTGAAATTAAAATGTACAGCGATATCCAGAACCCAAGTCCTTTTGCAGGAGCAGCTGGTTTTATCGGAGTGGCTTTCCGGATCGACGAAAACGACACCGCATTTGAATCTATTTACCTGCGCCCCAAAGTTGGCAGATCAAATGACCAGGGCGCACGCAATCGCACAGTTCAATACTTTGCATATCCATCTCCAAAATTTGATATGCTTAGAAAAACCGCTCCGGGAAAATATGAAGGGTCAGCTCCTGTTGCATTGAGGGAGTGGATTACTATGCGTATAGAAGTGAATGGTGAGACAGTAGAAATGTTTATCAACGATGCCCGGTATTCAACTTTCGTTGTTGATAAAATGTTGGGTAAAACCAGGCGTGGTGCTATAGGTCTGTGGGTCGATATTGGAACAACAGGCTATTTCAGGGATTTGAAAATCACGAGCAGATAACGATTATAAACAATAAAAAAAGAGGCATACCGGAATCAGAACCGGATTTTGCCTCTTTTGCAATGTTGGTAGCGGGGAGCAGGATCGAACTGCCGACCTTAGGGTTATGAATCCTACGCTCTAACCATCTGAGCTACCCCGCCGTGTTTTGGAGGTGCAAAAATAGAAAACTTTCTCAAATCGCACAAGAAAAAAGAAATTGTTATTGAAAATCTCAAAAAAAACTTGATTAAGTATCCGCTAAGTGAGATATTGTAAAAAAAAGGACGGATATGGCTAAATTTAAATATACCCAGGAATTCCCTTTTCGTGCGTCACCCAAGGTGCTGTATAACTATATCAGCACACCAGGCGGCCTTCAGCAATGGTTTGCAGAAAGCGTAAGGTTAAATTCAGATAGCAAATTTGTTTTTAACTGGGACGGGAAAGACCATGTGGCGGAGCTGACCTCATCGCGCCTCAACAAATCAAGCCGTTTTGATTTTACCGGCGAAGACGAGGGCAATTTCCTGGAATTTAAGTTTGTAACCAGTGAACTCGACAACTCTACCTACCTGAAGGTTACCGATAACTCGGATAACGATGATGCGGATGACCTGGAAACCATGTGGAATGAATTAATTTCCCATCTGAAAGAAATTGTAGGAGGCTGATTTTGAAATAGACGAAAAGATTTTGACTTTTGCATCTTCTTTATAGCCGGCAGCCGCATGCAACAGGGCCTGCCGGGAGTTAATGCGTGTAAGGATGAAAAAAATAGACAAGCTTTTTGTCAAATCATATATAGGGCCTTTTGTTCTTACTACCGCCATCGTGGTATTCATCTTCCTGATGCGTTTCCTGATGATCTATTTCAATGATTTTATCGGGAAGAACCTGGATGGAGTTGTTTTTGCGAAGCTGTTCTTCTACTTTACCCTGATGACCCTGCCCATGTCGCTGCCGCTGGCCACGCTGCTGGCCACGCTGATGTGCTTCGGGAACATGGGAGAACGCTCCGAGCTTACCGCCATGAAGTCGGCGGGTATCCCGCTCACCCGGCTGATCATGCCTACTTTTGTTCTCTCTGCTTTTGTAGCGGTTTTTTCACTTATATATAACAATTACGTCAATCCCTGGGCCAACCTCAAAGGCTGGTCGCTGCTCTACGATGTAAAAACCACAAAACCGGCGTTAAATATCCAGGAAGGCATCTTTTACAACCAGATCAACGGCTACCGGATCAAGGTGGAAAAGAAGATGCCCGACGGCCAGACCCTGAAAAATGTCATTGTCTATGACCATAACGGCGGAAACGGGAACAAGAACGTAACCTTGGCCGATTCGGGCCGGATGTACACCGTTAACATGGAAAGCCAGCTGGTTTTTGAGCTGTATAACGGGGTGAACTATACAGAAGGCACCAATTACAATAATGCTACCCAGCTCACGGAGTATGCTTTCCGGAAAAACAAGCTGGTTTTCCCGCTGGGTAGCTTCGGTATGAAAAGAACCGATGAGAACGATTTTACCTACCACGAGTACATGAAGAGCATCCCGGAGCTGAATGCAAAGATCGACTCGCTGAACAAGGTGGTAGATGAAAAGATGGGGCAGCAGGCCACCTCTTTCAAACGCATGGAGCTGTATTCCTTCCCGGAGATCTCTACGGATACCGCGCGGAAAATAACCATCAAAAGCGGAAAATGGGCCGACTCGCTGCTGGCCTACGTAGAAAAAAACACTACCACCCAGGAGCTGTACTCCTCGGCCCGCACCAAGGTGGAGAGCCAGAAATCGCAGCTGGTGGGCGACATGAGCTACCTGCTGAGTGTGGAGCGGTCGGTATGGGCCGCCGACCTGGAGCGCTGGAACAAAGCCACCACGGCTTTCTCCTGCCTGGCCATGTTCCTGATCGGTGCGGCGCTGGGTTCCATCATCAAGAGGGGCGGGTTTGGTATGCCGGTGCTGGTTTCCATCGCCTTCTTTATCCTGTATTACCTGATGCAGCAGCTGGGCAATAAATACGCGAAAGAAGGCCTTATCCCGTCTATAGTAGGGGCCTGGTTCCCGTTTACCGTGCTTTTCCTGATCGGGGTGCTGCTGATGCGGAGGGCGAGGAATTTTTAAGTTCGGTTCTTACTCTACGCCCGGTTCTCGACTTCGCCCGGTTCTCGACTTCGCTCGAACTGACAGGCGCCGTTGCCACTTGTCAGTTCGAGCGAAGTCGAGAACCAAGTGAAATTGAGAACCAAGCGAAGTCGAGAACCAGGCATAGTAGGGAGCTACATGCAATAAAGTAACTCCATAAAACTTTTACCCTAATAATTAAAAAATAACAATATTTCCGTATCTTTGCACCTGTTTTATTTTTTTATCATTAATCTAGGTTAATATCTGATGTATTTAACTCCGGAAAAGAAAGAAGAGATCTTCGTATCGAAGGGTCTTCTGAGAAAAGCTACTGATACCGGTTCTGCCGAGTCTCAGATTGCATTATTTACTTATAGAATTGCTCACCTTACCGAGCATTTGAAAGTTCACAAGCATGATTATTCTACCCGTTCAGGCCTTCTTAAGCTGGTGGGTAAGCGTCGTCGCCTTCTTGATTATCTGCAGGAAGTAGACATCAACCGTTACAGAGCTATTATTGCAGAACTTGGTATTCGTAAATAAACCAGATATCGGGAACCCGGACCACCGGGTTCCCTTTTTCATCGTATTTTATCCCCGCGGAAATAAAGGATTAATCGTTGTATCGAAAGCGGAAAATACAACACATAAAATTAACTTCAATGTTTAATATTGTAAATCAGACCATCCAGATGCCGGATGGTTCAACAATCACCCTGGAAACCGGAAAATTAGCAAGACAGGCGGACGGTTCAGTGGTATTAAGAAGCGGTAACCTGGTGATGCTGGCCACCGTATGTGCAGCCAGAACCCACAAGGAAGGCACCGACTTCCTGCCCCTGTCAGTAGATTATCAGGAGAAATTTGCTTCCAATGGGAAAATTCCGGGCTCTTTCCAGCGCCGTGAAGGTAAATTATCCGATAACGAAGTGCTTATCTCCAGGTTGATTGACCGGGCGCTGCGCCCCATTTTCCCTGAAGATTTCCATGCTGAAGTCCAGGTAATGGTTACCCTGCACTCGGCTGATGAAAATATCAAACCGGATGCCCTGGCAGCCCTGGCGGCCTCTGCGGCCATTATGGTTTCTGACATTCCGTTTAACGGCCCCATCTCCGAAGTGAGAGTAGCCAAAATTAACGGCGAATACGTGGTGAATCCGCCTCTGAAAGCCATAGATTCAGCTGATCTTGACCTGATCGTGGCCGGTACTGCCGACAGCATTATCATGGTGGAAGGCGAGGCTAACGAGGTATCTGAAGTAGAAATGGTAGAAGCTCTGCGCGTAGCGCACCTGGCCATCCAGACCCAGGTAGCCGCCCAGAAAGAGCTGGAAGCCAAAGTAGGCAAGACGGCTAAAAGAGAATACAACCATGAAGTGCACGACAGCGTCCTGAGAGAAAGAATGTATTCCGAGCTTTTTGACAAAGTGTACGCCGTATGCATGGAAGGAAATCCGAACAAGCATTACAGAAGCGACAGCTTTGCGAAAATCCTTGAAGATTTTATTGCAGCTCAGCCCGAAGAAGAAAGAGAAAACCCCTTATTCAAGGTTTATTTCGGAGATATTAACTACGATGCTTCCCGCAAGATGGTGCTGGAAGAAAGCAAACGCCTTGACGGCCGTAGCCTTACCGAGATCCGCCCGATCAGCGTGGAAGTAGACTACCTGCCCACGGCCCACGGCTCTGCGCTCTTTACGAGAGGAGAGACCCAGTCGCTTTCTACCACTACCCTCGGAACCAAGCTGGATGAGCAGATCGTAGACCTTCCTATGGTGAAAGGGTACTCTAAATTCTTCCTGCATTATAATTTCCCCGGCTTCTCAACCGGTGAGGTAAGACCCAACCGGGGTGTAGGCAGACGCGAAGTGGGCCACGGTAACCTGGCACAGCGTTCCCTGGCAAAAGTAATGCCATCAGGAGACGATAACCCGTACACTATCCGGATCGTAAGCGACATCCTGGAGTCGAATGGCTCTTCATCCATGGCGACCGTTTGTGCGGGCTGCCTGTCGCTGATGGACGCCGGCGTGCCCATCAAAGCACCGGTTTCCGGTATCGCTATGGGTCTGATCACCGATCAGCAGAGCGGTAAGTGGGCGGTGCTGTCGGATATCCTGGGCGACGAAGATCACCTGGGCGACATGGACTTTAAAGTAACCGGAACAGCCAAAGGTATTGTAGCCTGCCAGATGGACATTAAAATCGGCGGACTTTCGTTTGATATCATTGAAAAGGCCCTGAACCAGGCCAAAGAGGGACGTCTCCATATCCTGGGTAAAATGACCGAGGTACTGGCGACACCGAAACCGGATCTGAAACCGCATGCACCGCGTGCCTACACCATCGTGATTGATCGTGAGCTGATCGGAGCGGTGATCGGACCTGGCGGTAAAGTGGTACAGGAGATCCAGCGGGAATCAGGAGCTACGGTCAATATTGAAGAAAAAGACAACAAAGGATACGTATCCATCTTTGCCACTAACGGCGACAGCATGGACATCGCCAAGCGGCGGATCGACGCTATCGTGAAGCAGCCTGAAGTAGGCGAGATCTACGAAGCGGTAGTGAAATCTATCCAGCCTTTTGGTGCGTTCCTTGAATTCTTACCGGGCAAAGAAGGCCTGCTGCACATCTCTGAGATCAGCTGGGAACGTCTTCCTAACATGGACGGTGTGCTGAAAGAAGGAGATCAGCTGCAGATTAAATTGACCGAAATAGACAAAAAGACCGGCAAATACCGTTTATCAAGGAAAGTTTTGCTTGCCCGCCCTCCGCGGGAAGAAAAACCGGCCGTTGACAACAAAACGGTGAACAATAATTAATTTTAAATTGTTGATAGTTAAAGGTTCCTATTAATTACTTTTTGACAACAGAACACGAATGAGACAACTTAAGATCAGTAAACAGATTACCAACAGGGAAAGCCAGTCGCTTGACAAATACCTCCAGGAAATTGGAAAAGTTGACCTGCTGACCCCCGATGAAGAGGTAATTCTGGCCCAGAAAATCCGTGACGGAGACCAGCTTTCGCTGGAAAGACTTACCAAAGCTAACCTGCGTTTTGTGGTGTCTGTGGCCAAGCAATACCAGAATCAGGGTCTTTCTCTGGGTGATCTTATCAACGAAGGAAACCTGGGGCTGATCAAAGCCGCTCAGCGGTTCGATGAAACGCGGGGTTTTAAGTTCATTTCATATGCCGTGTGGTGGATCCGTCAGAGTATTCTTCAGGCGCTGGCCGAACAATCGCGTATTGTACGGCTTCCGCTTAACCGGGTAGGCTCGCTGAACAAGATCTCCAAAACCTTCTCCGAGCTGGAGCAGCGTTTTGAACGGGAGCCGTCGCCGGAAGAGCTGGCCGAAGTGCTTGAAATTTCAGCCAATGAGGTGGTCGATACCATGAAAATATCGGGCCGGCACGTATCGGTGGATGCCCCGTTTGTACAGGGCGAAGAAAACAGCCTTTTAGATGTGCTGGAGAACGATACCGAGATTCGTCCGGACCAGGAGCTGATGAACGACTCGCTGCGCAGGGAAGTGCTCCGTGCGCTCTCTACGCTTACCCAACGCGAGGCGGAAGTCATTATGTTCTATTTCGGGCTGAACGGCGAACAGGCCATGACCCTCGAAGAAATAGGTGAGAAATTTAACCTGACCCGCGAAAGGGTACGGCAGATCAAGGAAAAAGCCATCCGCCGTTTACGGCAAACCTCCCGCAGTAAGGCCCTGAAAGCCTATTTGGGATAAGGAAAGCCGGGTCAGCATATAGAAGCTGTTCAAAAAGTGCACAAAATGCGGGCGTTGAGAACGAGGCGGACGAAGCCGGCCGGAAGGCAGGCAACAGAAACCGGGTTCTACGCAGTAACAGGTGCGCTTTAGGAACAGCTTCTTTTTATTTTCGGGCCTTTACTTGCTTGGAGCCGCGTTTTGAAGCAAATTTGCAGGCGGATACATGGCAAAGAAAACAGGCATTTTCAGTTGGAGTAAGGGAAGTGGCAAAACCACTACCTGTGCCTACCTGGCGGCGGCGCTGGCCACACTGCACCGCAAAGTGGTGTGCGTGGACCTGAACGGCGACCTCGGGAAATACTTTGCAGCAGAAGAAGTGCAGGCCGGCGGACTCACCTGGAAATACCGGAAATGGAAAGGAGAAGGGGATCTGCCGGAAGATGACGCCGACGATATCCTGGTCGATATTCCCTCCGGACCCGGCCATGAGGCCGTGCTGGAAAAGCTGGATTCGGTGCTGATCCCGGTAGAAGCGGAATACTACGGAACCGCTGAGCTGAACCGGACCCTGCAGGCAGTGGCGCAGCATGAGCACCTGGTGATAGAAGGGATGCTGCTCACCAAAGTGAAACCGGGCAGCGGCACACCGCACAAGATGGAAGCAGAATTAAAAGAATATTTTTCGCCTTTTCTGTTAAATTCAGATATAATGCGAAATTATTACCTGGCCCGGCCTGAATTCTCCCTTACCGATCTGAACGGGAAAGGATGGCACAGCGGGTTTATAGCGTATTTAAAACTGGCAAATGAATTACTAGAGCATGAATGTTAAAAGAAAGATGGGTTTGGGGAAAGGGTTGAGTTCGCTCTTATCAGATGCGCCTGCAGAAACGGAAGCGGTGCGGGAAGAAGCGTCAGACTCTTTTGAAATACCCGTTGATGCCATAGAAGCCAATCCTTACCAGCCCCGGACGCAGTTTGACAACACAGCGCTCGATGAGCTGAAAGAATCTATCCGGGTGCAGGGCGTAATACAACCTATCGCCGTGCGGAAAACGGGCGATAAATACCAGCTTATTTCCGGGGAAAGGCGGCTGAAAGCTTCGCGTATGGCCGGTTTGAAGACTATTCCCGCCTATATCCGGGAAGCATCTGACAGCCAGATGCTGGAGCTGGGCATTATTGAAAACGTACAGCGGGAGAACCTGAACCCCATGGAAATTGCCATGGCTTACCGGCGGCTGCTTGACGAGTGTCAGCTGAAGCAGGAGGAGCTGGCCGGCCGGGTGGGCAAAGACCGGACTACCGTTAATAATTACCTCCGGCTGCTTTCGCTGCCGGAGATCGTGCAGGAAGGACTGGCCGCCCGTAAGCTGAGCATGGGCCATGCCCGCGCTCTGCTGGGAGTAGAAAACACCGATCAGCTGTTGCGGCTTTACGAAGAAGTGGTCAGCCGGGAGCTCTCGGTCAGAAAAGTGGAAGAGCTGGTCAAAAGCTTACAGGCAGAAAACCGGTCGGGAGTGGCCCGGAAACCTTCCCCGTCATCCTCATCTCCCAAAAAGATCCTGGACAGTTACCAGCAGCAATTCGGGCATGTATTCGGGCGTAAGGTGATTGTACAGGCCGATGCCTCCAACAGCGGTGAAATAAAGATCCCGTACGGCTCGCGGACGGAACTGGATGAAATTGTAGACAAGCTAAAGAACTGAACTTGGCAAGGCTTTTTATAGCAATACTTCTGGTATTTTCCGGCCTGTGCGGTTATGCGCAGACCGACACGCTGGTGGTGGTAGGCGACAGTCTCACCCGCTCGGAAATGGCTGTGCCTTTTGATTCCACGCGGGGTAAACGCCTGAAAAAAGTATCTGAAAACTTCTTCAGCACCACCCTGAAAATTGTGGGGATCGACTCGCTGACCGACCGGGACCGCCCGCGGATCATCTTCCTGAGATCCATGCTGGTGCCGGGCTGGGGGCAGCTGATGAACAAAGACTACTGGAAACTGCCGATCGTATACGGGGCGGCTGCCGGCGGGCTTATCGCTATCCATAAAAACAGCGACCGGTACAACTACTACCTGAAGCACGTGGAGATCCTGCAGGAAAACAACCAGGCCTCCATGCCGCCGCTGGATAACCCCAACGGGATATCGATTTCCAAAGAAACCTATGCCCGGGCGGCTTCGGCCTTCAAACGGTACCGCGACCTCAGCATTATCGGCTTTGCCCTGGGCTGGACCCTCTTTGCCGTAGAAGCCAATGTAACCGCTCACCTGAAAACATTTGATATTTCTGACGATATCAGCTTGCGCTGGAGCCCTACAGTCATTCCCGGTGGCGGAACCTACGCGGCAGGTGTACAGTTCAGCCTGAATTTTAAATAAACAACCCCGGAGCGAATATACCCGGAACTGAAATATATGAAAATAGCCCTCCTCGGATACGGAAAGATGGGAAAAGCCATCGAAGCCATTGCTCTTGAACGCGGCCATGAAGTGGTTTTGCGCGTTGATGTGAGCAATGCGGAAGACAGAGAAAAGCTCTCAAAAGAAACGGCTGATGTGGTGATTGAGTTCAGCTCGCCCCATGCCGCTGCCGGCAACCTCCGTTTTTGCATGGAGAAAGGCCTGAAAGTGGTTTGTGGTACTACGGGCTGGCTGCAGCACAAACAGGAGATTGAAGAGCTTTGCAGGGCCCGTAAGGCTTCTTTCTTCTATGCATCGAACTACAGCATAGGCGTGAACCTGTTTTTTCACCTGAACAAGGTGCTGGCCCGGCTGATGGCGCCGCAGAAGCAATACGCGGTATACACGGCTGAAATTCACCATACAGAGAAGCTGGACGCTCCCAGCGGCACGGCCATTACCCTGGCTGAGGGCATCCTGGAAAACCGGACCGATAAAGCTTCGTGGGTGAATAATTTGCTGGCCAGGCCCGATGAGGTGCCGATCTGGTCTTCGCGGGAAGGAAAAGTACCCGGAACCCACACCATTAAGTATATTTCAGACGTCGATGAGATCGAAATAAAGCACACGGCCTATTCCCGTACGGGGTTTGCGCTGGGTGCGGTTCTGGCAGCCGAATGGCTGGCCGATAAGGAAGGGATTTACGGGATGGAAGATATGCTCAGACTGGAAGAGGATAACAGTTAAAAGTGAAAAGTGAAAAGTGAAAAACGAAAAGTTAAGGAACATTTCATTCTTAATTAAAATAGGAAGTGTTCCTTAACTTTTAACTTTTCACTGTTAGTTTTTCACTTACTTCACGTGCATCCACTTATTAAACTTCTTCTGAGATAATGCATCTTTAGAGTTTTTGGGCGTAAGTGAAACGCGGATCCGCGGATCCTGCAGAAGCCGGATATCGTATGTAAGCCTTACTCCGCCTCTCAAAACGGTTACTTTCACGCTGTCGCCCACCTTTTTGCCGGCAGTAATGGCCTCGGTAGAGGTAAACGGCTTCCCGTCTGCTTCCAGGATCTCATCGTTGACATTAATACCGCCTTCATAAGCCCCTGTTCCGAAGTCAACGCGGCTTACCTTCCCGCCCCGGGCCATGGCACCAAAATAAGGTGTATCCGGGTTCGACAGGCTGATTTTAGCATCTACATCCACCAGGGCAAAATATTTTGCGTAGTCGATTGTCTCCGTACCGAAAACATACTTCCGGAAAAAGTCGCTGAGGTCTACACCGGCTACTTTTGAACATTCGTTAAAGAATTGCTCGTCGGTAAAACCGATATCTTTCTTCAGGTACAGGTCGTTGTACAGGTTCTGAAGCACGTTATCCAGCGATTTTTCGCCCTGTGTATTGCCGATGATGATCATGTTCAGCACATTGGCCAGCACACCGCCCTTGTTGTAATACGATACGGTGGAATTCTGCGCGTTCTCGTTGGGGCGGTAGTACTTGATCCAGGCATCCCAGGATGATTCCGCCACCGGCTGCACCCGGTTACCGTATTGGTTCTCAATGGTTCCGATGCTTCCTGCTACCAGGGCCAGCATACGTTCGGTATCGATCAGGCCGGCTCTTCTCAGGATATCGCTCTGGTAATAATTCGTGAATCCTTCTGAAACCCAGAGCATGTTCGTATAATTCTCATTCTCGTAATCGAAGGGCCCGAGCGCTACCGGCCGCAGGCGCTTCACATTCCACAGGTGGAAATATTCGTGCGACAGCAGTCCCAGGAAACCCTCGTAACGGGCCGGGCTCTGGTACGCCAGCGTTGAAGTCTGGCAGGTCGTTGAATTCAGGTGCTCCAGTCCGCCGCCACCGCCTGAAGCCAGGTGATGAATAATAAAGAGATATTCCTTGCAGGGGTGCTTGCCGCCAAATACACTGTGGCTGGCCGTAACCACCTTTTTATAATCTTCAATCAGCCGGTTCCTGTCGTAGCTCAGCGGTTCCATAGAATAATTGGCTATGCGGTGCTTTACACCCAGGGCTTCAAACTCCAGGATCTCGTGGTTGCCTATCTCAAACGGGCTGTCGACCAGCAGGTCGTAATTTTCGGCCTCAAACGCATTCTTAGCCACTTCAGGCAGGGCTACAGACACTTTGGCAAAGCCGGCGTGCGGAATGATCTTCACCAGGGCCTTCTTATTCATCAGCTGCGGAACATACAGGAAAGTGGCCGCACCGTTAAAATAACCGTGCGAAGCATCCAGGAAATTGGTTCTTACACTGATCTCAAAAGAGTATAAACGATAGGAAACTTCAATGGGTTGTCCGTTATGGCCTGTTACTTTCCAGGTATTTTTAGATGTTTTTATCGCATTTATGGCTTTTCCTCCTGCTGTGGCGGTCAGGCCTTCCACATTTTTGGCATATTCCCGGATCAGGTAGGAGCCGGGTGTCCAGGTAGCCATCTTAAAATCTACGTGACCGGCCCGGAGCACTTCGGGGTCATCAATGCGGACTTTAATCTCGAAAAAATGCGTATGTGGCTCAGGCATAGCCACTTCATAGGTGGTGGAATAGCCGGCGAAAGCAGGAGGGATCTCAGCGGCCCGGGCCGCCAGTAAGGGAAGGGTCAGTAAAGCAGATAATACAAAATATTTCATCATAAATGTTTGAAATTTGATTTATACAAATCTACAATTTTTATGCGCTTTGAACGTTTTTTCGGGGAAAAATACTCGAATATTTTCCTAATTTTGCCAATTATCAAGTCACCTATGAAATTCAAAACACTGGCCCTTGTGCTGACCTGTTTTGGAGCCTTTTCGCAGAACACGCTCAGCTACTCTTCCATAGAGTCGCATTACAATAACGGCGTGGAGCTTTTCGGAAAGAAAGCCTACAGTTCAGCCCGGAAAGAGTTTCAAAACTACATTTCGCTCTCCGGCAAAAGCCTCAACCCCAACAAATTTAACCTGGCCAATGCCGAATATTATTCAGCCATGGCCTCGCTTTACAGCAAGGCGCTCGATGCCGACATTGAGGTGGAGCGTTTTGTGCTCAATCATGGTGACCACCCCAAGGCCAAGATCATTTTTTCAGACCTGGCTGACCGGTATTTTGAGCAGGGAGAATACAAAGACGCGATCCGGTACTATGAAAAAGCCCTGGTGAACCGGGCCGACAACCTCGACACCTACGAGATCCGGTACCAGCTGGGCCTCTCGTACTACCAGCTGGGCGATTTCGCCAATGCGCTGAAGCAATTTGATTATGTGAAGGGTACGGTCATTGATAATGCCGTTAATGCCGCTTACTATGCAGCGGTGATCAATTTCCGTAACGGGAATTACGATCTGGCCCTTACTGACCTGCGGCGGGTAGAGAATGTGCCGGCCTACCGCCAGGAAGTGCCCAACTGGATCGGCCAGATCCTGTACAAGCAGAAAAAATACAACGAGCTGCTGGCCTATGCCGAACCCGTGATTGCCCGGCCCGATGGCCGCAAGTACGACGACCTGGCCCTCCTGGCAGGCGAAGTGAGCTATTTCAACAATAATTTTGAAAAGGCCGCCCTGTATTACGACAAATACAAATCGCTTAAAAAGGTTAAAACCACGCCCCAGGTGACTTTCCGGCATGCTTTCAGCCTTTATAAGGTAGGAAAATTTGAAAATGCGGCCGCCTTGTTCAAAACCGTGGCCGGGTCTAACGATGAGCTGGGGCAGCAGTCGGCCTATTACCTGGGCATATGCGCCCTGCGCCAGGGCGACCTGAACTCAGCCATGGCCGCCTTTGATGCGGCCCGCAAAGCCGGCTTTGATAAGTCGATTAAAGAAGAAGCCGCCTACAATTACGTGAAGGTGCTGGTAGAGAAAGGCAATAACCAGCAGGCCATTGTAGATCTGCAGAACTATGTCAGGGACTACCCCGAAGGAAAATACGTAGACGAGACCAACGAGCTGCTAAGCGAGATCCTGTTTGAAACCAATAACTATGTTTCGGCCATCAGTTATATTGAAAGCCTGAAAAGAACCACCCCAAAAATTGACGAAGCCTACCAGAAGCTGGCTTATAACCAGGGAGTGGCCGAGTTCAACTCTGAAAAATATGACGCAGCCATCGGCTATTTTGATAAATCGCTACGCAAGCCGCTGAGCCGCGACCTGGTTACCCAGGCGAAATTATGGAAAGCAGAAGCCCTTTTCCAGCTTGAAAAACCGGAAGCGGAAGACCTGTACAGGGAGCTGCTGACCTCTTCTGATAAAATTGCCCGGCTGAAAAGCCAGTACAGCATGGGGTACATCAACTTTAACCGGGAAAAATACACCGATGCGCTCCGTTTGTTCCAGGACTTCCGGTCGGGTGCCCGCGGTGAAGCCTCGCTGGCCGCTGCTGCTGACGACGCCAGCCTCCGGATAGGCGACTGCTACCTCATGGCCAAAAACTTTACCCAGGCGCTGAATACCTACGATGACGCCTACCGGAACAATCAATCAGGCAAAGATTACGCGCTGTACCAGAAAGGGATGGCGCTGAAATACCTCGGCCGGGAATCAGAGGCCAAAAGTACTTTTGATCTCTTTACCCGCTCGTTTGGAAATTCACGGCTGATTGACGATGTCTTGTTCCAGAACGGGAACCTGGCCATGGAAAGCGGCAACTACCAGGCGGCCATTTCTGTTTTCAGCGACCTGCTGAAGAAGAAGCCTACCTCTGAGCTGGTGCCGCAGGTGCTTCTCCGGAGAGGGATTGCCTATAGCAACATTGAAAATTACGATCGTTCTATTGCCGATTTTAAGTTAATTCTGGATAAATTCGGAAAATCGAAGTATGCCTCTGAAGCGTTCCTCGGTATCCGTGAAGCGCTGAGCCAGGCCAACCGTTCGGAAGAATTCTTTGAGATCGCAGAACAATACAAACGAAATAACCCCGAGGGATCGTCGGTTCAGGGGCTGCAGTTTGAAACGGCCAAAGACCTGTTCTTTGCCGAGAATTACGACAAAGCCATTTCTGCCTTTACCCGTTTTCTCAGCCAGTATCCCGGCTCGGTGCTCATACCGGAGGCTAACTACCTGCTGGGCGAATCGTACCTGGCCCTGAAAAACCAGGCAGAAGCCCTGAAATACTACCAGGAGATCGTGAACGGCAACCAGCTGGAGTTCCTGGCGCAGGCGGCCATGCGTTCGGCCGGCATTTATTACGACATGAAGCGCTACGACGATGCCATCCGGAATTACCAGCAGGTAACCTACAGCACCTCTGACCAGCGCGAAACGGTGGTGGCCTATGAAGGCCTGATGCGTTCGTATTTCGGGAAAAATGACTTTGACAAAACCATTGAAATGGCCGATAAGATCCTGTCGTCAGGCGGGAGCGTGGTAGCCGGCGCTATTAACCGGGCCGAGCTGTTCCGCGGCAAGGCGCTGATGGGCAAAGCGGATTACGCGGCGGCGAAATCGCAGTTCCAGAAAACCATAGGGCTGGCCAAAGACGAATCGGCGGCAGAGGCCAAATACCGGATAGGAGAGATCCAGTACAAGCAAAAGGAATACGATGCCTCCATTAAGACCATGCAGGAGCTGGCCAATGATTTTTCAGACTACCTGCTGTGGTATGAAAATGCGTTTTTGCTGATTGCCGATAATTATATTGCCAAAAACGACAGCTTCATGGCCAAAGCCACCCTGAATTCGATCATTGAAAATTCGGAGAACCAGGAAACCGTAACCCGGGCCAGACAAAAATTAAACTCGATAAAATAGCCCTCAGCTATTAGCTTTCAGCATTCAGCCAAAAGGAACTGATAGCTAAAGGCTGATAGCTGACAGCTCAAAATAGTATACCAATGAAATACACCCTGACAATAGCTTTCCTGGCCGCCGTTTCCGTGGCTGTAGCCCAGAAGAAGGTGGTGAACGAGGAAATCAATATTACCAAAGAGCGGGAGGTAAGCGTGCCCAAGGCCACCAAGCTTACCGAGAAGATCCCGCAGTCTAAAGCCCCGGTGACAGAAAAGAAGATGAATTATTCTTTCTTTGACCGCAAGCCTACCGGTATTGAAGAAGTGGAATTTAATCCCAACGTTATTCCGCCGCTCGATAAATCACGGACAAAGAAAGATGTGCTCGGCTTTGATAACTACCTCAAGCTGGGTGCGGGCAATTACGGCCGGCTCTACGGCGAGCTGTTCATCAATTCAGCCCAGGACCGCAAGTTTGTGTACGGCCTTTCGGCGCTGCACAACTCCACCCGTAAAGGCCCTGTAGACGGCAATTTATCGGGCCAGGCGCTCACCAGGTTCGGTATTGACGGGAAATACCACCAGGACACCTACGAAGTGAAAATGAACGCCGGCTATGAAAACCGGGGCTACCACTTTTACGGGTACGATACCACGGCTCACCTGGATTACACCCGGACCGACATACGCCAGCGCCTGAACCTGTACAGTTTTGCCGCTACGATAGAAAATACACGCCCGAAACCGAAAATCGACTACAAGCTTTCCACGGGAATATACTCCCTCAATGATTTTTATGATGCTTCAGAGCTGGACTGGGGCACCCAGCTGAATACATTTTTTCCTATATGGGAAGACAAGATCAAGGCTGTGATCAATGCAGAAGCTTATCTTACCCAGATGGCTGACAGCCGCACCGAAAACCCGTCGCGAAAAAGGAACCTGTTCCGTATTGAGCCTGCCTTTAATTTTGATTACGGCAGCTTCTCTGCCCGTGTGGGCTTCAAGGCGGTAAGCCAGTCTGATCCGTATATCCATACCAATATCACCAAGGGGTATCCCACGCTGACGCTGACCTATAAAACGCCTTCGCTGGTGTACTTTTTTGCAGGAACTGACGGCGATATCGTCAGGAACACCATGCGTTCGCTTCTGACCGAAAACCCCTGGCTGAAAGAGCAGGTGACCGTTCAGAATACCTACAAAAACATGGATCTTTTTGTGGGTGCGCGCGGCGACCTGTTTTCGGGCGTAAGCTTTAACGTGAAAGCCTCTTACGGGAAATACCAGGACCTGTATTACTTTGATCAGTACGACGGATCCACATTTTCGCCGACCGGCAAGCCCCTGTATGTGACCAAATTTGACGTGGTGTACGATGAGCAGCAAACCGATTTTATAAACGGTTCGCTGGAGGTGGGATATTCGGGTTTTGATATCTGGAAACCGGTGCTGAAGGCCGAATACAACTATTACCAGAAAGGAACTTTTGAAAAACCCCTGCACCGGCCGGCCCTTACCGCCCGGTTGGGAAATACGATAACTCTTACCGACAGATTGGTTTCGTCTGTAGATTTTTATTATATTGGCGGTATATTTGCCAGAAATACCGGTGCAATGAACGGCGACTACGATCCTTCGCAGTCTGTTGTGAAGCTGAAAGACATTGTTGATCTGAATGCGGAATTCACTTACCTGTTCACCGATCATTTTGCGGCATTTGTTAAATTGAACAACATTATCGGTAAGAATTATCAACGGTATTATAACTATCCGCAGCTGGGTCTGAACTTCCTGGCGGGAATAAACATAGCTTTGTAAAATGATGAATATTCAGTCAGCCATCCGGGAATATATTCTCTCTCATGATTTTGTGATGCTTCCGGGAATCGGGGCATTCGTGGCTGAATATTCCAAACCCTACTTTGATCAGAACGGTGAAATAGTGCCGGCCGAGCGAACGATCCGGTTCAATCCGCTGCTGCGGAACGACTCGGATGTGGACATCCTCAACGTGTTCAAGGAAAAGATGCACATTTCGGATACGGAAGTGCAGGAGCAATATTTTGCCTTCCTGGACACCGTAAACGCGCAGATAACGGCCTTTAACCGGTATTACTGGGAAGATTTCGGTATCCTTCTCCGCGAAGGTCCCGACGCCCCCTTCCAGTTCCTGCCGTTTACGCCTTCAACGGGGGGGCCGGTTGTGCAGAGAAAACCTGTGCAGGAGGAACCTTCGCCGGAGACCGTATTGCCCGAACCTGAGATAACCGCGCCGCCGGTGAAGACCTACCGCGAAAAAGAGCCGGTTGAAGAAGAAGAAGTACCCGAAAGCGGGAAGGCCGCGCGCTACCTAATCTTTGCCCTGCCGCTGGCCCTGCTTACGGCCGCGTTGATTTACATGGTATTTTTTAAACCTTCGCTTCGTGAAAGTGTCAAAGAAAAAGCGGTGCCGGTGTTTGACGACAGCGACTTCGAAGAAGGCGCGGTGACGGTAGATACCCTGTACAGCGAGCCTGCTCCGCAAACCGTTGTTGCAGAAGAGCATATTGTGCGGATCGGTATTTATAAAAGGGAGAAAGATGCCGAAAAAATAGTGGCTTTCCTGTCCGGGAAAGGCTATGCTCCCAGGGTGCGGCCGCACGGTCCCCTGTTTAAAGTTTACCTGGTGGCAGACACTGAAGAGCAGGCCCGGCGTTATATTAAAGAAGTGGAGCAGCTGATTGACGATACGCCCATTTACGAAAGAAAAAAGAACAATGGATAATTATATAGAAAATAAACATATTCAGACGCGCGCATGGACCTACAGCATTGTGCTCTATGCCGTGTTGCTGCTGGGCTTATACTTTATCAAGATCGTGTATGAGCCGCCGCAGGAAGAGGTAGCTTTCGGGGTAGATCTCAATTACGGGGTAGACCTGGTGGGCTCGGGTGACATCCAGACGCTCAACAAAGCCAATGATTCGAAAAATGCGTACGACGTAAAGCCGGAGGCCGGCCCGAAAGCCAATGTAAAGGCTACGCCCATACCCAGCAAGCCCAGGCCCGAAACGCAGAAATCGGTAGCCAAAGCCACTCCGGCCAAGGTGCTCACCGCTGACGAAGATACCAAAGTAACGGTAAAAGAGCCGGTAGAAAAGAGCAAGCCGGCTGCAAAACCGGCCGCTGAAACCTCGAAAGCCACCCCGGAGAAAACCACGCCGGCACCGGTGTCGCCGCCACGTACCGTAGATAACAGCTCTATCATGAAGAAATCATCCGGGTCAGGCGGAACCACGGGTTCTAACGGAACCGTAGGTACCCGCGATGGCGTGGGTGGAAATAACAACGGCGACGGGAAACCGGGAGAAGTGGGTGATAAAGGCGATCCGCGCGGTACTCCTGACGGCAAGAGCCTGTACGGCAATCCCGGGAAGGGAGGTTCAGGCAGCGGTACCTCGGTCAGTATTTCAGGCTGGCGGAATAAGGGCAACCTGAATATCAGCAAAGACAACTCCAGCGAAACCGGCACCATTGTATTTGATGTGGTCATCAATGACTTCGGTGATGTGATCAATATCAAAAACAGGCCTACGTCGCTGAGCCCGTCTGTGGTAAGTTATTACCGGGAGCAGATCCGCTCCAAACTTAAATCTACCTTGCAGGCAGAAGGAACACCCCCAAGCCGCTCGTCGGGAACCATTACCATCAGAATCACCAGAGGCTAGCCATGACCTACCAGGAAACCGTTGACTATCTGTATAGTCAACTTCCCGCTTTTCAGAAGATCGGGAAAAAAGCCATCCGGCCCAGGCTGACCAACATTACCCGCCTTTGTGAAATACTGGGAAATCCCCAGGACAATTTCAAAAGCATTCATGTGGCCGGCACCAACGGTAAGGGCAGCAGTTCCCATTTCCTGGCTTCTATACTGATGGAAGCCGGTTATAAAACAGGCCTTTACACGTCTCCGCATTTAAAAGACTACCGAGAACGGTTCCGGATCAACGGAAAGCTAGTGCCTGAGAATTGCGTAATTGATTTTGTCCGTACCTATGCCCATGAATTTCAAAATCTCAGGCCGTCATTTTTTGAGGTATCGGTAGCCCTGGCCTTCAAAACGTTTTCTGATGAAAAAGTGGATGTGGCCGTTATTGAAGTGGGATTGGGCGGCCGGCTGGATTCGACTAATATAATTAGCAATGTGGATCTTTCCCTGATCACCAATATCGGGTTTGACCATACCGATGTGCTGGGCCACACGCTGGATAAGATTGCCGGGGAGAAGGCCGGTATTATCAAGCCGGGTGTGCCGGTAGTGGTTTCGGAGTATCTGCCCGAAACCCGGCCGGTTTTTACGGAAACAGCGGCCCGGCAGGGCGCTCCCCTGTACTTTGCGCAGGACGAATGGCTCACTGAGGGGGGAGAAGAAACCATAGATCATCTTCACGTAAAGCTGGTTAACCGGAAAGACGGGCGGACCTATACGCTGCGCTCCGGCCTGACCGGTTCTTACCAGAAAGCCAATATTACAGGAGTAACCGAAGCTGTGGAGCAGCTGCGTAAAAAAGGCTATGCTATCAGTGATGAGGCATTCGGGCTGGGGGTGGATAAGGTAATTGTCAATACAGGCTTAAAAGGGCGCTGGCAGATCCTGGGTAAACAGCCGCTGATGATCTGTGATACCGGCCATAACGACCAGGCGTTCCGGATCACCCTGAACCGCATACAGCGCGAGCCGCACCGGCAATTGTACTTTATCCTGGGCTTTGTACAGGACAAGGATATCACCAGCCTGAGCGGATATATACCGGAAGGGGCTATTGTATACCTCTGCGAATTTGACTCCTTCCGGGCCCGGAAGAAGGAGCATCTCCGGCAATTGGAGTTCAAAAAGGCTAAAGAAATTAGCATTTTTGATAATGTCAACCAGGCTATTGAGAAAGCCCGGCAGGAAGCCGGTGCTGAGGATATTATTTTTATCGGGGGCAGCACCTACCTGGTAGCAGAAATAAACGATTTATAGAACGTGTCAAGAAGAAAATTAAGCAGGTTCCGGCACAATGCAGAGGCCGGCAATGTGATAGAACGCGGTAAAGAGCTCTACACAACGATCAAAGGAAAATGGAATGAGGTGTATTTTAAGAACAAGAATCCACTTGTGCTGGAGCTGGCCTGCGGTAAGGGCGAATACACCGTAGGACTGGGCAGCCGCTTCCCGGAGCGTAATTTCATTGGTATCGACATCAAGGGCGACCGGATAGCCCGGGGAAGCGCCCGGGCCGGCGAGCTGGCCCTGAAAAACGTGGCTTTTCTGCGTACGGGTATCCAGTTTCTCGATGAATTTTTTGAAGAAAATGAGGTGTCGGAGATCTGGCTGGTTCATCCTGATCCGCAACCCCGCGACAAAGAAGAAAAGCGGCGGCTGACCAATACGCGATTCCTGAACCTGTACAAAACCTACCTGAAAGACGGCGGGATATTCCATTTGAAAACCGATAGCCGTTTTTTGTTCGATTACTCGCTGGAGGTCATGAAAAGTGACCCGGAATTTGAGATCCTGGACGCTACCACGGACTTATACAATTCGCCCTTAATGGAAGGTCATTTCGAGATTGTAACGCATTATGAGCGCTTTTTTACGGAGCGGGGGGCCACCATTAATTACCTGAAGGCCCGGTTACATAAGAAAAAGTAGCTATCAGCTATCAGCTAATATAGAAAACTTAAGTTTCTTCTATTGAGCTAATAGCTGATAGCTAATATAATTCGCTTTCTATTACTTAGAAATCAATTCTGCGAAATATTTCACCGTTCTTACCAATTGAGAAACGTATGACATTTCGTTATCGTACCACGATACGGTTCTTACCAGCTGGGTATCGCCTACGCTCTGAACGCGGGTTTGAGTGGCATCGTAAAGCGATCCGAAATGCATGCCGATGATATCGCTGCTCACAATTTCGTCTTCTGTATAACCGAAGCTTTCGTTGGCTGCAGCCTTCATAGCGGCGTTCAGCTCTTCTACGGTCACTTTCTTACCCAGGATAACGGTAAGCTCGGTCAGTGATCCCGTAAGGGTAGGTACACGCTGAGCTGAGCCGTCCAGCTTGCCTTTCAGGCCGGGAAGCACCAGGCCGATGGCTTTGGCTGCGCCTGTGCTGTTGGGAACGATGTTCTGCGCAGCAGCTCTTGCTCTTCTCAGATCGCCTTTCGGATGCGGTGCATCCTGTGTATTCTGGTCGTTGGTATAGGCGTGAACCGTGGTCATCAGACCGTTAACGATACCGAATTTCTCATCCAGTACCTGGGCCATGGGAGCCAGGCAGTTGGTGGTGCAGGAAGCACAGCTGATGATGGTTTCCGAACCGTCAAGAATCTGGTGGTTAACGTTGAATACAATGGTTTTCAGGTCTCCGGTAGCAGGAGCAGAAATCACTACTTTTTTCGCCCCGGCCGTGATGTGTGCTTTTGCTTTTTCGGCATCGGCAAAGAACCCGGTACATTCCAGCACCACATCCACATCGTGGTTGCCCCATGGAATCTGGGCCGGATCTTTCTGTGCATAAATATTAATGGTATCTCCGTCTACGATTATTGAGTTGTCGGTAGATTCCACGGTACCGTTGAATCTGCCGTGTGCCGTATCATATTTTAACAGATGCGCCAGAACTTTGGGGCTGGTAAGATCGTTAATCGCTACCACATCAATACCCTGCATGTTGTAAATCTGACGATAAACAAGACGTCCGATTCTGCCGAATCCGTTAATCGCAACTTTAATTTCTCTCATTTGATTATGTCGTTAAGTTTCTGCAAAGTTAGCATTTTTCTGGTTAAACAGAATGTTGATTTTGATGTAATTTATACCGGAATAAGGGGAGAAGTAAAGACTAATTAAAATAGCATATCACTTTTTATTACCACAAGCAGCAGATTTGATTAACTTTACAGTACCGCTTGTAAAACAGAATAATATTCGGCCATAAAAAGTACAAGACGAAAATAGGAGGGAAGGAGTAGAGGAATAATCCTATTGTAGCCAAAACCAGTATTTTATAGTTGAATAGTAACAGTATAAGTAAATAAAGTAAATATCAATAATATTCAAATGGAGCAGATTATTTCAGCCGCCTGGGAAAACCGGGAATTACTTAAGGAAAAAGAAACGGTAGAAGCCATAGAAAAGGCTATTGCTATGGTAGATGCCGGTGAGCTCAGGGTTGCTAATATGGATAGTAACGGAGAGTGGAAAACTAATGAATGGGTCAAAAAAGCGATTATCCTTTATTTCCCTTTGCGGAAAATGGAAAAAATGGAGGCGGGAATCTTCGAATATCACGATAAAATGCAATTAAAGGGCAATTATGAAAAATTGGGTGTACGGGTGGTTCCGCCGGCAGTAGTGCGGTATGGCGCTTATATTGCCCCGGGTGCTATCCTGATGCCGAGCTATGTGAATATAGGAGCTTATGTGGATTCGGGTACTATGGTAGATACTTGGGCCACGGTGGGCAGCTGTGCCCAGATCGGCAAAGATGTGCACCTGAGCGGTGGTGTGGGCATTGGCGGCGTGCTTGAGCCGGCCCAGGCATCACCGGTCATTGTGGAAGACGGCGCCTTTATCGGTTCACGCTGTATTGTGGTGGAAGGAGCGCACATCGGGAAACGGGCCGTGCTGGGTGCAGGAGTTACCATTACCGGTAGTTCTAAAATTATCGACGTAACGGGTCCGGAGCCTGTACAATACACGGGTTATGTGCCCGAAAACTCAGTGGTTATCCCGGGTACGATTACCAAATCATTCCCTGCGGGCGAATACGGTGTGCCCTGTGCGCTGATTATTGGTAAGAGAAAGGCCAGCACGGATCTGAAGACTTCGTTGAATGAGGCGTTGCGGGAGAATAATGTGACTGTGTAACCATAAAAAAATACTTCTATGCCTCATATGCCTTATATGGTAAAAAATAAAAAGGGCCCTGGAAATTTCCGGGGCCTTTTTGATTAAAATGGATTCTTAAACCTATATATTTTTTATCAGGAAAGCCTAGATCTGAATACATGGAGTTGTCTAAACAAAAATGTGATCAGGCAACTCCATGTGTAGTATAAGGAAAGCACGTAAGTTATTTATTTCAGCACGTAAGCCGGTCATCCCCGACTTCACATTGCAAATGTAAACCATAAAGAATTGTAATTCCAAACACCCGGGTATAATTATTTTGGATAATTATATATAGCCATATGTCTTCTTATTGGAATAGTGCAAAATACTATATATTAAACAGTTATAATTAATTATCTATGAATATATCTAAAATTAACAATTGTAAATTGTCTAATTACAAATGAAAATTTTATAAATAACTTTTGTAAATCAGGAAATACTATTGTTACTTTGAATAATTTTCAAATGTTATTTCCCGGTTTAGAATGTCTTCATTACGAGATAAAATAGAAGCACTGATCCTGGGCCTGGAGCTCAGCTCTACACGCTTTGCTGATGTAATAGGCGTTAAACGGCCTATTATAAGCCATATTCTGACGGAAAGGAACAAACCCAGCCTCGATATTATTCAGAAGATTGTAGAGCGGTTTCCGGAGCTGGAATACAATTGGATTGGTGACGACCAGGACCTGGATCCTGAAGTAATCAGGACCATAAAGGAAAACAACGACTTTTCTGCTTCCGCACGAGAATCCAATGGTTCGGGCACTGAGGCAGGCGAGCCGGAAATACTCCATTCTCAGGCCGAACCCAAACCCGGACGGGTTCTCACCAAAGTCATGTTTTTCTATTCGGACGATACCTTTAAAGTCTATAGCCCGGAAGCATTTTCTTAACCCGGGCTTACCGGAGCTTTTCTATTTACCGGGGATGGTTGTTTCCATGATCTGTCTCCACAATATTGCTGTTGTAAATATGGGGTTTATTTAGGCCTGTGGGGCTTCTCCAGGGTCTGCAATACTATTGTTTTATAATTAATATTATGTTAAATAAAATGATTGTGCGGTAATAATAAAAAAACAGGGCTGCGTTCTCAGAACGCAGCCCTGTTTATATCCGTTTCTCTATTCTTATTTACATTGTTCCAGGATTCTCTCCAGGTTGGAAAGGCTTTCTTTCACTATGTCATCATCGGGCTTCAGTTTGGAAGCTCTTTCAAAGAACGGTTTTGAAGTCAAAAACTTGGCACAGGCTTTGTCTTCAATGGCCTTACCTTCTTTCCTGTACGTAGCGATATCCATATAGTCTACGATTTTCTTGATCTCTACGCCCTCGTTGTAGTTCAATACGGCCAGGTTGTAAAGCGCTTCGTAGCTGTTAGGATCTTTTTCGAGTACTTTGTGATACGTTTCAGAAGCTTTGTCTTTTGCTTCTTTTTGCTGGGCGGCCAGCTTTTCAGCTTTGGCATTTAATTCGGTATTGCCCGCTGCAGCTGATTTTTTCTGCTGGATCTCGCTGATCAGTGAAGCTATACCCTTTTCGATATCTGCTTTCTGCTCGGTGATTTCGGTAAGACGTTTCTTGGTAGCAGCCGCTGTTTTCGGTTCTTTTTTCAGCTTGGCGTTCAACGAAGCGATCTCCGAATCATAAGCGGCCAGCTTATCCTGCTCAGCCAGTAATTTCTTATCCAGCTTTTCAGTATTGCTTTCTGCCAGCTTATCCTGGATTTTATTCAGCTCATTGCCCATTTCCTGTGCCTTGGAGTCATAAATCAGACCCAGGTTGGTCAGGTTGATCAGGTTGCTCGGATCTTTCTTCACCAGCACTTCGAGGTCGGCAATGGCCTTGTCAATATTGTTGGAAGCCAGGTAAACGTTGATCAGCTCGTTCGGAAGGTCTTTGTTTTCAGGGTTGACCTCCATTCCTTTTTTCAGAACGGCAGTCGCCTCGTCAAATTTCTTTTCCGATTTGTAGATCTGTGCCACACTGTAAAATACGCTGACATCTTTACCTCCGTTAGCAATAAAGCTATTCAAATGAGCAAGAGCTCCGGCGTTATTTTCCAGCAATTGCTCAGCAATACCGGCATAAAGAGCGGCAGTTGTATCTTTAGGGCTGATAGATGCACTTTTCCCAAAGAATTCAGCTGCTTTCTTGTAGTTTTTGTTATTGTAGAAGCCGGCACCCTGCATCAGGAATGCAGAAGCCAGTTCCGGACTTTTCAAAGAGGTTTCGATATCTTTTGCTTTTTTGCCTCCGGCAGCATTCTCTATTTCCAACGCCTTTTTATAAGCATTTTCCGCTTTCATGGCGGCGGTAGAGTCATCTGTACACCTTTGTGCCAGGTTAAGATAAGAATCGCCCAGGGCTACCCATGTAGCGCTTTTTTCCGCTTTCTTCGCATTTTCGGTATTCTTCAGATTTTTGGCTACGGCATCAGCATACCCCTTACATTCTATCGCCTGTAAAGAGGCATCCTGCTGAGCCAGCGCGGCCAGCGCTATAAAGCTGCCGAATGCGCTTAAAACTAGTTTTTTCATTCTATGTTACGGTTTTGTTTTACGTTTTTATTCTTCAGAAGTGGTTTCATCCTCACCCTGCTCCTCCTCGTCTTCTTCCCGGATAATACGGGTTACAGAAGCTATGCCGTCTTTGTCGTTGAGCTTGATCAGCTTCACCCCCTGCGTATTTCTTCCCATTACCCGGAGATCCGATACGTGGATCCGGATGGCAATACCGCGGGTGGTGATGATCATGAGGTCATCGTCGTCGGTTACTTCTTTTATGGCAACTAAATTACCTACTTTATCCGTAATGTTCAAAGTTTTTACACCTTTTGCACCCCGGGAAGTAATCCGGTAATCTTCTATATCCGAACGTTTACCAAAGCCTTTTTCAGACACCACCAGCAATTGGGCATCTTCACGGCTCACACAGATCATGCCGATCGCCTTGTCGTCATCGGCCAGGTTGATCCCTCTTACACCGGTAGCTCCCCTGCCCATCGGCCGGATTCCCGACTCGTGGAAGCGGACCGCTTTCCCCTGCCCTGCCGCAATGATGATATAATCGTTGCCGTTGGTCAGGGCCACATCGATCAGCTGGTCACCCTCGTTGATATTGATGGCGATAATACCGTTCTGGCGAGGCCTTGAATAGAGCTCCAGCAGGGTTTTCTTCACTGTACCGTTCTGTGTACACATCACGATATAGTTGTTCTTGATGTAGTCTTCGTCTGAAAGGGTTTTTACGTTAAGAACCGCCCGGATCCTGTCGTCTGATTCAATGTTGATCAGGTTCTGAATGGCCCTGCCCTTCGAGGTTTTATTGCCTTCCGGAACTTCAAAAACCCTCAGCCAGTAAAGCCGTCCTTTCTCTGTAAAGAAAAGCAGGTAGTTGTGGTTGGTGGCCATGAAGAGGTGCTCGGTATAGTCGTCGTCCTTGGTCTTCACGCCTCTTGAGCCCGTACCGCCCCGGCTCTGGCTCCGGTATTCGGAAAGGTTGGTTCGTTTGATGTATCCCTGGCTGGAAACGGTCACCAGCATCTCGTCATCAGGAATCATGTCTTCGATGTTGAACTCGCCGCCCGCCATTTCAATTTTGGACCGCCTTTCATCACCGTATTTGGTTTTGATGTCCTGGAGATCGGTTTTGATCAGCTCTTTTTTCTTTTCTTCCGATGCCAGGATAGATTTCAGCTCTTCGATCAGCTCTTTGATCTGCCGGTATTCTTCCACAATTTTCTCTCTCTCCAGGCCGGTCAGACGCTGAAGCCGCATATCGAGGATAGCCCGGGCCTGTATTTCGGAGAGTGAGAATTTCTCCATCAGTCCGCTGCGGGCTTCATCCGGGTCTTTCGAGCTCCGGATCAGGGCGATCACTTCGTCGAGGTGGTCCAGCGCAATCAGCAGACCTTCCAGGATATGGGCCCGTTTTTCGGCTTCTTTCAGGTCGTACTGGGTTCTGCGGGTAATGACCTCGATCCGGTGCTTTACATAATGCTCAATAAGCTCTTTCAGGTTCAGAATCTCGGGGCGCCCGTTCACCAGGGCCACGTTATTGATGCTGAAAGAAGATTGCAGCTGGGTATATTTGAACAGGTTGTTGAGCACCACATTGGGTACGGCGTCTCTTTTCAGGTCGTATACCACGCGCAGTCCCAGGCGATCTGATTCATCGCGGATATCGGAAATGCCCTCGATCTTTTTCTCATTGATCAGCACGGCCGTGCGTTCGATCATGTTGGCTTTGTTGACCAGGTACGGGATCTCCGTGACCACAATCTGCTCCTTGCCGGTTTTGGATACTTCAAAATTGGCTACGGAGCGAAGCACCACGCGGCCCCTGCCGGTTTCAAAGGCAGATTTCACACCGCCATACCCGTAAATGATACCACCGGTCGGAAAGTCAGGAGCTTTGATGTATTGCATCAGCTCTTCAATGGTGATTTCGGGGTTATTGATGTAGGCTGTGATGCCGTCTGTTACCTCTGAAAGGTTATGCGGGGCCATGTTGGTGGCCATACCTACGGCAATACCCGATGTTCCGTTCAACAGGAGGTTCGGGATACGCGAAGGCAGAACGGAAGGTTCGGTCAGGGAGTCATCGAAGTTTCCCTGGAAGTCAACCGTTTCTTTATTGATATCGGCCAGCATTTCTTCCGCTATCCGCCGGAGGCGGGCCTCGGTATAACGCATCGCGGCCGGAGAGTCACCGTCTACCGAACCGAAGTTCCCCTGTCCGTCAACCAGCGGGTACCGCAGTGACCAGTCCTGGGCCATCCGTACCATGGTGTCGTAAACGGAAGAGTCACCGTGCGGGTGGTATTTCCCCAGCACCTCTCCTACTATCCTGGCTGATTTTTTGTAAGGCCGGTTATGGAATACGCCCAGTTCGGACATTCCGTAAAGCACCCTTCTGTGAACCGGTTTAAAGCCGTCGCGTACATCCGGCAAAGCACGTGAAACGATTACCGACATCGAGTAATCGATATACGCGCCACGCATTTCATCTTCAATATTGATCGGGATTATGGTACCGGCACCCAAATCGGGATTTTCAGTCTCTTCTGCCATAAATTATTGTGAAAAATGTTTCTAAAGTGCGTTTACGAGCCTATTTGAAATTTGCTTCCGCAAGATTCAGACATGCTCAGACATTAATGGTCAAAAATACGTAAATATTACTATTTTCGCAATCATTTATCTAATAAATCAGGCCTCCTGAGGGTGGTCCTTTCTATTGATTTTTCCATTCGCCATTCCTGGATGAGCTTTTCGTTGCCGGATAACAGCACATCGGGCACCAGGTGCCCTTCAAAATCGGCCGGACGTGTGTAGACCGGCGGAGCCAGGAGATTGTCCTGGAAAGAGTCTGTAAGGGCCGAGGTTTCGTCGTTGATCACCCCCGGTATGAGCCGTACGATGGCGTCGGTAACCACGGCTGCGGCAATCTCTCCGCCGGAGAGCACGTAGTCGCCTATCGAGATCTCACGGGTAACAAACATGTCGCGTATGCGCTGGTCTATGCCTTTGTAATGGCCACAGATAAAGATGATCCCTTTTTTCAGGGAAAGGCGGTTAGCGGTTTTCTGGTTAAACGTATCGCCGTCAGGGGTCATGTAGATCACCTCGTCGTAGGTGAATTCTGCCTGCAGGTCACGAATGAGCCGGGCCAGCGGTTCGGCCATCAGCACCATCCCGGCCCCGCCGCCATACTGGTAGTCGTCAATCTGTTTGTAATTGCCCAGTCCGTAGGGTCTCAGGTCGTGCAGGCGGATATCGACGAGTTGACTCTGAACGGCATTTTTTACGATAGACTGGCTCAGAAAGCCCTCTACCAGCCCGGGTTGACAGCTGATAATATCAATTCTCATAGTTCACGGATTCATGTAAATCTCCAGGAGGCCTTCCGGCAGCTTTACTTCAATTTTTTGATTTTCACGATCGATCCTGTGAATGAAGTCGTCTACAATAGGCACCAGCACCTCTTTGTCTTCGGCCTCAATGGCAAAAAGATCCTGGCCGGTACTTTCGTAAATGGCTTTGAGCTTCCCGATGGTGGTGCCTGAAGAAACGTCATGAATCTCGTAGCCGATCACATCGTGGTAATAAAACTGGTTGCCTTTCAGGTCCGGGAGCGCGGTAAGCGGCAGCCAGACCTCCGCATTCACAATGGTTTCGGCCTGTTCTATGGAATTGATGTCTTCCAGCTTCAGGATAGACTTACGGCCTTTGACCTGCAGCTCTTCGATGATATAGGGAACCAGCTGTCCTTTGATTTCCAGGAAAACGGCTTCGAGATTATTGTAACATTCGGGCGCATCCACGTCGAGGAAGATAATGACCTCTCCTTTCAGGGCGTGCGTTTTGGTAATTTTGCCTAAAGAAAAGCAATCTGATTTTTGCATGTTAGTTATTGGTTCCGAATAAAAAATCCCCGCAATATACTTGCGGGGATCCTGAAAACCTTACTCATCGGCTATTATTCTTCCGTAGAAGCTGTTTCTTCGGTTGCAGCTTCTGCAGCCGGAGCCTCCTCTGCCGGAGTTTCTTCTTCTGATGCAGCCGGAGCTTCTTCGGTAGCTTCTGCTTCAGCGATCAGGGCCGCTTCCGCTTTCTTTTTCGCTTCGATCATCTCCTCTTTTTTCTTGCGTTCGGCTTCGAGAACGGCTTTTTTAGCACTTTCTTTACCGGTAGCCAGCTTAGCCAGCTTTTCTTCCCGTATAGTAGCTTTGGCATCTACCCACGACTGGAATTTGGCATCGGCCTGCTCCTGCGTGATCGCTCCTTTTTCCACACCGATCTGGAGGTGTTTTTTCAGCATAACGCCTTTTACACTCAGGATTTTGCGGGTGGTGTCTGTAGGCTGAGCTCCTACCTGCATCCAGTACAATGCTCTCTCATCTTTCAGGTAGATGGAAGCAGGCGTGGTATGCGGGTTGTACTGCCCTAATTTCTCGATAAATCTACCATCACGTGGTGAACGAGAATCTGCAACAACGATGTCATAAACAGGATGTTTTTTACGACCTCTTCTTGCTAATCTGATTTTTACTGCCATTGGTTTTTATTTTATGGGAACCCGTCCCTGTTAAAAATTGGAGTGCAAAGATACGGGTTTTATTTGGATAAACAATCGGGAGATTTCAATTTTTCGTTGTTTTGTCCGGGATTAATAGCTGGTAAAAGCAAACTGGAGGATATTGGCGCCCATTCGGAGGGCTTCCTGGCGTTTTTCTTCGGGATCGTTGTGCACCGAGCGGTCTTCCCACCCGTTTCCGAGGTCGGTTTCATACGAAAAGAAGCACACCAGCCGGCCTTCGTGCAGGATACCCAGGCCCTGGGGCGGCTTGTTGTCGTGCTCATGAATCTTGGGTATGCCGCCCGGAAAGGCGTATTTCTGGTGGTAGATCGGGTGACCGTACGGCAGGTCCACGAAAGTGTGCTCCGGGAAGACCTTTTTCATTTCCCGCCGGATGAACTCGTTCATCCCGTAATTGTCATCAATGTGGAGAAAACCGCCTCCCAATAGGTATTTCCGCAGGTTTTCCACATCGCGCTCGCTGAAAACCACGTTACCGTGCCCGGTCATGTATACGTAGGGGTACTGGAATATCTTGCTGTCGCCCACTTCAATAATGTCTTCTTCTGGGTAGATATTCCCTTTCAGGTTCTGGTTAAAAAACCGGATGAGGTTAGGCAGCGCGGTTTTATTGGCATACCAGTCACCTCCGCCGTTGTATTTCAGCTTGGCAATCCTGACCTGGGCGGTTCCCGGCAGTGAAAGGGCCAGGAGGTATACAAACAGGGTGAGCTTCTTCATAAATGTTATATTAGTTCCGAGTACGGTAGTACCGAGTACCGGGTACCGAGTTTTTAGTGCCGAGTGCCGGGTACTTTGAAATCTGCCGGCAACCCGGCACGAAATTACTTTCTCGCATTAAGTATACTGGCCGCAAACACTCCTGCCGTTTCGGTGCGCAGGCGGCTTTTGCCCAAAGTTATGGTCTTGAAACCGTTTTCAGCAGCCATCTGCAATTCTTCTTTTGAAAAATCGCCTTCCGGACCCACCACCACCAGCATTTTGTCGCCCATAGGGATGTCCATGATATCGGTGGCCGTATCGTTCAGGTGCGCAATGTATTTATGGGTAAAAGAACCGGATGCTTTGATAAAGTCAGGAAAGCTGACCAGGTCGGAAAGTTCGGGCCGGTAGGCTTTGAGCGACTGCTTCATGGCCGATACCGCAATTTTTTCCAGCCTTTCGCGGTTGATCTTCTTTGGATAGGTATTCTGTGTTTTGAGAAAAAAAACGCCCGAAATCCCTATTTCAATGCTCTTTTCCAGGAAGTATTCGATCCGGTCGCTGTTTTTGGTGGGGCTGATGGCGATATAAATGCCGCGATCGGGCTGCTGATAGCCGTATTCTGCCGACCGGATGTTCACCCGACAGCATTTCGGATCCGGACGGGTGATCTCGCAGCGAAACCACCCGCCCTTTCCGTCTGTAACCTGAATTAAATCTCCCTGTCTTTTCCGGAGAACTTTAACGGCGTGAAGTGATTCTATTGGGTCTAAAGCCTGCGTTTTTTCTATATCAGGACTATAAAACAAGAAATCAGTCTTCAAATCCATCCTTAAAGCTATACAAGGTTTTATCCAGCTTCAATGTACCGTTATTGAAGTCGGAAATGAACTTTTCAATGACATCTGCCGTAATTTCTTCCACGTTTAACGCGGCGTCTATGCCGATACCGAAATCAAAGTCAAGGTCGATTTCCACAAACTCTGCCACCTTGATGGTTTCTTCGTCTTCCATTTCCTGGATAAACTCTTCCATCATCAGTTCGGCTTCTTCGTTTACCGGCGTGTTCTCGTCTCTCAGCTCATAAGGCACAAAATCTTTGTAGATCTTTGCTACCTTTTTTTCGGCTTCTTCGTAGAGCCGGCTGCTGTGGTGCATCGATAGGGTACTCAGTACCGCATCGTAGATGACCTCTTTGCCTTCGTGCTTTCCCACAAACTGGAACTGCACGTAATCGGCCTCCTCTTCGGGCTCATCGTCTTCGTCAACGAGCACAAAGCTCAGGCCGAGCTCTTCACATTCTTCTTTCAGAAGATCAATTTCTTCCTGGGTGTAACCTGCATTCATTTTTATCTAACGTATAAAAGTTCCCTGTATTTGGTTAATGGCCAGTCCTGGTCGTCAATCATCAGCTCCAGCTTGTCTACCTGCCTCCGGATAATATCAAAATAAGGCTTTACCTCTGCAGAGTAAATATGGGCTGTTTCAAAGACGTCTTCCTGGTTATTGGCTTTTTTACGGGCGTTGGTCATCAGCTTCACGTTTTCAGTGATCACTTTCACCCGGTAAGAAATGGTTTTGATGATATTGATGATCGGGTCGGCTTCTTCTTTTAAGCCCAGGTCTACCAGGGCCTTGGCGGTTTCGGCCAGGCGGGTCTGGTATTTCACAGCGGTAGACACCACGTGGTTTTGGGCCAGGTCGCCGATCACCCTGGATTCGATCTGGATTTTTTTGATGAAGTTTTCCACCCTGATCTCGTAGCGCGAGTGCAGCTCACGCCGGTTAAGCACCTTCATGGATTCAAATACCCCGATGGTTTTATCGGAAATATAAGCCTTGAGCGCTTCCGGAACATCCTTGATGTTGCTTAGTCCGCGCCGGGCGGCTTCTTCTTCCCATTCTTTGGAATAGCCGTTTCCTTCAAAAAGGATGTTTTTAGAATCTTTGATATATCCTTTCAGGATCTTCAGAACCACGCCTTCCTTGTTGCTGTCGCCTTCGGTAGCAATGGCTTCGTCGTAAGCCGCCTTGAAGTCGTTCAGCTGCCGGGCCACGATGGTATTCAGCACCATCATGGGCGTAGCCGAGTTGGCCAGTGAACCTACGGCCCGGAATTCAAATTTATTACCGGTAAAGGCAAACGGTGAGGTGCGGTTCCGGTCGGTATTGTCGAGCAGAATAGATGGGATCCGGTTGATTCCCAGCTGGATGTAGGCGTTCTCCCCTATCTTTATGTCGAAATTCTCCTTGTTTTCGAGCTCTTCCAGCACGCGGGTCATGGTAGAGCCCAGGAAGATCGACATAATGGCCGGCGGTGCCTCGTTAGCCCCCAGGCGATGCTCGTTGCTGGCTGTGGCCACGGTGGCGCGCAGCATATCGGCGTGATCATGCACGGCTTTCACCACGTTTACCAGGAAGGTGATAAACATGAGCTTGCGGGTGGGGTCATCGCTGGGCGAAAGGAGGTTCACTCCTGTATCGGTAGAAAACGACCAGTTGTTGTGCTTGCCGCTGCCGTTGATGCCGGCAAAGGGCTTTTCGTGGAACAGCACCTGGAAATTATGCTTTGAAGCCACTTTCTTCATTACATCCATCAGCAGGATGTTATGGTCGCTGGCAATATTGATCTCCTCGAAGGTGGGCGCCACCTCAAACTGGGCCGGTGCTACCTCGTTATGCCGGGTTCTCAGCGGGATACCCAGCTTCAGGGCCTCGAATTCAAAATCTACCATAAAGGCATTGACCCGGGTAGGAATTGACCCGAAATAGTGGTCTTCCAGCTGCTGGCCTTTGGCCGGCGAGTGCCCGAATACCGTACGGCCGCACATGACCAGGTCGGGCCGGGAGTTGTACAGGGCCTTGTCTACCAGGAAATACTCCTGCTCAATGCCGCAGGTAGCGGTTACACGGGTAACGTTTTCGTCGAATATCCGGGCTACTGCAGTGGCGGTGCGGTCAAGGGCCGCCGTAGAGTTAATGAGCGGCGATTTGGCGTCCAGCAGCTCACCCGAATACGAGAAGAAAACCGAAGGAATACAAAGCGTACCGCTGCCGGCCCGGTTATAGAGGATAAATGCCGGCGAGGTAGGGTTCCAGGCGGTATAGCCGCGGGCTTCAAATGTAGCTCTTAAGCCGCCACTGGGAAACGACGAAGCATCGGGCTCCTGCTGAACCAAAGCAGAACCTTTGAATTTCTCTATGGCGTGACCGTCTCCCGAAACATCAAAAAACGAATCGTGCTTTTCAGCCGTACCGCCGGTCAGGGGCTGAAACCAGTGGGTGTAATGGGTAGCTCCTTTGGAGATTGCCCAGGTTTTCATGGCTGTAGCCACTTCGTCTGCCACCTTTCCTTCTATGTTCTCTCCCGAGCGGATGGCCTGGGATACCTTTTCGTAGGCTTCAGCGGTAAGTAGTTCTTTCATCACTTCATCAGTGAATGTATTGGAGCTGTAGTATTCGCTCACTTTTCCCGTAGGAATATCCACTTCAGGTATGGTTCTTGATTGTGCTACCTGAATGGCTTTCCGTCTAAGTTCTGACATATGAAAAGGTATTTTTGTAGGAAGTATCTATATTTACAACAAAATAAATACCTGATTTTTTTATTTTAAACTAAAAGCTGAAATTTAATGCGGGAGCGGCTGCGTTTTTTGCTGATCTACTATGCCTTCTGGGTGGTTTTTTTCGTTTTTGCCCGGATACTTTTCCTGGCATACCATATAGATGATTCCAGGAGCCTGACCCTGGAGCAGGTGTACGGGATTTTCCGGCACGGGATCCGGATGGACCTGGCCATGGCCGCCTATTACTCCCTCCTGCCCTTTTTGTGGGTAACCTTCAGTAATTTTATCGATAAAGGCGTTTTCCAGAATACCTTCTTTTCGTATACGTTTATCCTGCTTACGCTGACCAACCTGATCGTTGTAGCCGACCTCGAGGTGTACAATACCTGGAATTTCCGGCTCGACAGCACCCCGCTGAAGTTCCTGAGCAGCCCCAAGGAAGCCTATATTTCGGTAAAAAGTTCTCCTATTCTGAGGCTTTTGCTGAGTTATATTCTCCTGCTGGCCATGGCCAGCATCATTGTATACCGTATTGTGGCCAACAAGATTTACGACTGGAAGCGCATCGGCAATTTCCCTTTTATTCTTTACGGGCTTATAATGAGCGCTGCCCTGCTCCTGCCCATCCGTGGCGGGTGGGGCCGTGAGCCCCTGAAGCAGAGCTCGGTGTATTTTTCCACCCGCAATTTTGCGAATGTTTCAGCACTTAACGCCCCCTGGAATTTTTTCAGCTCGTTGCTAAACCGCACCTCTGTGAATGAAAACCCGTACAGCTATCTTCCGCGGGAAACCCTGGACAACAACCTGAAGAGCCTTTTCAGCCGGAGTGAAAATACCGACAAGGTGATCCGGACGGCAGAAAAGAGCAATGTGCTGCTGATCCTGGTAGAAAACCTGACGGGGAAGGTCATGGATTTCCGGTATAACGATGTGCCCGTAACCCCTTACCTGAACCGCCTGAAACAGGAAGGCATCTACTTTGAAAATATGTATGCAGCGGCCGACCGCACCGATAAGACGGTGGTGAGCGTGCTGAGCGCCTACCCGGCACAACCCCGGGAGGCTTTGTCTGAATTTTCGGATAAAATTAAGAAATTACCGTTTTTAAGCAGTATTTTCAATGATCAGGGCTACTCTACCCAGTTTTATTATGGCGGAGATGTGAGCTTCCTGAGCCTGAAGCCCTATCTTTTTGCCAGTAATTTTGAGAAGATACTGGAGAAAGGAGATTTTGACGGAGCGGATGACCTGTCGTCGCTCGGAGCACCCGACAGCACGGTGTACCGTAAGTTCCTGGATGACCACGGGAACCATCATTCCCGGCCCTTTTTCAGCACTATACTGACCCTCTCCAGCCATGAGCCGTACGGAATTCCGGGAAGCGGACTGTTTGCCGGTGCTACAGTACAGGAGCAGTTCTATAATTCGCTTCATTATGCCGACCGCAGCCTGGAGCAGTTCCTGGAGGAAGCCCGCAAGCAGGACTGGTGGGATAACACACTGGTGATCATCCTGGGCAATCACGGGCATAAGTGGCCTGAGACCGGCAGCAAGGTTGATAATTTTAATGTGCCGATGATCTGGACCGGCGGGCTCGTGAAAAACGGGTTCACGGTGAAGCATGTATACAGCCAGCTGGATGTGGCGGCTACTGTGCTGGGCCAGCTGGGTATCCCGTCACGGGAGTTCGGGTGGAGCAAGAATATCTTCGATAAGGGTACGCATCCCTGGGCTTTCTTTGTCTTTAACGATGGTTTCGGCTACGTGAACGACCGCACACCCGTGCTTTTTGATAACGTGGGCCGCCTGGTGATGGATAACCCTGAGGCCGCCCGCTCTAAGGAGCTGGAAGCCGGCAAGGCGCTGATGCAGCGAACCTACCAAAGCTTCCTGGACCTGTAAACGGCTCCGCCTTGTTTTTTCACCATATAAGGCACATAAGTCATATAAGTTTAATATTTTGATATAGCTTATGTGCCTTATATGACTTTGTGGTTCAGGCCGGTTTAAACGGCTACGGGCGCTTTGATACCGGGATAAGGATCATAATTCAGCAATTCGAAGTCTTCAAACCTGAAATCAAATACGGAGCGTACGGCCGGGTTCAGCTTCATAACGGGCAGCGGGCGGGGCGTACGTTCCAGCTGTTTGTTTACCTGTTCGAGGTGGTTGGAATAAATGTGGGTATCGCCGCCGGTCCATACGAAATCACCCAGTCCCAGCCCGCATTCCTGCGCGATCATCATGGTAAGAAGCGCGTAAGAAGCAATGTTAAAGGGTACGCCCAGGAATACGTCGGCGCTGCGCTGGTACAGCTGGCACGACAGCTTGCCGTCAGCTACATAAAACTGGAATAAGGCGTGACAGGGCATCAGGGCCATCTGCGAAAGCTCGCCCACGTTCCAGGCAGAAACCATGATACGCCGCGAATCGGGATTATTTTTGAGCTGTTTCAATACTTCTTTCAGCTGGTCGATTTCGCCGTTTTGCGACGACCAGGCCCGCCACTGTTTCCCGTAAACAGGGCCCAGGTTACCGTTTTCATCGGCCCATTCGTCCCAGATGCTCACGCCGTGCTCATTCAGGTACCGGGTATTGGTATCGCCCTGAATGAACCAGAGAAGCTCATAAATGATCGACTTCAGGTGCAGCTTTTTGGTGGTCACCATCGGGAAGCCCCTGTTCAGATCAAACCGCATCTGGTAGCCGAAAACACTGAGCGTGCCCGTGCCCGTGCGGTCGGTTTTGGGGGTTCCTTCCTTTAAAATATGTTTTAAGAGATCGTGGTATTGTTGCATTTCCCTGAATTTTTGGTACAAAGAAAACAAATATTCCACACGGCTCCGAGCCGATCTCCCGATTTTTACTTTATGTTCACCCCTTTGCTCACCAGCGTGGTAAATATACGGCTGAAATATTTTTCTTCTTCTTCCGTGCCGGCATAGCGGTTCTCGAGCAGGTAAATTTCTTTTATCTGCGGCAGGCCCAGCAGGAAATCCAGGTCGCCTTTTACCTTATTATAGCTGTAATCCAGTGTTTTCAGCTTTTTAAGGGGTTGTACCCGTGCCGATACCTCCTGCAACCGGTTATAGCCTACATCCAGGGTTTCGAGGTTAGGCGGGAGCACCGGCAGTGCTTCCAGCCGGTTGTGGTGAGCATACAGGATTTTGAGTCCGCGCATGGAGCGTATTCCGGCCGGCAGCTGTTCCAGCCGGTTATACGATATGGCCAGCGTTTCCAGTTTTTTCATGCGGGTTAAGCGGGAAGGCAGGGAAGATAAGCGGTTCCGGTAAAGATCCAGCTCTTTCAGCTTTTTCAGGCGGCGTATGGCAGGACTGATTTCCGTAAGGGTATTGCCGTACAGGTTGAGGAATTGTACTTTTTTTATTTTCCGGATGTCTTTCCGGGTTACCTCGCTGATCGAGCTGTTGGCGAGGTAGAGGTACCTTACCTTCCGGTAGGTTTTCGGGATACGGGTAAAATGGTTATCGGTGAGGTTAATGGCGGTGGGGCCTTTTCTGCCCGTAACCCGGAGGCTGTTGTTGGCCAGCAGGTTATTCTGGAAAGAAATCGTGGCCAGCTTCGGGAAATCTTTCCTGTCAAGGGTGGCCGAAGCAATGAAGTTGTCTTTCAGGTTGATGTTCTGCAGGTTCCGGAAGCGCTTCAGCTGATACGGGAATTCGGTCAGGCCAAAGTCGGTCAGGTTGATTTCAGTTATATCATCAGGCTGGGCGCTCAGGAATTCGCCGATATCCCGGGGAAGTGTTTTCAGGAAAATCATCCCGGAATAGGTTCGCACCGGTGAATCCGAGGTTTCCATTTTGAAATTCCCCAGGAGCTTTGACCATTCGGCTTCCAGGTGGGTACGTAAGCTGCCTGCTTCCAGGTTGGCCAGCCTGTCGCGCATCCGGAAAACCCGCGCTCCACGGGTGCTGTCGGCCTGCACCAGGCAATAGATCAGGCTGTCGGCGGTGCCCTGCGGATTAACATATACATAGAATTGCAGGCGGGTAGTGGTACCGGTCAGCAGTGGAGACCAGTCCATGGTACGGGTTACAGAGGTCAGTTGCTTGCGTAAGAGAGCGGCCGCATCCTGGCGGGGCAGGCTGATCCGGGGCCCGCCCGGTATCCCTACGTTCTCTTCATCTTGTTTTACTTCAGGCCGGGGCAGCACTATGGTGTTCTGCATGGTGCGGGTCACTTTTTTATCCGGCGATACGGAAGTTACTTCCCTGGCTTTGCCAAAATACTGTTTTAACATCGTGGAATCGCCTATACAAACGATCTTCTGGGCCCCTGCCGACAGGCTGAGCAACAGAATAAGGATAAGGAATAGCGGTTTTCTCATGAATTGTACAAGTTTGATAAAGCAAATATAGAAAGGAATAATCAAATAACTAATTAATTAGTTTAAAATATACCTGCTTTGTTAACCGGGTATAGGTGAGAAATGTCGGCCTTTCAGGGTTAGGGCGGGCGGATGGCGCCGGTTTCTATGGTAATGCTACTACTTTGTGGTTATAATGCATTATTTACCAGGGATTTTGAAAAATATTTGTTTATATTGGAGAATCTTTTTAATTTTGCACCTCAAAAATTTAATTAGTAATCATATGTACGCAATCGTAGAGATCGCAGGCCAGCAATTTAAAGTAGAAGAGGGTCGTTACATCTATACCCATCGGTTAGAAGGTGAAGCGAACGCTGAGCTTGTATTCGACAAGGTTCTTCTTGTTGAATCGGAAGGAGGAGTATCCATAGGAGCCCCTACCGTAGCAGGTGCGTCTGTAAAAGGCACCATTTTAGAGCATTTGAAAGGCGAAAAGGTAATCGTTTTCAAGAAAAAGAGACGTAAAAGTTACCAGAAGCAGAACGGACACCGTCAGGCATTGACGAAAGTTCAGATCAACCAGATTGTTGGTGCATAACAAAATTTCAGAATCTTAAAACATTAGAATACAATGGCACATAAGAAAGGGGTCGGTAGTTCGAAAAACGGTCGTGAGTCGGAAAGTAAGCGTCTGGGCGTTAAGCTTTTCGGAGGACAGTCAGTTATCGCGGGGAACATCATTGTTCGTCAGCGCGGTACAAAGCATAACCCGGGTCAGAACGTAGGTCTGGGCCGTGATCATACCTTGTTTGCTTTAACAGACGGCGTAATTAACTTTAGGAAAGGCCGTGACGGAAAATCTTTCGTACACGTACTTCCGGCTGAGGCATCTGCTGAAGCATAAGTAAACGGGTTAAAGAAATAGAAGGAAGAGGCTTTAGGGCCTCTTTTTTTGTGTTTTTGTTTTTCTGGTGGGCCCGAAGCTACTTCTCCGGAAGAACAACTTTACAAAAAACAAAAATCCTCCTCCCGGCACTTTCAGCCCCTCCTATTTGTTATTTACCAAAGAACATCTTAAGAAATAATGCTGAAAAGAAACACCATGATATATACGGAGTTAAGTCCCAACCCTAACTCCATGAAATTTGTACTCAATTACGAGATTGTTCCCGAGGGATTGTCGTTTGATTATCCTGACAAGGCGGCTACACTCGAAGAAAAGAAGGCTTCTCCCCTTGCCTCCGACCTCTTCCTGTTTGATTTTGTAGAGCGCGTTTTCATTTCTTCGAATTTTATCACGATCACCAAGCGGGAAGATATCGAATGGGAAGAGGTGATCGGCGATGTGCGGAAGTTCCTCAAAATTTACTTTGATGAAAGCCACCCGGTATTTGCCAAAAAGACCATTGATTCCAATACATTGATTGTTCAGGGCAACGATTCGCCGGTAGTGGCCAAAATAAAATCTACGCTCGATCAGTACGTACGGCCGGCTGTGGAATCAGACGGCGGCGCTATCAACTATTCTTCATTTGATGAAGAAAGCGGCACGGTCAAGGTATTGCTCCAGGGATCGTGCAGCGGGTGTCCTTCAGCCTCTATGACCTTAAAAGCCGGTATTGAACGCCTGCTGGTTTCCATGATCCCGGAGGTAAAGCTGGTAGAAGCAGAAGAAATGTAAAAAAGGGTTTGCTTCCGCGTACTGAAGGGCTGTATATCTATTGCATATGGGGTAACCACATTCCGGCCACGGCGGCAGTTATGCCGGTACCGATGATCAGGATAGAAGCTACCAATATGCCTGATGAAACCATTAAGAGTCCTTTGCGGCCGGTTTTTATTGCATAAGCGTACAGTTCAAAGACTCCCAGGGTGACCGGCAGGGCGTAGGTAGCTACAGACAGGAAAGTAAGAAACGGTCCTGAAAAAGTATCGGGATCAAACCCGGCCGGCCTTCCGTTGACCACCAGCCAGGCCATCAGGAAGACCCGGAAGAACCATACGCCACTGGTGACCAGGAACAGCCTGAAAGCCCAGTTTTCGTGCCTTTTGAGGTCTCTTCTCATTGCCATCCGGATCACGATCCAGGCAAACAGCAGTATGTAGCCGCCCTGAAGGGTAATGCTCAGGGCCATCCCGGTGTCTCCTGCAGCCCCCCGCGCCCAGGTAAAGATCATGCCCGCCACACTTACCAGGACGGCAGAAACGAGGTACACTTTTCCGAAGTTCCGGTGAAAACCCGGGAAGCGCTTCCGGATAACCGGGAAAAATTGCAGGGGGCCTCCCCAGACCAGCACCAGGGCGATAAGCACATGTATGCCCATCAGCACATTTCCGAACCAGTCGCCCCGGAGATATCCGTGAGGCAGCACCTCATTCCACTTCCGGAAATCGCCTGCCAGTGCTGACCGGTAGTAAAATAATACAATGTAGGCTCCGAAGAACCATTGCCCTGCGGTAATGGCTCCGAAGCAGACCCGGCCCAATATCCGGTGGATGCGTGTAAGGTTTAAGGTATTTGCTTTCATAAATAATCCTGTTTACATTGCAAAGCTATACCGGCGCAAACGGGTGAATACCAGACAAATGTCTATTTGGGATGAAAGGCTTAAAAAGCGGATGAGCCGTTTTTCCGGATCCGGCTCAGGTGCCGGGGCGTAATGCCCAGGTAAGAGGCAATATACTGAAGTGGTACATTTTTCATGATACCGGGATTTTGCCGGGCAAATTTTTCGTAACGCTCTTCGGCGGTGAGATTAGCCATATCCAGGGCTCTCTGCTTGTTGAGGGCCAGCTGGCTGTTCAATATTCTGATCGTGTAATCTTCCTGGGTAGAGCCTTCCCGGGCACCGGTTTCCACATCTTCCCGGGAGATTCTCAGCAAATGGCAGTCGGTAATGCAGTGGAGGTATTCATGAGATACCGTTCTGTTCATAAAGTGGAAATAGGAAGTAAAAAAACGGCTGCCGTTATTGAGGTCATTGGTTATTTCATTACCATCTGCATCCAGGTGAAAATTCCGCATGTAGCCGGATACAATAAAATTGTGATATCGCGGTACCTGGCCGGCTTCTTCCAGGATCGTGTTTGCGGGTACAAATTCAGGGATAAATAACCGGCGGCAGACGGCTTTGTCCTGCTCAGGCAGGACCAGGATCTCCGCTATGTAATCAAACAGCTTTTCGTAGTAATAATCCATAATTTACCTTAGCCTTTCCATGGCTTTGTTGATCTCTGAAAGCTGTCTTTCCCTTGACAGGATAACGGGGGCGGCCACGCGGTCCTTACAGTCAAAAAGGGCGCATTTTTCGCAGGTCTGCCCCACTTCTTTCCGGGTGATCCCAGGGTCATCGGTAAACGCTACCCTCGACCGCACATTGCTGTCAATCTCCATCCCCAGGGTGATGCTCTCCTGTCCGCCGTCTTTGGATGACTTGGCCAGGGCTATCTCGAAATAACGGTGGCCCATGCTTTCAAAATTGGAGATCTGGGTTTTCACTATCCGCTCCTCATTGTTCGGCAGAACTTCATCCAGGATGCTGATTCCCGGCCACCGGCGGCAGTAATGCTGGTTCCGGCTTTCCTGGGGATCGTGCTGTCCTACCAGGTGAATTTCCTTGATCAGGCGGGGCGCCCGGCTCCCGTCAGAAGAGGTAAACTTCAGAAAATACAGCTTTTCGACCTGGAAATGTGCCGGTAACAGGGAAAAAAGACGGTAAAAAACCGTTTCTTCGGATACGGGAAACTGGTCAAGCACCTGCAGGAATTTACGTTTGCTGAATTTGTGATCAGACAGCACCTTCTGCATTTCCCGGATCAGTACATTTCCCGGAATAAGAATGCAGGCAGCAAAGTAAGAGGCCTTGAAGTTATTAAAAACCTCGTCAAAAGAATGCACACTCACCCATGTAGACGTAAGCGGGCGCACCCGGATGCCCATATACCGGAAGCCGGACTCCCGCGCAAGGGCGAAAATCCGTTGTTTTTCAGTGAGGTTCCGGTTCAGGAAGAATTTCCTGGATCTAGGCACCAGTACGGTCCGTAAGCCGGCCAGGGCGGGGTGTTTTTCGCCGTCAAAAATATCTGTGGCCAGCTGATGCTCCACCCGCAGGTATTTTTTAAGGGTGCTTTCGGTTTTTTCTTCACCGGGAAGAAACTGGTCGGCCAGATCTTCCAGCTCGGGGAAATAGTTTTTGTGGATTTCGAGATACGAGCGCAATACGGCGAAATACAGCTTTTCCACACTTACGTTATAGCTCCGGCCTATTTTTATGAGGGTATTGACCAGGGCGCTGAATTTAACAGGCGCATCGGCAATAATCTCTATGATATGGGCGGGATCTATCCCGAAAAACTCGAAAGGGATATCGGTAAAGAACTTGTTTTTGAGGATTTCACCGGTAGGTCCCAGTGCTTTTTTGAGGTCAGAAGATACCAGTTCATCGTATTCTACCCCCAGGGCCCGTGAAATGTCGGCTATTTTGTCGGTTTTGGGGTATTTCTTTCCTTTCTCTATTTCATTCAGATAGGAGGCCGAAATATGGCTCCGTTCCGAGAGCTCCTGGAGCGACCACCCTTTTTCCTGGCGGAACTGTTTGAGCTTTAAACCGAAAATCAGTCTTATGGGATCTGCTTTCTCCTTCATACGCCTGATTTCCGTTGGGTTTACAATTTAAATTCAGAGAATACCAGGTGAACCTCCGGTCCTACCCCCAGCAGGTTATTACCGGTTTTGGCGTTCAGGATCATAGAGGTATTATTGATCTGAACTATCTCAAAATCTCCTTCAAATCCTACAATATCAATATCCAGCGTTATCTGATCGGTTTCTATAGCCCATTTTCCCCGGTTCACTACCGTTTTGGTGGTCTTGTCGATACCGCGTACCTCCTGGCTGGCCTTGAACTCAAAAGCCAGTCCGTAAAGCATCCGGGCTGAAGAATTTAACTGGCCGTCACTGATCGTAGTACCCTGTGTATCGGTATATTTGTCGAGCTGCCAGCCGTGCGCTACCAATAATTCAGAAGTAGTTTTGTCTTCTGCTCCTATATTCGGATCTTTACAGGCAGTTAAAATAAGCGCGAAGAATGAAATTAAAACAAAATTTTTCAAATTACTTTTGAGTTTGATTTATATAATAACGCAGGATAATGGTTGCAAATTTAAAAAGGAAATGGATTGTTTTCGGATTCACGCTGCTTTTTGTTTCTGCTTTCCGGGTTTCGGGACAGAATTGCCGGCCGGCAGGTGATACTCCCTTTGTGCCGTCGGCCGGAGGAGTGAACTGGTACCGTTTTCCTGAGTTTTCACTGCCGTTTACCCTCATTTACAGCGGCCCCCAGGCCCTTTCCGATCCGGGCGCCCTGCTCAAAAGAGGCTTTACGCATGTATCGAACCCCAACGGCATCAGTAATTTACCTGTAGGCAACCGGGCTTATATTTACTACGGGGTGGCCGGTGCCGATCAGCCCTGGAGGAACTACAAATCGCCTTACGGCAATGATATGGCCGTTTATCACCGCAAATGGGACGAAGACCTGGCGTATTTCAAATCGCTGAACGGCGGCAGCGCAGATGTGGATATTTTTTGCCTGGATATTGAAATGCATTATAAATCGCGCGATTCGGTGCTGACACTGAAGAAAATGGATTTTGTACCGGCAGATGTACGGGCATTGAATGATGATGCGTTTGTTCTGCGCTACCAGCAGGACATGCAGGGTCTTTATGCCCATGCGGCGGCTTATATAAAAGAAAGGGTGAATGCCCGTGTATTCACTGCCTATGGCGATGTACCCGTGATCAATACGTTTACCAACATACAGGGGCCTACGTGGGAGAAATGGCAGACCGACCCTTCCGTGCTGCATTATATCAGCTACGACTTTACCCGCAACAAGGCAGGCGGGAGCTATGATGAGCTGATGAATGTGCTTTCGCCTAATGCGTATTTTTATTACGACTATCCCCATATTTTTGCGGGTGAGTACCTGTCTTACCTGATGTTCCAGACCGAGGCTAACCGGGCCTGGTCTACGCGTGATCAGTGGTTGTTTTTATGGAACAGGTACAGCTACACGCCGCAATACGTGGGAAAGAACATCCGGCCGTGGATGTCGGAGGCCATGGCCATCTTCCCATTTTTTGCCGGGGCACGGGGAATCTGGCTGTGGGACGATATGTCGCCCTCAACCGATTATTCGGGCTACGAATATTTCATGAACGGGCTCTACCGGCTTTCTGCCTTCCGTTCGTTTTTCGAGGGGGATTACCAGCTGGTGCAAACTATTTCGGCCCGTGATTACAATGAAAATAAGCTGCCGGTCTGGCGCGGGGTGTACAAAAACGGGAGGCTGCTGGTAGCTGCGCATAACCCGTGGGCAACAACAGATAATGAAGAGGTTACGCTTACTATAAATTACGGGAGCCTGAAAGAAAACATTACCCTGAAGGGCTATGAGGTTTTCCTGTGCGAATACGCGGCTGACCCGGTTGCCGGTAATGAGCCGGAAGATACCGGCCTGGCCGTATACCCCAACCCGGCAGAAGGACCCGTGACTTATTCGGTTAAAACGGGGGGAGAATCCCTCCTGACCCTGTCGGTTTCTGATGAATCGGGACGTGTCCTGCATTCGGAAGAATTGAATACCGCAGGGGCGAGCGAATATACGGGGCATCTTGATCTCCGGAAATTTAAATTGTACAAGGTATACCTGCAGGTAAAAGGAAGCACTTTCCGGCATACCCGAAAAATTATTATCAGTCAATGAACCGATTACAATACGAAACCAGCCCTTACCTGCTTCAGCATAAAGACAACCCGGTGCACTGGTATGCCTGGGGAAACGAGGCCCTGGAAGAAGCGCGCACGCACGACAAGGTGATCCTGCTGAGCATAGGCTACTCGGCCTGTCACTGGTGCCACGTGATGGAGCACGAATGCTTTGAAGACCGGGAAGTGGCTGATTTTATGAATGCGCATTTTGTCAATATCAAGGTAGACCGGGAGGAGCGCCCCGATATTGACCAGGTGTACATGGAAGCCCTGCAGAACATGGGTATCCGCGGGGGCTGGCCCCTGAATGTATTCCTGCTGCCCGGCGGTGAGCCTTTTTACGGCGGTACGTATTTCCCGAAAGGCCGCTGGATGGAGGTTATGGCCGGGGTGGTCCAGGTATTTCAACACCGGCGCGACGAGGTGGAAGAGTCAGGTAGAAGCTTTGTTAATAGTCTAAATACACGGGACTCTGATAAGTATTTATTCGGTAAAAAATCAGATAGTTCATTATATACGAAAGAAGAACTAGGCATCATTAGCGAAAAGCTGGCCAAAGATTTTGATGCGGAAGACGGGGGCATGCAGCGTGCACCGAAATTCCCGATGCCGGCACTGTGGAATATGATCCGGCACCTGGCCGGGTTTACCGGTGATCCGTACCTGCAGGAGCACCTGGAATTTACGCTGGGCCGCATGGTGCTGGGTGGCCTGTTTGATCATGTGGGTGGCGGGTGGACGCGCTATTCGGTAGACAGCTACTGGAAAGTACCCCATTTTGAAAAAATGCTGTACGATAACGCACAGCTGATGAGCCTTTACGCCGCCGCTGCGGCCCGTTCAGACCCGCAGGGCCTGTACCGGTGGGCGGTTGACCTGACGTACGCCTGGCTGCTCCGGGAGATGAACCGGCCCGAAGGGGGCTTTTTCTCGGCCCTGGATGCGGATTCGGAAGGAGAAGAAGGGAAATTTTATGTATGGACCCTGGATGAGACAGAGAAAGCGCTGGGAGCTGATGCCGCCCTGTTTACCGGTGAATACGGTATAGTAAAAGAGGGGAACTGGGAAAACGGGAACAACATCCTGCACCTGGAGCACCTGCCTGCACAATGGGATAAGATAAGGGAATCGCACGAAAAATTGCTTGAAGTTCGTCAAAAAAGAGTGTCTCCCGGCCTGGATAATAAAGTGCTGACTTCCTGGAATGCCCTGATGATCTCGGGGTTGGCAGAGCGCAGCAGAACGTGGGGCAGCGATTATACCCTTGCCAGTGAAAAGCTGGCCTATCTCAACGAGAACCTCACTTTCTCCTGCCGGAACGAAGACGGCGATACCGCCCTGGGGGTTTTCCACCAGGCGGGTGAAAGAAAGATACCGGGTTTTCTCGACGATTATGCTGCATTGATACAGGCCAATACCGATATGTATTCGCTCAGCCTGGAAGAGCATTACCTGGAAACGGCAGAACAGCTGTGCCGGTATGTGCTGGCCAATTTTTACGACCCGGCCGAGGGGCTCTTTTACTATACCGATGTAGAGGCCGAGAAGCTGATCTCGCGCAAAAAAGAGCTGTTTGACAACGTGATCCCTTCTTCGAATTCCATGATGGCCAAAAGCCTGTATTTTGCGGGCAGGTACACCGGCCGGACCGGCTATACCGAAATTGCCCGGCAGATGTTTGCCCGCCTGAAGCCCCTGACCCTGCAGGACCCGCAATGGCTGGGCAATTGGGTAGACCTGGGCCTCCTGCTGAGCGCAAAGCAGGTAGAGGTGGTGGTCACCGGGCGCGATTACCGGGAGTGGGTCCGGGCATTGCAGAAGCAGGGAACCTCAGCGGCCACCCTGTACTTTGGTGCTGATAATGCAAGCTCCCTGCCCGTATTTGAGAACCGGTTTACCGGGAAAAACACGGTGTATATCTGTGAAGATTATAGCTGCAGAAGGCCCGTTTTCACCCTGGAAGAGGCCCTGGCCGGTGAATAAGGAATACGATGTGCCGGGGCGGCAGGCCTGTTTTTGGAACAGTTAATTGCTTCGCAAATAAAAATCAATCCGGTAATAATGCGAATATATTTGTAGACTTATACAATTATCTATTTATTGAAATTCCAATAAAAAGAAGCTATTGAATTCGTTTTCAATAGCTTCCGTTATACTTGTTGATAAGCCAATATGATATCAATTACGCGATGATCTCGTAACTGTGCGTGATTTCGGCAGAAGGTCTGAGCTGGGCCGTGGCCGAGCAGTATTTCTCCATAGAGAGTGCAATTGCCTTTTCTACCCTGGCGGGATCAAGCGCGCCGTACAATTTATAGTGAATATTGATTTTCTTGAACGGCTTCATTTCCGTACCCTCTATCTGCTCTCTTTCGCCGGTCACCTCAATTTTAAGGTCGTTGAGGGGCTGACGCTGCTTTTTCAGGATCAGGATCAGGTCAATGGAGGTGCAGCCGCCCAGTCCCATCAGCAGCAGCTCCATGGGGCGTACACCTGCGTTTTTTCCGCCGATATCTTCGGCCGCATCGATGTTCACTACTACAGGCGACATCCCTTTTCCCTGCATATGGAAGGCGTCGTCTACTCTGTCCAGTTCAATTTTCATTGTTTATTTATTTTGTTTGGGTTTTGGTTCTCGACTTCGCTCGAACTGACAGGAAGAACTAGCACTTGCTGACAGGAAGAACTAGCACTTGCTGACGGAAGAACTAGCACTTGCTGACGGAAGAACTAGCACTTGCTGACACAAAGAACTAGCACTTGCTGACAGAGTAACTGGCACTTGCTGACAAGAAGAACTAGCACTTGCTGACAGAGTAAATGGCACTTGCTGACAAGAGAGCTAGCACTTGCTGACAGAGTAACTGGCACTTGCTGACAAGAAGAACTAGCACTTGCTGACAGAGTAACTGGCACTTGCTGACAAGAAGAACTAGCACTTACCTACAGAGTAAATAGCATTCCTGATAGGAAGAGCTAGCACTTGCTGACAGAAGCAAATGGCACTTACTGACAGGAATAACTAGCACTTGCTGTCAGTTCGAGCGAAGTCGAGAACCGAAACCCAAATTTAACAAATTAATCCTTATGGGCCTTCGCTGTTTTCTGGCAACATCCCGGAAGCGCATCGTGCGCTTTCTGGTCGGCCACCATTTCGTCGGCATCGTACCCGATCTTCGTGATTTTTTCTTTCAGCTCGTCCTTGCTTACTTTTTTAGGATTGTAAACCACATTTACCGTATGGCTTTTGAGGTCTACGTTCACTTCCTGCACGCCTTTTTCTTTTCCGAGGTTAGATTCTACCGTTTTTTTGCACATGCCGCATTTAACCGATGAGGCAAAGCTGACCTCTGCTGTCTTTCCTTTCTGGGCAAACGTTCCGAAGCTAAGACCCAGAACAAGTGTTAAAACGCCGATTACATTTTTCATAGGTATATTTAATTTAAGTTATTTACTTGATTTTATAACGGAAGCCGGTGTATACGGTTGCCCCGGTGACCGGTCCCCAGATCTTACCTGCATCAAATTCCGGTCCGAAAGGCTGATCTGCGCTGATCACCGGGTTTTTCATGGTAAAGCCGGTGAGGTTTTCACCGCCCAGGTACACTTCCAGCTTGGGGTAATTCCGCGAAATCTGCCCGTTGATATTCATGTATGTCGGGGCATATTGAGATTGCATTTCTGCATAGCTCATTTTATCGCTTACGGCATGGCCTACGGGTATCCGCTGCCGTCCGTTCACGTGCAGGGTAGCATCAATTTTCCATTTTTCGTACGGGAAGCTGTAGGCTGCATTCACCAGCAGCCGGTCCTGCGGCAGGAACATCTTGTCCATCAGCACCTTTTCGCCCATAGGCTTGCCCACGGTTTGCTTATTGTTGACATACCGGTAACCCATTTTGAATTCCCAGCGGTTTACCGGGCCGTAGTTCAGCTCTATCAGTGCGCTGTTGGTACGCGATTTCCCCTGAAGATTATAAAAGTACAGGTATCCGTCGTGTTCCATGTCTACAATCATCTGGTTTTCAAAGCGGGTGTGGTAGAACTCGCCCGACAGTGACAGGTTGGGCAGGAAATCGATCACATAGCTTCCGCCGAATGTCCAGGAAACTTCGGGCCTGAGCTCTTCCAGGATACGGACCGTCCGGCTGCTGACCAGCAATCCGTAGCCTTCGGCAAACGGGTTGGGTACCCGGTAGCCTTTACCGGCTGAGAGCCTGAGGGTATGACGCGGGGCCAGCTTTTGCATAATATGGATACGGGGAAGAAAGAAATTGCCGTAAAGATTGTGAAAATCATTTCTCAGTCCCACAAGGATGCTGGTCTTATCGGTACTTTTATAGTTATACTCGAAGAAAACACCCGGAACTACTTCATTTCTATCCAGGTAGATGCTGCCGTATTGCTCGTCAAATACGTCGTTGACAAAGCTTGCCCCCGTTTTATAGGTATGATTGGTATTTCCGAAAATGTCCTGGTAGATCAGGTTGCTGTAGAGCGTGGTCTGCTTTCCGAGGTAAGGTGTTTTCCCGAATGAAGATTCCGAATCGTGTATTGTTCCGTTCAGGATAAGACCAAGACCGCGGTAAGGTGCTTCCGGGAACAGGAGCGCTGTTTTGGAAAATACCTCATAGCGCTGCGTATGGTTCACGAAACCGTACAGGCCGGGTGTTGAGGCATTGCTTTTGAAGCCTGTTTGTCCTCCTGCCCGGTCTTCGGAAAGGAAACGGCCACCGAACTGGGCCATCATGCGCTCGCCGCTGTATTTCCAGCGGTTGAACAGGTTGACCTGGTGGTATTTGGGCAGGTCACGGAAGCCGTCGTCGTTGCGGTCGATCTCCGATTTCAATAGGGAGCCGTGCGTCAGGAGGGCGTAAGACCACTTTTCGTTTTTCAGCTTCCGGGCGATATTGAGGTTGGCCTCTGCCCTGCCGAAGTTATTGAAATACATGTTGACCAGCATTTTTTCGGGCAGATCCGGTTTTTTCAGCTCTACATTGACCTGCCCTACCATGTTATCGGCACCGGTAACTACCGAGCCCACTCCTTTGCCGATGTCGATCGACTGGATCCAGGTACCGGGAATATAGTTCATGCCGAAGGTCTGGCCCAGTCCGCGGATGGCCGGGATGTTTTCCAGGGTGGTTTGCACATACGAGCCGCTCATGCCCAGCAGCTGGATCTGCCGTGAGCCCGTTACGGCGTCGGTATTGCCCACACTGATGGAGGCATTGGTTTCAAAGCTTTCCGAAAGGTTACAGCAGGCGGCTTTTACGAGCTCTTTTGAGCTGATGATCTGCGTATGGATCGGCGACATTTTATCGAGCGTGGTTCCGGAAGTTTTTACCACCACTTCATCGAGATCTGTGCTGCTTTCTTTGAGGAATACGGCATAGAAACGATCTTCGGCCACATACAGGGTATCGGGTTTGAAGCCGATGAAGCTAAAGGCCAGCCGGTCTTCTGAGGGGATCCGGGCAATGGTAAACATGCCGTTTTCATCGGTCATTACGGCGGTTACCGGTTTGCCTACCCACGAAATCGTGGCGCCGGCAATGGCGGAGTTGGCGTTATCGGCCACTTTGCCCTTTACATCCTGTGAAAAGGCCGCCGATGTATATAATGAGAATAATACTATGATCAGTCGGTTCATATAAATAGAAAATTACGGATAAAAAGAAAATAACTTTTTACCGCAATCTCAGATAATGAACTGCTCATTCAGAAGATACAGGGGAAGTAAACGGGGCGGTGATGAATCACCGTGGGAAAAAGCCGGTTCTTCGGCCAGCGTTTCGGTTACCGGTTCAAAAGTAAATGCAGGAACTACCGGCTCTTCGGCTACCAGGAAAGTATATGCCGGGCCGAAATTCTGCTGAACGGCGGTATTGGCTTTATTTACTTTCAGGGTGATCTCACAGCAGCTTCCCTTTTTCAGGGTGGTATGCTGCTGCAAAGGCGGGGTTTGGGTAGCTTCACCAAAACAGGACTCTACGTCAAACGACAGCTTTTTGATTTTTGTAATGGTACACAGGTGTTCAAACCAGGCAAAAGAGTGCGAACTTACCAGGACGGTAAGCGCCAGAGAAATTGCCAGTGTTTTTTTGAACATTTTCGCCATTATGACATAGTAACGAAATTTCGGGAAAAATAATTCACAGGCTTCATTATTTTATGAGAGAGATGGTGATCGGGTACTGCTATTCTTTCGTTAATTCGCAGCGCCTGCCGGCTCATAGGCCGTTTCATTTTTAATTTCCCCCATCACAAAAATAGATTGTGTGGAACCGATGTTCTCCAGCCCGGCCAGCTTATTCATGATAAACGACTGGTATTCGCGCATGTCGCCTACCACTACTTTGATCAGGAAGTCGTAATCGCCGGAAATATTGAGGCATTCTACCACCTCGGGCATAGCTATTATTGCTTTTACGAACCGGGCTCCTGCCTCGCGGGCGTGCTCTTTCAGCCGGATGTTACACAATACCATGAGGTCTTTGCCTATTTTCTCACGGTCTACCAGGGCCACGTATTTTTTGATCGCTCCTTCGTTTTCCAGTCGCCGGATGCGTTCATAAACCGGTGTGGCGGAAAGATTGAGCCTTCCGGCCAGTTCTTTGGTGGTCAGCTTGGCATCCTGCTGAAGGTAGCGCAGGATGTCGCGGTCGGTGTCGTCCAGTTTTATCATAATTGTATCGTACAGGATATACCCGTTTGGGTCTGATCAGCGCCGGTTTTAAAAGATATTTTAGCTTTGATCTTTATATTGCGTTGCAAAATTAGAAAATAAATCAAAAATATTGTATTTTTTTAGATAAATTATCTGTTTGTTGTTGTAATGACTTATATTTTTATCTTTTCATAGTATATTTGAAGTAAAAATTTACTTAGGGGCAGCTATGTCGACTTTAAAAGAAGAGCTCGGGAAACGCATATTGATCTTAGACGGCGCCATGGGCACCATGATCCAGCGCTATAAACTTACTGATGAAGATTACAGGGGAGAACGCTTTAAAGACTTCCCGCACGATATAAAAGGAAACAACGACCTGCTTTCGCTGACGCGGCCGGATGTCATTCTGGCTATTCACAAAGAATACCTTGAAGCCGGTGCCGATATACTCGAAACCAATACGTTCAGCGGTACCTGGGTGGCTCAGGACGATTATCATATGGCCGGCCTGGTCTATGAAATTAACCTTGAAGGGGCCCGGCTGGCCCGGCAGGCCGCTGATGAATATACCCGTGCGCACCCGGAGAAGCCGCGGTTTGTGGCGGGTTCTATCGGACCCACCACTAAAATGGCGTCTCTTTCTCCTGATGTCAACAACCCGGGCTTCCGCGCTATTAGTTTTGATCAGCTTACCGATGCCTTCTCCACGCAGATCAATGCCCTGGTAGACGGCGGTGTAGACTGCCTGCTTATTGAGACCGTTACCGATACGCTGAACTGCAAGGCGGCTCTTTTTGCCGCCAATACCATCATTGAGGAAAGAAAAGCGGCCAACCCGGACTTTGAAATGCCGGTGATGGTCTCCGGTACCATCACCGATCAGTCGGGCCGTACGCTTACGGGCCAGACTTCCGAGGCCTTTTATAACTCGGTTGCACATGGGGGCCTGCTTTCCATAGGCCTGAATTGTGCCCTGGGCGCAAAGGCCATGAAGCCTTACCTGGCCGAGCTGAGCCGGGTGGCGGATTGTTTTGTAAGCGTATATCCCAATGCGGGCCTTCCCAATGAGATGGGGCAATACGACGAGTCGCCGGAGTATATGGCCGACCAGGTAAAAGAATTCCTGGAAGAAGGCTATGTGAATATCCTGGGCGGGTGCTGCGGTACCACGCCTGACCACATCCGGGCATTTGCTGAGCTGGCCAAAGGCTACGCACCGCGTAAACGCCCTGAAATAACTCCTTTCCTGCGGTTGAGCGGCCTTGAGCCCATGACACTGACCCCTGAGCTGGGTTTTGTGAATGTGGGAGAAAGAACCAACGTGACCGGTTCGAAAAAGTTCCTGAGGCTGATCAAAAGCAGGAAATTCGATGACGCGCTCAGCGTGGCCCTTGACCAGGTAGAAGGCGGTGCCAACGTGATTGACGTCAACATGGATGAAGGCATGCTGGATGGCGTAGAGGCCATGACCACTTTCCTGAACCTGATGGCCTCCGAGCCGGAAATCTCGCGGATCCCGGTGATGGTTGACTCCTCCAAATGGGAGATCATCGAAGCCGGGCTCAAATGTGTGCAGGGGAAAGGCATTGTGAACTCTATTTCGCTTAAATCAGGCGAAGAGGAGTTTATCCGCCAGGCCAAAACCGTGCGGAAATACGGTGCAGCGGTGATTGTAATGGCCTTTGACGAAGACGGGCAGGCCGACAATACCGCAAGGAGAATAGAAATAGCGAAGCGTTCGTACGATGTCCTGGTCAATAAAGTGGGTTTCCCACCCCAGGATATCATCTTTGACCTGAATATCTTCCCGGTGGCTACCGGTATTGAAGAGCACCGGATCAACGCGGTGTCTTTCTTTGAAGCCACGAAATGGGTGCGCGGGAACCTGCCGCACGCCCACGTCAGCGGTGGAGTGAGCAATGTGTCTTTTTCTTTCCGGGGAAATGACCGGGTGCGGGAGGCCATACATTCGGCCTTTTTATACCACGGCCGGCAGGCGGGTATGGATATGGGTATTGTGAACCCGGCCATGCTGGAAGTGTACGATGATATTCCGGAGGATCTCCTGAAAGCCGTGGAAGATGTGCTGCTGAACCGTACGGATGATGCCACCGAGGTGCTCCTGGAGATGGCGGAAGGCCTGAAAGGAGAAGGAAAGACCGATGAAAAAGCCGTTCAGGAATGGCGGACCCTCCCCGTGGCCAAGCGTATTGAACATGCCCTGGTGAAGGGAATTGTGGAGTATATTGATGAGGATATCGAAGAGATCCGTCATCTTTTCCCCAGTCCGCTGCAGGTGATTGAAGGGCCGCTGATGGATGGAATGAATGTGGTGGGCGACCTGTTCGGCTCCGGGAAGATGTTTCTGCCCCAGGTGGTGAAGTCGGCCCGGGTAATGAAGAAGGCGGTGGCTTACCTCCTGCCCTTCCTGGAAGAAGAAAAGCTGAAGTCGGGGAATACCGCCCAAAATAACGGTAAGGTGCTGATGGCCACGGTAAAAGGCGATGTACACGATATCGGGAAGAACATTGTGGGCGTGGTGCTGGCCTGTAACAACTACGAGATCATTGACCTGGGTGTGATGGTTCCGGCCGAGAAGATCCTGGAAGAGGCCGAGAAGCACCGGGTAGATGCCATAGGCCTGAGCGGGCTCATTACGCCCTCGCTTGATGAAATGGTCTATGTAGCCAAAGAAATGCAGAAAAGAGGCATGGATATGCCCCTGCTTATTGGTGGAGCCACCACATCACGGGCGCATACGGCCGTGAAAATTGATACCTGCTTTGACGGTCCCGTGATCCACGTGCTGGATGCCTCCAAATCGGTGCCGGTGGTGTCTAACCTGCTGAGTAAGGACCAGAGAGATCACTATATCCAGTCGGTGAAGCTGGACTACGCCAGGTTCAGGGAAGATTACCAGAAACGCCAGACCATTAAGACGTATATCCCGCTGAAAGAAGCACGGGAAAACAAGCTGAAAATCGACTGGGACAACTATGAGATACCGGTGCCAAAGTTCTTGGGAACAAAGTCTTATGAGAACTATAATTTAAAAGAGATAGTCAATTATTTTGACTGGACGCCCTTCTTCCAGGCCTGGGATCTGCACGGACATTACCCTAAGATTCTGAACGATGAAGTAGTAGGCACAGAGGCGCAGAGGCTCTTTGAAGACGGGAAGAAAATGCTGGAAACGGTGCTGGAAAAAAACTGGTTCGACGCGCGGGCGGTTATCGGGTTCTGGCCGAGCAATGTAGAAAACGACGATACCCAGCTGGTATATGATTTTACGGAAACCACCGTGCAGTGCGACTGCAAGCTGCCGGGGCATGAGCACCGGGTTTTTCAGCCGGATCGCAGCCGGGTGCTTGCCCGTATCCAGCATTTGCGCCAGCAGGGGAAAAAGGGCGGCGGGATTCCCAACCTGTCGCTGGCCGACTTTGTTGCCCCCCTGGAAACAGGGAAACAGGATTATTTCGGCGCGTTTGCTGTGGGGATCTTTGGTGCAGAGAAGATTGCCAAGGAAATGGAGGCCCAATTTGACGACTACAACGCCATTATGGTGAAAGTGCTGGCTGACCGTTTTGCCGAAGCTTTTACCGAATTGCTGCACGAAAAGGTCAGGAAAGAGCTTTGGGCCTACCAAACGAATGAGGAGCTGAGCAATGAAGAGCTCATCAAAGAAAAATATGTGGGTATCCGGCCGGCTCCGGGCTACCCGGCCTGTCCCGACCACAATCCGAAGCGTGATATTTTCCGCCTGCTGAATGTGGAGCAGAAAATCGGGCTGCGGCTGACCGAAAGCCTGGCTATGTGGCCGGCATCGGCGGTTTCGGGCTTTTATTATGCGCATCCGCAGTCGCGCTACTTCGGCCTGGGGAAAATTGAAAAAGACCAGATCGAAGAATATGTGCGGGTACGGGAGGTGTCGGTTGAAGAGGCAGAGCGGTGGCTGAGCCCGGTACTGAATTATTAATGGGAATATAAGAAGTGCGGTGTAAGGAACGCAGATGACGCAAATGATTATGATTTTTCCCAGGCTTTGCTTCGTGTTCTTTGAGCATTTTACCTGGTGGGCTTTGTGAAAATATAGTTTATTTTACACAGAGCGCGCAAAGGACACAAAGGCGAAATACTGTGGTTTAATTTATTCCTGTTATTATAAGTATTTAGTAAAATAGCGAAATATACAATTAGATTATCGGCTAAATCTGTTGAAAGAAACAGCTAATTGATTCTTACAACAAGCCGTACAGGGTGGAAAAAATCAGCCGTTTTTCTCACAAGACGGGGGTACTTCTGCCATTGGGTTCTATTTGCCGGAAGTTGGGGATGAGGTAAATTTTATAATTTTTCAGGAACACGCCCTAGGGCGTGTTCCTATCATTTTATTTGACTTTTACGTACGTTTCCCGGATAACCTGGTTAATGCCGAGCTCGGGAATGGCTTCTTCACCGGACTGGATAAGGGTATCGCCCCTGAATTCGACCGTGAAGTGAAATTGTTTGCCTTCCCATGCGCGGTAATTGCAGTAGTCGAGGTTTTCCGTATAGTTATTTCCTTCCAGAACAAAGGTACCGGCACCGCTGACATAGAGATTGTTGAGGCTGTCGGTTCCTTTGGCTTTGTCGTGGTTGAAGAAAGAGAAATGAGTGCCGTTGAACATCTTCAGCATTTCGGTACGCGAGTCATCCACGGCTACACGGGTAGTATCCGGGCCTTTGATGGTTAAGGAGTTCAGAAGCCGGTAAGTACCTGACAGCGAGTGATCGTTGCCTGTTGTTGCCCCGTTCTGGCAGGCGCATAAGCCCATTATCAGGGCCGGGAGTAAGATTTTTTTCATATATAAGGTTGTTTTGCAATTGCAAATTTACATATCTTCCCCATAATTTTTTAACCTTCTCAGCGCCAGCCACCGCCCAGGGCCCGGTACAGCTCCACTCCTGCATTCAGCTTCTGCAGTTTCGTGGTAATGATGCTTAACCGGGTATTCAGGGCATTTTGCTTGGCAGTGATCACCTCCAGGTAGTTGGCCATCCCGTTTTCCAGCAGTTCTTCCGAATAGTCTATCGACTGGTTGTACAATGCGTATTCTTCTTCTTTCAATGCAATCTTACGGTCGGCGGTAGTGTAATTGTACAGGGCGTCAGACACTTCCCGGCTGGCCGTGATGACCGCTTTCTGGTAGGCCAGGTAGGCCTGCTCCTGCCCTGCGTCAGCCACTTCTTTCTGGGTTTTGAGTGCCCGGCGGTTATATACCGGCTGGGCAAGGCCGGCTACGGCATTGGTAAACAAGGATTTCGGGTTGAACAGTTGGGGAAAATCAATGCTCTGGAAGCCTCCTGTGGCGGTGATCCTTAAGGTAGGGTAAAAACTGCTCCGGGCTACATTCACATTTTCGAAGGCTTTGACCAGTGCCATTTCAGCGGCTTTCACATCCGGGCGGTTTTCCAGCAATTGGGCCGGGAAACCGGTTTTTACGTCCATGAGCGGTGCCTGTGCGTCAAATGAATTCCGTTCGGTTGCAGCAGGGGCTTCTCCCAGCAGCACGCTCAGGATATTTTCGTTCAGCTTTATGGCATTTTCGGTATCCAGCAGCAGGGCGCGGGCATTGACCAAAAGCGCTTCATTCTGTTTGACGGCTACCTCGCTCACAATGCCGGCTGTTTTCAGCGATCGGTTGGTCTCCACTCCTTCCTCGCGGGTACGGATGGTCTCTTCCAGCACTTTTTTCTGCTCGTCGAGCGCTGCCAGGTTGTAATAGGTATTGGCTACCGAAGCAATAATCTGGGTAGACACCGCCTGGTGTGCATTGATGCTGCGCAGGTAGTCGGCAATAAACCCTCTTTTGGTGCTCCGTATTTTTCCCCAGATATCTGCCTCCCAGGCAAAGTTTCCCGTGATATCAAACTGGGCCAGCGTCTGGCTGCCCGTGATACGGCCAAATTGCGTGTTGGCCGAGGTTTTGGTAAAGGTAAAGTTGGGCCCTATGTTCAGGGTAGGAAAATACCCCGCTTTTCCCTGCTTCATGTACGACTCTGCAATGGATACATTCTGCAGGGCCGTACGGATGTCCAGGTTATTCTGAAGCGCTTTTTCAATGTAACGGTCCAGCATTTCATCGCGGAAGAAGGTTCGCCACGATACCGATGCCAAGCTGGCGCTGTCTGCCGCCGCTGCTTCGGCTTTAAAGCCATCTGCTACCGGCAGTTCGGGTCTTTTATAGTCTTTTGCCACAAAACACGATTGTAGTAAAAGAGCGGTGATTATGAGTGAGTAATATTTCATTTTGTTAGTTCCGGGTATGTTAGTTCCGAGTTCCGAGTACATTAGTGCCGGGTGGGTACCGGGACGGCCGTTGTCAATTGTCAACTGTCAATTGTCCATTATTATTCGTTTCCACTTGCTTTACCGGTTTGATCTTTTCCTGCAGGGTCTGGAAGATCACAAACAGTACCGGGATGATAAATACTCCGATCACGGTTCCGACCAGCAGACCGAAGGCTGCTCCCGTACCTACCGAACGGTTACCGATATACCCCACCCCTGATGCAAATACCAGCGGCATCAGTCCCAGGATGAAGGCAAACGAGGTCATCAGGATAGGGCGCAAACGGGAGATGGCCCCGTTAATGGCTGCCTGGGGAATAGATTCCCCGTGCTGCCGGCGCTGAATGGCAAACTCGACGATGAGGATGGCATTTTTCGCGAGGAGTCCCACGAGCATTACCAGGGCTATCTGGAAATAGATGTTGTTTTCGAGGCCGGCCAGCTTTTGCGACATGTAAGCCCCCATAATACCGGCCGGTAAAGAAAGGATAACCGATAGCGGCAGGATATAGCTTTCGTATTGTGCCGACAGGATGAAGTATACAAACACCACACACAGGATGAAGATCAGCAGGGTTTGGGAGCCGGCTTTGAGCTCTTCGCGGGTAAGACCGGTAAAGTCTACGCCGAAGTCCTGGCTGAGCTGTGTAGCGGCCACCTCGTTGATGGCTTTGATGGCGTCTCCGCTGGAATATCCCGGGTTGGTGGCGCCTGAAATGTTGGCCGACGTAAACAGGTTAAAACGGTTGACCGACTGCGGGCCATATACCTTCTGAAGGGTGACAAACTGCGTGATAGGCGCCATTTGCCCGGTAGAAGTGCTCACATAGATGCTGTTCAGGCTCGATTCGTCCCTGCGGTCTTCCGGCAGCGACTGGATCATCACCCGGTATTGCTTACCGAACCGTACAAAATCTGCTGCATAAATACCGCCGATATAGCCCTGGAGCGCAGACAGGATGCTGCTTACGGTAACGCCTGAACGTTTGGCCCGCTCCACGTCCAGCTTGATCTCGTACTGGGCATAGTTGGTATTCAGTGACGACTGGGCGTATTGTATTTCCGGTCTTTTGGTGAGCTCGGCCAGGTAGCCCTGGGTTACTTCATCCAGCCTTTTCAGCTCACCCCCCGAACGGTCAAGCAGCTTCAGCTCAAAACCGGCCGAGGCTCCGAAGCCGGGTATGCTGGGCGGCTGGAAGAAGGCCATTTTGGCGTCTTTGAAATCCTTACCCGCCAGGGCAAACAGCTTCCCGATGATGGAAGTAATCGAAGTTTCAGCTGTGGTTCTGTCTTTGAAGCCGTCGAGCTTGATCAGGAACATACCGTGGTTAGCGCCTGCTCCCGAAATAAAATTGTTCCCGGTGATGGCCGTCACGTTATTGATTCCTTTGATCTTCATGGCTTTCCCTTCAAATTCTTTGAGCAGGTAATAAACCCGGTCAGTAGATGCTCCCGGAGGAAGCTCCACGTTACCGAAAAGGAAGCCCCGGTCTTCGTTGGGTACAAAGCCTGAAGGCATGGTTTTGTTCGCCAGGTAAACACCTCCCAGGCAAAGCACCAGGATCAGGGCCGTTACCCATTTGTTCCGGAAAAGGAAGGTGAACGCCCGGGCGTATTTCCGGGTCATGGTGTTAAAGGCCGAGTTAAAAGCGGTAAAGAAACGCTGCATAAACCCTTTCCTGTGGCCTTCTTCGTGCGGTTTCAGGAACAGTGCACACAAGGCCGGGCTGAGCGTTAGGGCGTTGACGGCCGATATAAAGATGGCTACAATAAGGGTTATCCCGAATTGTTTGTAGAATACGCCTGTAGGACCGGTGATAAAAGTAACCGGGATAAACACGGCAGCCATCACCAGGGTAATGGAGACAATGGCCGTGGAGATCTCTCCCATGGCACTGATCGAGGCCGGCCGGGCCTCCATCCGGGTGCTTTCCATCTTGGCATGGATAGCTTCTACCACCACAATGGCGTCATCTACCACAATACCGATCGCCAGCACCAGGGCAAAGAGCGTGAGCAGGTTCAGCGAGAACCCGAAAAGGGTCAGGAAGAAGAAGGTACCGATGATAGATACCGGAACGGCTATCAGGGGTACGAGGGTGGAACGGATGTCCTGCAGGAAAATAAATACCACTATAAACACCAGCAAAAATGCCTCTATCAGCGTGCTAACCACTTTTGAAATGGAGGCATCCAGGAATTCGTTGGTATCAAAGTTAATGATGTATTTTACGCCGTCAGGCAATTGCTTCCCTATTTTTTCCAGCTCTGTTTTCAGGTCATTATTGATCTGCTGGGCGTTGGAGCCGGGAGTCTGGTATACGGCAATGGTTACCGATGGTTTCCCGTTCAGCTCGCCGTTCCCGGAGTAAGACAGGGAGCCCAGCTCTATTTTGGCGACGTCTTTGAGGTAAAGCACCTGTCCGCCGGGCAATGCTTTCACCACTATATTTTCGTATTGGTCTTCGGTACGGTATTTGCCGCCGTATTTCAGGATATACTGGAAAGAAGCCCCGTTATTTTCACCCAGCTGCCCTGCGGCTGCCTCCAGGCTCTGTTCGTTGATGGCCTGCGAGATCTGGGCCGGTACGAGTCCGTAGGTGGCCATTTTTACCGGGTCGAGCCATATCCGCATGGAGTAAATTTTCTGCCCGAAGGCGGTGGCATCTCCTACCCCGTTTACCCGTTTCAGTACGGGTATCACGTTTATGTTCAGGTAATTCTGGATATACGTGGCATCGTATTCGGTGCTGGAAGAATAAAACGAAAGAAACATCAGCGCGCTGGTCTGCTGCTTCTGGGTAGTTACTCCAGAGCGGGTTACTTCGGCCGGCAGCAAGGGCGTGGCCCTTGAAACCCGGTTCTGCACGTTTACGGTAGCAATATCCGGGTCAATGCCTTGCTTAAAGATCACCTGGATGGTGGCCGAGCCGTTATTGGAGGCAGTAGAGGCAATATAGTCCATGCCTTCCACCCCGTTGATCTGCTCTTCAATGGGTACGATTACACTTTCCAGTACGGTCTGGGCGTTGGCGCCCGGGTAGTTGGCCATAACCTGCACGGTAGGCGGGGCTATTTCGGGGTATTGAGAAACGGGCAGGGTATACAGGCCCAGCACCCCCAATATGACGATCAAAACAGAAATAACCGATGAAAAGACCGGCCTTTCTATAAATGTTTTTAACATAGCTTAAAATACGGGTTTGAGGGTGCTCAATATCTGGTCTAAATCCTGCTTAAGCGGCTTTACGGGTGCCTTGTCGCGCAGGTTGGCGGTACCCTGGGTAACCACGAGGTCGCCCGGTTTTACGCCATCTGCGGCTACCACCAGGTTTTGGGTCCTGTCGGTAATGTTCACCCGGGTCATGTTGGCCGTGTCTTTTACCACGGTATAGACGTAGAAGCTACCCTGACGTTCGAAAACCGACATTTCAGGAAAAATTACGGCGTTTTCGTAGGTTTTCGGTATGCGTATTTTACCCGAATTGCCGTTGCTCAGCAGCCCGGTCGAATTGGCAAAAGTAACCCGGAACTGGATGCTCCCCGTGGCTGCATCGATCTGCCCGGTCACGGCCCGTACATTTCCTTTTTCAGGATAGGTTTGTCTGTTGGCCAGCACCAGCTCTACCGGCGGAATGTTCTTCAGCTTTTCTTTTACGGAAGCTCCGGGCGTTCTTTCGAGGAAATCGAGGTATTCTTTTTCATTCATGGAAAAATAGGCATACACCGAGCTGGTTTCGGATACGGTGGTCAGCGGGGTGGGATCAGACGGCCCTACGAGGCTGCCTTCGCGCAGGGGCAAAGCGCCTACAATACCTTTGATCGGGCTGCGTACAATTGAGAAATTGATGTTCTCCCGGATACCCTTCAGCGTGGAAATGGCCTGTCCTTTTGCCGCTACGGCCTGGGCATAGGCAGCCTGTGCCCGGGTAAGATTGGCTTTGGCGGTTTCAAGCTGAACTCCGCCTATAATGTTCTTTTCTACCAGGGGCGTGAGCTTGGTCACTTCTACCTCAGCAGCCTTTACAGCGGCTTCAGCGGCTTCAATACCGGCCTGGCTGGCCGTAACGGCTGCCTGGGCGGCATCGGCATTCTGGGTCAGGATGTTGGTCTCCAGCTGGAACAGGGGCGCGCCTGCTGCCACGGTCTGTCCTTCGTCGACATAGACCTTTTTAACATAGCCCTGAATTTTGGCCCGTACTTCGTTATTGTTGATGCCTTTAATGGTTACGGGAAATTCATCGTAGCCCGTAACGGTTTTCTGAGTCACTTCCACCACCGGAAATTCGGAAACGGGAGGAGCTTGCTGTTGGCTTTTCGGTTGGCAGGAACAGAGTGCACAAAGTGCAATTAATGGAATAGTTTTTTTCATTATCTATATAAAGTTTCAAGTAGGAAGCTATGCGCATGGAGTAGTGAGCCGCACGGCGGACCGCTTCATTTTTAATTTAATCGGGTAATGATTTTACTAACTGATGTTACGCATTTCGTGAAATAGATATAACCACATAGATTTTATATAGAAAAGGAGAAATTATGGAAATTAATTTCCACCACATAGCTATGTGAAACATGTTTACATGTTCTGATAAAACCTCTTTAATCTATGTATCTATTGTGGTTTGGAAATAGTGCGTAACATGAATTACTAATAAAGCAAACGCAAATTGCGGCGTAAAAATTCGCCTGTATTCCGGGTGTAATCGTCTGTACCCCTTATTCAGCCGATCTGACCCGTTTTTTTATCGATTTTTTTTACCGTAAACTAAATTTTATTTTCAAAATATCCCGATACGGATTAAGTTGCGATTATAATTTAGTTCCGGGTATATTAGTTCCGGGTTCCGGATGATTAGTTCTGAGTGAGTAAAAAAGCAGGTTTACAACCCATGAGGTAGAATCTGCTTTCTTTACCCGGCACCGGGAATTATTATAAAATTTACTTATGAAATAGCCATGAGCAGTCAGCTATCAGGCACACCAACCGGCCCATGAATAAGCGGTCCGCCGCTGCGGCTGATAGCTGAAGACTGAAAGCTAAAATTTTATACAGATGAAAAAACTGCTGAAAAACCCGGTTTACCTGTTACTGGTGGCTTTGTCGGTGTCGTGCAGCACTGATGAGCCTGAAGAAAAGAAAGAGACGGTTGACCCTGTCAACGGTGTTTCTGATTACCTGCTGGAAAAAGCGGTGGTAAGCACTGCCGGCGGGTCCAGTACCACTACTTATGCATATGACGAAAACGGTGTGGTTATTTCAGATGCCCTCCGGGTTTTCCCTGCCAACCTGAACAGCTCGTCGGAGCCGTACGTGATCAAAGAAGGAAATCAGAAATTATTCTGTGACAGCAAAAAGCGTGTGGTTAAAGAAGAGATAGAAGGTTACCAGACGTTCTATGAATACGACGGTCAGGACAGAATCTCCCGTAAGATACTGCTGAACCTGGCAGCTAACCGGAGAGATACCACGGAATATACCTACTTTGCCCCCGGTGAAAATAATTTTGAGGGAGCCTCTTTCCAGGCAAAAATGCCCGTTTATACCACCAATACGACCCATTTTGAACGGTATAAATACGAAAACTACTATTTCTCGCCGGCCATTAAGCTGAAGTCGTGGGTCACCTATCCTTACAATTACGGTAAGATACAGGATGCTCCCCTGGTGCGTTATACCTATACCACGGTCAACGGGTCTCTGCGCCAGGAAAGTTTCACGCCTGAACTGAATGAGCAGGGCCTGATCGTCAAAACCGTACACAATTACCTGGGCGGGTCTTCCGAATATACGTATTCGTATATCAAAAGGTAGGTCGTTTGTCAGAAATATCCGTTATTTTTGTGCTTTAATTCCCAGTAGAATGGCATACGCTACCACCGAGATCACCAGTGCAGAGATTCCGTCAGACAACCCCGTTCATCAGCGGTTGTATTTTCCATACGAAGAAGCGGCCAAAATTATTCATGGCCGGGTGCTGGAGCTGGGTTGCGGCTGGGGGCGCGGTGTGGAAAAGCTGATCGGGGCCTGTGATCATTTTACCGGGCTGGACAAAAACGAGCCGCTGATCCGTGCTTTGCAGGAAAAATACCCGGATCATTATTTTAATACGGTTGACCTCCCCTACCTTAACGAGTTGGGTGACAATACTTTTGATTTTGTGGTAACGTTCCAGGTGATTGAGCATATCCGCGACGATCATACGTTTCTGCAGGAGGCGCACCGGGTGCTGAAACCCGGCGGGAAAATCCTGCTGACCACGGTCAATAAAGACTTTTCGCTCAGCCGGAACCCCTGGCATATCCGGGAATACCGTACCGAAGAGCTGAAAAACCTGATGAAGAAGTATTTCAGGGAGCTTGACGCCAAAGGAGTCGGCGGAAATGAGAAAGTATGGGCCTACTATGAGCAAAACAAGGCCTCGGTAAGAAAGATCATGCGTTGGGACATCCTGGACCTTCAGCACCGGCTTCCCGCCTGGATGCTCCGGGTTCCCTACGAGCTGCTGAACCGTTTCAACCGCAACAAGCTCCTGGCGGAGCCGGGCAGCCTGGCCGCCGCCATCAACTGGGATGACCATTACCTGAGTAAGGAGCCGGAGAAGTGTATAGATTATTTTTTTGTGGCTACGAAATGATTTTAGTTTCGAGTACTTAGTTCCGAGTAATTGGTTTCGAGTGATTAGTTCCGAGTGATTAGTTTCGAGTATTTGGAGCGGGTTCTACCTTCTGGGTATAAACCTGCTTTTATTTATCCGGAACTAACCTATTTTAATTATTTTCCAGGAACCGCCTCTTGCAGAGCCTATTCGTTCAATTATACCTTTTTCCTGCATTTGCCTGAGATATCTTTGTACCGTACGCTGATTAAGCTGGAGTAGTATAGCTATTTGTATGGCTGTATACTTTGGGTTACTATGGATGAGTTCCACGATTTTCCTTTCATTTTCTACGACATTTTCTACGACATTTTCTACGACACTTTTTACGACACTTTTTACGACACTTTCACTTGTTTTCTGTTGATCATAAGAAAGCTTTGTTATAAACCCGTTAGGTGCGTTTTCAAAAGAAAATACCATAGTAGGATAGGTTCTTATTTCGTTACGGATACGAATAAAGCCGCTACCGTATTTTTCAATATCTCCTGTCAGGTAAAAAGCTTCTGCTATAAGCTTATTTCGAGTATTTGCATGATAATTGTCTTTTTTTAGCTGTTCCAGGGTTAGGCTTCCAAATAAGCCTCCGGGATTATAAAAGGTGATGCTAGTGTCAAAAATCTTAATCTGAAGGTCAATTGGGCTTAAATAACTCCTGTGGATTATCGAGTTTAATACGAGTTCCCTGATAGCGGGTAGCGGATATTCAAAAATTTCATTTCGCCGGGTAGTCTCTCCAGTGATCTCAAAGGCCACTTTTATATTCCCGATTATATAATGCATTGTTTCTTCCACTACTTCAAACAGTGTCCCGTTTAGCATTTTATCGTTGATGATCATGGATGGGGTTTTAAACCGTCCGATATGAACATTATAACCTGTCGTATCATTAGCAAATAATAACCAGGCAGCATTTGTAATTTTGCTATCAGAAATCAATTTTAGCTTTTGCAAATCTTTTTGCCATTTTCCTGATAAACGAAATCTCCCGGAATCATTAACTCTATTAATAAAACTATTGATTTTAACTATGTCAAGGCTTTCTATGTTTTTACCCGACTTATCGTAAGCATCCCACGAAAGCTGTAAGGATTGCAGATTCATATCGGTAATCTCTATAGTGGAAAGTTGATGGTTCGAATTGCCTAAACGTTTATAATATCTGCCTTTACAAGATAAGGGCTTTACCGGAAATTCATTTACTTTAATGCAGACCACATGTAGTCCGTTATCTGTAATGACGTCGATTGCCGGAATAATGGAAGGTTGAGTTTTATTCTTTATGCTATTTTGCCATTTCTGGAGAGTTTCCTTGCCGATGTCAACACCTTTTATTTTCCGATCATCGGTTACGCCTACATATACGCTACCTCCATGGGTATTGGCAAAAGCCACTAGCGTTTCAATCACTTCATCGCTAAAAGCAGTTTTAAACTCAACTGTGTCATTCTCGCCGGCTTCCAGTATGCCTGAAATAAGATTCTTCATAATCGTATGGATTTTATTATGTGTGATTTTGAATTTTACAAAAATACGATAAATCTAATGTATTTGCATATTTTAGCGTAAAAGCATTAATTGGATTATTCATCCTGCATTTATCTTCGTTTTTCTCTATATTTTATAAGGAATATATGAAGAGAGGCAGCATCTGTCAAGCTGATGCGCTGTCGGTTACCTGCACAGAGTACTCAGAGCTTCTATACGACAAACAGCCCGGCAGCTACCCGGTCTGATAAAATTCTTGCTTCAGCCGGAATGGTGATCGCATCGCCCTCCTGCACAATCAACTGCTGTGATTTGAGTTTTTCAAGCGAGTCCCGGAAAGTGGCCGGAATATCGGGCCATATCCGGGATACTTTGTCGAGAGAAACACCCCAGATCGTTCTCAGGCCCGTAAGCAGGTAATCGTTCACCTTTTCGGAAGGGGTCAGCAGTTCTCTTTCAAATTCAGGCCTCCCCGACTCTATTCCCTGCATATACCGGTGATTATTCGCCACGTTCCATTGACGGGAATCGCCGTCATAGGAATGAGCCGAGGGGCCTACGCCCAGGTATTCGTCTCCTGACCAGTACGAGGTGTTGTGTACTGCATAGGCTTTATTTCGGGCAAAATTGGAAATCTCGTATTGCTCAAAACCCAGCTGGCCCAGCTCTTCGATCACTATGCGGTACTGATCTGCGGCATAGTCGTCTGAAACCGCGGCCAGCTTTTCCTTTGCCGCCCAGCGACCGAACACCGTATCTTCTTCGATGGTCAGGTTATAGGCCGAAATGTGCTGAAGGTCAAAACCACTGAGTATTTCAAGGTCTTTACGCAAAATTTCTGCCTGTCGTTTCTCATCCAGGTGAAAACCGGTCTTGGCATAGATCAGGTCTGCTGAAGAGGTTTCAAAACCTTTGTTCAAGATCAGCTCCAGGGCTTTTAACGCCTCACCGGAGGTGTGTGCCCGGTTCATAAATTTTAAAAATACTTCGTTAAATGTCTGGATTCCTAAGCTTATGCGATTTATTCCTAAAGAATACCAGAAGTCAAGCCTCTCCTGTGTAATATCATCGGGGTTTGCTTCCAGGGTGACTTCCTTCAAATTATCCACCGTATAAACATCTGAAACGGCTTTGAATAACTTCTCCAGCTCGGAATTTGTCAAAATAGACGGTGATCCACCGCCAAAATACAGTGTTTTGAGCTTTTTTTCTCCTAAATAGTCGCTTTTTAACGCTATCTCTTTTGCAATGGCTTCTACCATTCGCTGTTTGTAAGACAGGTTGGTGCTGAAATGAAAATCGCAGTAATGGCAGGCTTGTTTGCAGAAGGGAATGTGGAGGTAGAGGTGCATGGTAGTTCCGGGTAGGTTATTGCAGTAGGGCTATTGTCACCTCGAGCGAAGTCGAGAGGCTCTTGGTTCTCGTCTTCGCTCGAACTGACAAATCGGTCACCCGAAATTAATTAACTACACACACTTCATCATATACGGCTGCTAAGTGCGTACCAATGACCTGTGCGGAACGGCCTTCTATGTGATGTCTTTCCACAAAATGCACCAGCTCACCATCTTTGAACAGGGCGATAGACGGAGAAGACGGAGGCAGCGGGATATACTCGCGTACGCGTTGGGTGGCATCGGTATCAAACCCGGCAAAAACCGTATAGAGCTGATCGGGCTTATTCTCCGTCAGATCCAGCGACATCTTCACTCCCGGACGCATGGTGCCGGCAGCACATCCGCAAACTGAATTGATCACTACTACTGCAGTGCCTTTCTGGTTCGCAAAAAATTCATCGACTTCTTCGGGGGTGGTCAGTTCTTTAAACCCGACAGAAGTCAGCTCTTCTTTCATGGGAGCTACTAAATGAGGAGGATACATATTTGTTAAATCTGATTTTGGCCCCTTACCCTTCGGGGTGTATAACTATCAACAACCTGGGTGGGGTTGTCTCACATAAATCCTAATTCCAGCTTGGCTACTTCGCTCATCATTTCCGTAGAATAAGGCGGATCGAAGGTCAGCTCAATACTCACATCGTTCACTCCTTCTATAGCCCGGATCTCGGCTTCCATTTCCACAGGGATGCTCTCGGCCGACGGGCACGAGGGAGATGTCAGCGTCATCAGCACATAGACGTTATGAATAGGGAATATCTTAATATCATAAATAAGTCCCAGCTCATATACATCCACAGGAATTTCCGGGTCATATACCTTTTTTATAGCTTCAATGACCTTTTCCTTTAATTCGGCTTCGCTTTGTTCCATTTAAAATGAAGTGTTTGGTTTTAAAACGAAAAAAGGGGGTGTATTAGTTCCGGGTTGTTAGTTCCGAGTGGAAACCCCACCCGGAACTAGCAACCCGGAACTCGTCACTGACTTACCCGGCACTAATAACTTTAAACGCCAGCGCATACGCCTTCATCTGTTTCACCATGGACGCCAGGCCGTTAGAGCGTGTCTGGGCCAGGTGCGATGAGAGGCCGGTTTTTTCGATAAAGTAGAGGTCGGCGTCCAGGATCTCGTTTGGGGTGTGGTCTGAGAGCACCTGCAGCAGCATGCTTACCAGTCCTTTGACAATGATGGCCTGGCTGTCGGCTTCAAAGATCACTTTGCCGTTTTCCATGCGGGCGTGCAACCACACCACCGACTGGCAGCCTTTGATGATGTTGTCTTCCGTTTTGTGCTTGTCATCCAGTCCGGGCAGCTTTTTGCCCAGGTCAATGATATATTCGTATTTTTCCTCCCAATCGTCAAATAAGGCGAAGGTTTCGATGAGGTCGTCCTGTATTTCGTTAATGCTCATTTTTTTATGCCGGAACGTCGTTTCGGGCAGGGTCTGCCGGCACCTGACCTTGTCGTTATCCTGCAAAAATAAGTGATCCGGCCCTATTCTCATACAGAAGATTGCATAACCAGCGTTTTTTCAACCGTTTTATCTTTTGAAATGACGATTTCGGTACCGGCCGTGTATTTTACGTTGTTGATGGTAATTCTGGCCAATACGTAATATTTTCCTTCTGCCATATTAAACTGGCCGGCTTTGCCCCGGGAGTTTGTCTTCAGCGTATAATTACTGCCTTCGCATACGCCGGCAAGGTACGGCAGCTCGCTGGAGGCTATACAGACATCCACGTTGCCTAAAGGCCGCCCTGCGGTATCGGTCACTTCCAGGATAACGCCGGGTTGTTGTTTGGATACCGTTGCTTCAAAAAGAAGCGAATCTTTAGGAAGCGTAGTGGTAAGGTATTCGGCTTTGAAGATTTTTCCATCCAGGGCCTCGCTGTAGATCATTTTGAACGATTTTCCCTGCCGCAAGTTGTCGAAACGAAAATATCCTTCTTCATTGGTCATTGTATTGAGAATAAAATCTCCGTCTCCCTTATCGGCAGCATTAAAAACATAGATGGTTTTTTTGCCCAGAGGCTTATGGATATCGCCTGAGATTTCATCGGTCAGCATCAGCCGCCCATGCAGGTAAGAGCTTTCGTAGAACGGGTCGTTTGCCGTAAGATCCTTATATTTTTCACACGACCATAGCGCCAGAAGTAAAAACAGGTTAACAGGTTTCATAATGGTTTATTTTATTTAAAAAGCCCGATGGCTTTGCCCAGGGCTTCCGGTTCTATATTTACAGAGAGAAAGGGACCGGCAAACTCTATTCCGTATGCCATTTCAGCCACCTTGTTATTGACTATCCGGAAGCTCTGGTTCCGGTAATAGTGAAGTGCCGCGATCAGCCTTATGCCCGGCCAGACATCGTAAGAAAGGCCCGCATAATAATTATCCAGGGCATTTTGTATGCTCAGCCCGGCATATAGTGAAAATCTTTCTTCGGGTTTTCCTAAAAAACGGTCGTTCAGCTTATTCAGGCGGCCTAAAAAGTACCAATGCAGGCCGGCCACAAATTGAACCTGGTTCCCGTTTTCGGTGACCGGCAGAGCGGTACCGTCTGACCGGCTGATCGTATACGGACAAAAATTCATTCCCAGGCCTACGCTGAAATCCATTTTAAGCGTTTTGATCACTTTGAGCTCTTTCCGGGTCACCTCTTTCGGTGCTGCTTTTCCTCTTTGTTCCAGCAGGGCATATTTGAAAAGACCCGGCGCCTCCGGAAGTTCCGGATCAAAGAATTGGGTATAATGCCGGCAGGCGGTATCAGTGGTGGCCTCCAGGTTTCCCTGGGGGAGCGACCGGTTGTATATTCTCACAAAAGGGGTGATACGGTCTATGCGGGATTTGGTTTGCGCGAGGAGCGTGTCGACATCAATGAGGTTGGGCACCAGTTCCTGCTTCAGATAATTTACAAACCCTTCCCGGAGCTTCTCCGCCGTTCTTACAAGACCCGCCTCAGTAGTATAATCTAAAAAATAGCTCTTGTTTCTCTTTATGAACGCCTCAATGGCTTTGTCGAGGAATACGATGGCCGTGTCCCTGGTGCTATCCCGAAGCGCCCCCCACAAAATTCTTCTCTTGTCTTCCTCCAGGTCACTGCCCGTGAGGGGGATCACCTGATCGCCTATTGTAACCCTGTAATTGCGGTAGGATAATGAATAAGGGGTGAATGGGTCAGAGGTCTCGTAATTACGTAAAAAAAACTGTTTATCTTCAGGCGTCTGGTAAAGGGGACTCACCGCATTTTGGGTTTCTTTCACTTCCCTGGTTTGTATGCGGTTCAGAGTGGTGGCGTTCAGCATACCGGTGACCCGGGCAAAAGCTGACTTCTGGGCAAAGCCCAGGTTGGTCACCACTGACAGCGGTTCGGTAACCGAATTCAGTCGGCTTATGGCGCTGCTTTCATAGACCAGCTTGCCTTCTTTGTATTGTGCCGTCACTGTCGTATTGGCAGGGATGTTGTAGACGGCGATTTTCAGGGACTGACCGTTGACCAGGTACACGTCATCTGCCGACTTGCTTTTGTAATTCTGCAGGGCATCGTACTCCATGAACAGGGGCGCCGTGCTTTTTTTCGTACCGGAAGTAACCGGTAATTGGATACGGTTATAGATATGCGCCGATTGCCGGAAACGATCCAGGACGGGCATTTTGTTCAGTGAGTCCTGTAAATACTGCTTTTCAGGTGTAAAAAAGCTGTTTTTCTCGCTGTACGGATACCGGCCGGGCTTTGAAGTAACCAGCAAAGGGTTAATATTGATCACCCCGCCCGTGTACCAAAGCCATTGCCGGATAAACCGGCTGAAGCGTATTTTTTGCACGATACCGTTTTCGGGCAGGTGGTTTGCCGCCGCTTTTTGGCGTAAGCTGTCTATGACATCGCGATTGTACGAGAAAATATCATTTTTAATGGCCCGGGCCTCCCGGTAGATCTGCCGGAGGTTTTCATACCGTTGCTCAATGACTCTCCATTCTTTCAGGTAGCTTATGTCGATCTCTTTTTTCCACAGGTAATTGTCATTTTGCAGCGAAAAATTATACCTTTCAAGCAAAAAAGCATTCAGGAGGTCTTTTTTGATCACATCAAATTCGATATACCCGTTACCCGGCTTCTTTTTAATGGTCACCACCGGTTGCTGCAGTCGCTCTTCTATGGAACAGGGCGACGGCACGTAACGGAAGGGAGGACATGCTTCGGCCCGGGCCTCCCCTGCCAGGTATTTGCGCAGCTCTTTTAATTCATGTGTAAAGTCTTTTAAGAAACGCGGGGGCCAGATATACGAATAATCATTGGCCAGCCCGGTGGAGTCGTCCTCCAGGTTAAAAAGGGTTTCGTCTACCCTCTCCAGCAGGCGTTTTTTCAGCTGCTTTTTTTCCTGTTCGGTATACGTGGTGTCCCTGACCAGGTTCACGCCGGCTGAATCGTACAGCTTTTTAGCTCCTGCAGGTTTAAAAGCCAGGTCACTTGTAAGGTCCTGGGCTGTTCCGTTCCTGACGAGGATGAACAGGAGGAAAATAATGACCCAACGGGTTTTTGAAATGCACCGGAAGAGAAATCCGGTGCGGGATACGGAAGGTTTCATAAAGGGTTTATTTCAGGGGTTTGTTTTCTTCAGTAAAGTTAGAAGAAGTGTATGGGCTAAAAAATACCGCCTGGGCAGTATTTTTCGGGGTTAGGTGAGGTAATTTACGGAAAGTAAATTTTAAAACAAAAATATTTTGTATATCTGAAATACATGTTTAATTTGGAGCTAGTTACATGATTTTTACTACAAACAATAACCCTGAAAAAACCATGAATGAATCCTCTCACGCGGAGAAGAAGATAATTGTAATTACCCGCGCATTCGGTACGAATGGTGTGAATGACTACAAAAATGATCACGAATTTAATGAGGTAACCGCCCATTTATTAGCGAAAGAACCGTCGGACCTCACGCAGTTCCTTAAAGACAACGGAGCTGAAGAAGGAAGCACCTTTTTGCATTATAAAAAGCTTAACGGCCAAGATATTTATCTTCTTCCCTGTTATAAAGAAGTCTACGAGGAGAAACGCATTTCTTATGAGCCTCTTCGCGACCGGGAAAAACTTCTTTCCGCCATCGCAAAACAGTTCAACCTGCAGAAGAACCAGACAAATGAGCTGTATATTCACGATACGGAATGGGGAAGCCCGTTTTATGATTATAATGCCCTGAGCGAGCTAAAGGGGGAAGAGAAGGAAGAAATCCTGCAATTTTTCAGTGGAATATATGTTTTTGCGCATAGTCCAGTCTCTGAATATTTCCGGAAAATTGTTAAAGGAGGGTTTAGCCAGGAGGTTCTTCAGGCCATTAATTACAAGCGGGACTTCTTTATCACGATAGAAAACGGCGGTGATCTTCCTGAAGAAACCCCGCAACCTGATACCCTGGAGGCTATTGCCTCTTTTGCTAAGCAAATAATAGAATCCTGAAATAACCCACTTTACAATGTCTTATTTATACCTCGCCAGCTATCAGCGTAGCACCCGTAAGTTTATACTGAATAAACATTCTGCCCCCGGTACACCAACCGCCTGTGCATTATACAAGACCTTAGTCAATTTTAATGCGGAAAAGCCGGATACGGATGTCCCGGAAGAACCCGGATGTGTTAATTTTTACATTGCATATCACCCGGAGATCGAATTTTATAAAAAGCATAAGATGAAGGTCTTTGTGCAGTATGTTTTTCTCAGGAATAAAGAACAACCCGCCATTAATCTCAGCTTTGAAGAAGAATATTTCCTGGACGATTGTTTTAAGCGACTGGAAATAGCCGGAGATAAAGATGCTTCCGGAAATAAAATTTCCCTTTCTTCGCTGAAGGCCTATCCTGTTCTGCATATTACTTCGCTTGACCTGTTTGACCCGTTGCTCCCGGAAAAAGACAGGTATTATAAAATACCGCGGTATGTCCGTTTGCTCGACAGCAGCATTTGGAATTCTTATGTACCTGTAATAAAAGGAAACAGCGAACACGGGTTTTTCAGGCGCCTGGAAGATACAATTGACAGGATTATTGGCTACGAAGGCTTTTATAAGCTGAAAGTGATATTGGAAAATGCTGATTTCCGTGCCAGGATAGCGTATAATTCTTACCTGAGCGGTGGTGACCATGCAGATAATGTAGTACCCTTCCTGTTTCATTCAGAAACAGAGATGTGCAAGAGGAGAACTGATAATATAGAAAGGGTCAAACACTATGCAGCCGGCCTGGAGTGGAATATTTTACTTATCGACGATCATGCTGAGGTTCAATTGCCCGCCGGGTTGACGAAGAGGGAAGTTATCTTAAATTGTTTAAAACATATTAGTGATGCGGTTTATGAGGGAAGCCGGGCCACCGGGGAGAATATCTTTAAGATTAGTAGTGCCCCTTCTATCCGTGTGGCCGAAGAAATGATTAAGGAGAACCGTTACGATATTATTTTTTTAGATTATTTGCTGGGCGAAAAAGAAAATGGTGAACGGGAGTACGGCTATGAGCTTTTAAGAAAAATTCGGGGTGATTCAAAGCGGTGGCGGAAGAGAATGGGCATCTACAACCGCTTCTGGTTCTTCAATATTTCTTCCTTTTCGCATACCATTGAAGAGCGGTTACGGGAGCAGGGAATGGCTTATCATTCCACGCACTGGAATTTTGCCCGGGGGGCCTCTCCTATTATAACCCCCGAGCTGTTTCTGTTTGAATTTTCCCGGTTCCTGATCCAGCAGATTGATGTAATGACCGAACTGCCTTTATCCAAATCCAACAGAAAGAGAAGAGGATGGGTTGCGAAGGGAAAGCGGATCATTACGCTGATGGATCTTCTGCATGTGATTTACCGGGAACAGGATGCCAGTGAGGTACCCAAAGTAAGTGTACGGGAAAGAGCTGCCTATTATTTTGACTCTGTACTTACGTTAAAAGCCAATTATAAAACACTTCAGGAAGATCTCGGCAGTGGCTCAAAGCTTGTCAAATCCTTATTTCCGGACCTGGAGTATTATAACAATGCTTTCTGGGAACACCTGATGCACCTGGTTTATGTAACGGCCTATGGCTCGGTCAGGCAATGGGCAGAATTATGGGATGAATTTTTATATATCAAAGACCGCCTGTGGAAAACCGAGCAGGGAACTCTCTTAATCGGATTGATCGAAAGGTATATTATCGAACTAAAAGGTGGTAAAAGGCAATGAATTACGGTCATTATTTTTCTGTAAACTATGAATTTTCTTCACGGGCAGATGAAATAGAGGTCTATTCGTACCGCGTGCTGCGTGTATGGGACGACAAAGAGCGGCTTTCCCTGTTTCCGGTTTATGTAACCCTATCCCGTGAAAGCATCAATTTCATTGTTCATTATTTTAACGATAAGAATAAAAAGCAAAGTCCGTCGCATTTGCACACAGCCTTTCTGTCTGTGCCCTTGATAATGCACCGGGAGAAGATCGACCGGGTGGTCAAGACCCTGGCTGAAGTATATGAAAGCCCTTACCCACCAAGTTCAGGTGTGGTACCCATCTCTGGTGAGGACGAGCCCAATTCAGATTACCTGCACCGGTTGGTAGGTCAGTTAAGAAAAGGTGCGGAAAGCAACCTGCATTCACAGGAAGCTGCAGCAGGAAGAGCTTTTAAAACAATCTCTTACTCTGAATTAGACGAGTTCGGAGTTTACGATGCCGCAGGTAAGATGATTGTGCAGGAAAAGGTTGAAGTTAGCTTTATCCGGAAAATAATTCTTGATTTTCTATTTGATCTGAAGCATACCCGTGTGTTCCAGACAAGCCCGTATTATGAATATATTTATAGTTTTATGCACGAACATTATTTTTTGGGCTCCCTGCTCAAAAAAGCAGATTTTTACTATTACCGCGAACTGCTGGCCAACCGTTTAAACAGGCCCGATGCCAGGCTGGAAGCGTTTTACGGTGATCACCTTTTGAAAGCGGAGGCAGAATGGACCGAAGCCATACGAAGCCCGGTATCCGACGAGGTGTACAGTGCTTCGGGCGGGTGGTTTGATGCTCCTGAAGAAGAAATGAATAAAATTTATATGGTAGACAGGAGAGATAAAGAAAGTGCTATATATAACGAACTGTTGAATGACAGTTCCCTGCTAAAGGTTTCTTACCTGCTGTCTTCCAAATGGTATATGAGAAGATATGCTCTTCCCAACCTGTTCCGGATTCTTTTCCCGGGTTCTTCCCGCATAGCCGGCCAGCTGCTCCTGCTTTCCTGCTTTTTATTTTATAGTGTCCGGCTTTTTTCTTTGAGCTATCTGTGCCACCCCCTTTCTATAATTACGGGGATTTTGTTGGTAGTAGCTACTTTAAATTTTATAAATAGTCATGCTGCAGAATTAAAAAGAGTCTCGCGTTTTTGGGGAATTCATGTCTTTATTCCAAGGCTCTTTATCGCTATCGTAGCCGGGTGGGTCACCATCTCACTGGGTACCGATATCCTGGGCTTCAATGCCGGTGTGGACAAACTGACCCCGTTCCGGTCTTTTTTAGAGAACCGGGGAAATCTGTATATGGGCCTTGTCACCAGCCTGCTGGCAAGCATGTTTATCCTGGTGTTTTACCAGACCGGTAAGTACAACCCTTACGGGCAGGGACGAACGCGGGCCGGACTAAATAAACGCATGCGTAAAGAAAACTACAGGAACTACCAGTTCTCAAAACTTAAAAAGTCGCTGGCCTTGTTGCTAATTGGGTGGATATATTCATTTAGCATCGGCCTGTTTGTGTTTTCCTTATTTATTCTGGAGGGTGGTTTCCTGGATAACCTGTTTTGCTCCCCTCCGCGCAGAGAAATGCTGCTTTACACCATCTTTGCCCAGTTCATCGGGGTATTTATCCAACTAACATTTGAAGAGAAGCCTATGACAGAAGAGCTGTGACCACTACTGCATGTCTTACAATTTAAAGCCCAGCATCACCCCTGCCCGGTACACCGGCCACCATTCACCGGTTTTGTTGAGCGGGGCGCCTTCGGGGCGGTCATGACGTTGGCCGGTATTCCCATCATAATGTTTCATAAAACCCTGACCGAAACCTCCACCTACAGTGAAGTCCAGTGTTAATTTTTCGGACAGGTTAAACATGTATCCCGTCGATGCTCCCATCATTATATTGAAACCTGTCTGGTATCTGTTACGAATTTTGTATCCTTTATTACCCGGTTTACGAATCTTAAAAGCATCGATTACTGTTAAATTGGGACCTATATAGAACCCCTTTAGAGCCTCTTTTGGATAGTAATGAAACTCATTACTTATTAGGGCAGCTTTTACAGGATCACCTCTGAAGCTGTTCCAAAATGAGGCTGCTATATCAGCCTGATACGTCCATTTTTTGCTTACAGTCGTCTCAATACCTACATGAGGCACAAGCAATAGTGTTGCCGGAGCATTCCATTTGAATTGCGTCTGCCCATTCACAACATAACAATTAAGGAAGGATAGCGCAGTAACTATTTTAAAAATGGGTTTCATAATAATTTTTGAACAAATGTAATTAAATGAGCTGTATTATCAATGAGGGCAGATTAAGAATAGAGTCCTCTAATTAAGTAAAATTTCTCGTTATTGCATGCATATAGATATTTTCATTTATAGAATACTGCAAAAGAATCCGGGAATGTTTCTAAAGGGAGTATTATAAAATCTACTCCCGTTTTTTTTATTTTAATAGTGTTGTATACTCGGTTGCTTTATCGTAGTTTTGCGGGGCTTGAATTAGAAATAAACCACTGTCAAGCGTTCTTTTTGAGTAGTTCTTTTATTGTAGACCATGAATGAAAATCTTTCGGATGCATGTATTGCTATCATTGGATTAGGCTATGTTGGTCTTCCTTTGGCTGTAGAATTTGCTAGAAAATATCCGGTTGTTGGTTTTGATATTAATTCGGAAAGAATATCTGAATTACAGCATGGCCATGATCATACCCTTGAAATAAGTGATGATCTATTACAGTCAGTATTGATTTCTCAGAATAATATTGGACAATCTACTATTTGCGGGCTCCAATTCAGTGATAGCCTGGATTCTATTGCTGATTGTAATTATTATGTAATCACCGTTCCTACCCCTGTAGATAAGTACGATATGCCGGTGCTTACCCCCCTTTACAAAGCCAGTGAGACAGTAGGGGCAGTATTAAAAAAAGGTGATATTGTAGTATATGAATCTACTGTTTATCCCGGAGTAACAGAAGAAGAATGTGTACCGGTGCTGGAGAGGGTATCCGGTCTCAAATTCAATATTGATTTTTTTGCCGGTTATTCACCCGAACGTATCAACCCAGGAGACAAAGAAAGAACTGTGGCCAATATTCTCAAAGTAACCTCAGGCTCCACGCCTGAAGTAGCAGAGAAGGTAGATGCATTGTATCGTTCGGTTATTACGGCAGGTACGCATAAAGCTCCTACTATCAAAGTTGCGGAAGCCGCAAAAGTGATAGAAAATGCCCAGCGCGACATCAACATTGCATTTATGAATGAGCTGGCTAAGATCTTTAACCGATTGGGCATTGATACCGATGATGTGCTACAGGCAGCGGGCACCAAATGGAATTTCCAGAAGTATAAACCCGGTTTGGTAGGTGGCCATTGTATAGGTGTAGATCCTTTTTACCTGGCACGTAAAGCACAGGAATCGGGTTATTACCCTGAAATTATCCTGGCGGGGCGCAGAATGAATGACGGTATGGGAGAATATGTGGCACATGAAGTGGTGCGGCTTATGATTCAGAAAGATATACCCGTAAAAGGAGCAAAAATCCTCGTACTGGGCATTACCTTTAAAGAGAATTGTCCTGATGTCAGAAATACCAAAGTGGTAGACATATTGAATACCCTGAAAACATATGGACCCGAACTGACTGTTTTTGATCCCTGGGCTTCTTCTGAAGAAGTGAAAAACCAGTATGGTTGGGGTTGCACCCGGTTTTTGACGGGCAGTGAAAAATATGATGCCCTGGTTTTGGCTGTGGCTCATAAAGAATTTATAAACATGGATTTATCAGAACTTCGGAAAGAGAAAAGTATGGTTTATGATGTGAAGGGAGTATTACCACGGGAACGGGTGGATGCAAGATTATAAGGAATGTACATATATAGATGAAAGAATATTATTGTTTTGAAATTCAAATAGTTGCAGAGTTATCAAAAACCTGTAACGAGACTCGGGTATAGCCTTAGCAGTTTCTGCTAAGGAAAATATACTTTTACCTGGCAAAGTCAATTAGCCGAAAAAGATTATACTATAATAAAAAACGCATGAAAACTATTTTAATAACCGGTGCAGCAGGATTTATCGGGTATCACCTTAGTGAAAAGTTACTAAAAGAGGGATATAAGGTTGTGGGGATAGATAACATTAATGATTACTATGATGTCAATCTGAAGTATGCCCGTTTAGATGAATTGGGAATTGATAGAGAGGCTTCGTCGAATTTTAACAATCATTTACTTTCTTCAAAATACGGAGAATCCTTTTGTTTTATACGAATGAATCTCGAGGACCGGGTGGAGCTACCACGACTTTTCGAAAAATTTTCTTTTGATTGTGTTATTAACCTGGCTGCACAGGCCGGAGTACGGTATAGTATTGAGAATCCTATGGCTTATATAGACAGTAATGTTGTAGGATTTGTTAATCTTTTAGAATGTTGCCGTCATAATAATATAAAGAAATTGCTTTATGCCAGCAGTTCAAGTGTATATGGGAATTCCGTTGATGTTCCTTTCTCAACAGAACAAAGAGTGGATAACCCTATAAGTCTATATGCAGCTACAAAAAAAAGCAATGAATTGATGGCCTATACCTATAGTCATTTATTTAATATTGAGACTATTGGCTTACGGTTTTTCACTGTTTATGGGCCTTGGGGCAGACCAGATATGGCCATGTTTCTTTTTACCGATGCTATTTTAAACAACAGACCCATAAAAGTGTTTAACAATGGAGATTTATCAAGGGATTTCACATATATCGATGATATAATCAAGGGAATTATATTGATTATTCGTGGTGAAAATAAAGAAGAGAAATACCAGCTATTTAATATCGGTAATAGTAAACCGGTTCAACTTCTTCAATTTATTGAAGAAATTGAAGCTGCAATAGGTAGGAAGGCTCAAAAAATCATGATGCCTATGCAGCCAGGAGATGTTAATCAGACTTGGGCAGATGTAAATAGATTGAAAGAACTGTATGGATATAATCCTGATTTTCCGATACAGAATGGTATAAAAAAATTTGTAATGTGGTACAAAAGTTACTATGAAATAGAATTATGAGTGAAAGTTTAACACAAAAAACTTTTAAGGGTTTTTTTTGGCAGTTTGGAGGTAGTATATTTCAAACTATATCACAATTTGGAGTATTAATGATATTGGCCAGATTAATTTCTCCATCGGATTTTGGTATAGTTCAATCTGCATTAATTGTTATTGGTTTCTCTAAATTAGTGAGCCAGATGGGGGTAGGCCCCGCATTAGTTCAGAAAACCGATCTTACATTATTACATATTAGAGCAGGGGCAACTCTTTCCCTTATTTTGAGCTTTTTGTTTTCGCTTATTGTTTTTTTTTCTTCTGGATTATTAAGTGATTTCTTTAAAATGCCGGAACTACAAAAAGTGCTTAAAGTAGTATCAATTCTTTTTATAATTGAAGGAGTTACTACAGTTTCTCAATCGTTGTTACTTAGAGAAATGAAGCAAAAAATATTGGTACAAATTGACTTTATTTCTTATTTGGTAGGATACGGCGGAGTAGCAATAATATTGTCTTTTTATGGTTTTGGCATGTGGTCTCTTATCATGGGACAATTGATCCAGTCTTCACTAAAATGCTTTCTTTCTTTTGTAAAGAGTAATCACTCCATAAAGCCTTATTGGGGTAAACATGAAGTAAGTGATTTACTGTATTTTGGAGGAGGATTTACGATTGCCAGGCTTTTTAATTATTTGGCAACTCAAGGGGATAATATTGTTGCAGGGCGCTATCTGGGAGCTGACGCATTAGGTGTTTATAGCAGAGCATATTCTATTATGGTCAAACCTGTTAGTTTGATCGGAGATTCTTTAGATAAGGTATTGTTTCCTGCGATGGCTGCTCGCCAAAATCAACCTGATAGATTAATTGAAGCATTTATTAATGGTTCTAAGATGATCACGTTCTTATGTATCCCTATTTCCTGTGTGGTTATTTTCAGCTCAAATGAGATAATTAATGTTATGCTCGGTAGTAATTGGGGAGAAGCGATAATTCCTCTTCAGATTTTAACAGCTGGATTAATTTTCAGAATGGGGTATAAAATGGGAGATTGTTTATCAAGAGCAACGGGAAATGTATATAGTAGAGCAAAGCGCCAATTTGTTTATGCTATTTGTGTGATTGTAGCGTGTTATATTGGGACTAACTGGGGAATAACGGGTATTTCTTACGGGACTCTACTTGCGGTTACAATGAACTATATACTAATGATTCATTTAAGTTTAGTTATTTTAAATATAAATTGGGTATATTTTCTAAAAAGAACTTTACAAGAGGTTCCTATAGCAATTATGTTGGCTGCATTCTATATTGGAATTGTTACTTCAGTTAGATTATTTGTAAAGTCGGATATTTTTATATTACTATTATCTTATAGTATTTATGGAATAATTCTAATGATGTTATTCTATTATTTTTCTCATAGATTAAGTTTCATAGATATTCTGCCTTTTAAAGGATTTATTAAAAAGTTTACCAAACAATAATTGTATGGCTTTAAAAATTGTTGAAAAATTACTAAATGATTTCAATTCCTGTGATATAAACTACTGTCATTGGAAAAGTAATGAGCATTTAGATGCAGCTATTAACGGGGATACTGATTTGGACATTTTATTTGAAGTAAGTCAAAAAAAAAATGTAATTGAAATCCTAGAGAGAAATAATTTCCACTTATTTGAAGCAGTTTGGTATCGAAAATATTCTGGAATTGTAGATTATATTGGTTTTGATAAAGAAAAGGGAAAAATTGTTCATGTTCATACTCATTTTAAATTGGATATCGGAGAAGTAGGAATAAAAAGCTATCATTTGCCCTGGGAAAGCTTGATTTTACATCATAAACATTTTGATCCTAATTTCAACATTTATAAATCTTCCCCTGAGATTGAATACCTCCTTTTGATCGTAAGAACTGCTTTTAAACATGATTTAACGGACACCAAAATAAATCAAAAAATTGCAAAACATTTTGAATTAGAAGCTAAGTGGTTATATAATCAAGTTGATTTTGAGAAACTTAAGTCTATTTCTCTGGAAATATTGGATGATAAAATAACATTTTTAGTTGAGGAAATCAGATTTAAAGAAAGATATGATGAGAAACTTTTTGTCTCTCTAAAGAAATTATTGCAACCTTTCTTCTCCAAAGACAGAATTTTATCTCCTACCAGGGTAGTTTTTCTTAAAGTAGTACATCTGGTAAAACGTCTGCAAGTTAAATGTCTAAGGTTATTAAAGTTCCCAATAAGAGTTTCAAAAAGGAGCCTTCCTCATGAAGGAATTATAGTTTGCTTAATGGGATCAGATGGGGCTGGGAAGTCTACTCAAACAAAAGAAATCACACAAGAATTATCGAAAAAGGTTGATACTTTATTTATGTATATGGGTTCAGGTAATGGTTCAAAAAGCCTCCAAAGAGAAATAATTGACACTATTATCAGTTTTGGAATAAAGAAAAGAAAATCCTCCAATAAATTGAAGAGTAATACAGATAAAGAGACGTCATCAACAGATATTTCAAAAAAAGGTTTATTTAGACAGTTTGTAATTTCTCTTAGAGCAGTTTCCTTGGCTTACGAGAAAAAGAATAGACTGAATCGTATTTATAAGGAAAAAAAATCGGGGAAGATAATAATTTGTGATCGTTATCCCCAAACCAGTATATTAGGTTACAATGATAGCCCAAGGTTATATTCAAATATAAAAAGTACAAATATTATCTTGAGAGCTATGGCAAAATATGAATTTTCTTGTTATGAAAAATCAAAAGAAATTTATCCCGATTTGGTAATAAAATTAATTGGCTCCATTGAAGTGCTGCATAAAAGGAGGCCAGAAATGACGATAGATGAAATAAATAAAAAACAAAATGGAATTATAAATCTTCCATTTGATTTCCCTACAGAGGTATTAACGATAGATATTGACCGGCCGATTCATGAAATAAAGGGCGATATATTGTATGCCTTATCTCAAAAGATAAAATAATTATGTCGATTTTAAAGAGCTTGAAATATAGAATAAATAAACTATTTACGCCAATAATTAATTTAAGAGATCAGATAGTTGATATATCTCTGATAGATTCTTTAGAACAATATAAAAAAGAAAAAGTGCTTCTTAAAATTCCCATTAAAAGGTGCGTTCTAGGAATGTTTTGGAAATTAGATGAAACGAACCCTTTTGTTCAAAGCATGATTCAAAGTGATTATTCCATTTTGCGCAAGTATTACGAAGAATTTCAACCTTCTAATGTCAATGAATTGTTTAATTTAGATTTGCAAAATGATTATGGAAGAATGGATGCTTATTCTTATTCTCTTCCTTGGAATAGTGACTCTCCTCAATTTATGCTTAGAAGAAGGAAAGAAGTAGCAGTTAAAGAAAATAAACAAAGAAGTGGAGAGAACTTATCTCTTTTTGAGGGAGGCCATACAGATTTCGGGCCTGTTAGTGAAAATAAGTTAAGTATCGAAATCTCTCGTTTGGCTGAACTTTATTTGTCAATTCAAAAACATGGATTTAAAGAAGATCTCAATAAAAATGATGGTGGAATAAAAGGGTATTTTTTGTTAAATAGTGACCGCGAGTGGAGATTCTACATTAACGGAGGAAAACATAGAGCATATGTTTTAGCTGCGTTAGGGCATAAAGAAATACCTGTTGTGCTTAATCACAGCATTCAAACAGTTAAAGTAGATAAAATTGACCAGTGGCCACAAGTTGCTAATCGCAATTATAATCATTATAATGCTCAATTAATATTTGAGCGTTTCTTTAATTAAAGAAATTTGAAAGGGCAGTTCTGGAGAACGATGAATTTTTAATTATAAAAATATGATCAAGAAGATTTACAAATTATTGTATAAAAACTTAATAAGTGCGAATAAATATGCGAAAAAATCAGGAGTTGTTTTTGGCAATAATTGTAAGTTTTTGACAAAAAAATTTGGGAGTGAACCTTATTTGATAAAGATAGGAGATGATTTTTATTCATCTTCCAATGTTCAATTTATTACTCATGATGGTTCTGTAAATGTTCTCAGGAATAAGTATGAAAATTACAACAATATTGATATCTTTAAACCAATAGTGATAGGGAATAATGTATTTTTAGGTTATGGCACGGTAATTTTACCCGGAACTATTATTGGAGATAATGTTATAGTTGGGGCTTATAGTGTAGTAAAGGGAGAGCTTATATCTGATAGTGTTTACGCTGGAATACCTGCTAAATATATTTGTTCTCTGGATGAATATACTTATCGAAATAAGAGTTTTTTCATCCCCACGAAAAGAATGAATTATAGGGAGAAAAAAGAATACATATTAAATTGGGTTAAGACTAATTATCCCGAGTTTTAACTATTTTTAAATTTAATGAGACATATATTATATATTTTATTAGTATTATTTGTGTCATCACTTATAATATTTGATCTTGACACAAATGTCCAATATAGTAATATGGCTAATATATTACTTTTGGGAGGAGTATCTATCGAAATGTTAATTACTAGAGATATTAGAATATTTAGGCAAAATATTATTGCTAAACATTACTTATTCTTTTTAATATTTTCTTTTTTCAGTATAACATGGGCTGTAAACTATGATTTATCTATTAGCTATTTTAATAGGTTAATAGTTGCGTATCTTGACATTGTTATTATTTATTATATTATTTCCAAATATAATATTCAAAATTCAATACTTATAGGGATACTTATCGGTACTTTGTATAATTATTTGATTGCTTTCAATATCTTAAAACCCAATTTTGAAACTTACGAGTTTGGAAGATTCTTGGGCTCTGTTGGAAACCCCAATAAATTATCAAGAATATTAATTTTAAATCTTTTTGTTTCATTGTTTTTCTTGAGGAGGGATAATAATAGCTTTTTTAAAATAATTATTGTTGCCAATATTCTACTAACTTTTTATTTAACATTTCTTACTGTTTCTAAAAAAGGAATGTTTTTGATCCCACTTATTATATTGCTATCGGTAGATTATCGAAAAATCAAGATAAAAAAAATATTGTCTTATTCTGTGCTAATTATTATTTTCTTTAGTCTCTTAGTTAGACTCGTTCCGGATGAGATTAAGACAGAATTTTATGAAAAAAATATCTATAGAATTGAAAGTTTTTTTTCCGGAGTATCCGGCCATACGGGTGATGATAGTACATATGCTAGAATGATTTTAGTAAAAGATGGAATTAAATTATTTTATGAGAATCCTATCATAGGTGTGGGATTAAATAATTTCAGGGTTTTTTTAGGAAAGTATGCTCATAACAATTACTTGGAAGTTGCAGTAAATACTGGGATTATTGGATTTGTGCTTTTTTATATTATATATTTTCATTTGTTTAAAAATGTAATTAAAGTTAATGATAAGATATTAAGAAGATTACTTGTATCTGCCATAGTTGTTATCTTGATAATGGATTTCACCACTGTAACATATTTTGATAAATTAGTTATTATCTTCTTAGTGTATATTTATTCCATCTCTAAAAACACTAAATCTCTTTCAGCATAAATAAAAAGATGAAGCAGAAAGTATTGTTTGTGATGCATGAGCTAAGACTAGGAGGAGCTGAAAGAGTAATGACTAATATTGCTAATAATTTCTCAGATGAGTATTACGAAGTCCACTTTTGTCTGTTCAAAAATAAAGGGGAGTTAGTAGGTGAGTTAGATAAAAGGATTAATTTACATATTTTGAACTCTTCACGTGTAATGTTTGGGGTATTTAAGTTGGCTAAGCTAATCGTTCGGCTCGAGCCTATTATGGTACTTTCAAGTATTACTCATATCAATCTATTATTATCCTTAATGAAGATTATCCCTGGACTTAAAAAATACTATATGGGTGTTAGAGAAGTTAATAACCCTTCTATACGCGCAAAGTATTTAAGAAAGTCAAAAATGATGGATTTATTATATTCGAAAACTATAAATAATTTGGATTTTATTATTGCTCAATCAAATTATATGAAGAAAGATTTGATGAGAACATATAGAGTAAATCCAAATAAAATAAAGGTTATAAATAATCCAATTGATGTTGAAGTTATAGATAATCGATTAAAAGAATCATTAAATGCGAAGCTGTTTGATAATAATAAAATAAATGTTTTATCAATTGGGAGTTTGAAGAAACAAAAAAACTTCTCATTTCTAATTGAAACATTTCAGTATTTAAGTGATAAATTTCATTTGTACATACTTGGGGATGGGCAGGAATATAATTTGTTAAAAGATTTAATAGAAGGGAAAAATTTGCAAGATAAAGTTACTTTACTGGGTAAGGACAAAAATCCGTATAAATATATAGATCAGGCAGATCTTTTTTGTTTAACATCTTATTATGAAGGATTCCCTAATGTAATTATAGAAGCAAATTATTGTGGTAAGTTTGCTTTGGCAGTACGAGTTCCTGGTATAGATGAGGAAATAATAACAGAAGGTATAAATGGCTCTTTATTAGATGAATTTGATAAAAAAAAATATGCAAATGAGATCGAATATAGTGTGAATGTGGTTAGAGATAAAAGTAGAATCAAATCAACTATAAATAAGTATCGTATTGAAAATATTATTCAAGAATATAAAAAATTAGTACGGAGTAATGAAAGTACTGTATATCATAAATAAAAGAACTAAAACATCTATTCCTTTAGTGTGGGCTGAATTTATAAACAAAATTTACCCGGATAAGAGAGTGACTGTATATTCATTAAGGGAGATGTTAAAAAAAATGTTTTCTCTTAAACGTTACTTTAATATTGTTCATGGTCATCATGCCAAATCAATGTATATATATTTATTAATCAATAAATTTATAAAGCTGAAAACCATATACACTATACATGGATCATATAAATATTTATCTTCTCAAAATAAAAGAATAACAAATTATATATTTAGAGAAGCTGACCATATAGTATTTGTAAATAAGGCTTTGTTTGATGCTATTCCTGAAAAACAAAAAAAAATAATAGGAGATAAGTATTCTATAATTTTAAATGGAGTCGACTATAAGTATGACTTTAGATTAATTGATGTATATAATAAATATAGTATCAATGATTCAGATATAGTTCTTTTTCATCCGGCAAGATTTGTTAAAGAGAAAAATCATGTCAATCTCATTAAATCTTTTAAGAAAGTTTCCTTATTACACCCTAACGTAAAACTAATATTAGCGGGAGACGGAAAGTTAAGAGAAGAAATAAGGAAAACTATTGAAGAAAATGATCTTGAACAAAAAGTAAAATTGATAGGAATTATTCATAGAGAGGAGGTTTTTAATTTTTTAGACCGGTGCCAGCTATTTTTAATGCCATCTTTCTCAGAGGGGTTAAATGTTTCGTTTTTAGAAGCCTTTTCTAGAAAATCTAATATCTTGGTTAGTAATATTGAGCAATTTACATTTCCCTTACAACATTATAATATTAATCCAGCGGATAATAATATTATTCTAGTGGATCCATATAATTTGAAATCAATAGAAGATGGTTTAATTTCTGCTTTGTCATTGCAGCGATTAAAATCAGAAGTAAATACGTGCTTTAGTTTAGAAAAAATGATAGAGAAATATTGTATGATATACGAGAGTGTACTAAAAAATAAATTGTAATGATTGGTAATTTTCTATCAGGTTTCGAAAACCTAGGAGGTAAATATGTTAGTTGGAAAAATAACCATGAACTAAATTTAGTACTAAACGGAGAATCTGATTTAGATATTTTTATTCCCTTTGAGCATAAACCCCTCTTTGTTGATATAGCAAAAAGAGAAAATTGGATTTTAGTTAAGAATCCTATAGCAGAATATCCTGAAGTATACCATTTTTATGCCATAGGTAAAAACTTAGAAGTTTATCATCTCCATGTTTACTTTAAAGTGATAACAGGCGAAAGCTGGCTAAAAGAATATATATTTCCTTTGGACGATTTTCTAATAAAAAACAGAGTACTGCATTCATCAGGTATTTACATACTTAATGGAGAAGCTCAATCTTTTTTATTCGTTTTACGGCATTTTATCAAAGGAGGGTCTTTTTTTTCCAGATTTTTATATAAAAAAGAATTACCTTCTTATCAACAGGAGTGGGATTTGTGTAAATCAAAATTTACCCCCAGTGCTCAAAATACTTTTATTGACTTTACAAAATATTTGCAGGGCTCAGGAATATCCGATGAATTAAGTCTTCCGGATATTGTTGTTGCAAAAGCTGTTAGAGATGAGTTAGCAGGTTTTTTGAGGCTACCCAAATCTCAACTTTCCCTATTGCGTCTGGAAAGCTTTGGAAACAGGCTTTTAAACAAGCTTTTTTATAAAAGAAAGAAGGTATTATATAATGGATTTATCCTTGCTTTTTCAGGTGCTGATGGAGTTGGAAAATCTACAATGTCGGATAGTATAGGAAATATGTACAAAAGTTTTTTGACGGTTAAAAGAGTACAATTAGGACGGCCTCAAAGTGCCTGGGTTGATACTATAAGAAAGATTTTAAGGAAGCCGGAAAAAATCAGTATAAAAACTCAAAGTAAAAGTAATAAAATAACATTCATTAAAGCTTTTTCTGCTACTTATTTAGCTTATTTACGATTCAAAGCAGCTGGTAAGGCTCAGAAGTACAGACAAAGTAATTACCTTATTATTTCTGATAGATGGCCTACTTTGGAGTATAACAAGATGGATGGCCCTAAACTAAATATTAAGAATATAAGTGGTTTCTACAGGATACTCGCAAAGATAGAAAAGTATTATTATGAAAAATTGACTTCCTCAGATTTAAGTATAATTCTCACTGTCCCTATAGATATAGCAGTTGAAAGAAACAGGAGACGAATTAAGGAAGATAAAGAAACAGATGAGGAAATCGTGGAGAGGCATCTACAGAATATGAGCCATAATCCCAAGTCTAAAGAAATTATAAGATTTGATAACAATGGAGATTTAGTTGAAAAGAGATATGAAATTGTACAATTAATACAACAAAGATTATTTGTTGATATATAGAATGATTATTGAATTTTTTGGATTTCCCGGTAGTGGTAAAACTACAATCTGTAACAAGTTTGTTAAGAAAATTAACAAGAATAAAAATAAAGTAATCCGGGGCACATTTGATCATTTAGGGTTGATAAAAAGGTCTGTTTATAAATTGTTTTATTCAACTCTGTGCCTATTTATTAGTCCTTCTTTTTATTTTAAAAATATACAGTTTTTCTTTAAAATATCTGTAAAAAGGAAAATCATGATAGGTGATTTTTTAAACATGACCTATTTATATTCCAGGTATTCAATACTTAAACATTCCAAAAAGATCATTGTTTTCGACCAAGGTCTTATTCAGGCGTACTGGTCCATATTAGTGTTTGCAGAAGATGGTGAGAATTATGATTATCAGCACCTTTTTAAAAACCTGGACACAGTAGTTATATTAGAAATGGACCAAAAACAAAATGTTGAAAGGCTCTTTTCCAGGAAAGATCAGCGAAGCAGGGTTCAAAAGCAATTTGAAAATATAGAATTCTATTTTAACAAATTTTTAACTGTAAAAAAAATAATAGAGGAATTAGACTTCTTAAACAAACTTTATCTTAATTCAGAGAAGAAACCTAAAAAAAACGCGAAAAGAATAAAAAAGAATATTAAATATGCTTGATATAATTTTTCTGGGTGGGGAAGATGTAAGTGCACGGATTGATATAGTAGAGGTGTTGAATCAAAAAGAATGCAACGTGACAATTCTGGGATCAGAAGACCGCACTATTTTTGATAGCCACCAAATTTCATATAAAAATATTCATATAAACAGAGAGTTAAATATCCTGGATGATATTAAAACAATTTTTGAGATCAGGAGAGTTCTTAAGAAAACGAAGAATACAACTATAGTTCATGCTTTTGATACCAAGTTAATTATTTATCTTCCATTTGCAGCTTTAGGATTAAGGAATATTAAAACAGTCCGGACAATAAATGGGATGGGCAGAATTTTCTCGGGAGACAGTTTTAAAAATAAGATATTGCAGGGCATATATATATTTATTCAAAAGCTTATAAAAAACAGGGTAGATTATACCATATTTCAAAATACAGACAATTATAAATTTTTCGAAAAAAGAAATATGGTTAATCGGGCTTCTTGCAAAGTGGTTAGAGGAAGCGGAATTAACCTTAAGAAGTTCCAATCTTCTATTTCAGAAAAAGAGGAATTGGCAAAAACGCTTGATATTAATATGCGAATTCCAACGATAATCTTAGTAAGTCGTTTGATAAGACAGAAGGGAGTTTTGGAATATCTGGAAGCAGCTAAGTTGATTAATGAAAAGAATCAAGAGGCTAACTTTCTTCTTGTGGGGCAGATTGATACTAATCAGGACGCAATTTCAATCAATGAGATAGAGAACTATTCGCCCTATGTTAATTACTTGGGGAGAAGAAATGATATAAGGGCTCTTCTCTCTATATGTGACATATTCGTTCTTCCCTCCTACTATAGTGAGGGTGTACCAAGAGTTTTGCTTGAAGCAGCAGCTATGAAACTGGCTCTTCTGACTACTGATATGCCTGGGTGTAATGATGTAGTTGTAGACGGATTTAACGGGAAAATAATCAATATAAAAGATACCTTAGATCTGGTAAATAAACTTCGGTTAGTTATGTCAGATAAAGACGAATTGCAAACTATGAAGATAAACTCTTCAATACATGTTCAACAGTTCAGCTTAGACAATGTTGCTTCGGAATATTTTAATATATATAAAGATTTAATAAATAAACAATTATGATACCATTCTCACCGCCATTTATCAATGATAAAGTAATAGATGAAGTTGTTGACTCTTTGAAGTCGGGCTGGATAACAACCGGTCCTAAAGTGAAAGAGCTGGAACAGGAAATAAAGAAATTTTCAGGGGCAAAAGAAGTTCTATGTGTAAATTCCTGGACATCCGGAGCTATATTGATGTTACGTTGGTTAGGACTCAAAGAAGGTGATGAAGTAGTGGTTCCCGCATATACGTATAGTGCGACAGCTTTGGCGGTTTATCATGCCGGCGGTACACCTGTAATGGTTGATGTGACAGAAGATTTTAACATTTCTGTTGATAGTATTCGTAAAGCGATAACAACAAAGACGAAGGCGATACTTCCTGTTGATATTGCTGGTTTCCCTTGTGATTATGAGGAAATAATGAAGTTGGTTAATGAAGAAGAGGTACGAAGACTTTATAAGGCGGAGTCAGAAGTACAGGAAAAGATAGGAAGAATAATGGTTATTAATGATGCAGCTCATTCATTAGGAGCCACTTATTCAGAGGGTGTGCGTACAGGAAACGAGACCGATATAGCTATTTTTTCACTGCATGCGGTCAAAAATGTAACGACTGCAGAGGGTGGTGCAATCTGTCTGAATTTGCCGGAGCCATTTAACAATGAGGAATTATATAAGCAATTACGCCAAATGAGCCTGAATTGTCAAACAAAAGATGCTTTCTCAAAGTCTAAGGCAGGAGGCTGGCGATATGATATTACAGGTTTAGGAATGAAAATTAATATGGCCGATATTAATGCTGCCATAGGTCTCGCACAAATGAGAATATATCCGGAGCTATTGAAAGAGAGAAAAAGAATTTTTGATAAGTATAATGTTGCATTTTCAAACGAACAATGGGCTATAGTTCCGCCATCCGTTGTTAAGGGGAAAGAAAGCTCTTACCATATATATGCATTAAGAGTTAAAGACATAAATGAAGAACAAAGAGACAAAATCATAGAAGAGATTGCCAAAGCCGGAGTTGCAGTGAATGTCCACTTTATCCCTATGCCCATGCTTACATTTTTCAAAGAGAAAGGTTATAAAATTGACGATTATCCGCAGGCGTATAATAATTATAAGGGTGAAATCTCATTGCCTATATATCCTCAGCTTACTGACTCTCAAGTTGATTATATTATTGAGGTTGTAAAAAAATCATATGATGTAATCATAATCCAGGAATGAAAAGAATATTTGATATTGTTACGAGTTTTACCGGGCTTTTACTTTTAAGCCCCGTATTCCTTTTTCTTGCAGTCTGGATTAAGTTAGGTTCTAAAGGTCCTGTTTTTTATAGACAAACCAGGGTAGGAAAAAACAATAAGGATTTTCAGATATATAAATTCAGATCAATGTATATTGATTCGGATAAAGGCGGATTAATAACAATTGGAGGACGTGATCCCAGAGTAACAAGGTCAGGTTATTATATAAGAAAGTATAAATTGGATGAATTTCCTCAACTCATTAACGTTATTAAGGGAGAAATGAGCATTGTAGGCCCAAGGCCTGAAGTAAGAAAATATGTAAACTTATATACCAAGGAGCAATTAAGAGTATTAGAAGTTAGACCTGGAATAACCGATATCGCATCTATCAAATATAGAAATGAAAATGAACTTTTAGAAAAAGCAGATGATCCTCATAAGATGTATGTAGAGGTTATTATGCCTGATAAGTTAAAATATAATTTAGAGTACATAAAAAATTCATCATTTTTATATGATCTGAAGTTGGTATTTTTAACATTTAAAGAAATAGTAAACAAGTGATCCTATTGATACTTTAAAGAGAATTTTATTAATAAACTCGTAAGATATTTGTAATCAAATATTTATTTGTTATTTTAGCTTTAAAATAATAAATATACTATAATATAAAGCAAATATCTATGAATAGCGAAATAGAAAAAATATTTGAGCGATACAAAAAAAGGAAAGAATTCAACGCTACGAATAAAAATCCCGGTAATCATTATTATAATCATTACTCCCGGTCTGAGAGAGAATTGAAGTATAGTAAAATAATCAAAAATAAATTTGATACAATTGATCAGATAAAATTAATGGAGGTTGGAGCGGGTTTTGGAGGCAATTTACTTACATTTAAAAGAATTGGGTTGGAATGGGAATATATGCATGCTAATGAATTATTGCCTGAAAGGTTTGAGCGATTGAAAAAATCATTCCCGGGAATTAGCACATATCAAGGAGATGCCTGTGAACTTGATATTAGCTTACATAGTACATTTGACATTGTTTTACAATCTACTGTATTTACTTCTATTTTAGATAGCGATTTTAAGGAAAAATTAGCAAATAAAATGTGGTCACTACTAAAACCTCAAGGAATTATACTATGGTATGATTTTGCCTTCGATAATCCGGAGAATAGTGATGTAAAAGGAATTAAAAGAAGAGAAATAAAGTCACTTTTCAACGAGTCTAAAAATATCACTTTCTATAGAACAACTTTAGCCCCTCCAATTGGAAGAAGAGTAAAGAATTTTTATCCCTACATAAATTTTTTTCCTTTTTTAAGAACACATTTAATTGCGGTGATTGAGAAATAAATTGTTCGTCTTGTAGATTGTAAAAATTAATATCACATTCTTTTACTTATTTGTATTGACCGGGCTTCGTTATATTATTTTTAGAGTATCATTCATTAAGTAAACTGTCGGCTTTAATCTCTTCAATCTGATGTATTTTGTCTTTGGAACTCGTGTTTTCTATTGTTTTCGAAACGATATCAGGTTGTTTAAATAATAATATAATGAGAAAGAAATACATAATGAAGTAAGCGGTTAGTGCAAAAATAACAGATTGAATATATTGTTTTGTTCTATTTAAAAACATAGTGAGTAAAGCTGCTCCAAAGCCAAAAAAATAAAACAAGTAAGCTAGAGTAGCTATACCAGTAAGGAGATAAATGGATAGGTCATGAGAGTTTTTCCCAATCAAATCAATATCATTCACTAATAATTCGGCGATAATACTTATAAAGGATTTAAGCTCTTCGACTTTAAAAAATCCTAACGCTGCAATAATAGCTAGTACTCCAATTTGAACTTCCTTTTTAAAAGAAGTTTCATCGGGGTTATTTTGATTATGTGTAGGTTGTTCAGCCATTTAGTCTTGTGCTATTCTGTTATATATATTAAAAAGTAATTTACCACCAGTGTATGCCCCTACCGCTTGAATTAAGTTAGGAATTAATTCAGCAATTGCACCTGCGAATTTTATTTGAGGCATAAAGACCTCTCCAATGAAATAGATTACAATCATAGACATTACTCCCAATGCCGGATATATATATTTCAATGTTTTTGTTTTTCCTTTTGCATAGCCACACAAAAAACCTTCTACACCTTTAGCCAATAGAGTTAATGGGGAAAATATAGCAAACCCTAGTAAAATGTCGGCAAGTGCTGAACCAATTCCACCAGCTATAAACCCTCCTACTCTACCTAGTAAAAGTCCGGAAAAAACTACAGCTACATCTCCAAAATTAAAATATCCTGTCGATGGAAGCGGCAATCTTATAAACATTGTTGTAACCGTCACGATAACAACAAAGCCAACTAAACGATACCATTTTATTTTTTTCATATTCTATTTATTTAAATGATTGTGTTTAATACGATTATCTATAAGCTCTCCTAAAATTTCACTTTGTTCAAGAATATAAAAAATGAATGTGAGCATCAATATTATATTTTTATGAAATAAAACTTTCAGATTCTTAAACGAGATTTTATAGGTTAATTGAAATTCCGGAATTGTTTTTACAAGAATAATATTGTTTTCAAAACGGGATGTAGCTTGGAGCAATAACGTACGCGTCAAAATAAATACTTTCAAATATTTGATTGAGATTGGTAAAGAAACAATATCATTAATTGTTACTGATAAAATTAATAATTCTATGGTTAATACTGTATTTATTAATAAAATACTCGTTCTACCCCCTAAACAGAGCCAATAATTGAGGCAAGTGACTGAGAATTCATTACAGCCATAGTTAAATCCGAAATATGAAACCAAAAGCCACGTAAGAAAATATATGAAAAGAATAAAAGTAGCGAACTTGAACCAATAATGGGCCAATTTAAAATAAGTATTCCTCCCCTTCAATGTGAGGAACAAGAGATTTATAAAAATGAAATAGCCAGTTTGAATTATCCAATTCTCAATAAAAACGTAACATATCAGAATGAAAAATGTTATTGATGCTAAAAACAAAAAAGTTACTTTAGTTATAGAGTTCATGCAATATTGGTGATTGAATTATTTGCTTTTGTAAATTTTATGGATTGAGTTATAATATTTGAATCTATATTTTCTTCATTATGACTAACAATAATTATGGACATATTTTCTGTTAACAAGTCTTGTACAAAATCATTTATTGTTAAAAATTGGTCTATTTCATCTAAAACGAAAACTATTTTCAAATTTTGAAAGTAATTAAAATTCAAATAGTTCCTTTTTAAATTATTCAAACTTTCAACTAGGGTAGCAAAAGAATTTTGGCATCTCTTCAGACCTTTATAATATGATTTAATGATGTAGTATTGAACAGATATATCCTGTTCCGTATGATAATATAGAAACTTATTTTCTGATACTTTGTCTAACTCAGGCAAAATGACATTTTTGATAAAAGAAGATTTTCCAGTGCCATTATCTCCTGTTAATAAGTAATTCTTCCCAAATGAGAAATCCAGATTGGATAACAGGTTTGCTTGCAAAGAGCTATTTAAAAAGTATTTTCCTTTTTTTAGAGTAAGATAGATATCATCAGTCATTTGTAATAATAATTTCTTTGCCCTTGTTTTTTTCTTCTTCAATCATTTTCATTATTTCAATCTTCTTTTCAGAATTGAGAGAAGTAAAAAAATTTCTAAATCTCAATTTTTGTGCTGTAGAATTTAATGAAATTAAAGCAGTTAAAATTAATTTCTGTCCATAAGAAAGTTCTGATATTAAACTATTTATCATTAATTCCTTTCCGGTAATATTATTGAATGAATTAACGATGTTCTTCATATTTTGTTCCTTGATATTGTAGAGAATCATTTCCTCCTTTACAAGTCCCGTGGTTATTGAAGGTACTGTACCGTCGATTAATAAATAATCCTCTGTATATGCTTTGATGAATTGTTTAACCTTTCTCATATTTTACATAGTTTAGATTGTGTTTTTTTCTATTAATTTCCATTTTTTACTACTAATTGATACAATTGGCTCATAAATATCTTCATTCGTTCGTAAAACTCCTGTGAATTCCAGGCCCGGTAATATCGAAGGTTATAGATTACCAATTCTTCAACGTATTTTTTTTCAGAATCAAGTTGTACCTGATAGGCTATTCCACGACAAAGCATTTGATAGAAAAATAATAGAAGTTTATCTACATCACGTTGCCCGTATCTGAAAGATTCGTAATCGAAGGATTCACTTAATTTAATGGTATTTTGAGTAAGGGAAAAACCCCTACGATACATAAAAAAACCCCCTTCTACAATAAATGAATATGATTCAGGTACTTTCATATAAGTCCTACCTTTTACATCTAAAAATTCATATTCCTTACCGTCGAACGTATGCTCTATGTGAAGAGTTTTGTTTCTTAGAATATTGATTACCGGGCTTTCATGTGCTGTTGATTTTAAAAAAATACTGATATGTTGATTATGTTCCCAAAAGGGTACATAAACAATAACCATCCTATCCATCAATTCTTTTTTATCAACTGGATCCGAAACTGCTTCATAAATCCAGTTCTTATGTTTTTGTTCGACGGCTTCTAATTTTTTGGCTCTGTAATTGGGATCTCCATTATTTGTATGATAGTTCTTTTTAAAATCACTATCTCTTATTAGCAGGCCTTGCTCCACCTCTTCATAGCAACATAAAAGAACGATGGATCTTTTCTTTAGATCATTAAGGAATTGTTCGTTATCATTATTTTCAGAAATAATGTTACGAATTGTTTCTCCGGACTCGAATACCCCCAAAAAACAATCCCAGTTTCTGGTCACAAAAGTCTCCTTAAATGTATACGATAATATAAGATTAGTATGAAGTCGGTTATTTCCCTGATAGCTTTCCCAAACCCTCAGTCTTTTATCTCTTATTTTAGACCTAATATTGAAGAAGCTGGAAGATCTTGTTTTGGTAAAGATTCGTAATAATTCATCTGAATATGAGAGAGGTTGGTCTTGAATATTAGTCAAACCATTATATATCCTATGATTTATAGTTATGTTATCAATCAATGTTTCTTTGAGTGTAGTAGAAAGAAATTTACTACTCAATAGGTTGATAAGTATTGTACATGCTAATTTACCCTCCTCGTAAAAGAGGTGTAAGGAATTTTTTAGATTTGTAGTAAATTCTTCTTGCGAATCATTGATTTTAGCCTGTAAATCTATTCTATAAACCAGTATGTTCTGAATATTTAATTTCTTACTTACATGACGTTTGAAAGCCTCTTTAAAATTGGGTATTACTCTTTCTTTTATTTGTATCTCCAGTTTTTCAAAGCTCTTGTAATTTAGTCGGGTGTTCAATTTAATACCCTCTAATTCGTTTACCCCATCGAAACTTTCAAGCTCACCTGCACCCGACAATTCAAGAAATTCATATAATATATCATATATGGAATGGATTTTAAGTATTCTTTTATTAAATTTTTTAGCTGATTCAAGATATTCCTCAAAATAAACTCCTACCCTGCCCTTCAACAGTTCTACTATATCTACATAGCCGTTATTTCTTAATAATTCGATAGTGATTTCCAGCATGACCCTGTCACGGAAATATTTTGGAGAATGACAGAAGTGATGTCTCATTACTTTTCTGAAATCAGCATTAAGATGAATGTTCATTTCTGTATTATCCTGAGAATGAGTGTACATATCTTTTCTGTAAAAGAAATAACTAATCAGTTCGTGTCTGGCAATAGAACGAGGTTTATAATTTTCTTTAAAATTGTAAAATGTTTTTCTCCATATATTGGAGAAAACCTCGGCCAGGGGTGTCGTGACATTATTAATATGAGCTTTTTTAGTGTTAAAATCGCTAAGATTAACAGGATAATATATATCATTAAAGGCCAAACCTTCTTCTTTCGTCCGTTGTAGAAAAAGAGGAAGCTGATTCCGGAAAGTTTTACCCATTTTCTTCCTCATTTTTTTTACGGAGTAGTCCGGGAGGTGCTGAAAATGATATATTCGGGAACAGGGTGCAAGTTCTTTGTTAAGAATATCGTTAAACTCAATACTGGCCAAATCGAACCCCACGCAGATCAGGTTAACACGCTGAACTTCCTTACCCTTTCCTATTTTCCCATTAACAAGAGCTCCAATCATCTCTTCTATATCAGGAGGTAAATCAAGGTAATGCCTTTTAGTAAACCTGAGAGAGGATTTGTGACCATATGTGCCGTGTGGCTTAATGTAGATGGGAGTCCTGATGCGACCATCTATAAGTATATCTTCAATTTGTGTAGTATGACCATCGGAAAGAATAAAATGATAATTATCCTTACCCATTTCTTCTTCAATACATTGGTCTAGAAGCTCATCAAAGTTAAAATTGATCACCACATCAATAAAACTGTGTTTTAGCATGTGGGCTATTATTTCGTAAAACAGACTGGGAGGATAACGAAACCCTGTATGTTCAGCTATTTCAGCTCTCAACTTATCCTGGGTAACGAAAAAATTAGAGAGGAGTGACAGAAAATTCTCAAAATCTAATTCACTCTTCAGAAGTTTGTAAATTTCATTTTTCTCCAGTTCAAATTTCTCTCTGAGGAAATCAATTTTTTGTATTGGGTCTACAAAATCTTCCTGAAATGCTTGGATCATCTGCTTACCTAAAGGAATCCCCATATATGAATCATAAGAAGCCCCTGCTCCTATGACTACAATATTTCGACACCTTCCTCTCCTTTCTCTTCTTGCATTAAGCTCTTTTCCTAATTTTCCTTGTACTATAGATTCCAGGTTTACATGATTATTCTCTGTATCACCAAAAGAGTTGGCCAGGTAATTATAGGTAAATTCTTCTGAAATTTCGTTTAGGGTATCTGTAACCTTTGCATTGATAACATTAGGGGTATATTGGAAATAAAGCTGCATTGTACAAAATAATTATAATGGTTAAATAGAAAGTTATGAGCAAAATATGATATTTTTTTCGGAAAAAACAAAAAAATAAATATAATATTTGAAATATATAATCCTCATTGATTAAGGAGTGAGGGATATAGCTAAAAATTATTAATAATAAATCTTTCTGAAATTTATCTTTCATCACTAGGGGAAATCCATCTCATGCATTATCTTTGAGGCCGAATAAACCCATCCTTTACTGTAATGAAACATGAAAACAAAATTTCGGTTTTCTTCTCCTCCGTTAAATGGAGAAGGAGTAAGTTATGTTCTGCCAGCCCTTACTAAGGGTATTGTATTTTCGTTAACGACTCTCCGTAGTCCATATAGTGATATATCTGGCGGAGAATAGTTGTATTTAGTACTATATTTTTATAAAATCCTCAGGGAATTGTTGATGCTGACCGGGTCAAACCGGGACATTCCTTCTATACACACAACACCAGATGAAAGGCTGATTTTTACCTGTATGTATATGAAGAACCGACTTGAACACTTGGTAAACCGCTACAAAAACAAATTTGTTTCCCATTGGTTGATCCTGACAATGGATATAACCATTGTAGTATTTTCGTTCTTTTGGGCCACTTATATCCGGTTCAATTTTGAATTGGAGTATCCTGACCCGGGGCTGTATAAGTACCACCTGGCTCTGGTCATGGGAGTAAACCTGCTGGCTTTCCTGTTCTGGCAAACACACCGGGGGATTATTCGGCACAGCAGTTTAGAAGAATCCAGAAATGTTTTGTACGCGTGTCTTACTGCCTTTTTCCTTCTATTGGCTATCGGGTATTTTCGAAAGGCAAATTGGGGGACATATTTGCATGTACCGGCCTCTATCCTGTTGATTAACTTTTTTATCTCTGTTTTTGCTCTTTTGGGAAGCCGAATGTTAATCAAATATTTGTATCGTAGGCTTACATCATCTTATAAAAACGAACAAAAGGTGATTATATACGGAGCCGGAACATTGGGCCGGGCTACCAAAAAAGCTTTGGGTCATGATCAAATTAAACGATATCATATACTATTTTTTGTAGATGATGATTCAGGTAAAACGGGTAAGACCCTTGAAGGAATTCGAATCTACAATCACCAGGAGGCACTCAATGTTCTGAAAAAGGATGGTACGGCTCGTAAAGATATAGAGCTTATTTTTGCTATCCATACAAACGGTTCTACTATAATGGCTTCGTTGACCGAAGAGTTTTTAGAAATGGGGTTGCGATTGAAAGTTGTACCTCCCATTGAGAAATGGCTTAGCAATAAATTAAGTAGCAAACAGATTGCTAATGTAAGAATTGAAGACCTGCTGGAGCGGCCTAGCATACGGGTCAATAACGGACAAGTGGCCGAGATTATCAAAGATCGTTGTATAATGATCACCGGCGCAGCCGGTTCTATAGGCAGTGAGATTGTGCGGCAGGTACTGCTGCTGAAGCCGGCCAGCGTGGTGCTGATAGACCAGGCAGAATCAGCACTGTATGACCTGGAGAGCGAATTGTTAAGGATGGGTGATGCGCATATCGGCAATACACGATTCATTATCAAGGTAGAGAATATTACTAACCGGGTGGAGATGAAGCGGATCTTTGAACAGTACCGGCCGCACCTGGTTTTTCATGCAGCGGCCTATAAGCATGTACCGCTCATGGAGGCCAACCCGGCCAAGGCCATCGAGGTAAACGTACTAGGGACCCGCAACCTGGCTGACCTGGCCGTGCGGTATGGAGTAGAGAAATTTGTATTTATTTCTACCGATAAGGCGGTGAACCCCACCAACGTGATGGGGGCCAGCAAGCGCCTGGCAGAGATGTATGTGCAGAGCCGGAATTCGCAGGCTACCCGTTTTATCACCACCCGCTTCGGGAATGTGCTGGGTAGTAACGGTTCGGTAATTCCCCTGTTCCGGAAGCAGATCGAGGCCGGGGGGCCGGTAACGGTGACTCACCCGGATATTATACGCTATTTTATGACTATTCCGGAAGCCTGCCAGCTGGTGCTGGAAGCGGGTACTATGGGTAAGGGAGGCGAGATCTTTGTGTTCGATATGGGGGTACCGGTGCGTATCGCCGACCTGGCGGTAAAGATGATCCGGCTTTCGGGCCTGGAGCCCCATACAGGCATACCTATTGTGTACAGCGGGCTGCGGCCCGGCGAAAAGCTATACGAAGAACTGCTGAATAATGGGGAGTCCGTATTGCCGACCTATCACCCCAAGATCATGATTGCCCAGGTGTCGCCACATGACGACGATCTGGTTGGTCAAGAGCTGGAGCATCTACAAACTATTTATCGGGAAAGCCCGGCCCTGGAGCTGGTGCGTTTCCTGAAAAAAATGGTACCGGAATATATCTCCAACAATTCACCCTACGAAAAACTGGATCAAACTGCGGACAGTGAAGTGGAAATCCGGTAAATATTCCTTATTTTTGCGCATTATTCTATTTATAGCATGCAAACAAGAACTTTGCTCCCGATCCTGGTAACGGTATTCTTCGGAATGTTGTTGTTCCAGTCCTGCAGAAGCCCGCGGGAATTATCGTATTTTCAGGCCGCCGATTCCCTGGCTTATAAACAGATCCCGGGTATCCAGCCGGAGGTTTCCAGGATCCAGCCGAATGATATCCTGGCCATTACCATTACTTCCATGGACAAAGAGTCAAACGAGATTCTTAATTTTGCTAACATTAATCCTATTCCTATGAGCATTTTCCCGGGAACGCAAGGAGGGCAGGGAATGAGAAGTCAACCTTTGGGTTACCTGGTGGATGCTTTAGGTTATGTAGAATTGCCCTTTGTGGGTAGGGTAAAATTAAATGGCTTTACCCTTTCTGAAGCAGCAGGTACAATCCGTTCTCTGGTAGACTCAAGCCTGGTAGTGGAGCCGGCGGTGAATGTACGTTTTTTGAATCGTAAATTTTCGGTATTGGGTGAAGTAGCTCGCACAGGCACATATAATTTATTGGATGATCGTACGACTCTACCTGAAGCTCTTGCTGTAGCCGGTGATATTGGTTTGTATGGTAATCGGGAGCGTGTAATGGTTATTCGTGAAACGGAAGGTATAAGAGAGATAGCGAGAGTTAACTTACGAACGGAAGAAGTATTTGAATCTCCTTATTACTATATTCGTCACGGTGATCTTATTTACGTGGAACCGCTGAAAGAGAAAGCGACAAATACCGATCGGAGGGTACAATTGGCCCCTATTGTATTGAGTGCCATTAGTACCACCATTGTCTTATTTACTTTTATTATCAACGTATTCAAATAATTCTACATGGAAGAAATGGATTTCCGGCAGCAGGAAGAAGCCGCTTTTGATCTGAAAGCTACGATATTACAGTATCTCCGGCACTGGCTATGGTTTGTGATCGCCTTGCTTTTGTGTTTAGGAGCTGCCTGGCTGTACCTGAAGCGGGCAACGCCCATGTACCAGGTATCGGCTTCTATATTGATCAAAGATGAAAAGAAAGGGGCCAGCAACGAGATGCTGAAAGACCTGGACCTCTTTGCCGGGAGCAAGCTGGTGGATAACGAAGCCGAGGTGCTGAAGTCGCGTATGTTGATGGAGATGGTGGTAGATGAGCTGAACCTGACCGTTAGCTATTACAGTGAAGACCGATTCCGGGATTATGAACTGTACAGTGAAAGCCCGGTACGGGTTACAGCCAATCAACTACAGGGTTTCGCCTATGAAAATCCTTTATATATTCATCCGCTGGGTGAGCAGAAATTTGAGCTCCTGGATGAAAATCGTCACTTGTTAGGTACGTTTTTATATACGCAGTCCATCAAGAGTAAATACGGTACTTTCCGGGTATTTAAACAACAGGATACAGGGGATGACTTAGTGAAAGTTCAGTTTAGTTCCCGTGACCGGATGATTGATCAACTCTTACGTGATGTAAATGTAAGTCTCCTGAATAAGAACAGTACCGTACTTTCTATTTCTTATCAGAGTGCCGTACCGGAAAAAGGAAAGGCCATTTTATCAAAATTGCTGGATGTATACACATTCACCTCCCTGGAAGACAAAAACCGGGAAGCCACCAATACGCTCCGATTTATTGAAGAGAGGCTCAAGCTGGTGACCGGTGAACTCTCTGATGTGGAAAAAGATGTGGAGCGGTACAAGACCTCGGCCGGTATTACGGATCTGAGCGCGGAGTCGAACCTGTTCCTGGAAAAAGTAAAGGACAACGACAGCAAGCTGAGCGAGGTGGACATCCAGATTAAGGTGCTGGAAGGGGTAGAACGCTATGTGAACAGCGAAGGAGCTGCCTCTAATGTGGCCCCGGCCACGCTGATGGTGACCGACCCGGTGCTGACCTCGTACATTGAAAACCTCAGCCAGTTGGAGCTGCAGAAGGAGAAAATATCACGGGGAGCCCGGAGTAGCAACCCTTTCCTGGAAACCATCAATACCCAGATTGCCAACACCAAGCAGGCGATAAGGGAGAACTTATCCAACCAGAAACGCAGCCTGACCATTACGCGCACGGCCCTCCAGGGCAACAATAGTCGTTTGGAGGGTGCGATCCGCAGCATTCCCCGGAAAGAACGGGAATACGTGGGCGTACAACGCCAGCAGAACATCAAGGAAAATCTCTACCTGATCCTGCTACAGAAACGGGAAGAGACGGCCCTCTCCTACGCTTCTACCGTAACCGACAGCCGGATCGTGGATGTACCCAACAGTACCTCATTACCGGTAAGCCCCAAAAAGAATATTATTTACCTGGCGGCCCTTATACTGGGTATCTTCTTACCGGCCGGCTACATTTACGGCCGGGAAATGCTGATTGATACTGTACAGTCTAAAAAAGAAATTGAGGCAAAAACAGGCCTGGCGGTATTCGGGGAAATTGCCCTCCGTGACCGGAAAGACAAAAGTAACTTCATTGATGCCAAAGGCCGGGATTTTATAGCCGAGCAGTTCCGGACCATCCGGACCAACCTGCAATACCTTAATAAGGAGGATAACGGAAAGGCAACAACTATCCTGCTGACCTCATCGATGTCAGGAGAAGGGAAAACCTTTGTGGCGCTCAACCTGGCCGCCAGCATAGGGATGCTGGGCAAAAAAGTGCTGATGATGGAGCTGGACTTGCGGAAACCTAAACTTTCGGAATATATGAATATAAAGCCGAAAAAGGGAATTACCCATTACCTGACCGGACAGGCCGAGGAAGACGAGTTGATCACGGCTACTGTGATTGAAAGCATGTACCTGATTTCAAGCGGCCCCATACCGCCTAACCCGTCTGAGCTGCTGGCCGGTGATAAAATTCAAAAGCTGATCGAGGTATACCAGCGCTCTTTTGATTACATTATCCTGGATATGCCGCCTATCGGCTTGGTGTCGGACGCTTCGTTGCTGGCCCCGCTGGCCGATACTTGCTTCTACCTGATCCGGCATGAGGTAACGCCACGAAATCACCTGAATTTCCTGAAAGATTTGTCGAAAAGCAAGCGTTTTAAGTCAATTAATGTTATCTTTAACGGCGTTAACTACAAAAACAGCAGAGAATACGGCTATGGATACGGCAGCTATTACGGCTACGGTACGTATGGATATGGGGATGAGAAGAAGAGAAAGGGATTGTTTTCGAGGAGGAAGTAGGTATTAGTTCCGAGTGCGTTAGTACCTAGTTCCGAGTTTTGAGTAGAGAGTATCCTAAGCGATACTCAACTACCCGGAACTAATTACTCGGCACTCGGAACTAAAGTATACATCCATGAAACTATTACTCATTATAGGCCTGTTAACGGGCTCACCGGATACGGTTAAGGCTGAATCCGTGCAACTGAACATAAGCACGCTGGGCGGTGGATTGGAAAGTTCTTTCCGGTTTACCGCCCGGCCTGTTTCTATACGGGCCGGGGTAAATTATGTGTGGTTCAGGAAACCGCTTCGCTTTGAAACCGCCACTGACAGCTATCTGAACGCACAACCCGATATTTACAGCGGCCATGTATATGTGCTGGCCGACTATCACTTTCTGAAGAAACGCTGGCTGCGGGCTACCGCCGGACTGGCCTATGCCCCTTTCCAACGTTATGCAGCCTTTTTTGATACCGACAGTGACCTGAAGCTGGGTGAAATGACCATACCGAAAAATGAATTCGGCCATACTGACCTAGAGATACGGTGGAACCGGCTGAAGCCTTACCTGGGTATAGGTATCGGCAGGCAGGTGATGCAGAAACGGGTGGGCCTGGGCCTCGACCTGGGTGTGTTTCACCTGGGAAGCCCGAAGCTCCGGCTGAACTACGAAGGTTTCCTGGAAACCACCACCATTGACGAAGAGGTGTTGAAAATCCAGCAGAATATGAGGGAATACAGGTTTTATCCGTACCTCTCGATACAGGTTAAGTACCGGGTATATTAGTTCCGGATAGCGACTGACACAATTATCAATAAAATTTAATTTTATGAAAAATCTGCTTTTCCCTCTCCTGACTTTCATCGTCATTGCATGTAAAAATCCGGTGGAAGATTTTGTGCTGGGCTTTAAGGAGCCTATTGAGACCGGTACTTTGCGGATACAGTTTAACCTGCCGGAAGAAGGTAAGGTGCCCGCTGACCTGAAATTTTTAGTTACCGGGCCGAATGCCGCCCAGATAGTAAGCCACCTGAATACCCCTAAATACCGTATCAATGCAGAAGGGGTGGTGGTGCTGGCCCTGGCGCCGGAGCTCGAGCCTACTCCCGAGCAACCGGTTGATTTTACGGTTGTAGCCGAAGCCGCCGGCTACCTGAAGGTGATCAGAAGATTCAAGTATACGGCACGGACCAACCGGAGCTTCAGTGCCCGGCTGATCAAAGCCGGGCAGACCGGGGCAATGACTACCCGCCAGCTGGAAATAGACGAGCAGGCAGCCGTAGAGGTGGCTAACGGAGCCGAAAAGCTGGAGCTGCGCCTGCCGGCAGGGAACCGTTTCTTTGACGAAAACGGGCAGGCCCTCAGCGGCACCCGCGAGCTGAGCCTGATCACTTATTCTGCAGCCGGCGCACAGAGCCGGCTACCCGACGGCGGAACGGCCGCAAAACCCCTGAATGCAGAAGGAAAACCACTGGCCAACCCGTTTACGGTGAGCCGGGTGGCCGGTATGGTATCTATAGAGATGAGCACGAAGAACCAGGAGGTGATCTGCTCTTTTAAAGAGCCCTTGCAGGCGGTGATGCAGCTCAACCCCAACACGCTTCACCCGGTGACCGGCAAGCCCATTAAAGCAGGCGACCGACTGGATATCATCAGCTACGATACCGATGAAGGCGTATGGAAGCTGGAAGGAGAAACAGCCGTCAGCAAAAATGCCGGCGGGGCGCTGGTAGCGGAGTTTCCTATCCCCCATCTCAGCTACTGGATAGCCGGCTGGATACAGGAGATTTGTGCCAAAGGGCCGTCGTTCCGGGTTTCGAGCGACTATACCAACCTCGACATCAGCCATCTTGCCCGGCTGGTGAACGCCAGGGATGGCAGCGTGATCAAAGAATATTATCTGTCACTGAATAAGGGAAAAACACTTAATGTAAGCCTGCTTCCGGCCCAGGACGACCCGGTTAAATTGGTAGTGCTGGATTACAACAATTACCACGGCGGGAACAAAGCCAAAGTACTGTCGACTTCTGCAGCCGTACCGCTATGCGAAAGCAGGACAGTGGACCTGCCGGTCGTTCGGGCCACGCTGCCGAAACCGCTGACCATTGAGATGAACAATACGTGCCCGAACGGCTCGACCATCCCTGACAGCAAGTTGCCGGCCCAGCTGCGGATACAGTTCAGCGAGGTGGGTAAAAATGCTTGGAAAGACGCCGGGGTAATTACACGCGGAGCCAAAACCGCCGTTACCTACCGTTTACTGATCGGTAAACGCTATGACCTGCGGGGCAGCACCGACGGAGGCGTCAGCTGGCCATACCAGACGCTGAATGCACATATTGATAAGGCGTATTGGCTGGCGGATCTGAAGGATCTGGGGTATTGTAAGTAATTTTCATTATTTGAAAATACTTAAATCGATGGCTTTTATAAGGCCGTTCTCGGGTAACTCTGCCAGAGGTGTTTCATCTATATCTGAAACGGCACGATCAAAAGCTATTTGCAGTTTTTCAAACTGTTCTATCATTTCAATTTTAACTCTGATGTTAGCCCCTTGTATTTCGCTTTCCATTTCACTTTGTCTTTTAAGGAATTTGATATTACTTAAGAGAAGCCTGTTGAATAATAATTCGGGGTGCTCAATTTTGGAATAGTTTTGTTTGACGTGATAGAAACAGAAAATTTTCTTAAAATGCTCCAGCCAGTTTTTATGATTATTTTTTTGAAGTTCGTCTTTTATATGGTAGAGTGCTTCAATATGGCTTTGGGCCAAATCTAGAAGGAACATAATATATAATTTTAATTTTGGAGTAGTAATTGGCTCAAGATCATTTTCATAAAGCTCAATTGATTTGTTTGCTGATTTCCTTTTGACTTCTTCTTTTAAATCGGCAAAAACACTATAGAATTTTGTACTTGAGAATGAAAGTAAATTACAGGATCTTGGTGTCAGAGATACCTGGATACCGGTTTTCCGGGTCATTCTGTCATGCTCATTGTAGAATTCCAGTAAACCTTTATGGATACCGTTTTTCTCTTTATGCAAAAAATGTATCCTTTCAAGAACGAGATCACTATTATAGCCTATTTCAGACATTACGCTGATTACTTCTTTAAGCTGGGCCTTTTTCCCATAGCTGAAGTTCCTATATTCCTGTTTACTCAAATTAAAGATTACGCAGAAAATAAGATGGTCTATGTTGCAGTTAATTACCGGCTCTTTTCTTCGCTTCCACGAATCCACATCTTTTGGAAGATTGTATATTTCATCCTCATAGTATTTCTTCGCATACTTTATCCAGCTGTAAAAGAAAGTTTGTAATATAATGCTAAGGCGATATTTATTTAAAGTCAATATTGATAAAGAGTATCTTCTGTCAAAAACAATATACTCAATGAAGTTTGAAATATCTACCAGCATTTGTCTTCTATTAAAATTGCAAAGTTCAAAGAAGTCGCTGGCCAGCCAATCGTCATTATGGATCAATTCATAAAACGCTTCCATTTCTTCTATTGACTCATCTAAAATAGCGATGTTGTTTTTGAAGAAATTGAGCCTTTTGTTGTAAATTTTTTTGGCAAACAAATCCTTCGCCTGATTTGCATTTGTAATTTTCAGGATTTGTCTTATCCGTTCTGGATCAGGACTTTCAGTAATGGCAGCCGTTTCTGTCTCTAAATACTCACCAGGGATCAGGTCTTCATAATTTAAATTTATTTCATTTACAATCTGTGATCCAAAATCAGAATAATCGACAATATTTTTTTCACGGATAACACATACTATATTTGCAATGCCACGATATATATTAAGTTCATTCCTGACTACTTTCTGAAACGTACCTCTGATCTCAGTATCCAGTATACTATCGATATTATCAAAAGCTAACACACAATTTCTCTCAATGTTATCTTTGTTAATTAGAAATGAAAGATAATTATGAGGTTTTAACTCATGGAATATTTCCCAGCAAATGTCTTGTAGCACTGTGGAGAAGCTGTTGAAAAGCGAATACTCAAGCCATTCAAGATAAGTTTTTTCTTTTTGGGCGTTTAAGTCAAAGTCATATACCGTTCTTAGGTTTGAAAGTAGTCTGGTCAATTTGGGATTATGAGGTGCTTGTGCGAGTTCTCTTTTTTGCTCCAGGAAATAAATAATCTCCCGTGTGCTGATATCCGGATAATCAAGTTTAATTTTCTCTTGAATACAGTCAGTAATAAATTGGGACATATTTTCGAATGACTGGTTGACCTCATTGTTAATTCCGGGGATCTTTTTGAAGTCGAAATACAATATCAAACCATTATCCTCTTTGAGTTTTGACAACACTTTACGAACTACCGTTGTCTTCCCTGTACCGGGTTGGCCTATAAAATAGAGGGGTGCACGATCTGTTCTGAGTGAATATTCCAGCTCTTCTTCCTTTTTCTCCCTGGTTACATAAACCTGCTCAAAAAAAACTTTTTCATTCAGGGGAAAGCTAGCAGAATTTGTGTTAGCTTCATAATACTCATCTATTGCAAATGTTAAGATGGACTCGAAAAATTTAAAATTTTTCTGTTTATTTTTCATCATGGATTTCTTTATCAACTAATGTCAGGATATGTTCTTTTTTAGCTTTTGCTTGTGCGACTATACTTTGATCCACATCTTTATATTTCCCCTCTTCCATCGAATAATATTGTAATAAAGTAGTGAGCGATAACAGCCTGTTATTTTTTTGTGCCAGATTAATTTCATTGGCAATGCTCTTTTGCTGTACACCAATCGTATAAATCAGAGCAACAAAGCCCAAACCTGAGAATAGGGAGTTTATAACCGCATAAGTATCAGCAAACTTACTTCTGTGCTCCAACTCAGGAAATAAGTAAGCCAAGATAACAGGGGAAATAATCCATAAAATCACAACGAAGCATAGAGATGAGAGGAAAAGTCTTTTTGGTGACATATTATAGGCGGTTTTAAGGTTATTACACTGCCAATTTAATAAAATATATAGCGGCATTCCTATAATATCTGAAAATAATTACATTTTATGTTGATAATTTGATAATGGTTTATTACATTCGTTGTGATAAATCATTGTTAAACAACCTTCTACGGTAAACCTTAGAACCCCTAAACCCTATTTACATGAAAATCGTATACCTCCTGGCGATTTTATCCTGCCTTGTGCTGGCCGGTTGCAGAACCAGCATTCGTGAACATCACTATTTTAAAGATAATGCGAAGGAACTACCTAATTACTACCGGGTTGACATTACTGCGCATACCTGGCTATTTTCAAAAACCAGGTATTGGTCAGGTTATTTTAAAACAGATGCCATTGATGTCTATTTTAATGAATTCAGCCAGCCGGATAACGGAAAACTGCAGGACTCCAGCGGGGGCATGCAGGCCTTAGCCGCTGATCCTGACAGGCAGTTAGTAGTAATTCTATCTTCCAATGCAGATGATATAGCCAGCCAGATCGGGAATATTACCCAGTCAAAAAATGCACTTCAACATCTTTTAAGCCTTGCAAATGTCAATAATGCTGAAAGGTTGACCGCCACAACAGATGAAATAGATTTTCAACTTCACAAAAATAAAGTATTTGTGGCGTTGGGAGATGCGTTGCTGAATGACCTGGAAAATAAGGATTCTACCATTATACATTCTGCCTTACTCCAGCTGATGAATCATATTGTTTTGGAGAATAATGTGGAAAATAAGATGCTTGACTCTATTGGTGAGGCCAGGTTCAGAAAAGTTATAAAAAGAAAATAAACCCGGTACTATAAATCAGATAAAAGATGAAAACAAAGTTACTCGTTACGTTAATGCCTGTGGCGCTTGCTTTGTGGAGCTGCAACGCCCGGCTGACCATAGATATGAAAATCCTGGACAAGACTTATTTATTAAATAACCCGGCTTACTGGCTGGAAAGAGTGAAGCCATTGGAGCAGAAGATCCGGCAAAATTTATTGAATAACCGTTACAAAGAACTGGAGAAATCAATTCTTGCTGAAACTTCGAAAAGCATGAATTCTATTACTGCAAAACGGGAACAACAGCGCAGGGAATGCATAGATCAATTGGGAAAAGAAAGCAAAGAATATTCTCTTAAGATAGATAAGCTGAAAATAAACCTGAGAACCCAGGATTCCCTGATTACGGCCCAGTCCAAGGATACGAAAAAAGTGGCCGGTCTGAAAAATGAGAAAGAAATACTGCAATACCAAATGGATACTCTTACGCAGAGCTGGCTGACAAAAGCTCAATTAATTAAAGACGGAAAGGATGCTATTCAAATGGAAAAACAAACATTCCGGAGGATACATGAAAATGCTAAATCAACCATTAATGCACAGATAGATTCAATTATTCAAATTCATACAAGAGCACTAGCTGCTTTTGACAGGGCATGGACTGCACCATCCTGTCCCGATACTAAAACGGGCAAGCTTGATTCGTGCCAAAGACAATCAGCAGCTATACAGGATTATAGTTTGAGCTTTGAATTGGCTACAAACGGATTTATTGAGCTTAACATGCTTGGAAATACTGTGAAGAAAGACCTTATGGCACTTAGTGATTTACTATCTGCAGATGAAACTTTTGACTTTAAAACATTGGATGACATGATAAGACAGGTAGTAACCTTCATAGAAGAAGAAGTGCAGCCGCTCACAGAAATAAAAGAAAAGAGATCAGTACAGAATGACCCTCTTGCCTCTTTTGTGGCAGGGGCTGGCGATCAATACTGGAAAGCAAAAATGAATGAAGCATCAGCTTATACCCGTATAGGCAATTCTGATATAGCTATTGTCACCCAGCCCAATGGCGAGTACACGGTAAAAGGAGTCAGAAATGATGCATCTAATGCCACAAAGGCTACATTTAGTTTTATGAGCAGTACAATAGAAGTATTATCGAATTATGCGGGCTTTGGTTTCAGCTCTTCTCCCGATTCTTCAGAATCTGAGCAGGCGGCTGTTAGTATGTCAGGCAGTATGATTCAAGCCGGGTCCAACCTGAACAGACTTAAAAAAAACAGTGAGTATGCCAGGGAATTAATCTATTATACGATTCTCAATGAAGAATCTAATCTTAATGATTCTTTAAAAAGGAAAGAGGCCATTGAAAATATCCGGAATATCTTTAATGCAAATAAAAAACTACTATTAAACGAATAAATCATGTTCCAGGTTAATGATGAAGTAAGATGCATATGTCCGTATAACGGACCGACATCAGTTACAGGTGTTGTGGTTAAGGGCCCTACAGCCGTGTTTGGAGCCAATTATTATACAGTAGCTTTTTTAGGTTATGGTAATTTATTATTGGCAGAGTCCTGTCTGAAGCATAGTGAAGGGCTGTTTGCGGATACAGATACTGTAGTGGGCGAGCTGGTTACGGTCAATAGCAAAAAGGTACCGGAAGGGACAACGGGTATTGTAGCTTCTGCGCCCTATCAGATGTTTGGCAAGACCTATTATAAGGTACTTCTGGATAACCAGGAAGAACCGGTCAGTATGCTGGAATCAAGTATAACTTTCCGTAGCTCCTGATACATATATCTTTACATTTCTCAGGCAGGGCAAAGGGATGTACAGTACCGGGCTTATTTTGAATTACCGGTATAGAACAAGGGAATAACGAGAGTGTATATAGGCAAAAACAACGCCCCTAAAAACTGGATGGTGTATCCGCCTATGTCTTCACCGTCTAAAGGTCCACCTAAAGAAAAAGCCCATACCACAAATGAAATTGTAGAAAAGACGATTTGCCGGGTGCTTATTACACCGGCAACCTTCTTAAGATAAAAAGGAGTGATGAGAAGTATTAGGCCAAAAACGATCCATTGAAGCGTACGGTTATTGCCCTGATTTTCACTACTTGATTTTATAATATTAAATACTCCTAAATAAACCCCTATAATATCGGCAGGAATAAGCTTGATAATTTTAGAGGTATAAGGGTCAGTTTCCTGATTCACCGATTGGGTATTTAGTGATATAGTGCGACGAATGTTATTTTCGTCGATCACTTCACCCGTGCTTAGATCAACAGAGCGTTGGTTATCTCTTATATCCACAAAGACCCCGCCTTCTTGTACTGATGGGGTTGGGAATGGGGAAGATAATTTGCTGGTAATGATATTTCTTGACATAGGGTTAAAGGTTTATTTGTCATAAAGTTTACAATTAATGGACTGATTTCCAAATGTTTTTGTATTTTTCATAACAAATACTCCCTAATATCCGGCATTGCCGCACGCAATTCAAAGCAATTGCTCATTCAGAAATGTGGTGCTACCCAAAACGGTAGTAAGCTTTCTGTTGACCAGCCTGTAGTTTATTAATGCATTCACATGCCGCTGATGATGGGCATCTGTACCCAGAAAATCTGCCAGGCCCGACTGTACCAGCCCCTCTCCTGCTTTCATAACGTCTTTACCGTAATAACCGGTAAGTGAGAGCAGGTTAACCTGCAGTTTACACCCCATCTGGGCTATCCGTTCAAAAATTTCCGGGTGATGGTGCCAGTAAGTATAACGTTCGGGGTGGGCCAGGATAGGTGTGTATCCTTTATTAAAAAGAGAAAACAGGATATTTTCGTAATTGGGTGAAGGCGCCATAAACGACATTTCCACCAAAACATATTTTTCTTTTCCAAAATACAGCAGGTCGTCAGCCTCCACCAGGTTTTCGAAATGAAGATCCATGAAATATTCAGCTGCTGCCTCTATTTCTATGGACAGGTCTGTATGGTTTTGCAATTCTGCTTTCAGATGGTCCAGACCCTCACGAATAATTCCGCTTGTATTGGGGTAAACTCCCTGCATTATATGCGGCGTGGTAATGACCTTCCGGTAGCCCATTCCGGCCAGTCCACGGATCAGCCGGATGCTGGTTTCCGTATCTGGGGCGCCATCGTCTATTCCGGGGATAAGATGAGAGTGCATGTCGACTTTCAGGGCAGCTCCGGGTGTAAAATCATTTTCTTTTTTTCGGAAAAAAGGGAACATGGACTAAACGGTTATTAATGCCTCTGGCCTTTGCCCGACACATCCGGAACTAGCTCAGAAATTTCTTCACCTTATGCAAACCCGCTACAAGGGCATCGATTTCCTCCCGGGTATTGTACGGCGCAAAAGAGGCCCGTACCGTACCCGGAACGCCCAGGCACTGCATCAGCGGCTGGGTGCAATGGTGGCCGGTTCGCACGGCAATGCCCTGCTGATCGAGAATAATACCGATATCCTGCGGGTGAATATTTTCAATCGCAAAAGAAACCACGCTTATCTTTTTCCGGGCTTTCCCGATGATCCGCAGGCCTTCTATGGTTTCCAGCTGCGCTGTGGCGTATTCCAGCAGCTCATGCTCGTGCCGGGCCAGTCCTTCTTTGTCCAGCGCACCAAAGTAATCCAGGGCTGCTTTAAAGGCTATCACATCGGCAATATTGGGTGTTCCAGCCTCGAATTTATAGGGCAGATCGGCATAGGTAGTTTTTTCAAACGTAACTTCTTTGATCATTTCGCCGCCGCCCCGGAAAGGAGGCATAGCCAGCAGAAGTTCTTTTTTACCGTAGAGGATACCCGTACCCGTAGGTCCGAAAAGCTTATGGGCCGAAAGCACATAGAAATCAGCATCCAGCTCCTGCACATTCACCGGGATATGGCTGCAGGCCTGGGCACCGTCTATCAATACCCTGGCCCCGGCTGCATGCGCCTTGCCGATGATATATTCAACCGGGTTAATGGTACCCAGCGCATTGGAAACGTGCACTACAGAAACCAGCTTTGTTTTTTCAGAGAGCAGACGGTCGAATTCTTCGAGGATAAGGTCTCCCCTATCGTCTATCGGGATCACCTTCAGCACGCATCCTTTTTCCTCGCACAAGAGCTGCCAGGGCACAATATTGGAGTGGTGCTCAAGGGCAGAAATCAGGATTTCATCTCCGGCCTGCAGGAATTTGCGGCCGTAGGTATTGGCCACCAGGTTAATGCCATCTGTGGTACCGTAAGTAAAGATGATCTCTTCGGTACTTCCGGCATGGAGAAAGTCACGGACCGCTTTCCGGGTTTCTTCAAAGGCAGCTGTTGCCTTTTCAGCCAGGTAATGGATGCCCCGGTGGATGTTGGCATTGTACGAACGGTAATAGGCATCCAGCGCATCCAGCACGGCGGCCGGCTTCTGGGTGGTAGCGGCATTGTCCAAATACACCAGCGGCTTGCCGGCTACCTGTGTATCCAGGAGCGGAAAGTCTTTCCTTATCCGGTTAACCTCAAAACTCATGATTGAAGCTTCTTCAGAATGAGTATATCCAGCTGATCTCTCAGGGCTTCCCATTTGATCTGGGAAACCACGTCTTCGGCAAAGGCCGCCAGCTGCAGCTTAATGGCTTCAGCACGGGGAATACCGCGCGACTGCATATAAAACACGGCGTCGTCGTCGAGCTTACCCGTAGTGGTACCGTGCGAACATTTCACGTCATCGGCCCAGATCTCCAGCTGGGGCTTGGTATTCATGCCGGCAGATTCCGACAGGATCACGTTCCGGCAGTTCTGGTAGGCATTGGTTTTCTGCGCATCCTGGCGCACGTAGATCTTCCCGTTGAATACGCCTTTCGAACGTCCGTCGAGAATCCCTTTATAAAGCTCATTGCTTTCCGAATTGGGCTTTTGGTGGTCTACCAGCGTGTGGTTATCCACGTGCTGGCTGCCGTTCGGGATATAGAGGCCGTACATATGGCTTTCAATGTATTCGCCGTCGAGCACCAGGTTCAGGTTATTGCGCACAAAGCCCCCGTTTACGGTAAACGTGGCCGCATAGAAGTACGAGCGGTCTTTCTGCAGCACCTGGGTGGTGCCTACATGGAAACCGGCGTCGTTATCGTCCTGGATCTTGTAGTAATCTACCCGGGCCTCTTCGGCAACAAAAATCTCGGTGACCATATTGGCAAAAGAAGAATTATCGCCGATGGTCTGGAAGATCTCCACTACCTTAGCTTCTGCATTTTTGCCCGCTACCACCAGGTGGTGCGCCGAGCTGCTGATATGTCCCTGCCCTACCGCATGGATATGCCGGATCACCACCGGTTTTTCAAGCACGGCATGGTCGGGTACATAAATGACCGCTCCGTCGCGCGAAATGGCCATATTCAACGCAGTCATTCCCTCTTTCTCAATGTCAAGCCCTTTGCCGTAGTATTCGTTCAGCACCTCGGGTATTGCATTTTCCGCTTCCCGGAAGCTGAGCACCCTAATCTTCTCATTAAGCAGAGGAGAAGACAGGTCTGCAGCGAAGCTTCCGTTCACAAATACGAGCTGCAATCCTTCGAGTGCAGCAAAAGGAAGCGCTGCCAGCTCTTCAGCGGCAACGGATGAAGCAGAGGAGAGCTGGTAGTCGTACTTGTCGAGACCTTTCAGGCTGGAATATTTCCAGTCTTCGTTTTTTACGGTCGGAATACCCAGCTTTTTAAAGTTATCAAAGGCCTGCTCCCGAAGCCGGTTCCATGCAAGGCCGGATTTTCCGTTTAAATGGTGGAGCAGGGAGTCAAATTCACCTTCTATTTTCGTCAGAATAGACATTACATCATGTTTTAACTTAAGCGGAAACAGAGTCTGCTTCTGCTTTTATCCAATCATATCCTTTTTCTTCCAGTTCCAGGGCGAGCTCTTTGGTACCGGATTTAACAATACGTCCTTTGTATAGCACGTGCACATAATCAGGAACGATATATTCCAGCAGACGCTGATAGTGGGTTACCACGATAAATGAGCGGTCTTTGGAACGGAGCTGGTTTACGCCGTCAGCCACAATACGCAGGGCGTCAATATCCAGTCCCGAGTCGGTTTCATCCAGGATAGCCAGTGAAGGTTCCAGCATGGCCATCTGGAAAATCTCGTTCCGTTTTTTCTCCCCACCGGAGAAGCCTTCGTTCAATGAACGGCGCAGGAGCTGATCATCTATCTTAACGGTTTTGGCCTTCTCTTTCATCAGCTTCAGGAACTGGGCTGCATCAAGGGGGGCTTTGCCGTGGTACTTCCGGATCTCGTTGAGAGCCGTTTTCAAAAAGTTAATAGTAGTAACACCCGGTATCTCGATCGGGTATTGAAAAGCCAGGAAAATACCTTCAGCGGCACGTTCTTCGGGAGCCAGCTCCAGCAGGTCTTTGCCGTTGAACTCCACGCTTCCGCCGGTCACTTCAAATGTGTCGCGCCCGGCCAGTACAGAAGCCAGGGTACTTTTTCCGGAGCCGTTAGGACCCATGATGGCATGCACCTCACCGGGCTTCACTTCCAGATTAATACCTTTTAATATTTCCTTACTTTCTACTCTTGCTTGTAAATTACTGATACTCAGCATATATAAATAAAGTTCTTATTTCCGGTTACAAAGATAAATTATATTCACCGAAAGGGTTACATATAGTTAACTAATTCTACCCGAAGTGGGTTCAAAATGGAGGGCACTTTTCGCCGGAAAAAGGCGTTTTATAAATAGTTCCGGGTGGAGAGTTCCGAGTGGAGAGTATTCAAAGCGATGTCAAATCACCCGAAACTAAGTACTCGTCACTCGAAACTAAAAATATACTTATGCGCTATTTACTTTTCATAGTATTGTTTAACCTGTCCTGTACTACCATGGCACAAAAAGAAGAACTGGCCCGGAAGAAAGAAGAGGCCCCGGAAATTGTCAAAACCGAAGCGGAGTGGCGGAAGCAGCTGTCGCCCATGCAATATTATGTGGTACGTGAGAAGGGAACCGAGCGGCCCTTCACCGGTGAATTCTGGGATCATCATGAGAAAGGCACATATAAATGCATTGGCTGCGGCGAGGAGCTGTTTACCTCGGAAACCAAGTTTGATGCAGGTTGCGGCTGGCCCAGCTTTTACGATGCCATTGACAAAAGTAAGATCCGGGTGAACCAGGACACATCGCACGGCATGATCCGGGAAGAGATTGTCTGCAAAAAATGCGGCGCCCACCTGGGACATGTTTTCGACGACGGCCCGAAGCCCACCGGACTGCGGTATTGTGTAAATTCTGCCAGCCTGGGTTTTGAAAAAAAGAATTAACTTTGAGAAGAGGGAAAAAACAGCCATTTTTGGAGCTGATTAACCAAACCATCTGAATGAAGCTGATTCTCCTTTCCGGATTTGCATTTCTGCTGTACAGTTGCGGTTCTGCCGGTACCTCTGACCGGCAAGGCCCCCCGGCACCAGATCCTATCGAAGAGGTAAAAGAGATCTTCACCGGCCGGATGTCGGGCTACGACAGCGTATCTGTGGCCGAGACCGACAGCACCTACGCCTATTTTGTTTTACCAAAGACCGAAGAGTTTTCTACGGAAAAGGAGCTTTTCGGTGAGTTCAGCATCAACAAGAAGACCGTTCAAACGGGTGATCTCAACGGCGACGGACTGGATGATGCGGTGGTGCAGTATTCGTTTACCCCGCACCTGGAAAACAATACCCTTATCTACTTCAAGATTTTGCTGCAAAATGGCGGTAAGCTGGAGGAATCAGGAGAAATTTACGGGGGCGGAAGATGCGAAGGACCTATCCTGGAGATCCGGGAAATCAAAAAAGGAGTGATGTATTTTGCGGGCAGCGAATACGCCGCCGGTGACCCTTGCTGCTGTCCTTCGGTGAAGAAGGAATACAGGTTCAGGGTGGAGAATGGGAGAATAGTTACGAGTGCCGAGTGAGGGGTTCCGAGTAGTGAGTTACGAGTTCCGGACGGGGAGTTGATGAATCCCCGCAATCGGGGTGTCCCGTAGGGATATAACCTAATCAGCCACCGGACGAAGTCCGTGGATCCTGTAGATCGCCAGAATTATAAAACCCAAAACATTGTAAGTATTTGATAACATTTAAATATATGTCAAAAAACATCGATTTTTTATACCAATACCTGAATAATGCCTCTCCTACCGGCTTTGAATCGGCCGGTCAGCAGATCTGGCTTGATTACCTGAAACCCTATATCGACGAGCACATCATTGATGTGTACGGTACGGCCGTGGGCGTAATTAATCCCGGACAGGACTACAAGGTGGCCATTGAAGCCCACTCGGATGAAATCTCCTGGTTTGTGAACTACATTACGGACAGCGGCTATATTTATGTAAGGAGAAACGGCGGTTCTGACCACCAGATCGCCCCTTCCATGCGAGTGAACCTTCATACCCGTAAGAAAGGAGTAGTAAAAGGTATTTTCGGCTGGCCGGCCATCCACGTACGTGAGGCGGGTAAGGAAGAAGCTCCTTCATTGAAAAATATTTTTATCGACGTAGGCGCCTCATCAAAAGCGGAAGTGCTGGAAATGGGCATTACCGTGGGTACCGTGGCTACCTTTGAAGACGGATTGACCGAGCTGAACGGGAAATACTACGTAGGCCGGGCCCTGGATAACCGTATGGGCGGATACATTATTGCTGAAGTGGCCCGGAAGCTCCATGAAAACAAGGTCAAGCTGCCGTTTACACTGTATGTGGTAAATGCCGTGCAGGAGGAGATCGGCTTGCGGGGATCAGAGATGATCTCGCGCCGTTTAAAGCCCGATGTGGCGGTTTGTGTAGACGTTACCCACGATACCCAAAGCCCTATGTACGACAAGAAAAAAGACGGCGATATTGCCTGCGGGAAGGGCCCTACCCTCTCCTATGGCCCGGCGGTACAGCACAACCTGCTGCACCAGATCATTGACCTGGCAGAAGAAAAGAAGATCCCGTACCAGCTGGCTGCAGCGAGCCGCTCTACGGGCACCGATACCGACTCGTTTGCGTATTCGGCAGAAGGAGTAGCCTCGGCGCTGATCTCCTTGCCGCAGAAATATATGCACACTACGGTAGAAATGTGCCACAAAGACGATATACAGGCCTGCATTGATTTGTATTATGCGTTTCTGACGAACCTGGAGGCGGGAACGGATTTCAGGTATATACGGTAGTTCCGAGTGACGAGTGCCGGGTAGGTAGTTATGGGTGGGGCATTTTCGCCCCACTTTTAATTACAGGTCAACAATAAATCCCTTCGTGGTCAAATTGTATAGCCCGAAGAGACGAAAACGTTTTATTCCGACCCTGAAAGGGTCAAATATTTATAGACGAAAATGCCTATTCCGACCCTGAAGGGGTCAAATATTAAAGCACCCTATACGACCCCGACAGGGTCGTATTTAAACGTGTGTTTCTTTTCCTGTAAATATCCGAATCCTCCGGATTCTTAGGGGGCGTGAAATAAGATATTTCATCCCATTTTAGCCCGGTTTGATCACTTCCCGCTGTATATTTCCTGCAGGAGCCGTAATATTGCCGGAGGAAGAAAAACCGATGGAAGAAAAGAAATTACGATCGTGGGAAAACTGGGTGGTACTGGCCGGCATTGCATTTTATGCCAGGAGCTACCTTCTGGCTGCCGCTGCCCAGTTTAATTCCTGCCTGGATATCCTGGCCGGGAACGGTATACCGGCAGAAATGATCAATGAAAGCCTGGGCGACTACAGCCCGGTCCGGAATATAATCATGCCGGTGATCCTCCTGGCCGCTTTTGTGTACCTGGCCTGGTTTACTTTCCACCATTATGCTTTTCCGCTGCTCCGGAAAAAATCGTTCTCCCCTGCGGGCATGCCTTACCTTTTTCTTACCGTTGTCCTGCTCCTGGCCGGTTGTTTTCTTTTCGGGCATTTCCGGATATACCCTGAGCTGACCAGCTATCATGGCGGCTTTGAAGACAGCTTCCGCTTTTTCCAGGTAACCCGCAAAATCAGCCTGCTGGGCTATAGCCTCACCCTTTTGTGGGCGATATTCTTATTCGAAGCCTTCTCCCAGGGCTTTTATGCGCTCTGTGGGCGGTTACGGCGCGAAGGGCCCATGTTTGACCTGGTGATCAATTTCCTCTTTGCTATCTGCTCCCTCGTTTTCCTGGTTTTCCTGGGTGTACTGGGAAATATACAGCATTTTGAATTACGGGAGCTGCCGGGCCATACGTCTGTGCCGTTTGTACTGGTCATGGCTGTGGCGGTTATTTACGGGCAGGATTATTTCTACCTCGACCTGCAGGACAAACGCGGTAGAAAGGGATATTTATCGGGCGTTTTCGGGGTAATTACACTCTGTTTTCTCTCGGCTTTGCTGGTTGAAGTATTGCAGGTAATTTACCGGATCACCGATGGCCAGAAAGGAGGTGATCAGGATTTCCGGCCTACTTTTGAAGCCCTCCGATACGCCGTAATAAACCATTTGCCCCGGAGCGGCAGCGTAGCGTTGCCGGCCTCCGTGCTGGCCCTGGGGGCCGGCTGGGTCAGGTATCTCTTTTATCACCAGGAAAACAAGCTACAGGCCCAGGTGACCGTCAAATCGGCTGAGCTGGACCAGCTGAGAGCGCAGGTCAATCCCCATTTCCTGTTTAATGCGCTGAATACCCTCTATTCGGTGGCATTGAAAGAAAATGCCGAGACCACGGCTTCCGGTATTCAGAAGCTGGGCGATATGATGCGGTTTATGCTGAATGAAAATAACCACGACCAGATCTCCATTTCCAGGGAAGTGGAGCAGCTGGAAAATTATATCGATATCCAGCGCATGCGGATTGATGAAACGCCCGATATCCGCATTACCGTGCACCTTCAGCAGCCGGGTACCGAGATCCGCATAGCCCCCATGCTTTTAAATCCTTTCGTGGAAAATGCCTTTAAGCACGGTATCTCGCTGGTCAATCCTTCCTGGATTCATATTACGCTGACCTTTGATAAGGAGAGCCTGTTTTTTAAAGTGCATAACAGTCTGCATGCGGCGCGGGATGCCGATCCTGAAAAATTTAATAACGGAATAGGCCTGGAAAATGTCAGGCGACGGTTAAATTTACTGTATCCTCAGCGCCACCGGCTGGTCATTGAGCAGAGTGAGCAGGATTTTTTTGTATCATTAACCCTCAGATATTGAATGCATATTGAAGCCATTGCCATAGATGATGAGCCCAAAGCCCTGGAAGTAGTGATGATGCTGGCTGAAAAAGTTCCGTTTTTAACTATAAAAGCTACTTTTACCGATGCTTTCAAGGCTATCCCTTATATGCAGCAAAATAAGGTGGACCTGCTTTTCCTGGATATTAAAATGCCGGATATATCGGGCTTCGAGTTTCTCAGCACACTATCGAGGAAACCGAAAGTGATCTTTACAACCGCTTATTCGGAGTATGCGGTGAATGCTTTTGAAGTAGATGCCGTAGATTACCTGATGAAGCCTTTCTCACTGGCGCGGTTTTCCAGGGCATGCAATAAAGTGCTGGAAGCGCTGGAGTCTGAAACCTCGGAAACGGGAAGCATGTTTCTCAAAACCGGTATGGAAGAGGAAAAAGTTTTTTGGGAAGATATCCTGTTCATCGTTTCGCAGGGAAATTACATGGAATATCATCTGAAAGACCGGAAGCTTCTCTGCCGGCAAACCATCCAGGAGGCTATGCAGCAGCTACCGCCGGAAAAGTTTGTACGGCTTCACCGCTCCTATATTGTCGCTACGGATAAGATCGATAAAGTATCGCGCACGGCGGTATGGGCGGGCCGTACGGAAATCCCGGTGGGGGCATCTTACGAAGGGGTATTCCAGTTGATCAGGGAAAAACTATTGAAGAAATAATGGAAGAATCAGCTCAGTTGGCCGGCCGGTTCCGGGAAGTCATCCTGGACGGGAAATGGATAGCCAATACCAATTATCGTGAACAACTGGCCGGTACCGACCGGCAGTTAGCCGCCCGGAAAGTGCTTTCTTTTAATACTTTGGAAGCGCTTACGTTTCATATACGCTATTATATCTCCGGTCTTTTAACAGTATTTGAAGGAGGAGACCTGGAAATCAGAGACCGCTTCAGTTTTGACTTTGAACCGTGCCAATGCCAGGAAGAATGGGAAAGGATGCTTTCCGGCTTCTGGGAGGATGCTGAAAAGCTGGCTGCTCACGTGGAAAGCATGACTCCGGAAAAGCTCGACAGCATATTTGTGGAAGAACGTTACGGAACATACCGCCGGAACATTGAAGCCATGATAGAGCATGCATATTACCATTTAGGGCAGGTAGTGCTGATAAAAAAGGCCGCTTATGGCCTTATCTGCAAATGATCCATTGTTTTTCCGGCCAGCACCTTTTCTCCTGTTTTCCGGAAACCCACCTTTTCATATAGACGCCGGGCGGCCGGGTTGGTTTTTTCAACCAGCAGACCGAGGGTTAGTCCCTGCTTTTCCACGTATTCTGCAATGAGGTACCGGAGCAGCTGTCCTCCCATCCCTTTTCCCTGCCATTCGGGGTGAACCCCGATAGAATCGATATAGTGTTCACCGGCCTGCGTTTCATCTTCGGGCGCAAAGGGTACGGAGGCATGCGCCTGCATATATTCTGCTACAGGCTTTCTCAGCTCTTCCAGGAGGGCCCCGTTGTAGAGGTTGACTGCAGCCACCATTTTCCCGTCAACATACAGGGTGTACGCATTTTGGTAGGAGTACTGGTTGTTTTCCATGCTTACCATGCGGTGCATGAAATTAAAGGCTGCCTGCTTATCTTTTTCGCCCAGGAATTCGTAAACGATCTCTTCCATAGCCAGCAACAGCAGGGTGGCTATTCCGGCGGAATCCTGAGGTTCTGCTTTTCGGATTTCGGTATTCATTGCACGGGATAAATGGAACGATACTTTTGTATACCTGCAAAATTAGCCAGGATCTTACCTTTATAAGCAACATTTTCTGTAATTTTGATCATTAACCTAAAACAAGAAGAATGAATAACAAGGCTTTAACAGCGCTTACTTTAGGCTTACTGGTGGCCGGAAGCGCCTCTGCACAAAAGCTGCAGGACCTTCCGGAGTACAGTATCCCGCAAAGTCAGACCACCAAACACATGAATATCCTGGCGGCCGATGAGATGCAGGGAAGAAAGCCCGGCGAGCAGGGTAACCTGATGGCAGGCCGGTACATTGCCGAGCAGTTCCGGGCATTGGGACTGAAACCGGCTAATGGCAGCTACTTCCAGAAAGTACCGCTGGAAACGGTGATCCCGCCCAGAGAAGGCACCATCACCACTACCGAAGGAAGCGCCAAAATAGGAACAGACTTTGTATTGATGCAGGGAAGCGGCCTTGAAGGCTCTTTTGAAACCGTTCATTTGCCTTACGCCTGGATCGATAAAAATAAAGGATACGACGATTATAAAGGAGTGGATGTCAAAGGAAAAGTGATCATTACCAGTGTGGGTGTTCCCGATTCTGAAGCACCCAACCAGCTGTTTGCCTCTATTGAAGACAAGCAGAAGCTGGCCAAAGAGCGGGGTGCCGTGGCCATTATCGAGGTCTTTAACTCGCCGCGCCCGTGGAATATGGTGGTACGCTATTTCGGGCGGCCTTCTACCAAAATGAAAACCGCCGCCTCATCAGGAGAAGAGATCACGCACCTCTGGATCAGCTCTACATCAGCCAAAATACTGGTAGCCAATAAGATCAGCAAGGTGAACCTGGAGATCGGGGCACGGAAGGTCAAAGATGTGCTGACCTACAATGTAGCCGCTGTGCTGGAGGGCTCTGACCCGCAATTAAAAGACGAATACCTGATTCTTTCGGCACATTATGACCATGTAGGTCACGGAGCGGCGGCCGGAAACGTATCGGCCGGCGACACCGTCTTTAACGGTGCCCGTGACAATGCCTTCGGAACGGTAGCGGTTTTAACGGCTGCCGAAGCATTTACTAAGGTAAAGCCCAAAAGGTCGATCCTTTTTATTGCGTATACAGCCGAAGAAATGGGCCTTTTAGGAAGCCGTTACTATGCCGAGCACCCGTTGGTTCCGCTGAACAAAACGGTATTTAACATGAACTGCGACGGAGCGGGCTACAACGATATGACAAAAATTACCATCATCGGCCTGGACCGTACCGGCGTGAAGGAAGAATTTGATACCGCAACCCGCGCTTTCGGACTTACCGCTATGGATGACCCGGCCCCGGAGCAGAACCTTTTTGACCGTTCAGACAATGTAAGCCTGGCGGCCAAGGGAATTCCTGCACCCACCTATTCACCCGGTTTTAATGCTTTTGATGCCGAAATCAATACGTATTATCACCAGGCTGCCGATAACCCGGACAATATTGATCACACGTACCTGCTGAAATACGCGCAGTCGTATACCTATGCCGCCCGGCTGATTGCCAACCGTGCCCAGGCCCCGGCCTGGATCAGCGGCGATAAGTACGAGCAGGCATACAATAAGCTGTTTGCAAAATAACCATAAATGAAAACGACGGAACAGCTGCCCGGGAGGAGATCTTCCGGGCAGCTTCTTTTTTGAAACGGTTACAACCTTTTCGCCTGCCGGAGGGTCTTTACAGCATAGATCATTTCTCAAACCTTTCATGAAAAAAATAAAGACATTGATGTTGCTTGCAGTCCCGGCCGTGCTTTACTCCTGCCTTACTACAGATGATGAAGTAACAGCCCCTATTATTGACCCTCCGGCGACGATCCTGGTAAAAAAAGACAGCCTGATTACCGGAAAACATTACGGGATCACCATCGGGCAGGCTGCCTCAGACGCTTACCCGGGGGCACAGCTGCTCACCGACAGCCTGGGGGTTACTTACCTGAACCTTGTTTCGAATTTTATCACTGATTTCAGTACATTGGAACAGCAGCTTCCGCTTTATTCGTACATGACATTTGATGAAAAAGCAGGAACAAGTAACGGAGTTCAGCTTTGGTTTGAAAACAGGAAGCTGAAAAGCATTTACCTGAACGGCGGTAAGCGGTTGGGACAATGGCCCGAAAATATAAGTGCATCGGAGGCGGTTCGCGAGGGAGAAAGCAGCGAAATGACCGCTGAAAAGCTGAAATCCCTGCAGGGCAATAGCCGCTACCGGCCGAGGTTTGAACACACCATGCTGGGCGTAAAAAACCTGCAGGAAGCCTTTGATCCCGCCATGGAACAGGCCCCGGAGTGGTATTTCGGTTATAAGGTAGACGAAAAAGATACCCGTTACGTACACGTGCATTTCATTGAAGGCAAGGTGAGTTATATCCTGGTCAATCATATGAGAACACTTTAATGGAACTATCCGGTGTGATCCGGGGTTGTATAAATAGTAATGGGGACGACCGGTTTTGACGGCATGAAGCCATTGCGAGTATAAGCATGTATGGAGTTGGTGGAAGGTCTCCATTTAAAAAATCTACCGAACAATAACTGGCAATACTTCGTATGCCATGGCTGCCTAATTTCGGAGTAAATTACGCATAAGCCACATCCCTCCCGGGCCAACCTCTGCCGCCAGGGACCCAGGGGTGTGAACCATGCAGAGGCGTTCAGATGCGGGCTTCTGATTTCTGAATAGTATTTGAGAAGATAAGGGTCAGACCAGGTACGCCGGACGGCTTTCTGACCCCGAAAATTAAGACCGGCTAAACATGTAGAAGGCTTGACAGTAGCCGTGTTCGGACCAGGGTTCGAATCCCTGCGTCTCCACTAAGGGGGATTTCATTGCGAAGTCCCCCTTTTTTGTAAACTAAATATTGGTTTCATTTCCAGGCATTACAACTTGAAATATTTATCACGCAACAGGTGCCCGATAGATTTATGGCCTTGCCGGCCCCAATACTTTAAAAATAAAAACCGTTCAGAACTGTAACAATTCGCCCGGAAAACGGTATTCATAGTACTAAAACTGTATTTGTATTTCTGTTCCAATACTACCTCAATATTGTACCAGGGAATCAAACGACAGATGATGGTGATTGATGTCATAATTTGGGGAAGATCATCAAAGGTTTTGCCCTGGTACGCGAACCGGTAAAATAATAAAATATGAAGAAGCTGTTGATAATCCTGGTAAACGTTTGTCTTGCGTTTTGTACAGTTCAGGCCCAACAAACTGCATGGGGGCACCAGCAGGAAACAACCAGCGATTACCTGGTACAAGACAGCGTGATGATCCGTACGCGCGACGGCGCAGAAATTTCGGCCATAGTGGTCCGGAAAAAAGGCGAAACAGAACCTCAGCCCGTTATACTTCAATTCACCATTTATGTCCGGGACCAGGGCCGGGATTACCAGTCGCTCAAAGAAGCCGCCGACAGGGGGTATGCAGGCGTAATGGCGTATACCCGTGGCAAACGATTCAGCCAAAGTGAAATTTTCCCGTACGAAACCGACGGGCAGGATGCTTACGATGTAATCGATTGGATCAGCCGGCAAACCTGGTGCAATGGCAAAGTGGGCATGTATGGCGGTAGTTATAACGGGTTCACCCAATGGGCAGCGGCAAAGAAGCTGCATCCGGCTCTCAAAACGATCGTTCCCTATGTAGCCAACCGTCCGGGAATGGGGCTGCCAATGGAAAACAATATCTTCATCAATCCCAATTATGAATGGTCGTTTTATGTGGGCAACAACAAATACCTTGATAATGAAGCCGGTAATGACAGGCAACGCTTCCGGAACATGATGTTCAGATGGTGGGAAACGGGCGATGCCTATACCAAAATGGACAGCATTGACGGTACACCCAATCCGCTTTTTCAACGCTGGATAAGCCATCCCGATTTTGATGAATACTGGCAGAAAATGGCTCCTTTTGAAAATGATTTTGCGCAGATCCGTATCCCGGTACTGGCATTTGACGGTTACTATAACGATTCTCAGAATTCGGGTATTTACTACCTGCGCCAGCTCAGCAAATACAGCCCGGAAACCCCTGCCTACCTGGTCATTGGCCCTTACGGGCATTTCGGAACACAAATAGGCGGACAAGAAGTCATTAACGGCTATACCGTTAGCAAAAATGCCCTATTTCCCATCAAAGAATACACCTATCAATGGCTCGACCATATCTTGAAAGGTGCGGAAAAACCTGCTTTCCTCAAAGATAAAATCAACTATCAGGTACTTGGAACAGACGAATGGAAAAGCGCCCCGTCCCTGGATGCGATGCACAATGATGATTTGAAATTTTACCTGAGTCCAACGAGATTGGGAGAAGGTTATTGGCTCAGCACCCGAAAGCCCGGTAAAAATAAATACCTGGCACAGGAAGCAGATTTTGCCGACCGTGAAAGCAGCAATAACGATTACTATCCGGATCCCATTGTCAGGGAGAATATTTTTGGAAAAAACGGCTTTGTATTCATCAGCGAACCATTGGAGAAACCACTTTTGGTGAACGGCTCTTTTTCAGGGGAAATCCATCTGAGCATCAACAAAAAAGACCTGGACATCGGTGTTACCCTGTACGAAATTTTGCCTTCAGGAGAGTATTTTCATCTCTCCTACTACATAGGCAGAGCCAGCTATGCCAAAGACATGACGAAACGAAATCTTTTGACGCCTTTTGAGAGAACAAAAATTGCCTTTGATAATACACATCTTATCAGCAAGCAATTGCAGAAAGGCAGCCGGCTGGCGGTGGTACTCAACGTGAATAAAAACCCGTTTTCGGAACTGAATTACGGAACAGGAAAACGGGTAACTACCGAAACCATAAAAGACGCCCACGAGCCCTTGCGTATCCGGTGGTATTCCGATAGTTTTATAAAAATACCTGTATTGAAATAGGTTAGGGTTCTTTACTTAATTTGAGTAATTCGAAATCTTGTTTTCCAGGATAGTATTTTATAGAACGCCATTTATTATCCAGAGTTCAGAAGAAATAATTTTTCTATGCCTAAATTTGTGCATTAATCAGCAGAACTTATGGAAACCAAAGAAAAAAAGACAAGCAAAAGGAGGAACAAAGATTTCGGCTTTAAATCAATGAAGGAAGAACCAAAGAAGCTCTCAAAAATTGGAGAATGGTTAAAGAGCGGGAAATCCGCATTCGAAATCATTGATCATGAAGCGATTTTGAAATGATGAACAGGTATTTGTTAGATACCAATATCCTTGTGTATATAATATCAGGAGAAGACTATAAAATACAGAGGGATATAATGGCTGTAATTTCTGACGCTTATAATATTTGTGAAGTGAGTTCTGTATCTATGATAGAAGTATCTCAACTTCTTAGGAAAGCTAAAATAAAACCAAGAAGAGACTGGGAAAAAGAAAACGTATTAGAATTGTTAACGAACAATTTAAATATTCGCATACTTCCTTTTACAGAAAGGCATGTAAACACACTCTTAAAATTAGATGCAGGATCCGGCCACAATGATCCTGATGATTTCGCCATCGTTTCACATGCTATAACCGACCGTTATACGCTGGTTTCGTCCGATGAGAAATTCAAGTATTATACCGGTCAGGGCTTAAAGTTTCTTTACAATAAACGCTGATAGAAAGCCTGGGGTTACTTCCCGATAATGAAACCCACCAGCGTAACCAGGAGCAGAACAGCCAGGGAAACGTTCCACCACTTTTTCTTTTGCTCGGCGGGATTCCTGATAATAAGCACCATACACGCAATGCTCAGCAGGGTACAGATCACCTGGATGACCTTCTGGGCCTTGACGCCGGGAATGTTATAAGACCCGTAAAGTGCCATAAAAACAAGCAGGGCCACCGCTATTTTCAGATTAGAAAGTTTCATTTATTTCCCAGTTCTAAGAATTTCTTTTGAAAGATTAAAATTGCTACCACTCCGCAAAATATGCAAGCATCGGCGAAATTAAAAATAGGCGTAAGAAAATAACTCCCGCCGTAACGTGGCACCCACTCGGGCCAGAAGCCGTCAAGCCAGTTGAAGTAGAACATATCAATGACCTCACCGTGGAACCAGGGCGTTTTCACCCATTCAGGGGCATTGCCCGGCAGCAGGGCACCGTAAAAGATACTGTCGATCAGGTTGCCCAGCGCCCCGGCCAGGATAGCCGCCAGCGCCCACAGGATACCGTTATCGGGGTGTTTCCGGGCCTGCCTGAACAGGTAGTAGCCGATCAATCCCATGGCCAGCACCCGGAAAAGGGTAAGCGCGATCTTCCCGTAATTTCCACCCAGCTCCATGCCGAAGGCCATACCGGGATTGGTCACATAATGCAATTTAAATACCCCGTGAATGAGGTCGATGCTTCCGTTATGCTGCGGAACCACCACGTAATACATCCAAAGCTTCAGGCCCTGGTCTATTGCTATAAGCAATAAGGTAAACAAAAAATATTTTCCGGCTGATCTCATGCTGACTTTCTTCTTTCCCTCTCTTTTTTGATCAATAAATATTCGCGGCTGCTTTGTCCGGCAATAGACGTATTCTCATCCGCTCTTCTGAAGAGATACGGCATAACCGACTCAATAGGCCCGTAAGGTACATATTTGGCGACATTATAACCGGCGGCGGCCAGGTTGAAGGAAATGTTATCGCTCATTCCCAGAAGCTGGGCAAAAAAGACACGGCTGTCAGACGGCGCAATCCCGTTTTCGTCCAGGAGCGCTACGGCCAGGTTGCAACTGTCTTCGTTATGGGTGCCCAGGCATACGCTGATGTAGTCTATTTCGGAAATGCTTAAAGCAACCGCTTTGTCGTACTCTTCATCAGAAGCCTGCTTGGTGGGGTTGATCGGGTCGGCGTATCCTTTTTCTTCCGCTCTTTTCCGCTCTTTTTCCATATAGGCGCCCCGTACCAGCTTGGCGCCAATAGTAAACCCGCCTGCTTTTGCAGTCCGGATGTGCGCCTCCAGCTTTCCGTAAGAAGCGGTGCGGTACATCTGGTATGTATTGTAAATAAGCGTTTTACCTGGCGTATTGTATTTCTTCATTTCTTCGAGCGTAAGCTCGTCAATGACATCCTGGATCCAGGTTTCTTCGGCATCAATGAATAAACGAACACCCTTATCGGCGGCGCTCTTGCAAAGGGTTTGGAATCTCTTGACCAGGCGCTGGTATGCGCTCAGCTTTTCAGGCGAAAGGCAGTCGATGCCGTCTTCCTGTACCTCTGCCAGGAGCTCCCGTGAGCCTATACCCGTTACTTTGAACACTGAAAACGGGATCTTTTCAGGATAGAGGCTGGCCATTTCAATGGTTTTCATGAGCTCGGCCTTGGTTTCGTCAAAGCTTTTCTCATCGTCTTCTCCTTCCACGCTGTAATCTAAAATGGTGCCTACTTTGTAACGATGCAGCTTGTCGATGGTCTTTTCACACTCCTGGATATCCTCACCGCCGCAGAATAATTGGAAAATAGTTCGTTTAATTATAAATTTTATGGGTAAACCTATCTTCAGAAACCACTTAATTAAAAAAGTACCTATATTTACCAGCCAATTTTGATTCATGGCCATAAAAATAGAGTAGTTGAGGTTCAGTTGGCTGTTGGATTGGTTTTTGAACGCTGTTTCCGTATCAGAAAAATCAATACGACGTTTAGGTGACATAAAGAATGTTCGATGAATTTGAGGCACAAAGATAATTGGTTTTTAAGATAAAATAGGAATAGGATTAAATAGTTTCACTTAATGAAAGCAAATTTGAACGTGTCGCCACTGGAGTCCTGGGTAAAAACAGATGGCAAACCCCTGATCATTGCAGGACCATGCAGTGCGGAAACAGAAGAGCAGGTATTGGAAACAGCGGAAGGAATAGCCCGGAACGGTTATGCGCACATTTATCGTGCGGGCGTGTGGAAGCCAAGAACCCGGCCGGGTAGTTTTGAAGGGAAAGGCGAAGAAGCGCTGCCCTGGTTACAAAAAGTAAAAGAGCAGACAGGCTTGAAAACCGCTGTAGAGGTAGCTACCCCGCAGCATATTGAGCTTGCATTAAAATATGGTGTAGATGTATTGTGGATCGGTGCCAGAACCACCGTTAACCCGTTTAATGTGCAGGACCTGGCCGACGCCCTGAAGGGTGTGGATGTGCCGGTGCTGATCAAAAACCCGGTAAACCCGGATCTTGCCCTCTGGGTAGGTGCATTTGAGCGTATTGCCGGTGCCGGAATTACCAAGCTGGGTGCCATTCACCGCGGTTTCTCCAACGCCCAGGAAACCAAATACCGGAACTCGCCGATGTGGCAGATTGCTGTGGAATTTAAAACGTATTTCCCGGCTATCCCGATGATCGGTGACCCCAGCCACATGGCCGGTAAAAGAGCCTACCTGGCAGAGCTTACCCAGCGTGCCATGGACCTCAACTACGACGGATTGATCATTGAGTCGCACCGTAACCCGGACGAAGCGTGGTCAGATGCCTCTCAGCAGCTTACCCCGGATGCGCTGGGCGAAATGCTGAGCAACACGGAATTCCGGAAAGCTACTTACGGAACCGACTTCCAGTCGGAGCTGGACCGGCTGAGAGCGCGGCTCGACAACCTGGACCGGGAGCTGATGGAAGTGCTGGCCAGCCGGATGGCCGTAGTAGAGCAGCTGGGCGAATACAAACGGGATAACAACGTGGCCGTGCTTCAGCTGGATCGCTGGAAACACGTGCACGAAAGCCGTGCGGAATGGGCGAAAAGCCTGAATCTTTACCCGGAAGTAGTGGAAGAGCTGTTTAAGCTGATCCACATGGAGTCTATCCGGAAACAAACCGAAGTAATGAACCGTCAGACTATATAAAGCACGGATCGATAAGGAAAGGCCGGGTCTCCGCAGGGAGGTCCGGCTTTTTTATGCCCTTCATCGTCCTCTAATTATAAATTATTTTCTTATTTTTGTTATAAATATTAAAAATATTAAGAATATGAGAGCTGCGCTGTTGGTAATCGGGCTTGTTGTATTAACGGGATGTACCCGGGAGTCCTCACAAAAGGACTTGTCGGTCTATGTAGACCCGTATATCGGTTCGAAAGGACATGGCCATGTATTTGTAGGGGCCAATGTGCCGTTTGGGGCAGTGCAGCTGGGGCCATCCCAGATCATGAGAAGCTGGGACGAGTTTAACGGCTGGGACTGGTGCTCCGGTTATAATTATATCAGTGAGGAAATCCTGGGCTTTACCCACACCCACCTGAGCGGAACGGGGATTGGCGACCTGAACGATATCCTGGTACTACCGGCCACAGGCCAGCCGCAACTTCAGCCCATGGCGTTTGAAAAGCCTGAAACGGGTTACGGCTCCCTGTTCAAAAAAGAAAATGAAAAAACAGAAGCCGGGTATTACCGGGTGCACCTGGATAAATACGGTATAACAGCCGAGCTTACGGCCTCTGAACGTGTAGGCATGCACCGGTACCGCTTTGAGCAGACAGAAAATGCGCATGTGCTGGTAGATCTGAAATTTGGTATGGGTTGGGACGCAGCCGTAGCCACCCGCTTTGAGCAGGTCAACGATACCCTCTTCACCGGTGAACGCTTTTCTAAGGGCTGGTCAAAAGATCAACGGGTATTTTTTGCCCTGAAAACCTCTGTACCCGTAAAAAGCCTGCAGCTGTTTGAAGATACGGTGGCCGTTCAGGGAAACCGGGCAGAAGGCCGGGCTACCAAAGCCCTGTTGTTCCCCGCCCTGACAGATGGGAAGAAAGAGCTGGTGATAAAGGTGGCTCTTTCACCCGTAAGCACTGAAAACGCCCTGCTGAACATGAATACGGAGGTGCCGCATAACGACTTCGACCGGCTGCGGGAAGAAGCACGGGAAAAGTGGAACACCCATTTGTCACGTATAACGATTGAAGCTGCCGATTCAGTGAAAACCGTTTTTTATACTGCTTTGTACCACACCCGTTTTGCGCCCTCACTCTTCAATGACGTCAACGGCGATTACCTCGGCTCGGATAAGCAGGTGTACAGGAAAGCCGGGTTTCAGAATTATACCACCTTTTCTTTGTGGGATACCTACAGGGCGTTACACCCCCTGCTGACCCTCACCGACCCTGAGCGTTCGGAAGATTTTGCGCAGTCGCTCGTAAATATTACTGAACAGCAGGATGCCATGGCCCTGTGGCCGCTTTACGGGAGCGAAACCTTTTGTATGATGGGAAACCCAGCCATGACCGTTATTTCAGATGCCTTCCGGAAAGGCCTGCTCAGGAAGGAAACGGCTCTGCAGGCATTTGATGCGCTCTATAAAGTCTCCAACCACTCTACCGAAGCCGAACTGCCGGTGGGTCAGAAATGGGTAAAAGACCTGAAGTGGATACCGGCAGATAACATTCACGAAACGGTGGCCTGGGGCATGGAATATGCCGTGGCTGACGGGGCGTTTTCAGCCATGGCCGAAACACTGGGCAAAAATGAGGCGGCTCAGTATTACGGAGAGCGGGCCGGCCTTTACAAGCTCTATTTTGACCCTGAAAAGAAATTCTTTAACGGGCGTTTCGCAGACGGGTCTTTCCGTAAGAATTTTAATCCCTTCAGTGCTGACCACCGCACCAACGACTACGTGGAAGGCAATGCCTGGCAATACCTGTGGATGGTGCCTCACCAGCCTTATGAGCTGATCAGCCTGCTGGGAGGCGACGAGGCTTTTGTAAAAAGACTGGATGAATTCTTTGCCCTGCCCAGCGAGCTGGACGCCACGGCTTCTAACGATATCAGCGGGTTAATAGGCCAGTATGCGCACGGCAATGAGCCCAGTCATCATGTGATCTACCTGTACACCTTTGCCGGCAAGCCCGGTAAAACGGCAGAAAAATTGAGGGAAGTGGCCGATAAATTCTACACTACCCGTCCTGATGGGCTGAGCGGTAACGAGGATGTGGGCCAGATGAGCGCCTGGTACGTGCTATCGGCCCTGGGTTTTTACCCGGCTAACCCGCTGAGCGGGGAGTTTGTGTTCGGGTCTCCCCTGGTTAACAAGGCTACCCTGAAAATCGGGAAAGATAAAAGCTTCCGGATCCTTGTCAAAAACAACAGCCGGGAGAATAAATATATTCAGACTGTACGCCTGAACGGTAAAAATTACGAAAAGCTCTCTATTTCTTATGCGGATATCATGAAAGGCGGTGAGCTGGAATTTACCATGGGAGCTCAGCCGGCTGCCGCTATGGAGAAGGCGCAACGGCCGCAATAAGCGGGCGGAGATATGCCCAAAGGAAATGCAGCGGTTATTCTCTGCTACGTGTAAAATCTGATACGTAGCAAATTTTACACGTGGTAAGGGGAAAATCCCTAAATTTGCCCCAAAATAAAGATGTGAATGGAATTTATACCCCGGATAGGAATTACAACAGGTGATATCAATGGAATTGGCCCCGAAGTACTGCTGAAGGCCTTAAACACTCACCGTGTGAATAAAATTTGTATTCCTGTGCTCTACGGTTCCGGGAAGCACCTGAGCAAATACAAAAACCTGGTAGGCATGCAGAACTGGCAGTACACGCACATCCAGGATGCATCGCAGGCGCAACAAAAGAACTTTAACCTGGTCAATTGCCTGAAAGGCGAATATTTTGATCTGACACCCGGCAGTCTGGACCCGAAAGCCGGCCAGCTGGCCTATGACAGCCTGGAAAGAGCCACCCAGGACCTGAAAAGCGGTAAAATCGATGCGTTGGTGACCGCACCGATCAGCAAGGAGAACATCCAGAGCGACACGTTCAAATTTCCGGGACATACCGAATACCTGGCCCAGGCTTTTGAAAAGAAAGATGTGCTGATGTTCATGATCAGCGATGGCCTGCGGATAGGGGTGGTTACGGGGCATATCCCGCTGGATAAGGTAAAGAAAGTGCTGAGCCGCGAGGCCATTGCTTCCAAGCTGAACCTTATGCTCCAGTCGCTTAAAACAGACTTCGGCATTGCCAAGCCCAGGATAGCCGTGCTGGGCCTTAATCCGCATGCCGGTGAAAACGGCCTGCTGGGCGATGAAGAAAAACAGGTGATCACCCCTGTGATTGAGCAATATAAGAGCAAAGGCCACCTGGTTTTCGGGCCCTTCCCTACCGACGGCTTCTTTGCCTCAGACAACTTCAGGAAATTTGATGCTATCCTGGCCATGTACCACGACCAGGGCCTGACCCCTTTCAAGATGCTGGCTTTTGACACCGGCGTTAATTTTACGGCCGGGATTCCCAGTGTACGCACCTCTCCCGATCACGGTACCGGCTTCGATATTGCGGGAAAGAACGTGGCCGACCCGGGCTCCATGCTTCATGCCATTTATGCGGCAGCCGACATCAGCCGCCAGCGGCACGAATACAACGATCTGGAGGCACACGCGTTAAAGCACCAGAAAATTGATATCGAAAACCTGAAGAAGGAGAAGAATTAATTTCACTTTAGTACCAGGCTCACAATGTTCTCCACATGAAAAGTGTGGGGAAACATGTCTACCGGTGCTACGGCTTCCACTTCGTATTTTTCGCTTAATATTTCCAGGTCACGGGCCTGGGTGGCCGGGTTACAGCTGACGTATACAATGCGCCGGGGGGCCATGTTGAGCAGCATTTCACAGACGGGCTTATCCATGCCCGCACGGGGCGGATCGGTAATGACCACATCGGGCCTGCCGTTGGCGGCAATAAACTCTTCGTTCAGGATTTTGGCCATGTCTCCTGCAAAGAAACGGGTGTTGTGAATACCGTTGATCTCCGAGTTGATCCTGGCGTCTTGTACAGCCGGTTCTATGTACTCCACCCCTACTACCTGCCTGGCCTGGCGCGCCAGGAAGTTGGCAATGGTTCCGGTACCGGTATACAGGTCGTAAACCAGGTCGTTTTTGCCAATCCCGGCAAATTTCCGCACCAGCTTGTACAGTTCGTAGGCCTGTTCGGAATTGGTCTGGTAGAACGATTTTACCCCGATCCGGAATTTCAGCCCCTCCATTTCTTCGGTGATGTAGGGCAGTCCGTGGTAATACACGGGTTCCAGGTCAAAGAAAGTGTCGTTTCCTTTGGTATTAATGACATAGCTTAAAGACGTCACCTGCGGGAATTTTGCCACAAACTGATCCAGTACGGCGTGAATGGCCTCGCGGTCATTTTCGGCAAACTGCACCAGCACCATGAGCTCACCTGTTGAGGTGGTACGGATCATAAGGGTACGGAAGAACCCTTTGTGTACGATATGGTCATAAAAAGGCTTCCCGGACGCGATTGCCGCCTCCCGGAAGAAATTCCGTACTTCGTTGGAGGGATCGCCCTGCAGGTAGCAATGATGAATGGGCAATACTTTATCAAAACGCCGGGGCACGTGAAAGCCCAGGGCATTCCGGTCGAGGTCTTCATCTGAATCCACCTCTTTCTCCGTAAACCAGCGGGAGTTGGAAAAGGTATATTCGAGCTTATTCCTGTAAAAACGGGTCCTGGCAGAGCCCAGGATGGGCGATGTATTCTTTAACGGCACTTTCCCTATCCGCGACAGCTGATCGTACACCTGGCGCTCTTTCTGGGCCAGCTGGGTCTCATAGGGCACATGCTGCCATTTGCAGCCGCCACAGTCGCCGAAATGCGCACAGAAGGGCTCAATCCTGTCTTTGCTGAATTGATTAACGGAGAGAACCCTTCCTTCAGAAAAACGTTTTTTGGATTTGGAAACCAGCAGCCTTACCTCATCGCCCGGAACTACCTTACTACCATCTACAAAGATCACCTCGCCGTCGTTCTTTGCAATGCATTTTCCTTCTGCAGCGAAGTCGAGGATCTGGATGTTTTCAATTTCGTATTTTTTCTTCATGCAAGGTGCTTTATCTTTGCAAAGATGAATGAGAAAATTAAAACAACGGATATAAAAAAAGCGATGAGTTTTTCATCGCTTAGTGATCCCGCTGGGATTCGAACCCAGGACCCATACATTAAAAGTGTATTGCTCTACCAGCTGAGCTACGGAATCGAAACCGATTCTGTTGTTGTTTTTAGTGATCCCGCTGGGATTCGAACCCAGGACCCATACATTAAAAGTGTATTGCTCTACCAGCTGAGCTACGGAATCAAAACTCATTTCAGAAAGTGTCTCTCTCAAATGAGGATGCAAAACTATGCATTTATTGCTACAGTTCAAAAGCCCTTTATTAAAATATTTTTACTTTTTTTTCTCTTCCTGAGTCAACCTTTTGATACTAAAGCACAAAACGATATTGCCAAAAAAGCCGATTCTCTCTTCCTGGCCAGGAATTACACCGAAGCAGCCAAAATGTACGAGGCTATATTCGCAGATCCGAAGGTAAACAACGAGCACGTCAGCCTGAAGCTGGCTTATATCTTCGAGAACGAGGGGAATTTTCCCAAGGCGCTTTTTTACCTGAACAGCTATTATAACCTTAAGCCCACCGACGAAGTTTTTGACAAGATGAACAAAATGGCGCTGATGAATAAGTTTACGGGTTATGAACGGAACAACATCAATTTTGTCTTTGCCATTTACCAGCAGTACTACATTTTTATCCTGTATGCGGTAATTGTTTTCGGAATTTTCCTGCTGTGGGTGCTCTTTAATAAGCGAAAGCAGGGAAAACCCATTTACAGGAACAACTGGGCCCTGGTGATCACTTACATGGTGTTGCTGGCTTTGCTGATCAACCTCCCCTCCAGCTATAAATCAGCCATTGTAAAAGAGAAAACCTACCTGCGGAATTTCCCGAGCTCAGCCGCTACGGTTATAGGTGAAATTGAGCCGGGCAATAAGATCAATATTTTCGGCAGTGATGATATCTGGCAAAAGGCATACTGGAACCGCGGCGTGGCGTATGTGAATAAAAATGATTTGTGGTTGTTAGAAAACTGAGTGCAAGGCACCAGGTGTTCTTGCAGCCCTGCTGTGCTCGGTTCTCGACTATGTCTGGTTTTCGACTGCACTCGGTTCTCGTCTGCACTCGGTTCTCGACTACGCTCGAACTGACAGGAACGACCGCCACTTGTCAGTTCGAGCGTAGACGAGAACCAAATGCAAAAAAGCCGGGGAATTACCCCGGCTTCATTGTATTATCTATACGCTCAAATCGCCTCCAGTATTCTTTGCGGATCTACTGCAAAGCCGATTTTCTCTTTAAGATCAGCAATTTTTACCCGCTCCTGCTCCATGCTGTTGCGGTGACGGATGGTGACGGTGTCGTTTTCCATGGTTTCGTAATCTACGGCCACGCAAAACGGTGTTCCGATGAGATCCTGCCGGGTATAGCGTTTACCGATAGCGCCGCCGTCGTCGTAAACGGTACGGAAAGATAAACGGAGCGAATCAGCGATCTGCTGTGCTTTTTCAGCCAGTCCGTCTTTTTTCACCAGGGGCAGGATAGCCGCTTTTACCGGTGCCAGGGCCGGGTGAAGCTTCAGGTAAGTACGTTCTTTTTCGCCTGTTTCCACGGTAAAGGCATTGCAGAAAGCGGCCAGGAAGAGGCGGTCAGCCCCTACCGAGGTTTCTACTACGAATGGAATGTAGTTGCCGATGGCTTTGCCGTCTTCGCCCAGGTCGGGATCAAAGTATTGCAGCTTCTTTTTCGACAGTTCCTGGTGATTTCTCAGGTCGAAATCCGTACGGGAGTGAATTCCTTCGATTTCCCTGAACCCGAACGGAAATTCGTATTCAATATCTACGGCGGCATTGGCGTAGTGCGCCAGCTTCTCGTGATCGTGGTATTTCAGCTTTTCAGCAGGCAGGCCGAGGGCCCTATGGAAACGGAGACGGGTATTTTTCCATTTTTCGTACCATTCCATTTCTGAGCCGGGACGTACAAAGAACTGCATTTCCATTTGCTCAAACTCCCGCATCCGGAAAGTGAACTGGCGGGCCACGATCTCGTTCCGGAAAGCCTTACCGATCTGCGCAATGCCGAACGGCACTTTCATACGGCCGCTTTTCTGCACGTTCAGGAAGTTCACAAAGATCCCCTGGGCCGTTTCGGGCCTGAGGTAGATCTGGCTGGCGTCTTCAGCCACAGAACCCACCTGGGTAGAGAACATCAGGTTGAACTGCCGTACTTCTGTCCAGTTAGACGTTTTGGAAATGGGGCATACAATGCCCTCTTCAATGATCAGCTCTCTCACCTCATCGAGTTTCTCGGCACCCAGCAGCGCGCCCATTTTGCGGAGAAGCGCCTGCGCCCGGGCCTCATCACCTGCCGCTGCGTATTCTTCGGCTTTCCCTTCCAGGAGCTGGTCAGCGCGGTAACGTTTTTTGGAGTCTTTGTTGTCGATCATAGGGTCATTGAAGCCGTCAACGTGCCCCGAGGCCTTCCAGGTAAGCGGATGCATGAAAATAGCGGCATCTACCCCCACAATATTGTCGTTCAGCTGGGTCATGGCTTTCCACCAAACCTGCTTGATATTATTTTTCAGCTCCACTCCGTTCTGGCCGTAATCGTACACCGCCTGGAGCCCGTCGTAAATCTCAGACGAAGGAAATACAAACCCGTATTCTTTGGCGTGACTGATAATGTCTTGTAAAGTAGCACTCATAGATTAATTGTTTATTCCGGTATACATTGAATTAATGGCTGCGTATTCCCTGATCAGGAATGCCTGCAGTTCTTCGTTAAATATTTTCTTCGACTCGTCGTCGAGCGCCTCATACATATCTTTTAACTCCCGGTTGATTTCCGCCTTTTCTGCTTCCGTAGCAGCATTCATGGCCCGGACATGGTATTTTTTGAAATCAAATGACAACATTTTCCAGTGTTTTAAGGGTAACTCCGGCCGGGGTAACGTCCAGATCGTACGTTCTTCCCATAATTACGGGCAAATTTACACTTTCGTGTCCAAATTGAAAACCAAATGCCACGGGATAATCATAGCCGGCCGTGTGCTGCAGAATGATCTCTTCTACAGAAAAGCCGAAAGAAGGCTCGCTGATGGCGGTAAATGAGCCGGCTACCAGCCCGGCCAGGTGCTTTAACTTGCCGGCCCGTTTGAGCTGCACCATCATGCGGTCAATGTTATACAGCTTTTCGCCGATATCTTCCAGGAAAAGAATCTTCCCGTCGTATGAAATATCGGAAACCGAACCTATGGAATGGGTCAGTAAAACCAGGTTGCCTCCTATGGCAGGACCTGTTGCGTGGCCTTCCCGGTTGAAGGGGCCCGCCGGCCAGGTATCGGATGGCACTTTACCGGAAAGCATATCGCGAAGCTTTGCCGAAGAAACCGGATCGCAGGTTAATGTTTTGGCCATAGGGCCGTGAATGGTCTCATACCCCGATGCATTCAGATGCAGGAGCAGGGCGGTGAGGTCAGAAAACCCGATGAGCCATTTGGGGTGCTTTTTAAAAGCGGTAAAATCAAGGTGATCGATCAGGTCGGAAACGCCGTATCCGCCCCGTGCCGCCAGGATACAACGTACTTCAGGATCATCCAAAAAACCCTGGAGCTCCAGCAGGCGGTTCTCAAATGTATCGGAAAAATTGTGGAAAGAGCGACCGGCCGTAGCCCCGGTTTCTGTCTTAAAGCCCCATTGCTCAAGAATCTTCACGCCGGACAATACATCCTGGAGGACTACCCGGCTGGCGGGAGCCGTGATAGCGACGAAGTCGCCGGGACGAAGAAAGGGAGGTGTGATCATCAGACAAAAACCACATCTTTCACAATCTCAGCGCCCATTTCTTTATTTAAGAGGGAAATGATTCCGGACTTGGCCAGAACCAGTTCCTGTCTTAAAGGTGCAGAGGTAATTCTCAGGAAAAGAACGCCTTTGCTGATATAAATCTTCTCTGTCCGCTGTGCAATAGACACACCCATCAGCTTTTCCCAATAGGTCACCAGGTAGGTCTCGTTATAGCGCGACCTGAGCTTGTATGCATTCAGGAAAGACTCGAAAGCCTCTCCTATGCTCTGGGCCTGGGTTTTGCGGGCAGTTACAGACATTTAGGCTTTTTTTGAAATGGCAAATTTTTCAAAAGTGAGCTTGGCGCCGCCACCTGCCGAGATGGTTACGGTAGTTTCATCTTTCGATAACACCTTACCGTGAAGTCCACCGGCCGTTACCACGTCGTCGCCGGGCTTCAGCTCTTCTACCATTTTTTGTTGATCTTTTTGTTTTTTCTGCTGAGGGCGGATCATAAAGAAATACATAACGGCAAACATACCTACCATCATGATCAGGAAACTCATGTTTCCACCACCTGCTGCTTGTAAGAATATCATAAAAATTTATAAGTTAATTACGCCTTTGATTTGATCTGTCCCATCAGATCTTCTACGTCTTCCAGCAGCTTTTCTGCTTTCTGACGCGCCTCGTTTACCACTTTCTTTCCTTCTGCTTTTGCATTGTTGTCTCCGCCTACGTATTCCAGCGCCACTTCTTCTCCCCTTTCCCGGAGGTCATTTATAAAGTTTTTCAGCTGATCTCTGTAATCTCCGAGGCTGGAAGATAGTTTCTCGCGGGTAACTTCCCCTTTTTCAGGAGCGAATAAAATACCAATGGCTGAACCGGCTGCTACTCCCGCCAGAAATGCGATTAAAGATTTTGCCTGAGTGTTCATAATTATGTTGTTTTTGGTTTTATAAATATAAGATCAAAACGAAAGATCACCAAGAAAAATTTCAATTCACACCGGCTTCTACCGGTTATCCAGCATTCCGCGACCCGTTTTGCGGATGAGTCCTTTGGTTTGTAAATCCTTGCAAACGGCGTCAAGAATACCGTTAATAAAGATTTTGCTCTTTTCCGAGCTGTAATTTTTAGCAATCTCTATGATTTCATTGATGGTGACCTTTACCGGTATACTCGGGAAAAGCGTGAGTTCGGCAATGGCCATTTTCAGGAGAATGAGGTCGGTTTCAATGATGCGTTCCAGATCCCAGTTTTTCAGGTGCGGCAGGATCCGTTCCAGCAGCTCCTCATCGCGTGAGGCGGTTTCCCGGAACAGGGTGCGGAGAAAATCTTTGGTTTCTTCCCACTGCTCGTCGAGCTTTTCGATCATCACCACCTGGTCATCTGCAAAATCATCAAAGGTATGGAAAACCATGGTGCGGAGGATCTCCTTGTCTTCCGACCAGAAAATATGCAGCTTCTCAAAGAAATCTACACTTACCTCGTGCTTCAGGATGATGTTTTTGACAATATACTTAACAATGGCCAGCTCGTCTTCACGGGTTTTGTTGACAATGGAAAGGTATTCGGCTACATGGGCGTTGCCTTTCACCGCTTCATTGTACAGCTTATTGACGAGAGAAGATTCGTTTTCGAGGCTAACCGAGCGCTTCAGGGAATAAAACTCCAGCTCTTTGGCCGAGGCCAGGGCGGCAATGGCCTTGTTTTTCCCCAGCACAGAATCTGATTTGCTGCCCAGCAGCACCAGGAGGTTCAGGATATACAGGTAGATATCGTAGGTTTTTTCGGCATCGATCAGGGTCTGGGCCGCGTGGTAGTCAAAGTCTTTTTTGTTCTTCAGGCGGTAGTATTCGCGTGCTTTGGCTACGGCTGTTTTGATCTCCCGCGGGTTGGTATCGTCGGTGACCGGGCTATTGCTTTTGATCTCGTCTTCAAATACCGATTGCGCCAGTTTGGCCATGCCGGCAAGCTTGGTACGGTCCTGCTTCTCCATGGAGTTCAGGTCAGGAGCAAAAGCCTCGGAGATCAGTTCCTGGGCTAATAAATAATTGGCTCCCTTCGATATCTCAAGCGCATACAAACCCTGCATTGCCCTTACTCTCGCCAGTCTACGATTCAGCATATATTCAAAGAACTTTTAAAACGGGTGCAAAGATAATAGAAAAGATGCGTAATTTTAAGCGATTTTTCGATTCGGGATGCAAATTTTTCTCAGAGCTGGAGCTTCGTTTCTCCTGCTATTCCTTTTATTTTTTTCAGCAGGTGCACAGGAAAAGCTTTCACCCGGTGAATTCAATGATGACCTGGAGCAGCTGCGCGGGCTACTGAAGAAGTACTATCCCGGCCTGTATTATTACGAAACGCCGGAGCAGTTTTCCCGGAGGATGGATTCGTTATACACCGTTGATTCCCTGTCTGTTCCGGAGGCGTACCGGCGGCTCTCGCTGCTGACCAGCGAAATGCAGGATCTTCATCTCTCTACCCGGCTTCCCAAGCACTATTTTAACAAAGAATCGGGCGGGTTTCCGCTCATTCTACGGAAATTCGGTGATGATTTTTATATCCATTATAATCAATCAGACGACAGCACCCTGGTGCGGGGAACGCGCATTGTATCTATTGACGGCGTGCCGCCCCTTGCTGACTTTTACCAGTTCCGTACCCTCTACGGGGCTGATTCCGGGAATCCCTATGGCAAAAACTACTATGCAGACCGGAATTTCCCGGGGCTTTACATGCGCTGGTACGGCAAACGCGACTCGGTACAGCTTCGTTATGCACTTCCCGGCGACACCCTCATCCGTACCGAAACCATGCGGTTTCTGCTCCCCAAAGAAGCCATGAGCAACCTCACCAAAAGGTATAAAAATGTGCTGCGCAAAAACTTTGAGCTGGAGCGGGTAGATTCGCTGAGCCGTACGGTCAAGCTGGATATTACCAGCTTCAAAGGGAAGAAAAGTTTTCTTGAATTTACCGAAAATAAATTCAGGAAACAGTTAAAGCGAAGTTTTAAACAAATCAGTAAAGACAGCGTACAAAACCTGATCCTGGATCTCCGGAGCAACGGTGGCGGTGCGGTGGTGAATGTTCACCGGATGATCTCCTACCTGGTGAACGAGCCTTTCCGGATATACGACAGCGTTTATATCAGCCGGGCGGGCTTCAGGAAAATCTTTAAGCCCTACCTGGGAGTTACGGCGCTGGCCGGGCGAATGTACCTGGACGGGAAAACGGAAAACGGCTACTACAGGAGCTACGTCAACGAAAAGAAAAAGCTCAGGCCAGTGAAGCAATACGGGTATTCGGGGCGGCTTTTTGTGCTGATGGACGGGGGCTCGTATTCAGCCACCACCTTTACCATATCCTTGTTAAAAAACCATGACCGGGCTATCTTTGTGGGTACGCCGCCCGGCGGAGCCAACTGGGGCTCTTTTGCCGGCCGGTTTTATACGACAAAGCTGGCCCGTTCGCACGTACAGGTGAACCTGCCCCTGATGAAGCTGGTGCACAGCACGGAGGGGCTGAAGCACCCCGATTTTTTTGTACAGCCGGATTATTGGGTAGAGCAGAGCTTTAACGATTTTCTACTGCGGAAAGACACCCCTGTAGAATTCATAAAACAGATGATTCGCAATGAAAGAAATTAAGAGCCTGATCTGGAAAGATATAAAGCTGGAGCTGCGGCAGCAGAATACCATCAATACCATGGTACTTTTCATGGTTTCCACCATTTTTCTCTGCTATATCAGCTTTATGCTCCGGACGAACAACCTGGAGGGCCTGACCTGGAACACCCTTTTCTGGATTATCCTCTTATTTTCGGCTGTGAATTCTGCCGGCAACAGCTTCCGGAAAGAGACCGCGGGCCGGCACCTGTATTATTACCAGCTGGCGGGCCCGGGTGCCATCATCCTGGCCAAGATCCTTTTTAACTTCCTGCTGCTGCTGGTGCTGTCGTTCTCGGGCTTTGGCCTTTACCTGGCCCTGCTGGGAAACCATGTAGCCGACTATACCCTATACTTCATTGCGTTGGTGCTGGGCTCACTGGGTTTCAGCTCTTCACTGACCCTGCTGGCCGGTATTGCCTCAAAAACAGACAATTCTTCAGGCGTGCTTGCCGTTTTGAGCCTGCCTGTTTTGCTGCCCCTGATCAACATGCTCATCAAACTTTCCAAAAATGCAATGGACGGCCTCGAATTATCGGCCAGTTATGATGAAATTATGACTATATTTGGAATTGATTTGATTGTTATAGCGTTAAGTTATTTGTTATTTCCCTATTTGTGGAAGAGTTAAAACATGAGAAAATACTGGTGGAAATTCCTGGGAGCGGCCTTGCTCATTTTTAGTGTATTTTTTGGATTTTTAGGAGAAACGCCCCGCCGTGAGATCCTCAATGAGACCATCCGGATGGTTTATTTTCACGTGCCCATGTGGTTCTCCATGATGGCCCTGATGATCAGCTCACTGGTATTTTCGGTAAAATACCTGCGGAAAGGCGATATCCGCGACGACATCTATGCTTCGCAGTTTGCAGCGGTAAGCGTGGTTTTCGGGGTGCTGGGTTTCCTGACCGGCATGCTCTGGGGAAATTTCACCTGGGGCGACTGGTTGCCCAAAGACCCCAAGCTGATAGCGGTAGAAGTGGGTCTCCTGATCTATTCGGCCTATTTTATCCTGCGGGGCTCCTTTGACGACGAACAGCGACGGGCCCGTCTTTCCGGCATCTACAATATCTTTGCTTTTGCCTCTTTTATGCCCCTGGTGTGGATATTGCCCCGACTGACCGACTCGCTGCATCCCGGCAACGGGGGCAACCCGGCGTTCGGTAGCGATATGGACTTAAAAATGCGTATGGTGTTTTACCCGGCCGTGCTGGGGTGGATCATTATCGGGACCTGGATTGCCAGCCTGCGGATACGAATCAAATTAATTAACGAAACGATAAACGGATGAAACTCCTGAGTTTACTTCAAACTGCTGAAATGGCCGACGTCATGCGCTCGGAAGGTAAAATTTATGTAGTGGTGGCAGGCCTTCTTATTGTGGTGACCGGATTTCTGGCCTACCTGTTTTTCCTGGACAGAAAAGTAACGCGGTTAGAAAAAGAAGTAGAAAATCACAAGAAATAAAAGGGCATGAAAAAAAGTCATATTATTGCGTTGGGTGTGATTGCGGTGGCGATAACCATGATCATTTCCACCATTGGAGATGCCAGCACATACCTGAGCTTCAAAGAGGCCAAGGAGCTGGCTGAGCAGGGAAATACCAAAGCGGTGCACGTAGTAGGTGAATTGCCTAAAAATGCAAAGGGTGAGCCTATAGGGATTCGTTATGAGCCCTCGGTCAATCCCAACCAGTTTGAATTCCTGATGATCGATTCCCTGGATAACCAATACCGGGTAGTTCACCATCAGCCCAAACCCCAGGATATGGAGAAGTCGGAGAAAGTAGTGGTAGTGGGCCGGATGAACCTGGAAGGAGGCTATTTTGAGGCCGACAAAATCCTTTTAAAATGCCCTTCCAAATACAATAACGCCGAACTGAAACCGGAAGACGACGGATATGTTAGTTACGGAAAATAGTGTTGACACCTCTGTCCTGATTAACGGCCTGATCGCTTCAGGTGTACCTTTTGCGGCTTACCGGCTACCGCGGCACGACACGTTCCGGCTGCTGGTATCGTATGATCCTTTCCTTCATCTTGAAAAAGTAGATTTTGAGGAATTGCCTTCCGGGTTTGCCTTTGCCCCCTTTAAAACCGGTGGTTCGCCGGTTTTGTTCCTGAAAGCTGATTTTGAACGGGAAGTGAATTTACGGGAACCCCAGATAGATATTTCTGACCTGAAGTGTACTCCTGACCTGCTGCAGAGCGACACGGGCTTTGCCTTTGAGGCCCTGCCCCACCCCAATGACGAAGAAGAATACCAGGCAAAGGTACAGCAGATCCTGACCCGGATACGACAGGGTGAGGCGCGGAAGGTGGTGCTTTCACGTCGCAAGCCTTTGGGCAGAATCACGGAAAGCAACTTTTTTTCTGCCTTTACAAGCCTGAGCACTTCGCATCAGGATGCTATGGTCAGCCTGGTGCACATTCCTGACAATAAGCAGGTCTGGCTGGGGGCTTCACCCGAAGTGCTGGTCTCTCAAAACCGTGACGGGGTCTTCACCACCATGTCGCTGGCCGGTACGCAGTCGGCCTTTGACCGCAACGGAGAAGAAATAAAGCCTGTAGATGCCCTCTGGACCCACAAGGAAATAGAAGAACAGGCCATAGTGGGGCGGTACATCATCAACTGCCTCAAAAAAATACGGGTGCGCGAATATGAAGAAGAAGGCCCCAAAACGGTCAAAGCAGGCAACCTGCTTCACCTGAGAACGTTCTACAGCATAGATAACCGGGAGGTGAATTTTCCGAACCTCAGCTCGGTCATGCTTAACCTGCTCCACCCTACCCCGGCCATCTGCGGCATGCCCAAAGAGAGTTCCGAAAAGATCATTGACGATATTGAGGGCTACGACCGGGAATTTTACAGCGGTTACCTGGGGCCCGTCAATGTAGATGCGGAGAGTCACCTGTTCGTGAACCTCCGTACACTGAAGGTAGAAGACGGCATAGCGTATGTATACGCCGGCGGCGGTATCACGGAAGATTCCCAGCCCGACAGGGAGTGGGTGGAAACCGAAATGAAAATGGGAACCATCAGCCGGGCATTTGACAACTTTCATCGGTTTTAGTAACTTTGGGAATGAATTCCGGCAATCCGTTATAAATGATCTCACCAATGCAAAAACTTATCCTTAACCAATCTCTGCAGCAGAGGCTATCGCCTCAGCAGATCCAGTTCATTAAGCTTCTGCAGATTCCCACTGCAGAACTGGCCCAGAGAATAGAGGAAGAGCTGGAAATCAACCCGGCCCTGGAAGAAGGAAAAAGCATGGAGCAGGAAAAGTATTCGGTTAACGGGGAAGATTCCTATTCTGAAGATAACAACGACCACCAGAGCATTGATACCTACAGCCTGGACGACTTCAACCTGAAAGACTACCGGAGTGACGGCGATGAGTACGGTGGATATAAGATGTCAGACAATTACCATGAAGAGGCCCGGGAAGTCATGCCCGTGGTGTCTGTAGATTCTTTGCAGGAGTCGCTTATGCAGCAGCTGGGCTTTTTACAGCTCAATGACAAGCAAACCATGATCGGGAAGCAGCTGATAGGCTCTATAGAAGATGACGGCTACCTGAGGCGCTCGCTCCGGTCTATCTGCAACGACCTGGCTTTCAGCCAGAACATTTATACCAACGAAGAAGAAGTTGAAGGGGTTTTAAAAAAGATACAGAAATTTGAGCCGGCCGGCATTGGCGCCCGTGACCTCCAGGAATGCCTGATCCTCCAGATTGAAAAAAAGACGAACTCGGCAGAGAGCAACCTGGCCCTGACCATCCTGGAAGACTATTTCGACGAGTTCAGCAAAAAGCATTTCGATAAGATACAGAAGAAGCTGGGAATAGACGATGAAACCCTGAAAAACGTTTTCCAGCTCATCACGCGGCTGAACCCCAAGCCGGGCAATATCATCTCCACATCGCACAATGTGGCCTACCTGATGGCCGATTTTATTGTTACCTATTTAAACGGGAAGATGGAGATCATCCTGAATTCGAAAAATGCCCCGGACCTCCGGATCAGCAAATCGTTTTCAGACATGCTGGATACCTACTCGCGGGGCGACAAGCAAAACAAGCAGATCAGGGAAACCGTTACGTTTGTGAAGCAGAAGCTGGACGCCGCCAAATGGTTTATTGATGCCATCAAGCAACGGCAGCAGACCTTGCTGAAAACCATGGAAGCCATCGTGGATTTCCAGTACAGCTTTTTTGTGGAAGGCGATGAAAATAAGCTGAAGCCCATGATCCTGAAAGATATTGCCGATAAGATCGACATGGATATTTCTACAGTTTCGCGGGTGGCCAACAGCAAATCGGTGCAGACAGATTTCGGAATTTATCCCTTAAAATATTTTTTTTCGGAAGGAATTGCCACGGAATCGGGTGAGGACGCTTCGAGCCGTGAAGTAAAAAATATTCTCAGGGCACTCATTGACGAAGAAGTGAAAACGTCGCCTTACTCTGACGATAAGCTGGAGAAGCTGCTAAAGGCCAAAGGATACAACATAGCCCGGAGAACCGTGGCCAAGTACCGGGAACAACTGGGAATTCCGGTGGCCCGTTTGAGAAAAGAGATTTAACCCGTTTTTATGGTGCTTCAAAAAACAGCAAAAGGAATTTCCTACATACTGCATCCCGTATTCATCCCTTCTTACCTGGTACTGGCGTTGAAGTGGCTGGCTCCCCTGCCGCTTTTTTACCTGTTTATGGGTCCGAAGCTGTTCCTGGCCCTTTTCATGCTGACAGTTACGTATACGGCCATCATCCCGCTGCTTTTTGTATACCTGCAGTACCGGATGAAATTTATCAACGATTTTACCCTCAATAACCGGCGTGAAAGGCCCCGTATATACCTTTTTACCTCTGCCTTTTTCTTTGCCGTTGCTTATTTCTTAAATGCAAAAGGCAGCGTCTTTATGCCTACAGCCGTTATTTTTGTGTCGATGGCCGTCAACATTACGGGCTTGTTCGTGATGAATTTTTTCGATAAGATCAGCGCGCATGTTTCGGGCATTTCAGGGGCTTTGGGAGTATTTGCGGCACTATTTTACCGGTACGGAGACGTCAGGCTGGTACCGGCCATCCTCATAATCCTGGTCCTGGTTGGGATAATTTCTTCTGCACGCTTAATTTTGGGCGCGCATAACCTGCGCCAGGTGATCATCGGGGCGTTGTGGGGCTTTGTTACGGGTTTTACCGGCGTATATTACTTTATGAAATTATAGAACATTGAAAATAAAAATAGGAACAAGAGCCAGTCAGCTTGCTTTATGGCAGGCCCGTTATATTCAGCAGCGTCTTGAAGCTGCGGGTGCGGAAACGGAGATCGTGGCCATGGAAACCCGGGGCGACAAAGTGCTGGATGTTGCTTTATCCAAAATAGGCAGCAAGGGTGTATTTACGGAAGAATTGGAAGAAAAACTCCTGAATAATGAGATTCATATTGCCGTTCACTCGGCTAAAGATATGCAATCTGACCTGGGCAATGCCTTTGAAATTATTGCTTTTACCGAGCGGGAAGAACCGAACGATGTGCTGATTTCTGACCGGCCGGTAGATCTATCCCAGCCCCTGACCATAGGTACCTCATCTGTGAGAAGGATAGCCTTTTTCAAAAGGCATTATCCCCATATTCAACTGGTCAACATGCGGGGCAACCTGCAAACCCGCCTGAAAAAAATGCGGGACGGCCAATGCGACGCGCTGGCCCTGGCCTTTGCCGGCGTTAACCGCATGAACTACAATGAGCTCATTGTTCACCGTTTTCCCCTGAATGAATTTATTCCGCCTGTGGGCCAGGGAACCATAGCGGTTGAAATTGCGGTAAGCCTGGATAGTGAAATTAAAAAAATCGTGAAAGAGGCCTGTAACGACACCCTCACTGAAAAATGCCTGGTAGCCGAAAGAACATTCCTGAAAGAAATGAAGGGCGGATGCTCCATACCGGTTTTCGGATATGCCCGGAATACGGAGCAGGGTATCCGGTTTACCGGCGGTATTACCTCGCTAGACGGACAAAGCACCATAACGATAGAACAGACAGGCACGGCGCCGGCTGAGCTGGGCAGGGCAGTGGCCTTACAGGTTCTGGAAAACGGTGGCCGCGAAATTCTGGCCCAAATCAAAGGGAACCCATAAGTCTGTTTAATGAATAGTGTGTGAATACCCATGAAAAAAATAGTTGTATTTGTTTCTCTCCTGGTGCTCAGTGCATCTGCCTTTTCGCAAAAGAAAGATTACCTCTATACCCTGGAGAGCGGTAAAGGGAAGCTGCATTTTGTTTTGTATGATGAAACCCCGCTGCACAAAGCCAATTTTCAAAAGCTGGTGAAGTCACATTTTTACAACGGGCTGCTTTTTCACCGGGTGATTGAAAATTTCATGATCCAGGGAGGTGATCCGGCCTCCCGTAATGCAGAGAAAGGAGCCCGGCTGGGCAGCGGCGGTGATGAGCTGGAACGGATACCGTTTGAGTATAACCCGACTCGTTTTCACAAAAAGGGTGTGCTGGCAGCGGCACGCGACGGAAACCCCGAGAAGAAATCGAGCGCCTGCCAGTTTTATATTGTACAGGGTAAAAAGTTCAGTGATACCGAGCTGAATAATTTTGAAAGCCGCAACGGTGTAAAATATACCGAAGAGCAGCGCACGGTTTATAAAACCCTGGGCGGAACCCCTCACCTGGATAAAAACTATACTGTTTTCGGAGAAGTAGTAGGCAGTACAGCCCTGGTTGACGAGATTGCCCGAGTAAAGACCGACTCGTTCAACCGGCCTGAAGAAGATCAGAAGATGAAGATCTCCATGAAAAAAATGAAAAGAAAGAAAATCACTAAAAAATACGGATATCACTACTTATAGTAGTACCATTATAGCGTGCTAAGGCAAAGCTGCGGATGGCACCACTAAAATTTAGACATATGAAATAGCCATGAGCAGTCAGCTATCAGCTACCAGAAGTCGGGCACACCGGGTGGACGTATCACCAACCGGCCCATGAATAAGCGGTCCGCCGCTGCGGCTGATAGCTGAAGGCTGAAAGCTAAAATTTTATACATATGAAAATACTGATTACGGGTTCTAATGGTCTTCTCGGTCAAAAGCTGGTTCAGAAGCTGGCTGGCGTTGCCGGTGTGCAGGTGATTGCTACCGCACGCGGGCAAAACCGCTTGCCTTTCACTGCGGGCTACACGTTTGTTTCACTGGACATTACCGATAAGCAGCAGGTAGACGAGGTATTCGGGCAGCACGCTCCGGAAGTGGTTATCCATACCGCCGCCATGACCAACGTAGACCAATGCGAAACAGAGAAAGAAGAGTGCTGGGAGCTGAACGTAACCGCTACGGAATACCTCCTGGAAGCCGCTGAAAAGACGGGTTCTTTTTTTCTACACCTGTCTACCGACTTCATTTTTGACGGGGCAGACGGTCCGTACACCGAAGAAGCAGAGGCTAACCCGGTCAGCTTTTACGGGTGGAGCAAATATGCGGCCGAAAAGCTGGTTATTCACAGCAGGCTCAAATGGGCTATAGCCCGGACCATCCTGGTGTACGGTATAGCGCACGATATGAGCCGTTCCAACATTATTCTATGGGTAAAAAATTCGCTGGAAAGTGGTAAAGCCATCCAGGTGGTCAATGACCAGTGGCGTACGCCTACCCTGGCCGAAGACCTGGCTGAAGGTTGTATATTGATTGCCCGGCAACGTGCGGAAGGTATTTTTAATATCAGCGGGAAAGACCTGCTCACCCCTTACCAGATGGCGATAATGACTGCCGATTACTTCGGACTGGACAAGTCGCTTATTAATGAAACAGACGGCTCACAGTTCCGGCAAACGGCCAAACGCCCGGCCCGTACCGGCTTTATCCTGGACAAGCCTGTCAAAGTTTTAGGGTACTCGCCCAAATCATTTGCAGAAGGAATTGCCTTCCTGGCGGAGCAGATCACCCAAAAGTAGGGCCTCTGCTCTACCTTTTGTTGTATACAAAGCTCAGGCTCTGGTTTTTATAGTGCCTGAATTTACTGTCGGAAGAAATAAGCGTGTAACGGTCAGAGATCGCATGCGATATAATGGCATGATCAAACGGGTCGTTATGACCTTCCGTTACTTCAAGGCACGATAGCGCCCTGATATGCTTTTCCGTAAAGTTAGCCACATAAATGCCGATTGTTTTGCCAAAGCTGTTTAGAACAGTTTCTATGGTCTCCCCTTTCTTCAATTTAATTTTCCCGATCCGGTATAGCTGTACCAACTCAATTAACGAAACAGAGCTGGTCTCAAGACGATTCGTATAGTCCTCTATTATAATCTTAACTTCCCGGCTTAATTGATCCATCTCTCCACCGGCTAAAAAAACGAGGATATTGGTGTCTAAGAGGAATCGTTTCACTACTTCAACACCGCTTTCATATCTATAATCGTAAAAAGAGACTTCCCGCTCCTCATCCATTCGCCCGCTTTAGACAGCTTTTTAGGTTCTTCAGCCGTTTTCTTTCCGGGGGGCTTCTCGTTGATTTTTTTGTTTTCTGGTTTCATAAGTTTTGTCGATTATTTCGCAAACCTACGAAGTTATTTATTAACTCTTCTGAACTCCGGATAAAAAATGGAGGCAATACAGGATTTTTTTGACCGCAGTATAAAAGAAAAAAGCCCGGGTATTACTACCCAGGCCTTACCGGTGACGGGAAAGAGATTCGAACTCTCACAGGCTTACGCCCACTACCCCCTCAAAGTAGCGTGTCTACCAGTTCCACCATCCCGCCTTTGACGGGTGCAAAATTACAACAATTTTTCAAATCCCACAGCAGAATTTTATTTTCCGGACTCTTATTTTTTTGCGTAGTATAATTTCAGGAAAAAATCGAAATATTTTATCATTTTACTGGAATTTTATATCGTATATCACATAAATGCTTATATTTAATTTTTTATCCCAGGCGGCAGTACGTATGAATTTTGCGAATTATAAAACCAACGGCATCTTTGATGAACTGAACGCGCTGGACTCCCAGCCGCGCGAAGGACTTGAAGTGGTATACAACTATTTCAACAGCCTTAGCCTCGAAGAACTGAAGATGAGGCAGAAAAACCTGGAAGCCTCCATGATGAATATGGGGATCACTTTTAACGTATATTCTGAGGAAGGTGGAATGGAGCGGATCATTCCTATCGATATTATCCCGAGGGTGATCCGGGCCAGGGAATGGGCCATGCTGGAACGCGGGCTGAAACAGCGCATCAAGGCTCTGAATGAGTTTCTCCTTGACATTTATTCCGATCAGAAAATACTGAAAGACAAGGTTATTCCCTCAGATACCATCTTCAGCAGCAAAGGGTTTATCCGTGAGTGTATGAATGTAAGGCCGCTGAAAGACATCTACATTCACATTACCGGCACAGACCTTATCCGCAATGCACAGGGTGAGTTTGTGGTGCTCGAAGATAACCTGAGGTGCCCTTCCGGGGTTTCGTATATGCTCCAGGGCCGTGAGCTCTCCAAGCAGGGACTTTCCAAGCTTATTTCCAAAGCAAAAGTGCGGTCTATCAGCGAATACACCGACAAGCTCTTTGAGGTTCTCCGGTATATTTCGGGTAAATCAGAGCCCACCATTGCCGTTCTTACGCCCGGCATCTACAATTCAGCCTATTACGAGCATTCGTACCTGGCCATGCAGATGGGCGTGGAACTGGTAGACTACCGCGACCTGGTGGTGGAAAACGACCTTCTGAAGCTCAGAACCACCAAAGGCTTTAAGACGGTGGATGTGCTTTACCGCCGCCTGGACGATGTGTATATCGATCCCCTGACGTTTAACCCCAATTCGTTGATCGGAGTGCCTAACCTGTTTAATGCCTATAGGAAGGGAAACCTCGGGCTGGCCAATGCCCTGGGCACGGGCGTGGCCGATGACAAGGTGGTGTATGCTTACGTTCCGAAGATCATCAATTACTACCTGGGCGAAGACCCGATTATCCGGAACGTGGAGACGTATCTCTGTGAAGACCCGTCGAGCATGAAATACGTATTGGAAAACATTGAGAAGCTGGTGGTGAAAGAAGCCAATGAAGCCGGTGGGTACGGTATGCTCATCGGCCCGAAATCTACGAAAGAAGAGCACGAAATTTTCAGGAACAAGATCAAAAGCAACCCGAGAAATTATATTGCCCAGCCTACTATTTCCCTCTCCACGTCACCCTGCCTGATCGGCGATGACATTGAGCCGCGGCATGTAGACCTCCGGCCGTATATTCTTTTCGGAGAAGATATTCATGTAACGCCCGGCGGACTGACCCGTGTGGCCCTGAAAAAAGGTTCGCTGGTGGTCAATTCCTCGCAGGGAGGGGGAAGTAAAGATACCTGGGTACTGAAAGATTGAGAAAACTTCCTTATTTTTGTAAAAAAATCCGGAGAGTAATGAAACCTGATACCCGTAAAAGTCTTTTGGCAGCAGTGCTGGTTTTCCTGGTTGTTGCGTTAAGAGTGGTAGAACACCCGATCAACGCTACACCTATGGTAGCTGTTATGCTATTTTCAGCGGCTATATTTAAAGATTGGAAATGGAAGATCGGGGTGCCCCTGGTGGCGCTTCTGCTCAGCGACCTGCTGATTGAGCTAAAGAACGGCTACGGTTTTCACAGTGCTACCCTGATGGTGTATTCTACCTTTGCGGTCATTTTTGCGGCCGGTTATTACCTGCTCAGAAAAATCAGTGTTTTGCAGGTGGTTATGGCCAGCTTAACGGCTTCTATCCTGTTTTTCCTGATCACTAATTTTGCCTTCTTTTATCCCGAGGCCCCTGTAGCTGATCCTGCGCTCGGGCACTACCCCCATAACCTCTCCGGTATCATTGCTTCTTACCAGGCGGGCCTGCCCTTCTTTAAGAATATGCTGGTGGGTGACCTGCTTTTCAGCGGAATCCTCTTCGGAGCGTATTTCCTGATTGCCAAAGCTTCCTGGTTTGTTAACGAAAGTCGTGCGGTGTGATCATTAAAAACCTGACCTTTGTAGTACCCGTACGGTACGAAAACGATTTCCCGGGACTTGCATTTAAGGCTACTGATACGCTGAATACCTGGGTAGAAGACATCAAAGCCTATAAATTAGTGGAACAGCTGGACCCCGAAACTTTTAATTTTGCTATCCAGCTGAGCTTTACCAACGCGGTAAAGCTGGAGGATTTCAATAAGCTGGCCCTGGAGGATATGATCGGCGAAATCCAGGCCGGTATTGCCGAGCCTGTTCTCTATTTCGAATCTCACCTGGAGAAAATTTTCTGAGCATTAATCAAACAGCGGCCAGTCGATCTTCAGGATCAGCGCTCCCGGCTGCCCCACGTATCCCGGCGTGGTAAATACGCCGTTCCAGCCCAATCCTTTGTTCACAAATTGCCAGTTCAGGGCTATCCGGCCTTTGCTGATCGGGAATTTTATATACAGGTCCATCACCGGTACGCCACCCACCTGCTGGCCCTGCACGGCCACAAAATGATTCACCAGGGGCGAATAGTACTGCCCGCGGTATTTTGACTGCAGGAAGATATCCACACCGCTGTAGATTCTCAATACATGGGCGTAGAGGAAATTGAATTCCAGGTTGGCCGTATGAATAAAATCAGGTACGGGATACACAGAACCGTCACTGGTAGTATTGAAAAAAAGCTTGTAACGCGCCTCAAAAATTCTGCTTTTATAGCCGGCATTCAGGGAAACCGTAAGCAGGTTAAGGTCACGGGCCGACTGGCTTACCTCATCCACATCGCGCAGGAAGGTATAGTTCCTGATGCTTGTCCAGCGGGCTCCCGGAACCAGGGAGAAGGACTTCCACTCTACCGGGAAACGAACGGAAAGATGCTTGGTATTAACCGGGTCAAGCGATTTGTTTCCGTTGTAATCCACCACTCCGTTGGTAAATTTCTGGTAGAAAAGCCCTGCCGGACCGGCCGAATTGTAAAACCCGATTTCAAAGCCCTTATACACCAGGGTGGCGTCGAGAAGGTAATTTTTATAGCTTTCTATTTCTGCTTTTACGTCGAGGGTATTGGTAGAATCGGGGAAAACATACCCCAGCAGGCCGCCGGCATAGAGCTCAGGGTGCCATTTTTCGGCAAAAGACGGATAATAAGCATTCGTGAGCTTGTAAAGGCGGCTCCTGGCATACACCTGGTAGTTAAAACCCCTGTACAGCCCTTTAAAGCCGAATTTGTTGGAAATGGTATGGAAGCGGTAGCTATAGTGCAGCGTATCGGCCTTTTCAGGGGTTGCTACCCGGTAAACCAGCGCACTGGTACTATCGGTAAATGCGGGGTCCTCGAACGAGTAATATTTTCTTTCGTAGTCGAGCGTGTGGAAGGTCTGCAATGCATTTTTCATCAGGAATTGCTGATACAGGTGAAAATTATTCCACCGTTCGCGGTTAAAGATGTTGCCTTTCAGCGCGGCATCGTAATTCCGCGAATATTTACTTTCCAGGTTGCTCAGGCTGAGTGTATCTCCGCCCCCTATTCCCCCCTGTTCAAAATGCTTATGGTTAAAATGGTAGAAAGTGGCCAATACACGGTATTTCTCGTTTTTGGACGTATAATTTCCTGAAATGTCGTACCGCCAGTGGTTGACCAGCACTTCTTCACTGCGCAGAAAACCGTATTGCTTGCCCGAATTAAATTTGAAAATATTCAGGGTCAGGTTCAGCCTGGGGTTGATATTCTGGCTGTGGGTTACTTCAAACTGGGTATGTCCGCCTCCCTGCTGGAAGGCCAGGTAAGTATAGGGTGAACGGGTGTTGTAGTATTTAAAATCGGCCGTACGGGGGGCATATAGCCGGTTCACGTCCATTCCCATCTGCTGGCCGGCTTCCGTATTTTTTTCAAATAACAGCGGGCGGGAGGCCGTACCTACATTGCCCAGATCCTGGTAAAGCCAGCCCGATTTTCGTAAAGGGCTGGAAATATGGTACGTTTTCAGGGAAGAATCGGGGTTGTAGGCCCGGTGAATGTTCCGGAGCACATCGTTCTCATAAAAATACTCCACCGTTTTGTTGCTGTAAATCTGCCGGGTAGAATCATCCAATACCTGAGACCAGGCTCTGAAACCTATAAAAACGCACAAGAAAAGTATCCGGTACTTCAACATCCCTTATTAATTCTGGCACAAAAATACTTTATTTTAAACGAATCTCACCTGACTTCTGATGTAATTTGCGAACGAATCGTCCATTTTTACGTTAATTTCAGGAACATAAAAATGCGGCAGATCTCCCGGGCTCAGCAGCTCCCTGATCTTGACCATGTCTTTTTCCGTAGTGATCACCGGCTTGCCCGGCTCAAGGATCTCCCGGATCTTCGCTGCCGGTATTTTGTAATGATCGCGGAAGGTAAAATGCTTTAATACGGTATAGTTTTCGGCCTGCTGGCGGTAGAATTGGGTGTTGTTGGCCAGCGCAGAAACCAGTATCACCTCTTCTCCGTACGGAAGTACCTCCTGCTGCACATTGACCGGAGGCTCAGGAGCATAAGCCGCAAAAAACACGGGTACATCCGGCCGGGAATATGCCCGGATATCGCTGATTATGGCCTCCTGCCCGCCCGGATGGCCGGTATATTTGGTAACGACAATGACGTCTGCCCTGCGTGCACCGGCCCGTGCTTCGCGTAAACGGCCGTAAGGCAGGACGTGATCGCGGTAGAACGGGCGCTGGTAATCTGACAGCAGGATACGAAGGTGCGGTTGAAGGTAACGGTGCTGAAAAACATCGTCGAAAATAAACGTATCAATTTCCGGGGCCGCAGCATGCGCCAGCCGGTAGCCATTCACCCGGTCTTCAGCAACAAAAAACCGTACACCGGGATTATGCCGGGCCATCATGCAGGGTTCGTCGCCCACTGTTTCGGGGGGGCTTTCTGCTGTAACCGGCAGAAAACCCTTCGTTTTCCGCCCGTATCCCCTGCTGATCACCCCTATGTGCCTGTCCCGGAGCAAACGGCAGAGGTAATTCACCATGGGGGTTTTTCCTGTTCCGCCTACGGTCAGGTTGCCCACACCAATGGTGAAGACCTCCGGTGCATATTCTTTCAAAATTCCTTTGTCGAAAAGATAATTTCTGAAGGAAGTGATACCTTTGTAGACCAGATGCAGGGGATAAGTAATCATGTTACGGGCACATTTCTACAAACATACGCTAAATTTTAGTTTTGACGCAGGAACTTCCCGCGGAGTTTTACGAAAAAAGGACTCCTGCTACATTAAAGTATGGGATCAGGAAACTCCGGAGGTCTTCGGGCTCGGCGAAGCGGGTCCGCTTGCCGGGTTAAGTCCTGATTTTGGCGCGGTGGCTGAAGATAAGCTCCGGGCCATCTGCGGGGAGATCAACCGCGGAGAATGGAAAGAAGAAGAGCTCAGCGCTTTTCCTTCGGTAAAATTTGCCCTGGAAACCGCCTTCTCCGACCTCGGGAACGGTGGGGTACGGAAGATTTTCGATAATCATTTTTATAAGCGGCATACCCCCGTTCCGATCAACGGCCTCATCTGGATGGGTCCGAAAGATTTTATGCGGAAGCAGATCGTGGAAAAGATCGGGGCAGGGTTTACGACCATTAAGCTGAAGATCGGCGCTATTGATTTTGAGGAAGAGCTGGGGCTGCTGCAATTTATCCGTACCGAGTTTTCGACCGAAAACCTGGTCTTACGGGTCGACGCTAACGGGGCCTTTGCGCCTGCAGAAGCCATGGAAAAGCTAAAGCGCCTGTCGGCGTATGACCTGCACTCTATTGAGCAGCCCATAGCGGCCGGCCAGGAAGATGCCCTGGCCGCTTTGTGTGAAGGTACCCCGGTGCCGATTGCCCTCGACGAAGAGCTGATCGGTAATTCACACCGGAAAGAAGCCCTCCTGGCCGCCGTAAAACCGCACTATATTATTCTGAAACCCAGCCTCATGGGTGGGGTTAGCGGCAGCCGGGAATGGATCCGGGCTGCCGGAAAAGCGGGCATCGGCTGGTGGATCACCTCAGCGCTGGAATCGAACATCGGCCTGAATGCCATCTGCCAGCTTACCGGTGAATTTGACAATCCGTTGCCCCAGGGACTGGGCACGGGCAAGCTATATACCAATAACTTTGCCTCGCCCCTGGAAATTCGCCGGGGAAGCATCTTTTATGACCCTGCCGGGCATTGGGACCTCTCTTATTTCAGCTGATCCAGTCGGTTACGGTACGCAGATACTGCAACGTCTCGTATTCGCGGCTGCCTTCTTTGGGCTCATGGTTATACTCCCAGTTGGCCTGGGGCGGCAGGCTCATCAGGATAGATTCGATACGGCCGTTCGACTCCAGCCCGAAGCGGGTACCCCGGTCCCATACCAGGTTGAACTCGGCATACCTGCCCCGTCTCAGCAACTGCCATTTCTTTTCCTCAGAAGTATAGGCCTTGGAGTGGTTATGCTGGATCATTTCGAGGTAAACCGGGGCAAAGGCATTGCCTACGTTCTGCATAAAGCTGAAGAGCTCCTGCCGGCTGTGCCGGGTACCGGTTTGCGGGATAAGCTCATCGGGCTTCAGGTAGTCGTAAAAAATACCGCCTATTCCGCGCGACTCGTGCCGGTGCCGGATATAAAAATACTCGTCGGCCCATTTCTTAAAAGCCGGGTAAAAGGCCGGGTCGGTCTGATCGCATACGGCCTTCAGGCGTTCATGAAATAAGCGGGCCTGCCTGGGGTCTACGTAATGCGGGGTAAGGTCTATTCCCCCGCCAAACCAGCATTGCCCGTCAGAAAGCTCAAAGTACCGCACATTCATGTGAATAATGGGTACGTAGGGGTTATCCGGGTGAAGCACAATAGACACGCCAGTGGCCAGGTAATCGGGCTCATCTTTCAGCTTGAGGAGGTTTTTGAGGGATTCTGTCACTTTACCCGTCACCTCTGAAAAGTTCACGCCACCTTTTTCAATGATCCTGCCTTTGGATATCACGCGGGAACGTCCCCCGCCGCCTGTTTCATGCTGCCACAGATCTTCTTTAAATTTTCCCTTATCATCAGCGACTTCCAATTCCCGGCAAATCGTACCCTGAAGTTCCATCAGGTAGTCACGCACAGCTTCTCTCATAAGTACTGGTTTACATGGTACATCTCAGGTGCTAATTAAACAAATATATTCTGCTTACCTGATCTTTGGTTTTAATTTTTTTTACGTATGCCGCCTTCAATGAAAAATTTCGCTTAAATCGTATTTGTCTTTTCTAATTAGAATGTTTTTTTCGAAAAAGGTTAATTTTTTTTTCTAAATTATAACTTTGCAGGCCAATATATCATTAACCATGGAAGTACCTGAATTTATTCGTCCGAATTTCATAAAGCTTACCCCCTATTCTTCTGCCCGCGATGAGTATTCGGGCAGGGAAGGAACATTCCTGGATGCCAACGAAAACCCTTTTCAGTCGGTTACCGGAGAAGATTTCAACCGGTATCCTGATCCTTACCAGTGGGCCTGCAAAGAAAAGCTGGCAGCGATCAAAGGCGTATCGCCGGAAAATATTTTCCTGGGCAACGGCTCGGATGAGGCCATTGATCTCCTGATCAAGATTACCTGTGAACCGAAAAAGGATAATATTCTTATTCTTCCGCCGACTTACGGCATGTACAAGGTGTGTGCGGATATCCAGGAGGTATTTGTGCAGGAAGCGCCGTTAACCGATGATTTTGCCATAGACCTGGATACCGTTTTTGATGCGGTCAATTCTGCTACAAAGATCGTCTGGGTATGCTCGCCGAACAATCCCAGCGGCAACCTGGCTGACCGTCATGCCATTCTGCAGATTGTAAAGGCTTTCCCCCACAAGATGGTGGTGGTGGATGAAGCCTACATGGATTTCGCAGACCAGCCTTCTTTTTTGAGCGAGCTGGACAGCTACCCGAACCTGGTGGTGATCCAGACGTTTTCAAAAGCCTGGGGAATGGCCGGCCTGCGTATCGGTTCTGCCTATGCGCACCGGGAGATCATCAAAATTCTGAACAAGGTTAAATATCCTTACAATATCAACCAGCTCACGCAGGCCAAGCTGCTGGAATCGCTGCAGAATGAAGCGCGGAAAGATTCGTATGTAAAGGAAGTCCTGGCACTGCGCGAGAGCCTGAAAGAAGAGCTGGGAGCCCTGGAAATTACGGAGAAGGTATTTCCGAGTGATTCGAATATGCTGCTGGTAAGGTTTAAAAAGGCGAAAGAGCTGTTCCGGTTTTTGATGGAAAATAAGATTATTGTGCGCGACAGGACCAACGTAATCCTTTGTAGGGACTGCCTGCGCATTACGGTGGGCACTGCACAGGAAAATGAGCGGCTGATGGAGCATATCAAATTGTTTGAGAAAACAAAATGATAAGCAGTGCCGATGAAGGGGGTGTTTTAAGGAGTTGGGTTCTCGGCTTGGCTTGCCGGTTCTCGTCTTCGCTCGAACTGACAAGTGGTGCTCGTACCTTCCGGTTCTCGTCTTCGCTCGAACTGACAAGTGGCGCTTGTACCTGTCAGTTCGAGCCTGCGCGGCCCGGCTTGTCGAGAACCACAAACGTTTGTTATATACTCATAACACAAAAAAGCCCCGTTTCCGGGGCTTTTTCATTATAAGCAATGGCTGATTATTTCACTTCTTCGTAGTTAACGTCAGTTACGCCTTCGTCTCCACCGGGTGCTGAACCTGAACCTGCATCGGGCTGACCCTGCGCGCCGGCTGTGGCCTGCTGCGCGTTGTAGATCTCCTGGCTGGCGGCCTGCCATGCGGCATTCAGCTTTTCGGTAGCAGAATCGATGGCCGCGATATCGCGGGTACCGTGGGCTGCTTTCAGCTCGGTAAGTGCCCCTTCAATGGCGGTTTTATTGCCTTCAGAAAGCTTGTCACCAAATTCTTTCAGCTGCTTCTCAGTCTGGAAGATCAGCGAGTCGGCGCTGTTTACTTTCTCTACTACTTCACGCTCTTTCTTATCGGCTTCTTCGTTGGCTTTCGCCTCGTCTTTCATCCGCTGGATCTCAGCATCTGACAGGCCGCTGGAAGCTTCGATACGGATCTTCTGCTCTTTGCCGGTGCCTTTGTCTTTGGCCGTTACGTTAAGGATACCGTTGGCGTCCACGTCAAAGGTCACTTCGATCTGCGGAACTCCTCTCGGAGCAGGCGGGATGCTGTCGAGGTGGAAACGGCCCAGTGTACGGTTCTGAGCGGCCATCGGACGTTCGCCCTGCAGCACGTGCAGCTCTACGGATGGCTGGTTATCTGCAGCCGTAGAGAACACTTCCATCTTATTGGTAGGAATAGTGGTGTTGGCATCGATCATTTTGGTGAACACGCCGCCCATGGTTTCGATACCCAGCGAAAGCGGGATCACGTCGAGCAGCAGGATGTCTTTCACCTCACCGGTCAGCACGCCTCCCTGGATAGCAGCACCAATGGCTACGGCTTCATCCGGGTTAACGCCTTTCGACGGTTTTTTACCGAAGAACGCCTCTACTTCTTCCTGTACTTTAGGAATACGGGTAGAACCACCCACCAGGATTACTTCATGGATCTGGCTGGCAGAGATACCGGCATTTTTCAGGGCTCTCTTGCAGGGCTCCATCATTCTTTTCAGCAGGGAGTCGGCCAGCTGCTCGAATTTTGCGCGGGTCAGTGTTCTTACCAGGTGTTTCGGTACGCCGTCTACCGGGAAGATGTAGGGCAGGTTGATTTCAGCCTGGGTAGAGCTGGAAAGCTCGATCTTGGCTCTTTCTGCTGCTTCTTTCAGACGTTGAAGAGCCATGGCATCGTGCCGCAGGTCTACGCCTTCGTCTTTTTTGAATTCGTCGGCCAGCCACTCGATGATCACCTGGTCAAAGTCGTCACCGCCCAGGTGAGTATCACCGTCGGTTGATTTCACTTCAAACACGCCATCGCCCAGATCCAGGATCGATACGTCAAACGTACCGCCACCCAGGTCAAATACGGCAATGGTGCTGTCTTTTCCCTGCTTGTCGAGGCCGTAAGCCAGGGCCGCAGCCGTAGGCTCGTTGATGATCCGTTTTACATCCAGACCGGCAATGATACCGGCTTCTTTGGTGGCCTGACGTTCGGCGTCATTAAAGTAGGCGGGTACGGTAATAACCGCTTCGGTCACGGTTTGTCCGAGGTAATCTTCTGCAGTAGATTTCATTTTCTGAAGAATGAAGGCAGAGATTTCCTGCGGCGTATACAGGCGGTCACCTATTTTTACTCTCGGCGTATCGTTCGGACCTTTTTCCACGTCGTACGCTACGGTTTTCATTTCTCCCCCTACTTCTGAATATTTTTTACCCATGAAGCGTTTGATGGAAGAAATCGTATTTTTCGGGTTGGTAATTGCCTGTCTTTTGGCAGGAGCACCTACTTTTTTCTCCCCATTGTCTAAGAAAGCCACAATGGAGGGAGTGGTTCTGGCCCCTTCGCTGTTAGCAATTACCACCGGCTCATTACCTTCCATTACGGCAACGCATGAGTTGGTTGTTCCTAAGTCAATTCCTATTATTTTTCCCATAATTATATTTTAAGATTTTTAATTCAGGTTTTGTTTCATTATGAACAATCCTGATGCCACGCGTTTTTTTGGCACTTTTTTATGACAAATTGACAGGGCTGAGGAGGGGTTACTGCCGTAATTTGCAGAAATCCATTGAAAGGGGTGTCAAAGGGCGACAATGTTGCTCTAAGTAACTGAATAGCTATATATCGGAGCCACAATAAATTTGCTGTTTAAAATAATATACTCTTTCAACTTCCCTTCGGCGTCTGTAAAGTAAGTATCTATCTCACTCTTCCACAACGCTTTAAGCCCGTAATCAAACATCCGCATAGTAAGATATTTTATATCCCGGTCTCTGTCGCTGTGTGCATATCTGTATACTTTACACTGCACCCAAACACTTTCTTCTCGCGGTTCAAACTCCAACGATCGTAAAAGGGTGTGATCTTTTGCGTCTACCCAATGTTTTGTGCTATCCTTATCCGGGGTATAGTATTTACTGGTGACCCTACTACTATCTACCTTTCCATCTTTATTAATTCTGAATTCAAGAATAGCATATCCGCTGACCCACCGGTATGTACAATCCTCAAACAGGATATTTCTCAGGCTCTTACCCGATTTGGGCTTAGGAAGATCCTGGCAAAACGCAACGTTCATGGCTAGCAAAAAGCCAGCTATAGAAAATACGAACGGGGTCTTCATGTTTTTAAAATATTTAATCACATTATAAGCCTGCATATTTCAAGTAGTAGCTAAACTTAATATTTTCATACCTTAAACCCTATAGCTTGTTCCCATTTTCAATAAGTATAAGTCCCTCTCCTTAACTATTCTGCACACCCTGCTACATCATCCCTTTGCGCACCATATCCGGCCAAAATACGACAGCTGATCAATTCCTCAGCAAATACAAATAATACCATTCCAATTTTCTACCTCCAGTATTTCACATCGTTAAAGTTGTCCAAAGATATATATCGGAGCCACGATAAGCCTGTTATTTAAAATGATATACTCTTTTAACTTTCCCGCAGAGTCGATAAAATAGGTCTCTATCTCATTCTTCCACAGCGCTTTAAATCCATAATAAAACTTCCGCATAGTCTCAAGTACTTTCAGATCATCTATATTCGAAATACTATCATTGTAAAAATATATATATACTTTACACTGTACCCAAACGCTTTCCTGTTGCGGTTCAAACTCCAACGATCGTAAAAGGGTGTGATCCTTGGTGTCTACCCAACGTTTTGTGCTATCCTTATCCGGGGTATAGTATTTACTGGTAACCCTACTACTATCTACCTTTCCATCTTTATTAATTCTGAATTCAAGAATAGCATATCCGCTGACATACCGGTATATGCAATCTTCAAATAAAGTATTTCTCAGGCTCTTACCCGATTTGAGCTGAGGAAGAGCCTGGCAAAACGCAACATTCATGGTTAGCAAAAAGCCAGCTATAGAAAATACAAACGGGGCGGACTTCTTCATGTTTTTAAAATATTTAATCACATTTTTTACTTGACCCTCAATCCCTCATTCGCTCGCAATGCACTGATGATCAAAGAAAAAAGGGTTGCTCGAAATTGAGCAACCCTCTCTAATTTTGGGTATGAATCCCAAGTGTACCCAGGACTGGACTCGAACCAGCACACCATGCGGCACTGCCACCTGAAGACAGCGTGTCTACCAATTTCACCACCTGGGCTTGAAGACGGGTGCAAAATTACGTACTCTCTTCATATTTCCACTATAATTCTACAAAATTTTTTGAGAAAATTTATAAGTAGCTGGACTTCTTGGAGTTAGTGACAGTAGTTTCCGGTAACATTATTCCTCCAGTAGTTTCAGGAGGGTTTCTTTTACCGCTTTTGCTTCAGACGGGCGCGGAGCTCTGGTGGTGATCAGCCCTCCCTGCCGGTTCATCAACAGGTAAGACGGGTAGCCCGGCAGCTAATAGGTGCCCATGAATAATTTGGTAGCATCATCGGTAAAAAAGTAGTTCTCCCCTCCTATGGATCGCTTCCTGACCAGCTCTGTCCCGTTGGATACGGCCGACTGAAGGCATAAATTCACAAAAACCACGTCTTTACCTTTCATTTCTTCATGAAGCGCCGGGGCGTACTGCATTTCTTCGAGGCAGGGTCTGCACCAGGTCGCGTAAACATCAATATAAATCACTTTACCGGGGTGGCGGTCTTCCAGGTAACGAAGCACGTCGGTTTGGGGAACGGACCGGGTTTCGCCTTCTGCAGTGAGGTACGTAATGCCCTTGATCACGGGTTCGGTGATCATGCGGTCTTTCCCGGTCAGCATCATATCAAACAGGAGGGTGTTCCCGAAGCGCATTTCCTGGGCCGAGGCCGGAGCTGTCGTGCCCCACCCTATTACGGCCAGCCATAAAAACTTCCTTCTGATCATTTCCGGTATATGTAAAACCCGTTACAAACTTCCGTTAAATAATCGGGTCATGCAAAGGGGAATGAGAATTGTACGGGTACGGGTTAGAAACCGGAGAGCGCTCGTGTAAACTACCGGTTTTTTACCCGGCTTTATAATGAGCATTATTTCACAGAAACCCTTATTTTTGTCAATAAGCAAAAAACACTGTTAAAACGATGACCCATACCGCGAAAAATCCGAAAATCCATGAAGGCCGCAACGTGAAACGTTTTCGTGAAATGCTGGGTATCCGGCAGGACACGCTGGCATTTGAGCTGGGCGACGACTGGAATCCGCAACGCATTTCATTACTGGAGCAAAAGGAAACTATTGATATTATCCTGTTGCAACAAATTTCAGCAGCCTTGAAAATCCCGGTAGAAATATTTCAGAATTATAATGAGGACCAGGCAGTGAACGTGATATCGAATACATTTACAAGCAATGACAATTCTACTTTAAATGCAATTAACCCGAATTGCACCTTCAATCCTATTGATAAGATTGTGGAGCTTTACGATGAGAAAATTGCGCTTTATGAACGGATGCTGAAAGACAAGGACGAGATGATGGCGAGGTTGGAGGAGATGATTAGGGGGAAGAATAATTATGTAAAGTAGTAATATTTCTGACTATACCTCAAGTATTTATACGTTTAATATTCTAATGAATAATAAGAAAATTACATTAAACACTTTTTAGGGTTTAGAGAATAGGGAGTTCATTCAGTTCTTTTTTTCGTAATTGCCAATTCGGATAATATTTATTCATTAAGAAGACAAACTCTTTACTATGCTTTCGTTCTTTTAGATGGACTAATTCGTGAACAATAATATACTCAATGCAGTCTTTTGGTTTTTTAGCTAATTCAATATTAAACCATAGTGTTTTAGCTGAATCATTACAGCTTCCCCACTTTGTTTTTACTTTTCTGATTCCAAAACTTTCAGGAGTCACATTTATTTTATCCTTATAAAACTCTATTTTTTCAGCCAAAAATTGTCGAAGTTGCCTTCTGTACCACTCATATAATTTATTCTCTATAAACTCTTTATCACTTTCTTTGGGCACAATAATCTCAATTTTACTGTGATGAAGAACAACTCTTGATTGCTTATTGGATTCTGTTATTTTTAACAAATAGCGTTTTCCAAAAAAATAATGGCTTTCATTCGTGATATAGAGATATTCAGGCTCTCTTCTTTGCGAAATTATTTTTTTCTTCTCTTTACGTATCCAACCTAATTTGGTACTAATATAAACCCTCAAATGTTCTTTATCCATACTCTCAGGAGCAGATAAAGTCACTCTTCCAAAAGGAGGATGCACTCTTAAATGGACATTCTTTATATTCTTAAAAGAAAGCTCAACCTCAATATCATTGAAATTTAAAACTTCAAACATTTAATAATCATGTTTATTATTTTCAATAATCTTATAGATTTCTATGGTCTTATCTTCATCCTTGATAACATTATAGATGGCTTCCTTGATTTCATTCTGCTTTTGGATATTTTCTCTGAACCCTTCTTTTTTAGAATACTGAATGGCCTCTTCACAAGCTATTGACAATGGTTCATCATGCTCAAGATAATTATAAATAGCTCGCATACCTATGGTTTTGATAGACGAGGGCATATCATCACTTTTTCCTGCTTTCACCTTTTTAATGAGGTCTGAAGCTTTTTTCAAATACTCTCTATATTGTAATACTCCCCTCTTTCTCTGTTCTATTAATTCAGAAAGTAAATGAGACATCTTTTCAAAATATTTTGGGTCTAAAAGATGTCTTTCTACAATCCTGGAACTGATAGCATTCTCAACAGATTCCGCAATGGCTTCAGGATTGGAACGAATACCTTCAGGCAATTTTTCAACAGCCGCAAAAATATCCGATTCCATCAGGTCTAACAGCGATATATTCTCAAACGGGGAAATCACTTGTGATTCACTTGCCTGAATATAATTGTCTATCAAATGTCGCATATCTGCTTCATAAGCCTTCAAATCCAATGTTTCCCCACTTGCTATACGAATAGTTTCCCGAAGCTTCAAATAGAAGTTCAATCGTTCTTCAAAATGAGCAATCTCTTTTTCAGTATAACCTGCTAACTCCATTTCTGCCTTTATGTTTGCATAGGCTCTTATGTAAGAAACAATGGCTTTGTAAAGAGCTACCCTTTTATATTCATTGGCTTTAAGGTCTGATGGAATTTCTGTATTCCCACAGAAATAATGGATATAATGTAAATCTAATTTAGGAAGCTCAACAGGTTCACATAGAGCTTCCAATTCTTCCAGTGCATTTTCAATACGTTCACGAGCCATTTGAAGACGGTCTTTCAATTGGATTTCCACATCTTCTTTTGTAAAACTCTCTATATCCAACTCCGAGGTATAAACATCAATGGCATCTGTTACTTTGCCAAACAATTCCATATAATCCACGATATACCCAAAGTCCTTGTCGTCTGTATCTAAACGGTTTGTCCTACATATAGCCTGAAATAATGTATGGTCTTGCATCTTTTTGTCAATGTAGATATAGGAGCAAGACGGAGCATCAAAACCTGTCAATAATTTAGAAACTACAATCAACAACTTCATTCTTGCAGGTTGTTTTGTGAACAACTCCTTACTATAATCCTCGTAAGTTTCTGTTTTTGTTTTGCCTGAGAATGGTATAACATCTGCCAACAGATTTTCATAAACCTTATAAATGTACTCCTTATCCGTTTCCGAAAATTCGCCTGTATCTTCTGTGGTTATATCTTTGGTTTGTGGGTTATAGGATGTTATTATCGCACATTTATTTCTGAGAGGTGTGTTTTGGAAGAGTTCATAATATTTACACGCTTCGTAGATACTGGAAGCTACTAAAATTGCATTTCCTTTTTCAGAAGCTAAACGTGGTTTAACCGAAAAGTCAAACAGAATATCAGATACAATTTTCTCCATTCGGGAACGAGAGCTCAACACATTCTGCATTGTTCCCCATCGTTTTTTCAACTCCGATTTTTGAAAGTCGTTTAACCCTTTTGTTTTGGCTTCAAACCATGCATCCACTTTTTCCTGTGAAGATAGATTTTGGTCTATATCTCTGCCTTCATAAACCAAATCTTTAACTACCTTATCGTATACAGCTTCATTGAATTTATAGGTATGAATGTATCTGCCAAAAACATCCATCGTAGTCTGTTTATCTTTTTTGAGCAAAGGTGTTCCCGTAAACCCGATGAAAACGGCATCTTGTAATATGGCTTTCATCGTTTCATTGAGTTTACCACTTTGCGTACGATGACATTCATCAACAAACACGAAAACATTTCCCTGTATGGGCAACGGATTATTTTGAATTTCTGCAATAAAAGCTTTGTAGTCTGTTTCTCCTTTATTCCCAAACTTATGAATAAGTGAAGCTATCAATCGAGGTTTGGGCTGGGTCAAAAACTGCATCAATTCTCTACCTGAACGGGTACGGGCAACCTGTTCGCCCATATTCTCAAAATTATCGGCAATCTGCTTATCCAACTCTGTTCGGTCTGTCAATACAACTACACGAGAATTAGTTACGTTTTCCAAAATCCATTTGGCAAGGATTATCATCAGAATACTTTTTCCCGAACCTTGCGTATGCCAAATAATTCCTCCTTCGTTTTGTCTGATGAATTGTTGAGTTTCTTTTAATGCAAAATACTGATGTGGGCGAGGTAGCTTTTTTACTCCTGCATCAAAGATGACTGCATTATAGATAATATCTAAAAATCGTTCCTTATTGCACAGCTTACGGAGGTATTTGTCTAACTTATAGCTTTCATCATCCTGCTCGTCTTCCTTCCACGACAAATAATACTTTTCAGGGGTTTCAATCGTACCATATTTTAATCCCTGCGTATTGTTTCCTGCAAGGATAAACTGAATAGTGGTAAAAAAGTTTTCGTTGAATTTCTCCTTTTGATTAGAGAGGTTTTGTCGAATACTTTCAGAAATATCAACAGTTCCCCGTTTTAATTCCAAAACTCCCAAAGCAATACCGTTCACATATAGTACAATATCAGGTCTACGGATTTTATTCCCTCTTAATGTTACTTCTTCCGCAATCCCAAAATCGTTATTGTCCCAATTTCCCCAATCAATTAAATGAATGGTCTGATGATGTTCTCCAACACTCTCTTTTGCTTTAACCCCATAGCGAAGCAATGAATAGAAGTTTTTATTGCGTTCATAGATATTCCCCGCATTGGTTTGAGCCAACTGAACGGCTTCCTGAACCGCTTTATTGATTAAAGGTTCTGAATATCCCTGTTTTTTTAGAAACGCTTTCAGATAAACCTCCTCTATATTGCTGTTTTGCTCTCGTTCTTCCCAATTGCCATAATACGTGTATCCCAATTCTTTAAAGAGCTGGATAATGCGGTTTTGGGTTAGTCGTTCGATAGGGTTTATACTATTCATAACACTTTATATTTTAGGGTTAATCTATGCCAATCTAATTCTTCCTGTCAATAACTCCTGCATCAAACCTTGTTTGATTTGTTTGGCTTTAGCTAATTTTTGTTTTAAGGTTTCTATTTCAGTATCCATATCGGAAAGAATAGTAGCTATTTGGGTTTGTTCACTGAGTGATTTTGGAATATTAATTTCAAAATCTATTATTTGACCTGAATTTACACTATCAAATGTAGAACCCGTAGAAAATGTATGCCATTGATTTTCTACAAAAATCATATAATGATATAGGAAATTATTACAATACCTTAATGCACAAACCCCTCTACCTAAACAACAATCAAATGTTGCTTTTGCAATTTCCCCAACAGGTGCTCTTACGGACATTATTGTGTCATTGACGTAACCTTTCTTTGTTATTTGAGATGTAAAATTTCTTATTATCGTTTTACGGTTTTCTATATCAGCATTACCCTGAATTAAGGGTAATCCTAATTCTTTTTGATTATAAAATTGGGATAGTGGTGATTGTCCCATAACTATCTCACAAACTTCTCCTAACTTCTTCACTTCCCAATCCTCTTTAGGTGTGAGCAACTGTTGCATTGCTCCTTGTTTGATAAGCTGTTTTTTGGCAATGAGTTTTTCTAAACTTTCTATCCAATTATCCGTATCACTTAAAACTTCTGCTATGGCTTGTTGTTCTGGAAGTGGTGGCAGTGGAATTTGTATAGATTTAACCTTTGAGGGACTTATTTCTAAAAAAGTACTTCCACTTGCATTTTGTAAAAGTACAGGTTTCAATGTTGAGGCTAAATAGAATAGAAACTCACCGTCAGCATTCTCTAATGGAATTAATGATTGAAATCCCTGATTAGTTGCAGATGGAAATTTTAAAATCCCCAAGTCCCCAATTCCTGCTCTTGTAGTCATTAAAATAGTTCCTGCTGGTAAAATTTTTGCAGAGCAATTATTTAACCCTATTTCTGTAATTTTTCGTAGACTATTAAACAAGTATTTGGTTTTTCCAACTTCAGTAGGTGTGAACCAATTTATATTACCATTCCAGAATATAGAATTTCTTGTGCTTGGAGTGCCACCGCCACTTACATCAGCTACATCCATAATCGTCTTTACCTCCCAATCTTCAGGAATAAGTCCAATATCCGTATGTTTAAACTTTGTTTCTACCATTGCCACCCCATTTTTTGTAAATGTGATTTTACTTTAGCTTCGTATTCGTTCAAAGCTGTTTCCATTTCAGGCAAAGTAACATTGTAACGCTCTGCAAGCTCCACAATCCGCAAGGTAAGAGTTTGGCTCATTCCTTCTTTCTCCTCATAAAGACACGATTCCAAATGTTTTATCCATTTCTTGTTGATCACTAAATCTTTGATTTCGCTTTCAGATAGTTTTGGATACCGTTCTGTTACCAATTTTTCAATAGTCTCTTTCTCTATCTTAATTAGTTTAGTAAAAATAGATATAGCTTCATTGAGACGGATATAATTTTCAATAACAGCTATTTCCTCTTTCGGAGCTTTTTCACTTTTTCTTTGTTTTAAAAGTCCTTTTACAGAAGTAAGGTTTACTTTTTCCAAATCACTGAAAATACCGTTTTCTACTTCTGTTTCCTGTTGTATTTCTTCCAATTCCGCTTTCGCACTTTCAATCTGTGCTTCAAAATCTGTAACAGCTTCCCACTCCTTCGCAAAATACTCCTGAATTAGCAAACCGGGTGATATCATCCTGCCGGTAACACCTTCCAATCCTTCTACAGTTTTATCTTTTGTTGTTTTTCCGTCTTTGCCTTTTTTACCTTTAATGATTTCCCTTTCCCATTGTGTACCTGCCTGCCATCCGTCTATGGCAATGGTATAGAAATCATCCTGCATCACTACCTCCCAATAAGCCATTAAATGCTGATACATATCATAAGGATTTATCAAGGCATCGTTCTCAAATGCTTTGAGAATAGAATCTCCTAAATCTACAATTTCCTTTTTAGGGGGTATATCTTTGTTTAACTGCTCAAAGTAAGACTGCTTCTCTTTTATCCATTTATCAAAAGTCTGATGTAATTGGTTTCTATATGCCAAAAATTGCGGATGGTTAAAAATAGTTGTCCTTATTTCATCATTGGCTACTTTTAAATTGTAATAATCCTTTCTTTGTGGTTCAAACAGGCTGTTTTTCAGGTCTGGGAAAATATCCCAATATCTTTGTAAAGATGTGATATCTCTTTCAGGAATACCTCCGAATAAATGTGCATCAATATCCTGAATATCTTCTATCTCCTGTGTGTCTATATAGCGTGGAATATTGAGGTTATAATCGTTCTTTTCGTTAGCAATTTCCTCCAAAAACACCATCCTGCTGTACTTCGGAAGTTCGATAAAGTTATTGAAAACATCGGTTATTTTACGAATATCCTTTTCCTGTAGTCGATTTTTATTCCCGTCTTTAATAAAACCCTTACTGGCATCTATCATAAAGATACCTTTGCGTTGCCCTGCACCCTCTTTGTCCAAAATCAAAATACAGGCAGGAATCCCCGTTCCATAGAATAAATTCGCTGGCAAACCTATAATTCCTTTGATATATCCTTTTTTGACAATGCTTTTACGTATTTCAGCTTCTGCATTCCCTCTGAACAATACACCGTGAGGCAAAACAACTGCACCTTTCCCTGTTGTTCGTAATGACTTTAAAATATGTAACAAGAAAGCATAATCTCCGTTCTTTTCAGGGGGAACTCCCATTTCAAAACGATTATACTCATCGTTGTTGACATTGACTCCATTACTCCAGTTTTTCAATGAAAAAGGAGGGTTTGCCACAATATAATCGAAAGTTTTAAGACCTATTCCATTGTCATCTTTCCAAGCAGGTCGGGAAAGCGTATTATCTGCTATTATTTCTGCTGACGGATTTCCGTGCAAAATCATATTCATACGGGCAAGGTTGGCAGTTGCTATTTCCTTTTCCTGTCCATATAGTGTAATGCTTTTCTCTGCTTCTTCTGCTACTTTCAGTAGTAAAGATCCTGAACCACAGGTTGGGTCATAGGCACTGGTCTGTGTTGTCGAGTTACGACTATTGATACCTATAACTTTTGCCAGAACACGACTTACCTCTGCTGGGGTATAAAATTGTCCTTTAGATTTACCTGAATCTGTTGCAAAATGACGCATTAAGTACTCGTAAGCGTCTCCTAACAAGTCATCATCATTCGCATTATTACCCGAAAAGTCCAAATCAGGGGAATTAAAGATAAGAATAAGGTTGCTAACCGTATCAATCAAATCTTTTCCTTTACCTAATTTACCGTCATCATTAAAATCAGGAAATTCATTTAATTTGTTCGCTTCCTTAATCGGGTTAAGAATCTTTTTATTGATGTCATCCCCAATATTTGATGTTCCTACCAAAGCCACCATATCATCAAATGATGCACCTTCTGGAACTTTTATAGCTGAAAACTTCTTGCCTTTATACTTATCAGATATGTATTTTACGAATAAAAGTGTAAGTACATAATCTTTATATTGGGAAGCATCCATACCCCCTCTTAGTTCATCACAACTTTTCCATAGAGAGCTATATAGCTCTGATTTTTTAATTGCCATTTTTTATAAACCAACTCTAATATTTTCCACTAAATCCTTTTTCTATTATCTCTATAAAAGTTTGAATTTTTATTTTTCTTCTTTGTTCACTTTCAATTCGTGAAATGTAAGCTCTCTTTTACCAACTTTTTGAGCAAGCTGTTCTTGGTTTAATTATTTTTATATCTTTTATGATACTTCCAAGGTTTTCTTTTGATAAGTTCATTAGTGATGTATTCCGGAATCATTTGGTAAATGTAACTTATCTGTAACATTAATCAAAAGTATGTTTAGGCGACTAGTTAGCACTAACATTACTCTTTTTCAATTCCAATTGACTTCCAACAACCTATCTCGTATTTTCGTCAACGATGAAATGATCTCAGACTCTTTAGAGAGTTCTCCGAAAACCAAAGCCCTGAAAGTTCCGGTGTATGTTCCTTTTAGTTCGTCCCATATTTTACCCGGATCAGCGAACAAGAAAGATTCTGCCGGGTGGTACTTTAACCAACTATTGTTATTTCGAAAACTCTTTCTATCCTCATTTGCCACCTGATGAAGCATTTTTTCAAATTCAAGGGACTTAAAAAAAATTAATATCTGGTTTTTCTGAAGCAGGCAATGCAAGTCGTAGGTATGGCGAATTTTATTCTTTAGTGCTTCTATCGGGTTATCATCATAAGAGAATCTCACCAGGCTCATTATCTTTTCACACAGTGTTCTGCGAGGGTCTAATACCTGAGCCGGAAATGGCTGTAGTCCGAAATCTATAATGAAATTTTCCTGATCATTGCTGATTAAGGTATCAGCTACTAAAGAGCTTATGGGAGCTGTAGCATAAGGTTCTGAGTTTCCCAGCCATGTAGACTCCAATACAATCACATCTCTTGCTTGTCCGTAACCCGCCGAGAATTCTTTATGGTAAGAATGAGCCGTTTTGCGGATCATTCCTCTTTTTCTGCTAATACCTTCTAATTCTATTTCCGGTAGAGTTTCTTCCACCAGCGTACTAATCTTTTTTAACTTTGATTTTAGCTTATTGTCAGACTCTCCTTCTTTTCGTAAAATCACTAAATCAATATCTTCAGAGAACCGTTCTATCCATTTGTGACATTTTGCAAGGGCGGTTCCACCTTTAAAGACTACGTCTTTGCCTATTTCATGATTGAAGATGCGATAAAGCGCAAATGTGACCCAGTAATCCTTCTCAATATATTCCGGAATTATGTTGAGTTGTTCTGCCGTATAGTTAATGGCATCCCGGAATAACATTGGATTCAAGTGCAGGTTCATTGTATGTTCCATTTTTTTAAAGTGGGGAGGTCTTTATCAGATAGTCCCAATTTCACCTTTGTAAAAGGATTCAGGCTATTTCTGAGTTTATTCAATGCTAAATCCGGGGCTTCAATACTCTCCAACAAAGCCCCTAGTAAGCTCCTGACCCTTGGGGGGTAATATAGCGCATAGCCTGTTATCTCATCTATCTCGACATCTGATATTTTTTTTAGTATTCCCGCCAGCACTCTTATGGAATTGGCCACAGTGGTATCCGGAATGCTTTTTATATCCTTTAATGCATCCAGCAGGCCAAGAAGTGGGTAGTTATCTTCTGTTACCTCAACGTAGCTTTTAACCGTATCTGCTTTAATGAGGCCTCTTTCAACAGCGTTTCTTCTTGTTTTACTGGCTATTTTAGTACGAAAGGCCACCTGGGTAGTTAGGCCTAGCCGGTTATAGAGTGCTATGCCTGTTTCATAACTGACCCGTTTATTGCCTTCATATAACAAAGGTTTAAGTTGTTCGGAATAATCCGGTTTTAATTCACCAAATACGGTTTTTTTAGGTTTATAAAAAACGCCTTTGGATAGTTTTTTAATCAAACTTTCTTTTTGCAATCTTTCCAGGACCTTTGCTGCATTTACGTATTCCTCTCTGTTAATAGGGAGGTCTGAATACCGGAAGGTTTTTCCTTCCGGTATTTTGGTTATGGTGTTTTTTATTTGAGCAGTCAAAGTCATATTAAACAAAGGTATGTCTTAGTATTGAATATAACAAGTTTTTAGTACATAAAAGTTGACAAATATGACAATTAAATATCAATACCATTCCGAGGATATGCTCGGAATGGTCTGGCAAAAAAACTATATAAGCAGATAAAAATAAGCATATTAGTGCCTTAAATTTGAAGAGGATTTAATCCTTCCCCTCATACCCCACCGGGTAATACCCCTCCCATTTCCAGGGCGTAAATGTATCTCCGATTAGCTTTTCCAGTAAATCTTTGAAAATCATGCTCCCGTTAACGCTGTTGGTCATAATGATGATGGAAATGCCCCGGTCGATGAAATTGATATTGTAGTTTTTCCAGGCATCGTCTCCGCCTTCTTTAAAAAATGCCCTTCCGTATGAGGTTTGCATCAGGCCCCAGCCTAATCCGTAAGACAGCCGGATATTGTCATTTTCGTGGGTAGTGGCTTGTGTTATCGGTGGAAATTGGGTTTGGGAATAGATTCTTATCTGCGGACGGATCATTTCATCAAATGTAGTTTCACGTATTCCTTTTCCCCGGACTATATATTCAATGAATCTGGTGTAGTCTTCTATGGTGGTGACCATGGAGCCACCCGCTACGGCAACTGTTTTTTTGCTTTTTATGTCCTGCTGTCCTTTTTCATTATGGCCAATGGCGAGGTCATCGCCAAAATTGTCATGCCAGACGTATCCCGATTTATTCATTCCCACAGGTTTAAAGACATGCTCCACCGCCAGCTCATCAAAAGATTTGCCGGTGATGTCTTCGAGAGCAATCTGAAGGAATTTAAAACCTTCTCCGGAGTAGGCATATTTTGATCCGGGCTCAAAGTATATTTTCAGCACCCCTAAAGAGTCAAAGTCAGGATTTGCCCCTGTGGGGTCGAACCATCTGAGGTTGGGAAAGCCGGAGGTATGGCTGAGGCACATCCGGGCGGTGATCTTTTTCCACCAGTCATCACTTTCGAGCTCGGAGAAATTCGCATATTCCGTAATGGGCTTTTTCAGGTATTGATGCAAGGGTTTATCCAGGTCCAGCACCTTGTTTTCCACTAATTTCATACACAGGAATCCGCAGACCGCTTTGCTGAACGATGCGGCATAAAGTATAGAGGTGGTATCCAGTAATTTCCCTGCTAACTGATCCTTAAATCCATAGGTTTTCAGCAATACCTGCTTTTTATGATTAAGAATGGCCAGGCCCATCCCGGGAATTTCAGCCCGGCTCATTAAGCTTTTTACTGTACTATCTATTGCCCGCTCTCCTATTTTGCTTCCGTCGAGTCTTTCAACTAACCTGGCTTGCGCTGTAGCTTGTTCAACAGCAAAAAAGGGAATAAGCAGGAGTAAGAGTTTACCGATCTTTTTCATATTTTTTTCCTGCAAATATCCGGTATTCAGTATCCATATGTCAACGACAAGGGTACGACATCCTGGCGACATCTGCAGCTGACCTGTAGAAGTGCTTATGATTTTTGCGCTGTCGGGTTAAAGAAAGTGCAGAAAGTGGTAATATTTCGGAAGCCGGTTCTTCAGTGCCCTGATGCCATTGATAACGCAGCATGCAACCGTGTACAGGCCGACACCCATAAGAAGGGGAAACCCTACCGGAAAGTAAAGAACAAGAAGTACGATCGGGATCAGTGCAAGCAAAGTTATGGTGAGCTGAAAATTAAGCGAAATTCTACCGTGAAAATCGTATAGCGTATGCTTATCCCGATAGAATATCCACAGGAATAAAGGAATCAAAACATTCGTAAACGGGATAACGATACCCACGAGAGGTGCAAAATGATAAAAAACCAGGATGTGGGTCTGAGCATTTTCATTCATCTCCCCGGCGACCGATTTCAGCTCGTCAACGGAGAGGTCAAGCCCTTTGGCCAGTTTCCGTATTGTATCGCCGTAGGGAACCACGTCGCCCTTTTCAATCCGCTGAATTGTTCGGCTGGTTAAGCCGGATAATTCGGCCAATTCCTGCTGGGTCAGTCCTTTTTCCTGCCGCTTTTTAGCCAGGTCAAAATTTTTCTGCGTGCTATTCATTCATGGGTAAATAAAATAATCGTAATGGCTCCCACCTGAAACCTTCTGATCCTGGCTCTAAAGAAAAAAAGCCCAGAAAATATTCCAAGCTCCTTTTAAAAGTGTTAACAAGAAAAATCAAGTGTTAACAAACCAGATCGGGCTTAAACAATAAAAAAAGCCCTCTTTCGAGGGCTCTGTGACCGCGTCAGGATTCAAACCTGAAACCTTCTGATCCGTAGTCAGATGCTCTATTCAGTTGAGCTACGCAGCCGATTGGACTGCAAAGGTAGAAATAACTTTTAAAAATTCAAATCTAATCGCGCAAATTATTCAACTTTTCCGGGTCGATTTCGTGGTAGTGGCGGCGGATTTTGAGCACAATAGCCAGACCTACAGCGATTTCAGCTGCGGCAACAATCATCACAAAAATTGAAAATATTTGTCCTTTTACCGGGTCCGGATCAAATTTGGAGAATGCCGCAAAGTTGACATTTACGGCATTCAGCATCAGCTCCACGCCCATCAGCATGAGGATCAGGTTTTTTTTGCTTACCACCACGGCAAAACCGATGGCAAACAGCAGGCCCGAGACCACCAGGTAAGGTAAAATATTATTGATCATCTTTTGCCAGGTATGTAGCCCCGATCAGGGCCATTAAAAGTAACATTCCTATTATTTCCAGGATTACCACGTAGTTGGTCATCAGCGAAAAGCCCAGGCTTTTTACCGCCAGCCACTTGCCGGTGGGTTTTCCGCTGAATGCAAGCCGGCTGCCCAGCAAAATCAGCATGGCCCCCAGAAGACCGGCAATAAGCACACCCGTTCCGCGAGGGGCGTTTTCCACTTTCAGATGATCATGGCGCGCTTTCCGCCGCGAGCTCAGCATAATCCCGAAGATCAGCAGCACCAGAATCCCGCCTACATAGATCATAACCTGGGCGGCAGAAACAAATTCTGCTCCTGCAAATACAAAGATACCGGCTACTCCGAGAAACACGACCAGCAGCCCGTATGCCGCATACAATACATGGTTGCTCAGCAGCACATAAACCGCCCCGCCTACCGTGACCAGGCAGAACAACCAGAAAACAAGATCGGTAAAGAGCTGCTCAGTCATCAGGATTGCTTATTTGCGGTTTGTTTTTAGGAATAAACCGGGGTACCGCTGCTTTGGGCTCTTCGGCCGGTTCCGGCCTGGCCTTCGGTACAAATGCAGGCTTACTCTCCCCACTTAACTCGGGTTTTGCCTTCGGAACAAAAGCAGGTTTGCTCTCGCCACTTAGCTCTGGCTTCGCCTTCGGAACAAATGCAGGCTTACTCTCTCCACTTAACTCCGGTTTCGCCTTCGGTACAAATGCCGGCTTACTCTCCCCACTTAGCTCCGGTTTTGCTTTAGGAACAAAAGTAGGCTTACTCTCTCCACTTAACTCCGGCTTCGCCTTCGGAACAAAAGTAGGCTTACTCTCTCCACTTAACTCCGGTTTCGCCTTCGGAACAAATGCAGGCTTACTCTCCCCACTTAGCTCCGGTTTTGCTTTAGGAACAAAAGTAGGCTTACTCTCTCCACTTAACTCCGGTTTCGCCTTCGGAACAAATGCAGGCTTACTCTCTCCACTTAACTCCGGTTTTGCCTTCGGAACAAAAGCAGGTTTGCTCTCGCCACTAACTTCAGGTTTTGCTTTAGGAACAAACGCGGGTTTGCTTTCATCACTCACCTCCGGCTTCGCCTTTGGCATAAAGGCAGGTTTTGCTTTCGGTACAAAGGCAGGTTTCTGTTCTTCCTCAGCAGCCGCAGCAGCTATTGGGGGCTTGGGCCGGAATACCGGTTTAGCGGCAGGAGGGGTTCCCTCTGTGCCTGCCGGGGCTTTCGCAGCTACTTTTGCCGCCTCTTTTTCAGCCACAAACTGCTCATAGAGCTCCCGTTTTTCCTGCGCTTCTTTTTCAGAAAGGTTAGAAAATGCGAAATTCAGAAGGTTTACGTCTTCAACAGAGAAATCGTATTCGTCGGTCATGGTGAGGCACTCCGTAGGACATACCGTGGTGCATAGTCCGCAGAAACAGCATTTGGCCATGTCAATATTGAACTTGGCCGCATGAAGCCGTACAGGCGAGCCGTCAGAAGCGTGCCGGATCAGCTCGGGCGACTTGATCGCCTCGATCTCAATGCAGTCTACCGGGCAGATTTTCGCGCACTTGTCGCACACAATACAGTCGTCTATTTCGCAGTCGAGCTGATAACGCCCGTTTTCAGGCACTTCCAGCTGCTCATGAGGGTATTTGAGGGTTACATTTCCTTCCTTTATATCAAAAAAGGCGTTATCCCTGATCTCCATGCCCCCTTTGGTGTGCCGGGCGGCCCACAGGTGCTTCAGCGTCAGGCTTAAGCCTTTTGCCGTGGTCCTGATGCCCTTTCCTATATCTGAGAAGTACCCCAAAACGATTTAATGATATGCCTGTGACAAAAATACAAATTTTGAGCCGAACAATGGTTAACTTTACGGCATTAAAGGATAGATACCTTTCTTTATGAACAAAATATTGCATTATGTAGTTTCGCCTGAGATAGCGTTTGATGAGGCGGCACTCGAAGATTTCCTGCGAAAAAAGACAGGCCTCTCCCATTTTCACTTCAGGAAGCACCGGCAGTCGGTCGATGCCCGCGGCCGGAACATCCGCGTTAACCTCGAAGTAGAGATCTCTGCAGACGGGCCTTTTCAGCCCCTGGATTTCCCCGGGTATCAATACAACATCAAGCCTTTTCGCAAGACCCTGCTGATCATCGGTGCCGGACCTGCCGGACTTTTTGCTGCCCTGCGCTGCCTGGAGCTGGGCATTAAGCCTGTGGTGCTGGAACGGGGTAAAGACGTACGGTCGAGACGGCGCGACTTGGCCGCTATCAACAAAGACCACCTGGTGAATCCCGACTCCAACTACTGCTTTGGCGAAGGCGGTGCAGGCACTTACTCTGACGGCAAGCTCTACACCCGCTCCAAAAAGCGGGGCGATATCCGCCGTATCCTGGAAATACTGGTGAAGCACGGGGCTACAGAAAGGATCCTGATCGAGGCTCACCCGCACATCGGCACCAACAAGCTGCCGGTGGTCATTGAAAACATACGGAACACCCTGCTCAACCACGGCGGTGAAGTGCATTTTGACCAGAAAGTAACCGATCTGCTCATTGAAAAGGGCACTATACAGGGAGTAAAAACACAAGACGGTAAAGAATGGATAGCCGACGGCGTGATCCTGGCCACAGGCCATTCGGCCCGCGATATCTTTGCGCTGCTCAGCCGTAAAAACCTGTCCCTGGAAAACAAGCCTTTTGCCCTGGGCGTTCGGGTAGAGCACGAACAGCGTTTTGTGGATACCTGCCAGTATCATTCCGATAACCGGGGATTACTTCCTGCCGCGGCTTACTCGTTGGTGGCACAAACCAGCTTCGGAGGCGTACAGCGGGGCGTATTCAGCTTCTGCATGTGCCCCGGCGGCTTCATTGTTCCGGCTTCTACCGCCCAAAATGAGCTGGTGGTCAATGGCATGTCGCCCTCACGAAGAGACTCTTTCTTCGCCAACTCAGGCGTGGTAGTGGCTGTTAATCCGCCCGACTGGAAAGATTTTGAAGCCTACGGCAACACGGCCGCCCTCGAGCTTCAGAAAAGTGTGGAACAAAAGGCGCACCGCCTGGTATGTGAGAAGCTGGGTGTAACCGACGGCATCACCCAGGTAGCCCCGGCCCAACGGATCAAAGATTTCTATAAGCGAAAACTGAGCCGTGACCTTTCCGAAACCTCGTACCAGCCCGGCCTTACCGCCCTCGATTTTCACGAGATCCTTCCGGCCGGCATAGCCGGTGCACTGGAACAGGGGCTGCGCGACTTCAATAAGAAAATGCGAAATTATGATGCCGGCCAGATGATCGGTGTGGAGAGCCGTACCTCATCTCCCGTACGTATTCCCCGTGATGAAAATACCCTGGAACATACAGATACAAAGCGCTTTTACCCTTGCGGTGAAGGAGCCGGCTTTGCCGGGGGCATTGTTTCGGCAGCTGTAGACGGCGAACGTTGTGTGAATGCTTTCGCTGAAAAATACTTGGACAAATAGTTTTTTTGCTCTAATTTCGGCGGGCACAGTCTCATCCCCATGATGCATGTTGTTTGACCAGACCATCGATACCCTTGAAAAAAGGCTGCAGGAGCCTCTTCCCGGGATAGCCTCCCACAGGAAATATATGCACCGGGCCCGCCTGAAACATACGCTTCCGGCACCCGATAATGTCAGAAGCAGTGCCGTGCTCATTCTTTTTTATCCCTGGATGTCCCGGGCCTATTTCCCGCTGATCCTCCGGCCGCAATACGACGGAAAGCATGGCGGACAGATGGCACTGCCGGGCGGAAAAGCAGAACCTTCCGATGAAAACCTGGTACGTACGGCACTTCGTGAAGCACAGGAAGAAATAGGGATCAAAGCCATTGATGTGAAGGTGCTGGGCGAGCTCACCGACGTGTATATCCCGGTCAGCAATTATATTGTGCACCCGGTGATCGGGTATATGGACTATAAACCGGAATTTTACCCTGACGCCCGCGAAGTAGAACGCATTTACTATACCGATGTGGAAGATATCATCCGGCACGGGGAAATTGTTAACCGCGAGATCCTCATTGGGAATCAGCAGGTATCGGTGCCGGGTTATGTGGTACAGGACTCGTGGGTTTGGGGAGCCACGTCACTTATTCTCAGTGAGCTTTCGGATGTGTTAAGTTAAAAGAGAAAAGCTAAAAACGAAAAATTAAAGAACGTTACTTCCATAATTTTTAGCTTTTAGCTTTTAGTTTTTAACTTAATCTCTTATTCCGCGTCCCTGTATTTCACCACAATCTGGTCACTCAGGAACTCTTCCAATGCCACACTGGTAGGCTTGGGCTGGCGCTCGTAGTATTTTGAAATCTCAATCTGTTCCCGGTTCTCGAAGATCTCTTCCAGGTTATCTACGCTGGAAGCAAATTCGCTCAGCTTGTGCGAAAGCTCCTCTTTGGATTTGATCGCGATCTGCTGGGCTCTCTTGGAAACCACATATACCGATTCGTAGATGTTCGAGGTTTTTGAAGCCAGCACATCTGTATCGCGGGTTATTATCGAAGGATTTATTGCCATATTTCAAACAGTTTTATAAACGAAGGTGCAAAATTAGACACAAATAGGAGTAAATGCAAGAGATGGGGTACTTTTGTGAATTTGTAATTTGTTTTCAGTAAAACAAAAAACAACTTTACGAAAAAACAAATTATTTCACTTCCCTCTCCTCTTCCGCCTGCTTCCTCAACTCCTCTATTTTCTTTTCAATTTCAGCTACTTTCTCCAGGCCCTTCAGCGACCGGTCATAATATTTCTCCAGGTCTTTGATGTATTTGCTGTTCGGGTATTTATCTACAAATTTATTGTAGTAATCAAGCGTTTCGTTATAGCGCTCCTTCTGCTTGTTAAACAAGCTCAGATCGGCCAACTCATATTGCGCAGTAATCTGCATGGCGCTCAGCTCCTCGTTATACCTGGAGTCCGGGAAATCTTTCTTGAAGTTTTCAATGGTTACCACAGAAGCCAGGTAGTTGCTCAGCCCTCCCCACGACGGGTCGCGGGTCTTGTAATACAGCCTGGCTTTCTCGTAGGCCTTCCGCTCCAGCCGTTCACGCAGGTCCTGCAGGTTCCGCGAGCAGTTTTCGGCATATTTGCTGTCGGGGTACGAGTTAATAAATGTCTGCAAAGCGTCAATGGCTGTCAGCGTATTGGTCTGATCCAGGTTATACGGCGGGGTATCCTTATACATGGAGAACGCATACATGTAGTACGCTTCTTCAGCAAAAGGACTGTTGTTATAGGTAGCGTAAAACGAGTTGAACAGGTAGCTGCTCATCTGGTAGTTGCCCTGGTAGTAATTGGCATACGCGTTGTAAAACTGGGTCTTTTCTGCCGTACTGTCGCCCCGTAACAAAGGAGTGATCTCGTCAAACAAAACACCGGCCTTATAATAATCCGCCTTTTTATAATACTTCATGGCGGCTGCGTATTTTTCTTCGGTGGTACCTTTTTTCTGAACCCTGGTAAACTCTCTGGAGCAGGAAAAAATAAGCAGACTTAAAACGACTAAAGGATATAACCTGAAATTCATCCGACAAAGGTAAGAATTGTAATTGGGTATTAAACGAAGGGGTTGCAAGAAAATTATCAGTTACGTTCTACAAGTAGCTTTTTGGTGCTGACTTTTTTGCCGTCTACTACAAACTGCACCATGTAAATTCCCGATTCAAGGCCGGTGGTATTCATTTTTATTTTGCTGCCGTTAGCCGTAACGGGGTATTCGAGCAGCGAGGCGCCCACCATGTTCATCACGGTAACCCGGGCATCCTTAAAGCTGTCTACCGCTTCGTAAGGGATTTCCACGAAGTTCACCGCCGGGTTAGGATACATGTTGCCGAACCTGATTTTTTCGGTTGCTACCTCAGCAGCACGGACATGAGCGGTCTCTGTTTTGTTATCGGAAGAGCTTTTCAGCAGGAGGTTACGGTAATACCGGGTAAATTCGGCCTTTGAATCCACAAAATTCAGCTTCTCGGGCAATTTCCCGAATATAGACGTATTACTGGTGGCGGGAAGGATGGTCTTTTTAGCGTCTTTACCTACATTCAGCCTTGACTCCGCTGCGTTTTGGGCAAACAGCATACCTGACGTTAAGATCGTCATCAGGAATATCACTGATATTTTAGCGGGCCGTTTCAAGTGAATTGTAAATTTTACCGTATAACTTCTTCTTTTTTTTACAAAATAAGACAATTTTTTTGTCTTTTTTATATTAGACGTAATTTTTTATCAAAAGGTTGCATGGAAGTATTAAAAATAACTTAATTTTTCGTTAGAAATCCGGTTTTTAGCATACAGAACAGGCAATCTTGCCCACACGGGTAGCATGGCGCCCGCCTTCAAATGCCGTGTTCAGAAACTCACGGGTATAATCTACCGCCTGGTATTCTGAAATAAACCGGGCAGGCAGGCAGAGAATGTTGGCATCGTTATGCTGGCGGATCAGCTTTACCACTTCCAGGTTCCAGGCCAGGCCGGCCCGCACACCCTGGTGCTTGTTGGCAGTAATGCATACCCCGTTGGCGCTGCCGCACAGCAGGATACCGAAGTCGTACTCCCCGTTTTCAAGCGCCGTGGCCAGCGGATGTACCGTATCGGGGTAATCCATAGATTCTTCGCTGTACGTTCCGAAATCTGCCGTCACAAAGTTCTGTTCCTGTAACCAGCTCAGTATTTTCTTCTTGTATTGAAAACCGGCGTGATCACTGCCGATAGCTACTCTTAATGCCATAACCGTTTTTTTAGCAAATTTACCGGGAAATAAATAAAGATGAAACGTTTTTCGGCTCAAAAGTGCCGTTGACAGGAAAAAATACAGCGTTCCAGCCTTTCCTACACGCATGCAGGGCCCCTAACAGCACAACCCGGCTATTGCAGGAGGTGGCCGGCTTGCTTTATACAGGAAGCATCCTTAGAAGATAAGATCCAGGTCCAGTCCTTTTTTCAGGTCCCAGAGCACAGGATTCTTCTCGGCCATGGCTTCAAATTTCTGCTGCTCGGTGCGGGGCTTGGCCACAGACTCTGCCGCCGTAACAATGGCGTCGGCCGTGATATCGGTGTTCCGGAGCTTTCTTTTCATGTATTCCAGCAGGTCCGATTTGATGGCTTCAAACAGCCCCAAAAGGAAAGTATTCGGTAATTTGAACCGGATATGCGTACCCGTAATATCATAACCGCTCTCAAAAAGCAGCTTTTCATTGGGCGATGTACGTGTCTTGAAAAATTCACTGAGCACACCAATGGCATGGCCCTCGGTAAAATCGGCTTTAAGAGGCTCCTGCACATGCTCAACCTGATGTGCGGCAACCACAGGAGCCGCCTCTTCTTCCTTCCGCAGGCTTTTCAGCGATTTGAGGCCGGCTATTGCCGGTACAGGCTTGGGCGTTTCGGTTGGCAGCACCGGCCCGGCCTGTGTAACCGTCGGCGTCATTTCCGGGGCCCTGACGGTCAGGTCAGGCGTTTTTTTTTCAGCCTCAGGTAAATCGGCCAGGTTCAGCACCGAGGTGATCTGCGACAATTTCAGCAGGCCTATCTCTACATGCAGCCGTTGATTCTTGGCTGATTTAAAGTTAACGTCGAGCTGGGAGCCCACGCTGAGCGCCGACAGCAGAAACGAAGTGGATATGCCCTTCGACTGTTCCAGGAAATGCGCCTTGATGCTGTCTGACAACTCAAGAATATGTACGGTTTCCGGGTTTTTACAGACCAGGATATTCCGGAAATGCTCGTTCAGACCGGCCACAAACTGGTGCAGGTCAAAGCCTTTGGTGATGATCTCGTTCAGCAGGAGAATGACCTGCGTAATGTCGCCCCGGTACAGGCTGTCGGTCATTTTCAGGTAATAATCGTAATCCAGCACATGGAGGTTCTCCAGCACATCTTTGTAGCGCAGGGTCCGGTCTTTGGAAAAAGTCACGTTCAGGTCAAACATCGACAGGGCATCGCGCAGTCCGCCGTCGGCTTTCAGCGCAATCAGCTCCAGTGCCTCTTCTTCAAAGGCCACCTGCTCGCTGTTGGCTATTTTGGCCAGGTGACGGGCCATGTCTTTGATCTGGATCCGGTTGAAGTCAAAGATCTGGCAACGGCTCAGGATGGTGGGCAGGATCTTGTGCTTTTCAGTGGTAGCCAGGATAAATATGGCATAGGCGGGCGGCTCTTCGAGGGTTTTAAGGAAGGCGTTAAAGGCCGCCTGCGAGAGCATGTGCACCTCGTCAATGATATACACCTTGTATTTACCGTCCTGGGGCGGGAACCGCACCTGGTCAATAAGATTCCGGATATCTTCTACCGAGTTGTTCGACGCGGCATCCAGCTCATGAATGTTAAAGGAGGCATTCTGTGCAAAATTCCGGCACGAAGTACACTCGTTACAAGGTTCGGTATCGGCGGTAACATGCTGGCAGTTGATGGTTTTGGCCAGGATACGGGCACAGGTGGTCTTACCTACCCCGCGCGGACCTGTAAACAGGAAGGCCTGGGCCAGCTGACCCGATGATATGGCATTCCGGAGCGTGGTGGTGATGTGCGATTGACCTACAACCGAATCAAAAGTGACCGGCCGGTATTTACGGGCTGAAACAACGAAGTTATCCATAGGACAAAGATAGAGATAAACTAAAAACTAAAAGATAAAAGTGAAAAGTTAAGGTACATTTTTTCATATTTAATGGAGTGAATGTTCCGAAACTTTTCACTTTTAGTTTTTATCTTTTCACTTAAAAAACCTCCTGCTTTTACATTTATTCAAATAAAACCACACCTGTTCTGAACTTTTAACTTAAATATTACATTTACTATATTGTCCTTTCGCCATTCGGGCGTATTTTTAGATGTGTAGTACACAAACTTTGTACATGACAAGAGTTTCCGTATTTAGAAAAGAGCATTTTAACGCTGCGCACAGGCTTCATAATCCGGAGTGGGATTCTGAGACCAATACCCGTGTGTTTGGCAAATGCAACAATCCTAACTACCACGGGCATAACTATGAGCTCCATGTCAAAGTGAGCGGTGAAATAGACCCGAAAACAGGCTTTGTCTTTGATCTGAAAGTACTTAGCGACCTTATTCACGAGCACATCCTGGAGGTTTTTGATCATAAAAATCTTAACCTCGACCTGCCTTATTTTAAAACGCTGAATCCTACAGCCGAAAATATTTGCGTAGTCATCTATGACATTTTACGGGCTGAGATTGACCACCGATTTGATTTGAAAATCAGACTATTTGAAACGGAAAGAAATTATGTTGAATATCCTGAATAACACCGTACGGGAAGATGAGATCGGGAACGATCACCAGATGACCAATGCGAAAACGCCGTTGCGGCCGGACGCTTTTGTGCTGTCGGACGAAGAAAAAATAGAAACAATTGCCGCACACTTCAGGGAGATCATGCACACCCTGGGGCTGGACCTCAACGATGAAAGCCTCTCAGGCACCCCGAAACGGGTAGCCAGGATGTATGTGCAGGAGCTTTTTTCAGGGCTGAACCCGGAAAATATGCCTTCGGTGACCCTCTTTGAGAACAATTACCGGTTCAGCGAGATCCTGGTAGAGCGGGATATTTCGTTTTATTCCAATTGTGAGCATCATTTTGTGCCTATTGTGGGCAAAGTGCACATTGGCTATATTTCTACGGGAAAGGTGATCGGGCTCTCCAAGCTTCACCGTATTGTGAACCATTTTGCCCGCAGGCCGCAGGTGCAGGAGCGCCTGACCATCCAGATCGGTGAAACACTGACACAGGTGTTGGAAACCGAAGATGTGGCGGTAGTAGTAGATGCCGATCACTTCTGCGTTTCGTCGCGGGGCATTGCCGACCAGACCAGCTCTACGGTCACTTCGTTTTTCGGAGGGGTCTTTGATAAGGAAAATTCCCGGAAAGAGGAGTTCCTGAGCTTGGTGAAACTGAGGGGATGAGCCTCCGGGGTCTATAGTCCCAGAAACGGTTTATTGTCCATCAGGTATTTCACCAGGGAGGCTGTATTCTTCAGGTTAAATTTGGCTAAAATGTTTTTCCGGTGGGTTTCTGCCGTTCTCACGCTGATAAAAAGCTTATCTGAAATTTCGGTGTTGGTATATCCTTCCATGATCAGGCGGGCAATGTCCATTTCCCGGCTGGAAAGCCGGGTGATCTCTTCGTTGGCCGGGGCGTTTCTTTTCGACAGGCATATCTTATCGCGGATTTCCCGGGTAATGTATATTTTACCCTGCAGAACGGTTTCCAGCGCTTCCAGCAGCTCTTCCTCATCGGCATTTTTAAAAAGATAACCGTGCGCGCCGGCCTCCAGCATCTTGGTTACGCTGTGCTCATCGGCCAGCATCGACAGCACAATGATCTTTACTCCGGGGTGCTGCTCGCGCACCTGGAAGGTGGTCTGGTACCCGTTCAATACCGGCATATTGACATCCATCAGGATAATATCGGTTTCATGCCGCGCCAGGTGCTCCAGGGCCTGCTGGCCGTCAGACGCCACACCGTTTACTTCAAAGCCCGGCATAGCCGACAGCAACAGGCGCAGTCCGTTAATAAACATGGTGTGATCATCGGCAATCAGTATCTTTTTCATGGTAGGTTGGGTTCATAGCTTAACGTGTCTTTCGGAATGATCAGGGTGACGGCTGTACCTTTGCCGGCACTGCTGTCAATGGTCAGGTTGCTGTAAATAGCCTGCGCATGGGTCTTTATATTGGTCAGGCCATACCCGGCCTTTACATCTTCTATTGAAAAGCCCTTCCCGTTATCTTCGTAAAGAAATACCAGGCCGTCTTCGCGGTTAACCAGCGAGATGTACGCCCGGCTGGCTTCAGAATGCTTCAGGGTATTGTTGATGAGCTCCTGGCAGATACGGTATACCACATACTGAACCGGCCGGCCGATACGGATGCTCCCCGTATCCATATTGGTTTCAATATGAAGACCGGTGATTTTCCGGATATTGCCCGCCAGCTCATGGATAGCGGCTTCCAGCCCGTTTTCGTCCAATGTTTTCGGGCTCAGGTTAAAGAGAATATTCCTCAGCTCGGAGATGGCCTCGTCGAGCAGCCGGGTGGTATCGCGGAAAGTTTCTTTCCGTTCTTCCGGAATTTCCCTTGCGGCGGCCTGCATATACAGCTTAAGCGACGAAAGGCGCCCGCCCAGGTCGTCGTGCAGGTCTACGGCTATGCGCTTCCGCTCTTCTTCCTGCGATGTAAGCATGATACGCATCTTTTCCAGCTGGTTATTCTTTACCCGCCTGCCAAACCAGTACGTCAGCAGGATCGTGAGTGCCAGGATGCCCATAAAGGCCACCACAAAAAACCAGGTGGTTTGCCAGAACGGGGGCGTGATTGTAAGCTCCAGCGTAGCAGGCACCGGGTTGCCCTCTGCCTGAACGGTAAAAACATACTTGCCGGGCGGGAGGCGCGCATACCGTATTTCTGACACGCCGGTGGTCTCAATAGGTGCTTCATCATAGCCCTTCAGCTGGTATTTCATTTTCCGGAAACGCCCGTTCAGGAAATCGAGCGGGGTAACCTGGAACGACACCGTGCTGGACCGGTGGTCGAGGTGAAGCTCCTTCAGCATAACCGGGTTGGCCCCGGTATACGGCGCATCGTTAATGCTTATCCGGGTGATGTAGGCCTTTACGGGGATATCTATGGTTTTGATCTTTGCCGGGTCAAAAACATTGATGCCGTTGCTGCCCCCCGTGATCACCCGGCCACCGGCTATTTCCTGCAGGGTATTCGGGCTGAAAATAACCCCTTGCAAGCCGTCAGATTCTGTATACTGCCGGATCTCACCCGTGGCCGGCCGGTACCGGTACAGGCCGTTATTTGAGTTGATCCAGAGCTCTTCGCCCACGGCTATCACATCTGTGCAGAATGCCGACAGAACAGGGCGATCCCCCAGCCCCCGGTGATCGTAAAGATACAGGCCGGAGGTAGTGGCCAGGTACACCTTGTCTCCTACCCTAACCGAGCCGTTGATGTTAAAAGGGGTGCGGGCCACTTCACGTACCACCGTAAAATCGTCTTTTTCGCGGCGGGCCAGCGCCAGGTTGGTATAATAGGTCTGAACCAGTACTTCGTTATCGGAAAGAAACGTAATATGGCTGATGTTATGCCACTCTATGCTGCTGTTCAGCTTATCGAGAAAACGCAATGTACCGTCGTCCCGGAGATAGGCCGCGCCCTGGGGAGAGCAGACCAGCGGCAGCCGGTTAACCGGATCTTCCACCATATAATTAACCCCGTCAGGCAGCTCCGGCAGGTTCAGGGGTGTAAAATGCCCGGAAGAATAGAGGTAATATTTGTGCTTGTCAAGCTCCAGGAACAGCCTGTCACGCCCTGCAGGGAACAGGCCCCGTACCGAGTTTTCCGGGAAATACCGGGCGGTTATTTTTTTCAGGGCGATATCGTATACCAGGAGCCCACCCGAATAGGTGCCGCACCAGACCCGGTTATTTCCGGCGGCCAGCAGGTTGGTAATCTGGTTGTCGAGCCCCTGGCCCACCGAGCTTTCCTTATCGAGCAGGTGGGTAAACCGTACCTGGCGCACATTCGTATAATCAAGGCCTTTCCCCATCACCGACACATACAGGTTATCCTGCTTGTCCATATGGATCTGCATCACGTGATTCCCCGACAGGCTGCCCGTATTATGGTATTGGTGCGTATACACCCCGGTGACCCGGCCGGCCCGGGTATCAAAAAACTGCAACCCGGCTCCGTTCGTCCCTACAAACAGGTTATTCCTATAGGGAAACAGGCAGTTGATACTTACTCCGAAATCGTACACCTTGTATTCACCGGTATACGGGTTCAGCCGGATCAGTCCTTTGTCAGATGCTATCCAGGCCACCGAATCTGCGGCTACGTACACATCAGCCACTACGGCCCTGAACCCGTCGCGGAAAAACGGCCGGCTTTCGCGGAGGGTGTAATCGTCGTTCATGTAATGTACAAACAGCCCCGAATGCGAAGCGTTGGTAATGAACCAGTCGACCCGGCCGTTGCGGGTACCGCCTACATAAGAGCGGCCATTGGTTTTATCGGTCAGGAAATGAAAAGTGGAATCTACCACGTAAACACCGCCCAGCGCATTGCACCATACCTTTTCACCGGCATAAAACGGGAAGGCATAATAATACTTATACGGTGAAAACTCAAAATAGGTAAAGGAGTCTTTGTTGTAATTGTAACGCGACAGGCCTTTCTGGGTGCCCAGGTAAATGTCTCCCTGCGGGCTCTCGTACATGCGGGTAACAATATTTCCCTGCAGGTCATAACGCTGGTTAAAATCCATACAGTTTACCCCGTCAAAACGGTTGAGCCCGTTATGGGTACCGATCCACAGAAAACCGAATTTATCGCTGTGCAGGCTTTGAATGGCAGGATCTGACAGCCCGTTGCTGTGATCCAGGTGCCGGAAAAGAAGAACAGGCGCCTGCTGTCCGTAAGTTCCGGCAGAAATCAGCAGCAGCAACAGGCAGATCGGGTTTCTCATTTTCATGGGTTCAGCAGCAGGATTCATCCATACGCAGCGTATTCCTGCTTTCAGGGAATAAATATAAAGGGATTCGGTTATACGATCCTACACCTGTGCTGAATATACACCTTTTTTGGTATTGCCGTACATCCTGCCCTCCGGTAATTTTGCCTGTATCAATTTCCGGCTCTCATGCCCTCCGTTGACGGCACAGGATCTCAACTTAAGCCTATGAAATAGCCATGAGCAGTCAGCTATCAGCTATCCGAAGTCGGGCATACCAACCGGCCCATGAATAAGCGGTCCGCCGCTGCGGCTGATAGCTGAAGGCTGAAAGCTAAAATTTTATACACATGAAAATACGTATTTACCTTCTTTTACCGGTTTTTCTCTCTTTGCAGGCCCGTTCGCAGGACCTGTCTGCTATAGGAGATCAGAAACCTTTTGCCGTCAGCGGGTCACTGGATATTCGCACCATAGGATATAGTGCCCACGGTATCGACCCCAGGAGAAGCCCCTTCTCCTATATCATTTCCGGGTCGCCTGTTTTTTCATTTTACGGTCTCACGGTACCGGTAAGCTTCAGCTTCAGTGAACAGGACAGGTCGTTTTCACAACCTTTCAACCAATACGGCCTCAGCCCCACCTGGAAATGGATAACGCTGCACGGAGGTTACCGGAACGTCAGCTTTTCGCCCTATACCCTGGCAGGGCACACCCTGCTGGGCGGAGGTTTTGAACTTAGGCCGGGAAAATTCAGGGCAGGATTTATGACCGGCCGCTTAAACCGTTCAACAGCCATTGATACCCTGAGCGGGTATGTAAGACCCGAAAGCTTCAACCGCTACGGTACAGCAGGCCGACTGGGGTATGAAAGCAAAGGGAGCTTTGTCAACCTGAGCTTTATTGCAGCAAAAGACACCGAAAAAGGCTTTAAAGGCAACCTCGATTCGGCCAATGTCAGCCCTGAGTCTAACCTGGTGCTGGGAGCCGACTTTAAGTATACTGTGGTCAAAGGCCTGTATATCTATGGTGACGGGGCGGTGAGCATCTATACCAAAAATATCCGCTCAGATCTTGAAATAGACATTGATTCCACGCAAAAGACATTGCTGAAGCTTTCCCGTTACTTAAAAATCAACGGTACCTCTGAATATTCCCTGGCCTACAGCGGGGGGCTGGGGTATACCCATAAATACTTTGCGCTTAAAGCCGGTTACAAGCTGGTAGAACCCAATTTCAGGTCGATGGGGGCGTATTTCTTCCAGAATGACCTGCAGAATATCACCATCAGCCCTTCTTTTAATGCCCTGAAAGGCAGGCTCCGGTTTTCAGGAAGCATAGGCATACAGGAAGACAACCGCAAGGGCCTTAAGCTGGCGTCTACGAAAAGGGTCATCAGCATGGCCAATGTTTCGTGGGATCTGTCAGATCAACTGGGCATTGACGCCAATTTTACCAACTTTACGGCCAACTCCGAGCCTACCGTGGCCATGGTAGAAAACCGCTACCTGCTGGCACAAACCAACCGGAACCTCTCTGTTACCCCGCGGCTGATCCTGCCCGGCACAGACATGACCCACGTAGGTATCCTGTCATACAACGCCAGCAGCCTCAAAGACCTGAACGAAGATACGGTTAACGAAAATGACATTTTTTCGTCGGTAGCTTTTCTGAACTACTCGCTTACGCTGAACCAGGCAGGCCTGAACCTCAACACCGGCCTGAATTATGCCAACAACAAGCTTTCAATAGGAAATACGGGCAGCTACGGTGCTTCACTGGGTGCCGGCATGGGTTTCCTTAAAAATAAGCTATCGGTCAACACGCATAACTCCTGGACCCGGAGCGATATGGCGGAAAACGCCAGAGGAACCATCCTGAACTTCAGCCTGAGCACTTCGTACATGCCCCTGAAGGGGCACCGGGTGGCTTTAAGGGTTTCCTATATGAGTAATGCGGTCAGCCGCGAAGACCAGGATACGAACAAATACAACGAACTAACCGGCGAACTGGGCTACACGTTCAGCTTTTAAACTTTAAAGCCATGAGAAAATTATTTTTTGCATTGCTATTTCTATCGTTTCAGGCCGCAGCACAGAATACCGTGCGTGTGAGCACCATTATACCGGCACCGCACCCCGACTACCTGTCGCATTACCGCGAGCCGGGCAGAATTGTGCTGAGCATCCAGAATCTCACCAATACCGCCCAGGAAATATACCTTCGGGGTGAAATCAAAGGAGTGGATAATGACCGCCATATCTTTACCAAACCCGATTACGTGCCCAAACGTCCCATTGTAATTCCGGCAGGCATTGGCCAGGCGGTAACCGTTACTTCTGAAGAAATACAGGAGCTGTACAGCCCCTCCAGCCTGGTGTATTACGGCACCAATTCGGAGCAGATCGCCAATGCCGACCGCATCGGCGAAGGAACCTACATGGTATGCGTACGGGCCTATGACTTCAAACAGCACACCCGGCCACTTTCGGCTGAAAACAGCGGCTGTACCACCATCTTTACCCGCAATATGGAGGCACCCATGCTTATCCAGCCCCTCGGGGATGCAGAGCTGCCCAACACGGGTATACAAAACCATATTTTTTCGTGGACGCGGCCTGCGGGATCCCCGGCCGGAATTTCCTACCTCCTGAAAATAGTAGAGATCTTTGATCCGAACCGGAATCCCAACGATGCCTACCTCTCCTCTACCCAGCCTGCTTTTTTTGAAAAAGAGGTGCTGAACAATGTATATGTGTACGGCCCGGCTGATCCGCCCCTGGTAGAAGGCCGGAAATATGCCTGGGCAGTAACGGCGCTTGACCCCAATCGCCCGGTTAAACGAAACCTCAGGAACCAGCAGTTTCAGAACGACGGCCGCAGCGAAGTGCGGGCTTTCAGTCTGAAAAAACGGCCCGAAGAAATGATCCTTATGCGGGCACCCGTGGTAGCCGTTGCCCCGGGGGACAAAGAGCCCGGCCCCAATATTGTGGTGCCTGGGAATGTCTCCGCCCGATCAGCACCCTGGTCGCCGGTGAATTGCGACTGCAGGGAAACGGTGCCCGCAGGCCCTGCCGCTACCGTTCAAAACGGCGATGAGATCAAAGTAAACGCCTTTACCATGAAGGTTACCGGCATAGAAAGTTCAAAGGGAGGTAAATATACGGGCACCGGCACCATTGCCATTCCCATTGTCAACAGCAGCCTGGCCCGCCTGCGCGTAAAATTCCTGGATATGGAAGTGGTGTCAGCAGGCGGCATCAAACAAATGGTGGCGGGTGAAGCAAAGGGCATTACCCGCAGCAACATGAGCCTGTTGCCCACTGCCGATACGCCGGGGGTGAATCCTGCCGTACTCTCTACCGATGACATCAGCAGCATAGACACCTACCTCAGCCAGCAAAAAGACCAGCTGGTTTCCAATCTTAAAAACAGCGCTGCCAGCGCCGGTTTTGAGCTGCCCATAGGCCTGGACAAAGACCCGGTGACCATAGGCATTACCCAGGTTTTCTTTACACCAGCCCAGGCCTGGTTTAATGCCGTAAGTGCGATAGATATCCCTGACGGCAACGCCAAAGCCGCCTTTGAGATGATCGGTGCCTGTATGACGCCCGAAAAATTCTGCGGCCAGTTCAAGCTTCGCCTGAAGCAGGATCTTAACCTGCCTTCGCTCGGGATGAAGCTGGTAGAAGGCGATCTCCAGGACAAAGGCACCTACATAGAATACGACCGGGAAGGCTTTAAGACCCTGTCGCTGGCCATTGATTACACTTTCCCCGGCGGTATAAGACAGGTTTCTGACGGCAGCAACCTGACCGCCAGGATGCACGGCAAAACCACCAAGGGCTGGAGCAACTGGATGGCTAAGGTAACTCTCCCTGATTTTTACCTGGAAGGGGTAGAAAGCGTTACCTTCAGCCTGGGCAACAAGGAAATAGAGTATGACCACTCTGATTTTGAAAACCCTGCGGGCCTGCCTGCAGAAATCAGGGTGGGTGATGAAAGCTATACGGCTATAGGCACAAAAACCTGGCACGGCTTCTACCTCCCTTCATTAACGGTGAAGCTGCCTGAAATTATCAAACGGGGCAATAACCCGGTGCAGATGGAGGCCAGCAACATCATCATTGACAGCCAGGGTTTTACGGGCGCCGTCACGGCCAGCAACATCATCAGCTCTATTGACGAAGGGTCACTGGGGGGCTGGTACGCCTCACTCGATAAAGTAAGCCTGCTGTTCCTCAGGTCGGGTTTCCGCGAGAGCAGTATGGAAGGAAAAGTGGTTCTCCCGGCATCTGACCGCGCCAAAACGGCCAACCGACTCGTGTACACGGCCAAGCTCAACTCTCCTTCCAATGCTCCCATGAGCTATGAATTCAGCATAACGCCCAATAATAACATGAGCTTTGATGCCCTGTTTATGAGCGTTACACTGTATAACACATCGGCCATTACGGTCCGGCCGAAAGCTGCAGGGTCGCTAACACCGGTAGCCATCGCTAAATTAGACGGCAAATGCTCGGTACAGTTTACCAAAGAGAAAAGCAAAGCCGCCAATATGCTCACCTCGGTATTCCTGCCCAACCTTGATTTCCGTGGGCTGGTCTTTAAAACCGAAGAGAAATACGTGGATGTAGACGACTTTACCATGTCTACGGCCCCTCCGGGCGGCGGCGGACTGGGCTACCGGGATGAGGAAGAAGAGCCGGTTTATTTCGCCGGCGGGCCCAATGCTTATCTTCCTGCCGAACCCTTTTTCGACTCCTCTTCCCAGCCCAAAGTAGCCGGCTTTACCTTCAGCCTGGGCGTAGACCGTGACAACCCGCTGTCGGTAGAAATGAAAAACGGCAAATGGCAGGTAGGACTCCGGTTTAACGGCAACATGAACTTCATAGAGGAAGTCTGGAAAATGGAAGCCGCGGCCTCATTTGTGCTGTATTCCGAGCTCAAAACCGAGGCCGGAAGAATAAAATGGGACGGGCTGGGCGTAAAAATGGATAAGGTGGAATTTGGCGCCGAAAAAGACTTCGGTGCCTTCAAGCTGGCCGGTGGAGTGGGTTATTACAACAAAACCAACGACGAAGGGTTTGTTGGTGTGCTCAATGTGACCGTTGCCGAAGTCTTCAAAACCCAGTTCCGGGTAAACTTCGGAACGGCCAGGCAGGGTAGCTCTCCTTTCCGGTATTTCGATTTTAACGGCATGGTCGACTTCGGGCAAACGGGCTTCCCTATAGCCCCGCCGGCTCCCATCTCATTTTACGGTTTCGGAGGTGGTGTCTTTTACAACATGAAAGCACAGGGCATGAATGCCACCGATATCAACGACGCCGGAAAACCTGTGGATGCCGGAAAAATCAAAGGGAGCAAAACCTCTGACAGCGGCACCGACTACGATGACAACAACAGTGTGCTGGCCCTGTTAAATTATACACCGGGAGGGCTCAAAACCGTTCCATCGAAAGGCATTTTCGGGTTAAGGGCCACCGTGCTGATCGGGCTGACCGCCAGGAACGTACTCGACGGCGACGCCACCTTTACCATGCAGTTCAATACCGAAAGCGGTAAGGTTTCGCTCTTCCACCTCAACGCCAATGTACGGGTGCTTACCGACATCAGCAAAGATCTCGGGCCCGCAAGAGACAACAGCTCTACAGGCATTGGTAAAGTTAATTTCATGATGGACTTTGAGAAGAAAGAATTTACCGCCAATGCCGAGGCCCAGTTTGGCATACCCCGCTGGAACAGCGCCGGCCTTCTGTATGCCTACGGCTCTATGGAGCTGTACGTAGGCAACGGGCAATGGTGGTTTTATGCCGGGCAACCCGAAGGTTACGGGCGCGGCCCGAACGGCCTGGGCCTCCTGAAAAACCCGTTGAAGACGCCTACCGCCAAAGAGAACCGGGAGTTGAGAGAGAAGACAAAATCAACTTACAACAGCCGTTTCGACCCTTATGTATTTAAAGGTACCACCTATTTTGAGATCGGTACAAAGGTTGACCCCCTGCCCGGTATTCCTGACAAGATCTGGTCTATCATAGACGGCAGCGATCCCGATGAAATGGGAGCCGAACAGGCAGCCAGTCAGAAATCGAAGATCCGGAAACCGGATAACCCCGGCCGCGGCCAGTACCGGGAAGGTATGAGCTCGAAGAAATCAGGTATGATTGTAGGCGGTAACACCATTTTTGACACGGGCGAATCTTCTTTCCTGGTATTTTACGGGAGATTGTGGTGCATGAACGGCTTTGACATGTCTATTGTCAACGGGGTAGAATGTGAGGGCCGGCAAACCGCCGGCGGACCCAACGGCTGGTATGCTTACGGGCAGGCTTACATTGGTGCCCAGCTGTATGCCGGCATAAAGCTTGACCTGCTGCTGATCAAAGGAAAATACGAAATCTTCAACGCAGGCGCCGCTGCCATGGTTCAGGCCGGGTTACCTGACCCCACCTGGGTAAAAGGGATGGCCGGAGCCCGTTTCAGAATTCTCGACGGGCTGGTGAAAGGAAACTTCAGCTTCCAGGTAAGTGTGGGCGACCAGTGTAAAATACCGGGCGATGCGTTTGGCGGGCTGGAGCTCATTGCTGACGTGGCCCCTGCGGAAGACGGAGAGCTCAAACCCGTAGATACCGTGCCTTCGGTTACGTTTACCCTGCCCGTGGGCAGAGATCTGGAGCTGGACGACTACACCCATGCCGATGACCGGGGAAATCCTAAAAAGCGCTTCTTCAGGTTTGACAAAGATTGTTATGACGTTATGCTGAACGGCGAAAAAATAAATCACCGTTTAAATACCCCCTCCACACCTAACGAGAGAAACTACCTGTGGTATTACGGCGGATTACAAAACAACAACCTGGTTAAAAATACAGACTACCGGCTGGAGGTAAAAGCGTACCTGAAAGAAGAAGACAGGATGTACGTGCTGGGGCAGCCGGTGATCACTACCGGGTATAAATTTGTGACCGCTTCAGGCGGACGAACAGACAACAAGACCAATGCCCATTTCCAGGAAAGAAAGGTAACGTTCAGAACCGATGAGGGTTACCCTAAAATCCAGGAAGAATGGTACGATGAAAGTGTGCCTGTACACGGCCACAAGTCGTTGCCCTACGAAAGCTTCAACCGTTTAAATCCCAACCTGACCATTGCGTTTAACCGCGAGGTCAAGCCTCTTGAAAACATAAAAGGAACCACCGAAAAGACAACCTATGTATTAAGGGTGTTTAAAAACGGGGTTAAAGTAAAAGACCTGCCCGTTACCTGGGGAAAAACCTCCTACTGGCAGAGCCACGATAAGTCGAACCTGAATGCCGGTAAGCTGGGTGTACCCCTGGAAGCCAATGCCGAATACGTATGCCTTATTGTAGCGAAAAACCCGGTACAAAGCGCCGGGGGGACTGTAAGTAAAATAGAGACCCAGGGACGCCTGGTCAATACCAACGTAGGTTCACTGAGCGCCGAGCTGCGGAACTCCATGAGCGAGATAATGGTAACCAAAACCCTGTCAAAAGGAATGAACCAGCTGGGAGGAGGTGAATTTATCATCGGCGGCTACCGGTTCAAAACCAGCCAGTACGGTACCCTGCAGAAAAAGCTGGATAACATGCAGGTTATGAATGCCCGTCTCGACAAAACCGTCTCTTCCGTACAACCCGGCACCTACCTGGCCGGCAACGGAAGCACTGTTCCCCTGTCACCTCCTAAAAATACGCAGCAGTACGCGCATTTAACGCTGGAACTGTCTACCAACCGGGATTTAAGCCTTAAAATAGTAGACAGCTGGTTACCTAAAGATGCCCAGGGCAATTATGTTATTGTAACAGGAACACAGGTCAACTTCCCGGTGACCGCCGAGTATACAGGCGAACGCTTCAGTAAAGCCGCCGCAATGACGGCAGACGGCGCTTCGAGCCTGATGCAGGATATAGACGGAACCGTTACATCAGCCGAATGGATGAAGAAGGTGGTCAGCTTCTTATCGACCAAAACGGGCGTTGCAGAAAGCCGCTTCAGGCAGGCAGACGGGTTTGTGCTACCCGATTACGGCCCTGAATGCAAAACCACCAGCAATGCTTCCAGCGAGCTGCGGAACCTTACGGCTATTGGCGGCACACACCCGGCTGACCTGCCGCAGGCCTCCGGCTCGTTGATGATGGGTAACATGATTGTAGGCTCTACCTTAAGCAGCCTGAATATTCCGCCGGCCATGTCGCTGGCATTCGGAACCGGTTATGTTACCGCGGCCTATACGCACGGCGGCCTGGGTAAAAAGTGCCGCGACTTTGTCAACCTGCCCGTTAGCGATCCTATTCAGTCAATGGTCAACAAGGTCATCAATTCACGTATCAACCCCAACCCGAACGAATCAAGAGTGATGGGCACCCAGGCAAACGTATTGAACCAGGCATCTACCTGGCAGCAGGTAAACCAGGCCGTGAACAGCTTCAACCAGGTAAACCGGAATCAAATGAACCAACAGGCAGGCAATGTATTAATGCGATGAAAACCATGAAGAAGATACTTTTTATTTTATGCCTGGCCGGCACGGCCGCTTCGGCACAGGGTATACAGGGGGCCATACTGGGCAAAGGGAAGCCCTACCCTGATAAGATTGCCCTGCGGTGGAACATCAGCAATTACCAGGTGTTTAAGCAGCTCACCCAGGACGGCGTGCTGATTGACCGCATGGTTATAGGCAAAGACAACAAGCCCGAAGGCAGCGGATGGACCCGGATAACACCACAACCGGTAAAAGCCATGGCACTGAACGACCTCAAAAAACCGCCTTTCAGCACCGACACGGCCGTGGCCGTTGTAGCAGAGGGCCTCTATGGCAAAAGTAATTTCTCGGAAGCAACGGGCCTGGTGCAGCAGATCAGGCTACAGGACATTGACCGCCAGAACCGCCACCTCATGGTCTCCCTGTACGCATCCATGAGCAAAGAAGCGGCCTTTGCCGCCGGCCTGGGATATGAAGATCCCCTCCGGCCCGAAATTTCCAAGGGCTATGTATACAGACTGTGCCCGGCCGTGCCTGAGGGGATAACCGGGAAAATCGACACCGGCTTTGTGTACGTTTCCGGCGCTGACCTCAATTACGTACCCCTGCATTTCGGCCTGAAAACCCGCAGCGGTGAAAATGAGATTATCCTGAACTGGCCGGTGGAAGAAAGCCCTTATACGGGGTATTACATTGAGCGTTCTACCGACAATAGAACGTTTAAGGTTCTTAACAGCAACATATATTTGCCGAATACCGATCCCGATTCCACCCTCGCCGGAGAGCAATATTATTATTCTGACCCCGTAGACAATTACATCCGGTATTACTACCGGCTTACGGGGGTAAATGCTTTTGGTGAGAAAGTGATGTTCCCCGATACGGTCAGCGGCATGGCCACCGACCGCACGCCCCCTGAAGTACCGCTGCTGAAAATGGTTAAAGACAAGAAAAAAGTTACTTTCAGCTGGAATAAGCCCGCAGACCGTGACCTGAAAGGTTACTTTTTACTGAGCGGGAAAACCGTGGAAGCCAATACAGCGCTGGCCGAAAACAAAATGCTGCTGCCCCAAACGGTCACCTATACGCTCACCCTGCCCGACAATTTCCGGGCCGCCTATTACCGGCTGATGATCTCCGATACGTCAGGCAATGTAAGCTTCAGCAACCCTGTATATGTATTTGAGCCCAAAACCACCCCGCCGGCACCGCCCACCGGCCTGAGAGGCTATATTGACACCACCGGGATGGCCGTGGTTCACTGGAATTCAGACACCACCGAAGCCCTCAGGGGGTACCGGGTTTTGTTTTCCAATCGCCCTGATCACGAATACTCGGCCGCATCAGACCTCGTGCCCGACACCACCTACAGCTGGCAGGTAGGCCTCAAAACCCTCACCCGCGAGCTCTACGTGCGCGTAACCGCCGTAGACGGCAGCTTTGGCCACTCCCAACCCAGCGAGCCGCTGCTGTTGCTGCGGCCGGATGCCGTACCGCCCGTTAAACCGGTCATACTGAACTACGAAAACAATGCTTCCGGGATAAAAATCACCTGGTCTGACCCGGCCGATGATGACCTGGAGAAATTTCTGGTATACCGGCGGATGCCCGGTGCCGATACCTTATGGAAAGAAATTTACACCACGCCGCGGGGCATATCGTATACCGATAAAGACGTCAGCCCGGCTACGGCTTACGAATACGCCGTACGGGCGGTTGACCGTTCGGGGCTGTATTCGGAGTACTCGTTCCCGCTTTACCTGAAAACCGCTTCTGGCCGGCCGGGTGATAAAATCCAGCTTACCGGCATCTATGATGCCGCGCAAAAGAACGTTCAGCTTAAATGGACAGGCCACCCGGAAAACGTTCAATTCTATATCCTGTACAAAGACAAAGGCGAAGGGCTAAGCCTCTACAAGTCGCTGAATGCCACTGAAAATACGTTCACCGAAAGCGGTGACCGTGCACCCAAAGGCCTGTATGCCCTGAAAGTGAAATACAAAGACCGGTCCGAATCTCAGCTCTATATCTGCAATTAAAAACACAAGGCTCATGAAAAATACAACCGTAAAGCTCACCTTTATATCGCTGCTGCTTATGGCAGCCTGCAAAGAAACCGTTGTTCCGAAACTACCGGTTTTCTCAGAAACCACGGTTTCTAACATCGGCACGTCTACGGCACGTGTAACGGCTACAATTATCGACTCGGGCAGCGGCCAGATCACCGAACACGGGTTTGTATTTTCAGAAGACAGCCTGCCCAGGCTGGAAGAAAACAGCATCAAACGGGGAAGCATCAACATCACTACCCCTGTACCCATTACTTTCTCCAACGACCTGGGCGGGCTGAAGGTCAGCACCACCTATTTTGTGAGCCCCTACGTGGTGATCAACACCAATACCGTATTCGGTAAGGCGACCCGGTTCAAAACATCCAATATTATTCAGCCGGGCGTGACTACCGGTAATGCCGACAATATCACACACAATGCGGCACGCCTGTCAGGAACCCTGACCTCGGGCGGCACCTATCCTGTGGCAGAATACGGGCTGGTATGGTCGGAGTCGGCCAATCCTACTACGACCGTCGCTACAAAATACAGCGTAAAGAACAATGTGACCTCCTTCCCTGCCTCATTCAATACCAGCGCAGCCAATCTCGCTCCGAATACCACTTACAATTTCAGGGCCTATGTGATCGCCAACGGGGTAACTACCTATGGCGCCAACATGACCTTCCGCACTTCGGTGGTCAGCCAACCCGCAGTCGTAACCGGCAATGCCACCAATATAACGGTATCTGCCGCCACGCTGGGCGGAGCCATCAACAGCGCAGGCTCTTACCCGATCACGGAACGGGGCGTGGTATGGGCCACCGGCGCCAACCCGACTACAGCTAACGCCAAAGCCGCTATTTCCGGAAACGTGACCAGCTTCCCGAATAACTATACAGTCAATGCATCAGGACTGAACCTGAATACCACCTACCATTACCGGGCCTACGTGATTGCCAACGGGGTGACCACCTACGGAGAAGACAAAACGTTTAAGACCTCTGACATGGTGCTACCGGGTGTCCGTACCGACGAGTCCAAGCCGTCAGCCAACGAAGCCTATATGGCGGGTACGCTGACGTCGAAAGGGTCGCACCCGATATCCGAATACGGCCTGTGCTGGTCTACCTCGGCCAATCCCACCACGGGCGGCAGCAAAGAGGCCATTACGGGCGATGTCACCACTTTCCCGAAACAATTTTCGGCTACAGCGCGCAATCTCAATGCCGGTACCACCTACCACTACCGGGCCTATGTGGTTATGAACGGCACTACCGCCTACGGTGAAGACAAGACCTTCACCACCGGTGTAGACCAGCCCCAGCTGGTGACCCGGGCTGCTACCATCCTGGGTATTGCATCGGCCACGGTAAATGCTACCATCAACAGCCCGGGCTCTTTCCCTGTTTCTGAAGTGGGTATTGTATGGGGCACCGCCAATAATCCGACCACCGCTAACAACAAGCAGTCGAAAAGTGCCTCGGGTATCAGCTACCCCCACAATTACTCGTTCAACCTGAGCGGGCTGTCGGAGAACACCACCTACTACTTCAGGGCCTATGCCCTGGTTAACGGGCAGGTGTATTACGGCAATACGCTTTCCTTCAAAACGCTTACGTTCAAAGCCACAACCGTTACCACTTCTACGGTACGTACAACGGTGCAGAACCAGGGCTACCAGGTAAACGGCACCGTAACCGCAGGTACCTACCGCATTGTACGGTACGGGTTCTATCACAACAGCATTCCCGGCAGCAGCTTTGATTTTCTCCAGTCAAAAGAGATATCGATCAAACCGGGTACACCCTCGGTGGGCACCATCAATTACCATATGATCATTCCGTTTTATCCGTGCGGTACAACCGTGAAATACCGGGCTTACGCCCTGGATGAAGGCGGGAACTGGGTGTATGGAAACGTGATCCAGTTCACTACCTCAGGCTGTGTCAACTAAGCTCCGGAGGCCGTGCTTTTGTACGGCCTCCGGCTATAGGCCCGGTAACAATATACCCTTTTTTGGGTATTGTTTCATGGGAAGAGCCGGGCTACTTTTGCTTAACAGACAGAGAAACTAATAAAAATCAATATGAAATACGCATTCAAACAACTCGCATTTATCCTGCTTCTGATCCCGTTTTCCTGTAAAGATAAAACGGTAGATCCCGAAGCTCCGGCAGTGGTCACCGGTGATATGTTCTCCATATCGGGCCGGGGAACGGTCATCACAGGCACCGTTACTTCCGAAGGCGGGTACAAGCTTTCTGAAATCGGGGTGGTTTACGGTACTTCTTCCGCTCCTACCATTGAAGACGTAAAAGAAGCAATAGATATGACAGAGGTGAGCGACTATCCGCATGAATATGCGGTTACCATCCGGGGCGGCCTGCCATCGGGTACGGTATACTACAGGGCCTATGTAATGGCCAACGGGAAACCCTTTTACGGCGAAACCAAACGCAAGGGGTAATTTCCCGCAGATAAAAATTGTAAGGTTAAATAAGGGTAAAATAATCTCTGATGGGGGTGTTCCTCAGAAAGAGCTTCAGGGGTACTGAGAAGATTCTTCCCGGTACCCCTACACAATTTTAACGGAATCCCCCTTCTTCAAATTCCCCGTTTCCGCCGCCGTCGTTATTATTTCCTTTTTTCTTTGCATCGTTCTGCATACCCCCGATCCGGTAAGTGAACGACACCATGGCCATCCGGCGCATCCAGCGGTTTTCCTGCTCGCGGTAAAACTGCGCTGTCTCTGTATAACCGCCCCAGCGGCGCTGGTTGAAAAGGTCTCTTACATTCAGGTTTACAGTACCTTTCTTCTTCAGCACATCCAGCTTGAGCCCGGCATCCACAATAAACGCTTCCACGCTTTTGCCCTGGGCCTGCACCATGGGCGCCCGGTACTCCGTACGCAACTGAGCCGAAAGATTGGGGCGGATACGGTAATTGGTGATGGCGTTCACGTTCCAGTTAAAGCCTTTTGCAGGATCGATCTTAAATTCTTCACTGCCATAAAACCGCCGGAAGAAGAAGTTGGCATTGGCCGTCATGTCTACCTTTTTACTGAAATTCAGCTGGGAGATCAGCTCCAGCCCGCTGGCTTCGTTACGGCTGATATTCTGGAACTGCGAGAAAGTAGCACCGCTGCTTCCCTCTACCGAAGTAATCACCGACTGCACCACATCATTTACACGGCGATAATAGGCAGAAGAAGTCAGGGTCACCTTTTCCCAGAAACGGGCATAGCTCAGCTCAAAAGCATGGATATCTTCGGGCATCAGGTTCGGATTTCCCTGGCGTATATTCATCGGGTCTGATACATCGATGAAGGGGTTCACCTGCCAGCCCCTCGGGCGGTTCACCCGGCGGGTATAGCTGGCCTGCAGCTGGTTTTCCTTACCGAATTTGCGGGTCAGGAAAAGGCTGGGATAAATCCGGAAATAGTCCAGGTGCCCCTTAGCCGACCGGTCGTTCGGTGCAAGCACCGGGTCATACGAAACATATTCCGTGTTCAGGTAAGCCTGCTCGGCCCGTAAACCGGCCTGGAACCCAAGCTCCCTGGTCAGCTGGTTTTCGTAATTGACATACAGGGCATGCACGGTGCTTTTCATCAGGAAATCGTTACTGATGGCATAATCAGGCACCAGGGCATTGGTAGAATCCATATACCGCGAGTACTGCGTTTCATCCGATGAACGCACGATGGTCCGGTAACCGGTTCCGAACTTGCCCGTTCCGGACAGCGGAAGCGTATAATCTACCTGGATATTCATGTTGGTCCCGCTTTCGGTGGTTTCGTTCCGGCGGTCTTCTATCAGGTTACGCGACTCCGTAAAGTATTGCAGGAAAGTATTCACCCCCTCTTCCGTATTTTTCCCCCGGGCAAAAACGGCCGTCAGCTCCTCTCCTTTCCGGGTAAATTCCTGTTTGAAATTCACATTGATATCGTATCCGAGGTCGTCTTCGTTCTGGCGCGAATACCGCTCACTGTTTCCCGTCATTTCAGGATTATTGGTGTACCGGTAGAAAAGATCTTCGCGACGGTCATTATCGCGCAGGCTCATATTCCCGGAAACGCCCAGGAGGGTCTTTTCGGTGACATAGTAGTCTACACCGGCGCCGAATCCGTGATTCAGTCCCTTACGGGTGCTTTCACTGCGGGTTTCCGTACGGGCATCGGTCGCAAAAAAACGGGTATTGTTCCAGCTGTCGCCTACCATATTCCGCCGGTTAAAATTATAGCTGCCGAAATAATTCCATTTGCCCTGCCGGTAATTCAGGTTAAAGCCGGCACCGGCATTGCCGTACCAGCCGGCGGAGGCCGTTGCCGCTCCGTTAAACCCGTAGCGGGCTTCTTTTTTCAGCACAATATTGATGATGCCCGACTGCCCTTCCGCGTCGTACCGGGCCGAGGGGTTGGTGATCACTTCCACCCGTTCAATGGCGTTGGCCGGCAGCGCCTGCAGCAGGCGGGTGATGTCGTTTCCGGCCATGGCCGACTCTTTGCCGTCAATAAGTATTTTTACATTGGAAGCTCCCCGCAGGCTGACCGATCCGTCCATATCCACCTGCAGCGAAGGCACATTTGCCAAGAGGTCGGTAGCCGTACCGCCCACGCTGATGGCACTCTGGCCCACATTGAACACCTTCCTGTCCATCTGCAGCTCCATAGCCGGCTTGGCACCGGCCACTACCACTTCTTCCAGCAGGGTACCGGTAGATTGCAACAGCAGCGTGCCCAGGTCCAGGTTCCTGCCATTTTCCACCACAATATTCTTCTGCATATCTACAAAGCCCACATAGCTGGCTTTCAGGTAATAGCTTCCCGGGGCAATGGCAGAAAGCACAAATTTTCCGTCGAGGTCGGTCTGAACCCCTTTTACATAATCATGGGTTTGGGAATTGAACAGGGATACATTGGCAAATATCAACGGTTCCCGGTCGCCTTCCCCTTGTAACAATCCGCTGACATCTGCCTGCCCCAATGCACGTAGGGAGCAAAGCACGCAAAAAAACAGAATACTTCTGAACATGAAATTTTGAGTTGTAACTTTTTTAACTGAATGGTATTGGTTCTATACTATATATACAACTGCAAAATTACCAAAATCTTATAAACCTTCTTTTTCCTGCCTGCGGCCGCGGCCGGCATTTTATGGCCGGGCCAGCACCGCTTTCAGCCGGGCAGGGTAGTCGGTCTGTACCGCACGGATGTATTTATACCGCCTCAGGAAGTCTTCGTAAACCGACTGGCTATCAGACGCTTTGCGGTCTGTATCTCCCAGGCTGTTCATCCACAGACGGATACCCCTGTTATAGGCTTCAGGCAGCAGGGGGGAGTTTTCAAAAGAAGGATCCACGTGAATAATATCGGTCAGGTCTTTGTCGATTATTTTTCGCATTTGGTCATCATTATATGCCCGGGGCATCATCTTTATACGGGGATTTATCGTATAGAGGGTGTCCATTTCGGTATAATCGTACAAAAAGAACAATACCTGGCTTTCCATTCCCAGCTCCCTGATCACGGCATAGGCTCTTTTACGGGCCTCCATGCCGTCTACCTTAAAGTCAATATCTACCATCACCCTGTCTTTGGCATAGGCAAGGGCCTCCCGGAAAGTGGGGACCCGGTAATGGGTAGCCTGCCCGTTATGGGTGAGGTACAGCTGCTGTGTTTCTGCATAGGTAAAGGTACCAACCTCCCCCTTGCCGGTGGTAGTCCGGTCGAGCTGCCTGTCGTGCATGAGCACCATCACGCCGTCGCGGGTCTCACGTACATCGATCTCCACCACATCAGCACCCGCCTGCACGGCCTCATCGATAGCCCCCAGTGAATTTTCAGGCACGGTGAGGTGTCCGCCGCGGTGCGCCGCCACCCATATCCGGGTAGAATCGGGCTGCCGGCTGATACGCTGCGCCCATGTAAATTCTGTCAGCAGCAGCACCAATACCGCCGCCAGCATACCTACTCTCTTCTTCATAATCCATTCTGTTTTATTCATTAACCGGTATACATTTATATCAGGGATATAACTCCGGAAAGACCATTAAAGACTAACCGGGCTCTCCTGTTTTCCTGTTTTTTAACATAAATTTTACCCGGAAACCTCAAAAATATAACTTTTACAATATTTTCCTGCCCGATCTGAAGAAAATTAAAACCCCGTAAGCACCAACCGGGAATATTTCGTACCTTTGCATCCGATTTATCCGTTAGGGTCTCTGCATTCGGCAAAAGGATTTATACCTTTTATTTTTTTACCCCTTCAGAGCAGTAAACGGATCTGGTCCGTGATGAAGGGCGTGTCGCTATCGCCTCTAATTTATTATCTAAAAAATATGGGTTGCTCAGCGTAAGCAACCTGCAGTCATTTGTATGCAAACATTACAGTTTTCAGAACTTCCTATTTCAGATTATATCCTGAAAGCCGTGGAAGAAATGGGTTTTACCGAATCTACTCCAATCCAGACAGCCGCTATCCCTGTAGTTTTATCAGGCCGTGACGTGATCGGCCAGGCGCAAACCGGAACCGGTAAAACCGCCGCTTTCGGTATCCCGGCCATAGAGCATGTGGACGCCGACGACAGAAGCACCCAGGTGCTTATTCTCTGCCCTACCCGTGAGCTTGCCCTCCAGGTTAAAGAGCAGATCACCCTGCTGGCCAAGTACAAAAAAGGCCTGCTGGTAACCGCCATTTACGGTGGGGAATCGTATGAAAGACAATTTGCCAACCTTAAAAGAGGAACGCAGATCGTGGTAGGTACGCCCGGCCGTATCATGGACCACATTGAAAGAAAAACCCTGAAGCTGGATAACATTTCCATGGTTATCCTGGACGAGGCCGACGAAATGCTGAACATGGGCTTCCGGGACGATATTGAGCAGATCCTTTCACACGTGAAAGAAGAACGCCAGACCGTGCTGTTCTCGGCCACGATGTCAAAAGAGATCATGAACATCACCAAAAAATTCCAGAACAACCCGGAGATCATCAAAGTTACCAAAAAAGAGGTAACCAATACCAACATTGAGCAGTCGTTCTACGCGGTGAAAAGAGAAGCCAAATTTGAGCTGATGGTTCGCCTGATTGATGTGCATGACCTGCAGCTGATGCTGGTTTTCTGTAACACCAAATCAAAAGTAGACGAAGTGGTGGAAGAGCTTCAGGCCAACGGCTATGCAGCTGAAGGGCTTCACGGCGACATGCGCCAGGCAGCCCGTAACCAGGTGATGAACAAGTTCAGGAACGGAAATACCAAGATCCTGGTGGCTACCGATGTGGCGGCAAGGGGTATTGACGTAAGCGGTGTGGATGCCGTGATCAACTATGACCTGCCCATGGACCTGGAATACTACGTGCACCGTATAGGCCGTACCGGCCGTGCCGGTAAGCTGGGCAAGGCGTTCCTGTTTATCACCAAACGCGATAGAAGCCGGATGCGTGACCTGGAACAATACACCAAAGCAGCTATTCCGCAAGGAAAGATCCCGACCGGCGCCGACCTCGACAAAGCCCGTGCCGATAAATTTATCGATAAGATCAGGGAAAATATCCTGGACGAAGACAACCAGCGTTACGAGGCCATAGTAGACCAGCTCAAAGAAGAAGGTTACTATACCCACCAGATCGTTTCTGCCCTGATGAGAATGCAGATGGGAGCCGCCCGCCGTTCCGATTTCCGGGATGAGGACATTTCTGACGACGCAAGAAGCAGCAGGGGTGAAAAGAGCAAATTCGGTGGCCGTGAAAAAAGCGACCGTTTCAGCGCCGGCAGCCGCGATAAAAGAAGACCGGCCGACGGTGGCCGCGTAAGCGAAGAAGGAATGACCCGCCTGTTCATTAACCTGGGCCGGAAAGATAACGTTTCGCCGAACCATATTGTAGGTGCCATTGCCTCTGAGGCACGGATCCCCGGACGGGTGATCGGCCAGATCGATATGTACGATAAATTCAGCTTTGTGGAAGTGCCTCACCGTGATGTCAGGAAAGTCATTGACGGTATGAGAGGAAAAACCATCAACCAGCGCGAAGCCAATATCGAAGTAGCGAAGTAAGCAGAACATTGCCGGATGACGCGGATTTCTATACAGTTTTGTATAGATGATCCGCGTCATCTGCATTTCAGCCCTTCTGTTACTCCCTCATATTATCTGTTTTATCTGCACATTAATTGCTTTTTTTCTTATTATTGCAGGGAATAAAACTTTAACCTTATGTACCTGTCGCGAAGAAAATTCCTGAAAGCCTCCGGTGTTTCGGCACTGGCTGGGCCAATGCTCCTCAGTAACCTCACTTCCTGCAAGCAGGATCAGTCAAAACCGTTCGGCATCCAGCTCTGGACCGTCAAAGAAGACATGGCCAAAGACCCTCTAGCCACGCTTAATTTCCTGTCGGATGACGGATACAAGCAAATTGAAAGCTTCACTGGTGAAAAAGGCATCTTCTGGGGCATGACTCCTGCCGAATTTCAGAAAGTGCTCTCAGATCTGGGCATGGAGATGGTCAGCTCGCACATAGACCCGCGTTTCACCATTGACCCGGCTTCGGAAGACGACTTCAAAAAGCTCTGCGACGAATGTGCCTCTATCGGCGTTAAGCATGTGTTTAACCCCTACCCGGGTCCGCAAAGCTCTTCAGACGACTGGAAAAGGCTGGCCGAAGGACTTAACCGGCAAGGGAAACTCTCTAAAGCTGCCGGCCTGAAAAGCGGGTACCACAATCACCACCAGGAATTTACCGTAACACCGCAGGGTGATCTGCCCTACGCTATCCTGACCGGCAATACCGATCCTGCGCTGGTAGACTTCGAGCTCGACCTCTACTGGGCGGTGAAAGCCGGCCAGGACCCTGAAAAATGGTTCCGTGAGCATTCGGGCCGCTTCTCTTTTGCCCACTTCAAAGACCTTTACAAAGAAGAAAAAGTACGGGAGCTTGATGCCTCTGATGAGCCGCGCACCGAAGAATGGCCCGTGGGCGCCAGCACTTTCCTGGGTAACGGGCGCATTGACTTCGCCTCTATCCTGAAGACCGGCAAAGAAAACGGGCTCAAATATTTTATCGTGGAACAGGAGCGTTTTGACGGCTCTACGGCCCTTGACGACAGCAAAAAGGACGCAGATTACATGAAAAAGCTACTGGCCACGTCATGAAAAGGTACCCGTTCAGGCTGCTGGGCCTGGTGTTGCTGGCCGGCCTCCTGGCCGTTGTGCTGCGCACCCTCATCCGGTCAGGCGCATTTAAAACGGTTAAAAACTACCGCGATAAGGTAAAGGTTATACCGGTTCCTACCCCGCCGGGCATTGAAGACCTCGATTACGACCCGGAAACGGGAACGCTCTTCCTGAGCTCTCACGACCGGCGCGACAGGAACTCTACCGGTGCTATTTATGCACTTGATGCAGACGGCAATCACCTCAGGAACCTCACAGAGCACCTGGCGCTTTCCGAATTCAGGCCGCACGGTATTTCCTTCCTGAACCTGAACGGGAGCAAATACCTCTTTGTGATCAGCCACCGCGATACCAAAAATGTGGTGTTGAAATTCCGGTTCCTGAACGACTCTCTACGGCTCGAAAATTCTTTCTCCAGCACCGACTTCAGCTCTCCCAATGATCTGCTCGCCGTAGGAGAAAATGCTTTTTTTGTGACCAATGACCACGGTGCGGTAGACGGGTGGAAGAAAACAGCGGCCGATTACCTGCAATTGCCCGTAGGCAACGTAGTGTATTATGACGGTACCCGCTCAGACATTGCTCTCGATAAAATTACATATCCGAACGGCATTGCCCTCTTTAACGACCGCTTATACATTGCCTCTACCCTGGGCAACCGGATCGGTGTATACAAGCCGGTGACCTCTTATTACCGCCTTGAAAAAGAAAAGACCCTGAAAGTTCCGGATGCCCCTGACAACCTGATGGTATACGGCAACCGGATTTACTTTGCGGCCCACCCCAAGCTGCTGGCCTTTGCGGCGCATGCACGCGATGCCGGTAAAATTTCCCCGTCTTCTGTATACTACCTCGAAAATGATCAGCCCCACCTGGTGTTTATGGATACCGGCCGGCAGCTCTCGGGCTCCAGCACGGCCCTGCCTGTGGCGGATTCTTCGGGGAATATCCGGCTCTATATAGGTAGCGTCTTTGAGTCACGCATCCTGAAGCTGGAATAAAGTAAGAAATTGGTTCCTAATTTCCCTGAATTATACTTACTTGCAACCTCATTGATTTTGTAATTTTCAGATTGACCAAATGAGTTCGAAAAAAAACCTCAAAGAAGAAGCTTTAGAGTATCATGCCAAAGGCAGACCCGGCAAAATCGAAGTAATTCCGACCAAGGAATATGCCAACCAGAGAGACCTTTCACTGGCGTACTCGCCGGGAGTGGCCGAGCCCTGCCTGGCTATCCAGGCTAACCCGGATGACGCTTACAAATACACCGCAAAAGGCAACCTGGTAGCCGTGATCAGCAACGGCACCGCGGTGCTGGGCCTAGGCGACATAGGCGCCGTAGCCGGTAAGCCGGTAATGGAAGGAAAAGGGCTGCTTTTTAAAATATTTGCCGATATTGATGTTTTTGATATTGAATTAGACACCACAAACGTCGATGAGTTTGTCAGGACCGTAAAAATTATGGAACCCACCTTTGGTGGCGTAAACCTGGAAGACATCTCGGCACCGGCCTGCTTCGAAATTGAAGAAAGGCTCAAAAAAGAGCTGAATATTCCGATCATGCACGATGACCAGCACGGAACAGCCATCATTTCTTCGGCCGCCCTCCTGAATGCCACAGAGCTGGTGGGCAAAGACCTTTCCGGAATGAAGATCATTGTGAACGGGGCCGGGGCTTCGGCCATTTCCTGTTCACGCCTCTATATTGCGCTGGGAGCTGACAAAAAGAACCTCTTCATGTTTGACTCCAAAGGGCTGATTCACCCTTCACGCACCAATCTTGACGGCAAGAAGATTGAATTTGCCAACGATAACCTACCGGCCGATACCACCCTGGAGCAGGCCATGCAGGGAGCCGACGTATTTGTGGGGCTTTCCAAAGGAAACGTGGTTACCCAGGATATGGTCAGAAGCATGGCCAAAGACTGTATCATCTTTGCCCTGGCCAACCCTACTCCCGAAATATCGTATGAAGAGGCCATGGCCGCCCGCCCTGACATCATCATGGCAACAGGCCGCTCTGACTACCCCAACCAGGTGAATAACGTGCTGGGCTTCCCCTTCATCTTCCGGGGCGCTTTAGACGTGCGGGCCAGCGAGATCAACGAAGAAATGAAGCTGGCTGCCGTACGGTCACTGGCCGAGCTGGCTAAAAAGCCGGTACCCGACCTGGTGAACCTGGCCTACAGCGAAGTCAATCTTTCTTTCGGTAAAAACTACATCATCCCGAAACCGGTTGATCCCCGCCTGATCACCACCGTTTCTCCGGCCGTGGCCAAAGCGGCCATAGAAACCGGTGTGGCCAAGCACCCCATTACCGACTGGGAAACCTACGAGCACCAGCTAACCAAACGCCTCGGACAAGACAATACCCTCAGCCGGGTGATCATGACCAAAGCGCAGAAAAATCCCCGCAGGGTGGTGTATGCCGATGCTGAGAACATCACCGTGCTCAAAGCCATCCAGCAGATCGTGGAAGACCGGATTGCCATCCCGATCCTGCTCGGAAACAAAGAGAAGATCCGTGCCCTGATCGACGAAAACAACATTCGTCTTTCAGAAGAAATAGAGATCATTGATCCCCGTAACCCGGCCAATGCCACAGAAGAGGACCAGCTGGTGAAGTTTGCCGATTTTCTGTTTGAAAAACGCCAGCGCAAGGGCATTACCGTGCAGGACGCCAAAGATATGGTAACCCGCAGAACTTACTATGGCTGCCTGATGGTCAAGCTGGGCCTGGCAGATACCATGATCGGCGGTATGACCCGTAATTATCCTGACACCATACGCCCGGCACTGCAGGTGATCGGGCCGGCCGACGGCGTCAACAAGATCTTCGGGATGTATATCCTGATGAGCCGTTTCGGCCCGCTGTTCCTGGCCGATACCACCGTTAACTTTGATCCGGAAGTAGAAGACCTGGTGCAGATCGCCGAGATCACTTCCGAAATGGTACAACAGCTGAACATCAAGCCGAGAATTGCCTTTGTGACCTACTCCAACTTCGGATCGGTAGCAAACGGCCCGGCGCCGGTTCGCTTACGTAAGGCGGTAGATATACTCAGAAAGAAACACCCAGACATGGTAGTAGACGGTGAAATGCAGGCGCACCTGGCTTTTGATACCGAGCTGCTCAAAGAGCATCATCCGTTCTCCAGACTGGCAGACGGCCCGGCCAACGTGCTGATCTTCCCTAACCTTTCTTCGGCCAACATTGCGTATAACCTGTTGAAAGAAGTAGCAGGAATTGAGAAAGTAGGTCCGTTGCTCCTGGGACTCAAAAAACCCATCCAGGTGCTTCAGCTGGGTGCTAGCGTGCGTGAAATTGTCAACCTTACGGCCATTTCAGTGCTCGAAACACTGAACCAGGAATAAGTTAATAGTTAAAAATGAAAAGTTATGGAATATCAGTACATATATTCCATAACTTTTAACCGCAACGGCGGACCGCTATTCACTTTTCGTTTTTAACGTAACATCATATGTTTCCCGACAAAGAAATCCTCCTCACCCTTGTGCAGACAGAAATGCCCTTCGGGAAATACAAAGGTACCCTGCTGGCCGATCTGCCCATAAGCTACCTGGAATGGTTTATGCGCAAAGGCGGGTTCCCGGCGGGCAAGCTGGGGATGCAGCTGGCCACCGTTTACGAGATCAAACAAAACGGCCTGCACGATATCTTACATCAACTGAAGGAATATGGAAAAACTGGAAAACGCCCCTAAATTTCAATTGTGGAAAAGCCACCTGCAGGCAAGCGGGCTGGCCGTAAATCACATCGAAGAAGTTTATACCCGGCGTAATCACCAGGGAGAAGTGCTGTTTTCACTGGTCCTGCTGGATGCCCGAACGCCCGAAGGCAACAAAATACCTCCCATCTGTTTCCTGAAAGGCGAAGTGGTCACCGTCCTGGTCTGTCTTATTGACCGCCACACCCGTGAAAAGCACCTCCTGCTGGTCAGGCAAAGGCGTATAGCAGAAGGCGGACTGACCTACGAGCACCCCGCGGGCATGGTAGACAACACTCAAACGCCTCAGGAAGTAGCCGTAAGAGAGATTTTCGAAGAAACCGGGCTTTCTGTTGCCGGAGACCGGCTCACCCCGGTATTCCATGACCGCCGGCTTTTTCCCAGTACAGGTACTTCTGACGAATGCATGTACCTCTTCTTCACCGAACTGGAGCTGGACCGGGAGGAGATCATGGCCATCAGCAACCGGGAAACCGGCGTAGACGATGAGCACATTACCACCCTGGTGCTGCCTTTTGAAGAAGCCCACCGGCGTATGAACAATACCAACTGTATCCTGCTTAACCTGGCTTATCTCCAGGCAGTAGAAGACTGGGAACTGCTGAAAAAACTACCGTTATGAGCTATTGCGACTATTGTAAAGCCCTGCCCGTTGATAATCATCACCGCATTTACCATGATTTTCATTACGGGTTTCCTATTGAAGACGATAACGAGCTGTTCGGCCGGCTGATCCTGGAAATCAACCAGGCGGGATTATCGTGGGATATCATCCTGAAAAAGCAGCAGGCATTCAGGGAAGCCTATTCGGGGTTTTCCATAGAAGAAGTGGCCCTGTATACCGAAACCGACCGCGAGCGCCTGCTGGCCAACCCCGGGATCATCCGTAACCGGCTGAAAATAAATGCAGCCATACACAATGCCGGCGTGATCCTGGAGTTAAAGAAAGAACACGGCACCTTTAAAAGCTGGATTGAGCACCATCATCCGAAAAAAAAGGAAGAGTGGGTAAAAATATTTAAGAAAACGTTTAAATTTACAGGAGGAGAAATCGTAAACGAGTTCCTGATGAGTACAGGTTACCTGCCCGGTGCGCACGTGGAAAGCTGCAGCATCTTCCGTGAGCACATACAACAAACAGGCCTGGTTTACTAAAGTACCCCGGGCACCCTTTATCCGGAACTAACTTATACTTATGAAATAGCTCATGAGCAGTCAGCTATCAGCTATCAGAATTCGGGCACACCGGGTGACGTATCACCAACCGGCCCATGAATAAGCGCTCCGCCGCTGAGGCTGACTGCTGATAGCTGAAAGCTAAAATTTTATACACATGAAAAATTACCTCATCGCCGCCGTTGCCGCTATTCTTATAGCGTTGATCCTGAGAGATGCCGTCATCCACCGGAACAAGACAGAAAAAACCATCACCGTTACCGGCCTGGGCAAAAAAGATTTCACGTCTGACCTGATTGTATGGTCAGGCAGCTTCAGTAAAAAGAACTTCAACCTCAAAGAAGCCTATGCCGAGCTCGACAAAGACCGGGAGATCCTGAAAAATTACCTGGTTTCAAAAGGCATACCGGCTGCTTCTATTGTTTTCTCTGCCGTTAATATCAACCGCGACATCTCTAACGAGTACGACCCTCAAAGCGGCCGCTCACGCAATACCTTCAACGGCTTTAACCTCACCCAGAGCGTGCAGATCGAGTCAAAAGAAGTAGACAAAATAGAAGATATTTCACGGAAAGTCAGCGAGATCATCAACCAGGGCGTAGAATTTTACTCCAACACTCCCGAATATTACTATACCAAACTGGCCGAGCTGAAAGTGGAAATGATCGCTGACGCCACCAAAGACGCCAATAACCGGGCCGAAAAAATAGCCCAAAATGCTGATGCCCGCCTGGGCAGCCTCAAAAAAGCCAGCATGGGGGTTTTCCAGATCATTGCCCAGAATTCATCGGAAGATTTCTCCTGGGGCGGGTCGTATAATACCTATGCCAAAAACAAAACGGCTACCATCACTACCCGCCTCGAATACGAGATCAAATAGGATTTAAGCCGGAAAAAACCTTTTTATCGCTTAAAAACGTATGATTTTTCCCAGAAATCATTATTAATATTTTTTATTAATCTTTCTTCTTTCATGGCTTGAAGGAATAGGCTATTTTCGCGGAAAATAACTTCATCAACACCATGATTACCAAACCCATCCAGACACTGGGTGAATTTATTATTGACCGCCAGGATCATTTTAAATACGCCACCGGTGAACTTTCCCGTATTCTGAGCGCCATACGGCTGGCTACCAAGATTGTCAACAATCACGTCAACCGGGCCGGCCTGATTGATATCCTGGGTGACCACGGGGAAGAAAACGTACAGGGAGAAATACAGCAGAAGCTGGATGTTTTTGCCAACACCACCTTCATCAATACCCTCTCCCAACGGGAGGTGGTATGCGGTATTGCCTCAGAAGAAAACGAAGACTTCATTGCCATCCAGAGCACCAAAAACCAGGACTACTGCAAGTATGTAGTGCTCATTGATCCGCTTGACGGCTCCTCCAACATTGACGTAAACGTTTCGGTAGGTACCATTTTCTCCATTTACCGCCGGGTAACACCCATAGGCACGCCGGTAACCATTGACGACTTTCTGCAGCCCGGCCACATGCAGGTAGCGGCGGGTTATGTGGTATACGGTACATCGACCATCCTGGTTTACACCACAGGGCACGGGGTAAATGGCTTTACGCTTAACCCGGGAGTAGGCGTTTTCTTCCTCTCTCACCCCGACATGAAATTCCCGGAAAAAGGAAAGATCTATTCTATCAATGAAGGAAATTACGTGAAGTTCCCGGCCGGTGTGAAGAAGTTTCTCAAATATTGCCAGGAAGAAGAAGGCGACCGGCCCTATATCTCCCGTTATATCGGTTCGCTCTGTTCTGATTTCCACCGTAACCTGCTAAAGGGAGGCATTTACATCTACCCTTCAGGCACCAACAAGCCCAACGGTAAGCTCCGGCTTTTGTACGAATGCAACCCTATGGCGTTCCTGGCAGAACAGGCCGGCGGAAAGGCCTCTGACGGCTTTACCCGCATTCTCGACATCACCCCTACCAGCCTGCATCAGCGGGTACCCTTTTTCTGCGGCAGCAAAGACATGATGAAAAAAGCGGAAGAGTTTATGCAAACAAAAGAATAAGGGAGTAAGGGAATAAGTGAAAAACTAAAAGTGAAAAGTGAAAAGTTGCGGTACATAATTCCTTATATAAAAGAATTGTACCGCAACTTTTAACTTTTCGTTTTTAACTTTTAACTTAAATAAGCTTCCAGCCGTCACGGTAATTCCGTGTCACATACTGGTTAGCGTCATCGTAATTGGTGATCTTCATATCTTTACCGTTCCAGAGCAGCTTCTTACGTCCGTCAAACTCCAGCCAGCCTTTATCGTTTTTCTTGGCGGCCTGGTAGCTGCGGATAGCCAGGTTACCCATCAGCACGGTTTCGGTCAGCGGGCCGGAATAGTCGAACGACGACGTAAGGGCAAGATGCTCCTTGCTGCCAAAGCCCGCCTTAATGGCCTCTGTCCAGGATACCTGATGTCCGTACTCCGACAGCGTTTCGTTCTTGTTTGAAGTTTTATAATCTTTCGGCATGGTCAGCACCTCGCCGTTATTTTTGTACACTTTAGGCTCCAGTCCGTACGTACCACAGGTCATGATACCCTTGCTACCGATCATCATTACCCCGTTGGCGCTGCCCTTCTCCCCGATCGAATCGTTAGCCGGGATCAGGTCAGGATGGAAAGGCCGGATACCGCCGTCGGTCCAGATCATCTTCAACGCCTTGTTGTTCTTCTTCGTGGCCGGGAAAGCCACCTGAACATGCGATGATGGCGGACAACCCTCAGGAATATATTCCGGGTTCCAGTCTTTAATGAATACCTGGCCTACGCTGCACTCCACTTCGGTAGGATAGCCCAGTCCGAGTACACGAAACGGCGGATCGATCAGGTGGCAACCCATATCGCCCAGGGCACCGGTACCGAAATTCCACCAGCCGCGCCATTTGAACGGATGGTAAAGCGGGTGGTAATCCACATAATCGGCCGGTCCGATGAACAGATCCCAGTTTTCTTTACTCATGGTATCGGGCAGCGGCGGGTTACCTGACGGCACCGGGATTCCCTGCGGCCATACCGGGCGGTTAGTCCATACATATACGGTATCTACCGTTCCGATCAGGCCTTTATTAAACCATTCTATCATCTGCTGCTGACCGGGGTTAGAGGCTCCCTGGTTACCCATCTGCGAAACCATCTTGTATTGACGGGCAGCCTCGGTCAGCCTCCGGGTCTCGTAAATATTATGCGTAAGCGGCTTCTGAACATATACGTGGCACCCGTTCTGCATGGCGGTCATAGCGGCAATTCCATGTATATGGTCGGGTGCGGAAATGGTTACCCCGTCAATTTCCTTACCCATCTCTTCAAACATCTTCCGGAAGTCGCTGTACCTTTTGGCATTGGGGAATCGCTCCACCGACTTCGCAGCCTGGCCGAAATCCACATCACACAGGGCCACCACATTGTTGGCGCCGTTATTGTAGGCGTTGAAAATATCGCCGGTACCTTTTCCTCCGGCTCCTATCGCAGCCAGGTTAAGCTTGTCGCTCGGCGGAATATACCCTTTTCCCAATACATGGCGGGGAACAATGAGAAATGACCCGGCAGCCACCAGGCCGGTTTTAATAAAACTTCTTCTGGAATTATCAGAATTTTGCTCCATGATTTTTTATATAAGGTTAATATCAGTTACCGGAAAGTACTTCTGTCCGGTTTTCAATCGGCTTTAAAATTATTATTTTTTTCAGAATAAGCCGCGTTCTGCGGGCAATAATATTTAGCCTGCATGAAAATTTTCAGCCGCACAAAAAACCGCAGACCGTTCATCTGCCCCGGATCCGTAAAAAGTATCGGTTTAAACTTAAATAGTATCTTTCCAGTAAATTTGCGTAATTTACCTTTGTAACGGTAAACCAACAAAATGAAACTTAAAGTCATTATCACAGGCGCTACCGGTATGGTAGGCGAAGGGGTTTTGCAGGAATGTATCGCTAACCCGCTGATAGAAAACATATTGCTTATCAACCGGAGGCCAAGCGGATATTCGGGACCGAAAATAAGGGAGCTGCTCCACGACAATTTCAATGATATCTCCGCTATCTCCGGCCAGCTGGCCGGTTACGATGCCTGTTACTTCTGTGCCGGGGTTTCGTCTGTGGGAATGAACGAAGAGCAATACACCCGGGTTACCTACGACCTGACGCTGAACTTTGCCGCTTCGCTTGCCCGCAATAACCCCGGCATGACCTTTTGCTACGTATCGGGGGCCGGCACCAGCAGCAACGGCCGGCAGATGTGGGCACGGGTAAAAGGTAAAACCGAAAGTGACCTGGCCCGGCTGCCTTTCAAAGCGGTTTATAACTTCCGTCCGGCATTTATGAAACCCGTTCAGGGGGCCCGGCATATCAAAGGATATTACAAGGCCATTGACTTCCTGTTTCCTTTCTTCCGGCTGTTCAGCAAAACTTTTTTCCTGAGGCTGGAAGAAGTGGCCCGGGCCATGATCAACGTAACCCTGAACGGCTACCCCAAAAATGTTTTAGAGGTAAAAGATATCTCAAAACTTTCCGGAATTTCATAGATTTGCAAATCGGCCCGCAAAAGCGGTCCCCCTGTTAAAAACACGAAGATGGTTGAGCACTTTGTATTTTACCTGGCCCTGGTGCTCGTCATCATTATTGCCATCATGCTGGCCAACAAGCTGAGAATAGCGTATCCTATTCTGCTGGTTATTGCCGGCCTGCTGGTCAGCTTTATACCGGGCATCCCGGTGATCACAATTGATCCTGAGCTGATCTTCATCATCTTCCTGCCGCCTCTCTTATACGAAGCCGCTTTCGCCGTTTCCTGGAAAGAGATGTGGAAGCTGCGACGCATCATCACCAGTTTTGCTTTCGTAGTGGTTTTCCTGACGGCCCTGTCGGTGGCCTTCGCCGCCAATGCCATTATCCCGGGCTTTTCACTGGCCCTGGGCTTTGTGCTGGGCGGCATCATTTCTCCTCCTGACGCCGTTAGTGCCGGGGCCATTCTGAAGTTTGTAAAAATTCCGAAAAACCTGTCTACGGTTTTAGAAGGCGAAAGCCTCTTCAACGATGCCTCTTCGCTGATCATCTTCCGCTTCGCCATGGTGGCCGTGGCTACCGGCCAGTTTGTATGGCAGGATGCCGCCCTGAGCTTCGGCTGGATGGTAACGGGGGGCGTAGGTATAGGCATTTTACTGGCTTTTATCTTCCTGGAAGTTCACCGGTTTTTTCCTACTGACGTGAATATGGACACCATTCTCAGCCTGGTAGCTCCTTACCTGATGTATATTGCGGCCGAAGAAGTGCATGCCTCGGGCGTGCTCGCCGTGGTAAGCGGCGGCCTGTTTCTTTCGGTCAGGAGACACCAGTTTCTCCGTACCTCTGAAGCGCGTTTAAAAGGGGCCAATGTCTGGGAAAGCTTTGCTTTCCTGATTAACGGTATCGTATTCCTGCTGATCGGCCTTGATCTCACCGAGATCATGCAGGGGCTGGCCGATGAAGGTGTCAGCTTGTATGAAGCGGTGAGCTACGGCCTGCTGATCACCGCCGTACTGGTTGCTGTACGGTTTTTAGCGGCTTTCGGTGCCGTTATAGTAACCCTCATCATGCGAAACTTCATCCGGGTGGCTTCCCGTGATCCCGGTATGAAAGCGCCGCTGATCCTGGGCTGGACGGGCATGCGCGGGGTGGTTTCCCTGGCTGCCGCCCTGTCTATTCCTCTGCAGATGGATAACGGGCAGTCCTTTCCCCACCGTCACCTCATCCTGTTTATCACCTTTGTGGTGATCCTGGTTACCCTGATCGTGCAGGGCTTAACCCTGCCCGCTTTGATCAGGAAGTTAAAATATTCAGACCGGCAGGACGCCTACCTTTCGGAAGAAGAAGCACAAAACCTGCTGAAAAAGGGGATGCGCGAAGCGGCTTTCAGCTACTTGCACGAGAACCACCGTGACAAAAAAGCGGAAAACGAATATTTCCGGCAGCTGATGGACCGCTGGGAACAGGAAGGCCCGGCCGCTTCAATGCACCGGGTTTCTGACCCGGCCCGGGCCATCTGCTTCGAAGTGCTGGAAGAGCAACGGAGATGGCTGCGGGAGGAAAATAAAAATAACCCGAAAATAGACGAAGAGCTGGTAAGGCTGCACCTGCTGAAGCTGGACCTGGAGGAAGAACGCCTGAGAATCGGGCAACATCTATCGTAAACTAATCCGGAAAATATTGAAAAAAATGATCTTTACTATCACAGGCCTGATCGTACTGCTGGCAGCAGCCGTATGGATTTTTATGCAGCAGCCCATGTTCGGTAAGCTGCCCGAAGGCAGCCGCCTGGAAAGAATCAGGCAATCGCCCCATTACAAAAACGGGCAATTTCAAAACCAGTCTCCCACCCAAATGCTGGTAAGCGATAAATCAAAAGTACGCGCCTTGTGGGATTTCATGTTTATCCGGGTAAAAGACCTGCGCCCCCCACAAAAGCTGCCCGCCGTTAAAACCGACCTGAAAAACCTGGACCGCAACGAAGACCTGGTGGTCTGGATGGGCCATTCTTCTCTTTACCTGCAAATTAACGGGAAACGCATCCTGACAGACCCTGTACTGGTTTCCGCATCGCCGGTGGCGTTTGTGAACAAAGCCTATCCGGGAACCGGCATTTACCGGCCGGATGACATGCCTGATATAGACTACCTCCTGATCACGCACGACCACTGGGATCACCTTGACTACAAAACCATGCTCAACCTGAAAGGCCGCACGGGAAAGGTGATCTGTCCGCTGGGAGTAGGCGCCCACCTGGAATACTGGGGATTTGACCCGGCCATTATCACCGAGCTCGACTGGAACGAAGACGTTCAGCTGGAAGGCGGCATTCACCTTACCGCCTTGCCCGCCCGGCATTTTTCAGGAAGAGGAATAAGCTCCAACCATTCGCTCTGGGCGGGGTATATGCTGCAAAGCACCCTGGGCAACATCTATTTATCGGGCGACACCGGCTACGACAGCCACTTCCGGAAAATCAAAGAGCAGTTCGGCACCATTGACCTGGCCATTATGGAAAACGGCCAGTACAACGAAGACTGGAAATACATTCACCTTATCCCGGAAGACCTGGTAAAAGCGGTTGAAGAGCTGAAGCCGGCGAAGCTGATGACGGTACATAATTCCAAATATGCCCTGGCAAGGCATCCCTGGTACGAACCGCTGGATAAAATATACGAAGCCTCGGCTCTGCATCAGTTTCCGCTGATCACGCCCAGGATAGGAGAACCGGTCAGGCTGAAAGACAGCACACAGACCTTCTCAAAATGGTGGTAGAAAAGACAGGGATCGTATTGCGGGAAGAAAAAAGTTAAAATTTAAACCCCGGTGGGGAATAGATTTCCGGGTGATCACGTATTTTTGGGAAAATGTACAGCACAGACATGGCAAAAAAAAAGAAAGAACCGGCAGAGCTGCCCAAAGTACACAAGGAATTAAAAGGCTTTGATGTACGGATCAATTCTTTCGGGGAAATCCAGATGTCTTACGATATTGAAAAGCTCAACGATTTCCTGAACGAGAAGATCGACGACAAAAAGCTGAAGCACCTGAAAGACGAGAAGCCGCGCGAATAAAGGAGCGGCAAAATATTTCTGAAGATTAACCTTAAATAACAAATATTCTATGAACAGACGTCAGTTTATACAAACCGGAGCCGCATTTTCAGCAATGGCAACCGCCGGTTTACAAGGCTTTGCCGCTAAGAAAAACGATTTCGGATGCCAGCTTTACAGCGTACGCGACAAGATGCCCAAAGACCCTATCGGTACCATGCGCGCCCTGGCTTCTATGGGGTATACCCAGTTTGAGTCGTTCTCCAAAGACCCCTACTGGGGCATGAGCGCGGCGGAAGCAAAAAAATTCTTCAAAGAGATCGGTGTAGACCTGGTGAGCACGCACATGGGCCTGCCCGACATCACCGAAGCCTCTGCCGAAAAGGCGAAAGAAGTAGGCCTGAAATACCTGATAACACCGTATATCGGACCTCAGAAGTCGGAAGACGAGTGGAAAAAAAGAGCTGACGATTTCAATAAAGCCGGCGAGCTTTGTAAAAAATACGGCCTGAAATTCGGCTACCACAACCACGGCTATTCTTTTGAAACCAAAGACGGGGTAAAAGGACAAGACATTCTCCTGGCCAACACCGATCCGAAGCTGGTGGTTTTTGAGCTCGACATCTACTGGGCGGAAGTAGCCGGCGAAAACAGCATACAGCACTTTGAAAAACATGCCGGCCGTTATGAGCTTTGCCACGTTAAGCAGCTGGTTACGCGTGATCCTAAACCGGCCCAGGGCGTTCTTACCACCGGCTTACTGGACTACTCGGCCATCCTGAAAGCCGCCAAAAAAAGCGGTGTGAAATACTTTATGGTAGAGCAGGAGCAATATGCCGGCGACTCTATGGATGCCATGAAAGAAAACGCGGCGTATATGAAAGGACTGAAGATATAGCACCGGGGTCAACCCCGTTACCGGCTACACCCGAACCGGCATGCCATAAGCATCGGTTCGGGTGTAGCTAAAACAAGCTTCAGCCCGGAACCCGGCACACACTCCGGCCAGGCCAGAAATTCCCTCAACAAAACATCTGCACATTTTGAAAAAGATCCTCGCTTATCTCCGGGAAAACCTGGAGATCACCACCCGCGAAGCCCGGAGCACCCTGGCTTTCCTGGCAGCCGCCCTGTTCTGTACCGGCATTTATATCACCGCTAGTTTCCTGACCCGCTCGCAACATATCCGCTACACCATAGAGCAATATGCGGCTGAAGCTCCGCCTGACAGGGAAGAGGCCCCTTCTCCGGCGCAGAAAAAAGAAAAATTCAGGTTTGACCCTAACACGGCCAGCCTTGAGCAGCTGACCCGCCTTGGCATTCCCGCCCGCACGGCGGCCACCATTCTCAACTACCGCAGCAAAGGCGGAAAATTCAGGCACAAAGAAGACCTCCAGAAAATCTATTCCCTGAAGCCGGAAGTATACACTGAGCTGGAAAGCTGGATAAGCCTGCCGGTAAAAGCCGATACCGGGGCACGAAAAAAACAGGAGAAATACGACACAGGTAAAGCTAGGGCAGAAAAAGCCCCGCCGTTTGACATCAACACGGCAGACACCACCGCTCTGAAAAACCTGCGGGGCATTGGCAGCGTGCTGGCTTCGCGCATTATCCGCTTCCGCGATGCACTGGGCGGCTTTCACTCTCCGGAACAGCTGGACGAAACCTACGGAATTCCGCCGGATGTTCTGGCCACCCTCAAAAAAGCCGTGGTGATCGGTTCACCGGTCAGCCGTATCCCGGTTAATGAAGCTGAAAACCTCCGGCATCCCTACCTGAAAGCCCACCAGGCCAAAGCCATTCTGCTGTATCGCCGGCAGCACGGCCCGTTCCGGTCTGTGGAAGATCTCCGCCAGATCCGGCTGCTGGACGAAGAAACCATCCGAAAAATAGAACCTTATCTAAGCTTTTAGATATATTTACAGTCTAATGAATAAGAAGCAGGTCACCTGTATGCTATGAATACCTATACCGGAAACATTGTAAACATCTTTGACGACTCGGTCTTTTTCGGCACCCTTACCGTTCATGAAGGCCGGATCTTCGACATAAAAAAAACAGGAGAGGAAGATCCGGGTCACTCCTACTTCCTGCCGGGCTTTGTTGATGCGCATGTGCACATTGAAAGCTCGTTGCTGCCGCCGTCCCAGTTCGGGCGTATGGCCGTGGTGCACGGTACGGTAGCCACCGTATCTGATCCGCATGAAATTGCCAACGTGGTCGGTACAAAGGGCGTCAGCTACATGATAGAGAACGGCGAATCTGTTCCCTTCAAATTTTTCTTCGGGGCACCTTCCTGCGTGCCGGCCACCGGTTTTGAAACTGCCGGCGCCGAAGTTACGGCACAGGATATTGACCGGCTGCTGGCCGATGAGCGCGTGCTCTACCTGGCTGAAATGATGAATTTCCCGGGTGTCATTCACCAGGATGCCGGGGTAATGGAAAAGCTGGCCATAGCCCGCAGGCATAAGAAGCCCGTTGACGGCCATGCGCCGGGCTTACGGCGGGAACAGGCCTCGGCTTATTTTTCTGCGGGAATCAGCACCGATCACGAATGCTTTACCCTGGAAGAGGCCGAAGAAAAATTAAAGCTGGGCGTGAAAATCCTGATCCGCGAAGGCAGCGCGGCCCGGAACTTCGATGCGCTCATTCCCCTGGCGGTCCGGCATTCGGAGCAGATGATGTTCTGCTCAGATGACAAGCACCCCGACGAGCTGCTCCTGGGCCATATTAACCTGCTGGTCAAAAGGGCCGTTGCCGCAGGAGTAAACCGCTTTGCCGCCTTCCGGATGGCCTCTGTTAACCCGGTAAGGCATTATAACCTGCCCGTAGGCCTGCTGCGCGAGGGCGAACAGGCCGATTTTATCGAAGTAGACAACCTGGACGATCTCCATATCCTGGCTACCTATATTAACGGGGAAAAAGTAGCGGAAAACGGGAAAACCCTGATCGGGTCAAAGGAGCCGGAGCTCATCAACCGTTTTTCGGCCAGCCCGGTCTCTGAAAAAGACCTGGCAGCGCAGCTTAAGCCCGGCGATACGCAGGTGCGCGTGATCCGGGTGCTTGACGGCCAGCTGATCACGGAGAAGCACATTGCCCCCCTGAGCGACATAGGAAAAGAAGACATCCTGAAAATGGTGGTGTATAACCGGTATCACCCGGCTCCGCCGGCCGTGGCTTATATCCGGGGCTTCGGCCTGAAGCAGGGTGCGCTGGCCTCATCGGTAGCCCATGATTCGCATAATATTGTTGCCACGGGTACGGATGATAAGGCCATTGCCGAGGCCATTAACCTGGTGGTAAAAGAGAAGGGCGGGTTATCGGCTGTTTCAAAAGATAAAAAAATGGTGCTGCCGCTTCCTATCGCCGGGCTGATGAGCGCCAAAGACGGTTACCAGGTGGCGGAAGAATATACCCGGATAGACCGCTTTGCCCGGGAAGTGCTGGAATGCCGGCTGCGTTCACCCTTCATGAGCCTTTCTTTTATGGCCCTGCTGGTGATTCCTTCCCTGAAGCTGAGCGATAAAGGACTGTTTGACGGAGATACGTTTGAATTTACGGAGGTGAGCTTTTAACCGGGCTTTTAAAATTTTTAAACAACAATTACAGATGACTATTCTTCCGGATACAAAAAATTACGGCATGCTGCTCCTCAGGATCTGCACCGCCCTGATCCTGACTGTTCACGGTGTGACAGGAATGCTGGAGGACGGCCTGAGCGGTTTCGGTTCCTACCTCGAAAGCCAGGGTTTTGGTCTCCTGGGCCTGCCCCTGGCATGGATCATAAAGCTCTCACACGTGGTGGCCGCCGCCAGTATTCTTACCAGGAAATGGGTAATGTGGCCCGTTCTGCTGACCATAATCATCCTGGTGGCCGGCATTTTTATGGTCCACCTGCCTAACGGCTGGTTTGTGGTGGGTGGCGGCTTTAATGGCATCGAGTTTAACCTCCTGCTTATCAGCGCACTGGCGGCTATCCTGTACGACCGTTAATGGGCTTCCAGCCAGTTTTTCCCGATGCCTATGCCTGTTTCTACCTTTACATTCAGCGGAATGGCATTGACCATATAGTAGTCAATTTTTTCTTTCAGAAGATCTATTTCGGAAAGATGCGCATCAAATACCAATTCGTCATGCACCTGCAGGATCATCTTTGATTTCAGGTTTTCGGCCTTCATAAACCGGTGGATATCGATCATAGCCACCTTAATCATATCGGCCGCAGAGCCCTGTATCGGCGCATTAATGGCGTTTCGTTCGGCAAAGCCGCGGTTGGTCTGGTTCCGGGAGTTGATATCGCGCAGGTAGCGCCTTCTTCCCAGTATGGTTTCCACATACTCCTGCTCGCGGGCCAACTGTACGGTATCGTCCATGTACGATTTTACACGCGGAAACTGCTCAAAATACGAATCAATGATGGCTTTGGCCTCGGTTCGGGCAATACCCAGGCGCTGGGCCAGTCCGAAAGCCGAAATACCGTAAATAATACCGAAGTTGACCATCTTGGCCTTCCGCCGCATCTCGGGCGTTACCGCATCCGGAGCCACCCCGAAAACCCTGGAGGCCGTGGCGGCGTGAATATCCATTCCTTTCGCAAAGGCGTCAATCATTCCTTCATCGCGGCTGAAGGAGGCCATGATCCGGAGCTCAATCTGCGAGTAGTCGGCCGACAGGATCACAAATTCATCCCCACCGGCAATAAACGCCTTCCTGATCTCCCGTCCGCGCTCGGTACGGATAGGAATATTCTGCAGGTTGGGATTGGTGCTGCTGAGCCGTCCCGTAGCAGCTACGGCCTGGTTATACGTGGTATGCACCCGGCCCGTACGTTTTGAGATCAGGGCAGGCAAAGCATCCACATAGGTGCTTTTCAATTTGCTCAGCTCCCTGAAGTCCAGGATCTTTCTTACAATTTCGTGCTGGGCTTCATAATTCAGCAGGATGTCCTCACCGGTAGCATACTGGCCCGTGGGAGTCTTTTTGGGCTTCTCATCGATCTTCATTTTCTCAAAAAGAATCTCGCCCAGCTGCTTCGGTGACCCCACGTTAAACTCCATACCGGCCAGCAGGAAGATCTCTTCCTGGGTTTTCACCAGGTCTTTCTGCAACTGGCCCGAGAGATCGTGCAGCGCGGTCACGTCGAGCTTCACGCCGGTGCGCTCCATATCGCTCAGTACGGTCACCAGGGGCATTTCTACTTCCATCAGCAGCTTTTCCTGCTCGGTCTTTTTGATCTCTTTGTCGAGCACATGCTTCAGCTGAAGGGTAACGTCGGCATCTTCGGCGGCATATTCCCTGATCAGCTCCAGGGGCACGTCGCGCATGCTGATCTGCTTTTTCCCTTTGCCGATCAGCTCTTCAATAGGAATAGGCTCATAATGCAGGTAGGTTTCCGACAGGTAATCCATGCCGTGCCGCTGATCGGGCTCCAGGATATAATGCGCCAGCATGGTATCGTACATTTCCCCTTTCACGCTTATCCCGTAATTGGCCAGTATGGTCAGGTCGTATTTAATGTTCTGCGCTACTTTCCGGATATTTTTACTCTCGAACAAAGGCCGGAACTCGTTCAAAACCGCCTGGGCTTCTTCAAAACGGGGCGGCAGCGGGATGTAATACGCCTCCCGGGGCCGGTAAGCAAACGATAAGCCCACGATGCTCGCATCCAGCGCTTCAATGTCGGTTGTTTCCGTATCAAAGCAGACTTCTTCCTGCACCATGAGGTATTCCATCAGCTCGGCCCGCTCTTCGGGGCTCTGGATCAGGTAATACTCGTGCACCACATCGTTGATGTTCTTTTTCGAGCTCAGCTTTACTTCTTCTGTCTTTTCTTCCTCACCAAAAAGCGACATCTGGCTGCTTTCCGGCTGGCGGGCCCTGGGCTTCTCGGTATCGGTTACTTCTCCTGCCGACTTAAAAATCCGGGCTTTGAGGGTCCTGAATTCCAGCTCGTCGAGCAGGTCGGCCAGCTCCTGCCCGTATTCCTCGTGCAGAATGTACCGTTCTTCCTCAAAAGCAACCGGCACATCGGTGTCGATTTTCGCCAGCCATTTGGACATCAGCGCGCTCTCGCGGCCGGCTTTTATTTTTTCACCCAGCTTGCCGGGCACCTTGTCGGCATTCTCCACCACTCCTTCCAGCGTATCGTATTTTTCCAGCAGCTTTACGGCGGTCTTTTCCCCTACACCCGGGATACCCGGGATATTGTCTACCTTATCTCCCATCAGGCCCAGCACGTCTACCACCTGGTCTACCCGCTGAATGCCCCAGCGTTCCAGCACCTGCGGCACACCCATCACCTCTACCCCGTTCCCCAGGAACGCCGGCTTATAGAGAAAAACATTTTCATTCACCAGCTGCCCGTAGTCTTTATCCGGCGTATACATATACACTTCGAACTCGTCTTTCGGCGCTTTGTGAGCCAGCGTGCCTATGACGTCATCGGCTTCGTAGCCGTCCATCTCAATACAGGGCAGGTGCATGCTGTGCACCAGCCGCTTGATGTAGGGCACGGCCGTAGTGATATCTTCGGGCTGCTCTTCGCGGTGGGCTTTGTATTCCACGTATTCCTTGTGCCGGAACGTGGGTGCCTTGGTATCAAAGCAAACCACCAGGTGCGTTGGCTTTTCCTTTCTGATCACCTCCAGCAGGGTATTGGTAAAGCCGAATATCGGCCCCGTATTGAGCCCTTTCGAGCTTATCCTCGGGTTTTTGGCAAATGCAAAGTGGGCCCGGTAGATCAGCGCATAGGCATCGAGCAGGAAAAGTTTTTTGGTTCGCATCAGAGTTATAATTGGAAATCAAAAGTCGGGAAAAATATCTTCTTGCGCAAGCCGGCGGCCGCTATGCGCACGAATACTATATTTGTACTCCGATAACGATTCCATGAATTATCCGAAAATATCCATCCTGGTACCTGCCCGCAATGAGGAAGATAACCTGCCTGTGCTGCTGCAGTCGCTGGAAAAGCTGGACTGGCCGAAAGAAAAAACGGAGATCCTCCTGGGCAATGATGCTTCAGACGACCGCACCGGTGCGCTTATGGACGCCTTTGCCCGCCAACGTACCGGGGTAAAGGTGATCCACCTGCGGGAAGAGAATGATCAGCCGCTTACCGGCAAAACCCGGGTTCTCGACGAGCTGGCCCGGCAGGCCACGGGCGAATACCTGTTTTTTACCGATGCCGACATCGCCCTGCCGGAACGGTGGATCGCCGGTATGCTGGCCGGCTTCAGCCCGGGCACGGGCGTAGTGGTAGGCGCCACGGGTTTCCGGCGCGACTCATGGGGGGCAACGCTCCAGGGAATCGAGTGGCTGATGGCCCTCAGCATCTTTAAAATAGCGGCCGACAAAGGCCTGCCTTCTACCGGGCTGGGCAACAACATGGCCGTCAGCCGCGAAGCTTACGATGCCGTGGGCGGCTACCGGACCATCGGCTTCAGCATTGTGGAGGACTATTTCCTCTATAAAAAAATTATTGAAGCGGGCTTCGGCTTCCGGCATTTGCTTACGCCCGAAGTGCTGGCCTTCACGGTTCCGCCAAAACGCTATTTTGAGCAGAGAAGACGGTGGATCATGGGAGCCATGGAGAATGCGCCGGCAGCTATGGCGGGCGGGATCCTCCAGGCGTTGTGTATCCCGGTATTGTTCCTGCTGGGGCTCATCCACCCGGTAATTCCTGCGGTGATAAGTGCCTTGCTGGTATTGATCTATGCCGGCTTTATTCTCTACTTCGGGAAAAAGCTGCAGATCAGCGGATACCTGCGTTACCTGCCGCTGTTTGCCCTCTACATTTCAGGCGCCTGGTTCCTGCAGTTTATTTATTACCTGCTCAGCCGCGAAACCATCTGGAAAGGAAGAAAATACTGAATATTTTTCAGTTAAAGCATATAATATACAGGATTTTTAGCAATTTTGCACTATACAGATGGACTTTATGGTAGAAACCACCCTTTCGAGGATCATTGATAATATAGACACGGTTTTCAGAGGCGATGCCTGGCATGGCCCCTCGGTGATGGAGATGATCAATAGCCTGCCTGAGAGCAAACTGCGGGAAAACCAGCCGTTTTCAAGGCAATCTATTGCCCAGAATATCTATCACCTTACTGCCTACCGGAACTTTGTGATCGAAAAGCTAAAGGATAACATCCATTTCCGGCTGGAAACCGATGAAGAGAACTGGGGAACGGAAGAAGCGCTGAAAGATCCGGCTCAGCTCAAAAAAAACCTGGTAGAAACGCACAATCGCTTACTCACGAAGCTCGAAGAGTTTGATGATGAGCTCTTGTCTAAAAACGTGCCGGGCGAATATTACGATTTTTATAAATTACTAAACGGACTTATACAGCACGATACCTACCATCTGGGGATGATCTGGGTATTGTGGCAATAAATCATCAAATGAATAGCAATATTAAGAATATTATACGGTTGCTGAATGCCGGGTTCCACGGGGGCGCCTGGCACGGTCCATCCCTGCTGGAGCTCACCAAGGGCCTAAAAGTGAAAACAGCGGGCTATAAAGCGGGAAATATTCATACCATAGCCGAGCTGATCTACCATATCACCAGCTGGCGGCTGTTTGTCCTGAAAAAAATACAGGGCGACGCCATCTATAACATTAACAATGAAAGGATGAACTTCGGCGAAATCCGGAAGGTAGATGAGTTTGAGCTGGAGGCCCTGATGATGGAGCTCACCCTGAGCCACGACGAGCTGACCCGTGCCCTGGAAGAAAAAGACGACTCTTTCCTGCAGGAGGTGGTTCCGGGCGCCGAATACACTTTTGATACGCTGCTAAACGGCATTATACAGCACGATGTATACCACTCGGGCCAGATTGCCATTATCAAGAAGCTGGCGGCCGCCAAAGCCTCCCGTTACGATGACGTGGAGAGCAGCTATTTTGAGAGCAGCGACCCTGATTTCTATTGAGAAACCAATACCCGGCCCGTTTTATAAGGGATAACTCCCCTTTTATCGCTGATTTCCCCTGAAGGTTTCAGGCCATCCTGCATCTCCCGGTACTTCGGCGTTTCCAGGTTATATTTCCCTGCTTCCCTGACTACAACGAATATCAATACCCAGCAGCTCTCCGAATGCCACTGCTGCTTTGTGCACCTGCACGGTCCAGTCTTCGGCAGCGTTATCATCTGCCCCGTCTGATATGTATTTGAGACTAAGAAAAGGGATGTTTTCCTGCATGGCCACAAAAGCCAGGGAATAGGCTTCCATATCTACCACGTTGTACACAGATGCAGCATGGGCCATCTCAAAATTATCGCCGGTTCCGCAGGTGGCTTCGGGTATCCCTTCCATGGGCAAACCGTATTCAAGCACAGGGGGCAGGCCCGATAGCGGCGTTTCGTATTGCTCGTACCCCAGGCCTCTGACGTCCATGTCGCGCTGTACAAAGCGGGTGCAGCAAACCACCTCTCCTTTTTTGTAATAATTGCTTCCGGCAGAACCCAGGTTAACAATTAAGGCGGGTTTTTCCTGCTGTATGGCCTTCACCAGGTGATAGGCAGCATTTACCTTACCGATACCGCAAATCAGGTGCCGGCAGTCTGTAAATACATCAGCGGCCTCTGAGGCCAACGCAAAGGTGAACAATACCTTCTCAACAGGAAATGTAAATTGGGGGCTTATGGTGATCATCTGCCGAAAGGGCGCTCCGACGGGGCGCAAATGTGTTTGTGATAATAAAAATACATAATCATTCACAAAATAAAGAAAAAATACCCCGTTCCCCAAGTCCCGGAGGTATGGCCCTGCGACAGGTGCCCTGCAATGCGGCCATGTAGTGTTATCGGAGCAGGCATTTGTGCTTCGTGCCTGTTTAAGGAAATAGAATACGGATTTGAACCTGGTGCTGATTCACCGGTATATTGTATAATTCGAAAAGGGATTAAAAAATTCAGAACCGGTCGTCGGTCAGTTCCTTATTGACCATTGCTCCGGTTAAATTGCCCGCAGCCACGGCATTGGCTACCGAACGCATCGGATGGGCGTTGTCGCCACACGCAAAAACCCCGCTTACCGTTGTTCTCTGAAAACTGTCTACCTGGATATATCCCATATTTGTCAGCTCACAACCCAGGGCTACGGGAATATCCGAATGTTGCCTGAACGGAACCGAGCCATACACCGCATCAAAATCCATACGGCTGCCGTCTTTGAAAATGACATTTCTTATTTGCCCGTTTTCGTGTTCAATTTCCGAAACTTCAGTTTCAATAACCGGTATGTTATGCCTGTGCAGCTGAGCCATTTGCTCTTCACTGAATTCAGCTTTTCCGGAGGTCAGGATGGTCAGTCCGCCGGTCAGGTTATTCACCAGCGAGGCCACGTGAAAAGCCCTTTCTCCGTTTGCCAGGATTCCCGTTTTCCGGTCACGGAATTCGTAACCGTGGCAATACGGACAATGGATCACGGAAATGCCCCAACATTCGGAGAAGCCCTTGATTTCAGGCATGATATCTTTGATCCCTGTTGCCAAAATCAGCTTTTCTGCTGTAAAGGTCTCGCCGGCCTCCGTGGTAACGGCAAAACCGTTGCCTGCTTTCTTTCCACTGACGGCCAACCCATAATGCAACTTTACGGTGCTGTAGCGTAATACCTGTTCCCGTGCTTTTTCGGCAATGACAGCCGGCTTTTCGCCGTCCTGTGTAATGAAATTATGCGAATGCGGAGTGGGTTCGTTGCAGGGCTTCCCGCTGTCGATGATCAAAACATTTCTTAATGAGCGTCCCAGGGCCATTGCTGCAGACAGCCCGGCATAGCTCCCGCCTAGGATGATTACGTCAAAATGAGTTTCGTTTTCCATGATATACCGGTCAGCAAACACCGCCTTTGTTATAAATTTTCAGCAAAGGTAAAGCAAGGTTTTTGTTATTGCAACATTGTTGCAGTGATAAAATTATTTCTCCGACATTTCTTCACCATAAAGCAAACGGTCAGAAAAATCAATAAAAATTTGCGTAGTCAAATAACTTCATTTATATTTGTAGTCAAATAGCTTCATAATGAATTTAAGACGGGACGTTTTCCAGGCCATTGCAGACCCTACAAGAAGGGCCATATTGCTGCTGGTTGCCTCGCAGGCCATGACAGCCGGGGCAATTGCCTCTAACTTTGATACGGCCAGGCCCACGGTTTCCAGGCATCTGCAGATTCTTACCGAATGCCGGCTGCTTCACCAGGAGCAAAGCGGGCGTGAAGTTTACTACCGTATAAATGCAAAAAAAATGAAAGAAGTAGCTGATTTTATTGAGCCGTTCCGCGCTATGTGGGACGACCGCTTTAACCGCCTGGAGGCTGTCATGCAAAACTATAAAAAGAAATAATCATGGAACAAAAAACAAAAGTCAGTGCCGAAGACGGCACACAGGAAATTGTGGTCACCCGCGAGTTTAACCTGCCCCTGGAATTGCTGTTCAGGGCCTTCGAAGAACCCGCGCTCTTTGAGCAATGGATGGGTACCAGAGTGCTGAAAATGGAAAATAGAAAGCACGGTTCGTATGCATTTGAAACGTCGCATAACGGGAACGTGGTTTTCCGGGCCAACGGAACGATCCATGAATTTATCCCGAATCAGAAAATCACCCGTACATTTGAAATGGAAAACACGCCGTTTCCTGTTCAGCTCGAATACCTGGAGTTTGAAAAGCTAACCGACGAAACCAGCCGGCTTACCATGCACATGGTGTTCAGGTCTGCCGAATTCAGGAACCAGCTGATGCAAATGCCTTTTGCACAAGGCATCCAAATGGCCCACAACCGCCTGCAGGAAATCATGGACAAACAGAAATAACAGTACCGTTACCGGAACATATAAAGCAATGGGTATGAACAAACAGGCAGAACACTTTTTCGAAACAGCAGGAAGATGGAAAAACGAGTACCTCCTGCTGCGGGAAATCGTTTGCGGCAATCCGTCACTGGAAGAAGACTACAAATGGATGCACCCCTGCTATACTTTTGAAGGGAAAAATATAGTGCTCATTCATGGCTTTAAGGAATATTGCGCTATACTGTTTCCCAAAGGGGCTTTGCTGAAAGACCCGGAAAATATCCTGATTCAGCAAACCGAAAATGTGCAGTCGGCCCGGCAGATCCGGTTTACCCATACCGGGGAGATCGAAAGTCTCCGGCCCGTGATCGCCGCTTACATCCGGGAGGCGATCGACATGGAGAAAGCGGGTAAAAAAGTAGAAATGAAGCAGGTGACCGACTACCCGGTTCCCGAAGAATTTCAAAAGGCGTTAAACGAAGACCAGGCCTTAAGCACGGCATTTTATTCGCTGACCCCCGGGAGGCAAAAGGGCTATTTGTTCTTCTTTAACCAGGCCAAGCAGGCCAAAACACGGGAAGCCAGGATTGAAAAATACTATCAGCATATTTTAGACGGAAAAGGAATAGATGACGAATGATACTTCTCCCGGAATTCCGTCAAAAAAATAGCCGGAAGAAATTCTCCCGGCTATTCTGTTGTGCTATGAAAAACTATTACTTACTCTAAATTCAATTCGGGCATGTTTTCAAAGACATATCCACCCTCTTCATTGATGTCCAGGAGGATCACCTTGTCTTTGTCAATGGTGCCGCTTAAGATCATTTTCGACAATTCATTCAGGATGCTCCGCTGAATGACCCGCTTGAGCGGACGGGCACCGAATACGGGATCATATCCCTGCTCACCCAGCTTGTCGAGGGCTGCGTCGGTAGCTTCGATGTAAATTCCCTGCTCCTGCAGCCGTGACCGGATACCGTCGAACTGGATAGATACAATCTTCCGGATCTCGGTTCTTCCGAGGGGATCGAACATCACAATCTCGTCAATCCGGTTGAGGAATTCCGGCCGCACGCTGTTTTTCAGCAGCTCCATTACCTGTTCCAGGGCTTCGGCTTTATAGTATTGGGCCCAGGCCTCTTCCGAACTTTTGGCGGCTTCCAGGTATTTCTCCTGGATCAGGTGGCTGCCAATATTCGAGGTCATGATGATGAGGGTATTTTTGAAGTTGGCCACCCTCCCCTTGTTATCGGTCAGCCGGCCGTCATCCAGCACCTGCAGCAGCACATTCCATACATCGGGATGCGCTTTTTCAATCTCATCGAGCAGGATCACCGAATAGGGTTTCCTGCGCACGGCTTCGGTCAGCTGTCCGCCCTCGTCGTAACCTACATACCCCGGAGGCGCTCCTACCAGCCGGCTAACGGTATGTTTTTCCTGGTATTCGCTCATATCGATACGAACCATGGCGTTCTCATCGTTAAATAAGTAGTTGGCTAAGGTTTTGGCCAGCTCGGTCTTTCCTACGCCTGTACTTCCCAGGAACAGGAAGCTGCCGATGGGCTTCTTCGGATCCTGCATACCGGCCCGCGAGCGCCGTACGGCATCAGACACCACCTCAATGGCTTCTTTTTGCCCGGCTACCCGTTTTTCCAGCTCCTGCTCCAAGAACAGCAGCTTTTCCCGGTCGCTTTGCAGCATCTTGGTCACCGGAATACCCGTCCATTTAGCCACTACCGCGGCAATATCTTCGGCTTTTACTTCCTCGTTGATCAGGGTGCCTTCTTCATGGGTATTTTTGCCGGCCAGGCTGTTCAGCCGTTCTTCTGCCTGCGGGATCTTCCCGTACCGGATCTCGGCCACCTTTCCGTAATCACCGGTTCTTTCGGCCTGCTCGGCTTCGAAACGCAGGTTATCCAGGCTTTCTTTCAGGGTACGTATCTCATCCACCTTGCCTTTTTCGGTTTCCCAGCGGGCTTTCAGCGTATTGTAATGTTCATTGAGCTCGGCTATCTCCTTACTGAGCGCACTTTCTTTCTCTTTGTCTTTCTCCCGGCGGATGGCCTCCCGTTCAATTTCCAGCTGCATAATCTTCCGTCTCAGCTCATCCATTTCTTCGGGCATGGAATCCATTTCCAGCCGCAGCTTGGCGGCGGCCTCGTCCATCAGGTCAATGGCCTTATCGGGCAGGAAACGGTCGGAGATATAGCGGTTAGACAACTCTACGGCGGCAATAACGGCATCATCCTGGATCCTCACCCCGTGGTGCACCTCGTATTTCTCTTTGATACCCCGGAGAATGGAGATGGCATCGGCCACGGTAGGCTCATCGACCATCACGGCCTGGAATCTCCGCTCCAGCGCTTTATCTTTTTCAATATACTTCTGGTATTCTTTCAGGGTAGTGGCACCAATAGCGTGCAGCTCTCCCCTGGCCAGGGCCGGTTTCAGCAGGTTGGCCGCATCCATGGCTCCTTCGCCGCCACCTCCGGCACCAATCAGCGTATGGATCTCGTCGATAAAGAGAATGATCTCTCCTTCCGAGTCGGTCACCTCTTTGATCACCGCCTTCAGCCTTTCTTCAAATTCACCTTTGTACTTGGCACCGGCTACCAGCAAGCCCATATCCAGGGAAATGACCTTCTTGGACTTCAGGTTCTCGGGCACGTCACCCTGCACGATCCGCTGGGCCAGGCCTTCCACTATAGCCGTTTTACCCACCCCCGGCTCTCCGAGCAGGATGGGGTTGTTTTTGGAGCGCCTCGACAGAATCTGCAGCACGCGCCGTATTTCTTCATCGCGGCCGATCACGGGGTCTATCTTCCCCTGTTCAGCCAGCTCGTTCAGGTCCTTGCTGTAACGGGCCAGGGCCTGGTATTTGTTTTCTGCGTTTTGATCTTTCACCGGATTGTTTTTTCCTCTGAGTTCTTTAATTTTTTCTTTTAACCGCGCTTCTTTTACTCCTGACGACTTCAGCAGATCGGCCACGGCATCGTTGCCTTTCAGTATGCCCAGCAGTAAAAGCTCCACACTTATAAATTCATCTCCAAATTCTTTTAACGAGTTCTGGGCGCTGGTAAATGCCTTCGACAGCTCGTTCCCGATATAGGGCTGGGTACCGCCAGAAACCCGCGGGTACGCCTCTACTATAGCGATCAGGCGGCTCAGCAGGGTTTCCCGGTTCACCTCTTTTAACAGAAAAGAGCTGGTATCGGGTTCCTCTTCCAGGATGGCCTTCAGCAGGTGCCCGGTTTCTACCGCCTGCTGGGAATACCCCTGGGCAATCTGTACCGCCTGCTGGATCAGCTCCTGGGCCTTATGCGTGTATTGGTTGAAATTCATTTTTGTAATTCATTTACAGAGAAATCAGCAAATGTCGTGCAGAAGCAGAAAACAAGTCAAAATGGCATAATTTTGTGCGATTATTGCACACCTTACAGACAAAATGGCGCCTGTTTGCAGAAAAAAGTGTGCCGGGATAAGGATAGAATAAGCAAAACGGCGGGGAAATCCCCGCCGTTTTTATATCATCTGTAAATACGCTTACTTCAGGCTGGCGATCAGCTTCTCGTTCAGCGCCACGTAATCCTGGTTCCTGGCGGCTTTGGCCTGGCTTATGGATTGGGTAGCCGTGGCTATAGCCCCTTTCTTATCGCCCAGCTTAGCCTGTATCCTGGCTTTGGTGTGCGTTATCCAGAATGCATCAGGCTGCTGCTCTACTGCCTTATTTACCCATTCCAGCGCCTTTTTCATGTCTTTGCCGTTATCCAGGTAGTAGCTGGCAGCGGCAAAATAGGGTCGGTTATCGGCAGCCATCACCTTATCAATGGTGGCCATCACTTTCTCATCAATATCGGTGGTGATGGTGAAAGGCACCAGGGTATTTTCCCACATAATGTTTACTTCCAGCGAACTATCGGTCTGGGTACCAAACATGATGGTAAAGGTCTCTATCGGGAAAGGCAGCGTAACCGACTTCGCACTGATGGTAGCTATCACGTTTTCTTCCTTAAAGTTGAATACGCTGGTTTCGGGGGTACAGAAACGGATCTTCCAGTCTTCCTTGCCAATCACGGTCAGGATCGTGTACTTGCCCGCTTTAAGGGGAGTGCCGTTTACTTTAACGTCTTCACCGAAACTAATGAGGGTTTGGGTGTTGGCACCTGTTCTCCACAATTTACCGTAAGCTTCCAGGTCTCCGAAGATCTTTCTTCCTCTGGCAGAGGGGCGTGAATATTCAATTTCTACCGACGACAGGGCAAATTCCTGCTTAAGGGTTTGCAACGGGCTTTTAGTGGGAACTTTAAGGGTTTGCGCCGTAGCACTCCAGGTTAATAAAGAGAAGGCCAGAACTTTAATGAGTTTCATACGATTAGATTTAAATGTTTAAGCTACAAAAATACGATCCGCGAACTAAATAAGCAATTGAATTAAATATAGGACTTTTCGGATGCTGCATTGAACTTTTACTCCATAATCTTAAATTAAGTCTTATTATTATTTTAACTAAATCTAAATAAGGATAAATTTGCAGCTTACTCATCAGCGCTAATCAATGAGCATATCGTTAGGGAGGGTTCTTGTTTTTTTGCTTTGTTTTGTTTCCCTTCAGGCATTTTCCCAGCTAACCGGGCTGAAAGGCAGGATCACTGATGCCCGGAAAGAGCCTCTTGCCGGCGTTTTAATCCAGGTAAAAAATACCCGGCTGTCTGCTATCAGCAACGAGCACGGCGATTTCTCACTGCAGGTACCTGCACAGGGAGAAGTCATCCTGCGCTTTTCACTGGTGGGCTTTAAGACGGCAGAGCTCACCGTCACCTCTTCTGCCCCGCTGGCGGTTTCGCTCGAAGAACAGGTAAAAGAACTCGATGAAACCGTGGTATACGGTAAAACCGAAACCGCCGCCGCCCGTGAGCTATCGGTGAAAGCAGAGGTGCTCGACATGAAACGGGTGCATGCGCTGCCCGTCAATATCTCCGAATTAATGAACCGCTCGGCCGGGATACGGATACGCCAGACCGGCGGACTGGGCTCAGCCACAGACGTCAACCTGAACGGTTTCAGCGGGAAATCCATCCGTTATTTCAAAGACGGCATTCCTATGGACTACCTCGGAGAAGGCTTTTCGCTTTCATCGGTACCCGTGAATATGCTGGAACGGGTGGAAATCTACAAAGGTGTTCTGCCGGTGAGCCTGGGGGCCGATGCGCTGGGCGGAGCCGTTAACCTGATCAGCAGGAAGCTCACCGGGAACTATGCCGGTGCGTCGTACGAAATCGGTTCATTCAATACCCACCGTGCCAACCTGAATACCTACTTTACCAAAAACAAGCTGTTTTACGGCTTTGACGGCTTTTTCAATCGTTCCGACAACAACTACAAAGTCAATGTAAAAATTACGGATCCCGAGACACGGAACCAGAAAGATGCGAAAGTGTCTCTCTTTCACAACGGGTATACCGGCTATTTCGGGCAAGCCTTTGCCGGCCTGAAAGACGTAGCCTGGGCCGATGAGCTCCGGTTCGAACTGTCGGCGTTTGGTTTTGACCGCGAACAGCAGCACCCTGCACTGATGACCGAACCCTACGGCGGAATTGTTTCCCGGCAATCGTCGGTTATACCTGCCCTGCGGTACAAAAAGCAGGCAGGCGCATTGGAAATTGACCAGTTCCTGGTTTACAATACGCTCCAAATCAGCCGGACCGACACCCTGAAAGGGACCTACGACTGGCTGGGTGTCTTCACGCCCAACCCTACCAGGAACGGGGAAAGCAGCCGCCCGTCATTATCCGATATCCGGAATCATTATTTCACCTCAAGAACCAACCTGAAATACCGGCTTAGCCCGGCTCATTTCCTGGAGCTGAACCAGGTGATCACACAGGCCCGGAGAAAAGGCGAAGATCCGCTGGGTCCTAAATTCCTGGATACACAGATCGATGTCTTATCCCTCCCCTCAGAATACCTCAAATCGGTAAGCTCTGCCGGCATTAACTCACTGTTTCTCAACGGCAGACTCGACAACCTGCTGATGGTGAAATTCTTCAGCTATAAAGCTTCGGGGGTAGAAACGTTCCAGTCGCGCGAGGTAAGCACCACAGATGCCAAAACCTCAAAAGGCACTACCTGGGGTGTGGCAGAGGGCCTGAAATATCATTTCACACCCCATCACCTGCTGCGTTTCTCGGCCGAGTATTCCAACCGGCTTCCCGACCATAACGAGCTTTTCGGCGATGCCGTCTGGATTGTTCAGAACTTTGAGATCCGGCCTGAGCGGAGCCTGAACTTTAATTTGGGGTGGCGGACTTCCGTTCCGGGCAAATATACCTTTGAGCTTAACTCTTTTTACAGGAGAACCAAAGACCTGATCCTCCTTATACCCATCCAGTCGCCTTTTGCCCGGTACGAAAACCAGCAGCATGTAAAAGGCCTCGGGCTGGAAGCCGACGGGTCTGCAGAGCTGGGCGCCGGTTTCGGTCTTTCGGCAAACGCTACCTGGCAGAGCATGCGTTTGTTCGGCATTACACTGCAGCAGGAATCCTGGAAAAACGATGCCCGCCTTAGAAATACACCTTTCCTTTTCGGGAACCTGGGCCTTAACTACCAGTCTGTACCGGTTTTCAGGCAGAAAGTCATCCTGAAGGCTTTTGCCTATTACAGCTACCTGCACGAATATTACCTGGAGACCATTCCCAAACGAATGGAAGGATCGGGGCTGTTTGGTAAAGCCCAGGTCAATACCTTACTGGTTATTCCGGACCAGCACCTGGTAAACGCCGGGGTGCTGGCCGATATCCCTTCCCGGAGAATAGCCCTTGGCCTGGATGTCAAAAACATCCTGAACAAAGACATTTACGATAACTACCGTGTTCAGCGGGCCGGCAGAAGCATTCACTTAAAAATCAATTACTCAATCAAATAGTTTATACGCATGTACAAAGTAAATCTTAAATCTTTAGCACTTGCTTCACTCCTGGCGGTACCGCTGGTATCGTGTGATAATAGCGACGAGCCGGAAGCAAAAAAAGAGGGAAAATATGTTCTGATGACCATGAGTGAAAATACACTCACCAAACCGGGATATATGACGGTATTTGACAAATTACCGGAAGGTAATGTGTCTAACATCACGACTACATCGGTTCAGGGAATGGGAATGGGCGGATGGCGGCCGTACAAAAACTGGTTGCTGAAAATCTTTAAAACGGAAGATAACGCAAAAGGAATTGAACGCCTGAAAATAGAAAACGGACGCGTGGTGTTCGATAATTTCCTGGCCGGTGACAACACCACCAACGGTACAGGAAACTTCGTGATCGCCAATGAAACACAGGGTTTCTACTGGGACGGAGCCAGTCCGCTTAAAATCCAGACGTTTAACCCTACTACCTTATCCAGGACCGGGGAGATCGACCTGACCGCAGCCGTCAATGAAAGAGGCACCAATGAAGCCGGCATTCTCTACCGTTCAGTGGGCCAGAAGTTCCTGGCTGTGAAAAACGGTAAGCTGTTTGCCAACGTTACCTATGCCAAAACCAATGCTTCGCAGAAAGGATTTTTTGATGACTTCTTCCCCGATGTTTATATAGCAGTAATCGATATTGCTACCGGTAAATACGAGAAAACCACCAAAATTGAGGATACAGGAAGTATTGCTTACATCAACGACAACGAAATGTACAGCTTTGACACCAACGGCGACCTGTATATTGTAACGCAGGGAACCAGCCCGCAGGGTATTGGCGGCAAGTCTAAAATTGCCCGGATCAAAGCCGCAGATACAGAAGTGGACAAGACCTGGGAGATCAAAATGGACGACATCAATCCAAAAGGGAAATTTGTGACCGTATATGCTACTAACGGCAAGCTGATCACCACCATTCCCAATACCGCTTTAACCGGTGGTCCGACCGGGAACATCAACTTTTCGGATATCTGGGAGTTCCAGGTGATCGATGTAGCTACAAAAGCCATTACAAAGATTTCGGGTGTGCCTGCCTGTACCAACACAGGCGCTGCTTACGGTACGGTGAAAATAGACGATAAGCTGCTGATCCGGGTGAACTCTTCTTCTGCAACCGGTCCTAACGGGTATTACCAGCTGAGCAGTGACCTGAAAAGCGCTTCGCCCCTGTTCCAGGTAACCGAAGGCGGATCAGTTTCCGGGCTTTATAAAGTTGAGCTGTAATCTATGAGGAGGTACTTTCTGATCGCTTTCTTATTTCTGGCGGTGACAGCTGCCCGTGCACAGTATACTGTGCGCATTGTGGTCACTGCCGTACCGGCATCGCATAACGGTGATGTACTGTATATCACGGGTGCCTTTAACCGCTGGAGTCCCGCAGACCCGGGGAGTATTCTTCAGAAAACGGCTGTGGGTCCGGAATACACCCTCACGGAGGTGAAAGAAGGCCTGCTGGAATACAAATTTACCCGCGGAGACTGGAAAACATTGGAAAGTACCCTGGATGGCCGGCTGGTAGCCCCACGCCGTGCCATCATTCACTCAGACACCACGTTGTATTGTAAAATTGAGAACTGGCGGGATGATTTCCCCGAATCTACGGCCTCGCCCCGCGTAAAGCTCTGGAAAGACCCGATGTATATTCCGCAGCTGGGAAATTACAAACGGGTTTGGGTATACCTGCCGGAAGATTACGGCCGGTCAGATAAACGGTACCCCGTGATTTACATGCACGATGGCCAGGATCTCTTTGACGAAGCTACCTCACAGGGGCGGATCGGGCCGCTGGAATGGGGTGTGGACGAGACCATAGACTCTTCAAAAAAGGCAGCAATTGTAGTGGCGGTTGAACACGATCACAGCAAAGAACGCCGGATCATGGAGTACTATGTACGGCCCAATTCGGCCAACCCGGAAGTGTATGGTCAGGCTTACCTCGACTTTATTGTTCATACCCTGAAGCCAGCCGTAGACCAGGAATTCAGAACTCAACCCGACAAGGCTCACACCGCCATGGCCGGCAGCTCAATGGGCGGCCTGCTGACCTTTTATGCCGGACTGCTCTATCCCGAAACATTCGGGGTGCTGGGAGTATTATCGCCCTCCATATGGCTCGACGAGCAAAATATTTACAAAGAAATAGCCACTATAAAGTCGCCCGGAGAAATCAAAAATCAGCGGTATTTCTTTTACGGCGGCGGAAACGAAAACAGGTTAAAACCCGACGGCAGTTTTGTAACAATGAATGAAGATGTGCTGCGGTCTTCTGCTGAATTTCAGAAATACGGAGCGGAGATCCGGGTTTCTGTTAATCCGGAAGGACGACACGGCGCATGGTACTGGAGAACCGCTTTTGCGGAATTTTATCACTGGATAAACTTTAATTAACATGAATGCAAAACTCATCCTGGCGGGTGCCCTGCTGATAGCAGGAGCAGCCAACGCCCAAAAAATCACCAATCAAAAAGTTGGTAGCGGTATTTACGAGCTGGTGTATAACGACGCCGATAACTCGGTTTACGTGGCCAGTGTAGGCTCGAGAACACGGCCGGGGGGCTTCCTCTACCGTTTAGACGGCAGCACATTGGCGGTCAAAGACAGCATTGCGCTGACCGATACCCCACCTTTCGGACTGACGCTGAACAAAAAGACCCAGACCGTATACAGCACCAATACCCGTTCCAACTCGGTGAGTGCCGTAGACATCAAAAACGGGAAAGTACTGGCCAATATCGCACCGGAAGGAGAAAAATCGCACACCCGTGAAGCCATAGCCGACGAAAAGAACAACAAGATCTATGTTTCTGATGTAGGCCGCCCGAGCCGGATATGGGTCATTGACGGCAAAACACAAAAGCTGGAGAAAATGATAGAAAATACAGGAGCTACCACTACCGGCCTGGCCATTGACGAAAGTGCGCAGAAACTGTACGCTACCAACATGGGTACCAACAAAATTGTGGTAGCAGACCTGAAGTCAGCCGCCGTGATCGATTCATTCGCCACGGGGGGAGAAGGATCGGTTAACCTGGCTCTCGACAAAGCCAATAACCGGTTGTTTGTGGTGAGCCAGAAAAGTGAGGACGTTAACGTGATAGACCTCAAAACAAAATCGGTGGTAAAGAAACTTGCAGCAGGAAAAGGCGCATTGGGAATTGCCCTCGATGAAAAAAGAAACCGGCTCTATACCGCCAACCGGGGCGACGGTACGGTTACCGTAATCGATACCAAATCACTGACCGTTCTTCAGCATATCAAAACCGGCGGAACTTTCCCCAACACCATAGCTGTCAATAAAACCGACGGCAGCATCTACGTTACCAACAAAGGCCAGGGCAAACGCGACGAGCCTTCGTATGTAGATCCCAACGGTGACGTGGTAACGCACATTAAATTCTGATTCCTGTTAACGGAAAATCAAAAAGGCTCCCACAACGGGGGCCTTTTTGATTAGAATCGTCTGCCTTCAAAAATACCCAGGTAGCTTTGTTGATTTCGCTATAACCGGCTATAATAAATATCCACTGTATCTTTCGAGCTATTGTAATCTCCCAGAATAAAATTGGATGTAAACATCAGGATATCAGAATCAGGATCAGGATCAACAGCTGTCAAACGAATAGATTTTTTGTTTCCTGAAATATCTGTTCCATATTGTATAAGAATATCTTTCCGTTGCAGCTTTTTATTCCTGTCCGAAAGTACATTCACTAATTTTTCTGCCAGGCTATCACCCACCATTACCTTTATCTCATCTACGCCTCCTCCTATAATAAGGGTCGGAGTATTCAATGAATTAAAATAGATCGTTTCTCCCGATTTCGTCGTATAATATTCTCCTTTATATTCTCCCCCGAATGTAGAGGCAAAGGTATCAAAGTTCCCGATAAATATCCTGTCGCAACCGGTAGCCATAACCGCTAAAAGAAATATAAATAGTTTCCCGTTTCTCATGGCCTCATTCCGTAAGTTACATTTAACGCGTAATCATACTCTTCCGTTTGACCAATAGGTGTAAAATTGTTAAAAGCATACCATGAATCTTCCCCACTAGCATTTCCCCACCCCCAGTTCAGGTGCATATATGTAGTCCCTATTCCTGTACAGCTACCTTCCGGGTAACTATTAGCATAATAATACATAATCTCCCTTAAACCATCGACAACCCAAATATGCCAGTTATCAAAATTAAAACTCGTATTTCCATCCATTATGGCCGGATGACCAGTCCTTAATTCATTTTTCAATGTATTTAGGTTACTCATGTACCCACCCCGACTTCCATGATTACTATACCCTCTCACAGCGAAAGCGTTTTTTACATCAGGCCTATCCGTGAGAGTATTACAGTTTCCTAAAAAATTATATTTTGATGTTGCTGCATTACCTGCATTACTTATCAAGTAGGCTATCTGTTTCTCTCTGAGAGGGGCCCCGTCAAAACCGGAACAGCTATACGATGAAGGTAATACAGAATCAAGCGGATAATCATAAAAGCCCGTACAGGGTCCGGGCATTGTCCAATCTCCGCATCCTGTAGGATAAGATTCAGGTTTCCCGTAATAGTTCCAGACCTGAGCTATAGCAACCGGGCCACAACCTGCCGGAGCTTTATTACAATAATAAGAGGGGCATACAGAACTTGCAGGGCTGGAAAAATTATAAGGATGTTTTTGACTCCAATGGGTATATATATGCGGACCGTATGTATTATCATAATCCGGAGGACATCCCCCTCCGTATTCATCGTCTGTAAGCCTGCCCTTTGAACCAAAGTTAATTTTAAAATTATCCCATAGATATTCAGCACCCTCGCTTCTTTCTTCCTTATATTTTACTCTCTCATATACGGTCTTTACATAATTGATCCAGATTTCCAGTCCCGGGTTTAAATTATCAGGATACAATCCCCCTTTTTCTCCATAAGCAAGAACGGGTATGAAACGACGATCTCCTGAAACCACTACGAACCCTCCTCCTTCAGAATCTGAAGAATGTTTATTTTTTAGATTTACGAAATACATAAATACGTCTCCTTCTTCATCTTTAAAATCATAAACAGAGGCTACTTCCTTATTATCTGTAGTAATGATACTTTTCCGGAATTTGTCAGAAGATACGTGTTCCGAAATAAAATTTGTAGCAACATCCATAACTTCATTCTCTTTCACACTCATCTCTTTAACTATACTCCGTTCTACAGGATCACTATCCTTATCTACCTGGAATTTTGTACATTGGATAGTCAAAGTATTCACTAAAAGTGAAAGAGCCGATAATCTGATGAAAGTAAGTTTGTGTTTCATGATCGTACTATTTTAATTTGTGTTAATCAAATTTAATAATAAAACAAAAAAAAATCCAACTTTATATTCAAAAAATTATTTAGAGGTAACGTTTGTGTGGAGGCTTAACCTTCCCACCCGAAACCATACCACACGGGTATCCGATTTACACACCGACCTGGGTTTTTCGGCCTGCGGGCAGCCGTAGCTCTATAAAATCTCTGCTTACGTCAACACATCCTTTTTTACAGCAGATAATTTAGTATTTTGGCAAAAACATTTAACCTTAGAGTCTATGAGAATAAAACTTCTCTTATTGGGTATGTTTGCCGTTATAACGCAAACACTGGCCCAGAGCGGCTATAGCTCGCACAGCCAGTTATCTGCCCGCCTGAAAGCCCTTCCTGCCAAAAGCAAGCTGGCCTCGGTTGCCTCCATCGGTAAAAGCAGCGGTGGAAAAGATATCTGGGCCGTGACCCTGGCCGGCGGAGATCACAGCAAAAGCAAAGCCGTACTGATTGTGGCCGGTGCCGACGGTAAGCACCCGGCCGGAACAGAAATGGCCGTTCAGCTGGCCGAGAAACTCGTGGCCCTGCCCGGTGACTCGCTTGCCCGCCTCCTTCAAAACAAAACCCTCTACATTATTCCCGGCCTGAACCCCGATGCCCTGGAGCAGGTTACCGCCAGGCTGAAATACGAAAGAAGCGGGAATGCTACTACCCGGGATGACGACCGCGACGGCAAAACCGACGAAGATGCATTTGAAGATCTCAACGGCGACGGGCTTATCACCAGCCTGCGCGTAGAAGACCCGACCGGCACATACGTAATCAGCAAAGATGACCAGCGGGTACTGGTAAAAGCCGATGTTGCCAAGGGGGAAAACGGGAAATACCTCCTGCTCACCGAAGGCACGGATAACGACAAAGACGGCCAGTTCAATGAAGACGGCCCCGGAGGCGTGAATATTGATAAAAATTTCACCTTCAACTATCCCATGTTTGAAAGAGAAGCCGGCGAATACCAGGCGTCCGAACCGGAAACCCGGGCCTTCCTCGATTTCCTCTATAAAAACACCAATATTCATACGGTTTTTCACTTCGGACTCAGCAATAACCTTTCTGAAGCTACGAAATTCGACCGGATGAATGCCTCAAAACGCATCATCAGCGGGCTGCTGGAAAAAGATGCCGCCGCTACCGACATGGTGTCCAAAATGTATGGAAAAGCGGGCAATACCGATGCCCCGGCTATGGCGCAAACACCGGGTAACCTCACCCAGACTGCCTACTATCACGCCGGCAGATTCAGCTATTCTACCCCGGGCTGGTGGATTCCCAAAGGAAAAGACCAGAAACCGGGTGGCCCGGCCAGGAAACCGGAAAACACAGAGGCCGAATACCTGAAATGGGCCGATGCCCGGGGGGTGAACAGTTTTGTACCCTGGACGAAGATCGAACACCCGGATTTCCCCGGTAAAAACGTGGAAGTGGGTGGCCTTATGCCCTATGCCCTGAATAACCCGCCCGTGCAGTTTCTTGACTCGGCCGTTATTCGCCACCAGGCCTTCCTGACCGACTACCTGAATGCCATGCCCCGGACCGAGCTGGTCAACAGCCGGGTGGAATCGCTGGGCAACGGGGTGAACCGGGTAACGGTTACCGTAGTCAACCGGGGACTGCTCCCCACCTACCCCGAAATCGGAGACCGCGTACGCTACGTGTACAAGGTAAGCTGTAAAATCAGGCTCTCCAGCGGGCAAACGCTCCTTTCCGGGAAGCAGAGCAACTACCGGCGGGCAATGGACGCCGGCGAATCGGAAGAATACAGCTGGTTAATCAGCGGAAAAGGCCTGGTGACCATTGAAGGCGGCAGCCCGACCTCCGGAATTGCAAACCTTGAACTGACATTAAAATAGCCCGGAGCAGCAAGCTAAAAATATAGACGTATGAAAAAAATAATATTATTTCTGACCTGTCTGGCCGCTTTCCAGGTGAAGGCACAGAAAAGCGATATCGCCGCAGAAGACCTGAACGGTATACGGGCCATCGGCTCACCGGCTAATCCCAAAGTAAAAGTGTACTGGAACAAGTACAGCGATCATGCCGAGATCTACCGCATCTCCAGCGACCTGGCCAAGGCCTATCCTGACCTCGTAAAGCTGGAATCGATCGGGAAATCAGTAGAAGGCCGCGACATCTGGCTCATGAGCATCACCGACTTTAAAACGGGCCAGCCCGACAGGAAGCCGGGATTCTACATTGACGGGAACATCCACGCCAACGAGCTGCAGGGCACTGAAGTAGCCCTGTATACCGCCTGGTACCTGGCTGAGAGCTTCCAGACCGTAGATTTTATCCGCGACCTGCTGAAAGACAAAATCTTTTACATTGCACCTACCATTAACCCCGACTCACGGGAGTATTTTATCAAGCACCCGAACAATCCCAACTCTTCACGGACCGGGAGACTGCCCCTGGACGACGACGGCGACGGGCTCATTGATGAAGACCAGCTGGACGACCTGGACGGCGACGGGAACATTGTCATGATGCGCCGGAAATCGCCTGCCGGCCGGTACAAGGTAGACTGCGATAACCCGCAACGAATGGTTCTGGCAAAGCCCGATGAGCCCGGAGAGTACGAAATGCTGGGGTATGAAGGGATAGACAACGACGGTGACGGACGCGTGAACGAAGACGCGGTAGGAACCTATGACCCTAACCGCGACTGGGGATGGAACTGGCAGCCCGACTATATCCAGCGGGGAGCGCTGTACTATCCGGGTATGCTTCCGGAGACCAAAGCGGTGAAAAAATTCGTTCTTGATCACCCCAATATTGCCGGCGCCCAGAGCTATCACAATTACGGTGGCATGTTTCTCCGCGGGCCGGGAGCCGCTGACGACGAAAAATACTACACCCGTGCCGATGTGCAGGTATACGACTACATCGGTAAGCTGGGCGAGAAGATGGTTCCGGGGTATAATTACTTTGTTATCCACAAGGATCTCTACACCGTTTTCGGCGGCGAGATCGACTGGCTGGCCCTGGGCAAGGGTATTTTCACCTTCAGCAACGAGCTGATGACCCCTTATAAGCTGTTTAACAAAACCAGCCAGGAAGGGCGTATGCAAAGTACCGAATTTGAAGATTTCGACAAGCTGCTCCTGTTCGGAGACGGTTACGTAAAATGGAAGCCGTTTAAGCATCCCCAGTTCGGCGATATCGAGATCGGCGGTCCCAAGAAAAACTATATCCGTAACCACCCCGGCTTCCTGCTGATGGAAGACGCCCACCGGAACATGGCCTTCACGTTCCTGCATGCGTACCAGATGCCCAAACCGGAAGTAACGGAAATCCGTAAAAAAGACCTTGGCGGCGGACTTACGGAAATTACAGCGCTGGTGATGAACCGCAGGATCATGCCTACGCACTCGGCCCATGACATCAAATATAAGATTGAAAGGCCCGACTACATCAGCCTGAAAAATGCGCAGGTACTGGCCGGTATGGTGGTTGAAAACGAAGATTTCGGCATTACAACCGAACAGAAAATGAACCCTGAAAAGATTGCAGTGGAGAACATCCCCGGTATGGGTTTTGTGAAGGTCCGCTGGATCGTCAAAGGAAAGACAGATAACGCTTCTGTTGAAATAGACAGTGCCAAGGGAGGCCTCGTATCCCGGAAACTACAATAATCTCTTAAAAATGTACCTGAAAGGGCACAGGATGCGGCGTTGTTCCGGGAGCTGGTTCTCCGCTCAGCGCTTTGCATCCTGTGTCTTCTTCAGGCACTTCCCCTGTTTCCGGGCAAAAAGCCTTTTTGCACAGCCTTTCTTTTTTCCGGGTTTTGACCGTAAATTGCAGGCATGAAAATCGGATTTGACGGCAAAAGGTTTTTTCACAACACTTCCGGCCTGGGCAACTACAGCCGCGACCTCCTGAGAATATTGGCCGGCCACCTCCCGGAAAACGAATATTACCTCTTTGACAGGAAGCCCTCAGAACGGGGCCGGGAAACCCTGGCTCTGCCCAACGTTCATTTTTCTCCCGTGCCTTCCGGTCTTTTTGCCCGTCAGCTGCAAACGGGCCGCGCGGCCTGTGCTGCCGGCTGCGATATATTTCACGGCCTGTCAGGAGAGCTTCCGCTGCGCTGGGGAAACCCAAAAATCAGGAAGGTGGTGACCATCCATGACCTTATTTTCCGGATATATCCCCAATACTACTCTTTCTTTGACCGGGAAATTCACTTCCGGAAATTCAGGAATGCCGCTTTGCAGGCCGACGCCGTAGTAGCCATTTCCGAACAGACCAGGGCCGACATCGTCCGCTACCTGGAAATACCCGAAGATAAAATTCATGTGATCTACCAGGGCTGCAGCCCTCTTTTCAAAAAGCAGTATACGGAAGAAGAAAAGAAACGGGTTAAAGACAAATACGGGCTTCCTGAAAAATTCCTGCTCAATGTAGGAACCATTGAAGAGCGGAAAAACGGCCTGTCTGTTGCAGAAGCGGTCAGGGGCACGGGCATTCCACTGGTTTTTATAGGCCGTGAAACGGCCTATGCCGATGCGATCCGGAAAACAGCAGACCACCGGCAGGTCAGGTTTCTTAAAAATGTGAGCAATGAAGAGCTGGCCGTCATTTACCGGTTAGCCACGGTTTTTATCTACCCCTCGGTATACGAAGGTTTTGGTATCCCGATTATTGAAGCCCTCTTTTCAGGCACTCCTGTCATCACCAACAAAGACGGGGTTTTTCCCGAGGCGGGCGGAAGCTCAGCCGTTTACGTGGATATCCGCGACACCGCAGGCATGCAGGCGGAAATTCTGCGCCTCTGGAGCGACCCGGATCTGAGAAAGCGGCTGGCCGAAGCCGGAACCCGCTTTGTGCAGAAATTCAGCGACGAAGTGCTTGCTGAAGAGTGGAAGCAGCTCTATCAGGGTCTTCTCATGTAGGGATCATCACCATCTGCAGCTCATCCAGGATATCGGAGGACTTCAATATACCGTTATCTGTAAAATAAGAACCCTCTTCCATACGTTTTCTCATCAGAAGGTCGTTCGATGCTTCGTTGTACCGGTCATTCTCTTTATGAAAGAGGTGATACTGTACTGCGGCCATCTTTAAGCGCCGGAGAGAGCAGCCTTTAAACAGCAGCCGGACCACCAGGTCGGAATCTTCACGTCCCCATCCTACAAAGCTTTCATCGTAGCCGTTTACAGCCAGCATATCTTCGAGCCAGAAAGCCATGTTGCATCCTTTTGCATAATACCTGTTCCTGCCCGATGTATTGTAACCGGCCAGCAGCGGGCTCAGAAAGGGAACCCGTTTTGAATTCAGGAAATTGTTCGAATTCCTGTCCAGCGCTTTCTTGCCCGGGAGCACGCCTCCTGCCAGCAAAACACGGGTATACGCCTCACTCAGCGATGAGCGGCTGCCCACCACCACCGAATTCTTTACGGCAAAACGGATGTGATCTTCTATAAAATGCCGCTCCATCAGGATATCACCGTCAATCTGGATGATATAGTCGGAGGTGCACCCGGCAATAGCCTTATTTCTTATTTCAGACAGCCGGAAACCCTTATCTTCCTGCCAGATATGTTTTACGGGAACGTCAAACCTGCCTTGAAACTCACAGATCAGCTTACGGGTCTCCTGCCCTGAGCCATCATCGGCAATCAGCACTTCATCCGGATAAACGGTCTGGCAGGCCAGGCTGTCAAGACACAGCTTCAGGGCTTCCGGCCAGTTATAGGTAGAAATAAGCAGCGCAGTTTTCATAGATCTAATTGTTTTTCTGTAAAATTATAGGTGTATCCGGGTACACTAAAAGAGCCAGACCTTAAAAAAGGCTTAAAAAATGAGTTAACGGCAAACTTTTACACGGCTGCTTCGAATAGTTATAATACGTCTCCGAAAAATTCAACTGCACTGAAAATCCGGTACCTTTGAGGAGTTTTTTTTATAGTCTCCCTTTTTGCTGTTATCTTTAACATCATTAAAATTTCTGACCTTATGATTAAAAAATTAGTAGTGCTGGCTCTGCTGGTCAGCACTCAGGGCATGGCCCAGGAGTGGAAATCTCTTTTTAACGGAAAAGACCTGACAGGCTGGAAACAACTGGGTGGCAAGGCAGTTTATAAAGTGGAAGACGGCGCTATTGTAGGCTATACCGTAAACAATACGCCCAACTCGTTCCTGGTGACACAGGAAGAATACGGCGATTTTGTATTTGAAGTGGATGTCTTCCTTTCTGATCCCATGAATTCGGGCATACAGTTCCGCAGCCTGTCTGCTCCCGACTATGAGAATGGGCGTGTACACGGCTACCAGATGGAAATTGACCCTTCAGACCGGGGTTGGTCAGGCGGTATTTATGACGAAGGCCGGCGCGACTGGCTGACTTTCCCGGAGATCAATCCGCAGGTAAAAACGGCCTTCAAAATGGGACAATGGAACAAATACCGTATAGAGGCCGTGGGCAGCCAGATCCGTACATTCATTAACGGTGTTCCCGTTTCTTACCTGATTGATGACATGACCTCAAAAGGTTTCATTGCCCTCCAGGTGCACAGCATTTATGCAGAAATGAAAGAGGGAATGAAAATCAAATGGAAGAATATCCGGATCAACACGAAGAGTCCCCGCCTTACGCCACCAGACAATACCCCGGTAGTTAACCTGCTGACCAACCATTTGTCAGACCAGGAAAAGCACCAGGGATACCGCCTGCTTTTCAACGGGAAAGATCTCAGCGGCTGGCGCAGCGTGTACAGCAATGACCTGCCCGGTAAACGGTGGAGCGTAAAAGACGGCCTGCTGAGTGTCAGTCCTTCTGACGGCTCCGAGACGGGTAACGATATCGTTACTACAGGAAAATACAAGGCTTTTGAACTGGTATTTGACTTTAAACTAAGTGAAGGAGCCAACTCAGGCGTGAAGTATTTCGTGGATGAAAAATACGATTCAGGCGGAAAATCAGGCATAGGACTGGAATACCAGATCCTTGACGACGAAAAGCACCCCGATGCCAGGCTGGGTGCTGCGGGGAACCGTACGCTGGCCAGCCTGTATGACCTGATCCCTTCAGACAAGCTTACGCCACGTTTCTTCGGTAAAAAAACCGACTGGAAGACGGGCAGGATCATCGTATTCCCCGATAACCGTGTGCAGCATTGGCTGAACGGCTTCAAGGTGCTGGAATACAAACGGAACGATAACATCTTCAAAGTGCTGGTGGCCCGCAGCAAATACAAAGATTTTGAAGGCTTCGGCACAGCAGCCGAAGGGCCGATCCTCTTACAGGATCACGGCGACCTGGTACAGTTTAAAAATATCAAGATCAGGGAGCTGAAATAAGATACTTTACATCCATGACGCAGGTTTTATGATTTAGAAGCATCATAATGCCTGCGTCATTTACGTTCCGGCCTGCCCTCAGCCCAAAGCCACATCCAGGAACATCATTACGGCAAAGCCCAGCATGGCCCCCACCGTGGAAAGGTCGGTTTTATCGCCGTTCTGCGATTCCGGGATCAGCTCTTCCACCACCACAAAGATCATGGCACCGGCTGCAAAAGAAAGGGCATATGGCAGCAAAGGGTCAATGTAGATCACCATCAGGGCACCCAAAACACCGGCCAGGGGCTCTACCATACCGCTGGCCTGCCCGTACTTAAACGCCTGCCACCTCGACAGGCCCTCACGCCGCAAAGGGATAGACACGGCGGCCCCTTCGGGGAAATTCTGAATACCGATGCCCAGAGCCAGCACCAGTGCCGTAGTCAATACTTCTACCGAGGGGTTCTGGGTCAAAGCCCCAAAGGCCACTCCTATGGCCAGGCCTTCCGGGATATTATGCAATGTAATGGCCAGCACCAGCAGCACACTCCTGCGCCACGAGGTCCGGATGCCCTCCGCTTCTTCCGTTTTTTTGCTGAAATGAACATGGGGCAGCAGCTTATCCATAAGAAACAGGAACAGCCCTCCTGCCAGGAAACCAACTACAGCCGGTAACCAGCCGGGCTTGCCCTGCTCTTCGGCTATGGCTATGCCAGGTGCTAACAACGACCAGAAGCTGGCCGCAATCATTACGCCTGCAGCAAAACCCAGCATAAGGTTCAGCATACGTTTGTCTATCGTCTTAAAAAAGAAAACCAGTGCGGCACCCAGCGCTGTTACGGCCCACGTAAACAGGGTAGCCGCCAGCGCCAGCACAACAGGGTTTACAGAGAGCAGGTCTTCAAGTGTCATTATTGTTAGAATAATCTAAGTTTTATGTTTTTCAACACAAAAATATAAATTATTACCTGCAAACCTATACTATGGACCCGGTTTTTGCGAATTTTCCTTTTTTATGGAAGCTCGAGCTTTTTAATGAAGTAAATCTGCCGGGAATTTCCGTCTGCCGCCGCAGGTTTAATCTCGGCCACGCCGTGGGCAATAAGCGAGCTGCTGTTCAGGTTCAGAAGCTGTATGTCGGCATCCGTTACCCGCAGGCCTTCCTCGGAAGAAAACAATACATGAGACTCCTGCTGCCCGGCACCGGTATAAACCAGCTTATTCCCGGCAGGGAGGAACGCATAAAATTTTTCATTCTTTACCAGGAAGGCCGACTGCGGAAACAGTCCGCGGAAGTTGCTTCCTTCCAGCTTGAAAAGCCCGTCGCTGATCATATTTCCTTCCGCATCTGACTCTGCCAGCAGCACCCGCCATACCTTGAATTCGGAATAATCGTTCTTTTTGCCGGAAACATCTGTAAATTCTACCGTCCGCGTACCCGTTACCGACTGTGCGCTGTACAGATCTGCTGCCAGCAGGAAACCGCTTGCACCCGAAACCGGCACATGGAAAATAGCCTTTTGCCTGATCTCTCCTGATTTCCCCCGGTCTTTTCTCAGCTGAAGCCGGCGCTTTTTCTTTTCTGACAGGGAGGCATTGTACCCGGGTAAAGTCGCTATGCTGTGGTAACGGATCTCCTGCGGAAGGTCAAGCGAACCGGCAAAAAAGCCTTCCATCATGTCCAGGCAAACCGAATTGTAGGTTCCGGCTACAAAAGGTTCACCGGAAGGGCCCGTTCTGACGTCTACCTGCTGAACCCGGTGCTTTTTGTCGCCTATAGCATGACGAAACAGCAGCTTGCCGTTTTCATCGTATGTAGCTGCCTGTATCTGGCAACTGCCGCCGGGAGCTGAAAATACATACAGCTCATTGCGGTAGGGATTGACGAAAATTCCTTTGAGCTCGTTGTTTTTTGTGTAAATGTCCGGAAGAACGCGGGCTGTTTTATCGGTAAGGTCGTGCATCTCCACCACCGGACGCTGGTTGTAGGTTCCCGAAATCAGAGGTTGCCCGTTAAAAATATGAAAACCGGTATTTTCCAGTAAAGTGATCGACTCAAAATCGGTTCCGCCGGTGGTTTCGTTTTCCAGGTCAAACTGCACCATGTGCAACTTCCTACCCTGCGGTTCTTTGAGGAGGTAATAAAGAACCGTTCCGTTAACCACATAAGAGACGGGTACATAAAACCGGGGAACGGTAACACTGCCGGTCCAGGTCAGCTCCAGGCTACCGTTATATTTCATCACCATCAGGCGCTGTTCGCGTTTTACGTAATCGTCCTGGAAATTGACCAGCACAATATCGTCATGCACCGCTATCACCTCAAGGTCTTCACGGACGCCGTCGGGGAGCATTATACTGGCTTCGGCTACTTCCCTGAGCTGGGCAGCAGCACCAAAAGAGAGAAAGAAGAAAAAAATAAAGCGTTTCATCGCCTGCCGAGTTCTATTGCTTCCAAATGGGAGATCCTGCCTTCCGAAAGCTCCATGCGCATAAGAGTTCTTACGGCATGAAAACCGTGGTGTCCTGCAGCGCCCGGGTTAATATATACCAGTCCTTCTCCCTTTAACACACGTAAAATATGAGAATGTCCGCAAATAAACAAATCCGGCCGGTGGATTCTGACCAGATTTTTAACACGGGCAGGAAATTTACCGGGTAAACCCCCGATATGGGTCATCAATATCTTCAAACCTTCGCGTTCCAGCACCAGGTCTTCGGGCAGGTCATACCGCAGGTTTCCACCGTCAATATTTCCATATACGCCGTAGGTAGGCCTGAAAGCCCTCAGGTCGTGCAGGATAGCCTCATCTCCCACGTCACCGATATGCCAGATCTCGTCGCAATGCTCAAAATGCGTAAATACGGCAGGATCGAGGTACGAGTGCGTATCGGAGATCAGCCCTACCCTAACCATCGTATTTGACTTTGATGCCGTGGTATGTTTCCTGCTCGGTGTAGTCTTTCCGCAGGGGGTGTCCTTCCCAGTCGGCCGGCAGCAGGATCCGCCTCAGGTCGGGATGGCCTCTGAACCCGATGCCGAAAAGGTCAAAAATTTCCCGCTCGTGCCAGTCGGCCGTACGCCAGAGCCGGGCCAGGCTGGGCACCTGCTGCTCATCCCGGGCAACCGTTATTTTCAGGATCACCGAATGTTCGAGTGGCAGGGAAGAAATATGATACAGCAAATCCATAGTGCCCTTGTCCGGGCCGTTATCCACGCAGGTAATGCAATTCAAAAAGTCAAAATAGAAGCCCGGCGTACGCGACAGGTAAAGGCAGATACCGGGGAGGTCCTCCATCCGGATCGTAATATACGGCTGCAGAACATCTGTAACACAGCTAACCCCGAGGCCCAGCTTCTCTTCCAATACCCCCGTGATATATTCCGTCTTCGAAAAATCCATCCTTATATGCTTCCTATGCCTTATATGGTTCAAAAACTTTTACGTATCTAACCTCTGCTCTATGAGCTCTCTATACGGAATGCACTAATTTTTCTGCGCAAGCAGGTACATCACCGCCATCCTTACTGCAACACCGTTTTCCACCTGGTCCAGGATAATAGAATGCGGAGAATCGGCTGCATCAGAGCTCAGCTCCACCCCGCGGTTAATGGGCCCCGGGTGCATCACAATGATCTCCTTATCCAGTGCATCGAGCATTTTACGGGTAATGCCGTAATACAGGGAGTATTCGCGTAGCGAAGGGAAAAACTTCAGCTGCTGGCGCTCGAGCTGAATCCGGAGCACATTGGCCACATCGCACCATTGCAGGGCTTCCTGTACGGTTCCGAATTGCTTTACCCCCAGGCTGTGAAGATATTTCGGAATGAGTGTGGGCGGGCCGCACACGGCAATATCAGCACCCAGCTTCTGCAGGCAGAAAATATTGGAGAGCGCCACCCGCGAGTGCAGAATATCCCCGATAATGGCCACCTTTTTCCCTTCCAGCGAACCCAGCCGCTCTGTCATGGAGAAAGCATCGAGCAGGGCCTGGGTAGGATGCTCATGGGTACCGTCACCGGCATTGACAATATTGGCTTTGATCTTATCCGAGAGGAAATGCGGCGCACCGGGACTGCTGTGGCGCATCACCACCATATCTACTTTCATGGCCAGGATATTATTGACCGTATCCAGCAGGGTTTCTCCCTTCTTTACCGAGCTGCCCGAAGACGTAAAGTTGATCGTATCTGCCGACAAACGCTTTTCTGCCAGCTCAAACGATAAACGGGTACGGGTAGAATTCTCGAAAAACAGGTTGGCAATGGTAATATCTCTCAATGAAGGCACCTTTTTGATCGGCCGGTTGATGACTTCCTTAAATGTTTTGGCCGTTTCAAGAATCAGGTGAATATCATTCTGGGTAATGTTTTTAATGCCCAGCAAATGTCTTGTACTAATGGACTGCTGCATTGAGAAGAATAATTTGACAAATTTAGCAAAAAAATAAGAGCGTCACCAAAACACAGCCTCAAAAAACGGGTCAATACAGCACTTCCAGGTAATGAACCCCGGCCGGCATCAGTATGCTGCCCGCCTGCTTTTCCGCTTTCCCGCCTGAAAACCGGTAAAACGAGATATTTCCCATGGGTTTTCCAAAGGTTTTTGACTGGAAACACCCTACCGTAAAATTTTTGCCCCCTTTATCAAAACGTACCGGCGTAGGCAGGAGCCCGTCAAGGGCCACCTCCGACTGGGCCTCCAGGTTTTCGTTTTTGTACGAAAGCACCGATACAGAAGCATTGTCCTGGTCAGTACGCCCCCCGTTGCTGACAAACAGGTAATCACCGGCGGGATTCATGGAAATATGCAGGGGGTTAAAGCCCACATCGGCCCGGGTCAGTAAAACATGCCTGCCATCTTCTTCGAGGCTGAGCTTCACCTGGAATACCTTTCCCGGGATACGGTTGGCGGCATCGCCCTGGTCAAGCACAAAAAAGCTTTTCCCGTCTTTAGAGAACATGCCTGCCACCGGGTTGCCTTCAAACCTTACCAGCTCACCAGCCTGCTCCAGGCGTATGATGTTGTTCCTGTCTCTGACCACCCGGATCAGCCCAATCTCCTTATCTTCTTTCCGGATAAATACGATATAATCTTTTGAAGGATGCCAGATCAGGTCATAAACGGCCCCGCCATCCATATGCAGCACCTGGGGAAGCAGCCGGATCGGCTTGCCAAAGTCATCCAGCTCAAATATCTGGACCTCATTGCCGGTATACTGCGAGCTTACGGCCAGGTATTTATGGGAAGGATCAAGCGAAACAGAAGTAGGGTTCTCTGCTACAGGAAAGCGGTAATCGGGCTTCAGAGCGTGAAGATCGGCTATCTTTATGACGCTCACGTAGCTTCCTGCCGGCAGGTCGCCCAGGCCGGCGTCTTTTGCCCCTTTGGCCAGCGGGCCCCGGGTTTCCAGGATATAGGCAATCTTCCTGTCGGCCCGGATGGCGGCCATCCGGTGGTTATCGATCACCGAATTGGAAATATTCTGCTCTGAAGGCTGGCGTGATTCGGGGTATTTCAGCGGGAAAGTGAAGACTCCCACCAGGTCCATACCCGATTTGGTGATCTTTCTGGTAGAATAACTGTCGGCATTAAAATCACTGTCCTGGAAATAAAATATCCCCTTAGCGTCAAAATCAGGAGCCTGGGCAGATAATTTACCTGAAAATAGGAAGAGAACAATAAACCTTCGCCAATTCATACGATAATAAAATGCCCCGAAATATACGACTAATTCGTCAGATTAGCGGCAAAGAGCAGGTAGGTCTTAAAAATAAAATCCTGCACAGACGATTCATGGGTCCCGCCTTCCACCGTTTCAAGGCTCACACGGGCAGAACCGGCCTTCTTCATTCCTTCCAGCGCCGTGGTAGAGTTCACATACGGCACGTACGTGTCGGCATTGCCGTGTACCAGCAAAGTAGTGACACCGGTTTTCCAGTTCACCAGGTCGTTTTCACGGAAGGCTTCTACCAGCGCGCTTTCCTTTCCCGCCTTATAAGAAGCAATAAAATCAGGGTTAAGAAGCGAGTTAAAGCTACCCGATAACGAAACTCTATATCCCTCTTCTTCAATCTGCGAAGCATAAGGCTCACGGAAATAATAGCTTACGGGCCGGTTAAGCTTGTAGATCCGGTTGTAGGTAAGCATGACCCAGATATACGAGCTGTTATGGTTCGCCTCACCGGCAGTGGGCTCATTAACAAACTTATCCAGCAAAAGCGACTTGTTGTAGGCCCCGGCACCGCAGGAGCTGGCTTTCAGGTTAAACTCACGGCTGTATGTTTCTTCGATCAGCTTCTGGGCCGCCATGGTAGCATAACCGCCGGCCGAATAGCCCGCTATCAGCAGGTCGTTGTTCCACGCCGTGCCTTCCTTTTTAAAATATTCTTTTACCGCCAGCAGAAAATCGGCGATCGGAACGGCCAGGCCGGCCGCATGCTCATACGGGTGCAGCTCATTGTGCGAGTCCCCGTACCCCACATAATCCGGCATACCCGCTAAAAAGCCCGATGACGCCATGAAGAGGCTCAGCATGCTCTCTGTACCCGGCTTAAAATTAGAAGGGGCGTCAGATACCGTAAAGAGGGTGCCGTGCTGAATGCTTACCAGCGGGGCTTTCTGCCCGCCCGAAGGAAGGGCCAGGGCGCCTGAAGCCGTGATCTCCCGGCCATCGGTGGTAGTGGTTTTGTATACTACTTTATAGCATTTCACGTCGTACCGCAGAAGGTTACCGATGGTTGCTGCCGAAGAGCCCATAAGCCCGGCCGCCTGCGCAACAATGTCGGCCTTCTTGTACTCGCCGGCAAAAGTAACGCTTACCAGGCGCGGCTCTGGTTCGGTATCTTCCGACTTCCGGCAACTGTAGAATGCCAGTGTAAACAGGAGCAGGAGACCCATTGTGCGGGTCATCTGCAGGCTGCCGCCCGCTACCCGCCGGGGTATAAAAAGAAGAAGAAATCTGTTCATTATTTCATTATTTTTTCCCTGAATTTGTCCAACAGGGCGTTCAGTTGTTCCAGGTCGGCGTTGTCCATATCCAGGTGGTTCTCGACCCGGTCGGCCAGCGCCTGGCTGATTGCATTTAACACTTCTTCTCCTTTGGGAGTAATGGTCACATCGCAGGCGCGCCGGTTGGTTTCCTTCTGCCTGCGGTCTACAAGGCCCTTAAAATACAATTTGTCTACCAGCCGTGAGGCGTTCGACATCTTATCCAGCATACGGTCAATGATCCCGTTAATGGTAATGGGCGTCCGGTTCTGTCCCTTCAAAATGCGCAAAACATTATACTGCTCAATGCTGATATCAAAATCCTTCACTATTTTATTGTGAAAGATAGTTATCAAGTTGTTCGTATATATGATATTTACGATGCATTTCTCGCTCTCCGACTGGAAGGGACGGGTTTGCTTAATTTCAGTTTCTAAACTCATTATCTTATTTACCGAATTTATTAAAGTTACATGTATTTACATAATTTACAAAAGTAACAATAATTTATACGCCATACATGAAAATTAACGAGAAAATTATTCTGGTGTCGGCATCGCCCCGCAGAAAGCAGATTCTCCGGGAGGCCGGTTTCCGGTTTGAAGTAATTACCACAGCGGTAGATGAGAGCTTCGGTCCGGACATCCCGCCCGATAAAGTACCCGAAATGCTGGCCCGGCGTAAAGCAGAAGCCTTTGGTAACCCTGAACCCGACCAGATCATTATTGGGGCCGATACCGTGGTCATTGTAAACGGAATCATACTCAACAAGCCCGAAAACCGGCAGGAGGCCGTAGAAATGCTGGGCCGCCTTAGCCATAACACCCACCAGGTGGTCACGGGGGTGTGCATCCGGGTCAACCGCGGCCTGGTCACCTTCTCCGATACCACACTGGTGCACTTCAAACCCCTGTCGGCCGAAGAAATCAACTATTATGTAGACCACTTCAGCCCTTTTGATAAAGCAGGCGGCTACGGCGTACAGGATTTCATCGGCATGGTGGGCATTGACCGGATCGAAGGGTCGTTTTATACGGTCATGGGGCTTCCCGTCCACAAAGTCTATGAACATTTAAAACCCTATATCCGCTTTAGTGAATGAAAGAACAGGTCATTATATTTTTAAACGAAGAAGACGAAAAAGTGTATGTAAAAGTACCGCCGGGAGAAGACACCCGTTTTGAGCTGCAAAACCTGGCCGGAAAACTGATCTCCGAGGCCGTGCACGCCAAGGGCCTGCACGACTTTGACCTTACCGGCCTGCCTGACGGCATTTATTTTGTGCTGGTTAACCAGAACGACCGGATCAGGTCAAAGAAGATTGTGAAGGGGTACCATCCGTGAAAGTGAAAAGTGAATAGTTAAAAGTTAAAAGTTGAGGATCTAAATGAATGCTTGTGCAACCTTATAAACCTTTTTGAACTTATCAACCTATATGATCTTTTAAAAAAAACTGTGTGACTTATATGCCTCATATGGTTCACACAAAAACTTATAAAAACTTTATAGTAACTTATATAAACTTATGACAATGAAAAAACGTCTAATCATTGACATGGATGATGTGCTGGCCGATACCGGCGCCAAAATCCTCCGTATATTTAACGAAAGAAACCACCTTAACCTGACCAAAGAGTTTTTTGAAGGCAAAGATTTCTATGCCTATGTGCGCCAGAGCCACTTCATCACCTACCGCGACGAGCTCTTTAAACCCGGCTTTTTTACCGATCTTGAGGTTTTCCCCGATTCTGTGGAAGTGGTAAAAGCGCTCAGCGAAAAATACGAAGTATTCATTGTGTCGGCCGCCACCGAATTCCCGAACTCCCTCACGGAGAAAGTCAACTGGCTGTTCCTCCATTTTCCTTTCATATCGTGGCAAAACATGGTTTTCTGTGGTGACAAGTCTATTGTTCACGGCGACATCATGATCGACGACCACGCCCGCAATTTTGAACATTTCGAGGGAGAAAAGCTCCTTTTCCACTCCATGCACAATACCCTTACCGAAGGTTACCGGCGGGTAAACGACTGGAAAGAAATTTATGAAATACTGAAATAATTCCCGGCCTGTTATGCGTGCAAGACTCTTCTTTTTAGTAGTTCTCATCCTGGAAATTTACGGCAGCCTGGCCTGGCACCGACCCCTAGTGCTGATCACCAAGCCGCTTCTCATGCCCGTGCTGATGTACATTGCCTGGCGGGAAGGGATCACTTCACGCCTGTATTTCAGTGCTTTGTTTTTCAGCTTCCTCGGCGATGTCTTCCTGATGTTTGAGGACTGGTTCATTCCCGGGCTCGTATCTTTTTTGCTGGCGCATGTGTCGTACATCCTCCTGTTCCGGAAAACATGCCGCTTTTCGTTCAGCGCCATCTTCCTTTTTGCCCTGCTTACCTCGGGCTTCCTGGTCTTTCTCTACCCTTCTGTCCCGGCCGGCCTGCGGGTGCCGGTGGTGGTCTACTGCGTGGTGATCACCCTGATGGGCATTTTTGCGGCTTCCCGCCATACGTCTTCCGGGGCATCCTACCGGTATGTGCTGGCCGGAGCCGTGCTGTTCATTATTTCCGATTCCATGATTGCGGTCAATAAATTCTACGCAGATATCCCTAAAGATGCCCTGTACATTATGACCACCTATGCCGCCGCCCAGTATTTTATCCTGGAAGGCTGGCTCAGAAGAGATTCTCTTTGATCAGCTTGATGGCAATGGCCAGGATGATCAGTCCGAATACCTTTTGAAGCACCTCAACCGTACCCGGCTCGAGCTTTCTTTCGAGCCAGCCCGATGATTTGAGCACCACAAAAATAAGAATGAGGTTCAGGAAGATACCGCCTACGATATTGACGTCATGATAAGCGGCTTTTAACGAGATCAGGGTGGTCATGGTTCCCGCCCCGGCAATGATCGGGAAAGCCAGCGGAACAATGCTTGAGCCTTTTCCGTCAGATGCGGCATTGTGCTTGAAGATCTCCCGGCCCAGGATCATCTCAAAGCTGATGATCAGCAGGATCAGCGCACCGGCTACGGCAAACGACTGCACATCTACCCCGAAGAGCTGGAGGATCTTTACCCCTACAAACAGGTAGATAAGCATTAATCCGCCGGAAACCAGGGTAATCCGCTCGGGATGAACATCCCCGATCTTCTTGCGCAGGTTCAGAATGATAGGGATAGACCCCAGGATATCAATCACCGAGAAAAGAATAATGGTAACGGAGAAAAGCTCCTTCAGGTCGAAATCAGAAAAGAATTCCATGGTTTTACGGCTTACAGCTTCACAAAGCTACGAAGTAATTCGAACAACACCTCATAATCGGCATCGGGTATGGCCGGAAAATTAGCGATCCGGAAAGTAGACGACTGCCAGGCGCCGTATCCTTTACCGATAATGGCTCCGTTCTGCGCAAGATACCGGCTCAGGCGGCCGGGTTCGGTACAGCTGACCGCAACCACCGTTGACGAGCGTACGGCCTCATTCCGGATCAGCGGTCCGCAGGTTTCAAGCCCTTCCAGGAAACGGTAAATACCCGCTGCACGACGGGCTGTTCTTTCAGCAATAACCGACACATTCTCAAGCTCTTCCAACAAATGCTTCAGCAGGTAAACCGCCAGGATATTCGGGGTATACGGTGTCTGAAACCGGTCAAAATTGCTTTCCATGAAAAGCGCGCTGTTGTAATACCGGTGGTCATTGATCTCTGAAGCCCGCCGCTGGGCTGCCGGGGAAACCAGCATGATACCCATACCCGAGGGCAGCCCCAGGCATTTCTGGGAAGAGCTTATCCAGATATCGCCCCGGGAAATATCATAATTGACCCCGCCCAGCGACGATACCGCATCGATCATCACCAGGTTGTCACCGGCCGCCGCCCGTATTTTACCGATGGTCTCCGGTGATACCGCCGTACCGTTAGACGTTTCATTCGCTACAAGACATACATCGCGCCCCTCTGTACTGCGTATAGACGGCTCTTCTCCGGTACCGAAGGCCTCTCCCTCTGTACCGGGATTGATCCGCTCCGTGTATATTTTCCATTTTTCACCGAAAGCGCCGTTGTAGAGAAACCGTGCTTCTTTTGAAAACGACTGGGCACAGATTTCCCAGCATTCGGTAGCAGAAGAAGTAAAGAAAACTTTGTAATCCGCCGGAACGTTCAGCCGGTCTCTGAGCAAGTCAATGCATTCCTTCAGCAGGGTCATGAAATCATCGGAGCGGTGATTTCTTTCCAGAATTCCGGATTCAAACGCCTCCTGGGCAAATCTTTTTACAGCAGGATAAATGCGGGAAGGGCCCGGGTAGAAATTATACATGAAATTTCTATCGTAAAATTTTTGTACCGCTACACCCGGAGCGGGATCCGTATTCTCGGCTTTTCAGCGTTGCTCTCGTTTTTAAACAGGGCAAACCACTGCAGCACCTCGTCCAGGGCAGGCAAATTAATCGAATACATCACAAACTGCCCTTTCTTTTTGGCAGTCACCAGGTCAGCCTGCTTCAGAATATCCAGGTGATGGCTGATGCTTGGCTTTGAAATATTGAACCGGTCGGCTATCTCTCCTGCGGCAGCCGGGTTGACCCGGAGTATCTCCAGGATTTCACGCCGGGTACCGTCATTCAAAGCCTTAAAATACTTATCCATGGCCGGGTCGCATTAATTAATAATTATACAAATAACTAACTATATTTTATTATGTCAAATAAAAACACCAATTTCTTTGCCAAAAATTGAATTATACGTTTTAACGGAATAATAATGGTATATTTGCGGTGTATAACCCAATCCCAAATTCATTAAATCGCATGAGGGTTCTAAAGTTCGGAGGAACGTCGGTAGGTACAGTTGAAAGCATCACGGAAGTAGCGGAGATCATCCAGAAAAAATTTTCCAAATCTACAGGTATTGCTGTGGTTTTTTCGGCCATGTCAGGAGTAACCAACAAGTTACTGGAGGCCGGGAAAATGGCAGCAGCGGGATCGGCAGATTACATGGAAATTGTCAAAACGCTGGAAGACCGCCATTTTGAGGTGATCAAGAAGCTGGTTCCCGTAAAATCACAGAGCTCTATCCTGGCCACCATTAAGGGCGAGCTGAACGACCTGGAAGATTTTTTAAAGGGCATCACCTACATCCGCGAGCTCAGTCCGCGTACGTCTGATTTCCTGGTAAGCTTCGGCGAGCGGCTTTCTACCCGTATGATTTCCTTCCTGCTAAAAGAAAAAGGACTGAATACGGCCTATACAGACGCCCGGCAGATCATCAAAACCAACAGCAATTTCGGGTTTGCCGAGGTAGATGCGGTTCTTACCCATCAGCATATTATAGAAAACCTGTCCGACCCGTCGGTCATCTACTGTGTGACCGGCTTTATCGGTTCTGATGAAAACAACAGCACCACTACCCTGGGCCGGGGTGGTTCAGACTATACTGCCTCCATCATCGGCGCCGCGCTGAATGCAGAGGTCATTGAGATCTGGACCGATGTCAACGGCATGATGACCGCCGACCCGCGCAAAGTAAAAAATGCCTTTTCCATAGCTGAAATCTCGTATTCCGAGGCCATGGAGCTCTCCCACTTCGGCGCAAAGGTGATTTATCCGCCCAGCCTGATCCCGGCTTTCCAACGCGATATTCCTATCCGGATACTGAATACCTTTGAAAGCAGTCACCCCGGAACGATCATTTCACGGAACGTGAACCAGAAAGCCTATTCCATCACGGGCATCAGCTCAATTGATGATATTGCACTGATCAACCTGCACGGAAACGGTATGATCGGCGTGGCCGGTGTGGCGGCCAAGCTGTTCGGGCTGATGGCTGACAACCGCATCTCCATTGTTCTCATTACCCAGGCCTCTTCCGAGCACTCTATCTGCTTTGCCGTAGAGCCGGCGGCCGGCGAAAAAGTACGGCAGATCCTCGAAAAAGGCTTCAAAAACGAGATCACCAACGGTGAGATTGAAAATGTCAGCGTACAATATAATCTTTCTATCCTGGCTGTAGTAGGCGAAGGCATGCGTTCCAGCTCGGGTATTTCCGGTAAATTGTTCTCAGTGCTTGGTAAAAACGGGATCAACGTGGTAGCTACTGCCCAGGGCTCTTCTGAGCTGAACATCTCGGTGGTGATCAAGAAGAAAGACATTGCCAAGGCCCTGAACGCCATACACGAGTCGTTTTTTGAGATCGACGGCTTTACCCTGAACCTCTTTATCCTGGGCCCTACCGGCCTGATCGGCAGAACCCTGCTGAAGCAGATCCTGGCTCAGAAAGACACTCTCCGGAAAGAAAAAAACCTGACCATCCGCATTGTGGGCATGACCAATACCCGCAAAATGCTGCTGAACCCCGAGGGGATTTCGCTCGACAACTGGCTGGAGAAGCTCGACAACGAGGGCGAACCGGTGAACCAGAGCGAGTTTTTCGAAGATATGCAGGCGCTGAACCTGAGCAACAGTGTTTTTGTAGACTGCTCGGCCGATAAAAATATCATCCAGTACTACGCCCCTGTGCTGCAAAGCAACATTTCTATTGTTACGCCTAACAAAGTAGCCAATTCGGGCACGTATGAAGAATATGCGGCTTTGCGGGAGATCTCCCGCAAAAGAAACGTCAAATTCCTGTACGAAACCAACGTAGGTGCAGGCCTGCCCATTATCAATACTCTGCAGGGCCTGATTAACAGCGGCGACCAGATCCGGAAAATAGAAGCCGTGCTGAGCGGTACCCTCTCTTATATTTTCAACACGTTTTCAGTAGACCGGCCGTTTGTGGAAGTGGTCAAAGAGGCCCGGGAGAAAGGCTATACCGAGCCCGATCCGCGCGATGACCTCAGCGGTACCGATGTGGCCCGGAAAATCCTGATCCTGGCCAGGGAATGCGGGCTCAAGCTGGAATTTGAGGACGTGGAAAACACACCCCTGCTCAGTGCAAAAGCGCTGGCGGCCGCCAGTGTCGGCGAGTTCTACAAGGTGCTGGAAGAAGAAGACCAGCATTACGCCGGGCTGATCTCTGCGGCCCATTCAGAAGGAAAACGACTCCGTTTCATCGCCAGCTTTGAAGAAGGCAAAGCCCGGATAGGCCTGACAGCAGTAAACCCGGCCCATCCGTTCTATTCGCTTTCCGGCTCTGAAAACATTGTCTCGTTCACTACAGACCGTTACGAAACCAACCCGCTGGTGGTAAAAGGCCCCGGTGCAGGGGCCGAGGTAACCGCCATGGGGGTCTTTGCTGATATTATCAGCCTGAGTAGTTTTTTAGCTTAACATAAAATATATTTTGGATTCCATCAGAGTTTTTGCCCCGGCCACCGTAGCCAATGTTGCCTGCGGATTCGATATTTTCGGACTGGCCGTGGATAACCCGGGCGACGAAGTGATTCTTACCCGCAGAAACGACAACAAAATCGTTATCCGGGAGATCACCGGCGATGCTGGCAAGCTAACCATGGACGAAACCAGAAACGCCGTTTCTGTTCCGGTCATAAAATACCTGGCCCACCTGGGCCTTCAAACGGGCTTCGACATTGTACTTCATAAAAAAATGGCGCTGGGCAGTGGCCTGGGCAGTAGCTCCGCCAGCTCGGTGGCGGGCGTATTTGCAGCCAATAAATTGCTGGGTGAGCCGCTGAGCACCGACAAGCTCCTGCCTTTCGCCATGGAAGGCGAGCGCGTAGCCTGTGGCTCGGCTCACGCCGATAACGTGGCACCGGCTCTGCTGGGCGGTTTCGTGGTTATCCGTTCGTATGCTCCGCTCGATGTATTTAAGGTACCGGTACCCGATAACCTGTATGTTTCACTCATCCACCCCGATGTAGAGGTAAACACCAAAGATGCGCGCCACATTCTCAAAAATGAGGTGTCTATGAACAAGGCCATCTCCCAGATGGGCAATGTCAGCGGCATGATTGCCGGGCTCATGAGCTCTGATTACGCGCTGATCGGCCGCTCAATGGTAGATTTTATCATTGAGCCTATACGCTCCATACTCATTCCCTCGTTTTTTGAAGTGAAGATGGCGGCTACCGAAGCCGGAGCCCTGGGCTGCAGCATATCGGGAGCCGGGCCATCGGTATTTGCTTTCTCAGAAGGCAGGGAAACCGCCGAAAAAGTAGCCGCAGCCATGAAAACCGCGTTTGAACAAGTCAATATCCAGGCCACCACTTACGTTTCTACCATTAACCAGGCCGGCCCAAAAATACTCGAATAATGAAAGCAGAAGAAATCAACCGTATCTTCAGGGAATCTATCACCGACTACCATTTACAGGATCATGTAGATACCGTCAGGCCGGAAAAATACGAAGGACTGGAAGGGCTTCTTTACCTCAAAAACTGGATTGATACGGTCCAGTGGCACCTGGAAGACATCATTCGTGACCCGTCTATTGACCCCGCTGAGCTGGTGGCCATCAAAAGGCGTATCGATGCCTCCAACCAGCACCGCACGGATACCGTGGAACAGATAGACGAGTGGATATTCAACAGCCTGCAGGGTGTAAAGCCGGCTGAGCACGCACGGCTGAACTCGGAAACCCCGGCCTGGCTGCTCGACAGGATGTCTATTCTCCAGCTGAAAATTTACCATTTTAACGAACAGCTGCAGCGAACAGACGCCACACAAAGCCACCTCGACTCCGTAAAGCAAAAGCTCTACGTATTGCAGGTGCAGGAGGCTGACCTGGCGCTGGCCTATGATGAGCTCATGGATGACCTCCGTTCGGGTCAGAAATACATGAAGCTGTACAAGCAGATGAAAATGTATAACGATCCGAACCTCAATCCTATTTTTTACGAAAAGAAATGAAAACCGCCGTTGTCTTCCGGTTTTCTGCCATGGGCGACGTGGCCCTGACCATGGGAACCCTGGCTACGGTGCTGAAGCACCGTTCCGACCTGAAGATCATTATGGTTACGCGCGGCAAGTTTACACCTTTTTTTAATAACTGTCCGGGCATTGAAGTTTTCCCCTGTGATTTTGAAGGAGAACATAAGGGTCCCGCAGGCATCATCCGTCTTTTCAGGCAACTGCAGCATTTCCGGCCCGATTATGTGCTGGATCTCCACCAGAACCTGCGTACCCGTTTCCTGAAGGCTCTTTTTTCCCTGTCCGGCAAAAAGGTCTTCAGCCTCGATAAGCACCGGGCAGAGAAAAAGCAGATCATTCGGGGCGAGCGCCATATACCGGTAAAGCATGTTTGTGAGCAATACCTCGACGTATTCAAAGCCGCCGGTATCATTGAGAGCACAATTCACATTGAAAACCTTACTCCCCTGTTTAAAACTTCCGGGGGCGTTAAACGAACCGTTGACCAGTGGATACAGCAGGAAAACGCCGTACCGTTTATCGGAATTGCCCCTTTTGCGCAGCACAAAGGCAAAATATGGCCGCTTGAGCGGTACCAAAAACTCATTGAACTGCTTCAGGAAAAGTACCCTGAACATAAAATCCTGCTGTTTGGCGGCGGGCCCAAAGAAGGAGAGATCCTGGAAAAAGTGGCCCGGAAATACCCCGGTACGCTGAATCTCGTCAACCGGTTTTCCCTGGAAGAAGAGCTGGAGCTGATCTCCCGCGCCACCTGTTTCATGAGTGGAGACACGTCTAATATGCATTTCGCCGCCATGATGGGAGTAAAGGTCATCTCCATCTGGGGCGCCACCCATACGCTCACCGGCTTCGGCCCTCTCTTTCAGCCCGAACAAAACAAAGTGGAAATCTCACGGGAGGTCCTCACCTGCCGCCCCTGCTCGGTCTATGGAAAAGACCCCTGCAGAAGAGGCGACTATGCCTGCCTTGACTGGCTTAAGCCTGAAACGGTTATGCTCAAAACAGAATAGAAACAAACTTCAAAGGAAGCTCAGCCTGTCTTAAAATACCACGTTCCCCTGGTAAATCAGTGATTTTACCGGTGACATCCGTGACACGGCTTCTGCAGAGCAGCTTGCTTCCAGGAAAACCAGGTCTGCAGCATCACCAGTACGCGGCCATTGCTGTACACCTTTGTCGTCTAACGGCACCGGGCCGCCCGTGGCCAGCTTCAGCATCCGGCTAAGGCCCGATTCGGAAGTATAGCCGTACAGCTGAGCCGCCAGGTTGGCTTTCTGCAAGACACTTCCGGTGCCAAAGGTGTTCCAGTGGTCTACAATACTGTCATTACCCGTCAGCACTTCCACTCCGTATTTCATGAGGGTCGGAACCGGCATAACCAGCCCGCCAAAAGGAATAGTAGAGACAATGCCTACCCCGGCGGCGGCGAGCTTTTCTGCCATGGCCTCCTGCCCCCTTTTATCCAACCGCCCCAAAGCAAAGCCATGACTTACATAGGTCTTTCCCCGGAGCACCGGGTTTTCATTAACTTTAGCAATAAGATATTCTATGGTCTGGATGCCTGAACTGCCCTGTTCGTGCAGGTGAATATCAATACCCTTTTTATGGTCAAGGGCAAGCTGTACCGTAAAATCCATTGTCTTTTCAATGGCCCCGTCAATGCTGAAAGGATCCAGCCCGCCGATAAAATCGATATCCATACCGGCAGCTTCTTTCATATAGGGAACAGAGTCGGTGTAAAAAACACCGTGCTGGGGGAAAATCACCAATTCAGTCCCGAAAACCTTCTTTTTATTTTCCAGGGCCTTTTCCAGGTTTTTCAGGGAATCTAATTTCGAGGTAGGCTCAATATTGACATGGCTGCGGGCAAAAGCCGTTCCCTTGGATTGCAGAAGCTCGATCAGCCGCTCTGCTTTCTCTGTAGAGTGTTTCAGCATACCGGGCAGCATTTTCTGCTCCAGGGCTATCATTCCTTTTACCCCTCCGCTTCTTCTTACGGCCCGCCACTGATCACTGTAGAACGTTTTATCCAGGTGAATGTGCATGTCCCGGAAGGCCGGGAGCATCAGCATTCCGCCTGCATCTATGGCTTGGGCATCAGGCCGGTCAGCACTGACCTTCGTGATCTTCCCGTTCCCGATCTCTACCTGGAAAAGACCTGTTTGGGTGGCAATAACTTCATCTCCTTCGTATTCAAAGCCGGTTTCCAGCCTTACATTTTTAAGCGTATAACTTTTGTCCATTGGCCTCATTTCTTTGGTTGGATTCCGGGTATCCTCCCCTTGCGCCCATAAAATACCGGGAGCAAGCACTGCTCCTGCCAGGTTGGTAGACGCATTTTTCAGGAAAGTCTTACGGGAAATATTCATTTTCAGGGTGTGTTTAAAGGGTTTCAAGCAATTGTGTCACCGTTTCTTTCAGATCGAGTCCGCCGAAGGTACCTGACGACATCAGCAATAAATTACGGTCTTTCCAGTCGAGCGAGCTAAGATACGCCAGTAGGTCAGCAGCATCAGAGAAAACAAGCAGGTCGGGCCGGCCGAAATACTTTTTCACCTCTTCCGGGCTGATGGGCGGCATCTTTTTCATTTCCAGCGTATGCGGAGAATAGAAAACAATGGCCGTATCGGCATCATCCAGCTTATGGGCATAATGGGGCAGGAAATCTTTGTTCAGGCTGGAGTAGGTATGCAGTTCATAGGCCGCCACCAGCTGCCGGCTGCCGTACAATTCTTTCACGGCACGGGTAGTAGCACCTACCTTGGAAGGGGCATGGGCGAAATCCCTGAAAATATGGGTACTTTCGTTTTTGCCCAGCGTTTCCAGTCGCTTGGCAGCCCCTTTAAATGTTTGTATGGCTTCAAAAAAAGCGCTTTCACTGATCCCCAGCTTCTCGCAGATGATCCGGGCCCCGTTCAGGTTTTTCAGGTTATGCTCACCGAAAATCCCGAGTGGCAGCCCGCCTTCGGGCGTTTCAGCATAAACTTTCCCGTTTCTTACTTCATACGGATAAGCCTTGTAAGGGATCTCCTCTATTCCTTCCCGGGGTACTCCCCCGATTTTGACAGCCTCTTCGTCAGTGGCATCGTAGAGCAGCACACCGGGCCGTTCCATGCCGTCGGCCAGCTTCATGAATGTATCGGTATACGACTCAAAAGTAGGAAACACATTGAAGTGATCCCAGGCCACACCGCTGATCAATGCAATATGCGGATGATAAAATAAAAACTTCGAGCGCATTTCGATCGGGCTGGCCAGGTATTCATCGCCCTCGATAATAATGACGGGCGCATCGTGCGTCAGCCTGACCATCAGGTCAAACCCTTCGATCTGCGCCCCCACCAGGTAATCAAAATTATGCCTGTGATAAGCCAGCACGTGCAGGATCATGCTGGTAATAGAGGTTTTGCCGTGACTGCCGGCAATTACCACACGCTTTTTATTCCTGCTTTGTTCAAAAACATACTCCGGGAACGAATATACCCGCACGCCCGATTTTTGAGCCATCAGAAGCTCAGGATTATCCTTTCGGGCATGCATACCCAGGATTACCGCATCCAGGTCAGCGGTGATCCGGCTCTCGTCCCAGCCGGTTTCAGCCGGTAAGATGCCGGCGGCAGCAAGCCGCGAGCGCGCCGGTTCGTAGATTTCATCATCCGAACCGGATACCTCAAAACCTTTACTTTTCAATGCCAGGGCAAGATTGTGCATTACAGCACCGCCGATAGCGATAAAATGCACTTTGGGATGGGAATTACTCATGAATTAAATTAACGAGAGTTAAGAACGAAACAGGATACATTTTGCGTTATTTAAGAACCCTGCATTTCCTTTGCAAAGTTGTGAAAAATATATCAATTTTGCACGAATTTTTAAAATCTAAACGCGGGTTTCCTTCAACAGCGAATGAAGAGGTATATCGACTTAATTCAACAGACATTCGAGTTCCCTACCCGGGAGTTCGGGGTGGATGCACAGAATAATCTCCAGTTTAATAACGTTCCGCTGATGGACGTTATCAAAAGATACGGCACGCCGCTCAGAATAAGTTACTTACCTAAAATAGGCGAGCACATTGAGCATTCCAGGCTCCTGTTTAAGAATGCCATGAAGAGGTACAATTACAAGGGGAGCTACACCTATTGCTACTGCACCAAATCGTCGCATTTCAAGTTTATCCTGGATACGGCGCTGAAGCATAACATTCATCTCGAAACCTCATCGGCCTTTGATATACCGCTGATTGAAACGCTTTACGATGAGGGTAAGGTCTCTAAAGATACTTATGTGATCTGCAACGGCCACAAAATGCCGCAGTATCTCAAAAACATTACCAACCTGCTGAACCGGGGCTTTGTCAACTGTACGCCTATCCTCGATAACCTTGACGAGATCGACTATTACCTCGAAAATGTAACGGCAGATAACGTAAATATCGGGATACGGATCGCTACCGACGAAGAGCCCACTTTCTCGTTTTATACTTCCCGGCTGGGGATCCGCTACCGTGATGTAGACGATCTCTATCTGAAAAAAATAAAACCCGACGAGCGTTTTAAGCTGAAAATGCTCCACTTTTTCATCAATTCAGGCATTAAAGATACCGCCTACTACTGGTCGGAGCTCACCCGCTTTATGTTCAAATACTGCGAGATGAAACGCATCTGCCCCGAGCTTGATTCCATTGATATTGGCGGGGGCATGCCTATCCAGACCTCGGTGGTGTATAACTTTGATTACCAGGCCATGGTCGATGAAATCATTGAGAACATCCAGTGGATCTGCCATAAAAACAATGTACCGGTACCCAATATTCTTACCGAGTTCGGCAGCTATACCGTAGGCGAAAGCGGCGCTATCCTGTACAAGATCATTGATCAGAAGCAACAAAACGACCGCGAGCTGTGGTACATGATCGACGGTTCGTTTATTACCCAGCTTCCTGACGCCTGGGGCATCGGCCAGAAGTATATCATGCTTCCTATCAACAACTGGGACGCGCCGTATACCAAAGTCAACCTGGGCGGGCTTACCTGCGATTCAGCCGATTATTACAATACGGAGTCGCACTCGGAAGACCTCTATATGCCGATCATTGACGATAACGACCCGAACGACGAGCAATACATCGGCTTTTTCCATACCGGGGCTTACCAGGAGTCGCTGGGCGGCTATGGCGGTATACAGCACTGCCTCATACCGGCACCGAAGCACGTGCTGATCGACAGGGATGAAAACGGCAACATCACTACCGAGCTTTTTGCTGATGAGCAAACCGAAGAGTCAATGCTGAAAATCCTGGGCTACCGCAGCAAGCGCAATACCGCGGAGCCGCTCCAGGAAACCTCTTCGAAAATGCATTTTCACGAAGAAACAAAAGATAATTAAGCATTGAGCGTTATATAGATAAGAACCGGTTCCAGACTATGAAAAAATACATTGCCTTTTCGCTGCTCGTGGTGGGCCTGCTGGCTACCTCGTGCCGGAAGCAGACTTGCCCTGCTTACTCATCTATTGATGAAAAAGCAGTTGAAAATCCGATTTTTTAAGTAATTTGCAGTCAGGAATAAAATAGAATTTTATTCAGACTAACCTATGGCCTCCGTAATTACATTAAAATCGGTAGAGAACCACGATGGTTTTCTGTCTGTTTTTGAGCACCTCATGCCGGGCTCTATTGAGCGGGCTTACTTTATTTATAATGTCCCGGAGAGCAGTGTCCGGGGCGGGCATCGCCATCACCATACCTGGCAGGGCCTGATTTGCCTGAACGGTTCCTGCCAGATCTATGTACAGGAATCAGAAGATACCGATTACATTGTTACGCTGGACAGCCCGCAGAAATGTCTCCTGCTAAAGCCTTCTGACTGGCACCAGATGTATGAATTCACCGAAGGCAGCATCCTGCTGGTGCTGGCCAACCGAAACTACGATCCTGAAGATTATATCGATACACCTTACAATGAAACCCATGTCATTCAAAAGATGTACAATTCCGTAAACTCCTGATGGCAATTCCTTTCTTATCTCTCAAAGCGCTCAACCAACCCTATACGGCTGAGCTCGAAGCGGTATTTCATCAATTCCTCGACAGGGGCTTTTATATGCTTTCTGACCGCGTAAAGCAATTTGAAGACGAGTTCGCCGCCTTCTGCTCGGCCCCGTTTTGTGTAGGGGTTGCTAACGGACTGGATGCCATTGAGCTCATTCTGCAAAGCCTGGAGCTGGAAAAGGGAGCCGAAGTTATTGTTCCGGCCAATACCTACTATGCCACCATTCTTGCCGTGCTGAATGCCGGAATGACCCCCGTGCTGGTAGAGCCTGACCCGCACACCTTCCTCCTGGATGCCGAAACGGCGGAGAAAGCGGTTACCGAAAAAACAGCTGCCCTGCTGGCCGTGAACCTGTACGGCAAAATGTGTGATTACGATGCTCTTTCAGCACTGGTCCGGAAATATAACCTGAAGCTCATCACTGACGCGGCACAAAGCCACGGAGCGCTGTATAAGGGCTCCACCGACTGTCCCGGCGCCGATGCCATAGCTTACAGCTTCTATCCTACCAAGAACCTGGGCGCCCTGTCAGATGCCGGCGCGGTGATCACCCGCCACGAGACCCTTGCCCGCAGCGTACGTGCCCGCAGGAACTACGGCTCCGAGGTACGCTACCAGTTTGACCACCTGGGTAAAAACAGTCGCCTGAGCGAGCTCCAGGCTGCTTTTCTTTCTGTTAAATTAAACCATCTGAACCGCGAGACAGAACGGCGAAGAGCCCTGGCAGTGCGGTATCTTTCGGAAATCAAAAACGAAAAGCTGGTTCTTCCTCCCGGGGAAACCGCCGGTGAAGATGCCTGGCATTTGTTTGTAATCAGAACCCGCCGGAGAGAAGACCTTAAAGTGCATCTGCAAAATGCGGGGATTGGCTTTGATGTTCACTACCCCACCCCGCCCCACCGGCAAAAAGCGCTGTCATTTCTCCATCCCCTCCGTTTCCCTGTAACCGAAGAAATTCACGACACCGTACTGAGCATACCCCTGAACGGCACGCTCAGCGATCGCGACGCAGACCATATTATTACCACCCTTAACCAATTCGGATATGTTTGATTTTTCAATAGTAATCCCGGTTTATAATGGTGCCCCGTCTATTGAAAGCTTAGTACAGACCATTCACAAAGACCTCTCCGGCTACCGTTTTGAAATTATCCTGGTCAATGACGGCTCAAAAGACCGGTCGGCGCAGATATGCCAGGAAATAGCCGACACTTTCCCGGCGGTCACTTTCGTTAACCTCCGGAAAAACTTCGGGGAATTCAACGCCGTCATGTGCGGCCTCAGCTTTGTAACCGGTAAATACGCAGCAATTATTGACGACGACTTCCAGAACCCGCCTTCTGAAATTCTCAAGCTTTACCATAAGGCCATTTCCGAAGACTTTGATGTGGTATACAGCTATTACGACGAAAAGAAGCACCACTGGTTCCGGAACTTCGGCAGTAAAACCATCAACCTGCTGACCACCTGGCTCCTGAAAAAACCGGCCGACCTCTACCTCAGCAGCTTCAAGCTGATCAAAAAAGAGGTGATCACGGAAATTATTAAGAGCCGTACGCCGCATCCGTACATCGACGGGCTCATTTTCCAGGTGACCGGCAACGTGGGAAAAGAAAAGGTAATTCACCGGAACCGGCTGGAGGGGCACTCCAATTACTCCATGACCAAGCTGATCAGCCTCACCCTGGCCATCATTTTCGGTTACTCCATGATCCCCTTACGGCTCACGTTCCTGGCCGGCTTCTTTTCTATCGTATTCTCGCTTATATATATGGGCTTTTATGCCTTCCGGCTGATCAGCCAATGGGGATCACCCATCATTATTTTCATGTGCGGGGTGATTCTGTGCTGTTTTGCACTCATCGGAGAGTACATCGGCACTACTTTCCTGATTGCTTCCGGGAAGCCGCAATACATTATAAAATCAGTTTCAAAGAAAGAAATAATTGACCGTTCATAAAAATATCAGTTGCAGGAAGGGCTTAAAGTGATATTTTTGCACAAATTTTAAAAGACTTATGTCAGAAAAAAAGAAAAAAAAATCTCCGATGCGGGAATGGTGGGACTCCGTACTGTTTGCCGTCATTGCCGCTACCCTGATCAGGGGGCTGTTCCTGGAGGCCTATACCATACCTACAGGCTCTATGGAAAAAAGCCTTTTAGTAGATGACTTCCTCTTTGTTTCCAAGGTTCATTACGGAGCCAGAACACCCAAAACCATTCTGCAGGTGCCCCTCACCCATCAGAAGATCTGGTTTACCGATATTCCTTCTTACCTCGACTGGATTCAGCTGCCCAATTACCGGCTTCCCGGCTTTACCAGCATTAAGAATAACGACGTGGTGGTTTTCAACTACCCCGGTACGCCTTTGCGCCCGGACCAGTTCGGCGGCTTTGACAAATACCCGGTAGACCTCCGTACCAACTACATCAAGCGCTGTATGGGTATCCCCGGCGATATGGTGGAAGTGCGTGACGCCGTGGTCTACGTTAACGGCAAGCCGCTACCGGAAGTAAAAGGGGTTCAGAAATATTACGACATTGAATTCAATACCAACCCTAACGAGAAGATCTTTGACAAAGCTGATGTGGAAGTAAATGGCCGCAGAGGCGATAACGGCAAATACTATTACCGTATCAACGCTACCGCTGCCGGCCTGGAAGAGATCAAAGGATACGACTTTGTGACCAATGTATACCCGGATATCCTGGCCAAAGGCGATACCTCCAGCATTTACGGGATAGCCTTCCCGTACAACGCCCGGCTGTTTCCGTTTAACCGCGATAACTTCGGCCCGATCACCGTGCCTAAGAAAGGGATGAAAATTGCGCTGAATGAAAAGAACATTGCCCTCTACGGAACGGTTATTACCACTTTTGACCTGAACAAAAATGCCGAATTGAAAAATGGCAAAGTATACCTGGATGGCAACGAAATCAGTGAATATACCTTTAACCAGGATTATTACTTCATGATGGGAGATAACCGCTATGAATCAGACGACTCCCGTTTCTGGGGTTTTGTGCCTGAAGATCACGTGGTGGGTAAGGCAGCGTTTATCTGGATGTCGATTGACCGTGACGGCTCTTTCCTGAATAAGATACGGTGGAAGCGGCTGTTCAATATTATCCGCTAGCCCTTTATTCGGCTTCGCCTCATTTTTTTAAACCATATAAGGCATATAAGTCACAGGAGTTTATATAAAATTATTCTTCAATGACTTATATGCCTTATATCGTTCATCAAATCATTTCACAAAGAACACCGCATTGGCAAAAAGCGCCTTGCCCGTATACCAGAAACCTCTGAATATGGGGCTTTCGGTCAGGTAAATCACTTTTCCCCGTCCTTTATTCTGCACACCGAAAACGGTAGCATCTTTCAGTCCTTTCTGCGCATTGCTGCCCACAAAGCCGCTCTTGTGCGCTCCGAGTACACCCACGTTCCAGCCGTATACCAGGTTTTCGTAGTTATTGGCCTCCTTGATCAGCATATACATGCTGCTTCCGTAGCCGTATGCCAGCGGATGGGTATTATCCAGCTTCACCTCGTATATGGCACCGGGGATCATACCCGAAATGGCTTTTCTCGACGCCTCACCGTACTTCCGGCTGAGGTCGGCCTTTTTCTCCGTGCTTTGCTTTTCCTTCAGCTCATACCCGTCTACTCCTGCAAACGCACCGCAGGCGTCTTCCAGCAGGATCATCCGGCCGCCTTTGTTCACCCATTCTTTTAAGGCATGTGATTCTGTGACCGACTTATCGTAACGGCCTCCGGGAAATACCAGCACATCGTACGCCGCCAGGTTGATTGCTCCCAGCGCTTTGTTGTCGAGCAGGGTTACCGGGTAATCTATCTGCTGGTCAAAAAAGTGCCATACATCTCCGAAGCCGGTAGGTGACAGGCCGGTACCCATCAACACACCGATGCGGGGTGCCGGTACCGTACGCACATCTTCCAGCCCCAGGTCAAGCCCGCTTTCCACCATTCCGCTGTACAGCGGCTCCAGTGCAGCCGGGGTGGCCTGCAGAGCCTGTTTTATTTTTGCTTCAAACGCATTGTCCCCTTCCCGCACAAAAATCACGGTTCCGGCCGGGAACACCTTTTTATTAACCTGGAAAGCTTCGGGCTGAACCCGGGTGCGTATACCGTTTTTCAATGCCGAAGCCAGGAAACGGTAGTCGTCAAACGAGCCCAGCTTCAGGGCATAGGCATACACTGCCGCTGCAGGCGTCCCGGTTTCAGGGACAGCCGTATACACACCGCCTTCTATTTTCTGTTCCAGCCCGTAGGCTTCCAGTCCATAGGCATAGGGCAGCGCCCAGGCCGTAATATCATAGGTATTGGAATCTTCCAGCATGGTATGCGGCTCAAACAAGATCTTGGTCATCACGCCTTTCGGCTGGTAAGTGTTAACGATCAGGTCATTCGGCTCCAGCACAAAATTATCTTTCTTCTGGCTCTGGTAGCTGAACCCGTTCAGGCTCTTCTTGGCGCCGGCAAAGCTGTAACGGATTTCCAGGCGGTCAAGCAGCTGCGCCAGCGCCTTTATGCTTCCTTCCCTTCCCTTCATGACAAAAGATTTGTAGGGTCCGTAGCCGTTCCGGGCAGCATCGTTAAAATACCGGGCAAATGCCTCTTTAATGGCGGCAGCATGCTCTGAAACGGCTTCCAGCGCGGCTTTGCTGGTACTGCGGCTGTGCAGCATACGGTCTTTCAGGGTAAGGGTATCTCCAGTGGGCCTGAGGTAGGCCAGGCCGGCCGTACCGCTGCCACCCTGTTCATAGGTCATGGCCACAGCCCCGTTATACGAAGGGTAGGTATCGCCGTAGCTGGGATATAGCAGATCGTAATTCTGCTTTGTGTAATACAGCCAACCTTTCTCATCAAACTCCTTTTTATGATACTCCCCGATCAGGTTCTGGAATTCACGCTGGAAAGGAGTAAAATCTTCGTGGAACGGTTTGGCCGAAGGCGCAAAAAAATACGTGGAGCCGGTGCCCATCTCGTGGAAATCTCCATGGTAATGCGGCATCCAGGAATTATAAAACTGCACCCGCTGCCGGGTTTCCAGCTGGGTTTGCCAGGCCAGGTCGCGGTTCATATCAAAATGATAATGGTTGTACCTGCCGCCCGGCCAGGGTTCCTTATGCTCCATGGCATCGGGGTTGGCGTCCGGCTGCTTGCCTGTGTGACGGTTGTACCACTGGCTGTAACGGTCTAAACCGTCAGGATTGGCGCAGGGGTCAATAAGCACCAGGGTATTTTTGAAAATCTTTTCGGTAAACGCTGAGCCCGGGCGGGCCAGCTCATACAGCATCTGCATGGCTACTTCTGCATTTACGGCCTCGTTTCCGTGGATGTTATAGGAAAGCATGGCAATGGCCGGGATATCACCGCCTGCATTTCCATCCAGGAGGCCGATCTTCTGCAGGTTGGCTTTCCGTATATCCTCCAGCCGGCTGATATTTTCTGGCGAGCCGAAAGCCACTACCAGCAGGTCGCGGCCTTCTGATGTCTTACCATAGGGCAGCAGCCGGGTGTTGGTGGGACTGGTGCGGGTCACATACCGGGCATATTCAGCAACCTGGGCATGAAAATGAAATTTTTCACCGAAACCATAGCCGAAATACTCCTCAGGTGATTGAAGCTTCTGGCTCGTGGCCTGGAAGCATACAAGTAACAATAAGGGGATAAGTCTGTACATAAGAATTTGATAAAATAAGAGCGTTAAGATACACGTTTTTTCTGAAAGGGGATCGAAATTCTGCGCTGCGAGAACAAATATTCCCCGGATTCGGTTTATCACTAATAAAGGATGTATAAAAATCCTGTCTATCGGAATAAAAGCACGCGGTTTGAGCACGGAAAAAAAATTTGACATTCATCTTTTCAGGGAATTGTACGGTTTCGTAAAACCGTATAAGCTCCGCTTCTTCGGACTGGTTCTCCTGATGATCCTGGGCGCGGTTACCGCCCCTATATTGCCTTTGGTGGTGCAACGCACCATAGACGGCCCCGTGGTAAACGGAGATACCGCGGGCCTGTTAAGAGATATCGGTATCATGGCCGGCATCCTGGTGCTGAATTCGCTGCTGGTATTTTTCAGCACGTACGAGTCAGGCTGGGTGAGCCAGAAGATCATCCACGATATCCGCCTGAAGGTGTACCGGAAAACCCTGAACCTGAAGCTGAAATATTACGACAACACCCCGATAGGCCGGCTGGTTACCCGTACCATCTCTGATGTGGAGACCCTCTCCGAGGTATTCAGCTCGGGACTGGCGGCGCTTGCCGGTGACCTCCTGCAGCTGATCGTGATCCTGGGCATGCTGCTTTTCCTGAACTGGAAGCTCACCATTGCCAGCGTAGCGGCTATTCCGCTGCTGATTATCAGCACTTATATATTCAAGGAGCTCGTTAAAAAATCATTTGGTGAGGTACGTACCCACGTGGCCAACCTGAATGCTTTTCTGCAGGAAAGGATCACGGGCATGAACCTGATCCAGATCTTTGACGTGAAAGAGCAACAGTTCAGGAAGTTTGAAGAGCTGAACCGCAACCACAAAAAAGCCCAGATCAAAAACGTACTGTACTATTCGGTGTATTTCCCGGTGGCCGACCTGATCTCCGCCATATCCATAGGGCTGATTGTATGGTACGGGGCACGCGGCGTGATTGCCGAGGAGATCTCCTTTGGTATGATCACGGCCTTCATCATGTACAGCAACCAGTTTTTCAGGCCTATCCGGATGATTGCCGACCGCATCAATACCATACAGATGGGAATGGTGAGCATAGAGCGTATCCTTGAAATTCTTGACAATGAAGATAACGTGGAGCGTACGGGTGGCAGGGAGCATGCCATACAGGGCGATCTGAAATTTGATCACGTGGGATTTGCCTACAACGAACCCGACTGGATCCTGAAAGACATTTCCTTTGAGCTTAAAAAGGGACAGTCGCTGGCTTTTGTAGGGCCTACAGGTGCCGGTAAAACATCGACCATCAACCTGCTTACCAATTTCTATGACTACCAGAAGGGGCACATCTATGTAGACGGCGTAGATATCACCGACATATCGCTGGAAAACCTCAGGAAGCAGGTGGGAGTAGTGCTGCAGGATGTCTTCCTGTTCCGTGGCAGTATCCTGGACAACCTGCGGCTGGGCGATACCTCCATTTCGCGCGAGGCCGTGATAGCAGCCGCCAGGGAGGTAGGCATCCATGATTTCATTCAGAAATTACCCCATCAATACGATTACGAGGTGATGGAACGCGGTTCTACCCTTTCTATGGGCCAGCGCCAGCTGATCTCGTTTGTACGTGTGCTGGTGCATAACCCCAGGATCCTGATCCTTGACGAGGCCACCTCTTCTATTGATTCCGAATCGGAAGAGCTGATCCAGAACGCCATTGGCAAGATCATGAAAAACCGTACTTCTATCATTATTGCGCACCGGCTCAGTACCGTACAGAATGTAGACAAGATCATTGTACTGGAAAAAGGCGAGATTAAGGAAGAAGGAAATCACGAGTCGCTGATGGCTCAAAAAGGGATCTACGCTAAGCTGGTAGAGGTACAGTTCACTCAGAACGAACCCAAGGTGCTGACACCCATCGCGCAGTAACGATCCCGGGCAGAGACGCTGTGTTCTTGGTGCAATCTCCTCCGTGCGCTTTGTGAAATATTTTGCACAAAGTACAGCAGGAAACGGCTTAACGATTACCCGGAGATTACCCAAAAAACAAGTCCTACATAAGCGCTGTGTTCTTGGTGCAATTTCCTCCGTGCGCTTTGTGAAATTTACTTAGTATATTTTGTGAAATATATTGCACAAAGTACACTAAGAAACGGCACAAAGTACACCAGGAAACGGCTTAATCATTACCCGGGAATTACCCAAAAACAAGTCCTACATAAGCGCTGTGTTCTTGGTGCAATTTCCTCCGTGCGCTTTGTGAAATTTACTTAGTATATTTTGTGCAATATATTTCACAAAGTGCACTAAGAAACGGCACAGAGTACACCAGGAAAGGGCTTAATCATTACCCGGGAATTACCCAAAAACAAGTCCTACATAAGCGCTGTGTTCTTGGTGCAATTTCCTCCGTGCGCTTTGTGAAATTTACTTAGTATATTTTGTGAAATATATTTCACAAAGTGCACTAAGAAACGGCACAGAGTACACCAGGAAAGGGCTTAATCATTACCCGGGAATTACCCAAAAACAAGTCCTACATAAGCGCTGTGTTCTTGGTGCAATTTCCTCCGTGCGCTTTGTGAAATTTACTTAGTATATTTTGTGAAATATTTTGCACAAAGTGCACTAAGAAACGGCACAAAGTACACCAGGAAACGGCTTAATCATTACCCGGGAATTACCCCATAAACAAGTCCTACATAAGCCGGGACAACAGCTCCGGCCACACCGCACGGCTGCATCGCTTCTGGAAATACCCGAAATGCCCGATAGTCTTTAGTCCGTACGCCTCCGGCTTTAAGTGGATGCGTTCTGTACGGGCACGGGTATACCGGGCCGTCAGCCAGTCGGTGCTGGCCACGGTAGCAAATTTATCTCTGTCGGTAGAAAATGAATACAGCGGCGCAGTGATCTGCTCAAAATACAATGCCGAAGGATCTACATGATCAAAGAGGTATTGCGGGCTCATGCACCATTTCCGCCATTCCATGGCCATGCCGCCGGGCAGATCCTCCATGGGCGTAAACCGCCGGGTAGGAATATACCCCAGGCTGGAATAAAATACGGGAAACAGCACTTTCCATGCCAGCAGCATCTTCAGACGCTCGGTGAAAGGCCAGAATTTGTAATAGCCCGACTGTGAAGCCACCAGCACTATCCGCGAGGCCAGGACAGAGGAAGGAGCCAGCCCGATGAGCTGCCCGCCTATGCTGTGCCCGAGCAATGTGACCGGCAGATCGGGAAATTCGTCTTTTACGTGGGTAATGACCGCCTCCAGATCGTTCGTGGCCCAGCGATGGGCCGTAGTGAAAAACGTACGGAGCGATATGGGCTTGGACTTCCCGATCCCACCGTAATCGAAGGTAACGACCGAGATCCCGTTATCGTAAAGATAAGCCGCAAAATGCTTGTAAAACTCCTTGACTACCCCGGTGGCAGATGATATGATAACGATCTGAGAGGCCTCCGGATGAATAAGCTTTTCAACAGAAATATTATACCCCAGCGGTGTTTTCAGCACATCCAAAAGTTAATAATGAATAAAGATACTAAAAAAAATATAATTATTTTTTTAAAACGCAAAATGATGTTTAATTTGTTCTGTCAATTATTATAAAACAACTACAGAATGTTGCAAAACTACAATAAGGCATATTTTTTTAAGATAGACACAACCATAAAAAAGATCAGAAACTACATGCAAAGGGGCCTTACCGATGCCCGCATCGACCTCACGGTAGATCAATGGGTAGTTCTCGACCACCTTTCACAGAATTGCGGCATCTCCCAGATCGAGCTGGGTAACATTACGTTTAAAGATCCTCCTACCATGACCCGCATTCTTGACCTGCTGGTAAAGAAAAACCTGGTTACCCGTTTAAGCTCATCGGCTGACCGGAGAAAGTTTACCATTGACCTTACGGAAAAAGGCAGGGAAGTGCATAAAAAAGCCAACGAAATCATTACCCAGGCAAGAAGGCAGGCCTGGAATAGCCTGGATGAAGACGATTACAATACGCTGGTAAAAATCATGGACACCATTTATTCTAACATGGGCTAAGCATCCTGGAAACCTGCCGGGCGGCTGAGCGTACACCCGGGGAAACGGCTCCGTAGGTCTCTTCCACCTGTTTTGCGGTAGCCAGGAGTTCCCCGGCCAGGGCAGGGTATTTTTTGCAGATGCGGGCACAGACCACCAGGGCAAAGCTGCGATGCGCTATGGGTGACCCGGGCGATTCGATGATCCCGAAACAAAAAGCATACAGCTCATCTTCTATTGCTTCGGGGATATCGGCTTTCTTAAACACCGACAAAACACTCCTGACCACGCTCTCCTGGCTTACGTGATGCAGCATACCCCGGAAGATATCGGTTTCAAGCCCCCGGAGAGAACCGGCTGAGCAGTTACTGACGGTGGCCAGAATCCAATAAAAATTAAACAGCAGCACAGGCGCTGTCTCGAACAAAAGCGGCCGGAGGTCGGAAACCGTCAGCGTGCCTGACCGGATCTCAGCTACCACTTCATCCACCTCCTGTTTCGATAAGCGGTTTTTAAGCCTCGTTTTCAGAAGACTCTTCCGGCTCAATGCCATACTTGTCCATTAAATGCTCTATCAGCTTTTCATTGCTTCTTTTCAGCACCTGGAACACTTCCTCAAATGCCTTATCGCCCTCAAAATACGGGTCTTCCACATTCTGTACACCTCTGACCTCCGGGTCAAAGTCACGGATCAGGAAGAGCTTATCGGCAGAAGGCGGTACCCCTTTGGTGTCGTAATACAGCTTGTGGATGAACTCGAAGTTCGCTTCATCCATCACGGCGATGTGCTCAAAATTATCGAGATCTTCCGGCGTAATCTTCCGAACCACGTGATCCAGCTGTATCCCGTGCTTAGCGGCTACCTTTACGGCGCGCGGATCGGCAAATTTACCGGTATGATAACCTGCCGTTCCGGCAGAATCGGCCCGGAAAGATTGTTCTAAGCCCTTTTCCATGACCAGCTGGTTAAAAGTAGCTTCGCCCAGCGGGCTCCGGCATATATTCCCCAGACAAACGTACAAAACCTTCACCATGATTATTCTGTTATAACTTTATCTTCTTCGTCTACTAAAACAAATACCGTTTCTCCTTCCCGCTTAAGAAAATATTTCTCCCGGGCGTATTTCTCCATTGAAGCCTCACTGCCCAGCACGTCTTTCTCCTCTTCCCTGACCTTCTTCAGGGCATTCTCATAATACCCGATCTCGTTTTCCACCTCGTTCAGCTGCCATTGCATCTCTGCCTGCTTGATCAGGTTGGAACGATCAAAAAAAGCCAGCCAGCAAAACAGGATAAGCGTAGAGATCACGTAAAACCGGTAACGCGTCACAAAAGAAAGAAGATGATTTTTCATATCGGAAAGCAATTTGTACCAAAACTATAAATAAAAAAGCATGGGAAGAAATTTCTTCCCATGCTTTTTTCAGTTCCGGGTACTAATTAAAAGTTCAGTCCGGGGAAATACGCTGCATCTCCCAGTTCTTCCTCAATTCTCAGCAGCTGGTTATACTTGGCCATCCGGTCAGACCGCGAGGCCGATCCGGTTTTGATCTGTCCGCAGTTCAGGGCCACCGCCAGGTCGGCAATGGTAGCATCTTCGGTTTCACCCGAACGGTGCGACATTACGCTCTTATACTTATTGCGGTGAGCCAGGTTTACGGCATCAATGGTTTCGGTCAGTGAACCGATCTGGTTTACTTTCACCAGGATGGCATTGGCGATATGCTTATCGATACCCTCTTTCAGGCGCTTCACGTTGGTTACAAACAAATCGTCGCCTACCAGCTGAATCTTGCTTCCGGTAAGACGGGTCAGCTCGGCCCATCCGTCCCAGTCGTCTTCTGCCATACCGTCTTCAATAGAACGGATCGGGTATTTGTTCACCCACTCAGCCCAGTAAGCCGCCATTTCGTGTGAATTCAGCTGTTTCCCGCTTGATTTCTTGAAGGTATACAGGCCGGTTTCAGCATCGTAGAACTCAGAAGAGGCGGCATCCATGGCAATGAACACGTCCTGGCCGGGAGTATAGCCGGCTTTCTCGATAGAGCTCAGGATAATCTCAATGGCTTCTTCGTTGGACCCGATATTCGGTGCAAAACCGCCCTCATCTCCCACGTTGGTCGAGTAGCCTTTTGATTTCAGCACTTTTTTCAGGTTATGGAAGATCTCCGTACCCATCCGCAGCGATTCGGAGAAAGTAGGCGCATTGGCCGGCATCACCATGAACTCCTGGAAATCGATGGAGTTGTCGGCGTGCGAACCTCCGTTCAGGATATTCATCATGGGCACCGGAAGCGTATTGGCGTTCACACCACCCAGGTAGCGGTACAGGGGCAGGCCGGCTTCCTGTGCAGCCGCTTTGGCCACGGCCAGGGAAACCCCCAGGATGGCATTGGCGCCCAGGTTACCTTTATTGGGTGTTCCGTCAAGCTCAATCAGCGCCTTATCAATAATATTCTGCTCAAAAACATCTTCTCCGAGAATCTCGGGGGCTATTTCCTGATTAACATTCTGAACGGCTTTCAGAACGCCTTTTCCCATGTATTTTGAATTATCATCATCTCTCAGTTCCACTGCTTCATGAATCCCTGTAGACGCCCCTGAAGGTACGGCTGCACGTCCCAGGAAACCGCTGTCGGTAACCACATCTACCTCAACGGTAGGGTTACCTCTTGAATCTAAAATTTGCCGGGCGTGTACTTTTACGATCTGACTCATACTTAAAATTATGATTAATAGTTAATATTGCTACGGGTTGAGCCGGGCTCCGGTCAGGGAACCGGCATGACTTTTGTTAATTAAAGCACAAATAAAACATTTTTTCGTTACAATATTCCTTCTGTCAATAGTGTTAGTTAATTTTATAGAAATAACATACCATAATTTCTTTGATTAATACATGATAAGAATTCTTCTTTTCCTGTTGCTTTTGCAGGGCCCCCTGCTGGCGCAAAACAGCTTCCGGCAGCTGGATCCCCTGGATTTTGAACAGGCCCTCCGCGAAAACCGCGAGGCTGTGCTGATTGACCTCAGAAATGTGGAAAGCTATATGAAAGGGCACATCCGCAAAGCAGTGGTGATTGACTTCCTGCGCGACGATTTCCGGGAATATTTCCTGGGCCGGTACCCCCTGAAAACAACCCCGTTATTTCTTTACGGCCAGTCGGCCGACAACAGCGAACATACCGGCCTGTATATTGCAGAGCTGGGGTATGAAAACATAACCGTGCTTAAAGGCGGCTTTGAAAACTGGATCCGCAAGTCAAGACCCTACCGCTCGGTTTCTACTGAATTTAAACCGCTGGGATACGTTTCCAAAGAAAATTACAGCCACATGGTACGGGAGAAAAAATGGGTGCTGGTGGTCTTTCATGAAGACTACTGCGCGCCCTGTGAAAACCTGGGACTTGCCGAGCTGCAGGCCGAAAACCCCGATCTCTACATTGCCCGGATCAATTCCGAGACCAACGGTGAAATAGCTGAATGGCTGAACATCCGCCGTAATCCTACGGTCATCCTGTACAAAGACGGCATCCAGTACTGGCGCAGCACGGAAGAAATCACCCGGCAGAAAATCAGGGAAAATATCTATTAACCCGTATTTTGCTTAACTTTGCATCGTATAGCTTTCAGCTATCCGTACTCCGGGGCACCCTATAGCCCGGCAACTGAAGCTGACAGCAAAAGGCTGACAGTTGACAGCTAACACTTTAAACACCTGAAATGATTGCACATCTGAACGGAATCCTGACCGAAAAAGAACCTACCCATGCGGTAATTGACGTCAATGGAGTGGGTTATCTCCTGAAGATCTCGCTCCAGACCTGTTCTGCCCTGCCTGATCCCGGCATGCCCTGCAAGCTTTACTGCCTGCAGATCATCCGCGAAGATGCCCATACCCTTTACGGCTTTGCCACCCGCGACGAAAGGGGTATATTTGAGCACCTGATCAGCGTTTCAGGCATTGGCCCGGCCATAGCGCTGGTATTTCTTTCTTCAATGTCAGGACCGGAGATCATCCATGCCATTGTATCGGAAGATGTCAGGACCATCCAGGGAATCAAAGGCATAGGCCTCAAAACCGCCCAGCGGGCCATCATTGAGCTCAAAGACAAGCTCAAAAAAGACCAGCTCACCGGAACCACCGGGGCGGGCCAGCCCAACCGGATCCGGAGTGAAGCGCTGGCGGCACTGGTAACCCTGGGCATCCCGAGAGCTACTGCCGAGAAAAGTGTAGACAATATTCTCAAAAGGGCACCGACCGATATTACCCTGGAAGAAGTGATCAAGCTTTCGCTGCGTTAGCTATCAGCCGTCAGCTATCAGCAATGAGTTGCTGATAACTTAGAGGCTTTAATAGGTAAAACAGAAAGCTGATTGCTGACAGCTCAAAGCTGATAGCTATTAAATAAGAATAAAAATAGAATATTGGCGCTTTTTTTGCGTTCTAACCATTAAATTATAATCTCGCAGTACGCTAGGATATGCGAAAAAGATTACCCTGTTATTTCATATACTGTCTGATAGGCGTTTCCTTCTCTACCGCCGCGCAAACAACTGACTCTACCCGAAGTAAAATACCTTCATTTTACAATTGGACAGACGTCTACCTGAACCGCTTTAATTATACCCGTTCACCTCTTTTTACGCTTAATCCCGGTCAGCTGAAAACCTCTGTGGTGTATAACCCGTCTTTTTCCAATTTTTCCATTACCGAAAAAGCCGCCCGGAATATCGACGTAAAAACGCCCCAGACCCTGAGCTTTAACGAATATTCCAGCATTCAGAATGCCATGCTCCGGAAAGCCGTGATCCGGGATATTGAAAAGGCCCAGGACGGCTACACCGATTATACGGGCAAAAGAATAAGACCGCTGCTGGAAACCAACAAAATTTTTGACCGGATCTTCGGCGATAAGCTACCCGAATTCAAGCCCAACGGCTTCATCCAGGTAATGGCCTATCATTACCGGCTCAGGAACGACAACCCGACCAACATAGCCAGCCGCGACAGGAGCTATTTTGATTTTGACCAGCAGATCGCCATCAACTTCAATAACTTTTTCAACCGGCAGACAGGCCAGAACCCTACCGGGGCACAAATGCCTACCGATATTCTGAACGACGGCCGCCTGCAGGACATCAACAACATCATCCGGAAGCCCGGCGAAGTGAAGGAAAAAGTAAACATCCTGGGTAACTTTGACACCAAATCGGCCTTTACGTTCGATAACCGCATGAAAATCAACTTCAGGAATGACCCTGAAGACATCCTGCAGGTGGTAGAACTGGGGAATATCTCTTTCCCCAACCGTTCCCAGCTTATTCCTGGCGTGCAAAACCTGCTGGGGGCCAAAGTGGGCCTGAAGTTCGGTAAGCTTGATCTGATCGGGGTGATCGCCCAGCAAAACTCCCGGACCAAATCTATTGTGCTCAACGGCGGAAGCCAGAACCGCTCTTTTGAGATCCGGGCCGATAACTACGAGGAGAACCGCCATTTCTTCCTTGGGCAGTTCTTCCGAAACAACTACGAAAGGTCGCTGAGAAACCTCCCGATCATTACGTCAGGAGTAATGATCACCCGGATCGAAGCGTATGTAACCAACCGGACCTACAGCGTAGAAACCAACCGTAACATACTGGCCATCAACGACCTCGGTGAAAGTGACCCGTACAGCAAGCAGGTAACCTCAACCGGTTCAGCCAACCCGGCCGATAACGGCACCAACAGCCTCAATGAAACGGTTATCAAAAACCAGGCGCTTTCGCGCGATATCGACCGGGTGGCAGCTTCGATTAACGGGCTGGGGCTGAACATGGGCCGTGATTACGAGATCCTGCGCGGAGCCAAAAAGCTGCAGGAGACGGAATTTGAGTTTAATCCTGACCTGGGTTATATCTCCCTTCGTACGCCTCTCCGCAACGATGAGGTGCTGGCCGTGGCCTACGAATATACCTACCGGGACCCCAGAACCAATAAGGTGGAAAAGCACCGGGTGGGCGAGCTTACCGAAGACTATGTGAACCGGAGCGAGTCAGACGCCATTGTTCTGAAGCTGCTGAAATCCAGCAATATCCGGAACAACCTGGACAACCCCATGTGGAACCTGATGATGAAAAACATCTATAACCTGGGCCAGGGACAAATCAAGCAGGAAGGTTTCCAGATGCGTATCATCTACAAAGACGATGACACGGGCATGGATGTGCCCTTCCTGGCCGATATTGCCAACCTCCGGGAAACACCCCTGCTGAGCCTGATGGGCCTTGACCGACTGAACTACAACAACGAGGTTATCGGGAACAAAAGAGGCGGCGACGGTAACTTTGACTTTATTGAAGGCGTGACCGTCAACTCCCGCTACGGCCGGGTGATCTTCCCTGTGCTGGAGCCCTTTGGTAAGTACCTGGAAGAAACCCTCGAAACCGAAGGTGCCCAGTTCAAAGAAAAATACGTCTTCAACGACCTGTACCGGAAAACCCTTTCGGATGCCCAGCAAAATACTTTAAAAAATAAATTCTTTCTCTCCGGGATATTTGTCAGCGGTGGGGCTGACATCCCGCTGCCCCTGGGCGCCTCAGGCACTTCGGTGCGGGTATACTCGGGCGGAACCGAGCTCAAGCAGGGGGTGGATTACATGGTAGATACCCAGATGGGTACCGTGCGGCTCATCAACCAGAGCCTGCTGAACTCGGGCAAAACCATCCGGATAGACTACGAAGAAGCCGATATGTTCCAGACACAGATACGCCGGATGATGGGCCTGCGGCTGGACTATACCTTTAACCGCCACCTGCGCGTGGGCGCCACCCTGCAGGATTTGCGTGAAAATACACCCGGCTTTACTACCCGTACCTCGGTAGGAAATGAGCCGGTAAACAATACCATCTGGGGGCTTGATCTTAACTACAAAAAGAACGGCACCGGCCTGACCAAATTCCTGGATGCCCTGCCGGGTATCCAGACCAAAGAGCCGTCGTCGATCATGATGAACGCCGAATTTGCCCAGCTCATACCGGGTGTAAACACCAAGCGGGTCAATAACAGCTCCATGATCGATGACTTCGAGTATGCCCGGAACATCAATGACCTTTCGCGCCAGCCCAACCGCTGGCGGCTGGGTTCTACCCCGCCTGAATTCCTGAAAGACATACAGCCTGATCCGCTGCAGGACCCGGCCTACCGCTACCATTACCGGCGGGCCAAGATGTCGGTGTATACGGTAGACATGACCACGTACTTCACGGGCCAGTCGGGCACGGGTATTATTCCGCCCGAGCTGACCAACGAAGCCAAAACCAACCCTTTCACGGCTAACTTTAATATCCAGGATATTCTCGTAGGGCGTTCTATGCCTACCTTTGCCGAACAGGTACCTACCAGCCTGCTTGATATTTCCTACTTCCCGGAAGAGCCCGGTATGTATAACTACAACCCCAACCTCAAACCGAACGGGATGCTGAATACCGATCCCAAAACCAATTTCGGCTCGGTGATGCGCGGGCTTACTTTTGATGCTGATTTTGACAACTCCAACGTGGAGTATCTTGAATTCTGGATGATGAACCCGTTCTCCGGCGAGATCCCGCTCACGAACCGGGTAACCAACACCACCGGCGGTAAGCTGCTCGTGCAGCTGGGCGACGTGTCCGAAGATGTTATCCCTGACGGCCGTTTCAATTTCGAGAACGGGATTCGCCCCGACATGCTGAACGGGACTCCTGCCAACCGCCCTTATGTAAATACGCCCTGGGGAAAGGCGCCCGATATCCAGTTTATGGTAGATGCCTTTGAAAACGACGAGGCCATCAGGAAACTGCAGGATGTGGGTTTTGACGGCCTGTCTAATGAAGCCGAAAGAACCTACGTGAACCCCAACGATCCCGCCAGCAAGGGAATCAAAGGCTACCTTGACCAGGTCAGAGCCAAGGTAACTGACCCGCAGGCGTTTGAAAAGATTTACAACGACCCTTCCAAAGACGATTTCCGGCATTTTCTTGACCCTTCATTTGACGGCAATGCTACTTTCCTGGAAAGATACAAAGACTACCTGGGCGTAGAAAACAACTCGCCCTACAATAAAGACCAGGCCAAAGCCGATATTGTTTATGCCAATTCCAATTCGGTTGATAAAGAAGACATCAACCAGGACAACACCATTAACGAGCTGGAAGACTTTTATGAGTACGAAATCGACATCCGGCCGAACAATGCACGCGACATCAGCAGCAACCCGTATATTGTAGACCAGGTGCAGGTGGGTGCCACCAGCGACCGGCCGGAAACCACCTGGTACCTTTTCCGGATACCCATCCGGAAATATACCCGTAAAAGCTCGGAAGATTCAGGCGACTCCTTCAAATCCATCCGTTTTATGCGCCTTGTTACCACCGACTGGGAGCAGCCCGTGGTACTCCGGTTTGCCACCATGCAGCTGGTGTCTAACCAATACCGCGCCTACGCCTATAAGATCAACGACGAGAGCAGCCCGTACCATGAAACACCCATCGACTCGCTCAGCAGGACGGTCCTGAAAAGCAGCACGGTGAGCATTGAAGAAAACGGGTGTCCTTCCGGGGTAGATTGCGGTGACTCCAAGCAATATCCTTACGCTGTGCCGCCGGGCTTTGTGCGCGACATCAACTACGCCACCCAGGCCCGCATGGAGTTCAATGAGCAGGCCATCAGCCTGTCGGTGGAGAACCTGGCCGCAAAAGACTCCCGCGGTGTCTTCAAAAACACCGATCTCGACCTGAACATGTACAAGCGCATCAAAATGTTTGTACACATGCATACCGAAGAAGGCAATACCGACAGCCTGGGCATGTTTCTCCGCATAGGAACCGACCTGAAAAACAACTACTACGAAATAGAGATTCCCCGCCTGGAAAGAACAGCGCGCGGTGAGGTCTCTCCTACCCTGATCTGGCCCGGGCAGAACGAGATCGATGTTCCGCTGGAAGCCCTGCGGAACCTCAAGCTGCGGCGGAACAAGAACACCGATAAGAACACGTTCCGGAACGAATATTCGGAATACCTGACCATTGACGGTACGGCTTCGGGTTCAGAAGCCCCCGTGCTGCGCAGTTACCGCATTTCTGTAAAAGGAAACCCGGATCTCAGCAAAGTGCTCACCATGATGATCGGGGTACGTAATAACAGCGGGGAAGAAAAAGACTACACCATCTGGGCCGATGAGCTGCGGGCCTTCGGCTTTGATGCCCAGGACAAAGGCTCGGCCGGGCTGGTCTCTGTTGACCTGAAGCTGGCCGACATAGGTACGCTTATGCTGGGCGGGAATTTCCGGAACTTCGGCTTCGGAAGCGTCCAGGATAAAATCTCCAACCGCCTGAAAGAAGACAGCTACTCGTATGGCGGGGTGATGAACTTATCGCTCGACAAGTTCCTGCCTATGAAATGGGGGCTGAACATTCCTTTCTTCGTGAATTATGACCGCCAGGTGTCCATACCCGGCTTTAACCCGCTGGACCGCGACATCCGGCTCGACGTGGCCCTGCAAGAAGACAACCTGAACCCGTACCAGGAAAACCTGACCCGGCAGCTGGTTTCAGACATGTCTACCACCACCGGCTTTAACTTTATGAATGTACATAAGGTAAAAACCGGCAACAGCAGCAAAGACCACCTGTACGACATAGAGAATTTTACCTTCTCTTACGCCCAAAACCGTATCTACCGGAGCAACATCCTGATGGCCAACAACGACCAGAGCTTTACCAGCGCCGGTATGACGTATCGTTTTACCCCGAAAGCCTATAACTGGGAGCCGTTCAAAAAAGCCGCCGGCCTGGACAGCTCCATGTTCCGATTCCTGAAGCCGTTCACGCTTTCGCCCCTGCCCACGCTGATCTCATTTGAATTATACAACGAACAGGTCTTTTACCGCACCCGCTACCGCGACCAGCTCCTGCAGGATCTGCCGGATGAAAACCTGATCAAATACTATTACGGTAACCGGCATTATGACCTGGCCTGGAACCTCACCCGTAGCCTTACGCTTACCTACACGGCCCATATGCAGGCCATTCTTGACGACGTGGACGGAAGCGTTACCGCAGAGCAGGACGTGAAATTCGGCTCGCGCCTTTTCAACCGCGGCCGGGCCAGGAACTATAACCAGAACATCAAAGTTGCCTGGAGGCTGCCGCTCCAGGACATCTACCTCCTGGACTGGATCAACGCCAATGCTACCTACGATAACCGTTACAGCTTTAAGAGTGTAGCCTTCGGGCAGCCCGATCCCGACAACAAAGACTACCAGTTTGGTCACCTGCTGGAAAACGGGCGCGACTTCGGGGTCGACGGCCGCGTAGACCTCGTCAGGCTGTACAACAAGATCGGCTACCTGCGGCGGGCCAATATGCCTTCTCAGCCGAGACAGCGGTATACCCGGGCTCCTGGCGATGAGCAGGACATGGCTATGGAAAGCGGTAAATTTGCCAAAGCGCTCACTCGCCTGCTTATGGCGGCGCGGGGCATTAACGGCCGGTTTGCCCTCACCGAATCTACTGTGCTGCCGGGCTTCCTCGAAATTCCCGACTTCTTTGGCCTGACCGGCACCTCTAACGGGCTGGCACCGGGTCTTCCTTTTGTAATGGGAAGCCAGAACCCCGACAAAACCATTGAAAGAGCCGTAAGCAACGGCTGGCTTTCCAGGAATGTGCAGCAGTTCAACCCTATTGTGCAGCAGCGGGGCTATACCTTTGAATACTCAACCAACCTGGAGCCCTTCAGAGACTTCAGGATTGTTATCAAGGGAAATATTGCCCGGAACAATGACATTTCTTACGTTTACCAGCCCAACGCCGACAATGAATTCGAGAAATTCTCACCGGTGCGGGGCGGAAGCTTCAAAATGTCGTTCTGGTCGTTTAAAACCTCTTTCAAGAAGGTGAATTCCGAGCCTTCCTCCGGTTATTTTTACGAGCCTTTCAAAGACCTCCAGGATAACCGTTCCAAAGTGCTTGATATCCTGAAATCCCGGCCGGAGAACGCTGAGCTGGTGCTTTCCGAAAACTCGCAGGATGTGCTCATCCCGGCCTTCTTTGCCGCCTATACCGGGAAAGACGTCAATGACCTGCTGACCAAAAAGAAATACACCCGTAACGGCAGCAATACGTTTAACCCCTTCCTGGCATTTCCTATGCCTAACTGGCAGATCAATTACCAGGGACTGGAAAAAGTGGCCGGGCTGCGCGCCGTATTCTCTTCCATCACCCTGTCGCATTCTTTTGTGTCTTCGTACAGCGTAGGCAATTTCACATCTAACCTGATGTACTCGGATATGGCCCTGCTGGATTACCGCGGGCAATACGGCAAAGGCTACACCCTGGGAACCACCAAAAATGAGTTCACCAGCATCTTTGACCCGGTGTATATCATGAGCTCGATTGTGATGGAAGAAAAATTTGCTCCTTTCCTGGGCGTTAACTTTACCACCAAAGCCAATTTCTCGGGGAATTTTGCCTGGAACAAAGACCGTATGGCCATGCTGAACCTCTCGAACGCGCAGGTAAGCGAAACCCACGGCAATGATTTCGTTTTCGGCTTCGGGATGAAGAAAAACAACGTGGTGCTTCCGCTCCGCACCCGTGATGGCAACAATATCATCCTTCCGAATGACCTGATCTTCCGGATAGACTTTACCCTGCGCGACCTGAAGCTGATCCAGCGGAAACTGGACGGTGATGCCCTCATAAAGAGCGGTTTCCGGACACTGCAGGTAAGGCCTAACATGCAGTACACCTTCAATAAGCGGGTGAGCATGACCGTATACTGGGAGAAGCAGATCAACAAGCCTTACGTTACCCAGCAATACTATACCAATAACGCCACGTTTGGGGTTACGGCACGGTTCAACCTGTCGGAATAAGACTTCCGGCTTACCGTTTTCACAGGCAGAGACAGGATTTCTGCCTGTGAAAACTGCCGGTCATGCAGCTCTCTGCCCCTTGTGCCCTGCAAGATTATAAACCCGTTTCTCTTGCCCTGCTCAGGGAAATCTCCTATCTTCACCCCAAAAGACCTTAAAGCTATATGAAACCAAACCGCAGAAAATTTATTCAAACCCTGGGCGCCGCCTCCCTGCTGGCCGCCTCCGAATCTTTTGCCAAGCCCTTCCATATCATCAAAGATATGCGGGTAAGCCCTAACGACAAGATCCGATTTGCCACCATAGGAATGGGTATCCAGGGCAATTACGATACCCGCGCAGCCCTCAAAGCCGGCGGAACAGAGCTGGTAGCCGCCGCCGATCTGTACGACGGCCGCCTCACCCGGGTAAAAGAATTATTCGGGAAAGATATTTTCACCACACGCGATTACCGCGAGATCCTGTCGCGCAAAGACATTGACGCCGTGCTGGTTGTAACCCCTGATCACTGGCACGATCACATCACCATAGATGCCCTCAAAGCCGGGAAAGCCGTTTACTGTGAGAAACCTATGGTTAACCGTATTGAGAAAGGCAAAGGGGTGATCGAAGCCTGGAAAAAATCAGGCAAAACCATGCAGGTGGGCAGCCAGCGTATCAGCGGTTCGGCATTTGCTGAGGCCCGCCGTATGATCAATGCAGGTGACATCGGTCACATCAACTTCATTGAAGGTACGTATGACCGTTTCAATGCCATAGGTGCCTGGAATTACTCTATTCCTACCGATGCCTCCCCTGCTACCCTGGACTGGGACAGGTTCCTGGGCGATGCCCCCAAACGGCCTTTTGATGCCACCCGGTTTTTCCGCTGGCGCAATTACCGCGACTACGGTACAGGCGTGGCCGGCGATCTTTTCGTGCACCTCATCACCGGTGTGCACTACATGACCGGCAGCCACGGCCCCGAGCGCATATTCTCTTCCGGTGAGCAAAGCTACTGGAAAGACGGCCGCGACATCCCCGATGTGCTCGTATCCGTATTCGACTACCCGGCCAATAACCAGCACGAGAAGTTCCAGATGGTGCTTCGTGTGAACTTTGCCAACGCCGGTGCCATCCGGAACGTCACCCGGATCATCGGCACCGAAGGCCAGATTGAAGTGGGCGACACCAGCCTGGTGCTGACCCGCCGAAAGCTCCCCAAAGCGCCCGGTTACGGAAATTACGACAGCTACTTTACTTTCTCGGAAGCCCAGCAGGCTGAATTCAAAAAACAATATGACCAGATGTACCCCGAAGCTGACCGCGTGGCAGAACCGGTTAAAGAAATAAAATTTGATGCACCGAAAGAAGAAGACAGCCACGCCAACCATTTCAATAACTTCTTTACAAATGTCAGGGAAGGCAGCCAGAATACCATAGAAGACCCGGTTTTCGGTTTCCGTGCCGCGGCACCGGTGCTGGCTTGTAACGACAGTTATTTCCAGCAAAAGGTAATCCGCTGGGATGCCGATAAGATGATCTTAAAATAAGCGGCAGGATCAGGGTGGAGCCGGATAGCAGGTTAACTTATTGGGAAGAAAAGGCTTCTGTGGATTTGCCGGAACGTTTTACGTTCCCGTTCTGCTATGAGCCGCATCCGCTGGCCAGGCTTGCCGCTGAAGAGCTGATGAACTACCTCCAAAGCGGTGCCCTGCCCGATCACAATTTCGGGCTCGATCCGCAGCAGCCGGGGCCGGCCATCGGCAAAATGTTCGGTGTGCTCCTGGTGCAGATCCCTGAAAACCGCATAGGGTACCTGTGCGGCTTTTCAGGGAAGCTGGCCGGAACCAACCAGCATCCGCGCTTTGTTCCGCCCGTTTTTGATATGTTGACAGAAAACAGCTTTTTCCTCCGGGAAGAAGCTGTTTTGAATAGCCTGAACCACGAGATAGGACAGCTGGAAGCCCACCCCGACTTTCTTCGCTTAAAAGAAGAGCTGACCTCGCTCCTCCGTTTAACCGAAGAAGAAACAACGGCCCTGAAAAAACGCCTGAAAGAAAATAAGGAAGACCGCCGGCAGCAGCGGGAAGCCCGGAAGCCGCTCCTCTCTCCTGCCGGCTGCACAGCCCTGGAAGAAGAGCTGGTACGACAAAGCCTGGCCGACAAACGGCTGCTTCAGCATACCGTGCAGGAATACAACAGGCAGGCCGAAACGCTCACCTCCCGGATACAGGCCTTTGAAGAACGCATAGAAGCGCTCAGGAAGCAGCGCCGCGAAAAATCGGCTCAGCTGCAGGAGGAGCTTTTCAGCCAATACTCTTTCCTGAACCGCCACGGAGTTCCGAAAAGCCTGGGGGCCATATTCCGCGAAACCGTATACGGGAAACCACCCGCCGCAGCCGGTGAATGCGCCACACCCAAACTGTTGCAATATGCTTTCCGGAAAGGGTACACGCCTCTGGCCATGGCCGAATTCTGGTGGGGAGCTTCTCCCCGGTCGGAGATCCGGAAGCACCGGCAGTTTTACCCTGCATGCACCGGGAAATGCGAGCCCATCCTGAAGCACATGCTGGAAGACATCCCCCTGGATGACAATCCTTTACTGCACAATCCCGGCAGTGATAAAGCACTGCACGTAGTGTATGAAGATGAGCATTTTATCGTGATCGACAAGCCGGCTGGCCTGCTCTCCGTTCCGGGCATTCATATAGAAGACTCGGTATACAGCCGTCTCAAAACCCGCTGGCTCAACCGTGAGCCGCTCATCATTCACCGCCTCGATATGGCTACCAGCGGCCTGCTGGTTGTGGCCCACACCAAAGAAGCGCACAGGCACATCCAGCGGCAATTCCTGAAACGTACCGTGATCAAAAGATACACGGCCCTGCTGGCAGGAGAGCCGCCAGGAACCGACGGCGAAATTCATTTGCCCTTGAGAGGCGATTTTGACGACCGCCCCCGGCAGCTGGTTTGCTTTGAGCACGGCAAAAAAGCCGTTACGCGCTGGGAGCTGATCTCTACGCAGAACGGCCTTTCAAAAGTACATTTCTACCCGCTGACCGGCCGCACCCACCAGCTACGCATGCATGCCGCCCATCAGCTCGGCTTAAATGCGCCTATTGTGGGCGACGACCTCTACGGCACGGCCGCTGACCGCCTGTACCTTCATGCCGCTTATCTCGAATTTACGCATCCCGTAACCAGGGAACGCCTGCGTTTTGAATCAGAAGAAGCATTTAACGATATTTCAGCAGCCGGCACCTCCTGACGGCTCTTCTCCTGTCACAGGCACCGGCCTTCCCGGAACTCAACCGCGATTTTCCACCGCCGTCCGGATACGCCGCACGGCCTCTTCCAGCACATGACGCTGGGTACCAAAATTTAAGCGGATATGGTTTTCACCCATAAACACGGTACCTTCCATCACCCCTACCCCGTATTTTTCCAGGCAGGCGGCAAAATCGGGTATGCCGCTTTCCGAATAATCGATCCAGGCCAGGTAAGTAGCCTCTGCCCTGTTCATTCTTAAACCGGGAATAGCGTTGATCTCCTGATGCAGGAAATCATGATTGGCCCTCAGGTAATCCAGAGCGGCTTCCAGCCACCCGCCTGACTCTGCAAAAGCCGCCCTGCAGGCATCGCCACCCAGCAGGGTCATATTCGGAACAGTATGGAGGCGTATTTTATCAAATCCTTCGCGGTGCCGGGCATCCGGGATAACGGCAAAAGCCGAATTGAGGGCCGGTATATTAAACGCTTTGGCGGCAGAGAAAAAGCTGAAGGTTTGGGCCCCTACCTCCGGTGACAGCGAAGCAACCGGGATATGCTGCCTGTGCTGATCAAGCGTGAGGTCGGCATGGATCTCATCGGAGAGGATAAAAATATCGTGCTTTAAACAGAAATCAGCCAGCTGCTCCAGCTCACCGCGGCTGTACATACGGCCGGTAGGGTTATGCGGGTTGCAGAGGATATACACCCGTGTATCTTCGGTCAGGGCAGCTTCCATGGCATCGAAATCCATTGTCCACCCTTCTGCTTTCAGGGGAACGGCCTGCAGGCGACGCCCTTCAGCGCTGCCGATATCCAGGAAAGGCCGGTAAACCGGTACAGACGTCATCACTCCGTAGGGAGCCGCTGAAACATACCGGGCGGCCGTACCCAAACCCGATAAAACCGACGGCAGCCACACGATCCACTCCTTTTCGATCTCCCAGCCATAGCGGCTCCGGAGCCAGCTGATCACCGTACCGGCCAGTGCTGCAGGCGGCATGGCATAGCCGTAAATTCCCGCATCGGTATACCGCTGCACAGCGGCCCGTATGGGTTCAGCCACTTCAAAATCCATATCGGCCACCCATAACGGAATTACCTCCTCATTATATTTGTTCCATTTGAGGCTTCCGTCCTTCTTCCGGTCATAAACCCGTTCAAAATCCATGTTTTATTTAAATATAATTAACGATTTGCTTAAATTTGCAATACTAAGATGCGTTGCAACGTAAAACTACAGATTTAATTTATGTTAGTAAAATATAAAAAGGCTCCGGGCCAGCGGATGATAAAGAGTTTAAGCCTCCGGCAGAGGTCATGGCTGAATGCGGCAGGGGGTGCATGCCTTTTTATTATCGGGCAATGCCTGTTTGCGTTTTCGTGGTTCCGCTTATTTGAGGGATATCACAAGCCTACCTGGATATTTATGATCATCCTGGGACTGGTGCTGACATTAACAGGATTGCTGGTGATGGGGAAAGCGCTGGTGCTCAGTTCCCAGATAAAAGCAAGAAAATATTATAAGAAGCGGCAGAATGCCCTGATCAGGAGAGCCTCACAAAATCTCCAGAATTCCAAATTGAAAATAGAAAGAAGCCCTAAAAAATAGGGCTTTGATTACTTTGCTGCTTCAGCTTTAAGTTCTTCAACAGTGACCTTCTTAATTGTAGGTGTTAAGGTAAGTCTTTTGATAGCTGCAATTTTATTATTCGCTACCGCTCTGTTCTTTCTGCTCTTTCTTTTTAACTGAGTAACTCCCATGGTGATCCATTTTTGAATTTCGAGGTGCAAAGATAGATATCTTTTCGCATAAATCCGCCGATCACCCGATATTTTATGCGAATACGTAACATTTTCCGGAAAGTTTAAAACAGAGTATAGACCCATTAACCGTAATAGGCTATTTTTGAAAGATTTTTTAAACCAGCAAATATGTCTAAACCCGGTCTGGCCAGAGGAACCCGCGACTTCGGTCCGGAAGTGATGGCCAAAAGAAATTTTATTTTTGACACCGTTAAAAAAGTATATAAGAAATACGGGTTTCTCCCGTTAGAAACGCCCTCTATTGAAAATCTTTCGGTGCTGATGGGCAAATACGGAGAAGAAGGGGATCAGCTTTTGTTCAAGATTCTCAATTCAGGCGACTTTGTCAAAGACGTTACGCCCGAAGACCTGGCCAAAGGGCCTAAAGAGGTGCTCAAAAAAGTATCTGAGAAGGGACTGCGCTATGACCTGACCGTTCCGTTTGCCCGCTATGTGGCCATGAACCGCCAGCAGCTGGCCCTCCCCTTCAAACGGTACCAGATTCAGCCCGTATGGCGGGCCGACCGGCCGCAGAAAGGCCGGTACCGCGAATTTTACCAGTGCGATGCCGATGTGGTAGGAACCGACTCGCTCATCTGCGAGGCCGAGATCGTACTGATGCTGCACGAGGTCTTCAGCGGGCTGGGCATTGCTGATTTTGTGATAAAAATCAATAACCGCAAAATACTGGCCGGTATTGCCGAGGCCATCGGTGTTGCCGGGAAAGAAGCCGCACTGAGCGTAGCCATTGACAAGCTGGATAAGATCGGGAAAGAAAAGGTGGAAGCCGAGCTGATGGAAAGAGGTTTTACGGAAGAAAATATCCGTAACCTGCAGCCTCTTTTTCACCTTGAAGGCACCGGAGACCTGTTTGCTTACCTGAAAGAATGGCTTAGCGGCTCCTCAACGGGCCTGCTTGGTGTGCATGAGCTGGAAAGCATCTGGACCCTGGTAAAAGAGCTGGGCCTGGACAACGCCCGCATTGAGTTTGATCCCTCGCTGGCCCGCGGTCTGAGCTATTATACCGGTGCTATTTTCGAGGTAAAAGCCCTGAGTGTAAGCATAGGCAGCATATCGGGCGGGGGCCGGTACGATAACCTTACGGGCAGCTTCGGCGTTCCGGGCGTATCCGGTGTGGGGATATCGCTGGGGGTTGACAGGATCTACGATGTGATGGAAGAGCTTTCGTTGTTCCCGGCCGAGCTGGGGTATTCTTCTACCCGCGTTATGGTCACCTGCTTTAGCGCAGAAACCCTGAAAAGCAGCCTCGCGCTTCTTTCGCTGCTCCGGAAACACGAAATAAGTTCAGAGATCTACCCCGATGCCGCCAAAATAAAAAAGCAATTCGAATATGCCGACAAAAAGGGCATTTCTTTCGTTCTTATTGCAGGGCCGGAAGAAATAGCCCAAAAAACCTACCTGCTGAAAAACATGATCACGGGTGCACAGACCCCGGTTACGGAAGACACTTTAATTTCAACCCTTCATGAGTAAGAAAAGAAAACTTTTTGCATACGCCCTGGTGCTCTTTTCCACCGTAGTGGCCTCATTTGCCTTTTACTTCTGGCAGGTATACTCCAGCCCGAACCTGAACGTAGACGGCAAAGAGAAATTTGTATTGTACATACCTGAAGGATCTACCTACGATACGGTTCTTGACACCCTGCGTACCCACCGGGTGATCCATAATGAAATTGCCTTCGGCTTTCTCACCAGGCATAAAGGCTACCGCGATAACATTAAGCCGGGCCGGTACGAAATTCCGCCCAACTCTTCAAACAACACCATCATTTCCAAGTTGCTGAGCGGGCGGCAGGATCCCGTTAAGCTGACCTTTAACAACATCCGTACCAAGGATGACCTGGCCCGGAAAATCGGGAACCGGCTGGCCTTTGACCCGCAGGTGCTGGTAGACAAGCTGAACAGCGACACCGTAGTGCACGAGCTGGGCTTCAACAAAGAAACCATCATGAATATGTTCCTGCCCGATACGTACTTCATTTACTGGACCGTTACGCCTGACGAGTTCCTGGAGCGTATGCAAACCGAATACAAAAAATTCTGGAACGAAGAGCGGCTCAGCCAGGCCCGGCACATTAATCTTACCCCTGACCAGGTAGGCACGCTGGCCTCTATTGTTCAGAGTGAAACCAATAAAAAAGACGAAATGCCGGTAGTGGCCGGGGTATATATCAACCGGCTGGCCCTGGGCATGCCCCTGCAGGCCGACCCAACCGTTAAATTTGCCGTAGGCGACTTCAGCCTGAAGCGCATTCTGCACAAGCACCTGGCCGTTGACTCGCCCTACAATACGTATAAAAACACCGGGCTGCCTCCGGGGCCTATTGCCCTGCCGGAACGCGTGGCCCTTGACGCCGTACTGAACTACCAGAAACATAATTATACCTATTTCAGTGCCAGAGAAGACTTCTCGGGTTACCATAATTTTGCCGAGAACTTTACCGAGCACCTGAAAAATGCGCAAAAATACCAGACTGCACTAAACCAGAGAGGAATACGCTGATGTACAGTCATATATCTGATTACCGGGTTCGTTATGCCGATGTAGACCAGATGGGCTACATGTATTACGGAAATTACCCCCGGCTCTACGAAATAGGCCGGGTAGAAGCCCTGCGTGCCCTGGGCGTACGCTACCGCGACCTGGAAGAAAGCGGGGTATGGATGCCCGTTTATGAGAACAATTCGAGGTATATCCGGCCCGCTCAATACGACGAGCTGCTCGAAATTAACTGTAAACTGGAGACACTTCCGGGAACAAGGATTATCTTTACCTCTGAAATCCGGAACGAAGAAAAGACACTCATTCATGTGGGCAGAACCACATTGGTCTTTCTTGACAGCACCACGCGGAAGATCATTCCCTGTCCCGGTATCATTCTGGAAAAACTACAACCCCACTTTGCATGCGAAACCGGATAAAAAAAATACTGGCACCTGTAAAGAACTACCTGAGCACCGTTCATCTTTTCGGCTCGGATATCTCGGTGTACAGGTTCCTCGAAATCCTGTGGAGTAATATTGTTACATTTGATCTTGACCAACGGGCCACATCGGTGGCTTTCAGCTTTCTCCTGGCGGTCTTCCCGGCTATCCTGTTTCTTTTCACGCTGATTCCTTACATTCCTATCGACCACCTCGATATCCAGATTATGGATTTCAGCCGTAATCTTATGCCGGAGGGGCTCTACGATGTGGTGGCGCAGACCATCTACGAGATCATCAGCCGGCCCCGGGGCGATATCCTTTCTTTCGGTTTTATCTTTTCACTCTACGCCGCCACCAACGGCATCAACTCGCTTACCCGGGCATTTAACGGATCACTGGAAGAAAAAAAGAGCCGGGGTTTTGTACGCTCGCGGGGTACGGCCGCGCTGGTTCTGCTGATCCTGGTTTTTGTGCTGGTATGCGCGGTCATCATCCTGATTGTTGGGAAAATTGTGCTGAATTACCTTGCCGGCCAGGGCCTGTTCAACTCGCAGCTTAACCTGCTGGCCATTCACGCCCTGGGGTATATCTCCATCTTCTTCATCTTTTACTTCGGCATTGCTTCCCTGTATTACTTTGCCCCGGCCATTCATAAGAGAATCCGGTTCTTTAATTTCGGTGCTGTTTTTGCCTCTGTACTGTGTATCCTGGCCACCAACCTGTTTTCCTACTATCTTGAAAACTTCAGTTCCTACAACAAGCTCTACGGCTCTATCGGTACGCTGATCGCCATCATGGTCTGGATCTACCTGATCTGCCTGATCCTGATCCTCGGTTTTGAGATCAACGTGGATCTGCGGCAGGAGCGCTACAAGCTCAAAGGATCGGCCGAAGCGTAAAATCCATTCAGCACCAGTAAATCTGCGCACAGGAGCTAAACCCGGTTACCTCTACTTCAATGAGAACTTCAGTGCCGCATTGATCCCGAATTTATTCGGTGAGATCAGGTAAGTGGGCTTTGAAAACGGGAACTCAAAATACGGAGCCAGCTGCCCGTTAATCCGGCCATACCTGTACTGGATACCCATTCCGTAATAAAGATTATTGAAAATCTTGGGCTTGTAACGGTTCTCCATGTTCTGGTACGGGCTGTCTTTAAAGCCATCGTTCGTAAACGAAATATTCTCCGAAACCTTCAGATCCAGTCTTGTTCCTGTACTGATCAGGAAATCAAGCCGGTAGGTCAGCGGCACATAGTAGCTCATATAGAGCGGCATGCGTATCCGCGAAGTCTCAATGGTGATGTCGCGTATGCCCGATCCCGGGTTGGGGGGCTTGGGCGGCTGGTAATTATCTTCAAAATTCTTACCGGTATCTTTGTTAAAATCTTTCACCACCGGGAACGACATGGCCGAGCTGTTGGCTATGGAAACGCCTGTACTTACACTGAACCGGTTTTTGAGGAAGATCTCTACCAGCGGCCCGAAAGAAAAGGCATTGTTCCCGGCCATATAATCGGTTTCCACGCCGGGCTTCACGTTAAAATTGGGCCAGAATTTATGCCGGGGTGCGGCTGACGGCCGGGTTTCGGCCGCTATCACCAGGGTATCTTTCTCAGCTTTGCGAACGGCTTTCTCCGGCTCCCGGGCCGTGCTTTCTTCCTGCGCATACACAGGCAGATCGGTAAAAGCCGGCCGGGTTAGAACGGCAGTGTCCGGGTATATCCCGGTTTCAGAACGCTCCCCGCCGGCCGGTACTTCCCCGGCAAAAGCCACCGGGGGCCTGTCGCGGTAAATATACTTATACACAGTTTGGGTGCGGTATACCGTATCGGTCCGGTAGCGGATCTCCGCTTGCGGTATTCTTTCTTCTACAGCAGTGAGGGTATCGGTTTTCTCAGATGATCCGGGTTTTGCGTTATAAAAAAGGTTAAACAAGAGGGCCAGTGAAGAGATCCCGCCAAAGATCCAGCCGCCGTAGGTCTTTAAAAAAGTTATATACCAGGGCACCGGCAATAACTTCCTGAAACTCTCCCAGGCTTCAGGGGTATAATCCGTCTGAAGCGATTCCAGCTTCTTGCGGATCCGGTTATCAAAATCTTTCTCAGACATATCAATATTTCATTACTTTATCTGCTGCATACAATTTAATCCATTCCTGAAGCTTCATGCGCGCCTTCACCAGGTTAGACCGCGAAGTACCTTCATTGATATTCAGCATTTCCGCAATTTCGGCATGCGAATAGCCGTCTATTACAAAAAGCGAAAACACCGTCCGGTAAGAAGGCGGCAACTTCTGCACCAGCTCCAGGATTTCTTCCGCGCTGAGCTGATCCACGACTTCCGCCTGGCTGCCTTCCAGGTGAGGCATCTCCTGCACATCTACAAGAGCCACCTTGGGGCTGAACTTCCGGTAATAATCAATGCAGGTTCGTACGGTGATGGTCTTAAACCATGCCGGGAAATTCTGCGTCTCGTTAAAACTGTGAATATTCTTAAATACCTTCAGGAAGGCGTCGTTCACCATTTCTTCCGCCTGGGCATAATCAGAACCGTATCTCAGGCATATTTTTTTAGCATACCCGTAAAAATTTTCAAACAGAATCTTCTGGGCGGAAGCTTTTCCGTCCTTGCACCCCTTGATGATGCTTTCCAAATCCGGTTTACTGTTTTTTCTTATACTCAATCGGTGCTTTAGTCATGACAAATGTAACCAACAGAAAGCGAAAACCCGTCATGCTTCTTCTCTCAGCCGGTTTATTGTAAATACGGAAAGTACACGCAAAACGATGCCTGGCGGTATGTTCCGTTTTTCTTTTTAAATTTACAGGGCTATAATTTTCGAAATGCATCGTATATTGATTGTTGAAGACGACGAAAGGGTATCGGAACTCATTAAAAGAGGACTGGAAGAGCAGGGCTATGAGATAACACTTGCCTACGACGGGCTTACAGGAAAGAAACTGGCTTCGCAGTACGACTACGACCTGGTCATAACAGACATTATTCTGCCTAAAATGGATGGCCTTGACCTGTGCAAGGAGATCAACCGGGTGAAATCGGGCATCCCGATCATCATGCTGACCGCCCTCGGAACCACCGACGACAAAGTAGAAGGCTTTGATGCAGGAGCCGACGACTACCTGGTCAAGCCTTTTGAAATGCGTGAGCTGCTGGCCCGCATACGGGCATTGCTGAAGCGGAATGCCCGGGCGGCTTCACAGCCGGGAAACAGCCTGAAGTACGCCGGCCTGGAAATGAACCTCCGGACCCGGTCTGTAAAACGAAACGGCACAGAAGTAGACCTCACTCCAAAGGAATTCAGCCTGCTGAAATACATGATGCAAAACCCCGAACGGGTGTTGCCCCGGGCAGAGATCGCCGATAAAGTATGGAATACACACTTTGATACCGGCACCAATTTTATTGACGTCTATATTAACTACCTTCGTAAAAAAATAGACAAAGACTTTAACAAAAAGCTGATTCATACCAAAACAGGGATGGGATTTATTTTGAAGGCTGAATAATGAAGATTCGTACCCGCCTTACCATATTGTTTACGCTGATTACGGCAACCATCTTATTTGTGTTTGCCGGCATCATCTATATTTCGGCCCAGGAAGACCGGGAAGAGGCCTTCTACACCTCGCTCCGGAAAGAAGCGGTAACCAAAGCCAACCTCTTTTTCAATACGGATGTAGAAGAGCAGGTGCTGAAAGATATTTACCATACCAACAGTAAGATCCTGAACGAAGCGGAAGTAGCCATCTACGACACCTCGTTTAATTTACTGTACCACGATGCAGAAAATGTAGACTTTGTTAAAGAAACACCGGAGATGATCCGCCAGGTACTGCAGGATAACGAGCTGCGCTTTTACCTCGGGAAACGCCAGGCCATTGGCCAGCGCTATGATTTCAGGGGGAAAATCTATATTCTCACCGCTACAGCCATAGACTGGGACGGCTACCACAAGCTCAACAAGCTCCTGCAGAACAGCGCCATTGTATTTGTCATTTCTATTCTCTTCATTTACATTGCCGGGTATTTCTTTTCCAAAAAAGCCTTTGCACCGGTAAAGGAAATGACCGAAAAAGCCCGTGTCATTTCAGCTACCAGCCTGGATCTGCGCCTCAAAAGCAACGGTAACAAAGATGAGCTCACCGAGCTGGCCAACACCTTCAACGAAATGCTGGTACGCCTGGAAAGCTCGTTTGAAGCCCAGAAGCAATTTGTTTCCAACATCTCGCACGAGCTCAGAACACCCCTGGCCGCTATCATAACCGAGCTGGAGCTTTCGGGCAACAAAGACCGGGCCGTGCATGAATATAAGCTGGCCATACAGAATGTGCTGTCGGACACCAAAAAGCTGGCCCGCCTCTTAAACAGCCTGCTTGACCTGGCCAAGGCAAGCTACGACCCGTCTGAAATTGCTTTCCGCGAATTACGCATCGATGAGCTCCTGCTTGATGCCCTCCGGCAGGTGCACCTGACCAATCCCGAGTACAAAATGGATATTCATTTTGAAAATCATTTTGAAACCGACGAAGAAATCTGTGTCAACGGGAATGAATACCTGCTGAAAGCCGCGTTCAGTAACCTTTTCGAAAACGGCTGCAAGTTTTCAGACGACAACAAATGTACCGTGGAAATCTCATTTGAAAAAGAAATAATCGGGCTGCGTTTTATTGATCACGGCATCGGCATTGCTCCCTACGATCTCACCCAGATATTCACTCCTTTTTTCCGCGGAGATAATAAAAAATTTGCCGAAGGAAACGGGATAGGCCTTTCGCTCACCCAGCGCATCATCCATCTTCACGGCGGCACCCTCAGCGTTACCTCAGAAGTAGCGCAGGGTTCCGTTTTTACGGTCAGATTGAAGAACCTGGCCTGATTCTAATAAAATTCTAATAATTTTCTAAAGCATCTCTAACGGCTCCGGGGCACGGTATTTCCGAAATTTGCGGCTTTCCAAATCATGGAAAAACGTACGGCGGCACATGCAGTTAATACAGGGGCACCGGCGTATCTAAATTTCGAAGTAAATGAAGTGGGTTTGGCTTTCTATGGGCATTTCGTTTGAGATAATCGCCCTGGTTTTTATGAAGAGATCAGAAGGATTCACCAAGCTGCTGCCTATCTTCTTTGTTGTATTCTTTTACACCCTGGCATTGGGCTGTCTCATTCTTGCCATTAAAAAAATGGACACCAGCGTGGCGTATGCCATCTGGGCCAGTGCCGGCATCTTCATTATGACACTGGTGGGGATTTTCTTCCTGGATGAGCCCGTCACACCGGTAAAAGTTGTATCGCTGCTGCTTATTCTTCTGGGAGTAATCGGTTTGGAGTTTTTTGATTAAATCATATAACAGATGGATATTTTTATAACCGGTGTAACCGGTTTTTTAGGAGGAGAATTGCTTGTTGACTTGTCGAAAAGAGAAGATATTGATAAAATATTCTGCCTTGTACGGTCAGCAAATGAAGAAAACGCCCTGGCCAGGATCAAAAAGGTTTTCGATTTGCACAATGACCCGTTTGACCGGGATAAGATTATAGCGGTCACCGGCGACCTGGCCGATGACTACCTGGCCGAAAACCTGAAAGCCGACAGCCGGCTGAACGGGGTAAGCATCATTATCCATTCGGCGGCCAACACTTCCTTTTCAAAAATTTACGACAGCCTGGTAGAGAAGATCAATATCGGCGGACTGAAGCAGATTCTCAGCTGGGCGCAGTCGCTGCCCTCGCTGAACCTGTTCACCTACGTGGGCACAGCCACCATCTGCGGCTCGCTGGTTAAAAATCACGTGACTGAAGACATGTCGCCCGACCTGTCGGCAAAGCACCTGGTGAAATATTCGTATACCAAGATGACGGGCGAGCTGCTGCTGAAAGAGTACCTCCCCGAAAACAAAATACTGGTGGTCAGGCCCTCCATCATCATGGGCGACACCAGGAACTGGGTACCCCGCTCGTACGTAATCTTATGGGCGCTGGCCACTTTAAACGAGCTGAGGCTGGTTCCGGCCAATGCCCACAGTAAAATTGATATTGTACCGGTCGACTACGTTTCGCAGGCCATTATAAAGCTGGTATTTAATCCTGCCCGGAAATACCGGGTTTATCATATTTCATCGGGTGAAAAGGCCTGCAGCACGCCTTATTTATCTACGGAGGCCATAAAAGACGAATTCCCGGAAAAACCGCCTTTCCGGTTTACCGATAAAAAATTACTGGCCGATATGAAAAAGTGGACCAAAGGCACCGGGCTCCTCCCGGAAGACAGTCCGCTGGTTAATTTCAGCCATTACCTGGAGTACTGGGTGGAAAACTTTGGCAATAATACCAACCTGAGAATCCTGCTGTATGCGCTGGAGCCCTATATCCATTTTATAGAGCTCAACCAGGTATTTGACAACTCGCGTTTGCTGGAAGATACCGACATGGAGCAATCTGTTCCTGCACACATTTACCTGAAAACCGCCGGGAAGTACCTGAACCGTATCAATGTTTTTGAAGGAGCTATTGATCCCTGAAAACGTGCCCGGGGCTTATGATTCCATAACCTGGGCATCCTGCTTTTCGTAGATTTCGGCATACAGGCCGCTTTTCTGAAGCAATTCTTCATGGGTTCCGGTGTCGGCTATCCGCCCTTCATCCATAAGAATGATCTTATCGGCCAGCCGGGCGTTGGAAACCCGGTGCGAGATAAGGATCGTGGTCCGGCCGGCCATGATCCGCTTCAGGTTGTTCAGGATGTTGTTTTCAGTAACCGTATCTACGGCCGACAGGCTGTCGTCGAGAATAAGTATGCGCGGCTCGCGAATGATGGCCCGTGCAATAGACACCCGCTGCTTTTGCCCGCCTGAAAGGGTAATTCCCCGCTCTCCTACCTTGGTATTGAAGCCGTCGGGGAAATCCATAATGTTTTTATATACCTCGGCATCGCGGGCGGCATTGAGTACCTCTTCGTCGGTAGCCTCCTCACGGCCGAAACGGATATTGTTGCTGATGGTATCCGAGAACAGAAACACCTCCTGCGTTACATAGCCCACCTGGGCCTTGTAGTACGAAAGATCCAGGTCGCGGAGGTCCACATCATCGATCAGGATCTGTCCCTCTTCAATGTCGTACAGCCTCAGCAGGAGATTGGCCAGGGTACTTTTCCCGGAGGCCGTGGTACCGATAATGGCCACACTCTCCCCGGCACGGATATCCAGCGATATGTTATCCAAAGCCCGGATTCCCGTATCGGGGTAGGTAAAAGACACATTCCGGAAGCTGATATTTCCCTGCACATCTAGCGGGATGTTCCGGTGCGGCAGGATGTCGTTCTGCAGGTTAAGAAACTCGTTGATCCGCTTCTGTGAAGCCGCTGCCCGCTGAATCTGCCCGGAGGTCCAGCCCAGGGCGGCCATGGGCCAGGTCAGCATAAATACGTACATCACAAACTCGGCGATCACGCCCAGCGATATCTTGCCGGCAATTACCTCCTGCCCGCCCACAAACACGCAGATAATGGTGCTCAAACCGATCAGGAAAATCATCAGCGGGTGGAACATGGAATCTACCCGGGCCAGCTTCAGCGACTCGTACTGGTACTTCAGGCTCTCTTTTTCGAACTGTTCGTAGAATTTATTCTCTGATGCAAAAGACTTGATCACCCGGATACCCGAGTAGGTTTCCTGGGCGTTGGTCGACAGGTTAGCCAGGCTTTTCTGGATGCGTTCCGACCGCCGGTTAATGATGCTGCTGACAATAAAAATGCTGAGCGATAAAAGAGGAAGCGGGATCAGCACGTACCAGGTCAGCCGGGCATTTACCGAAAACATATAGCTCACCACCAGCACCACCAGCACAAACATGTTCAGCAGGTACATAATGGCCGGGCCCAGGTACATGCGCACCTTTGATACGTCTTCGCTGATCCGGGCCATCAGGTCGCCGGTAGAATTTCTTTTGAAGAAGGCCAGTGGTAACGTCTGGTAATGGGCATAAATCTCATTCTTCAGGTCGTACTCAATGTGCCTCGACATCACGATGAGGGTCTGGCGTACGGCAAAAAGAAATACGCCCTTGATGATCGCCATCAGGATGATAAGGCCGCCCAGCACCGTAATGCCAAACGTAAGAGTCTTGTACGTTACCGGCTGAAAGCCGGAGTGCCGGAAAAGAAAATAATGATCTACGTTGGTTTCTACCAGCTCCAGGGCATGCCGTACGATCTGCGCCGGGATGATCCCGAACAGGTTGGATATAACGGTAAAGAGTATGCCCAGTAAAAGTAGTCCTTTATACTTCAGGAAATATTTATTCAGATATGCTAATTCCTTCATTAACCGCCCCTGTTACGCCTTGCTGCAGGCTGTGTCACAAAACTGTTTTACTACTTGCTGATAATATTCTTCATACTGCGAAACCACCACGTTCATATCAAACTCCCTGGCACGTTCCAGGGCCCGCTGCTTAAACCCGTCGAGGTTTTTCTCGTCTAATACGTACAAAGACTTTTGTACCATATCTTCTATGTCGCCGATGTCGCTCAGGAAACCGGTGACGCCGTTGATGTTCAGCTCGCTCAGTCCGCCGGTATTGCTGGAGATCACCGGTACCTGGCAGGCCATGGCTTCCAGGGCGGCCAGTCCGAAGCTCTCTTTTTCAGAAGGCATCAGGAACAGATCGGCTACCGAAAGTACTTCTTCCATTGCTTCCAGCTTACCAATGAAGCGCACGTCTTCGGCTATGCCCAGGTGGCGGCTGAGCAATTCCATATTCTGGCGCTCTTCGCCGTCGCCTATCAGCAGGAGCTTGCTGGGCACCACGTCGCGTATGCGGGCAAACACCCGGATCACGTCTTCTATACGCTTCACCTTCCGGAAGTTGGAGGCGTGCACCAGCAGCTTTTCGCCGTTCGGACAGATAAAGCGTTTAAAATGTTCTTTTTCCTGCTTATAAAAACGTTCCAGGTCTACAAAATTGTAAATGACCCGGATAGGCTTGTGAATGGAGAAAGCGTCAATGGTCTCCTGACGCAGGTCATTGGATACCGCCGTAACCCCGTCTGACTCGTTTATGCTGAAGGTAATGATAGGTCGTAACGAAGGATCTTTGCCTACAATGGTGATGTCTGTACCGTGCAGGGTGGTGATCACCGGGATATCCAGGCCCTGCTGCTTCAGGATCTGCTTGGCCAGGAAGGCCGAAGTGGCATGAGGTATCGCATAATGCACATGCAGGAGATCCAGCTTTTCGTATTTCACCACATCCACCATCTTGCCTGCCAGCGCAGATTCATACGGCGGGTACTGAAACAGCGGGTAGGACGAAATATTTACCTCATGATACCATATATTTTCACTGAAGAAATCGAGCCGTATGGGCTGGGCATAGGTTATAAAATGAATCTGATGTCCTTTTTGCGCCAGTGCCTTGCCCAATTCCGTTGCTACCACACCGCTTCCGCCAAAAGTAGGATAACATACAATTCCGATCTTCATGTATTCGTTCTTTCCTTGTTAAACGTATAATCCGGCCCAAATAATTCCATAGGGTAATTATTCGTTATTAACTTTGGAAACCAAAACCGTTACAAGCCTATCAAATCTTTCCTTAAGCTTATTCGTTGGAAAAACCTGGTTATCGTGGCCGTTACCCAGTATATGGTAAGGATATTCCTGGTTTTTGACCTTCCGTTTCACTGGAAAACCGATCTTCATTTTCACCTGCTGGTTTTTACCACGGTGCTTATTGCGGCGGCAGGCTATATTATTAACGATTATTTCGATATCAAGATCGACCGCATCAACAAGCCCCACCGGGTGTGGATCGGGAAGATCATCAGCCGCAGAAATGCCCTGCTGATCCACCAGGTTTTCAGCAGCGCGGGTGTTATCCTGGCTTTCCCCATAGGCTGGAAGGCCGTACTGATCAATGTATTCAGTGTGGGCCTGCTCTGGTTTTACGCATCCGGGTTCAAGAAGAAGCCGTTTATCGGTAACCTGGTGGTAGCCCTGCTGACTGCGCTGGTCATTGCCGAAATTGCCCTCATCTATGACCCCGGCAACCGGCTTATTTACATGTATGCCGTGTTCGCCTTCTTCATTAACCTGATCCGGGAGATCATCAAAGACATGGAAGACATACAGGGCGATGAGCTGCACGGGGCCAAAACCCTGCCTATTCTCTACGGCATTCACAAAACCAAAAACCTGCTTTACCTGCTGATGGCCGCCTTCCTGGTTTCCATGTTTTTCTTCATGTACAAGGTGGCAGACATCAAAATACGGCTGTTTTCGGGCATCCTGCTGTCGCTCTGGGCCATACTGCTGGTATTCATTATGCGTGCCGACAGGAAGACCCACTTCTCCCGCCTGAGCGACCTGTGCAAATGGACCATCCTGGCCGGGCTGGTAAGCGTGATCCTGTTCAGGCTGGGGTAACGGTACCTGCCTCAGTAATTCAGCGATAGGCCCGCACCGAATCCCATATCACTATCATAATGTACCCGGATACCCATGTTCCGGTTAAGGATATACCGCAGGTCAGCCATATACTCCTGGTCAGTATTCACCATAAAACCCGCTCTTATCCGCCGGGAAACCGGGATGTCTTCCCGCATCAGTGACAGGCGCAGGAGGCCGTCGTGATACACCTCTGCCTGCACATTCACCAGCATGGGCAGGGTATACATGATTCCCAGGCTCACGGCCGCCCGGTCATCTTTTTTATTGACCTGCCCAAACCAGTTTTTCTCGTGCGGGTCCATTCCCATTTTCCGGTAACGCCAGTCAAAACCCACAAACGGCATCAGCCACTGCATCCTGCCGATATACCGTCCCAGGTGCGTTTCCACCTCGTAACCGTGCATGTCGTTATAACCCAGGCGCCATTCCGTACCCAGGCTGTAACGGGCATTCATCAGCATGGCCTCACCGTCAATACCGTTGGTGGCAAAGTCGCTCCGGGCCATCAGGTGAGGCATATTGTGCTCCCGCTGCAGGGTACGGTAGGCTTTTGCCCTGTCTGGCACGTAGGGATTTTGATAATCGCCCACGTCAAACACCCGGTTCATTCCCGCCATCATGTGGTAAAGGATGTGGCAATGAAAAAACCAGTCGCCCTCCGTATGGGCCTGAAATTCCAGGGTATCGGTTTCCATGGGCATAATATCAATGACGTTCTTCAGCGGAGCTTTATCACCGTGGGCGTTCACTACCCGGAAGTCGAACCCGTGCAGGTGCATAGGGTGGCGCATCATGGAGTTATTGTAGATGGTGATTCTCAGTACCTCGCCTTTTTTCACCGGTATCTTATCGGTTTCGGCCAGGATGCGGTTATCCATGCTCCACACATAGCGGTTCATATTTCCGGAAAGCGTAAATTTCAGCTCCCTGACCGGGGCATCTTTGGGAAACGCCGTGCTGTGGGGTGCCTGAAGCATGGCATAATTCAGCGTCACCCGGTCATGCATACCGTGATTTTTATCCATAGAATGCGCATGGCCATCGTGTCCCCCGCCGGAAGCTTCGGGATACATCACGGTATTCATATCCATTTGCTGCAAGGACATATTCATGCCCATATCATCCAGATCCCCGTTCATTTTCATCATGTCGTTCATCATCTTCATCCCCTCAAAATACTTCAGACGGGGCATTTCACCCACAGGCTGCCGGGTGCCGTTGCCGATAAAATAGCTGGCTAATTGGGTGCGGTCTTCCGTGGTAGCCATAAATTCATAGGCCTTGCCGTCTTCAGGAAGGGTAAGTACCACATCGTACGTTTCGGATACAGCAATGAGCAGCCTGTCTACTTCCACCGGTTCCACATCATTACCGTCACTGGCCACCACGCTCATTTTTCCGCCGGCATACCGGAGCCAGAAGTAAGAAGAAGCCCCGCCGTTAGAGATGCGCAAGCGTACCTTAGCGCCGGCTTTAAGCGGCTTACCGTCCACGCTTTTCAGTTCTGTAACGTGATTTCCGTTCATCAGCACTTTTTCATAATACACGTCACTCACATCCATGGCCAGCATGCGTTTCCATTCGTTTGTGAGTTTGGTTTTGAAATGTTTCTGACGGATAGCCTCTGCGTAGCTTTGGGTAGATCCTTTTTTAATGGCAAACCAGTCGCTGGCCGCATGCAGCATCCGGTGCACGTTTCCCGGTTTGAGGTTAGTCCACTCGCTTAATATGACCGGCACAGCAGGCAGATCATCTATTCCTTTCCGGAACGTCTTATCTCCGGCCCTTTTGTGCATAATAAAGCTGCCGTACATCCCGATCTGCTCCTGCAGGCCGGCGTGGGAATGGTACCAGTGCGTACCGTTCTGGATGATGGGGAAGCGGTAAGTAAACGAAGCCCCCGGCTGAATGGACTGCTGGGTTAAATGGGGGATACCGTCTTCTTTATTCGGCAAAAATACCCCATGCCAATGAATAGCCGTACTTTCTTTCAGCCGGTTATGCACCACGATCTCCGCCGTATCGCCCTCAGTAAATTCAAGGGTGGGCATGGGAATCTGCCCGTTAGCCGCAATAGCCCTTTTGAGTTTACCGGCATAATTAACGGTGGTATCGCTTAAATATAACTCGTAACGCACCACCTGCTGTGCAAAAGCCAGCTGTGCAGTCAGGATCAGCCCCGTTAAAAGAGATCTCTTAAAAAATTTTTGTGTACCCATACTGTAGACCGGAAACGTTCCTTTTTGTGTCAGAATTTATTTCACTACAAATTTCAACACAATCCGGCACAGGCTTATTATACAATTTTCGGATTCCCTTGTGAGATTTACGGCTGAAGTCAATAATTTTCTTATCAATTTCACTGATTTGCCGCTTTCAGTGCCCGCACTTGTTTTTTAATTAATAAATTTAACTTTTATCAGGTATAGATATGAAGGAAGTTTTAAGGATAGACACGGTAGCGGAACACGACGCATTTTACCACAAAGAAAACCGGCATCCACTGGTCAGCATTATGGACTTCGAGGGGCGGGTACCTGAAATTTATGCTTCCCGGATGAATTTCAGGTTTTACGCCGTGTACCTGAAAGAGGTGAAATGCGGCGACATGAAATACGGGCGCTATACCTATGACTACCAGGACAGGACCCTGGTTTTCGTGGCTCCCGGGCAGATTATTCATGTGGATATCAACAAAGACTACAAGCCCCAGGGCTACGCATTACTGTTTCACCCCGATTTAATCAGCGGCACTTCACTGGGAAAACACCTACAGGACTATACATTTTTTACGTATCAGACCAAAGAGGCCCTTCACTTATCCGAGGCCGAAAGAGAAATAGTGCTGGGCTGCTTTGACAGGATCCGGTACGAACTGGAACAGGGGGCAGACAGCCACAGTAAAAATCTTATTGTTTCCAATATTGAACTGTTCCTGGATTACTGCATGCGCTTCTATGACCGCCAGTTTATCACCAGAAATGAATTCCATACAGGCATCCTGGAGCAATTTGAGAAAATCCTGAATGATTATTACCGGTCTGACCAGCCCCAGAACATCGGTTTGCCCTCCGTGGCCTACTGTGCGTCAAAGCTGAATCTCTCCGCCAACTACTTCGGCGACCTGATCCGGAAAGAAACCGGCAAAACGGCTTTGGAATACATCCAGCTCAAAGTAATAGCCCTGGCCAAGCAAAAAATACAGGAAAACCGGAAACCCCTGAACGAGATTTCCGATGAGCTGGGCTTCCGGTACCCCTCCCACTTCACCCGTTTATTCAAGCGAAAAACCGGGTTGACACCGAATGAATTCAGGAGGGCCGGTGTACCTGCCATGGGGTAGGCGTAGGGTGGGATGCCACGGTCATCAAATGCCTTCAGTCCGCATATGCTGTCATCATGAAAGTGGGTGGAAATAACGGCCATTATTTTACACTGAAGTGATTCCCCGATCCATTGGATCAGTTCTTCAGCGCTCGGGTCATTAGTAGGCGTATCAAAAACAATAACTTTCTTATTATTTCTTACAATGATGCCGTTACAGGGCACATTCCCGAAATCATTGGTTTGCTTAAAAGAAGTATGTTCAAAGGAATTTTCAGCAATTTGAGTAATAACCAGGTTTTCAGACCGGTGCACTTCTTTGGGTTGGAAAGCCTCTTATTTCTCAGAACGGCAGTTCCAGTTTACTACGGAAGTGATTCTGATTCTTTATGATTTAGTACAGATATAGCAATCAATTCCCAAATCTGTACCATTTTTCCAGGAAAGTACTTACCAGTAAAACTCACTTCCCCTGAAAAGTTCAGATTCCCGATATCAATGATCATACACCAAAAATGAATATATTGCATGAAAAACAGGTAGGTTCATTATGATCGATATTTCTGACAAGGCAAACATATTTGACACTTTAAGTCACCTATACCCCGGTGAAAAACCGCGCTTCGGAACCATGAGCCCGCAGCACATGGTGGAGCACCTGGCTTTTTCGGTCCGTTTTTCTAACGGGAAAGAGCCCCAGAAACACTACTATTCGCCGGAGAAAGAGCAAAAAATCAAAGCCTACATCCTGGATACCGATAACGATTTTATGATCGGTTTTAAAGCACCGGTTTTACCAGCGGAAGGTGTTCCGGAGCTTCGATGCGCTAACCTGGATGAAGCGGTTTCCGTTTTAAAAAATGAACTGGTGGATTTTGACCGGTACTTTGAAGAACATCCGGCCGCTCTGCCCGTGAACCCTACCATGGGCGAATTAAATTATCGGGAATGGGTACGGTTTCATAACCGCCATTTTACGCATCATTTTAAACAATTCGGATTACTCTAAGCTAATGAAGATTCAGTCTCACAAGATAAACGATACAGAAATTGCAGAAGTAATTTCAGAAGATATCCTGATCAGGAGCACGGAAGATGCGCTGGACCTGCTGGGGAATATTTATTACCAGGGTTTTGACGGCCTGATCCTACACCGGGAAAATATCACTCCTGACTTCTTTGACCTGAAGAATAAAATGGCGGGCGACATACTCCAGAAGTTCTCCAATTACCGGGTTCGCCTGGCCATTGTCGGCGATTTTTCGGAATTCTCCGGTAAAAGCCTCCGTGATTTTATTTTTGAAAGCAATAAAGGGAAACTGGTGAACTTTGTGGGGACGATGGATGAGGCGCTGGGAGCTTTGACTCGATAAAAACCCTTTTCTGCTTTATTCTTATACAGATAGAGGGTTCACTCTTATTTCCCCGCCAATGGCTTTCAAAACTTTCCTGACCGTTTCAAACTGGGGTTTTGACCCTTCCGATAAGGCTTTGTACAGGCTGGGCCGGCTCAAACCGGTTTCTTCCGATATTTTGGTCATCCCGATAGCTCTTGCAATATGGCCGATTGCCGTAACAATATCCGAATCATCACCTTCTTCCAAAACCGTGTTGAGGTATTCTGCAATCATTTCATTGCTGTCCAAATAATCTGCGATATCCAATTTTGAACTGTCCATATGCTTACTCATTTTATCCTTCTCCAAATTTCCTTTGCCTTTTCAATATCTTCCTGTTGTGTTGATTTATCTCCGCCCGCAAGGAGGATAATTATTTGGTCACCTTTTTCTCTGAAATAAACCCGGTACCCTTTGGCATAATTTATTCTCAATTCACTGATTCCTTCACCCACAGGCTTGCAGTCGCCAAAATATGCATTGCTTTCAATTTTTTGCAGCCTGAACAGAATTTTCGCTTTGGCCCTGAAATCCTTTAATTTTTTTAGCCATTTATCAAATTCCGTAGTTTTTTCGATAAAGTACATTTAGTTATGTGTATTCATTTGGATACAAAAATACAAAAAGAAATTGTATTCCTATTATTTATTCATCTTTTTTCAGCCGCTGTGATCTCCTCTCCCACTACCTAATCCAACCCCTTGTCTTTTAACCATTGAGACATAAGATCTGCAATTTCGATATTGTTCAGGTCAGAAAACGGGAAATGCGTATTGCCTTTAATACCGGCTTCCGGCAAATGAACGACCGTCGCATCTCCTCCGTTCCGGTTAATTGCGTCTGCCCAAAGCCTGGCCATTTCCAGGCGGGCACGCCAACCGTCAGTACCGGGATTGGGGTCGGGCTTTGCCGGGATATAATCGCCGTAATAAATAATGATCGGGATGCGGGTTAGCTTCAGGAAGTCTTCACGCGGTACCCCTAACGCTTCAAGAGGGCCGGCCGAGCTGGCTATAGGGGCCGGTACTTCTCCTTCCGGGAACACAAAACCGGTTCCGGGCTCATACGAAACTATGGCCCTTACATTCGGATTTTTAATGGCCGTTTTCCAACCCATACCGCCGGAATGCGAGTGGGTGACCAGGATAGCGGGACCGATCTTCTGAAACAGCGCCGAAGCCGCATCCGTATTCACTTCCATATCAATAGGCCCTATGCTGGGCGTCATGGAACGGAAATACTGGTTAAGGGTCTCTTTATCGCGGGCAAACTGAACGCCGGGGAAATATTCCGGCCAGATGCCCACGCGGAAAGTACCAAACCACCCTTGTTCATCAGGAACCGGTGTAACCGTTGCTTCCACTGTACTACGCCCTGCGTTTCCACGCCTGGGCTGATCCATGATGTATACGCTGAAGCGTCTTCTTAAAAAAATATTCTGGTATCCCTCGCGCCCGTCGGGTGTGGTCTCCCAGGTCTTTGAAAACTGCCCGATACCGTGCCAGAGCACCAGGGGGAATTTCCTTGCTTTTACCGGAATCTGGTAAAATACATAGGCATGGTCACCATGAAACGTCTGGCCTTCGGGTGTCCGTTTTACGGGATCAAAGATGCCGGGATTCGTAATGACCGTTCCCCCTGCAGCAAAGCTGCCCTGCTCCTGGATCATCAGCGGCTTTTGTTTCTGAGCATACACAGAAGGTAGAAGAAAAAGAGGCAATGTAAACGCAACGATGAATACTGATTTGTTCATGATACCAGGGTCAAAAAATTTATTGCAAATTTCACTACATCAAACAACTATTCAGGTATATGGATTACTTATTTAATTACCAAAATTACTGGTAGCTCTACGGCATAAAAAACATAAATTTCTTTTGGATAATTAAAAAAAATAGTATATTTGCAATTGTATAGCGCTCATGGCTACGTATTCTCAATTGTGACATTTTGTTAAAATTATAGCGAGAATGCCCACCCATGAGCATTTTTTTTATCCATACAATGAAAAAAACTGCCATTTTAGTTGACGGTGCCTTTTTCTTAAGGCGATACAGGAATATCATCAAGGATACTTCACCTGATCCTGTTAAAACAGCAAATGCTTTATGGACGATGTGTATGCTGCATTTATACAAGGAAAAGAACGAGAAATTCAATCTATACCGGATATTTTACTACGACTGCTTACCGTACGATAAAAAGCAGCACAATCCTTTAACGGGAAAAGCAATCGACTTTTCGAAGACGGAAACACACCAATTTCAGGTGGCTCTTTTTGAAGAACTGCGTAAAAAAAGGAAAGTAGCCCTACGGCTCGGAATCCTGGAAGATGGAAACAAGTGGATAATAAAACCCGAAAAAACCAAAGCCCTGCTTAAGGGAAACATTACCGTGAAGGATTTAACAGAAAACGACATTCAATTTGACTTTAAGCAAAAAATGGTGGACATGAAAATCGGTATCGACATTGCGTCAATAGCCTTAAAGAAGCAGGTGGATCAGATCATTTTAATTGCGGGCGACAGCGATTTTGTGCCTGCCGCTAAATTGGCAAGGCGGGAAGGAGTCGATTTTCTGCTGGATCCCATGTGGAACCCCATAAAACCTAACTTGTTTGAACATATCGACGGATTGTACTCTACATTAAAATACAAGACCCGGAAATAATATTTTAATCAAATGATTAAAATATTTGGTTAAATAAAATTTTCCCCTTTATATTTGCCGGTGAAAAGAGTTCAGAACCAATGGCAAAGAATAAAACAGCAGAGAATCTGGATGCTACCACTGAAGAAAAAATAAAGGAGGCAGCCCGTGTGGTGTTTCACAAAAAAGGCTTTGCCGCTACCCGTACGCGCGATATTGCCGAAGAAGCCGGGATAAACCTGGCCCTGCTGAATTATTACTTCCGGAGCAAGGGCCGGCTGTTTGAAATCATCATGCTGGAAACCGTTTCCGGCTTCATTCAGACCATGGCTTTGGCATTAAATGACGAAGAAACCACCCTGGAAGAAAAAATCAGGCGGATTGCCTCAGCCTACATTGACCTGATCGGCAAAGAGCCGGATCTGCCCATTTTATGCTCAGTGAAATCCGCAATAACCCGGATCTCCTGCTGCACAAGCTGCCCATTAAACAAACCATTCTGGGGTCTGTATTTTTCAGGCAACACCTAGCTGCCGTACAAGAGGGAAAAATCACAGAACCCAATCCCCTGCATTTTTTGATGAACCTGATCGGTTTAATCATGTTCCCGTTTATTGCCAGTCCCATGTTGAAAAGGCTGGGTGATCTGCAGGATAAGGATTTTGACCGGCTTATGCAGGAACGTAAAAAGCTGATTCCCCTATGGATAAACGCCATGATGAAAGCAAAATAGTTTTTTTTGCCCTTAGACTAATCATTTGATTAAAACAAAAAGACAAAAAGATGATCAAAAAAATAGCGCTAATTTTTACCTGCTGGCTAACGGCCTGCGCCGGTGTAAATGCCCAGCAGCTTACCCTCGAAGAATGCTACCGGCTGGCAAAAGCCAACTACCCGGTCATTCAGAAAATGGACCTGATAACCCGGTCAGGCGAGTACGACATCCAAAATGTGCAAAAAAGATACCTTCCGCAGGTCAATTTTTCGGGCCAGGCTACTTACCAGTCGCAAACCGTGAGCTTTTCAGATGCCATGGGCACACTTCCTGCAGGAATTCAGCTGCCGTCTGTCAGCAAAGACCAGTACAGGATACAGGGAGAGGTCAGCCAGCTCCTGTACGACGGCGGCAGCACCCGGCACCAGCAGGAACTGATCCAGGCCGGTACCGAGCTACAGAAGCAAAGCCTGGAAACCAGCTTATATGCTATCAACTCGCGGATTAACGGTATTTTCTTCTCTATCCTGCTCATGGATGCCCAGCTCAGGCAAAACGAGCTGAACAAGGCCAACCTGCAAACCCAGGTACAGAAAACCGAAGCGGCGCTCGAAAACGGTGTGGCATTCAGGAGTAACCTGGATGAGCTGAAAGCGGAGATCGTGAACATAGACATGGCAGGTAGGGAATACCGGGCCAACCGGACGGCCTTCCTGAAGATGCTCTCCCTGTTTACCGGTAAGGAGCTGTCAGAAGCCACGCAGCTGGCCGTACCCGAAGCCCGAAGTACAGACAATACCATTAACCGGCCCGAGCTGAAAGCATTTGACCTGCAGAAATCTGTTTACGACGTGCAGAAAAAAGATTTAAAATCAGGTTACATGCCCCAGATCAGCGCGTTTCTGCAGGGTGCATACGGCAGGCCTACCTTAAATATTATCGAGAATAAATTCGGCCCCTGGTATGTAGCCGGTATCCGGATGAGCTGGTCGCTGGGCAGCCTGTATACTTTATCAAACCGGAGAAACACGCTTTTGCTCAACCAGCGGACGGTAGAAGCCGACAGGGAAACGTTTTTATTCAATACCCGCCTCGACCTGATCCAACAGGATGAGAATGTGAAAAAATACGCCGATCTCATTCGCCGGGACGAAGAAGCGATCGCCCTCCGGAGCACGGTTACCCGATCTGCCGAAGCCCAGCTTAGTAACGGCGTTATTACCACGCACGAATACATCCAGAAAGTAAATGCCGAGCACCTGGCCCGCCAGAATAAGATAGTACACGAGATACAGCTCTTACAAGCCCGGTATAACCAGAAATTTATAACGGGAAGAACAGAACAGTGAATAACGAATAATGAACTGAATAGAAAATGAAAAGACTTATTGTATTAATATCGGGTGTATTGCTCCTGAATGCCTGCAAGCAGAAAAATGATTTTGACGCTTCCGGGAACTTTGAGGCCGATGAGGTAATTGTCTCCGCCCAGCAGAGCGGAGTGCTCTTAAGTTATAACGTTAAAGAGGGCGATTTATTACAGGCAGGAGAAGCTGTGGGACAGATTGATGTGCAGGTGCTGGAGCTCCAGAAGCAGCAAACCGAAGACGGCATTGCGGCACTGGGCGAAAAAACGGTGTCGCCCAACGACCAGGCGGAATGGGTACGCCGCCAGCTGGAAGTGCAGAAATCACAGCTGGCCCAGCAGCTCCGGGAGAGAACCCGTACCGAAAACCTGGTAAAAGCCGATGCCGCTACCCGGAAGCAGCTCGACGACATCAATGCTTCCATTGATCAGCTGCAGAAGCAAATTGCGGTGACCGAGCAGCAGATCAGGCTGAACACCTACAACACCCAAACGCAAAACCGAAGCATTTTAAGCGAAAAAGCTCCCCTGGAAAAGGCCGTAGCACAGCTGCAGGAACAGATCAACAAGGGCCGGATCATCAACCCCGTAACGGGAACCGTGCTGGTCAGCTATGCCCTGAAAGGAGAAATGCAGGTCACCGGTAAGCCCCTGTACAAAATTGCCAATACCGATACCCTGGACCTGAGAGCCTATATTACCGGAACCCAGCTGCCGCAGGTTAGAACAGGCCGGCAGGTAACCGTACGGATCGATAACGGCAAAGACAGCTACAAAGAATATCCCGGAACGATCACCTGGATCTCTGCCAAAGCTGAATTTTCACCCAAAAGTATCCAGACGAAAGACGAAAGAGCCAACCTGGTGTATGCCATGAAGGTACGGGTAAAAAACGACGGGTATCTGAAGATAGGGATGTACGGGGAGGTAATTTTTAATGGGCAATTGACAGTTGACAATTGACAATTATTGTCCGTTGTCCATTGTCCATTGTCAACTGTCAATTAATTATGGTATCAGTAAGTGTAAATAATATTGTTAAAACCTTTGGCGCGGTAACGGCAGTGAACAACGTCTCCTTTGAAGTACAGAAGGGCGAGTTGTTCGGTCTGATCGGTCCTGACGGTGCCGGCAAGACCACGCTCTTCCGTATTCTGACCACGCTGTTGCTGGCCGATAGCGGAACGGCCACCGTAGAAGGGCACGATGCGGTAAAAGAATACCGGACCATCCGGAACATAGTGGGCTACATGCCCGGTCGCTTTTCATTGTACCAGGACCTGACCATAGAAGAAAACCTCGCCTTTTTCGCTACCGTATTCGGCACCACCCTGGAAGAAAACTACGAACTCATCAAAGACATTTACGAACAGATCAGGCCATTTAAGTACCGCCGGGCTGGTAAGCTTTCGGGCGGGATGAAACAAAAGCTGGCGCTGTGCTGCGCACTGATCCACAAGCCCGAAGTTCTGTTTCTCGACGAGCCCACCACCGGTGTAGACGTGGTTTCAAGGAAAGAATTCTGGGAAATGCTGGGCCGGCTGAAAGCGCAGGGCATCACCATCGTGGTTTCTACACCCTATATGGATGAAGCCACCCTCTGCGACCGGATCGCCCTGATGCAAAACGGCCGTATCATGTCTATTGACACTCCCGCTAATATTGTCACCAGGTTTCCGAAGCCGTTGTTTGCCGCAAAAGCCGCCAATATTTACCGGCTTCTGCAGGATTTACGCTCCGATACCCGTGTAGAAAGCTGTTATGCCTTTGGCGAATACCTGCACGTAACCCTGCCTGAAGAACATGCTGACGCCCTTGACGTGATGCGGATTGCCGGAAGAAACCAGCCGGAGGGGCTGGAGGTAAAATTAATTACACCTTCAATTGAAGACTGCTTCATCAACTTAATGGAGAATGGAAAATAACATTTCAAAGGCAGAAAAAGCCATCAGCTGCCGTAATCTGACCAAGCAGTTCGGTGATTTCAAGGCCGTAGACAACATTTCGTTTGACGTGGAGCAGGGCGAGATCTTCGGTTTCCTGGGGGCAAACGGGGCCGGGAAAACCACGGCCATGCGTATCCTCTGCGGGCTCTCCTACCCTACGTCGGGCCAGGCCACCGTGGCCGGCTTTGATGTGTACCGGCAGCAGGAGAAGATCAAGAAGAACATCGGTTATATGAGCCAGAAATTCTCGCTGTACGATAACCTGACTTTGCTGGAGAACATCGAGTTTTACGGAGGCGTATACGGTGTTTCAAGACCGGAAATAAAAACCCGCAGCCGGGAGCTGGTGGCCCGGCTGGGACTGGAGCAGGAAGCCGGGAAACTGGTCGGCGAGCTTCCCCTGGGCTGGAAACAGAAGCTGGCGTTTTCCGTTGCTATTTTCCACCGCCCGAAAATTGTGTTCCTGGATGAGCCCACCGGCGGCGTAGACCCGGTCACCCGCCGGCAGTTCTGGGATATGATCTACGAAGCTTCAGCCGGGGGTATCACGGTATTCGTCACCACCCACTATATGGACGAGGCCGAGTATTGTAACCGTATCAGCGTAATGGTAGACGGCCGGGTCGAAGCCCTCGACACGCCGGCCCGCCTGAAGCAACGGTTCAATACCGGTACCATGGATGAGGTGTTCTACCAGCTGGCGAGAGGAGCGAAGAGAGGGGATTAGCGCCGGGTAAGTAATACCCGGTGGATAAGTTTTACAGTTGTTTAAAAAAGTATTTAAAATGAGGTCTTCACTATCAACCCTCACATTTCAGCTTTCTGCTTTTATACGGAAAGAATTTTACCATGTGTTCCGGGACCGGCGTACTTTGCTGATCCTCTTCGGAATGCCCGTGGTACAGATTCTTCTTTTCGGGTTTGCCCTGAGCAGCGAAGTGAAAAATATCGGGATCGCCGTTCTCGACAATGCCCGCGATGTGCAATCGGAGCAGATCATCTCAAAAATACAGTCAAGCGCGTATTTCCGGTTAACACCGCCTGTACTTAATTACCCCGAAATTGAAGAGCGTTTCCGGCAGGGTACCATAAAATGCGCGCTGGTATTCCCGGCTCATTTCGGTGCGGATCTGTATAAGACCGGCGGAGCGCAGGTACAGGTGATCGCCGACGCCTCAGATCCCAATACCGCCGCTACGGTAAGCCATTACCTGGAGGCCATTATCGGCCAATACCGGCAGGAGATCAACCCTTCTGCCGGGCTGCCCTACTGGATCGTTCCTGAAATGCGGCAGCTGTACAACGAGGAGCAGAACGGCTCGCTCAACTTCATTCCCGGGGTGATTGCCCTGATATTTATGATTGTGAGCACGGCGCTTACCTCGGTGGCTGTGGTGCGCGAAAAAGAAACGGGCACCATGGAGATCCTGCTGGTATCGCCCTTCCGGCCCATCATGGTGCTGATTGCCAAAGCTGTGCCGTACCTGGTGCTCTCCCTCATTGATTTCATCATTATCCTGCTGCTGGCCGTATTCCTGCTGAACGTGGAGATCAGGGGCAGCCTGGTGCTGATTTTTGCAGAGAGCATTTTGTTTATCATCACCTGCCTTTCGCTGGGCCTGCTTATTTCCAACATTACGGCTTCGCAGCAAACGGCCATGATGGTATCTATGATGGGAATGATGCTCCCTACCCTCCTGCTTACCGGCTTTATGTTTCCTTTGGAAAACATGCCCCGGATCTTCCAGTGGATCTCGCACATTGTGCCTTCAAAGTACTACTATGCGATCATCAAGGGCGTCATGCTCAAAGGACTCGGCTTTACCTATGTCTGGAAAGAAACGCTCATCCTGGCAGGAATGGCCACCGGGCTGCTGACGCTGGCATTAAAGAATTTCAGAATACGACTTGACCATTAACCATGCTGAGTTTCCTGTTACAAAAAGAGTTTCGCCAGATATTCCGGGATAAGACTATCCTGGCGATGATGTTTTTCGCCCCTACCATGCAGCTGATCATTTTGCCTTTTGCTGCCAATTTCGAAGTTAAAAACGTCCAGGTGGCCTATGTAGATCACGACCACAGCAGCTATTCAAGGCAACTGGCCGCTAAAATTGCGTCGTCGGGCTATTTCCGCCTCACAGGCCGGCCGGGTTCCTATAAAGAAGGACTGGAAATGATTGAATACGGCACGGCAGACCTGGTGGTGGAAATCCCGGCCGGGTTTGAAAAAAACCTGGTGCGTGAAGGCAGACAGAAAGTAAACGTATCGGTAGACGCCATCAACGGCACCAAAGCCTCGCTCGGCGGGGCCTACCTGGTATCGGTGCTGGCCGATTTTAACAGTGCGCTGGATGTAAACGTAAAGGCGGCCGGTGCAGCCTCCCTTATCCCCTCGCCGGAGATCTCCGTGGCCGGCATCAACTGGTACAACCCCAGGGCAGAGTACAAATACTACATGGTTCCCGGCATCCTGGTGCTGCTGCTCACCATGATCGGCGGCTTTATCACCGCATTAAATATTGTAAGAGAGAAAGAAATAGGAACCATTGAGCAGATCAACGTAACGCCCATCCAAAAGTGGCAGTTTATCCTGGGGAAGCTCATTCCTTTCTGGGTGGTGGGAATGATCGTATTCACCATAGGCCTCACCGTCATGTACCTTATTTACGGCATATTCCCGAAAGGCAACTTACTGGTGCTCTATGCATTTGCTGCCGTATACCTCGTGGCCCTGCTGGGACTGGGGCTGCTGATCTCCACCTTTGCCGAAACCCAGCTGCAGGCCATGTTCATTGCCTTTTTCTTCATGATGATCTTTATGCTCATGAGCGGCTTCTTTACCAGCACCGACAGCATGCCCGGCTGGGCACGGGTCATTTCCAACTTCACGCCGGTCACCCATTTCATTAAGGTGGTCCGCCTGATCGTACTGAAAGGCAGTCCTTTTACAGCCATCCGGGCTGAGCTGGGCTATCTTGCTCTTTTTGCCGTAGCTTTAAACGGTCTTGCTATTCTGAATTATAAAAAAACAAGCTAACTTTAGACATTTTCCAATACCTGAGACCGGCAACCGGCAACCGATATGTTAGAAAGCTTTCAGACCGTTATTATTATCATTGCATCCATTGCACTGTTTGTTTTCGGATTACACAGCTTCAGCAAAGAAATAGAGAGCTTTGGTACCGACCGGCTTTCAAAATGGACCGATAAAATAACGCAGATTCCCCTGGGTGGCTTCTTTTTGGGCGGGGTGCTGACGGCCGTTATCCAGTCGAGCACCCTGATATCCACGCTTACCGTTTCACTGGTTAACTCGGGGGTGATTACATTTCGTGACAGTATCCTGATCCTGCTGGGAACCAACATCGGCACGACGTCTACGGCCTGGATCGTGTCGATGAACTCTTATTTTCTCGGGCCTTTCTTCATTGTGCTGGGGTCGGCCATCAGTATGATCCCCACCAAAATTGCCGTAGCGGGGAAATCGGTCTTTTACTTCGGCTTTATCTTTTTCTCGCTTTCGTACATCAGCCAGGCCATGGAGCCTATCCGCGACGACCCCTTCCTGGTGCAAATCCTCTCAAGGGCTTCCAACCCGTTGCTGGGCATCATCTACGGCATTGTCATTACGGTCATTATCCAGTCGAGCTCGGTGGTGGTAGGCCTGGTGATTGTGCTGCTTTCACAGGGAACCATCGATATCAACTCGGCCATTCCTATCGTCATCGGGGCCAACATCGGCACCACTTCCACGGCCTTGCTGGTAAGCATGCAATATTCTTCTGTTGCCAAGCTGGTGGCCTGGGCCGCTTCTTTCTTTAACATTATCGGGGTGGTCATCATGTTCCCGTTTTTCGGCCTCCTGAAAAACATTGCCGTTAATTTCAGCCATCAGCCCTCCCTGCAGGTAGCCATTGCCTATACCATCAGCAATACATTTACATCCGTTTTCTTCCTGGTATTAATCAATCCCACCCTGCGTAGGCTTCAAAAGCACAAATGGTATACGCCAGATGCACAATAGATGTGCACAATTTTGTACTTTTGCAGGCGATAACCCCCCATCCGGAGTATACTTCCCGGAATTTTTACATGCATGAAATAGCCATGAGCAGTCAGCTATCAGCTATCAGAAGTCGGGCACACCAACCGGCCCATGAATAAGCACTCCGCCGCTGCGGCTGATAGCTGAAGGCTGAAAGCTAAAATTTTATACAGATGAAAAAAATTGCTATTTTTGCCTCCGGCTCAGGCTCTAACGCAGAAAATATTATCCGGTATTTTAAAGGCTCCGGTTCGGTAGAGGTAAGCCTGATCCTGACCAATAATCCTTCTGCCGGGGTGATAGAGCGGGGAAAACGCCTTGACGTTCCCGTGGTGGTATTCAGCCGCAACAATTTCAGCCAAACGGATGCCGTGGTCCGGCTGCTGCAGAATAACGGCACTGACTGGGTTATCCTGGCGGGTTTCCTGTGGCTGGTTCCTGAGAATCTTATCCGGGCCTTCCCCGGCCGCATTATCAATATCCATCCGGCCTTACTTCCTGAATACGGTGGCAAAGGCATGTGGGGCCATCATGTGCACGAGGCCGTGGTACGTAACGGCGAAAGCCGGTCAGGCATCACCATACACTACGTAAACGAGCATTACGACGAGGGCGAAATTATTTTCCAGGCTCAATGCGAAGTATTGCCCACCGATACGGCCGATGCAGTGGCCCAAAAGGTGCATGAGCTCGAATACCGGCACTTCCCGGAGGTGATTGAAACGGAGATTCTGAAAAGCTAAGCTGCTTATTTCTTGTCGAGGGCATATTTTCCCGGACCGGTCAGGATAAGAGCCACTGAAATCACCAGATATATCAAAGACATTTCTTTAATTTTAAAGGGATCAGAGGCATGCACCACAAAAGCGGCAACCAGCATCGTTACAGCATTGAATATCAGCGCTGTACGGGTGAAGAGTCCGAGTATAATCAAAATACTGCAAAAGAATTCAGCAAATACCGCCAACCCCAGGCTGAGACCTGACCCGAGACCCACCGGGTCACTGAACTCGAAGTTCCCCACCACCATCTTCTGGAATTTGGGCCACCCGTGCGTAAGCATAAAGCCAAATGAAAAAAAACGTAAAATTAATAAGCCCAGATCCAGTGATATCGGGGTTGCAGATCTTAATTTTTTCAGCATAATTATTTAACTTCTTCGTAATCAATGTACTGTCCATCCGAGTCACTCGATCGCTGAGGCCGGTTGGGTGTAGCATTCTCTACCCTTATATCCCCTTCTTTCCGGGTGGGTCTCTGCTTTTCGTAATATTTCTTCTGCTCCTGAACTACTTTGTTCATGACCAGCATACGAAATACAAAACGAACCACCGGTCCGATAAGTATAAAAAATAAAAACAGAAGAAAAAGAAATTTCATTGGTATAATCGGAAATGATATATAAATATAACGTTGAAAAGGTCAAATCCATTCACCGTTCATCAGGAAAATAGCTCATTCAGCCAGCCGGATGAGGTGAGGGAGAATCTCGGGATCATTGGGCCTCCGGGCATTGGCATCCACGATCTTGCCGCTCTTGTCTACGAGCATATACCGGGGAATGCTCCGTATGCCCAGCTTTGCCAGCACTTCTGCTCCCCAGCCGCCTTCCACATGACCGTTCACAAAATCTTCCAGTCCGTTAGACTTGATACCTTCCTGCCATCTTTCCACCGTTTCATCAATAGAGATATACAGGAAAACAATATCTTTTTTCAATTTTTCGGGCAGAGTTTCGTGCAATTTCCGGGCATAGGGGAACTGAGCCTTGCAGGGACCACACCAACTGGCCCAGAAATCAATATACACCACTTTTCCTTTGAATTCCGAGAGGTCAAACGTTTTTCCTTTCAGGTTGGCAAAGGTTAAAACGGGGTTCTCTTTTGCCTGGCGCTCCCGTTCCTTTTCTGCGACCACGGCCTGCTGCCGGGCTATATCGTCGAGGTATGTTCCTGTAAACCGTGCCCTTATTTCGTCGTTTTCCACCTGGCTGACCACACTTTGGGCCAGGCTGGAGCTCAGGTAGGCTTTATAGGTGAAAAGCAGCTGCGCCAGCGAATAATCAGCTATTTCTCCTTTTAAATGCTTCAGCGAATATTCTGCCTTATCGTTCACCATCAGCAGCATGTTGGTATACTTCTCAAAGTTTCTCTCCCTTGAATTCTCGTAGCTCACATAATAGGGCACCAGGTGGCGAAAGGCCCTGTATTTAAGGTTAAAAGGGTAAGCCAGCTCCTGTTTCCGGAATCCCCTGGTAATTTCTTCCGGCACCGATACCAGCCTCCTGGATTTCTGGTCGTTATTGGCCCGGATCACCGGGTAAGCATACAGCAGGTGCCAATACTGGAAATCGGCTTCCCGGGTCAGATGGTTCTTCAGGAAAGGGGTGACCGGGGCATTTTCCAGAAGTTTTTTCTGGGCAGCTCTTTGTTCAAAAAGCTCCATTTCCAGGGCATCTACAGTCATGGCGGCAAAACGTTCATATTGCGCGGCATTGTCGTAATATTTTGCAAACCTGGTCGTAAAATCTTCCATGAACTCCCGGTTGCCGGCCCTTGAAAGCTCGGCTTTCAGAGAATCTTCATACGACCTGAATACAATACTATCGGTGCTATCCGGTATAGCCTGCTGCGCGTAAGCGGCAGAAGACAGCAACAACAGGAGGAATATTTTTTTCATTTATCGTAAAGTTTTCCGTTTAAAGGATCCGAAAGATATTTTTATAGCCCGTTACATTTTATTTGACCCCTTCAGGGTCAGAACCCGCTGGTCATACCTGTTCAATCCTATAAATATTTGACCCTTTCAGGGTCAGGGTTTGGCGGTCATACCTGTTTAATTTTATAAATATTTGACCCTTTCAGGGTCATTGTTATGGTAAATATTCTTTACAACCGTTGACAAGGCAATACACTTTTACAAGGTCTTTCCGGTCTGCTTTTGTATATATTCTTTACAACCGTTGACAAGGCAATACACCTTTAAAAGGCCTTTCCGGTCTGCTTTTGTATATATTCTCTACAACCGTTCAAAAAATTCGATAAAATGGAGGAACGGTTGCTGCCAGTATTTTTCTTCGTGCCGGCCGGAGTCGTCCCACTCCAGGGCTGCACGGGTGCTTCTTCCCTGCCGGAAGACATCGTACAGCTGCCGGCTGAAAACCGGCAGGGTTTCTCCCTCCTCTTTCCCATAATAGATCAGCACGTTCCGGGGCTTGTGATCTTCAAGCCCTTTCCTGACCTCGTCCAGCACATAGGGGTTGTCGGGCAAAGGCCGGGCCTGGGCCATAGAGAAAAGCCCGGCGGCCTGAAAAACATCCGGGTATTCCAGGATGGCTTCCAGCGAGATCAACGCACCCATAGAGCTGCCGGCAATTGCCCTTGACCCGTTGGTACGGAACTGCCCTTCCACCCGTGGAATCAGTTCCTTAACCAGGAACTGCAAATAGTGTGCCCCGTTGATCTCCCGCGGTTCTTTCCACGGGTAAGGAGAATATTCACTCAGCCGGTCGGCGTAAGAGCCGATCCCCACAATGATGCATTGCCCCCGGCCAAAGCGGTTCAGGGAATCGATTGTTTCATCCACCCGCCATTCCTGCCCGTTATGGGTATAATAGCCGTCAAAGAGATTCTGGCCGTCATGCAGGTAAACCACCGGGTATTTTCTTTTCCCGCTTTCGTACCCTTGCGGCAGCAAAACCCAGTAGGCCTTGTCTTTTTGAAGAATCTGCGAATGAAGGGTATCAGCGGTCAATCGTTCAATGGCTTCAGGCACTTTCCGGATCCTGTCGCTCCACCCGGCTATAGTGAGAACCACCAGGGTATCTCCCGAAACGGTCAGTCCGCGGTTAGCGAGCGGGTAGCCGTTGGCACGGCATTCTGCTGTTGACCAATGGCCGCGGGTAACCTTAAACTCCAGGCGGCTTCCTGCCGGCAGCGAAAGCTCCAGCCGGTAGCGCCCGGCTTCTTTCCGGAAAAATGCCGAAGAATCGGCCGGGTTCCACCCTACGCGGTCAGAAGCCAGGTAAAAGCGATCGTCTTCACCCGGGTTTTCCAGCTCAAAAACCACCTTTTTCTGTGCATGTGCCCAGAACGGGAGAAGGAGCAGGAAAACGACCCATTTGTTCATATTTTTCAGTTCGTTATGCAATCAGCCCTTATTCATCCGGTGGTCACGTGATGTTCCGCCTGTCAGTTCAAGCCAGCACGGCCCGGCTTGTCGGGAACCGGATACCGGGTTACTCTGCTAAATTACAACATTTACAATGCGTTTGGGCACCACGATGATCTTTTTCAGCGGATTACCTTCCATCCAGCGGATCACCTGCTCATTGGCCAGCACTTCTTTCTCGATCTCCTCTTTGGAGGCATCGGCCGGGAAAGTCAGGTTCACCCGCACTTTGCCGTTGATCTGAATGGGGTATTCAAACGCATCTTCTTTGAGGTATTCGGGGTTCCATTCCGGGTAAGCGGTCTGGGTAATGGAGCCCGTTTCTCCTATCAGCGACCAGAGCTCTTCGGTAATGTGAGGCGCATAAGCCGACATCACCACCAGCAGATCTTTCAGCACCGGTCTTGAATGACATTTCTGATCGGAGAGCTCATTGACACAGATCATAAACGAGCTTACCGAGGTATTGAACGAGAAGTGCTCAATATCTTCCGCCACTTTTTTGATGGTCTTGTGCAGCGTCTTCAGGCTGTCTTTTGAAGGCTCATCTTCTGTTACGATGTACCGGCCGTTCTGATCAAAGAACAGGCGCCATAATTTACGCAGGAAACGGCTGGTTCCTTCAATGCCTTTGGTATCCCAGGGCTTGCTTTCGGTCAGCGGGCCCAGGAACATTTCATACAACCGCAGCGTATCTGCGCCGTAACGGTCTACAAGGGTATCCGGGTTCACTACATTGAACTTGGATTTCGACATTTTTTCCACCTCTGACCCGCAGATATACTTCCCGCCTTCCAGGATAAACTGCGGATCCTCGCCGATGTCGTTCCGGGTAGCTTTGAACTTCTCTATATCCAGCACATCGCCGTCTACGATATTGACATCCACATGCAGCGGGGTTACATCATAGTCTTTTCGCAATCCATAGGAAACAAAAGTAGCTTTATCCGTTCCCTTTACACGGTATACAAAGCTCGACCGCCCCTGGATCATTCCCTGATTGATCAGCTTTTTGGCAAACTCCTCTTCCTTCACAAAACCCAGGTCTTTGAGCACTTTATTCCAGAAACGGCTGTACAGCAGGTGGCCGGTAGCATGCTCGGTACCGCCCAGGTACAGGTCAATGTCTTTCCAGTAATCCAGGGCTTCAGCAGAGGCAAAGGCCTCCCCGTTTTTCGGATCCATATAGCGGTACCAGTACCAGCTGCTGCCTGCCCAGCCGGGCATAGTGCTCATTTCCAGCGGGTAAGCGGCACTCTCCCCTTCGGGTGTATAGGTCCAGTCTTTGGCACGGCCCAATGGTGGCTCTCCCGTTTCCGTAGGCTGGTATTTGTCAATTTCCGGCAGAATCAGCGGCAGGTCTTTGTCGGCTACCAGGTAAGGAATGGCCCTGCCGCCCGCGTTGGTTTTAAAGTATACGGGTACGGGTTCCCCCCAATAGCGCTGGCGGGCAAACACGGCATCGCGCAGGCGGTAATTTACCTTTCCTTTCCCGATCTTGTTCTCTTCCAGCCAGGAAATCAGCTTTGCCGTAGCCTGCTTGTATTCCAGGCCATTGATCATTCCTGAATTGATGTATTTTCCTTCCTTGGTGGCGTCAGCCTGGTTTTCAATATCCTGCTGCGCATCCAGGATAGGGATCACCGGTAACCCGAAATGCGTTGCAAAGTTCCAGTCGCGCTGGTCGCCTGAAGGCACTCCCATCACCGCACCGGTTCCGTAGCCGGCCAGCACGTAATCGGCTATCCAGATCGGCACCTGCTCACCGTTTACCGGGTTAATGCAATAGCTGCCCGTAAATGCCCCTGAAACGGTCTTTACATCGGCTACCCTGTCCAGCTCCGAGCGTTTCTGCGTTTCCTCAATATACTGCTGAACCGCTGTCAGCTGATCCGGAGTGGTCAGCTCGGCCACCCACTCGTGCTCAGGTGCCAGCACCAGGAAGCTCACCCCGTAAATGGTGTCTACCCGCGTGGTAAAAACCTCTATTTCTTTTGTTGAATTTTCTACTTTAAAGCGCACGGAGGCGCCGGTCGACTTCCCGATCCAGTTGCGTTGCTGGTCTTTCAGAGATTCCGACCAGTCGATAGTATCCAGCCCGGAGATCAGCCGGTCGGCATACGCCGTGATGCGCATCATCCACTGGCTCATCTTTTTCTGAATCACAGGATAGCCGCCCCTTTCCGATACCCCGTCTTTCACTTCGTCGTTTGAAAGCACCATACCCAGTGCCGGGCAGAAATTCACCACTGAATCTGTCCGGTAAGTCAGCCGGTAATCCAGTGACACTTCGTATTTTTTCTCCTCCGTCCAGCTGTTCCATTCTCCGGCTGTAAACTCCGGCAGGTTATCTTCGGTTACGGCATTCACGGCCGCTGTTCCACCCTGAGCGAGGCGCTCATAAAGGGTCCGGATGTCTTCTGCCTTATCGGTATCTTTATTGTACCAGCTGTTAAAAATCCGGCTGAAGATCCACTGGGTCCATTTGTAATAGCCGGGATCGGAGGTACGCACTTCTCTTGACCAGTCGTAAGAGAAGCCAATGTTTTTCAGTTGGGAAATATAGGTTCTGATGTTCTGCGCAGTGGTTACGGCCGGGTGTTGCCCGGTCTGGATGGCGTATTGCTCCGCAGGCAGGCCAAACGAGTCAAAGCCCATGGGATGCAGCACGTTGTATCCTTTCAACCGTTTGTAGCGGCTGAAGATGTCAGAGGCGATGTATCCCAGCGGGTGACCCACATGCAGCCCTGCCCCTGAAGGGTAAGGAAACATGTCGAGCACATAGTATTTGGGCCTGGAAGGATCAATGTCTACTTTATAGACCTGGTTTTCTTCCCAGTATTTTTGCCATTTTTTCTCGATTTCCCGGTGATTATATTCCGCCATTTTGCCTGATTAATTCTAAAAATGCTGCAAAATTAAGGGAAATCCGGCGTGAAAGCTAATAAAATAAGCCGGTAAGATCATTTTATAACTTCGCGGTACTTCGCCCAGAGCGCATCGGCCGCTTTTTCATGGCCTTTTGCGTTCATGTGGTCATCAAAGTAGAAATAATCTTCATAGTTCAGCACCCGGCCCAGATTGACAAAATAGATATCCTTCACATCAAGCTGTCGTCCAAATCTTTCAAACCGCTGAATCATTCCCGGGTCGGTGTAAAAGCTGCCGGTATAGGTCAGGATGACCGGTACGTCGCTTATTTCCCTGATTTCTGTCAGGATAGAATAAAATTCCGACAGGAAAGCCGGGTATTCCTCCTGGTTTCCTTTTAAGGCTGCCTCTGTAGCATCCGGGGCTTTCATACCCGCCACGGCATTGAGCAATGCCGTTTTTACGTATTTGAACGGAAACCAGGAAGCGTATTTTTTATTGTCGGCCACCTGGGCATCAAAATCTGCCTGTGTACGCGAGCCCAGCCGGTTATTTTTAATGTAAAAGTTGTTTTCTTCGAGGTCGGTATCATGAAACTGGATAATAATGGCCTTCAGGGAGTCGGTCTGCGTGCGCGCCAGCATGCGCATTTCACGGGCTGTTCCGTACGATGAAACACCGGTATTCAGGCATTTCAACCCTGATTTTTTCTCAAAAACGGCTGGGAAACACTGATCCTGCTCTACTCCCCAGCCCATGGTGAAGGAGTCGCCCAGGAAAATCACGCGGGGGTGCTCCAGGCTGGCAGCATCGTCACGTACGCCCAATGCATTCACGTTATACAAGGTATTGAATTCAAACGATTTAAAGCGTGATTGACCGGGCCTCAGCGTATAAAACAACTCCTTGTCGTACTGTGCCGTTTCTTCCTGGAACTGGGCCATGGAACGGTTATCCAGGGCCACCCCCTTGAAATGGCCCAGCCAGCCGGTGAGCTTGGCTTTATCAGGCAGAAAACCCGCCCCGAAATTCAGCACCACCACATAGGTCAGCTCCCAGACTACAAAAAGCAGGATAAACACCCACCATTTCAGGTTAAAGCTTTTGGCCAGAAGGTAGCCCAGCAACAGCATGAAAACCCCTAAACCGTAAGGCTGGATCCAATTCTGCAGGAGGGCGGTTACGCCGGGGCGGTTGGGAATAAAAAACAGGTCTGCCCGAAAAACAAATATAACCACGCCCAAAAGAGCCAGAACTGCTCCCACCAGATATTTTTGCGACTTTGTCATTTTATTTACGTATTCATTCCTCCGGTTCAGGCCGTCGGAAATTTTATTTCTATCCTTCTTATTTTACTTCAATTTCCCATATCCTGAACCCATTGGGCGGTACGGTGATATCGAGCTGAATGCCTGCCTCGGTTTTTATCTCCATTTTTTCTGCAGGCTCAAAAAGAGGCCTGAACTTCATCCGGATCCGCCCCTCTTTAAATACCTCCCGGGGCAGCTGCAGGTTAAACCTTTTTTCGTTTACGAGGTCAAAGTTAAAAACAAACAGCAAACATTGCTTCCGGGAGAAACGCAGGTAAGAATAGATCAGGCGCTCATCGTATCCCCGGCTTTTTCCGGCGCCGTTCAGGTACTGCAGGTCATGAAACTCACCGGCATACACGGCTTCATTTTTCTGTATAAAATGGAGTAGCCGTTCGTAATAATTCCGTACAGCCGCCGTCTTCTCATCCAGGGCATCGTTTGTGTATTTGCCCAGCCAGGATTGTACCTCGGGCAAGCCCCAGAAGTCGAAAATGGTGGTGCGGCCGTCGTCTCCCTGGAAGCCCTCAGCCCTGTCGGGCTTCACACCAAACTCCTGCCCTGCGTAAATCATAACCGGCCCCGAATGCAGCGTAGCCGACAGCATCATAGCGGCATAGGCCGACTCCGGCGTTTTTCCGAATTCGTCAGAGGCGATCCGCTGCTCGTCGTGATTTTCCAGGAAACGGAGCATCCTGCGGGAAAACTGGCCCGATTCTTTTTGCCATACACTGGTGATGTCCATGGCATTGCCGTGGCCTTCCACCAGGCGCCGCAGGGCATCGTATAAGCCTACCTTGTCATAGAGGTAATCAAAGTTCCCGAAATCCAGGTAATTGCGGTATTCGGCCGGGTTGTAGATCTCTGCGATAAAGATCACCTCCGGGTGCCGGGCCTTAACCTTCGGGATCACCCAATGCCAGAATTCCACAGGTACCATTTCAGCCATATCACAACGGAAGCCGTCAACGCCTTTGCCCGACCAGAAAAGCAGGATATCCAGCATCTGGTTCCAGGTGGCCGGAACCGGGTCAAAATATTTTTTACGGCCGTTCCGGTAATCTACCCCGTAATTCAGCTTTACGGTTTCAAACCAGTCGTTAATGCTGGGTGCTTCCGAAAAAACATCGTTGCCGGTAGCTTTGGCCGGATACTCGGTGTATGGCTGATCAAACGCCACCGGCGGGTTCACGCCGTCAGGAACGGTAAAGTGCTTTCCGGGAATGTAGTAGAAGTTATTGGAAGGGCTGAAAGCCGTGGCGGTATCGTCTTTTTCACCAAAATCAGTTACACCGGCGGGCTTAACATTCGATGTATACTGGCGGGCCACATGGTTAGGCACAAAATCAATAAGCGACTTCAGCCCGGCTTTATGTGTCCGATGAACCAGTGCTTCAAATTCGGCCATGCGCTGGCTGACATCCTGCGCCAGGTAAGGGTTTACATCGTAATAATCTTTAATGGCATAGGGTGAGCCGGCAATTCCCTTTACTACCTGGGGGTGGTCTTTGGCGATACCGTAGGCCGAAAAATCAGTCATGGTAGCGTGCTCTATCACCCCGGTATACCAGACATGGGTCACGCCCAGCTTCCTGAATGCCTTCAGGGCAGCGGTATTTATATCCCCGAATTTACCCGTCCCGTTTTCTGAAAGGGTGCCATAAAATTTATTGGTAGTATTTTTATTTCCGAATACGCGTAAGAAAACCTGATATACCGAAATTTTATCCATATTTACTGAAAAAGCGACTTCAGAAATCGCCGGTATTATGTTACTTTCGCAAAAATAACTAAAAATTTATGGCAAGGCATGCTTTTCTTTTTGATCTCGACGGTGTATTGGTAGATACGGCTGTGTTTCATTACCAGGCCTGGCGCAGGCTCACACAGGAGCTGGGCTTTGACATTGATGAAGCATTCAACGAAACCCTGAAAGGAATCAGCCGGATGGATTCACTGGAAAGAATCCTGGAGCACGGTAAGGTAACCTTAACGCAGGAGGAAAAAGAGGCGTATGCCCGGCGAAAAAACGACTGGTATCTGGAGCTGGTCAACCAGATGACCCCGGCTGACGTGCTTCCGGGCGTGGAAGACTTCCTGAAGGCGGCAAAACACGGGGGCATCCAGATAGCCCTGGGCTCGGCCAGTAAAAATGCACCGGTTATTTTGGAAAAAACAGGAATCCTGTCCTATTTTGATGCCGTTATTGACGGCAATCATGTGTCTAAAAGCAAGCCTGACCCCGAGGTATTTCTCAAAGGAGCTGAAGCTTTAGGGGTTTCCAACGCAGAATGCGTGGTTTTCGAAGATGCATACGCAGGCATACAGGCCGCCAAGGCAGCAGGGATGTATGCGGTGGGCATCGGTGAGGCCGGCGTATTGAACAATGCCGATGTGGTAGTGCCCGGTTTTGAAGGGGTTACACCGGAGCAATTCACATAAACCCACAACCCTTTGTGTCCTTTGCGAAACCCTCTTTGTGTTCTTTGTGAAACCTTCTTTGTGTTCTTTGTGAAATTAATTGTAAGTCTATTTGTAGAGTAATAATTTTACACAAAGAACTCAAAGTAAAGGCACAAAGAACTCGAAGAAATAAACATAGCTCCTGTTTTAATTTCTTATATAATAAGTACTTATTTTTACACAAAAAACTAAAACACATGACCGATAACCAAATTGCCAAAGTCATCCTTGATTGTGCTTTTGAGGTTCACAGTATTCTAGGACCCGGATTACTTGAAACTGTTTACAGAGAATGTCTGTATTTCGAAATTAAATCGCAAGGCTTATTTGTCGAAAAAGAAAAAATTCTTCCTGTCCAATACAAAAAAATAACTTTTGATCGTGGATACAGAATAGATATTCTTGTAGAAAAAAGAATTGTGGTAGAACTCAAAACGGTGGAAGGGCTCAATAATTCACATATTGCCCAAACCCTCACTTATATGCGGCTGGGGAGCTTTAACCTGGGTTTGTTACTGAATTTTAATGAAAGTCTGCTGAAATACGGACTGAAACGTCTCATTTTATAGTCAATGGAGTCCCATTAAACACAAAATAGCAAAGCGGCACTTCATAAATATCTATCCCATCGTATCTTTCGGGTAAGTTTGAGAAAATATATCTGAATGAAAAACTATCTGAAATACGACGAGTGGAAGATCTGGGAAGACCGCTTCCATGCCGAATACAACGAAATAACCGAAAGCATCATGAGCCTTGGCAACGGGAAGTTCGGGGTGCGTGGAAATTTTGAAGAAAGATTCACAGGCCATACCCTGCAGGGCAGCTATGTGGCGGGGGTGTGGTTTCCCGACAAAACGCGGGTGGGCTGGTGGAAAAACGGGTATCCCGATTATTTCGCCAAAGTGATCAACTCGGTGAACTGGATCGGAACAGATGTGGAAGTGAACGGCGAGACCGTTGACCTGGCCAGGGCCGCCATCCTGGAGTTCCACCGGGAAATTAACCTGGAAACCGGCACCCTGATGCGCTATTGCACCCTGGAGCTGGCCGATGGAAAACAGATCCGTATTCATACCCAACGTTTTTGCAGCATCAGCAACGATCACATCGGGCAGGTAGATTTTGAGGTCAGAGCGCTCAATTTTTCCGGGAAAATAGCGCTGGTATCGTACCTCGACGGCGATGTAAAAAACAAAGACAGCAACCACGACGAACGTTTCTGGCTGGAAGTTGCCAAAACAACAGCCGGCCACAACGCCATCCTGCAGGTCAGAACCAGGCCCAATCCTTTCGGAGTGCCCCAGTTCGACGTGGCCGTGGCCATGCAAAACCAGGTGAGCCTGATCCGGTCATCGGAAAACGGCAGCACTGCCCATTCCTCAGAAATAAGCCCCTCAGAAATTTTGAAAGAAAAATATACGGGCTTAAAATACGAAAAGGAAGTAGCACAAAATGAAGGTCTAAGCCTCCGGAAAACGGTTGCTATCCTTAATTCAAACGATTATGCCGCTGATGAGCTGCCCGATGCCGCCCGGAAGCAGGCAGAAGCAGCGTCTCAGAATCATCATTTGCTGCATGAGCACCGCAATGCCTGGAAAAAAGCCTGGGAAAACTGCGATATCGTGATTGAAGGCGACATTTCGGCCCAGATCGGTATCCGTTTCAATATCTTCCACCTGCTGCAAACGTATAACGGCACCGACTCGCGGCTTAACATCGGTCCGAAAGGATTCACCGGTGAAAAATACGGCGGCGTGACCTATTGGGATACCGAAGCGTATTGTATTCCCTTCTACCTGGCATCCAGCGATTTCTCCGTAGCCCGGAACCTGCTGGTTTACCGCTACAATCACCTGTCCAAGGCCATTGAAAATGCAAAGAAATTAGGATTTAAAGACGGTGCTGCGCTCTACCCCATGGTGACCATGAACGGCGAAGAGTGCCATAACGAGTGGGAGATCACCTTTGAGGAAATTCACCGGAACGGCGCCATTGCCTACGCCATTTACGACTACATCAATTATACCGGCGATGAAGCTTACCTGGCCGGATACGGGCTGGAAGTGCTGATCGGCATTTCCCGTTTCTGGGCGCAGCGGGTGAACTGGTCGGCAGACAAACAGCAGTACGTGATGCTGGGTGTAACCGGGCCAAACGAATACGAAAACAACGTAAACAACAACTGGTATACCAGCTACATTGCCGTATGGACCCTGAAATACACCCTGGAGGCCTTCGGGAAGGTCAATAACCTGCCGGCGATCCTGGAGAAAACCGGCTTTAAAAAGGAAGAGGAGATCGCCCGCTGGAAAGACATCATTGAAAAGATGTATTTCCCGTACGACCCTTCCCTGGATGTGTTCCTGCAGCAGGACGGCTTCCTCGACAAGGAGCTGCTTACTGTGGATAAGCTGGCCGAACGTCCCATTAACCAGAAATGGTCATGGGACCGGATCTTACGCTCCTGTTTTATCAAACAGGCCGACGTTTTACAAGGGCTTTACTTCTTTGAAGACGATTTTGATGAAGATACCCACCGCCGGAATTTTGATTTCTACGAGCCGATGACCGTACATGAATCATCGCTCTCGCCCTGCGTGCACTCTATTCTGGCCTGTAAGCTGGGCAAAACGGAGAAAGCCTACGAGATGTACCTCCGCACCTCCCGGCTTGACCTTGACGATTACAATAACGACACGGAAGACGGCCTGCACATTACCTCCATGGCCGGTACCTGGCTGTCGGTGGTCAAAGGTTTTGCAGGCATCCGTGTCCGAAACACCGAGCTGGAGATCAACCCGCACCTGCCCGGGCAGTGGAAATCGCTGACCTTCCGGATGGGTACAAAATCAGGCCTGAAGGAGATCTATATTGACCATGAAGGGTACCGGGTGAGGGAAATTTAAAGGACTTCCCTTCGACAGGCCGGGGACACCTGGTCAGGGTGGCATCCCGACTACGCCCGATGTGACAAGTAGTAACCGCTCCTGTCAGTTCGAGCGTAGTCGAGAACCACTCCTGCCCCCTTGCGGAAGGGCTTGTACATTCTACTATTTAGTTCCCCTCATCTTCAAACCTCAGCTCCATTTGCCCGAACTGAGGCTTGTCATTGTTATTCAGATTAGACAGGCCAATCCCCAGCAGGCGCACCGGCCGCGAAGGGTCAAAGCTCTGCTTAAAGAGTTCGAGGGCAAGGCCCTTAAAGCTATCGTAATCTTTGATATAAGCAGCAGAAGATCTGCTCCTGTTCATAATGGAGAAATCATGAAACTTTACCTTTAAGGTGACCGTACGGCCAAAAGTCTGCTTCTTTTCCACCCACTCCCATACTTTCTCCGCCAGGATCAGCACCTGGCTTTCCTGTTCTTCAAAATCGGCCGTGTCTTTGGCAAACGTATCTTCCACGCTTACCGATTTCCGGACAGAGGAGGCATCTACCGGGCGGTTGTCTTCCCCGTGAGCTACCCGGAAATAGTATGTTCCGGCTTTACCGAAATGGGTGGTCAGCCATTCCAGGGGCCGTTGCTTTAAATCAGCGCCGTTGTACACACCAAACTGCCGCATTTTTTCAGCCGTCACCTTCCCGATGCCGTGAAAACGTTCTATGGGCAGGGCATCAATGATCTGGGGGGCTTTCTTTGGGGTGATTACGCAGAGTCCGTCAGGCTTGTTAAGGTCAGAAGCAATTTTGGCCAGGAATTTATTGAATGAGACCCCGGCCGAGGCCGTTAAGCCTGTTGTTTCAAAGATTTTCACTTTGATTTCCCGGGCTATATCGGTGGCATACTGCATATTTTTGAGGTTCTCGGTCACATCCAGGTAAGCTTCATCCAAAGACAGGGGTTCGATAAGGGGGGTATATTCCCGGAATATGCCGCGGATCTGGTCAGAAACCTCTTTGTACACCCCGAAACGGGGCCTGACCACGATCAGATCCGGGCACTTCTGTTTTGCCATCCAGGTAGGCATGGCAGAGCGCACACCAAACTTCCGTGCTTCGTAGCTGGCAGTGGTCAGCACCCCCCGGCCGGAAAGCCCGCCCACGCCCACGGGTTTTCCTCTCAACTCCGGGAAATCCCGCTGCTCCACCGATGCATAAAACGCATCCATGTCGATATGAATGATTTTTCTGTCCACACCTGAAATGCTTCACAAGCAAAGATACCCATTTTGCAGGGGCAACGCTTTATAAACAGGCCTGTTTTATTATCTCTGGCAACAGAGATCCTATGTGATGAATATAAGTAAGCTACCAATACGAGACCGCACAGCCGGGTTTTAATTTTCCCTGCCGCAGGAGTGAAGTGAGTAAGTTGCGGATCTCATTTATCTTTATAATGCCCCCAAAGAGCAAGTATCAGTATAACTACTTTTTCGTTGTGAATTTCATATACCATTCTATGTTTATCATCAATTCTACGGGACCATGTAGCATCCTGGTAATATTTCAGTTGCTCAGGCTTCCCGGTTCCGTCATAAGGATGCTTCCGTAGTTCATCAATGAGTTTGCTTATCTTTTTGATAAGTTGTTTATTTCCGGCCTTTCTATGTTTTTCTAAGTCTTCAAGAGCTTCAGGCAGATATTCTATTTCATAGCTCATGCCTCAAATAACTTATCCTGCATTTCTTTCGTCAGGCGAACCGCACCCCCTTTTCTTGCAGATTCCTTTCTTTTATCAATCATTTTAAAGAAGTCTTCCCGGCTCATTTGCGGCTCTTCCTCAATCGTTTTTTTTTGAAAGGGTATATTCAAAGCCTGCAAAAAAGCTTTTAAAACCTTAAGTTGCTCTCCTTTAGCTTCTATGATTATGGTTTCCATACATTTATTATTCTCTCCTTACTGCTCTAACAATAAAACAAATATAATAGTTTATGCATGCTTCTTTCTCCTCATCAGAAAATAAAACCCGGTGGCCGTCACTACCGTAATTACGCCCGTTGCCCACCAGAGGGTTTCAAACCCCCAGTGCTCAATGGTATAGGTACCGGCATAGGGTGAGAAGATATGCGAGACGGAAAAAGCCAGGGAGTACATTCCCATATACGCCCCGCGGTTCGAATCGTTGGAGCTTTGAACAAAAACGGTAGACATATACGGCATGGCCAGTATTTCTGAAACACATAAGATGGTGATCGAAAGATAGAGCATCCAATGGCTGTAGCTCAGGTTTAAAACCACGAACGCCAGTCCGCAAAACAGGGTTCCTCCTATAATAATATCCGCTATGGACAGGAGCTTGCCGGCAATCTGTACAATGAGCATTTCAAACAATACGATAAACAACCCGCTGTATCCCAGGATGATCCCGATCTGAAATTCCGACAAATGATGTCCTTCTTTATAAAACAGCGGGAGCGTACTCATCAACTGGAAAAAACAAACGGCGTACAAAGCGCATAAAATCATAAAAGCCACCATCCTGAGGTTCCGGTACGGCGATTCTACCTCGCCGGCCAGCTTTTTCTGCTCGTGCGTTACCCGGGGCATACGGCTTCTGAAATAATATACAAACAGGCAGCTGGCCAGGAAGGCGCCTATGGCATTTCCGTAAAACAGCCAGTCGTACGAAATCCCGGCCAGGAAACCACCCAATGCAGGCCCGACAGAGAAGCCCAGGTTAACGGCCATCCGGTTCAATGAAAAGGCTTTGGTAATATTTTCTTTCGGGGTATAGTACGACAGGGCCACCGAGTTGGCCGGGCGGAACGTATCGGCGATAGCGCTCAGCATAAAAACTCCTATTGAAACGCTGAAAACCGTTTTCAGCCCGGGTAATATCAAAAACACCGGAACCGTTAAGAAGAAGCTGTAAACCTGTGTCTGGTAAAAGCCTATTTTATCGGTCAAGACACCACCCACGTACGAGCCAACCACCGCACCGACGCCGAAGCAGCTCAGTACCAGGCCCGTTTCTTTCAGGGAAAAACCCAGCGACTGGGTCATGTACACGCCCAGGAACGGCACCACCATGGCCGATATACGGTTGATCAGGATCACCAGGGCCAGCATCCAGACCTCTTTCGACAGCCCCCGGAAGGAGTTTATATAGTACAAAAACGGGTTTTTCATTAGTATAAATTAGTTCCGAGTAGAGAGTTCCGGGTTCTGAGCCTGTCCCGTAGGGACATCACTAAATTAGCCCCTGGACGCAGTCCGGGGCTTCGTTCCGGGTATTCCATTGTTAATTCTTTCATCCATATTTAAGGTGCATGATCTCCCGGCGCAGATCGGTAAACATTTCCCGGATCGTCTGCGGCCGGAGGTCATCGGGTTCCGGTTCGGTGGTGGCAATACTGCAGGCAAATTCCCATACCTCCAGCAGGTCGGCCAGATCCACCTCATAGGGTGCGTAAAACGGGTTATCGGAATACAACAGCAGGGAATACCGTTTCTTTTTGCCCAGTCGTTTATAGCTGATGCCTTCGTTCCGGGTAATAAAAACATAGGTACGGCCTTCTTTTAAATCCTCCCGACATTCCACATACTTCCCGATGATAAAAGAGCCTTCGCTGTGCGGCGGCATGGAGTCGCCCGTAGCCGGAAACGCCCGGTACTTGGCATGGGACAGGAAAGGCAGGGAGATATGCTGAAGGCTTTCGATATATTCCGGGTCGCTGTAGCCCGCCAGGTAGCCCATTTGCGCTTTGTGCGGAATGATCTCTATTTTATTTTTGCCTTCGGCATCTACGGCCACCGGCAGCAGGATACGGTTGTCCGGCAGTTGCTGCAGCTCCCGGATCGGCACCCGCCGGATATCTACCGACACGAGCAGGTCGATGCTCACATGAAAATAGCGCGAAATTTTCACCAGAAGCTCAATGGGTGGCTCCGACATGCCGTCCTCGTATTTGGCATACCGGCCACGGGTGATCACCAGCTGATCGGCCACGGCCTGCTGCGACAGGCCCATCCGGGCCCGCAGATAACGCATATTATCAGAGAGTAACGACATTGCTACAATTTGTAGCAACAAATATACAAACTTCTGATATAAAATATATCATTTTTGATAAAAATTTGAAATGGTTTATTAATGGACAATGGGATACCCGGAACTAAGCCCTACGTCCAGGGGCTAATTTAGTGATGTCCCTACGGGACAGGCTCAGAACCCGGAACTCTCTACTCGGAACTAATATGGACCGCGCTATTGTACATATGGATTTGGATACATTTTTTGTATCGTGTGAGCGGCGGGATAACGATGCGCTGAAGGGCATTCCTGTCATCATTGGCGGGGGTGACCGGGGCGTGGTGGCTTCCTGCTCTTACGAGGCCCGGTACTTCGGGGTACACTCGGCCATGCCCATGAAGCTGGCGCTGAGGCTATGTCCCGATGCAAAGGTTATCCGGGGCGACATGGAAAAATATTCCAGGCTATCGCGGGAGGTCACGCAGGTGCTGGAAGAAAAAGCCCCGGTGGTGGAAAAAGCCAGCATAGACGAGCACTACCTGGATATTACTGGAATAGACCGCTTTTTCGGAGCCTATCAATGGACACAGGAGCTGATGAACCACGTACATAAGGAAACAGAATTACCCATCAGCTATGCCTTATCGGTCAACAAGACCGTAGCCAAGATCGGCACGGGCGAGGCCAAGCCCGAAGGAAAAATACAAATCCCGCAAGAGCAGATAAAACCTTTCCTGAATCCGCTTCCCATTAAAAAGATACCCATGCTGGGAGATGTCACCTTCCGGCTACTTTCCCGCATTGGCATACGCCATATCCATACACTCGCCGACATGCCTGTAGAGGTACTGCAGCAAATGATCGGCAAAAACGGCACGGAACTCTGGAAAAAAGCCAACGGGATCGACAACTCGCCCGTTGAGCCCTATGGTGAACGGAAGTCACTTTCTACGGAAAACACGTTTGGCAACGACACCATTGATCTCCGTATGCTGCGCTCAGTGATCAGCGGGATGGTGGAAAAGCTGGCCTACCAGCTCCGGCGGGAAGGCTGGCTTACCTCTACCGTCACCGTCAAGATCCGGTACGCCAACTTCGACACCGAAACGCGGCAGATCCGGGTGCCCTATACCTCGGCCGACCACCCGCTGACCCAATGCGCCCTCGATCTTTTTGAAAAGCTGTACAGCCGGCGGATGCGGTTGCGGCTGGTGGGCGTCCGGTTTTCCGGGCTGGTCAGGGGGAACCTGCAGATCCGGCTGTTTGAAGACACCGAAGAGATGATCTCCCTCTACCAGGCCATGGATCGGATCAAAAACCGCTTCGGCGCATCGGCGGTGGGCCGGGCCGAAGGATTTCATTTTCATTCCCGCGAATATGTATCTTAACTGTCATTCCTACCATAGCCTCCGCTACGGCACCATTCCCCTGGAAGGGCTGGTGGAGCAGGCCGCCCTCTGCGGGGTAAAGGCCCTGGCATTGACCGACATCAACACGGTTACCGGCATCTATGATTTTATCCGGGCTTGTGAAAAGGCAGAAATCAAGCCGGTTGCAGGCGTAGAGATCCGGAAAGATAACCGCCTGCTTTACATTACCCTGGCCCGGCGCCGGGAGGGCATAGGCGAAATATGCCGGCTCCTGACCGCTCATAACTGCGACGGGGCCGAACTGCCGGAAACCGCCCCGGAATTTAAGGAGCTGATCGTGATCTATCCCATAGAGAACCTGCCCGGCCAGCTGCGGGAAAACGAATACCCGGGTATCCGGCCCGAACAGCTGAATATGCTCATCCGGCCCGAATTAAAGCCTTTCCGCGACAAAATGGTCGTTCTTTCACCCGTTACTTTCCGCACCAAAACAGAATATAACCTCCACCGCATCCTCCGGGCCATGGACCGGAACCTGGTGCTGTCGAAGCTGCCGGCAGACGACACCTGCCTGACCTCCGAATACATGAGGCCGGAAGAAGAGCTGCTCGCCCTGTACAAAGACTTCCCTGCCCTGATTGAAAATACCCGGGGTATCCTGGATGAATGCGACTTCATATTCGACTTCGGAATCCCGAAAAACAAAAAATACTTCACCCAAAGCAAAGAGGAAGACCTGGAATTGCTGAGCCGGCTGGCCTATGAAGGGCTGCAGCGGCGTTACGGCAGCGGGCACACCGAAGCCCGTCAACGGGTAGAGAAAGAGCTGCATGTTATTGACCGGCTGAACTTCTGCAGCTACTTCCTGATCACCTGGGATATCGTACAATACAGTAACCGGATGGGCTTTATGCACATCGGGCGGGGCAGCGGGGCCAACAGCATTGTGAGCTACTGCCTGGGCATCACCGACATCTGCCCGCTGGAGCTTGACCTCTACTTTGAACGCTTCCTGAACCTGAACCGGAAGGCCCCGCCCGATTTTGATATCGACTGGAGCTGGCGGGAACGGGATGTTATCCTTCGTTATATTTTTGACAAATACGGGAAAGAGCACGTGGCCTTTTGCGGCACCAATGTGGAGTTCAAATACCGGTCGATTGTGCGGGAAGTGGGCAAAGTATTCGGCCTGCCCAAAGAAGAGCTGGATACCCTCACCGGTACGCCCAGGGAAACCCATGATCAAAACTCTGTGGTAAAGCTGGTGCACAAATACGGTATGCTTCTGGAAAAATACCCCAACCAGCGAAGCATGCACGCCTGCGGCGTATTTATTTCCGAGGAGCCCCTTACCTGCTACACGGCGCTGGAAATGCCGCCCAAGGGCTTCCCTATTGTCCAGCTGGATATGAACATTGCCGAAGAAATAGGGTTGGAGAAATACGATATCCTGAGCCAGCGGGGCATAGGCCATCTTAACGATGCCGTGCGACTGATCTGGCAAAACCGGGGGATCACCGTAGACATCCGCGACACCTCGCTCTCCAAAAACCAGGCGCTCCTCAATACCTACCTGGCAGAGGGCAAAACCATGGGCTGCTTTTATATTGAATCGCCGGCCATGCGCGGGCTGCTCCGCCGCCTGAAGTGCGATAACTACAAAACCCTGGTGGCGGCATCGTCCATCATCCGGCCCGGAGTGGCCCAGAGCGGCATGATGCGGGAATACATCTTCCGCCACAACTACCCCGACCGGTTCACCTATCCACACGAGGTTTTCCGGGAGCACCTGGGCGAAACCTACGGCATCATGGTGTACCAGGAAGACGTGATCAAGATAGCCCTGTATTACGGCGGGCTGGCGGAAGCTGACGGCGACATCCTGCGGCGGGCCATGAGCGGAAAAGGACGGGCAATCTCCACGCTGAAAACCGTGAAGGAAAACTTCCTGGCTTCCTGCGCCGCCCAGGGCCACCCGGAAGACCTCAGCCGGGAAGTGTACCGCCAGATCGAGTCGTTTGCCGGTTTTTCTTTCTGTAAAGCCCACTCCGCCTCGTATGCCGTGGAAAGCTACCAGAGCCTGTACCTGAAAGTCCATTACCCGGTAGAGTTTATGACTGCCGTGATCAACAACCAGGGCGGCTTTTACCGGACCGAAGTGTACGTGCATGAGGCCCGCCGCTCCGGCGCCAGCATAGAAAACCCCTGCGTAAACCAAAGCGAATACGAAACCACCGTGTACGGAACCGCCATCTACCTGGGCTTCATGCACCTGCAGGGGCTGGAAACGACCATCGCACAGCAGCTGGTAGAGGAACGTCTGCAAAACGGCCCTTACACCTCCCTCGAAGACTTTGTACGCCGTATTCCCGCCGGCCTGGAAGCCCTCCAGATCCTGATATTCATCGGCGCCTTCCGCTTTACCGGCAAAACCAAAAACGAGCTGCTGGTAGCCGCCCGGCTCTTACTGGTCAATTTCAAACCCGCCGACCGCGGGCTCATGCTGCTGCAGGAGCCGCCCCGGGAGTACAAGCTTCCCCAGCTGGAGCGGTCGTTTTTTGAAGACGCCTTTGACGAGATCGAGCTGCTGGGCTTCCCGGTCTCCTGCGCCCCCTTTGACCTCCTGCAAACCCGCTACCGCGGCAGCGTCATGGTCAGAAATCTCCCGGATTATCACAAAAGGGAAGTAAAAATGATGGCCTATCTTATTGCCCAGAAACACGTATACACCCGCCAGGGCACTATGTATTTCGGCACCTGGACAGACGCTGAAGGGGAATATTTTGACACGGCGCATTTCGCCGACAGCCTGAAAAAATACCCTTTCCAGGGAAACGGGTGCTACCTGCTCTTAGGAACCGTAGAAGTCGACTTCGGCGTCCCCTCTATCACCGTCACCAAAATGGCCCGTATGCCCTACATCCAGGATCCGCGGTATGTACATGATAAGCATAGGGATTTGGGGCCGCATCCGCGGTTTGGCGGAAGAACGGAAGGGGTGCGGAAGCGGGATTAAACTAACCTTTTATATTTCACCAGGTAAACACCGGACATCCGTTTCTTTTTGTAAATTTACTTTTCATCAGAAAACCTATGGCAAAGAACACAACAATACAGGTAGAAGGGAGAGAAATCACCATAATCTTCGACAAACAACAGGAGTATATCTCGTTAACCGATATTCTCAAAGCCAAAGATGGGGATTTCTTCATTTCCGACTGGCTTCGTAACCGCAACACAGTAGAATATCTTGGCATTTGGGAAAGTATATACAATCCAAATTTTAATTATGGCGAATTTGCCACAATTAAAAGCCAGGCAGGCTTAAACAGCTACAAATTAAGCGTAAAAGACTGGGTTGAAAAAACCAATGCTATGGGGTTGAAAGCCACTGCAGGTAGATATGGAGGGACCTATGCTCATCCGGATATCGCTTTTGAATTTGGTATGTGGATTAGTCCGCAATTTAAAATATACCTCATCAAAGAGTTTCAACGCTTAAAAGATGAAGAAAACCACCGGTTAAAATCCGACTGGAACTTACAGCGCACATTAGCCAAAGTAAACTATCATATCCACACAGATGCCATTAAAGAAAACCTGATACCACAGGAGATCACTAAACAGCAAGCCGGTTTTGTCTACGCCAATGAAGCAGACTTACTGAATGTTGCTCTTTTTGGCATTACAGCCAGAGAATGGAGAGATAACAACCTAAATAAAGACGGAAACATCAGAGATCATGCCACCTTAGAACAGTTAGTGGTATTGAGCAATATGGAAAGTATAAATGCATTACTTATCCGGCAGGGGTTGACACAAAGCGAACGACTGATTCAACTCAATAAAGTTGCCATTACTCAAATGAAATCTTTGCTTGAAAGTAACCTTGCGAAAAAACTAAAATAAGCGCTTTAATCCTAAATGGAATATTCTTATCTCATTCTTATAAAAATATTGACCCCCACCATAGCTTACCCATTAAAGTACTTTTATTATCTTTAACTATCAAAAAAGCTGAAATTATATGCCGGATACCGATTCTCAAAACGTATTGGATTACCCGAACACCAACACCATTTTTATGGTTTGGATTTTCAGGGAAAACGATGCCATAAAACCCGTTTTTGAGCGAATATGTGCCTTAATGAGTAATCTTAACAACTCAGCCCGGGTGCGTACCGTAACCTCAAGGGCAAGCGTGGTGATGGGGATCAGTTACAGCGCCTGGAAAAAGCTGGATCTGCCTGAACCACTTCCTAAAGAATTAACGGACTTCTCTCCTATTGCCGGGCCGAAACATACGGCTGTTGCCACACCCGGTGATCTGCATTTTCATATCCGGGCAGACGACAAAAGCTATTGCATTGATATGGCAGCAGCTATTTCCGAAACATTATCGGGGGTGGCCGTTTGCACGGAAGAAGTGCACGGGTTCAGGTATTGGGACGGAAGGAGCATTCTGGGCTTTGTAGACGGTACCGAAAATCCCAACGGCAAAGACAGGGCGTTTTTTGGTATCATCGGAGATGAAGACAAAAAATACGAAGGCGGCAGCTACCTCTTTGTGCAAAAATACATTCACGACCTGGTGGCCTGGAGAGCTTTGCCCGTTACCGAACAGGAAAAAGTTTTTGGCAGGAGCAAAGCAAACGACATTGAGATGCCCGATGATGTAAAGCCGTCGAACTCTCACTCTGCTCTGGCAAATGTAGGTGACGACAAAAAGATAGTACGTGACAATATGCCGTTTGGCAGCATGGCAAGCAATGAAATGGGCACTTATTTCATTGCTTATGCAAGCACCTTCAGTACAGTTAAAGAAATGCTTACAAAGATGTTTAAAGGACAGCCTGAAGGCAATTACGACAGGATCCTGGACTTCAGCACCGCCAGAACAGGCACCTTGTTTTTTGTACCGACCTTTGAAATGCTGGATAGCTTTGGAGGATAAAATGGAACTTCAGGACAAACATACCGTTTACACCATAGGGCATTCTACCCACAGTATGGAGGAGTTTCTCCTGATGCTCCGGTCTTTCGGCATCGGCATGTTGGCAGACATCAGGCTATTTCCCGGCTCATCGAAGTACCCCCAGTTTAACAAAGAACCCCTTCAAAACGCCTTGCAGGCCGCCGGAATCGGATATGTGCACCTGGAAGGGCTCGGCGGCAGAAGAAAAGCCCGAAAGAACTCGAAGAACGACCGGTGGCGGAACAGCTCTTTCCGGGGGTATGCAGATTATATGGAAACGGCAGATTTTAAACAAGCTGTTGAAAACCTGGAAAATATTGCCCGTGCCCAACCTACCGCCTACATGTGTTCGGAAGCCGTCTGGTGGCGCTGTCACCGCTCTATGGTATCTGATTACCTTAAAGCAAAAGGCTGGACCGTGCTGCACATTATGGCAACGGGTAAGGCGGAAGAACACACCTATACTTCACCCGCAAGAATAGTGGGCGACCGTGTTTTCTATTCTGATGAAAATTTGTTCAATCTATAATATACTATCCGTATGGCAGCAAAGTTTAAAATCGGCGATAAAGTGAGCTGGAATTCTGAAGCCGGAAGGGTTTCGGGCATCATCATCAAAATACATACCCAGGACTTTGATTACAAAGGCTATACTCACCATGCTACAGAAGAAGAACCCCAATACGAGATCAGGAGCAGCAAGTCAGACCATATTGCTGCCCACAAAGGCTCGGCGTTAACACATGAAACATCAGCCGGATGAAATAATAAAACCGGGTTAAATAAAGAGCAATGATGAAAATTGATGCTTATTTTTGCAAAAAAACCGGCATCCGGCTCTATTTACTTTGCAGGTAAATACAAAAACCTTTAGCAGCATTGTATATTTGCAGAAACCAGATACGTAAAATATGTGATAAATAATTTCTTTCAGACCCATCAAAGCCACAGCCCCGCGCGGTTGCGGCATGGTTTAACGTTTAAAGAAAGAAATTATGCTTACTATCCGGAATTTATCCTATATACACCCCAATAAAGATTTACTGTTCAGTGACCTCTACCTGACCGTTAATCATCACGACAAAATAGCGCTAACCGGCAATAATGGCGTGGGAAAATCTACTTTGCTAAAAATTATAGCAAAAGAATTGCCGCCTTCCGGCGGGCAGATCCGCCTCGATGCTGCCCCCTACTCTATTCCCCAGATTTTCGGGCAGTTCGACCACCTCACCATAGCACAGGCCTTACAGATAGAAGACAAGCTAAACGCTATGCGGGAAATTCTGAACGGGAAAACAAGTGAAGAAAATTTTACCCTGCTCAATGACGACTGGACCATTGAAGAGCGCTGCGCCGAAGCACTGCGTCATTGGCATTTATCGGATCTGAACCTGTCGCAAAAAATGGAAACGTTAAGCGGCGGACAAAAAACAAAAGTTTTTCTTGCCGGCATTTCCATTCATGAGCCCGCGCTGGTGCTGCTGGATGAGCCCAGCAATCACCTCGACAGCCCGGGCAGACAGCTTTTGTATGATTTTATTCAATCTGCCAAATGCACGTTAATTGTTGTAAGCCACGACAGGAAGTTACTGAACCTTCTCGATCCCGTTTGTGAATTGAGCCGGAACGGGATTAAAGTTTACGGAGGCAATTACGATTTTTACAGAGAGCAAAAGCAGGCAGAGGCCGACGCCCTCAACCAGGATATACACAGCAGGGAAAAAGCGTTGAAGAAGGCCCGGGAAAAGGAACGGGAAACCCTGGAGCGTCAGCAAAAATCAGACAGCCGGGGGAAAGGAAAGCAGGAACGGTCGGGTGTTGCCCGCATCATGATGAACACGTTACGGAACAAGGCAGAAAACAGCACCGCAAAGCTGAAAAGTGTTCATACCGAAAAAATCGGGAATATCCGGCAGGAGCTCCATGAATTACGTTCTTCCCTCCCGGAAACCGACCAAATGAAAGTCGGGTTTGATCCTTCCGCACTTCACCGGGGGAAAATTCTTTTCAGGGCGGACAACCTTAATTTCGGCTATGCCAATCAAACCGGTTTATGGGCTGAAAACTTAAATTTCCAGATAGTAAGCGGAGAACGGATAGCCATCAAAGGACCTAACGGTTCAGGCAAAACTACTTTGATCCACCTGATCCTGGGAAATCTCATACCCCGGACCGGAACGGCCTTTGTAGCAGAAAATAAATCTATCTACATAGACCAGGACTATTCCCTGATCAACAATCGACTTACCATTTACCAGCAGGCGCAGCAGTTTAATACTTCTTCGCTGAAGGAACATGAAATAAAAATCAGGCTGAACCGGTTTTTATTTACAAAAGAAGACTGGGACAAACCCTGTGCTGCTCTAAGCGGAGGAGAAAGGATGCGTTTGATGCTGTGCTGCCTGAGCATCAGCAACCAGTCGCCGGATATTATTATATTTGACGAGCCTACCAACAACCTGGATATTCAGAATATAGAGATACTGACCAATGCCATCAACGACTACCAGGGCACATTGCTGGTCATATCTCACGACGAGACATTCCTGGAGCAAATACGGGTAGAGCGAACCATTTTACTACAACCTCAAAACCAATGACAAAGCAACACCACTGCCGGGCCACGGTTCAATGGACGGGGAATAACGGACGGGGAACAAGCGATTACCGTTCGTATGAGCGCAGTCACATCATCCGGGTCGATGGCAAGCAGGATATAGCGGGCTCTTCAGACCCGGCATTTCGCGGCGACAAAAGCAGGTACAACCCCGAAGAGCTCTTATTGTCTTCCTTATCTGCCTGCCACCTGCTCTGGTACCTGCATCTGTGCAGTGAGGCGGGGGTTATTGTCACGGCCTATACAGATCAGGCAACGGGAACGATGGCCGAAACCGAAAACGGCGGCGGGCATTTCACGGAAGTTACGCTGCATCCTGCAGTAACGGTTGAAGAGCCGTCTATGGCAGACAAGGCCCGTGAATTACATAAAAAAGCCCGTGAGCTCTGCTTTATTGCCAATTCAGTGAATTTCCCTGTCTATCATCAGCCAACCGTTGATGTCAGGCAAAAAAACTCTGATCAGGCACAGCCTCCCGGCCGGGTAGATCCCGGGCTGAATGTACAGGAAACAAAACGCAAATATTGATTATATTTGTACAGGCAGAATGAAAACTGCACTGCATAAAGGGTCATCAACAACAATACAATGGAAAACAGGATAGATATTCAAAAACTCGAACCCGGTGCATACAAGGCGATGTATGCATTAGAAGACTACCTGCGGAATTCCCGCCTGTCAAAAACACATTTGGAACTGGTTAAGATACGGGCTTCGCAGATCAACGGCTGCGCTTTTTGCCTCAATATGCATACTTCAGATGCATTAAAACAAGGCGAAACCATGCAACGTATCTTCCTGCTTAACGCCTGGAAAGAAACAGAGCTGTTTACCGAAGAAGAAAAAGTTATTTTAGCCATAACGGAAGAAGTCACCTTAATCAGCCAGAACGGGTTAAGCGATAAAACCTACCGTGAAGCCGTAAAACTGCTTGATGAAAATTATATTGCACAGGCCATAATGGCAGTAGTTACTATAAATGCGTGGAACAGGATGGCAATAAGTACAAAAAAACCGATAGGCTAATCCGTGTGCTTTTCATGGATTGTTCAAGGTATGGCAAGTGATATTAACCCGTATAACAACAAACAATGCAGGACATCATCAAAAAATTCAGGTTTAAAGGCAGTGGCGTTATCCTGAACGCCCCTGCTGACCTGGAAGCTGAATTCAAAAAAACAGGCTTCAGAACATCGTTTGATGCAACCCAAAAGAGTAGCAATACCCTCGTGTTTATTAACAGCCAAAAAGACTACCTGGCATTTTTAAATAACGGACTGGCCCAAACAGAGCCCGATAGTGTTTTGTGGTTTGCTTACCCGAAAGGCACTTCAAAAATCAAGACCGATATCAACAGGGATACCCTTCGGGTAACAGGAGAAGAATTCGGTATTACGACCGTTACGGCCATTTCTATTAACGACACGTGGAGCGCATTGCGTTTCAGGCCCATTGAGAAAGTCGGGAAAAAATGAAACAACTCTGTCTTTTTGTCCTGGTCCTGTTTATGGTAAATTTAGCGGGATGCAGAAAAAAACATACCCGTTCGTACAGTTATACCTATACGGTTCCTCCTCATCTCTCAGAGAGTACCACAGAATTAAGACCGGAAACGTTATGATCGCAAAGTTCCTAAAGCAGGTTTTCGACCCCTTCCACGTGCTGGATATAGGCGTATGGGAGAATTTCGGGAAGCTCGGAGAAATAAAGCAATTCCCGAAAGAAACCGTACTGAAAGCAGCAGACACCACCGAAAAGTATTTTAATATCCTTATGGAAGGAAGCGGTGGCTGCCTGATCTGGAAAAAGAATAACTTTGTCTGTATCGATATGGCATTTGAGAGCGACTTTTTGTTTGATTTCATGTCATTTACCCTGCAGCGGCCCACGCCCGTTGAAGTCAGGCTTTTTGATGACTCCACGGTTTTCCGCATCCCGCACCACGTTTTCCGGCAGACATTCAACCCGGGAAATCATGGAGAAAAAATGGCAAGGCTGGTAGCCGAATCCTCGTTTATCACGAAGCAGCAGCAGCAAATTGACCTGCTTACAAAAACGGCAAAGGAAAGGTACCTGGAGCTCATGGGAACCAAAAAGGGGATTGAACATACACAACTCAAGTATTTAGCTTCTTACCTGGGCATTACCCCGCAAAGCCTGAGCAGGATCAGGGCGGAAAAAATCTGAGACTTACCAAATGGTAAGCGACGACGTATATCAGGCATTTATTTTTGCACCATTAATATTTCAAATGATGCCAAAAGAACATGTCAGCCCTAAAATGCCGTTATCAAAAATTCTTGTAGTTCTTACCGGATTCCCGGCCATAGCCACCCTTATTTCTTTACTGCTTATAAACCGTACGCTGATCACCGGTTCAGGGCTCGATTTTTCCGATACATTCCAGGTAATCGTCACCGGCTGGTACATCATCCAGATATACCTGATCTATAAAATACTGCGCAGCGAAGGCTGGTCGTGGGCAGAAATAGGCTACCCCTTCACCTTCAAAAAGACCCTTTATTTTTGCCTGGGTTACCTGGTATTTGCTTTCGGGCTGCTATTTTTTATTGAATACCAGCTGGCTCATGCAGCAACAGACCCCGAAAAGCTCAAAGCCGTGGTATCACTGAGCCCTAAAGATACAACGGCAAGAGTCATTTTTATATTCATGGGCTTAGTGGGAGGGCTGGCAGAGGAGCTGGTTTACCGGGGTTTCGCCATCAGGGCACTGATCAGCAACGGGATAAACAAATGGCTGGCGGTGACCCTGGCCGCCATTCCCTTTTTCTTCCAGCACGGCATCAAGGCCCACCAGCTTACCTGGGGCACCTGGTATTTTGTCTGGGGTATTGTTTTCGGCATCCTTTTCCTGCTACTGAGAAACCTGAATCTCAACATTATCATTCACTGGCTGATCATCTTATCCGCCATGCCCGCTGTTTTGCAGGCTACTCAATAAGAGCAGACAGGGTCCGGTTCATTCCGGCTAAACAGCGAAAGAAAGCGCTTATTTCGTGCGGTAAATTTTTTGTGCCGGGACAACCGGGCCCTGGCAATAATTTTCCTAACTTTCGGGCAAAGCGAATAATAACCGCCGTAACGCATTGATTTCACAAAACCGGGGATGAGCGCCCTGTAACACAAAACATTAATTCCGTAAATGAAGACCCAGCTTTCAAAAGAATTTAAAACGCAGGCCACCAATGCAATTCTTGCTGTCATTTTATTCCTTTTTACCTATTTCCTTATCGTGGTGCTGGCTGTCCTGCTCACCGGTTTGTGCATTGCAGCGGGCATCATGTTAGTGGCCGCCAAGCCATCAGCGCTTACCTTTATGGTCGGGCTCGGTTTAGCAAGTCTCGGAATCCTGATCCTGATTTTCCTGCTGAAATTTATTTTCCAGTCTGACAAGACAGACCGTTCGCATTTGATCGAGGTCAATGAATCTCAACAACCCGCGTTGTTTGCCATGATCAGGGAGATCGTGGAAAAGGTAGATACGGCCTTTCCCAAAAGAGTGTATTTATCTTCTGACGTGAATGCTTCCGTATTTTATGACTCCGGTTTCTGGAGCATGTTCCTGCCTGTAAGAAAAAACCTGCAAATAGGGTTAGGACTGGTCAATACGGTGACCAAAGAAGAGCTGAAGGCCATATTATCGCACGAGTTCGGCCATTTTTCCCAGAGAACCATGAAGGTAGGGAGCTATGTGTATAATGTAAACCGGGTAATATTCAACCTGTTGTATCACAATGAATCGTATGAAAATATTATCCGGACCTGGTCAGGCATGAGCGGCTATTTCTCCCTGTTTGTGGCCATTGCTGTAAAAATAAATGCAGGCATACAGTGGATTCTGAGAAAATTATACACGGTGGTAAACAAAAGTTATATGGGACTTTCCAGAGAAATGGAGTTTCATGCCGATGAAATTGCTGCCAGCGTAACCGGTTATCAACCGTTGAAAGAATCTTTATTGCGAATGGCCCTTGCCGATAATTCATTGGATTATGCATTGAATTTTTACAACGGGAAAATTTCGGAAAACAACCTGAAGAGTGAAAACCTGTACAAAGACCAAACCGCTGTGCTCCGTTTTCTTGCTGATGAAAACAGCCTCCCGCTAAAGCACGAGCTCCCTGAAATTTCACTGGAAGAACAAAGCCGGTTCGACAAATCCAGGCTGGTCATTAAAGACCAGTGGGCTTCTCACCCATCCCTGGAAGAAAGAATAAAAAGACTGGAAGAAACCGGGTTTACGGCTGAAAACAACGAAGATTATCCCGCTAATCAGGTATTTACGGGTATAGAAGAGCTGCAAAAGCAATTTACAGGCAAAGTGTTTGAGACCGTCAGCTACCCGGGAGAAATAAACGTGCTTCCCACTGAAAAATTTATAGAACAATACCGGCAGGAAGCGCTATCCAATTCGTTTTCCAGGATCTATAACGGTTATTATGACCATAAGAACCCGGTGAATTTTGACCTGGATCTTATTGACTCACCGGAACCCGGAATAACTTTTGAAGAGCTGTATTCTGACAAGAAGGTAGACCTGGTGTATTCGGCTATTGCGTTGCAGAATGATATGGAAACGTTAAAAAGCATTGCTGAAAATACCCTGGAGGTCAAGACCTTTGACTACGACGGTGTAAAATACAACCGTAAAGAGGCCGCCGGCCTTATTGAAAACCTGAAAGCTGAGCTGGAAAAGACCAATGAGGAGATCAGGAAAAACGATATGGGCATTTACCGGTACTTCAGGAGAGAAGAAGACCGGCAAAACAGGCCCGGAGAGCTGGAGCGCCGTTACCGGGACTTCTTTGAGACGGATAAAACGTACGATACAAAATACAGCCTCTATGTGCAGCTCCTGAATGAACTGATGTTTATCAGCGTCACCACCCCTTTCAAAACAATCATCAGCAATTTCCAAACGATCAGTCCGCTGGAAGATCAGCTGAAGCAGGAAATTGCATTTGTTTTATCAGACCCCGTGTGTATCCCGGAAATAACACCTGAAATAAAGCACAGCCTGGAGCAGTATACATCGCAGACATGGGAATATTTTAACGGAACCGAATACCATAACGATAACCTGGGCATCCTTTATACCGCACTGCACAATTATGCCTTCCTGTTATCACGGAAATACTTTTTACTGAAAAAGGAGCTCCTGGCCTGCCAGGAAGACCTGGTCAGAAACAAGGGAAGTGTCGCGACGGCATAACATGATATAAATCAGTAGAGAAGAGTAAGGAAGATCATATTTTTATTTAATTATCAAAGATAATTTCGTAGGAAAAACAGGTACTATGAAAAAATCAATCTCTACTCTGGCAGCCGTATTTATATTAGCGGCCTGCTCCAATAATCAATCCGAAACCACGGCCGCTGCATCGGAGGGTTCTGCCCAGACCAATGCCGGACAGTCGGCAGTGGTAGATGATGTATCCAACCCGAACATTGTGCAGGTAGCTGCAAAAAGCCCTGACTTCACCACCTTGGTAACAGCCGTTAAAGCAGCCGGCCTGGCAGATGCCCTCAGCAATGCCGGTCCGTTTACGGTATTTGCCCCCACCAATACCGCATTTGACAAGCTGCCCAAAGGTACTGTAGAAGGCCTGTTGAAACCCGACAAAAAAGACGATTTATCGAACATACTGGGTTATCACACCTATGTGGGCGTGTTAGACGGGGCTTTGCTCCAGGACGGGGCCGAATACGATATGGTATTTGGCGGAAAAGTAAAAATTACCCGGAACGGGGATAAGAGCTATGTAAACGGCAGTGAAATTACCTCTACCATTAAGACATCAAACGGGGTTATCCATGTGATCAACGACGTTCTGCTGCCTAAATAAGCCCGGATCGATCCGTATTGGGTAATGCCTGAAAAAAGATCAAAAGCCCTGGTTTCTCCGCGAAACCGGGGCTTTTTCTGTAATTAACCGGCCCGTTGTCCCGGCAAAAAGGCCTTCATCCCCACCCTGCTGAACAGAATCCTTGAAAAAACAGACTGTTCTCTGTCCCGTTTTTGAAATATTCTGACTATTTTAGTCCTTATTTATCAAACCATGAATACCTATTCTGTTAAAGCTTTCGGAACAGACGCCCCTCAGGCAGATCTGAAACAAATGTACATTGACCGCCGCGGGATCACCGCAAAAGATGTGGAGATAGACATCCTGTATTGCGGCGTTTGTCATTCTGATTTACATACCGCCCGTAACGAATGGCACGGTACGGTTTATCCCAATGTGCCCGGTCATGAGATTGTAGGGCGTATTACCCGGGTGGGCAGCGATGTTACCCGCTTCAAAGCCGGCGACCTGGCTGCTGTGGGATGCATGGTAGACAGCTGCCGCGAATGCGAGCAATGCCGGCAGGGCAGCGAGCAATATTGTGAAAAGGGCAATATCCAGACCTATAACGGGCATGACAAGCACCTGAACCGCCAAACGTTCGGCGGGTATTCAGAGCGGGTGGTGGTAGACCAGGATTTTGTGCTGCGTGTACCTGAAAACCTGGACCTGGCCGCCACAGCCCCTTTGCTCTGTGCGGGAGTGACCACTTGGTCACCGCTGAGGCACTGGAAGATCGGGCCGGGCAGTAAAGTAGGCGTAGTAGGTATTGGCGGCCTGGGTCACATGGGCGTTAAGCTGGCCAAAGCCATGGGGGCGTATGTGGTGGTCATCACTACATCTCCTTCAAAAACCGAAGATGCCCGGCGCCTGGGGGCAGATGATGTGATTCTATCCACCGATAAAGCACAAATGAAGGCTGCTTCCGCTTCTCTGCATTTCATCCTGGATTGTGTATCAGCGCAGCACGATGTTAACGCCTATCTGCGGCTTTTAAAGGTAGACGGCACCCTGGCCCTGGTAGGAGCGCCCGAGCATCCGCTGCCCATTGCCGCATTCAGCCTTATCCCCGCCCGTAAAAACTTTGCCGGCTCTACTATAGGCAGCATTGCCGAAACCCAGGAAATGCTCGATTTCTGCGGTGAGCATAACATCACGGCCGATATAGAGCTCATTAAGATGCAGGATATCAACGAGGCGTATGAGCGCCTGTTAAAAGGCGACGTAAAATACCGTTTTGTAATAGATATGTGCAGCTTAAAGCAATAAGACATGGATCACGACGAGCGGATAGCCAAAATGACCTTTGCTTCGGTTTACCCCATGTATATTCAGAAGGTAGAAAAGAAAGGCAGAACAAAAGAAGAGCTGAACCGGGTCATTCAATGGCTCACGGGCTTTGACGATCGCCGGCTGCAGGAGCAGATAACGCAAAAAGCCACCTTTGAGGCTTTTTTCCAGCAGGCTGCTTTAAATCCCCATGCCCGCCTGATTACCGGCGTGATCTGTGGCTACCGCGTAGAAGATATTGAAAATCCGCTGACTCAGAAAGTCCGTTACCTCGATAAGCTGGTAGACGAGCTGGCCAAAGGCCGGAAAATGGAGAAGATCCTGCGCGGAGAACAATAGCCCGGCAGGGCGACAGTGCTTATCCCAGCACTTCTGTTGCCCTGCCGATTCTTCTTACCGTTTCTTCTTTTCCCAGTATTTCCATGATCAGCATCAGGTCAGGGCCTTTGCCTTCACCGGTCACGGCCAGCCGCAATGCCTGCATCACCTTGCCCGGTTTGATTCCTGCTGCTTCCAGCTGCCCGAAAATGGCATCATGGATATGCTGCGAAGTAAAATCGGTTACTTCAGCCAGTGCCCCGGTAATTACGGGCATGGCATTCCGGGCCAGGTCATCCCATTTTTTAGCGGCTACCTCTTTATCGTATTCTGCCGGTGCTTCAAAAACAAAAGGCACACCCGCTTTCATTTCCCGCACAAAATCTACCCGGTCTTTCATCAGCTCTACAATACGGGCTGAGAGCGCCGGGTTACCGATTTCCTTATCCAGCTCGGCCGCCAGCACATCGTTCTCTTTTTTCCGCAGGTATTGCTGGTTAAACCATTTGGCTTTGTTCACGTCAAACCGCGCACCGGCCTTCTGGATATTGTGAATGTCAAAAAGCTCAATGAGCTCTTCCCGGCTCATCAGCTCCTGGTCATTGCCCGGGTTCCAGCCCAGCAGGGCCAGGAAGTTCATCACGGCTTCCGGGTAATACCCGTCTTCACGGAATCCCCGGGAGATATCACCGCTTACGGGATCTTTCCACTCCAGCGGGAAAACCGGGAAATCGCCCAGTACGCCGTCGCGCTTGCTCAGCTTCCCGTTGCCTTCCGGTTTCAGAAGCAGCGGCAGGTGGGCAAACTCAGGTGCCTGCCATCCGAATGCCTTGTACAGCAGGATGTGCAAAGGTGCAGACGGCAGCCATTCTTCTCCCCTGATCACGTGGGTAATTTCCATCAGGTGATCGTCAACGATATTGGCCAGGTGATAGGTAGGCATACCGTCAGATTTCATCAGGATTTTATCATCAATGGTGGATGAATGCACCGATACCCACCCTCTTACGAGGTCTTTAAACCGGATCTCGTCTTTCAGCGGCACCTTAAGGCGGATAACATACGGTTCTCCTGCTTCCAGCTTTGCTTTTACTTCACCGGCCGGCAGAGTAATCGAATTCTTCATTTTCATGCGGGTAAAGGCATTGTAGGAAATGTTATCTACTTTGGCCTCTTCCAGCTCTTTCCGCATCTGATCCAGCTCTTCGGGGGTATCAAAAGCATAATAGGCCTGTCCTTTATCCAGCAGCTCCTGTGCATAGCGGGCGTAGATGTCTTTTCGCTCCGACTGCACATACGGGCCCAGCTCTCCTCCTGATCCCACGCCTTCATCAATGCTTATTCCTATCCATTGCAGGGCTTCCAGGATATAGCCCTGCGCACCCGGAACCAGCCTCGTCTGGTCGGTATCTTCTATCCGGAGGAGCATTTTACCCCCCATTTTACGGGCAAAAAGATAATTATACAAAGCCGTACGAACACCGCCAATGTGCAGGGGGCCCGTAGGGCTGGGAGCAAATCTTACTCTGACACTCATATCTCAAATTTCAAACAAAGTGCAAAATTAAGGGTTATTGTGATACATCGTCTTTCCGGATAACCAAAAAAAGGGAGCTTCCGAAGGGAGCCCGCCTTAACAGCCTCCTTTCCAGCGTACAAACCCGGTAAAGGAAGTCATTGATCGCCGGTGAAGGCAGCGACACATCAGACCGCACCTCTTCTGCCCGTACCCATCCCAGCCTGAGCTGCAGCTTCTGAAAGAGCCTTACGCCCAGAATCAGCGGCGAGAGCAGCAGCGACCAGTACGTAGCTTTTTCTACCCGGAAACCGGGAAAAAGAGCCAGGAAGCGATCGAAGTCAGCCTTTACAAAGCGCCGTTTGCTTCCAACGGCCAAATCATGTATTCCTCCGAAAACCCGGAAAGCGTTGTTGTTGGTAATGAACAGCCCGCCCGGCTTCAATACGCGGTAAATGCCGCGCAGAGCATCTGTCAGCTCCGGGTCATCGAACTGGTACAGCACATCATTGGAGATCACCACATCAAACGATTCAGCGGGGTAATCAAGGGCCGTAATGTCTTTCCGGCTGACGGGCAGGCCCCGGCTCTCCGAGAATTCTACTGCGTACGCATTGTAGTCAAACCCACGGAGGCGGGTCATTCCCTCAGCCTGCAGCCGGGTCAGCAGTCCACCGGTGCCGCAGCCGGCATCCAGTATATGAAGGTCGCGGTAAGCGGGTGAAGCGGCTTTTATTTCGTGGATGACCCGGTCGTGAAGGGTTTTATACCACCACATCCGGTCTTCCACCTCAAACATGGCCTGGTATTCCTGGTAATTAATGAGCACCTCAGAGGCTGTTTTCGTTATTGATCACCTGGATTTCCGGCTTATGATATACCGTAGAATTGGGCGGAACGCTCCTGGTCAGCCAGACATTCCCGCCAATAACGCTGTTTTCGCCGATAACCGTCTTCCCGCCCAGGATGGTGGCCCCGGCATAAATGATCACGTTATCTTCTACCGTGGGGTGTCGCTTGGTATTGGCCATGTATTTCTCCACAAACAAAGCCCCCAGGGTCACCCCCTGGTAGATCTTCACGTTTTTACCGATCTCGGTGGTTTCGCCGATCACCACACCTGTTCCGTGGTCAATATAGAAATGTTCGCCGATACGGGCACCCGGGTGAATGTCGATACCCGTTCGGGAATGGGCATATTCTGTGAGAATACGCGGAATGTAGCTGATTTCCAGGCGATGCAGGATATGTGCCAGCCGGTAGAAAAAGATGGCAAAAAAGCCCGGGTATACCCGCACGATCTCAAATTTGGAACGGGCTGCCGGGTCACCGTTCAGGATAGAATCCAGGTCGGTAGAGAGCAGGCGGTAAAGCTCAGGGATCTCCTCCACCAGCAGCGCGGCTTTCTCTTCCGCTCCGCAGCCGCGGCATTCGGCAGTGGCATCCAGGATTGACTTCAGCTCATCGCCGATATTCCAGAACTCTCCTTCCACCTCATCCACGCTCCTGAAAAAATCTTTGCTCCGCTCCGGGAAAAGCAGGTTAAACACCTTCAGCGCCCAGCCCGAAATCACTTCCGATGGCGGGATATCGGGCACATTCTGGTGCTTCTCAAACAAGTAGTTGATAAATTCTTTCATCTGTATAAATTTTAACCCCACAACAACGGCTTCCCATTCCCAACCCCACCTTAACTTTTAACTATTCACTTTTAACTTTTCACTTTTCACTCTTAACTTTTAACTTCCCCCCTCACCCCAGCCGCCGCTGAATCAGCGTGGAAACCAGCGCGAAAAACACATCCGGCTTAAGGGTACGCCAGTTTTCCATCTGCAGGGTTCCGCCCAGGTGCATATAGTAATCCAGCTTGTATTTTTCAATTTCTTCCATCACAAATTTACGCAGGTTCAATACGGCGATCCAGCCGTCTTCCACGTCTTCAAACCATTCCTGGTAATAATCATCTTCGCCCCCGTGAAACTGGAACAGGTTCTCACCAATCAGTATAAATTGCCGGATCCCGTTTTTCAGCAGCTTGTCAATCACTCCCCGCTTCAGGTACATGATATCGTTGTGCAGAGTGTCGTTCCACTCTCCGAAAAGCTCTATAACGGCATACTTCAGCTGGTAATTTACCATTAAAAGTTTCACGTACAGCGTTTCAGAGCCTATAAAGTCCCAATCGGGGTGAATAACATACCCGTATACTGCATTTTCATAGGTTACCGCCTGCTCTTTCCCGTAAAACGGGCTCCTCTTATCTTCGTACGGAAGGTAGTAGCGGTTCCAGTTATAAAAAGGTTCTATTTCATGCATTTCAATAGGTTTTAAACGAAGAGTATGATTAAATTTGCAATGATGCAGAAAATAATTGAATACAAATATAGGGCTGAATATTTAACAGACTCTGAACCGGTCAAATTTAAAGAAGAAGATCTGGCCGAAGAGGAAATGATCCTGAATCTCGGCCCGCAGCACCCTTCTACCCACGGTGTGCTCCGCCTGGAGGTCGTATCAGACGGTGAGCTGATCCGTGAAGTTGTTCCGCATTTGGGTTACCTGCACCGGTGCTTTGAAAAACATGCCGAATCGCTCCCGTTTAACCAGGTTATTCCCTATGTAGACCGGCTGGATTACCTGGGCTCCATGAATTCCGAGCACGCCTACGCCATGGGCGTGGAAAAGATGCTGGGCATAGAAGGTACCCTGCCCAAACGCATCGAGTACATCCGGGTGCTGGTGGCCGAGCTGAACCGGCTGGCCTCTCATTTTATCGCTATCGGCTCGTATGCCATTGATATCGGTGCTCCCACCCCTTTTTTGTGGCTTTTCCGCGACCGCGAAACCATTCTGCGCATGCTGGAATGGGTATCCGGGGCCCGGCTGCTGTACAATTACATCTGGATAGGCGGCCTTTTCTATGATCTGCCCATTGGCTTCGAAGAAAAATGCCGCGAGTTTGCAGCCTATGTACGCCCCAAGCTCATTGAGCTGCAACAAATTATCATTGACAACCACATCTTCATTAACCGTACGGCCAATGTAGGGGTTTTACCGCTTGACCTGGCCATTAACTACGGCTGCACCGGCCCGGTATTGCGGGGTTCGGGGCTGAAATACGATCTCCGCAAAACCGATGCCTATTCGGTTTACCCGGAGATAGAGTTTGATATTCCTACAGGACAGGGGGCCATGGGCAAAACCGGGGACTGCTGGGACCGGAATTTCGTACGCCTGCAGGAATGCCACCAGTCGCTCCGCATCATTGACCAATGCCTCGAAAAGCTCACCAAAGCGCATAAGCGTACCCCTGATTTCGACCCGCAGGCGTATGTACCCAAGAAGATCCGCCCCAAAGAAACCGATTTTTATGTACGGGCCGAAAATCCCAAGGGAGAGCTGGGCTTCTTTTTCAGAACCGACGGCCGTAGCGACGTACCCGTGCGGGTAAAATGCCGGGCCTGCTCCTTCCATAACCTTTCTGTTTTGCCGGCTATTGCCAAAGGCATCCTGGTAGCTGACCTGATTGCCATTATCGGGTCACTTGACCTGGTGATGGGCGAAGTAGACCGGTGAAGAATTGATTATTCCAGCTCCCAGACGCTCGGGTGGTTGCTGTTCCGGATGGTTTTACGCACTTCCATCCAGAAAGCCAGAATAAGGTAAATGATAACGGGAGACCCTAAGGTAAAAAATGAGGCGTAGATAAAGTATTTTCGTATAGTGGCTGCCGAGAAATTCAGCTTCTGCCCTATCCTGGTACAAACCCCAAAAAGATTACTTTCAAGTAAGTATTTAAGCCTGTCCATATATCTGTTCAACTAAAAACATTTGCAAATTTCCGAATTATTCCTATAAATAAAAACAAAAAGAAAGTTAAATTTAACTTCCTAACCCGGAGCTCACGGTCCGTGATGCACTGCTGTGCCCCCTGACCAAAACCGTATTCTCCGGTTCCCCGCCCAATTTATAGGGGTAGTCGGTATTAAAATGAAGCCCCCGCGACTCTTTGCGCTTTTTCGCCGACTGGATAACCATCTGGGCGCAGAGAATCAGGTTTCTCAGCTCACAGAGCTTGACAGACAGCTTGGTTTTCCGGTAAAACGCTTCGGTCTCGTCTTTCAGCATGCGCATACGGGTTTCTGCCCGGTCAAGCCGAAAGTCTGAGCGTACAATGCCCACGTAGTCAGACATCATCTTCTGCAGCTCCCGCGTATTGTGCGAAACCAGGATTTCTTCATTCGACTGCACCGCCCCGAATTCGTTCCAGTCGGGCACCCGGTTCTCGTATTCCAGCGAGTCGATTATTTCGAGGGCATTCATGGCGATCCGGTTGGCAAAAACAGCCGCTTCCAGCAGTGAGTTGGAGGCCAGGCGGTTTGCGCCGTGCAGCCCGGTAGAAGAGCACTCACCGCAGGCGTAGAGGTTCCTGATCGATGTACGGCCGAACTCGTCTACCCATATTCCGCCGCACAGGTAATGCGCTGCCGGCGTTACCGGAATGTAGTCTTTGGTGATGTCTATCCCTATGCTCAGGCATTTCTCATAGATATTCGGGAAGTGCTGCAGGATAAATTCTTTCGGCTTATGGGTGATATCGAGCCACACGTGCTCTTCCCCCGATTTTTTCATTTCGGCGTCAATGGAGCGCGCCACGATATCGCGCGGCGCCAGCGATCCCCGTTCGTCATAGTCGTACATAAACTCGCGGCCGTTCTTGTCGCGCAGAACACCTCCCTCTCCCCGTACGGCTTCTGTAATGAGAAAGCTGGGGAAGGTTCCCGGGTTATACAATGACGTAGGGTGAAACTGGATCATCTCCATGTCGCGTACCTTTCCGCCGGCGCGGTATACCATTGCGATGCCGTCGCCGGTAGCAATGACCGGGTTGGTGGTGGAAGAATAAATCTGGCCGGCACCGCCCGAGGCCATAACCGTTACTTTCGAAAGGATAGTTTCTACCTCCAGGGTATTAACGTTCAGAGCGTACACCCCGTAGCTTTCCACGTTCCCGTGTGATTTTTCACCCAGGTGGTGCTGGGTAATCACTTCTACGGCAAAATAGTGGGTCAGGATCTCGATATTCGGCTGCTTGGAAGCCTGCTCCAGCAGAGCCCGCTCAATTTCCCACCCGGTGATATCTTTATAATGCAGGATCCGGTTTTCCGAGTGACCGCCCTCGCGGGTAAGGTTATATTCACCGGTTTCCATCTTGTCGAAGTTGGTGCCGTAATCGATCAGCTCCCTGATCCGGGCAGGGCCTTCAGAAACCACGATCTCTACTATATCTTTATCGCAAAGGCCGTCACCGGCAATAAGTGTATCCTGAATATGTTTTTCAAACGAGTCGGTCACCGGGTCAAAAACCGTGGCTATTCCGCCCTGTGCATATTTGGTATTGGTTTCATCGGCGTTTACTTTGGTAAGAATCAGCACTTTGCCTTTCTTTGCGGCCTTCAATGCAAAACTGAGGCCCGCAATGCCCGAGCCAATGACTAAAAAATCAACTTTCTTCATGTGTATAAAAGCTTTTAGCTGTCAGCTAATGGTTAAACCAGCCCCTCCCGCAACAAATCATGGAGATGAATAAATCCGAGCACCTTCCCGTTTTCTTCCACTACTAATTGTGTAATGCTCAATTCCTGCATTTTGTTGAGTGCATTAACGGCATATTCATCCTTAGAGATCACTTTAGGATTTCTGCTCATCAAATCTATGGCTTTTAAAGTAAAAATATCCTTCTTTTCCTTTAATTTTCTACGGAGATCGCCGTCGGTGATGATCCCTGACAGGCGTTTGGCACTGTCTACTACGGCCGTAGTACCCAGTCTTCTCGACGTCATCTCCAGGATCACGTCTTCCATAGATGCCTGTTCGCTGACCACCGGCACCTCGTTCTGCGGGTAAATATCCGATACCTTAAGATAAAGCTTTTTCCCGAGCGCCCCGCCGGGATGAAACCGGGCAAAGTCGCGGTTACTGAAGCCCCGGGCTTCCAGCAGGCATACCGCCAGGGCATCTCCCAGCGCCAGCGATACCGTGGTAGACGTAGTGGGCGCCAGGTTCAGGGGACAGGCCTCGCGGTCTACATGCGCATTCAGCACATAATCCGAATTTTTAGCCAGGAAAGAGCCTGTATCTGAAACCATGGCAACCAGCCGGTTAGGCAGCCGCCGGATCAGGGGTACCAGCACTTTCAGCTCCGGCGTATTGCCGCTTTTGGAGAGGATGATCACCACATCTTCGTCGTCAATAATGCCCAGATCACCGTGTACGGCATCTGTGGCATGCATGAAAACCGCCTGCTGTCCTGTAGAGTTCAGGGTAGCCGTTATTTTCTGTGCAATGATGGCGCTTTTACCGATTCCGGAGAGCACCACTTTCCCGCGTGATCCCAGGATCACATTTACAACCTCTTCAAAACCGCTGTCAATTGTATTTATCAAAGATTTAATAGCCTCTGATTCATCCAGCAAAACTTTTTTGGCGGTATCAATTATATTTTTTTCTACTTTCGTCTCCACTTTTTCCGGGCTCATTTTGAGGTACAAAATTAGCTTCAGAAATCCGAAAACTTTTCACAAATAATATTTTTAGGAGAATTTATTTGTGAAGTGTTATTTTTAGTAAATTAGCCATACTTTAACAGATATCGAATAAAAGTCATAGCGTATATGATTTCAGAATCATCAGTAGAACAAAGATTGAAGCAAAACCTAAAGGAAATTTTCGGCTTCGATAACTTTAGAGGGGAACAGGAAAAAATTATTAAGAGTGTGGTCTCCGGAAAAAACACCTTCGTGATCATGCCTACCGGGGCAGGAAAATCACTGTGTTACCAGCTTCCGGCAACCGTTCTTGAAGGAACAGCCATTGTTATATCTCCGCTTATCGCGCTGATGAAAAACCAGGTGGATCAGCTTTCCGCCTATGGTGTTAATGCCCAGTTCCTGAACAGCACCCTGAATAAATCGGAAATGAACAGGGTGAAGAATGATGTGATCAACGGCGTATGCAAGCTGTTGTACATTGCCCCCGAATCACTGACCAAAGAAGATAACCTTGAGTTCCTGAAAAAGGCCAAAATCTCTTTTGTAGCCGTAGACGAGGCCCACTGTATCTCGGAATGGGGGCACGATTTCAGGCCTGAGTACCGGAAGATCAAGGACATCATCGAGAATATTGATAACAACCTGCCTATTATAGCACTGACGGCCACCGCCACGCCCAAGGTTCAGCTGGATATTAAAAAGAGCCTGAACATGGATGATTCAGTGATCTTCAAGACCTCTTTTAACCGGGCCAACCTGTATTATGAAGTACGGCCCAAGCTGAACGCCAAAAAACAGCTGATCAAATTTGTTTCACAGAACAAAGGAAAGTCAGGCATTGTGTACTGCCTCAGTCGTAAAAAGGTGGAAGAAATTGCCGAGCTGCTGAATGTGAACGGCTTCAAGGCCCTGCCCTACCACGCTGGCCTGGATTCTGACGTGCGCATGAAAAACCAGGATGCTTTCCTGAACGAGAACTGCGACATCGTGGTGGCCACCATTGCCTTCGGTATGGGTATCGATAAGCCCGATGTACGCTTTGTGGTGCATTACGATGCGCCCAAGTCTCTGGAAGGCTACTACCAGGAGACCGGCCGTGGCGGGAGAGACGGACTGGACGGCACCTGCCTTATGTTTTATGCGCTGGACGATATCACCAAGCTCGAGAAATTCAATAAGGATAAAAACGTTACCGAAAGAGACAACGCCAAAGCGCTCTTAATGGAAATGGTGGCGTATTCTTCCTTGGGCGTATGCCGTAGAAGGCAGCTGCTCTCTTATTTCGGAGAACAGATGGATAAGGACTGCGGCTTCTGCGATAACTGTAAGAAGCCCACCAAAACCTTCAAGGGCAAGGAAGAGGTGGAGCTGGTGATCAACACCATCCTGAAAACAGAGCAGCGTTTTTCAGCCAACCACATTGCCGATATTCTTACCGGCAATACCAAAGATAACCCGGCCATTCAGAGCTACGAGCACGATAAGCTGGAATATTTCGGTAAAGGACTGAAGTATTTTGACCTGGAAGACAAGTTTGAAGACGAGGAAGAAGAGGAAGACGAAGACGCGATTGTGGTTAACCGCAAGCCCAAGGCTGATATTAACGCCGACGGCCGCCTGTCTGCGTCCGATAAATGGGTGTCGATCATCCGGCAGCTGATGGTTTTCGGCTACCTGGAAAAAGACATTGATAATTACGGGGTGATTAAGGTGTCGCAAAAAGGAGCAGACTACCTGAAAGACCCGTATACGGTGACTTTCCATGAAGATCATGACCTCAACGAAACCGAAGGAAGCGGGGAAGATGAGCTGCAGCAGACCCCGGGCAATGCCGGCGGATCAGGCGCCTCTGACCAGGCCCTGCTGGAGCTGCTGAAGTCGCTCCGGAAGAAAATAGCCAAAGAAAAGAACGTACCGCCTTACGTGGTATTCCAGGATCCTTCCCTGGAAGAAATGGCCACTACCTACCCTTCTAATGCCAATGAGCTGGCCCAGGTGAACGGTGTGGGCATGGGTAAGGTGCAGAAGTTCGGCAAGCCTTTCCTGGACCTGATCAACAAGTACGTGGAAGACAACGAGATCGAGACCACGCACGACCTGATGGTGAAAACCACAGTAAACAAGTCAAAAACCAAGATCTTTATCATCCAGCAGATTGACCGGAAGATCGACCTGGAAGACATTGCCGAAGCCAAGGAAATGTCGGCAGAAGAGATCATTTCCGAAATTGAAAGCATTTGCTTCTCCGGCACCAAGCTGAACCTAGATTACTACATTAACCAGGTGATCGACAAGGAGAAACAGCTGGATATTTACGAATATTTCATGACCTCTTCATCGGATGATATCCGGGCTGCGCTGAAAGAATTTGAAGATTACGAAGAAGAGGTTACCGAAGAAGAGCTCCGGCTGATGCGGATCAAGTTTATTTCGGAAATGGCGAATTAAGGGTTCGTTTAAGTTTACGCGGTTCTCGTCCTCTCGCGGTTCTCGACTTCGCTCGAACTGACAGGTAACGATCGCCTCTCGTCAGTTCGAGCGTAGTCGAGAACCAAGCGTAGACGAGAACCAAGTGAAGTCGAGAACCGCAAGAGGACGAGAACCGGGCGAAGACGAGGAACAAGCGTAGACGAGAACCCGGCGCATATAAAAAACCCACCCGTTAAAAACCGCCCCTCACCCCCAGATTTTAGTCCCTTCCGTACAATTCTTGCACATTTCAATATTCTTCCGGCCGCCGATGAGGCTGTGCCGGAAATCTTTGTAGGTGTCGGAATACCACACTTCCCGGAAGCTTTTTTCCGATACATTTCCCATGCGGTATTCGGCATCCTTGTCAAAACAGCAGGGCACCACGATGCCGTCCCAGGTTACCACCGCCGAATGCCACATTTTCCAGCAGTGATCGATCAGCCGGTTCTTGATGCTCCATTTCCCGCCGGCTTCCTGCCGGTAGCGTGAATAATGATCATTTTCGGGGATCAGGTCAGAGCCGTCTTCGTAGTCATAAATCTGGGCCGTTTTGAAGCGCAATTCATCTACCCCCAGCTCAGCGGCCAGACGCCGTACATCGTTCATCTGGTGCTCATTGGGCTTCACTACCAGGAACTGGAATATAACATGAGGTGTAGAAGAGTCCAGCTCTTTTTTAGCCTGCAGGATATGCCGGGTGCCTTCAAGCACCTTATCCAGCCTGCCGCCCACCCGGTATTGCCGGTATACTTCCTGGGTGGTGCCGTCAATAGAAATAATCAGCCTGTCAAGGCCCGAACGCACTGTAGCCAGCGCATTTTCATAGTTCAGGTAATGGGCATTGGTAGAAGTAGAGGTATAAATACCTTTCCGGGTAGCCAGCTGCACCATCTGCAGGAAATCTTTGTGCAGGAAGGGCTCGCCCTGGAAATAGAAGGTAAGATAAAGCAGGGTATCGCCGATCTCCTCCATCAGCTTTTCAAACATCTCTTTGCGCAGCATACCGGTGGGCCGCGTAAAAGACCGGAGCCCGCTGGGGCACTCCGGGCAGCGGAGGTTACACGAGGTGGTGGGCTCAACCGCCAGGGCTACGGGCATATAGTGATTCACCGGCGAGCGGCTGATCCGTGAAAACAAAAAGGAAAAAACCAGCCCTAAGGCATTGCTGATCCGCCTGAAAGTAAGTTTTGAAAGAAAATTGAGATTATCTCTCCACATTCATTTGCTGGTAATAATTAATCAGTCGTTCGTCTTTCTCTGCTTTCACAGCCTCCGTAAACACAGCAGCGGCTTCTTCCGACAGGTCTTTGACCACGTAAAGTACCCGTACGGCACTCATCCGGGCAAACCAGAACGGATCATGCAGGGCTGTTTCCCGGATAAACGGCAGGGCCATGGTCAGCTCGGTAGAATCAGCAATTACCAGGTACGAGGCCAGCAGGCCCATGTACTGGTACAGGTCCATTCCTTCCATCAGCTGCATCCGGTCTACCATCCACCCGGCTATGCCCGGGCGCTCGGTAGCCACAAAATAATTGGCGATCACGCCAAAAATCTGGCTGTCGTGCACATCGCGGTACGCTGTTACCAGGCTATCGGCTTCAGGAACCCGGCCGGCCAGCAGAATTTCAAGGGCTGCGGCACGTACCGCATACGAGGTATCGGTCATGGCTTTCCGGGCCATTTCCACATGCAGCGGGTTCTGGAAGTTTCTTACCGACAACAGGGCATCGGCCCGTACGTTAGTGGCCGGATCTTCCTCAATGGCTTTCTCCAGCCTTTTTTCCACTTCCAGAAAGTCGTCTCCGTCATAATCGTTGAAACGCTGCACCGCCATCTGGCGTACCCGCCAGAATTTATCGTCCATGGCCTTTAAAAACAGCTTCCGGATTTTCTTATCCTTCAGCGGCTCTTCGCCGCCGGTAAGGTGCACGGCCAGCTCAAGGCCGGCCATCCGGGCGTATACTTCAGGAGATACCTCGTATTGATGAATCAGCTCGTCAACCGTGCGGTCGTCCTGTATCACCCCCAGGAAATACCCCTCAGGGTTCGGGATATAATTTTTAAATTCACCGTTAAACGGTATCCGGAAAGTTTCAGAGGCCCCGGTCAATAACAGCACCGTATCTTTTGTTCCTGCCGTGCTGATCAGCCGCAGCGGCAATGCCGTTCTGAAAATACCGTTCCCGAGCGAGTCAGTGACCTGTTCGGCCGTTAATTGAAGCACTTTTCCTTCCAGTGAGCGGGTCAGGCGAACCATCGGGTGGCCCGCCCCTTCAAACCACTGATCAAAAAACCATTTCAGGTCGCGGCCCGTTACTTTTTCAAATGCTATACGCAGGTCAGCTATTTCGGCCGTCTGGAAAGCATGCGTTTCCAGGTAACGTTTTAACGAGGCAAAGAAGGCCTTATCGCCTACTTCCATCCGCAGGGTATGCAGTACCCGGCCCCCTTTCTGGTACGAATGGGCGTCAAACATTTCCTCGCTGCTGCGGTAGTTGTAGCGAATCAGCGGCACCTGTTTTTCTTCTGATTCCGCCAGGTAATTCTGCAGATCGGTCAGGTAAACAAAATCACCTTCTTCTTTGCCGTACTTGTGGCCAGCCCACAGGAATTCGGAGTAATTGGCAAATGCCTCGTTCAACGGAAGCTGCCCCCACGACTCGCAGGTCACATAATCGCCGAACCAATGGTGGAAAAGCTCATGGGCAATGACCGCATCATCGTGGCCATCTACCAGCTGGTGATTGTTCTTTAACACCGAAACCGAATGCGTGGTGGCCGTTGTATTTTCCATGGCTCCCGAGATATATTTCCGGATGGGCACCTGGGCATATTTCTGCCACGGGTACTTCACGCCCAGCAGCTGTTCAAACCAGGTGATCATTTCCGGGGTACGCCCGAATATCCCCTCTGCATAGGGGGCATATTCCGGCTCCATGTAATAGCTTACTTCAAACCGCGTGAAATTCCTGTCGGTTACCTTCACAAAGTCGCCCGCTGCCATCATGGTCAGGTAAACCGCATGCGGAAGGTTCTGTGCCCAATGGTCGGTTTTCAGGCCGTTGCCCCTGTCGGTGCTTGACACGAGGAGGCCGTTGGATAAAGTGGTATACTTTTTCTCCAGCGTAATATAAATATCCTGGGTGTGGTTCTGGTTCGGGCTGTCGAGCGTGGGAAACCATGCGCTGTTGCACTGGGTTTCGCCCTGTGTCCAGAACTGGGTGGGCAGCCCTTTGGTCTTTCCCTGCGGATTGATAAAAAACAGGCCTTTCTCGCTTTTATTTTCCTCGCCTTCCACTTCCCTGATCTTTTCGGGCCGGGCCAGGTACCTGATCTCTACCTGCAGGGTATCTTCAGCGGTATATTCGCGGTTCAGGGCTATTGTGAGATATCGGCCGTCGTACCCGTATTTCAGAGGCTGCTTACCCGAAGCCACCGAACGGATCTCCATTTCACGGGCATTCAGCCTCAGGGTTTTCTGCGGGTAGAAATAGGGCTTCAGCGTGAGCACGGCCCGTCCCTCGAGGGTCTGGTCAGCCCACCGCGGCTCTACATGGAGCTCGGTATGGATAAGGTCGAATTTAAGCTCTTCCGAAGATCTCACCTGGGCTGCAGCCACAGAGCAGAGGAGGAGTAAAAAAAGTATTTTTTTCATATAATCGATAGTTCCGCGTATAGTTAATGCCGGGTTCCGGGGGATTAGTGCCAGGCCGGTTTAGCGTTGTTCATTTAACATATAATTGGCGGCGCGGGTGGCCGGGATAAATGAGGCCAGCAGGGTGATCACCAGGATGCCCGCTACCGAAAACAGCACATCGCTGCTCATCACCCGTACGGGGTAGGCGGTAGTGATGGCATGGTCCATTCCCAAGCCCACCAGGCCGAAACGCACCTGCAGCCAGCAGACCGCCAGTCCTGAAACCAGCCCGAGCACAATGCCCACACCCGAAATGATAAAGCCTTCCGTAAAAAATATCTTACGGATCAGCCCTTTATCTGCCCCCATGGCCGACAAGGTAAAGATATCATCTTTTTTATCCAGCACCAGCATACTCAAAGCATAGAAAATATTAAATGCGGCAATGCCCACCACAAAAAACAACCCGATAAAAATAAACAGCTTTTCGATCCGGATGGCCTTCAGCAAAGAGGCGTTCTGCTCATCGCGGTCGCGCACCACCAGCCCTTCCGGCAGCATTTTCCGGATCTCGTTCCGGGCCTTCCGCACATCGGCTCCCGGCTTCAGCGTAATTTCCAGGGCCGTTCTGCGCCCCGGGTAATCGTTCAGCTCTTCCATCACCTCTATAGGAAGGTAGACAAAATTGTCGTAATGTTGCTCCAGGATAAAAACACCTGAAACTTCCAGCACGGCCCGGTTGATGTTTTCTTCCGGGTTCAGCACATTCAGCTTCTGATTTTTCGGGTACAGGATTTCCAGCGGCTTAAAGAAGTCATTGACACTCAGCTGCAGGCTGTTGTAAACCGCTGCGCCGATAAATGCCGCCGGTCTGCTGCCGATGTGCACACTCATCTCGCCGCCCGCCAGCGATTTCCTGAATTCGGCATTCCGGGAAAACGTGCTGTCTACCCCCTTGACTTCCACGATAGACTGCGCCTTTTCATTTTTGGCCAGAGCTTTGTCCTGGTAAACCTGTGTGAAAAAGTCTACCCCTTCCACGTGCGAAATAGCCTTCAGCAGGGAGCTGTCGGGCAGGAAGCTCTTGACCGTTTCCGCACTTACTTTCAGGTCCGGATCAAACGATTTAAAAATCTGGCGGTTGAGGTCTTCAAGCCCGTTAAATACCGAAAGTATGATGATCAGCGCGGAGAGGCCGGTTCCCACACCCAACATGGAGATAATGGAAATGAAGTTGATAAAACTTCTCTTTTTCCTGGAAAGAAAATACTTTCGCGCTATAAAAAACGGCAGGTTCATCAATCTTCTTCTTCCCCAGCGGGCGGAATATGGATATTGGCAAACAGCTGCTCAATCTTTTGGGCATATTCGGCCGTGTCGTCAACAAAGAAACTGAAATTGGGGATAATGCGCAACTGCTTACCGGCCATTGCGCCGAACAGTCCCCTGATTTTTTTGGTATTTTCGCGGATTTCGTCCAATATGGCCTCCCGGTTATGTGTTTTCAGGAAACTCAGGTACACTTTGGCCACACTGAGGTCGGGAGACACCTTTACATCGGTAATGGTCACAAAATTACCGGCAAATAAACTTCTGAATTCGCGCTGGAATATATCCCCCAGATCTTTTTGGATCAGTTTCCCCACCTGCCTTTGCCGCTTACTTTCCATATTCATTATAATACAATATCTTACATCCTTCCATCTCTTCTGGTTTCCAAGCAGTTAAGGTCCCCTGGGACAGAAAACGACGGTTATGTGCTTTAATTTGCAAATATCCGGCTATTTTTTGGTATAAGCATGAAAGGAACCATATTTTTGCATAAAAATGCAGAACATCCCTTGTTAACATTCTTCCGAATTTATTCCGTTTTTCAGATCCTGTCCATTCTGATCATCATTCTGGCTACACGGATGCTGTTTTTTACGCCTCAGCTTCCGCTGCTGTCGACCGAGCTGGAATGGATACTCATTGGCCGTAAGCTGAACGAGGGACTTTTCCTGTATAACGAAGTGCTCACCCAGGTAGGGCCGCTGTCGTCTTACTTTTACCAATTGATTGACGCCACCGTTGGGCATAGCCAGACCACCTACGAAATCATTGCTACCGGTGTGGTATACCTGCAGGCGCTCCTGCTTAACTTTATGATCAGCAAACGCAACCTGTTCAACGAGCGGAACTACATCGGTGCTTTGCTGTATGTGGTGCTGATGAGTGTTTCTTTTGACCTCATGAAGCTCTCTCCCGCCCTGCTGGCCAATACGTTTGTGCTGCTGGGAGTGAACTCGGTGCTGAGCCAGATTGAAAAGAGAGACGGTATAGGTGACGACGTGTTTGAAACAGGTATTCTTTTCGGCCTGGCCACTCTTTTTCATCACCCCGCTTTTGTATTTATCTTCTGGGCTATACTCACGCTGTTTCTGTACACGGGGATCAACATCCGCCAGGCCTTTATGGTCATCCTGGCCTTTTTGCTGCCCCTGTTTTTCATGTACATTTTCTTCTATTTTAACGATAAGGGGCCTGATTTTACCCAGGTCTGGCTTCTGAACCTGAATAATTTTGTCAAACTTACGCTGCTGAATATCCGCGATATCCTGATTGTTTATACCCTGCCGGTGATTTTATCGCTGCTGGGAGTAGCCCGTGTGCTGCGCGGCCAGCGGTACAACAGCTTCCAGAACCGTTCGCACCAGGCCCTGCTGATCCTGGGTATTTTTGCCCTTCTGGCGTTCCTGCTTTCAGGAAAATACCTGCCGTCTAACCTGGTTTATTTCATCATTCCGCTGGCTTTTTACTGTGCCGGCTTTTTTGTGCATTCCAAAAAGCTTTTTGTACCCGAGTTTATTTTCATGCTGTTTTTCGGCAGCGTGATTTTTATATCCTACCTGGGAGCGAAGAATATTTTCGGAATTTCTATCCATCTGCTGGAAGATTACCGGGTGCGCGAAACCCCGCACGAGATAAACTACAGCAACAAAAGGATTTTTGTTACCGGGAGAAATATCGATGTTTACCGTTCCAATGCCATGGCTACCGGCTACCTGAGCTGGAACCTGGCCCGGAAAGACTTTGAAAACCCCGATAACTACCTGAGCATTTCCAATATCTACAATAACTTTACGAAAGACATGCCCGAAGTAATTATTGACGAAGAGCAGGTCATGCCCAAGGTGTTTTCGCATATACCGGCGCTCGCCAAAAAATACAAAAAAACCGGGAAAGATATTTATGAGCTGAAATAAGGAAATTTCAGCTCATATTATTTTTTAACGGAACAGCAACAGGGCCATCGCCAGGGTGATGATGATGTTAAACGTTTGTGCCCCCAGGAAAACAAACAGCGGTTTCTTGTTGGAGTGAGCGAACAGTTCCCTGAAATTGGTTTCGAGACCGATGCTTACAAAGGCCAGGGCAAACCATACGCCCTGTATGCTTTTGATCACTGATTTTGCCTCACCTATCTTTTCTGCCGGCAATACAAAGGAAAACAGCAGCGATGCCGCCACAAAGCCGATCACAAATTTGGGGAAACGGTCCCAGATCAGGCGCAGAGTAGGTTTTTCAGCCGTTTGCTGTGCCTGGGTCACCGACCAGTAAATGCTGATGGCAAAGGCTGCCAGGCCTAAAAGTACATTCTGCGAAAACTTAATGATGGTGCTGATCTCAAGGGCTTCATCGCCCACCAGCGAGCCCGATGCCACCACGGCGCCGGTGGTATCGATACTACCGCCCAGCCAGGCCCCGGTAACGGCCTGTGAAAGCCCCATCCAGCTGGCCATATACGGCATGAATATCATCATGGGCACAGCCGTAATCAATACCATGGAAATAACGTAAGAAAGCTTTTTGGAGTCACCTTTGATGGCTCCGGAAGTAGCTATGGCGGCAGAAACACCGCAAATTGAAACGGCGCTGCTGATCATCAGCGACATCTCCTGGTCAACGCCCGTACGTTTACACAGCCAGAAGGCAAAATACCATACCGAGAGCACCACCACGAGAGCCTGCACCAGGCCCAGCATTCCGGCCCTTAATATTTCGGAAAAGATAATGGAGGTACCCAGCAGCACGAGGCCGATCTTCACAAAAAGCTCGCTCTGGAGGCTTTCTCTCAGCCAGTCAGGCACTCCGAAAACATTGTTGATGAGCAAACCGATGGCCAGGCTGAAAATAACGGTCTCCAGGTTGTATTCCTGCACCACCTCATTGCCGGCCAGGATCTGTGCCAGAACAGACAAAGCAAAAAGCACCAGGAACCCTGCTATAAAACGGCCTGTATTTTTGCCGGTCAGAAAGGCTGCCAAGGCTCCGGCAGCTCCCACCAAACCCAGCTGTACCAGGATTTTTGCGAGATTATCTGCCGCCAGGATGTTACCGGAGATGTCGGAAAAATGGTTCCATTTAAAGGTCGGGCTCCCGAATTTAAATCCTGCCAGAACCACTCCGATCAGTAAAAAACCGGTAATTACCACTACCCAGTCTTCCGAAATACTTTTGCTTTTTGATGCCATTATTCGCTATAGGTGTTTTGGTTGCCAAAATACGGATTAAGAAATTTATATCTATGAAAACCTTCCATTTTTATATATTTTCTTCGTATCTTTACACCGGTTTAATGATTATGTAGGAACATGTATCCTGATTCAGGTTATTTGTTTCAAAAAGAATTCAGAAAAGAGGAGTGCTTCTGTACTCCTCATTTTTTTAAGGATCCATGAAATTCCGTTTTGTATTTATCTTCGTACTTTTTTCTGCCTGCCAGGGCTCTTCAGAGGCCGGCAGGATACAGAAATATTTTGATTCAAAAAGCTGGCTCGAACAGCTGATTACTGATCTGAAAGCTGCCAACCCCCTGGTAGAGAAAACCTGGACGTACGACGGGAAGACCGAGAAAAAGCAGGTCAGTGAAATTGACTGGGACAAAGAGCTGAAGCTCTTCCTGGATGCCGACCTGAACAAGAGCTCATTTGTGATGAGCTATGATTCGGTGAAAGAAGGCGGACGTACCCTTTACCGGCTGAAACCGGGCGAAAACCTGCCGGTGAAAGAGCTGAGCGTAGTGTTTGGCCCGAATCACGTGCCTGTCTCACTGAGCTGTACCCGGCAATCTGACAATTACTTTTTCACTACCGGCTCCCGGATCCGCCTGGAAGCGCAGGAAGGAAAGCTCACCGGCTACGAAATCCGGTCGGTACAGCGGCTGCTGTGGTTTGCACCTGATTCGAGTTATGTGGCGGGGGAAGTTGTGAAGTAAGTGAAAAGTTAAAAGTTAAAAACGAAAAGTTATGGAATAATAAAGTAAGTGAAAAGTTAAAAGTGAAAAACTAAAAGTTATGGAATAATAAAGTAAGAATGTTCCATAACTTTTCACTTTTAGTTTTTAACTTTTAACTTCCCCTGTTTTTCTCCCAAAATACTTCAGCCCTCTTTTCACCCCGTCCAGGTTGGCTACCTCGGGCAGGAAGCCCCATTCGCAGTAGCCTGCCTTTTCAAAAAGGCGTATGCTGGGGATATTGTGTTCAAAAATAAGCCCGATGAGGGTCTCTATGCCAAGCTGAGGGGCTTTTTCCAGCGCGAAGTCCAGTATTTTGCGACCGAGGCCTCTTCCCCGTACCGATTCGTCGAGGTACAGGCTGATTTCAGCTGTGGCATCATAGGCAATACGGCTGTGGAAGGGCTGAAAGCCCAGCCAGCCTATCACCTTACCCGACTCTTCCACGACCCAAAGCGGTCTTTTATGTAGCGTATGACGCTGAAACCATTCTTTCCGGCTTTCTACAGAGACAGGCTCAAGGTCTGCTGTTACGAGGCGGGAAGCGATAGTGGAGTTGTATATCCTCACTATCGCTTCCAGGTCTTCCGGCATAGCCAACCGGAACTCTAGGGGGTCAATATTCATTATTTAAACCAAAGATCCGCTTATTGGTTTTCCATTTTCCACGGGTAAAATCAGGAATTTCCACCGGTGAGCTTCCACGGGCAATCGACATTTCCGAGAGGGGGCTGATGGCCGACCATGCTGCCGCATCGTAAACGTCTATCGGCGGAGAAACCCGGCGTTTAACCGATTCAATGAAGGCCCGCAGCACAAAGTAATCGATACCGCCGTGGCCGGCATTCTTAGCCGATTCTTCAAATTTCTTCCACAGCGGGTGATCGTATTCTTTCTGATACTTTTCGAAAGGTTCCCACTGGTGTGGTTTCGGGCTCTTGCCTTCCAGGTAAATCGACTTGTTATCGTCTAACCATACGCCTTCGGTACCCTGGGCTCTGAAGCAGAGGGAATAAGGACGCGGCAGGTTGGTATCGTGGATGATCACGATGTTCTGCCCGTTTTCACACTGAACAGAGGTGGTAACAATATCGCCCAGTTTGAATTTCACTTTGGCGTTGGGGTGATCGGGTCCGCCGTTGTCCACGATATATTTGTGCAGCCCTTTGGCACTGGTGGCCATGGAGGTCAGGTAGTTGAATTTATTGCCCCGGTTAATGTCCATCCAGTGCGCTACCGGCCCCAGCCCGTGCGTAGGGTAAAGGTCGCCGTTCCGGTCTACCGAGTGCTGGGTTCTCCAGCGGGCTTCCGAAAAGCCTTTCTCACCGAATTCAACGCCACCGCCATAGGCCTGTTTTCCGTCGTTAAACTTAACGTTCCGCAGGTCGTGCTGGTAACCGCAATGCCCGTACTGGATATCTCCGAAGAGCCCCTGGCGTACCATATTCAGCACCGCCATTACGTCTCTGCGGTAACATACGTTTTCCAGGATCATGCAGTGGCTGCCGGTCTCCTCGAAGGTATTGACCAGGTCCCACGATTCCTGGAGCGTAACCGTGGCAGAAACTTCCACGGCGGTGTATTTGCCGGCCCGCATGGAGTCTACACTCATGGGCACGTGCAATTCCCACGGAGTGGCGATCACCACCCCGTCAATATCGTCGCGTTTTACCAGGTTCCGGTAATCGGTTTCGTTTTTGGAATAGGCTACGGCTTCTTTCCGCCCTTTCTTCCGGATCATTTCCTGCGCCTGGCGAATGGCATCCGGGTCAATATCGCAAATGGCCACCACCTCTACGTCATCGCAATTGATGGCCACGTTAAGATGGTTTCTTCCACGCAGACCTACCCCTATAAAGCCCAGCCTCACTTTATCCAGCTTGGGTTTGTCATTCGGCATGGAATGCCCAATAAACGGGATGGTGCTGCCCGCTACGGTAGTCTGAATGAAATTACGTCTGTTCATATGTTTTCTATTTAGTTTGGAGTGATAAATATAGCGACAGAATGATTTAATAAAACACAGAAACTACGTTTTATTGCGTAATTTTGTACCGAAAAGCTGCAGGAGGAATGATTGATACGCATGCGCACATCTATGATGAGCAATTTGATGCCGATAAGTACGATATGCTGGAACGTGCACGCCAGGCAGGCATAGAGCAGATATGGATGCCCAATTGCGACTCGGAGACCATTTCGCGCATGTATGCCCTGGAGCGTGAGTTTCCCGGCCGCTGCCTGGCCATGATCGGGCTGCATCCTGTCTATGTCAATGAGCGTTATGAGGAAGAGCTGAAACGGGTGGAAGAAGAGCTCGAAAAAAGGAAGTTCATCATGATCGGCGAGATCGGGCTTGATTTCTACTGGGACCTTGCGTTTACGCCGCAACAGGAAACCGCTTTTGTGAAACAGCTGGAGCTGGCCCGGGCGTACGATCTTCCTGTTTGTATCCATTCGCGCAATTCGAAAGACAATTCCCTCAATGCCATTCAGCGGTGCTGCGACCTGATCGAAGATTTCGGCTGGAATGACCTGCGGGGTATTTTCCATTGTTTTTCAGGAACGCGTGCAGATGCGGAACGGGTAACGGGCCTGCATTTTCTGCTGGGAATAGGTGGTGTGGCTACGTTTAAAAACGGCGGACTCGACCGCTTTCTTACTGAAATTCCCTTAGAACAAATCGTCCTGGAAACAGATGCCCCCTACCTGGCGCCCGTACCCCACCGGGGCAAAAGAAACGAACCTGCCTACCTGGAGCTCATTGTTGATAAGCTTTCCGAAATATATGCCACCGACCCGGCCCGGATCCGGGACGTTACCACCCGTACAGCCCAAAGCCTGATTCATGAATCTTAAATTTGTTGTGCTGGGCGTGCTGTTTGCCGCCCTGTGGGCCTCGGCATCGCCGGCGGCCAAGCTGGCCCTGTCGTATATTGAGCCGCTGCTCATGTTCCAGATCCGCTTTTTTTCAGCGGGCACCCTGCTTATTGTCTTTGCCCGGCTTATCCGGAAAGAACGCCTTCCTTACGGGCAGGAATGGCTACAGATCGCCATTTTCGGCTTCCTGAACACCACGCTTTACCTGAGCCTGTTCATCCTGGCATTGGGTGAGATATCTGCCGGCATAGGCAGCCTGGCTACTTCTACCAATACCCTGCTGATCAGCGTGCTGTCTACTTTCTGGCTGAGAGAGAAGATCCGGCTCCGGCAATGGGTGGCCGTATTTACCGGACTGGGCGGTGTTATCGTTGCATGTTACCCGCTATTGCTTCAGGGCCATGCCACTCCCCGCGGACTGCTCCTTATTTTCCTGAGCATGCTGTCGTATTCTGTGGGAACCATCTACTATTCAAAAGTCAAATGGACGCTTTCCAGGATTACCATTAATGGCTGGCAGGTTTTCCTGGGCGGCATTTTTATGTTGCCCCTCACCCTGCTTTTTCACCGGAGCGGGCAAAATCAATGGAATGCTACGGTAGGGTTTTCTATCCTGTGGCTGGTGCTGCCCGTTTCTATTGCTGCCGTGCAGCTGTGGCTCTACCTTCTGAAGACCAACACGGTAAAGGCTTCTTATTTTCTTTTCCTCTGCCCTATTTTCGGGTTCATCTACGCCAACCTCCTTTTAAATGAACCGCTCAGCGGCTATACGTGGGGCGGTACGGCACTGGTTTTGGGGGGATTGTATTTGGGGAGCGGAAAAGTTAAAAACTAAAAGTTGCGGTACATGGGGGTGTACCGCAACTTTTGAGGCAGGAGTGGCTGCTTTTTGTTTTTGACTTAGTTAGTCGTCTCGCCGGCCCAGGAAAATCATCACAAAATAGAGCAGGTTGGCCATGGCGGCGGCGGCACCTACCACGTAGGTCATGGCGGCCCATTTCAGGGCATCTTTGGCCATGGCGTGCTCACGCTGAGACACTACATTCCGGGTTTCCATCCAGTTCAAAGCCCGCTTGCTGGCATCAAATTCTACCGGCAGGGTAATCAGGGCAAAGAGGGCCAGCGCCAGGTTAGCCACGATCAGCACCATCAGAAGGGTATTTCCCACCGGGTTATTCTGCGAGATCAGCGCTATACCTCCGAACATCAGGAACATATTGGCCATGCCCATCACCCGCGAGGCAATATTAACCGCCGGCACCATGGCCGAACGCATTTTCAGGGCGGCGTATGCATTAGCGTGCTGCACGGCGTGGCCTACTTCGTGGGCCGCTACTGCAGCAGATGCCGCACTGCGCCCGTGATAGACATCCGAGCTCAGGTTCACGGTCTTGTCGAGGGGATTGTAGTGGTCGGTCAGCTGCCCGTCTACCTGGGTAATCTTCACGTCATATATTCCGTTATCGTTCAGCATTTTCCGCGCTATTTCTTCCCCGCTGAGCCCGTTGGAAAGCCCTACCTGCGAATATTGCGCAAATTTGCTTTTCAGGCGGCTGGAAATCAGCGAGCCTATAACCATAAAGACAATTCCAATAAAAACTAATCCGATCATTTGTTATTTTAATTATTTTCCAATAAAACAAAACCTAAAGGTACGGAGTTTCCGGCTTTATTCAAAACGGGGATGAACGGTGAATCGGGCAGGTGAGCGGAGAGATGAAAGTGAAAAGTGAAAAACTAAAAGTGAAAAGTTAAGGAACATTGAGTATATATTATAATGAACAAATGTACCTAAATCTTTAGTTTTTAACTTTTATCTTTTAACTTTTCAAGGCTTTTCACAGCTTTTCAATCTCCCCCAGGTCAGGCACCGGGGCGGCTTTTCCTGCCGCTCTTTCAAAATCGGTATTAAAAGGCACTTTAGGAGAGAAAAAGCCGCAGTTGGCCAGGAAAAACTTCCCGTTCTTTACCCCGGCGGCATAGTCGATCCGGTTGCCTTTACGGGCAGTAGCATCGGCGGTATACCGCGCACGGGTCAGCTCTGTCCATACGCCCTGCGTATCACATACCCACTGGTTGGAAAAGACCACTTCTCTCCGCAAGTGCCCCGTACCCGTGTTAAAGTTCTCCAGGAAAGAGTGGAACCGTTTGGCATAGGTTACGGTGGCCGGCCTTCTGAAAGAGGCAATGAGCTCCCACTTTCCCGTTTCAGGAGCATAAAAATAAGCGGTGTATTCTGTGCTTCCCTTTACAGAAGACGGCTCTATCCGGGTGAGAAACCGGTAGGTGTTTCCGGCTATCCAGTTGAAGCGCCTGTAGCTCTGCCCGCCGCTGCCTCCGTTACCGAATTCTCCTGTATGCACGCCTTCGCCTTTCTTCAGCAGCATGATCCGCTGATCTTCCGGTATGCTTTTCGGGTCGTCAGTCTTAAAGGGGCTCCACACTGAAAACAGTATACGCCTTTCCGTAGCTGAATTGACCTGGATGCCAAAATAGCCTTCGGCAAAGCCGTTGGCCATATAATAGCTGCCCAGCACATCGTTGTGCTCCGGAACGGTTATCTCGTTGTATAGCCAGCGGATATCGCGGTCTTCCGGCATCGGGTAGTTAAGATGAACCGAAGGCCCTCTCCTGCCCCAGTAAAAATCGTCTTTCACATAGGTAATCCCGTCGCTCAGGGCAGCTCCTTCTACCAGCAGGTCACTGATGTCTGCTCCGCCTTTGCCCCTGATCACCACCCGCTGGTACCCGGGTGCTTCTATCCTGAAAGTGCCTGCCGTAATTTTTGCAAATTCAGGCTGGTCTATTTTTACAGAACGGGTTTCGTTGTTCAGCGTCACTGAAATCTCTGTCCGGCCCCTGGCGGTAAGCCCTAGCTGAACGGTACCCGTTGCATTGACACTAAAGAATACACATACGTCACCGTCTGTCTCTGTCCAGCCCTGCAAACCGGTCTTGTCAAACTTTTGCTGGCCGGCCTCCGTAGGATGACAAAACCACGCGTTTCCCTGAAGAGGCACGGCTACCGGTTCCTGCGACATAGCTCCGGATGAAACTACCAGCAGGGACAGCACAAGCCGGTATATTTTATTCAGCATCATTATTTCACAATTTTCTGTCCCAGCCACAAAAACTCATCCACAAACATATCGATCGATGGCTGGAAATCTTTATCCAGGAGGACACCTTCTTTATCAAATTTCTTATCGGCGTGCGGTGTGATGAGCAGGCGCGGGCTCAGAACGCCAAATAACGCCGCTACCAGCTGAACAAGCTGCTGGGCCGACCGCATGGCTCCCAGCGCACCGTCTGTACCGGTGGCGATTCCGAAAGGCTTGCGGCTTTGCTTGGGAAAATGATCCAGCAGGTTTTTCAGGGCGGGAGAATACCCGCCGTTATATTCCGGTGAAACCAGGATGAAGGCATCGGCCGAAAAGATCCGGTCGCCCAGGTCTTTAAATTCAGCCGGAACTTTAGCCGGGGTAGTCCATACTTCCTGTACAAAGGGCAGGGCATAATCGCGGACATCTATCAGGCCTGCTTCTACTCCGTCTTTACCCTGAAATACCTGGTGCAGGTGCCGGGCTATACGGAAAGTTATGCTGCCCTGGCGGGGGCTACCGGAAATAATTTCAATTCTCATAATTCCTCTAAATGTGACGCAAAGGTCGGAAAATAAGAAGAATTTTACTATTCGTTTCCAAACTTTGTGCGCTTTGTGAAACCGACTTGGTGTGCTTTGTGAAAATCTGCTTTTTCACAAAGAACACAGGGATTAGCGATTTTTAGGGGCTACTGGGTCAAGGTCGGAGAATAAGAAGAATTTACTATCCGTTTACAAACTTTGTGTGCTTTGTGAAACCGACTTGGTGTACTTTGTGAAAATCTGCTTTTTCACAAAGTACACCAGGAAAAGGCGCAAAGAACACAGGGATTAACGATTTTTAAGGGCTACCTGGTCAATGATATCTTCTGAAATTTCTTTGAAATAGCCGCCGTTCTGGTAGCCGTACCACGACATCGTTACGGTTTCATAATGCCCGGAGTCATATAGCTTATCGGCCGTGATATAGCCAATGTAGCCCCCGTTAAAGCTGGTAACTACCAGGTTAAGGCCTTTTTTACGGGCGTATGCATCGAGCTCCACCATAATTTCGCCCGAGAAATCAGCCGGCATGCCCAGCAGCAGGGTATTGCCTACACGGGTCACTTTAATAAAGGCTTCATAATCTCCGAAGAAGCGTTTAAACACCCAGGGGCGCAAGGCCAAGTGGCGGGTCAGGCGGGCGGTTGGTTCGGGCAAAGGCACCCGGATAAGTGCCGACACGAGGGTGTCGCCCAAGGGAATTTCTTTCCGCTGGTTAAAATAGTACAATACGCTCAGGCCCTCGTTCCTGGCTTCATCAAATTCGGTTACTCCCCGTTCTACCGGCCCCATACCGGCCACGGCCCCGGCCATATAAACGGCAAAGGCCGGCCGGAGCGAGTCTACCAGCACGCCGGAGTAGTCCCTCGACAACTGCAGGTTACCGTCGCTGAGGGTTGTGCTGTGGGCCGCATAGGTGATCAGGTAGGCTTTATCACCGGTTTTTTTCGTAAAGGTCAGGGCCCTGATCTCTTTGTCGCGCACTCCGTCGGGCAGGTTGATCCGGTACCGTACGTCGTCATCGTCCACCACTTCCGAATAGCTTACGCTTCCTTCGCTGAGATCACGTGCCGAAGCCAGTATGGCTTTCAGGAATCGCTGAGCCAGGAGCTCCACTACTTCAGGGTCGTATTTCCCGCCAAACAATTCACCGGTAAGGGTGCTCTCCCAGCCGCCGATGCTGCTGTGGCTGTGGGTGGCGGAGAAATGAATGTCTTTCAGGCGGATACCCTGGTTTTTCAGCTTCTTTTTCAGCGCTTCAACTACTTTAGGCGGAATAAACAGCAGGTCTGCCGATACAAAAAACACCTGCCCGGCACCCATTTCCAAAGCTACTGACCGCACATAGACCGAATCATGCACCGATTCATAGTGACGGCCCCGCCGCTTACCGTAGCCGGCCAGGGGAACGGGCTTAGCGGGAGTGATGTTCTGCAGAGCCCACCCTACCCGGCAGGTACCGGTTTGCACAGGCAGGTCAAGCACCTGGCTCTTCCATGCTTTATAATGGGCCGTTTCCTTATACGGTGTTCTTTCTATCCGCTGTACCATTAGCAGCACCACGACCAGAAGCACAGCCAGCACCACCAAAAGAAATTTTATAATTTTTCTCATAAACCAAATTTTAGACTTATCTAAGAAAAAATTGCAATACAAAATAAACAATTCTATACTCAAAAATACATTTACCTGAATATCAATTTATTGAAATATGAATATATAAAATAATTAATAATTTATTTTAATAATTGTCATAGCAAGATTCGTATATATTTTTCTATAAATTTGCACAAAACAAATATTTCATCAATAAAATCAACCGGGATAAAGGGCCTTTTGATCCGCCAAAATTGGCAATTAAAGGCCTTAAATCCTAATTTAATCTCAGCCACAATGAACATTCACAAAAACCTCTCCCCCGAAGAGCTCAAACAGCATTGCCTGCGCCTGGGCGTTGCCACATCCGGCGAAAACGGCACATTGGTCATCCGTACCGGGCAATTCACCGGAAGGAGCCCCAAAGACAAGTTTTTTATACGTGAGGACGCTTCTGCCGCCGATATCGACTGGAACGAGTTCAATATCCCGATAGAGGAAGCTTATTTTCTGAAGCTCCGGGAAGATATTCTCCGCTACCTCGATCAAAAGGAAGAGGTTTGGGAGCAGGAAGTATATGCAGGAGCCGACCCGGATTACCGCATTGCCGTTACCAGCCTCAATGAATGGCCTGACAGCAACCTGTTTGTCTGCAACATGTTTATCTGCCGCACACCCGGCGAGCCTTTCATCCCGGAGTGGAAGATCATACAGGCGCCCGGCTTCAGGGCTGATCCGGCCGTGCACGGCACCCGGCAACAAAATTTTGCGGTTATTTCACTGGCGCATAAGACCATACTGATCGGCGGTACCGGTTATACCGGAGAGATTAAAAAGGGAATATTTACGGTAATGAACTACCTGCTGCCGAAGGAGAGAAACGTGCTGACCATGCACTGCAGCGCCAACCAGGGGGCAGACGGCGACGTGGCCCTGTTTTTCGGCCTGAGCGGAACGGGCAAGACCACGCTCAGCGCCGATGCCGAACGGAGGCTTATAGGCGATGACGAGCATGCCTGGACGGATAAAGGGATTTTCAATATAGAAGGCGGGTGCTATGCCAAGGTGATCGACCTGTCGCCGGAAAAGGAGCCCCAGATTTTCCGGGCGGTCAGAGATCATGCCCTGGTAGAGAATGTGACTTTCTTTGAAGGCAGTAAGCGCATTAATTATGCCGACCGGTCAGTTACCGAAAACACCCGTGTAAGCTACCCCCTGGCGTATATCGATAACGCGGTGATCCCGTCGGTAGCGGGCAGTCCGCGGCACATATTTTTCCTGACCTGTGATGCATTCGGAGTGCTTCCGCCACTTAGCCGGCTATCTCCCCGGCAGGCCATGTATTATTTCCTGAGCGGGTATACCGCACGGATTGCCGGCACCGAAGAAGGTGTTAAAGAGCCCCGGCCCACCTTCAGCACCTGCTTTGGTGCCCCTTTCCTGCCACTGGCCCCACACGTTTACGCCGAAATGCTGAGAGAGAGAATTGACCGGGATGAGGTGAGTGTATGGATGGTCAACACGGGCTGGACAGGGGGTGGATACGGTACGGGCGAAAGGATCCGCCTGAGCTATACCCGGGCTATGATCCGGGCGGTCTTAAACGGCAGCCTGAAGGATACGATCACCCAGCCGCATCCCGTTTTTGGCCTTGAAATGCCCCTGAGCTGTCCCGGTGTACCCTCCCACCTCTTAAACCCGGCCAATACCTGGACAGATAAGGCGCTGTACGAAGCAGAGAGCCGGAAGCTGGCGGAACTGTTCAGAGAGAATTACGGGAAGAAATTCGGAGAGAAGGGGAAAGAGATCGGGGTGGTGAGTGTTTAATTACGGGTGACGGGTGAGCCGGATGGCTTACCCGTTGACTTGCTTTTCAATGGAGTACCCGGTTTACCAGGTATGCCTTAACTTTCGCTGTTTTCCAGGATCAGCTCGCCGAGGGCCAGGTCTTCGGGTGTAGTAAGTTTTATGTTGGAGTAGCTCCCTTCAATGAGGTGGATGGGGTGGCCGCTGTTTTCCACTACCGAGGCATCGTCTGTGAAGCGCTCATCGTAGGCCACTTTAAAGGCCTCTCTCAGCACCGACAGGCGAAAAGTCTGGGGAGTCTGGATCAGCTTGACCCGGTTCCGGTTGAGGGCGTGGTTTCCTTCGTCACCGGTTATGCGCACCGAGTCTTTGCTATCCACGCAGGCCACTACCGCCCCGAAGCTTTCTGCCGCCACAAACGAGTTCAGCAGGATATTCAGGGTAACAAACGGTCTGACACCGTCGTGGATAGCCACCAGGGCATCCCCTTCTTCTTCAATAGCGGCCAGGGCATTTTTAACCGAGTGAAAACGGGTTTCCCCACCTTTTACGAGGATAAGAGGGGCGTCAGGCAGGTATTCCCGTGCTATGGGCTCCCAGGCGGCCAGACCGTCTTCTGACAAAGCCAGGAAAACCTCGCACCCGCCGATACTCAGGAATTTCTCCAGGGTATGAACCAGCACAGGTTTCCCTTTGAGCGGAAGAAATTGTTTGGGAACCTCCCCGCCCATGCGGCTGCCTGTGCCGCTGGCTACTATGATGGCGATTTTTCGAAGCACCCGGTACTTATTATATGATCAACATCGCATCGCCATACGTGAAGAATTTATATTTCTCCTTGATGGCTACCTGGTAAGCTTCGATGACTGTTTCATAACCGCCAAAAGCGCAGGTAGTCATCAGCAGGATCGATTCCGGCAAATGGAAGTTGGTCAGCAACGCATTCGCAATTTTAAAGTCGAAGGGCGGGAAGATAAACTTATCTGTCCAGGCATTCTCCAGGGGCTTCAGGCGGTTATTGGCCGAAACAGAAGACTCCATGGCCCGCAGGGAAGTGCTTCCGATGGCACAAACCCGCTTATTTTCATCAAGGGCCCGGTTAACCACTTCACAGGTTTTTTCGGGTATGGCAAAGTTTTCCGAGTCGGTTTTGTGCTTGGTAAGGTCTTCTACTTCTACCTGGCGGAACGTTCCGATACCGATATGCAGGGTAAGCGGCACGAAGTCAACCCCGTTGATCTCCATTCTGCGCACAATGTTTTTGGTAAAGTGCATGCCGGCTATAGGAGCGGCCACAGCCCCTTCATGGGTAGCAAAGATGGTCTGGAACCGCTCTTCGTCGTGGTCGGCCACTTCGCGCTGAAGAATGTCTTTGGGAATCGGCGTTTCACCCAGCTGGTAGATGGTGGCCATCATTTCCTCGTGGTTACCGTCAAAAAGGAAACGGATGGTCCGCCCTCTTGAGGTGGTATTGTCTATGACTTCTGCCACCAGGTCGCTGTCTCCGAAATAGAGCTTGTTGCCCACCCGGATCTTCCGGGCCGGATCTACGAGCACGTCCCAAAGGCGCATTTCACGGTTAAGCTCACGGAGGAGGAAAACTTCAATCTTGGCACCGGTTTTTTCTTTGGAACCGTATAAACGGGCGGGAAACACTTTGGTATCGTTTGCCACCATCACGTCGCCGTCGCTGAAGTAGTCAATAATATCTGTAAATTTCTTATGCTCTATTTTTCCGGTCTTGCGGTGCAGCACCATCATCCGGGCGCCGTCCCGGTCCTGGTATGGATGTTGTGCGATAAGACTGTTTGGAAGATCGAATTTAAACGATGATAATTTCATTAGGAACCATTAATTAAGCCGCCTGGTAATCACCCGTCAGGCAGCCCATTTGTTGAAAATAAGCGCAAAAGTACGAAATCAGAACAGGGGTTGTCAAGTAAATGCTTAAATATTGTATTCGAAGCAGTTACGTCCCTATTGATTTTTGACATATATTTCACCCCTGAGGTAGGCAGCGGCATCGCCCCCTATCAGTACCCGGTCGCCTTTGTATTCGCCTACTACTTTTCCGCCCCTGTCGGATATTTGCCGGGCTTCAAAAACGGTTTTATTCAATTTTTTGGCCCAGTAAGGGAACAACTTGGTAAAGGATGAACCCGTTACGGGGTCTTCGTTAATGCCCAGGCCGGGCGCAAAGAAGCGGGAAACAAAATCAACGGTTTTGCCGGGCGCCGTAACGATCAGTCCGCGGGCTTTCAGGCGGGCCAGGGCGTTGAAATCGGGCCGGATCCGGAGAATATCTTCTTCCGATTCAAATACCGCCATCACATCTTCATTGGCCTGCAGCACCTGCACCGGTCTGATACCCAGCACTTTTTGAAAAGGGAAGTCAAAATCTTTCTCTTCGGGCTCAAACGCCGGGAAGTCGAGGTAATAGATGTCGTCTTTTTTTACAAATTCCAGGTCGCCGCTACGCGATTCGAACAGGATGCGGTCTTCCGGGTGCCCCATATACTCAATGAGCACATAACCGGCAGCCAAAGTGGCGTGTCCGCAGAGCGGCACTTCCACATCGGGCGTAAACCAGCGGATAGAGAAGCCGCGGATAGTTTTAACAAAAAAAGCTGTTTCCGACAACCCGTTCTGGTTAGCTATTTTCTGCATCAATGCATCCGAGATCCAGAAATCAAGCGGCACTACCCCTGCCGGGTTGCCTTTGAAGTCTTCGGAGCTGAATGAGTTGATATGAAAAATTTTTAACGAGATCATTTTCTGATGTTGTTTAATGATGATAAGGTCAGAACCAGGAAAACAAAGGCAACGCTCACAAAAAAGATCACGTCACGGCTGTCAATAACACCCTTTCCCAGGGAACTGTAGTGAAAGCTGAGCCCGAGATAGGATAAGATAAACTGTACACCTCCTGAAAACAGGCCCGAAACCTGCTCCAGTCCTGCCATGAGGATATAGCAAACCACGGCCGTCAGGAGAAAGGCCACCACCTGGTTACGGGTTACGGAAGACATAAACAGCCCTATTGCCGCATAAACCGAGGCCAGCAGCACCAGCCCGAAGTACGAACCGGCCACTGAAGCCGAATCAATATTCCCTACGGGATTTCCCAGCCGGTATAAGCTGATATAGTAAATCAGCGTAGGCAGCAACGCCAGCACGATGATAAAGATGCAGGAGAGGTATTTGCCACCGATAACCGCCGGCAGGGAGACCGGTCTTGTCAACAGGAATTCAATGGTACCCGACCGCAGCTCTTCCGAGAACATCCGCATGGTAATGGCGGGCACGAAGAACAGGAGGATATAGGGACACCATTGAAAAAAGCCATCCATTTCCGCATAACCGTAGTCCAGTATGCTCGTTTCAGGGTACAACCAGAACAGCAGCCCGTTCAGCAGCAGGAATACCCCTATAACGATGTAGGCGATCAGCGAATTAAAAAATACAGCAACTTCTTTCCTAAAGATACTCCACATATTTATTCAAACACGGGCGGGTTCTTTTTCATGATAGCCGCCATGATCAGCGAACAGATAAAGCCGGTAAGGGCAAATGAAAATATGACCACCACAGGGGCCAGCGGACCGGCTATAAAAGGTTTGGCCGATTCCATAGCCTTTTCAATGGCATCCGGTGACAGTCCTGATTTTTCATATTGCATTTCGGTCATTTCCAGGATTTTATCAATTATACCGGGATCAATGACTTTTTTATAGACGATATCAAAACCGGCAGCCAGCACCCCCCCGGTAACGAATAACAGCATGCCCAGGCCAAGGCCCTGGCCGAAGCTCATAAAGCCGCCGTTCAGTTCCCTGAATTCCCTGAAAGCCAGGAACAGCACGCCGAACGAAAGCAGTATCGAGACCACTGAGCTTATCCATTGCTGGGAAAGAAGATTAAATGTATAGATAATGGTAGTTACCACTACACTTAACAAACCATAAATTAATCCCCATTTCAGGGCAATTCTTGCTGTAGATACTTTTTCCATATTTATAAAGGTTTGATTTTACGCATAGCCATACTGAAGAGAGTAACCGCAACAACGGCCAGTTGTTTGTACAGGAGCTCATCTCCGATAACCACTGACGGGCGTTTCTTCCCGAAAGAATCCAGCAAGGTCTGAAAGGTTTCTTCGCTCATCAGGTCTTTGCTCCTTGCACGGTCAGCGATAAGCATTTGCCGGCTTTCCGTCATCCACCTTTCAAGAGGTTGCCCGTCTATGAATTGCAAAAATAGGAAAATAAGCACTCCGGTGATTAAAGCAGCCACGATATTCGTCAGGAAGCCTATAGAAAACCCTTCGTAGAAGTGGAGATACCCGTTATTCGACCGCTTGTAGTACCAGATGGCCGAGCCGATAAATATAATATTGATGCCGAGATCAGGCCTGCGCAGGGAAAGGGGGTTATCGCTCATCCCGTACAGCACCAGGAAGAACAGGAAACAGGTTACACCTGCTACGGTTCCGAAGATCAACGCATTTTTTACGAGCCGGTTCATGAGTGATTCACTTTAAAAAATCCGTTATTTAAAATCGCTTTGGCCCTTCCCTTCAGCTCACGCCCCAGGAACGGCGAGTTTTTCCCTTTTGACCGGATCAGGCTTTCCGAGAAAAGATACCGTTCTTCAGTCGAAAAAACGGTCAGGTCTGCGGCGTGGCCTTCTTCAATACAGGTAACAGGCAGGCGGAAGATCTTCCGGGGATTGTACACCAGCCTCTCCAGCACGGCTTCTACCCCGCCGTATTCCAGCACTACCGGGAACACGGTCTGCAGACCTGTTGCGCCAAACTCTGCCGCATCAAATTCAAGGGTTTTGTGCTCTTCGTCCCAGGAATTATGGTCAGATACGATCATATCAATGGTGCCGTCTTTCAGCCCCTCTTTCAGGGCTTCGATGTCATCGGCCGAACGGAAGGGCGGATACACTTTGAGGTTGGTATCAAAACCCATGAGGTCTTCTTCCGTAAACACCAGGTGATGCGCTGCAATATCGCAGGAAACGGGAAGGCCTTTTTGCTTTGCCTCCCTGATCAGCACTACGGCACCGCGGGTGGAGATGGTGGAAAAATGAAGAACGGGCCTTTCTGATTTTACCCCGCTGTACTCCAGGAGCTTCAGGTTCCGCATGATCATCAGCTCTTCACCCGCCGAGGGGATCCCCTTCAGGCCCAGCAGGGTGCTGGTGACCCCTTCGTGCATCTGCCCGTACATGCTCAGGTAGCGGTCTTCCGACTTAACCACCAGCACGGTATCCAGGGGCTCGAGGTATTGCAGTGTTTTAAGAAATATATCGGAGTTCTGAATGGCCTCACGGCCGTCTGAAAAGCCGGCTGCACCGCCTGTTTTCAGATCAATCATATCGGTGAAGTCTTCGCCTTTGCAATTGCGGGTTACGGCCGCCAGGTTCAGCAGCTGAACCGCACTGCCGGTATTGAAACGGGTGAAATAGCTTATGGCCTCTTTGCTCTGCACCACGGGTTGCGTATTCGGAAACCCCAGCACTTTGGTAAAGCCGCCATGGGCTGCGGCATCGCTGAGCGAAGCCAGGTCATCCAGCCATTCGTATCCCGGATCTTTCAGGTGAGCGCCGCCATCTGCCCAACCGGGAGAAACGTGCATTCCCGCAGCATCAAAAACTTCGGAGTCTGTGCCGGTCAGCGGGGTCCCGGATATCCGGGTGATCTTTCCTCCTTCTGTCTGAAGGCTAACGGTTTTCCCGTTGAAGGAGGAATTTTTATCTGCAACTTTAACGTTTTGAATTACCAGCTTCATTCCTGTACAAAAAAATAGCCCACTTATGGGCTACCTGTTATTTTAATCTTTCGAATTCATAATCAATGCCCCACCGATTCTTTGTATGCGTCTGCATCCATCAGCGCGTCAACATCGGCCGCATTATCTACCTTAAGCTTAATGATCCACCCTTCTCCAAACGGGTCGTTGTTGATCAGCTCGGGCTCATCGGCCAGTCTTGCATTTACTTCCAGCACTTCACCGCTCACGGGCAGGTAAAGATCAGAAACGGTTTTCACGGCTTCTACCGTACCGAAGATCTCATTTTTACCCAGAGATTCGCCCACTGTCTCCACTTCTACGAAGACAATATCTCCCAATTCGCTTTGTGCAAAGTCAGTAATGCCGATGGTCGCCACGTCTCCTTCAAGGCTGATCCATTCGTGTTCTTCGGTGTACTTGATTCCTTCAGGAAAATTCATAAATAATCAGATATATTTTGACCACAATGTTAGGCAAAAAACTTAAAATTTAAAAGCTAAAAGTGAAAAGAAAAGGTATCCTGATTTTTAGTTTTTCACTTTTCACTTCTCGCTTAAAAGGTATTTCCTCCTGATCGGGTTAATTTTATATTTTTTACGCACAGTAAAACTTTCGGGATGCATCAGCCCGAATTCTTCTTCCCATTCCCGGTAAAGGGCAGGTTCTGCCGACTGAAAACGGGCGGCATCAATTTTTTTGGCCAGGAGGTATTCGGAAAAGGTCACTCTACAGATTCAATAAATTTTTTATAGCCGAAATACGGGATGAAGCTGGTGTAGCGCCTGGAGCTCAGCACCATAAAAAGAATAAACAGGGCGATAAAAAACCCTTGTATAAATACGATAAACAGCCCCGAAATAACGCTGGTGGCCCAACCCGGTGTAGCCTGGCCCAGCCCATATTTAAAGTAGAGCACAACAAAAACCCCCACTACCGACGAAACGATCATGGCGGCGGCAAACATCACGATACGCACCGCGGTGACATCCAGGAATACCGAAACCGCACTCATGCCGTGCAGCACCAGTGAGCTGAAGTTCATTTTTGATTTCCCGGCCAGCCGTACGCCTCTGTCGAGCGGCACCGAATCAAACGGCAGCCGGGAGCGGATGATGGCCCCGGGGTAGTTGTTCCAGAGCTCCGAAACATTGGCCAGCTTCTTCACCTTATGGGCAGGAATGAGGCTGTAGTTACCGAAGGTGATCACGTTACCGGTCATCAGCTTGAATACGAGCTTATAGATGCGGTAAAAAAACCTGAACACGAAAGATTCGGTCCGTTTTTTTCTTTGGGCAAATATGATCTTATCGGGTTCTCCGGCCGCTTTGGCCAGCAGGTCTTCGATATGCTCGGGCTGATCTTCCCCGTCAGAATCCATGACAATCACGATGTCGGCACTCCGGTTATCTGCAAAATACGAAAGCCCGATGGCAATGGCCCGCTGATGCCCCTGGTTGCTGATCAGGTGAATGACCTGGAGGTCAAACTCCTTAAAATCTTCGGCATTATACGGAATGCTGGAGCAGTCGTCCACAGCCAGGTAAGAAATCTGGTAGCCTTTGTTTTTATACAGTTCATCGGTTCTGCTGACCAGGAGCTTCAGGGCCTCCCAATCGTTGTAAACCGGCATGATAATCTTTATTTTCATTGATTAGTATCGGTATTCCTCGCCTTTAAAGTCAAAAATAAGCACTTTTTCTCCACTCTCCCTCTTCAGGTACAGTTTTTCACGCTCCTGCGGATCTACCCGCTGCGGTACGGTGAAGTCTTTGCTGAGGTAGAGGTTCAGGAATTGTGCATCTTTATAGGATATTTCCATATCCGGGTTAAAACGTTCCTGGTATTTATCTTTGTATGCTCCGGGAATAAGCACCGTATCTCCGGGCATGGCCTGTTCCTGAAGCCGCTCTGCTACCTGCCGGTAGGGATTGCTCACCCGTGCCGGCACAAACCAGGCGTTGTACACCGAACGGTCGGCAAAGTAATCGTTTAGTCCTTTCCGTATGCTTCCGGCCTGCACTACCGTGATAAAAGCCATCCACAGCAGGAATCCGAAACGGAAATCTGCTGCCCTGACCATTCCTACAGCTATAAGAATCACTACAAACGGTGAGGCATTGCCAATGTAGCGGTGGGTAAGGCTGGTGGTGTTGCCGTTGCTGTAGGCATCGTTAACCACGAAAAGCACCGGCAGGATAAGCATCAGGAAACCGGTCATCAGCCATACAAACTGTCCCTTTTCCGATTCAAAAACATAGCTTTCGCGCAGGGCTTTCCAGGCAAAGTAAAGAATCACGAAAATCCCGGCCGATACCAGGATACCCGTTATGTACGTTACCTGCAGGGCCAGGATCAGCAAGGCCAGCACGACCGATCCGTACCTGACCCACACCCGCTTTTTGTATTGGACGGCCAGCATTACCGCTGCAAAGAACAGGAAGGAGCTCAAAAAAACCTTCACTCCTTTGACCCGGTCAAAAAGACCGTGCCCCAGCACACCGATATCGTAATACAGGCTGATGGCTTTTTTAATGATGAGGTCGGGCGTAGATTTCTGAATGGTCATGCTCAGGTCATCGTTCTGGTTCTCCGCGATCTTCCTGTGCAGCTCATTTTTATCTTTCAGGAACCCCATGGCGGTATAGCCGCCGCCCCAGTTGAACCAGTAAAAAAGCAGCAGGGCATTGAATGCCGCAGCAGCAATAAACCCCGGCCAGAGCTGCTTTTTATGGCGGAGAACCAGGAAGATCAACCCGTGCGCCAGGGGGATAAAGAAGTTTATGTAGTGGTTCAGCAGGGCCAGTGCCACCAGCAAAGTATATATGACAAAGTTTTTGACGGACGCCTCCCGGCGTACGATCCGGATAAAGTATTCCGTACTGAGGGTGATCAGGAAAAAGGAGAGCGGGTAGCTGCGCGCAATATGGCTCTGGGCTACATTCAGCGGGTCAACGGCCAGGAAAAGGCCCGCCAGGAAGGCCATCCGATAGCTCCCGAAGTATTTGAGAACCAGCAGGAAGAGGAGGATAACCGTAAGCACATTGAAGAGCGTGCCGGGCAGCCGCACGGAATAATCGGAGTTCCCGAAGGCTTTCATCCAGTAATGCAGCACGGTATTGTGTACCATGTGGGTTCCGAAATCGGCATGCGCACTGGCATCCAGGTAGTCGCGTACGCCTTTCTCCTCCCAGAAGTCAGCTGCCGTAAAATAGTCTTTCTTAAAAGCCGACTGGTTGGCTCCGCCTACCCAGAAGCCGTTGGCATTCAGGAGGGTAAATTTCTCGTCGGTGATCAGTCCGCGTGCATCCAGCCGGTAGAGACGGAGACCCAGCGCGATACCGGCAAGGAGGAAGAGGAGAAAGTATTTCTTCATTTATATAAATTTATAGCGGTTAGAAATTAGCTGTTAGCTTCGGCGACCTAAGGCGCGTCTTATAGTATGTCTAACTTCTAACAGCTATTTCATTGGTATCTGTTTTCCACTGCCAGCCTCGCGGCAGACCGCTGTTTGCATTCTAATTTCTAATTTCTGTGTAAGTCCCCTGCTGCCGGCTAGTCCCTTACCGGTGAGCTCTTTTCCACAATATAGCGCGGCCGGGCCTTCACTTCTTCGTATATTTTCCCGATATATTCGCCGATCAGCCCGATGGCCAGCATGTTGCTGCCGTTAAAAAAGGCCATCATCAGCAGCGTGGAAGTCCAGCCGGCCGTGGTTACCCCGGCAAATTTGGTATACAGCACGTAAATGGCCAGGATGGCAGAAAGCACGAAGCTGATGGCCCCGAACCACAGCACAAAACGCATGGGCATAACGGAGAAGGAGGTCACGCCGTTCCAGGCAAACGTAAGCATTTTTTTTAACGGGTATTTGGTTTCCCCCGCTTCTCTTTCCAGACGCTTGTAAAACACTTTCTCGCTCTTCAGGCCGATAGTGGGAATGATGCCCCGGATGAACATGTTTACTTCCCGGTAGTTTTCCAGCTCGGTGAGCACCCGGTTATCAATCAGCCGGAAGTCGGCGTGGTTAAAAATCACGGGTACTTTCAGCCACAGCATCATCTTGTAAAATGTTTCGGCCGTAAATTTCTTAAAAAAGGTGTCGCTGCTGCGGTCGTCGCGCACACCGTATACGACCGAGGCGCCTTCGCGGTATTTTTCCAGCATGGGGATGATGGCGTTAAGGTCATCCTGCAGGTCGGCGTCAATAGATATATAGCAGTCAAAAAGTCCTTTGTATTCAAACAGCCCGGCCAGCAGCGCATTCTGGTGGCCGAAGTTACGCGAAAGCTTCACTCCCAGCACCCGCGGGTTTGTGGCAGCCAGCGCCTCGATGATGTCCCAAGTGGCATCCCGGCTGCCGTCGTTCACGTAACAGATCCTGCTTTCGTTACCGATCAGCCCCCGGCTGATCAGCGAATCACAGAAATCATTCAGCTTTGTGTTGGTGATGTGCAGAATAGCTTCTTCGTTGTAGCAAGGCAAAACCAAAAGCAATTTTGGAATCATAAGATTTAAATTTTAGCAAAATTATTACATTTTAGTGATAGTAAATTCAACCCTCCGGTTTTTCCTTCGGGCCTCTTCGGTGGTGTTCTTTTGCAAAGGCCGGTATTGTCCCCATGATTTCACGGCTACCCTGTCGGGTGAGATTTTACCGTCGGCGGTCAGGTAGTTTTTCACGTTGGTGATTCTTTCTTCTGCCAGCTTAAAGTTTAAGGCTGCATCGCCCTGGTTATCGGTATGCCCTTCCAGCAGGATTTCCATAGATGGATTTTCAACCATGATCTTCCGGATCCTGTCGAGCTCGGCGTATGATTCCTCCCGGATTTCCGCTTTGCTCTGGTCAAAATATACTTCCTTCAGCACCAGCTTCCTGCCGGCTTCCAGCACCAGGTCAGCCACGCTTTCCGGCTCTTTACCGGCTTCCGTGCCTGCTTTTTTTACCGGGGTTTCCCGAACGGCAGCAGCAGGTGATGATTCTTTCCGGGTCGGCGGGCTTATCACCGTTTCCGTGTTTTGCAGAGGGGCGGCAGCGGCAGTGGCGAGGGTTTCCAGCTCATATACTTCCTGCAGCTCGGTATATTCGGTAGCCCGGCGCAGATCTATGCTCTTGCGAAACGGCGGGTATCCCTCCAGGCTGGCCGTGAGCTCATAGGTAAACCCGGCCTGCAGCACGGTTTTGAAAAAGCCCGTTTCGTCATCGGAAATAAAATCCATCCGGTTACCCGACCGCTGCAGGGAGATTTCAGGCCGGAGCTCTTTTTTCGTAGTCTTATCCACGAATTTGAAGTCGAGCATCATCACCGCTTCCGGTTTGATGCCCGGGAACAGCCTGACCTTGAACAGGTCATCAAGCCCCATAGAGTTTTTGGCCGAGCTGAAATAGGCGTATTCCCCGGAGGCCGGAATGGAAATATAGCCGTCGAACTGCGGGCTGTTGATATGCGGGCCGAGGTTAACCGGCTCGCTCCAGTTGGTCCAGGTGTCGTCGAGGCGGGTGGTCATAAAAATATCCATATCGCCGTAACCGGGGTGGCCGTTGGAGTTGAAGTAAAGGGTTTTGTTATCGGCGGCCAGGAAAGGCGACCCTTCGTTTCCGGCCGTATTGATCACCGGGCCCAGGTTCACCGGCTTTGAGTACGCGTTTTCACCCGTACGGAAAGAAACATAGAGGTCTTTGTCACCGTAAGTTTCTTTCCTGACCAGCCCCATCACCAGGAACTGCTCGTCGGAACTCATGGAAAATTCGGTTTCTTTCTTCGGCTTGCGGTCGTTTTGATTGTAGTAACTGAGCGCTTCAAAATCGGCAATCTTCAGGGGGCGCTTATTGACCCATTTGTCGTTTTTCAGGCTTACTTTGGTCAGTCCGGCATCGTATTTCCCCGGTGCCACCTCCACATTGAGGGCAAAGATGCTTTTGCCGTCCATGGCAATGGTTGCAGCGGCATTTTTGGAGCTGTTGTGGATAGAGGTGCTCATGTTCCGGGCTGCCTCCCAGTCGCCCGTTTTTGACAGGGTGGAAACCCAGACATCAAGGCTGGGCTCACTTTCTGCGTTTTTGTTCGGGAGGGTATAGTTTTTAGGGTGATTCAGCCGGGTAAAATAGAGATAACGACCGTCAGGCGAAACCAGCGGGGCCACTTCGCTGTACCGCGAATTGACCGCTGCCCCCAGGTTGATTTTCTCCAGGTCAGGCGGGAGCCCCCCGGCTACATTTACCCGTGCTATAAACGGCTCACTGCTGGCAGAGATGCCTATGCAATCGTATTCTTTCGGACCTTTGTTCAGCGAATGCACAATCAGCAGCTTCACGGCCACGATCTCCTGGTCTGTTTCGGGGATGATCTCGTTCCAGATACCGGCCTTGCGGCGGGTGTTGTTTCCTTTATTTTCAAAGAGGAGTATTTCCCTGTTGTCTTTTGTATACCCGAATATCCGGCCTACTGCGCCGGGCCCTACGGTTTCACCCACAATGATCTGCCTGACCCGGATAGCCTTTTCAAATCCTACCTTAATATAATCTTCCCCAAAAGAGGTACCGGCCGGCCGCCAGCTGCAGGCCGAGCTCACGGCCAGGGGCAATACACTGGGAGGCCCCAGCACCTGCACCGCCCGGTGCTTCGGCGAGAATTTTTCATCTACCGTTTCTGACGATTTTTCCAGCACTTTATTGGCCCAGAGCACTTCCTGGGCGGAAAGCCGGGTTATAAAGACAAAGAAAAAGGCCAACCGTGTAAATGACTTTATCAAAATGCAAGACTTTGGTTCGGATCCCTGAAAGATCCGGCAAGAATCATTCCAGGCTGTTAAAGAGGTGTAAAGTTACGAAATTTCTCTCTTTAAATGAAACGCAGGAAAGGGGGTGAAAAGTATGGCCGCAGTGAAGGACACCCTGAGGCATAATTGTACAGGAACAAAAACAGGCCGAAGGGATCAAATGCCTGTATTGCTATAGACATTTGATCCCTTCAGGTCTTCTACCAGGAAAATAAGAAAGGCATCTGTGCTTTATTCATTACAGCTCTTTCGCTGCGGCGGTCAGCTTCGGCAGCACGTCAAATACATCTCCCACAATTCCGTAGTCGGCGGCCTTAAAGAAGGGAGCTTCCGGGTCTTTGTTGATCACCACGATCACTTTAGACGCGTTTACCCCGGCCAGGTGCTGGATAGCCCCTGAAATGCCACAGGCAATGTAGAGATTGGGAGCTACTTTTACGCCGGTCTGTCCCACGTGCTCGTGATGCGGACGCCAGTCGAGGTCGGAAACCGGCTTGGAGCAGGCTGTAGCAGCGCCTAAAGCTTCTGCCAGGTCAAGCAGCGGCTGCCAGTGCTCAGGGCCTTTCATGCCTCTTCCGCCCGACACCACGATGTCGGCTTCGGGCAGGGAAATGCTTCCGGAAGCTTTTTCCACCGATAAAATCTTAGCGCTGCCGTCTTCTGCTGAGGTATCTATGCTCAGGGTTTCTACCGGGGCGGTACCCGACCCTTCGGTCACGTCAACGGTGTTCTTTTTGATGGCCAGTATCCGGATGTCGCTGGTAATGGCGGTTTGCGCAAATGCCTTGCCTGAAAAGATGCTCCGGGTCACGGTAAAGCCGGAGGAGGTGTCAGGCAGGGAGGTAACATTACCGGCAAAACCAGCCTTCAGCGCACCGGCAGCACGTGCCAGCACGGCATCAGACAGTGCTGAGCGGGCGGCTACCACCACGGTGGCACCGGTGCTTTTCACCACTTCGGTGACTACCCGGGCATAGGCCATGATGTTCTCGTCTTTCTTTACGTAGAGCACTTTCTCAGCGCCGAAACGGCCGGCTTTGGCCAGCTCGTCTTCTGATGCCTCACCAATGGCGAGCACAAGGGCGCTTCCGCCCGTCTGCGAAGCCACCTTTGCTCCGTATACGATGGCTTCCTGCGAATTTTTCCGGATGCTGCCGTCTGCTAATTCGGCAAATATTAAAACGGTCATGATCTCTTGATTTAATGGATTTTACAATACTTTGGCTTCGGTTTTCAGCAGGCGGATCAACGTGCCGGCCTCTTCTGCCGGAATCATTTTCACCGCTCCCTTGGCAGGTGGCAATTCGTACGAACGGACGTCGGTCAGCGCACCGGCAGAAGGAGGCACCACAGCCAGCGGCTTGGTTCGGGCGCTCATGATTCCCCGCATGCTTGGAATTTTCCATTCGGCTATCGGCTCCTGGCAGCCCAGCACTACGGGCAGCGAGGTCTCCAGCTTTTCCTTCCCGCCTTCAATCTCTTTGGCTATCAATACCTTATTGCCTTCCACATTGAGCTCCATCACGGGTGAGAACGAGGGAATCCCCAGCATCTCCCCTACGATACCGTGTACCACACCCGAGTTGTAATCGGTGGTTTCACGGCCCATCAGGATCAGGTCAAATCCCTTGTCTCTGGCATACGATGCTATTTCAGATGCCACAAAATACGAATCGGCGGGTTCGGCATCAATGCGTACGGCATCATCGGCGCCAATGGCCAGGGCCTTGCGGATCTGTGGTTCGGCATCGGCTTTCCCAACGTTCAGTACGGTCACTGATCCGCCACCGGCTTCTTTAAGTTCAACGGCACGGGCCAAAGCATAATCATCATACGGACCAATAATGTACTGGATCCCTGCTTTAGCGAACCGGGTGTTTCCTTCCTCGAAAGCAATCCGGGAGGTCGTATCCGGCACACTCGATATACAAACCAAAATTTTCATGATTTTTGTGTAATTGTTGTACTTTTGAAATCGAATATACTTTTATACATTTTAAAATTGTTATGCATGCATAACATTTACAAAACTACGGGTCAACTTTAAAGAATGCAAGCGCAGAGAATAAAATATTTACAAGAAGAAATAGAAAATTTCCCCGAAGATCCTTTCAATTATTATGCACTGGCTTTGGAGTATGCCGGAAGCGCTCCTGCTGAGGCGGAGCGGCTTTTCGGGAAACTTATCAGCGATTTTCCCGGCTACCTCCCCGTGTATTACCAGGCGGCCAATTATTACTTTGAAAAAGGGGATACCGGCCGGGCTGAAGAATTATTCCTGGCCGGCATTGCGCTGGCAGAAGAGCAAAAAAACGAAAAAACCCTCCGGGAGCTGAAAGGCAGCTATTCTATTTTCAAAACCGAAACCGATGACGAATTTTAACCCGATAACCATAAAGACGGGCGACGGCACCCGTATACTCATTATTTATACCGGCGGCACGCTGGGAATGGTATTTGATGAAGAAAAGAAGACGCTGGTACCGTTCCGCTTTCACGATACGCTGCGGAAGCTGCCCGAGCTCAACCATCTGCCGCCCGAAATTCACCTGGTGTCTTTTGAGAAGCCTTTCGATTCTTCAGATGTAGATGCCGACATTTACCTTACGCTGGCAGGCATCATTGAAAGACATTATCATTCTTACGACGGCTTCGTGATCATTCACGGCACCGACACCATGGCGTTTACGGCCTCAGCGCTGAGCTTCCTGATCCATAACCCGCACAAGCCCATTGTGCTTACCGGTGCCCAGCTGCCCATTGGTATTCCGCGCACAGATGCCCGTGAAAACCTGATCACCAGCATAGAAATAGCTGCCGCCCGGATGAACAACAAGGCCATAGTGCCTGAAGTATGCATTTATTTTAACGGGCGGCTGCTGCGCGGCAACCGGGCCCGTAAACGGGAAAGCAGCCAGTTTGACGCCTTTGATTCGGAAAATTACCCTTACCTGGCGGAGATCGGGGTGTATATTGATTACAATTTCCGGCATATCCGCTACAGCGAAGGCGAAACCCGTTTTTACAATGTATTATCTGACGAGGTCAGCGTGCTTACGCTCTTCCCCGGCATCAGCCGGGAAATCCTGAGAAAGCACCTGCTGAATGAAAGCACCCGCGGGGTGATCCTGCTCACGTACGGTTCAGGCAACGCGCCATCGGCCGACTGGTTCATTGATACTTTAAAACAGGGCATAGACAGCGGCAAAGCCGTACTGAACATTACCCAATGCACGGGCGGCAAAGTGATGATGGGAAAATACGCCTCGAGCCAGCGCCTGAAAGACATCGGGGTGATCTCCGGCTCTGACATGACCCTGGAAGCGGCCGTGGGCAAAATGATGTGGGGCCTGACCCGGACGGACACGTCGCTCAAAGAAATTTTCGCCCAAAATCTGGCAGGAGAGATTTCTTTGCCCTAACTTTGCATTCCGGTTCACAGAGAGGTGTCCGAGTGGTTGAAGGAGCTACCCTGGAAAGGTAGTATACGGGTAACTGTATCGAGAGTTCGAATCTCTTCCTCTCTGCAGATCTTTAAAGCGCTGATTCTCAGCGCTTTTTTGTTTTGTAGTAGAGGAAAGTTCGGATCAAGGGAGCTAATCAATAAAAAAGGGGAATTATTATTAGCAGCATTGTTATTATTTGGGAAAAATCCTCAACGTTATTCAACAATGGCCTGCTATAAAAACAGAAGAACTTCTAAGAGACTTCAACCTTAATGAAAAGCAGATTAAAACCTTACTGTATATCAAGCAATACGGTAAAATAACAAATAGTGATTATCAGACAATCCATAGCACATCACATCGTACAGCAGCCAGAAGTCTATAAGAGCTTGTAGATAAAAATTTTATTACCAAAATTGGAACAACTGGTAAAGGCACCTATTATACACTAAAGGCAAATTATAATAGACAGGTGTAAACGTGCCATATACGTGTCAAATGTAATGTAAAGGTGCCAAATCCTCCTATCAAATAGAGACTGGCATAGAGTTTAAACATCATTTGATTGTATAATCAGTTATTTGATTTGATTTAAATAACGAGATATTGAAAAATCAACTATTCTTTTTCCATCCTGGTGAATGTATTTTCCGAATGCACTATAAATTGAATTATACGCCAGAGGATCAAGTGATTCCCTGATGAATTCAATACTTTTCCGAGACAAAGGAATATAATTTGGAAAGCTATACACAATTTGTTGGACTGTGTCCCCTATTTTAGAATTTCCATGAAACCCGGGTTGATCAACCCGGCAAAGCGTGCTGAGTAAATTTCATCAAAAGTAAAACAGTGTCTTTAAAAGCGTGGTTCTTCCTCTCAATTCATACAAATTACTTATAGCCTGATTAGCGTTTATATTGTACACTTCAAAATGATTCTGATTCAACAGATTTGATATGTTCAGGATAAATTCAAATCTTTTTGATTTGGTCTTGCAATTCAAATCCAAATCAATAAAGAAATACCTGATGGGACTGTCCGCGGACTGTGTGGTACTACTTTGTATTCCCGAAATTTTGCCTTGTAATTGTTTATTTGCATTAAAAAGTAAACTCGCCTTATGCTCTAAACGAGTAAATCTGTTTTTGAAAGAAATCCTGTCCTGGTTTGTACTTGTAACTACTGAAGCCGAAAAGATGTAATCTGCCGAAATCCTGCTAAAAAAATTCTTGTCAAAGCTTGTTTTCAGATTGTAAATATTTGACAAAATAGGTGTTAACCTGCTATTTATAAGTTGTTCATAGTTTATTGCATACCAGGAGCCGTCTAAAGAAACTCTGAATTTTGGTGTCCAAAAAAACTTACTCAAACCTCCGCTTAGGTTGTAACCTTGCTGTTGGTTTTGCAGCATAAGTATTTTTGACCTTTGGATGTTTTCTTCAAATTCAGTCGCTACCAAAGTATTGGAGGTAGTAATTGAATAGGACGCTTTGGCGTTCATAAAAAGCATGGCAATGGCCTTTTCGTATCTGTATTCCATGCTGGCGTTATGGGTATTTTTAGATTGAAGAATGGGGTCATTTGCCGTTAAGGTTCTGTAGTTTAACAAAATACCGCCAGGATAAATTTGCGTAATATCGCCCAACGTACCAAGATAATTATACTGGAAAATAAATCTTTTTTCGGGTGTGAAATCATGAATGAAGCTTATTTTCGGGCTAAAAAGCAAACGTTGTTTTTTTGAATTAAGTGCAATATCGCTTTGCTCGAATTCTACGGTTTGAAACTCCAAAGGTAATAAGATCTCATATCGGTTTTTTGAGGTTTTTATCTGATAATTTGCGTGTAAATACGGATATTGCCTTCGCCAATCCAAACGGTTTCCGGGGTCGGGAGTCCCTTTATTGCCCGTATCTGAGTAGAGGTTCGAGTGCAGTTTCTGTTTTTCAACCATGAACCCCATTTTGTAATCCTGCACCAAAATCTTATTCACATGTTTATACGATACATAAGCGTTTGAAATAAAAGTGGGCAGTTTTATGTGTTGAAAAACCTGCCCGGAATCAGCGGTAAACATAGGACGGTAACCCGAACCTATGGATAAATTCTGGGCATCGGTATTATGTTCTAAAAGCCACCTGAACTCCAGCAAACTATTTTTTTTAAATGCAGGTATAAAGTTAAACTCATTAGAAATATTCTGCACTCTTTTATCCAGAGTCTGGCCAAAATCCTGCGCATTAAAATTCATTTGCCCAAAGTCATTGTTTAAAGTCCAGCGTATCCTGGAATTATTGCTTAAAAAATATTTCGGTTTATTTACCATAGCGTTTACCAAAACCTCTGCTAACCTGGGGGTGTTTTTCAGAAACTGGCTTTCAAAATACCTAAGGGTATCTTCCGGAAGGAAGCTGGTTACTGTACTTGCAGACTCAAATGTATTGTAGTCATTAAGTCCTGCTATGTTTACCCGTAATTTCAGATCATTTTTTAAGGTAATCATGTTGTTCAAAGACCCAAAACCCGATTGATTCCTTAAATAGTAAATCTGGGGGATGTTAGGGGCTCCTGCACCTCCAAGGGTAAGCTTTATATTTGGAATATAGCCTGAGAGGCTCCCGGTAAAGCCCCCTGTCCCTATGTTTTTGAGATGGTTTTCATAGCTTTTACCCGTATTATTCACTCCTACGGTATTCAGCATCTTCATAGACTTGTTGAGTACTATTTGTGAGGCCTCCAGTTCATATAGTTTCGGCACCCCGGCTCCCGCCAGTACATTACCGCTTATTTTGAGGTTATTTTCGTCTTTAAGCACCAGGTCTATGCCTATATTGTCTGTCAGAATCTTATTTTGAAGTGCTTTTACGGGTTGGTGATTTTTAATAATATTTACGCTGGATATCAGCTCCTTTCTAATGGTCTTAGTGGCTACGCCGTACCGCCCGCCCATAAGGTCGTCACCATGGATGTACAGGTTTTCTATTTTTTTGCCATTGTATGAAATGGTTCCGTCTTCGCCCACCTCCACTCCCGGAATCCTGCGCATAATATCACCTATAGTTATATCCTGCTCTTGCGAGAAACTCTTTACATCAAAACTAAGTGTATCACCCATTTGCGTAACCGGCGGAGACTTAATTTTAACCTCCTGAAGGGCTATCTGGCTAATTTTAAGGTAGAAATCGTATTTTTCTATGTCGTCCTCTATTTTTCTCCGGTTTTTTTCAAAACCATAAAGGTTAACTTCTATATAAAGAGAGCCGGAGGCTTTCGGGCGGAGTAATTTATAGTTTCCCTGTTTGTCTGATTGCGTAAAGCCCAGAACCTTCGCTGCATCGTCTACAATAATAATTATGACCGAGGCACTTTCGCTCTCGAATTGAATGTTTCCGTGAATATATTTTGACTGAGCAACTGTAGCACTTACAGACCAAATATAAACAGCCATGAAACAGCACATTAATCGCCATTTAATCGAGTTCAATCGGGTTGTACTTCTTTATTTTGGATAGTTCAGCTTTTTGCTCAGTTTCTCTGTTCATCACGTCTACCTTAGCTCCTGACACCTGGGCTGAGGAATAAGCCTCCGGGTCTTTTACAAACAAGGCCACCGCTTTTCTGTAGTCTTTTTCTTTGATTTCAATGCACATATCATACGGATAAACAGACTCTATCAGTTCTTCAGCATGGGTGTTTTTCGTTAGCGATGTGGCTTTAAAAGATACCTCGTTTTTTGAATCCGCAGCCTCCAGAATAAGCCCGGGCAGCCCGTTCAGCACCCAGGGACCGTCTTGAAACGGAAGCTCAGTAGTAAACCATACCCCATACTCCCGCCCTGCCCAATGCCCCACCGCATACTGGCAATTGTACCCCAACAGCACTTTTTGTTCATTTTTTATTTCCCATTTAATACCGGGGATAGGAGCTGCAGAAACCAAAAAAAACTTCATGCCAATCAAAGCTGCTTTATCCAGTTTTTTCATAGTAAAATCTTTCATTATCTGTTCGTGATACTCAGTCTCCCCGGATTTGCCGGTAAGCAAAAGCGGGCGGCCCATCACCACTTTAGGCGGGGCAGCACTTACTACCACCGGCTGCCTGGCTCTGTCTTTAAACCGTTTATACGACTGGTAATCGGTTACTGAGCAAAACCTGCTTGAGCTTTTTCCCAGTGACAGCATCATTTCTGACCTGTACGGTTTTTCCGGATGGTTAGCATCATGCACATGAGAGAAATCATACACTACCGTGTACTCTACGGTTTCTTGTGCCGATAATGACAATGAACAAAAGAGAAAGAGCAAATATTTAAACATAACCGTATTAATTTTTAAATTCTTTTAATTTTTTCACCAAAACATCAATATTCTCAACGTCATCCGCAAATTTACCCACCATTAATATATGGTTATCTGTCAATATGCATTGTTCAATCTGAAACGATTGATTAGCCCTGTAAAAATCATTCTTTAAATCAAGCACCATTACCAAATCGGTTTTGGGAAGTTCATCATTCTCTGTGTAATACTTAAAAGTCTCAAAACTATTATCTTTTGAGTACGCCACAGGTACTATTTGCAATATCTCTTCATACGGTTTTAGTGTTTCCTTTAAGCGCCCGACATGACCGAATTTAGCAAGACAAGAAGAGCAAGACACATCAAGGGGAACATATAATTTGAGCTTCTCTGTATCAATAACCTTATTCATAGTGTCGCCTGTTTGTCTGTAATATTCTATAGCCTGTGGCAATATCAGCATTTCTCCTGCTATAGTTTCGTCTGCCGGGGTTTCCTTAGGCGAACTACATGAAAACACAATAAGCAATAATACAAAATAATAAACCTTCATACTAATCAATAAGGCTAAATTCAATACTCTTGGTTAATGAATTATTCACATACAGGGTCTTGTCGTCTGAAGTAACTACACCGGCCTTTAGGTTCAGGCGTTTTACCGGGTTGCCTTCCCAGTCAAATACGAAACCGGAGTAAAGCCCTCTGCCCCCTTTAAAAATAGCAGATGCTATATGCGGGTGACCACCAGGCTTTCGGCTAATTGAAATTATCTTCAAAAGTAACTTCCCCGTTTTTACCGGCCACCCTGACGTGGTCAATAGACCCGGTGCCGCTGAAGATGTAAGTGATTGCCATAATGTCTCCAAAGTCCTCCCGGAAAGTCTCGGTTACCAGTGGCTGCCCGTTCAGTATTATTTCGGCTTGCTTATTTTTCACCTGAACGCGTATTTCCTGCCATTGGAATACGTCAACTCCCAGGTGAGAAAGGTCATTGTTGGTACCTGAGCGTATGATTTCGCCCAGCTTGTAGCCGGCATTTGTTTCGCAACCCCGGTTTTGCAGCTGTATCCAGAAAAAGTTTTTCTCGGTTACAATATTGATCTGCATAAAGGGGCAGGCTGTATCGGTCAGGCTGTCTACTTTTATGCGGGAGATCAAATCAAAATGGTCTGAAGAAGAGCCGAACACCCGGCTGTTGGTGATCCTTGTCTCGAATGCCCGGGAGAGATCTACGTTCTTTTTGATGAGCAGTTCTTTACTGATGTGCAGACGCCCGTGGCCGGTAAAATTTTCCTTCTTAAAGTGAATGGGTTCTCTGTCGTGGTAATTGTAATAGAGCCGGGGTTCCCAGCCTTCACTGAGTATGTGTATGGGTTGCATGGCCAGAACGGTGTCGTTAGCCATCAGTCGCGCCCGGTGATAACCTGATTCGTAGTAAATGCCCGAATAGATATTTCCCTTAGGGTCAATAGGAACCCGGTGTGAGGGGTTCCAGGATTGCTGAATAAAGAAGCTGTCGGCACTGACGCCGGATACGTCATAATTGAATATGACCGTGGCCGGGGTACCTGAAACTACGGTTTTTTGAGCCGTAAACCGTACAGGCCCCCTGATTTTTACATCCCTGGCAGATCGGCTCATCAGGTGCATGATCAAAAGAGAGGCAACGGCCAGGAGCAGGAGCAGCCCACCGATCTGCAGTAGGGTTTTCTTTGAAACGGAGCGTTGGGCCGGGAGAGTGTTTTGCTGCCTGAAATCCTGCCAGTCGCGGTAATCCAATACTGCGGCCAGGGCATTCAGGGTAGCCGGCTGAGGTCGTTGCTTGAAGTCGTCTTTCCAGAGGCGCTTCAGGGTAGACAAGCTCAAAACAACTCCTGTTCGTTCTTCAATATGCTGTGATAGGGTTTCGAGGTCGCGTTGGGTGTACCCGTTGCCGTTCCCGAACGCCAGTTTTTTTTCGATCTGTTTCCTGCATAGTGCCAGGTAAGCCTGGTCAGAAAAAGGCATAACTGAAATTGTTTTCTTTCGGTGTAATTCTCTCTAAAAGTAGCTACAAATATTCATATAGTTTTATAAAGGATGTCAGAATCCAGTTTGACCGGGTTTTGAACCGGGTTTGACCGGCGTTACGCACTCCGGAGAATTTACTTTTGCGCTAAAAATAACAAGAACTGTGAGAACACTTTTTAAGATTTCATTTATCCTGGCCGGAACCTTCGGGCGGCTGCTGGCTCAGTCTGAAGCCGGAACTGTTTCTATACATGCTGAACGCTTTACGGAGTTCAACCGCAAGGCTTCCTTTACAGACGGCGAAGTTCATTTGAATAAAAAAGAAGATTATGGCGTGCTTTGGCTTAATGACTCCTCTTTTGCGAATGGTATCCTTGAACTCGAACTGAAGGGTACGGCCATCCCGGGACAAAGTTTCGTGGGGCTGGCTTTCCATGGCCGGGACAACAGTACCTTTGATGCGGTGTATTTCCGTCCGTTCAACTTCCGTAACCCGGAACGAAAGGGGCATTCCGTTCAGTATATAAGCTTGCCCGGGAACGATTGGGAGAAATTGCGCGAGAAATTCCCCGGAAGATACGAAAACGCAGCTAATCCCGTGCCTGACCCGGCAGACAGTTGGTTTCATGTCCGGATTGTCGTAAACTACCCCGAAGTAAAGGTCTATATCAATCACGCATCTGAACCCGCCCTTCAGGTGGAACAACTCAGTAGTCAAAGGCAGGGTCGTATTGGTTTCTGGGTAGGTAACGGCTCAGAGGGGTGGTTCAGGAACCTCCGGATCATTTATCCATGAGAGTAATTTTCATTTTTCATGCTATCTGTCGCTATGTCCGGACAGGAAAAAACAGTGAATGTCAATGGAAGCAATTATCATGTTTTTGTAAAAGGGCTTGAAAACAGGAAGGAAAACGATCCGGTTATCATTTTTGAAAGCGGTATGGGGGTCAACCTGGAAAACTGGAAGAATGCGGATGCCTCTCTTTTTTCCTATATTGCCGTTTCTTTTTACGATGATTAGATCAGAGAATGGAATTTTCACCCTTTAATCCTGTGGTTAAACGCTGCATACAGGGCATGGATATGGAAGAAAAAGGCCGGCCGGGAGAAGCCGCCCAATTGTTTCTGCAGGCCTGGGAGGAAACAACCAATGAACTGGAGAAATTTCTTGCCGCTCATTATGTAGCCCGGCACCAGGAAACGGTTTCGGGTAAATTAGGGTGGCTTGAAACGGCCCTGCAGCATGCATTGAAAATAAACGATGATACGGTTAAGAGCGCCTTGCCGTCACTGTACGCAAACATTGCCCGATGCTACGAAGATTTGGGTGATGCAGAAAAAGCAAAGGAGAATTCGGAATCAGCCGCCCTGTTTAAGCACAACCCTGCTGATAAAGGTCCGTTTTATCACGGTACAAAAGCAGATCTGCAGCCAGGCGATTTACTGACAGCCGGTGGCAGCTCCAATTATAAATCCGGGCTCAAAATGAACCATATTTATTTTACTGCCCTGGGTAATAATGCAGGACTGGCCGCAGAACTGGCCAAAGGCGACGGAGCCCCGCGGGTGTACATCGTTGAACCCACAGGAAGCTTTGAAAATGACCCGAATGTTACAGATAAAAAATTTCCGGGCAACCCGACACGCTCCTACCGTAGCGCAGAGCCGCTGAGAATTACCGGCGAACTCACCGGATGGAACAGGCTACCGGAAGAAGAGCTTCAGAAATGGCGGGAAAGGCTGGCCATCAATAAGGGAGAGATTATCAATTAACAGGCCGGGTTCCGTGAAAAGAAAACACAGGTTGATCAATGAACATAAAGTATTCCGGATAATTTATTGGAATAAAGTATTTTATGTAAAATATTGTTTGTACCTTTGTGAAGTTAATAGAGTATTTCGTTTATAGCTTTTCAAGATTTTTCTTCTGAATTATATTTTCAAATCCTGTCAAATAGAGCTACTCTGATTTTTCAATTATTTTTTTATTAGTATTATGAACATTTTTGTAGCGAAGTTGAGCTTCAACACGGACGATGACGGCCTGAGAGAAGCATTTGAAACGTATGGATCAGTAGATTCGGCGAAAGTAATTATGGACAATTACACCGGAAAATCAAAAGGTTTTGGTTTTGTGGAAATGGGTGATCACGCGGAAGCATCTGCAGCTATTGCCGAATTAAACGAAAGCGAGCTGGACGGAAGAACCATCGTGGTGAAACAAGCCGAAGAAAGAGGCTCCAGAGAAAGAAGCAACAATTCGTATTCTAACAGAGGCAGATATTGAGACCAATAGTCTTATAAGATCTTTTTTAAGAATCCCTGGTTATAGTAACCGGGGATTTTTTATTTTAGCTCCGGAATTTACACCTTATCCCGGTTTACCCAATGAACAAATTCAATATTGCTGTATTAATTGATGGAGATAATGCCCAGGCAAAGCTCATTAAGGAGATCATAGAAGAAGTTTCTGTTTACGGGAAAGCCACCATCCGGCGGGTTTACGGCGATTGGACCAACCCCCAAATGAACAGCTGGAAAGAAAAAATAAATCAATATTCGATCAGCCCTATTCAGAAGTTCTCCTACACTACAGGAAAGAACTCCACCGACAGCTCCCTGATTATTGATGCAATGGATATTCTCTATGCGGGAAATATGGAGGGATTCTGTATCGTTTCAAGCGACAGTGATTATACCGGTTTAGCCAAAAGGATACGGGAAGAAGGTTTGTTTGTCATGGGAATCGGGAAAAGAACAACCCCTATAGCCTTTGTAAACTCCTGCGAGATTTTCACGTTTACCGAAAACCTGATCGTTGAAGAAAGCACGGTTGTAAAAGAAGAAAAGGCGGTTTCAAAAACAACAAAAAAGCCGAAAACACCGGCTGCCGGTAAAGAAAAGGCTGTTAAAAATCAAGAGAAGCAAAAAACAGAAGCGGCTAAACCACAGCCGGAGGAGCCCTCCCGGAAATTCCCGGAACTGGACTTAAATCTTATTGACCGTGCTTTCCAGATTTCAGCCAATGAAGATGACCAGGCTCTTGTATCTCAGGTAGGTTTAAATATCCGGAAAATAGAGCCTTCTTTCGATTCCAGGACCTACGGTTTTAAGACCTTAACCAAGCTGCTTTCCACGCTGGACAAATATTCCATTATCAAAAATGAGGTCAACGGGTTAAGTCAGCCCATGGTTAAGCTCGTGTGATTCCGGCCGGTACTGACCTGTTGTTTGGGGTTTTCAGAAGGTATCCATCGGATCGGTTTCACTACCGGGCAGCTCCAGGTTAAACTACTTACCTCCTTCAGGAAATTTCACCCCGGTAATTTCTTCACACAGCGCCATAAACCTCTCCTGCAGCGAAACATCATCGGCAGCCGGGTTAGCGCTTTTTACCTTCTGATGATAGAAATAACGACCGCTCACTTTGGCCTCTGCATCGTTACTGACAGCCAGCCATACCTGTGTTTCGTATCCTTTCTGCAGGTCATCCGGTGCATTAGCGCCGCCCATTTTTGTAGGCACCCAACCCGGGTTCACCCCATTGGCATACACCTCTTTCCATTTCCGGGTCACGGCTTTGCAAAGCATCAGGACGTGAAGCTTGCTGTCGGAATAATTAATGTGTTCAATACCGGTTTTGAAATGTTCCAGCTTAGGGCGGCCGCCGGTATGCATGTCGGAAGTCAGGTAAATCAGCCGCTCAGGTTTCCGGATCAGGCAGGTAAGCACATAAGGCGCCAGCACATTGACTGAAAAAATCTGCTGTGCCGCAGCCGTATACACCCCGGCATTATGGATAACAACGTCAAAGTGTCCCAATTGGTTGACCTGCTCTGCCAGCGCTTTCGTTTCCTGAAGGCTGGTCAGGTCACCCGTTAAAACCGCCTCTGCCCCCTGTATCTTTTGTAAAGTCTCTTCTTTTCGCCCGGCATTACGGGCATGTAAAACTACCTGATGCCCCTGCTCTATCAGTGATTTTGCCGCCAGCAGGCCCAGCCCGTCTGAAGAGCCGGTAATGAATATTCTTGCCATTTGAGGATGGGTTTGTGAAAAAGCCTGCGTGAGGGACTGGACAGACATCAGCCCCGCTCCTGTCCATGCAGTTTGCTGTATAAAGGTCCGGCGTTTCATGTTATAAAGATAACGAAAAATTCGTTGATAATTTTTCTTCTCCAGCATGTATTCAAATTCTGCCAATAAGTGTTTATCAAGCCGGTGAAAAACAGAAAACAACCTGGATTATTAGTGATTTGAAAAAAAAGCAGAAAATATTTTGCTGTAAAATTACATTATCGTAATATTGCGATATTAAAATACGAAATCAATGGGAGCCACCAAAACAGATCACTTCACCGACCGCCAAAACCAGGTAGCTACTATCGCCAAAGCCCTGGGCCACCCTGCCCGGATAGCCATCATCGAGCATTTGCTTAAAGTCAATGCCTGTATTTGCAGCGATATCGTGGAAGAGCTGCCCCTGGCGCAGCCTACCGTTTCCCAGCACCTGAAAGAATTAAAAAACGCCGGGCTGATAAAGGGGAATATTGAGGGGAATTCCATCTGTTATTGCATAGATGAAAGTACGTTTGAGGTACTGAGCAGCTATTTGTCAGCTGTTATATCAGGGCTAAACAACCGTCCGGAGTGTTGTTAAGGTTTTCAAATATCGTAATATTACAATAAAACAATAGGAATAATGGAAAATGACATCAAAGAAATGGTAAGACAAAAGTACGCGCAGATAGCCCTACAGGACAAAGACACCAATGCGTCTTCCTGCTGTGGTGCGGGCGGCTGCAGCACGGAGGTCTATAACATCATGAGCGAAGACTATAACGAGCTGGGCGGCTATAACCCGGAAGCAGACCTGGGCCTGGGCTGTGGGCTACCCACTCAATACGCCAAAATAAAAAGGGGAGATACGGTAATTGACCTGGGCAGCGGGGCAGGTAATGACTGCTTCATTGCCCGGAATGAAACCGGGGAAGACGGCAGGGTGATCGGTATCGACTTTACCCCTGCCATGGTCGACAAAGCAAGAATCGCCACCCAAAAAGCAGGTTTTATGAATGTGGAGTTCCGGCTGGGCGATATTGAAAATATTCCCGTTTCTGACGGTGTGGCGGATGTGGTGGTGAGCAATTGTGTCCTGAATCTTGTTCCCGACAAAGAGCGGGTTTTCAGGGAGATTTTCCGGGTACTGAAACAAGGCGGGCATTTCAGCATTTCAGATGTGGTCCTGGTCGGCCACCTTCCCGAAGCATTACGCAGTGCCGCCGAAATGTACGCAGGCTGTGTAGCCGGGGCTATTCAGAAAGACGCCTACCTGGAGCTGATCAGTACCGCCGGCTTTTCCAACATTACCCTCCAAAAAGAAAAGCCGATCACCATTCCCGATGACATTCTAAGAAATTACCTCAGCGAAGATGAGCTTAAAAGCTTCAAATCAGGGAATACCGGAATTTTCAGCATTACGGTTTATGCAGAGAAATCTAAAACCTGCGGATGCGGAACGGCATGCTGCAGTTGACATTTCCCACCCTGCCTTCTCTGATCCGGCAAAAGTCACAGGCAGCCAGAAAGAAGTAATGCGGGAGTTCCGGCTGGCATAAAACCTGATAAAGGACTACTGCGAGCGTTTTGTACAAGAGAGTTCCGGTGTCCGGGAAACGTTTACCTGTTTGAGTACACCGATTTACAGGAAATTGCAAAACAAACGATGACCAGCAGGCCAAATACCTTAAACAGGATGGCTATAAACAGAACCAGGAACAGCAGTAAAACCCCATAAAAATACCGCTTAAAGTCTTGTGTTACCGTCAGCAGAATCGCTCTGAAAAAGAGCAGTAGTGCTACCGAAAACAACGGGGCCCGGTAAGCCGGCAGGGCGGCGAAGGCGATCATCTCGGGAAGCAGCAGCAGCATCCACATGAAGCTGATTTGCAGAAAAACCCGGTAGGCCGGAACGGGCAGGTTCCTGTAAAAGCTTAAAAACATAGTGTTAAACCTGTTTTCTTCAAACAAAAGGTAGGCATTTGACACCGCGGCCAGTAATCCGCATACCGCGTTAAGCTGGTAGTTGTTCATATCTTCCCGGAACAGGAAATAAACGGCAAAAATCAACAGTAAGCTGAGTGATTTTGACAGGAAGAATGTACCCGGCAATTTTTCTGCTGCATAGAGCGGGAACATCGCAAACAGGGGTTTCTTCCAGCCGGTAATATAGCTGCTTAAAAATGAGGCAGAATCAAAATGCCGGGGAGAATTTAACCGGTTAACCAGCAGCACCGAATTAATGGTTACACCCACACCGGCCAGGCACAGCAGCACCAGGGGTATAAGGTAGTAGCCTTTGACAATGCCGACCACCACTGAAAAAGCAATAAAAACCAGGAAAGGCAGGGAAATGCCCAGGCTCACCAGAACCCAGCAAAGCAATTGCCGGCTTTTTTTCAGGGAATTTATGCTATAGAACAAAAAAGTATATTGCGGATCGGGCAGCAGCTCTTTTATATATTTATTTACCCGGATCAGGAAGATCACAAAAAAAACGGCAAAAAGCCCCGCAAACAGGGGCTCACTCACCACAGATATGGTCAGCAGCAGGTTATGATAGACCTTCTCGGAAAAGCTAAGAAGGGAGTCTTTCAATACCGGGGTAAAAAAGAAATAGACCCCGAAAAGGGTAAAGAAAACGAGTATCTGGCTGGCATGGGCCCGGTAGTAGCTTTTGACAAAAAGCTTATATAAGACACGGGTGGATCTGATCATAGGAGGTGCAGGGTCTTTTTATCCATTAACCATTGGCTTGTATATAAGCTTTGCGGAATTTCCTGGTGCGATGTCACCAGGAACGACGTATTGTACCTCCTGTAATATTCTTCGATCCATGCCAGCACCACAGCCGTTGAAGCGCTGTCAAGCGTAATCAGGGGCTCATCTAAAAGTATCACCTTTGCCTGGCCCGTGAAGGCGAGCACCAGGGAAAGCTTTTTCAACATCCCGCTGGAATAAGAGGAAACCGGATCGTCCAGGAAGTCAATCTTCATCTGTTCTGTCAGGGCTTCCGCCCGGGGTATGTCGGCCGACTTGGTCTCGCAAAAAAGCTCAAACAGGTCGTTTCCCGTCAGGAAAGGTGGGAAAATCGGTTCCGCTTCTGCAAAATTGACCTTCCTTCTGTATTCTACCGGATTTTTGACCAGGTCAATAGTATCGTTTAAAACAATCGTACCTTTAAAGCCGCAGATACCGGCTACCGAGCGCAGCAGTGTGCTCTTCCCTGCCCCGTTCTCCCCTCTGATCCAATGAATACCCCTGTTCAGCTTTAATTCAGGAATATTCAGTATTTCTCTTGTACCGAAATACTTTCTGTAATTCATTAACGCAATCGTTTCAAACGGCATACGGGTAGTTATACAATGTTATGCTTATTAACGAACAGATCAGGATGCTGGTATCTGCTTATCATTGCCCGGGAAGGCTTTTTAAGAGGACGTGAATGATTTCCTTTGTTCCGGTGTTATTTATGTAAGCAGTAATGACCATAAATTTTAAGACATGGAACCGGTAACACCCAAAATGAAAGTGGAAGTATGGAGTGATATTATGTGCCCGTTTTGCTATATCGGCAAACGCCAGTACGAGACGGCATTGAAAAAATTTGCCGGCAGCAGTCGCGTAGAGATTGTCTGGAAAAGCTTCCAGCTTGACCCTTCGGCTCCTGAAACGGCCACCGAAAGCCACCTTGACTACCTGGTTAAACGCAAGGGAATGGATGCCGGACAGGTAAAAGGAATGCTGGAAAACGTTACCCGGTATGCGAAAGAGGTAGGTCTGGAATACGATTTGTATAATTCGGTAACCGTTAATTCCATGAATGCCCACCGGCTGATACAGTTTGCCAAAACAAAAGGACTGGGCGACGCCATGGAAGAGAGGTTGTTCCGCGCCTTTTTTACCGAAAGCAAAAACGTAGCCGACATAAGCACCCTGACTCAGCTGGGCAAAGAAGCCGGCCTGGATGAAACTGAGCTGCAGGTGGCTTTTACCGATGACGAGTACGCTTACCGGGTAAACCAGGACATACAGGAGGCCCGGCAGCTGGGAGTTACAGGAGTACCGTTCTTTGTATTTAACCGCAAATATGCCGTTTCAGGCGCCCAGCCTGCAGAGCTGTTTCTGCAAACCCTGGAGAAATCATTTGCCGAATGGCAGAAAGATCATCCCGAGCCCCAATTGGAAGTAATTGAAGGGCCGGTCTGCACTCCTGACGGGAAATGCGACTGATCTGCCTGGTATTATTTCTTAAGGCATTCTTTCAACAATTGCGCTGCCCGGGACGTACGTTTCATTTTACTTTTACGGTGAACTCCGTGCCTTTATTGGGATAAATGGTGGTGGAAATATACCCGTTTTCAGGATTTCGCACATAATCCAGGTAATCCTGCATGGAGGGTTTGTATTCTTTCACATCATCTACGGCTATTACTGCCCCTTTTTTCAACCGGGGTTCTATCAGTTTGAAAACCGGGTAAACCAGGTCAGGCCAGCCGTCCAGAAGTACAAAATCTATTTCACTATCGATGTTTTTCAAAGTTTCCAGGGCATCGCCTTCCCGGAGCTCAATGTACTCCGACAGCCCGGCGTCTTCAAAATTCTGCCTCGCTGCGGCCACCTTATGCGGCAGGTATTCGGTAGTGATCACTTTCCCGCCATTATCTTTGGCCGCCTTGGCCAGGTACAGGGTAGAGATACCGTATGATGTACCGAATTCTAAAATATTTTTAGCGTTCAGGGCCCGGGCCTGCATATACAGGAACGTGCCCTGCTGGGGAACGACAGGAATGTATTTGTCATCGTAAAAGCGGACGTTCTTTTCCGTTTTCCAATGGATGCCCTTGCCGAAGAGCTGAAATGCCTTGGGCAGGAGGTGCCAGATAACGGAATTGATCTGCTTTACGGCATCTTTATAGAGTCGGGTCAGAACGGCTTCCACTTTGGGGTCGTTCAGCACTTCAAATAAATCGGGAGTTACTTTTGGCATACGAATTAGTTTGTTTTATATCCATTCAGCGCCTGATCCGGTTCGGCAGCACACCGAATTTTCTTTTAAACGCGGCCGAAAAATGGCGCGGGTTTTTATATCCTCAAATATGGGCCACCTCCCCGATGCTCATGTCCTGGGTAAGCATCTGCTTTGCCTTTTCTGTTTCAAATAATCCGTTTTGCGGACATTATACTCCCGCTAACGCACCTGCCGGCATTCCCCGGTTTCCTATATTTGCCCAAATTTAAAAATTATTTAGAATTATTCTTAATAAACTTTGATTTATCCATGAGTAAACGAAAAACGGGCATCGCACGCCTGCTTGAGATAGCAGGAAGGAAGAAAGAGCTGCTGCTGGCCTCCGGACTGTTGGCGGTTATTCACGCTATCCTGAGCCTGGTGCCCTATGTGCTTGTATTTTATATTATGCGGGAGCTCACTACCCAAACCGTAGATTTTGAGCTTATCCGTACCTATATTATCCGGGCGGTTATCGCTGCCGTGGTAAGCATGCTGGTGCTGTTCCTGTCGGGAATTTTATCCCATATCGCCGCCTTCAACATTCTTTTTGAGCTGCGGAGATACATTACCGACAAAGTAGGGAAAATGCCCATGGGCTACCTGACCAACCGCAATTCCGGAGCCCTCAAGAAAATCCTTTCCGATGATGTGGAGCGTATCGAGAATTTCATAGCCCACCAGATCCCCGACTTTGTGAAAGGAGTAACGCTACCACTGATTACCATTATCTACCTGTTTTCCCAGGATTGGCGGCTGGCAGCCATCAGTTTCGTGCCCCTGCTGGTACTGGCGGTCCTGATCCCCAAAATGTACGGCGGCAAAAACGCGGAACAGATACAGAATTACCACCGGTCGCTGGAAGACATGAACGCCGGAATCGTAGAATACGTGCGGGCCATGCCGGTCATGAAGATCTTTGGGCAATCGGCCGAAACATTTGAGAAATACGGGAATGCCGTGAAGCGTTTTAACGGCTTTGTCGCCGATTGGGTGAAGATCAGCACGCCGGGTTTTGCCATCTTTATGAGCTTTACCAGCAATGCCATGCTGCCCGTGCTGGCCCTGGGGCTGTACCTGTATTTTCAAAACGGGGTCACGCTGGCCACTCTCCTCCTATTCCTGATCCTCGGGACGGGCTATATCAAACCGCTGTTTGTACTGAGCAATATGGGGATGCAGCTTTCCATCATCAACCGGGGTGTGGAGCAGATTGACGGCCTGCTTCACCAGGAAGATCTGCCGGAAAGCAGCACACCACAAAACCCGGAAAGTTACGGTATCCGTTTTAACGATGTGTCGTTCGCCTACCAGGATCAGAACCGGGTGCTGCATAACGTCAGCTTTGAAATACCGGAGAAAACCATCACCGCGCTGGTGGGGCCTTCAGGTGCAGGCAAAAGCACCATCGGGCAGCTGTTGTCCCGCTTCTGGGACGTCAGCGAAGGAAGCATCTCCATTGGCGGAAAAGACATCCGGGAATACCCGCCCGGGCAGCTGATGCAAATGGTGTCTTTTGTTTTCCAGGACAGTTTCATGTTCCAGCAGACTATGTTTGAAAACATCCGTATGGGCATGGACAAAAGCCGGGAAGAGGTGGAAAATGCGGCGAAAGCAGCGCAGATACACGAGCTGATCCTCAGCCTGCCCCGGGGATACGATACCCTCTTCGGCCAGTCGGGCGTGCACCTGAGCGGTGGTGAGCAGCAGCGCTTTCAGCTGGCCCGGGCCATCCTGAAAGACGCCCCCATCCTGATCCTCGACGAGGCCACCGCCTTTGCCGACCCGGAAAACGAGTACCGGATACAGCAGGCCTTCAGCGAGCTGATCAAAAACAAGACCGTGCTGATCATTGCCCACCGCCTGAGCACCATCACCGAAGCCGATACGATCCTGCTATTTGATCACGGGAAACTGAGCGCACAGGGAAAACATCCCGACCTGCTTCAAAACAGTGCGCTTTATGAGCGCATGTGGAATGCACATATCCGAGCCAAAGAATTTGTAATATCATGATAAAGAATTTAAAATACGTTACTTCGTTTAATAGGAAAGGCACCTGGGAGGTAGCCTTAGGAGAAATTGCCCACAGCCTTTTTGTGGCCGCACCATCAGGCATTTTACTGGTGATTATTTGGGAGTTGTTTTCCGAACACCCCAACATCACCCGGGTCTGGTCGGTGACAGGCCTGATGGTCGTTATGCTGGTCATCCAGTTTTTTATTGCTTCGCGCTCCATGGTCAGGTCCAATATCTGGGTTTATGACCTGTCTACCCGCCTGCGGATCCTGCTGGGCAACCGCATCCAGAAGTTTTCACTGGGCTTTTTCAAGAAAAAAGACCCGGGCGAAATCGCCTCGGTGGTGCTGCAGGACGTGGCTAATTTTGAAAGCATTTTCGGCCACAGCGTGGGTAACCTGGCCGCTGCCGTCTTCGGTACCGTGGTATTATCGGTTTTCCTGCTCGTTTATGACTGGCGACTGGCTCTTTGCCTGCTGGTGGCGGTTCCGCTGATCTACCCGTTCCTGTGGCTGGCCGATTACCTGGGCAGCCGGCTTTTTAAGAAGCAGATCGCTGCCCGCAATGACGTGGGGGCCAGATTCCTGGAATATGTACAGGGCATCCGTCACCTGAAGTCGTACGGGCTCACCGGCCAGAGGCACCAGGCGCTGGAAGCCGCTTTTGATGACCTCCGCAAAAAGAGCATCCGGATGGAAGCCCTGCCCGGGCCGATCGTAGTGACCACCACCATCATTTTCGAGGTATGCTTCCTGGGCATGGTAGCGCTGGGATTGTATTACCTGAGCGGAAACAGCATCACCGTTCCGGTGCTGATCACTTTCCTGATCATGGGCTACAACCTGTATAACCCGCTGAAAGTGCTGATGGTAGATTACCTCATGCTGCGCTACATGAACGAAAGCCTGAACCGGGTGATCGGCGTACTCGAGGAACCCACCATGGAAACTGAGCGGGATGAGCTTCCGCAAAGCTATGATATCGTGTTTGAAAATGTAAGCTTCGGTTACCTGAATAAGTCCACGGTTCAGCAGCTGAATTTTACGATTCCCGGGAAATCCATGCTGGCGCTGGTGGGCCATTCCGGATCAGGCAAGACCACCATCGCCTCGCTTATAGCCCGCTTCTGGGATGTGAACGAAGGCAGCATCCGCATAGGCGGAACCGATATCCGGAACATCAACCAGGACAAGTTCTACCGGCTGATCAGCGAGGTTTTCCAGGAGGTCTACCTCTTTGACGATACCATTTATAACAACATCAGGATCGGGAAGCCCGATGCCACCCGGGAAGAGATACAGGAAGCTGCCGCCAAAGCCCAGGTGCCGGATTTTGTGCAGGAATTTCCGGATGGTATGGATACGTTAGTGGGCGAAGGCGGCAGCAAGCTCTCCGGCGGACAGAAGCAGCGCATCAGCATTGCCAGAGCCCTCCTGAAAGATGCACCCATTGTTTTACTGGACGAAGCCACCGCCAGTCTCGACCCCGAAAATGAAATATACATCCAGAAGGCCATCCAGGAGCTGGTCAAATCCAAAACCGTGGTGGTGATTGCCCATAAGCTGGCCACCATACAAAACGCTCAGCAGATTATAGTGTTAGATAACGGGCAGATCATGGAAAGAGGCACGCACGACGAGCTGCTGGACAGGCAGGGTACCTATTACAAGCTGTGGGAGATTCAGCAGCGGGCAGGCGGCTGGAAGGTAAAACGGGGCAACAAAGTCACCTGACGAGGAGCATTGCTTTTGCTATTTTAAAAATTCCAGGGAGACATTGGCCTTTTTCAAAATTTCATTTTCACGGGCAAGGTCGTAGGCACTTTCTTCAATGGAAGTTTTCAGATCTTTCCTTGCTCCTGCGGAAATAAGATACCGGAGAATCTCATCGTTTTGTGCAAGCAGGGCTGCTTTGTGCAAAGCGGTCAGTCCTTCTTCATTTACGGCGTTAATATCGATTTCCAAAGACGAGATCTTTTTGAGCAGCGCTATGTCATTTTTGGGGATAGCCAGGTGGTAGAGCGTGTTCCCGTCTTTAAAAGGGGTGGAATAATTCAACCCGCTTTCTTTTAAAAGGTTTAATTTTGAAACAAACTCGTCTGCCGGCGAGCTACGGTTGGGATTACCACCGCCAAAACCACCTCTTTGCTGAGATGCCTGTGCCGGCGCGGCTCCGCCACGGCCGCCAAAACCACCGCGGCCACCCGGCTGGGCACCCCGGTAAGCGTCTATCAACACATAGGCCAGGTTGTGGCCTTCCTGATCAACAATCTTAGCATCTGCACCTTTTTTTAACAACAAAGCCACTACCTCCGCATTTGAGCTTTTAACCGCATTTGTCAGGGCCGATTCTCCCTTGCTGTTAACCGCATTGATATTTTTAACTTTCGGCAGCATCGCACCAATGATATCAGCGCTTTTACTACCTGCGGCTCCTATAAATGGCGTATTGCCTTCCGCATCTGTTTTATTGATATCCACACCTTTCTTAAAGAAATAGTCAATGACATCATCCTGGTTTTGCTTCCGTACCACGTAATGCAGGACATTCCTGTCGTCTTTGTCTGTTATACGCGGATCAATTTTCAGTTCATCTACCAGGTATTGATACACGTCAAGCTTATTGGCGCTGCGGTATGTACCCTGAGCGGCTGAAAATAAAGTGCCGGGCGTATATTTTGCCCCTCTTTTCAGCAAACCTTTTAATACGTCTATATTCCCGATTTTAGCGGCGTGATTGAATACCGTATTGCCGCTGTTATCGGTAGAGTTGATGGATAGGCCTTTTGAGATAAGGTAATCTGTAGTGCTCAGATCTTTATCATACCCTACTGCCAGCAGTAACAGATTAGCCCCGTCCTTTTCCCCGTATTTTTTCCGGATGTCCAGGCCATGCTTTAAAAACACATCAATTACCGCCGGGCTTAATTGGGTGTTAAAAGCAGTATAGCTTAAAGCGGTATGACGATTGGCATCTAAAAAGTCCATATCAGCACCTTTGGTCAACAGGTAGTCTGTAGCTTGGGCATTATTTTTATGGGCGGCTATGTGCAGATAGCTTCGCCCTTCCATAAGCTTACGCTTTAAATCAACATCCGGCTGGTCTACCAGTAACCTGATGACCTCTATCGGGGCATCACTATTGATAGCCAGAAAAACGGGATCGGCTGTCCCTACCAGGTTTTTAAAATCAAACCCTTTGGCCAATTCGGCTTTTACGGCGTTAACATCCGGTTTGCCAGCCCAGAACTCTCTGCTTAGTAAAGCAGCCTCCTGTGCCATGGTATGTAAAGAAACCAGGAGAAGTACCGCAGTAATTATTTTTTTCATTTTAGTCTTCATTTAAAGATTATCAGGTACAAACAGGTATTATGAGCATTTCTGCTACTCCGAAAATGTATAAAAAATAGTAAAAGGAGGGTATTGTTATATGCCCCTCCTTTTACGTACAGCGCTGAGGGCTATCTAGAGATGAATAGCCGTTACGTTATCGCCGTCGGGGTCACTGGAGCGCTGGGGCTTTTCCCCGGGTTTTGGCCGGCCGGCTCCTTTCGCCTTGTTGCTGACATAAGCGGTGCCTTTACGGTCTGCTACTACGGTATTGGGGAATGAGCCACTTTTTACATTGGCCAACACGGAATAGTCGGCGGCGTTAATAACCGTAACGGTACCCGCTCCGCGGTTGGCCACGAAAATACGATCAGCTGCCGGGCTGTAGACAATGCCCAATGCCCCTTCTCCTGCCGGAATGGTCTTTAGTACCGAGCCGTTGGTTGCATCTAAAACCGTTACATTGCCCGAGCCCTGGTGAGAAACCAGCAGGCGGTTCCGCCCGGAGTCCAATGACAGGTTGATAGGTCTGTCTCCCCCGGTAGCAAAGCTGTCGATAACGGCATCGGTCTTCAGATCATAAAATACCACTTTACTTTTGCTGATGGTATAAAGCCGGTTACGGTCAGTATCTACGGCCAGCCCGGTTGCCCCTTTTATGTCTTTCAGCATGTGGCTGAAGGTATTGGTTTTGCCATCGATTACCCAAACACCACCACTTACATCCGAAACATATACCTTATTGGCTTTCTCGTCTACAACAGCCTCACGGGTATGGCCACCTTCTTTTCCATTGGTTATCTTTGCAATTGTTTTTTTAGACCTGATATCAACCGCTATAACAGCTCCGGCGCGGGTTGCGGTACCGTACAGCGTCTGTGTTTTTTGATTTATCCCCAGACCGAATGCCCCCGTTTCAAGAACGATCGAATCTTTAACCGCCATTGTTGCAGCGTCTAAAACATAGATCGCAGGCTTTTCAGAATTACCGCGGGTAGTGGTTACATATACCTGGTTATTTTTATCATTGTAAACCAGCTCATACACGCCGTCGCCTATTTTTGCAGATTTCCGGGTTGTTTGGGCAAAGGCGGTTTCTACGGTTCCTGCTACCATAATACAAGCCACCAGGAACGACAATCTGTTTTTCATTTTCTGTTACTATTATATGTTACATGAGAGGCAACGGCTTATACCCGTTGCCTCAGTTCTTAAATTACTGTATGTTTTGCTGAGGCGACAATTTCCCCATTCCCGGAATACCCGTAGCATCGGAAATCGAAATTCCCTTTTTTGCAGTTGCGGTAACCGCATCAATGACGTATACGGTGGGGTAAGTGTCAGGCGTTACCACAGAAACATATGCCTTTCCGTCTGTAGTAAAGGGCCAGCCCACGCTGGTAATCTGGTTTACAGCAGGGAAACCGCTTCTTACCCATTTAAAATCTTTTGTGCTCATGCGTACAACAGCATATTGGGTAGCCGTGGCGCTGTTGCCGGGAACCCCTGCATCGTTATACATTTCAAGGAAAAAATAATCATCGCTCAGGCTCCACACCTTGCGCAGCTTGTATCCTCCCGAAGCCGTTTCAATGTCAAAATAATACGCCGCATCAAAGGCGTCTGCATCTTTCTTTATTAACAGGGCCCCGCATTTTTTGGTGGTAGCTCCATACCCTGTTGAAAAGACATATGTGTTTCCGTCTGCATCATTTGCTATCTGACCATAGCGGGCAGAACGGAACTGACCTGCAGAGAAGCTCAGACGATTGTCTTTGTACAATTTCAAAACTTTACCGGTAGCATCTAATTTTGCCACGTATATACTATCCAGGTTAACGGGTCTTCCGCTGGGGCCAGCAGCCAGGTTAACGGCCGTAAAGAAGGTGTTGTTACCCGCATCGGCCACTCCTACAAAACTGGCCGTCTGATCGCCGATAAAGTTTTCTGTCATCACAGGCACGGGTGTCAGCTTATTGTTGTCGGCCAGGTTCAGAAAATAAATGACCGAACCTTTTTTACCGTCGTTGGCACCGGTCAGTGTTTCACCGTTTGCAATAGCGGCCAGGTAGGTGCTGAAGGAGCCGATAGAGTTGAAGCCTTTGTCGAGGACGAAATCGTCCATTTTCTTCAGCACACCCGTTGAGCTCAGCTGGAATATAGAGCCCGGCGCAGGATTTCCCTGCTGGTAGCTTATGGCAAACAGGGCATCGGTACCGTTGTACCCCCATTGGGTGTAGCTTCCGATATTCTCGATGGTGCCGGGATATTGGGTCGTAATGGTGGTATCTTTTGCTAAATCATCTACCGCCATCGTATAGGTAAAGGTCGTCCCGCCACCCGATGACGAAGCAGCCAGGAAGTATTTATCTTTTACCGTTGGCTCTTCCGTACCGGGAGAAGGCTTTTCATCGTCACTACAGCCTGCCAGTACCAGTACGGTCATGGCCGCCAGAATAGTCCTGTTTTTCAACATGTTAATCATTATCATTTTATTAATTTAAAGAATAGTTATTTGCTCCTTTTCATGAAATAGTACCTGAACTTTCCATAGAAAGCTCTTCCCGGTTTCAGCTGTCCGAAATTGTCTGACAGTTCCGCATCAGACAGGTTATTCGCTTCAAAGGAGATGTTATACATGCCTCCTTTGAGGATATACGTGGCGCTGAAATCGTGTGAGTATTGGGTAGGAAGTGTGTATTTCCCGTCGGTATTTCCCATACTTTGCCAGTTGAGGAAGAATTTCCCCACATAATTAATTCCGTAGCTGAGATTCAGCACATTGTCTTTACCCAGGAGATGATGTATATAGTACGTTGCATCCAGCCTGCCAAACCGGAAGGGTATATTGGGCATATGGTCTCCGTAAATAGTGCTCAGCACGGAACCCTGGGAATCCCTGTATTTTTCTTTGTTCTGCAGATTCATTACGGTAAATGTTCCCCCGATCATCGCCGTATTTTTGAAATAATAGTGTGCTTCCAGATCAGCACCCAGGTTTTGTGTCTGTCCAAAATTCACTGAGGTAAGTGTTCCTGTACGAACCATGATCTCTCTCTTAATAAAATCCCGGGTGTTCCGGAAATACCCGCCCAGGTCTACATACAAGACGTGGTTATTTTTGAATTCTTTGTTCATGGTAACTCCCAGGTTATAATTCATAGAGTTTTCCGCTTTCAAAGTCGAATTACCCTGCTCTTCGTTTTCATCACCGAACAGCTCGTTGTCTGACGGAAGCCGGTAAGCCCGTTCCACGGAAGCCTTGTATTGAAAATATTTCCAGAAATAGGTAGTAGCCAAGCCGTATCCCAGGGTACTATACGTAGCGGTACGCTCCTGCCAGCTGGGGTGTCCTTCATCTCCTTCATTATAAGGCCCCCGTACCTTTTGAAAGTAATTTTTGGCGAAAAGGTCCGTATTCCAGCTACGGCTCTGGCGGTAACGATACGAAACGCCCAGCACATTTTTCAGGCTCAGCCTTCGCAGCTTTTCATACTCGCTCAGCTGCTCCAGGGGTGCATCTGAAGTGATTTTTCGGATAGAACCAGAATGTACATCATTAACCGTTACGGAATGATGGTCATTTATCCGGTAGCTTGCATTGGCGGTTCCGGCGTAATTGGAATTATAGAAGTCAGACAATGCCGCTGTACCCCTTTCGCCTTTGCTTACATTCATCGCATGCTCGCCCAGCCAGTTATATTTATAGCTGGAAGTATCCACATTGTGGTTGATATTGTAGTTGTAGTTACCCGATATACGTACAGTCAACCCTTTTACCAGCAGGTCTCTTTTGTAGTATTCCAGGTTCGGCTGTATCCCTTTTTTAGCTGTCGATACCTCCCCGTAAACAAATTCAATATTGGCAGGGGCATTTTGTACTTCTTTTTGATCCTGGCTCAGGGTAGCCCCTACAAAGAACCGGTCAGCCCAGGGCTTATTAACCCACCCTACCCTGGCTACGACCGCCTCATTACGATACCCTCCGTGAAAACGCCGGAACCAAAGCGCCTCCCTGGAATACTGCCCGTTAGTGATCAGCCGGCTTTTAATCTTGTAGTTGTTGTCGGAGTAGTTTTGGTACGCATTCAGCTGGAAAGAAAAACCTTTGGGGGTAGTATGCCCCAGAATGACGTTTGTCCTGTGTGTATTAAACGACCCGTACGAATAAGAAGCATCCACGAAGGTGTTGGTGGTTCTGTTGGTAACAATATTGATCACCCCTCCCAGCGCATCCGAGCCGAACTCTACCGGAACCACGCCTTTATATACTTCAATACGTTCTGCTAAAGAAACCGGGATATTGTTAAGCTGGAATGAAGAGCTGTTTCCCTGCATAGGCACACCATCCATAAATATCTTTATATTACGCCCGGTAAACCCGTTTATGGAGATATTCATATCAGAGCCTACTCCGCCTGATTCCCTGATCTTTACACCGGAAGCCCTGCCCAGCAGGTGGCCCAGGTCCATCGTGGAATTATAATGCGATTTGGCATTGAGTGCCACCACATTAAAGGGGGTTTCCCTGACTTCCTGGATGGCTGACTTCCCTTTCACAACGACCAGGTCGAGGGAAGACACATCTTCATCCAGGGCGGGAATCCCGATACGCGTAACTTCACCCCCGGCTAAGCTGACCCTGGTGAGAAAATCAGCATACCCCATTGCAGAGATCCGCAGATCGTAGGTTCCGGCCGGTGCTTCAAGGGAAAAATGGCCGTTCTCGTCGGTAGCACAACCGTACCGGGTGCTGACCAGATGTATACTTGCGTAGGGTACCGGGTTACCTTGCTTATCTTTGATCGTGCCTGCAATCTTACCGTATTTTTCCTGGGAGAAAACCTGTGCCGGTACGACAAAAATCAACAAAATCAGTAAATATCGTTTCACTATTCTTATTTAGATTAATTTTAATTTATCACAAAATTAGAGTAGCCCAACCGTTGGATTATACCCGAAAAAGGAATAAAAATGACGTTTTAGGGATATTTAGGGAGTTTTCGACGAAACCCAAATCAGCATCTACCAAATCTTTTTCTCCCCTTTTCTGACCTTGTACTTTTGCCAGGTTTAGAATAATTAAAAATAGTGAGCGGTAAAATCAGCATAACAGTATCGTCAGCGGCAGACCCTAACCCGGTCTTAGCGGAGATCGGATTGCCCGTTGATGATCATGAAATAACAGAGCTGAAATATTCGCACGAAAGAACGGATGAAGGCCGGAGCATAAAAAAATGGCTGATGCCCGGTCTTTGTATACTGCATGAAGAGGCTTACGATGGACTTTTGCCTGAATTGACGGTCTCCGGCAATCATGTGTCGCTTGTTTGCTACGACAGCGCACCCATACAGGATATTCCGAAGAGAGGCTATCATCTTTCCGGCACAGTGGAAATCCGGAATACAAAACTCACATCCGTACCAGGCGGCGATACACGGGAGAAGTGCACGCTTATTATCTTTTCCAAACCGTTTTTGTCAAAATTGCTCCGGGCCGAAAGCTGGATAAGAGAACATAGCCTGTCTGACCTGACGGGACCGGTTTCCGGAAGCTGTCACCTGTATTTTCTTGAATTGTCTGTCCGGCAAATTTTAAACGCTATGCTCAATGAGCAGCTGGAGCCTTCCCAAAAAAGATATTACTTTGAGCTGAAGCTGAAAGAGCTGTTCTTTATGCTTCACTTACAACCCGTGTTATCTGCGTTTGAACCTGCCCTTCCTGCAGACATTCAGCAGAAGCTGATTGCAGCAAAAGCCTATCTGCTGACCCACTACGCTGCTGCTCCAACCATCAGGCAATTATCAAGGGCCATATCCCTGAATGAGTTCTGGCTCAAACAATTCTTTAAAATACAGTTTGGCACCACTATCCGGTCGTATCTGACCGCACTTCGTATGGAGGAGGCCAGAAGCCTTCTTGCCGCTAACCGCAGTGTAAATGAGGTGGCTGCACAGCTGGGGTATAAGAACGTATCGCATTTTATACTGACATTCAAAAAGACGTATGGCGTTACTCCCCGGCAGATGATGCACAAATAGGAATATCCTGTTTACTTCAGCAACCTGGAGAATACCGTATGCAGGGATTCCTTATATTGTTCCCCAATGCTTATTTCAAGACTTTCTATCCAAAGGCTGTTGGTGGATAGTGAAGTTACTGCATCTAAGGCCACAATATACGATTTCTGAACCCTCCGAAACCGGTCCCGGGGTAATTTCTGCGCCAGTGATTTCAGGGTAGTCAGGGTAATTACGGGTTTTTCCGAAGACTTCAGATGGATAATCACATAGTCTTTTAATCCCTGTATATACCGGATATCGTCAAAAGGGATTTTGATCAGCTGGTAATCTGCCCTGACAAAAAGTGCCTCTTCCTGCAAAAGCTTCGGGGCATGGAAATCAGGCAAGGTCTCGAAATACCGTTTTGCTTTGTTGACCGTGTTCAGGAAATCTTCGTATTCAAAAGGTTTTAAAAGGTAATCCAGCGCCTCTACCTGGTAGCTTTCTACCGCAAACTGGTTATAGGCGGTGGTAAAAACGATCCGGGGCCTGGCAGCCGGCGCTGTTTCTTTCAACGTCCGTGCTATTTCAATACCGTTTACTCCCGGCATATGGATATCAAGAAACAGGAGGTGAAGGTCAGCTTGCACCAATTCAGGCAGGATAAGTGAGGAGACAGAATAAGACCGTGATAAATGCAAAAAGGGGGTCTTTTCAATAAAACTATTGAGCAGGCCCAGGGCAAGGGGTTCGTCGTCAACAGAAACACAGTTCAGGATCATGCCAATTGGAGAGTTAGTGTTAATTCAAATTCATTGCTGACCGTATCTTTCTTAACCGCAAGCTGATACCGGTCCGGATAAAGCAGCTCCAGCCGCCTCAGGGTATTCTGCATACCTATTCCTGTAGGGCCTTCCTCTTTCAGCGGCCTGGAGGCTGCAGCTATTTTATTCCTGGTCCTCATAGATAAGCTGTTTCCGCTTAGTTCAATAGCAATGAGTATGTTTCCTTCGCCTTTGTCAACCACTCCGTGCTTAAAGATATTTTCGATATAACAGATCAGTATCATCGGTGCAACACTCAGCCCGGAGCTTTGCTGCGGCAATTGCAGGTCCAGGTTGATTTTCTCACTCATTCTCAACCGCATAATGCTGATATAATCCCTGATAAAAGCCAGCTCTTTATCCAGTGTGGTTTCTCCCCGCTGCACCTCATACAGCTGATAGCGCAGCAGACGCGAGACCTGCGCAAGCGCTTTACGGGAGGCCTCGCTGTCTGTGTAGCTGAGCGCATAGACCGTATGAAGTGTATTGAAAAGAAAGTGCGGATGGATCTGTGCACGCAGGGCAGACAGCTCTGTTTGTATCCTCTCGCGTTCAAGAAGCTCGATTTTCTTGCTGTCTGCATTCCATTGGGCCATTATGGCCAGCAGGGTACTTATACCGACCACGATCAATGTGGTCCATGACGTAAAACGATCCAAATACAGCCTGTCCCAATGGGCCGGGTTGGTTTGCAGCTCAAGTGATCTGGCCACAAAGGTCATAAAAGCAGCCACTCCCAATACCAATAAAATAATTGCTGCCACAAACTGTATGTATCTTTTCTTCAGGAGAAGCCGGAGAACCAGGTAATAGGTATTAAAATAATAGGCGAAAAGCATAATCCCCATATGCACAATTTGCTTGGTAACAAACTCAGGAGGGAGCGGCACTTCCCTGGCCTCTGTGTGCGGATACCTGAACAGGACATCCGCCAGCAAAGACCAGATGAGAATATGCACCAAAACCCTTGTGTATTTGTACCTGACTGTCAGCATAGCAAAATATGATCAACCTGAACCATTCTATTTTTACAGCAATAATAAGTAATTTAGATTAATTATAAACAATAATCTTCTTCCGCATAGCAAAACACCCGGTTCTCTGCTATTTTTGTACCTATGAATAAACCTCCAACCACCGGAACGCTCATTTTCAACGTACTTACTGCATACGTTCTGTTCGTAATGTCAGTACCTGCTTCTGGTCAGAATAAAGATATAACGGTCAAAGGGAAAGTGCTGGAAAGTACCGGTAAAGCCCCCGTGGAGTATGCCACCCTAATTCTTAAAGACCGGGATAATACGATCATCTCAGGAACGTCAGCCACAGACACCGGTGAGTTTGAAGCCACTGTTTCCCAGGTCCCGGCCTTGATAGAAATCAGCTTTATCGGCTTTGTAACCCGGGAAATAAAGCTGCCGGAAGCGGTGAACGGGCAGATCCTCCTCGGTGAAATACTGCTGGAGCAGAATGCCCAAACCCTGGCAGAGGTAAATGTACGGGGGCAGCGCTCCCAAACCGAGTTTCACCTGGATAAGCGGGTGTTTAACGTAGGCCAGGACCTCAGCAGCACCGGTGCCAGCGCACTGGAGGTATTGAATAATGTGCCTTCCGTAACGGTCAGTATCCAGGGACAGATCAGCCTCCGGGGCAGCCAGGGGGTACGCATCCTCATTAACGGCAAGCCCTCTGTGATGGCCTCCGAAGGCGGCAATGCGCTCGGTTCCATTACCGCCGATATGATAGACCGCATAGAAGTCATCACCAACCCTTCGGCCAAATACGAAGCGGAGGGTACCTCAGGGATCATTAATATTGTCCTGAAAAAAGAAGATAAAAACGGGGTAAACGGCTCGGTGACCCTGAACGGTGGCGTGCCGAATAACCACAGCCTGGGTTTCAGCCTGAACCGGCGTACCCCGAAACTGAATTTATTCAGCCAGATCGGTGTGGGATACCGTACCTTCCCGGCCGAATACCGGTCAGTTAATACCAGCGGAGATTCTGAGGTGGAAAGTTCGGGAAGCAGCAAGATGAATGAGCAGTTTTATAACCTGGTGCTGGGGGCCGATTACAACCTGAACAAGCTTAACCTGATCTCCGTATCCGGGCTGTTCGGCTTTGAGAAAGAAACCCAGACTTCTGACAATTACTTTTTGCTCAGGAATACCGGGGTGACAGAGTCGGGCTGGATCCGAAACGAATCTACCCGGGCCGATAACCCCAAATGGCAGTACGACGTACAGTACCAGAAAAGCTTTGAGGATGATGAAAAGCACAAGCTGCTGATCTCCTCCACAGGAAACTTTTTTGCAAAAGACCAGTATTCTGATTTTACGCACCGGCTTTCACAAGGCGTAGCGTCATTTACCGACCAGAAATCACACACGGATTACGGCGAAGCGGAATATATTTTCAAAGCCGATTACACTAAACCTTTCTCCAAAGAGTGGACACTGGAAACCGGAGCCCAGTACCAGCTCAACGACCTTTCCAGTGATTTTGCCGTACAAAACCGGCTGGACGACGGCTGGGTGACCGACAGCCACCTGGCTAATATTTTCGTTATGGACCTCGACGTGCTGGCCGCTTACGCCACAGGAGCCTATGAAGGCAAAAAAGCCGGGATAAAGCTGGGCCTGAGGGCAGAGAATACCTTCCTGGACACCCGCCTCGAAAATACCGGGGAAACCAGCCGTCAAAAGTATCTTAACCTGTTCCCGAGTGCGCACACCTCCTATAAGTTTACATCGAAGCTTTCTTTACAGGCGGGCTACTCCCGGCGGATCTACCGACCGGGGCTGTGGGAGCTAAACCCTTTCTTCAGCATTCAGAACAATTATAACATCGAGATGGGTAACCCCCTGCTTACCCCGGAATATACCGACTCCTATGAAATTACGGGAATCTACGATTTTTCTGCCGTCAGCATTAACCTGGGCGCCTATCACCGGTACACTACCGATGCCATAGAAGACATTTCCACGGTGGAAAACAATATCCGGACCACCCTCCCCGCCAATATCGGCACGCGAAAAGCCAACGGACTGGAGCTGAATGCCAAATACGCTCCCGGGAACCGCTTATCGCTCAGCACCGACCTGAATTACAATTACTTTACCCGGAACGGCGCCTACGAAAGCACGGTCTACGAATTCAGCGCGGACCAGTTCACCAGCCGGCTCACCTCCAAACTAAAGCTGCCCGCCGGGTTTGACCTGGAGCTGACCGGGAATTACCGCTCGGGCTACCGCACCATACAGGGCTATGTGACCCAAACTGCCTACATGGACCTGGGCGCCCGGAACAAGCTGTTTAAAGGCAGAGCTATTGTTAACCTGAGCGTACGCGATGTCTTCGCCTCCCGGTTCTTCGAAACCGTCATGCATCAGCCTGATTTTGAGCTCTACAGTCGCCGGCGGCAGGGGCGTTTTGTAACCCTGGGCATCAGCTACGGCTTCGGCAAGGGCGAAGCCATGCAGTTTTCGGGGCAGAAGATTTTTTAAGCATTTCCCGCCCTCACTAAAGAGAGCCGTGACAGGCAGGTTGGGATATTCCACGAAATCATTATGGAGAAACAATACAGCTCTCACTAGCCGCCGGGCTCTTCGTACAATACCTGGCAGTTGTTGCAATAAAAGGTTCTTCGCCGGGTTTTCCCGAGGTACGCTTTTACAAGGGGCAGGTTACAGCGCTGACAAACGGTTTTGGTATGTGCAAGCCAGTGCTTCTTAAGCGAATATTCTTTCTTCCACCGCAAAAAATCAAATGCATAATTCCGGGTCTCCTCTATAAGCTCTGCCCGCTTTTCAGGAGGCACCCGGCCAACGGTATTCAACGGATGCAGCCTGACCCGGTACAGCACTTCATTTTTAATGATATTTCCGGAGCCCGCAAAAATATGCTGATCCAAAAGCACATCACACAGGAGAGCCCCCGGCCGGGCCTGAAGCTTTTTCTCTGCATTTCCGGCGTCCCAGGCATCGTTCATAATGTCGGCTGTCCAGTCGTACCTGTCCCCGGCACCGCCTTCCCACATTTTTACAGAACAATTGTAGAAATTCAGGTAACCGTTATCAAAAGTGAGGCTGACCCGGGGCACGCCAGCTTTCTGTTCATTGATCCGGTAAGTCCCGAACAGCATCAGGTGTATCCTGACCGTAAAGCTTTCAAAGCAGATCAGGAAATGTTTTCCCCATGTTTTGAATTCAATGACCTCCCGTCCTTCCATCCGCTGTATATCCTCCCTGCTGTTACCCGATACAGCAAGTACCCCCCGGCCTGTAAAAATTTCAGCCTCTTCTTTAAGAATAACTATGGACGGCCCCTCCGGCATACTAAAAATAACGAAAGTCAGGCAACAGCAATGCCCATTTATACTATAACGTTTTTTTCGTGTTTCCCGTACGGATTACACCCTGTTTCTGTTTAAAAGCGGCTGCCGGCATCCGGTAAGACCGTTACCATTTTTATGCAGAGCGGGAATAATTTTACTTGCCCTTTTCCGAATCCGCGTGAAAACGCAATAACCGGTCACCGGAAAGGGAAATACGGGAATGTATCAATAACTTAGCAGATCAATGCAGCGAGTGATTTTAATTTAAACGGCTTAAGCTATGCAATTTTACATCGGGTGTTCGGGCTTCTACTATCAAGAATGGAAAAACATCTTCTACCCGGCCGGACTGGCCCCCAAAGATTGGTTTGCCTATTATTGCAAATACTTCAACACCATTGAAATCAACTCCACCTTCTACCGTACGCCTTCTCCTGCCTCGTTACGGAAATGGTACGAGGATAGCCCGGAAGATTTTCTTTTCTCCATAAAAGCCCCCAAAAGCATCACTCATATCCGCAGGTTCGGGGTAAGCGGGGAAGAGATGGCCGCATTTTATCAATTGATCTCTGCGGGCCTGCAGGAGAAGCTGGGCAATATTTTGTTCCAGCTGCCCCCCTCCTTCCACTACACTCCTGAACACCTGCAGCTCATCTGCGAAAAGCTGGATAACCGTTTCAGCAATGCAGTCGAATTCCGGCACAAGAGCTGGTGGCAGCCGGAGGTTTTCGAACGTTTCCGGCAAAACAAAATCATTTTTTGCGGGCAAAGCTACCCGGGTGATATCCCGGAAGCGCTTGTCGTCAACAATCCTTCCGTCTACTACCGTTTCCACGGGAAACCGGTTCTGTATAAATCAGAATACCCTGAAGAGGCCCTGCAGAATCTGCTTAAGCAGCTTGAACAGGGCGTAAAGAAGATGTTCATTTATTTCAACAATACCTGGGGAAATGCCGCCATAAAAAACAGCCGGCAGATGCAGGAGCTGGTGTTTAACGGGGAGTGAAAGGCAAGGTTGACGATTTAACATTTAGTTTATGAAATATTACTTATTAACTCGCTCTTTAAAGCGCAAAGACGTGGGTGTGGCCTTTGGACAGACAAAGGAGTTCTGGGATGGTGCTGTTGGAGCTTATGGATGGCAAAATCTATTAGAAGCCATGCCTGAATACCATGGAAACTTAAAGAATGATAGATTTCCTGACTTTGAGCCCAGAATCAAATTTGAGTTAAGTGAAAAGGGGAAGTTATCTGATTTGGTTGGTGTACCTAATATGGTAGCTAATGGTATGCTGATGAGTCCTAAATTTAAGGCTTTTTTGGAGCAGTTTAACCTTATGGAGCATCGCTTTTATGAGGGACAAATAAAAACAGGAGTGTTTTTCAGAGAATATTTTTGGTTTCATCCTTTAAACACATACTATCAATGGCTGGACTACGAAAATTCTGAAGTGTTTTTTGAGGTTAATGAAGATGCTCCTGTAAAAATCACAGACAAAGATGAATATAGAAAAAGGCTTGGCAAAGGATACTTTAGAAATGTAAAGCTCGTATTTGAAAAAACTTTTCCGAAGTTTGATTTGTTTTACATACCTCATTTCGCACCTATGCCTCAATTTCTTATCTCTGAACCTTTAATGAAAGCCATCAAAAATGAAAAGATCACCGGTGTAGAGATAAAAGAGCAGGATTTTCTGGGAGATTTATGAAGTATTACATATTAACTCGCTCTTTAAAGCGCAAAGACGTGGGTGTGGCCTTTGGACAGACAAAGGAGTTGATTTAAATTTGGCATTTATCCACTAAATAAGTGCCTTTAAGGGATCAATTCCTTAATTTAAAGCTTTAAACTTGGGATTATAGTGAAAGTTTACTATTCATTCATTACATTGTTTTTTATTTGTTGTTCATGTTATACTAAAGAGCGCAACATTAAAGTACTAATTGATGAGATTTTTGTTTCATATTACCCATCAGGAAACAGTTATGATGTTGATTCTGTCAGATTGAGAATATTAGAGCCTGTTAACAATACCAAAATTGAAAAAGTAGTTGTCGATTTTAGGGATACGTTAAAATTCAAATCCCAAAGCCTGGTTTTATCAGATAACTTAGTGTTTGTAAATGCAGTCTATAATGGTGCTAATAAACCTTTTATTTGGAATGACCCATTTGTAAATAGTTTTGATGTTTCACTGGATTCTGTAAGACGATATCTCAAAACATATATTATTAAAAATAATATTTTTAGTACTTATACAACAAAATATGGCAAAAGTAAAGTAGAATTTTTTGATACCAGTAAAATACATTTGAAAGAGCTTTACGGAGGACTATGAAGAGTCAAGTAATGTAGCAAAGGGGTTGATAACCCCTCAGTATGGCTTGAAAGGTTGATTTTGATGACAGGGATAAAAATAATAAGGCAACCTTCGGGTTGCTTTCTTTATTTTTGAAGCTTTAAAACAGGCAGAATAGAATAAATGGCTTGCACGTGTATCAAATTGGAAACGTATAAAAATATTGCAAAATCATATGGAATTACAATTAGACTCGCGCCGGAATAATCAGGAGTTTTTGAAAGAAATACTTGACGAAATTAGTTATTCTTACAAATTAATTAATTTAAGAGACAGATTTCCTTATCATAAAAACGGTATTCGCTTATACGATTTAAATAAATTACCTAGTAAGAAACGTAAAAAAGAGATCATTGAACATATATTGACCAAAGTGAAATACAATTTTGATTTTTTATCTGAGGCTAGATTATTCTCTTTTAAAAGGCAGTTTAATAATTATATAATGTATTGTCACGTTGAAATTGATGAAACTTCAATCGGGGGACATTTTGGTGTATATATATATAATTTAGATTTTGAGAATTATTTATTTGGCGGTCAATTAGATTCGCTTCTGAAAGATTTGTATAATATAGAAATAGAAACTTATCGATATTGTGCAATTACAGAAGACGATGTGAAAGAAACAACATATTCAATATTACAGATTTTTGAAGATATTTTTGATGAACTCAAAAGACGACTTTCATTATAATGAGGGTAATTTATCAAATGTGTTGATAACCCCATTAATATAGTTTGAAAGGCCTACTTTGAGACCGGGATAAAAATAATAAAGCAACCCAAAGGTTGCTTTCTTTTTCTTGGTTCTTTAAAACAGGCAGAAAAGAATAAATGACTTCCACATGTATTAAATGTCAGGATCATAGTTTATTTATTGATAAAAATACACAAATTAAAGTCAATCATGAATTTGGAATTGATGATAATGAATAATAATGAAGCCCGGTATAAATCTTAATTTATTATGAAAGATCGAAATGGGCAATTGAAAATGATTCTATATTGAAACTGCCCTTTGGAAACGAATTGTTATATAACGATTACAGCAAAAATCAGAAATACATCTTATCGTTCCGCCGGGATAACCAGTACCGGAACTTTCACCAGATGCCTCACCTGATTAATGGTGGCGCCGTAAAGCAGGTCTTTCAGTCCTTTGTGGCCGTGGGCACCCATGACCACCAGGTCGGCGCCTGATTCACGGACGATTCCGGCAATGCTGTCTGCAGCTTTTCCAAACCCGAGCCTGGCTTCCGCCCTGTACCCGTTCGCCTGCAGCTGCCGGGTGTATTCTTCCAGGAATTCGCGGTCTTTTACGGTTTCTTCATCTGCGCTGTCGTGAAAGTTGGAGCTGGCGGCCACACTTTCCACAATATGGATAAGCGTATACAGGCAATCTTTGCCCCCCTGGCTGATGGCGCGGTTAATCACTTTGTGATCCAGGTGCCCGAAATCAACGGTAACAGCGATTTTCCGGTAGGGCTCAAACGATTCCAGCTGCAAAGGTCCGGGCGTGTTGTGCGGCGTTACATCCCGGAAGGCCCGCCTGCTGAACAGCGGATAGAACGTGGTGTACGTAAGAAGTACCACAAACCCCGCTCCGCCTGCAATGATCAGCGCTTTCCAGTACATATTGTCGGAGGTACGAAAAAAGCCGGCAGCCTCTTCCACAATTAAACGGGTATTGAGATAAACCAGAACCACCGTTACTATCCAGGCCGATATTTTTACCCAGGGCCGGATCACAAATACGCCCATGGTCTTTTTGTCGCTCACAAAATGAATGAGCGGGATCACCGCAAAGCCCAGCTGCATGCTGAGGATCACCTGGCTGAAGATCAGGAGACTGTCTACGTCATCCTCACCTTTAATCAGGATAATCAATGCCGCAGGTACAATGGCAAGCAAGCGGGTGATGAGCCTTCTTACCAGCGGGTTCATCCTGAACCGCAGGTAGCCTTCCATCACGATCTGCCCGGCAAGCGTACCCGTAACGGTGCTGCTTTGGCCTGCCGCAATAAGGGCTACGGCAAAGAGCTTGGCAGCAAACCCGCTGCCCAGGTGCTGGGGCAGCAGCTCATAGGCCTGCCTGATCTCGGCCACATCAGAGCGTCCCGTTTTAAAGAATACTGTAGCAGCGAGAATGAGTATGGCGGCATTGACCAGTAAGGCCATGTTCAGCGCCACGGCGCTGTCCCAGAAGTTCAGCCGGAGGGCCTTCCGGATACCGGCCTCGTCGCGCTCGAATTTCCGGGTCTGCACCAGCGCAGAGTGCAGGTAAAGGTTATGGGGCATAACCGTTGCCCCGATGATACCGATGGCAATGTAGAGCGCCGTGTCGTTTTCAATGTGGGGTATCAGGCCGGTAAGCACATCGCCGGCATCGGGTTTCGCTACCAGGATCTGCACCAGGAACGACATGCCGATAATAAAAATCAACCCGATAATGAAGGCCTCCAGTTTACGCATCCCCCATTTCTGGAGAACCATCAGGAGAAATGTGTCTAATGCCGTGACAAGAACACCCCAGATCAGGGGTATTCCTGTCAGCAGCTCAAGACCGATGGCCATACCCAGTATTTCGGCGAGGTCGGTGGCCGCAATGGCAATTTCAGCCAGGATATACAAAACAAAGTTGACCCTCCGGGGATAGGTCTCCCGGTTGGCCTGGGCCAGGTCGCGGTTCCTGACAATACCCAGCCTCGCCGACAGGCTCTGAAGCAATAAGGCCATGATGTTACTCATCACCAGCACCCACAGCAAAGAGTAGCCGAAGCGGCTGCCGCCTGCCAGGTCTGTGGCCCAGTTACCGGGATCCATATACCCTACACTCACCAGGTAGGCCGGCCCGAAAAATGCCAGCGCCCTCCTCCACCTCGACCTGCCCGGCAAAGTGGTATCTACAGAATTGTGCACTTCGCTCAGGGAAGCTTCAGATCTGTTTTTAGCCATATTGTTCTGAACGTATTCCTTACGGAATTACTACTTATACATGCTTTTCCGCTTATCCCGGATAACGCCTTTCCAGTTCATGCCGAAGCCGAAATCGTAAACGTTTCCTGCGGCATCTTTGTAGCATTCCAGGTCAAAGGGCACATCTTCCGCCTGTTTTTCCACCGTACTCATGTTGGCCGGCATCTGCATGGGCAGCAGCGCGCCCGGCTCCGATTTCCCGGCTATGGTTTCAATAAGGGCCTGGTCCTGCACGCCGAAGCTCAAAAGAACAGAGCTGGCATACGGTTCAATTTCAGAAAATACCAGCGGGTTGGTCGTGTTAACCAGCAGCACCAGGGGTTTGTCTTTCATTGCCTCCCGTGTACTTTTTACCAGCTGGGCATCGGTGATATTCGGTGTTTTGACGGTTTTACCCTTGTAAGACCGGTTGGTAAAGTTTTCCAGCGGATCTCCGCCGGCAATGCTGACCTCCCGGGCATCCGTAGCCGTATAGTCGCCGTATTGCAGGCTGATAGGTATATACCCGTTTCCTTTGTTTTCGAGATCGGCCTTATCGTAACCGGTAGAAGCTTTGGGGTTCTCGATATACACAATGGCGAGGTCGGCTTTGGCCGGGTCATCCGTTACGTCAAAGTATTTTTTGACAATGCTGATATTCAAAGGATATTCTAAAGAAGCCGGCGTTTCCATACCGAGGAAATTACGACTCGCCGGGATAAACCTCTTGGGAATGTAGACGGTCTTTTTAGCGGTTACCGGCAAAACATTCTGCTGGTTTTTGAGCAAAACAACCGACTTCAGCTGAGCCTCGTACCCGGCCTTCATAAATTCAGGCTTACCCACCACCTTCTGCGTTTCAGACGGATCCAGGTAAGAGTTTTCAAACAATCCTACCCGGAATATATTGAGAAGCAGCCTTTGGGCCGATTCTTCCATCCGGTTTCTCATCCACTTCTCCCCGTGCTCTTTTATGCCTATCTGGTACGCCTCCAGGATGGGCAGGGCGTCGTTATTTCCTCCGAACTGATCGGCCCCGGCCATCAGTATCTTGTAGTGCCTTTCGGCCATTGAGAGGTGCTCTACGCCGAACGATTTACCGTCCAGGAAAGAATCCAGCACTTTGCGGTCACCCGTTACGCCCCAGTCGGTACAGATCACACCGGTATAGCCGTATTTTTTCCTCAATAAATCATTAACAATGTATTTATTGTAGTTGTTGGCTACGTTTTCAGGCGTTTGGTTCCAGGAAATGGTGTAATACGGCATAACGGCCGAGGCGGTTTTTGTGCCTCTTTTCAGCTTAAATGCCCCGTTTATAAACGGTATCAGGTGGGTATTAAAGTTGTTCCCGGGATATACGGCAAACTGGCCGTTCCCGTAATGGCCGTCTCTGCCGGCCTCCCCTGCCCCACCGCCGGGCCAGTGCTTCACCATGGCATTGACACTTTTGGCGCCCCAGCTTTCTGACTGGAAGCCGTCGCAATAAGCCTCTGCCATTGCGGCAGCAAGCACAGGACTTTCTCCAAACGTACCGTTAAACCGGCCCCAGCGGGGTTCTGTGGCTATGTCTACCTGCGGAGACAGCGCCGTGGTAATTCCCAGCGCCCGGTATTCGGCTGCAGCTACGGTACCGAATTTCCGCACCAGCTCAGGATCAAACGTGGCCGCCATACCCAGTGAGCTGGGCCACATGGAAATGGCGCCACCGGCAGCGGCATTGTATTCTGCCGTGGCAATGGTGCCGTGCCTGGGGTCAGACGAGTTGTTGGCCGGGATACCCAGCCCTACCCCCTCGCAGTAGGCCTGCATACGGTTGTTCCAACCGGCAGCTACCTCCGGTGATTTCACCGACGTGACCAGCACATGGCGCAGGTTATCTTCTTTCAGAAACTTTTTCTGCTGGTCGGTCAGCTCCCTGGGGTCTGTCTCCCCTTCTTTATAGGGCTTACCGTTGTACGTTCCCGCAAAATACCCGTCTGCACGGGCCGGGATGCTCTGGTGCGAAGAGTAAAGCATCAGGCCGGCAATCTGCTCTACCGTAAGCCGTGTAGCCAGGTCTGCGGCCCTTTCCTCATACGTTAAGCGCCAGTCTTCGTATTTATCCAGCTTGCCGTTCCGGTTCAGGTCTTTAAATGACAGGCCATTCACCATCAGTATTTTTACGCCTGAATTCTTTGAATAGCCGATATCTTTCCCGCCTTTGTTCCGGATCACTTCAAAGTCCGGGCCCGTGTTTTGCCCTGAGGCATGCGCCGCCAGCAGGAGGCATCCGCCTGTAAGTAAATTCAATAGTTTCATAGGTTATCCCAGTTTTGTAAGGAGAAAATCAGCACTCTTTTTCAACGCAGTCTGCGGGTCGGCCACCATATCCTGCTCTACGAAATAGTGCTCCACCCCGGTTTCCTGCGCCTTGGCTACAATGTCCTGTACGTTCAGAACGCCGTCGCCGGCCGCCGTCATCAGCGGAAACATCGGGAACCACTCCTGTGCGCTGTTGCCGTCGCCGGCAAATTGCTTTTTCTCTTTCATATCTTTCAGGTGCAGCATTTTATACCTGCCCTTGTATCGTGAAAGCAGGTCCAGGGGATCGGCCCCGCCACAGGTGGTCCAGAAGATATCCATCTCAAAAAATACAAGACCGGGATCGGTGTTGTTGAGAATAATTTCAAGCGGACGGGTTCCGTTAACCGGCTTTAAGCCGTAGCCGTGGTTGTGGTATCCGAATTTAACGCCGTGCTTTTTGGCATTCTCTCCTATCTTATTAAAATCATCGGCTATACGGTTGTAGTCGTCAAGGGTTTTACGTCTTTCGTCAGGAATGGCCGGCAAAACCACGTATTTCTGTCCGAGGATATTGGCCGCCTCTGCCAGTGGGCCCATCTGTTGCTCCAGGGTATCCAGGTCGGTATGGGTAGCCGGTGTGGTAAGTCCGTACGACTTGAATATTTTCTTTATTTCCTGGGGTGTTTTGCCGAAATAACCGCTGCCTGAAAAGCCCAGCATTTTCCCGGCGCCCTCCCATCCTTTTTTAGCCGAATCGGCACTAAACGGAAACGGACCGTACAATTCCAGCTCTTTATAACCAAACTGCTGCAGCATTTTCAGTGCTCCGTCAAAATCTTCCGAAAGCATTTTCGGGATAGAGAATAGCTGGATACCGAGCTTTCCCTCCTTTTTTAAACCGGCAAAAAGCTCAGAAACAGACGTTAAGCCCAATGCTGTACCCAAAGCCGCCGTTCTTTTAATAAAATCTCTTCTGTTTTCCATTTATCAATAGGTCTTTTAGAATATTCTTAAATTTTGCCACCTGGCCTTATTTCGTGCTAATGTATAAAAATTTCACGGATTCCTGCAAGAAAGTTTTGTTCCGTAAAACCCCACCCGGTAAAATTACAGCCCGGCCTTCCCTTCTGTCCAATAGGGCTCCGTATGTATTCTGCTGTTCGGAACGCCTTTAAGCGAAAGACACTTTTTGATCGCCTGGATCGATCTGGCATTCCCGGTAAGATAAAAGGCCGTTCCCGGTAATTCGTGCGCATTTTCTTCTATGCTTTGGATAACCCCGCCGGTCCCTGTATGAACAGAAACACCATTCAGGCTCAGCAACGCCGGCCATTCGCGGTGAGCGGCATCCAGCTCTGCGATGCATTGGCACCGGCAATTTCTTTTGGCAGCTTCAGCCGCCATGCATTTGAACAGGCCCAGGGAGGTCTCATCTCCAAAGCACAGGTGCCTGTCTGCCTGTTCATCAAAACGCAGCCTGCCTCCCGGACCCAGCAACTTAGTCCGGTCGCCCGCTTTCAGCTGACCGGCCCAGCGACTACCGGGCCCCTTGTCGTGCAAATAAAATAAGACGTCGCAAACCCCGTTTCCGGCATCCAGAAAAGACGGGGTATAATGCCTGAATTCAGTATCACTGACCCTGAATTCAATGACATTACCAGCGATAAAAGGTTTGCTCATTTTGGAGAAATCTCCTTCCCATCTAACTTGTCTCAGTCCGTCGGCCAGGTCATCAACCTTCGTAACAGTAACGGGGTGATAGCTTCCTGTAAACAGCGACTCCATGGCATTGGCCATCCATTTAGGTACTTTCGGCATTGTATTTACAGTTTAGTGTCCCTGTAAGGGGGCTGGTTTTGTTCTTTTGAGCATAAACAGTAATTTATTTATAATAATTCTAAATAATTTATTTTTTAAGCGAAAAACTATTGCTTGCAGCGGGCGGCATGTGCCTTAAAATTTTATACCAACAACTTGTCCGCATTTTTTTATCCGGACAGATTTTTTCCTACTTTCGCGAATTGTTTAGAATTGATATAAATAAAAACAGCAGATAGCTTTTTGCCCTATGAAAAAAATATTCTTAACAGCACTCTTATTCTCAGCATTTTATACCCATGCCCAGCAGGTCAATACACTGATGAATGCTGATTTCTGGAAAACCAAACCCGGCCTGGATGCCGTAAAGGTAGAGGTGGCAAAGGGAAACAGCCCTTCTCAACAGAATGCGGGCTCATGGGATGCCGTGACCACCGCCATTTTCAATAATGCGCCGATGGATATTCTCCGCTACCTGGTGGAACAGGAAGGCAACAGCGTTACGAAAAAAACGCACCACAGCCGTTCTTACCTGCATTGGGCGGCGTCATCCGGTAAGGCCGACCTGGTGAATTACCTCATTGAAAAAGGGGCTGATGTGCATTATGCCGACAGCTACGGTACGCCCATAGCAGCCTATGCAGCTTCGGCAGGCAACAAGAACACGGCCGTGTACGATGCCCTTTTTAAAGCCGGCGTAGATCCGCAGCAAAGGTATGAAAACGGGGCTACCCTGTTGATGCTGGCTGTAGCCGGCGATCCCGATCTTACCCTTACCGGGTATTTTATATCCAAAGGGCTTTCCCTGAAAGATAAAGACGATAACGGTGCTACGGTTACCGATTATGCCGCCCGGTCGGGCAACAGGGCGCTTATCGAAAAGCTGGTTCAGAGAGGTATCAAACCCACCGATAATGCTCTTTTCTTCGCTACCATGAGCCCGAGAACGCCTTCTACCGGGCCTGACTTTTTTCAATACCTGGCAGATACCTTCAAATTAAACCCCAAAGCCGTTAACAAAGACGGAGCCACCGTATTGCACCTGCTGGTTCGCCGCCCCAATACAGCCATCATCCATTACTTTATGGAGAAAGGTACCGACCTGAAAAAAGCCGATAACGACGGCAATACGCTCCTGATCCTGGCTGCAGGCGGAACTGATGCGGAGCTGGTGAAAACCCTGCTTTCAAAAGTGAACAATATCAATGCTGTCAATAAATCAGGGGAATCAGCCCTGACCCGGGCCATCAGAAACGGCTCACCGGAAATTGCAGCCTACCTCATTAAAAGCGGCGCCGATGTAAAAGTGGTGAACAAAGACGGTCAGAACCTGGCGTATTACTGGTTCAACTCGTACCGTGAGCCCCGGCCGAACACTCCGCCAAACAACGATTTCGAAGAAAAGCTGGCCCTGCTGAAAAATAACGGCGTGGATATAGCCGCCCCTCAGGCGAACGGCAGCACGCTTCTGCACCAGGCGGTAGCCAGGGAAAGCCTGTCGCAAATCAAAAAGGCCGCAGAACTGGGGGTAAATGTAAACGCCCAGGACAAAGAGGGAATGACCGCCCTGCACAAGGCGGCCCTGATTGCCAAAGACGACCAAATACTGAAGGCCCTGCTTGAGCTGGGGGCCCGGAAAGACCTGAAAACGGAATTTGATGAAACGGCCTATGACCTGGCCAAAGAAAATGATTTCCTGAAAACCGGTAATATATCTATTGATTTTTTGAAGTAATTAAATCGCAATCAGTTGTCAGCTATCAGCTATCCAATGAGAATTGTAACAGCTGATGACTAAAAGCCAATAAATACCTATGAAAAAAATACTCGCTTTCGCCCTGTTTATAGGCACCCTGAGCGCATCGGCCCAGACCGCCAGATACAAATGCATGATCCAGATGAACAGCTACAAAGGCGAACCCGCCTACGTGGTGATTTCCCTGATTAACCCGCAGGGAGGATACGAAAAGACCCTTTCTGTGCTGGGGCCGGATAAAAAATGGCACAACACCCTGAAAGAGTGGCATAAATTTGAAACCAAAGCCAAAACCCAGCTGAATGCCATCACCGGGGCCTCGGTAAACGGGGGTGACCGGGCCATGCGTACCCTGGAGATCGATGAGTCGAAACTGAACAAAGGGTATAAGCTGCGTTTTGAGTCGGCCGTAGAAGAGCAAAAATATTACGTAAAGGATGTGGAAATTGACGTAACTCCCGAAGCCCTGGCTGAACGCGCCGAAGGCACCGGGTATATCCGTTTTGTGAAATTAAGTAAAGTTCAATGACCTTATCCGTATGGAGGTATGCCCACCTGGCGCTGGCCGTGGTTTCCTCCCTGTTTTTACTGATCCTCTCCGTTACCGGGGTTATCCTGGCCGTGGGGGCCGTCAATGAAAAAGCCCAGCCCTACCGGGCAGATAACCTCGGATCGGTTACCCTCGCTCAGAGCCTCCCGGTGCTGAGCGGGGTTTTCCCCGAGATCACCACCCTTACCGTAGACCACAACCGGTTTGTTTCTATTGAAGGCACAGACCGGGACGGTAACCCGGTAAACGCTTACATTAACCCGGTAAACGGAGCCATTTTAGGCGATGTAAAACCGCAGAGTGATTTTATCCAATGGAACATTGCCCTGCACCGCTCGCTGTTCCTGAAAGAAACAGGCCGGATCATCATTGGCCTCATCTCGTTCCTGCTTCTTTTGATCACCCTTACCGGTATTGTCCTGATCGCCAAACGGCAGCAGGGGCTGCGCCATTTCTTTGCCCGCATCAACAAAGACTTCTTTTCCCAGTACTTTCACGTGGTAAGCGGGCGGTTGTTCCTGGTGCCCGTGCTGATGCTGGCCCTCACAGGTACTTATCTTTTCATGGTCAGGCAGGGACTGACCGAAGCCGACAGCCGGCCCGTCAGCCATACCGCCACGGCCGGAGCCGCCCCAAAAGCCCCGGCTGATTTTCCTGTTTTCCGGAACACCCGTCTGACCGAAGTGGAAAAGATAGAATTCCCCTTTATGCCGGATGACCCCGAAGAATTTTACATCGTCAAACTCAAAGACCGTGAGCTGGCGGTTAACCAGATCACCGGCGAAGTGGTGCAGGAAACCCGGTATCCTTACAGCCTGGTGCTGGAAAAGCTCAGCCTCAATCTTCATACAGGAAGAACCAGCAGCGTTTGGGCGATCATCCTGGCCTTTGCTTCGCTGAATATCCTGCTTTTTATTTATACCGGCTTCGATATGACCTTCCGGAGGAGCAAAACGAAGATCCGGAACAGGCATACGGCTGACACGGCAGAATATGTGGTGCTCACCGGGTCTGAAAACGGCAGCACGCTGGCCTTTGCCCACCAGGTTCATCAGCAGTTGCTGGCGTTGGGGTATACATCGTTTTTAACCGAGATGAACCGGTTCACCCATTTCCCGGAAGCCCGGCATTTCCTGATCTTCAGCTCTACCTACGGGCTGGGCACTGCACCGGCCAATGCCGGTAATTTTGAAAAGCTGATCGCTAAATTTCCGCACAGCCAAAAGGTAAATTATTCGGTGGTGGGCTTCGGCTCGAAAGCATATCCTGATTTCTGTGCTTATGCACGGCACATCGACAAAGAGCTGGCCGGGCAGCCCTGGGCTTCGCGTTATCTCGATCTGCATACGGTAAATGACCGCTCGGCAGAAGAGCTGACCGCCTGGGTGAAAGCCTGGAGCGAAAAAAGCCAATGTGCGCTGGCCACTACCCCGGCACTGTACACCACGCGGGTCACCGGCTTAAAGAAATTTAAGGTAATAGAAAAAACACAGGTTACAGAAGACAATGCCACCTTCAGGGTCGTGCTTCAGCCGGAGCGGCGCAACCCGTTCCGTTCAGGAGACCTGCTGGCCGTATACCCGGCCAATGACGGCCGCGAGCGACTCTATTCTATCGGGAAAAGAGACGGGAACATTCAGCTGATGGTTAAGCTGCACCCCGGCGGACTGGGTTCTGAATTCCTGTACGCCCTTGAAGAAGGAAACCGCGTTGCTGCCCGTATAGCAGTCAACAAAACCTTTCATTTCCCGGTAAAAGCGCCTGCGGTAGTGATGATTGCCAACGGAACCGGCATAGCGCCTTTTCTCGGCATGATCTCCGAAAACAGGAAAAGGGTACCGCTGAGCCTGTACGCGGGATTCCGGCACAATAACGCGCTTTCGCATCAGTACCGCTCTTTTGCAGATGAAGAAATTGCAGCCGGAAGACTGCAGCGGTTTGAAACTGCCTTTTCACGGGAAGAGAATGCCTGTTATGTCATGGACCTGATCTGCCGGGATGCGGCTTTCTTTGCCGGCCTGCTGAAAAACAAAGGTACCATCATGATCTGCGGCTCACTGGCCATGCAGAAAGATGTGGAAGCCGTGCTGAGTACTCTCTGCATGGAGAAAAACGGCCGCGGGTTACACTTCTACAAAGAACAGGGCCAGGTTTTGAGCGATTGCTATTGAATAGTGTTTCCCGTATTCTTCATAAAAGCGTGTAAAGTTATTATGCAGGATTCCTAAAGGTTAATTTTGGCTCATGAAACGATACCCTCAAACAGTAAGCTTTATGCGCGTTTATCTAAGCGTCTTTTTCTTTCTCTCGGGACTAAGCTGCGGGTTTTCACAACAGGTATTCAAAAAGCAAACAGTGCTGATGGGTTCTGTTTTTGACCTGACGGTGGTAGAAAAAGACTCCATGCTTGCGCAACACCGCTTTCAACAGGTAATTGCGGAAATCGACCGCATTGAAAACCTGATCTCTGAATGGAGGCCGGGGACACAGGTGTCGGAGGTCAACCGGAATGCAGGAATAAAGCCCGTAAAAGTAGACCGCGAAGTACTTGAGCTGACCCGCCGGGCCATCCGGTATTCGGAGCTTTCCGGGGGTGCATTTGATATCAGCATTGCCGCTATGGACCGGATATGGCGTTTTGACGGCACCCTCACCGAAATGCAGGAAGAAGAAGTCATCCGCAAATCGGTTGAAAAAGTAGGCTACGGGCATATCCGGCTCGACAGTACCGCCTCCACCATTTACCTGGAACAGGAAGGCATGAAAATCGGCTTCGGCTCTATCGGGAAAGGCTATGCCGCCGATAAGGGGCGGGAGCTGATGCAATCTCTGGGCGTGCAGGGGGGTATTGTTAATGCTTCCGGCGATCTCTCTGCCTGGGGTACTCCGCCCGGCAGCAAGGCATGGAAAATAGGCGTGTGGAATCCTTTTAAGCCCCGGAAGATCCAGAAAGTATTCAGGATAAAAGAGGCTTCTGTGGCCACCTCGGGCAATTACGAAAAATATGCCGAGATCAACGGGAAACGATACTCGCACATTATTAACCCCAAAACCGGCTACCCCTCTACCGGGCTCACCAGTGTAACCGTTACCGGCCCCACAGCCGAATTTGCCAACGCCATGAGTACGTCAGTCATGGTTATGGGCAAAAAAGAGGGCATTAAGCTTCTGAAACAATTTCCCGAATACCGGTACATTTTAATTACAGATGCCGGAAAAGTCATTAAAAAGTAAAGGTGAACCATTTTGCTGACATCAGCAAAATGGTCAGGAATCACTTCTGAGCCCGGATTGATCATTTTGCTGACGTCAGCAAAATGATCAGAAAGGTCCCAGGAGACCCTTTCTTTTAAAAACAGGCACCTTTTCCCTTTACTTTGTATTGAGTTTCTTAGCGTCTTTAAGCAGTTTTTTATCTTCTGCTTTTACCTTCCGTTCTACCTTTTTAATGTCTTCCTCTGCCGGAAGGTTTTCCGGTTTAATACCACTTTTCAGCAAAAGGCCTCTCACATCTTTGTTATTCTTGACATGTTCGCGGGTAATACCCGACCGTTTTCAGCTCATTCTTACGAATATTAACATTTGTCAGTTCGTTTGCAAAGTCTTTTGCCTTAATCGTTATGGTAGGAAGAAAATCAGCAAGCGGCCGGTTATCAGGAACGCCTAATTTGGTTTTCATTCCCAGGGTGGTTTCACCACCAAACAAAGCCTCGTCGCCTTTACTTCTTATCCTCCCGAAACCTGCATTATCAATGCCTTTTTGAAAAATCAGCCCGGAAAGTTCCCGTTCCGATAAACTTAGCTTCTCCCTGGCCTGCAAACGCTCCCACTCTTTCAATCGCTGCTCCAGAAGCTCCTGCTTCCGGGTCTGAACAGCAAAGTAATTCATTGCAAAAGCGATTTCGTCTTTGCGCGAATCCCCGTTTTGAGCAACCAGGTAGCAGGCATACCTCGTGAGCATAATATCATCAATTTCCCGCCTGGCCCCCAAGCCCAGGTCTACCATTTTGCTGACGTCAGCAAAATGGTCAGGAACTTCTTGTTTTGCTGTTTTACAGGCAATTTTGGCTTTGTCAATCACCAATAAAAAATTCCGCCATTGGGTATAGCCTAACAATACCTGCAGGTCGCGGGCAAACCAAAATTCTGTCTCTTCCAGCGTATTTACGGCCAATTCGAAGTCGCTGTGCAGTCTCGATACAAGTTCTCTTTTCATATATGGATTAGTTTGATTTTACCTTAAATATACCGTTTTTTCAGAATTCCTTCAGAATTGCCTCCTTTTATTGCCGAAAAATGCCCTGATGAAAGGAATCCTGTTGTGCATGCTGCTGGTCTCATTCCATACCGGCACAGCACAGCCCCTGCTTACTTTTGCCGATACACTACAGAAAAACAGCCGTACACCCTTTAAGAGTTACCAGCTTATCCCGCCTGCCGGTTTAATTCTGAGCGGGATCATAGCCAACGGGAACGGCTGCGAATCTATCAAAAACGAAATAGCGGAAGAAAGAAACGAACACTGGCCGGGTTTCCGTACCCGCATAGACGACTACCTCCAGTTCAGCCCCATTGCACTGGCCTACGGACTGGACGCCTTCGGTGTAAAATCGAGGAATGATTTTGCCAACCGTACGGCCATTTTAATCAAGGGCGAGCTAACCATGCTCACGGTCACCCACCTGCTCAAAAACGCCACCCGTATTCAACGGCCTGATTTTTCTAATCATGCGTCTTTTCCTTCCGGGCATACCGCCCAGGCTTTTACCGCGGCCACGTTCCTGAGCGAGGAGTACCGCCATCGCCTGAAATGGATGCCCTACGCCTCGTACGGGGTAGCCTCCACGGTCGGTATCTTACGGGTAGCCAATAACAAACATTACATCAGTGACGTGCTGGTGGGTGCCGGAATCGGCATCTTGTCGGTAAAGCTTGCCTACTGGACACACGCATACCGATGGAATAAAAACCGGAAAAACCGGGGTACAGCAGAGGCATATCCAAATTTTCTTCAGAATTGACCCTGTATTTTGCTGAAAAATTATGTATATGAAACCGGCTTATTGCTTTATATTCTGGGTGCTTTCTTCTCTTTCCTTATCCGGCCAGGTGAAGTCGGTTACCGTATCCGGGACCGTCAGGGCCCATGCTGACAAATCGGTGGTACCCTACGCCAATATCGTGCTCAAAACCGCCAAAGACAGCGTATTTGTGGCAGGCACGGTAACCAACGGGGAGGGGAGATTCACCCTGGCCAATATTTCACCGGGAAACTACAGCCTGCAGGCTTCTTTTACCGGGTACGAGACCCGGTCACAGCACCTGTTTGTTGGGAGCCTTTCGGCATTCCTCGATATTCCCGCCCTGGAAATGGAAGAAAGCACCACCGCTCTGGCGGCCGTGGTAATCACGGGCAGCGCAGAAGAGGTCAGCTATAAAATGGATAAAAAAGTATACTCCCTGGCCGATAACCTCAGCCAGGCGGGCGGCTCCGTGCTGCAAAGCATGCAGAACCTCCCCGGCATTACGGTACAGGAAGGCAAGGTATTGCTGAGGGGAAGCGACAAGGTCACCGTGCTCATCGACGGCAAACAGACCGCTTTGACCGGCTTTGGTAACCAGACCGGCCTGGATAACCTCCCGGCATCTGCCATCGAAAAAGTAGAGATCATCACCAACCCCTCAGCCCGGTATGACGCCAACGGGAACGCCGGCATTATTAATATTGTTATAAAGAAAAGCCGTCAGTCGGGACTGAACGGCAAGATAGGTTTTACCACCGGGCTGGGTTCACTCTGGGTCAGGCAAGAAAACCTGCCCACCATCCGGCCGCAATATACGGTTACACCCAAAATCAATCCCTCGGTTTCACTGAACTACCGTACCGACCGGCTGAATGTCTTTCTTCAGGCCGATAACCTGTACACGCAAACCCTCAATAAAAACGAGTTTGTGAGCCGTACCTATGATGACGGCACGGTGATCCGTTCACAATTGAAGCGAAACCGGAACACCAATTTTCTTACCACAAAAGCCGGGGTGGACTGGGACATCACCCCTGCCAGCACCCTCACCGTTTCAGGCTTATTCGGTAGTGAAAAAATCATTGACCGCGGCGATCAGCCTTTCTTTAATGCTACTTTATCAGAGCGCCTTCGCCTCTGGCAGTTCCTGGAAGACGAGCTGAAAACCACTGCCATGGGCTCTGCCGCCTTCCGCCATATGTTTGCACAGGCAGGTCATGTGCTGAATGCCGGCTTTAACTATACGTTCCACCGCGAAGATGAAAAATATTTCTATGATAATTACCTGCCCGGGTCTACCGGCACCGATGCCTTCAGGCTGCTGTCAGATGAGCAGGTCTACGACTTTACCGTTGATTACACCCGGCCACTGCGGTACGGTCACCTCGAAACCGGGATAAAGCTGCGAAACAGGAACATCCCCGTCAATATGCACTTTATCCCCGGTGCAAACTCCGTTTTAGATACGGCAGCCGGGGGCAGGGCCACCTATCGCGAGCTCATTCCGGCAGTATACGGCAATTATGTCTTTGAAAATGAAAAATGGGAGGCGGAGCTGGGCTTACGAATGGAATATGTCAGTATCCAATATGATGTAAACCCCGGCCACCGGACATACAAAAGCGACGGTTATCACTATACCCGGCCTTTCCCGAATATGCGCCTGGCTTACAAGATGAACGCGCGCAACAAGCTGTCGTTATTTTACAACCGGCGTGTAGACCGGCCCAATGAAGTAGACATCCGGATATTCCCCAAATACGATGACGCTGAAATCATCAAAGTGGGCAACCCGGCCCTGAGGCCCCAGTTCACCAATTCAGCAGAGCTCGGGCACCGGTACAGCTGGAACAGCGGCTACCTGTATTCTGCCGTATACCACCGCCAGGCTGACGGCACCATTACCCGTATCTCGGCGGTTGTTCCGGGCAGCCGCCTTGTGTATGCCGTCTTCCAGAATGCCGGGAAAAGCTACAACACCGGCCTCGAAGCCATCTGGAACCAAAAGGTATCAGGCCTCTACACGTATACCCTCAGCACCAACATTTACCGCAACCAGATCAATGCATTTACGGTGCAAAACCTCTACCCTGAGCCCAACATCTTCCCGGCAGACCGGGAGGTGATGATCTCCGGCAATGTGAAGCTGAACAACACCTTCCGCTTTAACGGGGGCTGGGATGCACAGCTGACCAGTGTGTACCTGGCTCCGGATATCATTCCCCAGGGAAAGACCGGCTACCGGTTCAGTATCGACGCCGGGCTGAAAAAAGCCGTTCAGAAAGGGCGGGGAGAGTTGTTTTTAAATGCTACCGATCTTTTCAACACCCTGGTTATCCGGAAAGATATACAGGGAGCCGGCTTTCGGTACACCAGCACCGATTATTACGAAACCCAGGTGATCAGGCTGGGATACAGCTGCAAGTTCTGACCCGGAGGGGATCTCAGGCCTCCGGCGGGTGAAAGCCGATCCCGAAGTGATGCATGCCGTCATGAAACGAATAAGAAATGCTCCAGCCGTTTTGCCGGCATACCGAGTGCACCAGGGCCAGGCCCATACCGGTACCGCCACGGTGGTCTTCGTCGGGTGTGGCAAACCGTTGAAAGAGCTTCGCCCGGTCGAGCTCTTTTGATCCTGAATTGGCAATAAGCAGCCGCTCCTGCCCGGTAAAAATGGTCACCCGCCCGCCGGCCGGGCAGTACCGGAGCGCATTGGTCACCAGGTTCTGGATCACAATGGTAAAAAGAAACAGGTTGGTCTGCAGGGTGGCTTCTTCATCCAGCAGGGTGCTCAGCTGAATAAACCGGCGGTCAAATTCATCGCCCAGCAACCCGAGCATTTCTTTTACCTGGTCACTTACCCTGACGGTTTCCTGCGAGGAGAACTGCTCGTTGGCAATCCGGGCCAGCAGCAAAAGGTTTTTGTTGATTCTCACCGCCCGGGCCAGGGCCTTATGCGCCCCTTCTACCAGGTGATACTGCTCACGGCTGACCGGCTCAGACTGCAGCAGCAGTCCCAGCTTGGTTTGCAGAACGGCCAGCGGGGTCTGCAATTCGTGCGATGCGTTCTCGGTAAATTCTTTCTGCATCCGGAACACCTCCGTATTGCGGGCCATCAGTTTTTCAAGCGCCCTGTTCAGCTCTTCAAATTCCCGGATATCGCTGTGCGCAAAACCGGGAATTTTGCCCTCATCCACCCTGAAATTCTTCAGCTTGTTCAGGGTATCCCGGAAAGGGGCCCATATCCTGTAGGACATGCGCCTGTTCAGGAGGATAAAGCCGGTGCTCAGGACGATAAAAAACACCGCGGTGATCAACGCTATCACGGTTACGGTTTCGTAGGTTTCTTCGATATTCGATTCTACAATAATACGCCACGGCTTCCCGTTCAGCTCAAAAGACCGCTCCAATACCCGGAAGCGGTCTTCCGACCGCTCGGGCCTGATATGGGCCATGTAGCGGGTATACAGGGTATCCGGGGGAAGTGCCTCTCCGCCTTCGGGTAAAGGCAGCAGGCGGGCATTCGGCTGGAGGATGTTCCAGAAAGCCAGGAGGCTGTCGGCATCGTAAATCCTGAAATCGGTTCTTTGCAACCGGTAAATGGCCCGGTCGGCAATGATATCGTTATTTTCATCCAGCTCCTGCCACCATATCCGGTCTACGGCCAGGAAATACACCGGCACACTCATCAGCAGCACCAGAGAGGCATACACGATAAAAGATCGTAACGGCTTATTTAACAAACTGCTCATAATTCCCAGCGGTATCCCGACCCGTATACGGTGGTAAGGTAATTTCCGGCACCTTTTTCCTGTAGTTTTCTCTTCATGTTTTTAACGTGGGAATAAATAAAATCATGGCTGTTCAGCATATCGGCCATGTCACCTGAAAGGTGCTCGGCAATAGCGCTCTTCGGAATAAGCCGTCCTGTATTGCTGACAAAATACACCAGCAGATCAAACTCACGCCGGGTAAAGATCACTTCTTCTCCGTGCACGGTCACGCGTCTTGCCATCAGGTCGATCTGGATTTCGTGGTGATGCACGATGTTGCTGTTGTCAAAATCTTTCCTGCGGATAATGGCGTATACCCGGGCCGACAGCTCCGACAGGTGGAACGGCTTGATCAGGTAATCATCGGCCCCGATCTTCAGTCCTTCGATCCTGTCGTCGACCGAATTACGCGCCGAGATAATAATTACCCCGTCGGCCAGCCCTGTCTCGCGCAGGTGCCGGAGTATCTCGAGGCCGTCACCACCGGGCAGCATCAGGTCAAGCAGGATGCAGGAATACCGGTAATCGTGAATTTTGCGCAGTGCGGAATGAAAATCAGGGGCATGCTCACACCGGTAGCCTTCGGCCGAAAGATAGGCCGACATGCTGTCGAGCAGGTCTTTCTCATCTTCGATGATCAGTATTTTCATAGGCGAAAGATACAAAGTTTCCGATGCCTGTTCCGGGAAGTACCGGCATTTATTTATCTTTGTCTGAAATACAAAATTCCTCCAGAATTGCGTCGTATTCTTGTCCATTTTCACTAAACTCAAAAATCCATGTGGTGGTTCTACGCCCTGTTATCCGCCTTTTTCGCTTCACTTACGGCCATATTTGCCCGTTTGGGCGTGGCGGGTATCAGCTCTAACCTGGCCACGGGCATAAGAACCCTGGTTATCCTGGTGCTGGTCTGGGGCATCGTATGGTTTAAGGGGGAACAGAAGGAGCTGTCTGCCCTTCCTAAAAACGCCGTTTTCTTCCTGGTCATCTCCGGCCTGGCAACGGGCCTCTCGTGGCTGTTTTATTTCAAGGCCCTGCAGGTGGGAAATGTTTCGCAGGTAGCGGCCGTAGATAAGCTGAGTGTGGCGCTGACCATTGTCCTGGCCGTCGTATTCCTGAACGAAACCCTGAGCCTGCGGGCGGCCATAGGCGCTCTTCTGATCATTGCCGGCACATTTATCCTGATCCGGTCCTGAAGGTTACAGAAGGCCGGCGGGTTTCTTTCCGGAACCTACGCAAGTGTGCAACGCACGTTCCGGAAAGAAACCCGCCCGGAGTCGATATCAGGGTATTGGTTAAGCAGGTAATTTTCGAGCTGCTCGTCAAAAGAATACCTTGAATCGCCCCGGAACAGGCCATGGTCAGGGTCAAAGAGATACGTGGATTCAGAAGCGGGTTGGGGATCGGCAAAAAAGGCGATGGCCTGGCCGCTGTTACTGTTTTTCAGGTAAAACCCGCAGAGTACAAAAGCCTGGCGGTGAAAGGTGCGCAGGAAAGTCAGCGGGCCGTATTCTTCACCGTCCCATTCAAGCCCGTAACGGGGCAGGATGGTGCTGAAACCCTTCAGGCCCGGCCCAAGCCCTGTAGCTGTACCCCGGCCCATCTGGCCGGACTCGCTCATCATCCTGAAAAATACCTGAAAGTCGGCATAATGCAGGTAGGCCCCCGCAAAAGACACAGGCACAGCCGATAAACAGCCGTTGTAAATCGCATCCTGCCAAACCGATGTTTCCTCTTTTATGTAAGATAATTGGTTAAAACCCTGAATGCAAACCATGCGTATTTTGTATTAAGCGTCAGCAATGCAAAATAAAGCAATACACCGGTGCGATGATAGCGTAGAAATACGTGATTTTACGTTACGTATTTCTACGTTTCTCCGCACCTGAAAAGCCCCCGTGAATATTCGTTCTGTAAGGCTTTATTTAATAACAAAAATTTTCCAGTTTTGCAGGGATATCGTAAATCTTGTCACCTTAAATCATCTGACATGGAAAAATTACCTACCATCCCCGTTGAACAGGCCATTCAGCTCACTACCAACTGGCGTTTATTTTACGCAGACATTTACAATGATTCTGTGAAAATCAACAAAAAAATTGATCCTGACGGACAGGAAGTCTTCCGCGGTTTCCGGATCCCCATTGAAGACCTGGAACAGCTGCTGGAAGTAGCCAAAAGCTTTAATGCAGACCATTCGGAAAAGATCAATTCGGTACGGGCCTACCTGGTCAAAGACTCTCAGGATCCGAAACAGCTGAGTGATATCCATATTATCCTGGTACCGGTGGTGGGCGGGAAAGAAATCGACCCGTTTCCTGCCCGGGGCGACGTTCAATACGGGAACGACCTGCTGCAGATAAAAGACGGTACCGCGGAAGCCCACCGTTCGGTGATCTTTGATTTTACTACCCCCTGCCCTACCCAATGTGATACAGACAGTGTACTTTATTCTTCTCAAAACGCATAAAATGCCCGCAGTATGAGCAGAATGTACCATACAGTTATTGTTCCGGCTATGGGTCTTCTGCCCATCATTGTGAGTCTGATCAGGCTGAAATACTGGAATGAGCAGGCCCGGATACTCTTTTTATACCTGGGCCTCTCTTTCACTTTCAATATCATAGCTAAGCTCACGGCCGGCAGCAATAACCTTCCTTATCTCCACTTGTATACCGTGCTGGAGTTCACCATTGTGTGTCTTTTCCTGAAGAGCTTCAGTAAAGATCACCGGCACAGGTTACTGTTCAATGCCCTCATTGCCGGCTTTTTTGTTTTATCGCTGTGGTATGCCTTTATTAAGGAGAGCTTATTTGTGTTCAACAAAATACCCCGCTTTCTCGACAGCCTGATCATTTCGGTGATCTGTCTTTATTACCTGATGAAAGACCTGGGTTCCACGGTTTCCAATTTGTCGCGTTTCCAGTTTTTAACCCTGGCCGGGCTGTTGTTCTACTACAGCACTTCTTCCGCCCTTTTCGGCTTATCTGATATGCTGATCAAGGTACCGAAAAGCGTGGCCGACCTCTTCTGGAACATTCATGCCTCGCTGAACCTGCTTATGTACATCTTTTTTGCCATTGCTTTTTATTCACTTAAAAACAGGGAAAATGGACGTTGATTATTGGTATATCGTTGCCGGTATGGGCACGTCTTTCCTGTTCTGTTCGGCCATCCTGCTGTTTTACATGAAATACCGGAAAAACATCATGCAGCAGCAATACCAGCTGAAGGTGGCCGAAACCGAATACCAGAAGAAGCTCCTGCATTCGGTGGTAGAAGCCCAGGAAGAAGAACGGAAGCGAATTGCGGTGGCCCTGCACGACGACATGGGCAACCGCCTGAATATTCTTTCCCTCCTGCTCAACAATTCAGGCACTGCCGGCACCCCGGATGTTTCCGGGTACGTATCAGAAATGATCGGAACGGTCAGGAGCATCTCGCATTCGTTGTACCCGGTTAACCTGGAGAACCTCGGACTGATCCTGTATATTGATGAGCTGATCGCTCTTTTATCGCAAAAAATCACGGTTTCACTTCACCTGGCAAACGATTATACCCGAAAAAGTGTTTTTAAAGAAGTACAGCTGTACCGGATCATCCAGGAGTTCACCACCAATGTGGTTAAGCATTCAGACGCCACGGAAATCCATATATGGATCAGTGATAACCCGAAAAGCCTGTTGATGGTACTCTCGGATAACGGTCACAGCTTTGATTATGCCACCACCCGCAGAGGGATGGGCCTGAAAAATATTGAAGCCCGGATAGAGTCAATGAACGCACTCTATAAATGGAAAAATGTATTGGGACAGGGCAGCCGGCTGATCATTAAAATACCGATGGAGCATGAACCTACCTATCCGAATAGCCATAATTGACGACGAGCAGCTGATCACCGAAGGCATCCGGCTGCTTTTATCAGCGGATGAAAGCATCCGGGTCAGCTTTACCTCCTGCGACGGCCCGGCCTTCCTTTCAACGCTCGGCAGCCTGGGTCCGGAAGACTTTCCGCACATTGCCCTGATTGATGTGCAGATGCAGCCTATGAACGGCTTTGAGCTCGTGGAAATCCTCCGGAAAGATTTCCCGGATCTGAAGATCATGATCCTTTCCTCTCACTACAAAAGCAGCGTATTCGGCTATATGATCAAGCTGGGGATATCGGCTTTCCTGCCGAAAAACTCCGACCGCAACAGCTTCATTGAGGCCATTCATAAAGTGCACAGCCACGGCATTTTCTTTAATGCCACTGACCAGCAGATGCTGATGTCTTATATGAACAACCCGCCGCGCAAGAAAACTCTCTTTAACCTGCACGACGAGCTTTCTGACCGGGAGAAAGAAATTGTAAGGCTGATATGCGAACAATACTCCAACCAGGAGATCGGGGAAAAGCTGAGTCTGAGTCACCGCACCGTGGAAAGCCACCGGCAGAGGATCCTGGAAAAAACGGGAGTCCGGAACATTGCCGGGCTGGTCATTTACGCCGTGGTCAACGACATCTACCCCCTGCCCCGCTGATCTGCCGTTCCGGCTCTGCTGTCCTTTCTGCATAACGTTATCCGGTATAGTACCGATAATAATACCCGCATGATTATGTTTTTCAAAAGAAAAATCCTATATTTGGTTACCAGATTCAATTTCAACACTAAAACACAAGCACGATGAGTACAGAAAATTTGCACAGACAGGAAGCAGCAGACAAGCTGAAAGAAATGGTGGATAAGATTGACATTGGAATGATGTGCACTTTCCCCAAAGACAGCGACTACCCGCATGCCGTGCCTATGAGCCGGCAGGAAGCAGACGAAGAAGGCAATATCTGGTTCCTTTTTTCTTCAGAGAGCGAAACCCACCGGAACCTCAGCACCAACAACAAAGTAAGCCTTCTTTATGCGCACACGGGCGACTATAATTTTTTAAGCATCAACGGAACGGCAGAAATCTCGCGCGACCCGGCCCGGGTAGACAAGTACTGGAATAAGATGATCGAAGCCTGGTTTGAGAAAGGGAAAGAAGATCCGCGTATCCGTATACTCAAAGTAACACCCGATGAAGCGCATTACTGGGACAACAAGTCGAATAAGCTGGTTACCTTGCTGAAAGTGGCGGCCAGCGCCATTTCCGGGCAGCAGCTGGACATTGGCAGGGAAGGCAGGCTGAACCTGTAGTACGACCCACCTCGAACGAACCGCCCCGGGTTCGTTATACAACCTGTTTGTATGCAGGCCTCTACACATCGCTGCAAGCCTGTGATGAATATTCTATTGGCAGTATTTCCCCTTTAAAAGCAAAAACAGTTATGAAAAATCAGAAAGAAGATCACTTCAACCAAAACCGGGTAGACAACAACGGCCGGGTAATGACCACCAATGACGGCGTACCGGTGTACGACAACAACAATACACTGAAAGCCGGCGAACGCGGGCCTTCGCTTCAGCAGGACCATATTTTCTTTGACAAGCTGATGCATTTTGACCGGGAGCGTATCCCGGAAAGGGTGGTGCATGCCCGGGGCTCCGGCGCGCACGGCATATTCGAAGCCACGGCTGACCTGTCGGCATACACTACGGCGGCCTTCCTGAAAAAAGGCACCGTTACACCGGTATTCACCCGGTTTTCTACCGTAGCGGGCTTTAAAGGCTCTACCGATCTGGCCCGGGATGTTCGCGGCTTTTCGGTGAAATTTTATACCGAAGAAGGCAATTATGACCTGGTGGGCAACAACATCCCGGTGTTTTTCATCCAGGATGCCATGAATTTCCCCGACCTCGTACACGCCGTAAAACCCGAGCCCGATAGGGAAATGCCCCAGGCGGCATCGGCACACGATACTTTCTGGGATTTTATTTCATTGATGCCCGAAGCCGCGCACATGACCATGTGGGTGATGTCTGACCGGGCCATTCCGAGGAGCCTGAGAATGATGGAAGGTTTCGGTGTGCATACCTTTAAATTGGTCAATGGGAAAGGGAAAGGCACTTTTGTGAAATTCCACTGGAAACCGCGCCTGGGAGTGCATTCGGTAGCCTGGAACGAAGCACAGAAGATCTCCGGCTTTGACTCCGATTTTCACCGCAAAGATCTGTGGGAAGCCATTGAAAGCGGTGATTTCCCCCAGTGGGACCTGGGCGTGCAGCTTATACCGGAAGAAGACGAAATGAAATTTTCGTTCGATATCCTCGACGCCACCAAGATCGTGCCCGAAGAGCTGGTGCCGGTACAGATCATCGGAACCATGACGCTGAACCGTAACCCGGATAACTTCTTTGCCGAAACTGAGCAGGCCGCCTTTGACCCGGGCAGGGTGGTGCCCGGCATTGATTTATCAGACGACCCGCTGCTGCAGGGCCGGATCTTCTCTTACATGGACACGCAGAATTACCGGCTGGGCGGTCCTAATTTCCACGAGCTGCCCATTAACCGCCCGGTAAACGGCAAGCACAACAACCAGAAAGACGGTTTTGCGCGTACGGATATCCCGAAAGGCGGCGTCAGCTATTTTCCAAACAGCAAAGCCGGCGGGTGCCCTTACCACGCCATGCTGAACGGTGAAACGGGATTCCAGTCGCACCGCCAGCCTGTAAACGGGCAAAAAGTAAGGGCCCGCTCCGTTTCTTTTGCCGACCATTTCACCCAGGCCAGGCTGTTCTTTAACTCGCAAAGCCCGGAAGAGCAGGAGCACATCATCAGCGCGCTGAGTTTTGAGCTGTCAAAAGTGGGAAATGCAGACATCCGCAGGCGCGAGCTGGCCATACTCAACCAGATAGACCCGAGCCTGGCCCAAAAGGTCGGGGATAACCTGGGACTGGTTCCGCCCCGGGAGCTGGATGCCCTCACGCTGAAATTTGCCCGGAATAACCACCCCGATTACCCCATCCCGGCGCCCAGGCCTGAAGTAGAAAAATCAGCGGCGCTGAGCATGAAGGTAAAACCGGGGGATGGCACGATCCAAACCCGGAAAGTGGCCTTCCTGGTAGACGACGGCGTGAGCAAAGCGTCTGTTGACCTCCTGAAAAATCAGCTGGAGCAGGAGGGTGCCCGGGCCGTGCTGATCGCGTCACATGTGGGCAAAATAAAATACAGGGAAGGCGGAGAAACGGAGGTGGCTCATTCGTACCTCACCGAAGCATCGGTATGCTACGACGCTTTTTATACGCCTGACGGTGACTCGGTGAAAAAGCTGGAGGCCAATCCCGATTACCTGCAGTTTATCAACGAAGGCTACCGGCACTGCAAAGCGCTTGCATTTGCCAAAGGAGCCGAGATGCTGGCGCAAAAATCGTGTATTGAAAAAGATAAGGGAGTGATTTTTGAAAGTACAGATGATCTCGTAAAAGACTTTACCGGCGCTATGAAGCAACACCGCATCTGGGAGAGGGAAAAGGCGAGGAAGGTACCTGCGTAAGATAGTTGGTTCTAGACTTCGCGCTCGGTTCTCGACTACGCTCGAACTGACAGGGGGCGGCTGTTACTTGTCAGTTCGAGCGTAGTCGAGAACCGAGCGTAGTCGAGAACCGAGCGTAGTCGAGAACCGAGCGTAGTCGAGAACCGAGCGCAGTCGAGAACCGAGCGCAGTCGGGAACCAGGTGAAGTTATTCCATTAACTAACTTTCGCCTGCAGCTTTTTCAGCTTAGCTTCGTCTTTCGGAATGCTCTTTTCCAGCTTCCTGATCTTTTTCTCGGTTTGCTTTACGCGGGAATCTGCTTTCCGGGCCGATTTGGCTTTGGATTCCGCTTTTTTAGCACTTTTCTTCGCTTTTTTAGCCTTGCTTTTGTTACCTGAATCATTGCTCAGCTTTTGGGCCATTTCAGCGTTTTTGTCCGCTGCCGAGAGGGCATCGGTCTGCTTTTTGTCGCGGGCAGTTTCCTGCTTGTCCTTGTCCTGATACAGTTGGGAAAGCTTGTCCCGGTCTTCGGTCAGCTTCAACTGAAGCTTGGCGATTTCCTTTTCTTCCTTGGAAACGGGTGCCGGCTGCTGAGCCCAGGCTTTCACTGAAAAAAATGCCGTCAGAATCAGAACGGCCAATAAATTCCTTTTCATATTTCTGTATTTAAGTTGTGGTACGAAGATAAAGATATTTTCATATACCTTTTAAAATATATTCACGTTAATTTGAAAGAACTACTAAAAACTTAGTGATAAAATTCTATGAAATCCTTCTTTTTCCTTGTTTTATGTTTATCCCTGGGTCAGGCAATTGCTCAAAACCCGTTACAGATGTCGGCCGGCAAGCTCCGTAGCCTCGACCGCCTGAGCTATTCTGTCATCACCCGGCACCTGATCTTTGAAAACCAGGAGACCGATACGCTCCGCAATGATGAGCAGGTGGTACGGAATGACCCGTTCACCGGGTCGTATTTCATGATGAAAGAACGGTCTTCCACTTCCCTGTACGCCGGAGATCAGCTGACGGTGCTGTACCCGAAAGACAGTACATACAAGACCGAAAAACCAAGAGGAAATCAATATATCCGGTCATTAACCCAATACTGGGCAGGACAGTTTGAAAAGTTCCTCTCCTATCCCGACCGGCTCAGGAACTTTCCGGATACGCTGATAGACGGAAAGGAGAGCTATCACCTTCGTTATTCCCAGAAAAAAGACTCCCTGATCGGCGACTACCTCACCTATAACCGCCATGATATTTACATCGATAAGGCCAGCCTTTTGCCTGCAAAGATCATCAGTGATATGCAGCTGATGTACAATGACCTTCCCTCAAGGGTCACTTCGGTGTATTTTTATCAGAATTATGACTTAAACCCTGCTGATTTCCCCGCCCTTAGCTCCATACAGATACCCGGGCATTACCAGGACATGAATACCAAGCCCGTTACCGGGAAGCCGGCGCTTGTTCCGCTGAAGGCGGGCACCCCTGCACCTGACTTTGCGCTGAAGGCCATCAGCGGAGAAGACCTCCGGCTCGATGATTTCCGGAATCGTGTAGTTCTTCTGAATTTCACCTCGGTGGTATGTCCTCATGCCTATAGCTCAATGGGAGGATTAAGGCGGATCGAAGAAAAATTCAGGGATAAGAATCTGAAGATCATCAGCATCTACGACGATACATCCAGCCCGGAAGATAAGGTACGGCACATGCTCGAAACCTTCCGGATGGATTATGTCAGTGCCGTTCTTAACGGCGACAGCCTGGCTCAGAAATACCATTCTGAAGGATACCCCAATTTTTATATTATTGATCCAAACGGCAAGATCGCCTATTATGCCGGCGGGTATTCTGCGGATATCGAAAAACAGCTCACTGAACAATTGGAGGGGCTTCTCGGCAGACTGTAAGCCTGGAGCAAAACCGGCTTTACAAACCGGTGCGGAACCCGGCAAACAAAGGGTTCAGGGTGACATAAGCTGCCACCCTGAGCCTGCATTTCCAGGAAGCTTTACCGGAACAGCTCCTCAATCACCGCACCCACATTCCCACTGGGCTCCAGAATGCTCAGGAGAGCGGCTAAAGTGGGCGCCGTATCTGCTACGCTGGTTTTGCGGTAAGTTTCACCGGGTTTGATCTTCCAGCCGAAGAACAAAAGCGGGATATGCGTGTCATAGGCATAAGGGGTGCCGTGATTGGCCGCAATAGGTCCGGCGATCCATCCCGGCTCCGGTACGATCTGGATGTCTCCCGATCTTTTGGAGTGGTAAACATTCCGGTAAAGGTCAATCAGGCTGGCGTTTAAAGGTGCTTTACTGACGTTTTTCAGGTCAATTACCTCTTTCACTCCATTAAACGACAGCAGCACTTTGCGTATTGCTTTGAACAGCTCCGCTTCATCGATCTTCTTACTTTCTATACGGTCGGCATCCAGGTACAGCTGGAAGTTTTCTGAAGCTTTGAGCAGGTTTTCGTCACCGAAACGCTCCTTCAGCATACTTTTCAGCTGCGTATTCATGCTTACGTAATCGATACGGCCGGCGGGCAGGTGATGGCCGGTCCAGAACTCGGGCGTATCCATAACACCGTGATCGGCTGAAATAAAGAAGAGGTAATTTCCTTTCCCCACGCTTTCATCGAGGCGGCCCAGGATCTCCGCTATGTCTTTGTCGAGGCGCAGGTAAACGTCCTGCACTTCTACCGAATTAGGCCCGAAGCCATGACCGGCATAGTCGGGCGAAGAAAAGCTGATGGCCAGGAAATCGGTAGCCGGTCCTTTTCCCAGGTTCTCGTGCTTCAGGGCTTCCAGGGCCATCTCTTTGGTCAGGGTATTGCCGTGGGGCGTAAAGGCCAGCTGGCTGAAAGCATCTCCGGGAGTACCGGCCAGGTCATAAGGAAACGCCGACTTCTTCTCGTGGGTAAACTTCATTTCATAGGGCTGGTCATCGGCTGTGCTGGCCGTATACTGATCTGCAGGAAGCAGGGTTTCCCATTTTTTCAGCAGCAGCTCCGAGGGCCTTTTCCGATTATTGTAGGCCTGTACCCACGAGGGCAGTTCCTGCTGGTAGTAGGTACTGCTTACCCAGTTGCCCGTTTTGGTGTCGAACCAGTAAGCTGCATTGGCCGCGTGCCCCGCCGGCAGGATGGCGCCCCGGTCTTTGAGCGCAATGCCGATCACTTTTGACCGGAACTGGGTGGTGACCCTCAGCTGGTCGGTGATGGTGCTCACCTGGAGATTCCGGGGCGACATTTTCCCGACAACAGGATTCGTGCTTCCTACGGTTTCCACGGTGCTGTCGCCCACGCAATATACCCGGCGGTTAGCGCGGGGGTCGTACCAGTCGTTGCCGATAATTCCGTGGATGGACGGCGACGAGCCGGTATAGACCGATGCATGCCCGGCCGCCGTTACGGTAAGCGCATAGTGGTAATGATGGTTCCGGCAGTTGTACCCTTCCCGGAGCAGGCGTTTGAATCCGCCCTCTGAATATTGATCGTAGTACCGGTAAAAATAATCGCCCCGCATCTGGTCAACAATTACTCCTACCACAAGCTTGGGGCGCTCCTGTGCCTGTGCTGTACCCACAGCCAGCAAAAGGGCCCATAAAATGGCTCTCATCATAAAAATAAGGTTTAAGAAAAACCGTCAGGCCGGCCTGCACGGGCTCCGCAACCCGGCAATGCCGACCAACAGGTTTTTATATATCAGAAGGAGAAAGTAAGTGAGCTCCAGAAGCTTCGGGGAAGAATAATCCGCCCGATCTGCAGGGAGCCTTTTTCAAAATTGCCGTTGGCCAGGAACTGATCTCCACGAATGTTCCCTTCTGTCAGACCCCGGCTGTTGCCCAGGTTATCTCCCCATACGCGTAATCCCAGGTTCTTAAGAATATGGATGTCTAACCCGGCTGAAATTTCATTATACCCGTTCAGGCGGTATACGTTACTGGGAGACGTCCACCGTTTACCAATCTGGCGGTAGCCTACAAAAAGGTCAAATATCTTATACGTATAGGCCATAGAGAGTTCTGCCATATAGTTCGGAATCCGCTCTGCCCGGTTACCGGTCCAGATATACGGCTTACCGGCCAGGTCATCCCGGGCGTTATCTGGAGCAATCACCCCATAATCGGTAAACTTGCTATCCTGGATGGTAGTAGTAAGCCGGAAATCCAGGTTTTTAACCGGGCTGTAAATGGCTTCGATCTCTGCGCTGATATTCCGGCTGGAAGCAAAAGTAGGAACGCTGAGGAAACTACCCGTCTTATTCGGAATAGACATGGAGTACGAGATATTGTTCAGACTGGCATAAATCAGGGAGCTGAACAGAGAGAATTTCTCCAGGTTGGCTTTATAACCGGCTTCCGCCATAAATATATGCCGGTCTTTAAAGCTTGACGGATCAAAATTAAAGGCCGAATAATTGGCAATATTGATGGCACTATAGGTACGGGTAGCCCGGGCAAAAAGAGCATTCTCCCGGTTGATCTTATAGTTCACGCCGGCTGAAGCGCTCATATACGTATTCTTTTCATCGTAGGCGGTAGTATTGGTGAAGGGAGCCGTGTTCTTCAGGCGGTCTCCTTTTACTCTGAAATTATCCACCCTTACGCCCAGGTCCAGCGTCAGGTTACCGAAGTTGATCTCATCGGCCACACTGGCTGATTTGATAGCGGTGAGCCCGTCCACATAATTGGAAATATTTACCCCTGAGAAGCCGTTGCCTGCATTATTGGCAATCCGTAAAATACGGGGCTGGTTCTTAATTTCGGTATAGAAAGTCCCTGCCAGCGTATAAGCATACGAATTATAGAGGTGCAAACCCAGGCCAAACGAGATAAAGTGTTTTCCCAATTGTTTTGTCACGTCAAAATTATCCGCCAGTTGCCAGTCTTTGGTATCTGAACCTATGAGTGACTGTCCTGTATAAAAACCCGAGGGGTTTACCAGTTGCTGCCCGTCAAGATAATAATAGTTTACTGCAGGGTTATACGCCGTAGCTGCCGTAACCACTGATCCTGTAAACCCTCCTTTTGCTTTCTGGTACCGTATGCTGTTTTTAATATTCCACTCTCCGTCTGTCGTATGTTTTATCTCTGCTCCTGCAGAAAACAGGTTCATTCTGACTCCGTCAGCAAAATCATAGTTCCTGACACTGCCATCGGGGCTGGTAAGGGTAAATTTCGTATCTCTGGGAACCAGTATTTCTTTCAGGAGGTCAAAATCAGGTAAAGCAAGGCCTTGTCCGCTGCCGTCGTAGGCATAATACGAAGGAACCAGCCAGGTTGTCTTATCGTTCAGGTATTTACCGTACAACCGAATGTGCGATTTGTTCTTGTATAAGTATGTCAGGTTAGCTTTGAGCTGACCGCCTTCATTGGCCCTGAACGAAGGGGGCCGCGCACCGTCATCTACCCGGTAAAAGCCGCCTATATTGTATCTCAGCTTTTCACTCAGCGGACCACCCAGGTTCAGGTCAAAACGGTTGGCATTCTGCGTTAATCCTCTTGTATACTTGGCTTTGCCCGAGAATTTATCTCCGCCGGTCTGCGACAGGATATTGATCAGGGCTCCGGGCGTATTGGCCATAATGATGGCGGCGTTTCCACCCCGAACCGCTTCTACGGTCTTCACCGTCAGATCTACTTTGTAATACTGGTCTGCTGATGGGTTGGTGCTGTAGCCCGTAGGCAGAACAGGCAGGCCATCTTCCATTACACCCAGGAAAACGTAACCTCCACCACTGGCAAGCCCTCTCACCCGTACACTTCCCGGGCCGTCACCACCACTACTTTCTACTGAAAGGCCGGGCACAGCTTTCAGCATATCGGTGCTGTTCAGCGGGGGTCTTTGCTCCAGCTGCTTGGAGCTCACCGTAGTAATGGCTACGCTCGACTCGATCTTCTTCTTGGCTGAACCGCTGGAAGTAACAATCAGCTGATCAAGCTGCAGGTTATCTTCCTGCAGGGAAACATTCACCGAAACATCACTCCCGTTAACAGCTACTTCTCTTTTGATTTCTTTGTATCCTACACTTGTAAAAGTTAAGGTATAATTACCGTTGGGTACGTTAGGGAAGCTGAAGCTGCCGTCGTTACCCACCATCAGGCTCTTCTTCATATAGCTAAGGGTAACGGTAGTTCCTACCAGCGCTTCACCCCGGTTATCGGTCACCTTACCGCTCACCGTATATTGCTGAAGCGCCACCCTGGTCTGCCGGATATCTATGGTATTGAGATCTCTTTTCAGCACAATGTACTTTCCGGCCACCTCGTAACGTAAATTCAGGGGAAACAACACCTCGCTCAGGATGCTTCCCAGCGTTTCATTTTCAGCATGAAACGTTATTTTTTCATCTGCCGGCACCTGGTGAGACATGAAGCTGAATCTCACATCAGCCTGTTTTTCAATCTTGTGCAGCAGTTGCTTAAGCTCAATATTGGCCGCCTCAACCGTGAGGCGTTTTTCCAGCATTTCCTGTCCTTTGCTTTCACCGGCCATGGTCAAACCAAATGACACCAAAAGAATAAATAAAGGAGGGAAAGTAATTTTCATAATAGTCAGGGCGACTTTGACGAATTGTCGATTTTTTTCCATAGTTTTGACTGAGTTTTGTTAAAAATTAGGGTTGACATGCTCGCCCTTGCCTTCTTTGCAGAGACAGGATCAAGGGCACTTCTTAAGCCGGTTATGTTGCAGCATATCCGGCTTTTTAATTGACGGTTCTGATCATAGGCAAATAATTAAAATTTACATCCTTTTCCTTCAATAAGTATTTTGGCGTCAGAAAGCCGGTATTCTGCATTAAATGTCTTGCAGATCACATCCAGCTTTTCAAACAGCTGATCGTCTTCGAGGCTTACGGTCAGCCGGCACTGGCTGAACGTATCGGGGTCATAAATGATCTCGATGTTGTACGCGTCAGCCAGCCGGTCAAAAACTTCAGCGGCAGGGGTATTGTCAAAGCTCAGCGTAGCCGGCCGGGCAGACGGGTTCACAATCAGCGGTTCTGCTACGAGCGCCCGGGTGAGGCTGGCTTCTTTTTTTGAAAATACAGCCATCTGGTTCGGCTTAAGCACCATGGTAGCCGACTGCCGCTTATCGGTATCTTTCAGGCGTTCATAATTTTCCTGGGATATCACCTCTACCCTGCCCGTTTTTACGGAAACGCTCACTTCCTGCTCATTGGAAGATACGGTAAAGCTGGTGCCGAGCACCCGGGTGACCAGTCCGTTAGCAATCACCAGGAAGGGCTTCTCCGGGTTTCTGGCCACATCAAAAAAGGCCTCTCCCTCCAGGACGACCCTGCGGTCTGTCCGGTTAAAGGTCTCTCCGTAATGAATACTGCTTCCCGGCGACAATTGCACCTGTGTACCGTCTTCTAACGCCACCGTCCGGGTTTGCTGAGAATCATTGCTTTGCACAATTTCAACGGCGAGCAGCGAAACGTTCGGGCCAAAGGGCGATTTTGTATACCAATAATACCCGAACAAACCCGCCAATATCGTCACAGATACCGCCACTTTAAAGACGGTCAGGATACTGATCCGGGCTTTCCGCGGCTGAACAGACCGCCATATTTTTTCTTCCAGCTCTTTATCTGCCGGTATCGCCTGCACATCCTTCAGGTCCCGGATAAGCTGCCGGGCCTCCAGCATATTCTTTTGCATACCCGGAGATGCGGCAAAATGCTTTTGCCACTGATCATACTCTGCCGAAGGCACCTCCAGGGCCCATTTTCGGAAGGAGTCGTCTTCCAGGAAGTCAGACAGGTGATATTTCGAGGGATCCATTCTTTACAACGGTTTATTAGTAAATGGAGAAATGCTCTCCTTTTAATCCATTTTTTTAGAGAAATTTTACAATGAATTTACAAAATGCTGTTTATAAACAAGTTACAAAACAGAAAAATGATGCAATCTTTCAGGATCTTCAGGCCGGAATAGATGAATTTACAGGCTGACTGGTAGTTCACACCCATGATCCGGGCTACTTCTTCATTGGAAAGATCGTGGTAATACCGCAGGTTAATGGCCTCCTGCTGGCGTTTGGAGAGTTTTTGCAGTGCCTTTTCCAGTCGCATCAGCCGGGAATCCCGGTCTTCATTTTCTAACAGGACAAATTCGATGGAAGGTTCTGAAATATCCTCTTCCTTTGGTTCTGTAGTAACGGCACCCGGTATATTTTTACTCAGCTTGTTCCTAAGGGCCCTTAGCAGGTAAAAGCGTATATTATCGGTATCAGCCAGGCGCGAACGGCTGTTCCAGACTTCCAGGAAAAGGTCCTGTACGGCATCCTGGATAAGCACGGTATCGGAGGTCAGCTTCTTCCCGTAGTGGATCAGGGCCTGGATCTCACGCCGGTATATCTGCCCGAAAGCCGGCTCACTTCCGGCTTTAAAGGCTTCCCATAAAGCCTGATCCTCTTTAAATAACTCTTTATCCATAGCCCTGAGCTTTGCCAACGGGGTGCCAAAGCGATTACCGGGCTAAAAATAACCATTATATATTACATAACTAATATTCTGCAGATTCTTGTTGCACGAATTTGCAGGACGCGCCGCACCTCGGCTGCACTTTTTTTGCTAATTTAGCCGGTGATATTCAACGGTTCAGCATGACATTACAGCAGGTTATTGTTTTCAGCCAAAGCCAGCAGAAGCGTAACGCCTTCCTGTTGAAGGCGCTTGTTTTGTTGGTTTTTATAACCGTCTGGATAGATTATTTCTTCTCCGAAGTCCAGAGTACCTCCTTTTATCTTTCAGAGTCGCTCCTGTTCAGTTCTTACTGGCTGCTTTTTTTACCTCTGCTAAATCTTCAATGGAAGATAACCTCGCAAAAGCCCATGCAGGGATTGCTGTACGCGGTTCTGGCCACGGTTATTCACCTGCTGGTTTACCCCGCCCTGGTTTGGCTGATATCCAAATGTTTATACGGGCACACGTTTGCTTACCGGCAGACCTTTGAATACGGCCTTACCACTTATTTCATTAAAACTTTTCTCATTTACGGGTTATCGGTATCGGTCATTGCCCTGATCCGGGCATCGTCACCGGCCTTCAAAGGCGATGATCTGCCGGCCGGAATTCAGGAATATAAAACTACGGCATCCGTGCCCCGGGGAGAGCCGGCAGACAGTTCGTATTTCCTCGCTTCCCTGCTTGTACCCGACACGAATAACACAATAACCCGTATACAAATCGCAGATATTCTTTACTTCTCGGCCAATTCCCCTTATATCAATGTTTATCACCCGGTAAAAAAATACCTGCTTACCGAAACGTTAAGATCTTTGGAAACCAGGCTGTCGACGAACCAGTTTGTGCGTATTCACAAGTCCTGCATCGTCAACGTGGAAAAAGTGGTTTCCTGTCGCTCGCGCTTAAACGGCGACTATGACCTGGAGCTGTGTGACGGCACCCTGCTCCGCCTGAGCCGGAATTATACGGCCGGCTTCAGGGCCCGGTTTCATCGTCATACACCAGATTAACCACCTCTTACCTTATTCCATTTGATAGTCAGGCATTGAGAGAAAGATATTTGCTGCAAAAAAGCAAATGAAAAATCTATTTATTGCCTTCCTGGCGGTGTACCTGGCCACAGGATGCCATGGTCAGACACAGCAAACTACCTCACATGAAAAACACTCCAAAGAAATCATTGGCGGCGGCTGCGACGGTTGTGAATTAATGTATATCGGTATGCCGGATGCGATCAGTGCTACCGATACCAGCGCAGGATGGTACGAGCAGGGTCAGAAGCTGGTGGTTACGGGCACAGTATACCGCTTAGACGGTAAAACGCCGGCACCCGGTGTCATCATTTACTACTGGCAGACCGATAATGACGGTTATTACAGTCCCCGGGAAGGAATGGACGAGCGCGTGAAACGTCACGGTCATATCCGTGGCTGGGTAAGGACGGATACGCGCGGACAGTACATCCTCCGGACCATTCGCCCCGCCCCTTATCCGGGTGAGGCCCTCCCGGCCCATATTCACCTTTCGGTAAAAGAACCTCAGCTGCCCAACGAATACTATACGGATGAGATCAATTTCGACGACGATAAATTGCTGATCCCGCATTTTAAGAAGTACCCGCAGGAGAACCGGGGCGGAAGCGGTGTGGTGCGGGTCTTGCTACAGGACAGCCTGCAGATTGCCGAGCACGATATCATCCTGGGTCTGAATATTCCGGACTACCCCGAAAAAGCCGTCGTATCGTCCGGCCTGAATATCGGGGAAGACCAGCCCTCGTTTATTCCCTTTCACGCTTATGGCCCGGATAAGGGAACCCAGACCTGCCCCGTCTGCCAATACGGCCGTTTCCACGGAATCCTCTATTTCGTAGGGAATCATCCTGACTGGCCGCAGATAAAGAAATGGCTCTCCTACCTGGAGCAGGAAAGCCGGAAACGGGAAAAGTACCTGAAAGTCTATTTTGTTTATGGCAACGAACGGTCTTACAGCCGGAAGGCCCGTGAAAGCGAGCTGGAGCAACTGGGCAGGGAACTCCGCATTCAAAACACCGCCCTAACCTTTGTACCTTCTTTCGCTGACACGGACACCGAAGCCCACCTCAACAAAATAAACCCGGAAACGGATAATACGTTCATCCTATATAAGCACCGGAGCATTGTGGATAAATACGTAAACCTGAAAGCTACAGCGGAGAATTTCAGGCTGATCTCCCAAAGCCTGGACAGGACCCGGGGAGATTATTTCAGCCTGCCGGAGCCGGAGTACCGCTGAGGTACCCCCCCTGAATAATACAGCATTTCCCTCCCTAAAGCTATCCCCCCTGAACCAATCGGGACTTTTCAACAAAGCAATTCCGGACTTTTCAACAAAGTTGAGCAGCAATTCTGTGCTCAACTTTGCAGTATAAAATTTAAATCATGAAAAATAAAGAAACAGTGCTGGTAACAGGCGGGACAGGTTTTGTAGGGGTACATTGCATTTTGCAGCTTTTACAAAAGGGTTACAGGGTGAAGACAACGGTCCGAAATTTGAAACGAAAAGACGAGGTAACAGAAATGCTGAAAAATGGCGGTATCACCTCGTTTGATCACTTGGCATTTGTATCGGCAGACCTGACCAAAGACGATAATTGGGACAAAGCCGTGGAAGGCTGCACTTACGTTTTGCATGTTGCCTCTCCTATTTTTCTTTCCGTACCAAAAGATGAAAACGAAATGATACGTCCTGCGGTGGAAGGTACTTTGCGGGTATTGAAGGCAGCGCGAAACGCAGGCGTGAAACGCGTGGTAATGACGTCTAACTTTGGGGCAATCGGGTACAGTCATAAAGACCCTGATACCCCCATTACGGAAAACGAATGGACTGATCCCAATGAAAAGGGCCTGTCGGCTTACAACAAATCCAAGGTATTAGCTGAAAAAGCCGCATGGGATTTCATAAATAAAGAAGGCGGTAGCCTAGAATTGGCGACCATCAATCCGGCCGCAATTTTCGGCCCCTCGTTAGGCAAAGATCTCTCAAGTGGTTTTGAGCTGTTGCGAAACCTGTTAAACGGATCCATGAAAGCCGTGCCGGATTTATATATGAACGTTATTGACGTCCGGGATGTTGCCGATTTACACCTTCGTGCCATGACCACACCCGAAGCAAAAGGGCAACGGTTTTTGGCCCTGGCTGGCGGTAAAATATCCATGCCGGAAATAGCTGTTTATCTGAAAAGGAAAATGCCAGAAGCGGCCCGGAAAGTTTCCACAAAAAAACTGCCTGACTGGGTGGTTTCGTTGGGGGCGTTGTTCAGCCCGAAAATGAAAAATTTAGCTTCAATGCTCCGGACAAGCCGTAATGTAAGCAATGAAAAGGCAAAAAGAGTTTTAGGCTGGAAACCGTTATCAACCAATGAGGAAGCCATTTTGGCCAGTGTGGAAAGTATGATTAAATTTAAGAATTTGTAAAACAATGAGAGCGAATGAAATAAAATCCTGTTATATCGGGCCCGAAATTTCACCCGAGCAATTCATTGCGGAACATTTCTTTTTGTATCTGGCCAAAGGGAAAATAACAGGCTATGACGGAGATAAGAAGCAAATTCTAAACGAAGGTGAATATTGCCTGGTCATTAAAAACCGTCTGGCACGATACAATAAGGAAAAAGCAGATAATGGGTTTGAGAAGGTAGTTATTATTTTTGACGAAGAATTTCTCAGGAAATTTCAGGAAAAATATAAACCGACAGCCACAGGTTTCAAAACGTCAAAAGCATTTTTGTCCCTGGAAAAAAGCGGACTGGTGCCCAGCTTTATGCAATCGCTCAGCCCCTACTACACGCATTCAGGGAAAATTGACAGGAATTTTGCCGACATAAAACGGGAAGAACTACTGACCATTTTATTACGTAACCAACCGGAGCTTGCAGGGATATTTTTTGATTATGGCATACCTGAAAAAATAAACCTGGAAGCGTTTATGAACAAGAACTTTAAATTCAACGTGAGCATACAGCGTTTTGCATACATGACCGGACGAAGTTTATCGGCTTTCAAAAGGGATTTTAAACTGACATTCAACCAAACACCGAACCGCTGGTTAATGCAGAAGCGCTTGCAGGAAGCCTATTTCCTCATCGACAGGAAAAACAAAAAACCATCTGAAATTTACCTTGATTTAGGCTTTGAAGACCTGTCGCATTTCTCATTTGCTTTCAAAAAACAATTCGGCCTGGCACCGACAGAAATAGCACAAAAATAGCAACGTACTGAGGATGGACAGGGGGCCCGTGACCGGGCCGGAACCCGTTCATTTCAAAAGAAATAGCGGACGTGGTGATGCTGCAGCTGAAAAAAAAACAGCAGGTCAGCCTGGTTTTTTGTAACCTCTGGTCCGGAGCGCGGTTTATAGTGTATTAGGATGGAGAATATTCTTGAAACCTTGCAAAAAGTATATGGTACGTTGGATTATTTTGCTTGTGCTTTTCGTAAGCAACAGCTATGCCCAATCGGGAAAGTGGGAAGTTTTAGCCCAGAAATCAGACAGTGCAGCCTTCAGCGGGTTGTTAATCCCTGAAAAGTCAGGGGTAGGATTCAATCCTTATTTATCAAGGATAAAGGAATGGGCAGATAACAGTCGTATCAGTGCCGATAGCCTGTTTTATTTATTAAGCCACTGGAATGCTTACCCGAAAGCGGAGAAAACAGGAATTATCTGCAGGTATTGGGTGCAGCTTTCTGACGAATACCGCGTTCCTTACTTCGTTTATATTCCGGAAGGCTATAATCCGCGGCATAAAACCGCCTTACTGGTCTATTACAAAGGCGGCTGGCTCAACCGGAGCCAGTACCCGGCCAGGTATGAGCAGGAGATCATTACAGACAACCCCACCTTTTCTTATCTTGACGGCTATAATGTTATAGAAATATTTCCGGCCCTGAAAAATGACCTGGCCATATACGGGAAATACGGTTACGCCCATTTGCAAAAAATGGTAGCGGAAACCAAGAAAATATTCAATACAGACGATAACAAGGTATTTCTTGCCGGATTTTCAGATGGCGGAAAAAGCGTTTATAACGCCGCTTCTTTTGTGCAGACACCGTTTGCCTGTTTTTACCCGATCAATAGTTTCCCTCCTTCTTCCCCTGCCTACCCAAACCTCATCAACCGCCCGCTTTTTTCCTTCACGGCCGAAAAGGATGCTATCACGGACTGGAGAAGCATCAAAACCAAAGCTGAATATGTGAACAGGATCGGCGGGAAGTGGAATTTCCGGTTTATGCCGGGGAAAGCCCATTTCTATAAACCGTATGAAAAGGAAGTGCTGCCCCTGCTGTTTGAGTACATAAAGGTGACTAACCGGGATCCTCTGCCGCTCAAAGTTACGTATGACCGGTCATTCAACGACGATGATTTTAAAGGAGTGGACTGGCTACAGATCTCCGTTAACACCCAAAAGCCTCCTACTCCCTATCATTTCAGCGATACCGTCAGAACCTATTCCGCAGATGGTGAGGAATCTGTCCGCTACTACGGAGAAAAAACCGGCCAGGTCAGAGCTACCTTCTTTGATAACACATTTACCCTTATCACCTCCCAGACAGATTCGGTTACGCTTTACATTTCACCGCTTATGGTAGACCTGGATCGCCCCGTCAAGGTGATTATAAACGGGAAAATCCTGTTTGACGAAAAAGTTTCGGCTTCCAAATCTTTTATGGCTGCACATTTCCTGCAGAATTTTGACCGGGACATGATCTTTGTTAACCGGATCACCGTATCGACACCGGATTAAAAATGAAGGCGTTAAATCGCTCATATATCCTAGAGGCTCATTCTTACTTCCGGGTCTGCTCTGCCGACTGCCCCGTATATCGCTCACCCACTATCTTCACTTTATTCAGATCGGCGGTCAGTTTACTGAGTTCGTCCCCTGTAAACACATACTCCGCCGCCCCCATATTCTCCTGCAAATGGGCCAGTTTTGTGGTTCCGGGAACAGGCACGATAAAAGGCTTCTGAGCCAGCAGCCAGGCCAGCGCCACCTGCGCCACGGTCAGGCCTCTGTGGTCGCCGAACTCTTTCAGGATATCGATCAGCGGCCAGTTGGCTATCAGCGCTTCCGGCTGATAACGCGGAAGTGAGGCCCGGTTATCGTTGGAGGAAATGTATTTTGTACGTTCATTGATATACCCGGTGATCAGGCCCCTGCTGAGCGGACTGTAGGGCACAAAACCTATCCCCAGCTCTTCACAGACCTTGATGACATCATTTTCCGGCTGGCGGGTCATCAGGGAATATTCGCTTTGCAGGGCGGTTACCGGCTGTACGGCGTGCGCTTTCCGGATATTCTCTACCCCGGCTTCGCTCAGCCCGAAGTGCTTCACTTTACCGGCTTTTATCAGATCCTTTACCGTTCCGGCCACATCCTCCATGGGCACGTTCGGATCTACCCGATGCTGATAGAGCAGGTCGATATAGTCGGTTCTCAGGCTTTTTAAGGAGTGATCCACCACCTGCTTTATTCTTTCAGGGCGACTGTCGAGTCCCAACGCCGGCTTTCCTTCCTTGAATCCGAATTTGGTAGCGATCATCACTTCTTTGCGGATCGGGGCCAGGGCCTCTCCTACCAGCTCCTCGTTCACCAGCGGCCCGTAGGCTTCTGCCGTATCAAAGAGATTTACGCCCAGCCCGGGCGCCTTGCGCAGGAAGGCGATCATGGTTTTCCGGTCCGGGATAAAGCTCCGGTGATAGCTCATGCCCATACAGCCCAGGTCCAGGGGAGATACCTCTATGCTGTGGTTTCCGGAACCCAGCCGGCGGGTTTTCAGCTTTTGCGGGGTTCCGTATTCTCTATCCTGTTCTTTGGTGGTTGCTCCCCATACGGACGTAGTAAACAAGGTTGTTCCCAGCATGGCTCCTGCTTTTACAAAATTTCTGCGATTCTTCATGGGTATTCTGTTGATTCCATGCACAAATTTCGGGAACAGAAACCAGGGTACCCGTATACATATTACTGCTTTTACTACCAATATTACTGATGGGATATTTCTATAGCGACCTTCTAATGCAGTCGAAAAGGCTCCACTCTGACACTTGCCAGCGCCTTAACTGTAGCTTAAGGAGCTGCAATTGCTATTTTTCTATGCCCGAGTATTTCCTGTAAATCGCCCGGTAACCGAAAAGCCGCCCTACGGGGGCAACTATATGCATCAAAAGCTTCTGTATGCCGAGAGGGATATCGGCCAGGTAAGATTTACTATCCAGGTATTTCAGGAATACCAGCTCCTGTACCAGGCCGGTCTTCCCGTTTTTCCCTTTCCCATCGGCAAGAAGTCCAACCAGGTTTTCAATCAGGTAGTCGAAGTCTAAAGCCGGCTCTACGGAGTGTATATAAACCACCTCTGTATTGCCATTATTGTAATGATTATGAGGGACATTCTTAGGCAGGGTTACTTTTTCTCCGGCAGTCAGGAGGGAGGTCTTCCCATCTTGTAACAACGTTAGCTCCCCTGAGATTACTTCGAAGGTTTCGTCCTGGAAAGCGTGAAAATGATTCGGCACTACCGGGCCTTTGCTTTTCAGGGTAGCTTTCATGCTTACCGATACTCCTCCGGTGTCCCGGGCCGTTTCGAGAAATTCATAGGAGCCTCCGGTGGCAGGGTTCGTGATGATCTGTCCTTGGGTTGGCATTTTATTTTTACTTAGGGTTTGAAAATGATTCTATTGCGTGTGGGATATAAACAAAAGTAACAAAAATTCCTGTAGATAAGAGATACCGGTCGGTGAGATTTAGCTTTTTACTCAGGCTTGGGGCCCGATTAACGTTTAATGTTCAGTCCCGGGTTAAATTTCCGGGCAAACTTATCTGCCCGGAAATAAACCTCCATTTAGAATCGCGTGGATTTACACAGGAAACGTATTCCGGATAAAATGCCGGGACGGTTTTAAGCTACCTTATATGTTCTCTGATAATACAGGTAAGAAGTAGCCAGTACAGCTAAAAACACCAGGGGCATAACCACGGCCTGCGTAGGGTCAGCAGACGCACTGTGAGCAATAGCCGCAGACACCAGGTTCAGGGTAAAGCCCGCATAAGCGATCAGCTTAAAGTCGCGCGACACAAAAGGGATCAGCAGAATCAATACGCCCAGGATCTTGGCCACGGCCAGTTCTATTCTGAAATAATCAGGAAATCCTAAGTGTTCAAAGGCCAGGCGCATTTCCGGGGCTGTAAGGTAATTATAAGCGCTAAACAGCATAAACAGGGAGAAAACGCCTGTAATGGACCAATAAATAATTTTGTCTTTTTTCATCTTTTTTAAATTTGATGTTGCAAAATTATTTACATTTGATTTCTTATTGTAATCAGTTACCCAAAGGTAATCAGTTACCTTTAGGTAATCAATGCTTCAGAATATGAAAAAAAGTGAACACAAAAATTGCATGTCGGCCCTGCTTCCGGTAAAGGATGCCCTGGACGTGGTGAGCGGAAAATGGAAGCTCCTGATCCTGATTTCCATCTGGGAAGGGAATAAGCATTTCCGGGAAATAGAGCGCAGCATTCCCAAGCTCACCACCAAAGTTCTGGCCAATGAGCTGAAGCTGATGGAAGAAAACCACCTCATTACACGAACTGTCATTAACGGTTTCCCGGTACGCACCGAATATACCGCCACTGAATACTCCCAAACACTGAAAAAGGTGATGGCCGAACTTCGGGACTGGGGTATTAATCACCGGAAAAAGGTTTTGGGGCATTCGTGACGGCTACTTTCGTCCCTTCCTGCAGCTTAGCCTGCCACGCCCGTCACCGTCAGCATGAAATTATGCAGGTCGGTGTTTTTCACAAAGGGCTTCAGCAGCTCACTCCCCGGGCCGTACATGGCCAGCTCCACGAAGTCGGCAGAATGGTCCATAGCTCCCCAGCCTACCGAGGTGCGCCGTTCCTGGATCTGGGCCAGGTAGCGGAAAGGCAGCTTTCGCGGATTGTACAAGCCGGTTTCATCCAAATGATTATAGTGTTTCAGCAACTCGGTGGCTTCATCTTCTTTGGCTACCCACCCCTGGGCATATTCTATCCTTTCTATTACCTGTTTGGGTGTAAAATTCCGGTTGATGCCGTTCAGCAGCCAGTCATTCGTATGCCGGTAATGCTGAAGGGTGTCGAAGTTCTTATTGGCATCGCTGCCGTAAAACAAGCCCGGGTTCGCATTGCCGTGGTCGGTGGTCAGCACCACCAGGGTCTCTTTGTCTTTTGCTGCAAAATCAAGGGCTACCTTAGCGGCCTCGTCAAACGCGATCTGATCGTAAAGCAGTGCCGCGGCGTCATTGGCATGGGCGGCCCAGTCTACCTTCCCGCCTTCCACCTGCATCACGAAACCGTTTTTGTTCCGGCTTAAACGCTCAATCGCTTTTTGGGTCATCTCAGCCAGCGTGGGGATATTTTCCCGGGCCGTTTTATCCTGAGCATGGTCCAGCGCATACGGCAGGCCGCCCTCGCTGAAGATTCCCAGCAGGGGCTTGTCTTCTTCCGGGGCGCTGCTCATCAGCTCCGGGCGCCCGGTGATCACCCGGTAATTATTTTTGCGGAATGCGGCGACCAGGTCCTGTTTATCCTTCCGGCTTTCCGCTATAAAATGTTCGCGGCCACCGCCCATCATCACATCAAAACGAAGCGGCAGGTAGAGCGTGGCTATCTCGTCCATATCGTTCCGTTTGGCACTGTTTATACTGAAACCGGCCGGGGTGGCGTGGGTGATGGGCACGGTGGTCACGCAGCCCACGGCCTTTCCGGCCGTCTTGAATTTCTGCAGGATGGGCTTATGGAACGTACCGTCAGGCCCTACGTTAAGCGAACCGTTATTCACCCTCACCCCACCGCCCCAGGAGGAGCTGGCGGCGGCTGAGTCGGTCACCAGCGAGCTGGCCGAAGCCGTATCCATCAGCGCCCGGCTCACTCTCTGCTGCTCGTAGAGGCTCAGCCAGTGGCTTTGGCGCCCCTCTTTCCGCCTTAACAGAAGGCTGGCCATATTGAGCGTTCCCGTGCTCATGCCGTCGCTGACCATAAAAATAATATTCTTTGCGGTACGGGCCGGCGCCTTGGATACAGGGCCTGCTGCCCAGGCAGATGAACCGTTCAACAGAGAAGTGCCCAGAAAGGCAAAAGAGCCGTTACGGAAAAAATCTCTTCTTTTCATGATGATTTGTTTAGTTTTTTATACCAGAGTTTAGTGGCCTTTAAGCCGGAGCCGTCCCGGTATTTTGGCCGTCTTGTTTTATAATCCTGCAATACCCTGCCGGCTTTTTGATGGATAAGGGAATCTGTGACTCCGGGGGTATGTCCCTGGGGCATGGCGTACGTAAAGTAGCCCTTCTCTGCGGCAAATACCGGTATCTGGAAGAAATCGCGTTTCACAAATTGCGAGGTGCTGTCCTGGGTTTTGCCGGCTTCCACAAAGAAATCCACTGCATAGTCCGGGTAGCCGAACAGGTAACCGTAGCTGCGCCAGCGGTCATATGGGGTTTCATATTCCGTAACGGCCAGTACCGTGGCGGGCGGAGTGTCTTCTGTAATGCCCAGACAGGCGTAAAAATCGCGGTGACTGCGGATCATGCTTTTTAAGCGACTTTTCCGTACTGCATACAGCTGGATATTCTTATAAATGCTGTCCCGCCTTTCAAAGGGTGTTAACAGGAACTCAAAGTCGCCGCGGCTCAGCCCGGCAGCTACTTTTTGTACATTTTGAAGGGCATTTAAGGCTGAATCTCTTTGGGCGGAAAGCGAACTAAGCAGCGGCAGCCGGTACAGTTTCAGGCTGCTCACGGGTTTGAGTGTGTCCAGCAACGTATACAATGCCTCGTGATCCAGGCCGTAAGCCAGGAGGGAATCAGCGGTCTGTTTTTGTACGGCACTCATCTTTTTATACGCTATGCTGACCGTACTTTTCGGCGACCGGCAGGCCGGTAGCAGGCTGATCAGCAGGAACAGCCCCAGCCGGGAAAATGTCTTATGTGATGTTTTCATTTGTATTAATTTTAGCTTTCAGCCTTCAGCTATCAGCAGTCAGCCGCGGCGATGGGCCGCTTATTCATGGGCCGGTCGGGCGACGTTTCGTTTGTATAAATTTTAGCTTTCAGCCTTCAGCTATCAGCAGTCAGCCGCGTGACGCTTCGCCAGACGACATTCATTTTATATACGAGCAGAGAACCGATCGGCACGAAGTCACGAAAACCCAAGTGGCCGTAATGCCTCGTCTGATGGCGTCGCTCTTGAAAGCTGATAGCTGACAGCTCAATGCTCATAGCTAAAACTGTTTAAGATAAGTTAGTTTTGAAATAAGCGACTGGTTACTGACCGGCGAATCCTGGAAGTTGTTTTCATTAAAAACGATGTATAAAAAGCTCAGCGGCGCAAATTCCCAGCTGCCCCGCACGTTCCACCGGCCCTGTTTATCGAAGGAATTGTACTGGTAAAAGGCCGACAACTGGATCCGCGGATTGTAGGCACACCGCACGCCAGCCGTGTAAAGGTGCGTTTCAAGCTGATCCCGGTCAGCACCTATATTTTTAAAGCCGTTATGCTGGTAGCTGGCCGTAGCCCCAAAGTAAGGCGATGGCGCCACACGCAGGGAAAGAACAGTGGTGGCCAGGCTGCCGTTATAATAACCGCCCCACTCGTGTTTTGCCGCACCGGAGATTTTTCGCGAAGCGTCCGTTTCAAAACGGGCCATCTGCCGGAAGGTCCGATAGCGGGAGGCCGGAATAACCCTGCCCAAAATGGGAAACGGGCTGTCAAAGTTTTGCCAATACGGGTACAAGGCATATTCCAAGGTGCCGTTAGACCGGGTGATGATATACACCGGGAAAAGATATAAGCTCACCTCCTGTACATTCAGGTTATGGGTATTCTGAAATACATCCACGTAAAGGCCCGGATCCCAGCGCCTTATCCACCGGCTCAGCACTCCTTTTTTAGGACGCCAGATATAAAACCCGCCGGGGTTATGATGCAGGGTATTGCTTCCGAAAATAAAGCCCATGCCCGGAGTGTATTTCCTGTCGGTAAATTTCATATCGTAAAAGGCATACCAGTTCTGCAGGCTGAGCCGGGCCGACAGGTTTCCGGCCAGCCCGATACTGTCATTGGTATTATTGCGGGAAGCCGATACCAGGTAATTCACGCTAAAGTTGTGGGCAATACGCAGGAAACCGTCGGTAGTCAGGGTGGTATTGTTTTTCTGAACAAAGCCTTTGGCGGCGTCGGCTTCGTCGGTTCGCTGGGTAAGCATCAACCCCACATTATTCTGCTGCCCGTAATTTTTCAGGTAACGCAATACCCCGAAATTGGCCGCCGGCTGCAACCCCGTACCGCGCTGATGCACGTACAGGCCGGCCAGGGTTCGTTTCTGGTCGCGGTCGGTATAGCGTATGCCGGCGTCGATGGGCACAGGATCGGCGTTATACTGGGTATCCGAGAGGCCAATGGTGCGACTGAAAAAAGGCTTCACCCCGGAGAGCGAAGCCCCTGCATACACCCCGTTATTTTCCAGGAAAAACTGTCTTCTTTCCGGGAAAAGCACATTGAACCGCGAAAGATTATTCACGGCCTGGTCGGCATCGGCCTGGGCGAAATCGGTATTGAACGTAAGATCCAGCACACTTCTGGGGTTCACCGCCCATTTGACTTCTCCGCCGGCCTTAAACACCGACTTAACACTGGCCTCCTCCCGGGCATTCACCGACCGGCTGTACTGGTACAGGGCATACGGCTGCACGCGGAGGTTGATAGACGGAGGCGGAAGACTCAGGCCCTTTAACTGCGCTGCATAGCTCATTCTGTAGGGTGAAAATGCCTGCGGCACGGCCGGGAAAACGGTTTGCTCGTAATCGCGCCGGGCCAGGCGGGAGAAAGTTACCCCCCACGAAACCGGCTCGCCTTTCTGCGGGCGTTCATACCTCAAAGAAGAAAAAGGGATGGCAAACTCGGCATAGTAGCCGTCAGCGGCGAGGCTGGTACGTACTTTCCAGGGGGCATCCCAGTCGTTATCAGTGAAGGTGTCGTCAAAAATCTGGGCGTCGCGCTGGTTACCGTAAGGTGTGGTCTGAAAAGAAACACAATATCGTTTAAGGTTTTGCGGATCCAGCTGGACAAAAAACACATCGTTTTGTCCGAATAAAAAATCCCGCCTCAGATCCTGTACCCGTACGCCTTTCCGGCCCAGGCTGTCTTTGCAGAAAACACCAAAATACAGGTTCTTCTTATCGTAAATGACCCGCACAAAAGTTTCATACCGGTAATGTCCGCCCTGCCGGGGCTCTATCCTGAAAAAATCTTTGATCACCGGTGCCTGCTCCCAGGAGGCCTCATTTAAACGGCCATCTACGGTAATGGGGTCCGTAGCTTCTACGGCGTAAATGACAGGCGCCAGGGCCGGCGGCGGAAAATTACCGGTGCTGTCTTTCTGCGCGAAGGTCAGGGCAGGGAAAAATAAGAATATGAGCGCTATCCGGTTCATTCCAGGATTTCCAGGTAGCGTTTCTGCAGCTCATCTGCCGTAATACTTCCGGCCGGAACGGTATGCACCAGGCTGCCCCGCTTCATGATACCGATCCGGGAGCCGGTGTTAACCGCGCTGAAAATATCGTGCGTGGCCATGACCAGGGTCTTTCCCTGGCGGGCCAGCTCTTTGCATATTTCTGAAAATTCAGCGGTAGACCGGGGGTCCAGTCCGCTGGTAGGCTCATCCATCAGGATCAGGTCGGCGTTTTTGGCCAGCGCTATAGCGATGCCCACTTTCTGACGCATGCCTTTGGAGTAGCCGGAAAGTCGCTGGGTATGGGCTGCTTTCTCCAGGCCAGCCTTGTCCAGGAAACCCGCCAGCGCTTCTTTGGAATATTTATAGCCGGCCAGCCGGCTGAAAAAGGCCAGGTTTTCCAACGCATCCAGGTGGGGGTAAAGCTGCACCACTTCCGGAATATAGGCCAGTTGTTTCCGGGTAGTGGTATTGGCCTCTGAACCGTTAATGAGAATACTCCCGGAGTCAGGTGCCGTGAAACCCAGCACCAGGTGGAGGGTGGTGGTTTTCCCGGCCCCGTTCTGGCCCAGCAGGCAAAATATTTCGCCTTTTTCCACGGAAAGGTTTAAGGCATTTAAGGCTAGCTGGTCGCCGTATTTTTTGGTGAGATTCACCGTTTGTAATGCTACTGCCATAAATTTACGGATTACAAAGTGGTGGGACTTATTCTTTTCCATCGGATCACCCCCAGGATTCCCAGTACTGCCGTGAATACAAGCACAGGTAAAAGTGCGTTTAGTCCCCGGCGGTCTTTCTTCTCCCGGAATTCCGGCAAACCCGTGAAATCTTCCTTCGTAAACTTCCTGCCGGATAAACGGTAATCATTAATGATGGCCAGCCGTTCTGCCTGGTAATCGCTGGCTTCTTTCCGGAAAGAAGCATAAAAATCGGTTTCCGTACCGGCCAGGTTATTCAGGGCGCGCTGCACCGAAAAAGCAGGATTGATGATATCCAGCTTCCGGAGCCTTTTCTGCTCCGCGATCAAAGCGCTGTCTATCCTGCTACCTTCTTCGTTCAGCTTCAGCATATTGAGATAAGAGTAGGCCACACTTCTGACTACATTCGTATCTTTTACCGGGTACCGGGCCCATTCCGGCTTTACGCGGAAAAGGGTGTCTATGAGCCGGACTTTGTCCATTTCCCAGAGGCTGCCGCTGTACTCCCGGCTGAGATCACTGAGGTGCACGTTTTCCGGATCTTCGGGATCGTACTGATTATTCAGCGCCGACGGGATAAAAAAGAGGAAAAGCACCCAGATGCTGACCAGGATGAGGGCCGAAACCGCGCTGCTCTTCCGGAAAGAAAGCACGAGATACACCACTGCAAACCAGAACAGCAGGTACACGATCACGATAAGCAGCCAGGGCAAAAACGTATCAAAAGGCACCCGGTTAATGCTATATCCCGCCAGCGACAGCAGGATCACCAGGGCAAATACCACCAGGAAACGGAACAGAAGGCGCCCTGCCAGGAACCTGCGGAACGACAGACCCTGCGCCAGCAGCAGCGGCGCTATCCCGGCTTCTTTGTCTTTACTCACCGCCGAATAGGTGTAAACAATGATCAGCAACGGGAAGAGGTAAAGGAAGACAAAGGCCAGGTCAAAATTTCCGGCCAGCAGCTTATCGGGGTTCCGCAATTCGCCATGACCGGACAGGTATACATTCCGGTAAACCCAGAGGTTGTAGTAAAACGGCTGGTTATCACCCTGCCCGATGCTCAGTGCCTGCAGGGGCTCCGGGGCCTTCCAGACGGTAGTTCCTACCCGGTATTCGCTCAGGAAAGGATCGGTGGAGTAGTTGTACTCCGTCTTGCCTTCCTTCGTAGTGGTATCGGCGGAAAACCCGTCCAGTTGTTTCTGTATGCGGGCGGTATAGCTGCTATCCAGCCGGCTCACCACTTCCTGCTGTCGCTGCTGAAACGACGCCCCGTAAAAAACGGCATATAGCCCCGATGCCAGCATAAACAGCCACACCAGCACTTCCGTTTTGCTCCTTACAAAGAGCTTCCATTCAAAAGAGAGTATATTTTTCATCATCCGGCAGTTTCGATTTTGTTGACAGTAAAATGAATGAGGGCGCACACCAGCAAAAGCCAGAACAGCAGCCCGCCGGCTTCCGGCAGGTTATTTTTCAGGGCCTGGCCAAACGCCAGGGGCATATACTTAAAGTCCGCTATCTTTTCCCAGAAATCCGCCTTGACCGTCCAGTCCCATTCGCCGGTTTTACTACCGCCATAGGCCTGTTCATCGTTCATTTTCTTAATGATCATCCTACGGTAATCTTCTGCCTGAGTCACAAAATCAAAATGATGGTAAACGTCTGTACCGGCCAGGCTCATGCTGAGGTTACGCAGGGCAGCGAAGGGATTGATCCAGCTGCTCCAGGCCGTCACGCTGTTTTGTTGGCGAACGGTCTGGCGTACGCCCTCAAAATGCTTGTCGTACACGATATTGTGATATTCTTCATCGGCCTGCATGGTCAGTCCATCCAGGTTCACGGGTAGCTTGCTCACCGTATCCACCCCGTAATGGGTCATCAGGCTGTCGCGGAACCTCACGGTACGCTCATTCCGCGGATCGTGCCCGTCGAGGCCGTTTTTATTATCCTCGCTGATCCTTTCTTCCAGCTCCAGGCGGGAGATCAGCGGATGGCTGTTATCCCCGATATTGGCTGTGGCTTTAGGCAGGATCACCGTGGTGAGCACCCACAGGGCCAGCAGGGTCAGTAATGCATTTCCCGAGCTTTTGCTCCGGGCCGAAACATACACCGCTACGGCCGTGATCACAAAATAATAAATGCCGTACGTCAGGAACAGCCCGGCAATGCGCGCACCGGTAACCGCAGCATTTTCTGCCGGGGTGATCAGCCACACCACGCCCAGGATCAGTGCCAACAGCACCCACCACACCAGCGAATAGGCCATAATCTTGGCCCAGACCAGATCGCGCAGGGTGATGCCCTGCGCCAGGTTCATGCTCAGGGTTTGTTCTTCCCGTTCACGACTGATGGCGTTATGACAAACAAAGAGAATAAAGAGCGGAAGCAGCATCTGCAGGATCAGGTTCAGTCGTAGCAGCCCGAAACGGACAGACGAGCTGCTCTGCTGCGATGGGGAAAACAGGGCTTCATTCTGCCGGTGCCCCTCCAGGTACAGCGATACCCCGGAAAAAGGATTCACTCCCTCATCCAGAACACTCAGAAAGGTCAGCGGCTTATACACAAAATGCCCGTAGTGGGCAGCAGAATGCGGGTTTACCTCTCCCTGGCTGGTAAAACGGCTCCGCATCAATTCTGTAGCCTCGTTGCGGTGCTCCAGGGTTTTCTTAAACCGGCCCGCGGCCTGTCCGATCGTAAAACCTGACAGCACCACCAGGATACCCAGCAGCCACAGGGCAGTCCGGTTACGGACCAGGTTAGTCCATTCGTTTTTAATAATCTGAGTCATAGGCTTCATTAATTTGCAACACTGCTGCAAATTAATGAAGTGAAAATGTTTTATGCAACTATGTTGCAATAAATATTATACCGGATGTATAATAAATGACCCGCCGGTTGGTTCAAACAGTAAATAGCAGGTAGAATCAGGTTTGAAAAAATACGAATTGCCCCTCAGAAAAGGCTCATTTGCCCCGTCAGTTGTGCCGGCTCTCCCTCTTTGAAGATTTTGACCACACCGTATTTTCCGTCAAAGCCCCCCTGAGGGCTGACTTCCCCGGCACGCATCCGCCGGATGGCTTCGGCTAAAACAAAACCTGATTTCCTTTCGATATCCTCAACAGGAGTTTCCCGGAGCAGGGTAAATTCATTCCCGAACAAAGAAATGGTCTGTTTAAATAACTGATCCACCGCTTTACTGGAAGGTGAAACGTTTTTGATCTCTGAAAGTATTTCCGGCAAAGGAATGATGTAATGAAAACCGGCGGCACCTTCAGGCCGTTGGGGTTGTTTCCGGTCAGACAGTTCGGTAACCCGGTGCAGTACTCCAATGGTCAGCGGTTGCCCACATTTAGGACATATATTCTTATGCCGGATGCTTTCTTCCGGCTCAAAACACACGTCGCATTTACGATGCCCGTCCATGTGATACTTGCCTTCTTCCGGGAAGAACTCATACGTTCCCAGGAACCCTTTTTTGGTTTTAAGAGCCTCAAACAGGCCATAATAGCTTCGTTCTGTATCGAACAGGTTGGCCTCCCGTCCCAGTTTTTGCGGAGAATGTGCATCGGAATTGGACACCAGTGTATATTTATCGAGCATGCTCAGCTTCCAGTTCATTTCCGGGTCGGACGAAAGCCCGGTTTCCAATGCAAAAATATGGTCAGAGAGGTCGCGGAAGCATTCTTTTACACTGTCGTAACCTGACTTTGACCCGAACATCGAGAACCAGGGCGTCCAGATATGAGCAGGGATCAAATGGGCGTGGTCAGACGTTTCCAGTACGATCTCCAGGAGATCACGGGAAGGCAGTCCCAGGATAGGTCGCCCGTCGGCTTCCAGGTTACCGATCTGCCCCAGTTTCGCATTGATCCGGGCCACGGTCTCAAAGTCAGGAGCATATACACAGTTGTGGTTTTTACGCACTTTATCACCGTGCTTGTATATCGAGCTGATCTCAGAGGTCAGGCAAAACCGCACATCAATATCCGCGCATTTAAAGCCAGGCACATCCTCCTTAGGCGGATTCTTCAACCGGAAAAGCCCGGTACCGTCCGGCTCCAGTTTCTCCTTCAGCTCTTTGAACCAGAGCGGGTGGGTAAAATCACCCGTACCAATCACATTAATGCCCTTGATACGCGCCCACTTGTACAGCGATTCCAGGTTCAGATCTTTACTGGTAGCCCGCGAGTAATGCGAGTGAAGATGGAGATCGGCGATGTAAAACATGGCGCTGAGGCAGTTTGGGGATAAATGTAATCTATAAATATACGATGTTTTCCAGTTAATGATGAAGTAAAAAGGAAGATTTTGCAGAAGTAAGATTTCGGAAAGAGTTTTGGTATACGGATAGCAGGGAGCCGAAAAAAATCAACAATAATGTATTGGCTGCATTTATAATCACCGGTAAAAGTATATCTTACAACAGATAATAAGTAATTTCCATGTTTTTTACATAACTTTATAGTCATTACTTTTACCAATCTAGTTCCATCAGGTACTAATGGGTGTTAGACCGAAAAATCAACATCGGTAAACACCGATATACTGTTTCTAAACCCCTCGAATTCGATAGGTTTAAAGGTAATAATTTTCACATTCATTCAACTCAAAATATGACACACACGAAGAAAGTAATCGTTAAAGAAACCGAAATTTCCTTTATGAATAAGGAAATCGGGGAGTATATCTCATTGACTGATATTGCTAAATACAGAAGTTCTGTAGAGCCATTTTCAATCATCAACAATTGGATGAGGAGCAGAAGCACCATTGAATTTCTGGGGCTATAGGAAAAATTGAATAACCCTGATTTTAAACCTATCGAATTCGATAGGTTTAGAAATGAAGCAGGAAGTAATTATTTTGTTTTGTCTCCTCAACGATGGATTGAAAGCACCAACGCAGCAGGAATTACATCAAAATCAGGACGATACGGAGGCACTTTTGCTCACATAGATATTGCCTTTGAGTTTGCATCCTGGATTTCTTCCGAATTCAAATTGTATCTGATTACAGAGTTCAAGCGGTTAAAACAAGACGAAAATAACAGTTTACAGCTTGAGTGGAATTTACAGCGGACTTTAGCCAAAGTAAATCACCAGATCCATACCGACGCCATCAAAGAAAATTTAATCCCGAAAGAAGTTACCAGGCAACAGGCTGGTTTGGTGTATGCCAATGAAGCCGATCTGTTGAACGTAGCCTTGTTTGGTATTACCGCAAAAATGTGGAGAGACAATCCCGATAACAATCGGGACGGTAAAAGCCGAAACATCCGTGATTCTGCCACTTTAGAGCAGTTGGTGGTATTGAGCAATATGGAAAGCATTAATGCCTTATTGATACAGCAAGGTTTACCACAAAGCGAAAGGCTTATCCAGCTCAACAAGGTGGCCATTAGCCAGATGAAGTCATTAATTGAAAGTAAGGTGGTGAAAAAGCTTTCAGAAGTTAAAGCCAGGTAAACTGTAGAGGCTTATCCCCAATTTTCAATCGTGCAAGTGCCGCTTGCACTAATCTCGTGGTATAATCACATAAGCCTGCTGACAAAGGTATTACTGCTATCAACTGCAACAACTGGTAAAGGAAAATATTGAGAAACTAATTCTGAATAGCAAGCACGAATGATAATGAGGCCGGTTTACTGAAAAACCCGGTATATCCGATAGACCGTATAAAATACAGTTTCTCCCATCAGGAACCCAAATTTAGCTTTCCGGGATTTGAATCTGCTGGTGGATGTGGGAGAAGGATATGCCGAAATATGCATGTCTTTTGCCATGCGCATTGCTCTTTTCATGTGTAGAGGGTCACTTACTATCAAAGCCTTATGGAAATGGTTGTCCGTCATCAACTCTCTGGCAAACTTCATGTTTTCAAATGTTATCCGGGAGCGCTCCTCGATCAGGATGTCTATACTGTCTACGCCATGCTTTTCAGCGTACTTTTTGGCGACATAAGACTCGGAAAGGACGTTTCCATTCACTTTGCCGCCCGTGAAGATGATTTTCTTTACATACCCGCTTTTATATAAGCGGATACCCTGATGGATCCTTTCCCTGAAAACAGGCGACGGCTGATCTCCCCAAATGGCCGTGCCCAGCACAATGGCCACATCCGCCTGTTGAGTTTCGTCTTTACCGGCGTAATTTGAAATACTAATCGCTGTGGCAATGAAATAGATAAATGGAAAAAGAAGAAAAGCGAAAAACACTTTCTTCTTTTTAGAATATCGGCTCATCTGAAAGAATTTTATAGCCTCTATTCCCCTTTTCAGTCCGGATTACGGCGTTGGAGATACAGGCTTAGTCCTTAAAATTCTTAAATTTCAGGAACATATCTTTAAAAACCTTGTTCCGGTCAATAAAAGTTACCACCTTATACAGGTGCCGGGTACCGTCTGAGCTATATGTCAGCTCGTTGGTAAGTATGGGTGCGGGTCGCAGCTCATATTGCATCCAATCCGGATTCACGATATAAGCAATCACCGAAATATCCCAGATCACCTTAGACCAGCCGAAATGATCATTACTATACCCCTCCACGATGGAGATCAGGTAATCTGAAATTTTGTTTGCACCGCCTATATGTGCTTTAAGTTCAGGAACCGTAGTGCTTAAATGCGATGTAACCGGCTCTGTAGGAATCTGGATCAAAGGAACTCCCGAATCAAACAGAATCTGCGATGAGGCCACATCCTGGAGGAGGTTGAACTCCCGTGCCGTTCTCCAGTCGAGGCCCTTTCCACCCAACCAGACCACGATGATCTTATCTTTGATCTCCGGTTTCATGATCAATGCCGAGGCTACATTGGTAGGAGCTCCCAGGGCCAGCACAAACAGCGGCTCTGTAGCTTTCATGGCCCGGTCTACCAGGTCTTTTGCGGCATCACTGACCACAGGAGTGTTTTTATCTTTCAAAAAATAAGTAGAGCCTTTATATACGGGGAACTTGTCTTTCATGCCTATTTTGTCCAGCACATTATGGATCTCGGCGTAGCTCTTTTCCATACCATCGGCCACACTGCTCGCCCTTTTATTGAGAAAGGGGGCCGCATATATGGCTTCAATGTCCATTTGTGCCGGCGAAAGTATGGCGTAAACCAGGGCAAACTGGTCATCTATTTCATTATAGGTGTCGGTGTCAATAACCACTTTTGCCTTCTGGGGTTTGTACGAGATTCTTTCCACCAGCTTTTCATTGGAAAGGGTAAAGGATTGGCTGTAGCTGCTGTTCGTCACGGCCAGAAATAGGATTACTGCAATGGTATTTTTTAGCATAACTGATTAAATTTTCTTAATTGTAAAAGGTTTTAAATGTAAGCACTTTATTTGATCGGGTTATTTTATTCAAAAGAGTGTTCCGATATATTTACGCGTAGTAGAAGATAAAGGCCCCTGAGAGGTGTAATTAATTTTATACAAAACTCCTCCTTCCAGGTTAAGGGTTTGTCCGGCCTGAGCTGCGTGTACCGCATCTTCTGTGAATTTCCCTTCAGGGCTGTAAGTGCCGGCGACTACCTTTTCTACAGATGCATTGCTCAGAACGAGCGTGGCAGGCGCTGTCATATAAACCAGCAGGTAGCTGCCCCTGTCTAAAGCAAAACCCTGCGCACCGGCCCGGGTAGTAAAGCTTATCTCCACACCGGTAGTCCTGATTTTCTGTGCTTTCGCAGTTTCAGGAAAATCGGTGGTCACATTAAATACGGCAAAATTATCCGTTGGTGTTACTGCTATTTCGGAACCGGCAGCCGTAAACCCTTTCAGAAGTTTTCTTACAGATGACGTGTGCGGCTTATCTTCCAGGTCTGCCGTAAGCACACCATGGTCAATTCCCTCCGGATCATTGGTGTTGGCTATAAAGTACTTGCTGGTGGCCAGGTCATAAATATTATACCCGCCGCCCAGCGCCGATGCAGCCAGCATAAGGCTGGTTGTATTCGGGTAAACGCCTTTGTTCTCTGCAATGAGCGGATAATTTCCCGGGAGGGCACCGTACGCGGCCACTTCTGCCGCCACCTGGTTTACCGTATTCATATACGGGTCAAAGCTGACCAGGTCTATCCCCTCCAGGGTCAGCACATCGCCCGGCCGGGCCTCCGGTGCCTGAAGGTAGGGCGCTGTGCCATTACCGGAAATCAGGTTGGTGCGTGTGGCTACCTTATATGGACTGTTTTTCACCGCCAGGCCTACTTCGTTGAGCGCCTCAAGAGTCATTTTCCAGGCCGCATGCTTACTCAGCGCCTCGCCACTTCTGTACTTGTAGGCCTTCTGATCCATACGCCAGCGTACCAGCCCGTCTGGCTCATTATGCACCTGCACGGCAATCACCGGGTGCTTCTCGCCATTTTCCAGATCCCATTGCCGTACAAAAGACAAAAGGCGGGTAACTGCATTTTTTTCCCTGTCAAGCACATAACGATCATTTAAGATCAGGGCATAGAGATACCCGTAATATCCCCAGAAATTCCCCTCATCGTTTCGAAGCAGGCGCCTGGAGGGTTCTTTCAGGATATATTGCGGCACCAGGTAAGAGAAAGAATCCCCGATCATATTGGTGCTGAACCACAGGAGCTCCAGCCGGATATCGTACCGGTGGGCGTATTCCAATACCTTTTGTATGACAGAAAAGTCAAAGTCGTTCTCACGGGGTTCAATGGCGTTCCACCATATAGGTACCTGCAGGCAATTTACCCCCAGCTCCTTCCCCCTGGCAAAGTAGCGCTCAATCTGCTCCCAGCCCAGCTTATCGCAGTTAATAAGGGCATCTAAACGAATCTGGGCCCCGTAAACCGGGAACGGCACCCCGTCTACCTCCAGGAAAACCTTGTCTTTGGCTTTAACCAGCCTGCTCACCTCTACCGGCGGCGGCGTAGATTCTACATTTTGGGGCATATCCTGGGAAGAACAGCTTATCCCGAAGAGAAGCATGATGATGATCAGTCCGATTCTCATTTTATTTCTTTGTTTTAAAAGATAGGTAAAGTTCCGGCAGGGCTTCCTGGAGCGCCGCTTCATTCTGCAGGGGGTCTGGCCGGTAATAAATATATTTGTCTGAAGTGCCTGCAGGCCGAAAGGTAAAATGGCCGCTATCCTGTACCTGCAGCTTGCAGGGCTGCATCCGGTAAGGAATAAGCGTGTCGGTTTTCTTCCGTTCTCCTGCCTGGAGTATCCTGTATTGTCCGGCAGCATTCCTGACCAGAGACCTGCCCGATACATTTATCCAGATAGCCGTTTCCCAAACATGATGAGGGCTTTTGCGGGAAACAAAGGCCTGCTCCTGGTCCAAAATTCCCAGGTAATCTATCCTGGCCTGCGGCGTAAAGATATCATCAATGTAGCGCTGCAGCCTGGGGTCCATCTGCCTGACAAACGCGATATCTTTCATTTTCCAGTAGGTATTATACGGATCGGGAGAAAACACGCCCTTCTTACCGGCGCAAGGGTAAACAGACACCGGAAGATCGGATCGCAGCAGGCGAACAAAAGCATGCACATCCAGCGCCACATTCCACTCCCCTCCCGGGATATTATCCCACACGTTATCTGACTTCACCGGCCCTTCGTAAGCCGAGTTTCCGGCTGAAAGGTGAATCATTTTAACTTTCTCTTTCAGCAGCTCAGGCCGGCGGTTATATGCGGCGGCAATGGTACGGGCCGAACCGAAAGAAAGAATATGAACCGGCTGATCACTTTGCTCTAATGACCGGATCAGCAGATCTATGCCCGCCTGCTGAGAAGCAGGGGCATTTTCTTTTTTGTCATCTACAGAATCCAAAGGCTTCATTGGTCCTATTGCAAAAGGAACGGCTTTATCGAAAAGGTAATTCATCTGCATTACCGGAATCACCCCCGGTTCTCTCGGTCCGCCCCGCTGCATGATCAGATTGAAAACAAAAGCTGAATCCATCCTGAATTCATCCGTAATATCCAGGATAATGGCCCTGAGGTCAATTTCCGGCAGGGCATACCCCATGATCAGGTCCAGGTTATCGCCCGGATCCTGGGCCGGGTAATACAGGTCTGTAACCAGGATCACCGGTATTTTTTCTTTCTGAGCCATTGCAATACCCGGCAGTGTGCCAATGATCACAAATACGATAGCCAATACTTTCATATACGTTTCATTTTCTTGTAAAATATATCCTGTAAACGGTTCCGGGTGCTAATTTCAGTTCCCCGCCTACAATTTCTGTTCCTTCGGCTATCCATTGCCCCTCGGGATCATAAAACCCTTTTTCCACTTTCGTAATGGCCAGCCCCGGGAAATGCATGCTGTCTGCCCGGGTAGATGCCACAAGTAGCCCGTCGTCAAGCTCTACCGCAAATGCCACACCTCCCGTACCGGTTTGCCAGGAAACCGTAGCACTCCACGTGTTTTTACGGGCGGAATCTACTTCCTGCACTTCATCCCTGTCCGTATTAAAAACCACGATATTCTGCAGGGCGGCCGTGGCAAAAGGATACCATGCTTTACGGATTATCCCAAAGGCATCTGCCGTACGCCGGGTATGCGGTTTGGGAGAAAAATCGGGGTTATAAACACCCCGGTGAGTCCATTCTTTCAGGAAAGGGTGCGAGGTGGTAACCACTTCAAAAACAGAATAACCGTAACCCATGGAAAGAGTTTTCAGCGCAAGGATATCCGTATTTTCATATTCTCCCCCGTTTTCCGCAATGTGTGCATAATTTCCGGGAATAGCCGCCAGTGCTTCCAGCTTACGGGTGATCGAATCCACGCGGTTTTCATAGGGGTCTAATCCTACAAAATCAATTCCCTCCGTAGCAACTATAGCTTTGCTTTTTTCGATATAATCGGGGTAGGTGGTGGTCAGGTTAACCCGGGTATAAGCAGGATAACCGGAGGCCTTCACCACCCTTCCCAACTTGTCCAGCATCCGGATCAGCGCGGGCCAGAGTTCGTCCGGGGAAAGGCCATGCAGGGCATTGTGGCGGGTGGCCAGCATATCCGGCTCATTTTGCACCTGTATCCCTGTAACGGTATTCCCGCCGTGGATACGGTTATAATTTTTCACCGCAGCCATGAGCGCCTTTAATGCCCGTGATTCTCTTTCCACCAGCTGCGGAGAATCGGGTGCCAGGAAAAAATGCTCGCCCAACCAGCCGTTAAAACGGTGCCGGAGCCGCGGGAAAGAAACGGTATCCTTCCTGACATAATCCGGGATATATCCTTCTACAGAAAAACCGCACATATAGCTCCCAAACCAAAGCAGTTCCAGCTTCATGCCGTACTTCTCACAATACCGGATGTAGGTTTCGGGCAAACGCCCGGAATAGGCTCCCTTTTCAGGTTCCACGTCGCGCCACGAAACCGGCACCTGCAGCACCGTAATATTTAACCGTGATGCCAGCTCAAAATACGGTTCCAGCTCTTCCGGCGTCTTGTTTTCCAACTGCAGGAAGAAGTCGGTTCTCAACTGTGCTCCCAGCATCAGGAAGGGCTTTCCTGCCACGGTCGGCCGGCTGTTTTCCTGCTCCTGCCCCCGCAGCATGAACGAACAGGATACCAGAAATATGATCGCTAAATACTTCATCGAAAAAACAGTAAATATATCGCAAGAGAGCATTCAGAATACCGGCTATCTGCAGACAGCGTCCGTTCAGGTTCAGCGTGACCGGACATTCCCGGTGCAGGTATTGCCCATGTCACACTAAACCCGCTAAACGGCATCCTGGCATTACTCCCCATCAGGGGGTAGGCCCTTCATTGGCCTGCAGCGACCATCCCGGATTCTGGTACAAAGGCGACTTGCCGGCATCTCCACCCCCTGTGATCAGGAAATGCTGGATGGCGATGGGTTCAAGATAATGGGCCATATTCCACCGGTAACCGTCGTATACCCGGTTATTGGAAAGAATATGATAGGGCGCCAGGTATTTGCTGAATGACCGGGGCGACACATTCTCTCCTTCTTTGATAACACTTTTGAACTCCGGCCGGTCTGCCATCTTATCATAAAGATTCATACCCAGAATGTGGTAAGGTTTACTGATCATCTGGTCCATGGCGCGCCACCGGCGTACATCCGCAGGCCGGAATCCTTCTGCTATCAGCTCACACCGGCGCTCGCGGCGAATGTTGTATAACGTGGCATCCACCACTTTTCCGCCCGAGTAAGCCCCCCAATCGGTTTCCGCTTCTTTCTGCATATCGGTAAGCCCGATGGTGTAATTATAGTCTTCATTGATAAGCGCCCTTTTCCGGATAGCCCGCCAGTATTTATCTGCCGTGGCATCAATCGACCCGTTTTTCTCATAAGAGGCTTCTATATAGTTGAGATAGGCCTCTACTGCCCTGAAAACAATGCTCCCGGCCGTACTGTAGTTCTGATTGGTCTGGAAACCGTCAAAATTGAGGCCTTTCCTGAGCGCATACCCCGTATTATACTTGAGGGAAGGAGTAGCCGACGTGATATTCGGATAAGGCTCTACCCTCACTCCCTGCTGGCCGGCCTCCGAGTGCAGGTTATTGTCACCCGGTCTTTTAAAGAACAGCTGCGCGCGAGAATCCCTGTTCCTGGTATAGGTCAGCAGGTCATCGTCTCCCCAGTAAGAAGTGTTCTCATCCTGGCGGAGAGTGGCTTTGTACACGGGCTTCCCGTCAGTCATTACAAAAGCATCCAGCATGCTCTTGGTGGTCCCGTAGCCGTTATTTCCTTTGGTAAGAAATTCCTGTACGGTATTGGTCACGCCCAGTCCGAAGTTATATTGTTTCCAGAGAATAATCTCCGAAAACGGGTTCATATCCGTGGCGCCGAACATGTCAAAGTACGGGTTAGCCGCATCAGAAGGCTGGTTCTGGAATTTCCCGGTATTCCCCGTCAGGGTATATTTATCCGCTACCGTTTTGGATTCATTCATGGCCTGTGTCAGGAAAAAATCAATCTCCGCCTCTACGCTTCCCCCCGGGAAGTTGTAATTGCTGTTATACTCTTTGTTTTTTCCGGGCCATCCCGGACCGCCGGGCACAAAAGCCGTACCTTTAAAATATTTCAGCCAGGTGCCTTCATAGAGCGCTACCCTTGATTTAAAAAGGTGCACGGCATCACGACTCAGGCGGTTCCTTCCTCCTGCCGGCGGATTCTCAGCCATGTATTCCAGCGCCTTGTCGAGGTCAGCCAGTATAAAGCGGGCCACTTCATTTCGGGGCGCCCTTTTGCTGGCCTCTGTCAGTACTGCCAGGTTATCTTCGAGCGTGGTGGTAATGATCGGGAAGTCGCCCAGTGATTTTAACCTGTTAAAGTATTCAAATGCCCTGAAAAAGTAAACTTCACCGATATAGTGCTTCATATTGGGTTCTATCCCGGATAAGCTGCCCTGTTCAAAAAGCGGGATCACTTTGTCAAGAAAATAATTGCAGCGATAGATATTCCCGAAAGAATACGCTCCTCCGGTCTGGCTTACCCGCCAGAAACCCGGCGCAAAGATATCACTGGGCGTTACAGAGGCCATGTTATCCGTATGGGCGTCGTACTGGAAAGTACCCCAGTCCCACTGCCCGTGAACCGGCAGCATATTGTAAAGATCGGTGGCGTAAGAAGCAATGTTCGCCTCCGTAGTGAGGTATTGCTCCGGAGTCAGGCTGGACAAAGGCTCCTTGTCCAGGTAGTCATTGCAGGAAGAAAGCCCTGCCAGAACGAGTATACTTATGATATATCTTTTCATGATTTCAGAAATTAAAAAGTAACATTGAGGCCAAATGAATACACTTTGGTCAGCGGATACACATTCCCGCGGGAGTTCCCCCCTATGGTTTCGGGATCAAAAAGGGTAGTCATTTTAGTAAAGGTCAGCAGGTTTTGCCCGGACACAAATAGCCTGACCTTGCTCATGCCGGCTTTTTGCACCATGGAAGAAGGCAATGAATACCCCAGCTGAAGGTTTTTAAGCCTCAGATACGCAGCATTCTGGAGGTAGCGGGTCTGTACCTGCTGATTTTTGCTGGTGCCCCAGAGAGGTCTCGGGTAATACCCGTCCGTATTCAGCCCCAGCGGGTGATTCGGATCATTCCTGAAATAATCTTCATGCTGAACGAGTCCCATAGAGTTCCACCTTCCGGTATTATCCGCTCCCCAGAAATAAAAACTTCCCTGGAAGTAATCGCGCTTGCCCACTCCCTGCAGGAAAACGCTCAGGTCAAAGCCTTTCCAGTCAGCAGTAATGTCAAAACCAAAATTAAAGCGGGGCGTGGAGTTTCCTATGATGCGGAGGTCGCCATGGTCATCAATGGTTCCTGCGCCCGAATTGATCTTGCCGTCGCCGTTGAGGTCGGCATACATGATGTCGCCCGCCATCCAGTTGCTGCCCAGGTTGCTTTGTCCGCCATCGGTCAGTGTACTTAAATGCGCACTCATTTCTTCATTGGTCTTGGCTATCCCCACGGTCTCGTATCCCCAGATCTGCCCCCACTTCATTCCTGCGTAATACTGTGATAATGTACCGGAAGGATTGGAATAGCGGGTAATCTCGCCTACTGCATCCGACAGCACAAAGCGAAGACCGTAGTTGAGATCTTTCAATACCTTGTCATGCCAGGCCAGCTCCAGCTCAAAACCTTTGGTCTTCAGGTCGGTGTTATTGGTTACGGGTACCCCCGTACCCAGCACTACAGGGAGCTCATCGGCCGGCCCTACCATGTTCAGGGTTTTACGAACAAAATAATCGAACGATCCCGTAAGCCTGTTTTTCAGCAAACCAAAGTCCAGCCCGATGTTCCACGAACGGATCTCCTCCCAGGTGAGTGAACGGCTGATCAGTCCCGGAGCCCATGAAATATTAGGCCGGGCACCGTCTATAAGCCAACTGCCTGAAGAAGTGGCATAACCCATTGTAGTATAGGTAGGATAAAGCGAGTTGGTATTCTGATTACCCAGCGAGCCGTAAGAACCGCGTACTTTAAGGGTAGTGACCACGTTTTCCAGCGGCTGAAAGAAATCTTCACGGGCTACATTCCATCCGGCTGAAAACGAAGGAAACAGCCCCCATCTCCGCTCTTCACGGAATCGCGAAGTACCGTCATATCTCAGGTTCGCCTCAAACAGGTATTTCTCGGCAAAGTTATAGTTCAGCCTGCTGAAAAAGCCTGCTGTGGCCCAGCTGGAATATCCGCCGGTTACCCGGGGCGGGATCACATCGCCGTCTCTTCCCATACCGGAAGTAGTGTTAATGGTTGGCACATCAAATACCATAATCCCGTCTTTGGAGCCCCACAGGTCCCTGTAATTATTGTGTTCGGTCTGGAAGCCGCCCATCAGCTTGAAATAATGCTTTTTCTGAAGCGTTATTTCGTAATCCGCATAGGCATTCAGGTTCAGGTAATCGGTTTTATCCGCAAACTCACTCACCCAGTTATAGTACCATTCGTTTCCGAAATTCACCCCGTTCACCTGCATCTGTCGGATGGGCTTACCGTCTTCATGGTTAAAATTGGTATCATTCCGGTAGTTGGCCGTTCCTACCAGTCGCAGACCTTTCAACGGCTCCAGCGTGAGGCCCAATTGCTGGAAAGCGGTAGAGCCCTGGTTTTTAATCTCACCACCATCTCTCAGGGTTAAGGCATGGTCATTAAACAGGAAGCCGTTCGGGTCATAAAGCGGACCTATAGGCCATGACTGCCGGCCGATCTCCTGGAAGAAACTATTGCTCATGTGTCTTGGCTGATGGTAATCTGAACGGATAAAGCGGGCATTGTAGTTAATCGTAGCCTTGTCAGACAAGCGGGCTTCCACCTTTCCGGAAAGGTTATATCTCTTCAGCCCGTCACTGCCGAAATTCATCAATCCGCCCTGATCCAGGTAGTTTCCCGAAACATAATAGCCTACACGTTCCGTTCCGCCCGCAACGCTGATATTATGTTCCTGCGCCTGTGTCATTTTTTTATAAAATACCGAGTAATAGTCAATATTATCATTGGCCAGCTCATAGCCGTTACTCCAGGTATTCGGATTTCCCGGATTGGGAATGGTGTTGGTCGTAATTTTGCCATCCATATAATCGCGGATCCGCTGCATCTGTTCCGGAGCGATCACATCTCCCCATCCGGCATTTATGGAAGCCTCATTGAAATAGGTAGCCCAGGTATAGGAATCCATTTCCTGCGGCATATTGATGGCTGAATTATACCGGAAACTGTTGTTGTAGTTAACGGTCACCTTACCCTGCTTCCCTTTTTTGGTGGTCACCAGGATCACCCCGAAAGGTGCACGTGAGCCGTAGATAGAGGAGGCTGCCGCATCTTTCAGAACGGTAATGTTTTCAATATCCTGAGGGTTGAGGGTAAAAAGGTCGCCCTCCATACCGTCTATCAGTATCAACGCCCCGCCGGAAGAGCCCTGCCCTATGGTAGCCAGTCCGCGTACATCAATGCCCGCCCGGGTGTTCAGTGCCCCACCGTTAGGCTGGGTGATGTTCAGCCCGGCAATCCGGCCCTGCAGTGCCTGAACGGCATTCTGAACGGGCACAGATTCAAAGGCTTTGGAGTCAATCACCCCTACAGCGCCCGTAAGGTTAACTTTTTTCTGGGTTCCGAAACCCACTACCACCACTTCATCCAGGAGGCGGGAGTCTTCTTCCAGCGTAATTTCGAGGGTGGTACGATTCCCCACAGGGATCTCGCGGGAAATATATCCCACAAAAGATACCTGGAGAACGGCATTCTGCGGAACGGACAGGGAGAACCTGCCCGACACATCCGTAGCGGTGGCGTTGGTGGTTCCTTTCTCCTGTATACTCGCCCCAATGACGGGCTCACCATTCTTATCGGTTACGGTACCGCTCACCCGGTTCTGACCAATGGCCGCAAAGGCTGTCCCGAGCAGTAGAACAAAGCATAGCTTACCCCACCGCCGGAGTTTGAAAAAATACGAATTCATGTTATCAGTTTTTTAAGGTTAATTCCGTTTAATTCAATCCCGCTACAATGATCAGGGCCAGGCCTGCCAGGAACAGGAGAAACATAAGATACAGGTACTTATTAGCGTCTTTTGGCGCATTTTTGAACTCTTTCCAGATAAACACGCCCCAAAGTGCCGACACCAGCGTGGCGCCCTGGCCCAGGCCGTATGACACCGCCGCACCGGCTTTCCCGGCCGCAATCAGGTTAAAGGCATTGCCCAGGCCCCAGATCAGTCCGCCCAGGATACCCACCAGGTGGATGCCGAAGCTCCCTTTGAAATATTCACCGTAGCTTACGGGAGCCCCCTCAAACGGCCGGCGCATCACCAGGGTATTGAACAGGAAGTTGCTCAGGAAGATGCCCAGCGCAAAGATGAACATCGCCGTATAGGGCGTCATCTTACCCGCAGCCGGGTTCACAAAATCTTCCAGGTCCATAGAGGCCGCCACAAAACGGTAGAAAAACGACATCAGCAGACCCGCCACCAGCGACAGGATAAGGCCTTTTGACGACACCTTCTGTGCCTGCCTTGCCTGCTTGCCATACGCAATGGCATTAAAGACAATCGCCACCGTTACCAGGGCCACGCCCGTAAAAAGAAGCACGGGATCACCTTTGGACGAGCCCATATAATTCACCACCACCCCCAGCACCAGGGCCAGGCCAATCCCCACCGGGAAAGCCACCGACAGCCCGGCAATGGATATAGCGGCCGACAGCAGGATGTTGGCCGCATTAAACACCACTCCGCCAATAAACGCGCTCCGGATATTGGCCCACTCCGCCTGCTGCAGATCCGGGAGAAAGCTGCGGCCCGCCTCACCGAAGCTCCCCAGCGTAAACGCCGAAATGAGGGAGAACAGCAGGATGCCGGTCACGTAGTCCCAGTAGAAAAGCTCAAACCGCCACGATTTCCCCGCCAGCTTCTGGGTATTTCCCCACGATCCCCAGCAGATCATGGTGATCACGCAGAAAATGACGGCCCATGCATAGTTATCTACGATAAACATATCTGTAAGTATTTAAGGTTAATTTCGGTTTTTGGGTTGCGCAGTGATCAGCTCCACAAAGTGCTGCCGGGTTCGTTCCGCCTGCGTGCTGTCGAGCGTCAGGTAGCGGTGAGGCCCGTCAGGCTCCGCAGAAAATGAGGTATAGCCTTTGTCGTCTACCGAGATCTTCCCGGCAGCGCTTTCGGTAAAATATTCCGGCGAGTTCTCCATTACATACAGCAGGGCGATGAGGTCCCAGGTTGGCCGGTCGTAGGGCATATCCAGGTAATGCTTGTAGGCTTCCACCACCGGGTGGTGGGCTGCCCATTTGAAATCGTTTTCAATGCTGGCAGCCGGGTATTTCACGGCTATCCCCGCCTCAAACGGCGTAAACACTATGGGACCAGGCCAGCTGTCGGCAATGATCTGCGCAGCCGGTATGTCTTTCACCACATTGTATTCCGCCAGCCTGTTTTCGCCGAAGCTCCCGGCCATTATAGACAGCAGCTTCACTTTTTTGGCGATCAGCTCCCTGCCCGAAAGCGGGGAGTATTCATCCGCACCCGACTGCAACAGACGGAAGATATTGGTAGAAAAACCTACCGATACGATGGTCACCGAATGATCCGGCTGTTCGGCCAGCAGCTTCCTGTACAGGGTCACTGCTTCGGGCACGACCTCATAGTCGAACGCGGGCCGGGGAAAAAGCGGCTGGCCCGTGCTGTCTTTCTGCAGGCAGACGAATTCCGCGTATTTGCGGGCATCGTTCTCGCTGTCTATCCCGTTGATCACTTTGGCGATGGGGATGTCGGGGTAGCCGTACCAGCGGTTCATCAGGTCAATGTATTCCGTAGAGTAGCGGCTTTCCTTATTGGAAGAAATAGCCAGCAGGTTGATCTTCCCGGCGTCCAGGTATTTATAGATCATGTCCAGGGCCAGAGCATCATCCACGTCATTGCCGATATCGGTTTCAAAGATGAGGTTCAGGGAGGTGTCCGAGGCAGACTCCTGCTTGGTGCATCCTGCAAAAGGTAATGCCGCCAGGAAAATAAAGATTAATAGCTTTTTCATATAAATCAGGTTGATAGTTCTACTTGATCTCGTTTCATGTTCGCAATCAATGCAATTCATGTCTATAGGGTAGTGCTGCCTGCGCACCCATCCGCGTCACCGTAATAGCGGCCGCTTTACAGGCCAGCTGTACAGCCTCCACAATGCTTCTCCCCTCCGAAAGTCCCACACAAAGCGTCCCACAAAATGTATCTCCAGCCGCAGTGGTATCCACAGCATCCACTTTCTCTGCTTCCACACGGTGATAATGGCTCCCTTCCTTCACCAGCGCTCCCAGTCCGCCGAGGGTAATCACCACAATCTCCACTCCTTTCTCACTGATGCGGTCTGCCGCCCGCCGCGCCGACTCCCAGTCGGTCACTTTCACCCCGGAAAGGATCTCCGCCTCATTCTTATTCGGCGTGATAATATAAAGCCGGTTCAGCAGCTCGTTAGAGAGGGTTTGTGCCGGAGCCGGGTTCAGCGCCACTTTTACTCCTTTCTCTGCCGCTATCTCTGCCGCATACTCCACCGTTTCCATTGGGATCTCCAGCTGCATCAGCACGATCCCCGCGCTCTCCAGCTCGGGCCTGGCTTTTTCAATATCCTGTACAGTCAGAGCACTATTGGCACCGGGCGCCACCAGGATACAGTTCTCGCCGTAGGCATCTACAGAGATCAGCGCCACGCCCGAAGGCTGGTCCGGGTCAGAAAAAACATATTCTGTATTGATATTTTCGGAATTGTAGAGTTCCATGGATTGGCGGCCGAAAAGATCATTGCCGGTTTTGGTCACAAAGGTCACCTCGCCACCCATGCGGGCAATGGCCACAGCCTGGTTGGCTCCCTTCCCACCGGGGTTCATCATAAACTGCCCGCCAATCACCGTTTCACCCGGCACGGGAAGCCGCTCGGCCTTGATCACCATATCTGTATTTGAGCTCCCTACTACCACTATTTTCTTCTTGTTTTCCAGCACCACTGTATTACTATTTTTATATTATCTATTAAAATTTTCAGTAAACTTAAACAGTCGGGAGTTATCAAAAACACCAAAAAATTCAATTTTAAATAATAACAAAATGTATATATTAAATTTATATAATTTATTACCAATATATTATAAATAAAATATTACATAAAACAAATGTTTTTAAACTATTTTAGTAAGTTTGTAAAAAGGAAATTGCATTAAAAAAATATCCGGTAGACTTATTCCGGACCCACTTACCCGGCCTTATGTTACAAGCTGACGCCCTCATCCTGCTCATCCATTCGCTCTCGGCTTCCGAAAAGAAAAAGTTCAGAACCGGCCGCAAGAAAGCCGACTACACCCTGCTTTACGACATCATAGAGGCCTCCGGCACGGCATCATCCGATGAAATCAAAGCCGAATTCAAAAGGAAGAAAGGGGGCAGCTTCAGCGCTACGGTGACTTACCTGTACAAGACCCTGCTCGACAGCCTCCTGGCACTCCGCGAAAACCAGGACAGCCATTACACCCTCTTTAACCAGATCCTGAAATCAAGGATCCTCTTTGAGAAATCGCTCTTTGAAGAGGCCATCAGCCTGCTGGAACAGGTGAAAAAGAAAGCCCGGCATCACGAAAACCCCATTGCCCTGCTGTTCGCCTCCCGGCTGGAGCTGGAATACCTGCTCTTCCTGAACCTGCCCGACCTGTCGGAGCGCGATCTGCTCAACAAACACTTCCAGATCAACGAAACCCTGAAAGACATCCGCAAGATCAACGAGCACTCCTCCCTCTACGAGCTCCTCCGCCACCGGATCATCTACAAGGGGAACATCCGATCGCAGAAGCAGAAAGACATGCTTAACGACCTCGTAATCAGCGAAATGAGCATCAACTCCTCGCACAAAGACAGCTTCGAGATCCGGAAAAACCACCTGCTCTTCCAGTCGAACTACCTCATCGGCACGGGCGACTACAAGTCGGCGCTCCACTCCTTCCGCGAGCTGAACCGTCTCTTTGAGAGCCATCCGCTGTTCTGGTCGAGCCAGCCGTTTTATTACGTATCCGTACTGGAGGGCATCCTGGATAACCTGCGAAGCATGAAAAGCTATAACGAGATGCCCTACTTCATCGGGCAGTTGAGAAACATCCGGGTCAACACCGAAGGGCTTCAGAACCAGATCAACGCCCTCACCTTCCTGTACGAGCTTTTCCCGCTGCTGGACCGCGGCGACTTCGAGGCCTCCAAAGCTCTCACCGAAAAATACAAAGACACCGTACTTGCCCGGAAAGAAAACCTCAGCCTGGTGATGCGGGCCGAAATATCGCTTTATCTCTCCCTGATTCACATCGGCTTCCGGAACTTCAAGCTGGCGCAGAAAACGCTGCTAAGCGAGATCGTGAGAGGAAACAACATCTACATCCTCCCCTCCTACCGCACCATCCGGCTGGTCAACCTGATCATCCACTACGAACTTGACAACACCGACATCGTCCACTTCGAAAGCCGCTCCATCAAACGCGAGATCTCCAAAGTAGAAAAAGCCTACCGCGTAGAGCACCTTATGTTGTCATTCCTCGGAAAGGAAAAGAAAATTCGTCTGCCGCGGGAAAGGGAGAAGTTGTGGAAGAAATACCAGCCTGTTTTGGAAGAGCTCCGCAGTGATGTTTTTGAGAATCAGCTATTGAAGTCGTTTGATTTCACGGCCTGGGTGGAGGCGAGTATTAAGCGGGTGGCGCTGGGGGAGGTTTTGAGGGGGCGGGCAGCCGGATAGAGCATTGAAAAATTGAGCCCTATCCTATTCCTGTTTACTTGAGATTCTTTAGTAAGTTTGTTCCTCTTAATAGCAAAATTTTGTCCTCATCATCCCAACTCACCAGCATCAAAGTCATTCATACGCTCATTTGGGTGTTTTATAATATCGTCATTTTTTACATGCTTTATGCGGTGATTACCGACAGGATGGACACACTGTATTGGGTGTGCTGGGGTCTGGTTTTGCTAGAAGGGCTGATCCTTGTTTTTTTCAGATGGACGTGCCCGCTTACGCTATTAGCCCGACGACATACCTCTTCCACAAAAGACAATTTTGATATCTACCTGCCCAACTGGCTGGCTAAACATACAAAAACCATCTATACCGTTATTTCACTGCTGATATTGGCATTGACTGTATACAGATGGATAAAATAGCTGTGAAACTCTGAAAATGACTACCTAAGCTTCTTCACCGCTCTACTTTCAATCAATGACTTCATTTGTGTAATAGCTACCCGGTTAAGCTGGATCAGGCGCTCACTTTGTGATAATCCTTGCTGAATCAGTAAAGCATTTATGCTCTCCATGTTACTCAAGACCACTAATTGTTCCAGGGTTGCGTTATCTCTAAGATTATCCGGTTTATCATCTGTATGATTATCCCGCCATGCTTTAGCCGTCATTCCAAATAATGCCACATTCAACAGATCGGCCTCGCTGGCATACACCCGGCCGGCCTGCTGCTGCGTCACCTCTTTTGGAATTAAATTATCTCTGATGGCATCCGCATGAATCTGGTAATTAATTTTGGCCAGGGTACGCTGCAGATTCCATGCGGATTGATGGCGACGGCTCTCCTCCTCTTTCAGTCTTTGAAACTCTTTGATAAGGTACAATTTAAATCCTGCCGAAATCCAGGAGGCAAATTCAAAAGCAATGTCTTTATGCGCAAAAGTCCCGCCGTTTTTACCCGACTTGGAAACAATCCCTGTAGCATGGGTAGCTTCGATCCACCTGGAGGGAGAAAGAGTAAAAGAATTACTTCCCGCTTCAAATAAAAAGGGGTCGAAATCGACCCCTTTAAAACCGGGGTTATTCAACTGCTCCCAAAGACCTAAAAATTCAATGGTAGTACGAGATCGCATCCAGTTTTTAACCACATCTTTAGGCTCATTGGGATTCTTATACCGGGCAATATCGGTGAGAAAGATATAATCCTCTCAGTTGTCTTCGTAAAGCCCGATGTCTATCTGTTGTACGGTTATTTTCTTCGCCATTGTCATGTTTTAGTTGAGTGAAAATTATGCGTATTTGATTATGGATTGTAGTAAATATACTAACTCCCAGTTCCTCCATCTAATAAAAGACTGTAAAACAATGAATTAATTATCTACAGATAAGAAATCCCAATGGTTTCGGGGCGCAGCATTCATTTTAGTGAGCAAAACACATAGAAGTTGGGCCACACGAACACCCCCCACTTTATTAGCGATGTTTGTGACAGTCGTTTGATTTTACACCCGGACCAAGCCAAATGTTAAGAGAGTGGCATTAAGAAGGTTTTGAGGGAGCGATGAATATTTTACTTAACCGCTTTCAGTTTATAGGCGCACGTATAGTCTACCTTCCGTTTTTCCTGCGTATTATCTATCCAGGCTTCCTCCTCATGGTTTATGGCCACCAGGTCAGACACGTTGCAATTTTTGAACCTGTCCGTCACCTGCTTTAAGGTATCCGCCTCTTCGCTTGTAAAACCGGCATCCACAGGCCGGTCACCCATGCTGTACGTTTCTTTGTACCTTCCGTTATCCATAAGTTCCCGGTAACGAACAATGTACCCGGCTTCAGCACCGTACTCTAACAGGCTCTCATACCGGCTGGGCACTGTACCATATTCTATGGCGCGATATTCCAGCCCAAGGAATGACACGCTGTACCTGCGGAAATGTATAAAATCAACATAGAAAAGCAGCTTATTCAATGCGGTTTTGGTTGGATTCAACTGTGCAACAAGATGTTGAATCACCCCGAAAGTCTTTTCAATGGCGGCCCGTTTATAACCATTATAACGTGTAGGCTTGTCTTCCACCCCCAAAACATATCGGGCAATGAGCTCATCATGGGTCTGCTTATTCTTCATCTCCATCAGCCGTTCCACCGTCTTCAGAACCCTCTCCTTTTCTCTGCCTTCCAGCGCCCCTCCGAGCAAAACCAGCTTTCTGAATTCTTCCGGGTCATCTGCCAACTGAATCAACCGGGCATTAGACAGGCTCGGCACTTCCCCAGCCTCATACTGACGGTAAATATGAATACCAAAGCCCAACACTTCGGCCATTTTAGAGGCCGAAAGCCCATATCTCTCCCTAACCTCCTTAATCTCTTCAGGGAAAGGCAGATTATACTTTTCACGATACTGATTATGCACCTGGCGGAGATTAATCTCATCCAGCTCATCGGTAGTAAACTGCTGCCCGCAGTCTTCATAATAATGATATATCACCTCATACTCCTCCTTACGGAAAGGCAGCGTTTCTTTCCGGATCTTCACTTCTACAATATTGTCACTAAACGGACTTTCTATCGTTCTCATTACTTTCAGGATTTACTTTTAAACGGATAATTCATAGGATACCCGGCCACATGAAAGGAAACACAAATGGTCCTTTTGTTCGGAAACCCAAGAGAGATCTTTACATATACCTCGTGCAGCTTCACTACTTTCCCAAATACCCATAGGTCATTCCCCAAAAACTGTTTATCCGCCAGTGGCCCCTCAGAATAATCTTCAAGTAAAAGGCCTTCAATTACCTTCTTTCTTTCACCAGGACTTATCTCTAACAATAAAAGGGCCTTCGTATTTTTCGCCCTGTCATCCATAAAGATGATATCCCGGATTCTCATCTTCACTTTAAAGTCTTCCAGAAATTGTGTTACTATTAATGCGTTCATTAAACAGTTTTTGTGTGAATCTGAAACAAAGGTACGTATAAAACTTTAAAATTAAAAATTTGAAAAAATATATTAAAAAATTAAACTTTAAAATAAAAAAATTCAAGATAATTTCTTCACAAAATATTTCGGAGACTCCACATATCCCTGTCGGTAATAAAACCGGTGCGCCTCTACCCTCCGGCTATGGCAATGCAGCTCTATCCTGTCGCAGTTCCGTTCCCTGGCAATTCTTTCACAATGCTCTTCCAGAAGCTTGCCCACACCCCGGCTCCGGAAATGTTCATCGACAGAAAAGTAGCTGATGCGGGCAAAGTCCCCTTTTAATGCGATCTGCGGAATAATATGAATGGATATAAAGCCGATCACCTGCCCATCTGCTTCAGCCACCAGGCAATACTCGTCAGGGTCGTTAATAAATGTATGGATTTTATCGCGCAGAAAATCTGCTGCACCGTCATAGCCTAACTGTTTCAGTAAGTCGGCAATGACGGGGGCGTCATTCGTGTTTATAGGTCTTATGTTCGTAGCTTGTTTGTTTTACGAAATCTATATCCATAGACAGTATTTGCACTAGAAATATTATTTTCATGCAATCAACGGATTATATTAGTTTATTATCACCTTTTTAACAACTCCAAACCATATATTTTTCTTTCAAATTAACCCTCAGCCCCAATTTCAATATATCATTTTATAAGCCAAACACGCTGAGCACATTGAAATAGATTCATAACACTACTGTAACATAATGATCCTATTTCAATTAAGTTCAGATCCGAAAGAGGATAGTTAGAATTTTTAATTCAGAAGAGATAAGAATATATACAATCCTTGTCTATTAATTTCTTATTTGGCTTGCATAATTTTAACTAATTGACACATTGTACAAAAAATAAACTGAAATCCTTATAGAATTGTTTTTTGTTGTATATCTCTCATTAACTGGAAGATAGTATTTCTTGCTCATATATAAGATATTAAAGCAGATATATACTATTTAAGAATGTAATTATTGATAAGCTCTCCCAAAGCGTGAAATATCCTTGATAAATCTATATATATTTACACCTTTAAGCAGTTCTTTTATCATAACATAAAGGTAAAAAGAGAAAACAAGGACAATTAACATAATTGTTGAGAAAGAATATCTAGGATTTAAAATGATATAATCCAAAGAAATATGATAACTTATATAAGGATAAACGGATTTAAGTCATTTCACGATTTTGAAATGGACTTTACACCTCTTACAATTATTGCAGGAACTAATGCATCTGGAAAGAGTAATCTATTTGACGCATTGATATTATTATCAAACCTAGCTGATACGGATAATATAAAAAGAGCATTTAAAGACCAAAGAGGTGAATTTCTAGAGTTATTTAGTCAATACAGTGAAAACCATTATGCTCAAGAAATGGAATTTCATGTTGAGATGTTAGTTAGTAAAGATATCAAAGATGCTTGGGGAAATAGAGCCTCATTAAAATATACTAGGTTAAGATATGAACTTAAAATTAGAAGATTCACAAACGATTCAGGGTTAGAAGATATAGGAGTTTCTTATGAAAGTCTAGTCAATTTAAAGCATCAGCAAGATAATTGGATAAAAATTATCCCCTCACAATTTAGAGAAATATGGCGGCCAAAAGTAGGCACAGGAAAAAGGGGAATTCCATATATAAACACAACTATAGAAAACGGCATACCAACAGTAGAAGTCCCACAAGATGGTAAGACAGGAAATAAAAGAAGGTTTCCTCTTAAAAATGCTTCACGTACAGTTTTGAGTAGTTTTGACACCATTGACTTTCCTCACGTTTTGGCAGTTAAAGAGGAGATGAAAAGTTGGAGATTTCTGCAACTAAATCCAGAAGAATTACGTAAACCTACAGATAAATCGAATGGAGAAGATATTATTTCTCAAAGTGGTAAAAATCTTGCAGCAGCATTGAATCGTATAGCACTCAAAAATGAATACAGCATTGGAGAAATTTCAAGAAAACTGCAATCATTTGTACCAAATTTTATTGAGGTTAAAGTTGTTGATGACAAGGAAAACAAGCAATTTGTTATAAAACTTATTGACAAAGATGGAAAAGAATACTCCTCAAGAGTTCTTTCAGAAGGCACATTAAGAATATTAGCATTGTGTATTTTGGAACAGGATGATCAATATACAGGGTTATTATGCTTTGAAGAACCTGAAAATGGTATTCATCCATTCAGAATTAGTACTATGGCATCTCTTTTAAAAGATTTGACAAATGATTTCACCGATGATGAATTACCACTTAGACAAGTAATTATAAATACTCATTCCCCAATACTAGTAAAAAATATTTATAAATGGGAAAATAATAGTAATGTGAGTATATGGTATGCAGAAATAACTAATAGAGTAACTGATATTGATGAGAAAAGAATGAATATTTCAGTAACTAATATTTCACCAGTAAATAAGGAGTCAACTTATCAATTGAATATTCTTTTTTCAGAAACTCAGAAAAAAATTACCCTTGCCACAGTACAAGAATATTTAGAAACTACAGGAAATCTACAGTAAATATGGCTCAGTTATTTATAGGACTTATTGCAGAAGGAATTACAGATTATCGCTTTCTTGAACCAATAGTTGAAAAAGCTTTAGTCGATATTGCGTTTAATTGTAAAGGCCAGATTGACATTGATGTAAAAGTAATTATTTGTGATAAAGGAGATTCATTTGCAGACTATGTATTAAATGCCTCAAAGATAGGATGTCAAGAATTTGGAATAACGATGTTGATAGTTCATGCAGATGCTGATAACTTGTCATCTAATAATGTTTACGAGCATAAAATAAATCCAACAAGAATTTTATTAGATCAGCAATCTAATGATACTCATTGTAAAAATTTAGTCGCTCTTATACCAATACGTGAAACAGAAGCATGGATGTTAGCGGATAAAGCTGTATTTATAAAATCCATTGGTACGAAAAAAAATGAACATGAATTAAACATTATTGGAAAACCAGAAACGTTTAATAATCCTAAAGAAAGAATAGAAGAAGCTATTCGAATCGGTAGGGCTGATATGCCCAAAAAATTAAGGAATAATTTAAAAATATCGGAGTTATATTCTTATTTAGGCCAAGCAATACAAATCGAAAATTTGAAAACTTTTCAGTCCTATATTGATTTTGAAAACAACATAAAACAAGAGTTGATTAAACTCAACTTATTATCTACCCTATCCTGAATTTTGTTTAAGTTAAAAATAGTTAGTATATAAACCTTTTCTAACTTACATTTTAATGGATGGTACTTTTTTTAACTTGAACAGGTCAACGACTTTACTCCAGTATAAAACTTTTTTATTAAAAAACATTAAACACGACTCAAATAATACAAAAAATAATTTTGAACGTCAATATCCATTTAATAAATATTTTTGTACCATTTACTCTAATATCATTACATTTGATAGTTGACATGGGTACTCAAAATCGATTCTATTAAATGTTATTAAATAATCAATTCTCAGAGTATTATCTAAAATAATTTGTCTTATTACCTCGTCAACTAAACTTATTGACGCCTGATGAGAAATATTTAACTCAAAAACTTTCTGCAAAGCTAAATCTTTATAATTCTCATCCGAAAGCTTCTTGACATTTGGTTTTAAAAGAAATTTTTCAAAAGAGTATAGGTTTTCTTTTCTTCTTGCAAGACGAGTATTAACAAATTCATAAAGAGAAGGCCAGGGAATAATCACCTCATTCTCTTCCATATACTCAACGACTGCCAAGGCTTGTTTATGTCTTTCCGTTTCTTCAGGCGAGTACAATGCGATCCAAAAGCAACTATCTACTAATATTTTAGCTTTCCCCATTTCTAAATTGCTTCGTCCTCTTGTTTATTTTCACCCCTATTCGAATATCCATTCCATATGGGAGCCTTTCTGGCGCCAAAAATAAACCTCCCCTTTACACTTAAAACTGATTTTTCATCATCCTTCCAAATCACATAAATTCTGTCAGAAACAGATGGCTTCACCACATCATTTATCTCAGCTTTTAGTTTGTCAATTAAAGCATCGGAACTAAGCATACCTTCATTATCATATATAAAGTATGCGAGCCCATTTCCACAATCTTTCGCTTTGTAATTATCTAAAAAGGTAAATAATTCAGAATAGTTGCTCTTTAAGCCAAAATCATAACTAAGCCAAATTGCTTTCTTTTTACTTCCCATATCGATTTTTATAAATGTTGCTTGCTAATTAAAACAATAATTATCGTACCTATTATTCGGCAATTTATTACTATATAAACTGATAAGGTTTAGATAGTGATTAAATAATTTGCCTCTTAGTCTCCATCAACTTCTCCAACCTCGCCACCATCTCATCCTTCTCCTTCAACATCCTCTCATACAATTCAATCTTTTCTTCATTTAGCTTTTTGATTTCTTCCAACGCCCCCAACCACTTTTCAATAGGATTGATATAAAAGTTGGAATTGTAGTTTACATTTCCATTAGAGCATGAATTATCATTGAAAGTATTAGTAATAATATTCACCGCCTGCTCTTCATCAAAATTCTTAATCGCCTCCACAGGTATTTTCAAGGCCTCGGAAATTTGCTGTAACAGATCGATATCAATAGTTTCCTTCTGCTCTAACAAAGAAATCTTTTGCTGGTTCCAGTCTTCGCCCAGTTCGAAGGCCAGGGCGTCTTGCTTGATGCCGAGCATTTCGCGGAAGCGTTTTACGTTGCGGCCTTCGTGGATCTTTTTAGCTGTAGCTGTCATCGTTTAAATAGGTTTTTGGTTATCATTTATATCTTGCAAAATACCTTGCCATAATGAATATGGGTCAGTAAAGTGCTAAAGTAGTGTTTCTTCTGAAAAAGAACGGATATAAAGATACGTAAAAAACATATAAACTGCTCACCTGCTGATGTAAAATACAAATTCACAGAGTGGGATACCTGTGTAACGCGTTCAAATTTTGTGGAAACAAAAAAACACAGCACTATGAAACAGATACGTAATGTAAAGGTATATGACCGGTTCCTTCGCCGGGGTTCGAAAGGCGCAGAATGCGGCTACTATATAAAACTCCCTGAAATCAGGCTTTGCGGTAAATGGCTGCTGGAGTGCGGGTTTGAAATAGGCCATCAGGTAGAAATAACCGTGCAGGAGAATCAACTAACCCTAACGCTTGTGCCTGACAGCGCACCGGAGAAAGATTACATTACCCGTCTTAAAGAAATGATACAGAAGAAATGGGAAGAGGAAGACCGGGCAGCGGTGAAGAATTTAGAAAAGGAGACGGCAGGATATAGGTGATGCATTGGATTAGGTAGGAGATACGCGGTTCCGGAGAGCCGTGTACAAGGGGGCCTGAAACCTGCTCATGAGGTAGCGAAAACTGAGTGCAGATCAGGTGGACGCTTACATCGGGGGTAGGAAGTAGGGCGCTCGCCTTCTAATTAAAACTAACCCCATAACATCTCATAGTTCTTCTCATTTTTGTACGATTGCATAACAATCCTCTTTTGAAAATGAAAGGTATTACTTTTGAGAAAGATGCCAGCGGGAAAAACCGCTATGTCCGTTTTGATTTACAACAATACGGGGAACAACTGCGGCCTATTATTTCAAAAATTGGGTATTGAATACACACCTGATGACGACGAAAACGAATTAAATTCTGACGAATTCCTGATTGCTACTAAAAAGTTGCTCCGCAAGAAGTTTGATGGCCTTAAATAAGGTTCTTAAAGGTTTTGCCGAGAAACAATGCTCGATTATATAAGGTCATACAAGCCTCGGTTCTCCAGAGCTTCGCTCGCAAACTTCGCACTGCCGTGCTCATTTGTGCTCGAACTGACAAGTAGCAGTCCTTTCTGTCAGTTCGAGCGAAGTCGAGAACCACGTGAGTAGAAAGCTATCTTAAATATTCAAAATCCCCCCTACTTCCGTATCGCTTCCGCCACTTCCACCGGCAGATCGGATTCCAAAATATCGGCGCCTGCTGAGAATATACTGCGGTAGGCCTCGGCGCGGGCTTTGGGGTCTTTCAGCTTATCGTAGACCGGGGCGGCGGAGATCATGCATCTTACGCCGCGGGCGTGGAGCAGGTCAAACATTTTTTTGTTTTCGGGCTTGTTTTCTGAACCGATGTAGGCAATCATGTTCTTCCATGGCACGCCGGCGGTTTCGTATTCTTTCATGGCTTCTTCGGTTTTTACAAAGGCGCTCATCATGCGTTTAGGGTTATCGAGGTAATAAAACAGGGCCTGTTCTGCGGTGTGAACCGTCACCATCATGTAGGTGTCGGCCTTGTTTTTACGGATGATCTCGGTGATCATCTGCATGGGTACGTCTTTCTTGTCGAGGTTCAGCACGGTTCTGCCTTTTGCCCAGTCCATAGCCTCCTGCAGGGTGGGAATCCGGTACGGCGTGAGGTTTCCTTCGGCGTCTTTTAAACGGAGTTTTTTTACTTCTTCCCAGTTGTAGTCGGCCAGCTTACCGGTGCCGTTGGTGGTGCGGTCCAGCGTGGCGTCATGCAGGAGAACGATCACGCTGTCTTTGGTCAGCCGGGGGTCGATCTCGAAAAAGGCCGGGGTATGGTTCAGTACATATTCGAAGCCTTCGATGGAGTTTTCGGGGTAGCCGGCGATGTGCGTGCCGCGGTGCCCGCTGATAATCTTCCGGCCGTCATCGGGATTCCCGAACCAGGCGCTGATGGCTTTGAAGTTTTTAAATTTCAGACGGTGCTTTTGCGCTTCGGATGGGAAAGACACGCAAAGGAGGGTCAGGAGTGATAATAGAATCTTGTTCATAGTATAAAAAGTTCCGAATTAAGCCTTTAGAAAAATTTTATCAAATTTCTTAGTGCTCTTTGTGCCTTTCCTCTGTGCTCTTTGTGAAAAATATATTGCACAAAGAGCACAGAGGTGTTTTCACAAAGGACACAACGATATCTTAGCGGTGCTACAAAAATGAACTACAATTTAGAATTCAGCAATTCCAGCGTAAATCCTTCATCATTACTTAACGTAAACCGTGTAATGGACGAGTTCTGCTGCACGATGCGCCGATAGTTGGCCAAAGGCATACCCAGCTTATGCGCCATAAACAGGCGGTTCACCCCGTTATGGGCTACCACCAGGAAAGTACCCTCCTGGTGCGTACCCAGCAGTTCCTCAAAAAAAGCGTCTACCCGGCTCACTATCTCCTGCCCGGTTTCTCCGTTTACCCCGGCTCTGTTAGTCGAGGGATCTGCGCTCCATTTTTCCCATGAGCCGGGGTGTTCTTCTGTAAACTGCTCTCGGGTCTTGCCCTCCCACAATCCAAAATCTACTTCAATGAGGCGCTTATCTTTCGTCACCTCCCTCCCCGATACAATCTGCGCGGTCTCGTAGGCCCGCAGCAGCGGTGAAGCGTAAACGCCCGTAAAGGTTACGCCTTCTAACTGCCGGCGTACGGCCTCGGCCTGCGCACGCCCCTTCGCATTCACCGGGATGTCGGTACGGCCGCAATAGCGGTTATTTTGCGCATTAAAATCGGTTTCTCCGTGTCTTAAGAGGTAGATGGTCAGCATATTTTTAGCTATTAGCTATCAGCCGTCAGCTATCAGCTTTTAGTGAGTAGCTGTCGGGCTGAGGATTAAAGGATATTTCTTTTTTTGAGTTCAACAATAAAATTACGGTAACCCTGCTCGTACTCGTTGATCATAGACGGCACAGGTTCTACCACCTTTTCGGGCCGGATCATGGCCTCTGCCGCTTCCGAAAGCGACGCGTAATACGTACCCGATGCCGCCAGAACCGCAGCCCCCGCCGCACCGGAAGTGTTTTTCATTTTTTGTACCGGCACCTGCAACACCGTGCTTCGGATGCTCAGCCAGACGTCGCTGTTGCTACCGCCACCGGCAGAAAATACACGGTCTACCTTTTCACCCGAAAGCTCGCGGATACGCTCATAGGCATAACGTTCCACATAGGCCACGCCTTCCATGCAGGCGGCAAAAAGTTCTTCCTCCGTCCATTCAGTATCCCAGAAGCCTGTGGCCTGTGGAGCGAAGAAAGGGAAACGTTCGCCTTTCTGTAACAGCGGCCAGGCAGTCAGCCCGGTAGGAATGAGACCTGCAGCTTTAGTGTTCAACGCGGCCAGATCACGATTTCCGAAGAGTTGGGTTATCCAGTCGGCACCGGTATTGCTGGCTCCGCCGGGCATCCAATAGCCTTCAGGGTGTCGGTGGTTATAAATAGCGCCGGTTTCGTCGCGGATCTCGTTCCGGGTCACCCCTTTGATCACCAGCGTGGTGCCGATGGTGGTATTCCACTGCCCGGGCTGCACCGCACCGGAGGCCACCTGGGAAACACAGCCGTCGGTCATGCCCGTGGTGACGGTGACATCGGCCGGTAGTCCCCATTTTTTGGCGAGGTCTTTCCGGAGCGACGCTATCGGTGTGCCTGAAGGTTTTACTTCCTGCAGCCATTCCTTGCGAATGCCCAGCCCGGAAAGGTACTCCGGCCAGGTCAGATGATGCAGGTCGAAGCCCGATTTGAGGGCATTTGTATAGTCGGTTACACCATATTCTCCGCACAAACGACCCGTGATAAAGTCAGAGGCATGGATAAATTTAGCCAGCTTCTCCACCCGCTCCGGGAAATGATCCAGGAACCAGAGCATTTTGGGCAGTCCGCTGGAGGTATTGAATGCACGGTAGCCGGAAATCCGGTTTTCTTCTGCGGCGGCTTTGCACCGGGCAGCTTCTTCTCCCGACCGCTGGTCGCTGTACATGAGGGCGGCGTGAAGCGGGTGGCCGTCTTTGTCTACCGGGATAATCGTGCCGGAGGTAGAGGTTACCGCTACGGCTTTTACGAGCGATAAGTCAACGGATGGGCGGGCTTCGTTTAAAACGGCTTCCATCAAGAGAGAGGTGATTTCCCACCATTCTTGCGGAGATTGCTCTTCCCGGGAGTTTTCTGTGAGGGCAAAGGCCTGATCGTGGGCCGAAATGAGAAGGCCGGCTTCATCTAAAAGCGCTACTCTTGCCCCTTGGGTTCCTATGTCTATTCCTATGAAATATGTCTTGTTCATTTTTATTAGTTCTGGGTGTAGGGACATTGGTGTCTCTACGTAATTTTTTTGGCTGGTTTTCGACAAGCTGGGCCGCGCAGGCTTGGTTCTCGACTACGCTCGAACTGACAGGAGCGGCTGCCACTTGTCACCTCGAGCGTAGTCGAGAGGCGCATTAATAACGGAAACCCGAAACTTGACAACAAAGTTGATATTTCACAACTTCACCTCCCTCTGCTTCCTGAAAAGCGAGCGCACGCCTGCCCAGTTACTATATAACCCCTTATAATATTCCTCCTTACCCGTCTGCGGTTTTGCACTCAGGTAGTCCGTAGGTATCGCCGCTGACGGTAGCTCCAGCGCATCATTACAGTGCAGCGCCGAGCCGATCACCGTAGCCTGCTCAAAACCGGAGCGTACCCGCACTTCTTTCCCTGTCATATCGGCGATGAGCTGCCGCAGGGTAGCGCTCTGAAGTCCGCCGCCGCAGGCCCACAGGTAGGTTTCGCGGTGGCCGGCGCATTCGGCCAGTACTTTATAATTTTCTGTAATGGAAAAGGCAATATCCACCAGGCTGGCCCAAACAAAACTGCTTCGCTTGAGCTCATGGGTAACCGGTACATGGAAAACGAATCCACCGGTAGTTACGGGCGATTTCTCTGACGCTATCAGCGAACCCAGGCTACCCACGCAGTTGTCATATAGATTCTCACTCAGCTCTTTTTCAATGACGTCATACGATTCATTCGGATAAAAAACCTCCTTCAGCCGCTGGTAATTCAGGCCAGTCACTCCGGCGTTGGCTTCGAAAATGAAGCGCCCCGGCTCAATGTCGCGACTGGTCCAGGTACGCTGCTCGTCATCGGTCAGGAAGCCCCCTTCCAGCTTCACCACCGGCGTGGTGGTTCCTGATACGAGGATCACATCGCCGGTGTGCGGTCGGGTGCTTTTGATGGCCATCTGGGTATCGCCGCCGCCTACTACGGCCTTCACGTGCTGGCCCAGCCCCCAGTCGGCGGCTACTTCAGCCTTCACCTCTCCTACTATTTCACCCGATAAACACAACGGTGACAACAGTCCTTCCGCAATACCGTACCGGCTACACAGCTCCTGGCTCCAGCTTCCTGCCGCCACATCGTACAGCAGGGTTTCGGAAGCCTGCGAGTGCTCGTACACTGCCACCCCGGAAAGCGCCCAAAGCGCCCAGTCGCTGATGCTCAGAAACGTTTCCGCTTCCTGCCACAGCTCCGACCGTTTTTCGCGTATCCCGATCAGCTTAAATACCGAAAAAAGAGAGGTAGGATATCGGCCGCTCAGGGCATATACCCGGCCTTTATCGCCGAAGGCATCTTCCCATTCGCGTCCGCGGTGATCAATGTTCGGCATACCGATCAGGGCCTTGCCGGTTTTGCTGATCAGCACAATGCCCTCCCGCTGGCTGGTAGACGTCACCGCCAGCAGCTTTACCTCGCCGGCTTGGGAAAGCGCCTTTCGGGTCAATGCCTTCAGTGTATCCAGCAGTTCATCCGGCTTAAAAAAGATGGAATCGGGGAAAAGCGTATCACGGTGATAAATGATATCCGCCCGCTCCACGCTCAGGATTTCGCCCGACGGCGTCACCACGGCCGAGCGTACATTTCCGGTTCCTATATCGAGTACTAAATAAGCTTGTTTCATGTTTGTATTTTTTAGCTTTGAGCCTTCAGCTATCAGCCTTCTGATTGCTGATAGCTGACTGCTGATAGCTCATAGCTCTTTCAAATTCTCTCTAATATCTGACGGTTCGCAATGCGTTTCGGATTCACCTCTCCCTTCTCAAACCATTCCGACAGCGCCTCGTTCAGAATCCGTACGTGATGGTCTTCTACCTCGTGCGTGGCGCCGGCTATATGCGGCGTGGCCAGCACATTTCCGGAACGGATGATCTTGTAATCCAGCTCATCGGGCGGCTCTTGGTCAAACACATCCAGGATAGCGCCGCGGATCTTTTTCTGTTCCAGCGCTTCGAACAGGGCATTCCTGTCCACCACTACGGCCCGGGCCGTATTGACAAAGATAGCCTCCGGCTTCATTAAACGAAACAGGTGTGCATTGATCAGCCCTTTGGTTTCGTCTGTTACGGGTAAATGTACCGACACAATGTCGTTTTCCGCAAACACTTCCTCCAGGCTGCTGTTTTTATAGCCCGGGAAAACGGCTGGATCCACGTAAGGGTCGTAATAGGCGATCTCGCAGGGGAAGTCTTCTATCCGGGCTGCAATCAGTTGCCCGATGGCCCCAAAGCCCACAAAGCCCACCTTTTTCCCTGCCAGCTCATTTCCTTTAAAGATGAGGTAGGATGTATGCGCGCCTTCGTCCCATTTGCCTGATTTCAGCCATTCGGTAGCAAAGACCGTATCCCTCAGAAAAGTGATCACATTGGCAATGAACAGCTCGGCCACTGCCTGGGCGTTCCGCGCCGGGGTATAAAACACGGGGATATGGTGCAGGCTGGCGGTTTCCAGCGATACATTGGAAGGCGTACCCCGGCAAACGCCTATAAATTTCAGGTGCGGGAAAGCATTAATCACCTTTTCTGTTACGTGGTCATGCTCTGTAATGAGGGCTTCCGCGCCCGACTCGTGCAGAAGCGCCAGCAGCTCGTCTTCATTAAAGGCCCTGCCATTCACTTTCCACGGCCGGTACACCGTTTCGCCCAAAATCCGGTTTAGTTCTCTTAATCCCCCTTCGTTATATGGAGAGGTTACCAGTACTTTCATAATCTAATTGGTATATAATGTTTATTTAGCTTTCAGCTTAAAAATCAGTTCCGAGTGGATAGTTGTCAATTATCCATTGTCAATTTTCAATTCTTTGGCTCCCGGAATAGTAATAAAACGGGTCAGTACGGCGCTCAGGAAATAAAGTCCTGCCAGTATCCACACCACCCCTTCAGCTCCGGCACTTCCTATAAATATTCTTACAATGGCCGGGCCGGCAAAAACCGCCAGCCCCGCGCCCAGGTTTAACACCGACATGGCCGCGCCTTTATCTTTCTGCACCAGCGAGGGCACCAGGGCCGATAACGGCACATAACCCGCCAGGCAGGCGCCCCACAAAATACCGGCAGCCAATACCAGTGCGTAGCTGCCCCCGCCTATCTGCGGCGAGTAATACAGCAGCAGCGTGGTGAGCCCGCATCCTACCCCGCCGAACCAGATGATGGTTTTCTGCCAGCCCATCCTGTCGCCCACAAACCCGAAAATGAGGTTAAAGGCGATATTGCTGGTAAAAATCGTTCCCCAGATGTACAGCCACCGGGTGGTATTAAACCCGTGCGACTCCATGTATACCGGAAGAAACACCGGGAAGGCAAACTGGGCGGTGGTATTGATCACCCGCACGATTCCCCCCAAAGCCACCTTGGGCTCTTCCTTTATAATGGTCAGTCCTTTCAGCAGCTCCTGCCACTTACTGCCTGCCGAAGCTGTATTGGCCGGGAAACGGGCCTTATTGAATACCAAAGCCAGCAAAGCCCCGATGAGCACCCACAGTACCGCGCTCCACAAAGCGCTGATATGGCCCAGCTTTTCAATGGCCCAGCTGGAATAAAAGGCACCGAATACATTCAGTCCGCCGGTGAACACAAACCAGAACCAGCCTACCGCCCGCCCGAGCGATTCCTGCGGCACTACGTAAGAGATCCAAACCAGGAAAGAGTAGGCAAACAGCGGGTAACCAAAGCCCCGCAGCGCATACGTGATATAGAGCGTTGTAATATCCAGTGAACCCAGTCCGCGGGAAATAAACAGCACCGTACCGATCAGGTATATCACCAGCCCCAGCAGCATGGTGCGCCGTGGGTTCAGCGTCTCGGTCAGCACGCCTGAAAACCAGGAAGAAATGGCAATGGTCACCCCATACAGCGTAAAAAGAGTAGCAGTTTGCTGGATGGTCAGGCCGCGGTCTATCAGGTAAGGACTGAGCCAGCCCTGTTCCATGCCATCGCCCATCATAAAGATGAGGATGCCCAGGTAACCCCACAGCAGGTTGGCCGGAAGGCCTATTTTATTGGCAAGATTATTCATTCTTTAGTACAGTTTATCTTCATAAAAACTCCGGCTTAAAAGACTATCGTGGAGGTAACGGGTAAATGGTCTGACGGATAGCGGTCACCGTTATACATATCCGATAATACTTTGTAATCTCCCACCTTAAAATGGCGGCTCAGAAATATAAAGTCGATCCTGTATTTGGGAGCACCCTGGAACACCCCTCCTGAAAATGCGGTCTCTTCTACCCCTTCTACCGGCTTTTGGGTGATGTCACGGGCATCGTTAAGCACCTCCTTCACCGCAGTGACCTGGGGAGAGCCTGGAGCCGAATTAAAATCTCCCGTACAGATCACGGGGGTGTCGCCGGCTATCTCCCTGATCTTTCGGGCCAGAAGCGGGCCTGATTCGGCCCGGGCTTCTTTAAGCCGCCAGTAAAAATGCGTATTGAAAAAATAAAACTCCCTGCCGGTGTCTTTAACCCTGAACCTGATCCATTGGCAAATGCGATGGTCAGAAGCATCCCAGCCCACACTTTGCACATCGGGTGTCTGGCTGAGCCAGAAAACACCGCTGTCCAGCACTTCAAAGAGCGCCGTACGATAAAATATTGCACAGTTATGCTGATTGGCAGAAACCACTCCATACGAATGGGCCAGGTAGTCAAACCCTGCCAGGCGTTGCTTCATATCGGCCAGTTGTCTTTCGCCTCCTTCCTGCGTTCCTACGATATCAAAACCGTGTGTAGTAATCACTTTCACCAGAGCGTCTTTTCGCAGATCCCACCCATTTCCCGACTGTTCGTCAGCCTGGGTAGCATACCGGATATTATAGGTAGCCACCCTGAAGCGACTGTCGTTATTAGAAACTTCCGGCCTTTTACCGTCGTTCCACAGCATCAAAAGCACTAAACCTATCCGCAGCAAGCTCATCATTCAATAGTTAGGGTATAAGAATCATCGATCAGGAAATTTCCAGGTCGGATTGGACAAAGAAGTGGTCACTCGGGTACACGCCACCGATATCGTCCCGGATAATCTCTGCTGCCACCGGTTTAACATTCCCCCGGTACCAGATAAAATCGATCCGTCCGCCTACTGATGCCTTTTCGTATTTCATTCCTTTGAAGGCGTGCCCGGTAAAGCCGATCTCTTTCTGGCCATACAGGGTTTCCAGCGCATCTTTCCAGCCTTCTTCCCGTGCTTTTGTAAAAACAGGACTCTCAAAACGCGAGTTAAAGTCGCCGGTCAGGATCTGGTTAAATTCAGGCAGGTATTGCTTGCTTTCTTCTATCACCATCTTTAATTGCTGTAGCTTGGCTTCTGCCGCTACGTGGTCGAGGTGGAGATTGATCACCCGGAATTCTTTCCCGGTGGCTATTTCTTTCAGCCGTACCCAATTGGCATGGCGTGCCCGGGCGGTATCCCACGATTTGCTTCCTGCCACCAGGGGCGTTTCCGACAGCCAGTAGGTACCGGCGGTCAGCAGCTCATATTTTTTCTTTGAAAAGAGAATAGGATTCTTCGCAATGCCATGATAGCCGGTAGGGTGAGCGTCCATTTCAGGACCATCAAACCCGATCAGCTGAAAGTCTTTAAAGTATTTCTTAAAATCGTCTGACTGGCTCTTTAAAACTTCCTGGAGGCAGATGATGTCCGGTTTACGATTACGTATGATCTTCAGGCAGATATCGCGTCGCGACGACCAGCCCACTCCTTTCTCCTCGTCTTCGTCCAGTGCTACACGAATGTTACAGCAGAGTACCCGGTGTGTTGCAGCGGCCGCTGCAAAAGTTTCTGTACCGGCCGCCGCTATAAGGGGCACGGCCGAAAGTGAAAATTTCAAAAAATTTCTCCGTTCCATCGTTTATTCGTTTACTTCTTCAAAATCACGCAGGAAAGCCCCGGATTCTACCAGTTCTGCCTGCAATTGTTCTACTGAGACCTCTCCTACCGGCACGCCTGTTCTTATAGCCAGTTTCGCTGCCCTTCCGGCTGCTTCACCCATGGCCATACACGGGGCCATCACCCGGATAGCCGACATGGCCTCGTGGGTGGTAGATATGCTCCGGCCGGCCACAATCAGGTTTTTCACCTTTTGAGGAATCAATGAGCGGAAGGGAATATCGTAGCAGTCGCCACACCACGTAAGCGTACAGCCGCCGCCGTCAGGATGATGAATATCCAGCGGGTAGCTGGCCACGGCAATAGCGTCTTCAAAATGCCGGCAGCTCAGGATGTCTTCCTGGGTCATGGTGTAGTGCCCGTTGATGCGGCGGGTCTCCCGGATACCCACAAAAGGTGCGGTTTTCAGGAAGTAGGCATTTTCAAAACCCGGAACGTAATCGATCAGGTATTTCTGGATATCGTGAATCTGGCGGCGGCCTTCGGTTTCACCGTGGCTGAGGCTTTCCGGATCGGTACCGTTCACACCGTTAATGCGGGTCATGTTGATCCAGGCTTCGCCTTTCCGGAGGCCGGTGATGATGATGGTGCGCTCTACGGGCAGGTGAAGGCCTTCTTCGGCTGCTTTCTGGATAAGGCTGCGGAGGCCCACCACGATAAACTGGTTGTTTTGCCCGAAATATTCGGCCGGGATAAAGTCGGTCAGATAGGTCCGGGGCTCTTCTGATATGCTCAGCCGGAGCTTTTCGGTATCTACCCCGCCCAGGCAGAACATCAGGGTGGGCGGTTGTACGCCACCGGTTTCGTTGCCGTATTCGCAGGGCACGCCTGAACGGTAGGCCACATCGGCATCGCCGGTACAGTCGATAATGGTTTTCGCCAGGATGGCCTCGCGACCGGCCTTGCTTTCAATGATGATGCCTTTCAGCTCGTCGCCTTCCATGATCGCATCCGAGCAGAAGGTATAGAACATGACCTCCACACCGGCTTCCTGCAGCATCTCCAGGGCTACGGTCTTCACGGCTTCCGGCTCTACGAGGGTCAGGCTCATGTGCAGCGGGCACGGCCGGTGCTCGCTGGAAGCATCCACTGCTTTCAGGCGGTCAATAAATTTCTGGGGAATGCCTTTGATGATCTGATTGCCTTTCTGGCCCAGGAAACCCAGGATAGGCAGGCCAATGGTCATGTTACCGCCGAGGAAGCTCCGGCTTTCCAGCAGCAAAACGTTCAGGCCGTCTTCTACCGCCGCCAGGGCCGCGGTAATGCCGGATGGGCCGCCGCCTACTACCAGCACATCTACTTCTTTCCTTACCTGTATCTCCCGTGCGGGCTCTGTGATCGTTTTTTGTAGGTTTGACATTGGTTATGTTTTATCTAAAATTTTATCTTTTATTCTGTTTTTCTTGCTATGCCGGGTCTTTCCTGATTTCTGACCTATTGCGGTTTCCGACTGCGCCTGGTTCTCGGGAGCTTCGCTCGCAAACTTCGCACTCTCGTGCTCGTTTGTGCTCGAACTGACAAGTGGCATCCTTACTTGAAAGAAAAAACACATGCGCTCGAATGAGAAACGGGAGCGGCTAAAGTGTCAGTTCGAGCACAAACGAGCACGAGAGTGCGAAGTTTGCGAGCGAAGCTCCCGAGAACCGAGCACGATTACCCACCTAAAACCTTATTTCACCCCAGGCCGCTCCTTCCGCACCATCACCCATAACAGCAGTACCGCCAGCGGATGCATCACCGCCATGGTCAGGAATATCTTTTCGGCACCCATGGTACCCATCATTTGTCCCACAAAGTAGTTGAACAGCACCGCGCCTACCGCGCCAAAGCCTCCGGCAATACCCAGCACACTGGCCACATTCGCCACTGGAAACGCCTCAGCGATCACCACACTCAGCGAGAACAGCCAGCTCAGGCAGGCCACCGCAATCAGGCTGAAGAGCAGAATGGTCACCCATGGCCCCGACAAATACGGCGTTACCGCACAAAGAGGCGCAAGCACCGCCACCGTGGTCAGCATGATCTTCCGGGCCCGCAGAGGCTCCATGCCTTTTCTCACCAGGCGGTCTGACCAGGCCGAGGTACCTATAGCGCCCAGATCCGCGGCCAGGAATGGAATCCAGCCGAACATGCCCACCTGTGCCAGGGTAAGGCCCGATTCTTCCTGCAGGTAACCCGGCAGCCAGAACAGGCAGAAATACCAGACGGGATCGCTCACAAAGCGGATCAGGATAACGCCCCACAGGCTACGGGTCTTCCATAGTTCTGCCCAGCGAAATTTCACCGTGCTGTCTTCCTGGCTTTCCTCCGCACCGGTTATGCCGGCCGGCGGCTCCCGGTAAACCAGCTTCCAGAGCAGGGCAATGAAAAGCCCGGTTATGCCCATGGCCACAAAGGCCATTTTCCAGCTGTAGGTAATAGCCAGCCAGGCAATCAGTGGCGGAGCAATGATAGCACCGATACTGCTGCCGGCCACGCAGAAGCTGTTGGCCGTGGCCCGAAGCTTACCCGGAAACCAGACGGTCACCACTTTTATCTGAGCCGGGAAATTGGTGGGCTCGGCCATGCCCAGCATGCCTCTGAAAAAGCCGAACTGCTTTACGGTGGAAGAAAGGCCACCGCCCAGACAGGCAAGCGACCATACAATGATGCCGTAAAACATCACCATCTTCTCACCGAACTTATCAACCATCCATCCCGTTACCGGATACATGGCTGCATAACAAATCGTAAAAATATTGACGATAACCGCATACCCTTCATCGTTCAGTGAAAACTCGGTTTTCAGAATGGGTTTCAGGATAGACACCAGCTGGCGATCCATGTAATTGAATACGATGGCCACGAAAACCACAGCGATGATGAGCCACCGGCGGGTATCAGGGCGGATGCCTGTGTATGCGTTATTTATCTTCATATTTTAAAATTCAAACTGTCTGAAAAGATTCACACTTAAAATGGTGTTAGAGCCGACCCGGTTCTCGACTACGCTCGAACTGACACTTTAACCGCTCCTTATACTCATTCAAGTCAATGCATATTTCTTTTCAAGTAAGGATGCCACTTGTCAGTTCGAGCGTAGTCGAGAACCAAACTTTTCTCCCATTTCTATTCTCATTTACTATCAAAGCCCCAACCTATTAGTCTAACATCATCACAAATTCATTTTTGACATCTCTCTTCCAGGCATATTGCTGCGTGGTGGGAGAAATGGCAAATAAAGGAGAGAAGGTTTTCACTTTCACTGTTTTGTTATCCGGCAAAAATTCCATAATTCTCAGCCAGCCGTCGCCGCCGTTTCCGTCGCGGTGTCCGCCTCCATAGCTTTGGGCATCAAAAAGCATCTGGTGAACATTTTTCCCGGCTTTGTTCTTATCGGTTCTGTATCCTTCCCCTGAAATATGTCCGCACAAGACCATCGAGAAATTCACAGACGGGTAAACCAGTTTCTCCCAGATCTCCTGCCCGTTATTCGACTGCGGCAGGGGAATCCGGTGTGATTTCTCCACTACTTTATCTACGTAATAGGGCTGGTACATAAACCATTGATTCTGGCCCGTGGTACGCTCATTTTTGGTATTCAGGTAGGCATGCGTCACCAGCACGATCCGGTGATTTTTGTACTGCTCCATATCGGCCACCCGCTTTGCCCAGCTGATTACGGTATCGCGCGGTGCATATTCTACGGCCATGAACAGGTAGTCTTTCCCGTTCAGCGACTTCAGCTCAAGAGCCGAGTTTTCCAGTGTATGCACATCCTGCACGTTCCGGGTATTCTGCACCAGGTGCTTTGTATTCAGGAAGTTCTTATCGGCAGGAAAGTATTCAGGATAACGGGTAGTTCTTATACCGTCTTTATTGATAGAATAGTCGTGGTTACCCGATGCCGCCAGGTAGGGCACCTTCCCGTCCAGCCTTTTGAAAGCATGGGAGATATACTCCCACTGACGCGGCGCCGATATATTTCCGTCAATACCGGGAACAACAATATCATCCAGCTCCACCAGGTCACCCGTACAAACCACCATCCTGACGTTCAGACTGTCGAGATTTTCCTCTATCCAGGCCATCATCAGGTCAAAAACCGGTTGATTACGGGTCCATTTTACATAGTTCTGCGGATCAGGAATCATGATCATCGACCAGGAGTCTTTGTTCTCCAGCCGGGGTTTTACATAGGTCTCCTGGGCGTATCCTATGCCGGCCAGGAGGAGAAACAAAACGAAAACGGCAATCTTTTTCATAGTCAATCAGGTTAAATAACGGGTTTGTCCGTACATCGGACAAACCCGCTTAGAAAACGATCAATATCCCGGATTCTGTGTCAGATTCTTATTGGCATTTATTTCTGCCAGCGGAATCGGCCAGTATTCGTCTTTGTTGGTTTTGTAAACCACTTCCTGGGTATTGAAATATTTTAACGCCTCGGTTGAATTGTAGACCGGCGTGTAATTTTCGTCAATTTTTACCAGCACCGCTTTTTTCCACGGAGTGGCTGCCCGGTTCAGGTAAAGTACCCCGTTCATGACGTCCTGGGCAATGCCCCATCTCCGGATATCGTACCACCGCAGACCGTCGTCAGCCAGCTCTACTTTTCTTTCGTAGCGCAGCGCCGTTCTCATCTCAGCCTGGCTGAGGCCGCTTTTCAGGTCGGGCATTCCGGCCCTTCTCCTGATCTGGTTAATGGCATCGTACACGGAGGCGTCAATAGCGTTAGCTTCTATTTTGGCTTCTGCATAAATCAATAATAACTCGGCAAAACGGAATATACCGCAGTTCATATCCGATACCCCGGAAACAGAGTTCAGGGCATAATCGGCAATGTCTGAATGCTTTCTCCACAAATACCCGCTGAATGAGCGGTAGGCGTTGGTAGCGTCGGTATTGGCTACCTGGGAAGGTGTGCCGCTTTGTCCGTTGATCACCGGCCAGTAGTTGTTCACCCGTGCAAAGCTGGCATGCGGTTCAAACTGGATTCCCAGCAGCCTCGAATGCGGACGTACGCAGTAGAGGTCCAGCCTAGGATCGCGGTTCACAAAAGGATTCTCGGCATCGTACAAAGGCGACTGGTCAATCGGAAGCCCGTCAATGGCCTGGAACGAATCGATCAGGTTCTGGGTGGGGCCCCAATAGCATACCCCTTTGCCCAGCCGGGATCCCATATAGTATCCCTGGTTGTGGGTATTTCCGCTGATCGATTTATTGTATTCGGCCACCCATATCCATTCCTTGCTGGATTTGTAGCCTTCGTAACCGAAGATATTGGAGCTTTCTGGCTCACCCACATCATGGGTTTTGTTGGCAAAGCTTTGGGTAGCATTGAACGGGGTCAGCTCATACGCTCCTTTCGACAGCTGGATGGCTTTTGCTGCTGCTTCTGCCGCCACGGTATACTGCTTGCTGTACAGTGCCACACGCGCTTTGAGCATATACGCTACCACACCTCCAGCCCGTACGTTACCGTAAGCCGACTGCGATGCCGGCAGCTTATCGGCTACAGCGGTCATTTCATCAATGATCCATTTCTGAATTTCACTTTTAGGCGTTCGGGGCACATCGGTTTCTCCCAGCTTAAGTCCGTGCGTTACCAGGGGCACATCGCCGTACAGCTCGATCAGCTGAGAATAGGCATAGGCCCGGATCACCCGCAGCTCGGCGTCAAGCTGATTATAGGCAGCCTCCTGCATGGTAGATTTAATGCTCTCCAGGTTATCCAGCACCGAGTGACACCGGGCAATGGTTTTGTAGTGAGCCTGCCAGGGTTTGATAGCCAGTGCATTGGTAGTAGTCAGCGAGCTGGTGATAGGAGAAGTATAGTTTTCACCCGGACGTGCATATCCGATATCCGTAATGTTATCCATCACATGCAGGATAGGCGTAGAGGCCGCATCCAGCAGGGTAAGGGCTTTATAGGCTCCGAGTAATCCCATTTCTGCTTCCTGCTGCGTAGCAGGGAAAGTACCCGTAGTAGGCCCGTTTAGCGGAAACCGATCCAGTTCACAGGACGTGAAAGCAAATAAAGCCAGCGTAAGTATGATTATCTTTTTCATGTTCTGTTTAGAATTTAATATCAAGTCCTATTGAATAAACTTTTACCTGCGGATAGTAATTTCCGCCACCCAGCGATACCCCGTCAGCAGCATCGGCATTGTAAGCGACCTCCGGGTCATATCCCTGCCAGAACTTGGTAAAGGTGAGGATATTTTGCCCGTTTACATAAATGAGCGCCTTATTTAATTTCAATTTACTGATCACACTTTTCGGCAAAGAATAGCCTAATTGTATATTCTTAAGCCGCAAATAGGAGGCATCTTTCATCCAGAAAGTAGAGTTCTGCTGGTTGTTTGCCGATGTAGTCGACAAACGGGGCAGCGAAGCATCGGTATTTTCCGGTGTCCAGTAATCCAGCTGCCAGGGTTTGATAGAACTTGAATTGATGGTAGGAATAACGTAATGCGAGTTCAGGTAGCCGTCTGCTTTTCCTACACCTTGCAGGAAAAGGTTCAGGCTCAGCCCTTTCCAGCCCAGATCAAGGTTTGCCCCATAGGTATACCGAGGAATGGTACTTCCGATCACCACTTTGTCGTCGTCGGTGATTTTACCGTCTGGAATCGGGTTCCCGGCCGAATCGAAGGCTCCGGCGATGTCCTTATACCGGATATCGCCCGGCTTCAGGGTACCGAACTGCGTAGGGCCGGCATCGATTTCCGCCTGGTTCTGGTACAATCCGTCAGCCACAAGGCCAAAAATAGAGTTTACGGCGTAGCCTTCTTCCTGTCTTAGCAGTGTTCCTGAAGTCTGGCCTTTCATATCCACAATTTTGTTTTTAACATCTGAGATATTGAAGCCTACACCCAGCTTAAAGTCGCCCCAGCTGTCATCATAGTTCAGGCCCAGCTCCCATCCTTTGTTACTTACTTTTGCTGCGTTCTGGTAAGGCGCATTCAAGCCGGTCAGCTGCGAAGTGTACAGCGTAAGCAGAATACCGTCGGTCATCTTATCGTACCAGTCGGCGGTGATCGAGAACTTGTTGAACAGGGTAGCGTCCAGACCAATACCTTTCATGGTGGTTTCTTCCCACTTCAGATCCGGGTTTGACATGGTATTCAGGGTCACCAGCTGGTATATTTTTTCGGCCATAGAGATACTGCCTATAGCCAGGGTTTCGGCAAAAGGATAATACGAGCTGCCGATGTTCTGGTTACCCAGCTTACCCCACGAAGCCCTTAGCTTCAACTGGTTAAAAATATGTCGCATATCCTGCATAAACGATTCTTCGGAGATCCGCCAGCCGGCTGAAAACGAAGGGAAAGACGCCCAGCGATTGGCTTTGATGAACCGGGAGGTTCCGTCGTAACGGATATTGGCCTCGAAAAGATACCGGTCGTCAAAATCATAATTCAACCTGCCGAAGGTAGACACCAGGAGCCATTGTGCCTGGGTTCCATCGTTATTGCGGGTTTCGTTATCGGCTCCGGCAGTCAGCACTTCATAGGTATCGTACGTAAAATCTCTCCGGTAGCCCATCAGGTATTTTTCATCGTAGGTTTCACGCGAGGCACCGCCCAGGATACTGAAGTTATGCTTGCCCCAGTTCTTGAAGGCAGAAGCCAGGAACTGGTAATTGCCGAAGTTGTACCGGTAAGCCGTTTCCGTTAATTCAGTGAATGTATTGGATGCACCGGCTTCGCTACCGTCATCGTTATAGGTCATGATGCTTTTAATGAAATTATGCGTGTTGGTGGTCCGGTACCGCGGTGCTACTACCCCGGTAAGGTTAAGCCAGCTCAAAGGCTTCCAGGTAGCGCTGAAGTTGGCCTGCAGCTCCATGGTGTTAGCTTTCCGGTTACCCCCCTCTTCTATCATTGCTACCGGGTTAATATTGACCCACCCTTCTGACCACAGGCCGTTTCTGCGGATAGGAATATTGGTAGGCATCCGGCCCAGGTAGTTCCAGATGGTTCCTTCACTGGCTATCTGCAGGCGATCCCCTTTGGTATACGACATGTCCATTTTCAGCGACAGCTTGTCGTTCACCTTGATATCCATATTGTTCCGCAGGATATAGCGTTCGTACCCGGTATTTTTGATGATACCGTCCTGGCTGATGTAGCTGAAAGAAGGCATGATCCTGATCTTATCGGTATTGGCCGACAGGGATACAAAATGGTTCTGGGTAAAGCCTGAGCCGTTCAGAATGGCCTTTTGCCAGTCGAAATTATCCGGATCTGCCGCAAATTTCTGCCTGAAATCTTCAATGGCCTGGTCGCTGTAAAGCGCATAGCCGTTATCATTCATGTTGGCTTCGTTAAAAACCCGCATGTAGGTCAGCCCGTCGGTCACTTTCGGTACATTGGTGGCCGACTGCCAGCCCACGTAATCGCGGTAATTCACTTCCATCTTACCGGCAGCTGCTCTTTTGGTAGTGATCAGGATCACCCCGTTAGCTGCCCGTGAACCGTAAATAGCGGCAGATGCGGCATCTTTCAGCACAGAGATAGATTCAATGAGATTGATATCGATCTGGTTGATCAGGCCGGGCACACCATCAATCAGCACCAGGGGATTACTGTCGGATCCACCGAACGAGTTGATCCCCCGTATCCGGATCTGGCCGCCGTCTGCACCGGGAGAACCCGTTTGCGAGGTTACCGTAACCCCGGGCGCTACTCCTTGCAGGGCATTGGAAGTGGAAATAATGGGCCGTCTTTCCAGTTGCTCGCCCCCTATAGCCGACACGGCTCCTGTCAGGTTTACTTTCTTTTGAGTACCGTACCCTACTACCACCACTTCTTCCAGCGACTGGGTATCTTCTTCGAGAATAATGGTGAGGTTACTCTGGTTGGTGATGGCTACTTCCCGGCTGATATAGCCGATAAAGGAAACCAGCAGCACATCTCCTTCTTTCGCGGCCAGCTGGAACTTACCGTTGACATCGGTCATGGCAGCGGTGTTAGTTCCCTTCACCACCACGTTCGCCCCGATCACGGGCTCATTTTTTTCATCCGTAACCACGCCGGAGATCCGGTTCTGTGCGAATGCGCCTGAAAAACAGGACAGGATGCATATCAAAACCAGAATAACTTTCGGCGGGTGAAAGCTTTTTCGTTTTAATAAAGAGTTCATCATAAAATAAAAAAATTAAGGTTAATTGATAACATTCTCCATTTGTGTGAACGTCACCTCCGGATGTCCTGTTCTTTCTCTGTAGAGCTGCCGTTTCAAAGGCCGGGCGAACTGCTCAGAAAATAGAAATATTCCAACACAAAAGATGATCTATTTTATTTCCACTACAAATGAAAGCACAAAACAAAAGAAAACAAAACAAAATGAAACATTTTTTAATCTTTTTTAATCATTTAATAATATTCAAATGAAATAATTAATGATTTAATCCTGTAAAGCGACGAAAAAGTCGATTTTTTAACTTATAATTGCTTTCATTTTATTTCAAATACACAGCATGACGATCACCGAAAGGCATCAGTATATACTGGCAGAACTACAGAGTAAAGGAAATATCAACATACAGGATCTTTGCGACCACCTGGAGGTTTCAGGCGTAACGCTCCGGAAAGACCTGAAAATACTGGAAGAGAAAAACCTGCTTTTCAGAACCCACGGCGGCGCCGCCCTGAATAACCCCTATGCCATAGAAAGGCCCATTCACGAGAAGCAGCATATCAACAGCCATGAAAAGCAGCGGATCGGGCGGGCGGCCCTCTCGATCATCGGTGGGAACGACTGCCTGATGCTGGGTTCAGGCACCACCATCTTTGAATTTGCCCGGCAGCTGAACCCGGCCCACCCTGTCACAGTAATTACCCCTGCATTAAAAGTAGGGATCGAGCTATCCGACAAGCCCAATATCGAAGTGCTTCAGCTGGGCGGACTGATCCGCCAGAACTCCTCATCGGTAGCCGGTAATTTTGCAGAATATATGCTGGAAAGTGTGTCGTGCGGTATTTTGTTCCTCGGTGTAGACGGCATCGATCTGGATTACGGCTTCACCATCAGTAACCTCACCGAAGCCGGCCTGAACCAGAAAATGATCAGCACCGCCCAGTCGATAGCCATCCTGGCTGACCACACCAAATTCGGCCGCAGGGGCATTGCCAAGATTTGTGACCTGGAAACGGTGCGGTACGTAATTACGGATTCACTGGCTCCGCGGGAGAGCGTTACGGCGCTGGAGGAGATGGGGATCCAGGTGATTATGGGGTAGGCTTCAGTATTGTAATTTCTATAACCTCACTTGGTTCTCGACTACGCCCGGTTCTCGACTACGCTCGAACTGACAGGTGGCATTCTTACTTGAAGAGGAATACGCATTAGCTTGAATGAATACAAGGAACGGTTAAAATGTCAGTTCGAGCGTAGTCGAGAACCAAGCGCAGTCGAGAACCGGGCACTTTAAAAGTATCCACATTAATACACACAAATCTCACTTTTCCGCATTCAGCACCGCCTCTATTCTTCCATAAATTTCTATCAGCGTTTCAAATTCAGGATTTTGTTTATGGAACATAAAAGAGGTATACAGAACACAAATTGTGTCCTCTCCGATATCTACTTTGACTACATTATCCATTTTGACAATGGTTTCCCGGTAAACAGAGGTTTCATACCACCTGGAAAAAACTTTGTGCCGGATTTTCGCCTTTCCTCCTTCCTCCGAACAGATATAAATCAGTGAATTATAGCTATTCTGAAAGAATCGGGCTACAATACTCTCAATGGTTTTGGCAACTTTCGAGTCAAATGGCTCCAACTCTTCTGTTGCTTTTTCCACTACCAATTGATAAATACCGGAAACTTCCTGCCCCGAGAGGGTAGAAAATGTCTGGTCAACCACAAAAGAAACCCGGTAACAAATGTTGTTTTTTGTAGTAAAGTTGTAGGTATCAGTTGTGCTGTCAAAAACGTAATTATAACGGTTTTGCAAGTCGGATGCCATTCTCAGTTAAAGTTTGAGCAGAAATCTCTCCCTTCAAATAAGAGCGCACCAACCTCTTATTGGCTACAAGCTTAGCCAACGAGTTGATAACAGTTTCCTTATTTATTCTTTTAATATCCATGATCTTCAGGCGATTACCTGCGGGTAAAATTGTGTACTTTCCTGCAAAACATCGTAACCCTGATAATTAGTTCCCCTATTACCTATAAATTTCCTACCCCCTCACCCTGTACTGCCCCGGCGTAACCCCGTAAAACTTCTTAAACTGCTTGATAAAATACGAGGGGTCATTGAAGCCTACTGAAAACGCAATATTCCCCACCGCCTCGTCTTTATCCTCCTTCAATAAAACCAGGCTTCGGCGCAGGCGGATCTCCGTCACAAAGTCATTGGGTGTCTGGCCGGTGATCTCTTTGATCTTGGTAAAAAGAGAGCTCCGGCTGATGTTCAGCTCCGCCGCAAACTGATCTATGCTGAATTCGGGGTTATCGAGGTGCTTTAAAACCACCTGGGTAGCGTCGTGAATGATCTGCTGGTGCTGCTTATTGCTGGAATACACCTTGTCGGATACCGGGGCCAGCACATCTTTGAGCAGGATCCGGTTATTAATGAGGCTGTTGCAGCGGATGATCAGTTCGCGCGACTCAAACGGCTTCGTAATATAATCATCCGCACCGATCTGCAGGCCTTCCAGTTTCTTTTCGGGTGCTGCAGCCGCTGTCAACAGCACCACGGGAATGTTCCGCGTGGCCAGGTCGGATTTGATCTTCTTGCAAATCTCCATTCCTGAAACATTCGGGAGCATGATATCCAGCAGCACCAGGTCGGGCATAACGGTTTTCACCTTCTGCATCACCTCTGCCCCGTCAGAAACCGTCACCACATTATACATGGGCAGGAAAAGCTCCACCAGCACATTCTTCAGCTCGGCATTGTCTTCCACAATCAGGATGGTATTCTTTTTCTCCTCATGCCCGGCCACTTCGGTGTCACTTTCGGTCCGGATTTCCTGCAAGGCATTTTCCGGGAAGTCTTCCGGGCTAAAATGCGCTTTCCCCAGGGGCAGGGTAATTTTGAAAGCCGTGCCTTTTCCGAAGTTGCTCAGCACACTGATGGTGCCGTGATGCTGCTCCACAATGTCTTTTACCAGGGCCAGCCCGATCCCCGTTCCGGGATCCAGCGGCTGAATGGAGGAATCCGTATCGCGCACCTGGTAAAACCGGTTAAAAATGCGGGTGATGCTCTCTTCCCTGATCCCCACGCCCGTATCTTCCACCGTAATTTCCACGGCATCGACACTCCTTTTGATAATCAGCGAAATAGAGCCTGACGGGGGCGTAAACTTAAAGGCATTCGACAACAGGTTATAAAAGACCTTATCCATCTGGGCGGTGTCAAACCAGGCCTCTATCTTCTCTTCCGTACTTAAAAAAGAGGTATTAATATTCAATGAATTACCGTAATCCTGGAAAGAAACAAAAATGTGGTGCAGGTATTTCACAATATCCTGGCGGGTCACCTTTAAGCGCACCAGCCCTTCCTCCTGCTTCTTGAAATCCAGCAGCTCGTTGATCAGCTTTTTGAGGTTGGCGGCGTTTCTGCGGACGTTCTGCAGTTTGCCCTGCACCGTGGGCGGAATACTGCCGGCCGAGTTGAGCAGCATATCCAGCTGGGCCATGATGAGGGTCACCGGCGTGCGGATCTCGTGCGAAACGTTCATGAAGAAGCGTAGCTTCGACTGGTTGACTTCTTCGGCGTGCCGCGACTGGATGTCGGCATTCCGCAGCGAGTCTTTCAGCCTCACCTGCGAATAAAACAGGTACAATACGCCCGCCAGAACCAGCGCATAAAACAGCCAGGCATACCAGGCCTTGTAAAACCGGGGCTTCACAATCAGCGTGAGGCCGGCCGCAGCCATTTCGGCGCCCGTGGCTGAATAAATGCTGCGTATTTTCAGGTGATACGTGCCCGGCCCCAGGTTGGTGTAGGTGATATTGTTAAACGCCTGCGCCTCTATCCAGTTATCATCAAAGCCCTCCAACTTATACTGGATCTCCGATTTCAGCGCCTTGATATAATTGGTAATGGCAAAATCAAAAGAAATCACCGAATGGCTTTCACTCAGCACCAGCGTGTCCGTGGTGGTGATGGAGCTTTTCAGGATACCCTCGCTGTCACCGGGCCTGACCGGCTTATTATTTACGCTCAGCGAGGTCAGAAGAATCTGGTAAGGCTTGGGGTGATACAGCAGGTCTTTTTCAGAAATGATCATCATGCCTGAGAGGCTGCTCAGGATGATCTCCCCGTTCTTGTTGACATACAGGCTTTTTTCATTTAAGGCTTCAAAAGGGAAAAACTGGTGGTTCCGGTAATTGTAAAAGGCTCTTTTGGAAGATTCAAACCGCGACAGGCCGCTGTTGGTGCTGATCAGGATATACCCCGTGGCAGATTCTGCTATATCCAGGATATAGTTATCGGCAAGATCTGAGTTTCCGGTATGAAAATGCTCCGGCGCGCTGCTTTTCCGGTCCCAGCGAAAGAGGCCCTTGCCCGCGCTGCCGATCCACACCTGGTTTTCATGGTCTTCAAAAAACACGGCGGAATTCAGCACCAGGTTTCCGGGTACGGGCAGGAGCTTCCGGCTCTTCAGGTCATACCGGCCAATAGCGCTGCGCACCGAAAACCAGAGCACCTCCTGGCTGTCAATCATCATGTCCCAAACCTGGCCCTTCCCCAGCTCATGGCCGGGCTCCAGCAGGGGCTTCAGCTCACCGGTTTCCGGGTTATACAGCTGGATGCCGTCGTGCGTACCCAGAAGCAGCAGGTTACCGTAGCGGCTGATGGTTCGTACATATTTATCAATATTCCGGTTCCCGGAATTCAGCGCTACCCTCTGGATCCGGTGGGTACGCAGATCCAGCTTGTCCAGACCGCCCAGGTGAGAGCCGATCCACAGCGTCTGGCGGGCTTCATCCAGCAGCAGGTCTTTCAGCGTGTTAGAAGAGGGAGTACTGGGGTTTCCGGGCTCGCTCCTGAAATAGCGGAACGTGTTTTTGGAAACATCATAATAATTCAGTCCGCCATAATCCGAGCAGATCCAGAGGTTTCCCTTACTGTCTTCCGCCACCTTCCCGATAATGGCGCTATTCGGTCCCGCATCGGTACCTGTAGGCCGGTAAAAGCGGTTAAACGAAAACTCCGGATTAAAAATATTGACGCCCCCGAAAAACGTACCGATCCAGAGCGAACCCTGGCTGTCTTTCCGGATACACCATACCGAAAGGTCGCTTAAAGAATTACTTTCTACGATCGAATGCCGGAAATTCCGGAACGTTTTGGTCTCCGGGTTAAAGTAATCCAGTCCTTTGAAAGTCCCGATCCAGTAGCCGCCCAGGTCGTCCTGGCAGATGGCCCGGATAAAATTATCCGACACCGAGGCCAGGTTACGGGGATCGTGCCGGTAGCTGACGACCTCGTTCCGGGAGTTGATCCGGAAAAGCCCGTCTTCCAGGGTTCCCATCCACACACTTTTATTCCGGTCTTCGTAGAGGCAGACCACAAATACCTCATCCATGAGCTTAAACTCCCGTCCGTTCCGGTCCAGGGCCAGCAGCCCGGTGTTGGTACCCACGTGCAGCGTGCCGTCTGTAGTTTCCAGGAGGGTTCTGATCTGCACCGAGGCCGGGAAGCTTTTGTAGTTTTTCACGGCACCGGTGGTTTCATCGTAATATTTCAGGGTGCTGCCGCTGGCTATCCACACTTTGCCGTTCGCATAGGCAATATTGTTTATCCCGTAACGCATCAGCGTTTTGAACTTCTGAGTACGCAGATCGTACTCCAGCAGCCCCGACTGGCATTGAAGGTAAAGCTTGCCTTTCCCGTTGCCGATCACCCTTTGAATATTGTTTCCGAAGAGGCCGGTGGTATCTCCCACCACAGGTTTAAAGGCCTCCGTCTTGCTGCCGTCGTAACGGTTCAGGCCGTCACTGGTGGCAATCCACATCTGCCCGAACTCGTCCTGGTAAAAGTCATGAACGGTAAACTGTGAAAGTCCTTCTCTGACACCAAGGTGCTCAAAGAAAAGGCTCTGTGCCACTGCCCGGTTAAAAACAAACAGGCTTAAAAGAAATAAGGTAACACGAACTTTCATACGAAGGAAAAATAACAGGATAGTACCGGAAAGTACTGAAATAATTCAAAATTAATCAAACCAGGGGCCGGACATGAGAATATCGTCCAAATCTATCCTATTATTATCCAATCAATAAATATATTTATTCAAAGACTATTCTTTTGTAAATATGATTTATCGGCCTATCCTTTCCCTTTTACATTTCTCAATTTTGTAAAAGGTCAACCTTAATCTATCAAACATGAACAACCTTACAAAACACCTGTACATACTGTATGTACTGCTTCTGTTCTTCCCCTTTACCCTTTCCGCTCAGAACCCGGCGGTTTCAGGGACCGTTCAGTCGGCAGGAGGAGAACCCCTCATCGGTGTTTCCGTCACCGAAGTGGCTGGCGGGAAAGCTACACTGACCGACGTCAACGGCCGGTTTACCCTGCAGGTTTCTTCGCCCAATGCATCCCTGCGGTTTACGTATGTAGGCTACGAGGCGGTAACCGAAGCCCTGAATGGCCGGACGGCTCTTACCATTACTATGAACGAAAACACCGAAGTGCTGGATGAGGTGGTGGTGATCGGCTACGGCGTCACCCGGAAAAGCGATCTCACCGGCTCAGTAGCTTCCATCAAATCGGAAAACCTGGAAAAATTCCCGGCGGCCAATGTCACCGAAATGCTCCGCGGGCAGGCGGCCGGTCTGAACGTTACGCTGGATAACTCGGCTCCGGGCGGGGCCTCACGCATCCTGGTGCGGGGCGTGCGTTCGCTCAGCGGCGGTCAGACCCCGCTTTTTATCGTTGACGGCATGATCGTGCCACATATCAATGACCTGAACCCGAACGACGTGGCTTCCATAGAAGTGCTGAAAGATGCATCCTCCCAGGCTATTTACGGTTCACGGGCCTCTAACGGCGTAATATTGGTCACTACCAAAAGAGGAAAGGAAGGAAAGGCCACCGTGGATGTTTCGGCCTATACCGGCTTCCAGGATTACAAACGGAACTTCGACCTGTATTCTCCCGAAGAATTTGCGAAGCTCCGTTTCTGGGCCAAATACACCGAAGGCACCAGCGGAGTGGGCACACCGGATAACATCAACTACCAGGCCGTCATCGATGACGCCATCATGTATGACGCCTACCAGAACGGAAAATACGTCAACTGGGAAGACCTGATGCTGACCAATGCCCCCCAGCAGAAATACGATGTGAGCCTTCGCGGCGGGGCTAAAAATGTAAAATATGCCCTGGCAGCGGGGTATTTCGACCAGAACGGTATCGTTCAGGGCTCGGGATTCCGCCGGGGAAATTTCCGGTCTAACGTAGACTACTCACCGGCCAGATGGGTGGATGTTGGCGTCAATATGTCGTTTAGCAAAGCCGAGATCAACAGCGTAGATGCCAACTTTAACGGAATCCTGACCATGCCGCAGCTGGCTCAGGCCTATGATGCAGACGGCAACCTGCTGAGAGAATCTACTACCTCGGGCGACATCAACCCGCTCTGGCGCGTACGCGAGTACAAGAGCTCGCAGCTGGACGATTACCTCACCCTGGCGTCTAACATCACCTTCAAGCCGTTCAAAAACTTTTCGTACCGCATCAATGCCAACCTGAGAACCAACAGCCGCGAAACCGGTAATTACCGCACCAAGCTGTACCCTTCTTCTACCGGTACCGGCCAGGTAACCTCTTTTAACCGGAACTCGTTCCTGATAGAAAATGTGGTGAATTATACCGTACCTTTTGCCAGTACCCATCACCGGCTGACGGCCACCCTCATTCACGCTTTTGAGGAAGACCTGCAGAAAACCACCGGCATGAACTTTATCAATTCCACCACCGACATTTTCGATTGGAATGTGGCCGGTGATGCAGAGATATCCGGGGCCATCCGCTCCATCAACAGAACGCGGTCTATGTCATGGGCAGGCCGGGTACAGTACAGCCTGCTGGACCGTTACCTCCTGACCGCTTCAGTGCGCCGCGACGGGGCATCGGTATTCGGCAGCGACAACAAGTGGGCCAACTTCCCCTCCATGGCCCTGGCCTGGCGGATCAACGAAGAAAGCTTCCTGAAAGATGTGCACTGGCTGAACGAGCTCAAAGCCCGGGTAAGCTACGGGGTGGTAGGTAACTGGGCCATTCCGGCCTACCGGACCCTCGGCCTCTCTTCATCGTACGAATACCTGTTCGGCGATCAGCTGAGCATCGGTTACCTGCCCTCCAGCCAGCTGATCAACCAGGATCTGAAGTGGGAAACCACCGGCTCACTGAACTACGGGCTTGATTTTGCCGTGCTCCGGAGCCGGATACGCGGTACCCTGGAATACTACAATACCCGGACCAAAGACCTGCTCATCCAGCGCACCGTGCCCTCCATTACCGGCTATAACACCATGTGGGATAACCTGGGAGAAACCAAAAGCTCCGGCTTTGAGCTGACCCTGAACGGCGACGTGGTCCGGAGCAAAAACGTGGACTGGAACCTGGGCGCTACCTTTTCTACCCAGAAAAGCGAGATTGTGCGGATCGACGGCCGCACCGATGAAAACGGTACCCCGATCAACGACCTGACGAACAACTGGTTTATTGGTCAGCCGATCAATGTGACCTACAACTACGTGTTTGCCGGTATCTGGCAGCAGGGCGAAACCGCCGAGCCGCACCAGTACCTGCCGGGCGATGCCCAGCCTAAGCCGGGCGACATCAAGATCCTGGATTACAACGGCGACGGCCAGATCACGGTAGACGACCGGAAGGTGTATAACCTCATGCCCGACTGGTACGCCACCTTCAATACTTCGGTAAGGTATAAAAACTTTGATGCGCAGGCCGAGTTCTATACCGTGCAGGGCGTGACCAAGAGCAATCCGTATCTCTACGGCTTCAACGAGGGCGGTAGCCTGAACGGTAAAAAGAACGGTATCAAAGTAGATTACTGGACAGAGCAAAACCCGTCTAACACGGCTCCGCGGCCCCAGTTTACGGCCTCCGTGCCTTACATGGGGCTGTTAGCCCTGCAGGATGCATCCTACTTCCGTTTACGGACGGCTACCCTGGGCTATTCCTTTTCGAACAAGGTATTATCAGGAATAAAGGCTACAAGGGCGCGGATCTATGCCACGGCCACCAACATTTTCACGATCACCGATTACAAATCGTACAGTCCTGAAAAAGAGCCGGGCAGCTATCCCGAGCCCCGTACCTTCGTACTGGGTCTGAATGTGAGCTTTTAACAACCCAAACTACAGAAACAAATGAAACAATATCTTATCTATATCCTGGGGCTTGCACTGATCACATCATCATGCAAAGACTACCTGACCGAGGTTTCCGAAACCACCTTTACTACGGCCACCCTTTTTGAAACCCCGGAAGGGATAGAAAAAATGGCCGAGTCCATGTACTCCTACGAAAGAGGGCTGAGCCGGAAAGGCAACGCCAACGGTTTCCTGGCCACCCATATCTGGGGCGAAAGAAACACCGACCTCAGCGTTTTTACCACCGGTGATGACGCCAACCTGTGCCGGTTCACGTCGCCCGGCCCCACGTCCAACATCCGGAGCCTGATTTACAGCCCGTTCTGGACCCACCGGTATTACATCATCGGCCGGGCCAATGAGATCATCCATTTCGGCAGCAATTTCGGGGAGCAAACCACCCGTGCCGTGGCAGAGGCCTACTTCTGGAGAGCCTACAGCTACTATGGCCTGTGGTCGCGCTTCTCCCGCCTTTACCTGAGCACGGAGCCGGTAACCAAAGAAAATATGGACGGCATTACGTACACTCCGGCAGACAGCGCCGATGTTTTCCGGCTCATGATCTCCGATATCGACAAAGCCATAGAAGGCCTGCCCGTGGCTGACCGGCAGGACGGCCGCCTCACCCAGGATGCCGCCCGCCACATGAAAGCGCTGATCTCTGCCTGGACCAGCAACTGGGAAGAGGTGATCCGGCAGGTGGAGGCCATTGAAAACAACAAGGCGCACAGCCTGGTCAATGATCCCAAAGATATCTTTGACCGTAAAGACTTTTATAACCTGAGCGAAACCCTGTTCTCGCTTAACTTCTCGCTGGAACGGGGCGGCGGCGAGGGGCACCGCCTGGGTTCGCAGTACATCAACATCATGGCTGAAACCGACTATACCCATAAAATGGTGAACGGTATGCTGGTCAAGTACAACGAAGAAAACCTGGGAAGACAGTGGGGCCTGGCGTATCCGAACAGCTACCTGATGTCGCTGTATCCTAAAAACGATAAGCGCCTCACCGCCTATTACAAAGTGGATTATACTTACCAGAACCCGAACAAGCTGATCACCATCCCGGTAGCAGAAACCAAAGTAGATGCCCAGACCGGGCGCGAATACCGCACCACGTCTAACACCACTGATGCACCGGTGAAGGTGGCCATAGGCTCGGTAATCTACGGCAGAGATATATTCGCCGCCACCAATACCAAGATAGACCGGCGGAACCTGCTGCCTTCTTCCATCAAGATGTATGACAAATGGGACAAGCTGATCGATGCCGACGGCCCGGTGAGCTACAAAGACGTGATGGTATTCCGCCTGGCCGAATCCTACCTGCTGGCTGCCGAAGCCGCCGTTAAAACAGGAAACCAGGCCAAAGCCCAGTACTTCTATAACAAAACCTGGCAGCGGGCCGGTAACCCTGCGGTGACTACCCCGGTAACCTTTGAAATGGTGAGAGACGAGCATGCCCGCGAACTGGCCTTTGAAGGCCGGCGCTGGGATTTCCTGAAAAGAAACGGCATATGGTACACCCAGATGACCCGGTACGCCGGCGACTTCACCAAGTACCCGGGCAGTGCCGTACCGTACAATGCCGGAAGCTATGGAGTAGGCGACGGCCGGGACAAGGCCTTTGGCCCGAATCCGGATTACTACATCGATTTTAACGGTTCGGATAACGACGTGCTGGTGCGGTTCAACGTGAAGCCCTTCCATGTGAACTGGCCTATTCCGCAGGACCAGATCGATGCGATGGGCCCGGAGAATTTCCCGCAGACTACGGGTTATTAAATTTTGGGGAAGCAGATTGAGATTGAATTTGGCCAGTATGATGTCCTCTGTCAGTTCGAGCGTAGTCGAGAACCGGGCGTAGTCGAGAACCGGGCGATATGCTCATCTCGACTATGCTTGATATGACAGCGAAAAGTACCAGCCGGGACACCAGTAGACAAAGTAGTACGAAGTCTATCCGGTTCTCGACTACGCCCGGTTCTCGACTACGCTCGAACTGACAACAACACCCATACTTACCAGATTAACCCCTCATGACCGAAATATTTCAAAACCCTCCCTCTTTCTCAACGAATAAAACATGAAAGCCTCTTTAAGCGTAAAATACATCCTCCTCCTGTTCCTGCTGCTTACCGGCCGCATCCACGCCCAGAAATTTACCATCAATGAGGCCTGGGCATTTCATACGGAAGAAAACGGCGGCTCTGAAATCGTCTCCTTCCCGCATACCTGGAACGACCGCGATGTGCTGGACGACCAGCCCGGATTTTTCCGCGGTACCGGCTATTACACCAAAACCACCCACATCCCGGAAGCCTACAAAAACAAAACGGTTTATATGTATTTCGAAGGAGCCAACCAGGTCACCGACGTCTACATCAACCGGCAGCATGCGGGGCAGCACAAAGGCGGCTACACCCGTTTCAGCTTTGATATCACGCCCTTCCTGAAATTCGGGGAAAACAACGAGATCAGCATCCGGGTGAACAATGCGCACGACGTCTCCATCCCGCCCCTGAGTGCCGATTTCACCTTTTTTGGCGGCATTTACCGCGATGTATACCTTGACGTAAGGGAAAAAGTACATATTTCACCGCAAGACATGGCCTCTTCCGGCGTGTATATCCGTACACCCAAAGTAAGCCGGACAAGCGCCGATACAGAGATCGAAACCGTACTGAACAATAAAACCTCCGTACGCCAGGAGCTAATTATCGAACACCGTATTCAAAGTCCGGACGGGCAAGAAGCCGGCCGCAGAGAAATCACCGTTCTGCTGGAGCCCAACCAAACCGGCCGGCGGGTTACCTTTGCCCAGACCCTCCGCGATCCGCAGTTGTGGTCCATAGAAACTCCGCAGCTATACCGTGTAAAAACCACCGTAAAAGATAAAAAAACAGGCCGGACCTGGGAAGAAGCCACCCATACCTTCGGCTTACGATGGTTCCGTTTTGACGCCGCTAAAGGTTTCTTCCTGAACGATCAGCCCGTGAAGCTGATCGGCACCAACCGCCACCAGGACTACAAAGAAAAAGGCAACGCCCTGGATGACGCCTTCCATATCCGCGACATCCGCCTGCTGAAAGCCATGGGCGGCAATTTCCTGAGAATATCCCACTATCCCCAGGATCCCCTCATCCTGGAAATGTGTGATCAACTGGGTATCGTGGCTTCGGTGGAAATCCCTATTGTGAACGCCGTCACCGAAACACAGGCCTTCCTGGATAATTCTGTGTTCATGGCCGAAGAGATGGTCCGGCAAAACTTTAATCATCCTTCGCTGGTCATGTGGTCATACATGAACGAGGTCATGCTCCGTCCACCCTACAAGGCCACTGAGGAGGCCTACCTCCCCTACTGCAGGGAAGTGAACCGGCAGGCCCGCGCCATTGAAGGCAAAATCCGGGAGCTGGACCCTTCCCGCTATACCATGGTGGCCTTCCACGGCTCCATGAAAGCGTATGAAGATGCCGGGCTCTTTGAGGTTCCCATGATCATCGGCTGGAACTTATACCAGGGCTGGTATAGCGACCGGGTGGAAGACTTTGACCGTTATCTTCTGAATTACCGGGAAAAATATCCGCACAAACCTACCATCCTTTCAGAATACGGGGCCGATGTGGATTCACGCATCCACAGCTTTCACCCCGAAAGGTTTGATTTCAGCGTGGAATACGGCGACCTGTACCATGAACATTACCTGAAATCCATCCTGAAATCGGATTTCATCGCCGCGGCGGCGCTGTGGAATCTGAACGATTTCCATTCCGAGCTGCGCAAAAATGCCGTACCGCATATCAACAGCAAAGGGATTACGGAAACGGATCGCACGCCGAAGAACACCTATTACCTCTACCAGGCCCGCCTGCTGAAGGAGCCTCTGGTGAAAATCGCTTCGGCCGACTGGCTGAACCGGGCCGGAACCGCCACTTCTCCAGGCGTATGCCTCCAGCCCGTAAAAATCTATTCCAACCGCAGCCCGGTAACGGTATTTCATAACGGTAAAAAATTAGCGGACGTGGAAATTACAGAGGGCACAGGTACCGTGGAAATTCCTTTTACCAACGGGAATAATCATTTGGAAGCCCGGCTGGAAAAGGAAAATATAAGCGACGTCCTCCGGGTCAATTTTACACTCTATCCCGCCGTTTTATCTTCGGACTTCCGGGAGATCCATGTGCTGATGGGTACCCGGCGATACGTTGAAGAAAAAGAAACCGCCACCCTCTGGATACCGGAGAAGCCCTACGAAACCGGTAGCTGGGGATTCACCGGCGGAGAAGCGCTGCGGCCTAAAACCCGCTTCGGCACGCTCCCGGCGGCGGAGGTCAATGTACTGGGCACCTCGCTCGATCCTATTTTCCAGACCCAGCGGATGGGCATTGAAACGTTCAAGGCCGACGTGCCTCCCGGAAAATATGCAGTCTACCTCTATTGGGCCGACCTCTCCACTCCGGAAAACGAAGAGGCCCTGCCCTACAACCTGGGGAACGATACTTTCAGGGAGAAAACAGAGGAAGGGGTAATGGACGTTTCTGTTAACCGGGTGAAAGTACTTGACGGCTATTCTCCGGCAGCAGAGGCCGGCTTACACCGCGCCGTGATCAAGAAGTTTATAACCGATGTTTCGGGCGAAGGCCTGACGATTGATTTTAAAAGCCGGAAAGGAAATACAATTCTGAATGCGATAAAGATTTTGAGGATTAACTAAGCTATGGGCTTTCAGCTATCAGCAGTCAGCTATCAGCTATCAGCTATCAGCCGGGTGGCGAACCTCTTTCAGAGGCCGGGCATACCCGCAAATGTCGATAACTAAGAACTGATAACTGACTGCTGAAGGCTGAAGGCTGAAAGCTAAAAATTTATACATATGAAAATTACAAGTCTGGCTTTACTACTAGCATTAGCCGCCCTGACTGCCACCGCCCAGGAAAACCGGAACTACGTTCCCATACAGGTGGAAGCCAAACCCTGGGTTTCGGGGAATCCGAACACCGAATGGCGGATGTACGAAACGCGGATTGTGAAGAACCTGACCGGCTTTACTCCGGCAGGTTCCGTTAAACTGAACGGCTACGGGAGCATAACCGATGCCCCAGAAAAGGCCACGGGGTATTTCCGCACGGCCTATATCAACGGCCGCTGGTGGGTCATTGACCCGGAAGGAAACCGGAATATCCAGGTCACCATCAACTCCCTCAGACCCGGCGGCTCCGAAAGAAATGCCCGTCATCTGAAAGAAAAATATAAAACAAAGGAAAGCTGGCTGAGCGCCACCGTGGATTCCCTGCAGAAGTTCGGCTTTAACGGAGCCGGCTCCTGGAGCGAAAATGAGATGATCATTAAAAACAATGAAAAAACCGGTCACCGCTTCTCCTACACGCCTAACCTGAACTTCATGAGCAGCTACGGTAAAAAAAGAGGCGGAACCTACCAGCTTCCGGGCAACATCGGCTACCCGAACCAGACCATCTTTGCCTTTGACCCTGAATTTGAAAAATTCTGCGATGAGCACGCCCGGCAGCTGATCCCCTATAAAAACGATCCCAACCTGTTCGGCGTGTTTTCCGATAACGAGCTGCCCATTGGCCTCAAAAACCTGGAAGGCTACCTCAGCCTGGAAAACAAACAGGATCCTGGTTACCTGGCCGCCGCCGCATGGCTGCAAGCCCGCCGGAAGACCGAGAGCGAGATCACCGATGCCGACCGGGCCGACTTTGCCGGCTACGTGACCGAAACTTACTACCGCATCGTTTCCTCGGCCATCAAAAAATACCTGCCTGACCACCTGTTCCTGGGCAGCCGGCTACACGGCGGGGCCAAAAACATCATCCCGGTGATTAAGGCTGCCGAGAAGTATTGCGACATCGTTTCCCTGAATTATTACGGCGTATGGACGCCCGAAAAAAACAGGATGCAGCAGTGGGCCATGTACGCCGGCAAGCCCTTCATGATCACCGAATTCTACACCAAAGCCATGGATGCCGGTCTGGCCAATACCACCGGCGCGGGCTTCACAGTAAAAACCCAGGCCGACAAAGCCGCCGCCTACCAGCATTTCTGCCTGGAGCTGCTGGAATCGCGCTCCTGCGTGGGCTGGCACTTCTTCAAATACCAGGATAACGACCCTACCGCCAAAGGGGTAGACCCCTCGAATATCGACTCCAACAAGGGCATCGTGAACAACGAGTACGACTACTACCCGGCCCTCATGAAAGGCATGAAAGAGCTGCACGATAACCGCTACCGGATCATCGAACACTTTGACCGGCTCAAGCCCGGAAACGACTGGAAGCTGGTGTGGAGCGACGAGTTTGACTATACCGGCCTGCCCAACGGCTCTAAATGGACCTACGACACCCGCGGAAACAGCTACGGCTGGGGCAATAACGAACTCCAGTGGTACACCATTGCGAACGAGAAAAACACCTATGTGAGCGACGGCACCCTGAAAATCACAGCCTGGAAAGAGCCTACCTCCGGCAAAAACTATTCGTCAGGAAGGTTAATGACCAAGTACAAGGGCGACTGGCTCTACGGCCGGATCGAGGTGCGCGCCAAAGTACCCAAAGGAAACGGCACCTGGCCGGCCATCTGGATGCTTTCTACTGAAAACGAATACGGTACATGGCCCAAAAGCGGCGAAATAGATATCATGGAGCACATAGGCTCATCGCCGGACACGGTGTTCAGCACCACGCACACTTCCTGGTATAACCATACCAAAAAAACGCAGAAAAAAGGCATCATCGGCGATCCCACGTTGACCACCGCCTTCCATACCTACACCCTGGAATGGGACAGGGAGCAGTACAAGGTGTTTTATGACGACCGGCTGATGTTTACCTACAAAAACGACGGCGACGGATGGGAATCCTGGCCCTACAACCGTCCTTTTCACCTCATCCTGAACCTGGCCATCGGCGGGAACCTGGGCGGCAAAAAAGGAGTGGATGACTCCCTTTTCCCGCAAACCTTTGAAGTGGATTACGTGCGGGTGTACCAACGGGAAAAAGATATGTACAGAAATAAGATAGAGTAAACAAAGCTAAGCCGGTGGAAGAGTCGCGGTTCTCGACTACGCTCGAACTGACAAATAGCATCCGACTCTGTCAGTTCGAGCGTAGTCGAGAACCAAGCACAAACGAGCGCGGGAGCGCATAGTTTGCAAGCGAAGCTCTCGAGAACCAAGCACAAACGAGCGCGGGAACGCGAAGTTTCCGAGCGTAGTCGAGAACCGAACACAAATGAAATAACAAAAAGTATTGAAACCTGAGTTATAGAATACAGATTGGTAACTTAAACGACCTCAAAGAGTAAACCTCACAACTAATCACTAACAACTAATTATATACGCTTATGAAAAACATTATTCTGCTATTTTTAGTTGTCTTGTCTGGAGGTACACTTACCTACTCCCAGGAAAAACCAGATAACCTCGACCTCTACCTTCTTATCGGGCAATCCAACATGGCAGGCAGGGGCACGCCGGACGATTACGTCCTAAACGGCGACAGCATCCTGGTACTGAATGCCGGACGGCAATGGCAACCGGCCCGGGAGCCCATTCATTTTGATAAACCTGCGGCGGGAACCGGGCTTGCAGCTTCATTTGCCATGACCCTTCTCCCTTCTTCCCGGAACCGCATCGGCCTGATTCCCTGTGCCATAGGCGGAACTTCCATCAGTGCCTGGAAAGCCGGAGCGGTGGACCCCGCCACCGGGAAACGGCCTTATGATGAAGCCATAGCTCACGCTACCGAAGCCCTCCGGTCGGGTAAAATAAAAGCCATTCTCTGGCATCAGGGAGAGTCAGACACCCAGCCTCAGCGCGCCGCCACCTACCGGACCGACTTCGAAAAGCTGATGGAAAACTTGCATCATGACCTCGGAATAACGCCGGGGAGCATCCCGGTCATAGTGGGTGAGCTGGGTATCTTTCCGCACGAGGGAAATCATCACGAAGGAAGAAGAAAAATTAACGAAGTGCTGCATGAGCTGGCCTGCCACCACAGCTATATCACCTGTGTTTCTTCGGCCGGGTTAAATCATGTGGGCGACTACACCCATTTTGATACGGCCTCCCTGAGAGAGCTGGGCCGGAGATATGCTGAGGCCCTGACCCGATATATGGCCAAACCCTGAAATCGCATCATCATGAAAAACCTGAAAAATATCCTGGCTCTGCTGAGCATTCTTCCCGGCCTGGCCTGTTCTGATCCGTCTCCGCAGGAAAACCGGCCAGACATCCCTGGAATTAATCCCCCTGCAAAAGAAGAAGATAACAGCTACCAGCTGGTCTGGGAAGAGCAATTCACGGGGTCCGCCCTGGATGAAAAAGCCTGGAATATTGAGCTGGTGGAAAACCCGCAGAACAATGAATACCAGGCCTATACCAAAGACAACCTGCGGATAGCCGAAGAGCCGCTGTCCGGCAGATCCTGCCTGGTCATTACGGCCAGAAAAGAAAACCATGGCAACCGGTATTTTACCTCCGCAAGGCTGAATACGATGAAGAAAGTGGCCTTTCAATACGGCCGGATAGATGCCCGGATCAAGCTACCGTCTACCGCCAACGGGCTCTGGCCGGCGTTCTGGATGAAAGGCAATGACAATGACGTAGCCCAGTGGCCCTCCTGCGGCGAAATTGATGTCATGGAAATGGGCCATAAAGACGGCATCAGCGCAGGCACCCAGGACAGGTACCTCGGAACTGCCTGCCACTGGGGCCCCAATAACGCCGGGCTCCGCTCCGAAAGCGGCAAAAGTACGCTGCCTTACAGCCTCCAGGACACTGATTTTCACCTTTACACCCTCATCTGGGATAAAGATTATATCAGCATCTATGTAGACCTTGACCGCTTTCCTGACCGGGCGCCCTACTATCGCTTTAATCACCGGGTCAATGCCAACAATGCGGTATCCTACTTTAACAAACCCTTCTACGTTTTGCTGAACCTGGCCGTGGGAGGTACGTACACCGGAATCAGCGGTAACGCCAATATCGACCAGATCACGGGCCTGAATGCCGGAAATGGTTTTGAAGCGGATATGTACGTGGATTACATCCGGATTTACCAGAAAGGAGAAGACGGTGAAAAGCTGATCAGGCCGTAAGCATGCTTCCTGCATGCTGCACGGGTGCTAAAAATACTGAACAGGTAAAGAGGCTTCAGGCACTGATCACCTTCTCAAAAGCTCTCCGGGCACTGCCCCTGAAATACACTTCACCGCAGTAGGTGTAGCCCAGCTTATCCAGGATGTGCAGCATGGGCCCGTTATCAAAATTGGTATCCACCTTGACGCTGTAAACCTTATTTGCTCTTGCTATTTCTTCCAGTTCCGTGAAGAAAAATTGGGCCACCCCCTTGCCTTTAGCCAGCGGAGAGGCCGCTACCCGGTGAACGCCCACGTATTCGTCATCGGTCAGCCATTTGCCTTCGATATCGTTATAGGCCGGTTCCTCATCAAAAATGATGGCACCGTAAGCCAGCAAAGTGCCTTCATCATCTACCACATACGAGTAGCCTTTTTCAAAATCGGCACGGATGGAGTCCGGGTTAGGGTAGCCGTCCTGCCACTGCGTGCTGCCATCCTGCCGGCGGCGTTCTATTGCATACTGAATAATTTCCCAGATAGCGGGCAGCTCACTTTCCAGGGCTTTTCTTAATACCATTGTTTTACGGTTTTCGGTAGCCCAAAATTAGGAAATTTTATGTTAATATTTTATCCGGCGTAACCGGCAGATCGCGCAGCCGTTTCCCGGTAGCGTTATAAATGGCATTGGTGATGGCCGCTGCCACACCGATGATCCCCACCTCGCCCAGTCCTTTGGCGCCGGAAGGATTAATATTCACATCGGGTTTATTGATAAACGCCACTTCAATGATCGGGGTATCGGCATTTACCGCAAAATGATACCCGGCCAGGTCATTGGCAATCAACCCGCCCACACGGGCATCGATCTGCATCTCCTCCATCAGGGCCATGCCTATGCCGCCCGTTACTGCGCCCGACATCTGGTTAGCCGCTGCCTGGGCATTAATGATCTTGCCGCCGTCGGCCACACAAACGTATTTTTCGATCTTCACCCGGCCGGTGCGACGGTTTACACGGAGCTTCGCAAAATGGGCCGACGTAGAGCAGAAAGCAAATTTCTGCCGTTCTTCACCCGGTCCGGAGCTGGCCTCCAACTCGAGTGTTTTCAGGTCGTTCTTTTCCCATATCTGCTGGTAGCTCACCACGGTACCAGGGTTGGTTTTCAGGGCTATACCCTTATCGGTCAGCTGCACCTCATCGGCTTTAAGACCCTGAAATACCGGGTTAATGGCTCCTGCATATTGGGCCAGACTGGTTTTCAGATCATTACTAACGGCCACCACCGCGCCGCTCACCGAAGAGAGCCCCGTACTGCCTCCCTGGCTGGGCGCCGCAGGCAGGCTGGAATGTCCCAACTCTACCGTAATTTTATTTTTAGGAATGCCCGTTACTTCATGCGCGATGTTCTGCATGCCGGTGCCCGTACCGGTACCGATGTCGGTCATGGCGGTACGAACCGATACGCTGCCGTCTTTCTGCATCACAATACCCGCGCTGGCATTGCCCCTTCCGGCATTCCACGCCCCTACGGCCATGCCGTAGCCCGTGGCCCAGTCGTCCTCCAAAAGCTGCAAAGGCTTCGGGGGCCGTTTCTCCCAGCCGATCATCCGCGCCCCGGTTTCAATACACTCGTTCATGTAATTGGTAGACCAGGGCAGGCCACTGTTAGGATGCTTATCGATGGCTGTATTCTTCAGCCGCAGCGCCACGGGGTCTATGTTCAGCACATAGCTCAGCTCGTCGATGACGCTTTCTATGGCAAAATCCCCGGTGCAATCGCCCGGCCCCCGCATCCAGGTAGGGGTGCTGAGGTTCAGCGGCACCAGTGCCCCTTCGGTCTTCAGGTTAGGGATATGATAGATGAGACGGGTCACCCCGGTAATCCCTTCATTAAAATTCTCGTAGGTGGATGTGCCGTTCATGGCCTGGTGCCAGCCTCCGAGGAAACGGCCCTCCTTGTCGGCACCCAGCTTCACCTTCTGCCAGGACGCCGGCCGGTAGCCCGTCAACGTAAACATCTGCGGACGGGTAAGCATCAGCTTCACCGGGCGATTCACCATTTTAGCGGCCATCGCCGCCGCCAGGGTATTTGACCACACCCGCAGTCCCGAGCCGAAGCCGCCCCCCACAAACTCACTGAATACTTCAATATTTTCAGCCGGGAGGTCAAAAACCCGCCCGACGGTCCGTTGTACATTATTCACCCCCTGGTTTTTATCGTACAGCCTCAGGCGGTCAGCCGCCACCCAGTGGGCAATGGTGGCATGCATCTCCATAGGATTATGGATTTCCGCCGCTATGGTATACTCGGCTTCCACGGAAGCGGTAGCTTGAGTCCAGGCCTCCATGCTTCCTCTTTCCCTTCCGGCCGGGGTCAGCGCCGTCTTTTTCCGTACCTGCTCAAAATCTATCTCAAACGGCTCCTGCTCATACTCCCCTTCTACCAGCGAAGCAGCATAGGTGGCTTCTTCCAGCGTTCGGGCCACCACCAGCGCTATCGGCTGGCCTTTGAAAAAGACCTTGTCGGTATGAAAAACGGCCAGTCCCAGCCTGGATTCCCGTATTTTCGTTTCATCGGAAAGGCCCGGAACCACCGGCTTGTTCAGATGAGTGAGGATTTCTATCACGCCCTCCGCCTCTTTTGCTTTCTCCACTTTTACCGATTTCAGCTTCCCGGCCGCTACCGTGCTTACGGCAAACACGCCGTAGCATACTTCCTCCACCGGGTACTCGGCTGCATATTTCCCTCTGCCGGTCACTTTCTCCCGGGCTTCCACCCGCCCGTCTGCGGGCATCCAATCATTATCAAAGAAACTCATAGCTATTAAAGAGGGGTTATACAATTTTGCAACGCCGTTTCCACGGCTCCTTTCAGCATCGGTACTTTATAGGCATTTCCGGCCAGGGGCTTTATCCCTTTCACTACCCGTTCTGCCGCTCCGGCAAACACCTCTGCCGAAGGCGTTTTTCCTTTCAGAAACTCCTCCGCCTCATACCAGCGCCAGGGTTTATGCGCCACCCCGCCCGAGGCCAGCCGGGCCGCCTTGATCTTCCCGTTCTCCAGGTGCAATGCCGCCGCCACCGAAACCAGGGCAAAGGCATAGGAGGTCCGGTCCCGCAGCTTCAGGTAGGCAAAATGCCTGTTAAAAGGGTTCTCAGGGATATACACCTGCGTGATCAGCGCATTTTCCGGGAGGGTATTGTCCTTCCAGGGGGTGGCTTCCGGCAGCTTATGAAAGTCGCGGAAAGGCAGGCTTTTCTCCTTCTTATCCGGGGTCATTATTTTCACCTCTGCATCCAGCGCTGCCAGGGCCACGCACAGGTCAGACGGATGCACGGCTACACACTGCTCATTATAGCCCACAATGGCGCTCATCCGCTCAGCACCGTTCAGAGCGCCGCAGCCGCTGTCCGGCTTGCGTTTATTGCAGGGGCTGCTCACATCATAAAAATACGGGCACCGCGTGCGTTGCAGCAGGTTCCCGCCCACACTGGCCATATTCCTGATCTGAGGTGAAGCTCCGGCCAGCACGGCACGGGCCACCAGCGGGTAGCGTGCCAGGATATCTTTGTTCAGGGTCAGGTCGGTATTCCGGGCCATGGCCCCTATCAGAAGGCCTTTGCCTGATACGACAATGTCTTTGGATAAAGCTGCAGACACATCCAGCAACGCCTCCGGCTGGGCAATGTGCTTCTTCATCAGGTCTACCAGGTTAGTGCCGCCGGCAATAAACTGCGTTTCCGCTTTCTTATCTTTCAGGGCTTCCGCCGCGTTATTCACTTTATGAAATGCAAAGGGTCTCATCGGGCAGCAACTTTTTGAATGGACTGAACTATACCGTTATACGCACCACAGCGGCAAAGATTTCCGCTCATAAACTCCTTGATCTCCTCCACCGAGCCGGTATGCCCCTCTTTCACACAAGCTACAGCCGACATGATCTGGCCGGGTGTGCAATACCCGCACTGGAAGCCGTCACACTCCATAAACGCCTGCTGCATGGGATGAAGATGATCCCCGTCGCCCAGCCCTTCAATGGTGGTTACTTCCTGCCCGGGCACCATAGCAGCCAGGGTAAGGCAGGAAAGCGCCCGCTCCCCGTTAATATGCACGGTACACGCGCCGCACTGCCCGTGGTCACATCCTTTTTTGGATCCGGTAAGGCCCAGGTTTTCACGAAGGAGATCAAGCAGGGTGGTCCGGCTGTCGGCCAGCACCTCATACTCCTGCTTATTTACCTTTACTTTCAGCGGAAGCATCTGCCGGGGTGGCAGAACCACGTTTTCTACATCTACATAAAAAGCTTTTACTCCTGCCGGAAGCGCCGCCAGGGCCGTAAAAGCAGCCGACGACTTCAGGAAGAAGCGCCTGCTGTAATGCTGTTTATTCATGCCCAAGAAATTAAAACCGATTCAATTTAAGAAAATACCGGCAAAAGCACTACAAAAACAGATGGCTGAATGTAAAAATATTGTTTCTTCACAGGCCTGGAATCCTGTGCTTCGGAATGCATAACGGAAGTACCTTCACGGGTAGGATTATATATCCCAGGATCTGGAAAACTCCTGGTCCTGGAAAGCCTCAGCCAGTCCCGTGATCTGCCTTAACCGGAGCACCTCATCCGGATCCATGCCCAGCTCTTCCCCGATACGGTAATTCGACCAGTCGTTACGTTTCAGAAAGGCCACCAGCTTAGCCGACAGCTCTACCTGGTGAGTTCCGCGGGCCATATTGTGGCGGACAGTGGAAGCCACCCGGCTTTCCAGGTTTTTGCTCAGTGTCGATACGGGCAGGTATCTCTTCAAACCTCTCCGGATATCTTCTGTTTCCCTGCATACGGCCGTACGGTGAAACCCGTCTACCACCACCCATTTTTCTCCTTTTTTCTCGGATGCCACTACCACAGGCATGGTCAGTCCGTCTTTTCGTATGGAAAGCTCCAGGAGCCTCATTTCGGGTGGAGCCACTTTATTCGGGTTATAGTCATTGCCTTCTACCTGCTCAATAGGCACCAGGTGAATATTCAGGGCAGGATGCTCCAGGCCCAGAAAATCGTAGAGCTGCTGCGTGATACGGTTGTACACCTCCACTTTCTCTTCGAAAGAAGCATTCTTATACTGTTCAATGATCTTGGTTAACATAGGTCGTATAGTGAGGAATCTTTAAAAATATATTTAACTGTTTTTCCATTTCCCGTTTGGTTTGGGCAAAGGAGAGCCCTTTGCACCAATAATCATTTTTCAGGAGCACCCTGCAGATTCTTCGCCACGAGGGGGCTTTACGCATGGATTCCATCCTGGAATCTGCCACCTCCGGGATACCCTCCTTATAGCCATGCGTCTTCCAGTACTCCAGGAATTTATTGATCTTGGAAAGATAATGTTCCCGGAGATAGGGCGCCATAGTGCTCAGTAAAAAATAGGAATAGCTTTTATAGGTATGGTTTTCCGGCAGGGTCATTTTAAAATTTCCGAAAATCGTACGGCTGTTCTCTGAATACCGGTTGCCAAAATTCGCCCCCTCTACCCGGTTCACTACCTTATTCCAGGTTTCCGGCTCCAGTATTTTATACAGGTACAGCCCCTTTCGCTGGTCATCTCCGTAGGGCTGGCACAGCCTCATCTGCGACAGCGGCACACCGGCCAGGTACATGAGATCATAAATTTTATTATAGTCAAATTTATACCTGCCGTTAGCTATCCAGATATCTCTCGTTTTCCAGTCATAAATGGGGTAAAAATTATACAGATCAGGGGCAATACACGTGCTCCACTGCTTTCTTTTATAGCGCTTCTTATCAAAATTACCGATAGTCCGGAAACGGTTATAGCTTTCATCCGTACGGATACCCACCAGGCAGGCCGTATCTTTCCCTTCGGAAAACCATGTTCCAAATTCAATCACAAACTCTTCAAACTCCATTCCCTTCCTGAAAAAGGGGAAATAATCCCGGTCTTTAATAACTGAAGGATGATCAGGATAAGACCTGACCCAGGCATCCTGCTTGTCCTGATCCCAGCATACCCAATGGGGCTGATACTGGCTGACCGCATTACGTAAATGGATCGGAAGACATACCCAGTACGCATTCACTTCAGGCCGGGAGACCATGCGCGTGATATAGTCAATGGTATGAGAATATTGTGCTTCCAGGTCAACGATCAGCACATTCACCGGCAGCTTGTTATGTTTCCGGGCTGCTTCTATGGCAAGATGTAGCATTACACCACTGTCTTTACCCCCGCTGAAGGTAGTATACACCTTGGTAAACCTGGAATAAACCAGGTCCAGCCGCTCCAGCGACGCCTCAAAAACATTTTTTTTCTGATATATTTTTCGCATGGACAGCTGCTTATAAACCTGTGTATCTTTAAATCCATTTTGAATTAAAGGGAAAATATTGATTTGAACAAGATTTTCCCGGAAAATTGCAGTCTGGTGACCAGAGGCCAAAACAACTGAGGCAATATTAACCGGCTGAAATTTTTTTTTCGGGAGCAGCTTCAATTATCAGGCCTTAAAGCAGCAGCCAGCCCTGCTTTCATAAAAATATAGAGCACCCTATTGCCCCGATTAAATCATTTTTCTACCTTTGCATCACTTTTGAGAAAAGCAGCACCTGCTGATTTCAATAGGTCTTCCGATAACTATCGGAACTACAGTTGGTTAGAGCACCTGACTCTTCCGATAGTTATAAGAACAGGTGATTGATTGAAAATAAAATATTTGAGCTGGTCTTCCGATAACTATCGGAACTACAGTTGGTTAGAGCACCTGACTCTTCCGATAGTTATAAGAACAGGTGATTGATTAAAAATAAAATATTTGAGCGGTCCTATAGCTCAGTTGGTTAGAGCACCTGACTCATAATCAGGTGGTCCCTGGTTCGAGCCCAGGTGGGACCACAAAGCCTCTCCGAATGGAGGGGCTTTTTATCTTAAAATCCATACACATGAAAGACGTCTGCTGCTACATTTTACATTCTGAAAAGCTATCCCGCTTTTATATTGGAGCCTGTCAACAATCGCTCCCTTTAAGAATCCAGAAGCATAACACTGCATTCTACGGAATGAAGCACTTTTCAGCCATAACTAGCGACTGGGTCCTGTTTCTTAGAATTGATGCCGTCGACTACCCTCACGCCCTCAGAATTGAGCGAAAAATCAAAGCCATGAAAAGTGCTGTTTTTATCCAAAATCTTAAGCGCTTCCCTGAGCTAATTATTAAGATCAAAAACGAAACTTCATTATATCTCCAACCATGAAATACATACTTATCAGAGATTCGCCATAACGTTCATAAAGGATATTTAACTTTAACAGGAGCAATTATCAAGTGAATCACCACCTTAAATAAACAATATTCGCTACCTTCCGCTGCCTTTCATGATCAAACTGCTTGTTATCAGAAGGATAATTCACAATACCCTTCCCTTTGATATACAGCGCACTACTTCCTCCACCGTCTAAATTCATGGCATCTTTTGCGCCCAGCCATTTCATTACCCGGGCTAATTCCATCAGCGACATGCCGTGAGCCTTACTATTTCTTCCATCCACCACCATTAAAATCAGCTTATGGTTCTTCTGGATAGCCATGGCCGTTCTGGGGTGCCGGTTGGAATTAAAGGGATTGCCATCAAGAGGAATACTGTTTCCGTTCAAAACCAGCAGCGGCCCGGAAAGCATCACATTCTCTGCCGCTGAATTCTCCGTATTTTCCGGAGTGGCGGCTTTGATGATTAGCTTTTTCTTATGGAGAGTCAATACGGCATTTGCCCGGGCTGATTTGTTCCGCGTAGGGTTAACCACTTTCCCGTCTACTCTGATATAATCTACTGCACCACCGTTTTTCACATCAAAAAAGCCGCCGTTGATGGCTACCAAAGCCCGGTTTTCTTCGGCAAAGGCGCCCGTAGTTTTAAGCACCTCAGGATCAGCCGCCAGGTGTACTCGTTTGGCAAGCTTCTTAAGATCCACTTCCACGTAGTTGATTTCCTGTTCACTATCAAACAGATCGGTAAAATGCCCCTGTTTCCATACCACACCCTTAGCTATCTTCTCCGTTTTCCATTCTTTACCCACCACTGACAGCGAGTCTTTTGCATTTTGGGCGGATGCCGCCAGGGAAACGCAGCATAACAGGTAAAAAATACGTTTGTTCATATGCATTCAAGAAATAATATTCATTGAAACCGCCGGGTGATCTGAAGCAAAAGGCAGATCAGGAACCTCCGGCTTCTGATGGTTTTATCTACCTTGAAATCACCGCTTAAAAATACCGGAACATTTCCATGGGCCCAAAAATGGGATGGAAAAATGAGGCCTATGATAGAGAATTAGCACGGTTTATCGGAGTAGTCTACTGCCTTAATTACCGAAAAGGTTACCCAAAAAGTAGAAGTCTTCTCTATTTTTGCACTGATAATAACCAGCCGACATGATTCATTTTAAAACCTTACTTCTTTTCCTGTTTCTAAGTTTAACCGTATCTGCACAAAAAATCACCATAAATGTAGACCTCGAGAGTGCTTCAGCCATTGCCCGGCTTTTAAGCGGCAAGACGGTCACAGAGCAGCAATTAACCGAAACCGCCAATCTGTACGGGAACCAGCAACTCATCCAAAAGGTGAAGGGGTATAGCGGCGTAGACAGCTCCGTATTTAAATCCACCTTAAAAGAGGCCATTGAAACCGGCAGCGTGAAAGGTAACGATCCTTATAACTGGAACAAAGCCAAAGCCGTGCTTCCGGAGCTGCATGAACTATTAAAAACCATCTCTCAAAACCCCTCGGCCTTCAGTGAAGACGTAGCCAGGCTTATTGAGCCCTACACCCCTGACTCCCTGCAGCTCAATGCCCGTGCCTGCTTTTTGATCGGAGGTGGCTCACTGGGCTTTACACAGGGCGACGACCCCACCTTTAACGTGGCCCTGCAAAACATAGGCGATGATCTGGATGGCCTGAAAGTGCTCATAGCCCATGAACTATACCACAGCGTACAGAGTGCGGGTTATCCACTAAGAAAACGAATCATAACAGGCGACAAACCCACCTATAACGAAAAAGCCACCTACGCTATCCTGTATGACCTCTGGACCGAAGGCTCCGCCAGTTTTGTAGGAGATTTCAGCAAAGTCAATAGCACTAAACCGTTTTCCCAAACGCAGAAAGCCAATGAAAAGAAAAACAGCGACCGCATCCGCACCAGCTTTTACCTCCTGGAAACCGTTTTGTACAAAGCCTATAACGACCCGAAAGTAAGTTACTCTCAATTGTACAATATCGGGTACACCACCGAATTTGATGAGGTTTTTTATGGCGTAGGTTATGAAATAGCCAAACAGTTGGTGGCTCATAACGGGCCGGAGGTTTTAGCGACTTTGACGGTCAGCGACCCCCTGGGTTTTATTCAGCAGTATATTCAGCTTTACCAATCGCAGGAGGATAGTAAGTTAGTAAAGTTTAGTAGTGGTACGGAAGAGTTGGTGGAGAAGATGATGAAGTGGGTGGATAGGATTTAGGTCCTCCGATCCCTTTTGCTCCACAAATATGATCTTCATGTCCTGCCTACTCAGGGCTTTCACTTTTGTTAGACTTTTGTATTGAACCTTTAGAATTTATCTTTTAAATGTTTATGATTTGTGTTGTCTTACGTTGAATATTGTCTATGCCTTCAAAGATAGATTCCACTTTTAGAAGTTAGCGAATTAAAAAAAGAATTAAAAGCTTAAGACGAACGGAGATCAGAGTCGGTAGACTAGTTCAAAACCCGTTAACTCTGAGATACTCTTAGAAAACTATTGTTGTATCCTGCTATTTCCCCATCTCTAAAGGCAATTCACCAATATATTCAAGTATTGGTACACTACTCCTTATACAAACTCCACTTCTAATATAAGTACCACAACTACATTCAAAATAGTGATAATAGGCATATTTCTCTTCTCTGGAGATTATTTCCTCAAAATTTTCAAGAGGCGTGTCCCCTCCCATAAATTTGAATAATCCATCCTTTACATATTGGCGCCATAACGTCATTTTATCAAAATAATCCCTACTATTTAGCTCCCTGTTCGGAATTATACAATATTTACACCTTTCATTCATGCTGTTTTATTATACGTTATTTCACCATAAACAAAGGGCTCTCGTGGATCAATTTGAGTACGAATTCTTCCCCATTTAAATCTCCGTTTTTTTGAATTTATTAACTCGTCCAACAATTCTTCCGTCATTTTTTTACAGAAATTGATGTACGGAGTTAAATAATCCCTAAAATCAAAATCACTTGGTAGTAGATAGTTTTTTTTCAAGTATTCCTGTTCTAAAGATAGTGTAATACTTTTTAGATTTTTATTCTTATAGTATCCCACCGCCTTAAAAGGGAGATTCTTAATTGTTCCACTTATGGATAAGTTTGAATATAGATTTTCTCCAATCTTATGGCTATTAGTTCCTTCATTATCCATATGTGGCTGAAAGAATTGCCCATTAAGACAAAGTATGCCATTATTTAAATCTATTTGAGTCATTTTTCTTTAACGTGTATTTTGGGACGTCATCTAAAGCCATTACCATTTTCAACTATGTTCGTATATCCCCTTCCAAAACTCCAAACTATTACAATAAGAAATTAAGAAGCACCTACTCAGAGAGTAACTACTTCACTTAAAGAGACAAAACTTAGCTCTTTAGTTTAAGTAGAAAATATAAGCCATTATTAACAACTTCTCTTTTCTCTTCTTTAAATTCAAGAAATGACTGTCCAGCTGTCAACCCTAATGACGTCAATAGTGCATACTCAAGCGGAATACTTGCTGCTACAGTTCCAATAAGTGGAACATAAGTTTTCGGATTTTGCATTCTGTCAATGAATTTTCTAAACGTTTTACTCTTGAGGTTTTTCATTTTAATTTCCAGCTCTGCCAATGGCCTTTGAATTTCATTGAAGAACAATGCCTGATACTCATTTTCTTTGATGTCTTGGTCAAAAAGTTGTTTGTTTTTAACTTCAATTGAATTAACTGTCTGGTTAAATGTGATTAGTTCATCTCTGAGATTATATTTGAGTTCCAAAATATCTTCAAGAGATAAGGTATCAGGATTAGGCAGGCTATATTTAATGGCATCAAATGCTATTGATTTATTATAACCTACAGCACCTAAGTTTTCATTTGATGTTTTAAGTTCTTTGATCAATTGAGAAAATAAAATATTTAAGTTACTACTACTGCTTATACAATTGTTCCCTTCCATGAGAATTTTTAGAGACCATTTGACCTTAAAAACATAATACCACCAAACGAAATTATCCTCAACAGGTTTTCCCCATTCAAAATCGACCATGTTTTTCATTATATCATAAACCTCTTCAGTTATTATTTTCCCATTTTTTTCAGTCGGATGGTCAGGAAAAATCAAACCGTAATTGGAGTTCACAAGATCACTAATCTTTTTGGAGAATCTTTTTTCGTATTCATCTTCTTGACCCTCATCGCGCTTTGTTATTTCGATGATGTTTTCTTCAATGAGCAACTTATATTCACCGCGAAAAGTCTTAGAGATGAATTCTAACGCCTGGGAGCCTGCAAATTCAAATTCCCCATTTACCGTTTTGAATGTTGGGGTATAAACCGCATCATTAACAACATGAATTTTGTCATAGTAAAGTGTAAGTAGCTTTATCTCATTATGCGCTTTTGGGGTGATGTCCGAGTTATAATATATTTCTCTCATTTCTTTCTGTTAAAATTTAACTATAAATGCTGAAAAAAGACAATAACGGCATATCCCACCCGCTAGGATAACAACCTTCTTAACCACGTCGTGTCCGGCAAGTGAAAGAAAGAGTACATCCGCCCAGAACGTTTAATCCTGATACCGCTTTAGAGCCTAGTAGAGATTATAGTAATCCATACTTTCTCTTTGTTCTGTCATACATACAAAAATCGCATTCGGTCAGCTCTAAAAACAAATAAACAGGGCCAATAGCTTATATAATTAGAATGGTAAATCTTCATCTTCTTTCGTTTCTATTTTATTCTCGTCAACTTTTGATATTGCAATACTTTCTTCTGTTGGTTTAATACCTTGCCAGTCATTTGCAACTTTTATCCAGTCAATTTCTCGCTTTTCTTTCCCAATCCATACGTCCCAAAAGTTCGGGTCATTTGATTGTGGTCTATGTTCTTTGTCTAAGAACCTCATTTCAACTAAAACAGGAATAGGGAACGCCCAGCCAACTAAAATTGCTTTTCTTGACGGCAGAATAGGAAGTTCTTTTAGTAGTCCGCTGAGACTGTCAGGAACTAATTTTTTGACTAAATCTTGGTCTCTATCATTAACTATTCTGTGCAGTAAAAATGTATTGCATTGTGATAATACTGTTTGAGAAAGTTCTGACGGTCTTTGTGAGGATAAAACCATACTTAATCCGAATTTTCTACCTTCTCTCGCTATTCTCTCAAATGTTTCTAAACAAATGTTGCTTGTGTGATTGTTGAATTCACGTAAAAATGTATGTGCTTCTTCTAAAACAATTGTTGTTGGTAATTCTTTTTTGTAGATTTTTCTATATCGCTGAATTGCTTCAAATGTCAATCGTGAAAGAACGGCAACAACAACGTGAATAATGTCGGACGGAATTAGTGATAAATCAATTAGTGTAATTTGACCGTTCTCTGCTTGGTTGGAACCAATGTAATTATTTAACCAATCTACAAGTGTTATATCCTCTTTTGGCTGTACTACGCCATTTAACCTTTCATCAGAAAATAAAAATCTCATTCTTAACGAAAGCATTTGAACAAACTGCAGAATATTACCGCCCTGAATTTCAGCTAATTGCTCCAAATATGGAATTAACTCAGACAATTCAAATTTAATTGGTGTATCAGCATTAATTTTTGAGGGATTAATACTGCTAGCAATAAGTAGTTCCAAAGAGTTATCAATTCTTTCTAGTATGTTTTCAATATTGTTGTTTGAAAATCCTACATAGTAAACATTACCTGTAGCAGTTTGTCTTTTTTTTGAAGATAAAAGTGTGTCTACTTCTGTGAGTATTTGTTGAAATGAAGACTTAAAATTACCAACTTCGAGTTTGCTATTATATTCTTGTAGGTCTGTTTTGAAGTTTTCCAAATTATCCACAAACCCCATAAATCTTGGATAGCTTGCCTCTGATGTTGGCAAATCAGATAAATAAGATGTCATTAGGTTCTTTCTTGAACTCAAGAAAGATGAAATTCTTACCAAAATTGATTCATTGAGTTTACCACCTTGCTTTAGGTCTACCAATGATTGTAACAATAAAGGTCTTTGAGCACCTGGTGCAGCTTGAGAGAAACTAATCCACTCTTGTGAATTCCACATCCACGCAGGAATTTTTAACTGCTCAAACTCTGTATCTGTTTCGTCAAGTTTAATCGTAAATCTTCTTACTTTCTTTGAACCTAAATCGTTGAAAGCGTCAAAGTATTCTCCATTCGGGTCAAGAATAATAAACCTTGAATTTAGTTGATCATTGGTTTTTATTTTTTCTGCCTCTGTTAATGACCATCTGATAAGTCCTGCAACTGAACAAGATTTTCCGCTTCCTGTATTTCCGAGAATTGCTAAATGTCTTCCAAATAATTTGTCTGGATTTACTTTGATTGGAGCATTACTTGCAATGGGTGCTTTACCAATCTCAACTTTTCCTTCAGGATTTTCTACAATTGCTGAAAGCTGTTTGTCAGTAGGAAGTATGACATTGTCTCCAACGGAGGGGTAATTGTAAACACCTCTTTCAATCTCATAATTGCCATTCTTTTTTTTCTTTAAAACGCCCAAAGGTGTAATATGCATTTTTCTTAAAGGGAAGGGTAAGTCAATTAAATCAAAATCTTTGAACCCTTTTCTAATTGGATAATTTGAATGTTGAACTCCAATCCAATTAATAACCCCTACAATAGCACCAGTTTCGTTTGGTATTAAGACATAACCGTTAATTTTAGGGAAGTGAGTCGGCACTCCTGTATTAATAGCGACATTTTGCGGTGCATCAACTTCCAATAAAACTTTTATTTCAACCGGTGAAACCGATTCAATAGTCCCAATCGTGAGGTTTCTTATTTCATCAAAATCGTAGAAGTTACTCATTGCCTTTGGAATTATTTACTTGTCCACTTACCCCTCTTTTTTCAAGGGTTCTTACTAACCTTTCTTGAATTCTATCAATAGCCGCTTTTGGCAAATAATGATCGACCAAGTTTAGTAAACTGCCAATGTGATTTCCGATTATCAATGTAACCTGTGCGGGGTTCATTCTTTCATAAAAATTCATTATTCTTCCAGAAGCAGTGTCAAAAGAGATAATTACTAAATGTGTTGAAGGTAGCGTTAGCATATCTTCAATTACACGATTGATATGAGAATCTCCAAAACCATAGCCGTATGTTACCACAACAGAATTTGGTCTACAAACTCCATTTGAAAAGTCACGGAATAGTTCAGAATAAGGAAAATATGCCGTGTCAATTCCTTTTGAAGAGTTAGGATAAATTACAGAAAAGTCTTTGGGGGAAGTTGGAATTAGATTTGTTGTTTCATCTATTCCAAATTCAATTGGCAATTTTGTTATTGAGTTTACATCAAATTTCCAGTCAATTGAACCATGCAATTTTGTGTATTTAACTACGCCTTCAACATATCTTGGTTCACCTCGAATACCAGGTGGGTTGTAGTGGTAATCTAACTCTAACTTTGTTGTTCTGAAAATTGGTTTTATTTTTCCAACAAATCTATCAATAGTTAAAATGCCTGCATGGTCTAATGCAAGTTCAATAAATCTATCATAGTTTGTTGTAAAAATATTCGTTCTTTCTCTTGTTGCTGTTCTGCTTGAAAAACTGATTAGAAAAGATTTTAAGACATTTAAAGCGTCTTGATATTTTGCACTCTTGCTAAATTCGTTTTCAGTTTTTATTATACTACGAATAAATTTGTCCAATTGAGCATTTATTTCTTTTTCGAGGTTTTCAGCATCAGCACTTCCTTGGATTTTTAAACCTTGTAGCAACTCTATTGCACTTCTAAAATCATCTTCAATATTTGCATTTCCTCTCCCAAAATCTTTTGCACTCTTGTCTGCCCAATTTTTGATTTCATCAGTATAAACACCGAAAGATATTCTATCCATTCCTTGTGCCTTAACGTCTGCCAAATAAGTCAGACCGATGGGAAGTCCTGCACCAATAAGTAATGAAAAGTGTTCACTTTGGAAAATTGCTGTTAACCAAGGTTCAATTCTCTTTCTAAGCTCGTCAATTTTAGATTCATCAACGCTTTCATTGCTGAAACAGTCAATGTCGTTATTGATTTTTAAAATGTTGTTAGTGTTCCAGTCTATCATAATTTTATTTGATTATAGAGTTAATTTTTCTGCGCTGAAGATTATTTTAGGGTGACACATAACTTTTAAATATATGGATCTTTTAAGTATACAAATAAAAAAGTCTAATCACATATATAAATAACATAATACCCGTCGTCTAAAAAATACAGGTTCGAACATTAAATATTTTCAAACCAAAATTACCCCTACTAAAATTAGTACATATATGTTTAAAAATACAGGACATGTACTTCATCCAACCGCTTCAATACAGAAAAGTCGTTCATACACCATATAAGTATAAGGTTTATACAGGTATTAAAAGCAATAATATAAAAATACCATTATATCATTGCAATATTCATGCAAGAATTTAGTATCTGGTAAATGAATCACCCGAAAAGTCACTTACTCCCTAACTATCCATTCACTTTCAATACTTTACTGCTCCAGTCTCCACTCTCTTTCATGAAAAATAATCTTTTAGCTTATTTTTTGAATATTTTGCTTCCAAATCTCTCCAAAGCCTTTATAATCTCCGTACAGGGGCCAAAAAGTACGATTTCGAAATATTTCAAATGGCCATTTGAAGTAAAAACTTAACCGTAGATAATTTCGTATGTATTTCACACCAAAAAATTAGCTACTCTCCCGTTTTTTACCTATCTTTATACTTGTTCTTTCACCCAAACAAACACTACTTTTGTCTTCGGACAGTTCTACCGATTTATCCAACCCAATTATCGTAAGTACATATTGGCCAAAACCTTATCTAATAATAACCAAAAACTATTTTGAGCTATGACACAAGCCGCTAAAAAAATCCATGAAGGACGCAATGTGAAACGTTTTCGTGAAATGCTTGGCATCAAGCAAGACGCCCTGGCTTTTGAACTCGGCGAGGACTGGAATCAGCAAAAGATTTCTTTGCTCGAACAAAAAGAAACCATTGATACTGCCATGTTACAACAAATTTCCGCTGCGTTGAAAATTCCGGCAGAAGCCATTCAGAACTTTGATGAGGAACAAGCGGTGAATGTGATTGCCAATACTTTTGGAGATAATGCATATGTAGGAAACCCAAACTCCACTTTTAACATTAATCCTCTTGCAGAAATAAAGCAACTCCACGAAGAAAAAATGGCTCTCTACGAACGGATACTGAAAGAAAAAGACGAAATGATTGCCCGGCTTGAACAGCTCATTAAGGCAAAATAAGATTTGTATCCTAAGACTTCAGGAAACGAAACTTAAGCATATATTCTGACCTGACTTCCACATATGCAGGCTTCTAAAGCCTGATTTATAGTACTGATTATTTCCATCTTCTTATTTTTAAAAATTCACTTTTATGAGCAATATCAAACTTTTTGAAAGCAAACAAATCCGTTCTGTTTGGAATGAAACGGAACAGAAATGGTATTTCTCCGTTCAGGATGTAATTGAGGTATTAACAGAAACTGTTAATGCCAAAGACTATATTAAGAAAATGAAGAAGCGTGACCCCCAGTTGAATTCCAACTGGGGGACAATTTGTCCCTTGGTTGAAATGCAGGCATCCGATGGCAAAAAAAGAAAAATACAAGCGTCTGATACCAAAGGGCTTCTCCGCATCATCCAATCTATCCCATCAGCCAAAGCAGAGCCCTTTAAGCTTTGGTTGGCACAGGTAGGGGCAGAAAGACTGGAAGAGATTGAAAACCCGGAACTGGCTACACAACGCACCCGTGAACTCTATAAACTCAAAGGATACCCTGACGATTGGATCGAAAAACGGATGCGGAGCATCGCTATACGGGAAGAGCTGACCGAGGAATGGGAAAACCACGGCGTAAAGGAACAGGTAGAGTATGCCATCCTGACCTCGGAAATTTCTAAAGCCACTTTCGGGCTCACACCGTCAGAATATAAAAAGGTGAAAGGCCTGAAAAGTCAGAATCTGCGTGACCACATGACTGACCTTGAGCTCATTTTCTCTATGCTGGGCGAAGCATCTACCACGGCCATCGTAAAAACCCAAAACCCGGAAGGATTTAACGAGAACAAAAAAGCTGCCAGGCAAGGCGGAGCCGTGGCAGGCAATGCAAGAAAAGAACTGGAAAGCAAAACGGGGCAGAAGGTAGTATCTGACAAAAACTACCTTCCGGAAACGCAACTGAAAAAGCAGGTCACTGAAAAATAAAACCTGGCTTTTCATAACTGTAAAACTATGTTTCTGCATGCTTTACATTTTGCAAAGTGATACTACCGAAAGGATGGGTACAAATTGTACCTACCCTTATAAATGAAAATCTTCATGCAACCCCGACACGCTTTATCGCATCTGATATGAAAAGCAATACATGAAAAAGCTATTCTTACTGATTTTTGTCCACCTCTTGTTTACGTATACCGGTTTCGCCCAAAATCAGGAGGGTCTGTCGCCAAAGCAGTTTGTTGAAGATTTAGAATATTTAAAAAGCGAGCTCCCCAAAAGGCATACCAACCTGTTTGCCAAGATTTCTGAAAAGGAATTCTACAGCAAAATCGCCGCTATTGCGTTGAAAAGTTCCGGTTTAACCAACGAAAGCTTTGAAATAGAGCTCTATAAGCTCATCCGGGAAATCGGGGATGAACACACCCGGCTTGAACCCACCTACCGGGAAGTTTTTCCGCTGAAATTTGATTTTTTCAGGGAGGGTATTTTTGTAACCCATGCTGCTTCTGCCTATGCAGGGCTGCTGGGTAAACGATTCGACGGCATTGAAAATACCTCCACGAAGGCACTGATCGGGCAGTTTCAGAAAATGATTAATACCGAAAATCCTGCCTATTTTGATACGTATTTCCAGCATCTTGTGGCACAGCCTCGGGTGTTGAAAGGACTCGGCGTTACCCCTGCCGATGCGTCTGCTCATTTCCTGCTGGACGACACCCCTTACGCGGTATCTGCCGTGAAAAAGGAAAACTTATCACTGGATGCCTCCGCTCCGCTACTGAAAAACAGTCAACCCGATTACTACTGGTACCGCTTAACCGATAACGGTGAGGTTTTGTATTTCAATTACCAGAACTGCGCAGAACAGACAGGGAAACCCTTTGAAGACTTCAACAATGACCTCTGGCAGGTTATAGATAGTCAAAAACCAAAAAAAATAATCGTTGACCTGCGAAACAACAGCGGCGGCAATTCCGGCATTCTGAACCCCTTCCTGGATCATTTACGTGACAGTTATTTGAATCAAAAAGGCAGGCTCTATGTGCTTATTGGCAAAAGCACGTTCTCTTCCGCCTTAATGAATGCCGTTAACCTGAAAAGAAATTTCCAGTCGGTTCTCCTTGGCCAGGCTACCAGCGGAAATGTAAATCACTACGGTGAAACCCGCGGATTTCAGCTGCCTAATTCACGGGTTACGGTTGGCTACTCTACCCGGTACTGGGAAGTTTGGCAAGGGTACGAAGGCGCCTTGAAACCCGATGTAAAAATAGAGTACTCCATAAAAAACTTTAGCGCGGGAATAGATGAGGCAATAGAATATGTGAGAAGTCAGAAGTGAAACCGTGTGGCCGGTACAGGCATGTGGTAGCATTAGCTCACGGGTTTGCCAGGAAAAGGGCGCGGTTCACTCCCACTTCCTGAACACCTCCCTGTAATCTCCCTACAACTGCTCTACCTTCCCGGAATCAAAATGTATTTGTAGATGAAGAGAATAATAAGAATCTTTCTAACGAATAGTTTTATTTGGTGCAAAACTAACAAAACAGGACGTACATTTTTTCCCTGAAATTCCCCAGTTACCAAAAATATCCCCTACCTTTAAACATGAATCAACACGGTACTTTCCTCCGGAAATAAACCTGCGTTTAGCTGTAGTTCAATCAATAACAATTTAATTCCTATGACTACATTTTTAAAAACTAACCGTAACACTGTGAAGTATTGGTATGTGCCGGCTATCATTGGTGTATTGTTTATCGTAGTAGGGGCTGGCAGCTTCGGCACACTCGAGATGACCTACCTCGCACTGGCATCACTGTTCAGCTATTCCTTCGTGTTTTCCGGTGTGCTGGAAATCTGGTTTTCGGTAGAAAACCGGAAAGAGCTGGAAGGCTGGGGCTGGTACCTGGCCAGCGGTATTTTTACCTTACTTATCGGCATCCTGTTGATTGTGCACCCCGCAATAGCCACCGCCACATTGCCGCTGTTTGTGGGTTTCGGCCTGCTGTTCCGTTCTTTCCAGGGACTGGGCTTTGCTTTTGAACTCAGGAACTACGGTGTACTGAAATGGGGAAATCTGGCTATTGTGAGCATTTTGGGTATTGTTTTTTCATCCCTGCTCATTGTTAATCCGATCATCACCGGTATATCGTTGGTACTACTGACATCCGTCGCTTTTATCTTTGCGGGTATAAATGCCATTGTGCTGGCCTTCCAGCTCAGGAAGCTGAAAACTCTTCCCTGAAGACTGCAAAATGAACTGAAAGACAAACCGGTTATATCCCCCTGACCCATATCGCTCCGGTGTATTTCGAATTTCATGTCAGCGCAGATAAAGAAACAGGGTTATTTTGCCAATACAAAAAGTTTGAATATATTGATCTCGAAACCGGTACCACCTGATGCAAGAATCTTATGCAGACTGAAACGTTTATACGCCATAAAAAAATGAAGCCTGTTTTACTATTCATGGCCGTAGCTTTAACCGCCCTGTGCTGCAACGCTCTGAAACAGGAAGCATTCGCCCCCGAAGAGGTTTACCGCTCGGAGGAGCTGGTCATTACCCGGATTTCCGAAAATACCTTTGAACATACTTCCTTCCTGCAAACACAGGATTTCGGAAATGTTCCCTGCAACGGCCTCATCGTGAGAGATGGCGGCGAAACCCTTATTTTCGACACCCCCACCAATGACAAAAGCACGGATGAACTGATCAGGTGGATAGGGAAAACACTTCACTGTAAAATAAATGCTGTTATCCCCACCCATTTTCATAATGACTGCCTGGGCGGGCTACGTGCATTTCATGAAAAGGGTGTTCCTTCTTATGCCTATTCCGGAACCATTGCGCTGGCGAAAGAAAATGACCTCATTGTTCCCCGGAACAGCTTCAGCGATTCACTTATCTTAAAGGTAGGCCGGGAAAATATCATTGTAAAATTCTTCGGCGAAGGACATACAAAAGACAATGTGATAGGGTATTTCCCGAGTGAAAAAGTAATGTTCGGCGGATGCCTGATCAAAGAGCTCGATGCCGGTAAAGGTTTTCTGGGCGACGCTAATGTGAACGCCTGGCCAAGTACGGTAGAAAAAGTTAAAAAGACCTACCCGGACGTAAAAATTGTTGTTCCCGGGCACGGAGAATATGGCGACAGCCGCTTGCTGGATTATACCATTAAGCTGTTTAAGACACCCTGAAGTACCAAAACACAAAATGAAATCCAAAGAAACCCTTAGAACCGTTATTATCGTCTTTATCTGTTTTGCGCTTTATCATTTGCTCTTTTTGAGCTTTAAACCCATAAAACTGGGGCTGGATAAAATCACGCACCAGGGACTGATAAGCTATATCCTGACCTATTTCATTATAGGCATCCCTGTTTTTGCCGGCACCTGGCTTATCAACCGGGGAGAGGGGATATTCAAAAGCCTCGGGCTTTCTTCCGGTATTTTGACCGCAGCAGGTGTCAGCCTGCTTTTTGTGCTACCCATGTTTATTGGGGGCTTTCTCTTCTTCAGGCTCGACACGCAGCCCGATGTTCAGAATTTAATAGCGGGTACGCTGGTGGCCGGTTTCATGGAAGAATTATACTTCAGAGGGTTTCTTTTCGGGCAGCTGTTCCGGAAAACCCGCCTGGGCTTTATTACTTCCGTCCTGTTGGGAGCAGTGATTTTTGCCTCCGGACATCTCTACCAGAGCCGGGATACCGGTGAGCTGATCGGGATATTCATGGTCACCTTTTCAGGCGCGGTCTTTTTTGCCTGGCTTTATGTAGAATGGAACTATAACCTGTGGGTACCGATACTGACCCACACGCTGATGAACCTGGCCTGGAGCCTGTTTAAGGTAGACAGTTCCGCCCTGGGAGATATAAAAGCCAATATTTTCAGAGGGCTGACCATTCTTACGGCCATCGTGTTCACCATTTTGTACAAAAAGAAGCAAAAGCTTGTGATTACCCATCAGACCTTACTATTTAAAAGATATGATCCAAGTTGAATTTGCCAATAAGGCCAAAAGGATTTTAGAAGCCGACGAAAATGTCATTGGCCTGGCCGTGGGTGGCTCCTGGCAGACCGGTCAGCTGGACGAGTTTTCAGATCTTGACCTTATCCTGGTTACCCGGGAAAGAATCTCAGATGATAAAAACAAGATGCTGGCGTATGCTGAAAAGTTGGGGAATTTCCTTTCGGGTTTTACCGGTGAGCACGTAGGAGAACCGCGGTTGCTGATATGCCTGTATGATAGCCCTCTCCTGCATGTGGATATTAAGTTCCTGACGCCGGAAGAGCTGGAGTCGCGCGTTGAAGACCCGGTAATCCTGCTCGACAAGGAACGGCGGCTTCAATCGGTGATGGACAAAACCACGGCTGTTTTCCCTTACCCCGGTTACCAGTGGATCGAAGACAGATTCTGGACCTGGGTGCATTACGCCCTGCTGAAAATCGGGCGGGGCGAGTACATGGAAGCCCGTGACTTTTCAGGATTCTTACGAATGACGGTTTTCGGGCCCCTGCTTCACATCAAAAACGGCAACCTGCCCCGGGGAGTACGAAAGGTGGAAACAGAATTACAACCGGAAGACTTCCGGGCCCTGCAATCTACCATTCCCGCCTATGATAAAACATCGCTACTGGCTGGCTTACGAAGCGCCGTAGAGCTCTACCGTCACTTAAGAACCGGCCTTTTTGACTCTTCAGTGGAGTTAAAAACCGAAACGGAGAAGCGGGTGATGCTGTACTTTGAGGAAATAGAAAAGAGTTAATTATACTCAACAGCACGTCAGAAAGTCAAAAATAGCTTCTGCCACCCTTTCCGGCTCTTCCTCCTGCGGAAAGTGTCCACTGGTTTCCATCCGGAAGACCTTTGAATCCGGAAACCCCGAAACAAATTTATCCAGGTAACGGGATTTGATCACGGGATCTTTCATTCCCCAGATAAACAGGGCCGGCTTCGTTGAAATAGCCTCTCTCCTGCACCAGAGCTCTTCAAACCACTCTTGGTCGTTCAGTAAGGACCGGGCAAAGGTCAGGGCTCCGTTTCGTTCTGTCTTATGGGCAAACGGCCGGGCGTATTGCTTTAACAGACGCTTTGAAATTTTGCGATCGCCAAACGACTGAGGCAGGATAAACCGGGGCGAGAAATTAAGATATCGGTACAAAAAAGGGAGCAACGGACTTTTCAACATTCTGCTCAGCCGGATAAAGTCGGGGTCCTCCTTGCTGCTCCATAGCCAGGAGTTAAGAATGACCAGGTTCTTTATTTTTTCGGGATGCTGAATAGCAAAATTCAGCCCTATAGGGCCACCGAAATCATGAACCACCAGGGTGATATTCTCCAGTTTTTTCTCGTCTACAAATCCTTCAAGGGTCCGGCTGTGGTTTTGGGTAGAGTAATCATAATGCTCCGGTTTATCCGAAAGCCCGAAGCCCATGTGATCAATAGCCACACAGCGAAACCCCGGACTCAGCCTTTTGATCACGTTGCGGAAATCAAAGCTCCACGAAGGCGTGCCGTGCACAAACAAAACGGTTTCTCCCTGCCCTTCATCGAAGTAATGAAGCTTATGCCCGTTTATGTCAAAGTAATTAGAAGGAAAGGGATATTCCGATCTGTCCAGCCAATGCATACCTGTTTTTTGGGACAAAGTTTACCCTCCCGCACCAGACAAATCCTGGTGTATACCAACATCAGAACTTTACTTTATTATACAGCTTGCTGAAATTGGTGGGGTCTATGCCCAGGTAAGATGCAATGTATTTATGGGGGACGAGCTGAAGCAGGTGCGGGCTTCTCCGACAAAATGCGATATATTTCTCTTCCATGGTCAGTGAATGCAGCTCAATGTGCCGGTTGATCACTCCTGCCAGAACAAATTCAGTCATTTTTCTGAAAAGCCGTTCCAGCGGTTGCGACCGGTCGAACAGCATTTGAAGGGCCTCATAGCTGATGCAATCCATTTCGCTATCTGTGAGGCAGGTCAGAAAATAATGAGACGGTGTCTGAAATGAAAATGACTCCGGTATGGCGCACAGGTTAGGCGAATAGGTAAAGGCCACAACATGCGTTTTGCGGTCAGTGTCAAAATACGACATCTGCACCCCGCTTTTCACCAGGTAAAGCTCCTTCTGAACCTGCCCGGGAACGGTGAGGAAGTCGCCCTTCTTAAACGTCCTGATTCTGAGCTGGCCGGTCAGCAGCCCGTAATCGTCCGGGCTTATTTCGTGAAAAAGTTTGAAGTATTCGTATGGTTCCATAAAACTCCCGCTCTTCTGAATTTCAACAGGTCTCTATATCCGGTCCAGCTGATGTTTTGTCAGCTCATTTTCCGTATCGCCGGTGTTCAGGGTGGTGGCCGGTTCAAAAAGCATCACCAGAACTTCATTTTCGGCTACGGGCCTGTGCTCCGTGCCTTTCGGAACAATCAGGAACTCATCTTTGTGAAGAGTGACGGTCTTATCCCGGAATTCTATTTTCAGGGTTCCGTCCACTATAAAAAACATCTCGTCTTCGTAGTCATGTTTATGCCAGACAAACTCCCCTTTGAATTTGGCAAGCTTTACATGTTGCCCGTTGAGTTCACCGGCAATTTTGGGTGACCAGTGTTCAGAAAACAGGGAGAATTTTTCGGCTAAGCTAACTTTATCCATGGTTTTGCGTATACAATTATCTATTTACATCGGGAAACGGCTCTTTCAGGCAGGTCAGGTTTCAACCAAGCTTTACAGGATTTCATTTCCCTTGCGCTAATTTACAGGTAAATTCCGTCTTTTTATCGGTCAGATCCCAGGTTGAAATTTCCTCAAGCACCCGATCAGGGTGTTTTTTACCGATATCCCGCAGGGCATTGCCCACTGATTTCCGCAGGTATTCACTGTCATCAGCCTTATGCCGGCTGATGAGTTCTATGGCCACGGCGGGGTGATCTTTAAAGTACGGCCGGCTTGTCCAGATCCGCAGCCCTTCAATAACCGCTCGTTTCACATTCGGGTTTTCGTCGGCCAGCCATTTCCAGATCACCGGCAGGCTCTTTTCATAGCCGGTTACCCTGCAGTAGTGATCGAATGCCTTGGCCAGCATCTCCTGCACCCGCCAGTTCGGGTCTTCGGCCACCCGGGTTTCAAGAAGGGTGAGCGCCCGGGGATTTCCGGCAGAAAGCTGTCCCAGCAAATAAACAGCCAGCATTCTGATCGGATAAGCAGGGGCTGCCAGAAACTGTTCAGCCAGGTCAAAATGATTTTGCGTTTTATCGGCCAGAAGAATATCTCCGGCTTCCATAATGTGTTTGAAGCCGTGTTCGATTTTCAGAATATTTTCAATGAGTTTTTCCATAATAAAGGGTGCGTTTAGATCTGACTCTAATCGTTTCAGAGCATAGCTGATATTGACTTTTCGAAATATGAGAACATCTTCTATTAAAAAACGCTACTAAAAATAACATACCGTCAATGAATATACTCGCCTATTAAAAACTCATATTCAGCACTTTAGTACACGTAGAATAAAAACTTCTTTTCTTTCTTCTAATAAATCTTCTAATTACACTTCATTTTTAGAACCCATTTCGGCATTTTGTAGGTACCTTGGTTCTCTATATTATCTCTCCTTCTTAATTCTGACAACAGATTGTTTATCTTCTTCTTCTGTTTCTCGTCCGTCCACTCCGGCAGCTTGTTCCATAGCAGCTCATCGATGTCCTTTCTTTCCAGACTTTTATGCTCTTTAATGGCCTTTTCTATTAAATCGAGATAATAGGTTTTGTCAAAAGCTTTGTTTTTTGAGTATGCTGCTTTCTGACCCGTTTTTTGGGCTACATTTATTCCTATAAAGTAATTGGGTTTTCTGCCTTCAATAAACTTCTTACTTTTCAGATGCTTTTCTTCCGCTTCGGTGAGTGTTTTTCTCTTCTGTACTTTATCCAGCATGATAATTTCATCCAAAGTGAGGTCTTTATGCCGGGCCAGAAGCCGGGCGTAGTTTATATCCAGAATTGCCCCCGAAATAGCTACTTTCACTTTATCCTCAGATAAATCATAGTCGGGCAAAGGAAAATAGTGTACCCGTTGAAAATTGAATATTTTTTTAATTCCTCCTCCCGCAGTATCCACCATTTTTAGGTTAAACATGGCAGTAGCCAGGAAACGGTTCCTGTAAAACTCTTCCGGTGCATCTTCAGTTACTACTTTTTCCACACTTCCGGGAATGAAGGAGCCCTGATTGGTAAACACCAGCTGATCTTCCATTTCAATGACATTGATACGGGCATTTTTGGTATAATATTGGTGATGATGAACCTTCTGCTATTTGAAATAAAAGTCAAGTCCATCTACAGGGTTTGTTTTAAAATATTGTTTGGTTTCGTGGGTTTCATATACAAAGTTGAAAATCTGTTTTGCTCTTTCAATTTCTCCTTGTTCTGGCGTTGAGAATAGCCTTACTGCCCGCGTTCTCCAAATTTGCAAATACCCAATTGTCAACTGCCGTATGCTCTCTTTTTCGTCAATTGTTCCAATCATCAAATCAGGAATTACATTCCAACCGCCAATTTTGCTAAAAAGTTGAAGCATCGACTTCTTAAGGTCATAGTTTCCCGTTTTGTATATTTCTCTTGCCTTTACCAATACTTCTTGTCTCGGAATATGGGATAAATACTCAATGATTACATTTCTAAATCCGACGTAAGAAGTATCAAGATTTTGAAGAGCAAATTGGTAAGCACTTTCTTTATCAAGTTTACACAATGAGATAAATGCTATTTTTCTAACTTTTATTTTTTCGTAATTCAAGTATTCTTTTACTGTTTGAGAATACTCTTTTGCCTCAATTTCAGCTAATCCACTTAATGAACCAATGATTTGATTTCCTCCTTGTAGGTTTTGATTGTAAAAGTCGGCAAAATCAATGTTTGCTTGTTTTAGTGTAAACCTCGCAAAATGCCTGATTGAGGCAGAGTCATCCGCTAAAAATTTCTTTATTATTTTATCAAAATCACTTTCTTTTTCTATACAATAAAGTACTTGTAATCTGACATTTGCCGACTTGTCATTAAGTAATTGGTCAATATCTTTTTGTCTAAGTTTATCAAAATGATCAATGGCTAACTTCCGTATAAGAAAATTTTTGTCATTCAGAAAAAGTTTTAACTCCGTCAAATAATCGGGTCCGGAACTTGAGATATACTTTCCTAAAAGCCATCGCAGTTTATCCGGATATTTTTTAAAATTGTCAATTACATATTTTCTGTTTGTCGTAGCTATGAACTCAACAATGTCTTGATAAATACCACTCAGATCTGTTCGTTCAACCTTTTGAAGCCATCCAAGTATCGGTAAATTTTCAATGAGGTCGTCAATATAGCTTGTGATTTTGTAGTTTTCAAAGCCGGTAAGAGCCGATTGCCTTATAGGCAAAACCCAATCAGCTAAACGGTAAATTAAGAACTGTATAGCTCTGGAATTTCCAACTTGTGCAAGTTCTTTGACAGCTTTTTCTCTAACATAGCCATTTCCGTTTAATGAACTGATAGACAATAATTCAACATATTGTTCCGTTGAAAAATTTACTTTGTAAAAGTTGATATCGTCTTTTGAAATTTCACAGTGTTTTAAAGTATTATAATAACCTTTTTTGCTATCAATCTTTTTGAATAAGTGAATGATTGTCCGGCAAGTTGTTTCCCTTATTTTTTCATTACTATCTTTTAAGAAATCAGTCAAACTGCAAATGAGGCTCGGATAACCTTCATCTGCAATTTTTGTCAAGGCATTAATTTTCTCTTCGGTAGTGTCCTTCGAGAAAAACCAGGTCTTATTAGGCCGTCTTAACACTTCTATGTATTGCCAAATTTTCATTTTTTTCTGTGTCATATCCAAGAGTTATGGCCAACCGTCAGGGCTTAGCGTTAGTACCAAAAAATCTACAATAAGTTTAATATATAACATCACCCCGCCTGATGTCTGGACGTTCTTATCTTCAGTAATTTTATTGGTTAAAATAATTGTTGTTTGATAGTTTCGACCACCTTAAGCTTCGTACAGGTTTACTGGTCGAGTTTCTCTAACTGACCTAACAGGACGAACACCACGAACCCCTCTTACAGGTCTTACTGCTTTAACCGGTTTTACAGGGCCTCCTGAAGCATTTTCAGTAAAGAAAGAACGATAACCATTTCTGTCAAAAATCCATCCATCTTGCATCCATCCTAAATATCTACTAACTCCTTACTATAGGGCGTTTATAACTTGCCTTTGTTCCAAAAAGCAACTTGCTCCACTCACTGCACTTTGGTTTGTTTGTCCGTCCCAGTAAAACTCAAATATTTTTTGTTGTCTCTCCTTGCTGTAGCTTACTGTTATTGTGTTCTGCTTTATTCTTGCAGAAGTCCAGTCAAACTTATAATCATCACTTGTTCTGGTATTTTTTAAAACGGCAGATGTTAATCTTTCAACGCGTCTTTCTTTACTCTCCCAACTATAGTCGAGCCTGGCACTCGAAATGGCTTCGATATAAACCGATTTATCAAATTCTAAATTCAGACCTCTATCATCTGTCCAAGTAATTTTATCCTCGGAAATACTTACATAAACGGCATAGTCATCGCAACCAATAACACCGCAAGAGCATCTACCAACGAGTAGCTGCCCTTCGGTTAGAAAACTATGTTGTCCGAAAAACTCTGGTGGGTCTATTCCTAAATGTTCCTTTCCAAGAAAGTCGCTATTGTCAATAAGAATTCTTACCTCATGGTCTTGAGATTGATCCGTCGGTAATATTTTAAATGAAAGTTTATTCATTCTCTGTTATGATTCTATTAAAGTAACCTATAACGGTTTGACGATTGTTGCAATGGAGAATTTAGAAGCATGAAGCTGTAAATCTACACCTCAATAAAAACCCTTACTTTGTAATACTCCCCATTCCTTCTCCTCAATTTCACATTTCTTAATATCTCAAATCACCATTTCAAGCAAAAAAATAACCGGGTATAATTTCGCATATATTTTATACCACAAAGATTAGCTATTCTTCGGTTTTTTACCTAACTTTATACTTGTTCTTTTACCCAAAGAAACACTACTTTTGTTCCCAGGCAGTTCTACCGATCTATCCAAGCTTATTATCGGAGATATTTATCAGAAAAACCTTATTGATAACCAAAAACTACTTTTAAACTATGACACATACCGCTAAAAAGATCCATGAAGGACGCAACGTAAAGCGCTTCCGCGAAATGCTCGGTATAAAACAGGATGCCCTCGCGTTTGAATTAGGCGAAGACTGGAACCAGCAAAAGATTTCTTTGTTAGAACAAAAAGAAGCCATTGACTCCTCCCTATTACAGAAAATCTTCGGTGCATTGAAAATTCCGGTAGAAGCCTTTCAGAATTTTGATGAGGAGCAGGCAGTGAACATTATCTCTAATACATTTGATAACGGTTCCATATTGTACGGTTATCAAAAGAATGAAAATTGTACATTCCATCCTATTGATAAGTTAGTTCAACTTCACGAAGAGAAGATTGCTTTATACGAGCGTATGCTAAAGGAAAAGGATGAAATGATGGCGGAGTTAAAGAAATTGATAAAATAGCAAAGCGGGAAAAATGCCCATTTTTTGAATCCTAAACCTATTGTTAGTAGCAGTGGCTTATTGTTTTTAACGGTTTCCATGTATGTTCAATATTTTCCATTAAAACTGCATTGTCAAACTCAATTGTCCCTTCAGGGAATAGGTTTGTGTCTTCAAAAAAACTGGACTTAATTTTTAATGCTTTCAAAGGTTTAACTTCCCAATTGTATGTTTCAAGCTTTAACCCGTCAAAGTCTTTTCCGTTTGGCGAATATCCAACAGAACCGCTTTCAAAAAAATCAGAAAGATTTTCAATAGTTTCAAAAATTGACGCTTCATCTAATCGTTCTGCTCGTTCTGCATCAATATAAATGGTTGTGTTGTCTGAACTCGTAAAATCAAGATGAAACTTGGTATCAGTTTCCTCAACATTAAATTTGGCGAGATAATGCTTCCCGGGAAATATTTTTCCTCCAACGAATGCATTTAATTTTAATGAAGTGTCTCGTCTCGGAATAAAAACCCCTTCTTTAGTCATTCCATCTTCCTCCCATTCAACGGCAATTCTATGCGCTCCGTTTTCGGAGTTTATACCAATAAAATCAGGAAACCCCTTGGGTTTGATATTTTTCAGTCTGATTAAGCAAATTCCAACAATCGCTTTCCCTTTGTGTAATTTTGGTCGAAATGGTTCCGGGAGAATTTTTTCAATGTATTCAGATTCTGCCGTAAAGTTTACAAGTATTCTTCTGTCAATGATTCCGTGTAAAGTTGGTATTTTCATATGTTTACAATTTTCAAGTTCCTCTTTTTTGGTATATTATTCCTTGTACGTCTAATAATTAGTCATCGAATAACTCATCAGGACAATCCCTATTTTCCTTTCAATCAAACTTTTAGCTACTATTGATTACAAATCAGCAGCCAACCTAGAGCGAACATATAAAATATTCAGGGAAATTACTAAACCAGGAACTGCACAATTTTTGCACTAGCACTGGATGGAGCAGTTTGATTGTCTTTTTGTAATATTTGCTATATTATTAAAACCAATGGATAAACTCCGGTTCGGGCCGTTTGACAATTTAGAAAAGAAAAAAGTATATTCGCCGTGAGATAACTCCTGTTACAAAACCAAACCTGCTTCAGTTCTAGCGGCAATATTTTGTGAAAGGTATAAATGGGTGGTGGGCAGAGTCGACGGGTTGCTACTGTGAATCATAAAAGACAAGATATTTTGGCAACCTGATATTTTTGGCAATTTATAGCTTTAGGTGTTCATAGGATTTTAACAGTAAAACAGCAGGTAAAAAGTAGAATAACAATTGGAAAGATTTAAAACTATACCACCAATCTGAGAACACACCGACCATCGACAAACGTCAAAAATTTTTAAAAATGAAGCTTTTAATATTGCCATCTCTTGTATGTTCACTCCTGCTTTGGGGGTGCAACCCAACTGACCACAAAACCACATCTGTAACCGAGAACCAGGCAGTCGACACCCTTGAAACGCCGCGACTTGAAGGCCCTAAGGCAGACGATATCAAAAGTGTGATAGCCTTATTCAAAACAGGAGATCCTGATAAAATTGCAGGTAAAATCAATTTTCCTTTAACCCGGGAATATCCGATACCTCCCATTAGAGACAAAGAAGAATTTAAGCAGCGGTTTCATGAAGTTTTCGACCAGATTCTGATCAACAAAATTGCGAATTCCAAAACGGAGCAATGGTCGGAAGTGGGTTGGAGAGGAATTATGTTTGAAAATGGTATTTTGTGGATGGCCAACTCTGACGGGGTAATCACTGCGGTCAACTATCAAACCGACGCTGAAAAGAAATTAAGAAAGGATTTAATCACGAAAGACAAACAAAACCTGCACGTTTCATTAAAAACTTTTGAAAACCCGGTTTACAAAATAAAGACCAAAAACTACCTGATCCGGATTGACGAACTAACCGATGACAGATACAGGTACGCTTCCTGGAAAATAACGGGAAAAGAGTCTTCACTACCCGACATCATCCTGGACAATGGCGAATTAGAATCGGATGGAAACGGAGGAAATCACGTGATTATTTTTTCCAAAGACCAGTACATCTACAAAATTCACCGGATTGTAATGGGTGCAGAAGGTTCGCCTGAGGTGACACTTGAAGTGGAGAAGGACGGAAAACTCATTTTAACCGAAGACGGGAAACTGATCCTGGAATGAATGAATTAATGAACATGAACATTTTCTCCTACCATCTTGTAAAATTATCATTTCTTTCTTCTTTCAAAATGATGTTATTCCCGATTAAACCTCACAAAATAAACGGCCTGATTCATGCAGAAACTATGTCAGCAATGATTCTGGGATCTCCCATTTTTTCCCTTTCCAGAATATTCAACAGGGAGATTGTGGTTTTTGCACAATGGGAAAATGAGGATAAACTGAATCAATTTCTGAAAACGGATAAAGTCGGGCAAAAACTGGCAAAGGGTTGGCATATCCGGTTGGATTTTCTAAGGCAATGGGGGAGTATTTCGGGTTTTAAAATTCCAGGAACAGAGAAAGAAACAGACGCCCAAAATGAACCTGTAGTTGCCGTTACCCTTGCCCGAATGAAATATACCGAAATACCAAGATTTCTCCGCTGGGGAAGGCCCGTAGAAAAGTTAGTAAGGGATCATTCCGGAACCACACTGTCATTAGCTTCAATCCGCTACCCGAATACTATTTCAACATTTTCAATCTGGAAAACCCGGAAAGAAATGACCGATATGGTGCATGGGCATAGCCGTATGCCTCAACCCACCCGGCATATGGATGCAATGAATGAACGTAAAAGAAAAGATTTTCACTTCGAATTTACAACATTAAGATTCAGACCTATTGCTGAATTCGGAGTATTGAATAGTAAGTCCGGCTTTATTCCAACCCCCAAAATTAAATAAATGAATTGGGCATTTCCCATGCAAAGATTTCAGGATTGGCTTACCCAACAGTGGGTAATCATTTGGGGACGTAAAATCAATCCCGAAGAATACAAATGGCTTATCGGACCTTTTGGAGAATTAAACGGAATCGGAGAAGATTTTATTCATCAGTTGGCTAAAAAAGAAAACCTGATTGTAGAAAGAAATTCCGAAAGCAGAGGTTTATTAAGCTCAATCAAAACACTACATTTGCCAGAAAAGGAGGCAGATAAATTATCAGCAGAGGTTATTGATTTCTACGAGCAAACGGCAAAGTACAAATTACGGCTTTACGTAAAATGGAATCCGTTTTTTAAGCTTTTCGGATTTTTAGTGAACAGATTATTCAGCCGGCGCATCAATCAATTAAACATCCCAACCGGAAATACGAATGAAGAGGATATAACGAGTGAAATTGTTGAATTGATTTCTCCCCTGGATAACGAAGTAAAATATACCATTTGGCTCAGAAAATTTGGATCTACCGGAGAGGTCATCTATTCCGGTATCTACGGAACTTGCCGGCTGGCTTCAGGAAAAACGTGCATCAAAGCTATTTTCCCTCTCCCTAAGGGAAATGCAACAATACTAATGAAACCCGGTGTAGGCTTGAAGAATGAATTGATTTTAGATTCTTCCGGTCAAAGATTTGGCGATGCCGGTTTTTACTTTTTACTGAATGATTCAAAAGGAAATTTCTGGGCTCAGTATATTTCTTCGTTCACTGACCAAATCATCGTGCGTAAAAAAGAAGAAAGTCTAATAGCCAATCAAACATTAAAACTCTGGAATCTTAATGTGGCAAAATTCAATTACATAATTTATAAATAAAACAGAATGTACATCCCAAAAATAAACGAAGCCACTGACAGAGATGAGATAGTGGCCTTTATGAAGCAATTCAGCTTTGCTACTATCATTACGGCAAAAGACAGTTTGCCGGTGGGGACGCATTTGCCTTTCATCGTAACCGTCCGGAACGAAAACGTAGTGTTGACCTCCCACTTTGCAAAGGCAAACAGCCAATGGAAAGACATTGAAAGCCATCCGGTTCTTGTTATTTTCAGTGAACCTCACGCCTACATTTCGCCCACCCACTACGACAAAGAACTGAACGTTCCCACCTGGAACTACATTTCTGTTCACGCTTACGGGCAAGGTAAAGTTATTGAAGACAAAGAACAGGTTTTGGAAATTCTTAACATCACCATTGATAATTACGAAACCTCCTACAGGCAAAAATGGGATAATTTTCCGGACGACTATAAAACAAAAATGGCAAACGGTATTGTAGCCTTTGAAATCATAGTGACCGGTTTACAGGCCAAGAAAAAACTGAGTCAAAACAAAACGGAAGCCGAAAGACAAAGAATCATTGATGCACTTTCCAGAAGTAATGACACGAATGAAAAGTTAATTGCCGATTATATGCGGCAGAATACCATTTAATGCACTTTTTGGACAAGTTGGCTACGGATAGGAAAACCATCGGGCACCATCAGAGATTCTGTTACAACATCCCCGGTTTAAGCTACTTTTCTTTTGTAAATCTTCCGGAACTTTGTGCTGTTAAATAATTAGAATATGGACATCACAAAAATCCTGATCATCGTCACCAATATTGGCCTGTATGAAAGCGAAAAGTTGAAAACCGGCTTATGGCTCAGTGAATTGACGCACTTGTATCACGAGGCAAAGCAAAAGGGCTATGAAGTCACTATCGCCAGCCCCAAGGGCGGAAATGTACCCATAGACCCGGAAAGCCTGAAACGCTTTACGCTCGACAAAGTCTCAAAAAAATACTGGGCGGATCCGGCATTTAAAGAATTACTGGCCAACAGCAAGAGCCTGAGTGAGGTGGCTGACGTAAAGTTTGACCTGGTATACCTGGCCGGCGGGCACGGTACGATGTACGATTTCCCGGACGATCCCCTGATGCAGGTCCTCATCCGGAACCACTATGAAAGCGGGAAGCTGGTGGCCGCTATCTGTCACGGCGTAGGCGGCTTGCTGAATGTGAAATTATCCGATGGCCAATACCTGATAAAGAATAAAACCATTACCGGCTTTAACTGGTTTGAGGAAAGCCTGGCCAACCGGAAAAAAGAAGTGCCGTTTAACCTGGAAGCATCTTTAAAGGAAAGAGGCTCAGATTACACCAAAGCTCTTATTCCCATGACTTCCAAAGTGGTGACCGACGGGAATTTAATTACTGGGCAAAATCCTTTCAGCTCCAAAGAAATGGCGAAGGTGGTGATGCGTAAACTGGAAGCTTCCATTTAAAATTCAGGGAAAATGCAGACTATTTTAGGAGCCAACGGCCAGATCGGTGAAGAGATCGCCAGGGAATTAAAAAGAAATTTCACCTCCCATATCCGGATTGTAAGCCGCAAACCTCACAAAATAAATGATACAGACCAGGTTTTCCCGGCAGATTTATCCATCCGGGAAGAAGCCATCGAAGCGGTAAAAGGCAGTGAGATCGCCTATTTTACCCTGGGTCTTCCGGCCAGCTCCGACCTGTGGGAACAGCAGTTTCCGCTGATTCTCCGGAATGTGATCGATGCCTGCAAGATCCAGGGGACCCGGCTGGTGTTTTTTGACAATACGTATATGTATCCGCAGGACGGCCGCGTGCTCAGGGAAGACACCGTTTTCGATCCCGTGGGGAGAAAAGGAGCCGTAAGAAAAGAAATGGCCGAAATGGTTCTGAAGGAAATGCAGGCGGGTGAACTGGAAGCCGTGATTTGCCGTGCGCCTGAATTTTATGGTCCGGGGAAAACACAGAGCATTACCAATACTTTGATTTTTAATCCCATAGAAACAGAGAAAAGATTAAAAGTGCCCCTGTCGGCCGCTAAAAAAAGAAGCCTGATCTGGACACCGGACGCAAGCCGGGCTACCGCCCTGATCGGGAACACACCGGATGCCTTTGGCCAGACCTGGCATTTACCTGTAGATGAAAGTCGCCCCACCTATAAAGAATTCATTGCACTGGCTTCTGAGGTTTACGGCAAAGAACTGAAATACTTTGCAGTACCTGAATTTGTTTTCAGCATCGGGGCGCTCTTCAATACGAGCGTAAAAGAGCTGCTGGAATTACTACCCCGGTATAAGCACGATAATATTTTTGACGACTCAAAATTCAGAAAACGCTTCCCGGATTTTACCGTTACTCCGTACAGGCAGGGAATAGAGCAGATCCGGAACGAACAGCTTTCATCCCGGACAGAAAAGCAGTAACTTAGCAAGATAAAACAGTAACTATGAAAAATTAACAGCTCACCGAACGTCAACGATTACTACTCGGAACTCACTACTCGGAACTAATTCTATACCTATGAAAACACCGGAAAAAGTCTCCTCCATCAGTGCCCTGCACCAGTTTTTAGGGTTGCAGAGGCCCTCCCATCCGCTGATCAGTGTATTTAATTTTGACGATGTAAAGCTTCAGTCGGAAACCATTCTCCAGGCCGTTACCACCGATTTTTATGCGATTGCCTTAAAGAAAGACTGCGCAGGCGGAAAATGCCGGTACGGTCAGCAATATTATGATTTTGACGAAGGGATCATGTATTTTATGGCTCCGCACCAGGTGATGCAGTTTGAAGATATCCTCCTGAATGGGGTGAAGGGGTTCGTGCTGGTAGTGCATCCTGATTTTTTGCAGGGATATTCCCTGGCTGCCGGAATCAAAGACTACGGGTATTTCTCGTATGCCAGCAATGAGGCGCTTCATCTTTCCGAAAAGGAGGAAAATTCGGTCATGCATATCATAGAAAATATAAGCCGGGAAACAGACGCCAATATAGACGCCTTTACCCAGGACCTGCTGGTATCCAACATTGAACTGTTGCTGAAATATTGCGACCGCTTTTACAACCGGCAGTTCCTGACCCGGAAGAAAGTCAATAACGATCTCCTTACAAAGCTGGAAGCCCTGCTGGACGATTATTTCAGAAGCGGCAAATTGGCAGAAAAAGGGATTCCCACCGTTCAATGGGTGGCAGATGCACTTCACCTGAGTCCCAATTACCTGAGCGATATGCTGCGGGTGCAAACCGGGCAAACCACGCAGCAGCATATTCAGAACCGGGTGATCGAAAAAGCGAAAGAGCTGTTGTCTCTCACCGGGATGTCGGTATCCGAAATCGCGTATGAACTGGGTTTTGAGCATCCGCAATCTTTCCATCGCCTGTTTAAAAACCGCACGTCGGTTTCACCACTGGAGTTCCGGGCATCGTTTAATTAGGGTTTCTGAAGAAACATTACTTACCCGCTTAACCTAAGAATGGTAGTATTTGCTTAAAATCAAGCCGGGTTGCTCTTTGCAAGATAAAAATCATACGTATACACATTGTAAGGGAGGATCATCCCGGCAAAATATTTTGCGGCGAAGCTCCCGGCCAGTACCGGGATAAATAATTGGTAGCCATTGGGAACCAAGCCACACCCCAGGATCAAAGCGGTCAGAGGGGCATAAATAGAAGCCGATAAAGTAGCAGCAGCCCCTACCAATGCAAAGTTCAACGGTACCAGGTGCATATCAAACTGGGCGTTGCAGATCCGGGCAAACAACAGCCCTAGAAAAGCACCGGCTACAATGCTGGGGGCAAAGACGCCCCCGTCTCCGCCTGCGCCCAGCGTGAGGGAAGCTGCCAGGGGTTTGAGCAAAATCAAGATGGCCAGGCTTACTAAAGTAATGTTTTCAGCAGCGCTTAACATGTCTTTCAACCCGTGATAGCTGTCTCCGTACAATACCGGGAACACCAGGATAAAAGCACCAACGGAAACGGCACCGAGATTTACTCTTAAAAAATTGTTGTTGATATTGCCAAACAGCTTTTTCATCCGGGTGACCAACAAGGTAAAATAAACCGATAACAACCCGCCTATCAGGCTTAACACCAGGAATAAAGGCATCGCATATCCATGCCAGGTTCCTACCCGGAAAGGAAGCAGGGTCTGACACCCCATCAATAGAATAAAAGCCCAGGAAAGCAAAGCAGAGATGCCGCAGCTTATGAACAGCGATTTGTCCGCTTTCCGGGAAATCACTTCCAGAGCAAAAAGGAAGCCGGCCAGCGGACTGGCAAACAGTAAGGATACGGCGGCGGTAACCCCTGAACAGATCAGCTCTCTTTTATAGACATTCGCAGCGAAGTTCTGCGTATGTATCTTATTGCCTACCGTGGCCGTAGCCACTACAGACGATACTTCGATACCTGTAGAGCCCCCGGTAGCTACGGTCAGAAAGCCGTTGATCAAATGAGAGGGTACTTTAAATCCCGGAAGATGGTCTTTGCGTTGGTCAAGGGTTTTATAAATCTCCGTAATCCCTTTATTCTTACGACCTTTGAAGAGAAATTTCCGCAAAAAATAGATAGCTGTTATCCCGGTAGTGGGTAAAAACAGGAAGAGCAGCTTTTGGGTGGCAGATATGGTTTCGAAAACCCAATGCTCTGCATGTTCTGTCAGTTTTTGAGTGGCAAATACTAAAATCAGGCTGCAGATGCTCACCAAAGCAGATGCCAGACCCAGCTTAAATAAATTATGATACGTTATTTTTTTTCGTTCCATTCCTACGTACGGTGTAATCTGTTGCAAAAGTATAAAAAAGAAGGGGTTTTTCCGGATAAACTCTAACCGGAGAACAATTTGCTCCTTGCCCGAAATGACCTGCAGGGTATTGGTATGGGATGCACATTTTTTACATCCCTCTCTGCTAAGCACAAAAAAATACCCTATCTTTATTCCATCAATCAAATCACCGCTTTCCTCCCGACCTAAACCTGCGTTTAATTGTAATTCAATCAATAACAATTTAATTCCTATGGCTACATTTTTAAAAACCATCCGTAACACCGTGAAATACTGGTACGCGCCGGCTATTATTGGTGTATTGTTTATTGTATTAGGGGTATATATTTTCACTGTACCCGAGATGACCTACCTCTCCCTGGTGGTGCTGTTCAGCTATTCCTTCCTGTTTTCGGGTGTGCTGGAGATCTGGTTTTCGATAGAAAACCGGAGAGAGCTGGAAGGCTGGGGCTGGTACCTGGCCAGCGGTATTTTCAGCCTGCTAATCGGTATCCTGCTGGTTATACACCCCGTGATGGCCGCTGCCACATTGCCACTTTTCGTAGGATTCAGCCTGCTGTTCCGTTCTTTCCAGGGCCTGGGCTTTGCCTTTGAGCTCAGGAATTATGGCGTATTGAAATGGGGAAACCTGGCCCTGGTAAGTGTTTTGGGCATTATTTTTTCGTTCCTGCTTATTGCTAATCCGATTGTAACCGGGGTATCGTTGGTGGTGCTGACGGCGCTTTCTTTCATCTTTGTGGGGGTAAATGCCATTGTGCTGGCCTTCCAGCTCAGGAAGCTGAAAACCCTGCCCGGAAGAGTGCAGAAAGACCTGAAAGACAAAATTGAAAGCCTGAAAGAAGAGTACTACAAAAACCTTAATAACGGCAATTAAAAGCAATGACGGGGCTGTACTTTTGAGCAGTCCCGTCTCTTTCTACTCGGCCCTCGTAAACCTCGTAGTCTTCCCGATCAGCGAAACCCCGATATACCCGCGTATATTCAGCTGCTTGTCGCCCGCCCATTTGATATTGGAAGAATAGGCTTTACCGGATTTCGGGTCATAAATATCCCCGTTTTTCCAGTTTTTACCGTCTTTCTCGAAGCCTGTCAGGATTACGAGGCCCACGATAGGCTTGCTCCGCAATTCCGGTTTGGGATTGTTCTTATCGGTTTTGTCTTTCCCGTTAGCCTGGGGTTCCTTTAGCCACACGATCCTGCCGTAAAGCCTGCCTTCCTGTTCGTAGAACCGGATCTTTGCTTCCTTTTCTTCATTGAACCACAGGCCCTGGGTGATGTCCTGTGCCATTAAAAAAGAAGGAAGCAGGGAAAGGGCGAGAAGAGCCATTGTATTTTTCATGTGTATAAAATTTTAGCTTTCAGTCTTCAACTATCAGCAGTCAGCCGCAGCGGCGGACCGCTTATTCATAGGCCGGTTGGTGATACGTCACCCGGTGTGCCCGACTTCTGATAGCTGACTGCTCATGGCTATTTCATAGGAGTAAATTAGTTTTCCCGGTGACGGGTCTTCCGGGTTAATGGTCCATTCTTGGTCCGGCCAATTCTCTCATAAACATCAAAAAACACCTTCGGAACCACCATACCGATCAGCGCCCCCGCCAACACATCACCCGGCTGGTGTACCCCCACGTAAATGCGGGAATAGCTCATCAGTATAGCCCAGGTCAGCAGCAACCAGAACACATACCTGTTCCCTTTAAAAGCACGGGAAAAGCCGGAAAAAAGCCCGAAGCTGTTTGCTGCATGCGACGAAGCAAAGCCGTACATCCCGCCGCAATTGCCTACCAGCGTCATTTCTCCCGGGAAATCGTGGCAAGGCCTGAGGCGTTCAAAAGCAGACTTTAATATGCCGGAGGCAATGAAATCGCACAGCCCCACCGCTGCCGCAATAAGCACCAGATAGATCAACGCCTGTCGCCAGGAAAAGTTTTTGAACAACAGGAACACCATGACCAGGATCACCGGCGTCCACGACCTGGAGTTGGTATAAGCCAGGAAAAAGTTATCCCAGAACGGCGAGTGAAAGCTGTTGAGCCATAAAAAGGCCTTCTTATCCAGTTCCAGCAGGGTCTCCATCAAACAAACCGCATCTTTTTACGTACTTCCCCGATGGTTTTCCGGGCCACGGCCTCTGCCTTTTCTTCTCCTGTTTTCAGTCGTTTCTCCAGCTCCGCCGGGTTTTCAAAATAATACTTATAGATCTCACGGTGTTTGGCAAAGCGCGTCAGGATGGTTTCGTACAGCTCTTTTTTTGCATGTCCGTAACCGTAACCGCCGGCCAGGTAATTCTTCCGCATCTCTGCCACCTGCTCCGGCGTACCTACCAGGCTGAAGATCTTGAAGGTATTGTCGGTATCCGGGTTCTTGGGTTCTTCCAGCGGGGTGGCATCGGAAACGATCTTCTTGATCACCTTGTTCAGCTCGTTTTCCGGCAGGAAAATATCAATATAATTGTTATATGACTTGCTCATCTTCTGGCCGTCGATACCCGGTATGGTCATTACTTCTTCGTTGATCAGCGGCTCCGGAATTTTGAATGTCTCACCGTATACCCGGTTAAATGCTTCGGTCATGTCGCGGGTCATTTCCAGGTGTTGCTTCTGGTCTTTGCCCACGGGCACGTAATCGGCCTGGTACAGGATGATATCGGCCGCCATCAGCACGGGATAGGTAAACAAACCGGCATTTACATCGGCAAGCTTTTCCGACTTATCCTTGAACGAATGCGCATTGGCCAGCATAGGATACGGCGTCAGGCAGCTCAGGTACCAGGTGAGCTCGGTATGGTAAGGCGCCAGGCGCGACTGACGGTAAAAAACGGTCTTTTCGGTGTCGAGCCCGCTGGCCAGCCAGGCCGATGCCACCGCACGGGTGTTCTCTTCAAGTACCTGCGGATCTTTAATGCTGGTAAGCGAATGGAGATCGGCTATAAATAAAAAAGACTCGTTTCCCGGTTGAGCAGAAAGCTGCACTGCAGGTTCAATGGCACCCAGCAAATTGCCCAGATGAGGCCGTCCGGTTGCCTGAATCCCTGTTAAAATTCTTGCCATATTTTTCGGTTAATGCTATCAAAGCCTATTCAAATTTTACTCTCAGCGTTCATTTTGCCTTATTTTTTACAAAATAAACCCAAAGGATAAAGTTTAAATATGCTCCTGGATGTATCTTACACAAAAATAGGAAAAATAGATGATAGCCGAACCAACTTTTGCGTTTTTAAGAAAACTGGCCGCTAACAATAACCGGGAATGGTTCACCGAAAACCGGGCTTTGTACGATGCCGCACGGGAAAATTTCGTGGAATTCTGCGACGATGTATTGCAGGAGGTGAAGGTCTTTGAGCCCGCCTTTTACGATACCCAGGTTAAGGACTGCATCTTCCGGATCAACCGTGACGTACGCTTTTCGAAAGATAAAAGCCCGTACAAAACCCACCTGGCTGCCGGTTTCGGTCCGGGTGGACGTAACTCCGGCAGAATAGATTATTACTTTCATCTCCAGAATGATGAGTCGTTCATCGGAGGCGGCATGTGGCAGCCCACCGCCGGGCAGCTGGCCAAATTCCGCCAGGAAGTCGATTATGCGCCCGATACGCTCAAAGCGATCATTCTGTCAGACAACTTCAAAAAGCACTTTCCGATGATTTACGGCGAAAAGCTGAAAAGGGCCCCGAAAGGCTATGCCGAAGACCACCCGGATATCGATCTGCTTCGATACAAGGAAATGTTTTTCTGGAAAAAATTCAGCAACGAGGAAGTGAAATCGCCTGATTTCAAAGCTACCCTGCTGCAACACATGAAAGTGTTAAAACCCTACCTGGATTATCTCAACGAATTGTTTTACGGGGAATCATAAGTTTCTGCCCAGACAGGCAATAAGTCGACCTGATCGTCGTGTCCTCTGTGCCTTTTCTTAGTGTTCTTTGTGCAAATTTAAAAATTATATTTTGCACAAAGAACACTAAGGCGTTTTCACAAAGTGCGCAAAGAAAACTTCCGGCATCCCTACCGCGTTCCGGCACTCCTTATTTTGACCCCACAATTGCCTGTGTGAAATCTTCAATCAGGTCATCGATATCTTCCAGGCCTACAGACACCCGCATGCTGCCTTCATAAATACCCAAAGCATATTTATCTGCTGCCGGCACCTTGGAGTGCGTGGTAGTGAACGGGTTGGTGATGGTTGTCCGGCTATCGCCCAGGTTGGAGGTCAGCGACGGCACCTTCAGAAGCTTTGAAAACCGTACTACCCGCTCAAATCCGCCTTCCAGCTCAAAAGTGATCAGGGCACCGCCCGCACTCATCTGCTTCTTTGCCAGGTCTTTCTGACCGAAAGAATCCAGGAACGGGTAATTCACCTGCTTCACCCCTTCTACTTTCTCCAGCGCCGTGGCCAGCTTCAGTGCGCTGCTGCAATGTCTCTCCATGCGCAGGCTCAGGGTTTCCAGGCTCTTAGAGAGAATCCAGGCATTAAATGGCGAAAGCGCCGGGCCGGTCTGGCGGGTAAAGAAACGTACTTTCTCCATCAGCTCTTTGGTACCTACCACCACGCCACCGAGCACACGTCCCTGGCCGTCCATAAACTTGGTGGCCGAGTGCAGCACCAGGTTAGCGCCATAGCGGCTGGGCACCTGTAAGATGGGAGTAGCAAAACAGTTATCAATACAATAGATCAGGTTATGCTTCTGAGTCAGCTCACCAATCATCTCCAGGTCTACGATCTCCAGGCCGGGGTTGGAGGGGGTTTCCAAGTAGATCATTCTGGTGTTCGGCTTAATGGCCGCTTCCCAGGTCTCTTTAGGCGCCGAAGCATCTACATATGTATATTCTATCCCCCATTTTACAAGAATCTGCGTAATGATCTGGTGGCTGGAACCAAACAGGGCCTTGGAAGAAACCAGGTGGTCTCCTGCCGCAAGATGAGCACCGAAACACGCAAAAACGGCCGCCATGCCGGTAGCGGTAGCTACGCCGTCTTCCAGCTCTTCCAGTACACAGATCTTGTCAATAAATTCCTGTACGGTAGGATTGGAAAAACGGGAATAGATGTTCCCGGATATCGTGCCGTCAAACAAATCTTTTCCCTGCGCGGCATCTTCATAGCAGAAGCTGCTGGTAAGGTACAGAGGGGTGGAGTTTTCCCGGTTATGGGTTTTTTCCGACTGAATTTTGATAACCTGTGTCTCTTTTTTCATCTTTTTAAGTATATTGTTTAATGATCAAATTTTCCTTCCTTATAGTTCTGTACCCAGTCTTTCTTCTTCCCGCCTACCTGCTCAAAGAAGGGCACAAAACGGGTTTGCATATCCTTCTTAAAATCGCCGGAGGGGTAAAACGGTTCCGCGATCTTTACTTCCTTCTTTTCCTTATCAAAACCCACCATGATCACCGGTATGCCGGCTCCGAGGGCAATGTAGTAAAACCCCGATCTTAACCGGGTCACATTCTTCCGTGTGCCTTCAGGCGCCAGGGCCACCAGCGCATCTTCGGCCCCCTTCACCGCCTCTACCTGGCTTTCTACCAGGTTACGGTTTTGTGAACGGTAAACGGGAATCCCGCCCAGGGCCCGGAAGATGAATCCAAACGGCGGACGAAACAGCTCGGCTTTCCCCAGGTAGGCAATTTTCCGGTTCATGGCCGCACGTGTCCCCAAGCCAATGAAGAAATCGCTGTTCTTCCAATGCGGGGCTACGGCAAAAATGGCCTTCCGGACAGCCGGATCCACATCTCCTGAAATTTTCCAGCCCGATCCGTAGAAGAAAAGCTTAAGTAGAAACCTCATTTATGCTATAGGGTACGGAATAAAGCATACGACAAAGATCAGCATCGCCAGCCAGCCCAAAAGTATACGGCCTGCGCCCAGGGGCTCGTTATCTATTGTAGGCGGATGGTACACACCCAATACCCGCCCCAACAGGAACCCGAATGCCAGGAAACCCGGATAACCGCTAATGCCGGGGAAATACTTCACGAGGAGCAATTGTCCGAAAACTACACTGAGGGCCAGCACCCAGTTACGGGTACGATGAGTAAATATCCTTGAAAAACACAAATAAACAAAATAAACATAGAATAAAAATTGCAGGGGCCATATCCATTGCTCTGAACCCCGTGCCAGCCAGAAATCGTACGGGCTGAATATTCCCAGCCCCGAATACGCCACCAGCAGTACCAGGGCCACGGGCGAAACCACATGAAAAGCCTTCCGCCCGATCAGCGCGTAGAGGATATGCCCGCCGTCTAACTGGCCGATCGGCAATAAATTAATGGCCGTAAAAAGTAAACCCAGGAAGCCCGCCAGGATCAAAGGATAGTGGGAAAGCTCATACGGATGCGGAAGCAGGGCCGGATCGCCAAAAGTGCTCTCCAGGAAGCGGTAGAGCAGGCTTTTCCCCAGGGTAATGGTTTCCAGCCCGATATCTCCGGGACTGTTCAGCAGCTCCCGGTAGTTGCCGTTGTATTGATGATATTCGGGATGAATACGGTACACAAATTCATCGCCCGGCATATAAATAAACCCGAGGATGAGTGTAATCACCGCCACCACAAAACCGGCCAGCGGCCCGGCTATGCCGATATCAAAATAATCTTTTTTGGAAGTAACATAGTCTTTGATGCGGATGAAGGCACCGAAGGTTCCGATCGACATAAATATCCCCAGCCAGCCGGGAATGTAATACGGCAGGGTCACCCTTACTTTCCGGATCTTCGCCATAAAATAATGCCCGAACTCGTGCGTGGTCAGGAACCCCAGGAAAGGAACCGAAAACCAGAAACCCTGCTTAAACTGCTCAAAGTTCATTTGTCCGCTCAGAAACGACGAACCGTATATCCACTCCGCCCCCGCCAGTGTGGTAGTGATCACGGTAGCCAGGAAGAGAAAGAGGTGCAGGCGGTATTTTTTCATGTGTAAGTTATTAATTCCGAGTACTTTAGTTCCGAGCACTTAGTTCCGAGTACTTAGTTCCGGGTTCTCCATAATGGTTCCGCAGGAACCCAATCTACATAGCCCCTGGATGAAATCCGGGGCGAAGTTCCCGCCACGTTTAATCGCAAATTGTCAATTGTCCATTGTCAATTCCCTCAAAGTATCTTCCCCAAAATATCCGTAAACGACTCCGGCGGGTCAATTTTGATACAATTGATACCCAGGTCTCTGGCTGCATCAATGTTGTCCGGGTTATCGTCCAGGAACAACACCTCTGCCGGCTTAAAACCGGTTTCATCCAGCACCTTCCGGTAAATTTTGTAATCCGGCTTCCAGAGTCCCATTTCGTAGGAAAGAAACACCCGGTTAAAGAGCTTCCGGAAGTCCTGCACATTGTGCCGGGCTCTGAAATATTGCTGGCACTTTTCGATATGGATAGCGTTGGTATTGCTCAGGAGGTAGATAGGGTAGGTAAACCGCAGGTTCTCCAGGTAGGTCAGCCTTTCGGCCGGAACATCCAGCAGCAGGGCATTCCAGGCCTCATCTATTTCCTGGTCGTTCAGGGGGTAGCTGAGGGTCTGGCGTACCACATCGCGGAACTCATCGTCAGAATAAAAGCCGGTTTCGTACTTCTGAAAAATCCCGGCCTCGGCAAAGAGGTGCTTCACCCGGTCCGGCGACTTAAAGGTAAGATCGGCAAAGGCCCGGAACGTCCGCTCCAAATCAATATTGATGATCACATTACCGAAGTCAAAAACCACGGCCTTTATACCTGCTGCCATACTACTCAATCACTACGCCCATAGAGCAGAACTTATCTATACGCTTTGATACCCGCTTGGCAGGAGCTATTTTTTCAAGGTCTTTGATCTCTTTCAGGATCGTATTTTTCAGGATATCCGACATCTCGTCCCATTTCAGGTGAGCACCTCCCAGGGGTTCCGGGATAATGTCGTCTACCAGTCCGTTAGCCTTCATATCAGTGGCCGTCAGCTTCAGCGCCTCTGCCGCCTGCTCTTTAAACTCCCACGTACGCCACAAAATAGTAGAGCAGTTTTCCGGTGAGATCACCGAATACCAGGAGTTTTCCAGCATCAGCACGCGGTCGCCGATCCCGATTCCCAGGGCACCGCCTGAGGCCCCTTCGCCGATCACGATACAGATCACGGGCACTTTCAGGGTCATCATTTCTTTCAGGTTCCGGGCAATGGCCTCGCCCTGGCCTCTTTCTTCGGCCTCCAGCCCGGGAAAAGCCCCCGGTGTGTCAATGAGCGTAACGATAGGCATATTGAACTTTTCGGCCATTTTCATCAGGCGCAGTGCCTTCCGGTATCCTTCCGGGTTGGGCATACCAAAATTGCGGTGCTGGCGCTCCTTGGTTTTCCGTCCTTTCTGCTGCCCGATCAGCATCACACTCTTCTCCCCGATCTTCGCAATACCGCCTACAATAGCCGGATCGTCGCGTACGGTACGGTCGCCGTGAAGCTCGTGAAAATCTTCACAGATCCGCTCAATGTAATCCAGGGTATACGGACGGTCCGGGTGACGCGAAAGCTGAACGCGTTGCCAGCGGGTAAGATTCTGAAACGTTTCGGTGCGCAGGGTCTCAATCGCTGAATCGAGGTTGCGTACGGCATCACTTACATCTACGTTATTTTCACCGGCCAGTTTTTTCATATCTTCCAGTTTGGCTTCTAATTCAGCAATGGGTTTTTCGAACTCCAATAATGTTCTCATGCAAATCTTTTTACAGTTCAAAGGTCTGATATCGAGCAGGTAACTCTACATCAGAGTACCCTCTTTCATTCAAAATTTGCTTAAAATTAAGCATAGCATTCAAATCTCCATGAACTAAAAAGAGTTTTTTTAAACGTTCAGGGTTTTGATTCAGGGCAAAATGCAGGAGATCGTCGAGGTCTCCGTGCCCGCTGAAAATATCGGTTTTCCTTATTTTGGCATTAACCGCCAGCTTCTTATTCCGGATATGCAGCTCTTTTCGGTCACCCGAAAGAAGCTTCCCGCCCACCGAGTCTTCGTTGGCATAACCGATCATCAGGATGGTGGCATACGGATTTTCAATATTTTTCTCAATATGGTATTCCACCCGTCCCCCCTTGATCATGCCTGACGAGCTGATGATAATGCAGGGTTCGGCATGGGTGGAAGCCAGCTGGCTCTCGTGGTTGGACTCCAGGTAATGAAGATTCTCAAAATCAAAGAGCGAGTCGGTTTCTTCGTAAAAATCACGGGCAGCTTTATTCAGCCGGTTCCGGTATTTTTCATATACCCTGGTGCTGGCCCGCGCCAGCGGGCTATCCGTAAATACCTTAATCGGCGTAATGTTTTTCTCGTAATACAGGCGGTTTAACGTAAAGAGCATGCACTGCGTACGGCCTACGCTGAAAGCCGGGATGATAAGACGCCCCTTCACATCAATGCAGGCCTCCCGGATGACCTCTTCCATGATATTTACCGGGTCGCCTTCGTCTTCGTGATTGCGTGAACCGTAAGTAGATTCCATCACCATATAATCTACCTGCGGCAGCGGGCAGGGGTCTTGCAGCAGGGTAAAATTTTGCCGGCCTATGTCTCCTGAAAAACCGATCTTCTTCCATTCCCCGCCTTCCTTCACTTCTATAACCACATGGGCGGCGCCTAAGAGATGACCGGCCGGGTAAAACGTAACAAAGCCGTCGTCTTTAAATTTAAACCGGGTTTGCATGGCAATGGGCACAAAGTTTTCCATGGCCACCTCTACCTGCCGGCTCAGGTACAGCCCGCGGGTTTCCAGGATCTTTCCTTTCTTTGACTTTCGCTTGCTTCTTTCCACACTTTTAACGGCCCTCGCATTCAGCGATGCCGCATCGTAGAGCAGCAATTCAGTAAGATCCAGCGTAGGACTGGTGCACAGCACCTGGCCTTCAAAACCGCCTTCGTACAGGTTGGGAATCTGCCCCGAATGATCAATATGGGCGTGGGTCAGGATCACCACATTCACCCGTGAGGCATCAAACGGGAAGTTGCCGTATTTGAATTCCTCCCGCACCGTGGCTCCGCCTTCTACCTCTGACCCGCAATCAATTAACGCCTGGTAACCATCTTCAAACTCCAGAAGAAACATGCTTCCCGGTACTTTCCGGGCCGCCCCGTAAAATGTCAGCTTCATAAGTTTAAAGAGCGCTTTTTTCCGATTAAAGCGCAAAGATACTATATTGGCGGGCATTTCGAATCAATTGACAATGGACAATTGACAAGGGTTAACTCGGAACTGAGTACCCGGAACTAAATTTTCTACCTTATGAAAATAATTTGTGCCATACTTTTACAACTGAACCTCTTTTCTGCGGGGATCAATAAATTTATCCGGGACTTCCGCTCACAACCCGGTCACGAAGCCCTGAATATCTCCGTGAGCATCCGCTCCCTGGGCAGCGGACAGCAGGTATACGATCATTTTTCAGAAATGAACCTCCCGCCCGCCTCCACCCTGAAGCTCATCACCACCGCCACGGCCATTGAGTACCTCAGCGGCAAATACCGCTTTGAAACCATGATCTACTCCAACGGCCGGGTAGTAAACGGTAAAGTGCAGGGCGACATCCTGCTGGAGGGCATCGGCGACCCTACTTTCGGGTCTCCGCGGTTTAAAAACAATCCCTTTGAACAGATCCTGCAAACGCTCAAAGACAACGAGATTCATACCATTGAAGGCAACCTGAAAGTGCTGAACAATGACGCTTCCACCTTTCCTCCCGGCTGGCTGGCCGGTGATATCGGCAACTATTACGGCGCCTTCTCTTCCAATTTTAATTTCAATGAAAACCTGTATACCGTTTACTTTAACGGCGGAGCAAAAGAAGGAGATCCGGCAGGCATTGCTTCCATATCGCCTTACGATGAGTCATGGAAGATCAGGAACGAGGTAAAAACGGGGGAAGCCGGTAGCGGCGACCAGGTGAACATCCTGAACCTGCCCTTTTCCAACGATATCCAAATGGTGGGTACGGTACCGCTGAATGCCCGGAATTTTGCAGTAAAGGGGGCCGTCCCCAATGTCAATAAAATTTTCACCGATAGCCTCTACACCTTCCTGACGCGCAACGGCATCACCATCGGGAAGAAGCTTTTCCCGGAAAACCTCCAGAACGAAGAGCTGGGAAGCGTGATTTCGCCCGACATCAGCGAGATTGCCCGGGAGACCAATTATAAAAGTGTGAACATCTTTGCCGACGGACTGGCCAATTTTATGTGGACGCCGGGCAACAAAAGCTACGACGAATTTCTGAAAGAATTCTGGAAGGAGAAAGGGATTGACCTGGGCAGCCACCGTTTCCTCGACGGCAGCGGGCTATCGCCGCTCAATACCGTGTCCTGCCGCTCAATGACCGCCCTGCTGGCCAGGATGAAAAACAATACCGGATTCATAGCCGGTATTCCCGTGGCAGGGCGCGACGGCACCGTAGCGGGCCTGGGAAAGAACACCGGCGGGCGCATCTCGGCCAAGAGCGGCAGCATAACGGGCACCCGCAATTACGCCGGGTATTTTACCTCGGCAGCGGGTAAAAAATATGCGTTTTCTATTTTTGTAAACGGCTTTAACGACGATCAAAGCCGGGAAGTCAGAACGTTCCTCGATGAGTTTTTCACGAAAATGGTTGCGCTGAAGGAGTAAAGATGAGGTGTGTTAATTATAGGCGCGCCTGGTTCTCGACTTCGCGTTAGTTCACGACTTCGCGCTGGTTCTCGACTTCGCTCGAACTGGCAGGAACCGTCGCCACTTGTCAGTTCGGGCACAAACGAGCACGGGAGTGCAGAAGTTTGCCGGTAAAGCTGTCGAGAACCAAGCATAACCGAAATGCTGTTAATCTGAAAATAAAATGAATATATTCCGTCTTATCTACCTGAGCAGCCTGCATGTGGCCCTGGCCACAGGTGCCTGCGCCGCCGCCTTCTTTGAGCTTACGGGTGGCACAGAGAAGCACGGCCGTGGCTCAATACCCGCCCATTGGGTCTCCCTGGCACAGATTGTGCTGGTATGCTGGCTGATTTATATCCTCGACCGTATCCTTGATGTCGTCCGGGGCAATACATCCACCGAAAGGCACCGCTTTCATTTTGAAAACCAGTACAACCTGCAGCTCCTGGCCATTGCCCTGGCTGCCATAAACATTTTCCTGCTTTTCTTCCAATCCCGGGAAGTGATTGTCTACGGGGTCATAACCGGTGCTTTGGTGCTGCTTTACCTGGTGTGGATCGTGCCCCGGTATCCCAAAGCCAAAGATTACAGCATGCCCCTGATTTACCTGGCGGCTGTAGTAGGCGTACCCTTTGTTTCGGCTCCGTCTATCACCCTGAGCGCCTGGCTTATTGCTTTTATGTTTGCCCTGCTGGTATTCCAGAACCTGACCTCCTTTGCCTATTTTGAACAGGGGAAAGCCAGCAAGCGGAAGACCGTTACCGTTATGGGAGCGCTCAACCTCTTCCTTTTTATTGTCTTTTTCTCAGGAAGTACGGAATACGTCAGCCGGCTGGCCCTGATTTTCACCGGGATATCGGTATTTTATTCCTTTATCATCAACAATGAAAAAAGGTTTTCGGCCCGGTACCGCTGGATCATGGACGGCCTCTTATTTCTTCCCCTCCTTATCCTTTAAAATGCGGTTTCCCCTCCGGTACAGGAAAATCAGCAGGCCCGCCATTCCGAACATAAGAAAGAAATAGCTGTCGGCAAAGGGGTTACGCAGGTAAACGATCTGGTCTACAAACATGGCCAGCAAGCCCAGGCTCACAAAGAGCAGTATGGCGTCTAAAAGCTTAATCTTCTTCATAAATACCCACAATTTCAAATTTTTCAAATACCCCTTCCGTATGGGGTGCATCGGCCAGCTCACGGGTCAGGTCCTGCCCGGCCCAGTGCTCATAATGCTTTCCTGCCCTCCACAACCGGGAAGCGCTGACGTCGTAAACACGCCCTCTGAAAGCCACCCAGATCTCCGGCTTATCCGATCCGTTTCGCAGGCTCAGCTGCCGTTTGGTGATTATTCTCTGCTCAGTCATGAAAGTTTTTCAACGGAGAAGACACTTTTTACGTATATGGAGTTATATTCGCAAAAGTAAATCTGGTGACCCGTAAACATGAATACAAAAGTATTACAATTTTGCTTCATACTTGTTTTTTTATTCTCTGCCTGTGAAGAGAAAGTACCTCCCGTTGCCGAAAGAATACAGAAGGTATACACAGCCAAAACGGTAACCCACGATGGCGTAACCGTCTATACCTCAGGAGCATCAGGCAATATTGTTCCTGAATACAGCACCTACCGGCTCGATATGAGCGTGGCCGGGAAAGTTACCTTAAAAGATGTCACCAGTGAAACATTTACAGGCTCTTTTACCGCCACAGACAATCTCCTTACCCTGAGCGGGCTTAGCCCCCAGCCTACCGGCTCTGGCGGAACACTCACTTTTGAAATCACCTCTCTTTCTGAAGACGGCAAAACCCTTGTGCTGACCGCTACCAGGGTCAGCCCCAAAACCGGCAATACCGTCAATGTGTATACCCTGATTGCCAATTAAGCAAAGCAGCCTATGTCCACCCTTCCCCAAGAACGCATCACCGGGCTTCTGAACCTCCTGCAGGCCCGTTTTACCCAAAACCGGCATCGTCACGAGGGTATGGATTGGGCGGATATTCAAAGCCGCCTCGAAAAAAGTCCTGAAAAGGTATGGTCGCTCAATGAAATGGAAGAAACAGGCGGAGAACCTGACGTTACCGGGTACGAAGACGGTCATTACATTTTTTCAGATTGTTCTGCCGAAACCCCCAAAGGCCGCAGAAACCTGTGCTACGACGACGAAGCCCTGCAGTCGCGCAAAGAGCACAAGCCCCGGGACAGCGCCATGGCCATGGCCACCGGAATGGGCGTGGAGATCCTTACAGAAGAACAATACTTTGCATTGCAGGAGGCCGGCGAGTTTGACCTCAAAACGTCAAGCTGGTTAACTACTCCTGCCGACGTCAGGAAACGGGGCGGGGCTATTTTCGGCGACCGCCGTTTCGGGCGGGTATTCATCTACCATAACGGGGCAGAATCATACTATGCCGTAAGGGGCTTCCGGGCCCGGCTGAAAATCTGATTCTTCGCCTACTCATTCCTGTTTTTTATCGTTTTGCTTGACGGGTATAGGGAATAATGAATACATTTACTAAAATGTATTCAACTCCTATGCGCAAATTATTAGCTGTTCTGGTTTTCTTTTCTACCATGGCTCATGCCCAGCTCAGTGTAGAAAAAATCATGGAAGATCCTGCCAAATGGATCGGCACTTCCCCCTCTAACATTTTCTGGTCAGAAGACTCCAAAACCATCTATTTTGATTGGAACCCGGAGCAAAACCGGGCCGATTCGCTGTACAAGGTCACCCTTACAGATCGTACCCCGCAGAAGGTCAGCCTGGCTGAAAAAGAATCGCTCGCTATGAACGGCTTCGGTGGTCCGCGGTATTCCAGGGATTACAGCAAAAAGCTATACCTTAAAAACGGGAATATTTACCTTTTGGATACCCGGAGCGGAACGGAAAAACAGCTCACCAATACCCTCGACAGGAAAGGCAGCCCCTACTTCAATCTCGATGAAACCCGTGTTATCTATTCTTCGGGAAATGATATTTATACCCTCGACCTGAATAACGGTCAAACTACCCAGATCACTAACTTTTCCGGCGAAAATAAAAAGCCCGAAAACCGTTTAGGCGAAGCCGATAAAACCCTTGAAAAAGACCAGCTCGACCTCTTTGAGGTACTTCGCCAGGCCAAAGCCGACAAAGAAGCCCGGGAGAAATACAACAAGCTGACCCAGGTAAAAGGTCCGAAGAAAATAGCTTTAAACGGGAAAATGCTGCAGGGTGCCGTGGCCAGTCCCGACCTGAAATACGTATTCTACCGCCTCTCAGAACCGGCCAGAGACGCCAAAAGAACCATTGTTCCGAACTACGTAACGGCTTCGGGCTATACAGAAGATATACCGGGACGAACCAAGGTAGGACAGCCCGCCGGCTCTACCGAAGCCTTCGTTTATCACATTGCCAGGGATACGGTCTTTAAAATAGACCTGAAAGACATACCGGGCATAGAAGATCAGCCCAGATACCTGGAAGAATACCCCGGGAAAAGCGATAAAAAGAAAAACCTCCGGGCGGTGTCTTTCTCCAGCCCGGTGTGGTCTCCCGGCGGTAGCTATGCAGTGATCAGCATACGTGCCTACGATAATAAAGACCGCTGGATCATGAAGCTGGACGCTGAAACCGGGAAGCTGAGCCCGGTTGACCGCCAGCACGACGATGCCTGGGTGGCCGGCCCCGGCATAGGGGGCGGCTATGGCGGCGGTACCCTCGGGTTCCTGGATGAAAATACCGTCTATTTCCAGTCGGAAGCTACCGGATACTCGCATCTCTACACGGCAAACCTGGCTACCGGTGCTAAAAAACAGCTGACTTCAGGTAATTTTGAAATACAAAGTGCAGATCTTTCCAGGGATGGAAAATGGTTTTACCTGGTCACAAACGAGGTTCATCCCGGTGAAAAACACTTCTATAAAATGGCGGTAAGCGGTGGCGACCGGGTCCGGATCACCCAAATGACGGGAGCCCATGAAGTCAGCCTTTCGCCCGATGAAAAGACGCTGGCCATCCGGTATTCCAACGCCAACACCCCCTGGGAGCTGTATATCCAGCCCAACGAGCCCGGGGCAAAAGCAGAGAAAATCACCTCATCGCTCACCGATACCTTTAAGGCTTACAACTGGAAAATGCCGGAAGTGATCTCCTTCAAAGCACAGGACGGCCAGGAAGTATACGCCCGGGTATATGAGCCGGCCAAAAAGAAAAAGAACGGCAAAGCCGTGGTCTTTGTACACGGCGCAGGTTACCTGCAAAATGCCCACAAATGGTGGAGCCAGTACTTCCGGGAATACATGTTCCATAACCTGCTGGTCGACAAAGGCTATACCGTACTGGACATCGACTACCGGGCCAGTTCCGGCTACGGTCGCGACGTAAGAACCGGTATTTACCGTCATATGGGCGGAAAAGACCTCACCGACCAGGTAGACGGCGCCGGGTTGCTGGTGAGCAAATACGGCATTAATCCGAAGAAAATAGGTATCTACGGCGGCTCTTACGGCGGCTTCATCACCCTCATGGCCATGTTTACCACGCCGGATGTTTTTGCAGCCGGTGCGGCCCTGCGACCGGTAACCGACTGGGCTGCCTACAATCACGGCTATACGGCCAATATCCTGAATGAGCCGCAGTCTGACTCCGTTGCCTACCGGAGAAGCTCACCGATCTTCTTTGCCGAAGGACTGAAGGGCAAGCTGCTGATCTGCCACGGACAGGTAGACGTAAACGTACATATCCAGGATACTTACCGCCTGACCCAGCGCCTGATTGAGCTCCGGAAAGAAAACTGGGAGGTGGCCTCGTACCCGGTAGAAGACCACGGCTTTGTACAGCCTACGTCATGGATGGATGAATATAAACGTATTCTGAAGCTTTTTGAAGAAATGTGATTAAACCATATGAGACATATAAGCGGTCCGCCGCCGCGGCACATATAAGTTTCACTTTTGAACCACATAAGTCACATAAGTCATATAAGATTTTAGCGCTATAACTTTACGGTTTAATAATACGTTATCCAAATAAAACTATGTGACTAATATGACTTATGTGGTAAAATAAAAAGACTTATATGCCTTATAGGGTTATCAGGAAATGAATAAATATACCCCCGAGCACCTCATCCGTCACCTCGAGCAAAAACTCGGTCTTCTCTACGAAGAAGAGCCCGGGCCCAATAACCTTTGCTTTGCCAACGAGAACGCCGATCTGAGGAATGAATTTAAACGTATCTTCACCCCGGAGGATCTCCGCTATTACTCCCTTGCCAGTCCCTCCGTACCTCTCCCCCTGAGCACAGACGAATTCTGGGAGCGGGTAGAAAAAGGAAAGCGACTCACGTTATAGCCTCTGAATGTGCATTTTGCAAATGCGCTTAGCTTCCGTATCATTTTTTTCGGTTTTCTCTTATTTTTGTTACATCAAACAGTTAACAATGAGGCGTATCTCATCGGTAGACATTGTAAGAGGCCTGGTAATGATTATTATGGCGCTTGATCATACCCGCGATTTCTTTCATGAGAGCTCGCTGACCGCCAACCCCACTGATCTTCTTCAAACCTATCCTGCTCTCTTTTATACACGTTTTATTACGCATTTCTGTGCTCCGACGTTTGTATTTCTTTCCGGGGTGTCGGCCTGGCTGTCTTTCCGCAGAACCGGGAATACCGCTTCATTCCGAAAACACCTGCTCATCCGCGGACTGTGGCTGATGGTGCTTGACTTCACCCTGATCAATTTCGGCCTGTGGTTTGATATTCATTTTAACCTGCTCCTGTTCAATGTCCTGGCCACCATAGGCTTTGGATTTATCTGCCTGAGCCTCCTGCTGAAAGCCGGGACCCGTATTCTCGGAGGGCTGGGATTGGTCCTTGTTTTTTTAAGTCCGCTCGTACCCTTATACCCGGCTATGGCCCCTTTCTTCTCCCCTGTGGTACTTCCCCTTGGCGGAGAAAGAGTATTTATCATGGGCTATCCGCCCGTACAATGGCTGGGTATCATGCTGGCAGGTTTCGGAACAGGCCCGCTGTTTGTGCAGGAAAACCGCAAAAACCTGTTTCTGAAAACAGGCCTGGTGACGCTGGTTTCCTTTTTGGTGCTACGGTGGGTCAACGTGTATGTGGACCCAGCTCCCTGGCAAGTGCAGAAAAGCCTTTCTTATACTCTCATGTCTTTCCTCAACGTTTCCAAATATCCGCCTTCTCCTGCATTTGCGATGCTGACTCTCGGCACCATGTTCCTGCTGCTCGGATGGACAGAGCGTATAAATACCCGGCTAAGCCGTGCCCTGGAAGTGTATGGCCGCGTACCGCTTTTCTATTTTATTGTGCATTGGTACATACTTCACCTTATTCTTTTTACTCTGCTGGTAATCCGGGGCTACACGCCTCTGGATTTTGTTTTCGGCAGCAATTTCGGAAGACCCTCCGCCTGGAAGGGTTTGCCTCTGGCGGGGGTATACGGGGTGTGGACTATCCTGGTGGTCATTATGTACCCGCTTTGCCAATGGTACGGCAGCTATAAAACACGTCATAAAGACAAGACCTGGCTGAGGTACCTCTAAGGCCTATTTCTTAAAAATAAAATACACCGCCAGCACCAGGCATACAAAAGCAATAATGTGATTGGTGCGCAGCGTTTCGCTTTTAAAAGCAAATACGGCAAAGCCTGTAAACACCAGCAGGGTGATCACCTCCTGGATCACCTTCAGCTGCCAGAGCGTAAAAGGTCCGCCATTCCCTTCATACCCGAGCCGGTTGGCAGGTACCTGGGCCATGTATTCGAGCAGGGCGATGCCCCAGCTGAACAGAATCACCTTAAAAAGGCCCATACCGGCAAACCAGGAATACTCTTTCAGTCGCAGGTGACCGTACCAGGCCACAGTCATGAAAATATTGGAAAGCACCAGGAGTGCCACGGTATAAAAAGCTTTCACGCCGACAGAATTTAAAAAAATCAGGCGAAAATAATTTTAAAGCGGACAGGTTGATTCAAAGACCCCGGAATTATTTTTCGGGCAGATATGAAATAGCTTGTCCTGCTTTCCGAAGAAGCCTATTCTTGCGTAAGAAAATTTGGACTTAAGCCCAAAAAAGAAGAATTTTAGCCAAAAATTATCCGTGACAAATGAATGCAACCTACAACTGTGTCATCATCGATGATGAACCCGCACCAAGAGAAATACTGGCTAAATATATCGCCCGGCATCCCGCATTACACCTGGAAAACAGCTTTGATGAAGCTCCGGAAGCTTTAAGCTACCTAAAGAAAAACAAACCTGATATCATTTTTCTGGATATAGAAATGCCTGACCTGACAGGTATCCAGTTAATTGAAAAACTCGACATATCGCCTGCACATTACATTTTTGTAACCGCCCACAGCCAATATGCCCATGAATCCTACAACCTGAATGTGCCTGATTATATGACCAAGCCACCGTCGTATGAAAGGTTCAAGCAATCTGTAAGCAAAGTCCTGAAAGTACTTCACCATTTCAGGGAAGACACGCTGGTACTGGATATCGGGAGGAAACGTTTCCGGATTCCAAAAAGTCATATCGATTGGATAGAGGCAGAGAATTACCACGTAAAAATATACGGAAACAAGTTTAGCGAAGACCACCTGGCATTAAGGGTGCGGCTGCATCAATTAGAAGACCTGTTGCCCAAAGAACATTTTTTAAAACTTAACCGCTCTGCTATTGTAAAAATGAAATATATCAAGAGCATACGAAACAACGAGGTGACTTTGCGAAACGATAAGAAAATTACAATATCCCGATCATGCAAATGGGTCAAGAGCTATATTGAAAACCAGCTAAGATTGCAGTAAATAGCCTGTTTTAATCCATTCACTTCTTTTTTTGCAATTTCACTGCAAAAAAACATCAATTCACTGCACAGATTTGCAGAAGACGAAGCCTCAAAATATATTTGAATTACATGGATATTCCCGTTGAAAGAACAGGATAAAAAATCATTCTTATTACTGCTAAATAAATGACAAATAAGCTACTTGGTTTCTGCTTCCTGGTTTTTGGCCATTGGAGCTATGCCCAAAATCTTCAGATAACCGGCTCTTTTGAAGACGATAATACGGGTAGAGATGTGCCTTCAAGGGTCTATAGCATACATGACGGGAAAAGACAAATACTGGGAAAGTCAATTCAGACAGATGTGTTTGAACACCACTTCAGCCTGTTAATGCCCTTAAATGCTGATTCCATTCTGTTAGAGAGCACAGGTTACACTTCTGTTTCAGTACCCGTACATTTTTACGGACCTTTTCAAAAAAAAGCATTTGCAAGCATACGCATAGCCAGTGTCAATAAACCTGTTCATGATAAGGCCTATCTGGTCTATTGCCAGGCAGAAAATATACCTTCAGGAAATAAAATGGAGGTGCAGCATTTTGTTAACGGGAAGCACCATTGCACACAGGACATACCCCAAGCCATATCCCATCAAAGTTTGTTCATATCCGCAGAAGTCCGGGATGAATCTACCTATGAATTCATCATCAGGTCTGCTCGGGGAGAGGTGCTTACACGAAATAAATTTACAATAAAACCCGGTCTGAACCTTATAGATACCAATACATATCCACCAGAAGAGACTACCGTTGAGAAATCCACAGACGAAATCGCAAAACTTCCTTTCACCCGTAATGAGGATACGCTGCAGGGAACAAAAATGCCGTTGTCGGCCGATCGTTATTCATACTCTCCTGATCTCCACGCATACTCCTCAGGAATACCGGCCATATTTTTTGATCAAAGTAAATATGAGCTAAAAATCAACGGGAGAAATACTTTAGACAGTCTTTTGGAATACCTGGATCTTAAAACCGGCGCCAAAATAACGATAAAAGGATTTACGGATCAGGTAGGAGACGCCACCTTAAATGCTACCCTGGCCCGGTATAGGGCACAAGTGGTAGCCAATTACCTTACCACTAAAGGTCTAAGTCCGGAGCGGATACACATTCAATGGAACGAGACAGCAGCCCGCGTTCCCAACGACACTCATCTGAACCTGTACAGAAAAGTGATTATAAGCGAATTAAAATAAATAGAATGAATTGAGCTTCTTTGTAGATATGCAGAAGGAAACAGGTAATTTTGAAGGCTTTATGTCTTACATTCCATACAAAAGAAAAAATATAGATTCCTTATTCAATGCGGTAACCCGGCTATACAAAAAGCGTTTTGACTTTTTGGAACGCTATATAGTCTCTCACCCGGTTTCTGCCGGCTATGAACATTGGCTAAGGGAAACACTCACATTCCGGCAATATTTTGATTTTTTACAAAACTATACGCAGGAAGCTGAATTAAACCGGAATTTGCTGCCCAATGCCGATATAACCGGCTTTCTTGATCCCTTGCTTCTTACAGAAGATCACCCTGCCTCTATTTATTACCTAGAATCTTTATCTCTTCTCCTGTTCAACCAAGAACCATTCCGTAGAAGAAACATAAGCAATTCATAAACAAAGTCTAGAAAGTGCTCCGTAGTTTTAAGAAGAACATAAAGTGACTTTGCGAAACGATAGGAAAATCATAATATCCCGATTATACCAAAACGTTAAGAGTTCTATTGAGAATTAATCACAAATGCAGTGAACAGCTTATTTTAGTACATTAACTTCTTTTTTTACACTTTCACTGCAAAAAAGTAACAGTCTACTGCACAGATTTGCAAAAGATGAAACACCAAAATATATTTGAACCATCAGAAGATTACCGTCAGAAGAAATATAACAGAAAAACTAAATCGATATAACTTGATAAAAGTAATTGGAATATGAAATATAACATTAGGCAAAAAAACAAAAATAACTAACTACATATAAAGGTAAGGATTTGATGATCAAGTCATAAATATTTTCAATTTTAATTCTATTATTTCTATGAACAATGTAAACCTAAAAGGCTTTTTTTCCAGTACAGAGATACTGCAAAAAGACGAGATGAAAAACATTAAAGGAGGAGGTGGAGATAAATGCGCTGTATGTTCTATGGGGCCTGGCGGCGCCGGCGGAACGTGTGGAGAGTATGTATTTAGTTTTGCCGAAGCCAGTGCTATGGCAAATGAGTTTAATCAGGATGTGGATGATGGATATGTCTATTTTTTTCATTGTCCCTAAACAAAAATACTTTTTTTTCATCATTACAAAATGCTATATTACTTTTTATAAATCCCTCTCTACTGATGAGGGATTTATAAATTATAAAACTGTATATTTAAACTGTGAATATCACACTGTTCAGATACCCCTTACTGCTAAAGGTTTAGTTTAAGTCCGGAGCGGATACACATTCAATGGAACGAGACAGCAGCCCGCGTTCCCAACGACACTCATCTGAACCTGTACAGAAAAGTGATTATAAGCGAATTAAAATAAACACGATGAAAAATTTACTTTTTATCATTGCACTTCTCTCTTTCCCGGTAAAGGCATGGAGTATCTCAGCAACGAAAGTCACTACTATCTATATCGAAAACAGAAGCAGCAAGAGGCTGGGTATCCAGGCTGAAATCACACCCGACTTCGTCTTCCCGCGTTATAGAACTGAAAATATATATGACACGCTTTATTTCTACACGGAAGCACCCTTCCGCCTGGTATGCGACAATATAGACTCCAGCCGCCGCTACCTATATACCACTTACCTTCTTCAACCCGGGGAAACGGTCTGGTTAAAAAACGAACCCGGCAAAACATGGGCTTATTCCTCTGATACGCTCAGGAACAATGAACTCAACTTCTTTGTAGATATGCAGAAGGAAACAGGTAATTTTGAAGGCTTTATGTCTTACATTCCATACAAAAGAAAAAATACAGATTCCTTATTCAATGCGGTAACCCGGCTATACAAAAAGCGTTTTGACTTTTTGGAACGCTATATAGTCTCTCACCCGGTTTCTGCCGGCTATGAACATTGGCTAAGGGAAACACTCACATTCCGGCAATATTTTGATTTTTTACAAAACTATACGCGGGAAGCTGAATTAAACCGGAATTTGCTGCCCAATGCCGATATAACCGGCTTTCTTGATCCTTTGCTTCTTATAGAAGATCACCCTGCCTCTATTTATTACCTGGAATCTTTATCTCTTCTTCTCCAGTTATATGAGCTGAAAGATATAAGCTATCAGGTGTTCTACCAGAAAATAAAAGACAGCTATAAAGGAAAAACACGTGATTACCTGCTTTTTAAAACACTTGAAGTCGCGTACAAGTCTCCTCAAATAGGGCAATTAGTAGATGACTACCTGGCAACCTCAGAATCCGATATTTTAAAAGAACGGGTCACTATCGATTATGATGACCATATCGGATCTGCTATGGCTGAGGAGCTGATCATACCTAAACCGGATTATAACCTTGAGACTACTTCTTTACTGTATCATCTGAAAACCGGGAAAATTATTAACTGGGACACCCTTCTGGCAGCAAAAGGATATAAATATATCGATTTCTGGGCTACCTGGTGCGGTGGGTGCAGAGCTAATCTCCCCCACTCCAGGCAGCTGGCAAAAGAATATGGCTCCAGGGGATTAAATGTAATTTATATTTCTATGGATGAGAACCCTAAGCTCTGGCAGAAAGTATCCCGTAAAGAGCAGCTTCCGGATGAGAACAGCTACCTGCTGCTGGACCCCAGGAAAACATTCATCTATACCCAATACCGGATTACCCCGATTCCCAGGTATATGCTGGTCAACAATGAAGGCTTCATTACCCACCCGAATGCTCCTGAATTGATGCCAAGCGGGTATTCAAATCTTGAAAGCACCTTAGAAGAGCTGTTAAAGTAAGAAAAAAATAAAGCAGGCGCTGTTCAGGTGTCTTCTGTTGGATGAAACCTTTCTCCTTTGTTCAATTCCGTATTCCCGCAGGTAAAATCACCGATATCTATGAAAAGCCGCTTGATATCGGTGCTATCCTGGCCAACAGCCCCTTTATGGAAGCCCTGAAAGGAGCATCTCTTCATTTTTGGGAAACCGTAACAACGGAAAAACTCACGGAAGAGCATCACAAAACCCTTTACAAATATTATTCCCGCTGGTGTACCCGCTGCACACCCTTCGGTAGGTTTTCAGGTGTTTTTACGGCAGACTTATCCGGCGAGACTTCTTTCAGGGAAGCCATACCTCACGTATATACCGAGCCTGATATTCAGGAAAAGAAAAAGCTGACCCGGCTGCTTAACGATGCGAAGCTCCGCCGGGCCGGTTTCCGGGTAAACAGCTCGCTTTATACTCAGGCCGGCAAACATTACCTGCTACAATATCTGGATGAAAAATACCACCAAGTCAGCTTCGAACGCTTCGGGGCCCTGGATACCGTATTGCAGGCCGCCGGGTCAGAAGTTTCCTACGCGGAGATAGAGAATATCCTCGTCAATCATGATTTCACTAAAGAAGATGCCGAAAGCTTTGTCCGTGAGTTGCTGGAAGAACAGGTGCTCTGCACCGGTTTCGAATTTAATACATCGGAAACCCTGCAGAATTACCGGCACCGGCAGCAGATGACCTTCTTACCCGGATTTACCCGGTCTTACACCTTTACCGTTTATCCTGACGCTGAAATAGACCGCGAGATCATCCATACAATTGTGGAAGACGTTAAAAAGCTCGGTAAGTTTTTCAGGAAGGAGCCTCATCCAAGACTGACAGCCTTTCGGGATGAATTTATACGCCGGTTTGAGGACAGGGAAATCCCCTTAGCCGAAGCGCTGGACCCGGAGCTCGGGATACGTTACGGAACCTATAATCTCACCCCTGCGGGGGAGCTTCTGGATCAACTGTCCATATCTCCGGAACCTTCAGCGCCGAAACCGGCGCTACCTTCACTCCTGCTGGATAAATACATTGCCTGTATGGCTTCGGGTGGTGATGAGATATCATTTACCGCTGAAGAATTAGACACCGGGATCCCCGAAGAAAATATTACTTCATACATTTTCGGAAGCCTTCTCAAAAAAGGCCCGGATTTTATGTTTTTATTAAAGCAGGCCGGGGGAAGCTCTGCTGTAAACCTGACGTCCCGGTTCTCACTCGGCAATGACCTCTTAGCGGAAAAGCTCCGGGAAATTACAGCTTATGAGCAGTCGGTTACCGATGCTATCCTGGCCGAGGTTATCCATCTTCCTGAAGGGAAAATAGGGAATGTTGTTCTTCATGCTCCACTAAGGGAATACCAAATTCACTACCTGGGACACGACACTCATACGTCTCTTCCTTTGTCCGATCTGCTGGTGTCTGTTTCCGGAAATGAAGTCGTTCTGCGCTCCCGGAAATACAACAAACGCGTGATCCCCTATCTCTCTCATGCCTATAATTACGCTACGGGGCTCCCTGTTTACAACTTCTTAGGTGATCTGCAGCCTGCGGGAGCACAATTCACTTTTGATTGGGGCGTGCTCAGTGACCGGGAATATCTCCCTCGTGTAACCTTTAAGCACCTTATCCTGTGGCGGGCTACCTGGAATCTTACACAAAAAAACATTGAAAGAATAAAAAATACCCTGCCACGGCATATAGTGATCATTGAATCCGACCATGAGCTCTACCTTGACCTCTTCCAACCTGTTGCTCAAAAGATCCTGCAAGATCACCTGAAAAAAAATGCGGAAACCCGGGTACAGGAGTTCTTATATCCGCCGGATCAATGTTTTGTAAACGATCGTAGCTCAGAAGTGGTCATTCCTGTGATGGGAGAAAACCCTAAACCATTTACAAAACCGGTCCCGCTTATTTCCGGCAGATCTTACCCTCCCGGAAGCGAATGGCTTTATCTCAAACTTTACACAGGTCCGAGGACGGCTGATAACCTTTTGAGGGACAAAATCAGGCCTTTTGTTCAACTTCTGAAACAAAAAGGCCTGATTCAGAAGTGGTTCTTTATCCGGTATCACGATCCCGGTTTTCATATCCGGTTACGGTTCTATCACGATTCAAACCCCGGTTTTTATACAGCTGTTACCGATCTTTTTCACACGCACTTTAAAGAAGAGCTCAGTTTCGGCTCTATTTATGAATTACAAATAACCTGCTATCAGCCGGAATATAACCGTTACCCGGACATGCAACAGGCAGAAACCCTCTTTATGCAAGACAGTGAGCGGGTACTGGAAAGACTGGAATCTGATGCGGAAATCTACCGGATCGAGACATCGCTGATCCGCATTCATACCTATCTTTCCTGCCTGACCCTTCCTGAAAAAGTGAGCTTTTGCCAGAGAAACCGCGACGGCTTTCTGGAGGAACTGGGTGTAGCCTTAAAACCAAAGCTGAACGGTTTGTATCGCCAGCATCTTACCTGGATAAAAGCAACGATGGATAAGGTGAGTCCGGAAACATTCCTCCCTTCAGAACCGGGATGTCTCGCTTCCTACATCCACATGCATGTCAACCGTAATTTTATCTCGGATGCCCGGAAATACGAGATGCTCTTGTATCATTTTTTATACCGGTATTATGACTCGGTTCTTGCACGGAAAAATTTGGATGTTAGTAAAATAATATGAATATTCGTGCAACAACTGCTAACAAGAAATGAGAACTACCTATAACTGTGTTGTAATTGATGATGAACCCGCACCTCGTGAGATACTGGCGAAACATATAGCCCGGCATTCCGCCCTGAGCTTGTTAAAGAGTTTTGACGATGCTCAAAAAGCATTAAGTTACCTGAGAAAAAATAAAGCAGATATCGTTTTCCTGGATATTGAAATGCCCCAGCTTTCGGGTATACAGCTAATAGAAAACCTGGATACGGAAGGAATGCTTTTTATTTTTGTTACGGCGCATCCCCAGTTTGCCGTTGATGCTTTTGCCCTGGATGCGGTAGATTACCTGAGCAAGCCGGTTTCTTACGAACGGTTTACACAAGCGGTAAAAAAGGCCCTGAAACGTCTCGAATATATGAAAGAAGAGACCCTGGTTCTCAGTGTGGGGAAAGAGCATCTGCAGATAGATTTGAATAAAATAGACTGGATAATGGCTGAAAATTATTATGTAAACATACACGGACACAAGTTTGCTGCCGGCCCCTTGATTGTAAGGCTGCCCCTCTATAAGCTGGAAAAGCTTCTTCCCCAGGGCAAGTTCTTTAAAATAAGCCGTTCGGTAATTGTGGGCCTGCATTACATTAAAAAAATCCGGAACAACGAGGTAATTTTACGAAACGGAGAAAGGTTTACGGTATCCAGGTCCTATAAATATATAACAGGAGTCATCGAAAATAAGCTCCTTTTGCAGTAAGCTGCCACTTACTTCTTTTTTTGTACATTCACTGCAAAAAACAGGGAGTTCACTGCATCGATTTTTTTTACTTCTCATCATTTAAAAGTTTTAAAGCCTAAAACTTTTAATACAATGATGAAGAATGGTAAATTTCTAAGAAAAGAAGTGATTGGGGTGTTAGCGCCTCAGTCGAAAACAAACGGGAGAACAACTATGGATACAATTACAACCTCTACGATGAAACATAATTATTCAAGTTAGTGCCGAACGTAATTCGTATTATTGAACAATTAAGGGAAAAAGGAAGATACTGGCTTATGACTGTAATGTTCTGGCTATGTATTTTCCTTTTCATATACTTCATATTTTCAGTTAACGCTTTAAGGATCCCCAATGCCTCTTATTTTATGGCAGGTGTAATGATCCTGACAGTCATCAGTTACTATCTGCTTATTTATACGTTTCAGCATACCATATACTCGGGCCTGTTTTGTATAATACTGGTATTTTTGCTCTATCAGTATTACACGTATTTTTCTTTTCTATATCTGGCTGGCTTTGAGAACGCTACATACTTTCAGAATGCCTCAAAAATTATAGGTCCGTTACCATTCTGGCAGATACCATTTAACAGCAGGGTTTTTTACTTTTCCTATACAATGAGTTTATTTCATTTAGCACCACCTTTAATCATAAAAGGCGGGTATGAAATATTACATAAATTCTATTCCAATCAAAAGCTCAAAGAAGAAAACCTTAAACTCGAAATCAGCTACCTGCACGCCCAGATTAACCCACACTTCCTGCTTAATACCCTTACTGCCATCTATAACATGGTGATGGACAACCCAAAAGCAGCTAAAAGCATTGAAACACTATCCGGGCTCCTCCAGTATTCTCTTTATGATACGGGGATGGAAAAAGTAGCTGTAAGTAAAGAATTAAAATTTCTTAAAAACTACATAAAACTTTCAAGGATACGTCTGAACTCCAATAAAAAGCTAAAACTTACCATAAACGGTAAGCCGGATCACCTTACTATCGCCCCATTGATTTTAATCAACCTGGTAGAAAACAGCATTAAGCACGGGCTTCACAACATAGCTGGTGCCGCTGAAGCGGAAATTCATATCAATATCAAAGACCATACCCTTAATCTGACCACATACAACCGTCTTCCTCAGGCCTCTTTTGCGAAAGAAGGAGGTATCGGCTTAAAAAACACCCGCAGGCGTTTAGATATCTACTATCCCGGGAAACACTCTCTCAATGTTACAAACGAAAACGGTTTTTACAGGGTGGAACTATGTATCGAGCTTTAATCCGGCATATTTAGTTGCAGTGAATGACCACTTACATCTTTTTTTATTGATTCACTGCAAAAATCCTGTCATTCACTGCAAACGTTTGTATAATCTGTTTCACTCAAATATATTTAAAGATGCAATGAGAACACATGAAGGCCCGTTTCGAACATATTTTCGCCCAAATCATAAAGGCCCTGGATGTGCCTGTAGCAAAAACAAGTGCCTTAGAGCGGTGCAATCTCACCCCGACGAAGGCTCCTTACTGGCGTATTCTGAAACTTTAAACCACTATAAGATAGAAAATGCCGGTATAAAGGCAGATAAAGAAAAGCTCCAGACTCCCTGCTCCGTTCGTGGCATATCAGCACGGAGGTACACTCACCCTGGTAAAAGAAGTCACACACCACCACGTTTACTGCTCAATATCACAAAGGGCTGAAAAATACGATACCCTTATTGGCTGCTACTTCCACACTTCTTTTACCTTTACTTATTCTTCTAAAAACAGACGGCACGATGATCAGCAGGTTACTTTTCTCCTACATAAGCTTATCAGGCATAAGACGCAGCTCATCAAGCCCGATGGATCCACGATCACACTATCGGACAGCTGTTCGATAGTTTAGCACGGTTTTCCCACCATTCCCCGCTATATCTACATTAACCAAAGCCAGACCGAGGTTCATCATAATGTGCTTAAGCCTACGCTTTTAAATTTATAATCTTTTCTGTCGTTCATAAACTAAAAAATTAGTACTCATAGCCTGTCATTCTGGAAAGTAACTATAACAAATGATTCAAAATGACCTTCTTCTATTATTTTAATCTTTGCAGTAAATGACCATTCACATCTTTTTTTGTTGATTCACTGCAAATACCCTGTAGTCCACTGCAAACGTTTGTATAGCCTGTTTCACTCAAATATATTTAGCAACGCAATGAGAACACATGAAGACCAATTTCGAACATACTTTCATCCAATTAATAAAGGTTCTGGATGTACCTGTGACAAAAACAAGTGCCTTAGAACGGCTGCAATCTCACCCCGATGAAGGCTCCTTACTGGCGTATTCTGAAACTTTAAACCACTATAAGATAGAAAATGCCGGTATAAAGGTAGATAAAGAAAAGCTCCATGAACTCCCCGTACCGTTCGTGGCATACCTGCATCTGCACGGAGGCACATTCACCCTGGTAAAAGAAGTCACACACCACCACGTTCACCATCTGCTCGATACCCAAAAGGGTTGGAACAAGACAGGTAAAGACGAATTCCTTAAAGCCTGGCAGGGCATTGCTTTATTGGCAGAGGCTTCTTCTGAATCAGGAGAAAAAGACTTTGCCAAACACCGGAGAAGTGAAATTCTTAAAGAATTGCGGGTACCCCTGGCCGTCTCACTACTCCTCTTAACAACAGGTATTTTTACGGTACCCTTATTGACTGCTACTTCCTCGCTTCTTTTGCCTTTGCTTATTCTTCTAAAAACGGGTGGCATGGTAACCAGCACTTTACTGTTGGTAAAAACTATTGACAGCAAAAATGAGTTGGTTAACCGGCTATGCAATAACGGTCCCAAAATAAACTGCCAAAGCATCTTGGACAGTCCTGCTGCACAGCTCACTCCCTGGCTAAGCTTATCAGACCTGGGGTTCATATATTTCTTCGGCTCTTTCTTTGCTTTGTTGTTCAGTGGGTACGCCGGCACGCAACATACCTTTATAAGTTTCCAATGGATATTTAGTTCAGGCTGTATCACCTTCGGTGCTTATTCATTATGGTACCAGGGAGTAAAAGCTAAAATGTGGTGCACGCTTTGCCTGGCAGTGGTTTCTATTTTTGTACTGGAGCTATTGACACTTATAAGATTCACTCCATTCCTGTTCCGTTTAGATACAGCAGGTATAGCCTATATGGTTGCAGGCTTTTTACTCCCAATCACCTTTCTCCTGCTTTTTAAAAATTCTGCCCTGAAAGCCAGGGAAGCCCATGATTTAACGAGGAAATTAAATAAAATATATGCTAACCCGGCCTACTTTAAATCCCTGATGGGCAACCAGCAGCTGATGCCTGAAATACCCGAATATATGCCGGTGGTAGTCTTCGGCCGTAAAGATGCCATCCACACCATCACCGTAGTAAGTAACCCTCTTTGTACCCCTTGCGCCATTATACATCAAAAGCTGGAAGAAGTAATAGAAGAAAACCCCGGAATAAATTGCCAGGTCATTTTCCTGTCAGGAGAGAACAATGCAGGCGGACAGTTTGTGCAAAAGCTCTGGAGTCTGCCAGATAGTATCCGGCCCGTAGCCACAAGTAGATGGTATTACCGGAATGACAAGAATTTTGAAAAATGGAACGAAGAATACATCACCTGCCCGGAAGAAATTAACAGGGGAAAACATATTCAGAAAATGCATAACGATTGGGCAAATTATGCGGAAATAAAAGCAACACCCACCCTATTTGTGAACGGCAGGAAAAAACCGGACGAGATAAGCATTAAAGAGTTGGGCAGGTTGCTTTCAAGCCAGCGAGAAGCATTTATTTAAATAAGGATTTATCAATCAAATTATAACAATTAAAACTTAGTAAGCTTATGAAAAACTTAATTAGCCATTCAGGTGTAGAAGTACTTTCAAGAAGTGCTATGAAGAGTATTACCGGTGGGAATCCTCTAGATATTAATGTAAAATGCAAATGTTGCGTAGGAGACGAATGTTATCAGTTAGACTCTGCTACTTGTCCCGAGAACAAGCCTGCAGATTGTAATGGACGCTCCTGTGGTCCATCCGGTTATACTTTACAAGATTGTGAGTTAGCATAATTTTGAACAGGCGTTAGATTTATAGCCTAACGCCTGACTTTTTAAATGAATCAATTGAAACATGAGAATATTACCCGGAAGTCTGATTATCCTAAGCATTTTATTACTTACTAAAACGGTTAATGCCCAGGAATCTTTCGCCACCGTATCTTTTGAAAAACATGATACTACCGGTAATGATCAATTACTCTATTATATTTTTAACGACCTGGGGAAAGTTAAATCCGGATGGATCAAAGGAACCATTAAAATACCGGTCAGGAAAGATCAGTATGATTTCTGTTATATTTCCAATACTTTAGCAATCACCGGTCTCCTTTATCTGCAACATGGCGATTCTGTTAAATTAGTACAGGAACCCGGAGGGAAGCTTCGATATCGTGGGAGCCATGAGGCAGAATTCAAGCTCCTGGAAATTCTGTCTGACAAAGACATCATCACTTTCAGGGCAACCAAGGATATACCGTCAGTAATGAGTACAAAAAAAGCTATCCCTTACACCTTGTCCATGATTGATGCGGCGAACCATGTAATTGACTCTTTTACAGTGGCCAATCCGTTAGCCGATAAAGAAATCCTGGAGATGATTCGTATCGATGCCAAATACAAATATCTAAACGGTCTGTTCTCCCAATATGCTTATTCCGAATACTCTGATGAAAATTACGGGTTGATTACACCCATATTAGAACGGGAGACCCGGGAATTGGAGAATTTCAGATATTCCTACAATTACGGGGCGGGTATGAGTTGGTTCAAAATGTATATGGGACTATCTATGTATCTCCACGAAACAAAAAAACAGGTCATGCACATTGGAGAAAAGGGATACGCCCAACAAATGGTATCTATTCTCGAATTTTACGATACCTTGCCTGGGTCTCTTCGCGAAGACATAATTTTTTATACCCTGAACGATTTCCTGCAATATAAAAAACTGGAAGGTATAGACGTAAGCACCTTTGCCAATCATTTTTACCCTGTTTCTACCCACACCGAAAGACTGGAGAAAATCAAAGAACGGGAAAATATCATAAAAGCAGAAAATAATGCTAAAAAGCAGGCCGAACTCATTATAAAAGAACCTGAGCTCAGGGCCACTCAGCTCATCAAACCCGACGGATCCACAATCACCTTCGGTCAGCTGTTCGATAGTTTAAAAGGAAACGGAATCTATATCGATATCTGGGCCACCTGGTGTGCCCCATGCCGCATGGAAATGAATAAGCTGGATACTGAATTCTTTAAAAATAAAAATACAAAAACCGTATTTCTCTCCCTGGATGAGGATGAAGAAACGTGGAAAAACACTGTGCAAAAACAATACGCCTTTGGAGGCCTGGCAGGACACTACCGGTTAAAGCTCAATAACATTACTTTACAGAGATTAATGCACGGTTTTCCCACCATTCCCCGCTATATCTACATCAACCAAAGCCAGACCGAGGTTCATCATAATGTGCTTAAGCCTACCCTTTTTAATTTATAACCTTTTTCTATCGACTATGAACTAAAAAAATAGTAAATTCAGCCTGTCATAAGTATTATATTACTAATCCAGGCAGGATCTCAACAAAAAGCAATATGAGGCTGTCATTCTCACTATTCATTTTCTCTCTTTTTCCCATAGCATGTTTCTCACAAAAAAAGGGTGTGATAAACGTGAAAGGATCTTTTTATGACGATAGCACAGGCCTGGACTTACCTACAAAAATATATAGCATAAGTAAGGGCAAAAAGGAATTCCTGGGTCAATCCTATCGCGAAGAAATATTCAATCACAAATATAATTTCAATTTAAAGCCCGAAGTAGATTCTCTGGCATTTGAAAGCGAAGGCTATGAAACCAGGACGCTTCCCCTTTACTTTCACGGGAAATTTGATCATAACATAAAGTTATATCTGAGCATCCGGACATTGAAAATAAATGCCCCGGGCACTAACCGGATGGAAGTGTATTTTTGCGGGGGGAAGAATCCGGATAATCAATACAAAATGATGCATTATTCAGGAAATACATTGCATTCCATAAGGTATGGAAGACATATGATATTAGAAATGACAACGGATCACAAGAGTACCTCACGCTATGTAGTGCAAATTCTTTCACCCGCCAGAGAAGTGTTATCAGAAGCAGCTTATCCGCTGTTACCCGGTATAAACTTAGTGGATGTAAGTACGTATTCTCCAGCTACCCGGAACTCCAATGAAAACAGGGTAACCAATACGACAGAATCTCTGCCGGGAGCAGAAGATTCTATTCAGGCAAATACTTCTTCCTTCCTCTCTGTTAAAGAGCCTCACCCGTACGAGTCAGGTATACCATCGGTGTATTTTGAGCAGGGTAAGTATACCTTAAATGATGAAGCTAAAAAAATTCTCGACGAGGTAAGCCAATACTTAAATCAAAAACCCCGGACAAAAATAAAGATTAAAGGATTTACTGACGGCGTTGGTGAAAAAGCATTAAATGAAACACTTGCCAGATACAGGGCCCAGGTCGTTGCTAATTATTTAATGGACAGGGGAACTCCTTCTGATGTAATAAGGGTGGAGTGGCAAAAAGAAGAGGACATGAATAATTCTGAGGAACAAAAGGCGGAGTTAAGTCAATCCCGGAAAGTAACTATAAACGAAATAATACTCTGATCATTTAATAATCGGATGCCGTTAACGCCGCATACGAACGATTAGAAACAAAATAATTGAAACCATTTTCAGCATACCGCCAATTAGACGCCATGGATTGCGGCCCCACCTGCCTCCGCATGGTGGCTAAGCACCATGGCCGCACACTTTCGGCTCAGAAAATCCGGGAAGCGGCAGAAATCGGGAAAGAGGGTGTAAACCTGCTGGGCATTGCCCAGGCCGCCGAAAAGATAGGCCTCAAAGCACTAGCAGTAAAGATAAACCTCAAAAAGCTCCGGAAAGAGGCTCCTTTACCCTGTATAGTACATTGGGGGCAGAATCACTTTGTAGTGGTATATAAGATAACCGCAGGACGTGCTTTATCGAAGAATCATACCGATAACAGGGGTCAGGTCTATGTGGTCGACCCCGCCCGGGGCCTCCTCAAATACTCCTTTGCTGAATTTGAATCCCAATGGGCTACTACTGTAACTGACGGTGAGCCTACCGGCATCGCGCTCCTCCTCGAACCCACTCCGGCTTTTCATGAGGCTGACGATGAATTTGAGCAGAAAAAAGGCAGCAAAACGCTGATAGGCCTCTTCTCCTACTTCTTCCGCTACAAACGCCTGGTCTTCCAGCTTTTCCTGGGATTGCTGACCGGGTCGCTCATCCAGCTGATCCTGCCCTTCCTTACCCAATCAGTGGTAGATACCGGTATCCAGACCCGTAACCTGAACTTCATTTACCTGGTGCTGGGCGGACAGCTTATGCTATTCGTGGGCCGGATGAGCGTAGATTTTATCCGGAGCTGGATCCTGCTGCACATCAGTACCCGTATCAACCTGTCTATTCTTTCTGATTTCCTGGGAAAACTGCTGCGCCTGCCCGTAGCCTACTTTGAGAGTAAGCAGACCGGCGATATCCTGCAGCGGGTAGGTGACCATAGCCGTATAGAGTCATTCCTGACCGGCACCTCATTAAACGTACTATTTTCACTCGTGAACCTGCTTATTTTTTCAGTGGTGCTCGCTTTTTATAATCTCACCATTTTCGGGGTATTCGTTGCGGCATCTGTACTCTATGCCGCCTGGATCACCGCTTTTCTGAAATACAGGAAAACCCTGGATCATAAACGCTTTGCATTGAATTCTAAAAACCAGAGTACATTGATCCAACTCGTACAGGCTGTTCCCGAGCTTAAGCTCAATAACGCTACCTTGCGCAAGCGCTGGGATTGGGAAAACCTCCAGGTAGCTGAATTTAAGCTGAATATACGCTCACTGGCCCTTCAGCAATACCAGCAGTCGGGCGCCCTGTTTATCAACGAAGGAAAGAATATTTTTATCACTTTCCTGGCAGCTACAGCCGTGGTAAACGGGCAGATGACCCTGGGGGCCATGCTGGCTGTGCAATACATCCTTGGCCAGCTGAACAGCCCCGTGGAGCAACTGGTAGGATTCATCCAGCGCCTCCAGGATGCCCGGCTGAGCCTGGAGCGTTTGAATGAAGTGCACGGCATAGACGACGAAGAGCCACCCGGCCGGCATTTCGTGCGCCGCCTGCCTGAAGACAAAGGTATCAAAATAGAAAACCTCAGCTTTACCTATCCCGGTGCGGGAAATGAACCGGTGCTAAGCAACGTAAGCCTGCATATCCCCCAAGGAAAAGTAACGGCCATAGTAGGCAGCAGCGGCAGTGGAAAAACCACCCTGATCAAATTACTGCTAAAGTTCATTGAGCCCGGAAAAGGGAATATAAGGGTAGGCAACCTGCAGTTTAGTAATATCGGTTACGACTATTGGCGCAGTCTCTGCGGTACAGTCATGCAGGAAGGTTTTATTTTTTCAGACACCATTGCCAATAATATCGGTATCAGTGATGAACGCCCGGATATTGATAAGCTCCTCCATGCCGTGAGAGTAGCCAATATTCAGGACTTTATTGAGTCACTGCCCTTAAGCTACAACACCAAAATCGGTTCGGAAGGAAACGGCATTTCACAGGGCCAGAAGCAGCGGCTCCTGATTGCCCGGTCGGTATACAAAAACCCGGAATACCTCTTCTTTGATGAGGCCACCAATGCCCTGGATGCCGAGAACGAACGCATCATCATGGAAAACCTTTCGGAATTCTTTTCCGGGAAAACGGTGGTAGTAGTAGCTCACCGCCTCAGTACCGTGAAAAATGCCGACCAGATTATTGTATTGGAGAAAGGAAAAGTAGTGGAAACGGGCACCCACGAAGAGCTCAGCCGGACCAACGGCCGGTATTTTGAATTGGTAAAAAATCAGCTGGAACTTGGAAACTGACCGGAAAAATAATCGCAGGCCGGAGTTGATGAACTCCACGGTAGATGAAGTACTGAATCGTCCGCCCGGATGGCTCCTGCAATGGGGCACCACCCTGTTTTTTGCGGTGATCTGCCTCGTATTGGCGGTATCCTGGTTTATTCAATACCCTGACCTTGTTTCGGCTCCACTGCGGGTACTGCCCGCGCAGCTCCCCAAGAGCGTGGTAATCCGTTCGGAAGGAAGGCTGGAAAAACTATGGACAAAAGACGGTCAAAAAGTGAAAGCAGGAGATATCCTGGCTTACCTGGAGAGTACGGCTGATCACGAAGATGTGCTCAAACTGGAAAAAGCCATAGATGAATTAATGCAGAAAGACGAAGACATGGAAGCCATCTACCAGACATCCATACCTCTTTATTTTAATCTGGGCGATCTGCAGAAAAGTTACCAGGTCTTCCGCGAAGCTTATACCCGTTCAAAGTCAGTTCTCCGCTCCGGGACATTTTCCCGCAAAAAAGGAACCATAGCCGGTGAAATCAGCAGCCTGAAAAACCTGAGAAGCAATACCTATGAGCAACTCGACCTCCAGGAGAAAGACCTGAAAATGGCCCTGGAGGAGGCACAGAGCCAGCAGCGGCTGGCAGACAAGGGCTTCGTTCCGGCCCAGGAAGCCAAAAACGCCATGAGCCGGTACCTGAATAAAAAACAGGCTTATGAGCAGGCCCGCGCATCGCTGGAAAACAACACCATCAGCCAGAACCAAAAGCAGCAGGAACTGCTGGAAATGGATAAAACCATAGAAGAACATAATACCGCCCTTATCCAGGCCATCTACTCCCTCAAAAGTGATATACAGGCCTGGAAGCAACGGTACCTGGCCATAGCACCTATAGCCGGCACCGTACACTTCACTACTCTTCTGCAGGAAAACCAGCAGCTGAAGACAGGAGAAGAAATCATGGTGGTGGTTCCCGGAGCAGAGGGCTATTTCGGTGAAATGTGGGTGGGACAATACAATTTCGGGAAAATCAGGCCGGGACAGGAAGTGATCGTCAAGTTTGAAGGCTACCCCTTCCAGGAGTTCGGAACGGTAACCGGGCGGATACGGGAGATCAGTGAAATCCCGAAAGATACCTCTACGCTTATACAGGTAGACTTTCCTAACGGACTGCTGACTAATTCGGGTAAAACACTCCCTTTCAAATACGGGATGAAAGCCACGGGCGATATCGTTACAGAAGACCTCCGCCTGATAGAGCGCTTCTTCTATGACCTGCGAAAAATATTAAAAAGATGAGGCTATTGATCATTTTCCTCCTGGCCTCTCTAGGGACTTACGGCCAGAAAAACTATAGCCTGGAAGAATGCATCGCCCTGGCGCAGCAGCAACATCCCGATGTGCTGTTGCAGAACCTGAATATAGCCCGCGCAGAAAATACACTTCGCCAGTCGGTCAAAAGCCGTATTCCTGTCGTTTCAGGGTCGGTTTCCACCGGGCTGAACGGTGGCAGAAGCATTGATCCTTTCTCCAACAGCTTCGTCCAGCGTACCATATCGTACAACTCATTCGGCATGTCTGCCGGCGGTTCCCTGTTCAATGGTTTTTCTCTCCATAACCAGGTTGAACGAAACCGCCGGAATAAAGAAGCCGAACAAATTCAGCTGGAAACCGTCAGGAAGGAAATCAAGATAGCAGTCATCGAGGCTTATGCAAACGTGGTGGTCAGCCGTAAGCTGATCCGTCTGCAGGAAGAAAGTGTGCAGGATCTCACAACTCAGGCAGAAGCAATCCAAGAACGGGTAAAAGAAGGGGTCATGGCCAGTTATAGTCTTACAGAAACCCAGGCTCAGCTGGCCACTGCCCGTTTCGAGCTGGTGAGCGCTGAAAATAATTACCGCCTGGCAAAATCTGCTCTTGCTCAGCTGATGATGATCAAAGAAGATTTTGAGGTGGATATTCTTGAAATACCCTCCTCTGTCCTGGTTCCGGAAACTCACGGGATACACCCGGCTTTGCAGGTATGGGACCTCAGGATCCGGGCTGCAGAATACGGGGTAGCCCTTGCCCGGGCTGAAAAATATCCCAGGTTATCCCTGAACCTGGGTTTAGGCACCTCTTATTCCAGCGCTGCTATCGGTGAATTCAGTTATACAAAGCAGCTGAGCCATAATTTTAACCAGTTTGCAAGCCTGGGCTTATCTATACCCCTCTTCTCCAACGGTCTTATTAATGCCCGGATGGATGCAGCCCGGATGGAAGAAAAAATAACCCGGAAACAAAGAGAAAAAACAGAGATCCAGCTCAGCCAGCAGGCCGAAACCCTGAAGCTGGAAGTGGCCTCCCTGGAAGAAAAGCTGAAAAGCGCAACAGTAAACACACAGGCCCAGGCTCTTCTCTACGAAAGTGCCAAAGAGAAATTCAAAGAAGGGCTGGTCAACCAGCTTGAACTGAATACTTACCGGCTGAACCGGGAAAAATCACAGGTACAATTTATCCAGACCCAATACGAATTGTATTTCAGGAATGAAGTTTTGAAAGAATTCCTGGATTAGGTTTTAAGAGGCCGGCTGCCAATATTACAAACCGAGACGGAAAAGGGAGAGGCGGTGATAGAATTTTATACATCTGACCTGGAAGGTGAATTTATCGGAAATATTGAAGGCCTGAACGATACCGGGCTACTGGGAGCAACCTCTTTCTCTTTCCGGGTAACTGAACCTAAGCTGCAATGATTATTTCCGGCAAACCATTTCAAACAACTATAATTTATTACGTTTCCTCCTTTTTATTAAAACTTTGGGTTTCCTTAATTGTAACGTAGTATAGAAATGTACAGATAAACCCGCCACCAGCGGGAAGTGCCACTTCCTGGTGGTCTTGCTGAATTTAAAGAAAGATTTCATAATTTGACTTTGCCGGACCGTTCGATTTTTTCAGAATTCAAAATGATCTAATAAAAATTATCTTTCTAATTCTTTAACTAAATCTGCCAGATCCAATGGGCGGGTGTACATTTCCAATGCGCCGTCTTCTTTCTGAGGCCAAAGCTCTCTGGGTCTGTCCCAATACAACTCCACTCCGTTTCCGTCCGGATCATCCATATATAACGCTTCTGAAACCCCGTGGTCGCTCGCCCCGGTAAGCGGGTATCCTGCTTTTCTTAACCGGTCAAATATCATAGCCAGATCTTTTCTTTCCGGATACACAATAGCCGTATGATACAATCCCACACCATACTTAGAAGCCGGCGGTGCCCCCTGGCTGTGCCAGGTGTTCAACCCGATATGATGGTGATACCCTCCGGCAGAAATGAATGCCGCCTGGTCACCATATAATGTAGTGATCTCAAACCCCAGCAAGTCTCTGTAAAATAACAGAGCCCGCTCAAGATCAGAAACTTTCAAATGAACATGACCGATTCTTGTCTGCGCCGGTATACTGTATTGTTCCATATTGATGTATTAGTTATCACGAAGATACTATAGAAATGTATTTTACCGGTTGTCAGGCTTGAGGAGCCCAGCGGTTGTAAGGGGTCATGTCAAAGCCGTTTACTTCTTCCATTGTCATACCCAGCGCTTTCGCAACTCCTTCCCCATACTCCGGGTCAGCTTTGGGTTTGTCTCTTCCATTTCTTTCCAGTTTAAAAGGTTTTCTATTTAAAATTGAAGTTTCTTTTTAGCTTTCCAAGTTTACAAAAAATAGCAATATAATCCAATAAAAAACCATTAACTTTAATGGTGTGCTTTCAGTTCCTGATTTACTTATTGTAATATAGTGATATGACAGAAACTTTTAAGATTTTCCAGGTAGATACAAAGGAAGCCGAGAAGATCAATGCACCTGTAAATGAAGCCCACCACCATGATTTTGAAGAGTTAATTATTGGCACGGAAGGGCAAGCGAGTTTACTGGCTATACCCACGCCCGAGCACTATCTGCCTTTGCTTTACACCCTATCTTTAAAGGATAAAAGCGAAGAGTTCCGGATTTTCAATGACAATATTGTAGGGGGATCTTTAAGTATGACTTCGGTAAAAATTGCCTAAAAAAAACCGATAAGCTATCAGAAGTTAGCTCATTCTTTTTCTCTTTGATATTCCCTATTTTTAAATACTTGCTAAAAAAAAACAAAATTGCCTGAAATCAACTATTTTTAAGATAGTCTCTCAAAACGTATTGCAGGATACCATTATTTTTGTAATACTCGATTTCGATGGCCGAATCCATACGGGCTTTGACCTTAAATTCAGTAATTTTTCCGTCCGGATGTGTAGCTTTTACATTCAAAATCTTATGCGGCACCAAATGGTCTGCCAATCCGGTAATGTCAAAAGTTTCCGTTCCGTCCAGGCCGAGACTCTCTGCATTTTGTCCGTTCGTAAAGACCAGCGGAGCCACTCCCATTCCTACTAGATTGCTGCGGTGAATTCGCTCAAAGCTTTCTGCAATGACAGCTTTGATACCTAAAAGATACGCTCCTTTTGCTGCCCAGTCACGAGACGAACCCGAGCCGTATTCTTTTCCTGCTATTACCAATAATGAAGTATTGTCCTTTTGGTATTCCATGGCGGTTTCATAAACCGTTTTAACCGCCCCGGTCGGAAAGTATTTACTAAAGCCCCCTTCTTTATCTACGATTTTGTTTTTAATGCGTACGTTGGCAAAAGTACCCCGCATCATTACCTCGTGATTACCCCGGCGCGACCCATACGAGTTAAAATCGGCTTTTTCAACTCCGTTCGATACCAGATATCGACCGGCGGCACTATCTTCTTTAAATGAGCCGGCAGGTGAAATATGATCTGTGGTTACAGAATCACCCAAATACAAAAGCACGCGGGCATTGGTTATATCCGAAACCGGATCCGGCGTAACGCTCAGATTTTCAAAAAACGGAGCTTCTTTGATATAAGTTGATTTGGTATTCCATTCAAAGTTCTCGTCTAAAGTAACCTCTAAATTTTGCCAATCTGTAGAACCGTCAAAAATAACATCATACACTTCCTGAAAATCACTTTGCTTCACACAATCGTTGATGGTTTGAGCAATTTCCTCTCTACTTGGCCAAATGTCTCTCAGGTATACCGGATTGCCGTTCGGATCATAGGACAGCGGATCATTTATCAAATCCACATCCACTCTTCCTACTAAGGCATACGCCACTACGAGCATCGGAGACATCAAAAAGTTCATTTTAACCTGCGGATGTACACGGGCTTCAAAATTTCGGTTTCCCGAAAGTACAGAGGCCACTACCAATTCGCCTTTATCAACGGCTTCAGCTATGTGCGGAGGCAGCGGACCGGAATTTCCGATACAGGACGTACATCCATAACCTACGGTATGAAAGCGCAGAGCCTCCAGGTCACTGCTTAAACCGGAACGGTTTAAATATTGGGTAACGACTTTAGAACCCGGAGCCAACGAGGTTTTGACCCACGATTTGGTTCTCAGGCCCTTTTCAATAGCGTTGCGGGCCAAAAGTCCGGCCCCCACCATTACAGCAGGGTTGGATGTATTCGTACAACTGGTAATGGCTGCAATAACGATGCTTCCGTCACTTAGCAAAAACTCCTGATTTTTATATTTGATACGCACCGACTGCATCGTGTCCTGTACAACTTCGAGTGAGGATGCTTTTTCCATCGGGACTTTCCCGAAGGTAAATTCCGTGCCCGAACCTCCCTCAGCCAGCCAGGCAGATTCCTTTCTCTGGGCAGGAAGGTAGTAGCTACGTTGGAATTCTTTGTCCAACAAATCGGTAAACTGACTTCCTAAATTTTTAACTAAAATTTTATCCTGAGGGCGCTTCGGACCCGATACGGTAGGTTCTAACGACGATAAATCAAACTCAACCACCGATGAATACACGATTTCTTCTTTTCCGGTCCGCCACAGCAGGTTTTCTTTACAATATTCCTCTACAATTTTGATTTCCTCAGCTGTACGGTTGGTGGCATGCATGTACTCCAGGGTACGGTTATCAACCGGGAAGTAAGTAACCGTACAACCGAACTCAGGCGACATATTGGCTATGGTTGCTCTGTCGGTTACGCTCAAAAGGTCTAATCCGTCACCAAAAACTTCAACAAATTTCCCCACTACACCTTTATCCCGTAGTACTTTCGTAATGGAAAGCACCATATCGGTGGCTGTACAGGTATCCGGAATTTTTCCGGATAATTTCAGTCCGATAACTTCCGGACAGGTAAAGAAAATCGGTTGCCCTAACATGGCAGCTTCGGCCTCGATACCCCCGGCTCCCCAACCTACCACCCCAATTCCATTGACCATGGGTGTATGTGAGTCGGTTCCGACCAAAGTATCCGGAAACAACCACCCGTCACGAGCAATAATCCCTTTAGCGAGATATTCCAGGTTTACCTGGTGACAAATTCCCATTCCGGGAGGAACAACTGTAAAATTTTTCAGCCCCTTTTGAGCCCATTTGAGCAATTCGTAACGCTCTTTATTTCTTTCGTATTCCAATTCGACATTTTTCCCGTAGGAATAATCCGTTCCGTAATAATCTACCTGAACCGAGTGATCTATGACCAAATCCACAGGAATTGCAGGATTAATTTTTTGTCCGTCTTTTCCATGACGTACATATTCAGCCCGAAGTGATGCCATATCGACCACAGCCGGAACGCCGGTAAAATCCTGCATCAAAATCCGGGCAGGTTTAAACGGAATGTCTTTATCAACCGGTTCCGGAGACCAGTTGCTAAGGGTTTCTATGTGTTCGTCTGTAATGCTGAAACCGTTATAATTTCGCAATACGTTTTCCAGGAGGATTCGGATACTGAAAGGCAGGCGATCAATTGTTCCGTTTGGCATACCTTTCAATGAACAGTAGCTGTAGGTCTGCCCGTTGACACTTATCTTTTTTAAATATTTTGGGACTATCATACTCATAACTATTTGTTTCTGTACAGATTACAAGAACTTAAGAAACAAATTTAAACAGTTTCTGTGTACTTCCCTATATGTATTCGGCTGTTTAGAATCAATGAAAATTAGGTCAGAACAACAATTTGCGGGAAAATGAAAAAGGACAGGCCCCAAAATCGGGCTTTTCCCCTCAAGTGTGACCTTCTCTGTACAAATTACGAGCGTATTCCTGATGGATTTAAGGCAGCTTGCAAGCCGGCTGTATGATGCATCCGTACGGTTATCGTCTCACCTGCCTGGGCAGCACCCCAAATTTCTTTTTAAAGGCGGATGAAAAATGGCGGGGATTCTGGTATCCGACAGCATCGGATACTTCACCTACATTCATGTTATCATCAACAAGCAGTTTCCTGGCCTGCTCCATCTTGACATCGTGCCAGAAACCGAAGACCGTGGTGCCGAAAAGCTCCTTAAATCCTTTCTTTAATGCAAATTCATTGGTTCCGACACGATGAGCGAGATCAATCAGGGAATAAGATTTATTCATATTGCTTACAATGAATTCACGCACCGCATATATTTTGTCCACATCCGCTTTCTTCAGACTGGTGATACTATTTTCTCCTGTGTTCATTTGCTCGAGCTGCAGTAACAGAAGCTCGATTACTTTTGCTTCAAGAAACATTCTTTTAAATATCCCTTTCCGGTTACACTGTAAGATATCCCGGATAACCTGATACATCTGAAGACTGATCAGGTGATTGGTTTTAGATAAAACGCCGGAATCTCCATTCCTGATTATCTCTCTGAACCGGTTAAAAAAATGAGAATTATCCGGTAAGTATTTGGTAAAAAAACGGGGAGAAAGATTAATTTCAAGCAATTGGAAGTCCTCAGAACTCCAGAGCATCTCGCCTTTCAGGCAGTTGGCATAAATGATATTGTGCTGGTTACCGGAGAAGTTAAACCCTTTTTTAAACTGATCAGTGATAGAAGAGCTGCTGCCTTTCAGCGAAAAATGCATTTCTATGGTTTCAAAATCACTTTCAAAATTCAGAATTACGCTGGCGGACAGATTGGCATCTCCATAACCGATATGGACACCTTCAAAATAAATTTCTTTATAACGGGCCTTCCCATACGGTAAATCAATGCAAACTGATCTTTCTTCTATACCTCCCTCCTGTACAGAAAAAATTTCCGGGTATTCTTTCTCCATGATCATATTGGAGATGTCGGTATCGTATAGCTTCAGTACCATGGTTTGATATCAAAAAATCCCTCTGGCGGACATTTTACTCCTTTATGCATACCTGTCCGGATAAAGGAACACCCTATTTTTGCTCAAATTTAATAATTATTTAGAATTATTATAAATAAATAGACTTGAATGTCAATGAACCGGCAATTTATACTAAACGGAAAGCTTCCCAAAGTGATGAGGGAGATGTCCTGGCCCGCTGTGGTGGCCATGGTACTTTACGGGCCGAATAACTTCCTTGACGGCATTTTTGTAGGCCATCTGATCGATAATACTGCCCTGGCAGCCGTGGGAACTGCCTACCCCCTGGCCCGTATATATGGCATAAGAAGCATTTACATGGCCAATGCCGTGATAGACTGGATTATTTTGGGGATGGTCATCTACGCGGTCTGGAGAAGCTCCCGTAAGCTCCTTGCCAGGAATGAAATAAGTCATGCGGACGTGTCATCCTGAACCAACCGGATCGGAAAGATGGAAAATCGGATAGCAGTAAACGACAAAACGGATCACACCAGCACCCATCTCCAGGGCCTGTTTGACGATGGGCCGGTTGTAAAGACCAGCCGTGAAGTTGACGGTTTATTCATCAGGCAAATATCCAGTAAGGGGATCAGAGCCGGATTTTACGAAAACCGTTCACCCTACCCTAAAACCCATATGCTGTCAACGGAAGCCGATTCTGTAGTGCTGCACTTCCAGCTCTCAGGAACCTGCCGGGTCCAAACCTCCCTCGGAGAAACCCATTTTAAGCCTAACGAACAGAATGTCTACATCCCCGCTGTAAAACGATACGGACTACATACGGAAGGCGGCAGCGAATTCTGTATTCTCCTACTGGATCACAGCCATGTGGAAAGGCTGATGGATAAGACGGTCAAAGCCGGGGCATTTGATCAGAATGTAAATAAAGGGTTCAGATTGTTAAGTAAGCACCATCTTCCGATAACATTACCCATGGCAGATGGCATAGAATCAATGTTCCAGTCTAACCGGACAGGTATTTTCTGTATGCTTCATACAGAATCGCTGATGGTGCAGCTGCTACTTCTGCAACTGGAGCAGATGGCCAATCACGACTGCCGGGTTTTTTGTTCGCTGAAACAAAGTGAAATCGACAAAATCTATCATGCCCGGAAAGTAATTACGCAAAATCTGGGCAGCTGGTTTACCATTTCCGAGATAGCGTATAAAGTGGGGACCAATGAATGCACCCTGAAAAAAGGATTTAAGGAAGTCTTCGGTACGCCTGTCTTTGAGTTTACCCGGCAATACAAGATGCAGGAGGCCTATCGTTTACTTAATGAAGCAGATCATAGCATTGCCTGTGTAAGCGAAAAGCTGGGGTATAAAAATTCCACTCATTTTTCAGCGGCTTTTAAACGCAAATTCGGTTTTTCTCCCGGTAATGTCAGACTCCTCCGAAAGTAGGAATACAATCACAAGTAATAAGGAAAGGCCTTTTTTTCATCTTAAACGGCCTTTCCTTGTTTCAGGGATGTACGAATGCCGACTGTAAATATCCCGGATCGGCTCCGGGAATATTTTTCAACTGATCATACCAGTCGAGGGTATTTAACTTTCTATCTGTATTCAGCGAGCTTTTGTAAAAAGCACTGATTTGATTCAGTAACGCTTTCTGACCTGTTTTTTGCCCTGTCTCATAGAGCACAGCGATCCCTTTGTGATTGTACATATAGTCCTCGTTTTCATCACACATCAACAGCGCAGGCTCTTTCTTATCCGATCCGGCACGCCCCTTCAGGTACTTATCGTGATTGTTTTCAAGGAAGCTATCCACAGAGGCTTTACCATAAAAGCTGTCGAGCTGCATAAGAGCCAGGTAACCGGGAATGGATTTGGTCAGGAAGGGATAGCCCTGCACCCGGCTGAAATTCCCTCTTTGCAGGTATTGTTCGGCAATAAGGCGGGTGGTAATATACCGCAGGTAATCCAGGTCCTCGTTCCGCCTTATATCCGCTATCCAGCCGTGATTTTCGGGCAATACCACCAGGTTGGCTAATGCAAAGAGTTCTTCATCATACCGGGGTCTTTCGGCAATTACTAAGCGGTCATAGGGATACGGCCCCAGGTGCTGCTGCAGAAACTGGAGTGCTTCAGCCGCCGAGGTGAGCCAGGCATCGGTGTTATAGGGATGCCCGGGATGGTAAAATACCTCCAATAATACAGGTCTTCCATCCAGGGTGATCTCCTTTGTTTTTGAAGCATACGAAGCTGACAGCAGGTTAAACCGGAACGGAACGGGCTTCCCGGAGCTGAACCGGAAGAAATTTCTCCCGCTTTCTCTCCATTTCTTTTCTAAAATACCGGGCATGACCACCGTTTGGCTGCTGTCTGTGCTGACTACACAGCGGAAAGTAATTTGCTGCGCCTGGGTGGAACTATGCATGGCTTTACTGCCGTAGGGGTCATCGGCAGGCGGCAGACCTGAAGTTATTTTCTTCAGACCGTAGTCTTCGCGGTATTTGTTCTCTGCCAGTTCCCTGCGATCATCATAACCAAAAAACGGCAGCAGGCTTTCAGACAAAAATGTCCCGTTGTAGACCAGGTTTTTTTGCGGATCACCATTGGTGAAACCTTTGTAATGCTTGTGAGCGGTAACGTGAAGGCGCACAGGGGTGCCCGGCACCAGGGGCTGCGGCAGTTTGTACAGGGCATGCCGCAGGTCTTCGTCTTTGGACAGTAACGGGAGGTCATTACCATCGATAGAAAGCCCGGTTATTTCCAGGAAATCTTCCCATTCTACGTGTAAGGTATCGATCACAGCGGAATGGGGGTTGATCAGCTCCATATCTGCGGAATAGCGCATTTCCCTTTTTTGCGGAAACAGGTCTATGGCCATGTTTATATGCCTTACGTGAGGCTGCGGAGTATGCCGGTATACCTTGTAATGCTTCTCATAAGCCGCGTCAGATTCCCGGTCCTGCTCTATCGTTGTGAATTCGTTCTGTATATTGACTGTCCGGTAAATATAATCAGCGGCATAGACGAAAATTCCTGCCGACAATATACACAGCATCAGCAGGGTGGCCTGAGCACGCCCCCTGAACCTTAACCGTCTGAACAACGGGGTCAAAAGTCCCCTGGGCCATGCCAGCAGACCGGCCAGTGCCAGCGTCAGGCTGAATGAAATCCAGTAAATACTATACCACAGGTTAGCGGGACCAAAAATGCCCTTACCATTCATGTCCGTGTATTTCAGGCTGCCGGGAGCAAACGTAAACTGAAACCGGTTCTGTTCCAGCACGTCGAGCTCGTGCAGGATAACTGTCACCACCATCACCAGGATACAGATTCCGTGCGTAACGTACTTATTTCCTGAGATTCCTGCTACCGCTGCGCAAAGCAGTATGTAGGCAACATATTTAGGAAGCCAGCGAAGAATGATCTCATTGAAATACACTTCCAGGCCAAAATCAAAATAGCCTTTTGCAGCCTGCACCACCATTCCGAAACCGATCAGGCAGACCGAAAGCAGCAGGCTTACCAGGATCATGGCATTTATCTTTGAAAGTACCGTCACCCAGGAAGGCACAGGCAGTGCATCGGCAATTTTCCAGAATTCACTTGTCTGGTTGCGGAAAAGCAGCTCCACCGTATTGATGATGATGAAAATTTTGAAGTAAAAAGACATCGCTATGGTCACATTCGTTATTTCTACGGCCACCGGTAACGTGGGAGCTGCAGAATAATACTGTTGCTGCCAGACCGCAATAAAAGCGACATAGATGATCAGAAGTATGGCCAGGAAGATCTTGAATCCGGAGGGAGCCACCACACTTTTAAATTCGGTGAGGGAAAGTGAAAATACATTCTTCCAATTCAGAAAGGTGGAAAACCGGGGCTTTACAGGTGTCAGAGCAGAAGGCGTAAGTTCCCCGTTTTCAGCAATTTGGGTTTCCCCGTTTTCCTGTTTTCCCGTAGCAGTACTTTTACTGAAATATTTAAACGTAAAGCGCTTTCTGGCCCATATAAGTGCCAGTATGCCCAGTGCTACCCACCCAAGCCGGTTAAGCATAAGATTGCCCGTAAAGGAGGGCAGATAAACGTTTTTTTCAGCCGGAGACATATGCTCCAGGTCATCTGCCAGTACTCCAAAAGCCGTAGGATCGTAAAATGCGGCCCCCCGGTCTACTTCCCGCATAGATACCGCAAAAATCATAATCAGCATGATGATCATGGCTGCCATGTAGGAACTGCCGATCCGGCGGGTCATTGCGGCCGCAACGAAACAAAAAGTAAACAGGATAAATGTATTGGGGATCAGGATATACAAGACCGCCAGGCCTAATGTGTCATAGTTCACCGGGCCCAGGTTTCTGACCGGTAAAAACGAATAGCAGATCACCCCCAGCAGGTAAAATATGTTCAGCACGCAAATAACCGTAAAGCCGGCCGCATATCTTCCCCAGAAATAACCATTCTCTGTGGCAGAGGTGGTAAATAATATAGCGGAAAAACGGGACTGAAGATCCTTGGTGAGTACGGCACCGGCTACTATGGCCGTAACAATAAATCCTACATAACCCACCCCGGCAAAAACAGTAAAAAATATAGCCGGAGCATTGGCAAAGGTTTCATCGTTGGCATAGAACTCGCTGCTGTGCTGCATGTAATATATGCCCTGTATAAACATCAGGAAGCAGGCTCCCCAGATAAAGGGTCTTTTTAACTGCTGAACCAGCTCAAACTGAAATATAGTTTTAAACATTTCGGCTATCGGATATTTTGTTGAAACATCAGGTTAAAATAGGCGTCATCCAAAGCCGGTCTTTTCGGCTGAAAAGAATGATCCGGCTGCTCGTCGCTCAAAATGGTGATGACGGGCTTCCCGGCCTCGTAGTTTACAGAGATCACCTGATAGGTTTCAAGGGCACTTTTCAGCCCGGATTTAGAAATTGTTTTGATCCAAAGCCTTCCCTCCAGCTCCTTTTCCACTTCCGGGGGCTTGCCGCATTTAATCACCCTGCCCTCCCCGATAATGGCCATGTCGTTACATAAGGTAGAGACGTCTTCCACAATATGCGTGGAAAGGATCACAATCGTATTTTCCCCTATGTCACTCAGCAAATTGTAGAAGCGGTTACGTTCGATAGGGTCCAGCCCGGCAGTAGGCTCATCCACGATGATGATCCGGGGATCACCCAGCAGGGCCTGTGCAATACCAAACCTCTGGCGCATACCTCCGGAATAATGGGATAGTTTTCTATGCTTTACATCGTATAAATTTACACGGTGCAAAAGCTCGTCCACCGCCCTGCTTCGTTCCTGCTTATCGGCTATCCCTTTCATTTTTGCAATATGATGCAGCATTTCAAAGGCCGTAACGTTGTCATAAACCCCAAAGTCCTGCGGCAGGTAACCCAGAATTTTGCGCATTTCAGCGGGCTGCTTCAATACGTCTGTCTCCCCCAGGGAAATGGTGCCCGTATCCGGGTCCTGCAGGGTGGCAATGGTGCGCATGAGCGTTGATTTACCGGAACCGTTCTGGCCCAGCAGCCCGAACATTCCTTTATGGATGGTAAGGGTAACATCGGCAAGCGCCTTCTTCCCGTTACCATAAGTTTTTGAGAGATTCTTGATTTCCAGTGACATAAAAACAGGATTAAAAAGTAACTTTGAGATTAACGCCATACGTTTGGGGCAGACCCAGTGCAACAGGAGCATTTTCTTTCCTGAAATTGGCGTAAGCAAATGACAAATAGCGGCTGTCGGTAATATTTTTGGCCCAGAACCTGATTTCGTAATTTTTATACCTCAGACCGGCATTGGCATTCACCAGATGAAACGGATCCTGCACGAGGTCGTTGTAATAGGTCATGTATTGCTTTCCCAGGTATTTCCATTCCGGTATCACGAAGTAGCTGAGGTCTTTCGCGATCCTGCAGGCGTAGGAGAGTGACAGCGCTGACGAAAAATCAGGTGTAAATACCTGTTTATTACCTTTATAGTCGGCATTATCCGTACCCGCCTCGTTGGTAAGTAACAGCTTATCATACTCCGTATTGACGACTCCCAGGTTATACCGGATTTCAAAATTACGCGCAGCTAAAGCGGTAAGTTCCAGCTCCACACCCCGGCTGTGCATCTGCCCTACATTCAGGATGCTGTAATCCGGCAAAGCCAGGGTTTGCTGCTGGTCTTTCCAATACGTGTAATACGCCGCAAAATTGGCTCTTAAGCGGTTTTCCAGCCATTCGGTTTTTACCCCGATTTCATAATTGTCGGTATATTCAGGTTGATAGGTAAGGTAATCACTGTCTGCACCACCATATTGGTTCACCCCTCCCGGCCGGAAGCCTTTGGCATAATTGGCATATACCGAAACATCGTTTGAGACCAGGTAAGCCAGGTTAACTTTGGGAGAAATGGCATTGGCCGATGTGCTTACCGTTCTCGAAGGGAAAACCTGTACGGGGTAGGGCGACTTCTCAAATTCGTCATGAATAGTCAGCTGTTTTTCATCGTAGTCGTACCGGAGCCCGCCAGTGAGCCGGAGCCTGTCTGTTAATGCATACGTGACGTGCGCATAGGCCGCAAAGCCTTTCCCTTTTTGATCAGACAGGGAGGAATAAATATAAGGGGCATCGGGATACATGGATACCGCATCAGCACCGAAATGGGTGTCTGTCCGCGCTTCCCTGTTATCCGTAAATCCGAATAACCCGCCAATTATATCCCAGCGGCCCAGGTTATGAGAAGTAATTTTGAACTCCTGGGTCCATGTATTCTGGGGTCTTTGGGGAGCAAACCACAAAACCAGGTCATAAGGACTGTAATCCTGGTCATACTTATCGTAAATATCGTTCAGGTGAGCAAATCCCGTAAGAGATGAAAGCTCCCACTTGTTCAGTTGGTAGCTGATATTCAGCGAGGAATTGAGCAGGGTCCTGTTTTCAATATTACTACCGTTCTGGTTTACCGTGAAAGGCCGGGCCAGGGCCGCCTCAGCATTGGGAGGATAGGGAAAGGTGCCCATAATGTCATTTTTCTCCAGCTTGGTGTTCAGAACCAGCGAAAGCCGGTCGGCAGGCAGGTACTTCAGGTAGAAATTGCCGCCATAATTATGGATATCGTCAAATTTCTTTCCGTCAAATTCATTGGTGATCAACCCGCTTCTTCCTGTAAAAAATCCGTTAACCGAGGTAAACAGCTTGTTTTTGATCAATGGAGAAGAAATGCCGGCCCTGTATTCCTGCGCGTTCAGGTTACCCACTCCTATTTCGGCAAATCCACGCAGGGTATTCCCCGGCTGCCGGGTTAAAATATTGATTACTCCTCCTAAAGCATTCCTGCCATACAGGGTACTTTGGGGTCCTCTTAATACTTCCACCCGCAAGATATCCTGGAGCTGCATGGAGGTACCATAGCCATCAAAAGCAGGGATACCGTCAATGTAAACCCCGATGGCCGGATCGGTAGAAAAAGTCAGGATGCCCCGTATGGCCATAATATTCAGCGTAGGAGACCCGGCATTCATAGTAATCAGGTTAGGCACGGCCATCACCATATCGCCTACTTCTGTGATTTTCCGGTTTTCAATTTCTCTGGAGGTCAGGGCCGAAACAGCTATCGGGGTTCGCTGCAGGGTAGCTTCTTTCTTTTCAGCCGTAATGATGACTTCTTCCAGGGATATAGCCTGTTCCTCCATCACGATGGCAAGGTTACCCGACGGGTTCTTTTCAGGGTCCACAGATACTTCCACGGCTTTATACTGAAAGTGGGTACAAATGATCCATACGGGTTCCTTTCCGGAAACTTTCAGTAAAAACCGGCCTTCGTCATTGGTGCGGGTGGCCTCCCGAGAATTTTTAATTACCACATTCACATGGGATAAGGGATTACCGGATGGGTCAGTAATACGTCCGGTAATGGTTTTGGGTTGCTGTGCCTGTAAAGACAATACAGATATCACCAACAAGGCACATAGTGTAATGCTAAGTTTCATAGCGTATTATTTTTTGATTTAAACCTTTGTCCACATCCTGGCTGAAAATCTTCACCCATGATGCTTATTTGTAATAATTTTAAATTGCGGTCAAAGGTAGAGACTGCGTGTGGAAGGGTAGAGACGCAATAAGGAATAAAAAAGACGCGATATGAAGCAGGAATTTTCTTGTAGGGTATTGGTTATAGAAGAGAGGGTACCGGATCTCTTCATTATAAATCACTTTATGTAAATTACAAACTTTCTAAACTTCTAAATCACTGATAATAAATAAAAACAACTCTTATCTTCAAAAAAGAGATGCTTTTTCCTTTGCCTCTTTAATTTGCTTCGTCAGATTGCAGTTGAAATTCAGCAAGCCCTGTCAATCTCCACGTATTACAAAATCTTATTTATTGATTTCAACCGTTTTCCAGTAATTGTATAGCGTTTTCCAGCACATTATCTTTTCCATCGGCTATGTCCTGCGCGGTGTTAACAATATACTTTTGGGGTGTAATGCCCGACCCTTCGCAGCTACGATTATGCGCGTCCCGGTAATCTCCCACACTTATAAAATAGAGCCAGCCGTTTAGCAGTTCCCGCGCCGTTACATCTGAAAAGCCACCGGCCGTTCTGTCGCCCATTTGTATAACATGCGACTGCGTGTTCATGGCCCATGTAAATGTTTCGGCGGCACTGGCGGTCCACCTTGTGGTAAGGAGGGCCATCGGTTTCGTATACGTATTGCCTTCCGGCTGGACGTACCAGGACACGGGGCTGCTAAAGTCATCCGGACGAGGGCCGTTCCTTTTGCGTACGGTCATGTAAAGCTGCCGGGAAGAGGCAAACCGCCCGACCACATAACGGCTCACTACGTCATCGCCACCGGCATGGTCGCGAATATCCATGACCAATGCTTTCGTATCTTTCAAGGCATCTATTATTTTATCAAGCTGCATCTTATAAAAAGAAAGGGGCATGCCGAATTCATTGAAATGAATGTACCCTATATTGCCCGGTAATATACCATAATGGAAATGCGCGTCAATCGTTTTCATATCCGGCAGGTAGTTCAATCGCACCACATCTATTGAAAAATCTTTCTGCACTTTATTCTCCCTGAAAAAAACATTGCTTTCATACCGCGGCAGCCCCTGGCTGGTGGGCTGTAAAAAAACATGGGGGTCATTCAGTGGTTTTATTAATTCACATAAAACAGTATATAACTCTTTTTCTGACAATTGATTATTGACATTCAGCCTGTGTACGGCATACAGGGAGTCCCAATTCACATTCTTTACCTTAAATAATCCGTAGTAATCCTTATATCCCCGCCACATTTCATCAAAATTATTTACCGGGGTATTTCCGGCCACGTCCGGTAGCAAAGCCTTCTGGCAGGACGACATCAGAAGGACTGACAGGGTTATATAATACAGCTTTTTCATTTTTTAAACATTTTTAGGATTGGAATTATTTTACTGTAGCAATAATGCCGATGTTATTTTGAAACAACGTAACGGGCCTTTCATAGCGATAGCGCAGCCATTGCCCGGAATAATTCAGGCCTATTCCCATGTGCCGGCTAACAGCATATTCATACGTGGCATTTACCTGTACATTCTGAAAATCGGCAAGCCAGGCAAAACGTGAGCCTTCTTTGAAGAACGTTTTCACAGGGCCATCCCCTTTTTCCGAACTGATGGTGTTATGATAAGGTAAGCGCGAATTACGCGCAAACAGCGGGATGGATACTTTCAGATAAACGGCATGTTTTGTATTCCACAAAACGTCACGATGATAATCCACATTGGCAGATGTGCTGTTGAACCAGCCGGCACGCACCATATTGTCAGAATAAAAAATCTGGTTGCTCACGGAGCCGCCCAGATAGTCGCCCGTAGAGATATTATTCTTCCCCACTCTGGAAATACCATTGGCTATGGAAGAAAGATACCCGATGTTAATCCGCCCGTGATAGAGCCGGCCTATCATGAATGACGAATCTTTTTTAGGCGTTCCGTCCGCATGGTAGCCGGGGTTATAAAGCTGGCGGTTATACAGACCGGCGGGGAACATTTTACCTTTTGCCCCTTCGAGGCTTGCAACCATTTTACCGGACGAGCTCCTATGCTCATAGTTGAACAGGAACGTTTTTTCGCCGGCCTGGTATTTCAGCGGCGAAACCTGCCCGTCTATCATCCAGGTGCGCCGGTAACCCATACCCACCTGGAATTTGTTCTGCTGTGCATGTACGGAAATACTTTGTACAAGCACAAATAAAAGAATGCCTGCGCGTTTCATAGATATCATTTTAACTTGTTTTACGAAGCAAAAATGACAGATGCGCCCGCCAAAGGAAAGGGATAAATAGTGAGGCGGATAAATTGGTCCATGAAACGTAAAAACTAAAAATTCAACCTGGATGCGGATCCGCCAACCGCCCGTTTTATTCGCCTAACCAGAACTTGAAATACTGTGATTTTTCCCGGCTGACAATCACATGCTCTTCGGTGGCTGGCTTTACCTCCACCACTAATTTTTGGTTAAACCACGGCCTGATGGCCACTACTGCAGTATGGGCTAACAGGTATTTCCGGTTCGCCCTGAAAAATTTTTTGGGGTTTAACATACGCTCAATTTCATCCAGCGAATAGTCCAGTATATATTTTTGATTCTCCGTCGTCTTGATATGGCTTACACCCCCTTCAGAAAAGAAATAGGCAATACCCGCCACATCAATACTCACCATCTTAGTGCCAAGGCGGATCAGGAACCGGTCTCTGTAACCGTAGTACAATTGCTGCAGTTTATGGATCTCTTCAAACAGGGTATCTATCTGCCCCGCCAACAGGGGCGGTGTAACCGCAGACTTTTTAAATTTATGAATGGCCGCACGCAGTTCTTCCCTGTTAACGGGCTTCAGCAGGTAATCAATACTGTTCAGCTTAAAAGCTTTTAATGCAAATTCATTATACGCCGTAATAAAAATAACGGGCGAGGGTACCGCCGTTTTTTTTAATATCTCGAAGCTTTGCCCGTCAGCCAGCTCAATATCCATAAAACACAGATCTATAGCGGGTTTCGATTCCAGAAAGGCTACGGTTTCTTCCACCGAATGGGTCATATAAAACTGCCGGATGGAAGGCTCTGTTTCTTCCAGCATTTTTTTCAGCTGTTTCACCAGCAGTGGCTCATCTTCTACTATAAGTACCTGCATTGTATTATTTTTTTATCAGGGGTATTCCTACACGAAAATAATTTTCGGACGCTTCAATAACCACCGGCGGTTTTTTCATATACCTGTACTTAGCCCTAATATTGGCCAGCCCCTTTTTATGACTGACCACCGGGCTGTTCTTCCGCTGCAAATTATTTTCTATCCATAAATTTTCTTTATGATCCGCGAATATCTTCACCTGCAAAGGCTTGGATGCGGATACTACATTGTGCTTTACCGCGTTTTCCACCAATAGCTGCAGGGTTAAGGGCGGTATGTAGTAGTCCTCGTATTTTGAAAGACCCTCAGAGATTGTCACCTGTAAGCCATCGCCAAAGCGGGTTTTCAACAATTGTATATAAGATTCTACAAAGTTCATCTCTTCATTCAGCGTGGTTAAAGATTTGTCGTGCGCCTGTAACAGATATCGGTACACCATTGACATTTGTTCCAGGAAAGTCTTGGCGCGGGCGGTATCCTCATCAATCAGCGAAGAAAGGGAACCTAAGGTGTTAAACAAAAAGTGAGGATCGAGCTGCACTTTAAGCAGGTCCAGCTCCGTTTGCAGGTTCTCCGCCCGCAGCGCTTCGGCTTCCACGGCAGTGTTCTTCCACATCCTGAAATAATAGACGCCTTCATAAATACCCGCTATGATGACCACAAATAAAATCGCCACAAAAATACTGTGCATGTACCCTTCCAGCGGAAAGCGGTAGCCCCAAAAGAGGCTTCTGTCGTATAAATAAATATGGGCGGTGCGCAAGGCTATCGTAACCAAAATGCAGACAGAAAGCGTATAAATGATACGCTTTGAAGTTTGTTGCAGGCCAATATACCTTTTTCTGAAGTGCAGTACAATCAGACGGTTCACTTCCCACAACACCACCGTTTCCAGCATGGACAAAATGTAGATGGTCAGAAAACCAAATTGTTCGGCCCCCGAATCATTCCGGTTAAAGAAAATAATATGGCCCATAAGCCCAATAACAGGCACGCCAAAAAACCGGAACCATTTATCGTTTAACTTTTCTGCCATCCTTCTTTAATTAACCGGGCTAAGTAGCATTGATTTTCTGGTTATTCAAAGATATACATCCATGAAATAACATTTTTAGAGGATGAACCGTATTTATGCGGAATGAACCGTTGAGAGTTGTCATACCGTTTTTTCTCCAGTAAAACCAGGCCGGTATTCTTATCCACCCTTTTACACCGCTTTATACTTCCTTGCAATCATCTGCAAAAACCGTCGTATAGCTTCCAATGACGGCGTCTGTCGCCTTATTTTGCAAGCACGATTTCCCGAAAATACATTTGTGCTTCAAGTAAAAAAAAATTATACTATAATACTATGGATCAGACTATTATCAACCCCATCATCAAAGACAGGGTAACTTTTATGCAGACAGCAGCGGGTACCCAGGGCCGCATCACCACCCTGCAGGTCACCTTAATGCCCGGTGGCGGCACGCCCCCGCACTACCATAAAAACTTTTCAGAAACCTTTGTGGTTACCGAAGGCGAGTTAACTATCGGGTTAAAGCATAAAACCATTTCCCTTGGCGCCGGAGAGAAGCTTACGGTAGAAGCAGGACAGGCCCATCGTTTTTCAAACGAATCTTCTCTGCCCGTTGTTTTTACTACGGTTATTGTTCCCGGATCAGAAGGATTCGAGTATGCCCTGCGTATTTTATATGGCCTTGCCGCCGATGGCAAAACCAACCAGAAAGGAATGCCCAAAAACCTGCTGGCATTGGCCGTGGTTTCCAAAATAAGCGATATGCGCCCTGCAGGTGCGGGTGCAATCATGGCACCGTTATTCGGCTTGCTCAGCTTCATTGCCGGGGTTTCAGGGTTCCATAAAAAACTGTTGGACCGGTATTGCCAAAAGTGGTAAAAGTAGAAAAAGGTAAGCCTGCAAGCGTAGATCTCGTATTGAACTCTGCCTCGTTAAATTTATTGGCGCATTTAAGCAACTGATACATAGCGTTTGTAAAAACGCCATGATCTAGTTGCCTATAATCAGTGATGCCGAAATACGGATGGTATTGTCAGACTTGGGTTTAAAATCCAATTGAAATTCCGATATCGCGTTACCCGGATTGTACCAATCCTGTATCTTTAACGGCCTGCTCTGGTTATTCTTTTTGAGAGTAGCCTTCACCATATAACGGCCAACAGGAATATCCCGAAGCAAGTAACGCTGATTCCATTTCTCGTCACCATAGTGCAAAGTCAGCACACGTCCTTCAGAGCCATCGATCAGCGGCCCCTTAGGTGTTAATACCAATTCCACATCCTCTATATCGTCATTAAAATAAATGTCACTGCTCAGTTCTATAGAAGCGCCATAATAGTCTTCTGCTTCCCACGGCATACGCCCTTCTATTTTCCATGTAAAATTGCGCACAGCACCCTCTTGCGTATAAGCATCCGTTTTGTCAGGGAACAGCTCCATATTGTAAATCCGCCCGTTATATGCTTTATCCACATAGGCAAATGTGATCCAGGACCCCTTCTCCACTTTCACTTTATATGTACCATCCTCATTCGTCGAACCATTGATGTATGTGGCATAATACACTGTATTGTCCAGCAAAATTTTTGCTCCGCCAATCGGATTACCCCGCCCGTCAACTACTTTACCGGTAGCATAACCTTCTACTCCATTGGGCTCATTAGTGCTTTCTTTAGAACATGCAGTAAAAGCTATGGCTATAATCAACGCCCATAACGTATTTTGAATTTCTTTTTTCATTTCATTTTTATATTTTCAAACCAATCCCCATGACCTATTACCCGGTAAGAGCCCTGAACCGGTTTTTACGTATCAAAAAAAAATCTCAGTCCATCACCAGCTTCCACACCCCGTTTATTTTTTTCCAAACGGAATTATAAAGCCCTTTGGATATTTTATCCCTTCCCAGGCTGTCTTTTACGGTTAGGGTATACCACCCGTAGGTGTAACCCAAATCCCCGCTGGCCGCCACATCAATTTTTTCGGCTTTCCAGGTGAGGGTCGATTTTTTGCCGTCAGGATATTTACGTATGTTTTCTTTGATAAACGCCATTCCGCGTAACACCGTATCGCCGCTATTAAACAGAGCGATGTCATCCGCGGCCACATCCAGCATGGCGGGATAAAACCCTTTTTGCGCGGAAGCATCAGAAAACGCCTGCTCGGCGGCGTTCAATTCCTGCTTTAAATTTTCGGTACTGCCTGCCTGCCGGCAACCGGTTGCCAGCAGGCACAGGCAGATGATTGAGATAGGTTTCATAATCTGATCCTGTTTAATTATGTTCAATACGTCCTCCTTACCCGGAAAGAACCGAATACGTGCCGGGCGGTAACATCGCAATTTTTTATATTATACAGCTTTCCCTCGAAAGTGCCCTGCACAATTCCCCCGCCACTTTCGCCGAAAATCTCAAAAACCACAGCACCTTCCCCAATTACCTTTTCATAAGTATCACACTCCGTATAATCACTATGATAACTTACCAAATTATCCGAACCGCTGAAGGTGGATGTTTTAGGGTCATCCCGCTTGCCAAAGCTATATTTGCCCAGCTTTGTCCCGTTCGTATGAAAACCTATTTCACTTTCCACTGCTGTGGCTGTCATAATAGCACGACCGTCAAATACACTTAAGGCAAAAAACTTAGCCGAGTATTTTTTACCGCCTATGGTCCAGATTACATATTCTTCAGGCAAAATGGTCAGCGTTTTTCTTACAATAGACAGCCCGCCGTTTCCCGGGCGGTCGGGGTGGGACTGGCTAATCACATTTTTTACGGTAACTTCTATGATCACCTCCATCTTACTGTCTGTGGCCGGCGCCGTATATTTAATTTTCGGGCTTTTGCCACCGGAAATAGTTCCCCCACCGGATACCACCTTCCACCCCACGATTTTATCGGTAGTCAGGGGTCTGCCGGTTAATACCAAATCTTCACCCTGTGCACTTTGCCGGTAAGCATCCATAGCATGCACTTCCAGCTCCACTTCTTCTTCCGATCCTATTTCATTTTTCGGGGAGTGAATTTCGATCTCTCTATACCAGCTCCAGTCACTGAAGTGGGTGGTAGTCGCTTTTAAGGTCTTGTTCTTCTTATCTAATGTACAGTCCATTACTTTGTGCCACCGCCCGTCGCTGCTTTGGTAGCAGGGGTAGAGATAATCTTCGCTACTGCCGGCAATATCAGCCTCGGTATAATGAAAGGTAATCTCCACCGGCTTTTTCAGCGTAATACCTTCCGGCAATACCCTGAAAAGGCGGCCCGTGCTTACGGCTGCGTTCGGCGTTACCTCCTGTATGGAAAATTCAGTATTCGTGTCCACCGCTCCAGCCGGCACCCGTACGGAAATGTACTGGTCGGGCATGGCAAGAGCGCCCCCCTCCGCGCCTATGGTAGCTTTCGTAGGGGTGCCCATCAGCTGGCCGGGCGGGGTTATTACGGGTTCGGAAGGTTTTCCGGGTATATCCGTATCGCTTTTTTCACAGGAAATACCCGAAGCCATAAGCCCTGCGAAAAGAAAACGTTTCAGGAAGCGTTTTTGAAAATTCATAATGATGCTTTGTTAATAGATGCCTATAATTTCAAACCTATCTCCAGGGCGTCCCAGTTACTTTTAAAAGAGGGCACCATTACCGCCGTATAGGGATGATTGGGCGTGAAGGTGACGGTAGATGTGCCCACCGCATTATCCGGCTTAAGCCCGAGATGCTCATATACATTAGCTTTTGTACCTATAGCCCTCATTTTTAGCTTACGCCCGTCACTCATCCGGGCATTGAGGGTATATTTCCCTACCGGGATGTTATGCACATTAAATGTGTTCATATTGCCGATTTGTTTCGTGATCTTAAACGATTTCGTTTCTCCGTAAAGCCCGGTCCCCACGGGGATCAGCTCTATTTCAATAAGCCCGTTTTCAGGCAGGTATTCCGGAATGGGGGAGTCTCCGGCATAATTAATATTGAAATGGAACGATAGCGCACCGCCATAATAATTGCTTTCATTATTCGGTTGCTGCGCCACTTCATCCGGGTTGGCCGGACCATACGACAGCAGCACAAAGTTTTTGACCACGCCACTACCGGAAGGGAAAGAGGTACTGCCGCCCACAGGGTACAGCGCCATCACCACCGGGGTGTCATTATACGTTACCGTAACGGCTGTGCCAAAGAAATAGGCCGCGCCTGTTGGAATGGTAAATTCGTAATAGCCGTTGTCGTCCGTAAGCCCGCTTCCGCTGGAATAAAACCCTCCGGTGAGTGATGAGGACACGCCAATATGCGCACCTTTTAAAGGTTTGCCGCTTAAATCGGCCACGTACCCCCTGGCTATGCCGCTTTTGGCAGACAAGGAAGGGAAAACCGGCATTCCCGGCAGGGTATTTCCCATTACATTGACATAGTACTGATTGCCCGACAACGAAAAAGCAGCCTGGCCCTCTACCACAGGCAGTGCCGGTTGCTCTCCCCAGCCCTGAACAGGACCTTGTTCTGAATCTTTGGAGCAGCCCATCAATAATAAGACCGCTATAAATAAGCTTTTATTCATAATTATATTGTTTTCTTTAATTTTTAGTGTCGCTATTGTCAGATAAATATTAACACGTGTTTGCAATCTGATTAGCCGTCTCACCCCTCCCGAAAGCTTTGACTACCCCTTCCGCAGAGATATCAAATAATGGATGATTATTCATAACTTCTGATTTGAATGGGTGATACTTTGGGTTTTACCGTTTTCAGGTAAGCATAGATGGCCAGCAGGTCTTCCCTGCTCATACCTGCATACATAGTCCAGGGCATAGGCGAATTAAGTTCTCCTTTTGCCAAAGGTTCAGAATGATACGTGCTATCGGTATACGCTTTAAACCGGTTGACAAAAAGCTCCGCCGTCCATGCGCCTATTCCTGTTTCGCGGTCCATGGTAATATTGGGTGCACGGATGATACCACCGGGCTGGCGAAACTCCATACCACCGCCAAACTCGCTGTCGGGCACCACCCGCCCTTTGTCCTGCCGGCTATGGCAGTCTATACAGCCGGCGGCATTCACCAGGTAGCCGCCGTACCGGACCGTATCGCTCACGGGCGGCCTTACCTGGTGGGTGGCCGGTGTCGGAGATAACCTGTTCAGCAGGCTGACCGGGAAATCCAGCTCAGGCGCGGGCACATCATTCTTTACAGGGGGTAATGTGCGCAGGTAGGCAATGATGCTGTATACATCTGCCTTGTCCATCTGCCCGAAGCGGTGATAGCCCATCACCGGGAACAACGCCCGTCCGTCCCTGCCAACGCCCGATGTTACGGCACGATAGATTTCGCCGTCTGTCCAGGAAGATAATTGATAAGGTGTAAGGTTGGTGGAATAGATAGTACCGGGAAAGCCGGCTTCTCTGCCAAACAGCTCTCCGCCGCTCCCTATCCTGCCGGGCGGGACCGGCCCGCTAAACAGGCTCCAGTCCCGCCGGCTGTGGCAGTCCATACACACCGCCACATGGTTGGCCAAATACTTTCCTCTTGCAATGCCGGTGCTATCGCTGCTCACCCTGATCTCCGGCACATCGCCCACATCGGGTAACGCATAATAGACATAGAGACCGCTGGCTAAACCCAGCAGGATAATAATTCCGATGAGCAGGCCTAAAGTTTTTAATACCTTCATGTGAGTATACTATAAGTAGTATTTGAAAAAGCTACGATGATTGCAAAAGCGCTTTGAGATAACCGCACTATTGTATTTTGTTCAATACGGTTATGGTGGAACTGGTGGAGCCGTCGAAAACGGTAATACTCTCCTCTTTCACCACACCTATACCATGCGCCATCCATAAGGTTACGGTTTCCGTTCCGGATACTGTTGTAGCCGTCTGCCCGTTTATTTTGAGGATTTGCTCCTGCGAAATTTTATACACGAATTTGGCGCAGGAAAAGGTGCCCGCCGGAACCGTAATGGTTTCTATATTCTCCGCCTCTCCCGGATGATGTACGAGTTTCTGGGTAATCTCCAATATCTTGTCTCCTGAATCTTTTGCCTTAAACCGGATGTACTGCCCCATAGTTTCAGGCACTTCCCAGGTGAGCTTGCTGCCTTCACGCAGGGCATTTTCCATCACCATAGATGCCGGAAAACCATTCAGTCTGGCTTCTTCTACAATGATATCGGGACTTTTCTTCAATTCTTCTATCACCATATACCAGGCTTCCGGTGCAGTAATCCTGGTGTAGGTTTTACCATTAGCTACATACAATTCATTATCCATCGTCATGCTCTCTCCCGATATATTGTTAATAGTATGCAGGTTATATAGTTTTAACCCTGAAGAATCCCTGCTCCCATTTATCCATTTCGTGGCTGTGGCTATATTTTCCCCATCCTCTGTAACGGTATACTCGTATTTCGCATTTGACGCGGGAATATAACTCTCCGACTCTCCGTCCGGTCCCGGATTGTCTTTGGTCTCATTTTCACAGCTACTCATTGAAAGGCCCAAAATCAGCAGTATAAATAACAAACTGCTACCTGAAATTTTTCTCTTCATTTTCATTTTTAAATTTTTATTTTTTTATTTCGTTGTTATCAACCTATAATTTTCATCAATTCACCCACCGGCACGCATGCGCATGGCCTGTCAGCCTGATTTTTTAAAATTAAGCTTCAGGGTAATGTCCACATCCGACAGAATATAAAGCTCACCTTCGGGGTCGTTAAAACTGTTCATACCCCATTGCAGGCGATCCAGCTTAAAGCTGCCTTCCGCTGAAATTTTATTACCCTCCGTTTTGATTACCGCCGGTATCCGGATGCTGTGGGTTTGGCCTGTCATGGTAAAATCGCCTGTAATCATGGTATTGGCAGATGAAGCGGCGTTACTGTACGGTTCCACTTTTGTAATATGAAATTTAGCATTGGGATGCACGGCTATGTTAAAAAAGTCGGGGCTTTTCAGGTGGCTCAGCAGTTGTTCCCGTGTTGCGGCATCTGTAAGGTCAAAATTGCTGATGCTGGCAATAGGGATGGTGAAATCCCCGCCTGTTATTTTCCCATTTCCGTCTGTCTGCAGGTTGGCTGATACTTTAAAAGCACCTGTATGGAAATGGTCAGGCGCACTTCCTTTCCATTCCACAGCGGAGGTTTCTTCGTCTGCTTTAAAATCGGTGGGGCCCACCATGGCGTCTTCGTTTGAACATGCCGTAAATACGGATAGCGCCATCAGGGCCGCATACATTTTTGTTTTCATTTTTACTTTCGCTTTTGTTTTTGCTTTCATTTTTACGCATTACAGGGTTTACAGAAAATTTACTTTATACACATTGGAGATTCTATCCAGCAGGGCCTGCACTCTTTCCATCGTCAATGCAACAGGCGCTACGCTTTCAGGCTTTTCAGCAAGCGGCTCGCTGCATTCCATAAAATAATTCCAGAGCATTCCCGGCATAATCAGGTTCATAATCGTTGCCTTTTCAGTAAGTATTTTAAACGAGTGCGGCACATTACGGGGCGCGAACAGAATTTCACCGGGCTTCAGTGCTGTTACTTTATCCGCTACGGTTACGCTTATTTCTCCGTCCAGCACATAAAAAGCTTCATCTTCCCGCGTGTGGATATGCAGTGGCGGCTCAGCGCCTTTCGGCAGGGTAAGCTCAAGCAAAGCCAGGCTGTTGCCGGTTTGTTGCGGGGTAATAAGAGTTTGAAAATATCCGCCCTGGTAACTCCTGTACGGCGATGTTATCAATGATTCCATAATTGAGATTTATTTACTGTTTACAAAGTGTCTTGCTGCCCATCGTTCTTTTTCACAGAAGACACCCGGCATTCCCGGATACGTAATGTACTGGCTATGACGGCGGTGTCATCTGCATCAGCGGCTTTGGCGAGGCGGTTTAATCTTTCCATCATGGCCGGGTTTCTCTTTAAGCGGTAGCCGTTCATGACAATTTCGAGGAACGGGTTGTCCTGCTCATCGTACAAACGGACGATGGTATAAGGGTTGGCACGCGGGCCGGTTTCTGTAACCCAGTAAGGGTTACTTTTTTCTTTTAAAGGCGCCTGGGAGGCGGCTTCCCGGGCAATCGCGAACAGCAATAGCGTGCAGGCGATCATAAAACTACTTTTCATAATTTGTTTTTTTTGATTAAAAAAATGTGAACGAATCCTTCTTTTTCATAATTACAATGCAAGATTGGCGCTATTTCAGCAGCTGTACAAATAGCAGCGATGTATGCCCGCTTTCATCGTTATAAGCGGGTTTTTATGGACGAACGCAGATGATAGGTAGGAGTGTTATTGGAGATGCCGTTAACCGGCGGGTGATTGAGATTCCGATAGTCAGTGATAATTATACCTGCTTATGGAAGGTTCGGTACAATGGATTAACCTGTGCCACGCTTTTAACAGCTGCACGAAATAGATGTAACCGCTACGGATGTGGCAGCCGTTCACGGGTTACCCGCCTGATGGGTATATTGATAAACTGTGCTGAATAGGGAATAAAACAGGTATCATTCGGAATGAGAAATACCTGCTTCGGGATTAAATTTTTCGGCACAAACCAGTTTGTAATTGCGCCCGATGGGGATTTTATTTCCCGCAATAAGAAGGTGATTGGGATGGTACCCTTCCATTTTATTGACAGGAATAATAAAAGAACGGTGAATCCGCATAAACTCCCCGGTGGGCAGCAGCTTTTCGGTTACGCTTATCTTTTGCTTTGTCTGGAATGTTTTATCCCCGGTGATGACCCTGATATAATCCTTTATACTTTCAATCCATAAAATATCTTTTGTATTCACCTTTATTAAACGCCGCTCTACGCGCAGGTATAAGAAATGGTCAGGAGTTTGCTGAACCGGAGCTTCCGTGTCCTGCTCGCCTCTTTTACCGTCGCCGTTAAGAAAGTGCATTACTTTATCAATGGCCTGCAGAAAACGTTTCAGCGGGATGGGCTTTAGCAGGTAGTCTATGGCGTTAAGGTCAAAACCCTCAATAGCGTACTCCTGGTAAGCCGTGGTGAAAATAACCAGTGGCGGCGTTTTCAGGCTGCGCACCAGGTCGGTTCCCAGAAGGCGTGGCATTTTAATATCGAGGAATACGAGGTCAATCGTATTATGCTGAATGGTTTGAAAAGCTTCTATGGCATTGCAGCAGGTGCCCACAATTTCTATTTCAGGAATATGCGTGGCATACTTCCTTATAATATCCATGGCGTGGGGCTCATCATCTACTATCAGCGTGCGTATCTTCATCTCTTATTTTTTAGGGTTTGAAGATAATTGAACATTCAGCTCGGCAATGAAGCAGTCGCTTTCGTCAAAATACCGGAACGAGTGTTGGCCGGGGTATAGCAGCTCTAACCGTTTCCGTAAATTGAGCAACCCTATCTCCCCGTTAAGCTTCTGGCCAGGGTTCTTCACAAGCCGCTGTTCCGGTTTGCTGTTAGACACTTTGAAAGCCAGAGTATGGCCGGAAACATATAATTCAATATTAATCCACGGCGTATCGGTGGTTTCCGCGGCGCCATGCTTAAAAGCATTTTCAACAAGCGGAAGCATCAGCAGTGGCGCAATTTCCGCACTATCTGCATGCTCACTGATATTTACATTCAGCTCCAGCCGGTCCTCATACCGGAGCCTTTCCAGCTCAATATAATCTTTCAGCGCCTCAATGTCGCGTTTAAGCAATACCCGTTCTGCCGTGCACTCGTAAAGCACATACCTGAGCATGTTGGAAAGACCCAAAATAATATCCGGAGTCTGGGGCGCGTTATCCAAAGAAAGCGCATACAGGTTATTCAGCGAGTTGAAAAGAAAATGAGGATGCAGCTGCCCTTTTAAAAAGTTAAGCTCAGCCTGCAGCACCGCCTGTTTGCGCTCGTTCCATAAGATGAACAATTTCAGGGTCACGCAAATCCACACCACCGTGTTGGTACGTTCGACGGCATTGGCAAAATCCAGCGGCCGGTACAACTGCTTTATCCACGATTTGTTCATTTCGGGCCAATTCACCTTGATATGGTGGCTTGTGTAATAATTAAAAATGTAGGGATTGGATACAAAAATCTCATCCAGCCGGTAGAGCACTGCGATAAACGGTATCAGCAACAGCAGCAGTAAAAATGTTTTAACGTATTTATCGCGAAAGAAAAAACGCGGCAATACCCAATAGGTAATCAGGTAAAAATAGCACATGTGCACCGGAAGCAACAGCAGGATTACTTTAGCGCCCAGCTCATAGCTGCCATACGCCGTGCCGTAAATGACCGACAGCAGCCCAAAGGAAAGCAGCCAGTAGAACAACTGTTTCAGTATCGGGTATTGGGTTGTCAATGTATCACGATTATTTGTAATCATAAAATTAACAAAGACCGGTAACATTTTCTATATTCGTAGATAAAGGAAGGGTTTCGGCGACGAATGCCGTATTGTTTGCTTAAGTATGGCCTTTAACCATCACTCAACTAAACCCCACCCATCCTGAATACTTAAAAATAATACGAGAGCGAACACCTCCCGGGCTTTGGAGTTCCTGGTGAGGCTATGGCTATAAACTGAGCAAACAACTGTGATACAGTTTAGGTTACACTCCGGCTAAACCCTGGTGTTACCTTGTTCTGCCATTAATGTACCGCAGTTACATCTACCTTTTTGATTCCTTTTAGTCGCAGATCAATATTTCTGTCGCGGGCCTTATTATCAAACTCACTGATTATCTCCAGAATATCATAGTCTATAAAGTTGCATTCACTACCATCAATAGTCAGCGCGCTGTGTTTCGGTATTTGATCCAGTGTTTTCCGCAACTTCACTTTATTAAGGAACGTAACATTGCTGTTAAGTTTGATTAAGTAAGTTTCCACTCCGTCCTGTCGGGCTTTCGTAATTTTATATTCTGCTTTGAAATTATTCTGGATGATAAAGTAAACAGAAACTAAAAGACCGATGCTTACACCTATAAGCAAGTCCGTTAAAAGAATTATAATGATGGTAATTGCAAATGGAATAAATTGTTTCCTGCCTGATTTCCAGACATTTTTATAAAGTTTCGGCCTTGTCAGGTTGTAACCCGTAATAAGAAGTATTGCTGCCAGTGAAGCATAAGGAATTTTATTGAGCAGGGCCGGAACCAATAAAACGGCAAGCAGTAAAAAAAGCCCGTGTGTGAAAGCGGCAAGCTTTGTTCTTCCTCCGGCGTCTGCATTAGCCGCCCCCCTTACTACTACCGCTGTCAGCGGAATTGCCCCTAAAAGCCCGCAAGTCATATTACCGATACCCTGCGCCACAAGTTCACGATTTATAGGGGTAATTCGGTTTCGTTTATCTAATTTATCTACCGCCTCTACGCATAGCAAAGTTTCCAGTGTAGCAAGCAGTCCGATGCTAAGCCCATCTTTCCAGATTTCTATATTCGAGAAAAGTTTTGAAAAATCAGGAAAAGAAATGTCAGCAAAGACATTGTCAGGTATACTGACTAGTTGAGTCTCCCTCAAAGAAAAGTCAGAAGCTATATAACTGAAGAAATAGTTTGCTATAATACCGATAACGACTACCACCAAAGGCGCCGGGATTACTTTCAGTTTTTTTGCAAAAGGCTGGCGAAGTAAAATAAAGACCAGTAAAGATATAGCTGTGATTAAAACCGCTCCTCTCGTTGTGTATTGCTTAAAGTTTTCAAAATTACCTGAAAGACTTTCTGCAGAAAACAGCTTGGTAAAACCACTTGTCCAAAAGTCGGGTTGGCCGTATCCCACTGCAATTGGAATTTGTTTTGATATAAGAATAATTCCAATGGCAGCCAGCATTCCTTTGATAACGGACGAAGGAAAATAATTGGCAATTACACCCAGCTTGAGCAACCCCAGAATTAACTGAAATAGCCCTGCTACCATTACGGCAAGCAAAAAAATTTTAAAATCACCAAGTGAAATGATGGAAGCAGCTACCAAAGTTGTCAAACCGGCAGCGGGTCCGGAAACTCCCAGATGTGAACCACTAATAAGAGAAACTACCAGTCCACCGATAATGCCCGATAAGAGTCCTGAGTAGAGAGGTGCTCCTGAAGCCAATGCAATTCCTAAACAAAGAGGAAGCGCAACCAGAAAAACAGAAAGTCCGGCAGGTAAATCGTATTTGAGCCAGATCAGCCTGTAATACCTAATCTTCCTTCTCATTTATACTGAATATTTTCGGACAAATGTAAGGTTTTTCCCGCCGATGTGATTGTCCGAGGTGGTAATACTATTTCTGCCGTCTCCTACAGAAACAGGATTCTAACCCTCCGTTATCAAATAAAAGTATCAAAGGTTTATGTAATTCATAAACCTTTGATACCGGATTACTATTTTGCAAAAGGAATAGCATAAAACAAGCTGACCTGGAGCAAACTGTTCTTAAAGTCAGGATTTATATTATGAGCATCAAAATTACCAACTTTGGAAATCCCTGCCATATAACGTGCACCTATCCCAAAACCTCCAGCAGATTGATACCCTAGTCCCGCTCCTAACGATAAATCCAGGTTTTTAGAAAACTTATCAATCGTCTCGTCTTTGACATCTTCACCGGTTTTAAAAGAGACCTGGGGACCGGCTTCAAAATACAGTCCGCTACCGGTTCTCAGCTTAAGCATGATAGGGACAGCCAGGTAAGAGACCTTATAATTTTCTTTTGAGCCCTGGTTATCAATTTTTGCTCCCTGGGAAGAAAACAAAATTTCAGGCTGTACAAAGAATGTATTGCCTAATCCGAAACTCATGAGACCTCCCACGTGATAAGAAAACAGGGCGTCCGATTTAATGTTTCCTCCTGTGTAGTTAGACATATTCAGGCCTACTTTCGGGCCTATACTAAATGATGATTGCGCGTTTGCTGAAAGTACATTAGTCAGCAACAGGCCTAAAACGATTAATCTTTTCATAAATAATGAATTTAAAATAAATTGTGTTACACATTTACTCAAGCCACCCAAAGTTTCAAAACACATGAACAGCTTATTTCTGTCGACAAATCTACAGTTGAAATATATGAAAATAAAATATATGTAGACATTATTTTTCAAAATGTTGAAATTGTACAACAATAAACTTAATTCTTTAAAAGTGTAAAATATACACTTTTTGGGTAGTTCACCCAATAAAACCTGTCTTAAAGGTCCACTCTGCATCATCCATCCGGATCATCTTGACAGAGCCGGGTTAAAATACCCGAGATCCGCGCAGGCGCCTGTCATATGCAGTATAAAAAATGAAGCTAAACGATATTCATGCTTCTCAATGGTTTGCTTTTGTTCCGATCGGATTAAAAGGTTGTGAAAGGAGAATAAAAAAAGCACTTACATTTTTGCAAGTGCCTGATTTTCAGCGTGAGCTTCCCTGTACAAATAACGAACTTATTCCTGATGGATTTAAGGCGACTTGCAGGTCTCGCAGTATAAAAACTTCACTTCTAAACAGCGTTTTGATCGCTAATTCCTTGCTGTACAAATTTCGAACTTTTCATAGTGAATTATGGGGCTTGAAAACCCCATAATTCACTAACCGGGCGATTTAATCCTTTACAAAAACAGGGTCACTCAGTGTTTTAATAAAGGCGATAATATCTTCCTTTTCCTGTTCTGTCAGCGGTATCCTGTTCCCGTTTTCTTTTAGGAAAGGATCAAGGTTCCCGCTATCCGGAACGCCCTCGTCAAAATAGTCAAGCACCTCTCTAAGCGTGACAAATTGCCCGAAGCTCCCATATGGGGCGGTATATTCGGCATTGCGGAGAGAAGGCACCCTGAAGGTCAGATAGTCTGCCAGGTCACCGGTTACCCGGGCCCGACCGGCTTCGTTAGGGTCAGGATTTACAGGGAACCCCACATTCCGGAAACTCTGATCAGTAAATAACTCCGTGCTGTGGCAGTTGGCACATTTTTGCTGAAATACCCGGTACCCCCTTGCTTCACTTTCCGTAAATGTCTCTCCTTCGTTTCGTTTAACTTTATCATATTTACTGTTGGCGGAGACAAGCGTATAGACGAATTGAGCTATGCTTTTATAAATTCTTTCAGGCGTGATGGTCTCATCGCCGAATGCTTTTCTGAATAAATCCCGGTATACTGGCTCATTGCTGATCTTTCCTATAGCTTCCAAAATAGAAGAATCCATCTCTTCGTGCGTGATGATAGGCACCAGCGGCTGCTTTTCCAGTTGAAGGATATTTCCATCCCAATTATAAAACTTCATAAAGGCCATATTTTGAATGGGGGGCGTATTGCGAAGCCCTACCCTGCCATAAATTCCTATGGCCTGCGAATTTGCGTCCGAAAAAGCATGGGATTTATTGTGGCAACTGCTGCAGGAAATAGTGTTATCAGCACTGAATTTCTTTTCATGAAAGAGCTTTTCACCTAATTCCACACCGTATTTTGTGGGTCTGTTGGTATTTACAGAAGAATTTAATGCCGGAAAACCCACAGGAATATCCAGGAGCAGTTCAGGATTGTCAAAAGGGTCAACATCCCCCTGCCGGTTACAGGAAAACAACAGGCATAAGATCGCCACCATTACAGATACTTTTTTCATGATCAGGTTTGAATAAAGAGCCGCCGGAAGTTCCCACCGGCGGCTCTGCGGTCTTTTAATTTTCTACATTTTCAATGGAAAACATCCCGCTGATATCACTCGTACCGTTCCCGCCCAGGTTATCTACAAATTTTACCATTTGTACGGCCGTATGAATATTGGGGGTGGCGTTATCTGCCATGCCGGTTCCCGTTGTCAACTTAATGGTATTGGTTTTTCCGCTCAGCAGCTTGTCAAAATCCGCTTTTATAGTGATTTTGGGAGCATTTTTACCTACCGAAGCCAGGTTCACCAGGTCCAGGGTAATATCCCGGTAGGCATCTACCCCTTGGGTATAGGCTCCTTCGCTTCCTTCTACGGTACTTCCGGTATGAATTGACATTGCCTTATGGTCAGTATCATAGAATCCCTCCAGTTTTGAAAAACGGTAACCGGAGCCCCATTCCCACATCATTTCGGTATCGTTAGCCCCCGCTTCCGCATAGAATTTCGGAAACTTTGCCTGATCCAGGGTATTCAATTCTTTTTTTACCCCTAAGCCGAATTTGATTTGCTTGTATTCTCCGGCGGGGATATTGCTCAGCACATAATCCAGCGTCTGTGGTTTGGAGTGATTGACCACCGTAGCCCCTTTATCCAGATCATTGATGTTATAAGGAAACTCACTGCCGTCTGTTTTTATGAGACGGATATTACTGATTACGTATTTCAGCTCTGAAAATCGGTGTGCCTGTCCCTGAGCAGAAGTGTTTACCGTGGCAGAGGTTGAAGCCGCATCTCCAAGTACGATCGTTGTATTTTTGAATGTATTATTGAAGTGCAAAGTGATACTGTTGGCAGCCGGGATGTCACTATTCTCACAGGATACTAATGCCAGCAAAGCCACACAAAGTGAAAAATATCTTGTTAAAGCTTTCATTTTAATATTTTTTATATGATTAAGATTTATGAATATTTTATATAAACAGATCAGCCAATAGGGGGAGGAACATAGATTTCGCGACCGGGATCTTTATAGCGGGCCTGCAGATATACAGAAGTCCTGCTTTTTATTCTAATTGCAGGATGTCCCATTTCATCCGTTAAGGAAGGGAAGGTATCAACCCACGGATGAACCATGATCGAAACCGGCTCTGAGTTATCAGTACTCTTTTGCATCTGCTTTTTTAAATAGCAGTTTCCGTGACATTGCAAATTCGGTTTATCTTTATTGACACAAAATGCCCTCTCAATGGCTTGCCTGTTGAGCTTAAAGTGCACAAAGATCAACGACTGCTGAAACCCGGTCAGCAGGGATAACGCTATCAATAATGCACGGAAGGCCATTTTCATGACTTACAGACTGAATTTAAGAGAAGTGAAAATATTACGCCCCATCCGGGGGATATTACCCCAGTCGGCATAGGTACTGTAGTAAGCATCCAACAGGTTTTCTGCCCCCACCTGCAAAACGGTTCTCATGCCTTTGAGCTGAAAGGTATAATCTGCCGAAGCATTCCATACCCGGTAACCTGCCGTCTGGTCTTCCCCAAACTCGGGGCTATATCTCTTTTGGGTAAAATCGCCATTTACGGAAGTCTGAACACCCATTTTTTTATACATAAAATGAAGAGAACTCTGGTAGCTCAGGGGACGGATGAAGGGCAAGTTTCCTCCTTTGTCATCGGTGGCCCGGGCATAGGTAAGCGCAGCTTTCCAGTGTAAATGGGGCAGGATATCGTAACGGGCATTCAGAGCCAGGTTGAAAATCTCAGCATGATCCAGGGAGCTGTATCCCTTTACTCCTACCGACTGGTAGTTCATGGGGCTTCCCAGGCTCAGAATGCGCCCGATAATATAATTTTGGATATAAAAATAGTTGACTTTGGCCTCTATTCCTCCCCTTTCGGTTTTAAACCCTGCACTGGCATTGGCTTCGTAAGAAATTTCGTTTTTCAGGTCGGGATTTCCGATATAGTCATAACGGTCGAAACTGTTGTAGATATAGTACCCATAAGCCTCTGAAACGGAAGGTGCCCGGTGACCATACCCGCTTCCCACAGAAAAATCAAACCGGTTTATATGGAGTTGGTAACCGGCATATAGACCCGGCAGTACCCTGCTTTTTTCCCGGAGGGCCCCGGGATGAAAAATCCGGTTGAATTCCGTATACCTGGAAAAATTATAAATATAGCCCAGGGATCCCCCGAAGTTCAAACGGCTCTGCGGCGACATGTCCCAGGAGTTATTGATGGCAAGGCTTGCAAATCCGGTACTCACCCAGGGCCAGCTATAAGCAAACATGGTTCGCTGGCTGCGGTCCTGCGGATACATACGCATTTCTGCAATAGATAAATTGCTATAGGCGTTCAACTGGATTTCCGAATTGATGCGGCCTGCTATCACATTAGCCCTGGAAACCAGGCCGTAGGTAGTACTCCATCCCGGCATATCCATGTGCACTAGGTTCTCCGGGCGTTTGGTATCATCCATATAATGCTCTACGGCATTAAAATACAGTTTGGTTTCCCATACCCGGATCAGCCCCTTTTCCGACAACTGCTTATAAGAAGCCGAGGTAATGAATGCTCTTGAAAGCCATAAATCCATAGGAAGGGCCGGGAAGCCCACATCTTTAGCCACATCAAAAATAGCATCTACTCTCACCGATGATAAAGGCCGGGCCTTATAGGCCAGTCCCAGGGAAGTATTGAATTTAGTGTACTGCGAATGGTTCACTTCTTCCCGGTTTCCATCGGTATAATTACCGGCTTTGCGGAAAGATACGCTTCCGTCTGCCACAAACTTTTCGCTGGAATAAGAGACGTTACCCAGGTTAAAAAACTGCTTGTTATTGAATTCCAAGCCTGTTTGATAAGATCCCCGCCATTGGCTCTCGGGGCTGAAGGGGGTGTTCTTCCTTTTCAAATCAATACTTCCGGCCACCGTAGCGCCGTGCAGACTGCCTTCCTGGCCTGATTTAATATCTATAGTGGAAAGGTTATTGCTTTCTACATACGAAGTAACGGGATCCATTTTATCGGTACATGCCCCGAAAATATGCATGCCGTCAATGGTGATCACCGAACGCTCGGTACTCATGTTATTCAGCATGGGCTCCCAGGCATAAGCTCCCCGTTTGATAAAACTGATCTGGTCGGAGGAGGCCAGGAACTCATCTACCGTAACGGCCATTTTCATTTCCGTTTCAATTTTCTTTTTGGCCCGGGCTATGATGGTTACCTCCTTTAAGGAAATAGTACTGTCTTTAGTATCCTGGGCATGGGCATTTATTCCAAGAAATAAAAATCCGATTATTAATTTCTTCATGATCTCAGAATAAAATATCAATGTATAATTCGCTTTTTTTACCTTCCACCCCGGGTGTAAAATCATCGGGCACCCGGGTTCCTTTCAGGGTTTTCCCGTTTTCGTTCACCAGGATAAAATTCAGGGTCCAGTTGCCGGTCATGGTATAATTGACCACCCCGTGGTAAAAACCGTCTTCCCCCTGTGTGAGGTCCACGTTATTGGGAGAGGAATGGTTTCCCATAGATGGTTCCGGCATTCGGGGATCGAGTTGCAATGTATAACCGTTTACTTCTGCGTAGGTATACTGCAGCGGTTCAACGGAACTCCCGGTGATATACTTTGGCGGACTGACCGACCGGTAAATTCCGGCTACCAGGTCATTCTCCGCCACTTTCGGTTTCTGCGGTGATACCAGGGCTATGACGTACTGTTCATTATCATTTCCGGTAAAGGCGATCATGTTCAGATTCTTATTGGCCTGCGGCTGAACAGAAACGGGTTGCTTGACCGTATGAACCTGGCTGGCAATAGTGAAGCTGATATAAAGCTCCCAGTTTTCATAGGTGCTGCTTTCGTGAGTGAATACCGTATAGCCTGAAAAATAGTTATCGTCAGGAGTATACAGCAGGTCGTAGCGGTGAGGACCGGAAATCCGGCTGCCGCCCGGGGCGCTCATAACCGGCAGAAACGTTACGCCGGAAACATTTTCCTTTCCGCCGGTGCGGCTGTTTACAATTTTCAGGCGGATGTTATTATACCCTTTATACAGCGTTCCGTTTAATGCTTCCAGGATGATTTTATAATCATCTTTATGAATAGCAGTAACTTCTTTGAACTCATGATGTTCGGTTACTATGGTATCTATCTCTGCCCGGTAATCTGTTTTATCCAGGGTACAGGAACCCATTATAAGACATAGTACGGTGAGAAAAAATAATGTTTTTTTCATTAGCGATAAAATAATTGGTTTGTCAGCTTGGATGCTCGCGAAAAAATATACTCCACCGGTTTGTCAGCCGGGGAAATCGAATAGCCCCCCAAAAACAGGTAACAACGGAGAGAAACGGATATACCGGTATAGTATACAGGGCATGTACCCCGTACTATCCGCATACAAGAATTCACTTCGCTTACAGGTCAGTAGATTACCCCCGATGTTCCGGTGGTTTTACCGGCGCAGAAATAAAGATAAATGAATAAGGAAGTTGGTAGTAGGAAGGCAGCTTGGATTGACCAGCCGGTAAGGATATACTATTATTTATTAAAGTTACAGGTCTCACAGGTGAGAAGTAGATAACGTCCAACTGTAACTGTTTCAGTTTATCGTTCGCTCTTTTTTCATTTTCTTCCTGCTGCATCTGTGCCAGTTTACACTTCCCGTCACAATGGAGTTGAGGGCGGTCTTTATTGACACAAAACATCTCAATAAAGAAAGACCTGTTATACTGGTAAACCGTATAGAGAATAGTAGTCTTCATCATGCTCAGCAGTACCAGGCACATGATAAACACTTTAGCTATTTCCGACAACCGTTTCAAACCAATAAATTAAGTCTGTGACTTTCCGAAAAGTTAAATTACTGCGAGCACTCAGGACAAATCCCGGATACTGTAAAATTGACGTTGCTAACCAAATACTCTTTCGGCATTTTGAAAACGGGCTCAATATTTTCAATACAGGTAACCGTATGGCACTGTTCACAGCTAAAGTGAACGTGGTTATGATGATGCTCGTTAACAGAGCAGGTATGGCATTCGGCATATTTGACCACGCCATCAATGGTAGCAACTTTATGTATTAATCCTTCCCGGGTCAGGCGATCAAGAACACGATAAATGGTCACCCTGTCACAAAGTCCATCCAGTGCTGTTTTAATTTCAGCATGAGATAAGGCTGATTTTGAATGACTTAATAAATTAAGTATTTCTGCTTTAGCTACCGTATTTCTTCGCTGTTTCATTTCTGCACTCATTTTATAGTAACAAAAGTAAGTAGAAATAGGAGTGTAAAGTTATCACTTTTTAAATAGATAAATGGTATTTAAAGCAGAATCATTTCCGGATAACTCCTTGATTTTACCCCAAACTCACCAAGGACGCAGTGCTTCCCGCTACCTGATTTTGGCACTTCTTATCGCAATATTGTTGCATAAAGGAATTTTAACCTATATTTGCATCCTTGTTGCAAGGATAGTAACTAATAAATATAATTTAACAAGCAAATGGTAAAAATTCAAAGATTAGGCGCTTTTCTATTGGCCGTAATTTCATTTTCAATTACATCCTGTAAAGATGAGGATCCGGTAATCAAAGAAGGGATTCAACGCTCGGAGCTGACTTTTACAGAAGTGAGTGGAGAGGGAGTACATCCTCACGGTGATCATTTTCATGGATTGAACGAGGCAGTTGAGGGCGAAAAAATTGTAGTTAAGTTTGATGCGAACGGGAATGCCACTTCGAACGGGCACCTGCATCTGGAGGCTGACGCAGTCTATAAGCTTGAATTAAAGGCCTGGGATCATAACGATAAAGAAGTGCAGAACGACTTTGTATCCAGCAAGGCCGTAGCAGACAGCTACAAAGCATTTCTTATTGGAGGCGATTTCATTTTGAATACCGAATCTGCCAGCGAGTCCGGGGCGCTTTTCCAACCCAGGGATTTAACCTACGGTGACGGAAGTGCTGTAAACGGGAAATATGAAACGACCGGAATCTTAAGTTATCTGACTATCGGAGAAGAAAATGAAGGTCCTACAAGGAATGTCACCTATGTATTGCGTAAACTGAACGTGGGGGTGAAAGCTAAAATTGAGCGTGCGGATTGGAACAGAAGTGATTACAGTACCGCTTTTGCGGGTGAAAATATACTTGAATTAAAGTTTGAAATTCATGCGGAACACGGACATGCTCATTAAGCAGCAGATCCGGAATAAATAACAGGGAGGCCGAAAGGAGTATATGCTTCTTTTGGCCTTTTTATATAGGAGAAAATACCGAATGATTCTTTTCTGAAGAATACCTGATCTGAAGAAAATGATCTTTGCAAAGCTGAAGGCGGTTTATTCTTTTTCACATGAAGGACATTTCCCGGATACGGTCAGGTTCATCTCTTCAATGATGTAGTTTTCCGGTAAGGAAAAAATTTGTTTTTCAACTTCAAAAGGAACAATTTTCCCGCAACTCTTGCAGCAAAAATGAACCTGCGGAGTATCAGATGTTCCGTCGCAATATATATATTTTACTATTCCCTGGGGATTAACAATTTTTTGGATACAGTTTTCTTCCTGGAGTCTTAGAAGCGACCGGTATATCGTTACCCGGTTAAACTTGTAGTCCAGGGCCGCCATAATCTCTGCGCTCGATAAGCCTACTAACGATTTATGAATCAGTTCAAAAACTATCGGTTTTGCTCTCAGCGGGGTCATTGTATATAATTATTGCAACATTGTTGCAATATAACAAATATTATCTTTTCTTGCATCATTGTTGCAAAAAAAATAGCAATAAATTCATTGCGTTTGCTTTTTGGACCAGTGTCAACTAAACAGGCCTTCTGATTTTTGAAGTATTGAAAAAGAATAGTAAAGTACAAAAGATAGGCACTATAACGGGCCTGGCCATAGTAGTAGCCAATATGATTGGTACAGGTGTTTTTACCAGCTTAGGGTTTCAGCTCCAGCAGCTCAGTAACACGAATGCGGTATTATTCCTGTGGGTTTTGGGAGGAGTATTGGCCTTATCAGGTGCATTCAGCTATGCGGAATTGGGAACATGCATCAAAGTGTCCGGAGGAGAATACGCTTACCTTACAAAAATCTATGGGCCACTGGTGGGATACCTTTCCGGCTGGATTTCCATAACCGTTGGATTTGCGGCACCCGTAGCATTGTCGTGTATTGCTTTTACAGAGTACTTGCCAATCAGCGGCCTCAATTCCCAATGGGTGGGTGTAGCTCTGGTAGGTTTGCTTACTTTTATCCATTCGAGAAATCTCAGAGTAAGTTCACAGTTCCAGAATTTATCCACTTTTCTCAAGGTCGGATTTATCGTTATACTTATCGCATTGGGGCTAAGCAGGTCTTCTCAAAATGTAATTATTACTGAAAGTGGCTTTTTCAGTGAAATAGTTTCCCCTGCATTTGCTATTGCCTTGATCTATGTAAGCTATTCCTACTCGGGGTGGAATGCAGCTGCCTATATCAGCGGAGAGTTTAAAAATCCTTCAAAATCGCTTCCGGTAGCTTTGATTGGCGGGACTATACTGGTTACAATTTTATATACCTTGCTGCAATATGTTTTTCTAAAGCATGTACCCGTTTCAGAGCTCAAAGGGCAACTAAACGTGGGCACACTGGCAGCACAAAAAATAGTCGGGAAACAGGTGGGCGATATCTTCAGCTTGGCTATTTCACTTTTACTGGTATCGGGCATCAGTGCTATGGTATGGGTGGGTCCCAGAGTAACAGCCAGCATGGCAAGGGAACATTCACTATGGAAGTATCTAAGGGCAAATGAAAGTGAAATTCCAAAGAAAGCTTTATGGTTTCAGTTTGTCGTAACCACCTCTCTTCTGCTAAGCGGGACTTTCGAGCAAATCCTTATTTACTGTGGTGTATTGCTTACCCTGTCATCGATGATCGCTGTTTTCGGAACTTTTATTCTCCGCAGACAAAAAGATACCTTATACACTTATAAAAGCCCTCTGTTTCCCCTGTTTCAGATATTGTTTACAGGTTTATCGCTGTGGATGATGCTATACGCAATCATAAACAAACCCCTTGAAACACTGGCCGGTACTTTGAACCTGTTTCTGGGATGGCTGACTTATTTACGCAGCAAATGAACACCTGCTCAATAGTATAAGAAAAATGGCACCTTTCTTTTCAGAAGTGCCATTTTTGCTAAACAATTACCTAAAATAAATATGAAGAAAACAACTAGAAGCTTTGTCGCCAAAGCTTTACTGACTGAAAGCCTGCGCTCTTGAAATATTTCTGCCTTTTTAATTTATAAGTTGCGAGGGTGCGGCCGGCTTTATGGTAAATGAGACTGTCCACAGCCCCCGGGGTGTGTCCTTTAGGCATCGCATAGGTAAAATAACCTGTCTGACGGGCATATACCGGAATAGCAAAGAAATCCCGCTTCACAAATTGTTGGGTAGAGTCTTCTGATTTTCCGGCCTCCACAAAGAAATCCACCGCATAATCCGGATACCCGAAGAGGTAACCGTAACTTCTCCACCGGTCATACGGGCTTTCATATTCAGTAATGGAAAGCACCGTTTCTGCCGGCGAGTCCTCAGTAATACCCAATTTACCGTAGAAGTCTTTATGCTGGCGAATAATGGATTTCAGGCGGCTTTTCCTCACGGCATACAATTGAATATTTTTATAAATGCTGTCGACCCTTTTATAAGGATTGACCACAAACTCAACTTCCTTGTTGCTCATATTCCGGGCTACTTTCTGTAGCTGCTGAAGTTTAATGAGCGATGAGTCTTTCTGAGAAACAGAAGCAGACAGTAAGGGAAACCGGTACATTTTTAAGCTGCTGATCGGTTTTAATGTATCCATCAGGGTATACAAAGCCTCGTGGTCCAAACCGTACGCCAGCAGGGTGTCTGCTATAGCTTTTTCATCCGTGCTCAGTTTCCTGTAAGATCTGCCTGTTTCATAACGCACAGTACTACACGCCGTAAATAAGAGAATAATAAAGAATATAAATAAATTCTTGGGGGTAGTAAGGAAAGCCATAAAAGATTGTTTCATGTCGGAAATGGGTAAAATCTGCTGCAAAATTAGAAATAAATTTTTCTATTGCAACAATGATGCAATAAGATATTATTTTATATTTGCATCGTTGTTGCATTTACAGATTACCTCATTAATGTTATCTACAAAATATTTCCTGTCTATTTCTGCATCTATCCTTTTGCTGGTCAGCACATCATACGCTCAAAACAGCCTGACCGTAGAGGGCATTATTAAAGATGCCCAATCCCATGAGGTACTTCCCGGCGTAGTTATCCGGCTGGGTGAGAACGAAGAAATAGTTTCTACTGACGCCTTAGGCCGGTTTACACTATCAGGGTTAAGGGAAGGGAAATACAGGCTAACCATATCCTGCGTAGGCTATGCTACCCATGAAAGAGATATTACGGTAGATCATGATCTGCAGCTGGATATCCTGCTGGAAAAACGGATTGTGGGTTTAGAAGAAGTTTCGGTGACGGCGAAGGCCAAAACCCTGGGTTCAGGTTCCGTGATTGAAAGATCGGCTATTATTCATACGCAGCCTACCAGCCTGGCAGACGTATTGCAGCTGGTGCCCGGGCAGCTGGCCACTAACCCTGACCTGGGTGCTGCTCAGCAGGTCAATCTGAGGCAGATAGCCACTACTACGGATGCGGGGCGCCTGAATGCCCTTGGAACGCAGGTAGTGATGGATGGCGTACCGGTGAGTAATAATGCCAACCTGCAGACGGATCAAACCATCCTTAATGCTTCGCCATCGGCTCTTCCCCCCTTTTCATCTGTAGCCGGGCGCGGAAATGATTTGCGGCAGATACCGGCGGATAACATCGAAAGTATTGAAGTGATCAGGGGGATTCCCTCCGCCCGGTACGGGGATCTGACCTCAGGGTTAATCGTGGTAAACTCAAGAATGGGAAAATCAGCCCCTCAGTTGAGAACCCGTTTTAATCCTAACCTGATACAAGCATCTTTTACGGCCGGCATGCTTAACGCTTCTAAGGATCATGCTTTCAATATAGGCCTGGATCTGCTCAATGCCAGAAGCGATGTGCGCGACCGTCTCAATGCTTACAGCCGGGTTCAGGGGCAGCTAAGCTCTCAGAAACAGGGAAGGAAGTTAACGCTAACCACCATTCTTTCCGGGTATAAAACCTTAGACCGCTTAAAGCAGGATCCGGATGATCTCCGCTATCAGAGCCGGCAATATGCCGATGACTATGGATTTAAAATCAGCAATGAAGGAAGGTGGAAACTGAACAGCCGGTTACTGGATCAGCTGACCTATACCGTTGCCCTCACTGCAAGCCGCCAGAAAGCCTATTACCAATCCCTGATCACCCGCGAGCTTTTTCCCTTATCTACCGCCATGCACGATACCACCATGGCAGGCGTCTACGGCCGGAGTGAATACCTGAATCAAACCACCGTAGACGGTAAGCCGGTCAACGGGTATGGTCGCCTGGAAGCACTTTGGATAAAGAATTTCCTGAACCTGAGACACCGGATCATGGTGGGTTCGGAGTGGCGTATGGATGCCAATTACGGCAGTGGAAGACAATTTGACCTGCTTACCCCACCCCGACAGAATTACAGCGTGGGCGACCGCCCCAGAAGCTATAAGGAAATTCCTGCATTGCACCAGGTAGCTCTTTATGTGGAAGACCGGTTTTCGGGCAATATAGGGAACCGGCGGTTTAGCGGTCAGATAGGTGCCCGCATGGATAATGTGGCCCCGGAAAGCCTTTTCCGCAGCAGGTATAAGACCTTGTTTCTTCCCCGGATCAACCTGGCTACTGAAATTATCTCCGGCATCTGGTTACGGGGCGGATACGGTATAGCCGGAAAAACGCCTCCGCTGAATTATCTCTACCCCGGCACCCGGTACTTTGACCTGATAAACTTTAATCACTATGCGGTTAAACCGGAAGAACGGTTGGTAGTGATAACCACACGCACCATCCCGCTGGATGGCATAAAGATTAACCCTTACACCTCTGAAAAATGGGAAGTGGGCCTGGACGTGGAAAAGCGGTGGTTTTCGCTAAATGCATCTGCTTTCCGTGAAACCACGCGGGGCGGAATAGGCCAGAACCGGGAAGTGAAACCTTTTACCTATGAAAAGCTGAAAATAGAAAGCCGCCCGGAGGGCAGGCCACCGGTGCTGAGCCCTGTTCCGGCCGCGGTAGACACTTTTTATGCGGCGTATGATGTGCCCGTCAATAATCGCTATGTGGCGAATAAGGGGGTGGAGTTTGCTATTGACATTTCCGAGCTGAAAGCGATCAGGACCTCCTTTAACATTACGGGCGCTTACATTCAAACCGACAGTTATGACGACGGCCGCTATACCGATGCCGTACGGGCCTATCAGGGGAATACCGTTCCGTCGAGGATCGGTATCTATCATTCTTCCTCCCGCATAAAAGCCCAAAGGCTCAATACCAGTGTACGGTTTATTCACCGGGTCCCTTCCTTAAACATAGTTTTTTCAGCCCTTGTGCAAACCATCTGGATAAGCACCTCCTCTGCCCTCAACGTCAGCCCCTACCCTGTAGCCTATATGGATAAATCCGGAAAAATCACGGAGCTTACTGCTGAAATGGCCCTTCAGGCCGAATACAGTGACCTGGTAAGAACGGCTAATGAAACCTTCCCCACCCGTTACCCGCCGCTTCATCTGATGAATATCCGCCTGACCAAGGAATGGAAAAGAGGGTTCGGGTTCTCGTTTTATGCCAATAATTTTCTCAACCACAGGCCTTTGCATTATAACCCCAACAGCCAGGGCTTTGTCCGCAGAAACGAGCCCCTCTTTTTCGGGTTTGAGTTTAATCTCCCCCTGGGAAAACAGATTTAATAAGTAACTAACATCAAATAATTTATAAAAATGAAACAAGTATTTGCACTTTTATTCTTTGTGACGGCCTTTGTAACGGCCTGTAAGGATGACCCGGAAGAGCTTCTGACATCAGAAGTAAGTGTTAAGGTTACTTTTCCCGATAATTACAGTACCGGCCCGGCTTCCGGTGTCAATGTAACCCTCACCGGGATAGCTGACGGAGCCGTCAAAACAGCGGTAACTGCAGAAACGGGTACGGCTGTTTTTACCAACATCCTGCCCGGAGCTTATTCGGTTAGTGTGACTAAAACCCTGTCTGAGCAGGAAGCGCTTACCCTCACTGGTATTGCCGAAAGCATTTCCTTGAATGCAGTAGAAAACAGCCTGGTAGTGGTGGGCGGAGAAAATGCGGTGGTAGAGTTAAAGCTGCAGGGAAGTGCGGTGGGCAGCCTCCTGATTAAAGAGGTTTACTATACCGGAAGCCAGACTCCCGGAGGCGGATCTTATTTCAGCGACCAGTTTATTGAGATCTATAATAATTCCACAGAAACCATCTACCTGGATCAGCTGATGATTGCGGATGCCTACGGTGTGGCCGGCCTGATCAACCCTACCAATGTACCTACTCCTTTCAATGAAGACAAAAATAATACCTATGTAAGTACGGTATGGAGAATCCCCGGATCCGGGAAAGAGCACCCGTTGGAACCCGGAAAAAGCATCATTATAGCCCAGGACGGAGTCAATCACAAAAACGAAGACCTGAACCCCGCCAGCCCGGTAGACCTCTCCAAGGCAGATTGGGAAACCTACAATGAAAGGCCTGATAACCGGGATGCCGATGCACCGGATGTACCTAATCTGGAGAAACTGTACTATAATGGCGGCTTCGACTGGAACCTTCCGGTATTCGGACCCGGCCTAATCATCTTTAAAGCCGACTTTGAAGCATTGGAGCAGGTGGCTATACCAGGGGCATCAGCAGCCACACCGGCCCGTATAAAAGTTCCGAATTCGGTAGTGATAGACGCATTTGAAGGGTTAAAGGATGCCAACAGTGGATCCTTCAAGCGTATTCCGGTAGCATTGGATGCCGGTTTTGTGTATGCCGATGACACCTATAACCAACAGAGCTTCCGGAGAAAAACGGCAAAAACGATTAATGGTCGAAGAGTACTTCAGGACAGCAATAACAGTACCAGCGACTTTGAAAAGCTAAGCAAGCCTACCCCCGGATCTTTTGATTAAGCAATTATCCGGTATCCCTATTCGGGATACCGGATACAACCATTAAAACAGGTGAAATACTATTTTCTCATACTCCTCTATATCCCGCTTACCTTGTGCGGTCAATCCAAAACAGACAGCCTGCAGGCCCTTAGTGATGAGCGCATACTTAATGTATATACCCTGACGGCCAATTCTGCTGCACTGTGGCTTTTGCCTTTACCTGACTATGGCCGGGTATATGGAAACGGCGCAAGGGTTTCCGGTGATTTTAAAAAACCGCTTGAACCGGGGAGTATTACCGCACTAGCTGCCGGAGCGGAAGGATGGAAGAAGCAGAAGAAAATGGGCTACAGAGGAAGCTTTCATTATGAGAAGCGATTTGATAAAGACTTAAAGTGGACAGACGAGCGGGATGCCTATAACGGGAACCCGTTTCTGTGGGCCGACAGCAGCATTGGTCACTGGGATAAAGACCATATTGATGCCCGTGTAGATGTGTCTGCCAGCCCGCTGGGGAATGCCCTCCTTTCCGGGTTACATCTTGATTACCAGGTAGGCACAGGGGCCCGGACCAATGACCCCAAACCTTTCTATCGCTATCGTAGTATTGCCGTGCAGCCGGGCCTTCTGTTCAAATCGTCTGAAAGCAGCCAGGCAGGTATTACCGGAGGGGGCACCTTTATTCTTGAAAATAATGAATTGGGCTATTATAACCGGGGAACCAACAATGTGCTTCTTTACCGCCTGAGAGGGTACGGTACCTACAGCAGGGTTCCTTTTGTGAGCGGAGAAAGAAACCGGAAAGGACAGATTTGGAATGCAGGAGCGCATTGGGAGAAGCAAGTGGCCGGTTACGTTATGCTCCTTTACGGGAGTGCCCAAACCAGGAAGGAAGAGGTAGCAGAAGGAATCGCTAAGCCTGACATGATCGGCAGGTTCAGAGAAGTGAGTTATGACGGCGGCGCTTTCGTTTCAAAAGGGAATCTTAACCGGGGTCATTCTTTCCTGCTGAAAGTTAACTCAGCGGATGCTAAAGGACGGGATCAGGTTTATCAGGCGGAAAATGCGGCTTATACCCGCCGTACGGTCAATGGAAATTTTCAATGGTGGGACTACAAGAGTAAATCCCGTATCTTGATCAAGGCAGGCTTTTCGCCCGCCCTGCTAAGCTATACGCAATCAGATAAAGCTTCGGGAAGCAGGTTCTCGGTCAACACTTTAGGGGGGAAGGCAGAAGGGTTGGTCAGAAAGTATTTTACCGGTGGGAAACAATTGGAAATAGCTCCTGAACTGGCTTATTTTCATGTATTGAAAAACACCTATCTGGCTCCAAATAATAATGTCGTGCTTAGGGAAATAGTCCGGAAGGATTACGAGTTTATGGCGGAACCGTATATTTCGGCCGGTGTAAAAATCGGGTGGAATATGTTTTCAACCCAGGGAGGGCATTCTGTTTATGCCACTGCAAACCATATCCGGTCTCTTAAAGAATCCCACCGTACACTCTGTACGATGGGATACTCATTCCTGTTCTGATTCAACCTGCCTTTCCTGTTACCGTCAGCATAAAATTATGCAGGTCCGTATTTTTGACAAAAGGTTTCAGCAGCTCACTACCCGGGCCAAACATGGCCAGTTCCACGTAGTCAGCGGAGTGATCCATAGCCCCCCAGCCCACGGAGGTGCGCTGCTCCTGTATCTGGGCCAGGTATCTGAAAGGAAGCTTCCTGGGGTTGTATAATCCGCTTTCATCGAGAGAGGTATAGTGTTTTAACAGTTCGGCCGCCTCTTCCTCTTTAGCTATCCAGCCCTGGGCGTATTCTATACGCTCAATGACCTGCCCTGCTTTAAAATCTTTCTGGATACCGTTGAGAATCCAGTCATTGGTATGTTTGAAATTCTGAATGCTGTCAAAATTACGGCTGGCATTATTCCCGTAAAACAGACCGGGGTTGGCATTGCCGTGATCGGTGGTGATAATAACCAGGGTTTCCTTGTCTTTTTCAGCAAAATCTATGGCTACTTTTATCGCCTGGTCAAAAGCGATCTGATCGTACAGCAGAGCACCTGCGTCATTGGCATGGGCCGCCCAGTCCACTTTCCCCCCTTCTACCTGCATCACAAATCCCCGGGGATTTTTCTTCAGCCGGTTGATGGCACCCGCCGTCATTTCGGCCAGTGTCGGGATGCTGCTGACTGCCGGTTTATCCTGCGCGTGATCAAGCGAATAAGGAAGCCCCCCTTCGCTAAAAATCCCCAGTAAAGGCTTGTCTTCCTCTTGTGAAGTATTCATCAGCTCTGACCTGGCGGTTACTACCCTGTAGTTTTTCTGGCGATAGGCCGCCACCAGGTCTTGTTTGTCCCTGCGACTGGCGGCCGTGAAATGCTCTCTGCCCCCTCCCATCATCACGTCAAACTGAAGCGGGAGGTATTGCAGGGCGATTTCATCCATGTCTCCTCGCTTGTTATTATTGATACAAAAACCGGCAGGAGTTGCGTGGGTAATGGGGACAGTGGTTACGCATCCTACAGACTTTCCTGCCTCCTTAAACTTTTGCAATATTGGTTTATAAAAAGTACCGTCGGGTCCAACATTGAGTGAGCCGTTGTTTACTCTCACTCCCCCACCCCAGGAGGAGCTTGCTGCTGCGGAGTCGGTAACCAGTGAGCTGGCCGAGGCCGTATCCATGAGGGCTCTTGTCACTTTTTGCTCATCGTACAAGCTCAGCCAGTGGCTTCGCCGGCCCTCTTTGCGCCGCAGGAGCAGGTCTGCCATATTAAGTGTGCCGGTACTCATGCCATCGCTCACCATAAAGATAATGTTCTTTGCCCTGCTACTTCCGGAGCGTCCGGGCGAATGAACATTAGCAAATCCTCTGTTGGTCATAACAGACGCCCCGATAAAGGCCAGCGAACCGTTCCGGAAAAAATCTCTTCTTTTCATAATGAATATCTATTATACGGGTTAAAATTAGTTTGTACCCGGGGAAACACCGGGATAGATTTTTGTTCTACTCAGGCAGTGCGACAGCATTTTTTCAAATCCCTGAGATTGGAGATTTTTACCGATGATCACTATACGACTTTCCTTTTTTTCATCGGGTTCCCATGCTTTCCCGGGTGAAATCCCCATTAAATTCACCACCGACTGGATGATGATCTTACGATCTGTACCGCTTGCCCATAACAAACCTTTGACACGATAGATATCCCTGGCCTGGAAATTCAAAAAGACAAAAAGCCGGTGTTCCAGCTCCCGGAGATCAAAAGGCTGATCAAACACAAAGCTCAGGGAAGTGATGTCATGGTGGCGATATTCGAAGTTGCCCGAAAATAACCGCTGGGGCCGGATAGCGATATCAGAGGATAAGGAGAATTTAGGCCGGACAGGTTTTTTTTCGTCAAAATCTGCACGCATCAGGCTGCTTATTTCTTTTAAGGGATATCCCGATGACTTATCCCCGGAAAACAGGGTGGCAAAAGGATTAATGTTTCGCAGCAGATTTTCCAGCTCATCTACATACCCCGGGCGCACGGTATCTCTTTTATTGATGACAATGATGTCGGCAAAAGCAATCTGTTTACGGGCTTCCTGGGTGTCTTTGAGCTCAAATTCAATCATCTGGGCATCTACAATACAGATGACGCGCTCCAGGCGGTAATATTTTTCTATTTGCGGGCTGATCAGGAGGGGTTGTGCCACGGTAGCCGGATCGGCTATGCCGGTGGTTTCAATAATCAGTTCATCAAACTCATCCCGTCTACTTTGAAGCTGGTATAACAGCTCATAGAAGTCTTCATTCAGACTGCAGCAAATACATCCGCTGTTGAGCTCAAATATATTGGTATCGGTAGAGATGATAAGGCCAGCATCAATGCCCTGCTCCCCGAACTCATTTTCAATAATCACCGGTCGCCAGTTTTTACGAAAGGCGATATACTCATTCAGAAAGCTGGTTTTCCCTGCTCCCAGGAAACCAGTGATAAGGGTGACAGGCTTGGCCCGGGGTAATGATTCAGTTTCTTCCATAGGACTATAATTTAGCAGGTACAATCCGTTTCACAGCAGGAGAGGTCATCCAGGAACATGTTATCGTTCCTATAGTTTAATTCTGCCTGCTGCGTGTCGATACCATAAGCTCTGGCAATTCGGGCTGCAATAATGCCGAAACGCTGACGAAATTTGTATATAAAACAAAAGATCACATTTTCGTGCCTTACGTGAGGGCCTGCCAGAAACAGTCCCGGGGTCTTCGTTGATTCATCCCACTGGTTGAGCTCCATATTTCCTTCAACAGAATGGAACAGATGTGAAATCTGCTGTTCTCCTCCCGTGAAACCGGTAGCTAGTAAAGGAGGAACTTCTGATAGCAGATACCCTTTGTTGGTATGTATGTAATAGATACCGTCTTGCTGGGTTACCGCAGACACCTCATGTTTATCAAATAACCGGATACGGTCTTCGGCGGGAGGCAGCTCGTCAAGTCGTTGCCTGGTATAAAAAGACAGGGTAATACTGGGATCCTGGCTGTCTGCCGCCAAAACTTCCTGCTTATCGATAAGATTTACTGATTTCCCAAGCCGCGAGAGATGGATAGCAGCATCTACTCCGCTTTCATACCCACCAATGATAGAATACTCTTCCCCTTCCAGTTCTTTATACGATTTAACATGTGCCAAAAGGATGCAATGTTCTGCTCCGGGAAAAGGTGTAAGATCAGGAAATTGAAATTCTCCTGTTGCCCATACCAGGAACCTGGAATGGTAGTTTCCCTTTGTGGTTTCTATAAAAAAAGTATCTCCCTTTTTTTGAACATCCTTTACCGTGGTATCCGGTTTAATTTTGAGATGAAGGGCTTTCACCACACGTTGCAGATACTGTGCATACTCCTTACCGCTAAGATGTTCTTTCCCTGAACTATATGCCGGCGAGGTGTTAAGGGCCACTGCATTCAGGTCCAGCAGACCAAACTGCGTACTTTGAAAAGAAGGTGTTAGCAGGCGGGTGTCCTCATTCCACCGTAGAAAAGAGGAGCCTACCTCATCTTTTTCAAGTACCACGTAGTCTGATATACCAAAGTCCTGCAGTGCGGCAGCCATACCTATCCCTGCCGGGCCTGCCCCTACAATCACTACTTGGTAACCGGCCACTGAATTTTTACTGCCCATAACGGTCACTTTATTTTAATACTTAAACCTTTCATACTTTGCCAGCCTTCCCGGTCTGTCAGCAGGATCATAAAATGATAGTCACCGGGGTCAATATCAGCAGGAATTTCCAGCTCCTGAGTAGCTATATAGCTCTTTTGTCCCGGCGGAATTTCGTAGCTCTTCAGCAGCAGCATGGGTTTAACCGGCGTTTTAACCGGATCCAGTCCGCAATCGTTTACTTCCGTACTATGGGTATGATGATCAAAATTATGATGGATATCCAGGCTGTAAGAGCCCAGGGCCTGGTTGTCAGAGAACCGGGCTTTGAAAGTGAATTTCTGCCCTCTGACCAGCTCACTGCACTGCACCGGAAAAGCTCCGTCTACCGACAGATCTATTTCCGGGTATTCCATATCTATGTCGACTTCATTTTTACTGCATCCGGTAAGTAAAATTCCGGCGAAGATCAGGCCTGTTGCGATAATTCGATTCATAATTAAAATCCGGTGATCCCCAGATCGATATAATGGTGAAAATGAAAATTGTTCGTCGTATTTTTATAGACCACACCAAAGTAATAATCCCCGTTTGCCCATGCTTTTTCGCCTTTAATCGGGCTGGCCGGTGCGTTATTGTCTGCTTCTGCACCGATGACAAACTCCGGCCAGTTTCTTATAATCTTGTACGAAAGTGATCCCGGGTCTACCTCTACCACTACATTTGTAAAAGCGAAACCCTCTTTATTATCTTTATGCTCAAAGACATCATAAACAATGGCCTTGCTGAAATCAATAGCATCCACCGTTTCAGGCCGGTGGTTCAGGCTTTTCTTTATAAGTAAGACATACAGGATACCGTCTCCCTTCACCCCGGAAATAATCACCTGGGAAAGCAGGCTGTCTTTGAGAGAGAACCGCGTATCCAGCGGATCGCTAAACTTACCATCACTGAAAAACCCCTGATTGTTTTTTATAATATTGAAAGCCAGCAACGTCGGATTCACGGGCAGGTTCTCTTCCTTATAAAGCGTAACCGTTCCTTTCTCTTCCAGCAGAGAGCCGTTCTGATCCCTGACGATAATAATAAAGTCATACTTTCCTTCAGCAGCGTCTTCAGCAATATCAAAATGTTTGTGTACGTTAGCATTTTTGACACCCTTATATTGCTCCCAGGTGATTTCAAATGACCACTCTTTCGTATATGTTTCATTACTGCGTTGTTGAATTTTCACCTGCACATAGTCAATTTTATCTCCGGCCAATACATCCGCATTAAAGTGAAAATCTTTACCTATTACTCCTATTCCGTTATTCCCCGAGCCTATTTCTATGTTATCAAGACTCGGTTTAAGCAGTTCCGGCTCAATATCATTTTTGCAGGCAGTAAAAACGCCGGCCAAAAGAAAGAACGAAAAGAGAATTCTGATTTTTTTCATTTTATATTCATTTATATTCAACTATTCAGACTTGTTACTCAATGCCACGGGAATCCTTAGCGATACCACCACGTTGCGGCCGGCCTCCGGCAGCTCGATGAGCCGGTAAAAACTGGTATGATTCAGGTAACGGCGATTCAGGAGATTCTGTACCTGCAGATACAGATAGATCGTTTGCTTTCCATAATTAAACCCGGTCCCGGCAGACAGGTTAAGTACGCAATAGCCGGGGGTCTTTTTTTCGGGAGGAACAATGTTATTCTGCCGTGCAGTAAGGCGAGTATCCAGGGAGAAATAGGTATCCCGGGCTACCTTTTTGAAGACCGGCTCATAACTTATACTGAAAATTCCGGATGCAGGAGGCGCAAAGGGCAAGGTATAGCCTTTTTTGCTGCCTGAGGTTTGCCTGCTATATACATATTCGGCCAGAACTTCCGTGCTCCAGTGCGGGTGAAGCCGGTATTTTGCCTGGAGCTCTCCTCCATAACGCAAAACTTTAGCGTGGGTATATTCAAATATCTGGTTACCGCCCCCATAATAGTAATCATGACGAAAAGTAGGGGTCAGGAAAATAAAGTGAGGGAAGTAATTCAGGAACGGGGTTACCTGAACCGACCAGTCTGCCTCCTCCCGTGTAATTCCCACATCCAACTGATACGAACGCTCCGCCGGAAGATCGGCATCGCCTTTCTCATAGCGGAAATAGTGGTAATTAACCCCGTTGGCTGCCAACTCCTTAGCTATAGGCATCCGGAAGCCTGTACCTGCATTGGCTTTCAGTACCCATCCTTCAGGATTAAAATTCACCCCTGCAGACCAGGTCAGGCTATTGAAATTCCGGGTGATATTTTGTGCCCGCTGAAGGTACTGACTGACGGTCGTGTGGTTTTCCGTGATTTCCGACGGGAACCAATCCACATATTCTTTTATGTGAATACGCCCATGGTCTGCCCGCAGGGCCAGGTGAAGCAGCAGGCGGTCGCTCCATTTGATCTTATCGTACATAAACACACCGGCTGAAAATTGCCGGAAAGAAGGGATCAGGAAGCCCCAGCCACCAATGGTATTGTCCTGGACCTCGCTATTGAGCCCTGCTGAGAGCTGGTGAACTCCGGCCGTGATTTCATCTTTGAAATTGAAAGACCAGACATCCTTGTCATATTCCCGTTCCAGGTCGGCCGGAATCTCTCTTTCCATTGGGTATATGGGGGGCATATATCCGTGATTGACGTAACGGCTCCATTCCCTGCGGAAATTCTTTTGATATCCTGCCTGTAATTCCAACTGGTGGCTGCCGCTTTGGTAATGGGTTCTGTTGCTGATTTTGGTATGGGTAACTTCCTGGTAAGGATGTAAAATATCCCGGCCGGACTTGTCGTGCAGGCCGGTATCCACTCTACGGGGCTCAAGCCCATGGGCGTTGGCAAAAAAACCACTTTTCGTATATATTCTGCTAAAATCCACAATAGATTGCAGATGCTCTGACACATAGCCGGTGCTGAGGTGCAGGTTGAGTTCACGGCCTGCCGTATTGCGGACGTGGTTTTTATGTAAACCCACGGCATAATTATAGACATGGACTGTATCGGCGGGGACCCTGTAGTCGGCATAGTCCAGTAGGGTCAGCCGGCTATCGGCAAACCATCTCTGCCGCCTGCCATACAGCCGCACGGAAGTACCGGCCAGGTGGTTATTCGACTTTGCGGTAAGATCCAGAGAGCCGCCCCAGGTATTCGCCGGGGGAATTACAGGGGGCAGGATATTGACAGCCCCCCCAATGGCATCTGAACCGTACATAAAAGAAGACGGTCCCTTGATGATCTCTACGCTGCTGACCGAATACTGGTCTATTTCAAGACCATGGTCAGCCCCCCACTGTTGCCCTTCATGCTTAATACCATTTTCAATCACCACCACCTGGTTAAATCCAAGCCCCCTGATAAGAGGTTTCGCACTTCCGGAGCCGATAGAAATGGTTTTTATACCCGGTAAGCGCTGCAAAGACTGCATCAGGCTGCCTCCCAGGTGACGCTTGATAAAGGTTGCGCTTACCACCTCCATAGTAAGTGGTTCTTTTTTCTGAAGCCGGGAGGAGTAGCTTTCCGCTACAACCACTTCACCGAGTTCGGTAACCGATCTGTGAAGAACAATGTCGGGTATCTGAATTACATGCTCGCGCAAGGAAATTTTACTGATATGGGGCTGATATCCTAAGGAACTCACCGTGATCCACTGGACGCCGGGCCATACACCACTGAAAGAAAAGTAGCCGTCTGCGTCAGTCACCGCCGTTTTGCCGGCAGGAGCCAGGGTTATGCCTGCTCCGAAAACCGGCACCAGATCATTATCTACTACCCGGCCCCGAAGCTGAGCGGATTGAGCATTCGAAGCCGTACTTATTAAAACAGCAAGCAAAGAGTAGCATGCCTTTCGTGACCGTATAAATTTCCTTCTTTCCCGCAAGTCGTCCTTTCAATTAATTATGCAACAACATTGCAAAAATAACAGCTAAATATTAAATGCAACATTGATGCGATAAGTATTTTGTTAAATTATTCATCACCGAAAATATATATCCTTCTTTCCGGCTGCAGGTCAATTCAAACATCTATATTTGCAACATTGTTGCAATAACAAATCCTATAAACCGCCCCTTGTGAAATTTTCTTTAACAAAACCAAAATTCAAATCATGAAAAAACTCATTTATTTACTTTTTCTCTTCTTTTTATCTCCCACCACTTATGCCCAGCTTGCCGGTGCTATTAACGGGCAAATTTATGATGAAGAGGGCCGTGAGCTTGAGGGGATCACTGTTTCCCTGCTGAATACTTCTTTCACAACTGCGACAAATTCTTCCGGCAGCTTTTCCTTTAAAAACCTGCCGGACGGAAACTATACCCTCCAGGTTTCAGGCATCGGGGTATTGGCTCAGAAACAAAACCTGGTGGTCAAAGGGGCGCCTTTGTATGTTCGGCTGCGTTTGAATGCAGCCAATAACAGCTTGCAGGAAGTGCTGGTTATCGCCAGGAAAAGTGCATCAACACACACAGGCTCCCTGTCGCGTATCAGCACACCGCTTACCGACCTGCCCCAAAGCATTCAGGTAGTGGAAGAGAGCCTGATCCGGGAGCAGCAGATCTACACGGTAGACCAGGCCCTCCGCAATGCCGCCGGAGTAAATGTTTCATCGGGATACGGTTCTGTCAATATGCGCGGGTTCGAAACCAATGTGAAAGAATTTCTGACTAACGGTATGAAAGGAAGCCCCTACCCGGAAGGGGTTATCCCCCTGATGGCCAATATTGAAAAAATAGAAGTCATCCACGGTGCTTCTGCGATCCTTTATGGGCAGGGGGCTTTGGGGGGAACCATCAATATGGTCACCAAGCAGCCCAAAAAAGACACGCACGTCAATGCCTCACTGGGAGCCGGTTCTTTTGACCTTTACCGGGCAAAGGCCGATATAACCGGTAGTCTTAACAAAAGCAAATCGCTCTATTTTCTGGCCGGGGCGGCCTACCAGAGCGGCGGAAAGTTTACCAGGAACTTTGACAACCAAAACCTGCAATTATTCGGATCTTTAAAATGGGAAGCCGGCGCTAAAACCACCTGGCAACTTAACGGGAACTTTATCAGTGACCGGACTACACTTAACTGGCAGCCTTTTATCCCGGTATACGATGACACGCCCCGGTTATTTCATCTTCCGGTCGACTTTACCATGCAGCACAGCGATTCCCGTTACCAAGGAAATTCTTTCCAGGTCCAGTCGGTTTTGAATCACCGCTTTAACAGCAACTGGTCAGGCAACCTGCTGCTGGGATTCAGCCGGAGTAATGCTATTCGTAAACAATATGACGGCTGGGGAATTGACCATGAAACCAACGAAATCGACGGATCTTTTACTGTGCAGACCATTAACTCTCCTGTATGGACAGCCAACCCTTATCTCACCGGGGCATTTAAAATCGGGTCTGTTAAAAACAAACTGGAAACAGGGGTAGACCTCACCCTCAGCAAAAGCAAATATCCGCATGGGATGCAGCAGTATGCGGCCCCTGCTTTCAATGTCCTTCAGCCCGATTACTCCCCATTCAATTATGCGAATGCTGAAATCTGGCTGGATACGAAGAGGGAAGATTTTACCTACAATACAGTCGCTTACTATCTTCAGGATCAGTTAGAGCTTTCCCGGCAGCTGAAGGCCCTGATCGGATTGCGTTATAATAACTACTTTATGCGCTACCTGGCCATCAACAACGATGCGGAAAGCTCCGTGTTATATGATGAAAGGCCCGAACGTACAGAATCTTTCACCCCCCGGGCGGGTATCGTTTATCAGCCCCTGAAGTCAGCGAGCTTTTATGTAGATTATAACCGTGGTTTTATTCCGCAGTACAGTAATGACAGGCGCCTGGGCGGGCCGTTCGACCCGGAAACCTCTCACCAGTTTGAAGCAGGATTTAAAGGCGGCTATTTCCGGAACCGCTTACGGCCAACACTGGCATTGTACCATATTAACAAAGAAAATGTGCTAACCTATTATGAAGACGATTCCCTGCCCTTGGGGTACGGCTACCGGCCCCTTCAAAAAGTGACAAGCAAGGGGATAGAAGCGGGCATTACAGGTAATATTACCGAATCACTTTTTGTCAACCTCAATTACAGCCATAACGATACCAGGATCACAAAAAGCAATGAAGCCGGTGATATCGGCAACACTTTTTATAACGCGCCTTATCACCTGGCCAATGCCTGGCTGTCGTATGGTTTTGCAGAGAAAACTTCTTTAAAGGGCCTGAATCTGGCCATTGGCCTGAATCATGTGGGAAAGAGGTCGGCCTACTTTGGTAGTTTGCCTGCCTATACGGTGCTGGATGCCGTAATAGGTTATCGGTATAAGAATTATAACCTCCAGGTTAATGCTAATAATCTAACCAATAAGGTCTATGCTGTGGCCGGGGGCTACTCCGATTATATACCGGGCACGCCAAGAAATTTCCTGGTTACACTGGCGCTATCTCTTTAAGGGAGTATGCTTTTAGAATGAGAAATGCCCGCTAGCGGGCATTTCTTTTGAGCAGTCATGTATAATCAGGCTTATTCATGAACTCTGCGATGTAATAAAATACCTGCAACCAACAGGATCAACGTAAGGTATATGGCGGGTAAAAGGGTTTTGAGTGCAGAAAGGCCGCCTTTGCCCGGGGTTTGTTGAAAGTCAGGTAATTTAAGAAAATCCTCACGGGCGAATCTTCTTCCTGATAACCGGTAATCATTGATGACTTCCACCCGTTTCACCTGGTAATCAGCGGCGTCTTTGCGGAAGTCTACGTAAAAGTCTGTTTCCGTACCCGCCAGCTCATTCAGTGTTCGCTGCAGCGACCAGGCGGGGTTGATGATATCCAGCTTCCTTAACCTCTCCTGTTCACTGATCATAGCCTCATCAATTTTCCGGCCTTCCTCATTTAGTTTTAACATATTAAGGAAAGAGTAGGCTACACTCCTGACCTCGTTCGTATCTTTCACGGGGTAGGCGGACCACTGTGGACGCACATGCATCAGGGTATCTATCAGCCGATCCTTATCCATATCCCAAAGGCTGCCGCTGTATTCCCTGCTCAGATCGCTCAGGTGCACATTTTCCGGATCTTCCATTTGGTAACGGTTATTAATCGCCGAGGGAATAAAAAAGAGGAACAGTACCCATAAGCCCACCAGGATCAGGGCAGAAACCGGGCTGCTTTTCCGGAAAGAAAGAACAAGGTATACCACTGAAAACCAGAATATAAGATAAAGGACATTACTCAGCAGCCAGGTTAGAAAGGTATCAAAGGGCACTTTCGCTATAACGTATCCCGCCAGGGATAAAAGTATCACCAGTGCCAGCACGATCAGGAATCGAAAAAGCAGGCGCCAGACCACAAACCTTCGCAGAGAGATCCCCTGCGAGAGCAGCAGAGGCGCAATCCCAGCCTCTTTGTCCTTGCTTATGGCCGAATACGTATAAACAATGATCAGTAGCGGAAAGAGGTAGAGAAAAACAAAGGCAAGGTCAAAATTACCGGCCAGAAGCTTATCAGGGTTACGCAGTTCGCCATGCCCGGAAAGATATACATTCCGGTAAACCCATAGATTGTAATAAAACGGCTGGTTATCGCTTTGCCCGATGCTGAGTGCCTGCAAAGGTTGTTGAGTCTTCCAAACGGTAGTACCCAACCGGTATTCGTTCAGAAAGGGGTCAGTGGAATATTGATATGCGTCTTTCCCTTCTTTGGTGGTCGTATCGGCGGAAAACCCGTTGAGTTGCCGCTCTATCCTGGCATTATAGCTGCTGTCAAGAACGCTTACCACTTCCTGCTGCCGGTGCTGGAAGGAGGTTCCGTAGGATATAGCATACAGGCCGGCGGCCAGCATAAGCAGCCATACCAGCACTTCTGTTTTGCTTCTTATAAAGAGCTTCCATTCAAAAGAGAGTATATTTTTCATCTCAAACGGTTTTAATTTTGTTGACACTAAAATGAATCAGCAGACTAACCAGCAAAAGCCAGAAGAGTAAGGCAGCGGTTTCCGGCACGTTATTTCTCAATGCCTGGCCTAAGGATCGCGGTACATACCGGAAATCGTTAATCTTTTCCCAGAAATCTGCCTTTACGGTCCAACCCCAGTCCCCGGTTTTACTACCGCCGTACGCCTGCTCGTCATTCATTTTCTTAATAATGACTCTGCGGTAATCTTCTGCCTGCTTCATAAAATCGAAATGATGGTAGACATCTGTTCCTGCCAGGCTCATGCTCAGGTTTCGTAGTGCGGCGAAGGGATTGATCCAACTGCTCCATGCCGTTACACTGTTTTGCTTGCGGACAGTCTGCCGGATCCCGTCAAAATGCTTGTCATATACCACATTGTGATACTCTTCGTCGGCCTGCATGGTCAGCCCATCCAGGTTCACCGGTAGTTTCGTTACGGTATCCACGCCATAATGGGTCATGAGGCTATCGCGGAACCGGACAGTACGCTCATTGCGGGGATCGTGTCCGTCGAGACCGTTTTTGTTATCCTCGTTGATTCTTTCTTCCAACTGCAGGCGGGAAATCAGGGGGTGCGCATTGTCTCCGACATTAGCGGTGGCTTTGGGTAATATTACCGTGGTGAGTACCCAGATAGCCAGTAAAGTCAGCAAAGCATTTCCGGAGCTTTTGCTGCGGGCAGATACATAAACGGCTACAGCGGTAATCACATAATAATAAATACTGTAAATAAGAAACAGCGATGCGATGCGTCCCGGTGTGACACCTGCACCTGCTGCCGGAGTGATCAGCCACACCACAGCAAGAATTACGGCCAGCAAAGCCCACCATACTATGGAGTAGGCCAGTATTTTACCCCAGGCCAGATCCCGCAAGGTAATGCCCTGTGAAAGACTTAAATTAAGTGTCTGTTCTTCCCTTTCGCGACTGATGGCGTTATGGCAAACAAAGAGGATGAACAGCGGCAGCAGCATCTGCAGGATCAGGTTCAGCCGCAGCAGACCGAAACGGACCGAGGAACTGCTTTGCTGCGATGGAGAAAACAGGGCTTCATTCTGCCTGTGGCCTTCCAGGTACAACGATACCCCGGAATAAGGGTTCACGCCCTCATCCAGGATACTGAGAAAGGTGAGCGGTTTATAGACAAAATGGCCGTAATGGGCCGCTGAATGCGGGTTGACTTCTCCCTGGGCCGTAAACCGGTCCCGCATAAGCCCGGATGCCTCGTTACGGTGCTCCAGGGTCTCTTTAAACAGACGGGCTGTTTGCCCGACCGTAAAACCTGACAGCACAACCAGTATACCCAGCAGCCATAGGGCGGTCCGGTTACGGATCAGGTTTCTCCATTCATTTTTAATAATCTGAATCATATCTGTCTTTGTTTATATGGTTTCAAGATAAAGTTCCTGAAGTTCCTTTGCCGAAACGTTGGCGGCAGCAAGGGTGTGAATCAGCCTCCCCTGCTTCATGATGCCGATTGTGGAAGCTGTATTTACGGCACTGAAAATATCGTGGGTGGCTATCAGGATAGTCTTCCCCTCCCCTGCCAGCTCCTTGCATATATCCGTAAACTCGGCAGTAGATTTGGGATCAAGGCCGCTGGTGGGTTCATCCATCAGGATCAGGTCTGCTTTTTTGGCTAACGTGATGGCAATACCTACTTTTTGACGCATCCCTTTGGAATAGGAAGCAAGCCTTTGCGAATGAGCACCCTCTTCTAAACCGGCCTTAATTAAGATTTCAGTCAAGGCTTCTTTGGAGTATTTGTGCTTGGCCAGGCGACTGAAAAAATCAAGATTTTCAATTCCGCTTAAATTGGGATACAACTGCACCACCTCCGGAATAAAGGCCAGTTGCTTCCTGTTTTTGCCATCCGATGGCTTGTCGTCAATCCATATCTCCCCGGAGGTGGGCTGTAAAAACCCCATGATCAGGTTGATGGTTGTGGTCTTACCTGCCCCGTTTTGACCTAAGAGGCAGAATATTTCCCCTTTCGGGATGGAAAGGTTCAGATGATCAAGGGCAACATGATCGCCATATTGCTTGCTAAGATCAATGGTTTGTAGTACTGGCATAATTTGGTTCTATAATGAATAAGGCTCCCTGTTTCGCAGGTGTATTTCTACAGCGTGAAGCAGATACACCCGCTATATTTGCAACAACATTGCAAGTTAAACAAACAGATTATTTTATCGCAACAAAGTTGCAATAAAATTTATTTCGGAAGGCTACCCGATAAGTACCCCGGATCAGGTACTTATCCACTTTATTGGTCATTAACCGGAGGGATTACCCGGTATAAACTATCTCACACCACTCTGGTGGATTATTTTGCCTGGCCATCACTCACTTCACAATCTTCCACCCGCTTGTTCTTTGCTGGGTGTTCCATAAATGGGCATACAGGCCGTTGTGTTTCAGTAGTGTTTCGTGTGTACCCTGTTCGCTGATGTATCCGTTCTCCAGTACAATATGGCAATATTATCACACTTTTTTATGGCTTTTCGCTATGAAAATAAATGGTATACAAATCAGGAAAAGTACACCCACGTATAAAAATACATCCATATAAGACAATATTGCAGCTTGTTTTGTAACTGTAAGTTCCAATATTTGATAACTACCGTTAAGAGCGGCTTCTCCCGATACACCATTAGCCATAAGGCCATGTTGTAAATCAGATACCCGTTGCAGTACCATTGGGTCATCCGCCTGTAAATGGCTTATCAGGTCAACCCGGTGTAATTGGCTGCGCTGGGCGACAAAGGTTGTTATAAGTGCAATACCAAAAGAGCCGCCAAGCTGACGAGCCATGTTGGTGAAAGCTGCCCCGTCTGCTATTTCGTGTTTTTGTAAGGTGGCAAAAGATAACGCAAGCACAGATACAAAGAGAAAAGCAAGACTTGCGCCACGAACCAGCAATACCCAGAAAAATGCGGCCTCGTCCATATCCGGTGTAAAAATTTTATAGCTCCAGAAACAGTAAATGAAAAACAAGCTCATCCCGATAGCTACCACTATTTTAACATTTGCATTGTTGTGCATTGCCTTACCTAAAATGGGCATCATAAAAGCGGCAAGTAAAGCCTGCGGTATCATCAGCACCCCGGTTTGGGTGGCCGTCCATCCAAGAATAGACTGTGTATAAATGGGCAAAATAAAGGTTGAGCCGAATACTCCGAAACCCCACATGAAACATAAAAGTACTCCTGTACGCAGATTGCCATTTTTCAGCGCACGAAGTTGTACTATGGGATGTTTATAGGTAAGCTCCCGCCATAAAAAGAAAATTACACCGACAATAAAAGTTACAGAAAGAAGCGTAATAATCTTATTGTTAAACCAGTCATCCTCCTGGCCATGTTCAAGAACATACTGTAATGAGCCGACCGTTACTGCCAGCAGGAATATACCCAACCAGTCCACTTCCTTTGCCTTATTTCTACTTTCACTTTCCGGATTTCGTATGTACATTATGGTCAGCAGTGCAGCGACAATTCCGACAGGAACGTTAACGTAAAATATAAATGGCCAGCTAAAATGGTCAATAATCACACCTCCGATTGTAGGGCCTAACGTTGGGCCTACAACAACTCCCAATCCATAAATTCCCTGTGCAAGCCCCCTTTTTTCTGCCGGATAGGATTCTGTCAGAATGGTTTGAGAAGTGGCTAATAAGGCTCCGCCTCCTAATCCCTGAATGAAGCGGAAAATACTTAATTCAATAATATTGGTCGAGTTGCCGCAGAAGAATGAGGCCACTGTAAACAGGATAATGGACGCAGCAAAATAATTTCTACGTCCGAACTGCCTGCCGAGCCAACCTGTCATGGGAACAATGATGACGTTTCCTATAGCATAGGCAGTAACCACCCAGCCGACTTCTGAAAGTGTAGCTCCCAGGTTGCCTCGCATATCATTTATAGCTACGTTTACAATCGTTACATCCAATAGTTCAAGCAAAGTAGCCACTATTGCAATCATGGTAATGATTACCCTGCGGAATCCATATTCTACCAGTGAATCCTCCATTTATAATTTGCTTTGGTAATCAATTATTCTTTAGTAAGCACTGATACATGCACATTCAGTCCGGGTCTTAGCGTTTTTAGCGTTTTCCTGTCTGCCTGTATTTTTATTTTTACGGGGATTCGTTGTACGATTTTAACAAAATTCCCCGTGGCATTATCCGGGGGTAAAAGGGAAAACTTGGCACCGGTGGCGGGAGAAAAACCATACACTGTTCCTTTCAGTTTTAAATCGGGAAAAGCATCTACTTTAATCGTCACTTTCTGCCCCGGTTTAATGTCCGCCATTTGTGTTTCTTTGAAATTTGCAGTAACGTATACATTGTCTTCATCTACTACGTAAAAAAGTGTCTGACCTGCCTGCACTAACTGGCCGGGTTGTATTTTCTTTTTTGATACTCTTCCTGCCAGTGGTGATTTGATTACGGTATAGGACAACTGGAGGCCCGCAAATTCCACATCTGCTTCACTTTGCTCAACACCCGTCTTCGTTACTTCCGATTGTGAACGTGCGGTAGTGATTGCTTCCTGACTGGATTTATATTGTTCCTGTGCACCCTGGTAAGCCGCTTCGGCAGCATCAAGCTCCGCTTTTACCTGTTCATATCGCTGGCGCGTAATTGCTCCGCTTTGCACCAGGTTAGCGTAGCGCTGGTAATCTTGTCTTATTTGGAGCAATTTGGCTTTACTTATTTCCACATTAGCCTTTGTTGCTGATGCAAATGCTATTGCCGACCCAATCTGTGAGCCGGAAACCTTTGTACCTGCATGAGCATTATGCAGCTTCGCCTCCGCCTGTTTTAGTTGGACAGCTAAATCCCGGTCGTCCAGCTTAACTAATGTTTGTCCTTTTGATACCCGTTGATAATCTTCAATTAAAATAGAATCTATATAACCGCCAACGCGGGCAATCACAGGACTGACATCCGCATCAATTTGTGCATTATCAGTATCCTCGTGATTCCGGGAATAGATATATTGACGCATCCCGTAAACAGCTCCGCAGATAATGAGCAGAATAAGCATCACCGGAATAATCTTCCGGTTTTTTTTCTTTTGCTTTTCGTTTTCTTCCATGTTAATGATATTATTAAATGTTGTTAAGAATTTGTTGACAGAATTTAAAACATGAGCTTCCCGGTAGATTTCAACATGCTATAATAAGCGAGGTCTGCTTCTGAACGGGCTTGCTCTAACCTGATGCCTGCATTGAATAATTGGGTTTGTGCATCAATGAAATCCGTCACCGGTACAATATGATTTGTATAACGGTATTCCGTCAACTGGCGGTTTTGCTTCGCCAGGGAAAGGGCAACTTCACAGGACTTAATTCTTTCCAGCGCCACTTTATATTGTTCTATGCTTTGATAAACTTCCTGCCTTATCTTATCAGCTTCCCGTTCAAACAAAACCTGTGCTTCCCGCTTTTTAGCTTCTACTTCAGTTAATTTATGTTTATGAGTCCAAAGATTATTTATATCCCAGGATACTGTGGCCCCGAACATAAGAGGCGCTATATACTTTTCGGAAGACGGGATAGGATTAAGAGCAGCATTAAAATAGTAGCCATTAATCCCCGCATCAATCCTAGGCAAAATTTCCGATTTGACCCTGCGCAAATCTATTTCAGCTAACTGTCTGCGTTGTCCAAATTGTTGTAGTTCTTTCCTGTTTGCCAGCCCAGAATCAACCGATACGTGTAATATGGACATCTCTTTAATCAGCTCACGGTTACTTGTTGGTTTGATTTTAGTTTCTTCAGGAAGCCCCAATAATATGTTGAGGTTTTCGTTAACAACTCTGTGATTACTTTCCAGTTCTTTTACTATCATAGCCGCATTAGTTTTTTCCAGCTCAAAACGCAGCACGTCATTATTTGTAACCAGCCCCTCTCTGAATAAATCTTTAGCCTGCTTTAACTGACTTTCTATTGACAGGAGGTTTTGCCGGGCTATTTCAAGGTTTTGAATAATCTCTTTAAGATTGTAATACACACGAATTAAACCATACGAAATCTCTGCGCTGCTTTTTTCGGCATCAAGACGAGCTATCTGTACCATTAGCTCTTTGGATTGCTGTGCGTATTTTATACTGTTACCCCTGAATATGGTTTGTTTTACAGACAGTGTACCCAAATACCCGTCTGAACGTTGCGGTAAATGCAACAGCTCGTTTCCAAGCCTCAGGCTTTGGGATGGCATTTCAATGTGAGTATAGCCATAGGAAACTGATGCGCGTGGCAATGATTCGTCTTTCGATATTTCATATTGTGATACGGCCCTCTGGATTTTTATCACTGATATTTTCAATTCTTTGCTATGTACCAACCCGAGCTTTACCGTTTCTTCAACAGTGAGATTTCGTTCCTCCTGTCCAAACGCAACAGAAAAAACAAAAAAGAAGAGGGATAGAATCATCCAACGCTTTGTTATCAGACAATTTCTTTTTAGTTTCATTGTTATATAATGTTTCGTCTGTTTACAGAATAGATTTATTCGCTTGTCCATCTCTGATCTTCCACCCGCTTGTTCTTTGCTGGGTGTTCCATAAATGGGCATACAGGCCGTTGTGTTTCAGTAGTCTTTCGTGTGTACCCTGTTCCCTGATGTATCCGTTCTCCAGTACAATAATTTGCCGGGCATGGCGGATGGTATTCAGCTTGTGGGCAATAACGATGACAGTCTTGTTCTGCACCAATTCCGCGATAGCCAACTGGATGTATATCTCGTTTTCGGGGTCAAGGCTAGCCGTGGCTTCGTCCAATAGTACTATGGGTGCATCTTTGAGCAAGGCCCTGGCAATGCTGATGCGTTGCTTTTGTCCGCCGGACAGCCTTGAACCGCCCTCACCAACCTGGGTGTGAAGCCCCTGCGGCAATTGCTGTGCAAATTCCAGCACCTGCGCTTTGGCTGCGGCGATCATCACTTCTGTTTCCGTTGCACCCTGCCTACCGATGAGAATGTTGTTATATATGCTGTCGTCAAAGAGGTAAACCTCCTGGAACACTTCGCTGATCTGGTTGTACCACGTTTCCTGCGGAATCTCGCGGATATCGGTATCCCCGATGCGTATCGTTCCGCTGTTTACATCCCAAAATCTCGCAATAAGGTTGGTGATAGTGGTTTTACCGGAACCGGAGGGCCCAACCAGCGCTGTCATTGCCTTTTCAGGGAAACGGCAGGTGATGCCCTGCAAAACCGGCGTTTCATTGTAAGAAAACCGGACATTTTCAAAGCTGATATCAAACCTTTCGGGCGTCTTGTTCCCGGTTTCTGCAATGGTGGGTGTTTCCATCAGTTCGGTAACCCGTTTGAGGCTTAATCCCATCATCTCCAGTAAAGGAAATTGCATCAGCAATATCTTGATAGGTTCGTACAGGCGGTATCCGACAATTAGAAATGCCGCTACGGTCTGTACCGTTATAGAACCGCCCAACAGGTAATAGGCCCCTAGCCACGTCATGCCTAAAAAGCCTAATTCAAGTATCACGCCTCCGATAAGCAGCAACGGGCTAAACAGCGATACGCTTTTGATACTCTCCTCCCGCAGGTCAAGCAATGCCTTATCCAATGTGGCAAATTTTTCGCCGCTCATACGAAAAGACTTGATATGCCGGATACCGTACAGGTATTCCAGGAAACGGTTTCCCACATCGTTGCGGATGCGTATGTACTTCACGCCCCATGTTTTTCCCATCTTATGGGTGAAGGAGAAAAAAGGATACAGCAACGGAATAGCTGCCACCAATGCCAGCGCCAAACGCCAGTCCAGTATAAACAGAACCACTATGAGTATCGATGTTCCGAAGACGGCATTGGTTAATTGCCCGATGCTATGCCCGAAAACACTTTCAAACGTATGCACATCCTGCAATAGCACGGCTGCAATATCACCCGGATCACGTTTTTTGAAATAACCCAACGAAATACGTCTCAGGTGGTTGCCCAACTGCATACGGATGGCTGAACCGATGTCTACCGTCATGAACAGCGAGGCAATCTGCGATTTAGCCGCCACAAAGAACTGAAAGACCATCAGTCCACCCAAAAGATACACGGTGTTCCAAAGTTTGGCGGGGTCGGGGTTGGGTTTGAACAGCTCCCAGACTACGGTAAGCAAAACAACGGACGGAGCGGCAAGAAAGAGGGCATGGAGATATTCCCACATAGCGGCAAAGAGCAATTTCCGCTTTTGTCCTTTAAAAATAGTATTGACGGAGGTATTAAATAGCATGGTAATTATTCATTTATCAGTTTAAAATCTTTGGATTGGATATGGGCATCCCACATGCGATTGTAGAGTTCACTGCTCTCCAGTAGTTGATGATGTTTCCCTGAGGCAACTATGCTGCCCTTGTCAAAAACGAGTATCTGGTCGGCATCCGTAATGGTGCTTAAGCGGTGGGCGATGATGATGACCGTTTTGCCGTGAATAAGTTCTCCGATAGCCTGCTGTATCTGGTATTCATTTTCGGGATCGGCAAAAGCAGTGGCTTCGTCGAGTACCAGGATAGGCGCATTTTTCAGTATAGCCCGTGCAATCTGGATGCGTTGCTGTTCGCCACCGCTTAAATGGGTCCCCTGCTCACCCCAACGGGTTTGGTAACCGTCAGGCAGCTTCATAATGAAGTCGTGGCAGCGGGCGGCCTTTGCTGCTCCGATGATTTCCTGTTCGGTTCTGTCCATGCCCATACGGATATTTTCAAACAGCGTTTCCTGGAACATAAAGCTGTCCTGGAATACAAACGATACAATACCCATCAGCTCATCCGTAGGTATCTGCCGGCAGTCCACGCCACCAATCAGAACCGAACCGCTATCCACATCCCAAAAGCGGGCAACCATTTGGGCAGCGGTGCTTTTACCCGAACCGGACGGGCCGACAAAAGCGGTAATGCTGGCATGGGGTATTTCAAAGCTTGCCCCATCCAATGCATTTACAGTAGTTCCATAGCTAAAGGTTACATCATGAAATGTTACGGAATAGTGCGCCGGCTGTAACGCCTTACCCTGTAATTCCTGCTCCGGGGCATCTAAAAATTCGTCCATCTTTTCTACGCCTGTATTGATTTGCATCAGTTCCGTAGTGAGGTTCGACAATCCGAAAAGCGGTTTGATATAAGCACCACCAAGTACGAGGAACAGGACAAAAACACCTGCCGAAAGCCCCTGATGCAGATAGAGGTAAATACCCAATATCAGCACCGGCAATACGGCATTGGACAGGAAGCTCATGAACACCGCCCAGGAGCGTAGCGACTGGTAGGCCCACTTCTTACCAAAATCAACCAATTCTTCAACGGCTTCCCGGTAAAGGGCAAATTGTTCGGTTCCCTTTCCAAAAATCTTCATCACAGGAATAGCCCGTACATATTCGATGATGACACTGTTCATCCGCGAGCGGGCTTCGAAATAATAAGCCGTTTTTTTCTTATACTCTTTATCGGCATATACGATGGTCATCCAAACCGTTAATATCAGCAACGGCAACAAACTGATAAGTGCCAGCCTCCAGTCCTGCCAAAAAAGATAAGCAAGCGTAACTAACGGTACGCAGAACCCCTTTACGGTGTCGGGCAGTAAGTGGGCGATAAACAGTTCGATATGTTCAATGTCGTTCACGATGGTCTTTTGCAGTGCTCCCGAACTCTTTTTCCCTAAATAACCCAATGGCAGCCGGCCTGCCTTTTGCGCCATTTTTTTGCGAAGCCCGTACAGGATATGAAAGGCTGCGCGATGCGCCAGCATACCCGACAGGAAGTGACAGCCGTAGCTGACCAGCACGACAACCAAAACATAAATAATGGTCCTGACCACGGCATCATAGGAAAATGAGTGGCTGAACAGCTCGTCAAAAAAATGATAAATCAATAGGAATGGAGCCAGGGACAATACCCCGTGTAGCACTCCGAAAATTATTGCACCGGTAAGCTCCGTTTTTCGTTGCCCGCTTAATTCCAGCAACCGGGAGATGCCCTTTTTCTTATTGGTTACGTTTTTATCCATAATTTACTATCACTTTTATAAAAGTTAGATTAATCTAATTTTGTATCTTTGTTGGTGCAAAATTCAATCATTGAATTTTTATTGGTGAACGGAAACAGAACTAAAGTCAACGAAATGAGAACGATCATTGAAAAAATATACGATTCGGGCGTGCCGGCCGGAGCCGGTCAGCTCTATGAAGGGGTAACAGAGCATTATATCGGGAATCAGCGGCATCGCTGCAAAGCCGAAGAAATTGTTTTTGAGGGGGTATCATTACGGTGGTGTGACTGCTCCATCGACCAATCGGCAAGGGTTGAGGTGGAGAGTAAGGAGGAATTTGTGGAACTCCACTATAATATTACCGGAAAGAGTTCCAACCGCTTCGGCGAGGGGAACTTTGACTTTGACCCACTTAGGCACAGCCTGTTTTATAGCAACGGCTACGCAGGCTCCCATCAGGTAACAGGCGACAAAAACAGCTTACACACCTTTCTGGAAGTGAAGCTGTCCAGAAACATATTTGAACGCCTCAATCTGGGTATGGACAGCCCGGGTAATATCATACTGGATTATATGACCGACAGAAAAACAGGTTGGGTCGGAAAAACGGCCCCTATTTCCCCTGAAATGTTTTTCCTGATTTCCGGTATCCGCAATTGCCCGTATTCGGGTATGATGAAACGTATGTACCTGGAGTCGAAATTAATGGAACTGTACCTGCTACAGATCAGCAGCCTTAGCATCGATGGGCAGCGGCCCGTAACCAGCCTTAAAAGAACTGATATTGAAAAAATATACGAAGCCAGGGAATTTATAGAAAAGCATTACGGCGAAGGCTGTTCGATCGTTTACCTGGCTGCACATATCGGCCTTAACCAGCAGAAGCTTAAAGCAGGTTTCCGGGAAGTATTGGGTACTACTGTTTTCCGATACCTGAGCGAGGTGCGAATGCAGGAAGCAAAGCGGAAGCTTTTGGAGGAAAAAAAATATGTAGGCGAGGTGGCCTCCGAAGTCGGCTATAAAAACTCGCACCATTTCACCGCGGCATTCAAAAAAAGGTTTGGCTTTTTGCCGAGTGATTTGCGGGAGTAACGAAATGCGATATTAAAAAGAATAATCCTATTGCCTTTAAAACACAAAATAGTAAAAAAGCACATAATCACGCCAATCTAAGATACACTTGATAGATTTGTGTAATTTTGCTACATATATAAACAAGTTATCTGACAGCTTAAAACCCACCGCACATTTGGCACATTTGCATTTTCCCGACCACACAGAGCCAACGCTTCAAAAATGCAAAAGAGCCAAATTTTCCCACGCACAACAAAACCAAATAAATCGTAACTTGCAACCGATTTCACTAACTGAAAATTTGACATTAAAAACCAAACATATCGCCAAGTCTTACGGAGAAAAACAAGTTCTCAAAGATGTGTCCTTTGAATTGCACAAAGGAACGATAACGGTATTAATGGGAACGAACGGAAGTGGAAAAACTACGCTATTTAATATCCTGACAGGATTTTTAAAAGCTGATAAAGGCGAAGCTTTACTTAACGGACAATCTGTATTGAATAAAGCTCCTCACTTACTCAATCAATTTGGGATAAGCAGGACATTTCAGGATATGCGGTTGATTGGAAAACTGACGGTTAAAGAAAATGTTTTATTGGCTTTCCCGAAACAGCAGGGTGAAAACTGGTGGAACACACTTTTGCCTAACTCAAAAGTAAAGACAGAACAAAAACAGAACGCTGAAAAAGCAGATGAATTATTAAAGCTATGTTTTATTGATAATGTTGCCGAAAATAAAGCATATGAAATTTCTTACGGACAACAAAAATTGTTGAACTTGGCTTGTTGTATGGCAAATGATGCGGAAGTTATTTTGTTGGACGAGCCAGTTGCAGGTGTAAATCCTATTTTTCGGGAGCGATTGACTGAGATTATACAAAACCTAAAAACACAGGGAAAAGCCATCTTGATTATAGAACACAATACAGATTTTATTGAACAAATTGCTGATGAAATTTTATTTTTGAACGATGGCGTATTGACACGATTTGACAATTACGACACTTTAAGAAACAACCCGCAAGTACAGGAAGCCTATATATGAGTTTATTGAAAGTAGAACATATCAGCACGGGTTACGACAAAAAGCAGGTTCTATTTGATGTTTCTTTGGAAATCAAAGAAAATGAAAGCGTTTTATTGATGGGTTCTAATGGTTCGGGTAAGAGTACTTTGTTCAAGGCTGTTTATGGCTTATTGGATATTTGGGAAGGTGCTGTTAAGTTTGAAAACGAAACCATACACACACCGCAACTCAAAACTCAAAACTCAAAACTAATAACTAAAGGATTAATGTACATTCCTCAAAAGAATGAACTATTTGATGATTTGAGTGTGGCAGAAAATTTAAAGTTCACCTTACTACATTTTAACAATAAAGCCGAAGCCCAAAGCAGACTGGAGGATGTATTGACCCAACTACCCGTTTTAAAAGAAAAGTACAGGCAAACAGCTGACCGTTTAAGTGGTGGAGAAAGAAAAATACTTTCTTTGGGAATGGTGTTGGCTAATAAACCAAAATTGTTGCTTTACGATGAACCTTTGGCAGGTTTGGGTAGTCAAAATGTAGAATTGGTGGTGCATTGGCTGGATTATCTGAAAAAAAACGGCACAACTTTGGTGCTGATTGAGCATAGAATTAAGGAATTGATTAATTTAGCCGACAAGATAATTGGCTTAAAATTAGGAACTTTGACCACAGAAAATTTAACTGATTTAGAAAGTATAAAACAGTTTTTGGTATGAAATCCGAAAGGATTACATCTGGCAATTAAAAAACGAAATAAAGAACAGATGAAAAATAAAGGTATTGTTATAGGAATAATAGTAATTGCTTTGGTGGCAATTGGCTTTTGGTGGTGGAAAGGGGAAGATAGCAAAACACAGGAGAAGCGGGTAGTGAAGATTGGAGCTATTCTACCTTTGACCGGAGATTTGGCTCAATATGGCGAAAGTGGAAAACAAGGTTTAACAATTGCCGTAGAAGAATTTAAAGAAAAACACAAAGATTTTGCATTTGATATGATAATTGAAGATGACAAAGGTAGTGTAAAAACAGCTTTGTCCGCAATTAACAAACTTGCATCGAATGACGTAAGTATAGTTGTTGGAGCTATGTCAAGCGGAGTAACTTTAGGAATTGCACCTACTATCAATGACAAAAAAATAATCTTAATTGCCCCAACTTCAACCGCTTCGGATGTTACGAATGCAGGAGATTATATTTTCAGAATATGTGTTTCTGATGCTTATGAAGGAAAATCTATGGCTGAATACATAGCTAAAAACTTTTCCAACAAAAGAGTAGGAATTGTATATATAAACAATGATTATGGCATAGGACTGAAAACCAATTTTGCAAATAGTGCAAAAGAATTAGGTTTCAATATAATTTCTGAAAATGGTTACGAAACCACGCAAAAAGATTTTAGAACAATTATTAATAAATTGAAAAAGGAGAATATTGAATTATTATATATAGTTGCACAAAAGGAACAAGTTAATTTTTTCTCTCAATGTCAAGAGCTAAATTTCAAACCACAATTTACGGGTTCGACTATGATAGAAGATAATGATTTGCTAAGCCGAGTTGGCTCGTTTATGAACGGAACACTATATACTTATCGCAGTTATGACCCTAATAATACAGGCGAAAGTATTCGATATTTTGTAAGTGCATATAAGAAAAAATACAATAAAATGCCTGATTTTTATGCAGCATCAACATATGATGCTACCAAGGTAGCATTATATACACTGTATAATTGTTCAGATAAAAAGGTATCGTGTAAAGACTTTCTTTATAACATAGAAAATTTTGACGGAGTAACAGGTAACATTTCTTTTGATAAAAATGGAGATGTACAACAAGGTTTTACAATTAAAGAGATTAAGTCCGATAACTTCATTTTTAAGCAATAAACTAATTTATGAGTTCAAAAGATAAGTACTTTATTTTTAAAGTCAATCCCTTAAAAGATATTTTATGGGCAATCGGAATAGGCTTTCCAATTTCTTTTGGAATTTCTTTTTTTAAAGTATATGATTCTTCAATTGGACTGTATGCTTCATTTCAAAAAGCTAATATTCTCTTATATATCGTTACCTACATAATCAGTTTTTTTATTGGGTTCGTAATTAAAGTAGTTTGTTTTAATGGTATTGGTTCAAAGATATCAAAAGCCAAAATCAACAACATTGGACAAAACTTTTTTATTCTTATAAAAAATTTGTTGATGGATTTAGAAAGACCTGAAGAAAATGAGGACAAATTGAGGGAGACAGATTACTTCTTAAAAATTAATAATGCCCGTACTGGTGGAATGTTGAAATTTAGCCCTGATAATGATTCAGTTAATATGCTTCATCAAGTAGATAGTATGATTTCAATTACAGAGGCAGAGCCATCTGAATGGTTAAATCCAACATATAACTTCTTCCTTATCAACAATTATATCGCTTCTTTGAGACAATCAATTATAAAAAATCAACCTATAAAATCAATATCATTTTCTCCAAATAGAGAGGATGCCGATTTTAAGACGTTTGAAGAAAGTAAAAAGAATATTTTGAAAGAAATATCAGAGTTAGATGATGCCAAATCAATTGCAGACTTCCTAAAAGAAAAAAACATCTTTCTTAGATTTTATACTTTAACTCAAGATGAATTAGATAACAATAAAAGTATAATAGAAACACTTATTGCCGGACACGATTTATTTGGGTGTTACCTTTATTTTATAAATAAAAATGTGGCTGAAAATTTAATTGAACAGCAATATAAAGATAGATTTAATACATTTAAGACAAGCATTGATTACAATTCTGATGATAACAAAGGTAGAAATGATTTAGCAATTGCTCTTGCTAATACAAATTTGAAAACTATATACAGAAAGGGGAACGATTTGGTTTCAAGAACACTAACTACGGATAACTCTTCTGACCTTAAAAGTTATTTAAAAGAACTTTGTAAATTACTCTACAGAAATTACGACCAAGAAACTCACTTGTTTAACAAACACTTTCAAAGTGAAAATTATATAATGAATGACGAATATTGCTACGTCAAAATTGAAAAACCATAACGTTTGCTAAACCAAACCAACATTTAGAAATGGAAACAAAAAAAAAACATAAGGTAATAATTACAGGCACTGGTTTTAGATGCTCTGATGATTTTATAGAATCTGATAATATTTTTTCATCAAATCAAGTAAAAGTAAATATTGGCACTGCGACAGCAAAAGTTCTTTTAGAAAATGGATTTGATGTTGTATTATTGTCAAAAACAGAGAATAAATTAAAAAAAATAAAAGAAGATTTGGTATACTTATTCCCTAATAGAGAAATAGAATACCATTTGTTAGATATTCTCAATGAAGAAGATGTTAAGAATTTCTTTTTAAACCTATCAAGAGATTTTACATATTCTTATGTTCATAGTGCAGGATTAAGTACAGCAAGTTACGCTTTGAAAGATGATAATCCTTATTTATCAATTGAAGATTTACCTATAAATCTTCCTACATTAGAATTCTCTACGGTTGTCCAATCACTTCTGATAATGACAAAGGGGTTTTTGCCTATTTTTCAACAACAAGAATTATCTAAAGTAATAGTTATTAACTCAATGAGTGGTATTAGGTCATATCCTTTGGGATACTCTCATTCAAGTGCTAAAGGGGGATTACATAATGCTGTCAGAGCATTATCATTAGAACTGAACAAAAGGAATGTTTATTTTTCGGAAATTATGCCGGGTATTGTTGATACAGGATTATACGATACTCCTGCGGTTATCGAAGCTGTACAAAAAATTGGGAAAGAATTTGGATATGAGTATGGAATTGACGGGATTCCAAAAATGAGTCCTTATAGTGTTGCAGAAGTAGTTCATATTTGTTTAGTAAATTCTGCAAATATTTTATCCATTAATATGGTTTCACAGGGGCAATTTCCACATCAAGGAGCTTAAAAATGCAAATAGTATTAAATACATTATGTTATTTTTTTATTATAATTCTTGTATCTATGTCTTTTAGATATTTATACAGGACATTAATATTTTTAGACATCTCCCACGCCATTTCCCTAACCTTCGGAGCATACATTACCTACTTTATCAGCATACAGCAAAATCTGCCCTTACCTTTAGCTGTAATCATTTCTATAATAGCAGGAATAGCTTTAATGCTCTTGGTCAATCAGGTTATCTATAAACCCCTGCAAAAAAGAAAGTTAGAAAGTTGGCAGATGCTCATCGCTTCTTTAGGTGTGTATGTGGTGTTGCAAAATGTGGTTTCTATGCTTTGGGGAGATAGCACATTGAGTTTCCGTACTTGGGCTGTAAAAGCAGGACATCAGTTTATGGGAGTGTATATTACAGATGTGCAGATTATTACCATAGTTGCGAGCGTTGGGTTATTGGTTTTGAGTTGGCTGTTTTTGGAGAAAACAAGCATCGGGCAAAAGATAAAAGCCGTTTCTTCCAATCCTGAATTAAGCGGTATTTTGGGCATTTCAAAAAATAACGCCGTGGTTTGGAGTTTTGTCATCGGTTCGGGTTTGGCAGCTTGTGCAGGTATTCTCATCGCAGCTGATACAGATATGACTCCCACAATGGGTTTTAACTGGTTGCTTTATGCCGTTGTGGCAATGATTATCGGAGGTTTGGGCAAAATGCGGTATTTACTGTTGGGGGCGTTGCTATTGGCTACAGCACAACATCTTTCGGCTTACTATTTAGACAGCAAATGGATGAACGCCACGGCTTTTGTGATACTGATAGTTTTTCTTTATTTTAAGCCGTATGGGTTTAGTGGACAGAGGATGAAGAAAGCAGAAATTTAATTGAGTTTTGAGTTTTTTTTAAATAAAACAGATGAAAGAATTGCAGTTTTTGATATACAACACACCACAGGAAGACATCAAAGTAGATGTAGCCATAAAAGACGAAACGATATGGCTTACACAAAAGGCGATGTCTGAATTGTTTGGTGTGCAAATTCCTGCAATAAGCAAACATCTGAAAAATATTTTCCAAGAGGGCGAATTAGAAGAAAAAGTGGTTGTTTCCATTTTGGAAATAACCACTCCACACGGTGCTATTGCTGATAAAACACAAAGTAAGGAAGCTAAGTTTTACAATTTAGATGCTATTATCTCGGTGGGGTATCGGGTAAATTCGGGCAAAGCGACTGCCTTTCGTCAATGGGCTACCAAAACTTTAAAAGAATTTATAACCAAAGGTTTTGTACTTGATGACGAGCGGCTGAAACAAGGGAAAACAGCTTTCGGAAAGGATTATTTTCGGGAGTTATTGGAGCGAGTACGTTCAATTCGTGCAAGCGAAAGACGTATTTGGCAACAAATAACGGATATTTTTGCGGAGTGCAGTATAGATTATGACCGCAATTCGCAGGTTACACGGGATTTTTATGCGATGATTCAAAATAAGTTTCATTTTGCTATTGCAGGACAAACGGGAGCCGAAATTGTTTATACCAAAGCCGACCGAAATGCTGAAAATATGGGTTTGCAGACTTGGAAAAATTCGCCTGACGGACGTATTCTAAAATCTGATGTTTCAATTGCTAAAAACTATTTATCGGAAACCGAAATTAAGCGTTTGGAACGAACCGTAACAGGTTATTTTGACCATATCGAAGACCTGATAGAACGAGAAAACAGTTTTACGATGCAGGAATTTTCAACGAGCGTAAACGAGTTTTTGGCTTTTAGAAAATACAAAATCCTTACCAATAAAGGTGGCGTTTCGCATCAGCAAGCCGTAGAAAAAGCAGAAACCGAATACGAGGAATTTAATAAGACACAAAAGATTGTTTCTGACTTTGACAGAGAAATAAAGCGAATAACGAATGAAAAAGGAACTCAAAACTCATAATTAAAAACCAAAAACAGTGGACTATATTTTACATTTGGGCATATTAATCTGTATTTACACCATTCTCGCACAGTCGCTGAGTTTGGTGGCAGGCTATAGTGGTCAGATGTCATTGGCTCACGCTGGTTTTTACGGAATTGGGGCATATACTACGGCTTTGCTTTCGGTTAATTTTGGTCTGCCTGTTTTGCTGACTATTCCGATAGCTTTATTGCTTTCGGGCATTATCGCATACATCGTTTCCAAAGTAGCCGTTAAAACCATTGATGATTATTATATCATCATCACACTGGGTATTCAGGTGGTTATTTTCTCTATAATGAACAACTGGCAGGATTTGACAAGAGGTCCTTTGGGTATTCCCGGAATACCGAGTTTTGAAGTTTTCAGTTTTAGCTTTGACAGTAAAATTTCGTTTTTGCTTTTATCCGTATTTTTTACAGCTTTAGTTTGGTTTGTCTTAAAAAACATTACTACTTCGCCTTTCGGCAGAATGTTAAGAGCATTAAGCGAAGATGAAGTTTACACCAAAAGTTTAGGTAAAAATGTAGGTCAGGCAAAAGTAGTTTCTTTTGTCATTAGCGGAATGTTAGCATCTATTGCAGGCGTTTTGTATGCTCATTACATCAGTTACATTGACCCTACAAGTTTTACCATTGATGAATCTATTTTTATTCTAAGTATCGTTATCATCGGAGGAATGCGAAACTTAAAAGGTATTTTCCTTGCAGCAACATTCTTAGTTCTTTTACCGGAAGCTTTGCGTTTTGTCGGAATGCCATCATCTATTGCAGCCAATATGAGACAAATTATTTATGGAATTGCGTTGATAATGGTTGTGTATCAGATGGGTGAAAAACGAAAGCAACGAAAATTAGAAAATGCCAACGCCTAAGTCATACACATTTGCATTTTGCAACCGCACAAAGCCAACGCTTCAAAAATGCAAAAGAGTATGACTTCCCAACGCAAAACCCCAACGGACAAAAGAAAGCCGTCAGATAACAAGGGTAACCGTTGCACAACCCCTAACCTGAGATACAATTCTGGTTTTTTGTGTAAAATCGACCTCATTTAAGGCCATTTAAGCGAGGCTTTTTTGGGGGAGCCGCTCCGGAAAATGTAAATTTTAGAGGGCTTAATTCAAGCATATATAAGCCTCTTGTAAGGGATTTTCGTAAATATAAATGCAACAGGCACATCGTATTGGCAATAGGTGGGCAGAACAGCTTCGTATCAACGGAATCGGACCTCCGATGCGGTGCAAAATTCAACCGCAGCGGCGGCCGCATTCGTTCTTCGTATCAGCAGTAATGCTAAAAATCCCGCCCATCGCCAATACGCGGCTCGTTATAGGCTATGGCAAGACAACCCGACAGCGACAGAGCAACCACAGACAAACCACAACCCAATATAGAAAAAAATTGCACAAGAATTTTTCCACTCAAATTTTCCAATTCTATTTCTCGGGAGGTAGAAGCGAACCTAAAGGCAATTCCAAACTGTTTTTCGTTATTCCCATTACTACTATTGTGCGAAACCGTTTGATATTTTCATTACTGAAAAATATCGTTCGGGTAAGATTTTCGTAATAGCTCATTGACGGAACAACCATTACGAGAAAAAAATCAGACTGGCCAGTAACATAATAGCATTGCTGAATTTCAGGGATTTTTTCAAAATCTTTTTTTAAAGTGTCTATTTGTTCAATTTTTTCACTATCAAGAAAAACCTCAACAAGAATAGTAACATAATTTCCTATTTTTTCCCTGTTAATAACAGCAACATCTTTTTCAATAATGCCAAGTTCACGCATTTTTTTAATCCGCCTTTGAACCGCAGCAGCAGACAATCCTATCATTTGCCCTATATCCCTTTGTGGTGTAAGGTTATTTTTCTGAATTATCTCTAAAATTTTATGGTCAAAAGTATCAAGCATACGAAAAACGATTTTCCAATGAAACGAAATTGCAAAACAGTAGTCAAATTTAATGAAAAAATAACCCAATTTCGGTGCAATTTTGCAAAAATTATAAACTTTGAATGGATACAAAAACTAAAAATGGAATATTATTAGGAATAACCGCCGCTTCACTTTGGGGAATGTCGGGAACATTAGGTCAATTCTTATTTCAACAAAGAGGCATAAATGTAGAATGGCTTATTACATTGAGATTATTGCTTTCGGGTGTTGGACTTTTAATCCTTGCAAAAAGCACTAAAAATGACATTTTCACCATTTGGTACAATAAAAAAGATGCTATTCAGCTCATTGTTTTCAGTATAGTAGGAATGGTGGGTGTACAATACACATACTTTGCAGCTATCAAACATTCCAACGCAGCAACAGCAACAGTTTTGCAATTTTCCGGACCTATTTTTATTGCAATTTATTTGGCTTTGAAGTATAAAAAAATGCCGAATAAATTAGAAGCGTTAGCCATATTTTTAGCCGTAACAGGCACATTCTTATTGGTAACTCGTGGAAAATTCGACACGCTTTCTATTTCGGGTATAGCATTGTTTTTGGGGATTGCATCTGCCATTACATTAGCTATCTATACATTACAACCCAAAGCCTTACTTGCCAAATATAATTCAGCGTTGGTTGTCGGTTGGGGAATGCTCATAGGTGGAATTATATTCAGTTTTGTTAAAGCTCCCTGGCAGGTAGAGGGCAATTGGGATTTAAAAGCATATTTGAGCATTTCTTTTATCGTCCTGTTCGGTACATTGATAGCATTCTATTCGTATCTCAACGCCGTTAAATTAATTGGTGGTCAAAAAACAAGTTTGCTTACCTCGGCAGAGCCGCTTGTCGCTGTTATTCTATCAGTAATTTGGTTAAAAACTCCTTTTTCTTTTATTGAATGGATTGGAAGTCTTTGTATTATTTCAACCGTATTTTTATTAACCAGGAAAGAAACCAAATAATAATAGTAAGAACACAAATCGACGCAGCCATTTATAAGCCATAAAACACGAAATTTGCAGAGCAATATTTAGAAACAAAAGAAATGAAAATTATCATTATAGGTGGGGGATTAAGCGGACTTACATTAGCTTATCTATTGTCAAAAAGAAATATCGAAGCCACCATTTTAGAGGCTTCTCCCAGATTGGGTGGAAGAATACAAACTGCAAAAGGCACTTTGGATACTCCTTTGGAGCTGGGGGCAACGTGGTTTTCGGACATGCACCCCAATTTACTTTCCCTGATTGATGAATTGGGATTGCAGAAATACCCGCAGTTTTCAAAAGGCATTTCGTTGTTTCAAACCAAATCCTTTGAGCCCACGCAAAAATTCTTTGTTCCAGAAGCCGAAAACCCCTCTTACAGATTGGCAGGAGGAACACAAATACTGATTGATACTTTAACGCAGAAAATAGCCCCCGAAAACATCAAGCTGAATACAAAAGTTACAGCCATTAAAGAAGTAGAAAGCGAATTAGCGGTGGAAACTTCCAACGGTGGCGACTTCAAGGCAGATCAGGTAATCGTCTGCATACCACCGCAATTAACATCACAAATTCAGTTTTCGCCCGAACTGCCGGAAAATCTGACACAGATTTTGCCGGCCGTCCAGACCTGGATGGCAGGTGCAATAAAATTTGTGCTGGAGTATGAGGAGCCTTTTTGGCGGAAAAACGGTTATTCAGGAATGTTATACAGCCACGTCGGAATTGTTGTGGAAATGTATGACCATACCAATTTTGAAGAAAACAAATTCGGGTTTACAGGCTTTCTGAACGGTGGAGCTTCAGGTTATTCGCAAGAAGTAAGGAAAGAATATGTATTACGGCAATTATCAGAACTTTTAGGCGATGGAGTTTTAAATCCTGTTTCCTATTCCGATAAGGTCTGGACAGACGAATATATTTTGGCAGGAAACCAACTTATCCACCAACCGCACCAAAATAACGGACATCCCCCATTACAGCAAAGCTATATGAACGGTAAATTATTCTTTTCGGGAACGGAAACCGCTATCGAATGTGCAGGGTATATGGAGGGAGCGGTAATTAGTGCGATAAGAACGGTAAATAAACTTTAAATTAGGTGCCCACTCTTTTTAAATTGATAAATAAATAGGCTCGTCAATCCCCGATACAAAACAATGTTTCACCCTCATTGACAGGAGGCGTACCGATTTTGTATAATATGGTTCCGCTAACCGGAGCAGAAATCTGATGTAATACTTTTCCGAAATGGTCCGTGATATACCCTAAATGTTGTCCTTTGGAAACCGTATCTCCACTTTTTGCAGAACTATAAAACAGGCCGTTTTCAGGTACCCTTATATACGTTTGGTTATAGAGGTATTTGGGTTTGGATGGGGCGGGTTTCATATCCGCCTCATATATACCCGAATAGTTCAGCATATGGTACACGGCTCTTTTTATCAAAGCAACATTTTCATCTTGTACTGTTCCAAGTTTTCCGGCTTCTATACTCAATGCAACCGTTCCATCCTGCACCGCCTGTTTGAAAGCGTATTTGGCAGGCTCTGTTTTAGAAATGGTATAAGGATAAGACACCATGTACTCCATTCCTGATGCTTCACTTAACAGGCGGGCTTTTTCTGTATTTTGAATATCATCTTCATTGTTGTAATAACAGACAAAAGGCAGTAAATCTTCATTGGCATCGCCACCGTGAATATCCAGGAACACATCGGAAACGGGAATAATTTCCTGGGTTATCCAGTGGGCCATCTGTTCTGAGATCGTGCCCGATGCAGAACCGGGAAAAACAGTATTCAGATTTTTCCCGTCCAACGGATTGACAAAAGGAGAACGCTTATAAAATGAGGCAGTATTGGCAATCGGCAGTATAATGAGCGTGCCATTCAACTTGTCGGCATCCATCTCTTTCATCAATTCCTGCACCGCCACGATAGGCGGATATTCGTAACCGTGTATTCCCGCAACGATGGTAAAAACGCTACCCGGCTTTTTCCCATTAATAATAGTAACAGGCACATTTCCCAAATGGCTATCGGGGTTAAAGGTAATTAGGGTATCCATCCTTTTTCCGTTACCTATGCTTTTGATAATAGGTGCTATATCCTGTGCTTTCATAGGAGATACCGATAATGTAAATAATAAAAAAACAGCAACTTCTCTCATTACACCACAAATAAATTTTCCGCAAATTTCTGACTGACCATTGACTTGTTTTTATTGACCTCGATTTCGATCGAGCCGTCAAATTCCTGACGGGAAATAACTTTTATTTTGCTACTTAATCCTAAGCCTAATTTGACGACAAATTGTAAAAAAGGAGCACTACTATCCTTTACAGCTACAAGCTTACATTCCGCACCTGCAGGAACTTCAGCCAACACTTTCCGTCTTATAAATTTAATCTGTCCTTTGGCATTGGGGATAGGGTCGCCGTGCGGGTCAATTTCGGGATAGCCCAAAAGACGTTCCAGCTCCTCAATCAGTTTTTTAGACTGTATATGCTCCAACTGTTCCGCCACTTCATGTACTTCGTCCCAACTAAAATTCAGTTGCTCATACAAGAAAGTTTCCCATAAGCGATGCTTTCGGACAACCTCAACCGCATATTGTTCTCCTGTTTTTGTGAGCGTGATTTTGCCGTATTTTTCGTAGGAAACCAAATCCTTTTCTTTCAGTTTTTTCAGCATATCGTTTGCCGTGGCGGGCTTTACTTCTAAATAGCTTGCCAGCTCATTCGTTCCTGCCCCCGTCTTTCCTTCTTTTTCATTGGTCAGATGAAATAGTGCCTTTAAATAATTCTCTTCTACCTGTGATACCATATCGCAAATATAAAAATAAATATATAATATTATTTGTTAGACTAATCTAACTATAATAGTTTTGTATACAAAACAAGTGTGCGACAAAGAATGTCAAAATTAAAGCGAATAATAAGAGAAATACACGGTATAACAGGGTTATTAGTGGGCATAGTCATAGTCATTGTCGCATTGAGCGGATGTGTGTACACATTCCAGCGTGAGATCAGGAGTGTCTTATATCCGCATCTGTTAAAGGTCAGTGTTCCCGAAAATGCAACAAAGCTATCGGTAGATAGCATAGCATCTATTGCTTCGGCACACCATACCAAAACCAAAGTAAGGGAAATCGTGATCAACCACGACCCGGAAAAATCAGTAAGGGTATATATGGTGGGACAGCACCTGCTCTACATCAATCCCTATTCGGGCGAAGTGCTGGGCGTAACGAACACCAGGAAAGACCCTTTCCTGATGGCCTGGTCACTACACACCCAATTAGGGCTGGGCAAAGTGGGCGGCATAATCGTTGGCTGGGCAACCTTTGCCTGTGTACCACTTATACTTACCGGATTATGGCTGTGGTGGCCTGTCGTCCGTAACTCCTGGCGTAAAGCCTTACAGCTTCCGTTAACAGGAAAATGGAAGCTGGTCAATTTCCAATGGCATAAGAACGGAGGTTTTTACGCGTCCGTTTTTCTGCTGTTCATCTGTCTGAGCGGCATGATGATGTCCTTTAAATGGTTTCAGGATGGCGTGTATTGGCTAACGGGTTCTCCGCCCACGCAACGGATTATGCCCAAGCCCGTGGAGGCACCACAGCAGGCAGGCATCATCCAAAAATCCCTCGATTACACACTCAGCCATTTCCCTGATGTGAAAGAGGTAAATATCTTTTTCCCGCGTTCGCAGGACAGGGTTTTCATGTTTATTGCCAAATACGAAAACCGTTTGGGCAACCGTGAAATTCTTTATTTCAATCCCAAAGATGGTGAACTGCTCCACGGAAACTATGCAGAAGACAACAGTACAGCCGATAGAATAAAGGCCATAAACTACAATATACATTCGGGTCAGGTCGGCGGTCTGCCCGGTAGGATTATTGCATTTTTGGCCACTTTGTTTGCCGCTTATCTCGTGGTCAGCGGTACAATAATATGGTTTCAACGAAATGTCAGGTGGAAACCCAAAAATCACAATCTAAAACGAGCATAATCATTTTATCTATGTCAATATTCAATACAAGACTGTACGTACTGTTGTTCATAAGTTCTATATTATTACTGCCCGGCAGTCAACTCTATGGCCAGACACCGTCAGCCATACAGGGAAAGGTGACCGATACGGGCAAGCAGCCTGTACCCGCTGCTACGGTCGAGCTCGTAGGGCAAAACAAAAGCACAATGACCGATGAAAACGGCGTGTTCCGCTTTGCGGTTCCGGCAGGTACCTATACTGTCCGCATCAGCAGGGTTGGGTATGCAAGCCGAACGGTTGAAAACCTCTTTGGAAAGAACGAACTTTCGGAGTTAGTGCTGGAGGAAAAGTCCGTTGGTCTGTCCGAGGTGATCATTACCGCCACCCGTACCGAGAAAAACGTTGCGGATATTCCCTTGCCCGTGGCCATTGTCGGTAAGGAAGAAATGCAGCAAAAGGCTATGGTAAGGCTGAACGAGGTACTGGCCGAACAACCCGGTATCGTACTCGTGGAAGACCACGGAACGGGCATACAGTTACAGGGCTTTGAAGCGAAATACACGCTGATACTCATAGATGGCGAACCCGTCATCGGCCGGTCATCGGGTACTTTGGAACTTTCCCGGATTACGATGGCCAATGTGGAGCGGGTAGAGATTTTGAAAGGTCCGTCATCTTCCCTATATGGCTCGGAAGCAATGGCCGGAGTAGTCAATATCATTACCAGGAAACCTGCTAAGGGCAGCCGGATGGGCACATCGGTACGCTACGGCACAAACAATGCTCTCGATTTGTCCGTGGAGGGTAGCGTAGCCGGAAAAAAGGCATCGGTGTACAGTGCATTCAACCGCTTCAGCAATAGTGGCTACCACTACGGCAACAGCAATACATCCCGAACCGTGCCACCGTTTTACGGCTATACCGGGAATATAAAGGCAGATTATAACCTTACTCCAAAATTGGAGGTAAAGCTCGGGCTTAAATACAATGACGAATATGCCCAAGACTGGTACAAGACCAATACGGGTACAGGCAGCGAGGAGGATGTGACCTCCAAATTCTTAAGACGGGACATTGCCATTACGCCTGGTGCGGTGTACCGCCATTCGGACAGGCATACCACATCATTGAGGCTCAACCAATCCTTTTACAAAACAGATACCCGGATTAATGTCACGGCGGACGGGAGCCTTTACAATCACGACTATTTCGACCAGAATTTTTCAAGGGCGGAACTGCAACATGATTATAAAGCCAACGAACACATTCAGATAACCATTGGTGCAGGGGTGACCGATGAATGGTTGAAAGCGGTACGCTACGACGATAAAAAGGAGTTCGTTGCAGGATTTGGCTATGCACAGGCCGATGTACGGCTTTCCGAACGCCTGAACTTCATAGCCGGAGGACGTTTTGATACGCACAATGTATATGCTTCGCAATTCAGCCCCAAGTTGGCAATGCAGTACAAAACCCTGTCATGGCTTACTGTACACGGTACTGTCGGGAGCGGTTTCAAAGCACCCGATTTCAGGGAGCTGTACCTTAACTGGACAAACCCCACACAGGGATATAGCGTTTTCGGTGCCGAAGATGCGGCATACAAGCTTAACCGACTCGCAGAGGCCGGGGAAATTGCAGAAATCCTATACGACCCCGAGCGGATAAAAGCCCTGGATGCGGAACGCTCGCGGAACTACCAGGCGGGCGTTAAGCTGCATCCCGGCAAAGGGCTTGACGGTGGTGTAAGCCTGTTCCGCAACCATGTGAGCAATCTTATCGAGACCTTTGTCATAGCGACCAAGACCAACGGAAAATCGGTCTACACGTACTCCAACCAGGAGAATGTCACCATACAGGGTACGGAAGCCCATATAGGCTACAAATGGCGTGACCTGTATATCAAGACAGGTGCACAATACCTGCTTACGGCCAATAAAGATGTACTCGATGACATAGAGGCTGGCAAAGGATATTACACCCGGGATGCCGTCACAGGCAGCAGCCGATTAGTGAAGCGTAGCGAATATGGAGGATTATTCAACCGCTCCCGTTACACGGCCAATACCAGTATTACCTACAACCTGGCAAAACCGGAACTGTGCCTTACGTTCCGATGGGCATACCGTGGACGTTTCGGGATGCGGGATATAGACGGCAATGGTATCCTGAACCTGGACGATGAATACGCTCCGGGATACTCATTGCTCAACGCCTCTGCGGTAAAATCGTTTTTCAGCAACCGCCTTTCCATATCGCTGTCCACAGAAAACATAGGGAATATCCAGCAAACGGGCGTTGCCACTATGCCGGGAAGAAGGTTCTTCATCGGCGCATCGTACAGGACAAAGTAATTCATAATAAAAACAACAAAACAATGGTTAAACATCGCATTTTTCAGAAAGCAGGTTTATTTTCACTTACAGTTAGTCTCATTTTCACATCATGCAGCAAGGACGATGACCCAACTCCTGACGACGGGAGCAATACGCTGGAAGTGGTGACGGTAAATGACCTTGACGGAGCTACGAAAGGCTACGCCTGCTTCAGTTTGGAAAAACGCCAGGAAGTGGAAGAAAGCTCGGCAGATTGGGATTTCAAGATTTCGGGTACGACCATCAGTTTTGGTAATGGTGCAAGTGGACAGTTGGCAGAGGGCATCCTTTCATCTTATTCTGTTGCTCCCGAAAGCGGGTATGCCAGCACCGATATAGGCGGAAGTAATTCCTACTACACCTATACCAACGCTACCGAACCCCAACATGCTGTACTGATGAAACCCGGTGTACTTATCATTGTCAAAACAGGAAAGGGAAAATACGCAAAAATAGAAATGGTCAGCTACTACAAAGGAAACCCTAACGTGAATACGCCGGATTTTGCGAATATACCCACAAGGCAGGAAAGGACCCCTAAGCAGTATTATACGTTTAACTATGTCATACAGCCAAACGGGACAAATAAGTTTTAGAAAAATTCAGTGTGGAGAGTGGAAAATTGAAAAATCACTTTCCACTGTCCACAATCAACTAAAAGAAGTTATGGCAAAATTATTTTTAGTCCGGCACGGACAATCGCAATGGAACTTGGAAAACCGTTTTACAGGTTGGCAGGATGTGGATATTACAGCACTTGGACAACTGGAAGCCGAACAGGCAGGGCAAATCCTGAAAGAAGAAAAGATAGATCTGGCGTTTACATCGAAGCTGGTCAGAGCACAGCATACATTAAAAATCATACTGAACGAAATGGGGAAAACAAACACACCCGTTATCATTAGCGAGGCATTGAACGAACGTGCCTATGGTATGCTGGAAGGGCTGAACAAAGCCGAAACAGCCCAAAAATACGGAGAGGAACAGGTGCATATATGGCGACGTTCGTTCGACATTGCACCCCCGGGCGGGGAAAGCCTTAAAGACACCTACGAACGTGTAGTACCATATTTTAAAAATATCATACAGCCGCAATTAAAGGATAAGAATATACTTATTGTTGCTCACGGTAACAGTTTGCGGGCATTAATCATATACCTGGAAAAGCTTACGCCCGAGGAAATACTGAAGCGCGAAATTGCCACGGGAGAGCCTTTGACCTATGTTTTTGATAAACATATGAATGTCATCAAATTGGGAAAAGTCATGAGAATATATTAGAATACCATGAGCCGGAATATATCACAAGAAGAACATCTTGAAGAACTACTGATGCCCTTAAAATTTATGGATATCGCTACAATAGGGTTTATCGGAGGTTTTATAATAATGATGAGCCTGGACGTGGTATTAGGATAACTGTACGCTGATGAATTGGATTTGATAACTTAAAATCCGAATTGAAATGAACCATACGCATATCATACAGACTGAAAGCTATTGGAAAGCTATAACCTTAGCTTCTAATGAGGCATTTGATAAAGGCAACTTCAAAGATGCGATGCAGGGCTATAAAGATGCCCTTGCGAGGGCTGAAAAATTGAACAATGTTTTTCCAGATTGTATGCGTATGGGTATTCCGTTCATACAGGTTTATGTTATCTCCTGCAATAATTTGGCAAATACCTATGAAGAGCTTCAGCAATATAACGAAGCTGAAAATATGCTGAAACGGGTAATATATTTCCTTTTGCATTGTGCGGAGGACAGGCGTTTAGATACAGACGAAATTCAGTCTGAACTTAAAAAAGCTATACTGACCTATATCGGATTTGCTAAAAAAAATCATCTAAGCAAAACCTGTCAGGAGCAAATGATAAGGGAGTTGAAAGAACAGTTTTGTCATTAGGTGATGAAGAAGCTAGTGTATTATACAATGGGGGTTACTGATTAGGTTCTTTGGTTGAATTAATTTTTTAAACAGATAAAGATGAACGAATTAACTTATAAAATCCTGCTGGGGATTATAATAACGGGCATGAATATCATTCGGGCGTATTACCGGAAAAGATATAAGCAGACCCATTCTGTAGCCATAAAAGAAAAGAATAAGCCCCGTGAAAAGGTATTGGTAGGGCTGATGACCCTTTCCATAGCCGTTCCGGGATTAATGTGGCTCTTTACCGATTGGTTGGCATTCGGACAATTCCATCTCCCCGATAGTGCACGCCTATTGGGGTTTGTCGTTGGAATGTGTCGTTGGAATGTTTAGTGTATGGCTTTTTTACCATGTTCACAAAATATTAGGCGACAACTGGAGCCCGATTCTGGAAATACGCAAAGAACATGAACTCATTATTACCGGAGCTTATAAATATGTACGGCATCCGATGTATGCTGTTATGATCCTCTGGCTTATCTCTTTTACACTCATTACTTCTAATTGGTTTTATGGCTGTACTATTTCCTTTGGATTAATCATTTTATTTCTGGTTCGCATTCCGGATGAAGAAAAACTAATGCTGGAGGAATTTTGGGAGCGATATAAATCGTATATGAAAAGGACAAAACGCTTAATCCCATTTATTTATTAGCCATGAAACACGCCATACAGACATTAGAAAACGAAAGAAAATCTATTGAACGCAAGATCAGGGAAAACAACCTGATGCAGAACAATATGAAAATAGCAGCACAGGAGCTCTCTAAAATTACACAACTGAAAAAGGCGATTAAAATTCTCAGATGCAAGGATAGGAAAGTATAAAGAAAAAGAGGGAAAAATATCCCTCTTTTTTCTATTCAAATAGTAAATCTCTACAAACTTTTCATTTTTCGGTAAGCAATACTCCATACAAGCAAAGCCCAGCCCAACAAAACCGCAATGCCCTGGTATATGGCGTTCCATTTTACCTCGTTTTTCATAGAAAAAACAGGACGGTGCGCATAATCCGCTTCTGTAAGTGCCTTGTTCTTATACAAAGGGTCTGCATAAAAAATATATATCTTCTTATGAAACGAGGTTAACTCATTATTATAGTCAAGATAATACTGTATATCCGAACCGGAGATATAATTGAACAACTGTTGGGTTTGCAAGGCGGGGGATATAATATTGAACGCGCTTACATACTTATCCCGCGACCTGATCAATTCATAATAACTGTCAATCACAGGCTTATTCTCTTTATCCCCCATCTCACCACTCATTGCATAGAGTTTGGCATAGTTATAAGGAGAAGGGATATGATATTGCTTATACTGGGGGTATAGTTTGAAAAATCTGGTAAACGTTTCTTCCAGCTCGTCTTCCGAATCATTCTTCTGTATCCGCCGGATAGCATCACTGATCAGGGTTTGATTGATCGGGTATTTATTGACGGAAACAGCGTTCAGAAAAGCAGGAACCATAACGAGGAAAAACAACCAGGTCCCCAATAAAACTACGGCATTAAATGAAGAAGTTTTATTGAATGAGGACACTAAAAATGCTATTGAACACCAAACGGCTACATACAATACGGCTACTGCCAGCCAGGAAAGCAATAAGCTGTCTATTGGAGCCCTGTTAATAACTGCGGCTAGTAAAGACAACAAGACAACAGGTATGACAGCAAGAAGAAAACGAAATCCTATTCTATAGGCAAATAATCTCCGCACAGAAATCTTACCCATTTTCAGAAAAGGGTAAGTGCCGTTTTCCTTTTCTGCTGAAACCAGCCCGTAACTCAATACAATGATAAACAGAGGGGTCAGATAGATAAGGATAAATGCCAGATCCAAATTTCCGGCAAGCAGTTTTTGCGGATTGGCTATCTCGTTTTTGAACACCTGCATATACAGGCTATGGGAGTTTATTTTATGATAATAAGGAAACAAATCCCGTTGCCCTAACGAAAACGCTGTCAAATGCGCAGGGTAAAAAACCGTATTATATTTATGCAACCAGCGCCCGATACTTGGCAAAGTTGACTGCATATATGCAGTCTTACCCTCCGCGGTCAATGTATCCGCTTTAAACCCCTCAGCGATTTTACTGAATTGCTCCTGCTCATTCTTCTCTATCAGTGCTATATTGTCTTTTTGTTTTGCTATTTCCCTATAGCCGTAGCCAATCGAATATAACCCGACCAAAAAGAAAAATACATAGAACGCTACCTGTAACCTGTTACGGTAAAAATTCTTCCACTCGTATTTGAATATCAATTTTATCATTAGCTGACGGATATTTTATTTGAGGTATAACGAACAAGAAACAGGAGCAGAATTATCCCGGCTAAAAGTGAGAAAAATTCTATACTGCTATTTTTCAATGTATCCATTACAGATGGATAACTGTATTCAAAGACAGGAACTTTTGCATAGGTGTCTGCATCAAGTTTGTAGGTAAAGAAAGTGCCCGGCCTGGAATTATAGGTCATATCATCGTTCAGAAACTTAACAAATTCCCTCCTGTAGGCTTCAGCAGATTTTTGAAAATAGGTATGGCTGTTGACATCGGTAAGAGCCAGTCCCATGGAAATATTGTGGATAGCATTGTAGGGATTTACTATCGATGCATACGAGCTCCATTTATTTTGATCACGCAGAGTTTGCTGTACTTTTTCATAATGCAGGTCATATACTTTAGAGCTGTATTCTTCGGCTGTCTGCATAACAATACCCTCTATATTGACCGGCAGTTCCTGCAGTGAACTGACATTATATTTCTTTAAGGTGGCTGCAATCAATTCATCTCTTCTTTTTTCATCGGGATTGTGGCCGTCTATTCCTTTTTTTACATCGTTGCTCACTGCTGACTGAAATGCTTCATTCGATATCAACGGGTAAGCGTCAGCACTTATATTAGCTATGGCCTTAGGAATAATAATAATAAAACAGATCCAAAAGCTAAGCGATACCAGTAATGAAGATTTCGCACTTTTTACCCACGCCGATATCCATACTACTGAGACAGACAGAAGCAGGTAATACAAAAGATAGGCGGTAAGGAGCAATACTCCCCGGGGAAATGTTTGCGTTGCATCATTCTGAAAATCGGACGAAAACGAAAACAGCAGCAAAAAGACGGGAAGTACTACTGCCGAAGTTAATGTGAAATAGGCAAAAGCCTTCCCCCATATCAGTTGATACATTTTTGCACCTTGCACCATTAAGATCTTTAGCGTACCGTTTTCCCTGTCAAATGCAATGGATCCGAAACTCATAAATATAATGAGTAAGGGTACCAGCATTTGTAAGATCAGGGCAGGTGTCAATTCTCCAAAACGAACTGAAGCATTTTGCTCCTGCGCGGAAGTAAATACAAAATCATTCTGCCTGTGAGGCTCAAGATAAACGTATGTACCGGCATAGGCATTCACTCCGGGGTCAATTTGACTCAGCGCTAAAACGGGCTTAAAAACAAATTGACCAAAATGTGCCGCTACATGAGGGTGTTTGGGATCTTGGTTTAGCCATTGCTGCTTTTTCAGTGCCAAAGCCGTTTCAATCTGCTCGTTTGCCTGCTTCATTTTCACATGATTGATGTAAAAGGACAGACCAAGCAGGAGCCAGATGAACAGGCAGAATAACACTGCCTTGTTGTCGCCGAAACTCCTCTTCAATTCATATCTAAATATGGGCCACATTATTTACCTGGTTTTTTTATGGGGATGGGAACTAAGGCTTCAACTGGGCAAAACCCGTTGTGCGGGAACCGTCCAATGTGAATTTTTTAGTCAGGCCGCCACTGGCAATATTGTAAGAATAAACCGCATTTTCATTGACCCCGGAAACGCACATTAATAATTCGCCCTCGGAATATTTGCGTATAATGCCCGTAGAGCTTCCCCAAATTACAGGCAGGCTGCCTACTTTTCCCTTAGACGTTTTATTTTTTATATCAATCTGATAAATCTCGTAGTTTGCACTGTTAAGTTCATACAGGTCTGCGACATCAATGACCCGGTGCGTAAATGCAAGTCCGTTCTCAAAAAGCCTGAAGTTCCTGCAACTGTTCCCGGTAGCTTCATCCAGGTTCATAAAATAGGTAGGATCAAAGTCTGTTGTTCCTTTCTTGATACGGAGAATACCGCTTGGCTTGCTCGGAGAGCCGATGCCCATGACATACATATCGCCATTTTCGTCTATTTCTATACCGTTAGCAGAAGAGCCTCCCTGGAATATTGCAGCCGTACGGTCATCTTCTATCAATTTTTCTACTGTATCTGTCTCTAAGTTGATGACAGCCATATAGGCTTTGGTCAGCAAGTCTAAACTACCTCCATAGTAAACGCCCAAAAACAGTTTTCCTCCGAAAGTCTTCATCCCCAGGTAAAAGGTTGAAGTAGCCGCAGATTTTAATATGCCGGACAGATTTACCTCTCCGGTTATCTGCATCGTGGTCGGGTTGAATTTAACCACCCTTGCCAGCCCGCCTCCGACTGACGCATAGGCCACCTCATCACTAATGAATTCAATAGAAGAAAACGTATTTGCACCCGGCACAATCAGCTTCTGCTTTTGTACGGCTACCCCCTTACTGTCAAATTCATATTGGACCATAGAGGCGGGGGCACCAAATGCGGTCAGGTAAACATACTTTTTATAATTCCACATAGAAGCAGAGCTTGCCTGCTCAGCCGCATTGGTATTGCTCAGGTGGGTAAAATTAAGGTCGGCCGTACCCTGCAGATACGTGGTCAGGCTGGGGGATACACCACCGATCGTAGCAAATGCGTAATTTATCTCTTTGGTTTCTTCCCCTTTAGGGTCATCATCATTTTTATCACATTTCGTGAACAGCACCAGCGAACATAGTGCAAAAACAAAAACTCCGGCTTTTTTCATTATTGATATTTATATTATTTGATTAAAAAATTTGCTTTGATATGGAATGATCTGCCCGGGCGCTGCACACTGAAGTTGTCATACGCCTTTTGGTCAAAAAGATTATGTACCTCTGCCGTAAAAGTCGTTTTTAATCCTGCCAGCAAATAGCTTGCACCTGCGTTTTGAAGATATTGTGAGGGAATGGTTGCCTTCAGATTGGGGTTGCCGTCTGATGCCCAATACAGGTAAAATTCGTGTACATACGAACCACTTGTCCAGCATTGAAGTACATTGCCGGCCTTATCAGGCTTGTTCCGCCAATTGACTTCAGCGTTGCCAAACAGATAAGGTATGTTGGGCATACGGTCATTATAGTATTTTGCTTCGGGAGCAGTACTATTTTTACCCCCGGTTCTGTTTCGGATGTCCTGATAAGTTCCGTTTACCGTCATTTGCCAGCCCTCAGCAGGTCGCACGAGAAAGGATGCTTCCAGGCCGGCGATAGCCGACTTCAGCAGGTTTTGATATTGGGCGGTAAATTGGGCAATCTGTAAATAGATAATGTCATTGGTCCGCCTGTAAAACGTATTCAGCTCACCGCTCCAAACGGGTTTGCTGTAACTGACTCCAAAATTAAAATTATTACTTGTTTCCGGTTTCAGGCCGGCGTTTTGCTTAATTAGCGAAAAGTCACCGAACAATTCTTCTGCATCCGGTATCCGCGTAGCATATTCGTAAGAAGCTTTGACAATAAGGGAAGAATTAGCCTGCCATTTTAAAGCCTCGCTAAACCCAAACTTGCTGCGGGATTGATGTACGGGTACCACCTCGTTATACACTAATGAATACCCGTCCGCCCCGTACATAAAGAGTTTGGCAGCACTTATGGCCGTGAGGTTGACATTCTGCAATAGCCTTTCATACCCCAATCCGGCAGTCACCTTATTGAGCGACATCTTATTTTCATAGATATTTTCCCCGTAATAATTCCGGGCAAAATCGTCTTCCCCTTTCTGTGTAAAATAGCTGTGAACCACATTAAAATTGAAAGAATTGACAGGGTCTTTTGAATAGCTGGCGTTGAACCTGCTTAAAACCTGATCTGTCTTTAATTTCAGGTTAGCCTGAATGGAAGAAAACTCACCTCCGTAACTCCTTACGTTGGCTATTTTCCCGTCCCAGGTGTAGGCATTCAACGAACTGTCTGTTAAATGGTAATGTGCCTGATTGTAGCCTGTAAAGAAATTGACATTTGTGTTTTTCAAAAGTGAGTTTGACCGCCATTTCAGATAGATCGCTTTGTTATCACTTTGGGTGCCTGCTTCTCCGTAGGGCTGGGTCATTATCAGGTTGTGCTGTATGTCTTTATCGACAAAAGCTCCGTTTAATGTTATGGAAAAAAGGTCCGCCCAGTGCTGGTTGATAATACCGGTTTCCGCACTTACTCTGAAACTGCTGAAATCATCGTGAAATCTTTTTACCCTTGCCGGAGCAGGATTACCGTATGGACCGGGAATTTCTACATCAATCTTATAGTCATTCTTAGAGAAGTTATAGAACGAAGACAGAGAAACAAAGTATTTGTTATTCCAGGTGTATCTTCCGTTTACGCTGGCTTTATGGGTATGGAAAGATCCTATCTGATAGGAAGCATCAAGATAGTTAGGGTAATCCTTTCTGCTAATGAGCTGTACGGCGCCTCCCAAAGCATCTGCTCCCAATGAAACAGGTACGACTCCTTTATAGACTTCCATACGGTCAATGATGACCGAGGGGATATTGTTCATGGCAAGCGCACTTCCCATAAATTCTAAGGGAACGCCATCCAAAAAGTACCTCACCTGCTTTCCCGCTATCCCGTTAAGTGAAATATTGGAATTACTTCCCAATCCGCCCTGCTGACGCACCCGTACACCGGAAACTGTACCGAGGATATCAACGGCATTGATACTTCTGGTATGAAATTTTTTGACGTCTATTACCGATACGGAGAGTGCTTGTTTCCTTACGGCATCCAACCGGTCGGCCGTTACGGTTACTTCCTGTAATTCTTTTGTTTTGGTGGTATCAACCGTTGAGGGTATGGTATCCAGCACTTGCGCGGATACAATCAAAGCGCTTAATAGCAGGACTGGTAATAACAGGTATTTGTACATTTCGATTGAAGGCGCATTAAGAAATAAGGCTTATATGGTTTCCATATAAAGTTTCTGTAGTTCAATGGCTGTGATTTCACTTGTGCGGATGGTATGTATCAGGTTGCCTTGCTTCATAATCCCAATTCGGGAACCTACATTTACAGCATTGAAAATATCGTGTGTAGCCATAAAGATGGTTTTGCCCTGGCCGGCGAGCTCCTTACATATTTCGGTAAATTCAGCAGTAGCTTTCGGGTCAAGTCCGGAGGTTGGCTCATCCATTAATATCACACTGGCATCTTTCGCTAAAGCAATAGCGATAGCCACTTTCTGACGCATTCCCTTTGAGTAGGCAGAAAGTTTTTTGGAATGAGCTTCCTTTTGCAAGCCTGCTTTGCTCAAAAAATCTCCAAGCACATTTGCGGAAAATCTGTTACCCGATAACTGGCTGAAGAAATCAAGATTTTCCAATCCGGTAAGATTGCTGTAGAGCTGTACCACTTCCGGAATGTATGATAAGTGCTTACCTGCTATATGACTGTCTCTTTGCGCTTTTTCTCCGTTGATATAGATTTCTCCCGATGAAGATGGAATGAAACCCAGAAGCAAGTTGATTGTAGTGGTTTTTCCCGCTCCGTTCTGTCCCAAAAGACAGAATACTTCGCCTTTATTAATCGAGAGGTTTAAATTATTCAGGGCAACTGCATCACCGTACTTCTTCGTCAGCGCATCCGTTTGTATTACACATTCCATTATTTGACAATTTTAATTATTGCAATGATGTTGCAATAAAGCATATGCTTCTTTATTTTGCAATAATGTTGCAATAAAATTTCTAATATTGGGCCCGGATGATTTTAAATAATCTATGTCAATCTCTTCGTCATACCCCTATCAATCGGTAGAAACCTACTATTTCTTTAAACAATATTCACCCACACATGCCCCTGACTGCCACAGTGAAAAAGCTACTCAGCAGGGCTTAAAATGGATTCAAATATCAGATGGTAAGATTCTTAACCCGTTTTTGTACTGCCCACAAGAGGATGGACAGGTATAGAATAAAAGCAAACAAAATCCTTATGAATCCTGAATTACCGGCTGGCTGATAAGAGAATTTTCTCTCATTAATTATTTCCTCGTAACTCAATTCTTTATCAGAAAGGATGCGATCCCCTGTTTGTTGGAGAAAACCGGCCCGAAACTGCGTCGCGGAATCCGTGAACCTGAAATAATCCTGGGAGGAAGTGCCCGCCAACTCTAACAGGGCTTTATTAAAAGCAGCAGACGGCGATATCCATACTACATGCCCTGCAAACACGTTAGCCTCTTTTAGTTTGTGGTTATATGCTTCATAAACCGGATTTGCTCTTTTATTGATAATCTCCTGGGACAATATACTTTGTTTGGCAAACTCATTGGCGGCATAACGGCTCTGACCGACCGTATCTTTTTTCTCCACCAGCTCAGGATGATCAAAAAAGTACCGGTTAGCCAATTCGGATGAATCCAGTTTTTCTGCTTCTACCTGTGCCTGCCGGACGGCATTTATAAAAGAAACCCGGGATGGAACCTGGTGGTATTGATTGGCAATAAGATTGGATACTGCAGGAAGTACAAACACAAAAGCTACCCATAGACAAACCAGGAACATCGCATTGAATGCCGAAGATCTGCCGGAGAGGTTAATAAAAACCGCGAGCGATTGCCACAAGAATGTATAACAAAGTAAAATCAGGCTAAAAAACCCAATCCGGACGGTATTTGTCGCAAAATCAATATTGTAAATCATGAATAATGCCATGCAAATCAGCCAGGGTACCAGGAAGCTGGCTATGCCATATACAATTGTTTTTGCCCATATCCATTTTTTTATGCTGCCTGAGTGTATCGCAATAAGACGAATGGTACCATTTTCTTTTTCGGCTGACAAAAAATTAAAGGAGAGGGCAATAATAAATAGAGGGAAAAGAATCACCAGCACCATGGCTGCGTCAAACTGCCCGAACTCCAGTACGGAAGGGTTAACCATATCCTGATTTCGTTGACGGGGATCGCGAAATCGTGAAGTCAGCAAAACTTCTTCATTGTAAAGATCACTCTGTCCGTGAGCGAGAATGCCCAGTGCGTTCAGGTGTATAAAGGCAAACTTCGGCGCCCGGTTCAAATACAGTGCAGGGTTGCGGGGATCAACGTCGTATTTTTCTACTACCTTACCATAATTGCTTACACTGTCAAGCTGTGTTATGTAACTTCTGAATTGACGTTCCTCATGGAGGCGACTCGTATCCATAGCGGCTGTAATGTCAATGATAGCAGAATGCCTGACTTTAAAGCCGTAGGACAATAACAGTAACAGTAAGGCGGCCCCTGCATACAAACGAAAATCCCGGAATAGCCTGAAACATTCCAGCCTGAGTAATCTCCGCATAAGTTTATAGTTTTAACTGTTTTGAAATAATGATCAGGGCCACGGCAACTATACAAGCCCAGGCAAGAAGTAATCCCAGAGACCGCCCTGCAAAAGCGAAGGCATCCTTACCTTTAAGCGGTTTGTATTGAAACTCCGGCACGGATTTCCATACGCTTTCCGGCGCTTTTAGACGGGTGGTTATTTCCTGCTGCCCGCTTTCATAGGCAAGATACCTGTTCATCCGGTTGACTAAAACCCTTCGATAATCCTCCCCTGCATCGGAAAAATGCCGGTGATTTTCATTATCAGTCTGTGCGATGTGTCTTGAAATATCCCGGGTCAAAAGAAAGGGAGAAAAAACGGCGCCTGCATTCAACCATTGTTGTTGGCGATCCATTTGCCGGAATACGCTGTCGTATATAACCTTAAAGTCCCTGGTGTCTATTTGTTCTCCGAAATCCAGCCGTATACCGGCAATATTCACCGGTAGCTGGGATACACTATCCACTTTGTATTTTTTTAATACCGAATCAACCAGATCTTTATACACCTTGCCTGACTGGTCATGTACATTATCTCCCCGGGTTTTAAGCATCTCATTCGCCCAGGTAACTATTTCCTCATTGGAAAGAAGCGGTGCACGGGTGTTGGCCAGGTTAGAAAATATACGGGGAATAAGTATGGTGGTAATGATCCAGAAAAATAATGCGGTCAACAATGAAATACCCGATGTCTTCGCAAGGGCGGAAATGGCAACAGTTATCCCTGCAATAATTAAATAGTAGAGCAAATAAGATACCAGCAGGCAGAGAAACGCCGTCCAATAAAATTGAGGTGATGTGCTTAAGAGGATGCCGGTAAACATCAATACCGGAAATAAGAAGACACCGATCGAGAAGACAACTGCCAGGCATTTCGTCAAAAGGAGGATAAAGCGGGACACCCCCTGAGCAATCAGCAATTTCATCGACCCGTTTTCCCGCTCACGGGTGACCGAATTGTAACCCAGAACAATCAGCAGTAGCGGCACGAGAAACAATAAAACGAAAGCCGGGGTTAAATCCGCAAATCTCGCCAGCTCAGTCTGATCCTGCAACGTGTTAAATTGCTGATGATTTCGTTTGTGGGCTTCCAGGTACTGCATCACCCCTACATATCTGTCAGCTCCCGGATCGATCACGCTTAATGGAAAGACCGGCTTAAAGACATACTGCCCGAAATGTGCGGCACTATGGGGGTTCTTGCTCTTTTGTGACAGCCATACGTTGCGCTCTACCAACTGCGCCTGCTGATGCAACTCCCTCAATTGTTTTTGATGATGATAGCTGACCCAGGCACTGACTATCAGCAGTGCGGTAATAATAGTAGCAAGTATCCTGAATCTGCCATCTCTGAATATCTCTATTATTTCCTTTCTTAGTATAAGCCACAGCATATTCCGTTACACATTATATTTTAAGAATCACTACAATTTTTTATTGCCTGGTATCGTCATTTACAATCTTCCTGCTTGTTTTTCTGACCTGCGATTTCAGGCTTCCCAAATTCCAGGTTGCACTAACATTAATACTCCGGTAATTCCTTTGCAGATTGTTCAGTTGGGAAAAGTCGGGTGTCTCAATATAGGTTTTGGCATACCTGAATTTTTGATAGGGATTGTTCAGGCCGGCAGCAACCACAAGCTTTTTATCAAAAAGAAGCCAGGTCAGATTGAAGGAGCTGCTGTAAACACTATTGGTCCTGCCTTGCAGAAGAATATAAGGGCCAATGAACCCATTATTAAAGTTAAACCTCCAGCTATCGGAAATTTTATAGGCAAAATTTGCGGTGATGTTGGTTTCTATACCGTTATTTTTAATATCATTTCCCTTGTATATTCCTTTGCTACTGATATAGGCTACCTGCCCGTTCAATGAGAGGGTTGCATTGGAAGAAAATGAATGATTCAGGCTTGTATTCAACTGGAGGTTGCGATATTTGCCTCCATTCTGAGTGGTGGAGTAGCTGACTGTGTCCCGGATAACGGTAACCGTCTGTACCATATTATTAGCAAACAAATAACTCAGGCCCATACTGAATGTTGCTTTGCCTGCGCGGGTATAGATGAGCTCAAAATTGTTGTTAAGTACTGCTTTTAATTCGGGATTACCACTGCTAACGATCCGGGGGTTACTTCGGTTAACAAACGGGTTCAGCATCCAGATACCGGGCCGGTATATCCGCTGTGTAAAGCCAAAAACAAGTGACTCTATATCCGACAGGTGGTGCTGCAGGGAAACAGAAGGAATGAAATGAGTATAGGATTGCCGAACGGTATTCTTCTGCGTTTCAAAATTTGCGTTCACCTGGGTGTGCTCCAGGCGCATGCCAGCCCGAAGCTCAGCAGCCCTTAATTTCCCATACCATGAATGGTAAAAGCTGTAAACATCCTGGTGATAGCTAAACCGATTCGACCGGGCCGGATCCCTTTGGTACTCCTTAGCGGCGTTATCATAAACCCGGGTAATGAAGTCACTGTAGCTATTTCTTAAAATCACCTTTCCTCCGAGATCAAAACCTGCTTTTCCTACAGGTTTTGTGAAATCTGCCTGAACCGTATTTTCCCGTGTGCCGTTATGGTTGGATTGATTAAAATCCGGTGCTATATAATGAATACGATCATCCATGCTGATCTGATTCTTGTTTTCGTTGGGAAAGTAGACCTGGTTATACGACAGGGTAAGCAACTGGCCTTTGTTTTTTCTGAATCCTACCTGGTAATTGGCATCCATGTCAAAGCCGCTGGAGTGGTTTTCCCCTTTATTAAAAAGACGGTATCCCTCCAGGATAGTGGATGTGGAAAATAGCTGAGATCGTTGCAGTACATCCACAGTGTTGTTATTGCCAAATAAACCCAGCGAAAGAGTGATCATACTCAGGCTGTCCACATCATAGCTTACCTCCAGTTTTGCATTGCTGAATGTGCCCTGATATGTACTGTTTCCTGTTTGATCCAATAACTGCGAAGTGGCGTGGTCACTGCGGGTATAGGCAAGACCGGTTCTTCTTTGAAAGTTTTGGTACAGGTTTCCCGAGCCTGTTATGGCAAACCTCCCGATTTTCGAAGTCAGCGATGCATTTTCTGCTATACCATTGACGGAATTGTATCGTATCCCCAGCGATGCGAAATACCCATCCCCTGTTTTTTTGATCGTGATGATATTAATAATACCAGCCAGCCCTTCACCGTCGTATTTTGCGGGCGGCGTGGTGATTACTTCAATTTTCTGTATAGATCCGGCCGGCATGGCTTTGAATGCTTCCTGCGGGTTCCTTGCTACCAGCGAAGAAGGCCGGCCGTTGATGAGGATTCGGTAGTTACCGCTCCCCTTCAGCCTTATATTGTCGTCTCCGTCTATGGAAAGAAGTGGAACTTTCCGCAACATATCCAGTACGCTCTGCGCTTTATTTTCCGGGTCTGCCTGCACATCATAGCTGAGACGGTCGATTTCCTGTTGGACAAGCGCACGTTTCGCTGTAATTCTTACATCCGTCAATTGTATGGACAGCGGAGACAATTGTATCACTCCAATTTCCTTTGAAGCATCCGGATCTATGTTCAATTGCTTTAGCTCATAACCTACATACGTAATCACAATGGATAAATGCTTTTTAGACAATGCTGTCCCCTGGAAAACAAACTTACCAGTTTCATCAGTAAACATAGTTTTCAGTTCTTTTTTTGCCAGGCTATCCCTGATGGATACCCATGCTCCCGGCAGGGGCTGCCCGCTTACGGCGTCCACTACTATGGCTCTTACCGTATCAATGGCGACGGGGTGCTGCGAAAATACCTGGAGGCTGCACCAACTGACCAGGAAACAGGTGATCACTTTTTTCATTTAAGAATTAATAGGCATACTGCGCTTTTATCGATAGAGAGGTTCAAATTATTTAGAGCAACTACCCTGTTGTATTTCCTGATTTTTTCCTTTTAGGGTAAAATCTTTTTGCAACATTGCTGCTGATACAAATATAAAACTTATTTTTGCAACAATGTTGCATTATTTACCTTAATAATTGGTAAAATGATTTTAAATGCAACCTGGCAAAGTAGTTCATTTGCAGACGCGAAAGCAATGGAGTAATCATTAAATAAATATTGTAGATATGAACATTTTAAACATCAGAACCGTAAGAATTCTGTCTGTAGTTGTGCTGAGTTCGGCACTAGTATTCACATCCTGTGATAAAGATGATGACATCACAAGCAAGCCGGTAATTACCCATGTGGAAGTGGGTGCAAGTAATAGTCATAAAGGCTACCCGGGATCCGATTTGCATTTGGCGGCGGATGTTGAAGCAGCAGGAAAAATCAGCACAATCGAAGTAGAAATTCACAAAGAAGATGGTTCCGGATGGAAATTCACACAAGTTTACAATGAATTTTCAGGACTACTGAACACGGCATTTCACAAGCACATCGACATCCCTGCTAATGCTGTAACCGGATCATATCATTTTCATTTTACCGTGACGGATATGACAGGTCAGCAAACCACTGTTGAAGAGGAATTAGAGATTGAAATCAGCTCAGATACGGAAGCGCCGGTAATCACGGTCACAAATTCGCCCCAAAAAAACCAGGAATACAAAAAGGGCGAAAACATTAATATCTCCGGTCATATATCGGATAATGTATCTGTAGGTGGAATTTTGGTAGCACTGGTACGAGCTGATGATACGCAAGTTTCTGCTTCAACCGTCATTATGATGCAATACGAGTCATTCCAGGATAAAAATGAAATCAATTTTAATGCTTCGATTAGTGCCGGCGCACAATATGACAAACAGTCAACTCCTGCCTTAATACAAGGTAACAATGCCTGGAGGTCAGGAGATTATTATATTTTGATAAGAACCTGGGATTCAATCGGGAATACGACTAATTCACAGCAGTACCCGGTTAAAATAAATCTGTAAATACCCGGAAAATAAAAAAATAAGGTTTCAATAGGAACAGATAAAACTGTGAAATAATGGATACTCTAAAATCAATGTGATTTGAAGCCCTTTTCCAAAAAATATATCAATCAAAAGAAAAGTAGTGTGACTTCCTGTATTTCCTATATCCTTATGGGCTGCTTACTTATTTTCGCTACTCCGTCACTGTTTTCCCAACAGGCTGTAATCAAAGGGAAAGTTACAGATAAAGTAGCGGAAATTCCTTATGTCAATTTGGAACTGCAGGGCGTAGATAATTCCAACTATAAGCAGCACACCTGGTCTGACAGTCTGGGATTTTACCAGTTCAACGTACCCGGTAACAGCAGGTATGTCATTAAGGCGTCTTATCTGGGGTACAGGGATTTTGTTAGCGACACCATTCCTGTTACAACAGTGCAGCGGGAATACATTTTGAATGTCGTCCTCAGGGAAGCGTCCGAAATGCTGCAAGAGGTGGTGATTACAAGCAAAAAAGGGCTATTGGAAGCCGATAAAGGCAAGCTGACTTTCAATGTTCAAAATTCCGCAATGACTACAGGTCTGACCGCATTGGATATGCTCAAAAAACTGCCTGGCGTAACGGTCGGACAAAACGACGAAATCCTGTTTCGTGGCAGTGCCGGCATAAATGTGATGATAGACGGTAAAATGACCTACCTGTCGGGCAATCAGTTGGCTCAATACCTGAAAGGAATGAGTGCGGAAGACCTGAATAAGATAGAACTTATCACAACGCCTGCGGCAGAATTTGATGCCGCAGGAAATGCGGGGATTATCAATATCATTCCTAAGAAATCACAGAAAAAGGGCTATGCGGTAGATTTGCGCACTTCCGTTTCCAAAGGAAAATTCTGGATGACGAACGAAAATATATCGGCAAGTCTTCGCACGCAAAAGACCAGTATTTACGGCTTGTTCGATTTCAATACGCCACATACTTTTATGCAAAGCCAGAGCGGAAATACAGTGAGGGAAAACGGAAATACCATACAGCTTAGGCGGAAATATGAAAATGCCTTCAAAACCAATTACTACACTTACCGCATCGGAGGAAATTGGGAGTTTTTACCCCAACACCGTATCGGAGCCCACTACCACGGCTATTTTGATGACTGGATAGGTGAAAAGTATTCCGAAGTAAACCGGTTAAATAGTTCAGAAGGCCTCCAATCTTACATCAATGCCGAAAACAGGCTGATTGAACCGTATCACTACGATGCTGTGAGCCTGAATTACGCGTTTGACATAGATACACTCGGGAAAAAAATAACGGCTGATGCCAATTACACATCGTACCGTAATATTTCCGACGGAGTATTGACCACCCGAAACTATGCGGCAGACGGTAATTATTTATCGGAAGACCTGTTAAAAATCAGTCAGCCTGCATTTGTGCATATTGTTTCCGCAAAAGCCGATGCCGATTTACCCTTCAAAAACTTTACTTTTAAAACGGGCTTAAAATATGCCGAAGTCTCTAATGATAACCAATATCGTTACGATAGCTTACAGTCGGGCAAGTATGTAGAAATTGAAGCGTTGAGCAATCATTTTAAATACAAGGAGCGTATTTCCGCAGTCTACCTTTCCGGCTCAAAGGTTCTGGGCAAAACTTCTTTTGAAGCCGGGTTACGGGTAGAACATACCAATGCAGACGGCTACACGGTAAAGCAGGACATTACTAACCAATGGGAATATACCAAATTATTCCCCTCTCTGGCCATCAGCCAGGTTATTAATGACGAAAATAAACTGGATTTTTCCTTCAGCAGGCGGATTAACAGACCGTCCTATACCGAATTAAATCCTGTCCGTTGGTACAACGACCCCTATTTTTACTATTCCGGAAATCCTGATCTTAAGCCGGAATTGGCTTGGGTTTCTTCGCTCACTTATAGCCTGATGAGCCAATACATTTTCTCGTTGAGCTACAACCGGGGCGTAAACTATATTAACCGGAAACTTGTAGTGGATGACAACGGCGTAAGCATCAAAAGCCAGAGTGCCAATTTCGGCAAACGCCACAGGTTCGATATCACGGCATCAGTACCCTTCAAGCCCCTGCCCTTTTGGGACGTTCAGTTTTTTTCTGATTTGAGCTACACTTCCTATCCTATATCACGACTGGAAGGGGAAAAAGTTTTGAAACAATGGGCAATGATGGCTTCTCTACAACAGGATTTCTCTTTGCCTGATGACTTTACGATTAATATCGCTTCCTATTTCTATTCTTCCGAATTGAGGGGTATCTATAAGACAAAGCCGGCAGGCTATGTGGATTTTGGTGTCAGAAAATCATGGATGAACAAAAGACTGATTGCCCAATTATCCATAAGCGATGTATTCAATATTAACCGGTACAGGGCTTACTCACAATCCGACATTGCGGATTATTACTATAACGACAAGCCCTATTCAAGAATTATCGGTTTATCACTTAAATATCACTTTGGCGGAGAGCTGATAAAATCCAATTACAAAAAAACTGAAGAGCAGGAACGACTTTAAAATTATGAGCAGCAAACTAACCAGACGGGAAGTAATTAAACACGGAGGACAAGCATTAACAGTATTGGCCGTACCGTTTCCATTAACTGTTTTTACAAAATTCAATACGATGAAAGACAATAAAAATTTTGAGGTAATCATCATAGGAGGAAGTTACGCAGGACTTTCAGCCGCAATGGCATTAGGACGTTCCCTGCGAAATGTTTTAATCATTGACAGCGGACTGCCCTGCAACCGGCAGACGCCCCATTCGCATAATTTCATTACCCAAGATGGAGAAAAGCCGGCTGTAATAGTGGAAAAAGCCAGGGAGCAGGTCCTGAAGTACGATACTGTAAAATTTCATAATGATCTTGCTGTAAGCGGGAAAAAGACTGAAAACGGGTTTTCCATTACCACTAAAACAGGCGAAACATTTACAGCTAATAAGCTGATATTCGCCACGGGTGTAAAAGATACAATGCCGGATATAAATGGTTTTTCGGCGTGTTGGGGTATTTCCGTCATCCATTGCCCCTATTGCCACGGGTATGAATACCGGCGACGGAAAACAGGCATCCTGGCAAACGGGGAACGGGCATTTCACGTTGCTTCGCTGGTCAACAATCTGACTGACGACATTACAATCCTGACTTCAGGTAAAGCAAACTTTAAACCGGAGCAGATCACGAAGCTGGATAGTCACCGCATAAAAGTGATTGAAACTCAGGTTTCCGAAATACAGCATGAAAGCGGCCATGTCAGAAACCTGGTTTTCACCGATGGGAGTAAAATGAGCTTTGATGCCATATATGCTTCTATTCCCTTCACGCAGCATTCAGACATCCCGGTGTCACTGGGATGTGAGCTGACCGAACAAGGGCACATCAAAACGGATATGTTCCAGAAAACGACAGTGGATGGTGTTTATGCCTGCGGCGATAACGCCTCTATGCTGCGTTCGGTAGCGATGGCGGTTTCAAGTGGCAATATTGCCGGTGCGATGCTCAATAATGAGCTGACCGGTGAGCGATTTTAAAAGCTGTTCTTTTGTGGTTTATAGCCTTTGCAATCCGGCTGGCCGATCCCGTTTTACCAGCCATAGAGTAATGAGAGGGCCAGATAGGCTTCTTCCTTTGAATAATTATTTAGAATTATTTTAAATAGAGTAATATATTTATCATATTTGCAACAATGTTTCAACTACCACCTTATGAGCTCTTATCAAAATAGGAAACACGAATTAACCTACCTACCTGAATATGCCCTGTCAGAACCCGGGGCAGCGTATTTCTGATGAAAATAATACTACTAATCGTCGCTTACCTGTTACCCTGTTCACTCCTTGTCGGACAAAGCAATGTTTATGTTACCGTCACGACAAACAGCGGGGATGCCCTACCCGGTGCCCGGTTTGTGATTCCCGGAACATCTTATGGCGGTTTCACAGATCAGTTTGGAAAACTAACCCTCTCCAAAATCCCTTCGGGAGAGCATTTTTACAAAGTAAGCTTTCTGGGGTACCAGGCAGTTGAAAATAAAATGCTCCTTCATAAGGAGGAGAACCTGGTACTGACCATTCGCCTGCTTGAAGAGGTTACCGGGCTTCAGGAGGTGGTGATTTCCGGCAAAAGCCTGGTGGAGCAGATAAGGCAGGCGCCTTTCACGGTAAACGTGCTTGATATAAAACCCCTGCATTCCCAATCTGTGCCGCTTACCAGCCTGATCGGGCAGGTTGCCGGTGTGCGTGTAAGAGAGAGCGGAGGAATGGGAAGCAGCTTTAATATCATGCTCAACGGCATCGGAGGTAAAGGTGTGCGCATTTTTGTTGATGACATCCCGGCAGACCTGTTGGGTAGTGGATTGGCGCTGAATAATCTGCCGGTTAATATGATTGATCGTGTCGAGATTTACAAAGGTGTTATTCCTGCCAGGTTTGGCTCAGACGCCCTGGGTGGAGTATTAAACCTGGTAACACGCTCACAAACCCGCGATTTTCTCGATGCTTCTGTGATGCTGGGCTCATGGGGGACAAGACAGGGGAGTGTGAACACTGCGAAGTTTTTTGGAAAGCGCCGGCAATACTTTTTAGGTGCGAACGGCAGTTACTCCTTTTCAGACAATAACTACTGGATGGACAATGTATCTATTCGTACCGACAATTACGGAAATACGGAAAAGGGCAGGGTTCGCAGGTTCCATGACCAATACTTGTCTTACCTGGGGCAGATCGAAGCGGGTTTAAGAGAGGAGAACTGGGCAGACCAGTTAAAAATCTCGCTCTCCGCTTCACAGACAAACAAAGACTGGCAACACGGCCTTACTGCCGAAAGCCCGTGGGGAGAAGCATTTTCAAAGCAGTCCAACCTGAACGCAGCGCTTAAGTGGAGAAAAGCAGGCTTGCTGTCTGACCGGCTGGATGCCTCACTGGTAACCGGCTACAATTATTACGATCTCTATTTCGAAGATATAGCAGCCAGGAGCTACTACTGGGGCGCTGTGGATAGCCTGCCCCGTTATACTTCCAAAGTAACAGTAGGTGAAAGCGGCTTGTTTGTCGACGGGACCAATCCCAGGATTTTCAACAGGAATATTTTCAGCCGTGCGAATTTGCTGTACACCCTTGGCCGCAACCACAAGGTTAGCATTACTTCCTTTTTTACTGCTGAAAATATCAAAGGGCACGATCAGCGCGGTGTTGCCACCTACAAGAAAGATCCCCTGGCCAATCCCCAGGCACTGACCAGGAACTACCTGGGTATTGGATTGGAAAGCAGGTTCCTGGAAGAAAAGCTGACCAATATACTTTCGTTAAAACACTTTTACAGCAGGGCGGAAGTGGCCGATATCAGTGTAGACCAGATAATGAAGGGACAGAAGCTAAGCCACTTCACCAAACCGGGTTTCGGTAATGCCATTCGTTATGAGATACTTCCTGTTTTAAGTGTTTCCGCGAATTATGAATATACCGTCCGCCTGCCTGACTCGGAGGAGATCTTCGGAAACTTCATCAGCATCATCTCCAACGCGGAAATAAGGCCGGAAACAAGCCACAATATCAATGTTGGGACCAGGTATAAATCATCCGCCGCCTCTCATTTCCCCATTACAGCCGAAATCAACGGGTTTTACCGGCAAACATCGGACCGTATATTCCTGGGTGTGCTCAACCAGTCAAAGTCAGCCTATATGAACCTGCTTTCTACAACCACCAAAGGCCTGGAGGCAGAAGTAAATTATAGTCCGTTAAAAACCCTTACTGTTTTTGTGAACGGAGCCTGGCAGGATACCCGGTTAAGAAAAACCGATGAGGGAGGAAAGATCTCTTCCCGCTATATCGGCGCGCGGGTACCCAATATGCCTTGGCTTTACGCAAATATGGGGCTCAATTACATACTGCCGGCACACATCGTCAAGACAGACCGTATCAGTTTTTTCTATACGTTCAACTATGTACATGACTTCCTGCTGAGCTGGGAGGTTGATGGGGTCCGGAGCTCCAAAGCTACCATCCCACAGCAGCTTATCCATAGCGCAGGGATAGGCTACCGGTTTCCGGGCGAAAAGCTGACATTAAGCGCTGAATGCAGGAATATCAGCAACGAACGAGCCTATGATAATTATTTGGTACAGAAGCCTGGCAGGAGCGCCTTCCTGAAGCTTCGGCTGTTCCTGGGTGATTGAAAACGAAAACGATATAATAATTAACCTCCCGGGCAACCGGATCAATTTTTAGTAATATGAAAAGATTAATAGCTTTAAAAAAAGTGATTAGCTGGGTGGCCATGGCCGGTTTGATAGGAATGGCCTCCTGCAAAAAGGGTGACGATAACGTAGACCCCGTGAATACGGACAATGACTACCTGCTGGTGAGCAGGACCTTAAATTCAGACGGTATGTATACGGCCTTTTACGGGCAGTTTGTTGAAGATCTGCTCAACTCTACTACTGCAAGCATAGACAACTCAAAAGCAGTGGAAATTAACCCGGCAGCAGGCGCAGGCATGGTGGCTTATAAAAACAGCTTCTATTTCAATAATTACTCTGCTTTTACGCTCGAAAAATGGGATCGGAATACGGCCGGGATACTGGCAAAAACGGCATCTATGGACTTCACCGATATGGGATATGCGGGTAATATCACCTTCAAAGACGAGAATGTTGCGTTCGTAGGCGGATCAAATTTGCCGAAGGTGGCCATTTTTAACCCGACAACAGCAAAACGAACGGGGTTTATTGACCTGTCGAAACTTTCCCGCGTAGGTGAAACTACCGATTTCCCAACGCCGGGCAACAAGATCATGGCCGAGACAGCGGCTGAAATGATCATACGGGATAATTTTATGTTTATCGCTATGTACTACGTATCCGACTTTCAGTCCTGGACACCCTGCACCGCTACCTGTGAGATTATAGTCGTGGATTTATCCAAGGTGGATCCCAATTCTGCCGATAATTCAGCAGCCGTAGTCAAGAGAATCAGCGACAATCGCGGGTCCTACACAGGTGCCTGGAATTCCGGGGGCGGGTCCTATTTTATGACCCTGGATGAAAAAGGAGACATTTACATGCAATGCCATAATATGTGGATGGGGCATCGTGAAACCGTTGGGCATCCGGCCTGCGTGCTCCGGATCAAAAACGGTGCAACCGAATTTGATAAGGATTATTTTTTCGACCTGGAGAAAGCCTCAAGCGGAAGCTCGGTAATGGGCCTGGAATACACCAAAAACGGGAAGTTCTTTGCCGCGGTGATCGACTGGTCTGCCGTTGATCCCAATAACCCCTACTCTTACTACATGGATCCTATTCATCATTGGTGGCAATTTGACCTTTATAACCAAACGGCTAAAATTGTAACTACAGAGCTTACGAAAGGATCGTCCTCTACCCTGATGTATAAGGAAGGGGATTATGCCTATATCCCGTTTGCGACAAAAACCGAGAGTTATGTGCTCAGGGTGAATTCCAACACCCTGGAGCAAAAAAAGATGTTTGCCACCAACGGTGATCCTTTTATATTCAAATTGAAAAAATAAGCACCGTTACCCTGGGATTAACATGAAACTTGAAATAAAAAATCTGTCCAAAAAATACAGCAACGGGGTTCAGGCCCTGGATAACGTCAGTTTAAGCATAGGTCATGGCATGTTTGGATTACTGGGGCAGAATGGGGCCGGAAAATCTACCCTGATGCGCACCATCGCCACCTTGCAGGAAGCCGATAGCGGAAGTATCCGCTTCGGTGACATTGACGTACTTTCCCAACCTCAGCAGATGCGGAAGATTTTGGGGTATCTACCCCAGGAATTTGGAGTTTACCCCGGTGTAAGCGCCGAGGAGCTGCTTCTTCACATCGCTGATATGAAAGGAGTTGAAAACCGCAGTGAGCGAAAAGAGATCGTAGAAGCTCTTTTAGAGAAGGTAAACCTCTACCAGGTTCGAAAGAAAAGGTTAAGTACCTATTCGGGGGGCATGAAGCAGCGTTTCGGCATAGCGCAGACCTTACTTGCCAACCCGGAAATCATTATTGTCGATGAGCCTACTGCCGGTCTGGACCCCATGGAGCGTAACCGTTTTTACAACCTGCTCAGTGAAATAGGAGAAAATACGGTGGTCATCCTCTCTACCCACATTGTAGAGGATGTCAGTACGCTCTGCAATGAAATGGCCATTATCGGTAAGGGGAAGGTACTTGCTACCGGGAAACCGGTAGGAATAGAAGCGGCTTTAAAAGGTAAAGTATGGGAGAAGGAGATCAACAAATCGGAGCTTCCCCGCTATGAGAATCAGTACCAGGTGATTTCCAGCCGCCTGCATTTAGGAAAAATGCTGATCACGGTACTTGATGAAACGTTAGTCGACGATAGCTTCCGGGAGAAGGCTCCCAGCCTGGAAGACGCGTATTTTGCTACGATCAAAGAAAGCGGTGAATTGGTGTCGCCTTGATTCTCATTTGCAAATCCTAACTTAAAGTTTATCATGTTCTTAAAAGTTCTACTCTTCGAACTTCGCTATAAGTTCAAACAGCCGTTTACGTACGTATTCTGGTTCCTGCTGTTTGTTCAGGGGGTGTGGTATCTATCCTCCATGTCCAATCTCTACTTCAGTGATAAAGCCTTCACTAACTCGGGAGCAAATGTCTATATCATTCTCTCTTCGCTGGGAATGATCGGGATCGTACTGGCTTCTATCAACACCTCTACTGCACTTTATAAAGATATAGAGTACAGGTTTGCTTCCATTGTATATACATCGCAGGTAAGAGAAGGAACCCTGTTTTGGGCCCGGTTTACCAGCACGATGCTGGTGAATTTTTTTATCTTTTCCGGTTATGTCATCGGTATTATCGTGCTGCCGTTTTTCCAGCCGGCAGGCTCAACCGAATACGGTCCTATCCCATGGACACAAATCGGATCAGGCGTAGTGGTGTTTTTACTCCCGAATTTGTTTTCAATGGTGGCGATGGCCTTTTCGATGACCGTATTTTTACGGAATTCGGCCGGCGCCTATTTTGCAGCCTTTTTGTATATGGCCGGGATGGTGTTTTCAGAGTCTAACAGGGAAACTGCAACCAGTAAAGACCTGCTGTTCCTTTTAGATCCGTTTGGTTTTTCTTATATCATCGACAAAGTAGAAAATCTGGGTGCCCTTGAAAAAAACAGCTACATCCTTCCGATAGAACCCATTATACTGCAATCCAGGCTCCTGTGGACCGGGATGGCCCTGATTTTTGTACTGATCGCCCGCTGGCGGTTCAGTTTCCGGTACTTCATTTCAAAAACGCAGGGAGCCGGTAAAATTAAAAAGATATTTGAAGAGGGTAAGTCATTTGCTGTCAACCGGATTATACCCCGTGTCTCCCTGGTTTTTTCCGGCCGGAGTAATTTTCAGCGCATGTTCCGCCTGGCCTTCCTGGAAACAAAAACCGTCGTCCGAAGCTGGCCTTTTGTTTTGATCAGCGTTTTAATGGTCATGATGTTTGTGGGTTACAACCTGGTCTGGACAGAGCAATATTATTCGCAGACTTCCCAGTTGCCGCTTACCTATATCATGACCAATATCCGCAAGTACGTCGGGTTCATAATGATTATTATCCTGATGGTATATGCGGGGGAAATGTTTTACAAGGACAGGACGGCTAATATCTGGCAAATCACAGATGCTTTGCCGGTACCTACCTGGGTAACCCTGTCTGCCCGGTTCTTAGCAATGGCTGCGGTGAGCTTTTTACTGGCTTCACTTTTTATCGTATCCGGAGTAGCAGCCCAGATCGCCCGGGGTTATTATGAGTTTGAATGGTGGCTCTATTTTTATGATGTATTCCTGCTTAGCTGGCCCAAGTACATCATTTTAACAGCCTTGTCTTTATTTATGGGCAGCCTGGTGAATAACCGCTATATAGGGCATACGGTTTCCATTGCCTTCTTCCTTTTTATTATCGTTGTACATGAATTGGAAATTACCAACCAGACCCGCTTCCTGTTTGCACTCACTCCTGGTTTCGACTATTCCGACCTCAACCGCCACGGGCAATACTCATTAAGTGAATTCTGGTTTTTGATGTACTGGCTGATGCTGGCCGGTGCAATGGTCATAGCCGGTATCCTGATCTGGAACCGCGGTATTACCAAAACTATCGGTAATCGTTTGACCGGGGTGCCCGGTAAGAATAACCGGATGCTTCTGGGCCTGCTCGTGTTGTTCGTGAGTGCGTTTATAGCCTGCCACCAGGTGATTTACCATAACGTGAATGTGCTCAATAAGTTTCAAACCCTTAAAGAGGAAAATGCCGAGGCAGCCGACTACGAGAAAAAATACAAACGGTTTGAGAGCTATCCGCAACCTAAAATTACCGCTGTGGACCTGACAATCGACTTGTATCCGTCCCGGCGAACCGCCACCTACCAGGCGGCAGTCTGGCTGAAGAACCTGTCCGGCAGGCCAATCGACACCTTGCACGTCGAGTACAAAGACTTTAGCCGGATACTCGATATTACCCGCCTAAATACATCCCTTTCTTTACTGGATTCGGATGAGGACCTGCGTCATCATATCTACGGATTCAAGACTCCTCTTTCACCTGGCGACAGTATTCTGCTCAATTTTTCCATGGAACTAGCCTACAAGGGTTTTGCAGAACATACTGTTGATCAGACAGACCTGGTATACAATGGCACGTTTCTGTCGACAGATATTTTACCGTTTTTCGGCTATAATGACGACCGCGAGCTGAAAGAAAACAAACATCGCTTAGAAAACGGGCTGACCGAAATAAAAGGCCGGCTGGCCGATCCTGACGCCCCCCTGGCAATAACCAGCCTGTACCTGGGTAGCCAGTCAGACCGCCTGGCATACAGGATTACGGTCGGCACGGAAGATGACCAAACGGTTGTAACCTCCGGCAGGCTGGTAAAGCAATGGAAGGAAGGAGCCCGCAATTACTTTACGTATGAGTCTGAAAGGCCGGGCTTGTATAACTTTCATATCGCCTCGGCGCGGTATGCCCTGAAAAAAATCCAGTGGAGTAACCCGGCGGGAGGTGATCCTGTGGATATAGAAGTCTACTATCACCCTGCTCACCATTGGAATATTGATTTCTTTTTGAAATCAGCGCAGGATATCCTTGCCTATGGCAGCCAAACCTTCGGTGAATACCCCTATTCCGTGCTGCGGATCATTGAAAAGCCAATTTACGGGGCAGAAGCTAATGCATTTGATAATGTCATTGCTATCCCGGAAAACCACGGATGGGCCGCCGATAACAGCCGTTCCAAAGACATTGATTATGTGCAGTTTCTTGCTTCCAGGCTGATTTCACAACAATGGTTCATGCACTCCGGCGTACAGGAAGCCAAAGGCTACCCGCTGATCACCACAGCGCTTTCGGGTTACGTGGCGCTGGCCATGTTTGAGGATAAATACGGGCCGGAATTAACAAAGGGGCACCTGAAAAAGCGGACCGAAAACTATATCAAGGGACGCGGTAAAGAAGCGAATATCGAACCCGTGCTACTGGAAACCGATGAATCGGGATATGTAGCCGAAGACAAAGGCGGGATGGCACTTTTCGCTTTGTCCAGGTTCATGGGTAAGGAAAGGTTAAATGCCGTGATCCGCTCCTACCTGGATTCGGCCATGCAGGTCACTAGACCGCCTTTTCTCAAACCGGATGTTTTCTACAGAAAGCTCAGGAGTGCCGTGCCGGATTCTCTTCACGGTATTTTAAGCGATCTTTTTGAAAGCAGGGTTTTATACGATAATGCAATCACCTCGGCTGTAAGCCGGCCGCTACAAGGAGGTTATGCTACCGAGCTCTCCATTAGCTGCAGCAAGGAGTATGATCTTCTTGGCGATGGAAATACGGTGAAAGCAAACGAGCTAAATGAACTCTTACCCGTAGAATTACTGGATCAATCCGGCAGGGAGATCTATCGTGGCCTGGTGAGGGTTACCGCTTCGGATCAGAAAGTCACCATTAAGACCGACAAAAAGCCCTCCCAAGCAGGTGTGGATACCTATCATTACCTGATCGACAGGAACCTTGGCAATAATGTGGTTAAAATATCTTTATAAACGGCTAAAATTATTACATTTGCAACGATGTTGCATCTGTAACAAGAAATGGATAACCGGATAAAACGACAAATAGCAAAATTTCTGGCGGGTCTGTGGCTACTGATCCTGCTCGGTAGCATAGTCTTCCGGCATGCGCATCGTTTGCCTGATGGTCGTGTTGTCAGTCACATCCACCCTTATAAGTTCTCTAAGCACCAGTTTCCCGACCATCAGCATACCTATTCAGAACTTATCTGGCTGGATTATATAGCCAATTTGCCGTTTGAGCTTCCTGCAATACCGGTATTCGATTGGACGGTAACCATCGGTTTCTTTTCAGGAGAAGTATTTTTCTATAACAGCATAGAGAAAGAACTATTTACTACATCTGCATTTTTGCGCGGCCCGCCGATGCATTTAACGTATTTTCAGACGCTATAAACGTTAATCATCATTCTTGAGCACAACTGTTGCGTATATCTTTAAAGATAGTGTCGCGTGGCTGTGTGTAACTTTCTTATTTGTCTTTTATCATGAAATATATATTTATACTCATCACTTTTTTGAGCTGTCTGTCTATTGCACATGCTCAGAACAGTTCGATTTCCGGGCTTGTTCACTCCGACGAAAAACCGGTTCCTTTCGCTACGGTAAGCCTGTTGCAGACCACCTACGGAACCACAGCCGATAGTACGGGTCGTTTCGTTCTTTCCAATATTCCGGCCGGCCGGTACGAGCTGCAGGTTTCGGCGCTCGGGTTTCAGCGTTATTCAAAATTCATCGAGGTACGCGGCAACAAGTCAGTGATTAACCAGGATATCGCGTTGATTTCCATAGGGAATACTCTTGACGAGGTAGTGGTTACAGGTACCATGAAAGAAGTCTCCAAGCTGGAAAGCGCAGTGCCGGTTGAAATATACACCCCGCAGTACTTTCGCAGGAACCCCACGCCTTCTTTTTTCGATGCTATGCAACTGGTAAACGGCGTACGACCCCAATTGAATTGTAACGTGTGCAATACCGGAGATATTCACATCAACGGCCTGGAAGGGCCGTATACGATGGTATTGCTGGACGGTATGCCTATCGTGTCTTCCCTGGCCACGGTGTACGGACTGTCGGGCATTCCGAACAGCCTGGTGGAACGCATAGAAGTGATCAAAGGGCCGGCATCAACCCTTTACGGATCAGAAGCTGTCGGAGGGCTCATCAACATCATTACAAAGAACCCGGCAAAAGCCCCGATAGTTAGCGCCGATGTATTTGGTACTACCTGGATGGAGGCCAACGTAGATCTCGGAATCAAGACCAAGGTGGGCAAGCGGGCCCAATCACTGATTGGGATCAACTATTATAATTTCGATAATGTAGTTGACCACAATAAAGACGGGTTCACGGATATGACTCTGCAAAAAAGGATATCTGTTTTTAACAAGTGGTCCTTTCAGAGAAAAGACAACCGTCTGGCTTCTATAGCTGCCCGGTATTTCTACGAAGACCGGTGGGGAGGGGAAACCCACTGGTCACCGGCAGACCGTGGCGGTGATGAAGTCTATGGAGAAAGTATCTACACCCACCGGGCCGAGGTGATAGGCGTCTATCAGCTTCCGGTTCGGGAAAACCTGATGTTCAGGTACTCCTATAATTTCCATGATCAGAATTCATACTACGGGGACACGCCCTATATGGCAACGCAGCATGTCGCCTTCGGGCAATTGACCTGGGACAAGAAGATTCATAGCCACGACCTGCTGGCTGGAGCAGCTTTACGTTACACGAAATATTCAGACAATACACCGGCCACTGCCGAGGGCCTGCTTCCCCAGCGAATCACTTTACCGGGTGTATTTGTCCAGGATGAAATCAGTTTGTCAGCGATGCATAAACTCATGCTCGGCATGCGCTACGATTATAATTCAGTACATGGCAGCGTGGTGACTCCAAGGGTAGCCTATAAATGGACTCTGGATCCCAATTCCGTTTTACGCCTGAATGGCGGCACCGGCTACCGGGTAGCGAATGTATTCACAGAGGATCACGCTGCGCTGACCGGGGCGAGAGATGTGATTTTCCGTGAAGCCCTCCGGCCGGAGCGAAGCTGGAATGCCAATCTGAATTATACGAAACGCATATCTTTTGATCAGGCTTTCGTGGGGTTGGATGCCAGCGCGTTCTATACCTATTTTACCAATAAGATTTTTGCCAACTACGATATCAACCCGAACCAGATCATCTATGAAAACCTTCGCGGCTATGCTGTATCACAGGGCGTGAGCCTGAATGTGGATGTAGTGTTCCCTTTCCCGCTTAAAATAATAGCCGGTGCGACCTTCATGGACGTCTACAATGTTCAGGAAAATGATGAAGGTTACCTGGAGCGCAGCAGGCAGCTTTTCGCCGAACGGATCACGGGTACCTGGTCGGTGTCTTACGCATTTCAAAAGATAGGCCTTTCGGTGGATTATACAGGCAATATTTATGGCCCGATGCGTTTACCCTTACTAAGCGACCTGGATCCCAGACCGGAGTACTCTCCTGTCTGGAGTCTTCAGAATATCCAACTGACGAAAGATCTGGGCAGCCGCTGGCAGCTTTACGGGGGGATCAAAAACCTGCTGAACTGGACCCCCGACAAGGCCACCAGCTTTTTGATTTCCCGGCCAAACGACCCGTTCGATAAAAACGTAACATTTGATACGAACGGACAGGTTGTGGTGACACCGGATAACCCATACGGACTCACATTCGATCCGTCGTATGTTTACGCACCTATGCAGGGGCGGAGAGCTTTTCTCGGTCTTCGGTACACGCTCCGCTAAAGAATGCTGTGTATGAAATCAGGACTCTTTCTTGTTGTGCTATGGGTATCCATGGGGGTATCCATAGCGCAGCAGGCACCCGCAATCCATTGGGTGAAATTTGAAGAACTGGATTCCCTGCAGAAGAAGGAGCAACGGCCCGTGTTTATTTTTCTGCACACCTCCTGGTGCGGCTACTGTAAGCTCTTCGAAAGAAGATCCTTACGCAATCCCGAGGTAATTCAGCAGTTGAACAGGTACTTCTATTGTGTGGATTTTGATGCTGAATCAAAGCAGTCCATCACTTTTCGGGGCCGGGTCTGGAAATTTCAGCCTACAGGCATCGAGACAGGCCTTCATGAAATGACCACTTATCTTCTGCAACCTTACAAAGTGAGCGCGTACCCGGGATTATTGTTTCGGGATGCTTCTTTCAAACCCGTTACCGGAATATTCAGCGCCCTGTCGCCCAACGAGTTTCTACAGTTAACCGATCAGGTGGCAGCATTGTATAAGGCGGGAGATTAAAGCAGTGATTGGTGGCTTTTAGGATATCTAAGTGAAGTGCGGATGCGGGGAGTGAAAGGGATGCTTCCCCCACTTCTCAAACATCCTTTTCCGGCAGACTGCCTATTTCTTGTAACTTTGCATGGATGAATATTCTGATTATAGAAGATGACCAGAGAGTAGCCGAACTCATACAAAGAGGTTTGGAAGAACAGGGTTTTGCTCTCTCTTTGGCCTATGACGGGCTTTCAGGCAAGAAATTGGCATTACAAAATCACTATGACCTGATTGCATATGCCAGCATTGGCGCTCCTTGTACATGGGTGATGCTCATTTTATTATTAATATTGCGCAACGATGTTTTTCACGACAATAAAGTAGATGTGGTTTAATTCCTTGCTGTCCGTGCCCTTTGAATACCATCCATGATTTTCGGAGATGGCTATGGTATTGGAAAAGTTATAAGAGGCATCATTATATAGCGGAATTTCAACCAGCCTTACATCATTATAAGGATAAGTGTAAGCTCCCCACACTTTAACGACTGACAATTTTTTTTGAGAAAAATTTGCGTAACTGAAAAGTTACATATACTTTTGCGTAACCAAAAGGTTACATAATATGCAAAAAGAAATCAAACATCAATTTACATTTTCACAACCGCCCGAAGTGGTTTGGGAATATTTGACAAATTCGGAGCTTTTGGCTCAATGGCTAATGCCAAACGACTTTAAACCAATAGTTGGACACAGATTTCAATTTGGTGCGAAACCAAAACTGAAATTCGGTTTTGACGGACGAATTTACTGCGAAGTATTGGAAATTGTGCCTTACAAGAAACTTGTTTATTCGTGGAAAGGTGGTTTATCAAAAGAAAATCCTTCGCTTAACTCTACGGTTATATGGACACTCACGCCAACAGACAACGGAACTGTTTTGACGTTAGAACATAAAGGGTTTAAAGGAATGAAAAACTATTTGGCTTATTTCATAATGAACAAAGGTTGGACAAAAATCGGCAAACGATTATTCAAACAATTAAATCTTGCGTAATATGACAACACAAACTTTGGACGCATTTCAAGCTATTGCCGACCCAAGCAGGCGACAGATTTTGCAATTGTTATCAAAAGACAGCCTGACAATAAATGCTCTTGCTGAAAACTTTGAAATGAGCAGACCTGCGGTATCTAAACACATAAAAATCTTGTATGGTGCAGGTTTCATTTCAATTCAAAACATTGGTAGAGAACGTTACTGCATTTTGAAACAAGACGGCTTTGACGAACTGCAAGAATGGATTGACTACTTTGACAAGTTTTGGCTTTCAAAGCTGAAAAAATTAGAAATGCTATTAAACAAAAAGGCAAATAACAAATGACACGAACAATAAAACTAAAAACAGTTTTGCCATATAGCGATGACAAAGTTTGGCAAGCATTGACAGACCCAAAACTTTTGGGAAGTTGGTTTATGGAAAACAACATTGAGCCAACGCAAGGACATTATTTTACGTTCAGAATGAAACCGCAAAAAGGTTGGGACGGAATTACTCATTGCGAAATCACGGCAGTTGAACCACAAAAACATATTGCTTACACTTATCGTGGCGAAGCCACAGGCGAAAAGGCATTGGCTTGTGCAGGTATTCATTCCGACACGGCAGACAAACTGACGAAAGGGATTTTTACAAAGTTGGACACCGTTTTAAGCTTTACATTAGAGCCAACTTGTGGCGGGACAATTCTACATTTGGAACATTCGGGCTACAAAGGGCTGAAACTTGCAATCATTAGTTTGATAATGCAAATGGGTTGGAAAAAACAACTGACAAAGAAACTACCGAAAGTGTTGGAGCAAATGACGACCTGAAAGCCCGTGCTGGTAACATTGGTTTTGCGTCAGGCGGGCGGATGTGCTTCGTATGAACATTTGTGCTAAATTTGAACTTTCGGCTTCGTATGAAAAGTAGTGCTAAAAATCCCGAGCGAACGCAAAGCCCCGAAACGTTGGCGGTCGGGCGTGAAAGACAAAGTAAAATAGAAATAGAAAATGGAATTATATGGACAACATAGCAAAAGCATACCTCAAAAAGTCACTATCCACATCTTGGAAATTCTGATACTTTGGCTATCGTTCTGGATACTTTTTCGAGATGGCGGTACTTGGATTGAAAACACTTTTCATATTCACAATTCAGCCGAATTTTCAGGCAGACGAATAGTCATTTTTACGTTCAGCATTATTACATTTTTTCGGTTTGCGTTTATGATGACCGTTTTACTGAAAAGAGCAATTCCCTGGGCAGAGAGTTTTAGTGTGCCATTTGCATTTGCTTTATATTTTGTTGGGTTTGCTTTGTTTGCTCTGCCGACTTCCAAACCTATTGACTTCATTGACATCCTTGGCGTAGTATTATTTGTTGTTGGCAGTGTGTTGAACACAGGTGGGGAAATTCTGCGTAACCAATGGAAGAAGAATCCTGACAACAATGGGAAAATTTACACTGAAGGATTTTTCAAATATTCCAGACACATCAATTACTTTGGCGATATGCTTTGGGTAACGGCGTATGCAATTATTACACGAAATTGGTATGCGGTCAGTATTCCGATTTTTCTATTTTGTTTATTCGCTTTTTACAACGCACCAAAACTTGACAAATACTTAAAAGAGAAATATGGCAAAGATTATGAGGAATACGCAAACAAGACAAAAAAGTTAATACCATTTATATATTGAGAAAATCTCGAACCGTTATGGGTAGCATTAGGACAGTATAGACAGACAAATCCAATGAAATATTTTACAATAATTTTTCTTTTTATAACCAGCAGCTTATTTTCCCAGGAAAATAAAACGCAAATTTTAATTGTAGGGTCTGACCATTTAGCCCAAATTTACAAAGAGGGAAATCCGAATACAGATATTCTATCCCCCAACAATCAAAAATCTATTGATGAATTCAATAAATTGATTTCAAAATTTGAACCTGATGCAATTATGGTAGAAGAATTGCCTGATGTTCAAAATGAAATTGACAGTCTATACGAAGCCTACAAGTCAAACCGGTTAGACCTGACTAAATTGAAGAACAGGCGAAGTGAAATTTTTAATATTGCATTTAGCGTTGGTAAGAAATCAAATGCCCCAAAAATTCACTGTGTAAATGCACCGGGAGGAACATCCCAGAGTATTTTGGATAATGGCGAAAACATTCAGTTATATAAAGATTACACCGCAAACCTCCGAAAAATTGTTGTTGAAAAATATCAATTATTGAACCAAGGAGAATTATCTTTCAAAGACTATCTTACTTTTCTCAATCAACCCGAAGCGTATAACTTGATTTACAGATTGCGATACGTCATTCCCGCAAGAGTTACAAACGGATACTTCAAAAATCCTGAAAAAACTATTGACACTACCAAAATTGACAAACAACACATTGGTGCTGAATTGATTTCAATTTTTAAGAACCGAGATTACAAAATATATTCAAACATTGTTAACAATCAGCTTGAAACTAAGGCGAAGAAAATATTGCTTATAATTGGAGTTGCACACGTTGGTTCCTTAAAAAATATTTTTAATGAAGACCCGTATTATGAAGTCATAAACGCGAATAAATATATTGACAAATTTTGAATAAGTGAATTACAGATTTAACCTGATATAAAGTAAACCCGCTTCAATCAAGCGGGTTTACTTCTTCAAAGTCTCTTTTAATTTGCTCCTGAACTGTGGCAGGTAACTGATTTTTCAAATACGCTACAAGTCCTCTGCCGGTTACGGCTTTATCTTCCTGCACAGCTTTTTCCAGATAGTTTTTCAGCAACCCGTCCAATGTACCTGCCTGTTCTTTCAAACGGCAAAAAACCACTGCTCCTTTATCCCTTTCCACGTATTCTGCTCCGTCTGTATTCACCAGCGCCGGTTCTTCATTGGCTTCCGAACCCCGTTCCTTTTTATAGTCGTTTATCTTACGTTGAAGCAAATCTTTATAAGATTGTGCTCCATATTTTTGGCGGACATATTGAATGGCATAATAATCAGGCAGGGCATATTGGAATATTCCTGCTCCCTGCACATTGGCTACCCTGACCTGCTGTCCAATCATTTGCCGGGCAATTTCCCGCACCATGATATAAGCGATATAAGCCTCGTCATTTTTACGTTTCAGATCAGCCGTCCAGCCGTGTTTTTCGGGAATGGCAATCAGGCTGTGCGATGTATAAAATTCATCATTGTAATAAGGGATTTCAGCAATTTGCAGGGTTAGGTATGGATATTCGCCCAATACAGGTTGTAAATGCGCCAACGCTTTTCTGGTTACATCTGCTATCGCAGGAATATTCCACGAATGGGCGGAGTGGTAATAAACCTGCCCTTTGATGCTGTTTGTTATTTCAAAGGAATGCAAGGCATAATCAGCAGAGCCAACAGACCAGTTAAAAGGTGTATTTGCAGAAACGGAATAGCTTGCGAAGTTCCTGCCGTTTTCCTCCCACCTGCGTTGCAATGCCCCCGTAGCAATGGGTAGCTGTCCGGCTGGTGTGCTAACGGTAATGCGACCGTTTACCCAGGTCGCATCAGGCGTGCCCGCTATTTCAGCCAATGCTTTGGTATGGGTAACCGCTTCCTTTCGGGATTTGAGTTTTTCCAAACCCAATTTATCCCTTTCCCGGTTTTCCGTCAGTTCCTTATCCGCATCATAACCGATAACGGGAACAATATCCCTGCCTAAGAAGCTGCCGTTAAATACCACATCGGGTTGTGGGTCTTTCTGCGTAAAACCTTTGTACTGCAAGGTCGCTGCTATATCCAGCTTAATACGTTCGCCTGCCTGCAAAGGTTCAAGGAAAGCACATTTAAACAGGCGGTGCGTTTTATCCGCTTCAATTAAGGAGAGCGGTTTACCACCTGCCGAGATAGATTTGATTACCGCAAAATTCTTTACATTCAGGTACAGTGTATCAATAGCCGTTGCGGTAAAATTAGCAACCTGTACGGAAGCTACATAATCGGCTTTACGTTGCTCGGGGTATAAATTTACAGAAAGGTCAATCGCTGTGTATTTGGGCTGCGGGCGGTTTTCCAGCCATTTGTATTTTTTCTCATAATCTGCTTTAAAGGCTTGCTCCTGTACTTTTGTCCGGAACTCATTGACGGTATTTACATTGGTCCTGATATAAGATTGCAGTACGAAGAAACCCGCAAGGCTTATACCCAAAATGAGTTTAAAAGGCAGCGATAACCTTTTGCCTGATGAGGTAAGACGTGAAAGCAAGGTTTTTTCAGTTCCCCTGTTCCATAGCCAAACGGAAAACAACAGGAAACTTACCGCAAGTACACCCCACATCAGCGCATACCAGGGAGCGGATATATCAAATATACCATAACCGTTCATTTCCGAATAATCTTCTAAGCCCGGTACATAAATGTACAGTAAGCGGAGTTGTTCTACCGTACCCGTCACGTTGGCCACTACTTCAAACAGCATGATACCGACGGCTATGCCGTGTGCGGCAAAACGGTTGTTGGTAACAGCTCCCACAAAGAATGCCAACGCCACAATCATCATATAATTGAACCAACCCAATCGTATGCCGAACAGGTCTTGCAGATACAATGACCAATCAATGTCGGTAAACCCTTTGCCCAACTGCACCAATACACCAATAACTAACAGGCATACGGAACAAACAAATGCTACCCAGGCCATAGCAAGGAAACGGGAAAGCAAGGTTACCCATACCGGCACAGGCAATGCGTCCTTCACTTGCCATAAACCTACCGTTCTGTCCTTGAACAGTAGCTCAATAGACCATACGGTAAAGAAAATAATCAGGTACAGACCGAGCGGCTGCCTTGCTACTGTCATTAAATAGGTGAGAGGCAACTGCGGTGTTTCGATATAATATTTTTCAGACCACAGCACGTGGTAGCAAAGAAACAAAGCCATGATGACCACAAGGATAATCCTGAAATTTACGGGTCGTACAAGCCCTTTAAATTCCACCCACGAGAGGCGGAATACTTTTGCCAGCATCGTACCCTGCGAAAAATGCAATGCTACCTTTGGCTTAGGCAGTGTGGTAAGCGGTAGTGCTTCATCTTCAGCCAATATTTTACTGCCTTTCTTTTCCTTTTTTGAGGAAGCCATGATGAACCGCTTGAAGCTGAAACGCCGGTAAGAAAATGCAAAAAGCACCAAAGCAACGGTAAACCATATTATCCTGTTTAGGATGAGGATATGGATAAGGGGAAAATAAGCGGTATTCTTGTCCGCTACGCTCATGGCATCCACCACTTCACGGGTAATACCGTATGCAAAAGGGTCAAGCAGGAGAATGATGTTTAAGTGTACACTGCTCTCCCTTGTGCTTTCGGCAATCAGGAACAATATCATCACTACAAAAAGTCCTACGTAGCTTGCCGCCATGTTCCTGAACAGCACGACCAGCGAAATGCTGATACCCGTCAACAGGAAAAGGTTGGGGAGCATAAAAAGCACGAACGCCTGTAAGGTCTGCCCCCAAAGCACCGGGCCGATGATCTGGTTGGGCGAAGCTCTGAACCAGGGTGTCAATACAATACCAATAGTATATGCCACACTTAGCAGGGCATTGATGGAAAATGCCGCCAGAAACTTTTTAATGAAATACTGTTTTTCATTGACGGGTTTGGTATAAACGATACCCGCCATACGGTACTCAATATCTTTGTAAATAACCGTTCCGGTAATGATGGCGACGATAACAAATAACAGGAAGCCCACCCCGGCAATATTGACATGTGTAATGCCTGCGGCATTTACCCACACGCCATCGTTGACAATGAGGTCATAGGTAGAACGGGAATAGGTTGCACCCTGAACGAGCAGCATAAGCGCAAATACCCATGTCAGCGGACGTTTTATCCGGTAAATGAGTTCATCAGAAAAAATATGGTTACGCATAAGGATTTACGAATGAATTAAAGCGGGTTGGGACTGAAAAAGCTGGTTAAAGTACGCATCCTCCAACGTGGGGGATTTCTCTATGAATTTCCCGTCGGGAATTTCTTTACTGACCACCGTAACCAGCATCTTGCCAAGATGAAACCTTGTAGAAATAATATCAAATTGCTCCCGGTAATGCGATAGCTCCTCCCGCTCAATCTGTGCTTCCCAGAGTTTGCCACCCAGCGACTGTTCAATTTCAGACGGCTTTCCGGTCAGCAATACTTTGCCCCCGCCAATGATAGCCATATCATTGCACAAGGTGCTTACATCCTCTACAATGTGGGTAGAGAGGATGACCACCGTATTTTCTCCTATTTCACTGAGCAGGTTGTAAAAGCGGTTGCGTTCCAAAGGGTCAAGCCCGGCGGTGGGTTCATCCACGATGATCAGCTCCGGGTTACCCAGCAGCGCCTGCGCAATGCCGAACCGCTGCTTCATCCCGCCGGAATACGTACCGATCTTCTTTTTACGTACATCATAGAGGTTTACTTTTTGTAGCAGGTAATCTACGGTTTCCTTTCTTTCCGCTTTGCTGGTAATGCCTTTCAGATCGGCGATCTGGGCAAGCAGTTCCTGTGAAGTAAGGCTCGGATATACGCCAAATTCCTGCGGAAGATAGCCCAGCACCTCTCTTAATTGTGTAGGCTCTTTCAGCACATCTATATTACCAAATGTAATAGTTCCGGTGTCTGCATCCTGCAAAGTGGCAATGGTACGCATGAGCGTGGATTTGCCCGCTCCGTTTTGCCCCAGCAACCCGAACATACCTTTACCGATGGTAAGCGTTACCTGGCTCAAAGCCTGTACACCGTTGCTGTATTTCTTGGATAGATTTTCTATTGTAAGTGTCATGTTAATATCAAATGGAAAAGGGTTAGAATTTGCCTGTCAGCGTGATGCCATACGTTGCCGGAATGCCAATCATTGCCATTTTTGAACCGGAAGAATAGGCGTAGGAAAGATATTTCTCATTGAAGATGTTCCTGGCCCAGAATACCAGATCCACATGCCTGCTGGCAATGCCGGCTCTGATGTTAAAAAGTGAATACGGGTCTTGTTGGATACTGTTTTCAAGGTCAAAATACTGCTTACCCAGATAGCTCCATTCTGCCCGTACCATTCCGTCAAACCCTTTGAATAAAGGATGCGAGTATTGCGCGGCAAGCATAGAAGTAACCACCGGCTGCATAATAAGCTGGTTGCCTTTCAGGTCTTTTTCCGTACCTGCTCTTTGGTCCGGCAATGTTAACTTACTGTACCTGCCATGCGTATAGCCTAAGTTATAGTCCAACTGCAATCCTTTGAACGGGCGGGCTGCCAGCTCCAGCTCTACACCTTTACTTTTGGCGTTTCCGGCATTTTGTATGGCGATGGAAGCGGACGACTGTTCAAATGCGGTTACCTGCATATCCTGCCAGTCAATATAAAATGCCGTTAAGTTGGCGGTCATCCGGTTATCGAACCAGGTAGTCTTGGCACCAATCTCAAAATTGTTGCTGTATTCCGGGGCATACGCATAATAGTCCGGGTTCCTTGTCCTCTTATTCAAACCTCCCGCCCTGAATCCTTTGGAATAAGTAGCATATAACAGGGCTTCGGACGTTAGCTTATAAGCGATGTTCAGTTTGGGCGAAAAGGCTTTGTACTTGCCCTCCATACGTGTTGGCTCTACGAGCGGCGTAACGGGCAAACCTTCTTTTATCATACTGGTTTCGGTATTCAGGGTTTTCGTTTCCCAATCTTGCCGCAATCCTGCGGTGATGTCCAGCTTAGGCGTAACGGACCAGGTCGCCTGTCCGAAAAGGGCAAATCCTGAATTATCAAGTTTCGCCGGCGTATGCAGTTCGTAAGGAGCATAAGGGTCTTGCAGCACAACAGCCGCATCTGCACCCATTAGGGTTATACCGTTTTCCCTGTCGGGGTGGTTCATGTAGAATGCGCCTGCCGTCCACTTCAACGGGGATTTGCTATCGGTAGGGCTGCTCAACCGAAGCTCCTGTGTAAATGTAGCGGCATAATTGTCTTGGGGTGTTCCAAAGTATTTCACGCCAAGCACGTCATAGGTCATAAAGTCACCGTCCCAATACCCGTTATGGATAAACCGGTTTACATATTGGTAGGCTGAAACGCTGGTAATATCAAAATACTTTCCATAATGCTGTGCGGTCAGTGAAGCATTGTAAAAATTCCGGCGTTCTTCCCCGGTGGCATTCTGCGAGGTTTCATAGGGTTTTGCCAAAGCAAGCTGGTCGTCCAAAGCATAAGGGAATGCCCCGTTATTGGAAGACTGTTGTGCCTTGCCGTTCAACGTGAAGCTCCATTTGTCGGACGGCAGGTAACGGAGATACAGATTACCACCGTAACTGTGATTCTTATCAAATTTGGAATCGTCAAACGTATTGATAAAATAGCCGTCCGATTTATTATAAAAACCGGAAACACCCGCAAAGAGTCTATCCCTGACAAGCGGAGTCTTTATTCCGGCAGTATATCGTTGGGCATTATAGTTACCAAAAGAAGTTTCGGCGAAACCTGTGGTACGGTTGCCCGGCTTTTTGGTAATGACATTGATCACACCTGCCATCGCATTACGGCCGTACAGTGTACCCTGCGGGCCTCTCAATACCTCTATCCGTTCGGCATCATAAAACTGGCTCATCGTGCTGCCGGCATCATACTGCAGTACGCCGTCTATATAAACGGCTACCGAAGGGTCTAAGGAAGAGGGGAAAATACCACGAATGGAATAAAGGGGCTGGTCGCTACCGCCGTTCACCACATAGAGATTGGGGGCGATGGAAGTCAGGTCTTTTACCGACCAGATACGGTAATCCTGTATTTTTTTGGCGCTGATAGCAGATACGGCAAGGGGTACTTCCTGCAACTGCTCCTGCCGTTTTAAGGCTGTCACGGTAACCTGTTCCAATGTAATGCTGCTTTCTTCTGATACACAGATTACTTTACACTCCTGGCCGGCATATACGGTAATTTTTTTACTACTGTTATCATAGCCCATGGCAGAAGTGCTAAGCAAATACTCACCGGGCGCTACAGAAGAAAAATAGAATCGACCTGACTTGTCTGTCAAACGGCTCAGGTTCAATCCCTCAATAGAAACCACGGCTTTCATAACAGGATTTCCCGAAACGTCATATACATAGCCTGACACGCTTCCTGTGGGTTGCTGCCCATAAGAAATCATGCTTAGACATCCCAGGATCACTAACAAACAATACTTATTTAAAACTGGCATTACCTCTTTTATTTAGAATAATTATACATAATAAATAAACCGCTGCAAATTTGCAACCGCATTGCAGTAAGCCATAAACGCAATCGGAATTATAATCAACGCAAACGGGTGACAATAGCAGAGGTAATTAAATTCACAACGATCAGTAGACTGAAGCGCCTGTAACCTCGCTCCTGCCCTGTTTTCCTTTTTATTCTTATTTAGACTAAATATTAATTATATTTGTGTCGTTGCGCGGATAAGTATGCGTAAACTATCCCGGATAGCGGCATGAAAATACATTCTGTTATTTCAGAGAATAACAAAGTAGTAATCAGTCACAGAATAGAGCAGGATTTACCCGGGAGAGATACCGGTGTTCAGAATGAATACAGGGTAGAGCTTGGCGCCTTCGGAGCGGTTTCCGTCACCAACCTCGGCACAAAACACTTATGTATACTGCATGTAAATTTCGATCTCCGGAAAACGGTTACCGACAACTTCCGGATAGATGACGAACATATCCTGCTGTCTTTCTTCTTTAAAGGGAACTCTCATGTCCGGAACTCTCCGGAGTGTGAATCGTTCCAGTTGAATACGGGAATTCTGCGAATCAGCTTTCAGCCGTTTATGGATGCAGAATTCAAAATGACGCCCGAAGAGAATATCAACTATATGGCAATTATACTTTCCAGGCAGGATTTCCTTTCTATACTGGAAAAAGAACCCTGGAGTAACCAGTACGCCCTGTACTACCAGGTCAAAAATGAGCAATATATCAGCCTCGACGAAACCGGCCTGGTGATCGGCAGCCCTATCCGGGCACTGCTTTCCCAGATATTTGACCATGCCGGACCCGGCCGGGTATCGCAATACCGCAGGCATTTTCTTGACATCAAGCTCCGGGAATTGTTCTTTCTGCTTTATTTCGAACAAACCTACGAGCGCTCTTCACCGCCACAGGCCCTGAGTCAGAAGACCTGGGAGGCATTGGAAAACGCAAGAGGTATCCTCTCGTCTGATCCTATGCGCCCCATCACCATCAAAAAATTAGGTAAGATGGTTTCCCTGAACGAACAGACCTTAAAGACGGGGTTCCGGTCCTTGTACAATATAACTATAAATAATTACATTTCCGAGCTAAGAATGAAGGAGGCTGCCCGACTTATCCTGCACACCGATTTATCGATCAGCCAGATAGCGCTTGAGCTGGGATATAAAAGCATTTCTCATTTCATTACGGTTTTTAAGAAATATTATGGCCTTACTCCCAAGCAGGCCGCCCTGCACAGGGATACCCTGATGCAGCACGTCTTCCCCCAATAAATACGAAATTTCGCATTCCGGTATTTATTCTTCCAATTTCGATATTTTCCCGGGAGTGTCTCTATTTATTTTGCACTAATTTATAATTAGTCTAAATAAATAATGTATCGTATCCAATCTTTACTCTGTATTTTTCTTGTCTTCGCAGCCGCACAGCTTACTACAGCGCAAACCGGTAGTGCCGGAATCACCGGTACAGTAAAAGATGAAAACGGAGAAGCTGTCATTGGCGCAGCAGTTTACATGGAAAATACGCCGTACGGCACCCAGACCGATGCCAAAGGGCAATATCACCTTCAGGCGGCACCCGGCCAGTACAAACTCGTGTGCTCTATGGTAGGATATGAAAAGGTGACTGAGATCCTATCCCTGAAATCCGGCGAAAAACGGAGATTGGATTTTTCAATCATTCCCGACAAAAACCTGATGCTGAAAGAGGTGGCTGTGGTAGGAAAGTCGGAGATTACCCAGGTTCGTGAAACGCCTTTTAATGTGGTGGCCCTGGATGCAAAGTTGCAATATAATTCTACCCTGGATCTGGCACACATGCTGAACAAGGCCTCGGGGGTCAGGATCAGGGAAGCCGGTGGCGTAGGTTCGGATATGAGTATTACGCTGAACGGATTTACGGGCCGTAATATTCGTGTGTTTATTGACGGTGTACCTATGCAGGGGATGGGATCTGCTTTTCAGTTGAACAATATCCCCGTCAATATGGCCGAGCGTATAGAAGTATATAAAGGAGTGGTACCCATTGAGTTCGGAGCCGATGCTTTGGGCGGAGCCATCAATATCGTAACTAATCGTACCAGCAATACCACGGTGGATGCATCGTACTCGTACGGTTCCTTTAATACCCACAGAACCAACCTCAACCTGAATCATACTTTTAAATCCGGATTATCGCTCCAGGTAAATGCCTTCCAGAACTATTCCGATAACAGCTACAAGGTTAAGACCACCTACCGCATATTTGCCGCTCAAAAAGAACCCGGCACCACTGACGGCGGAGAAACCATCCCCTGGCAATCGGGCTCTTCCTGGTCACCCGATTCCACCTGGTTCAAACGGTTTCATGACACGTACAGAAACGAGACCGTAATCGCCAAGATGGGTATTGTAGGTAAAAAATGGGCTGACCGTCTGCTGTTGGGCCTGACCCTGGGCCAGGTGCACAGAGACATACAGAACGGTGCCGAAATGAAATTTGTCTACGGTGAACGCACCGCCCACAGCCGCTCCGTACTCCCCTCATTGGTATACGATAAACGTAACCTGATCGTGGAGGGGCTGAGTGTTCGAGTTACCGGGAATTACAACTACGAAAAAGCCGGTACCGTGGATACCAGTTCCTATAAGTACAGTTGGTCGGGAGACCGGCGACCCATAAAGGATCTCCGGGGTCTGAGCAATTCGCACGGAGAGGCCAGCTTCGGACTCAGTGAGTACTCCAACAGCAATGAATCGGGAACGGTGAACATCGGTTACCGCATCAACGAAAGCCATTCGGTAGCCGTAAACAATGTGGTTACCCATTATGCCCGTAAGCCGGATATGAAAAGTATTGCAGATGCGCTCTTCCCCGGCCTTCCCACCGCTGCCGACAGCATGACAAGAACCAGCCTGAAAAATACGTTCGGCCTCCAGTACCGCTATACCTATAAAGGAAAATGGCATACGAACCTCTTCGCCAAACATTACCTGAATAAGGCTTCAGGCCCGGGTACAGGTATCAACCCGGAAACTTCCACGGAATATACCTACCGCCGCAAGGAAGAGGCAGGGAAAGTGGGTTATGGTGTGGCTACAAGCTATTTTTTCACTGATCTGCAGTTGAAAGCTTCGGCAGAAAAAGCCTACAGGCTGCCTAACGACAGGGAATTATTCGGTGACGAGATACTGGAGGAAGGAAACATTGCCCTGAAACCGGAAGAATCCAATAACTACAATATCGGCTTCACCCTGAAGAAGGAGCTTAACCCCTCTTTTAGTTTGTATACCGACTGGGCAGGCTATTACCGCGACACTTATAATTTTATCCAGACCCTGTTGGCAAGAGTAGGTGACGATGTTAACGGGAATTCTATTTACCGACGCACCAACCACGGACGGGTAACCCGTTTGGGTACGGATGTGGAAGCCAGGCTATATTACAAGAATAAAGCCACCCTGGGAGGTACGTTCACTTATACCGACATCAGAGATAAGGCCCGCTTTACCGATGAGGCCGGAACCAAGTCTAACGGAAATTACAATTACCGTATGCCCAACTTACCTTATTTCTTCTGGAATGCGGATGCCGCCTGGTATGTACACGAGCTGTTTGGTAAGGGAAACACGCTTAACCTGAGCTATACACTGAATTTTGTAGACAAAATCTACCGGAATTCCCTTGCTTACGGTGACCGGGCCACCAAAGATTTTATCCCTCGGCAGATGTATAGCGACTTCTCGGCGACCTATATCATGCAGAACGGAAAATACAACCTCACTTTTGAAGTGCGTAATATCGAAGACGCTCTGTTGTACGACAATTTCAGCCTGCAGAAACCCGGAAGAAGCTTTGCCGTTAAGTTCCGGTATTACTACATAAAAAGAAAATAATCAATAATAATACAAAAATGAGAAAAAGAAGAATAGCGAAGTCATGGCTTATTATGTTAGCGGCATCCGCCGCCATGCTATCCTGTAAAGAGGATACTCCTGCTCCACCGGAAGAAAAAGTAGAGGGACAGTTTTTGGTGGCAGCCGTAGCATCTGCCGGTGGAACAACAGCCACTTATTTCCTGCCGGTGGAATCACTCGATGACCCCAACGCTTCCATCTCGCCTATCGGGAACGGTTACGAGTTTTCTAATACCTTTTCGAATTTCATCCCCAACGGATACGACGGTTTCGTAGCCCTGAAGTACGGCCAGGGAAACGCCCATATCGGGCAGCGTTTCACCATTAACGCTCAGGGAAAAGCAGATGTTATAGGAGCCCAGTTTGAGCTACAAAACGGCTTCATTACGGCAGGTACGGTAGGGGATGTGGTGTACACCCTCATGAGCGGTTTCAGATCCTCTGATCCGACACTGGCCACGGCCAACCGCATACCTATGTCTTCCGGTGTTCCGGATTATGCTTTCCTTCCTACCAATAAATTTGCGGGGTACGATGGAAAAAACGCGGCTATGATCGGTATAGCCGATGCCGGTAACGGCTCCTTCTATAGCGGGCTGAACTTCTGGGAAGATACGGATATTGATGATGTAGTGGTGGCCAAGGTCAATGCCAATACCCTTACGGTAGATGCAGTATACTCTGATCCCCGTCTCACGGTTTCCGGTGGTTTTTACCGTTCAGCACGTTACTCGCAGATCGGTACGGCTGAAAACGGGGATGTTTATGTGTTTTCAGGCAGTAATCCTGGAACAAAAAAAGCCGGGGCATTGGTGATCAGGAAAGGGGCTTCCGGCTTCGATCAGAATTACTATTGGGATATCGAAACGGCTTCCGGAGGATACCGTTTCCGTAAAGTATGGCATGCCAAAGACGATATTTTCCTGCTGGAATTTTACAATGAGAAGGTAGAAAGCGGTACATCCAGCAGTGCTTTAGGTGTCGCTACCCAGTTTGCCGTATTGGATATGTCGGAGAAGAAATTTACCTGGGTAAGCGGACTCCCCGATAAAAGTGAAATTCCCGATCTGGGCGTCACCTGGCCGTACGTATTCCAGGGAAAAGTGTACATGGGGGTAACCACCACCACCGAAGATCCGCGGTTCTACGTGCTGGATCCTGTAACCGGGGCAGCTCAAAAGGGTTTACTGGTCAAAAATGCAGACTCTTTGCCATCTGTCACTTTTGTGGAGAAAAAATAAACGTTTATGAAAATTTACAAATCTGTGTTAAAAGCAGCGGTTATTATTACCGCTGTTTTTCTCGTCTCACCGGAGGGCGCAGTAGCCCAGCAAAATATTGTTCATTCAAAAGGGGAAACCCGGGTAATGAAGAACCCGCAACGGGTAATCATCCTGGATCTCGGCAGCTTGGAAACCTATAGTGAGTTGGGCATCGCGGTGATCGGCGGTCCGGACAAACTACCGGATTACCTGCCGCAATTCACGGCAAATAATCCTGGTTACACCGGAGTAGGATCGGTAGCAAGGGCTAATATCGCGAAGATAGCGGAACTCAAGCCTGACCTGATTATTATTGGAGGAAGGCTGGGCGGTGTTTATGATTCCCTTAGTGCCATTGCCCCTACGATACTGTTCGGTGCCGACAACAACGATTTCTGGTCCGGGTTTGAAAAGAACGTGAATACGATCGCTTCCCTGCATGGAAAAGAAAAAGCGGCAGAAAAAAAGCTGGCAGCATTACGGGAAAAGGTGGAAAAGGTCAGGGAGAAAAGCAGGTCAGATCAGGGCAAAGCCTTGTTTGTGCTGCATGTGAACAACCGGTTTGCACCCAGCGGACCTAAATCACGCTTCTCATTCGGTTATGACGTTTTAGGTTTACAACCGGCTTACACACCCGAACCTGCTCCTGAAAGAGGCCGGTCAGAAGGACAGGCCCGTCCGCAATCACCGCCGCTTACGCAGATTAATCCTGACTACCTGTTTATTATTGATCGTGAAACGGGCATCAAAGGCACCATGCCGGATAAAGAAGCGCTGATGACCGATGATGTTAAGGCAACGAACGCTTTCAAAAACGGCCGTGTGTTTCTTTTACCCGGAAATATCTGGTACTTGTCGGGCGGAGGACTGATCTCCGTTGAAAAGCAGATCACTGATGTGGGGCGGCAGCTATACGGATTATCCTTATAGATACACCAGCACACTGGTATTTTAAAAATGGGAGGTGTTCAAAAAGGTCACCTCCTTTTTTGTGTTTGTTATTTTTTGGTTTTCTGTTGTCGTGCCATCTTATGCCGTGATCGGTCGATTTAGGCTTTCGATCTGCACTTTAGGACCTGCCCCCACCCTGGTACCGCCTGAAGATATGTTTAATGTTACACTTTTTAGGAGAAACAATAAAAACCCCGACACTTTTTCAGTATCGGGGTACTTTTTAAAAGAGTTTTTTAGACAGCCTCATGGCTAAAGCACAACTAAGAATTGCGAAAGACATAGCCGTCTTGGTACCAGTAGTCACAACAAAACAGGTCTCGGGCAAAAGCCTCGTAGTCAAAGTACTGCTTTACAAAGTCTGTCAGGTCAGTTATTTCATCAATAAGCTCCCTGGCGAAATCTTCCTCGGAGTCATACTGGCCTACATAGTCGTCTTCAAAGTTACTTATCAGTTGATCAATATCCTCTTCTGATAAGCTATGATGGCCGTCTGAGCACCAGATCAGGAATGCTTCCAGTTGGTCATCGTCCATATCTTCCAGGGCCTGCAAAACCTCAAAGGTGTTTTTGCTTAGCCAGCTTTCGTCAATGAGCCCTTCAGGAATATTCTCATAATCCTGGAACATAAACTCGGGATCTTCTTCATCACTATGCAGCTCCCTGCAGGCAATATAGAACTCCTCGATGTCACTGTAATCTGACAGATTAAGCCACTTTCCGAAAAGTGAGCCTTCATTATATTTACGGTATGTTCCTACATATACGCTTGCTTGTGATATATCGATTTGCTTACTCATTTCTTTGGTATTTAAAGGTGTTTTGAAAACATTTGATCTGCCTGGTAATAAGAGATGCTGCTGCCATAGTGGATTGCCATATCGGATGCCGCTACTCTTCAGACCTGACATTTTTTTGATCTGGGAGCCGGGGCCAAGCTAGGTTTTGCTTTCGGGAGCAGGTTTTGGTAGTGTTTTCGGGGACGAAAGGTTTTGAAAACAAATACTACCCCAGGTGGAGATTTTTTTTCAAACTGCGCATGACCTTTTGTCGCCATGAAGACACGGACATACCTTTGCTCTTGAAATCAAAAACAGAGGCTGGCCCGGCTCCGGAAAAAAAGCGTGGAAGTAATGAACGCTGCATACCGAGATGGCATCCGCTGGGTAGAAGCCTACGTACCAGCCCATAAAATTTTCAAGATACCCTGTAAGTACGGTATAGAAATGATGCTAAGGGTAATAGTACAGCAGCGGTATGGACCCAGGATGCGTAGTGATAAGGCGAGGAAACGGGCTTAGTATTTTCTGATCACCAAGTGCGTTAACCCGGGATCACTGAGAAGCCTTTCCATTTCTGACTGGATGATGTCCTGGATATCCTGTTTGATCTGCAAGAAGTTTCGTTGCACCATTCCGTTATCCAGCTTGCGGATCACCTCAATATCCTTATAGTCGTCCTGCTCACGTTTAAGGGCCTGGTGATCGTTGATAATTTCGCAGTGAAAGGCTTTGAGCTCGATCTTATTGGTCGGTTCGTCGCCTACCAGTCCAACCACCTCACCTGAACTGAGTCCTGCTATTTTGGACGGGGGCACAGCCATCTCCAACTGCTTCGATCGGCTGATCGACGTGTCCCCACTGTTTATCGAGTAGCTTTCCCGGTCCTGCATGGTCTTGCCGATCTTGTCGGATACCAGTTTGGCGGAATCTCCGGAACTCTGAGCAGCAATGATATTGCCACAAATATTGATAAGCACTTCTGCCTGCTCTCTGGAATAATCCCGCCTTACCTGCTCTATACTCTGCACCGCTATGGTGGTTGCTATCAAATTACTTCTGCCAGTGGCCACCACGGTGTCCAAAGGAGCATAAATGGTGGCATACTCGTCGAAAATGATGCTGCTTTTAACCTTCTCTTTCATATTAATCAGTTTCACCAGGCGATTTACGTAAAGGGATAGGACTGCCCCATAAATCTCTATTTTCTGCGGATTATTTCCCATACATACTATCTTAGGATCGGCCGGATTATTAATATCCAGGTTGAAGTCATTGCCGGATAATACATAATACAGTTGAGGCGAAGAAAGCCGGGCCATCGCAACTTTTGCACTTGCAATTTGACCTTCCAATTGTTCCATTACATCATTCAGATAGGCGTTGACAAAGGGGTTAATCAGTACCTCGATTTCCTTCTCCGTCCTCAAAAGGGTAAACAAACTGTCGTAGTCAGCTTGCATAAGTTCTATCACGTGGGGCAGGCTGCAAAACTCACCGTCCTTGTATTTTCTTAAATACCAGATGATGGCGGTTACAAAGTTGATTGGAGACTCAACAAAAAAATCCCCCTGACGTTTTTGCCATTGGCGATTGAGGCCCAAAAGAATAGTCCTCGCTGACTCTGTTGCATCCGTGATATCCAGCATTTCCGAAGCTACCAGAGGATTGCACCGGTGGCTGCGGCTTAAATCGTCGAAATTAATAACAAAAAACCTGGGCGGAACCGGGTACAGGTGGCGGTACTTTAGCCAGGCGTTGTAGGCAATTTTGCTGAGATCATCGTACTTAAAATCGTACACGAACATCGCAAAGCCTTTGCTAATATGCTGGGTTATGATGTGGCGAACCACAAAGTAACTCTTACCGGACCTCCCTAGGATCCGGGGCTGCCCAACAGAAGCAAGCCCCGGAACGGATTAATGATATTGATCCAGCTGTTTCTAACTTTGCTTTTAAGACGATAGCGTGCTGGCAGGTTAATGGAATACTCGTTCTGTAAAAGGCGTTCTTCCTGGGGAAATGTTTCGTTCTCCTTATTGAAGATATCCTTACTGTTTAACTTGTTTTTAATGATACGTGACAGCAGTGTACCGCCCGAGAGCAGCAGTAGAAACCCGCTCATGGTTATAGCCATATAAATACTGGCAAGAACTGGCGGGCTAACAGATAATAGCAAGGCCAGGTAGCTTACAAAATAAATCAGCAGGCCTGTTAAGATGTAGGCGAAGGCTACTTTATAGTTTAGCTTTTCATCCTTGCGGCCCCTGGCACCCTGCAGTGAGATGACAAGAAAAGCCAGGGAAATCAACTTGGAGCGATGAAACTCTTTGAAGATTCCACTGTTGTGGATATTTCCCAAAAGCCGGTCACTCAGCTCATTGACCAGGCCCCAATGACTAAAAGCCGAATAGCAGTAATAATAGAAATGTAGTATCAGTATGATGATACTGATCAACCTTGTCATGTCCAGAACTTTCCTCAGCGCCTGTTCATTCTCCCCTGTCTGCAGTGCCATGATCTTTAGAATTTTTGCGTTATTGATTGCTTACATTTTTTCTCTTCTTTCTTTTCCGTTTTCTCTTCAGGGCAGCGGGCAGGTAGTCTTCTTCTAAAGCAGGTCTCAACAACGCGTCCAAAACATCCTTGATTCGACCAGGATCAGACTCCCAGTTCCCAGCATTGGTATCCCCTGCCTTACCTATCAGTAGATGCTGAGGCAATGGAAGGTCACTGGAAACTGAAGGCTGGATAGATGGCGGATAAAGGCCCTCACTAATGCCTTGTGTAGCCAGACATCTCTCCTGCAAACCTTTCGCGCTATAGGCCTTGCCCAAGGCACTCCCGTTGAAGACAGCATAGGTCTTGTGGTCCACGAAGGTGATACCGTATATCATGCCGGCATCGTTTTGGCGCAACAGGATAGAGATTCCCTGTTTGTCAAGTGTGGCTGCCAGCTGCTGGACGGATACGTCTTTCCTACCCAATAAGGCCGTATCCACTGCATTCCTGATTCGGGATTTATGCGGCGTGCGTGCATTCTCATTTGCAGTATACCGGGCCTTGAGATACTTCAAAGTGGGCTTACTGTAAAAGTCGCTCGCTTTGATGGGCACTCCGATGGGACTTCCATCTTCGCCGATTACCCGGTATACCACTCCCCCACCCTTAAAAATCCTGGAGTTTTCGCTTCCCCGGTCGGCCATAACGTTATAAAGGCCAAGCACAGCATTTAGCTCCGGCAGGCTGGTGAACCGGTACTTTTCCAGCACAGCGTCCAAGACATTGGTAATAGCTCTTTTGGTGGCTAAGCGACCATATTGCACTTTAGCAGCATTTACCGGCTCCAGCCGGAAAGCTTGTTGCCTCTTGCGGGAATCAGCCACTACCAGGCTGAACATTTTTTCAATCTCTTTACGGGCGGGTTCCGACTTTCGAATGCCCAGATGATGTAGATCAATCCGGCTTCCGTCCGGGCGGATATTGGTCGTTACGATATGGATGTGGGGATGCCCTGCGTCAAAATGTTGATACACCAAATAAGGCTGCTCACCGAAGCCCAGCTTATCCATATACACCCCTGCTATAGCGGTCAGTTTATCCTGTGTCAGGTGAGATTCTGAAGGGTCAAAATTGAGTGAGATATGAATACTATTCCTTTTGACATTTTCATTGAGCTCTATTCTTTTCAACAGAAAATTGAGCTTTATTTTCGAGCTCATTTCCTGCGGATCGAGGGGGTAATTTGCCGCCCCGATACACTCGGCCACACCTTCTTTTACTTTGTTTTCATTATAGTTAACAATGCGGTGCGGGGAGCTGCTGACCTTAATTACTGCAACCATATTTCAAGCAATTTTTTAATGTTATTTTTCACTTCATCCAGCTTGTTTTGAAGGGTCCTTCTCTCCAGCTCATGCGTCACCAGCCAGCCTTTGAATTCGGCTATTTTCTGCAGTGTGTGAAGCTTCTTAACGGCCTGGTTAAAGTTGTTTCCAAGGGCGTTAAGCTCCGTTCTCAGACGAGTCAATTCTGTCATGATATCATCCATGGAACTATTGCGATAGGTAGTCACTATCGGCTTATCAAAGAGATTACGACGGAGGTAGTCGCTCAGCTTACGGCAAGTCGACGCTTTCCATTTCTGATGGATATGGGCATACTCATGGAGAGTAAGACGCAGCCTTACCTGCCGCGTACGGTTTGATTTTTCTTGTTTCTTCATGGTTCTTTCTTATGTTATCAAACTCACTAATGCTTAAAAGACGCCCCGGCTACGAGTTCCGAGTAAAGCCGGCCAGGTAGCGATTGTGTTACAATCGTTCATCTGGCCGATTGCGAAAAAAACTGCAATCTGAAAAGCCCCTTTCTGCATTCTGAGAGATTATAAACAGAAGCTTTTATGGTTACAGCCTATTTTACAGTTTTAGCCTATGGGACTTTTTAGGACTCTGATGCTCTTTAGCGTTTTGCTCAGCTTTCCCGAAATTCATTACCCAATCATTGAAATCTTTATGCTGGCTGTAGATGTGGCTATGGTCTTCATATTGCCTACTGAGAGAGAGTGCATTCTGAGTACAATTCTGGCCGGCTTGATCGCGGTCCAGGTAAAGTAGAATGCGGCGGTGATCTTCCATAAAGCTGCGAGCTTGCAAAAAGAAGGAAAGAGAGTTAAGCACCAGAAAATTGTAATCGTTCCCAGACTGCCCAGGCTGCATCGTTTTGAAGGATAGAAAATCCATGAAACCTTCAAAAACGAGAACCTCATCCGAGCCGTTTTGAAAGGTGGTTACAGCCTTCGGGCTACTGCTTATTTTATAGTAGGGATTACGGATTTCATACCCTCCCTGATCATTGCGAAACCCGATGCCGTAATAAGTCTTTCCTCCCACCTGGTAGTGTACCTGGCAGCAGTACTTTTGGGCCACGTGCGCTGCTATATGGCGATGCTTCAGATAGCGAAGAAGATGAGGAGAGCTCAGACTACCTTCTGCTATAATTTTAATCTTTGTTTCCTGGGGTTGGGATATGCTGGCTGCAGGGCGAGCGGGAGTAGGCTGATGAAGGAAAAAATGGTCACGCAGGCCCTTGAGAAATTCCCCTACCGTGCAGCCATAAAACAATACTCCGAAATCAATAATACTACCTCCCCTACCCATCCCGTGGTCATACCAGCGATTAAGGGCGCGGTTGACCTTAAAGGAAGGTGTTTTTTCACCGCGAAGCGGAGAAAGATACCAGTAATCATTACCTCTGATTTTTTCGGGCTGAATGCCCAGGGTAGACAGGTAGTCGACCATATCCATTTCTTTAACCTCCTGGATAGAGAGGTTTTGTTTTCTGAGATCCATAACTCCACAATTTCAACTTCACATTTCAGTAACTGATCACAAATGTATGGGACCCAAACGACACTATTACCTCCTCATCATATTTTTATTAAGCATCTATTCTTCAACATATTATGCGTAGGAACATTTATCAATCAAGAGCTAGTTTTGCAGTTAGATTTTTAACCAAATAAAGCAGAGTAATTATGTTAACAACAAATGATGTGGCCCGGGTGTATGATACTATATTGAGCACCCCGGGCATGGGCGAGGCGGTGAAAATTGATCTGAAAATTTCACGTAAAAATGTGCTACTGTTAAGTAATGTGATTGAGCGGGGACTAACGATCCAGGAGGGAGATAAGTCGGCAGATCTACTCAAAAGTGTGCCTCAGGAAAATCTGGAGGAACTAAAGGCCCTGGCAGGTGAATGTCTCAACAAAACGCTACGATAAACGAAACATATCCCGCTTAGCTTCAGTAGCTCCTGATCTTTTCAATCATACGCTCCAGCGCATCAATGGCAATTGTCTTGTCATTTTCCTCCACGTTGTACATGCGGCTTCTTACCCCATGCGAGGATAATTCTTCTTTGCGGGGAGTGGAGAGAAAGGGCACAATAGTTTTAAATATCTCATTGAGAGAGCGGGCCTGGAGAACCTTGGCTTCATCGGCTGAGCGAAGGATAAGTGCGATCTGATCGGTGGAAAGATTACAAAGAATTTTGGTGCGTGGGGCCAAAGGCCTGCTGACATCGGAGTCCGGGCGCGGAGTGTCCAGCAGCGGAGAATGGTGAGTGAATTCCTTATAGAAATCAAGCTCCTGCTGAAACCAGTTACTTACCACGGTATCAATATCATAATAGAGAGGATTAAATTTCAGGCCGGGCTTAGGTTGAATCTGTCTGAAGGTTTTAAAGTGAAACCGAAGCGCCCTGATTCCATCTTCTGAATGGTTCAGGGAAGTAATCTTTTCAGAGAAGCTGGTAATTAGGTGGCTAATATAGGTCTTACTATTAAAATTAAGATAGATAAGAAGCCTGTCGATCTCTGGCAGTTGCCCGTCTTGCGTGCTGTTAAATTGCAGTTCCATTAAGCCCTTTATCAGGGCTTTTTTGTAGCTGACGGCGCGGTAGGTTACTTTATGATCTTCATAGGCGGCAGCGATAAAGCGGTCCAGAATTTTAAAAACAATTTTCAGGGCCGGGTGAGAATATCCCAGGAACTTGGCTTTTAAGTAGGAGATATCCTTAGCAAACTCCAGTTGCAGTGACTCGAAATGCAAGGCAGAAATTTGCTCCTCGTGGCTAAGGTGAGCAGCATACCTGTTTTCGATGTAATAAAGTACGTCCTGGATACACTGCTGCAGGCGGGCCAAGATATCTTTCAGATCCCGGTGTTTAAACTGCTCGTCATTTTGATAGTGAATCAATTGGGAGAGAAGCAGAGTAAGTGTTGAATGATACCGCTGAACGATAAAATCCCGCCTGGCAGGTTTTTTAGCTGAAAAAACCTGCTGTGTAATCAGCAGCTGCAGTCTCCTGCTTTCCTGCTTTATCCTGGGATATATTGCCTTGAGCCATTCCGCTGTCAGGCTTTCAAATTCCTCTGTGAGAGGATTGAGAATCTGCGATACAAGAAGATCAATCCATTCGAGGATATAGCCATTTTCATGCGTTTTCATACCCACCGGATTCGATTAACTAAAATTTATCTGACCAACAAATTGTTAAAGCGCTCCGGCAAACTGTCTCTCCTAACTGGCTATTTTATCATAGCATAAATTAATAATTTGCTTCAGCGCGTTTTCAAATCTTTGCTTTCCCTCCCGCTTATTCATATCGATCGAACAAAAAGTACTGCCGTTATTGGTAGCATGGATGGAAGAATAGTAAATCCCACTGATCATGATTGCCAGAATCGCCCGGATATCCAGGCCCGAGTCTTTAAAATCATCTTCCACAAACTGAAACAGCAGCTCCCCTAATTCTTCTCTTTCCCGGGAAATCTTGCTAAGTATTTCGTTTCGTTCACTAAGTTCCCACAGCAGGACCTGCTGCAGGTCTCTGTTACTATGTACACTGTTCAACTGATTAACCAGGAGCGTATGAAAATCTTCTGCACAACGCCTTCTGGGATTGGCCAGAATCTCCTGAATCTGAGCATTAGATTCCGGCGTCCAAAAGTCAATCCTTTTGATATAGGTTTCAATAAGTTTTTCTATAGTGCCGAAATACAAGTAAATCATTGCTGTATTTACTTTCGCTTGTCGGGCAATATTGGCACCATTTAACTTTTTATAACCTTTATCTTGCAGAACTACTCCTACTGAGTCTATCATGTTTTCGTAGGTCCGGGCCTTGTCTCTAATAGGCCCCTGGGTTGGCTTTCTCTCTTTTTTAGGTTTTTGCATTATTTGAGGTAATTGTACCTCTAAGTTTCAACTTTTTGTTGGCATCTTCAAATACATTTAACGCTTTATCGAGATTTTCTCTCGTATGAGTAGCAATTACACTCATACGAATACGAGCATCCTTAAGAGAAACTGCCGGATAGGTGATCGGGTTGGTGTAAATTCCGTTTTCTAACAAAATCTTGGCTAGTTCCAGAGTTTTGTCCCGATCCCCGATTTTTACCGGGACAATGGCAGAAGCTGTCGTGCCCACATCCAGCCCGATAGTTTGCAGGCCCTTCTTATAATAATCGATATTTTCCCAGAGTTTCTCCTGCCACTGTGGTTCCTGGTCAATAAGGTCTATGGCCTTGCCTACCGTGAGTATCGAAGGTGGAGCTGAAGCAGAAAATGCGTACTGCCGGGATTGAAAGTGAAGGTAACGAATGATTTTGGGATTAGTAATTACGTAGCCCCCAATGTAAGCGAAAGTCTTGCTAAAGGTCCCGGTAAGGATATCTACTTTGTCCAAAAGGTCAAACATTTCAAGTGCACCCCGGCCGGTTTTACCGATGACGCCGATCCCGTGCGCGTCGTCGACGGCCAGTATAGCGTCGTAATGCCTGCACAGCTCGGAAATTTTATCCAAGGGGGCGATATCTCCATCCTGTGAATATACCCCATCTACGATAACCACACGATTCACATATTTGCCATTCGTAGTTTGTAATATTCTTTCCAGGCTCTCCACGTCATTATGTAAAAATTTTTTAGTGTTAGTAGTTCTAATGCCTTCGTAAACGCTGGTATGGACAGCCATGTCAACTATGGCTATGTCCTGAGGGCTCAAAAGGCTTAGCAAAGTCGCACTGTTAGCTGTGTAACCAGTCGTATAAATGATGGAAGATCCCGGCGGTCGGGAAAAGAATGAAGCTATTTTGGTTTCTATCTGCCTGTGGAAATCATAATATCCCCCAATAAGAGGTGATGCTCCTGCGCCGCTACCGAATTTAGTGATGGCCTGCCAGGCTGTTTCCTTAATCTTGGGGTGTTGGGTAAACCCCAGGTAATCGTTGCTGACAAAACTGATATATTTTCCTTTTTTGATATAGCCAGTCTGGTCCAGCTCCACTACGGGTCCGCAGCCCGAAAGGGCAGGAATCCGGTAGTTAAGCATGTTCTTGGAAGCCAGAAAGTCAAGATAGTCGCAGGTTTTATCTACCCGTTCGTAGATACTTGTGTCGGTTAGGTTCTCAAAGTCCCTTAAACTGATGTTTGCGTAGTTATTTTTCATAAGGCTAAAAATTTAGTTGGGTGAAAATATAAAAATAACTAGCGCATGCGCTAGTTATTTTTATATTTTTTTTATACTTGAACAAAAAAACTGGCAAAAACACCTGTTATAAGGCGAGTTATCGTGTTCATGCCACAGAAAATGAATTATGATTTGGCCATCTAAAGCTACGTAAATCATGAGCAGACCGTACACTTTTCACTATACATCAACACCCAGAGTGGTGGCCGAAAAACCGGGAAAACGTAGCCGGTATCCCTTTGCCACGGCCACTAATCACCACCACCTTGTCTTCCCAACTGCTGATTTCATTATTCAGCAACTGGACTTCCCTCCTTTCTTTATTGAGCTGTTTGAATTGAAGGCTGAAGACACCTTCCCTCTAAGTTATGAAGTACTCAGTCGCCAGCATTTTCTCTTCTTCATGCTGGAAGGCGATATAAGCTTTCAAACACGGGAAGGTTTTTTCGTTTCATTTGCCCGGGCAGGTTATTACGGCTTTGTATTTAATAACCCTGGAATGTTCAGTATAAACCTGCTCCCTGGTAAATACACTGCTTTATCGATAAATATTTCCCCAGACTGGCTTCGCTTCTTTTCACAAGACCAACCGGTGATTAAGGACTTTCTTGAGAAAGACATCGGAAATTTCGGTTCACTTCCCTACTGCCGTATTGACAGAGAAGTAGCCAGGTGGTTGAAGGCACTTTATACAGATATCTCTAAAGGGGTAGGTTCATTGGACGGAAAGCTGAGATCATACATATCATTGATGCTGGAGCAGTATGATTTGATGGCGGGAGAGAAACTTCAAACATTACCATATCTATTAAAAGGATACCTTGACAAGCATTTCCTGGCACCTGATATTTCGTTAAACTCAATATCCGGCCACTTTGCTATCAATGAACGAACACTTCGTCACCATTTCAAAAACGAGTTTAACATCACCATCCATCATTACTACACTTGTCGAAGGCTATCCTCTGTGCTGGATTTGATGAATTCTCAAAAGCTACCATTAAGCAAAATTTACTATTTAGCTGGTTACAACGACGAAAATACCTTACGCTATGAAATGAGAAAGTTTAATCTTCTTTAATACTTTCACTACCACCAAATAATTTCAACTATCCTGCTTTGCAAAGGAGCTAAAATTATCCAGTCCCCCGAAAACGAAAAATCCGGAAAGATTTTCTTAAAAACTGGCTAAAAATCTGTCAGAATTCTCTTTTCCCGCTTAAAAGGCCATAGGAACTTTGTAGTGTTAAATATTAGCACTATGAAAACAAAACTATCAACCCCTTCTCATCTAATGTTTTTGGTGCTGCAGTCAGGCGTCACCAAACCTATTTTTAAATATTGCAGGCCATGAAGCGTTCGGATTTACAAGTTCTATTTGCAGTACTGCTAATTATTCTCTTTTCCTACACAGCAATTGCCAAGCTGATGGATGTAGCCGAGTTTGAACGACAGTTAGCTGGTCAGCAGCTGCCTTCGTGGGCAAAAAAGCCTTTGATTTGGTTGATTCCGGCATCAGAGCTTCTTCTTTCCGTTTTACTGATAATCCCTTCTACCCGTCGGCTTGGGTTTTATGGTTCAGCACTACTCATGGTACTTTTCACGGGTTATGTAGGTCTAGTAGTATTCGGTTTCTTTAAGTATACGCCCTGTAGTTGTGGCGGAGTTCTCAGGTCAATGGACTTTGGAACTCACCTAGTATTTAATCTCTTTTTCTTGACGCTCTCTTTACTGGGTATATATATGTCTCACTCAAAAAACAAATCTGCCGTGACATAAAATACATTATGCATCAAGATTTCGGCTTGCCGCTTTAGAAGCTGTATGTCGCAACCAGGTTTATCCCCGACAACCTGAAACTAGTGTCGAGGAAAATATTTTGTAAACTCTAATTTTTTAAGATCATGAAAAAGATAATTAAATTTTTGCCTGTGGCAGCGATTGTCCTGGGTGGTAGCTTGGCACTTGCTACAACAACTAAAATGGAAGCTCCTAATGTCTACAAACACCCGATAACCGGGAATTGGACACCCCTTGCTCCAACATATCCTCCGGGAAGTTACACCTGTCCTGACGAAGGTGAGTGTACTGCATTTAGGGATGGAAGCGGTAACATCACCGAGGTAACTCCCGGCGTATTTACGCCAAACCCACCCAACAATTGATCTATTTATTTCAAATTGACCTATCCGTTTAACACCGGATAGGTCAACATTTGCTACTATATGCCCCAAGTAATTTATTGAAGTATTTCCGAGTCCGGAATTGGCAACATATACTTAGGATCATTGGGATTTAAGACAAATTCAGTACCGTTAACAATCCGTTTTAATGTTTTAGAAAATCGTGGGTCCTGATTTAACCGTTTCAAATCAGACCAGCGTACCCCGCGAGCAATGAGCTCCTTTCTCCTTTCTTCTATAATTCTAAAAAGTAATTCTTCCGAATCCTCAATTAAAATTGGTTTGTAAGAATTACTGTCCCATCTCTTTGCTAAAAGAGTATTTAAGTCCGCAAGGGAATTTTTCATATCACCTAAACGAGCATAGCACTCTGCCCGTGCAAGATACATTTCATCAACTGCCAAACCGGAGAATTGATAGCGCCTTTCCCCCATATAGCTCCCGCGAAATAATCCTGAAGTATTAAAGAATATATTCTTTCGCAAGTCGCTTTTAGGATAGGAATTATAGAGCGTTGTATCCACACGAGTGTTATTACTACTACCCAGATAAATATTAGACACCAGGATCGTCAGGAAAATAACTTCTGGATTTTGGGTAGGCTTTCCATATAAAGGAGGCATTGGATATGGTCTCGACGGGTCGAGTACATTGTAATCAAGTAACTCGCTTTGTAAGGCCAACGTGCTATCAGCATACAGCTTAGCTTTCGTATAATTCTGCATAATCAGATGTAAACGAGTCATTAGCGCATAGGCAGCAGCTTTTGTTGGCCGAGTAGGGACAATCTGTTTAATCGAAAGAAGTTGCAAAGCTAGCGAAAGGTCCGATTGAATACGATCATAAGTATTCTGGAGGGTTCCAACCTCAGAAGGCAGGGTAACGTCTGCGCTAAGACGAAAGGGAACTCCTTTTACACTGACTGCTCCACCGGGGGTGTACGGTGCGCCAAAAAGCTGAGTAACCTGAAAAAGAGACCAGGCTCTATAAAAGAGAGCCATACCCCTAAGATTTTTAACCTGTTCATCTTCAGGAGAGTGCCCCTTTAACCCATCTAAAACCACATTAGCGTAGAAGATCTGTTTATAAGGAAGATCCCAATCCTGCACCGAAGGAGTCGAGTATATTCTTTCAGCCCAGATATATGCGTTTCGTTCTGTTTCCGAGTAGCTTTCAAAAGTATTTTCAGCCATAAAGAAATCATCCGCACCAATTTCCCCTAAATAAGGAGTAAGGTTCATTACATTCAATGCATTGTCCAAAAGTGCCTGATAGTGATCCAAAGTGGTTGGCACCAAAAGTGATTTATTAGGTTTTGCATCAAGGAAGTTTTTTTCGCAGCTACATAAGAACCCTAAACCACAAATCAGGAAATATTTAAATTGATATTTAATTTTCATAAAAAGTCAAACAATTAAAAGTTAAACCTAATGCCGCCCGCCAGTGACCTTTGTGGTGGAAAATTAGAAATTGGGTAATCGGGATCAAGATTAGTTTTAGTCGCTTTCCAGATGATTCCTAAATTGTTGGCATAGACATAAATCTGTCCATTCTCCAGCTCAAAATTCCCGAACTTCACTTTCTTCAATGTATAAGATAACTGAACGTCTTGTAAACGAATATGGTCACCTTTCTCCACTAAAGCTGCTGAATTCATATAAAACTGATTTCTGATTGCATTTAAGCTATTAGGTATTGAAGGCACTGAGGTAAACTGCTCATCACCGGGCTGCTTCCACCGTTTCTCATAATCTCCATGAACTATTAATCCCAACCACAAAGCCGCATAATTTACAGAAGATCTCCTGAAGTAATATCCCATACGGTAGCTTATATTGCTTGATAAGGTGATATTTCTCCAGCGAAGGGTATTTCTTAATGAACCGAACATAGTAGGTCTGGCGGGTCCATGATACCGCAAATCTTCTATAGTACTCCTTTGTATAATACTTCGCCAATCATTACTAACCTGCCCATCTAAATAACCTAAGGGGTCCCCGTTTTCAGGATCTAAACCTGCATAATCATAGCTATAAAGTGCGTATTGCGGTTTACCCTCACGTACGTAACCACCACTCTCTCCTGCAGTAAGAAAAAGCGAGGTACTATATTTCGTCTTAAATTCAATTACTCTATCAGTAAGGTAACTAAATAAAAAATTAATATTCCAATCGAACCTACCCCTTAGAACCTGAAGATTAGTGGAAAGGTCTACTCCCCGACCTTGAGTCGCGGCTGTATTCCCATTAAAAACACTAATGCCAGTTGATGGGGCGTAAGGTACCTGGCCAAAAAGGTCCAGCCCTCGCTTCAGGTAATACTCCACGGAGCCACCCACTCTACCGTTTCGTGTTTCAAAATCAAGACCAAAATTGAGTGTTTTTACTTTCTCCCATCTTAAAGAAGGATTAGGTGGATTCTGTATTGTGGCATACGGAAGTAAAGAAAGCAAATCGCCTGAAGAAAAAGAAGCCGTAGTTTTAGCTGAAAGGCTTTTATTAACATTACCGCCTGAGCCATAAGTAGCCCTCATTCTAAGATAAGACAGTGGGGCTTCCTTCATGAACTCCTCGGATGACATTACCCAGGCTAACCCTGCGGACCAAAGGGGTACCCCTTTCTGATTGGCACCTACGCCAAAAAGGTTACTTTGATCAAGTCGGGTACTCCCTGATAGCACATACTTATTCTCAATACTGTACGCCGCATTAGTATAAAAAGATAAATATCGGTCTATAAGATAAGATTGTGCTGAGTTCCCAGGTATTCTTGTCTGGAACCCACTCGGATATATATAAGGAGCAAATGCGGTAACATAATCTACCTGAACAGAGGTAGCGTATTCGTCATCGTACCCATACCAACGAGAGTTTACCCTTTCTGTGTGATGATCTCTCAGCTCAGCCCCTGCTATAGCATCGAGCTCTCCTATACCCGCTTTTTTACTAAAATTCAGTTGACCACGTAAACTATGCCCTGCCATAGTGCTTACACCTCTGTCAAGTATACCCCCTTTCGGAATCGGAAATACCAATCTGCCATCAGCATCTATCTGCGTGTATTGGTTAATCAGGTCCCTTGTAAAATATGTACTCACACTATAATGATCTCGTAATAAAGAAGTACTTTTTTGGTATAGATAGAAGATTTCAGCGTTCACAACTGGAAGTATTTTGTAATTCAGTCCCGCTCTAAGCCGAATTTCTTCACCGCGTGTAGTTTTATCAAATAGTTTCATTTCTTCCAGAGGATTATAGGTCCAGTTTAGTAAACCTCCTTCTATTGCCTTCTCTGCATAAGACAGACGGTGATTTTTTTCAATTACCAACGACCTGCCATGCTCATCCGCAAGGCGTGCATAGGGATAGAGAGGTTGTGTACCTTGTATACTCTGGTAAGTCAACTGATCTAGTGAATTCCGCTCCTGTGATTGGCCTGAGTAGTAAATTCCCGTATTTATCTCCAGTTTGTTGTTAAACAATCCGTAAGTATGATTGGCATTAAGAGTGATCCTTTCTCTCCTTTCTCCTATTGAGGCTGGCAATATCTTATCATACCCTACAGAAAGTGCATATTTCTGATTCGCTGTTCCCCCACTTAGAGTCAGCGAATATTGGCTATTTAAACTATACCTATATAAATATTTGTTGATGTCTCTTCTTAGATCATAACCTTTCAAAGTCTCTATCTGCTGCTTCACTACATCTTCTGAGACCTGCCCGTTATTTTGCTGAAACAGCAACTCCACTGCGGGAGTAAACGCTTCCATATTAGGACTATTTACAAATGAATTATAATACCCTCTCTGAAACATAAACTGTTCCCAATTTATGTAATCTGTAGAACTCATCTGAGGTTGGTAATATTGGTTAGGTTTCTCCGCAACGGTTATATTGGTATTAAAAGTAATAACGGGTGCCCGCTGGTAGGCGCCCTTACGCGTAGTAATCACAATAACTCCGTTTCCGGCCCGCGCGCCCCAAATAGAACTTGCCGCAGCGTCACGTAGTACAGTAACATTCTCTATATCATTAGGGTTTAGAGATGACAGGTCACCTTCAAATGGGAAATTATCCACCACTATCAAGGGCTGTCCGTCACCACTAATGGTGTTACGGCCTCTGATAGAGATATTATTGGCTCCATGCCTGCGGTTAAAGATCAGTCCTGGCACCACATCTTCTAAGCGTGCCAATATGTCAGGAGAAACCCTTCTGTTAAACAGTTCACGATCTACCTGGCTGAATGAGCCCGTCATCCGTTCACGCGGGATTTGCTGATAACCGGTAGATATCACTACTTCATCCAGTTCAAGATGACCGCTCTTCAATCGTATTTCGAAAAGATCTTTCGGATCTCCATTGAGCGGCCAATACACGCGCTCATACCCCACATGCGTAATCAATAATGTTATGGGCCAATCTTTAACTATAAGTGAAAACATTCCCAACGAATCACTGGTTGTCCCGTTGTCAGAATCAAGCACTTTAATTGAGACGTTACTAACGGGAAGATTAGTAGCTGCATCAATAACCTTTCCAGATATATTGTTCTGGCTTGCGCCGGAATTAACCCTTCCAAAGATCATTAATCCCACGATAAATATAATTTTAACCTTCATAGCTTTAGCCCTTATTTATCTGTGAAAACTAGTATACTAATATCTCTGTACTCCTGAGTCAGCTTTAGTCCGTAATCTCTAAGCTCATTCGCAACAGCCTCCATATCATTAAGATCTGCTTTAATATGCATCGTAATCTTGTCTGTTATCCCGGTCTCATCCACTAAAGGATTCGGAGATCTCTGAAGCGTGAAAACATTCATATCATCAATAAATCTTTTAAGGTAAGTATTGTTCAAAAGGTAACCGTCTGATTTGTCTTTCGGATCCAATGGTTTTTCAGATCCTGTTAAAGGTTTATAGTTATCAGCCCTTGCGAGCACCCAGCAGAGCTTTTTTCTATTTTCAATTTTCGCCTCAATATCTGGGAACATGCGATTGAGATCTTGTCTCAAAGCATTAAACAAAGTAAATCTCTTAGCATTAGACAAGGTTAATTGATAGCAAAAGGCGTGTTTTCCCTTCCATTCTTCATACGTCCCGCTGGTGTCTGAATAATTGATTCTTTGAGGCTGCTTCATATTTATCTCTATCCGGTTTCGACCAAACCAAACAGAATCCGCTCCAAAGGCCGCCCTGTAAAACCAATACAATGGAACATTAAAAAGAGATAGCCTTCCGACACCCGCACTATCTACGGAAATGGAGTATCCATCTTTTAGCCCGGGGCTATGGGTTGTTAAAACTGATTGATAAACCAGATTACTACCATCTCCTCCGTTACCATTTACCAGGAAGGGCTTCGAACGGTCAAAGACTATTCGGGTAGGATCTCTCTTAGTTAGGATCTGAATTTCCCCACTGCTCAAAACTGCCCTGATCTTCCCGGATATAATTTCCTCATGGCCTGTAATAGCCTGGATTTTACCATCAGAAGTAATCCAGATATAGTGTGGAATATAAATGTGCGGAAAAGCCTGGTGTAGCCCTTTATCCTCTACTACCTTAGGAAGCCGTATTACTCGACCCGTACGGCGCGTATATTTTTCCATAAACTCACTTACTTCTTTGCGGGTTTGATAGGTGAGAGGAAGTATCTGCACCTCCCCAGCAAATTCCCTTTGCAAACTATCCATCTTGGGTAACATCGCTACGCAGGGAGTACACCACGTAGCCCAAAAATCCAGAATAATTAGTTTGCCCTTGTACTCTTCAAGAGAAATAGCTTCTTTACCCTCTGGATGATTAAGTACCTGAAGTGGCAGGTTCCAAAACTCTGAGGGCAGGGCTTCACCCACTTTAAGCGCCTGAGCGTGGACATTATATATTGGCAGAAGAATAATAATGTAAAGACATAGCAATGCCCTGACGTATCTTTTTACGTTCATTGTTTTTTTGATAGTTTAGATGAATAGGTATAGTATAGCAAAAAATACTATCGTATTATACGGGAGCTTTGATGATGTTTTTGAAGAGCTGCTTAGGGAAAAAGTCTCCCCTACGGTCAAAAGCGACCTTGTAAAAAACTGGAAGAAAAGAGAAGCGTTTCATAGCTCGTATAGGTTACGAGTCTCGTTACTGTAGGGTATATATATGGCAATGTGACGCAGGACTATACCATACCGCTCAGCAAGGTTCCGACGCCTTCTCAAGACGATACAGTAGTAGCCCATGCGCCACATTGCCAAAATTAAGCAAAAGTGGCCACATGAGCATTGATCTACTGCCTCGCTTGAAAGCTAAATTGTCGGAATTTGCTGACGAGACTTTTAGGTCAATACAATAGGACTAAAGCTAACACTTTGAAATCCACATGACAAAGCTAAATATTTGATTTCAAAAAAACAAATATTTTTCTTCAAAATGAACACAAAAATGGTATTCCATTTGCAGAATGGACATATCATCAAAAAACGACAGCATTGAAAAGACTGTCGGAAACAATATAAAGAGCTTGAGGATTCAAGCCGGATTAACAATAGAAGGGTTAACCTTTGCACTTGATATTTCAATTAGCTATACGTTGATGATTCAACGAGGCGCAACAAGTATCTCTGCCAAACTTGCAAAGAGGATAGCTAATTTCTTTAATATCGAAGTTTCTCAATTATATTCCGAGAAAAAGATAGTTTTAAATAACCCCCAAAAGATTGAAGCTATTTACAACTTCTATAAAGAGAATGAGAATAATCCCAAATTCTTTATCAAAAGAAGAAGTGAATACAGTGTCGCCGCTTTCATTAAGAATACTCTCTTGTCAGACCCATTTCTAAAGGAAGGCCAAGAAGTTTCAGAAATTCTCAACTACAGCTATAAAAAATATGGAAGAGTGTTAACAAGTCAAGAACTTTCTAGAGAATTGAGAAGATTATATACTAAGGGGATTCTGCTCAGAATTGATAAATTTGGTAATGGGACAGCATATAAATACCTTATAAATAAAAAGAATGTTTAAAGAATCTATTTTACAACGTCTGAAGTAGTAGCCTTTTTAATGACTCTTATTGCCTCATTTTTTGGGTGAGATTTTATATTTTGCCGCATGGCTAATTATAGTAGAGAAATATTCCGAGAGAATGTTTTTAATTTGGTCCGCTTTTCGGGTCTTACATTTGAACAATTTGCCAATATTCTGGAAATTTCACTACGGAAATTGAAATATGTAAAGAACAGTGAATCGGAATTTTCGATATCGGATGTCGATAATATTGCATTATTTTTTGATATAAGTTTTGCAGAACTTACAACTAAAAAGGTAGAAGTAACAAGAAATTTCAGAAATGAACTTTTGAGCATCCATCGCAGAAATGTTGAATACCGCAAAACATTGGAAGATCCGCCTTCAATACCCTATGCGATAGAATTTATCCTAGTTTTTGATCCAGATTTCAAGAATAAAGAGCTTGAAGTAAAACAGATACTGCAAATTTTCCAAAAATATGGTTGGGATTATAGAAGTTCTTCCGTTTCAAAGGAATTAAAGAAGATGGTAACTCTTGTTAGATCGAAACCTCACCCTCATAAGAAGGGGGTGAACTTGTACTCCAAGGCTGTTTAAACCTGAACAATATATATTTTACTTAAATGTCACTATGCTTGCTTATAAGACTTCATTCCTGAAATTAAAGTGAACGATGATATATTAAGACTTCCTACTCAACATTTGCTTAAAAAAGTCGAGATGGCAGCATTTTTAATTGCATAGTTGTTAATATTGAAGTCATAAATGAGTAAAATAAAATTTACTTTTGAGCTTATTGTTGCTGAAAGAGTTAAGGCAATACAGCTGCTATCATACTTAGAAGTTGAAGGTTTTGCTCAAATTACCGGTTTGTCAAAAGATATCTTTTATTCTATTTACTCAGGGAGAAGAAGACTTACATTAGAAACGGCAAAAATTATTGGAGAGTCATTGGATTTCGATGGTAGTATCATTTTCGACTTAAATACTCCCATACCAAGTTCTATTAAGCATAGCGTTAATCTAAAACGATTTAAAAGAGAACATATTTATAATGTCGGGTTTTTCTCAAAAAGTTGGAGTGAGAAGAAATTATCCAAAATAATTGAATCTAAACTCATTGAAAAAGGATTTTTCTCTTCTCCAAAATACACCTCAGATGTTATGAAGGAATTGATGTCATTAGGAGAAGTCGCCAATAATGACTTGCTGAATAAGCAACTAAAATACTTTACCATAAAAGGACAATTACGAAAGTATAAAGCTAAATTGAAGAATAAGTTTGGTGAAGAGCTGAATAGAGAGGTTTACGTATATTCTGATAAATGAGTTTGAATAGTATAGTCGTGACATATCCTCCTCAACAAATCGATCATATTGTTGGAATAACTAAGTTTATAAATTTTAATCTTAGAGAAGATAATTCATACTCGTATTTATTTTGTGAGTCCATGTAGGTGGGCAATAAAACAACAACAGTGTATCACCAGGCACTACCTGCCGCTTCGCAAGAGTAGTCATATGAACATTAGTCTGTTGTCTCGTTTGAGGGCCAAATTGTCGAAATTTGTTGGTGAGACTTTTAGTTATACCTATAATAGGTTTTTTCAAAATCATTAAGTATATCATTCATTATTAATTTCGCGGTCTACATTCCTTTTGAAACGTACTTAATATTTATTTCTGCTGCGTCATCTACTGGATTAGGACTACCTTAATCTATGATGGACTGACAAACCTTAATTGGGAGGAAATCACTTCTTAAACCCCATATGCACCAAAATTGAAAGTTAACATAGCCATAATTGGAATTAATAGAGGCTTAAAAAGAGGGCCCTAAATTTGTACAAAAAAACATGTACAAAAAAAACATTTCAAAAATCTTAGTTGTATTATCCATTTTCGTGTTGTCATGTACAGATACCGGAAATATTGATAGCAGCAATCAAATTACAGCGGAAAGAGTAGCGGAATTAAAAGAGCGTTCCAGCGATATCCTTTCAGGAGAAGATTTTAATAATTTCGAAAATTCAATGGCAGCAATGATGCTAGCATTGGTTACCGAATTGCATTATAATAAGCATTTTCGAGAAAGGATCAATACCTTTATTCAGTATTCGAAAGAAAGTGAAAAGAAGCACAAAAAAGTAGACGAGAAAGATTTAAAAAGGTTTGGCATCAGTGATGCAACAATATCCATTTTTCTTTCAGAATCCCAAAAAATAGAAAAATCTATAGAAAATATTAATACAAAATACCTAGGTGATTTAAAGCCGAATGAAAAAGGAATCCTCGGAGAGAATTTTGCTTCAGGTATAGGTTCTCTAAATGTCCTAACACAAAAAGCAAAAGCTACATTTGACTCCGAATCAGAAAGTGATGCATGTTGTCCAGGTTCAACTTGTTGTAAACCTTATAGGGATGCTCTTAAAGAATGTTTAAGGGATGCCGGATACGATTGGTGGATATTAATGAATAGCGGGATTGCTGCACTATGGACCAATATAGCGGCATATGAAAGAGCTAAAAGATGCATCGACAAGGCAGAAGCAGAATATTCTCCGTGTTGCAGAAAAAAATAAGAATAACTTTCCAAGATGAAAAATAGAATGAATAACTCGAAGACTCTAAGTACTATTGCTCTTAAGTATGATATCTTTTTAAATTTGTTAGTAATACCTATTGTTTTTTTTCTTAATGAAAAGATTCAAAATTCAACTCAAAAGATTGTTTTAATAGCAGTACTGCAAATAATCATGTTATTAGTAAACTTCTATCTGTTCAAAAAAAGCAGATTAGAAGGTCGGGATAAGCTTTTATACGGTACAAGAATAGTAGTAAGTATTTTGGTGTCTATTATAATTTCAGCATTTCTTATTTTTTTGTAACAGTGATGCCAAACACAATATCATAGCAGCTATATCATCGTGAAAAGATAGCTTCTTTAATAAGTTCACTGTATTTGAAGCCACTAATTTTACAGCACAAATTTTGTCTGATTAGAGACTTCTTTTAACTTTACATAAAGTTGTGTGGATTTAGTAAAAGGAAAGACCCGGGTTTTTAATCCGGGCCTTTTTGTAATTAAGTAATAATAATTTGTTACTTCTCTTCTATCCGATGGGAAAGATCTCCCTCCCTCCTTTTATATAATCGGTATTTATTCAATCAGGATTCTTATTTTTTCCGTATCTCTTTTTTTATCTCTGTGCACTATATGCAGGTAATAGATACCTCTTTCCAAATCAGAAACATCCAAAACGACTTTATTGCCGTCCTTAAACATTTTACTGTTAAAGGTCTCCTCCATCGAAATTGATTTGAGAGGGATCGTAGACTTTTCATTAAGTAATTTTATTTCTTCAGGTAAGAGCTCCAGTTTTGACACATTATCAAACTGAATGTACAGGTATTCAGATGCCGGATTCGGATATACTAAAAAACCGGAAGGAACTGCAAATACCAAGGTCCTGTTCGATGTGCCGCAAACATTTGTTGCAGATACAGGATTTAGATTTAGAGTTTGACCGGAGGACAGGGTAAAGTCATATTTATGAAAATATTGATCATAACCAAACCCAATACTTGGACTGGGGTTCCAGTTCACATAGCCTGTTACGTCTGCCGCCAGAAGGTCGCTGAGTTGCAAATAAGCTACATGTGATCCAGCACTAACATAATTCAAAGTCGATGCCGGGACACCTGAGTCATAGTAAGCCGTAAATACATTCGGCGGCCCATACCATACATTTTTTTGTACCTGAACACTTCCAAAGCTTGCTGTAATTGTTCCCATCCCATAACCGGAAGAATAGGAAGGTGAGACTGTCACACTGTTGTAGGTGCTGCTGACAATACTAAGCCCGGCTGACACACTCCAGCTGGCAGGCTCTGAAGAAGTGACATTAACTAAATTATAGGTCCCGTTGGATCCATAGCATAAGGGTCCGGCAGTTCCGGCGCCGAACCTTGCCCTACTTATAGTAATCATAGAAGAGAGGTTATTAATCGGAGAAAGCCAATGCTTTAATTGAGTATCCGAAGTCCCTCCTCCATCCCAGGAATCATAAAAACGACCAAAGTGCTCAGCTATAAATATTCCATCACAATCCGTAGCTGTCAATCCTCTCCTTAATTGGCCCACGACCTGGTGGCTTCCATTAAATATGGCACAACCAGAAGAGCCTCCTGTCAAAAATCCAGTATCAAGGTTAAGAACTTCAATATACTTCCAATTCAGAGGGTATATTCGGATTGCACTGGAATTTGCAGAAGAGTATCTCATATGTGAGCCTGACGGATGATGAAGGAAAACGCCACTGCTGGGGGTACTTCCGGAACGGTTCCAACCGGCATAACGAATGTCTGAAGAAATGAGAGGGTTCTGGTATGCCTCTATTAATGCAAAATCAGTGTCATACCATGCCGACCTGAAGTGCGCTCCACTCAACACTGTCATCATCATTAAAGTAGATCCTGCACACGTAGTCCAACGATAATCAGTTGCAATTGAGCAGGTTGATGTTCCATTTTTCTCTGCAGTGCTAAGGATGTCATCGCCATTATCCAGGACATGGAATGCAGTGAGAAAAAAAGGCCTACCGTCTTGGGCTTCATTGTTCAAAAAGGTCCCAGAGCCTTGAGAACCATTGATAGTGATCATTCCTACTGCATTTGCCTCCTCATTCCAAGCAGGATAACAAGTAGCGCTTGGAATACAATCAAGTGATGTAATAGCGCTCACTCTTCCATTGGTATTTTGAGAACCTATTCCATGAACAACCTGAACAATTGTAAAGCTGGAAAAGTCCTTGCCGCCTTCTTTAATATGGATATATAGTGTATTCCCCTCAATCCTGGGAGTGGCTAGAACATCGGAAGTATTACTCGAATTTATTGGGCCCAGTAGCGCAGTTCTGTCACCATTATAGATATAAACCTCTGAGCCAGCCCCTAATACTAGATCACCCAATACAATATCCAGGGTGATTGCGTCTTCAGAGGTTAATTTAACGATCCAATCAGGTTTCTTTTCTGAATTCCGTACCTTAAGTAGTACTTTATCAGGGACTCCATATTTATAGCCCGCTGATGAGTCTGCAAGTTGAGGTGTCTTTAACTCTACTGAATCATTTGGCACACTTTTTTCAATAAAAACTGCCCTTGTATGTTGCAAGATGGCTTCTTTACTTCCCTGATAAAAAGTAACCTGGCCCAGGGTGGATTTAACCAATCCACATAGTGCTATCAAAAAAAATAGATAATTCTTCATAGACTATAAATTTTAAATTATTGTTTGTGTAAAATTTCTCCCAGAGCTTTAGAATTCCCTCTTCTATTATTTTTATTGTGCGGCATAGCCGATCCGGAGAATCCTGGCAACAGGAATCTGGCCACTCTCTCCGGGGTCAATGTCAACTGGGTTCAGATTGCAGGGTGATATTGTAGTATCTGCAATTGTAAAGGTAATAGCATATCGGTTGACCGTATCTGAATATTGCTCAGATAAGTCATAATAGGTCTTTACCACATTTTTATAGGTAACCCCTTTAAACTGAATTTCTTTTGCCGTGATGGGTACATTAGCCATCGTCTTCAGGTCTACTAACCATGCGTTTTTTTCACTTTCCGTATAACAGTCTTCTTTTCCCAGGATATCGACATATGAAGTAGTAGAGTCGTCTCTGAAACGAGGTTCGCGGAAACATCCCATTGCTAGAACGGTTATCCACAATATTAGAGCCTTTTTCATTGTGTTTTAAATATGAAGTGTCATTGCAATAGATAAAAAATACTTTCTTATAACAGCATTAAATATTAACTCAAGGCATCCCTATTTCTGTAATAATGCGGACAATTTCTCGATTACCTTAGACGAATTTATATTAATGACCTTTAATTTGTGTAATAGGTTGTAATGGTTTATAAAAATAGATTATTACAAGAACAATTATAAAAAATCAAACATTAAATATTTATTAAGAAATAGGTATTATATAGTCGGTTTCAGAAGTTAACTTCTGAATATTCATCACTAAAATAGAGAATACCGTAAAACTTTGGATGATATCCCTTTCCATTTGATTCTAATTTCATCTTCTTTCTCTCAGCCTATTAACTAAGAATAATAATTTGCTTCCCTTCTGTCGGGGCTAAGTAAATAGAATAACCTTCTTTACATAAGTCGGAATATATTCAAATAAACCTGGTTGCGTTTTATCCATTTTTGGTTGCCCTTTATTATCTTTATAGACATATTATACTAAATTTGTTATAAAGTAAAATCCAAAGGATACGACCTGCTAAAAGATATTTAGTAGTAAATATCTTCACAGAAGAAAAGCTGCAAATATACACGACCGCAAGAATTGAACTTAAAAGTAATTCTTTAGCAAAAAATAGATAATTTTGGTAAACTTCTAATCTTACAACAATAAATGTTAAGATGGAGCAACGCTCTGAAATATGTAATTAGATACAAACTTATATTATTAATGATGGATTTTGTTGATAGCCAGGGAAATTATCATAAAGGCGAAGATGCAGTTTTTCCAATTTTAACTAAAGATATCCATGGAAGTTTCCTATTTCTAGGAACTGGATTCTTTATAAGTGATCAAGGAGATTTCACTACAGCCAAACATGTATTGCTTAATGACAAAAACTCTAATAAGCCTCATTTTCCTTTATACATTGTCCAATCTAAAAAGGATAAGCATTATCTAAGGTATGTTCAGTACATTGTTCCACATCCTACAGCAGATATAATTTATGGAAAGCTTCATAGTATAATACTTCATCAGGGGAAAAATATACCATTTAATAACAGGGAGGTTCCTTTTAGATTGTCTAACATACCTGTAAGGATTGGGGAGACCTTGAAAACATTTGCATTTCCTAATTCCAAAATAGAGATTATCGAAAACAAAGAGATAGGTCTGTTTATGGGAGAATGGTTTCAAGGAGATGTAGTAGAGTATCTTCCTGATGGTAGAGATCGTGTTTTATTACCAGATGCTTGCTATCAAACAAGTATTAATATTCTTGGAGGTTCTAGTGGTGGCCCTGTTATTAATTCAAAAACTGAAGTTATTGGTGTTAATAGTACCGGTTATGAAAATATAAGTGATGGCTTAGGTAGTATTTCATATATAACCCCTATTAATAAAATATTTGAAATAAAGATTAATATTAATGAAAAGGATGCTACAATAAAAGATCATGTCGAAAACGGAAATTTGAACATACTAATTTAGAATCATAACCTCTGGAAATAAGGTGGGTGAAATCCGATCACAGTAGTCATATTGCAAAGAATAATCTCCAGAAAAAAGGATTCATATAGAAATAGTTTTAGTCTAGCCAAACTATAACCCTATCCCATAGAGTTTCTAATATTTTCCTTGATCTAGTTCTTACAATATTCTCATCCCAAAGCATATCTTCTGTTAGAGTTAATAAAGGTCGAATATGATCGGCATATTTGGTTTTTTTTAAGATCTCGATATTATGGTCTAAAAGAATACCATCAGCTTTAGCTTTGTTTGATAATTCGACCAATCTTTCAGGGTCTTGTTCTCCCAAATGTCTATAGTATATAAGCTTCCCTTTCCAACTTTTATTACTCGCACTGGTATTAACACCTTTTGGCAGAAGTGTTAAATTGCCAACAGCATTAAATAATTCTGTATCATCATATAAGGCAGAACTCCAATCTCCTTTATTGACCTTAGGAGCAATATGTTCAATGGAATTTAATTCATCACTGACCCATTTTTCTAATCTAAGATAATTAGATTTTCCCGCCGTAGCCCTCTTAAAAAGGCCGGGATTTTCAGCATCTTCTATAGTATCATGCGCAGCATTAAATAGAGCAAATTTAGATACACTATAAGAAGTATTATAGCCACAATAATAGCTGGCCCTATCCAGCCATACTTCTTTATCGTTATAAGGTAAGGTGTTTTTTAGATAACTTTTAATGTCTGCTACATCAAACTTTCCGCTATTAAGCCAAGTATGACTTTGAACATTTAACTTAGATGAGCCTCTAAAATACGATCGATAAATATCATCCAATCCAGAATTTGATTGACAGGATCTCCATATAATGTAAAAAGCTGCGATAGCTTTTACTATTGAAACAAAGTTAGAAACAGAGTCTTCATTACCTTCAACAAGATCGCTATAAAATGTACCCAAAAAGGTAATTGACATTTTGTGGTTACTTTCCTTCAAAAAAAGCAATAATAATGATGCTAAGTCAGCTTCAGAGCTACCAATAAGTTTCGTTAGAGGAGCATTATCAATTCCCTTATATTTATTCCAAACTTCATCGTAAAACTCAGTATAATTACCAAAATATTTTATGAAGTTAGTTTTATTAGTTAATTCTTCGTTGTTATAAACAGAAGCTAACCACTTACGTTGTGCGCTAAAGTGTGTGGCTAATCTTTGCCCTTCAACAGGGAGAGCAAATGAAGTAAGTAATTCATTAGTTAATTTACTTTTTTGAGCGGCACTGGATAAATTTTCGAATGCACGTTCTATCTTAGTAAAATAGTTATTCTCCGGTGATTCTTTGAAGTTATCTATTGTTTGAACCACTATTGGTTTAAATGTTTCTATTGCTGTTAGTGGAGTCCCAGTAGCGTTTAAAGACTGAAACATATCAAACGCCCAATCATCGTTAGCGGGTTTAATAATAGTGAAGCAACATCTATCCAATAGATAATGACACACAGCAAATGTTTGTACTAAAGAAGACAAATGATAACTAAAAGAACTTTTATCGGTATTATCAAATTCTTCTAAAATTTTCCTCAAAACAGGTCTTTCATACTGCCAAATATTGTCTTCATTTATTTTAGACAAAATCGTGTTCGCATCGCAAAATTCTGAATTATCTAAATGAGCCAAAGCAACGCGTTTGCTCAACCAAGAACTAACTTCCTTTAAATTTCGACCAGCATTAGTCTGTTTGTCAAAAGAAGGCACATCACCCTTATTAAAAAAATGATTAATGAAAGAATATAAATAGCTAGCGATTTGAGAACTATAACTTTCATTTTTCTCCTCTTTCATCACCCATTTATCAATATTACCTCTAATTATCTTCGGTTTAACAGTAGGCACGCCCCTATTTAAGTCAACTCCAAAAACTGATTGGAGCTTTTTCTTCCAATCTTTACAAGCCTCTCCTACCTCACCTATAATTTCTTCGGTATTGTAGCCCTCATTTAGTTTCTTACCTGTTTTCTCTAACCTCTCTTCTAATACTAAGATTTGTTTATATAATAGTGCAGATATTAATGATATAGTTGAAAGTCGCTGTTGTCCATCAATTACTTTCTCAATAGCTGGAGGAAGTGCTTTAGTATCTTGTGGTTGTATGTTATTTTTATCTGATTCCGTAACGGTTATAATAGTTCCCAAAAAACGAATTTGATTTTCAGTACTATTATCCGACAAATCCTCAATACCTTTTGAAATATCTTCTAAAAGTTGCTCAATATTTGATGTATCCCAACTGTACTCTCTCTGATAAAGCGGAATATAAAGGCCTACTCCGGGTTGTACAAAGTACTCATAAACACTTCTATTTTCAGTATTGAACGCTTTGTCTATATTTATCATAGTGTTATTTCAGTTATACTATAAAATTAGATCAATTATATTTTTAATCACGCTATTTATATCATCTTCGGTATTGTACTTCCCAAGAGAGAACCGGATTGAAGCAAAAGAATCTTCATTATCCAACCCCATAGCAGATAAAACATGGGAAGGCTCAACAATTGCTGCCGTACAAGCCGAACCGTTTGAAACAGCCACATTTTTCATCCTTCCGATCAAAATATTTGCATCTTGTCCTCTGAAGCATATATTAGTTGTGTTAAATATTCTATTCTCTATACTTCCATTCACAAAAGCATTCGGAATTTCAAGTAATTTGCTCTCTAACCTATTTCTCAAAATTGAGATTTTATCAGCATCTTTCTCCATTTCTTGCTTCGCAATCTCACATGCTTTCCCTAAGCTTACAATACCAGGAACATTTAATGTTCCACTCCGTAAACCATTTTCATGCCCCCCACCATGCGTGTATGTAGATAGTTTAATTCCGTTTCTTACAAATAAAGCACCAATTCCCTTAGGAGCATACATTTTATGACCGCTAATACTAAGTAAATCAATACCCCATTCATTTACATCTATTTCAATTTTACCAGCAGCTTGAGTTCCGTCTGTCATAAACAAAACTCCATTTTTTTGAGCTAAGGCAGAAATTTCTTTGATAGGTTGTATTACGCCTGTCTCATTATTTACAACCATCACTGAAATAAGAATAGTATCAGGCCGAATAACTTGCTCAAGTTCAAATAAATCAACTAACCCATCCCTTTTTACAGATAAATAAGTAATTTCAAAACCTCTATATTCCAAATCTTTACATGTATCTAAAACCGCTTTGTGCTCTGTGGAGACAGTGATAATATGCTTTCCTTTATTAGAACAATTTTCGGCAACACCTTTCAAAGCAATGTTGATTGCTTCTGTTGAACCGCTTGTAAATATTATTTCTTTGTCTTCTGCACCAATTAAATCTGCCACCTTTATTCTTGCAGATTTTACAGCTTCATTTATAATTGTACCGAAATAGTGGGTGCTACTTGGATTGGCAAAGTTTTCTTTCAGGTATGGAAGCATCGCATCCAGCACTCGTGGGTCTATTGGAGTGGTGGCGTTGTAATCAAGGTATGATATGTTATATTCTTGATCCAAGCTATTTTTACAAGGAACTATAGTTTGTCAAAAAGTCTTGAACAATTTCTAACGCAATTCTTTTTACTTCTGAATTAGATGTTCTTCTCGGAAATCTTTCATGCCAAGATACTATATCATAACTCGGTATCAAAGTTCCACGAACAATTTGAAGTTCTTTCTGAACAAGGTACTCTACGGACTCTCTATAAGAACTTTCTTCACTTATATATAATTGCTTTTTAGGTAAAGGGAAACTTAATAATATCATATCTTGAACATTTTCAATCCCTATTCCTTTTTCCTCCAAAAACCTCTTTCTAAAAGTTCCTTTAGAACTAAAGTGTCCTCCAGCTCTACCGATAGGGCCCGCGGAATTATTTGTCATCCCAATATAAATAATAGAATACAACTTTGACACCCATATATAAATATAGGCAACACCAATACCATTATGGACATTTAATACATTGGTTTGTATCATATTGGCAACTAATTCTCAGAAGTATAATTTGGAGGCAATTCATTTTCCAATTTTCGAACCATGTGCGCAAGAAATTCAGATGCAATTCGTCTAAAATCCCATAAAACTTTTTTGATTTGTTCATAATCAAAGTCCATTATATTCTTGTATGCATAAAATTCAGAATCTGCAAGTTGCAACATCAACAAATCAAAAGTAATTTGTAAATCCTGATTCACAGAATTGTTTTCATATACATATAATGCGAATCTGTGAAGTTTATTTATTCTGACACAATTGCCCAAATCGGTATCATAATAAGGTTCCCAAAGCAAATTATCTGTCACAGAACTCACTCTGAAAATTTTTGATAGTTGAGGATTTATTTCTCCTTTTACAGCCTCTTCTTTCTCTTCGTTTGTAATTTCTTCAACATCCCCAACCTCTTCCCCCTTATCTTCTCTCATCATTTTTACGATGAGCCTTACTTTTGCTGCCATATCATTTGTTATCAGCTTAAGTCTTTCTTCAGATTCTTCTTCTGTGGGTATAATATCACCAGGAAGAATTTCGATTTGTTCATATTCACTAAGAAGCTTATTCGCTATTTCATTTGGGTCTTTGTTTATAATTTCCCTTCGAACTCTTCCTGCATTTAACCAAGCATTTTTACTTTTATTTCTTGCTTCTCGTGTTACATCACTTATGACTTTCCAAGCCTCTTCTGAAAGCGTCAAAGTAGATTTTTTAACATCAATATTAAAAAAGTCATCAGCAGCATTATCAATTGAAATTCTACCTCTAAAAGCATAAAAATCTTGGTCATAAGGAATTATTCCATTTAAGTGAGATGCCCAAGAAATTAATCTATTATTTCTATATACGTAAAATCCATAATTTCCAGACTCTATTAAATACCTTTTTCTAATTTCAACATCTTTGGAATCTCCTAAATGCTTAATACGAAATATAGGAGGATAGGGTAATTGTGTTATCTCTACTATTGCAGTAATACCTAATTCATTATCCAATGTAATTTCCTTTTTCTTTTCTATCCATTTTACTTCTGTACCCTCCCAAACATTTTCATCCAAATTTCCGTTTTGATCAGCCTCTTCTGCGAAAAGAGGATCAATTCCTTTTACTATATTTTCCCCTATAGTAATTTTAACACCTTTTTCTTTAATAAAATAGAAATAAATAACCCCAACCTTAGTATTAAGTTCTTCTATCGTATTTTTAACACTGGGGTGATTGTTTTTACGAATATTACTTATTCTTATGATTGTACCTCTCTGTTCTGTTAAATATTTAGATATAAAATCAGTATCAGTTTCATCAATTTCTAACTCTTCTGCTGAATAAACTTTAGTTTCCATTATTAAAGGTAAGGAAACTCTAAACTTGCTGAATCGATTTCCATTTGAACTAATTACATCTAAAGTATCACCTTGCGAAAAAGCAGCAGATTTTAAACCTAATCCAAACTTTGATAACGAATGTTCCTCATAATCTTCATCCGAAGACCCAAGCTTTAACGCATCAATGATTTGATCACGATTCATTCCATTACCATCATCAATAATCAAATATTCTCTAACGTTATTCTTCTTAGCGTCCGAAAAATCCTTTCTTTCCTTAATTATTAACAGTTGAACAAATGTTGCGTTTGCTCTAATTGAGTTATCAATTATGTCGCAGATTGCAGATGATGTTGTATAGCCAATGCGACTTAAGCCATATAAAAGCCTACCTGCATCAATTTCTAAATTTACAGACATGTTTAAATTTATTATTCCATCATATAAAACAACTCGCACACCCAATTCCCTCTTCCTCTCCCAAAATATCGATAAGGTAAGGGGATTGGTTTTTAGATGCTTTTCGTTCCATTCTTTTAATGTATTCGGTCTTAATTCGTTCCATCCTTTCGGGTTGTATCAACTCTTCCAAGCTTTCCCCTTGAATCCATGTGTAACCATCTTTTTCATATTCCATTGCTTTTTTATAAAGATCTGGGTGTTGTTCATATAACCAAATCCATTCTATTTTTTGTTGATAAAAACAGAAATAACATCCGGAACGGCTTCGAGCATATTGGCTGGTTTTCCCATTTATTTCAAAATCTATTTTATTATAATAAGCAGGAACTCCTACACCACTTTCCCTTAAAATTCTGAAAATATCATCGCGTACCAACACATCTTCATTGTCAAGCAATGGAAATGTGCTTTCACTCGCTAAAGGATATTCTGTCGTCTTTAAAAACTCAAATACCAAATGATTAAATCCTCTAACACTTATATCTAATAATGCATTGAGCTTTTGGCTTTGTGTAAATGAAGGATTAACTTTTTTTCTGATGACTTCTAAAATTTTGTCTTGATATTGCCCAAAGTCAATTGATTTTGAATTAGCCTCAATCAATTCAAGATTTTGATTAGATATCATTTTAGCCACTACATCTTCACTCCAAATATTTTTTCGAAACGGGAAAATAGATTGTATATTTTTCTTGGTAGAAATATAGCCTTCCCTTTCTTCGTCTCCCCTGATTCCTACATAAGAAATTACAGGGTCTGTTCCTACATATTTTTCAAATGGGTCAAGCTTTAGCTTTTTTGTACACCAACGAGCATTGGAAGAGGGTAAAAAGCCTCCATACATTTTTAAAAAATGATCAAAAGGATCTTCTGAACTATTTTCCGCAGCTTTCAGAATATTTATCTTTATACCAAGATAAACTTCTAAATTTTGAATTAGCTGATAGGTCTCATCCAGTTCTTTTCCCGTATCACTTGAATAAAAATCTAATTCTAACTCTGTATATTTAGCTTTCATATAAATAGCTAAAGCTGCACTATCCTTGCCACCTGAAATTCCTAAAACATGTCTTATTTTACTCATTGCATAAGTTCTTTTAATAAGTTCAATACGGCTGCAATATTTGAAGTGTTGTCTTTTCCTAGCTTGGTTTTTAATGCGATTTTCAACTCTTCAATTTCTTTACTCTTATTTTTCGGGACTCTTACAATTTTAGGATCAATTTTGCTAAAGAAAGAATCAATTTTAACTCCAATTACTTCTTCATTATCCTCATCAATATCTGCTTTTGAAATCCTGGTCAAACTATCCAATTCTAAAATAAGTGATTTGAATTTCTCGTATAACAAGATTTCATCTTCATCAGTGAATACTTCAAGCGTTCTTCCTGTAACCGCTTGCGCAATGGAATTAAGCCATGATCTTTTATCATCCAATACAGAATCTATTCGTTGAATAAATGTTTTTTGATTAGTAAGTAGCAAATGTTTTTTTAGCTTTTTGAAGCGGTTTTGCAAATGTCCTTTGTATTCTTCGAACGTTATAGAATTCCCAACAATTTCATCACAAATGAAATTTTCAAATCGCTGTACTAATTCATCGTAGGAAAGTCGTAATTCTCTAATAGCATTTTGCAAATTGACTGCATAGCTTTGCAATTTTGATTTATCCTGTTGCAAAGTACTAAGCGTAAATCCTAATGCACTTGGAAAAGCCTCAAAAAATGTTTCTTCTGGATCTTTGCTGGTTGCTATAGCCTGACGAATTTTTAATGCAGACGAAGAAAGTCTTTTAGTTTGCTTGGAATATTCCGGTAGTTGTTTGTAAAAAACAATAAACGGCTTTATGGTCTCTATAAACGAAGAATTGTCAATTTTTTGTTCAATGGATTGGTTTAAGAAAGTTCGGTAGCTATTGAAAATATCCAATTTCACACCTTCAATATCAAAAGCTTTGATAGTGTAACTTTGAGGATATTTAGCAATAAGGTCAACATTTTCCTCAGATAAATAAGGTATATAACTTTCCTCATTGAAGATTGCAAAGTCATCCCGTTTCAAAAACAAAAAAGTAGGAACCCAAAAATCAATCAATCCTTGTTTCAGTTTGAAAGGGCGTTTCCCCAATACTTCAACTAAATCAGATATTCTTTTGGGTTCGAATTTAGCATCATTAATAAATTTTTCGGAAGCAATCCAAAGTTTATTGAAAGATGATTTATTATCAATTGAAATTATATCTGAAGCGTTTTCTCTTATAGGAGAAATTCCATTTTCCTTTAATAACGATAAATAAATTGTTTTTTCAGGCGGGAATTTTGCATCTTCAAAACCTAAATTTTCTTTGTCCCAACTATTTACTAATGCTTTGAAATAGTTCTTTCTAGCAGTATGGATAGATGATGATATTTTATGTCTGTTTACCAATTCATTTTTGAAGACAGGGGTTGCATTATACACAACACTACAAACTTGAGAAAGAAACTTGATAAAATCCTTCTTATTAAAAATTGACTTTTCTTTTCCTTTAAAGTACCATTTTACATCTTTACTTCCTGTATAAATACTGTCGGTGATATAATGGTTAAGTAGGCGTATTTGTGCATCAACAATATTTTCTAACTCTCTTTTAGCAACTTTATCATCTCTATTTTCATCTATTACCTTTTGAATTTTCTCAATCTCGAATAGAAGGCTTTTTATTTCGGAAGAATTTTGAAAAAAACAATAAATAATAGCTTCTTCTTGATTTTTAGAAGCCTCCTGAACATCTGAAGACCTAATTTTACTACTGAAAACGAGATTTACAAAACCATCTATTTCACCAATAGGTACTTTTTGGATAGGATAATCTGATATAACAAAATCAAAAAACCTTGGAGTGCCTATTTCATAAGTATATAGTTTCGCTGATACGGGAGAGAATTTGAAATATTTATTGAGTAATGTAGTAACATCACTCACTTCTGAAATTTTATTTCCGGCCTCAATGATCGCAGTTTGAATATCCAAATCTGTTCCTTCAAACAAAATATATCGTTTACTATGAAAACGGAAGCGGATAATGTTTTTAGCATCAAGATTTTGGATGAGAGTTTTACTATCTCTCACACCACAAGCAATTTCAAAATAATTACTTAAAAATTCTCCATCTAAATTTGCTCCACTAGCAGAAAAAACATTCAAAATACCGATTGTCTTAACAATTTTGATATAATCGTTTATTGATGCATCAAATGTTCGTTCTACATTTTCTATTGCAGAACGGATAGACGTCCAAGCCGAAAAATCAGGATTATATTTGGATGTAAGAAAGGAATAAAAATTGAAATTCAAATAGTCATAAACACAACTCAAATTATAAAACGGGTTCTCCTGCTTATTAAATTTCGTCAACCCTGTATGATCAGTAGACTCAAGAAATGTAAACAACGACCTTTCGTTTTGCCCATAGCGTTGCAATGCAAGTGTAAGTGTATTTGCAGCAAGTATATCCAAGGGGTAAAGTTTTATGGCTATTTCATTCAAAAAGTCCTTATTGAAATCAAACGCCTTTGTGTTGGCGGCTAATTTCAAACATTTCTCAACCGCCGACTTACTAGCTTTGGTTGTAATATTCTCTGCTACATACTCTGAGGCTAAATACAAAAGTTGTTCTACAGGCTCATTGAACGTAATTTCACGAAAACGACCTTTAACTTTTGCCCATTCTTGCTTTTGTGTGCTGCTTAACGAATAAGCATATGATTCAAAACTTTGATGAACAGTAGTTATTAATATAATATTGTATTTCGGATCGTTACAGAATTCTGCTAACTGCTGAATAAAATACAATTCATTCTCAGGATTGTGTTTGCTTGCGTATTCCAAAAATTTTCCAAATTCATCCAACAACAAAAACAAAATACCCCTTTCCTTTCCAAGAGAATGATAACGATTAAAAATTTCAGACAGAATATTTTCGTGTTTATTTTTGTTTGTACTTACCTCTAAAATATGAGCAAATTGCTCTATGATGGAGGTATATGAGCCTATAATTTTTATGAAATCTACCTTGGGCTTGGCAATAAAATTGGGTTCAAAATAACGTTTGTTACCTTTAATACTTTGTTCAAGGGCCAAGAGAAATGAGGATTTTCCTGTTCCATAAGTACCGATAATATTAAACGATCGAATACCCTTTTTAAAATCATTCACAATTTGGCTGACAACCTGCCCTGCATTAGGAGTTGGGATATAATTGAAATCCCTTTCCGTATCTCTAAGGATATTTACCGATGTAGTGAAATTATTTCCCATAATACTTATCTAAAATTGAGTAGCTGTTAGGTTTATTCTTGAATTGCAGTTCTTTTATTCCCGCATGATCTGTAAATGTAATGTCCTTGTTTTCCCTCGCTATACCAGAAATTTTATTAACCAACCCGGAACGGTTCAACGCAAAAATTGACCCGGGACTATTCGTGTCAAATTCTAAAGAATTTAGACTGATAGAGTTACCATAGTTGAGATTATCCAATATAGAATACAGAACAACAGCTTCTGGTAAATTATCTCTTTCATTATTGTCAATTTGAAATTGTTCGTCTTTCCCTTTTCCTATCTGACTCAATAGCCCTATTTCCGAAAGAATTCCGGAAAAATTATCTTCTATATCGTTGCTGTAATTATCATTTTTATACATGTTTACAAAAACTGAAAAATCTTTTGCTACTGTATTTTCATTAAAGATTAATTCAGTGTTTGTTTCTTGAATTCGCTTTAAATAGTTCAAAAAAGTCTCCTTTGTAAAAAAAAGTTTCTCCTTTCTAAATTCATTGAAAATAATGCTATAAATAGACGCTAAACTTGTTTTTACAAGTTGATAATGTAGTAACCACAAACTAGCTTCGTCTTCTAAATAAGGGTCATATCCTGTTTCATCATCCAATAATTTTATACCAAATTCTGTTGGGTTGTCTTTGCTATCAATGATATTAAATGCCTTCATCCAATAACGAATAGCAGAAACCATATTTTTTCCGACACCCAACTTTACAACAGTATCCTCTCTGTTGAAAAAATGACCGTTTTGAATAAAATCGTACCCCTTTTTTAGCCAAAGTTGCCGGCATTGGAATGAATCGTGTCCTGAAAATGTGTATTTTATTCCTTCCTCTATCATTTTACATAGGTATGATAAGTAAAATTAGCCTCTTTTATCCAATTAATAGAGCTTTTACAATTAATATTTAAATAATACTTTATATCAGTATAATTAAAAAAGAAAGCTATGTTATAATATGTATTTGCCTCATTTTAAGCAAATAGCTCGAATCCCTTTCAGCTTAATCATTGTGTAATTTATTCACCGGCCGGAAATATCGAACGATATTTAACAGGTTACAAACGATTATAGACGAAGCCAGCAAGCATAATTTGAAGACTGCTATAGACTCTACTAAAGTAGCAAAGATCCGGATTGCTGCTGGTATAGATGCACGCAATATCGGCACTCAGCATGCCGATATTGAGGGCTTTTCAAGTTATGAAGCATCGGTAATTATATGATTTAGGGAAACAATCGGCAAATTGATTGGTTTAGCGTTAATTATTGGGGGTATTATTTGCTTATATTCAAGTCAGTAAAATCGAAAAAACACCCATAGAGTATTAATTTCAATACTGGCTTACTTCATTAAAATTCAAAAGGAAGAGACTACTTCAGATTCTTTATCCTAAGACAGTCTTTTGTCTCCTCAATTGATTACTCTTAAGTGAGCTTACTTTCCATAAATTTGGTTAAAAACTGAAACAATTCTCATAATCTCCTGAGTGCCCACTCCCACGATGAAATATTTTTTCTCTTTTCAGAATTAATAGGATTTAATTTCGAATCAGAAGATTTTGAGGTAAATGAAGGAAATCAAAGAACTGTGGGGTGAAAGCGGAGATATTACGGTATGATAAACCCTTCTTAAAATCTTCACTCTTCCGACTGCCTGATAGTTCTGCCACTATTTTATTGTAAGAAGATTGGTCTTCGACATTACTCACAATATACAGGCCATACTTCTTGATGGAAAATACACTTACTTATTACAACACTGTATCGGAAACTCACTATCTCTTTAACACTACCTTCAAAGTCCTCCTGTAAAGAACACATAATCCACTGATTATCAAAAGGTGCAAGAGTTGCAACTTTTTCTTGCAGCCTATCTTGCACTTTTGTGCCCTCTCCCCCCGCCCTTACTTTGCCTCTGTAAATCAGGCAAAAGACCGGTTCAAACAGACTGGTTTAAAACAAAATAACAAGCATATGTTCAGTAACATTTCATGGCAAAATTACTTGACAGGGATGGCCATAGCCTTAGCGGTATACTACCTGGTGGTGGGGCTGAAGTTCTACCGCTCCGAAATCAGAAATTTCTATAAGCCCAGGCCTAAAACAACGCGAGAATTACAGGAAATAGAAGAAGATCCGCCCCAGGAAAATGATGAGCTGGTTGAGATAGAAAATCTGATTTCACGCGTGAAAGAAGTGTTTGAAATGGCAAAAGATCAGCGACTGGCTACCGGTGAGGTAGAAGAGTTTTTAAGCCTGGTCTTTGCCGAACATCCTTCTGTGAAACACTCTGACTGGCGAGACTCTGTCAATGAGCTGGTGGTTTCAGAATCCGAGAAGGTGGCTGGAATCCTTCTGACGACGCAGCAGGTTAACCAGCTCTGGGCAAAATAAGGGCAAAATGGCCCCACACAACTTAAAGATTTTCGGGAGGTACTTCCCGCCGGGCCCCATGCGGTGGCGGCAAGAGGAGTGAGAGATGAGAGGGCTGACAGGCGGCAAAGGCCTCCCGATTTTTAACGATTTCAAAAACTTTTAAACGAGGAGAAGGAAATGAGGAGGAGAACTAAAAGTTTGCGGGAGAGGTGTGCCCTTTGGGCCGCATTTATGGCAGTAGGCCTGCGAAGCATGGCTCAGGATGGCCTGGCCGGTATCAATGAAGCTGATCAGAAGGTAAGGAGTTATTTCGAGCCGGGCACAAACCTGATGTATGCCGTGGGCGCTATACTGGGTCTGATAGGTGCCGTCAAGGTTTACCAAAAATGGAATTCCGGGGATCAGGACACGGGTAAGGTGGCAGCCGCCTGGTTTGGGAGCTGCATTTTCCTGGTAGTGGTGGCCACTGTAATCAAATCATTTTTCGGGGTATAAAGCGATGAAAGAGGTGCTAAAAAAGATGTTGTGGGTTCAGCTGAATCACAGTTACCCCGAGCTACTTCTGCAGCTTCATCAGTCCGGAAGACTTGCAACCTACCTGGATGAAAGAACGGAGGAGATAATGGAGCAACTCGCTCTGGAAAACACGCAGGTTAACTATGCAGCAGTGGTAGAATCAGTAAAGGCGAGCACGGCCCGTTTGGGCCGCTCCGCCTACCGGTATGTTTACCTTACTCTGAAAGAGGATTTCCCCAGGGAATTTGAAGAAATGTGTATCAGCGGGCTGCTAGCCTATCATGTCATGAATATGCTCGGCGCGTGTCAGGAAGTAATGAACACCCTGGCGTTCGGCAAAGAGAATGAAGACGAAAGAGCTATACGGTACGCAGTGATTGAGAGGATTCACAATTACCTATCGGGTACTGATGGCTGGCAGCATCTATAAAATCAACAAGGGAATTAACCAGAGTATAGAGTTCCGGGGTCTGAAAGCTCAGTACATCTGGTACCTGGGAGGAGGCATGGTGGCACTATTGGTACTCTTTGCTATCCTGTACTTTATAGGTATTCCCTCACTAATCTGCGTAGGTGTTGTGGTCGTAAGCGGAGCAGGCATGATCATGCAGATTTACAGCATGAGCAGTAAATATGGCGAGCACGGACTGATGAAAAAGATGGCGGCACGGAGAGTGCCCAGGGCCATCCGGTGCCGAAGCCGGAGAGTTTTTCTAAAGTAAAAACAGGACAATAAATATCAAGAGGAAATGGAAAAGGAGATGGTGGATATTTTGCCTATAATGGATGTGGATAACGACTGCATTCTCAGTAAAAACGGTGATGTAACGGTGGTATTTCGTGCCGAATTGCCGGAAATTTTTACCCTATCGGATGGGGATTACGAGGCCTTCCATCAGGCCTGGGTGAAGGCTGTGAAAGTCCTACCCCCCAATACGGTATTTCATAAACAGGATTGGTTTTTGGATAGCCGTTATGAACCGGATTTTGAAAAGGAGGATCAGAGCTTTCTGAGCCGGAGCAGTGACCTTTTCTTTAATGAACGGCCCTACCTAAGGCACAGTTGCTATATCCTGCTTACCCGGAAACCTATGGGAAGGAAAGTTGCCAGTTCGATGTTTTCGAGCCTTCTAAGAAAATCCATTGTGCCCCAGGAAACGCTGAGCCGTCAGATGCTTCAGGACTTCCTGGACACTACAGGGCAGTTCAGACGTATTCTGGAAGACAGCGGGTTTATACGCCTTACGCGTATGAAAGAAACGGAGCTAAAAAGCAGTACCAAAAAACAAGGGCTGATTGAACAGTATCTTTTCCTTTCAGAAAAACCACAGCCCTTTATCATTAACGATATCGTCTTTGATAAGGGATTGCAGGTAGGTGATAAGCATTGCCAGCTCTACACCCTCGGTGATGCGACTGACCTTCCAGCCTTGTGCGGCAGCCGTATTAATTATGACCGTTATAGCACAGACCGAACCAAATTCAGTGTCGGCTTTGCCTCAACACTGGGACAGCTGCTTCCCTGCAATCATATCTACAACCAGTACATATTTCTGGAAGATGCCTCCGCAACCATCCGTAAGCTGGAAAGTAAGCGGCTGAGACTACAATCGCTATCTGCCTACAGCCGGGAGAATCTCATCGCCCGTGATTCAGCGAACGACTTCCTTAACGAAGCCATCAGTGAGCAGCGGCTGCCGGTAAAAGCCCACTTTAATGTCCTGGTATGGACGGACGATAGAGATGAGCTGAAGCTGCTCAAAAACATGGTTTCATCTGCGCTCGCACAGATGGATGCGGTATCGAAGCAGGAGACACTGGGAGCTCCCCAGATCTTTTGGGCGGGAATTCCCGGCAACAGTCCGGACTTCCCGATGAATGATACCTTCGATACTTTTTTAGAGCAGGCTACCTGTTTTCTGAATTTGGAAACCGGTTACCGATCCTCTATAAGCCCGGTGGGGCTGAGGCTGGGAGATAGGCTCACCGGGAAGCCGGTGCACGTGGATATCAGTGATGAACCGATCAAACGGGGAATCTGTACTAATCGCAATAAATTTATCTTAGGCCCCTCCGGGGCGTACCGGGTCATTCTTAACTGAATGGCCCGGTACGCCCTGAAATTGGATCAGGAAAATCATTTTTTACTAACCATATGGTTCGAAGCTATTACGAGCAGGGAACCCACATCGTCCTGGTAGACGTCGGTCACAGCTATAAGGGTTTGTGCGATATGGTAAACGGATATTACTTCACTTATAGTGAAGATAACCCCATACGATTCAACCCCTTTTTTATCGGGGAAGGTGACAGCCTGGACACAGAGAAAAAGGAAAGCATCAAAACACTGCTACTCGCACTTTGGAAAAGTGGTGATGAACAGTTTAAGCGGAGCGAATATGTAGCGTTGTCTAATGCGATTACAGGTTATTTCCAATTTCTGGAAAAGCACAAAGATGTATTCCCATGCTTTAATACTTTCTATGATTTCCTGCGTGACGACTATGTTCCAAGACTGGAAGCTGATAGAGTTAAAGAAAAGGACTTTGACATCAGTAATTTTCTTTATGTGCTCAGGCCCTATTATGCCGGAGGCGAATTCGACTATCTGCTCAATGCCACGGAAAATTTAGACCTGTTGCATGAACGGCTGATAATCTTTGAAATTGACGCGATAAAGGACTCTCCGATCCTGTTTCCCGTCACGGTGATTATCGTCATGGAGCTGTTCATAAACAAGATGCGCAAGCTCACAGGCATCCGCAAGATGATCTTAATAGAAGAAGCCTGGAAAGCATTGATGACAGAGAGCTTCTCGGAATACATAAAGTATTTGTTTAAGACAGTTAGAAAATTCTACGGCGAAGCGGTGGTGGTGACCCAGGAGATCGAGGATATTATTTCCTCGCCGGTCGTAAAGCAAGCCATCATTAATAACAGCGATTGTAAGATCCTCCTTGATCAGAGCAAGTACCAGAACAAATTTGATCACATCCAGGAACTATTGGGGCTGACAGACAAAGAGAAGGCGTTGGTATTGTCCGTAAACAAAGCCAACGATCCGCTTAGGAAATACAAGGAAGTTTTTATCAGCCTGGGTGGCACCCTCAGCCGGGTATACCGAACGGAAGTGAGTATGGAGGAATACCTTGCCTACACGACCGAGCAGAGCGAAAAGCTCAGGGTGATGCAATATGCTGAAAAGTTTGGCGGCGATATCCGCAAAGGGATATCTGCCCTGGCGGAAGAACTCAAAACACAGAAGTCATGAAAAAGTACATCCGGATTTTTACTATGGCTATACTGCTGACCGGAGTAGTCACCAGCTCTCAACCTGTGAGGGCTGCAAACCCGATCATTAAGGCCATCAAAGAGGTGATTATCAAGGTGATCAAAGCCATCGATATTGCTATTCAAAAGCTTCAAAACAAAACCATTTGGTTGCAAAACGCTCAGAAAGAATTGGAAAATATTCTTTCCAAAGCCAAGCTAAAGGAGATTGCTGACTGGACCGAGAAACAAAAGGAACAGTATCGCAAGTACTACGAGGAGCTATCGAAAGTAAAAAACATCATTTCTACCTACCAGCGGATTCGCGATGTTCTGACTAAACAGAAAGATATGATCCGGGAGTATGGTCGGGTTTGGGAGCTCTTTAAAGGGGACCGGAATTTTACGGCCGACGAGTTGGACTACATGGCCACTGTCTATGAGGGGATTCTGAAGGAAAGTTTGAAAAATGTGGACCAGATATCGCTGATCATTAAAGCGATGACTACACAAATGGCTGATGCGAAGAGGCTGGAAATCATTAATCACGCAGCCAGCCTGGTGGAGAAAAATTATGACGATCTGAAGCTCTTCAATCAGGAAAATATGCTGCTGAGTTTGCAAAGGGCCAAAACACAGCAGGAGGTGCAGGCCGTTAAAAGCCTTTACGGCTTGCCCTGAATATTACCTGTAGCATCACTTAAACAATTTTGATTATGAGACATATACTGATTTGTGTACTGATACTTACCGTACTGCCGGATCTGAAAGCCCAAAAACAGGATGAAAAATCGCTTACTCAGCATATCCTTCAGGTAGCAGCAAACAAGGTTCACCTGGAATACATAAAAAAGGGATACCGGATTGTACAGGAGGGCCTGGATATTGTAAGCTCCTTTAAAAGAGGGGAATACAAACTTCACGACACCTTCTTTAAGTCCCTGAAAATGGTGAACCCGGCGGTTCGCCGTTACGACAGGGTCGGGCAGATCATCTACCTGCAAAAACAGATAGGCCGCGAAGTCACCAGCCTAAAACAAGAAACAGGAGGTTTTACGAAACAGGAGCAGCAGTATATCCAAGGAGTGCTTAGCCGCTTGCTTAAACAATCCGAGTTTATCCTGGATGAGCTGATTACGCTCACTACTGACTATAAACTGGAAATGCGAGATGATGAACGGATGGCGCGTATTGATAAACTCTTTGCAGCCATGCAGGACGCTTACTCTTTCTGCAAGGCGTTCGGTGGTGATATCAGGATGCTGGGCGGTTTAAGACTAAGCGAAGAAAAAGAGGTTAAAATCAGCCGTGAGCTCCACGGGCTAAAAGATGAAATGCTATGAAAAAATGGATAATTGCTATATGTCTTTTGGGGCTTTCTTTCGCTCATATTCCTCAGGCGCGGGCCCAGGAAACTGAAATTGCGCAATTGCTTCTTAACCTGGAAAAGCTTCGGCAGTTCCGGGCCATCCTGAAGCAGATGAAACAGGGTTATGAAATCTTGACAGGTGGTTATAATACGGTAATCAACATAGCGCAGGGAAACTTTAAAATTCACCAAGCCTTTCTGGACGGGTTACTGAAGGTTAGCCCGGCTGTAAAGAATTACAAGCGCGTGGCCGATATCATTGACTACCAGGTAATGCTGGTAAGAGAGTATAAAGCTGCATTGGGACGCTTCCGACAGAATGGAAACTTTAACGCTGACGAGCTGGCCTACCTGGAGAAGATCTATGGCAACCTTTTTAAAGGGAGTCTAAGAAATCTGGATGAGCTCACGGTGGTGATCACGGCCGGTAAGCTACGTATGAGCGATGACGAGCGGTTAAAAATGATTGACAGCATCTTTGAAGACATGCAGGAAAAACTTCTGTTCCTAAGACATTTTAACGCTGAAACCGATATACTGGCTATCCAGAGAGCCAAAGAAAAAAGCGATAGCCGAAGTGTTCAGGAGCTTTACGGAATCACCAATTAAGTAACGATGAAAATGGCAAAGTGGAGAAGAGTTGCCTTTATGGCAGCAGTGGGATGGATATTGCCTCTAATAAGTAAGGCTCAGGGAGCAGCCGGGTATGTGGGCGGATTACAGGGCGTACTGGATCAGCTTTACAGTGAGATGCTGCCGCTGTGTAGTAGCCTGATCGGTGTCAGCAGGGGTATAGCCGGTTTTGCGGCTACCTGGTACATCGCCGCCCGGGTTTGGAGGCACATTGCCAATGCAGAACCGGTGGACTTTTACCCCTTGTTCCGCCCTTTCGTAATCGGGTTTTGTATCCTGATTTTTCCCACCGTACTGGCAATGATCAACGGTATCATGAAACCAACCGTTTCGGCCACAGCCCGTATGGTGAAAGATTCGGACAAGGCCATTGCCCTTCTTCTTAAACGGAAAGAAGAAGCCATAAAGAGAACAGACGCATGGCAAATGTATGTGGGAATAAATGGTCAGGGCGATAGGGATAAGTGGTACAAGTATGTCCACGGTGAGGACAGTTCCTCAGAGGGAATGCTGGAAAGTATAGGTAATGACATCAAGTTCGCCATGGCTAAGGCTTCTTATAGTTTTAGAAATTCAGTTAAAGAATGGATGAGCGAGGTGTTGAGGTTGCTTTTTGAGGCGGCAGCACTCTGTATCAATACGCTGAGGACCTTTCAGATGATTGTGCTGGCTATACTAGGCCCTCTTGCCTTCGGGATCGCCGTCTTCGACGGGTTTCAGCATACATTAACTGCATGGATTGCCCGCTATCTCAATGTTTTCCTCTGGCTTCCGGTGGCTAATATTTTTGGCGGTATTATTGGTAAGATCCAGGAGAATATGCTTAAGCTGGACCTGTCGCAAATCGCTCAGGCAGGAGATACCTTCTTCAGCCGAACCGATGCCGGATACATCATTTTTCTCATTATAGGTATTGTGGGATACTTTACGGTGCCTTCAGTAGCTAACTACATCATTCACGCAGGAAGTAGCGCCTTCACATATAAAACTACCAGCACATATACTGCCGGCACTGTTATGGCTGCCAGTACAGCTAGCACTGTGACGAGTTGGGGATTCAGTAAGATGTATGACACTTTTGGCAGAAGGCCCTCCGATCCTTCTAAGGACTCAATGGGAGAAAGATTAAAAGGAAACCCGTAACTACCAGAGCACTATGTTTAAAAAAATGAAAAATATTGACACGGCCTTCCGACATGTCAGGAGCTTTACCCTTGTGGTAATCGCAGCTTGCACACTCATCAGCGGGTATGCCCTCTACCAAAGCTCGCAATCGGTCTCCCGGATGCAGTCAAAAATTTATATACTGGCAAACGGAAAAGCATTGGAAGCATACGCAGCAGAAAGAAAAGACAATATTCCCGTAGAAGCCCGGGATCATGTCAGAACCTTTCATCATTATTTTTTCACCCTGAGCCCGGATGATAAGGTGATACGGGAAAACGTCGGTAAAGCACTGTACCTGGCAGATGAGTCTGCTAAGCAGGCCTACGACAACTTGAAAGAAAATGGCTTTTATGCAGGGATGATTTCTGGCAATATAAGCCAAAGTATACGGGTAGACAGCGTTAGCGTGGACATCGACCACTACCCTTACCGGTTCCGCTGTTACGCCAGCCAACAGATCGTCCGTCCTATCAGCGTGACTACCCGGAGTCTGATAACAGAGGGGGAACTCCGAAGCGTGTCCAGAAGTGATAACAACCCCCACGGATTTTTAATTGAACGGTGGCAAACCATTGAAAACAGAGAAGTAAAAACTGAAAACAGACGATAAAAATGGAAAACTTACTAAAAACAGGCGCGCGATGGGCAGCTAATCTAAGCCGCAGGTGCAAACGGCGCCACCGGGTAACCGGACTGATCTTGTTCACTTTGCTGGCCACAGGATTTAGCTTTTACCTGATTGCCACTGCATTTCTGCCTCCCAAAGATTACCGGCTAAAAATTGAGCCCATTTCCCTACCGGGCCTTTTTCACAAAACGGGAGAAATCTCAATAGATCCCCTGGAAAAGGTCAGGGTATTTGCTGACAGTTTACGCAGACACTACGGTTACGGACGCGACAGTACTTTACCTATTGTGCCGAGGTCAAAGACAAATTAAAGCATTAATCTAAATTTTATTAATCATGGAAACATCTGCCAAAAAATTACAGGAAAGAAAGTTCTACATGGCGCTACCCGCCCTTGCTCTTCCTTTCATTACTTTACTGTTCTGGGCGCTTGGAGGAGGAAAAGTCACTGAAAGCACAGCCCAGCAGCCCGCTCACAGCGGACTACTACTTAGTCTTCCCGACGCGGTTCTGAAGGAAGACGCCCGACTCACCAAGTTTGACTTTTATAATCAGGCCCGCGCCGACTCACTGAAGCTTCAGGAGCTGATCCGAAATGATCCGAATTATCAAAGAGTAAGGCCGGAGGCCGCACCCCAGTCCCTTAACAGCTCACGGGGACTGAATACTTCGCTTAACAGTGATAAGCGATACGAAGATGCTAATGAAGAGAAAATATACCGGAAGCTGGCTCAACTGGAAAAAGAGCTTAACGCGCCTTCTTACGGCTCTTATCGGGAAATCCCAGCTCCCTATTCGCCTGCGAGCAGAGACTCCTACTCTCCCGAGATAGACCGGCTGGAAGAAATGATGAAGACGATGACCAGCACAGAAAGTGAGCAGAAGGAAATCGAGCAGCTCAGCGGCATGCTGGAAACCATCCTGGATATTCAGCATCCTGAGCGGGTCCAGCAAAGACTAACTGCTGGCAGGCAGGAAAAGGAAAGTTTGCCTGTGTCCATAAAAGGAGATCAAAATACGGTTTCTTTATTGGAGGAGGGTCAGTCAGACAGACAGGGCATAAACAAAGTGATAATGGATGCATCGGATAACGATCCGCCAAACGGGTTTTTCTCCTGGTCGGATAATTCTAAATCCCAGCAGGTACGGAATACCATCCCCGCAGTTATTCACGAAACCCAAAGGGTGGTGAACGGTTCAACAGTAAAGCTACGGCTAACCCAGGATGTAACCATTAATGGAAACCTGCTGCCCAAAGACAATTTTGTTTACGGCAGGGCCCAACTTAGTGGCGAGCGGCTAAAGATACATATTGAAGATATCCGCTGTGAGGATTCCATTTATCCCATTGATCTTACTGTATACGATCTGGATGGCATGGAAGGGATATATATCCGTGGGACGATCGCCCGTGATGCGGTCAAACAATCGGCAGATCGCAACATTGCTACTTTGGGAATCAGTAGCCTTGACCCTTCGCTGGGTGCTCAGGCAGCTACGGCCGGAATAGAGGTAGCCAAAAACCTCCTGAGTAAAAAAGTGAAACTTATTGAAGTAACCCTGAAAGCTGGCCACCAGGTACTACTTCAGAACGAAAAATTGGCCAGTTAACCAAATTGATAACTTTAAATTGATTATATAATGAGAAAGAATGTTGTAGCAGGATTAATGAGTTTAGCGCTCATATTTTTAGAAACCCGCGCTGAGGGTCAGGCGGCTATCAGTGCAAAAACGCTTCAGATTACCTACCAAAAAACTTCCAGTATTGTTTTTCCCTTCGCCATAAAAGGAATTGACAGGGGAAGCAGGGATATTTTGGTACAAAAAGCGGCTGGCGTGGAAAATGTACTGCAGTTGAAGGCAGCCAAGAAAGATTTCCCGGAGACCAGTCTGACTGTTATCACCGCCGACGGGCACCTGTACTGTTTTGACGTGCAGTATTCCCCTGCCCCCCAGGTCTTAAATCTGTCATTTTCTGAGGCTACTGCGAAAGTGGCAAGTTTCAGCGAGGAAGAAACCGATCAGGCCCAAGTGCACTTTGACTGTCAGTTAATTGCAGCAGAGACAAAAAGAAATGTTAACAAGAGTGACCGCCGGTTTGGTGTAAAACTTCAGCTAAGCGGGCTTTATATTCGTAATAATGTGATCTACTGCCAACTGAAACTGGAAAATGATACTCACGTGGATTACGACATCGGGCAGCTTCGCTTTTTTGTCCGGGATCAGAAAAAGGCCCGGCGTACAGCTACCCAGGAAGTAGAGATAAAACCGATCTATACCGAGGGTAATACTGAGCAGATTTTGGGTAAAACCCAATGTGTAATAGTGTTTGCCTTGCCAAAATTCACGATCCCGGATAAGAAGTACCTGGCTATACAGCTCATGGAAAAAAATGGCGGCAGACATCTGGCCCTGAAGCTGCGCAACAACACAATAATCAAATCCGAGCCCATCGATATGTAGTATCTGAAGGCAAGCCTGGTAGGTTATCCGCGGAATGGAGGATAGTCATAGACCTGAAAATGAAGAGTTAATAAAACATTAAAAGTATAATGAGATGAATCAGAAAAATTTTGATTATCTGCGTGAGCAAATCATAGCCACGGGATTCAGCGAGACACTGGAGGATAAGCTTAAAGCAGCTATCCAGGAAGGAAAAGCGGAGTTTAAACTTAATCATTCCATCCAGTACGGAAGAGATAATGTAGGTGTTGAGCTCAACTTCACCAGATCGAAGCAAAGTGATATGTATTTCTTTAACTCGTACCGGGTGAGCCTTGAAAAGGCAAAGGCTTTAGAAAAACTGGAGCAGACATTTTATATCAATAAGGGGGATAATATTGCCTTAAAAGAAGCATATCATCTTCTGAACACAAGAGCAGTAAATAAAGACCTGACCACCAAAGAAGGTCAGGTGGCTAATGCCTGGGTTATGATTGACTTCAAAGAAACCACTGCCAGCGGTAATTTTAAACTGAAATACTTCTATGAGAGTTACGGCTATGATTTGGAGAAAGTTCTGAGTGCGCAACCCATCCGGCAGCTGGCAGATCCCGAATCGAAAAGTAATCTCATTTCGGCGCTGAAGGAAGGTAATCGGGTACCGGTAACCATTCAGGTGGATGGGGTCGATAAAAATTACCACATTGAAGCTAACCCGCAGTTTAAAACCCTCAATATGTACGATGAGAATATGCAACGGGTGATTAACCGCCAGTCCAGGACTGAAAAGCAATCTGTGGAGCACGGGCAATCGGCAAAACAGGAAAGTAGTAAGGAGCGACAAGCAGTCGCTGACGATGATGGCCCCACGGTGAGTCAGCAACCTAAAGCAAAAAGGAGAAAGCAGGCCCAGACTGTATAAAGAAGTGTAAAATTATAAAATACTACCAAAATGAAGAATCAGTTTGTTGGAGCAAATCGGGTAGAAATGGAGCTGACCCTGTGGCGAAGCCGGGAAGAACGCTTCACTAAACTATTCTCAATGAGTATTTCGGCCAATCGTCCACTGCTGAGAGAAAAGCTGCACCATTATGAACGCGCAGCCATCAAATATAAGGGAACGAGTGATCCGGAAGAGCGCTTTGCCCTACAGGTAATGCGGCAGGAGAGAAGACAGATGGAAAAGCAGCTCTATCCCAACTTTCTGCTCCGTATGCTTCGCCGTCTGCTGGTTCTACCTGCAAGAGAGAAGATAAGTGTAAGAAAAGATGTTAAGAATACAGAGGCAAATAGCCGGTCTTTAAAGGAGCAAATCCAAAAGGCCGGCTTCTCTGGTCTCGCTTCAAAATTGGACGAACAGATCAGACAAGGTCAACCTCAATTCTCTATTCCAAATTCTTATTATATAAATGAAAGGGAAAGAGTCGATCATCAGTTACACTTTGTCAGGGACCATACCGGCAACTATCAGTTTAACGGGTTTCAGGCCAAGCTATATGATGAAACGAAGCCAGAAGCGTCCAGGCAATATTATGTTGAAGCCAGGGAGGGTATGGATATAGGGCGCGTTTACCAGCTTCTGGAAGGACGTGCAGTTCAGAAAGCAGGCAACTGGATTCAGCTGGATTTAAATGACAAGGATGCTCAGGGAAATAACAGGGTCAAGGAGTTTCCTTCCAGCTATGGATTCGATTTAGAGAGGGTACTACAAGATTTACCCATTAAGGAGTTGCGGAACCAATCTACTGCCTATCAGCTGTTGGATAAGCTGAAGCAGGGGAGCCGGGAAGCAGTATCCTTTCTGCAGGACAACAGGGAATACCGTTACTATATAGAGGCTAACCCTCAATTCAAATCTGTGAGTATTTTTGATGAGCATTCCCGCAAAGTAACACTTTCCTCGGCTTTGGGAAATAAAACGCCTGAAGCTATAAAAATCAGCCAGCAAATGAACCAGCAGCAGCAATTGAATTTTAAAAAACTAAACGGGGTGAAAGTTCACCATTAGGATATGATCGAGACAGAGGAAATATTGAAGCCGTTGTCGGACTTCTTCGGAGCTATTGAAAAAGATCCCCGTATCAGTATTACCCATATTGGTATCTATGCGGCCTTATTGCAGTACAGGAAACAAAAGGGGCACATCAACCCGATTATAGCTTTCAGTCACCAGATCATGCGAATAGCAAAGATCTCCTCTCCCACCACCTATCATAAGTGCGTAAGGGATTTAAGTGATTTCGGGTACATCAAATATGAACCTTCATTTCGTAGAAACCTGGGAAGTAAGATCTACTTTCCTGAAAACCAGGGAATAGGAATGAGTCAACTAAGCAAAAATCAAATAGCTCAATATTAAGGTCTAAGGGTATCTAACCACTGTGCAAGTTGATCTGTAACTACTGTTGTATCAATCTCGGGGTAGTGTATTTTCATGTACTCTGTAAATGCGGTTTGAGTCTTTATATTTTGCCATTCCATAATTGTAAGACATAGCATGGGCCATTTTTTTGTTTGCTGCATAAAACCATACAAAGGAAGATAAGGTGGAGAGAAGTACAACGAACTTTCAACGAGCTGGTCATAAAAAGATCGGGAAAGAGCCTTTTTCATATCATGGATAACCTCATAAGCAATAGTATGCCTGGCACCCTCCCTGACCGTTACAGCGAGGGCCGGCATACTCCTGCTTTGGAAGAAAGTGTGCAGGTAATTAATATAGCTATCTTCAGTAATATCGCACAAATCCTTGCTATAAAAGGCGTATTCACGTTTAAACAGATCTAATGAAAAATCGTCTGGGTGTCTATTTATAATAAAGTCAATAACCTCTATTTCCTTGGAGGTTATTTCCTCAATGGATGGACCAAACTTATCAATCCCTATCTCATTGCTTGCTTTCACTGTTTCCCCGGTCGCCGCAGGAAGATCAGCTCTCCTATCAGGCAAGAAATGCCTGGACTTCGAAAACAGGTCAAAATAGTAGCTTTTAAAAAAAATGTGTATACGCTTATGTGTGACTTGAATGTATAGAGGGTAGGTCATGTGACCATATAGTGACACTTGCTTTAGCCGGTTATTAAAGTAGATTTTATAACTCACTTTACTCATTTGCTTTTCTGTTGGCCCGTTGGTTGTCGCTTCCCATACTTGTCCCAAAACAAAAGTAAGCAGTTATGTAAAAGATTAAAGAATGTATATAAAAACTTTCAGTGAAAGTTTTTATTAAAAAAGCGTTGATAATACATATATTATCAACACAATTTATTATCTTAGTATTGTTAAAGTATCCATCTGCACGAAAGCATTGTGTAGTTGATTATGAGGAGTTGCAAAATGGAAAAACTTAAACCCGAGCAGGCCGTAGAACTGCTCCGTAAAAATGGCATTGAAGTATCATTAGAACAAGCTGCCGCAATTCTCGACTTCCTGAATTTATTAGCTAATATTCTAATAGAAAGGTACTTAAAAAAGAATTAGAGTTCTATGTTAATTATATGTTGATTTTAAATTTAAACGAGTATGAAAATCGCTGATCTGTACATCCGTGTAAGTACGGATGAACAAGCCGAAAAAGGCTATTCGCAACGCAATCAGGAAGAACTACTGCGTAAGTATTGTGAAACTAACAACATTACCATCCGAAGAGTAATGTTTGAGGATCACTCTGCTAAGACCTTTATCCGCCCGGAGTGGAAAGCATATTTATCAGACTTAAGAAAAAATAGAGGGAAAGCAGATTTGGTCTTGTTCCTTAAATGGGACAGGTTCAGTCGCAATGCCGGTGATGCCTACCAAATGATAAGTACACTAAGGAGATTAGGTGTGGAACCACAAGCTATAGACCAGCCTTTGGATTTGTCCATTCCTGAAAATAAAATGATGCTTGCTTTCTATCTGACAGGGCCTGAAGTAGAGAATGACCGGCGGGCATTAAATGTAATTGATGGAATGATGAAAGCAAGAAAAGAGGGCCGTTATATGGGCTTAGCTCCTATTGGTTACATTAATAGGGCGGATGAAAAAGGGAAAAAATACATCGCTATTAACGAGCCTCAGGCGAGTGCAGTGCGCTGGTCTTTCGAAGAATTAGTCAAAGGAGTATATAATACCGAGCAAGTCTATAAAATGGCGCGAGAAAAAGGATTCACCGGTACAAAAAGTCTCTTTTGGTTCGCTATTCGGAATCCCGTATACTGTGGAAAGATATTTGTCCCCAAATACAGAAATGAATCCAGCACCTTTGTCCAGGGAGTACATGACCCACTGATTACCGAAGACCTGTTTTATCGGGTACAGGACGTACTGGATGGAAGAAAACGCAACCAATACAGGCTAAAGGTAGTTTCCAATTCAACTTTACCTCTAAGGGGATTCTTAACGTGTCCCACATGCGGTAAAATACTAACTGGCAGTGCATCAAAAGGACATACCAAACACTATTCTTACTATCACTGCTCTCTCGGTTGTAAATTCAGACAAAGGGCCGATGATCTTAATCAACAGTTTATTTATGAACTCCGAAAGTATATGCCGCGTCCAGAACTGGCTGAATTATATAAAGTGGTACTGAAACAAACGTGGAGCAGTCAAAATGATCATCTCGTGAATGAAAAAAGACAATTGCAGAAACAGATGACAGAGCTTGAAAATAAGCTGATTTACATTCGTGAACTGTTATCATCAAAGCTCATACAACCGGACGATTACCTGGAAATGAAATCAGACTATAAAACAAAGGTAGAAAAGTTAAAAGCCAGATTAAGCGGACTTTCAGATAATGATCTAAACTTCAAAGAGCTTCTTAATAAAGGGATCAGTAACCTTTTAAGGTTGGATAAGATTTACGAGACCGCTGATATTGATAAAAAGCGAGAAGTAATTAGTTCGATATTTCCTGAAAAATTGTATATCGAAAACAATGTACTTCGAACTTTTAGAGTGAACGAAGCAGTCAACTATATCTACCTGATAAACAACAATTTACGAGAAAATAAAAAAGGACAAGCGGAAGAAAATTCCGACTTGTCCTGTCAAGTGATCCCGGCAGGATTCGAACCTGCGACCCACAGATTAGAAATCTGTTGCTCTATCCAACTGAGCTACGGAACCTTCCATAAATTAAGAAAGCAGCTGTGAAGCTGCTTTTGTCGGGGTGGCAAGATTCGAACTTGCGACCTTCTGCTCCCAAAGCAGACGCGATGACCGGGCTACGCTACACCCCGAGGTGCTTTTTCAGCGGAGAGAGCGGGATTCGAACCCGCGGTACCGTTACCGGTACGTCAGTTTAGCAAACTGGTGGTTTCAGCCACTCACCCATCTCTCCGTCTCTCCGAAAAGGTTTGCAAATATAGACCCTTTTTACAGCACCGCAAAACTTCCAGCCAATATTTTTATGATATTTTTACAAGAACACCGGCCCGATCCCTTTAAGAATTTGGCAATAAACTACTTAATTCTTTCGGGGTTTTCCGATAAAAAAGCAGCCCACCCTGATTTTTTAGACCCGTTGCCCGTAAGCGCCTTGGTTTTGCCGTGCATAAAATGACAAACACCCACTGCCAGGGCATCCGTAGCATCATAAAACTTTCTTTCCAACGGCTGGTTAAAGAGCTTTTCCAGCATATAAGCCACCTGTTCTTTGGTGGCATTCCCGTTACCCGTTACACTCTGCTTCACTTTCTTGGGCAGGTATTCCACTATACTCACATCACGGGCCAATGCTGCCGCCATGGCTACACCCTGCGCCCGTCCCAGCTTCAGCATCGACTGCACATTTTCGCCGTAAAACGGTGCTTCAATGGCCATTTCATCCGGGAGATACTCCGTGATCAGCTGGGTAATGCGCTCAAAAATTCTTTTCAGCTTCAGCTCGTGCGAGCCCAGCTTTTCCAGCCGCAACACACCATACTGAATTATCCTGAGCTGCGAGCTCTTCACTTCGATGATGCCGTATCCCAGAACCCGTGTGCCCGGATCTATCCCCAGTATGATTTTTTCATTTACCTTTGCTTCCAAATCTCCTGCTGTTTGAAGTTAATTACGCAAAATACCGTCCAAATTTTATCTAAACCTAATCTCAGGCGGTTTTTCAGGATCGTATTTCCCATACTCATGGCCGGACTCCTTTTCTACCAGCTCTCCAAGCTGGATGTATCCGCCGCTTTTCTCCGCCAGCTCACGGGGCTCATACAGCCGGGCTGGCTCCTGGCGGGGATACTGCTGGTTCTGCCCAATTATTATCTCGAAATCACCAAGTGGAAAACCCTGGCCGGACGCCTCGAAGAACGCGATTTCCCGGCAGCTACAGCAGAGGTTCTGCGCGGCCTGAAGCTGGGAGTGGTTACCCCGCTGATGGCCGGCGATTACGTAGGCCGCAGCATGGATTTCAAAAAAGAAAACCGGCTTTCTGCCGTCCTGCTGAACCTGTACAACAGCATGACCCAAACCTGGACCGCCCTGTTTTTTGGCGGAGCCGCTCTCTTTCTCTGGTATTTTCGCGAAAAAACCGCCTTTCTTTTCTTCCCCGCTGCGGTCATTTCGGGCGCTGCGCTCCTGGGCCTGGGTTTCCTGTACGGGCTTCTGCCCGCGTTTCTTCGTAAGTGGAAACCGGTTCAGAAATACAGGATCACCCTTCCTCTCCCCGTGAAAAACAGGGTCATCGGACTTTCCCTGGCCAGGAGCCTCGTCTATAACCTGCAATATATCTGCTTCTATTCAGCCTTCGGCATTCACCTGGATCCCGCCGTCTTCTTTATCGGCATTAACCTGCTCCTGCTGGTGAAAACCGTTGGCGGCGGTCTAAACATCTTTGGCGACCTCACCCTTCGCGAGCTGGTCAGCCTTCACTTCTTTAGACTATACCAGGCCGATGAACGTTTAATACTCGTAGCTACTTTTGCAGTCTGGTTTTTCAGCGTTTTTACGCCGGTGATCGCAGGCCTCTTCTATAAACCTCAGAAAAATGCTGCTCCTGATCTTATATAGCCTCTTTCTGCTCTTCGCCACCGTGTTGTGGCTATCGGTAAAAACGCCCGTTCCCGAAAGCGCAGAAGAGCCCGTAACGGCCATAGTGGTGGTACGGAACGAAGAGCAGAACATTATCCCGCTACTGGAGAGCTTCCGCCGCCAAACCTATCCTCACCTGGAAGTGATCCTGGTAGACGATCACTCAACCGACAAAACCTTGGAATATGCCCGAAAGCTGGCCCTTCCCAACCTCCGGATTCTGCGGCTGGAAGAAAACGAACGGGGCAGCGCACCCAAAAAAGCCGGGATCGAAAAAGCCATGAGAGAAGCCAGGGGCAGCCTCATTTTCACTACTGACGGCGACTGCGTTCTGCCTCCTTCCATCATTGCGGTTTATGCCGGGCTTTTTCGCGATCCCGGCATCCGGATGATCTCGGGCCCGGTCACGTTTACCCGCAAAAAAGGGCTCTGGAACCAGCTGCAAACCGTTGAATTTGCCTCGCTTGCCGGTTCTGCCGCCGTAGCGGTCTTCCTGAAAAAACCCATTATGAGCAGTGCGGCCAACCTTGCCTACCGGAAATCGGTTTTCCGGGAAGTAGACGGATACGAGGGCAATTCGGGCATGGCTTCAGGCGATGACGAGTTCCTGATGAATAAAATTCACAGGAAATACCCCGGGGGCATCTTCTTTGCCCGGAGCAGGGACTGCATCGTGGAAACCCGGGCCACTGAAAATCTCCGCCAGTTTTACCAGCAGAGGAAAAGATGGGCCGGTAAATGGAACGCCGGACAAAACCCGGCTTCCAAAGCCGCCGCCGTCCTGGTTTTCCTGGTCAATGCCCTCACCATCGGCTTCCTCTTTACCGGGAAATGGGAGGTGGTTCTTTTCCGTTTTCTGGCTGAAGGCCTCTTCCTTTCGGTAATATTGCTCTTTTTCCGACGCGGGAAAGCCATTTTTTACATTCCTTTGACCCAGCTGATTTACCCGTTTTACGCCGTATTCTTCGGGCTGATCTCGCTGATCCCTTCTTCCTATACCTGGAAAGGACGCCAGCTGAAATGAACAGGATATTTGAACTCATATACCCCCGGTTTCTCTGGCGCATGCCCGCCACGGAAAAATGCATTTACCTTACGTTTGACGACGGCCCCGTGCCCGAAGTAACTCCCTGGGTGCTGGAGCAGCTGGAGCAATTCAACGCAAAAGCCACCTTCTTCTGCGTAGGCGATAACATCCGGAAAAACCCCGGAACCTTTCAGCAGGTAATCAGCGCAGGCCACGGCATAGGCAACCACACCTACAACCACCTGAACGGGTGGAAAACACCGGTAGAAGAGTATCTGGGCAACATGCATAAGCTGGAAGAGCTGCACGCTACGCGCCTGTTCCGCCCGCCGTACGGGAGAATAAAAAAAGCGCAGGCCCGGCAGATCCTGCCGCATCACCGCATTGTGATGTGGTCAGTGCTTACCCGCGATTATTCTGCGTCTCTTTCACCGGAGAAATGCCTGAAAAATGCGATCGGGAATACCCGGAACGGATCTATCGTGTTATTTCACGACAGTCTGAAAGCCGAAAACAACCTCCGGCATGTGCTGCCCCGGTACCTCAGCCACTTCAGCCGGCAGGGATATCGCTTTGAGAAATTACCCGGCTAATTCAGCCGGTAGCTGAGAAACGAATGTCCTTCAAACACGCCTTCCCGTAAATCCCCTATGGTTTTTTCTCTCAGCCTTTTTACGATGCCCGATTTAAATAAGGAAAAATCGTGGTGCAGCGGGCAGGGGTTCTCCGACGAACACTCTTCTATCCCCATAAAACAACGGGTTTTATATCCTTCACCGTCAATCATCTCCACGATATCCATCACGGGCAGGTCCAGTACCGACTCCTTCACATAAAAGCCGCCGTGCGGGCCCTTTACTGACTGGATGACCTTCTTACGTACCAGGTCCTGCAGAATTTTAGCCAGGAAATGCTGTGGAATTTCCAGCTCACCCGCAATTTCATGAATGCCCACTTTCCGGTCTTCCTCTATTTTTGTAGCCAGATACACTATTCCCCGGATTCCGTATCCACAAGTCTTCGATATCATTATCAAATCTTTAAACAGGGTTGAGTTTCCTGTTTTTGCTACAAAGATAAAAAGACCCTTATATCCTTTTTTATGACATCTATCAGTTTATTTCAAAATGTAGCTCATAGTTTTCGCGTCGTAGCAGCCTCAATTTTGTTCTATCAAAACCTTTAAGAAATATGAACAAATCGTTATGGGCAGTCTTTCTTATTCTCATCCTGGCCGGATGTGGTAAGGGAGCAAAACAAAGAGCCGAATCTCCGGAAGTCAGTGAAGATATTCTTGAGAAACAGGAAGTTATTCACGGTACCGAAGTAACGGAAGTGAAGCTGACCAATCCGCTGGATGCGGCTATGGTAAAACACGGTCAGGAGATTTACGAAATGAAGTGCATGTCCTGCCACCGGCTGGATGACACCCGTTTGGTAGGTCCGGGCTGGTCAGGCGTTACCAAACGCCGTACAGCCGTGTGGCTGACCAACATGATCACCAATGTTGACATTATGCTGGAAAAAGACGCTGAAGCACAGAAAATGCTGGAAGAATGTCTGATCCGGATGCCTAACCAGAACGTGTCACTTGAGGATTCCAGGAGCATAATTGAATTTATGCGCAAAAATGACGGTGAAATATAATTTTTTGACCTAATATGAAAACCAATTATTACCTGATCAGCCTGGCACTAGGTGCTTTGGCGGTATCCCAGACAGCCTGTAGGCCCGGAGGCGGAAACGCGGGCTCTGAACTCGCGGGTGACGCCGCCCAGAAAGTATACGTGGCACCGGGCACCCACGACGAGTTCTACAACATCGTATCGGGTGGCTTCAACGGCCAGGTTTCCGTGATCGGATTGCCTTCCGGCAGAACATTGAAAAATATCCCTGTATTCTCCCAGCATCCGGAAAACGGCTGGGGATACAGCGAAGAAACCAAACCCATGCTGAATACCTCCCACGGCTTCATTCCCTGGGATGACTCTCACCACATTGCCCTCTCTACCACCAATGGCGAGCACGACGGCCGCTGGGCATTTATCAACGGGAACAACACCCCCCGGATAGCCCGGATCAGCCTTTCTTCTTTTAAAACGGAAGAAATCATCGAAATCCCGAACTCAGGCGGTAACCACTCGTCGCCTTTCATCACCTCCAACACGGAATATACCGTAGCGGGAACCCGTTTCTCCGTTCCGCCCGATAACGTATCCGATGTGCCCATCAGCTCCTTTAAAGAAAACTTTAAAGGATACATCAGCTTTATCAGCATCGACAAAGAAACCGGCCGCATGGCCATTAAGTTCCAGCTGAAAACACCGGGTGTAAGCTATGACCTGGCCCGGGCCGGAAAAGGCAAATCAGCCGACTGGTTCTTCTTCTCTACCTACAATACCGAGCAGGCCAACTCGCTGCTGGAAGTAAACGCCTCGCAAAAGGACAAAGACTTTATCCTGGCGGTAAACTGGAAAAAAGCAGAGCAGTACCTGGCACAGGGCAAAGGCAAAAAAGAAGCAGGTACGTATGCCCATAACACCTGGGATGAAGACACCCACTCGGCCACTTCAACCATCATCAATGGTGTGATGACCCTCGACCCCAAAGATTGTCCCGATATGCTTTACTTCATTCCATGTCCGAAGTCGCCTCACGGCTGTGATGTAGACCCAACCGGAAGCTATATTGTAGGTTCAGGAAAGCTGGCAGCTGTAATCCCGGTATTCTCATTTGACAAAATGCAGAAAGCCATAGCGGGTAAAAAATATGACGGCCAGTTCGACGGTATTCCTATCCTGAAATACGAAGAAGTGCTTCACGGCGAAGTGCAGAAGCCGGGTCTCGGACCCCTGCATACCGAGTTTGACGGCAAAGGCAATGCCATTACCTCTTTCTTTGTGTCTTCCGAGCTGGTTCGGTGGAATATCGAAAAGCTGGAGATCATTGACCGCGTACCTACCTATTACTCTGTAGGTCACCTGAGCATTCCCGGCGGACCTACCGCAAAACCGCACGGTAAATACGTAATAGCGTACAACAAGATCACCAAAGACCGTTACCTGCCTACAGGCCCTGAACTGGCCCAGTCGGCTCAGCTGTACGACATCTCCGGCGATAAGATGAAGCTTCTCCTCGACTTCCCAACCACCGGAGAGCCCCACTACGCCGAGTCTATCCCGGCCTCAATGATCAAAGACAAAACACGGAAAATCTACGAGCTGGAGAAAAACAAGCACCCGTATGCAGCCAGGAGTGAAAAAGAAACCCGCGTGGAACGTAAAGGCAAAGAGGTACACATCTATATGACGTCTATCCGTTCGCACTTTGCCCCTGACAATATCGAAGGAATCAAAATGGGTGATGTGGTGTACTTCCACGTTACCAACCTGGAACAGGACTGGGACGTTCCGCACGGATTTGCCGTAAGGGGAAGCCAGAATGCCGAGCTGCTCATTATGCCGGGTGAAACCCAGACCTACAAATGGATCCCGACCCGCATAGGAGTTACTCCGTTCTACTGTACCGACTTCTGCTCTGCCCTCCACCAGGAAATGCAGGGATACATACGGGTATCACCGGCTAACAGCAATGTTCCGCTCAAATGGAGCTTAGGTAATACGCCGGAAGCCGCCGCCGAAAAGGCCGTAGCCGGCAAATAATTTCACGAAGAAAACAGAATACAGGTAGCTCCGGGTTACTGATTACCCGAAACTAAAAAGCCCGGAGCTGCCTGTACTCCCTTCTTCATTTTCCCTAAAGAAATGAAAAAATCAAACACTCAGACAGGCAGGATTTCTGCTGCTTCCCAATGGATATTGATTATTGGGGCACTCAGCCTCCTGATCACCTACTTTGTACCCATCTGGCGCATAGATCTCTGGGCACCTCAATACCCTGAAGGACTCACCATGAAAATATGGCTCTCCAAGCTCAGCGGACAGGTAGAGATCATCAACGGACTGAACCATTACATTGGAATGGCCCACATTAAAGAAGAAATGTTCCCCGAATTCAAAATTCTCCCCTATTGCGTAGCTTTCCTAGCGCTGGCGGGCGTGGTAGCCGCTTTATTACGAAAAAAAACAGCCGTACTGGCTTACTTTATCGTACTGGTGGCCGGGGCAGTGTATGCCCTTTACGACTTCTGGAAATGGGGATACGAATACGGGCATAACCTGAGCGACGACGCCCCTATCAAAGTACCCGGAATGGCCTATCAGCCCCCTCTGCTGGGTTATAAAGAGCTGCTTAACTTCGGGGCCTACTCTATCCCCGATATCGGCGGGTGGATCTTCGCAGCCTTCGGTGTGGCCCTGATCTTTATCCTGTGTTACGAATTCAAATTCAGAAAACATGAAAAAATATCTTAAATTTACCTTTTTACCTCTTCTCCTGTGGTCTTGTGCTCCAAAAACAGAAGCTTTCAACTACGGGGAAGACCAGTGCTCTTTCTGTAAGATGTCTATTGTTGATGATAAATATGCTGCAGAAACCGTTACCTCCAAAGGTAAAGTGTATAAGTACGACGATATCAGCTGCATGATCCGTCACCACCGTACCATGGACAAAACCGACTTCGCGTTCCGGGTAGTCAATAACTTTGATACCCCTGAAGAGTTCCTGGATGTGGAAAAGGCGTTTTTCGTTCAGTCGGATGAATATTCAAGTCCCATGGGAGGCAATACGGCGGCATTCTCTGCCGCAGAAAAGAATGCAGGCAGCATCATGTGGCCTGAATTGCAGAAAAAATTTGACTGAAACATGCGTATCCTGAAACATAGTATCCTTTTTATGCTGGCAGCCGGTAGCGCAATGGCCGGGAAATACCCTGTAAGTTCAGCCAATGAACTTTACAGGGCGGTGGAAATAACCGCCCGGGATGGAGATACCGTTCTGATCAAAAGCGGGAAATATGCCGTCAGGAATATCGTGATCAGTAAACGGCTCACCCTTCTGGGCGAAAATTTCCCGGTGCTTGACGGCGGGTTCCGGAATGAAATACTCACCGTGAAAAGTAACGGGGTGCACATTGAAGGCATACAATTCGAAAACGTTCCCCAGACCAGCACCATCGACTATGCCGGGGTAAAAGTGATCGAATCGGAATACGTCACCGTAAAAAACAACCGTTTCAGGAATTGCTACTTCGGGGTGTATCTCTCAGCCACCAATCTCTCAAAAGTGATCGGCAACGATATTGCCGGAACACCAAAGGAAGAGCAAACCACCGGAAACGGGATACACGCCTGGAAATGCGACAGCGTATTTATTGACCATAACCGGGTAACCGGTCACCGTGACGGCATTTACTTCGAATTTGTCACCAACTCTGCCGTAAAAAACAACTACTCTTCCCGCAATATCCGTTACGGGCTGCATTTCATGTTTTCGCATAACGACACCTACGAATACAACACCTTTGAGAACAACGGTGCCGGGGTAGCCGTCATGTATACCCGGAAAGTCACCATGAAGCACAACCGCTTTATCAACAACTGGGGAGCCAGCGCTTACGGATTACTCCTGAAAGATATCTCCGAAAGCCACATGGAGCACAACCTCTTCAGCTCGAACACCGTAGGCATCTATATGGACGGCTGCAGCCGTTCTGTGCTGGAAAAGAATGAATTTTCGGAAAACGGCATTGCCCTGCGCCTTCAGGCCAACTGCGATGCCAATACCCTATCCGACAATAATTTTATACGCAACACCTTTAATATGGGAACCAGTGGCAATACCACCTACAATACCATATCAAATAACTACTGGGACAACTATGACGGGTATGACCTGGACCGTGACGGCACCGGCGATGTACCCTTCCGGCCTGTGAGTCTTTTTTCCGTACTGATCGAAAGAGTACCCCAGGCCATGATGATCTTTCGCAGCTTTACGGCTTCGCTCCTGGAGCGTGTTGAAAAGATCATTCCGGGCATTACGCCTGACCGGTTAATGGATGAAAAACCCCGGATGAAGCCCGTTAAACTAGCCTCATTCGCTGCAAATAAAACGAACGTATGATCAGCTTTGAAAATGTAAACAAATCGTTTGGTCGCCTCCAGGTGCTGAAAAACATCAGCTTTGAAATGGAGGCCGGTCAGTCGGTAGCCCTTATCGGACCTAACGGATCGGGAAAGACCACCCTCATCAAAACCCTGCTGGGCATGAACGTGCCCACTTCCGGTAAAATACGGGTAAAAGGGTATGATATCCATTCCGATTACCATTACAGGGCTCATATAGGCTATATGCCGCAGATCGGCAATTACCCTAAAAATCTTAAAATAAGCCAGCTTATCGATATGATGCGGGATATCCGCCGGGAAAAAGGTGTGGTACAGAAGACCGACGAAGAGCTGATCGACCTCTTTCACCTCCGCGATATTTACGATAAGCCCCTGGGCACCCTGTCTGGAGGAACCCGCCAGAAGGTGAGCGCCACCCTCGCATTTCTCTTTAACCCGGAAATCCTTATCCTGGATGAGCCTACGGCCGGTCTCGATCCGCTGTCGAGCGAAATCCTGAAAGAAAAAATCCTGGAAGAAAGCCTGAAAGGAAAGCTCATCATTATCACCTCGCACATCCTGGCTGACCTCGAGGAGCTGGCTACCCATATCATGTACCTCGAAGAAGGAAACCTGCAGTTGTTCAAAAAGCTGAGCGATATAAAAGAAGAAACCGGTGAAAACCGGCTCTCCCGCATTATTGCCCACCTGATGTCAAAAAAGGAGACGGCTGAGCTATGAAAAACGCCATGTATATCGTCATGCCGCTGGCCTTTATTGCCATGATTGTGGGCATCTATTGCGGCATTATACGAATAGGTCAGCCCTTGCCTTCGGGCCCTTACCTGCCTGTAGCGCATCACGGCGTGCTGATGGCCGGCTCTTTCTTAGGCACATTGATCTGCCTGGAGCGGGTAGCCACCTTCCCGGATAAAAAAGCCTGGATATTCGTGATCTTCATGGCCCTCAGCTTACCCCTGTTCATCGCTAACCAGGGGCGGTACGGCGTGCTTTGCCTGCTGACCGGAAGCGCCGGCTACTGCTGGATAACCATCAGCAATTACCGGAAATACAGGCTCAAAGGTGACCTCATTATGGCCATCGGCGCCACGTTTCAGCTGATGGCCTATGCCGTTTTCCTGTTCAGCTTCTCCTACCCCAGGGCTTTTGCCGCCTGGATGCTCTTCCTGGTGCTGACCATTACCGGCGAGAGGCTAAACCTGACCCGCTTTCTGCCGGTCAGTAAAAAAGCCTTTTATGAAATATATTTCTGGATAGGGCTTCTGCTGGTCAGCTCCTTCCTGTACCACCTGGGCTCTAAGGTAGTGGTAGGTGCCAGCATGATCGGGCTGGCCAGCTGGCTTTTAAGGCATGACCTGATAAGGGTCAACCTGAAACGGGAAGGGCATTACCGTTTTCTCGGGCTGGCCCTGCTGCTGGCCTATCTCTGGCTGGCGGTAACCGGTGTGCTGAGCATGCTCGAAATGGGCAACCCCTACCTCTATGATGCAGTGCTTCACTCGTTCTTTGTAGGTTTTGTGCTGTCGATGATCCTGGCTCATGCACCCATTATATTTCCCGGCCTGCTGAATATAAACACCACTCCATTCCATCCGGTTTTGTACCTGTGGCTGGCGGGCCTGCACATCGGCCTGATCATCCGTATTTATGGCGACATGACCGAAAATTTTGAGCTCAGAAAGCTGGGCGGCATCTATAACGGTGTATTTTTCCTGGTCTACCTGCTGACCATCCTCTGGTTTATTGTAAAATTCAAACGAAGCAAATCATGAATAAAGTTATCAAATACGTGATCTATGACATTGTCAGGAACCGTTTCGTGCTCAGCTATACCCTCCTGCTGCTTTTTACCAGCCTGGCCTTCTACGGCTTCGGATCAGAAGGCAATAAAGGCGTTCTGAGCCTCCTGAATATCATCCTGATGGTGGTTCCCCTGGTAAGCATTGTCTTTACCACCATCCAGTTTTACAACTCCTATGAGTTCCTGGAGTTGCTTTCTGCCCAGCCTATCAGCCGCAAAACCATATTTCTCAGCCAGTTCTGGGGCATAAACATTTCACTTTGCATGGCTTTCTTTATAGGCGTGGGCATTCCTACCTGGATTTACGACGGAACCGGTGCGGGCGCTACGCTGGTGCTCTGCGGCTTTCTCTTATCGCTGGTTTTTGTATCCCTGGCATTTTTTGCCTGTACACTTACCCGCGACAGGGCCAAAGGCATCGGCATTGCCTTGGGAATCTGGTTCTATTTCTGCCTGCTTTATGACGGCCTGGCGCTTACCCTGCTGATGCTTTTCAGCGATTACCCGCTGGATAAAGCCTCGCTGGTGCTCACCGCTCTTAACCCGGTAGACCTGGCCCGGATACTCATCCTGATGAAGCTGGATATCTCCGCCCTTCTCGGCATTACCGGTGCCATATTCCAGAAATTCTTTACTTCGGAAAAAGGCGTGATCGTTTCTGTTCTGCTATTGCTCCTGTGGATAGCGTTTCCGCTTCTCAAAGCCTACAAAACTTTTTTGAAAAAAGACTTATAATTTCATTTTTAGGGATACGGGTCTGCACAACTTCTTTTTCTTCCTGCATTAAGCGGTTCCCCGTCAGCAATACAGGTTCAGCTTCCGGCTGCACTCCTTAATGAGCAGGTACCGGGAGCTTATCACCGCTGAGGTTTATTTTATACCACCTTTTATTTTCATACAAAGCCCCCTGGTGGTCACCGGTATGCTGGTTAACATCAATTCCCAGCACCTTCTGATGGTAATAAAATCCTACATTCGTTTTCACAATGGTATGGCCTACAATAATTCTTTCCACCCCATACAGCCGCAGCGTTTCATCCACCACTTTTTCGTCAACAACCGGTTCCCTGAAATATCCCCGGAACCAGAAGAGCCCGTCACGACTGTTGAACAGCTTCAGTATGGTATCCTCTTTCACCGTATTTTTCAGGTCTTTCCACCCGATATAAGGCCTTGCTTTCTCGTTTACCTCGCCAACGCTCAATTTCAGCCCGTTGACATCCGGAGAGACCCCGCCGTGCAGGCACAGGTTGCCTCCTATCTTTTCCATGATATTTTTACTTCTCAGCCACTTGCCCAGTTCCGAGTCTTTGCTGTAAAAGTCTTCGTAAGGCACGCCCATAGCTTCTGAATTTGCAAAATATTTTTTGGCAACGTATTTAAAATTACCGGCCAGGTTCATTATATCGTGATTCCCTAAAATGGTATGCACATACCCTCCTTTCTTTACGGCATCCTGTTCCAGCTTGTACAGCAGCCACAGCGTGGCCGAAACCTCAAGGCCCCTGTCAAACAGGTCTCCGCAAATAACCAGGTGGCCTTTACCGAATATCCACTCGTATTTTTTGTTGATCACCCGGTTGGCCAGAAGCAGGTTCCTGAGCGCATCAAATTCTCCTTCAATATCCGAAAGTACCAGCATTTTTCCGGGTTGCTTCCAGAGGCAGGGCTCTGTGGGGTTCCCCGGCTTAAGCATTACCTCAAAGTTCTTTTCCGGCGCGTTGGAGAAGCTGATCCTGAGCTTTATTTTTTCCCGGGCCTCTTTTGGGAAAACGGTTTTCACGGCTTGCCCGTTTTCAACGGAAAATACCCGGATGCTGTCGTTGGTATAGAAAACATGAGGGCCGTCAGAAAGATTATCCTGGGCTTTTAAAGAATGGAAAGCCAGCAGGGCAAAAAAGAAAGCCAATAAGCGGGCAGGGTAAAGCATCATCTGTAAATCATCTATAGGGCAAATCTATAAAACTTTTCCCGATCCCGGTCGATTATCCGTTCCCGGCCTGAAAGTATATTTTCAGTCAAAGTGCCCGTTCTTCAATAATCCGCTTCTTTTCTTACATTCAGAATCCGCTGCAGCCAGCCCTTCATCATCTCTTTCTCTTCTTCCGCGTCGGGAACAAACTTCGGAACGGTGTCCAGGTCGGGCTGCCCGGCATCAACCCAGGCCGTGTACCAGAGGTCAGCGATCATCCTGACCGAACGCTTCATCTGCCGCTCTACCTGGTCTTCCAGCATCCGGTGGTATTTTGCCGAAAACCCGCGGGAATAGCTCCGTACCGTAATGCCGTTCCGTTCTTCTATGCTGAACTTGCGGTCAGGCGGGGTTTCACGTGTAAGCCGGCGTTCAAATTCCAGGACACTATCCAGGGCGGCATGCGCCTGTAAAACGGCCTGCCAGCTTCTTTCCCTAACATTCTTTTCATAAGCGGCCTTCCCGATCAGCAGGTCGTAATCTGTACTGAACAGCTCGGGCAGCCGCGACTCCCAGAACCCGTGAATGCCGTGCTGGCCCGTAAGCTGGCCGTTATAATTCTTCGTGGTATGCAGCGGAACATTCGCATCGGCAATATAATGGCCCAGGTCAGTGGCTGTCTGCAGAATCCGGTCGCTTTGCCGCAGCCGGAAAGCTTCGGTAAGCTGGTATTTCATTTTCTGCACCTGCCAGGGCACTATCCCGCTGGCTCTCAGGGCATCTTCGCCCAGCTGCTTTACGGCCTCCTCCCAGCTCAGGTGCGGCAAAATGGTTTTCAGCGAGTCCGGGTAATTGTCCAGGTCAATAAAGTGCCGTTCTGCTTCTCCCGCCATAGCATAGCGGCGGCGATCCGGGTTAACGGCTTTCTCGGTAATGTATTCAATATGTTTCTTGAAAAAACCGGTCATCTCAGGCGGTAAAGAATACACCGCCAGGCGGTTGATCAGGCTATGGGCATAAAAGCCCCAGGCAGGCGGTTCCGGCCCCGCGGGCGCCAGCATCAGAAAGATCAGGAGTGTGGTCTTCATATTTTTATGGATTTATTCCTTAAAAATACAAAATACCGCCCGGAATTCCTAATGAAATGCTGTTTTTTAAGCGGTTACCCGTTCAGCAGGCCTGCAATATACCGGAATACAAGACCCGTAAAAACCGCTATTCCGAAGCTCAGCAGTGTACCGATCAAAATATATTCGGTTAATTTATGGTCTTTGTTCGTGGTCAGGTCACCGAAACGGAAGATCGACTTCGCGGTCAGTAAAAAGCCTACACCCTCCCATCTTCCGGTAACAACAAAGAAGAAAATAAACAGCCGCTCCAGGATGCCGATATACCTTCCCGCCTCGCTCATTCCCTGGTACTTTTTATCGCCACGGATCTCCATAGACCATTTGGATAACAATACTTTCAGGATAATTCCGCTGGCATAGGAAATAAAAACCAGCGCCGTAACGGTCAGCAGAACCTGCGGAGACCGGAGAAGCGACAGGTTCAGCCCTTCGGGAAAATAATACAAAGCTACTCCGCCGATCACCAGCAAATGAAGTGCCTGGTCGGTTAAAAACAGAATACGCTCATTGTACCGGCCGTGAAAGCTCGCTTTAAGGCCATCAATAAGCAGATGCGACAGGGGAATCACCCCAAAAGCCAGTGGGTAGCCGCTGTTAAAGCCCAATATCACTATCATGCACAGGATATGTACGCCGGTATGGTAATACAGGGCCGCAGAACGAAACCTGCGTTTGTTCCGGTCGCGTATCCAGGAAGCCGGCTGCAGGACAAAATCACCCAGAAGATGGGCTAAAACGAGTTGTACAGATAATTCGATCATAGTTTTGTTATTTGGATTTTATAAAAGTCGATTAAGTGCCTGATTTCGTCATATCCTCCTCTTTTCAGGCCTTCGCTTATGCTGGCCTGGCTTTTCCGGCCCATCAGCTGGGCCAGCTTTCTCTGGGTCAGCTCAGGATATTTCAATTTATGGCGAATGATCTCTGCCGTAACCGGTTTCCAGTTGCCCGTTATGAAGTCGGTCAGCGAAAACATCAGGTTCAGGGTTTCGTCCAGCTCCGGGAAATCCGATTTTATCCGGAGAGTATGCTTTTTCAGCTGCTCAAAACACTCGCCTGAATACACGAAAGCAGGGCCGTTAGACTCCAGCACCCGCTTTGACCGGTAGCTTATGTGACCCAGCCCCAAAGCCATGCGTACATCCAGCGGGGCGGTATCTTTAAGCGCCGATTTAATGTAAAATACGGCATCCAGTGCCCTGTCGGCCGCTACTACAAGCTGGAAGCTGTCTCCCCTGTAAATCTCCCAGTCGTGCGTTTCGCAGCCAAAATCAGCCAGTGCTGCCTTTAATGCAGCCAGCCATTTTTCGCTCCTGACATTCCTGGAATTAACGATATCACCGGTTATAACAACTTTCATTCCCCTCTTAATTTCCATCAAATCTACATCAAAAGAATGAAAACAACAAAATATCATACAAAAAACCGATATTCACTAATATCATTATTTTAAACGATATTTAATATTATCGTATAAATAAACGATATTTATAAAAATCGTCTATATAAACGATCAGCTCAAAATAATGTCTTGTCCGGCCTTCTGAGCCCGGAAACCACCCGTTATTATTGTATATTTGTAAAAAAAGCATTCCATGAAAGATTTCTTACAAGAGCTTCACCTGCAGGAAAACAATTACGGTTTCTCTACCGGCCTCAAAAACAGGGACGGCAGGGGAAGCACGCTCCACTCGTACAACCCTACAGACGGCGGGCTTATAGCCGCTACAACACTTTGCACCGAAGCAGACTACCATGAAGCGGTAGCCGTGGCAAAAGAAGCGTTCGGAGTATGGCGGAAAGTACCGGCCCCCAAACGCGGTGACATTGTTCGCCAGATGGGAGACGCCTTTCGCCGGCATAAAAATGCACTGGGTAAGCTTGTATCCTTTGAAATGGGAAAAAGCCTGCAGGAAGGCCTGGGCGAAGTGCAGGAAATTATCGATATCTGCGACCTGGCCGTAGGGCTCTCGCGCCAGCTGTATGGCCTGACCATGCATTCTGAAAGGCCCGAACACCGCATGTATGAACAGTGGCACCCGCTGGGAGTAGTGGGCATTATATCCGCCTTTAACTTCCCGGTGGCCGTATGGTCATGGAACAGCATGCTGGCCTGGGTGTGCGGCAACACCACTATCTGGAAACCGTCAGAAAAAACCCCTTTATCGGCCATTGCCTGCCAGAATATCATCAGTGAAGTACTGAAAAATAATAACCTGCCGGAAGGGATCTCCTGCCTCACTATCGGTGACCGGCAAGTGGGCGAAGCCATGGCAGCCGATGAAAACATTGCCCTCCTTTCTGCCACCGGAAGCACACGGATGGGCCGGGCCGTAGCCCAAAAAGTTTCTGCCCGCCTGGGAAAATACCTGCTGGAGCTGGGCGGTAATAACGCCATTATCGTCACTGAAAACGCCGATCTTAACCTTGCCGTTCCGGCAGTGGTGTTCGGAGCCGTAGGTACTGCAGGACAAAGATGTACCACCACCCGCCGCCTGCTGGTGCATGAATCGCGGATAAAAGAGCTCACAGCACGGCTGGTGAAAGCCTATGAGCAACTGCAAACCGGTGACCCGCTTGATCCCGCCAACCATGTGGGCCCGCTTATCGATCACCATGCCGTGGAAAGCTACGAAGCAGCCATAAAAACGGCTCAGGAGCAGGGTGGCAAACTCCTTACCGGCGGCAAAACACTGGGTGGAAATTTTGTTCAGCCGGCCATCATCGAAGTGCCGGAGCAGATTCCGGTGATGAAGCACGAAACCTTTGCGCCTATCCTCTATGTCTTGTCATTTAAAACACTCGACGAGGCCATAACACTCCAGAACGATGTGCCCCAGGGGCTTTCTTCTGCCATATTTACCCAAAATCTGAAAGAATCGGAAGCCTTTTTGTCGGCCTGGGGCTCTGACTGCGGTATCGCCAATGTCAACATAGGCACCTCAGGAGCCGAGATCGGCGGGGCATTCGGCGGGGAAAAAGAGACCGGTGGCGGACGGGAAAGCGGTTCTGACGCCTGGAAAGCCTACATGCGGCGACAAACCAACACCATTAACTACGGCAATACCCTGCCACTGGCGCAGGGAATCAAATTCGACCTGTAAAAAATCAGCCGTTACAATTGATCAGTCCCTTAGCTGCCAGGTAAGGGACGATCAGCCACAACAGCCCTTTGCCCAGGAAGAAGAAAAAGCCCACCCAACCCAGCTTCTTAAAATATTTAACCACCTTCTCCTTACGGGTCAGGGTTTGAATTTCTGTATTGTTTTTTTCCATCGATATAGAATTAGTGCCGGATTTACCCCACGGGGTCTGTTCAAAATTCTCCACCCTGGCGTTTCAGCTTATTTTTCCGCGATTCATTCCGCACCCACTGGTTCAGTTTCCGGGAGGCAAAGGCCGTGCCTATTCCTATGGCCGCGCCGGCAAACACATCACTGGGGTAATGCGCCCCGAGATGCAGCCTTGAATACCCCACCGTGCAGGCATACAGCGCAGACGGCAGGATCACATACCATTTGGGGTAGGCAAGTGACAGCCCGGTAGCCGTAGAGAAAGCCAGGGCCGTACTTCCGGAAGGGAACGAGCTTCCTGAAAACTCCCTGTAATTCTGAATAGCAGGATGGGTGATATAAGGCCGGTCTTTATCTACCGCCTTCTTCAGAACAAACCCTATCCCATAGGTAGCCGCAGTAGTCACCGCCAGCGTATATCCCTCCTGCTTCAGGGCTGCATTGTCACCGATATAACCTGCTGCCAGCATGGCCGCCGGGAAACCTATAGCCAGGTAGTCCGATGAATTGCTGAGAAAATCCAGGGGCTTATCCATCTTCGTATTCCGGCCCAGGTTAATATCTTCCAGCTTCTTAAGATCCCAGCTTTTCTCCTGGCCTAAGCTCCGGAGACTTCCCAGGAGCAGTAAAAGAAAGACGACTTTCCTGATCATAAGAAACCTTCTTTACGCATCGACGCCTCCATTTTCTGATACAGCTCATCAGAAGCTTTGGCCAAAGGCAGGCGTACCCTTCCATCGTATATGCCTTTGATATCCAGCACACATTTGATTCCTACCGGGTTCGATTCCACATACAGCAGGGTATCAAAATCAAGGAATTTTCCCTGTAGCCGCTTGGCTTTCTCAAAATCTCCGGCCAGAGCCGATTGCACCAGCTCATAAAACTCTTTGGGAAAACCGTTGCCAATCACCGAAATCACGCCTTTGTACCCCAGGCTGGCCTGAGCCGTGAAAAGATTATCATCGCCTGACAACAGCAGGAAATCTTCAGGAAGGGTCCTGGACAGGTCTATCGCTACTTCAATGCTGCTGGATGCATCTTTCAACCCGATAATATTCGGATGCGCAGCCAGCTCGGCAATGGTTTCAACACTCATGGAGATCACCGTTCTGCCCGGCACATTGTATAAAATTACCGGTACCAGACTGGCATCGGCAATGGCCTTGAAATGGAGGTATATTCCCCGCTGAGAAGGCTTATTGTAATAAGGACATACCGAAAGAAGGGCCGTTACCCCGTTAAAATCGGTCTGGGCAATGGTATCCAGCACCGCCTGGGTATTGTTGCCTCCTATACCAAACACTATCGGCCGTTTACCTCCGTTGTACTGCTTTACGTATTCCAGGATCTCCGCACTCTCCTCTTTTCTCAATGTAGCCGACTCACCGGTAGTTCCGTTCACCACGTAATAGTCAATACCCTCCTTGTTCAGGTAATCCAGGTGTTTTCTCAATGCAGGAAAATCCACCCGGTTATCTTCGGTAAAAGGAGTAGTTAAGGCTGTTCCGAGGCCATATAGTTCTTTCATGTTTATTAATATTTTTACAAATTTAGAATCTTTCTATTTTCAGCGGCCACACTAGGCTCCTTTTTTATATAAAATACATACGGCGTGGGCCTGGAGGCCTTCTTTCCGTCCCACAAAACCCATGGTTTCTGAGGTGGTGGCTTTGACAGAAACCGCATCCGGCTCCAAACCCAGGCATTCGGCTATAACCCTTTTCATTTCCGGGATATACGGGCCTATTTTAGGCTCTTCCAGGATCAGTGTTGAATCGATATTGCCTACCGAATACCCTCTCTCCCCGATCATCTCATTCACCCTGGCCAGGAAATGCTTGCTGTCCATTCCTTTCCATCGCGGATCCGTATTTTTGAAATGTTTCCCGATATCTCCCAGCGACAACGCCCCCAGCATGGCATCACAAATTGCATGCAAAAGCACATCAGCATCTGAGTGCCCCATAGAGCCCACGGTATGCGGAATTTTTATTCCTCCCAAACTTAGCTCATACCCTGCGCTGAGCTGATGAACATCATAACCGTGCCCTATTCTGAATTGCATATTTTAATGTATTAAAATCCCAAATTTACGTAATTTTGGGCTTCAATACCATTGTATGATCAATTTCAATTACTTTGAGCTCAATAACGGACTCAAAGTTTATGTACACGAAGACCCGAAGAGCCTCACTGCCGCCTTTAACCTCTGTTATAACGTGGGATCACGCGACGAGCACCCGGAAAAGACCGGCTTTGCCCATCTCTTTGAGCACCTGATGTTCGGCGGTTCACGGCATATTCCTGCATTTGATGAGCCCCTTCAGAAAGCGGGCGGCAATAACAACGCATTTACCTCGCCTGACATCACCAATTACTATATTACGCTTCCTGCCCAAAACCTGGAAACCGCCTTCTGGCTGGAATCAGACCGGATGATGGGCCTGTCTTTTGACCCCAAAGTGCTGGAAGTGCAGAAAAACGTGGTTATCGAAGAGTTCAAGCAACGCTACCTTAACCAGCCTTACGGAGATCTCTGGCTCAGGTTCAGGCCGCTGATTTACCGGCAGCACCCCTATCAATGGCCTACCATCGGCAAGGAGATCAGCCACATTGAAAACGCAGTGATGGACGATGTAAAAGACTTCTTCTACCGGTATTACCTGCCCAACAATGCTGTGCTGGCAGTAGCCGGCCCGGTAACGGCCGCTGAAGTGGAAAGGCTGGCCCGGAAATGGTTTGGGGATATCCCGGCAGGAAAAATCAGCCCGAAAAACTTTCCTGCAGAACCGCCACAAACCGCCCCGCGCCGGCTGGTGCACCAGGCCGAAGTGCCGTTGAAAACCATTTATAAAGCCTACCATACACCTCAGAAATATGAGCGCGGGCAATACGCGCTCGATCTGTTCGGTGATATTTTCGGGAAAGGACAGACCTCTCCGCTTTACCAGAAGCTGGTCAAAGAGCAGGCGCTGTTTACCGGCATTTCAGCCCAGAATATTTCGTATCTCGACAGCGGGCTGTTCCTGGTGCACGGTTCGCTGGCCCCCGGCATATCCCTGGAAGAAGCCGATCACAGCATAGAACAATGCCTGGAAGACGCGCTGAAAGCAGGCAATTACGAAGAAAAGCTCCGGAAAGTGAAAACGCAGGCCCTCTCTCTTGACAAATTCGGGGAAACTGAAATCCTGAACCGGGTCATGAAGATCGCTTTTGCCGCCAATGCCGGGGACGTGAATCTCGCAAATACAAGCATTCAGCACCTTGAAGCAGTGGGTCACGATGAAATGATCACTTCGGCTCGTAAGTTTTTAACAACCGAAAATTGCAATACCCTGCTTTATTCTCCAATTAGTACGTAAGATACGGCCGGATTGAGCCACTTAAATAACATTTTCTCAAAATAAGAACATTAGGTCTTGTGGCAAATTATTTATAAATTTGCAATGTGTTTATCAGAGGTTACTATGGCAATTGCGATTAAAAGCGTTCCGGTATTAAAAGAGGCAGCAGCTGTCAGGTTTGATAGTAATGCTCAGGATGCTATTGCCCAAAAATCATCTGTTAAATTCTCACAACAAGTGGCGGTTTCTTCAAAAATACTGGCCAAAGCTAAAATCTAAACACAATTTAATGTGAGCTTTCTGTATGAAAAGTGTACACTAAAAGTATACAATAAAGCCATTCTGGAAAATTGCGGGCCTTTTGATTGCGGTAATGATGACTTAAATGAATTCTTTGCCAGAGATGTGCTGAACTATACTTCCGAACTACTTGGAAAAAGTTACTGCTTCATATTTGATGATGATGAAAGTCAGATCGTTGCCGCTTTTACCATTTCTAACGATAGTATAAAAACCTATACCCTTCCAAACGCCCGAAAAAAGAAAATAAATGCGGAAATTCCCCGGCAAAAACAGATGAAGAGCTATCCTGCTGTTTTGATCGGGCGTTTGGGAGTAAACAAAGACTTCAGAAAAATTACCGGAGAAGATAAATCAATAGGTGACCAACTTATGGATTTTGTAAAGTCCTGGTTTATTGACAAAGGAAATAAAACGGGATGCCGCTTCATAGTAGTTGACTCTTATAACGACGTTGCTCCTTTAAAATACTACAAGAGAAACGGGTTTACTGAACTTTTTAGCTCAGAAGCACAGGAAAAAGAATATACGAACCTATCCCCGGATAGAGATTTAGCAACAAGGCTTTTGTACTTTGACCTGATTGTATTATCCGAAATACAATAGGATTTCCCTGTAATAATGAAGGAATGAAATGGAGGAAATATCAAGTAATTACCGATACATAGATTTAATCTGGGCATTGATCCCTTAAATAATTCTTCCGGTTTGATATCCAATTCCTTACTTATCTTTTCAAGATAATGTAGGGCTATATTACTTTCGCCATTTTACATCCTTCCATACTGTCTTTGCGAAATTCCTAATCTGTCAGCCATATATTCCTGCGAATATCCTTTAGTATTCCGAATATTGCTGATTTTCGAAGAGCGGTAGGAGCTAAAGTGAAGTCATTTCTCTCACTTTATGGCGTAGTCACAGAAACCGGGATAACCTTACCGTTAAAAAAGCGGGAAGCGTTCAGGGCAAAATCAGCTACATAGGCCCCCATCTCAAACGCCATCACCGGGCTCTGGTAGCCGGGGAATGCCTCTTCCAGCATTTCCGTCTGTACAGAACCCAGGGCCAGGCAATTGACTTTTACATTGTACTCTGCCAGTTCAAGGGCCATGCACTCGGTTAAAACGGCCAAAGCGCCCTTGGAGGCCGAGTATGCCGACAGGCCCGGAAATTTCACGCTGCCCTGGTATCCGCCCATGCTGCCGATATTCACAATGTGCCCCCCTTTCAGCATAAACGGAACCAGCGCCTGCGATAGCTTAAAGTGGGCCAGCACATTGGTATTCAGCATCCGGGTGAGCTCTTCGGCAGTAGTCTTCATAAAAGGCTTATTCACCAGCTGCCCGGCGTTGTTGATCAGCACATCTACCGTACCCAATGATTTCAGGACAAAATCTTCCAGTAGGGCCGGCTCATCATTTACCAAATCAAAGCTTACCGGCAGCAGGTTACATTCGGGATTCAGGCCACGTGCTATTTCCAGCAATCGCCGTAGCTTTCCGGCATTCCTGGATACCGCCACCACCCGGTGCTCTGTTTTACGCACCAGGTCTAAAACAATCTCAAATCCCAGCCCGCTGCCGGCTCCCGTCACTACTATATTCATTTTACGCCTGTTCTGAATTAATCACCCGCAACCCGTCAGTGATTAATTTCGTGTATTCTGTGTTGTTTTCTTTCAGCAAGGCCAGGTAACGGGCGGCTTCTTCTGCCAGGTCGGGCAAGACCCGGCTGGCTATTTCCAAAATTTCCAGGGGCGCCAGCCAGTCGTCCGGATACGCTCTTTTCAACAGGGCCAACAAGTCTTTAAGCTGCCCGGTATGCTCGCCTGACTCCCGGATCTCCCTTATCCTGCTGTAAATATCGTGCAATTTAAGCGTCTTTGCGTCATATTTTATTCTCTCCGTTTTTTTAGGACTGACATGCTGAGTTTCTTCCCAGGCTGATTTGTCGGCTGCCCCGTTAAAAACGCTTACAATAGCCTCTCCTACGGCCATATCGTACGTACCCCATCCCGGTAAAAACAAGGTTTCGCCTTCCGGTCCCTGAACCGTGCATTCCGTAAAAGTAAGCAGCAGCAACTTCCCGTTTCTGAAAAGTGCAGCCTGTAAAACGCCATGCAGCGAGACCCCGCTTTCAAAGTCTAAGCGGCAGGAGCGGTTTCTTTCCCAGCCCCGGCTCAGCAGGTCAGCCGGTGAAAAATCTTCTAAGGGCTTCCGGGTTTCTTTCAGCAGGCCTACGGGCGAAGAAAACCCGTGTGTATGGTAGCTGCGCGAATGCCCTTCCAGCTCTTTCCCCTCATACGACAAGGCAGAGGGTCCGGTTGTCCGGATAAAAGCCGGCCTGCCCCGGGCTGCCTCATAGCCGGTAAAAACTCCGCTTACTTCCAGGCCGGAAGAATACCGGGCCGTGGATACATTTTTGCAGTCCACGGCCTTTTTCAAGCCGGCTTCTCCACCCGTTCTGAAGGCCATGCTGTCGGCAAACTGCTCCAGCACATCCGTCAGGTTACGAAAATCGGGGGTCACAAACAGCTGGGGCTGCGGCCGCGTAATGTCATACGGGTAATGAACGGCCTCCGGCGTATACCACAGCTTGGGCACCGCAGGATTCATACAGGTGCTGCTCTCACCTATGGAAGACAGGAGACCGGCTCCGTAAATTTTCGGGTTTTCCGGGCTGCCTATCAGGCCGTATTCCACGGTCCACCAATGCAGGCGGCTCAGCAACGCCATCTCCGAAGGCTCGCCCATCGTGTCGGAAATGAATTGCAGCTGTTCCTCCGCCTCCAGGATCTCCGCCTCAGCTACCCCGGGGGTTTCTTTTAAAATGCTCAGCCGGCGGATGGCTTCATACAGCTCAAAATCCCGGGCAGAAAACATGGCTTTGGTGCCGATGCTACCGAAATAGCTCAGGTAACTATTGTATTCGGGTTCTACAATGATGGGCGCATGCCCGGCACTTTCATGAATGATATCGGGAGCCGGCGTATACTCAATATGCTTCAGCTGGCGGATGTCGGCCGCAATCACCAGCACCTTATGCTGCTGGTACTCCATAAAAGCAGAAGGCGGGATAAAGCCGTCAACCGTCACCGCCCCCCAGCCTATTTTCCCCAGGTGGTCATTAATGGTCTGAAGATCGGGAATACGCTCAATACTGAGGCCGGCCTGTTGCAGTCCGCGGATATACGGGTAATAGGCTACATGCTTCAGGTAGCTGTAATTTTGCCGCATCACGTAACGCCACACAGCCTGGTCTGTCCAGGTGTAGCGATCATAGCACTGGTCTACCACATATTGCCGGAGATAGGCGGGAAGGCGCTCTACCTGTGGGTTATTAAAGGTGTTCATGACAGCTAAGTTACAACTATTAATTGTCAAAGCAAATAATACAAATGATTATTTCTTTTATGCAAAAATCAACCTACATCCTGAAAAATTCTTTTACTTTGCATGGAAACCGGATGGAACCCTTATGGCGATGAGATTTTACTTTATCAGATTTACCTGGATAGCCTTTATCCTGCTGGGGCTATACCTTATTCTGGATGATTTCAACGACCGTTTTCAAACGGCCCTTTATGCATTATGGATAGTGGTAGGGGTAATCTATTACCTGTTCTCCAAAGACAATTTCAGGCATTTCTGGCTTTCTGTGCTGGTGGCACTGGCCACTGTGGGTACCATTATCTACTACTTTTATTTTAAGAATTGGATGTTGTAAGTACCGGGCGGTCCGTTAGAGGCACTTAGCGGAAACTGCCTGCCACGACTGCCTTCTTACTCCTTTCGGGGTTCTACCAGCAATGTTTTTTCTTTCTCTACAATGACCTGCCCGGCCGCCAGGTTTTTGGCCTTACGCACGTACTTCTTTTGGGTATAAAGCACGGTAACCAGCTTCTCCGATTTCCGTTTGGAATACCCGGCAGCCAGGGAGGCCGCATATTCCAGGACTTCCGATGACGGGTTCGGGCTTTTGATCACCACATGTGAACCGCTTGTATCCCGGGCATGAAGCCACCAGTCGTCCTTACGGGCATATTGGGTGGTCAGCAGATCGTTATTTTTAGCGTTTCGTCCTACCCATATTTTGATCCCTTTACAGGTATATTCTTTAAAAGGGAGATCATCTTTGGCTGCTGCATTGGCTGAAGAAGCCATTTCTTTAGACACGCCTCTCAACTGCCTCAGGTCTTCGGTGCGTTCTATTTCCTGCAACCTTTCTGCCAGTGCTTCCAGCTTACTACCGGCCGCTTCAAGGTTCTTTTGCGCGGTTTCTATTTCGATCTTTTCATTTTTACTTTTCCTGTAGTAGGCCTCCGCATTTTTCTGGGGAGAAAGTTCTTTCTTCAGCCTGATCCGTACCGGTTCACCGGTGTAGAAATTATCCAGCTCCACCTCGGTAGCGCCTTCCTTCACGGCGTGCAGGTTGGCCATGAGAATATTCCCGATCTCTTCGTTTTTCACCCCGGAGAGCAGCTCATCCAGCTTATCCCGGGTGGTGCTGATGTAGTTCCGGGTTTTAGCCATGTCTTTAACGAGCTTTCCCGTGAGGTCAGATTTCAGCCGGTCGAGGGCCGTTACTTTCTGGTACCGGCTCACAAAAGCATTAATGGCCGAAAGGGCATCCGGTTGCTCCTCCCCCTGCAAAAGCGAGAGTTTCGGAACCGGTCCGCCTGAATCTATATAAAACCGCGGATTTTCCAGATAAGCAAGAAGCTGTACAACCTTTTCCCATTTTCCGGGAATATCCAGGCCATCAGCAGCGCGGTCTAAAGCCTCAGACAGGTCTTTCCCCAACGTAAAAAACTGTTTCCGGTAATTCCCGTCCAGGCTTTCAAAAGTGGCAAAATCGGCGTTGAGCTCCCGGTCAAAATCTTCCGGCTTCAGGGTCTTATCGGTCAGCAGCTTATTATTGAACATAGCCGTCAGGGTATTGCCCCGGTAAACCAGGAAGTTCGGCCGGTTACCGAAAAGCTTAATGACCAGGGTGAATTCCTGTCCCAGGGCTATTTTTACGGCCCGCTCATTCTCAAACATCCGGATTTCATTCACCGTATTTCCGTACAGCTCCTCCCACAGCGACACCGAGTTTTTCCTTGCCCGGCTGAACTCATCTGCCACGGTAACCGATGAAAAATCGGGCTTAAGAATACACTTCAGGTACACATTATTGGAAAAACCCAGAACCAGCTCATCTTTTTCCTGCGAAAAACAGGTCAGCAGCTGCGTTCCGCTCAAAAGCCCGTTCAACGCTGCTGCCAGTTTCCTGAGAAAAAAATAATTATTATGCATTTCCGCCTTTTAGTAAAGTAACAGCTTGTTTTTATACACCCGAAGACAACTGCGCCATAGCCCCTTCCTTTAACGCATAGTTCGATATTTTGATTTTCTTTATCCCGAACGCCTGGAGCAAAAACCGGATCAGTACCATAGCCACCACAATCATGTCTACCCGCAGCTCTTTCATGCCGGCAATACGCATCCGTTCTTCCCGGGTGCTGAAAACCAGCTGCTCATAAGCTATTCCGAACTCTTCTGCCGGGTAGTCAAAACCGGCTATGTCTTCGGGTGGAAAATCACCGGTAGCTTTACAATAATACATATCGTTCAGTGTATCAAAGCTTCCGCTGGAACCGATCATCACCGCTGGCTGATACTGGTGTACCGCGTTGGTGAGGGGTAAAAGCTCTTCGCGGAAGTATTGTTCCATTTTATGGATTTCCGGCTGGGAAATCGGGTCTTTTTTCTTGAAACGTTCCAGCAAACGCTGTCCGCCCATCTCAAAGCTCCGCATCCAGAGCACCTTTTCAGGGTTACAAATAATGAACTCCACGCTTCCGCCGCCGATATCCACGATCATGGCCGTTTCTTCTATTGCTACCGCCTGCCTGATCCCCTTATAGATCAGCAAAGCCTCCTCTGCCCCGTCTATCACTTTTACGGAGATCCCGGTTTCCTCCCTGATCCGGGCAAGCACCTCTTCCTTATTGCCGGCAGACCGCAGGGCAGAAGTACCGAAAGCAAACACCCGTTCATCAGGCACCTGGTATGCATCCAGCTTCTCCCTGAAAATTTTCAGCACCCGGATGCTCCTTTCTGCTCCTTCGGGTGTGATTTCGCCACGATTAATGCCTCCCATACCCATTTTTGCCGCAAGCGATTCCTTATAAATCACCCGGTCGTTATCAAAAATCAAAATATGGAAGGTATTTGTACCCAGATCCACAATGGCTGAAATCATATTTAATTATTCGTATATTTGTTGGGTCAAAAGTAACGTATAAAAGTTCACCGGCGACACATACCATCGAATAAGCAATGAATTTTACAGTTTTTCACCCTGTCTGCAGGCAGGGCAGGTTATTTATTTATTCCCCATCTCCCCTGTTTTTATGGAAACTATAGGATACGTGGTTGCTATAGCCATAGGGGTCTCTCTCGGCATGATCGGAGGCGGAGGTTCTATCCTCACCATTCCCCTGCTGGTGTACATTTTCGGCATTGACCCGGTTTTAGCCACAGTTTACTCCCTCTTTATAGTGGGTTCTACCAGTCTGGTAGGCGGTATTCCCAAATATACCCAGGGCCTGGTCAACCTGAAAACGGCTCTTTTATTCGGAATCCCCTCCATTTTGTCCGTTTTACTGACCCGGGCTTTTATCGCCCCGGCCATTCCTACCCATATCCTGCGTATCGGGAATTTCCACCTGACCAAGCCGGTGTTCCTGATGCTGCTTTTTGCCTCGCTGATGATAGGGGCCTCGCTGTCTATGATAAAAGACAGGAAGTCATCTCCAAAATTGAGCCGGAGCAAACCGTCCGACTACAAAACAGCGTGGATCATGCTTGAAGGTATCCTGGTGGGCCTGCTGACCGGCCTGGTAGGCGCCGGAGGCGGATTTCTCATTATCCCCGCGCTGATCATGTTCGGGCGCTTACCCATGAAAATAGCGGTGGGCACCTCCCTGATTATTATTGCAGCCAACTCGCTGATCGGATTCCTCGGCGGACTGGCCCATCACCGCGACGAGATCGACTGGAAATTCATGATCACCATCACCCTCCTGGCCATTTCCGGGATATTTATCGGGCACCGGATTTCAAAAAAATGGGACGGAGAGAAGCTGAAAAAAAACTTTGGACGGCTTATTTTGGTTTTAGGTATAATGATCCTTCTCAATGAGGGCATCAAAATCATCAAAATGTAATGAAAATAGAACAAATATATACCGGATGCCTGGCCCAGGGCGCTTATTACATCAGCAGTAACGGAGAAGCCGCTATCATTGATCCGCTCCGCGAAGTAGCCCCGTATATCCGGAGAGCCGAAAAAGACCAGGCCACCATCAAATATATCTTTGAAACCCATTTTCATGCCGACTTTGTGAGCGGGCATCTCGACCTGGCCCAAAAAACCGGGGCTGAGATCATATACGGGCCTACCGCCCGGCCTGACTTTACGGCACACATAGCCCATGACGGCGAGCTGCTCACGCTGGGAGACGTGAAGATCAAAGTAATTCATACCCCCGGCCATACCCTTGAAAGCTCCTGCTACCTGCTTATTGATGAAACCGGCAAAGAAATAGCCCTGTTTACCGGCGACACCCTGTTTATAGGCGATGTGGGCCGGCCCGACCTCGCACAGAAGGTCTCTTCAGATCTTACACAGGATAAGCTGGCCGGTATGCTGTACGACTCGCTTCACAACAAGATCATGCCACTAGCCGACGATATCACCGTATACCCGGCCCACGGCGCAGGAAGCGCCTGCGGCAAAAACATGAGCAAGGAGACCTCCGACTCGTTGGGCCACCAGAAAGCCACCAACTATGCGCTTCAGCCCATGAGCAAGGAGCAGTTTATCCGGGAGGTGACCGACGGCCTTTTGCCGCCACCCGCCTATTTCCCGGAAAATGTGATGATGAATATCAAAGGGTACGAAAGCATTGACACGGTCATCAAAAGGGGCTCTGAGCCCTTAAGTCCCGATGCATTTGAAGCCGCTGCCAATGAAACCGGTGCCCTTATACTGGATACCCGTGACCCGCAAGACTTTGCCCGTGGCTTCATCCCCAATTCCATCAATATCGGTATCGACGGCAGCTTTGCACCCTGGGTGGGCGCATTGATCACCGACATCCGCCAGGAGATCCTGTTGGTGACTGATCCCGGCCGGGAAGAAGAAGTGGTCACCCGCCTGGCCCGCGTAGGATACGATCACACCGCCGGTTACCTGCAGGGAGGTTTTGACGCCTGGAAAGAAGCCGGAAAAGAAACCGATACCATCCGGTCGATTAGCGCGGAAGACCTGAACGGTATTCAGAAGCAAAACCCCGGAATCAACATCCTGGATGTCCGGAAACAGAATGAATTCCAGTCCGAACACATCGCAAACGCCGAAAATATGCCGCTTGATTATATTAATGAGCACTTCGGAGAGCTGGACAGGGAAAAAGAATACTACATACACTGCGCCGGCGGCTACCGCTCTATGATTTTTGCTTCTATCCTGAAATCCAGGGGATTTGAAAAAGTGACCGACATCCGGGGCGGATTCAAAGCCATCCGGGAAAGCGGCCTTTTCTCTCTTACTGATTTTGTTTGTCCCGATACGCTGAAAAACTGACCCGTCATGGCCAACAACTGGAAAAAGCTTTCCTCCGAAACCGTCTATGAAAATGCCTGGATTGAAGTACAGCATCATGAAGTGATCAATCCCTCAGGCGGGCCCGGAATTTACGGGCAGGTCAACTTCAAAAACCTGGCTATCGGGGTTGTACCGCTGGATGCCGACGGCAACACCTACCTGGTGGGGCAGCACCGTTTCCCTATTGACGAATATACCTGGGAAATTCCGGAAGGCGGTTGCCCGGAAAATGAAGACATGCTGGATTGCGCCAAAAGAGAGCTCATGGAAGAAACGGGGCTTCGGGCCGACAAATGGACCCTCATTTCCAGGATACACACCTCCAATTCGGTATGCAATGAAACCGGCTTTATCTTCCTGGCCGAAGAGCTGACCATGGGTACGGCCGAGCCCGAGGAAACAGAAGACCTGACCCTGAAAAAGCTTCCGCTGGAAGAAGCCTTCCGGATGGTCATGGCCAATGAGATCACCGACTCGCTTTCAGTGGCCGGTATCCTCAAAACAAGGATCCTGAAAGCCGGTTCAAAAGAGAATTAAGGCCTGTCCTGCCCTGAATAAAACAGACTGATTCTAAATTACTTACGAAAAGCACCCTTCTTCCTAAAAAAGCGCGGCTATTTTTAGGCGAAATACTATTTTTTTCGATATTGCGCTATAATACAATTCAAAATCAATGACTTATCCCGAGGCTCATTGATCCGATTCAACCTATAAAGCAAATGAAAACTTTTAAAAAAGCCGGCCTGATCCTGGCCAGCCTCGTCGCAGTTGTCCTGGCGGCTGCTCTTCTTGTTCTTTTCCTGTATTTCCCGAATGTTGACCCGGCCCCTGACCTGAAAGTAGAGCTTACCCCTGAAAAAATAAAACGCGGCGAGTACCTGGCCAATTCCGTGACCGTCTGCATGGATTGCCATTCGCAAAGAGACTGGGAAAGCTATGCCGGCCCGCCGAAACCTGGCACCCTGGGCATGGGAGGTGAATTATTTGCCCGAGAGTTTGGCTTCCCCGGGATATTCTATTCGAAAAATATTACTCCTTTTGCGCTTAAAGACTGGACAGACGGCGAGATTTACCGGACCATCACCAGCGGGGTAAACCGCGAAGGCGAAGCGCTGTTCCCGGTCATGCCCTTCCATTTATACAGCCGCCTGCACGATGACGACATCCATTCCATCATTGCTTACCTGAGAACTCTCCCGCCCATTGAGAACACTGTTCCGGAACGTACGGTCGACTTCCCCTTTAACCTCATCCTGCGCACCCTCCCGATCCGGAAAAGCCCGGTCGGGCGTATCCCGCCGAAAAGTGATCCGGTCGCTTACGGGGCATATATGACCACTGCTGCGGGGTGTATAGAATGTCATACGCCGGTGAAAGACGGGCAGTTGATAGAAGACCAGGTTTTTTCAGGCGGAAGAGAATTTGCCATGCCGGGCGGCACCCTCATATCACCCAACATCACCCCGGATGAAACGGGCCTGGGTCACTGGACAGCCGATCAGTTTGTGCAAACCTTCAAACAATACCAGGACAGCACCTGGAAATCGCCTCGGCTGACTATAAACGACCCCAATACCCTCATGCCATGGATCATGTACAGCCACATGGAGGAAGATGACCTGAGGGCCATTTTCGCTTACCTGCAAACCCTCCCGCCGGTCAGCCGTACGGTACAGAAGTTTTCCGGGGGGAAGTAAAGCCGGCTTACTGGATATTTTCAAGCCCTTTGATCGGCTCCACCGCTTTGTGGTGGGTCAGGTCAAAGTGGCAGGGAAACACGGAAACGTAATTGTTTTCCAGTGCCCAGATATCCGTGTCTGTCGAATCGGGTTCCGTATTAACGTAATGTCCTCCCATCCAGAAATAAGGCCTTCCGCTGGGATCTCTCCGGGCGTCAAACTCTTCTTTCCAGTATCCCCGGGTCTGGCGGCCTACTTTGACCCCCCGGATGGGCTCGGCAGAAGCTTTCGGGAAATTCACGTTAAGCGCGGTATCGGCCGGCAGACCTTCGTTCAGTACCCAGGCGGCAATTTCACGTACGTACCTCCGGACATGCCCGAAATCGGCATCATAATTAAAATCATCCAGCGAAAAGCCGATAGACGGTATCCCTTCAATGGCACCTTCTATAGCGGCCGACATCGTACCCGAATAGATCACGGAAATAGACGAGTTGGACCCGTGATTGATACCGCTGACCAGCAGGTCGATCTTTCTTCCCTTCAGGAACTCGTGTTTGGCCAGCTTTACGCAGTCGGCCGGTGTGCCTGAGCATTCGTACGACTCAATAAGACCGAAAATAGGTGATTTTTTTATATGGATGGTGCTGGCTACCGTAATGGCATGTCCCATTCCCGAATTCGGGCTGTCAGGAGCTACCACAAATACTTCACCCAGCTCCGACATTTCTTCGATCAGTACTTTTATTCCTTTCGAGGTAATTCCGTCATCGTTGGTAACTAAAATCAGAGGCTTCATGTTGAATTTAATGTAAATTGTACGCAAAAGTACGCAATCTGTACAGCACTTATGTAAAGAAACTTTTATTTCTTCCCGCCCTTAAGCTATCTTTGTACTCCTTATATTTTAAAACGTATATTCATGCATATCGCCATTACCGGCAACATAGGTGCAGGCAAAACCACGCTGGCAGAAAAGCTGGCGGAACATTACGGCTGGGAAGTTTACTACGAAGCGGTAGACGGCAACCCCTATCTCGCCCCATTTTACGACGACATGCCCCTCTGGTCATTTCATCTCCAGATCTTCTTTCTCAACACCCGTTTTGAGCAGGTGCTGAAAATCAAGGAGCAGGACGAAAAAACCATTATCCAGGACCGCACCATTTACGAAGACGCCTATATTTTTGCCCAGAATCTCTACGACAGCGGGCACATGAATGAAGTAGACTTCAACACCTATAAAGGCCTCTTCAGCACCATTATGCGGGCCATTTCACCCCCTGACCTGATGATCTACCTGAAGGCTGACCTTCCCCGCCTGCAGAAGGGAATCCGGAAAAGAGGCCGTGAATACGAACAGAACATGGATCCCGCCTACCTGCTGGGCCTGAACAGGTTGTACCAGCAGTTTGCCGGTCAGTACCACCACGGGAAATTCCTGGAAATTGACGTCAACGACCTCGATTTTGTAGAGAAAGCCGATGACTTCAAAAAAATCACCGATGTGCTGGAAAAAACCATCAATATCGGCACCCAGCTGAAGATTTAACTTTATTTATAATTTCGGCTTCCGATTTATTGAATGCTATTTAGTTATTTTGTCCAAATTTCTTCAGAATAATCTATTTATACTTATGAATTTTAATAAACTGAATAATCTGGGAGGATGGTTTGTTTTTCTTATCTCCCTGATTACATTTACGCTCACGGTTGAACCCACGGCCAGCTTCTGGGACTGTGGCGAGTTCATTGCCTGCGCTTTCAAGCTGCAGGTTCCTCACCCGGCCGGAGCGCCTTTCTTCCTGATGATCGGCCGGATCTTCTCGCTGCTGGCGGGCTCAGACGTCTCAAAAGTAGCCTTCCTGATCAACATGGTTTCGGTTCTGGCCAGCGCATTTACCATTCTTTTCCTGTTCTGGACCATCTCCATGATTGCCAGGAAAATAATCAGCAAGCCTGACAGCGAACTCACTTCTACTGACACCCTCCTGGTCTTGGGGTCAGCCTTAACAGGGTCGCTGGCCTATAACTTCTCCGAATCTTTCTGGTTCTCGGCCGTTGAAGCGGAAGTATACGGTATGTCATCCTTCTTTACCGCTATCGTGGTATGGGCAGCCTTCAAATGGGAGAGAATCGAAAACCCGGCAGCGCAAAACCGCTGGCTGATCTTCCTGGCCTACCTGGTAGGGGTTTCTATCGGGGTTCACCTCCTGAACCTGGTAACCATACCGGCCCTGGCCCTGATCTATTACTTCAAAAAGCAGGACAAGCCTACCCTTACCGGCGGTTTCCTGGCCTTCATGGCCGGTATGGTGGTGCTGGGCATCATCAATGTAGGCGTAATTACGGGTATACCTTCTATCAGCTTCTGGTTTGACAAGCTGTTTGTCAACAGCTTCGGTATGCCTTTCGGTTCCGGTATGATCTTTTTCGTTCTTTTGCTCATTGCAGCGCTCGTATACGGGATCCGGTATACGCATCAGAAAGGAAAAATCACTCAGAACACGGCGCTGATCGCCTTTGCCTTCATCCTGATCGGGTTTTCTTCCTACACCATCGCGTTAATCCGTTCCAATTTTAACCCGCCGCTGAACGAGAACAACCCCAGCAATGTGCTGAACTTTACGTCCTACCTGAAAAGGGAGCAATACGGTTCAAGGCCTTTGCTGTACGGTCCGATATTTTCTGCCCAGCTCACGGGCATTGAGCGCGGAACCCCGAACTACATGCAGGGAGAAAAGAAATACGAGATTTACGACTACAATTCCGAATACGAATGGGACAGCAAGGGCAAAATGCTTCTGCCCCGTATCTGGAGCCAGGATCCGGGTCACATAGCCCTCTACAGGGCCAAGCTGAATATCCCGGAAGGCCAGAACCCGTCTTTTGGCGATAACCTGCGCTTTATGTTCTCGCACCAGTTCGGTCATATGTACTGGCGTTACTTCATGTGGAACTTCTGGGGGCGCTCATCAGACGTCCAGGACTCCGGCATAACCAATATCCTGGAATCCAAAGGCTCCCTGCCGGCATCCCTGGCAGCCAACAAGGCCCGGACCAATTTCTTCGGCATCCCGCTTATCCTGGGCATCGCCGGGTTCCTCTTCCTGTATTTTCGGAAAGAAAAAGATGCTATTGTTACATTCCTCCTGTTCTTCCTGACCGGGCTTGCGTTGGTGGTATACCTGAACTCGCCCCCGGTAGAGCCACGGGAGAGAGACTATATCTACGCCGGCTCTTTCTATTTTTATGCCATCTGGATAGGCCTGGGCGTAATGGCTGTTGCCACCTATGCGCTTAAATTCCTGAAAGAAGGAACCGCACGGGCCGGCCTGGCCACGGTTCTGGGGCTCACCGCCCCGGTCATTATGGGCTTCTCTTCCTGGGAGGGTCATGACCGCACCGGTAGGGTTCACCAGGTGGATTTTGCCCGTAATATGCTGGCCAGCTGCGAGAAAGACGCCATCCTGTTTACCGGCGGTGATAACGATACTTTCCCGCTCTGGTACGTGCAGGAAGTAGAAGGCTTCAGAACAGATGTGCGAGTATGTAACCTCAGCCTCCTGGGTACCGACTGGTACATTGACCAGATGAAGCGAAAAACCTACGAATCGGATCCGCTACCCATTTCGCTGAACGCCGAGAATTATTTCAAGGGCATTAATGACCATATTCCTTATGTAGCCAACCCGAATCCGCAGATCAAGGCAGGTATTGACCTCCGGGAATACCTGAACCTGATCCGGCGCAAAGATCCGGCAATCCAGCGGATGGTCAGCAACGGTGACATGATCAATATCCTGCCTTCGGCCAACCTTTTCTTCTCGCAGAATGCTGAAGAAATTGCCCGGCTTCCTTTCGTGAATGAAGAGCAGAAATCACTTATCTCCGATCGTTTTGAATGGAATTTTGGCGAAAGAGACATCCTTAAAAACGACCTTATCGTTTTGGATATCATTGCCCAGAATAACTGGAAAAGACCGGTTTACTTCGGCGGTACGCTGCCGCAGAACCAGTACCTGGGACTGAAAGAGTTTATGCAGCTCGAAGGATACGCCTACCGGCTGATGCCCTACAAGATCGAGGGGGCCAAAGACGGCTTCGTGAATTCGGAGATCCTGAAGAAAAACCTTTTCACGAAAATGCAATGGACCAACCTTGACAATCCCGATGTCTATTACGATACCGAGTCGTTCCGGGTACCTTTCATTACCGCCCGGTATGCTTTCCTGCGCTTAGCCGATGAATTCCTGAGAGAAGGCAACAAAAAAGAAGCGGAAGAAACGCTTGACAAAGTGATGAAGCTGATGCCTGATAAATCAGTGCCTTACGATCAGTTGGTGACCAATTTCCCAATCTTCTATTACGAGATCGGTAATACGAAAAAGGCAACTCAACTCGCTGACGAGATCGTTTCAAAAGCAGACGATGAGCTGAAATACTTTGCCACGAAGATTCAGAGAGCCGGAGACCGGCAGTGGGGCGATGACAATATCCGGCAAACGGTTCAGTCGAATATGCGCACCATCCAGCTGCTTTATTCTGCCGCGGAACAATACGATAAACCCGCAGCAGAACGTTATAAAAAGATATACGAAGATAACCTGGCACGGATCCGGTAAACAAACTTAACAGACGACGCAGGTACAGCAGACAGCCCTTTTCTTCTGCCGTACCTGCGTCATCTGTTTTCAGTTTTGGTTTTCCATCGTCTGTCTTCTATCTTTGGGAAATTTTCTCTAAATGCGGTTCCTGATCAATTCATTCTTAAAAAACCGGGATTCAATGGCCCTGGCAATCTTCTTTGCCGGAGTTCCCCTTATCTATTTTTTAAGAGACGGATTGTTGCTGGCGCCCGGCAGTACTTTATTCTCCATAGGGCTGATCTTCCTGCCGTTTGCCATTACGTTGCCCTTTAAGGATTTCCGCTATTTCCACAGCCCCAACCGGGTTACATTCCCGCTGATGTGCTGGCTGCTGCTTTACATGTTTGTCTATTTTTACCTCAAAGACCGCTATTATTTCACCGTTAATTTTTATACCGAGCTACTCACCTTCATCATTATTGTCTTTGTAGCCTTTGCGGTTCTGTTCATGCGCGACAACGCCATCGGTCGTTCATTCATATACCTTACATCCATCCTGGTAACGCTCAGTGCCGTTTCGCTGATGTACTATGTCAGCAAGAACCCCTTCTATGTAATAGGCCAGAGAGCAGCCTTCGGTTACGGGGGAGAAATGGGCGTGGGTAACCCGCACATCAACTCCAAAGTGGCTTATTTTGGTATTGTGCTGGGTGTTCTTGCCCTGAAAAACCATAAATCGGTAAAGCTGGGACTGATATTTCCGCTGATCCTCATTCTCCTGAATGTAGCCATCCTTTTTCTTACTCAAACCATGCTGGCCTTCCTGGCTACCTTTGCGTTTGCGGCCCTGTTCCTGGTTTTTAACCTGTCGTTTTCCAACGCCATAGGTACGTTCAGGCTTTTTTTCAGCAAATGGTATATCCTGGCCCTGATGCTCCTGGGAGCTGTTGCCCTGGGTTACCAGATCAACAAAAACAAGAAGCTCCTCGATCCCGCATTTAATTATTTCAATACCCGTTTTGAGGGAATAAAACAATCTTTCTTTGACTCTGCCGAAGAAAAGAAAGTGAAGGTGAAGGAGACCGGCGATGACTCGGCCAATACCCGTATCACCCATATCGGAAAAGTCTTTGAACGCCTGCAGAAAAGCTTTGATGAGGGCAACTATCACTACATTCTCTTCGGCCAGGGATACAAGTTCATGTACGTGGATGTGCCGCACCTCGAAATGCTGGACTCATTCGGGTTAACCGGCTTTGTCTTTTTTACCATCATTTTCTTACGGCTGATCATGATGAGCCTTCGCGAAATGCGGGACCCTGAAAGTACGGGCACCGAGTTCCTGGCCTACGCTTTCATCTATTTTTTCTTTTCTAATTTTACATCCGGCCAGATGCTGGATTATACCCGTTTCGCCACGCTCTTTATTTTCTGTCGGTTTTTAAAAAAATAGCTTGAAAACTCTGGTAATTCATAATACGCTGTGGGCGCACTACAAGTCCGTCTTATTTGAAGAAATTCAGAAGCAAATCACTGCGCCCGACGAGTTTCACGTCCTCCAGATAGCCCGCAGCGAGATTTCCCGCAAGGGCATGGAAAGCCCGGCCATGAATTATCGCTATAATTATACCCTGTTATTTGACGACTACATTGAAAACATTCCTGCGCTTAAAGAGATCGGGGCCGTTTTAAAGTTTATTTACCGGTATAATCCGGATGTGATCAACGTAACCGGTTATGCCTCTTCTGCCTCTACTCTGCCGGCCATCCTTTTCGGGAAGCTGCTCGGAAAAAAGGTGATCATGTCAAGTGAGTCCACCCGGAAAGACAAAACCCGTTCGCTGCTCAAAGAAGCCATTAAACGGCTGGCAGTACGCCTTTGCTCCGGTTTTGTGGTGTTCGGGCGGTCATCCGAAGAATACATGCTGGAGCTGGGAGCTTCCCCGCGGCAGATCCTGGTGCACAAAGCTGCGGTGGTTGATAATGAAGCCCTGGAGAGGCAATACCAAAACGCACTGCAGCGGCCGCTTTACCCCGAAATACACACGCCGGAAAACTTTATTTACGTGGGCCGTATGGCCGCAGAGAAAAATGTTGATCTCCTGGTAAAGGCCTTCAGGGAGCTCAGGCCGCAGCAGTGGGGTCTTATCCTGGTAGGGAACGGCCCCGAAGATGCCGCTATCGGGGAGCTGATCCGGGAATCGCCCGAAAATATCTACAAATATAACGCTGTTGGCTGGACAGACGTTCCGGGGTTCTTCTCCCGTGCCGGCTGCTTCGTGCTGCCCAGCCTGTCAGAGCCCTGGGGCCTGGTGATCAACGAAGCCATGGTCTGTGGCCTGCCCGTAATTGTCTCAGAAGCCTGTGGCTGTGTTCCTGACCTGGTCAACGGGAACGGCTATACCGTTATACCCGGCGATCTCGCCTCTCTCAAAAACCGTATGGCAGCCGTTATGGCTGATCCCCAACCTGAAAAAATGAAACGCCGCTCACTGGAAATCATCCGCGATTTTTCCGTAGTATCAGTGGCTACAGCTTACGTGAAGGCCCTTAAAGCGCTTTAGTCGCCGTTGATAAATGCCGCAATCTTACGACAAAGCACCTCGTTGATTTTCCGGTATGACTCACGGGTCCAGCCCGCCACATGAGGTGTAAGAATTACGCGCGGGTGATCTTTCAGGAAATCAAAATCCTGCTGTTGCTCCCGGGTCATCGTGCTCAGCTTCTCGTTTTCAAGAACATCCAGGCAGGCGCCCAGCACCTTCCCTGCGCGGATAGCGGCAATAAGATCTCCCTGGTGCATGATCTCGCCCCTGGCCACGTTGCAGAAATAAAAGGCCTTCTCAAAACGGTCCAGGAATGCAGCATCCACCCATCCGCGGGTTTCACCAGTCAGCGGAATATGCAGGGAAAAAACATCGGCATGGCGAAATATCTCTTCCAGTCCTGCTTCTTCTATCTGCCCGGTACCAAAACCGGTCTTGTACTTATCATACACCAGCACCCGGCAACCGAAGGCCGCAAAACGGGCGGCGGCTTCACTTCCGTTATTCCCGTAGCCCACAATTCCTACTGTTTTGCCCTGCAGCTCTTCTCCCCGGTTCTTCTCGCGCAGCCATTGGTGCTGCCTGATCTCTGCACCTGAAGTATTGATATGATTAAAAAGACTCAGCACCATACCCAGCAGGTGCTCGGCCACCGCCACCCGGTTAGCCTCATTGGCGGCAAATACCCGGATCCCTCTTCGCTCACAGGCAGCCACATCGATCAGGTCCAGCCCTGCTCCGGCACGGGCTATAAACCGAAGATTATGGGCTTTGTCGAGGAAATCCTCCCCGATAAAGAACTTGCTCCGTATGATCAGCCCTTCATAACCGGCTATCACTTCTTCGGCTTCTTTTCGTCCGAAATCATACCTGTAATCGGCTTCCGCTCCGGTTTCAGCCAGCAGGGGCAGGAGGGAGTCGTGCATTTCATCTACGATCAGTATTCTCATGGGTGTAAAATAGTTCCGGGTTGTTAGTTCCGGGTAGTAGGAATCAACGTTCTTTCCCGATCAATGCCATATAAAAGCCGTCAAATCCGCTTTCCGAGGGCCATATTTGCCGGTCTTCCTTCAGCACATAGCCACTGTTTTCAGCCAGGAAGCGGTCTACCTGCTCCCGGTTTTCAGAAGGCAGGATAGAGCAGGTGGCATATACCAGGCTGCCACCGGGCTTCACCATCCGGCTGTAGTTTTTCAATATTCCGGCCTGTACCTCCCGGATATTTTCCAGGAATTCTCCCGTTAAAGCCTCTTTGGCGTCGGGATTCCGACGAATCACCCCCAGGCCTGAACAGGGCACATCGAGCAGCAGCCTGTCGGCCTGCTCGTGAAATGCAGCCATTACATGCTGGTCCATGAGGCGGGTGGCGATGATCTCCACCCGGTTCCGTCTGGCCCGGTTTTCCAGCTCCTTCAGCTTGGGGGCCTCCACATCCAGGGCCAGGATACGCCCCCGGTTCCCCATCCGGTCGGCCAGGTGCAGGGTTTTCCCGCCCGCACCCGCGCAGGCATCTATCACCAGCTCTCCCGGCCGCGGATCCAGCAAAGCGCCGATCAGCTGGCTTCCGGCGTCCTGTACCTCAAAATATCCTTTTCTGAATGCTTCGATCAAAGCCAGGTTGCTCCGCTTTTGCAATTTCAGGGCGGTTTCCACACCATCTACCTCTTCCGTGAAAATTCCTTCCTCTTCCAGCGCTTTTTTCAGTTTCGCCCTGGAGATCCGGTGCAGGTTAACCCGTAAAAATACATCGGCCGGGCGGCTCATGGCCTCCAGCTCCCGGTACCACCGTTCCTCTCCCAGTTCTTTTCTGACCGGCTCATTGAGCGTATCCGGAACAGAAAACCGGATCTCCGGAGCAGACACGGCAACCCTTTCCTGCACTTTTACCGGGTCTACCCCGTAAAAGAAAGGATTTTCCTCCTCGTAATACCCTTTCAGGATAAGCCAGGCCGCAGCCCATTGCCTGTAACCCGGTTCGCCCGATGCAGCCCCCTCCAGAATATAATTCAGCAGCCGTTTATTTCTTACGATCTCATAGGTATTCTCCGCCACAAAATGACGATCGCGGCTTCCCCATTTCGGGTGGGCTTTCAAAAGGGCCGGAACCGCCTGGTCCGACTTTTTTCCCTGCCCGAATATCAACTCAAGTGCTTCTTCTATCCCCTGAAGCAGGGGCGGATATAATCGTATTCTCTTCAAAATCAAAACAGGCGGCCCTCCGCCGTAAAATCAATTGGCAATTTAAACAACATAACCGTTTTTTATCTTGTCAAAACCAACTAATTTTGTAATAACGGTTTATCGAAGAAATAGCGAAATGTATGATTTCCAAAAAAGCAAAATATGCGCTGAAAGCACTTACACGACTGGCTTTGAATTACGAAACCCGTAAGCCTTTGCTTATAAGTGAGATATCTGAGTCTGAAAATATTCCGAAGAAATTCCTGGAGGCCATTTTGCTGGAACTCAGAAATAACGGCATATTGCAGAGCCAGAAAGGAAAAGGGGGCGGATACCTGTTGAAGCTGCCCCCCGGGGATGTAAAAATAGCCCGGGTGATCCGGGTCATCGACGGCCCCATTGCTCCCATACTGTGCGTCTCCCTGAATTTCTATGACAAATGTGAAGACTGCATCAGCGAAGAGATATGTAAGATAAGACCCCTGATGCAACAAATCAGGGACGCCAATTTAAAAGTTTATGAAAATACAACATTGAATGATCTGACGCATAATGTTTAAAAGTACTAACCCATATAGTCTTGAAACAATTGCCGAATTCGAACCCGAAAGGGACCCTGCAGGTAAAGTAAAAGCGGCGCATCGTGCATATGCCGCCTGGTGCGGCACCTCTGCTGCCAACCGGAAACAACTGATTCTTGCTTTTGCCGCTGTGCTCGAAAAACGAAAGGAAGAATATGCGCGGATGATCACCCTCGAAATGGGGAAGCTTTTCCGCGAATCGGTGGCTGAAGTGGAGAAATGCATTGTCACCACCCGTTTTTATGCCGAAGAAGCAGATCGGTACCTTCAACCGGTTGAGGTGCCGTCTTCTCATGACCGGGCTTTTTATGCATTTGAGCCCCAGGGGGTCATCCTGGCTATCATGCCCTGGAATTTCCCGTTCTGGCAGGTGCTTCGCTTTGCCGTTCCCAACCTGCTGCTGGGCAATACGGTGATCCTTAAGCATGCTTCAAACGTGCTGGGCTCGGCTGCCCATATTGAAAGCGCATTCCGGGAAGCCGGGTTTCCGGAGGGGGCATTCCAGGCCATTAACCTGAGCTCGTCACACATAGAAACGCTGATTTCCGATCCCCTGATCAAAGGAGTAACCCTTACGGGTAGCGGACCTGCGGGAGCAAGCGTGGCTTCCCTGGCCGGTAAATACCTGAAAAAGTCGGTACTGGAGCTGGGCGGTTCAGACCCTTTTGTGGTACTGAACGATGCACAGCAAGACCTGGCTGCAGAAACCGCTGTAAAATCCCGTTTCCAGAACGCCGGGCAAACCTGTATAGCCGCCAAAAGATGGATCGTGGAAAACGGGGTTTATGATACCTTCAGAGAAAAAATACTGCACCATGCCGGGCAGCTGCATCCGGGCGATCCGCTTGACCCGGCCACCACACTGGCGCCGGTGGCTCGCCTGGACCTGGCCGAAACCCTTGAAAAACAGGTGAAAGACCTGGTCAGCCGGGGAGCAGTGCCCCTGATGCCCCAAGAGCACCACAATTGCCTGCTGGCCCCCCAGGTAATGGAGGTGTCACGCGAGCTGGCTGCCGCCTACCGCGAAGAAGTATTCGGCCCCGTAGGCTTCCTGGTGCGGGCAAAAGATGCCGGTGAAGCCGTAGCCATTGCCAATGAAACACCGTTCGGCCTGGGCGCCAGCCTCTGGACCTCCGATACCGGGAAAGGCCTGTCGCTCATGCAGAAGATCAATGCCGGCTCGGTATTCCTGAACAGCATGGTCAAATCAGAAGGCGCCGTACCGTTTGGCGGCACAGCCGAAAGCGGCTACGGCCGTGAGCTGGGCTCGTTCGGCATGCATGAATTTGCGAACATCAAATCGTACGTTATTACACAATAAGCTGTTCTTAATTTATATTTAACCTGAAAATTAAACTATGGAAAACATCAGACCTACCTTCCTGACCGTTCTTTGTATCCTGACCTTCATTGGCAGCGGCTCGAGCATTTACAGTGGCATAACCAATTATAGCTCTCCCGATGTGTCTTATGGCCTGGTCAATGAACGGTTTGACAAAGTAGAGGAAGAGCTGGGCAACCAGGAAGGGACTGAAGCCATCAGTGAGCTGCTCCAGTCTGCCCGTGAGTCAATCACCCCGGAAAAAATCAAAAATAACGGGATGGCAACCTCCCTTACCAGTGTAATCACGCTGATCGGGGCCATTCTCATGTGGGGGCTGAGAAAAACAGGCTTCTATGTATATGTGACTGGGGCCATCGCCGCCGTTATTGCGCCCATCAGCATCTTCGGTGGTTTTACAGGAGCCGTGGCTTCGGCCGGTGCAGCCATTGCCGGTATCCTTTTCATTATTCTCTACGGGCTTAACCTGAAGCATTTGCGGTAAAAGATTTGGATTTCTTTGAAGAACAGCTGCATCAGCATTTCCATCTTACCCCTACGCCGGGGCAGCAAGCCTTATTCAGGAAGCTGGGCCGGTTCATGGACGACGAAGACGGGCGGCCGGTCTTTATTCTCAAAGGCTATGCCGGAACCGGAAAAACCTCGGTGCTCGATGCCTTCATCAAAGCCGCCCCCGCGTTGGGCTACACGGTTTCATTGATGGCCCCCACCGGCCGGGCCGCTAAGGTGATGAACCAGTACACCGGCCGGTACGCTTCTACCATTCACCGGAAAATCTATGTGCAGAAAGAAGACAGCGCTACAGGCTCACTGAACTTCCGGCTTCAGAAAAACAAAGAAGAAGAAACCGTTTACGTGGTGGATGAAGCCTCCATGATCTCCGAACTGGGGGAAATGGGCTCTGACGGCCTCTTGCGTGACCTGGTGACCTATGTTTTCAGCGGGCAGAACAACAAGCTGGTGCTCATTGGCGACGAAGCCCAGCTGCCACCGGTCAACCTCCCCGTCAGCCCGGCCCTCGACATCCGGCATGTGGAAGGGTTCTACCATGCCAAAGTATACGCCCACACCCTGACCGAAGTCATGCGCCAGAATGCCGCATCGGGGATCCTGAAAAACGCTACCGACCTGAGAAGCGTGCTTGCCGATGAAGACATCCGGGTGCAGCTGACCACCAGGGGCTTCCGCGATATCTTCCGGATGACCAGCGAACGCATAGAAGACGGCATCCGGTATGCCTACGATAAATACGGGCAGGAAAATACAATTGTTCTCACGCAGTCCAACAAAAATGCCGTATTGTATAACCAGTTCATCCGGAACACGATCAATTACTCCGATTCGGAGATTGACAACGCCGATATCCTGATGGTGGTAAAAAACAACTACAATACCCTCAGCCCCGAGTCGCAGGCGGGTTTCCTGGCCAATGGCGAATTCGTAAAAGTAAAGCGCCTGGGCCGGGAAGAAGAGATGCACGGTTTCCGCTTTCTTAACGTGACCCTCTCTCTCGTAGATTACCCGGACGATCCCGAGTTTGATACGCTGATCATCCTCGACACCCTCTACTCCCCCTCCCCCAGCCTCACGCGGGAGCAAAACCAGGCTTTGTACGAAAGCGTGACCCGGGACTACCAATGGGTAAAATCGGCAAAAGAACGAAAAAAAATGATCCGGGAAGACCGCTATATGAATGCGCTCCAGGTAAAATTTGCCTATGCACTTACCTGCCACAAAGCCCAGGGCGGACAGTGGGATGCCGTTTTCATTGATCAGTACTATTTACGGGAAGACGTGCAAAGCCCTGAATTTGTGCGCTGGCTGTATACCGCCGTCACGCGGGGAATTAAAGAAGTTTTTTTTGTAAATTTCCCGGATAACCTGTTTGTTTCGTAGCAGAGTGTCTAAAAAAAATTACCATTTATCCGCCATTCTGTATTAACTTTGTGCTTCGATAAACAAATCGAAATCTCTTCGCATTAAAATGCCAAAAAATCCAAGTATCAAGTCTGTTTTAATCATTGGTTCAGGCCCCATTGTGATCGGCCAGGCCTGTGAATTCGATTATTCCGGCTCTCAGGCCGCGCGTTCTATCCGCCAGGAAGGGATTGAAGTTGCCCTTATCAACTCCAACCCGGCCACCATCATGACGGACCCCATGAACGCCGATTTCGTTTACCTGAAGCCCTTGGAAAAGAAGTCTATTAGTGAAATTCTTAGAAAACACGAGGAAATGGGCAGGCCCATTACTCACGTTTTACCGACCATGGGAGGCCAGACGGCGCTCAACCTGGCCATTGACTGCGACAAAGCCGGTATCTGGAAAAAACATAACGTGGAAATCATCGGCGTTGACATCAAAGCCATTGAAACCACCGAAGACCGCGAGCTTTTCCGAAAAAAAATGCTGGAGCTGGGAATCGGCGTTTGCAAAGGGCGGATCGCCCGCTCTTTCCTTGAAGGAAAGGAAATTGCGCAGGAAACCGGTTTTCCGCTGGTTATCCGGCCTTCTTATACGCTGGGAGGTACCGGGGGCGGCTTTGTAAATACCCCGGACGAATTCGATGCAGCCCTGAACCACGGCCTGCATGCATCGCCGGTTCACGAAGTGCTGGTAGAGCAATCCATTATGGGGTGGAAAGAATACGAGCTGGAGCTGCTTCGCGATAACAACGGGAACATTGTGATCATCTGTACCATAGAGAACTTTGATCCGATGGGCGTTCATACCGGTGATTCCATCACGGTTGCCCCGGCCATGACCCTTCCCGACAAGATCTACCAGAAAATGCGCGATATGGCCATCAATATGATGAACGGGATCGGGCAGTTTGCCGGTGGATGTAACGTTCAGTTCTCCCTGAACCCCGAAACAGACGAGATCATTGCCATTGAGATCAATCCGCGCGTAAGCCGGTCTTCTGCCCTGGCCTCAAAAGCTACGGGATATCCTATTGCGAAAATCGCAGCCAAAATGGCGATCGGCTATAACCTTGATGAGCTGATCAATCCCATCACCGGGTCAACCTCCGCTTTCTTTGAGCCAGCCATTGACTACGTTATTGTGAAGGTTCCCCGCTGGAACTTTGATAAATTCCCGGGAAGCGACAAACGCCTGGGCCTCCAGATGAAATCGGTGGGCGAAACCATGGGTATCGGCCGGAACTTCCAGGAAGCCCTTCAGAAAGCCTGCCAGTCGCTGGAGATCAAACGCAACGGCCTGGGCGCCGACGGCCGCGAAGAAAGAGACCAGGAAAAGCTGAAATACAGCCTGGCGCATCCTTCCTGGGACCGCCTGTTCCATGTATACGACGCCTTTAAAGCCGGGCTTTCCTTCAATACCATCCAGAACCTCACCAAAATCGACAAATGGTTCCTCCGGCAGATCGAGGAAATGGTAATACTGGAAGGCCAGATTCAAAAATACAACCTGGAGACCGTTCCGAAAGAGCTGCTTCTTGCCGCTAAAAAAATGGGATATGCCGACCGCCAGCTGGCCCACCTCCTGCGCTGCCTGGAAAGTGAGGTGACCACCAGACGGAAAGCCCTGGGCATTAAGCGGGCCTTCAAATGTGTAGATACCTGCTCGGCTGAATTTGAAGCCAAAACGCCTTATTACTACTCTACTTTCAACCTGTCGGAAGAGAGTCCGGATAACGAATCCGTGGTTTCACACAGAAAGAAGATCATTGTACTGGGTTCAGGGCCTAACCGTATCGGGCAGGGCATTGAATTTGACTACTCCTGCGTGCACGGGGTGCTGGCGGCAAAAGAATCGGGTTACGAGACCATCATGATCAACTGTAACCCGGAAACGGTTTCCACTGACCCCGATATCTCCGACAAGCTGTACTTCGAGCCGGTATTCTGGGAAAACGTGTATGACATCATTGAACATGAAAAGCCGGAGGGCGTGATTGTTCAGCTGGGTGGACAAACGGCCCTTAAAATGGCGGAAAAGCTGACCAAATACGGCGTTAAGATCATCGGTACTTCTTACGAAGCCCTTGATCTGGCCGAAGACCGGGGCCGGTTCTCCGAAAAGCTGAAAGAGCTGAACATTCCTTATCCGAACTTTGATACGGTCAGAACCGCCGACAAAGCCTCACAGGTGGCCAAAGAGCTGGGATTCCCGCTCCTGGTGCGCCCAAGCTATGTGCTGGGAGGACAAAGCATGAAGATCGTGATCAACGAAGAAGAGCTGGAACAGCACGTTGTAAAAATCCTGAACGATATCCCGGACAACAACATCCTGCTGGATCACTTCCTTGAAAATGCCATTGAGGCCGAAGCTGACGCCATCTGCGACGGTGAGAATGCCTATATCATTGGTATCATGGAGCACATTGAGCCGGCCGGTATACATTCAGGCGACTCGTATGCCGTTCTTCCGCCCTTTGACCTGAGCGAAAACGTGCTGAACCAGATCGAAGAATATACCAAAAAGATTGCCATAGCGCTGGATACCCATGGCCTTATCAATATACAATTCGCCATCAAAGACGAGACCGTATATGTGATCGAAGCCAACCCCCGGGCCTCCCGCACAGTGCCCTTCATCTGCAAGGCCTACCAGGAACCGTACGTGAACTTCGCTACGAAAGTTATGTTAGGCGTGAACAAAGTAACCGATTTCAGCTTCAAACCGGTAAAACACGGCTATGCCATCAAAATCCCGGTATTTTCGTTCAACAAGTTTCCGAATGTGAACAAGGAGCTGGGACCTGAAATGAAGTCGACCGGTGAAGGAATTTACTTCATTGATGACCTGACGGACGATTTCTTCCTGAAGGTGTACGGCGAACGGAATTTGTACCTGTCAAGGTAATCGGGAGATCGTTGTCTTAAAATTTTATAGGTGGCCGGATCAATTGATCCGGCTGTTTTTTTGAAGGATAAAGTTAAATTCCCCGGTACTCCGTCAGGCGCTGCCTGACCACGAAGTGGTCAAATGCAAATAGAAAAGGGATACCGCAGATTTATACCGATCTCCACGCGCAAAGCCACATCCCCAGCGCGCACATCCCCAGGCCCAGCGACTCCCTTCCCAGCTCCACATTCACGGTCTTCATTCTCAGGTTCTCAAACATCAGCCCCTCCCATTGCGGCGGAAACTGGTTGACAGCCCAGGCCAGGTATACCAGCCCGATGCTCAAATACAATACGCGGTCGCCCCTGCCCTGCGAACGGTAGTAGCACAACGCAGCCGGGATCAGGTAAACCAGCATCCATACCAGCGGGTCAGGGTCATTGTATTGTACGGCCGCCGACAATACATAAATCACGATAAGGCTATAGAGTAAATATTTCATACCGTCTTTTTTTTACAAATGTAAGCAACCGTATATTCCAAAAAAATATTAATTTACAGGTTTAAACAGGACTGAAATGAAACGTGTAATTTTGATTGTACTCGACTCGGTAGGGATTGGTGAGCTGCCCGATGCTCACCTGTACGGTGACACCGGTGCAGACACCCTGGGCCATATTGCCTTAAGCTATCCCGGCCTGCACCTGCCTAACCTGACGGCACTGGGTCTTGGAAATATTGTTCCGGAAAATGCCCTGCCCCAAACCACCTCTCCCCGGGCAGCCATAGGAAAAGCGGCGGAAAGATCGGCCGGAAAAGATACCACCACAGGACACTGGGAGATTTCAGGGGTCATCCTCGACAAGCCCTTCCCCACCTTCACGGAAACCGGTTTCCCGGAAGAATTTATGGCGGCTTTTGAAAAAGCCATTGGCCTGAAAACCATCGGGAACGTTTCGGCATCCGGTACGGCCATCATCAATGAGCTGGGCGACGAGCACGTACAAACCGGCTACCCCATTGTTTATACTTCTGCCGACAGCGTGTTCCAGGTGGCTATGCACGAAGAGGTGATTCCCCTGGAAAGGCAGTACGAAATATGCCGGATCGCCCGCGAAATGCTTTCCGGCAACCTGGAAGTAGGCAGGGTCATTGCCCGGCCGTTCCTGGGCACCTCAGGGCAGTATTACCGCACCAAAAACCGGAAAGACTACGCAACCCTGCCTCCTGAAACCATTCTTGATGTAGTGAAGGCCAGCGGAAGGGGCGTATATTCCATTGGTAAGATCATTGACATCTTTGCCGAAAAAGGAATCACCCGTTACAAAAAAACCAAAAACAACAAGGAGGGCATCCTGGATACCATTGAAGCGCTGAAAACGGCACCGGAAGCGCTGGTTTTCACCAACCTGGTTGATTTTGACATGGAATACGGCCACCGGCGGGACGTAACCGGCTATGCCAAAGCCCTGGAAGAATTTGACGCCTATATACCGGAAATCCTGGAGAATATGAAGGAAGACGACCTGCTCATCATTACGGCAGACCACGGGAACGATCCCACTGCTCCGGGCACAGACCATACCCGCGAATACATTCCTGTGCTGCATGTGGGGAAAACTATCCGGGAAGGAGCCCGTATCGGGGTGAGAGAAAGCTTTGCCGACATTGCCGCTACCATAGCCGACTACCTGGGCCTGCAATACGCTACGCCGGGGAACAGCTACCTTACAGCGATTGAACGCCGGTGATAGTAAAAACAAATGACGCGGATCTTCAGGATTACATCCTGAAAATCCGCGTCACCCTGCGTTTCTGCTTATCAGAATTTGAACGTTATCCCTGCTTTTAACGGAGAGGCGTTGTAACCTACTTCAGCAAATACACCCATAGCCGGCTTAAAGTAATATCTTGCCCCGGCAAATGCTCCTACGAAAACACCGCTTCCGTAGCTGTCCGAGTAAATTCCACCCCAGCCGTTAGGAGTTTTGTAGCTGGAAATCCGGTAGCCTAATGACGGACCGGCATACAGATCCAGGTTATCCATAGTCAGGAAATGCTTACCAAAGTGATAAGAACCCCTGGCCGCAACGGTAAAAAAGTTATAATGCCACTTGTATCCCGTCCAGCCATAATTCCAGGTTACAAAGTCTGCCTGGGCACCCACACTGATAAAATCGTGGACTCCAGCCTCAAAAGAACCGCCGACACCCACACCGCCACCGCCGTAGGTACCTCCCAGGTTAATACCTGCATTCAATAATTTATCTCCTTTCTCAAACTGTGCGGATACACTCACTCCGCTCAATACCAAAACCGAAAAAAGTAGTGATGAAATAATCTTTTTCATAGACATAATATTTTTAATTTTACAAATCAAGTAAGATTTCCGTGAACTAACAAATCTCTTCCCGCACATTTTTATTTAACGGAACCGGTACCCGCAGAAAACCCCGTTTTTACCCCCAAAAGTACCTCTGTCTTTCGCCTTTTTACAAACCGCCCATACAAAAGTGAACTTATTTTTCACCGTTTTTTTGGGCATCCCAAAAGATTTATCTTTCTTTCCGTTTATTTTAACATTTTCCTCCTATGCGTTTACCCGAAAAACGGAACGAAGGCCTGCCCTTCAGTCTGGAATATTTCGATAACCTGAATATAAACCGTTCGGCAGTAGAGCGCCGGGCAGCAACCCTCCCTGCCCGCAGAACCGTAAAGAAAGAGTACCAGGCGGCCTGGTTGCTCCGGGCGGTGTCGTGCATTGACCTCACCACCCTGGCCGGAGACGATACCGCCGGAAACGTTCAGCGGTTGTGCGCCAAAGCGCTGAACCCGGTACGCCGCGACATCCTGGAAGCCCTGGGGTTCCCCCCGCTTACGGTGGGTGCCGTTTGTGTGTACCACAACATGATTGCCGATGCCCGGCACGCACTCGGAAACAGCGGCCTGCCGATAGCCGCCGTATCGACCGGTTTCCCCGCCGGGAAAATCTCCCTGGATCAGAAGCTGGACGAGATCCGGAGATCTGTAGAAGCCGGCGCCTCTGAAATTGACATTGTCATCAGCCGTGAGCTGGTGATCAACAACAAATGGGAAGAGCTGTATCACGAAGTGAAGCTCTGTCGCGAAGCCTGCGGAGATGCGCACATGAAGACCATCCTGGCCACCGGCGAGATCCCCACCCTCACTAAGGTAGCCAAAGCCTCCTGGGTAAGCATGATGGCCGGCTCCGATTTTATTAAGACCAGCACCGGCAAAGAATCTGTCAATGCCACGCTGCCCGTCAGCCTGGTCATGGTTCGGGCCATCCGCGATTACTACGCCCTCACCGGTACAAAAGTAGGTTATAAACCGGCAGGCGGAATACAGAAAGCCAAGCAGGCGCTCGACTTCCTGATCCTGATCAGGGAAGAGCTCGGAAACGAATGGCTGAACAATCAGCTCTTCCGCTTCGGTGCCAGCAGCCTCTTAGGCGACATAGAACGCCAGCTGGAACATTATGTGACCGGCCGCTATTCAGCCGGATACCGGCACGCCATGGCGTAAACAGCAGACGTCCCGTAGGGACGAAATAAAATCAGCCCCTGGACGAAGTCCGGGGTAAGGAAATTAACCCGGGGACGACGCCCGGAGAAAATAAAAGTTAATTAAAACAATGACAGTCAAAGATATTTTCGATACCATGGAATACGGCCCGGCCCCCGAAAGCGACAAGAATGCCATGGAGTTCCTGGACAAGCACGGCCGCACCTTCGGGCTATACATTAACGGGAAATGGGTCACCCAAAAAGATACTTTCCCGGCCGTGAACCCCGCTACCGGCGAAACCCTGGCCCGGGTGGCCGAGGCCTCCGCCGATGATGTGGATGCCGCCGTAAAAGCCGCCCAAAAAGCGCTGCCCGGATGGGTAAGTGCCGGGGGGCATGAAAGGGCAAAATACCTGTATGCCCTGGCGCGCCAGGTACAGAAGCACTCCCGCCTGTTTGCCGTGCTGGAGTCGCTGGATAACGGTAAAGCCATTCGCGAAACCCGTGACATCGATATCCCGCTGGTCGCACGCCATTTTTATCACCATGCAGGCTGGGCCCAGCTGATGGACTCTGAGCTGAAAGATTTCGGCGAGATCGGCGTAGTGGGCCAGATTATTCCCTGGAACTTCCCTCTCCTGATGCTTTCCTGGAAAATAGCACCGGCACTGGCCATGGGCAATACCCTGGTATTAAAACCGGCCGAGCAAACCTCGCTGACCGCCCTGCTTTTTGCCGAAATTTGTCAGAACATCGGTTTACCCGGGGGAGTGGTGAACATCATCACCGGCCATGGAAGTGTGGGCGAGGCCCTGGTGAACCATCCTGGCATACAGAAAATAGCCTTTACCGGGTCTACCGAAGTGGGCCGGATCATCCGCAAAAGTACGGCCGGATCAGGGAAGAAGCTTTCGCTCGAGCTGGGCGGCAAGTCGCCGTTTATTGTATTTGAAGATGCCGACCTTGACTCGGTAGTGGAAGGCGTGGTAGACGCCATCTGGTTTAACCAGGGACAGGTCTGCTGCGCCGGCTCACGCCTGCTGGCCCAGGAGAGCATAGCCGGAATCCTGTACGAAAAGCTGAAGGTACGCCTGCAGAAGCTGGTGGTGGGCAATCCGCTCGACAAAGGCATTGACATGGGCGCCATTGTCAGCAATGAACAGCTTCAGACCATCTCTTCCTTTGTAGAAAAAGGAAAAAATGACGGCTGCGAGATCTGGCAGCTCGAAAATATCCCGGCCGGCGGCTGCTTCTTTCCGCCTACCCTCTTCCTGAATGTATCTCCGGCTTCGGTGATTGCACAGGAAGAGATCTTCGGGCCGGTGCTGGTGGCGACCACCTTCCGCAGTCACCAGGAAGCCGTAAAGCTGGCCAACAACACCCGTTACGGACTGGCCGCCAGCCTCTGGACAGAAAATATTAACCTGGCGCTTGACGTGGCACCGAAGCTGAAAGCGGGAACCGTTTGGATCAACACCACCAACGTTTTTGATGCTGCCTCCGGTTTCGGTGGATACCGGGAGTCGGGTTTCGGGCGTGAAGGCGGCCTGGAAGGCCTTATGGAGTATGTAAAGCCGAAAGCGGGCAAAGCCTTTGCCGAAAAAACATTTGGCTTCAAAGTCTCCGAAAGTACAAAAGCAGTGAAAAACGGCCTCGACCGTACCCCAAAAATGTACATTGGCGGTAAGCAGGCCCGTCCTGATAACGGCTACAGCCTGCAGGTGCTGAACCCGGCCGGGCAAGTGGTAGGTGAAGTGGGTGAAGGCTCCCGGAAAGACATCCGGAATGCAGTGGAAGCCGCACAGGCCAACGGCAAATGGGCCAATAATACCGGCCATGCCCGTGCACAGGTACTCTACTATATAGCGGAGAATCTCTCGGCCCGGAAAAACGAATTTGAAGAGCGGCTTGTGGAAGCCTGCGGCTACTCGGCCAAAGATGCAGCCCTGGAAGTAAGCCGGTCAGTAGAGCGGATATTTACCTATGCAGCATATGCCGACAAACATGACGGACGGGTACATAACACCACTTCGGGAAATGTAACCCTGGCCATGAATGAGCCGGTAGGCGTGCTGGGTATTGTTTGCCCGGAAGAATTCCCCCTCCTTGGCTTTGTCAGTACGGTAATGCCGGCCATTGCCCTGGGCAACAGCGTGGTGGTGATCCCGTCAGAAAGCTCACCCCTTTCAGCCACTGACTTCTACCAGGTGCTTGATACCTCCGATGTACCCGGCGGAACGGTAAATATTGTCACAGGCCCCGGAGAAGTGCTCACTACCGAGCTGGCCAGGCACTATGATGTGGAAGGAATCTGGTACTTCGGCACCGCTGAAGGCAGCAAAAACGTGGAGCTGCTGTCGGCCGACTCCATGAAACGTACCTGGGTTAGCTACGGCAAGCATTACGACTGGCTGAACAACCCGTTGCAAAAAGAATTCCTGAGAAGAGCCAGTGAAGTGAAAAATATCTGGATTCCGTACGGAGCGTAAGAAAGTGAAAAACTAAAAGTGAAAAGTTAAAAGTTGAGGAATATCTTTACTTATTAAACACTAAATTTTCCTTAACTTTTCACTTTTAACTTTTCACTTTTAACTTAACCAAGCCTGTTTAATCAAAAACTATGAGAAGTATACATTTAGAAGCCAGCGTAGGCGACATCGCCGAAACGGTACTCCTTCCCGGAGACCCCCTGAGAGCAAAATTCGTAGCTGAAAACTACCTGACCGATGTGGTTTGCTACAACAAAGTACGCAATATGTTCGGCTTTACCGGGCTTTACAAAGGACAACGTGTATCTATCCAGGGTACAGGCATGGGCATGGGAAGTGCCGGCATCTATATCCATGAACTCATCAACACCTACCAATGCAAAAACCTCATCCGTGTGGGTACCTGCGGCTCTATCCAGGAAGACCTTGACCTCGGCCAGGTGCTGCTGGTTACCGGGGCTTCAGGCGACTCGGATGCCAACAGTGTTCTCTTTAAAAACCAGCATTTCGCCCCTACGGCCAGCTTTAAGCTCCTGATCCGGGCGTATGAAATTGCCCGTACGCTGAACATCCCCGTGCATCCCGGTACCGTTTTCAGCACCAACACCTTCTACGACGTGGAGCCTGACCGCTGGGATGTCTGGAAAAGGCACGGCATACTGGGTATCGATATGGAAACGGAAATTCTCTATACCATGGCCTGCCGGTTCGGCGTAAATGCGCTTTCCCTGCTGACGGTAAGCGACAATATCCTTACCGGTTCGGCTTCCAGCCAGGAAGAAAGAGAAAAAACCTTTAACCATATGATGGAAGTAGCTTTGGGGTTGGCTTAACCCCAAAGCCCAACAATCGTTAGGCGGTTTTCACTTCATACTTATTCTTATTTCAGCAATAATACGAAATGCGGAATTATCTTTGGAAACGACCTATTTGTGTCTATTTTACGCAATTCGACATAATTTAGCAAATATTTTTAACATATTATACGCATATATTAACCAGTCAATACGAAAAATTTGCAACAGGGGTTAAATTCCGCTAAATTTATCTTAGAAATTCAACCTGAAAATAAGAAGAGATGAAACCTTTACAGTTCACTATCCCGGTTACACCCGATAAGTCGGTTCTTGTGCAGGAAGATAAAATTCCGCAGTTCTACCCTTACCTTCACCGCCATAAGGAAACCCAGCTGATCTGGATCATCAAAGGAAGCGGAACGCTTATTGTAGACAATCACTTTCACGAATTTTCAGATAACGACATTTTCCTGATTGCACCCCAGCAATCGCATGTTTTCCGTTCCCAACCGGCTAACGGGGAAGAAGTGCACACCCTTTCTGTTTTCTATGATCCTGACGGCTCGCTCAATGCTCTTTTAAGCCTGCCGGAGCTGAGATCGTTTCACTCTTTTCTGAAAGATTACCGCGGCGGCTTTAAGGTGCCTGAACGCCATGCCCCGTTTATTGCCAAGCGGATGATGAAGATCAGGAAAGCCGCCCCCACCGACCAGATCATTCATTTCCTTCACCTGCTGCGTGCGTTCTGCAAAATGGAGCCCAGGCCAGGCCAATTGGCCTCGCTTGGTAATGAGACTATTTCTGAAGGAGAAGGTTTACGAATGAGCAGGATTTATAACTACGTATTGAAGAATTATAAAAACCAGCTCACCCTGGATGACGTGGCCGCTGCCGCCCACCTTACGCCCCAGGCATTCTGCCGGTACTTTAAAAAGCACACCGGCGTTACATTTGTTACCTTTTTAAACGAGCTTCGTGTTACAGAAGCCTGTAAGAGCCTCACCAGTGGAAGTTTCGATAATATTTCGGGGGTAGCCTACAGCTGCGGCTTCAACAGCATTGCTAATTTTAACCGGGTATTCAAAAGCGTGGCGGGCACCTCGCCCAAAGACTACCTCAACAGGTACATCAAAAACATATCGTAAATAATATGCTGCACTTAGGGAAAACAAACCTCCCCTGCTGGTGAATTACGGCCGGGTCATCGTAACTGAAAGGAAAAAATCGTTTACTCTCAGACGTTTAAACTTTTTTAGTATCTTTATATAGTTAAAACACTTTTAACCCGGCAACTTTAAACACAATTCACACAAATGATTGAATTTGAATGGGATGTGGGAAACACAAAACACATACTTAATGACCACCCCGAGAGAGAAAACACAATAGAAGAAGTGGAAAGTATTTTTTATGACCCCCATTTTATAATTGCATTTAACCGTGTAGACGAAAATGGAGAGAATAGGTACTGCGGAGTTGGCATTGGGAACGATAAGCATGAAAAATTTGTAGTTTTTATAGTCAGGGCCGGTAAAATAAGACCGATAAGTTGCAGAAGAGCAAACAAAAAAGACCGAATTCGTTATTATGAAAACATTATCAAAAACCTCTGAGGCCTGTTTAAAAAATGCATTATCCGAAAAAGAAATGAATAATGCGTCTCAAAAGTTCTTTGACCACAAAGAGCCTTATCTGAACATTAAACAGGTGTTAAATGCAGAAAAAAGAAAACAGGCACTTCTTAAATAGCTTCTCGCTGATAAGCAGGTAAAACTTCCTCATCTCCCTGCCAAAATAGCCGCCGGACAATACTTTCACACACCCTTTTCGCATCATAAAGCGCTTCGGTTCCGTGTATATGTCTTGAAAATTTCCTAACTTTGTATTCAGCCGGGGGTATTCCCTTTGTCAGTTCTGCCTTCTGAGGGCAAATGTTCTTTCAATCCTTTTTTATTTCTGAGGCATACGCCTCCCCGTTTTCCCGGCCGGTATTTACGAAAATCATAGCGTATGAAATACTATGTACAGCTCTTCAGCCCCCATGGCCTGATCCGTTTTAAAAATGCAGAAATCGGTCGCGATAAAGACACCGGCGGACAGGTAAAATACGTATTGGAATTGCTGGAAGCCCTCTCTCTTCACCCGGCTATCCGGAAAGTGGACCTGGTTACCCGGAAAATTGCGGACAAACGTGTCTCTCCCGCCTATGCAGAAGACATAGAAGTGGTCAATGAAAAAGCACGGATTGTGCGAATCCAGTGCGGCGGGCTCCAATACCGTGAAAAAGAGCAGCTCTGGAATTATCTCGATGAATTTGTTGACAAAACCATACGCTTTACCGAAACGCAAAACGATATCCCGGATATCATGCACGGGCATTATGCCGACGGCAACTACATTGCACGCGAGCTCAGCCGGGTCTTTAACACCCGCTTCATTGCCACGGGCCACTCGCTGGGCAGGAACAAGCAGGATATCCTGCTGAAAGAAGGGCTTACGGCCGAAAAAATAAACGCACGGTTTAACATGGAAAAGCGGATCCGGGAAGAAGAAGAAACGCTGAAAGCCGCTGACGCCGTAATCATAAGCACCCGTTACGAGATGGATTCCCAATACCGCGGTTACGGGAACAGGCATCTGGCAAAATTCAGGGTCATTCCTCCCGGCATCAACCATACCGTTTTTTATCCCTATTACAAAGCCTCCATGCCCGGCTTTACCATGACCACCGAGGAAGAGCTGGCCCTTTTAAGGATAAATTCAGAAATTGAACGTTTTCTCTTTGCCCCGGAAAAACCGCTGATCCTCTCCATAGGACGGGCCGACAAACGCAAGAATTTTGAAACCATCATTACCAGCTACGGCCGTGACAAAGAGTTGCAGACCATGGCCAACCTCGCTATTTTTGCAGGGGTAAGAAAAGACATCAGCGTAATGCCGCCAGACGAGCAGGAAACCCTCACCAACCTCTTGCTGCTGATGGACAAATACGACCTGTACGGGAAAATGGCTATTCCGAAAAAGAACGATCCTTTTCATGAAGTACCCGAAATTTACCGGGTAGCGGCCCGGAAAAAAGGGGTTTTTGTCAACGCCACGCCGGGTGAAAATTTCGGGCTGACCATTGTTGAAGCCGCCGCCTCCGGGCTGCCTGTAGTGGCCTCGCCTACCGGCGGTCCCAAAGAAATAGTAGAAAACGTCCGAAACGGCCTGCTGGTCAATGTAGACGATCCCGCCGGGATATCGCAGGCACTTAAACGGGTTATCTCTGATCACAACACCTGGGATGAATATTCAAAAAACGGGATCATCACCAGCCAGGAGACCTATTCCTGGACAGCCCACGCGGCCCGGTATATCGACCTCTTAGACACCCTCCATAAAGAAGAAAGTACAGGCGCTGCACAAAACAGGGAGAACTCTGCCTGGGGCAACCGCCTGCTGAAAACGCCGGTATTCTTTATTTCCGATCTCGACGGTACGCTCATTGAAGAAAAAGAAGCCCCCGCCTTAGCCGGTCTCATGAATTTTCTCGGGGAGAACAGGCAGAAAATGATCTTCGGTATCTCTACCGGCCGGAATGTGACCATGACCCGGAAAGCCCTTGAAGACCACCCCGTTCTTGCTGCTGCCGCCCTGTTTATCTGTTCTGTCGGCACGGAGATCTACTACACCAAAGACTTCCTGCCTGACCGGGGCTGGGAAAAGCACATCCGGTTTCAGTGGAAGCGGGAAAAGCTGAAAGAGCTTCTCAACGACTACCCGGGCCTTACCCTGCAGGAAGAAGAAGCCCAGACACCTTTCAAGCTGAGCTATTATGTGGGTGCCGGTTTCGGCGATGACCAGCTGGCCGATCTGCACCATCTTCTCCACAGCCGCCAGTTGCGCGCCAGGCTTTTTCTCACCGATAATCGTCACCTGGATCTCGTTCCTCCCCGCGCCGGAAAAGGAAAAGCGCTTCACTACCTGGCCTATAAATGGAAAAAAGACATCCGCAATTTCATTGTTGCCGGCAATGGCGGGAATGACCTGGGCATGCTGGGTGGGCGTACAAACGGCATAGTGGTCAGCAACCACAGCCCGGAGCTGGAGGTGCTGAAAGAAAATCCCCATGTTTACTTTGCCTCCACCCCCCTGGCCGAAGGCGTCATGGAAGGAATTCATCATTACCTGCATACCGGGAAGCTCCTGCCGGTGAAGTAAAGGCCCGGCTTCAGGCCACCCGGTCAAAATCTACGCAGGAATGGTTAAAACACAACCATCCGGCTCTGCTGACAGCTCTATATTTGTATCTGCAAATCTCATCCCGATGACAAGAGCTGTTATATTCTTCCTGCTGGCAGCATGCACCGGCGCTTTTTCCCAGGAACTGAAAAGCTACCAGCAACCCGGCCTGTACAACCCGCTCGTACCCGGTTATTTTGCCGATCCCACCGTTAAAAAAATCGGGAATACCTACTACCTTTTTGCCACCACAGACGGCAACGGCTGGGGTGCAGGCCCTTCACAGGTATGGGTGTCTGAAGACTTTGTCAACTGGTCGCTTAAGCCCATGAACTGGCCCGGTACGCACTGGTACTGGGCACCCGATGTAACCCGCGGCTATGACGGCCGCTACTACCTTTACTACAGCCAGCCGGTAGAAATTTTCGGCGCCTCTTCCGATCAGCCTGCGGGGCCGTGGACACCGCTGGATCCCGACGGAAAATCCATCATCCCGAACTATAGGATCCCCGGTGTGATCACCCTCGACGCCCAGACATTTACCGATGATGACGGCAGTATCTACATGTTCTGGGGCACGTGGGGCATCTACCCCGGCCACGGCTGCGCAGCAGGTCTGCTGAACCGCGACATGAAAACCTTTTCCCGGGTAGAGCTCATTCCCAATACCGTAGCCAAGGACTTTTTTGAGGCTCCGTTTATGTTCAAAAGAAACGGGATATACTACCTTATGTACTCTTCGGGCCGCTGCGAAGACCATACCTACCGGGTACAATACGTAAAAAGTACAACCGGGCCTTTCGGACCGTACGAATACCCTGCACACAATCCGGTACTGGTCACCAACGATGACGGAAGCGTTCACGGTCCCGGCCACCACAGTATTTTGCAGGAGGGCGAAGACTATTATATCGTATATCACCGGCACAACAACCCGCATTCAGGGGGCGGGTTTCACCGCCAGCTGGCAGCAGACAAAATCGTATTCGATGAGAAGGGGGATATTACCCGTATCCTCCCCACCCACGAAGGCATCGGTTTCCTGGCGAAAAATACCCTTCCCTATCCCAACCTGGCTTTGGGAAAAGCCACAACGGCTTCCTCCGAATACAATGCTGACTTCCGGGCCGCTTTTGCTGCTGACGATAACAACGGCACCCTATGGCGGGCCGGAGACAACATGAACCCGGCCTGGCTGCAGATAGACCTGGGAGAAACGCGCCGGGTCAGAACCATACTTACCCAGTTTGAATACGCCACCTGGTACTACGAATACCGCATTGACTATTCGGAAGACGGCACCCATTGGAAAACATTTGCCGACAAAAGAAACAACCGGCGCTGGGGCAGCCCGATGGCCGACACCGGCGATGCCCGCATGCGTTATATCCGGCTTCATATTTTTGACACCCAGGTGCCCGGCCTGCCCAAAGGCATCTGGAACATAAAAATCTATGAAGAAAAAATAAACCGGGAATTCTATACCTCTGATCCGCAGAAAGAGACCGGTAAACCGGTGCAGAAAGGCCTGCTGGTTGATCTCAGCGCTGACAATCACCTTCCGGGAGAGTTGGTAAAAGACATCCCCAACCGGGGAAAGCTCAGCGGGGCCTTCCGCTCACAGCAAGGCGCCTATATCGATGTACTGGAAGGTAAAAAATGTTTTGTGATCAGCGATAAAAACTGCTTTACCTCTGATTTCAACGTTCCGGCCTCGCTGTCGGGGAACAGCAGCTATACAGTAGTTCTCGACGCTCTCAACCCGGAGATCGACCGGTACGAACCTTTCCTGTCGTGGTCAGCCGGCCGGCAGGATATCACCCTGGCCGAATTCGGTTACGGCTCTGACGCCTACAAAGGAGCGGTAACTCACGGCTCCTGGCCGGATATGCCCTATAAGACGCTCCCCGAAGCCGGGAAATGGCACCGGATAGCCATCACATTTGACGGCTATATGGAAAAAATATGGATAAACGGAAGGCTGGTCAGCGAGGCCAACAAGATGCTGTTTGTAAGAAACGCAGAAAACTTCGTGCTGGGAACAGATGCTTTCCGGGAAAACTTCTTTGACGGGGCCATTGCCTCGCTGAAAGTATACGACCGCGCCCTCGGGCCGGAAGAGATCTTCCTGCCTGCTACCTCAACCGCCCCTCCCTGGTATTTCTCTGCTACCGATACGGAGTATGATACGGAAAAGCCCTGGCCGAATCGCGGAACAAAGGGTGGTACGGCGGCAGCTGTAAAGGCGGTTGACTTCAACGGCAAACAAAGTGTGATTTTTGACAGCCAGCCCCTGATCAGTGAAACCGTAGCCACCTGGCTGCTTGCCCACCCGGCAGGCAGCCTTACGTTCCAGGCCTCTCCTGTTGCTGCCACATCTGGCCTTTACCGCATAGCAGAAGTCCGGCCCGGCCGCTGGTACACCATCGCGGTGAACGGTTCGGGAAATTACTCGGTAAACGGCATCCCGCAAAAAGGCCGGCTCGCCGTGCGTACGCTTACCCTGAATCACACGGCTGTCAGCCGCTGGATCGTTTCAGAAGACCGGGATCTGCACCGTGCCTGGCAAAATGCCCGGCCCGCGCCTGTGATGAAGCCGATCCGGGTAAGCCCGGTCACTCCCGGAGATGTACTGGTAGCTGCTGCAGCACAGCCCGAACCCGGTACCCGGTATTATTTCTCGAACGGGAAGAACTCCAGCGGATGGATCAATAAAACGCATTACCTGTTTCAGCAGGCGGATCTTTCCGCCCCTTTTACCGCAAAAGCCCGCGATGAGCAGGGCAACATCAGTGCAGAAGCTGTTTTCAACGGGAAGCTGCCCCAACTCACTGAGACCTCTCCCGACCTCAGCGGCCCATACGATCTGCTGAAAGAAGACAAGCCGGCCTTCTGGACAGGCCACCGGGTTCATTCCAACACAGATACCCTTCAGGCGGTGATAATGCAGGAAAACGGCGGCATCCGGCTGGGCTCTTTGCATTCTTCGTGGAGCGGCCAGGGAAAAGAAGGTCCTTTCCTGTATAAAACCGTAACCGGTGATTTCACCTTCACGGCAGAGCTCAGCGACCTGGTGGGTCAAAAAGAAAAACGCAGCACCGCCACCGAGGCCGGCATTATGGTACGAAGCCTGGCCGGAGAGCAGGAAAATCATATTCAGAATACCGTACTCACCGGTTGGAACATCGGGAACATGACCACCCACACCCATAACGGCAGAAGGATCCAGAAAAACAACGGAGCTGCCTGGAATTACATGCGCTTTCTGCAGGTTCAGAAAGTAGAAAATACCTTCTACCTCCGGGCCAGTCATGACGGCAAAAACTGGCAGGAGCTGCCGGGCTCTCCCGTTACAAACAACAGCCTCTCTGCAGGCTCTCTTGCCGTAGGCCTCTTTCAATCCTCCAATAACAACGTCAGCGGCTATGGCGTTTTCCGGAACATCCGGCTTCTGACCACTTCCCCGGCGCCGGGAGCAAAACACAGATTTTAACCGTTTCTGCGCACATCTTAACCTACTATAAAACAGCAACTTCGCAATATTAAGTTGCTGTTAAATTTTGGTATTCATTGGTTAAAATGCGCAGAGCAAGCCTCAGCATTTTGAAAGAATTTTGTTCAATTCAAACCATTCGGGTTCGATTCAATTAACCTTAAAAATTTTTTACTTATGAACAAAAGCCTTACAGTCTGCCTGCTCCTGTGCTTAATGGCGCTCCCGTGGATGGCGTTTTCACAGGAGACTACCCTAACGGGTACCGTCAGAGACCAGGAGGGGAAACCCATTGAAGTTGCTATGGTAGGTATCAAAAATACCGGTACCCATACGTACACCGATGCGGAAGGGAAATTTTCCATCCGTTACGGCGCCAATGCCGTACTGGTTGTGTCGGCCATCGGGTACGACAAAACTGAAATTGTCCTGACCGGCCAGCGAACCCTTGACATTACCCTGACCGGGGGCAATTCCACCCTCGATGAGCTGGTAGTAGTGGGCTACGGTACACAAAGAAAAGGAGATGTTACCAGCTCGGTAGCCAGCGTAAAATCAGAAGATTTCCTGAAAGGTACCGTACGTGATGCGGCGCAGCTCATCCAGGGAAAAGTGGCCGGTCTACGGATCACCACGCCCAGCGGTGACCCCAACGCCACCACCCAGATCAACCTGAGGGGGCTTAACTCCATTAACGGCTCACAAAACCCCCTGGTTATTGTAGACGGTGTTCCCGGCAGCATTTCTACCGTGGCACCCGAAGACATTGAGTCGATTGACGTGCTGAAAGACGGTTCGGCCGCTGCCATCTACGGTACGCGTGCTACCGGCGGGGTGATCCTGATCACTACCCGTAAAAACAAAAATCCGGACAATAAAGCTACCGTAGAATACAATACCTACGTCAACCAGCAACGGATTTTCCGGAAGCCGGAAATGATGGATGCTTCAGATTACCGGCGGCTGATCTCCCAGGGCTATGCCTATGAAGACCTGGGTGGCAGCACCAACTGGATCGATGAAGTACTTCAGAACCCGGTAAGCCAGAACCATAACCTGGCTTTCTTCGGCGGCAACTACAAAACCAACTTCACGGCCTCGCTCAACTACCGCGACTGGGAAGGGATCATGCTGAAAACCGGCCAGCAGCGGGTATCGCTCCGGGCTGACCTGAACCACGAGATGTTTGACGGAAAAGTAAAAACCAATATCCAGATCATCAACTCCTCTACCAAATCCGATCAGGGCGGAGCCGGTGGCTGGGCCTGGCGGCAGGCGATGATCCGGAACCCGACAGACGTTATCCGGAATGCCGACGGCACCTGGAAAGAAAGCAACGCCTACATGTACGATAACCCCCTGGGAATTATCCATGAAACCATCAGCGACAACAAAAGCAAAGAATCGCGTTTCAGCGGATCGGTAGATTACCGCCCCATTAAAGACCTGAGCTTCAAGATGATGGCTTCGCGGGTACAATCGGATAATATCTACGGAAACTCCACGACCTTCCGGCACGTAAACACTACCAAAAACAACCTGAACGGAACAGCCAACCGGTCTACCGGGGCAGGAACCGAAAACCTGCTGGAGCTGACCACCAATTACATGAAATCGTTTAACCAGCACCGCTTTACCCTGCTGGGCGGATACAGCTGGCAGGACTATACCGGTGAATCGTTTAATGTATATAACTTCGACTTCCCTACCGACGCCTACTCCTACAACAAAATTGAAGCGGGTACGGCGCTGCAGAGAGGCCTGGCCACCATGAGCAGCTACAAGAGCAAATGGCAGCTGGCCGGTTTCTTTGCCCGGGTAAACTATGTCTTTAACGACAAGTATATGCTGATGGCCAGCGTAAGGCGGGAAGGCTCTTCCACCTTCGGAGAGAACAACCAATGGGGTACTTTCCCCGCATTCTCCGTAGGCTGGAACATTGCCAACGAAGAATTCCTGAAATCCGGCACCACCTTCTCTCAACTTAAGCTGAGAGCCGGTGTAGGGGTAACAGGTACTATAGCCTCTTCTCCTTACCAGTCACAGATCAGCTATAACTTTGCCCAGAGCCAGGGCGCATTTATCGGGGGCAAATGGGTGCCCGGCTTCATTCCGGCCCGGAACTTCAACCCCGACCTGCGCTGGGAAAAGAAAACCGAATGGAACGTGGGTCTTGACTTCGGGATCCTTAAAAACCGGGTAAGCGGTTCGGTAGATTACTACACCCGTACCGTAAACGACCTGCTCTATAACTTCAGTGTACCGGTTCCTCCCTACCTGACCAGCAATATGATGCTCAATGCGGGATCGATGAAAAATTCAGGCCTGGAATTCCTGCTGAATATAGAAGCGGTAAAGAACAAATCGTTTAACTGGAACACCGGCCTTACCTTCTCTACCAATAAAAACAAGCTGCTCAACCTGTCAAACGACCAGTTTGAGGTTACTTCCGAGTACTTTGATGCCGGCTATACCGGTGAGCCTATCCAGGTAAGCACGCACCGTGTAAAGGTAAACGGGCCTATCGGCCAGTTCTATGTGCTGAAAAGTGTGGGCGTGGACGACAACGGCAAATGGCTGGTAGAAAACCAGAAAGGCGAGGTGATCCCGATTGCTGATGCCACTCCGGCCGACCGCCAGTATTACGGTAACGGTATTCCGAAATTCCTGTTGGGATGGAATAACAGCCTGAACTACCAGCGCTTTGACATGACGGTGAACTTCCGCGGAGCATTCGGCCACGATATCCTGAACATGCAGCGGCTGTACTACGAAAACCCGGTAAACAAAGCCTATAACGTCTTGAAAACCGCCTATGATCCGGTATACGGCAAAGAGCTGAAAAACGACCTGGTGTATGTTTCCCATTACATTGAAAAAGGAGATTACCTCAAGCTGGATAACGTAACCCTCGGCTATACGCTTCCTGCTAAAACCATCAAAGGGATCAATAACCTGAGAATTTACGGCTCTGTGCTGAACTTCCTGACGTTCACCGGCTACAAAGGCATTGATCCGGAGGGTGTAAGCTATACGGGCGAATTCACTTTTGCACCGGGTATTGATCACCGGGATAAATATCCCAACACCCGTACGTACACCCTGGGATTAAATGTTTCATTTTAATCTCCCGAAATCAAATTCAAAAGATGAAAGCAATGAAAAAGATATATGTATATGCCCTTACCGCCTGCATGTTTGTGGGCGGGGGAATGAGCTCCTGTACGAACCTGGATGAAGAAGTTTTTTCGGAGGTATTATCTACCTCTTTCAAGCCTACTGAGCGCGACCTGCCCAATATCCTGGCGCCCGTGTATGCCTCCTTCCGTTCGCTGATGTTCGGCTGGCAGGGATATTTCGACCTCCAGGAAGAACCGGCCGACGCCATTATCACACCGGTAAGGCCTAACGGCTGGGACGATGGCGGCACTTACCGCCGGATGCACCAGCATACCTGGAACTCCGAACAATGGCAGCCTACCAACACCTGGAACCAGGCCTTTGCCAGCATCACAAGGGCCAACATGGTGATTGCCCAGATCGAAGACGGCGATATTCCCCTTCCTGATGCTACCGGCAAAGCGGCTATCGCTGAGCTGCGGGCAACCCGGGCGCTGGCCTACTACCTGCTGCTCGATAACCACGGCAACGTACCCATCGTAACCGACTACCGCGACGTCTCGCTTCCGCAGCAGAAAACCCGCAAGGAAGTCTATGACTTTGTTGTGAAAGAGCTCAATGAGATCATCCCTCTCCTGGCTACCGATGTGGCGGGAACTTACGGACGGATGAACAAATGGGGAGCAAAGGCCCTGCTGGCCAAAGTGTATCTCAATGCCGAGGTATACACCGGTACCGCCCAATGGGATGCCGTGATCAAAGAAGCCAATGACATCATCAACAGCAACAGCTATGTGCTCGATGCCAACTACTCTGACGTATTTACCTATACCAACCAGAACTCCAAAGAAATCATCTTTGCCGTTCCTTACGATGAAATCTACGGACAGGGCTCACAGATCCATATGAAAACCCTTGATCCGCTGAGTCGCCTGGTATACAACATGTCGGCCGGCCCCTGGGGAGGTAACTGTGCCGTTCCACAGTTCATTGACACGTACGATCCGGAAGACTCAAGGCTGAAAGACTCCTGGATACAGGGACCGCAGTACAATGCCACTACCGGTGCGCTGGTCATTGACTACGTTAAAGCCGTGCCCGGTATAGGAGGTGACGGTACCGTGGCACCCAGCAACAGCGGCTACAGGATAGGAAAATACAAGATCAAGCAGGGAGCTACCAGCAACCTGGACAACGACTACCCGATGTTCCGGTACGGCGATGTGCTGATGATGAAAGCCGAAGCCCTGCTCAGGAAGGGAGATGCAGACGAAGCCGCCGCACTGGTAACCCAGGTAAGACAAAGAGCCTTTAAGAGCAACCCTGCAAAAGCTACCGTTAAAGGAGCAGACCTGCTGAAAGGCAGTGTGTACCAATACGGATGGCAGGAAAAAGACGGAACCGTAGCCGTCAGCAATGGCGGTGCCGACATCAAATACGGCCGTTTCCTGGATGAGCTGGGCTGGGAGTTTGCCGCTGAAGCGCACCGCCGGCAGGATATGATCCGATTTGGTGTATTCCAGACCAAAACCTGGTTCAACCACCGTCCGCATGCCCAGGCTTCTACCCGTACCATCTTCCCGATCCCCATCGGTGAGCTGGAGAAAAACCCGAACCTGAAGCAGAACACGGGGTACTGATCAGTGTATATTTCACAGGAATAAAAGGGCCGGGTAATCTTATCCGGCCCTTTTTAAGATACCTTTCGCTATAATACCCCTGCCCCGGAACGGCCGGCACTGTAATTATTGTTACCCTCTTAAGCGCTGCAACCGGCATACGGTTGTATCAAGCGAAAAACGCCCGAGCCCCAATGAATGCAGAAGAATTGTTACACGAAACTTTCCGTGGTATTTTTGAAGCAGAGCTGATCCGTGAAATGGCTTTGGCAGCCCGGCTGGTGCCTTTTGAAGAAGGCGACGTGCTGATCGAGATAGGCCGTTATATCAAAACCATGCCCCTGCTCATCACGGGAGCCATCAAGATCATGCGGGAAGATCCCGATGAAGGCGAGCTCCTCCTCTACTTCATTGAAAAGGGCGATACCTGCGCCATGACCCTGGCCTGCTGTGCCGGCGACAAAAAAAGCGAGATCCGCGCAGTAGCCGAAAACAGGGGCCTGGTGGCCATGGTACCCGTAACCCGTATGGAAGAATGGATGGGGAAATACAAAAGCTGGCGTACTTTTGTATTTGAAAGCTACAATAACCGCTTTAATGAGCTGCTTTCGGCCATTGACCACCTGGCGTTCAGGCACATGGACGAGCGGCTCTTCAATTATCTCCGCGAAGCCGCCAAAGTGAACCGTTCCAGGGTGATCAACAAAACCCACCAGGAAATTGCTTACGAGCTCAACAGCTCAAGGGTAGTGATTTCCCGTTTGCTGAAAGCCCTTGAAAATGAAGGAAAAATAAAGCTGAACCGGAACAGCATTGAACTCTTAAATCCTGAATTCTGAACAAAGCACCGGGCGATATCCGGCTGACATTATACGCAAGACTGATCTATGAAAGATACTCCAAATACTGCTGTAAAAAAAGAGCTTATTCTTCGCGAGAAGCTGGCCATACAGCGCACCCACCTAGCTAACCAGACCACCTTTCTGTCGTTTCTCCGGTCTTCCATGTATTTCCTGATAGCCGGCCTGACCATTCCCAACCTGGTTGTCCCCGCTCAGACCGGCATCTTCGAAATTCCGCTTTTCAGCATCTCCGCTCTCCTCCTCATCACAGGAGTTATCAATTATTTCCGCAATCACAGGCGCATTAAAAACAGTGAAATTCACATCGGCAATTATAAGACCGAATACGAAGATCGTGAATAGCTGAGGCAAGCGTTTATTTATTTTCATGTGTATAAAATTTTAGCTTTCAGTCTTCAGCTATCAGCAGTCAGCCGCAGCGGCGGACCGCCTCATAGGCCGGTTGGTGTGCCCGACTTCTGATAGCTGATAGCTGACTGCTCATGGCTATTTCATACCGGGTGCTGTTTTTTTCTCTTCTGTAACTCTTGTTACTGTGGGGGCTTAGGGCATCTCCTACCTTTGTAAGAGAAAATGATCCGGCCACTCACCCGCGGCCGGGCCGCATCCAACAAAACGAGATATGAAAATAGAACAGATTTATACCGGATGCCTCGCCCAGGGGGCCTATTACCTGGAAAGCAACGGGGAAGCCGTAGTGATTGATCCGCTGCGGGAAGTACAGCCCTATATAGACCGGGCTGAAAAGAGCGGCGCAAAAATCAAATATGTGCTTGAAACCCACTTTCACGCCGACTTTGTAAGCGGTCACCTCGATCTCGCCAGAAAAACCGGCGCGGTCATTGTTTACGGTCCTACCGCCCGGCCTGACTTTGAAGCCCATATTGCCGAAGACGGCGAGGAGCTGAAAGTGGGAGACATCACCCTGAAGGTGATTCATACGCCGGGACATACCCTGGAAAGCTCCTGTTTCCTGCTGAAAGATGAAACCGGGAAAGAAAAAGCCCTCTTTACGGGCGACACCCTCTTTATCAATGATGTGGGCCGCCCTGACCTGGCTCAGAAAGTAGTGGAAGAGCTTACTCCTGAAAAGCTGGCCGCACACCTTTACGATTCATTGCGCAACAAAATTCTTCCTCTGGCCGACGATATCGTGGTTTACCCGGCCCACGGAGCAGGTTCTGCCTGCGGTAAAAACATGAGCCGGGAAACAACCGATACCCTGGGTCACCAGAAGAAAACCAACTATGCCCTGCAGCCGATGAGCAGGGAAGAATTTATAGAAAAGGTACTCGACGGCCTTACGCCTCCTCCCGGTTACTTTCCCGCCAACGTGCTGATGAACAGCAAAGGATACGAAAGCATTGACCGCGTGCTTGACCAGGGCCTCCGGCCACTGGGCCCGGAAGCTTTTGAGGCAGCCGCCAATGAAACCGACGCCCTGGTTCTCGATACCCGTGATGCGCAGGTCTTTGCCCGGGGCTTTATTCCCAACTCAGTGAACATTGGCATTGACGGAAGCTTTGCGCCCTGGGTGGGAACGCTCATCCCTGACATCCGGCAGGCCTTGCTGATCATTGCCGAAGAAGGGCAGGAGGAAGAAGTGGTCACCCGCCTGGCCCGGGTGGGCTACGACGGCGCCATAGGATACCTGGAAGGGGGCATTGCCGCCTGGAAAAACGCCGGAAAAGAGCTTGACACCATCTCCTCGGTTTCGGCAGAAGAGCTGGCGGCAGAAAATACGGAACGGAACATCCTCGATGTGCGCAGGAAGAGCGAATACTATTCCGGGCATCTCATCGGTGCAGAGAATATTCCGCTGGATTATATGAACGACCACCTGGCCGAAATAGACAAAAACAAAACCTATTATGTGCACTGCGCAGGCGGCTACCGTTCCATGATTTTCATATCTGTTTTGAAAGCACGGGGATTTGATCACCTTATCGACGTAAAAGGCGGCTTTAAAGCGCTCAAAGACTCCGGGAAATTCGAAATCAGCGACTACGTTTGTCCAACTAGCATGTTATAACCCTTTTCAATTATGTTCAATTTATTAAAAACACTTTTCGGCAGCAGCAATACAGCAGACCTCCAGTCAGTTATTAAAGAAGGCGCCTACCTGGTAGACGTACGTACCCCCGGTGAATTTGCCTCCGGCAGTGTAAAAGGCGCAGTAAATATCCCGCTGGATAAGCTGCCCTCCCAGCTGGGTAAATTCAAAAACAGGAATAACGTAGTGGTATTCTGCCGCAGCGGCGGGCGGAGTGCCCAGGCCAAAGCCCTCCTGAACAGGAACGGCTTTACCAATGTGATCAACGGCGGCACCTGGGAGAACGTACAGCGTGCAGCAGATAACCTTTAAATAAAAAATACAATGAAAAAGAACATGGGAAAAACGGATAGGATCATCCGTATAACAATTGCCGCCATCATAGCGGTGCTGTACTTCATGAATGTCATTTCAGGCACATGGACGATCGTTCTGGGCGTTCTGGCCCTGGTGTTTGTGCTGACTTCTTTTATCAGTTTCTGTCCTTTATACCTGCCTTTCGGAATCAGTACCCGCCGGTAGTGTTTGAAAAATGTATCGATGAAAACCATCACCAAACTAAAAAAGTACCTGTACAGCTGGTCTCTTGCCCGCTTCCTGCGCCTGGCTATCGGGATAGCCGTAGTAGTTCAGGGAATTCTTGTCGGCGATAAATTGTTTATTACAATAGGGGCACTGTTTTCGCTCATGCCCCTGCTGAATGCAGGGTGCGGTGCAGGGGGCAGCTGTAACACCGGCAGTTCTTTCGGGAGACCTGAATCTCCTGAAAATTTCGGCCATAACCCGGATGCTCATGAATAATTTTTTTAAAACCAACCTGTTGACCATCGTCGGTGTGGTTCTGGGCGCGCTGGGCGGCTACCTGTACTGGAAGTATGTGGGCTGCACTACCGGCACCTGCCCTATCACATCCAAACCCCTGAACAGCACCGCCTACGGCGCATTAATGGGCGGTTTATTATTATCGTATTTTAAAACAGGCAATAAGCCGGCAGGCTGATCTTAAAACCAATCTATATGTTCAGGTATCTATCAATAATTATTTTAGCGGTGTGGGGAGCAACGTGCTGCCAGGCGCAAACACCTGCGGTGAAGCTTTCTGCCAAAGAATTTGCTGACAAAATCAAGAGCACACCCGGTGCCCAGGTGGTAGATGTACGCACGCCTTCTGAATTTAAGGCGGGCCATATCAAAGACGCCAGCAATGTGGACATCAGCTCCGGTGAATTCAAAAACATGGCGGCGGCGATCGATAAATCAAAGCCGGTTTTTGTGTATTGCCTGAGCGGCGGACGGAGCGCCTCAGCAGCCGGATACCTGACCTCCCAGGGCTACAATGAAGTGTATGAAATGACCGGGGGAATGATGGAATGGCGGAACAACAACCTGCCCGAAGTAAAGCTTACGGTGACCTCCGAGGGCATGTCGGTGGCAGAATACGAAGCCATGCTGCAGTCGGGCAAAGTGGTGCTCGTGGATTTTTATGCCGAATGGTGTGCCCCCTGCAAAAAGATGAAGCCCTACCTCGAAAATATCGCAAAAGATAAAACGGCAACGGTCATCCGTATCGACGCCGACCAGAACTCCCGCCTTTGCAAGGCGCTGGGCATTTCAGGCCTGCCGGTTATTAAAGTTTACCGCAACGGGAAGGAGAGCTGGAATCATACGGGTTTTGTGGATGAAGAGGGTTTGCGTAAACAGTTAGAATAGTTCCGAGTAGAGAGTTCCGGGTAGAGAGTGCAAAGTGCCAGCTACCCGGAACTCTCCACTCGCAACTCTCCACTCACAACTATCACAACGTTTCCTTTAACCACCTGAAAAACTCATTCTGCCATACCATAGCATTCTGCGGTTTCAGTATCCAGTGGTTTTCATCGGTAAAATACACCAGCCGGCTGCGGATGCCCCTCTGCTGCAAAGCCTGGAAAGCCTCCTGCCCCTGTCCTATCGGCACCCGGTAATCTTTCCCGCCATGCATCACCAGCATAGGGGTATTCCATTTGTCCACATGCCGCATCGGGTTGAACTGCTCATAGGTTTTGCGGGCTGCCGCATTGGTTTTATCCCAGTAGGGGCCGCCCAGGTCCCAGTTAACAAAAAACAATTCTTCGGTAGTGCCGTACATGCTTTCCAGGTTAAAGACACCGGCATGCGCAATAAACGTCTTAAAACGGTTCTCATGAATTCCGGCCATATAGTAAACGGAATACCCGCCATAGCTGGCCCCTACCGCACCCAGCCGCGCTTTGTCTACATATTTCTCTTTAGAAACGTCATCAATGGCCGCTAGGTAATCTTTCATGGCCTGCCCGCCCCAGTCTTTACTGATCTCCTCGTTCCATTTCACCCCATGGCCGGGCATGCCCCGCCGGTTGGGCGCTACCACAATATAGCCCTGGGCCGCCATCAGCTGGAAATTCCACCGGAAAGAATAAAACTGGGTCAGTGCACTCTGCGGACCACCCTGTAAAAACAACAGGGTCGGGTATTTTTGGGCAGGATCAAAATCAGGCGGGAAAACCACCCACACCAGCATCTTTTTGCCGTCAGTAGTGCTTACCCAACGTTTCTCCCATTTGCTTAAAGCAATGCCTTTGTAGTAATCTGTATTGACGTTGGTGAGGGCATTCCAGCTTTTGCTCTTCAGGTCGTAGGAATAAATCTCGGTTGCATGATTAAAGTCGGTCCGGGTCACGATCACCTTATCGCCGGCAAAGCCCACAATTCCCGTTACATCAAAATCGCCTTCGGTCAGCTGCCTGACCTGTATGGCCACTTTGGTCAGGCCGGGATAATTCACTTCAAACAGCTGGATGGTTCCTTCTACAGGAGCTGTAAAATAAATCTTCCGGCCATCTTCGCTCCAGGTAAAGCTGTCTACGATACCGTCCCAGCCCGAAGTCAGGTTAACATGCACGCCCTTCACATCTACGATGATGTCATTTTTATCGGCTTCATACCCGTTGCGCTTCATCTGCAGCCAGGCCAGCACCCCCTGTGATGAAAATGAGGGGTGCGTATCATAGCCGGGATTACCCTCCGTCAGGTTCCTGGTGGTTCCGCTGGCCAGGTCGTATTCGTAAATATCGGTATTGGTGCTGTTGGCGTAAGCGGTACCGGCCAGCTTCTTGCAGACATACAGGATCTTTGTTCCGTCGGTGTTCCAGGTATAATCTTCGCTTCCGCCAAAAGGCATGGTGGGCGAGTGCCAGGGCTGGTCTTTCAGGATATCGGTTCCCGGAGCCCCTTCCCGGTTTTCCCGGTAAAATACGTGGTTAAAGCTTCCGTCGCTGTACGTATCCCAATGCCGGTAGTCGAGCCCGTCATACACCTGCACGGTTGCTTTATCCAGTTCCGGGTAATAATCTTTTGCATAAACCCGGTTCACCTTCACTTTCTCATCGTACACCACATGCTTCCCGTCAGCCGATACGCCGGGGTCTTTCAGCAACGATGCCGTTTCTTTTATTTCGGTGGCGGTTCCGCCGTTAACCGGCACTGTATATAGTTTACCGCTTGAATTATTGTCGGCTACAGAAGGGGTAGTAACCCGGTACACCACCGTTTTCCCGTCTTTGCTGACGCCCAGCGCTGAAACCCGCCCCAGCTTCCAGAGTGCTTCAGCAGTCATCGTATTTTGGGCAAATGCGCACGATGTCGCCAGCAGAAGTGTAATAATCACATTTCTCATCTTATTCCAATAGCAATGTTCAAACCGAAAATTACCACCTTTTCACGGCAATTCCCTTAAAAAACAGAAAATAATCCCCGCCTGAAATAAAAGTGGGTACGGCAAAGCTGCCGCACCCACATTAACCTTACTTTAACTATTTAACCTGACTTCTTTTATTTCAATACCAGCTTTAAAACGGTCTTCTCCCGGCCCAGGGCAACGGCATAATTTCCCCGGCTGTCTTTCGGGGCATCGGCGCGGTACGCCTCCGGCGTTTCTGCCCGCACATAGGCGGTTTTCGTATAGGCATCGGCCGGCTCCAGCACCACCTGCACCTCCCCCGTCTTCCGGTTATAATCCAGGGATGAAACCTTCCCGGCATCCAGGGTGATCCATAATTTCCGCGGTGCCAGGTACACCCTCGACTTCCCTGCAGAAGTTACCTGTGTATTCAGCCAGTCGCCGTTCTGCACAAGATTCCCGCTGAAGGCCACCGGTCCGAACTCCGGGTGAACGGTAATGTACGTTCCTGAATTTACCGCATACCCGTAAAAGCCGCTTCCGTAATCACCGGTGATACCGTCTATGGCCAGGGTAGACGGGTACGAGTGAAAAGCCGCCGGGCCAAATCCTTCCTGTGTTACATTGGCCAGGGCACCCATAGCACCGGCATGGCCTACACGCAACAGGTAAAAGTCATCGGGATTATCACGGTAAGCCGCAGAAACAGGGATCGAATTCAGTGCTGAGCCGTAGTGGTGCAGCTGCCGTTCAATGCGCGACAGCTTTCCGCCGTACACAAAGTCCCAGTAGCGCCGGGCGCTGCCGTTATATCCCCAATGCGGCAGGGCAGGCATATAAGCCAGGATAGCATTCAGGGTAACCTCTGCCTTATCGGCATTGCCGAAATATTTTGACCACATGTACACCTCTTCCTGGCCGGTAGAATCCCATGGCATTTCGCTGCCAAACGGGTAGCCCAGTGTTTTCCAGTGATCGGCCCGTTTTTTCATCGCAGCTTCCAGCTCATTGGCCATATCGGTTATACCTTCACGCTTCAGATCTTCCAGGATATACAGGAATACCGAGCCTTCCATCTGTCCGAACTGCGCATAATGCGGTGCCAGCCGTACCATGGCCAGGGCGGTTTGATAGGCATTCTGAAGGCTTTCACGCCAGTTCACGTCATCGGCCAGGCCTTCATGGTTCCGCGCCAGGCGGTACAGAATCCAGTGAGCCGCCGCCACATGAGGGTAATTGTACGAACGCCCCGGGTTATCCGCTTCTTTCTTAGGCCAGGCCGACCATACTTTCCAGTTGATATCTTCGCGGTAGGTGCCCTTCGGCATAGAATCCGGCTCGTAATAGAACAGGCTTTTCTTTACCCCGTACCTGTTCTTTCCTTCGCTGTACTGAAGGCCTCCCCAGAGTGTTTCCCGCACAAAAAGCTTCAGCTTCTCCACTTCCTCCTTATCACTGATCAACGACTGCTTCATAAAAGCGGCCAGCCAGCTGGCGGCTCCGGCTTCATCGCTCAAACCGGCATACCAGGCACGTTGCTCCTGCGTTACCTGCTTCTGCTCTTCGTTATCGTAGGTGATGATCGACGGAGCCCGGCCGAACGGGTCATTTTTATCGTCAAACCACTGCCGGGTGGTCAGGAAATGCCCCAGGTCTTTCACTACCTCTTCCTGGGGTTTAATGACTTTGTAATGGATGGTCTGAACCGTGCCGTCTTTGTATTTTACGGTAAGCCGGGCCCGGCCCCATTGCTGTCCTTTAACGCTATACCCTTCCCATTTGCCCTTCCGGCCCGTTGCTTTTACCTGCAAAGCTCCTTCCGGGAATACCTCTGTGGAAATCACCTTATGCCTGTAATCGAGGTAAAGTGTCCCGTTTTCATCCTGCGGTAAAACATAACCGGGAAGTCCCACGGCTACCGGCCGCCCTTCTTTATCCAGCTGCGATTCGATCTGCCGGATAGAAGGGGCAAAAACAAAGCGGAGCGCAAACGAGCGGCTTTCGCCCGGCTTCAGGGTTACGGAGGTGGGCTCATTCCATTGCTGCACCCCTTTCCATTCCGTCTCTGCATGCGCCTTGCTGTGGATCATCCATTCGTGAAAGCCTTCAAAAACAATGCTCCGCGGGGTCGGGTCGTCATTCACCGGGTTGTAGGCTTCAAAGGCTGCATTTTCATACGGCAGCACCAGCAGTGAAGCCCCCTTGCCGTGCAGGCGGTTAACCTGCAGATAACCCGCATCTTTGCCTATATAGGGATCAAAAAACACATTGTCTGTATGGGCATCATCCAGCTTCTTATCCTGCAGGATATTATTGAAAATCATCGGTATTCCCAGCGAGCCGATCTCCACCGCTGAGCCTGAGGTATTCCGGATCTCAAAACGCAGGATGATATCCCTGCCGTCTGATTCCCAGAAACGCTTCAGGCTGATCGATGCGCCGGCCTCAAGCAGGCCTGACAGGTCAGCTGCCGCCAGTCCGTTTTTACCGGCCGGCAGCTCCTTCACAGCCATTCTTTTTTTAGCCGAAGAAAATTTCGTCCAGTCGCCTGAATCTCCTGTCCGGTACCGGATGTTGATATCGCCCAGGTGGTAAAAGCCATCCTTATCCCGTCGTTTCAGCCACTCATCCGGCGTATAATCAAATACCGTGTCTTTGACCGGCGACAGGGCCGATGCCGTTTGCGACGAATTCAGCACTTCCAGCCTGAAATCGCGGGTGGTAAAAGCCCTGCTGCCCTGTTCAATACCCAGGGTAGAAGGCATACGGCTTATTCTCTCCCAGGGCGACTGGGCCGAGATCTGCCCCGCAAATAAAAAAACGACAAAAAATAGTGAGACCCGTTTCATAGCAATGGCGTTTGAATACATTTCATAAAAATCAGGAACTTCTTCTGCCGGGTCAAGCCTCCGGCACAGATCAGCTAAAATTAAAGCATTCTTTGATAAAATAAGGAAGCCGGCCGTTCTCTGTCGGATGCTCTTCCCAATTCTTTCCTAATTTTACAACTATTCTTGCAGTAAAAAAACATAGCCCTGGTCCATCAGCCCGAAAAGGGTTATCCTGCTGATGAACATGGCTAAAAGCTTTTATACATGAAAATTCTTATCGTAGAAGATGAACCGGAGCTCCGTAAAGTGGTTCAGCGCTCGCTGGAAGCCTCCGCCCACCGGGTAGAATATGCGGCCGATTACCCGTCAGGATTACGCAAGGTGGAAGATTACAGCTACGACTGCATCCTGCTTGACATCATGCTGCCAGGGGGCAACGGACTGGATATCCTGAAAGAAATAAAAAAACTGCACCCGGAAACCTCAGTTATCATTCTTTCTGCAAAAGATGCCGTTGACGATAAGGTGACGGGCCTTGACCTGGGTGCCGACGACTACCTGGCCAAACCGTTTCACCTGGCTGAGCTACACTCCCGCATCAACTCAGCCCTGCGGCGGCGGGTACAAAAGGGAGAAAGCCATATCGTGTACAAAAACCTGAAGATTTACCCCGAAGACCGGATTCTGAAAATCAACGAGCAGGAGGTGCTGCTGAACCGGAAAGAATATGACATGCTTTACTACTTTATGGTAAGGCCCGGTAAGCTGTTGCAGAAAACCACCCTGGCAGAATCTATCTGGGGAGATCATATCGACCAGGCCGATAGCCTGGATTTTATCTATTCCCAGGTAAAAAATCTCAGGAAAAAATTAAAGGAAAATCATTCCGAAGCCGACATCCAGGCCGTTTACGGAGTGGGTTACAAACTGGTATAATGGGAAAATCGCTTAAAAACTATACACTCAGGCACCTGGCCTACATCCTGCTCATTGTAGTAGCGGTATGGGCAGGGCTCTTCTATGCTTTTATTCTCGACGAAGTGTATGACAACGTGGATGACGGCCTGAAAAACCAGAAGATCAACATCATCCGCCAGGCTTATATCGACTCTACCGTATTACAGACAAGAGAATTTAGCATTAACCAGTTCCGTATTCTTCCCACGGATTCGCTACAAAAAGCCAACATCTTTTCGCGGCAAATGATCTACATGGAATACGACGACGAAATGGAGCCTTACCGGGTGCTCCGAACCGGCTTTTACGCCCCTGACGGCCACCCTTATTCGCTGGAGATCCGTACGTCAACGGTAGAAGAAGACGACTTCCTGATCAACCTGACCATTGCCCTGGTGGTTTTATACCTGCTGATCGTTGTTACCCTCTTCCTGGTCAATAATTTTGTACTGGAAAAGGCCCTGAAGCCGTTGAAGAGCCTGATCAATGACCTCCAGAACTATAAATTCGGGAGTGGCCTGCGCATAAAACCAGTTAACAGCACGGTCAGCGAATTCATTATCCTGGATCGGAAAATACAGGAAATGATTGAACGGAACGAGAGCGTTTTCCTGCGGCAGAAGCAATTTATTGAAAATGCGTCGCACGAGCTCCAGACCCCCCTGGCCATTACCATCAACAAGCTGGATCTCCTCCTTGAAAACGGGGAGCTGAACGAAGCGCAAAGCACGGAGATCGGGGAGACCAAAAGATCCCTCCTCCGGATGGTCAACCTGAACAAATCACTGCTGATGCTCTCCCGGATAGAAAACCGGCAGTTCGAAGAAAAAGAAACGGTCAGTATCCTTGCTGTAACAGAAGAAGTGGCAGCCGAGCTGGAAGAGATCATCCGCTTTAAAGATTTAACGCTTCATTGGGATAAGCGGGAAGATTTCACCCTTTATGCCAACCGGAATCTCATCAAAATCCTGGTCTCCAACCTGCTCCGGAATGCCATCCGGTACAATACAGAACAGGGAAAAATAGGGATCAGCGTCGATAAAAACGAGCTCCGCATTTCCAACACCAGCATGTTGCCGCCCCTGAACCCGGTCATTATTTTTGAGCGGTTTTATAAATATTCTTCCGACAACGCCTCTTCAGGCCTGGGTTTGTCTATCGTGGAAAGCATTATTAAAACCTACCCCGAAGTGCGCCTCGACTATGCTTATCGTGACGGTCAGCATGTATTTTCGGTCAGTAAAAACACTTCGTTTCCCGTTCCCATTTCTTTCCCAAATCCCTTCTGAACTTTACATCATTAAAACAGATAACTATGATGCGCATAGGCTTAGCAATATTCCTGGTCTTGCTGCTGGCGGGAACTGCCGGGGCACAGAAAACCCGGAAAATAGACCTGGACGATCTGCCCGAAAAGGCACAGGCATTTATTCAGAAAAACTTCAGCAAAGAAAAAATCCGCGACATCCTGAAAGAAGTGGAGGATCTCCGGGATATCGAATACAAGGTAACGTTCCCGGATAAGCTTAAAATAAAATTTGATAAAAAAGGCGACTGGAAAGAAGTAGACGGTCACCGGCATCCTATTCCCACCCGGTTTATCCCGGAAAAAATACTGGCCTACATTCAAAAACGCTTTCCCAACAACGAAGTGGTCAAAATAGAAAAAGACCGCAAATCCTATGAAGTGGAGATCTCCAACGGACTGGAGCTGGAGTTTGACGCTGACGGGAAATTCATAAAAATAGACAGTTAAGTAACCAATCATCTAAATCAAATATATCATGAAAAAACTATCATTCATTTTAATGCTGATACCTGCAGCGTTTATGTCTGCCTGCGAAAGCCAGAAGGTACTGGCAGAAAATGAGATACATTCTGCCATCACTACTTATGTAAGCACACATTTTCCGGCAGCCAGAATACTGCAGGCCGTAAAAGACAAAGAGGGCTTATCCAAATCCTACGACGTGATCCTGGAAGGAAACATCAGCCTGGAATTTAACAAAAAGCATGAGATCACTTCCATCGAATCCCGCAGTACACTGCCCGATTCCGTGATCCCGGAGAAAATCCTGGCCTATGTTAAAGCCAATTATCCGAACCATTCTATCCTGCAATGGGAGCTCGACGATAACCGCCAGCAGGTGGAGCTGGACAACCACCTGGAGCTGGAATTTAACAAAGCCGGTGATTTTCTGAGAATAGATTCCTGAATATAGCAGGTAAAAATGCAGATGGCCGGGATGTACAAAGGTTACATCCCGGCCATCTGCGCTATCCGCATTATGCGATTAAAACTCGCGATGCCTTGCTTCTTCAAAAAGTCTTTCTTTCGGCAGGCTTTTAAAATATTCGTAAGTAAGCTTCAGGCCCTCCGAGCGGTCCACCTTCGGCTCCCAGCCCAGAACCTCCCGGGCCCGGGTAATATCAGGCTGGCGCTGCTTGGGATCGTCTTTAGGCAGGTCTTTATAAACCACTTTCTGATCGGTGCCGGTCAGCTTAATGATCTCTTCGGCAAAATCTTTAATGGTAATTTCTGAAGGGTTACCAATATTCACCGGGTACGGGTAGTCAGAAAGCAGCAACCGGTAAATTCCTTCCACCAGGTCATCTACATAGCAGAACGAACGCGTCTGTGAGCCGTCGCCGAAAATGGTCAGGTCTTCACCGCGCAGGGCCTGCCCGATAAATGCCGGCAGCACGCGACCGTCGTTCAGGCGCATCCTGGGGCCATACGTATTGAATATCCGGATGATTCTTGTCTCCAGCCCGTGATAGGTGTGGTACGCCATGGTCATGGCCTCCTGGAAACGCTTGGCCTCATCGTAAACGCCCCTCGGACCCACCGGGTTCACATGACCCCAATAATCTTCGGTCTGCGGATGTACCTGCGGGTCACCGTATACCTCGGAGGTAGAGGCGATCAGTACCCGGGCATTCTTCACCCGGGCCAGTCCCAGGCAATTGTGAATACCCAATGAGCCTACTTTCAGGGTCTGGATCGGGATTTTCAGGTAGTCGATGGGGCTGGCCGGCGAAGCAAAATGCAGGATATAATCCAGCTGGCCCGGCACATGGATAAATTTGCTGACATCGTGATGGTAAAACTCGAAATTAGGCAGCTTAAAAAGGTGCTCTATATTCCGCAGGTCGCCCGTGATGAGGTTATCCATTGCCACCACATGGTACCCCTCTTTGATAAATCTGTCGCAAAGGTGAGACCCTAAAAATCCTGCCCCGCCGGTAATTAATATTCGTTTCATTTTAAAATTAGCTATGAGCTATGAGCTGTCAGCTATGAGTCGTGCATAAATTTCTCACGGCTCATAGCTCACGGCTCAAAGCTATTTTGTTCCTTTAACGGTTTCCCTTCCTATTGAAAAATAATCAAAGCCCTGCCCTTTCATCTCTTCGAGGTCATACAGGTTACGTCCGTCAAAGATCACCTTATTTTTCAGTTTTTCCGCTATTTTATTAAAATCAGGTGTTCTGAACTCCGGCCATTCGGTCATGATCATCAGCGCATCGGCTCCTTCCAGGGCTTCGTACATGCCTGAAGCGTATTTTACTTTCTTGCCTATCTCCCGTTTTACATTGGAAATGGCCTCAGGATCAAACACCACCACTTTGGCTCCGGCTCTTTTCAGGGCCTTGATGTTGTACAACGAAGGCGCTTCACGGATATCGTCGGTATACGGTTTAAAAGCCAGTCCCCACAGGGCAATGGTTTTTCCTTTCAGATCTCCGCCGAAATACTCTTTCACCCTGGGTATCAGCCGCACTTTTTGCTTTTCATTCACCAGCATGATCGATTTCAGGATCCGGAAATCATAATTGAACTCCTGTGCCGTTTTACCCAGTGCCTGCACATCTTTAGGGAAACAGCTTCCCCCGTAACCGATTCCCGGAAACAGGAAACGCTTACCGATCCGGCTGTCGGTACCGATACCCTTTCTTACATTATCTACATTGGCTCCGGCCAGCTCACACAGGTTAGCCATTTCGTTCATAAAGGTGATCTTCATGGCAAGGAAAGAGTTGGCTGCATATTTGGTCATTTCCGCCGAACGCTCATCCATGAAAATGATAGGGTTGCCCTGTCTTACCAGGGGCGCATAGAGTCTTTCCATGATGGTTTTTGCCCTGTCAGAACTGGTTCCCACCACCACCCTGTCGGGTTTCATAAAGTCTTCCACGGCTACTCCTTCCCGCAGGAATTCCGGGTTGGAAACCACGTCAAAGGCCGTTTTGGCATGGGCCACTATCCTGGCATGCACTTTTTCGGCGGTTCCTACCGGCACTGTGCTTTTATCTACAATAACCGCGTAGTGATCCAGCACCTTACCGATGTGATCGGCTACACCGAGAATATACTTCAGGTCTGCCGAGCCGTCCTCACCCGGAGGCGTGGGTAAAGCCAGAAATATCACCTCAGATTCTTTTATCCCTTCTTCCAGGCTGGTAGTAAATTTTAACCTGCCGTCTTTCCGGTTCCGGTCGAAGATCGGCTCCAGGCCCGGCTCATATATCGTGATCTTTCCTTTTTTCAGGCTGTCTACCTTGGCCTGATCAATATCAATACAGGTCACTTCGTTACCCGTTTCCGCAAAACAGGTTCCCGTTACGAGACCCACATACCCTGTACCTACTACAGCTATTTTCATTCGTTAATGGTGATTTGTTAAAAATATCACTGCAAAAGTAGAACAAAAATCTCAAAACTTAACATACACTATAAAAAAATACGGAGTTAAAGAGAAAATAACTCATTAAGTCCATGTTTTTGCAGTGCATATGTTAACTTTTACACTTTATTCTCCCCAGCTAAAAGGAAACAGGTTCTTTTTGTATTTACGGATCTCCATCACAACGGTACCGAACGAGAAGTCTACTTCGATCTTCACGGGCACCCGGTTCCGGTCATCACTGACCCACACCCGGATGGCGTCTTCGCCCTTAAAAAGCTTGTTATCGGGCAAAACCGGGTTCAGCTTCAGCACATTGATTTTCCCGAAGCGTGTTTTGACCGTTCCCCGGCCCGCATACTTTACCCTGAACCGGTAGTATTCATCATCAAAAAACAGGGGTGCCGAATAGGTCTGCCCCATACTGTATTGCGAGAAATCCACATGCCTGAGCGAGTAATATCCCGAAATCACATCGTGGATGTTATCCGGCACATTGTAGGTGTCTACCGATTCCTTTTCCCTCTTTACCACCACATTTTTATTGTGATCGAAATACAGCACCTGGTCACGCCTGTAATTGTTTTCGCGGGCACTGTATTCAAATTTCTGCGGCAGGTAATTGATCGTATCCATAAAGCTGGTATACGTATTCCTTACCCGGAAAAGGTCGGTAATCCCTTCGGTACGCCCGTGGATATTGATTTTGTAGCAGGGCAGACCGTTCACCTGGTAGGTACGGGTATCTACGCTGACATTGGCAGAGCCAATGGTCAGGATGCCGTACTTGATCCGGTAGTTGTATTCTTCCCCCATCTGAAAGTTATTCTGAGAGCTCCGGAAACCCAGCAGCGCCAGGGGAAGTAAGAGGCATGCGATAATTCGTAATCTCAAAACAGTTGCTTTTTTACTTTTAACGATAAAAATACAATAATACTTACCTGTAGTGTATTATAAAAGATTAATTCTACCTATTAGACGGGATATTCACCAAAAAGTTAAAAGAAAAGGCGCCCTGTACAGGCGCCTTAACATTTTTTTAACGGCTTTAGCTACTCGTCTGACTCTTCCCCTGTTTTGTCCATCAGCGCATCGGCATTGCCGGCCACGGTGGCTTTGATTTTCTCTTCGAGGTCAGCCATCAGCTCCGGGTTGTCTTTGATCAGGCTCTTCACGGCGTCACGCCCCTGTCCGAGACGGTCAGCACCATACGAGAACCAGGAACCCGACTTCTTGATGATGTCCAGGTCTACCGCCAGGTCAAGCACCTCACCTGATTTCGATACCCCTTCACCATACATAATATCAAATTCAATAACCTTGAACGGGGGGGCCACCTTGTTCTTGACCACCTTCACCCGTGTGCGGTTACCGATAATGTTACCGTCGTTATCTTTGATCTGGCCTATCCGGCGGATATCGATCCGCACAGAGGCATAGAATTTCAGGGCGTTACCGCCGGTGGTGGTTTCGGGGCTTCCGAACATCACCCCGATCTTATCCCGCAGCTGGTTAATGAATATGCAGGTACAGCCGGTTTTATTGATGGTACCCGTCAGCTTCCGGAGCGCCTGCGACATCAACCGGGCCTGAAGCCCCATTTTGCTGTCACCCATTTCCCCGTCCAGCTCGGCCTTCGGTACCAGCGCCGCCACCGAGTCGATCACACAAATATCAATGGCTCCCGAAGCAATCAGGTGCTCGGCGATCTCCAGGGCCTGCTCGCCGTAATCGGGCTGGGAGATCAGCAGGTTCTTCGTATCAATACCCAGCTTTTCAGCGTATACTCTGTCAAATGCATGTTCTGCATCAATAAATGCGGCTATCCCGCCCTGCTTCTGGGCCTCGGCTATAGCATGCATTGCCAATGTGGTTTTACCGGACGATTCCGGACCGTAGATCTCTACTACCCTGCCTTTCGGTAAACCGTTTACCCCCAATGCAAGGTCTAATCCCAGTGATCCCGTAGAAATTACGGGAACATCCAACACTTTGGTGTCGCTCAGGCGCATCACCGTACCTTTACCGAATGATTTGTCCAGCTTATCAAGTGTGGATTGCAGGATTTTTAACTTTTCCGTGTTTTCTGCTGCCATGTTATATATTTAGATTACAAATTCTTTATTTTCAATTCTTTCCATTTTACCTTGATACCGCCGCCGTCATGGATCTGGAGGGCTATTTTCCCGTCTGAATCGGCAAATACCGGGTCTTTCAGGGTGACCATCTGTACCCCGTTCACCCAGGTGGTCACTTCATCGCCCTTCACCCGCACTTTCATGGTATTCCAGGTATTCATTTTTACGTTATCCAGCGATTTATCCGGCTTGATCAGCCAGCCCCGCTTGTACGATTCGTAGATACCGCCTGAAAAATGCCCCGGAGGCGCTACTTCAGCCTGCCAGCCCGACACTTTTGTACCGTCAATGCTGGAATGAAAAAACACGCCGCTGTTCCCGTTATCTACCGGCAAAAACTGCAGGGTCAGCTCAAAATCCTTGTACGATTTTTCCGTACCCAGGTAACCGTACCCCTTGTCAGGGCCGCTTTCACACACCAGCAGGCCGTCTTCCACGTACCATTTTTCCGTTCCGTAAATCACCCAGCCGTCAAGATTACGGCCGTTGAAAAGAGAAACAGGCTTGGATTTCTGCGCAAAAATAAAACAAGGAAGAAGAAGGAACAACAGTAGTTTTTTCATAGTTATTGACTTTCAAAAGGCTTTGTTGAAATGAGGTCACTAATATACGCATGAAATCAACTAATTTTGTAAAATTATTCAGATTACTTCTTTATGCAATTTGCCGACCTCAATCTTAACAAGCCCCTGCTGCGGGCCCTGGAAGACCTGGAGCTGACCACGCCTACTTCTATCCAGGAAAAAATCTTCCCGGCGGTGATGTCGGGAAAAGACCTGGCAGGTATAGCCCGGACCGGCACCGGGAAAACATTTGCCTATCTTTTGCCCCTGTTGCGGATGTGGACCTTCAGCAAAGAGAAGCTGCCGCAGATGCTGGTGCTGGTGCCGACCCGCGAGCTGGTCATGCAGGTGGTGGAAAGCGTAAAAGCCCTTACGCCTTACATGAGCTTTGATGTGACCGGCGTGTACGGCGGTGTCAATATGAAAACCCAGGCCGCCGAGCTTCTAAAGGGCTGCGACATGGTGGTGGCCACTCCCGGCCGCTTTACCGACCTGTCGGCAGCAGGCGTTCTGAAAGTAAAAAACATCCGTAAGCTGGTCATTGATGAATTTGATATGATGCTCGACCTGGGCTTTCGCCCGCAGCTGGACCTGATTTTCAATAAAATTCCTGAAAAGAGGCAAAATCTTCTTTTCTCCGCCACCATTTCGGAAGAAGTGGAAGAGCTGATCCACGATATTTTTAAATCGCCGGAAGTCATAGAAGATGCCGATGTGGGCACTCCCCTGGAGAATATCCGGCAGAAAACCTACGCCGTACCCAACTTCAGAACCAAGATCAACCTGCTGGAGCTGCTGCTGGCCAACGACGGGGAGATGAAGAAAAACCTGGTCTTTGTGGCCCAGAAACCGGCCGCCGACCTGCTTTACCGCGAGCTGACAGAACGGGGCATAGAACAGGTGGAGGTCATCCATTCCAACAAATCGCAGAACTACCGTTTCCGGGCCATCCGGGAGTTTTCGGAAGGAACGGTGCGCACCCTGATCTCGACCGATATCGGTTCACGCGGCCTCGACATCAAGGGCATCACCCACGTAGTGAACATGGATATCCCGGAAGAGCGCAACGACTATATCCACCGGATAGGCCGGACCGGCCGCGGTGAAAGCTCGGGCACCGCCATCAGCCTGATCAGTCCGCGGGAAGAAGAAGCTTTCGCTGAAATTGAAGCCATGTACCGGCTGCAGCTCACACGCCTTCCGCTTCCGGCCTATATTGAAACCGAAGACCAGCTTATGCCTTTTGAAACAGAAAAAGAGGAAGTGAAGCTGCCGGTGGTCAGGCACGACAGAAGCGTGGGCCCGGCCTTCCACGAAAAGCTGGAAAAGAACAAAAAGGTAAATAAACGCAGGGATATCCAGGCCGAAAAAAAGCTGAAATACGGCAAGGCCTACAGGAAAAACATGTAATGACCGATATTGAAACCATTTACGGCGAAAGGGTGCGGTTACGGGTTTGCGGTATTCTCCGGCACCGGCAGCGCGTACTGCTGCTGAACCATGCTATGCTGAACGAAGACCATATTTTCTGGAATTTTCCCGGTGGAGGACTGGAAGAAGGCGAAAACATCATCAGCGCACTGCAACGGGAATTCAGGGAGGAAACCCACCTGGAAGTGGCTGTGCATGAGCTGGTTTATATCCACCAGCACATTGCCGGAAAGCTGCACGGCGTGGAGTTGTATTTCCGCGTTTCGGCCGGTGATCCGCATCCCCGGCTTGGCAACGACCCGGAAGGCAATATCCTGACAGAACTGCGCTGGTTTACCGAAAACGATTTAACACAATTAAAAACGGGGCATTGTCCCGGCTTCCTGAAAGAAATAGCATTTCGCAAATGAACAACTGCTTTAAAATCACAGACGAACGGTTCTCTGCCGAACGCACCGATCTGTACGACCTCATCTTTGAAATACAATTCAGCCGTTTCCGGTTCATGGTCTGCTCGGGCAGCCAGCTCCTGTGGCTGGAAGATCACTTCCTCGGAAATTCAAATGATCTGCAGGCATGCATGGCCCGGTATTCGGCTATCCTGGAGCAGCACCCTGTACTGGGCATCCCCTACTGGAAGAGCATCCGGCTGATCTCCGGCTTCCAGATCCATACGCTGATCCCGGCAGAGGTTTTTGAAACGTCGAGGGCCGCAGAATACCTGCAGCTGGTATACCCTTCAGCCCGGCTGGCTGATTTTGAGGTGACATCGGAAGCGGTGCTGAACCAGCATATGGTAAGCGCCACCATCAGTAAGATCAACCGTATTTTCCGGGAGCGTTACCCTACCCTTACTGTTCTTTCCGGCATCACCACCGGAATGCGGTATTTTGCCCGTCTTTCACCCGATATCACCCTCGGTGTAATGGCCGACCGGTTCATTGACCTGTATTACCGGAATACCAAAAGCAAGCTGACGATAGCCGAGAAAATACCCCTGAAATACCTGGATGAGCTCAGCGGAAGCACTTTAACCCTGATGGGAGAAGTTACCCCCTTCAGCGCGTCTTTTGCCCTGTTAAAAGAAAGATTTCAAACGGTGATGATCGGTAACTATGTACTGCCGGAAGAACCGGCCGGGAAATTTGCGGATCTCCCCGGGCACCGCTATTTTACATTATGGGAAAGCCGACCGGCAGCTGACTGATCCTCACGTACAGCGCCGGTTCACCCCAGTAGTACCTAACGGGATCAGCGTGCCGCCCGGCGTGACGTAACCTGGACCGGCATGACCCGACCCGACGCAGCCCGGCGAAAAGAGAATTCCTGGTCAAAACCGTACTGAACTTTGAGATTGTAATCAAAAAATTCAATGGCCCGCTCTACCCGTTTTCCTTTCAGGGCTACAAAATACGGCTTTTTACCGTTTTTGCTGACCAGCTTGGTATCCAGCTTGTAAATGGTACCTTCGGGATACCGGGAGATAAATTTGCTGGCAATGCTTATGCTCAGATCTTCAGGTACCTGCTGGCCGTTAATGGTTTTCAGCCGCATCTTCTCCTTCCCGCTGTCATAAAGCGCTTCGGCATATACATCCAGGAAATACGCTTTATTGAATTCGGGAACTTCATCTATCAGTGACAGTTGCATAACGTTGTTTTAAGAATCCTACCGCAAATTAATATTAATTTTTTAAAACTACCTTAATACTTCGTATTATTTTTTATACCTTTGCAGCACTTTTCGGAACAAACCTACCCCAATGGCAGAAGTCAAAATCTTTTCGGGAACTAATTCTCAGTATTTAGCCGGAAAAGTAGCTTATTACTACGGAAAAGAGCTTGGAAAAGTGTCCATTCAACGTTTTGCCGACAGTGAAATATCGGTGAACTTTGAAGAATCTGTAAGAGGATGTGACGTTTTCCTGGTTCAGAGCACTTTTCCGAATGCCGACAACCTGATGGAGCTTCTGCTGATGATCGATGCGGCCAGAAGAGCCTCCGCTCACTATGTAGTGGCCGTCATTCCGTACTACGGATATGCCCGCCAGGACAGGAAAGACCGCCCGAGGGTGGGCATCGGCGCCAAGCTGGTGGCCAATATGCTCACCGCAGCCGGAGCCGACAGGATCATGACGCTTGACCTTCACGCCGGCCAGATCCAGGGTTTCTTTGACATCCCGGTAGATCACCTGGAAGGAACTTCTGTTTTTGTGCCTTACCTGAAAGAAAAGCACATCGACAACCTGCTTTTTGCTTCTCCCGATGTGGGCGGGGTATCGCGGGTAAGAAAGTTTGCCAGCTTTTTTGACGCAGACATCGTGATCTGTGACAAGCAGAGAAAGGTGGCCAACCAGATAGCCAGCATGCAGCTGATCGGTGATGTGACCGATGCCAATGTGGTTCTCGTAGACGATATGATCGATACCGGCGGTACCATCTGTAAGGCTGCAGAGCTGATCCTCGAAAAAGGGGCGAAATCAGTACGGGCGGTGGCTACCCACCCCGTGTTCTCCTACAAGGCGCACGAGATCATTGCCAACTCGGTATTTGAAGAGGTGATCGTTTCTGATTCCATTCCCCTGCGGCAGGATAACCCGAAAGTAAAAGTGATATCGGTAGCCGAGCTCTTTGCTCATGCCATCGGTAGAATTCGAGACAACGGATCAATTAGTACATTGTTCATAAATTATCAACAAAAACTTAAGTTTTAATCATGAAAGTAACTGAGATTGTAGGGTTTAAAAGAGCGAATCTCGGTCGTCAGTCAGCCCAGGAATTGCGCGCTGAAGGATTTGTACCGGGCATTTTGTATGGTGGAGACGAACAAATCTCCTTCTATGCGCCCGCTTATCTTTTCAGACCTGTGGTTTACAGCATTGACGCGTATCAGATCAAGCTGAGCATTGAAGGAAAAGAGTATACCGCTATCCTCCAGGATAAGCAGTTTCACCCCGTTAATGACTCGCTTGTTCACGTAGACCTGCTGGAGATCAATCCTGACAAGGTGATTACCACCACCATTCCTATCCGTCTTACCGGAACAGCAAAAGGAGCAAAACAAGGGGGTAAGCTGGTACAGACACTGAGAAAAATCCGTGTGAAAGGACCGGCTAAGCTGATCCCTGAGTTTGTGAACCTGGATGTAACCGATCTGGGACTGGGTAAATCGATCCGGGTGAAGTCAATTGAACTTCCGGAACTGACCATCATTGATCCGGTTGCCAACCCTGTAGCCAGCGTGACTATTCCACGTGCGCTGAGAGGGCAGCTGAATGCAGAGAAATAAGAGCGATCTTGCTATCTGGAATGAAAATCCCCGGCCAACCCGGGGATTTTTTTAGTGAACAGTGAACAACTAACAGTGAATAGTCCGGAAATCCTTATCTAATTTATTCACTGTTAGTTATTCACTGTTAGTTATTCACTGTTAGTTATTCACTGTTAGTTATTCACTGTTAGTTATTCACTGTTAGTTATTCACTTCCTCACCCTGCCCTGTTCTCCTCTTCCGTCTTATTCGTCTGACGTGCCTTATAGGTCGATTTCCCGAAGCGGTAAATGAGCTGGAGCCGTACTTTCCGGGAGCCGTAGTACTGCACAAACTGCGTATCAATTACATCGGGGCTGTTTGACCTGATCCGCTGGTTACCGGTATTGAAGACGTCATCCAGGCTCAGCTTCAGAACCACCTTGTTAACAACTTTCTGAACACCTAAATTCAGGTTCCAGAACGGTACTACCTTGTAAATGGCATCTCCTCCGCCCACAAAATAAAAGAGTGAGTTATCAATAGTCCAGTTATTCTTCAGCGTAAAGGCCTGTGAACCTCCCAGGTAAGAAGAGATCACGTACTTATCCAGGGGCTTACCGTTAATAAAATAATAGGCATTATCAGCTGAAACCTGGCCATAATACTGCACATTCCACCATTTCCGGGGGCTGTTTGAGCCGTTAAACCCAATGGAGTGAAAAACAGATTTCGACAGGTTTTCCCGGTAATAACGCGTCATGAATGTTTCCGGGTTATAATACGGTACCTGCTGGATATTGTCGGTGGTCCTGCCGCTTCTCACCGAAAGGCCGTAATTCTTAAAACTGTAGGTCAGCTCCAGCATATCCGTTCTCTCCGGTAAAAGGAAAGGGTTACCCTCTGCATAAGTGAAAGGGCTCACGTAAAACTGGAAGGGATTCAGCTCCTCGAAGCCCGGCCTCCTCAGGCGGCTGGTAAACGAGAACCCCAGCATATTATTCTCATTCACTTTCCAGCCCAGCATGGCGGTAGGCAGCCAGTGGGTATAATTTCTAAGCGTTACATCATTTGTACTTTCCGAACGCGCATCGGAATCCGTGTTTTCAATCCGCAGGCCGGCCTGCCAGGTGATCTTTTTATACGCTCCGGCATAGTTCAGGTAGCCGGCCATAATGCGCTCTTTGTAGATAAAATGGTTGGTTCTCAACGGGTCCTTTTCAAAGCCGTTCTCCTTCAGGATATCAAAATGCACGTCGTTATCGGTTCCGGTGAAGGCCAGCTTCACGCCTGTCTCAAAATTCCCTTTCAGCAAGGGGGTCCTGAAATCGGCCTGGGAAGAAAAAATATCGATCCCGCTGGCCACTCCCGACTTCAGCCTTTCCACGATCTCCTGACCTTCCCGGGTATTGATATCCTGGAATTCCTTACTGGTGTAACGGGCCACCGTACCCAGCACATCCAGTGTGGAGTTCCCGAATTTCCCCGAGTAATACCCGTTCAGCGAGTTATTCTTATCTTGGGGCTCCGAATACTGATCGGTTTTCTGCAGCACAGACACGTCGCCCCGGGTCACCAGGTTATCGGTTTTATTGTCCTTGGTCTCGTCCCGGTTATAGTGCCGGTAAGTCAGCCCGGCTGAATGGTTCTTACCGAAAAAGTAATCCATGCCCAGCCGGAGAGGCACGTTGTCGGCTTTGGAAACCACATCGGTGTACGTATCCAGGCTGTTGCCTCCAAAAAGGTTCTGAGTGCCGTCATACTGGTAAAAGCCCTTGCCGGCGTTGTAGCCGGTAGCAGCGGTAAAGGCCGCTTTCCGGCTTTTATACGTTAAATTCACGTTATTGCTCAGGTCGCTGAACCGGTGCTGCCGGTAAGAGGCCGTATAATTCCCGCTCCAGCCCAGGTTTTTATCCCGCTTTAACCGGATGTTCACTATGGCCTTGTATTTCGAATCGTACCGGGCTGAAGGGCTGGTGATGATCTCGATGGTCTCGATACGGTCGGGCTCCAGGGTATTCAGGTAAGTATTGAGCTCGGCACCGCTCATAGGTACATCTTTGCCGTCAATAAACACCTTAGGGGTGATGTTATTTCCTAATGAAATGGCACCGTCAGGGCTTACCCGCACACCCGGCGCTTTTTTAAGGACATCCAGGGCATTCATAGCCGTTTTATAAATGCTGTTACCGGCTATATTCATGATCATGCGGTCGGCCTGGCGCTCAATGGCCGGCTTCTGCCCCTGCACGGTCACCTCCGCCAGCACCCGGCTGTTGGCCCGGAGAAGCAGCTCCTGCGGCGCGGCTGTACCCGCGGCAAAAGATGCCGTGCTCAGAGGTTCATAGCCTACCAGGTTAACCTGGAGATAGTAGGTTCCGCCGGGAACCGTCATGGCGAAGCTCCCCAGGCTGTCTGTAAAAACACTTTGGACTACAGTGCTATCGGGCAGCCGGCGGGCTATCACGGTAGCAAATTCAATAGGTTCGTGCGAGGCAGCATCTTTCACATTTCCCCTGACAGGCCATTGTTCCTGGGCCATAACGCCGTAACATACCAGCCCTGCCAGGCAGGAAAACAACAATTTTTTCATAAGTAACAGCTTTTCTTTCTACGAAGATGCACAGGAACGGCTACGGGTTGCGTCTGATTTTGAAGAAACGGAATTTTTACCGGATAAGTGGAGGAAAACGCGGTTATGCGTATAGGGTTCTCAGGCGTTCAGCCAGCACGGGCAACGCCACAGCGGCACTCTCCCGGATGAATTCCGTATTTTTTATATTGAAACGATAATCCGGCTTATGCGGGTCTATCACAAATTTGGGCACCTGCTCTCCCACGTAACCCACCAGTCCGGCGGCAGGATATACCTGCAGGCTGGTTCCTGCCACCACAAAGATATCGGCGTTCAGGCAAAGGTCAGCGGCCGGCTCAATCATGGGCACCATTTCTCCGAACCACACAATATGCGGGCGGAGCTGTCCGCCGTCATCGGCCCGGTCACCCCATTGAATCGCGTCTCCGCCTATATCATAGACCAGGCCGGGGTTGGTCACACTTCTTACTTTCGACAGCTCTCCGTGCAGGTGCAGCACGCGCGAAGAGCCGGCTTTTTCGTGCAATGCGTCTACATTCTGGGTGATAATCCGGACATCAAAGCAGTCTTCGAGCGCTGCCAGCGCCTTATGGCCCGCATTAGGTTCTGCGGTAAAAGCCTGGCGCCGCCGTTCATTGTAAAAATCCAGCACAAGCTGCGGGTTTCTTTCCCAGGCTTCAGGGGTCGCCACATCTTCTAGCCGGTAGGTTTCCCACAGGCCACCCATGTCGCGGAAAGTCCTGAGACCGCTTTCGGCACTTATGCCTGCCCCTGACAGCACTACCAGCTTCTTTTTCATCTATTCACCCAGCTTCAGGCAATCTTCCAGGGTCAGCTCTTCCGGCACGGTTCCTTTCGGGATCTTCACATTCCGCTTGCCGATCTGGATATACGGGCCGTAACGGCCGTTTAATACCTTTACCTTATCGTTCTCCGGGAATTCCTTAATTACCTTATTAGCGGCCTCTTTCTTACCGTTCCGGATGATCTCGGCCACCTTCTCGTCGTCAATGGTCAGTGGATCTTCGGTTTTCGGAATATTGTAATAGGTAGTTCCGCATTTTACATAAGGGCCGAAGCGGCCTTTCCCGATCACTACGGGCTGCCCTTCAAACGCAGCCATCTCACGCGGCAGCGAGCCGTCTGCGCCGGCCTGCTTTGCTTCAATCAGGGCCACCGCCCGCTCTTTGGTGACCGTCAGCGGGTCTTCGCCCTTATCGAGGTTATAGAATTTGCCGTTATACAGCACGTACGGGCCATAGCGGCCTTCGTTCACTACAACGGGGTGCCCCTCATGCAGGCCCAGCTCCAAAGGCAGCTTGGGTCCTTTCAGGATGGCCAGTGCCTCCTCGTAGGTCAGGCTGGAAATGAGGGTTCCTTTTTTGAGGGAAACAAAAACCGGCTTCTCCTCGTCTGTGGCTTCCCCGATCTGCAGATAAGGGCCAAAACGGCCCACTTTGGCAAAGAGCTTCCGTCCGCTCTCCGGGTCTACGCCCAGCTCATTGGAGCTGGTGGCCGATGAGGCGCCTTCAGCCGCCTGCTCTACCTTATTATGAAAATCCTGGTAAAAGTTCTGGATCATCTTCTGCCACGAAACCTTTCCCTCGGCCACGTCATCAAACTCATCTTCTACCTCGGCCGTAAACTTGTAGTTCAGGATCTCTTCGAAGTTCTCTACCAGGTAATCGTTAACAATCATGCCCAGGTTGGTCGGGAAAAGCTTGGCCTTCTCACTTCCGTAGGTCTCTGTTCTGGCCTCTGAGGTGATCTCACCTTCTTTCAGCGTCAGCTCGCGGTAGTCCCTGGTTTGTCCGGGGCGGTCTTCTTTTACCACGTATTCCCGTTTGATGATGGTGGAAATAGTAGGCGCGTAGGTAGAAGGACGGCCTATGCCCAGCTCTTCGAGCTTTTTCACCAGGCTGGCTTCGGTATAACGGGCCGGCGGCCGGCTGAAACGTTCGGTGGCCTTCATCCGGATAAGCCCGAGCTCCTGCCCGATGTTCAGCGGCGGCAGCATACCTTTGCTTTCTTCGTCTTCTTCGTCGTTTCCTTCCAGGTATACTTTGAGAAATCCTTCGAACTTGATCACTTCACCCGAGGCGGTAAGCTCTTCCGGCCGGGTGGAGATCCCTATTTTGGCAATGGTACGTTCAATCTGCGCGTCAGCCATCTGCGAGGCAATAGCCCGTTTCCAGATCAGGTCGTACAGCCGTTTTTCATTTCTGTCGGCCCCGGCGCTGCTCACCGAAAAATCGGTGGGACGAATGGCTTCGTGCGCTTCCTGGGCTGATTTATCCTTGGTTTTGAAAACCCGGGGCTTCGAGAATTTTTCCCCGTAAGCGCTGATGATCTGCCCCTTCGCACCTTCTATAGCCTCTGCCGAAAGGTTCGTGGAGTCGGTACGCATATACGTGATCTTTCCCGATTCATAGAGCCGTTGGGCCAGGGTCATGGTCTGCTGTACCGAAAAGCTAAGCTTCCGGGAGGCCTCCTGCTGCAAAGTAGAGGTGGTAAAAGGAGCCGCCGGGCTCTTGGTAGTGGGCTTCACCTCCAGGCTGGCTATTGAAAATACCGCCGCGATACAATCGTTCAGGAATTTCTCTGCTTCCTGCAGGGTTTCAAAGTTTTTCGGTAGCTCGGCAGACAGCTGCTTGCCATTTCCTACGTTAAAATCGGCCTGTATTTTATAGGAAGAGGTCACCTGGAAATTCTCGATCTCCCGTTCCCGCTCCACTACGATCCGCACAGTCACCGACTGCACCCTCCCGGCAGAGAGGTTCTTGCGGTCTCCGGCCCTAATCTTACGCCAGAGTACCGGCGAAAGCTGGAAACCCACCAGCCTGTCGAGGATACGACGGGCCTGCTGGGCGTTTACCAGGTCCAGGTCAATGGTCCTGGGGTTTTCTATGGCTTTCCCTATCGCATTTTTGGTAATTTCCCGGAATACGATCCGCTTGGTGTCGTCTTTCAGCCCCAGGGCCTCTTTCAGATGCCACGAAATGGCCTCCCCTTCCCGGTCGTCGTCAGTAGCCAGCCAGACCTCCTTGTCTTTGGCTTCCTTTTTTAACTCGTTGACTACTTTTACCTTATCGGTTGATACTTTATATGTAGGTTCAAAGTCTTTCTCAATATCCACGCCCAGCTCTTTTTCAGGCAGGTCGCGGATATGGCCGAAGCTGGATTTGACAACAAAATCTTTTCCAAGATATCCTTCAATGGTTTTGGCTTTAGCAGGGGATTCTACTATGACGAGGTTTTTTGACATGTACTTTTTAAAAAGTTGCCGCAAAATAAAGGATACTTTAGCTTAACTTCTTATAAAAGTTGCAAAAAATGAATTAAATAGCCGAAAAACGTCAAATATTTTGAACATTTCTAAATAAGAAACTTCTTGTAGCAATTGGAAATCAGTTTGTATTTTTGAGGGTTATTACAATAACATCTGTAACGTCTGTTTATGAATATTTATAAGGAATACACTAAAGAAATTGAAGAACGCAAAGCCCAGGGGCTTCACCCTAAACCCATTGACGACGCCGAACTGCTGGGTGAAATTATTGAACAGATCAAGGACCCGCAGAACGAGCACCGGGAAGACTCTCTTAATTTCTTTATTTACAACACATTGCCCGGAACTACCGGCGCTGCAGGTGTAAAAGCTAAATTTTTAAAGGAGATCATTTCAGGCCAGATCGCAATAGAGGAAATCACACCTGCTTTTGCATTTGAGCTGTTATCGCATATGAAAGGGGGGCCTTCTATTGAAGTGTTGCTTGACCTTGCCCTGGGTACCGATGCCGCCATTGCCAAAGAAGCGGCCAACGTACTTAAGACCCAGGTATTCCTGTACGATGCAGACATAGAGCGTTTGCGGGAGGCTTTCCGCAGCGGCAACGAAATTGCGAAAGAAATTCTTGAAAGCTACGCCAAAGCGGAGTTCTTCACCCAATTGCCGGAAGTACCCGAAGAAATTAAAATAGTGACCTATATTGCCGGTGAAGGAGATATTTCCACTGACCTGCTTTCTCCGGGTAACCAGGCACACTCCCGCTCAGACCGGGAGCTTCACGGCAAATGCATGATCACTCCGCAGGCCCAGGCGGAAATCCGGGCCCTGCAGGCACAGCACCCCGGCAAGAGCGTGATGCTGATTGCCGAGAAAGGCACCATGGGCGTGGGCTCATCGCGTATGTCAGGGGTGAACAACGTGGCCCTCTGGACCGGCAAGCAGGCCAGTCCGTATGTGCCGTTTGTGAACATTGCTCCCATTGTAGGGGGTACCAACGGCATTTCGCCCATTTTTCTTACCACTGTTGACGTGACCGGCGGGATCGGTATCGACCTTAAAAACTGGGTAAAAAAAGTGGATGCAGACGGTAACGTTGTGCGCAATGAAAGCAATGAACCTATCCTCGAAGAAGTGTACTCTGTAGCTACAGGTACCGTTCTGACCATCAATACCCGGAAAAAGAAGCTGTATAACGGCGACCGGGAGCTGATCGATATTGCCAGGTCGCTCACACCTCAAAAGATGGAATTCATCCGGGCCGGCGGCTCCTATGCTATTGTCTTCGGTAAAAAGATCCAGACCGTGGCCGCTGAAATCCTGGGAGTGCAGGCAGCTCTCGTATTTGCCCCGTCAAAAGAGATCTCCATTGAAGGACAGGGCCTCACAGCCGTAGAAAAAATCTTCAACAAAAATGCTGTAGGCACCACACCGGGCAAGGTTTTACACGCCGGCTCGGATGTTCGTGTAAAGGTGAATATCGTAGGCTCACAGGATACAACAGGCCTGATGACAGCGCAGGAGCTGGAATCAATGGCCGCTACCGTGATCTCGTCGGGTGTTGATGCCGCGTACCAGTCGGGTTGTCATACCGCTTCGGTATGGGACAAGAAAGCACAGGCCAACATCCCGAAGCTGATGAAGTTCATGAATGAGTTCGGCCTTATCACCGCCCGTGACCCCAGAGGCGAATACCACGCCATGACCGATGTGATCCACAAGGTGTTGAACGATATTACGGTAGACGAGTGGGCCATCATTATAGGAGGCGACTCGCATACCCGGATGTCGAAAGGGGTAGCTTTTGGTGCCGACTCCGGCACAGTGGCCCTTGCGCTGGCTACCGGCGAGGCCTCTATGCCCATTCCGGAATCGGTGAAGGTGACCTTCAAAGGTGACATGAAAGAGCACATGGATTTCCGGGATGTGGTGCATGCTACCCAGGCCCAGATGCTTGCGCAGTATAGCGGGGAAAATGTATTCCAGGGAAGGGTAATCGAGGTGCATATCGGTACACTTCCTGCTGACCAGGCCTTTACGTTTACCGACTGGACAGCGGAGATGAAAGCAAAAGCTTCTATCTGTATTTCGCAGGATGATACCCTGATCGAATCACTGGAAATTGCCAAAGGCCGGATCCGGATCATGATCGAAAAGGGCATGGACAATAAAAACCAGGTTCTCCAGGGACTGATCGATAAAGCCAACAAGCGGATCGATGAGATCCGGTTGGGCATAAAGCCTGCCCTCACCCCCGATGCCAACGCCAAATACTACGCAGAAGTAGTCATTGACCTGGATCTCATTGCAGAGCCCATGATTGCCGACCCGGATGTGAACAACCAGGACGTTTCCAAGCGGTATACGCACGATACCATCCGGCCTCTTTCGTATTACGAAGGAAGCAAAAAAGTAGACCTCGGGTTTGTAGGCTCCTGCATGGTGCACAAAGGTGACCTGAAAGTGGTTTCCCAGATGCTCCGGAACCTCGAGAAGCAGCAGGGTAAAGTAGAATTCCATGCTCCGCTGGTGGTGGCAGCTCCTACATATAACATCATTGATGAGCTGAAAGAAGAGGGCGACTGGGATCTGCTGCAGAAATATTCCGGGTTTGAATTTAATGACCTCTTCCCGAAAAATACGGCCCGTACAGAATACGAAAATATGATGTACCTGGAGCGCCCGGGGTGTAACCTTTGCATGGGTAACCAGGAAAAAGCGGCAAAAGGAGATACCGTATTGGCAACTTCCACCCGGCTCTTCCAGGGCAGGGTGGTAGAAGACTCCGAGCGTAAAAAAGGTGAATCACTGCTAGCCTCCACACCGGTGGTGGTGTTGTCGGCTATCCTGGGACGGATTCCGAATATGGAAGAATATACCGCTGCGGTAGAAGGCATAAACCTGACCAAATTTTCACCCCCGATTAAAGAGATGAGCAGGTAATTACAGATCTTGGGAGTATTTGATTAAGTGATAAATTTTTACAGATATGGTGTTTGACTTAGATATGATAAAAGTCGTTTATGCCCGCATTCCCGAGCGTGTGGAAGCTGCTAAAAGGCTTTTAGGAAGACCCATGACCTTATCGGAGAAGATTCTTTATGCCCATCTTTGGGAGAACCTTCCCGGTAAGCCCTATACAAGAGGTGTAGATTATGTAGACTTTGCCCCTGACCGGGTAGCCATGCAGGATGCTACGGCCCAGATGGCTCTTCTGCAGTTTATGCAGGCCAAAAGAGAAAAGGTGGCCGTGCCGTCTACGGTGCACTGTGATCACCTGATCCAGGCCCGGGTTGGAGCAGCCGCCGATTTAAAGACCGCCACCGAAGCCAATAAGGAAGTATACGACTTTCTATCATCGGTTTCCAACAAATACGGTATCGGCTTCTGGAAGGCCGGCGCGGGGATCATTCACCAGGTAGTGCTGGAGAACTACGCTTTTCCCGGCGGTATGATGATCGGTACCGACTCCCACACGCCCAATGCCGGCGGCCTGGGAATGGTGGCTATCGGTGTGGGCGGCGCAGACGCCTGTGACGTGATGTCAGGCCTGGCCTGGGAGCTGAAAATGCCCAGGCTGATCGGTGTGAAGCTGACAGGTACTCTCCGCGGATGGGCATCGCCCAAAGATATTATCCTGGAAGTGGCCGGAAGGCTGACCGTAAAAGGCGGTACCGGCGCTATTGTAGAGTACTTTGGTACCGGCGCCGACAAGCTTTCAGCTACCGGTAAAGGCACCATCTGTAACATGGGTGCGGAGATCGGCGCTACCACTTCCATTTTCGGATACGACAAGAAAATGGCCAGATACCTCATGGCAACCGGCAGGAGAAGCGTGGCCATTGGTGCCAACCGGATCAAAGACTATTTAAGGCCGGACCAGGAGTGCATCGATAACCCGCATGAATACTATGACCAGGTGATCGAGATCAACCTTTCGAGGCTGGAGCCGCGCATCAACGGCCCGTTTACGCCTGACCTGGCCTGGCCGCTTTCGAAATTCGCAGCCGCCGTGAAGAAAAACAAATGGCCGCAGGAGCTTTCCGTAGGCCTGATCGGGTCTTGTACCAACTCATCGTACGAAGACCTGACCCGCGCTGCATCTGTGGCTCAACAGGCCATTGACAAGCACATCAAAGCCAGGTCTGAGTATACCATTACACCAGGTTCTGAAATGGTACGGTTTACCGCCGAAAGAGATGGCCTGCTGGACACTTTCTCAAAAATCGGCGGGGTGGTGCTGGCCAACGCCTGCGGGCCGTGTATCGGGCAGTGGGCCCGTCACGGTGCCGAAAAGCAGGAACGGAACTCCATTATCACCTCCTTTAACCGGAACTTTGCCAAAAGAGCTGACGGTAACCCGAACACCCACTCATTTGTGGCATCGCCCGAGGTAGTGACGGCATTCGCCATAGCCGGTGACCTGACGTTCAACCCGCAAAAAGATATGCTGACCAACGAAAAGGGTGAGCAGGTGAAGCTGGATCCGCCTTTGGGCATAGAGCTGCCTCCTCTGGGCTTTGACGTGATCGACGCCGGTTACCAGAAACCGGCAAGAAGCGGTAAAAACGTGAAGGTGAAGGTAAGTCCCAAATCTGACCGCCTGCAACTGCTGGATCCGTTCCGGCCGTGGGAAGGCACCGACCTGACTGGCCTGAAGCTCCTGATCAAAGCCAAAGGAAAATGCACCACCGACCATATCTCTATGGCCGGACCGTGGTTAAAATACCGTGGCCACCTGGATAATATTTCCAATAACCTGCTGATCGGTGCGGTAAACTTTGCCAACGATGCCACGAACAAGGTAAAGAACCAGCTAACCGGTGAATACGGCGAAGTGCCGGCCACTCAGCGTGCCTACAAAGCAGCGGGTATCGGTTCTATTGTAGTTGGTGACGAAAACTACGGTGAAGGCTCCTCGCGGGAGCACGCCGCCATGGAGCCGCGCCACCTGGGTGTACGGGCTATCCTGGTGAAGTCTTTTGCAAGGATCCACGAGACCAACCTGAAAAAGCAGGGTATGCTGGCGCTGACCTTTGCCAACCCGGCCGACTACGACAAGATACAGGAAGACGACACCTTTGATATCCTGGGCCTGACCACCTTTTCACCGGGCAAGCCACTGACCGTGGTAGCGCACCACAAAGACGGCTCGAAAGACGAGATCATGGCAAACCACACCTACAACGAAGCCCAGATCGGCTGGTTTAAAGCCGGCTCCGCGCTGAATCTGATCGCGCAGGGACAGGAAGCATAGGTAATTGAAATAGCAAAGCTGATTGAGTCTGAACATATAACTCCCTGGTCGAAAGATCGGGGAGTTTTTTATTGCAAAATTAGTATCATTAATTATCCGGAGTTCAGATGGATTGACTATCGATGATATATATTTGCGATCATGCAAAAGGTATCTTTATGGCACAACACGAACGTACTATTGTTGTAACAGACGGGAGACAAATTGTGTTAACTAAGATGAATGGGATTGGGAATTAAAACATATTACGCCAAACAAGATGAATACCCTTTTGAAACTTGAAGAATTAGGGCAGTTTTTGCTTTCAATAGTTCTATTTAGTCAATTAGACTATGCATGGTGGGTCTTCCCTGCCTGTCTCCTGTTACCCGATCTTTCAATGATTGGTTATTGGGCAGGTCCTAAAACAGGTGCCTGGCTCTATAATTTTTTTCATCATAAATTCGTAGCCGTTGCAGTTCTAATTCTGGGATTCTATTTAAATAATCCGCTAATTTCGTTAATAGGTATAATTCTTTTTGGACATTCAGCAATGGACAGATTTTTTGGTTACGGACTGAAATTCAAAGATGATTTTAAAAATACACATTTGGGTTGGATTGGAAAAAAGAATTAACTCAATACCCGAAGCCGATAACAAGCGGTTTTGCAAAAGAACAGGTTTGGACTAAATTATCATACCCGTGCAATCACAAAGCTTTTAAAAAGGGTTCTTGAAAATCAATTATTTCAAACAGAATATGCTATTATTCTTCTCAAAATTTCTTATACTTGAGTCCATTTATCATTACACTATATGACTAACCGTAGAACCTTTGTAAGAAAGGGCCTGGGGGTGTTTGCTGCACTCTCTCTGCCTGTCATTCCAACAAAAGCCAGTCCGTCTTCAAAATACAAACCCAAACTGGGAGTTGCAGGCTATAGCTTTGTTAACTTTAACCTGGACGATTCACTCAAAATGATGAAAAGGATGCAGATACACTATTTATGCATCAAAGATTTTCATCTTCCTCTTAAGTCTACAGAAGCTGAAATAGCGGCTTTCCATAAAAAACTGGCAGATGCAGATGTAAAAGGTTATGCTGTGGGCCCGCTATACATGACCAAGAGCCTGGAAGAGATAGATAATGCCTTTGAATATGCCAAACGGGTGGGTGTGGATTTAATTATCGGTATTCCCCGCAAAGAAGATCTTGCCTACATCTCCGGAAAAGCAGATGAATACGGTATCCGGTATGCTATTCATAACCACGGTCCTGAAGATAAGCTGTATCCCAACTCAACCGTCATTTATGACCTGATCAAAAACCTGAGCCCCAAAATGGGCATTTGCTTTGATATGGGCCATAACGCCCGTGACGGGCAGGATTCTGTCAAGGATTTAAAACGGTATTCGGCCCGTATTTTCGACATTCATTTAAAAAACATTACCGAGTCGGCAGATACAGGTAAAACCACCGAACTAAGCAGGGGAGTAATAGATATCCCGGCCTTTGTCAAAGTTCTTAAGAGTGTTCAATACCCGGGTGTTTGCAGCCTGGAATTTGAGAAGGACATGAACGATCCACTGGCCGGCATTGCTGAAAGTGCAGGCTATTTCAGAGGAGTGGTGGATGCAATATGCCAATAAATAAAAGAATGAAGAAAACACTGATTATCGGCGCCAGTCCGAACCCGTCGCGGTACGCGTACCTGGCCGCTGAAAGATTATTGAGTCACGGGATCGCCATAGAACTTCTGGGCAGGAGAAAAGGAGAGGTATCGGATCAGCCCATTAAAACCCTCTCGTCTGAGATCAGCCGGGATATCCATACGGTTACCCTGTACCTGTCTGAACAGAATCAAAAAGAGTACGAAGATTTCATCCTGTCGTTAAAACCGGTACGGGTGATTTTTAACCCGGGGGCCGAAAACCCCGCTTTTGCAGCACGACTTTCCGAAAATGGCATCGAAGCCGTAGAAGGCTGTACACTGGTGATGTTAAGTACGGGGCAATATAACTTATGAAAACATTTCGGAGAGTACCTGTATAACCTTCTTTTGCGCATTCGTATCCAGGTCTGCAATTTTGTTCCCCAGTCGTGCTTTATCTACAGACCGGATATGATCTAAGGCAATCTGTCCTTTTTTGTTAGCTACCGTACAGTTTACCCTTACAGGATACGCCTTTAAGGTACTCGTGAGCGGAGCTACAATAACCGTGTTCAGATTACGATTCATTTCATCAGGGCTTATAATCACACAGGGCCTGATTTTGTTAATCTCACTACCCTGAGTAGGATTTAAATTGATGTAATAAACCTCAAACCTCACCATGTCCAATCTTCGTTTTCAAACGAGGTGTCCAGGTCTTCTGATAAAAAGGCAGTATCATTGTCTTTACCAGCTGCCAGAAACATTTTATCCCAATCTTTCCTGACCTTCTTTTCTATCACTATCTTATCGCCTTGGACCGACAGCTCCAACTGGTCAGTTTCCTTGATCCGGCACAAATCCAAAATGCTCCTGGAAAGTATTATACCGGAAGAATTCCCTATTTTCCTTATTTTTACTGTCATATTTATTCACTCCTTTTTGTAATAACATTGTTACCACAATTAAAGTTCAGAACTTATTCTGTATCCCGTAAAAGACCGCACTTATAACTGCTCACAACGACATGATCTCGTCAAAATTAAATCCGGCCCTGACCATAGAGCGTTTGGCCACATCAATGACATAGGCGGCTTCATTAAAAGGGTGAACCGGAACCAGCGTAACTTTCTGCAGGTTTTCCAGGATCTGCTGTGTTTCGTGTTGGGTCAGCTTTGCACAGGCTTCATACATGCCCCCCTGCTCTTCTTCCAGGATATCGTGTTGTTCCAGTATATAGGTAATTGCTTTAAGCACTTCAGGAGACGGAAAACAAACCATTAACGACGTTAAAGCACCGTGATCCAGGCGTAGCCTGGCCTGCAGGGGCAGCGGTTCTCCGCCATTGGCTTTCTGTGCCGCGGCAAAAAGAATCTTTTCCTCCATTTTTATGTGCGTCAGCAAGCCCACCCTGAACTCATGGTATTTTTCTAAATCCACCTGCTGCCCGCTGCGGGTCGCCTCTTCAAAAATGGCCTCAATACGCCTGTGGTCATTCGTGAAAAAATCATACAATGCTTTATTCATACCTGCTGGACCTGGTTTCAACGTTCCGGAATTCCCCTCATTTCTCAGCAATAATGGCGAAAGAGGTCATGTCTTTTTCAAACTTATTAAAAACAGCCCTCATTTCAAAGATTTTCTTCCTTTCCACAGGATGTGTGAGCACATTAAATCCGATTTTTAAGGTCCTTAAAATACCCTCGTCTTCAATAATCCGGTATACTTTCAACAGGTCCATTGGGTTTTCCTCTACGATTTTTATTGTAAATCCCTCGTTTTCCAAAAGTGTACACCACTCTTTCCGGGTCAGGGGCCTGGCGTTAACTTTAATAGTCCTGGCCAGGCCCTGCTGCACTTCTCTTTTGGCGTCGTCGGCCATGGTATCCGGGGTCAGACCCAGCTCATGAATGCCATAATAGCCGCCTTTTTTAAGAATCCGGTAGGCTTCCCTGATAATTTCCGATTTACGGTGGTCTGCCTGCATGGTAAGCATGGCTTCTCCGATTACTTTGTCTGCAGAACCCTCCCCCAGACCGGTCTCAGATGCGCTTGCATTAATAATTCTGTACTTTTCCGAATTGATTTTCTTCTTTAAGCGATCGGCAGCCTCTTCGTTTAGTTCTATCCCGAAGTATTCCAGGGGTTGTTTAGACAAAAGAATATCTGCCGTGTAGCCAGTTCCGGGGGCAAATTCTACTACCGTATCACCAGTACGAATATTCAGCCCGTCAATCAGCTTTTGCGTGAGCACTTTTCCGCCCGGGCGCAAAACCCGTTTCCCCATCCTGGCCAATATCCAGTGCCCCTGTTCCGTGTTCATGGTCTGGTGACTCATACGCTTATTCTTTTACTTTGACCACTCTCACCTTCCAGACTTCCGGACCTTTCTCTATATACTCCCAGCGGAAGGGCTCTTTGCTTTCCGCTTCCATCTGGTAATACAACGGCTTGGGGTCGTGATCGTTGATAAACTCGAAGGCTTCTCCTGCCCGGATATCGGCAAATGCCCTGTAAAACATTTCATGCCTTTCAGTAGGCGGAAAGGGCCGGAGGTCAAATTCATTGACTACCGAAAAGCCGTCGTCACCCAGGCCACTGTTGTCCTGTTTGGTGATATGAACCACAAATTCGTCATCTGTTTTCTTTTTGTAGATCCATTTGTGCTTCCCCTCAAATTTGCTGATGAAGATCCCGTGTATTTCAGCCGGATCTTCTGCCGAGATCAGCTCCATGGTTGTGTTTTGCTCCATCATACCGTACCGGTGAAAAACAATCTGCTTCCAGTCTTTCGGGTCTGCTTTTCTTAAGTCGAGCAGGGTAGATATATCTTCAAATTCAATCCCTTTCGACTCTTCCAGGCGGGTTACTTCCACTTTCCATTCCCTTCCGCCCCGGTTCAGGTACTCCCAGCCCACCACATCACCGTAAATAGAGCGAAGCTCATAAAATAAAGGAAGCGGATCATGATCGTTGATAAACACGAAATCATCGCCTACCGGCAGATCTTTAAATAGCTTTATCAATAATTCGTGCCTTTTAATGGGGATCAGCTCCCGCACGTCTAACTCTCCTGCTGTATTTTTTTCAAGTATCATTTTTAAACTATATTTAATCGATAAGATATGATAATCCGTTGGTAACCGAGCCGCAGAGGTCGCCCACCTTTCTTTCCCTGAATATCTTTTCCATTAATTCACGTGCCACCTTGTATTCATTGTGAATGGGACACGGATGAGTGGCAGAGCATTTGCTTAAGCCGAGCCCGCATTCCCGGAAAACGGTATCGCCCTCAATGGCTTCAACAATATGGATAATGGCCTGCTCCTGCTGCTCCTGATTCAGGTAAAAGCCCCCGGAGGGTCCCTTTAAGCTGTTAATGATCTTTTTCCGGGCCAGTAGCTGCAATATTTTGCCCACCGTGTGCTCACTTGCATTTATCCTGCCCGATATTTCCTTTATGTTGATTTTATCCCCGCTTCTGCCTGAAAGATAAATAACTGCCTTGATGGCCGTTTTACATGTATAACTCAGCATATGGTTTTGTTTATCGTCCTAAAAATTCCCGTCCTTCCGGCGTAATTTTATTCATATCCCAGGGCGGATTGAAAGAGAGATTCACATGCACCTCCCAACCCGGGAATGAACCAATCAGCGAGTCGGTTGCATCGGTGGTTATGGCTTCGCCCATAGGACAGAACTGGGAAGTCAGGGTCATGACACATTCCAGTCTTTTGCCGGTTTCATCAAAATTAATTTCATAGACCAATCCCAGGTCTACAATATTCAAGCCGATCTCCGGGTCATACACATTGTAGAGATCCGGCAGGGCATGATTGCATTTTTCCTTATTATTGGTGATAATATCCATAGTTATTTTGATTTATGAGTGGCAATGATCAGCACGTTATACACATACAAAACTGCTGCAAGAACCAGGGCCAGGGCACCTGTTTTTAAAATCACCGGGTTTAAACTGATAATGCCCGCGATAAAAATAATAAAACCGGCCAGGTAGCTGTACAACATTCCTTTATAAATACGTTCATTAAATAATTCTTTGGGTGCCGGTGTCTTTGCCTGGTGTGCTTTGTTGTGATAAACCTGGTTCCAGACAATAAACGGCATGGTCTTAAAGGTCATTCCCAGAATGATGGCGGTTATCCAGCCGAAGAAAATACAAAAACCATACACGAGCGCCGCTTGCGGGAATTTGTCGCCCGGCAGGAAAAACAATGCGATCACGAGAGCCAGGATAGGCAAAAGCATCTGGCCTACCGAAATCAAAGAGGTTTTCACCTGCTGGTCAACACTTTTCCGGATCCTGACCCGGTAGGCCAGGTAGCAATGCCGGCCAAATAAGAAAACAGCCCCCAGGCCGCAGGCAATGGGAATATAAAACAGCCCAACAGGAAAATCATAAAGATACAACCCTGAAAAGCTGATCAGCGCCAGGTTCATCAGGGCAAAAATCAGCCACAACACCTTGTCATTTGTATATTTGGAGATCAAAAACATGGGAATCAGCCTCGACCCCACCCCTATCACCATGAATACAAACCAGCCGATAATGCCCAGGTGCGCATGAACGGACAGGAACTCGACCGAGTTGCGGTCAAAGACAGGCAAGCTGAAATTGCACACCAGCAACAAGCCGAAAAAAGTGGTGACCAGCAACCACAGGGCGGCGGCGATCACAAACCAGGCATGTACGTTTCTCCGGTCACTTTTAAAAGAGCTGGCCCATACATTGAGCACATAGAATACAACCCCAATATTGATCAGAACCGCACCCGTTTGTGCCGGTAAGCCCATATCAAAAACATAAAACCCGAAAACCAGAACCGGTATACCCACCGCAGAAAAGCCAAATGTCAGGTAGGCCAGGAGATCACTGCCCAGCTTCCCCTCTACCAGCACCGGCAAAAGCTGGTGCGATGCCCCGTAAATGATCATGGTGCCCCACGCTAATGCCATGGTATGCGTAACAGCCAGGGTATGCGGGTTGAAATAATGGGCTCCCACGGCATCCGTACTGAATAAAAGCAGGATCGTGCCCGATAAAAACCCCAGAGAGGCGTAGATATAAAAGGGCAAAACCACTTTGTAATTGGTTGTTTTCTGTAGCCCGCCGATAACAGGAGAAATCATGAGGAGACTATTTATTTCTGAATATTAAAAGATAAACCTCACCGTCACGGACTTCCTTTATCCGGTATTCAAAATCTCTATCTTTCAGCTCGGTAAGAAGAAAAACAGGTATTCTTTTGTGGTAGACATACAGGGCCTTGCCTTCCGGCAGGGTTTCCAGGTTTTCGAGGATGGTCATCATGGGCCCTGGCATTTCCAGGTGACGCACATCAATTTCCACCCGTTTATTTTCGAAGTGCTTCAGCAGGTTCTCCCAGTCGCCCGGTACCTGCACCTCTTCCCCGGGAAGAACCACCTCCTGCGACACGTTTGCCCCGTCTGGCTTATAGAAATAGGTTTCAACGGTATCGGCATCTCTGCCATCAACAAACGCCTGAAACCCCTGCTTTTCCAATAATTTGATCAGCGGAACCGGCTCAAAACTATTGATGATCACCAGCACCTCGCCAGGGTTTAATGATTTTACCTTTTGCTGGATATACTTCAAAGGATCATTCCCCTCGGCCAGCATGGCGCGCACATCAAGGTAAACCAGGCGCTCAGGCGCTATATGCTGCAGGTATTCCGGCTTCTCTTTTTTCGCAGTATTTTCACCGGAGGCAGCCGGCGAGCTATCGGCCTCAAAACCCAGAGGCGCCAGTGCCTTAAAGAAATCTTCAGGCCTGCACCCGCCAATTTTTGAAGCCATGGCAATGCTGGTTCTGCCGGCCATCAGCTTTCTTAAAACAGGATTTCTCAGCTTTTTGAAATCAGGACTGAGCGTAACAATGGTTTCCAAAGCATCGGGATGATGTTTCAGCAATGCCGCAATCTTAGTTTGTTCATTGATTAACATATCGTTGGAATATTATTTTAAGCTCACCCGGATATCCCACCACAACGGTCCCTCCCGGAGGTATTGCCACGTAAAAGTATCACCGTGCTCCGCCTGCAATTGATAATAAACCGGCCTGGGGTCATGGTCATTGTGGATAATAAACGTTTCTCCAGGCTCCAGGCTTTCAAAAAGATGAAAGATCAAAGCATGCTTTTGCCGGGGTTCAAGAACGGGAATATTCAGGATAATATCGTTTTCTTTTTCGGTCGGGATAAGCGGAACCTGCCGGGTTACTTTGATATCCCACCACTCCGGTCCCTTCTGGAGATACTCCCACGAAAAAATATTTCCACGAAGGTTCATAAGCTGGTGCTGAACAGGCATCGGGTCGTGATTATTGTGAATCACCAGGTACTCCCCTTCTTTGAGCGTATTGAATACATTAAAAATGGTCTGGTGCCTTAACCGGGGCTCAAGCTCCTGAACGTTGATGATATTTTCGGTCGCTGCTGACATGCGTAAAGTATTTATGTTTTTTAATTCAGGGCAAATATAGGTAATTTTTAAAAATAAAAGTATTAAAGTACTTTTATTCTTTTATATTTTCAAAAGGGTAGCCGGGCACAGAACTTATCCGGGGTTCAGGGGGCCATATCAAAAAATAATTTACATTTGTACCGGACGAAACCGGGCTGCCCGTCTGCTGAACGGTGCGCATCCGGGCTTTTGAGCAAGACGTATTGAAACAGCCGGCCCGGGTTAAAAACATAAAACATGCCTTATGAAATAGCCATGAGCAGTCAGCTATCAGCCATCAGAAGTCGGGCACACCGGGTGATGTATCACCAACCGGCCCATGAATAAGCGGTCCGCCGCTGCGGCTGACTGCTGATAGCTGAAGGCTGAAAGCTAAAATTTTATACACATGAGAAAAATTATTCTTTCCCTTTCACTCCTTGCTCTTATTTTCGGGAAAAGTCACGCACAGGAAGATAAAGCTGCCTGGTTCAAAGAAGCCCGGTTCGGGATGTTTGTTCACTGGGGACTTTACAGCATACTGGGCGGCAGCTACCAGGGAAGAACGTTGCCCGACAAGTCATTACCCAACGGGAACAGCTGGTACGCCGAATGGGTACAGGCCCGCCTGGAAGTGCCCGAATCAGAATACAGGAAGCTGGCGGGCCGGTTTAACCCGGAATCTTTTGATGCCGATGCCTGGATCCGGGAAGCCCGGAATGCCGGGATGAAATATTTTGTAATTACGGCCAAGCACCACGACGGTTTCGCCCTGTGGGACTCTGAAGTTTCTACTTACGACATAGGCGCTACCCCTTTCAAAAACCGGGATATCCTGGGCGAGCTGGTGGCCGCATGCAGGAAATACGGCTTAAAGTACGGATTTTATTACTCTCACTGGCACGACTGGGAACAAAAAGGTGGAGCAAAACCGCACTGGATCCAGAAGCAGCCCACCCAGGAAGAGTTTGAACAATACTGGCAAAGCAAATCGCTGCCCCAGGTCAGGGAACTGATCACCCGTTACGACCCCGATATGCTGTGGTTTGACACCTGGGATAACGAGGCGGCTCCCCTTATTACGCCTGAACGCCGCGACGAGCTGATAAAAACGGTACGAAGCCTCAGCAGCAAATGCCTCATTAACGGGCGGATCGCCATGCACAACCCAGGAGATGAAATAGATTTCCTGGAAATGATGGACAATGTTTACCCCAAAACCCTTCAGGCCAAGCCCTGGCAAACCCCGGCCACCATGCAGCGCTCATGGGGCTATCATGCCGGGGATTACAACTGGAAACCGGCCAACCAGATGCTGAGGTACCTGGTCAGTAACGCCAGCAAAGGCGGTAACTACCTGCTCAATGTAGGCCCGGATGCGCAGGGCAGCTTGCCCTTGCCGGCCGTTCAGCGTCTTCGCGAAATGGGAGCCTGGTTGCTGACCAACGGGGAGTCGGTCTTCCAGACTCAACCGGTGACCGGTATAACGGCAATTACCCCGAATGTGTTTTTAACCTGGAGGCCGGTAAAAACATTGTATGTCGGGGTAGCTGAGAACCCCGAAAACAACCGGGTTATTATCGATACGAAAGGCCGTAAGATTAGCGGCTGCCACCTCCTGGAAACCGGGATGCCCTTAAGCTACACGTTCAACAGCTCCGGCCAGCTGGAGATCACCCTGCCCGATGCCCCCAGGTACGACTCCTCCATCCGGGAGATAAAAATTGAGCTGGCGGACGAGTAGTTTTGGATAAAGGGAAATCCTGTTCCTTATCATACTCCCATATGACGAAACTAATATATATTGGTATTTATTCATTTTAACTTTGAATAAGTAATCAATAAATATAGTGTATCATGGGAAAATTAGAAAATAAAGTTGCTGTCATCACCGGCGGATCCGGTGCGATAGGGGCCACCACTGCCGGCCTGTTTTTGCAGGAAGGCGCCCGGGTAGTGATTGTGGATATCAATGAAGAAGCCCTGAAAAAGGCTGTAGCCGAACTGAATAGCCCGAATGTAAGCTATATAGCTGCCGATGTAACCCGGGCTGAAGATGTGCAGAAGTATGTACAGCACACCGTAAGCACCTTTGGAAAAATAGATATATTCTTCAATAATGCCGGTATTGAGGGAGTAGTGAAACCCATCACCGAATATCCTGAGGAAGTATTTGATAAGGTGATTTCCGTTAACGTAAAAGGTGTATGGCTGGGCATGAAATACGTGATCCCGGAAATGAACGACGGCGGGAGCATCATCAATACCTCTTCCGTAGCAGGTCTTATGGGCTTCACGTCTATGTCGGCTTACGTGACCAGCAAACATGCGGTGATCGGCCTGACCCGTACCGTAGCACACGAAGTGGCCCCCAGGGGTATCCGTGTCAACTCGGTACACCCGGCACCTGTAGACAACCGCATGATGCGCTCGCTGGAAGAAGGATTTGCCCCCGGACAGGGCGAAGAGGTGAAGAAAGGGTTTGAGGCCAGTATCCCCATGAAAAAATATGCGACCAACGAGGATATCGCCAGGGGAGTGCTGTTCCTGGCTTCCGACGACAGCCGGTTTATCACCGGGATGAAGCTGGTGATTGACGGCGGGATGACCATGGCTTAAACGGAAAGACGGCCCGGTTATAAACAACGGCTTAATGCAGGGTTTTGATAATGCAGGCGGGGTTCCCTAAACCGGAGCCCTGCCTGATTTTTATTTAAACATTCTTGAAAATGAAGCTGATTTCTTATCTTTACTTCATAAAAACTAATCTGATAAAAAATGAAAAGTGCATTATTGCTGTTGTTTGGCTTTATAACCTTTGCGTCATGTGCCCAGCCTTCCGCCACCCAGGAAGAGGAAATCACCCGGCCTTCGGCGGGCGGCCCGGAGCTGACCACTGAAACTATCCTGGGCGACAGAGGCGCGGTATGGGGGTTTAAATTTCTGCCTGACGGTGCTATCATCTTCACGGAAAGATCCGGGAAGATCGGGATACTTGCAAACGGAAAAGTGACGGAGCTCTCCGGAGTACCCAAAGTGGCTTACGAAAGCCAGGGCGGCCTGCTCGACATCACTTTACACCCCGATTATGCAAAAAACGGCTGGATTTACACCACCTACCTCGAAAACGCCGGCGGTAATTCAAGAATGAATCTCATTCGCTTTAAGATCAAAAACAACGCCCTTAGCGATATCCAGAACCTTCATACCACTTCTTCTACCAACAAGTGGCGCGGGCATAACGGCAGCCGGATCGTCTTTGACAACAACGGCTATCTTTTCTGGAGCGTGGGTGAAGGGGGCCCGGAAAGCCGCGGCGGCGCCAATTCTCCCAACAAGAACGCCCAGAACGTAAAAGAATCGTGGGGCAAGGTGCACCGCATGACCGATGACGGTAAAGTTCCGGCCGATAACCCTGTTCTTCCCGGAAACAGCGCTCCTACCACGGTATACACTTACGGACACAGAAACCCGCAGGGACTGGCATTGAACCCCTCAACCAACGAGATCTGGGAAACCGAGCACGGTCCCAGAGGCGGCGATGAGCTCAACCTGATCAAAAAAGGAGAAAACTACGGCTGGCCCCTGGTTTCTTACGGTATTAACTACGACGGTGCCGATATTTCGGGCAAAAAGCATGCAGGCTATAAAGAGCCGGTTTTCCAGTGGACACCCTCTATCGGTGCCTGCGGACTGGCCTACCTGACCTCTGACAAATACGGCGACTGGAAAGGCAGCTTCTTTGCCGGCGGACTGGCATTGAATCATGTATCGAGGATCTATTTTGAAAACGGCACCGCCAAAGAAGAAGTGATCCTGAAAGATGTGGGCCGTGTGAGAGATGTGGTTCAGGGACCCGACGGTTACCTGTATCTTTCGCTGGAAGGCCCCGGCCGGATCGTGAAGGTAGTCCCTAAGAAGAAATAGGGTCAGATATGAATTGGGTTCCCGGTTACGTTCGGGCGTAGCCGGGAACCCAATATCTACATGTAATTCAGCAAATACTCCCGCGAAGTACAAACCGGGATCTCCGAATAATAAAATCCCTTCTTATCTTCCGTAATGATATAATCGCAGCCCGCATGCCGGGCAGCGTAATATTGCAGGCCATCTTCATAATCCCTGATCATCGGATTGGAATAAACCGCCTGGTTTTCTTCCGAACCCACGGTAAGCACCTCCAGGTACTGCGTAAGCATTCTGATCTTTTGCAGGCTTCTGACCTGGCCGCATTTCTTTTCCGAGAAATAAAAGGCTATCGCCAGGCAGATGGGCGTAGTTGCCAGGATATATTTCCGGTCAAACTGCGACAGGCTTAAAATCCGGGAAGAATAAGGGAAAACCGGGAGCTCATGATTAAGAACAGAAACGATGACATTAGCATCTACAAATAGCTTCATTTCTTAGACTCAAAATACTCCTTTTTCAGATTCCGTGGCTTTTCATAAGTGACTTCCGGCTCCGCCACCATACGAATAAAATCAGCCAAAGGAATATCTTCCAGGTTCTTGTAGGGCCGGGGTGCAGAAGTGATCTTGTCAAAGAGGAATTCGGTGAGGCGGGATAAGCTAATGCCCTGCGATGCAGCAAAGGCCTTGGCCCTTTCTACTACATCCGCATCAAAGCTGAGGGTAACTTTAACATCTTGTGTCATAGGATTATTCTTTTACGTGTAAAAATAATATTTTATACGTAAGCCACCAAATATACAATCAAATTTAAACCACGCCACTAAGCCGGAACCAGCCACCCGGAACTAACATCTAGCTCTCATTCTCCAGGAACTCCCGGATCCGCCGGGCCTTATCCTTGCCCAGTACCTGTACCAGCTCTTCATCGGTAGCGGCCTTGATATTGCCGATAGTTTTAAAATAAGACAGGACTTTCGTAGCGGTGGTTTTGCCTATACCCGGTGCCGACTCCAGGCTGCTGATCAGGAAATTCTTTGACCGCCGGTTACGGTGATGGGTAATGCCGAAACGGTGGGCTTCGTCACGGCACCGTTGAATAAGCTTAAGCGACTCCGACTTCTTATCAATATAAATGGGCAGGGAATCTTCCGGGAAATAGATCTCTTCCAGCCGCTTGGCAATACCGATGACCGGCACCTTCCCGTATAGTCCCAGCTGCTTAAGCGCATCACACGCGGCCGACAGCTGCCCTTTGCCCCCGTCAATAATAATCAGATCGGGCAGTGGGTTGCCGTTCTCCACCAGGCGGGCGTACCGGCGACCCACCACCTCGCGCATGGTAGCAAAATCATCCGGCCCTTCAACCGTACGGGGAATAAAATGCCGGTAATTTTTAGGAGAAGGCTGCCCGTTAATAAAGCAAACCATAGCCGATACCGGGTTGGTACCCTGGATATTCGAATTATCGAAACACTCGATATGCCGCGGAAGCGTAGGCAGACGGAGGTCCTGTTTCATCTTGATCAGCACGCGGTCGCGCTTGTTGTTGTTCCCTGACCGGGCAATGGCCTCTTTCTCCGCCTTCTCGTGGCGGTAAAAGATCACATTCCTGAGCGACATTTCCAGCAGCTTCTTTTTGTCGCCGGTCTGGGGCACAGTAATATTGGCCTTAAAATCGATATCCGGCTTAATATTGCTGATGATCTCCCGTGCGTGGCTGTCGTAGGTAGTACGCAGCTCCAGCATGATCAGGCTCAGGATCTCCTCGTCGGGTTCATTCAGCCGCTTTTTAACTTCCAGGGTCTGGGTCTGGATAATCGAACCGTTGATGATCTTCAGGTAGTTGACATAGGCGGTTGTTTCATCCGACTGGATAGTAAAGACATCCGCATCCCGGATGGTAGGCGTAACCACCGTGGCTTTGGCCTGGTAATTATCCAGGAATTCGAGCTTTAATTTGTACTTATGGGCCTCTTCGAAGGCCATCCTGGCCGCGGCATGCTCCATATTTTCCTGGAAATACCGCCGCGCCGGCCCGAGGTTTCCTTTCAGGATATCGTGCACCTGGGCAATCTCCTTCATGTAATCTTCCTCACTCTGCAGGCCTTCGCAAGGCCCTTTGCAGTTCCCGATATGGTATTCGAGGCACACCTTGAACTTCCCGGCCTCCACGTTTTCCCTGCTCAGGTTGTACTTGCAGGTCCGGATGGTATACAGCTGCGAAAACATATCGAGCAGGGCATACATAGGCTTGGCGCTCACATAGGGCCCGTACATTTTCCCTCTCTCCCGGTCTTCGATCCGCCGGGTGGAGATCACCCGCGGGAAGCGCTCGTTGGTTACACAGATGTAAGGATAGGTCTTGTCATCGCGCAGCAGGATATTATACCTGGGCTGATGCTCTTTGATGAGATTATTTTCCAGCAAAAGCGCATCCCATTCGGTAGGCACAATGGTATATTCCAGCCGGTGAATGCTTTCTACCAGCTTGCGGGTCTTGCGGTCGGCACGGTCGTAATTATGAAAATAGCTGCTGATCCGGTTACGGAGATTCTTCGCTTTCCCCACATAAATGATCTGCCCTTCTTCATTAAAGTACTTATAAATACCCGGTTCAGAAGGAAGCAGGGGGAGAACATTTTTATAATCAAATTTGATCATACGAAAGAATCAACGAACAGTTAGGACATCAAGTTAAAAGTGAAAAACTAAAAGTGAAAAGTTTCGGTTCATTAAGTTTTAGTTTTTCACTTTTAGTTTTTCACTTTTAAGAATTTTTGCTACTTTTGTGACGGCAAATTACCAGCTCCTGCTGAATCCCCCAGGACCGGAAGGTAGCAAGGGTAGGTGGTTGTAGCGGTGAATTTGCCATTTTTTTTGACCTTATCTCATATCGATATACATAATCATGAAATTTTTTATTGACACGGCCAGTCTTTCTGAGATCAAAGAAGCACAGGGCCTGGGCATTTTAGACGGTGTGACTACCAACCCTTCACTGATGGCCAAAGAAGGTATCACCGGGGAGGAAAACATCAAAAACCATTACAAGGAAATCTGTAAAATCGTTACCGGGGACGTCAGTGCCGAAGTCATCGCCACCGACTTCGAGGGCATGATCCGGGAAGGCCAGGAGCTGGTAAAGCTTCATGAGCAGATCGTGGTGAAGATCCCGATGACCAAAGACGGCGTAAAAGCCATCAAATACTTCTCTGAAAGAGGTATCAAAACCAACTGTACACTTGTTTTCTCTGCCGGACAGGCCCTTTTAGCCGCCAAAGCCGGTGCTACATACGTTTCTCCCTTCATCGGTCGTTTAGACGATGTAAGCACCGACGGCCTGACACTGATCGAAGACATTCGCCTGATTTACGACAATTACGGATATGCCACGGAGATCCTGGCCGCTTCGGTACGCACGCCGATGCACATCCTGAACTGTGCCAAGATCGGTGCCGACGTAATGACCGGTCCGTTATCGGCTATCCTGGCGCTGCTTAACCATCCGTTAACCGACATCGGCCTGGCAAAATTCCTGGCTGATTACGCGAAAGGAAACCAATAAGCTATGGCAAACGAGGTCATCACACTCTCCCATGCAGATATTTATCAGAAAGACACCCTGGTGCTTTCGGATGTTAACTTCAGCATAACGGAAGGAGAATTTGTATACCTCATCGGGAAAACAGGGAGCGGGAAAAGCTCCCTGCTGAAAACCCTTTATGCAGACCTCTGGCTGGAAAAAGGCTCGGGAAATGTAGCCGGTTTTCAGCTGGAAAAAATTGCACACAAAGAAGTACCGTACCTTCGCCGGAAAATCGGCATTATCTTCCAGGATTTCCAGCTTCTCACCGACCGCTCTGTTCACCAGAACCTGCGCTTTTTTATGGGTGCCATGGGCTGGAAAGACCAGGCAGAAATTGATACGCGTATCCGTGAAGTGCTGGAGCTGGTCAGCCTGCCTGATGTTTTAAAGAAAATGCCTCACCAGCTTTCGGGCGGTGAGCAACAGCGGATAGCCATTGCCCGCGCCCTGCTGAATCACCCGGAGATCCTGCTGGCCGATGAGCCCACCGGTAATCTTGACCCGGAAAAATCGATTGAAATCCTGAAGCTTTTCTTCAAAATCAACCAGGTATCCAAAACGGCCATACTGATGGCCACCCATGAACTGGCCCTGATTGAGCAGTACCCGAAAAGAACACTTTACTGCGAAGGCGGTAAAGTGCGTGACTTATCGGTATAACAGCTTACTTCGTTCTCAGCTTCACCACCGGGATGATCATCTCTTCCAGCGAAACGCCTCCGTGCTGGAAAGTGTCGCGGTAATGACTTACATAATGATTATAATTATTCGGGTAGGCGAAGAAATAATCATTGGTCGCGAAGAAATACGAGGTAGACAGGTTCGGGCTGGGCAGCTTATAATTTTCCGGCCGGCGCACTTCGATCACAAAATCTGCTTTATCGTCGAGATTCAGGTTTTTCCCCTGCTTATAGCGCAGGTTGGTATTCACGTTGCGGTCGCCCACAATGCGCTTGGGGTTCCGTACCTTCACCATACCGTGATCAGTGGTAATAACTATCCGCCCGTTTTTAGAAGCAATCAGCTTCAGGAAATCCAGGATAGGTGAATGCAGGATCCATGACCGGGTGATAGACCGGTAAGCGGCCTCATCCGGGGCCAGCTCTTTGATGACCGCCATGTCTGTGCGGGCATGCGACAGCATATCGATGAAGTTAAAAACCACTACCACCAGGTCGTCTTTCAACAGGTTATTGAAGCCGTCTACCAGGTTTTTGGCCTGGGTATTGTTCAGGATTTTATGGAAGCTGAAGCTGTTGCCGATATTGCTTTTCTTCAGCTGCCGCCTTAAGAACTCTTCTTCGTTCTTGTTCAGCCCTTCCTCGTTATCGCCCTCATCGTTAATCCAGAGATCGGGATGCTGCCTTGACATATCCAGGGGCGTCAGGCCCGAGAAAATGGCATTACGGGCATAGCCGGTTGCCGTAGGCAGGATAGAATAATACGAATCTTCGTCTTCCACCACAAAAAAATCGCTGATGATCTCTTCCAGGATCTTCCATTGATCCAGCCGGAAATTATCGAGCAGGATAAAAAACAGGGGATCTCCCTCCCGCAGGTGAGGAAATACCTTTGACTTCAGCAGGTTATGCGACATGACCGGCTTCTTCACATTCGGGCTGGTCATCCAGTCTTCGTAATTGTCTTCAATAAACTCGGCAAAGCGGGTATTGGCCTCTGATTTCTGCATCTGGAAGACCTCTTCCATCGATTTATCGGTAGAACCGTCGATTTCCAGCTCCCAGAACACCAACTTCCTGTAAATCTCGGCCCATTCACTGAAATCCAGCTCTTCATTGTACTGCATGGTGAGCTGCCGGAAGTCCTGCATATAGCTTGAATTGGTCTTTTCAGCCACCAGTCGCTTGTTTTCCAGGAGCTTTTTGGCCGAAAGCAGGATCTGGTTAGGATTAATGGGCTTGATGAGGTAATCGGCAATTTTGGAGCCAATGGCCTCCTCCATGATCCGTTCCTCCTCTGATTTGGTGATCATGACCACCGGGATATTCGGCTTGATCTTCTTGATCTCGGTGAGGGTATCCAGGCCGGTCATCCCTGCCATCATCTCATCGAGGAAGATCAGGTCAAAGTTTTGTTTCTCTACCAGGTCAAGCGCATCTGCGCCGCTGGGCACCGGTGTTACGTCATATCCCTTGGTTTCTAAAAAAACAATATATGGTTTCAGGAGTTCTATCTCGTCATCAGCCCACAATATGGTACTACGCTGCATATAAATTTCTTTGGTGTTTATGTATGGAATACGTTTTTACCGGTTCAAAAATTGCTTCAGACGCAGGAAATCTTCCTCGGTATCAATTCCGATCCCATCTGAAAATACCTCTACCATCTTCACTTTGTAGCCGTTAGCCAGCCACCGCAGCTGTTCCAGCCTTTCCTGGATCTCCAGTCGGGCCATGGGCAGCTTGACCACTTTCTCCAGGATATCGGCCCGGAAGCCGTACATGCCTATATGCTTGAAGTAATCGGCCTGGCTTACCCACTGGTCGGTTGCCACCTCCCGCAGGTGCGGAATGGGCGAACGGCTGAAATACAGCGCTTCCTGCTGCTCGTTCATGACCACCTTCACCACGTTCGGGTTCAGCAGCACATCGGTTTCCTTGATGCGGATACACACGGAAGCAATCTCCGAAGTAATCTTGAAAGAAGCGCTCAGCCGGTTGATATTCTCCGGATCCATCAGCGGCTCATCGCCCTGGATATTGATCACGAAGTCATAATTGACCGTGCCTCCCATTACTTTCAGGGCCTCTGCACAGCGGTCGGTTCCGCTGGGATGCTTATCGGAGGTCATCACCACGTTACCGCCAAAATTCCTGACATGCTCTTCCACGAGGGTGCTGTCAGTGGCAATGACCACATCAGAAAGGCTGTTGGCTTTGAGACAGCGCTCATAAACCATTTGCAGAACACTCTTGCCATTTACCTCCAGCAGCAGCTTGGCGGGAAGACGGCTGGAGGCATAGCGTGCAGGTATAATTCCTAAAATTTTCAAGTGATTATGTATATTTCTACCACAAATTTAACCACTATTTTTTATTATCCCAGCTTCTTGACTTTGACATAAAATATTAGTAGCTTTGCAGACTAAGCTTTCCTCAGAATAATGAAACAACTAATCGCCGCATTCACCGCAATGGTCCTGTATTTGCCGTCTTTCGGGCAAAACGAAGGGGCCTTTATCCTGCACAAGGTAGCACCGAAAGAAACCCTGTACAGCCTGGTTAAAAAGTACAATACCAATTTTGCTACCGTCGAAACACTCAACCCTTCGCTGGCCAACGGCAATAGCGACATCAAAGTGGGCCAGGTGGTTAAATTTCCGAAAAACAGCCCGGTTTCCGCAGAAAAGAAAACTGAAGTAGCCGCAAAGCAGACAACCACCAGCACCGTACACACCGTAAAGCCCAATGAAACGGTTTTCTCTATTTCGCGGATGTACAACGTGGATATCTCCAACCTGGTGGAAGCCAATAAAATTACCAGCAATACCATACGGGTGGGTGAAAAGCTCATTGTAGACGGCGCTACCATTGCCAATATAGCCGCCACTACTCACCGCGAAGAAGAGCTCAGGCTGAAGCCCACGGGTAAAAACATGAGAGAAACGGGTATCGCCGAAGTGATCAATACACCGAACAAGTCTTCGAAATACCTGGCGCTGCACCGCAAAGCCCCCATTGGCTCCAATATCAAAATAACCAACGAGGCCACCGGGCATACCATTGTGGCCAAGGTGATCGGCAACCTGAATGAAAAAGGGCCTGATGAAAACATCATGATCAAGCTGTCGCCCTACGCCTATTACCAGCTGCGGCCGAAAGACGCCCGCCTGCGGGCTACCGTAGAATATTATTTACCTGACGGAGCGGATGAAGTGGTCAGCAAATGAGGCGCTGCACGAGCTGCTGGAAGAAAAATACCTGAAATACAACCGGCCGGATTTCATTGAGAACGACCCCGTCAGCCTGCCGCACCGGTTCACCCGGCCGGGAGACATAGAGATAGCCGGTTTCTTTGCCGCCATCCTGGCCTGGGGGCAACGCAAGACCATTATTGCCAAATGCACGGAGCTTATGAGCCGTATGGACAATGCCCCCCACGATTTTGTGGTACATGCCACCGGCAGCGAGCTTCGGGCCCTGGAAGGATTTCGCCATCGTACCTTCAATGATTTCGACCTGCTCTACATCGTTTCTTTCCTGAAAGAGCATTACCGGAAGCACGCCAGCCTGGAAGCTGCCTTTTTAGGGCAAAACGACCCGGGCGGTAACGTACGTTCCAACCTGACCGCTTTCCGGGAGGCCTTCCTGGCCGGAAGCGGGGGGCCGGTCCGCACCTCGAAGCACATCTCCACCCCGGCCAACCGCAGCGCCTGCAAGCGGCTGAACATGTTCCTGAGATGGATGGTACGGCAAGACGACAAAGGCGTAGATTTCGGCATCTGGCGGCAGCTCCGTTCCTCCCAGCTGATCATCCCCTGCGATGTGCACGTAGAAAACATTGCCCGGAAACTGGGCCTGACTACCCGGCCCAAGGCCGACTGGGACATGGCCGAAGAGATAACACACCGGCTGAAAACGTTTGATGAAAATGATCCGGCCCGCTTCGACTTCGCCCTTTTCGGCATGGGAATCGAAAATTATTTCAGTGAATAAACACCCGTGCGGGTTGAATAAACTTGAAATTGGACACTATATTTGCACCGTGGAAAGAATACGTTTAGAAATATTGAATTTGTCACCCAGTCAGCTGCAGGCAGGTTCTTTTACACTGGTGCTGAGTGAGGTATCCGGCGACCGGCGGCTGCCTATCATTATCGGCATGTTTGAAGCGCAGGCCATTGCCATTGAAATGGAGAAACTCTCTCCTACCCGCCCGCTGACCCACGACCTCTTCAAATCATTTGCCAAGTCATTTGACTTTTCGGTAGAAGAAATTCATATTTCAGACATCCAGGAAGGCGTTTTTTACTCCCGGATCATCTGCACCGATGGTATACGCCAGAAAAATATTGATGCCCGGCCGTCTGACGCCGTGGCCATTGCCCTGCGGTTTAACGCACCCATCTATACTACTGAGGAAGTCCTTTCGGTAGCCGGTATTTCTTCTGACGACGAAACCCCGCCCGAAACCCCTGCCAAAGAGGTGAAGGTCAGGAACAGGAACAGCCTGACCGGTCTTTCTACCGAAGAGCTGAACGCTATGCTGAGCGAGGCCATTGCCAATGAAGAATACGAGCGTGCTGCGCAAATCAGGGATGAGATCGAAAAACGGAATTAACAAAAAATGCTGAGAACCCTTAGGAATTTCTTACCCCGCCCCGGCGATAGTTCGCGGCCATTCCTGCGGTTCCTGAGCTACCTGGACATCCTCGGACTGTTCCAGAAGGATCCGTTCGGAAACTCCATGTTTCTTAAACGCATTATCATATTTGTTGCCGGCTGGCCCACTTTCTGGCGGATAGCCGTAGCCAACAAGCTCAAAATAGAAGGAATTGAATACCTGAAAGACCTCCCGGACCGGAACGTCTTCTTCATCTCCAACCACCAGACTTACTTTGCCGATGTAATCTCTTTCTATCATATCTTCTGCAATGTGAAATGGGGGTTCGGTAAAAAGCTGTTTCCCGTTTACCTGCTGGCTCCGCGGGCATATATATTTTATATAGCGGCCAAAGAAACCATGAAATCGGGTATTATTCCCAAGGTCTTCAGCCTGGCAGGAGCCATACTGGTAGAACGCAGCTGGCGGGCAGAAGGCGTAAATGTCAAGCGGGAAGTAGACCGTTCGGCCGGAGATAACGTATCAAAAGCCCTGAAAGAAGGCTGGGTGATCAGTTTTCCGCAGGGTACTACCAGCCCCTATGCACCTATCCGGAAAGGTACGGCCCATATTATCCTTGACAACAAGCCCATTGTAGTGCCTGTAGTGATCAATGGGTTCCGGCGGGCCTTCAATAAAACCGGTCTGAAATACAAGAGGAGAAACACCACCCTGACCGTAAAATTCAAAAAGCCGCTTCACATCGACGAAAACAGCACCCTGGAAGGCGTCACCAAAACGGTAGAGCAGATCATTGAGCAGAACATGCCGGAAATGATAGCCGAATGGAATGCGCTGAAGGAAATGGCGAAACGGGGGGAGTAATATTCAGCGTTTTAAATTATCATCGCAGTTTTATGTAGGGATATTCTTTGCTACCCTATTGACAAATACAATATGCTTAGAAATTAACAGCTAATAAAAAGTCTTTAATGTGGACGTGCCTCACTCCATCAATGGTATCTTGCCAGAAATCATCCATCGTTACCACATACTTAGGATAATGGTCTTCAACAGAAAGCAACGGGGCGTATTCTCTTTCTATGGTTTCGGGCGATTCTAATTTATACGCCACCTGAATATAGATTTTCTCATTCTTCTTTTCGGCAATAAAGTCTATCTCCCGGGTGTCTACTTTTCCGATGTACACTTTATAACCCCGTCGTTTCAGCTCCAGAAAAACAATGTTTTCCAATATACCCGAAATGGAGCGGTCTCTGAAGCCCATAGTGGCATACACCAGAGAAACATCACTCACATAAAACTTCTCCCGGGTTTTTAGTATTTCTTTCCCTTTCACATCATATCGGGGTACTTTATACAGGATAAAAGCCCCCTCCAGAGCATGAAGATAATTATAAACTGTGCTGAGATCTGTTTTTCTTTGCTGACTTTTAAAATAGTCTGCTACGTTTTTCCCAGAGAATGTGTTGCCCAGGTTATCAAACGCATATTTTATAACTCGCTCCAGAAGCTCCACATCCCTGATTTTGTAACGCTGCACCGTGTCCCGCAAAATCACCGAAGAATAAATATCATATACGATTTTATAAGCTGTTTCTTCGGCATAGTGGCCTGTGTATAAAACCGGAAAACCGCCCTTACGTAAATATTCAGTAAACGGCTCAGCAATATTATCTACTTCATATTCGGAATTAAATTTCAAACTTTCGGCATAAGACAAGGTATAAATTGAGATTTCAACATACCTCCCGGCCAGATAGGTAGCCAGTTCAGACGACAGCAAATGGGAATTAGAACCTGTAAGATAGATATCAGCATCAAAATCAACCAAAAAAGAGTTCACGGCCTGTTCCCAGCTTTCCACCTCCTGTATTTCATCCAGCAAAATATATACCCTCCCTGTACTTCTTGCTGCCATATAATCATACAATGCCCGGGCATTTCTTAGTTCAGAATACGTAAAACTCTCTAAATTAATGGATATAATCCGGTCTTCCGGAACACCGGAGGCCAACAGCTCGTTTTTCAGTAACCGCATTACGGTAGACTTGCCACTTCTTCGGATTCCGGTAAGGATTTTGATAAGCGGTTTATCTATAAACGGTTTTATTTGCTCCAAATATGCTTCCCAAATAATCATAACTTTACAGATTATAACCACAAATATAGGCTAGAAATAAAAAGTTTTTTGGGTTATAACCAAAAAAACTTTTAAAAATGATATACTTTTTAGGGCTATAATCATTAGTTTCGTTATGGTTCTGCAAGTGAATTAACTATAAGGATTATTTACCTGGATAAATATTTCTAAGTGAACGCCTACCTCGCCTGTTTTTAGATTCTTTGAGTACGGTGTCATGAAAGAAGAACAGATAGAAGTGGGCGGTGGTTTACATATAAAATGAAAAATATTTTACCGTCAACTCATTTTTCGACTAAAAGTGATTGCATATTTTAATGATAAATATAACTTTATCGTATAATCATTTATTAACCACATAGGTTTTATAAAGAAGATCAAATCTATGTATCTATTGTGGTTTGGAAATAATTCGTAACATGAGTTACTAAATAGATTTATTAACCACATAGGTTTTATAAAGAAGATCAAATCTATGTATCTATTGTGGTTTGGAAATAATTCGTAACATGAGTTACTAAATAGATTTATTAACCACATAGGTTTTATAAAGAAGATCAAATCTATGTATTTATTGTGGTTTGGAAATAGTTCGTAACATGAGTTACTAAATAGATTTATTAACCACATAGGTTTTATAAAGAAGATCAAATCTATGTATCTATTGTGGTGTGGAAATAGTGCGTAACATGAATTATTAACACGATTGAAACAATATCTTTTGTTATGTTAACGGTAACTAAGACATCCTCCTTGTTATTAGTATTTACAATCGGTTTATTCGCCTGCTCTGAAGGAGAAGGAGATACCCAAGTCAGATTTAGAGCCTTGGTTTAATAATACGTGGGGCACGAACTACCTTTTGGGTTATAAACTTGCGTTTTACGAGATTCTTCCGGTTATAGACAACCCCGAAGTGCCTGTCTCACCCGAAGATTATGTAGTTACGCTGGCAGTACGTAAAAAGTGATATTATCTCATCATGTTTATAATTAAAATCCTTAGTTCAGTCTCGTATTATTCCGCTTGAACCCGATTCCCCAAATATTTGTTTATATAAGGAATCCAAGGACAGAGCATGTTGCTAAAACTCTGATTGCACAAGAAACTGAAATTGAAAATTTCATCAATAATCCCAGTTTCGGGATTCTTGAAATCACGTTAAGTTAATTTCTTTAATCCGTGAGATTTCAACTCCTAAAAAACCTTAAAAAGCCCTCATATACCCTACCTTACTAAATTAATAATTATCTTTGGGCTTCAATATTCAAATTTTCAGGAATGAATATCAACAGCAAGCTGGGAAATTATCCGGGAATCCTGATCACGGTGAGCCTTACTGTAGCGCTTTTCCTGATCGGGTTTTGCGGGTGGATCGCCATTACATCCAAAGAACTGATCAAATACGTACGCCAGAACGTGGAAGTCCAGGTGTATATGGATAAATCTCTCGATTCGCTGGCCGTACAAAACCTGCGGGCCGACCTGGTGAAGCTGGATATTGCTGAAACGGTCAAAGGCAAACCGGCCATCACTTTAATCACCAAAGACAAAGCCGCTGAAGTTTTTTTCCAGGAAACCCGCGAAAACTACCAGGAAGTGCTGGGGGAAAACCCTTTCAGTGACGCCTATAACATCAAGCTGAAGGAAGAAAACATTACGGAAAGCCGCCTCCAGGAGCTGCAGGAACGCATAGCGAAGATACCGGGCGTATCTGAAGTAGATTACCCGAAAGACTTTCTGAAAGGAATTATCAGCAATGTCAATAAAATTTATAAAGTAGTGGCCATCATTGTGCTGATCTTTTTTGTGGCCACCCTGCTTCTCATCAACAACACCATCAAGCTGGCGCTGTACTCACAACGGTTCATTATCCGTACCATGCAGCTGGTAGGCGCCACCGACTGGTTCATCCAGAGGCCGTTCCTGGTCACGGGCTTTTTCCAGGGACTGCTGGCAGCCGTTCTGAGCATTGTGCTGATTTACCTTACCCAGTATGCGGCTTCCGCACAGGTTGAAGGGCTGACCCTCCTGGCCAATCCGCTGCTTACAACAATACTGTTTCTTATTCTCCTCGTTCTCGGCCCGGTCATCGGTATCCTGAGCACCTACCAGTCGGTAGCGAGGTATAACAAAATGGATTTAGATAAATTATATTAATCAAAATGGACAATTCAACAGAAAAGTCGGGTCTGCCCTTCAAAAAGACCAACTATGTACACATGCTTATCGGCCTGGGGGTGATCATCCTGGGTTTCATTATCATGACCCTCGACAAGCAGGAATTCGGTTTCGGATTTTTAGGAATTACCCTGGGGCCCCTGGTTGCCTTTGCCGGGTTTATCTATGAGTTTTACGCAATCCTGAAAAAATAAATGGAATTAATTCACGCTATTATTTTAGCGATCATTGAGGGTCTTACTGAATTTCTGCCGGTATCCTCTACCGGGCACATGATCATTGCCTCATCCCTAATGGGCCTCGAGTCTGACGCTTTCGTCAAGCTTTTTACCATAGCCATCCAGCTGGGCACCATTCTTTCGGTGCTCGTCTTATACTATAAACGTTTTTTCCGGTCATTTGATTTCTATTTCAAGCTGGTAGTGGCGGCTATTCCTGCTTCCGTATTCGGCTTCCTCTTCAATGACCAGATCGACTCGCTGCTGGAAAGCCCCTTAACCGTGGGTATCACCCTGGTCATCGGCGGTATCATCCTGCTGTTTGTAGACCGCTGGTTTAACCGGCCCGTTATTGACAACTCAGACGACATCACCTATATGCAGGCCCTGAAGATCGGCCTGTTCCAGTGCCTCGCGCTGATTCCGGGTACTTCGCGGTCGGCCAGCACCATTGTGGGCGGTATGACCCAACAGTTGACCCGGAAGGCCGCAGCAGAATTTTCTTTCTTCCTGGCTATCCCCATGATGCTCGGCGCTACCGTGCTGAAGCTCAAAAAATACCTGGATTCGGGCCTTACCCTGAGCAGCAAAGAGATCAACCTCCTGGTCATTGGTAACGTAGTGGGCTTTGTGGTGGCCATACTGGCCATTAAATTCTTTATTGAAATCGTATCCAAACACGGGTTCCGGGCTTTCGGATGGTACCGGATCGTGGTAGGCGGAGTGATCATTGCCATGATTCTCAGCGGTAAAAGTCTGCAAATTATCTGATGATCGAAGAATTTCAGGCCGGAGAGGTTTTACTGATCGACAAACCCTATACATGGACCAGCTTTGACGTGGTCAATAAGATCCGTTACGCCTTTAAACCTCATAAGATCAAAGTGGGCCATGCCGGCACGCTCGACCCCCTGGCCACCGGCCTGCTGGTCATTTGTGTGGGTAAAAAGACCAAAGAAATAGACCTTTACCAGGCACAGATCAAAGAATATACGGGGAAAATCCGGGTGGGCAGCACCACGCCCTCTTTTGACCTGGAGACCAAGCCTGACGCCGAATATCCTACCGGACACATTACACCGGAAATGATCGAAGCCGCGCGCCGCTCCTTTCTGGGAACCATACACCAGGTACCTCCTGTTTATTCTGCTATAAAAGTAGACGGAAAACGGGCGTATGAGTCGGCCAGGCAGGGCAAAGACCTGGAGCTGAAATCAAGGGAGGTCCAGATCGAAGCGTTTGACCTTGACCTCTCGGCCTTTCCCGAAATCGGCTTCCGGGTGGTGTGCTCAAAAGGCACGTATATCCGTAGTCTGGCCCGTGACCTCGGAACGGCCCTCAACAGCGGAGCGCACCTGACCGCCCTGCGGCGGGAAAGGATAGGCGACTTTCGTGTTTCGGAGGCCCTTACCGTAGACCAGGCTGTAGAACAAATCAAGAGTAACCTATGAAAATCTACCATAATCTTTCCGAATTCAAACCCAAAGGGAACGCCATTGTTACGACGGGAACTTTCGACGGGGTGCACATCGGGCACCGCAAGATCTTATCGCGGCTGATGGAAAAAGCGAAGGAGGTGAACGGTGAATCGGTGCTGCTGACCTTCTGGCCGCACCCCAAGCTGGTGCTTTCACCCGATAGCCATACCCGTGTAACGCGTATCCTGACCACTCTTGAAGAAAAAATCGAATTGCTGGAAGAGCTGGGCCTTGACCACCTGGTCATCCTGCCCTTTACCCGTGAATTTTCAGAGCTCAGCTGTGAGCAGTATATAGAAGACGTGCTGATCAGCGGCTTCGGCACCAAAGCCATGGTGATCGGTTATGACCACCGTTTCGGCAGGAACCGCGAGGGCGGCATCGACTACCTTATCCAGCATTCGGAACGCTTTAAAATTGAGATCGAGGAGATCAGCCGCCAGGAGATCGACAACATCACCATCAGCTCTACCAAGATCAGGAAGGCCCTGGAAGAAGGAGATATTCAAACCGCCAATGAGCTGCTGGGAAGAAGGTATGACTTCTCCGGTACGGTGGTCAAGGGACGGCAGCTGGGCCGGCAGATCGGTTTCCCGACCGCCAATGTAAAAACACCGAACGAGTTCAAGCTGATCCCTAAAAACGGGGTGTATGCAGTAGAAACCTGGGTGAGAGGCATTAAGTACGGTGGCGTGATGAATATTGGCGTACGCCCTACCGTAGAAGGAAAAGGAATTACCCAGGAAGTGTATATCTTTGATTTTTCTGACGACATTTACGGCGAAAGCGTTAAAGTGGAGATTGTGGATTTTATCCGCGATGAGCAGAAATTCGACAGCATAGACGAGCTGATCCGCCAGATCAGGGCAGACGTGGAAACCTCTGCGAAACTACTGAAATCATGAATAAGAAGACGTTTGTCATCCTTTCAGCAGCCTGCATCCTGGTGCTGTGGTGCTTTCAGAATGTCATTACCGTAAATGTGCCCTGGTGGGACGATTTTCACGGGATCATCCTGCCCGTGTATGATCTTTTTACGGAAAAGTCTTTTATCGGAAAATTCCTGAACTTTGTTTCGCTGAACAACGAGCACCGGGTGGTCAACGACCGTATTTTTACCCTGCTCATCTACCTGGTGACCGGCAAATTTGAGCTGAAAGCCCTGGCGCTGCTGGGCTTTGTTAACCTGATCGGCATTTTCCTGGTGGTGGTCAGGGTACTCCGGATCCAGAAAGTACAATGGACAGCCCTGCTGCCGGTACTGTTCCTGGTCTTCCACGCCCAGTATTATGAGGGCCTGCAATCGCTGATGGTACCCTTTCAGAACTTTTCGGTGATCCTCTACATGCTGCTGAGCCTGTACTTCCTGGTTTTCCGGAAAAGCTTTGTCGCCGGCTTCGTTTTTGCGCTGGCCGCCATTTTCTCGCACGGCAACGGCATACTGGTGTTTATCCTGGGCGCTCTGGTGCTGCTTATCCGCCGGGAATACAGGCAAACCGCTCTCTGGACGTTGCTCTCAGTATTCACCGTATTCATTTACTTCCTGGGATACTCGAAGCCCGAATGGGCCAATGAGGCTGTAATTTCGCCCTGGAAAAACCCTGTGGCCGCCATTCGTTACGGCTTTGAATTCTTAGGCGCCTATTCGCTGAACCTGGTAGAAATATCAACGGGCCTGGCCAATTCTTCCCTGAAACAGCTGTTGCCCCAGCTGACCGGCCTGGCCGTGGTGCTGCTATGGCTGTACCTGGTGCTCAAAAAATATCCCTTGCAGAAAAGCAGCCTGCAAAAGCTTAAGGATAACCCCGCAGACCAGTTTTTGCTGGGCATGGCCGCCTTCTTCCTGGCCACCGGTATTATGATGGGGCTCACCCGCACGGGTTTCCCGGTGCTCAGCCGCTATACCATCAACTCTTCGTTTTTCCTGGTAGCGCTCTGGGGCTTTTACGTGACCAATTATTCGGAAAAAGGCAGCCGGCTGGTGACCCTGCTGACTTTCGGCGGGGCGCTGCTCTCGTATTACAATGCCACCGCCAAAGGGATTTATTTCCGGGATAACTGCATCACCGACGCCATTAATTACCGGGTCAACGGCACCTGGGTCAACGGGTACAGCGATTCCAGCCATGTGGCAAGGGTAAACCCGCTCCTGAAAGAGCCCCTGGCCGCCGGCGCCTATGTATTCCCTTCCTCAGAACTGGATAATTTCAACGGGTGGAGCGCCGAAACCAGTCGTGAAAAGGCAGATTTCAGCATTGTAGGCGACTACCTGATCATTTCCGGAACGGCGGATACGGAAACGTTTTTCACCCTCGAATCAGACAGGCACCAGTTCATATTTCCCGTCAGCAAAATACGCGCTAATCCCAAAGATTTCCTGCTTCACCGCACCTATTATTCGGATCTTTACCGCGCGGTTTTCCCTATCCATATCGTGCCGGCAGAGCATTACCGGATCTATAAAATAACCCGCCGGGGAAACGGGTTTAAAAAACTCTATCTTCAGCGGGTTCTGACGCCGGCGAAACTGATCGTCTACCGTAAGGATGTGCCTGCGGAACAGGAGAGATAGGTTGAGGGAACCCACCCTTCCTGTATTGCACTGAGCTTTTATGCGTTTCTTACGTAGCTGCCCAGCACTTTGATGTAGCTGCCGTGCTTTTTCAGGATCTTCTGGAAATTTTCATCCTTGTAATAGCCCAGGAATTCCATAAAAAACCAGAAATTGAAATCTTCGCTGCCCTTGTACGGCCGGCTTTCAATTTTGGTCAGGTTGATGTTTCCCTTGCGGAAATCCTGCAGGAAACGGGCCAGTGATCCGGCCTCATCTGTTTTGGGCAGCCGGGCCACAATGGTGGTCTTGTCGTTTCCTGAGGGCTGGTTTTCATAATTCTTGCTGATAATAATAAACCGTGTGCGGTTATTGCTGTTATCTTCTATATTATGAAATAAAACGGGAAGGCGGAACAGCTTGGCGGCAATCTCACTGCAGATGGCGGCGGCTTCCGGGTCTCCTGCCGCCAGCTTGGCCGCCTTAGAGGTAGACTCCACCTGGATCTCCTCGGGGTTATGCTGCTCAAAGTATTTGTTCAGGAAACCGCGGCATTGCCGGAAAGCAATGTCTTTGGAATAGATCCGTTTGATCCGGGCCGGGTTTTCGGCTTCGGTGGCCAGGGTAAAATGCACCGATATTTTCAGTTCGGCCGCGATAGAAACATCGGCCATGCTCAGCAGATCAATGGTTTCGTAAACAATTCCCTCCTGGTTATTTTCGATAGGGATGACCCCGAAACGGGCACGCCCCGTTTCCACCGCTTCAAATACCGAGCGGATGGTGGGCAGGGTCATGTATTCTGACATGGCACCGAAGCGGCTCTCGGCTGCCTGGTGGGTAAAGCTACCCTCCGGCCCCAGGTATGCCACCCTCTCCGGGAGCTCGATATTGCGGGCCGCCGCAAAAATTTCCAGGAAAATGGCTTCAATGGCAGAAGGGGTGAGCGGGCCTTTCGACAGGCCCACCATCTTTTCCACGATCCACTTTTCCCGTTCGGGCCGGTAAATGGCGCCCTTGGTCTCCCGTTTGATCTCCCCTACTTTCTGTACCCAGCGCATCCGCTCATTGAGCAATACGATCAGCTTTTCATCAATGAGGTCAATTTCCTTTCTTACGTTCTCTAAAGTCACTTTTCTATCTGGTTATTCATCCACAATCTCTACTTCTTTCTCTTCCAGGATATCCTGCTCAATAATCAGGTTATCGATAATGAAGACCTGCCTTTCGGGGGTGTTTTTCCCCATATAATAGCTCAGGATCTTAGGTATGGCCGATTCCTTCTCCAGGATCACAGGATCCAGCTTGATGTCTTTCGAAATAAAACCTTCAAACTCGTGGGGCGAGATTTCTCCCAGTCCCTTGAAGCGGGTGATCTCGGGTTTTCCGCCCAGCTTGCTGATAGCGTTGAGCTTCTCTTCTTCTGAATAGCAATAAATGGTTTCCTTTTTATTCCTCACCCGGAAAAGCGGGGTCTGAAGAATAAAGAGGTGTCCTTCCCGGACCAGCTCAGGGAAAAACTGCAAAAAGAACGTCAGCAAAAGCAGCCGGATATGCGATCCGTCCACGTCAGCATCCGTAGCAATAATGATCTGGTTATACCGGAGGGTCTCGATACCGTTTTCAATATCAAGGGCGTGCTGAAGAAGGTTAAATTCCTCGTTCTCGTATACCACCTTTTTGCTTAACCCGTAGCAGTTCAGGGGTTTCCCTCTCAGGCTGAACACGGCCTGGGTTTCGGGGTTACGCGCCTTGGTAATGGAGCCACTGGCCGAGTCGCCCTCGGTAATGAACAGCATGGTATCCTGCTTGCCTTCAAACTTTTCGTCGTTCAGGTGATACCGGCAGTCGCGTAGCTTGCGGTTATGCAGGTTGGCTTTTTTGGCCCTTTCGTTGGCAATTTTCTTCACCCCGGCCAGCTCTTTTCTTTCCCGCTCCGACTGCTCGATCCGCCGTTTCAGGGCGTCTTTCACTTCCGGGTTCATATGCAGGAAGTTATCCAGCTTTTCTTTTACGAAATCGTTCACAAAAGACCGCACGGTGGGCGCGTTTTCATCCAGGCTGATGTTATTGGAACCCAGCTTGGTTTTGGTTTGCGACTCAAAAACCGGCTCCTGGATCCGCACCGCAATGGCCCCGATGATCGACTGCCGCACATCTTCTGAAGCATAGTCTTTCCCGTAATGATCACGCACGGTTTTGACCACGGCTTCCTTAAAAGCAGAGAGGTGGGTACCGCCCTGGGTGGTATTTTGTCCGTTCACAAAAGAATAATACTCCTCGCCGTACTGGTTGCCGTGGGTGAGCGCCATCTCAATATCCTCTCCTTTGAGATGGATGATCGGGTAGCGCAGCGAGGCCTCGTCGGTTTTACGGAGCAGGAGGTCGAGCAACCCGTTAGCCGAATAAAACTTTTTCTTGTTCAGGTACAGCGACAGCCCGGAATTCAGGTAACAATAATTCCAGATCATGTTTTCCACGTATTGCCCGATAAAGTGGTAATTTTTGAAAACGGTATTGTCGGGTTCAAAAACCACGAGGGTACCGTTTTTGGCCTCTGTAGGCTCAACCGGGCTTTCCGACTTCAGCTCTCCCCTTTCAAAAACCGCCGATTTCTGCTCGCCGTCGCGTATAGCCGTAACACTGAAATAAGATGACAGTGCATTTACCGCCTTGGTACCTACCCCGTTCAGTCCCACAGCCTTCTGAAAAGCCTTGGAGTCGTATTTGGCCCCTGTATTGATCTTGGAGACCACATCCACTACCTTACCGAGGGGAATGCCGCGCCCGTAATCGCGTACCAATACTTTTCCTTCATCAATCGAAACCTCAATTGACTTCCCGAAGCCCATTGCATATTCATCAATACAGTTGTCCAGCACCTCTTTGAGCAATACGTAAATCCCGTCATCCGGAGCCGACCCGTCGCCCAGCTTACCGATATACATCCCCGGGCGCAGCCGGATATGTTCTTTCCAATCCAATGAACGAATACTGCTCTCGTCGTAATTATTCTCAGCCATAGTAAATATTAAACCACCAATTCAAACGTTTACAAAAAATAAGACGAAAGGGCCATCTGCTGCCGGCAACCTGCCTGAGGGCACCGGCCGGCCCGGCCGCTTTTACACACCTCAATTATCTTTTAAATGCAAAGTTCTCATTTATTCAGTTTCTTCTTGTATTTTTGTAGTTTCTTAGTCAAAGGGAAAACGCATCAAATGAAATTGTTCAAAGTTAGGAAGACAAATTTAATTGTTAAGATAGTTTTAATTTTATTATTGAATCTATCGCTGGAGAAGGCGGTAACTGCGCAGGAAAAGGAAAAAGAAACCAAGGCCACGACTCAGAAAACCGCAGAACCGACCCAGAAAAATGTTCCCGCCAACAACCGTACCACCACACGGGAAGGCCGGCTGCCTGCCGGCGTCACCACGGAAGCACGTGCTATAGCCCTCACACCCGAAGAAACGGTGGCGGTACAGGCGGAAGAGACCAACCGCCTTGCCAGGGAAGCCGAAATAGCGGCTGACGAAGCCCGGGCCGCCATCATCAGGAGAACGTTCGGGAGCTCACTGTTTGCCAACTCCAAATTTGATCTTACCCAGGCCATTAATATTGCCACTCCCAATAACTATGTGCTGGGCCCCGGCGATGAGCTGGAAGTGGTAGTTTACGGATTTTCCCAGAATATTCAGAAAGCCAGGATAAATGCCGACGGCTACGTTGTGCTTGAAAAAAGCGGGGTCGTGTCAGTGGCTAACCTCGACATGGACACGGCTACCGAAAAGATAAAAGCGGCTCTTTCCAAAACCTATGCCGGCATCAAAACGGGAAACACCTTTGTACGGGTGTCCCTTACCGGCTTCAGAACCATCAAAGTAAAAGTGACCGGAGAGGTGGTTGCACCGGGTACCTATACGCTTACCTCGTTCAGCAACCTGATGGCGGCGCTGCACGTTTCAGGCGGGCCCAATGACATCGGTACCTACCGCGACATCGTACTGATAAGAGGCAACCGGGAGATTGCTCATTTTGACATTTATGAATTTATTGTAAAAGGATATGCCTCCGGCGACAGGCTGCTGCAGGATCAGGATGTGGTGCAGGTAGGGCCGTTTATCTCCCGCGTGGCGGTTTCCGGTTTCACAAAACGTACCGGCCTTTTTGAAGTGAAGCCGGGAGAAAAGCTCAGCGATCTCCTGAAATTTGCCGGTGGCTTTAACCAGTACGCCTACTCCGATATTGTGAAGATCTACCGGAACACCTCCAGCGAACGCCGGATTGTTAACGTCAATAAGCCTGATTTCCCCAATGAAAATGTATACATGGGTGACTCATTGGTCGTAGAGAAAGTACTTGACCGGATAGAGAACGTGGTGACCATCACCGGTGCCGTTTTCCGGCCGGGTGAGTATTCGCTCGACTCCAATCCTACACTGACCAAGCTGGTCACTTCTGCTGCCGGGCTGAAAGAAGAATCTCTCCAGGGCCGGATCAACATCAACCGCACCAACAACGACCTTTCCATTTCCAATATATCTGTTAACTACAACGATATCCTGGAAGGCCGGGCCGAAGATCTTAAGCTGAAACGGCTCGACGAGGTCATCGTTCCCAGCATTTACGAGCTCACGGAACAGTCGGTTATCCGTATCCAGGGGGCCATCAATCACGAAGATGCCAAAGAAGGCATTGAGCTGCCCTATGTAAAAGACATGACCGTACAGGACGTGATTGTACGGGTGGGCGGACTGACCGAAGCGGCCTCGCTTTCCCGCATTGAGATCGTGAGGAGAAAGAGGAATATTGATCCGAAACAATCGGATGCACAGATCGCCGAGATCATCCAGTTCAATATGCGGCCTGACCTCAGCCTGGTGGATTCACGCGAGAGCATTTACCTTCTGCCGTTTGACGAGATCATTGTCAGAACCTCTCCCAACTACGAAAAGCAAACCCTGGTAAAAATATCGGGAGAAGTGATGTTCCCCGGCCCTTACGGACTGGAATACAAAGACGAAAGGATATCGCGGCTTATTGAGCGGGCAGGCGGACTGACCGACCTGGCGTATATGAATGGCGCCACGCTGCTGCGGAAAACGCTTCTGAGCGAACGCCAGCGGAAAAAACGGGAAGAAACCCTGACCAACCTGAATATCGGCAACAAAATAAAAACCACCGAGGGACTGGATGTAACCACTGCCCCCCTGACCACTACCACAACGACCACGGAAGGTGAGGTGGCTGATTCGTATATCAACGAAGACATCCCGATAGACCTCAAGAAGATCCTGGCCAACCCGAACGACATCACGTATGATCTTATCCTTCAGGACGGTGACGAGATCGTTATTCCCAAAAGGCTGGAAACCGTGCGGATAGAAGGGGAAATCCTTTATCCTACCACCGTAAAATATAACTCCGGTAAGAGCTTCCTCGACTACATTTCGGCTTCGGGAGGGTTCACTAAAAAATCGGCTAAGGGAAGCGCCTACGTAAGGTATCCTAACGGTAATGTAGACCGTACCCGTAAGTTCATGTTCATGCGTTTTCACCCGAAAGTAGAGCCGGGCAGCGAGATTGTTATTCCTCCGAAAACCGAAACCACCACGGAGCAATTCAACAAACTTTCCGGTACCATAACGACTATCAGTGCTACACTGGGTACTATTGTAACCATTATCGGTTTAATCAGGCTTACAAAATAGTATGGACAACACAGAACGAATTTCGACCAAAGAGTTTTTAAAGTCAACCTTTAATTACTTCCAGTTTCTGGGCAGTAACTGGCAACTCCTGCTGATTGTGCTGGTGGCCGGTAACCTGTATGACATGGCTAAAAACAATTACTTTACCACCACCAAGTCATATGGGGCCGCCATTGAATTCAATATAGACCTGGAGGGCAATGCCAACAGCCAGTTTGGCGGACTTGCCACGGCATTTATGGGCAATGCGGCCAACAACAGCGGGCTGATGGACATCACCAATTTCCCGATGGTGATCATGTCAAGAACCGTTTTTGAAAATGCGTTGATGACCGAAACAGAGCTTTTCGGGAAAAAAGACCTGTTTGTTAACTTCTTCATTGACAGCAGCGACATCAAAACCAAAGAATGGGGCGGCAATTTCTTCAAAGCACCCTCTTCTTACGCCCAGGTGAAATTTGAGAAAAAGAAGCCGGCCGATCTCACACCTTTTGAAAACCAGGTGATGGGAGAGATCGTGATGAAGCTGGAAGGAGATACCCACATGGAAAAACAACAGGGAACTTCTATCTACAACCTCTCTGCCAAGCTGACCAACGAGCTCCTGGCCAAAGCCTGGGTGGAAATCCTGCTTTCGGCCACGGAAGATTTTTATACGGAAATGAAGACCCGGAAAACCCGGAAGCTGATTACTATCCAGCAAAGACGGGTAGACAGCCTCAGCGTGCTGTTACGGGGGAACGACACCCGCCTGGCCCGGGCTACCTTTGAGCAACCCGATGTGGTTAACCCGCTGGCGGGGATGACCCAGACCAAGCTCACCCGCGACAATACCTATTTGTCTAACCTGTACTTTACCAGCCTGAACAGCCTGGATAACCTGAATAACCTGCTGGTAGAGCAGACCCAGTTTTTCCAGATCTTAACACCGGTAAAGCTGCCCCTGGTTGCTGATTTCCGAACGGGGATAAGTGTCCGGCTGACAGGGCTTATCCTGCTTATAGCCACCATCTTCTTCATTTCGATCCGGAAATCTTACCTGGACATCATGTCTGAATAAATCCATCTATGAATTCCAGAGTCAGAGTAATTACCAATAAAAAAACTATTTCAGAGTATATCGCTGAGATCTGGGACTATAATGAGTTGTTCTGGATCCTGGCCAAGCGCGATATTATTGTCAAATATAAGCAGGCTGTGCTGGGCGTGGGCTGGGCGGCCATACGCCCCCTCATTACCACCCTGGTGATGGCCCTGGCTTTCGGAAGGCTGGGCCGGCTGGGGATGAACACCTCTATTCCCTACATGCTGATCGTATCGGTCGGGGTAACGGTATGGCTGTATTTTTCGCAAAGCCTCACCACCATCAGCACCAGCCTGGTACTGAATTCCAACCTGGTCACCAAAGTTTATTTCCCGCGGCTGATCATCCCGCTGTCTTCCATATTCATAGGACTGGTAGATGTGGTGGTGTCTCTTGCGGTATTTGCCGGCCTGTGCATATTTTACCAGTTCCTGCCCGACTGGAAGATCATCTTTATCCCGCTTATCCTGATCCTGACTTTCCTGGCATCTTTCGGGGTGGGGCTGATTGCCGCCGTGCTGAACGTGAAATACCGTGATATAGGGCAGCTGATTTCTTTTGTGGTACAGTTCGGTACCTTTCTTTCACCCGTAGCTTACCTGACTGACGCCTATAAGGATGCCTCTAACGGCGACCTCCTTTATAACCTGGCCCTGCTGAACCCCGTTACCGGGTGTATTGATGCCATGCGATGGGCCATGCTGGGCGACTTTGCCCCCTTTAACTGGTACAGTTTTATCCCGCTGGTTGTATTTATTCTTGTTACTTTCTTTTATTCCATCTGGTTCTTCAGAAAGCATGAAGATACATTTGTAGATCACATCTGACCTTCTATGACCGTACTCAGTGTTGAAAATATTTCCAAGAAGTATATCCTGAACAGCAAAGGGAAATCGAACGATGACCTCCGGGATACCATCACCGGCTGGTCGAAAAAGCTGCTTAACCCGGGTAGTCCCGACCAGGTAAAACAGGATTTCTGGGCGCTGAAAGATATTTATTTTGAAGTAAAGCAAGGCGACAGGCTGGGCCTGGTAGGTGCCAACGGTGCCGGTAAGTCGACCCTGCTGAAAATATTGAGCCAGATCACCGAGCCCACCACCGGGAGCATCAAGATCAGGGGGCGTATGGCCAGCCTGCTGGAAGTAGGTACCGGTTTTCACCCCGAGCTGACCGGCCGCGAGAACATTTTCCTGAACGGGGCCATACTGGGAATGAAAAAATCGGAGATCAACCGGCACTTTGATGCGATTGTGGATTTTGCAGGCATTGAAAAATTTATTGATACGCCGGTAAAAAGGTATTCCTCAGGGATGTATGTACGCCTGGGTTTTGCCATTGCCGCTCACCTCGAACCGGAAATCCTGGTAGTGGATGAGGTATTGGCCGTGGGCGATGCCGACTTCCAGAAGAAGAGTATCGGCAAGATGAAAGACGTCTCTAACAGCGGCAGGACCCTGTTATTTGTTTCACATAACCTGACGGCCGTTCAGGGGCTTTGCAACAAAGGCGTTTACCTGCGTTCAGGTGAGCTCATCAAAAACGGCCCGATAGACGAAGTGATCACCGAATACGTTAAAAACGTTTCCAAATTTCAGCTGGAGCAGGTCTGGACCGATCCGAACCCGGCACCCGGAAACGATTTTGTCAAAATAAAGAGCATCCGGCTGGTGCCTGACGAAAGCCATACCCGTCCTAACCTCGATACCTCCACCCCGCTTCGCCTGGAGCTGGAATACTGGAATTTTGTAGACAATGCCGAACTGAATGTCAGCGTATTTCTCTACAGCATGACCGGGGAGTGCATTTTTAATATTGGCGATGAGGCCCAGATTTACGGAAAGGGTATTATAAAGTCGGTTTGCAAGATCCCCGGTGATTTCCTGAACGACGGTTCCTATTATATTTCCGTGATGATCGTACGCGACCGCCTGGCGCCGGTGTATTTTTTTGAAGATGCCATTGCTTTTGACATCATTGACTACCGCGAAGGTACCGAATGGGTGGGCAAGTGGCCGGGCGCTATCCGCCCGAAAATGATACAGGTGAAATCCTGGCAAACCGAATTATCCTGATAAATTATGCCTGACAGAATAAATGTAACCAAGTCATTTCTTCCCCCGCGGCAGGAATACGAACAGATGCTGGCAAGGATCTGGGATTCGGAATGGCTGACCAATAACGGTCCGCTGCTGGTAGAGCTGGAACAAAAGCTGCAGCAAAAGCTGGATCTGCCTTACCTGGCCATTACCGGTAACGGAACCATCGCCATTCAGCTGGCCATAAAGGCGCTTAACCTGTCGGGCGAGATCATTACCACCCCGTTTTCTTATTGCGCTACCACCACTTCTATTCTGTGGGAAAACCTGAAGCCTGTTTTCGTGGATATTAATCGCGAAGACCTGAACATCAATGCCGACCTGGTAGAAAACGTTATCACTGAAAAAACCACCGCCATACTGGCCACCCACGTATACGGTAATCCGTGCAACGTGGAAAAGCTGGAAGCCATAGGAAAAAAATACGGTCTGAAGATCATTTATGACGCCGCCCACGCTTTCGGTGTGGAATACAAAGGCCGCTCGCTGCTGGCCTATGGCGACGTTTCTACTTGCAGCTTCCATGCCACCAAGGTCTTTCACACGGTAGAAGGCGGGTGCGTGGTATGCCATGATCCTGAACTTTACGGAACCATCCGGCTGATGCGCAGCTTCGGGCATGTTCAGGACGAGTATTTCCTGCCGGGTGTAAACGGTAAAAACTCCGAGTTTCATGCAGCCATGGGGCTGGTTAACCTGGGCCACCTGGATGCCATTATTGCCGGCCGGAAACAGGTTTTTGCCCTCTATGACGAAATGCTGAACTGGGACAGGCTGCATAAGCCTACCGAAAAAGCCAGCGACCTGGTTTATAACTACGCCTATTACCCGGTGGTTTTACCCGATGTAGCCACCACGTTACAGGTACTTGAAGCGCTTAAACAGGAAAATATATACCCCAGAAGGTATTTTTATCCTACCCTTAATACGTTAAAGTATGTACCGGTGCAGTACGACTGCCCGGTGAGTGAAGACATTTCACCCCGGGTGATCTCTTTGCCGCTCTACCCCGACCTGGATCATGCGATTGTGAGGAAAATAGCCCGTATTATCAACGAACATATCTGAACCGGCTTGCGGGAAAAGAAGGAAATATTGTTTGTGAGTCATGATGCCAACCGTGCGGGGGCACAGATTTTCCTGTACAATATCATGGCTTACCTGCAGGACAACGGTTACGGTGTGGTGCTTTTGCTGGTCAATGACTGGGGAACTTTCCGGGAAGAATTCGAGAGCCGGTTTACTACCTACTCGCTGAACCGCCCGGAAATGTCGCGGTGGCGCCGCCTGCTGGAACATCCGCCTACCGTATTGGAAACCATACGGGCCCGGCATCGCATAGGGCTGGTGTATGTCAATACCATTGCCGGTGTTCACCTGCTCAGCGACCTGAAAGCCACCTGGCAGGTACCGCTTATAACGCACATCCACGAGCTCTCTTATTCTATTCGCCAGTATGGTCCGCCGGATGCGCCGGCACTCCTGTTCCGGTTTTCCGATATTGTTGTGGCCTGCTCTGACGCTGTTGCGGCCAACCTGCGCCAATACGAAGACAGCGACCGGATCAGGGTTATTCATTCGTTTGTCAACAATGAGCAGATCCTGAAAATACACGGGCAGTCGCAGCCGGCAGAAGTATTGAAAGAATGGGGCCTCGACAGCCGCTATATGTGGGTAGGCGCCTGCGGAAACGCCGACTGGCGCAAAGCCCCGGATATTTTTGTGCAGATTGCCGCCCAAACCATCGACGCACCCGTGAGGTTTGCCTGGATCGGTATCCGTGAAGATGACCCCATGAAAAGCCAGCTGGAATACGATGCCGCAAAGCTGGGCATTACCGGTAAAATTGCCTGGCTCCCTCCTACTCCGAAGGCTGTGGAACTGATCAATGCCATGAATTTGTTTTTACTTTGCAGCCGGGAGGATCCGTTCCCCCTGGTCATGCTGGAAGCGGCCCTGTGCCGTAAGCCCATCCTGTCTTTTAAAAATACAGGCGGGGGCGACGAATTCATAGAGCAGGATGCCGGGTGGCAGGCCGGCTACCTGGACGTGCAGGAAATGGCTGCCCTGATACGCTCTGTCAATGCTTCGGAAATAGCCGCCCGCGGAGAAGCCGCCCGGCAGAAAGTGCTGGAGCGCTACAGTTTTGAACACTCCATGAGAAAAATCAAATCACTTGTGGATGAAAATTTTATTTTTAATCCCGACAATATTTAAGAAGATTGGAGGGTTAAAAAAGAAAGAACCTGGATATGAACAAATGTATAACTGTCTTGCTTGTCTGTTTTGCTTTTCAAGGATATGCACAGAAAGAAAAGGGTAAAATAATCTCAGCGCCAAAAATACCGCAATCGTCCAAGAACACCCAGGCCAAGAAAGAGACGACCAAAAAAGACGAATTTGACTTTATTTTCGAAGAAGAGCCCCGGCTACGGTTCTCCAACCAATACGAAGGCAGCAACAACAACAAGGCTGCTGCGCCTGCCGGCCCGGCTTCCAATTACAAAGAAGGCATAAAGATCGAACCGCTCCGCGAGATCAATACCATTGTGCACGAAGATACCTCCTCGCTTGACGAAGGTGAGCTGCTCATTGTGGAGATTGAGGAAGAAGCTCAGTTTGCCGGAAGTGAAAACATGGTGAATGTGGCCTCGTATTATTCGGTCTGGGACACCAAAAGCCTTAACCCTTACGGGATGGCGCCGAAAAGCTTTAATGAGGTCATCAACATTACACTCTATAACGAGAAGGAAGGACGGAACTGGGCACGTATGCTCGACAACTTCCGGCTCTCCTCGCATTTCGGCTGGCGGAACAAGCGATGGCACCGGGGCACCGATCTTGCCCTGGATACCGGCGACAAAGTCTATGCGGCTTTTGACGGTATTGTACGGATCGGCGGAACATACAACGGTTACGGTAGAACCGTGCTGGTCAGGCATTATAACGGGCTGGAGACCCTGTACGGGCACCTCTCCAAGATTGCGTTTGAGCCCAACACGCTGGTAAAGGCAGGAGATGTTATCGGCCTTGGCGGTAGCACAGGGCGTAGCTCGGGCCCGCACCTGCACTACGAAACCCGCTACGAAGGAAACCAGTTTGATACCGAGAACATCTACGACTATACCAATAACCAGATCCGGATCCGTTCACAGGAGTTTACCCTTTCTTCACGCCTGTACGATTACCTGCGGGGCGGACGTTCGGTTCCGGCCAGCTACCGTAACGGCAACGATGCCGCTTCCGGCGAAGCCATGGATGACCACGAAGACGTGGATGAATTTGAAGAAGAAATACCGGTAAAAACGGTTCAGAAGGCCTGGCACTCGGTAAGAAGGGGTGATACCCTCTCTTCTATTGCCCGCCGGTTCAACATGACCGCCCGGGAGCTGGCCCAGCTGAATAAAATCCCTTTAAACAAAAAGATCTATCCCGGACTAAGACTCCGCGTACGATAATGAAAACAGATATACTGGTTTTTGCCGCTCACCCCGATGATGCGGAGCTGGGTTGCTCAGGCACCCTTGCCAAAGAAGTAGCGGCCGGCCGGAAAGTGGTTATTGCCGACCTCACACAGGGCGAGCTGGGTACCCGGGGCAGTGGCCCGCTACGCCTGGAAGAAGCCGCAGCTTCTGCCGCTATTCTGAAGCTGGCTGCCCGCGAAAACCTGGGTTTTAAAGACGGCTTTTTCCGGAACGATGCCGAACACCAGCTGGAGATCATCCGGGTGATCCGGAAATACCGGCCGGAGATTGTGCTGATGAATGCGCCTGAAGACCGCCACCCCGACCACGGCCGGGCCGCGCAGCTCTGCACCGAAGCCTGCTTTTACAGCGGCCTCCGTAAGGTGGTCACCCATGCTGCCGACGGTAGTGAGCAGGCGCCCTGGCGCCCTAAAAACGCTTTTCATTATATCCAGGATCGTTTTCTGAAACCCGACCTCGTGGTAGATGTTTCTGATTTCTGGCAGATCAAAACCGACAGCATCCTGGCCTTCCGGAGCCAGTTTTTTGACCCGGAATCTACTGAGCCGGCCAGCTACATTTCTTCACCTGAATTCCTGGAATTTGTGAACAGCCGGGGCTCGGAGTTCGGCCACCAGATCGGTGCCCGCTACGGTGAAGGGTTTATCCGCTCCAGGATGCTGGGAGTAAACAGCCTGTTTGATTTACTGTAATACGGCACGCATCAGGATCCGGAAATGGTTATACAGGTTCGGCAAAAAGCCGAAGTGGCGGCGTAATACCGCATACCGGTCTTTCCATGACCTCCATTTCTGCCTGTGCGAGATCCCGCCTATCAGGTACCGGGCCAGGATACCCGGGTACTGCACTATGCCTGATGCTCTTTTCAGGCACTCTATCTCCCAATCGATATCTGCGCTGAGGTTATCCGTACGGTAAGCCGGGGCTATGGCCTTCCGGACAATAAACGACTGGTGGCATACCAGCATGCCCAGGCCGTATTTCTTCCACGACAGCGCTTCGGGTATCTTATGGGGCATCCGCTCCGAACGCAGGCCCAGAACTGCTCCTGAATGGTCTGTCATCAGGGTATCGGAGTAGATCACATCAGGGTTCTCCCTCATCAGCCCTTTCAGCTTTGCCACGGCATCCGGCTCGGCAATCTCATCACCCGCATTCATAAACCAGACATAGGTACCCGAAGCCCGGGCCTGGCCCTTGTTCATGGCATCGTACAAGCCTTTATCCGGCTCAGAAATCAGCACGTTGATCCTGTCGCGGTAACGCGCGGCAATAGCCAGGGTACCGTCGCGCGAGGCTCCGTCGATCAGCAGGTATTCAAAATCCTGGTCGGTCTGGGCAGCAATGCTCTCCAGGGTCCTTTCCAGGAATTCTTCTGCATTATAGGTGATAGTGATAATTGACAAACGGGACATACGGTAACCGGGAAATACAAATAATGCCGAAAAATAATCATTAAAAGACAACTACCCGGTACCTGAAGTGCTAAATTATTATCGCCCGTACCTTATATTTGGCATAATTTTACTAAACCGGTGTATCCGGCTTATAATTAAGACAGACTATGAACAATACTTCAGGGTTTAAGAAATACCTCCCCTACCTGCTGGCCGTTTTATTTTTCCTGGTGATCACTTTCCTGTACTTCAGTCCTATACTGAGCGGTAAAGCCGTAGCCATGCATGACGACGTGATGAGCACCGGGAATGCCCGCGAAGCCATGGAATATCACAAAAAAACCGGTGAATATACCTGGTGGACCAACGCCGTTTTCGGAGGTATGCCTGCCAACATGATCTGGGGAAGCTACCCTTACAGCTTAACCAGCCGGCTGGGAAGCTTCATTTATGCCGCTATCCCGTCTCCCGTGAATGTGATCTTCCTGCTGATGACCGGGTTCTTTATCTTTATGATCAGCCTGCGCAAAAGCCTGTGGGTTGCCATTATTGCCGCTGTTGCGTATGCGTTCGGTACCTATAACCTGCTGTATACCGAGGCCGGGCACCTCTCCAAAATACTGGCTCTGGCCTATGCCCCCGCCATACTGGGTGGTTTTTCCCTTATTTTTCAACGAAAATACCTGCTGGGAACTTTCCTCACGGCCTTGTTTCTTTCGCTGGAGATTTACGCCAACCACCTGCAGATAACCTATTACTTTATATTCATTCTCCTCGCCTATTTCCTATACGAGGGCGTTAAGATGATACGGGCGGGAGAAACCCGCACCCTGGCCAAAGTAACCGGCTGCCTGGCCGTAGCCGTGGTAATTGGTGTGGGCATGCACAGCATGCGGCTCTGGAATAACTTTGTATACTCCAAAGAATCAACCCGCGGTGTCTCTGAGCTGAAACAGAGCTCAGTGGGGAACTCGGGGCTGACCCGCGATTATGCTTTCGGCTGGAGCTACGGACTTGACGAAACGTTTACCCTCATTGTGCCTAACCTTATGGGCGGAGGTTCAGTGGGTACCCTCTCCGACAAATCGGAAACCTACAAAACAATGGTTTCTAACGGGATAGACCCGAATATGGCCGGGCAGTTTATACAGCAGCTGCCGCTTTACTTCGGAAACCAGTCTATCACCAGCGGGCCCGCCTATTCAGGGGTGCTGGTGGTCTTCCTGTTCATCCTGGGCCTGTTTATTAACCGGAGCAGATGGAAATGGATCAACCTCGGCCTTACCCTCTTCTTCATTGCCTTGTCGTGGGGAAGCAACTTCCCGGCCTTTAATAACTTTATTTTTGACGCATTGCCCGGCTACAACAAGTTCAGGGCTGTGACCATGACCCTGGTGATCGTGCACTTCCTGCTGGTATGGGGTGCAGCCAATGCCCTATCCGCCCTGTTCTCTGACCGGTTCACCTGGCCCACACTCCGGAAGCCCCTCTATTACAGCGCCGGCATACTGGCAGCGCTTATGCTGATCGGTTATTTCTCGGTTGATTTCACCGGCCCGCGTGACGTGGAATTTAAAGCCGGCATTGCCCAGTCTACCGGAGACGCCTTTGCCAGCAAGCTGCTGTATTCGCTGCAGGCAGACCGGCAGGGAATGGCCTGGAGCGATGTGATGCGCGGGCTCATTCTCTCGGCACTGCTGCTGACCGGCATCTGGGCCTATTTCAATAACAAGCTGAACCAAAGGGTGTTTACATACGTGATCTTCCTGCTACTGGCCTATGACCTGATCGGTGTGGACAAGCGGTATTTCAATAACGACGATTTCACAGCCAAAAAGGGGCAAGCCAATGAGTTTACCCCTACCGCAGCTGACCTGGAGATCCTCAAAGATACCGACCCGAACTTCAAAGTCATCAATGTGACTACTTCTTTCACCCAGGATGCCCGCGACTCGTATTTCCATAAGTCGCTGGGCGGATACCACGGCGCCAAGCTGAAGAAAACCCAGGAGCTGTACGATAACCAGCTGATCACCAAAGACAACCAGCTGAATATGCAGGTACTGGATATGCTGAATACCAAATACCTGATCACCAACGGAGCCAACGGCCCGGTGGCACAGCGAAACCCCGGTGCATTGGGCAATGCCTGGTTTATCGATACCCTCAAAGTAGTGCCTGCTGCTGATGAGGAGCTGGCTGCGCTGGCTGATTTTCATGCAGCCACCACTGCCGTGACCCAGCAGAACCAGGGGCTGACTGCAAAAACTTACTCGCCTGATTCTACCGAACTTATCCGGCTTACCAGCTATGCGCCCAATAAGCTGGTGTATAGCTCCGATACGAAAAGCCCGCAGTTTGCCGTATTCTCTGAAATGTATTACCGGGGAAACCAAGACTGGAAAAGCTATATTGACGGGAAAGAAACCCCGCACCACAAGGTCAATTACGTATTAAGAGGAATGGAAATACCGGCCGGTAAGCACGAGATCGTATTTGAATTTAAGCCGGCAGCGGTAGAAAAAGGAAAAATGCTGGATCTTATTGCGTCTGTAGCGCTTGTTCTTCTGGGCGTGGGCGCAGTTTACACCCGGGTTAAAAATAAAGATTAATGTAGGTAACGCGGATTTTTATGAGTAAAAATCATAAAAATCCGCGTTTATGGTATGCTGTCAGAGCCGCACCACGTTTCCTGTCTTCACCGACTCATCACAGGCAAAAGCCACTTTCAGGCTGTATACGGCGTCATCGAGGTGATCGTTCAGATCCAGGTCTTCAGCAATGGCCCGCAGAAAATACTGCTGTTCACGCCGGCAAAGCTCGTTATGATCCGGCTCATCGCTCAGGTCTATCCAGCGGTCTTCTTCGGTAAATTCGTTCTGCCCATTGATGGCTGCATTGTGCACTTTCAAGGATTCGGCTTTGCTGTGGGCATCCACATTATCCGAATTGCCTTCCGAAGCCGCATTTTTACCGGCAATGGAAACGCAGCCTTTCGGCCCGATCACGTCTTTCACAAAATAGGCCGTTTCACTCATCATCGGGCCCCAGCCGGCCTCGTACCAGCCCACCGAGCCGTCTTCAAAGCGTATCTGCAGCTGGCCGTAATTGTAATTGGATTCCGGGATATCGTCAGTTAACCTGGCCCCGATGGCGCTCACCCAAACCGGCCTTGAGCGGGTCATCTGGCACATCACGTCAATATAATGCACGCCACAGTCTACAATAGGGCTCAGGCTTTTCATGAGGTTGCGGTGCACATCCCACATATAGCCGTGCGACTGCTGGTTCAGGTTCATCCGCATCACCAGCGGCTTACCCAGGCTCTGGGCTACCTCAATAAATTTGATCCAGGACGGGTGTACCCGCAGGATATACCCCACCACCAGCTTCCGGTTCAGCCGGCGCGCCGCAGCGGCCACGCGTTCGGCACCTTCAACAGTATCGGCAATGGGTTTTTCAAGGAATACATGACAACCGGCCTCCAGGGCCGCCAGGGCGTATTGTTCGTGGGTATCGGGGTAGGTGGAAATACAGACGGCATCCGGGCGGGAGTCACGCAGGGCCTCGTAGAAATCACCGTACAGCGGATACCCTCCGCCCAGCTTTTCATTCAGCTTTTCCTTGCTGTCTCCTTTGGAAACCAATCCACAGATCTGAAATTCATTCATCGAATGATATGCCAGCGCATGGGAGATCCCCATATTGCCGCAGCCTGCTACCAGTACTTTAATCTTCACTATTTTTATCCGGGTTAAAAGTCAAAAATACAAAAAAAAGGAGTCAAAAACTCCTTTAAGTAATTTTATATTCCGGGTAAAGGGAAGCAGGCGGATACGTAAGTCGCGTATGTTAGCTAACGAGAGAAGGGCTGCTAATATAAATTCCCCTCAAAAAAAACAGGGTATTATTTTATGACGCGCTTAACCGGAAAAAGTCACCCGGCCGGATCACTTTTTTCGGTTACCCCTTTTTCGCGGTAACGGTCAAGCACGTAAATGATGGAACGATACGATTGCTTTACGGCCTCCGCCAGTTGTTCAGGGCCCATCCAGGCCAGCTCTTCAATACCTTCTTCCACCTGCGGCGCCATTTTGGCATCAGAGATCAGCTTCATGCTGTACCACCGGGTACGTTTGATCACCAGCTTGCCTTTCTGAAAATACGTATGCCAGGTACTAACCAGCCTGCGGTCGGCGAATACGGTGACGCCGCATTCTTCTTCTACCTCACGAATAGCCGTAATTTCTGATTTTTCCCCTTTTTCAGCCTTTCCTTTGGGAAGATCCCAGAACCCCAGCCGCTTCATCATCAGCACCTTACCCGTATGGTTCTCTACTACCCCGCCCGCTGCTTTCACAAACTGCAGCTCTTTTTTCAGGAACTTCCTGAAGCGGCGCAGATTTTTTACCAGAAAAGTTACCCCCGCCAGCGTTGAGCTGCTGTTAACCTGGAGAAATTCCATAAAATTCAGGATGCTCCGGTGTGAGGCATTCCGGATGAGCGGGTTGCCGGTTATCTCGCTGAACTTAACAATGTCTTTTTCAAGATTAATGGTTTGCGAGTACAGCGCAGCCTCCGGCGTTTCAAGAATATGAACGGGAATGTTACTGACAAAGATGATCATGCTTCGGATAAAAATGCAAAGGTAAAAGGTAAGCGCCGATTAATTTTGTTTGGCCGAACCTTAAATGAAATATTTTTTTTGTTACTTTGCAGATAAAACAAGTTAGGTAAGTAGATACTTATCTTTTTCTAAATGGAAATATTTATAATTCTGTTCCTGATTCTTCTGAATGGAATGTTTTCGATGTCCGAGATCGCACTGGTTTCTTCCCGGAAAGCCAAACTGGAAATAGCCGCTAAAAATGGAAAAAAGAGTGCCGCCGAGGCACTTGAACTGGCTAATTCCCCTGCCCGTTTCTTATCCACCGTACAAATTGGAATTACTGTTATCGGCATTCTTACCGGTATTTACTCCGGCAATACATTCAAAGGCTACCTGATCCCTTACCTCGAAGGTATGGGCCTTCCTGTTCCCTATGCCGATAACGTTGCTGTGGCCCTGATTACGGTGATCGTTACCTTTCTTACACTGATCTTCGGTGAGCTGGTTCCCAAGCGGATAGGCATGGCCATTCCTGAAGATATCGCCATCATCGTGGTACGGCCCATGAATATTCTTTCGAAGATCGCTTCGCCTTTTATCTGGCTGCTGAGCAAATCTTCCGACCTGATATTTAAAATAATAGGGCTCAAAGAAAACGACAATTCGGTTACGGAAGAGGAAATCAAGAACATTATCCAGGAAGGTGCTTCTGACGGTACTATCGAAGAGATAGAGCACGAGATCGTACAGAACGTGTTCCAGCTGGGCGACCGGAAGATCACTTCCCTGATGACCAGCGTTAACGATATCAGCTACCTCGACATTGACGACAGCCTGTACGAAAACCGGGAAAAGATCATTGAGAAGAAGCACTCCATTTACCCGGTCTGCAAAGACGGCATTAACGATATCAAAGGACTGCTCTACATCAAAGACCTGCTGGGCAAGTCGCTGGATGAAGAGCTGGAAAACCTGGAGCCCATTCTCCGGCCGGCCCTTTATATTGCCGAGAACAACCATGCCTACCAGGTGCTGGAGAAGTTCCAGGAAGAGCGCATCCACTTCGGGGTGATCGTAGACGAGTATGGCTCTGTGGTGGGGATTGTGACCATGAACGACATCCTGGATGCCCTGGTGGGGGATATCTCCGAAACCAACGAGTTTGAATACGAGATCGTGGAGCGGGAAGACGGCAGCTTCCTCATTGATGCCGCCCTGCCTTTTGACGATTTCCTCTCTGAATTTGACATTGACCTGCCCAACCGCAAAGAATACACCGGTTTTGATACCATGGGCGGGTTTGCCCTGCACATCCTTAAAGAAATTCCTACCACCGGTGAAAAGTTTTACTGGGAAGATTTTGTCTTTGAAATTATGGATATGGACAAAAACCGGGTAGATAAAATTCTGGTAAGCAAAACAAATCCTGGCGAATGAATACTGCACGAAAGATAGCCTCTATCCTCCTGAAAACCCAGGCGGTCAAACTTAGTCCGCAAAACCCATTCAAATGGAGCTCCGGCTGGAATTCACCCATTTATTGCGATAACCGCATCACGCTTTCCGACGTGGAGGCCCGCACATTCATCAAAAAAGCGCTGGCCAAAGCCATCAGAAAAGAATTTCCCGGAGCCACCGCCATTGCCGGGGTAGCTACGGCCGGTATAGCCCAGGGGGCCCTGGTAGCCGATTACCTGCAATTGCCGTTTTCGTACGTACGCCCCAAGCCCAAAGAGCACGGCATGGGCAACCAGATAGAAGGACGCCTGGAACCCGGCAGCAAGGTGGTAGTGCTGGAAGACCTGGTTTCTACGGGCGGCAGCTCGATCAAGGCCGCAGAAGCCTTGCAGGCGCAGGGAATTGAAGTGCTGGGCATGATCGCCATTTTCACCTACGGCTTCAAAACAGCAGAAAAGAACTTCGCTGATAAGCAGCTGAAACTGGTTACGCTGAGCAATTATACCTACCTGATCGACGAAGCCGTAAAGCAGGCCTACGTAAGCCCCGGTGACCTGGACCTCCTCAAAAAATGGAGACGCCGGCCCGAAGCCTTTTGAAAACGATTTGTTAATACCCGGTTCCCCCTTAACCTTCTCTTCCGGAAGGGGTCTAAACCGTATAAATGCTATTTCTATGAAAACTATAATCGCCGTACTGGCCTTATGGATTTGCTTTAGCTGTGCATCCGTAAAAAAAGAACTGGATAACGGCCGCTACAAACAGGCGGTCAGCCTGGCTGTTTCCAAGCTGAAGGGAAAGAAAAAGAAAGCTCCCCGGTTTGTGCTGGGCCTGGAAGACGCCTATAAATACTATCTCCAGGAAAAGCTGGCGCAGATAGAGACTCTCCAACGCAAATCTGCCGACGATGCCGACCTTCGCATCCTGAACCTATACGAAGAGATAGAAAGGGTTCAGGCCTCTATCCGCCCGCTGCTGCCGCTTACCGACAAAAACGGGTACAAAGCAGATATACGGCTGGAAGATTTCAGCGGTGAGCTGGCCCTTTACCGGAACAAAGCAGCCGATTTTCTCTATGCCTGTGCGTTGGAGAACCTGGAAAAAGGAGCCCAGGGCAACAAGCTAGCGGCCCGTGAGGCTTACAACGAGCTGAAAGAAATGGAAAACATTAACGGTTCAACCAGCCATATCCGCAAGCTGCAGGACGAGGCCAAAACCCTGGGCACAACGCACATCCTGATCCAGACCGAAATCAGCCCGAAGATCAGCCTGAGCAAGGCCGCTACCGGGGCCTTCCGTGACCTGGGCAATACCAACCTCAGCAGGAGCTGGCAAACGGTATACCTGTCGGCCGACCGCCGTCAGAAGTACGATTACGAAGTTACCCTGGTGCTGAACGACTTTGTGATCTCACCCGAGAAAGAGAGCACCCGCGAGTACCGCGACAAAAAGGAAATCGAGGAAAGTGCCGGCTCTTCATCGCGCAGCAACGAAAAGATCACACGCAAGAAGGAAGTAACCGCCGACGTAATAGAAGTTTACCAGTTTAAAGAGGCCGCCGTAAAAGGGCACCTGGTTATTTATGACCGCAACAGCCGGAAAGAGCTCTACAACCAGGAGGTGAACGCCGTACAGAGGTTTGAAAATTATGCTTCCACGTACAAGGGCGACAAAAGAGCCTTAAGCGATGTCAGCCTGAAAAGAATCGGCGGTAAGCCGCTGCCTTTTCCCGGCAACGAGCAGATCCTGGGCGATGCCCTGGCCCTACTCAAAAAGGATATGCTGGCCAAGGCGGCCGGTTATTATTCGGCTTTCTGATATGGCTCAGCGCAGGTACCAGTCTTTGTATCTTTTGAGGGCTTCCAGGAAGTAATAGTCGGCGTAGATAAGCGGAACATCAATTTCAGAGTTCAGCGGTAATGCACCCACGCTGTGCTTCAGCAGGAAGCCCCCGTTTTCACCGTATTTTGCCCGGTAGGTATCGGATGCCAGCGAGCGTATCATGTGACCGGCATCGCGCACGTAACGGTCTTTTTCAGCACCTGAAGTATACTGCCCCAGCTCCAGCAGCGCCGAAGCAATAATGGCCCCGGCCGAAGCGTCGCGGTAGGCTTTGGGCTGCAACGGGGCGTCAAAGTCCCAGTACGGGATCTTATCTCCGGGCAGGTTGGGATGATCCAGGATAAACCCGGCAATGCCCCGGGCCTGCTTCAGATACGCCGGATCGCGGGTGAGCCCGTACAGCGTGGTGTAGCCGTACAGCGCCCAGGCCTGTCCGCGTGACCAGGCCGAGGTATTGGCCGCTCCCTGCCAGGTGGCTTTCCGCAGGGGCTGGCCGGTTTCCAGGTTATAATCTACCACATGGTACGAGCTGTAGTCGGGCCGGAAATGATTCTTCAGCGTGGTATTGGCATGGATCACCGCAATTTCCCTGAACCGGGAGTCGCCTCCCATCTGCGTGGCCCGGATCAGCATTTCCAGGTTCATCAGGTTATCAATGATCACCGGGCAGTTGAAGTAGTCGTTCTTATTCCACGACTGGATGGAATAGATCTGCGGCCGGTAACGGGTAGAGAGCGACCTGGCCGCGTTCAGGATAACGGGCTTGTACGTTTCATTGCCAGTGAGCCGGTAGGCATTTCCGAAGCTGCAATACATCATAAAGCCCAGGTCATGATTCCCGGTGAAATGCTGGTTAGGTTCAATGACGGCGAGGGCCCGTTCGGCTTCTTTACGGATAGCCTCACTGCCGGTCTGCTCATAAATGTACCAGAGTGTCCCGGGGTAAAAACCGGAACACCACCAGGTAATATCGCGGGCATCGAATTTCCCGGTCTTTGCATCGTACGACTGGGGCATCCGGTCAGGAGTAGGATTCTGTTCCTTCATAAACCGGTATTGCTTTTCGGCAAAAGCAAAATTCTCTTCAATCAGCCGGCCGTCAACCTCCTGCGCGTGCAGGATTGCCGGGAAAAAAAGCACAAAACACAGAAGTTTTATTTTCATCTTTATTTATTTTTTGGCTGTGAGCTGCCCGGCCGGGGCTGGCCGTGTTTCTCATAGCTTACTACTCATAGCTATTTTATTCACCGAACAGTCCGCTGCTGAGGTACCGGTCGCCCCTGTCACAACAAATAAACACAATGACACCCGACTCCAGCTCTGCGGCCAGGCGCAGCGCCACATGGGCCTGTCCGCCCGAGCTGACCCCGGCAAATATACCCTCTTCCCGGGCCAGCTTCACGGCCATGCCTTTGGCTTCTTCTTCCGAAACATCCCGGATGATATCTACCCGCGACGGGTCGAAGATCCGGGGCAGGTACTCCTCCGGCCAGCGGCGGATGCCGGGAATGGATGCTCCTTCAGCGGGCTGGCAGCCCACCACCTGTACAGCGGGGTTCTTTTCTTTCAGGTACATGGAAGTACCCATAATGGTGCCGGTAGTACCCATAGAGGCCACAAAGTGGGTGATTTGCCCCTTGGTATCCTGCCATATTTCCGGGCCGGTGGTCTTGTAATGGGCCAGGTAATTATCGGGATTGGCAAACTGGTTAAACTGGTAATAGCCGTCTTCCCGGCCTTTCTCGTCGGCATAGTCGCGGCAGGCCTCTATAGATTCCAGCAAAGTTACCTGCGCACCGAAAGCTTCCATGGTCAGCACCCTTTCACGGGTAGAATTGGCCGGCATCACCAGCTCTACCGGGTATTTGTAGAGCGATGCCAGCATGGCCAGGGCAATGCCGGTATTGCCGCTGGTGGCTTCGATAAGCTTTGTACCCGGCCGGATATCACCGCGCTCAATGGCGCTTTGGATCATATTCAGCGCCGGCCGGTCTTTGACACTTCCGCCAGGGTTATTCCCTTCCAGCTTGGCATATATCTTTACATTCGGGTTCGGATTCAGGTTCCTGATCCCGGCCAAAGGTGTATTTCCAATTAAATCGATTAATTGCGGCACTTTTTAAAAAGAATGATGTAAATGACAAAACTAAAAGATTCCCGGGCAATACGTATCTTTATTTAACTTTTTTTAAAGAGGAATGCAACATCGGGCAGGCAATGCCTGTCTTTATACTGAAACCCAATTAGAATTGCAATTTGTTACGACTCATGAAGAAACCACTAAGCTGGTAGAATTGTGCCGTAAGGGAAGTTCAAAAGCTCAGTATGAACTGTACAGGCTTTATGCAAAAGCCATGTACAATACCTCGTTGCGGATTGTAGGTAACCGGGAGGAGGCAGAAGACATACTGCAGGAGGCATTCTTAGACGGTTTCATGAAAATAGACTTTTACCGCGGCGACTCTACGTTCGGAGCCTGGCTGAAGTCGATCGTGGTGAACAAGAGCATTGCCCGGCTGCGCAGCCGGCGGTTACAGTTTGAAGACCTGGATATGTTTCTGGCTGAACCCATAGATGAGGATAACGACGATTTTGAAGAAAATGAGCATACGATACAAATTTTGAAAACGCTGCTGAATGAGTTGTCTTCCGGGTATCGCCTGGTATTGAGCCTCTATCTTTTTGAAGGCTATGACCACAAGGAGATCAGCGAAATACTGGGGATATCGGAGGTCACATCACGCTCACAATTTATACGGGCCAAACAAAGGCTGCTTGAACTATACAAAACAAGAAAATGAAGCTGGAAGAATATATCCGACACCATAAAGCTGCGTTTGAAGAAGATGTTCCACCGGGAGCATGGACGAAAATACAAGCGCAGCTGCCCCGGAAAAAGACGCCCTGGCGAGCCTATATCCGCTATGCGGCCGTGCTGCTGGCCTTCCTGGGAGCCGGTTACCTGGCCGGTCTGAAAACAGGCCATAAAGCAGGAGGTGATCCCGAAATTTACGATAACGCTGCCCTGGTTACCTACGCCCAGAAAGTGGATCAGAAGAAAGCCCGCCTGGAGCGGCTGGTCAGCAACCAGCCCGAGCTGGAACATACCTTCTTGAAAGACCTTTCAGACCTGCAGCAGGATTTTGAAGACCTGAAGGCCCAGCTGCCCAACAACCCGAACCGGGAGGCTCTTATCCAGGCCATGATCCAGAACCTGGAATGGCAGATCGAACTCTTAAACCAACAAACGAGAATAGCCGAAAAACGTTCGCAGAATTACCTGTAGTGGCGCTGCCTGTGGTGCAACAAAATATAGATACGGATGAAAAAAGTAATTTGTTTAGTACTGGTGCTTGCCGCAAAATTCGCCTTCGCCGAAACGCAGGGCTGGATTGAAAAGGTCAAACAGTTTAACCTGAGCTTTGACGCCCGGAATATCGTACAGGTCAACGTGACCAACCAGTTCGGGAATGTGAAAGTGGTGCATTGGGAGAAAAAAAGCATCCGGGCAGAGGTGACGGTACGGGCCAATGCCGTAAACAACACCCTTATTGACCGGTATCTCGACAATATCGACATTAAAAATAACGTAAAAAACGGGGTGGTGGTGCTGCAGACCTGGATGGGCAACTCCGCCCTGATACAGGCCCGCGACCGCAAAACCAGCTATTGCACGGTAGATTACATCATCTATATGCCCGATAACATCAACCTGCAGGTGAATAACAGCTTCGGCGATGTGGAGCTGCCTGATTTTTATGCGCCGCTACAGGTGAGCGTGCAGCACGGCAACCTGAAAGCCCCGGTGATTAACAATACCAACAGCCAGGTAACCATGCGTTTCAGCACGGCCCAGATCAGGGAACTGGTAGGAGCCACGTTGAATTCGGTCAACTCTACCGTTCGGATCTCCACCGCAAAAAATGTCGATCTCAATTGCGAAAAAGGGGTGCTGGTGGCCGACAACCTGGAAAACATCAAAGGATTTCTCAAATATTCGAAGTCGTTCTTAAATAACCTGGGCGAAGAGATAGAGCTGAACATCTCTTTCACCAATGACCTGAAGCTGGGCAACCTGAACCAGGACCTGAAGAAGCTGCTGATCCAAACCAATTACTCCGATATCCAGCTGCCCTCGTTCAGCGGTTTCCTGGATGTGCAGACCACCAACGGACAATTTTTTGTAGGCCAGGGTGTAGATGCACGGGTAAAGAAAGATAAAAGCAGCGACAATACCCGGTATTTCAATGCTGTGATCGGCGAAGACGACACCCCGAAGAAGGTAGTTATTATTAAGGCGAATAACGGAGACGTGAAGATTAGATGAAAGTGAAAAACTAAAAGTTAAAAATTGCGAAATAATAAGTAAGAATTTTCCATAACTTTTAACTTTTAGTTTTTAGTTTTTCACTTCCTACAGCGTTCCTTTCGTGCTCGGCAGCCTGTCCAGCTCTTTCAGATCACGTTTCACCGCCATTTTGATGGCTTTGGCCCAGGCTTTGAAGATAGATTCGATCTTATGGTGCTCGTTATCGCCTTCTACTTTAATGTTCAGATTGCTTTTGGAGGTATCGGAAAACGATTTGAAGAAATGCATAAACATTTCGGTGGGCATTTCTCCTATTTTCTCCCGCCGGAACTCCGCCTCCCACACCAGCCAGGGCCTTCCCGAAAAATCTATGGCCACCTGCGCCAGGCATTCGTCCATAGGCAGCAGGTAACCGTAGCGGCTGATGCCTTTCTTGTTGCCCAGGGCCTTCAGGTACGCCTCTCCCAGGGCCAGGGCGGTATCTTCAATGGTATGGTGCTCATCAATATGCAGATCGCCTTTTACCCGGATGGTCAGGTCGGCTCCCGAATGGCGTGCCAGCTGGTCCAGCATGTGATCAAAGAAGCCCAGGCCGGTAGAAATGTCGCTTTGGCCCTGCCCGTCCAGGTTCAGCCGGATATAGATATCGGTCTCTTTGGTGGTGCGTTGTACTTCGGCAATGCGTTCGGGCATTTTCAGGAATTCATAGATCTCATCCCAGTTGTCAGTAACCAGGGCCGTAGCTTTCCTTTGTTCTTCCGTTGCGTTTTCAGGCAGCTGCTTCCCGATAAAAATACCCCTGGCACCCAGGTTTACGGCCAGCTGCATATCGGTAAGGCGGTCGCCCAGCACAAAAGAACCGGCCAGATTGTAGTCCTCATTTCCGATATACTTTCCCAGCAGCCCGGTGCGGGGTTTCCGAGTAGGAGCGTTTTCATGCTCAAAAGTACGGTCGATAAACACCTCATCAAAGTGTACATTTTCGTTTTCCAGCGTACGCATCATTTTCTGGTGGGCCGGCCAGAAGGTATTTTCCGGGAAGGAGCCTGTACCCAGTCCGTCCTGGTTGGTGACCATAGCCAGCTCAAATTCTTTTTCTTCCGATATTTTTCTTAAATTTGAAATAGCTTTCGGGAGAAACTCCAGTTTTTCAAGGGAATCTACCTGGAAATCTACCGGCGGTTCAACAATGATGGTTCCGTCGCGGTCAATAAACAGTACTTTCGGCATTTATCTTTTTTTGGCAAATTTAATGCTCAAAACGCTTACTACCATGAAGTCTATTCTCCTATCTTTTTTATGCCTGGTAACATTTCAGGCTACAAGCCAGACCCTGGCGGGCGGCTGGAAAAATACGGCAGGTGATCAAACCACGCTTATCCTGGCTACCGGCAATTATATTTCGATCACCGAATACAAGCCGGAAGAGTTTCTGAAAACCTGGGGCGGGAGGTATGAAATGCAAAAAGGCGGCAGCGTGCACATCCGGGTAGAATTTAACTCGGCCGATCCCTCACAGGTAGGAACGCAGCAATCGTTCAACTACAAAACCAAAAAGAAAGCCCTTGAATTTAACGGCGTCACCTTCAACCGGGTAGATGCCAATGCCCAAAATGCTTTAACCGGCCTGTGGGTGATCACCGGGCGGGCTAACGCGCAGGGGGTAATCAACAAAATGACACCGGGAGCCAGGAGAACGTATAAGATGATGGCCGACGGGCATTTCCAGTGGCTGGCCATCAATACCCAAACGGGTGAATTCTCAGGAACCGGTGGCGGAAGGTACACCCTGAAAGACGGCAGGTATACCGAGATCATTGAATTTTTCTCCCGTGACAATTCACGTGTGGGAGCCGAATTGCAATTCGAGGCCTCTGTTAGCGGTAAGGAGTGGACACACTCGGGCAAGAGCTCGAAGGGGGAGCCGATCAAGGAGATATGGAGTATGGTGGATTAACCATATGAGGCATATTAGGCATATAAGTTTTATTTCTTAAGTTCAATGAGGATATAAAGTTTATTAAAGAATAGGAAGGTTATTGAAGAAAAAGGACTAATTTGGTGGTCATAAACACACAAATAATGACTACTAAATCTTACCTGAACAGTCTTGCCTATAAAATTTTAGGCGCTGCAATTGAGGTTCATAGAGAGTTGGGGCCCGGATTGCTCGAAAGTGCCTACCACCATTGCCTGCGAAGAGAATTTGACTTAAATAATATCAATTATTGCAGTCAGTTAAGAATTCCGATTGAATATAAAGGATGGCAGATCGATGCAGATTACCGGTTGGATTTCCTGATTGAAAACGAAATTATACTTGAGATAAAAGCGGTCGAACGATTACTACCTATCCATGAAGCCCAGCTCCTGACCTATCTGAAACTGCTTCAAAAATCAAAGGGTATTTTGATAAATTTCAATAGCAGGAACCTCGTTCATGAAGGTTCTAAACAAATGGTCAGTGCCTGTTTTCGCACTCTTCCAGATTAATTAAGCCTTTCTATCCTAACTTCTGAAAAACCTTAATGCACTAAAAAAATAAAACTTATATGCCTAATATGCCTCATATGGTTCAAAAATTCAAAAAGTGAGCTTCAGCCTCACCACCTCCCCTTTTCTCAGCACTTCCACCGTTACCGTCTGCCCTTTTTCGGCGGTATTGAGCACCTCCATGTAGCCGTACACATCTTTGATCTCTTTCTCCCCTACCTTCAGCAGGATATCGCCGGCCAGGATACCCGCCTTCTCAGCCGGACGCCCTTCTGAGACCCCGTCAATTTTCAGCCCGTTGCCCGAAAACGAATAATCGGGCATCACGCCCATGGTGACTTTAAAAGAGCTGCGTGTGGCATTGGCATGCGGGTTGGATGTTTTCTTAAAGTCGATTTTGGGCAATTCATCGAGGTGGGAAACCAGCTGAATCACGTAATTGGTGACGCGTTTCATGCCGTTGTAATTCAGCAGGTCGGCATCATCGCTGGGCTTGTGGTAGTCTTCATGAGCCCCGGTGAACAGGAAAAGCACGGGGATATCTTTGAGATAGAACGAAGAATGATCGCTCGGGCCTACGCCGGTAGAATCAAGCGTATATTTCAATTCCATGCACATGCCCAGTTCAGGGCCCCACTTCTCCAGTACGGTACTGGTGCCGATACCGCCGATGGTCAGTCCTTTGTCTTCCCGGTAGCGGCCGATCATGTCCATATTGATCATAAGATTGATCTTTGCAGGATCAATTCCCGAATGTTCCGTCATGTATTTAGAGCCCAGAAGCCCCAGCTCTTCACCGGAAAACGCGGCAAAGAGAAAATTGTAATTCTCCGTTTTTTTGTTGGTGGCGTAATACCGGGCCAGCTCCAGCATTCCAGCCACCCCGGAGGCGTTATCGTCTGCCCCGTTATGAATCTCACCTACCGAGCCGGGTTTCAGGGAACTGCCCTGGTCGCCTTTGCCCAGGTGGTCGTAGTGCGCCCCGATAATAATGGTATAGGGTTTTCCGTTATCCATATAACCGAGGATGTTGTGGGCTTTCACCTCTCCGGCAGCTCCTTTTTTAGCCATAAATTCCTGGCGGAAACCTTTTTGGCCGGGATATGGCTTCAGGCCTGCCTTTTTAAAGCTCCTGATGATGTAATCGCCCGCTTTCTTTTCCCCGGGAGTACCCGTGCCTCTTCCTTCCAGCCGGTCTGACGAGAGATATTCCACATGGGCTTTTAAACGTTCTTCTTCTATTACCTGGGCAGAGACAGAAAGGCTTAACAGGAGAAAAAGGGCAGTCAAACGTATCATAAATGTCAATATTTTTATATGTTTTCTAGAGTTTCTGTTTTTTCTTAAACAAATTGCAACTAAAATTGCTTAAGCATATGTTTAGATTTTATTCTTCGGGGAATAAGATTCAAACGTATTCCTACTTACAAAGTTAATCTAAATAAGCGAAATATGTCTATATTTGATATGATGGGCAAGGTAAAGGAGATGCAGGCTAAAATGCAGGAGGCCCAGGAAAAGCTCGGTGAGATCACGGCAGAAGGAGAAGCGGGTGGCGGAATGGTCAAAGCTATGGTTAACGGGAAGAAAGAGCTTCTGAGCATCGACGTGGAACCTGAGCTGTTCAAACCTGAAGATGCCCGCTTAACGCAGGACCTCATTGTGGCAGCCGTCAATAACGCTCTTCGCAAAGTAGAAGAAGAGGCCCGGGACGAAATGGCCAAAGTGACCGATGGTCTTATGCCCAAAATTCCCGGCTTTGACCTAGATAACCTGTTTAAAAAATAAAAGGACACACTGAACCCTATCTTGAAAAATATAGCTGTAGTTATCCTGAACTTCAACGGGAAGCATTTCCTGGAAAAATTTCTTCAGAACACCCTCGATAACAGCCCGGAGGCCGAAGTGGTGGTGATAGACAACGCCTCTACCGATGCTTCGGCAGAGTATCTGAAAACGGCGTTTCCCGGGGTGCCCCTGGTGCTGCTGGATAAGAACTACGGCTTTGCCGAAGGGTACAACCGCGGACTGGCCACTTTAACGCACGATTATTTCATCCTGCTTAATTCGGATGTAGAAGTAACGCGCGGATGGATTCTGCCGCTCCTGCAGGTTTCGCTGGCCCGGCGTGATGTAGCCGCCGTACAGCCCAAGATACTCGATTACCACCGCAGAACACATTTTGAATATGCCGGCGCGGCAGGCGGATTCATGGATGTCCTGGGTTATGCGTTTTGCCGCGGACGAATTTTCGATGAGCAGGAAGAGGATAAAGGCCAATACGATACCCGTTCGGAAATCTTCTGGGCTTCCGGCGCCTGCTTTTTTGTACGGGCAGAGGTTTTCCGCTCGTTAAAAGGATTTGACGCCCGCTTTTTTGCCCACATGGAAGAAATTGACCTCTGCTGGCGCATGCACAACCAGGGATATACGGTGGCTTATCAGCCGGCCTCTGTGGTGTATCACGTGGGCGGGGGCACGCTTCCGGCCGAAAACCCGTTCAAGACCTACCTGAACTTCAGGAATAACCTGGCCATGATGTTTAAAAACCTGCCCCGGAAGTACCTTTTCCCCCTGCTGTTTGTGCGGCTCTCCCTCGACGGAATTACAGGGGTGCGCTTCCTGCTTCAGGGCTCGGTCAGGAACCTGTGGGCCATTCTGAAAGCGCATTTTGTCTTTTACCGGTGGTTACCTTACCTGATCGGGAAACGTTCAAAGAGCTTTGGCGGGTTTAAGAAGTTGTATGCCGGCTCAGTGGTCTGGGCCTATTTTGTAAAGAAAAAGAAAACCTATACCGAAATATGCTCAAAGTAGGGATCACCGGGGGTATAGGTACCGGAAAAAGTACGGTAGCCAAGGTATTTTCAGCACTGGGAATACCCGTGTACGAAGCCGATGAACGCGCTAAGGTACTGATGGAAGAAGATGCCGAAATTGTGCAGTCTATCCGGGCGCTTTTTGGTAACGAAGCCTATTTCCCTGACGGAAAATACAACAGAGCATACGTAGCGGGGAAGGTTTTCGGGAACCCGGAGCTCCTGCTGAAGCTAAATGCAACGGTACACCCTGCCGTAGGACGGGATTTTGAAAGATGGGCACACCGTCAACATGCCCCCTATGTGCTTAAAGAAGCGGCCATTATGTCGCGAAGCTCCGGGCTGGACAGGATCATTGTGGTCAGCAGCTCGCTGCCTCTGCGAATAGAGCGGATAAAAACGCGCGACGGGCGTTCAGAAGAGCAGATCGAAAACATTATCCGGAACCAAAAGACCGAAGAAGAGTTCCTGACCCTGGCTGACTTCGTGATCAGCAATAATGAAGAAGAGTTTATCACCACACAGGTGTTAAAGGTGGATGCGGCGTTGCGCCTCCTCGCACCGGCTTTCCGGTGAGAATATTAAGGCCTCTTTTTTGTGCTAATTTAATATCCTTCTTAATCTTGCCAGTAAATTCAATCTGGTAATTCATATGCCTAATTCTTCGAACAACTCTTTTGAATTTTTTACTTTAAAAGTTTTGCCCTTCTCAACATCTTCCATAGCTCTTAAGGTTTCAGCATTGGGTTCTTCGACAACTTCAATACCCTTCTTTTCACTGACTCCGATTCTGATCAGTTCCAAAAGAGCTTTCCCATAATTGTTTCGCTCATTTATTTTTATTGTGATCGTTGTCATAATTCGCTGTTTTATTACAAATATACAATATGTTTTATTGCAGGATAAAATAAAAATTCCTGCCACTTCCAAAGACAGAACCAAAGAAGTTCCTTCCCGTAAAGCAAAAACAGGAACTACCGGCCGGCAGTTCCTGTCCCTATTGTCTTTTTCCTTCTTAATTCGCGGCTTCCGCTGTCTGGTGGGCTACATCATTTCTATGCTCCATAATTTCCAGCTGTCCATTGACATAGTAAGCGCTACCAAAGCCGTTAACATACGAACCGGTGACCGGCGTAAGCTCGATCATAATGAAATCTTCGAGGCTCACCAGGATATCCAGTACTTTACCATGATTTTCCTTTAGCTTTTCAATTCCTTGTTCCCATTCGGGTGTACCTCTTTTGATCTCCCGGGTCTGCACATCGAGTGTCAAACGGTCACGGGCATAGATCTGGCGGGTATTGGCTTCGTCTTCGATAAACATGGCCGATACTTTCCCCACATCCCGCAGGTTGCGGGTATGGCGCGACATGAAAGACACAAGAATATAAAACCGGTTTTCTATACGGGCAAACGGTGCATAGCTGGCATTGGGGGCGCCTTCTTCATTAACTGTAGCCAGGATAACCGACTTACAACTGCTGATGAGCTCGTTTACACGCGGTGTTACAGGTTTGGTTTGCCGGGTACTCTTCTGCACCTCCGATTGGGTATTTTCCATTTTAACTCAATAATTTTGGGAAATTTAATCTTATTATTTAAACTATACCAGCTTTCTGTCCGGATAAATCCGATTTTCTTCTCTTTAAAACGCTAAAACGGCCGTTTTTATTCCACCGCAGCCATAGATTCTTCCAGGTGCACAGCGCCGGGAAACAGGATATTGTTTTCCAGGTGAATGTGCAGATGCAGGTCATCTTCAAACTCTTTGAGCATCGATAAAGTCACCCGGTAGGTACTGCAGGCATCTGCCGGAGGGGTATAATCCCGGGTCAGCTCTGCTATTCTCCGGAAACGCTCTCCTTCTCCGTCATGGTCATCCATCATGGCCTGGATAGGATTCTGCACCGTTCCGAAAGGAGCCTGCACAGGCGTACCTTCACTTTTTGCTTTTACCATTTTCCGGATATAAGGGAAAAGCATAAACTCTTCCTTCTTCATATGCACGGTAAGCTCACCAGCCGAGGCTTTAAAGAGCTCTTCCACTTCTGCCAGCTCAGGGTGCCGGTCGCCGTGCACGCGCACTATTTTTTCGAGGAACGGCGTTATTTCCAGTAAACGGGCGTCTACATAACGGTGATGCTTTTTCTCGATGTAATCGGCCAGCAGGTCAAGGGGCCACGATTTGTAATCGGTAACGCTTCCGTCTGCTTTGCGGACAGCCTCTTCCAGTTCCCGGATCAGCCCGTCGCTTTCTATGGTCTTTTGCGAACAGGCATCCGCTATGGTTTTATTGCCGTTGCAGCAAAAATCTACCCCGTGCCGTTTGAAGACAGATGCGGTACGGTAGTCATCGGCTACCAGCTCTCCTACGATAGTTTCATGTGTAATATTCATACGATTTGTTTTAAGTGCTACTGTAAAATGGGTCATGTATACGAATTCCCGCTCAAACAAACGATTTATAAAGACCGGGATTCAGGTACATGATGAGGTAAAACAAGGCAAAGCCTGCAAAAGCAATAAGAAGCGCCCATACCCACGAAGGTACAGCCTTGGGTGTTTCCGAGCCGGTCACCACGAACATATCGCGGCGCTCACTGCCGTAGGCATTGATGGTGAGCGGCACATGATCATTGACCACCTCATTCTCTTCCAGCCCGACCACTGCAATGGCAGGGCCGTTCCTCACTTCAAAAGGAATGGTCCTGACGCCCTCTACATTGTCTGTAGATTTTGCAACAATCTTCAGCCGGTGCTTCCCGTCAGGAATCCGGGTGGTATCCAATACGAATTTCACCGGCGGGGCAAATTCGGCAAACGGTACCGGATCGTCATCCAGAAATACTTTTACAACCCTGTTGTCTTCCATAGTTACCCGATTATTATATTTTTAATATGATCAGGGGCCGACTCCTGCGGCTTTACCAGGTATTTGATGCTTAAAAACAGGGTAATACCTACAATGACCACTGCCCCCCAGATGATCATATAGTCTGCATTTCCCTGCGGACCGGAGCCGTGGGTGATGCCGCTCAACGCTGCCGGCTGCCTTGACTTGCATACTTCGCAGGCGTATCCTGACACAGGCAGGCACGCTAAAAGCAGGACCATCATTTTTATTATCTTTTTCATGCGCGTAAAATTTATTTTTAAGCTTTTATTTCCCAAAGGCAGACGCGGTGCCTGGCCGGGCGGTACACCGTTTAACAGGCTTATTCCTGTTGCTTCCAGTAATTATTGGCCCGGGCTACCGTCTGGAATTCAAGGGCTATGACCTGGGCTGAAGCAATCAGCTGTGCGGTGTCGGCCGCATAATCGTTTCTCAGCTTTTTCCGGACTTCGGGGTCGGTTTGAATGGCCGCTACCGATTTCCGGGCCATTTTTACGGCCAGTTCCCTGCCCTCCTGCGGAGTCGCGGTGATCAATGATTCAAGCCATATCTCTTTGTTTTCCATACGTGTTACTGATTTAATGTCTGAATATATTCTCTTACTTTTTTTACTTCTTCAGGTGTAACGGCCGGTGCCTTGTTGCCCCAGCTGCTGCGCTCGTGCGTGGCAATGGCCGCTATTTCTTCATCGCTCAGCATATCGGCAAAAGGAGCCATCACCCCGTATTCGGCACGGGCATCATACCCCTGCAGGATGATCCGGATAAGCGTTTCCGGGCTGGCATCATTGACGATGGGGCTTCCGGCAAGGGGCGGAAATGCCCCCGGCAATCCTTTTCCGTCGGCCTGGTGGCAGGCTGCACAGGTATTGGAATACAATACGGAGCCGTCAGGCAACCCTGCCGGGGTGCCCCCGGCTGCTGCCGGCTTGTCTTTTTTCAGGGCCGGGATAAAATCATATACCGCTTCCATATCCGGCTGCTTCAGCGACACCAGGTATTCTACCAGGTCAAGCACTTCTTTCGAGGCCACGATTTTCCGGGTACTGTTTCTCAGAAACTTAGCCGGAACAGGCACTACCACATCTTTGTCGGTCACCTCTTTTTCACTTTTCTCCGTAAACAGCCAGGGATAGCCCGGCATCACCGATTCTTTGACCACACTCCGGGGGTTATAGAGGTGCAGCAGATGCCACTCGCGCCCGGCCTGGCGTTTGCCTACATTGGTCAGGTCGGGGCCTGTGCGCTCGCTGCCCAGGATAGAAGGAGACTGCCGCCATACGTCCATCCGTTTTTTGCTGTAGTAATAATCGGAGGGAACGGAGGGCCGGCCTCCCCATACCTTGTCCATTTCTATATTTCTCACCTGCTGGGTATGGCAGGCCACGCAGCCTTCGGAAATGTATCTGTCAAGTCCTTTTACCTGTGCCTCTGTCATGGGCTGCATAGACGGCAGGGGCTGCGTTTTCTGCATCTGATACGCCGGAACCACCGCTATCAGGATGCTCAGTCCCGCAAATACCGACAGGGAGGTGTTCACTAAGCTTTTATGGTCTTTATGAAAGTTAATCATGCTGTTTATCAATTAATCATGGTTTAGCGGCCGCCTTACCATTACCAGGAAGTTATAAGCGAACATCAGGTGAGACAGGAACATCAGCGAGCCGCCAATGGCCCTCCATACCCAGTAGGGCTGCATCAGCACCACCGATTCAATGAAAGGTTTACCCTCTATCCAGCTCAGTCCGCGAAGGGTACCGCCGGCCATCAGGGAGATCATGTAGGCAAACAAGCCGATAAACGCCATCCAGAAGTGTGTTCCCACAAAAAACTGCCGGGGTTCACGCCCGGTGAGCTTCGGGAGAACGGCATAGACACACGCCCACAGGATGAAGGTGATGATACCGTACATGGTCATGTGGGAATGGGCTACGTTAAAATCGGTAAAGTGCCATACAAAATTGGTAAAGCGGAAGGCCTGCAGGCTTCCCTGTGATGAGCCCGTGAAGTAAAAGATGACTCCTACCAGGAAGAAAGGCAGCACGTAGCTTTTGGAAATATCGCTCCAGCTGCCCCGCATGGTCATCAGGAAGTTAGTGGTACCCGCCACTACCGGTATAAACATACCCACACTGAACACAATGGCCACGGTTTGCAGCCACCAGGGCAAAGGACTGAACACAAAATGGTGCGTACCGATCAGCGTATAGAACAGCATCTGTGTCCAGAAGGCCAGCACCCCCAGCGAATACGAGTAGATGGGTTTATTTAAGGAGGATGGCAGGTAATAGTAGACCAGCCCCAGGGTGAAGGTCATAAACCACATGCCCACTCCCTGGTGCATGTAGTACCCCTGGATCACGGTTTCGCCCAGCCCGTCCTGGAATACCGGCAGGTAACCAATAGTAACCAGGGTGATGGTCCAGAGCAGTCCGCCCAGCAAATACCAGTTTGATACATAAATTTCACTTACCTTTCTGTGGGCTATGGTTTTATAGAAATTCCGGAAGGTGATAATGAGTGCCGACGCAAAAAGCAGGAGCACCGGCCAGATGTATTCGCGGTATTCCCCGCCGCCGTTATTAATGCCCGCCATCAGGCAAATATTTCCGCTCAGCACAGAAAGGTTGATAAGCCCCCAGCCTATCCAGGCCCATTTGTAACTATGGATGACGGTATTCGACGTGCGCGCCACCACAAAATAGCCCAGGCCGATCATGGCCATGGAAGCCCAGCCCCAGAACACGGTGTTGGTATGCACGGGCCTCAGGCGTCCGAAGGAAAGCCACGGTACGGTATCCATCTCCGGCCAAACAAATTTCATTCCCACGTATTGGCCTACTGCGGTGCCCAGCACCAGCCAGAACACGGCAGCACCCAGGTACCAGACCACCAGCTTCTTGAGCTCGTCTGGTGTTTCAAGATCCAGCTTTGTCCGTTTTTTCTCGTCTACCAGCGGGTTTCGGGGCTCATGGGTTACCCCGGCAATCACCCCTCTTTTATCTTCTGCCGTTACGCTGCTACCCAGTTCATCCCCTGATAAACGATAGGCCAGCGCTGCTTTTCGTTTTTCGAGGATGGTATCGATCTCCGCGCTGTCCAGGTCGATCAGGCTTTCCGAAAGCTTCCGTTTCTTCTCCGTATTTTCATCGGACCACGTCCGGCTGATAAATTCGGAAACCCGGAAATAAACAATCAGCACCAGCACCAGCAAAACAATGACGATCAGGATGATGGTACCCACCACACCCGGGTTAAGTATCCAGTTCCCGGTACCGGTCTGACCGAAAGATGCCCCGGAGCATAGCAGTATCCAGCATACAAGAAGCATTTTATTTCGGATAATTTTGTCGTAAATAAGGGCAAATTTTTTTTTCATCGTATTAAAATTGACTCTCCTGCCTGTAATTTGGTAGCAAGGTCATGCACGGTAGTATTTTCCAGCATTTTTTTCAGCTCACTTCTGACCTTTACGAATTTCTCGTGCATGGGGCAGGGCTCAGCCGCATTGCATTCGTTTAACCCCAGCGCACATCCCCTGTAAATAGAATCACCGTCTATTGCAAAAACAATATCGCTCAACCGTACCTCCTTCATGCGGGCCACACCGATCTCAAAACCACCGTAAGGCCCTTTCAATGAATGGACAATACGGTGCCTGGTCAGCAAGCCCAGCACTTTGGCCGTAAATGCTTCGGGAGAGCCGGTGTTCTCAGCCACATCACCGATCTTCACCCGCCTGTTTTCAAGCGATTCCGTAGCGATGTAAATGATAGCCCTGATACCGTATTCACAGGCTTTTGAAAACATATTTCTGTATTTCGTGGGGTAAAGATAAGCGGTATTTTTATTTCGGACAAATTTGTCGTAAATATTTTTTCCGAAGGAAGAGCCGCGGAGTCTGACTTTTTATGTTTCTCTCAGCAAATATAAAAGAAGAGCCGTCAACCTCGGGTCAACGGCTCTCTAAATTTATTTCTCCCGCGAAAAACCGGTATAGCTTTGCGACCGGATTTCATCAGGGTCTGACCTCGTCGATATCGACCGGCCGGTTCTCCAAAACCGATTTTTTGGCAGCCAGGGCGATCAGGGTAGCCTGCAGGGCATCGCTCCCGCCTACCGATATGTCATGACCGGTGGTCAATGCCTTAATAAACTCGCGCATCTCATACAGGTACGATTCCGTATACCTTTCCAGGAAAAAATGCAGCGGTAAGGCAGAATGCACCCCGTTCTCGTTATAGAAGAAATGGTTGTCAGGCTTATTGTTATCTACATTCACCATGCCTTTGGAGCCGAACACTTCAAGCCGCTGATCATAACCGTAAACCGCCTTCCGGCTGTTATCGATCACCGCCATAGAGCCGTCTTCAAACTTCAGGGTGATCACGGCCGTATCGATATCACCGGCAGCGCGGATATCCTCGCCCCAGAAAACGGCAGCCGAGGCATATACCTGCTTTACTTCCTTGCCCATAATATACCGGGCCATATCAAAGTCATGGATGGTCATGTCAAGAAACATACCGCCCGATTCTTTCAGGTAGCTCAGCGGTGGCGGACCGGGGTCACGGCTGGTGATCTTTATCAGGTGCGGATTGCCCACGCTTCCGCTGGTGACCAAGTTTTTAATTTTCAGAAAATTGGCATCAAACCTCCGGTTAAAGCCCAGCATAAGCTTTACGCCGCTCTGCCCTACCAGCTTCAGGGTGCGGGAGATGCGCTCCAGCGAAAGATCAAGAGGCTTTTCACAGAAGATATGCTTGCCTTTGGCCGCACATTTTTCTACAAAATCAGCGTGCGTATCGGTGGGGGAGCATACAATCACCGCCTCAATTTCCGGATGTTCCAGGATATCGTCAGGCGTGCCGGTGGCTACCCCGGTTTCCGACAGGTCAGCTGCAGGGTCAGAGACCATCAAAATCTCCGCCTCCCGGATTCTCTGCTGAATATTATAAAAGTGGATCTTCCCGATTCGGCCAAAACCAATCAGGCCCAGTTTAAGTGTTTTCATAGTCCAGTTAAATATTTACGATTGTTCAGTGCACAAATTTTAGGGCTGCCCATACCGGGCAGCACATCCTGCTCTACCACGATCCACCCGTTATACGCCGTTTCTTCCAGGAATCTCATCACCGCAGGAAAATCCACCTCTCCTTTACCCAGCTCACAAAATACACCGTTTTTCACGGCTTCAAAATAATCCCAGCCATTTTCCTGTGCTGCAGCACCCACCCGGGCGCTGTAGTCCTTAAAATGAACGTGCCGGATGCGGTGCCGCCACCGTTTCAGGCCTTCCAGCGGATCGCCCCCTCCGTAGGCATAATGGCCGGTGTCAAAGCACAGCCCCAGCAACTCAGGATCGGTCAGCTGCATCAGCATTTCCAGCTCGGCAGGGGTTTCCACATAACCGGCACAGTGGTGGTGAAAAACCGACGGCATACCGTACTGCTCTTTTACGGCCCGGGCCACTTTCTCTGCTCCGGAGGCGAAGATTTTCCATTGGGCGTCTCCCAGGCCCTGCTCCGGCCGTATCCGCCCGGCATTCCGGGTTCGTTCCGGTACCGAGCCGTTATTATCCGCCAGGATAATAAATGCATCGGGAAACCCCGCTCCGTGCATCAGGCCGGCTACCCGTAACGCACTTTCCACACCGGCGGCGTGGCTGCCGGCGTCGCTGAAGTCAACCGGTACAAAGGCGCCCAGGAGATCCAGTCCTTCCTGGCCCAGCTCTTCCTTCAACCGGGACGGATCGGTCGGCATAAATCCCCAGTCGCCCAGCTCAGTGCCCGCATAACCGGTTTCGGCTATTTCGCGGATCACCTGTTTGTAGCCGGGCGCTTCCGCTTCCAGGTCAAATTCCAGCGCCCCCCAGGAGCAGGGGGCATTTGCGATTTTTATATTTTTCATTGGTTCTTATTTGATCTCCTACCTAAAGTTTTCAAAGTATATTGTATTGCTGACTCGCCGGGTTCCCGACTGCGCTCGAACTGACACGTTTCGCACTCTACTGACAAGTTTCATGCTCTCTCATTCACCTGTGCCTGAACTGATAAGTAAAGTACCTGGCTTCTGACGCTCCGGGTTCTCGACTACGCTCGAACTGACAATGGCGGCTGCTCCCTGTCAGTTCGAGCGTAGTCGAGAACTCAGGAGAGCGTAGTCGAGAACTCAGTGAGAGCGTAGCCGGGAACTCAGTTCGAATGTAGTCAGCAACTCAGTTGACGCGTAGCACGAAACCGGGAATTTCTCATTCGTTTAAAATTTCCTGGCCCATTCTTTCGGCCAGCGTTCAATCACTATTTTGGTCTGTGTAAAAAATTCAATGGCATGCCGGCCCTGCCCGTGCAGGTCACCGAAGAAGCTCTCGTTCCAGCCGCTGAAGGGAAACTGGGCCATAGGGGCCGCTACCCCGATATTTACGCCGATGTTCCCCGCATTGGCTTCAGAACGGAACTTGCGGGCATTGGCTCCGCTGGTGGTAAAAATGCAGGCCATGTTTCCATAACGGTTACCGTTGATAAACTGCAGGGCCTCGTCAACGGTCTTCATCGACAAGAGCGTCATCACCGGGCCGAAGATCTCCGTGCGAATGATCTCCCCGCTTAAAGGCACATTCTCGAGGATGGTGGGCCGGATGAAGTTCCCGTTCTCATACCCGTCTATCCTGGGGTTGCGGCCATCGAGCAGCACATTTGCTCCCTCCGAAACGCCCTTTTCAATTAATTCTTCGACTCTCGACCGGCTTTCCCGCGTAATGACCGGTCCCATTTCCACTTCGCTCAGCAGCCCGTAGCCGGTGCTTCTTTTGCGGGCGGTTTCATAGAGGGCTTCTTTGATGGCTCCTTTCTGATCGCCTACGGAAATCACCGTAGAAGCCGCCAGGCAACGCTGCCCGGCACAACCGTACACGCTGTCGGCAATGACCCTGGCCGATACTTCCAGGTCGGCATCGGGTAAAACCACCACCGGGTTTTTAGCCCCGCCCTGGGCCTGAACCCGCTTGCCGTTAGCTGCTCCGCGGGCATATACGTATTTCGCAATCTGTGTTGAGCCCACAAAGCTGACGGCTTTTACGTCCGGGTGATCCAGCAGGGCGTCTACCGTTTCCTTCCCTCCGTGCACCAGGCTCACCACGCCTTCCGGCAAGCCGATCTGCCCTATCAGGCCATACACTTTCTGCATGGTCAGCGGCACTTTTTCAGAAGGCTTGAGCACAAAGGTGTTGCCACAGGCTATGGCGTAAGGCAGAAACCAGAAAGGGATCATACCTGGAAAATTGAAGGGCGAAATACAGGCGCACACGCCCAGCGGCTGCCGGATCATGAATTCGTCCACGCCCCTCGATATATTTTCTGAAAATTCACTTTGCATCAGCAAAGGGGCAGCGCAGGCGGCCTCCACGTTTTCAATGGCCCGCTGCAGCTCGCCCAACGACTCGGCCCTGGTTTTCCCGCATTCGCGGGTAATGGTGTCGGCCAGGTCTTCCAGGTGTTCTTCCAGCAATTGCTTCAGCTTATACAAAGGTTGTACCCGTTGCATCACCGGCACCTGAGCCCATCCGGCAAAAGCTTTCTTAGCGGCTGAAACCGCATCATCTACATCTAAGGGCGTCTTTCCACCTGCCGGTACACGGGCCAGCACTTCCTGGGTGGCCGGGTTGACTACATCCCGGCAGGCCGTTTCCCTGCTGTCTTTCCATTCTCCGTTGATATAATTCTTTAATATTTCCATATAAAACAATTGATTTTAAACGTTTCCTAAAAAAATATAAATGCCCAATGTGATAATGACCAGCATAATGGCAAAGGGCCGGGTGTATTTCCACCCGTGCATGTCCACCACTGCGCGGGTAGACTGCAGGGCGTTTTCTTTTTGAGGCCAGAACCTCGAAACCCCAAACATCACCGCCAGGTTGAGCAGGAATTCTATGCCCCAGAGGTGAATAAAATGGATATTCACTTTCAGCACATAAATGCAGATCACATAAAAGAGAAAGCCTGTAAGCAGGCTCACTTTTGCCCCTGTGGCCGATACGCCCTTAAAGAAGAAACCGGCCAGGATGATTGAGGCAATGGGTATGAAGAATATGCCGTTCAGCTCCTGCAGAAGCTGGAACAGGCCTTCCGGTGCATTGGCCACAAACGGGGCAGCCAGGATAGACGTTACTGCCAGAAGGGTGGCGGTCATCCGGCCCATAAATACCAGCTTCCTGTCGCTGGCCTTCTTGTCGATCATCCGTTTGTATACATCGATGCTGAAAATGGTGGAAGCGCTGTTCAGCACCGCATTGAATGTACTGAGCACGGCTCCCATGATCACCGCAGCAAACAGGCCTAAGAATCCTATCGGCAGTACCTTTTTGACCAGCTCAGGGTAAACACTGTCCTGGCTGTCATAATACTTTTCGCCGAAATAATAGTAGGCAATCACCCCGGGCAGCACAATGATAAACGGCACCAGGATCTTGGCCAGGCCGGTAAAGAGCAGCCCTTTCTGGGCTTCTGCCAGGTTTTTGGCCCCCAGCACCCGCTGCACGATGGTCTGGTTCATACACCAGAAATAGAGCTGGTTAATGATCAGCCCTGTAAAAAGCGTACTGAACGGCATCACCGAGTCTTCGCTGCCGATGACATTGAATTTTTCGGGGCTGTTCTCAAAAACTTTGGCCAGCCCGGAAACCATATTGCCGTCACCGATATGCCAGAGCGCCAGCACCGGGATCATCAGGCCGCCGAACAAAAGCCCGTAACCGTAGATCACGTCGGAAAAAGCCACAGCCTTCAAACCACCGAAAATGGCATATAAAGACCCGATCACACCGACCACCACAATGGTCATCCAGAGGCCGGCAGACCTGCTGACGTTCAGCACTTCTGAAACATTAAAGATGCTCTCAATATTAATGGCCCCAGTGTAGAGCACAATGGGCAGGAGGGTAACGGCAAAAGACACCAGCAGGAAGAGCGAGATCATGGAACGGGTGGTGGTGTCATACCGCTTTTCCAGGTACTCCGGGATGGTGGTCAGCCCCATTCTCAGGTAGCGGGGCACAAAATACACCGCCGCCACGATCAGCGCCAGGGCAGAGGTGACCTCCCAGGCTACAATAATAAAGCCGTTTTTATAGGCAGAGCCGTTCATGCCGACCAGGTGTTCGGTAGAAATATTGGTCATGATCATGGAGGCGGCAATCACCAGGCCGGTCAGGCTGCGCCCGCCCAGGAAGTATCCCTCCTGGGTGTGCAGCTTTTCCTTCCGGGTCTTGACAAAGGCATAAGCACCGGTAAAGAGGGTAAAACCCACAAATGTAAATACGGTTAAGGCATACGATGAAGTCATAAATTCGGTACAGGGTTAAAGATGAAGTCGCTGATGTTTTTTGTGGGCTACCTGACGCTCACGGGCCTCCCGGATACCCGCCGATTTTGAAACCTGCGATACGGGCACTTCCCACCAGGCATGGCCATAACCGGCCATCTTCCGTTCGGGCGGGGTTTCGATGTAGACCACCGTGGTACCGGTAGCCTGCTTTGCCTTTTTCAGGGCATCCCGGAAAGTGGCTTCGTTGTGCGCCCGTAAAACCGTTGCTCCCAGGCTTTGGGCATTGGCCGCCAGGTCTACCGGTAATTCAGAGCCGTCAAGCCCGCCGGTTTCTGCCGTTCTGTACCGGTATTGCGTACCGAAGCCCTCGCTGCCCAGTGATTTGGACAGTCCGCCGATGCTGGCGTAGCCGTGGTTATTGATCAGCACGATGATCAGCTTATAGCCTTCCTGCACCGAGGTTACGATCTCTGACGACATCATCAGGTAGCTGCCGTCGCCCACCATCACGTACACTTCCCGACCCGGATCGGCCATTTTCACTCCCAGTCCGCCGGCTATTTCATAACCCATGCAGGAGTAGCCGTATTCGAGGTGGAAGTTTTTGGGGTCTTTGCAACGCCAGAGCTTGTGCAGGTCGCCGGGCATGCTTCCGGCCGCACAAACCATCACATCGCGGGTACCGGCAAAGGTATTGACAGCGCCGATGACCTCTGCCTGCGACATGGCCTCTTCACTTATCACCCGGTAAGCTTCTGCCACCCGGGCATCCCAGTCGTGGTTATACGCCAGTGCCCTTTCCGTATACGTCTTTTCCGTACAGTACCCTTCCAGCTGTCCGGCCAGGGCGTTCAGAGTCTCGCGGGCGTCGCCGGTAAGAGGCAGTGAGCTTTGCTTGTGCGTATCGAAATCCGTGATATTGATATTGATAAACTGTACATCGGGGTTTTGAAAAGCCGTTTGCGAGGCGGTGGTGAAGTCGCTGTAGCGGGTGCCTACCCCTATCACCAGGTCGGCCTCCGCTGCCATTTCATTCGCGCCCTGCGTTCCGGTAGCGCCTGCCGCCCCCAGGTTATACGGGAAATCATAGGGCAGGCTGCCTTTCCCGGCAAAGGTCTCCGCCACAGGGATCCCGAACGTTTCCGAAAAGTGCCGGAGCGTCCCGGTGGCTTCACTGTAGATCACGCCCCCACCTGCCACAATAAGCGGCTTCTTTGCGTTTTTGATCTGAGCGGCAGCCCGGCTGATCAGCACAGCGTCTGGTAAGGGACGGGGAACGAACCATACCCTTTTCCGGAAAAATTCATCCGGGAAATCATAGACCTCTGCCTGCACGTCCTGGGGCATGCAGAGGGTTACCGCGCCGGTTTCTGAAGGAGAGGTCAGCACGCGCATGGCCTGCAAAAGCGAAGGCATCAGCTGTTCGGGGCGGTTGATCCGGTCCCAGAAGCGTGAAACGGGCTTAAACGCATCATTCACGGAAGCGTCGGCATTATTGAAGTCTTCGAGTTGCTGCAGCACCGGGTTTACATGACGGGTAGAAAAAATATCGCCGGGCAGCAGTAGTACGGGGATCCGGTTGATGGTGGCCAATGCCGCACCGGTGACCATGTTGGTGGCGCCCGGACCGATAGAGCTGGTGCAGGCAAAGGCCGAGAGGCGGTTCTTCATTTTGGCGTAGGCAACGGCCGTATGTACCATGGCCTGCTCGTTGCGCGACTGGTAGTACCGGAAGGCCGGGTATTCAAACAGGGCCTGGCCGATACCGCCTACGTTTCCGTGTCCGAAGATACCGAAGCAGCCTGCAAAAAACTTGTGTTCCGCACCGTCCCTTTCCGTGTACTGGTTGTCCAGAAAGCGGATCAGCGCCTGGGCGACTGTTAATTTCATTTTATTTTTATTTAAGGTTGTTCTCCGGCGAATTTCAAAAGCCGCCGTGTTCTTCAATGAATGCCAGCGACTCTTCCAGCATAGGCATAAAATTGGCACACCCGGGCTGCAAAACCACCTGGGCGCCGCTGGCGTTGCCCATGCGGCAGGACTTATACAGATCCCAGCCATTCAGGTAGCCGTAGATGAACCCGGAGGCAAAGGCATCACCGGCTCCCAGCACATTCAGCGGCGTTACCGGGAAACCCGGTGTATCGATGCGGTCTTTGCCCTTCTCATAGATCGACACCCCGGCCGATCCCCGTTTTACCAGCAGGATCTCCACGCCCAGGCCCAGGATGTCCCGGATGGCCTGTTCCACATCACCGGTGATTTTCGGGGCGGAGATTTGCTGATGCTCGATCTTTACCTGGGAGGAATCCTGCAGCATGGCCGCCAGGATCTCTTCTTCGGTACCGATGGCTATTTTAACCTTAGGCAGCAGAGCCCGTACGGTAATACCGAATGAACGCATATCGGTCCACTGGTCTGCCCGGAAGTCAATGTCGAGCAGGGTGGTCACCCCGCTCCGGTGCGCTTTTTCCATGGCATGAAAAACAGCGCTCCGGCTCGGTTCCATATTCAATGCCGTACCGGAGACCTCAAAGAGCCTGACCCCCGACATGTCTATCTTGTCTACATGATCAATGGTCAGCTGCGAGTCGGCGGCATTGTTCCGGTAATACACCAGCGGAAAGGTATCCGGTGGCTGAATCCCCAGGATCACCGCGCTGCTGCGTGCATGCGGAATGGTGGGAATAAACCGGGTATCTATACCTTCCTTCTCCAGGAAATTCAGGATGAAATCTCCCACTTTATCGGCGCCTACAGCGGTCAGCAGGGCAGTTTTCAGGCCCAGTCGCCGGCAACCGGTAATAATGTTCAGCGGGGAGCCGCCCACAAAGGCGTCAAAGCCTTTGATGTCTACAAAGTCAGCCCCGATATTCTGGGAGTACAGGTCAATGGATGACCGCCCCATGGCAATTATGTCGTATTTCATGTGTATAAATTTGCTTTAAGCCGTCAGCTATCAGCCGTCAGCCGCAGCGGCGGACCGCTTTATTCATCGGGCGGCTGATGTGCCGAACCTCTGAAAGCTGATAGCTGAAGGCTATTATTACTTCACCATCGGTATCCGTTCATCCCGGCCTTTCCAGCTTCCGAAAATCCAGGAATGGTCGGGGTCAGGTCTATTGGCCAGCGACTGGTCGGATCCGGCCAGGAAATTCAGGTAGTACACATTGTAGCCGTGCCCGGCCACTACGGGGTGATATCCCCTGGGTACCAGCACCACTTCGTTATCGTGCACCACATTGACCACATCGAGGCTCCTGTCTGCGGTATACACTTGCTGGATGGCATAGCCCTGCGGCTTGTCGATCTTATAAAAATAGGTTTCTTCCAGGCAGGCTTCCAGCACGTTTCCATCGGCATCGGTGATGCGTTCGTCGTGCTTATGCGCGGGGAAGGAGCTCCAGTTGCCCGAAGGCGTGTATACTTCCACAGCCACCAGCCGGTCACACGGGAAGCCGGGCTGGATCAGGCTGTTGATCTGGCGGGTGGCGTTATCGCCGCCGCGTATTTCAATCTCCGCTTCTTCCGGCGTTTTGAAGACGGGTTCGAGCTGGCGGTCGGTAGCACACCAGCCATAGGCCAGGTCCAGCACATCGCTCTCTGCTTTCAGCTCAAAGCGGGTATTTGCCGGCAGATACAGCGTATGGGCAATGCCCGAGAACACGTCTTTCCGGCCGTTCCGGGTTTCCCAGCTGCCCCGGTTAGATTTTACCGAATAATTTCCTCCCAGGAGGATGATGCCGTATTCATTATTGCCGGTATCGGCCGTCCATACATCTCCTTTTTTCATGGTGCGGGCGGCAAAGCTAAGGTGCTGCCAGCCGGCCGATCCGGGAGTTATATATTGGTAATCCGTATTGCCGAAGTTGGGTTTTACGATCAGTGAGTCTCTCATTTGTATTTTATTTTTTTCTACTTTTTTAGAAAAAGTAGAGCAAAAACCTGGATTTTAGTAAGTCCTCTTTCGCTTCGCTCAAACGGACGCTAAAATCCGAATAAGGAAGAATAAAGTATGTATTTGCGCTACTAATAAAAGTCATTTTTGATAGTTCATTATTGTCACTTTTAAAATTCTTCTGCTTTTCCGGCGGAGCCGAGTTTTTCAAATTTGTCGATGCAAAATTTTTCCAGTTCTTTCATATAGGTACCTCCCGGGATGACGGGGTCAAAGAGGTCGGGGCTTTCGGCGAAGAATTCGCGGTGAACCCGGGCCCACAAGACGCGCAAATCGGTGGCTACATTGATCTTGCAGATACCGAATTTTATAGCTTCAGTGATCTCTTCATCGGAAACACCCCGGCTGCCCTCCTTCATATTTCCACCGTGGGCATTGATGCGGGTAATCTCAGCCGGATCTACCGCAGAACCGCCGTGCAGCACCAGGGGGAAGCCCGGCATTTTCTGCTGAATTTCTTCCAGGATATGAAACTGAATGCCCTGCTTTCCTGAAAATTTATAGGCCCCGTGACTGGTGCCTACGGCAATGGCCAGGCTGTTGCACCCGGTTTCCTGTACAAAACGGGTTACCTCATCGGGCTGCGTGTAGCGTGCATGCGAGGCATCGATGCTCAGGTCGTCTTCCACCCCGCTTAACACTCCCAGCTCAGCTTCTACCACACAACCGGCTCTGTGCGCCGCTTTCACTACTTCGCGGGTTCTGCGTATGTTTTCCTGAATGGGATCGTGCGAGGCATCGATCATCACCGAAGTGTATCCGCCCTGTGCAAGCGCAGCGGTAATATGCGCTTCATTTCCGTGATCCAGGTGCACAGCATATACCACCCGGGGATACAGCGCTGCGGCTGCAGAGATCGTGGCCAGGAGCATGGCCGGTTCTGCATAGTTCCGGGCTACCGGCGTGGTTTGTATGATCACCGGTGAAGAGGCTTTTTCAGCCGCCCGGAAAACACCCAGCACCTGCTCCATGTTGAAAACATTGATAGCCGCTATGGCATAACGGCCATAGCATTTCCGGAACATTATTTCAGGACTGACAGGCATCATTTTTGAACCAGAACCGGGTTTTTCCTAACATATTTTCCACCGGGAAATTGTATGAAATAATCCGATTTAAAATGTTTACTTTTTTGGTAATAATCAGTGGTAATGATCTGGGCGCCCGATTCACAGGCGGCTTTGAAGCGGGAGAAGTCATTCTTCCTGGCCTCAAACGTGTCGGCATCAGCACGGGTACGGATGATATAGCCCTTTTTCACGAGGGCAGTGATGCGGTCGAAGCTCCTTTTCGGGTCGTTCATGATCATAATGGCGGCATGCGGGTCACCTTCGGGGGAGTCTGCAAAGAAGACCTGCACCGGGCTGCCGTTACTCAGGTAAGCCGCCCGTTTTTCTCCTTTTTCATCGAGAATAAAGATGAAGCGTCCCCGCGCTTTTTCCAGGTCAGGCCAGCCTTTCTTCAGAACGGCTTCTTCCAGCGTAGGGTAATTTCCCTGCACATCCGCGGGCAGCAGCAGCTTGTCGCGGCCCAGCTCGCCGAGGATCTGCTTATCCAGCATCCGGAAGTCTTCCGGGGAGAATTTGTCCGGCACCGTAGGCATGCCATTAGTGGCATTGTCTTTGGCATTCATGGTGATAAATACGGGATGATGCGCCGGGTTAGCGTCTGACCAGCTTTTCAGGATAGTGAGGCACTGGCTGAGGGTTCCGCAGTGCGAGCGGAAGTCAAGATCCTGCACATGCAGCACCTTAAAGCCCGGCTTGTTCATTTCCCCGTCTTCATTATACACCGGCAAAGCGTATTTTTCTTTAAACTGCTCGTAAAATGCCGGATGCGCATATTTACCGCCCTGGCGATCTACGGCAATATCCAGCTCCAGGTTGGACAGCCCGCGTGCCAGTTGCTTATCAATAGGCTCATGGCTGTAGTCGAACCGCTGCGCCCAGCCCGGATTTACTGTTTTCAGGGTGTCCATCACGGGCCGGTCAATCGCTACCTTGTAGCTGTTATGCGTCCCGATCACCTGGGTTTCGTTGAGCTTCTGCTGGGCCGAAAGGCCTGCGCAACTTACAAAAGTCAGCAGGAGGCTATTTCTGAATAAACTGCACAGCTGTTTCATTGATACCGTATTTATGGTTATTCAAAAGCTTCATTATTTCAGCACCGGCCAGCAGCATGGGCCCGTAGCTATGGGCCGCAAACCGGTTTACGGGCCGGTAGTAATAAAAGGCCGGGTCAAAGCCCATGCCCGTTCCCACGCAGGTACCCGTGATTTGCCCTTCGGGCGTGATGCGGGTAGAGAGGGCTTCCCAGGCCAGCAGCACCATGGGCCCGAAAGCTTCATAATCGAGCCAGCCCTCGTTGATGCCCCTGGTAATGGAGTAGGTAAAGATGGCGGTGGCTGAGGTTTCCAGGTAAGTGTCACTTCTGTCGAGCAACTGGTGCCAGAATCCCTGCCCTGACTGTAAAGCAGCCAGTCCCTGAACGTGCCGGCGATACAGCTCTATGATCTCCGGCCGGTCTTTGTGGTCTTCCGGCAGAAGGCTCAGGAGCTCGGTGATGGCCATAATTGCCCAGCCGTTGGCCCGGCCCCAATGGTATTTGGGCTGAACCGCGGCTTCTTCCAGCCACCCGTGCATAAAAATATTTTTCTGCGTATCAAACATTCGTTTGCTGAATTGCTTTACCTGCCGGGTAGCTTCGTCAAAGTATTTCTGCTCACCGGTGAGTTTCCCCATGTACGCTATGGCCGGCACGCTCATGAACATATCGTCCAGCCAGACCGTATTTTTCAGGGGGCGGTTCCGGGCAAAGGTGCCATCGGGCAGGCGATACTCCTTATTCATGATAAAGTCAATGAAATTACCGATCACCGGCCTTAGCTGCTTTTCATTCCCGCCTTGCAATGCTTTGATCATGGCCATGCATAGCGCCCCCGCGTCGTCCAGGGCGTGGGGGTGCAGCAGGCTGGCCACCGGCGAATTTTTCTGTACCTCTGTACCTGTTTTATCCCGGTAATACGCGGCCAGCGCCGCCAGGAAGTCTACCCGTTTCCGGGTATAGTCGGCGTACCTTTTATCGCCCGACACGGCACTGACGGCCAGCATGCCGGAGTAAGTCACTCCCCATTCATAGCTGAATAACCGGTAATCGCCTTTGGCAAAGACCGCGTTGTTGCCCGGTGCAGCAGGATCAAGCTGTTTTCCTGACGTTTTGTCCAGCACCTGTACCGGCGTTACGGTATCCAGGTAGGCCAGGATCCTGTCGAGGTCTGCTTTCACCGATTTCACATCTGCCTTGCCATAGGCATGGGGGTAATCAGGTTGAAGCAAATGCAGGGGCGTATTGGAATCATTGACCTGGGCCGCCAGCTGTCCTATGCTTACAACGCCGAGCATACCGGCAAACAGTGTTCTCCGCAATTTCATCATGGGTTCACGGTAATTTTAATGTTGGCACTTAGCTGATCTGTAAAGCTTTTCAGGTAATTTTCAAAATAGGCTTCTTCCCTGAAACCGGCATCGCGCAGCTCCCAGCAGGCCATGGCATAATAGGAAACCGGCTTGTCTGCCGTAAATTTAGCCAGGTAAGACGTAGCGATCCGTCCCGTGTCAGGCGCTTTGATATACCCGAGGTATCCTTCTTTCGGCAGTACCAGGGCAAGGCCCAGCCACCATTCTTTTTCGTAGGTCTGCTTATCGTGCGTGCCCAGCACAATCCACTGATCGTTCTCGTAGATCGTTTTCAGGGGCTTGTCTGTCCGCGAGTTCACCAGGCCCACCAGCAGGGTTTCGTCGCCTGACGGATTAGCCATCCTTACCGTATTTTTATACCCGTAAAATCCCGGCCATATCTCTACGGTTTCCTGTACGTTATAGGCCCGGTTTTCATCCAAAGGCCGCCAGTTCCGGTAATCAAAGTTAATCACAGAACGCACAGGTCCTTCGGCGAAAATGGTAAAAACGGTGCTGTCAACATTTCCTTTCGGGTCTCCCTCTATAATGCCCAGCCTTCTCAGGCGGTCATCACCCATCATAAACGACACACCGCCCACCCCCAGTGATGTACCTACCGAAAGAATATCACGGCCCCAGTCTTCCATCACATGGTAATTATCTTCGGTCACGCCGGCCGCATTGATACCTACGTTTTCAGGCGACATGTAGCTTACTTTTTTACCGAAAACGTCTTTCGAGTTCCGTCCGTCGAGGTAATGCCGGAAACCCACTTTATCGTTCTCCCAGCTCGGGCCGTCGGTTTGGTAGGGCTGATAGCCGTTTACCCCGGGCAGCTCGTTCGGGAAGAACACATCGGTCAACTTAGGCTTTACCACATCATTCAGGGAGTCTCTTACCCCAAACCGCACGCTGGTGCGTTTCTCGAATTCGGGCAGGCTGATTACCCAGCGCAGGGTCAGCTGCTTTTTTTCTTCCGGCTGAAAATCGGCCAGGAAAAACAGCTGATCCCACTGCCCGTCACCGTCGGTGTCATCGAGCTGGGCTGCCAGGGTATCTTTCCCGGCATCCAGCACCAAAGGTTTCAGCCCTTCTTTCCAGTACCGGTCTACCTGCTCCCTGGGCAGCACCACGGGCTTTTCTTTCAAAGCGATCCCGCTTTCATTCTGAAGGTCAAGCGAGAGCACATTTTTATCGTTGCAGCTGCAGAGAGCAGCAAAGAGTACAATATACCATTTTTTCATCCTGTTCCGGGTTTTGTTGGATAATTTCCGGGAGTTACTACCTGATTTTCAGGGTATGCTTAAACGGAGTATAGCCCGTCAGGTAAACGTGGTGACCCGGCGTATTCAGGTTGCCGTTCAGCACGCTGTACTTCTCGCCTTCCAGGCCGCGGGTCCATTCGTGCTTTTTAACCCCGGGTCCGAAGGTGATCCTGTCTTTCCCTCTCCTGAATTCGCCGTATCCTTCCGGCAGGAAATGCGCACCGCTTCCTCCTTCCTGGATACCGTTAAGCTCGCCCCCCTCATCAAAACAAAGCTGTATAGTGACGGCTACACCTTCTGCACCGGTCACTTCAAAATCCATGGTCACCTCACCGTTATTTTCCGAAACCACCACCCTGCTTTCCAGGGTTTTAAAATCGGCCGGCCGCTTATCGAACGACATTTTGCTCCAGAAGCGGTCATCCACGCTGGGTGTCAGCTCGTAATTTCCGTCTTTTCTCCGGTCGCCGGGTTTGAGCGGCTGGTAATAAGGGGCCTGCAGCTTGTTGTAAAGCACATATTTTCCGTTCTCCTGCGAGATCCCCTCACTCCTGAAATATCCCATGCTGAAAAACCGCGATGACATCCGCATATATTTTAAGGCGGCGGCGCCTTTCCTGAAGCCGAAAAAGTTAGGACTTACCGAACGGCCCGACGCAATAATCAGCGGAAGGTCATTACCTCCGAAGAGGGTCAGCGCAGTCTCCTCCCGGCGGATCCTCACCAGGCTGCTGGTTTTAAAGAACTTTTCAAAGTTTACCGGAAGAGCTCCGGGCCGGGGAAGCTCCCGGGCCAGCACAGGGTCTGCCATAAAATTATACAGGCACTGGTCCACCACATTTTTTCCGAAGTCGGGCAAGGTCTCAATAAACGAGGTTATAGCCGAAAACAGCGCGTTCTGCTTCTCAATGGCCAGAAAACGGTAATGCAGGTATTGTACCATGATCTCCCTGCTGGAATACTGATCCTGGCGCCGGGAGTCAAAAGTGATCAGCTCACCATTGGGCTCTGTATAATACCACGCCATGGTAAGGCTTTTGGTCACCGGCTCATACAGGGCCGGGCGGTCGAGCAGGTGACCGAGGGTGATAAAGGCGCGGTTTTCCACATCCGCATAGTTCATGCTCCTTTCCGGATAATGGCCGTCTTCATCCATATAAATGCCTTCTGACAGCCACTCATCAATCCGGTTGGTATATTTTTTATCCGGATACAGGCGGTTGATCCAGGCAAGGGCAGCACAAACTTCCCATCGGTGGTTCGGCGTGTGAACCCCTCCTACTGCCAGCGCTCCGCCTACTTTTTCAATAGGCACTTTGATGGAGGCTTTTACCGCATCGAGTGATTTCTGCCGGCTTTGATTAAGAATATGCACCCCGGAACACAAAGGCTCCATAATGAAGGCCGTATCCGGTGGTGATTCGATATTGCCCGCAGTCATGGTGCCGTCAGGCGACAGTGCGTTCAAAAAATGGGCAGAAATTTCTTTCATAGCATTCACCAGGCGCTCGTCATGGTGGTACCGCGACTCCGGGTGGCAATACGCTGCAGCAAGCCTGGCAAAGTTATAGCCGTAATTTCTGCCGCCCTGTTTCGGGCCTTCTGCCCCTCTTGCAAGAAAATCTTCAATGAACCGGTCGTTCCCTTCTACCAGCTTCTTCATCAGTTCAGTAACCGGCCCGGATGCCCAGGCCTTATTTCCCAGTGCAGAAAAGAGGAGCATTCCTGCCCCGGCCGATTGCCGTATAAATTCTTTCCTATTCATGGTTAACCGTATTTAAAGTTTAAAAGTATCAGGGTGATATGCACCACCCTGATATCCTGATATTTATTCAACCATTTTCTAATACCCTGTATTCTGTGTCAACGAACCCCCCGTAGCATCAATCTCGCTGTTCGGAATGGGCCGGAGCAGGTGGTATTCTTTCAGCGCCTTGTTCAAAGCCACATGCGGATTGTGCGCCATAGCCCGCTCAATCAGCTTACCGGTACGCTTAAGGTCCATCCAGCGGCTAACCTCACCGGCCAGCTCTTTCGCTCCTTCGTCCAGGATCACGTCTACGGTCACCTCATCGGCGGAGTACATCTTTGAGAGTCCTGCACGGGTTCTCAGCGCATTGATATGGGCAGCGGCTTTGGCCTTATCGCCGGCATTCAGGTAAGCCTCTGCAGCAATCAGCCGGGCTTCTCCGCCCCGCATGATCACGGCATCACGCTCCCCTTCCGGGTTGATACCGGGGTTGGTATACGGCACACCGGGGTCATCAAATTTCCGGAACATCGGGTACTGGATCTGCGTAGTGCCGTTAGGCGTAAAATAGCTTCCGGGATTCACCACGGTATATTTTTTGGAAGCGATCATCTGGGCCGACCAGGCGGTTTTCGGGAAATGAATGACCGTATCGCCTACTTTCACTCCTCTTTCGGCATCGGCCAGCTCTGCCAGCAGGGTTCTCCGGATGGTAGCGGCTTCCCGCTTGTCTCCGTCTTCAAAAAGAGTATAGAAGAAGGGGGTCGGGGCCGGGCCCAGTCCTCTGTGATACAGGGTAGAGCGGGTCATACCGGGGTATACGTCGTACGAGAACTTAAACAGCAGGTGACGGCTGTTTCCTTCCCGGCGGGTGACCGGGTTAGAACCGTACAGAATTGAGAATACCACTTCGGGATTTCTCTGCCCTGCTTTGGTAAAGAAAGAGGCAAAATCAGAGGCCAGCGGGTGTTTGGAGATCACGCTCTCGGCCAGGGCTGCCGCTTCGGCAAAGTCAGAAGCCCCTTTGAAGCTCTTGTATCCCCGGGTAAGCAACACTTTTGATTTCAGGTGCCGTACAGCATCTTTAGATACCGTGCCGTACAGAGCCGGGCTCTCTTCCACGCCGGCCAGGGCCTCGTCAAGGTCTTTCAGGATCTGGGTATACACCTGGGCTTCATCGGCTCTTATCAACTCGGTCTGGGCGGTACGTACTTCATTCACAATGAGCGGAACGCCCCCGAATTGCTCTACCAGGTTAAAATACCCGTAGGCCCGGAAGAACTTGGCTTCGCCCAATCCTTTTGCTTTGGCCGTCTCGGTCAGTCCGCTTATCTCGGCTGAGCGGTCAATGGCCGTATTGGCGGCGGCGATCAGCCCGTAATTGTTGTTCCAGGAAGAGAGAACCGAACCGTTGAACGGCCGCAGGTTCACGTAGTCGTTCAGCTCATCAATACCTGCCACAATACCGCCGCGGGTATAAATATCGGTACCCAGCTGGTCTACATCGTAGGTAGAAGTGGCCCAACGGGCCCGGTAATAGGTTTCAGCAACAAGCTGGTCAAACGAGGCCGGGTCTTTAAAGATCTCATTACCGGTGAGCGACTGCCTGTTCTCCTCCTCCAGGAAATCTTTGCAGGAGGTCAGCGCAAAGAGTGCAAAAAATATAGCTAAAAGATTCTTTTTCATTTCTTCTCAATTTTTAAAATTTAATGTTCACGCCTCCCATCCAGGTCCGGGTCATGTGTGCCGAAGCATACGAGTTTCTCACAGCCGTTTCCGGGTCAAACCCTACGTAATCTGTGAAGGTAAACGGGTTCTGACCGGTTACATACAGCCTGGCGCTCTTCACCCTGATCTTATCCAGGAATTTCTGGTTCAGGCTGTATCCCAGGGTGATGTAACCTACTTTTACATAAGAAACATCGGGGTACTGAAGCGCTGCGGCATACGGACCGTTATTGCTGGGCTGGTACCAGTCGTTCGACGGGTTATCGGGTGTCCAGTAATTGGTCTTCAGGCTGTTAAACCTTCCCGGAGTAGCATCAAATCCGCCGGTATGCGAGATATGGAAGTAGCTGTTGCTACGGGCGCCCTGCGAGGTATAGACAAAAAATGAAAAGTCGAAATTCTTGTAATCCAGCGTATTGGTGATACCGCCTGTCCATTTCGGCATGGCATTGCCGATCACAGTCCGGTCATCGGCGTTGATCACGCCGTTTCCGTCAATGTCTTTCACTTTTACCTGGCCGGGCAGCTGGCCTACTTTTTTGGCGGCTTCCAGCTCATCCAGCTGCCAGATGCCGTCAAATTCCCAGGTATAGATCGAGCCGATCGGGTAACCCACCTTATGGATGTACGATCCGCCCTGCACACCGAACAGGATCTCGTCTACCCCGCCGTAAAGCTGAGTGATCTTGTTCCGGTTGGTCGCAAAGTTCAGGGAGGTGGTCCAGCGGAAGTCGCCTTTATTGATATTCCTGGAAGTTACGGCAAATTCCACGCCTTTGTTGGTTGCTTCTCCTACGTTATCAAACACCCCGGAATAGCCTGTGGCTGTAGGAACCGGCCGGAAGAAGATGATATCCGAGTTGAGGCGGTTATAAATGTCCAGCGTACCGGTGATCCTGTTTTTGAGCAGGCCGAAATCCACCCCGAAGTTCCATTCCTTGGTTTTCTCCCAGGTCAGGTCCTGGTTGGCCAGTCCGCTTACAAAGGCGGTCTGGATCACCTGGTCGCCGATGTTGGTAAAGTTACTGCCAATAAGCGAAAGGGAGGCCAGTGGTGAAAGTCCGCCGCCGGTTCCGTTGTTACCGGTCTGGCCGTAGCTCAACCGGAACTTCAGGTCGCTGAATATGTCCTGGTTCTGCATGAAGTCTTCTTCCACCATTCTCCAGGCAATGGCTGCCGACGGGAAGAAGGCCCATTTATTATTGGCTGCCAGGATAGACGACCCGTCATACCGGCCGGTCAGCGTCAGGAGGTACCTGCCTTTGAGGCCGTAATTCAGGCGACCCGTATACGATTCCAGCGTTTGCTTGGAAAAGCTGCTGGTAGCCGACTGCAGCACCGAACCCGCCCCCATGTTATAAAACAGGTACTGGTCGGTAGAAAAGTTTCTTCTTTCCGCGTTGTAATTCTCATAACGGTCATAGAATTGCGAGTAAACGAATGTTGCATTCAGGTTGTTATCCGCATTAATTTTCCAGTCGTAGTTAATGATGTTATCCCAGGTATACGACATCCGGTTGCGGTTATTCACTACGGCGCGGGTGTTCTGCTGGTTACCGCTGGTAGCCTTGCTGTAGCGCCCCCTGTATTCGCCCAGGCGGGTAAATTCCACATTCGGAGAGAAATTGGAGCTGAGCTTCAGGTTTTTCAGCGGGGTAATCTCCAGTGAAAGATTGCCCAGGTAATTCAGTGCACGGGTCTGGTTCACCCAGTTATCGGCTTCAAAGAGCGGGTTGGTAATGAACGATTCTCCTTGCAGCGGGAAGAACAGCAGCTCGCCGTTCTCATCATAAGGGCTGCCCGTAGGCCGCAGGCGATAGGCGCTTCTCAGGCCTTCCTTACTTCCTTCATCACGGGTAGAAAGGGCGATGTAATTGGTGTAGCCCAGGGTTACATTCGGAAGGATCCGGCTGCTGATATTGGCCCGCATGGTGTATCGTTCAAAACCTTCGCCTTCAAAGGTACCTTCGTCTTTGGTATACGCCATTCCCAGGCCGAAAGTGGTGTTTTCATTTCCGCCGCTCAATCCTACGGTATGGTTGGTCTGGAACCCGGGCTGATTAACCAGGCTGATCCAGTCCGTATACTTATTGGCGCTGATGTTGGCCAGCTCATTAGGCCGCATATACTTGCTCAGATCCACGTCATCGCGGCCGAAGTTCATATTCCCGCCGGCCCATTGCAGACCCACTACGGCATCTTTAAAGTAATCTACGAATTCGGCTCCCTGGAGCATGTCGGGAAGGTGGTACGCCTGCTTGGTACCGAAATAATTGTCATATGAAACTGAAAGCCGGCCTTTTGCGCCTCCTTTGGTTTTGATAATGACCACGCCGTTGGTTCCCCGTGAACCGTAGATAGCCGTTGCTGAGGCATCTTTCAGAATATCCATCTGGTCGATATCCGACGGGTTCAGGAAAGAGATATCGTTTACAAAGATCCCGTCAACGATATAGAGGGGGTTCTGACCGGCACTGTAACCGGCATTTTCAATGGCTTCGCCTGAGTTAATGGTGTTGGATCCCCTGATCCTCACGTTAAACGCACCGCCGGGCTTGTTGTCGGTCATCTGCAGGTTTACCCCTGCTACCTGTCCCTGCATGGCCTGGAAAACGTTGGTTTTGTTGGTCCGCTGAATGCTTTCCGCATTCATGCTGGAAACAGAGCCGGTCAGGTCGCTTTTTTTAGCCTGGCCATAACCAATAATGACCACTTCATCCAGGTTGGTTGCCAACTCGGTCAGCGACACATCCACCACTGCTCGGTCGCCGGCTGCCACTTCCTGCGTTTCGAACCCTACAAAAGTAAAAACCAGCGTGGGGTTCGTTCCCTGCACCCGGAGGGTGTATCTTCCGTTCACATCCGAAAAAGTAGAGTTGCCGGTACCTTTCTCGTTAATGGTTACTCCTGCCAGTGTTTCGTTTCCGGAAGAGACTTTTCCACTGATGGTTCTCTGCGCGAAAGAATGAATTGAAATGGTCAGGAATGCGACCAAAAGTACTGCAATCTTTACTTCTGCCCTAAGATACTGAGCCGTTTTTCCTTTACGAAAAAGCCGCACTGTTAAATTTTCTCTCATACATTTTTTTATTTTTAGGTTGTTTTTATTCTGTAAAGGCCGGTATACCTTTAAAATGCCCGGGTTCATCTATATTATTTTGTCGCGATGACACAATTCACCCTGAAATGCCGTATATTTAGAAAGTAAACCGCTTTCTCTTTTGTGAAAGCAAAGCAATTGGAAATAATCTTATGAAACGAGCAATTGCATTTTTAATTCTATGCAAAGGTTTGCATTAAGGGGGTAATTTGCTTTTTACAAATTTTTGTTTTAATAATGCAATTTTTTACGGTTTAAACGGTTTTGTGAGAAACAAGCCCGGTTTTAACAGGTGGCCAGGTAAAGGCGCCCAATCAAGGTTTTCATGGACAGACCCGCTACCATAATTGATATTGCCAGGGCGCTGAATATTTCGCCCTCAACGGTATCAAGAGCCCTTAATGACCATCCTTCCATCAGTGCCCAGACCAAAAAGGATGTGCATGAGCTGGCGGAGAAGCTGAATTATCAGCCCAACCTGACCGCCCGGAATCTTCTGAAGAAGCGGTCAGGCATTATTGGTGTGATCATTCCCGAAATCACCAGCTACTTTTTTTCCATGGTGATCACGGGTATCCAGGATATTGTTTCGTCAGCCGCCTACAAGCTGATCATTTCACAGACCAACGAATCGTTTGAAGAAGAGAAGAAGCTCACGCACGAAATGGCGCTGATGCGGGTAGAGGGCCTCCTGGTTTCGCCCACCTTCAATACGGGCAGCTATGAGCATCTCGAAGAGGCACGTAAGTCGGGCATACCCGTAGTGCTGTTTGACCGCGATTGCCCCGGTTTTGCATCCAGCAAGGTATTTGTGGATGTATATGACGGTGCCTACCAGGCCGTTAAATACCTCATTGATTCGGGCTGCCGGAAAATTGCCCATATTGCGGGCCCTGTGAGCATACCTACGTTCCAGGAGCGCTTTAACGCTTACTGCAACGCGCTGGCAGACCAGGGAACCGAAGCCGATTCTTCACTGATTGTTTACAGCCAGGGCTTTTCGGCTGACGACGGCGTAAGTGCCATTCATACCCTGCTGGACCAGGCCTCCGGAATCGACGCCATTTTTTGTGTGAACGATGCCGTAGCCATCGGGGCTATGCATGTATTGCGCGAAAGAGGATACCGCATTCCGCAGGATATCTCGATCATCGGCTACGACGATGAACCTTACTCCTGCTATTTCAGCCCTGCACTGACCACTATCTGGCAGCCCGTTTACGATATGGGCCTGCTGTCGTCCAGGATTTTGCTCGACTCTATCAATAAAGATGTACCTTTCCGGCATGAAGTGCTGAAGCCGGAGCTGGTTATCCGTGAATCATCAAAAGAACAACCTTCATTATGAGATACATTTTACTTTTTTTATTGCTGTCTTTCACCGGGTTTTCCCAATCAGCCCGCCCGCTCAAATTGTGGTACGAGCGCCCTGCCGAACATTTTGAGGAAGCCCTGGTTCTGGGCAACGGGAAAACCGGGGCCACGGTTTTCGGCGGTACGGCTTCTGATAAGATCCTGCTGAACGACATCACCCTCTGGTCGGGAGAGCCGGTCAACCCGGATATGAACCCCGGAGCTCATGCGTACATCCCGCTGGTCAGGGAGGCCCTGAAGAAAGAGGATTACAAAGCGGCCGACTCGCTGATCAAAAACGTACAGGGAAAATTCTCGGAGTCGTTTTCTCCGCTCGGAAACCTGTTTATTGACTTTGCAGGAAACCCCGAGGTCAAAAAATACTACCGTGAGCTCAGCCTTGACCAGGCGGTCTCCACGGTCAGCTATCAAACCGGGAATAATACCGTTACCCGCGAGTATTTCCTGTCTAACCCCGACAAGGTGCTGGTGATCCGGATCCGGGCTGCGCAACCGGTCAGCTTTACGATCCGCCAGAACAGCCTTCTCCGCCACGCGGTAAAAGTTGAAAACGGCATATTGAACCTTTCGGGCCGTGCGCCCTTCCGGGCGTTTCCCAATTATTACAACCGGCACGATGTTAATGCCATTGAATACGATGATCACCGGGGAACCGCTTTTACGAGCCAGGTAAAAATCCTGCCTCAGAACGGGACTATTGCCTATACCGATTCTACCCTGGAGGTAAAACAAACCACCGAAACGCTGATTCTGGTAGCCATTGCTACCAGCTTTAACGGCTTTGATAAAGACCCGGCCTTAAACGGGTTAAACGAGCAGGCAATAGCCGCCGGATATCTCAATCAGGCTTCGCGCAAGACCTTTGATGCGCTTAAGGCCGCACACCTGGAAGATTACCAGGCTTATTTCAAACGGGTAAAGTTAGACCTGCACCCCGCTGACGGTGCTGATATACCTACCGACGAACGCCTGAAAAAATATATGGCCGGGGCAGATGACCGTTACCTGGAGACGCTGTATTTCCAGTTCGGCCGCTACCTGCTTATCTCTTCTTCGCGTACGCCGGGAGTGCCGGCCAACCTGCAGGGGCTGTGGAACCCGCACATGCGCCCGCCCTGGAGCAGCAATTACACTACCAACATCAACCTGGAAGAGAACTACTGGCTGGCTGAAAATACCAACCTCGCTGAAATGCACCGGTCGCTGCTGACGTTTACCGCCAACCTGGCCAAAACCGGGACCTATACCGCCCGGAATTTTTACGGGGCACGGGGCTGGTCGCTGGGGCATAACTCGGATATCTGGGCCATGACCAACCCGGTGGGTGACTTCGGGCATGGCGATCCGGTATGGGCCAACTGGGCCATGGGCGGCACCTGGATAGCCACCCACCTCTGGGAGCATTATATTTTCAGTAAAGATGCTACCTGGCTGAAAACCTATGCATATCCCCTGATGAAAGGGGCTGCCGAATTCTGTCTTGACATGCTGGTAGAAGGGCCTGACGGGTACCTGGTCACCTCGCCTTCCACTTCACCCGAGAATATTTATATCACATCAAAAGGGTATCGCGGGGCCACCCTTTACGGGGCCACTGCCGACCTGGCCATGATCAGGGAGCTCTTCTCTCATGTGATCCGGGCGACTGAAATCCTGGAAAGCGACCGGGCTTTTGCCGGTGAGCTGAAAACTGTGCTGGCCCGGCTGCACCCCTACAAGGTAGGGAGAAAAGGCAACCTGCAGGAATGGTATTACGATTGGGAGGACCAGGAGCCCCGACACCGCCATCAGACCCATCTTTTCGGCTTATACCCGGGAAACCACATCACCGTAAAAGGTACTCCCGAACTGGCTCAGGCGGCCCGCACCACATTGGAAATTAAAGGAGATGAGACTACCGGCTGGTCAAAAGGCTGGCGGATCAACCTGTGGGCGAGGCTGCTCGACGGCAACCGGGCCTATAAAATGTACCGCGAGCTCCTGAAATATGTAGAGCCCGACGCCATCCGGCCGAAAGACCGGAACTACGGCGGCACCTACCCTAACCTGATGGATGCGCATCCGCCCTTCCAGATCGACGGCAATTTCGGCGGGGCGGCAGCTGTAGCAGAAATGCTGCTGCAGTCTTCCCCGGAAGAGATCAGCCTGCTGCCTGCGCTACCTGACGCCTGGTCTTCCGGTTCGGTGAGCGGTCTCCGGGCAAGAGGCGGCTTTGAGCTGGATCTGGCCTGGAAAAACGGAGAATTGGAAAAAGTAACCGTTTACGGTAAGCCCGGTGGCAAAACCCGGCTGATCTATAAGGATAAAGCCCGGGATGTAGATCTTAAAACAGGAGAAAAACGCACCATCACATTTTAAATAAAGAGAAGGTGCCTGAAATGGCTCCGGCGCCGGAAGGCACCTTCAAAACTTTACCAGAATCCGGAAAACCTTACCCGGATCCTTCACCCAGTCTTCCATCCGGCCTAAAGCTTCATCCGCAGTACATACTGCACTGATGAGTTCATTCACGGGAAAATCTCCCCGTTTCATATATTCTATCACTGCCCGGAAATCACCGGGTGTGGCATTGCGTGAACCCCGTATATCCATTTCCTTCTGCACAAAATATTTTGTTTCAAAGGCAATTTCTGATTTCGCATAACCTATACAAACAACTCTCCCTGTAAAGGCTACCTCATTCACCGCCATCTGGTAGGTAGCCGGAGCTCCTACCGCTTCTATTACCACATCAGGGCCAAAACCGGATGTGATCTCTGACAGACGGGTATGAAAGTCTTCCGTAAGTGAATTCAGGGTGTAATGCGCTCCCATCCTTCGCACCAACTCAAGCTTATGTTCATCAATATCTACCGCAATCACCCGGCTCCCCCTCAACACGGAACGAACTATAGCCCCTATCCCTACCATCCCGCAGCCGATCACCATGACATAGTCCGAGTCTGTCACCTCTGCCCTGTCTACCGCATGAAATCCCACACTCATGGGTTCCACCAATGCAAAGTTCATGGGTGTCAGTGCCGGATCAGTCAGTACCTTCTGCCACGGAACAGCTTTATATTCACACATAGCTCCGTCACGCTGTACCCCTAAAGTCTGGTTATTCCGGCAGGCATTACTCCGGCGGTTCCGGCAGGCGGAACAATTTCCGCAGCTGGTATAAGGATTGACCGTACACGGCATTCCTTCGCGGAAATGAACAGGTACATCTTCACCTGAAGCAAAAACGGTTGCTCCTATTTCATGCCCGGGAATGACCGGGTAGCTTACCATGGGATTCCGGCCCAGAAAGGTGCTTAAGTCTGATCCGCAGAACCCTGCATAATGAATTTTCAGAAGCACTTCACCTCTTCCGGGCTCAGGCACGGGAATATCCCTGACCTGCATTTCGCCTTTCCCCGGAATCAAAATTGCCTTCATAAGCTGTTATTGTATACGCTTTTCACAAAAAAAATCCTGACTATCAGAATATACAGGCTATTTCTTCAGCTTCTCCTTGATGTCTTTAATGTGCAACAGCAGCTCCCTGTCCTGGTTTTGCAGGTCGTTGATGGTCTGGATGGCGTGAATCACCGTGCTGTGGTCCCGGCCTCCGAAGTGGTAGCCGATGGTCTTCAGCGAGAGCTCGGTAAATTCTTTGGTGAGATACATGGCGATCTGGCGCGGAAGCACAACCTCCCGCAGGCGGGTTTTTCCTTTAATATCAGAAACTTTAATGTTGAAATGGGCGGTGACCACATCAATGATCTTATCAATGGAGATGGCTTTCTGGCTTTCTTCCACCAGGCTTTTGATGCGGTATTTAGCCAGCTCAATATCAATTTTACGCTGAAGCAGCGCAGAATCCACGATCAGTGAGTTGACCACGCCTTCCAGCTCTCTTACGTTAGAGTCTACACAGTTGGCCAGGTATTCTACCACTTCCATGTCCATTTCCGCTTTTTCAGTGGCCAGCTTGTTCTGCACAATGGCCATGCGGGTTTCCAGGTCAGGGGTCTGGATATCGGTGGTCAGCCCCCATTTGAAGCGCGACAGCAGCCGGTCTTCCATGCCTGACAGCTCACGCGGCGGGCGGTCAGAGGTCATCACGATCTGCTTGCCCGACTGGTGCAGGTGGTTAAAGATATGGAAGAACGTTTCCTGTGTTTTTTCTTTCCCGGCCAGGAACTGGATATCGTCAATGATCAGCACATCGACCATCATGTAGAAATTCATGAAATCCTGCAGACTGTTATCGCGGATGGCATTGATAAACTGGCTGGTAAATTTCTCGGATGACACATACAGCACCAGCTTGTTGTTCCCGTTCTGACCTTCAATGTAGTTCCCGATAGCCTGTACCAGGTGGGTCTTTCCCAGGCCTACCTCGCCGTAAATCATCAGCGGGTTAAAGGCGGTTACGCTGGGTTTCTGGGCTACGGCCACACTGGCGGCGCGGGCCAGGCGGTTACAGGAGCCTTCCACGAAGTTCTCAAACCGGTAGTTTTTATTCAGCTGGGAGTCAAAAATAACTTCTTTGGATACTTTTATTTCAAAGGGGTTCCGCGGGATATTCCGGGCTTCTTCCGGGGCGGCCCCGGGCTTTTGCCGGGCCTGCTGCGCTTTTTGTCCGCCGCTGTCAATGATAATGGTATATTCCAGCTGCCCGTCTTTGCCGATAGCATAATCGAGGGCTTTCCGGAGTATTTTAACGTAATTATTCTCCAGCCATTCGTAAAAAAACTGGCTGGGTACCTGAATAATTAACCGCTTATTGATAAGTTTGTAAGGAATAATTGGCTCAAACCACGTCTTAAAACTTTGCTCGGTCACGTTCTCACGGATCACCATGAGACAGTCTTTCCATACCTGAGCTACGTCATTTCTAACTGCAGTTTCCAATAGTGAAAATGTTATTTGGTTGTATAAAATCCATTTTGGGGTTACAAATCTAATTAAAGAAATGAAACCGGGCGCGATAAATCCGAAAAAGAAAATTTGAGCACTCAATTTATAAAAAAAACCTGATCTGTCAAATTAAAATACGCCGGCTTCGGTTTTATCTTTATAACGAATTTCTTAGTACACTGAATCAAAATTTGCCTGAGTGAGATCATTAACCTCCTTTATTCCGCCCCTGCTCCTGTTTGTTGTACTTTTTTTAGTTAAGCAATCATCCTGCCAATACCTGCTTCACCCGCAGATCTGGTATATATTTCTTTTCTTCACCACCGTTCATTTGCTGGTGGTACGGATGGCTGATATAGGTTTTGACCAGGATAATTTTATCAATTTCTATCTTGCATCTACGGTGATCCGTATGGTTTTTATCCTGATTTTTACCGGAATTTTCCTGTGGCTCTTCCCGGAAAACCGCAAGCTTTTTCTTTTAACCACAGTTGTATTTTATTTATTTTTTACAATCTTTGAAATTTCAGTTTTGCTTCGTAAATTGCGGCGTTTTTGAGATAGCCTGCTGGCAATACTTTGATTATTAAACACTTCAATATGTTTAGGTACTTTTCCTGTTTGTTGTTTTCTGTACTGTTTTTTACCAGCTCCGTTTCCCGGGCATCGTCTTCAGCAGAGGGTCATGAAGAGGAGGAAAGCTTTGATATTGCCGGCATGATCATGCACCACATCGGTGATGAGCACGGTTATGAAATCACACACGGTGTGAAAGTTCCGCTTCCTGTTATTCTTTATTCCAAAGAAGACGGTCTGCAGGTATTTTCTTCCAGCAGGATAGACGACGGAAAGGTCTATAACGGTTACAAAAGCGAACACGGGCATATTGTAAAATTAAATGAAGACGGCACCGTTAACGAGAGCGTGCATCCGTTTGATCTTTCGATCACCAAGAACGTGGCCGCTATGATGCTCAGCGCGGTTCTCCTCATCCTCATTTTTACAACCGTGGCCAAAGGCTATTCCGCCAACAGGGGTAAAGCCCCGAAAGGCCTGCAGTCGCTCCTGGAGCCTATTATTCTCTTTCTGCGCGATGACGTGGTCAAGCCGGCCATCGGCCACAATTACGGGAAGTATTTCCCTTACCTGCTGACCTTGTTTTTCTTTATCCTGATCAATAATATCCTGGGACTTTTCCCGGCAGGGCCTAACCTCACCGGTAATATTGCGGTGACCATGGTGCTGGCCGTTATTACGTTCCTGATTGTTAATATTTCTGCCAATAAATATTACTGGAAGCACGTATTCCTGCCCGATACCCCGGTATGGATGTACATCATTATGATCCCGGTAGAGCTGGTGGGCGTAATCATGAAGCCGCTGTCGCTGATGATTCGTCTTTTTGCCAACATTACGGCAGGTCACATCATTATGCTGAGCTTATACGGCCTGATATTTATATTTAAGAGTTACCTGATCGGTGGAGCTGTGGGCGGTTTCGCCCTGTTCATGAGCCTTATTGAGCTGCTGGTTGCTTTTGTACAGGCCCTGATCTTTATGCTGCTGAGCTCCATGTATATCGGGGCGGCTATTGAAGATCATCATTAAAAATATTCCTCTTTAAACCCTATAAAGAGGCTGATTAAAAACCATTCTTTCGGAGGGGGAAAGAAAAAATAAAATAAAATTATGTCTTTATTAAGCATTATTTTACAAGCAGTAGCTGAGTCTGGTTCAGGACTTATCGCATTAGGTGCCGGTTTAGGTGCCGGTCTGGCAGCAATCGGTGCCGGTCTGGGTATCGGTAAAATCGGTGGAAGCGCGATGGAAGGTGTGGCTCGTCAGCCGGAAGCTTCCGGAAAGATCCAGACCATGATGATCATCATCGCTGCCCTGATCGAGGCCGTGGCTCTTTTCGCTGCTGTAATCTGTCTTCTGATCTCTTTCAACATCTAAGAGGTCGCATTCCCAACATTATTCGCATTAGGCGTTAATGTTGGGAATCTTTAAATTTAAACCAATAAAACATTACCTTAAAAATGGTACTTTTAAATAGTTCTCTGTTATCTCCAAGCCCGGGTCTCGTGATCTGGCAGATTATCGTTTTCGGACTTCTGGTTTTTATCCTGCGGAAATTCGCCTGGAAACCCATCGTTGACGGCCTGAAAGAAAGAGAAGGTGAAATTGAAGGCGCCCTCCGCATGGCTGAAGAAACACGGGCCGAAATGGCTAAGCTGAAATCCGATAACGACCGCCTGATCGCCGAAGCCAGAAGAGAAAGAGACGAGATCATCAAAGAGGCGAAAGATGCTTCAAGCCGCCTGATCTCACAAGCAAAAGAAGATGCCCAGACCCAGGGAGCAAAAATCCTGGAAGATGCAAGAGCTTCCATTGCTCACGAGCGGGAGGTAATGCTGGCACAGGTGAAAAAAGACGTTGCCGGTCTTTCACTGGAAATTGCTGAAAAAGTACTTCGCAAAGAGCTATCCGATAAGGCTGCACAGCAATCTTATGTAAGCACATTGATCGCTGACGCAAAACTCAACTAATATATTATGAATCTTTCTCTTATTGGAAACCGGTATGCCAAAGCCCTGATTGACCTTGCCAACGAGCAGGGGAAGCTGGAAGAGGTATATAATGATATGAAATTCTTCGAACTGGTGTGCTCGGAGAACGATGAATTCCGTAAAATCATGGCTAACCCTATCGTCAGGCATGAAAAGAAATTCGGAATTCTGAAAAAAATTTTCGAAAATCGTGTGACTAACGTGACTTTCTCAATTTTTAGCGTCTTAACTAAAAAGAATCGCGAACAACTTCTATACCCGATTGCCCAGGAGTTTCACAAGCTGTACGATGAGCAAAAAGGTATTCAGAAAGTTCAGGTTTCAACACCGGTAGCTTTAACCGAGGATCAGAAGGCTCAATTCAGCCGGATCGTATCGGAGTCAATGAATAAAACAGTGGAGCTCACTGAAAAGATTGACGAAAGCCTGATCGGAGGGTATGTTTTAAAGGTGGGTGATACCCAAATCGACACGTCTGTAAAACATCAGCTCAATGAGTTGAAAGCTGCGATGGCTTAAAAGTTGTATTAGTTTTCATGGCTATAAAGTTGAGAAAGGCCTTCGACATTTTCGAAGGTTTTTTCTTTTTACGGGCTTTATAAATTAAAAGAGCGGCCTGAAAAGTATACTTTTCAGGCCGCTCCCGGTTCAATTCATTATTTCTTACCCCAACTGCCCCTGCACCTTCTGAAAATGCTCAATAATGGTATTGATCTTTTCCTGCTCTTTCCTGATCTGCCTGGGCCGTATAACCCACCAGTTCAGCCCGATCCAGAGAAAGGTAACCAGGTAAACCACGATACCCCATTTCAGCTCCATACGGCTTACATATTCAATCATGTAAAGGGCTATTCCGGCTGAGAGCAGGATGAAATAAAGGTTCATCATGCGGCGCTGCAGAAATGCCTCCTTCTGTTTCACCACTACCAGGTTTTCCATAAAGCGGCGGCTGTCAGAATGATCATCCAGTGAGCGGTACAACGGGATCATCCGGTTATACACCATCAGAAACAGCACCATGGCCAGGATGGCCAGCAATATGCCCGCCCAGGTTGTTAAACGCTCCGGTTGGGTCCAGAAGCCGATAGAGGCAATAAATGCCGAGGTCAGGATGAGGCAGATATTGGTAAAAATCAGTCTCCGTAATCGTTTGGCTTTGTAGCTTTTTATTTTATCGTACAAAGCCTTCAGGTCAGGCCCGGGCACCGCCTGGGCCTTCCAGATATTATTGAAATCCATGTTCTTTAAATCTTTGGGTTAAACGTTCTTTGATCCGGTGAATCCGCACCCGTACATTGCCTTCAGAAAGCCCCAGTATATGTGCAATCTCACCTTGTTTTACTTCTTCCAGTTCCAGCGATATAATGATCCGGTCTGTTTCCGGTAATTCAGCGATGAACCGGTAGAGCAGCTCCACCTCTGCCGCCCGGTCGGGAACGGCCTCTTCGGGCAACTGCAGCGGTAGCTCAGCTTTTTGTCTTTTTTTATTTTTTTCCAGCTGGCGCAGGCAACGGTTAGAAGCTATCCTGAAAATCCAGGTACCTACATGGGCTTCTTCCCTGAATTGCGGCAGGTTCTCCCACACCAGGATAAAGGTTTCCTGGGCCAGGTCGCGCGCCAGCGCATCGTCATTCACATACCCCATGCACAAGCGGTAAACTTTGTGCCAATAGGTTGTATACAGCCTGTCAAAATCTTTTATTTCAGCCATGCAACCAGTTTGTTGATGAATTCTTCCTGCCGGTCTATGTAAACACTGTGGGAGCAGTTATCGAGGTATGCAAAATGCGACGGCTCTTTAACCAGGCTGCGGACCAGGGCAATATGGGCATCGTCAAACAAGCCATCCTGCCGGCCGTATATCCCGTAAAGCCGTATCCCGCCCCGGTTCCTGAGATCATCTGCCAGGTCAATGGTTGTATACTTCTCGTGGTTAATAAAGCCCATGACCGATGCATACATATTCTTGTAATTGGTTTTGGCCTGGTTATCCATATAGGCTTTCGTAAGCGGGTGCTGCATAAATCCTTCCATGAGCTTTACAGCATCCTGACTTGCATTCTCCGCCTTATAGATGCCGTTCTGCATGGCCAGCATAAACGAGCCCGAGCTGTAATAAACAGAAGCCGTGTCCTGCTTTCGTACAAAATCAACCTGGGCCAGTGTAGCCGAATCGCCTTTCGCCTCCGCTTTTTTCTGCACCGTTCGCAAAATGGTTTTAAAGCATTGCTGCAATGAAACCGGGGCACCGGCCAGTACCAGGTGAGAAACTTTTTCCGGGTACCGGGCAGCAAAACGGGTGCCGACCACTCCACCGAAGCTGTGTCCCAGTATCACTGCCGAGCGCAGTCCGTAAACCCGGTAAATCTCCCGCAGGTCATCAAAGGTCTGCTCAAAAGTAAATCCGGCCTTGTCGTCATCCGACCGCCCTTCACCACGACGGTCATACAGAATCACAAAGAACCCCCGGTCTGCCAGCTTTTCTGCCGTGGTCAGCTCAAAATCAATAGCGCTTCCACCCGGGCCCCCGTGTAAAAATATAAGGGGGGTATTGCCCGGCTGGCCAAACGTTTTCCGGTAAATCTCCTGCGCCCGGCCAATACCTGTGCAAAAAACAAAAATAATCAGAATTAACAGCTTTCTCATGTTTGTAGTTTTTCGCTTTGGAGACATGAAAGCCGGAAATGTTACAGAAAATTAAAAAAACAGCTATGAATTATTGGCAATTAATCATTGAAGCAACAATCAGAAATACGTTTAACCGCTAAGCACCTGGATTTTACAGCTAAAACAGCCGTGTCGGCTCTAGTGCCTGTACCGGACGCAAGATACCACAAACCTGAAGGATTGATTTCATTTGTTCATGCCACAAATAAGTGAGGGTACAAAGATAAAAAAACCTCTGTACCCTCTTCCTGTTTTGATGAACGTTGTCAGTTAATCCTGCAGGTATCCAAATTTCCCTTTATTAAAGTCTTCAAATGCCTGCAGCAATTCCTGCCGGGTGTTCATCACAAAAGGCCCATGGGCGGCAATGGGCTCATTGATGGGCTCACCGCTCAGAACCAGCACCACGGCATCTTCACCGGCTTCTATGCTAAACTCTTCCCCGTCGTTGGCCATAAGCACAAAATGATCTGTGGGAGCTTCTTCTGTACCGTTCACCCTGATATTCCCTTCAATAACCAGTAATGCAGTATTAAAACTGGCCGGGAAATTAAAACGGGCATTGGCTCCTTTTTTCAGCTTCGCATTAAACAGGTGCAAAGGGGTAAATGTGGAAGCTATCCCTTTAACTCCCTGGTATTCACCCGCTATGACCTCAACTTCACCCTGATTATTTTCAAGCGTATAACGGTTCATGGTGGCATTTTCAATGGATTGATATTTGGGCGCACTCATCTTGTCTTTGGCCGGTAAGTTTACCCACAACTGCACCATCTGGAATTCACCTCCTTTTTTACTCCACTCCTTTTCGTGGAATTCTTTGTGCAAAACTCCGCTGGCAGCGGTCATCCACTGCACATCTCCTTCCCCGATAACTCCACCGCCACCACTGCTGTCGTGGTGCTCCACTTTTCCTTTATAGGCAATGGTTACGGTTTCAAAACCCCGGTGCGGGTGCACGCCCACGCCTTTGGGTATTTCACTGGGCGCAAAATAATATTTCGAATTGTAATCCATCATAATGACCGGATTCATCCGCTGCATATCCAGCCGGTAAGCGCCGGGTATAAAATTGTGTACTCTGAACCCATCGCCTACAAAGTGGGGTTCTCTCGGGCTTATAACTAATTCTACTGTTTTGGTTGCCATCTTCTTAAAATTTTATACCACAAAGGTACCCGGTCCCGGCAACCTGCACATTGACCTATGATAAGAACTACATCCTGTGATTTTTCCCGGCCAGCTCCTTTCTCACCCGGCTCAGGCTTTCCGGGGTGATCCCCAGGTAAGAAGCTATAAAAATCTGGGGCACGCGAAGCAGCAGATCAGGATACATCCGGATAAAATCCAGGTATCTTTCTTCGGCAGTAGCGCTCTGCAGCTGAGTAATTCTTCTCTGCAAATGCCGGATATGGTTATGAAGCAGCCGGTTATTGAACTCCAGGAAGGCCGTATCTGATTTAGACAATTCCAGGAACAGGTTCTCGTCCAAAAGAAAGGTAACCGTGTCTTCCAATGCCTGCATAAAATAAGACGACGGCCGGTCAAAGTAAACACTTTCCCTGTCAGACATAAACCAGTTTTCAGGCGCAAACTGGATAATATGCTCTTTCCCCTTCTCATCAATGGAAAACTGCCGCAGCAATCCTCTTTCCACAAAAAAAGAGTACCGGCACTTCTCGCCCTGCCTTAACAGGAACTCTCCCTTTTTAAATTCACGGATGCTGCAATGCGACAACAGCTGCTCAATGGCGGCCTGGTCTGTCCCTATACTAGAAGTCAGGTAAGTGATAAATCTGAAATTGTTCATTTAAGCTTTTTAATATCCTCTTCTAATTCTTTCAGGCTTTGTTCTCTCTCTACTGTCTTCTGAGTTAAACGGTACTTTTCAAACTCTTCGCCTGATTTTTTAAGGGCCATGTCATGGCTGATTTTGCCGGCATGGGTCAACTCTCCTGCAATTCGCTGAAATAGTTCATGGAGCTGCCCGACTTGAAACGGTCATCATTCAGGGTAAACCCTTTAATAATATACTCCCTGAGACGCTGAGTGGCCCATATACGGAACTGCGTGCCCTGCAGTGATTTTACCCGGTAGCCTACGGAGATGATTACGTCCAGGTTGTAATGTTTCACTTCCCTTTCCTGTGTTTTACCTTCTATGGCTCCATGTTGAGTGGTTAGTCGGAAATTCCGACATACCACTTCCTCATTCAATTCACCTTCGGCAAATACATTGCTGATATGTTCCGTAATGGTACTACGGCCTTTTCCAAAAAGCTGGCCCATTTGCTCCTGCGTAAGCCAAACGGTTTCCTCTTCTAATCGTACATCTATTTTGATGTTACCGGCGGGATTTGGGTAGATGATGATTTCGCTGTTCATTGTGTTTACATGATTTTACAAGTCCATACAAATTACAACTCCTGCCTCAATGTTTTAATTACTTATCCTAAATTCTTTGATTTCCTTATCCGGAGTTCAGAAATTCCGGAAGATTGCGAGGGTTTTCATTGCAAAGCTATCAGCCCGCCGGTAGCTTTTACTTCCTTCCCCACGCTACCAGCACACCCAGGGCAGCCGTAAAAATATTAAACCCGATGTCTTGGGCTTCACCTCTTGAAATATGAAAAATACTTGCCGCGATCATCAATGCAATAATTCCGTAAGCAGCATAAACGGTCAGCCGGGGCTGAATACGGAGTAACGCAGGCAATACAATTCCGATACCGCCCAATAAATCAACAAAACCGGTAATCATAGCCAGACCGGGATTATCCTTTACCCATGGAAAAGGCAATTGTTCAGGTGCGAATATTTTCATAGACCCGGCCCAGATAAAAGTCAGGGCTAAAATTACCTGGGCTACCCAGAGAAGTACATTCCGTGTTTTTGATATTTTTTGCTCTGCTGTCATAACGCATATTTTTTTGATGAGACAAATCTAACCATCTTTACTATCCAAATGATATTACTTTCCCTTCAGATAGCACTACCCAAAAGGAAAGTAACACAAAAAGTAAAAGAAATGGTATCGAAAGGCGGTTGCCTAAAAACCATGCTTACAAAGCACGGGAGTTTCACCTGCTCTCCGCCAGGCTTTATCTTTCAGATACCGGAAATTGTCGAAGTCAAACACACCATCATTTCAACGTTTCCTTAAAAAACTCCACCACTCTCCCCCATGCCAGCGCCGCTGCTTCCTTATCAAAACGGGGCGTGGTATCGTTATGAAACCCATGGTTGGTATCCAGGTAAAAGTAAACGGTATACGCTTTATTATTCTCTTTCAGGGCTTTTTCATAGGCGGGCCAGCCTTCGTTGACACGGGTATCCAGTGCAGCATAATGCAGCTGGAGCGGGGCCTGGATGGCCGGTACTTCACTTGCAGGAGGCTGTCCGCCGTAAAAAGGTACGGCAGCCTTCAACCCGGGAATACGTACGGCCATCATATTAGCGATCCAGCCGCCGAAGCAAAAGCCTACTACACCTACTTTACCGTTACAGAATTCGTTCGACTTCAGGAAGTCAGCAGCCGCAATAAAATCCTCCAGCATTTCATCCCGGTCCCGTTTGGCCTGCAGCAGCCGGCCGTCATCGTCGTTGCCGGGATAGCCGCCCAGCGGACTCAATGCATCCGGTGCGAAGCTCACAAACCCGGCCAGCGCAGCCCTCCGGGCCACATCTTCGATATGCGGGTTCAGGCCCCGGTTTTCGTGTACCACCACTACCCCGCCCAGCTTTTTCGTATTGCCTTTGGGCATACAAAGCAGGCCTTTGATAGTACCACCACCTTTGGGAGAAGAATAGGTTACGTAGCGCGAATCTACCGCAGGATCATCCGCCTTTACCTGGATGGCTGTCTTGTAATCAGGCGTAAGAAAACTCATCAACGAGGCTACAGTAGCTCCTCCTACCGCGTAAACGGAGAGCTTTTGCATGAAATCAGATCGGCTTAGCCGGTTATGGGCATAGTCATTGTACAGGTCCAGCAGTTCCTGCTTCGTCTTCGGATCTTTCATAGTTCTAAACATTTAGGTACATTAAAGATACGATCGGGAACCGGGTCTTCTGCAAAACCCCTGCCTTAATTTACGATTAAACCCGGAATTGTGAAGACTAATTGCCCGTTTCAAGCATCCGGTGATCCGTAAAACCTGCTTATCTTTGCACCGATGAGGAAAACCCTTTCCATATTGCTCCTGAGTGCCTACCTGTTTTCAAACGCTGAGCTTTGCCAGCTCTTGAAAATTCCGCTCCTTATTGAACATTACCACGAGTTTGTGGCTAACGGAGAAGGCGACCTGGTCGACTTCCTGGTGCACCATTACGGGGGTCATGAAAAAGACAGCGACTGGGATACCGACATGAAGCTCCCCTTTATGACCCTTGGAGGCGACCTCAGCCACGTCTTTTATATTCCTAAAATACAATTGGATATCCCGGCCCAACCGGCCATTCCCCGCGAAAACAGCCAACCCGTAGGCAGGGTACAAAACCTGGTTTCCAGCTACTACAACAGCATTCTTCAGCCTCCCCGTATAGCTTAGCTTTTAAATAATCCCGGATATCTGCGGCATGCCTGCCGCAAGCTCCGCTATGTATTTTTTAATTGTTAATCCAGCTATCATGTTGAATAGTATTATCCGCTTTTCCTTGCGGAATAAGCTCATTGTAGGACTCTTTACCGTGGGCCTGATTATTTTCGGTGTATACGAAGCCACCCGCCTGCCTATAGATGCCCAACCCGACATTACCAATAACCAGGTGCAGGTGATCACCGTGGCGCCGTCTTATGGTGCCGTCGATATCGAGCGGCTTGTCACCATTCCCATTGAGCAGGCCAACAGCAATATACCGGGCGTCACAGAGATCCGGAGCTTTAACCGCTTTGGCCTGTCACTCGTCACCATTGTTTTCACCGACGAAACCGATATTTACCTGGCCCGCCAGCTGGTCACCGAACGCCTGAACCAGGTAAAGGAACAAATCCCTGACGGAATAGGCAATCCCGAGCTGGGCCCGGTGTCTACCGGACTGGGAGAGATTTTCCAGTATGTGGTTCGACCCCAAAAAGGCTATGAATCCAGGTACGATGAAACCGGGCTCCGTACCCTCCAGGACTGGGTGATCCGCCGCCAGCTGCTCGGCACACCGGGTGTAGCCGAAGTCAGCAGCTTCGGAGGCAAGCTGAAGCAATACGAGATTGCCATTAACCCTGATAAGCTGCAAGCCTTCCGGCTGACCATTAACGACGTCTTTGACGCCCTGGAAGCCAACAACCAGAATACCGGCGGAGCTTATATCGAAAAGGCCGAAACCGTGCTTTTTATCCGTACGGAAGGACTGATCGGCAGTGTGGACGACATCGGGGACATCGCCGTGAACCATACGGCTGACGGAAGCCCGGTACGGATCCGCGACGTGGCTGAAGTAAAAACCGGTTACGCCACCCGCTACGGGGCCATGACCTATAACGACCAGGGCGAAGTCTCCGGTGCCATTGTTCTTATGCTCAAAGGAGAAAATGCCATCCAGGTTATTAAAAATATCAAAAAGCGACTGGCCGAAATCGAAAAGACCCTGCCCGAAGGGGTGGTTATCGAGCCTTTCCTGGATCGCGCCAAAATGGTGAGTAACACCATCCACACCATTGAAACCAATCTCATTGAAGGGGCGCTGATCGTGGTATTCATCCTGGTGCTCTTCCTCGGCAATCTGAGGGCCGGCCTGCTGGTGGCTTCCGTGATTCCCCTATCCATGCTCTTCGCCATTATCCTGATGAACATCTTCGGGGTAGGCGGCAATCTCATGAGCCTGGGCGCCTTAGACTTCGGCCTGATCGTAGACGGGGCAGTGATCATCGTGGAAGCGGTTCTCCACCAGCTGGCCCGGCACAGTTACCTGGGTAATATCCGCAAACAAAATATGGATCAGCCGGTATACGATTCTGCCACGAAGATGGTCAACTCAGCCGTTTTCGGACAAATCATTATCCTGGTGGTGTACCTCCCGATCTTCACCCTGCAGGGCATAGAAGGGAAAATGTTTATTCCCATGGCCCAGACGGTGACTTTCGCCCTCATTGGGGCCTTTATCCTGTCGCTGACCTATGTTCCTGTGATGAGCTCCCTGGTTTTAAAGGTCCCCTCCGGCCAGACCTTCTCCGATAAGATCATGGCTAAGACAGAGGCCTTTCATGCCCGTTACCTTTTCAAAAGCCTTAAATATTCCCGGCTGATCATCGGTGTGGTGCTGCTGCTTTTTGCCGGGGCCGTGTTTGTGCTATCGCGCATGGGAGGCGAGTTTGTTCCCTCCCTGGAAGAAGGTGATTTTGCCGTAGAAATGCGAATCCTTCCGGGAAGCAACATTAACACCACCATCCGCGAAACCAATAAAGCCGCCCATATCCTGCTCACCCGGTTTCCCGAAGTGGAAAAAGTAGTGACCAAGATAGGCAGTGCTGAAATCCCTACTGAGCCCATGCCGATGGATGCCGGGGATATGATCGTGGTTTTGAAACCCAAAAAAGAATGGACTTCTGCCGGGTCCTTCCCTGAATTGTCTGAAAAAATGAGCCGGGCGCTGGAGGTGCTTCCCGGGCTTACCACCGGCTTCCAGTTCCCGGTACAGATGCGGTTTAACGAGCTCATGACGGGTGCGCGCCAGGATGTGGTAGTTAAGATTTTCGGAGAAGACCTGGAGAAGCTACTGAAATACGCCCACCAGCTGGGCGGGTTGATCACGAAAGTTCCCGGTGCACAGGATCTCTACATTGAGCCGCTGATCGGCGCACCGCAGGTGGTGATCAACTACGACCGCGCCGCACTTTCCCGCTACAGGCTATCGGTTAAGGCCGTGAACCGTATCGTTAACAGCGCTTTTGCCGGGCAAAGCGCCGGCCAGGTTTTTGAGGGCGAACGGCGGTTTGAGCTCATGGTGCGAATGGACGCCGGCCTGAAAAAAGACATAGAAGACATCCGTAACCTGTTGGTACCTGTACCTTCCGGTATACAGGTGCCCCTGCGTCAGCTGGCTGCTGTGGAATACACCAGCACCCCGAACCAGATTCAACGCGAAAATACCCGCCGCCGCATCGTGGTCGGTTTTAACGTGCGAGGCCGCGATGTGCAAAGCATTGTACAGGAATTGCAACAAAAAGTAGCAAAAAACATACACCTGGAAACCGGTTATACCATCACATACGGGGGTACATTTGAAAACCTGAACAAAGCCAGGGCCCGCCTGGGCGTGGCCGTCCCCATCTCGCTGGTGCTCATCTTCCTGCTGCTGTTTTTCTCGTTCCGGTCGGTCAGGTACAGCCTGCTGATCTACACGGCCATTCCCTTGTCGGCTATTGGCGGGGTATATTTCCTGGCGTTACGCGGCATGCCTTTCAGCATCAGCGCAGGTGTCGGGTTTATCGCCTTATTCGGTGTAGCCGTACTAAACGGGATCGTACTGGTGGCCGAATATAACCGGATCCGGCTGGGTGAAGGCCTGAATGCCGTTCAAACGGTGCTGAAAGGCACGCGGGTAAGGCTGCGCCCCGTACTGATGACCGCCCTGGTGGCCTCGCTAGGCTTCCTGCCCATGGCCCTCAGCAAAGGCTCAGGGGCCGAAGTTCAGCGTCCCCTTGCCACGGTGGTGATCGGCGGGCTCCTGTTTGCCACTTTCCTCACCCTGTTTGTTTTACCCATTCTTTATGTGCTGGTGGAGAATATCCGGAAACCGAAAGCATCCGCCCTGATCCTTCCCTTGGTATTCCTGGGATTGGGGGCTTCCGCCCAAAAATCCATTACCCTGGAAGAAGCAATACAGACTGCTACCGAAAACAATCTTTCGGTTAAGGATGCAAAATTACAGGCGGAGTACAGGGAAAAGCTTACAGGCACCTGGCTGGACCTCACCCCCGCAGAGTTGGCCGGAGAATACGGGAAATACAATGGACTCCGGCCGGATAACCGGGTAACCGTCAGCCAGCGGTTCCGTTTGCCGGGAGTTTACCAAAAGCAAAAGACGGTACTGGAAAGGGAGTGGCAGCTGGCGGTTTTAAATCAAAGCCTCACGAAAGCCCAGGTCAAAAAGGCGGTTTCGGAAGTATTTCAACATATCCTTATTCTCCGGGAAAGGAAAGAACTGCTCCAAAAGACCGATTCCCTGTTTACCCGGTTCCTCGGCTTATCCCGTCAAAAACTGGAGCTGGGAGAAGCCGATCGCCTGGAATCATCTACCGCCACCATCCAGAAAGAGCAGATCAGCCTGCAATTGGCCCGGATCCTGAACGACCTGGACATCAGCCGGCTCGAGCTTCAGCTGCTTTTAAATACCGATGAGCTGCCTGAACCGGTGGCGCCTGCGCCGAAAATCAGGCTAGACCTTTGCTGTACCGTAGAAGATCACCCCGAGCTCCGGGCATTACAGCAGCAGGCACAGGTACATGATGCTCAGATTGAGGCTGAAAAAAGCCGGCTTTTACCCGGGTTTTCGCTGGCTTACTCCAGCCAGACCCTGCGTGACCTGGCTCCCGGGCGTTTCGGCTCGGTAACCGCAGGGATCGACATTCCTGTTTTTACCAAAAGTCAGAAATCCCGGATTCAGGCTTCTCAAATTCAGAAAAGCATCACTGAAAATGAGCTGGCACTCAAAGAAAAACAGCTGCATACGGCCTACCAGCAGGCGCTGAACGAGACCATGTACCTCGAATCCATCCTACGGAATTACGAGGAAAAGCAGATTCCCCAGACACTGCTGGCCGAACAGCTGGCTCAGCAACAGCTCCGGGCCGGGGAGATCAACTACCTCGATTGGGTCATTCTCACCCGCCAGTCGCTGGAAGTGAGAACCGGGCACCTCGACGCTCTCGAGCAACTGAACCTTTGTGTCATCCGATTAAATTACCTGGTAATGGAATAGCTATCAGCCTTCAGCTATCAGCTATCAGCTATCAGAAAGGGATACCACGAATAAAGCTGAAAGCTGACGGCTGATAGCTAAAAACCAAAATTAATACCTAATGAAAAGTAAATACATCATCGCTACTCTACTCTTAGCAGTTGTTGCCTGCAGGCAGGAAGTAAAGGAGACCCCGGAAGAAGCCGGTAAAACCCCGGAAAACATCATCCGGCTTTCTGAAGAACAAATGAAAACCATGGAGCTGTCGGTTACGCAGCTTCAGACCCGGAACCTGGAAGCCACCCTCCGGCTGAACGGAAAAGTAGATGCCGCTCCCTCAGACGTGGTGTCGGTCACCTCTGCACTGGGCGGCTACGTCAGGAAAATCCATATCCTGCCGGGAGCTTCCTTCACCAAAGGGCAGATCCTGGCCGTTCTCGAAGACAACCAGTTCATCCAGCTTCAGCAGGATTACCTCACCACCCGGGTACAGCTCAAAACGGCCGAACTCAACTACGAGCGACAAAAAGCGCTGAACCGCACCCAGGCCGCCAGCGACAAAACACTGCAGCAGGCCGAAGCCGAATACGAGACGCTGAAGGTAAGCCGGAAAGCGCTTGAAGAAAAGTTGCGGCTGATCCATATAGACCCTGAAAGCGTCAGCACCGATAACCTCCGCAGCACCATTCACCTGTTCGCACCGTTCAGCGGAACTGTCAGCGAGATCCGGGTGAACACCGGCCAATACGTTTCTCCCACCGAAACACTGTTTGAACTGGTCAACCCCGCCGGCCTGCTCCTGCGGATCAAAGCATTTGAAAAAGACCTGCCCGCTTTAAAAACGGGCCAGGAGCTGCGTTTCTCCACCAACGAGGGCTTCTCGTCCCGCGCGCGGATCATCTCTACCGGGAAGACCGTGAACGAAGACGGTTCCACGGATATCCTTGCGCGTCCGACAGGTAGCACCTCCGCCCTGATTACGGGCATGTACGTCAATGCGGAGATCGAAACTCAAAACCGGCCCGCGGCTGTGCTCCCGGAAGCCAGCGTAGTGATGTTTGAAAACCAATGGTATGTTTTTGAGCAGCTGCCCGAACGCGTTTTCCGTATGCTGGAAGTCCAGCCGGGCATCCGTCACCAGGGCTGGGTAGAAATTCTTCAACCGGGCGTATTGGAAGGAAAAGCGTTGGTGGAGAGCGGGGCCTATACTTTACTGATGGGGTTGAAGAACAAAGCAGAGGAATAACTTCGTCTATTCAAACTGCAGGATTATCGAAAGTCAGCAGGCATTCTATAGATATTTCTCCGGAAACCCTTATATTTAAAGTACGTTTAAAGACCAACGAAATGTTCAGAACACTCAAAAGCAAGGTTTGTGTAATAATACTGCTGCTATACGGTAACAGTATGGCATCACCCGGCGACTCCCTCCGCCGGGAAGATTACGAAAGAGCTGCCAACTATCTGGCTCAGGGCTTACAAAAATATGTGTATAACACTTCACTCCGCCCCAACTGGCTGGAAAGCGACAAATTCTGGTTCCTTGAAATCACTTCGAAAGGGAAAACGTTTTTCCTGGCAGACCCGGTTAAGAAAACACGGAAAGCGGCTTTTGATCATACGAAGCTGGCACAGGTGCTGGGAAAAGCAACGGGTAAGAGCTATGACCCTGACCAGCTGCCCTTTAAAACCATCCGTTTTTCTCCTGACCTGAAGACCCTCTATTTTTCAGCCGAAAAGAAAAGCTGGGCCTATACACTGGCTTCCGGCAAGCTCTCAGAATCAACGGTTGAAGTAGCAGACGAACCGGGGCAGGAAGGGTTTATGGCCCGGAGACCGCGTACCCCTGACATTCCTTCACCCGACGGTAAAATGGTGGCTTTTCTGAAAGATCATAACCTTTGGGTACGCGACGTCAGTACCAAAAAAGAAACCCAGCTTACTACCGACGGGGTCAAAGATTTTGGCTATGCTACCGATAATGCCGGTTGGACCAACGGCGACGGTGCTATCATCAGCTGGTCGCCCGATTCCCGGAAAATAGCCACCTTCCAGCAGGATCAGCGCCATGTAAAAGACATGTACCTGGTGACCACCAATGTAGGCTCCCCTACCCTGAAATCCTGGAAATACCCTTTGCCGGGTGACAAAGAAGTCATTCTGATCCACCGCGTGGTCATTGACGTACCCACCCGCAAGGTGGTACGCCTGAAAGTGGACCCGGATCCGCGCCGCTCATCGCTGAGCGACAATATCACCGACGGCGGTCGCCTGGCCGACCTAGACTGGTCGCCTGACGGAAAAGAGCTGGCCTTCCTCTCTACTTCAAGAGATCACAAGATCTCCCGGATGCGGATCGCCGACACCGAAACCGGCAATGTGCGGGAAGTATTTGAAGAGACGGTCCCCACCTACTACGAATCGGGCGTGAATGCCATCAACTGGCGATACTTCCCGGCCACAAACGAAATCCTCTGGTATTCTGAAAGAGACAATTGGGGCCACCTTTACCTGTACGATTCCCATACCGGGAAGCTTAAAAACCAGGTAACCAAAGGCGATTTCGTAGTAGCGCGCGTCACAGATATTGACGAGAAAAGCCGCCGGATCTGGTTTACCACGGCCGGCATGGATCCCAAAAACCCGTATTACCAGCGCTATTGCCGGGTAGATTTCGACGGGAAAAACTTTACCGATCTCACCCCGGCTACCGGAACCCACCAGATCACCTGGTCGCCTTCGAAGAAATACCTCATTGATACCTACTCCGAACCTGACGTTCCCCAGGCATTTGAGCTGAGAGACGCCGATGGCAACAGCCTCCTGGCTTTGGGCAAAGCCGATATCTCGCAGCTGGAATCGGAAACCGGCTGGACACCGGCCACCCCGGTCAGGCTGAAAGCGGCCGATGGTAAAACCGACATCTATGGATTGGTCTACACTCCCAAACACTTCGAGCCCGGCAAAAAATACCCGGTGATCAACTATATCTATCCCGGCCCGCAGGGCGGAAGCGTACGGTCGTGGGGTTTCAGCACGGTTTCCGGAGATAACCGCGCGCTGGCCGAGCTGGGCTTTATTGTGGTAGCCATAGAAGGCACCAGCAACCCCTACAGGTCTAAAAGCTACCACGACATGAACTACGGAAACATGGGTGAAAATACCCTGCCCGACCAGATCGCCGGCATTAAGCAGCTGGCGCAACAATTCCCGATCGACCTCGACAAAGTGGGTATCTGGGGGCATTCCGGTGGCGGGTTTGCCACAGCCGCCGCCATGTTCAAATACCCTGACTTTTACAAAGTAGGCATCTCGGAATCGGGGAACCACGATAACCGGAACTACGAAGACGACTGGGGTGAAAGGTACAACGGCCTCCTCGAAAATGCCGATTATGAAGCCCAGGCCAACCCTACCTATGCCAAAAACCTGAAAGGGAAACTCATGCTGGCTCACGGGATGATGGACAATAACGTACCCCCTTATAACACCCTGCTGGTGGTGGAAGCCCTGCAGAAGGCGAACAAAGATTTTGACCTGGTGATTTTCCCGTCGGCTACCCACGGTTTCGGGCCATATTCCAATTACATGATGCGACTGCGCTGGGATTATTTTGTACGGCATTTAAAAGGGCTCACACCGCCAAAAGAATTTGATATGGGTGCCTATCTGAGCAGAATGGGCCGCTAGTCCATCAGCCCGGAATGAGATCAGGCTAGAAGCTGTCTTAAAAAGGGCGGAAACAACGCAGCAGTTTTCGTCCTTTTCAGGGCAGTTCAGTCCAGTGAATTAATCAGCACATAGTACTTATAGGCCACTATGGCCTGCTCAAACTTCGTGAGCTTCATCGGATCTTTTTTGCTGTACTTCGGCAGCACCGCCTTATTCACTTTGTTTAGAAATCTGAAAAAACGCTTTTTCATTGGCATAAACCTTTCTGTAAAACCATACCCGCTTCACGCACGAAAGTAAAGTTACAAAATATCCCCGACATGCATTTGCTATAAATCGTAGCTATTTTCAGAACGAGGATCAGGCCTGCGGTATATTTCATTAATATTGCAGGTATACCGGGTTAAATCTTACATAGAAACTTAGCGTGGAGAGGATAGAGGAAAAACTGAAAATACTGGCCGATGCAGCCAAATACGATGTCAGCTGCAGCTCAAGCGGCAGCAAAAGAAAAAATACGGGCGGCATAGGAGATTCCTCCGCTTCAGGCATCTGCCACACCTATACGGAAGATGGCCGGTGCGTTTCACTGCTGAAAATCCTGCTGACCAATCATTGCATTTACGACTGCGCCTTTTGCGTCAGCAGAAGAAGCAACGATGTCAAACGTGCCGCTTTTACGGTAGAAGAGGTGGTAGACCTGACCATGAATTTCTACCGCAGAAATTACATTGAGGGCCTGTTCCTGAGCTCCGGGATTTTCAAAAATGCCGACTATACCATGGAACGCCTGCTGCGCATCGTAAAAAAGCTGCGCACCGAAGAGCGCTACAACGGGTATATTCACCTGAAGACCATTCCGGGAGCCAGTGAAGAGCTGATCCGTGAAGCCGGGCTTTACGCCGACCGCATGAGCATTAACCTCGAGCTGCCCACCGAGGCCGGGCTGAAGATGGTAGCTCCGGAAAAAGACCACGAATCTGTACGAAAGCCGCTCGCATTTGTCAACAACCAGATCCGGGAACTCCGGTCCGAATCGAAGATCATTAAACACAAGCCGCTGTTTGTACCCGCAGGCCAGAGTACCCAGATGGTCATCGGGGCCACCCCTGAAACCGACCTTGAAATCATGCATATCGCCAAAACATTCTACAGGGATTATAACCTCAAACGGGTGTATTACAGTGCTTACGTGCCGGTTACCAATGAAAATCCTCTCCTGCCACAGATAGGAAGCGCCCCGCCCCTGGTACGTGAAAACCGGCTGTATCAAACCGACTGGCTGCTTCGTTTCTACGGTTTTGAGCTGGAGGAAATCCTGCATCCGGGCCATAGCCAGCTCGACCTGGATATGGACCCCAAGCTCAGCTGGGCCCTGCGTAACCCGCATTACTTCCCGGTAGATGTCAATACGGCTGACTACCGTGCCATTCTCCGGATTCCCGGTATAGGCAGGTCGTCGGCCCTGAAAATCGTTCAGGCCCGGAAATTCGGCCGGCTGCACGGGTACCAGCTGCGCAAAATGGGCATAGCCTGGAACCGCGCCCGCCACTTCCTGGTATGTGCCGACAGCCCGCTTATCCTGGGCGCACCTTCCATGATGAGTGTCAAAGCAGCTATCCTGCAAAAACCTGAGGCTACTAAAAAAGCAGATGTCAGCCAGCTCAGCCTTTTCTGAAAATGTATTATCTCTTTGACGGCACTTATGCCGGTTTTCTCTGCTGCGTTTTTGACAGCTTTGCCCGGAAAGAACCGGAAGCTATCCCTTTGCTTCCTGGAGACCGGCCGGATGAGCTGTTTGAAGCCCGCCGAACCGTTATAACAGATATTGAAAGCGCCGAACGGGTACAAAAAGGCCTGGAAAAACATTCAGGCGCCGCAGCGGCACAGGATTTTTACCGGGTATTCCTCTCGGAAGACCGGAAAGCCTGGGCCGCTGCCTTCCGGCTCATTTGCCGGATCTTCACGGCAGGCCCGGACATTCTTCAGAACTTCGGCGATGACGATGTCATCTGCTTTTCACTTACCCTGAAAAAGGTGCACCGCGAACGCCACCGGATGAAAGCGTTTATCCGGTTTCAGAAAAGCAGCGACGGGCTCTTCTTTTCCGTCGTAGAACCTGACTTCGACGTCTTACCCCTTATTGCCGGCTTTTTCAGGAATCGCTATGCCGATCAGTCCTGGCTGATCTGGGATAACAAAAGAAAATACGGCCTGCTTTACGATAAAATCACCGTCTCACCCGTACAATTATCGCCCGAAGAAAAGACGGCCTTAACTACCGGCATAACCCTGAGCCTCGACGAACGGGATGAACATTTTCAGCACCTCTGGAAACAATACTTTCAAAGTACTAACATAGAAGCCCGCAAAAACCTGAAGCTTCATTTACGCCACGTACCCAGAAGATACTGGAAATACCTGACCGAAAAGCAATAGAATTGAAAACAAATTGCAATAATGTTGCAGGAATCAATTAATTTTGCAGGCAGATTCCGCCGGCATACACTTAATGGCGGAACCGGCATAACAACAGAATGGAGATACTAACAGGAGCCATCATCATCAGCTTATTGCATGCCCTTATTCCCAACCATTGGTTGCCTGTAATTGCTATCGGGCGACAATACAAATGGAGTATTGGCGAAGTAACCCAGGTTACTTTTCTTACCGCGCTTGCCCATGTGCTGAGCACCCTGCTGATTGGCTGGGCCCTCGGGCTGACCGGCCACCAGCTGGCGCTTAATATAGAGCACATCACGCACTTTGCGGCTCCGGTCATTCTTATCCTGATGGGTATTGTCTACATCTACCGTCATTATAAGCACAGGCATTTCCATTTGCAGGGAGACCACATAAAAGTCACCTCCAAACGGAACATCATTATCTCGTTATCAATAGCCATGTTTATGTCACCGTGTATGGAGATCGAAGCCCTTTTTCTTATGGCCGGCATGCAGTCTATACAATTACTGGTGACCATTTCGCTCGTTTATACCCTGGTGACGATCGCCGGCATGCTGTTGCTGGTACGGGTAGCCTATAGAGGCCTGCTGAAATTCGATTCCCATAAGCTGGAACACAACGCCGGAATCATTACAGGGGCTACGCTTATTCTGACCGGGCTGGCTTCTGCTTTTATTCATTAGATATAGTACTTGCAGTAGCATTGCATTCCCCTGCCGCGTACCTTTGACTAAAAATCAGAGTTTTAATGGCACACGAGCACGAGGAATCCTGTTGCGCACCGGTACACGAGCATGATCATTCGCATGATCACGGGCATGAACATGATGAAAACGGCACACTAAAGCTGTTTATCCCATCCATTATTTCCTTTGTCTTACTACTGGCAGGAATTGCCCTGGATAACTGGATACCGCAAACCTGGTTCAAAGGCTACCTCAGGCTCATCGGGTATGGGGCTGCCTATATCCCGGTGGGGCTGCCGGTGATTAAAGATGCCTTTAAAAGTATACAGCGCGGCGACTTCTTCTCCGAATTTTTCCTGATGGGCATCGCCACCCTGGGAGCATTTGCCATTGCCGAATACCCGGAGGGCGTGGCCGTTATGCTCTTTTACAGCGTAGGCGAAGCCTTCCAGTCGATGGCGGTGGCCAAAGCAAAAGGCAATATCAAGACATTGCTTGACCAGCGCCCCGACCAGGTCTCTGTTCTGCAGGGAGAAGAAATGGTAACCGTCAGGGCAGAAACCGTAAGTATCGGCGACATCATTCACCTGAAGCCCGGCGAAAAGCTGGGGCTTGACGGGCAGCTTCTCTCCGAAACCGCTTCCTTTAATACATCTGCCCTCACCGGCGAGAGCAAACCGGATACCAAAAGAAAAGGAGAAACGGTTCTGGCGGGGATGATCAACCTGAATACGGTCAGCCGTGTACAGGTTACTACGGCCTATAAAGACAGTAAGCTGAGCAAGATCCTGGAGCTGGTGCAGAACGCCACCGCCCAAAAGGCGCCTACCGAGCTGTTCATCCGTAAATTTGCAAAGATATACACGCCCATCGTGGTATTCCTGGCTATCGCCATCTGCCTCTTTCCCGCTCTTTTTACAGATGATTACCTATTCAGGGATTGGCTGTACAGGGCCCTTATTTTCCTGGTAATCTCCTGCCCCTGTGCGCTGGTCATCTCCATTCCACTGGGTTACTTCGGCGGGATCGGGGCGGCCAGCCGGAACGGAATTCTCATCAAAGGCAGCAATTACCTGGATGTACTGGCCCGGGCCCGGCACGTGGTCATGGACAAAACCGGTACCCTGACCGAGGGTGTTTTCCGGGTGCAGGAAGCCATCTTCCAGCCGGGATGGGATAAAAATGAGCTTCTGAAATGGGTGAATGCGCTCGAAAGTCACAGCACCCATCCCGTAGCCACTGCCATCCACGAATATGCAGGCCCGGCAGACCGTTCGGTGAAGCTGGAGAATATCGAAGAGGTGGCCGGGCACGGCCTGAAAGCTGACGTAAACGGGAGAGAACTCCTGGCCGGTAATTTCAAGCTCATGGACAAAGCAGGCATTGTTCATCACCTTGACCCGTCGGGCATTGTCCATACCGTGATCGCCATAGCCTATGACGGCCGGTTTGCCGGTTATCTTACCATCGCCGACAGCATTAAGCCCGAAGCCGGGCAGGCCATCCGGCGTTTGCACGAAGCTCATGTAAAAACCACCCTGCTGAGCGGCGACAAAGAAACGGTAGTACAGCACGTAGCCAAAGAGCTGGGAATAGGCAAAGCCTTCGGCGACCTCCTGCCGGAAGACAAAGTCAGCAAAGTAAAAGAGATCAAAGCCGGAAACGAGATTGTGGCCTTTGTGGGCGACGGCGTCAATGATGCCCCGGTAGTAGCCCTGAGCGACGTGGGAATCGCCATGGGTGGACTGGGCAGCGATGCCACCATTGAAACCGCTGATGTGGTTATCCAGGACGATAACCCCGCCAAAATTCCCCTGGCAATTTCCATCGGTAAAGCTACCCGGAAAATTGTCTGGCAGAACATCGGGCTGGCCTTTGGCGTGAAGGCCATTGTGCTTATCCTGGGTGCCGGCGGACTGGCAACTATGTGGGAGGCGGTTTTCGCCGATGTGGGCGTGGCCCTGCTGGCTATCCTGAACGCCGTTCGGATACAAAGAATGAAATTTTGAAAATTATTTGCAATTACAGCATATATGCTTTAGCTTAGTAGCAAAATAACTATTTCATGTCAAACAAACCGGTAGAATATATTTCAAAGCACACCAGCCGCAAAACGGATAACAAGACCGGAGAATGCTCCCGTTTAACGGTGAGTGACACAGAGGTATACTATTGGAATACCCGCATGGACCGCGTAAACCTGGTCAGGCGTGGGGTATCCTATCATGCCATTGAAGCCATCAGCAAAAAAATGAATACCCCGGTGAAAGATATGCTGACACTTCTGGATATTCCTCAAACCACCTACAATAAAAAGAAAAGGGAAAACTCCCTGCTTAGTGGCCGCGATAGTGAGTTCATCCTTCTTCTGTCTGAATTAACAGATTTCGGCCTGGAAGTCTTTAACGGGGAAGAGCCTAAATTTTCACGCTGGCTGAAAAAGCCGAATCTTTCTTTAGCAGGGCTTACTCCTGAAAGCCTTTTAGACTCTGTTACCGGGATACAGGAGGTTAAAAATGCCCTAAACCGCCTGGAATACGGTAACCTGGCCTGATGAAAGTCTACAGAATTGAGCGGGAAAAGTACCTGCCCCATACCCTGAAAGGGATCGGCGCAGCCCGGAGCGGGGGCTTTCGCTGGAACAGTAAAAACACCTGCCTGGTCTACACGGCAGAGTCAAGGGCGCTGGCTACCCTGGAAGTTTCCGTACATCTTGACCTGAGTGAAGATTTACCGGACGACCGTTACTACGTAGAGATTGAAATTCCGGATGATGTGGTTATCCGGGAACTGACGCTTAAAGACCTGCCCGAAAACTGGAATGCCAAACCACCGGTTACGACCACTCAGCATATCGGCGATCATTTTGTAATGGAGGGGGAAGCGGCCGTTCTGAAGGTACCCAGCAGCATTGTACCTCCGGAGTCTAACTACCTGATCAATCCGTATCACCCGGATGCAAAAAAAATCAAAGTGGTTTCAAGCCGGAAAATGAGTTTTGACGGCCGGCTGAAACCTTGACGAAAGGACTTCTTATGCCCGGATGTGTCGGAAAGGTCTTAAAAACCTCCAAATGCAAGGCGTTGAGGATGAGGCCGAAGGAGCATACTAACGGTATGTGACTGAGACCTAATTCCGAAAACAACGCAGCAGTTGGTGATTTTTAAGACCCTTTCTTTAAAACGGCTTGAAGATCAGGTCGCGGTAATCTTCCATCGAATTCCGGATCACCCGGTGCGCGTGTTCCTTACCGTACTCATAAGCAATAGAGCAGGTCTGGGGCTCATCCGGAAGATTCTTATAGGTCAGGAAATAATGTTTTAAACGTTCTACCACCGCTTTGGGAAGCTCGGAGAGGTCGTTGTACTGACCATAGATCTGGTCGCCCACCAGCACCGAAATGATCTTGTCATCGGCTTCCCCCTTATCCAGCAGGCAAAAGCCGCCGATAGGGCGCGACTGCAGAATGATATTCCCGCTGGTAATGTTATGACTTGAAAGCACGCAGATATCCAGGGGGTCGCCGTCGCCTTCCACCACTGCCGCTCCGTTACCCCGGGCTATCTCGGCCACCCGGTCACCGCAATACGTCTGGGGAATAAACCCGTATAACGCAGGAATAATATTCGAATATTTCTGTGGCCGGTCTATTTTTAAATAGCCCGAATCTTTATCAATTTCGTATTTAATGGTATCCGAAGGGACAATTTCAATAAAAGTGGTCACTTTCTCAGGGGCCTCTGATCCTATGGATATCCCATGCCAGGGGTGTGCTTTATATACCGGTTTCATTCGTGTTTTTTTGTACGTAAATTTTAATAATATTTCGGAAAGAAAATAAATAAAAAGTAAAACTAAAAAAATATTTTTACTGTTAGCACGATATATAAACGGATCGCTTTAAACATTATAGTTTTCACTACGCATAATACTATTGTATTAAGAAATGAATAAGCCAAAAGTCATCAAAGACTTCCTGAAATTAGAAGAGCATCTTCAGGAACAAATTCTGGAACAATATCCTGACGGGTATGAAAGCAGCCTGATTTTGTTTACCGACAGAGACGGTAAATACGCGCAGGCCCTTCCTTACGAGACTGAAGACAAATTTTATCTCCTTCGCATGCCGCATCTGAAAGCCAAAAAGAATGTCCTCGATACCGAAGCTGCCATTTCGGAAGATGATGAGGAAGAAGAAGATTCTACAGGAGGTTACACCGACCTGGATACCATGCAGATAGGAGGAGGCAAACGCAATGATGACGACGAAGGATACGATTAACCCCGGTCTGACGTTATACTATAAACCGGGAGGAAGAACCCGCTGATACATTTAGAATGAAAAAACTTGGTTTTCTGATCCTGTTAATGGGGTGGCAGCTTGTGCATGCGCAGTCAGGAGGAATTGATTTTGAGTCACCCAGGTGGAAAGATGTGGTCAAAAGAGCCAAAGAAGAAAACAAGCTCATCTTCTTTGATGCCTATACCACATGGTGCAGTCCGTGTTTAAAATTGCAGAATCAGGTTTTCCCTGATAAGGCATTGGGCGAATATTATAACCGGAATTTCATCAATGTCAAATTTGACATGGAGAAAGGCGAGGGAGTAAGCCTGAGCAGGAAATATGCAGTGCAGGTTTACCCTACCCTGTTGTTCATTGATCCGCGCACCGAACGGGTAGTCAACCATGCCGTCGGTTTCAAAAATCCCGAACAATTGCTGCAGCTGGCCGAGCAGGCCATTTCACGGGCAAATTTGTAAAGATTGCTTATCTTTGCTTTATTACTGTGGTTTTGAGTAGTCAGCGACTGCCCACTGGCCCGGATATTGTCCGGAACGCTCTACCCGGAACTTTTGCACTCGGAACTATTATAGTATGAAATAGCCATGAGCAGTCAGCTATCAGCTATCAGAAGTCGGGCACACCGGGTGACGTATCACCAACCGGCCCATGAATAAACGGTCCGCCGCTGAGGCTGATAGCTGAAGGCTGAAAGCTAAAATTTTATACACATGAAAGACATATTTATCGTGGCCGCCAAAAGAACTCCTATCGGGAGTTTCGGCGGGGTATTTGCCGGCATACCGGCTACTGAACTGGGCGCCCTGGCCGTAAAAGGCACCCTTGAAAGCGTGGGTTTTGACCCTTCTGCCGTAGATGAGCTTTATTTCGGTTCGGTAGTGCAGGCTAACCTGGGTCAGGCGCCGGCTACCCAGGTCGTATTGGGTGCAGGCCTGCCTTCATCGGTTCCTGCCACACTGATCAATAAAGTATGTGCTTCCGGCATGAAATCGGTGATGCTGGCCGCCACCAGCATTGCTACCGGAGACAACGGAGTCGTGGTAGCCGGTGGTATGGAAAACATGTCACAGATTCCCTTCTACCTGGAAAAAGCCCGCTACGGTTACGGATACGGCAACGGCACGCTCATTGACGGGCTCGCCAAAGACGGCCTCACCGATGTTTACCAGCAAAAAGCCATGGGATGCTTCGCCGATGCTACGGCTGAAAAGTTCGGCTTAACCCGTGAAGCGCAGGATGCCTTTGCCATAAACTCCTACACGCTCGCTGCTGAAAATACGGCAAACGGCTTCTTTCAGAAAGAAATCCTGCCGGTAGAGATCAAAGACAAAAAAGGAAACGTTACCCGGGTATCGGAAGACGAAGAATACAAGCGCGTAAACTTTGAGAAAATACCCGCTTTAAAACCCGTTTTCACCAAAGAAGGCACCGTAACAGCCGCCAATGCGTCTACCATTAACGACGGGGCAGCGGCTTTGCTCCTGGTTTCCCGCGAAGTAATGGAAGCCAGCGGCCTTACTCCCCTGGCAAGAATCGTGAGCTTTGCCGATGCCGCCCAGGCCCCGGAATGGTTCACCACTGCCCCGGTACTGGCCGCCGGCAAAGCTCTGGAAAGAGCCGGGCTGACAACCGGTGATATCGACTATTTTGAAGTGAACGAAGCCTTTGCCGCCGTGCCCATGGCCTTTGCTGCGCAATTGGGTATCCCGGCAGAAAAAATAAATATTTGCGGCGGCGCCGTAGCGCTCGGCCATCCCCTGGGGGCCTCAGGAGCACGGATCATCGTTACCCTGCTGAATGTGCTTCAAAGCCGGAACGGCCGCAGAGGCATGGCCGCTATCTGTAACGGTGGCGGTGGCGCCAGCGCTATTATTGTAGAGAGGGTATAACTATTATAAACGTACCCTGACCGCGTTGCTGTGTGCCTGAAGCTGCTCGGCTTCGGCCATCTTGATTACAGTTTGGCCTATCCCTCTCAGCCCATCGCGCGTAATCTGCTGGTAGGTGATTTTCTTCACAAAGCTGTCAACCGATACCCCGCTGTAGGCTCTTGCATAACCGTTGGTAGGCAGTGTGTGGTTGGTACCCGAAGCATAATCGCCGCAAGACTCGGGGGTATAATGTCCTAAAAATACCGACCCGGCATTCAGCACCTTTTCTCCTGCCTCCTCCGGGTTTTTCACGGCCAGGATCAGGTGCTCGGGAGCGTAGCTGTTCAGCAGCTGCATGGCCTGGTCTGTATTTTCTACCAGCACCGCTCTTGAGTTTTCCAGGGCACCCTCCGCCATATCCTTCCGGGGCAGCAGACCCAGCTGTCGCTGTACCTCAGCAAGGGTTTCGTCTATCAGTTTTCCGGAAGTAGAAACCAGCAATACCTGGCTGTCTTTCCCGTGCTCTGCCTGGGAGAGCAGGTCAGCCGCCACAAAAGCCGGATGAGCCGTTTCATCGGCCAGAACAGCTACTTCTGAAGGGCCTGCCGGCATATCTATCGCTACTCCCGACTGGGTTACGAGCTGCTTCGCCGCCGTTACATACTGGTTTCCGGGGCCGAATATCTTATGGACCTTCGGCACGCTTTCCGTTCCGTAAGCCATAGCCGCTATGGCCTGGGCGCCGCCTATTCTGAAAACCCGGGTCACATTGCATTTTAAAGCACAATAATAAATGGCCGGATGATGACCGGGCGAGCAAAGCACGATTTCCTTACACCCGGCAATAGAGGCCGGGATACCCAGCATCAGCACCGTGGAAAAAAGCGGGGCGGTTCCACCCGGAATATAAATACCTACTTTCTCAATCCCCACCGGCTTCCGCCAGCAGGTAACTCCCGGCATCGTTTCTACCCTGTCTTCTGCCCGCATTTGCGACTGATGAAACCTGTAAATGTTATCGTACGCCAGGTCTATGGCCTCTTTCAGTTCAGGATCCAGGCTGTCAGCGGCAGTTAAAAGCTCCTGTTCAGAAACCTCAAAATCATCGATCAGCATATTGTCAAAATCCAGGGCAAATTTCTTTAAAGCAAAATCACCCCGGTGCTTCACCTCTTCCAGGACGGGCCTCACCCGGCTTTCTATTTCACTCAGGTCTAAAACCGGCCGCCTGATAATTTCAGCAGCCTCCTGCGGAGACGGATATTTGTATACCTGCATCTTACAATACCATTTTTTCAATTGGAATAACCAGGATACCCTGCGCCCCGGCATCTTTCAGCGACTCGATTTTCTCCCAGAAATCACTTTCTTTCAGCACCGAATGCACCGAGCTCCAGCCTTCTATGGCCAGGGGCATCACGGTGGGGCTTTTCATGCCGGATAAAATGGCCGTAATGGCGTCCAGCTTGTTGTTTGGCGCATTCAGCAATACATATTTATGATCTTTGGCGGTCTGAACCGAAGCTATCCGGAACAGGAGCTTATCCAGGATGGTCTGCTTATCGGGGTCCAGGCCGGGATTGGCGATCAGCACAGCCTCGGAGCGGAAAATGCTTTCCAGCTCTTTCAAGCCGTTGCTGAGCAGGGTGCTGCCCGAGCTCACAATATCGCAGATGGCATCGGCCAGCCCGATAGAAGGGGCAATCTCCACTGAGCCGCTGATCTCATGGATATGGGCCGTAATACCGTGCTTATCCAGGTAATCGCCCAGGATACGGGGATAGGACGTGGCGATGCTCTTCCCGTTCAGATCTTCGGGAAGTACAAAATCGCGTTCTCTTGAAACGGCAATAGAAAGCCGGCATTTTGAAAAACCCAGCGCCTTTACCACATCAACTTTTTTACCCGATTCTACCAGGACGTTCTCCCCCACTATCCCCAGGTCAGCCACTCCGTCTTCCACATAGCCCGGGATATCGTCGTCGCGCAGGAAAAGGAATTCAGCCGGGAAATTAGACGAAACCGACCTCAACCGGCCTTTCCCGATTTCCACCTTGATCCCGCATTCCTTAAAGAGATTCAGCGAATCTTCACTGAGTCTTCCCGACTTCTGGATAGCTATTTTTACCGTTTTATTCATTAATTCTCACAAATTGGCACAAAATTAGCCTTATCTCTTGTAAATAAATTGTAGATTCTTTAATATTATTGCCGAATTGAAATTTCCGGTGCTTTTTCTAAAGGAACTACAAGTTCATATCAAAAAAATCATAACCGAAAGTGCCCCGGTTTTTCCTTACTTAACCCTTATAAAAAAATGAAAAATGTGCAATTAAATTATCACAAGGCGAAAGCCAGCACCTCCATTGTAGAATATCGCTGGTTCAAAATTTTAAACATCATCGTGCTTTCAGCTTTGGTACTTATCGGAATTTTCAACCTTAATTTCTAAGCGTATTCCCTGAAGATTTACTTTAAGCTGTATTGTGTTCTACCTGACTTTACGTATATTTGATATAGGTTATTCTGTATCATGCGTAAATTTTTTTTCTGCTTCCTGCTTATGCCCTTGCTTGTTCAGGGCCAGGCAAAGTATTTTGTTTACTTAAAAGACAAAGCAGGTTCTGAAAACCTTGCTCCTGAGACTTTCTTATCCGAACGTTCTCTCATCAGGAGAACCAGCCAGCATATTGTCGTTACCGGCAAAGACCTCCCGGTTTCTGCCACTTACCTTACAGAGATCCGTAAGGCCGGCTTCCGGGTGATCGGGAAATCGAAATGGCTGAATGCCGTGCTGGTAGAAGGTGACACCGCTCGCATGGATACCCTGAAAGCCCTGCCCTTTGTGAAGGGTATTGAGGGCAATGCAGACATTCGGGGTGACATTTCGCTCGGGAAATATGCCCGCCTCCGTTCCAAATTCGACCTGCCCCCACCGGTAGATTACGGCAGCTCTGCCGCCCAGATCAGGATGCTGGGCGCTGACACCATGCATACCATCGGGTACCGCGGAAGAGGGGTGCTGGTGGCCGTCATGGACGCCGGTTTCCCGGGAGTTAATACCGCAGATGCATTTGCTCACCTCCGGAGCAGCAATAAAATCAAACATACCTACAATTATGTATACGATACCCCTGACGTTTACCGTGATAACTCACACGGCACCAACGTACTGAGCATCATTGCCGGTTCTCTTCCCGGAAAGCTCTCCGGAACAGCCCCCGAAGCAGATGTGGCCCTCTATGTTACCGAAGATGCCCTGGAATACAACGAATCCAAAATAGAAGAAGTGTATTGGGTGCTGGCAGCAGAACACGCCGACAGCCTCGGCGCTGACGTGATCAATACTTCCCTGGGCTATTATGAATTTATAGATACCACCCAGAACTATACCTATCAGCAAATGGACGGTAAAACCACTATCATTGCCCGGGGAGCAGACTATGCCACCCGTACGGGAATGATTGTGGTAAATTCGGCAGGAAATGAAGGCAATGACAAATGGAGATACATCTGTACACCGGCCGATGCCGAATACGTTATAGCGGTAGGAGCGGTAAACGCCGGCCGGCAAAAAGCCGCTTTCAGCTCTTTCGGGCCCTCGGCTGACGGCCGGATAAAACCCGACGTGAGCGCCATGGGCCAGGCAACAGCCCTGAGCAATTCCGGCTCATCGGTATACACCGGTAACGGAACCTCGTATTCCGGACCGCTGATAGCCGGTTTTATGGCCGGGCTGCGGCAACAGTTCCCTACCCTCACGGCCCTGCAGCTGCGGGATATCCTGATCCGGTCGGCTGACCGTTACCTTACGCCCGACAATGAATACGGCTACGGTATTCCCAGCTATACCAGGGCCCGGGCCATTGCCTACCGCGATTACATTGTCATGGCCAATGCGCCTGAAAACCTGCAGATTCTTGCTTACCCCAATCCGCTGGCTTCCTCCCGTGAGCTTTCGATCGCCCTCAATGGCCGGCTGCTTCCGGATACCGAAAAAGTCACGGTCACCGACAATTGGGGAAGGGTGATCCGCAGGGATACGGAAAAAGCCCGGCTGAACCTGCAGGATCTTGACGACGGGGTGTATAACATATTGGTCATGCACGAAGGAAAAATGTATTCGGGCAGGCTGGTGATCAAAAAATAAGACAATTGCGGGGCAATTCCCGGTGTACAGATAAATACGGTTAAAATGAAAAACTACCTGCTTACGGAAACAGAAGTGGAAGCCTACCGGCAGGACGGCTACCTGATTGTACGGAATTTTTTAAGCCGTGCAGAAGTAGACAAGCTCTACAAAATAGCGGTGGGAGACGATGCCGTCAATACCCATGCCATTGACCTGAACGACACCACCGGTAAAAAAACCCGGCTGACGCTCTGGTACAAACCCGGCAATGACGCTTACGGCCTGCTGACCAGGAGCGGGCGAATGGTCAACAATGCCGGGAAGCTGATGGACGGGGACTCGGCCGTGTGTCACTTTCATTCCAAGCTGATGCAAAAAGAGCCTAAAGTAGGCGGCGCATGGGAATGGCACCAGGACTACGGCTACTGGTATAAAAATGAGTTTCTTTTTCCTGACCAGATGATCTCAGTGATGGTGGCCGTTACCGACGCCAACCGGGCCAACGGCTGCCTCCAGGTGATCAGGGGCTCGCACAAGATGGGGCGCATAGAGCACGGTTTCGCCGGTGAACAGGTCGGGGCCTTCCAGCACTATGTAGACCTCGCATTAAAAACCCTTGAGCACGTGTATGTGGAACTGCAGGCCGGCGATGCCCTCTTTTTTCACAGCAACCTCATTCACCGTTCGGAAGCCAACACCTCAGACCATGCCCGCTGGTCTGTTATTTCCTGCTATAACCGGGCAGCTAACCTGCCGTACAATGAACCTTCGGGCAACAGCACCCTGCCGCTGGAAACCGTACCTGACGAAGCCCTCCTGGCATGGGACTCGTCAGCACGGCTGGATGCTTCGGGTTTCCTGAAAAAAGAAAACGATCAGGCTTTAAAATAAACCGCTTATGGCAAAGATATGTATCCTGGGAGGAGGTTTTATCGGCCGGTTTTATGCCGACTCGCTAACCGGCAAGCGAACGGCTGACCGCCTGACGGCAGTGTACTCCCGCAGCAAAACCAGCGCTGAGCGTTTCGCTCGTGATTATCAGGTGCCACATCATTTCACCGATATGGAGGAAGCCGTTGCGCATCCGGAATCGGAGATCGTGGTGATCGGCCTGCCCAATTTCCAGCACGAAGAAGCCGTGAACCTCTGCGTGAAACATAAAAAGGCCGTGCTGTGCACCAAGCCGCTGGGCAGGAACGCCGATGAAGCCCTGCGGATGCTCAGGGCGGTAGAAGAAGCCGGGATTTTTGCCGGCTATCTCGAAGACCTGTGTTACACGCCCAAATTCCTGAAATCATTAAAGTCGGTTCAGAACGGGGCTGTCGGGCGGGTGCTTTGGGCCAAATCAAGAGAAACCCACCCCGGCCCGCACGCCGAATGGTTCTGGGATATGGACCTGGCCGGTGGCGGAGCCATGCTCGACATGGGCTGCCACTGCGTGGAGATCTCCAGGAACTTCATAGGAAAAGACATCCTGCCGGTAGAAGTAATGTGCTGGGCCGACACCCAGGTCAAGCCCATTGAAGCCGAAGATCATGCGATCGGCCTGGTAAAATACGAGAACGGGGCCATCGGTCAGTTCGAAGTCTCCTGGACCTTCCGGGGCGGCATGGACCTGCGTGACGAGGTGATGGGCACCGAGGGCACCATCTGGATCAACTCGTGGCTGCGTACCGGCTTTGAAATGTTCACCAGCGGAGAAGGCAACGGTTACGTGGTGGAAAAGGCGGAGTCGGCCTCCGGCTGGCAGTTTCCTGTAGGCGATGAAGCCCATGAACTGGGCTACACCAACATGTTCACGGATATGCTGAGCGCCTGGGAAAAAGGAGAGCAGCCACAGGAAACCTTCTATGACGGCTACGTGGTTAACGCAGTGATTGACGCAGCCTACAGGTCGTCTGAAACCAAACAATGGGAACCCGTTAAGCTGCCGCTCTGGCGGGGACAGACAGGCATTCAGAAACCCTCTGTGTACAAAGAATACGACCAGGATCACTGGCTGATCAAAGAAGAAACCTTACCCAACGGTGACCGGGTAACCCTTCTGAAAGAAAAGAAATCAGGGAAAATACTGCAGAAATAAAAAAGCTGCCCGGAAAGCGCACACATGTGCCGGCTCTCCGGGCAGCTCTTATTTTGCACGGTTATCCGGGCCTGTTTCAGCCCTTCTGCATTTTCTTTTTGGTTTGCTCCAGCAAAGCGGCGAGACCGTCTTCCGGGGCAGGAGTACCGCTCTGCTCCTGCTTTGCCTGTTCGTTCAGGTGCTGGGTCATCTGCCGCCCGGCATCTTCCAGGATACCGATCATCTTTTCATCCTGCGTGGAATCGCGGAGCATCTGTACCAGGTTGCCGATCATATCTACGGCAAAATGGTTCATTTCATCTACCGGCATTTCCTTGGTCCAGAGATTGATGCCCAGCAGTCCGCGGTGATAGTGATCCCAGACACTGATAGAGATGGCCTTGGTTTCATTGATCCCTTCATTGGGGTTCTCGGTGGCGTCCCAAAAGATCTTCTCCGGAACCCTATCCTTATCTAACTGAATTTCAAAACTGATTTCTGACTTCATGCTTAATTGTTAATACTACCAAATACTCTTTTTAACAGGTCGGTAGTGCGGGCCAGCGGGTTCTCCCTGATCTTCGCTTCCTCCTGCGCTACCAGTATAAATAACCCGTCAATTGCCTTTTGAGTTGCATAAGCCTGTAAATCGGGATTAATTTTTGTTACAAACGGCACTTTGTTATAGGTATTGGCCAGGTCGCCATAGTATTTGGTGGCCTGGGTGGCGTCAAGGGCCTTCTGTACATGAGGGGCAAACGCCTGGGTAAGCTGGACCGTGGTCACCCGCTTCAGGAACTGGGTAGCGGCATCTTTTTCGCCTCTTAAAATATTAAACGCATCGGTGATGGTCAGCTGCTTAATGGCCGAAACAAAGATAGGGGTAGCTTCTTTTGCCGCTTTCTCAGCCCCCCGGTTCAGGGCGGTTACAAATTTATCCACTTCCCCGCCCAGACCGATATTCCGCAAGGTGCTTTCTACTTTCTGTACTTCCGGCGGAAAAGGAATCCGGATGAGCGAGTTGCCCAGGAATCCGTCAACGGCAGAAGCCTGTGTGGCCCCGTTGGTTATACCTACTACCAGGGCTTCTTTCAGGCCATTGGCTACTTCTCCTTCTGTCAACGGACCGTTTAAAACACTTCCTAAAACACCCCCGAGGTTTACATTCTGGGCACACGACACCAGGGCCATGGCTAAAAAGGGAATAATGATAATTTTCTTTAACATGATTTAACTGTTTGCTATATTAGACGCAAAAATAGAGACTTTTGTAACGGGAACAGATAAATGATTTTCAAAAGTCGACAAAACAACCTGTCAGAACAGATATACATATGAACCCGGTAACGGCTGAAATAGTAACCATAGGTGATGAGATCCTGTACGGTCAGATCACCGACACCAACTCGCAATGGATGGCCGAAGAGCTCTCTGCTCTCGGGATAAAAGTAACCCGCACCACCTCGGTGGCAGACACCGCCCGTGAAATCATCTCCATTCTCGATGAATCACTGAGCCGCGCCGGTATCGTGCTGCTGACCGGCGGACTGGGCCCGACCAAAGACGACGTCACCAAGAAAACACTTTGCAGCTATACGGAAGATGTGCTGGAGATCAACGCCCGGGCCGAGGCGCATATCCGGCACCTTTTTGAAAGCCGCGGTCTGCCTTTTACAGAAATGAACCGGCAGCAGGCAGCCGTCCCCTCCCGTTGCGAATACCTCCACAACGCCGCAGGTACCGCACCGGGCATGTGGTTCAACTACCGGAACAAGGCAATAGTTTCTATGGCGGGGGTTCCGTCAGAGATGAAATACCTCATGACACACGAGGTGCTGCCCCGCATCAGGGAGCGTTTCAGAACCCCGGCTATCACCCATCGCTATATCAAAACCATCGGCATCGGCGAATCTTTCCTGGCTGAGAAAATTGCACAATGGGAAGACAGCCTCCCGTCGCATATCAAGCTGGCGTACCTGCCTTCTGTAGCAGAGGTTAAGCTGAGGCTCACCGCTTTCGGTGAAAATACCGCCACAGAACTGGATCAAAAAACAGAGGAAGTGCTGCCCCTGATCCGGGAATATGTATACGCTACGGAAGACATTTCCTTCGAAGAAGCCATAGGAAAGCTGCTTCTGGAACAGGGCGCTACCCTCTCCACGGCCGAAAGCTGCACCGGGGGGAACATTGCCCGTAAGATCACGGAGATAGCGGGCAGCTCAGACTACTTTCTGGGAAGCGTGGTCAGCTACGCCAATTCAGCAAAATTGGATATTTTAAAGGTTAAATCAGAAACTTTGAGTAATTTTGGGGCCGTAAGTGAACCAACCGTAATAGAAATGGCCGAAGGTGTTCAGCGTTTAACAGGGTCTACCTATGCGGTTTCCACCTCGGGTATAGCAGGCCCCGGAGGCGGCACACCGGAAAAACCGGTGGGTACCATCTGGATGGCCGCCACCAATGGGCGGGAAACGGTAACCCGGAAACTGAACCTGGGCAAAGACCGGTTGACCAACATCACCTATACCACCAAGGCGGCTTTAAATTTATTGCGGCTTCAACTAACAGGCAAATGGCAAAAATAGAGATTTTAATGCCCAATATGGGGGAAAGCATCTTTGAATGTACCGTGCTGAAATGGCTGGTCAGTGAAGGCGACCGCGTAGAGGTTGACGACATGATCATTGAAGTGGCTACAGACAAGATTGATACCGAGATCGGCAGCTCTCACAGCGGGGTGATCACCCGTTTCCTGGTGCAGGAAGGTCACGTGGCCAAAATCGGCGAGCCCATCTGTGAAATTGAAGTGGAAGGAGCCGCTCCCAAAGTGGAAATCCCCGAGCCCAAAGTAATCCAGGAGCTGGAAACAGGGATCAGGAAAGCCGCGGAAACCGTAGCACCGGAAAGCCCTGCTGACGGGCGGTTCTACTCGCCGCTGGTGCTGAATATTGCCCGGCAGGAAAACATCAGCCGGGAGGAACTGAACAAAATCTCCGGCACGGGACAGAACAACCGGGTGACCAAAGACGATATCCTGGGCTATATTCAGAACCGGACCGGAGCTGCGCCTGCTGCTCCGCAGATCACCCCTTCAGCTGCGGGCGACCAGGTCATTGAAATGGACCGGATGCGGAAGATGATTGCCCAGCGCATGGTAGACTCCAAGCGTATTTCTCCCCATGTCACCTCTTTCATTGAAACCGATATGACTCGGGTTTCGCAATGGCGGAGTTCGGTAAAAGACGACTTTAAGAAAAAGTACAACGAAAATATAACCTTCACCCCTATCCTGATCCAGGCCATTGTAGCGGCCATCCGGAAATTCCCGGCCATTAACGTACAGGTAGACGGCGAAAAGATTATTTACAAAAAAGACATCAACATCGGCATGGCGGTAGCCCTGCCTACCGGCAACCTGATTGTGCCGGTAATTCACCAGGCCGACAAATATACTCTCGCTCAGCTCTCTGCCAGGGTAAATGACCTGGCTAACCGGGCCCGCAACAACCAGCTGAAGCCGGAAGAGCTGGTGGGTGGAACCTATACCATGTCGAACATCGGCGGGTTCGGAAACCTGGCCGGCACCCCCATCATTGTACAGCCCCAGGTAGCGATCATGGCCTTCGGTATTATCCGGAAAATGGCTTCGGTTATTGAGACGCCCGAGGGTGATGTGATCGGTATACGGCAGAAAATGATTATCTCTCATTCGTATGACCACCGGGTGGTAGACGGCTCACTGGGCGGGTTATTCCTGAAAGAAGTATCTGACCAGCTGGAAGCCTACACCGGGAAAACAGAAGGGTAAAAAGCGGCGGCCGGCACCTAATTTAGAATAAGAACAATTTACAGGAGGGAGAACCGGGATTTGGGAAATACAAGCGATATTTGCCTTTGAATCAAACCCGGATAAACGATATGTATCCTCATTTATTAGCAACACATAACCTGCTACGGTGGGTATTTTTAGTGTTTATTCTTATCTCCCTGGTGCAGGCATACAGCGGCTGGCTGGGCAACAGGCCGTACACCAAAATTGCCAATCTCTTTAAGACACTTACGGTAAGCACCATTCATCTTCAGCTGATCATTGGAGTGATCCTGTACTTTGTGAGTCCGTTAGTTGCCGAATTCCTGGGCAATGTGGGCGGCTCCATGAAAAACAAAGATCTCCGCTTCTTCGGAATGGAGCATGCGGTGATGATGCTTCTGGCGGTAGTATGTGTGACCATCGGTTCGGCCAAATCCAAAAGGCAGCCCAACGATGCGGCAAAATACAAAACCATTGCCATCTGGTTTACCATTGCCCTGGTGCTCATCCTGGTAGCGGTGCCTTCTGAGTTCTCACCCATGAACATAAGGCCGAACTTCAGGGCATTCTGAGCAGCTCCTGCAGTCGGTTTCCCGGTTCTCGACTTCGCTGGTTCTCGACTTCGCTCGAACTGACAGGTAGTGTTCGCCCGTGTCAGTTCGAGCGAAGTCGAGAACCGCGAACCCTCTCACAGCTGCCTTATCACCTTCGGCCCGGAGATAATCACCAGCGCAAAATCCTGGTTGCAGGCCGTTTTCAGGTAAGACTCCCTGCCGAGCGGAAAGCTGTACGCATACAGGGTATCGTTCAGCTTCTGGATATTTGAACCTACGTGCTGGCCGTTCCTGATACCGTATTGGTAGGCTTCCAGCAACTGGCCTTTTACATCATCCGTAGTGTCTTCTCCCGCAAGATCGGCATTGTACAGCTCTACCGGGTACCCGTCAATCTCATAACTATGCTGGCATTCTACCCGGTAATCCGCCCGGTTAATGCGGCCGTTGACGGCCTCCCCGATCTCGCTCACCTTTTCCAGCAGCTGTTTTTCGGTTACCCGCTTCACCTTCGAATTCCGCATAAGCTCTTTAATATCCGAAGTATCGATCTGCTTTACCTTCCCGCAGGAAAGAAAAGACAGGCAGAGAAAGAAATAGAATGCTTTCATAAATAGTAAAGATAGTACCGGTTGTCAATTCTCACGGCAATAACAGGCTGGAATCGCCGAAGCTCAGGAAACGGTAATTGTTTTCCCGGGCCTGCCGGTAAACTTCTTTCCAGCTTTGCTCGCCGATCAGCGCCGCCACCAGCAGCAACAGGGTAGACGCCGGCTGGTGAAAGTTGGTTATAAGTCCTTTACAAACCCTGAACCGGTACCCCGGGAAAATCATGATCTCCGTATTACCGATCAGCTGTTCCTGGTTTTCGTGCTCCAGGAAACGCAGGATAGCCTCAAACGAGGCCCGCATAGAGATATCCCCGTGCCCGTCATACGGGAACAGCTTCTCTATAAAGAACGGATTTTCACTGCCTTCCAGTATTTTTACCCCGAACCAATACAAGCTTTCCAGGCTCCGCATGGAGGTGGTGCCCACGGGTAAAATAAAGCTTTCATTGAGCAGCAGGTTTTCTATAAAGCGGCGGTGCACCACCATCTGCTCCGAATGCATGGGATGATTCAGCGCATTTTCTTCTTTCACCGGCATAAAAGTGCCCGCCCCCACATGCAGGGTTACGAAGCTCTTCCCGATGCCTTTCTTCTCAAGCTCATCAAAAACAGCCGGGGTAAAATGCAAACCGGCGGTAGGAGCGGCCACCGCACCGTCTTTCTCCGAATAAATGGTCTGGTAATCCTGCTTGTCAGATTCCTCTGCTTCGCGGTTCAGGTAAGGGGGCAGGGGAATATTGCCGTAGGCCACCACCACCTGTGAGAAAGGAATGTCTCCTTCCCATTCCAACTGCACATAATTCTGAAGGTTGTCGGTTAACCGGGCTTTCAGCAAGAGCGTACGGTCTTCGTACCGGAATTCCCCTTCCAGGCTCTCCCCTTCTTTCCACCGGCGCTTGTTCCCGATCACGCAATGCCAGGTAACGGTGCGGGTCTCTTCCATGACCAGCGGAAGCACCCCGCTGGGTTCTATGGGGTTCAGGAGAAAGATCTCGATGTTTGCCCCCGTTTTTCGTTTAAAAAACAGGCGCGCAGGAATAACCCGGGTATTATTGAGCACCAGGTGGGCGTTTCCCGGCAGGTAACCGGCTATGTTTTTGAACCGGGTATGCTCAATACCCGCCGGCCTGTATACCAGGAGCCGCGACTCATCTCTCGGATTTTCAGGGAACCGGGCAATCTGCCTGTCTTCCAGCGGATACTGATAATCAGAAATATTAATCTTCATCAGGAGCCTGCGTAACAATCAGTTTGTAAGGCAGATAAACCAGGATGATCAGCAGGATCAATACCCCTACCAGCAAAAGGTAGTTGTAATTAAAATCCAGCTTTTGTTCTTTATGGGAGTTGATATTATACAAGCCCAGCAAAACAAAAACCAGGTACGTATTGATGAAGGCCAGGAGCGCCGAAAACCAGCCCTTAAGAAAGTTCGTAACGGCAGCCGGGTTTTTCCCCCATGAGCTTCCCCGGAACAGCCGGCTGAAATCGAGCTTCGCCAGGGCATTTTCCAGTATCCGCAACAAAAAATTTATCCCCAGGATAACACCCACCGACCAATAGAAAAACTGCTGCTTATCAATAAAGCCAACGGGATCGCCCGCTTCATTGAAGCCCACAGCGATGTTATCCGGAAGGGCTGTATAACAAAAAAGTAATACTACGGTAATGAGAATGATGGAACCTATACGCCAAAACTTAAAAAAAATATTTGCCATTCGCTGCCCTGTCTTTATCTTTATTAAAATTATCCCGTACGGGAACACAAAGGTACTTCTGTTTTACCGGACTTACGGAATATTAAAGAAGAATAAATGCCAAAAATTTATACAAAAGGCGGTGATACGGGCCAGACCTCACTGGTAGGCGGAAGCCGCATTTCCAAAGATCACGATAAAATTGAGGCTTACGGAACCGTAGACGAGCTCAATGCCTGGATCGGGGTATTGTCTGATGCCCCGGAAAATGCAGAACGGAAAAATATCCTTAAAGAGATCCAGGACAGGCTGTTCACCATAGGCGCGGAACTGGCCTCAGAGCCGGAACAAAACCGGAAAAAGCTGCCGGAACTCTTCGAGCCGGATATTGAGCTGCTGGAAAAAGAAATTGATCTTTACTCCGAAGCTATTCCCCCCTTAAGGGCTTTTGTATTGCCGGGCGGGCATCCGCAGGTTTCTTTTGCGCACGTGGCCCGCACAGTGGCCCGGCGGGCCGAACGGCAGGTGATACGGCTCTCCCGGTCAGAGCCTGTTAATCCTTTGATCATAAAATACCTGAACCGGCTTTCCGATTATCTTTTCGTCTTATCGCGAAAAATAACGCAGGAGCAAAACGCCCCGGAAATCACCTGGAAACCCAGGCACTGACCTCGGCCCTAAACGGGTAAGCATATGGCTGCCCGGAAACGGCACGGCAGGATAATTACCGCTGCACTTTCAGGTGCCCGAACCGCCTGGGCCGGTGAAAGGCGGGCTCTGCTCCCGAAAACGTACTGCGCCAGCATACAAAATCACAGGTTTCCGCATCGCATTCCCAGTCGGGATCGGCGTGCGAGACCCTTGAACGGATCCTGTAAAAATTAACCCGGTAATCTCCACCGGCCGGCTCGCCTGCCAGCTCCCACGGGATATGCAAAAAGCCGCCCCAGGCACCTTCTTTTACTTCGGTTCCATGGGCTATTCCGGCGGCTTCAGGCTCCAGCTGGCGCACAATGCGCTGCGGGCCGTTGCCCAGCTCAGGATTGGCGATCTCCCCTACCCACACCGCATTATTGGGGTTAATCTCCACCTCAAAATACGCTGCGGGGTCTTCCCCTCCCGCACCTATAAATACTTCGAAAACCTCCTGGTTATACAGGGGCGCATTATGAACTTTCATGGAGTTCTGCTCCGTAAACAGGTTGTCCTCACACATGAAATTCACCTTCAGGAAACGCTCGTCCGCACTTAAAGTAACCCGGGTACGAAAACCGGCATCCAGCCCGTTTGTGGCATGCTTGAATACGGGATCGAGCTCCACAGTTCCTTCCCCGTGCTTTAAAATTATATCCATGAAAACTCTTTAATCGGCCTGCAATATATGCGCAAAACGTGAATATTGACAATTTCAGAAAATAAACCTCTATTTTTTGTAACTTTGCAGACTTTTTAAGCGGAACCTACCGTTTCAAAACTAAAAATATTCAGCATGCAATCCTTGAAAGTCCTGGTACTTTTCCTGATCACCCTTCCTGCCATGGCGCAGATCGAGCCCCGGTTGTTTGAATTCGGCCCCAAAGCAGGGCTTAACCTTTCCAACATTTCCCCGGCAGATACCATTACCTACTCCATAAAACCGGCTTTCGGCTTACAGGGAGGTATTTTTACCCGTCTCAACCTGGGAAAATTCAGCATACAGCCTGAATTTATTTACCAGGCCAAAGGCACAAACATGAAAAAACCGATATCGTCCAAGCATACCTACCGGTATTTCTCCACACCGGTGCTTCTCGGTTATTCACCCGTCAAGTACGTCTACATTGAAGCCGGTTATGAAAAAAGCTGGGCATTGAACCGTATGACCGAGGTTCCTACGCTTAACAAACCGTACGGCCCAGGGAAATCAGGCGATGAAAGCCTTATCGTAGGGGCAAGAATCAACCTCCTGGACATGTTCTCTCTCTTCAGCATCAACCTGCGGTATGTACACGGGCTACGGAATGTAACGGAGCTGAAAAAGAATAACATACCGATGGATTTCAGCAACCGGAGCTTCCAGATAAGCGCTACATATACTTTTTCCGAACAATACCTCTGGAACAAAAAATTCGGGCCTAAAAAGAAATAAATAAAATGGGATTTATTGATGAACTAAGGTGGCGGGGCATGATTCAGGACATGATGCCCGGCACAGAAGAGCAACTGAACAAAGAATCAACTACAGGATACATCGGGTTTGACCCTACCGCCCGTTCACTTCATATCGGGAACCTGGCTACCATCATGGTGCTGAAGCAGTTTCAGCTGGCCGGCCATAAGCCCCTGGCCCTGGTGGGCGGTGCTACCGGCATGGTAGGCGACCCTTCAGGAAAAAGTGCCGAAAGAAACTTCCTCTCCGAAGAAATTCTCCTGGAAAACCAGGCTGCCATCCGGAAACAACTGGAAAAGTTCCTTGATTTCGACTGTGGTGAAAATTCGGCCGAGATTGTGAACAACTACGACTGGTTTAAAAATATCAGCTTCCTGCAGTTTTTACGGGAAGCCGGGAAATACCTCACCATCAACTACATGAGCTCGAAAGATTCGGTTAAACGGAGAATCGAGACGGGAATTTCCTTTACCGAATTTTCGTACCAGCTGATCCAGGGGTACGATTACTACCACCTATATAAAACCCGCGGGGTAAAGCTGCAGATGGGCGGCTCAGACCAGTGGGGAAATATTACTACCGGCACCGAGCTCATTCGCAGAAAGGAGAATGAAAACGACGAAAATGCGTCGTATTCCGCTTTTGCCTTAACCACACCCCTGCTGACCAAAGCCGACGGTACCAAATTCGGAAAATCAGAAGGCGGAAACGTATGGCTGGACGCCGAATTGACCAGCCCTTATGAATTTTACCAGTTCTGGATCAACCAGAATGACGCCGATCTGCCCCGTTTAATGCGGGTATACGGGTGCTACCTCAGCCGGGAAGAGATTGAGGCCATAGAAGCTGAACATGCTCAGGCGCCCCACTTACGGGTAGCCCAGAAAGCCCTGGCCAAAGAGGTGACCATCATGGTTCACGGACAGGAAGCCTACGAAACCGCTGTAAAGGCATCGGAAGTGCTGTTTGGCAAAGCCACCCTGGAAACCCTGAAAAGCCTGGATGAAAAAACTTTCCGGCAGGTATTTGCCGGCGTTCCGCAGACAACCGTTAAAAAATCGGAGCTTACCCCGGAAAGTAACCTGCTGGAGCTGATCTCCGTGCTTTCAAACGGTGAAATTTACCCGTCGAAGGGCGAGGCCCGTAAAGCCATCCAGGCCAATGCGGTGAGTATAAACAAGGAAAAAACGCAAAACGACAAGCTCCCGGTTGCAGATATCGTGCTGCTGCATGACCGGTATATCCTGGTTGGAAAAGGGAAAAAGAATCATATTATTGAACTGGCCTGACGGCAAAGGAAATAAGCTCAGCGCTTAACCTGCAACCAGTCGGGTGAATCTTTTCCCGGCTGGTGTACCTTTATTCTATGCCCGGCAGGATCAACAAATTCAATCGCCCGCATTCCCAAATGGGACTCTTCCGGACCTGAAAATTCTATATGGGCTGCTGAAAGGCGGTCCATAATTGCTTGCAGGTCATCCGTCCAGAAACTGATCTGTACGGTACCCGCCGCCAGGTGATTAGACACATTAAAATCGAGTCCTGTTATTCCGGAATGAAATACGTTCAACTCCTTCTGATCAATCAGGGTTTCAAGCCCTAATACCGTGTTGTAAAACGTTTTGCTTTGTGCCATATCGTCTGCCCCCAGCTCTATTTCAAGCAACCTGATTTTCATACTTAACAATTCGTTTATGCCTGTAAATTTAAGCTTTAAGTTTAGTTCTCCCCCCTACTCCACTTCGTAAAATCTCCTCTTCAGCATCCCATAAGCCAGGAGAAGTCCGGCTGCTGAAAACGCCCAGGCCGGAATTCTGAACATGACCAGGATGGCCAGCAGCACCCCGGAGAAAAATACTACCTGGAAACCGCTCTCGTTATTTCCTGCCACGAAAATCTGGTAATGCAAAAGCACTACCGTTACCGAAAACAGGAATACAAACTGGAGCACGCCATCGGCCAGGCCCGGGCCCGCCGGAAAATTCCGGGCCAGCACCACCGCTTCGGGCAGCAGGATCACCGCCAGGGTCAGCAGGTAATTCAGGAACCAGCGTAGTCCGGAAACCGGCATATTCCTGTACATATCGAAATACATTCTTTCAAAAAAATGCAGGTTCTGCAGGATCACACTCTGCGAAAAAGCGGCCAGCAGGCAGCCCAGGGAGATCAGCCGGATATCGTAGTCGTCGGTGGGGTACAGGTAGCACACGCCCATGATCACAAAGGCGGTAAAGCTTTTGGTAATCAGCAGGAGCACCGTTTGCCGGGTCAGCAGGTACTGCGGGTAGAAGAGGAATTGAGGCGTGGTAAAAGACAGGTTAGCGTATTTCCGGGTCACATCCTGCCGGCTGTTCGGCCGCCTGATCCGGTATTCATACACCAGGGCGCCGGCTACCACCACAACCAGGTTCACCACCACAATGGCCAGGATAGCCCACCAGGTTTTTTCGAGTATACCCTTGCCTATCATCAGCACGGCATAGGTAAACGCCAGCTGGATGAGGGAGAATTGCAGGTTCATGAACGCCCAGATACGCTTTCCAGGAGAGAAGAGGCGGATATGATACAGGAACTCGCTGCTTCTCTGCGACAAAAACCGCAAAGCAAACAAAGTAACCTTCAGTGCATAGAGTATCCAGAGCAGGAAAATACAGGACAGGATGAACGGGCTCCGGAGCGCTTCATTGATAATGGCCAGGTGCTCGTTCCCCCTCAGAAACCCGATGGCAAACATCAGCACGGCAAAAATGAAGATCGCATTCTGCCGGTAGTATTCCCGTACGATGGTCAGGTACAAGATGCGGTTCATACCTTAAAAATGGTTTGGTTTTCTACCTGGTAAGAATGCAGGATGGGCAGGTTCTCAAAAATGAAATCCTGGTGCGATGAAAGCAGGAAGTTAACGCCCTTTTCTTCGTAAAACTCCTTCACCAGCTCATAAACAATACCCACGCTCTTTACATCGATGGTGATCAGAGGCTCATCCAGGATAATCAGCTCCGGGCTTCCTAAAAACGCAGAAATAATCGCTACTTTCTTTAACATCCCGCTCGAATAAGTTCCGCAGGGGTTCTTCCAGTAGCCGGGCGTATCGAACCGTTCGGCCAGACTGCGCAGCTGTTCACGGGTTCCCTGTTTCGCCTTGCAGATAAAGCTCAGGATATCGTAGCCGCTTAAAAACTCGGGGTAAAGCGGTTCTGCCTCGCTCATATTTACCTTCATCCGGTAAGCCACCGGCTGCGCCTTCTGGTCAATCCCGTTCCAGGATATTTGCCCCTCGTAGGGTACAATTCCGGCCACCGACCGGAAAAACGTAGACTTCCCGGAACCGTTTACTCCCCTGACCCAGTGGATCCCGTCAGGAATAACCAGCTCATCGACGGCAATGATCTTCTGGCCGGAGTAGCTTTTGGTGAAATTCTGGACATTTAGCATGGATGTATATCTATCTAAGGGGCAAGTTTTTTCTTTGCAGGGCTTTGCCGGTTTGAAAAAGCTGTATGGGATATTAACTCATTATTATCTGCTTCTTTAAGGCCTTTTTCTATTCCTGACTTTTCCTCGGCAGAAATACTATCCCACCAGTCTTTCGTAGAATCTTCCTTAAATTTCACTAACTTCTCTATGATCTCACCATCTTCCAGGAGGGAAAGCCACTGAATTAATTCAACCTTCTTTTCCAATACATTCATTTCCTTTCTCATTTTTAAGATCAACTCAAATATACGTTTTATTATTTTATATCGAACTTTAAAAAGGAAAATCCTACAAGTCTCTTCCCTGAAAATGTAAGCGCTCCCCCACCCCGCCGTTGTAATTTTGCAGTATAAATTAAAGATCATGAGCCAACCCATTCATATCCCCCTGCTGAATGTAGACAGCGAACACTGCGCGCTAATTGTAGATAAAGGGCTGGAGAAGGTAAAAGGGATTCAGTCGCACAAGGTGGAGCTGAACAATCACCGGGCGGTGATCACGGCCGGCAAATACCCGGAAGAGGCGATACAGGAAGCTGTCAGGGAAATCCGCGACCTGGGGTATGATGTGCCCTCCGTAAAAAAAACCTGGCCGGTAACGGGCATGTCTTGCGCTTCCTGCGCCGGAAGCTCCGAAGCCACCCTGAATAACCAGCCGGGCGTGATAAAAGCCGAGGTCAACTACGCCAACAATTCGGCACAGGTAGAGTATATTCCGGGGCTTATCAGTCCCGAAGAAATGAAATCGGCGCTGCAGGCCGCCGGCTACGATCTGCTGGTCGATGAGGCCGAAGCGGAAACCCTGGATGAAGTGCGGGAGAGCAGCTATCAGGCATTGAAAAGACGGGTAACCGGGGCGCTGATCCTGGCGGTTCCGCTGTTTGTGATCGGCATGTTTTTCATGGATATGCCCTATGCCACTTACATCCTGTGGGCGCTTTCCACTCCTATGCTTTTCTATTACGGCCGCCCGTTTTTTACCGGTGCCTGGAAGCAGCTAAAGCACCGCAGCGCCAATATGGACACCCTGGTGGCCGTGAGTACCGGAACTGCTTACCTTTTCAGCGTGCTGATCACCTTGTTCCCCCACTACCTGCATGCCAGAGGCATCCATGCGCATGTGTATTTTGAAGCCGCCGGTATCGTGATCGCCTTCATCCTTCTGGGAAAGCTGCTGGAAGAAAAAGCCAAGGGAAATACCTCTTCCGCTATCAAGAAGCTCATGGGCTTCCAGCCCAAAACCGTTACCGTGGTTCACGAAGGCGGTCACCAGATGGAAATGCCGATCCGGTCGGTAAAAACCGGCGCTACCCTGCTGGTAAAGCCGGGAGAAAGAATTGCGGTAGACGGCACGGTCACCTCGGGCTCTTCGTTTGTAGATGAAAGCATGATCAGCGGCGAGCCGGTACCGGTGGCCAAATCAGCAGGTGAAAAGGTATTTGCCGGCACCATCAACCAGAAAGGCAGCTTTCAGTTCCGGGCCGAAAAAGTAGGCGGCGACACCGTACTGGCCCAGATCATTAAAATGGTAGAGCAGGCCCAGGGCAGCAAAGCCCCCGTACAGAAGCTGGTAGACAAAGTTGCAGCGGTATTTGTGCCGGTGGTGATAGGGATTGCCCTGCTGAGCTTTGTGGCCTGGCTGGTGTTTGGCGGAGAGCATGCGTTTACACAGGGGCTCATTGCCTTTGTTACCGTTCTCGTTATCGCCTGTCCCTGCGCATTGGGGCTGGCCACCCCCACCGCCATCATGGTGGGTGTGGGCAAAGGTGCTGAAAAGGGAATCCTGATCAAAGATGCCGAAAGCCTGGAAACCGCCCGTAAGATCAATGCGGTCATCCTGGATAAAACCGGCACCATCACCGAGGGGAAACCCACAGTAACGGCCATTCAGTGGTTCGCCGATAAGACAGAAGAGCTGAATAATATTCTTTACAGCATTGAAAAATCGTCGGAGCACCCCCTGGCCGATGCCATCACAGCCCACCTGCAAGGAGAAACGGTATTCCTGAACGATGTGGAAATTGAAAACCTGTCCGGCCAGGGAATCGAGGGCCGGTACCGGGGCAAAACCTTCACCATCGGCAACCGGGTCTTAACCGGCCAACGGAAAATACAGACCGGGCCGGAAGCAGAAGCATGGATTGATCAGCACCTGGCAAAAGCGCAGACCGTGGTACTTTATAGCGACGAGGCGCGGGTGCTGGCTGCCATCGCCATTGCCGACCGCATAAAACCAACCTCCAAAGCAGCCATAGACAGCCTCCATCATGAGGGTATCCGGGTATATATGCTGACGGGCGACAACGAGCAAACGGCCGCAGCCGTAGCGGCAGAGCTGGGTATTGACGAATACAAAGCCCACGTGCTGCCGGTAGAAAAGGCCGGATTTGTGCAACAGCTGCAGCAGGAAGGCAAAGTGGTGGCTATGGTGGGCGACGGCATCAACGACTCAAACGCCCTGGCCCGTGCCGATGTCAGCATTGCCATGGGCAAAGGCAGCGATATTGCTATGGACGTGGCCAAAATGACCATCATCTCGTCTGACCTGGCAAAAATTCCGGAAGCTATCCATCTGTCAAAAAATACGGCGCAGGCTATCCGGCAAAACCTGTTCTGGGCGTTTATCTATAACGTCATCGGCATTCCTGTTGCCGCCGGCGCTCTTTACCCGGTAAACGGGTTCCTGCTTGATCCCATGTGGGCGGGAGCGGCCATGGCTTTTAGTTCGGTGAGTGTGGTGCTGAACAGCCTGAGGCTGAAAGTGAAAAGCTAAAAGTGAAAAGTTAAAGTCAATTATTGAACATCCAAAACTCAGTATATACTAATATGCCTTATATGGTAAAACCTATGAAATTCAAAACCAACATCAATTGCAGCTCCTGCGTAGCCAAAGTAACTCCTGTCTTAGAAGCTAATGAACAGGTAAGCCAATGGAAAGTAGACACTGAAAACCCGGATAAGATCTTAACGGTAGAGGGTGAAAATATCGACGTGGATGACCTCATTCATTCCCTGAAGAAGATCGGGTACCGGGCTGAGGTAATAGAAGCCTGAGCTGTATTGCTGACTAAAAAAAGCCTCCGCTCCGGAGGCTTTTTCTTTCCTGCCTCTTATCCACCCCCTCTTACGACTCCTGTGCCTCCTATGGTAAAAAAAAATCAAAAACATCTGTAACAAAACCAGCGCATTGCAGTTAACTCTGTAAAACCTCATAAGAAAAGCTATTGAACGCGTTAACTGACAATGCCCTGATGCTGAAAGTAAAAGCCGGTGATCTCAACCGGATGGGCTTGCTGTTTGAAAGGCATTACAAACCCCTGTTCGGTTTCCTGTACCGGATGACCGCCGACAGGGAAAGCAGTGAAGACATGGTTCAGAATGTTTTTCTCAGGATGCTGAAATACCGCCATACCTTCAAGGGAGACGGAGAATTCAGAACCTGGATGTATCACCTGGCGCGGAACGTGCTGAACGATCATCACAAAGGGAATAAACGCCAGGCCGGTCCTCTTGAGCAGGTATCCGGGCAGGTGGCTGATGAAGCCCCGGAAAGTTCGATGGACAAAGAAGAGCAGGTACACCTCCTGAACCGGGCCCTGAACGGGCTGAGCGAAGAGCACCGGGAAATACTGGTGCTGAGCCGGTACCAGGAGTTGTCGTACAGCGAAATTGCAGAGGTTCTGCGTATTTCGGAAGCCAACGTAAGGGTACGGATTCACCGGGCCATGGCCCGCCTGAAGGCCATTTATTTAAAACTTGCCGATTGAAACATGGAAAAGATCATTGATTACATTAACGGAGAGCTGCCGGCCGGCGAAAAACAGGCCTTTGAAGAAAGACTGGCCCGCGATCCTGAGCTCCGGGCAGCGTATGAAGAGGAGAAAGCACTCTGGAGCCTGATGGGTAACATAGAGGCTCCGGCAGTGAATGACAAGCTGAAAAGCCGCTTCCTCGACACCCTGCAGGTGTATAAAGAAGCTGCTAACCCGCACCCCGGGTGGCTGTTCCGGCTGAAAGCCCTCTGGAATTTTCAACCTCAACTGAAAATGGCATACACCCTGGTGCTGCTGTGCGTAAGCCTGGGGGCCGGGCTTTATATCAACCGTAAGAACCCCGACGAAATAGCCCGCATGTCGTCAGAAATCAGCGAAATGAAGCAGATGATGGTTCTTTCCCTGATTGAAAACCCCTCGGCTACCGAGCGCATACGGGCCGTTAGCCTGACCAATGAGATCCGGAATGTAGACGATAAGGTGATCGATGCCCTTTTCTCTACCCTTAACCATGACCCTAACGATAACGTGAGGCTGATGACCCTGGAAGCCCTGACAGAATTAGCCGGCAACCCCAGGGTCAGGGAGGGCCTGGTGCACTCGATTGTCTCGCAAACCTCGCCCATCATGCAGTCGGCCATGGCCGATGTCATGCTGAAGCTCCAGGAGAAAAGCTCGGTCAAGCCCCTGAAGAAAATGCTTAACCGCGGCGATCTTAACAGTACCGTCAAAGACAAGCTGGAACAGACAATTCAAGAAATACTCATTTAAAATTAACAAAACTATGAAAAAGCTGATGAACCTCCTCTTTGCAGGAGCTATGATTTCCTGTGCCCAAACCCAGGCCCAGTCGTCCCGGGAGCACATTAGTAAAGAGATTACTTTACCTGCCGACCCGTCCAAAACTGTAGTAGAAGTCTATAACCTTCTCGGTTCGGTCAAGGTGGAAGGGTACTCCGGGAACAAGGTGCTGGTAGAGATCGACAAGACCGTTTCTGCCAAAAATAAGGCCGACATCGAGCTCGGGAACAAAGAGTTTGAGCTGGGCATCGACACAAACCGCGACACGATCGTCATCTATACCAAAGCGTCTTACGATACCCGTCCCTCGCGGAACAAATCAGACAAAAACAATCCTATTCCCTATTCCATCAAGCTGGATTATGTTATTAAAGTACCCCAGGACGTGCAGCTTCGCTTATCGACCATTAACGACGGAGCCATAACGGTGAGCAATGTCAGCGGCAAAATGAAGGTCAATAACATAAACGGAAGCATCCGGGTAGACAATGCAAAGGGGTATACCGACCTTCACACCATTAACGGGGGAATTGATGTGACCTATGCCGGAGCACCGGCCGACGGCTCTTCCTGCTACACCATTAACGGCACCATCAATGCCAGCTACCCCGAAAGCCTGTCGGCAGATATCAAGCTGAAAAGCATGAACGGCAGCTTTTATACCGACTTTCCGAATGCCCAGCTGGCTCCGCAAACGGTCGTGAATAAGAATGTCTCTGGCTCAGGCACTACCTACAAGCTGAATAAAGATACCTACCTGAGAATAGGAAAAGGAGAAAGTAAAATGAATTTCGAAACGCTGAATGGCAGCATTTACATCAAAAAAAGATAACCTACTCATATGAAAACGAGAATAATTTTTGCCCTTCTTTTAGGAGCAGCATTGACCCGCGTACAGGCGCAGAATGAAAAAATTGTGGTAGAGCTCTCTCAACCCGGAAAACCCTACACGGTAGACCTCAGCCTGGTGCACGGTTCTATCCATGTGGTTAAAAGTGCAGGAAAAGAGCTGGTGGTAGAAGCCACTCCGGCAACCGGCAAAACAGCCCCGGTACAAAAAGACGGCATGCGGAAAATTTCTTCCGGCAACAATTTTGATCTTACGGTAAAAGAAGCCGGGAATAAAGTGCAGGTGGTGCCGGGCATTCCTATCCATACCGTAAACATTACCCTGCAGGTGCCGGATAACGGGAGCTTCAGGCTACGGACCGTCAGCAACGGCGATATTAAGGTAGAAAATGTGAGCGGCGAGTTTGAGCTTTCTAATGTAAACGGCGGTATCACGCTTCAGAATATTTCCGGTTCAGCCGTGGCCAACACCACCAACGGCGGCATCACCGCCACCTTTAACCGGGTATCTCCTGATACACCTATGGCTTTCTCAACGCTCAACGGGAAAATTGACCTGAGCTTCCCGGCCTCTTTTAAAGGCAATATCCGGGCAAAAACCGACCAGGGCGATGTATACAGTGACTTTGAGATCGGTTTCCTGAAAGAAGATCCGAAAGTGGTGCGCACCAGCGAAAAAGGATTTTCCAAAATAGAAACTACCCGCTGGGTGACCGGTACCCTTAACGGCGGCGGCCCCGAGGTGATGATGAAGACCGTTAACGGCAGCATCTATATCCGAAAGGCAAAGTAGGCACCCGGAAAGCAGGCAGAATACATCCGCCCCTGAAAAAAAGATGCAGCGATTTGTAACTTTCCGGGCATCTGCCGGTAATTCTAAATAGCTGACACGTTTCAGGAGGCCCGGCTGCCGGATAGTTAAAACTCCTTAAAACAGGCCCCGGTTAACTTAATTTAAGAAACGGCAAAGCTTTACAGGAGTAATTTTGCAGAACAAAATATGAAAAAGTTAAGCCGGCTTACCCAATGCAACGTAGGCCGGCATTTTCCACACTTTAAAAAAGAATTCAAAAACTATTACTTAAAATGATACGATCAATTATTTTCATCGCCATGTGGCTGATGTCGGGCCTTGCTCTGGCCCGCACTACCTTCCAGGTATCCGGAAATGTAAAAAGTGCCGGCGGAGAAGCGCTCTCCTTTGCCAACATTTTCCTGTATAAATCATCTGACAGCACTTTTTACAAAGCGGCCGCAGCCGATACCGACGGGAAATTCCTGATAGACGACGTGGAAAGCAGCAGCTATTACCTGAAAGTATCTTCTGTAGGATACGAAGACTTCTTTACCCCGCCTTTTGTTATTAACAAAGAAAACCCGGCTGTCAGCTTCAGCGATATCAGCCTGAAAGAATCGGCCACACAGCTTCAGGGGGTGCAGGTCACCGCCAAAAAACCTTTTATTGAGCAGCATCTCGATAAAATGGTGCTGAATGTGGAAAACAGCATATCGGCCAGTGGAAGCACTGCTCTTGAAATCCTGGAAAAAGCCCCCGGTGTGATCGTTGACCGGCAAAATGACCAGATCAGAATACGGAATAAGTCGGGCGTAGTGGTTATGATTGACGGCAAGATCAACTATATGTCGTCTGAAGCGCTGGCCCAGTACCTGGGTAACCTGCCTTCCGACCAGATCGCTTCTATTGAAATCATTACCAACCCGTCGTCTAAATACGATGCGGCCGGAAACTCCGGGATCATCAATATCCGCCTCAAAAAGAACCAGATTTACGGCACCAACGGAACCGTCAGCGCTTCAGCAGGGACCGGCATACTGGAGAACTCGACCAAAGACCTTTACCGCGGCAATACCAATCTTACCCTCAACCACCGGAATGCCCGATGGAATTTTTTCGGCAATGCCGGAGCCGGACGAAACCGCTGGTACAACGACAATCATTTCTGGCGTACCCTCTATTTTGAGAATACCCGTACCGATTTTGACCAATACACGCAAAGGATAGGCGGCGGGGAGTTTTACTACGCCAAACTGGGGGCCGACTATTTCCTTACCGAACACACCACCATAGGGCTCCAGGCCGACTATAACCTGTGGAACGGCGCCATGAACAGCAAAGGGCTTACCGGTGTTGACCGCGTGACCGGCGGCGAAACCGTTACCACCTCGCTGATTCCCGGCAGCAGCAGAACCATGGGCAACCGGAATTTTTCTTCCAATTTCAGCATACGGCATAAAGTGGAAGAAAAAGAAATCTCTTTCGACCTGGATTACAGCGGGTATCGCAATACCTCTGACCAGGTTTTCACCAACAAGTATTACAGCCAGGCCGCTACACCCGATTCTGTTACCCGGCAATGGATAATCCAGCCGACCAACATCAATATTTATTCGGCCAAGCTTGACTTCACCGTGCCTTTTGAAAACAAGCTGAAGCTTGATTTCGGTGCGAAGACCACCTTTGTTGACGCTGATAATAACTTCACCTACCAGGACTTCCTGGAGAGCGGCTGGCAACGCAACCTCAACCGTTCAAACCATTTCCAATACAAAGAAAATATAAATGCACTCTATACCAGTGCCGGCTATCAGAAAGGCAAGTGGTCGTTACAGGCCGGCCTGCGGGCAGAGCATACCGTTTCTGACGGCAACTCGATCACCCTCGACCTCCGGAATAAAAGAAGCTACCTGAATGTATTTCCCACGGGATTCGTGAACTATAAGCTGTCAGAAGATCACGCCCTGAAATACGCTTACAGCAGAAGGATTGACCGGCCCAACTACGATAACCTGAATCCTTTTATCTTTTACCTCGATCCGTACTTTTATGTCATGGGGAACCCCGGCCTGCGGCCGCAGTTTACCAACTCCAATGAAATGACCTATAGCTATAAAGGCGAATACTCGGCTACCCTGGCTTACGCCGACACGCGCCAGATGATCAATGAGGTGATTATCCAGGATGCAAAGACCGGTACCAATATTTCCCAGAATCAGAACATTGCCCGGTTGAAGAGCTATTCCGCTGTTTTTTCGGTACCGCTCAAAATCAATAACTGGTGGAGCAGCCAGAACAATTTTAATGTATTCCATAACCGGTACACCGACAATAACCTTTCGGGCAATGCACTGAACAACAGCGGCTTTATGTTTGGCTTAAACACCACGCATACGCTGACCCTGCCCGACAGCTGGTCGGCAGAAGTCAATTACTGGTATTATTCACCGGGCATTTTCGGGGTATTCCGGCAGACCAAAGCGCAGCATTCCTTTAACCCCGGGATCCAGAAGACCTTTCCCGGTAAGAAAGCCAAGCTGAAGCTGAATGTCAATGACCTGTTCCTGACCTCTTTCTTCCAGGGATATGTAGATAACGGTGATGTTAACCTGAAAATCTCCAACCGCTGGAATGCCCGCAGAATAGCCCTAACGTTCACTTACAATTTCGGAAATCAAAATGTGAAGAGCGTTAACCGGAGCACCGCTTCAGAAGAAGCGAAAAAACGGGCAGGCGGCGGAAACGGCTAAACCCCTGACCGAATATTTTGTAGCGTTGTATAGCTCAAAAATCTTCTATAATCAGGCGGATCAATCGGCGGGGATGCTTTTTGCCTGACGGGCTGCTGTAACGCAGCCCGTCAGCCTCTTTACGGAAAAATAAAAACAGGAAGCATTACGTTATACTAAAATATAGCTGCCCCGATTGTTTACCCGGACCCTTTTTAACTGCACCATTACCTATTCATTTTCTGATGCGGGAATACACCTCATCAGCGACCCGGAATTGCACAGGCTGATGAAAAATTACCCCGAAAAAGGCGTGCGTGAGCTGGCAGAGGCGCTGAAAACACATTTCGGGGAAGTCAAAAAGAGGCCCCTCAACATCAGCACGAAGTCGCTCGTGACGGAAATCCGCGGACATTATTATTTCGAAAAGCTCTACCCGCCCTTCCGCCGCCTGCTGCAGGTGATCTTCCTGCAGAAGCTGGTCAACCTGCTGGATAAGTCGCTCAAAGCCTACGATTGTGCCGAAGCCGGAAAAGACGGGAACCGGAAAATCTGGGACTTCCTGTCGCACTTTGACCGGATCTTTTCCTGGTTTTTACGGGATAGCTGAATATCCCGGGGTAGCAGCTGCTGAAGGGCGAAATATTTTCCCGGACCTGGTCCGATTTGAATTTTATTTAAAATAATTCTAAATAATATTTGCTTCATAATACGACAGCCTCTACCTTTGTCTCATTATTTATACAGAGTCTAAATAAAATGTGCAAACATACGGTACTGGTTTCAAACTTTCACGGTTATGTGGCAAGATGCGAAAGCTGCTCTAAGGTTCAGATCGCTTTTGGCACTTCACTTTTCGGCATGAGCATGAAAGAATTTGAAGTATTTGCCAATTACCTGTATCACCTCAGGGTGAAGGGAGATGCGTATGGCCTGCATGAAAAAAGGATTCGCATACATGTGGGAGATTCCGGTTCAATGATGATTTTAACGCCTTATGAGCTGGAAAATTTCATAGAAATGATCGAGTCTGCCAGCATAAAAAACCTGATTCATGAATGTTTGGCTAACCGCAACTAAAAACCATGAAGACTGTCATTTTTACCGCCGAAAATACAGCGATGACCCACCTGGAAAAGTTGCGGTACGAGCTGAAAAATGTAGGGATCGGCAGTTTTAATGTAGATTTTGAAACCAAAGAGATTTCGGTGGTTTGTCCCAACTGCCAAAATATAAATGCACTGGAATGTGCCCTGAAAAAAGCAGGCTTTCGCTGTCCCTGCTTCCGCGTATCCACCGACTGAAGTCACTGTTTTCGCTTAATTAGAAAACTGCCCAAGAAAAGCTAAGTTCACGCAACTTTTACCATTTCCGCATTTTAGGCCCAGAAACGCCTGTTTTTTTCTTATATTCACAAAAAAATACCTTTTGAGTGATTCGGGTCAGAGCCTGGTTGATTTTTTACCGTAAGATTTTTCTCTATAGCCTACTCCTGGCCGTACTGCTGGCGTTTGGCCTGGAGGGTAAGCTGGCCCCGGTCTTCCTGGGGTTTGCATACGCCGTTCTCTCTCCTTTTGTTCACCTGTTTTTCTATGAGCTCGGTAACCCGCAGGAATACTACTTTTATGCCAACCTCGGCCTGTTTAAAAACCGGCTCCGGCTTATAACGGCAGGCATTGCGCTTGGCGTCGTCATCCTAATCGCCCTCATGAGATGAAAGGACTACACGTAGACAGCGTCATCAGGCATTTTCATACTACCCGGGTTCTTTCCGATATTTACCTCAGCTGCCTGCCGGGCGAGATTGTGGGAATACTGGGCCGGAACGGTTCAGGAAAGTCTACCCTGCTCAAAATTATATTCGGCAGTTTGCCGGCCGACCATGCCTATGTAAAAATAGACGGGAAAGTATTCTCAAACCGTTCACAACGGCCTTCCCAAATAGCTTATCTTTACCAGGATACCTTCATACCCGCCCCTCTCAAAGTAAAAACGGTATTGAAGCTGATGCAGGTGGAGCACCTGGCCGGTCACCCCGTGGTGAAGCCCCTCCTCAACCAAACCGTGGCCACCATCTCCGGCGGGGAGCTACGATACCTGGAAATCCTTATTATCGTGAACCGGCCGGCCGCTTACATCATTCTCGATGAGCCCTTTAACGGCCTTTCGCCTATTCTGAAAGAAGAAGTAAAGGAAATTATCCGTACCACTGCCCGGGAGGGCAAGGGGATTATCCTGACCGACCATGATTACCGCAATGTACTCGATATTTCGGTTCAGAAGTACATCATGCGAAACGGCACGCTTAAACCTTTCCGTGATCCCGAAGAATTAAGACTGCTGGGATACCTGCCCTGAACTACTCACTTCCGTTTCACCCGCAGGGCAAAAATACCTATCGCAATCATCACAAAACCCAAAATAAACTTCCCGGAGATAACGGTCTGAAGGCGCAGATCGGGAGCGGTCAGAATAAGCAGGCTGACTGTAAGTATACCGCAAACAATAGCCACAATGGCTGCTATCCTGTTCAAAGATTCTCTGTTCATCCGGGGAAGGGTTTTAAATTCAAATTTAATGATTTTATCACCTGCAGGCACCATTCTGCCTGTTTATCTGTTATAATCTCTGCAATATATCGTAATTTTGCAAAAAATGCATCCCGTTAAGTCAATGAAGAGAAGCACAAAGTTTGAGGTGATGGCCCCTGCCGGGTCGAAAGACGCCATGGTTGCCGCCATTAAAGCGGGAGCGGATTCCGTGTATTTTGGTGTGGAACAATTGAACATGCGCGCCCGGCAAACCAATAACTTCCTGGTAGATGACCTGCCCGAAGTGGCCCGGTTGTGCAATAATAACGGGGTAAAAAGCTATATCACGTTAAATACGATCATTTACGACCACGATATCTCGCTGATGCGCAGGATCATCGATAAGGCCAGAGAAGCAGGCATTACCGCCGTGATCGCTTCTGACCTGGCCGTGATGAACTACTGCCGCAAAGTAGGCATGGAGCTGCACGTAAGTACGCAATCCAACATTACCAATATTGAAACGGTAGAGCTTTTTTCCGACTATGCCGATGTAATGGTGATGGCCCGTGAGCTTACCCTGAAACAGGTAGGCGATATTGTCAAAGCCATTGAACGGAACGATATCCGCGGGCCTAAAGGAGAGCTGATACAGGTTGAGATTTTCGCTCACGGCGCACTTTGCATGGCCGTATCCGGGAAATGCTACCTGAGCCTTCACTCGCACAATGCCTCGGCCAACCGCGGAGCCTGTATCCAGAACTGCCGCCGGGAATATACCGTGACCGATGAAGAGGGCATTGAGCTGCAAATCGATAACGAATACATTATGTCGGCCAAAGACCTTTGCACCATTGATTTCCTGGATAAGATCCTGGAAGCAGGGGTGCGCGTGCTGAAAATTGAAGGCCGGGGCAGAGCAGCAGATTACGTATATACCACCACAAAATGCTACCGCGAAGCCGTAGACGCATTTGAAGAAGGCACCTATACCCCTGAAAAAGTGGAAGTCTGGAAAGAAAAGCTCAGCGAGGTCTATAACCGTGGTTTCTGGGACGGCTATTACCTGGGCCGTAAAATGGGCGAGTGGAGCAACGTGCACGGTTCGGTGGCCACCACCAAAAAGATCTACATCGGCAAAGGTGTCAAATATTTCGATAAAATAGGGGTAGGTGAATTCCTCCTGGAAAGCCACGATATCAACGTGGGCGATCGGCTGATCGTAACCGGCCCTACCACCGGGCTGGTAGAAGCTGTGGCAGAAGAGATCCGCCTGGGCTCGGGAGATGCCGTGCAGAAAGCCGGGAAAGGAAATACCATATCCCTGAAGATCAGTGAAAAGATCCGTCCTTCAGATAAACTCTATAAAGTAGTGGAAGCGCATGCCTAAGCTTTTTCATTACCGGCAGCGCTGTATTGGCTGCAATGCCTGTGTGGAAATTGCTTTTGAACGCTGGCGGATGTCAAAAAAAGACGGGAAAGCCGTGCTGCTGGGCGGGATCGAAAAAAAAGGCGTTTACCAGGTTTCCATCCGGCCTGACGAGGTGGAAGAAAATGAGCGGGCCATGCGGGCCTGCCCGGTGAATGTCATTAAAATGGAATGACCCTCTTCATGGGGAACGCTCCTCTGCCCCTGTTTTCAAAATTATAAAAATACAACAAATTTTAATTCTCAAAATTTGCGCAATCAAATAATTGCATCTATATTTGCAATCAAATGTTTGCGTTATGAAAACAAGACGGGATATCTTCCAGGCCATAGCTGACCCCACCCGGCGGGCCATTCTTACCCTTATCGCACTGCAGGCCATGACGCCCAATGCCCTGGCCGAGCATTTCGAGACCAGCCGGCAGGCGGTATCCAAGCACCTCCAGATTTTAACCGAATGCGAACTGGTCACTCAAAAGCAGCAGGGCCGGGAGATCTACTACCAGCTGGAAGCGGAGAAAATGAAAGAAATAGACCAGTGGCTGAACCAGTTCCGCGGGCTGTGGGAGGAACGTTTTGATCGATTGGAAACCCTACTTAAAAACCTGAAATAAATGAAAACAAAAGTCAGTGCCGAAGACGGCAAACAGGAGATTATCATCACCCGGGAATTTGATCTGCCGGTAGAGCTGCTTTTCAGGGGATACGAAGATCCGGAAGTTTTTGAACAGTGGATGGGCACAAAAGTACTGAAGCTGGAAAATAAAAAGCACGGTTCGTATGCGTTTGAAACCTCACACAGCGGAAACGTGGTTTTCCGGGCAAACGGAACCATCCATGAGTTTATTCCGAACCAAAGGATCATCCGCACATTTGAAATGGAAAACACGCCTTTTCCCGTTCAACTGGAATACCTGGAGTTCGAAAAACTGACCGAAAGCACCAGTAGGCTCAGCATACACATCGTATTCCGGTCGGTGGAATTCAGGAATCAATTGCTCCAGATGCCCTTTGCACAAGGCCTTAATATGGCCCTTAACCGCTTGGAGGAGATTGTAAATAAATTAAAAATATAAAGTAGCTCTGAGAGATGGACTGTACACCATCAGCTCACGGCTCAAAGCTAAACGTTATTCCTTATGAAAAACAAGATCATTTACTGGGGAGCCACTGCCTGGCTGGCATTGGGAATGACCTCCACGGCCATTGTTCAATTGATTCCCCTGAAAGAAGAGGTGGAAAAAACCTCCGGGCTGCTGGGCTACCCCGCCTATTTCCTAACCATCATCGGTGTATGGAAGCTACTGGGGGTAGTGGCCGTACTGGCGCCTAAATTTCCCCTGCTCAAAGAATGGGCCTATGCGGGTTTCTTCTTCGTGATGTCAGGAGCCCTGTTTTCCCACGCAGCGGTAGGCGATGCCCCCGTCAGCTATTTCGGCCCCTCCCTGCTGCTTATCCTGACCGTCATTTCATGGTATTTCAGGCCGGCAGACCGGAAATTAAATCCTTAAAAGAGGGGCATCGATGGATGTCCCTCTTCCTGTTTCAGCCAAAAATATTACAGCTTTTATTGATATAGTTAGTTATCCTAACTATATTTACGACGGTAATATCACCAAAGCATCATTAAATAGTAAAATCATGTCAAAATCAGTTTTTTATCACGCGGGTTGCCCGGTATGTGTTAGTGCCGAGCACGATGTTATCACCCTTATTGGGGAAGACCAGGTAGAAGTAGTCCACCTGGGTGAAGACCGTAACCGCATTGCAGAAGCAGAAAATGCGGGGGTAAAATCGGTTCCGGCCCTGGTAACGCCTAACGGGAATGTGCTTCACATTAACTTTGGTGCGTCAATGGCCGACGTAAAAGGTTAAAAAAAAATTTGCCTCATAAAGTTAGGATCACTAACTTTATGAGGCATTTTACCTCTTGCTCAATGAACAAATCAGATTTTGATCTCTCGCACCAGAACCGGCATGTGGAGAGCAAAATAGTAGCCTCTCTTGAAAGGATAGCCCAGGCTTTCCGGGTTCTGCTGTGGCAGGAAAGCAAAGCATTTTCTCTTAGCCCTATCCAGGTACAGGTACTCATTTTCCTGCTGTACCACAGTCCTGAAAAAAGAAAGGTGAGCTACCTGGCCACAGAGTTTAACATGACCAAAGCCACCATCAGCGACACCATCAAAACACTGGAGCAAAAAGACCTGATCACCAAAACGTATGAACCGCATGATACAAGAAGCTATGTTATTCACCTGACCCCGAAAGGTGAAGAAATTGCCGGTAAAACGTCGCTTTTCACCCGGGAGATCCGTAAACCGATTGACCACCTGCACCCGGACGATAAAGAAAACCTGCTTTTGAGCCTGCTGAACATAATACGCCATTTAAACCGGGCAGAAGTGATTACTATTCAGCGAATGTGCATGACCTGCTCGTATTACAGGTCATCCGGGGCAGGAAGGAAGCATTTCTGTACCCTCCTGAATCAGCCCCTGCACACCCGGGATCTGCGGGTGGATTGCCCCGAACACCTGTTAAGCTCGGACACCCATTAACAATAAGAACGAATGACCACCCGGAACCAACTACCGGGAACGATATATATGAACGATATTGTAAACAACATCACCCGCATACGGGAAAGAATCAGTAAAGCCTGCCGGGATAACGGCAGAGACCCCGGTGAAGTAAAGTTGCTTCTGGCCACGAAAACCGTTCCGCCCGAACGTATAAAAACGGCTTTGCAGGCAGGGCATACCCTGATTGCGGAAAATAAAATACAGGAGCTGAAAGAAAAATATGAGGCCCTGAAGGAAATTCCGCATACCAATCATTTTATCGGCCACCTGCAAACCAATAAGGTCAAAGACCTTTTAAAATACGATGTTTCGTGCCTGCAATCGCTTGACCGGCTGGAACTGGCCGAAAAGCTGCACCAGCGCCTGCTGGCCGGACACAAAACTTTAGAGGTATTGATCCAGGTCAATACCTCAGGCGAAGAAAGTAAGTTCGGGATCAGCCCTGACCAGGCCGGCACCCTCGTAAAGCAGGTAGCTCAGCTGGAAACCCTGAAGATAAAAGGCCTGATGACCATCGGGCTGTTCAGTGCAGATACTGAACAGGTGCGGAAATGCTTCCGGCTGCTTAAAAAAATTCAGCAGGAAATTCTGGCGCTGAAAGTACCCGGTGTGGAAATGCAGGAGTTGTCTATGGGCATGAGCGGTGACCTGGAAACCGCCATTGCTGAAGGCGCAACCATTGTGCGGGTAGGTACGGCCATCTTCGGTCAGCGATCTACTCCCGACAGCTATTATTGGAACGAAAATGCAAAATAAATCTTAAGTCATGCCTGATTCTTCTGAAAAATCCGGTCTTTCCACTACCGTACAGCAGCTGAGCTGGCCGGAAGTTCAGGAAAAACTGAAGCACCCCAAGGTAGCGCTGATCGATGTGCGTACCGGTGAAAAGCACGAGCACTCCCCTATCGGCGGGAAAAACATCCCCATAGATCAGCTCGAAAGCCGTTCGGCCGAACTGGAACCTTACGAAGAGGTCATTTTCTATTGTACTTCGGGAAACAAAAGCACCCGGGCAGCCACAATCGCAGAAGGACTTTTGCCGGGCGTCAAAGTGTATTTGCTCCACAATGGCGTCTCTTCCTTAAATCCGGAATAACAGCCGGGTTAATTCTGACGGGCGCTGTCCCCATCCGGTAATTCATACCTGCCCGGGAAAAGACATTTTAAAAGATATTTTGCAACGTTGTTGCATATGAGAAAATGTCATTTTACATTTGCAACATTGATGCATTTGTAAATTAATAACCCGGCCTGCATTCATGAAATTACGCATTTTAACCTGGCTACTGTTTTGTACCGGCTTATCACAGGCAATTGCCCAAAATGCCCGGATCCGGGTGCTGGATGCAGAAACCGGCCAGGCGCTGGCCGGGGTGAATGCCGCATGGGCCGGCTCGTCAGGAGCACTGGCCGACTCAGAAGGTATTATCCGCCTCCGCCTCGACGGGCCAACCACCGTCAGCCTGTCGTTTGTAGGGTATCATCCTGAAAAAATAAGCCTCTCTCCCGGAGCCGACGAAACCGTCAGGCTCAGGGCATCTGCCGCCGGGCTCGACGAGGTAGTGGTCACCGGCCAGTTCACCCCTACCGAAAAATCGCGCTCGCTCTATAACGTAAAAGTCTTCAATGCAGGGCATATTGCCGCCCGCGGCGCCGTAAACCTGACCGACATCCTGAGCATGGAGCTCAATGCACGCGTTGTCAACGATAACGTGCTGGGAAGCAACATCATTCTCCAGGGGCTTACCGGGCAGAACGTAAAAATACTGATGGACGGCGTGCCGCTCATTTCCGGCGAAGCCAATGAATTTGACCTGAACCAGCTGAACATGAACCAGGTGGAGCGGATAGAGGTCATTGAAGGCCCGCTTTCCGTTCAATACGGCACCAATGCGCTGGCCGGTACCGTAAACATCATTTCCAGGCAGCTGCCTGACGGCAAAAGGCTGCAGGGCGGGGTGAATGCCTACTATGAAACGGTGGGCAAATACAATGTGGACGCCAACATCGGTACCAACCTTCGCGACGGCAGCAAGCTCTCGCTCTATGGCGGACGGAATCGGTTTACCGGCTTTTCGCCCGATGACCAGCCCCGTAACAAGCTCTGGAACCCGTCTACCCAGTATTTCGGCAGCTTCAAGTGGGTAAAACGCACCGGAAACCTGAACTACGGGTTCCTGCATAACCAGTTTCGCGAAACCCAGGTGAGCAAAGGCAACCCCGACCCGGGCTTCCAGTACCTGACCGCCACCGATAACGCCTTCACCACTAACCGCTTTAACTCAAACATTTTCCTGAACGGGAAGCCGGGAAACAGCTCCCGGTCGTACATCGATATGATCGCCGGGTACCAGTACTATGACCGCATCAGCGAAAACTACCTGGTGAACGTATCCGATGAAACCCGTAAGCGTACCTCCCGCCGAAGCACGGAATTCAGCTCCTGGCTGTTCCGGGGTGCCTACAGCTATACCGGTTCCGGACTGGGTTTCCAGGTCGGGTATGATGTAAACCTCAATAATTCGGCCGGAGATACGGTTGACTCGCTCGGTACTTCCGTGAACGACATCGGCATTTTTGGCAGCCTGAATATAAAGCCTTTCAGAAAATTAGAGATCCAGCCCGGTTTCCGCTACACCTACAACTCCCGGTACAATACCCGTGAAATCAATTTCCTGAATACCGGACTGCCCGTTATTCCCTCGCTGAATCTCAAATATGAGGTAAGCAGGAATCTTAACCTGCGGGCTTCCTATGCCAAAGGTTTCCGGGCACCCTCGCTGCGTGAGCTGTTCTGGGACTTCCAGGATGCCAATCACAGCATTAACGGCAACCCTGTCCTGCAACCCGAAATAGCCGATAACTACATCCTGTCGGGCAAATACACCTTCGGCACCGAAAGCCACCGTCTGGGTATCCAGCTGATGACTTATGTTAACCGGATCGAGCGCAAAATAGAGCTGGTCGATAAAGACCGCAGCCTGATGGATCCGTCGCGTCAGAATGTCAACGTAGCCAAAACCTATGCCAACATTCCCGAATTCATGACCCGTGGCTTTAACCTGAACCTCTCGTACGCGCAGGGCAGCCGGCTGATGATCCGGCCCGGCTTCGGGCTGCTGGAGCGTTCGGGCTCCAAATCGCTGAGCACCCGGTTCTACAGTTTTGAAGCCAACGGTAATGTCTCTTACGCCCTTACCGCATCAAAGATCAAGCTGAACCTCTTCTACAAATACAATGGCCCCATGGCTCAGTTCTCCCTGTCGGCTGACAACCAGCTGCTGGACCGTACCCTGGGTGCCTATACACTCGTGGATCTTTCAGCCTCGCGGCCCTTCTGGGGCGACAGGCTGTTTGTGACCCTGGGTGCCCGTAACCTGCTGGATGTCACGAACGTGGTACAGACCGGGGAAGGAAGCGAGGGGCTGGTGGTACGGTCGGGTTTCAAGCCCTCGCTCCCCATAGCCCAGGGCCGGCAATTTTTCACTAAGATTTATTACAGTTTTTAACCGTTAACTTTCATGACCCAAAAATTCAGATTTTCACTCCTGGCAAGCGCCGTGCTGCTCCTGAATGCCTGTAGCAAAGATGAGCCTTTTACCGAGATCAAGCTGGCAGAAGGCACCAAAACCGCCGAAATGGGCAGTGACTACGCTAACCAGGTCTACTTTGACCTCAGTGAAGGCACGGCTGTGGTGCGGCCTGCCAACAGCTGGGACCTGGCCTTCCAAAGCTCGGGCGGCACCGCCGTCCGGTCAAATTTTGCCAAAAAGACCGGTGTGTATGCCGTAACCACTGATTTCACCTCCACCACCCAGGTACCTGCTACGGGCCTCAGGTACGACGACATCAGCCTGGATCTGACCAAAACCGCTGTGGGCGACTGGCAGGGCAAGACCTACGTGATCAACCTGGGCCTGAACCCACCCACTTCAGCGGTCAGCCTGGGCTTTAAAAAATTCAGGGTGGAAGGATTTTCCAACGGAAAATATACCCTCCGCTATGCCAACCTCGACGGTACGGAAGACAAAACCGTGGAGATCCCGGTCAATACTAAAACCAACTTTACCTATTTCTCGCTCATCAATAGTACCGTGGTTGACGTAGAGCCCGAGAAAGGCAAATGGGATATTGTAGCCACAGGCATCACCCAGCCGGGCGGCGGCCCTCCGGGCAGCTATGTGGTAAGCGTGGGCTTCCTGACCAACCGCTTTGAAAACGTACAGGTGGCGGTTCATAACCCGGCGGCTGACCTGGCCGCCAGCGACCTGCCCACTGCTCCCATCAACAATGTGGCTTCATCAGAAAGCAAATACGACGTGCTGACCAAAGCTGACTTCCAGACCTTATCCCCGACAACAGATGCCGCTGTCATCGGGAAATCCTGGTGGCAGATCCTGCAGCCACACGCCCAGGCCAACTACAAGGTATACGACTGGAAGACCTACATGATACAGGATGCGGAAGGCCGGGTCTACAAAATGAAATTTCTGACCTTTAAGGGCGGCCCGGATATCACCTCAGGTTACCCTTCTTTCCAGTACAATGAGCTTCAATGAAATCATTCTTTAAAAAATACGGTAAAGCCACCGGGACCGGGTTAGCGGTCCTGGTGGCGCTCACCCTGGCCTTCACCCAGTACAGGAAATACCTGGCGCCCACACGGATCGCCTTTGTGAATTATCCTGAATTCCAGCTGTCCCGGATCAAAAAGGCGAACGACAGCCGGTTCATTCGCCTGGAAGTGCTGGAGACAGACCGGCTGGAAAAGGCAGGAAACTACACTGCCGTTTTCCTGTTCGGAAGAGGTTTCAGCCTCAAACCGGAACAGGTGGAGACCCTCAAAAAATCAGGAGCAGCCCTCTACATGGAAGGCGCCACCAACCCGGATATCGACGTGACCAACCTGGAAGGCCGTGACCTCAGCTACATTACGGACTACTTCCGGTACGGCGGCAACCGGAACTACAAAAACCTGCTCAGCTACGTCAGGGAGAGCCTCGACGGCAAAACGTTTTTTACCGGCACCTGGGAGAAGCCTCACCCCATTCCGCCGGACGTATTTTTCCATATCGACGAAACCGTACTTTTTGAAAACCCCGCCGACTTTGAAAAATACGGCACCGAAAAGGGCTTCCTGAAGCCCGGCGCGCCCAAAGTGGTTTTGCTGACCACCGTTCCGGGCCCGTTTAATTCGAACCGTGAGCACCTGGAAGCCATCATTAAGTCGCTCAGCAGCCGGGGCATGAACGTCTACCCCATTGCCTCGGTCAGCAAACGGCTGGCCTGGCTGAAGCAGATCCGGCCGGATGTAGCCATTATGATGCCTCACGGCCGGCTTACCCAAGGCGAAGCAGAAGAAGCGCAGCAATGGCTCCGCGAAAACAAAGTTCCCCTGCTGGCTCCCTTGAGCGTATTTACCGAATACGATAAATGGGTGAAAGATCCGCAGGGCATGAATGGCGCCCTCCTGACCATGAGTGTCACCCTGCCCGAGCTGGACGGTGCCGTTAATCCATACGCCATTGTGGCCCAGTACCGCGATGAAAATAATTTCCTGTCGTTCCGTGCCATTCCTGAACGTTTAGAAGCGTTTTCTGACATGGTGGCAAAATACATTGCCCTGAAAAAGAAAAGCAACGCCGGCAAAAAAATCGCGATCTACTACTTTAAAGGCCCCGGGCTGAACTCCATGGTAGCCGCGAATATGGAAGTGGTACCCAGCCTGTTTCACCTGCTGAAAAGGCTGCAGGCAGAAGGTTACAACCTCACGGGGCTTCCGGCTACCGAAAAAGAGCTGTGGCAGCTGATCCTGCAAAACGGTTCGGTGCTGGCTCCTTACGCAGAAGGATCGGTGGCCCGGTACATCCGCACGGCTAAGCCCGAACTGGTGGAAGCCGGCACCTACGAAGCCTGGGCCAAAGCCTCGCTACCGAAAGAACTCTGGAACCGGGTGGAAGAAAAATACGGAAAGGCGCCGGGAAGCTATTTGTCGCTTTCCAAAGACGGCAAAGACTACATTGCAGTTTCGCGGATACAATTCGGTAATGTGGTTCTGCTTCCCCAACCTTTACCGGGTATAGGCAGCAATACGAACAACCTGGTACATGGAGCCAAAGAAGCACCCCCGCACCCCTACCTGGCCAGCTACCTGTGGACCCGCAACGCCTTTAAAGCCGATGCTATTCTCCATTTCGGCACCCACGGCAGCCTGGAATTTACTCCCGGTAAGCAGATCGCCCTATCCGGGTCTGACTGGCCGGATGCGCTCATCGGGAATACACCTCATTTTTACGTATATACCATCTCCAACGTGGGCGAGGCCATGATGGCCAAGCGCCGCACGTACGCTACCACGCTCAGCTACCTGACCCCACCGCTGATGGAAGGTGGGGTTTACGACGAGCTGGGCGCCCTGGAACAGCAGCTGCATACCTTCTCCGCCCTGGAAGATCCCGCCATGCAGCAGGCCTATACCAAGACCATTTCAGAGCGGGCCCGAAAGCTAAAACTGTACAAAGACCTTGGCCTGCAGGACGATTCCCGGGACCTGACGCCGGAACAGTGCCGCCAACTGGCTAACCTGGTGGAAGAAATAGCCCATGAAAAAATAACCGGTGGTCTCTACACCCTGGGCAGACCCTACACCAGCCAGCAGCTGGATAACACCGTGATGCTCATGGCCCGTGACCCGCTGGCCTACTCGCTGGCCAGGCTGGACGTTATCAAGGGTCGTATCCCGGCATCGAAGACCGACGACAAAGTCTGGTTCAACAAAATATATACCCAAAAAGCCCGGCAAATCATTGACCTGGCCCTGAACGGTAGTCTTTCCGCGGATCAGGTAATCGCAGAAAGCGACCGGAAGCGGGCACATCAGTGGCAGGAAACGAATGCCGTACAGCCGACAGGACACCCCGGGGCCAGACCGGCCAAGCGATCAGACACGGCACAGCATCAGGGAGCAAACACTGCCCCACCCTCCGGGCGGCCCATTCCCGGGCGGCCCGTTCCCGGAGCTGTTCCGTCTCACCGGCCCAAAGCCGCACCGGATGCCAGGGAAAAGGAATTTGCTACCGCCGTACTGACCATCGAAAATGCTGTGACCAACATCCGCTCGTACCGGGAAGCCCTCAAGAGCAGCACCGAAGCCGAGTTCACGGGCATTCTCACCGCCCTCAGCGGAGGCTATATCAGCCCGTCGCCCGGTGGCGACCCTGTAGCTACTCCTGCGGCTATTCCTACCGGACGAAACCTGTTTTCCATCGATGCGGAAAAGACCCCATCAGCCGAAGGCTGGGAGGTGGGCAAAATGCTGGGCAACTCCCTGCTCGAAAATCACCTGAAAACGCACGGCACCTACCCCAAAAAAGTAGCGTTCACCCTCTGGCCCGGCGATTTTATCCAGACCGAAGGCGCCATGCTGGGCCAGGTGTTCTGGCTGCTGGGTGTGGAGCCTGTGCGGGATCCTTTCGGCCGGGTGCAGGATATCCGCCTGATCCCGCAGGCCGAATTAAAACGCCCGCGGATAGATGTGGTGGTGCAGACCGCCGGGCAGCTGCGTGACCTCGCCGCTTCCCGCCTCAAGCTGATCAATGCGGCTGTCAAGATGGCCGCAGAAGCGGGGGATGGAGAAGACAACTTCGTGAAATCAGGCGTCCTGACAGCCGAAAAGAGCATGATAACCAAAGGCATCTCGCCCCAGGAAGCACGGGAGCTGGCCACGCTCCGGGTATTTGGCGGCGCTAACGGTAACTACGGCACGGGCATCATGGGAATGGTGGAAAAAGGCGATTCCTGGACATCCGACACCGAAGTGGGCAAGACCTATCTGAATAACATGGGGGCCGTGTATGACGACTCCGACCGCTGGGCCTATTACCGGGAAGGGGTATTTGAAGCGGCGCTTCAGAATACCGAAGCCATTGTTCAGCCGCGGGAGTCGAACACCTGGGGCGCATTGAGCCTGGATCACGTGTATGAATTTGCCGGCGGACTAAACCTGGCCGTCAAAACCGCCACCGGGAAAGAGGCCGACGTGTTCTTTAACGACTTCCGGAACCCCTCCCATGCCCGCATCCAGAACATCAAAGAAGCCATTTGGGTAGAGGCCCGCTCTACCCTGCTGAATCCTAAATACATCGGCGAACTGGCCAAAGGCGGAGCCTCATCAGCGGAAAAACTGGCGGAGACCTTCCGGAATACCTATGGCTGGAATGTCATGAAACCGGAGGCGGTAGATCAGGCGCTTTGGGACCAGCTTCACGACGTTTACATCAGAGATACGGGAAACCTCGGCATCCGGTCGTTTTTTGAGCGGGAGAACCCCTTTGCACTGGAAGAAATGACCGCGGTGATGCTGGAAACCGTACGAAAAGGGTATTGGAAAGCCAGCGATCAGCAGATCCGGGAGATCACGGAGCTCCACCTGGAAGAGGTGAAGCAGCACGGCGCCGGCTGTTCCGGGTTTGTGTGCAACAATACCGCCCTCCGCTCATTCATTGACGGCCGGTTGTCAGGCGCAGATAAAACCGACTACAACCGGGCCTTGGATGCAGCGGTTACGGCAAAAGCTACCGGAGCAGAGGCATCTGTTACCCTGAAGAAAACCGAAGAGTCCCGGTCCGGTAAGCCGGAAAACAAAATCTCTCCGGAATCCGGAACCCGGTACGGGATCGTGCTTATCCTCCTGCTGGTGGCCGGCCTCTTCTGGTTTATCCGGAAACGTAAGCAGAGCGGAATATGAGCGAGGTTATTTACCTGTTGATGCTGCTCAGCACGCTCGGTTTCTGGTTGCATATTTCCCTGCTGCCGCAAAAAGGGCTTTCGGTGCTGTCAGGCCTGTTGCTGGCCCTCTTGGCCTATGAGTTTTACCCTTTTGCCATCCGGCAAAACAGCCAGACCGTCTCCGCTTACCTGCACAGCCCGGCGGTGGCACAGGGGTTGGCCGTATTCCTTATTGCAGAAGGAATGCTGCTACTGACAGCCGGTCTGCATCAGCTCCGGAAATGCTATGGTGAGCCCATCGGTAAAGGGCAGCAACGCTCTTTTTACCTGTTGGGCCCCTCGGTTCTACCGGCCATTGCGCTATTGGAAACGATCGTATTTTTCCAGGGGCTGGACATGTCGTTTACCGGTCTGGCCCTCAGCATAGCGGCCGGCGTATTCCTGCTGTTTGCGGCTGCTCCTCTCCTCATAAAGCGTATTTTACCGGAGAAAGACCTCCGCCTGGAGCTGAAACTGCTCCTGCACTTTTTACAGATCGTTACGGCCTCACTGCTTACGGCGGGCTTTGACATCCCGGTACCCAGCCGGGAAAACCACTTTCCCGATCTGAAACCCCTGGTAATGACCCTGGCGCTGACCCTTTCCCTGGGTATACTAGGGTATTTATGGCATCAAATCAAAAAGAATAAATGGAAATACTGAACAAAATTATTTACTGGATATCTACCGGGCTGCTGGTCCCTACCGTGCTCACCCTTATCTTCCTTTTTATCCGGGGCGTGCTGCTGCTGGGCGGCTTTTACGGATTCTATGTAGGCCGGCTGAAAAATAATAAAAGGCTGAGCCCGGTTCTCCGGGACCTTACCCCCGGCGGACTGCGGCAGCTGGAAGAAAGTAACACCCACCGCAATTCCCTTTATACGGCTTCCCTCGACCGGCTCCTTACCTATGAGGAGTCTAAAGTGCACCGCGAGAAAGTCCTGTCTGATTTTGAGCTGGCTTCAGAGAAAGACCTTGACCTCTCCCGTACGCTGTCGAAAGTAGGCCCTATCCTGGGCTTAATGGGAACGCTGATCCCCATACAGCCCGCCCTGGTGGGCCTTACGAACGGCGATCTGAGCTCCATAGCCCAAAACATGCAAGAGGGTTTTGCCTCCACCATTATCGGCCTGGTGATAGGAGGTATCGGCTTCCTGACCCTGCAAATTAAACAGCGGTGGCATAACGAAGACCTCGCCAATCTTGAATTTGTAAATGAAATTATAGATGAGAAACAGAAAAAGACGGTTTAAGAAAACCAACGATGAGGCCCTTGATCCCATTGCCGCAGTAGCCAATCTTTTTGACTTCTCCCTGGTATTTGCCGTAGCGCTGATGGTGGCACTGGTCAGTAAGCTGGGCATGACCGAGCTGATGTCCAAAGAAGATTTTAACATGGTGAAAAATCCCGGCACAGAAAACATGGAGATCATTGTCAAAAAAGGCAACAAAATTGAGAAGTACAAAGCCTCGGATAACCCCACAGACAAGAACAAGTCGCAGGGAAAACGCGTAGGAACCGCCTACCAGCTGGAAAACGGGGAGATCATTTATGTGCCGGAATAAGCAGCATTACATTTTCTTCAGAACTTTCTCAAAGGTATTCAGGTTGCGGGAAGTAAAAGCATCTTTCAGGTTCTTTCTGCCCAGTATTTTCCCGAAGTCAGAATCCAGCGTACTGCCTTTGGACACGCGCCAGTAGAAATGATTTTCAACAACCCGGCCTTCCTCCCCTGCTGCTTTCACCGACTTTTCAAATTCCCCGGCCAGGATCTTTTCAATCCCCCCGATCCCCACAAAACCGTAAATGTGAAATTCAGGATGAATCTCAAAGGGATTAAGCCTGAAAATGGTTTCTATTTCACTTTGGTCTTTTACAAAAAGGAATGCTTCGTAACGGAAATGCTCCGCCATAGCCTTTTCCAGCACCGGCCTCAGCCCTTCCGCAGTTTTGCCGGATGAAAACACGATATTGCCGGAAGCCAGCACCGCAGAAACCTTTTCCATGCCCGCCTTTTCAAATACGGTGCACACTTCTGCCATTTTCATGGCCGTTCCTTTTACGTTCACGCCTCGCAGGAAAGCGCAGAATCTAAGGCTGGAGGCAGAATCCGATGAGGCAGATATTTTTTTCATTTTTATTAGTAACTCATGTTACGAACTATTTCCAAACCACAATAGATACATAGATTTGATCTTCTTTATAAAACCTATGTGGTTAATAAATCTATTTAGTAACGCATGTTACGAACTATTTCCAAACCACAATAGATACATAGATTTGATCTTCTTTATAAAACCTATGTGGTTAATAAATCTATTTAGTAACGCATGTTACGAACTATTTCCAAACCACAATAGATACATAGATTTGATCTTCTTTATAAAACCTATGTGGTTAATAAATCTATTTAGTAACGCATGTTACGAACTATTTCCACACCACAATAGATACATAGATTTGATCTTCTTTATAAAATCTATGTGGTTAAATCTATTTCACAAAATGCGTAACAGAAGAAACTTTATTTTCTTTTCCCTGACGGCTTTGCCCGGTCATTAAAATCCAGGCAGAGCTTCATCCAGAACTCAAAATCTTTGGGATTCCTGAAACCGGTCTCGTCCACATAGCAATAGCCCTTCAGCTCTTTGCCTTTCATGATCATGGGCAAAAAGCCCGTTCTTTCAGACAGCTCAGCGGTCATTTCGGGGTCAAAACGGCACATCAGCTGCTCATCGCCGACATTAATGCACATTTTCCCGTTCACCAGGAACGCCAGTCCGCCGAACATCCTTTTTTCCTCCACTTCAATGCTCTCCACGGCAGCCAGGTACTCTCTTACCCGGTTCGCCAGTTGGTCGCTGCAGGCCATATATTGAACGTTTAACGTAATCCGGCAACAACATTACCCGATAAGACGGAGGTATTTTTCACGGTTATCGTAAATGATCCAGAGCAGGATAGCCCAGATGACAAGCGCTATGGGGAGACCCTCCGGAACGGTAAGAATATGGGTAAGCAGTATCCCTACCATTACGGGAAACACCACCAGCGCGCCCAGAGCCCGTGTTTTGGGAAACAGGATCAGTAAGGCTCCCAGGATTTCTGCAGATCCTATCAAAGGCATCAGCCAGGAAATCTCCGCAAAAGCAGCATTGTCTTTTGCCACCGCTTCCGGCAGATTCTCCGGAACGGGCATATAATTCAGGAACTTATTCAGGCCGCCGTTCAGGAGTAAAAGACCAAGCAGCCACGACAGGATATTTAAAATTTTTCTTTTCACAGGGGTAAGTTTTATGTAAATGTAGGAAAATAATCGGGCACATCTGCCAGGAACGGGCTGGAATCTGTTCTTTCCGAAGAAACTGTAATTCCCCGGTATTCCACAGCTTAGTTTAAAGGATTTAGAATGCTTATATTTGAATAGGAATAAAAAAACGGTCAGCTTGTCCCGGAAAGGCCGGTTGGTTTGTCATAGCTTCAAATCATAAAATAATTCAATATGAAAGAATTCTTATTACTCATTCGCGAAAGTGCCGGTTACGGTGAATTATCGGTGGAAGAAATGCAGGCCTCCATCAGCGAGCACATCCGCTGGATAGAAAGCCTGGACGGGCACTTCAAAGAAGGAAACCCGCTGGAAGCCAGCGGGCTGACTCTTAAAAACCAGGTGGTCACTGACGGCCCTTACGTGGAAACCAAGGAATGTGTCAGCGGCTATTATTTCCTGCTGGCCAACTCCCTGGAAGAAGCCGGAGAGCTGGCCAAAGGCTGTCCCGACCTTCAACGCGGAGCCACCCTGGAAATACGGGAGATCATCAACACAGATGAGTAACGAAGCCGATATTCACGGGCTTACCGGCCATCTTTTCAGGGAAAACTTTGGAAAGATGGTCTCTCATTTGTCCGGGAAATACGGGTATCACCAGATCGAAAATATCCTGGATGCCGTACAGGAGGCTTTTGAAGCCGCATTGACTTCCTGGAAATTCTCGGGGGTGCCTGAAAACCCGTTTGGCTGGCTGTACCGGGTGGCACGAAACAAGCTGGTCAATAAGCTCCGGCACCTGAATGCTGAGGTCAGCCTTATGCCCGAGCAGGGCTATTCAGAAGAAGAGTACAGTAACCGGGAGCTGGAAGACAGCCTGCTCCGGTTACTGGTCTTCTTTTCCCGAACTTCCTTTTCGGAGCGGAATAAGCTGATCATTTCGCTTTATTACCTTTGCGGGTTCGGTTACCGGGAAATCTCCCATGCCCTGCTGATGAAAACCGACGCCGTTAAGAAGGTGGTTCTCAGAAGCCGGGAAACGATCAAAACCCTAAACGACAGCTGGTATGCATCCCCCCTCAACCCGGATCAGGCTGACTATGATCATTTGCTGACCATTGTTTATCTCCTGTTTAATGAAGGATACAAAACGTCGGGTAAAAACGGCAGCATCCGGCATGAGCTGTGCTACGAGGCCATGCGCTTAGGCCGGCTGATCCTGAATTACAGGACCGGTGAACCTGAAATAAATGCCCTGATGGCACTGATGTTTTTCAATACATCACGGTTCCCGGCCAGGACCTCTGCCCGTACCTGGATCAGCCTCGAAGACCAGGACAGGAGCCTATGGAGCCGCGAGCTCATCGCTGAAGGCCACCACTACCTGCAGAAAGCAAAAAACAACCGGCATCACCTGAGCCGGTATTACCTCGAAGCGCTGATTTCTTCTATTCACTGTCTTTCGGACAGCTATGCGCAAACCGACTGGAAGACCCTGGCCGTGCTGTACCGCCGGCTGGATGCCCGTTCGGTGACCGTAGAGCTGAACCGGCTGGTGGCCGAGAGCCACTTCCGGCCGCTGGATGAGCTCATTTCAGAAACGGAAAAACTGCCGGTCACTGCCGAAACCGCCTTTGCCTTCTTTTGTACCCGGGCCTATCTCTTCTCCCGTTTAAAGCAATGGGATGCCGCCATTGAAAATTATACGCAGGCACTGCTTCATACTTCCAACCGTACAGACCGGACCTGGCTGAACGATAAAATCACGCAAGCAACCGAAGCCGCCGGTAGGCGCTGATACCGGAAACCTCCTTCCGGATTTCATAAAAGAAGCGCCCGCCTTTTGAACTAACCGGGTTTTGTTTTTACTTTTATAAAAATTTGTATCTATGAAAATAAAATTGCTGTTCCTCCTTTTACTGGCAGGCACGTGCACGTATGCGCAGACCAAAGAAAAACGAACCATATATCACCCGGAAGCCAATGCCGCTGCCGAGCTTGACGCCGCCATTCAAAAAGCCGGTAAAGAGGGCAAGCACGTGCTCATTCAGGCCGGGGGCAACTGGTGCAGCTGGTGCATCCTGTTTCATGACCTGGTGGACGGCAATGACACCCTGAAAACTTACCTCAACGAGAATTATGAAGTAGTGCACCTGAACTACAGTCCTGAGAATAAAAATGAGGAAGTATTTGCCCGACTCGATTACCCGCAACGCTTCGGCTTCCCGGTGTTTATTATCCTGGATGGTAGCGGGAAACGGATTCATACCCAGAACAGCGCCTACCTGGAAGAAGGCAAAGGCCACAGCTCAAAGAAAGTCCTGGCGTTCTTTAAAGACTGGTCGCCGGCTGCGGTAAACCCTGCCAGCTACCCAAAGAAATAATCCTGTTTTTAACCCGGCAGAGGCACTTTCTACCGCTGCCCCCTGAACCTTTTGTCGTATGAGAATACTCCTGGCACTCATCCTGTTTCCCCTCCTCACCTTTGCCCAGAAGGAGGACAAAAAGCTCAAAGCGCTGATCGAAAAGGAAACCCGGAATTTCCGGGGCGATATCGGCGTTTACGTGCACCACCTCGGAAAGAACAAGGAAGTGGCCATCCTGGCTGATACCGTCTTCCCTACCGCCAGTATTGTCAAGGTTCCTATCCTGGCAGGCATCTTTCAGAAAATAGCCGACCAGGAATTAAAGCTTTCCGATGAGTTTATCTACGATGCCAAACGCGAATACGGGGGCTCGGGACTGATGCAGTTTTATAAAGACAGCGCCAAAACCGACCTGTCGACCATGATCTCGCTGATGCTGACCTACAGTGACAACGTGGCTTCTATCTGGCTGCAGGAGCTTGCCGGCGGCGGACTGACTATCAACCGGCTGATGGATGGGTACGGCCTGACCGATACCCGGGTCAATTCGAGGACAGAGGGGCGCAGGGCCATCTGGGAAAAATACGGCTGGGGCCAAACGACCCCGCGGGAAATGGCCCGGCTTTTCACGCTCATCCGGCAGGGCAAGGTCATTGATGCCCGGCATTCCGACAAAATGTACCGCTACCTGAAAAACCAGTTCTATAACGAGCGCTCGCTTTCGGGCCTGCCGTCTCAGTTCAGCACGATCTCCAAAACGGGCTCGGTAGACGAGGCCCGCGGCGAAGTGGTGCTGGTGAACGCACCCGGCGGCGATATTGTTTTTTGCATCCTCACCAAAAACAACAAAGACCAAAGCTGGACCTACGAAAACGAAGCAGAAGTACTGACCCGCAAGCTGGCCAATATCATCTGGAATTATTACGAGCCGAAGCACAGGTTCAGTCCTTTTGCACGGATACCGTAAGCGCCAGGAACCGGTGCAAAGAAGATAAGGTCTCTTTTCGGGCGGGTTAATCTTCAAAGAGTTTCTTTCTTATGGCTTTCCGTAACCTTTACAGCGGGTTCTTTTTAAAATGGCGCATCATCTTTCCGAAATCCATCCCCCGGGCACAGCCTTCTACGGTCATCGCAAGGCGCCTGGATTTGGTTTCAAAGGTTTTGGCCGAATCAATCCAATTGGAATAATACCGCTGGTGACTTTTACTCAGTGAAAGGAAGAAGCTTTCGGCTGCGGTATCGTACGATAAAGCCTCCAAAAGCTCTGCCGACATGACCGGCTCTTCCGGGTCCGCCTCCAGCGAAAGCTGTATCGTCTCTCCCACTCCCTGCTCTATATCCTTCCGCATAGCGGCATTCAGTGGTAAAATATAGTTCCCTTCCCCGTAAGGCAAAAGCGCTACCTGCCGGCAATGATGCCCGCCTATATGCCCCTTCACCCGGTACACAGTCTTCATACCAGGGTTGATCAGCTGCGCTACAGGCGCAGGAATGATCACATAGGTCCAGCCGTACTTTTCACCCTCCTGCCATGTTCGTTTTATGATCGCCTCAAAGGTTACCATCCCTTTTTCATTTGCCCAGGGCTTCCCGGTAGCTCACCAGCCGGATCCCCTTCCGGTAAATGGCTCTTCTTACCTTCTCACTGGTAAACAGGTCGGTCACGGCCTGCCGGTCTTCTGCCACATTTTCATAGCCGATATGGTGTATGGCCCGCAGCTCTTCGTTATCCAGGCCGGGATGCTCCAGGAAAACATACGTTTTATGGTTCTCCAGCTTATCCAGCTGGCGGATAAACGCGTCAATGCGCTCTTCGCTGCTCTTATTCCGGGAATCGATCCAGATGTATTCTATACCGAAATCCTTCAGTGCATCTGAATCCACCACCGGCAGGCCGTATTCAGCCGCTACCTTCCTGACCATGGCCTTTACCTCGGGGGTAAACATGGTGCTGCCCATGTGCCCGGAAATGTGACTGACCCGCGGTATATGCTTCTTCAGTAGCCCGATCTGTGCCCTAAGCTCCGCTTCGATATCCCGGAGCTCAAAAGCATGATCCATGATGGCCTGCCCGCGGTAATAGCTGTTCTTCATGATCATGGGATAAAAATACCCGTCGGCGTTGCGCAGGCTCTTTGCCTCTGTCAGCGGCCTCCATTTCACGTTGTCCCATTCACTGGTAATGGCAAAATGCAGCCCTACATCAATGCCCGGGTTTTCCTGCAGCATTCTTACCGCTTCAGGAAACCAGGGTGCCGCTGCAATGACTTCTATGGAGGTTTGGATTCCCTGCTGTGACGATTTCAGCAGGGCCAGGTTACCCGAATGCGAATAGCCCATGTCATCGCCCCGCAGGATAAGCCTCGGCGAGGAACCCTGGCTGCGGTCTTCCACCGCTTTATACGTTTTGGGCCCGCCGGTCGTTATATCATTGAAGCTTACATCGGCTTCTTCCCCGTTAAAATGAACGGTAATGGTTTCGGTATGCATGGTATCGTAATACTTCAGAACCAGCACCAGTGTGTGGGAATCTTTCCACCCGTAAGACCCTGCCACCTTATACCGGGAAATAACGCTGCGGTTGGCCCTGGCCCCGGCCACCAGGTAAGGGCCTTTCAGGGTAGTTTCTGACAATGCCCACCTGCCGTCCGAAAAAGGAATCGTATGGTTCACGGAGTCGGTCACAAAAGTAACCTCCAGGTCTTCGTTTTTCCTTTCCAGCTTAAGTCCTTTCAGGGCATTGTAAGGCGTCTGGATGAAAACCAGGTTCGCCAATGCCGTATTGCCGGTAACTTCACTCTTCTGAGGGGTCAGTAAAAGATTTTTTGATTTTTCTGCCAGGGCCTGGTAACCTGCCGGATCTTTCTTCAGCTTTCCATCTTTAAAAGCGGGCAGCAGCTTGTCCCAGATCAGGTTCAGCAGTCCCTGCAGATTCGTGCTCTCGCCGGTGGTAATGATCACGGCATCTTTTTCAGGCAGCACAATAATGTTCTGTCCGAAAGCACCGTCGGCCCTGAATGTCTGATGCCGGCCCCGCCACATCTGGAAACCGTATCCCTGGTGCCAGTCGCTGTTCTCCCGGTGTCCTTCCGGCGGGAAAATCTGTGCAGCGCTGGCCTGCTTCACCCATTCTTCGGGCAATACCTGCTTCCCGTTCCATTTTCCTTTCTGCAAAAACAGCTGGCCGAACTTCGCCATGTCTTCGGTTTTCAACCGCAGTCCCCAGCCGCCGGTATTGATGCCGTGAGGATCCACCTCCCAGTCCACCCCGGTGATCCCCAGGGGTACGAGCAGGCGGGGCGTGAGATAATCCAGCAGCTTTTCGCCGGTCACTTTCTGAAGAATGGCCGAAAGCATATAGGTGGCCGGGGAGTTGTACATAAAACGGGTACCCGGCTCATAGCTATAATTAGAGCGCAGAAATGCGCTTACCCAGTTGTCCTCCAGCTGCATGTAGCGCGGTTCCTGGTCGTTTCCGGCGCTCATGGTAAGCAGGTCTCTCACCCTCAGCTTTTTCAGGTTATCCGACGGGTTTACGGGCCCTTCTCCCGGGAAAAAAGAAAGCACGGGATCGTCCAGTCCGATCTTTCCTTCGTGCACCGCAAAGCCGATACCCGTTGCCGTAAAGCTTTTACTGGCCGAATACATGGTATGGGGCTCATCGGCGCCAAACGGCTTCCACCATCCCTCTGCTACAACCCTGCCGTGCCGCAGCACCATGAAGCTGTGCGGCTCATGCGCCGGGTCATCCTCCCAGGCCTGTATAAATTCACTGATCTGCCGCGAAGACACGCCCTCCGATTCGGGAACAGCGCGGGGAAATTTCTGAGCTACCGCCGTAACAGTAACCAGCAAGAGTAAAAGTATTCTTTTCATCTGTATAAAATTTTAGCTTTCAGTCTTCAGCTATCAGCAGTCAGCCGCAGCGGCGGACCGCTTATTCATGGGCCGGTTGGTGATACGTCACCCGGTGTGCCCGACTTCTGATAGCTGACTGCTCATGGCTATTTCATATTCCAGGTTGAAATTTTGATAAAACAGCAGGTAAAATTAACTTTCCAAATTAGTTTCACACCATTTATCCCGAAAATATGTGTTTTCTGCCCGAATCATTTTATTATTGTAAACACTTAACCTGAAACGCCTATGTTTATACACTTCCTCAAGTTGGAATGGAAGGCTTTCACCCGGTCGTCAAGTATGGGCCAGGAAATAGCGGTAAAAATCCTGCTGGGTTTCCTGGGCTTTTACATGCTGGCCTGCTGCCTGCTGCTGGGCTTTGCCCTGTTTCCTATTCTTTCTGAAAATATAGCTGACAAAAGCCCGTTTAACGCGGTAAACAGTGCTTTGATTGTGTGGATAGTGATGGAGCTGTTTATGCGCTTTTTCCTGCAAACGCTCCCTACGCTGAACATCAAACCGCTGATGGTGCAACCTGTGAAACGCAATACCGTGATCCATTATGTGCTGCTCAAAAGCATATTTTCTTTTTACAATCTTTTGGCGCTCCTGGTTTTTGTGCCTTTTGCCGTTACCTGCGTCAGGAACGAACAGCTGACGTCATTCCAGGCTACGGTATGGTTAACGGCTATTTTCGGGCTGCTGATGTCGGTAAATTTCAGTAATTTCCTGTTGAAGAAAAAATTTGCCGATAACATCCGGCAACTTATTCCTTACCTGCTGGTTGCGGTGATCCTGGCCGTACTGGAATACCTCGGTATTTTCAGCATCACCCGGTACACCGGGAGAGCGGCAGACCGGATCCCGGATTATCCGGTACTGGCCCTGCTGCCCCTGCTTTTGGCCGCAGCGCTGTACCTGTGGAATTACGTTACGCTCAGGGATAAATTTTACCTTGATGCCTCGCTCAGGTCAAAAGTAACCGAAGCAAAGGCCCTGAACCTGGGCTGGCTGGACAGGTTTGGCCCGCTGGCCCCTTTCATCAAGCTGGACATTAAGCTGCTCTGGCGGAACAAACGCCCCAAAAGCACTTTGTACATGGCCGTTATGATGCTGGCCTACGGACTCATTTTTTACACCAATGACGCCTATTCCGGTATGCCGGTCTGGCGGATCTTCCTGGGTATTTTTATGACCGGTATTTTTATGATTAACTTCGGCCAGTTTATCCCGGCCTGGGACAGCACCTACTACCCGCTGATGATGGCTCAGAATATTCCCTTAAAAGAATACCTGCGCTCAAAAGCTGCCCTGATGTACCTGTCGGTTTTTGTGCTGTTTCTCGGTACTTTACCGTATGCCTATTTCGGCATTGATATTGTGTTTGCCCACCTGGCGGCAGCCGTTTACAACGTGGGCATCAATATCCCGGTGCTGCTGCTTGCAGGCGCTTTCAATAAGAAAAGAATTGACCTCGAGAAAAGCGTATTCCTGAATTACCAGGGTACGGGTGCTGCGCAATGGCTGGTGGCTCTGCCGGTTATGCTGGTGCCTATCCTGATCTGGTATACGGTTTACAAAATAACCAATCCCGCTACGGCTAACCTGGTGCTGGGCGGCATAGGCATCATTGGCCTGGCCTTTAACAGCCCTGTGCTGGCCATGATCACCCGGGTCTACCAGGAAAGAAAATACGAAGCAATCAACGGATTTAAACAGCAGGAAGCATGATTGAAGCCATTAATTTATCTAAAAAATACGACGGAACTACCGTTTTAAATATACAGGATCTTATAATTCCCAAAGGCGAGAGCTTTGGCCTGGTAGGCAATAACGGCGCCGGGAAAACCACTTTTTTCAGCCTGCTCCTTGACCTTATCCAACCTACTACGGGCCATATCATGAACCGGGGAGTACAGGTCAATACCAGCGAGGACTGGAAGCCCTTCACGTCTGCTTTTATCGACGAGAGCTTCCTGATCGGTTACCTTACCCCGGAAGAATACTTTTATTTTATTGGTGATCTGCGCGGCCAGAACAAAGCAGACATAGACGCCCTGCTCGACAAATACCGGGAGTTTTTCAACGACGAGATCCTGAACGGCAAAAAGTACCTTCGCGACCTCTCCAAAGGCAACCAGAAAAAAGTGGGGATCATTGCCACGCTCATCGGCAGACCGGAGGTGATCATCCTGGATGAGCCCTTCGCCAACCTGGACCCCACCACGCAGATCCGCCTGAAAAGGATCATCAAAGAGCTGGCCGATGACCCGGAGGTCACCATCCTGGTTTCCAGCCACGACCTGCTCCATACGGTAGAGGTCTCTAACCGGATCGTGGCCCTTCACAAAGGGGAGGTGGTCAAAGACCTGGCTACATCTGAAGAGACGCTGAAGGAGCTGGAGGCGTTTTTTGCCGTATAAAAAAGAAGTGAAAAACTAAAAGCGACCGTCGCTACGGTGAAAAGTTAAGGAGCAATTTTCTTATGAATAAGAAGTATCTTCCTTAACTTTTCGTTTTTCACTTTTCACTCAATTCACCATCACCGGTTCCGTAACCGGCATGGTCGCATTGCGTATCGCGATCTTCTGGGCCAGCTTTTCGGCAACGTCCATAAAGGCTGTGGTAACCAGCTCGTGGTCATCCATGGTAATGGGCCGGCCTTCGTCGCCTCCCTCCCGGATCTTCTGAACAATAGGAAGCTGCCCCAGCAATTCCACCCCCAGCTTATCGGCCAGCTGCTGTCCGCCGCCCTCGCCAAAGATATAATATTTGTTCTCCGGAAGCTCAGCCGGGGTGAAATACGACATGTTTTCGATGACGCCCAGCACCGGTACGTTGATATTTCCCTGGCTGAACATGGATCCGCCTTTGGTGGCATCGGCTACCGCCACTTTCTGCGGGGTGGTCACCACCACTGCGCCTGAAACCGGCACGGTCTGTACCAGGGTAAGGTGAATATCGCTGGTGCCGGGAGGCATATCCAGCAACAGGTAGTCGAGCTCGCCCCAGTCTACATCCCCGAAAAACTGCCGTAAGGCCTGGCTGGCCATAGGCCCGCGCCAGACCACCGCGCTGTCTGCCGGTGTAAGAAAGCCGATGGAGATCATTTTGATGCCATACTGCATAATGGGAGCTATGTAGTTCTTCCCGTCTCTGGGCGCTACCAGCGGCTGCATATCTTCTGCTCCGAACATAATGGGGATAGAAGGCCCTGAAATATCGGCATCGAGGATACCCACCCTGGCACCCGCTTTTTTAAGCGCCATGGCCAGGTTAGCGGTAACGGTCGATTTTCCGACACCGCCTTTGCCGGATGAAATGGCAATAATATTTTTCACCCCCGGCAACATAATGCTTTTATTGGCATTGGCCGTTACGTTCGAGGTCATATGGATGATGATCTCAAACCCTGTTCCCAGGTCTCTCTGGAGTGCTTCAATGCACCGTTGCTTAATCAGCTCTTTTAAAGGACAGGCCGGGGTGGTCAGCACCACGGTAAATTTTACCTGGTCTAAACTCACTTCCACCTCCCTGATCATATTTAAGGTGACCAGGTCTTTTTTGAGATCCGGCTCCTCTACCGTACTTAATGCGGCCAGTATTTTTTCTTTTGTGATTGAAAACTCACCCATTGGTTAATATAAAAATCATTCGCTTGCTTATATAGGTAGAACAGCCTCAGGGCAAAGGAAGTTCTCCCATGCCTTTAATCCTTTTCCCGGTAGCAGAAAAGCTTTCTCAGATACCCTCTTCCAGGCGCCTTTCCAGTTCCCTGCATTCTTCCTGAACATCAAAAAACGGGCGAAAGCTTTCAATTTTTGCCAGCAGCTTCACCAGGAATGAGCGGTGAGACGTACTGCCGGGATTAAGTGGCCGGTGGCGCATGGCCAGCCGTACCTTATCCCATTCATCTGCAATTTTAAGCGCCTCTGCCTCCATCACACTGTTCATGAAAAGCCCGCATATATAGTTTTCGGCCACCTCATCGGGGTGGATCAGGTCAGGCTTATAAAAGCGGTAATCCCGCAGGTCATCCATCATTACTTCGAAAGAAGGAAAATAGCTGGTGTTGGAATACCGTTTTACGGCTTCGTCGCACACCAGGCGTAAAATGGCCTTCGATACGCTGTTTTCCGGTATCCCGTCTTTGATGTGCCGTACCGGGCTAACGGTAAACATCAGCTTCAGACCGGGATTAACGCTGCGCAGCCGGCTCACCAGGAGGTCAAGCAATTCCCGTTGCTCCTCTATGCCCAGGAGGCGTTTTTCAAAGCGGGCAGCCGGCAGCTTATGGCAGTTAGACACGGTTTCGCCTTCACAGGCATACACCCGGCTGGTTCCCAGGGTAATGATCAGCAGCTCTGCTTCCGGTAAAAATGCCCTGAAATCCTGTCCGGCCTTCCGTATACTGTCTGTGAGCCCCTCCGGGGTATCGCTGTAAAATTCCGAATGGTAATCCAGGTGAAAAAACAACCCGTCGCGGCTCACTATGCGGCGCTCATCCGGCCGTTTGCCTTCAATAGCGTTTCCAACGGCATCGCCAACCGATTTCAGGTTGTAAACGGTACCGAAAGGATTGCTTTGTACGGAAAATTTACGTTGCTGCAGGTAATTCCCGATCACATCCGAAAAGCAGGACCCCAAAGTGATTATCCCCGACCCGTAGTTCAGCTTAAAATCAAAAACGGGGGGATCTGTAACGGTTCTTAATTTCATGTTATGTACAAGAATACCGGGTTCCGGTGGCCGGTTACCCATTTAAATAGGATTAAAAAAGGAAACATTATCCCTTAACAGCAAATAAATAAAAGTAAAAATACATTGCACGGGGAAATATTTTTAATTTTGCAGCTTGCAAATACAAAAATAAGCTTCCATATGAATTTATTTGAGAGTTTTGATGAAATCGTCAACGACGAATTTATTGAAAAATTCAAATCTTACACATCAACAACACACGGTGACCTCAACGTTACCGTTAAAGGAGTATTTTATACCCTGCTGGCAGGGATGATCCGGAAAACATACAGTGATATGAGTGCCGGGATGCTTTTTAACCAGATTGAGGAAAACGCAAAACGGGTGGACCTGCCCGCTAACCTGGCCAGTATTTTCAGCCAGGAATCGGTGCTGAAAAAGATTGAAACCGACGGCTCAAAAATCATATCGCAGGTATTTCCCGCATATAAAAGCCCCCTGCTGAGCATGATCAGCACGTATTCAGGCGTCAGCAAAGCCACTACCACCATAGCATCTGATATTGTTGCCAACGTCATTATTTCGCTGTTCCAGAAAGACATTAACAACGGCAAATGGGATAAGGACCAGATGATCAGCCTCCTGAGACAGCATCATGAGCAGCTCCTGAATGCTATCCCGGAGCCCCTCCTGGAAAAAATGATTCCTTCGCTGGGCCTGCACGACCTGATGACCGTGAAGCCGTACAGCCCCAAAAAGGAAAAAGCCGAAGTTGCCGGGAAAGAACCTGTGCCCGCTCCCGACTATACCGATACCGTTGTTGAAAAATCTTCTTCCAACGGCTGGATCATCGGGCTGATCATCGGGATCCTGGCCATTGGTGGCGGACTATACTATTACTATACCCAGAACGGCGACCTGAACTTTTTTGCCAAAAAAGAGGTTCCTGTAGAGAGTGTTGAACCTTTAGCGGAGGTCGACTCATCGGCCACTGCGCCTGTGGAAAATGCCGCCGCTTCCGTTGCAGACGATTTCACCGCCTTCAAAACATATATCCTGAACCCGGGTGAGCCCGCAGGACAGGAGTTTGACTTAAAATCGATTAAATTTGTACCCGACTCCGTTTCTCTTCAGCCGGCTTCGTCGGCACTGGCAGACAGTATCGGTGCTTTAATGCAAAATAACCCGAAGCTGCAGATCAAGATTACAGCCTTTTCAGGGTCGGGTGAAAAAGCATTCAATAATAAGCGGGCTTTTTTCGTTAAAAGAATACTGACCGCCAAGGGCATTGATCCCATCCGGATTGATGCGGTATCGGGCGGCATAGGTGAAGATTTTACAAAAATTAAGGTTATCAGCAAATAACTTTAATCCGGGATAACTAATAAACACGTCAGGATAAAACTCTATAAATATTGTGAGAAACATTGAAATGGAAACTCTTCTGGGGTTTCCATTTTTTTCAAACACAGGATACCCCCGGTTTAGATATACACGGGGGAAAGGAAGAATATACAGGAAAGAAAGACGTTATATTTCCCGGGAAACAACATGCTGTCTATGCCACTTATTCTTTGGGTTATTCTTTTTGCTTTTCAAACCAGTCCGGATGCGCGCTCGGAATTCCTGCGGGAAGTAAATGCCATTCGTGCAGAGGGATGTCGGTGCGGCGGGGAGTATTTCGGCCCCGCCCAACCCGTAACCTGGAACGCGACGCTCGAAAAAACGGGTTTCCTGCACAGTAAGGACATGCAGACCCGAAATTATTTCTCTCATTTTTCCAAAAAAGGGAAATCTCCGGCTGATCGCCTCAGGGCGCAGGGCTACAACTACAGGAGCTTTGCAGAAAACCTGTTTGCCGCCAAAGGGTATACGCCCACTGTTCATGAGGTAGTGACGGCCTGGAAGAACAGTCCGGGCCATTGTAAAAACCTGATGAACAATACAGTCAGTGAAATGGGTGTAGGTATTTATAAAGGGTATTACACACAATTATTTGGTACCAGACAAACTAAATAACGAATAAATTTGTAATATTGTAGTACTAATGGTTTTGAGATGGAAGATTTACTAATAAAAGTTGAGCAGGCTTTAGATAACATCAGGCCTTACCTGGTGGCTGACGGCGGGAACGTCAGGGTACTGGGAATTACCGATGATCACGTTGTGCGGCTGGAATTTATCGGCTCGTGCGGCAGTTGCCCTATGTCGTCTATGACCTTTAAAGCCGGGTTGGAAGAAGCCATTTTAAAGAATGTTCCGGAAATTAAAAGCGTAGAAGCTGTAAATGTGGCGGTTGATACATACTGAATAGTAAACAATTTATTGCAGGGTTGCCTTTGATTATTCTGGAGGGCAACTTTTTGCATTATACACACGCTACAGTAAACCTCAAAATAAACATGAATAAAAAGCTTAAAGTCGGGATCTTTTTCGGAGGGCAGTCAAGAGAACGGGAAATCTCATTTCTCGGAGGAAGGACCGCTTACGAGCACATTGATAAGCGTTATTTCGATCCTGTGCTTATTTTCACAGACAGCCTGGGCAATTTTATCCGGGTAGATGAGGCCATTCTGAATGAGCCGGATATCCGGAGCTTTTATCCATCCAAAAACCAGAATAACGGCTACAAAGTATACATCGAGTCATTAGGCCCCCTGAAAGATTCACAGCTTTACAAGCTTATTTATAAGATAGGGTCACAGGTCAGGCCCGAAGACCTCAAAGGAATTATTGATTTTGCGTTCATTGTCATGCACGGGCCTTATGCCGAAGACGGCAGTATCCAGGGGCTTTTTGAGTGGCTGAACATCCCGTATATGGGTCCGGGCATTCTCGGATCCGGCATAGGTATCAACAAGCCTTTCCAGAACCGGCTGATGGCCTATGCTACCGGCCAGGAGAAGAAATACACCACCGTCAGCAAGAAAGAATGGCTGGAGGCCGACCGTTCCAAGCTTTTTTCCCGCCTGATCGGGCAACTGGGCTTCCCGCTGGTGGTAAAGGCGCCTCACCAGGGCTCTTCTATCGGTGTGGCTATTGTCAAAAAACGCAGCCTGGAAGAATTTTCCAGGGCCATGTCACAATGCTTTTTTGAAACCATTATTTCCCGGAAAGACTGGGACCGGCTTTCTACCCGCCGCAAGAAAAACCTGATGGAAAAAATAAGCAACCTCGACGAGGGCATCGGTTTTCCCGTGGTATTTAACGACGAGGTGATCTACCACCCCGCCGTCCTGCTTAAAAAGCTGAACGAGCACCTGGCTAAAAACGATTCGGCGCTGCTGACCAGCGTAAATGCAGAAGATTATGTGCTGATAGAAGAGTTCATATCGGGCCAGGAGTTCTCCTGCGGTGTGATCCAGGACGATAACGGCCATGCAATAGCGCTGCCTCCTGCCGAGGTATACGGAGATACCACCACCTTTGATTTCAAGGCCAAATACAAATCTACCGTCAGCAAAAAACGGATCCCGGTAAAGACCAGCGATGAAAACCTGGAAAAAATACACCGCGATGTGCTGAATGCTTTCGAGGCTACGGGCATGAGCGTGGTTTGCCGTATCGACGGCTTTATTACCGAAGACGGAGAAGTGCTGCTGCACGACCCCAACACCCTTCCGGGGATGTCGCCCAGCTCTTTCATCTTTAAGCAAATGGCAGAAGTAGGCTTCAATATTACAGACGCCATTACGTATTTTATCCGCCAGTCGCTGATTGAAAGAATCCGGGCCGGCAAAAACCGTTATGAGCTCAGCAACCTGCTGAATAACCTGACCAACCGCATCAACACCACCGGCCCGCGGAAAAAGCTGGCTATCCTTTTTGGTGAAAACGACGATGAATACGCTCTTGCCCGGAAAAAATACAGCGAATACTGCGGCAGTGAAGAATATGAGCCGATCCCGGTTTGTGCTGCGTTGAACGGCTCCAAGTACCTGATTCCGCTGAACCTGATGTTTAAGCCGGATATCAACGAGTTCGGTACGGCTATCGGCACTCCGCGGCATCCTTTTATTACCAAAAACATAGAAAAAACCAGGCAGTTGCGTGAATTTTATGTAGGAAAGGTAGACTTTTCTGTCCGCAAGATTTCCGATACCGACTTCAGCCAGACATTCAGAACCCTTTTCATCTGTAAAAATAACGAGCTGGCTATCCTTTAATGGCAAAGTACTACGTGGTGTGGAAAGGCAGGACTACCGGTATTCTTAACGACTGGGATTCCTGCAAAAAAAGTATAGAAGGGTTTGAAGGTGCTCAGTACAAATCATTCAAGACCTTAAAAGAAGCCGAAGGAGCGCTGAAAAAAGGGTTTTACCAATCTATAAAGCCGAAAGAAACTGCTGCTGCCGGCCCCGGGCAGATTCCCCGCCCCCAATACCCGGCCTGGGTGGTAGATGCGGCCTGGAATACCAAAACCGGCGATATGGAATACCAGGGTATAGATCTCCTGACCGGCAAAAAGGTGTTTCACCGGGGCCCGTTTTATGACGGCACCAACAACATCGGCGAATTCCTGGCCATTGTGCATGCCCTGGCCCTGTTGCATAAGCACGGTTCTGATGCGCCTGTCTTCTCCGACTCGCGAACGGCCATTTCATGGGTGAGCAAGAAAAAGGCCAATACCAAACTGGAGCAGACCCCACGAAACGGTGAGCTCTTTGAGCTGCTGGAAAGAGCCGAAACCTGGCTCAGGACCCATCGTTATCCGAACCGCATACTCAAATGGGAAACCGAATGGTGGGGCGAAAACCCGGCTGATTTCGGAAGAAAATAATGTTCAGATTCAAGCAATTTACCGTTATCCAGGAAAACGCTGCCATGAAGGTCTGCACCGATTCGTGCCTGTTCGGGGCGCTGATCGACTCAGGCGGGGCCACCTGTGCCCTGGATATCGGTACCGGAACGGGCTTACTGAGCCTGATGGTAGTCCAAAGGCACCCCGGGTTATCTGTTGATGCCGTAGAAGTAGATGCGGGTGCTGCCGCTGATGCTGCACAAAATTTCATGAACAGCCCCTTCCGTGAACGCCTGCGGCTGCACGAGGGGACGATCCAGGACTTTGCCCGGGCCAGCCGGCAGACCTACGGCCTGGTTTTCTGTAATCCGCCATTTTATGAAGACCGGCTGAAGTCGCCTGACCGGTACAAAAACATAGCCCATCACGCCACAGGGCTGTCTTTTCGTGAGCTGGCGGCCGCCTCAGCCCGGTTACTGGCCAGTGAAGGGGTTTTGTGGATCCTGCTCCCGCCGTTTGAAATGGAGCGGTTCATCCGGGAGGCTGCAGAAAACTCGCTCTATATGCAGGAACGGTACACGATCCGCCACAATGCGGCAAAGCCGGTTTTCCGTGAAATCGTTGTTTTTTCCCGCAGCAAACCGGGAAACCCCGCCCCCCGGGAAATTATAATTTATGAAAACGATAAATATAGTAGTATCTTTGCGGAGTTGCTGAGAGACTATTATCTCATCTTTTAATTATGGACATTTCCGTTGTTATACCGCTGTACAATGAGGCTGAATCTCTCCGGGAGCTTCACGCCTGGATCAAGCGTGTAATGGATAATCATGCTTTTACGTACGAAGTACTCTTTGTGGATGACGGCAGCAATGACGGCTCATGGGAGATCATACGGAAGCTGGCAACGGAAAACCGGGAAGTGAAAGGATTCCGGTTCTCTAAAAATTACGGAAAAACCGCTGCCCTTCAAACCGGCTTTAACGAAGCGGCCGGTAAAGTGGTCATTACCATGGATGCCGACCTGCAGGACAGCCCCGACGAGATCCCGGAGCTTTACCGGATGATCACCGAAGACGGCTTTGACCTGGTTTCAGGATGGAAGCAGAAACGGTATGATCCGATCACCAAGACACTGCCCACCAAATTATTTAATGCCACCACACGCTACATCCATGACATTCACCTGCACGACATGAACTGCGGGCTGAAAGCGTACAACAGCCGGGTGACTAAAAATATGGTCATTTACGGCGAGATGCACCGCTACATACCGGTAGTGGCCAAATGGAACGGCTTCGGGAAAATAGGCGAGAAAGTGGTTCAGCACCAGGCCCGCAAATACGGGCACACCAAATTTGGCATTGAACGCTTTATCAACGGGTTTCTTGATCTGCTTTCCATTACGTTCGTTAACCGCTTCGGGAAGAGCCCCATGCACTTTTTCGGGCTCTTCGGTGTGCTGGCCTTTGTAGGGGGCATGGCTATTGCCACATTCCTTATCGGGGAAAAGCTCTACAGCATCTACGCCCACCAGCCTTACCGCAATGTTACCGACAACCCCCTGTTCTTCCTGGCCCTTACGGCAGCCATTATCGGCTCACAGATGTTTCTTGCCGGTTTCCTGGGTGAGCTTTTTGCCCGGAACAACGCCCGGAAAGACGATTACATCATTGCAGAACGGGTGTAAACCATAAATCGTAATTATCAATTTTAATTTTTATTTATTTCATGAAAAAACTACTTTTTTACTCCCTCCTGGTTGTATCCGCATTGACTTCCTGCAGCAAAAACGATGATCCGGCACCCTCTGCCAACGTAGAAGGCAAATGGAACCTGGCTACAGCTAATCTTACGATTAAGTCATTGTTTGGAGATAACGACGACATCATCGACTACAAAGATGACAATGTTTATATAGAGCTGAAAAGCAACAATAAGTTCTCTACCAACCTGGTGCTGACCGATAGTATTGATGACCTGTTAGTGAAAGGAAAAACCTATGAGTCGGATTATGAGCTGACCAGTGATGCAATGACTCTGCACGTATACAGTGAGCTATACGACGATTACCTGCCCGTAAAGCTGAAAATACAGAGCTCAAATGAGACCGAAATGGTGCTGGTATTTACCAAAGCAGAACTGGCTGAATTAATGAAAGCGTATGACAAGCTGGACGAATCGGATGAAAACACCCAGATGCTGGCGCTGATCACCTCGCTTAACGCAGTTTTCACATTTACCCGGTAAGATTTCCGGTAGTATAGGGCCGGAGATTATTCACTACCCGGTTGAAGATACGGAACGTGCCTCAAAAGGGCACGTTCGTTTTTTAATAGCCGTACCAATCGTCCCACCAATTCTTCAGTGATTTCCTGATCTCGTTTTCCCGCGCATTTATACCCGGTTCATACACTTTTAAGCCTTTCAGCTCTTCCGGCAGGAAGTTCTGCCGTACAAAATTCCCGGGAAAATCATGGGAATATTTGTACCCTTTCCCGTACCCGATCTGCTTCATCAGCCGGGTCGGGGCATTTCTCAGGTCAATGGGTACCGCCAGGTCAGCCGTTTTCTCCGCCAGCTGCATGGCTGCGTCAATGGCCAGGTAAGCCGTATTGGATTTGGGTGAAGTGGCGAGATAAATCGCCGTTTGCGACAGGATGATCCGGCTTTCGGGGTAACCGATCTTCATCACGGCGTCCATGCAGGCATTAGCCACCATCATGGCCGTAGGATTGGCCAGCCCGATATCTTCTGATGCAGAGATCAGCATACGGCGGGCAATAAACTTCACGTCTTCGCCGGCCACCAGCATGCGGGCCATCCAGTACAAGGCACCGTTGGGATCAGAACCCCGGATCGATTTGATAAAAGCCGAAATAATATCGTAGTGCTGCTCCCCTGATTTATCGTAGCGGGCAAAGCTCTTCTGAGCCAGGGCCTCCACTATTTCATTATCTATCACCACCGGGTCTTTCCCCTGTTGGGCATTCACCACCAGCTCCAGCAGGTTGAGCAGCTTGCGCCCGTCGCCGCCGCTCATCCGGAACAGGGAGTCCGTTTCCTTCACCCTGATATTCAGCTTTCCCAGAATCTCATCTTCTGAAATGGCTCTTTGCATCAGCCGGGCCAGCTCTTCTGTTCCGAAGGCTTCCAGGATATACACCTGGCACCGCGACAACAGCGCCGAATTCACTTCAAAAGAGGGGTTTTCTGTAGTAGCACCGATGAGCGTAACATGGCCTTTTTCTACCGCCCCCAGCAGGGCGTCCTGCTGCGATTTATTGAAACGGTGGATCTCATCAATAAACAAAACAGGAGGAAATAACCCGGAAGGCCTTGAAATCACTTCCCGCAGGTCTTTCACCCCGGCAGAAATAGCGCTGAGGTTATGAAACTGCCGTTTGGTAACTTCGGCAATCAGCAACGCCAGGGAGGTCTTGCCCACGCCGGGAGGTCCCCAGAAAATCATAGAGGGCAATACCCCTGATTCAATGGCGGCCCGCAGGGGTTTACCTTTGCCGAGAATATGCTCCTGGCCGATATACTGGTCCAGGGTTTTCGGACGAATTCTTTCTGCTAAAGGAATGGAAGTATTCATATCTTACCCAAAATTATAGCTTTCAGCAAACAAATCCATCTGATTAAACGTATATTTGAGAAAGATAATTTACCCCTGCCTATGTATTTACCGAACCCTGACCGCTACCTGCAAACTCCTTACCGGAGAACCGGGAAAAGCGGTTTACTACTCCCCGAAATCTCATTGGGCCTCTGGCATAATTTCGGTGGTGTAGATGTGTATGAAAATTACCGGGATATCCTGCTTACGGCTTTTGACCGTGGCATCACCCACTTTGACCTTGCCAACAATTACGGCCCGCCACCGGGATCGGCCGAAGAAAACTTCGGGCGCCTCCTGGCCCGCGATCTCAAACCCTACCGCGATGAGCTCATTATCTCCTCCAAAGCAGGCTACCATATGTGGCCCGGCCCTTACGGGGAATGGGGTTCCAGGAAATACCTGGTATCCAGCTGCGACCAGAGCCTGAAACGCATGGGACTGGATTATGTGGATATTTTCTATTCCCACCGGCCCGATCCCGACACCCCCGTGGAAGAAACCATGGGTGCACTCGACAGCCTGGTCAGGCAGGGAAAAGCCCTGTATGTGGGTATTTCCAATTACAACGAAGAGCAGACCAAAGCGGCGCTGAAGGTGTTGCAGGAGCTGGGAACGCCCTGCCTGATCCATCAGCCTAAATACTCTCTCCTGGTAAGAGAACCGGAAGAGGGGCTCCTCGACACCCTTGTTGCTTCGGGTACCGGGTGTATTGCCTTCTCGCCCCTGGCACAGGGCCTGCTGACCAATAAGTATCTTAAAGGAATACCGGAAGACTCGCGTGCTGCCAAATCAACCGGTTTTCTGCAGGCAGACCAGGTAGATGAGGCTACGCTGAGAAAAGTAAGGCAACTGAATGAGCTGGCCCTGCAACGGGGACAATCGCTGGCCCAGATGGCCATTGCCTGGCTGCTGAAAGACCATAAAGTGACGTCTGTGCTTATCGGTGCCAGCAGAACAGCCCAGTTGCTTGACTCACTGGGGGCATTGAAGAACAAGGACTTTTCTGCCGATGAACTTCAACAGATAGATCGTATCCTTTCTTAACCTTATTGATTATAAAACAAATACATATGAATGGTTTCAAATTTTTACCCGGTATACTTACGTTAGCGATCGTGTTCGGGCTTGCTTCATGTAAAGTGGAAGGACCCGAAGGGCCCGCCGGAAAGGACGGTACAGACGGAAATGCCAACGTGAAAACCCAGATCATTACCGTAACTCCCTCTGACTGGCAGGGCGACGGATACCTTTTCGAAGCTCAAAAGCAGTGCTCCATCATTACTGCGGATATTTTCAATTCCGGAGTTGTCTTGTGCTATATACAGGATGCTCCCGGTCTATATATCCCTATGCCCTTTACCTTTACCAACTATTATTACAACGATAAACAGGAACCTGTTTTATATAACAGCCATAGCTTCTTCACTTACAGTACCGGGGTGATCAGCTTTATTTTCCAGGATGATGATGCTTATACCCCGCCTCCTACCGATAATATAAAGTTTAAAGTAGTGGCCATTTCCTCATCAGAGCTGGTAGCCGGTCTTGATGTGAAGAATTACAACCAGGTAGCCAAAGCGCTGCACCTGGAAGAGTAACCATAAAAAAACGCCTTACGGCGTTTTTTTTATTTCTTGGGCTTGGGTGCAATAATTACGTTCAGCCGCTTGCCTTCCAGCTTTGGAGGTGCTTCGGGCTTACCCAGCTCTGACAGGGCTTCCATGAAGCGTTCCAGCAATTTGAAGCCCTGGTCTTTAAATACGATCTGGCGGCCTACAAAATGCACGTAAGCTTTTACTTTGGAGTTTTCTTTCAGGAAGTTCTCCGCATGTTTCAGCTTAAATTCAAAATCGTGATCATCGGTCTGCGGGCCAAAACGAATCTCTTTGATGACCGTTTTCACCTGCTTGGCCTTCAGCTCTTTCTGCTTCTTTTTCTGTTCGTATTTAAATTTGGAATAATCTACAATTCTACAAACGGGGGGTGCGGAATTAGGAACGATCTCCACCAGATCCAGGTTCTGTCCCCGTGCAATTTCCATAGCCCTTGCATAGGGAACCACCCCCTGCTCTACATTTTCACCTACCAGCCTCACTTCCTGTACGCCGCGGATTTTTTCATTTATTCTGTGCTCGTCCTCTTTTCTAACCGGCGGACGAAACGGTCTTCTCATGTTTTTTGCCATACAATGTCTTAAAAGTCGGTTTTCCTTTTCAGAAAACCGACCAAAGTTATTATTAAGTTTTTAATTTCCGCCAAATTTCGGAATATTTTTATTTATCTCGTTAGAAGCAAATTCAATAAACTCCTGCACGGTAAAAGTACCCAGGTCTCCTTCGCCCTTCTTCCGTACTGAAACTTTGCCTTCTTCTGCTTCTTTTTCACCGATGATCAGCATCAGGGGCACTTTGTTGATCTCGGCATCCCGGATTTTCCGGCCGATCTTCTCGGCGCGGTAGTCAATGTATCCGCGGATATCATTTTCCTGCAGGATAAGGAAGACCTCGTTGGAGAAGTCTTCGTATTTTTCCGAAATAGGCAATACCGCAATCTGCTCGGGCGAAAGCCAGAACGGGAAGTTCCCGGCCGTGTTTTCGAGCAGGATAGCAATAAAACGCTCCATAGAGCCAAACGGAGCCCGGTGGATCATCACCGGGCGGTGCTTCAGGTTATCTGAACCGGTGTATTCCAGCTCAAACCTTTTCGGCAGGTTGTAATCTACCTGTATGGTTCCCAGCTGCCATTTGCGGCCGAGGGCATCTTTCACCATGAAGTCGAGCTTAGGCCCGTAGAAAGCAGCTTCACCGTATTCTACCACGGTGTTCAGCCCTTTTTCAGCAGCAGCATTGACAATGGCCGACTCGGCCTTCTCCCAGTCTTCGTCAGAGCCGATGTATTTGCTCCGGTCTTCCAGGCTGCGCAGCGAAATCTGGGCGGAGTAATCTTCAAACCCGAGCGATTTGAAAACGTACATCACCAGGTCAATCACCTTTTTGAATTCTTCTTCTACCTGGTCATTGGCGCAGAAAATGTGGGCGTCGTCTTGTGTAAAGCCGCGCACCCGGGTCAAGCCGTGCAGCTCCCCGCTTTGCTCATAGCGGTATACTGTACCGAACTCGGCCAGGCGAAGCGGCAGGTCACGGTAACTGCGGGGCCTTGACTTATAAATTTCGCAGTGATGCGGGCAGTTCATGGGCTTCAGCAGGAATTCTTCTCCTTCTTCCGGTGTTTTGATGGGCTGGAAAGAGTCTTCCCCGTATTTGTCCCAGTGGCCTGAAGTCACATACAGCTGCTTGCTGCCAATGTGCGGGGTCACTACCGGGAGATACCCCGACCGCAGCTGCGCCCGCTTCAGGAAGTTTTCCAGCCTTTCGCGCAGCATGGCGCCTTTCGGAAGCCAGAGCGGCAGGCCCTTTCCCACCTTATCGGAGAAGGTGAAAATATCGAGCTCAGCACCTAATTTCCGGTGGTCTCTCCGTTTTGCTTCTTCGAGGAAGTTCAGGTACTCTTCCAGCTCTTTCGCCTTGGGGAATGTTACCCCGTAAACACGGGTAAGCATCTTATTGTTCTGGTCTCCCTTAAAGTAAGCTGCCGCAGCGTTCATGATCTTGGCGGCCTTGATAAACCCGGTATTCGGGATATGCGGCCCGCGGCAAAGGTCGGTAAAATTGCCCTGCCGGTATAAGGTAATGTTCCCGTCTTCCAGGCCCTCCAGCAGGTCCAGCTTGTACTCGTCACCCTTCTCTCCAAAATATTTCACCGCATCGGCTTTCGCGATGGGAATCCGCACAAAATCATTTTTCTGCCGGGCCAGCTCCAGCATCTTATCTTCTATTTTCTTGAAATCGTCGGAAGAAATGGGGGTTCCGTTGGTATCCACATCGTAGTAAAAACCGTTTTCGAGCGGTGGCCCCACCCAGAACTTTACTCCGGGATACAGAGCTTCCAGCGCCTCTGCCATCAGGTGGGCGGAAGAATGCCAGAATACGGATTTCCCTTCGGTGTCATTCCAGGTCAGCAAAGAAAGGGTGGAATCTTCGGTAAGCGGGGTGTTCAGGTCCACTACTTTATCATTTACCCTGGCGGCCAGCACATTCCTGGCCAGTCCTTCACTGATAGACAGCGCTACATCATACGGGGTAGCCCCTTGTTCAAATTCCCGGATACTTCCATCGGGAAGTGTAATTTTTATATTCATTATTTTTAATTTCTGGTAGAATCTCTACTGATTAAAGTTGTTTTTCTCTTGGGTATGGTATTGATTTCCAACGATCTGTCAAATACCCTTTCGTCTTCTTTGTCTTTCTCGTTATAATTCTCAGCCCCGGAGGGCGTGTAAGACCGCAGGGCGCCTGATTCTATCCGGTAATTTACGGCATCCAGCTCGGCTTTCAGCAAGGCGTTACCCGGGTATTTCTCCAGCGATTTCACCAGGTAATATTTGGCGGCCGGAAGGTTATCCTGGGCAATATAACTGCGCGCCGCTTTTAAGCGGGGCATGGGGTTGTCGTTATCCAGCTCGGCCCATTTGTTGTATGTAATGAAAGCCGCAGGATAGTTTTTCTTGCGGAAATAGATATTCCCTATCCGTTCATATACGTCAAATCTTTCCGGTTCCACCTTAAGAAACTGCCGGTATATACCCGCCGAGCTGTCGAGCAGGCCGGCATTTTCCAGGATAAGCCCTTTGTTGTAAAGCAACTCTTTTTTATCCGGAAATTTGGCAATGGCCATTTCATTCAGGTGCAGGGCCGAGTCGATCTGGCGGGCTTTCCCGTAAATTTTAATCAGGTCGTCGTAATACTCAAAAACACCCGGCCGGGTATGGATGGCCCGCTTGAAAAAATTAACGGCTGTTACGGTATCTCTGAGCATGGCGTAATACCTGCCTTTGCCATTAAAGAGGTCCGAATTGTACGGATAGATGTTCTCTGCCTTACGAAAGTACTCTTCCGCCTTTCCGAAATTCCGCTTGTCGAGATACAGGTTACCGATAAGGGTATACAGGTCGGGCGATACAAAATCCTGGTCTTCGGCATACAAGGCATTTTCAAGCGCATTTTCCTTCCCTGATTTGTAAAGGATCGCACTTTTCAGGAACAGGATTTCCCCCGAGTTCGGGCTCAGCCGTTCTGCCCGCGTAATATCGATCAGGGCTTCATCGTAATTTCCCTCGCCGTATTGCCACCAGGCCCGCTTGTAATAGTTCAGCGGGTTGCTCGGGTTCGACTTGATGCTTTCCGATAACTTCTCCAGGATCACCTCCATCTGCTTCTCATGAGTACTTTCCAGCTTACCGGGAATATCGTACTCGTCCCGGGAAGTATCGGAACACCCCACCAGGAGAAAAAGAATCGCCGGAAACAGAAAATACCTCATAAAAGCTGAAATTACGCAAAATTCCTAATTTTTTAACTAAGAATGAAACAAAACGGTTCAAACTTTTCTTTGCGGTCATTCCGGCTTTCCGGCTGAAATAGAGGTGAGGAAGTACGTTTTGCGGGTTTGGGTGTACGGAATAGAGCGCTTCTTTTTCTTTTTGCCGGCAGCGGGAGCCACCTGCTGGGCTTCCACCCGGCTCTGGGTTCCCACCCCGAGGAAAATATTATCGTACCAGTGCAGCACCTGGCGGTAGCCGGCCACGTAAGGCGAGCCGTCGCCTTTGTCATCGGTCAGCTGGTAGGCAATGGGGCGCGAGCCGATATTGAAGTTTTTTACCAGCACATTCCCGTTAGAGATGTAGGCCACAGCCCCGGCGGTATTGATGCTGAGCGGGGCTGTCAGCTGCCCCAGCAGCTGGTTTACGGCTATCGTATTCCCGAAAAGCTCCTTCCCGTCACCGTCCAGGCCAAAGATCCGGGCAGTGGTAAATTCCAGCCCGGCAAATACCTCCCGGTGATCTGTTCGCGTACGGTTACCGTACAGGTCGTACCCCCGGTTTGTGCTTATGCTCCTGAATTTAGGGGTATAAAACACCCCGCCCACATAAATCTCTCCGGCTCCGGCCACAGGAGGAAGAGGCAGCCACTGGGCACTTTTCAGAAACCTCTCTTTCTGCTTTCCTTCTGCCAGGTCACTGGTCAGCTCTTCAAACGACCGGTAGAATACCGGGGTGTTTTTTTCGTCTTTCAGGAGGGAGAAATACATCCCTTTCCGGCCGTCGGGCTGCTGGTAGATTCCGCTTACCCAGCCGTTCTGACGGACGCCGGATACGGGGAAACGCCCGCCGTCAGGTACCACATTCTTCCGGCTTAGCAGCTGTCCGGCGGTATCGAGCCTGACCTCGATCACCTGCGAGCTCTTCACGTATTCGCCTTTCTTCCTGGCTTCATTGGCGTAGCCAATGGTTTTCTCCACCGCAAGAATATTCAGGGTGCCGTCTGCTTCCTTCTGCACATCCCCGATCTCTATCTTGCCCGGCAGCCCGGTCTGCACCAGCTTGCCGGTATCGGTATTGAAATCATAGATAAACCAGGCCATTCCCTGTCCGTTCACCCCGGTGAGCAGGGCCTTGTTGGGGTACATGATCAGGCCGTTGTCCTGGAAAAACTCCCGTATCTCAAATCCTTTCCTGAGGTATTCCCCGTTCTTAAGGTCAAAATCGATCAGCTGATAATACATTCCCGAGGTTTCCGAGAACATCAGGGTAAGCCGGCCGTCATGGAGCGTTACAGCTGCCGGGGCTTTTTCGGTATCGAGAAAAAGATCTTCCTCCCATATTTTATTCAGCCCGGCATCCAGCTTTACCACTTTAAAACGGGTCTGGTCTTCTTTGATAAGCATCACCACCCCCTCCTGCTTCAGCGAAATAGCCCTGTACCAGCCGGGGCTACCCACTACCTCAATCGTAGCCGAACGCAGCACCTGTGCTCTCAGGCCGGGGAACAGAAGCACCAGGAAAGTACTTAGCAAAATCCGTTTCATAGCTCCGTTTCTAGGGGGTCAGCTTTTGGATAAAACATGTGTTGCTCCCGCCGCTTTTATGCACTCCCCAGTTAAAGTAAACATTGTCATACCAATGTTCAAAATTAGAAAATTCTGCTTTCTTATTCCTGAACTGGAGCTCCAGCGACTCCGGGTCAAACTCATTAGACTGCAGGATATTTCCTCTGCCGTCTATTTCCGATACCTTCAGCCTGGAGCCTACACTGTACAGGGCCATGGTATGATCGGCCGCATTGCTTACTTTCAGGTGGGTTGCCAGCTCATAGTATTTCAGGTTTTTGTAGGGAAAAGAATTATCCCACACCGGGTTACCGTCTTTATCAATTGCAAAAATCACCCCTTCCAGGTATTTAAAGCCGTCAAAAACCTGGGCATTCCGGTAATTATACCCGTAAAACGGGCTGTTCAACCAGTAATAATTGTAGAGCGGCCGTCCCCAGTACATGCTGGAATAGAAAGGCGAGAGCCCGTACAGGCCGGGGTAATTGCGGTTCCGGTATTCGGGTTGAAAGATCTCACCCACAATCAGGGTCTGCCCGTCTTTGAACTGAAGCCCGCTGATAAAAAGACGGTAATCAAAGGTATATTCCCTGCCCTTTTTCTTCTTTTTTTCCACCTGCTTGTCGAGCCGCTCCTTCTGCCTGTCATTCAGGAAGCCGAAGAGGTTCTCAAACCGGGCAAACCCGTAATAGCTGATCCGGGCGTTATCCATATCGGCGAGGAAAATCCCCTGCGAGCTTTGCAGGCCGTTAGCCGGGGCTTTGCCGGTGCCGTAATTGCCTACCAGCAGGCGCTTGTCCTGGTTTTCAAAATATTTTGCAGACAGGAATACGTGATCGTCTTTGGCCACCAGGTTACGGCTGTGCAGCACTTTGCCGGTATAATCCAGCTCCCTGACAATGATCTGGTTGGTCTTTTTTACATTATTAATAAATGCGGTAAGGATAGAATTTTCCGTTACATGCAGGGCCTGGAGCTCCATGGTGCCTTTGGCGCTGCCGCTGACAAACTTGGGTGAAGCGCCGGGAATGGTCGGCAGGATAGCAATAAAAGGCTCCGTCTTTACGGCTCCCCCGAGGCAGATAACCTGGTCATTGGCCGCAAAGAACCCGTACTGGAAGCCTTTGGTCAGGGGAAAGTCAAACCGCTGGTAGGCCGCAAAAGCAGATGATATTTTGAGGATAATAAAGCTCCGCCCTTCTTTCGGCTCAAGGATAATATAGAGGAACCTGCCGTCAAAATACTCGTCAATGAAGGCTGCTTTACCCGGTATTTCCGCTTGTGTTTCCCAGGCCACATTCATGGCGGTATCCACTTTCCGGATAGTAAGAATCCCTTCCGAAGATTTATCCAGCACAATAATCCCGCTTTCCCGAAGGTTTACGGCCCTGACCTGGCTACTGTTGCCCGATACAGGTATATTTAACACATGCTGGCCGAAGCCTGTAAAAAAACAAAAAAGTAAAGCAAAAAGAATTTTAATTCTCATCAGCCAGATCCATTACGCGGTCAAATTCAGTAGGTGTCACGGGGCTCACCGACAGCCTCGACTGCCTGACAATGGCCATTTCCTTCAGCACCGGGTCTGCTTTGATCTGCGTCAGGCTTACTGCCTTTTTCAGCTTCTTCACCGGTACGAGGTCTACCACCACCCAGCGCGGGTCGTCGGCGGTCGGGTCAGGGTAATGTTCTTTAGCTACTTTGGCCAGTCCCACTATTTCCAGTCCTTCATTCGAATGATAGAAAAATACCTGGTCGCCGGTTTTCATGGCCATCAGGTTGTTCCTTGCCGCGTAGTTCCGTACGCCGTCCCACATGTCACCTCCTTTATTAACGAAAGTATCCCATGAAAATTTAAAAGGTTCTGATTTTACCAGCCAGTAATTCATAATTGTATTGTCTTAACTTTTCTTGCGAACCGTTGCCGATTCATATCGTAAATTTAGCAGAACATCCCGTTTTATGAAAAAATACTTACCGGGAAACCCTAATTTCATTTTTTTTAATGATTTTTGGGTATTCGAATTAACGTTTAAAGTACCTGATAGTTTCTTTCCAATGAAAAAATATTACCAGATTTATGGTCTGTTTATCCTTGCCCTGGTGTTTCAGTCGTGTGGTGAAACCGAAATTCCGGATCCCACCCCTGTCGGTTCACCGGGATTGGATTTCAGCATAAATATCAGCCAGTCTCCGTATACGGCTTTGCAGAAAGCGGGCGGGTCGGCCATAGCCACCCAGCAAAAGGTGATCATTGCACGCCTTGACGTGAACAACTGGGCAGCTGTATCGGCCTATTGTCCCAACGATGCCAGCACCGCGCTTACCTTCAATGCAAATGACAATACGTTCAGGTGCAGCAAGGATAACACCGTATTCGATTACCAGGGAAAAGTAAAGAGCGGCACCTCTGCCAACCTTACCCGGTACAACACCACCTTTAACATCAATACGAGCATACTGCGGATATTCGAATAATAATTACTATGGTAAAAAAACTTGTGCAAACCTGGCGCTGGTACGGCCCGGCCGACGGCGTCACCTTACAGGATGTTAAACAGGCAGGTGCTACCGGCATAGTGACGGCCCTGCACCACATTCCCCACGGGGAAGTTTGGCCCGTGGAAGACATCCGGCAACGAAAACAGGAAATTGAAGCGGCCGGGCTGGTATGGTCGGTGGTAGAGAGCGTTCCGGTACATGAAGACATTAAAACCCGGACAGGCAATTATGAAAAATACCTAGCCAATTACAACCAGTCGTTGCAAAACCTGGCCGCCTGCGGTATCACCACCGTGTGCTACAATTTCATGCCGGTGCTGGACTGGACCCGCACCCGCCTCGACCTGGAAATGAAAAACGGGGCAAAGGCACTGTATTTCAACTGGATAGACCTGGCTGTTTTTGATATTTATATCCTGAAGCGCGAAGAAGCCGCTGAGGATTACAACGCTGAGATCCTGGCCCAGGCAGAAAGGCGGTACAACCAATATACCGAACGCGACCTCTCCGAACTGCAGCGGGTGATCCTGATGGGAATTCCCGGCGAAAAAGACATTGAGCCCGCAGACCTGCTCAAAAGCATAGCGGTATATAAAGAGCTGGGCAAAGAAGGTTTGAAAGAAAACCTGAAGTTTTTCCTGGAAAATATAGCCCAGACCTGCACCGAAAACGGTATTTACCTCACTATTCACCCCGATGATCCGCCCTACCCTATCCTGGGCCTGCCCCGGATAGTGAGCAAATGGGAGGATTTCGACTACCTGCTGAGCGCCGTGAACCTTGACTTCAACGGGGTATGCTTCTGTACGGGCTCACTGGGTGCCGGAAATGCCGGCGATATCCTGCGGATTTTCGACAGGGTAAAAGAAAGGGTGTATTTTGCGCATTTACGCAATGTAAGAAAAGATGAAACCGGTAATTTTTACGAAGCCGACCACCTGGACGGCGACGTCAACATGTACAGGGTGATGAAAGCCCTGACCGAAGAGAACCGGAAAAGAAGCACGCCGATACCGTTCCGGCCTGATCACGGCCACCAGATGCTGGATGATCTTCATAAAACATCGAATCCGGGCTATTCGGCCATCGGGCGCCTGCGGGGCCTGGCTGAGCTCAGAGGACTGGAAACCGGTATTTTAGGAGAATAAAAAACAGGGTAGTGAAAGAAACGTTTGATGCCATAGTGGTAGGCTCCGGCCTGTCAGGCGGCTGGGCAGCTAAAGAATTAACGGAAAAGGGGCTGAAGGTGCTCCTGCTGGAGCGGGGAAGAGAAGTAAAGCATCGCGAAGATTATACCACGGCCATGGCCGAGGTATGGGAACTGCCTCACCGCGGCCGGATGGATCTGAAGACCCGGCACGATTACTGGGCCAATGTCAGAACCGGCTATACCGCTAACGAGGAGCATCGCCATTTTTTTACGCGCGACGTGGATTTCCCTTACCAGGAAGAAAAAACATTTACCTGGGTACGCGGCTACCAGACCGGCGGGCGATCGCTCATGTGGGGGCGGCAGTCATACCGGTGGTCTGACCTCGATTTCGGGGCCAATGCCCGTGATGGCATAGCCATTGACTGGCCCATACGTTACAAAGACCTGGCACACTGGTATAGCTACGTGGAGAAGTTTGCCGGCATCAGCGGACAGAAGGAGGGCTGGGATTTTTTGCCTGACGGAGAGTTTCAGCCGGCCATGGAAATGAACTGCGTGGAGCGGGAGGTCAAGGCCCGGCTGCAAAAAAACATAGGGCGGAAAATGACCATCGGGCGGGTGGCCAACCTGACCCGGCCCACCCCTGAACAGCTGGCCCTGGGTCGCACAGCCTGCCAATTCCGAAACCGCTGCATGCGCGGGTGCCCGTACGGCGCCTATTTCAGCTCGCAGTCAGCTACCCTGCCTGCAGCACAGCAGACGGGCAATCTCACGCTTATTGCCGATAAGATCGTTTACCAGGTGATCTTTGATGACGCAAAAGGCCGCGCTACCGGTGTGCGGGCCATTGACCAGCACACCAAAGAGGAAACAGCTTATTACGGAAAGCTTATTTTCCTGAATGCCAGCGCGGTTAATACCGCCTGGATCATGATGCAGTCTACCTCTCGTACGCATCCCGACGGCCTGGGCAACGACAGCGGCCAGCTGGGAAAAAACATCATGGATCACCACAAGTCGCTGGCCGTACAGGGCACTTTTGAAGGTTTTGAAGACCGCTATTATTTCGGCAAACGGGCTAACGGCATCTATATTCCCCGTTTTGTAAACATAGGAAATGATAAACGTGATTTCCTGAGGGGCTTTGGGTACCAGGGCGGAGCCGGCCGCAGCGCAGCCGGCAGCGATGAGGCTTTCGGTACAAAGATCAAAGAAGAGTATACCCGCCTGGGCCCCTGGGTTTTCAGCCTGCAGGGGTTTGGGGAGATCCTGCCCTTTGAATCCAATCATTTTACATTAAGCAGTGAAAAAGACCGCTGGGGACTGCCGGTGATCCGGTTCAATGCCGCCTTAACAGAAAATGAATACAGGATGAAAGACTGTATGGTGGAAGAAGGCATAAAAATACTGGAAGCCGCCGGCCTGAAGAACATCCGTACCTACGAAACCCAGAAATCAGCCCCGGGCATCAGCGTACATGAAATGGGTACGGCCCGCATGGGCAAAGACCCCGAAACATCGGTTCTGAACGCTCATAACCAGGTCTGGAACGCCCCGAATGTATTTGTTACCGACGGTGCCGCCATGGTATCTTCGTCTAACGTTAACCCGTCTCTGACCTATATGGCCCTGGCTGCGAGAGCGGCAGATTTTGCAGTGGCGGAAATGAAGCGGGGGAATTTGTGATGCCTCGCCAGGAGGCCGGCCGGCAGATCCCGAATCACGAAACCTGGTGAATAGCAGGGCTACCTTCGGCCCGGAACAGGCGTTTTTCCTGCAGCTTATCACGGGCTATTCAACTTTCTTCCTGATTTTTTCACTGCAATCTGGTTTAATTTGCGGAATTTTGCAGCCGAAATAAAAACAGGGTATATTTTCCGTCCTCATGAGACATCCTTATTTACTCCTTCATATCGCTGTGATCCTCGCCGGATTTACCGGTATTTTTGGTAAGCTGATCACGCTGAATGAAGGTCTGCTGACCTGGTACAGGGTATTGATATCGTCGGTAGCTTTGTTCCTGATCGTACATTTCACGCGTGCCCCGCATCCGAAATCCTGGAAAGACAAGCTCAATATTGCCTTCGTAGGCCTCATCATCACCATTCACTGGCTGTTTTTTTACGGAAGCATTAAATATTCCAACGTTTCTATTGGTGTAGTATGTTATGCGCTAACCAGCTGCTTTACTGCCCTCCTGGTTCCGGTGATTAATAAACGCCCTTTTGTGGTCTCTGAATTGCTGTTGAGCCTTCTTACCATTTTCGGTATCGGGCTGATCTTCCACTTTGACACTTCCCACCAGACGGGTGTTGTACTTGGGGTGATTTCATCTGTGTTTGCTGCCCTTTTCACCATTTTCAATGAAAAGCTGGTAAAAAAATACGATTCGAAAGTGATCAACTTCTATGAGATATTGGGTGGCACGATAGGTCTGACCCTGCTGTTACCGTTTTACCTGTATCTTTTCCCTACCGATTACCTTATTCCTGATCTGAAGGATACCGTATATTTACTTATGCTGGCGCTGTTCTGTACAGTTGGCCTGTATATTCTTTTTGCAGAAGCCCTGCGGAAAATCCCTGCCTTTACGGTCAACCTGACCTTCAACCTGGAGCCGGTATATGCTATTGTGCTGGCCTTTATTATTTTTAAGGAAGCCAAAGAGGTGAATGCTTCCTTTTATGCCGGGCTTTTCCTGGTGATGGCCTCAGTGGTTCTGCAGACGGTAATAAGTATGAAAAGGCGTAAAAAAGGGCTACAATAAGAGAGTGAAAAGTGAAAAACTAAAAGTTAAAAGTTAAGGAACATTCTTTCATAATTAAAATACTGATGTTCCATAACTTTTAGTTTTTCACTTTTATCTTTTAACTTTTAACTTCCGGCTCTTACCCGATAATCACTGCCCCCAGCGGTGGCAGGCTCAGCTGCACCGACTGCTCAAAACCGTGGCTGGCTACCTTTTCCAGGTAAATATTGGGGTTGCTGACCCCTGAGCCGCCGTACTTTTTGAGATCGGAATTAAGCAGCTCCTTATACTCCCGCTCTTCCGGTACACCTACCCGGTAATCGTAATGAGGCACGGGAGTGAGGTTCAGTACGATCACCACGTTTCCGTTGGTGGTTTTACGCATATAGCTCACCACACAGTTGTTGGTATCTGATGCGTCGATCCATTGGAAACACCCCGGGTCAAACTGCTTCATGTGCAGCGCCGGCACCGACCGGTACAGCTGGTTCAGATCACTTATCAGGTCTTTCACTCCGCGGTGGCTCTCACTGTCGAGCAGGTGCCAGTCAAGGCTTTGCTCAAAATTCCACTCCCGCATTTGCCCGAATTCGCCTCCCATAAAGATAAGCTTGGTGCCGGGGTGGGTAAACATATAGGAGAACAGCAGCCGCAGGTTGGCAAATTTCTGCCAGGCATCGCCCGGCATTTTGGTCAGCAATGATCCCTTTCCGTATACCACCTCATCGTGCGACAGCGGCATCATAAAGTTTTCACTGAATGCATACACCATACTGAAAGTCAGATCGTTCTGGTGCCATTTGCGGTACATTGGGTCTCTTGCAAAATACTTCAGGGTATCGTTCATCCAGCCCATCATCCATTTCATACCAAAACCCAGTCCGCCGGTATACACCGGTCGTGAAACCCCCGGAAAAGCCGTAGACTCTTCGGCAATGGTTTGTACATCCGGGAACGAACGGTAAATTTCCTCGTTCAGCTCTTTAAATAACGATATGACTTCCAGGTTTTCTCTTCCTCCGAAAATATTGGGCACCCACTGGCCTTCCTGGCGCGAGTAGTCGCGGTACAGCATAGATGCCACGGCATCCACGCGCAGGCCGTCGGCATGGAAACGATCCAGCCAGAACAGGGCATTGCTGATCAGGAAAGAACGAACCTCGTATCGTCCGTAATTGAAAATATACGATTTCCAGTCGGGATGGTATCCTTCTTTGGGGTCTTCGTGCTCATACAGCGCCGTACCGTCAAAGCGGAAGATACCGTTGGCATCGCCGGGGAAATGCGAAGGCACCCAGTCGAGGATAACGCCTATCCCTGCCTCGTGCAGCTGCTCTACCAGGTACATGAAGTCTTGCGGGGTACCCTGCCGGCTGCTTACCGCAAAATAGCCCGTGATCTGGTACCCCCACGAAGGCTCATAAGGGTGTTGCATTACAGGCATGAATTCCACATGGGTAAACCCGGTTTCTTTGAGGTAGGGCACCAGGGTATCGGCAATTTCCCGGTAATTCAGCTTCCTTTCGGGTTCTGCGGGATCCCGTTTCCAGGAGCCCAGGTGAACTTCATATACAGAAAAAGGAGAATCGAGGCTGTTTTTCTCCCGCCGGTTTTTCATCCAGCTTTTATCTTTCCATTCGTACCAGGTGTCCCAGACCACCGAAGAGGTACGTGGCGACTCCTCCCACCGCAGGGCAAAGGGATCGCCTTTTTCAGAAATTATGCCGTGATTACCGGATACGATACGGTATTTGAAAATTTCTCCGTTACCGATGTTCGGAATCCAGCCTTCCCAGATGCCGGAGCCGTCCCAACGGGGATTAAGCGGGTGATTGTTATGATCCCATCCGTTAAAATTTCCAATGACATTCACTGAGCGGGCATTGGGTGCCCAAACCGCAAAGTACGTGCCCACTACACCCTCGTGTTCCAAAACGTGTGTCCCCATTTTTTCATACAGCCGGTAATGCTTTCCTGATTTAAAAAGGCTTATATCAAAATCAGAAAACAGGGAATAGGGTTCTACATTTTTGAACTTCGGAGCTGCGGCCGGAGCATCTTTCTTTTTCGCCATTAGAAAAGTGATATTTTCTACAAAAAAGAGAAAACTTTTCAGCTTTTCAAAACATTTATTCGTTCTGAGAATTTTTTTTTCGGGCATAATTTTCGATTTTTGATATATTAACCGGCCGATGCAGCACCTCAGGGCCTGCTATTTATAAGAGGATATGATCAATATAAAAAAAACAGACGAGTACGTCATTTTCACACCCGAGTCTTCTATCTTTGACGACAGCACTTCGGCAGCATTGGAAAAAGCGGTAGCGGGACTCTATTCATCTGAAGGCAGGATAAATTTTATTGTTGATCTTGACAAGGTTTCTTCTCTTGCTGTTTCCGGGGTAATTCTTTTTGACAAAGTGCACAAGATTGCGCTGCGTGAGTCAGGATTATTTGTGACCGTGGTCAATAACGACACCCTCACCGATATTATAGCCGATAACTCGCAGTTTGAGCTCCTGATGCTTTCGTCGGTAGACGAGGCCATTGAGGCCATTTACATGAACTTACAGGACAACGAATACGACGAGGGAGAAGAAAATGAGTTTGGAGAAGAAAACGATTACTGATTTTTGAAATTAACGATATTAGGTACCGGCTCTGCCACTCCGATCGTTGAACGGAGGCCTTCGTCTGCCCTGCTTGACCTGGGCAACGAGAGTATCCTGATTGACTGCGGCGAAGGAACCCAGTTCCAGATGCTGCGCTATAAAGTTCGTTTTTCCCGGCTTAAATACATTCTTATCACTCACCTCCACGGCGATCATTTTTACGGGTTGATTGCGCTGATCAACACCCTGAACAACACCGGGCGTACCGAGCCGCTGATCCTGATCGGTCCGCACGGGCTGGATGAAATTCTCAGCGTACAGCTTAAATACAGCCAGGCATTCCTGAATTACACGCTTGATTTCCGTAGCACCAACCCGGTAACGCCGGAAGAGGTTTTCTCCAATGAAAAAATCAGCATCAGCACTTTTCCGCTCCGGCACCGGATTCCGTGCACCGGGTTCCTGGTGGCTGAAAAACCGGCTCCCCGGAAGATCCTGGCCGAAAAGCTCCCGGCCGATTTTCCCCTTCCCTATTTCAAGATGCTGAAAGAAGGCCTGGATGTTACTGACGAGCTCAGCGGCAAAATTTACCTTAACCGCGACTACACGGCCGATCCCGAACCGCCCCGGCAGCTGGCCTACTGCTCCGACACCATTTATGACCCGGAGATCGTGCAATACATCCGGAATGCCGACCTGATGTACCACGAAAGCACTTTTACCCACGAGCTGGCGAACCGGGCACAGATCACTTTTCACAGTACGGCCGCCCAGGCGGCAGACATTGCCCGCAGAGCCGGCGTCAAGCAGCTGGTAATAGGCCATTTTTCTTCCCGGTATAAGGTGCTTGATCATTTCCTGGCCGAAGCAAAGGCCGTATTCCCGGATACGGTGCTGGCAGAAGAGGGGAAGACGTATTTAACCCGGTAGGCTTCATTTTTAGGGCCATCTTTTCGTTAAAACACTTTCAAAAATTTCAGATCAATTATTATTAATCAAAATATTTCGCACCTTATTGTAACCAATTTGGTAACATTTTTGTATATTTGTAAATGAGAGTGATTGCAGTAAAGACATTAAAGGCGTATTGGGAAGAATACCCTATGGCTGAGCAGGCTTTATTATCCTGGTATGAGGAGGCCTCTATTGCCGAATGGGAAAACCCCAATGAGTTAAAGGCTCAGTACCGGAACGCCTCAATATTGTCAGATAAGAGGGTAATTTTCAACATTCATGGAAATTCCTATCGATTGGTAGTAGATATAGAATATAGATTAAAAATTGTGTTTGTTGTGTGGTTTGGTACACATAATGAGTATAATAAGATAGATGTTAAAAAAGTAAGTTATGCTAAAGCCGATAAAAAATGAACAGCAATATGAAGATACTTTGGAGAGAGTATATCTATTGATGCAAAAAGAGGTTAAACCGGGTTCCAAAGAATCTGACGAACTAGAAATTCTCTCCATACTGGTAAAAGAGTATGAAAACGAGCATTATCCGGTTCCTGACCCCAATCCGTTGGAAGCAATTAAATTCCGTCTGGAACAAATGAATATGTCAGAAGCTGAGCTATCTGAAATTTTGGGGGCCCGCTCCCGAAAATCAGAGATTCTGTCGGGCAAAAGGAAATTAAGTCTTTCCATGATCCGGAAGCTGAATAGCAAGCTGAATATTCCGGCAGCAGTACTTATTCAAGCCTACTAGAAGTTACTCTTTCTTTTGACTTTCTCAAAAGAAAGAGTAACTCAAACGTTTCACAATTCACTCCGCAGGCGCATAAAGGTGATGGCATTTCGTAAAAAACACCTATTTTTGCGGATCATAAACTTCCTTCTCCAGTAATGACATCGCACCAGATACGTAAGGCATTTTTAGATTTTTTTGAAGAAAGAGGACATCTCATCGTTCCATCGGCTCCATTGGTAGCTAAAAACGATCCCACCCTGATGTTCAATAACTCGGGAATGGCCCAGTTCAAGGATTTTTTCCTTGGAAACGGAACACCTCCTGCCCGGAGAATCGCCGATACACAAAAATGTCTGCGGGTAAGCGGTAAGCACAATGACCTGGAGGAAGTGGGTTTTGACACCTACCACCACACCATGTTCGAGATGCTGGGCAACTGGTCGTTCGGTGATTATTTTAAAAAGGAAGCGCTGGGCTGGTCGTGGCAATTGCTGACGGAAGTATATAAAATTCCGAAAGACCGGATCTACGTGTCGGTCTTTGAAGGAAATGAGGCAGAAGGAGTGCCTTTTGACCAGGAGGCCTTTGATATCTGGAAGGAGATCATCGGCGATGAAAGCCGGATTATCCTGGGCAATAAAAAAGATAATTTCTGGGAAATGGGCGATATCGGCCCGTGTGGCCCCTGCTCGGAGATCCACGTAGATCTGCGTGATCCGGAAGAGGTCAGTAAAATAAGCGGCAAAGAGCTGGTGAACAGGGACCATCCGCAGGTAGTGGAGATCTGGAATAACGTATTCATGCAATACGAACGCAAAGCCGATGGCTCGCTGATCCCGCTGCCGGAACGGCACGTGGATACGGGCATGGGCTTTGAACGCCTTTGTATGGCTATCCAGGGCAAGAAATCCAATTACGATACCGACTTATTTCAAAATACCATCCGGGTAATTGAGGAGCTATCCGGCCAGAAATACGGGGTTAACGGAACACTCACCTCCGACAACTACGTGGACGTGGCCATGCGGGTTATTGCCGACCACCTGCGGGCAGTCAGCTTTGCCATTGCTGACGGGCAGCTGCCGTCTAATGCCAAAGCCGGCTATGTCATTCGCCGCATTTTACGCCGGGCCCTGCGTTACGGCTATTCTTACCTGAACTTCCGGGAGCCCTTTATGTGCAGGCTGGTGCCTGTGCTGGCAAAGCAATTTGCCGACGTATTTCCCGAATTACAGGCCCAGGTAGAATTTGTGAGCAAGGTGGTGGAAGAAGAGGAAAAAACCTTCTTACGTACCCTGGAACAGGGTTTGAAACGACTGGACGCCATTTTCCAGGAAAAAAATACCTCTAAAGTGCTATCGGGTGAAACCGTATTTGAGCTCTCGGATACCTTTGGTTTCCCGGTAGATTTAACGGCGCTTATCGCCAAAGAAAAAGGGTTCTCCATTGATGAGGAAGGCTATAAAAAAGCCCTGGAAGAGCAAAAGGCCCGCAGCCGGAAGGATGCCGAAAAAGAGGCGGCCGACTGGGTGGAACTGGGCGATACCGACGGCGTGGAGTTCCTGGGCTACGAGCTGACCGCCGCGCCGGCACAGCTGATGAAATACAGGATCAGCAAAACCAAAGCCGGGCAGGAGATTCACCTTGTACTGGACAGAACCCCTTTCTACGCCGAAATGGGCGGCCAGGTGGGCGATACCGGTACCATCACCCTGAATGCCGGCGGAAAAGAACACCGGTTTCGCGTAACCGATACCAAAAAAGAAAATGATCTTTTCCTGCACATTGTAAAAGATAAAAATGCCGCTGAAGTGCTGGCCACCCTTACCGGGCCCACAGAAGTACTGGCGGAAATTGATACGGAAAGAAGAACCAATATCGAGAAAAACCACTCGGCTACCCACCTGATGCTGGCCGCCCTGAGAGAAGTGCTGGGCAACCATATTATTCAGCGTGGCTCGTACCAGAACGACGAAGTGACCCGTTTTGACTTCTCCCACTTTGCCAAGGTAACCGACGAAGAGCTACGGAGGGTAGAAGACATTGTCAATGCCAAAATCAGGGAAAATATTGCACTCGACGAAAAGCGCAATGTACCGTTTGACGATGCCGTGGCTCTGGGTGCTACCGCCACTTTCGGTGAAAAATACGGTGATTTTGTGCGGGTGATCACCTTTGATCCCCATTTCTCGGTAGAGCTCTGCGGGGGTACCCACGTGAACGCCACCGGTGAGATCGGGATGTTCCGTTTTGTTTCAGAAGGATCGGTTTCAGCCGGCGTAAGACGCGTGGAGGCCGTAACCGGGGTGAAAGCCCTGGAGCTCCTACGGCAGCAATCGGATCTGATCAATGAGCTGAAAGAAATCCTGAAGTCGAATGACGTGCTCAAAGCTGTAGAACAGCTAAAAGCCGATAACACCGTTTTACAAAAGAAAATTGAGACCTTTGAGAACGCCACCATCCAGGCGGCAAAAATAGCCCTGCTGAGCAAGGTGGAAAATATCAAAGGCATGAACCTGGTGGCCCAGCGGGTCAATGTGCCAAATGCCGATGCCCTGAAGCAGCTGGCTTTCGGCCTGAAGCAGAACATGGGTAAGCCGGTGGTTATTTTGGGTGCAGTGGTCGCTGACAAACCCAACCTGGCCATTCTCATTGATGAAAATGTAGTCAAAGAAAGAAACCTGAATGCCGGGGCTATCATTCGTGAAGTAGCCAAACTCATGAAAGGCGGCGGCGGCGGCCAGCCACACTTTGCCACTGCCGGCGGCAGCGATATCAAGGGGCTGGATGATGCGATTGAGGCGGCGAAGGTGGCTGTGGTAAACTGATGGCGGAGCAAAATCTTTATATTATTGCGAGAGGCAGTCGAATTTACACTACTGTTGAAATTTGTTTCATTTCAGTTCAATATTTTTAAAGAGCTGTTTGTGTTGTGTTTTAAAAATGCTCTCCATAATGCATTTAACTGGTAAAAGAGATTTGAAGTTGATTTCTTCATCAATGATTGTAAAATCATTTTCTGATTTTAAATCGAATTTCATCTCGATTTTTGTCATTTTAAAAACTATTGCCCGAATAATAACTTTTTTATCAACGATACTTTTTTCAATTGTCACAGGATAAGTGAATGAAAATGGGATAAAACCAAATTTCAACTTCTCGTGAACCAGGTAGCTTTCGTTTCCCGTATTGTCTATTTGAGAAATAACAGGATGCACTGAAACAAATTTTTGCATATCGGTTAAATAGTCAAAAATAAGGTCTGCATTTTTTTGTATTCTAAATGAAAGTCTCATTGTCGTTTATTGGGCATTGTCGTTGGGTTGCCACATAAGGGCTAACGGCTTAACGTTTGTGACGGTATTTAAAAACCCTCAGCTCAAATTATGCATGTCAGCCGTCAGAACGTCAAACCGATGTTAACGGTTCGTTTTTTATCGGATTTTGTTCAACCCATCCAAGGCATAATCGGCAACTTCCTGCATCACTACCTCTTCAAAACCGACTTTGCCAGGATGGGGATGAAAGTTTTTTTGCAAATCTTCCGGATTGCCTTCGTGATGGATTTGTTTTTAAAAAGGTAAGGGCCTATAAAAGAAATTTTAACGATATTCGTAACAATTTACAGCATTGAAGCTCATGGAAAGAAATTGGAGAACTAAAGTAGATATAGTTAAAGTTTAGCTTTTCATAATGAAACAACAAAATCTTTACATTATTGCAGGATGTAACGGAGCCGGGAAAACAACTGCTTCATTTACCATTCTTCCTGAAATTTTAGACTGTAAAGAATTTGTCAATGCCGACGAGATTGCCAAAGGCCTATCTCCTTTTCAGCCGGAGAAAGTAGCTATTGAGGCAGGGAGAATCATGCTGCAGAGAATTAATGAGTTATTAAAGACGAAAGAAAGTTTTGCTTTTGAAACTACCCTATCATCCAGAAGTTACAGGCCCAAAATTGTTGAAGCACAACAAAACAATTACGTGGTCACTTTGCTGTTCTTTTGGCTTCAGAATATTGAGTTAGCCAGGGAACGGGTAAAAACCAGGGTAAAGGAAGGCGGCCACAATATTGAACCTGAAGTTATTGAAAGACGTTATTATAAAGGTATTCAAAACCTATTTAACGTATATCTGCCTATAGTAGAGAAAGTTTTGATATTTGATAACTCGGAAGGTAATCATATTCTTATTGCTGAAAAGCAAATGTTTGATGCCCTTGAGATTTTAGATGAGGAAAAGTTCAATTTGTTAAGTAGTTATTTATGAGAACTCAAACGGAAGAAACAAAGAAGATTCTTATTGGGCTTGAGTTAGCTTACAAAAGGCTTCTTGAATTCAAAAAACAAAAGAACTCCGAATTAGTCATTTATAAAGATGGTAAAATTGTAAGGATTAAGCCGGAATAGCAGTTATTAAAACTCCAGGAAAAAAATAGCGTTCGAGTTGAAGCAAAACATTAGGGTGCCATAGTAAACGACAAACTCAACCTGGCCATCCTCATCAATAAAAACGAGGTTAAAGAGAAAACCAGAACGCTGGCACCATTGTCCGCGAAGTAGCCAAACTCATGAAAAACGGCGACCAACCTTATTGTGCCACTACCGTCGGTAGTGACATCAAGAGGCTGGATGATGCCAATTGGATCGGCTTATCTATCATTGTTAAATGTTCCTATCGTAGAATCAGGTATTCATCATATATAACCCTTTCAATAAATGAACTTCTTCAAAAACATAAACCGCTTACCTATTACTTTCTGTTTACTTTTCAATATTGCCTATGCCCAAGAACAGAAAGTTTTGTCAGATTCACTATATTCTCAAATATTGAATGAAAAGAGACAATTACATATTGTTCTACCCAAAAACTATAATCCAACTTCCAACGAAACGTATGAAGTTATTTATTGCTTAGATGACATTTCAGATTTTTTAATAATGGAATGGGACATGTTACAATGGGAAGGCTTTATACCCAAAAATATGATTATAGTGGGTATTACTAATCCAAAGATAAACGGAGTTGATATGCGGGAAAGAGATTTTACGCCTTCAAAAACATCCGATATCTCTGGTGGTGCCGATAAATTTCTATTATTTATGAAAACAGAACTGCTCCCTTTTATTAATGGTAAATATAATGGTGCCGATAAGGGTAATACAATCTATGGTGGTTCATTAGGGGGGCTTTTTGTTATCTACAATCTTCTTTATGAGCCCGCACTTTTTACATCTTATATTGCCATTGACCCAAGTCTATGGTGGGATAATCATTTACTAAATAATATAGCTGCAACCAAGCTTGATAGCATTCACTTCGCAAAAAATACACTTTTTATTGTTGGGAGAGCAGGGAACTCATTCAGGGAAATGGGAATTGAAGGATTCGATTCTCTTTTACGAACAAAAAAAACTCACGATCTTGATTGGAAATGCGTAACCTTTAGCAATGAAACACATTACTCTACCAACTTTAAAGGTTTTTGGGATGGTCTGAAATTTTCTTATGGCGGTTTTTATGCATCAAGTGGTGGGTACAACACTTCAAAAAGAATTGTCTTAAAGCCAAAAGCAGGGATTGTACTCAAAGATGAGCCTTTTAAATTAATCTGCTATAACTTAATGGCTGACACTTATCTGCATTATACTACAGATGGTACAGAACCCAACTCCTTATCTCCCACTCTCGCAGGAGAAGAAACCTCTATTTCATTGAGTAAAAGTTCAAAAATTATTGTAAAATCTATCGGTGCTAGACCAGAATATGACAGAATGGATAGTGCACACTTCGTGATTGGGGAAGTATTCAAATCAATTCCAAATCTGACAAAGATAAAGCTAGGCGGATTGCATTATACTTATTATGAAGGAATATGGGACTCAACTCCGGATGTAACACATCTAAAACCAATAAAAAGGGGAATTGCAGATGAGAGTTTCAATATAAACAAGCTAACCAACGAGAAGGATTTTATTTGTATTTTAAATGGTTACCTTAAAATCAATTCTAAAGGATATTATATATTGGAAATGGGTAATGGCAATCAACATTCGAAAGTCTATCTAAATAATCGACTGGTATTGGGACAAAACTTTATTGAAGACGAAGGCGAATTTTTTTTGGCTCCATTAGAAGCCGGTTATTATTATTTTAGAATTGAGTATTTGCATAAAAAAGGTGACTCAGGACTGTCCCCAATTTATATAAAACCGGAAGGTTTGGAAGATTATATAATACCTTTAGATATGTTATACCACACTAGTGATTAAATATTTCTACTTTAAAGAATCTTATACATAAACGTTATAAACGTATTCGAAATTTGTTTTAAGATATATTTATTGTCAGCGAAATGATTTTAAACCACTCTTATAAGACACCCAAAGGCATAATCCAAAGGCTTACCCTCTCTCCAATGAATTTCATAAAAAACGCATTACTTATGTCTCAAAATAGCACACCAATATTATACCAATTGTAATCCTGAATTCCGAAAGCCCTCTAATTGAATATCATTACTTGCCAGATCTGTTATCAGGACATCTATTTTCTCAAGATCTGCAACCTTAAATGCTTCTGTGCGCCCAAGTTTGCTTTGGTCTGCCAGTGCTATAATTTTTTTAGAGGTCTTTATCATGGCTTGCTTCACTTCGGCATCTGCCCTGAATACCGCTGAAGTACCTAATTTACTGTCTACAGCACAGTTTCCCATAAAATAAACGTCAGCTATGTATCAAGGGTAAAAAGCCTGAAGCTGTACCTGTCTCAGGACATGGTCAATTACAAAGACAAGGTCGCGGTATTTCATAACGGAAAACAGGTTTTCAAAGGAAAACTCCAACCGGATAATACCATTATGATGGAAGAGTTTCTAAAGACCAGGGACCGGGTATTCATGGTTTCAAATATCCTGAATATTGAGCTGTAGCAACCTCTCCTTTTCATACACGGAGGGCCAGAGTGTGGCCCCGTGAGGTTTTTAAGGTATATTTGGGTTTTGATATAGAAGATACAATATGAAACTCGCACTGATTGGCTACCAGATCCAGGAAAAATACAATAACGGCACCGTACGGGATGAAGACCAGGACCTTTTTGATTTTTTAAGCGGCAAGGGGCTGGACATTCACCGGGAAGTATGGAATGACCCGGCCGTAAACTGGACTGCTTATGACCTTGTTATCCTTAAATCTCCTTGGGATTACCACGAAAAGTACACCGGGTTTCTGAATTGGATGGACACCCTGGCACAACAGGGAGTACGGGTATTCAATTCTGCCGGAGTGGTCAGGTGGAACAGTGACAAGCATTATCTGAAAGATGTGCTCGATTCGGGACTTCCCGCCATTCCTACCCGCTATCTTGAAAAGGGCAGCATCATTGACCCGCAACACAATTATTTCAAAGAGCTCAATACCCCGCGGCTGGTCATCAAACCCTGTATCAGCGCCGGGGCCAAGAACACGGTGCTGGTCACGCCGGAGGAATTCCCCGAGCTGGTTCCACTGATCCAGACCTGGCTGAAAGAGGAAGCCTACATGATCCAGCCTTTTGTAGAAGAAATACTCAACGGCGAGTGGTCGCTCCTGTTTTTCGGGGGTAAATACAGCCATAGCCTGCTGAAAACCCCGAAAGACCAGGATTTCAGGGTACAACATTACCTCGGGGGAAAAGTGAGCTACCGCGAAGCAGATGCCGGGCTGGTAGAGCAGGCCGCTGCATTTGTTAACCGCTTCGCTGCTGACACCCTCTATGCCCGCGTAGACGGCGTGGTGATCGGGGACATTTTCCACCTGATGGAGCTGGAGCTGATTGAACCCTACCTCTTCCTGGATAACGTACCCGGAAGAATGGAGAATTATTACCGGGCGTTGAAAGATAAATTATAGGAAATTCACGGCTCTAAATTCCCATTTCAACCTGAAAACGGGCATGCCAGTCTTTCGAGACCCGGTTATCCCGGTGTATGTACCGGTTCAGCGAGGCTTCTGCCTGGAATTTAAACGCATGCTCCCAGATATACCGCGTAAGTCCCAGCGTATACTGGTTCTGATCGGGTGTATATACCTGTATAGCATGCCCCGCCTTCTGCCTGCTGAAGCGCCCTATGATCTCGTAATCGGAAGGAAACAGATAACTGGCCTGGTAGTCTGTTCCGTGCCCCACATATACATATTCAGGAGCCCCGGCAGCCTGTATAAGCGGGTCTTTGGCGCTCCGGTCCATATACGCCAGCATGCCGGTAAATCCCCGGTACTTCAGCATGGCGTCAAGCAGCCAGCTGCTCTGGCTTCTGGCTTCCGAAAGCTCTTCCCCCAGAACTCCCTGTGATTTCAGGGCCCTGTCGTTGTAATTATAGGCTGCCGACAAAAGCACTTTAGGCCGGCTTTCTCTTTGAATATCTCCTTCAAACGTAGAGCCCGAATGAGCAAACGCGCCGAATGGAAACAGCTCTGCTTTACCCGTATACGAAAGTCCCTGATCTCCTTTTACCGTAGTGTTCCTGCCATTACCGGTTGTTACCGCCAGCTTCAGGTTATACGAAAACCGGTCTCTGTACTCGTTCAGGTTATGCACCTGGATACCGAAATCACGGTCAAGGTTGAATCGTGCATTGTTAATGCTCCGGTCGGTCAGTTGCAGGGCGCCTGATGAATTCACCCGCTGCCGGTTACCGGGCAGCTTGGTTTGCCCGAAGCTGAACGTCCAGAGCTCATTGGGGCGGTAAAAGATGACGGCGTCGCGTATCACGTTCAGGTTTCCTCCATCGTGAATCTCGCCCACATCTTCCGGTGCAAAAGAAAGCTGGATGGCATACAAAAATTGGGGACTGCCCACGTAGCCGTCAAAACGCAGGCGCAATCTTTTCACATAGGCGCCTATCGAAGATTCGCCTTCCTCATCTTCGGCAAACTCAGCCCTGTTCTGCATTCTGAACCGGATATTCAATTGAAAAAGGCTGTCAGGCGAGGTTATACCCAAGCCCTTACCAAAGTTATAGTACGGCAAAACCGATAGCTTCAGGTCGTTGTCTTCCCGGCCGCTCTTTCTTTTCTTCTCTTCTGTATCTTCCTGCGCCAGCAGGGGGCCGGCGGCAAACAGGGAGATCAGGAGAACAGGTAGTATCTTCATATCCATAAAACGTTCCGGGTAACCCGTTCGTGGTGCAATTGATTTACGAACGGGCGCTGAATTTTTCTTTGAGCCCTTCCAGGTATTCTATCCAGTTTCCTCCCGGCAGCCAGTCGGAGATCAGTGAAATGATCCTGGGAGCAAAGCCTTTCATAAAGTCATATAATTTACTTTCAGCGAGGGTAGATTCAGGAATACGGATACCGATTTTTTCGATGATCCATATAAAAATACTGATCCCGAAAGCTGCCGTTACAGCGCCCAGCGTAGCTCCTAAGAGTCCGTCCAGCACACCCAGGAATGTAATACGGATAGCCTTTTTCATCAGGAGTCCTACCTGGCGGATCAGGAACAGGGAAGGCAGAAAAACCACAAAAAAGCTGAGGTAGGGTGAAAGCCACTTTAAGCGGTCGGTTCCCACGATATCCTCTACAATGCCCGACCCCAGGTACAGGAACTTAAAACCGATAATAATAGCGGCTATAAAAGCCGCTATACCGAAAATCTCGATCAGGAGACCCTTCCTGTACCCGTTAAATGCCCCTATAGCTATAGGAACAGAGAGAATCAGGTCAAATACCGACATAAATTACGCCAGGAGCTTTTTAGCCATTTCAGAGATAGCACGTCCTTCAGCCTTACCGGCCAGCTCTTTGGAGGCTACCCCCATTACCTTCCCTATTTCTGCGGGCGACTTCGCCCCTGTTTTCTCAATAATGGCTTTAACGGCCGCTTCCAGCTCTTCTTCAGACATAGCTGCCGGCAGGTAGGCTTCAATAATGGCTATTTCGGCCAGCTCCTTATCGAGCAGATCCTGCCGGTTCTGGCTCTTATAAATTTCAGCCGAATCTTTCCGTTGCTTCACTGCTTTCTGAAGGAGCTTCAGCTCATCGGCCTCAGTGATCTGCCCGTTGGCCCCCGGTTTGGTTTCTTCCAGCAAAATGGCCTTTTTAATATCTCTCAGTGCTAAAAGTCTTACCTGATCTTTGGCCAGCATGGCAGCCTTTATATCTGCATCAATCGTTACTTTTAATGACATTATCCGTTTGTTTTGGTATTTACACTTATAAAACCCTTAATTTTGGTGTATTAATTCGGGATTACAAAAATGACAAAATTATCGGTCAATATCAATAAAATAGCCACATTAAGAAATTCGAGGGGCGGTAATGTACCTGACCTCCTCCGGGTAGCTGCTGATTGCGAAAGGTTCGGTGCCCAGGGCATCACCGTTCATCCGCGGCCTGATGAGCGCCACATCCGTTACCAGGATGTATTTGACCTGAAAAAACAGGTAAGCACCGAATTCAATATCGAAGGGAACCCTACCGAAGGCCGTTTCCGGGAAGTGGTGCTGGCCGTAAAACCGGAGCAGGTGACCCTTGTGCCCGACGCCCTGGGTGCTCTCACCTCCAACGCCGGGTGGGACACGATCCGGCACCGGGAAAAATTAAAGGAGCTGGTCAGAATGTACAAGGCAGAAGGCATACGGGTATCGATCTTCGTAGATGCCGTACCCGAAATGGTAGAAGCAGCTGCAGAAACCGGTACCGACCGGGTAGAGCTTTACACGGAATCGTATGCCTCCGGCTTTGCAGAAAGCCCCGAAAAGGCCATAGCACCTTTTATCATAGCTGCAGAAGCCGCTCAGAAAGCAGGCCTAGGCCTGAACGCTGGCCACGATCTCAGCCTGGAAAACCTGGAATACTTTCACAAAAACATTCCTGGCCTGCTGGAAGTATCCATAGGCCACGCGCTGATCTCGGATGCCCTCTATTACGGCCTGGAGAACACCATACAGATGTACCTGCGCAAACTAAATTAAAGGCATTATAAAACCGCCCGCCTGATATAATTCTTTGTAAGGCAATAGTAAATACTTTTTTTACTAACTTTACCGGAATTACCTAAGCAGGATTTTTATGATTTTCAATAAAAAAATAGTAGTAGTTCTTCCCGCTTACAATGCTGCTGCCACATTAGAAAAGACATACAGTGAGATTCCGTTCGACCTGGTCGATGAGGTAGTCCTGGTAGATGATGCTTCCCGCGACAACACCATTGAAGTAGCCCGGGAAGTGGGCATTAAGCACATTGTTTCCCACGAAAAAAATAAAGGCTACGGCGGAAACCAGAAAAGCTGCTATCAAAAAGCGCTGGAGCTGGGTGCAGATATTGTCATCATGCTTCACCCTGACTATCAATACACGCCCAGGCTGATCCCCGTGATGTCGTATATGATTGCCAGCGAGCTCTACCCGGTGGTACTGGCCTCGCGTATCCTGGGCAACGGGGCCCTGCGTGGAGGCATGCCCCTCTATAAATACGTTGCCAACCGGGTACTTACTTTTATGCAGAACCTGGTCATCAACCAGAAGCTTTCAGAATACCATACCGGCTACCGCGCCTTTTCAGCAGAAGTTCTCCGGAACATTAATTTCGAAGAGAATTCCGATGATTTTGTTTTTGACAACCAGATGCTGTGCCAGATCTTCAATAAGGGCTACGAAATAGGAGAAGTGACCTGTCCTACAAAATATTTCAAAGAGGCTTCCTCCATCAATTTCCGGAGAAGCGTTATCTATGGATTGGGCTGCCTGGAAACTTCCGTCAAATATTTCCTGCACCGGAAAAACGTGATCAACGAAAAGATCTTCCGGTAAGACTTTCGGGGCTTTCGTATCGTGCAAATACCGGCAATAAAGCCTACCTTTGGCAAAACAATTGGTGTATGTCAGGGTCAGCACTAAAGACCACCCGTTTAAGTCTCCTTTCTAACGTTCTTCTGGCCATTATCAAATGGGTAACCGGGGTGCTGGGCAATTCGTATGCTTTAATCGCTGACGCCATTGAGTCTACGTCTGACATTTTTGCTTCGCTGCTGGTATTGCTCGGAATCAAATATTCCAGCCGGCCGGCCGACAAAAACCATCCCTACGGACACGGACGGGCCGAGCCCCTCATCACTTTCCTGGTTGTGGTTTTCCTGCTGGTATCTGCTTTCGTTATTGCCTGGCAAAGCATTAACAACATCCGGGTTCCTCATGAAGCTCCCCATGCCTTCACCTTATGGGTGTTGGGCGGAATTATCCTTTGGAAAGAGCTTTCCTACCGTTGGGTAATGCAAAACGGGATTAAAAGCAACAGCTCTTCCCTGAAAGCCGAAGCCTGGCATCACCGGGCCGATGCGCTCACTTCAGTAGCCGCTTTTACAGGTATTTCCATTGCCCTTATTATGGGAAAAGGCTACGAATCTGCCGACGACTGGGCCGCCCTTTTTTCCTCTGTCCTGATTGCCTATAATGCCTACCGGATCTTCCGGCCGGCCCTGGGGGAGATCATGGATGAGCAGAATTACGACGAACTGAAAATCGAAATCCGCTGTGTTTCAGCCGGAGTTACAGGCGTGGAAGATACCGAAAAGCTGTATATCCGTAAAGTAGGCATGAAATACCACGTAGACCTGCACGCCATGGTCAAAGGAACCTTAACCGTAAAAGAGGGGCACGATATTGCTCACCGGTTAAAAGATACCCTGCTGGAAAAGATTCCTTCCATAGAAAACGTTTTAATACATATTGAACCGGATAAGTAGCGGTGAATTCCGGGTAGTGAATAATGGGCAACCAGTCGCTTTAACTCATTACCCGGAACTCACCACTCCGAATTAACATATACCATGAAAATATTACCCCTTCTCTTCATTTCCCTCTCCCTGTTTTCCTGCTCCCGTAAAGAGCAGCTGGAAGACCGGCTGAATGCCCTGGTTAAAGATAAAAAGCTGCAGGTGGGTGTGGCCGTGCTGGACATGAAAACCGGTGAACTCACCGAAATCAATGGCCGGGAGAATTTCCCGCTGCAATCCGTTTTTAAGTTTCATATTGCTGCCAAAGTGCTGGATGAAGTAGACCAGGGAAAGCTTCACCTGGATCAGCAGGTGGCGATCCGGTCTTCAGAGATCCTCGAAAATACCTGGAGCCCTTTACGCGACGAACACGGCAAAAAAGATCTGAGCATGCGTCTCGACAGCCTGATTTACTACATGGTATCGGTCAGCGACAATAACGCCTGCGACATCCTCCTCCGCCGTGTAGGAGGCCCCGGAGCCGTCAATGATTATATCCGTTCCTTAGGCATTTCCGGTACCCGGATTGAGGTCAATGAAGAAGAAATGCACCAGGACTGGGAAACCCAGTTCCGGAACGTGGCTACCCCGGTATCGGTAGTAGAAATACTTAAGAAGTTCTACCAGCGCGAGTTTCTTCCAGGAAACATGCATGACTTTCTCTGGGCCCAGATGGCTTATTCTTCTACCGGCAAAAAGCGCCTTAAAGCCGGGGTACCGGCGGATGCAACGGTAGCCCACAAAACCGGAACTTCCGGCCGCAATGCCGAAGGCCTGTCTGCCGCTACCAACGATGCCGGAATTATCCTGCTTCCTGACGGTCACACGTACATCATTGCCGTCTTCGTCACTGAGTCACAGGAAAGCGACGAGGTCAATGAAAAGATAATAGCGGATATCGCGAAGGTTATTACCGCCCGATAATTTCCTGGCAGCCCGGTAGATTAAATTACCCTTAAAAATGAGGGTAGGAAGCTCTGTTGCCTGGATTTTAAATCTACATTAGTATATGTTTACAGGATCAATCTTCAGACTTTAAACAGGAATAATGATGAAAACGTCCATTCTATCCCCGGGATTTTCCCTGTTCGTATTGTAAAGCCAGGATCGCGCACCAGGCAGCCCTGACTTCCTGTTTTTCCAGGAGCTGCTTCGCCAGGGCAAGATACTCTCCCGAGGCATGCTCCTGCTTAAAGGAGCCTACTTCATTGCTATCCGGTAAACGGTGGATATTGCCCAGCCGGCCCAGGTCATTTCCTGTAAAAAGCGGGTTATCCCGGATAAACGCCGGGATACAATCTACACCTACTCCCACCTGAACATTGGGCTTTGCCACCTCAAAAACAGCCTCTCCCGAAGCCCGGCAATACCAGTCGCCGCCCATTCGTGCCACCCAGTCGGTTTTCAGCGGATCTATCCGGCCGTTTTCATCCAAAAGCTCTTCGGAAACATGGGCCAGCAGCACTTCGCAGATCACCAGGTTGGGAGCCCCGCCCTGGTCACCCAGGCTTACAATCTGCCTGATCCTGCATTCAAAAGCTACTTTTGATTCAGCCACCCGGGGCGGTTTTACTTTTACGGAAGACATCGGGGTAAACCCGGCCTTGATAAATTCGTTCACGCCCCTGGGATATTCGCAGCTGGCCAGTGAAACCTGTTCCACCATGCTGTAGTCAACCATGTTGATGACCACCTCGTCTACTTCATAAACGTTATTCAGCGTATCTTTCCCGCTGTTATCCCGCACCCGCTTGTTGGGAGAAAACACCAGGGTGGGCGGGTTACTTCCAAATGCATTAAAGAAGCTGAAAGGGCTCAGGTTAACGTTTCCTTCCCGGTCTGTTGTACTGGCAAAAGCAATGGGCCTGGGAGCCACAGAGCTGAGCAGGTACGAATGAAATTCAGCCGTGGAAACCTCTTTGGGGTCTATGGTTTTCATAAAAATGTTGGGTTATTAGGAGCAACCGTCTTACCTGGCCGGCAAAACGGTATTGCTTACCTCGCCGAAATCTACGCGTATATTGCCTTTTTCCGCATAGCCGCGGATCGTCAGCGTATCGCCGTCTTCCAGGAATGCCCTTTCCGTGCCGTCTTCCAGCACAATAGGGTTCTTTCCGCCCCAGGTCAGCTCCAGCATAGATCCGAAGCTGCCGGGCTCCCTGCCCGAGATCGTGCCGGAGGCCAGCAAGTCACCAACCTGCAGGTTACAGCCGGTAACGGTATGGTGGGCAATCTGCTGGGGGACGGTCCAGTACAGGTGCTTAAAATTCGAGCGGCTGATTACTTTCTCTACTCCATTGGCGGTAGTAAGCAGCACTTCCAGGTGAATGTCAAACTGGTTGCGGTTCTTAGCCTGCAGGTACGGCAGCACTTCGGGGTCCTGCTGTGGCGCCTCCACCCTGAACGGTTCAAGCGCTTCTACAGGGATCACCCAGGGTGAAACGGAGGAAAAGAAGTTCTTGGCCAGGAAAGGCCCTAACGGCACGTATTCCCAGGCCTGTATATCGCGGGCCGACCAGTCGTTAAACAGCTGGAACCCGAAAACATATTCTTCCGCCTCATCTACAGGAATCGGCTCCCCATGTGCATTGGCCTTCCCGATAACAGCGGCCATTTCGAGCTCAAAATCCAGCCGGCGGGTTTCAGAAAAGACCGGCGAAGCCGCTCCGGCAGGTTTGATCTGTCCTTTCGGCCGGTGAAACGGGGTCTCCGATACAAAGATAGAGCTGGCCCGGCCGTGGTAACCCACGGGCAGGTGTTTCCAGTTGGGTAAAAGCGCCTGCTCCGGGTCGCGGAACATCACTCCCACGTTATAGGCATGCTGCTCGGAAGAGTAGAAATCGGTATAGTCGCCCACCTTTACCGGGAGGTGCAGGTCTACCCTCTGGTAGTAAAAATAGGCCTCCATAATCTCCGGGGTCGGATTTTTCAGCAGCTTCTGAAGTAAGCTTCTCACCGCATTGGTCTTTTTCCTGCCCAGGGCAATAAAGTCATTGAGGTAAGGCTGGCTGAAAACGGGCCGTGGAATATCGAGGTCATCAAAGAGGCCCTCATTGGCCAGGAAAGAGAGGTCCACCACTTTATCATCCACGGCCGTAGCCAGGCATTTTTTAGACTCTCCGAAAGAAAAAATCCCAAAGGGAATAGTATCCGTAGAAAAATTCATAGACGGGTTTGAGACATAGCTGGTAAATATATAACGAAAAAGAAGGCCGAATCACTCCAACCATGACCGATAATATTTCCCGTCGTCAATCCGGAGCGCTTCAGCGGTCAGGCTCAGGGGGCGGAAAGTGTCAATCATCACAGCCAGCTCGTGTGTTTCGGTCTGGCCCACAGACCGCTCATAGGCACCCGGTGCGGGACCGTGTGGAATCCCGCCCGGATGCAGGGTGATGTGCCCTTTTTCGATATTGTTCCGGCTCATAAAATCGCCGTCTACATAATACAGCACCTCGTCTGAGTCAATATTGGAATGGTTATAGGGTGCCGGAATACTTTGCGGGTGGTAGTCGTACATGCGTGGACAAAACGAGCAAACCACAAATGCCGATGTTTCAAATGTCTGGTGAACAGGCGGCGGCTGGTGAATCCTGCCGGTGATGGGTTCAAAATTATGAATCGAAAAACCGTAAGGATAATTGTAGCCGTCCCAGCCTACCACATCAAAGGGATGCGTAGGGTAAAGCATGTCATACAAAACGCCTTCTTTTTTGATCTTTATCAGGAAATCACCCTTTTCGTCGTGGGTCTCCAGGTCTTGCGGAAGCTTATAATCACGCTCGCAGAAAGGCGAATGCTCCAGCAGCTGCCCGAACCAGTTCCGGTAGCGCCTGGGCGTATATATGGGGTGGAAGCTTTCTGCAAAAAGCAGGCGGTTATCTTCCGTATCAAAGTCTACCTGGTATATAATTCCGCGTGGAATGACCAGGTAGTCCCCGTATTCAAAAGGGATGTTCCCCAGCTGTGTACGCAGGGTACCCCTCCCCTGGTGAATGAAAAGCAGCTCGTCAGCATCTGCATTCTTGTAAAAATAATTGCGGAGCGACTTCCGTGGAGCAGCCAGGCCGATATGGATATCCTTATTTACGAGCAGGGCTTTGCGGCTGTCGAGGTAATCGTCTTCCGGGCTGACCTCAAATCCTTTGAGCAGGCGGGCTTTGATCCCTTTTTCTATGGCGACCTGGGGCCTGACATCTTTTTCCCCCAGGATCTCCTTTACCATGGTAGGCCGGTAAACCTGGTACATAAGGGTAGACATGCCGTCAAACCCGATGGTGCCGAACAGCTGTTCGTAATACAGGCCGCCGTCGGGTTTCCTGAACTGTACATGGCGCTTGGCCGGTATTTTTCCTGATTTATGATAGACAGGCATATGAATTCTATGACAAACGTTTTACAAATTTCCCCTTCTCGCCTGCTCTCTTTCAATGGCTTCAAACAGGGCTTTAAAGTTCCCTTTACCGAAAGAAGTAGCCCCGCGGCGCTGGATGATCTCGAAAAACATGGTGGGCCGGTCGGTAACGGGTTTCGTAAAGATCTGCAGGAGGTAACCTTCCTCATCGCGGTCTACCAGTATATTCAGGTCTCTGATCTCTTTCAGGTCTTCCCTGATGATCCCTACCCTTTCGGTCAGGTCTTCGTAGTAGGTATCGGGCACTTCCAGGAACTCCACCCCGTTGGCTCTCAGGCGGGATACGGTTTCCACGATGTCGTTTGTAGCTACCGCCAGGTGCTGTACCCCTGCACCGTTGTAAAATTCAATGTATTCTTCAATCTGCGACTTCCGTTTGCCGTCGGCCGGCTCGTTGATCGGGAATTTCACGTACCCGTTGCCGTTCGAAACCACCTTCGACATCAGGGCGGAGTATTCGGTAGATATATCTTCGTCGTCAAACGTAATAAGCAACCTGAAGCCCAGCACGTCTTCGTAAAATTTCACCCATTCGTTCATTTCGCCCAGCTCCACATTTCCCACGCAGTGATCAATGTACTGCAAGCCCACATCACCTTTAAAGGTCAGGCTTTCATAGGGTTCATACCCCGGCAGAAAAGGGCCGTCATACCGGCTTCGCTCTACAAATGTGTGTACGGTATCGCCATACGTACGGATCGAAGCCGTCACCACTTCACCGTATTCATCTTTCAGCACCCGGGGCTCATGCACCGGCACAGCACCCCGCTTCACGGTTTCTTCAAACGACTTCCGGGCATCGTCTACCCAAAGGGCCAGCACTTTTACCCCGTCGCCGTGGCGTTGTACATGTTCGGCAATCTCCGTATTTCCTTTCAGATCTCCGGTGAGCACCAGCCGGATCTTGCCCTGCTGCAACACGTAAGAGACCTTGTTTTTTAGTCCTGTTTCGGGCCCGGCATAGGCCACCGTTTTAAAGCCAAAAGCCATTTCGTAGTAAAAAGCCGCCTGCTTGGCGTTTCCTACGTACAATTCTACGTAATCGGTGCCTTTCAAGGGCAGGAAGTCGGTGGTTACAGGTGCTTCTTCGGCTGCTAAAGTTTCCATTGGAGATTGAATTTTCTTGTAAAATTCCCACATATTATGGTATTTGTCCAATATAATTTACTTACTTTGTAATAAGTTTTACTTATGATAAACCATACGAGGCATATAAGTCATATATAGTTAATCTGATATGCCTTATATGACTTTATGGTTTTAACAAACTTATATGCCTTATATGGTTTAAACCAATGGAACTACGGCAATTGAAATATTTTGTTGAGGTAGCAGATAAGCAGCATTTCGGGCGGGCCGCCGAGCAGCTTTTTATTTCCCAGCCCGCGCTGAGCCAGCAGATCCGGCTGCTGGAAGAGAACCTGGGCGTGGAGCTACTGGACACCACCGCCCGGAAAAACTACCGCAAGGTAAAGCTGACCCCGGCAGGCGAACATTTCCTGGCCGAAGCCAGGAAGCTCCTGCTGCAGGCCGGCAGGCTGGAAGAAACCACAAGGCAGATAGCCCGGCAGAACCAGGTTTTGCGGCTGGGCGTTTACAAGGCTTTACTGAAAGAGCGGATCGTGGAGTTTATAGAAGCCTTCAGCCGTGCCCGGCCCTATACGGAGATCTCAATCCATGAGTACGACAATTACCTGGAAGTTCAGGATGCGCTCCTGGACCGGGAAATTGACCAGGGACTTACCCTTTACCCGGTTATTCATCCCACGCTGAAGTATGAAATACTGAAAACCGGCGGACTGTCACTTATCCTCTCCAAAAACCACCCTATGGCCGGCCGGGAGGTGCCCGTAGAGCATCTTCTGAAGAACGGGAAATGGATAGAGCTTTCACGGAAGGTTCACCCCGTTTACAAAGAGATAGAAGACCGGTGCCACGCACTGGGCATCCAGCGGCAGATCATCCAGGAGGTCAGCTCGCTTAACCTGCTTATCAGCCTGGTAGGCCTCAATAACGGCATAGGCTTTGCTCCTTCGCTCTTTGATTTCAGCGCTGAGCCGGGTATCCTGGTGAAATCACTGGAGAATACCGTTTTCGGTGATATCCGGATCTGCCATATCCTGGCCCGGACCTGATTCAGGAAGGGTTCAGCAAGCCGGCGATCTCCTCGCGCAGGGCTGCGCTACGGATCAGGTCAGGCTGCTCCTGCAGCTCTTTGACCAGTATAATGTTTTTACGCAGCAAAGCAGCAGTCTGCTCTTCGTTAAGGGTAGTCAGGCAGGTGATCGGGTAGAGCCCTTTCTGATCAATGAGGTTCTTCAGGCTATGGCCGGCGGGGTAATCCCACGAGAGGAGCTCAAGCCCGTAATACCTGCTGAAATCGATGCTGTCCTGGGTAAAGTAGGAATTGGTCACCAGCATGCCCGATGTAAATTCCATTTCTTCGTCCCAGAACCGGTATTTCTTGTCCGAAATATCTTTCACCCGCGACAGCACATACATGGGGGTAGTAACCGATATCCGGGCCTCACCGGTATTCCTGAATTTACATTCTATCCATATCAGCTGCCCGTCTTTAGCGGCGATCACATCGGCTTCATGGGTGACCGCATGCCCGGGAATATGCTTGCTGTGCAGGGTTTTGTATCCCAGGTTTTCCAGGAATTTGGCGATCCACTTTTCAAAGTAATAGCCGGCAGGCCCCAGCTTCATGAGCGCTTTTTTCAGGCTGTAGCGGGCGGCATAGGCATTGGAGTAATTCCGGAGCAGCTCATGCGCCCACTGGTACAGCTGGCGGGTGCTCATGCCTTCGTACATCCTGCCCAGGATCTCTTCCAGGACATGATCTACCTGGTATTCGGGGGCTCCTGATTTCAGGAGAGACGTTTTGAACCGGCTTTCATCAAAGACGGTTTCTTCCCCGTTATCTTTCAGTAATTTCATTGGAATTGAACAGGTTCAGGTAACCGGGGCCTTATCACTGAAAGCCCCGGTTGTCCTTCCTTATTTTTGGGCAGCTTTTGCCTGCTGCATCGGGTTACCGCCTGTAGAGGCGCCTCTAGGAACACCCGACATCCGGAAAGCTTCAAAGCGGCTTACCTTTGATGTATTTCTCGGCCATACATTGTTGTCTTCATCAATGTCGGCTGTTTCCCGGTAAGGATCCAGCTTCACGGCTTTCACTTCTTTGGCTTTGGCAAATACCTTGGTCACTTCGTTCTCGTTTTTCCTCCAGATATAGGCAGAAATCCGCTCTACTTCTTTCGTACCGTCGGTATATTCCCACTCAATGATCAGCGGCATCACCAGCCCGCCGATATTTTTGAAGTTGATCTCGTAAAAGTGGTATAGCTGCTCATTGCTTTTTGAGCGGGCAAAGTCGGCTTTTTCTTTTTCACTTACGGCAAAACGATCCCATTTGTTGTAAAAATCCAGCAGGCTGGTATCGGCTTCCACCGCATATTTCAGTCCTTCTTCCTTGTTCCTTTTCCGGGAAATATCGTCCAGGTCGCGGTCAAAAGCAGCTGATTTTTCTTTCGCGACCCTTTCCGGGTCTTTATCGTTCAGCATGTAATGCTTCACATCTTCTATGGAAATATCTACCGGCTCAATGTCATAGAACCACCCTCTCCAGAACCAGTCGAGGTCAACTGCAGATGCATCTTCCATGGTGCGGAAGAAATCGGCCGGTGTAGGGTGCTTGAAGGCCCATCGGGTAGCATATTCTTTAAAGGCAAAGTCGAACAGCTCCCTTCCCATAATGGTTTCCCGGAGAATATTCAGGCCGGTAGCCGGCTTGGCATAGGCATTGGGGCCGAACTGAACAATGTTTTCCGAGTTGGTCATGATAGGCTCCAGCTGATCTTTCGGCAGCTTCATGTAGTCGGTGATCATAAAAGCAGGGCCCCTTTTTGACGGGTAGCCCGGCTCCCACGCCTGCTCGGTCAGGTATTGCACAAAGGTGTTCAGGCCTTCGTCCATCCAGGTCCATTGTCTTTCGTCGGAGTTAACAATCATAGGGAAGAAGTTATGCCCTACTTCGTGGATGATTACGCCGATCATACCGTATTTGGTGGCTTCCGAGTAGGTTCCGTCTTCTTCTGTACGGCCGTAGTTAAAACAGATCATCGGGTATTCCATACCGTTAGCCGCTTCTACCGAAATGGCTACCGGGTAAGGGTAGGAAATGGTATGCTTCGAATAGTTTCTCAGGGTATGAGCCACCACTTTGGTCGAGTATTTGCGGTACAGACCGTAAGCCTCGGGGCCATAATACGACATGGCCATCGGGGTATTTCCTTCAATGCCGTCGGTTTTCATGGCATCCCATACCAGCCGGCGGGAAGAAACAAAGGCAAAGTCACGCACGTTCTTTGCTTCGTAGGTCCAGGTCTTCTTCGTGGTTGCTTTTGAGCGGATAGCGCTCTCCATTTCGGCTTTGGTCACCACTTCTACCGGTTCCCGGGTTTCATTCTGGGCTGCTTTCCATCTTTTCAGCTGATCGGCCGAAAGCACCTTGTCGTAGTTCAGGCAAACGCCTGTAGCTCCTACCACGTGGTCAGCAGGTACGGTAATATTGACTTTGTAATCGCCAAAGGCCAGCGCAAATTCGCCGCGGCCGGTAAATTGCTTGTGCTGCCATCCCTGGAAGTCGGAGTAAACGGCCATACGCGGGAACCACTGGGTAATGGTGTACAGGTAGTTATCGTCTTTGGCGAAATACTCGTATCCACCCCGGCCGCCTTCTTTCATCCGGTCGGAGATATTGTAATTCCAGTCTACTTTAAAGACAAATTTAGCGCCGGGTCTCAACGGGGCCGGCAGATCGATGCGCATCATGGTATAATTGATGGTGTAAGGCAATGCTTTGCCTGTAGCATCTGTTACTTTCATGATGTTCACGCCAAATTCTTTTGTTGGCTTCTGGGTCATAGACCGGATCTGGTTTTCCGATACCCTGGCGGTAATTTTACTGCCGTCAAACGACTTGCTCTCCGCATTGGACGCATGCTGGTTTTCGTCGAGCTGCAGCCAGAGATAACTCAGCGGATCAGGCGAGTTATTGGTATAGGTGATGGTTTCGGAGCCGGTGATTTTCTGGTTGCTGTCGTCAAGCTCTACGTTGATCACGTAGTCTGCCTTCTGCTGCCAGTAGTTCGGGCCGGGGGCTCCTGAAGCCGAACGGTACATATTGGGATCGCTCATAATGGTACCCAACTGCTCAAATTTGTTCCCGTGATTGGAAGTAGGGTTGTTCCGGATGTTCTGGGCACAGACACTTCCGGCCAGAAAGCTCAGGACAATGACTAATTTTTTCATTTTTTAATTCTAAAATATATTACCAATTCTTTCGATGCACATAATCAATGCTATGCCAAATATAGCAGATGATAAAAACATATTCCAGTCTCTGCGGGAAACTTTGAAATATTTTATGGCCAATTGTGCTACCAGCAGTACCACCAGCACGATGATCACCTGCCCGAACTCCAGTCCCACATTAAACCCGAAAAGCGGCACAAGCAGGTCAGATTCGCCCCCCAGCAGGCTTCTTAAATAATTGGAGAAGCCCATTCCGTGAATAAGTCCGAAAAAGGCAGCCACCGCATATTTGAAGCTCCGGTGCTCCTGCTGCCCGCCCAGGATATTCCCGAGAGCGGTTACGACTATCGACAGGGGGATCAGGAATTCAATCAGGTCGGAATTGATTCTTATTACATTCAGAACACTGAGAGCCAGTGCTATAGAGTGGCCGATCGTAAAGGCAGTGACCAGGATAAGCACCTTTTTCCAGTTGTTGAGGGTATAAATACCGCACAAAGCCGTTACGAAAAGAATGTGGTCATATCCACCCAGATCCAGTATATGCTGCCAGCCCAGCTCAAAATAAAGTGAAAATATATCCAAATGCATATGCTTATTAATTGGCAAATATGGTATTTATTTGACGTTTAATTGTTATTTCAGAAGAAGAAATATGCTTTATATCCCGTTTTTGTGGCTATTCTGGCTGCATCCTTTCTATGTCAGCGTGACCACCATCGAGCAAAGCCGCGATAAAACTTCGCTGGAAATCACTTCACGGATTTTTTACGATGACCTCGAAGTGGCCCTCAAAGATGAGTTCGGCGGAAAAACAGACCTGAACAACACGGCACAAAGCCAGCAGAATTCAGACCTGATCCGGCAGTATTTCAACCGGCATTTCAAGGTCAGGATAGACGGGAAAGCCGCAAACGCTGAATTCCTGGGCTTCTCTATTGAGCATGAGGCGGCCTGGTGCTTCCTGGAAGTAAAAGGGGTTACCTCTGTACAAAAAATAGAAGTGTATGACAACCTGCTTTACTCCTCTTTCAAAGAGCAGATCCATATTTTTCACCTGAACATCAACGGCAGGAAGAAGAGTACGAAACTGAGCAACCCGGATGCGCAGGCCCGATTTGAATTTTAATCCTAAAACAAATCGGCTTTTTAGAACATCTCTTGCAATTTTCTTCCTAACTTGCTCTTTTCAACCCAAATGAATATGAATTTCCCGGTGCTTATCCGGGCCCCGGAATCCTCTTTCACCCATGAAAAAAATTCTTCTCCTCATCGCCGTTGCTTTCTGGAGTTGTTCTTCCAAAGAAACAGCTGACCTGGTCGTGATCAATGCCCGGGTGTATACCGTTAATTCGCGGTTTACCACAGCAGAAGCTTTTGCCGTAAAAGACGGCAAGTTTATCCGGGTAGGTACCACCCGGGAGATCCAGCGGAAATATAAGGCAAAAGAGACCATTGATGCCCAGGGAAAACCGGTATATCCCGGTTTTTACGATGCCCATGCCCATTTCCCCAGCCTGGCGGAGTTTTTAGGACAGGTGGATCTGAACGGCTCAAAGTCATTTGAAGAAGTAGTGAACCGGCTCAAAGCCTGGGAGCAGAACAACCCCGGCAAAGACTGGATCATCGGTGGCGGGTGGGACCAGAATCTCTGGCCCGGAAAGCAGTTTCCGACCAAAGACCTGCTGGATAAGGCTTTCCCGGACAAGGCAGTATTCCTGAGCCGCGTGGATTACCATGCGGCGGTAGTCAATTCGAAGGCCCTGACACTGAACCATATAACGGACATAAAAGAAGTACCGGGCGGGCTCATTGGCGGGAAAAACAATGTACCTGACGGCCTGCTGGTAGACAATGCCATGGACCTGATCCATATTCCGCCACCATCGGAAGAAGAATTCCTGAAGCTGCTGCAGGTTGCCCAGGACTCCCTGTTCTCGGTAGGGCTCACCAGTATTATTGATGCCGGCCTGCCGGTCAGCACCCTCGAGCTGATGAAAAAATTCTATGCCGACGGGAAGCTGAAAATCAGGGACTACGCCATGGTATCGGCCTCTCCGGAAAGCATAGACGACTACATTCAAAGGGGATTCTACGAATCGGACCGGTTGGAGATCAAATCTTTCAAAATACTGGGCGACGGCGCGCTGGGTTCGCGCGGAGCCTGCCTGCTGGAGCGTTATCATGACGCCCCTACCAAAGGGTTTCTTCTCCATAGCCCCGAAGAGCTGGATAAGATGATTGAGAAGATTTCCAACAGCCCCTTCCAGGCCAATGCTCACGCTATAGGCGACTCGGCCAACCGCATCCTCCTCGACCTCTACGGGAAGCACCTGACCAACAATGCCAACCGCCGCTGGCGCATTGAGCATGCCCAGATTGTTTCACCTACCGACTTTCCAAAATTTGCCCAGTTCCGGATCATTCCTTCCATCCAGCCCACGCATGCCACTTCCGATATGTACTGGGCAAAAGACCGGATAGGCGAAGAAAGAATGAAAGGCGCTTATGCCTATAAGCACCTCCTGAATGAATACGGCAAAGTAGCGATAGGCAGCGATTTCCCGGTAGAGCATTTTAACCCGCTCTACGGTTTTCATGCCGCCGTGGCCCGTGTAGATGCCAAAGGGTACCCCAAAGGCGGCTTCCAGATGCAGGATGTGCTCTCGCGTGAGGAAACCCTGAAGGGCATGACCCTGTGGGCGGCCTATTCCTGTTTCCAGGAATACCGGCGGGGCAGCATTGAGAAGGGCAAGGATGCCGATTTTATTATCCTGGAAAACGATATCATGACCCTGCCCGCCGAAAAGCTGAGAACGGTGAAGACCCTGCGTACGGTAGTGGGGGGAGAAACGGTATTTCTGCGGGAGAATCCATAATTCCGGGTACAGAGCAGCACGTACCGGGTAAGGACAAAAGTCAACCGGGGAGGTTTCATTCAGAACCCTCCCGCCTTAAATAAAAATAGCAGAATGACCTTTCTTATTATCTTACTGAGCCTGGCCTGCCTGATTGTACTTATTTCGTACTTCAAGGTGAATGCTTTTCTCTCCTTTTTGCTGGTTTCCATTGCTACGGGTCTCGCCCTGGGCATACCTTCTGACAGCATCATTACATCAGTGGAAAAAGGCATAGGCGGGATCATGGGGAGCCTTACGCTCATCCTGGTACTGGGCGCCATGCTGGGAAAGCTGGTAGCAGAAAGCGGTGCGGCCGACCGCATAGCTGCCGTGATGGTCAGGGTATTCGGAGAGAAATATATGCGGTGGGGGCTGACCGTTACCGGTTTTATTGTGGGTATCCCGCTCTTCTACGGCGTAGGATTTGTACTGCTGGTACCCCTGATCTTCTCCATTGTTTACAAATACAAGCTCCCGGCAGTGTATATCGGCCTGCCTATGCTGGCCGCCCTGTCGGTTACGCACGGGTTTATTCCGCCGCATCCTTCTCCGGTAGCGCTGGTTACCCTGTTTCATGCCGACATGGGCCTTACCCTGATCTACGGGCTCATGATAGCCATTCCGGCCATCGTGCTGGGCGGGCCAATTTTTTCAAAGACCCTGACCGGCATACAGGCGGCCCCGTCGGCCCTTTTTCAGCCCAAAGAAACCGGGCAAGCCCAGCTACCGGGCACGGCCAACAGCTTTATTACCGCCCTGTTTCCTGTTTTTGCCCTGATCCTGTTTACTGTTCTCACGTATACCGTGTCCGGTGCGGGCACCCTCAAGCTCATTCATTTCCTCGGAAACCCCTCTGTGGTGATGATCCTGGCGCTGCTGCTGGCTACCTATACCCTGGGGATCGGGCAGGGCAAAAGCATGGTGTGGCTCATGAAAGTATACGAAGAAGCGGTTAAAGACATCGCCATGATTCTTCTCATTATAGCCGGCTCCGGCATTTTCAAGCAGGTGATGGAAGACAGCGGCGTGAGCATGCAGATAGCCGTCAGCCTCCAGGAGCTGAACATTCACCCGCTTATCCTGGCCTGGGTTATTACGGCGGTTATCCGCGGATGCGTGGGTTCTGCCACGGTGGCGGCGCTTACGGCCGGTGGCGTGCTGCTGCCCCTGGTTACGTCTTCAGGCGTAGATCCTAACCTGATGGCTTTATCCATTGGTGCGGGGAGCCTCATGTTTTCTCATGTCAATGACTCCGGCTTCTGGTTATTCAAAGAGTATTTCGGAATCAGTGTGAAAGACACGTTCCGTTCCTGGTCTATGATGGAAGCCATTGTCTCTCTTACCGGGCTGACCGGGGTTTTACTGTTGCAACTGATCATTCAATAAATTTATATGTATAACGCAGACGAACAATTTGAAAGGCTGGGCTTGTCTCTCCCTCCCGCACCCGCACCCAAAGGCGTTTACAAGCCCTGTCTTACCGACGGCAAATACCTCTATCTTTCAGGCCACGGGCCGGTGCAGGACGATGCCTCGCTGATCATCGGGCGGATAGGCCGTGAAATGGATGCCGACGAAGGAAAACGGGCCGCACGGCAGGTTGGGCTGACCATGCTTTCAACCATTAAAACCAACCTGGGCAGCCTGAATAAGATAAAACGGGTGATCAAAGTGCTGGGTATGGTCAACTGTACCCCTGAATTTGAGCACCATCCGTTTATTATTAACGGATGCAGTGAGTTGTTTGCTTCGGTATGGGGCGAAGAAAACGGCATAGGCGTAAGAAGCGCTGTAGGTTTCGGCTCCCTGCCCGACAATATTCCCGTAGAAATAGAAGCCCTTTTTGAATTGTATTAAACAGCGGTGAGCTTTGAGCCGTGAGCTTTGAGCCAGGATTACGGCCCTAATAACTCATAGCTCACGGCTCACAACTCATAGCTAAAATTATGGAAAAACCGTTCATTATTGACGCCCACCTTGACCTGAGCATGAATGCCATGGAATGGAACCGCGACCTGCGTATTTCCATTGATGAGCTGAACGGCAGAGAAGCCGGCATGACCGATAAGCCCGACCGCGGAAATGCGACTGTCACCTTCGACGAGCTCCGCAAAGGAAACATCGGCCTGGTAGTGGCCACCCAGATTGCCCGGAATGTACGACCCGGCAGTCCGCTTCCCGGCTGGCTCTCGCCCGAACAGGCCTGGGCACAGACACAGGGCCAGCTGGCCTGGTACAAAGCCATGGAGGAAGACGGCCATTTGCGGATGATCTGCAGCCGGAAAGAGCTGGAAGAGCACCTGGCCCAATGGCAGGCAGGCAACAGGACCATCGGCTACCTGCTCAGCCTGGAAGGAGCCGACTCGCTGGTGAACCTCAGCTACGTGGAACGGGCCTACCGCTACGGACTGCGGGCCATAGGCCCCGGCCATTACGGACCGGGCAGGTATGCCAACGGCACCGATTCTTCAGGCAAGCTGAACGCCGATGGCGTGGCCCTGCTGCAGGAAATGGAACGGCTGAACATGATCCTGGATGCTACCCACCTGAACGACGACGCCTTCTGGGATGCCCTTAACCGGTACAAAGGGCATATTTGGGCCAGTCACAACAACTGCCGTCGGTTTGTAGATCATAACCGCCAGTACAGCGATGACATGATCAGGGCCCTGCTGGAACGCAACGCGGTCATCGGTGTAGCGCTTGACGCCTGGATGATGGTGCCGGGCTGGGTCAGGGGCCAGTCTACGCCAGACGCCATGAACTGCACAATGGAGATCATGGCCAATAATATTGACCATATCTGCCAGCTGGCCGGCAATACCGATCACGCGGCCATAGGCAGTGACCTGGATGGGGCTTTCGGGCGCGAACAGTGCCCCTGTGACCTGGAGACCATCTCCGATATGCAAAAGGTATTTCCTATGCTCAGAAACCGGGGCTACAGCGACGAAGACCTTCAGAAAATTGCCCACGGTAACTGGCTGCGGTTTATGCGTAACGCACTACCGGAGTAAGCCCTGCGCGCTTACTCCACATAAACCTCATCAGCCAGTAACCAGGCCTTACCTCCCGCCCCGTATTCGCCTTCCGGGATGATCTCCTTGTTTTGAGCGAAAACTTTCACATAACGGGCTTTTTCCGGCCGGATTTTCGCCCGAACCCGGTTGATGCCGTTTTCCGGGAATTCAGCCGTACGGAAAACCTCGCGGTAGCTTACCCCGTCTTCCGACACATAAAATACCAGGGTCACGGGTTCCCACATTTTTTGCCAGTGGTATTTCAGGATATTGATACCCAGTTGTGAGACTTCCTGCACCTTGCCCAGGTCAATCACGGCTTCCAGGTCTTTGCCGCTAAAGCCTGCCCACTCGCCGTTGTTGTAACGGGCATTCCCGGTCAGCCCGTTGACCAGGGCAAACGAAGAAGGCGGGTTAAATGCCCCTTCAGGCGGGTAAGTAAGCCGGATATCCCTGTACAGGCCTTTGTGCGACCGGAACTCCTGTTCCAGCACCTTGCCGTAGGGCTGTCCTGACCGGAACAAACGGCTTTTGATCACCCCGCTTTTTTCCATACGGATGGGCTGCCCGTAAAGCCTGTCACGGGTAGTAGGTTCCCGCCCGTCCAGGGTATAGTAGATCTGTGCGCCGGGCAGGATGGAAGACAAGGAAAGCGTATTTTTGTTCCAGGTATACTTCAGCTCTTCGTAGCGGTCAAAATAGTTTACCCCTTTTCTTTGCAGCACGGTTTCGTGGCGGCGCAGGCGTTCCAAGAAACGACTGTAATTCTTCTGCTCCGGGGCAGTCCAGGCAATTTCCGCCACGGCCAGCGCTCTCGGAAAGGCCATGTATTCTGCCTGGGCAGCTGTGGTGGTGTATTCTGACCACAAATTCCCCTGCACGCCTGAAATATAGGGGTAAAACTCCGGCTCCAGCTCCTGGGGATACGGTTCGTAACTGTAAACTTTATCCAGGGGAGTAAACCAGGCGGCAGCGGTGGGTTCGGCGGGGTCAAGCGACTGGTAGTAATCAAAATACAAATGACTTTCGGGCGTCATAATGACCCGGTGCTTCTGCCGGGCTGCGGCTATGCCACCTGCTTCTCCCTGCCAGCTCATCACCGTGGCATTCGGGCTCAGGCCACCCTCCAGGATCTCGTCCCAGCCGATGATCTCCCGTCCCTTGCCGTTCAGGTATTTTTCTATACGGCGGATAAAGTAGCTCTGCAGCTCATGCTCGTTTTGCAGGTGCTGCTCTTTCATACGGGCCTGGCAGCGCGGACAGGCCTTCCACCGCGTTTTCGGGCATTCATCTCCCCCGATATGGATGTATTTTGAAGGAAAAATGGCCATGATCTCATCCAGCACATCTTCGAGGAATGTAAAGGTGCTGTCTTTCCCGGCACAGAACACCTCGTCAAAAACACCCCAGAAAGTAGCGGTCCGGTAGTTTTCTCCCCGGCACCCCAGGTAAGGGTAAGCCGCCAGTGCCGCTGATGCGTGACCGGGCATCTCGATTTCGGGAATAACGGTAATGTGCCGTTCAGCGGCGTAGCGCACCAGCTCCCGGGCTTCTTCCTGGGTATAAAAGCCCCCGTAAGGCTTGCCGTCAAACCGGTGCGGAGAGTCTTTTTTATGACCGATCAGCGTTTCATTGCGGTAGGCCGCTACCCGCTGGAGCTCAGGGTATTTTTTTATCTCTATCCGCCAGCCCTGGTCTTCGGTCAGGTGCCAGTGAAAGGTATTCAGCTTGTAAAAAGCCATCAGGTCGATGTACTTTTTAAGGAAATCCGGGGAGAACATGTTGCGCCCCACATCCAGGTGCAGGCCCCGGTAAGCAAAGCGCGGCGCATCGGCTATGCGGCAGGCCGGGATAACCGGTGACTGCCCGGCCAGCTGCAACAGGCTCTGGACTCCGTAAAAAGCACCTGCGGCGTCATTCCCGGTGATCCGGATGGCCTCGGGGCTTACCGTCAGGGTATAGGCTTCTTTCTTCCCCAGCGAATCTGTTCCGAGCCATATGGCAGCACCTGCGGAGTTTCCTGCTGAAACCCGCACAGACAGCAGCTCTTCCAGGCCGGCCCGGAGAAATTCCACGGCAGGGCGTAAAGACGTTTCACCGCCAAGCGTTGTACCTTCGTGTATTGTAAACGATCCGTTCATGATCTGAACGGATCCGGGTTGGGGAATCAGCGGCAGCTGGGCATTTACCCAACTACTGCTGTATCCGGTGATGATGCAGAATAATAAGCCGATTTTTCTAAACATGTTGCCCGCTAATAGGTGTCTTAAAGATATTACAAATATTGCGAACGGCAAACTGTTCTTTCTTTGTGTATCTTTGAGGCGCCTTCTTTAACCGGGCGTTATCGCAGGCTGCGAATTACATGTGTATTGACCGGTTCTCTGTAGCCGCCAGGCAGGCTTCTTTGAGTGCTTCCAGGTAAGTAGGGTGCGCATGCGAAGAGCGGGCCACATCTTCAGCCGAAGACCGGAACTCCATAGCGATCACGGCTTCACCGATCATATCTGCAGCCCGGGCCCCGATAATGTGAACGCCCAGGATCTCATCGGTAGCTTTATCGGCCAGCACCTTTACAAAGCCGTCTACATCGCCGCTCGCCGTGGCTCTTCCAAGCGCTTTGAACGGAAACTGTCCCGACTTATAGGCTACTCCGGCAGCCTTCAGCTCATCTTCCGTTTTACCCACGGCGGCCACCTCCGGCCAGGTATACACCACGCCGGGAATCAGGTTATAATTGATATGCGGCTTCTGCCCGGCCAGGGTTTCGGCCACCAGCACACCCTCTTCTTCTGCTTTATGGGCCAGCATAGCCCCGCGTACCACGTCGCCTATGGCGTATATGCCGGGCACATTGGTCTGAAGCGTGTGATCATCCACAATCACGCGGCCCTTCTCTGTCTGTACCCCGGCTGCTTCCAGGTTCAGGTTGTCGGTATAGGGTCTTCTGCCGATAGATACCAGGCAGTAGTCGCCCGTGATCTCTACTTTTTCACCCGCTTTATTCTCTGCCGTCACTTTCACCTCTTTGCCAACGTTCTCAATCAGGCTGACTTTGGTATTGAAATGAAACTCAGCGCCCAGCTTCTTCACGGTTTTCTGCAATTCTTTGCCCAGCGCCTTGTCCATGGTAGGGATCATGCCGTCGGCAAACTCCACAAACGTCACTTTAGACCCTAAACGGGCGTATACAGAACCCAGCTCGGCCCCGATCACCCCTGCCCCGATCACGATCAGGTGCTTGGGCAGCTCTTTCAGCGACAAAGCTTCTGTAGAAGTGATGATGCGGGTCTTGTCATAATTCATAAACGGCAGGATAGTGGGCTTGGAGCCGGTAGCAATAATGATATTTTTACCGGTGATCTGCTCTTCCGAGCCGTCATTTTTAGCCACCTTAACCGTATTTTTATCTATGAACGAGCCAAAACCGTACTTTACATCGATTTTGTTCTTCTTCATCAGGTAAGTGATCCCGTCATTCATCTTCTTCACCACACCTCCTTTCCGGTCGATCATCCGGGCCAGGTCGGCCTTCACTTTGCCGGTGGTAATGCCATGTTCTTCAAAATGATGTACGGCATTATAATAATGCTCAGACGAGTCCAGCAGTGCCTTTGACGGGATACAGCCTACATTCAGGCAGGTGCCTCCCATAACAGGGTACTTCTCAATAATAGCCGTTTTAAAACCCAATTGGGCACAACGGATAGCGGCAACATATCCTCCCGGTCCGGAACCAATAACAATTACGTCGTACTGCATAAATTACGTTGAATTAAACCCTTAAAATGTCTACACCTGGAGAAGCATCCGCATCGGATCTTCCAATAATTGTTTAACACGTACCAGGAAGCTCACCGAGTCTTTCCCGTCAATGGTACGGTGATCATACGATAGCGCCACATACATGATAGGCCGTATTTCTACCTGCCCGTTAATGGCTACCGGTCTTTCCACAATATTGTGCATACCCAGGATAGCCGATTGCGGCGCATTGATGATCGGGGTAGAAAGCATGGAACCGAAGATTCCGCCATTGGTGATGGTAAAGGTACCGCCGGTCATTTCTTCAATGGTCAGCTTATTGTCGCGGGCTTTTACCGCCAGCCTCACTACTTCCGCTTCAATATCGGCAAACGACATTTTTTCAGCATTCCGGATCACCGGTACAACCAGTCCTCTCGGGGCCGAAACGGCTATGGAAATATCTGTGAAGTCATTGTATACTACCTCGTCGCCGTCAATAAAGGCATTGACTACGGGGAATTCCTGCAGGGCAATAGAACACGCCTTGGTAAAGAACGACATAAAGCCCAGGCCTACCCCGTGCGTTTCCTTAAATTTATCTTTATACTGCTTGCGCAGGTCCATGATCGGTTTCATATCCACCTCGTTAAAGGTGGTAAGCATGGCCGTTTCGCTTTTTACCGCTACCAGCCTGCGGGCAATGGTCTTGCGGAGTGAGCTCATTTTCTCTCTTCTTGATACCCGGTTACCGGTCCCTGTTGCCGGGGCTGCCGGGGCTGAAGCAGCTGCTTTCGGTGCTTCAGGTGCCGGAGCAGGCGTTGCAGAGGTTTTTTGCGCATCGTCTTTTGTAATGCGGCCTCCTACTCCCGTACCCTGAACAGCAGCGGGTGAAATGCCTTTTTCTGCCAGCACTTTGGCGGCGGCAGGAGAAGGATGCCCGGCCGCATAGCTGTCTGAAGTTTCCGATGCTGCGGCAGCAGGCGCGGCAGGCGCAGCTTCCAGCGGAACAGACGACTGGGCAGCGGCAGCTCCCACAACCAGTTTCGCCAGTACACCGCCGATAGGCACCACATCGCCTTCATTGGCCACTACGGTCAGCGTTCCGGCCTGAGGCGAAGGCAGCTCAAAAGTAGCCTTATCCGACTCCAGCTCACAAATAATTTCATCCAGGCCCACCGTATCACCGGTTTTCTTCAACCAGCTGGAAACCGTTACTTCTGAAATCGATTCTCCTACAGCAGGCACCGTGATTTCTATGGTTTTGCTTTCAGCGGCGGCGGCCGGTGCAGCAGCTACAGGTGCAGGAGCCGGAGCGGCTTCTGCTTTCGGGGCAGCCTTGCCGTCTGCTTCTTCAATCCGGCAGATCACTGCACCTATGCTCAGTGTATCGCCTTCTTTTCCTACTATTCTCAGGACTCCGTCTGCTTCAGCCGGAAGCTCAAAGGTAGCCTTATCCGATTCCAGTTCACAGATCACCTCGTCCATTTTAACCAGGTCACCGTCTTTCTTTACCCAAGATGCTATAGTCACCTCCGTTACGGACTCGCCCACCGAGGGTACTTTCATTTCAATAGCCATATACTTATCCTATTTGTTCGATTCAAATGCTTTGTCAATAATTTTATTCTGGAACTCATTGTGGTTCTTGGTATAACCCGTAGCCGGAGAGGCGCTGATTTTCCGCGACAGCACCTCGTTTATCCCATCCGGGAATTCCCTTTTCAGGTAGAACCAGTACCCCATGTTCAGGGGTTCTTCCTGTACCCATACCCGCTCGGCTCCGGGATATTTATCCAGCTCGGCCATGAGCTGTACTTTCGGGAAAGGATACAATTGCTCCATGCGCACAATAGCGATGTCTTCCCGTTGGGTATCCGTTTTGCGTTTCAGCAGGTCGTAATAGACTTTACCGGTACACATAAGCACTCTTTTCACCTTTTTCGGATCTGCCGAGTCGTCACCGATCACCTCTTTAAAGGTGGTTCCCGTTTCAAATTCCGAAATATCGGATATGGCCATCGGGTGTCTCAGCATAGACTTGGGCGACATGTGCACGCAGGGTTTCCGGAACGGAAGGGCCAGCTGCCTTCTCAGCATATGGAAGAAGTTAGCCGGCGTGGTGCAGTTACACACATAAATATTGTATTCTCCGGCCAGCTGCAGGAATCTCTCCGGGCGGGCGTTGGAGTGCTCCGGTCCCTGGCCTTCATACCCGTGAGGCAGTAAAAGCACCAGGCCGTTCATCAGGTTCCATTTCGATTCGGCCGCCACCACAAACTGGTCGATCATGATCTGCGCACCGTTGGCAAAATCACCGAACTGGGCCTCCCAGACCACCAGTGCGTTTGGATTGGCCAGGGCGTAGCCGTATTCAAATCCCATTACCGCATATTCGGAAAGCAGGGAATTGTAGATTTCAAACTTGCCCTGTACCGGCTTGATATGCGAAAGATTATTGTAGGATTTATAGGTTTTCACATCGTGCAGAATGGCATGACGATGGGAAAAAGTACCTCTTTGCACATCCTGTCCTGACATTCTTACCCATTTATCATCAGCAAGAATAGACCCGTAAGCCAGCAGCTCACCGGCTGCCCAGTTAAATGGTTTATTGCCACTGAAGATCTCCCGTCTTTCTTCCAGTACCTTCTCAATCTGCTTGATCGGGGTAAATCCTTCGGGAACTGAAGAAAGCGCTTTGCCTACCAGTTCGATCTCCTCCCTGCTGATCCCCGTTTTAGGCGAACTGTCAAAGTCTCCCACGGTAGAGCGGCGCAGCTCGGCCCAGTCTCTTTCCAGCTTGGGCAGCTCGTATGGAAGCTGGTTCTGCTTCACTTTTGACAGCAGATCCTGCAGGTTATCATCGAATTGTTCTTTCAGCTTTTTGGCGTCGTCATCGGTAATGGTACCGTCAGACTTCAGCTTTTCAATATAGATCTCTCTCGGAGAGGCGTGTTTTGAAATGATCTCGTACATGCCCGGCTGGGTAAAGCGGGGCTCGTCGGCTTCGTTATGCCCGTATTTACGGTAGCAGACCATATCAATATAGATGTCCTTATTGAATTCCTGCCGGAACTCTACAGCCAGCTCCATGGCATAAACCACGGCTTCCGGATCGTCGCCATTCACATGCAGGATAGGCGTATCCAGCATTTTGGCCACGTCTGAGCTGTAAATGCTGGAACGGGCATCAAAGTTATCTGTAGTAAAACCGATCTGGTTGTTGATCACAAAGTGAATGGCCCCACCCACATAGTAGCCGGGCAGGTTAGACATCTGGTTCACCTCATAAACAATACCCTGTCCTGCCAGCGAGGCATCGCCGTGAATGATGATGGGCAGGATCTTATCGTAGATATCGTCAAAGTCATTGTATTTGGTGCCTGCACTTTCAAAGTGGGCATCGGCGCGGGCACGGGCATAGCCCAATACCACAGGGTCTACGGTTTCGAGGTGCGAGGGGTTGGCCATCAGCTTCAGCGATACCCGGTGGCCGTCTTCGGTTTCTATCTGCGACGAATACCCCATGTGGTATTTCACGTCGCCGTCACTGAACTCAAGGGTAGGAACATTCTCTTCAAACTCGTTGAAAACCTGCCCATAAGGCTTCTGCATGATGTTGGTCAGCACGTTCAGCCGGCCCCGGTGAGCCATACCGATCACCACTTCTTCCACACCCAGCTTGGCACCGTACTGGATGACGGCATCCAGCGCCGGGATAGTTGACTCGCCACCTTCCAGCGAAAAGCGCTTTTTACCCAGAAATTTGGTATGCAGGAAGTTTTCAAAGGCCACCGCCTTGTTCAGCTGGGCCAGTATCCTGCCCTTCTGCGCCCTGGAGGGCTTATGATTCAGGTAATCTGACTCCACTTTTTTGCGAAGCCAGTTTTTGATCTTTGAATCCCGGATATACAGGTATTCGTAACCAATTTTTCCGCCATATACATTCTTCAGGAATGTCTCCGTTTCGCGGAGGGTAGCCGGGCGGCCGAATACCTCCACCCCTGCTTCAAATACGGTATCGTAATCTGCTTCACTGAGCCCGAAAAACTTCAGGTCCAGGTTGGCGTTGTATTTTCTGACCGGGTAGATGGGGTCAATCTGGGACAACAAATGTCCCCGTGAGCGATACCCCCGTATGAGGTGAACCACCTCGCGCTCTTTTTTCAGTGTATCTTCTGAAACAGATACATTTCCTTTTCCCCCACCCCAGGAATTAAAAAATTCGTAACCTTTAAAAAAGAACTCCCAGCTTTTGTCTACTGATGCAGGATCCTGTAAATATTGTTTGTATAATGCTTCAATGGCGGAGACGTCGCCGTTGGCAATGTATGAAAACTGGTCCATTATTTTTAGTTTTCTCTTAACACTTATTATGTATAAAACTGCTTATTAATTGTAGATGATAACCCCGTGAACTGATTACTTTGCGAACTACGTGCTTTTATTTCTAAAACACAATTTTTTCCATCGTTTTACCTAAAAACTGCACTCATTTTCGATTTTTTTCCGACATTTTTCTCCCGAAAGTAAGAAAAAAGGAATATTTTAATTAGACAATTAACTAATTATATAAATTAATCAGAACCGGTTGTAATACCAGCTGTCTCCGCTCCTGTCGCGGTGGTTGTATTTCAGGTAAAACTGGAAGATGCCGTTCATCCGGAAATTGGGGTTACCGGTGATGGGGGCCGTAGAATACCGGAGGGTGTTGGTATTGTAAGCCAGGCCCAGGGTAAGGTCTTCGGTAAATTTGTATTCGGCAGCCGGCAGAAACGACTTGTCTTTGGTATAGTAGTCAAATATTTTATTGATGCGGTAAGAGCCGGTCAGGGCCAGGCGCTTATTGAACCAGAGCTTCAGGTTGAAATCAAAATTGTTTTGCCCGTCCATACCTGACCACACCACATTGGCATTGTAGCTCACAAAGTTTTCATCACCCGATGCATAGCCGCCGTTGACATAAAAGGGCCCTTTCACCGTAAGGTCATTTTCAGATACATACAGCGAGGGCTTGGATACCCCCAGGAACGCCCCGTTATACGACATAAAGATACCCAACCCGGCATTAAAAGAAGTGCGGGGCCGCGAAGAAGCAATATACGCCGGCAGGATAGCCAGGCCCGCATTTACTCCTCCCTTTAAGCGGAAGTCACCCATTTCCACCCCTTTGGCCAGGCTTAGCCCGAAGTTATTCCCGCTGGCATTGCCGTAATTGTCGCTGGAGCTCTGGAAAGCCAGGCCTGTTTTGTTATACAGCTGTCCGTCCAGGACCAGTACGTGGCTCAGCTGGTTAAAGCGCAGGTTACCGTTAAACTGGTTTCCCACAATTCCTTTGATGGTAAACGGGCCGTTTTCACCCGCCAGGGCCGGGTTTAAGGCCAGGTAATTAAAATGATACTGGTTCATCAGGCCGATCTGCGCATTTGCGGCCAGCGTGAAAAGCATGAGGCAGCTAAAAAGGTATTTCTTCATATTTGCTAAAAAGTTCCGCACATTGAGTTCCAAGGTATTAAGGTGTAAATTTTGCACCTCCCACCGGTTCCTGTCTTCCGGAATGTAAGATATGAAAAAGGCCGTTTAACAAAAATTAAACGGCCCTATTTTTTCTCTACGTCTGGTCAGTTCAGCTGCACCACTTTTATTTCTGTACGGCGGTTCAGCTGGTGTTCTGCTTCCGAGCACTTCACGCCGTCAGCACAGCCGTTCACCAGCTGGGTTTCGCCGAAGCCCCGGTAATCCAGGATCCGTGAACGGCTTATGCCCCGTTTGAAGAGGTATTCTGCCGTACTTTTTGCCCGGTTATCCGATAATTTCTGGTTAAATTCTTTTGAGCTGCGGCTGTCGGTATGTGACCGGAGCTCTATTTTCATATTGGGGTATTCCCGCATGATATCTACCAGCTTGTCCAGCCCGGCTCTTGCGTCTCTGCGGATATAGTATTTACCGTAGTCAAAGTAAATGTTCTCAATTTCCACCACATCGCCTTCTTTGAACATATAAATCTCAGGCACTACATTGGCCGCATCATTACAATTAAATTTCTGCAGCAGCGAGCTCTTCGAGCCGTATTCGTCTTTCTTACCCTGCAGGGTATAATCGCAGCCTTCCACTGCTGTAAATTCAAAGTTACCGTCTTTATCCGAATACGCCGTGATGGTGGTGCCGTCGCATTCGTTTTTCAGGCTTACCAGCACACCTTCTACCGGTGCCTTAGACGAGAGCATTTTTACTTTGCCCCTGATGGTACAGGTTTTTGCATCCGGCCTCAGGCTGGAAGGAATCCGGTCCCTGGCAATCAGCCCGCTGCTGTCGAGCCCCGGCCGTTGCAACGGTATTTCCAGCCGCGGTGTTTCGGTATCGCATTCTTCCGTCATGTAGGTCACGGTATTGGGGGTATACCCTTCTTTCGTGGCCTTGAAGGCATAATTGTGCGTGGTTACAACATTATCCATCTTCACAATACCGTCTGCGTCGGTTTCCACGGTCTGCTCATTTCCCTTGTCGTCAGTAAAGGTAATCCTGGAGCGATCCAGCGGCATCTTTGTGTCGGCATCGTATACGGCGATCAGCAGATCGCAGCCGGCTTCACATTCCCGGTCAAATTTATAGATATCGTCATCATCACCGCCTTCTTTCCGGTTGGAAGAGAAATAACCGCTTTTGCGTTGCCCGTCAGTAATGATACCGAAGTCGTCTTTGCTGGAGTTCAGCGGCATGCCCAGGTTGGTTACCTTTCCTTTGGGCGTGGTGCCTTCCATTCTCACGTAAAAGATATCGAGATCACCAAGCCCGGGGTGGCCGTCAGAGGAGAAGTACAGGTTTCCGAGCTCATCTATAAAAGGAAACATTTCATTTCCGGCAGTATTGATCTTGTCGCCCAGGTTGATGGGAGCACCCCAGCCTGAACCTTCGTATCTCGATACGTAAAGGTCGGTTCCGCCAAAGCCGCCGGGCATATCCGACACAAAGAACAGTAAGCGCTCATCGGCTGAAAGTGCCGGGTGCCCGGTAGAGTACTGATCCGAGTTAAAAGGCAGCTCGGTAATGTTTGCCCACGCGTCTTTTTTGGCTTCTGCCGAATACATTTTCAGCTTGATCACGCCGTCATCGCTCTTTTTAGGGCTTCCGCCTTTCATATTGTTCCGGGTAAATATCACCCGTCTGCCGTCTTTGAAAAAGGCTACCGGACCTTCGTGGTACTTGGAGTTAATGGCGCCGCTCATCCGGTCGCTTTCGGTCAGGGCACGGTCAGCGTAATTCGTCCGTTTCCCCCCGATGTTCCCGCCGCCCAGAACCCCCAGTGTGGGAGAGTCATTGGCGGTAGAGGTGGTGTATTCGTCCGATCCTACCTGTGGTGTACGCCGTGTTTTCGAGGTTTTTGCAGAAGCAGCCCCGCCCAGTCCGGCCTCCCCTGTCGATACTTTGGCCAGCTCATCGAGGTGATACAGATCCAGAAACGGGCTGTTGTTCCACTCAAATACACGCTTCACTCCCCCGGAGGTCTTCCGGTTAGAAACAAACACTAAGCCGTTCTGGTATTTTACCGGGCTGAAATCAGCAGCAGAAGTGTTGATAGACAGGTAGTCTACCTTATAGCAATCTACATTTTTAGCCAGTACACTGATGTCTTCGTAAAGCTTTGAAAAACCTTTGGCCCTGTCATCGTTGTCTACCAGGAGCAGGTAGTTATCAAACTGCTCCTGTGATTCCTTGTATTTGGAGTTGCTGGCCAGCGCCCTTGCATAAGAGAGCGTCAGGTTAGCACGATCAGCACCCAGGTCAATGCCCGAGTTGAGCAGCGACTGCAGCACACGCTCTGCATTGACAGCGTCTTTTACTTTAAGATAGCTTTCTGAAAGGTTTTTCATCACCAGTACCTTCTCCACATCAGAAATATTCTTCTTTTTCAAGACCTCCTCATACGCAGTGATGGCCTTCATATAGCTCATGCTTTCGTAGTAGTGGTTTGCTGTTTTGATCAAAACGCTCTGTGCAGAAACCACCTGAGCCAGTAAAAGGAAAAGCAATATACAGGTAAAATTTTTCACGTTCGTCATCTTCTTTAAGTGGTAATCAGAAATAGCGCGGCGTAACAATCTTATCTTTTCCGAAGCCGAATTCGTATCTCAGGAATCCTTCATAAGTAGGCGTTCCGGCTATTTTTTTATAGAATGTCTTTCCTTCGCTGGTTTCGCTCATCTTTCCTAAGCTGGTGTCATAGGCAAAGCCTATCCGGAGCTGGGGAGTAAGCTGCAGTTCCAGCATACCTACCAGGGCATCCATCTGGTCTGTTCCTGAGAATACCATCTGTGATTTACGGGCCGAGAAGCCAATGGCTATTTTGTCGCGGTACCAGAGGTTCAGGTTACCGTCCAGGCCTATCGGGGCGCCTCTCGTTACCCGGATTACGGTAGAAGGCTTCAGCTTAAAGTTACCGTTCCCCACTACAAAGCCCATCATGGCAAAGTAGTGCCGCTGGGTTTTGCCCTCGCTGTCGGCGTTGGGGGATATCCGCTGCTCAATCAGCTGCGGTACCGACAGCCCGAAATAGGCTTTGTCGTTGCTGATGAACATGCCCAGCCCGGCGTTAAACACAAACCGCGAAACATCCATGTCAAATGCCGGGTCATTTTCTTCAATATTTTTCACATTGGAAAGGTTGGCGCTCACATTGGTAATGGTAGGCTGCACACCCAATGACATGGTAGTCCGCTCGGTAAGCTTGAATTTGTACGCATAGGCCAGGTTGAGGCCCGTGGTGTTCCAGTGCCCGATGTTGTCGTTATAGACAGAAAGCCCGATACCCATTTTCTCGTTCTGGAAAGGCATATCCAGCGTAAGCGAATGGGTTTTGGGAGCACCGTTCACCCCCACCCACTGGTACCGGCCCAGGGCCGTAATGCTCAGCACATCGCGGCTACCCGCATAGGCCGGGTTAATGGCCATGGTATTGAACATGTATTGGGAGTAAAATACTTCCTGCTGCGCTGAAGCCGACCAGGATATTCCGCAAATGGCTAAAAGCGTTATCCAAAATTGAGTAAAATTCAGATATTTCATATTTTCAATTATAAATACTCACTTCCGTTAAGATTCTGTCTAATGATATACCAATAACCAAGCCAAAATTTCTTAACTGCGGCTTATTCGGAAAAATAAATTATTCCCGCAACCGGATATACCAGAGCCGTCCGGAGATAAAGCGTAGCGAAAACTATGCCAAGGGATGGGAGAGTGAAAAGTGAAAAACTAAAAGTTAAGGTAAAAACGGTCTGTGGATGCGGTTAAAGTTATGGACGGTTATTCAGGTTTAGCGTTCAGGCGAAATTGCCCGGGAAATACTAATTTCACGGAGGGAGAGTGAAAAGTGAAAAACTAAAAACGGTCTGCCGATGCGGTTCGGTTAGAAGTCTTTTCCTACAGAAAGATGGAATTTAGGAGAGGTAACCGTGCCGTCTTCAAAGCCGTAAGCGTAGTCGGCACGAACAAATATTCCGAGTATGGTAGTCCTGATACCGCCACCGAAACCGGACAGAAACGGATTTTTAAAGTTGGTTACTTCCACCAGGAAAGGGCTGTTCTGTCCTGTAATGACGGTATTCAGGCTGTTTTGCCGGCTGAAAGGGCCTTTAGAACCCATCCAGGCCGTACCGATGTCGTAGAACCCTACCAGCTGCATATTCCGCAGGAAGTTGCTCGACAGGGCCATCTGGGGCAGGATTTCTACCAGGTGTGACCTGAGCTCCACATTGCCCAACAGGTGGTTATTGCCGTACAGCCGGCCAAAGTCAAAGCCCCTCAGGGTACCCGGAAAATTGTAAAGCAGGATGTTCTTGTTGTCCGGATCCCCTCCTGCTATCACTTCATCGGTCTGGTAGGTTTTCCGGTTTATGCTGTTCTCCACGCCCCCGATAAACGAGTATTTGGGCGAATTGCCCCTCGAAGTACCGTAGCTCAGGCGGCCCGCTACCTGGAGCCCCCGGAAGATCCGCTGGTAGTGCCGGATATCCACATAGGTGTTTTTAAAGCTGCGTAAGGTATTGGAGGTATGGTAATACTGGTCAAAAGATACTTTGGCTTTGGTACCGGTCTCCACGCCCAATGAGCTCACCCGGGTATTGTCAAAAACCACGCTGACATTCGGAGCGAAGTAATAGTCATCCGGGATACCTTTTACGGTCATCATTTCGTAGTCAATATCTTCATTTTTCACCAGCGCCGGTGTGATCTCGATCTTCAGCCGGGTAGAAAACGGGTAGATGAGCGTAGCAGAAATCCGCTGCTGTATCAGCCGGCGGTACAGGTACTCGGGCTGGTCGCGGGCAATCACATGGTTCAGAGGCCGGAACAGGAAGGCATCGCGGCTGTCAGCGGTCTCCAGGTCTACCGATCTTTTCTCGTACTTAAACACAAAATCCACTTTCCGGGCATAGTGCCCGTAGGTCAGCCCGAAATCAAAGCTTTTGAACAGCGGTGTAGAGGGCCGTATAAATGAATTAAACGAAAAAACATTGTTCTGAAGCAGGTCATGAAACGAGATGGCATAGCCCAGGCCGAACTGCCGTACCGGGTCAGCCACCACATCGATCTTCCGGTCGTTGCTTACCAGGAAATTTTTAAACAGCTTCACTGCCGACAATTTCACATCACCGTTCCCCGGCTTGCTTCCTCCTTTGCTATCCGGTGTGGTGCCGGCCTGCGTTGCTCCTGAAGCGGCACCCTGGTAACGAAGCACATTGGCTTCATCAAACAGATAATCGTCGGTATCCACCTCTCCCGGAGCCAGGTCTGTAATTCTTTTCACCGGCGGCATTATCACCACAGGCACCGTTTCCTGCGGTGCTTCATGAAGGGGTGCACCGGCCAGGTAGAAATCGGTCCAGTCTTTCATAAATTTCGGGAAAGACACCCCCAGTGTGCTGGTAATGCTCGACTGCTCGTTGTGGATAATCCGGGTAAGGTTGAGAATATTGGATATATTATCTTTACCGTATTTCAACGCTATAAAATTCCATATCGACTGCCCGACCAGCCTGGCGGTTTCGCCCTTCAGGTTTTTCAGGCGCTGCGACTGCACCCCCGCAATAGCCGTTTTAAAGGCATCAAAGCGGGCCGAGTTATCTTCTTCAGCCACATAGGCGCTTATCCCGGCGGTAAACCATTCGGGGAGGTTCAGCAGGATCTGGCTTTCAATAGATTCCCTGACATTGCCGCCGTACAGCATGTCGTATACATATATGGAAGAAACACTGCTGACGAGCTGCTTATGAAAGAGCGAATCATTTTTCTCGTAGGCAGTGAGTATGCGGCTGTGCCGGCTGTCGAGCAAAGTTCCGTTTTCCACACGGGCCGTTTCACCGATCAGGTTGGTCGAGTTCAGGTCGGCAGAAGAGTTAAAAACAAAAACCGTTACGGGCTCATAGGGAATATAGCCCAGGATACCGGTTATACGCGGGTACGATTTCTCCAGGAAAGCCGCTGCATTCCGGCTGATCTGCTCGCCGCCACGGTAAAAGTTATAGGTGAAATTAGCTGAGCTGAAGGTTCTCCACTGAAACTCTTTGTTCTGGATCTTACTTTTACCAAATTCTTCTCCTGAAACCCCGTAATACCTTTGAGCCATTACGGTTTTCGTCATCAGAAAACAGAAAAATATGATCGATAGTCGTCTTATCATCCGGGAAAAATCAACTTACGAATATAACGTATAAAATCTTTCAATGTTTGCTTCCGGATGAATTAGTTCATCATGAAGAATATTTTGCACCAGTTGTTTCGCAAAATGGGGTGCCAGCGACACGCCTTTTGCCCCCAGGCCGTTAAATATATAGAGGAGGGGCTGCCCGGGGTGCCTGCCCACAAACGGCCTCCGGTCTTTGGTGGCGGGCCGTACGCCGGCCTGCTGTCCGGTAACCCTGAACGGCTTTCTGAGCATTTTACCGGCAACGGCCAGGAGCTCCTCCCGTGCACGGGCCGTAGGTTCAAAATCGAGCTCATGCCAGGAGTAGGTAGCTCCCAGGCGCACCCGGTTATCTCCCAGCGGGATGATCCATTTGCCCTGGTTAACAATGGTGCTTACCCCGTAGTCTTCAATAACGCCGGTAAGGGTTTCTCCTTTTACCGGGTTAAAGGGCAGCCAGCGGAAATACGGGTTATTCCGGGCGTAAAATCCTTCGCAGAAAACCACGCGGGAGGCCTCCCAGTCCCTGAATTTTACCCCGTCAGCCTGTATGCTGAATTCTTCAAAATCAAATGCGGTGTCGGCCCACTCAGCCTCTCCCTGCAGGTAACGTGCGGCGGCATCCAGGAAAACCGGCATGTCCATCCAGCCGGCGGCAGGAGAATACATTCCTTCCGGCCCGCTGTTAAAACCGGCACTCACGGCCTCGTCTGCAGGGCGTATTTCCACGTAGTCTTCCAGGGCGTGTTTGATGATCTGGGCCTGCGAGCTCCTGCGATGTTCTTCACCGGTAAAGGGCCTGAAAAGGCCCGTTGGGTGATAAAACGAAGCGGAAAGCCGGTTTTCCAATTCCTTATAGTAAGTTTCCAGGGTACTGAAAAGCGTATCGGCCAGCCAGGTTTTGGCCAGGTATTTACCGGTTACCGGGTTGATCAGTCCGCCGGCTACCCGGCTGGAAGAAGGCAGTGAAGAATCGGTCAGCACTCTCACCGTGCACCCGGCCCGAAGCATCTCCAGGGCCAGCACCGAACCTGCCAGGCCCGATCCTACCACAAGGAAGTCTGTTTTTTTCATCGGTTCATTCTGATGGCTGGCGGCTCATGATCATGTCGGCCAGCAGCACTACTCTTTCCACCTGTTCATCCAGGGTCATATACGTGGTGTCCAGCACATACGCGTCAGGTGCCTGGCGCAGCGGACTTTCCTCGCGGGTGGTATCGATGATGTCTCTTTTCCGGATATTTTCCAGGATCTCATCGAGGTTGGCCAGCTCGCCCTTTTCGATCAGCTCCTGTTGCCGGCGCCGGGCCCTGACAAGCGGGTCTGCGTTCATAAAAATCTTAAGTTCGGCATCCGGGAAAACCACCGTACCGATATCCCGCCCGTCGAGAACAAATCCTTTTTTCCTGCCCATGCGCTGCTGTTGCCTGACCATGGCTTTCCTGACTTCGCCGATAGCCGCCACTTCACTTACCTGGTCGGCCACATACAGCTTCCTGATCTCCTCTTCCACATTGAGGCCGTTCAGGAAAGTTTCATTTTTCCCTTCCCGGGTGCTTCTGAACTCGATATCTGTTTTTTCCAGGGCGTCAGCCACTTCCCTCGGGTTATTCAGGCTTACATGATTTTGCAGGAAATACAGGGTAACGGCCCGGTACATGGCACCGGTGTCAATATACCGGTAATTGAGCCTTTCTGCTACCAGCCTGGCCGTACTGCTTTTTCCACAGGAAGAATAGCCGTCAATGGCTACGATAATTCTAGACATACTAAACCGCACAGAATAATCTAAAGGTAATACATTTTCCGTAAAAATTCAATAACTCAGAATTCCCAGCGGTAATTCAGCATAGGCACCAGCCCCAGCTGCTTCTTCTGCACCACCTTCATCAGGTAGGCATCAAAGTAATTGTAGGCTACATTTTCGCGGTTGGTCAGGTTCTGGATATCCAGCGAGATGGTCTCTGATCCGCGTTTCTTTGTTTTTTTGATATAGGCCCGGACATCCAGCCTGAAGTAGTCGTTGTATTTGACGGTCAGCGGAGACAGGTAATTGTAATACACATACAGCATATTTTCATACTCTGTTGTAAGTATCCGGTAATCGCGGAAACCGCCTACCCAGTTCAAACGGGCGTTGAGGCCCAGCAGCTTCCCGTCAGTTTTCTCCCACTCCTTGCCCGCTGTAGCATTGTATATGTAATTCCCGGCGTAACGGGTATCATAAAATTTATTGTCAAATGCCTTAAACTGCGATTTGTAGAAGGTGGCATTCACGAGCGCAAAAAAGCCGTTGTCAAGATAATGCCGGTAATTGAGCTCTATACCGTAATTCCGGCCCTGATTTTTCTGGTTCAGTAGGTAATACCCGTTGGTAAAGTACCCTATTTCATAGCCGTTCAGCACCGATACATACACCGAGTCAAACCGGCTCAGGTTAAACATGTTCTGGTAGAACAGCTCTGCCGAGAACGACTGGCGGGTATCGGGATCAACCTGGTACCCGAGGGTAAAATGATGCGACCTGGCAGGCTTATATGGCAGGTAAAAGGCCACCCGGTTAGAGACGATCTGGCTGTGCAGCCCGTAAGCCGCTTTTATCTTTTGGCCTGCGGTCAGGTGATAATCTGCCGACAACCGGGGCTCAAAATACTGTGAGCTGCCCGAGGAATGACTGTAGGAATAGTGCGGTGCCACAAAGCCCACGTTATAATTGAACCTTGCCCGCTCGCGGTTGGTAATCCTGGCATAAGGCTGCACCAGGAGGTTGGCAAAGTTGAAAAAGAAAGCATCTGAATCCATCGCATTGAAGCGGTTGAACTGATGGCTCAGCTGAACACCGGCATTCAATGCCCATAAGCGGTTGAGGTCTCCTGAAACCGCCGTAGAAAAGCTGAGGTAATTTTTGGCCGAATAGTCATAATTGACATTGGTATTTCCCGAATAAGCATTCCGGAGGTTCTCCAGCGCCGAATTGACCAGCACGGTACGCAGGTTCCACTTCTTTAACAGCTTAACCGAATGTTTGGCGCCCAGCAGGCCCATGCGGCCGTAAAAATCAATATTGTTCAGGTCTTTCGATGACTCCCACGTGGTACTGTCGGCATCCGGCGCAAAAATATTGGACGACAGCCCGCCCATACCAAAGAACGTAAACGTACCGGCTTTGCGGGTAGGGAAATTCAGGTTAAAGGCCAGGTCCTGGAAGGTAATGGCCTCTCCGCCGAAATTCACCCCGGCCTGTGCCAGAAGCCCTGTAAAAGAATAGCGGTAGTTCACCAGGTAGCTGCTGCCTTTTTTCTTATTGATCGGACCTTCGGAAGAAAGGTCTATCCCGATCAGCCCTGCCTGCACCACGTGCTGGTACTCTTCACTGTTACCCGTGCGCAGGTTCATGTCAAAAACACCCGCCAATGCATTGGAATAGCCGGCCGGGAATGCCCCGCTCAGGAAATTCATGTTGCCCAGCATCTGCGCCGAAAGAATGTTGGTTCCGCCACCCACGGCAGCCGGCTTGTCAGAGAACATGCCCGCATTGCTCAGGTGGTTGGGATTCACGATTTCCACTCCTTCCATGCGCCACTGCACAAACTCGGGAGAGTTGCCGCGAACCGACACGTTGTTGGCCTGGTCGTTGGTGTTGGCTACCCCGGCAAACGACATGGCCAGCCGGGCCGGGTCAAAAAAGGTAGCCGGGAAACGCATGATCTGCTCTGACGTTATGCTCTCCACATTGGCCAGCGCAGAGGTTCCGCTGCCGGGAGAGACCACTTTCAGCTCGGCCAGCTCCCTGCCGGCCGCCAGCAGCTCCAGGTCAAGCACCAGCTGCCGGGCGTTTTCCAGCAGCAGCTCCCTGTAAATATACTTTCCGTAGGCTACCGAGCTTACTTCCACTTCGAGGCGGCCCAGGGGCACGGCATCAAAACGCACATCACCGTTGGCATCACTGGAGGCAGAAAGATGGTATTTCGGTATCGACACATTCGCTCCTTCTACCGGGAGGCGGCTGTGTCCGTCTGACAGGTGAATCTTAACGGTTTGGGTGTTCTGGGCAAAAACATTCAGGGAAACCAACAGGCCTGCAAGTGTCAACAATTTCATTCTGTATACATTTTTAGCTGTGAGCTATGAGCCTTGAGCTATGAGCCGGGTAACACCTCACCTTTATACATGGACCCCTATACGCTGTGAATTTCTCAAGGCTCATAGCTCCCAGCTCATGGCTGTTATAAATTACCCGGCAAATATAGGTTGTCCGTTTTTTAAAAACGCATCCTTTTACAGAAATAAGCTGGTACTTTCCCCTATCTTTGAGGTTTCGGAACAGGAATATGGCGCTATTTACCATCTACTCTTCTTCTGCCGGATCGGGCAAGACCTTCACCCTCACCCGCGAGTACCTGCGGCTGGCTTTAAGCCAGGGTGACCCGTCTTATTTCCGGAATATCCTGGCCATGACCTTCACCAATGATGCGGCAGAAGAGATGAAAAGGCGGATCATCAGCGCATTAAAGGAGCTGAGCTCCGGAACCGGTGAAACGTCGCTCCTCCTCCGGCTGCTGTCGGAAGACCTCCCTCACATTCCGCCTGAAATGCTACAGGAACGCGCCGGGCTGGTGCTCCGCCAGGTACTGCAGAATTACAACGATTTTGCCATTAAAACCATTGACAGCTTCGTTAACCAGATCATCAGCTCTTTTACCTTTGACCTGAATCTTCCGTACAATTACGAGATCATCCTGGATACCGGCGAGCTGATCGAAGAGGCCGTCAGCCGCCTGATAGACCGGGTGGGAGACGATCCCGAACTGACTGCAATGTTCAGGGAATTTGCCCTGAGCAAGCTGGACGACAACCAGAGCTGGAATTCACTGCAAAGCGATATTGTGGATTTTGCCGGGGTGATTTACCGCGACAACAACGCCGCGGAGATTGATAAAAACAGGCTGCTTTCGCACGCCGATGTGCTGCAAATCAAAGGCCAGATCAGGGCGTTCCTGAAAGAATCGGAGCTGGCTGTAAGGCGGCTGGCACAGCAGGCCCTTGACCTGGTGGCTTCAGCGGGGCTGTCGGCTGCCGATTTTTACCAGGGTGCCCGGGGCATCTACAGCTTCTACAGCAAAATGGTGCAGTCACCTGAAACCCTCTGGAAAGACGGCATGCCGGGGGCAACCGTACAAACCACCCTCCGGGAAAACCGGTGGTATAAGGAGAAGAGCCCGGTAGCGGCACGCATCGATGCGATCTCTCCCCGGCTCACGGAGCTGACGGAGGAACTGCTGGCGCTGCGGACAGAGAAATATTCCATTCTCCGGATCATCGACAAAAACCTGCTTAAAATTCCGTTTCTGGCGGTCATCAAGAAAGAGATAGACACCCTCCTGGCCGAAAATAACGAAGCGGTTCTGGCTGATTTTAACCGGAAGATCCTGGAAATTGTAGCCAGCGAACCCGTACCGTACATCTATGAGCGCATTGGTGAAAGGTATAATCATATCCTGGTAGACGAGTTCCAGGACACCTCTGATATCCAGTTTTTCAACCTGCTGCCCCTGCTTGAAAACGCCGTTTCGAAAAACCATGAAAACCTGATCGTAGGCGACCCCAAGCAGGCCATTTACAGCTGGCGGGGCGGAAACGTGATGCTGATGCTGGACCTGATCAACGGGCAGAATACCTACTTCCGGTCAAGGGCTCCCGAAATCCAGCTTTCACAGATCGGCACCCTGAATACCGTAACCGGCCTTAAAACCTTAAGCACCAACTACCGGAGCCGGGAAGAGATCATCAGCTTTAACAATGCGCTGTTTTCTTCTGTGATAGCCGGCCAGGAAAGCGCTGTGGCCCGGCAGGTGTTCAGTGATTATCTTCAATATACGCCGGAAAAGCCTAAAACCGGGGGCTATACCGCTGTAGAGATACTCCGGAAAGACGAAGACGATGTGGCCAGGAAAATGACCTCGCTGATAGACAGTATCCTGGCAGACGGGTACCGGCTGTCAGATATCTGTATTTTGTGCCGGAGAAAAAAAGAAGGGGAAACCATAGCCTCAATGCTGGAAAGTGCGGGTTACGCCATCAGCTCATCAGAAGCGCTGAAGCTGAACAACCGCCCGGAGGTACGGTTCCTGATTTCCGCCCTGCGGTTTTCGCTTCACCCGGAGCGGCAGTTTGAACGGTTTGAATTTCTCCAGTTCTTTTTCCTGACCGGGAATATCCGTGCCGCAGATTACGACCTGCACTACCTCTGCTCATTGCCTCCGGCCGAATTCAGGATATTTTTCACCCATTTCGGCGTTGACCTCGAAGGCACGGCGGGGCTTGACCCCTACCAGCTGGCTGAATTTTTTACCGCCCGGTTTGCCCTGCTCCAAAAACCGGGAGCTGCCGATTACGTGCTTGCCCTGCTGGATCACCTGCTGGATTATACCACCCGGAAGTCAAAAAGCCTGGCCGAGTTTCTTCGCGACTGGGAGGTCCGGAAAGAAAAAGCGGCCATTCCGGCAAAAGCAGCCAACGCCATCACCATTAATACCATTCACAAAGCCAAAGGACTTGAATACCCGGTTGTGATCCTGCCCTATGTTAACTGGGACACCGCCCCGAACCGGGAGTCCCGTATCTGGCTGGATATTGAGGGGCTCGGCTACCCCGAGCTGGACTCTCCTGCCGGCCGCATCCGGTCGGCTCCCTTTGCCTATTCGCCGGAGTTTGAATTTTCAGCGGAGATCCTGCAAAAGGAAAAAGACCTGATCTATATTGAAAACCTGAATATGCTGTATGTGGCGCTGACCCGGGCCATAGACCGCCAGTATCTCTGGATCTGGGGTCGCCCCACCAAAACGGGACTGGCCATTGAAAACATCGGCAAGCTCCTGGAAGATTTCCTGGAGGCAGGCCGCCAGCCTGAACGCCTGCTCTACGAATTCGGAGAAAAAGGCTCTCCTGCCCGTCAAGAGGAGAAAACACCTCCGCCCCGTTTTGAGCTGCAGCTTCATGAGCCGTTTAAAGACCAACGCGGCCTGAAGATCAGGTGGACCGTACCCGAAGAAAGAGTGCGGGAAGGGAACCTGATTCACCTGGCTTTTGAAAGAATTAAAAAGGCTTCTGATCTTGAACCGGTCCTGAACAAGCTGCAGCAGGAGGGCCTGCTTACCGCGGCGCTGGCCGAAGCCATTGCTCCGAAAATCCGGTCTGTGCTTCAGCACCCGGCACTGGCACCGCTGTTTGAAGAAAAGGCCGTAGTGAAAAATGAGGCCGATATTCTTTCCAGCCACAGCAATACCGGCCGGCCTGACCGGGTGGTATTCCTGAACAACGAAGCCTATATCCTGGATTACAAAACCGGTCAGAAACGGGTCGCTCATGAAAAGCAGCTGCAGGATTATGCCCGTCTCTTGCTGCAGATGGGCTACGCTGCCGTACATCTTTTCCTGGTATACCTTGATCCGCCGGAAGTAGTAAAAGTAGCACCTCCCCGGGCAAAATAAAGAAAGTAATTCCTGAGAACCCCTAAAAACTCCAAAATCAAGGCTTGCAAAAAATTAAAAACGCAGTTTACTAATTGTAAATGAGTATTTTAATTTTGAGGCATAACGCAGAGTTTGGAATTTTTAGGGGTTCCCATTAAAAAATCACCCGGTCGCCTGCCGGCTGGTCGTGATCACCTCCTTCTTTGAGCATGAGCTGGATATAAAAGGTTTTGCCCTCGCCTTCTTCCGAATCAAACCAGATATTTCCACCGAAATGTTCGATGCTGATCCGCGATATGCTCAGCCCGAAACCGGCCTCCTCATCTTTTTCACTGAAGGTAGGGCGAAAAACTTTCTCTTTCTTATCTTCCGGGATGCCCGTTCCGTTATCCCGAACCTCTATAATGCCGCTGGTTTCATTTTTTGAAACAGCCACTGTGATCCTGGGTTCGCGGCCTTCAGGAACCGACTCAAGCCCGGTTTTGATCAGGTACGTCAGGGTTCTGCTGATAGTTCTGCTGTCACCCCTGACCCAAAGCTCCTCTTCAGTGCTGGTGAAATACACACCAGGGATTCCCTTTTCCAGTTCGGGAACACCCTTAACCGTGGCTACCATATCAAATTCTTCGTGCGCCGGTAACGGCATTTCCGCAAAGCGGGAGAACGACATGGAAATTCCGGTGATATTTTCTATCTGGTCGCTGATGGAGCCCAGCAATCTCAGGATGCGTTTTTTCACATCGGGGTGATCAGAAAGCACCAGGCGCTGCAAATGCTGTACCGACAGCATCATGGGCGTAAGCGGGTTCCGGATCTCGTGGGCCAGCTGCTTGGCCATATCGCGCCAGGCCGACTGCTTCTCACTGATAGAAAGGGCCTGCTTGCTTTCTTCCAGCTTCCTGAGCATCCGGTTGTATTCACCGGTCAGCAGGCCGATCTCATCTTTGGCATCCCATACGATCTCTTTATTCTGCTGGTTAAAGTTCACCGATTTAATTTTATCGGCGATCAGCTTCAGCGGTTCGGTCAGCTTTTTACTGGAAACGAAAGAAAATGTATACAGGAAGATAAAAATCACCAGGAATGCAATCAGGAGGGTCTGCCCGATCTGCTTGGTCCACGACTCTACTGCGGTTTGCGCATCCATATAATTCAGGCCGGCAATACAGGTCAGGTTATCGGCACTCCCCTTCACCGGCACAAAAGCGGTTTTGGAAGATATCTTGTCCTGGAAGTCATCCAGCAGCACCACCGGCTCACCGTCGTTCTTGATAGCCGAAAAGGCCACGGGATTGATGTACAGCGGTTTTTCCAGGTTCTGGTACGGGATAGACGAGGAATAAAACAAGGTGCCGTTCAGGTCATACAGGTTAATATCGACCGATGAGCTGCGGGAAAGATTATCCAGGTTATTCCGGAGGTCTCTTCGTGAGAATTTTCCCGTTTCAAAATTTTGCCCGTAGATATTCAGCACTTCCGATATATTGAGCGATGTGGCCAGTATGGAGTCGTTCCGGATATCGGAGAACATATTTTTTATGATGATGGCGCCGATCACCATGATAATGGTCAGGGGCAGGAGAAAGGCTCCGTTCAGGTAGAGCTGGATTTTCCCCGATAAATTCATCTGGTAACGCCTGAAATCATTGAAAAAGCCCATAAAGATCAGCAATCCCATCACCCCGATCAGCGACACGAAAAAGAGGAAGGAGAAATTGGCCAGGATATCCTTATAAAGCTCTTTCTTTTCAGACACTACAATGATCTTGTCCCCGTCTCCTTTCCTGGCCAGGTGAGAATACCCTTTATACATGGATTCCTTCTCAAAAATACCCAGGTTTCCTGCCAGCACCGAATCAAAAATACGCCTGTAATTGTAATTGCCATACTGGAAAACGAGGTCGCCCGTAGAATCAAAAACCCCGTAGCTGTAATACCGGGTGAACGGGTTATGGGCTACCCGTTTCATCTGCAGCAGGGTTTTCAGGCTCAGGTTACTGCTTCTGTTCGGGTAAAGCCTGAAAACAGCGGTTCCAAACTTATGATCTTCTTCTTTTATCTCATGAATGAGGGTATAATACGAGGTTTGACCCGAATTACGGGTGAGGTAAAGATTGGGGTAATCTGTAGGGTCAGACTCTCCCAGGGCATGGTGTGTTAAGGTACTCAGTCCATGTATTTTATGAGGCGCTACTTCTATACCGGCAGAGTCAAAAACCTCGTAAGTGACCAGGAAAGGATCCAGGAAGCTATTGTACAGCTCCTGCCTTATCACTTCGTCTGTCTCCTGGTAGGTCTTCTCTCCCTTCAGCAGGTTTTGAAACAGGTCTGACCTGCCGAGCAATACACTCAGCTGGTGAATCTGTCTTTCCAGGCGCCTGTCTTTGCCGCTCATATAGTTTTCGGCAAAGTTTTCTTTTTCCATCCGGCTGCGCTGTGTGTCTTTCTGAAACAGCACACAGAAGAGGATCAGCGTATAGGCAAAAGCACCTATGATATAATACACGTAGGTGAAAGAACGGAGGCGGTAGAAATACCGGGGCAGGCGTAAGAGGTATACAATGAGCAGGAATACGCTGCTGGTAATCACTACCGGCCCCCAGCCGAGCGCATAGGTAAGAAAAATACCTGCTACCGTTCCGTAGGCCCAGTAAAAGGTTCCTTTGCGGTGTTCCGGCTGAAGCCGCTTATATACATTGGCTATGGAGTGCGTGGTCAGGAAATAAACACCCAGGAGTATAAAAAGATACACGTACATGGTATCTTTCACATTGCCGAGATAGAAGCTCATCGAGTAATGATTCTCAATCAGGCTTTCCTGGTAGGTATGATCGATTAACCACCATACCGCCCGGCCCAGGCCAAACATAAACAGCACGCACAGCAAAGACAAGCCATTGCGCATAAAAGAGCTCATACCTTCCAGGTTCAGGTAAAGCAATGCCCGGTATTGTGCCAGGGAGAATTTGGTCAGGATGATCAGTATGCAGAGCGTGTCAATGAAGAGATTCCCGTAAAAGATATCGATCAGTTTGTTCGGAAAAAATATCCACGGCAGGTTGAAATAACGCATCAGCAGCCGCAAAACCAGGAAAGAAGCTCCCATCAGTAAACCCGCAGTCAGGTAACGGTGCGTATTGGATAAGAGGATAGACCGGGTATATAGAAAATACCATATCAGCAAAATTCCCAGCGTGATCATGATGACGCTGAAAGGCGCCACCGCCAGGCTCAGATGGCGCAGGTCTCCCTTAACCTGTGTATAGAAAACGGCCTTCCCGTCTGCTGACCGTACGGTGAGGGCGCCGGGAAAAGCATCTGCCGAGATTTTTTCAGGTTTTATAAAGAAAACAGATGCATTAAAGGGAGGAGCCTTAAAGTTATTTATATAGTTTTCATCGTGCAGCAGGGGAACCACGCTTACAATATCATAGTGACTGGTTTTATATGTCACGGGAGTCCTGACCAGTACCGAAGGCTCTTTTTCACTGATGAAGAAATTTTCACCGTTCACCAGCAATACGTCATTGTACGAAGGGATATGGTTATTGCATGACCAGTAGATCAGCTTACCGTTGGCAAAAACAAAATAAGGGTAGGAAGCAGGAACACTCAGCCCTTTAAAAGTTACCGCTTTACCGGTACCGGTCAGCATCCGGATATTGACATGAGTTTTCCTGACCAGGTCAATCTCACGGCTGTAATTCTTCTGCAAAACAGAAGCATAAGTTTTCTCTTCCTGGTAGTTATGGCCCAATATGCCAAATATTAACAGCAAAACGCCCGTAACAAGCACGGCCAGCCTGTTAATGTATTTCATAGCTTTCTTGACTAAATTTTTAGGCTATATTTAAAAGCACGTCTAAATATAGGAGATTTATTTCTAATTATCAGTACCGGTTTCCGCTATATCTTCCAATTATTTTCAACAGCTGCTGAAAATAACCGGTTTGCAATCCAATCAATCTGAAACGCGAAAAACCAGTAAACTGCAACCGGCAAAAAAAAGTTCACTTTTTTTCTCCGGGGCTTCTATCTTCTTCCCTTACAGGCCATTGAAGATCAATACCTGAATTTGGTTTCTATCCAGAGGGCAGCCAGGCAGGTAAGAAAAGCCAGGTACCATACAGCAGCAGCCAGGGGCTGGCCGCGGGGGGCCGCCGGGCCTTCGGGTGTATTGGCCTTCAGCCAGGCCTTCCAACGTTCTGCCGCGGCTAAAGGCGAGTCTTCCACATACACTTCTCCTGCAGGGCCCAGGGTGATCCAGCCCGTATCTGCAAAGGTATATGTTCCAGATTTTTTTAGCGGATTAACGGGAGATTCTCCCAGGTAGAGGGTATCGTTAGCGGGTGTCATCCGGCTTTCAGCGCTGAGCCGGGTAATTTCTACCGGAACAGCCCTGAAAACGGGCGCCGGCACCCGCACTTTTGTACTGTCTGCATTGCGGAGGGCGGCCATAACGGCGGTCCACACTTCACTATAGGTCAGCGTATCACCGCTCAGCCGGGCAGGAAAGGTCTCATTCAGCAAGCTCACGGCCACCAGCCCCCCGTTTTTCTGGAAGAATACGGGCCATTCGCCTACCTGCCGCTGGTTAGGCCGGGCATTCAGCGTAAAGGGGAAAGCCGTAAGCCCGTTTTTTAAAGGGAGAGACTCAAGGGCAGAGGTCCGCTGTGCTGAGAAAGCGGCACCCGTGGCCCGGTTGATGCGGGAAAGGGCGTCCGGCACGTCTTCCAGGCCAAAGAAAAGCACGCTTTTCCCTTCACTGATCGCGTTCTTTACACGGGTATTCGCTGCGTGGGCCGGGGTAGCTATAACCAGGTCGGCAGCCGTTTTTCCCGGAGCTTTGTTGACATAACTTTCGTACAGAGCCGATTGAGCCACGGGTGTTGAGATTTCAACCCGGTGGCTATGGGCCCCCAGCCACTCTGCCAGGATACGGCTTTCAAAATCCGGGTTATCGATAAGCAGCGCGATCTTCAGCGGCCGGGCCGGCTGAGCATAAAACGGGATATCCTGCAAAGGCTGCTTTTCCAGTTGAAGCGAAATCGAGTTCCGACCCTCTGCAAATACCGGGAACGACAGCTGAAAAGCATTAAATCCTTTTTGCAGTGAAAGGCTGTCAAGGGTTTTCTCCCCGTAAACCAGCCTTATTTTTGCAGGATCCGTGAGGCTGATCTTACCGGTAACCGTCTGCCGTTCGCCCTGCTGCACCATTCCCTGCCAGTGAATTTCCTGCAGGGTTCCGGGCCTGAAATACGGTATCCACTCCACTTCACTCCCGGTCAGGCGGCTTAAGAGCTGCGGTTCGGCCTCCTGTCCCAGGAAGAAAAGCTTATAGGATCCGTACTGCGCAAATTTCTTTTTGAATTCTTTATACGAGATCACCCGTTTGATGCCCCGGGCCGCCTGAACCGAGTCTGTCACTTCTGCCGGTATGCCGGCATCACGAACCAGGAGCGTGCCATCGCCCTGCTGTACCGGCCACACCGGTTGAAGCAGGAACAAAACCGCCAACAGGAAAAGCAGGGTATTCAGCAGGATCTTAACGTTCCGCTGCCGGGCACTCAGCGACTTCATCCGTACCAGCTTCAGGATAAGGGCCACGCCCATGGCCAGCAGCAAACCCGAAAGAAGCCGGCCTGTCAGGGGTTCTATGAAAAGAGAACTGAGTATCATTAGCTTACAACAGGTTTTTCCAGAATAATTTTTCCAATTGCTTTTCACCAAAGCCCGCAGGCGGCAAGGCACTTTTCTGAACGGCACTTATCGTAAACAGTCCTGTTTTCAGGATAGCTTTTTCCTGTGCCGTCAATGCGTGGTCGTTCAGCAGCTTCTGAAGCAGGGTCAGCAGCTTCCATTTATCAAGGCCCGCGTTAACCACAGCAGCACTGATCTGCCGGCTGAGCAGTGCCACGTCCTGCTTCTGTACCGCTGAAAGTGCGCCATCCGACTCCAGGAAGCCAGCCACCTGCCCGGCCAGCCGGCTGACCTGTTCACGGCTCAGCTGCACCTCTGACCGGAAGCCGCGGTTAAATTTTTTCAGCTCTCCTTTCATCCGCAGCTCTTTTTCTTTGATCGGCGGCGGATCATAGCTGGTTTTGGCTATAAAAACCCGCGCTTTCTGCTGTACTTCTTTCAGCAATTCCAGGGCTTTATTTTCATACGGAAGCGCTTTTTCCGGCTCGTAAAGCCGCAAATGCAACTCCGACTGCCACATGTTCTCAAGAGCGGTTTTAAGAATACTGCGCGTAGATTGTTCGTAGAAGGTGTTGGTTTCGGCATCGTCATGCGAATGCACATAGGCCTCCAGGAGCTCGGCAAGCGGATCTTTGCTGCCTTCCACGGCCGGAGAAGCGGGTTTTCCGTGATCGTGTCCATGATCGTGATCGTGGTCATGATGCTCTTCTTCTTCGCTGTCATGCTTATGAATAAAGCCTTCCAGCGGGTTGTCACTGTCCGTGTGCCCGTGATCGCCTATAGAGGTTTCATATTCTTCTCCCAGGTATTGTCCGTACCGGATACGGAGGGCTTTCTGGTCAAACCCAATGTCGTTCGAGGCGGCATTAAACCGGCTCTTTTCCATTTTATTCCGCATGGCGATCAGTTTCTCCGTATCTATGATGATCTGTCGCTGGCTCCTGAAATACTCCGGCAGAATGTTGACCGCCATGGTAGCCAGCTCGCTTTCATTCAGCGCCGCCGTATCTTTATAGACCAGGAAGTAGGTATCCGATTTACTGAAGTTCGGCTCCGGGGTTTTGTTGTCTACAGCGGCCCAGTAATAGTACAATTCATCGCCGGGAGCAAAATTGAGCGCTTTCAGGTCAATGGTGGCCGATACATTCCGGCTCTTAAAAGCCGTTTGGCTAACCGGCAGGCGCACTTCCCGGAATTTTACATTTTCGCCTGAACCGCGCGCCACGGTAGCTACCATATACACCTGCTTCACGAGGAAGTCATCGGATATCCTGGCTGCCACCGGGAGGCTTTCCGGATCTTTCAGGAAATGAAAACGGTAGAGCTCCCGTGAGGCCGGCTCTATGCGGGGAGCGGCATCTATCAGGGCTTCCAGCCGGTAATAATCCGACTGGTACACCAGTGAATCTTTCCAATATGCCCGGATGGCGTACAAGCCTGAGGCCGACAGCCGGTCGGTATACTCAAAAAATGCGTCCTTCCTGGTGAACGCCAACTCTTCACCCCGGCTGTTGTTCAGCGTGACCTTCAGGTTATCTGAGCCGGAAAAGCCAACTCGCCAACGCAAAACCGTACCGGCCACAGAAGAAATGTTCAGATCCCGGCTGTTTTTTTCAGGCAATAGGGTATATGCCGGTGGCGTGATCCGTACCTCTGCATTCCTGAAACCCGGAACAGGCGGCGAAATACGCCCTGTTTCTTCTTTTCCCGCCGGCTGTACAGAAGAAGCCACAGGTTTGTTTTTCCAACCCGGGAAAAACGCATATACCCCCCAGGCCAGGAGAAGCGCCGGTACAAACGGCCATACGCCGTCATACCATACCTGCGGGGCCTTCCTGTGCTCCATTTGCCGGCCCAGCCTTTCCAGCTGAAGCTGTTCGGCCCCGTTGGGTTGCGTTACGTTCAGCAGCTCCAGGCTGTATTCAGCATCTTCTACCCGGTCATGCAGGATCCGGAGGGCCAGCGGCCGCTTATTTTCAACAGGCTTCAGGAAGAAGGCCCCCGCCAGGAACCCCGTCAGCGCTGCCAGCAGGCTCAGGGCGGGCCGCTGCCCGAGCGCCTGCACCACAAGACCGGCCGATACACCGGCCAGCAGGCAGCGTATCCATGCCGAAACATGGAGCTGGAACCGGACTGACGATATGATTCGGTTGATATGATTCATGCGTTTTTCTGTATAGCTAACCACCGTTCCGCACTCAGTGTCAAAACAAAAAGGATAAGAATAACAGCCGGAAACGGCCCGCCGGCCTGCGAAGCCTGTCTTTCGGCAAATTTATTGCGCAGCTGCTGCGTGCTGAGTGTTTCCGCCGGTGCCTGCGGCATCAGCGCATCCAGGATGATCTCCGGAAGCTCCCCGTTAAAAACGGCATCGGAGCTTTCGGGGTTCAACAGCTCATTAAACCAGCGCACCGTACGGCCCGTTACCGTCTGTTCCACCGGCAAAGCCGCCGCTCCTGAAACCAGGTTCACGCGGGCCGACGAGTCGGGCCGGTGGGTAAACGCCAGGTCATATACCCGGCCCGGCCTACGCTGATCGTCTACTTCGAAACGAATTCCGTACGCTTCTGTAATGGCCCGGAGTGCCGCAGGAGTACTCTCTTCCCCGCTTTCCAGCAATACTTTTACAGGCAATTCCCTTTCTTTTATCCCGGTGTTTAAGCGCTCACCTCCGGGTTGGCCGGAAACCGGTTTGACCGTATGGAGCGTATAAGGTGCCGGCAGGTAAACCTGTATAAAACGGGTAAAATCATCGGTGCCGGCCAGGTAGATTTCTGTCTTTCCCGTTATTTTTACCTTGTTGATCCCCGCCTGGAGGTCGGTGTGCTTCCCGTCAGGCAGCGAAGCAAGGTCTGTTACCGGCTCACCGGTAAACCAGAAACGTTTTTCTCCCCGCTTCCCGGCTTCTTCCAGCTCAAACCGGAAATTTTCCACCACCTCCTTTTTCGGTTGTATCCAGTGAATTTTCTCCTGTTTATCCGCAACTCTCTTCAGTAAGGGTTCACTTAAGCAAAGCACCAGTAAAATCAGCAGAAGGCAGCGCAAAAGCAGCAAAAGGAGGTTTTCCAGGCGCATTCCCCTTGATTTTTGCAGCACCACATCGCTCAGCCAGCGGCTGGCCGCCCACGGCAGCTCCTCCCCTCTCTTCTGGTGCCAGAAGTGGAGAAGAACGGGAAGGCCCACAGCCAGCGCCCCCCAAAGTATGCCGGGGTTCAGGAATTCCATGTGCTTATTGTTTTCAGGGCTTCCGAGATGACTCCGGCCAGCGGCATGTCGAGTGATGCCCTGACCAGGTGAACGTGTGGAAGCTTCAGCTCTTCTTCCAGCGCAGCCAGGTAGCCTGAAAAAGCCGCCCGGTATTCTTTTCGCACACTTTCTGCTTCCATTTCCAGTTCTTTGCCCGTTTCGAGGTCTTTAAAACGATAAAATCCTTTGAGGTTGAAATCCAGCTCCTGCCGGCCCAGCACCTGGATGATCAGGATCTGCCGGTACGGTGAAGCTGTTTTGGCTACCAGGTCTGCCCATTCGTTACCGGCCTGCAAAAGATCCGATACCAGGATGAGCAGCTCTTTCTGGTTGTGATGAAATTCAGGAAAAGGCCCATCGCCCTGCTTTCCTTCCGCCACCGCATTTTCAAGGTGGTACAGGATCCGGTAGAACGCGTTCTTCCCTTCTTTGACCAACAGCCCGGGCTTTCCTTCCTTTACTGTATAAAAGCTTATGGGGTCATTTTGCCGGTAGGCCATATACGCCAGCGAAGCCAGCAGCACCTTGCTGTAATCCAGGCGGCTGATCCCCCCTTCGCTATAATTCATGGAGCCTGACAGGTCAAGCACCAGGCGGATATGCAGATGACTTTCCGTGGCCGATTCTTTCACCAGGTACCTGCCTGAGCGGGCATACAATTTCCAGTCCACCCGCCGCAGGTCGTCTCCCGGAAAGTAGGGCCGGTACTGTTCAAACTCGGTTCCTGTGCCGGTACGCCTGCTCTGGTGAACTCCCAGCAGCAGCCGGTCACTGACCACCCGGGCCGCCAGCTGTAAATTATTCAGCCTGACAAGTTCAGTGATATCCATGGGTAAGCTCTTCTATCACGCGGTCTGCAGAAATACCTTCCGCCTCTGCTTTGAAGTTCAGCGCTATACGGTGCCGTAACACCGGGAAAGCCAGCGTCTTTATATCTTCGGGGATCACGGAAAAACGACCGTGCAATACAGCCCGGGCCTTGGAGCACAGCACCAGGGCCTGGCCGGCACGGGGGCCTGCTCCCCAGTCGCACCACTGCTTAACAAAGGCCGACGGGCTGCTTTCAGGCCGGGTAGAGCGTACCAGGGTATTTACTCTTTCCGCCAGCTCATCACTGATATGCACCTGCCGGGTCAGCTCCTGCAGCTCCAGGATATCTTCGCCGGACAGCACACTTTTAAGGTCTGCTTTTTTTACGCCCGTTGTATTCTTGAGCACCATCAGCTCTTCCTGCTCTGAAGGATACCCCAACCTGATGTACAAAAGAAAGCGATCAAGCTGAGCCTCAGGCAGCGGGTAGGTACCTGCCTGCTCAATGGGGTTCTGGGTGGCAATGATAAAAAACGGGGCCGGCAGGTCATGCGTAGTGCCCGAATAGGTCACTTTGTACTCCTGCATGGCCTCCAGGAGAGCCGACTGGGTTTTGGGAGGCGTACGGTTGATCTCGTCTGCCAGGACAATGTTGGCAAAGACGGGTCCGCGGGTAAACCGGAAAAACTTCCGCCCGGCCTCTTCTTCCATCACCTCCGTACCGATGATATCACCCGGCATGAGGTCAGGCGTAAACTGAATACGCTTAAACTTCATTTCCAGGGCATCTGACAGGGTTTTCACCATCAATGTCTTGGCCAGCCCGGGTACTCCTTCCAGCAGGCAGTGCCCGCCTGCCAGCAAGGCTATCATGATTTCATCAATGGCCTCTTCCTGCCCTACAATTACTTTAGCAATTTCTTTCTTTAAATCAGGTAGTTTGGCCACCAGGCCTTTATAATGTTCCAATGTTCTCAAACCGTTAATGCATACTTGATGATGTTGACTCCGAATTTTGTATTGTCTTCCATGAGCCAACGTTTATTTCTAAAATCGTAATCCCATTCGCATCCGTAATCTTTGTTGCTGTAAAGCACACCTATACGCCCGTTCACTTCTATTGCTTTCAGGTAATCGTGCACAAGATCATCACCCCAGCCGTTCAGCTCAAAGCTGGTGGTAGGGGGGCCGTCAAACTCAAAAAAACAGGTATAGATCGGGTGATCATTCGGTATTTTACGGAGGGCATCCTGACCGAAGGTCCGGGCCATTTCCTGCTCGAATGATTTCGCAAAAAGGCCGTCAATGTCGTGATTACAGTCATCTACAAATACAAAGCCCCCGTTTTTGACATAGCGCCGGAAATGATCGCGCTCTTCTGCCGAGAACTCTACCAGCTTATGACCGCTCAGGTAACAGAACGGACTTTTGAAGATCTCGTTACTACTCAGCTGTACTACCTTTTCCTTCTCGTCTACAGGAATGGTCGTGTACTCTACCAGGGAATGCAGGAGATTGGAAGGCATGCGCTGATCCGTATCCCAATTGCCTGATGTGTATTGTATTCTGGTAAAAACAAAAGGTTTCAAAAGTCCGTACTATTTACTTTACACCGCATCTGACAGGGAAGAGAAAGTAAACTCCCTGATCTTCATCGGCGGCACCATATAACTTTGGTTCGATTCTGTGCTGACCACCCGCTCGGATTTACCCAGCGTTTCCAGGTTATTCAGCATGATAATCGGACTTTCATTAAAACGGAAATTCTTGACCGGATGTTTGATTTTCCCGTCTTCAATATAAAATGTACCGTCACGGGTAAGGCCCGTCAGCAGCAGGGTCTGCGGATCTACCGGCCGTATGTACCACAGCTTGGTCACCAGGATTCCCTTCTTCGTATTCCGGATCATTTCTTCCAGGGTGGCGGAGCCTCCTTCCATGATCATATTGCCGGGATAAGGTACGGGCTTCACCCCTTTCTGCTGCGCCCAGAACCGCGAATAGGCCAGGTTCTTTACCACACCTTTTTCAATCCAGGACACCCGGTTCTGCGCCTGCCCGTCGCCTGACCACGGAGAAGCGGGCAGATCGGGGTGTGAAGGATCCGAATAAATACTAACGCGCTCATCCACGATCTTCTCTCCCAGGCGGGTTTTACCGCCGGGCTTGCTGAACGACGACCGCCCTTCATCAGCAGCGCGGGCATCCATGTCATAATAGAGGTTTTCCAGCAGCACTGCTGCGGCCGTAGGCTCCAGGATAACCGTATATTTCCCGGGCTCAAGGGCTTTTGCTCCTACCGAGCTCCGGGCTTTTTCTACCGCTATTCGGGTAGCTGCCGCGGCATCCAGCTTCGAGAAGTCGTTATATCCCCGGATCACATACCCCGATCCCTTCCCGTCATCGGTTCTCACGGTGAGCGAGAAGTTAACACCGGTACTCGGGTAGTAAGCAAACAGCCCCTTTGAATTCATCATGGCTGAAAAACCGGTCCGGTTTTCCAGGAAGCCGGCAGAGGTCAGCTGATCCTGCCCGGCCAGTGCCAGGCTTTGCGCTACGGCCTCTGCACGCAATGCAGGCGTGATGTTGGCCGTTGACTCAAAATAACCTTTGGATTTTCCGTACGACTGCGGTTCCAGGACACCCATGTATTCGGGGTTCTCCGGTGCCAGGCGGGCCAGCTCTTCCGATCGCCGGACCACTTTCTCCAGTGAGGCATCGTCAAATTCATCAATCGTGGCCACGCCTACTTTCTTTCCGAAAGCCGACTGTACCACCAGGTTCTGGTTGGTCAGGCTGCCACTGGTAGAAACTTCATTACGGGCATAGCGGATATTTCCCCGCACTTCACCCGACAGGTTCACTTCACATTGATCTGCCCGGGAGAATTTTATGACTTTTTCAAGCAGGGCTTTTGCCTCTGCTTCTGTTAATATTACTGACATGATCCTTAAATTTTACGAGCGGTGTTAATTACATTGACTCCATTAAAACGTGCGGTGGAACTGCCGTGCGAAACGGCGCTCACCTGTTCCGGTTGCCCTTTCCCGTCAAAGAAAGAGCCGCCCAGGCGAAAATCGCGTTCATCACAGATTTTCACACATGAGTTCCAGAACTCCTGCGTATTCGACTGGTAGGCCACGTCTTTCAGCATGCCTGTAATTTCGCCGTCTTTGATCTCATAAAACAGCTGTCCGCCAAACTGGAAGTTATACCGTTGCTGATCAATAGAGAACGAACCGTCACCGATAATATAAATTCCTTTTTTCACATCTTTGATCATCTCTTTCACCGAAAGGGGCTCCTTACCCGGTGCAAGGGAAACATTGGGCATACGCTGGAACTGTACCGAGCTCCAACTGTCGGCGTAGCAGCATCCGTGTGACTCGTTTTCCCCTAAAATATGCACCTGGTCACGAATGGCCTCGTAGTTGACCAGCGTACCGTCTTTCACCAGGTCCCAACGTTTGGTTTTCACCCCTTCGTCATCCCAGCCTATGGCGCCCAGCGAGCCTTCCCGGGTTTTGTCGGCATAGAGTGTCACCTGCGGGCTTCCGTAATTGAAATTTCCTGATTTGAGCTTGTCGAGCGTAGCAAAAGAAGTGCCTGCAAAGTTGGCTTCATAGCCCAGCACGCGGTCCAGCTCAAGCGGGTGCCCCACTGACTCGTGAATGGTGAGCCACAAATGCGAGGGATCCAGCACCAGGTCATATTTGCCGGCCTCCACCGACTTGGCAGAAAGCTTTTCTTTGGCCTGCTGTGCGGCGGCCACCACATCTTCCAGCATATCGTACCCTTTGTTATACCGGGTGGTAATGCCGGTTATCTTATCGGCCGGGTTGGTCTGCAGGTAATCGTAACCCATACCCATGGGAGCGCTCAGCGACTGGCGGGTCTCAAATTTCCCGGTTTTGGGATCAATGCAGGTCACCGCAAAAATGGGCCACATGCGGTGAACATCCTGGTCAATATACGAGCCGTCAGAAGAGGCAAAGTATTTCTGCTCATTCACCATGAACAGGATGGAGTTTACGTAATTGGCTCCGTTCTTCAGCGCCGCGTCATTGACGCCCAGCAGCAGGTCTACCTTTTCCTGGATAGGCACTTCAAATGCATTTCGCCCGATAGGGGCTTTCCAGCTGACTTCACCAAAGCCTTTTTGCGGAGCCAGGATAACCGGGCTCTTCATCAGCCGCGCATTGGCCCGGGCAATAGCCACGGCCTCTTCAGCGGCCCTGGCGGTGTCTTTTTCGGTTTTGGCGTCTACAATGGCGGCAAAACCCCAGCAACCATCGGCAATCACCCGTACGCCCACCCCGTATGATTCGGTATTGACGATGTTCTGTACCTTGTCTTCCCGCGTGATCACATACTGGTTAAGGTAACGCCCGATGCGCACATCGGTATAGGTAGCGCCCTTTGACTTTGCCGCGTTCAGCGCAGCATCAGCCAGGCGTTTTTTCACGGCCACGTCTACCCCCGAATCCAGGAAAGATTCCGGAGATACCGCATGGCCCAGGACAGGAATCATCATCATTCCGCCGATTCCCATTCCTGACAGCTGGATAAAGTCTCTTCTTTTCAATGTTTTATTGTTTAACAGGTAAAGGTATAAATATAAGTATGCTTTTTCATGTATAAAAGCCTTCAGCAATATGCTTTTACGGCAGCAGGGGGCTAACGCCTGAAAACGTCGCCGCCACCGACCGGAAGCATATTGCTGAAGGCAGATGCCTTATACGGCATCCGATAAGCTGGAAAACGTAAAATCACGGATCTTCAGCGGTGGAATCATGCTTCCTCCTACCCGCACCGATTTACCCACGGCCTCCACGTTATTCAGCATAATTACGGGGCTTTCGTTAAAGCGGAAGTTCTTGATCGGGTGCTTGATCTTACCGTCTTCAATATAAAATGTTCCGTCTCTCGTCAGGCCCGTATACAGCTGGGTTTGCGGGTCTACTGCCCGGATGTACCAGAAGCGGGTAACCAGGATACCTTTCTTGGTCCCTTTGATCAGATCGGCCAGTGACTCGTTTCCGCCTTCCATAATAAATCCAAACGGAGGCGGAAGGTCTTTAACACCCTGCTTCTGTGCCCAGAAACGGGAGTAAGCCAGGTTTTTCACTACTCCTTTTTCTACCCAGGTGGTTTTTTCCCTCGGACGGCCGTCCATGAAAAATCCTGATTTCGGGATATCCGGATGGGCAGGATCGGAAATGATGGTTACCCGCTCGTCAAAAAGCTTTTCGCCCAAACGGGTACCTCCTCCTTTCTTACTCAGGAAACTCCGGCCTTCATCAGCATTACGGGCATCAAAGCTACGCATCATGTTCTGAATGAGCTCTGCTCCTGCTACCGGCTCAAGGATCACCGTATATTTACCCGGCTCCAATGCCACGGCTCCTTTCGAAGCCAGGGCTTTCTGGGCGGCCACCTCGGTAGAGGCTCCCGCATTCAGCTTGCTGACATCGTTGTAATCCTGGATAGCGTACCCTGAACCCAGTCCGTCATCTGTTCTTACCGTAACCGAAAAATCTACCGAAGTAGAACGGTTGTAGGCAAACAATCCTTTGCTGTTTCCCATGGCCATGAACCCGGCAGAGTCTTCCAGGTACCCGGCAGAGGTCAGGTTCCTCTTTTTGCATATCTCAATGCTGTCAAGGGCTGCTTTCGCTCGGTATTCCGGGTCTATGGCCGCCGTAGACGCTGCATACGTTGCCTCTACGTCGATATACTGCTGAGGCCCCAGCATAGGTACATATTCAGGATTTTCAGGAGCAAGCCGCGCAATCTCTTCTGCCCGGCGTACGGTTTTTTCGAGCGACTGATCATCAAATTCATTGATGGTAGCGGTACCTGAACGCTTACCAAAAACGGAGGTAACGGCCAGCGAGAGATTGGTAGATTCCCCGCTGGTAGAGACGGTATTGCGTGCATACCGGATATTCCCGGTCTTGCTGCCGTTCAGGCTTACTGCGGTTTCATCGGCTTTGGCAAACGACAAAACCTTATCTATAATTTTCTTTGCTTCTTCTTTGCTTAAAATTGCCATGATCGTTTAGATTTTTCGTCCGGTATTAATAACATTTACGCCGTTAAAACGGGTAGTGGAGCAACCGTGCGACACGGCACTAACCTGCGAGGGTTGTCCTTTCCCGTCAAAAAACGATCCGAACGTACGGTAATCATCCTTGTCACAGATCTGGGCACAGGAGTTCCAGAATTCCTGGGTATTCGACTGGTAGGCCACGTCATCGAGCATCCCGGCGATCTCGCCGTTTTTGATCTCATAGAACAGCTGCCCGCCGAACTGGAAGTTATAACGCTGCTGATCAATGGAATAAGAACCGCGACCGATAATATAAATGCCTTTCTCCACGCCTTTGATCATTTCGTGCACATTCAGCTTCTGCTTGCCGGGCTGCAGCGATACATTCGGCATACGCTGAAACTGTACCGAGCTCCAGTCGTCGGCATAGCAGCATCCGTGCGATTCTTTCTCACCCAATATGCCTACCTGGTCGCGGGTAGCCTGGTAGTTCACCAGTATACCGTCTTTGATGAGATCCCATTGCTTGCAGGGAACGCCCTCGTCGTCATACCCTACACATCCCAATGTATGCGGCTGGGTCTTATCGGCCACAATATTCACCAGCGGGCTTCCGTAGTTGAACGACTTTGACCGCCATTTGTCAAGCGTGGCAAAGCTGGTTCCGGCATAGTTGGCTTCGTAGCCCAGCACCCTGTCGAGCTCGGTAGGGTGACCCACCGACTCATGAATGGTCAGGCCCAGGTGGTTCGGATCCAGCACCAGGTCATATTTCCCGGGCTCTACCGATTTGGCCGTTACTTTCTCTTTAGACTGCTTAGCGGCCAGGATGGCATCCTCTGTCATGTCGTACGAATTACGATACCCCACCAGGCCGTTAGGTCCGGCAATTTTCTCTGAGGCCAGCCCGTCCAGGTATTCATACCCCATACCCATAGGTGAGCTGAGGGCATCACGTGTCTTGAATTTCCCGGCGGCCTTATCTACTACGGTTACGGTAAAAGTAGGCCAGATCCGGTGGATATCCTGGTCAATATACGAGCCGTCTGTAGAAGCAAAATACTTCTGCTCATTGATCTGGAAGAGGTTAGAGGTTACAAAGGCCGCACCGTTTTGCATGGCCTGGTTGTTAACATTCAGCAGCAGGTCTATTTTTTCCTGAACAGGCACCTGGAATGCATTCTTTTGGATGGGAGTATTCCAGACTACCTCTCCTACGCCCTTCTGGGGAGCTAGGTTTACGGGTTCGGTCTGGATACGGGAGTTGGCTCTGGCAATGGCCACCGCCGTTTCAGCACATCTGGCCACACCGTCGGTGGTGACGTCACTGGTGGCAGCAAATCCCCACGTGCCGTTGACAATCACCCGAATACCTACGCCATACGACTCGGCATTGGCGACGTTCTGCACATTTTTTTCCCGTGTAAAAAGGTATTGCTGCAGGTAGCGGCCTATCCGTACGTCAGAATAGGTAGCTCCTTTGGCCCTGGCCGCATTCAGCGCCACATCAGCCAGTCGTTTTTTGAGGGCCCGGTCAGCGGCAGGCTCCAGCAGCTCCTCGAGGGTCACCGGCCGGCCGATCACAGGAATAGAAGATCCCAGAATGGCGCCCACGCCCATCCCGGACCATTGAATAAAGTCCCGTCTCTTCATAGTCATTTTGGGTTGTTAAAGAATACTTAAAAGTATCAACAAAGATGCAAATAGCTGCACATTTCCGGGAGAAAAAAATAATCTGAAAGATGAAAGCCGTGTTTTGGTAGATCAGGGCGTAATTTCAATACCTGCCAATTCCCGGTGGACAACACTACGGGCTACATTTGCATGGTACTCGGAAATGACCTTTTCGTGAATACCCGGGTAGATCCGCCGGTCCCTGAATTTCGATTTGCTTTTGTAATACGTTTCGTGGGTAACTTCCGTGAAGCCTTCGGGGGTTTCTCTGAGGCTGATGAACTGGCTTCCTTCTGAGGCGCCTTTTTTCATATAGCATATCTGCAGGCTTTTATGCAAATCATCTATCGCCACTACTTTATGGGCTACAGCCAGCTTGTAAAGCCCTTTCAGCAAGCGTAACTGGATAAAGATGATCTGGCCCGCTTTCATACCTCCATACGGGGCATCGGCATATACCAGGGGTTTTTCTGCAGAATCAAAAAGCACACCGAACGAGACCAGCTTTCCGCCCCAGCACTGTTTGGGGCTGCTGTTGCGATAGGCATACCACACCTCATCGGGCCGTGCTTTTACCAGGAAGGTCTTGGTATTTTTGGAATACCCCCCGCCCTCAGCGAAGCATGCCGTTTCCAGTCCGTTAAAATCTTTCTGAGACGACAGGTGGTTTTCCGTCATCAGCTTGCGTACTTTCCGCTGCTTTATCCGGGAGAAATCAATGAGCTGACCTTCGGCAGAAACCACAAGACAGAGCAGAACACAGCAAACCAATAATTTAATCATGAAGAGGTAAGATTCGGGACAGGCAAGGTGCTTATCCCTTATACCCCGGTAAAATATTCATAATATTAAATATTTTATTTTTGAAATCCAATTTTCTAACCGGAATTTTAACGGCTGCTTTCTTTTCCTTCAAAACTTTCCAATTCTTTTTTTACTTCTTCCAGTAACTGCTTTTCAGTGGGAAGGTAGAGCTCATATTGGCTGGCAATGATCTGTTTTTGGTTTTCCGGCAATGTAAAGCGAACCACCGTATCGTTTTTGCCTGCACATAGCAGAATCCCTATCGTCGGATTTTCATGCGGCAGTTTTTCTACGCGGTCATAGTAATTGACATACATTTGAAGTTGTCCTATATGCTGGTGGGTGAGCCGGGTTGTTTTAAGCTCTATAATCACAAAACACTGCATTAAGCGGTTATAAAAGACCAGGTCAGCAAAAAACTCATCCCCTTCCAGGTGTATTCTTTTTTGCCTTGCCACAAACGAAAAACCGTTGCCCAGCTCTAATAAAAAATCCTGTAAGTGTGAAAGGATAGCCCCTTCCATGTCTTTTTCATAAAAGGAAGATTCTCTTTTTAATCCTAAAAACTCCAGAACCATCGGATCTTTGATGATTTCGCGGGCATCGGAGGGTTGCTTCTCGTTTTTGGCAATTGCCAATACACTTTCCTTGTCATTGCTTAATAAAAGACGCTCGTATAAATTGCTGTAAATCTGCCTCTCCAATTGTCGCGAAGTCCAGTTATTTTTAATAGCCTCCGCAATATAAAACTCTCTTTTATCCTGATTATCAATCCTGATGAGTAATTTATATTGTGTCCATCCCAATTGCGAACGCAGTGCGTTCGCAATTGGGAAAGTACGATAAAACTGTCTGAAAAGCTCTATTTGACGCCTCGAATAACCGCTCCCATATTCTGGTTCTAATTCCTGAGCAATATATTTGGTAAGATATTTTCCATAATCTGCCCGGTCTTGTCCCTTTTGCTCTTCCTCAAAGACGCGTTTGCCAATATGCCAGTACATCAGTGTTCGCTGGTGGTCAACAGCACGAATTGCTTTTTCTTTCGATTCGGCAATAATGGATCTGATATCAGTTATGACGGATGGATGAATAAGCATGTTTTAATTGTTTAAGTTGCCCTGCAAAGGTATGAACTAATCTGTCGTCTCTTCTGAATCGTGGATAAGATTTGACAAGGTAAATTCCAGGGAATAAAAAAAAATCCCGTAACGGCCGCCACGGGATTTTTCACTAAAAAATGCCTGTTTACACGTTAAACCGGAAATGCATCACATCGCCGTCCTGAACTATATATTCTTTTCCTTCGATACGCAGCTTGCCGGCATCGCGGCAACCCGCTTCGGTTTTGTATTTGATCCTGTCGTCAAAAGAGATCACTTCGGCCTTGATAAACCCTTTTTCAAAGTCGGTATGGATCACGCTCGCAGCTTGCGGAGCCTTCCACCCTTTGCCGATGGTCCAGGCCCGTACTTCCTGAACACCGGCCGTAAAATAAGTAGCCAGGTTCAGCAGCTTGTACGCCGACCGGATCAGCTTGTTCAGCCCCGGCTCTTCCATATTGTATTCGGCAAAAAACATGGCTTTATCCTCCGGGTCATCCATTTCGGCAATCTGCGCCTCAATGCTGTTATTCAGCACAATCAGCTCGGCACCTTCTTCATCTGCTACTTTTTTTAAGGCCTCCGAGTACGGATTACCGGTATGCATAGACGCCTCATCTACGTTTGCCACATAGAGCGTGGGCTTTACCGTCAGCAGGAAGAGGTCACTAACAGCCACCATCTGCTCTTTGGTCAGGCCCATTCCACGCACATTCTTTCCCTGCTCCAGCCACTGCTTCACCGACTCCAGCACGTCAAGCTCAAACTTTGCCTGGGCATCTCCGCCCACCCGGGCCTGCTTCTGAATCCGCTGGATCTTCTTTTCTACCGATTCCAGGTCTTTCAGCTGAAGCTCGGTATCAATAATTTCTTTATCGGAAACCGGGTTAATCGCTCCTTCCTCACGCAATACATTTTCATCTTCAAAACACCGGACTACATGAATAATGGCGTCTACCTCACGGATGTTACCAAGAAATTTATTTCCCAGCCCTTCTCCGCGGGAGGCCCCCTTCACCAGGCCGGCAATATCAACAATCTCTATCTGCGTAGGAACAATTTTATTGGGGTTTACCAGCTCAGCCAGCTGGTCCAGCCGCTCGTCAGGAACGTCAACCAGGCCCACATTGGGGTCAATGGTACAGAACCTGTAATTGGAGGCCTGCGCCTTCGCACTGGTGGAAACTGCATTGAATAAAGTGGATTTGCCTACATTGGGTAAACCAACGATCCCTGCCCTTAAAGCCATACGATTCTAAATTTTTTCGCAAAATTACGCTTTTTAGGCGCAAGTTGCTTGGGTTTTTGTAAATTCGTTTTTTTGTAAAGAGGTTAAACCACCCCGGCAGAAAAACAAAAAAACAAATTTACCCAAAAAACACTCCCCTTACGGCAGCTTCAGGCTATCCGGCCTCCTGGCCGGTAAAGTACGCTCCAGCTTTTCCATATTGATGAGCGAGTCGTTACGGAAACGATTCTTGTAGGCCATGATCGAGTCTATCTCAGCGGTGTTCAGGCTGTCTATGCCGGTTTCTTCTACCTCATACGAAGAGCAGCCCAGGTATTCTTTCTGAATTTTTACGGCAGGCTTAGGGAAAGGCCCCGCTACATAACCCAGCGATTTGTCAGAATAAACGCTGTTCATAAATATACCGAAAACCGGTAGCGCTGCTTTGCTTCCTTCTCCCATGCTTCCTTTAAAATGGATACTCCGGTCATCGCCTCCTACCCAAACACCGCATACCAGGTCTTTGGTAAAGCCCACATACCAGGCATCAGAGTTATTAGAGGTGGTACCGGTTTTCCCCGCTACCTGTCCGCCGTTTCTGAAAAGGGCATTGTAATTAAATAACCGTTTGCCGGTACCGCCCGGCTCTTCCACATTTCCGCGCAGCATATACTGCATTAAATAGGCCGATTCAGGGCGAATGGCCTGGTGTTCTGCCGGCTTAAACTCGGCCAGCACTTTGCCGTTACTGTCTTCTATTTTAAATACCAGGATGGGCTCGCGGTAGGTACCTTCGTTCAGGAAGATCCCATAAGCTGCTACCAGCTCGTAGAGCGATACGTCTGACGTACCCAGCCCGATAGACGTCACATTATCAAGCGGAGAGGTAATTCCCATCTTTTTGGCATATTCAATCACACCTTTGGGCTTCATCTCACCGGTCAGCTGTACGGCTACCGTGTTTATGGAGCGGGCCAGCGCCGACCTTAACGTAAGATTGGCTCCCGAATAAACCCCGTTGGCATTGCGGGGGCGCCATACTTTCTCTACCCCGTCTTCTTTCCATTTGAACTCCACCATCTTGTCCTGGCGCCGGTCGCAGGGGCCCAGGTCCAGCGGACCGTCTATAGCCGCCGTATACACCACCGGCTTGAAAACCGAGCCGGGCTGCCGCCTGCCCTGCCGTACATGGTCATATTTGAAATGGTCGAAGTCTACCCCGCCCACCCAGGCCTTGATAAACCCGGAGTACGGATCGTACGCCATCATTCCCGCCTGGAGGAAGCGCTTATAGTACCGGAGAGAATCCATATGGCTGATCTCCTGCTCTACAGGGCCTTTCCAGCTGAACAGCTTCATCCGCATGGGTTTGTTCATATAATAGTTGATCGAATCCAGGTTACCGGCATATTTCGCTTCCAGCTGCTGGTAAAAACGGGTTCTTTTGGCGACCGTTTCAATAAAATTCGGGATCTCCTCCCCGTTCTCGTACGTCCACGGATTTTTGTCTTTCCACTGGGCATCAAACTCGCGCTGCAACATGCGCATATGGGTTTCCATAGCTGATTCGGCATAAACCTGCATCCTCGAGTCAATGGTGGTATGGATTTTCAGCCCGTCGCGATAAATATCAATGTCGATATCTTTCTCTTTGGCCCACTTTTCAATTTGCCTGGCCAGTGCCACCTTAAAATAGTTACCAAGGCCGTCGCTGGCATCTTCAATATTCACATCCAGCTTAATATCCTTCTCCATCAGCTTTTCAGCCTCTTTGGCGTCGAGGTCACCGCTTTGCACCAAACGGCCCAGCACGGTATTCCGCCTGCGCTTCGAGTTTTGCGGGTTCCGGATCGGGTTATAATAGGTGGTGGCCTTCTGCAGTCCGACCAAAACGGCAGACTCCGATGCATCCAGCTTATCCGGTGTCTTGTTAAAATAGGTTTTGGCGGCCGTTTTGATACCGAAGGCGTTATTCCCGTAATCCACGGTATTGAGATACATGGTAGCGATCTCGCCTTTGGTGAAGCGTTTTTCCAGCTGAATGGCCGTAATCCATTCCTTCGCTTTATAAATGAGGGTACCCAGTAACGGGATATGGTAGAGCACGCCCCGCATTTCCTTCCGCCGGGTATTGTACAGGTTTTTGGCCAGCTGCTGCGAAATGGTACTTCCGCCGCCGCGGTCGGCATCACCGGTCAGCACCCCTACTGCCACACTGGCCATACGCCGGATATCAATACCCGAATGCCGGTCAAAACGCTTATCTTCAGTAGCAATCAGCGCACTGAACATCCAGGGAGAAATATCCGAGCTGTCTACCGCCGAACGGTTCTCCGTAAAAAACTTCCCGATCAGCTCGCCGTCAGACGAGTAAATAGAAGAAGACTGGTTCATCTTGGGATTCTGCAGGGCTTCAATACTGGGCATGCCGCCCGTGAGCCATAAGAAATTGGTGCGCAGCTGCAGGTAAAATCCTACAGCCAGAACCAGGGCCAGGAACGTAAATTTATAAATATTCCGGATCACGGGGTAGTATTTCCCGGTCTCGTCCAGGTGCCCGAAAAGAAAACGGCTCAGCGCCCTTCTTCCCTTGTAATAGAATTGTATGCCTGCATTTACCCGCTGCTCTCCCAATGCATTTACCAGCAAGATCCGTATCGCATTACTTATCTTCGCTGTTATATTCCGCAAAAAATCTCTGAACCTCTGAATCACGTGTTAGACGCTTTCTTATCTGTAACCGAACCTGCTCCAAAATTATAGCAATAAATTTAATTTCAAATCAAATTGACTTTTAAATATGAAATAGTGGGCCGGGCCGGCAGAGCTCTCCGGCGCAAGACTCCACGTATATGTCGCCACTCACGGTCTGCCGGCACTATCCACCCGGTACTATCTTTTCAACAAATCCTTTAAATACTGCGTAAAAAGGTTATTTTTGTTCCAAAAAACGCTGGTATGTCCGAGAATATTCTGGAAGTCAGGAATGTAGTAAAAAATTATGCTAATCATCGCGCACTGGATAATGTAAGCCTCACCGTGCCTAAAGGAGTTATTTACGGGCTTTTAGGGCCGAACGGGGCCGGGAAAACTTCTCTTATACGGATCGTCAACCAGATCACAGGCCCGGATGAAGGCACTGTCCTGTTTGACGGACACTCCTTGGCAGAAAACAATATTTATGATATCGGTTATCTTCCGGAAGAAAGAGGGCTTTATAAAAAAATGAAGGTGGGCGAACAGCTGCTCTACCTGGCCCGGCTCAAAGGACTGACCCGGGAAGACGCCATGGAAAAGCTGAAAGAGTGGTTTATCAAATTCGATATCAAAACCTGGTGGGATAAAAATGTGGAAGACCTCAGCAAGGGGATGCAGCAGAAGATACAATTTGTAGCCACGGTGCTTCATCAGCCCAGGCTGATCATCCTTGACGAGCCCTTTTCAGGATTTGACCCCATCAATGCCAACCTCATTAAAGACGAGATCCTCGAACTGAAGGAGAAAGGCTCCACCATTATCTTCTCTACACACCGCATGGAATCGGTGGAAGAGCTTTGCGACTATATCGGCCTGATCAACAAATCAAAAAAGGTGCTGGAAGGCCGGAAAACGGATATCAAGCAGCAATTCAAGCCCAATACCTTTTCACTGGATTTCACGGGTATCCTGAGCGGCGACAATTCTACTTTCCGGGTACAAAAAAGCCGTACCAACCCGGAGGGCGTAGTTTCAGCTACCATAGAAGCCCTGCCGGGGCATACGTCTAACGACATCCTGAAAGAGCTGGTTGACCGTGTGCACGTCATTTCTTTCCGCGAAGACGTGGCTTCTATGAACGATGTTTTCCTTAAATCCGTAAAATTCTGACAAACCCATGAAAAATATCCTGCTCATCATACAAAGAGAATACCTGACCCGTGTCAGAAAAAAATCATTTATTGTGATGACCATCCTCGGTCCGGTGCTGGTTGGTCTTATGTATGCCGGGATTTTCTGGGCGGCCATGTCTTCCATAAACCAGAAAAAAATAGAAATCCTGGATCAAAGCGAGTTGTTCCACGACAAATTCAAAAACTCTTCTTCCTATATTTATGAATACAAGAAAGGAGATATCGACAGCCTGAAGAATGCCCTGAAGCAATCGGGTGCTGATGCCCTTGTGTATATTCCCGCCCATATTTTTGAAAACCCCGGCTCAGTAAAGATTTACAGTGAGAAAGGGGTTTCGCTGGAGTTACAGGGCCGTATTGAAGAAGAGATTGAAAATGAGATAGAAAATATTAAGCTCACCCAGGCCGGTATCACCCGGAGCACCCTTGAAAGCGCCAAGGTAAAAGTTTCTGCAGAAACCATCAGCCTGAAAGCCGGTGAAGAGAAAAAAAGCAGCGCTACGGCAGCTTCGATCATCGGGGGAATCTCCGCTTTCCTGATCTATATGGCCGTATTTATCTACGGAGCGCAGGTCATGCGAAGCATAACGGAAGAAAAAACCAGCCGCATCGTGGAAGTCCTGATCTCTTCCGTAAAGCCTTTCCAGCTGATGATCGGCAAAATAGTGGGTGTAGCCCTGGTAGGACTGACCCAGTTCGGGTTGTGGATCATCCTGACCGCCGCCATTACCAGCTTTGGAGGGAAGCTGATGACCAACCGGGTAAAAGCCGTTCCCGAAAGCCTGACCATGCAAATGGGTAACCTGCCTCCGGAAGCAAAAGATGCCCTGCAGAACCAGTCGACCGGTGCCGATGCCATCATTAAAGTTATGGATGCCATCTCCACCCTGCCGGTAGGCACGATTATACTCTGCTTCATCCTGTATTTTATAGGCGGATACCTGCTGTACAGCTCTCTTTTCGGAGCCGTAGGTTCTGCGGTAGACAGCGAAACCGACACCCAGCAGTTTATGCTGCCTATCACTATTCCCATCATTGCTTCGTTTGCCATTGCCCAGATCGTGATACGGGACCCCTACAGCCCGCTGGCCGTCTGGGCCTCCATGATTCCTTTCACCTCGCCCATTATCATGATGGTTCGTATACCTTTCGGTGTGCCGGCCTGGCAGATTGTCCTTTCCGTAACCTTACTGATTGGCGGCTTTATCTTCACTACCTGGCTGGCTTCAAGGATTTACCGGGTGGGTATCCTGATGTACGGAAAGAAGATCACCTGGAAAGAATTGGGGAAATGGCTTTTCTATAAAACATAAAACGGTTGTATCAAAAATCGATAAAAAACGCCCTTCAGGCTGGAAGTTTATCAATAAAGTTATAATTTGTCCCCGATTTATTAAAAAACCCAAAGACTATGAGCCAAAACGCATTGGAAAATAATGTCGAATTAGACCGTATTCAAAATTTCTCAGGAAAGTATCCCAAGCAGATCTGGTCGCTTTTCTTCTCCGAAATGTGGGAACGTTTCTGTTTCTACGGTATGCGGGGCATGCTCACTTTCTTCATGGTTCATGAGCTGCTTTTTGACGAAAAAGCAGCCCAGCTGCAGTACGGTGCCACCCAGGCCTTCGTGTACGCTTTTACGTTTATCGGCGGACTCTTTGCCGATAAAATTTTAGGGTTTAAGAAATCGCTCTTCTGGGGCGGTATCCTGATGATCACCGGGAGCCTCATCCTGGCCATTGATCCCAAAGCGTTTTTCTTCCTGGGCATCAGCTTTACGGTGATTGGCACCGGTTTCTTTAAGCCCAATATCTCTACCATGGTAGGTGCTTTATACAAGCCCGGCGATGTACGGCGCGATGCCGGTTTTTCTCTCTTTTATTCGGGCATTAACCTCGGGGCTGTACTGGGCGGGTATATCTGTGTAGCCGTAGGAAAAGGAACCATGCTCACCTCGCTGGTGCCGGCAGATAAAACATGGAACGTAGCCTTCGGGTTTGCGGCATTGGTAATGACCATCAGCCTGATCACCTTCTTATTTACGAAGAAAAACCTGGGCCCTATAGGCGAAAGTCCGTTTGCCTTAAAAGGCCTGCAGGCCAAACCCTGGTACGATTATGCCGTATATGCCGGCGCGCTGGCGTGTATTCCCATTATCATGACCATGGTTTCCAAAACACAATATACCGACTGGTTCATGTACACCATAGGCCCGGCCGTGCTGCTTTACCTTTTGTTTGAAATGAGGAGGTATTCAGCCGGTGAAAACAAGAAGCTGATAGCCGCCCTGGTATTTATCCTGTTTTCCATCCTGTTCTGGGCGTTTTTTGAACAGAGCGGAGGTTCGCTCAGCATCTTTGCCGCTTCCAACCTCGACAACAAGCTGCTGGGCTTCATGACCCTTGATCCCAATTCTGTCAATAATTCGGCCAATGCTTTCTTTGTGATTATACTGGCATGGCTGGCCGGCTTAATCTGGATAGCGCTGGCTAAAAAGAAAATTGAGCCCAATACCGTAGTCAAGTTCGGGCTGGCGTTCATCTTCCTGAGTATTGCTTTTTACATCCTCTACGCCACCCGGTTTTATGCCAATGACCTGGGGATTACCTCTTTGAATGTATTTACCCTGGCCTACCTGGTTATGACGCTGGGAGAGCTCTGCCTGTCGCCGATCGGGCTTTCTATTATGACCAAGCTGGCCCCGGCCAAGCTTCAGGGCATGATGATGGGCATGTGGTTTCTGGCTACCGCCTACGGCCAATATGTAGCCGGGATTTTGGGCGCCGGCATGAGCACCGCCGATAACGACGCCCCGGCTATAGATAAGCTTATGGCCTTTACCGCAGGATACCAGCAGCTGGCCATCTATGCATTGATTGCGGGGGTAGTGCTGATCGTTATTTCTCCCGTGGTGAGGAAACTGATGGGAGAAGTGAAGTAAGTGAAAAGATAAAAACGAAAAGTTAAAAGTTGCGGTACATTTCTTTTACTAATGTTCCATAACTTTTAACTTTTATCTTTTCACTTTTAACTCCATCCCCCTCACCCTCCTGCCTTCTTCGCCTTGTACCCTTCCTTCAGCAAAAAGGCCAGCAGCTTGTCCCTGTGGTCTCCCTGGATAAGAATTTCAGCATCTTTGGCGCTGCCACCGCTGCCGCAGGCATTCTGAAGCTTCTTCTTTAAAGCCTGCAGGTCCTCGTCTTTTCCTGTAAAGCCGGTCACCCGGCTAACCACCTTCCCGCCACCCTTGCGGTCGAGCCATATTTTCAGCTCCTGGCGGCTATTTTCCGGGGTTTCGGTCTCCTCTTCAAAAGAGTCAAATACGTAATCGGGGTTCGTGGAGTATACCACTCCGCCTTTATTTTTTTTCATGCCCTTACCGATTTATACCGTTATTACATGCAATGCTTTTTCTAAAATTTTTACTTCTACCGTAGAGGTATCCAACGTATGCGATTCACCGTCAATATGGATCCGGTTATCGGAAATACCGGTAAATACACACTCTTTGAAACGGTAGGTTCTGAAATACGGGAATGTGCCCAGCTTTTTCCGGATCAGCCTCCACCCCAACGCAGCAAAGCGCGAGCGGGGATGCGGCAGGATCATGGCACAATCGAGGTAGCCGTCGTCAGGAGTAGCCTCCGGGGCAATGTATGCATCGTTCCCGAACTGGCCCGCATTGGCAAAAGTGACGGAGAAAAACTCCAGCCGCTGTCCTTCCTTTTCCAGGCTGACGGGTTGATACGAAAAATAATTCCGGAAGATGATCTTCACGTAATTCCACAGGCCCCGGGAATGTTCCCCTTTCGCAAAATCGTATGCGCAGAGGGCGTCAAAGCCGATCCCGGCCGTGCAGAAAAACAGTTTGTTATTGAGCAGACCTACATCTATAGTCCGTACTTTTCCTTTCCGGATCACTTCCAGCGCCCTGTCCGGCTGCAGCGGTAGTCCCAGGTCGCGGGCCAGGCCGTTTCCCGAGCCTGACGGAACAATACCCAGCCGGGCCGCCGTACCGGTCAGCAGTGAAGCTATATCGTTTACCGTGCCGTCGCCACCGGCCACCACAAAATCCTGAACGCCCTCCGCAAGGTATTTTTTCACCTGTTCATTCCTGCCCTCCAGATTTTCCAGGAAAACCACCTCATGATCTTCCCATTTCTTCAGAATGGCCCTCTTACTGACTCTTTTTGCTCCTCCTCCCGCCACAGGATTTAATATAAATACGATCGTTGGCTTGTTCAATTTAAATCGATATATTTGAAATTCATTTTTCCGGATACAAAAATGAGGAAACTATTTCTAATATTTGCTGCCCTGACGCTAACTTTTACATTGGCGGCCCAGGATAAGTCAGCGATACTGGACGTCCTGAAACGCCAGGAAAACCAATGGAACAGCGGCAATATAGAGGGTTTTATGGAAGATTACTGGAAATCGCCCGAGCTGAAATTTATCGGGAAAAACGGGGTAACCAAAGGCTGGGAGGCGACCAAAGAGCGCTACCTGCGCACCTATCCCGACCGCGCCACCATGGGCACCCTGTCTTTTGACATCCAGGAGGTTGATTTCCATTCCGACCGGGCGGCCTGGGTATTGGGAAAATGGGCGCTAAAACGGCCCGAAAAGGGAGACACCGGCGGATATTTCACCCTTATTTTCAAAAAAATAGAGAACAGGTGGGTCATTGTAAGTGACCACACCAGCTAACCATATAAAATTTTACAGATCAAATGAGCAAAAAAATTGCGGTAGGCACCCGGTACGAACATGAATTCAGGTTTTCACAAGACGATGTAGTGGCATTTGCCAACCTCACCGGTGATCACAATCCCATTCACCTGGACGCCGCCTATGCCGCTACCACCAAATTTAAATCCCCTATCATTCACGGGCATTTAAGCAGTAGTGTGTTTACCCGCTTTTTAGGCATGGGAGAACCCGGAGGGCCCGGCTCTATCTACATGAAGCAGGAAACCGAATACCTGAGGCCCATGTACGTGGATACAGACTATATAGTGATTTTTGAGGTAGCAGAGGTAGATCCTGTAAGGCATATTGCCAAAATATCTACCCAGATAAAAAATAAAGAAACAGGGAAAGTGACGATCCGTGGAATCGGAACGCTGATGAACGAAACCCACTATTAATGAAAAAGGCCGGATTCCCTGAAAGAATCCGGCCCGGACATCTCCTTACTTGTTGTTCTTGATCTCCTGTACTTCGACCCTTGTGGCTTTAGCAAAAGCTGCTATATCCTGCAGGCCTTTTCTTATGCGGGTACCGGCAGCACCGTTACCTTTGTCATAAAATTTCTCAAAGTCGTCTTTAAGATCAGTCACCAGACTTAAAAGTTCTGAATACTTATTCATTGTTTCGCGGAGTTTGTAATTTAACAATTATTTGATTCACATCGCTAAAATACTACTATTCTTATAATATCTGTACTTAAAGCAGGTTTTTTTGCGCAAAATCTATGATTTCAGTATACTTCAGGAGGCTATTATCCTCAATCTACGCATTTCTGTACTGGCCATCGGTCAGTTTCTGCTTCACGATCTCAAAATGCTTCATGGTATATTCCACGTCTTCCAGGGTATGTGCAGCCGTAGGAATCACCCGCAGCAGGATAACACCCTTAGGTACCACAGGGTAAACAATGATGGAGCAGAAGATCCCCATATTCTCCCGGAGGTCACGGATAAGGTTGGTCACTACCGGCAGATCATACTCACCCTGAAGGAATACGGGAGTTACCGGCGAGGTGGTCACACCGATATCAAAACCCCGCTCCCGGAAACCGTTCTGAAGCGCATTTACAATTTCCCAAAGCTTATCTTTATATTCCGGATGCTTTTTGATCAGCTCCAGCCGTTTCATACCGGCTTTTACAAAAGGCATTGGCAGCGCTTTGGCGTAGGTCTGCGAACGCATGTTGTACTTCAGGTACATGATCACTTCTTTTTTAGCCGCCACAAATGCACCGATAGCCGCCATAGACTTGGCAAAAGTACAGAAATGGATATCCACTTCATCCTGAACACCAAAATGCTCGGGAACACCCGCCCCGGTCTTTCCCATAGTACCAAAGCCGTGGGCGTCATCTACCAGCAAACGGAAATGAAATTTCTTCTTCAGCTCCACAATCCGGTCCAGTGCACCCACCGCGCCTGACATACCGAACACACCTTCGGTAATCACCAGTATGCCGCCGTTGTTCTCTTCTGCCGCTTTGGCTGCCCGGATCAGGTTTTTCTCCAGGCTTTCCATATCGTTGTGCCTGAAAGTATAGGTTTTTCCGCCTTTGGCCCGGTGAAGCCGGATACCGTCAATAAGGCAGGCATGCGATTCGGCATCGTATACAATCACATCATGAATATCCACCAGTGCCTCAATGGCTGACATAAAGCCCTGGTAGCCGTAATTCAGAAGGAAAGCATCTTCTTTCCCTACAAACTGCGCCAGCTGCTGCTCAAATTCTTCGTGCAGATCGGTATTACCCGTCATCATCCGGGCACCCATAGGATACGCCAGGCCGTATTCAGCAGCCGCCTGGGCGTCAGCTTCCCGTACTTCGGGATGGTTGGCCAGCCCCAGGTAGTTGTTCAGCGACCAGTTCAACATTTTCTTGCCGTTGAAATACATGTAGGGACCCAGCTCGCCTGAAAGCTTGGGAAAAGAATAATAATGATGTGAATAATGGGCATGAGAGCCGATAGGCCCCATGTTTTTCACTACTTTCTCAAAGATATCTGATGCCATATTGGAAAACTATTTTAAATTATAACGCTTTTAATTCTGATATTACCTTCCGCGGATCGGCCGCACTGAAAACAAAGCTGCCGGCTACCAGCACATCAGCACCGGCCCTGACCAGCCTTGCACCGGTCTCCAGGTTCACTCCGCCATCAATCTCGATCAGGGCAGAGGCATTTTTCCGGAGGATCAGCTCTTTCAGCCGGGCTGTTTTTTCTACCGCATTTTCTATAAACTTCTGCCCCCCAAACCCGGGGTTCACCGACATAAGCAAAACCAGGCCGGCATCCTGTATTACATCTTCCAGCACCGAAACGGGCGTTCCGGGGTTCAGCACTACTCCTGCACGGCAACCGGCCTCCCTGATCTGGTAGATCGTACGGTGAATATGCGGGCAGGCCTCCCAATGCACCGAGATGGTCTCTGCACCCGCCCTGGCAAATGTTTCCACATATTTTTCGGGCTGTACAATCATCAGGTGCACGTCCAGCGGCTTCCTGGCATGCTTTGCAATGGCCTCGGTCACGGGTACGCCAAAACTGATATTCGGTACAAACACGCCGTCCATAATATCAATATGGAACCAGTCGGCATCCGAATCATTGATCAATTCAATGTCACGCTGAAGATTGGCAAAATCTGCCGCCAAAACCGACGGCGCAAGGATAGGCATGAGTAATGAAGATATTAAACGCCGCAAATTTCGCAATTTTTTAAGGGAAATAAAAGAAATATATCACTTTTGGAATACAGTTCATACACAAGGCACAGATCAGGCCGGTTTACGCTGTACGGAGTGCTGCCGGTCATGCGGGTAAACCGGGTCGCCTGTCCTGATCATCTGTATTTCATACGCCTCATCACTCGTTTCAAAATTAGCGCGGTAACAATATTCGGTGTATTTTTGCAGGGATTAAGCAGTAACATGACAAAGAAAATAGAAAACCTCACCCCCGGCCAGATCGTGGCCGAACTGGATAAATACATCATCGGTCAGACCGAAGCCAAAAAGAATGTGGCCATTGCCCTCCGGAACCGTTGGCGCCGGATGAACGCCCCGGCCGATATCCAGCAGGAGATCATCCCCAACAACATCCTGATGATCGGCTCTACCGGAGTCGGTAAAACGGAGATTGCCCGAAGACTGGCCAAAATAGCCGAAGCGCCATTCACCAAGGTAGAAGCCTCCAAATTTACCGAAGTAGGCTACGTGGGCCGCGACGTGGAAAGCATGGTACGCGACCTCGTGGAGCAGAGCATCAACATGGTCAAATCTACCAAAAAAGAAGAAGTGAAGCTCAGGGCCCAGGAGGCCGTGGAAGATAAGATCCTGAATATTCTCATTCCACCGGTTACCCAAAAGAACCCGGACCTGCTGCAGGATGGAAAGACCGAATCTGAAATTAACCAGGAAACCCGTGAGGCCTTCCGCGAGAAGCTGCGGAAAGGTGATCTCGACCACCGGAAGATAGAAATTGACATAGCGCAGGTCTCTGCGGCACCTATCGGCGTAATGGGCGGACCCATTGATGAGGTGTCTATGATGAATATCCAGGAAATGATCGGCGGGATGATGCCCAAAAACAAGAAAAAACGGAAGGTTACTATTGAAGAAGCCCGGAAGATCCTGCTGGAAGAAGAGTCGGCCAAGCTGATCGACATGGACGAAGTAAAAGAAGAAGCCATTTGGAAAGCCGAAAACCTGGGGATCATCTTCATTGATGAAATCGACAAGGTGGCTTCATCAGGAGGCAAATCGGGTCCTGACGTTAGCCGGGAAGGTGTTCAGCGCGACCTCCTGCCGATTGTTGAAGGCAGCACGGTCAATACCAAGCACGGCTCGATCAAAACCGATCACATCCTTTTCATTGCAGCCGGGGCGTTTCATGTATCCAAGCCCTCTGATCTGATCCCCGAGCTCCAGGGGCGGTTCCCTATCCGGGTAGAGCTGGAATCCCTGACCGAAGCCAACTTCCTGCAGATTCTCCAGACCCCGAAAAATGCGCTGACCAAGCAATACAAAGCCATGCTGGAAGCCGAAGACGTGACACTCGCTTTCCACGAAGACGCCCTGAAAGAAATGGCTGCCATTGCATACCAGGCCAATACCGAAATGGAGAATATCGGGGCGAGAAGGCTGCAGACCGTGATGTCATTGCTCCTGAACGACATTCTGTTTGACGTTCCGGAACGAATCGCCGCGGGCACTTCCCTGGAAATCACCCGCGATATGGTGAAGGAAAAGCTGGGCAACCTGGTCAAAAATAAAGATTTAAGCCAGTATATCCTTTAAAGATACTTAGTACGCCGTCTTTCTGTAAATTTTAGCCGGGCTGGTTGTCCTCATCGGGTTCCCTACCAGACCTGGTTCTCGACTACGCTCGAACTGACAGGAGCGACGGCCTTTTGTCAGTTCGAGCGTAGTCGAGAACCGAGTGTAGTCGAGAACCGAGCGTAGCCAAGATTTGTCAGTTCGAGCGTAGTCGAGAACCGAGCGTAGTCGAGAACCGCGTAGCCGAGAACCACATCACCTCAGCTCCAGCTTCACCATCTGCGTCTCGGCCGAATCTGGCCCTGTCATGATCTCGTATATTCCTTTTTCGGCCTGCAGCTTCAGGTCGGAATAGTAATACGACAGATCAGAAACATCTACCGTAAAGCTCACTTTCACGGTTTCTCCTTTCCGGATAAACACCTTTTTAAAATCTTTCAGCTCTTTGACCGGCCGGGTCACGCTTCCTTCCACATCACGGATATACAGCTGCACGATCTCCTCGCCGTCATAATCTCCCGTATTGGAAACATTGACCGTTACCGTTACCGGCTCTTTCGCCGTGACAACCGCACGGTCTGTCACAGGGGCTGAATACCGGAACGTGGTATAGCTCAGCCCGTACCCGAAAGGATACAGCGGGGTATTCGGGGCATCGAGGTAGTTCGACCTGAATTTCTCAAAGCCCGGCTTGCCGCTGTGAGGCCGGCCGGTATTTTTCATCGCGTAATAAAGCGGTATCTGGCCTTCGTTCCGGGGGAAAGTCACCGGTAATTTACCCGAAGGATTGACCTTGCCGTAAAGCACATCGGCTACGGCATTTCCGGCCTCACTGCCTGCAAACCAGATATTGAGCAGGGCATCCACGTTATCGTTCTCCCAGGTCAGGGTGAGGGGTCTGCCTGTAAACAGCACCAGCACTACCGGCTTCCCGGTGGCCACCAGCGCTTTCAGCAGCTCAACCTGGTTATCCGGAATGTTGATTTGAGTGCGGCTCGAGGCCTCCCCGGTCATCTCGGCAGATTCTCCCAGGGCGGCAACAATCACATCGGCCTTCCGGGCCACGGCCACAGCCTCATCCAGCATTTCCCGGTCTGAACGGCTATCCCTGCCCGTGGTTTTCCCGAAAAGCGCCGCGTTGGCGTCCATCTGCGGATCAGAATAAATGTTGGCTCCCCGGGCAGTAAAAATCTCAGCCTTTGCCGGGCCGTTCCTTAAACCCTCCAGCAGGGTAACGCTGTTGTTGCGGTCTTCCGATACGGCCCAGGTACCGCCCATGTTCTCCTTATTGTTGACCAACGGGCCTATCAGCGCCACCTTCTGGTTTGGCTTAAGCGGCAAAACACGATTCTTGTTTTTTAACAGTACAAACGATTTTGCAGCGGCTTCACGGGCAAAAGCACGGGTCTTTTCGGTATAGATCCGGCTTGCCGCACGCTCTTCACTGCAGTATTTAAAAGGATCTTTAAAGAGTCCCAGGTCATATTTGGCCGCAAGAACCCGCCGGCAGGCAGCATCAATTTCCGCCACCGTCACTTTGCCTTCCTTCACTGATTTCCCCAGGGTATTCAGGTACCCCTCACCTACCATATCCATATCGGTGCCGGCACGGATAGCTTTGGCCGATACCGCCTGCAGATCGCCCAGGCCGTGCGCAATCATCTCGTTTACACCGGTATAATCTGAGACCGTGAGGCCTTTGAAGCCCCATTCCTTACGAAGCAGGTCGGTCAGGAGCCAACGGTTCGCCGTAGCCGGGATACCGTCAATTTCATTAAAAGAGGCCATCACCGAGCCTGCTCCCGCATCAATCGCCGCCTTATAAGGGGGCAGGTATTCATTGTACATGCGTATCCGGCTCATGTCTGTGGTATTGTAATCCCGGCCGCCTTCAGAAGCTCCGTACAGGGCAAAGTGCTTAACGCAGGCCATCATGGTACTGTTCTCTTTAAATGAGCCGTCACCCTGGTACCCGCGCACCATGGCCGCCCCGATCTTAGCGCCCAGGTAGGGGTCTTCTCCCGACGACTCGGCGATCCGCCCCCAGCGGGGATCCCGGCAAATATCGACCATGGGAGAAAAAGTCCATGCAATGCCGTCTGCCGTGGCCTCCTCAGCCGCAATGGCAGCTGACTTTTCTATCAGGTTCATGTCCCATGAAGCCGCCAGCCCCAGCGGGACGGGGAAGACTGTGCGGTAGCCGTGAATCACATCCATGCCGAACAAGAGCGGTATTTTAAGCCGGCTCTGCATGGCCAGCTCCTGCGCCCTGCGCACCTTTGCGGGGCCTGAAAGGCTGAAAATTCCGCCTACCTGCCCGGAACGGATCTTCTTTTCCACATCTGTACTTACCGCAGAACCCGTAGTAGCTTCTCCGCCGGTGACCAGGTTAAGCTGGCCTATCTTTTCTTCCAGGGTCATCTTACGCATCAGGTCGTTGATAAACTTGTCTTTATCCTGCCCGAATACCAGGACCGGAACGGCAAACCATAATAAAACTGCTAATTTTTTCATAACAGAACTGTTGATTAATACGGGAAATATAGCAAAAACCTTTTGACAAAAAAATGACCCCGTAAACAGGAAATCTACCGGCTGCGCTCCAATTAAAAGGGTACAATGGGATAACTCCCGCTTTTTTTGTAGGTTTGTGCCAAAATATATCGATTTCAATGGCCTTCAGCAAAAGGTTTGGAGAACTGGTAAAATTTATAATTATTGTTTTTCTTATATTCCTGAAAAATATTCTTCAGGATTATCTTTACCAGATCTGGGATGTGGCCACATGGGAACCTTCCCGAAACGGGCTTTTCCTGGCTTCTTTTGAAACCTTCGACTGGCTTTTGTTCTGGATCTTCTTCCGGAAATCGCTCGATTCTCTCTGGAAGATCCTCCTGATGTTCGTTATTACCGTGGTTTTCACCACCATTCCCGACTTCATCCAGCGCCCGCTGATACCCCTGGATTACGACAACCTGGTTGTCAAATCGCTGCTGTATTTCGTACCTTTCCTGATCTTCCTGTTTCTCAAACGCTCTCCGGCGCAGATCTTTCTGCCGGTGATGATGGCTTTTATTCCGCTGGTTAACATGGAAATAGCCAATGGCTTCAGCGGGAACCTCTCTTTACTGAAGACCTTTTTTAACAAGGATTTCTGGCTGGTGGAGCTCGACGGGAAAGTTTACCTCGACACAGGCCTTGCCCTGGTCAAAGCCTTGTTCTGGGCAGGGTTTGCCATCCTGTTTTTCGAGATCAGCCACCAGTTTTTTGCCCTCAGGTCATGGCGGCTTACCGTAGAGATGCCCCTTAAAAAAGCCTGCCTGCTGCTGGTTTTTATTGTATTCAAAACCCTCATATACTGGTTTGTGGGCTCGCTCATTATTGCACTCCTGGGCAATAACACGCTCCCGCTCTTTACCAACAAGGTCGGGCTGTTCCTGAATACGGTGGGTTTCCTGGGTTATCTCATGATCTGCACACTCTATTTCAGGAAATACATGACCATGTATTTTTACGATAAATGCGGGCATTCCAACTGGCTTTATCCTTTCTTTTTCCTGCCGTTTGCCGATGTGGCGGCCATGGCCATCCTGCTGATCCTGCCTCCGCGGCACATCAAAACCTTTTTTGAAGCGGGGTATACCAAAGAGCGCCTGGTGCTGCTGGTGTGCTTCCTGCTGACAGGGTATGCTGTAGTTGAGCTGGTAACGGGCATCCTGAAAATACCCGCGTCGCAATCGGAAATACGCAATGCCCTCTTTACGGCCCAGGTGCTCATCCCCGTACTCTCGGCCGTTGGTATTGCCCTTTCACTGAAAAGTAAAACCGCCTACCGTGTTCTGCTGACCTTCCTGATTCTGATGCTGCCGGTATATTATTTTTATATTCTTACTCCCCAGGTAGAAAATTCACTCAAAATAGAGAAGCTGGTGGGTATGGTGTCGGTTTACCTCAATACCGGCCTGCTGGTGGCCTTCCTCTACCCGGTGCTCAACTTTAAATCGTTTCTGAAGCTGAGCTGAACAGCCGTTTCCCGAAAAAAACCTCCCGTTCCTGTAACCTTTTCCCTTATCCGGAGTTTTAACAGGAGAAGGCCGCATGCTGCGGTTTAATACCAAAAAAATGGTCTTTCATCACATTTCAAAACCGTATACCGGTATAAAAAATAATTTTGTCTGAGCGGGATACAATATCAACCTAAATTTATAGTTAATCATTCAAAACCGTAATAAACTATTGATGCATATATGAAAAAAATTTTGCTATTACTTATTATTTCATTCCCGGCTCTTTCCCAGAGCTACACCCTTAAAGGCTCATTGGTAGACACCACAGGTGCTCCGCTTGAATTTGCCACGATGTTCCTGCTTAACCCTTCTGACTCTACCATGCTTACCTTTGGCCGGACAGACGGCGAAGGCAGATTTGAATTCAAAGGCGTTAAAAAGGCAGATGTGGTACTGCAGGCCACCTTTGTGGGGTACCTTCCCTACAAGCAGCTGGTCAAATACGATCCGGCCGTGACATCGCGTGACCTGGGGGCCATCCGTATGAAGCCCATTGACCAGGAGCTGTACGAGGTGGTCATCAAAACCGCTAAAGCCCCCATGTCTTTTAAAGGCGATACCGTAGAGTATGACGCCAGTAAATTCAAGGTGCCGCCGGGGTCAACGGTAGAAGACCTGCTGCGAAGATTGCCCGGTTTCCAGGTAGATGGCGACGGTAACATCAAAGCCCAGGGCGAAAATATCACCAAGGTACTGGTAGGCGGTAAACGGTTTTTCGGAAGCGATCCGAAAGCGGCTACCAAAAACCTCCCGTCTGAAGCTATCAGCAAGGTCCAGGTATTCAATGACGCCACGGAGCAGTCTAAGGTAACCGGTGTAAGCGACGGTACCACGGAAAAAACACTGAACCTCGAACTCAAAGACGAATTCAAGAAAGGGGCTTTCGGAAAGCTCACGGCCGGGGCAGGTACGGAAGACCGGATACTGGCCAAAGGGAACTACAACCGCTTTGACGACAAAAACCAGCTCTCCATCATCGGCTTCGGAAACAATATCAACCAGTCTGGGCTTTCGAACGACGACTACCAGGATTTCCGTGGCAGCCAGTCGTACAACTGGGGCGACAACGTAGACTTTGGCTTTGACTCGGGCGGCTATATCGTTATCTTCGGGGATGACAATAACGGGGAAAGCCTGAGCATACCTACCTCCTGGGGGCCTGACCGGGGTAAAAGCCAGAACATTGCCGGCGGGTTGAACTACAATTACGACACCAAAAAGAATAAAATAAGCTCCAACTATTTCTACAACAGAACCGCGCAGCAGCTGCAGCAGGAACAGTACAGAAATATATTCCTGCCCGGTACCCAGTACAACATCCGCAGCCAGGAAAGATACGAAAATACCATCGGTAACCACCGGGGAAGCCTGCGGTATGAACGCGAGCTCGATTCGCTCCGTACCCTTATCGGTTATGTGAACGGGCGTCTGGCCGATCGCGACCAGTTTTCGGATGTAAAACAGCAGTATTTCAACCTGTCAAACGAGCATTTCCGTAACCAGAACCCATTTTCTACCGGTGACGGATTCACTGCCAACCTCGAAAGCTCGGTACTCTTCAGGAACAAGTTTAAGAAAAAAGGCCGCTCTTTCCTGTTATCAGGCACGTATACGTTCAACAACAACAATACCGATGCCTTGCAGCGGTCTGACATCCAGGAGCTGATTGTAGGCGGAGAAAGCTTCCCTATTACCGACTCTTCCGCGGTCAACATCAACCAGCTGGCTCTGGGAATCAGCAGGGCCTCGGTGCTGAAATCGAGCGCCATGTACGTGGAGCCAATAGGGAAAAAGCTTACCTGGGATATCTTTGCCAACATCAGCCAGACCCTGCAAAGCATTGACCGTGATGTGTTCAGTCCGCCCGTAGAAACCGGTGCCAACCGGAACGACCGGCTGAGCGTGTTCTATGACAATACCATCAATTACAAAAGGCTCGGGTCTTCTCTGCGGTACGCCAACAAGGGTACCTTTGCCATGCTGGGCCTGGCGGCGCAGGGCATCAGCCTTGACGGACAGGTGCTGAACGACCGCGGCGGGTCGGAGCGTTCATCGATCGCCAGCCGTTACCCGGCCCTGCTGCCGATAGCTACTTTCCGGTACAGCTTCTCCAATACCTCGCGTATTCATATTTCAGCAGATATCAAAGAATCGGCTCCAACCATTAACCAGCTGCAGCCGTTCACCGATAACGCTAACCCGATGTTCCTGACCAGCGGTAACCCGGACCTGAAGCCATCGCGCACCAGCACGGTCAACGCCTTCTACAACGTATATGATCCGGCTACATTCTTCAGCATCTGGACCAGCGTTTTCTACCGGTCTTTCCGCGATAAAATAGTGTACAACCGGCAGATCAGCGAAGACCTCATTACCTTCTCCTCTCCTGAAAACATCAGGGATGGCGGCGATTCTTTCAGCGGTAACATCGGCGTGGGCTTCCCGATAAAAAAGAACAAGGTAATGGCTGATGTGGGCATTAACGGCGGTATTTCAAACACCCCGCTTTACATCAACGAGATCCTGAATAACAATAACTCCAAATACGTGGGAGGTAATCTCTCGCTGAATGTTACACCGGTTTCCTGGCTGTCGTGGTTCCTTTCGGGAAACATCTGGAACAACTATACCGAATATTCGATTTTCAAGCAGCAGAACCAGACCTACAAACGGCAGACGCTGAGCTCTGACCTGAATATCCAGTTGCCGAACAAGTTCTTTATCACTTCCCGTTTCAACTATTCGCACCAGGTTAACGAGCGGATCAACTTCGACCAGTACCTGCCTATCCTGGGACTGAACGTTTATAAAATCTTCGGGAAGAAGAACCAGCACGAGATCAGGCTTACCGGCAACGACCTCTTCAACCGGAACGTCGGCATAAACCAGTCGGCTTCCAGCAACGAAGTTTCCTATACCAATACCGTTACGCTGTCGAGGTACATCATGCTGAGCTACTCTTTCAACATGCGGGGAATGAAAACAGAAATTAAAAGAAACAGGTGGGAATAAACAGGGAAGCAAAATTTTCAGAGGCGTAAAATTTTACGCCTCTGCCCCCGAATTACAGAAAAGGTGCAATATATTGCGCCACTACACCTAAAAATAGTTTATATCAATGAAAAAACTACTGGTTGCATTTTTAATGATCACTACGGGCCTGCAGGCGCAAAAGACGGCAGGAACCATCCGGTACGACTACGGGCAGGACTGGCTCAAATATATCGAGAAAAACAAGTTCATGAACAATGAGCAAAAGCAGCGGGCCCTCCAGACCTGGAAAAACGACGAGGTGTACAAAACCGGAACCCAGCTGACCTTCAACAATGAGGGGTCTTACTACGGTACGGCTGCTGATGAGCGCGGCAACTCCTGGCAGAAAACCGAATACTGGGTCAGGCGTGATTTTACAGGCAATAAAGTATTGGAAACCCAAATGATCGCCGGCAAGGTATACATTGTGGAAGATTCACTCTACACTTTCCCCTGGAAGATCAAAAGTGAGATCAAAGAAATAGCCGGCCATATCTGTATGCTGGCTACCACCTACGATTCCCTGAGAAACTACATGGTGGAAGCCTGGTTCACTACGGATATCCCCCTGAGCATAGGTCCGGAAGAGTTTATGGGCTTACCCGGCGCTATTCTCGAAGTAAACATCAATGACGGAGTGGTGGTGCTTACCGCCACATCGGTAAAGCTGAATGAAAACGAGGTCCTGCCTCCGCTACCGAAAAAAGTAAAAGGAAAACGTTATGGCCGGAAAGAGTACCAGACGGCAGTAGCCAAATACATAAAAGATATGGAAGAGGCCCGGCAAATGCCGTGGGGGCTGAGGTATTGATAGTTCCGGGTTCTGACCGGGTTCCGGGTGCAGCAGCTGCTGAAACTCAGAACCCGGTACCTGGAACTTATTCCCTCTTTTTGGCTAAATACATATAAAACAACGACCCTTCCGTGTCCGCCATATAATTCCAAATCACGGGATTCGCCGGGTTGGTAACCGTCTTAAACGGGTCCCGGGTGAGTACATCCTTATGCTTGATCCGCTTCAGATCTTCACCCAGCTCCCTGAATTTTGCATTGTCAGACTCCAGCAGTACAGCATCAAGGTGGGTACGGTAGCTCAGGTTGGCATATCCTGTCTTAAACATCGACATCCCGGTTTCAAACGTAAAATGGGCCAGGCCCGCCACCAGGAAATACACCACCATTGCCCAGCGGGTTACTCCCCTCTTCTCTTCAATCACCAGTCGGATAGCCAGCAGCATCAAAATAAAAAAAGCAGGCATGGAAACCCGGCCGGGGAAGTCCATCCCGTTGCCCTGCTGGAAAAAAGGCAGGGGAATCAGCACCAGCACCGATATCCAGTAAAGGGGTTCATTGCGGTATTTGGGGAGCAGGATAAGCGCTACAATGCCCCACGACAACAGCATAAAAGCCACGAAAACCTTCACGCCTGAAAACGGGATATATTGAAATTTATGGCCCGCCTGGTTACTTTGCAGGTAGAGATAGGTCAGCACCACCACCGCAGCAGCCCCGAAGATATTCTGAAAGCTGATATACGAACGGATAAACTCGCCTGCATCCCTGAACTTCCCGTAATCACGGAACATAAAATACAGGATAAACGGGAAAAAGCCCACAAAGCAGAACGGGCTGAGAAACAGCGCAAAGCTGTATATAAAAAACATATTCCTGGCCGATGCCCCGTTCAGGATCAGGAGCATAACGGGCCAGGCCGTCAGCGACTGGTTAAAGATCCAGTATACCGACCCCAGGTTGCTGTTGGCATACAGGCGCATGCCTGCCCAAAGGTAATAGCCTTCCGTTCCGAACTTATCCAGGGGATATTTAATGAGCGCCCCGATAAAAAACAGGGTTCCCCAGGCAAAAAACATCAGCAAAACACTCCACGAGAACCGGTTCAGGTATTTGCCGGTCTGGTACAAAACGATCAGGCAACCCAGCACGGTCCAGAAATACAGGAAAAACCGGCCGGCAGCAAGCCCGAAAAATTTACCAAACAGGGCGGCCGGGAGGTAATAGCCCAGGTAATAGGTCATAATGGTCTGCTTGCCGTTCAGGAAATGCCCCTCGAAACCCTGCACCTTATACATAACTGGCCACTCCAGGTTAACCAGGTCATTGAACAGAGCGTTCCGGTAGGGAAAATCCTCGTTCTGGTAAGTGTAAGACCCTATCCCGGAGAAAAAAACAATCACCGCCACAACGATCACACTCCAGAAAACCATTTTCCGGCTAAGCCTCACAAACTGCATGGGCTCTATCAGCCGGCAGGCCAGTACCAGGCTCACGGTAACCGTACCGGCAAAAGCGGCAGCGGCAATCCAGTTCAGCCACAACAATGCAAAGAGGATGAAAGGCAATCCTATATAAAAATAGGTCAGGCGGGTCATCCATAAATCAATTGCAGATCTCATATATCTTCTTCTTTTTCGCTGTCAACGGCAGGAATCTCTATTTTTGCCCTGCCGGGCAACATTTCCAGTTCCCAGTTCATGCTGGAAGCCATCTGCTTCATCATCAGCTGCAGCTGGTTGGCCGCAATGGCCGGCAATTCGCTGTTTTCAGCTTTTACCTTGATCATACCTTTTGCTTCCGATAAAATGGCCGTATATTCTTCCTGCTTCATGGGATTAACGAAGCCCTGGTTAATATCATAAAACTTATAATCGGTATCTATGGAAAGCACCTCTGCCGGGGCAAATTCTTCAATCACCAGGCGGCGGTTGTCAGGGAGCCGGCTAAACCGCATCTTAGCAAAATCATACCCTACAGAAACTTTAGCCTTAACAATGATCAGCGCCTTATTGGTTGTTTTGAAAAGTCCCCAGAAATCTCTTTTTGAATTGTGATCGTAAATCTCTGTAAAATATCCCTCTGCCAGCACTACTTTAAACACCTGCTCGATTTTCTCCAGGAGGATGTTCGCCTCTACCCGTATGCTCTCCTGCTTGTTGCCTTTCAGCTTTTTCCCGTAGACCCAGTTGAAAACCTGCCAGGCCGCTATAGTACCTACTCCCAAGGCAATTACGAAAATTCCGAAGTCCATCATAGGATTTACGTATATAATTAATACAAACTTATATAATTTTGTTGGAAAATGCGGAAGAATTGAAAGGTAATCTGGTAGTTATAGTGGGGCCCACGGCCGTAGGAAAGACCGATCTCTGCATTCGTCTGGCCCAATACTTTGATGCTGAAGTGATCTCTTCTGACTCCCGGCAGCTTTACCGGGAAATGCAGATCGGCACAGCCAAACCTACGCTCCGGGAAATGCATGACGTACGGCATCATTTTATCAACTCGCATTCCGTACAGGATCTTTACAGCGCCGGCGACTTCGAACGGGATGTGGACCGTTTGCTCGGGGAATACTTTCAAAAAAAAGAAATAGCCATCCTTGCCGGTGGCACCGGGCTGTTTGTGCGTGCCGTAACCCACGGTTTAGACAACATGCCCTCCGCCCCCGAAGCACTGCGGGCAGAACTGATGCAGCGCCTGGCAAGCGAAGGCCTGGAGGCCCTGCAAAAAGAGCTGACTACCCTCGATCCGGCTGCCGGCCGGGAGATCGACCTCCAAAACCCGCAACGGGTGGTACGGGCACTGGAAGTATGCCTGAGTACAGGAAAGCCTTTTTCTGAATTTTGGGTAAAAAGTGCAAAAAACCATGATTACAAGCTGATCAAAATCGGTCTGGAAAGACCGCGTGAAGAATTGTATGACCGGATTAACCGCCGGGTAGATCTCATGCTGGAGCAGGGTCTGGTAGAAGAAGTACGGTCACTTATGCCCTTCGAAAATAAAAATGCCCTTCAGACCGTGGGATATAAGGAGGTCTTCGGCTACCTGCGGGGAGAATACGATCGCGCTGCCATGACCGAACTCCTGAAAAGAAATACCCGCCGCTACGCCAAACGGCAGATGACCTGGTTTAAGAACCAGGATACCTTTGAATGGTTTCATCCCGAAGATGAGGCGGGAATTATAAAATACATTATAGAAAACAGCCGGGCAGACAATTAAAAAGCCTTCCCGGTTATATGCCGGGAAGGCTTTATCTAAGGGAGCCGGTTACTTTTTCGTTCCTTCAAATGAATTGTTCTCTACCGTTAATGTAACTCCCTTAACCGCGCCGGACTCATCTCTCTTAAATTCAAGAGTACCACCATAATCCTTCAGAGAAAATGTGTCCTTTTTATCTGTTGCAACCAGTTCAGATTGCCCTGTTTCTGTTTTCCCGATCAAAACATCGCCGCTCTTCTCCACTTTCAGATTTTTAATGGGAGAACTCTCTGCAAACTGGTACTCACCCACATAATCATCATTAACTACCACCATTACAGATGATCTTTTTTCCGGTTGCGTCGTGACTTCTGCAAAAACGGCAGTTCCCATCACTAACAACGCCATTAAAACTGATACTCTTTTCATGCTATTAAAAGTTTAAATGAACAATTAGTTTTCAGGAAGAAAACGACATACAAAATACTGATATTGAGCTTATTGCATTAAAATTACCTTAACACGGAATTAAATTCAGCTTAAAAAGGCAGGAATACAGCCACTCCGCCACGCAGGATATTAATCACTAAATCATACACATAAATAACTTGTAATCAATGAAATATATAGTATAATTTCATCATTTCAGCCAAACAAAACAACAGAATTTTAATACATATTAAATTCACCTTAAATTTCAGTTTTACCCGTCAAATGCCTTCAGCAAGGGCTGCCAATTTGTTTTAAACCCTTTCCCTGTCCCGAACTAAAGTTTTTCGTAAATTTGCGGTTTCAAAAATTCTGTATACGTGACATTTATTTCAGAGCTGGAGCAAAGACGAACCTTTGCGATTATTGCCCACCCCGACGCCGGAAAAACCACACTTACCGAAAAGCTTCTGCTTTTCGGAGGAGCCATTCAGTCTGCCGGAGCCGTCAAATCGAACAAGATAAAAAAGACCGCTACATCTGATTTCATGGAAATTGAAAAGCAGAGAGGGATTTCCGTAGCCACCTCGGTCATGACCTTTGAATACGGAGGTCGTAAGATCAATATCCTCGATACACCCGGTCACAAAGACTTTGCCGAAGATACCTACCGGACCCTAACGGCCGTAGACAGCGTTATCCTGGTTATCGACTGTGTTAAAGGGGTGGAAGAGCAGACAGAAAAGCTGATGGAAGTATGCCGTATGCGGGATACGCCGGTGATTGTTTTCGTGAACAAAATGGACCGGGAAGGAAAAGACCCGTTTGACCTCCTCGACGAGCTCGAGCAAAAGCTGGACATTAAGGTACGTCCTATCACCTGGCCGGTTAACGGCGGTAGCAGCCTGAAGGGGGTATACCACCTGCTGGATCAGCAGATGAATTATTTCAAAGTGAACAAAACCCGGCTTGAAGATGATGTAAAGGCAATTGCCCTTGACTCTCCCGAGCTGGAACAGAGTGTGGGTACCCAAGATGCCGGGCAGCTGAGAGAAGATGTGGAGATGATTGACACCGTTTACGATGCTTTCAACACCCGTGACTACCTCGACGCGAAAGTGGCTCCTGTATTTTTCGGAAGCGCCGTCAACAGCTTTGGTATCAAAGAGCTCCTGGATACGTTCTGTAAGATCAGCCCGGCCCCTATAGCCCGGATGACCAACGTACGGCAGGTAGAACCTTCCGAAAAGAAATTTACCGGCTTTGTATTTAAAATTCACGCCAATATCGACCCCCGCCACCGCGACAGGATCGCCTTCCTGAGAATTTGCTCGGGTACCTTTGAGCGGGGAAAATTCTATAAGCATGTCAGGCTGGGAAAAGAGCTCCGTTTCTCCAACCCCTATATGTTCATGGCTGACGCCAAAGAAGTGGTGGAAGAAGGCTACCCCGGCGACGTAGTAGGGCTTTACGACACCGGTAATTTCAAAATCGGGGATACCCTGACCGAAGGGGAGCAGCTTTACTTTACCGGTATTCCGAGCTTCTCGCCTGAGCTCTTCCGCGAGGTGGTCAATACCGATCCGATGAAAGCCAAGCAGCTCGACAAAGGAATCACCCAGCTGGCGGAAGAAGGAGTGGCCCAGCTCTTTACACTTCAGCCGGGTAACCGAAAAGTAATCGGTACCGTAGGCGAACTCCAGTTTGAAGTGATCCAGTACCGTTTACTCAATGAATACGGTGCCTCCTGCCGCTTTGAGGCCCGCCCTTACAGCAAGGCCTGCTGGATCACCGCTGAAGACCCTGCCAAGCTGGCCGAGTTCATGCGCCTGAAATCCAATTATATTGCTTACGACAAAGACGAAAACCCTGTTTTTCTGGCAGAAACCGACTGGATTCTGCGGATGAACAAAGAGAATAATCCGGACATCGAATTTCATACCACCTCGGAGTTCAAGCTTCAGGGGGTATAAAAGCAGAGCCGCTAAACCTTATGAACCTTTTAAAATACGGAATGCTGTTTCTCGTCCTGTCAGTGACGGCTTCAGCGCAGAAAACCATTGCCTTCGGGCTTTCGGGTACCTATAATTTTCCCATGAAAACCCTCGGGGCCGGGATCCGGGCAAATATTCCTGTCACGAATCGACTGTCTGTTGTACCCCGGCTCAAATACGCCCCGAAATTCAATCAGATCGAGGAAGTGGAAGCCGGCGCCAATGCCCAGTTTGATCTTTGGGATGCTACCCGGCGGGGCGGCAGCTCCGGGCCGGTGCTGTATGTCAGTACCGGCGTACTCTATAACCGCTGGCTGAACTATTACCCCAGCAGCAATACCAAAGCCCGTCAAAATAACATACTTCCCGAGGCGGGCCTGGGAATCCTTTCCGGTGGTAACAGGCTAAAAGGATTTGCAGAAGCTCATTGGAATATTTTGTGGAATGAATCCTACGCAGAAGCCGGCCTCCTGTTCTATCCTTTTAATAAACGCTCAAAAAAATTACTGAAATGTCCCTGACCAGAGCACTTCTCCTATTAAGTATCATAAGCCTCACCTCCTGCTCCAAAGAACGCCTGTTTCAAATGGAGAATTCTGCCTTTGCCGTAAAAATACCGGAAAGCCTTCAGAAGGTGCCCCAGGTGGTTACACTGAATTCCAAAAACGACCTGCCGTTCATTACCGCCGCAGGAAATTCAATAGACTTTTCTATTGACGGCTTTTACCGCACCAAAAACTTTAGCACGGTAGACTTTCCTGTGCGGCTGGAAATCACCGAGCTGCTCTCTGTCAAGGACATCATTCTTCACCAGAAGCCGACCGTTTCAGACGGGAAGCTTCTCACCACCGACGGCCAGATCAAAGTTCAGGCTTTTAAGGATCGTGATGAGCTGCAGGTGTTCCAGGGAGCGCTGCAGATCAACATGAACGGGATATTCCCCGGCCAGGGCGATCCCGATATGCTGCTCTTCCTGGGGAAAGAAACCGAAGGCCGTTTCAACTGGCAGGTAGATTCTTCCACCTGTTTTGTGGAGAAAGGACGCTTCTATTGCCAGAATATCTCTGCAACCGGCGCCTCCGGTTGGGATTATGTGCTGTTCCCCTACCAACTGGGCTGGATAAACATTGACAAATTTGCCGACTACGGCCCCACCACCTCCCTGAGCTTTGTATCGGATGTGGATCTGAAATACGTTTGTAAATTCCTCTATTTCCCGGATATCAAATCGATTATGCAGGTTTACAAAGAAAAAGCAGAGGGCATTCCGGTAGGCGTAAAGGCTTTTGTTATTGCTTTTGCATTTTCAGACGATGAAACTCCGTACCTGCATTTTGAGGAAATCACGGTCCGCGAAAACCAGACCATAAATCTTCGCCTCACTCCCACTACCCTGGAAGCATTGGAAAAAAAACTGGAAAGCTTATAGCGTATACAGGCACTATGCTCTTTATTTGTATAAATTTGAACACATGAAATAGCCATGAGCAGTCAGCTATCAGCTATCAGAAGCCGGGCACACCGGGTGACGTATCACCAACCGGCCCATGAATAAGCGGTCTGCGGCTGACTGCTGAAAGCTGAAAGCTAAAATTTTATACAGATGAAAAAGTCTTTTATTCTTCTCCTTTTATTTGTTGCACCGGTTCTCTATGCGCAAAAAGTAGACACCCTGTCGGTTTACAGCCCCTCTATGAAAAAAGAGATCAGGAATGTCATCATACTTCCCAAAGAGTACACGGCCGGCAAAGCCTACCCTGTGCTCTATCTTCTTCACGGTTATAACGGAAATTACGCCAGCTGGATCAAAATTAAGCCTGAGCTGCCCGAAATAGCTTCCCTGGCCGGGATGATCATTGTGTGTCCTGACGGGCAGAACAGCTGGTACTGGGACAGCCCCAAAGAGCCTTCCGTACGCTTTGAAACCTATGTAAGCACGGAGCTGGTCAGCTATATAGACCAAAATTACAGCACCCGGCGTGAGCCGGCCGGTCGCGCCATCACCGGCCTGAGCATGGGCGGGCACGGCGGCCTGTGGCTCGGCATCCGCCACCAGGAGGTCTTCGGTGCCTGCGGCTCCATGAGCGGCGGCGTGGATATCCGGCCCTTCCCGGAAAACTGGGAAATGAAAAAACAGCTGGGTGATTATGCCGGCAACAAATCAAACTGGGAAGACTTTACCGTCATTAACCAGCTGCACCGGGTACACTCCGGCAAGCTGCAGATCATCATTGATTGCGGCACAGGAGACTTCTTCTACTCCGTGAATAAAGCCCTGCACGAAAAGCTGCTGTACATGAATATTGCTCATGACTACATTGAGCGGCCCGGAATTCATAACGGTGCTTACTGGAAAAACGCAGTCGACTATCAGATTCTGTATTTTGCCAATTTCTTCAGGGCTGAAAAGCCCTGAACAGGGTTCTGCTATTCGTTCCCTATAACTACGGTCCACTCCCGCACCTCCCACCCGGTGATAAGCCCGTTTTTCACATAGGGGTCGTTCCGGACAAACTCCCGGGCAATCTCAGGACTTTCTCCCCGGAATACCAGCACGGCACCGTCAACGGGATCGGCCAGCGCACCGGCCAGCACCAGGCTGCCTTTTTTCTGAAAAGTCCGGGCATATTGCAGATGCTCTTCCCGGTAAGAAATCCGCTTTTCCGCGTAGTCTTCTACGGTTTTATAAAACAGGATGTAGTACATAAGCTGGTCTTTTTTTATTCCACCCGGATGCTGTAGGCCTGAATGAGTGGCGGGTTTTCAGGAGATAACGTAAAATGAACCTTCAGGTTGGCCTTTTCTCCTTCCAGGATAAACGAACCGCGCAGAGCGTTTTCCGCCACTATCTCATGCACTTTCCTGATAGGGCCGGCTTTCGCAAAGGCAGCTTCAGCTTCCTCCTTCAACAAATCGGTAAAATAATCACTGAAAAAGTTCTCGGCAAAGATGCCTGAGGCTTCTGCCTTCTCCCAGGAGGGTAGAAGGGCTGCCAGCTCTTTGCTGCGCTGCTTCAGTATCGGCGAAGCAGGGAACGCCCTGGGCTGCAGGCCTGCTGCGGCTACGATATACGGTAAAATTTCGTTATTCAGCAGGGCAGCGCTTCCGTATGTACCGTTTGTAAGGGTAACAATACCCAGGCCGTATTGCGGCAGTATTTTCCAGTCGGATCCGTATCCCGGTAAGCCGCCCGAATGGCCCACCATGCTGATATCATCGCAGTTCCGGTCAAGCCGAAGCCCGTAGCCGTAATGAGAAACATTCACACAGGCCTCTCCCTTGCCGGTAAATCCGCGGCGATTCAGGCTGTTAAAATTCCAGGGATAATGCATTTCTTTCAGTGAGCTTTTCTTCAGCACCGGCGATCCCGGGATATCCGTGTCGTAGGCCTGCTGATGAAAGGCCATGTACCGGCAGAAATCTTCTGTTGAAGTAAGAATGCCGCCCATAACGCCATAGGCGCCGTTGCCCTCAATGGGTTGCTCTATGAATTTGCCCCGCAGCCAGCGGTACCCTTTCACCAGTTGCTTCTCGGGCACCAATGTATAATCCCAATACGTGTCTTTCATACCCAGCGGTTTCCAGACATGCTCTGCAATATAGGCCTGGTAGGGCTGTCCGCTGACCTTCGTAATAATATAGCCCAGCATGGCAAATGCCATGTTGCTGTATTCATACTGCACGCCCGGCTCGGTAGAAAATGAAATCCCCTGCCGGAACATGGCCAGCATTTTCCCGGTAGAAATACCCAGCTGACGGTCGCCCCAGGGATTATCTTCCGGGAAACCCGCCGAATGGGTGAGCAGGTGGCGGATGGTAATTTCAGGTGAATCAGGGGCATATTTTTGTCCCTTCAGCTCGGGAATATACTTGATTATCTCATCGTCCAGCCTTAATTTTCCGGCATCACGCAGCTGCAATACCGCCACTGCGGCAAAGCTCTTGGACATAGAGGCAATCCGGTAAACCGAACGGCCGTCAGGCTTCTGTTGGGTGGCCTGGTTGATCAAGCCTTCATAGCTCTCATGGATGATCCTGCCATCCAGCACCAGCGCATACGAAACGCTCGATAAATGATTCTTTGCTCCGAACTCCCGGAAACGCTTGTCCAGCTCAGGCGCTATTTTCCGGATTCTTTCTTCATCTGTCTGGGCAAACGTGCTGGCTATACCGATAAAAAGCCAGAAGAAAAGGTTGAGATATTTCATAGATCAGGGATAAAACACCGGAAGATACGGATCTAAAATGTAAAAATCAAAAAAACACCGCCCCACTGAGCACCCGGCTTGGATTCCAGGGGCTAACCGCTTACCTTTAAATCAAATATACTGCTGCCTATGTTCTATTTATCCCGTATCCTGATCCTTTTTTGCTCACTGCTCCTGGTCTCCGCCACAAAAGAGCCGCGAACCAACATCATTGTTATCTATTTTGACGACATGGGTAACGGCGATATCGCCCGTAACGGGGCCGTAGGGTATGATACTCCTAACTTTGACCAGATGGCCCGCGATGGCATGTACTTCTCCCAGTTTTATTCCCCGCAGGCCGTGTGCACCGCATCACGGGCCGGGCTGCTTACCGGCTGCTATCCTAATCGCGTAGGCTTCAGCGGCGCCATTGATCACACCTCGCGTATGGGTCTTAACCCGGCCGAAGAAACCATTGCCGAGCTGCTGAAACAACAAAGCTATGTGACCGCTGCTTACGGCAAATGGCACCTGGGTCACCAGGCCGAATTCTTACCCACACGTCACGGGTTCGATGAGTTTTTCGGTATCCCCTACTCAAACGACATGTGGCCGAACCACCCGGTAACCAAAAATTATTACCCGGAGCTGCCCCTCATCGAAAATGAAAAAGTGATCGGGCTCAATCCCGACCAAAGCCGGTTTACCACTGAATTTACCAACCGGGCGGTGAGCTTCATCCGGAAGAATAAAAACAAGCCGTTTTTTGTATACCTGGCTCATCCCATGCCCCATGTGCCGCTGGCTGTTTCTGATAAATTCAGGGGAAAATCAAAACTCGGACTTTACGGCGATGTCATCATGGAGCTGGACTGGTCAGTAGGCGAGATACGCCGGGCGCTGAAAGAAACCGGCCTTGAAGACAACACGCTCCTTATCGTGACTTCCGATAACGGCCCCTGGCTGAATTACGGAAACCACGCCGGGAGCACCGGCGGCCTGCGGGGCGGCAAAGGCAATACCTGGGAAGGCGGGCAGCGGGTACCGTGCCTGATGGTCTGGAAAAACAAAATTCCGGCAGGCCGGGTCAGCCCGAATCTTGCCTCTGCCATTGATATCCTGCCTACCATAGTAGAGGTTACGGGGGCAAAATACCCCAAAAGTAAAATCGACGGCGTCAGCCTGATTCCCCTCCTCAAAGGTGATTTTTCACAGGAGCCCCGAAAGAACTTTGTTTACTACTACCGCAAAAATAACCTGGAGGCCATTCGTAACGATCGCTGGAAGCTGGTCTTTGAGCACGAAGGGCGCCAATACGAGGGTTTTGCACCGGGCGATGAAGGCAAACCCGGAAAAGTGAATGAGCACTTCGTATTTCCGGGCGGGCTCTACGATCTGCGCCGCGATCCCGGTGAGCGCTACGATGTCTCGGCGGCTTACCCGGAAATCAAAAAAGAGCTGGAAGCACAGGCAGACCTCATCCGGCAGGACCTGGGTGATGATCTTCAGAAGATAGAAGGAAAGAACCGGCGGCCGGTAGGAAAATTACCCTGATACAGCCCCCCGCCTGGTAAAAAGACCCCATAAAAAAAGCGAGTCCATACGACTCGCTTTCCTGGGGAGGCTAATGGGGTTCGAACCCACGACCTTCGGAACCACAATCCGACGCTCTAACCGGCTGAGCTATAACCTCCGTTTTGGGACTGCAAAAATACTAAAATTTTCTTCCTCAACAATCAATCAGCAACTTTTTTTCGCAATAATTTATGTGTCTGTCTTCCCTGAAACCGGCATCAGAACCGCAGCGAACCTGCAATCTGCTGAAAGAAATAAGGCAAAGCACCCGGGTAAGTCCATACAATAAACACCACTCCCCAAAGCGCTCCCCAGAGGTGAGCAAGGTGATTGACCCGGTCGGCCTGCCGCCTGTCCATATACACCGAATACGCCACATAGATAATGGCAAAAATCCAGGCCGGGATCTGTACCGGGATCGGGAAGATCATCAGCTTGGACAAAGGCACTAAAATAATAAAGGCAAACACCACGGCCGATACTCCGCCCGATGCTCCGAGCGAATTGTACCCCGGGTTATTCCGGTGCCTTACCTGGTCCGGGACATTGGCCACCAGGATTCCGAGGATGTAGAGACCCATAAAATACAGGCCGCCCTGCTGCCCGAAAGACGCCGCAAAAACACTTTCCATGTTCGATCCGAACATATACAGCACATACATATTCAGCAGCAGGTGAAGGTAATCGGCATGGATAAAACCCGAGGTCAGCAGCCGGTAGTACTCTTTCCGCCGGTTTACGGTATACGGGTTATCTATAAGCCGATGAAGAAAACTGTAATTATTGAATCCGTAGATACTCATAATTACGGTAATAAGAATGATGACGGTAGTTAAATTCATTTGTTACGGGTTCTGATCTGGTGAATAATAGCCTGTAAATGCTCTTTCTGGGCGGGCCGCGAAACTTCCAGGGCGGCCAGGCCCCTTTCTGCCTTTTCAAAGTATTCTTCGGCAAGGGCCGTGGCCTCTGAGCGTATGCCGAGGGTATCGTAAATGCCTCTTATTCCTTCTACTTTTGCCCCGGTGTCTGTCACCGGCAACCAGCCGGAGAGCTCTTTCTCCAGCGGGGTTCCTGCCGATTTTTCCACTGCCCGCAGCAACAGCCAGGTTTTTTTATTTTCAATGATATCGCCGCCCACCTGCTTGCCGAACACATCAGGATCAGCGTATACGTCAAGGATGTCATCGGTCTGCTGGAATCCCAGGCCGAGGTTCTCCCCAATAGCGTATAATTCCCGGCAGGTAGCTTCACCGGCTCCGGCGGCAATTCCGCCCAGCTCCATGGCAAAGCCTACCAGCACCGAAGTTTTCAGACGGATCATCTCCAGGTAGTCTTCTTTGGTTACGGCGGTCCTTTCTGCAAAAAGCATGTCCAGCTGCTGGCCTTCACACACCTCTGCCGCAATCCGGTTAAAGCGCTTCAGCGCTGTTTTCAGGTATTCCGGCTCCATATTGCTCAGAAGCCCGTAAGCAGCTACCAGCATTACATCGCCCGATAAAATGGCCCGGTTGACATCCCATTTACTGTGCACGGTGGGTTTTCCACGGCGCAAAGGGGCCTGATCCATGATATCGTCATGCATCAGCGTGAAATTATGAAAAACTTCTACCGACATGGCCGCTGAAAGCGCATTTTGCCAGTTTTCAGTAAATAAATTAGCGGTGATCAGTGTCAGCAAAGGGCGGATGCGCTTTCCTCCCAGCGACATAATATAACGGATGGGCTCATACAATTCTTCCGGTGATTCGCCGTAAACGTAGCTCCCGAAAGCATTTTCCAGCGCATGGCTGAACTTCTCTAAAGACATTAAACCTTTTTTTATGTAAAAATAATCTATTTCTGTGATGTACGGGTTATGATCCGGTATAACGGATAGCTGATCACCACAAACACCAGGGCAAAAGCAGAGCTTCTGACATCCTGCAGAATAGCCCCGGTCAGGAACAGGGCCGAACAGACCACCAGGAAATAAGGCACAAAAGGATAACCGGGCACCTTAAAAGGCCGGGAGAGTCCGGGCTCTGTCCGGCGAAGCCGGATAAGCGATAAGAAACCGGAGATATAGCTGATCACAAAAAAGAAAACCGCTATATCCGAAAGGATTTCGCATACTTCTTTCCCGGTGAGAATAAGCAAAACAGAAAGAAATACGGTAAACATCATCGCCAGTGAGGGCGTACCCGAAGCGCTTACCCGTTGGGCAAAGCGGGGAAAAAGCCCGTCGCGGCTCATGGAAAAAATGACACGGGGAGAGAACATCACCTGGGCGTTCATCAGGCCCAGGATGGAGATCATCAGGAAAAAGGTCACCACCCGGGCTGAGCTATCGCCAAAAATATAACGGATGGCATCAGAGGCCGCCAGCTTGGAGCCGGCCAGGATGTCTACCGGGATCACATACAGGATAGCCGCGTTAACCAGGAGATAAATCACGATGATGAGCAGGATACCGTAAATCATAGATTTGGGCAGGCTTTTCACAGGGTCTACGTTTTCTTCCGAAAAGTAAGAAGCGGTATGCCAGCCGTCAAATGTATAAAAGATAGCCTGCAACGCGGTGATCACACCAAGAAACAACGCCGGGCGTTCTACCTTCTCTGCGGTCACGGCCAGCGCTTCATAGTTTACATCTCCGCCAAAGAGAAAGCACACCAGCACAAAGGTCAGCAAACCCAGGGCTTTGAGAAAAGACATGATCTCCTGTGATTTACCGGCTGACCGGGTGCCCGTCAGGTGAAACAGCACCAGCACCGCCAGCAGGCCTATAGAAAGCAGGCGGATGTAAGGCTCCAGCCCGGGAGCCAGCAGCACCATATATTCACTTATGGTATACGCCCCGAAGGCCAGCGCCGAAACCGTACCCAGCCAGTTGGAAATACCGGTAAAAAAACCAAAGAATTTACCGAAGGCCCGGCGGGCATATACGTACCATGAGCCGGCCTCAGGCATGGATACACCCAGCTCAATTGCACACAATACGCCCAGGAATGCATAGATGCTGACGGCCACCCATACCAGCATGATGATGACAGGGTCACCGATAACGGCCGCTATAGGGCCGGGCTTGCGCAATATCCCGGTACCAATTGTACCCCCTACCGTTACCGCAATCCCGAAGCCTATTCCCAGTAGCTTCAGTAGCTGGTTCTTGCCGTTTTCCATCTAAAGAAGCCCGTGTTAACTCTTCCGCAGCGCCACAAGGTCGCCGAGAATCTTCTCTCCTTCCAGGAGGTAGACATCGTTTTCCTTGTCTTCTTCCTTGATTGATTTATTCAGTTTTTTAATAGACTTCCTGTTTTTGTCGGCCTCTTCCATTTCTTTCTTCCTGACCTCGTAATTCAGTGAAAATTCTTTCACATCGCGGTTCTTCCTGTAGTCTTCTATATCGGCTACCAGCTCTTTGAGGTCCTCATCCGTAGCCAGTCTTTTCTGGTATTTTTCATTCAGCTTCTGCACCACTTCCGGGTTGATAAGTCCCAGCTTCTGGTAAGAAGTAGGGCGTACCTGGTCATAGGGAAGCGCCCGGCTATAGGCTTTTTCTCCCATTTCATCGGCATCAAAAGGAGACGGCAGCGTGATGTCGGGCGCCACACCTTTGATCTGGGTGCTGTTACCGGTGATCCGGTAGAATTTTTCTGACGTAAATTTCAGCTGACCGTAGCCGCTCATGGCTGAGCTTGCGTTCCCCAGGCCGGCCACTGAATTCCCGTTCCCTACACCGGCTACCGCAGTGGGTCTCCGGCCGTTCAGACGGGCAAAATAGCTGTCAAGATTGACCAGCTGCTGTACCGTACCTTTACCGAACGAATTTTCGCCCACGATCAGGCCACGCTGGTAATCCTGGATAGCCCCGGCAAAAATCTCTGAGGCAGAGGCACTGAAACGGTTCTGCAAAATCACCAATGGCCCGTCAAATGAAATGGATTTGTCTTCGTCTGATTCCACACTTCCCTGCCCTATCGAGCTTTTGCGCTGCACCACCGGGCCCGATTTAATAAATAGGCCGGTCAGGTCTATGGCTTCTATCAGCGAGCCTCCCCCGTTATTGCGGAGGTCTACCAGCACGCCGTCTACTTTCTGGCGGTTGAAATCTTCCAGTATCTTTTTCACATCGGCCGTGGTACTCTGGAACTCGCCCCCGCGATTGGCATATTCAAAGTCGCGGTAGAACATGGGAATATCAATAATACCCAGCTTGTAGTTCCGGTTACCGTGCTTCATATCCACCACACTTCCCTTTGCTACAGCCTCTTCAAGATTGATCTTGTCTCTTACCAGGCGAACGGTACGGGGCGTTGACCCCATTGGCGCAGAAGAAGCCAGCAGCTTTAAACGCACCACAGAACCTTTCTTGCCCCGGATCAGCTTAATGGCATCGTCAGTAAGCCACCCGATGATATCCTGGAATTCGCCGTCATCGCCCTGCGCTACGGCCACAATGTAATCGTCCACATTTCCTTCCCCGCTTTTAAAGAGAGGCCCGCCCGGCACAATGCTCTTGATCACCACGTAGTCTCCTTCGTTCAGCAGCGATGCCCCGATGCCCTCAATAGATTGCGACATCGAAATATTGAACTGGTCGGCTGCCGCCGGGATCATATAGGAAGTATGCGGATCGAGGTATTCGGTGAACGAATTCATGAAGAAATGAAATACATTCTCCGATTTATAGGCAGAAGTACGTTTCTCCATTACGCTGTAGCGGTTTTTCAGGGTTGCCACCACGGCTGAGTCGGTTTTGCCGCTCAGCTTCAGGCTCAGTGCCTGGTTGATCAGTATTTTATCCCATTCCTTATCCAGCTCGGCATCTGATCCGGCCCAAGGTGCTTTCTCCCTGTCGGCCTCGATCACCAGGTTGGTGTTGTAGTCTATGGGCTTATCCAGGAACTGCTCAATGTATTCTGCACGGGCCTTGTATTTGGTACGGTATTTATTGAATACGGCAAACGCCGCCTCCAGGTTACCGTTTTTCATGGCCTCATCCAGGGTAAACCGGTACTTCTCAAAGCTATCAATCTCAGGTTTGGTAAAATAGAGCTTTCCGCCGTCAATGTTGTTGAGGTAATTGTCCCACACATGCGAAGACAGCGAGTCGTCCAGGTCAAACTTATTGAAATGGTAATCGCTCAGAAACTGGGTTACCCGGGTTTGAATTTCGTATTGCACCGAGTCGGGTGCCAAAGCCTCATAGCCGTAGTGCGGAGCCTGTGCCCGGCTAAGGGAGCTAACCAGGCCCAGTATAATTATAAGAATTCCAGCTCTTTTCATGCGTATAAAATTTAGCCTTCCACCTTCAGGTTTTCAGCATTGATCATTTTTCACTCTTTAACGATATCCAGCAGCTCTATTTCAAAAACGAGTGTCTGGTTAGGTCCGATCACCGGCGGTGCCTGAAGCCCGTAGGCCAGGTCTTCCGGGATAAACACCTTCCACTTGGAACCAACGGGCATCAGCTGCAGCACTTCGGTCCAGCCTTTGATGACCTGGGTCAGCCCGAATACCACGGGTTCTCCCCGCTTAACAGAGCTGTCAAATTCGTTCCCGTCCAGTGTTTCCCCTGAATAATGTACCTTCACCTGGTCGTCAAGCGTAGGCCTGGCACCGGTACCCTCTTTAATAACCTGGTATTGAAGACCCGAAGGAAGGGTAACCACCCCGGCAACTTCTTTGTTCTTATTTAGGAACGCCTGGCCCTTATCTTTATTTTCTTTGGCCGAGCGCATGCTCTCATTCATGAAGTAATTCCGGATGAAATCATTGCATTGCTCCGGGTTCATGGCCGGCTTATCGGCCAGGGTCGCCTGTATGGCCCGCGCAAATACCTCTGCGTTGATCGCCAGGTTCTGTTTTTTAAAGGTAGTGGCCACATCCACGCCGATGGCATAGCTGAGGGAATCGTTGGTTGTTTTAAGCTCCTGGCCCTGAACGTTCAGGCTGCCGGCCAGCAGCAGGGGAGCAATAAGCAATTGGGGTGTCAGTTTCATTAAAATCAATAAATCAATTAAAAGTATAACAGGTAAACGACTGATAACGTTAAATTTCGTTTTTTATTAACATCAAAATTAACAAAAACATTGATATCCGCCGATATAATATTTGATTTACCCGAAGAATAAAAGCCCTAATTATTTTTTTAATTAAGAGCCGCCATTTTCCTTTGTATAAATATTTACATCTTGTTTATGTCTTTTTTAAAGGTATTTAAGAAACCATTGGGGGTATTTGAGAAGCCCCACCATTCTTCCACACTCAGTGTCAGGGGTTTCCTGCATTCGCTCCTGGTAACCCTGGTGGTGACCTCGCTGGCTTTCCTGCTCCGGCCTTTCGGCCTGAAGCACCTGGAAGCAGCCGAGCTGAACAACGTGGTCTTCACCTCCGGCGGCATTACTTTTATCATGATGATCCTGGCCCAGTTTCTCTTCCCGCTCCTGATCAAAGATTTTTATAACGAAGGAAAATGGACCACCGGCAAGCAGCTGACCCAGCTGTTGATCATGTCGGCGCTGATCTGCCTGGCCACCGTTTATTACCTGCATTCCAAATCGCTGGCCGCCTTCCCGCTGGATGCCTTCGTCCTGTTCGGCTTAAGCATTATTCCCCTGGGAATCCTGGCCGTAATTCAGCAGAATATGCTGCACAATAAGTTTGAGCGGCTGGCTATTGAAAAGAACGAGGAGCTGAAACGCAAGGGCGTGGTGAATTCCGAAAACCCGTTAAATGTACTGGCGTTCAGGGGCAACGGAGAAAAGCTGAACCTGATCCCGAATCAGCTGATCTATATCCGCCTGGGCGATATTTCCGAATTTTATTACCAGAATATGCTGGGTGTTGAGAAAAGCAGCATGAACATTCCGCGCCAGGCCATCCTGGATGAGCTGAAGGGGCATCCCCAGTTCGAGGTTTTCCGCGGCGATATCATTGTTAACGTAAATGCCATCCGCCAGGTAAGCGGCTCGGCCCGCGGCTACGACATCGAAATTGCCCGGATCAATGAGCTCGTAAAGGTGTCGCATAAGGATAAGAAGAAGATTGAGAAACTGTGAGAAACTCTTTCAGAATACTTTCATCCACTTCCCCTGCGCTTTCATCACTTGCTCTATCACTTCACGGGCTGCACCACGGCCGCCGGGTGCAGAGGTAATGTAATCAGCCCGCTGCTTTACTTCTTCCACGGCATCAGCGGGGCAGCAGGCCAGCACCGGGAAAGCATTCATAATCAGCAGGTCGGGAATATCATCCCCGATATATAAAACTTCTTCGGCCGGAATTCCCTCCCCGGCAAGGTACCTCTCCAGCACACCGGGCTTTTCTGCCGTGCCTACCCCGATATACACATCGGTAACGCCCAGGGCGTTCATTCGCGAAACAATGCTTTCCTGCTTACCGCCGGAGATAACGGCAATACGGTACCCGCTCTTCAGCGCCATCTGTACCGCATAGCCGTCACGTACGTTAAAGGTACGGGTAACGTCATCGCAGGTAACCGTCAGGGTGGCGTCAGTAAAAACGCCGTCTACATCAAAAACCAGGGTGGTTATCTGCCTGAATCTGTCTGTCATAGAATGTTGTTAAATGAAGTACCCTGAATACAGAAGGGTTGTCCAGAAAAGCGCTGCTGTTTGAAATACCGACGGTGCCTGAAAAGCGGCGAACCGCCCTTTTCAGGCACCGTCTTCCCGGCAGAATTTTATTCTTCTCTGCCTTTATTAAGCTCTTCCTGCCATTTCTTAAGCTCTTCCCACTTGCCGTCGCGGGCCAGTGCGCCCTGCTGAGGCCAGGTGGTGGGGTCATGCATCTGGAAGCGGCTTCCGCCACCGTCCAGTATCGCTTTCAGCCTGTCAGCTTCGGTGTTGGCCAGGTCATCAAATGAATAAATACCTGCCTGGTTGAAAAGCTCTTCGATCTTCGGACCGATTCCTTCCACGATCTTCAAGTCATCTTTCTTAATTTTCGGCTTTTCGGTCAGGGCTGCGGCGGCAACCGCTGCAACGGCCGCTCCTCCGGCTACCTTGCTTTTGCGGCAGGCTTCCAGCTCTCCTTCCAGGAAAGCCGTGCGGTCACTGAATTCACGCTTTAGCTTGCCGTTTTCGCTTTCCAACAGGGAAATACGGTGATAAAGCTCTTCGGTATGTTTTTTCAGCCGGTTACCTACCAGCCAGCTTAACAGCCACCATAAAAGAAGTCCCAGGGCCAATAAAAAGAGGAAAAGATCCCACGGGAAATTACAGAGTAAACATTTTACATTTTCCATAGTTTTATTTAATAAGTCTGATCGAAACTCTCCTGTTTTTTTGTTTTCCTTCCGGAGTGCCGTTATCGGCAATCGGTTGGGTTTCTCCTTTTCCGGAAACCTCCAGGTTGGCACCGGTAAAGCCTTCTCCTGCCAGGATATCGCGAACCCTGGCCGCCCGTGACTCAGACAAGCGCTGGTTCAGCTCTTCCGAGCCGTCGCTGTCGGTATGTCCTGTCAGGCTCAGCTTTTCTCCCGGGTTTTCTGCCAGGTATTTTTTAGCCAGTGCCAGCCAGTCGTTGATTTCCTTTGTCCTGATGATGTTCGGGCTACCCGACTGGAAGTAAATATCCAGCGGTTCAAAAAGTGCTTTTTCCGTAGGCGTGAGATCTGACCGGGTGGTGTCAGTTTCTGTAACAGGGGGAAGGGCCTCCACCACAACTTCTTCTACTGTCGCTACTTCCTCCGTACCGTTTGCACAGAAAGGTCTTCTGACCTGGTTCCAGAACAAACTGTACAAAAACGACCCCAGCAAAATCACTAAAGGGATTAAAAATCTGTTCATGATCTGAATCGGGTGTAAATAATTAATAATGAGCTAAAAATAGGTTCTATTTTAATAAAAACAAACTTTTACACTCATTTTTTCAATAAACGGGTTAAAACTTTCCCGTTCATCCCGGTTTACCCCTTTCTTTTTTATTCATTTAGCCGGTTTTTCACTTTTCCGACCGTCTCTTCGGCCGAATACTGCGCCAGCTTTTCAATCCGGAAATTGCTCAGCGCCGCCTCCAGCCGCTGCAATTTACCCGGCTGGTTTTTGTATTGCTCCCGGAGCATGCTGATCTTTTCAAAATCCTGTATGCCCTCTATGATTTTTTCCATCCGGATGGAAGAGAACGGCCCGGGATATACAAAATACGTATCACCGGCGGGCCAGGCAGTAAACCGGCTGTCGTTCAGCGGATCTTTCGGCCAGCTGTTATACGCCCAGCGCAGGAAGCCGTCCATACGGGTAGCTGCGGTATACCATCCCATCCAGACCGATTCATCCGGGGGAGAGAACGTAAACATGTTCGGATATTTCTCTGTACAGCAGGTATACCAGGTACTGATTTTTCCCTGTTGCTTTCTTTCGTTCAGTATTTTATCGGGGAAGGTCCATTTCGAGGCCACACAGTAATCAAAGATATCCTTTTCAATTTCCGGGTGCCAGGAGCCGGCCAGGGAGATTTTCCAGGCGGGATCTATTGTCTTCAGCAACGCAATCACCGACTGCATGGCTTCCATCGGGCGCTCATCCATGGCAATGGTGGTTATCTCAAACCAGCCTTTCTGCTTTAAATGAAGGGTAAAGTCTTTCAGCATGGTGCTCCAGAAGGCATTGTACGCCGGTGTACCGATGGCTTCGGTAAATACAACCTCCTTTTTCAGGCCTTCATCGTAATACGGGAATGCTATTTTCCACGGCACCATGCTGTAGCAGTTGATGCGCTGTTTAATACCGCAGCTCATCACAAATTCAATGTACCGGTCAAAGAGGCTGTAGTCAAATTTCCATTGCCCGTCCTGCCGGCGGGTCCACCTGATCAGCCCGGGGTAATCGTCATAGGTCTGATGGCCCCAGGGCTCTTCCACAACAGAGGCCGTAATCACCTTCTGACCTGCGTTAGCCAGCAGGGTATAGTATTTTCTCATCAGGTCAAAGTGCTCTTTGCTCCAGAGCGGCACCTGGTGCACCCGGGCCACCGCCGCGGGGTGTTGCCAGAAGTCGAGGTGAAATTTCCAGTCGGCCGGCGAAGGCAGTGTTTTGTCCAGTACGGTCAGCACCACCTGCAGTACAAATTCACGCCCGGCATGAACGGTCACCGTACCGGTATAGCGACCGGCAGCCGCCTGCTCAGGCACACGGATACTCAGCCAGAGCGGCTGGGTGGTACGGGCAGCAACAGCCACCGACGCCAGGTCCGTGTTGATGCGGTCAGCCACATAAGATGAATCAAAATCGGCAGATTTCCGGTATCCGCACCCGTCGCGGAACTCATCGGTCAGCACATACTCCAGAAAGCCCGTTGTGATATGCTTCTTTTCTATGGTGTTTCCTTTCTGATCTTTCAGGTCACTGACGGTGACGGTTAGCCCGCTCAGCTCCTGCTTTGACCAGGTCAGCACCTGGGTATGCACTTTCTCGTTTTTCCAGGCTTTAACGGCCCAGGTGTTCTGCTGCACAATGGCCGGCGGCAGCTCTTTCTGAAAGCGCCGCGAGCTTGTGGCGAAGCTGACAGCCGTGGCCTTAGGCATGTTTTCCCACACCCGGGCACGCTCTGCTTCGGTGGTGACAGGCACTTTCTGCAAATCAAGACTGACATCCTGTGCCCACGCCGTCATGCCCAGGAAAACGGCAACAATTCCGGAAAAGTATTTTATCATTTTCTTCATTTTTTAATATAAACCAGCCTGTAAACGGGGTAAATGCAAATGACGCTGACCGGGTGTTCCCAAGGTCAGCGTCATTTCAGAATCTGCGCTTATTTTTTTGTATTAATGATCTCTGTCCGTACAAAGTTGCTTCTCCTGCCTGACGGCGTGATCACCACTGCCTTAAATACACGCGCTTTGCCCGGAGGAACCACAATTTTCACCTGGTCTTTAAATTCGAGATCCAGCTCCGAAGGGTCGTAGTCATCAAGGGTATAGTAAATCCTGGCTCCTTCTACTGAAGGCACCAAGCCTCTTACGATATATTCCGAAGCATAGATAACCGTATCTTTCAACCCGTATACTTCGGGTACCCGGTACAGGGTGCCCGATTTATCTACCCGGGCCAGCTCATGGGCTGCCCGTTGCTGTGAGAACTCCTTCCAGCTTTTGTCGGCCGGGTCTGTCCAGGCAATCTCCGACAGCGCCAGTAAACGGGGCAGTATGGTAAATTCTACTTTATTCGGGGTTTCAATGTACTCCGTCCATACATTCCCCTGCACGCCTTTGATATGCTTGCGCTTGCTTTCTTCCAGTTTCTGAGGAACAGGATCAGCAGCGTATATTTTCTCCATGGTAGAGTACCCGCCTATGCTCAGCGGCTCACGGTTTTTATCCGGTCCCTGCTTGTGGTCAAGGTAAAGGCCATAGCTGTTGGGGGTCATGATCACGTCGTGCCCTTCGTTGGCAGCGGCAATCCCGCCGGCGTCGCCTCTCCAGCTCATGACGGTGGCATTCGGTGCCAGCCCGCCTTCCAGGATCTCATCCCAACCGATAATCCGGCGTCCTTTGCTGTTCACATATTTCTCCATCCGCTGGATAAAATAGCTCTGCAGCTCGTGCTCGTCTTTTAGGTTGTTGTCTTTGATTCTTTTCTGGCAGTGCGGACATTTCTTCCATTCCGCTTTGGGGCATTCATCCCCGCCGATATGAATATAATTACTCGGGAAGATGGTGATCACCTCATCCAGCACATCCTGCAAAAACTCAAAGGTATGATCTTTCCCCGCACAGAATACATCGTCAAAAACACCCCAGGTCTGGGCTGCTTCGTACGGTCCGCCTGAACAGCCCAGCTCAGGATAGGCCTGCAAAGCCGCCAGGGCATGGCCCGGCATCTCAATTTCGGGGATAACCGTAATAAATCTTTCTTTGGCATAAGCCACCACTTCGCGGGCCTGATCCTGGGTATAGAAACCGCCGTAAGGTGTAGCGTCATAGTCACCGTCTTTCTTATAGTTACCGATCAGGGTCTGCTTTCTGAAGCCGCCTATCTCTGTAAGTTTGGGATATTTCTTAATTTCCAGCCTCCAGCCCTGGTCATCGGTCAGGTGCCAGTGGAAAACGTTCATTTTGTAGGTAGCCAGGATATCAATGTATTTCTTGATAAAGCTCAGGGGAAACATATGGCGGCCTACATCCAGGTGCAGCCCGCGGTAAGCAAAACGCGGCTCATCTTTGATAGATACCGCACCGATTCTGAGCTCACCGGGTTTTTCAGCCAGGGGCAGCAGCTGGATCAGCGACTGGTACCCGTAAAAAAGGCCGGCATTTACCCCGCTGATCTCTACGGTCTGGGGAGAAACTTCCAGCTGGTAAGCTTCTTCATTGCCTTTGGCAGAAGATACAAAGCGAATTACATTTTTACCGCTTTTCTTCTCCGCTGTTTTGAGATTTATACCGTATTGCGCATCAATGTAAGCCTGGAACAGGTCTGCCATACGTTTGCTGTCGGCATTATCATACGACACCAGCGTAGCAGAATTGATAACAAATTCCCCGGTTTTTGCCTGAACACTATTCGGTTTAGGAATAATGTTCACCGGCTGCTGGGCCGGCAAAACGGTACTTACAAAAACGGCCAGAATGACCAGAAAAAGTGATCTCATAGTATATTTGGTTAATTCCTTCCCAAATATACATAATATTTCTTTTTATATTTATAGAAAAATTTAATTATATATAGACCTTTTATTAAATTAATTTATCATTTCTCACAAAGGGTGCTACTCTCTCACAGGTCACTCCGATGGTAAGACCCTGGAAAAATGATATACCTTTCCTACAAAAATTTGACCACTTCGTGGTCTATAAACATTTGACCACTTCGTGGTCGCTGTACGACTTTTTGGGCACCTCTATTCTGAAAAAGCAGCTGTCAGAGGGAATTCTCATAGGTTTTTTTATTATGTGTGTAAATCTGTACCGGTCTGTAAGGTACAAAAAAAGGGTTGCCATGCCTGGCAACCCTCCTTCTTATCATCCCGTCTCTGTTAGTCAATCAGTACGGCTTCACCCGACTGCACGTCGTTTTCCACCGTCTTGAACTTCACATCGCGTTTTACGGTTCCGTTCCGGTATTGAACATTCACCCGGTCGTTACGGTTGGCCACTTTCTGTACGTTAACAGGCTTTACGGGCTGGCGATCTTCCGAGTCTGCCGCCCGGTTGGTTTGCAGGGCCGGGTTCGACTGTTTCGGCGGCGGAGCGATCTGCTGGAACCGCAGCTCTTCCACACCTGCTTTCATCAGGAAGCCCACCGTTTCCGAGTTCACTTTTTTCAGGAAGCTCTGGAAGAGCTCCACCCCTTCAAATTTATAGATCAGCAACGGGTCTTTCTGTTCGTAAGAAGCATTCTGCACCGACTGCTTGAGGTCATCCATATCGCGCAGGTGCTCTTTCCATTCCTGGTCGATAATGCCCAGGGATATGGCTTTTTCAATGGCCAGGATAAGTTCTTTCCCCTCCGACTCCACTGATTTTTTCAGGTCGGCGTAAACCGCCATGCGCCGGGTTCCGTCGCTGATGACCGCCATATACGGCTCGTCTACCAGGGCCTGCCGGTCGTTCAGGATATTCCGCAGACCCGGCACGATGTTTTTCCGGATGGCATCGTTTTTAGCATTATAATGGGCCTCAGCCATATCGTACAGGGTATGGATCAGCGAGGCACCGCCTTTGGCAAAGTCTGCTTCAGAGATTTCAGGCTTCATGCCCAGCCGCTGCATGCACCGTACCTCGAACTCTTCGTAATTACCGGCCGTTTGTCTTACAATGTCAGCGCAGGTATCGTAGATGATGTTGGCAATATCCAGGGCCAGTCGCTCGCCGAAGAGGGCGTTCTTTCTCCGTTTGTAGATGGTATCCCGCTGGATATTCATCACGTCATCGTATTCAATGAGGCGTTTCCGCATCCCGAAGTTGTTCTCTTCCACCTTGCGTTGGGCCCGCTCAATAGAGCTGGTGATCATGGAGCTCTGGATCACCTCTCCTTCTTCCATACCCATGCGGTCCATTACCTTGGCAATCCGGTCTGAGCCGAACATCCGCATCAGGCCGTCTTCCAGGCTGACAAAGAATTGCGATGAACCGGGGTCTCCCTGCCGGCCCGACCGGCCTCTCAGCTGACGGTCAACCCTTCTTGATTCGTGTCTTTCGGTACCGATAATGGCCAGTCCGCCCGACTCCCGGCTATCCGGGGTGAGCTTGATGTCGGTACCCCTACCCGCCATGTTGGTGGCAATGGTCACGGTACCCGGCTTACCGGCTTCTGCCACGATATCCGCCTCACGGGCGTGCTGCTTGGCATTCAGTACCTGGTGAGGTATCTTTTTCAGGGTGAGCATACGGCTCAGCAGCTCGGAGTTTTCTACCGAGGTGGTACCCACCAGCACCGGGCGGCCTATGCTGACCATTTCGTTGATCTCGTCTACCACGGCGTTGTATTTTTCACGCACGGTTTTATAGACCTTGTCTTCCCGGTCTTCCCGGACAATCGTTTTATTGGTAGGAATAGAGATTACATCCAGCTTATAAATCTTCCAGAATTCCGCTGCTTCGGTTTCGGCCGTACCGGTCATACCGGCCAGCTTGTGGTACATCCGGAAGTAATTCTGCAGCGTGATGGTGGCGTAGGTCTGGGTAGAGTCTTCCACTTTCACGTTTTCTTTGGCTTCTACTGCCTGGTGCAGCCCGTCTGACCAGCGGCGGCCGTCCATGATACGACCGGTCTGCTCATCCACAATTTTCACCTTACCTTCTATCAGCACATAGTCTACATCTTTCTCAAACAGGGTATAGGCTTTCACCAGCTGGTTAACGGCATGAATACGCTCTGCTTTGGTCGAATAATCCCTGATCAGCTCATCGTTTTTCAGGATCTTATCTTCGGCATTCAGGTCAGAACGCTCAATAGCGGTCATCTCAATGCTCAGATCAGGCATAATGAAGAACTGCGGGTCCTGTCCCTGGGCCGACAGGTAGTCGATCCCTTTATCGGTCAGCTCAACCGAGTTATTTTTTTCATCGATGGTAAAATACAGGGGCGCATCAGCCTCAGGCATCAGCTTCTGGTTTTCTGCAATGTAAATGGCTTCGGTATCCAGCAGGAGCTTCTTTATACCGGTTTCGGAAAGAAACTTGATCAGGGGCTTGCTTTTCGGTAACCCTCTGAAGGCCCTGAACAGGGAAAGTCCGCCGTCTTTTTTATTGCCTTCGGCAATGAGCTTCTTGGCTTCTACCAGGTAGCCGCTCACCAGCTGCTTCTGCATTTCTACCAGCTGGGATACGCGGGGTTTCAGGGCGTTGTACAGCTCATCGTCGTTTTTACGGGTCATCGGACCGGAGATGATGAGGGGCGTACGGGCGTCATCCACCAGCACGGAGTCTACCTCATCCACCATAGCGTAGTGGTGCTCGCGCTGCACCAGCTCTTCCGGGTCACTTACCATGTTATCCCTGAGGTAATCAAAGCCGAACTCGTTGTTGGTACCGTAGGTAATGTCGGCATTGTAGGCTTTCTTCCGCTGCGGCGAGTTGGCCCGGTGCTTGTCTATACAGTCACAGGTAACCCCGTTAAATTCAAAGATAGGTCCCATCCATTCGGAGTCACGACGGGCCAGGTAATCGTTCACCGTTACAATATGTACTCCTTTTCCGGCCAGGGCGTTCAGGAATGCCGGGAAGGTCGCCACCAGGGTTTTACCTTCACCCGTAGCCATTTCGGCGATATTTCCTTTGTGCAGGGCCGCACCACCAATGATCTGCACATCGTAATGCAGCATATCCCATTTCAGCAGGTTACCGGCCGCATACCATTCGTTTTTCCAGACAGCCTTATCGCCTTTGATCTCGATATGGCTTTTGGTCATGGCCAGCTCGCGGTCGAGGTGAGTGGCGGTTACTTCCAGCTCGTCATTTTCCAGGAACCGGCGGGCCGTTTCTTTCACAATGGCAAAGGCCCTGGGCAGGATCTCCAGCAGCACCACTTCCAGTTCCTCATTTCTTTTGAGGCCAAGCTCATCGATCTTTTTAAACAATTCTTCTTTGCGGTCTATCGACAAATCACCGGCGGCCTGTTCTTTCAGCTCGGCGATCTGTTGGTCGATATCGGCCAGCTTTTCACGGATATAATCTTTCAGATCCTGTGTCTTCTGCCTGAACTCATCATTATTTAATGAAGCCAGCCTGGCATACTCCTCGTTGGTAGCAGCTACATAAGGACTCAGGGCCTTAATATCTTTTTCCGATTTTGTACCAAATATCTTGGCAACCCCTTTCGTGAGAAAATTAAGCATAAACTTTTATGACGTACTGTCGTATTTTAATTACACTGCAAATTTATTTAATAACAACGTTCGGTTATCAATAATAATGCGGTAATTACAAAAATCGGGATAAACGGACAAAATGGCAGATTAGTTCCGGGTACCGAGTTCCGAGTAAAAGCAACAGTCAACCACCCGGAACCAAGTACCCGAAACTCGGTACTCGAAACTTAATTATACTGCTCCAACAGGTATTTAATGAGGTCCGTCGTAGAAACCATCCCGGTCAGCTCTTCCCCGCTGACCACAGGCATGGCATGGAAATCTACCTGCGTAAATTTTTCAGCCACTTCTTTAATACTCTGATCTTCGGTCACTACAATGGGCCTGCTGACCATCACCTGCTCCAGCTTCAACATGTCAAACACGGCCTCATCGGCATCTTTCTGTCCTTCAAACATATCGCCGAAGCTCAGCCGCAGGATATCTGTTTTGCTGATGATCCCCACCAGCTTTTTACCTGAAACTACAGGCAAATGGCGTATATTATGTTCTTTCAGCAGGGTATTGACGTGGCGAAGACTGCTGTTGACGTCTGCGGTGATGAGGTCCCTGCTCATAATGGCAGCAACCGGCGTTCTTTTCTTTATCATAATTGTCAGCGATTAATGGTTTAAAGCTAAACGTATATCATGAAACAGAAAATGACGGGCGGCAGATGCGGATATGAAGGGGATCATAACCGGGCAAAAGATATCAGCCTATTACACTATCATACGCCGACAAAAGCGCCTCCCTGACGATCTCGCGGGGTATTTGGCTTAGCAGAAAAGTGGTAGCGCCTTTTTCGCCCCACTTGTTCGGGACAGGATAAATGCCCGGAGCCGCCGCGCAAAAGGCGGCCTGTTCTCCGGGCGTTAAAAATATATTGGCCGAATGGTCCTGTTCCAGGTAGGTGGCAAACATCCTTTTACCGGTTACCCGGAAGCCGGTCCGGTCAAAATGAGGGCGTGATTCTGCTCCCGGGAATGAAAGGGCCAGATCTTCAAATTCCTTTTGGGTCATTTTATCCCTGATTATCAAATCGTTCAATTGCTCCGGCTGTCCGGGAAGCCTTTATCTGACGTTTGCCCGGGTTCAGGGCTTGTCTACCCCTTCCAGCTTCAGCAGGGTTTCGCTATTTTCATTGTTCAGTAAAAGCGTAGTCCCCTCGATCCGGTATTTCTTAATGTTTTCCAGCTCGGCCACAAACTGCTGCTCCACTTCAAGGTTGGGGCATGCCATGAGTGTAGACCGCATTTTGGTGAATGTAATGCCGTCACTCCCGGTCAACATAAAGCCGCCGCCTATCTGGTTGCACCCGGCGTTTCCGGCCACGCTGCTGTCTGATTCCGTAAAAGTAAGGTGCGGAGTGGCATGAAAGCTGCTGTCTAATACCACCGCATTGCCCTTAATTTCGGCCAGGTTCCACTGCTTGTCGAATAAGCCCGTTCCTGCCGCCTGAACCGTCTCTTCAGCGGTAGTTTCCGTGCTTTCTTTTCCGGAGTTGCATGCTGCCATGGCCAAAGCCAGGGCAAATACATAAAATGTTTTTTTCATTCGTGTATGCTTGTTTAAATTTTAACCTGCAATATAATCTTTTACCTGGAAAAAAAGAACGGGAAAGCCGCCTTACTTCAGGCGCCTGAGCTCTCCTTCCATAGGATATTTGAGCACAACTTTCTTACCGGTAGTGTTTTCCAGCAGGGGTTTGAGCACCAGGTCGGCATTCTGACGGGTTTGCTCCAGGATATCCGAGTCGAGCGCCGACTGGAGGATTTGTTGCTCCGCCCGTTTATAGGCTTCTTCGAGGAGGAGCCCTTCGTTCATAAAAGCGTATTCGGTGTGGTATACTTTTGAGCGGCTGTGGTCAATCTTGTGGTAGCATATCTCCGGTTTCGGCAGGTTCACCACCAGGGTATCACCCCGGCCGACAATGTCATCGGCCGTCACTTTCCGGAGGTCGATACAGCCCACGGCTTCTCCCTGTATGATGAGAATGGCTTTCGGATCAGGCAGGAAATCACGGGCAATACTTTGCTCCACCACGTCGCGGTAGGCGTATTTCACCAGTTCCAGGTTGCCCAGACCGGAGATTTCCTTCAGTACAATATTGTGGGTAGTGACGGCCTCCCTGTCCTTAAAAAGCTTAAAAGACCGTACCTTCTCCCAGATCAGGATAAGAAGAGCGGCAATCACCGCATAAAACAGTATGGTGATCCATTTTCTCATGAAATGATTTTAAACCGCCGGAAGGAGCTGATCGCAAGGCCTGCAAACACCAGGATCGTACCTGTCCACAGCAGGTTGATAAATGGTTTTTCTATGGCTTTCAGGATAATGTATTCTTTTTCTCCGCGGTTGATTCCAAAAGTAAAGAGGCCGGTTGACGGGTCGATCCGGAGCAGCTGCGCCCGTATCCCCAGCTCATTGCTGACCACCGGAATGCTCCATATCTCCCGGTTTTTAATGGCAAATACCGGCTTCAGGATACGCTCGCCGTCACGCTCCAGGATGCGCAGGGTGGCTTCGGCTGCTACATCGCCCTCGCCGAGCGGCATGCCGTCAAGCTCGTTCAGCTGGTTTACTTCGTCGAGAATAGCGATATGGTCATTCAGGAAAAAGGTATCTTTCAGCGCCACGGAGTATTCTTCCGTGGGGGTCCACTGCTTTTCATCGCCGGTGGTCACGTAGTTGACGTGCGAGTAGATATCTTTGTTCCAGTAGTGCTTGATGTCGGGAGAAACCACATTTCCCATCTGCCGGTTGATCTGGTAGCGGGGATAAAGGTTAAAGTCTTCTTTTTCTCCCCGTTTAAAGTTCACCTGGTAATAGGTATTTTCGGCATTGTATTCCACGGTATCGCCTTTTTTGGCCAGCAGCTTATCGCCGTCCATCAGGTCGGCACGCAGGGTACCTTTGTAGTCGCTGTTGATAACCTGCTGTACAAACCGTTTTTCCACATAGCCCGGTATACCGCGGATCTTCAGGAATTCGCCGCCGTAGGTCAGGTTGAAGTCCTGGATGCGCGTAGGCCGCTTTACATAAAGAAGAGTACTTTCCTGGTTGTCTTTTTCGTTCCGGAAGAGCTGGTTGCCGTCAAAATTCAGCGATATCACCCGTTGATAGGCCGAAGAATACATAATGCCGACCAGCATCAGGGCTACCCCCATGTGCGACACCGCCCCCCCGGCGATGGTTCCTTTTTTGAACTGAAAAAGCACGCTCACATTGGCCGTGATACAAAACATGCCCGCAGCCAGCAATACAATGTACTGCCACTTGTTCACGCCGGTGAGCGAGATAACAACCGCCGTCAGCAGCAGGCTGATCACCAGCGGGTTCACCAGCTTGCTCCAGGTGAGCTTCCCCCGGTTTTTCCAGAAGAAATACTGGGCAATGCCCGTCAGTATCACTACCCCCACAAACAGCCACATCTGGAATACCGTAAAGTGGGCTACAGGGTCAGTAGGCATGGCCATATTCAGCTTAAGGCCGAAGAGCTCGCCTATTTTGTTATACACCGGGATAGACGTGGTAACCGTGAGCTGGAAAGCCGCCAGCACCAGCACGGTAACCCCGATGAATATCCAGAAATCGGATGAATACGTAGAAACCTCTTTCTCGTCCCGCGGCAGTTCTTTCCAGCGAACAGCCAGGAGCACCGCCGATACCAGGATAAAGAAAAACAGGTATACCAGCAGCTGTCCTGAAAGCCCGAGATCGGTAAACGAGTGCACAGAGGCCGAGCCCAGCACCCCGCTCCGGGTTAAAAATGTACTGTACAACACCAGGATAAACTGCACAATGGTCAGCACAAAGGTGGTTTTCAGCGCCGATGAGCTTTTGTTGGAGATCATCATGGTGTGCAGGGCCCCTATCATCACCAGCCAGGGCACGTATACCGAGTTTTCTACAGGATCCCAGTTCCAGTAGCTTTCAAAGTTCAGGGTTTCATACGCCCACACGGCCCCCATCATGATGCCGGTACCCAACAGGATAGCCGCGGCGAGGGTCCAGGGTTGTGCCACTTTGATCCAGCCCTCGTAGTCGCGCTTCCACAACGCAGCCACCGCAAAGGCAAACGGAACGGTAGTCATGGAGAAGCCCAGAAACGTGGTGGGCGGGTGAATCACCATCCAGTAATTCTGCAGCAGCGGGTTCAGCCCGTTACCGTCTTTGGGTATAAAATCAGGGTTGGTAGCCCACATGGGGGCATTCGGCATAGATTCTTTCAGCAGAAGAAACGGTGTACTGCCCAGCTTAAAGTCAGCGAAAAGCACGGCCCCCACGATCATGCTGGTTAAAAAGGCCTGAACGGCAGCAAAAACAGCCATCATAGGGTTCTCATAACCGGCGTAGCGTTTTCCCTTGCTGCGGAACCAGGAAATGAGCACAAAGCCCACCAGCACGTTCCAGAACATCCACAGCAGGAAGCTCCCTTCCTGGTCCTGCCAGAAAGTAGAAATGGCATAGCCCACCGGGAGGCTCAGCGAGGTGTTGTCCCAGGCATAATGGTATTCAAAATATTTATTCAGGATGATGGAAAACAGGGTGGCCACCACCCCGATAACGAAAACCCCGTGTACGATGAAAATTTTAGGTGCCAGCTTTTTCCAGTAGCTGTCACTCCCCTCCCGCGAGGCCAGCACATACACATAAGCCGAAATAACCGATGATAGAAAAGCCAGGATGGCCGAAGCATGGCCTATTTGCCCAAGATATGAACGAAGCATTACCGCTTATTTGATTTAATAAACCACAAAAATACTTTTAAAAAGCCGGTTACGACTTAAAAAGAAGAAAATTAAAGCCTTACCACACTTGTTTAGACTATTTCAAAATAAATCTTCGGCCCGTTCCAGCAGCAGGATGGCCGACTGCGGCAGGATCACATATTTTTCATCCCCGTAGCGGATCTCCACCGCGTGGCGCTGCAGGTAAATGGCCACATCTCCTTCTTCCGCCTGCAGGGGCATATACCTGACGGGTCTGGCTTTCCAGGCCTCGTCTTCATCTGCAGCAGGCAGCGGGTAACCCGGTCCTACTTTGAGCACATAGCCCGACTGCACTTCTTCTTTCTCGGTAACGGTAGGCGGCAGATACAGCCCCGAACCGGTTTTTTCACCCGGATTTTTGGGCTTGATCAATACCCTGTCGCCCACTACCAGCAGTTTCTTCAGCTTGTTATCGTTTGTTACTGAAATCATATTGTAATCTTTCTTTTTCTCGCCGTAATATCCCAGGTTCCGGCATATTCTCCTTTATCAAAAACATACGCCTGGTCGTATAAATTCACGGTAGGGCAAACATGATACGGAATTCCCAGCAGCACATCGCCTACCGTATACCGGTCATAACGTTCCGTTTCCAGCACACCGTGCTCTTCGCTCTGGCTTTTTAATTTCAGATCCGGATGTTCCGGGAAACGGATCCTGAAGTCTACCGGGTTTTCAGCCGATACTGCCTTATGGCCCATGTCGGTAGTGATAATGCCCGCTGCAGGCCTGGAGATCACCCGGGTCAGCACAAAGGCCGCCGGTGTAAAATGCTGCTCGGTAAACTTATCGCCATAGCCCCAGTCCCAGAAAACGCTGGTACCCGGTGAAAGTATTCGGTTTTCAGCGCTCACATGCGCCGTAAAGGCCGGCGAGCCTCCGCATACCAGCTCCAGGCCGGGCACCTTTTCCGATGCCTTCCGGACAAACCCGTCGAGGAGCTGCATGCCTGCGCTCACCCGTTTTTGCCGCTCGGCCAGGTCGGCATCGGTAATGTGACCGTCATAAATATGGAGGCCTTTGATGGTGATATTCTCCCGGGCCAGCACCTCTTCAAAAAACGGCCACAGGTCGTCGTTGACCTCGTGCCCGGTACGGTTCATCCCGTTATTGATATCCAGGTAAACCGATACCTTGTCCATTCCGGCCGCCAGCTCGCCGGCCACTTCCCGGCAATCGACCAGGGTGGAGAAGGCGGTTCCGGGGTATTTCTCCGTCAGCTCTTTCAGCCGGCCGATCTTTGGCCCTGTCAGCTGATGTGCAATCAGCACGGCAGAGGCTCCGGCCATAGCCGCCAGCTCGGCCTCGGCAATGGTAGAAGCCTTAAAACGGCTTATGCCCCGGCTGATCATCAGGCGCGTGACCTCCGGCATCTTATGGGTTTTCACGTGCGGCATCAGGCGGGCCGTACCTCCGGCCACCCTGATCATCTCATCGATATTTTCAATCACCCGGTCCTTAAAAATAACGAGTGCGGGCGAGTCAAGATTCCGGTAGTTCATGGGTTATAAATTAGTTCATGGCATATAAATCCGGGCGCCGGGTGTTCATTTGCCACGATATACGTTTCTCTTTACATTCACAGCTCATACAATTCCAGGGGTAATTTATCGGGATCTTCAAAAAAAGTAAAACGTTTTCCGGTATATTCATCGGTACGTACCGGCTCACAAATTACTCCTTTTTCTTCAAGGGCCTTCACGCAGGCATCCAGGTTTCCCACCGCAAATGCCAGGTGGCGCAGGCCCGCGGCTTCGGGCCGGCTGACCCGCGCTGGCGGATCGGGAAACGAAAAAAGCTCTATCACATACTGTCCGTTAAGGGCCAGGTCGAGCTTCCATGAGCCGCGTTCTGCCCGGTATACTTCCTGCAGCACTTCCAGGCCCAGCACCCGCGTATAAAAATCTTTAGAGCGCCCGTAATCCGAAACAATGACCGCAATATGATGTACTGCTTTTAACATAAACAATTCTTTTTCAGCCCCGGCTGATCTTCTTTCAGGAACAAAAATAGGCCTAAATCCCTTACCGATGCAAGGAGAGGGATTCCCTCCGTAAATTAATTTTAATCTGAGCTGAAATCAAAAACCACAGACGCCCTCGCAAAAGCTCAGAAGCTGGTGCTGGGAACAGATTACACCAACCCGCAGAAATAGCCGCTAGGCAGAAAATGATGCTGGCCGGTAAGAAGCAGCTGAAAGCCATTCCTGATGAATGGAAGGCAGACGGGATCTGAAGATAATGCGCCGGCTCCGGTTGCCACTTTTAAAAATCCTCTGTACCTTTGAAGTCAAGCAATATTTCAAATCAATGGGAAATCTCATAACCGGTATTCAGCAGATAGGAATAGGCGTGGTAAACGCAGAGGAAGCCTTTCAATGGTACAACAAGACCTTCAACCTGAACATTCCGCTCTTTGATGATGTGGCTGACGCCAAGCTGATGGTCAGGTACACTAACGGGAACATCCGGCGGCGGCGGGCCATCATGGCGTTAAACATTGCCGGCGGTGGCGGAGCAGAAATCTGGGAATCCAAACGGCCGCTGCCCTTAGCCGCCGATTTTGAACCGGCTTTCGGAGACCTGGGCATTTTTGCTGCCCGCATCAAGTGCCAGAATCTCGGCGATTTTGCCTATGCCAACAACCTGAAAGCCGTGCCCGGCCCTGACGGTAAACCGCTGGTATGGCTGAAAGACCCCTACCGTAACCCGATTGTGGTGGTGGAAGACGACTCCTGGTTCAAGCCAAAAGCCTCTAACACCGGCGGAGTTCTCGGTGCTGTGATCGGTGTAAGCGATATCGAGAAAGTGCTGCCCCTGTATTCGGAAGCCCTCGGACTGGACGAAATAGTTTACGACAAAACGGGCTTCTTTGAAGATCTTCCCGATGCCGGGCAAAGCCGGAATACGTTCCGCCGCGTTCTGCTCCGCAAAAAAGAAAGCCCGGAAGGTGCCTTTACCCGGCTGATCGGCAATACCGAAATTGAGCTGGTGCAGGCCCTGGATATTTCGCCCCGGAAAATTATGGAAGGACGCACCTGGGGTGACCTGGGGTACATCCACCTCTGTTTTGATACCCTCAACATGGACGCCCTGGCGGCCCGCTTAAACGCACAGGGCTATCCCTTTACGGTAGACAGCGCCAACTCGTTTGACATGGGCGAAGCGGCAGGCCGTTTTACCTATATTGAAGACCCTGACGGCACTTTGCTGGAATTTGTGGAAACCCACCGCGTACCCGTACTGAAAAAGCTGGGCTGGTACATTAACCTGAAAGAACGGGGAACAGGCAAACGTTTGCCCAACTGGATGATCAATGCCCTGGGAATGGGCCGGGTGAAGGTGAAATGAGGACGAGGTGAATTTGTTTTTTTGTAAATTTGTTTTTTCGTTTTTTCGTGAAGTCGTTTTTCGCAATAACAAGGACACAGACCCTTAGAAAAGCGGAAAAACAAATTTACAAAAACACAACTTGACGGATTTATAAAAATATTTCTTATCTTTGCCACACTTTTTCTCAAACGCCTCCTTTTTGCCTAAAGGAAGCCTCTTTGAAACATAAAATTTATCTATTAATTTTTTTTATTAAATGGACTTAATTAAATTTGTAGAGTCAGAGGTTAACGGAACCAATGCCAACCTTCCTGACTTTAAGGCTGGAGACACTGTAAATGTGTACGTTAAGATTATCGAAGGTAACAAAGAGCGTATACAGCTTTACCAGGGTGTAGTGATCCAAAGAAAAAACTACGGAACTCCGGGAGAATCATTTACCGTTCGTAAAATCTCCAACGGTGTGGGTGTAGAAAGAATTTTCCCTGTACTGTCGCCTTCAATTGATAAAATTGAAGTGATCAGGAGAGGTAAGGTGCGCAGAGCTAAATTGTATTACCTGAGAGGTAAGCACGGTAAAGCCGCCAGAATCAAAGAATTGAAAAAATAAGCAGCGATTGCTTTAAAGATTTTAAGTAATAGCTTTTTCATAATTTGTAGAAAAACGTCATCTCTTTGAGATGACTTTTTTTTTCAGGACGAAATGTGTTAAATTTCGAGTGTGTTTATCAAAACACTCCAACCAATGGAATTCTTCAAGTACCAGGGAACCGGAAATGATTTCGTGATGATCGATAACCGCGGCATGCAGTTCGATGACACGCAGGCAAACATTGCCCGTATCTGCCACCGCCGCTTCGGCGTAGGTGCTGACGGCCTTATTCTTATTGAAAATGCCGAAGGCTACGACTTCCGGATGCGTTATTTCAATGCTGACGGTGCCGAGGGCAGCATGTGCGGCAACGGGGGCCGCTGTGCCGTGCAGTTTGCCGCAGACCTGGGCATTTTTGAGGGCAGTACCCGTTTCCTGGCGGTTGATGGCGGGCACGAATCGAAAATAGAGCACGGCAACGTATTCCTGCACATGATTGACGTGGATGGCATAGAAGAGGTTCAGGACGGCTACTTCCTGAATACGGGTTCGCCCCACCTGGTCATCTTTCATGCCGATACCGACAGCCTGGATGTGAAGGCTTTGGGTGCGGCCATCCGCTACAGCGACTACTGGAAAAGCCGCGGCGGAGTGAATGTGAATTTCGTACAGGTCATTGACGCGGGCATCCTGAAGGTACGCACCTACGAAAGAGGGGTGGAAGACGAGACCTACTCGTGCGGAACCGGCGTAACGGCAGCGGCCATTGTAAGCCACCTGCGCAGGTCGGCCGGTGATCACCTCCGGGTAACCACCCTGGGCGGCGAGCTGAAAGTATCTTTCCAAACCGCCCCTAAAATCTCCGGAATTGTCCTTTCGGGCCCCGCAAAACAGGTTTTTAGCGGTAAAATATAGAATTTGCCGTTTATTTTTTTGGAGGAAATACTTTTTGTATTGTATCTTGCACCCGATTTCAAAGTCACTTCCGGAAATCCGGGCGGCAAAACCAGATCCGCCCGATCCATCAAATCAATTTTTATTCGAAATTTAGATATACCTTTAATTGTAGTGTGATATCCGTGGATGGTGAGTATATCCTGAACATCTCATATCAAATCTTTACCCGATACTGTCTGCCTATTGCCCGACTTTAAGGTTTAGACTTTCGAACAAACCTAATATTAATTTAATTAAGTGGAAGAAGAAAAAAAACCGGCCAGAGCCACCAGAAGTAAAGCAAAAGCCTCTGAGGCTGAGCCTGCGACAGAAGCTCCCAAGACTCCCAGAGTCAGGAAAAGAATTACACGAGTAGTTTCGGACGATACCACGCAATCTCCCAATCTTAACCCGGTTCCCGCCTTTGAGGAAACATTCCCTGAACCGGAAATCCAGGTACCTGAACCTTTTGTCGACGAAGTAGTTATACCCGCGGTATCCGACGAAGAAATAGACATGTCTGACCTCATGGAAGAGGTGCCCGACATCACCGACGAAGACCTGGGAATTGTAGACGAGATAACCAAAGAGCAGGCCCTGGATGCCAAACGCAAAGACGATTACAGCAGAAACATAAAAAAACAGTTCAATAGCCTGGTCAAAGAGTTTGACGGACTCATCGATAACACCGGGGTATTGGAGATCATGAGTGAAGGAAGCTACGGTTTCCTCCGTTCAGCCGACTACAACTACCTGGCCAGCCCGGACGATATTTACGTATCTCCTTCTCAGATCAAGCTTTTCGGACTGAAAACCGGTGATACCATTCACGGTACCATCCGCCCGCCCAAAGACGGGGAAAAATATTTCGCCCTGCTGAAAGTGATCTCGGTAAACGGGAAAACCACCGAGGAGATCCGCGACCGGATTCCTTTTGAATACCTTACGCCGCTGTTCCCGCAGGAAAAGATCCGGCTCAGCACGCGGCCCGAGATTATGTCTACCCGGGTGCTTGACCTCTTCTCCCCTATCGGTAAAGGCCAGCGGGGGATGATCGTGGCACAGCCCAAAACCGGTAAAACGGTACTCCTGAAAGAGATAGCCAATGCCATCACCATCAATCACCCCGAAATTTACCTGATTATCCTGCTGATCGATGAAAGGCCGGAAGAGGTAACTGACATGCAACGCAGCGTAAAGGCGGAAGTGATTTCTTCTACCTTTGATGAAACGGCTGAAAAGCACGTGAAGGTTTCGGGCATGGTGCTTGAAAAAGCCAAACGGCTGGTAGAATCGGGTCACGACGTAGTGATCCTGCTCGACTCCATTACCCGCCTGGCACGGGCATATAACACTACCCAGCCTTCTTCGGGTAAGATCCTGTCAGGGGGTGTGGATGCCAACGCCCTGCACAAGCCTAAGCGCTTCTTTGGTGCGGCCCGGAAGATCGAGAACGGCGGCTCACTGACCATCGTGGCTACGGCCCTGATCGATACCGGTTCAAAAATGGACGAGGTGATCTTCGAAGAATTCAAAGGTACCGGTAACATGGAGCTTCAGCTGGACCGCAGGCTGGCCAACAAGCGGGTTTTCCCTTCTATCGATATCCTGACCTCCGGTACCCGGAAAGAAGATCTGCTGATGGAAAAAGACGAGCTTCAGCGCGTATGGCTGCTTAGAAAATATATGGCCGACATGAACCCGATGGAAACCATGGAATTCCTGCTTTCCAAAATGAGAGGCACGAGAGATAATGCGGAGTTCCTGGCGACGATGAACCGGTGAGGGAAGTGAAAAGTGAAAAGATAAAAGTTAAAAGTTGCGGTACATAATTCCTTATATAAAAGAATTGTACCGCAACTTTTCACTTTTAGTTTTTAACTAACTACTGCTGTTGTCCGCTCTCACTTCCGCCCCCGATCACATCATCATTCTTCACTGACCTTGTTTTTTTCTGCACAAAGGCCATCTTGCCTATCTTATAGCTGAAAGTTACTTTGATGTTCTGGTTATAGATATTGTTGCGGCTGTACTGTTCATACAGCGGTGAAATAACCGTGCTGTTCATCTTCATACCGCCCAGGAAGTTCTCAGCAGCCAGGCCGATGCTTCCTTTCTTGTTGTTGAAGTCTTTTTTCACGCCTACCGAATACATATAGAAGCTACCCATGGTTCCCTGCAGCTGTACCTGCTTGCCGCGGAATCCGCCGAAAGCCTGTACGGTCCAGCTGTTGGGCAGCACCACTTGCGACTGCAGCCTGCCCCCCAGCACAATGCCCGAGTTGTCGGCCATCCGGTAGCTTCCGTCAGCCGCAGCAATCTGTCCTTCCATATAGGTATAGTACAGGTCCAGTCCGCCGTTAAGCGTCCATTTCGGGGTGAGATAGAAGTTTCCGAAGAGGTTTCCACCCAGGGCTTTTTGGGTACCGATGTTCTCAAAGGTAGTGATCATGGCCCCGGCCAGGGTGTCTGACGGCGTGGTGATCCGGGTAACGGCATTATTGGTCTGGCGCCCGAACAGTGAGAAGTTATAATAGTTCTTCCCGGAAAAAGTGCTCAGCGACAGTTCCACGTTATCGGTGATCTCCGGTCTCAGGTTCGGATTACCGATGCTGATATTCTGCGGGTTCGATGCGTTGTAGTTCGGGTTCAGCTGCTGAAGCCCCGGTCTCTGGATCCGCTTATTGTACGCTAATTTTACGGTAGAACCGTTGGCAAACGTCTTGGAGATATTCACACTGGGCACCAGGTTTCCGTATGACGGGATAGCAATGGGGTTGATCTGATCCTGTGCATCAATGGTGGTATATTCATACCGGGCACCCAGCTTCAGGGTCAGCTTATCTGCCGTAGTATAGGTATACGAGGCATAGCCGGAAGCGATATTCTGGGAATAATCCAGGAATCCCGACGGGTTGGCCGGATCCAGCGAGAAGGCCCCCGAGCCGATAGCCGAAAGATACCGGTAGTCGCTGTTCACGTTCCTGAAAATGCCTTTCAGACCTACTTCAAAAGACTGGTTGGTACTTACCGGGGTTACAAAATCGGTCTGAACGGTAAATTCTTTATTGGTGTTATCGTTCCGGTTCTGCATCCGGCTGAAAATTTCCCCGGAATTATTCAGGATATTCGCATCAAAATTATTGATCAGGTTATTCTGGCTATAGTAAGTAGACACGTACAGCTCCTGCCGCGGCTTGAATATCCGGATGTAATCCAGGTTCAGGTCTACGTTATTCGAATTGTCTTTCCCGTCTACCTCACGAAGCGACGTAGAGGTAAGGGCATTGTCGGTAAACAGCTTCGTGGTATAATCCAGGTCACGGCGGAGGTTCCGCGTACCGAAGGCTACCCCGGCCGAGAGCGACTGGTTCTGGCTGATGTCGTAATCAAATCCCAGGTTATACCGGCCAAACATCCCGTTGTCGTTACCGCTGTTGGTCTGACGGGTACTTACTGAAGGGCTTCCGAAGGTGGTCTGGTCCAGTGTACCGCCCGACTTGTTATAAAACACCCGCCCAAAGCCACCCAGGGTCATCCCGAACTTACCGTTCCGGTAGCTTCCGTTCAGGCCCAGGTTAGAGGCCCGAAGGCCCGCTCCCGAGTCAACATTCAGCGTGAGCCCCTGTATATCTGATTTTTTGGTAATAATATTAATGATACCACCGCTGCCTTCGGCATCGTATTTGGCCGAGGGCGAGGTGATCACCTCCACGGTTTTGATCAGGTCAGCCGGGATCATCTTCAACGCATCGGCAATGCTGCTGGCCACTATGGTAGAAGGTTTGTTATTGATCAGCACCTTAATATTGGAGGAACCCCGCAGCGAAACGTTACCGTCGAGATCGACCGACAGCATAGGCACTTTCTTCAGGATGTCAGATGCATCACCGCCTTTGGCAGAGATGTCTCCTTCGGCATTATAGACCAGGCGGTCTACCTTTTCCTCGATCAGCGCTTTCACCCCGGTGATTTTCACTTCTTCCAGCGCACGGGCATTGACCGGCAGCAGGATATTCCCCAGGTCCACATTTTTTCCTTTCTGTACTTTCACATCCGTGATCCGCTTGTCCTGGTATCCCACAAAAGAGATCAGCACGGTGTATTCTCCGGCGGCCACCTGCGCCAGTGTGAATTCTCCTTTATCGTTAGCCATGGTGCCGTCTACCACCTTCCCGGTTTCCCGGTTGATCAGTGACACCGTAGAATAGGCTACCGCCTCAGCGCTCAGGCTGTCGGTTACGGTACCTGTAATCTTGGAATTTCCTTTTGGCTGGCTGTCCTGGAGTGTAGTCAGAACACTTTCCCTGTTTCTGCCGGCGGGCATTCCTCCCATCGGAGGTCCCTGTGCAAATGCAGACAGTGACGCCAGTGTCATGAATAGAATCAATCGTTTCATTTTTTTGGTCCTTTTTAATTTCAGCACAAAACAAAGCATAAAAAATACGCCGGAATTTTCTTTTAGACCTCCGGGCTGAAATTCTCTACCGTTGGGCTTTTTACGCCTTTCGGGGCATCGGCAGATCAAAAAGGGGGATCTGTCGAATGTTTACGGGCATCGGTAAATAATACCTTGATTATCAGAAACATTTTTACCCGAAAAGTGTTACTTTCGATATAATTTATGACAACAATGCAGGATTTTTTTAAAAAACACAAGATCACCATTATCCACCTGGCCTTCTGGGCGGTTTATTTCTCTTTCTTCTTTTACCAGATCAGCTTCGGCGGCGACAAGGAGCGTCCTACCGCAGACTCGCTGCGTGAAGCATTCGTGCATGTGCTGTTTGTAGTCATCATTGTATATATTAATTACAGCTTTCTTCTTCCCCGCTTCCTGAAAGATCATCGCTTTGTGAAGTATATCCTGTCTTTCGCCTTTTTCTTCTGCCTGGTAACGGGTACCTATATCTTTATCAAAAGGGTGGAAACAGAAGGTACCTGGATACACGAGCTCTTCACGTCTGTACGGTTTATGGTGCATTATTCGCTCACGGTTCTTTTCATTGTAGTGTTTATCAGCATGTTCCGGTTTGTGGAAGAGTGGTTCGGCATTGAAGCGCGGAAACGGGAAATAGAGAATGAAAAGCTGAATACCGAGCTCCGTTTCCTGAAAGAGCAAATCAACCCTCATTTCCTTTTCAACACCCTGAACAGCCTTTATTACCTGGCCACCATCCAGTCGCCCAATACACCGGAAGTGATTGTCAAGCTCTCACGCATGATGCGGTACATGCTGTACGACTCCAACCGGGCAAAGGTAACCCTGCAGCAGGAGATTGAATACATGCAGAATTTCATTGAGCTGGAAAAAATGCGGATCGGCAAGCCGGTTCCCATCACGTTTGATACCAAAGGCCCGCTTTCTTCCATTTATATTGTACCCCTGATTCTCAACACATTCCTGGAGAATGCCTTTAAGCACGGCCTGAACAACCACAGCTCAGACGGCTTTATCCGGGTGAAAATACATGCTGACCCGGAACATCTTACGTTTGTTGCAGAGAACAGCAAGCCGGAAAGCCCGGATATAAAGGAAAAATCAGGGATAGGCCTGCAAAACGTTAAAAGGCGCCTGGAATTGAGCTATCCCGGGAAACATACACTTGACATTACCGAAGACAAGCACACCTATAAAGTTCACTTAACCCTTGATCTTTCATGAAAATCACCTGCATTATTGTAGAAGATGAACCCATGGGAATGAGCCTTATGCAAAACCACGTGGGGAAGGTACCCTACCTGGATCTCAGGGGCAGCTTTTCTGACCCGGTCGAGGCCATAGCGTTTTTGCGCGAAAACACGGTAGACCTGATGTTCTCGGATATCCAGATGCCGGGGGTCACCGGCATTTCGCTCCTGAAGATCGTGCAGAACCTGCCCCTGGTGATTTTTACCACGGCCTATTCCGAATATGCGCTTGAGGGCTACGACCTGGATGTGGTAGATTACCTGATCAAGCCCATCAGCTTTGAACGTTTCCTGAAGAGTGTGGAAAAAGCCGCCCTGAGATTGAATAAAACGGCCCCGGCGGCACCTGCTGAAGAGGCGCCGAAGGAAGATTATATTTTTGTAAAAGACGGCACCCGGTATGTCCGGGTCGACCTGGCGGATATCCGGTATATTGAAGGACTGAAAGATTATGTGGCCATTCACACCTCAGGAAAAAAGATTGTCAGCCTGCAGACCATGAAGTCGCTGGAGGCCCTCCTGCCCGCCAGCCGCTTTATGCGGATCCACAATTCTTACATTGTGGCACTGCAGGCTATTGACGCCCTCGACAAAGAGAAAGTACAGATCGGGAATATCTTCCTGCCCGTAAGCGACAGCTATAAGAAGGGACTGAAGGAGATGGTGGAGAAGAGGCAGATAGGGCAGTGAACAACTAACAGGGAACAGGGAGCAACTAACAACTAATAACTAACAATGAACAACTAACAGGGAGCATTTAAATTATGCACTGTTCATTGTTCACTGTTCATTGTTTACTGTTCATTGTTCATTGTTAACTGATTAATTCCCTTCGCCCCCCACCCGCTTCTGCTCCGCACTCGTGGCTGTCTGGCGGCTGCGGGCGCCTTTTACGTTCTGGTTACCGAAACGGTATACAAGTGTGGCCCGCACTCCGCGGCTGTCCCAGACGTTGCTGATATTCATTTTTACACCGCCGAAGTCTGTCTGGCCTTTCCAGCGGGCGGTAGCAAAAATATCGTTTACATTCAGGCGGAGGCTCCCTTTGTTTTTCCAGAGCGACTTTGAAATGCCCGCATTGATGGCGTAAATCTCTCTTCCCGAGAACATTCCTTCTATCACCGGTGAATTGTACCACATGGAGGCTTCGGCGTTCCACCCTTTGGCCACCACGAAGTTCTGGCTGGTGTAGAAGTTGTACCCGAAGTTGGCTACATTCAGCACGTCGCCCATCAGCTCGCCCTTGTAGATGGCGTAAAACGCAGACAGGTTGTTGTTCATATTCCACCACTTGCTCACTTTTACCGGGAAGCTCACCCCTGCATTGATGGTCTGGCGCGTTCCGATGTTCTCCAGGGTGGCAAATGAAACGTTCACAGGATCAATCTCAGCATTCGGGTTGTACCGGATCAGCTTTTCGAGGATTTCCGGCTCATTCCGGGCATTTTTTACAATCTGCGAGAAATAACCGTTGGTATAGCTATAGCCTATTGAGGTTACAATGGCCTGCTTCAGCGTATGCGATATCTCTACGGCATCGGTAAGCTGCGGGCGCAGGTATTCATTTCCCAGCTCGTAGGTATACGGGTCAAGGAAGAAAATAAACGGGTTCAGGCTCTTGTAATCCGGGCGGTCAATGCGGCGGCTGTAGTTAAAATTCAGCGTATTGTTCTTGTTGATCACATGGGTCACATACAGGCTGGGGAAAACGTTCAGGTATTTCCGGTCTTTCTGCTCTTTCAGGGTCAGCGACTCGCCCTTTGAAACCGTATGCTCCATACGCACACCGGCCTGCAGATTCCACTTGTCGTTCAGCTTCCGGCCGTAATTCATATACGCCGCATTGATATTTTCGGTGTAAATGAAGTGGTTGCTTTTGCCCATGTCTATGGCTCCGTCGTTATAGAATTTAATATCGTTATCAGACTTCACAAAGCTGGATTTAAGTCCCGCCTCTATTTTGGCATCAGACCCCGGCAAAGGAAGGGTGTAATCGGTCTTGGCCGCTATAATGTTGAATTTATTGGGAATATCGCTGGTGACGGTCAGCTTATCGCCCGAGGGCAGGCCGTTGCGGTCAAAGAATTCGGTGATCATTCCCCGCTCCCGGTTTTTGTTGTCGTATACAGAATAGTCCACATCGGCTGTGATCTCCTGCCCTTTGTCGTTAAAGGCATGCCTGAAGTTGGTATTGAAGGTTATATTTGACCAGGCCATGCGCGGGCTGGAATAGGTAAAGAGCGAAGACGAGACCTCTTCATGGTCACGGATCACCGTGCTGTTTTCAGAGGGCTCAGACGACTGCCATTTGCCGATATTGGCATTCAGCAATACCCCGAAGGTGGTCTTTTTGGTAGCAAAGAAGTCGCTTCCCACCCGGGCCGAAAGTCCGTTAGATTCGGTATAGCGAAGGGTACTCTGGTCGAAGGTCCGGTCATCGAGTGTACGGTAAAATTTATTTATGCCGTAATTCTGCCCGGCCCGGTAGCTGACGTTACCGAAGGTATTGAATTTCCCCTGGCGGTTATTCAGGTTCAGGCTTACATTGTATTTGGGCATGTTGCCTTCAATTCCTTCCGCATACGCCGGCGGCAGGCTCAGTCCGCCCCCCACGGTCAGGCTACCGTTTGTTCCGAAATTCCTGTTCTTTTTGATCACCAGGTTGATGATACCCGAATTACCGGCTGCATCATACCGGGCAGAGGGATTGGTAATGATCTCGATCTTTTCGATCTGGTCGCTGGCCATGTTTTTCAGCAGGTTGGCCAGCTGCTCCTGGGTCATATAGGTGGGTTTGCCGTCGATATAGATCTGCACGCCCTGTTTGCCTTTCAGGCTGATGTTATCGTTCTGGTCAATAGAAACGCCCGGCGCCCGCTGCAGCAGCTCCATAGCGGTGCTCCCGGCGCTGACTATGCTGCTTTCCACGTTCATGACCAGCTTATCGGCATGCTGTTCCAGCAGGGGCTTCTTAGCGGTAACGGTCACATCTTTCAGCACGTTGGTGGCAGCGGTCAGCACCAGCTTTTCGAGCTTCACTACCGGGTTTTCTTCTGAAAGCACGATCTTCGGGGTCACGGTTTTCCCGTATCCCACCATAGATGCCGACACCCGGTATTCTCCGTAAGCCAGGTCATCAAATACAAAATTCCCCTGCTCATCGGCCAGGGCGGCTTTTACCATGCTGGAGTCGGCCGCTGCCAGGAGAAATACATTGGAAAAGGGCAGCGCCTGGTTATTATCATCCCATACGATACCCCTGATCTGTGCGGGCTTTTGGGCAAAAACAGAAGACGTAAGAGTGAGTACTCCTACTAAAAACAGTAACAGCTTTTTCATATTTATTGTATAAGTAATAGCGAATATCGGCTTGCAGCCTCTATTTAAGTTCAAAGGTAAAACCCATTCCGTTGGACTGCTGCCCGTATTTTACAGGCGGCAGGTTTACAGTATAAATGGCTGCCTGCTATTATCAGGATGCATTTTACAGATGGAAGGTTGCGCGCACCTCACCAAAAAAACAGGATTCACTGGCACACAGGGTATTGGGTTGCGCAATACGATAAAAAAATGTAGCTTTACCTATCAAATACTATTTTTATGAAAACGCATTCCACCAATTATTACAACACGCTTATCGAAATAGCCGAAGACTGCCCGGCAGATGCGGGGGAGGCACCCGTATCGGGGAAAGACAAAAAAACGATAGCCGAGAAGCAATATGAGCTGATTGCCCGGCACCCGTACCGGTTTACCTCTGACGAGGTGCTGTTCCGCATTTTTGCCGAGAAAAATGACCTCCTGCCTTCCGAATACGAACAGGCCAGGTCGGAATTCTTTTCAAAAGGCCAGCCCTGTCTCCGTACCTCTCCCCTTGCAAAAAGGTACGGCTTCGGTATTCATTACGACCAGGAGGGCAGGATGGCTCTCTATGGAGCCGAAACAGACAGATACCAGCAGCTTATGGCCGATCCTGCGGTGAAGAAGGTGAAAGCAATGCGGGCGGCGAGGAAATAGGCGGATAGTCCGGATATTGAGTTTTAGTGACGGGTTAAAAGAAAGGGAGTTGCTAATTACATAGTTTGGGGGATTTTCCTGCTGCAAATTCTCTTATCATTTCGTCAGAACATTTCATTCTGATAAATTCATCGGGGTCATAGAATTTATAATCATTCATGTTGTAAAGAAAAACCTTCTTATTTTCTACCACCCATATACAGCCCCTGATTTTCTTTACAACAAACAGGAAATCATATTTCCTGTTTGAAAGTGCACTATAGGCCTTATATATCATATCTCCAAAATCCCGTTTATCCCCCTCTATGATATCCTCCTGGTAAGCGCATAAATCAGTATCTTCATAGGCAATAGGGTGATAGCAATCAATTACCGCATCAATTTTTTGTTTAAAAAAGAATTCCTTTTTTAGAACAAAAGACATGGCCAGCGGAAATTTCGTATTCGGTTCCAGGTAATGTATTATACTCTTTGAATAGTCATAATTAACGGCATCACTACTTATTACAAAAGAGCTGACAGGTATGAAGGCCCGGTTTTCAGCTTCTCTTTTAGCTGCCAGCTTTGAAACCTCTTCCTGTTCCTGCCATGCTCTCATGAATTGATTCCGGGCCATCTTCTTTGCCTTCTTTTGAACACGGGTAGGATTTGTAAGAAAATCTTGTCCTATTCCTGTAGAAGAAGTCAGAAGCATACACGTTACCAGGAGCACATATTTCATTATCTCTATCTGTTTACTTTAAAGTTTAACCGGCTCTTCTCATGGAATGGCTTTGTAAGCCGATCGCCTGACCGGTTGCCATTAAGGCCGGAACTATCTACCCGGAATCAGGCATCCGGAACTCACCCCTTAAACACACTCATCTACCAGGTACAAAATAGATTCGTAATCTTTTTCCGTAGCGTGGCTCATGGCCATTTCACAGGTTTTGGTAGAAGAATAATAGCCGTTCACGCCCGTATGTGTGCACACTTCTTCTGCCTCAGGCTGCGTGGCCGAGGCCGTCAGCCCGGGCACCAGGAAACCCCGGTCGCCGGCCATTCCGCAGCAGCCCGTATTCAGAGGCACCACTACTTCGTCAGCAAATTTTTCGGCGATCTGCACAAAAAGACCGGTGGTTTTCATTTTTTCCAGCGAGCATACCGGGTGAAGCACCACTTTCTCCTTCCTGACCCGGGCTTCTACCCGGGGCAAGACGATTTTGTGAAGGAACTCCACACTGTCCCAGATGGTCAGCCGGGTATATCGCACCTGGTTTTCACGGGTTAAGACCGGGTAAATATGCTTCAGGGTATATTCGCAGGAGCTGACATCAATCACTACCGGCAGGCGGCCCTCTTCTGAAGACTGCCACATCCGTTCTACAGTTTCATTGGCTTTGAATGCATAGGCATCTTTAAAGCCTTTGGAAGAATAAATCTGGCTGCAGCAGCTGCTGTTTACGTCGCGGATCACCCTTGATTTTACTCCGGCCTTATCGCAGACACTGTAAAAGGTTTCTACCAGGTTTTTCGGTTTCCCGGAATAGGTTCCCATCATGCGGGTGATGCAGGCGGGGAAATACACGATATCGGGGACCGGGTCGTTCCGGTATTTCAACGCGGGTGATGGCGGAATCTGCGCAGTCCACAGCGGCACGGCGGGGCTTAACTTCCGGGCAGCGGCAGTAATGCGCTCCATGGTGTGTTCTCCCAGCCAGCGGTTCAGGGTGTGCCCCGTGCTCAGCCCCCAACGCAGCAGGCTGACCAGGCCGCCGAAGTTCCGGGCCGTGCTCAGTGCCAGCCGGTTTGCTGCCACCGAATGCTCGTCTACCCGCAGGCGCTTGACCAGGTCACCGGTGTTGATGTTCACCGGGCAGTTCACGGCACAGAGCCCGTCTACGGCACAAGTGTCGAGTCCGTCAAACCGGAACTCGCGGCTGAGCTCACGGTATTCTACCGTTTTTCCTTCGTCTTTCAGGTTCTCCATCACCCGGCGCATCACAATACGCCTGCGGGGAGAGGCAGTGAACTGGCGTGAAGGACAACTTGGCTCGCAGAAGCCGCATTCAATGCATTTATCGACCTCTTCTTCTACCGAAGGCATCCGTTTAAGGTCGCGCAGGTGGGCATCAGCATGTTCGTTAATGATCACGCCCGGGTTAAGCAGGTTACGGGGGTCTACTGCCTGCTTCAGCCTTTTCATGATGGCGTAGGCCTCGGTGCCCCATTCGGTTTCCACAAACGGCGACATGTTCCGGCCCGTGCCGTGTTCGGCCTTCAGGGCCCCGTCGTATTTCTTCACCACCAGCTCTACCACATCGCGGATAAAAGCATCGTAACGCTCCACCTCACGGCCGGTAGCGAAAGTCTGCGTTACCACAAAATGGATATTACCGTCTTTGGCATGTCCGAATATGATACCGTTGGTATAACCGTGCCTGACAAAAAGCTGCTGTATATCCATGATGGCATGTCCCAGGTGCTGAAGCGGGAACGCCACGTCTTCCAGGATCACGGTGGTACCGCTGGCCCGCACGGCCCCTACTGCAGGAAACAGGCCTTTCCGTACTTTCCAGTAAAATGCCTGCAGGGCGGGGTTCCGGGTAAATTCAGGCATTTCTACCAGGTTAAATGCCGGCAGGCAACTTTCAAAGCGTGCCACGGTGGCCTCCAGTTCCCCGGGAGAGTCTTCCTGGAACTCCACCAGCAGGGCTGAAACCGCCTCCGGGAGGGTCTTTACCACGGCCGGCATGCCTTCCAGGTCTTCTACCGACCGCAGGGAGGCCCTGTCCATCAGCTCTACCATGGCCGCACCCGTTTCAATCAGTGGCTGAATGGCCTGGCAGGCCGAAAAAATATCGGTAAAATACAGCAGGCCGGTAGATTTAAACGGCTTATCGGGTACGGTGTCGAGCACGGCTTCCGAAATAAATGCCAATGTGCCTTCCCCGCCGATCAGCAGATGGGCAAAAATATCTAGCGGCTGTTCGTAGTCGAGAAAGGAATTTAACGAATAGCCGACCGTATTCTTGGTCCGGTATTTTTCGCGGATCCGTTCTTTTAAGGCCGGGTTACCCGTTATCTGCGCCTTCAGCGCCAGCAATTCCTGCGCGAGTTCCGGGCATTCCCGGTCAAAACGGGCATAATCTGCTGTATTTTCCGTAGAAAAAGCCTTGCCGTCAGGCAAAATAAACCGGATATAGCGTATGGTATGGTAAGAATTCTGGCTTACACCGCAGCACATGCCGCTGGCATTGTTGGAAAGAATACCGCCCATCATAGCCGCCCCTATGCTGGAGGGATCCGGACCGATCTTGCGGGCAAATTTCTTCAGGTGCGCGTTGACCATGGCCCCGGTAATTCCCGGTTGCACCCGTACCTGCGCAGCCTCCTGCTCAATGCTTATTTTCTTCCAGAAGCGCGACAGGTCCACCAGGATGCCATCGGTCACCGATTGTCCTGAAAGGCTGGTGCCCCCACCCCTGAAAACCAGCGGAATCGCATATTGGCGGGCGTATTCAAACAGCCGGATGATCTCTTCTTCACAGTCGGGCTGCACCACGGCCAAAGGCACCAGGTAATAAAAGCCGGCATCTGAGGCATACGACACCCGGTCGATATACTTATCTTTCACCCTGTCAGGGCCGACAATCGTACGCAGCGCCCCGATCATTTCGGCTTACGGTAGATGGTATTGGGGTATGACTGTGCCCTGGCGTAAATGGTCATATCAGCAATGGTCACATGATCTGGAGCATTGACACAATAGGCAATGGCATCGGCAATATCCCGGGCCTGCAAAGGCTCAAAACCTTCATACACCTTACCGGCACGGTCCTCATCGCCTTTGAATCTCACCAGTGAAAACTCGGTTTCAACTGCTCCGGGGGCTATATTGGTCACCTTAACGCCGTAAGCGGTCATGTCTTTGCGCATGGCTTCGCTGATGGCCTCCACGCTGTGCTTGGTGGCGCAGTAAACCCCTCCGTTTTCGTACACATGCTTACCGGCTACCGAGCTGATGTTCACAATATGGCCGCTGCCCCGGTCGGTCATCTGCTTCATGATGCATTTCGATACATTCAGCAGGCCGATGACGTTGCTATTGATCATGCGTGTCCAGTCGTCGAGGTCACCGTCCTGGATGGCCCCCAGTCCGTGCGCATTGCCGGCATTATTGACCAGGATATCGATTTGGGCGAACTCCTCCGGCAATGAATCTATGGCATTTTTAACACTTCCGAAATCGGCCACATCAAAGATGAGTGTATGTACCTTTACCTGCGGCTCCAGCTCCTGCTTCAGCGCTTCGAGCCTTTCGGCTCTTCTGCCGCAAATGACAAGATGGATATGTGATGATGCCAATGCCCTGGCGGTGGCTGCGCCTATCCCGGAGCTTGCCCCTGTAATTAATGCCGTTCTGCTCATTTTAAAAAGGAAGATTTAAAGGCTGCTTTGTTGAAAAGCAGCATACAGATACAAAAATAAGCAAAAAGCGTTAAGACATTCCGCACAAAACAGTTTATATGGGCCTGAGTTATCAAAATCTGATTTAAACTATCCTGTCTATAGGCGCAAAACTAAAGTATAGTAAATTATCTTTGCAATGACTGAAAATAAGAAGCGAATACGCGTAACAGGTTGAATTTCCACCTGTGAGTATTTTATCGCTTCTGGTACGGTAACCCGATCGTTAGGATGATGAAACGGGGCACCTTCCATAAAATCGGGCTCAGGAAATTTCATTGGATAAACTTCAATGCCGAGGAACGCAAACTGCAAGGCAGAGTTAAAATGCTAAACGCCATTCCGAAAAAATTAAAACAGGCACCGGGCCAAAACAGCCGTTAACAAACGGTTACAGAGCAACCGGCGGTTAAAACCGTTACAGAACCGGACAGCGTGGGTTATTGCAACAGGCGCCGCATGCTTTCCGTTTTATCGGGGCTTATGGCCGAGCAGAGCTTGTATACCGCCTCCCTGTCTTTTTTGGATGCTTCGGAAAACACGTTGACGATCTCTTCACTTTTGGCGTCGAAGAAAAGGTTGATCATGGTAGCGCTGGGCCGCAGGGCGTTGAGCGTGCGTATCGACTCCAGGTATTCGCTGATGAGCTTCCGGCTTTCTGCCGGCTGGGTGGTCAGGTTATCCAGGGCAAGGCGGTGGTAATTGTAAAACCCTTCGCGGAAAACCGTAAACTGCTGGTTCCGGAGGTTCTCCATGACCCAATACCGGTCTCTGGGATCGGCCTTGCTGCCCCAGGGGCCTTCCATAGCCGAACCGGCCAGGCTCACAATGTTGTACAGGCGGTCAACAAACGGGTTGCCTCCCAGGCGGGAGAAAGAGTCATAATCCATCACCAGGGCGGTCAGCGAATAAAAGGCCAGCATGCTGGTCAGGTTACTGGTAAACGCCTGCTCGTTAAAGAGCATCTGGCGGTTTTCAGGGGCAAAAGAAAACTCAAAGTTCCTGTCGAGGAAACTGAAGATCACACTTTCATAGGTGGTACCGTATACAGGCCTGAGCACCTGGAACTGCGCCGTGCCCGAATAGCTGTACTGGGCCGAACTCCGGATCAGGTTAATATTCAGGTTGCAGCGGATCTTTTCGCCGGTACCGTAAATATCGTTGGTCCACTTCTGGTTGTTCATAAAATTGCTGATAGCATTTTCCATTTCCGAAAAAACCTCCCGGTCTCCCGACGTATTGGTGCTCAATTGCGAATAGTTGACCCTCACCTTGCACTGAAGCTCCTGTCCGAAAACCTGTCCGAAAGAAAAGACAAGCAGCATTAAAAGTATTCTCATTAGCGGATGCTTTGATAATATTCCAGAACGGCGTTTTTGATGTCATCGGCCACCGCCTCTTTCGGCTTCAGTCCGAATGACTTTTCTCCGCCGTTCCGATCAAAAATAGTTATTTTATTGGTATCATAACGAAAACCCGCCCCTTTATCTTGCAGGGAATTCAGCACGATCATATCAAAATTTTTGCGGGCAAGCTTGCCTCTTGCATTCTGCAGCTCGTTATCGGTTTCGAGGGCAAAGCCTACGTGCACCTGGTTCTCCCGCTTCACACGCCCCAGCTCAGCGGCAATGTCCACGGTTTTCTCCAGTTCAATAAACATTTCGTCATCCTGCTTTTTGATCTTCTGCTGGGCCACGGTCTCCGGCCGATAGTCGGCCACAGCAGCCGAAAAGATCACGAAATCAGCCTGCTCATGCAAACTGTTCACCGCTTCAAACATTTCTGCGGCCGTTCTCACGTTGATACGGTTTACGCCGGGAATATCGGGCAGGGCCACGGGGCCGGCCACCAGGTGCACGGCCGCTCCGCCGCGGGCAAAAGACCGGGCAATTTCAAAGCCCATTTTCCCGGATGAATGATTGCTGATAAAACGGACGGGGTCAATATCTTCCTGGGTGGGGCCTGCAGTAACCACTACGGTTTTGCCTTTCAGAAGCGGCTCTGCAGAAAATTCCCGCTGCAGGGCTTCCACCAGCTCTTCGGGCTCCGCCATACGCCCTTTTCCCTCCAGGCCTGAGGCCAGCTCGCCGGTATTGGGCTCAATAACCCGGTTGTCGTAGCTTTTGAGGATGGCCAGGTTGGCCTGAACCGACGGATGCCGGTACATGTCCAGGTCCATGGCCGGGGCAAATATCACCGGGCACCGGGCAGAAAGATACACCGCCTGAAGCAGGTTATCGCATACGCCGGTCACACACTTGGCCAGGGTATTGGCCGAAGCAGGGGCAACCAGGAGCAGGTCGGCCCATAAGCCCAGCTCCACATGGCTGGTCCACTCACCGGTGTCTTTATCCGAAAAGTGGCTGTACACGGGGTTCCGCGACAAGGTAGAGAGGGTCAGCGGCGTAATAAACTCCGCGGCGGCCGGGGTCATGACCACCTTTACGTTCGCCTTTTCTTTGACCAGCAGGCGAACCAGGTGCGCCGTTTTATAGGCCGCAATGCTACCCGTTACGCCGATGAGGATATTTTTGTTCTCCAGGATCATTCTGATGAGATTTGGAATGCGGAGTAAAAATAAAGAAAATTTCCGGAGTTGAGAAAGCAGAAAAAAGTTGTGTGAACCTTACCAATTTTAACTATCCAACCTTTTGTCGTATTTACGCTTTGATCCTGTAGGTTCCGAGGGTTTTACCGAAAATAGTATCAATGGCATTTACGGTCAGTTCCTTATCGGTCACTACGGTTGACGGCATCAGCCTTATCCCTTTTTCTATCGGCACCACGAATGATTTTGTGCTGTCTTTCCGGCTGATCCTGGTTGTGATGCTGACATTGAGATCGGTTTTGTTTCCTTTATTCACAATCTCTACGCCACCCAGGCCCTGCCTGACGTTTACTTCAAGGTGATTGGCCGGGCTTATACCAATGTTCTGAATTTTTATGTGGCAATAATCACCGCCGGCTCCAAGCCTGTTCCTGATATCAAGGCTTACTTCTTTTGCATTCTGGGTATCCATTTTTATCCTGCAGAAATGGGTGGCCAGGTCACTTACTTCCAGGTTATGAACCTCGTTGAGGTTAACCGCCGATTCTACGCGTATCTCGCTCAGGCCGCTTTTAATAAAGTAGCTCAGCTTTCCTTTCCTGGTGCCCTTAATCCGGTGTATAAAATTGCGTTTGGCATTGATCCTGGAAATTTTGTCGAGCTCTTTCAGAATCTCCGGCTTCAGTTTCTCGCGTGCCGCCTTATCGTTCAGGATAAACTTCACATTTCTGCCCTTCACTATCCGGCTGGCCTCTTTGTCATTTTTCAGTGCTTCATTAAAGGTTGAGACTTTACTTATTACCAGCTTATCCGAAACCGGCAGGTTCAGTAACGAGGTAATATCAGCGGTGGTTGAAGGCAGCATCCCGGTTTCTTTCCTGAGCAGCACCTGGCCCGGTTTCAGGTTATTTTCAAAACCATTGAAACCGACAAAAAACTCGGCGGGCTGAACCCCGTTCCGGAGCAGTTCGGTAGCCCGGGTACCGAAAGCGTCGAGGTCGTTTCCTTCACTGTCGGTTATTGAAACCGTTTCACTGTCTTCTGCAAGAATGATGATCGTACCTGCCAGGAGAAGGAGGATCAGGTCCCACACGGGTACCCGTTGCTTTTGATCCAGGATGGAACACGGCATATAGTAGAACCTTCCGCCAGACCAGGCTCCACCGGTATAGGTTGAACCACCGGTATAGGCAAATGTATTGTTATCCGGGTTCACGGTCAGCTCCCGGGTAGCAGCAGGGAAATTGGGGTCTAAAACCGTGATCTTCCAGGGTTTGGTGCTTTTATCCCAGCGCACGGGCAGAATTACATGGGGTGCTCCTGAAAAATTATAATTCTGCGCTATACAGATCACCGGGTGGTTACCCCGGTTAAACTCATTCAGCGTCTGGTTAAACACGCTCACCGGATCGTGCGTTTTACCGCTTAAGAACTGCTCCACAAACCACCATATCGGGTTAGCGCCCACCTGGTAGGTATGCTTTATATTGATCTCGTTAGCAATGGTATTCCAGCCGGCATCACCCTGAAAACGGTTAAGCGGCATGGCCAGCAGGCTTGCTCCTCTGCGGGCATAGATTCCTTCAAGCGACATTCCGAAGCAGTTCCCGCCGTTTGCAATACCTTTTACCACGGCTTCGTAGAAGGCTTTGGCCAGCCAGTCAGAAACGTCCCACCACTCGGTATCGGAATCCACGCCTTTGAAGGCGCTTGCATATTGGGCATACGTAACCGTGGCCGTTCCGCGGTTGCGGGTTCCCCACCATTTTTCAATTTCTGTAAGTGCATTGATATTTACTTTGGGCCATACTGCCCAGGTCAAAGAACGGATTTTACCAAAAGACACATTGTAATTCCCCTCATTCTCACGAAGGCCCCAACCGTTGGAGGCTTCCAGTGTTTTTTCGTATTTCCCCATAAAATCATCGGAATTGGTAGGCGAGTCGTCTTCCCAGATGTCCAGGTAGAGCTTAACTTTCATGTTGGGGCTGTTGGGCGTGATCAGTGAAGGGATGGTAAAATTAACATCCACAATGTTTTTTCCGCCCCACGATCCTGACGAGGGACGTCTGGCATCGTACACTACGGTATTGTCGCAGGTTACCCTTATTTTTTTGATATAAAGGTCATTTTGCCCGCGTCCGAACCCTTCCGATTCCTGGGAGTCTATCCTGCCGAGCCGGATATTAAAAGGGCGTGCAATTTTAATGGAATCAAAATTTCCATACCATAAAATGCTTCCCTTCTGAAAGCTGTTCATACGCCCGGTACCCGAATAATTGGGGATATTGACCTCGTCAGAAGTAGGGAATCCCAGGTCACTCAAAGGCCCGTTAGCCTGGAGGTATCTGACCCTGATATCGCCGTGCACTTCAAACGCCCCGGAAGCGGCACTCCAGTAAAAGGTACAGCCTTCAAATTCGGAGAATTTACCCAATACTGACGTTCCCCGTTTGATATCCGATTCATTGGTAATGGGAAAGCCCCATTTGGTGACCCCACCGGTAGCCAGAAACCGGGTCAGGATGGCGCCATGCACCTCATTGGCTTTGGGCTGGCCGTTTTTATAATAAAACCTGGCCTTCTGAAACTCCTGCTCCACTCCGTTGGGAATTGCCTTAGCAGCCTTAACAGGAAAACCCCATGCTTTTGATTCTCCCAGGCTTTCGTATTCGGCATATATTTTATCGGTGACCGGGTAAGCGCCTGTAGCGCCTGACCAGTAAATCCCTCCTTTTGAGAATAAGCTTTTTTTACCGCCCGGCTGGGTAGCGTCAAACTCGTCACCGATCAGGTAGCCCAGCGATTCCGGGTTGGCCAGTGTTTTGTATTTTTCATAAATGGCCCCGTGCATTTCAAAGGCTATGCCCAAAGCCGGGTGGTACATCACAGCGCAACGCTCGTAATACTGAATATGTGCCCCGGCAGAAGAGAGGTAGAGCAGCTCACGGGTTCTGTTGCCGGTGCTGATGCTTTTCTTGATCGATTCATATTTATAGGTCACCAACCATTCGGCCTGGCTTCTTTTCTCATCTACCCGCTGTTCCATTTCTTCCGGAATTCCATCCAACCACTGAAAAGCAGCCATCATGCCGTTAAAATGATCTCTTGCTCCATCTACCCAGGTACCGAAAAACAATTTTCCTCCCGTTTGCTTTTCAATGGCACCATACGGAAACGCGTGTACGGCAACCAGCTCCCCGTCTATAAATAAAGCGGCGGTATCAAAGTCGTAGACCAGTGAGGCGGTGTACCATCGGTTCTGCGTCAGCTCTTTTTTAAACAGGGTATCGGGGCCGCTCCAGTCGTGCTGGCGCGGTTGAACGGCGGTAACCAGGTTAAATTTGCCGGCTGTACCGGCCGGTGAAAGATAAATAGCAAAAGGCAGTAACGTTGATTCTGCCAGGTTCTGGCGTGAAGTAACGGCCCGGCTTGCATTAAAGACCAGGTTAATACAGAATTGATTCAGATTAACGGGCAGGGATGTCACATCGCACACGGCCTTACCGGCGGTGCCGAAATCGAGTGCCTGGGGGTAGTTTCCGAAAAGAGTCTGGCCCGGGCCGGCTGCTGTAGCCGTGCCGGTAAAAGAGGTGCTGCATGTGCCGTCAGGATTGGCCACGGTAGCCGAATCCAGGCTGAAATTAATTAAGGAATTTGCCATAGCTATTGTAATTTTTTGTGTTTATTCTACAGACGTATTTTACGCAAGTATCTCAACCTGTGCAGGTTAATTTCATGACAAAGTTTTGAAATAATTAAACAGCAGGAAATACCTAAAATGAGTGATTTTGAAGTTGCCGCAGGAAGATATGCAGCAGAAAATGAGGGAGAAACGGGCGATGATCCGGCAAACGGCTTATCGCTTATGGAACTTGGCAAGGGCTTCGGTAACCGAGTGTACCTGTAGTTTTTCGTAGATTCTTTTTACGTGGGTTCTGACCGTATGAACGGCTATAAAGCAGCTGTCAGCAATCATCTTCATGCTTTTGCCTTCGGAGAGGAGCTGCAGGATTTCCAGCTCACGGGCGGTTAAACGGGCTATTTCTTCCACGTGCGCCGGAGTGGTGTGCAGGTTCAGGATGACTTTCCGGGCAATGGCGGGGCTCATGGGAGCCCCGCCTTCGTAAATCTCGGTGAGGGCTTCCAGGATACGGCCGGGAGGTGCTTTTTTGAGCAGGTAGCCGGTGGCTCCCGCTTTGATAGCTTCAAAAACCCGCTCGTCGTCATCGAAAACGGTAAGCATCAGGATATTTACCTGCGGAAATTTGGGTTTCACCAGCTTTATGGCCTCAATTCCCGACAGGTGGGGCATGTCGATGTCCATTAACAGCACGTCAGGCCCGTGCTCCCTGACCTGCCGGAGTATGCCGGTACAGTCTTCGTAGGCTCCCGGCACCAGGAACCCCTCAGTAGACTCCAGCATGAAACAAAGCGCTTCCCTGAGCGACCTGTTGTCTTCATAAATAAGTACCCGGATATCTTCCATAGCTGTAAAACAGGTAAATGCCTTTTCAAATTTTAAAGCTGAAATTCAGTGTTGTCCCTTCTCCCGGCTTACTCGTAATGGTCAGCGTGCCGCCCAGCCTCCGGGCCCGGGCATCCATATTGACCAGGCCGTTTCCGCCGTTGCTTTTGCGCTGGCCGGGGTCTGATACGTCAAAGCCTGCCCCGTTATCTTTTACCCTCAGCAACACATCGTTTTCTTCCTTCCTGACAGCGATTTCCACCCGGGTGGCCCGGGCATATTTCTGGATATTGGTTACCGCTTCTTTATAGATCAGGTAAAAATCTCTTCTTTTGTCGAGCGTGAGGCTAAGCTTCTGGATAGATTCATCAATGACAAAATCAGTAACTATACCCTGCTCCGAAAGCAGCTCCGAAGCCAGGTCGCGCATTCTCTGGATCACCATGGGCATGGAATCGTGGTTCGAGTTAATGCTCCATACGATATCGCCCATGGTATCCATGATCAGCCGGGCGGTATCGCCGATCTTGCCAATAGACAGCCGGGCTTTATCCGGGTTTTTCGCCATTAAAATGTCTATGCTCTGGCTGAGAATGCTGATGCTTCCCAGGTAGCTGCCGATATCATCGTGCAGGTCCCTGGCAATGTTATCCCTTATTAACTGGGTATGAAGCTGTTGCCGGAGGCGAATTTTGTAAATATAATAAAATACGATCCCGATCACCAGGGTAAATACCAGCAATATAAAGGGCGGGAACCACCACCGTTGCCAGAACGAAGATTTGATCTCAAACTTTTGCACGGCCGTGGCACCGTTACTTAAATCCACAAATCGCGCCGTGTAATTTCCACCCGGCAGGTTGAAAAAGTTCACGGTGGGATTAACACCCAGGTAAAGGGTATCGTACAAGGTCAGGGTATCGGTCAGGATACAGACCAGGTTCTGTCCCGGCTCCTCCTTTAACGAGATCGACACAAAAACCGGGGGAACATTCAGTACAATTTCACCTTTAGGGTTCCATACCGAATCGCTCCGTATCACACCTGTCCTGGTATAAAACCGGGTAATTTCCAGGGAGTCTGAATTTCCGAAACACCAGACCGGAATACACAGGATCAGGAATAGCCTTTTCATTTTTTCAACGAATAGAACGCTACGGAATAGATAACCAGCGACAGCAGCATAACGTAATAATAGATGATTGTTTCATAGTACCAGAGAATTGTATAATATGGGCTGTCTAACAAATATTTTTTAAGGAAAATGTCTACTGTGCGCGTAAAAAACTGGATCACCAGGGCCAGCAGGATCAATACAACCGAAGTAGAGGTATGTTGATTGTTCAGGCTGTTAAAGAAATAACTGCAGCTCAGTAAAAAAATCAGGAAATTGATCATCAGTCCTGAATAGTAGTTCATCCCTCCATTTCCCCCGAAAAGATAATATTCATACCCCAGGGAAAGGAGGCCGGCGATCAAAACCCCGGAAAGAAGCACTTTCCTGCCAGAAATGAGGTAAAAGAACCCCAGCAGGGTTACCAGCCAGCAAAAAGAATAATAGTAAGACAGGAACAGGGTGTTCTTATGGAGTGCGCTGTTATAATAAAACGAAATAATGTTTATCAACAATTCACAAAACAGGAGCACCACGATCCATTGCATCCCTTTTTCCAGGGTATTCCACTTCCAGAGGCCAAAACACAAAGGAACAACAAATAAAAACTCAACGCTTTGCGCAAATCCTTTATAAAAATTATACAGCTCCATTTAACACACCTGCGGCATGGGACAAGGCAGATCGGTTTCGTACTCCGGGTTGATCTTAAAGTGATAATAGATTTCCCTCCTTGACAGGTCCGGCATGCCTTCTTCCTTGTCTTTTTCTTCATCGTAGGGCCTGATCCGCCGGGCTATGCTTACCCTTGTCCCTTTGCCGGTCCTGATCTCTTCCAGTCTTTCTATCCCGAATATCCCGCCTTCATTGGAGAAGACCCCCTTGATTTCCCCTTTGGTTTCCCGGTCTACCTCCGTAGCTATGCCTCCGAAAAACGTATTTTTCAAATGGGCCTCATCGCCTTTTTTAACCACCTCCTTATTGATGATCTCTCTCAGCAGGAAATCAGAGGGGGTCAGGAACTTTATCTGGTCTTCATTAGACACCGAGTTATCCTGCAGGGCCTCCGCCACATCTGCGTAGGCGATATTTTCTTCCTCCACATACGCTTCAAAGTCATTAACGCCGTTCAGGTCGGCACCTTTTTTCTTCAGTATGGTCCTGATCCTGAAATAGGCGTAGCCGAAATACCTGCTTTTCTCACTGATTCTTTCTCCCAGCACCTCCCACCTTTTCAGGGCCAGGCAAAAAACAAACCCGTATACTTCATGATCTTCAGGAAGCCACTTTCCTTTGTGGTTTTCGCCGTCACAGAGCATCTTCCACGTGGCATCCGATATAAAAAAAGAGGGTTGATTGCTGCGCTGGATAAAGGCGTTAAAGGCATTAATATTGTTCTGGGCCTCCGGGTTTATCGCATTGCTGAACATGGCCAGGCAGCCGGGTCCGGGCAGTTTTCTTAAACCGCCGTCAGCATTAAAAACAGGAAAAGTAACTTGTGCCATAAGGGTATCCTATTTAAATATATCAAATGTAAAAAAATATAACTCAACAATTGATCACCCCCCTTGTATAATTGCTAAAGAATATAAGTTGCGTGAATTCTCATGTAGCCTCTATCCATCTGAACCAAACTATTTTCCGGGGGTAGATCATCTTTCAACAAAGTTCCGGCAATCTGCGGCAACGCGCAATACCACATTTAGGGTATATTGTTGCAGAAATATGAAATCGCCTCTGAAATTTGCGATCCTGCTGCTATCGCTTTAGCTTTACGCTTTTATTTTGCTGAATGCGATACGATACCGTTATTATTGGCGGAGGCATAGTAGGCCTGGCTACCGCTCTGAACCTTCTGGAGAAAAAGCCGCAGATCCGCCTGTTACTTATTGAAAAGGAAAGCTCGGTGGCCGCTCACCAGACCGGCCATAACAGCGGTGTGATCCACTCCGGCCTGTACTACAAGCCGGGAAGCCTCAAGGCCCGGAACTGCATTGACGGCTATCATAAGCTGCTTGATTTTTGCCAAAAATACGGCATTGAGCACGAGATCTGCGGAAAAATTGTAGTGGCTACTACCGCCGGGCAGGTTCCGCTCATGCAAAACCTGTACGACCGCGGCCTGCAGAACGGGCTGACCGGGCTGGAGATTCTTTCACCGGAGCAATTGCGGGAAACAGAACCCCATGTAGCCGGCGTCAAAGGCATTAAAGTACCGCAAACCGGCATTATCAATTACAGGCAGGTAGCCGAAAAATACGCCGATCTTATCCGGGAAAAAGGCGGCGAGATCCGGCTGGGGGAGAAAGTTTCCTCCGTTTCCGAACGGCAGGGGGTATCGAACGTGGTGACCGACAAAGGAAGCTACGACACCACCCTGGTGATCAACTGCGCCGGGCTTTACTCCGATAAAGTAGCCCAGTTTACGGAAAAAGAAGAAATAAAGGTCAGGATCATCCCCTTCCGGGGCGAATATTACGAGATCAAACCCGAAAAGCAATACCTGGTCAGGCACCTGATCTACCCGGTGCCCGACCCCAACTTCCCGTTCCTGGGGGTGCATTTCACCCGCATGATCGGCGGTGGTATTGAAGCCGGCCCCAATGCCGTGCTGGCCTTCAAAAGAGAGGGGTACCGTAAAACCGATTTCAATTTCGGGGAGCTGAAAGATACCCTGGCCTGGCCGGGTTTCCGGAAAGTAGCCGCCCGGTACTGGAAAACCGGTATGGGTGAATATTACCGGTCTTTCTCCAAGTCGGCTTTTACCACCGCCCTTCAGGCGCTCATTCCTGAGCTCCGCAAGGAAGACCTGGTACCCGGCGGAGCCGGCGTACGTGCGCAGGCCTGCGATTATGACGGGGGCCTCCTCGACGATTTCGCCATTCTTGAAAACCCGCAGGCCATCAATGTGTGCAATGCCCCTTCTCCTGCCGCTACCTCCTCGCTGGCCATAGGCGATACGGTTTCTGAGCTGGCGTTAAAAAGGCTTTAACCACGATTGCCGGGATAAAAGTGATGTTATTTAAATTTAATATAACTAGATTTGCCTTCAGAAAACCACAGGGATGAACCCGGAATCACTCGTATTTTTTAATTTACAGATTTATCTGCTGGGATTTATATTTTTTTTAAGTCTCAATAATACGGTGTTTGTCAAAACTGCAGGCGGTATATCGCTTGTCATCAGCATACTCGGGGTCATTGTAACTTCCAGCCTGCTGGTGAATAACCCCGGCACGGTTATTCTCACTTACGACTGGATCCCCATTGGTGAAAAGCCCATTCATTTTATCCTGCTGATCAATGCCCAGACCCGCTTTATGCTGTTCCTGGTGCAGATCATTGCCTGCTTTGTCAATCTTTTCTCCCTGAAATACATGAGCGATGACCCCGGGGTCAACCGCTTCTTTGCCTACCTGAACCTGTTTGTGTTCTCCATGCTGGGCCTGGTGCTGGCCGGAAACCTCCTCCAGCTGTATTTCTTCTGGGAGCTGGTGGGTTTCTGCTCTTACCTGCTGATTGGCTTCTGGTATACCCGCAAAACCGCCAATGCAGCTGCTATAAAAGCATTTTTGCTTAACCGCATCGGTGACGCTTTTTTCCTGGCCGGTATTTTCCTGGTTTATTACCTCTACGGCACTTTCCGTTTTGACGACTTTGCCCATTCTGCCCTGGTAGAACGAAATTATCTCTATCTGAACGCCCACCAGCTGCAAACCGTGGCGGTGCTGCTGCTCTTCGGAGGGGTAATGGCCAAATCGGCCCAGCTGCCGCTGCAGGTCTGGCTGCCCGACGCCATGGAAGGGCCTACGCCCGCCTCCGCGCTCATTCACGCGGCCACCATGGTCGTGGCCGGGATATTCCTGCTGGGCCGGATAGCCCCGGTGATCAACCCTGAAGCCGGCTTTGTCATCAGCCTTACCGGTGCCCTGACCAGTGCCCTGGCGGGGTTGTCAGCCCTTTATCAATACGACATCAAAAAAGTTCTGGCGTTTTCTACCATTTCACAACTCGGCTTCATGGTGGCCGGTATGGGCATGGGCGAAACGGCCGCTTCCCTCTTTCACCTGACCACCCATGCTTTTTTTAAAGCAGGCCTTTTCCTTTGTGCCGGGGCCGTGATCTCCTACCTGCACCACGAGCAGGACATGCGGAAAATGGGCGATCTTATCCGGAAAATGCCGGCCGTTTTTGCCGCTTTCCTGATCTGTTCGGGCGCATTGATCGGCTTACCGCTCTCCGGTGGCTACCTCTCCAAGGAATCGATCCTGAACGCAGCCTGGATCTACGGGCTGCAGCCGGCCGATCACAAGCTTCTTGTGCCGGTTCTGCTGACGCTTACGTCTTTCCTGACCACCTGTTACGTGGTGCGGATGGTGGTGATGGTTTTCTTTCAGCGGGAAGACAGTCCCGTGGAAATTTTGCTGGATACCACCAAAAAAACGGTAGACGGTGCGTTGAAATCGTTTAAGGAATTGCTGACGGGCGACAACAAAGGCTCGGGCGAAGACCGGGTGATCCAGTTTATCCGGAACCTGAGCATTTACGATACCGCCACACTGGGGCTGGCCTTCTGCTCGCTCTGGTTCTTTTATTCGTCTAACCCGCTTCACGCAAAGGAGGTCTGGTTTTTCACCGAATTCGGCGGAATCCGGGAGATGTACGACTGGCTGCCCTGGCTGGTGAGCTTTATCATCCTGTCGGCGCTCCTGATCAGCTACAACAATACGCTGGAGGAGATCAGGCGGTATTATTTCAAAGAACCTGATCCCCATGCCCGTTTTTCCCGGCTGGCTCGGCGCCAGTTTTATATGGATGATCTGTATGAACGCCTGTTCAGGAAGATATTTACCGGTGAAAAGAACATCCTGAAGCCGGTCAGCTATATAGAAACCCGGTGGATAGACGCCGCCGTAGTGAAATTAGGAAAAAGCACCCTCTATTTTGCCAGAATGGCCGGCAAAATGGAAAAAGACGCTATTGATGCTTCGGTAATGGGATTTTTCACCCTGATCCGGGCACTCGGGAACAAAATAAGAAAATGGGGCAAAGGCAACATTCAACTCTACCTGCTGGGATTGATGGCCGCCTTCGCAGCCCTGGTATTCATTCTAATCATGCTATAATATGGAGTCAGGAATACTCAGTTCTTTAATACTTCTGCCCCTGGTGGGGTCGCTGCTGATTCTTATCCTTCCACGGGCTTATAAAAACTTTTACAAGTGGATATGCCTCATTACGCAAATCCTGCTGCTGATCAATGTGACTACCGTGCTTGGCCTGTTTGACCGTGTCAACCCGGAGTACCAGTTCATTGAGCATTCCGAATGGTTCCGGCTGGCCCTGGGTTCCAAATCTATCCTGTCTGTTGATTATATCCTGGGAGTCGACGGCCTCTCGGTATCGCTGGTCATGCTCAGCAGCATCGTGTTCCTGGTGGCCGCTGTGGCTTCTTTCGGCATCACTTACCGTGAAAAAACCTATTTCAGCCTGTTCCTGCTGCTGACGGCCTCGGTTTTCGGCTGTTTTCTGGCTGTAGACTTTTTCCTTTTCTTTGTTTTCTTCGAATTCATGCTGCTGCCCATGTACTTCCTGATCGGTATATGGGGCGGTGAAAACCGGGCTTATGCTTCGTTAAAATTCTTTATTTATACCTTTGCCGGTTCGGTACTCATCCTGGTGGTGATGATCTGTATGGCCATTTCTCACCAGGACGAGTTTTTTACCAGCGAATACGCCCGGCTGGTATACAGTTTCGACTTCCGGACCCTGAAAGACAACACCAACCTGCTTGATTCGTCTATTCTCAGCATTAAAAACCCGGTGCTGATATGGGGTCTGCCCGCCCGCGACTGCATGTTTTTATTGCTGCTGATCGGTTTCGGGATCAAAATGCCGGTGGTTCCCTTCCATACCTGGCTGCCTGATGCCCACGTGGAAGCGCCTACCCCCGTTTCGGTTATCCTGGCCGGTATCCTGCTGAAGATCGGCGGATACGGTATTATCCGCGTAGCGTACCAGGTTCTTCCCGATGTCGCTGAAAAATATGCCGTGCTTATCGGTGCACTGGGCCTCGTGTCTATCATTTACGGTGCACTGAACGCTCTGAACCAGACCGATCTGAAAAAGATGATCGCCTATTCTTCGGTATCCCACATGGGTTTTGTGTTTATCGGCATTTCGGCCTTTAACAGCATAGGCTTTAACGGGGCGGTTTTCCAGATGTTCAGCCACGGCATACTGTCGTCAATGCTGTTTCTGACCGCCGGCGTCATTTATGAAAGAACCCACGACCGGAACATCAGCTCTTTCCGCGGACTGGCCAAAAAAATGCCGGTATATACCCTTATGGTGGCCGTGGCATTCTTCGGCTCACTGGGGCTGCCTTCGTTATCGGGGTTCATCGGTGAGTTTCTTACCCTGCACGGCGGGTTTCAGTCAGAGCACCTGCCCAAAATCATTCCTTTGCTGGGCATTGTGGGGATCGTGCTGTCGGCCATTTATTTCCTGCTGACGTTCCAGCGCATGTTCTTCGGCGAGTTTCACACCCGCGACGAGTACCGGACACTCCTGAAAGACCTGACCAAAACTGAAATATTTATGCTCGGATCACTGGCCGTTATGACTATCTTAACCGGCGTGTGGCCTAACCTGGTGATCCGCTACATTAATTCCAGCCTGACAGAGATCCTGAAATGAGCATTTTAGAAGAAATATTTTACAGCTCCACCCATATTCTGCCGGAATGGGTCCTGTTTGTGGGCATTCTTGCCACCTGCCTGGCCCTGTCGGTTACCCGCGAAGGAAACAAATCCACCTTTTACCTGTTCGGACTTACGGTTCTCCTGTACCTGTACAGCCTCATGATCTCTGTTCCCCAGGTGACCGCCGAAGGCCGCGACCTGTACCAGGGGCTGCTCCATCTCGACAAAAAGGCCCTGCTTATCAAGCAGCTATGCGGTATTGCTGCCATTATTTTCATGGTACACGCCCGGCTTTTCTCCTATAAGCCGGCAGGAGAAGTATATGTGCTTGTTTTGTTTGTTCTCTTCGGGATCAGCTTTTTAAGCATGACCACCCATTTTATGACCGCCTACGTCTCCCTGGAGCTGATCTCGCTGGCATCTTACGTGCTGGCCGCTTCCGGGAAAGCCAAAAAGAACTTCGAAGCGGGCATCAAATACCTTATTTTCGGTGCCACGGCAACGGCGCTTATGCTGTTCGGAATCTCGCTGTTTTACGGTATCAGCCACAGCCTGAATTTCAGCAGCTCCCAGTTTGCCGAAAGCGTGGCGCTTAACCCTACGGGCCCTGTAAGCATCATTGCGTTTATGGTGCTGGGCGGTTTTCTTTTCAAAATTGCCGCCGCTCCGTTTCATCAATGGGTACCGGATGTCTACGAAACCACGTCTACCCCTGTTATTTCGTTTCTGTCTTTTGCCCCTAAAGCCGCCGGGTTTGTGTTCATTTCCCGCATGGTAAGCGCTGATTTCACTGATCTGAATTATACGCTGGCGCTGATCATTGTTTTATCGCTGACGGTAGGCAATTCAGCCGCTATCTGGCAGAACGACTTCAAGCGCATGCTCGGGTACTCAGGCATTGCCCACTCGGGCTTCATCCTGACCGGCCTGATCACCGGCAATAACAGCGACGTATACGGAACATTCTTCTATCTTGTAGCGTACCTGCCCATGACCATGGGTTCGTTTTTCCTGGCTGATTTTATCCAAAAGAAAGGCCAGACCCTGGATATCCCGTCTATGGGCGGCTTAGGTAAAAAATACCCGCTCCTGGCCCTCAATGCCATTGCTATCCTGATCTCACTGGTGGGTTTCCCCCCAACTATAGGCTTTTTAGCCAAGCTGGTGGTGTTCAGCTCGCTGGCCGATGCGGCCTCAGTCACCCCCGGCTACCTCTTATACGGCCTGCTGGTGTTTGGCCTGTTCAATGCGGCCATAGCCCTTTATTATTACCTCCGGCCGGTGTACATGATGATCGTGCGCGACCCTCTGTCTAAAAATACCGGGTTTTCTTATGACCTGCTGATCACTCTTGTTCTCTCTTATTTCAGCTTTACCATCATTTACCTGTTCCTGCGGCCCGACCTCGTCAGTGAATGGGTAGGCGGCCTGTTTTAAAGTCGCCTACTTCAACAGGCCTGCTGCTTCCAGGGCGGATCTGTCTTCCGGCCGGATCTCCCAGCGATTGCCGAAGTAACCGGAGATCACTTTGCCATCGCGGTAATATACCCAGTCGCCGTATCCCGAAAGCACAGCCGCCCGCGAAGGGTTCCGCAGAATTCTCAGGTGGGGCTCTCCTTTCAGAATGTCGGCCAGCTGCCAGTAAGGCAGGCCTGAGTTGATCAGCAGCAGGTTCTTTTCGGAAGGGAAGATATAAGCCAGGAGCCCGGTTGTATCGCCTGAAAATTTAAAGGGCAGCTTGTCGGCATACCGGGCAACGGCCGAGTTGGTTTTTTCCGTACCGAACAGCACCAGGTTCGAGTTATCGTAATCGTTGGGCGTTAGCTCGCGGTCGGCCAGCACTCTCGGAAACACCATTACCCGGCCCAGGAACTCGCCCCGGTAATAGCTCCAGTCGGCGGCAGCTTCGGCTATCTTCCTTCTCCGGTCTGTTTCATCGCGGTCAGGAGAATCAAGCGTTCCGTAGACGTAGATGTGCCGGTCAGAGGTTACTTCGGTCATAGGACCGGCCTGGCGGCCGCTGCGGGTAAACGCAGGCACCTCTGTTGCCGCCCCGTTATCTGCCACCAGCACGGTTTCGGTGCCTTTGAAATTTTTGAGCACCCGTTTCTTACCGTTTACGGTCAGGGTCAGGTCGGCTCCTGTTTTCAGATGGCGCGAGGGTAAAATCCGGAAGGCCTCCAGGTTTTCAGTCACCACATTCACCGAATTACTGCCTTTGATCTCTGCCTCTATGCGGCCTGTTTTGCCGGGCAACAGTGCCAATACTTCTACCCAGAAAGATTTTGAATATTTCATCTGCCCGGTGGCAAAGGTCACTTTTTTCGGATCGGGGTCCCGTTTGTACTGGTCAAACCACTTAAAAATCCGGCCATCGGCATAGGCCTTTACCCAGCTGTCATGACCCACACCCGGGTACACCTCGTACTCTACATGCGTACCGGTCTTTTTGAAGCCTTCTACCCATTTATCCACCGAAGCCGGGGGCACAACCGGGTCAGCGCCACCCTGCGAGAAGCGGGTGGGCAGCTGGGCCGCATTAGGCAGATAGATCTCCGTGCCTTCAGGCGGTGCGGGGCATACCGGTGCTATGGCGGCCCAGAAATCGGGCCGGGTAAGGCCTATCCACAGGGTTCCGCCTCCACCCATCGAGAGACCGGTGAGGTAGGTGCGGTTCTCGTCGGTTTTAAACCGCTTTTTTACATCGGCAATCATATCCCATACATCTTTTTCGGCTACTCCCTGGTAACCCATGGTACCCCGGGCCAGGGGCGTGGCCACAATATAGGGCACATCGTCCCACTGCGGGAAATACAGGCTGGCGTCTACATCATTTTCGCCCGCGGCATTGCTTCGGCCAAACACGCGGCGAAGCGCCAGGCGGTGGTTGGAACCCGCACCGTGCAGCATCACTACAAACGGATAAGCCTTATTTTCATCAAAGTTACGGGGCAGGTAAAGCCCGTAAGGCTGGTCTGTGCCGTCAACCAGCGAATGAAAGCTGAGCACCTGCGGGCCCGCTGAATATTTTTGAGCCTGAACGGCGGCTACTGTTATGAACAGCAGCAAAACAGGAAACAGTATTTTTTTCATCTGTATAAATTTTAAGCTTTGTGCCTTCAGCTATCAGTCGTCAGCCGCAGCGGCGGACCGCTTATTCATCGGACGGTTGGTGAGCCGAATCTCTGAAAGCTGATAGCTCATGGCTATTTCGCAGGTATCAAGAAGTTCTGAGTAAGTAAGGCGCGGCGCGGCCTTGCAAAACCGCTCTTTGCCTGAAATTTTCTTATTTTTACATAACATTAGCATTAATTTTTGTCTGACACAACATTTTCATTTGAAATAATTACATTTGTGTTACGTTTCTTTCCTAAATCAAATGAATTTCAAGAAGATACTGAGACGAAACCTCCTGACAGGCTACTCGGTTACACTGGTTGCGATGATCGTTATGTTCCCGATCTTCGTCAGTGACGGTCACGATGCCCCCTACCGGGAAAAGGGGAAATACCGGCTTCCTTCTGAACCCCTCATTCATGGGATTGATATTTCGAGGCACAACGGGGAAATTGCCTGGGACCTGGTGAAAGAACACAAGCTGGTTGACCAGTCGCTTTACTTTGCCGTGATAAAAGCCACTGAGGGCGGTGACCTGGTAGACCCGCTTTTCCGGATCAACTGGGATGCGGCCCGTGAGCACGGGATGATCCGCGGGGCCTATCACTTCTTTACCGCCTTTACCGATCCCGATATCCAGGCCGTCAATTACCTCTCTACCGTAAAGCATGAAGCAGGCGACTTTGTACCCGTACTGGACTTCGAAAACGACGGGCGCAATGCGGCTGAACGCCAATACCTGGGTGAAAATGCACACAGGTGGCTGCAGGTGGTGGAAGAGCAAACCGGTAAACGGCCCGTGATTTATACCAACCACCAGATTTACAACAAATACATCAAAGACCGCATAGAAGGTTATGATATCTGGCTGGCCGACTACTCCGTATACGACCCTTCTGTATACGACATCCGGAATATGATCATGTGGCAGCTAAGCGACGGTGGCCGTGTTCCGGGCATCAAAGAGAATGTAGATCTTAATGTTTTTTATGGTTCTTACCATAAATTCCAGAAATACTTGTTTAAATAAACCTGCGATTTTATGCTTGCATCTGTAAAATTTGACCAGACTACGGCTTACAGGAAACTGAAAAGCCATCATAAAACCATTTCAAAGATTCCCCTGAAGGCCCTGTTTGAAGCAGACCCGAAAAGGGCGTCCAAATATACGCTCCGTTTCCAGGACATCCTGGTAGATTTCTCCAAAAACCGGATCAACGGCCGTACCCTCTCCTACCTGATCGACCTGGCCAACGAGTGCGGTCTGAGCGAAGCCATTAATAAAATGTTTGCCGGTGAGGCTATCAACGCTACCGAAAACCGCGCCGTGCTGCATACGGCCCTGCGTAACCGCAGCAATGAGCCCGTTATGGCAGACGGGAAAGATGTAATGCCCGAAGTGAACCGGGTGCTCAACCAGATGAAAGAATTCTCGGAAAGCATCCGTTCGGGCGAATGGAAAGGGTATACCGGTAAAAAGATCACCGATATTGTGAACATCGGCATCGGTGGCTCTGACCTGGGGCCGGTCATGGTCACTGAAGCCCTGAAACCCTACGGTAAAAAAGGGCTGAACGTACATTTTGTATCCAATGTAGACGGAACACACATTGCGGAGACGCTTAAGAAGGTCAATCCGCAAACCACCCTCTTCATGATCGCCTCGAAGACCTTCACCACCCAGGAAACCATGGCCAATGCGCATTCGGCCCGCAGCTGGTTTCTCGAAACAGCCGGTGAAGAAGAACATATCAAGAAGCATTTTGTAGCCATATCCACCAATGCCAAAGGAGTGGCCGGCTTCGGGATCGACACCCGCAACATGTTTGAATTCTGGGACTGGGTAGGCGGCAGGTACTCGCTATGGAGCGCCATCGGCCTTTCTATTGCCTGCTATATCGGTTTCGGTAATTTTGAGCAGCTGCTGACCGGGGCACATGAGATTGACCTGCATTTCCGGCACAGCACGTTCCGGAAGAATATCCCCGTGATCCTGGGTTTGCTGGGCATATGGTACAATAATTTTTACAATGCCCAGTCGCACGCCATTCTGCCTTACGATCAGTACATGCACCGTTTTGCGGCGTATTTCCAGCAGGGCGATATGGAATCCAACGGCAAAAGCGTCAACCGCAGCGGTGAAGATATCAGCTACCAGACCGGTCCGGTGATCTGGGGAGAACCCGGCACCAACGGACAGCACGCTTTTTACCAGCTGATCCACCAGGGCACCAAGCTGATCCCCTGCGACTTCCTGGCACCGGCCATCAGCCACAACCCTATCGGCGAGCACCACAAAATGCTGCTGGCCAACTTCTTTGCACAAACCGAGGCCCTGATGAACGGAAAATCAGAAGAAGAGGCGCGTGCAGAACTGGTTAAGGCAGGAAAAACACAGGAAGAAATCGATTTCCTGGTGCCTTTTAAAGTATTTGAAGGCAACCGGCCTACCAACTCTTTCCTGTTTAAAAAGCTTACCCCAAAGGTGCTGGGCAGCCTGATTGCTATCTATGAGCACAAGATATTTGTACAGGGCATCATCTGGAATATCTTTTCCTTTGATCAATGGGGCGTGGAACTGGGCAAGCAGCTGGCCAACAGGATTTACCCTGAATTACAGAATGATGCAGCGATCACCTCGCACGACAGCTCTACCAATAACCTGATCAATACGTATAAAAAGTGGAGGAAGTGAGAGTTATGAGTAGAGAGTTCCGAGTAGAGCGTTCCGAGTTGGCCCCCTCACTCGGAACTCTCTACTCGGAACTCTCAACTCATAACCTAAACTTTTATATTATATTTTCAATTTTTACTGAAAATATAAAATTTTCTGTCTTTTTATTTGGAAATAAATTTTCAATAAATTAAACTTGTATCAGGTTAGCCGACCGGACACGAAAAGTTAACCCCTATACAACGTGCATAAATTAAAGAATAACCGGACTTACGTGCTTTTCCTGCTTGTTTCGGAGTATTATGGGAATGATACGCCACTAAAAAATTTTCCCGGTAAGGGGCAGCTCCCGGCAGGTTTCACCTGAAAGGTGCCGGGAGCCAAAAAATATTAAGTTGTATAGATTCACTTGAAATCGGATTAGTCTTAAAGTTTTTTAAGACTAATTTTTTTTTGCATTTTCATTTCAATTCGTTTACTTTGTATTTAAAAGTACTTTTAATACTATTATCATGACAAAGCACCAAACGAGTATTGCGCTATTTGCAACGGCAACCCTTCTTTTACTGATTCCCCTGCTGGCTATGCAGTTTACGCAGGAGGTTAACTGGACCCCTGCTGATTTTATGGTGGCAGGAGTTCTGCTGTACGGTACGGCCATTGCCTGTGATTTCACTTTGCGGAAAACAAAAAACAAAAGCACCGCGCTCATTCTGTGCGGTGTTATCCTGGTTTTCCTGGTGGTGATCTGGGCAGAGCTGGCAGTAGGGATTTTCCACTGAGGGGATTCCCGTTCCGGTAAAATTATCCTCAGCAGCCTGCCGGTCCGGAGAAACCTTATTCCCCTGCCCTTCCGGAAAGTACCAGGACAGGGCAGGGGGATTTTGTTTATTTAATGCTGATGGCTACACCTCCGCCCGGCGCCAGAACCGGGCTCAGCACCGTTTTCGAGGTAACTTCCACAGTCCGGATCTTATAGGTCATGGGGTTGGTCTCCCAATGCGTGTCTTTGGCATCTTCGTAAATGATGGCTGTAAATTTACGCCCTGCAGGAAGAAAGCCCAGGTCGATTTTCGCTGTCCGGCCGTTTTCATCGGTTATACCGCCCACAAACCACTCCGCTTTCCCTTTGGCTTTACGGGCAATGGTAATATAGTCTCCGGGCTCTGCTTCCAGGATGTGGGTCTCGTCCCAATCCACGGCCACATCTTTAATAAACCGGAATGCATCCGGGAAACGTTCGTAATTTTCAACCAGGTCAGCAGCCATCTGCAGCGGGCTGTACATGGTAACGTACAGCGCCAGCTGCTTCACCAGGGTAGTGTGTACCCGGTTGTTATTATCGGGGTTATAATAGTCAAACGTAAGCTGGAAAATGCCCGGCGTATAATCCATAGGCCCGCCCACCAGGCGTGTAAACGGTAGGATGGTGGTGTGATCCGGCGCCGAGCCGCCCAAAGCTTCAAATTCTGTTCCCCGGGCCGACTCCTGGGCCAGCCAGTTGGGATAGGTACGGCAAAGCCCGGTAGGCCTGACCGCCTCGTGCGAGTTCACCATGATGTGATGCTTAGCCGCTTCTTTCACCACACGCAGGTAATGCGAGGCCATCCACTGTCCGCTTCTCCATTCTCCCCGCGGGATAGGATACCCCACATAACCCGTTTTCACCGCATTGTAACGGTTATCGTTCATGAATGTAAACGCCTCCTCCATCCGTCTTTCATAATTGGTGGCCGCCGCTGAGGTTTCATGGTGCATCATCAGCCTTACGCCCTTGCTTTGGGCGTAATCCCGCAGGTAAACCAGGTCAAAATCGGGGTAAGGCGTTACAAAATCAAACACGTCTTCTTTCCAGAGGCCGTACCAGTCTTCCCAGCCTTCGTTCCAACCTTCTACCAGCACCTGGTCAAAACCGTGCTTTGCGGCAAAATCAATGTATTTTTTTACGTTTTCTGTCGTGGCACCGTGGGTTCCGTTGGGGGTAAGGGCCGAATAATCGGTTTTGCCCAGCTTGGTGTTTGTTTCGTTGGTGTATGCCCAGGTAGAGCCTTTTACAAACATCTCCCACCAGACTCCTACGTATTTGACGGGTTTTATCCAGTCGGTGGTTTCCAGCGCACAGGGCTCATTGAGGTTCAGGATGGTATTGGAGGCCAGGATGTCGCGGGCATCGTCGCTCACCAGCACAGTACGCCAGGGCGTGGTAAACCCGGTCTGTATATAGGCTTTGTTGCCTACGGCATCGGGCGTCAGATGCACTTTAAACTTCCGGTCGTTCAGCTCCAGGCTCATGGCCGGGTAATCTACCAGGGCCGCCTCGTGAATATTGATGTACAGGTTGTCCGCGCTTTTCATCATCAGCGGGCTCTGCACAGAAAACACGCCCTTATTCTCATACAGCGGGTAATTTTCACCTACCGTCAGCGTACGTGTCTTTAAGCGGGGAATGATCTCTGAAATAAGCGTGGTACTGGTCCGGTATTCTTCCGTATTGTAATCTCCCGGCAGCCAGAATGCCTTGTGGTCGCCGGCCAGGCTGAATTCGGTCAGCTCATCCTGTATAATAAAGTAATTCAGGTTCTTTTGTTTCGGAAATTCATAGCGGAAGCCCAGCCCGTCGTCAAAAAGCCGGAAACGCAGCAGGATCTCCGTAGCCCGCTTTTCCTGGTATAACGTTACCTCCAATTCATTATAGTGGTTCCTGATGCGGCTCGACTGCCCCCACACCGGCACCCATGAATCATTGACCGAGCTCACCCGGGTTCCGGTCATTGTAAAGCCGTCACGGAGAGAGATGCTGTCGTTGGCGATCACAATCCCCAGCTTACCGGGCAGGATCACCGGCTTCCCTTTAAAAGTAAGCGCATAGACGGGTGTTCCTTTCTGATCCAGCAAAAACGTTAATTCGAGATCTCCGTCAGGAGATTTGAGGGTTTCCCGGGCAGACAATCCCAACACGTTCATCCACAGGAGCAAACCAAAAAAGTACTTCATAGCAAGCAGGTTAAAAAAATTGAATAATTTCAAGTAGCGAAAGTACTTTATCAAGACCCCACAAAACGACCCTCCAAATCTCCTGCACGTCCGTCTTTTGGAAAACGGCACCCGTTAATCTTCTCCTGAAAACTTCTGTAAAACCTTTCCCATCCGTATATTTGGTAACTCAAACCAGCATATAGCTCACAGCTTATCACTCATAGCTAAAAAACCCATGTATAAGATCATCCTGATGATTGACTTTGCGGAAGAATACAGCAAAGAACTTTTGAAAGGAATAGCCCGGTATTCCAAAGAGCACGGCCCCTGGGTATTTTGCCGTATGCCCCTTTTTCAGCGTGAAACCAAGGGCATGGACGGCATCCTGGAATGGGCCCTGGAATGGGGTGCCGACGGGATCATCGGGCAGCTGTACAATGATCCGCGTGTGGCTTCCTTTATTGAAGCCGGCATACCCATCATTGCACAGGACTTTAAAGAGCGCTTCACGGAAATCCCCAACATCACCGGCGACCACAAGGAGGCCGGCAAAATGGGAGCCGAGTATTTCCTGAAAAAAGGATTCAAGCAATTTGCCTTTTACGGCTTTAAAAATATCGTATGGTCAAGAGAAAGGGCGGAAGGCTATGAAGAACGGATCAACAAAGCAGGCTACAAAGTACATTATTTTGAAAATGACAACTCCGACAACATCTGGTATTACCGGCCCAGTGCCCTGAGCCAGTGGCTGAAGTCGCTGCCCAAACCCATAGCCCTCATGGCCTGTGACGATAACCAGGGCCAGCACATTACCGAGGCCTGCCGCCACTCGGGCATCTCTATCCCGCAGGAAGTGGCCGTGCTGGGCGTGGATAACGACGAAATGGTCTGTGAGTTCTCTGATCCGCCCCTTTCCAGCATAGCCCAGGATGCCGAAAACGGCGGGTACCAGGCAGCGCGCCTGCTGGAGCACATGATCAGGAACGGCACCTCTGATTTCTATGATATCGTGGTCAAGCCTACCCAGATCATCACCCGGCAGTCGTCTGATATTTATGCTACCCATGATGAGCACATCTCCGATGTGCTGAAGTTCATTCACCAGAACCTGGAAAAGCCCATCCAGGTAAATGATGTGGTGAGACAGGTACCGCTCTCGCGCCGTACGCTGGAAAAACGCTTCCAGGAAATTACCGGTTTCCCGGTATACAAATACATTTTCAACCTGAGAATGGAAAAGCTGACGGCCCGTCTACTGGAAACCGATATGAATGTATTCGAAATCGCTATGGAGCTGGGCATGAACGATACCAAAAACCTGTCGCGCCAGTTTAAGCAAATGAAGGGGTGCACTCCAAGTGAGTACAGGAAACAATTTACGCTCAAATGAAAGAGATTAAGCTGTGTATAAACGCTTCGTTAACCGTAAACTCATCGAAAAGCTTCGTTATTATTGACTGAAAGCTGAAATAAGCTACAGCCAGGTGTATCCGTCGGGGTATTCCTGCGCGATTATTTCACGAAGACCATCGGAAAAGTCTTGGACAGATTTTCGTATTTCAACACAACAAAATACTTACCTGATAAATTATACGACCTCAAATCCAGCATTCTGGGATAAGAGATAACATCGTAACGTGTTTTATAAATCTCCCGACCTGTTATATCGTATATAAACACCTCCAGGTTTTGCCTCTCCCCATCTGACGTAATCTTTATCAAACCATCTGAAACCGGATTGGGGTAAATGCTAAAGCCTGTAAGCGTATTACTCCCATCTACAAGAAACTCATCGGAAAATCCCGAAATACATTTCAATGCCCCCCCATTCAGCTTTGTATAGGCATGCTCCGCCTGAACTCTGTAAACCCCGGGCTGCTCTAAATGGAAATACTCTCCAACTCCTCCGCTGACTATATTTCCGTTAAGACTCCAGTTAAATGAGTCTTGATCTAAAGCATTCTCAGCATGAAGATAAAAAGGACCTGCTGTCATAATTGTTGGAGAAGGCGGTGTAGGAAAAAACTTATAATTCACTACATCAGAAACCGGACTCGGGCAGTTAGGTAAACTGTATAGTGTAGTTGTTATGGGCTCATCCAGGTTCCTGTTTAAAATAATCTCACTAGAAGTTTCCCCGGTACTCCATTGTATACTTCCCCCCTGCACATTGGTTATAGCTACACGAATAGAATTACCTTCACACTCATTGCCATCACTATTAATAAACGTCAAAGTAGGCTTCAAAGGGGGCTTAACAAAATTCACACGTGTATTAGGACTACTTGCTGAATAACAATTTTGAGCAGACCTGTAGGTAGCAGCATAACTACCCTCATTGGATACCGTTATATTGTTCCCGATATACCCTGAATTCCAATGTACTTCGTATTTGGATGGTGCAACCTGTAAAGGAAGAGTTTTGCCCTCACAACCCAGCAAACCTTCAGGAGCTGTTATAACGGGTACAGCAGGAAACACATCTCCTACATTAATTGCATTTGTCTGGTATATATTTCCGTAAGCATCTCTGGCTAAAAACTGGTAAGAACCTTCCCGGGCTTCTATTGAACTTCCCCTGTTGCCGTTATTCCAATAGTAATCACTGAATTGACGATTTGTACTGAGGCGCACGGTAGATCCTGAACAGCTATGTTGCAGTTTAACAATATCCTCGGATAAAACAGGAGAAGATGAGACAAAAAAATTATCTGTAAGTGATCCATTCCAGGCCGTAGCCAATTGTGAAAGCCCCATACTCCCTGAGGTATTCTGAAAATGTGCACCGTCGTAGCGAGCAGGCTGAATATTGTCAGTTTCGGGTCCCCCCCATACTCCGGTAACATTCGCAATAAGCCTGTTCTGCGCTTCTATAACAGCCTGACTTTTCGCCTGATTAATTAATGAAACCCTGGACACCACCCAGGGTATAACTGCATTAATATCTGCCCTGGATTTATCAATCACACTTTTGATATTATCATAATATTGCGCCTGTGACGACCCTATCACGGTGTCAAATTCTCCCTGATGCCATAAAACACTCCTGATTCCAAATAGCTTATTTATCGACTGAAGTGTTATTTTAAACGGCAAATAAGGTATTCGAGGATCATATAAAGCTGATCCACCATTGATTGACATTTGCCAGTCTCTGGATGAAGTACCCGTAGTGGCAGCATTGAAGAATAAGATGGGAACGTTAAGTCGCGAGGCCAGCATATCCCCAAGCTCTCCATAACACCAGGGTGTAACTCCTGACGGCCCGATATTTGTATTTGCGTTAATTTTAGTGAATGCAATATTACTAAAGAAGTCAGGTAAATTTTCGTAACGATCTATATACTCATTGTAATAATTGGGCTGAAAAGCATTTACCCTGTCATCAGTGGCTCCCTTCGCATTAGGATTTGATCCATCTCCCTGAGCGTTCGACTGACCGGCTATTACAAAAACCTCCCCTATTCCTACTCTCTCTACCGTACCTGAAAACAGAACGTTTTCTCCCCTGATACCTCTTACTTCTAACCTGTACCACCCACCTGCACTCTGAATTTTACCAGAAAAAGCCTTTCCTGCTACTTCAGAATCTATAGTGGTCCATGAAGTAGAAACACCTTGTCCGGTACTTCTGGCAATTAAACGGGCTTCTACTCTATCACATTCCTGCTTCACATTCCCGTAAATATGAACATTGCCCGTATTATTGTTATTTCTCTGAAAAACAGACCTTTCTACCGGAAACTGAATACTCAACTGAGCATAAGAACAGGTGCAAATACACAAGAAAAAGAATATTGAAGTAATCTCTTTATAGATTAAGTTCATAATTAAAGCCCGTTTTATATCTCTATAAACTGTTTTAAAAATCTTTGATCGTTTTCAAAAAATAACTGCCGGTCATTTACTCCGCATGTAAGCATGGTAATTCTTTCAATTCCCATGTCAAAAGTAAATCCGGTCTATTCTTCCGGATCTATGCCGCAGTTTTGAATACGTTAGGATCCACTATTCCTAAACCAATAATTCCTACCTGGCCTGAAAGTTTGCAAATATAACACCCACCCGTGGTGCATTCTCCAATGAGATTAATTTTTAATTCTAAATTACGGTCATCCAACTAAAATCTAAAAACACTCAAAATAGGGCATAAACAGGCGCTTAAGGGCATTTTTGCCAGGTTTTAAAAAATTACCCCTCTTGTTTTGGAGAATAAATTTAGTTGTACTATCCCAATTATAGGTTATAGCTACCCTAAATTGAATGGCAGTGAAAAAAAATATTTGATCCTGTTTTTTGCTCATACCCTGTGGTGTAATCTGTTCTGTGGCCTGTTAAAGGGAAATAAAGAAAAAATACTCCCGGGTGAGATAATAGGCTTACTGCCTGCATTTGCAGCTAAAAAAGAAACCCTTACCGGGTAGTACATTCAGGGTGATACAGCCAAATGAGTTAGCCGCTGATTATATGTTGAGTAACCGGGCATTTCAAACCGAATCGCTGATGATTTGCCTGTTACTCATTGCAAACCGTTTAACACTTTTTTTCTTTTAGCTGATAGGTCAAAGCAGAATTAATATAGGCCCATTTACAGAACTCTGATAACTTCATTGCTCGAATAAACCTCATAGTTCTTCAAGCCGTTATATACCAACACCTTAACCTTATATAATCCATGAGGTATATTAATCATATTCAGGTCCGTATATCCTCCCACACCCCCTTTGACAAAATTTCTCCCAATATGAGAATTTTGGTAAAATGGATAATAATAGGCCTTACCCTCATTATGTTCCAAAGCCAGGTAAGCTCCTGACAAATTATGGTTTTTAAACCTCAGGTCTTTTAATTTTACAAACAGCATTCTATCATAAAATACCGTTTTACCATACCGCCTGTAAACACTATCTGTTTTAACATCTAACTGTACTTCCCCGGCATCATTACTTCCCAAATCTACCTGTTGCAGTACATTATTATTAAACTTTAAAAGTTTCTTTTCATAGACCTCTGCCAATGACTTTACAATGGTTCTGTCATCCCCCTGATAATAATACACTCCTCTTTTGAAATTAATAAAATTATTCTCAGTACAAACCAAAAGTTTCTTATAATAATTGTTGTAGGCTACTTTATGGACCGCTAAGTAGGAGTAAATATTAAAGCTCAAAGCTGCAAAAACCATAAGAAAACCTATATATCTGATAGTGCGGAAATTTATAGTATTAAACAGAATTGATACAAAAGTAATCAGGGCAAAAAGTGAATAGAACCTATATCTGTCTACAAATGCCTCTTTCAGTTCATTGAAGTTATTTATCCTGCCATGTGCGATTGCGAGTAATGTTCCTAAAAAGAAAATATAAACAGCCCACAAATACACATTATTTGTTTTTTTCTCTTCTTTCTTAAAAAAGGAAAGATAAAAGAGAAGAAGTGTAACCGCTAATATAACTGTTCCGGTCACTGTGGGAATAACAGTCCAATCATCATTAATAAAAGAAAATGCTCCAACCAGCCTTATAAATCCCAGCATTTTAGCCAAAAGTCCCTCTACTCCCCAATGCACTTCTTCTAAATATGTTGCCCTCTGATAATCAATAAAGAAGACACCAATAATAAGAAGTGTAAAACCTGCAAAAATAAGAGCCTTCCGGTAGTGTTTAAAATATATCAGAAGCAAAATATACGAGAAAAAACTGATGATTCCATTTCCAAAACTAAAAAGAGCTATACTACAAAAAATAAAAATTAAGCTTAGTTTTACCCCTGAAATACTTCCGTTTTTTTCAAATAAAAGCAAGCCCGCGATACTAAAAAATACTACAGGGCCGTAGTTGGCGGAAACATGAGCCCAATTAATAGCCGTAAAATAAGAATTTGAGAATAAAAATAAAGCAAGAATCAAAACGATAAGAGGTGTAAAGGCTCCTCTATTCAAAAACTTAACAACAATTAAAAATGAAAACAGGATAAACAGGTTGTTAATAAACGTGATAGTATGCAGGTTAATATATCCAAACAACAAATAGTATATCAGCACCTCCACTCTCAAATTAAAAAGCCTGTGGTCAGAGTGAAATTCAAAAAAAATCTTTAACTTTTCCTGTATACCATTATTTTCAATAAGCCTGCGGAGGAAATTTACAGGCGTATCAAAGTCATCCAGATAAGGAAAGTCATAAGTATATTTACAGTTAAAAAGAAAAAAGACCAAAATAACAAGGGATACAACCAAATATAGAACCTTACCTGCCCAACCGCTTATTCTCATCTAAATATATATTTTCATCCTACATCTTCCCCGGCACTTCTATACCCAAAAGCCCCACATTGTTTTTAACGATACTCATCCTCCAAAAGTCAGATAGCAATTAAATTACTAATTAAAGGAATAAAACTACTACTATTGTTGTAATAGTCCCTGTTTTTTCTTCTTGCTCCCTTTTTCTTTTGTTAAATAAGTCTCCAACAAGTGCCGCCTCCTTACTGCGCCCCTTCATCCTCTGCATTGAGCTGCTCCAAAAGATGCCTGAAATACTGCTCCAGGAATACCGATATTTTTTCCTGTACCTCCTGTTCTTTCATGGCTGCCAGCAACTCATCAAGCTCCTCGGAGCTCAATGAATTGCTGATTAGCTTTTCCATCAATATTTCGGAACGGGAGGGCTGCATAATTTATTCCTGTAATCCGCTTTTATCCGAAATAAACGCCCGTGTGCTCACCAGATAGCTTCCGCCGGAAGGGTTCCTGTACTTCAGGTCCACGTAGAAACCGTAGTATCCTTTCTCCGGGTTGGGCACCGGTACTTTCAGCACATCGCCGTCGGTGAGCTTTACCCGTGTTTTCTGCCAGAAATTGTTCCGGAAATCTTTGTCTGACGAGCTGGTATACCACAGGGAGGCTTCCATGAGCCCTTCTTTCGGCGCCTGTATGCTCAGCTCTGTTCCGGCAGACGAAGACTGTGCTGACCAGCCCAGCACGGGGTAAGGCTTATTCTGCAGGGTGGTGGCAAAAAATCCGTTAAGCGCCTGGAAAGCCTGCTCTCCGCCGCCCAGGTCGTGCCCGGCGTTAGGAACCAGGTGGATCATGTTTTTCCCGGGAATATCGTTCCACGAAAACTTAATGGCATCCAGCGTCCAGTACTCGTCGTTGGTGCCGATAAAGATCATTTTGGGGATGGTCAGATTGGCCCGGTACGAATACGGATCGATCATAGCCTGCAGGGCTTTTCCGTCGGCCGAGCCGATATCCTGGGCAATACCCAGCTTGGTGTAATCTTCGATCTGCACGCTGTAATCGCCATAGGTCTTGTACTGGTAATTCAGGGTGGCAGGCATATTCAGCATATCAATCACCATAGGAGCAATAGCCACTACGCGGGCGTCATCAATGGCCGAAGACAGCCAGGTGGTCCAGCCCCGCTTGGAGGCCCCGCCCACCACAAAACGGTTGATGGTGCCCGAGGTTTTCTGCTTCACCAGCTCCTGGATGGCATCCATTCCTCTTACGGCCGACTTCACCATCGGGAACAGCAACGGCCAGGTATAATCTTTGTCGTTCTTAAACTGGTGCAGGGTGTAGGAGATCAGCTGGTCTTCTGTCATTTTGCCGATGATGGGCTGATTAGGCACCTGCTTGATGATAGCCGTAACCGCCTTATTCTGTTTGGCTATCCCGGCCATGACCGGCCAGTACCCGTCTTGCGATGACCAGTTGGGCTCTCCGTCTTTCACCGATCCGCCGGTAATGAAAAGCAGGGCTCCGTCATAGGCAATGTTCTCCGGCACAAAAACCGTCAGCTGGTGCTTCCAGGTAAATTCACGCCATTTCTGCGAAGTAAGGACCAGGTTATACCGGGTAACCCCGTCTTCGGTAAATGTATCGCGGATCTCCCAGCCGTAGGTGGTGTCACCGTTGTATATATAACTTTTCAGGGCGGTTTCAGGCGTAACCTCCACCTTTTTTACCGCCGGCTCAGCCGGACCGCCCTTCTTTTTCTTTTGTGCCGTAATTACTCCCGGAACCAGCAGGAGCAGACATACCATTATTTTTGCTATTTTCATTTGAATTAAGGTTAGCAGCTTTCAGCCGCCAGTCCTTCACCGGGAAGGAAATGACAGCACAGCCTTTTGTTTACATTTTAATTATTGGTTATACTTTTATGCAGTAAGCAAATCTTATTTACGGTCTATCAGTTTTAACGACTCATTGATCAGTATTTCACCGGTTTCTTCGCCCAGGCTGGTCCGCGAGATATAATTGTACTTCTCGAAACTGTTATAATCTACCCGGGTCAGCATATAGCCGAATGCATCGTTGGTCAGGCCAAAGAGAAACGGATAACCGGTATTCATCTTTCTTTTCAGGTAATACCCGATGTTCGGAAGCGCCTCTCCGGGAATAGTCAGGATCCGTGCCGGGCCCAGTTCTATAAAGTTCTGTACGGTGCTGACCTTGTTGCCGCTGCTTAGCCGGTATCCCATCGGTGATTTTTCAAGGATATACTTCATCACAGGAGTCTCTACCGGGAACTCCACCGTCTGCGATCGCACCGATAGCACGGGTTGGGCTATTACCTCGCTTTTGTCCACTATTTTCAGGGCCTCACTGGCCAGCAGGGTTCCGATACGGATACACTCTTCCCAGGTATTTTCTTCCTTCTCCTGACGGCGGTTATCGGCTGTGACCATCCCGCCCTGGGCTCCGTTAAAGAAAACGGCTATGCCGCCACCCTTATTTTCTATAGTTTCATAAAGCGGTCCGCAAAGATCCGGGCTCAGTATACCCCGTTTCGATCCGATCACTTCGGGATGAATGGCATAATTGACCAGGGTGCTGACGGGCTTACCTGTCTTTTTACTCCGGATCTGTATGACCCCGCAATGGGGATCATACAAATCAGGGGCGTAATAATTATAGGATATCCCTGCCGGAACCTTCCCGTAGCCCACCTTCAGGTCTACCGGTTCCAGGTTCTTTTCTGCCTCGAGAATAGCCTCCGCGATCAGCGCGGTACACTTGTTGAGGTAGTCCAAATCGGCGTAGCTCTTCCCGTTGGCATCCGGAAAGGCATAGGCATCCGGGGCACTGTGGGTATGGGTGGCACCGATCAGGATATTTTCCGGTGGAATACTGCTTACCAGGGCCCGGGCTTTGTTGCCCAGAACCGCCGGCCAGCCCAGGTTATCCAGGGAGACAAACGCCACCTTGGTTCCCCGGTATTCCAGCACCACGGCCCGTACAAACAGGTCACCTTTCTTCTGGGTAACCGGCGAGGGTGTTCCCACTCCTCCCGAAACCGCCAGCAGGGGGTCAGGCGTGATCTTTCTTACGGCGGCTCCACCCTGCAGCGACTGCCCGTGTACAGACAGTACGGCCAGCAGGAGAAACAGGCCGGTAATTTTTATCCGGTTCATCTTACCACGGTTTGCCGGTTCCCTGAATCACCCACGGTTTAGACCAGGCACTGTTGGATCCTTCGGGTCCGGAATAGGAAGTATTCTCCAGGTGGCCCATAGCCGTTTCGGCATTGGTCTTGTTGAGGTTTCTTTCATCCAGCATATAGAAGAACCGTACCGGCAGTACTTTTCTCAGGGCCTGCGGGCCGGCTGCAAGTTCGGGATAGCCGGTTCGGCGGTAATCAAACCACGACTCGGCGGCGGCTGTCCAGCTCGAGATCCACTTCTGCTCCATCAGCTGCTTCAGCGTACCGTTGTACTTCACTTTATCACCGGCTATATACGCCGCATATCCGCCGGCTACGCCCCAGGTATCAAATGACGCCTTGATGGCGGCATTGTAATAGGTTTCGGCATTGCCTACCGTCCAACCCCGCTGCGCTGCCTCGGCCAGGATAAAATTCACCTCTGCCGCCGACATCAGCCGGGCTTTGAGCAGGTTTCCTTTGGCCTGCCGGTAAATATCGTTTAACCACGAAACATGCGGGTTATTGGCCGCCTGCTCAGCTGTAGGGCTCAGGTTGTAGGTGGCTCCGCCCAGGATGCCCGGCGGCAGGCCCACATAATCCGGGTTGGTATTAATTTCCAGTCCCTGCACGCGCTGGCGCGAAACTATCCTTTTACCGTTCTCGATCTTGTCCACCACACCGGTCAGCGTAGTATCTAACACCAGCGGTATCTGCACTTTGGCCGCCCAAACCCCGATACGCGGGTCTTTCAGATCCTGCAGCTTATTCACCAGGGTAGCACACATCTTGATCCTCCTGAAAAAGCTTCCGCTGGCGTCATAGACAGCGTTAGCCGGCCAGGAGTCGGCATTGCTGTTACCGGCAAAGCCCATGGCCGCATCATCAGCGGCAGCGGTGATAATCGGGTACTGGGCAGGGTTGCTCACAATTTTCTCAATCCCCGCTTTGGCCACATCCGGCTTTTTGGCAGAAATACGGTTATAATACCTCAGCATGAGCGAATTGGCCAGCTTTCTCCACTTCACCGGGTTTCCTCCGTAGTACACATCGGCGCTACCGGTAGAGCTGGTATATTCGGCCGCACTTTTCGATAAAAGGGTATTGGCTTTTTCGAGGTCAGCCAGGATGCCCGTATAAATGGCTTCCTGGGAGTCAAAAACCGGGAAAGTGTTGGCTCCGCCACCTTCAGCCCCTTTCAAAGCGGCCGAGTACGGGGCGTCGCCCCACAAGTCGGCGATCAGGCCGAAGATCATAGACTTCATTACCAGCGTGATTCCCTCGTGCAGCTCATAGCCCAGCTCTACCGAGCGGTCATGCACGTACTGGTTGTCGCGCAGAATGGAGTACCATTCTGACCACGACTGGCTTCCGCCCCAATCGTAATCGTTATGGGCAGTAGACCAGCCGTCTTTCTGGGTATGTTGCATCAACCCGCCCATGATATCGTCAAAATTTAGCTTCGTCAGCTGCATGCCTGTTTCAGAAAGAACAGTAGACAGCACCAGGTTCGGGTTCGCCTTGTTCGGGTCTACTCCGTTCGGGTTCACGTTCAGCTCTGTCAGGTCATGACAGGAAAACAGGAACAGCGGGAACAGCACCCATAAACTGACCTTTCTCAATGTGTATTTTTTCATGATCTTTAACAATTAAAATGTAATACCTAAACGGAAACCTATCGGCATAACCCAGGGTGTTACGTTATAACGCTCGATTCCCTGCTTAAACTGGGAAACTCCCCCCTGCACACTTGATTCCAGCTGATAGGCCATTTCAGGATCAATATTGATCTTGGCCTTGGTCCAGAGAATGATATTCCGGCTGTACACCGCAAAATTTACATTCTGCATGCCCCAGCGCTTCACCAGGCCCGACGGAAGATCATAGCCCAGCGAGATCTCTCTCAGCTTAATGTAGGAAGCGTCATACAGGAAGGCCCGGGTGAACGACCAGGTGGTAGCGCCGGCAAACGGCAGTACGGCGGTTCCCGGACCGCCCAGGTTTTCTTTGTAAACCGGGTTCCCCTGGTCATCTTTCCCTGTTTCAATCACACCCGGCACAAAAACCCCGCCGTGCGGAAGCGTGTACGGTCCGTATTTGAACGGATAGCCGTTATAATCCGGCGTAGGGCCACCTACCAGCGGGAAAACATTTCCGTTGATCCAGATCATGGTCTCCTTGTTGGCTACCAGGTAATCGCTCAGGGCCTGGCCTTCAAGCCCGTTCGGGTTGATCAGCTTATCCAGGAAGAGCTGCGAGCGTCCGTTCTCTTCTCCGTAACGATAGGTTTGCGACACAAAATCACCCCCGTTGCGCCAGTCAAAAGACATATTCAGGCTTATTCCCTTATAATTCAGGCTGGTCTGCAATCCCATAACAAATTTCGGGTTAAAATTCCCGATCTTGTTCTTGGTATTGATGGCATCGATCGACTGCCATTTCCCGGTAGCATCCAGGATAGGATACCCGTAATATTTTGAATTCGGGTCTTTGACGGTCACGATCTCCGCATCATAAATATCGCCGATCTCATCCCCTACGTACGTCCAGGCACCTCCTTTGGCGTCAGTCCATAAGGTATAATACGGCAGCTCATCCGATAGCTCCACAATGCGGGTCCGGTTGCGGGTCCAGTTGGCATTGATATCCCAGCGGAAGTTTTTATTGGAAACCGGTGTTCCGCCCAGGCTCAGCTCCCAGCCCTTGCTGGTCAGCAAACCGGCATTCACGTTTTTCGTGATATATCCCGACGAAGGTGGCAGCTTGGCGCTGAGAATCTGGTTCCGGTTCTCTACGATGTAATAGGTAGCGGCCATCCGCAGGCGGTTGGTGAACAGGTTAAGGTCAAGCCCGCCTTCATAAGAGGTTACAATTTCGGGTTTCAGATCCGGGATCAGCAACGTATTGGGCGTGGTTAGCCGCGGTATACCGTCCCAGGCCCCCTTATTGTCGAGGGTACCCAGCAGGTTATACGGGTTGGCATCATTACCCACCTGGGCCACACCGCCTCGTAATTTGAGCAGGCTCACGGCTTTGGGCAGCGGGATAAACTCATTGGCCAGGACACTCAGTGAAGCCGAAGGATAAAAATACGAGCGGTTTTCAACCGGCAGGGTAGATGACCAGTCGTTCCGGGCGGTAACATCCAGGAATACCATATCTTTAAACCCGAAATTGGCCAGTCCGTAAACACTGTAAATCGCCCGCTGGAACCAGGTGCTGGAATAATCCAGGTTAGCCGGTGCTATATTCTGAATGTTGTAAATGCCCGGTACAATCAGCCCGGTCCCGCCTTTGGTGGCATTGTTGACATTCGTGCCTTTCTGGTACCGGCTGTTTCCCCCGGCCGATACCGACAGGCTGAAATCTGAAATGTCTTTCTTATAGGTAGCCAGGAAATCTATGTTTTCCTCGAAGTTCCCGATATTGATCAGCGCATACGCTCCCTTCGGGTCGCTGGTATAGCTATTGGCTACTTTCAGGTCTCTTCTTTCATCCAGCTTATCCAATGAATAACGGGCAAAAACACTGAAATCAGGGGTGATCTGGTAATCGGCCCTGATGTTTCCGTAAATCCTGTCACGCACAAAGGCGTTATTAACTTCATACGCCAGGAAATAAGGGTTGTTGTATACTCCCGCATACTGCGACCGCTGCTGAAGGCCTTCCTGGCCGGGCATCCAGTAATCGCGCAGATCCCGGATATCGGTATGCGGCGACACGCTGTATGCCCATTGAAGGGGGTTAGCTCCCCGGTTACCCGCCGGGCGGTTATTCGAATTATTCCGGCTGAAGTCGATCACTGAGCTCAGGCGGATGGCATTGGTTACTTTGATGGAGGTGTTCAGGTTGATCGTATTCCTGAACAGGTCTGAATTGGGCACAATTCCGCGGTTCCACATATTGGAATAAGACAGGCGGTAATTGTATCCACCCGTATTATTGGCTATCGAAATACCGTTGGTAGTGGTGATACCCGTTTGCACAAAGTTCTTCACATTATCTTTATGCGATACCAGCGGCATCTTCATGGGTTTCCCGTCAGGCCCGATAGGGCTGTTCCATTGTACCTCTTCATAGCCTTTGTCCAGTGCCGCACCGTAGGTTCCGTCTACATTCTCCTCCACCAGCTTGCCGAACGGGTTGGTGAGCGGGTTACCGGAAATATCGGGCGGAATGGCGGAGAACTGGCCTGAACCGAACTGGGTCTGCCATTTCAGAAATTTATAGGGCTGGTCAAAGACTGTACTGCTATTGACCGATACGGTCATTTTGTTCACATTGGCACCGCTGCGGGTGGTAATGAGCACCACGCCGTTACCTGCTCTTGAACCGTACAGGGCTGCTGCGCTGGGCCCTTTAAGGATAGAAATATTCTCAATATCATCGGGGTTAAGGCTGCTGATGGCATTACCGAAGTCAACCCGGTTATCGTTACCACCGGCACTTACGTTATTCAGCGTATTGGCAATAGGCACCCCGTCAATAACAAACAAAGGCTGGTTATCGCTGTTCAGCGAATTGGCGCCCCGGATAACCATGCTTACCGAAGAGCCCGTTCCGCCCGTAGAGTTGATGGTCACTCCCGATACCTTACCGGCCAGGCTGTTCAGCACGTTCTCCTGCACCACCCGGTTAAGTTCTTTTCCTTCCACTTTACCTACAGAATACCCCAGCGAGCGCTCCGACCGCTTTATTCCCAGGGCGGTCACCACTACCTCACTCAGGCTGTTCTCGTCCGGGATAAGGATCATATCCACCACGCTACGGTTCCCCACCGCCGCTTCGCGGCGCTCATAGCCCACAAATGTAAATACCAGCACCGCATCGTTCCCGGTCACTTCTATGCTGTAGTTCCCGTTCTGATCCGTGGTTACCCCACGGTTGGTATTCTTCTGGATCACGTTAACTCCCGGCAGGCCGCCGGAGTCGTCAGAGGATGTTACTTTACCCTTAACGGTTCTGCCCTGAGCCATGGCGCCCATGCCGGCCAGCAGAAATACACAGAAGAGAAGCATCCTTATTCGGTTAGAACTTTCTTTCATAGGATCTTTAGAGTTTTATTCTCTTACTACTCCCTATGCTGTAAAAAGGACTATTCGCTTCCTCCTGTTTTTTAGAAGATTATTGTATGGCCAGCGGGTACTCCAGGGTATTTTTAAGGTGCTGCTTGGCTTTGATCAGCTGGTTTTTTACCGTATTCTTCGAAATACGCATAATTTCAGCGATCTCCTGGTACGATTTCCCCTCTTCAATATTGAGCCGGAGAATCATCCTGCGTTTCTCCGTGAGTTTTTCAACGGCCCCGGCTACCGCTGAAACCATGGTCTCGTCCATGACATCGTCTCTTTCAGCCATCTGCTCAAAAAAGCTCTTCCGCACCTGCTCTTCCCGTTCCAGCTTTTTCAGAAAATCGAAAGCGATATTCCGGAGACTGGCAAATATATAGGCCTGGAGACCGGTGTCAAACGCCAGCTTTTCCTTCCTCAGCCATAGCTTCATGAAGACATCCTGAAGCATATTCTCTGCATCCTCCCTGCTCTTGACAATAGAGACCAAAAAAGTAAGCCCGGGCCGGTAATAGCGTTCATATAGTTTCCTGAATTCCTCATCGCCAATTTTTTGCTCCTGAAAAAATTTTGCCTTCTCCATTCTATAATGCTTTTTAGGATTAGAAGTATTTACCGTTCTCAAACCTGCCCGTTGTCAAGTATTTAAGAGTAAAACTAAAACAATCCGGCAACACAATATTTGCAAAATGCGTAAAATAATCCTCAAATTGCGCAAACTCCGTAAATATTCATATTTTAATAATATTTGTACATTTTTTAATATTATCATAACATCGGAAAGTTGCATTCTTCCTGATGGCTTATACTGTACAGTGTAAGCAACGTCAAAAAAATGCACTATGCGCTAGTCCATATCCCGTAAAAAGAAGTGATACTCTTAAAACTTTTCTTTCAACTATGGATGCAAACATCATAACCCAGGTATTTCTTCCGCTGGCGTTGGCTATCATCATGATGGGCATGGGGCTTACACTTGTGATCGATGACTTTAAGCGGGTAATCCTGTACCCAAAAGCCATAGCGCTGGGTATCCTCTTCCATGTAGTGCTGCTTCCGCTCATTGCCTGGCTGGTGATCAGCCTGCTGAATCTCAGGCTGGAGCTGGCGGTGGGTCTGATGATCCTCGCCTCCTGTCCTGCCGGCCCCACCTCTAACCTCATTACGCATCTGTCAAAAGGAGATACCGCACTGGCCATTACCCTGACGGTTTTTTCCAGCATGGTCACCATCTTCACCATTCCTTTCGTGGTCAACTACTCCATCAGCCACTTTATGCCCGAAGGCGGATCGGAGCTGCTGCCCCTGTTCAGAACTATTCTTACGGTACTGTTTATCATAGCGGTGCCGGTGGCCGTCGGCATGTTTCTGAAGCAGAAATTTCCCGCTTTTGCGGAAAAGTCCCAGAAAACCTTTAAACTTTTATCGGCACTCTTCCTCGTGCTGATCATTATTTCGGCCTTATATAAGGAAAAAGATAACCTGGCTGAATTCTTCAGACTGGCCGGCCCGGCGGCGCTCCTGCTCAATGTGTTCACACTGGGCATCAGCTTCCTGCTGGCCCGGCTGATCCGGCTTTCTTTCCGGCAGAGCCTGACCATATCGATCGAATCGGGTATACAAAACGGCACCTTGGGGATCGCCATCGCCACTACCCTCCTCCACAATGCCACCATGTCTATCCCTTCAGCCATTTACAGCATCATCATGTTTATCACTGCCACAGCCATTATCTATATCGGGAACAAAACCATCCCTTTGAAATGATAAAAACGTTTATCTTACTGATGTTACTGGGTGGCGGATTATATGCCCAGGTACTCAAAAAGGAAGCCGAAACCTTGCTTTTCCCTCTTCAGCAGGAGCACGTTCACAGCAGTTCTATCGTAGAATTGCCCGGCGGTGATTTGCTGGCGGCCTGGTTCCAGGGTAGCGGAGAACGAACGGCCGATGACGTGCGCATTATGGGAGCCCGCTTTAAAAACGGGAAATGGTCGGCTCCTTTCCTCCTGGCAGACACCCCTCATATTCCTGACTGTAACCCGGTGCTGTTCCTGAACCACGCCGGGGAACTGTACCTGGTGTGGATAGCCGTACAGGCCAACCGCTGGGAGAGCGCCGTACTACGGGTACGTACCACCACCGACTACCGGGGTGAAGGTGCCCCGCGCTGGACCTGGCAGGATGACATCCTGCTGAAACCGGGCGACGATTTTGCCCGGGAAGTAGAAAACAAGCTCAAAATGCTGCCCCCTACCGGTCACGGCTGGGCCGAATATGCCCCTTCTTACGACGGCATGATCACCGAAGCAGCCCGCGATGCCGCAAAAAGGAGCTTCGGGTGGATGACCCGGATCAAGCCCCTGTTGCTGCCCGGTAACCGGATCGTGCTGCCCCTCTATTCTGACGGCTACAACCTCAGCCTGATGGCCCTCTCAGACGACGACGGGAAAACCTGGAGGCCCGGCAGCCCCCTGGTAGGCCGCGGGCCCATTCAACCGGCGCTGGCAAAGAAAAAAGACGGTACCCTGGTGGCCTACCTGCGCGATAGCGGCGATTACCCGAACCGGGTGCATTACAGCGAATCAGCCGACCAGGGACAAAGCTGGACCCCCTCGGTAAAAACAGACATCCCCAATACGGCTTCGGTAGAAATCCTGGTATTGCAAAACGGGCTCTGGCTGTTTGTGGGCAACGATATAAACGGCGGACGCACCCGCCTGAGCCTCTATGTATCGGATGATGAAGGGAAAACCTGGAAACGAAAATACCGGCTGGAAGACCAGGAAAAAGGCGGATACTCCTACCCCTGCGTGATCCAGTCGGCTAACGGCCTTATTCATATTACCTATTCCTACCACCCGGAAAGTGGCAGGAAGACCATCAAACATGTTCAGATAAAACCGGAAAGCTTAACCCGATAACCTTATGAACCGTCTTATTTTTATCGCTTTTATACTCTTTTCAGCGGGGGTATCCGGCCAGCAGCCGGTACATTACGATACCCCCTTTATGCAGGACTACAGCGTAAAATACTATAGTAGTGAATCGCCGGAGAAAATAGGCTCCGACCGGAACGGCTCGATACGTATACTGACCCGCTCCGGCCTGCAGCAACCCGTTAACGGTCACTTCCTCTATCCGGGCAGCTTTATCCGGGACAATTTCTACCGCACCGCCGCCCAGAAAAAAACAGGAGCGCTGACCCTTGTTAACGGTCAGCTGGTTTTTGCCGACGAAACCCACCTGTTTTCGCAAGCCTGGGCAGGTTCGCTCTTTATCAAAACCCCGTTTCCGAAGGTCAGCCTGATGGCCGGTGACGAGCAGCTGAATTTTATGGTTTCAGACGGCCGGCAGCTGGCCCTTCTCCGGGACAGCCGGGTCATTTTCAACGAAAGCCATTCGGCAGACCCCGTGCTGGATATCCGTTACCATAACGGGTACTTCTGGGTGCTGAAAAAAACCGGCGTATTCCGCTGCAGCCTGGCAACGCCCCGGCTTACCGCCGTGGTGCAGGGCCGGCAATTTACGGCATTTGACCTCAGCGCCAACGGCCAGACCCTGCTGATCGGCACCTCTGACGGATACCTGGAATACGACCTCCTTTCCGGCCGGTCCGAAACCCGTACCCGGGTTCCCGTCACTGAAATTACGGCCGTAAAAGTAATCGGCGATAAGGCTTGGTTCGGCACTCCCCAGGGAGCTTTCTCAGTACAATCTGACGGCACTATAAGCTATTATTACGGTGAACGGTGGCTGCCGTCAAATGACGTCACCCGGATAGAAAAGGGCCCGGAAAACTCGGTGCTCATCCTGACCGGGAAAGGCCTCGGCCAGATCCACTTCAAGCCCATGACCCTGGCCGAAAAAGCCGGTTTCTTTGATCGCCAGGTACGCTCACGGCATATCCGGAACGGGTTTAACGCTACCCTTACCGGTATGGAAAAAGGAGACCCGGCCACCGGCTACCTATCTGACTCGGATAATGACGGGCTCTGGACCTCCATGTACCTGGCGGGCGAGGCTTTCCGGTATTCGGTGACCGGAAGTCAGCAGGCGCTTGAAAACTGCCGGGAGTCGCTTGATGCCATGGAAAGGCTCTACAGCATTAATCCCGTGCCCGGTTTCCCGGCACGTTCTTTTGAAAGAAGCGGGTACATCAGGGTGCTGGCCGATCCGAACCGCTGGCAAAATGCCGCTGACCCGGAATGGAGCTGGAAATCAACCACCAGCAGCGACGAGGCCATCGGGCATATGTTTGTATTCGGTGTGCTGGCCGAGCTGGTGGATGACCCCGGCATACGCAGCAAAGCCATCCTGCTGATGGATACCCTGATGAGCCATATCCTGAAAAATGACCTTTACCTGGTTGATTATGACGGCAAACCCACCCTCTGGGGAAAATGGAATCCTTCGTACGTAAACGGGTTCCCGGAAAACGTAGGCGACCGCAAGCTGAACTCTTCCAATATCACCGCTATGCTGCAAACCGCCTATCATTTCACCGGCAAAGAAAAATACCGGGCAAAAGCACTGGAATTACTGTACAGGCACGGTTACCTCGACAACCTGATGCGGCCCATGAAAACAATCGGCATTACCCCGGAAGGCGGCGATTCTTACGCCCAGATGCTGTCAGAAGCCTGGAATCACTCGGATGACGAGATGTACTTCCTGGGCTACTGGGGACTCTACCGGTATGCCCTCAACGACACCCTGAAAGCCGCTTACCGGGAGAGCATCCTTGACCACTGGGAAGCCGAGAGGCCTGAAAAAGATGGCCTCTGGAACTTCTTTGCCGCCCTCACGGGTACCCGGCAGTTTGACCTGGAAAATGCCATCTGGTATCTTCAGGAGCACCCGCTTGACCTGATCCAGTGGGAAGTGCGGAACAGCCACCGGAAAGACATTGAGAAAATACCGGACAATTTCCGGAGACAAACCCTGAAAACGGTTCTCCCTCCGGATGAAAGGCCCGTGCAGCGCCACAACGCCAACATGTTCATCCTGGAAAAAGAAAAAGGGAACGGAGTATCTGAGCTGAGCGCCGGCGATATCTGGCTGCTTCCCTACTGGATGGGCCGCTATCTCGGGGTTATTTCTCCCTGACAGCAATAGCACAATCGGACCTTCACCGGTAGCAGCACTTTTTTTTTCGGGTATTTATAAGGATATTTGCAGCGCTTTCACAGAAAAGCTTAATACTGAACTATGAAAATTCTCGGAATATCCGCCTTCTATCACGATTCCGCAGCTTCCATTACGGTAAACGGCGAGATAATTGCTGCTGCCCAGGAAGAAAGATTTACCCGAAAAAAGCACGATGCCGGGTTTCCGTCAAATGCCATAAAGTTCTGTCTCGAATACACCGGCATTGAGCTGAAAGACCTGGATGCCATTGTATTTTACGACAAGCCGCTGCTCAAATTTGAACGGCTGCTTGAAACTTACTACGCCTTCGCACCTTCCGGCTTCCGCTCATTCATTACCGCCATCCCGGTATGGATCAAAGAGAAAATGTTTCTGAAGCGGCTTATCCGTGAAGAGCTGGATAAGATAGGCACTTACGACAGGAAAAAGACCCGGCTGCTCTTTCCCGAGCACCACCTTTCACATGCGGCCAGCGCCTACTATCCCTCTCCCTTTGAAGATGCGGCCATCCTGACCATTGACGGTGTGGGCGAATGGGCCACGGTATCGCTGTGCCATGGCCAGAAAGAAAACATTACTATTCTTAAAGAGCTGCGTTTTCCGCACTCTCTGGGGCTTCTCTACTCGGCTTTTACCTATTTCCTGGGTTTCCGGGTAAACTCAGGCGAATACAAGCTGATGGGTCTCGCGCCTTACGGCAACCCGAAATCGCCGGATATTGAAAAATACATCGGGATCATCAAGACCCATCTTATGTCGTTGAAAGAAGACGGGTCTATCTGGCTGAACCAGGACTACTTTGACTATGCCACGGGCCTCAAAATGGTCAACGAAAAAAAATGGGAAGATCTTTTCGGCTTCAAAACCCGTAAACCCGAAGATGAGCTTCTTCAGCAGCACTGTAACCTGGGCCTGGCCATCCAGCATATTACGGAAGAAGCCGTTCTGCTGATGGCCAAAGAGGCTAAAAGGCTGACCGGGAGCAAAAACCTTTGCCTGGCCGGCGGGGTGGCTCTGAACTGTGTATCCAACGGTAAGCTGCAAAAATCAGGCATTTTCGAGAACCTCTTCATACAGCCGGCTGCCGGTGATGCCGGGGGCGCCCTCGGAGCTGCGCTTGCCGCCAACTACATCTATTACCGCCAGCCGCGTGAAACCGGCTACACAATGGATGCCATGAAAGGTTCTTACCTCGGACCCACCTTCAGTGACCTCGACGTAGAGCTGATGGCCCGGAAATACAATGCCCGTTATACCTATTTCAGCAATTTTACTGACCTGGCCGATGAAACGGCCCACCTGCTGGCCTCCGAAAACGTGGTAGGCTGGGTGCAGGGTAAAATGGAATTCGGCCCGAGGGCCCTGGGCGGAAGAAGCATTCTCGGAGACCCGAGGAGTCCGGAAATGCAGAAGAAGCTTAACCTGAAGATCAAATACCGCGAATCATTCCGTCCGTTTGCACCCTCTGTGCTGGCCGGAGACGTAAGTGAATATTTCGACTACGACGGGATATCGCCCTACATGCTGCTGGTACACCCGGTAGCAGAACAGATCAGGAAGCCCCTTCCCGAAGGATATGACGGCATGAACCTGAGAGACAAGCTGTATCATCTTCGTTCCGACCTGCCTTCCATTACTCATATTGACTACTCTGCCCGGATCCAGACGGTACATCCCGAAACCAATCCGCGGTACCACGAGCTGATCACCAGCTTTAAGAAGCTCACAGGCACCGGGGTAGTGGTAAATACCTCCTTTAACGTGCGGGGAGAACCCATTGTGATGACGCCCAATGACGCCTACCGGTGCTTTATGAGAACCGAAATGGACTACCTGGTAGTGGGTAACTTCCTTTTCAGCAAAAAGGATCAGCCCCAATGGGAAGAAAAAGATAACTGGAAAGAAGAATTTGTACTCGACTAAAACAAAAAAATATGGAATTTCTTAAAGACCTCTGGGGATTCATGGCGGCACGGAAAAAATTCTGGCTCGCACCGTTGATCATTATCCTTTTACTGGTAGGCATCCTGATCGTAATCGGCGGAAGCTCGGCTATCGCTCCGTTTATTTATACCTTATTCTGATTCAAGATGACAGAAGAAACCTTGAAAAACCAGGACAGAACCAAATCCATACTCGTTATCGTGGTAGGATTTCTGGCCCTGTACACGCTTTTCAGATTCAACCACAAAGAGGCCATCCTTTGGGGAAAATTTAAAACAGACTACTTCCTGTTTATTTCCCTTGGAGTAGGCGTTCTTTCCCTGATCTCTTCGGTATTTGAAGATATGATCCTCTGGGTATGGTTTAAAATAGCCCTGGTATTGGGTTATATAAACACAAGGATCATCCTGGGTCTGGTATTTTTCATATTCCTGACTCCCTTCGCGCTGTTGCAGAAAATCTTTGTCCGCAAAAACTTCCTGTCGCTGAAAGACAAAGGAGATACCGTTTACCATACCCGGAATCACGCCTATCAGCCGGAAGATTTCGACAATATCTGGTAATCTGTTTTTATAATTGGTACTTTTCGAATCAATTCGCTCTGAATCAACTATTTTTGCATCCACTTTTACAGTAGTGATATTGCAATGAACAGAAAAGACCAAAAGGGCTCTGAACGGCCCCGAAAAGACCGGGACACCGCCCCCCGATACAAAAAAGAGGGCGCCCCGGAAAGAAACTTCGGGAAACGTCCATTCTCCTCTCACAGGGATGAGAACGCCCCTTCCCGTTATAAAAAAGAGGGAGATTCAGGGAGAAGCTTCCGCGACGACTCCCCCCGTTTCTCTAACCGCAAAGACGGGGATACCCCTTCGCGCTTCAGAAAAGAAGGTGACTCCCCGCGAAGCTCCGGCAGCGGGAAACGCAGCTTCGGCTCCCGCGATGACGCCCCCCGCTACAGGAAAGACGGCGAGCCGGGAAGACGCTTCGGAAATGAAAGATTCTCACCGGAAAAAGGCGGTTTCAGCTCCGAAAAGCGTGGATTTCAGAAAGACCGGTCCGGATACAACGACCCGGAAAGAAAATTCCGGAGCGATGATCGTAAATTTGCCCCCCGGAAAGATAACGAAGGATTCCAGAAAGAAGGCGATTTCCGCCGTACCCGGCCGGGGTTCCCGGAAAGCGGCTCCGGGGAAGAACGCGGTTCATTCCGGCCTGACCGGAGCTATACCCGCGATTCTGCCCCCCGTTCACGCCGGAATGAGGGCCGCGATTCTTTCAATCATCGCGATAGTGCACCGAAACGCGACAGCTACGAAAGCAGGAAACCGTTTCCTTCCGACGACGAATTTCCGGGCAAGAGGAAATTCGGCAGGCGTTCCGAGCCGGATAACACCCGTTACGAAAAAAAGAAAGACTCATTTGAATACGGGAAAAATGTAAAGCCTCAGCGTCGACCTGACTATTCGGAAGAAAACCTGGTCAAAAGCCTCCCCGAAAAGCAGCGGAAAAAGATGATCTCCACCGAAAAGAAACCGACCGATCTTATCCGGTTGAACCGCTATATTGCCAACTCGGGCCTTTGCTCACGCAGGGAAGCCGATGACCTCATTGAAAGCGGTCAGATCACCGTAAACGGTAAGACCATCACCGAAATGGGCTACCAGGTTAAAGTAACCGACGTGGTCAAATACGGTCGGAAGATTCTTAACCCGGAAAAGCTGGTGTATGTGCTTCTCAATAAGCCCAAAGACTTCATTACCACCACAGAAGACCCGGAAGGAAGACGCACCGTTATGGAGCTGGTAGCCAAAGCCGGTCCGGAAAGAATCTACCCCGTAGGCCGGCTTGACCGGGCCACTACCGGGCTTTTGCTCTTCACTAACGATGGTGAGCTGGCTGAAAAGCTCTCGCATCCTTCCAATGAAATACGCAAAATTTACCAGGTGGAGATTGATAAGCCCCTGAGCCGCGAAGACTTTGATAAGCTGACAGAAGGCGTTGAGCTGGAAGACGGCTTTATCAGGCCCGACCAGGTATCGGTGATCACCCCTGACCAGCAGGTAATCGGCATAGAGATACACAGCGGGAAAAACCGGGTAGTACGCCGCATCTTTGAACACCTGGGGTATGAGGTTACCCAATTGGATCGTACCACGTACGCCGGGCTCACCAAAAAAGAGCTGCCCAGGGGAAACTGGCGTTTTTTAACTGAAAAAGAAGTTATTAGATTAAAATATATGATCTGATTTTCTTTATTTTTGTAAAAAAACAAAATAACATTATGTCGGAAAACGAGAAAAAAATCATAGATGATGCCAAAGAACTGGCCAACGATGCAGCAAAAGCTGCAGAAAGTAAAGCAGATGAACTGAAAACCGCAGCAGCTGAAAAGGTAGAAGAAGTTAAAGAAGCCGCCGCCGGTGTCGCAGATGCCGCCGCAACAAAAGCAGAAGAGCTCAAAGATGCAGCTGCTGAAAAGGTAGAAGAAGCCAAAGAAGCCGCTGCCGGTGCCGCAGATGCCGCAGCAGCAAAAGCAGAAGAGCTCAAAGATGCAGCTGCTGAAAAGGTAGAAGAAGTTAAAGAAGCCGCAGCGGAGAAAGCGGCTGAAGCCAAAGAGGCCGTGTCGGATGCAGCTGAAGCCGCAGAGGCCAAAGCCGGAGAAGTAAAAGAGGCCGCCGCTGAAAAAGCAGCTGAAGCCGCCGGTAAAGTAGAGGCCTTAAAAGATGCTGCGGCTGAAAAGCTGGCCGGGGCAAAAGAAATGGCTGCCGGACTGGCCGCCGGGGCGGCTGAAAAAGCAGGTGAACTGAAAGATGCTGCCGCTGAAAAAATAGAAGATGCCAAAGAAAAAGCAGCGGAAATCGCCTCTGATGTAGCTGAAAAGGCAAGTGAATTCAAGGGAGCAGCTGCAGAGAAATTCTCTGAGCTGAAAGAAGATGCTTCCGAGGTTGCAGCCAAAGTAGCCGGCAAAGCCGCTGAAGTCAAAGATGCTGCGGCTGAAAAGCTGGCCGATCTGGCAGAAGACACCAGCGAAGCCCTTGAAAAAGCAAAGATCAAAGCTGCTGAGCTGGCAAGAGAAGCAGAAGAGACCGCCCAGGAAGTTACCAAAAAGACCCGGGGCTTCTTTGCAAGGCTTTTCGGTAAAAAATAAGCACCTTTTAGCAGAGGTGGCACTGATTGCGCCACCTCTGCCAATCTCCATTTATGCGCCGCTTAACCCCGGCCGGATAAGTATTATATCACCCCCTCCAACCCATAAAACCACAAACAACTTTTAGCCTTTCACTTTTAACTTTTATCTTTTCACTGTTCACTTCCCCTACTCCACCTTCACCTTCCTGCTGATTCCCTTATCTCCCTGCGAAATAATTACGAAGAACGTACCTTTTGTACCCTCTTTCAGGTTCAGCTGCCCCATATACTCACCGCTGAAATCCTCCACGGTCTCACGTACCACCAGGTCTCCCTGCAGGTTCACTACAGAAATGGTCACCGGGCCTTTTTCCGACGATTTAAAGCGCAGGTTCAGGATGTGAGTGGCCGGCTTATTGGTAAACACATTCACCTGGGAAAAGCCGTCCGAAAAATTAAAATTCCCGTTAAAATTGCTGAAATCCCGGTTTAGTCTGTCCCCCAGCTCTTCCATATTGAACTTAAACGAGTCCAGGTTTCTCTTATATCGGTCCGACAAACGCGGAAAATCCTCTTCCCAGGAGAAGCCGTCACCGTACCGCAGCACCCGCTCACCATCCTTCAGCGTATCTTCGGGGTTATCCGGTGCACGGAACGTATACACCCGGGCCCGCGGGGCTTTAATATCCACTTCCCTTTCAATGACCTCCACTTTCCCGTCAATATCCTTCTCGATCCTGACAATCTTCTTGTCGGGGTTATCAGCACTTACCTTCTCTTCCACCTTATACTTTCTTACACTTTTCTTTTGCGCCCGGCTATCCATATATCCCAAAGACAGCAGCGCCATCAGTAACATTAACTTTTTCATTTTACTTATTCCTGTTTTTGAAATTATATAACGTATAGACATCAACTTCGCTGAAAAGTTGCATACATCTTCCTTTTTTTACTGCCGGCCGGCCGGAAAATGCGGTCAAATGTAAAATCTCAGCCCTGTCTTAGCTATTTTTGTCCCTTCAAACCAAACTGACTGAATGAACATCCTCGTTTTAGGTTCCGGCGGAAGGGAACATGCATTTGCCTGGAAACTGGCGCAAAGCCCGAAATGTACCCGGCTTTTTGTAGCCCCGGGCAATGCCGGTACGGCACAAATTGCCACCAATGTAAACCTGGGAGTAAACGACTTTGAAGGCATAAAAAAACTGGTTCTCAGCGAGCAGATAGAGCTGGTGATTGTAGGGCCTGAAGACCCGCTGGTAAACGGTATTGTTGATTTTTTCCGCAGCGATAAATCACTGAAAAAAGTAAAGATCATTGGTCCCGACGCAGCCGGTGCCCGTCTGGAGGGAAGCAAAGACTTCTCCAAGGCGTTCATGAATAAATACGGCATCCCTACTGCATTCTCACATACCTTCACTCCGGAAACCCTGGAGGCCGGGCTGCAATACATCGCGGAAAATCCCGGTCCTTATGTATTAAAAGCCGACGGCCTGGCAGCGGGCAAGGGAGTGATCATTACTGAGGATGTATCAGAAGCTCAGGAGACCCTCCGCGACATGCTGCAGGGCGGGAAATTCGGCGAGGCAGGCAGCAAGGTACTGATCGAGCAGTTCCTGAAGGGCATAGAGCTCTCCGTTTTTATCCTGACAGACGGCACCGGCTATCTCCTGCTGCCCGAAGCCAAAGACTACAAACGCATAGGCGAAGGCGACACCGGCCTGAACACCGGCGGCATGGGTGCAGTGTCGCCTGTCCCGTTTGCTGACGCCGCCTTTCTCCGCAAAGTAGAAGAACAGGTGGTGGTGCCCACGCTGAAAGGGCTGAAAGAAGAAGGCATCCGGTATGTGGGCTTCCTCTTCATCGGCCTGATGAACGACGGAGGCAATCCACAGGTGATCGAATACAATGTTCGCATGGGCGACCCCGAAACAGAAGTGGTCATGCCCCGGATCAAAACAGACCTGGTCCGGATCTTCCAGGCTGCTGCCCTGGGTAAGCTCGATAAAATACGCCTGGCCGTTCACCCGCGCTATGCAGTAACATCCATGGTTGTGGCCGGAGGCTATCCCGGCGATTATCAAAAAGGAGATGTCATGGAAATCCCCGAAGCAGACAAAGATACCGTTATCTTTCATGCCGGCACAAGCCTGCGTGACCAGGTTACCGTCACCAATGGCGGACGCGTCATTGCCCTTACCGGGATGGGCCGTACAATGGCTTCCGCCATCCGGAAATCACAGAAAATGGCGAAAAAAGTAAAATTCAAAAACCGGTATTACAGAAAAGATATTGGACAGGATTTACAAAAATATGTAAATAAATAATTAAATTTGTTATTGAATACCCGTTAATTCCAGCGGACCGGCGCTATTTTCCTCTCTTGGGCGAGGCAGCTGCGGGGGGCGGTTTAAGGGGAAATCAATGGACTTATTTATTCTCGGATCTGACCTGTTTAACGGGCTTAATGCCTGATAAACAGTATAAATATAGATGGTATGGCATGTGGACAGTGTTCTTCAGGAAGCTGTGGTAGTATAGGTACTCTCGTTTCCGGATGCGGCAGCGGTGGATGCTCTTCGGGCGGATGCAACAAAATGAATTCCTTTGACTGGCTCTCGGGCATGAACTTCGGGAAGCCCACCTACAAAGTAGTAGAAATAAAGTTCAAAGGCGGAAGAAAAGAATACTTTATCAATAAGCAGGATATAGAGCTGCACACCGGCGACTTTGTGGTGTGCGAAATGGCCTCGGGTTATCACATCGGCCACGTGTCGCTGCAGGGCGAGCTGGTCAGACTTCAATTGCTCAAAAAAGGCATACACGATACCTCCGAACTACGGGTGATTCACCGCCTGGCTACGGAAAAAGACCTGGAAAAACATACCCAGGCCATCAACCGTGACCTCCCTACCATGTATCGTACCCGGGAGATCTGCAAAGAGCTCAAGCTGAACCTTAAGCTTTCAGAAGTAGAATTCCAGTCGGATAACTCCAAAGCCACCTTCTACTACTCGGCCGATGACCGCGTGGATTTCCGGGAGCTTATTAAAATGCTGGCCTCCGAATTTAAGGTGCGGATAGAAATGCGCCAGATCAGCCTGCGGCAGGAAGCCGGCCGTTTGGGAGGCATAGGCTCGTGCGGGCGTGAGCTCTGCTGCTCTACCTGGCTGACCGACTTCAAAGCCATTCCTACGGCAGCCGCCCGGTACCAGAACCTTTCGCTCAACCCGGCCAAGCTGTCTGGCCAGTGCGGCCGCCTCAAATGCTGCCTCAACTACGAGCTGGAAACCTATATTGATGCCATCCGGGGCATACCCGCCGTAGACAAGCCCCTCAAAACAGAAAAAGGAAACGCCACCCTTCAGAAAACAGATATTTTCAGGCGGATCATGTGGTTCAGCTACCCTGACGACACCAACTGGTATCCTATTCCCTGCAGCCAGGTAGCCGACATCCAGAAAATGAATGCCGAAGGCAAAAAACCGGTAGGACTGGAAAACCTGATGGAGCTGGCCGATGTACCCGAGGTAAAAACCGCCTCTATCAATACAGATCTGGAGCGGCTTGACAAAAAATACAAGAAAAGTAAAAAGAAAAGCAAGACCGGAGCAGCTCCCAAAGCGGTAGCCCCGGCTCCCCGCCCCGAAGCAAAAGCCAAACCCCAGGCCGCACCCGCGCCTCAGCAGGAGGGTTCACCGGAGGCCGGAGCTAAAAATAAAAAACGACGGAAATTCAGAAAGCCCGGCGGCGGCGAGAAACCTAAATCATAAACGGATCATGAAATCTATCACTCCTGTGAGCGTACTGCTCCTCTTTTTAGTTGCAGCTGCCTGTAAAAAAAGCAGCGACTTCAAAGAAATACGTGATTTCCCCAAAAACGAGTGGCTGATTGCACACAAGCAGACCTTTGAATTCACCATTACCGACACCGCACCCACATACCGCTTCAATTACCTGGTAAGAAACAGTATCTCCTACCCCTTTTACAACCTGTATCTCCAGCAGAAGCTGGTAGACAGCAGCGGCAACTTGCTGTCAGGTTCTATGGACGAGGTCATCCTCTTTGATGAAAAGTCAGGAAAACCCTACGGTGACGGCATGGGAGACATTTTTGACTGCCGTATCCAGGCGCCCAAGCTGCAGGCGATGAAATTTTCGAAGCCGGGAAAATACCGCTGGATCCTCAGCCACAACATGCGTCCTGATCCGCTGACCGGCATTATGTCTATCGGGGTGGAGGTTATACGGAACCCTCAGTAGGCCCCATAGGTTGAATTCATTTCCGGGCTTTCCTCAAAACGATGATTTATTAGTGTTAAGGGTGACGCACAAAATGTATAATAGTTTTCAGCAAAATTAAAATAATTATAATTTTCTTTGAAAAACTTATATATTGCAATCATAATCAAACACCTTTAATATGAAAAGAATATCAGACTTTACGCAATTTGGACTCTCTCATGAAGAGCAAAGGTCCGTAAAAGGGGGAAATGCTCCTTCACCACCTTGTACTGCCGTGTTATTTGTCAGAAACAGAGTCGGTTACCCACAGGGAACAACAGTGATTGTATACTTATTTGACTGCGGGGATGAGCTCACAAATATCAGCATTGGAGCTGAGGTAGTCTCATGTACTTGCAGAACATGGTAAACTAGGTGGTAGCATCTTGTAATAAATGCTCACAAGGGACTGTCTTTCTAAACTAAAAAAGACAGTCCCACTCTCTAAAGAAGTATCCCAATATTTCAAGTTCTTTATCTACATAATTAATAACAAAAGGGGGCAAGTATTAATCTCGTAAAAAAGCCTCAGCCCTTTTGTCCCTCACATCTGTCCTTTAAAAATTACCATTCTGATTAACTATATTTTAGTATATTATTAATTTTCAGGCCGTAATATTCATCTTACATCCGGTTTAATTTTATAAACTGATCTTGCAGAAAAAAGCTTTGTAATTCACAATATGTGAAAGGCGGATCATGTAACTACAAAACACGTGATAAGCATAATTTGCACTCAATCAATTAATACATAATTCTAAAAAATATACTTTTTACAAAAAATTCTAACAAATAAAACCAGGTCCTTAAATTATTATTCCGGGAAATAAATTTATTGCCAAACGAATTATTGTTTTTACAGTTTTTTTAATGCTATTTTAATAATATGCTTGCATAATAATTTTTTTTATTAGAAATTGACCCCGAATCAAACTAAATTAATAATTTTTTAACTTATGAAGAAAAGACTACTTCTACTTTTCGGAATGATTTTGTTCGGTTTGGGGACGATTTATGCGCAGACCCGGACAATTTCAGGTACAGTAAGGTCTTCTGAGGATAACAGCCCGCTTCCGGGTGTCTCAGTGATTGTAAAAGGTACAACCAACGGAACTTACACGAACGAGGACGGGAACTACAGGCTCACCGTACCTTCAAATTCAACCCTCATCTACTCCTTTATCGGCTTCAAAGACAAAGAAGTAGCAGTGGGAAACCAGAGCGTTCTTAACGTAACCCTGGAAGTTTCCAATACCGACCTTACCGAGGTGGTAGTGACGGGTGCCTATGGAACACAGCAATCGGCCAGGTCAACTACTTTCAGCGCACAGGTGATTACCAGTGACCAGCTGAACACTGTGCGTCAGAACGACTTCAACAGCGCCCTTGCCGGTAAAGTAGCCGGTATCCAGGTAAGAAGCCAGTCGGCTGCTGCCCTGGGTCGCCAGACAGAAGTTCGTCTGAGAGGTATCTCAGGCCTGAGCGGCGGCGGACCCGGCGCCCTGTATGTGGTAGACGGTACCATTTTGCCCAACGTGGATGATATCAACAATGATGACATCGAATCAATCTCTATTCTCCAGGGACCTGCCGCGGCAGCACAATTCGGTTCACAGGCAGCAGCCGGTGCCATTGTAATTACCATGAAAAAGGCTAAAAGACAGGAAGGCTTTGGGGTAACCTTAAACCTTGGGGTACAGTTTGATAACGTTTACATCATGCCTAACTACCAGAACTCCTATGCCGGTGGCTCGGGCCCGATGACCCGTTACAACTGGAAAGAAGGTGACCCGGTGGAATGGAAAGCACTGGATGGCAAATACTACCACGATTACCAGGATGACGCCAGCTGGGGTCCCCGGATGGTAGGTCAGGAGTATATTCCCTGGTATGCCTGGTACGGAGGCCACAGCCGTTCCTACCAGACCGCCAGCCTGGTACCACAGGAGAATAATTCCAGAGACTTTTTTGAAACGGGTGTAATTGTGAATAACAGTATAACTGTTAATCACGCTACCGAAAAAATGCTGTTCAAGCTGACCTACGGAAACAACTATACCAACGGTCTGATCCCGGGTTCCAGCCTGGCTAAAAATACGATCAACGTGAGCTCAACGTACGACATCTCTAAAAAACTGGAACTGTCGGCCAACATCAATTATACCAACAGGCAACTGAACGGACAGATCAATGACGGTTACTCTAACCAGTCATCAGGGTCTTTTAACCAATGGTACCACCGTGACCTGGACATGGGCATCATGAAAGAGCTGAGAGATTTAAGAACTCCCGAAGGCATTTACGCCAGCTGGAACAAATCTAATCCAACGGCCTATGATCCCACCAATCCGAGAGGTTTCTATGCAGCCAACTACTGGTACAACTTCTATACGTACTACGACCTGATTGACCTGACCAATGTAAGAGACCGTCTTTTCGGAGATGTTTCATTAACTTACAAGGTAACCAAAGACCTCAACCTGAGAGCTACCTACCGGAAACAGCAGAATACTACCTGGTACGAAGAAAAATACCGCAGCGAGCTGAATGAAAGCGGTACCCAGACCCAGGGCAACGACTCAAGGAACTACGGTTACTATTCTACCGGTACTACGTACAGCAACCGTCGCAACATCGAGCTCATTGCCACCTACAAGAAAAAAATAGCTGATTTTGATATCGATGCTATGGTGGGTACAGACTTCTTCAAATGGGTAAGCAAAGAGAACAGAGGAAACACCAACCAGGGCTTAAACGTACCTAACTTATTTGCCCTTTCCAACTCGGTTAACCAGGCTACACAGGAGAACTCCAGAACCTCGGAAGCCTATAACGCCGCATTCGGAAAACTGGCAATAGGCTACAGGAACTTCCTGTACCTGAACGGAACCTTACGGAACGACTGGTACTCTACCTTACCGCCCGATAACAACGATGTGCTCTCAAAATCATTTGGTGCCTCATTTGTTTTCAGCGAGTTTACCAAGAGTGCCCTTCCCTGGCTGAGCCTGGGTAAACTAAGAGCATCATGGGGTGAGGTTCCCCAGGCGCTGAGTGCAGGAAATTCTTTGGGTTCAGGAACTACTTTCGGTGCCTACCGTTATCCGGGTATGGCCTACAGTGTGAACCAGTTCAAATGGGGAAGCAACTTCCTGATGAACACACCTGACCAGGTAGTAGATCCGAACATTCACGGGGCAGTAAGCCAGCAAAAAGAAGCAGGTATCGACCTCGAATTCCTGAGAGGTAAATACGGGATCAACTTTACGTACTGGGACGGTACCGAAGTGGGCTTCCCATATGCCCTGACCATTAACAGTGCCAGTGGATTCAGCTCTTTATTGACCAACATCGGTAAAATCACGAAGAAAGGGATCGAGATCAGCCTGAAAGCCCAGATTCTGAACCTGCCCTACCTGAAGTGGAATGCCAATTTCAACTATGCTGACCTGATCGAAAACGACGTGGTAGAGCTGAGCCCGGAATACGGGGTTACCCAAACCGCTAACGTAGGCGCTGCATGGGGTACCGGTTTCCCTTACCAGGTACACACTGAAGGAAAGAGATGGGGCCAGTTGTACGGTAACGGTATGAAAAGAATTAACGGGCAGCCCGTTCTGAACGATGACGGTTCATTTGTAAGAGAAGGTAACCAATATTTCGGAAGTGTGCTTCCAAGATATACCGGAGGTCTCCAAAACTCACTAACTGTACTGAAAAACTTCCATGTGAACGTAAACTTTGACTACCAGTTCGGCGGTAAATTCTATTCCCTGTCGCAACAATGGGGTTCTTATAGTGGTCTTACAGCCAGAACAGCTACTGTAAACGACAAAGGCAACCCAATTCGTGATGCCGTTGCCGATGGTGGCGGGGTACACGTTTTCGGGGTAAATGCCGAAGGCAAGCCGGTTGATTACTACGTGGAAGCAAGAGATTATTTCCAGGGTACCATTGACAATAATATTGGCGACGACTACCTCTATGACCTGACCTTCATTAAGCTGAGAGAGCTGTCGATAGGTTACTCCGTACCTGTAGCAAAGCTGGGTCTTGCCAGATACTTCAATAATGCTACCATCTCTGTAGTATCCAGGAACCCGCTGCTTATCTATGCAAAATCCAAGGATTTTGATCCATCAGAAATCAGCGCTACTTATGGAGAAACAGGACAGTTACCCGGAACAAGAAGCTTAGGGGTTAATCTTAGAATTGGTTTCTAAAAAACACTAAATGACTTTATTAAGAAATATGTTATGAAAAAAATTCGTTATTATATATTGACCTCACTGATGACCGCGGGACTTACTTCGTGTGACCTGTTCTCGGACTTTGGTGATTTGAATGACAACCCGGCAGCGACGACTACGCCCATTGTGGGGGCACTTCTCTCCAATGCCATTGCAGATTCGCAGACGGGGATCGGTGTTCATGCTTTTTTAGCCAATCCCGGTTACTTTTGCCAGTACTTTTCAGAAACGCAGTATTCAAGCGCATCATTGTATGCCAATACCCAGTCTGATTTTAGCCTGATCTACAACCGGTCTCTGTATGATTTGCAGAATATCATCATCCAGGATAAAAGCAACAGCATGTCTGCCGTGGCCAAAATTCTCCAGCAGTACATCTTCTGGACCGTTACCGATCGCTGGGGAGATATCCCTTACAGCGAGGCTCTTCAGGGAGCTTCTGTTGCCCGGCCCAAATACGATACGCAGGAAGAGGTCTACAAGGGGATGATCCAGGCATTGAAAGATGCTAACGCCCTGTTTGACGGCAGCCTGATCACCGGAGACCTGGTTTACGGAGGGGATGTGGCCGCCTGGAAAAGAACCGCCAACACCATGCGTATGCTCATGGCACTGCAGCTCTCTAACAAATACCCGGACGCCAACGGTTATGCAGCTACCGAATTCAAAGCCGCTTTGACTGACCCGGCCGGGATTATCACGACCAACAGCCAGAATTTCAAGCTGAATTTTCCCGGAGGAAACTTCCCTTCGTCGTATTTTTCGCTGTATAACGGCCGGAGAGACGTTGCTCAAAGCGCTCCTATGACGTCTTTGACCAGTAGCCTCAATGACGGAAGGCAAGTTGCTTTTGGTGGAGCTACCGAAGAGCAGGGCGTTGCAGCTACCAGCGAATCTTCGGATATCGGTACCCCTTACGGAGTAGAGCGGTCTAAAGCAGAAGCCTTTACTTCTTCTAACCCCAAATGGGCAAGAGTGTTGAGAGGCGACCTGCGCGGTGCGGCCAGTTCTGTTTACATTATTACAGCAGCCCAGGCCTACCTGGCAAGAGCGGAAGCTGCAGACTTGGGCTGGACTACTGAGAACCTGAGCGAAGTGTACAAAAAAGGGATTGAGCTCTCCTTTGAGCAATGGGGTGTTGCAGCTCCTGCCAATACGTATTTTGCCCAGACTACGATAGCTGTAGGTGCTGCCGGTGCTGCTGCCAATAAGAAAAATATTGCTATACAGCGCTACCTCGCTTCTTATCCTGATGGTTTGCAGGGCTGGAATATCTGGAGAAAAACCGGTTATCCGCAGCTGACTCCTGCTCCTGATGCTGTAAGCACATCCAAGCAGATTCCTCACAGGTACTTGTATGCTGCGGGTGAATACACCTCTAACAAAGAAAGCGTTGATGCAGCAGTGGCCAGGGTAAGTGGTTCCTACACCCAGGATTCTAAAATCTGGTGGGAATAAAACAGTTAAAAACGAATTAAAGGAATTAAGATGAAAAAATATAGTATCCTATTATTTGCTATCCCGTTTCTCTTTACATCTTGTATTAAAGATGACCTGGTTAAGCTGACAGACCAGGGAAGTACTTTACTGGTAGCATCAGGTGGCGCAGAGAAAGAATTATTCTACAATGCTTTTACAGACGTTAAAAAGATTCCTCTTTTTGACATTCACCGGAATGTACCGAGCAATGCTGTGCTGAATACAGCCACTACCGTTAAGCTGAAGGCTGCTCCTGAATACCTGGAAGCCTACAATGAAGAGAACGAAACCGACTACGAATGGTTGCCTTCGGAAATCTTCACCTTTGCTGCCGTACCCGGCGTTACTGTTTCAGGTGATGAAATTACGCTGAACTATTCCCCGGGAGACTTTGCCAAAGAGATTTCCGTGAACCTGGACGGTGCCAAATGGGATCTTGCCCATAAATATGCCATGGCTTACAGGATCTCTGACCCGGGCAATGCCAAGATCTCTGATGGGAACGATGTAGTGATTACGTTTATCTCTGCCAAGAACCCGTATGACGGTATCTACAGGTATCAGACCTCCGAAAACAATACCCTTCTTCCTAACCAGGATGTTGAAGTGCAGTTGTTGACCGTAAGCCCTACAAAAGTGAAGCTGTATCCCGGCTTATTGGGTTACTACGCCAACGATGTATGGTATAACGTAGACCCTGCCACCAACCAGGTAACCGTAGAAATGGTTTCGCTTCTTCCTATTGCCACCGATCCGTCAAGCAAGTACGATCCGGATACCAAGACGTTTACACTTAAATGGACGTCGAATAGCGGTGCGAGAATTTTCGAAGAAACCATTACTTTCATCAAACCAAGGTAAGCGGTTTTGTACGGTCTTATGAAGAAAGGTGACGGATATCCGTCACCTTTCTTCATAAATTACGTCTGCTTATCCCACTCCAAACAAGCAGTTTCTCCAAAAAATTCCTCCGGAAGCAATTAAAAAAATTCACGCAAAACGCCTCAAAACGCTGCAAAACCTTGTTTTGACAAAATTTGTTATGCTATTCATTATTAATGAAAGAAATTTAATCTGCATAACTTGCAAAATACCCAATATTCGTCTTTATATTTACAGAATTGAAATCATTCTATTACGTTAATAACAATTTTATGAAGAAAAATGTACTCTTGCTTTTATCGGTACTGCTCTGGGGAATCAGCTCCTCATTTGCCCAGTCAAAAGCTGTTACCGGTCAGATCACATCTGCTGAAGATGGTTCTTCACTCCCGGGTGTATCAGTAATGGTCAAAGGTTCCACCAAGGGTACCCAGACCAATGCGGATGGAAAATACAGGCTTGAAAATGTATCTTCAGGCGATATCCTGGTTTTCACTTTCGTAGGGTTTAACCCGGTGGAAGAAACCGTAGGCTCAAGAAGCATCATTAACCTGGCCCTGTCTGCTTCCGAGTCTATGCTGGATCAATTGGTGGTAGTAGGTTATGGTACGCAGAAGCGCCAGGAATTTACCGGATCGGCCTCTACCATTAAAGGAAGTACCATTGCAGAAAGACCTGTACAAAGCTTTGTTCAGGGCCTTACCGGCCAGGCTTCCGGGGTAAACATTATCCAGCCGAACGGTCTCCTGAACAACCCTCCCGTGATCCGCGTAAGAGGTCTTAGCTCGCTGTCCCTGAGCTCCTTCCCCCTGATCGTGGTAGACGGTATTCCGATCTCTACCGGAGACGTTTCCTCCAATGCCTCTGCCAACAACCCGCTGGGCGATATCAACCCGGCCGATATTGAATCCATTGACGTACTTAAAGATGCTGCTTCTGCCGCTATTTACGGTTCAAGAGCTGCCGCCGGTGTGCTTTTGATCACTACCAAAAAAGGGAAAGCCGGTAAAGCCAAATTCTCCCTTGATACATGGGCGGGTGTCAGCAATGCGGTACGCTTACCGGATGTGCTGAATGCGCAGCAATACATGGATCACAAAAATGCCGCGATAGCCAATGCGCTGCAGTTCAACCCGAATGCCGTATCGGCATCTCAAAGAAATGAGAAAAACCAGAGTTTCCTGCCTAATTACGATGCCAACGGTAACCTGATTGATACCGACTGGTATGACGTGGTATACAGAACCGGTTTCTCACAAAACTACAACGCCACCCTGCAGGGAGGATCAGAGAAAACCACCTATTACTTCTCTGCCGGATATACCGACCAGGACGGTTTCCTTAAGGCAAACAACTTCCAGCGGAAATCGGGCCGGTTAAACCTTTCCCATGAGGCTACCCGCTGGTTGAAATTAAACATGAACATTAACTACATCAACTCCCTGAACAACGCGCCTAACAGCGGTTCTTACACGGGAGGTGCGTTTGCTACTTCCGGTCTGGGAAGGATTGCCGTGGCCCAGGTACCTAACCTCCCGGCTTACACCGCCGACGGTTCGTATAACCTGGAAAACAATACGCTGGGCAGAATGAATAACCTGCTGCCTGCACAGTTCCCTAACCCGGCTGTTCTGGTTGACCTTGATAAAAACTCGTCTGAAACAGCCCGGTTCTTTACCAACCTGGGTGCCGATATCAGGCTGATGGAAGGACTGAACTTCAAGACCTCCTACTCTTGGGATAACCGGAATACCGAAAACGCCCAGTTCTGGAATCCTTATAACGGTGACGGCTGGTCATACGAAGGTTATGCCTACAACCAGAACATAAAATCAGCAAACTGGAACTGGATCAATACCCTGTCGTACAGCAAGACGCTTGCCGAAAAGCATAACCTTAACCTGGTAGTGGGTAGCGATGCCCAGAGAACCCGTACTACCTCATGGGGGATCAACCGCCAGACCCTGGCCGATTATTTCTTTGATAACATCCAGGGGAACTATGGAACCAACCTGGCAGCAGGAAACGGTATATCGCAAATTTCATTCCTGGCCTACCTGGCAAGCCTTAACTACAATTTCGGCGGCAAGTATTTCATAAGCGCTAACTTCAGAAGAGACGGCAACTCGCAGCTTTCAGCAGCTAACCGCTGGGGTAACTTTGGCGGAGCATCTGCCGGATGGACCGTATCAGAAGAAGAGTTCTTTAAAAACTCCGGGCTGGCTAACACCGTATCCAACCTGAGAATCAAAGCCAGCTGGGGTAAAGTAGGTAACGGTAACATGCCTAACGCCTACGGTTCATTCTCCCTGTTCAGCTCAGGTATTTACGGCGACGTGCCCCTGCTCCGTTACTCACAGGCAGGTAACAGTAACCTGAAATGGGAAACCAGTGAGCAAACCAACATTGGTCTGGATCTGGGCTTGTTTAACGACAAAATCAATATCGAAGCCAACTACTACAACAAGGATATCAACAACATGATCCTTGCGGTTCAGCAGGCACCTTCCAAAGGTATTCCGGGTAACGAGATCCTGGCTAACGTAGGCTCTATGTATAACCGGGGTATTGAATTGTCTATCTCTGCAACACCGGTAAGCAAAGGAAACTTCTCATGGCATACCACGCTGAACTTCTCAACCAACAAAAACATGGTGACCGCACTGGTGACCGATGACAGCCAGCTGCTGCAAACTACCTCAAGTCTGGAATTATCCAGCATTACCAAGGTAGGGTATTCGGCTGCGCAGATCTATGGTGTGAAAACAGCGGGTGTTAACCCTGAAAACGGAAGAAGAATTTTCCTTACAAAAGACGGAAAGCAGGTACAATATCAGCACCTGGGCGGAGCCAATGCCTGGACCTACCTCGACGGAACCCCAACTACTTCTGTAGCATCTGAGCTGCAGATCCTTGGCGGAACCATCCCTACATGGTACGGTGGCTTTAACAACAGCTTTGCCTACAAAAACTTTGACCTGGCCCTGAACTTCACCTACTCCGGTGGTAACTACATCTATAACGGTTCAAGAGCCGGTCTTTTAGACCAAAGGGTATGGAACAACTCTGTTGATGTGTTGAATTCATGGAAAACACCCGGACAGGTAACCGATATCCCAAGAGCCATTTACGGGGATAACGTGTCTAACGGTTCGGCATTCCTGATTGACGCCAACGTAGAAAAAGGTGACTTCCTGAGATTACAGAATGTTACCCTGGGCTACAAGCTTCCCGCTCTATTCGGAAATTCAGGCATATCCAACCTCCGGATTTACGGACAGGTCAACAATGCGTTCCTGATCACGAAATACACAGGTGTTGACCCTGAAATCTCTACGAACGGTAACAACAACCTTTCTTCCGGTGTAGAAAGAAACTCTATTCCTCAGGGAAGACAATTCACATTTGGTTTAAATATTGGTTTTTAATTGTTTAAGATTCTATTACATATGAAAAATATATCAAAGAGAGCAGGCATATTAACACTTGTTTTGGGGATCAGCTTATCCTCATGCAAAGACAGCTTCCTGGAAGCCATACCTGAGACCAGCCTTTCAGATGCAACGGTTTTTGCTACGCCTGACCGGATATTATCGCAGGTGAACGGGTTGTATGGATCGGCCAAAAACGGTTCACTTTACGGAGGAAGATACCAGATTTATAACGATATCCGTGCCGAAGAATTCATTAACCGGACTACCAACACCGTAACGGGATACACTACCTACCAGGGCAACCAGGACCCTTCAGATACTTATATCGCCAGCTTCTGGACCCGGGGATACCTGACCATCAACATGGCCAACCTGCTCCTGGAAGGATTGGATGCCAATCCGGGGGTTGTCAGCGATCAGCTGGCTACCAACTACAGGGGAGAAGCCAAATTTGTACGGGCCTTAACCTATTTCGGACTGGTTCAGTTCTTTGCCAAGCCTTACGCGCTTGACAACGGCGCATCGCCGGGTCTTCCGTTAAGACTTAAGGGAGAAACCACTTCCGATAATAACGACCTGGCCCGGAGCACCGTTGCCCAGATTTACGACCAGATCCTGAAAGACCTGAACGAAGCAGAAGCTGCATTACCGGACAATTACAGTACTCCCGAACTAAGAACTACCCGGGCGCACAAAAATTCGGCGATTGCACTTAAAACCAGGGTTATGCTGGCCAAAAAAGACTACCAGGGCGTGATCACTGAAGCCAACAAGCTGGTTTCAGCTACCGCTCCGTTCAAGTCATCCAACCGGGTAGCCCACGAGCTGCTTGCTGATGTGGTTGCTGTTTTCAGAGCTCCTTATACCACATTGGAAAACATCTTCAGCTTCCCAATGTCGGTGAACGATGCTCCCGGAACCCAGAACCAGATCGGTTACTATTTCAATGCAGGAAACGTGGAATACTTTATCAATACAGGTCCAACCGGTATCTATAGCAATCCGCAGTTCCCGGCTACCGATGCAAGAAAATCCAAGCTGACAGTAGCAACCACATCGGTTTCGGCGAACCCTTCTTCTACCAAATTCAGCGGCGTGTCTCCGTACATTGATTATGTACCTATGATCCGTTATGCAGAAGTGTTACTGAACCTGGCCGAAGCAGAAGCAGAAGCGGGCTCCCTGGTGAGAGCCAGAGCTTTGCTGGATGCCGTTCACCATCGTTCAGATCCGACATACGATTTCGGAACACTTGATAAAGCCGGGCTTATCCAGGCTATTCTTACTGAAAGAAGGATTGAGCTTTTTGCAGAAGGATTCAGATCCAATGATATCCTGAGAAGAGCACAGCCGCTTAACTCCTTTGGTGCCGGCGCGGTGATCCAGCCTACAGACAACAGGTATATATTTGCTATTCCTGTTATCGAAACACAAACCAACAAAGCGTTATAATACAAAACGATAAAGAGGGTATCCCGTAGGGGGTACCCTCTTGCTTTATATATGAAGATCCTGTTTAAAATCACCCTGCTCCTGTTTCTGGCAGGTCATGTAAAAGGCCAGATCGCTATTTCTGCTGATCCGGTTGGCGGCGTACCCCTGCAGGGCTCTCTATATCCCGGCATAAAAGGCTCTCCCTATCTTTACGATGACTGGGAAAAAGGAACGGTAGTGTTAAAATCAGGCGAAACCTGGAAAGACCTGGAGCTCAAAGTGGATATCCACAAAAATACCGTTATTTACAAAGACCCGGAAGGCACACCGAAACAGATCGTCAAACCAATCTCTCACGTTAACTTTAACGACAAGCCCTCTCCCCTGCTGATCATGCAGAACGGCGTTTACCTGCAGCTGTCAGGCGGAAAAATATTTTTCCTGAAGAAGCTGACCAAAATCACCGTTGAAAACAAAGATTATGCTACTTCAAGCACTGAAAAATCGTTTGTAATCAACACCTCCCATTACCTGATCACCCAGCAGCTGGGCCTCAAAAAAATAAAGCTTTCGCAGTCCGATATAGAGAAAACATTGCCTGAATTCCGGAAAGCAATAAAAGACTTCACACAAACCTCAGGGCATAGCAAATTGAAAAGCGAAGAAGACTTTATTGCTCTTTTCAATCGTATCAATACCCCCGGAGATTAATCCGGCAAACACAGCTTACCGGTATACTAACCGGCTAAGCTCACGTTCATCAAACATCTCCTGTGCCAGCTCCTGCAGCCGCGGTGCCTGTATGGTATCAATTTCTGCAAAAATATCGGTCAGTGGTTCCACATAGCCCAGATCCAGTATACTTTTTGCCATCATCAGCATATAGCCCTGCTTGCTTTCTTCGGCCATGGCCAGCTGGCCTTTCAGCTGATCTTTCAGTGTCTTCAGCTGCACATGCCCCAGCGGTTTGGCCTTCAGCAGCTCCAGCTCCCGGCTGATCAGCTTAAACGCCTTTTCCAGGTTACGGGCATCTGTACCAAAGAAAATGGTAAACAACCCGGTATCGGAATAAGACACCAGACCGGCTTCAATCTGGTAAACCAGGCCGTACTTCTCGCGCAGGCTGAGGTTGAACCGGCTGTTCATTCCCGGCCCGCCCAGCAGGTTGACCAAAGCAAAAAAAGGCAGGCGTTCAGGGCTTCCCAGGGCAAAAGAGGGCCGGCCGATAGCCACCTGGGCCTGGTTATTATCTTTTTTCACCACGGCTTCCTTTTTCACGTACTGGCCGGGCTGAATACGTACCCTTGGACTCTTCCGGGCCGGTACATCCTTAAGAAACTTCTCTGCCACCCGGATGGCCCGCCTGAAATCTATATTGCCTACCACCGATAATACGGTCCTTTCCGTATCCAGGTTTTCGTAAATAAAACGGTTGAAATCTTCGCGGGTAAAGCCCTTTACACTCTCTTCCGTGCCCAGGATATTCACTCCCAGCGCATGGCCCGGAAACACAACGTTGTCAAATTCATCCTGTATGGCATCTTCGGGTGAGTCGAGATACATGGCCATTTCTTCCAGGATCACCCCCCGTTCCAGCTCCAGCTGCTTCTCCGGGAATGTGCTGTTAAAAGCAATATCGGTGAGCAGATCTACAGCCCTGACAAAGTGGTCATCCAGCACCGATGCATAAAAGCAGATCTTCTCTTTGGTAGTATAAGCGTTCAGCTCTCCGCCTACTGACTCGAGGCTATTGATAATGTGATAAGATTTGCGTTTTTTTGTTCCTTTAAACGCCATGTGCTCCCAGAAATGGGCCAACCCCGCCTGGTGCGGAAGCTCGTCGCGGCTGCCTATGTCAAACATGATGCCGCAATGCACCACCTGGGTGCCACTGACCTGCTTATGGGCTATCCGTATTCCGTTGGGAAGCGTGTAAATCCGGTATTCAGACATAAATAAATTACAAATGTATAATCAAATGATCCTGCTGGCAGAAAGCGGTTCCACCAAAACAGACTGGAGACTTCTGGGAGAAAAGGTATATTCCTTTGAAACCATAGGTCTTAACCCCTATTTTGTTAACAGTGATACAGTAGAAAAAGAATTGCTGCAGCACTTACCTCATGAAACAACATTTACCGTGCGGGAAGTTCATTTTTACGGTACGGGAATCACAGACCCGGTCAAAGGCGGGCTTATAGCACAGGGAATACGCCAGGCGCTGGGTTATCCTGTTCCGGTATATACCTACTCAGACGTGGTGGCCGCTGCCCGGGCACTCTTCGGCGACTCTGAAGGCCTGGCCTGCATCCTGGGTACCGGATCCAACACCTGTTACTGGAACGGTAAGGAGATTGCGTTCCAGGTGCCACCCCTCGGCTTCTGGCTGGGCGATGAGGGTTCAGGCGGACACCTGGGTAAATCGCTTATCCTGGGCTACCTGCACCGCGAAATGCCCGAAAGCCTGCGAAGCAAATTTGAAGCGGCTTACGGCCGCAAAGACCGCCTCGAAATTCTCGACCATGCTTATCGGAAGGAACGTCCCAATCAATACTTTGCCGGGTTTTGTCCTTTTCTGCTGGAAAACCGGCACGAACCCTGGTGTCGTGAGTTGATCCGGAACAGCTTCACGCTCTTCTTCGAAAAATACCTTTTAAAATATCCGCAGCTGAAAAATGTTGAAACCGGCTGCGTGGGCTCCATAGCCTGGTATTTTGGTACTGAGCTTCGGGAAGTAGCAGCCGGCTACGGACTGGAGATCGGTAAGCTGATCCGGAAACCCGTTGACGAGCTGGCCCTTTACCATCAACCCTGAAAAATACGATAATTTTACATCATTCCGGGCTAAAAGTATAAACCTTTCCCCGCACAAAAACCGTATCTTTGCACCATTAAAAATTTTACTAATGGGTAAGTTAAGTACAGCGCTGAAGGAGAAATGTCCTCGCTGCGCTGAAGGTGATTTATATGTATATACCAACCACCTGCCTTTTTCTAAAAAACCTTTCCAGATGAAAAAATATTGTCCGGAATGCGGTTTAAAATACGAAAAAGAAGTAGGTTATTTTTACGGGTCCATGTTCGTTTCCTATGCGTTGAACGTGGCCCTTTTCGTAGCTATCCTGCTTATTTATCTTTTCCTCTTCAGGGAACACTATGGCTGGGAGTATTTTGCAGTAGTTTATCTTCTGGCTACTTTCCTGCTGACGGGGGTAATCTTCCGCTGGTCAAGATCCTTGTGGCTGGCCGCGCTGGTAAAATCAGAACCCGGGAGAAAAGATGAGAGAAACCTGGAAATCATCAAAACAGAACCCAATATCGGGAAATAAGAAAAGGCCGGTCAGAAATTCTGACCGGCCTTTTCTTTTCAGATTCCTTTATCTCCGTGTAACTACACTTTGATTTCAACATCAACACCTGCAGGAAGCTCCAGCTTCATCAGCGCGTCTACTGTCTTCGGACTGGCCGAGAAAATATCAATAAGTCTTTTGTAAGTACTTAATTGAAACTGCTCTCTTGATTTTTTGGAAACGTGAGGAGAACGCAATACCGTAAATTTCTCGATACGGGTAGGAAGCGGAATAGGACCGCTCACTGTAGCACCTGTAGATTTAACCGCTTTAACGATCTTCTCTGCTGAGTTATCAACCAGGCTATGGTCAAATGATTTCAGCTTAATTCTGATTTTTTGTGACATTTGGTTCTGCTGTTTTTAAGTTGGAAATACCGTATGAAAGAACCATTTACTCCATACAGGGCCACAAAATTAGTTATTATTTTGCTTAATGTAAAAACTTTCCTGATTTTTGAGAAAAACATTCCGAATGCTGGGCTTTTCCAACGCAAAAATCAACCTGGGACTGAATATCATTGAAAAGCGACCCGATGGCTACCACAACATTGAATCGGTCTTTTACCCCGTGGGATGGACCGATATCCTGGAAGTGCTGCCGGCTGAAACCTTTACCTTTACTACTTCAGGGCTGCCGGTACCCGGTGAAGCCGCTCAGAACCTGGTTGTAAAAGCCCGGAACCTGCTCCCTCCCGCGCAGGGCAACGTAAAAATCCATCTCCATAAAATACTGCCCATGGGTGCCGGTATCGGCGGAGGCTCTTCCAACGGTGCCTTTGCCCTGAAGCTCATGAATACCGTGCTGAACCTGGGCCTCCCTGCAGAGCAGCTCCTAAACCTGGCAGGAAACCTGGGCAGTGACTGCCCGTTTTTTATCGATAACCGGCCGGCCTTCTGCTACGGCAGAGGTACTCAGTTTGAAACCACCGGTCTCAGCCTGAAGGGAAAATTCCTGGTTATGGTCAACCCCGGCATCCATATTTCCACCGCTGAAGCCTATGCCGGCATCACACCGCGTAAACCGGCTGTATCGGTAAAAGACCTGGTCATGCAGCCGCTGTCAGAATGGAAAAACCGGCTGGTGAATGACTTTGAAGCCCCCCTCATCACGAAATATCCGCTGATCGGTGAGCTTCGCCAGGCGCTCTATACGCACGGCGCCCTCTATGCCTCCATGACCGGCAGCGGCTCTACCGTGTATGGCATCTGGGAAAAAGAAACAGACCTGAGCCGTTTGTTTGCAGATTATACCTATTGGTCAGGCTATTTAGACTAAAAAAACAAATTGTATGGAAATTCAGGAAGCACAGGAAATCGTTGATGAATGGATAAAGACCGTTGGGGTGCGTTACTTCAATGAGCTGACCAATACGGCCATCCTGATGGAAGAAGTAGGCGAAGTGGCCCGCATTATGGCCCGGAGATACGGCGAGCAATCGGAAAAACCCTCTGACAAAGACAAAGACCTGGGCGATGAGCTGGCCGACGTGCTGTTTGTGCTCATCTGCCTGGCCAACCAGACCGGTATTGACCTCACGGCCGCTTTTCACAAAAACCTGGAAAAGAAAAACATACGCGATACCCGGCGGCACCATCAAAACCCTAAGTTAAAATGATACAGGCGCTCTGGAAGAATAAAAAAGTGGTGGTTTTCTATTACCTCCTTTCGCTTCTTTCAGCACTTATAGTGGCTATTCCCTTTTACCGCACCCTGCAGGAAGGCACGGGCTACAGCCTGGCGCCGGAGGCCCTGGTAAAAGATTTCGACTTCATGATCTTTACCGATACCCTGCGCGTACTCTCCGAAAGCCTGCTCCCGTTTATTCCGCAGCTACTTCTCCTGGCGGGTATAACCGCATTGGCCGGTATTTTCTTCTCCGGCGGGGTCATTGATGCCGTCATGAACGATCGCTTCCGGGTTCGCCGCTTTTTTATCTTCAGCGCCAGGTTCCTGAATCGCATGCTGATGCTGGGGATGATCCTGGGTTCGCTTGCCCTCCTTTCCGCATGCATCGCCGTTCTCATCTCGTGGCTGATGATGAAGCTCATTCCCACGCCTGACCACCGTGAGGCTGTTCTTCTGCACGTACCCGCCGTTATTTTCTTCCTGCTCTGCCTGGCAGGCCTTTTCCTTCTCTGGGATTACTCCCGGGTGATCCTGGTAAGCCGCCGGGAAAAAAGCATCTTCAGGGCCTTGGCCGGAGCTTTCCGCCTGTTGAGCAGCTCCCGTCGCCCTCTGCTGTTTTTCCTGTATATGCTGGCGGCCGGGCTGGTAGGCCGGGGCCTCTATCTCCTGCCTGACCACCTCATCGGCATGACCACTCCCCTGAAGATGATCCTGATGATCATCATCCAGCAGGCATATATCTTTTATCGCGTATTTATCCGTTTGCTGCACATCAGACTGGCCGGTTCTGTAAAAACCGCAACCCCGATGTAAACCTTCAGTGCCCCGTTTTTGTTATACATCAAAAGACTGACCGTGGAAGATCAAATTATCAATAAAGTAGCGCTGAGCGGGCTTGTTACGCTTGACCTGGAAGAGCATTACCCTGCCGGAGAACGGGTCATATACGATATAAAAGATAATCTCTTTATGGGGCTTATTCTCAAAGAAAAGGACTTCCGCGCTTTTTTGAAAGAACACGACTGGTCGCAGTATACCGGTAAGCATGTAGCCATTACCTGCAGCGAAGAGGCCATTGTGCCGCTATGGGCCTATATGCTGTTGACGGTTTACCTCGAGCCTTACGCCAACACCGTGATTTTCGGTAATGCGGAAGACCTGGAGAAAAAGCTCTTTGATCAGGTGCTCAACACCCTTGACCTGGAACAATACCGCGATGTTCGCGTGGTGGTAAAAGGCTGCAGCGATAAGCAGATCCCTCCCTACGTATATGTAGAGCTTACCCGGCGGCTGAGACCCCTGGTCAAAAGCCTCATGTTTGGCGAACCCTGCAGTACGGTACCCCTTTATAAACAAAAACCACTGAGCCGTGGCTGATTTCTTTAACCTCAAAAGCATCTTTTTTACGGTCTTCGGGTATGAAATGAGCCACCTGGAATTCTGGGCCACACTTACCGGCGGGCTGGCCGTATGGCTTTCCGCCAAAGAAAACGTATGGTCATGGGTGGTAGGCCTCTTTAACGTCAGCCTGGCTTTCATCATGTTTTACCAGGCTCAGCTTTATCCCGACATGTTCCTGCAGGTTTTCTTTTTCATCACCAATATTATCGGGTTCTGGCTCTGGAAATTTCCCCGGGCCGATAAGGCCAATCAAAACAAAGAGCTTCGCATCACCCGGCTTTCAACCGGCAGCTACCTGCTCTTTATGGCTGTAGTGGCAGTGGTCACCCTACTGTTTGGCTACTTTGCAGGCAACCTGCACGAAATCTTCCCCAACCTTTTCCACCTGCCCAGCGCTTTCCCGTATATCGACTCTTTCATACTTGTGGCCAGTATTGCCACCACTTTCCTGATGATGAACAAAAAAGTGGAAACCTGGTGGATGTGGCTGCTGATTGATATCATCAGCTCTATTCTTTATTACAACAAAGATATAAAGCTGTATGCCCTGCTTTACCTGGTGTTCTGTTTTATCGCTACCTTCGGAGCCATTGACTGGACAAGAAAATACAAAGGCTATGAACTTACAAAATAAGAAATTACATTTGCATCGGACTTATTGCTGCACAAATTTGCTTTTGTGCCCGTAAGGCCTTAATCCATGAAGTTAATTTGAGATGAACAGCTTGAATCTGAAACCCATAGACCGGGTTTCCACCCTGACAAAGGAAGATTTTGTAAAGAACTACTTCATTCCGCAGAAGCCGGTAGTCATAGAACGCCTTACCGGTGACTGGCCGGCCTATGAAAAATGGCATCTGAACTACATCCGCGAAATAGCAGGCGATAAAATGGTACCCATCTATGATGGCCGGCCCATCACGCATAAGCAAAAGGTGAACGAGCCCAACCTGCATATGAAGATGTCGGAATACCTTGATATCATGGAAAAAGGGCCTACTCCGTACCGTATCTTCCTCTATAATATCATGAAAGAGGTACCCCAGCTGAAAGAAGACTTCCGCTGGCCTGACATCGGGCTGAACCTGGTAAAGCAGCTGCCCATGCTGTTTTTCGGGGGCGAGAACTCCAAAGTCTTTATGCACTTTGATATCGACTACTCGGATATCCTTCATTTTCACTTCCACGGTAAAAAGCAGTGTATCCTTTTTCACCCGGAGCAGACCCGGTTCCTGTATAAGATTCCGCATGCCCTGATCTCGCACCAGGCCATTGACTTTGACAACCCGGATTTCAACAAATTCCCGGCATTAAAATACGCTGAAGGCCTTATCTGTGAGCTGAACCACGGAGAAATGCTGTACATGCCCGAAGGATACTGGCATTATATGAAATACCTGACGCCCAGCTTCTCCATGAGCCTCCGGGCACTGCCCAAAAAGCCCAAATACCTGGCGCTGGCAGCCTATAACGTGATCATTCAGCGCTATTTTGATAACTTTATGCGGAAAACGCGGGGACAGGCCTGGATGGACGAGAAAAACGAGCGGGCCATTTCCGAAACCCATAAAAACCTGGGCATAGAAGCCTGATACGTTAAGGAAGGGGCCACGCGCCTCTTCCTGCTCATTCAACCCATCCAAAACTATCCACCCGGAACTAACCACTCGGAACTAACCACTCAGAACTACTTTATCCACCCCATCTTCCACCTCACCCACCTCGAAGCCTTCATCACCCATGCCGGAACCAGGTGATCGCGGATCACCTCTTTCAGATGCGGGATATCCGGATACATAAGAGATATATAGGTAAAAGCCGTTCTGAGCCGTTTGAAGTACCGGTCTTTCAGCTGCCTGGAATTCAGCAGCAGGTAATACCAGCCGCCCAGGTTCCGTTTGAAAAGAGCATTAAACCGGTAGCCGGTATCCCGGTTCAGGTTAGTGTACATCATGATGCGGTTTTCCAGGAATACCGCATCGTCTTTGTGGTCGGTATTGCTGGCACCGGCCGCGTGACGGCGGTAGGCGGCCGTAACATCGGGCAGAAATTTGATCTTGCCGTAACGGGCAGCCAGCATGATCATGGGAATATCCCCGCTCTTGGTTTTGTAAAACCAGGGCTGAACCGGGAAGATCGAGCTCATGGTATAAAAGAGCGTGGCCGTTCCCATAAACCAGATCTCCTTCTCGCCGATCAGGTCTTTCAGCTCAAACACATCCTTTTCCAGGTTCCCGTTCAGCAGGTACGGTACTCCTTCCCCGTCAAAAAATTCTACCCGGGTATTGGTAAAGCAAATGGAAAAATCAGGATTAGCCTCCATGAAGTCGGCCTGCTTCTGCAACTTATACGGGTCGATCCAGTAGTCATCCCCTTCCAGGGCGGCCATATACTTCCCCCGGCAGTTTTCCAGGATACGGATCGAATTCGGCTGAGGTCCGCCGTTTTTTTCTCCGCGTACCACCCGCACCAGCTCCGGGTACCGGGCGGCATACTCGTCAACAATAGCCGACGTGCCGTCAGTAGAGCAATCATCGCCAATGATGACCTCAAAAGGGAAAGTGGTTTCCTGGGCAATTACGCTCTCTATCGACTGCCGGATAAACTTAACGTGATTGTACGTCAGTAAATGTACACTTACCAATGGATGGGTCATATCTCTTCTTCTTGCCGGAAAATTGCCTGTTGAGTGTGTCTGAAATTCAGCTGTAGCCATTAGCTACCCGGCTTGTTCCTGACGAATACCGGGTTGCTAAAGGCCGGCAGCTATTTATTTCATTAACTCCTTAATATCCTTGATAATCTTATCCGCCAGGTTCCCGGCTGTAGTTTCGAACTCGCTTTCGGCGTAAATCCGGATGATGGGCTCTGTGTTGGATTTCCTCAGGTGCACCCATTCCTTATCGAAATAAATCTTCACACCGTCGCGGGTATCGATCTCATACTTGGCGTACTTGCCCCGGACTTTTTCCAGGATCAGGTCTACGTCAATGCCGTTTTCCAGCTCGATTTTCTTCTTCGCTATAAAGTAAGAAGGGTATTTCTTGCGCAGAAAACCGACCGGCTTATCAAATTTGGCCAGGTGCGACAGGAACAGGGCAATGCCCACCAGGGCATCACGGCCGTAATGAAGTTCCGGGAAAATAATCCCGCCGTTGCCTTCACCGCCAATGATGGCCTTTACTTCCTTCATTTTTTCCACTACATTCACCTCGCCCACCGCAGCAGAAAAATACTCTCCGCCATGGTGAACGGTAATATCTTTCAGGGCCATGGAAGAAGAAAGGTTGGAAACGGTGGTATTCTTTTGCTTCTTATTGATGCTTAACACGTAATCTGCCACGGCCACCAGGGTGTATTCTTCACCGAAAGGCTCACCGTCTTCACAGATCAGGGCCAGTCGGTCTACATCCGGGTCTACCACGATTCCCAGGTCATAATCGCCCTTCTTCATTTCCGAAGAAATCTCCCTCAGGTTTTCAGGAAGAGGCTCAGGGTTATGGGCAAAATGCCCGTTAGGCTCACAATTCAGCTCTTTGATCACTTCCACGCCCAGTGCCCGCAGCAATTTCGGAACGGCAAAACCACCCGAAGAGTTAACGGCATCCACCACTATTTTAAAGCCGGCTTTACGGATCGCCTCCGTATTGACCGATGACAGGGCCAGGATAGCCTCGATGTGCTTATCCAGGTAGGTGGTATCCTCCTCGTATTTTCCCAGTTGCTTTACTTCCACAAAATGGAAATCTTCTCCATCGGCCCGTGCCAGCAGCTGTTCTCCTTCAGCGGCCGAGATAAACTCTCCTTTTTCATTCAGCAGCTTAAGGGCATTCCATTGCACCGGGTTGTGGCTGGCTGTAATAATAATTCCTCCCGCAGCATTTTCCATCGGAACGGCCATCTCCACCGTTGGGGTGGTAGACAGTCCCAGATCCAGCACATCAATGCCCATACCGTTTAAAGTGGCGCACACCAGGTCAGAAACCATCTTCCCGGAAGGCCGCGCATCACGTCCTACCACTACTTTCCTGTTTCCCCCGGCCTTCTCCGGGAGCATCCCGGCAAACGCCGCTGTAAACTTTACTACATCTAAAGGAGTAAGGCCTTCTCCGCTTTTTCCACCTATTGTACCTCTGATACCGGATATTGACTTAATTAATGTCACGAAAGTTTAAATTAAGGGTTCAAAATTAAATAAAAATCTGCTTCGTAATTCATCTTCTTCTTACACTTTTTCCCTAATGGAAACGTAAGTCTCCAATTCTGACTCCACTCCCGGCGTACCCCTGAAGCTGCCCCTCACCGGGCTTACTCCCGAAGGTTCCAGCGAGTTGGCCAACGCAATGTAATTTTCGTTGACCGATTGCCCTTCGGTAGGGTCAAATCCGCGCCAGCCCCCACCCGGCAGGAAAACTTCTACCCAGGCATGAAGATCATGCTCATGCCGGTTGCTGCCAAAAAGATACCCGCTGACAAACCGGGCCACCAGCCCGTGCGCATTACACAACGCCATCATCAATACCGAAAAATCACGGCACGAACCACTGCCCAGGCGGAGTGTTTCTTCCGGCTTCATGGCCTCGCCCCGCTCCCTGGATATATAACGAAAATTCTTACTGATATATGTTGCCACACCCGACAGAAAGTCAATCGTACTATATCCCGCCTCTTCTGCCAGCTGCGTGCTGAGCGCCTGCACGGCCGGGTTCACCGGATTTACCGCAAAATAAATATCGGTATACCTTCCCAGCTTCTCCGGATACCTGAACGGCAAATTAGCGGATTCAAACGGAAAAAAAATAAAATCAAAGGTGTTAAAATTACTACTCTCAATAGTAAATGCGGTTTTTATCTCAAACAGGCGGGTATCGATATTCACAAAGCACACATGCTGGATGTTGCCCTCCTGGTCAATGTTCCTGATCAGCTTGTCGGCCTGGGGTAAAACACTCAGCTCATACGAAAGAAGGCGCTGGTAAGGCGTAAGGTTCGGAGTAAGATAAAAATAATGCGGGTTCAGGTGAACAAACCCGCTGTACCGGTAAATTAACCTGTGCTCAACTTCCAGAATCATACCTGTCTCTTTCTTAATAAAGGATCTATCCAGTCTACCGGCAGCTTCTGCACTGAATTTTTCAGGAGGGCATTCCACTGGTAGGAGATATGCTCCAGGTCCTGCTTCTCGTACATATGCTCCACAATATTGAAGCTGTCTTTCTCGTACAGCAGCACATCGATCGGAAAATCCACATCGTTAGCGCTTACCCGCGTCGAATCAAACGCCAGGAAGCCCAGCTTCAATACCTCGTCAAGCGGTGTGGTGTATTTGATATTCCGGTACAGGATGGGTTTCCCGTACCCTGAATTCCCGATAATAATAAAAGGTGACCCTTCTGAAACCTCTATCCAGTTGCCTTCCGGGTACAGCAGGAACAGCTTGTGCTCCTTATCTTTTTCCAGCTGGCCGCCTACAATGGCAGATAGGTTGAACATCAGTCCGGCCTTCAGCAGGATGGCCTCGTCTTCTTCCCGCACTTTCTTCAGCTTCTGACCAAAAGAATTGACCGCCTGGTAAAGCTTGTCAAAGCCCGAGTCTTCATTTTCAAGCACTTCCTCAAAATAGGTCAGGGCCTTGTCACGAACCGACCGCAGCCCGGCGGTCATGATAAACAGCGAATGGTTCTGTACCTGGTGGATGGAGACCTTCTTTTCGCTGGAAACCTCGCTGCCGGAAGTTATTCTCCTGTCGGCCAATGCTATCAGCCCGTCGGCTGTCTTTACCCCTAGACAAAAAGTCATTTAATCTGTGTTAGTTTTCAACTGCAAATGTAACCGATTTTTAACCCTGGGCCTGCCATCCGATGGTGCCAGGGTCAAAATACACTTTATATATCTCCGAATCCACTTCGTTGTTCTTGATCTGGAAATCGTTCAGAAAGCTGTGCAGCCCCGTACCCATGATCTCCGAAGTCTCCGTAAAGTCGATACAGTGATTCAGCTCCGAGATACTTTTTTCTGCCCGGTTCCGGTAGCCGTTCTGCGGCCGCGAGCCTGAAATCCTGTACAGGGCGTATTCGGCTTTTTTGATCGAGTGGCAAATGGCCCGCGGGAAATACCGGTCTTTCACCAGGAACTCGATGATATTATCCTGTTTCAGGCTTTTATACTGCTGGCGGTACATGTTAAAGGCGCTCACCGACTTCAGCACGGCAGCCCAGATGAGCAGGTCCTGGGAGTTAACATGCCGGGTATCTGACACGGTTTTGAAATTAAAGTAGCCGATATCCAGGAAACGGGAGGTTTTATCAGCCCTTTCGATAAACTTGCCCATCGTAAAAAAATAATATGCCTCGTTCCGGGTAAGGCAGGCATCAAGCATGCCGGTCAGAAACTGGCACTGCTGCTTGATCCCGTCATAAAACTCCATCATGCTTGCCGTATCATGATGCGAGTTGAAGGTATAATTCTTAAAGCCCAGGTAAAATTTATTGATCGACTCCCAGAACTCTTTGGGCACCACTTCTTTCACCGTCCGCACATTCTCCCGGGCATTTCCCAGCATACTGTAAATCGAATTGGGATTCAGGGAGTCAAACGTGATAAACTCAATGATCTTCTCCTCCGAATCGTCTCCGTACAGGGCATCGTATACCTGCCTGTCATGGGTAGCTTCCAGCAATACCTTCCAGTGATCGGTGATCACACCGGGCAGGTCGTACGAAAGGTTAATATTTACGCTCATAAACCGGGCGTAATTCTCTATCCGTTCAATATAACGGCCCATCCAATACACCGAATTGGCAACTCTCGACAGCATGGCATCTTAAGATTCTGCAGAAGGTGTTCTATCTGCCCCCCGCTGAAATTAAATTCTGAAAAAAGCGAATATAGCAAAAGAAATACCACATAAAGGTACCTTTATCATTTATCTGTTATCTTTTTGGAAAATAATCTTACAGTTTATTACATTTGTTCAATTTAATTACCCCGAACACCTTTGATACTCTCTGAAAAAAACTCGATTGCCAAAAATTTCCTGGCGGAGATCCGTGATAAAAGGATCCAGAAAGACTCCATGCGCTTCCGGCGTAACCTGGAACGGATGGGCGAGATCTTTGCCTATGAAATTTCCAAAACCATGGATTTTACCCCTATTGAAACAGAAACCGTTTTGGGTGTAAAATCAACCGAAAAAACCATTGATGAGCCGGTGGTTGCCACTGTGCTCCGGGCTTCCCTGCCGCTTTTCCAGGGAGTGATCAACTACTTTGACAAAGCAGAAAGCGCATTTATCGGGGCCTATCGCGGAGCGCACGCTGAGAAAGAAGATTTTGAAGTAGAGCTCGACTATATCACCAGTCCGTCGGTGGAAAACAAAACGCTGATCCTCTGTGATCCCATTCTTGCTACCGGGAAATCGCTGGAGAAAGCCTACCGCAGCCTGACCCGTTACGGGAAGCCCCGGGTTACGCATATCGTTTGTGTTATTGCCAGTGTAGAGGGCATGAACTACATCCGGACCCGCCTGCCCGAATGCCGGCTTTGGGTAGGTGATGTAGACCGGGAGCTGAACGACCGGTTTTATATTGTACCGGGGCTCGGAGACGCCGGCGACCTGGCTTTCGGCTGCAAGCTATAAACTCGGAACTAACCTACTCGGAACTATTATACTTATGAAATCTGAAAAAACAGACCTCCAATACCTGTTCAGCATGCCTGTCATTATTGCTGCGCTGGGCTATTTTGTAGACATATATGACCTTCAGCTATTCGGCATCGTGCGTATTCCCAGCCTTGAGAGCCTTGGTCTCAGTCCGGCGGAAGTGGACACCGTCGGCGTAAAAATTATCAACTTCCAGATGATCGGCCTTCTCCTGGGCGGTATCCTGTGGGGAGCGCTGGGCGACAAAAAAGGTCGCCTTTCTGTACTCTTCGGCTCTATTATTACCTATTCACTGGCCAACATCGCCTGTGGCTTTATTCCCCATTTCCATTTTATGGACAAGGTGGAAGCCTACAAGTGGCTCCGTTTCATAGCCGGAATAGGCCTGGCCGGAGAGCTGGGGGCCGGCATCACCCTGGTTTCCGAAGTGCTGCCTCCGCGCCTCCGCGCCAAAGGCACCTCACTGGTAGCAGGGGTCGGGCTTTTCGGCGCCGTGGTGGCCAACTATACCGTCCAGTTTTCAGGCCAATGGACCGTGGCCTACCTGGTAGGCGGTGCCATGGGCGTGCTGCTGCTCCTGCTCCGGGTAGGTGTGCTTGAATCCGGCATGTTCAAATCCATGCAGCAAAAAGACGATGTCATCAAAGGAAACTTCTTTGCTTTTTTCACCAACCGCGAACGCTTCTTTAAATACCTCAAATGCATAGGAATAGGACTGCCCACCTGGTTTTGTATCGGCATACTGGTTTACCTGAGCAACCAGTTCGGCGAAGCCCTGGGTATTCCTGAAAAAGTGATCCCCGGCATGGCCATCATGTGGGCGTATGTGGGCATTTCTGCCGGCGACCTCCTCAGCGGCTTTATCAGCCATTGGATGGAATCCCGGAAGAAGGCCATCGCTTTTATGATGGGAATGTCGTTCCTGGGGGTGCTCTATTACCTTTTCGGCGGGATGAAAAGCATTACCACCGTATACATCGTATGTGTGTGGCTGGGTTTCTGGACGGGCTACTGGGCCATGTTTGTTACCGTAGGTGCAGAACAGTTCGGTACCAACCTGAGGGCTACAGCCGCTACCACCATTCCGAACATGGTACGGGGTGCCGTAGTGCTTATGACTACCCTGTTTATGTATTTCAAGCCCACCGTAGGCACTATTATGGCAGGAGCCCTCGTAGCAGCCCTCTGTTACGGCTTAGGGTTTTACTCTACCATCACCATTAAAGAAACGCATAACAAAGACCTGAACTACCTGGAAGACTGATCCTCCAGCTCGGTTCTGAAAAACAGCAGCGAAAGCAGCCCGGATAAAACAAAATACCCGGCCAGGATTTCTTTACCTTCAGGATACCCGGTAAACAGGGGCTCCCAGAAAGAAGTATCGTAAAGCATATAAAGACCAAAAGCATTTTTTAACAGCTCAAAGAACAGGAAAGAACGGTTCCTGTCCATAAAATCGGTATATGCATATACGTTCAGGAAGATCAGGAAGCCGAACGTCATCAGGCCGTAAACGTCCAGTACGGCCACATGGCCAAAAAACCATACCAGCATCAGGAGGGTAAACAGGAACTGCAGCCAGATAAAGGTGCGCCCGGCCGGGGAAAACTCGGTACGGTATTTCTCGAAATGATAAGGGTCTTCGATTTTTTGTACAGGATATTTCTCTTCAAACCCTGCCGGCCGCCAGCCGGTAGGCATAAACCAGATGCGCAGCTTGTCTTTTATGTTTTCAGCCCGCCACGCATCGCTGATCAGCAGCGCCAGGTGCTTGAAATTGATTTTCATGGGATTCCACGTGCTCATAGGCCGGGTTACCCCGTAAACGGGTGGAGAAGAGGGCAGCTCTTCCTGGAACGTACCGAACAGCTTATCCCAGAAAATAAAGATCTGCCCGTGATTCTTATCAATATACTCCTTGTTAATGGCGTGATGTACCCGGTGATGGGAAGGAGTTACTATGATCTTTTCCAGGAAACCCATCTTACCGATATAAACGGTATGGTACCAGAACTGGGCAAACAGGTGCAGCGGTGCTACTACCGCAATTACCTCCGGTTTCACGCCCAGGATAGCCGCAGGAACCAGGAAAAAGGAAAAAATATTGACAAAAACCGAAATGCTCTGCCGCAGGGCACAGGCCAGGTTAAACTCTTCACTGCTGTGATGGATCACATGCCGGTTCCAGAGGAAATTAATGCCGTGCGACAGCCGGTGTACCCAATACCCGGCAAAATCAAGCGCAAAAAAAGCCGTCACATACACCCAGAAGGTAGACCGGATCTCGAAAACAGCCACATGCCGGTAAAACCACTCGTACCCGAGAATGGTCACACTCAGCCCCAATACATCTTTTAATACATTGGTATACCCCGAGCTCAGGCTCGAAATAGTATCCATTGTCCTGAACTCATGCCCGAACTTCAGGTATCCGTACAACTTTTCCGAAAGTACCAGCACCAGGAAAACCGGTGCGGCAATTAACAGGATTTTGGCATAACTCTCCATTATTTACCAGCCATTTTCGCAAAAATAACAATAAACCTTGTCATTCCGGAAATGCCTGCCCCTTAAAATGCATTAATATTTTTATACCGCATCCTCATAAATTTATAAAACTTATTTCGGGAAATATGAAATCCTGTGTAAATTTGTGGTATTATCGATCATTGGAATAAACAAACCCTCCATGAAAAGAACCTTACTACTCATTTCATTAGTTCTGATCTCAGTTTTCACGTATGCACAGGTGAGTGTACCTACAGGTGTAAAGGCTCAGCAGGTTGACCTGGAAAATAAAGCACTGATTGAATGGACGGCTCCCACAGGCGGTCCAGTGGCCGGTTATAAAGTTTACTATAACATTAAAGGGGCTACCACTACAGACTCTGTAAGAGTAACCACCACCAATCATACCCTGACAGGCCTGACCGCTGACACGGTTTACGTGATAAAAGTCAGAGCCTTCAAAGTAACTACCAGTCCGGCAGATACTACCTATTCTACCTACACTACCCCGGTGAATGTGGTCATTTCCAAGCCGCTGGTGGCACCGGAAATTGCAATAGAGCCTTCTTTCACCACACCCGAACGCATCACCATGCGCCTCATCGATGCCAACCTGTACGAAACCGGGTTTGAAATCAAGCTGGAGAGTGACGGCCCGGATATTATACTTACCGCCGGTAAAGCTACTCCCGAAATAGTGGTGAATGCCCAGAGCCTGAAGCCCAAAACCAAATACAAGATTACGGCAAGAGCTATCCGGAAAGTAAGCGAAACGGTCACCCATAACGGCCCGTGGTCGGAAGTCAAATATGAAACCACCAAAACCGCCCTGCCTCCTGCTGCCGTAAACTTTAAAAAAGAAGCCGATTGTCCTTACGGTGTTGCATTCACGTGGGACTACTCCGAGCGTTCGGAAGACATCACTTACGTGGTGGTGCAATCGTCATTTGACGGGTGGAACTTTACCAATATCGGTTCAGTACCTGCCAACGAAAAATTCTTCTACTACAGCGGTGCCGAACCGGGGGTAAATTACTTTTACCGGATCAATACCCAGAACAGCACAGGAGAAACCTATTCTGCGCCTTTCCAGATATTTACGCAAGCATACACAGCCCCTAACCCGCCACAGAATCTCCGGTCAATTGAGAAATATACTGACTTCCTGACCGTAGCGTGGGATCCGGGTATTGAAGATAATGTGTGTAAAACCAATATTATTGCCAATACGGAAATCGCTGTCCGTATCAATGGCGAACCCATGAAGGTAGTGGCCAATGTTCCGATCTGGATCAAGAGCTACAAGATTGAAGGCCTGAAACCCAATGATGCCGTAGAGATTTTCTTCAGAAACTATAGCGACAAAGGGCTTTACAATGACCAATGGGTTTCTTTCAGGGATACTACCTACGGCCCGCCTTCTAAACCTCTGCACTTTATTGGCGTTCTGAATAAAAACAATTTTGGTGAGCAGGTGCTTTACCTTTCCTGGGATGACACCGCCGATGAAGCCCAATACTATATTGAACGGTCAACAGACAAAGTAAACTTCACCCTGCTCGCCTTCCTGAAGCAGGATCAGACCCGTCTGCCCGATACCTGGTTACAAGAAGGGGTAGACTATTATTACCGCGTCAAGGCTGAAAACTGGGCCGGATCATCGCCTTATTCCGACATAATCGGACCCTTCAATATCGACTATACCTCCGCTCCCAATGCACCTTACGGGCTCGTAGCCATGAAAAATGGCAACGGTGTGGACCTGACATGGATAGACGACACCATCAAAGAGAAAGGGTATATAATAGAAAAATCTGTTGACAATGAAAATGCCTATGTACAAATAGGTGAGTTGGGAAGAAATGCCGTTTCTTTCCGCGATGCGAACATTTCAGCCGGGAAAACCTATTTCTACCGGGTGAAAGCATGGAACGACACGTTTGGATCATCACAGTATTCAAAATCAGCGAAAATAGAGATTCCGGCTGCTACCTCCGGTTTTGTCTTTGATGCTACCGTATACCCGAACCCTGTTTCGGAAACACTGAACATCAAAGCCGAAGGTATCAACAGCAATTCCGCGTATCACCTGCGGGTTTTCGATCCCAACAACCAGCTGGTTATTGACAAAGAAATCCGCTTCGGGCAGGAAAACACGGCCAGCGTGGCGATCCGCTCCCTCGCTCCCGGAGCCTACAATCTGGTTCTCTCCAGCGGAAAAGAAAAAGTTTCCAGGAAGATTGTCAAGCTTTGAGATTATCCTCTATAGAAAAGGGCCGGAAGAAATTCCGGCCTTTTTTGTTTAACCGGCCGGGAGAATACCCTTTATTTTTTATCTGCAGACAATTAATTTTCAAAAAAGAGCCCTGGTATTTGTAAAACACAGGCGAGTAGTTCAAATTTACTCCCCTAATCCATGCGCTCATGAATCTGTTCACACGCCTCCTGGCAGCATGTTTTATCTGCTGCCGTCTTTCTGCACAGGATCCTTATTTTGTGCAGGATATATCTGCCGACAAAGCCCATCCCTGCCGGGGAGAACAGGTACTGCTCTCGGCGCAGGTGGTACAGGCCGCCTTTTACGAGTTCCAGTTCCGGGATCCGCAATCGGGTGAATGGATTCATTTATCCTCAGGAAACACCGATACCACCTTATCGGTTATTGAGCACCTCTTTCCTTCCGTTCAGGCTTCGCTTACGGTACGGATCGTATTGAAAAACATGTATTCACAAATCACAGGCGCTGCGTTTGATATACAGGTTCATTTCCCTGTTTTCGACATTCAGCCGCAAGACCTGGTCCAATGCAACGGCGGCGAGGTTATTTTCAGGGCATCAGCAAGCGGAACGCAGTCCTGCCAATGGGAAAGCAGCACCGGCGGGCAGGACTTCAGCCCCTTATCGCTCACCACCAAATTTAGAGACGTCAATACCCCCAACCTGAAAATCACGGGCATCATTAACAACCATCATGGCCTGGCGTTCCGTTGCCGGGTAAAAGATGCCTACGGGTGTGAAGCGATCAGTGAGCCGGCGGCACTTTCAGTTAACCAGCTCAGCACAGCAGTTTCACCTACTACTGCCACGGCTTTCTGCGAAGGCGATACCGCCCGGTTCTTTCCTTCAGCGGTAACCGGCACCCCCGTTTCTTTTCAATGGTACCTCCGGAAAACGGGAGAAACTACCTATGCTCCCCTCGCAGAAACCGGGAAATTTACGGGAACATCTGCCTTGCAGCTGCAGGTTAACGGGATACTGCCCCATGAGAACAGCTACCGGGTAAAGACCGGGTTCACCGCCCTCGCCCAGAACCTGTCAGGACACGTAGACAGCACCGTCTGCTACCTGGAAAGCACCCGGGCCAATTATACGGTACACCCCAGGCCTGCTCCCCCGGGCCGCCTTGACTCTCTGGAAAGCTGCGGGCCGGCAAGCTTCCTGATCACAGCAGCAGAAAATTATTCCTGGTACGAAGACACCCTCACGTCTCCGGTGAAGCAAAATGCCGCCTCTTACCAGACACCCGTGCTTGCGGCTTCCCGTACGTTCTATTACGCTGTAAAAGATACCCGGTTATGTGAAAGCTACAGGCTCCCGGTAAAGGTAAGGGTACACCCCGTACCCTACCAGGTGTTTTCCCTGCCTGACGGCGTATGCCCGGAAGCAAGCCGGGTAACCATCAACCTCACTGAGGCAGAAAATATGCCGCGGTATATTTTTGCGGGCAGTCCGGACCTGGAGGGCTTTACAGCCGTTGACAGCCTTCCGTTCAGCTCTGAAACAGGTATCACCCTGCCTTTGCACAAAAATACAGGTATTTATACCCTGGAGCTGTACAGTAAAAATGAGCACTGCATTTCTCCCGTTACAGTCCTGCCGCTGGAAGTTTTTCCAATCACCCGCATTTCATCCGTCCCGGCAGGTATCACCGTATGCGAGGGGGAAAAGATCCGTATCCAACCCCAGCTGGAAGGCATGAACCCGGTAAGCATCAGCTGGTACCGGAACGGGATGGAATTGCAGGATATAACGGCCGACTCGCTTGTCATTGCGGCGGCAAAACCCGGGCATGCGGGCGATTACCGCGTCAGCATCAACGGCAGGTGCGGACAGGCATCGGCTTCTTTTCCTGTACAGGTGCTGCCGGCTACCACTATTCTTGCCCAACCCGAAAATACAACGGTTTGTGAAAACAGCAAAGCCCTTTTCCGGGTGAAGGCCACCGGCGAAGGCCCGCTGAGTTACCAATGGTTTATCAATAACCGGCCGGTTCCCGGAAATGCCGACAGCCTGCTGTTATCTCATACAGATACAGCGCTTAACCAGGCCAGGGTATACTGTACAATTACTTCTGCCTGCTTAGGGGAGATCAGCTCGGATACGGTTGTCCTGACCGTTCATCCCCTGCCGCCCCTTCCGGCCGTGAGAGATACCCTGGTTTTCTGTACCTCAGCAGCCACCATTCTTTTAAGCGCAAAAGAAGATGCCTATACCCTCAACTGGTTCGATCCTGAGGGTGCGCGTCTTCCTGTTCCTCAAATAAACACCGCGGGAGTAAAAGACCAGACCTTGTTTGTATCGCAAACCGACGCAAACGGGTGCGAAAGCCTGCGGAAGCCTTTCATGACCCGGGTCTATCCTTCATTTCAGATCACCGTCATTTCCGAAAGGGAAGAGCTGTGCCTTACCGGTCACTTCAACCGGCAGGTACAGCTGGCCGTTTTTACCAATGCTGCGGGTCCGGCGGTTTTTCGTTTATGGCAGGACGACCGGGTTCTGGATACCAATTCCACGGGCAACTTTTGGGTAAGCCAGCCGGGCTTATATACCATTGAAAGCATCCGGGGGTACTGCTCTGCCACAGACAGCCTGGTGATCCGCCCGGCTGCGGCAGCACTCCCGCACCCTCCGGCCGTTTCTGCAGCAGCGGCCTGCCCGGGCGGAACGGTCATAGTACAGGCAACCTCCGGGTACAGCAACGGAACCTATTACTGGTGGACAAGCAGCGACGGTCCGGACGGTTTCTCTACCGGATCAGAAACCGGGATTTCAGGTATCGTGTCCGACACCACCTTCTATGTGTCTTACGGCAGGCAGCAGGACGATCTTTTCTGCGAATCTCCCCGAAGCAGGGCAGACGTGAAAATCATGTACACCCAACCGCTCAGGGCCGGTCGTATTGCAGAAAACAACACCGTCAATTGCGCAGGTTACAACCCGCCGCTGATCAGCAGCTCCGAACCGCCTCAATCTTACGACCGGATCCAATGGCAGTTTACTGAAAACTGTGAAAACCCGCAGTGGCAGGATATCGCCGGAGCCACCGCACTCACGTACAATCCCGGTGTTTTGCAGGCAACCACCTGTTACCGGAGAAGAACCTGGAACCGCTGCGATACGCTCGCTTCTAATACGGTAACTATCCATATTGTACCCGATCCCGGCATTGTCCTGTCGGCCGATAAAAATACCGTTCTGCCGGGTGACAGCCTCACCCTCCATCCCACCATCAGTGGCGGTGCCGGTAACTGCACGATTCAATGGCAGATCAACCGGGTATCTTCTGCAGCTTCAAATCCCAACTGGACCGATGCAGGTACCGGGGAAGTGCTGCATTACGCCCATCCGGGTTCAGACATCACCCTCCATTTCAGGGCACGGATAAGCTGTGACCTCAGCTCCTGTAACCTGGCCGTATCCAACCCGGTTTCCGTCAGGTTTCTTCCCCGGCCGGTAGCCCTGCATATTCTTTCCCAGACGCAGGAAATGGTCAACTGCTACGGGAGTGTTTCTCAACTGCAGATCCGGGCAGAAGGAGAAGGCACACCGGCTTACCGGTGGCAACGGATGCTGCCCGACGATTCGGTCTTTACAGATATAACAGAAAATAATTATCTCAGCGGTGCACGGTCATCTTCCCTGCGAATAGCCGGAACCGGGAATGCAGAAAGTCCGCACCAGTCGCGTTTCAGGTGTATGATTACCGATGCCTCCCGTGAAATCTACAGTACCGAAATCCCGTTGACAGTCAACCGGCTTACCGGAAGCCTGCCTAACCAGACACGCTGCACCGGCAATGACCTGCACGCCGACCTGGCCGCTTCACATACCCTGATCGGGTCACCCCTGCACTACGAATGGCAGCACCGTACCGGAACCGGGCAGTCCTGGACAGCCCTGAAAGATACGGGGAATGTATCCGGAAGCACGACTCCTTACCTGCACATCCGTGACCTGCCTGAACTGGACCAGGAACAGTACCGGTGCGCGGTGACGTTCTCTTCTTCTGCGGGCTCCTGTGTAGAAACAACTAACCTGATGACGTTGAAGGTGGGTGCAATCCCTGAAAAGCCCGGCGATATGGACAAAGAAGTTTGCCAGGCTGAAAAGCCGGAAAAAATAACGCTATACCCGCCGGATAACCTGAAAGCGATATGGTATGACCTCCACGGAACTACCGCTCTTTCGCGTCAGCCGGAGATCAGCACCGATACTCCCGGCGATTATTTCATGCAATATGCCTACATCACCGACAAAAAATGCGAAAGCCCGAGAGCACTGGTCCGGCTCACCGTACACCCGGCTCCCTCCCAGCCGGTCAATACTACACCCAACGTTTACGACGAGAGCGAATCACTTACCTTTTCGGCTGAGGGAAAAAACCTGAAATGGTACCGGACAAAAACCCTCAAACAATTTGAGCTGTACCCGCCCACCTTTACCTCCACCGGTAAAAAGAGCTACTACGTCAGCCAGACCAATACCTGGGGCTGTGAAAGTGAACGCCTGCTGATCAGCTCCGAAATCCAGGCGGTATTCGGGATTACCACGCAGCCCCGGGACCAGGCCAACTGCGACGGCAATACGGTCACTTTCACCGTACGAACGGCCGGCGGGAGCGACATAAGCTACCAATGGCAGCAGGAATACCAGGGGCTATTTATCAATATTGCAGGAGCTACTGAACGCGATTATAAAATAGCCGATGCCGGGAAAGAGCCCGACATCAGCGGATCCCGCTACCGTTGCATCGTTCGTTCGGGAGAAAAGCAGCTGGTTTCTGAACCGGCCATGCTGCAGGTAAACCGGCTCAGGCCTTCCCTGCCGTCTATTGACCTGTGCCCGGGCACAGCCATTAACTTCTCCCGCTACCGCGACAGTGTAACCGGTACAATAGAAAAAATGGAATGGCAAAAGAGAACGGGAAATACCTACAACACCGTCTTCGAAGCCCCTGCACTTACAGAAGCCTTTACACCGGAGCCGGACGATTCGGGCAGCTACCGCTTACGCATCACCTTTCGCAGCTCGGGCGGCACCTGCGTCAGGAATTCCAATGTTATCCATCTGACCCGGCACCCGCTGCCCGACCTGGGTAACTTTGATTCGGTAGCCGTATGCGAAGGCGTAACCGTGGCCGCCTTTCTTGAAACCCTGCCGGCAGGGCTTACCCTTCTGAACCGTGACAGCTCCCGGACCGCCGCGGATTATCTGCTGCAGGCGGGCGATCGTTTCCTGCTAAGTGCCTCCAATGATGCCGGCTGTTCTGCTCCTTTCCGGGCATTCCAACCGCAGGTTCTGCCCCGGCCGGCACAAGATCCCGTTGATACACTTATCCATGCATGCCGGTTCTCACCGGCGCTGAACGGCCGTACCCTCATGAAAGATAAAACCTGGTGGCAGCTACCCGGTGCCGCGTGGAGCCCTGAACTGGATATATCTACTGAAGAGGCCGCTGTGCACCTCATTGCCTTCAAAACAGAAGGAGAGAACGGTTGCTTTTCCCGCCCGGCCCGAATGACCCTGCAGATCAGCCCCTGCTACTTTGCCGGGCAGACCGATACCTGCATTGACTTCCCGGCTCCCGGTCTGCAACCGGGCACCTGGAATTATTTCTACCGGGAAAACGGTGAGATTTTCGCTGCGGTACATCCGCAAGGCGTACAAACCGGCCGTGTTCACCTGAAACTAACCTCCACCGCCGCCGCCTTCCTGGATGACCCCTTCGGGAACCGGTTCTACCCCAGGAGCCTGTCGTTCAATACCTCCCGTAAACTGTCTTCCAAAGTAAAAATACGCTATTATATGAGTCAACATGAAATCCATAGCTACCCTGCTGAAGCCGGCAAAACGCTGATGCTTTTGCACCGCAACGAGCTTCCCGCCGACTGCACGCCGGGTACCGCTATACTGTGGGTCAAAGACACGCTGCAATGGCTGGCCAACGAAGACTTCCCCTACCTCGAATTTGAAACAGAAGCACCGGGGCAATACTTCCTGTGGGAAAACCAGGTACCCAAAGGCCGGCTGACCCTGGTACCCGAACAGTCTTCCCTCCCCGGTCTCGCTGTGGAAGATCTTCGTGTCCTGCCCTTCGGGAGATACCTGATCAATAAAAGCAGTGACGGCACTACCTGGCAGGAGTGGGCTTCTGGAATCAGCATCACCCATCCGGTAAAAGATGTTACGCCTTACATTCCCGAAACCTATTACCAGCTGGCCTTTGATTTCGGAAACCGTATCATGGCCGCACTCGATATGCAGAAAGCAGAAATCTCAGGCCGGGTACCCGGGTGTGTCGTGCCCGGAAATCCCTTCAGCGATACACAGGCCATCAGCCTTTATTTTCCGGATCTCGATAAAAGCAGCACAAAGCTGCTTACGCTCAACGGGCAGGAAGTGCCATTGATGAAAATCACGGAAAAAGATGAATATTACCGGATAGACCCGGTCAACCGGCTGGCAAAAGGTATCTATTACCTCACCGCCAGGAACCGGTCGGGTGTTTCCTGTACAAAAAGAATTATAAAATTATAAAGTGGCTTTGATTGCACTGAAAGCAGGTAATTCCAGGTCTTTTTCGGAAACAACAGGATGATTTACCTGCCAGTCAATAGCCAGTTCAGGATCATTGTAAATAATACCGCCTTCTGAAGCCTTATGATAGACATTCGTACATTTATAGGAAAAAACGGCATCTTCCAGGGTGGAGAAGCCGTGGGCAAAGCCGGGAGGCAGGTAAACCATTTTCCGGTTTTTTTCGGTCAGCAAAAACGACTCGTGCCGGCCAAAGGTAGGCGAACCGGGCCGGATATCTACCACCACATCCAGCACAGCCCCCCGGATAACCCGTACCAGCTTGCCCTGTGCATAAGGCTCACGTTGAAAATGCAGGCCCCGGATCACTCCTTTAACAGAAAAAGACTGGTTGTCCTGGAGGAAATCTTCCGCAATTCCGTTTTCCCGGAAAAGATTGACGGTATAGGATTCGAAAAAATATCCTCTTTCATCTTCAAATACGCGCGGAGTAATCTCGATTACCCCGGCTAAGGTGGTAGGTGTAAATTGCATTAACTTTTCTTATATCTTTCAATAACGTAAAAACCAGGGCATTTGTGAACGGGTGGTCGGTTTTTCAGCTTCAAAATTATTCAAAAGCAGAATTACATGGCTAACTTTACGGTAAATTTCGGGCCTTTATGACAAAACAAGACATTATTTACCAGATTTTCAAAAAAAAATCCTACCTCTGTGTAGGCCTCGATACCGACATACGGAAGGTACCGGAACACCTGCTGGATTTTCCTGATCCTGTTTTTGAATTTAACCGGCAGATCATTGATGCCACCCGTGATTTTTGCGTGGCTTACAAGCCCAACATCGCATTTTACGAAGCTGCCGGCAGGAAAGGATGGGAGAGTCTTGAGAAAACACTCGCGTATATCCCCGGCGACTGTTTTACCATAGCCGATGCCAAAAGAGGCGATATCGGGAATACATCAGGGCTGTATGCACGGGCATTTTTTGATAAAAGCGCCTCGGGTCTCGATTTTGATGCCGTCACCGTAGCTCCGTATATGGGCAAAGATTCGGTTACTCCCTTCCTGGAACACGACCGGAAATGGGTGATCCTGCTGGCCCTGACGTCCAACACCGGTGCGCAGGATTTTCAGAACTCCGCCCTGGCAGAAGGCGGCCGCTTATTTGAAAAGGTACTGGAAACATCACAGGCCTGGGGTTCGGAAGAAAACCTGATGTACGTGGTGGGAGCTACCCGCGCAGCCAGCCTCCGGGAGATCCGGAAGATTGTCCCGGGGCATTTCCTGCTGATACCGGGAGTAGGCGCCCAGGGCGGAAGCCTCGAAGAAGTGTCGCGGTATGGCTTAACCCCCGACTGCGGATTACTGGTAAACTCATCGAGAGGCATTATCTACGCTTCTTCGGGCCAAGACTTTGCCCTGCGGGCGCAGGAGGAGGCCGCTGCTATCCAACGGGAAATGGCGGGCTACCTGGAACGGGCGTGAGCCCCGGCTGAAGCCCGGGAATAGTTACGTGATGCCTCAGCGGAGCACCTGAAACAGGGTCATTTTTCGGTTAACAGGCAGGCCGATTGCCAGAGTCCTGTAAACCGGTGACCGCACACATCGTTTAAATTCAAAGCTTTTATCCACATGAAAAACGAAGAGCTATTGCACTATGTCTGGCAATACCAGCTGTTTGACGCTGCCGGCCTTCAAACTGACGACGGCCAGATGCTGCGGGTCATTAAAACGGGCACACCCCACAGCCACGCCGGCCCCGATTTTGAAAATGCACGTATTGCCCTCGATGGCATGATGTGGGCCGGTAAAGTAGAAATTCACCTGCTGGCCTCTGACTGGGAAAAGCACGGCCACCAGCACGATGCCGCCTACGATGCGGTAATCCTGCATGTAGTCTGGAAAAACGACCGGGTTATCTGCCGCCGCGACGGCACGGTGATCCCTGCCTTATCCCTCCACGGGCGCATACCCGCGGCCATCCGGGACAAATACCGTTATCTCAAAAACAGCCAGAAAAAAATTCCCTGCGAATCTCTTTTCGGGCCGGTTCCCTCTTTGTCAAAAGTATCGATGATTGAAAAAGCCCTGGCATTCCGCTTACAAAGAAAAGCAGAAGAAGTATTGCAGATGTACCGGTCTGCCGGGCATGACCTGGAAGAAACGGCCTACCAGCTGTTGATGAAAAACTTCGGTTTCCATCTCAATTCCGAAGCCTTCCTGCGGCTGGCCAGGGCACTTCCACACAAGATACTGGCCCGTTACCGGGGAAACTCCTGGCAAATGGAAACGCTTCTTTTCGGGCTGGCCGGTTTTCTCGAAAAACCCGCCGATGCCTATGCCCGCCGGATGCATGACGAGTACCGCTTCCTGAAACATAAGCACGACTTGTCAGGAAACGCCCTGAGCCGCTCCGACTGGAAATTCCTGCGTACCCGGCCGCATAACTTCCCCACCGTACGGCTGGCCCAGGTGGCTACCCTGCTAAACTGCAACGGCAGCTTCTTTGATGCCTGCATAGAAAACCGGTTAAACCTGGACAGCGGGGTATCGGCCTACTGGCAAAGCCATTACGATTTCGCTAAACCGGGAAAGCAATTCACCGGGCCCGGGAAAGAGTCGGTTGACAACCTCCGGATCAACACGATCGTACCGCTCCTGGCGGCTTACTACCGGCTGACCGGCAACGATAGCTACTTTAATGAAGCGCTCAGGCTGCTGGAAGACATTCCGCCGGAAAAGAATTTTATTACCCGCCTGTGGGATACCCTTAACCTGAAAAGCCTGTCGGCCTTTGACTCGCAGGGGCTTATAGAACAATACAATGAGCTCTGCACACAGAAAAAGTGCCTGCAATGCCCTGTAGGCCTTACCTTGCTCAAACTCTGAGCAGCCCCGGGTCACATCAGCAGGTTAACAAAACCGGGAGAGGGTCTTCTTATAGGGTAGGGTCTTTAACGGGTACAAAGCCCATTTTCTTTCCGGTTTCTACCAGGAAAGGATAGGCCGACTCCCAGGTATTTTCAATGCGGCAATCCAGGATGGCCTCCCGTACTTCTGTCTTGAGCTGGCCTACCTCGCGGGAGGGACCCAGGCCAAAGATCTCCATGATTATTTCTCCTGTGATCACGGGCTGGAAATTCCGCAGCTTATCTTTTTCCTCGATCTCCCGGAGCAGCTCCTCTACCCGGTCGAAGTTCCGGAGATACCGTTTGACCCGTGTAGGGTCTTTCGACGTGATATCGGCACGGCACAGGATCATCAGGTCGTCAATATATTCGCCGGCCTCCACCAGCAAGCGGCGCACGGCCGAGTCGGTAACCCCTTCTTTCGCCAGCGCTATAGGGCGCAGATGCAGGCGAACCAGCGTGGTTACTTTCCTCATTTTCTCATCCAGCGGCAATTTGTATTTCCGGAAAATTCCTTTCACCCACCGGGCTCCCAGCTCTTCATGGCCGTGGAACGTCCAGCCCACCTTCGGCGAAAACCGTTTGGTAGCCGGTTTGGCAATATCGTGCAGCAGCGCCGCCCACCTCAGCCAGAGATCAGATGAACGCAGGGCTGTATTTTCCAGCACCTGCAGCGTATGGTAAAAATTATCTTTGTGTCCTTTTCCGTCCATGGTCTCCACTCCCATCAGGTTGACCAGCTCCGGGAAAATAAGGGGCAATATACCGGCCTGCTGCAGAAGCTTGAACCCATAGGCAGGCTGCGGAGACAGGATAATTTTGTTCAGCTCATCGGTAATGCGCTCCTGCGAGACGATCCCGATGCGGTCGGCCATAGAACGGATTCCTTCAAAGGTATCGGGATCTATATCAAAGCCCAATTGAGAGGCAAACCGTACGGCCCGCATCATTCGCAGGGGGTCATCGGAAAAGGTGGTTTTCGGATCAAGCGGCGTTCGGATGATCTTTTCACGAATGTCGTTCCAGCCGTTAAACGGGTCTACCAGGGTACCGTAGTTGCCGGCATTCAGCGAAATGGCCATGGCGTTGATGGTAAAATCACGCCGGTTCTGGTCTTCCTCCAGGGTACCGTCTTCCACCAGGGGCTTCCGGGAATCAGACCGGTAAGATTCTTTCCTGGCCCCTACAAATTCATATTCATAGCCGTCAAAAACAAACTGGGCTGTTCCGAAATTTTTAAATGTATTCACGTGAACTCCCTTTCCCACCAGGGCCGCGGTAGCCGTGGCCAGCTCTATCCCGCTTCCCACACAAACAAAATCCACATCCTTGCCGGGCCGGTTCAGGATCAGGTCACGCACAAACCCGCCAATCACATAGGTTTCCACACCCAGCCGGGCAGCTGCCTCGCTGACCGCCTGGAATACGGGATTGAGATGTAACGCTGCTATAAAATCTTCTCTTTTCATTCCGGGTGCAAAGTTAGCCATTCCGTTTGGGTTTTTACGTTATCCGGGGTGTATTGTCAGGCAAAACCGCACTAAAACCGCTCTTTATTCGTTATACAGTATATCAACTGACCTGTGTAATGAAACTGCTGACCTTATGGATGGCCCTGCTGATCTTCCCTGTGGAGAGCTTTGCAACCGAACACGCCCCTGTTTCGGAGCAGGCCGTGATGTTCAAAACCAAAAAAAAGAAGGGCGGCCTCTTCAAACGCATTTTCAAAAAGAAATGCAAGTGTCCTAAAGTAAGCTAAAGGATGCTCCGCCTGGTATTGCTGCTGCTTTTCCTGGGTTTCCAGGCATGGTCTCAGAACCGGAAAATCGCCAATTACACCATTGAGGTATCGCTGGATCCCGCAGGGAAGATGCTGCAGGGAAAGCAGCGCCTCACCTGGACCAACACCAGCACCGTTGCTGTAAACGAGCTGAGGTTTCATACCTACCTGAATGCCTTCAAAGACACGGAATCTACCTTTATGAAGGGTTCCGGGGGGATGCTACGAAACGACCGGCTGAACACTTCGGTACCGGGTCATTTCGGGTACATCAAAATAAACCAGACCCTGCTGAACGGCAGCACGGTTCTTACCGGGAAATACATTCAGCCCGATAACCTCAACGACAAAGACCAGACCGTCATGCTTTTCCAGCTGCCCAGCCCCGTTCAGCCCGGAGAAACCCTCACGCTCGATATGGATTTTACGGCCCGGCTGCCCCGAACATTTGCCCGCACAGGCTGGGCGGCCGATGATTACTTTTTTGCGGGACAGTGGTTTCCGAAAATCGGGGTTCTTGAAAAGTCGGGCACCTGGAACTGCCACCAGTTTCACGCCAACACCGAATTCTTTTCCGATTTTGGTGAATACCGGGTGAATATTACCCTGCCCCGCCGTTTTACAGTGGCCGGAACAGGCAGCAAAATAGCCGAAAACCCGGTTAAGGGAGATAAAAAAGTGGTCAGCTTCCGGGCAGAAGATGTGCACGACTTTGCCTGGGCCGCCTCGCCCCATTTTATAGAAGTGACCCAGCCCTACCGGGGCATCACCCTCCGGGCCTACCTGCAGCCTGAGCATAAAAATAAGGCTGCCCGCTACTTTGACGCAGTCACAAAGGCCATCGACTACATGGAAAAGCATGTAGGGCGGTATCCTTACGAAACCCTTTCTCTCATAGACCCTTCCAAAGACGGGAGCGGATCAGGCGGCATGGAATACCCCACGCTCATTTCCTGTGGCGCTACCTGGGGAGCCGGCACCTGGGTGAAAGACCAGGAGGTGGTCACCATCCACGAGTTTGTTCACCAGTACTTCCAGGGAATACTGGCCAGCAATGAGTTTGAAGATTCGTGGATGGACGAAGGCTTTACCCAGTATATGGAAGGGCGGATCATGGATTTCGCCTACCCGAAAGGCTCACTCTTCAATTTCCTGGGCTTTACGGTCAATGATGCGGCGGCTTCGCGCTGGAATTATGTAAGCATGAAATACCCCGCCATCACCGCCATCCGGACCGATGCCTGGAAATACCCCGGCGGAACCTACCCCGTGATGAGCTATACCAAACCCGCCACGGTATTGCAGACCCTGCAGAACCTGGTGGGCGACGAGGTAATGGACGAAATCCTGCAGACTTATTTTGAGCGGTTTAAGTTCCGGCACCCCGTTCCCCGTGATTTCTTTGACACGGCCAATGAAATAGCCCGGCGAAAAACCCGTTTCAAAGACCTGGACTGGTTCTTCGAACAGACTATCCTGGGCACAGAGGTGTGCGACTATGCCGTACAGCGCCTCGAAAATACCACCCGTGGCGGAAGCTTCCGTTTGGTTAACCTGGGGAATATGCATATACCGGTCACCGTACGCGTAACTTTTAGCGACGGCCGGCACACCGGCTTCCGGTGGGAAGGCAAAACCGGCGACTACCACTACCCCGAAAACATTACGGCCGTAGAGATAGACCCCGGTAACGCCAATCGTATGGATATCAACCTCCTCAACAACAGCCTGTCTGCTGAGCCTCAGCGCCTGTTTTCTTTCAAATACGCCGCCAAAATACTCTTCTGGATACAAAATGTGCTTCAGATGGCCTGATACGATTCAGCTGATCAGCGGTATGATCTCTTCCGGGTCATAGGCCGTTTCACCCGAAATCCGTACATAGGCATGCTGCGTAAAGTCAGGAATGCCGTACTTGAGATAGCTTTCCCAGATATGATCAAAAAACCAGCGCGGGATATACCCCCAACGCAGGTCGTTCTCTTTTCGCTGCAGGAAAGTTTCCCTGGAAACCTGCACAAAAATACGCTTGTCGTATTGTTCCCGTAAACGGCTGTCGTGAAAAGCCAGGAAACCGTCAACGATAACCACCTCGAACCTTTCCCTGTAAAACCGGACAGTCTCCCACAAAAGATCATGGTTAATCGACAGGGGATGCTCCCAGTCTACCTTGTCTTTCACATGGGGTATCTGTGTAGTAGGGAAAACGAAATCATCCTGGTAGAGAACAATCGCCGTTTTCCCTGAATCTCTGAAATAATTAACCAACATACGGGCCAGCGTACTCTTGCCCGAACGACTCACCCCTCCTATACCGATCAGCATATCAGAACCAGCTGGTCGATTTTTTCTTCCGGGTGGTGGTTCCCGAAAAACCTATGGCGCCCAGCAGCGTGCGGGTGATCAGGTTGGCGGCTGTACGGGCCATCTGCTTACCTGCCGAACTGCTTAAAATGGTATCGAGCGTAGATTTTTCTACCTTAGGCCGGCCTCTCTGAGCCGGTGCTGCAGGCGCTTCTTCCGGAGAAGAAAGCTTATCATTCAGGATTTCGTAAGCGCTTTCCCGGTCTATCACTTCGTTGTACTTCCTGACAATCGAAGAGCCGGCCACGATGCTGCTGACCTCGGTATCGGAAAGCACATCCATCCGGCTTTCGGGCGGAAGGATATAGGTAACAGCCAGCGGAGTAGGAATACCCTTTTCATTCAGGCAGGTAACCAGCGCTTCACCGATTCCCATCTGGGTAAGCACTTCTTCTGTCTTATAAAACTGCGTTTCGGGGTAGTTCTGAGCCGCTTCTTTAATGGTTTTGCGGTCATTGGCCGTAAATGCCCTTAAGGCATGCTGTACTTTCAGTCCCAGCTGTGAAAGCACAGACGCAGGCACATCCTGCGGGTTCTGGGTACAGAAATAGATACCCACCCCTTTGGAGCGTATCAGCTTAATCACGGTTTCAATCTGCTGCAAAAGGGCTTTAGATGCCTCCTGGAATACCAGGTGGGCCTCATCTATAAAAATAACCAGCTTGGGCCGGTCTTCATCGCCGGCCTCCGGCAGGGTGGAATACAGCTCGGCCAGCAGGCTCAGCATAAAGGTGGAAAACAGCTTGGGCCGGTCCATCAGGTCAATCACCCGGAGAATGGAAATAATGCCCCTGCCCTGGTTGTCAATCCGCATGAGGTCATCTACATCAAAGGAGCGCTCCCCGAAAAACAGGTCGGCTCCCTGGTGCTGCAATTCAATCACCTTCCTGAGGATAGTACCCAGCGAGGTGGTAGACATCTTGCCGTAGCTGGTTTCAAACTCGGCTTTCCCTTCTTTGCCCACGTACTGGATCACGCGGATGAAATCTTTGAGATCGAGCAAAGGAAGCTGATGATCGTCGCAAAACTTAAAAATTACGGAAACAATCCCCTCCTGGGTGTCGTTCAGCCCGAGTATTTTAGCCAGAAGAATAGGGCCGAACTCGGAAACGGTAGCCCGCAGCCGGGCGCCTTTCTCATCGCTGAGGCTCAGGAATTCTACGGGGAAGCCCTGGGGAGTATAGGCTACCCCTGCAGCATTGCTCCGCTCCAGGATAAAAGGTTCGGCTGATCCCGGCTCAGCCAGGCCGCTGAGATCTCCCTTGATGTCCATTAACAGCACCGGAACACTGGCCTTCGAGAGCCCTTCGGCTATTCCCTGGAGGGTCTTTGTTTTGCCGGTACCGGTGGCTCCGGCAATCAGCCCGTGACGGTTCATGGTTTTAAGCGGCACTTTCACCTGTGTACCCGGCACCACTTCGCCGTTTAGCTTGGCGGCACCCAGGATCAGCGAGTCTCCTTTACTGGTATAACCGTTCACTATAGTCTCTTTGAATGACTCTGTTATAGACATAAACTGAATAAAGTTAAATTTCTATCTGCAATTTGTAGATAATCCGCTGAAAAGTAAAATATCAGCACCAAAAACAAAATAAAGAATAGCGAAAAGAAGGCCCGTTTTGCCCATTTTCTTACTTTCTGTGCCTTTTTACCATATTTTCAATTTTTCTTTGGGGTTTAGTACTTTTCTGAGTATTTTAGCAACAAATAAGTAAACAAAACCTGGATAACCAGACCTAATCGACTAATGCAAGAAACGGTTAAGATGATCATTGAGGGACAGGAATATGAGTTCCCGGTGATTGAAGGCACAGAAAAAGAAAAAGCTATCGACATTTCAGCTTTACGATCCAAGACAGGATACATCACGATAGATGAAGGTTTTAAAAATACAGGCTCTACATACAGCGGTATTACTTTCCTTGACGGAGAAGAGGGTATCCTGCACTACAGAGGTTACCCGATAGAAGAGTTGGCTGAAAAAGCAGAGTTTCTTGAAGTAGCTTACCTGTTGATTTATGGAGACCTTCCTTCCAAAGAGCAATACGCCAAATTCAAGCACGAGGTAACTACCCGGTCGCTGGTGAATGAAGATATGCGCAAAATTTTTGACGGATTCCCCGTTAATGCTCACCCGATGGGTGTGATGTCATCACTGGTTGGGGCCATGTCGAGCTTCTACCCGGATAATCATAAAAAGAACAGCGGCGACTTCACGGAAACGCATATCCGCCGGCTGTTGGCGAAATTTCCGACCATTGCTACCTGGTGCTACAAAAAATCGCAGGGACACCCGATCAATTATCCTAAAAACCACCTGGACTATTGTTCCAATTTCCTGCACATGATGTTTGCCCTGCCGGTAGAGAACTATGAAGTAGATCCGATTGTGGCAGGTGCGCTGAATAAGCTGCTTATTCTGCATGCTGACCACGAGCAGAACTGCTCCACTTCCACCGTGCGACTGGTAGGCTCATCCAAAGCCAATATCTATGCCAGCATCTCAGCCGGTATCTCGGCCTTGTGGGGACCGCTTCATGGCGGAGCCAACCAGGAGGTGATCGAAATGCTGGAGGCGATCCGGGAAGACGGTGGCGACGTAAACAAATACATCGCCATGGCGAAAGATAAAAATTCATCTTTCCGCCTGATGGGCTTCGGACACCGGGTGTATAAGAACTTTGACCCCCGCGCCAAGATCATTAAAAAAGCAGCCGACGACGTGCTGAGCAAGCTGGGCGTAAACGACCCTGTACTGGAAATTGCCAAAGGACTGGAAGAAGCAGCGCTGAAAGACGAATATTTCGTATCGCGCAAGCTGTACCCGAACGTAGACTTCTATTCGGGGATCATCTACCGGGCACTGGGCATACCAACCAACATGTTTACAGTGATGTTTGCCATAGGAAGACTACCGGGCTGGATTGCCCAATGGCTGGAGCTGCGCGATTCAGGCCAGGCTATCGGCAGACCGCGGCAGATCTATACCGGCGCTACCAAAAGACACTATGTGGATCTCGATAAAAGATAAATGATCATCGGTTTTAGAGAATAATTCAATATAAAAGCGGGTCAGTTTTGACTCGCTTTTATTTTATCGGAATACCAACGGTATCACATTCCAAAACCCGACCTCAGATCAGCTTATTCCGGCGGATCTCCAGGATATCGTTCTTCCGCCTCCGGCTTATTTCTACCTGGTGATTATTGGACAGCACAATATTCGGACGGTCTTCGTATACCGAAGTGGATACCACATGACTGGGATTGATCAGGAAGGATTTATGCGGTCTGAAAAAACCGAAAGGCCGCAGCAGCGACTCCAGCCGCTTTAATGTTTTGGACAAGGTCATCACAGTCCCGTCTGCGAAAAAAACTTCTGAATAGTTTGATTCCGCTTTCAGATAAATCACCGACTCTGCCGGGACGGTCGTGTTTCTTACAAGTCTGATTTTATCCATAGTTGGAGGGGCTTTTAGTATATAGACTAAATGCCCGTCCAAAAGGTTGGAATTACCTGCCAATATTTAATCTTACACCCACATTGGCGGGTACGGCCATATAGAGGATCTTCGGAGCCAGCTCCACATACAGGCCCAGGTCAGCAAAAATGCTCAGGTCATTCTGCGGCAGGCTGTACTCCAAACCACTGTTCAGAACCCCTCCCAGCGAAATCTGTTTCTGGGCTACATTGTTTCCTACCGGCGGCACGGTTTTGCGGGAATTCACCTGTCCGCCGAAACCGTAATACACCTGGAAGCGTTCAGCCGACCCCAGCTGCTTGTTCCAGTGGAAAATTCCCTGCACCATCAGGCCGGTCTGGTTGTAGTAAGGCTTTTTGTTGTATTCCCGGGTGCGGCCCCACAAAAAGCCGTAGGTACCGAAATTGACGTCTACGTTCTTGGAACCGCCGTCAAAGTATTTCCTCACGTTCAGGCCTACGGGCTCACCTACTTTCAGGCCTACCGCCCAGTTATTATAATTTTGCGCAAAAGAAGTGCTTATACCTATTCCCAAAAAAGCAACAAGCAGGAAAAGCTTCTTATTCATACCGTTTATGTTAATATGTAAAACCAAAAATTTTGTGTTGTATTCTTTATCCGGTTACCGGGAAATTTAACTTTTTAACGAAAACAGCGTTAATCCCCCTTATTCGACCCCTTCGGGGTCGGTCGTGCCGGGATGCTACCTGTATTCTACAAATATTTGACCCCTTCGGGGTCGGTACCAGGTGCTACCGGTATCCTATAAATATTTGACCCCTTCGGGGTCGGTCGTACCGGGGTGCTACCTGTATTCTACAAATATTTGACCCCTTCGGGGTCACATCCTGTCGAATAAAAGTTCGCCATGTATATCTGAACAAAAAGGCGACACCTACTTTCCACCCGGAACTCTCTACTCGGAACTCTCCACTCCCAACTCTCCACCCGGAATTAAAGCACCTCCGCCCCTTCCAATATATAATTCAGATCATTAATATCATCTACATTGAGACGCAGGATTCCCTTAATGGTTACCTTATCATCGGTATTAAATCTTTTGGTCACTTTCTTAAATTTGATCGAGACCACCGATTCCGGGCCTGCCCCGCCGCAGAAAAAACAGGAAGCAAACGGGTTAGAAGACAGAACATAATAGTTGGCATCCACATCTACAGGGATCATATAACCGCCCAACTGCACCTCCTTCCCCTTCAATTCGAGCACTTTCGGTCCGAACTGCGGCTCCAGCAGGAACATGTTCTCGGTAGCATTCCATTTCTTTTTAAAGGTAACATCACTTAACTGTTCCCAGGTTATCTTAACGGGGTTAGCGGCAAACACTACGGCCGGCACGAATAACAGGGACAAAATCAGCTTTTTACTCATTTGCTAAAGTTTTTGAAATATTAATTTTATAAATTCCCGATGAAGGAATAACGGCTGCAACTATACCTATGCATAACGCTAATACGAGCAAATAAATTTCCTCTTTCTGGAGGAATTGCTGCTGCAGGCTATAATTATACCCCCTTTTCAGGGCACCTGAGGCCAGCCACAGGCCCGTTCTGCTGAAAAGTATACCCAATACATACCCTGACAATGCCAGGAAGATCCCTTCCAGCAGGAGCATGAAAAACAGCTTGATCCGTGTTCCGCCCATAGAAAGCATCAGGGCCAGCTCGTATTTTCTTTCTTTAAGCGCATTGAAGAGGGTAATAAAAACACTCACCCCGCTGATGAGCATAATGGCAGCGGCCAGGGCCTTCACGGCATCCATTCCAATCCCCATCAGCTCAAAAAGCCGGTTGACTTCAATGGCCGGCAAAGCGGCCTGCATTTTGGTATTCTGGTTGATCAGCCGGGGCAGTGACATCATGCCCATGGGCGAACGGAACTTGACCAGGGCACAGGTGACCTCCGGCTCATGGCTGGCATCTTCTTCCCCGTGTTCATCATGCCCGTCTGGTTCCTCATGATCCCCATGTTCCTCATGTCCGGCATGAACCTGCCATACGCTTTCCAGGTTGCTTACCAGCAGGTTATCCAGCACCGAGTTGGTATAATCCAGGATACCCACCACGGTATAGCGCTGGTCTTCATGCGTGTGCCCTTCTTTATCGTACCCGTGCGAGCTGGCAAACGTGTCGTTCAGCTTCAGCTCCAGGTTACGGGCTACCGTGGCCCCTACCACCACCTCCATGGGTCGCTCAAAAACACGTCCCTGAGTCAGTTCGGCTTTAAAGTGCTGCAGGTATTTTTCATTGCTGCCCACAATCCGGTAGCCCTGGTAATTGTCGCCCATCGAAAGCGGGATCACCTCTTTCACCAGCGGGTTGGTACGGAGCATATCCAGCTCGCTAAGGGCGATATTCCCTGTGGGGGAATCAATCTGGTACACACCCGAAAGGATAAGCTGCAGGGGGCTGCCCTTGGCGCCTACCACCATGTCAACTCCCGAGATATTCTTGGCAAATTTATCCTGGAGCTGTTTCCCCACGGTAATAAGCAGGGAGATAATACCAATACCGAAAGCCATGAGCAAAACGGCCAGGATACTGTTCAGCTTCTTATCAACTATATTTTTCCAGACTATTTTCAGCAGCATGATTACAAGGTAATTTGATTCGGAAACCGGGTTTTCAAACGTTGATCGTGGGTAACGATGACCAGTGCGGCCCCGTTTTCTTTGGCCTGCACCTCCAGCAAATCGGCCACCTTCCGGCAGTTCAGGTCGTCGAGTGCAGAAGTGGGCTCATCGGCCAGGATCAGGCTGGCCGAATTCATCAGCGCCCGGGCAATGCCTACCCGCTGCTGCTCGCCGCCGCTGAGCTCGGTGATTCTTTTGTGAAGCAGGGCCGAAAAGCCCAATGAGTCTGCCAGGTGGTCTACCCTCGCCTTATCGGGCGGGTTACCGGCAAAATAATTGGCCATTAAAAGGTTATCTTTGACATTCAGGGCATTGACAAAATAGGGTTTCTGGAATACCAGGCCGATATTCCGGGCACGAAAACCCGGAAGCGCACTTAACGGAAGGGTGGTGGTGCGGGTTCCGTTGATCTGCACCTCGCCTCTGGCAGGCATCAGCAGAAGAGCCATCAGGTTAAGGAAGGTGGTCTTCCCGGAACCCGAATTTCCCAATATCAGCAGGGTTTCTCCTGAAGCGCAGCGGACATCCGGAAAGTCAAAACGGGCGGATTCGCCGTAGTGGAACTCCAACGAACGGGTCTCAAGCATTAACGGTTAGTTTAAAAAGTAAAAATCGGAAATAATTTTATTTTTTTCAGGGCTTTCTTAAAAATAATCGCGTTATTTGCATTAGTCTACCAAACTGGTAGTTTAATTGTCAAATCAAAATTTTCAACATTATGTCACTTAGACTTGGAGATACTGCACCTGACTTTACAGCGAATACCACTGACGGTCAGATCAGTTTTCACGAATGGCTCGGCGATTCCTGGGGATTGCTGTTTTCTCACCCTGCAGACTTCACACCTGTTTGTACGACAGAGCTGGGAATGACGGCTCTGTTGAAAGACGATTTTGCCAAGCGGGGCGTAAAAATAATCGCCGTTTCAGTGGATGACCTGGATTCTCACCGTCGCTGGATCCCGGATATCGAAGAAGTTAACAACGTTAAATTCAATTTTCCTATTATTGCCGACGAGGGACGCAAGGTAGCCGAACTCTACGATATGATTCACCCGAACGCTTCAGAAAAAGCCACAGTGAGATCGGTATTTATTATCGGACCGGATAAGAAGATCAAGCTGACTTTAACCTATCCTGCCTCTACCGGCCGGAATTTCCAGGAGATCCTCCGGGTAGTAGACTCCATCCAGCTGACCTCCAACTATTCGGTAGCTACACCGGCCGACTGGAAGCAGGGAGAAGACACGATCGTATCTCCGTCTATCTCTACCGAAGATGCCATCAAGAAATTCCCGAAAGGCGTGAAAGAGGTGAAGCCGTATCTGCGTTATACGCCGCAACCGAACGTGGATTAAGTTAAAAGCTAAAAACTAAAAGTTAAGTTGCGGAACATAATTCCTTATATAAAAGAATTGTACCGCAACTTTTCACTTTTCACTTTTAGTTTTTAACTACTATCTGCTCTCCCGTTGTATCTTTACATCCAAAACAAGCGTATGGAAGTAGGCAAATACAACACACTCCAGGTCTTACGGGCCACCAGCGTAGGACTTTACCTGGGCGATGCAGAAGGCAATGATGTACTTCTTCCTCACAAATACATTCCTGAGAACATAGAAATGGGCGGCGAAATTGAGGTATTCATTTACCGCGATTCAGAAGACCGCCTGATTGCTACCACCCTTACTCCGGCTATCCTGCTCAACCAGTTTGCTATCCTCGAAGTAGTGGCGGTATCGCCTATTGGGGCCTTCCTGGACTGGGGCCTGGAAAAAGACCTGTTCGTGCCCTTTAAAGAGCAAAACCATAAGCTTCAGAGCGGGCAATGGGTACCGGTTTACCTCTATCTTGACGAAGAGACCGACCGCCTGGTGGCCTCCGCCAAAATCAATAAATTCTTTCAGAATAACGACCCCATCGAACTGGAAGAAAACCAGAAGGCAGATATCCTGGTCTATGAAAAAACAGACCTGGGTTACAATGTCATCATCAATAACCGCTACAAAGGCCTGGTCTATGAAAATGAGATCTTCCGCCGGCTGGCCTGGGGCGATCAAACCACGGGTTACATAAAAAATATCCGGGAAGACGGCAAGATCGATGTTTCTCTTCAGCCCCTGGGTTTCCTGAATGCACGCGATGAAAACGCCCGTGTAATTATGGAAAAGCTGGAAAGCAACGGCGGCATACTTCACCTGAGCGATGCCTCAGACCCCATAGATATACAGGATCAGCTGGGTATGAGTAAAAAAGCTTTTAAAAAGGCCATAGGCGGGCTATACCGCGAAGGCCTCATCACGCTCTCCGACGCCTCTGTTCAAAAGGCGCACTAAGCGTACATGCTTAACGGCCATTGACCAGCACTTCAAACCGGTCTGTGCTGATCTGGGCCAGGCGGGCCAGCCTCAGCGCTTCGGTGGCATTTTTCCCGGCTTCTGCTATATCACCGACCCGTTTATTTAAACGGCTCAGCTCATAGTGATATTCGGCCAGGTAGGCATTGTCTTTCAGCAGGGGCCGGGCCGTGTTCAGCCAGCCGGTGGCCGATGCAATGTAGCCCGTATCCGGGAAATTATCGTTAAAAATATGGGTGACATAAATCAGTGATGGTCCGCTGTCGCGGAAAAATCCGGCTGCCTTTTCCCCGGCAGCCAGTGCCTCGGCCTTTTTCCCCTCGCGCAGGTAAGCCAGCGCGCTGTGCTCCCAGAGAAACGTATCCACATACTGCCCCGCTCCTATTTTTTCCATATAGCCTTTCAGAAGATTCACCTGCGCCACGCTGTATTTTTTACTGGCCGGGCTGAAAACCGTACGCTGCACGATCAGTCCCAGCGCATTCATTTCATAGCCGGGATGCCCGCCCGCTTTTTCCAGCTCTGCTGCACGGGGCACATGCTCGATCCAGTACCTGAAAAACCCGTTATCTGTATCGGTCACCACCCGTTTGGTAAGCGACCAGCTCAGGCTACTGCCCAGGTCATCTTTCGGGAACAGGCCGTAAAGGGCGTCTGCTACCTTGTGGTTATACAGTGTGTCCATGCTTACACGGGTATAGGCCCCAAATTTCACCAGGAAAGCCATATCACGGTACCCCTGGTCAAACCGGGTTCTGTAATTAGAGCTCCATTGTGCAGGATCCAGGGCCTCTTCAGCCACCTCCAGCACAGAAGCCGGTGTAGGGTTGGCTTCCCCGTGATGCACCAGCCGGCCGTCTCCGTCAAAAAAGAGGAACTGCGGGAAGCTCGGGATCTCGATCTTCCGGTCGTCCAGGAACTTGCGGGCTCCTTCCACGCTAAGGTCCATCTTGTAATTCACAAACCCCGTATTGAATTTCCGTGCTACTTCCTTATCGGAAAAATTGGGTTCCATAGCCTGGCAGGCCGGACAAGTAGGCAGGTAAGCTTCCACAAAAAGCAGCTTCCCGGAGGCCTTCGCTTTGTCAAGTGCCTGCTGTACGTTGGGTTCCCATTGCACTTTTTCCTGGGCCGGCGCCGGGAAAATGCTAATTATCGAAATAATCAGAAAAAGTGTTATACGCATATATCTACTTCACTGAGTTCACCAGGTCATTAAATTTCTTCAGGTCGGCACCGGCAGAGCCTGCCAGCTTTAATGCCTCGCCGGCATGCTGGGCGGCAGCGGCCCTGTCACCGCCTTTCAGGCTCAGGCGGGCCAGCTCATAATGGTATTCGGCTTTCTGGTTAGGCTCGGTCACCAGGGGGCCGGCGGTGTTCAGCCATTCACGGGCTACAGGCAGGAAGCTGTTATCCGGGAAATTATCGTTAAACACCCTTGTAATGTACACCAGTGAAGGGCCGCTGGTTGCAAACTTCGCTGCCATATTGCGGCCTATGGCCAGGGCCGCTGCGGGTTTTCCTTCGCGCAGGTTAGCCAGGGCTTCCTGCTCCCAAACATAGGTATCGGCGTATTCTCCGCCCCCTACTTTCCGGATATACTCTTTTACCTGCGCCAGCTTCTGCGTACCGTAGGTCTTACTGTCTTTGGCCACCGAGGTTTGCACAATAATGCCGAGGGTATTAAGCTCCTGGCCGGCATGGCCCACTTTTTTCTCCAGTTCAGCGGCCTGCGGGATATGGTTGATCCAGTATTTAAAGAAGCCGTTGTCAACGCTGGTCACCACTTTTTTGGTGGCCGCCCAGCTGGTTTCACTGCTTATCTGATCTTTCGGGAACACTTCGAATAAGGCATCGGCCACTTTACGGTTGGCTGTCGTATCTTTTGTGAGACGGGTATATACCCCGTATTTCACCAGGAAATCAAAGTCCCTGTCTCCTTTATCAAAACGGGCTTTGTAATTTCCCGTACGGCTTTCCGGTGTTCTGGCATCGGTAGCTACGGCCAGGAGAGACGCCGAATTGGCCGTTACCTCGCCCTGGTGTACCAGGTGACCGTCACCGTCAAAGAACAGGAACTGCGGAAAGCTGGGCAGCCAGATGTTCCTGTCGTCAAGAAACTTCACCTGCTCTGCCACGCCCACATCGAGCTTATAGTTTACAAAATCGGTATTGTAGCGCTCTGCCACCTCCGGGTCACTGAAAAACGGTTCAATAGACTGGCATACGGGGCAGGTGGGCGAATAACACTCCACAAACAGGAGCTTGCCAGTGGCTTTGGCCTTGGCCAGCGCTTCGGTGATGTCAGGCACCCAGGTGACATGAGTTTTATCTATTACGGTTTCTTCAACCTGCTCCTGCTTCGATTCCGAACGGCAGGAAGTAAAAAAAAGGGCGCATAAAAATGCGGGTAGTAAGTAAGCGGTTTTGAATTTCATATGTTTAAAAACAATCAGCGCCAAGCCTGTTCTGTTTGCTGTAACGGGGCTTCCGGCTGTTTAGGTTAAATACTCTTTATAGTAGTAGAACACCGGGAAAAGCCCGAATGTTACTTCATTTCTTAATTTCTTTCTCCGGCAAATGCCGTGCCGATTCCCGCCAGGCTGAAACGGCTTGGCTGCAGGCCTTTTCTTTGCAGCTTTTCTCCAGGGTGTCGGCCAGGTAGGTCAGGCCCGGGACATCGTCGCGAAAAAACCCGGCCATCTGCTCCCCGGTACTTACGGCTGCCGCCGTGTCTCCTTCCCGGAGGTGGGCCAGCATTTCCTTTTCCCAAGTCAGCCCCCGGGTTTCTTTTTCGCCGAGCACGGGAGTGAACTTTTCCCGCAGTGTCTTCCATTGTGCTGCGCTGAAGGTACCGGCTTCCCGGCTGAACAGGGTTCCGTAAAGCAGGCGGGAGAATGCATTTTCCACATTTCCATGGGCCGATGCCGCCTCATAGGCCGTTGCCTGCGGCACATTACCGAGCCAGTAATCGGCAAACCCGTTCCGGGCATCGGTCAGGGCTTTCTTCACGATGATCCAGGAAGTTTCAGAATTACGCTTTTCTGCAGGAAATACCTCCCACAAAGCATCTACTACCTTCCTGTTGGTCACGGTATCCTGCTTCACCCGGGTAAACAGGGCGTAATGGGTCAGGAAATTTTCACTCCGTTCGCCGGCCTCGAAACGGCGGGCATAATTTTCACCGGTGTAAGTCTTTTCTATTACCATTTTACCCGGTTGCAGCACCGAGCTGAGCGTAGCCGAGACCTCACGGGCATGCACCAGGGTGGAATCTCCCCTGAAAAAGAGGAAATACGGTATACCGTACACATCCAGCCCTGCTGATTTCACAAATGCTACGGCCTCTTCCGTTTCCACATTCAGCTGGTAATTGATAAACGCCGAATTGTACAGGTCGGCTACAGCCTTTTCTTTAAAAAACGGGGCTACACGCTGGCAATAAGGGCAGGTGGGTGAATAAAACTCTACAAACAGCACCTTATCCTGCTTGCGGGCCTCCGCAAAAGCCCCGGCAAGGCTGCGCTGCCATTTTACCTCCTGGGCATGGGCGAAAAACGGGAGAAAAAGAAAGAGACAGAGCGTGTATTTCATAGGCATATCTGATATAGTATTAACGTTTCACGGGCAGAACTAATTTCAGGTCCCTCCCGTTAATTGTATATAACATTTACTTTATGGTTACATTGTACGGAATCCCTAACTGCGACACCGTAAAAAAAACGCTCACTTATTTTAAGGAAAAGAACATACCGGTTTCTTTCCATAATTTTAAAACGGAAGGAATTTCAGCAGAAAAGCTGGAAAAATGGTTCTCTGCCGCAGGTATTAACAAAGTAGTTAACAAAGCCAGCAGCACGTATAAGGGCCTTGACGAGGCGGCCCGCAAAGCGCTTGAACAGCCGCATTCGGCTATCCCGGTGATACAGGAGCATACCTCCGTAATCAAACGCCCGGTAGTGGAAGCCCGGGGGAAAACCCTGGTGGGCTTTAAGAAGGATGAGTACGATGAGATCTTCGGGTAATAGTCCATGAAGGGTACCCATCATTCAATTACCATTTCTCGCTCTTAATTTCCTCCCGTATCCTGTCGTTGACAGAGATTCGGGCATTCTTAAAAACAAAGATGTCGGTTTTGTATTCCCGGGCAAACACATTGTTTACTGAGTCAGCCAGCACGCCGCTTTCAAATAACGGGCCGGTTTCCTGCATCTCTTCAACGCGGTTTCCGGCACTCTTCACCCGGATCAGGTGCCGGTAAGGTTTAGAGAGGTCAAACCATCCTATATAATCGTCGTGAAAGGAGTTGGCCCGGAGCCGGCCACGGGTATAGTAGTTGATGGCACCGGCCTGTCCGTAATTATCGCACAGGATCAGCACCTGGTCTTTGTCCGGCAGGGCATTGTATATCTTCTCCGTTTTCTCTGCCAGCTCTTTCCACCCGATCATATCGGCGAAATCCTGCGAAAGAGGATATTCTTTTCCGTCCTCCCACCGGTGCATACCCAGTGCGGGGCGGGCTTTCGCAAAAGCCACAAACTCTTCAGGCGTTCTGACCGGGAATTCAATGCGCACAATCAGCAGGATGAAAAGCACGGGCAGGCCGGCTACCAGCGGCCGCAGGTACCTTTTGCGGCCCGATTGAAGCGCCCGCTCCAGGTATACCGCTCCCCAGGCCATGTAAACGGGGTAAAGGCCCAGGGCATAATACGATTTGGCCTTAAAATACGTAAAAATACCCAAGGTAAAGATAAGGCTCCATGCCATAAACCGGTACGCTGAAAACGGCCGGTAAAACAGCAATGCATACACAGAAGCAAGTGCCACCGGTAATGCCCCGATGACATACAGCAGCTGATCTTTCAGGAAACCGGTTCTGCTGATGTGCGCCAGGTGGTATTTCTGCAGAAGCTTCATATGGTGAAGTACCGGGAAATGGTGGGTGTACTGCCACAGGAGATTGGGCAATATGAGCAGGAAAGCCAGCAGGACGGCACCGTAAAACTCTTTTTTCAGCACTAGTGTACGGTGCGGGCTCAGCAGCAGCGCCGGCAACAGCCCGGCCAGCAAAAACAGGATATTGTACTTGTTCAGGAAACCCAGGGCAAAGGTCAGAGCCAGCGCATACAGCCATTTTGCCCGGCGGGTGTTCAGGTATTTTACCAGGAAATAGTATACGGCCGTCCAGGCCAGCACATCAAAAGAATTGGGTTGAAACAGGCTGTTAAGTCGTAAAAGGGGAGAAAACAAAACACACAGAGCGGCCAGGATCTTGGCATACCGGTTTCCTTTCAGCTCAGCGGTGAGCTTCCAGACCAGCATCATGGTGAGCGCACCGAAAAGCGCCGGGAAAAAGTGAATCCAGAATTCCGAGTTACCCAGCATACTGATCAGCCGGGAGATCCAGGAGGTAAAAGGGGGAATAGAGAGATATCCCCAGGCCGGATGGTTGGCCTGATCCAGGTGCAGGAATTCATCGCGGTGCAGCTCGTATACCTCCCTGACCAGGAAATATTGCAGGAGGAATTTCAGGAGCACCAGTGTGCCGGGTATAATTTTTCGGTTCATCGTCTAAAAAATCCCGGCCGCCGGGCAGGGAGTTCCGTTTCCGGGCCGGCCACCGTTCCGGTAAAAGTAAATATTCTGCTTCCGGGTGCTGAGCAGAAATACACAAACGGTAAAATAAAATTTTAAAGGTTATACAGGTCACCCGCCAGGACATGAACATTTTGAGCCCCAAAGGCATTACATCCGATAAAAATTCAACTACGCTTTAAAAACATTATATAGCATTTAATAGACTTATTGGTCTACTGAATATTTTATCTTATCTCCACAAACCGATTTCATTTCAGACCTATATTATTTATACATATTCTATATAGAGGTGTTTGAGGAAGAAATTACCCTAATAATTCATGGAAAATTGACATCCTTCGTTACTTTTAGACTTGTTTTTACATCAACCATAACATTTGTATTAATACGTGAAAAGAAGATTAGCCTTACAGAGAGTAGCTCTCATGGTGGGTGGCGCAGTGACCGCACCCAGTTTAGCTGCCATTCTCAACAGTTGTAAGTCTCCCTCTGATTCTGCGGCCTCCGGGTTTAGTCTGGATACGGATCAACGTTCACTCCTTGCTGAAATTGCAGAGGTGATCATTCCTAAAACCGACACTCCGGGCGCTAAAGACACAGGGACACCGGAAGTGATTGAAATACTTCTGAAAGACTGTTACAGTGAAGAACAGCAAAAGCATTTTGTAGCGGGTCTGAAAGATCTGGAAGCAGAGTCCAAAAAGCTGGGCGGAAGCTTTGTATCCCTCGATGAAGCCAATAAGCTGGCGGTAGTGCATACCATGCGCGACAAGGCCCGGGCTGAAAAGGAAGATGCCGAAAAGGTAAAAATTGTGGATGCTGAAACAGGTAAAGAAAAAGAGGATGTAACCAAAAAAGAACCTCTTATTCCTTTCTTTACCCTGGTTCGCGACCTTACCATATTCGGGTACTACTCATCAGAGTATGGTGTTACCAAGGCGTTCGACTACAGCCCGGTTCCGGGTAGGTTTGACCCCTGCATGAAGGTTACCCCGGATCAAAGAGCTTATTCATAAACCCGTTTTCAACCATCGTTTAACAATGAATATTCAAGGAAAAGGAAAAGAATCCGTAACATACGACGCCATTGTAGTAGGCTCAGGTATTTCCGGAGGATGGGCAGCAAAAGAATTAACTGAAAAAGGCCTGAAAGTCCTCATGATTGAAAGAGGACGTGAATTAAAACATATAGAAGGGTATGACACCGCCATGAAGGAGTCGTTCGACTTCCCGCACCGGAACCGTCTGACCGAACAGATGAAGAAAGATTACTGGGCGGGTATCCGGACCGGTTATACCATTACCGAAGCTACCAAAGACCTTTTTGTAAAGGATATTGAAGATCCTTACGAAGAAACCCAGCGCTTTGACTGGATGCGGGCATACCATACCGGTGGCAAGTCGCTGCACTGGGGTCGCCAGACCTACCGGTGGAACGAAAGAGACTTCACGGCCAATGGCGAAGAAGGAGTAGGTGTTGACTGGCCTATCCGTTACAAAGATATCGAGCCCTGGTACAGCTACGTAGAAAAATTTGCGGGTATCTCCGGCGAAAAGCGCGGCCTGGATGTGCTGCCTGACAGCCATTTCCAGCCGGCCATGGAGCTGAACTGCGTAGAACGCGAGGTGAGAAAAGGCATTGAAAGCAAATTCAAAGGCCGTTACCTGACCATCGGTCGTGTGGCACACCTCACCAACCCTACCGAAGAGCAGCTGGCCCTGGGTAGAACCAGCTGCCAGTACCGTAACAAATGTATCAAAGGGTGTCCTTACGGCGCTTATTTCAGCACACAGGCGGCTACCCTGCCGGCGGCGGAAAAAACCAATAACCTGACGCTGGTCAACGACAAGATCGTATACGAAGTGATCTTTGACGATGAGAAGAAAAAAGCAATTGGTGTAAGAACCATTGACCGGAACACCAAGAAAACCGAAGAATTCTACAGCAAGGTGATCTTCCTGAATGCCGGTGCCATGGGTACGGCCTGGATCCTGATGCAGTCGAAATCAAAAACCCACCCTAACGGACTGGGAAATGAGTCAGACCAGCTGGGAAGAAACATCATGGACCACCACCTGGGCGTAGGCGCATCAGGATCATGGGAAGGCTTTGAAGATATGTATTTTTATGGAAAACGCCCTAACGGGGTGTATATTCCGAGGTTTGCCAACTGGGGATCGGATAAGCGCGACTTCCTGCGCGGATTTGGCTACCAGGGCGGTGGCAGCCGGGGCAATAAAGGTGCCGGAGACCTGATCGGTGCCGAACTGAAAGCCACTTACACACACCTGGGTGGCTGGGGCTTCGGCATAGGCGGTTTCGGTGAAACCCTGCCTGACCCGAGAAACCGTTTCACCCTGTCGCAGAACAAAGACCAGTGGGGACTTCCCATTATTAACTTTGATGCGGCCTGGCGTGAAAATGAAATGAAAATGCGGGTAGCCATGGAAAGCGAGGCTGCGAACATGCTGGAAGCCGCAGGGCTGAAGAATGTTCGTTCGTATAACGACAAAGAAAAAGCACCGGGTATCGGTATCCACGAAATGGGTACTGCGCGGATGGGTCGTGATCCCAAGACCTCTGTGCTGAATGGGAACAACCAGGTTTGGGGAGCTGAAAACGTGTACGTCACTGACGGTGCCTGTATGGTTTCTTCTTCCTGCGTTAACCCCTCACTCACTTATATGGCGCTGACGGCCAGAGCAGCTGACCACGCCGTAAATGAGTTGAAGAAGCAGAACATCTAATGCGTTTTTGTTTTTTAACCGGGATGGCCGATGTTTTTCGGTTGTCCCGGTTTTTTTATTCCTTCCCGCGTAAAAACAAAATAAAATCCTCCGTTACCGTCAGGTCGCGATCAAATAAATTCCCCGCATCGAAAAATACCAGTTTTTCTTCCATCCGTCCTATTTTATATTTATTCTGAATAACAATAAGTCATTTTTTTTATTTCCCAAATCGCTGTAGCTTGCATCCAAATTGACCTGTTTACAATGCGTAAGACGTTTGTTATTTTCTCAACGGCCCTGATTATTTTCCTGCTGCTGTTGTCGGTTTACATGAATCCTAACTGGTATGTGGTGTTAGGAACGGTGGTATTTTTCACGGGAATGGGGTACTACGATATGGTACAGACCCGGCATTCCATTATGCGGATCTACCCCGTATTCGGGCGTCTCCGGTTTTTTATGGAAGAGATGCGCCCTAAAATTTACCAGTATTTTATTGAATCGGATATTGATGGCCGGCCCCTGAACCGGGTAGACCGCTCTACGGTTTACCAGCGGGCCAAGAAGGAAAACGACACCATGCCTTTCGGAACCCAGCTGGATGTGTATTCAGAAGGATACGAATGGCTGGCCCACTCTATGGCGCCCAAAGATTTCCATAAAATGGATCATAACCTGAGAATAAAAGTGGGCAATAAAGACTGTACCCAACCCTACTCGTGCAGCATTCTCAATATTTCAGCCATGAGCTTCGGCTCGCTGAGCAGCAATGCCGTAGAGGCCATGAACGGCGGGGCCAAACTGGGCGGATTTGCGCACAATACCGGCGAGGGCGGGGTAAGCGAATACCACCTCAAGCACGGCGGCGATGTGGTCTGGCAGATCGGAACCGGCTATTTCGGCTGCCGGGCGGCTGACGGCGGTTTTGACCCCGTACAGTTTGAGGAAAGGGCGCAGCATCCGAATATCAAAATGATCGAGATCAAGATCTCCCAGGGGGCCAAACCCGGGCATGGCGGTATCCTCCCGGCTTCTAAAAACACCCCGGAGATAGCCCGTGCACGGAATATCGAGCCGTATACGCTGGTGGCTTCACCTCCGTTCCATAAAGCATTTGACTCGCCGCTGGGCCTGATTGACTTCATCACCCAGTGCCGCCGGCTTTCGGGCGGAAAACCGGTGGGCTTCAAGCTTTGCATAGGCCATAAAAGCGAGTTTATCAGCATCTGCAAAGCCATGATCGAGACCGATACCTACCCCGACTTCATCACGGTAGACGGAGCAGAGGGCGGTACGGGTGCCGCACCGCAAGAGTTTTCCAACTATGTGGGCGCGCCGCTGCTCGACGGCCTGGATTTTGTGGTGAACGTACTGCGCGGGCTCGATATCAAGAAACACATCAAAGTATTTGCTTCCGGGAAGATCACCTCGGGCTTCCATATTGTACGTGCGCTGGCTCTGGGCGCAGATGCCTGTTATTCGGCCAGGGCCATGATGCTGGCCGTGGGCTGTATCCAGGCTTTGCAGTGCAATACCAACAAATGCCCGGTGGGCGTGGCTACCCAGGACCCCGCCCTGACCGTAGGCCTGGTAGTAGAAGACAAGAAAACACGGGTGGCCAATTACCACAACAATACCGTAAAAAGCGTAGTGGAACTCATAGGTGCCACCGGCCTCGACGACATCAAAAACCTGTCGCGCAGCCATATTTACCGGCGTATCTCGTTCAGCCAGATGCTCAGCTACGAGGAGATCTTCCCTACCACGCCTATCGGCGCCTACCTGAAAGAGGAGACCATCACCAAAAAATACCAGGACGATTTCCGTAACGCCAGCGTCAATCACTGGGGCGTATTTAACGTGGCTACGATTGGCAGTGTGGCAGAGGAGCGGATTGTGGCAAAAGCGAACAGGTCGTAACAACGAGCAAACACTCAGGATCCCCACAGGTTTTCATCTGTGAGGATCCTGAGAAGGCTCATCACAGAATTCTCACACATGCACGATATTGAAGTCAGGCCCGGCTCCCCGGCTTCACTTTCAGCTCCTTTGCCGCACCGCCTCAAAAAGGATCACTCCGGCTGCTACTGACACATTCAAGGACTCCACCTTGCCTTTCAGCGGAATCTGGGCCTTGTAATCAGACTCTCCAATGAGCGAATCGGTGATCCCGTCTTCTTCCGAGCCCATAATGATAGCGGTAGGAAGGGTAAAATCCACGTCATACACCACGTCATTCCCCTTTTCTGTACAGGACACCACCTGGAAACCTGAATTTTTGAGGTATTTCACCGTATTCATCAGGTCGCTTTCGCGGCATACGGGAATAAAGCTCAGAGCGCCCGAAGAAGTCTTCATGGCGTCGCCGTTGATCTGGGCAGCACCACGGGCAGGCAACACCACGGCGTGCACCCCGCTGCATTCTGCCGAGCGGCAGATAGCACCAAAGTTCCGCACATCTGTGATACGGTCGAGGATCAGCACCAGCGGGGTTTCTCCCGATTCAAAAACAGAGGTTACCACATTGGAAAGCTGGGCAAAATTAACCGAAGACACAAATGCAATGGCGCCCTGGTGGTTTTTCATGGTCACCCGGTTCAGCCGTTCCTGGGGAACCTTCTGTACGGGTATTCCCCTGTTGCGGGCCAGGGTTTCTATTTCTTCCACGTGCTTCATATCTTTCAGAAGCAGTATCTTGTCTATTTCCTTCTCACTTTTCAGCGTTTCGACTACCGAATTAATACCAAAAATGAAATCGGCTTTATTGGGCCGGTTTACGGGCTTATGAAATTTCTTTACTCCGCTGCTTTTCCTGTTCTCCATGATTCTACATAAGGGTACCAGAACGCACTATACTCCGGATACCTCACCAGCTCATAATTTTGTTCTGAAAATACGTTTGGTTTTTTATAAAATGTATAAATGATTTCCGAGGTGTTCCGGTTCTGGGAGTAGAGCCACACTTCACGGGTACGGTTACGCTGCACACGGGCCGGCGGCCCCATGATGATGTACACCATGCCCTTATCGGTTTTCCAGCCTTCTTTATAGGTAGTAAAGAAATCGTTGGCCTCTTCCACCCGCTTATAATAGCTCCTGATGATCCTGCGGGCCAGGTTCTGATCGCCCCGGGCCAGGTTCAGGAAGTACATGTCCATGGCGTCTTTCCCGTTTTCATATACACCTGAATTCTCCATCTCCTTCGAGGTGCTCATATACACCAGGGCCTCTTTCAGGGTTTCGGGGCGGGTGTCGCGCGGGTACCGTTTATCTACCACCAGGAAACCGTAGCCATCCTTCACCTCGTCGGGGTTCTGGGTCAGCACATACATCCCGGTTTCTGTAAGGGTCAGGGTCTCCCGGTCTTTGATCTCCAGGGTTTCTGCTATTTCAAATTCGCTTTCTGCCGTTCTTTTGGTGCCTGACATGGGCGATAGCGCCGGTTTTGTGTTGTTCCGGTACCGGATCAGGAAGAGCGGTTCGGAAGACGGTTTCACCGACTTGATCACAAAGCGCTGTCCGCTGTACACATAAGGCTGGAAATCGGGGATATCGTCAGATGCTTTTTTATATATCTCGTACCGGGTATTGCTTCGCTTCGCCGTGAAATCTATGGCCATGTCATACGAAAACTTCGTTCCTGAAGCCGGGTGCACAAATTCTACAAGGAGAATTCCTCCCGGTTGCTCTTTTACCCGCGGAACATCAAAGGTGAGCAGGCAGCTATCACCCAGGGTACGTGCAAATTCAGGCGTGAAGGCCAGCTTGCCCGCGCTGATCTTCTCGCGGATACCGAAATCGGTCTGGAGGGTCCATTGTACCCGGAAGCTCTCGTTCAGCTTTTCCAGCGACATCTTCTCTCCCAGCAGCGTGATATGGGTTTTTATAAATACCCGGGCAGAAACCGAATCGATGAAATTGTATTTTCCCACCACCGAATTCACCGTAGGCTTATCTACGCTCCGGGGTGTTTCTTCTTTCATGACGGTCTCTGCCGGCTTCTTCTCCCGCACCTTACAGGCTGAAAAAGCCAGCACTAACACCAAAAACAGTATTCCTCTCTTCATCAAAAAAGTTCTGATGTCTTAAAAACGACTTATTCTTACGAATGTTGATGCAATATAGCATTTTTTCTCAAACCTAAACCGCTGCTATCTTGTTATACCTGTATGACAACCGAAAAACCAACCGAACGGAAAGACATCAGCAGCCGCGAAGACCTTCGTTTGCTGATAGACACCTTTTATGACGGGGTGCTGAATGATCCCGTCATGCGTCCGGTATTTGAAGACTCCCTGCCGCACTGGGATCATCACAAAGAGCGGGTAGTCAACTTCTGGGAAAACTGGCTGTTCCAGACGGGCGCCTATGACGGCGGCATGATGTGGAAGCACTCGGCCCGCCACCAGACCCAGCCCATGACCACCGAGCGGTTTGAACGCTGGCTGGCCTACTGGTTCACCACCACCGACCAGCTTTTTGAAGGCAAAAACGCCGAATTTGTGAAGAGCAAAGCGCTGGAGATCGGGAAAGTGCTGCACCACAAGCTCAATACAGTTAAAAACTAAAAGTTAAGGTACATTTACTCACTATAATATGTATTCAATGTTCCGCAACTGTTCACTTTTAGTTTTTAACTGTTCACTTTTAACTGTTACTTCTTCCCTATCTTTGCGCCTTAATTCAAAAAGCAGATATGATCTCGGTAGATAACGTAACGGTGGAATTCAGCGGCCACCCCCTTTTTTCAGACATTACCTTTAACATCAATGAGAAAGACCGGATAGCACTGATGGGTAAAAACGGTGCAGGAAAATCTACCCTCCTGAAGGTCATTGCGGGGGTGAATAAACCTACACGGGGCAAGATCTCTGCCCCGGCCGATGCCGTTATTGCTTACCTGCCCCAGCACCTGCTTACGGAAGATGACACTACTGTATTTGCAGAAACCTCCAAAGCTTTTGCCGGTGCACAGGCCATGCAAACCGAGCTGGAAGAGCTGAACCGGCAGCTGGAAACCCGCACCGACTACGAGTCAGACCAGTACATGGACATCATCACGCGGGTATCCGAGCTCAGCGAGAAGTTCTACTCGCTCGAAGAAGTGAATTACGATGCCGAGGTAGAAAAAGTATTAAAAGGCCTGGGCTTTACCCGCGAAGATTTCACCCGGCAAACCTCCGAGTTTTCAGGCGGCTGGCGGATGCGCATTGAGCTGGCCAAGATCCTGTTGCAAAACCCTGACCTGATCCTGCTGGATGAGCCTACCAACCACATGGACATCGAATCGATCCAGTGGCTGGAAGATTTCCTGGTCAACAGCGCCAAAGCCGTGATCGTGATCTCGCACGACAGGGCCTTTGTAGACAATATCACCAACCGCACCATTGAAGTGACCATGGGCCGGATTTACGACTACAAGGTACCCTATACCCACTACCTGCAGCTGCGCAAAGAGCGCCTGGAGCAACAGCAGAAACAGTATAACGACCAGCAGAAGATGATTGCCGAAACCCAGGAGTTCATTGAACGCTTCAAAGGCACTTATTCCAAGACCCTCCAGGTGCAAAGCCGTGTAAAAATGCTGGAAAAGCTGGAAATTGTGGAAGTGGATGAAGTAGACACCTCTGCTATCAACATCAAATTCCCCCCGGCTCCGCGGTCGGGCAATTACCCCGTGATTGCCGAATACGTGGGCAAAAGCTACGGTGACCACCTGGTATTCAAAGACGCCAGCTTCTCTATTGAGCGCGGACAGAAAGTGGCCTTTGTAGGCCGGAACGGCGAGGGGAAATCGACCATGGTGAAGGCCATCATGGGCGAGATCGACTTTGAAGGCAGCCTGAAAGTGGGACACAATGCCGAAATCGGCTACTTTGCCCAGAACCAGGCCTCGCTGCTTGATGAAGAAATTACGGTATTTGATACGGTAGATCAGCTGGCCGAAGGCGAGATCCGTACCAGGATCAAAGACCTGCTGGCGGCCTTCCTTTTCCGGGGCGATGACCTGAACAAGAAGGTAAAAATGCTCTCCGGCGGCGAAAAAACCCGCCTGGCCATGATCAGGCTGCTGCTTCAGCCCGTTAACCTGCTGATCCTGGATGAGCCCACCAACCACCTCGACCTGCGCACCAAAGATATCCTGAAAGATGCCCTGCGGGCCTTTGAAGGCACCATCATCCTGATCTCCCACGACCGCGACTTCCTGAGCGGCCTGGCAGAAAAGGTATTTGAGTTCGGAAATAAGCGTATCCGGGAGCACTTCGAAGACATCGACAGCTTCCTGAAGAATAAGAAAATGGAAAACCTGAAGGAGATTGAGCGAAAGAGCTGATCCTTACAGATCATCGGTAAAATGCCGGCGGTCTTTTTCCTGCGAGAACTTGCGCTGGTTATAATCTCCCGAGCGGTTCCGGGCTATAGACAGGGTTTGCCATTCTTCATTTCTGAACATCTTGGCCATAAACACGATCTGGCCGATGTGATACGGGTAATGCGCCAGCTGCCGGTTCAATGCTTCTGTAACCGTGTGGCCGTCATTCCGGATATAAATGATTTTTTCAAGATCTGCCGGTGTAAGGGCGTTCAGGGCGTTCACCAGGCAATCCCAGCCTTCGTTCCAGCGCCCCATCAGCTCTGCCCGGTTCCCGAAAGGGTTGGTAAATTCGGCGTCGCGGTTACGCCAGGGTTTCTCGCCGTCAGTAGTAAGAAAATCGGTGAACCGCGACAGCATATTGCCCGCCAGGTGATTCACCACCATGGCTATGCTGTTACTCTCCCCGTTGTATTGCAGAAAGAGCTGCTCCTCTTCCAGCTGCGCCATCGCTTTTTCTCCCAGCATTTTATAATAGAGAAACTGTTTTTGGGCGCTTTCCAGGTAACTATTCATTTATTCCGGTGTTTTAACTGCTCAAAAGTCGTCAAAAACAAATTAAGATTGGCTATCTTTAGCCGTTATTCTGCCCGCCGGGCTATTATCCCTGATGTAATCTCTACCTATGTTAAAACAAAACAGCGCACTCCTCTTTTTTCTCCTGGTGGCCTCCGCCTCCCCCTTGTTTTCACAGGACAGTAAGACACAGATTTTGTTGCTGGGCTCAGATCACCTTGCTCAGGTTTACAGGGAAAATAACAGCCATACTGATGTGCTGGCCCCCGGCAATCAGTTATCTGTTTCTGCTTTTAACGAACAGATCGCTCAATTTAAGCCAGACCTGGTCATGGTAGAAGAGCTCCCCGAAGCCCAACAGAGAATAGACAGTCTCTATGAAAGTTACCGGTCAGATCAGCTGGACCTTCATCACCTGCCCGGCGGCCGGAGTGAAATTTACACTATTGCGTTCCCTATCGCTAAGAAGTCAGGCCTATCCCGGATTCACTGTATAAACGCTCCAGGAGGCACTTCTCAAAGCATCCTGGATAACGGTAACCGCATTGAGCTTTACAAAGAGTACGGTGCTAACCTCCGCAAAACAGTCATCGCTAAATACGAAGCGCTGGGCAAAGGGGAATTATCGTTCAAAGATTACCTGACCTTTCTTAACCAGCCTGCGGCCTACGAGCAGGTATACCGGCTAAGATACATTATTCCTGCCCGGGTCACGCACGGGTATTTTCATAACCCGGATAAAAGTATTGATACCACCCGCATCGACAAAGCGCACATCGGTGCCGAGCTGATCTCCCACTTTAAGAACAGAGATTACAAGATCTACTCCAATGTGGTCACCTCTCAGCTGGATACCGGAGCAAAGCGAATTCTTCTCATCATCGGGGTAGCGCATATAGGCTCATTAAAAAATATTTTCAATGACGACCCCTACTTCCGGGTAATAGATGCCAATGAATACCTGGCTCCACAGGCAGACCGGGAAAAAGAAGAGAACCGTTAGCCCCCTTTCCCGGCAAGAGTAAAAAAACAATATTAACGTGTTTCACGATATAAAGAGGAGAATTAACGGAAAATCCGGCTATTTCTTAACTGCAGATAACTTTTTACGCAATTCCTCACCCCCGGCTTGTATTTCTCATTTTACTCGCCTAATTTCAGCGGCATAAAAGGGTGGGCACAGCCTGCCTGCGTGTTCCACAGCAGCACCACATAACTCATGAAAGCACCTTACCTTCTGCACTTTGAGGTACCTTTTAAAATCGTAGCGGGAGCATCGGCCCAGGGCCCTGCCTACCGGCTGACTACGGCCTCTGCCACTGATCAGTATGTTTTTGATACAGCCACCCTGGTTGTGCAGCGCCTGAACCTTCACCCTTTTTACGTGGAGCTGTTTGAGCTCAATACCCGTGACCCTTTCTCTCTGGGTCTTGAGCTTGCCGTGCCCCGGCATTTCCTGTTTTTTATGCGGCACGGCCAGGCCCGGTTCACCACCCCTGAAGGCTTTTATCTTTCCCAGGCCCCCGAGGCCCACCTCTGCGCCTGTTACAAGGCTTCGGGCTACTACCGGGTAAGCCTGAGGCGTGGGCGGCACGTGGCCTGCTGTGTAAATCTTGACCCTGACTGGCTTGACTATGCCACAGAAAAGCTGCCGGTTTTCCGTTATGCGGCCGGGTCTCCACTCTCCTGCACTTTTCTGCCTTATGTACCGATAGATCCGTACATCAGGCAGCGCCTGGAAGAGGTGCTCATGTTTAAACGTAACGGCCACGGTCGGCTCGACGGCTTCCTGCGCCTGAAGTTTGCCGAGATCCTGGAGTACTACGCTCCCCGTGCCGAAGACAGGCAGCAGGGCCTGGCCAGCAGGATATACGGGCACCTGCAGGAACACTTTACTGACCCCGGCATCAGCTACCAGCATCTCTCTGCCCGCTTCAAAGAAGGAGAAAGGCGGCTCAGGTATCATTTTTACAAAGAATACGGCATCTCTATCCACCAGTTTCTGACCCACAAACGGCTGCAGCTGGCCCACCGGCTGATTATGCAGGAGGGGCTGCCCATCCGCGATGTTTACCTCCCGGCCGGCTACCACGACGAGAGCACCTTCCGCTACGCCTACCGCAACTTTTTCTTATCTATAGGAAAATCTGACTTTTAGCCTGTAAAAAGACCGAAAAACCGCGTCAACTTTCTGTTTCACAAGCCGTAAGCCCTCTGGAACTTTGTCATAAAGTTTTGAAGAAAATGTATTAAGGCTGTAATCGCCTTATATACTTAGCGCTCAGTTCTTATGAAAAAGTATGTGAAACATCCGGATCTTTCTGTTCTGCCTGCCGGGGCATTAATTGTCTTGTTCTGCTACACGGCCCTAGCCAAGCTGATGCACCTGGCTGAGTTTGAAAAGCAGCTGAGAAACCAGGTTCTGCCCGATTGGTCAAAAGGTGTACTTACGGGACTGATTCCGGGCAGTGAGTTACTCCTGTGTATTGCCCTGGCTATCCCGGCCACGCGTCTGGTCGGATTCTATGGCTCAGCTCTATTAATGGCCTTATTTACGGGCTATACAGGCCTGGTGGTTATCGGGTATTTTGACCGTACTCCCTGCAGCTGCGGCGGTGTACTGCGCTCCATGAGCTTTGAGGTGCACCTCGCATTTAACCTCTTTTTCCTGGCCCTTTCACTTCTGGGGATATACATGTTTCATTCTAAACAAGCACCGTCATGACATAGGCATGCAAATGAAAGTTTCCGGTATACCGTTTCAGAAACCCTATACCGGAACCAGGCCCTTCTCCCGAAAACCTGAAAACAGAGTAGGGAAAACTAATTTTCAACTATAATTTTTTTAAATCATGAAAAATGTAATGAAGTTTTTGCCTGCAATGGCAATTGTATTAGGTGCCGGATTAGCCGTAGGAGCGCAAAGTCCTGCCCCGAAGGTAAAAAATGTACAATCACAGGTTTGGTACAGAACCGCAGCTGATGATAAGCAGCCGGGTACCTGGCATCAGGGTTCGCCTTCAGAAGGCTGTGATTCATCGGAATTGCTCTGTAGCGGAGAATTTCCGGATGGCTATAACCCAAATGACTACGATAATAATACCAATGCCGCTCACAACCTCAGCACTACTGTAGAAACAGGGTTTATACAGGAATAGCAGGGTAAATCAGGCTTAAGAACGTGTCTAAAAAGTCCACAAACCGCTCTTTGTTTCCGGAAGCTGACCTCAGGAGCACATTACAGTGTACTCTTTCGGTCTCTTCCTCAACACTTTGCATTTTGTTGCAGCGGCGAACCGCTCCTTTTTAGGCACGTTCGGTATTTTCAAACAGGGTAGCCTTTTGGGGCAGCCTCTCTTTATTCGCTTCTCGGATTTTGCTCTATCCCACTTACACTAATTTCGTTATCCGGAATCGGGAATACATACCGGTTACTACCCGGACGTAATTCAAATTTTTTCCCGTTAACTGTCCTTGTCAGTGTTGTTTCCAAACCCGGCTCCTGGTTAAGCCTGCGCAGGTCTGACCACCTCAGGCCTCTTCCAAAAAGCTCTTTCCTTCGTTCTTGCAATACCTTTTCAAGAAGGTTTTGCTCCCCGGCTTCCAGCTTCACGAATGTTCCCTTTACATATCTTTTTTCCAGCAAAGTGTTCAGGTCATCAACGGCCTGCCGGTTGTTCCCCAACCGGGCATTGCACTCTGCACGGATAAGCAGCATTTCAGCGGTGGTGAGTCCGCCGAAAAGTGTGTTCCCGCTCAGGTAACTTCCTTTAAAACCATTTAAGCCGTTTCTGACATTAAAAAAGCAGGTCTTTCTCAGGTCATTATCATGATACGATTTATACAATTCAGGATTAACCCCGGTATACGTTGAATTAAGAATACTATAGGAATTCATCTGGGAATAATAGATTATCTCAGGATTCAGGCCGGACAACCCGACAGGAAACGGCCGGGTTGCCTGCGGATTAAGTGTGTTGTAGTCCAACAGCCGGTCATAAATTTTCAGGCTTTGGTCTGCCGCTTCAAGCGCACTCCGGTACTCCTGCATTACTAAATATACCCTGGCCAGCATGGCAAAAGTTACTGATCTGGAAGGCCTGGAATTATAAGACGACATATTGGGAAGCAGCTCAACGGCCTTCAACAGGTCTCCAACAATCTGATCATAGGTATGTTGCAGATTCCCCCTCTGTGCTATTTCATTAATATCACTGGTAAGCCTGACAGGAATGCCCGGAAGGTGCCCGGAACCGGCCTTATTATAGGCGGGAGCAAAAAGCTGGGCAAGGTGAAAAAAGGCGTATGACCTGTAAAAAAGAGCCCCGCCATATACTTCTTTCCATTCTGCAGATTGCTGTTCCTGCTTATCCAGCTTTATCAGGCCGTCCAGCACAATATTGGAGTAAAAGACACACCTGTAAGGCAGATCCCATTCATTGCTGGCTTTGCCTTCAAAAATATCTTCATTCCACAGGTAGGCATTTCGTTCTACTGCATTAAGATTATATACATTATCCTCCAGGTGAAAAAACTCGTCGCCGGCAACAACCTGCAGCACCGGCATCGTATTCATTCCGTTGGGATATGCGTCAAGTATTGCCCTGTAATGAAACAATTCATGGGGAACCACCAGGTCTTTGCTGGGTTTCTTATCCAGGAACTCCGGTGTGCATCCCCACAGGTTAAAAAATATTAAAACTGCTATTATCCTTTTCATTTGTGTAATATTGAGGTGAGAGATCATGATCTATAAATCGATTTTAAGCCCCAGTGAAAGACTACGCGGAGCCGGTGGAGAGGTCAGGGCATCAGGATCCATCTTCCCTTTATTTTTCTTCCAGAGTATAGCCAGGTTATTGGCATAAAGGCCGAGTTGAAAACCTGTTTTCGAAAGACCCGTTATATGGGGCAAGCCAAATGAATACGTAAGGTTAACATCCTGCAACCGGATGTGATCTCCCCTTTTTACCAGCACAGAAGAATAATTATAGAATTCATTCCGTTGTGAATTAGATATAGCAGGCATAGAGGGTACGTAAGTATGGGCTTCGTCTCCGGGGTTCTGCCAGCGCAGGCGGTAGTCGGCATGCCCACCCATACCCGCAAGAATAAAGCCGTAATCTACAGAAGGCATCCTGACATAGTAATCTAACCGGTAGCTTACATTAGCCGATAAATTCCAGCCTCCCAGCTGCAGATTATTCCTGATCGCGCCAAACATCAAAGGCCGTGTGCTGCCGTGGTAAACCACGTTCTCTAAAGTAGCCGCAGAACGCATTGCAGCATAATCTTTGCTTACTTCATCTCCCAGGTACCCCATAGGGTCGCCGGTATCGGGATCCAGGCCTGCCCACCTGAAGCTATACATAGAGTACAAAGATTTGCCTACCGTAGGCACACGCATTCCACCGATCATGTACGAACCTAAGGCATTGGGCAGCGTAACCAGGTATTTGGTGACCTTATCCGCAGAATAGCTGAAGAAGAAGTCGGTGTTCCATTTGATACGGGCATCTATATTCCGGGAAGATACATTAAAATCAACCCCTTTCCCTTTTGATTCTGCGGTATTGCCTTTAAAAGTACTGAGGCCGGTTTGTGGAGCAAGCGGCGCCTCTCCAATCAAATCAATACCCCTTTTCAGGTAAAACTCCAAAGTACCCCGCAGTATGTTATTTTTAAATCCGAAGTCCCAGCCCAGGTTGATCATCCGGACCCGCTCCCAGCGCAGCATGGGGTTGGGAGGATTGGCTATAGACGCATACGGAAGGTTAGCTGCCGAAAAATTGGCAGGCCGGTATTGTGCTGTTGTATAAGCCGACAAAGATTTGTCCACATTTCCGTTATATCCGTAGGTTACCCGCAGATTTGAATACGGCAGCCACGATAAAGCATAGAACTTTTCACGGGCGAGGTTCCAGCTTAAGCCGGCAGAGTAAAGCGGAACGCCCTTTTGGTTGGCTTTTACACCGAACAGGTTGGACTGGTCGTACCGTGTGCTGGCTGACACGATATAACGCCCGGAAAAGGTATAGGATCCGTTAAAATAATAAGAGATATAACGGTCTGTTTTGCTGCTGATACCGTTCAGCGCCGATATTTTGTTGATGGTAGAAGCGGGATTGACATAAGAGGCAAAATTACTCAGGTAGTCAACAATCACACTGGACGCCAGCTCATCATCGTATCCATAAAAACGATTTGCAGAGCCGTCGCTTCCTACCTGTCTTACTTCACTTCCTGCCAGTAAGGCTATATTGCTTTTGTCCGAAAAATCTCTTGTGTAACTGAATTGGAGCCTTACGTCGTGGCTCAATGTCTGTTCATCCACTAAAGAAAGTATGTCTCCCAAAGGTACCGGCCGTTTGAGTGAGCCATCCGGTTCCACTATCGTAAAGGTATTGATCATATCGCGCACATACCAGCTATCCCCATACTGCCTGTCAGATGACCGGCTCATGGCATTGGCAAACTGGTACAGGATCTGGCCTGTGAAGAAAGGAGTAATTTTATACTGGCTGCTCAGGTTTACCCGGTAATCGGTTAATTTCGAAGAATTATCACGAAGAGGCTGGTCTTTAAGCGGGTTGTACGTCCAGTCTAACAGACCCTGTTCCCGGGCGGTCTCCAGGAAGCTGGTACGGTAAGTATGTATAACCGGGAGATAATTGCCCGCCTCATCGGTAAACTGAGCATAAGGGTATAACGGCCGGCCCGGTGACGTCTGCATACTGGCAGCAGACAGGGCATTCGAGGCAGTTTTGGCGGCAGAATAGTAAATACTGGCCGTCAGGTCAAGCTTTTTCCGGAGAAGCGAATACGTGTTGGAAGACCTGAGCGTAATACGCGAGTAGGCATCCCCCACAGAGGAAGACAAATTATTATCATAGCCTGCCGCCAGCAGATAACGCAGGGTAGAGGTCCCCCCGTTTAAATTAAACGAATATTGCCGGTTAAATGTATTTCTATATAAATAACGGCTGATCTCTTCTCTCACATCCCGGCTCCGGAATGCGTTTATCTCCGCCTCAGCTTTCTGAGCGGTAATACGGCCATCGCGCTGAGCAATCAGCAATTCAATGACCGGCGTCAGTGCGGTTTTGGCATCATTATTCTCTATTGACTTGTAGTATCCGCGCTCAAAAAGGGTTTTCTCTATATCAATGTACTCCGAAGTAGAGATTTGAGGAACATAAAAGAGATCGGGTTTTTCGGAAATCGTCACGTTTGAATTAAACGAAACCCGCGCGGGCTGGTTCAGCTTTCCTTTTTTGGTACTTATAACGATCACCCCGTTACCCGACTGGGCTCCCCAGATAGAAGCCGCGGCGGCATCCTTTAAAATGGTTATGCTCTCCACATCATTGGGGTTAATAGAGCTGATGTCACCGGTAAACGGGAAATTATCAAGTACAATAAGCGGGTCCTCTCTCCCGAATAACGTATTTTGTCCGCGTATGCTTATCGATGTTTGCGCATTGGGCTTCGTACCTGAACGATTAAAAACCAGGCCCGGTACCACATCAGAAAGCCGGCTGATGACATCTGTGCCGACACTCCGGTTCAGCAAATGATTATCTACCTGGACAAAAGATCCTGTCAGCCTCTCGCGTGGCAGCTCCTGGTAGCCGCTCGAAACGGTTACTTCGTCGAGGTGGGTCATATCCGGTTCAAGCTGCACCAGGAGTGTACCCGGCTCTTTCACCGTTATTTCTTTCTTCTTATACCCGATAAACGAGATGACAATTACGGGGTCGGAAGCCGGCAGGGTAAGACGAAACATGCCGGATGAATCGGTAGACACCCCATTCACCTGGTCTTTCTGAGTAACGGTTGCCCCCACAAGCGGGTGCCGTTCTGTGGCGTCTATTACTTTCCCCTGTATAGTGATGTGCTGGGCACAGGCAATTACAGGGAACATCAATAACAGTAGTGAGCTGTAGATATACTTTATCATCTGAATTCTTGATTAAAATTTACCTGAAACTGGATTATCGCGAATGACAAGGACCGGGTGATCCACCTGCTTTTCCGTAACAGTAAGGCCGTTCAGAGCCAGCTGCTGTTTTAATTTGGTGAGATCATGAAGGCCGGCCTCTATTGTTAAGGTCAGCGGGTACTTTAAGCCTGTCTGATCTACGACCGATAAAGGATAGTTCTGCAATTTATTGATCCGGTCCACCAATACGTAGAGAGGCACATTGGCTATCCTCCATTCGTAGGGGTCCACGTATACAACAGGTTCTCCTTTTGTTGACGCAGGGAGCAGCGCGCTGTCGGCTATTTCCAGGACCAGGCATGAAACGGGCCTGTTCTCTACCGAGGCAATGAACTGTGGAAACAGCTTTTCGAGGTCTGTTCTCATGATCCGGTTGGTTTCTCCCACCAGGTAGCGCGGTACTTTCAGCTCATAACAATACCCGTTTTCAGCCCTCAGCCATTGACGGTACCGTTCTCCGGAGAGCTTCGATGTCAGCCTTTCGGGAAAATCAGACTCGATAACCACACTCCCCTCGTCAAACCATTTCCCGGGCTCTGCATAGGCCAGGCGGTAAAGCCATAGCCGGCTACAGTTTGTGACAGTCACTTTTCTTCCTGAAACAGAATCTGTTCTTATAGAAAAACCGCCTTTAAGCCCCTCGGTATAACCTGTTAACAGGGAGTGGTAAATCAGGTTGCTGCCGTCACCGCCATTGCCGTTGACCAGGAGTGGTTTTTCGATATCGTATGCAACATTACGCGTGGGATCAACCTTGGCTGTCATTACAGGTTTTGCATGATTTAAAAAATCGGAGATTTTTTGAGCATTGATCTCTCCTGCTTCCGTAGCGATGCTGAAAACACCGTCTTCGTTAATCCAGACGTAATGGGGTAAATAGGTATGCGGGAAGAAGCTGCGCAGCAGGGTATCTTCTACCACATCGGGCAATGCGATAAGCCTGTCGGTACGCTGAGCGTACCGGTTCATAAATTCAGATACTTCTCTCCTGGTCTGGTAGGTGACCGGGAGTATCTGTAAACGCCCTTCGAATTCTTTTTGCAGGCTGTTCATTTTAGGAAGCATCCCCACACATGACCCGCACCAGGTAGCCCAGAAATCAAGAATGATCAGCTTGCCTTTGTAATCGTTCAGCGTGATGGTCTCTTTCCCTTCCGGATGGTTAATCACTTTCAGGGGCTGGCTCCAGATCTGCAGCGGGAGATGATCCCCGGCCTTAAGTGCCTGGGCAGACAGATCATGCACAGACAGGCTCACATAAAGGCATAGCAACGCCCTTACGTAAATTTTTACGTTCATAGTTTTAATCATTTAGGTTTGTTGATACGAACAGAAAACCAACCCCGTCTACCGGCAGTAAGGATGCACAAAAAGCGGCTAAATGTATAGGATATACAGACCTGCGTACGGGTCTATGCTGTACGGGCGCTTTTGTTGGATAAGAAAGGTTGGGACAGTCAACAGGTTGCCTGGCGAATGAAACGGACAGGCCTGCGGGAACCCGCTGGCTGTGAAGCGTAGCGCGCGACTTAGTCTGGAGAACAGATGATGTTCCTGTAGAGTGTTTTTTTGTTGTTAATCATTATTGCATGAGTTTTGCGATAAAGTGACCGGTTAATTTATTTTAATCTCCCCATATATCAATTATCCCCTCTGCCCTGAAAATCTTCTCAATTGCTTCGGCCTCCGTCACTTTGGGTTCTGTCTCTCCCCGCATCCGCATCAGGAAGGCCTTGCGTGAACGTCGGTTAATTCCCAGCGCCTTAAATAATTCTCCTCTCACTTCCTGTACTCTGCCGGCCGGTAACTGGTCATACCCCTTCTTAAATGAAAATCTTTTCATATCTCACCGTTTTGTCGATCAATACCTTATTTTTGCTATTTCTATGTGTAATATTTTATATCACTCCTGTGGTTATCACGATTACACAACAAAGATATAGATAATTATATCTTTTTACAAAATTTTTTGACAATAAATTGTCTATTTTTTAGATATTATTTATAAATATTTGTATATGAACGATTTAGATATAAAAAAATTAAGAAAAAGCCTGAAGTTAACGCAGAGTGAGTTAGCTGAGAAGCTGGGTGTTCATTACAAAACTATCCAAAACTGGGAGAAGGGCGGCACCATACCGGAGTCCAAAAAGGCATCGATCAGGAACATCGGGATATTATTATCGGAAAAGAATACAGATTTTAGTCATTTACCGGACAACATGAGACCCGATAAGGGAGTTGTTAAAGAGGGCGAAATAGGCTACGCCTTACCCTATTTATCTAACCAGGTATACCTGTTGCCACTTTCTGCCCGGCCCCTAGAAATTAACCGGTCGCATTTTCAACAATTCGGAGATTCGTATGAAAGAGTGCTGAGCCCGGTCAAGGGAGCTGATTTTGCCACGGTTCTTTCAGACGACGGGCTAGGCCCGGAATTTCCCGACGGTTCTATCGTCTTTTTCAAACACATTGACCCTGAACTGTTTATTGAATGGGGCAAAGTTCACGCCATCAGCACCAAAAACGGGCTGATCATCAAGCGCCTGAGCCCGGGCAGTCAGCCCGGCAGCCTGCTTTGTTCGTGCTCAGACCCGCAGTTTAACCCCTTTGAGATACCGCGCAATCACCCGGACATGCACTTTTTTAAGGCAATAGCGTGTACTTCGATAAAGTGACGATAACAGGTTATACGTCTGTTGGTCGTTTCAGTTCTGTAAAGCAGGATACGGTCCAAATCCGGACTTTCAGATTTACTATGTGAAATTTTAATTCTACAAAATACGATTGACCCTTTGGAGTGTCCGTTGTTGTAACCTAGCCTCAATTCTACGAAATAGGATTGAGGCACAACATATTCAAAAAGGCTTTACGATGTATATCTAGTTTCAATTCTACGAAATACGATTAGGACCGATATTCTCAGCCAGCGAGGAATTGGGCATATCAAATTTCAATTCCACAAAGTACGATTAAGACTTCCGGCCGATACTAACACAAATGAAGCAAGGCTAGTTTCAATTCCACAAATACGATTAAGACCTTGCACATCTTGTTTATGAACAGCTCCATTACGAGTTCCAATTCCACAAAATACGATTAAGATCACCGTATCATCCACATAGCTGTCAATCAGGATAATGTTTCAATTCCACACAATACGATTAAGACTGTTGGGCCCTTCTCCATGCCCGGCCATTCTTAATGTTTCAATTCCACAAAGTACGATTAAGACAAATTTTTCGCCTTCATAAAGAGATTATAGCACTTTAGTTTCAATTCTACAAATACGATTAAGACAAAATTAAGCAGTCTTAGGAAGTTGCAAAAAAATGATTTCAATTCCACAAAATACGATTAAGACAAGACCGCACTGAGCTCCAGGAAAGCCGCGGCTCCATGTTTCAATTCCACAAAATACGATTAAGACCGAAATGTACGAATTGCGGTTGTTCTATTCAGACGAGTTTCAATTCCACAAAATACGATTAAGACATCTCCGGAGATGAAATCGAAGTCGGTACCGACGAGTTTCAATTCCACAAAATACGATTAAGACGAACAGATAGCAGCGATTGAAACGCTATCTAAGAAGTTTCAATTCCACAAAATACGATTAAGACAGCAGTGGAAATGGAAGGCCACAAGGCTGAGAGAATGTTTCAATTCCACAAAATACGATTAAGACTAATGCCTCTAAGGGGAACCGCGATCTTTCCTATTTGTTTCAATTCCACAAAATACGATTAAGACATGTGCGGTTTGCGGTTAAATCTTGTGTGCCTCCGGGTTTCAATTCCACAAAATACGATTAAGACCGCACGAAAAGGGGCGGGAAATAATAGAAGACTTATGTTTCAATTCCACAAAATACGATTAAGACCTGTAGCGTCCACGTCAGCCATTGCGTCGTGAGCTGGTTTCAATTCCACAAAATACGATTAAGACAAGCGTTCAATATTGAAAAGATGCTATCCGGATTCAAGTTTCAATTCCACAAAATACGATTAAGACGGGTTACGGTTATATCGACGTCCGCCCGCGTCTCCCGTTTCAATTCCACAAAATACGATTAAGACATTAACTGTGTTATGAGCCTTCCCATAAAAGTTCCCGGTTTCAATTCCACAAAATACGATTAAGACTCCTTCACGGGCAGGCACCAGGCCGGCAGAGCCCACGTTTCAATTCCACAAAATACGATTAAGACCAGATCGTGGCGACCGGCAGAAACCTGCCTGACTCGTTTCAATTCCACAAAATACGATTAAGACCTGTGTTAAAGCAAACGCGCCAGAGACCGGGACTTTCGTTTCAATTCCACAAAATACGATTAAGACTTGTGCTCTTTTAGCAATTTGCTGAATTCACTCTTAGGTTTCAATTCCACAAAATACGATTAAGACCAGAACCCGCCCGACTTCTTTGTAGTTTTCGATTAAGTTTCAATTCCACAAAATACGATTAAGACTACGGCTGGCTCATGCGCAACCCCCGGCCGGTTATGTTTCAATTCCACAAAATACGATTAAGACAATGCTTTCGCCCCAGGCAACAACGGCCGGCTTTCGTTTCAATTCCACAAAATACGATTAAGACCATAGCCCGCGGGGAATCTTTAGGAGAAAAGAAGTGTTTCAATTCCACAAAATACGATTAAGACACTGACGTGGTTATACTTCGCTGCCCCGTATGGTTGTTTCAATTCCACAAAATACGATTAAGACCAAGCGGGAAGGAGACGAAAAGACTTACAATTATCTGTTTCAATTCCACAAAATACGATTAAGACCGTTGGTCGATTTCAAAAGCGGCCGGAAAGGATTCTTGTTTCAATTCCACAAAATACGATTAAGACATCGACTCATCACCTTCCTCTCCGCTGAAGTAATTATGTTTCAATTCCACAAAATACGATTAAGACTGACCAGTTGGTTTATCTGTATAGCTGCTCCAATGTGTTTCAATTCCACAAAATACGATTAAGACCCCATTGTCTGGATGGCATGGGGGTTCTGGGTTTTCCGTTTCAATTCCACAAAATACGATTAAGACCGTTTATACGCGCATCCCATCCGGCAGGGGCCTCTTGTTTCAATTCCACAAAATACGATTAAGACTCAGCCGGGTGGTGGCCGGAATCTCCCTGGGAACGCGTTTCAATTCCACAAAATACGATTAAGACAATGTACGGACGCCGCACGACGTGGTTTAAGAGCCTGTTTCAATTCCACAAAATACGATTAAGACCTGGCTCAGAATGCCGTTGACGTACAGTTTCATGAGTTTCAATTCCACAAAATACGATTAAGACAATAAGGGAAAATGGGAGGTGTTTATCTCCAAGAAGTTTCAATTCCACAAAATACGATTAAGACTGAAATCAAATTCAAATCTCCGGCCAGCCGTGCTGCTGTTTCAATTCCACAAAATACGATTAAGACTTCCGCGCCATGGCTACGGGGCTCTATGTCTGGAAAGTTTCAATTCCACAAAATACGATTAAGACATTACTGCCGTTAGCGGCAATGAAATCTGTAAGCCTCGTTTCAATTCCACAAAATACGATTAAGACACCATTGGTAGTGTACCCAGGAAGAAATTTAAAAGTTTCAATTCCACAAAATACGATTAAGACATTTTCTATCGTTAGAACCAAGGGTTTTAAATATTGTTTCAATTCCACAAAATACGATTAAGACAGACCTGGCCGGTGTGAAGTATTCCGGACCTTTCTGGTTTCAATTCCACAAAATACGATTAAGACTCTATGCTTCAGATATTATTCTATGCTTCAGATGTAAGTTTCAATTCCACAAAATACGATTAAGACCGTTAAGCTGCTTTAGGGCCATTGTGGCCTTTTCGGTTTCAATTCCACAAAATACGATTAAGACTAGCTGTAGCGGGCCTGCTGTTCGCGCTTCTTCCACGTTTCAATTCCACAAAATACGATTAAGACACCAGATTTTCAGCAGACGGATCGAACGGATTTGCGTTTCAATTCCACAAAATACGATTAAGACTACCCTGATCGTGCAACTGGTCTTCCGTGTTCATGTGTTTCAATTCCACAAAATACGATTAAGACATTAGAGGGCGGTTCTCATCAGTCCGGAAACGATGTGTTTCAATTCCACAAAATACGATTAAGACTCTACAGATACAATACAGTGTCCCCCTTTTTTCGGGTTTCAATTCCACAAAATACGATTAAGACTACCAGGACAAGAACAGAGAGCCGGCTATCTGTTTTGTTTCAATTCCACAAAATACGATTAAGACAGAAGAACAACTGACGACATGGAAGGGGTATAGTTAGTTTCAATTCCACAAAATACGATTAAGACCTGTACGGCATCTTTGAAGGAATGGCGTTGCTGGAGTTTCAATTCCACAAAATACGATTAAGACCCGTCGCTTTGACGAGTAAAAAAGCCTGTTTTTCAAGGCTTTAATTTTTCAAAAATAGGATTTTTAAGCTGAAAAAGTTGTCGATCCCTGATAATAAAATTTAAGCAGGGCATCGACAACCCCTTAACTTGTTGATTTTCTGGCGATCATTTATTGATCACAAAATATCAAAGAACTTTTAAGGCTTAATGGAGATGATCGACAATTACAGGAAATTGTCCAACTCATTCTTCTCCTTTCCGACAACCTCCTTTTCCAGCCATTTTTCGCCTCTGCTTTTAAAGATAATAATACTATCTGCTTCTTTATCCATGATTTCTTTGGCGCGAGATAGCAGTTCCTTTAGTTTAGCTTCGGTGATCTCTCCTTCAAAAACACTGTTCTGTATCCAGTTCAGGTATTGACGGCATAGTCTTAACATCTTTGATACTCGTTTTTCTGCTATATCATAAACTAAAATAATATACATTATAAGAGGATTAAAGTTATAAAGTATAGGTTATTGTTATCAGCGACATTATTCCAATTCACCATCGGGCCTTAAAAGGTTTATACTCATCCATACCCAGAATATGCTTGGTTAATTTGTAACACTCCAGTTTTACCAGGTGTTTATAACTTACATTTCTCTTCAGTACCGGATGTTTGAAAGTCTCATTGATCCTTTCTTCCCAGGCTTTTACAAAGATTTTCCTGCCTCCATCTTTTAATAAACAGGCATTCAGCTGGTGGTCAAAATCTTTACTTTGAATCTCCCTTTTGTTCAGCAATCTAAAAATAAGCCGGTCTACCAACAGGGGTTTAAAGATTTCGGCTAGATCCAGTGCCAGTGAAAATCTCCTGTAACCGGGTTCATGAAGAAAGCTGATAGTAGGATTCAACTGCGTATGGTAGATTTGATTCAGGCAAAGTGTATAACAAACCATATTTCCAAATGAAATCAGGGCATTGATCTCATTCTTTGGCGGACGTTTTGACCGGTTTTCTATCTGAAAATCACCCGAAATAATTGTATCAAAAGCCGGATAATAGGTTTGTCGTATATTCCCTTCTATACCCATCAGCTCATCGATATCAGTAGCATGATCAATGGCCATGGCATATCCCTCCATGGTTTCCAGGATGGCCGAAAGATCTTTTTCCCGGTTAATATAATATTTCAGATTCTTGCCCATATTAAAGGCTGCCCCACTCACAAACTTCCGGGCTATTTCCAGTCTTTTTTTCTTATCTGTGTATCGTTTAGTTTGTTCTATTTGCATTTTCCCCGCCAAAAGATATTCTTTTGGCATAAAACTCCCCGTGTAATGTTCGTAATAGTCAAAAAAGTGTACCGCTATTTGTTCTTTCCCCAGGAAATTATATAAGGCACTGTTGGCATCCAAAGCTCCGAAACAGTAAAACTCGCTTACTCCTTCCACCGGTATATATTTAGGAGTACCTTCCAGGCCTTTTTCATCTACCGGCGTAAATTTCAGGGTATTGTCTTTGCGGCTCATGCGGCCGGGATTAAATAGATAGTAGGTTTTTTTCATATAGGGTCTGGACGAATTGTTCTGTAATTTTTTAAGGATGAAGGAAATAAACTTTACAATTATGAATGGCAAGATGGAACCTATTCCTCATCCACATAGCATAATTCGTAATAGGAGCAACTTTTACATATTTTGGTATGGATTACCGGCGGACAATCCTCCCCATCTTTAAGTTCAGCCACTTTTATAACCACCTCTTCTAAGTATTGTTCATCTGTTTCTCTCAAATCCAAATGACTGGTATGCCTTATGAGGGGATATTCCAAAATAGCCGAAGCGTGGTCTATACCATTTAATTTCAACAGCCACAGATAATATTTCACTTGCCACTCGTGTGCATTTTCTACTTTGTCGCTCCGTTTGGTTTCATGAATAATCTTGTTACGCGCATCATAAAAGTCTATTTTTCCGTAAAGTGTAATTTCCTTCCCATTCTTGCTCTTAGGAGATAGCCTTGCTGATAGTTCAATCTCCGTATGTTTTTCAGCCCGTTGGGGATAACTGATCTCGTGCAGTAGTTTCCCGTCATAAACAACTTCACTGGTGTGTTCCATCCGTACGCCGTTGGCATGTAACCAGCATTCCCGCTTACAAACGTGGTAAAGGTTGACAAGAGTCGCATTAATGTTCATCGGTTCAGAAAATATTCTGTAAATTCATTCAGCTCTACCAGTTCAATTTCCACGTATTTTTTGAAAATAGTATCTCCTACTTTTTCCCGGATAGCCGATATTCCTACATCGATAAGGCGTAAACCCGAATTCGTAAGGAGAATATTATCAAATGCCAGACCAGTGAGGTTAGAAGGCCTTTTTATATCACGATGTACAAAACCCGCACGATGCAACTGGCGTATTTCATCCATAAACACATCCAGCCAGAGTTCTCTTCGTTCTACTTCATACGCCCTGAAATCTATAGGGTAGATTCTTTCCATCACCAGCATTTCCGCTTGCAATTCCTCATTGAAATCCAGGTGTTTGAATTTCACTACCAAATCATTGACCTGGTTGGCATAACGCATTTTTTCTGCTTCCGAGCCAATGTCAGAGCGGCTGTCACCTACAAAAAGTTTGGCAACTTCCTGTTCATTAAGGACGATTACGCGGTTATTTGCACCGGAGGAGAGGAGGCGGGGGTATTTCATGATATATGTTCTTCTTTATAATTCTTACCAGATTTCACTTGTTATCCAGGCATCTTCTTCATCTGCAATTAAGCCCAATTCCGAATTGTATTTTTTATTCGTCAGCCAGTTTATCTGTTCTACCAGTCTATTTTGCTTTGCAGCTACAGAGATATTTTGCTTTAAGAAGCCCTCACTTCTCCATTGGGCAAATCTTCCTTTTCTAATTTGAACCTTTTGGCTTTCAGCACTTATAAAATCAAATGTACTTAGGTACTCATCATACACTTCTTTATTAGTTTGCGGTAAAATCTTAATTCCATCAAACTGCTTGTAAAAATCATCTTCGCTATGTTTATTTTTCTTTAATGGACTTAACAGTTTCAATGCTTCCTCCAGATACGCATATTGGTTATCAAACTTCTTTTTGTCCTCTGTATTCCAATCCGGATAAACCTCATCAATTGCTTTTTGCAATAGAGACTCGTTGATTATCCCTCCTTCACTTTCAATTTTCTGAAGCACGTCAAGTGTTCTTCCAATTATATCTTTGTTATAAATGTAAAAATCACTCTCTCCATTTTGTGTAAAGACATAGCAAGGGCAGATTCCTTTCTCCCTTTTTCTATTTACCCTTCCAAATCTTTGTATCAACGCGTCAATAGGTGCGGGCTCTGTATAAATCATATCATAATCAATATCCAAGCTGACTTCAATTGCCTGGGTGCCGACAAGTAACTGAATCTGTTCGCTCTTTAAATCTTTCTCTTTGACTGAGCGGTCTGCTCCAGAGAACGAACCATGTAGTAATACCGACTTGTTGCCACCAACAACAGCCTTTAACTCTTTGTAAACTGTCTGTGAGGACTTAACTGTATTACAGACGACTAATACTTTTTTGTCGCCTTTCAATTTTTCTTTAATCTCATCAAGGAAATTATGTAGTAAGCCTTCTTTAAGCACTACTTCATGTCTTTTAAACCGTTCATATAATACGTCATTTGCAGTAATTCTGTCAAATTTCCCAATACTTTGCTCTAGCTCTTGTAGAAAGAATTGGGGCATGGTAGCCGTCATTATCATCACTTTTGCCTGAAACTTATTGGTCAAAAGATCAAGCAAAATTTTTATTTGGGCAAAAGTCTCAGGATTATAAGCGTGAATTTCATCAAATATCAAATAAGAACCTGTCATCTCAAGAAATCCTTGCTCGTAACCTTTCAAACCAAATAGGTGTTTTAATAATTGGAAAGGAGTAACTATTTTTAATGGAGTTGCGATACTTTTAAATTTGCTTCGTAAGGTATCAATATTTTCTTTTTTAGCATCAGGGCTATACTGCAAGTCATCAAAATAATTATTTAGATAATCACTTAATTTCCCATGCAACATTCCCACTTTATCTTTACTCAAATCAGCGCCTAAGCGTTCAAACATGGCATTGATAGATGCTGTAAAGGGTAAAATATAAAACACACGCCCTTGTCCGAAATGTTTGAACTGCGATTTCAACCACAAAATTGAGCTTTCTGTTTTACCTGAACCGGTGGGAGCGGTTAAAATCAAATTTCCTATAACCTCACAACAGTCTATTTGATGTTGATAGAAATCAAATCCTGATTTTTGAAGTTGAAGACGCTTCTTGTCTAAAAAATCAAAATCTGTTGTTTCAATATTTTCGAGCTTAGTAACTTTAGCCGAACCTAAATGGTCACACCACTTCAAACCGCCGAAAAGAAGCATCAGTTGGAGGTAGCCCGAATGCTCATTGGTAAAAGGCTTTTTGTTATAAATCCTAATCAGCGCTTCAAGAGAGTCTGGTTTAATTGCTGCTAATTTTATATCAAATCCGTGAAGTAATTCAACAATTTCATTCGCTGCTACATTTTCTAAAAACGATTGCTCAAAACTTTTTTGTTCATTACCTATTGGCAGCATCCCAAAAGTATTATTTGTCTGATAAAGTGCTAATTGTTTTTCTAATGTTTCAAAATCTTTGTGATGTCCTGCTATTGCCAGTTTTAGGAGATGTTTTGTTTCATCGCTTAGACCTTCAATAGCTTCTACAAACGGAATCGAAAAAAGCTCGTGTCTTTGAAAATTCCATTGGTTATTTCGCCTGTTTAGTAATTTCTGAAATTCACGATGCGCTTTGCCCAAATCGTGAAAAATAATCGCCAATTTAAGAATCTCCCAGAACCTCTGCTCAAGTCCCGAAACTTCGGCCGCTTTAGGAAAAGCACTTTTTACAAAATCATATACCAATAAGCAATCTTCAATATGCTCTTTGAGGCTTATTGGAGGTTGGTTATTGTGCTCATCTTTTGATTTTGCTATCAGCATCATTTATTCAAAGTTTAGCTCATGAAAGAAGATATCTACCTCTTTTCCATTAGGCAGTATATCTTTACATGTAGGCAGCTCTGTTTCAATTCTGTTGGCTTTACAGCTTATTACGCTAAAAGGCTCTGTACCTACGTTCTTTCTGGGAAATTCGTCAGTAAAATACTTTGGCAAGGCCTGAATTTGTCCTGGTAAATGATACCTGAATGGAATTATCTGCCCTCTCAGATTGGAACTGTATTCATTTCTTTCCAAAAGTTCTTTTCCAGAAATATTTGTTACCGTAGCCAAATCATTCATCCTGCCTAATAATAACTGGTAGTAGGGTTCTGCCAGGTAATTTCTTATTTCGATATCCGGAGTATAAATCCTGAGGTAATTATTGAACAAAAACTTTCTGTATATAATGTTTGATTTGGCATTATTGGTAGGCTTCCCGTCTTTACTGCTGATTTGATAAATAGTTTCCAAATCTTCCCCTTGGCTTTCATACTCGAAATAGTAACCAATCTTCAGGTTATTATGCCTGAGGTATTTCCCGGCAGCGGCATTAATTAACCCCAACACAGTACTTAGTGGGGGCACTTCCAAAGTTGGTTGCATACCGCTAATCAAGTTAGGGTAACGAAAACTCGCCGTCCAGCTTTCAATATCAATCTTATATACTTCCATATCAGGAGAGTTGTGCTTTTACCTGTTCACAATATTTGTCTATTGCCTGATTTACACTGAGTAGTTTTACATTTCTAAAATCTTCAGCCAGTTTCTTTAGCTCGTCATTGTATTCATCCAAAAAACCACTGCGTTTACCGATGAAAACATCACCCTTGATCTGGTCTTTATAATCGTTTAGCACCTCTTTAATCCCTTCAATGTTTAACACGGCCCTTTCGCTTCTCTGACCTTCTCCAACAGCTATGTGTGAGAATGGGTGATTACCGGAAGTAGTGGTTGCCAGAATTATAAACTTTGGAGTTACATCTGCCATATTATTGGTCTGCATTGCACCACCGGATATTGTTTTTAATGCTGATAGAGTATCTATAATCCTTTTCTCCCGAATTGATTTATTTAGTTGAATCAACTTTTGCGGTTCTCCTGATTTAGTTTTTACAAGGAAGTCATTAACTACTGTCGCTCCATTTGCAAGAGCTTCCTCTTTTTGTTTATCCGTAAGGTTTTTAAAACCTGTTTTATTATAACTAGCGAAAGTACCTACCTGGGCTAAATCTAAAGAAAACATTCCTTTCATAATTGCGGAGTATTCTTCCTTACTGTAAGGAACGCTGTCGCCATCCTGACGAGCCATGCTTGACCAATTTTCCGCAGTCGAAACACCAGCAACAGATACTATAACAGAGTTTTTAAGAGGAGATACTCTTGTTACAGTAACGTCTTCTTTTTGCTCTTTCCCTTTTTTGTCTAAAACTGGATTACCTTCTTCATCTCTTACAACATCCTTAGCTGCTTTCATATAGCCAAAAACATCATCATCAGCATATTGGAGAGGGTTAGCTTCTGTAAAAGCTATTTTAGCCTCTCTGGTAACTGGCGACAGTTCCCACCCATGATTTAACTTTAATGATTCTCGCCACCAATACCGCCATGCCTGACCGGAGACATACGTATACGTCCTGCCGTTCTTGTAGATTTTCTTTGTACTTACCGCATTGTCGAAATTACTGCTAGTACTTTTTCCTGCATTGTTCAATGCTACTACGTCAACATCCAACAGGATGAAACCTTGTGTTTTTAAGTTCATAATCATTTTTATGTTTATCAATTATCCAAATTGTAATCTTCTTCCAACTCTACATCTACCGCTTTATTCATATCGTGCAAACGCTGATAGATAGCTATTAGGAGTAGATCCCTTATTTCATTCCAATATGTACCATCAGGGAATAAAAACTCCGTGTATTCTTCTATTGTAATTAAGGGCTTCTTTCGATCACTATGTTTTCGGTTATAATCCGCAACCAAGTTTATCAAATATCGTCTAAGAGCACTACTTGATTTTTGTCCATTAATACGGGTTATTGCTTTTTTGATTTCATCGTCACTGCTGTCTGCAATGATAAAATCTGCCAGTTCCAATATTTTGGAAAGTGTACGTTTATCCATATTTCTGATATAAGTTTGATATTGTTCGACAATTTGAAAACTAAATACTTCTTTTTTAGTATGATATAATACTAATCTCCTGAATCCATCATGATTATCGTTTAATAAAAATTCTAAAGCCCGATTTCTCCATGTTTTGTAATTATCAAAATCTATTTGCTCATTACTGTTTATCCATTGTGCAGATTGTGCATTGTATACTGCATTTTTAAATTTCGAATTTCTATATTGTCTGAAGATAAAATTGTTCCAATCCCTCTTATAATACAAAAGGCAGTATGAATAAAAAGAAAATACTGTGGCAGGCAATGTTAGGATATTAATTGAGGGACTTGCCCCAAAATTAGTAAAATGAAATAGGTTTAATGTGGTGTTTCGGGTCTCACTTGCCTCCCTTTCTTCATTGAACGTAGCTGTGATTACATTTTGAATACACTGTTCAGCATAATTAAAAATACCATTCACCGGATTTGAAAACTCAGAACGATTAATCGACTTAGAAGCATTGCTCGATATGCTTCTATAGTTCTCATCTACATTTTTTCTGGCAAAATATTTTGTAATTTCAGCTTTGTTACTGGTAAGTGCTGCTACTTTATCACCTAACTGCTCCACACCTAAAGGAACAAAGAGTATTCTTATCAGAGCCTCTTTAGACATAAGCAGACCGCTTTCAAAGCCATGATGAAAGTTAATTAATGTTGCAGAGCCAGACATAATATGATTATCTCTTGCAGCAGTGTAAACCCTTGTTTGCTGTCCGGTTATTCTACAAACTCCATCTTGCCCTCCTATCCCATCAAGAAGGTTTTTATAGTATTTTATTGTATTATCAATTCCTTTTTGTCCTTTGTTCGAATTATGGGTAATCGTAGAGTTCAGAAAAAAACTATGCAGGTTATTTTCCCATTTATTCACATAGATATCTGTAACAAATTCTATCAAATCCATGATTGACTTAGCAGGATACTTTTCCTGCAGATACTCTATAACATATCCTCCTATGTCTGCAAATGGGTCGCCCGTTGGGCGTGTGTACCAATTTGATATATTTAACACCATTTTTCTAAATGATTTATCGATAATATAATAATTCCATTCCTTTGTGTTATCAAATTTAAAACCTATCTTTGTAAGAGATACAAGTTGTTTCAAGTACTTAAACTCGCTTCATGCGGGGGTTGCTCATGCACGGTTTTGAAAGAATTTGTATTTTTTTATACCCAATCAACAAAGTCTTGCGCACTCATTTTATTGTTGTTACAATTTTGCAGACTTCCTTCTGCATATACAATACCATTTACTTTATCTGACAGTGCATCCAGAAACCTAAACTCTCCCTTTACTTTAGCTCTTTGTACAGCCCATAACATATAGTCTATCACCGATAGCTCAGGAAACTCTGAACTATTTACCACATCCGCCTTATAATTCAGGTTTTTTCCCGTCATCTTATAGTCAACAGCATTTTGAATAACCTTATCAAAGTCGGCATTTGTATGTTTGGTTCTTCGACTTAAATAAAAACTATGCTTTTCGCCTTCATTATAGTCTTTCAATTTAAGCAGATGCTCTACAACATGAAAATAAAACTGCTTCGGATTTCGGCTAAATTGCTGGTCAAACACTCTCGCATCTTTCCCAACCATAGAAAAATAGCATTTAAAATCATTCCTGTATCTCAAAAATTTAAAGAATTCGGCTCTGATTTCAGGGTGGTCGTCTTTTGCATGAAAAAAATGCCCTGGTTGGTCAAATGATGCAATTCCTCTAAAGTATTTATCATTCTTTAAGGCTTGGTGAAATGTAAGAATATCTTTCCTTAACCGCTTTCTGTTTCCCGTTTCCAGCATCCCCAATAACAGAAAGTTGTTCCAGCTTTCCAGCTCCCAAAGTTGCCTGCCTCTTTTACCATAGAAATCGGCATCTCCTGATTCATCTATATAGTAATACTTCATTTACTATTTTATTTATAAATACAAGCCTGTATAGTACGATTAAATTATTCTAAACAAAATATTCTCATATTTCAATTCTATAAACAAGCTATCAATAGCAAAAATAGAAATTTTAAAAATCTAAACAAAATATACTCATTGAAAAAATTACTTTAGAGCCACTTCCAAGCTCCCGCACCCTACGCTATTATACACGCCCGTACCCACATTCAGTAACAAATCAACAAACCTCCTTTCTCCCGTCACTTTTAACCTGAAATTCATCCAGCCACGTATTTGCGTTTCTTGGGGAGTGTCTGCTTTAATGGTTATTAAACGGGACTTAAACGGCCTCCTCATCGGTATCACTTCCATCATAAGCAAAGCTGCAGAAGCAGTAGAGGCATCATACGAGGTTTCAATCTTATTCCTCCAGTTAAAAATCAGGCTTTCAACGTAACGGGAATCGGCAGGCGACAGGAAGTCATAATAGCCTTTATCATTCTTTAAGCCGGCTACGACAGGAGAAACCGGAGTGAGCTCCAGGCTCACCAATTCAGTTACCTTATATTTTTGAAGCGGGTTGGGAAGTGTCTCTACCGACTTTACCAGGAAACAGGCTTTGGATTTTTTGTCTGCAATTTCTACTATTTCCGATTGAAACAAGCCTTTGACAAAACTCTCCATGGCTTGGGGTAAGTGAAAAGCCACATCAAAGTAAAGCTCTCTCTTCAATAGACACATCCTGTCGCCATCAATACGAAAAGGTACATTCACCTGGCTGAAAGTGAAAAACTTAAACCCTTTTCCATAGCCGGTTTCGTGAAGGAAGCTCGCATATTCAGCGTTGCCTTTGGCCAATATACGATATATAACAGCAGATAAGGGGTAACTGTAATTTAGAGGTAAAACAGGGTCTCTGTCTTCCGAAACAAGTGTGATTCTGAAACGCATGGAATACCGGGTAGTGTTTTTTAATTTGTTGGGCTTATGTGTTCTATCACTAAAGATAGTGAAAATATTCCAATATATCAAGAAATATTTGGTGTTTTAACCGGGGAATGGATGGGCTATAGTTGTGATGTAAAGAAGGGAGTGAATTGGAAAGAGTCAGCTTCTGATTATAAAAGAACCGGAATACAAACAAAAAAAGCCGGGAAAACTCCCGGCCTCTATAATAATTCCTTTAAAACTCATCCAAACCTCCGCTTCACCAGCGCCAGGAACTCTTTTACGTCCTCCCCCTGCAGGTTCCAGCTGTGCCTGCCGGCGTAGCGGGTTTCGAGCACGTCACGGGCCTGGTCAAAGGTGGTGCACTGCTCTACCTGGCTGAGGGCCTGCTCAAAGCTGTTGAGGTCAGCACCAAAAAGTGAGTTCAGGAAAGCGAAGCGCTGGTTGAGCGTCATGCTGCCCTTCAGCGAGTCTATCCGGCTGCGCTGGTGTACGTCAGCCAGGGAGTTACGCTCTTCGGTGCTGAGGCGGTCATTCAGGGTAGGGATGTTCAGCCCTTCAAAGATGCTCTTGGTTTCTTCCTGGATCACCACCCGGGTCTGCACCACTTCTGTTCTGACCGGGGTGGCCGTTACCGGCTCAGCCTGAACAGCCACCGGCTCAGCCACAAGCGCCGTTACTTCTTCTGCTACCGGGGCGTTTACATAGCGCACCTCTTCAGGGGCGGGCTCTTTTACAGGCACGGGCTCAGCAGGCGGTGCGGCTCCTGTTACGGGGGCAGCCACCGGCGCGGCCTCGGCCTTTACTTTATGTACAATGCGCTCAAAAGGCGACACCTCCGGCTCACGAAACTCTGAGGTGGGCCGGGGCGGGTTAGCCACCAGGCGCTCAAAGAAAGAGAGGTTATCGTTTTCAGGTTCTTTCACCGGTGGCTGAGCTTTGGGGGCTTCTGCTTCCAGGCCGGCCTCGCGGGCTATACGGTCAACCTCTGCGCTGAAGTCGTGCGTTTGGGTGCCCAGCAGGCGCTTCACTTCTTCAAGGGCCTGGTTGGCATAAATGAAGTCGCCCTGCACGGCTTTGCCCAGGTCACGGATCAGCCAGTCGTACTGCTTAAAAAACACCTGGTTTTTATGAAGCCACGGCCGGGTCAGCTTGAAGTCAGGCAGGTTACGGAAGTCGGCCACAAAAAAGGCCTCGGGCCTGAGGTAAAGCTCAAGGGTTTTGCGCACGGCGTTTTCAAGCAGCCCGGCGAAGTCTTCCTGCTTTACAAGGATATAACGCGAAAGCGTGTTCCGGAAGTCGGCAAAAGATTTCTGAACCTCAGGGGCACTAAAATCAAACCAGGGGCTTTTCAGCCGCCCGCTCTCTTCTTCCCAGCGGGAGAAGATCTCACGTAGCACAAAGTAATTGATCTGCGGAAAGGCGGTTGCCGAAACAATTTCCTCACCGCTGAGGGTGTCATTTTCTTGAAAGCACTTCTGCAGGTTTTTTTGGGTGAAAGCCGTAGAAATTTTTTCAATGTCGGTGGTATTCCACTTGTTGGCCATTGTTAAATTCTGTTTTTTTGTAAAAAATTCCCAGTCAAATTTACAAACTTGTTGATTTGACTGGTTACTATACCAACGAAAAAAGTTAAAGAATGTTTATTGAACCGGGAACGAAGCGCTCAAAAGAAAAGGGAACGGGCTGGATAGAGGTGATATCGGGTTCTATGTTTTCGGGAAAAACGGAAGAGCTGATCCGCCGGCTGAACCGGGCGCGGATAGCCAACCTGAACGTGGAGATTTTCAAACCGGGCATTGATGTGCGGTATGACGAAGAAGATATTGTATCGCACAACCGCAACTCTATCCGGTCTACACCGGTGAATATGGCAGAAGAAATTTTGCTGTACAGCGGCAACTGCGACGTGGTGGGCATTGACGAAGCCCAGTTTTTTGACGAAGCCCTGGTAGATGTGGTCAACAAGCTGGCCAATAACGGGAAACGGGTGATCCTGGCCGGCCTCGATATGGACTTTAACGGCCGGCCTTTCGGCCCCATGCCCCAGCTCATGGCCATAGCCGAATACGTCACCAAAGTGCACGCCATTTGTGTAAACTGCGGAAATATCGCCCATTACTCTTTTCGGAAGAGCGCCTCTGAAAACCAGATCCTGCTGGGTGAGCACGACGTATACGAAGCCCGCTGCCGCAGCTGTTTCCGGGAGGGAATTGACCATTGACCGTTTCAATGGCCGGTATTCAGCCGGGCCGGTATTCCAGCAAATCTCCCGGCTGGCAGTCAAGCGCACGGCACAGGGCCTCCAGGGTGCTGAAACGCACCGCTTTTGCCTTGCCGGTTTTGAGTATAGACAGGTTAGAAAGTGTGATGTCTACTTTTTCAGAAAGCTCGTTCAGCGATATCTTCCGGCGAGCCATCATCACATCCAGGTTCACTACAATAGCCATAGGTTATACGGTTAATTCATTTTCTTCCTGGATCTCCACGCCCCGCTTCATCACCTGCGCTATCACAAACAGGATCACCGCCATCAGCAGCCACACATCGGCACCGTCAAGATGCAGCGCAGCGGTATCAGGCATGGGTACCCCCGCTGCAGTAAGCCAGCCCGAATACCGGAAACCGTAGTAACAAAAGAAGCCGATGCCCGCCGACAGGCAAGTAGCCGTAAGCATAAAGCGTACCAGCAAAACGGTAAACGGCTTTTCCATGCTCAGGGTGCCCGCAGTAAATAAACGTAAAATGACATAAAAGAGAATGGCTTTCAATACCGAAGCAACAGAGGCTATCGAGGCCAGGGCAAGAAAATGCCCCCGGTCATAGGTGTAAAGGGCTGAAAGATCCGTTTTCTCCCAGAATTCAGCGGCCGCAGCCGGGTTAATGAAGGCTACAAAGAGGGTACTGAAGAGGGTGCCCCCGGCCTGTACACACAGCCCTATAAAAAGAATCCATGTAAGAACCTGCAGTACGGTCAGGATCTGCCGGGTAGTAATTTTGATTTCCATCAGGTATTTAGGTTTGTTTTCGTACAGCAAATATAGATCATATTTATTGAAAAACAATAAATATATTTCGATTTTTAAAAAATATTAGCTGATTATCATTTTTACCTCGTAGTATACGCCCGGAGAGGCACAAAAAAAAGGACCCGCGGGTGCGGGTCCTGGATACTTATTCTAACCTGGATAAAATGCTTAATCCAATTTAAGGCTTTCAATAAACCGGTTCAGGCTTTCTTTGGTTTCACCGGTCTTTTTCTGGATCCGCCCGAGCAGCTCATCTTCTTTTCCTTCTTCGTATAGCAGCTCGTCATCTGTAAGGTTCGCCCATTTTTGCTTGAGGCTGCCTTTGATCATGTTCCAGTTTCCTTTCAGCTTATCATTCAGTGTGTTCATGATTTTTGGTGTTTACGTGAAAAAATTGATTTAATAAGTGGACTTCTACTGCATATATAACTTTCTTTTATAATGTAAGTACGTATATAAATAACGATATATTCTACCCCAATATTGCCCTAAAGTGAAAAACCCTGCGTCAGGCCCTCACTTCTTTGCGCATAAAAAGAGAATACGCCAGCGCAAAGCACAGGGTAGTGGCGGCCAGCAGCCCGGTAACCTGGGGCCATACAATCATCAGGCTGTCTGTGAACGAAAGCGGCGACGGGATAGCCCCTGCCATCTGCTCCATAGACAGCGCTCCGAGGCTCCTGACCGACGGCATGAGCAGCGTAGTGGCGGCGTCAGTATACAGCTGCCCCGGATCAAGCCGCAGCAGTGACAGCAGCAGGCGGTTGTAGCTCATGACCTGTTCAGGCAGCAGGTACCCGTCAGGAACCAGGGCTTTGACCACCACATTGACCAGTATAGGATAAAACACCGTAAAAAAGAGCCAGATACCAATGGCCACCAGCGCAGACGTAGCCACATTTCTGAACCGTACCGACAGCACGATGGCCAGGCTCAGCCAAAAGCCGATATACACCACGTTCAGCACCACGAAAGTCAGGATACGCAATACCTCAGCCGGTTCAGGCTTTACGCCGGTGAAGATCATACCGCCGCCAATCATCAGCAGCACCAGGCTCAGAAAGAGCACCCCGGTTACCAGCAGCGCCCCGCAGAATTTAGCCAGCAGCAGGTTATCGCGGTAAACGGGCTGGGCCAGCAGGCGCACCAGCGTACGGTTATTGTATTCCGAGTTAATGGCGTCAAACCCCAGGGCTATGCCCAGCAGTGGCCCCAGGAAGCTCAGGAAAGTATGAAACGTGGGCAGCGTGCCGTCAGAAAGAGTCAGCAGCTTCAGAAATACGAAGTTCCGGTCAGGATCTGCCGGAGCCTGCCGGATATGGCTCATGGAGATATAGAGCGTACCGGCAAAAACCAGTACCACCAGCAGCAACATCACCAGGAACCGGCGGCTCCGGATGTGGTCAGCCACTTCTTTTTTTACCATCACACCAAAAGGTGTGGCAGGTGCGGCAGCAAATGTTTGAGATAACAGGTGTATATTTTTCATAAGATGTCAGTTCTGAGTAGGGAGTTCCGGGTAGGGAGTTTTATTGGCTCAGGTGCTCAAAATAACGCTGGTAGATTTCGTCGAGCCCGTATTGCTTGCGGTGCACACCCGTCACCCCCAGCCCTTTACCTACCAGCAGCCGCACCACATCAGGGGTGATATCACTGCTGCACGACAGGCTCATGCTGTTTTCACCGGCCTCCACAGCGCTGATATTTTCCATTCTGCGCAGCTCCTGCAGCAGGGTGCCCCATTCACTTTCAGGCTCTCTCAGGCTGATCACAATCTCAAATGACTCCGTACCGAAGAGCTCACGGGCCAGGGTTTCAAGGGTGCCGGCAGCCAGGAGCTTCCCGCCTACAAAAATCCCGACGCGGTCACATACCTGCTGCACCTGGTGAAGGTGGTGTGATGAGAGCAGCACCGTTATGCCTTTCTGCCGGCTGAGCTGCCTGATCAATGCCAGGAAATCACGTATACCGGCCGGGTCAATGCCCAGGGTGGGTTCATCCATGATGATCACTTCAGGTTCACGAAGCAGCACATCTGCCAGGCCCAGCCGCTGCTTCATGCCCCGCGAGTAAGCCGCGGTCTTCTTGTGCAGCTCATTTTCAAGCCCTACCAGCGCCAGGGTCTGCCGGGCACGGGTTTCGGCTTCCCTGTCAGAAAGGCCGTTCAGCCGCCCTATATACATGAGGTTTTCAAGGGCGGTCATGTCGTCGTAAAAACCCAGGGTGTCAGGCATGTAAGCTACGCGGCGCTTAACGGCTATAGGATCATGCGAGGCGGGAATACCGCAAACCATGGCCTTACCGGCTGTAGGCTCTGAAAGGCCCAGCATCATCAGGATAGTGGTGGTTTTACCGGCTCCGTTAGGCCCGAGCAGGCCAAAGACCTCCCCTTTCCTGATCTGCAGGCTCAGGTTATCTACAGCCTTTACGGAACCGTAGTATTTTGTCAATCCTTCCAGTTCTATGACCGTATTTTCCATAAGATTATCTTCTGCCGTACTTTCGAATAAGGTTATACACAAGCCCCACGGCCAGTAAAATCACCAGCAGCCCTATCCAGCCGGAGAGCAGCGAGGTCTTCACCGTCATCCGGAAAGAGGTATTGGCATTCGCATAATTGTTTCTCACGGTAAAGGTGGTGAGATAGTCACCGGCAATGGTCTTATCGGGCACGCTCAGGGTAACGTTTACCTGGCGGGTTTGCCCCGGATCAAGCCGGTCTATTTTGGAGGGTTCAAACGCCGCCTTCCACTGCGGGGGCGACTGCGCGCTCATTTCGAGGTCATTCAGCGGCAGGGTTCCGCTGTTTTGCACGGTAAGTACCAGCTGCCGGCTGCGGCCTTCGGTAACCTCATCGCTCAGGCGGCCGTCAGGAGTGGAAAGCTGCACCTCGTAGTTGCCTTTTACAACGGCCTCAAGGGTGAGCCGGAGCGTCTCGGTACCGGATGCCGCCGTTACCGGGATCGTAAATTTACCCGGCCGGGTCATGGGCGAAGCCAGGATCTCGATGTCCACATCGCGGCTCTTGCCGGCCTCCATCTTCAGCGCGGTCAGCTGGCTGCCCTCGGCACGGAATACCGCCATCCAGCCGGCAGGAAGCTCAGCTTTAAACTCAAAAACCTGCTCTGTGGCAGCGCCGTTATGCAGGGTAGCACTGAACCGGAAAGGGTTTTTCACTTCCGACTCAAGGTTCATCAGCCGGGCTGTAAATTCAGAGCCCGGCGCAGCAGATACGCCCGGGGAAGCTCCCAGGAAGATCAGGAAAAGGGGCACAAAAAGCCCCGCCGATAAAATTGATTTGAATTTGGATAATGGTGCTAACATAAGATTAATAAATTAGGTATTCATTAATAAAATAATAGCAAAACGAAATACTTACAACGTAGGATGTTTGCGGCGCAAATATAAAAAAGCAGGAAAAAATGAAGCAAGAGCCAATTGTTAAAAAATGTTATTTTTTAACAATTGGCTGCACCCGTATTTCAGGCTCGTTGGGGTGCAGCCTCTCCCGGAGAAGGCCGGGCCCCGGCAAATTCCTGCCGGAGCCCGGCAAATAAATTATTTGAACAGCACTTTGATCATCTGCCCGGCCACAAAGGCATTCCCCTTTTCATTCAGGTGCACGCGGTCTGTGGTGAGGATACCTTTTTCTGCGTTTTCCGGGTTATTCTTCCGGTCATACTCCAGGAACTCCCTCCGCAGGTCTACCAGGTCAAGGCCGTGCTTTTGGGCCAGGTTCCGTACAATTCCGGCATAATAGTTCAGGTCGCCGTCCTGCGGATTGGAGGCATCGGTACGCTCCCCGATCACCGAAGGAGTAGCCAGCACCACCCGGATATTTTTTGCCTTCAGCCTTTCGATCATCCGCTCATAAAAGCGGGTAAACCGGTCTACATCGGTGCCCGTTCCGGCACTTTGCTTATGCCAGACGTCATTGATACCGATGTAAAACACCACCACATCGGGCTTCAGCTCCAGCATTTCCTCGAAACGGAAGTACAGATCGTAAATCTTGTTGCCGCTGATACCGGCACCGATGGCCTCGTATTGACCGGGGTATTTCTGGGCAATGTACTGCTGTATGACAGACACATAACCTTTGGGCTGAACACCGGCCTGGGTAATGGAGTCTCCGAAAAAGACAATTTTAACGGGGTCTTTCGCTTTCCATGCGAAAAGAGCAAAGCTCAGTAAAAGAAGATATCTCATAGGTAAGGTTTTTTGTGCAATATACGAACTATGCAGAAATACCGTCAAGCCCGCTGGCCGAATTGCCTGCCCGCCGGCAGAAGCCACCTGCCCTTCAGCACCCGCCTGGGCGAAACAATTCATTTCATAAACTTTATTTAAAGCTGAAAAATACTTTCCTTTGTAAAATAATTCGTGCTTTAATACTGTTATTTACCCAAGTAAAATACTTACATAAAAATTATGCTCCTGAACCTTTTACTGCAAGTTACCGACTCTACGGCAATTGCTGCTCCTGTGGAAATCAACTATTTTTCGCTGTTATTAAAGGGTGGTTTTGTTGTATATCCTATCCTGTTCCTGCTTCTGATCACCATTTACCTGGGTTTTGAACGGTATTTCTTCATCAAGAGTGCTTCCCAGATGGATTCGGGCTTTCTTCGTTCCCTGAAAGATAACCTGGTGCGCGGTGATGTACGCGCTGCGGCCTCACTGGCCCGCGGCACCAACAAGCCCATCTCCCGGATCCTCGAAAAAGGCATTAACCGGGTGGGTAAGCCGGTAAAAGATATTGAAAGCGCCATGGAAATCCAGTCTAACCTGGAAGTATCCAAAATGGAAAAAAACATGGGTTACCTGGGGCTTATAGCGGGGGTGGCGCCCACCCTTGGTTTCGTAGGTACCATTTCAGGGATCATCCGGATTTTTTACGAGATTTCTACCACCGGTAACTTCACCATTGAAACCATCTCCAACGGTCTCTACGAAAAGATGATCGCCTCATTTTCAGGCCTGATCGTGGGGCTGATTGCCTACTCCCTGTACCACGGTATTAACATGATGATCGATAAGTTTTCCATTCATCTGCAAAGTACAGTAATGGACTTCTTTGACACGCTAAATGAACCTACCCGCTAATGAAACTCAAGAGGCAAAGAAGATTTCATGCGGAAGTACAGACCGCGTCATTGAACGACATCATGTTTTTCCTGCTGTTGTTCTTTCTGATTGTTTCCACCTTGGGCAGCCCCAACGTGATCCGCCTGATGCTGCCCAAAACCAGCGAATCAACCAACGAGGTCAGCAAGCAGCCTGTAACCCTGTCTATCACAGATGACAAGCGCTATTTCATAGACCGGAAGCAGGTGAATTTCCCGGAACTGGAAACCGCTGTTCTGGAAGCTACCGCCGGCATGGAAGAGCCTACCGTGGTGCTCCGGGCGGCTGAGTCGCTGACCATCCAGGACCTGGTAGATGTAATGGCCATTGGCGCCCGGCTGAAAGTCAGGATGGTGCTGGCCACAGATTTGAAATAATTCAGCTATGAGAAAAGCTTTCTTTCCGGGATCGTTCGATCCTTTCACCAAAGGCCATGCCGATATCGTTCACCGGGGCCTTAAGCTCTTTGACGAGATCATTATCGGCATTGGCACCAACTCCGTCAAGCAACGTTATTTTGCGATCCCGGAAATAGAGGAAGCCATACAACGCGCTTTCCGGGGAAACGAACGGGTGAAAATAGTGCATTATGATGACCTGACGGCGCTGGTAGCAGAACAATACGGAGCCCGGTTTATTATCCGTGGGCTACGGAATACCACCGATTTCGAATATGAAAACACCATTTCACAGGTAAACCGCCAGATCTGCGACGGGCTCGAAACCGTTTTCCTGATCACTTCGCCGCAGTTTGCGCCTATCAGCTCTACCATTGTGCGTGAATTGCACAAGTACGGCGCAGATATCAGTTCGTATATCCCGTAGAAGATTTCATCCTGTTTTTCTGAGGAATGCTTCGCAAAACGGGTCAGCCCTCCTAAAGCTTAACCAGCGGCAGCGAATGCCCCCCCACCCGCAGGAAATACCGGCCGGCGGGCAGTTCTTTCAGGGAGATCTCTGTTTCTTCCGTACTTATAAGCCGGCTGTTCAATACCCGGCCTTCAGCATCCAGGAGAAAATAATGCATTTCCGAATCCGGGGTAAAACGGTTAACCTTTAGTTGCACCCGGTCTGTTCCCGGGTTAGGAAAGAGGGCAAATGAGCCGGTGACATACTGGTATTCGCGTTCAAATTCGTAAAAATTCAGGGCCCAGCCCATCTGGAACAGGATGGCCAGGATACCGTCTCCGGGGTAATGGTACCGCATGCCCCTGCTAAGCGAGGGTAGCATGAGCCTGTCGCGGCTATCGGCCTGCGGAGACGGATTTTCAGCCACGTGCGAGAGGCTGGCACCCGCAGAAAAGGGGTTTCCGGTGTACAGCGGGGGCCTTTGAAAACTGTAAAACCCCGAATCTACCTGAAAAAAAATGCTCTCCTCAGTCACTTCTTTCAAAAGGTCTTCTGAATCATTGGTATAGAACCGGTTATTCACCAGGCTGTTTCCGTTCCGGTCTACCATATACCGGTCATAAATAAGGGGGAGGTTGCTGATGCCCCATTTTACCCGGGTGGTGCCGCTCATCTCAAAAGAGCTCATAAAGCCTATGCCGTGGGCTATTTCATGAATAATCACCGAAAGCATATCATAATTGCGGAAATCCTGCGGGCCGTCGTAATCCAGGCTCCAGTTGGCATCCTTATTGATTTTCAATATAATATCGGGATTCTCACTGTTAATTCTTTCCCCTGTAATGGCATTGGCCAGCGCAGACGGGTACCATACGTCGCGTAAAGGGGCGTACTTAAAATTCTTGTATACCCGGTCAGAACCTGCTGTAGCCAGGGTACCCGAATTCATGGATTGCCAGTACACGTGGATATGAATGGGCACCTGGCTGATAAGTATTTTATCCCACACCTCAAAGGCGGCCTCCACCACCACCTTCACCGAGTCAGGCACGTTAAAATACTCCGGAACAAACCTGGCAGAAGGGCTCTCATTCATGCGAAGGTGACGTAGCGGCAGCTCTTCAGCAGAAGCCCCGGCAAAAGGATGCCCCGGGCACGAGATCATCACCCCGGGCGCAGACTCCTGAGCCTCCAGCCGGAAAATCGCGGCTACCCATAAAACAAAAACAAGCCTGCCGAACATTCCTGATTTTTTCACCAATATAAAGACGAAATTAAATAAAACAAGGCATTGGTTTACATTTCCGCCCGTTTTTCGTAGCGGCTTACCAAATAAAGTCAACGGGCTTACAACGTCACAGGCAGGCCTGATTTACCCAGGCAACCCAACAAATTTCTCTTCTGTAACCAAAGTAACTGTAGCGCGGGGCGCAGCTTCAGAAATTTGCATCTGTAAAAAAAGACATCCCGTTTGTTCAATGAAAGAACTATCCTTATTTACCCTTTTCAGCTTCCTGCTTATCGGAGCAAGGGCACAAACCGTTAGCCTGAAAAAAGAAGAAGCCGTAAAACAGGCTATGGCACAAAACAACCAGGTGCAACTGGCAGCGAATGACATTAAAATTGCGGAAGCAAAATACAGGCAGACCGATGCGGTTTTTCTCCCGAGAATCCATCTCGACTACACCGCTATGGTCACCAATAACCCCTTGAACGCTTTCGGGTTTAAATTACAGCAACAAGGCATATCCCAAAGTGATTTTGCACCGGCTTTACTGAATAACCCGGATGCCACCCGCGACTTCAGCACCAAAGCAACCTGGATACAACCTGTTTTCAATGCCGATATGCTGGCCATGCGTAAAGCTGCCCTCCGGCAAATAACCGTTGCAGAATTCAAAAAGCAACGTACGGCAGACTATCTCCGTTTGGCCACCGAAACAGCCTATTACCAGTTGCAAATGGCCTATGAAATGCATGCCGTTTCCAAAGAAGCTCTGAATACACTTCAGGCCATCTACAAATGGATGAAAGACCGGTATGACCAGGGTTATGTACAAAAATCTGACCTGCTGAATGTAGAAGTGCAGGTAAAGGCAATAGAAACGCAAATAGCCACGGCAGAGGCTGCAACAGCAGAACATTCAGACAACCTGAGTGTGCTGATGGGTAAGCCCATAGGTACCGTTTACCAGGCAGACAGCCTGCAAATGGAATATAACGCGGCATACCCGGCTGCATCTGTTCCGGCCGCAAGAGCCGATTACCAGGCCATGGAAACGGCCATTGCAGCTTATGATGACATGATAAAAAGCACAAAACGCAGCAGGATACCCAAAATAAACGGCTTTGGCTCTTTCCAGTTCAATGATAAAAACATGTTGGGCATGGGCAGCAATGCGTACCTGGCCGGACTGCAGCTGACCTGGAACATCTACCAGGGCAATGAAGTTCATAACCAGCTGAATACCCGGAAACTGGAACAGAACCAGGTGGCGCTGCAGCTGACTAACCAGCGGGAGCAGGACGCCAAAGAGCTGGCCAAAGCGCAACAGCAGCTTAAAAATGCCGGTTATCAGCTGGTTCAGTACAAAACAGCTGTGGCACAGGCAGAAGAGGCCCTGTCTATACTGGAAAACCGCTTCAGGCAGGGGCTTGTGGCTACTACCGATGTTTTGCAGGCACATACCCAGCTTGCGCAACAGAAATTGTATTATAAGCAGGCCGTAGCCCTGCATAACGGTACACTGGCTTACATCCGCTTTCTCACAGCGCAATAAGCTCCATTTATTACCATACCCCGCATGATTCATCTGAAGATCAGCTGAATCATCAGAGGCTTTATATGACCATTTAAAAGTAAAAAATAAACAGATGAAATTACAGAATCTATTTTTTATCATTTCCGCAGGCAGTATGCTATTCTCCTGTGGCAGTAAAGAAGATAACCGGGAAACCGGGAAAAACCTGAACGAAGCCGTGCCCGTAACCGTAGCCAAAGCCGGCTTTTCAGAGGCTGGCGGGTCAATTTCTATCAGCGGGCAGCTGGCGTCTGAACATTCAGCGGCTATCAGCACCCGCATAATGGGATATATCACCCGGATGAATGTAAAAATTGGCGATCCTGTTCGTGCCGGACAGCTGCTTTTTACGGTACAATCTGCCGATATCCAGGCCAAAAGCGGGCAGATCAGCGCTCATATAGCTGCTGCTGACGCGGCATTGGCCAATGCCAAAAAAGATTATGAGCGCTTCACACTGTTGCATCAGCAAAACAGCGCTACCGATAAGGAGCTCGAAAATATAACCCTCCAATACCAGGCCGCCGAAGCACAGGCCCGGGCCGCCAGGCAAATGCGCAACGAAGTCAATGCCAGCATGGCGTATGCCAATGTAACAGCACCCTTTACCGGCACCATTACCCAAAAATTAATGGATGCCGGTAACCTTGCAAGCCCCGGCATGCCCGTATTGATGCTGGAAAGCAATGGCACCTTACAGGCTGTGGCCACCGTAACCGAAGACCAGGTGAACTATATCCGCTCAGGCCTGCCTGTGTCTGTTATTACAGATGCAGGCAGCAAATCTGTCAACGGCACGATCAGCCAGGTCAGCCGGTCTTCTGTAGGTACAGGAGGGCAATACCTCCTACGGGTAAACCTGAACAACAGCGATGAGCTTCTCTCCGGCATGTATGTGCACATTCGTATTCCTGTTAGCGGAAATGCCAAAAATAACATCCCGGAATCGGTCTGGATACCGCAGGAGAGCCTTGTGCAGCAGGGCGACCTGACGGGTATCTATACCGTGGGCGCCCATAATACCGCAACGCTTCGCTGGCTACGTACAGGAAGGATCGCGGGGCCTCAGGTAGAAATATTGTCAGGCCTTGCTGCAGGAGAAGAATATATCAGCAAAGCTTCCGGCCGCCTGTGGAACGGCGCGAAAGTAAAGCTATAACACCCCGGTTAAAATAAGTAAAGATAAACAATTGACTTTTGCAGTTCAGCTGTGAAACAAATAACACTTAAATAGAGGTAAACGATGGAAAACGGATTTTCGGGAAGGATAGCCAAAGCTTTTATCCGCTCAAAGCTCACGATATTACTGATGATGGCCGGACTGCTGCTTGGCATCTACAGCGTCTGGATGATCCCCAGCGAGGAGGAACCCCAGATAAAAGTACCCATGGTAGATGTTTTCATCGGCTATCCCGGTGCTTCTCCTAAAGAAGTGGAAAGCCGGGTGGCAGCCCCTATGGAAAAAATCATTTCCAATATTCGGGGAGTAGAACATGTATACTCTACTTCCATGAACGGGCAGGCAATGATGATTGTGCAGTTTACGGTAGGCGAAGATATTGAACGCTCACAGGTAAAGCTGTATAGCGAGCTCCTTAAAAACATCGACAAAATGCCTGCCGGAACAACCATGCCCCTGCTGAAGCTGCGCGGTATAGATGATGTGCCGGTATTTACACTTACCCTCTGGAGCGAGGCATACAGCGGCGCACAACTGCGGGAAATAGCCAACCAGGTAAGCTCTGAGCTTAAAAAAATTCCGGATGTATCTTCTGTAAATGTTACGGGAGGGCGTAGTAAGGAGATACAGGTGCTGCTGGATAAAGAAAAAATGGCTGCCCTCCATGTAGATATCGCCTCCGTTCAGCAGATGATCCAGGCACAGAATATCCAGATGCCTGCCGGTACCTTACGCATGCAGGATACGGCTTTTGTGATCCGGACCGGCAATTTTTTATCGGCAGCAGAAGATGTTGAAAATCTCATAACCGGAACCAACGGTATGCAGCCTGTCTTTCTGAAGCAGTTTGCCCGGGTAAGTTCAGGATATGAAACGCCCTCCAGCTATGTAAGCTTCGGATACGGGAAGGCAATGGCCGAAGAGCAAAAAAGGTTCCCCGCCAGCTACCCGGCGGTAACCCTGTCTTTTTGTAAAAAGTCAGGAGCTGATGCCATGGCGCTCACCCGGCTTATCGAGACCCGGCTGGAAAGTCTGCAGACTACTTTAATTCCATCAGATGTACATACCACCATTACCCGAAACAACGGCGAGTCTGCTTCTGACAAGGTAGCCGAGTTATTACTTCACCTGGCTATTGCCATTGTGGCCGTAACGGTTTTTGTGATGCTGGCAATGGGATGGCGGGGAGGCATGGTGGTTTTCCTGTCTGTTCCGGTAACATTTGCGCTTACCCTCATGGCCTACTATTTTTTAGGCTACACCTTAAACCGCATTACACTTTTTGCCCTGGTTTTTATTGTAGGTATTGTAGTAGATGACTCGATCATCATTGCCGAAAATATGCACAGGCACTTCCGGATGAAAAAACTGCCTTTTTTGCAGGCGGCCGTTTTCTCCATAAATGAAGTAGGCAACCCCACCATCCTGGCCACCTTTACCGTGGTTGCCGCCGTGCTGCCCATGGCCTTTGTCAGCGGCATGATGGGGCCATACATGAGCCCTATGCCGGTAGGAGCCGCTATTGCCATGATGCTCTCCTTGCTGGTGGCGCTTACGCTTACCCCCTACCTGGGGTATATTTTCCTGAAAGAAAAAAGCCATGCGCCGGCTAAGAAACCAACCGTGCTGCAGCAAACCCCTATTTACCGGGTATATAACAAAGTAATACAGCCCATGCTGGAAAGCCGTTTGTACCGCTGGAGCTTTATGCTGGGTACCGTGGTTATCCTGCTGGCTACTTTCCTGCTGTTTTATACCAAAGCCGTGGGCGTTAAAATGCTCCCTTTTGACAATAAAAACGAGTTCCAGGTAGTGATAGATATGCCGGAAGGCACCACGCTGGAAAGAACACAGGCATTGACGGCCGAAATTGGCAACTACCTTTCCCGTCAGCCCATGGTACGCAATTACCAGGCGTATGCAGGCACGGCATCTCCTATTACCTTCAGCGGGCTGGTAAGGCACTACGATCTGCGCCGGGGAGATAACGTAGCCGATATACAGGTAAACCTGGAAGATAAAAAAAACCGGTCTGTTCAGAGTCATACCATAACCCGCCAGATGCGCGGGCCTGTGCAGCAAATAGGGGCAAAATACGGCGCTACGATTTCGTTGGTTGAAATTTCACCGGGTCCTCCGGTCCGCTCCACGCTTGTAGCCGAAATTTACGGGCCTGATGAACAGGAACAAATCAGGGTTGCAGAGCAGGTAAAGGAAATGTTACGGAATACGGCAGATGTGGTAGACCTTGACTGGAGCCTTGAAACCCCTCACCCCGAATACCGGTTTGTAGTAGACAAAGAAAAAGCCATGCGGAACGGCATAGCCCCTGCACAGGTGGCCATGGCAGCCCACGCGCTCGTATCGGGCACATCTGCCGGTATATTGCACCAACCCGATACTTACGAACCTTTGCAGATAAAGCTGCAGGTAGCAGAAGCCGACAAACATAACGTACAGGCATTGAACAATCTTCCTGTAAAAGGGCAGGCGGGTAATATAGTGCCGTTGGGTACGGTGGGCCATTGGGAAAGGGCCGTTCTTCCGCAAAGCATCAACAGGAAAGACCAGAAACGGGTGGTCTACGTCCTGGCCGACATGGCCGGAAAGCTGGAAAGCCCTGTATATGCTATATCTGCCGTATCCGATCAGCTAAAACAGGTAAAATTGCCGAAAGGGTATTCCATTCATGAAGCATATACCCGCCCGCCGGAAACAGAAGATAACTATACCGTAAAGTGGGATGGCGAGTGGCAGATCACATACGAAGTATTCCGTGACCTGGGAGCCGCTTTTGGCATCGTGCTGATTTTAATTTATATACTGATCGTGGGCTGGTTCCAGGATTTTAAAGTACCCGTTATCATGCTGGCGGCCATTCCCCTATCGTTAATCGGTATCATGCTGGGGCACTGGGCCATGGGCGCCTATTTCACGGCCACGTCTATGATAGGCTTTATTGCGCTGGCCGGTGTAATGGTGCGCAATTCCATCCTGCTCATTGATTTCATTGATATCCGGTTAAAGGAGGGCGAAACCCTCAAGCAAGCCATTATCGAAGCAGGGGCGGTACGTACAATGCCCATCCTGCTCACCGCCGGTGCCGTTGTATTAGGTGCGGTGATCATATTGACTGATCCGGTATTCCAGGGGCTGGCCATATCGCTCATAGGCGGTACGCTCACCTCTACTTTCCTTACGCTTATTGTAGTGCCTCTGCTTTATTATAAAATGCTGAAGAAGAAATATAAGGAGTAGACCCTGCCGGTAGCATTGAATACGAAGCAGGAGGTACAAGAAAACAGGTTGTTCACCATTTAATTTAAAAATATGAAGCTATTGATAGTTACAGCTATCCGGGAGTGTTATAAAACGGCAGATGCCGTATTCGACCGTAACGGTATTAAGAAATACAGCCTGGTCAATGTTAACGGGGTAGGTAATAACGAAATGCCCGATTATACCGGTAACTGGTTCGGGCATACATCCATGAAAGACGAGTTTTTTGACTCTGTAATGATGTTCTGTTTCACAGACGATGACACCGCCCGGAAAACCCTGGCAGACCTTAAAGCTTATAACGAAACCAGCCAGCCGGAGTTTCCGGTAAGAGCATTGATTTTACCTGTAGAAGAAAATATCTGACTAACGATATGAATTTGAGAAGAGAATTTTCTTGACTATTCACTGTAAGAATTTTATGCTTTGAAAAGTATTTCCTCTTAAATCTTTTTAGATTTAGGGGGAAATACGAACCTGTTTATTTCAATCAACTAAAATTCTAATTCAAATGAATAGCCGGATTGTCCACTTTTTATTCGCCTTATTGTCCTCGTATAGTTTATCCGCCCAACAAACCTATACCTTTGACAAGGAGTTTGTTTATAAACTCAGCTTTAACCCCGATACTACCAACCGGGAGCGTGTAAAAACGGAATACATGGAACTATTGGTTAACGATTCGGTTTCGCTTTTCAGGTCTAAAATTCAGGCCAGAGCAGATTCTGTAAATAAACAATCTTACCTGAACGGCAGCAACCGTTTTAATACCGGAGGTCAGTTTAAGTATTATCTTCTTAAAACTCCTGATAATATTACCTATCTGGAGTACCTGCATGGGTTCAGGAATGAGTTAATCAGGTATTCGGAATCTCCGGCTATCCAAAACTGGCAAATTTTGCCGGAGGTAAGCAATATTATGGGTTTAGAATGCCAGGCAGCAGAGTTAAACTACGGTGGCCGCCTTTGGAAAGCTTACTTCGCCCCGGAGATTCCTTTAATGGACGGCCCCTACAAGTTTATGAACCTGCCGGGATTAATCGTGAAAATTACGAGCCATGACGGTACATGGGATTTCACCCTGGAAAATATGAACAGCAAGGTGAACAGGCACGTGGATATAAACCAATATCCTGTCCGCAAGATTTTAGATATGGATAAGAAAGCGTTTCATAAAGAATCTGGCTACTACAAAGAAAACCAGATTTTTATAGAGGAAAGTTCTGGGAAAATACGTTTCCCAACACCAAAAGACCGCGAAATAATTATCGAAAACTTTAAGCAGAGCGTAAAAATCAATAACAACAAACTGGAGAAAGTGTATTGAATCTTAGCTTATGAGAATATTATTTACATTTTTCTTACTCCTACTTAACTACAACTTAGAAGCACAAATTATCATTACAGGAAAAGTAACAGACGAGGCACGAAATCCTGTTGGCGGAGTAAGTGTGTCTTACACCAGGCCTAACCAAAAAGCTATCCTGGGCTTTGCCAGAACCACTGATAACGGATCTTTTAAGTTAAACCTGCAATCTGTAGACACAGATAGTGTGACGCTGGTTTTTAACCACATGAGCTATGCCCGGAAAAGCGTAAATATACCTGTAAAAACAGCTGACTATACCTTTACACTGGAAATAGAGGCCCGGGAATTCGAAGCAATAAAAATTACCCAAAGACCTGTTAATATAGATAAAGATACCATTAGCTATCATGTGGGCGCGTTTACAAGCCCGCAAGACCGGGTGATTGGCGACATTATCAAAAAGCTCCCCGGTATAGAAATGTATGGAGGGAAAATTCTTTACCAGGGGAAACCTATACAAAAATATATGGTTAATAACCTGGACCTTATGGAAGGGCGGTACGAAATTATAAACAATAACCTGCCTGTTGATGCCGTACGAAACGTACAGATCGTAGAAAATAATCAGCCGATTAAGATTCTGGACTCCCTTGTTTTTTCGGACCGGGCATCGCTCAACATAGAGCTAAAAAAGTTTACTTCTACCGGCAGCGGAAAAGCAGGCATTGGGGCGGGTCCGGCATTGTGGTTAGGTAACCTGACCCCCATGACTTTCGGCAAAACCTTCCAGATGCTGAATACTTTTCAAACCAACAATACAGGACAGGACGTATCTGCCGAGCTCAGGCCTTTCTATACCGGTACAGGTGGTTATTTCGGAGGCGCATCGTCTGTTTCTGCTGCTCCCAGTTACATTTCGGTACGTAATGTAAGCAGCCCCGATTTTGACCCAAAACGTTGGTTGGATAATAAGATATTTCTGACCGGTACCAACCTCCTGAAAAAACTGAAAAGCGGAATAGAGCTTAAAGGAAATGCCTCATACTATAACGATACCCAAAACCGGAGAGGCATTACCAGTACACAATATTTTACTTCGCAGGAAATCATATACAATAGAGAAGAAATAAGTAACCGGTACAAAACGAATGCGCTGAATGTGGGTCTGCTGCTCGAAAAAAACGAGAAGAACATCTTTCTCAAAAATACCTTCCTCTTTGACAAACGCTGGAACAATGATACAGGCAACCTGCTTTTTAACTCCGATATGCCTGTTAAACAGAAACGGGATTATACCGATATGGTTTTATTGAATACTCTTTCTGCCGCACGGTTCCTGGGTAAACAACTTGTAAATATCAACTCCGGCATAGAATACCATCACACTCCCCAGCGGCTATGGGTTACTCCGGGGCAGTTTGACAGCATTTTAAACCAGGGTAAGCCGGGTGCTGAAATGGAACAGCACGTACTTTTCAGATCTTTTAAGTGGAACAATAGCCTGGGGTTTACCCGAAGAGTCCGTAACCTCCGTCTGACCCCTGCTTTAGGGATCAACTATACCCATAATCATCTGGATAGCTACATAGCGGTAGACCAGCAAGCCCCTAAGGGCGAACTATACTCCAATGATATCCAAAATTCTTTACTGGAAACTTTTGTGAACTTAGGGCTAAACTGGGAAAACCAATCGTGGAAGCTTTTCGGACAGGCTCCCTTAAGCATGAATATGTATCAACTCAGGCCATTGCCCAATGAGCTTCGTGTTACTTTTCGGCCATCGGCTGGTTTAACCTATATTATTGACCATAAAAATGAACTAGGTTTAAATACCACCGGAGGGAACAGTCTCGGAGGATTGGATAATTTTTACGACGGCTACATCATCAGCCAATACCGCAACATGCAGCGGTACGAAGCCCGCCTGCTTGAAACGAAGAATTGGAGCAGCTTCGTCTCTTACCGGTTTAAAAACATTTCAAAGGCCAGTTTTGCCAACCTGGGTTACGGTTACAGCCAATCGGGCAGAGATTATATCTTCAATACATTCCTCGACTCGCTGGGGAGAAATACCACCCAGATAAATGACCAGAACAGCAGAACCCTGTCCCATCGTATGAACGGTAGCTTCTCTCAGTTCTTTACCCGTATCAAAACCATAGTAAAATTAAATTCAAACACCAGCTGGACACAAGCAGACTACCTGCTAAACGGCCTCATGGGTAAGCAACATAACTTTTCATACAGTACAGGCTTAGACGTAATGAACACCTACTTATCGAAATTTTCGGTCGACTATAAAATTACGCTGGGCCAAAGTAATAACCGTTTAGCCGGCGGCAAAAGCAATAAGCTTACCTATAGTACGCAAATGCTAAACTTAAATTATTATCCTGCACAGAGCCATAATGTTTCGATAAACAATGCGTATTACAGGAATAATATCGTGGGGCAGCAAAACCAGTTTTTTGTGGATGTACGATACAGGTATACCATTAAAAAATGGAAGACCGATCTGGAATTTACAGCATTTAACCTCTTAAATAACAATAACTATGTCCAGCAGTTCTCTACCACCTACGAACTCATCAAAAGTAGTTTTGAGCTTCGTCCCCGCCAGTTTTTTGTTTCTACAAACTTCAGATTTTAACGAAAGCCTTCTGAAGTGCATATCTTTATTCACTTACGAAAGCAGGATCACTTAGTGTCCTGATAAAGGCAATAATATCCTGCTTTTCGGCTTCGGTCAACGCTATCCTGTTCCCGTTTTCTATCAGGAAAGGATCGAGATTATCTGCATACAGAACACCTTTGTCAAAATAGTCCAGCACTGCCTTTAAAGTAGGAAACTGCCCGAAGCTCCCATACGGAGCCGTGTATTCGGCATTCCGGAGAGAAGGCACCCGGAAGCTCAGATAGTCTGCCAGATCGCCGGTTACGCGGGCCCGACCAGCTTCGTTGGGATCGGGGTTTACAGGAAACCCCACATTCCGGAAACTCTGATCGGTAAACAACTCCGTACTATGACAACCGGCGCATTTTTGCTGGAAGATCCGGTACCCCCTTGCTTCACTTCCGGTAAATGCCTCCCCTTCGTTCCGTCTGACTTTGTCATATTTACTGTTGGCCGAAATGAGGGTGTAGGCAAACTGGGCTATGCTTCTGTAGATTCTTTCCGGCGTAACGGCTTCATCACCGAATGCTTTTCTGAATAAGTCCCTGTATTCAGGCTCATCACTGATCTTTCTAATGACTTCCAGAATAGAAGAATCCATTTCCTCGTGTGTGATAATGGGTACCAGCGGCTGTTTTTCCAGCTGAAGGATATTTCCGTCCCAGTTATAAAACCTCATAAACGCCATATTCTGAATGGGTGGGGTATTGCGAAGCCCCATCCGGCCGTAAATGCCTGTTGCCCGGGCATGGGTATCGGCAAAAGCATGCGACCGGGTGTGACAGCTGGCACAGGAAATGGTATTATCGGCACTGAATTTCTTTTCATGAAAGAGCTTTTCACCTAACTCCACGCCGTATTTTGTGGGTCTGTTGGTAGTTACAGAAGGGTTTAATGCCGGAAAACCCGCCGGGATATTTTGAGGAAGTTCAGGATTATCAACGGGTTCCACATCTCCCTGCCGGCTACAGGAAAGCAACACGGATAAAACAGCCGTTATTACCAATACTTTTTTCATGATCAGGTCAGCATAAAAAGCCGCCGGAGATGCCCCGGCGGCTCTGTAATCTGTTAGTTTTCCACACGTTCAATGGAAAACATCCCGCTGATATCACTGGTGCCGTTTCCTCCCAGGTTATCCACAAACTTCACCATCTGAACGGCCGTGTGAATATTGGGGGTGGCATTGTCAGACATCCCGGTTCCGGATGTCAGCTTAATGGTATGGGTCTTCCCGCTCAGCAGCTTGTCAAAATCGGCTTTAATCGTGATTTTGGGAGCATTTCTACCCACCGAAGCCAGGCTCTCCAGGTCCAGGACAATATCGCGGTAAGCATCCACGCCCTGGGTATAGGCCCCCTCGGTTCCCTGTACGGTACTTCCCGTATGAACTGACATTTCCTGGTTGTCTGCACCGTAAAAACCCTCCAGTTTTGTAAAACGGTAACCGGAGCCCCACTCCCACATCATCTGGGTATCATTGGTTCCGGCTTCGGCATAGAATTTCGGGAACTTCGCCTGGTCCAGCGTGTTCAACTCTGGCTTAATGCCCAGTCCGAACTTTATCTGCCTGTATTCCCCGGCCGGGATATTGCTTAACACGTAATCGAGGGTTTGCGGCCTGGAATGATCTACTACCGTTGCCCCTTTATCCAGGTCATTGATCTGGTAAGGAAATTCGCTTCCGTCTGCTTTGATAAGCCGGATATTGCTTATAACGTACTTAAGCTCTGAAAAACGATGTACCTGTCCTTCCGCAGAAGTGTTGACCGTGGCTGAGGCAGAAGCAGCATTGCCCAGAACGATCGTGGTATTTTTAAACGTGTTGTTGAAATGCAGCGTGATGTTATTGGCCGCCGGGATGTTGTCATTCTCGCACGACACCAGTGCCAGCAAAGCAGCAAACAGGGAAAAATATTTTGTTAAAGATTTCATTTTACTAGTTTTATTGAATTAATATTTCCGATCATTTAGAACTTACGCACCCGGTAACCGGAGGAGGCACCGGGGTTTCCAGGCCGGGCTCTTTGTAAAAATCTTCTTTAAGCCCGGGTATTTCATTTTGTACCTCAATTGTTGGTGTTTTTAATCCTGATTCAGTAGCTAAAGAAGGAAAAGTATCAATCCATGGATATATAACCACCGAAGCCGACTCCGGGTTTTCACCGGCTTTCTGCAGTTGTTTTTTCAAAAAACAGGTTCCGTGACACTGAAGCTCAGGCCTGTTTTTATTGATACAGAATCTTCGTTCTATCGTTTCCCGGTTGAGCGTAAAGTGCACATAGATCAGTGCCTGCTGAAACCCGATCAGCAGAGATAATGTGATCCATATTGCACTACAAGCCGCTTTCATGTCCTACAGGCTGAATTTCAGTGAAGTGAAAATGTTTCGTCCCATCCGGGGGATATTTCCCCAGTCGGCATACGTGCTGTACCAGGCATCCAGCAGGTTTTCTGCCCCCAGCTGTACAACCGTTCTGACGTTTTTGAGGCGGAAGCTATAATCTGCTGATGCATTCCATACCCAATAATCAGCGGTCTGGTCTTCTCCGTATTCAGGGCTGTAATTTTTCTGGGTAAAATCACCGTTGACCGACGTCCGGAAGCTCATTTTCCTATGCATAAAATGAAGCGAGCTCTGGTAGCTTATCGGGCGGATAAACGGCAGGTTGCCTCCCCTGTTGTCAGTGGCCCGGGCATAGGTGAGTGTTCCCTTCCAGTGTAAGTGCGGCAGGATATCGTAGCGGGCATTCATGACCACATTGAAAATCCGGGCGTGATCCAGGGAAGTGTATCCCTTTACACCCACCGACTGGTAGTTCATGGGGCTTCCCAGGCTCAGAATCCTCCCGATAATATAGTTCCGGATATAGAAATAATTGACCCTGGTTTCAATAGCTGCCTTCCCGGTTTTAAAACCTGCGCCGGCATTGACTTCATAAGAAATCTCGTTTTTCAGGGCGGGATCGCCGATGTAATCGTAGCGATCAAAACTGTTGTAAATGTAATATCCGTATGCCTCTGAAACCGAAGGTGCCCTGTGGCCATACCCGGTTCCTGCAGAAAAATCAAAATGACCTGTACTGAGCTGGTAAGCAGCGTGCAGGGCCGGCAGCATCCGGGATTTTTCACGGGAGGCACCGGGGTGAAAGATCCGGTTGAACTCTGCATACCTTGAAAAATTATAGTTATAGCCCAGAGATCCCCCGAAATTCAGCCGGCTTTGTGCGGAAATGTCCCACGAATTATTCATGGCTATACTTGCAAATTGCGTGGTCACCCAGGGCCAGCTGTAAGCAAACATAGTTCGCTGGCTGCGGTCTTGCGGATACATACGCATCTCTGCAATGGATAAATTGCTGTAGGCGTTCAGCTGAATTTCAGAATGGATACGGCCTGCTATTGCATTTGCACCCGAAACCAGGCCATAGGTGGTGCTCCATCCCGGCATATCCATGTGTACAAGGTTTTCAGGGCGTTTAGTATCATCCATATAATGCTCTACGGCATTAAAATACAGTTTGGTATCCCATACCCGGATCAGCCCGTTTTCTGACAACTGCTTGTAGGAGGCCGAGGTGATGAGCGCTCGTGAAAGCCACAGATCCATGGGAAGCGCCGGGAAGCCCACATCTTTTGCCACATCAAAGATAGCGTCTACTCTCACCGATGATAGGGGCCGGGTCTTGTAGGCCAGTCCCAGGGAGCTATTGAATTTATTATACTGCGAATGATTCACTTCTGCCCGGTTTCCATCGGTATAGTTACCCGCTTTACGGAAAGAAACGCTCCCGTCAGCCACAAAACGCTGGCCGGAATATGAAACGTTACCCAGATTGAAAAACTGCTTGTTATTAAACTCCAACCCCGTCTGGTAGGCTCCCCGCCATTTGTTTTCAGAGCTGAAGGGCGTACTCTTCCTTTTCAGATCAATGCTTCCGGCCACCGTGGCCCCGTGCAGGCTGCCCTCCTGGCCTGATTTGATGTCAATTGCAGAAAGATTATTGCTTTCCACATACGAAGTAACGGGGTCCATTTTATCGGTACACGCACCGAAAATATGCATGCCGTCAATGGTAATGACCGAACGCTCGGTACTCATGTTATTCAGTAGCGGCTCCCAGGCATAAGCCCCCCGTTTAATAAAACTGATCTGATCGGAAGAGGCCAGGAACTCATCTACCGTAACCGCCATTTTCATTTCCGTTTCAATCTTCTTTTTCGCCCTGGCCATGATGGTTACTTCTTTAAGCGCTATGGTGCTGTCCTGGGCGTTGGCATTTATTCCAAGAAATAAAAATCCGATTATTAATTTTTTCATGGTGTCAGAATAAAATATCAATGTATAATTCACTTTTTTTGCCTTCCACACCGGGAGTAAAGTCAAGAGGCACCTTGGTTCCTTTCACAATTTTCCCGTTTGGGTTCAGCAGGATAAAATTCAGGGTCCAGTTGCCGGTCATGGTGTAATTCACCACCCCGTGATAGAGGCCGTCTTCTCCCCGGGTAAGATCCCGGTTATTGGGAGAGGAGTGGTTTCCCATAGAGGGCTCCGGCATGCGGGGATCGAGCTGCAACGTGTAACCGCTTACTTCGGTAAAGGCCTCCTGAAGGAGTCCGGCAAAATTCCCGGTGGGTTGTGCCGGGGGGCTGACCGACCGGTAAATTCCGGCTACCAGTTCGTTTTCGGCCACCTTTGGCTTCTGCGGTGATACCAGGGCAATGATGTACTGCCCCTCATCGTTCCCGGCAAAGGTGATCATATTCAGGTTTTTATTGGTCTGCTGCTGAACAGAAACAGGCTGCTTCACCGTATGTACCTGTCCGTTAATGGTGAAGTTGATGTAAAGCTCCCAGTTTTCAGTAGCGCTGCTTTCGCGGGTAAATACGGCATAGCCTGAAAAATAGTTTTCATCCGGGATATAGGCCAGATCGTACCGGTGTGGGCATGAGGTTTGGCCGCCGTCAGCGGTGTTCGTAACCGGCAGAAATGTTACGCCCGAAACATTCTCTTTTCCACCGGTACGGCTGTTAGTCACCTTCAGGCGGATTTCGTTATACCCTTTGTACAGCGTTCCGTTCAATGCCGAAAGGGTGATTGTATAATCATCGCTGCGGATGACCGCTACTTCTTTGAATTCGTTATGTTCGGTAACAACAGTGCTTATTTCCGCCAGGTAGTCTGTTTTATCCAGCGTACAGGAGGCCGCCGCAAAGCATAGTGCGGCCGGTAAAAATACTTTTTTCATTATTATTGATTAAACAATGGATCATCAGCTCTTCTACGCTGAAGAGCATCCTTATACAATTCTGTTCTGAATCGGATACCGTATTACATCCTGCTTCACTTCCTTTTCTTTTCAAAGGGGAAGTTCTTCCCGGTAATTACACGACGTAAAAACCAGGTACAGGAAATAACAGGTATGGAGCAGCCGCAGGCAAAGAATCAGAATATACGCCAATCCCACATGATAAATTCTGTTAGGATCATGCATAGCATACTTTGCTTCGCTTACCGCATAATAAGAAGATGATTAAGCCCGGTGTATCTCCGGTGGCTTTACCGGTTTGAAAATGTAGATGAATGAATACGGAAGATCATAGTAAGAAGGCAGGTTTGACTTTGCCGCCGGTAAAAGAAGGTTATTATCTGAGAAACGGATCGGGTTGACGGGCGAAAAATAAACGATCTCTAATTGTAGCTGCTTCAGGATATCGTTTGCTCTTTTTTCATTTTGCTCCCGCTGCATTTGGGCCAGTTTACACTTCCCGTTACAGTTTAATTGCGGCCGGTCTTTGTTTACACAGAACATCTCAACAAAAGAAGCCCTGTTGTACTCATAAATAGTATAAAGAATAGTATTCTTCATCATACCGGTGAGCACCAGGCACATAACCAGGGTTTTTACTATTTTTGACAATAGTTTCAAGAAAAAAGGCTACAACTTTTGGCGAAGTTACAAAAAATATTTTCACTGCCGGCCGAATATGCTTATATATTCGTAGATATCGGGAGGTTGCCAAAATATACAACCGGGAAATAGAAGATATCAGCAGATTCATAGAATCTTATACGTCCGGCACTGTGCCGGAGAACATTTTGCACTTCCCTGATTCTAAAACATGGGTCCTAGCGGACTTGTCAGCCCGGCTCTCAGAATAATGAATACCCAAATATGACCGAGAAAGTCTTATAGTCTGAATTCCAGACAGGATAACGTCCTAAGAGCTCCCTCTCCGTTTGGTACCTCACCTCCACACTATACTTATCATTAAGTTTGTATCCCGCTCCAAATGCCGGGTTATTTCTACTATCAATTTTAAAAAAGTTGAGCGTGGAATTATCTGCCCTTTTGTACTCTACAAATGATTTCGAGGGTAAGTCCAATATAAAAATCAGGAAAGACGCATTGATAAATATTTTCGAATTATGGTTGAGAAAAAAATAGTGCCTTAAGCTCACCGGAAATTCAATAGCATTGTAATCTGCAGTAGCTATTAATTTCCATCCGGATACATTATTGGTGGTTTTTGTTTTCCTGGACTTAAAATTCTGATAAGTAGGTTCGATAGCTATCGCCCATTTGTTTCTGTTAAAAGGTAAAATTACTTCAGCCTCTAATCCGAATCCAAAATGTTCATTATACCCGAAATCAACATCCCGCTGATCAAGAACAGTATTTCGAATGGTTAATGAAGAGCTGTTTAAGCGGGGCCGCAGCGTCAGGTTAAATAAATCCTGTCGGGGCTCAAAATGAATAACGTCTTTTTGATGGCATTTGCTGTATTCCGTAAAGAAACGTACCAAATCTCTTTTATTATACTCCAGGCTTTCAATTTTACTCCTGGTAAGGTCAGGGCATTTCAAGTCAGTCCATAGTTGCTGTCTGAATTTGTAGTTGTTCCCGATATTCCCTTCCTCCGTTCTGTATCTTTTAAAAACTAAGGGTTCAATACCAGAATTTCCCTTACTGTAAAAGTATACTCTTAAATTACCGTTGATATATTCATATAAATTTGATTCCCCCTCAACCAATACTTTTAAAAAAAGCTCCTCTTTAGTAATTACCGGATTTCTATTCCTGTCCAGATTATTGATGCTCTCCCCTGACCGGTCAATGTTGACCGTATCGCGGATATATTTTGAAATACTGTAAATACCAAATTCTTTTACCGATCTTATGGTTGCTTTTTGAGGCACATCGTTTTTTGACAGAACATATTCAAACTCCGTGGGATTGTTCTTCCAATCTATATTCCTAATTAAGCAATCAACCTGTTGGTTTGCATTGTCAATGTAGTATCCTTTTTCAAAAGAAATCTGGGAATAGCCTTTATAACTTAAAATTACAGCTAAAGAAATGAGTAGTTGTTTCTTCATCTATGGTGAATGGTTTGTAGTTGAGTTAATACCTTATATCATTAGTGTCCACTAAAAAAATAAAATAAGTTCTTTGACATCTTGATAATCTGATTGTTGTGATGCTTTTTTAGGCGTGACGATTTGAAATTGCTTAGGTTACCGCAAAAAGCGGTTTAGATGAATCACGGCAAGTATGTTTTCGCCCAATTAACAGAATTTCTTCCACGACGAGTGTTTGATGCAATCGTTCAGAAACACGGAGGGAACAAATATGTAAAGCATTTCACTTGTTGGAATCAACTTCTGTGTATGATGTTCGGTCAGCTTTCCAATCGGGATAGTTTACGTGACCTAATGCTTGTGTTGGATGCGCACAGTAGTAAATCTTACCACCTGGGTTTAGGCAAACAGGTCACACGCAGCAACCTGGCCAAAGCAAATTCAAACCGACCAAGTGTGATATTTGAGGAGTTTGCCTATCACATGATTGAGGTGGCCAGGTCTAAGAGTGAGAACGTAGATCTTGGCATAGATTCACAGGTTTACCTATTTGATTCCACGACCATTGATCTTTGCCTCAGTGTGTCCTGGTGGGCCACGTTCAGGAAGAATAAAGGAGGAATCAAATGCATACCCTTTACGATGCCAACAGCCGTATACCCGCCTTTATGCACATTACAGCTGCTACCTTGCACGATGTCAACGCAATGGATCAACTCAGGTATGAGTCTGATGCCTTCTATATTTTTGATCGTGCGTATCTGGATTACACAGGGTTGTACAGGTTACACAATACCGGAGCATATTTTGTTATCCGCGCTAAATCAAACTATAAATTCAGGCGTATGTATTCCTGGAAATCTGACAAAGAAAACGGAGTTCTATGTGACCAGATTGGTAAACTCACCGGTTATTATACCTCTCGGGATTACCCCGGGAAAATAAGGAAGGTAAAATTCCATGATGATGAATCCGGAAGGAGTTTTATCTTCCTGACCAACAATATGGAAATCGCTGCCATAGATATTGCCAGGCTCTACAAACACCGATGGGCCACCGAGCTATTCTTTAAGTGGGTTAAACAGCACCTGAAAATAAAATCATTCTGGGGTACAACCGAAAATGCTGTACGTATACAGATATATGCAGCCATAACTGCTTACTGTCTGGTCTCCATCATTACCGAAGACCTAAAAACAGGACGGCAACCCTACGAAATATTACAGGTGTTAGGTATATCACTACTTGACAAAACCCCTGTAAATGAGCTTCTTAAAAAATCAAATTATCAAAATGTCAAAGAACAAATCGTTAACCAGCTGTCTCTCAGATTATTTTAAGTGGACAGCAATGGATTAGTGTTTGTTGTAAAGTTCCAAAAGCTAATTTTTCGTCTTGTCCAAAAGCCAAGTTTTTCATACAAGTTTATTGCACCAATATTTGTGTCTGCAACGTGCAAATATGGAATTTTGTTTTCGTTAAATATCTTGTTACTTGTAAAAACCAACAACTGTTTGGCGTAACCTTTTCCTGTATGTTCTGGGTGTGTAAGTACTGCACTTACTTCTGTGTATTTGTTCATTTTCATACGTTCGCCCTTAACTGCAATTAACTTGTCATCTTTGTATATGCCGTAGTAATTTCTGAAGTCTGATTTTTGAAGTAACCGGGCTGAACTATATTTACAAGTTCAAACAAGTTAGTTTTATGAAGTTTCGTTTCAAGTTTTGTTATGTTTTCGGAAATTGAAAAGTCAATTTGTTTGTCAAGTAACATTTGATTACAAATCAACTCTTTTTTCAGTTGCACTTTATCGTCAAAAATTGGTTTAAGCTTTGTAGCGATATTCTTAGAAATGTAACATTACACTGTTTGCATTTGAAACATTGCTTTCTGTTACCTGTGTATCCGTATTTAATCAATTGGCTGTAACAATTCCGACAGTGCTTTATATCACCAACACATTTGATACAAATGTAACTCATTTATTCTTTTCGCCTGATTTAAGGCATCAAAAATAAAGAAAGCACCCGGAGGTTGCCTTAATTTTTTATATTTTCAAACTAGAATCGGGCTTGCAGGCCAATCTGAAGCGTTAGCAACACCTCTGATACATTACCCAAATAGTATTTTAGTATCCCAAAAAAAGTAAAACGGTTGTAAAATTTATCTACAACCGTTTTATGGATTAATCCATATTTAGGAATGTTCGTTGATATTTATTTCAAAGAGTAGAGTTGGTTAAATAATAGCCTGAAAGTGCCATGCGGTTGAGCACGGAAAGTGATTTCCGGGCCAAATGCATATAGTTTGCCATTACCAACCTTAGCCCAAAACGCAGTAACACCGTCTTGCAAATATTCCTGTCCCCAGGCCCATCCGCTACGAAGTGGTTTAGCGGTGTCAAACCAGGTAATCGGTTTTAATGTTCCTTTCGCAATTGCATCCGGTGCCAGTTTGAATACAGGGCTATTACTGAAGTATATATCTGCTTTAGATTTCATGCCCCATGCGGCAGCGTCAGTAGAATCGAAACTGGCCTCAAGAATACTGCCCGGTACGTAGTATTTTTCGCTGGGGAGGCGTTGTTCTTTGCCATTGTTCAACTCGGTAACTGCATTGCGTACGGGAAGATTTAGATGATACGCTAATGCAGTACTGCTGCCGATGGCTACTACATTGCCACCTTCGTCCATAAATTTTTTAAGCTCGGGGATCGATTTGGCAGGTGTTATTCTTCCAATTTGATTTTTAAATTCAGTTGGAAGATTGTCTATATTAGGGATCGAGCCAGATCTTCCTCCGCCGGGTGCATCTGTAGCCACAAAAGCGGGTATTGCACCACCCACGAATATAATTACATCATACTTAGAGCGTAAGTCGCCAGCATCAATATCCGGTGCATAAACAAGTTTAGCATCAAAATGGTATTGTTCCATCAGCCAGCGAATCCAACCGGAAGGCATAGAGCCGCCATATGTGTCCCAAAGTGCGATTCGGGCAGGAGCTACTTTTTGCAATCCGCCAGGTCGTTTATTTGCACCTGTTACCTGCAAACCAAAATCGTTAACTACTTCTTCTAAAATGGCTTTTGCGTTTCTATTCGCAGGAATAAAAAAGTTACCTGTACTTCCACTGATGTCAGATGTTACACGATATACTTCCAGCCCTTTTTTTAGCAGATCGTTCACGGCTACAAAAGAAAAATTGTTACCCGCATGTAAAATATATCCTGCACTTGTATTACCTGCTATTTTGCCTTTTGGCGTTTGCAGTTCACCATAGGGTATACGTTCAAATGGGCCTGTGAAATCATCAAGTAGTCTTTCAAAATTCACACCCATTTGATAGGCAAGTGTCCATCCTGCAGCATCATATGGAGGAATCGGCGGGCCACCCGGATAGCGAAAATCATTTGGGTGATCTTGCGGTTCAAACATGTCTAATATATGTGGCCTGAATGCTTGTGCAGTTTTTACCACATAGGAGCCTACAGGATATTTTTTCCCGTTAACCGTAAAATCACTTGTTGCCTTATGCACTAAAATGCCGTTATGTATTAATGCATTGATGAAACGTGCTGCGGTCGCAAAATCGGTTTGATCAGCCGGTATGATGTAACCACGTGGATCTCTGAGTTTGGGGTCGGTCATTACGCTGTCATAGTATTTTACGGGCATCCCTGCAGACCTTCCGAACTGGTTAGGAGTCCTGGTTTCACCTCTTGTAGATTGGTCGTTTTTGTAGAAAGAATCAATAGCTTCCACTTTTTTGGGTGATAAACCCCAAAAATCATTACTTCCTCTTTCTATTGAGTTTTTCCCCATTTTGTAAATGTTGAACAGTAACTCGTCACTATATCGGCGTGCATACCCCAATATCGCATAATTGAGCGATACTGAATAATCGATCGATTGCCGGAAATGCCATTCACGAGGCGTTACCGGGTAGGGTGTATTGCCATCAGGAATCAATCTGCTGGTTACCAGTGGTACCTGTGCAGGGGTTGGGCTACCAATTATTTCGGTCAAAAGACCAAGCATGTTGTGAAAATAGGTTGTGGTTCTGAGGCCTCCATTATACCACGTAGAAAATACGGCACCATTACGTTGTGTATAGCCAGGTTTGTTTTCTGCATTCAGTCTATTTACCATTGCTGCACCCAACGCATCTATACCCGTCATAACCAGTGGATCAATCACATAATTAAACGGATCGCGGTATGGAGCTCCAGCCACTACAGAACCAGCAGGGCCGGTTTGGTGGTGGTTATACATTATTTGCGGAATCCATTCCACAAACAACTGCCTACCCATATTTTGTGTTTCTTTCATGTTCATCATGAAGAAATCCCGATTATTGTCGTGCCCAACATATTTCTGATAAAGACGTGGTAAATTATTTAATGTTCTTTTTTTAGGATCTGTATCACGCATATACCAATTAGATACCAGCTCCTGCCCGTCAGGGTTGGCATGTGTCAACAATATAATTACATTGTCTAGTATTGAATTTGTTTCCTGATCAGTACGGCTGGTTAGTTGCCAGGCGGTTTCAATTAATTGGTGTGGCCCAACAGTTTCCGTAGCATGTAAGCCGCCGTCAATCCATACAACAGCTTTCCCTTCTTCCGCCAGTTTTCTAGCTTCTTCGTCAGTCAAATTCTCTGCATGAGCCAGTTTCTGAGAAATCTCCTTATATCGGGCCAGATTTTTATGGTTAGCAGGAGAGGTAATGATTAACATGTACTGACTTCTGCCTTCTTCAGTCTTACCGATGTCTACCAGCTTTACTTTGTCAGACGCAGCATCTAGTTTTTTGAAGTAAGCTTCTGTTTGCGAATAAGTAGCTAATTGGTAGTCGTCGCCAATATCAAATCCGAAATGTTCTTTAGGCGATGGAATAACCTGAGCGTTTAAAACTGTGGCAGCCAATAGCCACCACATAAGTAAAAGGTAGTTTTTTTTTCTTTGCATTGTAGGTAGTTTTGTTAAAGTCGGAATTTACTAAAAAATCTGTATAGTACTGTATCAAACCCCTATTTATTAACGACAATTAACGTTAATCTATATCGATGAATACTTTTCATAAGTTATCCAGGCATTATAGGTTTGGAGAATCTTTTACTATACATCTCCATGTAAAGGAAATGTGAAATCGAATATTTGCCCAAAAAGAGTCTGTTTACAAAAACGAACTCTTATATCATTATCTTTCGATATTCCTATAAAAGGATCTCGGATCAATAGCAAAACTTGTGGAGAGTTAGATTTTAGGCATAGATTTGACAAAGTCTGAAGAGGAAGAATTGGGTATTTCGTACGCCACGGAACTGCGCTCTAAAAGCTTTGATCTTTGCGTTAAAA